>Ga0076930_100001_pt1 | contig 1947889 bp, 1534 predicted proteins | sample HotLakConsoUCCRE_FD_71149 | JGI IMG/M metagenome (GOLD analysis project Ga0076930, IMG submission 71149) | Hypersaline microbial mat communities from Hot Lake, Washington, USA - Hot Lake Consortium UCC-RE (version 3) (version 3) ... | reverse complement strand
TGGACCATGAATCAAAATTATAGAAATAATATTTGAAAGTATGTTGCAAATTCTAATTTATGAGCAAGATTTAACAAAATATAGAAGTACTTTTTATAAGAAACTATCAGAAATAAAAAATTATAATATAAAGATTTTAACTGAATTTAGAGACAATAAAGATTTTTTAGATATTGATAGGGATAGTAACAAATATGAAGTTAATGAAATAGATAGGGTCTATTTAACTAAGGGAGTTTACTTTACTAAACTTAAACATTTAAAGACTAACAATTTGCCAAATATTGTTATTCTGAGGGGAGCAATAAGAGATCTTAACTTGATTAGATTGATAAATTATTATCGAAAAAATAATGTTCCTACGATAATGAGAGGTCAAGGCTTTAGTAGGAATAGAATATTTGATCCTAATAAAAATTTGATTGATAAATATTCTTTATTCGTAGCAGGTCTACCTGACATATATTTATCATACTCTGATGATATTACAAAACAACTAGTTAAACATGGCTGTAGATCAAAAGTATTAACCGCTGTAAATACCTTAAATACAGATATACTTGATGAACACATTGATGAATTTCAAAATAAATCTAAAGAAGAAAGGAAGGAAGATTTAGGGTTAAAAAAGAAAAAATACATTGTCTATATAGGGCGTTTACAGGAAAGAAAGAAAGTAAAAATACTTTTAGAACACTACTCCAAATTAAGAAATGCAGGGATAAATGATTATGGCTTAATTATTATTGGAGATGGTGAACTGTTAAATGAACTAAAAAAAATTACTTCAGAGAGAAATATACCCGATGTTACTTTTACAGGTCAATTAGCTCTGGATGATTTAAGGACTTCATATTATTTGATGTGCTCAGATATATTATATATACCTGGTTGGCTTGGCTTAGCAGTTAACCATGGAATGTATTTAGGTCTCCCAGTTATTGGAACTACACCAAATGGTTTTTTAGGTCATGGTCCTGAGGTTGAGTTTTTAAAGCATGGGTATAACTCTTATTTATTGGAGAACTATATGTTTGAGGAGTTCTACAAGGCATTCACTGAGATTGATTTAAAGATAGATAGCTATAGGAAAAATGCATTAAATTACTCTCATAATAATCTTAGTGTTAATGAAATGTTGGACACGTATAAAAAGGCAATTGAACAATTAATTAAATAATAAATAGATATATGAATGTAACATTAGTATATGGATACGGATTAAAAAATGCCGGAGACATGGCAATTACTGAGGGTGCTATCGATTTTTTATTATCTCATAACTGTAAAGTCAAGGTGGTAATGAGATACAATCGAACTAATTTCGAGTTCAAAGAAAGTTATGATTATCTATTAAATAGATATGGAAACAAAATTGAATTATTTGAGAGTCCGTTCACACTAGATAGGACTGAAGGGTTTGGAACTACTTTGAGTAATTACATAGATGGTTTTTTAAAACTTATTGGTTTTAAAGGATCTCCTGAACTTCATAATATTATAAGTTGGTCTGATTATGTTTTATTTGATGGAGGTAATTTATTTCGATGTGAAAACTTAACAGATTATGCAAGACTGAAAGCTCTTTTTTTTCCATTGAAAGTTGCATATAAAAAGGGAATTCCATTTTCAATATTACCACAGTCTGCTTCAAATATTAATTTTTTAGGCAAAAGATCCATAAAAAATATAGTTAAAAAAGCTGAATATGTTTTTTTGAGGGAGCCTTCAAGTTTTAAAAAAATGAATAAATATTATCCGGAATCTTCTGAAAAATTTTATCAAAGTTTAGATATGGCATATTTGACAAATCGCGACTTAGATCCTGATTTTGATAATATAGAGATAAATAATAATACAATTGCAATCACTGTAAGAGCACAAACTGTTGGAGACCTTAAGGATTTAGGGGAACATTATGCATCAAAAATTGAAAAACAAATTACAGAAACTGCAAAGTATTTTTTAGATAAAGGCTACAAAATTTTAATGGTGTCTCAGTGCATAAAAGATGATGAAATAACTAAGAAAATTACCAAAGAGTTAAGCGGGAATGTGGATTTAATATACGAGAGAAATCCAGCAAAACTTCGTAGGATTTATTCTGACGTAGAACTTTTAATTGGAATGCGACTTCATTCTATAATCATGGCTGCATCGGTTGGTACATTATCTTACGGATATTTTATGAAAGAATGGGGACTTAAGAATCCGGGGATGATGAATCTGATGCAACTTCCTTTTTCATTTGTAGATGACAGTGGAATAGAACAAGATAAAGTTAATGAATTATTAGAGGATCTTGATAATCAAGTAATATTTGTAAGAGGTAAGATTGAAGAACTAAAGGGTATATTAGAAGAAAAAATATTTGATCCTAAATAGAAAATAAAAGTATAGTTAAAGAACATTGGAACAAAAATTAAAGCAAGGTTTAGATAAATCCATTTCTTGGCTGATTCAAACAGAAAGAAAAAATGGTGGTTCGGCAGCTCAGTTTAGTTTACTTAATGGTTGGGGCAATGCTTATCCTGAAACAACCGGGTATATAATCCCAACACTTTTGAATTACGGAAAGAAATATGACGATGACAATGCTATTAAAACGGCTTTGGGTTTTGGGGAATGGTTGCTAAATATTCAAAGTGATAGTGGATTTTGGAATGGCGGATTACACCCCCCAAAAAAAGAGAATCCGAGTATTTTCAATACCGGACAAATATTGTTTGGAATGCATGCTTTGTACCGATATTCAGGAGATGATAAATGGTTAGAAGCGGGCTTTAAAGGGGCTAAGTGGCTTGCTGACGGTATTGGTGAAGATGGGTATTGGAAAGATGGACACTATAATAATTTCAACCCAACCTACTACACCCGTGTTGCCTGGCCAATGCTTATCATTGCTAAATCAGCAGATCATGATTTCATAAAAGATAAAGCTTTATCTGTATTAGATGCCTTACTAAAAAGGCAACACGAGAGTGGCACTTTTGATGGCTGGGAGTTTGCCGAGGGTAAACCGGCATTTACCCATACGATTGCGTATACCATTAGGGGATTTATTGAATCATCTTTGCTTATTGATAATTGGGGGAGGTATGGAGAACCATTGGAGAAAACGATGGATAAACTGTATAGACTTACCGAATTAAATAATGGCAGACTTTCAGGTGCATATTATAAAGACTGGAAACCGGTTAATTATTATACATGTCTGACTGGCAATGCTCAAACAGCTCTCTGTTTTCTTCGCTGGCATCAATATAAACCAGATTTAAGATTGGTGAATGCATCATCAAAGCTTATTGAGTTTGTAGGTGAGGCGCAAAGCAAAGGGAAATTAATAAAAAGCACCAAAGGAGCTATTGCCGGATCAAAACCTATTTGGGGCAGATATATTATGTTTAGGTATCCCAATTGGGCAGCGAAATTCTATGCTGATGCCGTTATGGAACTTCTGAATATTTTAAATAGAGAAAGGTTTTGAAATATAAAACCAAAGTAATTATTACGGCCGGTTTTGATAAATCAAGTTTTGCGGTATGTGTTGCTGAATTACTGCAGCGTAAAGATGTAAGTGTAGAAGGAATAGTAGTTGTAAATCCCTTTGCCTTTAAGAGGGTGGTCAATACGGTAAGGAAAAAAGGGGTTAATTTTATTTTAGAGGCTATTCCCAGGTTAATTGGTAAAATCGGAATGGTAGAAGATGATTACTCTCCATTAAAGGAATTTCAGAGAGATGAAGAGATCGAATTTAATTCATTAAAAAAATGGGCTCATGCAAATAATGTTTCTTATACATTAGTCCCCTCTATTAACCACATTCGAAGCGAGCAATTCATTAAAAATAAAAAACCTAATTATTTAATCTATGGTGGTGGTGGTATCATCCGATCCAATATTATTGATGCTGTGGATGGAAATATTCTAAACGCTCATTTGGGTCCACTTCCCGAGATAAGAGGCATGAATGCTATTGAATGGTCGGTTCTGCTGAATGAAAGAAATGAAATTACCATTCACTTTATTGATCATGGGATTGACACCGGTAAAATTGTTAAAAGCTACCCAATGCAGATTGAAAAAGGGGACACTATTGAGGTTATAAGGGAGAAAGCGAAAGTAAAAGGAGTAGAAGGTTTGGTCGATGCTGTTTCTAATAATCTGATTGGAAAAGCTAACTTAAAAGAAAATACAGATAGTTATCGGCAATGTTTTATTCTTTCGAATACAATGAAAGAACTGTTGAAGTCAAAACTTCAGAACTTTAAGTAATATGAACATCCTAAAGCTATTCTATTCTGTTCGTTACACACGAGTTGACCAACTCTTTGCTCGTTTTAAGCTTTTAGTAAAAAGAAAATTCTCAGAGAAATTTGCAGATTCATTAAATAAAAAGTTTGAAAGTAGTCATTTAGAATTTTCTGTAGTTGAGGACATCCCAACTCCAATATTCAACAAAAGAAGAGGTTCTTTTGAAGTGCTTAAACTGGAAAAAGAGGCCTTTAAGCTTACTTTTCTAAATGAAACACATTCATTTCAGGTTCCGATTGACTGGCATCCAAAGAAGCTTGAATATGGTACTAGGCTTTGGAAGCTTAATCTCCATTATCACGAATTTTTGGAAGAGGTTGATGATGAATGGTTTGAATTAATTTTAATTGACTGGATTGATCAAAACCCACCTTATAAAAAAGGATATTGGCTGGACAGCTGGAATTCTTTTGCTTTATCAATTCGTGTTGTAGTATGGATGCAGCAATTGGCGTTTCGAAAAATATCATTATCAAAAGAATTTGAGGATCGGGTTAACAGGTCTCTTTTTAATCAACTCCAATTTCTTTATAGCAATCTTGAAGAAGATATTCGCGGGAATCACATTATAAAGAATATTAAGGCTCTACTTTGGGGGAGTAAATATTTCAAGAGTAATCAACAAGTAGAGCATTGGGAAAGAAAATGTCATCAGTTACTAAAAGATGAATTAGAGACACAAATATTGATTGATGGCTTTCACTTCGAAAGATCTCCGGCATATCATGGGCAGGTTTTTGGAGATTTATTGGAATGTTATCATGTGATGAATGCCGGGAGATTAAAGTCTGAGTTAAGTGCAAAGCTGGAGAAAATGGCTTTGGTTATGAGTAAAGTTACCCATCCGGATGGCAAGTATAGCCTCTTTAATGATGGTGGTTTGGATATGGCCTATTCACCCGGAGAATTGATTAAGAAGTCTGAAGAACTTTTAGGAATCAAAGTAGAATCATCAAACAAAATTAATTTACCTGAAGCAGGTTATTTTGGTCTGAAAAATAAAAATAATTTGTTTTTATATGATGCAGGAAAGATTGCCCCGGATACTTTGCCTGCACACGGTCATGGCGATATTTTTTCCTTTGAATGGTCCATTGACGGCCAGAGAGTTTTTATAGATAAAGGAGTGTACGAGTATAACGCCGGTGAAAGAAGGTCAGAAAGCAGATCAACAAATTCGCATAACACGGTAAATATAGATGGCAACGATCAGTGTGAATTTTGGGGAGCATTCAGAGTAGCAAGACGGGCAAATGTAGAAGTGTTAGAAAGGGGATTTGATACAAATTCAATGCATATTAAGGCACGTCACGATGGATATAAGAGATTAGAAGGGAGCCCAATTCACCAACGAAGTATTAACTTTTCTGGGTATAGACTTCTCATAGAAGATGAGGTTGTCGGGGGCAATGGACAATCAGTTGAAGCTCGGTTCTTAATACACCCTGATGTAGAAGTGATTAAAGGTCAAAATACTGTTATACTTAGGCTTTCTGAAAAAGAAATAAAATTGGAATCAGAAGGGGATATGACAGTTATAGATTCTGTTTGGTTTCCCAATTTCGGGGTAGAAGAAAGGTGCAAGCAAATAATTGTGAAGTATGGTGCTTGTCCTTTAAAAAGTAATTGTAAATTTTTAATAGAATAATAGACTTTAGTGTGATGTATATAGATCTAATCGCCGGAGCAAGACCAAATTTCATGAAAATTGCTCCCATCATTGACGCCATAAAAAAAGAACAAGAACAGGGTACAGATATTGACTTTCGGTTGGTACACACCGGTCAGCACTACGACAAGAACATGAGCGGTTCCTTCTTTGAGCAACTGGGTATTCCCGCACCGGATGAAAACTTGGGAGCCGGAGGCGGAAGTCAAGCCGAACAAACTGCTGCTATCATGACTGGTTACGAAAAATTACTCATGGAGAAACCCTCCAATTTATGTTTGGTGGTAGGAGATGTAACTTCTACCATGGCCTGTGCCATCACAGCTCAAAAAATGCATATCCCGGTCGCCCATGTAGAAGGCGGTATTCGCTCCGGTGACTGGAAGATGCCCGAAGAAATTAACCGCCTTGCCACCGATGCCGTAACCAATTACTTCTTTACCACTTCCGATGTGGCCAATTCCAATCTGAAAAAAAGCGGAGTAGAGAACGAGCGGATTTTCTTTGTAGGGAATACCATGATCGATACGCTGCTCAAACACCGCCCAAGATTTCAAAAACCTCCGGTGTGGGATGAAGTGGGTTTGGAAGAAAGAAATTATATTGTAATGACCTTGCACCGCCCCTCTAATGTGGACGAAGAAGAAATCCTGAAATTATTGATGGATGAGATCTTAAATAACACGCACGAGCTGCCTTTGGTTTTTCCGGTACATCCGCGTACGGCAAAAATTTTAAAGAACCTGGGAATCAGTCACAAGCGTTTGCACATGATCGAACCATTGGGCTATCTGGAGTTCAATTATTTAGTGGAACGTTCTAAGGCAGTGATTACGGACTCTGGCGGCATCACCGAAGAAACCACCGTTATGGGCATCCCCTGCATGACGTTACGCAACAGCACCGAACGTCCCGAAACGGTGGATCTCGGCACCAATGAACTTCTCGGCGTAAACCCCAAAGCCATCCAACCCGCCCTCGAAAAACTCTTCGCCGGCCAATGGAAAAAAGGGGAGATACCTAAACTCTGGGACGGGAAGGCATCGGAAAGGATTGTGAAGTACTTAGTTGAGTTGCTGAAATAATTTTTTAATTCTTAAAAAGCTGTTAAGCTTTTGGGGAAGCCGACAAGACTAGAATAAATAGTAGAGAGGATATTCAGGGCACATTTCAATATAGTGGGGAGTAATGGATAGAAGTTGTATCCTGCTCTCCCGCCAATTTATAACATGTGTAGCGGTCTAAAGAATTAGGACAGCAAAACAATAATCTGTTAATTTGCTGACTATGAGACAAAAAAGAAGAAACTTTACCGCTGCTTTCAAAACCAACGTTGTTTTAGAGGCCCTTAAAGAACGCGAGACCATCCAGCAACTGGCTGTCAAGTTCGAGGTTCACCCCAACCAAATCACCACCTGGAAGAAGCAGTTTCTGTCCAATGCCGGTGCCGCTTTCGATAAAAGTGACTCCAATGAGGAACTCGAACAAACCCGGGCCCAACTCGATGAACTCTACAAACAAAATGGTCAGATGAAGGTGGAGACCGACTGGTTAAAAAAAAGTTGCTGTAATGCCGCTCAAACAGCGCAAAAAACTCGTTGATGGCGCAGATGCTACGTTAAGCATTTCCGATCAGTGCCGCCTGCTTCGGCTACATCGCAGTGTATTTTACTACAAACATAAAGGCATCAGCTCCGAAGACCTTGACATTATGGTGAAGATGGATCGATTGCATGTGGAAGACCCTACCCGTGGTTCACGACGACTACGCAGGGATTTAAAGCTCATAGGCGTGTGTGTGAGCCGTTCGAAAGTCAGACGCCTAATGGGAATAATGGGCTTGAAAACCATTTACACACGGCCACGCACAACCGTGAGTGATCCTGCAGCTTACAAGTACCCTTATCTGCTACGTGGATTGAGGATCGATCGCGTAAATCAGGTCTGGCAAATTGACATCAGTTACATCCCATTGAAGCGTGGATTTATGTATTTGGTAGCCATTATCGATGTATACAGCCGCTATATTGTCGGCTGGTCTGTGTCCAACACCATGCAGGCCGAGTGGGTTGTAGACTGCGTCAAGCAAGCCATACGGCTCCATGGTATACCGGAAATCATCAACTCCGATCAAGGTTCACAGTTTACTAGTGAGGAATATGTTGGGTACATCACCGGTTTAAAGACCGTGAAACTATCGATGGACGGTAAAGGCAGGGCGACTGACGATGCCTACATCGAACGTTTTTTCCGAAGTATAAAATATGAGAAGCTCTATTTGCATGAGCCTGGGGATGGTCACGAACTCTTTGATAGGTGCAAAACCTACATTAGCTTCTACAATGAGCAACGGGGACATTCTTCTATTGGAGATAGCACACCATCACAAATGTTCAACCGAGCTGCTTAATCGTTTTGAATCAAACTAAGAAACACTAAATCGCTGTCCTAAGATCTCGGACCACTTCAATAAAACTGTAATGGCTAATAAAATTTGGTTAGATTTTAAAGGGGATATAAAGATAAAAATTTAAAGAATGAGAATATTATTGCTGACATTTTATTTTGAACCGGATCTTTGCGCTGGCTCATTTAGAAATACGGCCTTGGTTAAAGCATTATCCAAACACCTTGAAAAGGAGGATCACCTTGATGTAATCACTACGATGCCAAACAGGTATTCTACTTACCAAGCTAATGCTTCTGAGTTTGAAAAATATGCTTCGAATATCCACATATATAGGAGTGAGTTACCTCAACATAAAAGCGGTTTTTTTGATCAGATTAACTCTTTTAGAGCCTATTACACTAGTGTAACAAAGCAAGTTAAGAATAAAGACTATGACTTGGTTATTGCTTCATCTTCAAGGCTGTTTACCGCATTTCTAGGAGCACGAATAAGTTCTAGAAAAAAGATTCCTCTTTATCTTGATATGCGTGATTTATTTCGTGAAAATATGCTGGAGATTATCACTAATCCGCTAATCAATTATCCACTAAGCTTAGTTTTGAAGTGGATAGAAAATTACACATTCCGTAAAGCTGATCGCTTTAACATCGTCTCAGAAGGTTTCCGTGACTTCTTCGACAGATTCGGTGTGCCTGTGGTATTTCATCCCAATGGAATAGACACCGTTTTTCTTGGGCAAGATTTTGATTCCATTTCTTCAAATGGAAACGAAAAAATCATTACCTATGCCGGGAATATCGGAGATGGTCAAGGACTTCATAAGGTGATACCTCAAATTGCACATGCACTACAGCATGCAGGTTTTATATTCAAAGTTATTGGAGACGGAGGAACACGATCTTTTTTGGAGCTTGAGATTAAGAGACAAAACGTCACCAATGTTGAATTAATCGATCCGGTAAACCGGGATGAACTGATGAAATATTACAAAGATACAGATTACCTTTTTCTACACCTGAATGATTACAAGGCATTTAAAAAAGTACTTCCATCTAAAATATTTGAGTATGCAGCTACTGGTAAACCCATTCTTGCAGGTGTGGGTGGATATGCACGAGACTTTTTAAAAAAGTATGTGGATGGTGTGCTTGTTTTTGATCCCTGCGACTCAAAATCAGTGATAGATGTAATACAAAATAATCAGCTAAAAGCTGGACAGGTGAGTCGAAGAGAGTTTATTAACTCTTTTTCTAGAGATAATATCATGGATAAGATGGCTAGAGATATTATCCATGAATACAGGAAGTAAGTATGGACAAAGTGTTGGTTACAGGTTCAACGGGTTTTGTGGGAAAAAATTTACTTTCTACCCTATTGAATAAGGATTATTCGGTAATTGCACTTGTCAGGAGTGGCAATATTGTTCGTGAGGCAAGTTGGCTAGATTATGTAGATTACAAGTCTTATTGGCAGAATAAAGAAATACAAGCAGCCCACTATATACATCTAGCAGGAAAAGCCCATGACTTGAAAAACATATCGGATGAATTGTCATATTTTGAAATAAACTATGAACTCACAAAAGAAATCTACAATCGGTTTCTAGATGATGATTCCGCAAAAACCTTTACTTTTATTAGTTCCGTTAAAGCAGTTGCTGATGAAGTGAGCGGCGAGTTAACAGAAGAAGCTGTTCCTAACCCGTTGACAGCATATGGCAGGTCTAAAATAAAAGCGGAAAAATATATTCTTGAAAACACTCCTAAGGATAAGACGGTTGTGATTTTACGTCCGTGCATGATCCACGGTCCAGGAAACAAAGGAAATTTGAATCTACTTCATTCAGTTGTGAGTAAGGGGTTACCTTGGCCGTTGGGGGCATATGAGAATAGACGCTCTTTTCTATTTATAGATAACTTGTGTTATGTCATTCACAAAGTTATTGAGTTTGAATTGAAAGCCGGGGTTTATAATGTTTCAGATGATTCAAGTTTGTCAACAAATGACCTTGTTCGAATGATTGCTGAAACCTCTGGTAATAAGCTCCGAATTTTAAATATACCGAAGCAGGTTATTTCATTTCTGGCCATGGCAGGTAATATCTTACCCTTGCCTGTGAATGAAGAGAGGCTACAGAAGCTAACTGAGAGCTACTTGATTTCTAATAGGAAAATAAAAAAGGCACTTGGTATTAAAAAAATGCCGGTATCCGCCCGAGAGGGAATGATGAAAACCCTCCAAAGTTTTCAGAACTCATGACTTATATACTGATTTTCATCCTCTTGTTGTTTTTTCTACTAACTTACATGAAATGGGCGGGAAAAGCAGGTATAATTGATAATCCAAATGAACGTAGCTCCCATACCAGACCAACCATACGTGGTGGAGGTATTATCTTCCCTTTGGCTGTTTTCTTGTGGGGGCTTTTTTTTGAGCAGACTTCTTGGGGATTCATCACAGCTGTAACTATGATTGGAATCGTAGGTTTTCTGGACGATCGTTATTCTCTGTCGCAGTGGGTTCGTCTGTTGGTTCAGTCAGTCGCGGTCATAGTAATTATTTGGCAAGCTAATATTATTGATATTTCGGTAGTTTGGTTGATTGTTTCATTCATCTTGATCACCGGATGGCTGAACGCTTTCAACTTTATGGACGGCATAAACGGTATGTCAGCTTTTTATGCGCTAGTTGTCCTTATAGGAATCTGGTTATTCAATGACGAGATTGCGGGAATTGAAAATTCACTGATGATTACTGTGGCTCTATCATTAATACTATTTTCTTGGTTTAATGCTAGAAAAAAAGCCGTGATATTTGCTGGTGATATCGGGAGTTTGAGTATGGGTATTATTCTTGCTTATTTGGTGATGATGTTGATCGTTTCTACCGGTAGGTGGGAGTTTATTTTACTTGTTTGTGTGTATGGGGCGGATACAGTTCTTACTATTGTCCATAGAGTCATAAAAGAAGAGAACATATTTGAGGCACATAGATCTCATTTGTATCAATATTTGGCAAATGAGGCAGGATTATCTCATTTAAAAGTTTCTTGGATATATTCACTGCTCCAACTATCAATCACTTTAATATTATTCCATATGCCAACAGAGTATGCTAAAATTTATGCTTTAGCTGTATGCATAAATATTGGAATTATTTATATAGTAAGCAAATACTTGATCATTCGTACTTATGATAATAGATAGTGATTTTATTAACATTATGAATAAAAGTTTAGTCAACAACAAAATATTTAATGTTGACTAATTATTATGTCTGTTGTGTAATAGTGTGTTTTATTATAATTCGATAAATTTATTCTAAAGTTATTTACAAATACAAAAATCATGCTAAGCACTTTCATTAAGGTAAAAAATATAGAGTTTCAATTATTACATTTTTGTTATGACCCTTAGCAAAAAATATAATAATTATATTAAGCCGACTTTTATTGTTGCAACGTTTTTTGCTATATTGTTTCGTTGTCGGGGAACTAAACGCCAAAGAGAGAGTTGAATTGTTTCGGAATAACAAATTAAATCTTAAGGAAATGAACGGGAGAGCATTTACAAAGTTTGCTATCGAACTTACTGCTTGGTATTCGATTACCTTTATCGCGTATTTCTTACGTCTCGAATGGGAAGTGATAACGCTTTCGAAAGACATTTTCGTGCTTGCAACAGGACTTCTACCATTCAAAGCAACTCTTATCCTCAGCTACGGTATGCACAAGATGTCGTGGCGTTACGCCGTGATATCCGATTTTAAAGCGATTGCTATGGCTATTGCAACCTATCTGGTGGTATTCATGACAGCAGGGTTTTTCATACGTGAGTCCATGCTATTACCCATGACGGTTCCGTTCATTGAAGCATTCCTGTCGATAATCCTGTTTGTCTCTATCCGACTCTCAAGTCGATTCGTACTCAGAGAACGAAAAGTCATCGATTATTACAAAAAACGCAATCAGGACGATCGCCGTGTATTGATTCTAGGAGCAGGTGAGTCAGGAACGCTGATTGCCAAAGAGATGCAACGGCACTTCGAGATGGGGCTTATTCCCGTGGGTTTTTTAGATGACGCCGCCGGAAAACAAAATCAACGTATTCTTGGACTCCCTGTATTGGGAAATTTATCCAAGATGCCTCATGTAGTGCGTGAAAAGGCCATCGATGAAGTCATTATTGCGATGCCATCGGAAGCCGGTGATGTTATTCGACGTGTAGTTGAGGAAGCTCGGAAGGCTAAAGTGCAATTCCGTACCATTCCCGGAATTTATGACCTGATTAGCGGAAAAATCAGCATTCAGCAAATACGAAACGTGCAGGTTGAGGATTTACTTCGTCGGAATCCCGTGAAACTGGATACATCGCGTATTGGCGCTTATATCCGTGGTCGTCGCATCTTGGTAACCGGTGCCGGTGGATCGATTGGTTCCGAAATCGTTCGTCAGGTGTGTCGGTTTAAACCGGCCTCAGTTATTTTGTTGGGTCGTGGAGAGAACAGTATCTTCGAAGCCATGCGTGAATTCAGGTCCACGTTCCCCGACATTACGTTTGAAATTAAAATCTGTGATGTACGGGACATTCACACCCTGGAGCAGGTATTCAAAGACCATCAACCCGAAGTAGTGTTCCATGCAGCCGCACATAAGCATGTATATTTGATGGAAAAGAATCCTTCACAGGCAATCTTCAACAATATTGGCGGCACGCGTAATTTGGCAACCCTGTCGTTGGATTATGGGGTTAACTATTTTGTGAACATATCCACCGATAAAGCGGTGAATCCTACTTCGATCATGGGAGCCAGCAAACGTATTGCTGAAAATGTAATCCTTCAGGCCGCATCTAAGGCTAAAGACGATCAGGTATTTGTTTCGGTACGATTCGGAAATGTACTTGGAAGTCGCGGCAGTGTGGTACCCATCTTCAAAGATCAGATCAGCAAGGGCGGTCCTATCACGGTCACCGATCCGGATATGATTCGCTATTTCATGACCATACCTGAAGCTTCCCAGTTGGTGCTTCAAGCCGGAGCACTTAATATGAACGGAGCCGTCTTTGTGCTGGATATGGGTGAGCCGGTTAAAATTGTGGATATGGCACGGGACCTCATTCGGTTATCCGGTTTTGAACCAGATAAGGATATCAAAGTCGTCTTCACGGGCAAAAAAGAAGGCGAAAAGCTTTACGAAGAACTGCTTACTTCTGAAGAAGGCACGGAGATGACCCAGCATGATAAAATCATGATTGCTAGGAAAAACGGGTTAATTGATGATTTTGAACGTAAACTTGACTTGTTGTTTGATGCTGCTAATAGTGACGACAAAATGTCCATCAAGCAGATGATTCATGAAATTGTGCCAACCTATTCGGGGTATGATTCCAAAGCCGACAAATCGGGTGGGAATTTGAAAGTAAGTCGTTAACCCTATTTTGGGGTTAATCGCATGTGGGGGAGATAAAAACGCCGGTTCACCGGCGTTTTTTGTTTAACTTTAAACGTATATCTAAATCCCCATCCCAAAATGACTCCGAAACGTACTTTTGATCTTGTATTCTCGCTGAGTGCGTTATTAATTTTGGGGTTGTTTATTGGATTTATTTGGATCATGTTGACGGTGTATTATCAGAAACACGGATTTTTTACTCAAGTCCGTGTTGGTCGGAACACGAAACTGTTTCGTATCATCAAGTTTCGGACCATGCATGATAATCCGGAATATACCTCAACACTGACCACGGCAAACGATACTCGTGTCACGAAAATAGGTCGTTTTTTGCGGACGTATAAAATTGATGAGTGGCCACAGTTGTTCAATGTGTTACGAGGCGAGATGAGTGTGGTAGGACCACGACCGGACGTTCCCGGTTTTGCCGATACCTTACAGGGCGACGACCGGGTGATTCTGGATGTTCGTCCCGGGATTACAGGTCCAGCCAGTATTTTTTTTCGCAAGGAAGACGAGTTGTTGGCCAGGGCTGCGGATCCGGAACGTTATAACCAGACGGTAATCTGGCCGGAAAAAATCCGAATTAACAAAGCCTATGTGACTCGCTATAGCTTATGGAAAGACGTACTTTGGATAGTCTATACCGTACTTCCTGTACGTTCCATTCCCTACCAAACACTTTTGCAGTACAATCCATCGGTATCGGTTGATAACACAAATACTTTTAAAAGAACATAATTAGTACAATGAACAGGGTGTACTATACCGTTAGTTGGTGGAGGTTACTGTTGTGAGTTTTAAATTTAATAGCGTAATCAAGACAGGCAATTTGAATGTTGTCAAACAATCTAAAAACAACTCCTAACTTGAAATTATTTGTTACTGGTGCTGCCGGTTTTGTAGGACATTATATCGTTAATCGATTGTTGAAAGATGGCCATGATATAATTGGTCTTGATCAAATTAACGCTTACTACAATCCACAACTGAAATTAGATCGTCTTAAAGAACAGGGCTTAGAATCCCCATCCTTTTCAACAGCTAAGTCTAGCCTGTCTGCATCCACCACACATCAGGGTAATTATACGTTCTATCGGGCAGACCTTGAAGACGTGCATGCCATTAATAAACTATTTTCAGAGCATCAATTTGATGCGGTTATTCATCTCGCAGCTCAGGCCGGTGTACGCTACAGTATCGAGAATCCGCGTGCCTATATTCAAAGCAATATTGCCGGATTTATGAACATTCTGGAAGGGTGTCGTGATCATAAGATAAAACATCTGATCTATGCTAGCTCAAGCTCGGTCTACGGTGCTAATAAAGAAATGCCGTTTTCTACCGACCACGCTGTCGATCATCCGGTTAGTTTGTATGCGGCTACCAAGAAGGCGAATGAACTCATGGCGCATACCTATTCGCATTTGTATGGGGTTCCTACCACCGGATTGCGGTTCTTTACTGTTTACGGTCCCTGGGGACGACCCGATATGGCGTATTTTTCGTTTACCAAGGATATCCTCGAAGGTCGACCGATCAAGGTGTTCAATGAAGGACAAATGAGTCGTGATTTTACTTACATCGATGATATTGTCGAGTCCATAGTTCGCTTAATTCCTCTTGCTCCTTCACCTAATCCAGATTGGGATGCCGACAACCCCACACCGGCATCCAGTTATGCTCCCTATCGTGTGTTGAATATTGGTAATAACAGTCCAGTTAACCTTATGGAGTTCATTGGCGAGATTGAGTCCGCCCTGGGCATGAAAGCCGAAAAAATCATGATGCCGATGCAACCTGGTGATGTTCCTGCAACCTGGGCCGATACCAGTGAACTTATTAAACTAACTATATTTACACCAAAAACAACGCTCCGTGAGGGTGTACGGAAATTCGTTGAATGGTATCGCTCGTACTACAAGGTGTAGACCGTACTAATTTTCAGTCCTGGCTGAATACCTGCTTTCAAAATACTGCTCTGGCAAGGTCGGTAACCACTAAAAAGCGTATCTTTTCATAAATTTTGTACCATATAATCGATATTTACTAATGATTAAAACTATTACCTGTATCGGTGCGGGGTATGTCGGGGGGCCGACGATGGCTGTGATGGCCTTGAAAAACCCGCAAATCCGATTTCATATTGTGGATATTAATCAGGCGCGGATTGATGCCTGGATGAGTGATACCCTGCCGGTGTATGAGCCGGGATTGGACGAGATCGTTCAGCAGACACGCGGGAAGAACCTGTTTTTTTCAACGGATGTGGAGGGCGCAATCAAGGAAGCCGATATGATTTTCATTTCGGTGAATACGCCTACAAAGGAGTATGGCGTGGGTAAGGGTCGGGCTGCCGACCTGAAATATGTGGAGCTCTGCGCCCGACAAATCGCCGAGTTTTCCGATCGCGACAAAATTGTGGTGGAGAAGTCGACCCTGCCGGTTCGCACCGCCGAGGCGATTAAAACCATCCTCGACTCGTCCGGTCGGGACCTCAACTTCCAGGTCCTCTCCAATCCGGAATTCCTGGCCGAGGGTACCGCTGTGCGTGACCTGCTCGAACCGGATCGGGTGCTCATTGGGGGAGAGCAGACCGACGCCGGCAAGTCCGCCATCGACGCCCTGGTACAGGTGTACAACGCCTGGATCCCGCGCGAGTGCATCATCACCACGAATGTATGGTCGTCGGAGCTGTCGAAGCTCACGGCCAACGCCTTCCTCGCCCAGCGCATCAGCAGCATTAATGCCATCTCGGCCCTGTGCGAAGCCACCGGCGCGGATGTAGAAGAAGTCGCCTACGCCATTGGCACCGACTCGCGTATAGGTCCCAAGTTCCTGAAATCCTCCGTCGGTTTCGGCGGATCCTGTTTCCAGAAAGACATCCTGAACCTGGTCTACCTGTGCGACTACTTCGGGCTGCCGGAAGTGGCGCGGTACTGGGAGCAGGTCATCGTCATGAACGACTACCAGAAATCGCGTTTCGGAAGCAAGATTATCAGCACGTTGTTCAACACCGTCAGCGGCAAGAAAATCGCGTTTCTGGGTTGGGCCTTCAAAAAAGACACCAACGACACCCGGGAGTCGGCCGCTATCTACGTCGCCGACCAGCTCCTCGAAGATCAGGGTCGGGTCAGTGTGTATGATCCCCAGGTTAGTCCCGAGCGCATGTACATGGACGTCGACGGGCTCGGAAACCGGTCGGAAGCCGAGAATCGGGATCGACTCACCATGCTTGACGACGTTTACGAAGCCTGCAAAGACGCCCATGCCATTGCCGTACTCACCGAGTGGGACGAGTTCCCGGGCCTGGACTGGCAGCGGATTTACGACAACATGCTCAAGCCCGCATTTATTTTTGACGGAAGATTAATTTTAGATAAAAAAACACTTGACAAAATCGGATTTCAAGTTTATTCTATAGGCAAGGGTTAAGTCAGCAATGATTTGGCTCTTGTTCTAATTCTTTGTTTAATCATATGAACAATCCCCAAAAGGAAAGCCGCTGATCCCGGCTTTTCTTTTTGTCTATGTGTGACTTAACTATGGTTGCTATCTACGAACGCTTTTCTTTTATCTCCTGATACAGGTGAATTACCGTATTCACACACGTAGACCAGTTGTAGGTACGAATTACATGTTCCCGGGCATCCTGTACCTGAAGCAATACCTTTTGTGGGTGTTTCAGATACTCATGTATGGCCTGAAAAAGTCTTTCGGGGTCGTCGGGTGGAATAATGGACGCATGGCGACCATAGCCGGTTACTTCCGGCAGTCCGCCAACATTGGAGACCACAACGGGTACACCTGTGGCCATAGCTTCAACTATACTTACACCAAAACTCTCGCCATCACGTCGGGAGACTGCAACAAACACGTCCAGCCGGCGGAGCTGATCCGGAACCTTTTCGTGGGGAACGGCCGGGTAAAAGGTCACCTGTTCGGCAACACCGAGTTTCCTTGCCAGCTGCTGCAGTTTTGTTTTAAGAGGTCCGTTTCCTGTAATTTCAAGTTTGAAAGCGCGCTCGGGTAGGTTATTAACCAGTAACGCGAAGGCTCGGATCAGGGTATCGATGCCGTATTTGTCGGTGAGTTTTTTTACCGTGCCTATGGTAATGGTACTGTCCCGGTTAAGAAGAGGAGCATCGTGCGTATCTTCAGTGACCTGATCATAGTGTGGTCGGAATAATTCGGTATCAACACCGAAAGGTGTCACCGTAATTTGAGCTTGAGAACACAACCTCTGTGTCACCTGTTTCATGATATGACTGGTAGAGGCGATATGGTCGGCCTTTCGGATGTTATCGGCAATGATTTTACGATGTAACCAACTGATTTTGGGTGTTTCAAAGACATCATCGCCATATACAGACAAAAGAAATGGTCGCACGCCGCTGAGTCGTGTCATGGTCCCGTACCCACCGGCGTAATGAGCATGAATAAGGTCAGGATTGAGTCGGGACGCAAGTCGCTTCAGGGCTGGCACGGCGGTCAGGTAGCCAATGCCACCCCGCTCCGAGAGTTGATGCACAGTCACGTTTTCATCCAAGGCATTCATACCGTCTGACCGGTGTACTGTAGCCAGATGGATATCAAGTCCACGTTGCGCGAGTGCGTTGCACCATCGTACTACGTGAATATCGTTGATATAGCCGGTAATCAGAACGCGCATGAAACAGTATTTAGCAGATCTTCGTGTTGTACATGCTGTTGGATTGTCGTTTGTCTGCAGCTACGCACATACTGCGCGGAAGATAGTGAGGTCACAGGAATTATGAAGGTTATTTGAACAGGATACCCTAATTTATCGCGTGCAGTTCTCGAATTGCGTTCTTACTGATAAAAACCCTAGCCACCCAACAGTTCTCAATGCATGCTACATAAAATCCGGTCCGGTATTTCCTGGAGATCTCTGCTGTATGCCCTTGCCTTTGTTATCATGTTTATGGTTGTGGTGCGACCAGTCAGGGTGGCCATAAACACGAAGCTGATTTATCCGCAGGTTGTTTCATGGCAGGCTGCGGAGCAAGAGCCCGCGTTGTATGTACAACTGCGCGAAGGCAAGAGCTACATCGAAATTTTTCCTGCCGAGGTTCGTCCGGGCTGGAAAACCAAGTACGATTTTCGACTGGAGGGTGGGTTGTTTTATCTGCTGACTGGTATGCTGGCGCTCGGACTGGGAGCGTCTCCACGGTATTTTGGATATATAACGGCTTCACAGGTTGTTTTGGGCGGGTTATCGTATGGATTTTTGTTTGCAGCATTTCATGGGGTTCCTGAGTTGATATCCGGGTCAAATCTCATCGGGAAGTATTTGTCGCCAGCGGTGTGTGTGATGCTTTTAATGCTTCCGTTTTTGGAAGATGAACGGTAAGTGTGGTCGTTTTGCTTTTCTGTTTAATCACAGGCAGGTTGTTTCAATACTACCTCGTTCAAGTCGTACGTCTTTTCCAGTCCGCTACTATTCCTGTATTTTGAGACATGAAACAATGGGCATTTTATGGGGTGTTGGTTACCGGGTTAGCGCTGGCCACGCTCGTGCTGGCCGAAGTGGCATTTCGGGCGTTTTTCCCGCAGTTGAATCCTGCTACTCAGCTGGTATTTTATAGCCAGAACCCGTGGCAAGTGCCCCTCGGACTGCCCGGGGAAACATACCGGCATCGGCATAATGCGGGCGACTTTGATGTGGAGGTTAGGTTTAATGCGCTCGGACTACGGGATGTGGCGGATATCCGGCAAGCCCGCCCCGGCGATTGGCTGTATGTGGGGGATTCGTTCGGGTTTGGTTTCGGGGTGGACGAGCATGTACGGGTTTCATCCAGGCTGGATTCCCTGCTGCCGGGGGCGCGGGTGTTTAATCTGAGCTCGCCAACCCAGCTGGTCGGGTACGGGAGGTTGCTGGACTATGCCCGGGATCTGGGGGTGCCGGACTCGGCCGGCGTGGTGCTGCAGGTGTTTACGGGGAATGATTTGTTTGATTACGAGTCGGTAGCTCCGGCGCATACGCCGCACACGGGTTGGGTGGCTGCACTGCGGTTTCGCCTGAGTACGCAGTTGGCGTTGTATCAGGCCGGGCGGTACCTGGTGTGGAATATGCCGGTGGTCAGCGGGTATTTGGCTGAACGTAGGGCGGTATCCGTCGAAGAAGGGTTTCCGGTGCGGTACGATGCGTCAGTTATTGCCTCGTCGGTTGCGCAGACCGGCAGGGTGCTGGAAGGTCGTGCGGGGGCGGTGGTGGTTGTGGTCGCTCCGCCGAAGAGCTACTGGCTGGGGTCGCAGTCGGCCGAGTGGCAGCGAATTCATCGGGCGTATGTGAGCGGGGTAGAGGCGTTGGGGTACCGGGTTGTGGATGCATCGGCCGTGCTGGATCCCTCGCACTACTTCCCAACCGACGGGCACTGGAACGCGACCGGCCATGCGGTGGTGGCTGAGGCGGTGTTGGGTGCTATGGGAGAGTGAGCGTGGTGGTGTGGGTTTGCCGTTATGAATACAGCGTTGTTTTTTATTAACTTGTAGGAAGGGTGCAGATGGGGGGGGGAGCGGAGCCACTTCAGTCCCTATTGATTATGGCTGTTCTGATGAAAGCCTTCAAGACCGGTAATTGATTATTGTATCAGTTTGTTTGCGTTGGTCCGGAAGTATAATTGAGCAAGTCCGGAAAGGTTCTTTTAAAGCTTATCTCAATATCACGCGTTTTTTCGGCTACATTTTCAACGTTGTTATTGATCAACAGATAGCAACTGATTGAATCGTATCGGATGTGTGTAAATGTTTCGTTGCCAATGTAGCGCTGCAGTAGTTCGGAATATATTCAGTACCGCTGATTTAATTCAATAGGCTCAAGTCTGTTTGTTGCAGAATCAATTGAACGTGTAGCAGATAAAGCAATAGATGTTTTAGGTGACGCTTTCAATAGTTCTGGTATAAGCGATCCGACGGTGTAGAGGATGTTAGCGGCATCGCCAGCGTTTATTATGATAGAATAACGATTGTCTCGCTTTTTCCATCGTTTGGGATAAAACTTTAGTGCGTATGTATCCGTCTTGAAATACTCGGCTCTGATAACGTATTTCAATTTATTGGTTTCTGATATGAAGGTATAAATACGTGTATAGACGTGGTCGGAGTCATCAAAACAGCCGTCTTGTTGTACAAATTTAACAGGATAGCTTCTCAATACTAGGGAACTATAGTAAGGTTAGCTGACTTGGTTAGCTCTCTTTTCTTTTTAAGTGCTTCGTCGCTCATAACATTACGACGTACCTCTATTGAAACTATATCTACCGTTTTAACCTCGTTTATGGGTTTCCAGTTAAGGCGAACACCTTTAGGCTGTATCTTTTTAGTTTTTGCGCTCATAACAATATCGTAAAATAATGGGGATACGTAGGAATTGGTCGAAATCGAGCTTGGTTGGTCAAGATTTTGTTTGAGGAAATATGACCTCGCTGACAGTATAGCAAAAAATCAAGAAATGGGCATGAAACAATGGAGCTTTAATGGGGTGTTGATTACCGGCCATGCCGTGGTTGCGGAAGCGGTATTGGGTGCTAAGGGTGAGTGAGCGTGGTGGTTTGATTTCAAAAACCTGCACAAATTACGTAGTGAAAGTGGTTTTGGGAGTGTGATTAGTTCATTATCTTGAGATATCGTATTGTCATAGAGTTGACATTTATTCTGTTTTAAATGAACTTTTCATTCCGTACCCTACGTTTAGGAGACACCAACAAGCGTTGCCAACTGTACAGCATCGTAAAAGAGAAAAGTGATGTAACCGAAGCAGCTAAGTTTGTATCTAATACACGAAACAGGGAACGTGATGATTTTGGATGACTTAAGTCCCGACTTGATAACATCAAAGAACGGCAGGGTGCCCGAATTGAATTCTTCAAACCGAATTGAAGACTATGGAATATAATAACGAACGTAACGATCAAATTTGGGAAGCATTCAGTGCTGGTCCTGGTGTAGACTCAACTTTTATCAGAAAACAGATGGATATCGCTGCCCAGATTGACACCTATTTGAAAGATAAAGGGTGGTCCCAAAAGCAATTGGCCGAGCGGTCGGGATTACTACCGAGTCAGCTCTCTGCAATTATGAGTGGTAGTGCTAATCCGACCTTGAGAACAATTTCTAAAATCGAAGAAGCACTTCATTGCGATGTAATTGTATGTCCGGAGTTTTATGAAGAGTCACTGGTTGATAGTGGTTGGTATCGCCCAAACCAGGTTATTTCATTACCTGTAGATAGCTATACGAAGTATCCGAAACGGGAGGAGGTCGAAATCCATATTCAAGACAACTGGGGATCTGTTTATAATCTTGGTGGTCAGAATTATGAAGCTGCCGAGGATGCATCTCACCATAGACCAACTGGATGATTATGAAAGATGAAATTAAGTTTGCGATTGATTCATTCGACATTACCCGTTATTCGAGTAAGACGCCAACATCTTCGTTGAGAAAAGATCGTTTGAATTTTCAGATTCAGCACATGTTTAAAGTCCTGGCGGATTTGAATACATTTCAGGTTGGTTTTCGCATACGTGTGATGGAACGTAAGCAAAGTAAGAATGAGGTTGCGGCTATAGAGACTATGACATCATTCAAAATTAAGGGCATACCTGCTGATCATTTTGAATATATACCAGAACATCTGCTGGTTACCTTCTTAAGTATCGCTTACTCAACCACTCGTGGCGCTTTGATTGCAAAATCGCAGGGGACTGTAGTGGGAGAAGTACCACTACCGCTTATAAATCCAACCCATGTAATTTCTCAAATGAAAGAATTGCTGGTGTCTGACCATGATTGACACCTTGCAGGAAGTTACGTTCTGCTTAGCCTGAGAAAACTATATTTAATAGAAAAGCTGTTTGTAGGAGTCGCTTACATAAACTTATTCAGTCTGGCTCAGAACCCCACCCGCATATCCAGCCAGAAGACGGTGCGGCTGGCTTTCGTTGTGAATTTTGTGACAAAAAATGTAAGATTTCCGGGTTAAGGGTCTCTATTGAATATACAGATCATGTACGCTAAGCAAAACGTACCAACTATTGGCGTTCGTGTATTTCTGTTTTTTGGGCTGGAGACCAGCTTATCACAAAGAAATCATAACAAATTAATTGTAAACGTCCTTTATGAAGCCAGTACTTGATGATCAGATACATAGATTATTGTCGGAACGTCTATTAGCATTGGAGAAACATTTTGAGGCAGATTTTTTAACGTACTTTGGACCTTTTGAAGGAGGCGAAAATCTTTTTTTAAAGATAATTGAAGACTTAGCCAGTGACCCACAAAAAAAAGATAAAATCTACATCGTTTTAACAACTAGTGGTGGTAGTGCAACTGTAGTGGAGCGTTTTGTCAATATTCTTCGTCACAATTACAGTGAAGTGAATTTTATAGTTCCAGACTATGCCTATAGTGCAGGTACCATTTTTTGTATGAGTGGTGATAATATATTGATGGACTATTCATCAGTACTTGGTCCCATAGACCCGCAGATTCAAAACAAGGAAGGGCGTATGGTTGCTGCACTTGGTTACCTTGACAAAGTCAACCAATTAATTGAGAAAGCTCAGAACAACACGTTGTCTCAAGCTGAATTCATTATTCTGAAAGATTTTGATTTAGCTGAGCTTAGAGGGTATGAACAGGCGAAAGACTTAACCATAGCCCTGCTCGAAAAATGGCTGGTTAAGTATAAATTTAAAAATTGGTCAAAACATCGTTCCGATCCAAAGAAGGTTGGTCAAAAGGTAACAGACGATGAAAAAATTGAACGGGCAAAGGAAATTGCAGATCAGCTTAGTAATAACAATAAGTGGAAATCACACGGAAGGCCTATCAATATCGAAGCTTTGAAGGAATTGAGACTGGAAATTGACGACTATAGTGCGAATATTGACAGGCGGGCGTTAATAAGAGATTATTATGATCTGGTGTCAGACTATGTCCTGAGCCGTCGATTTCGTATATTGATACAAACGAGAAATACGTTTAATTGGTTAGCTTATGAATTCCATTGAGAAACGACTAAAAGAGGGTCTGGCACAGGCCAGTGCCAAATTTAAGGATGATGCAGACGTAGAGCGTTATGTGCGTATCTCCAATGAATTTGATGAGCTTGTCAAGCTTGGACTTGCTCAAAAAAGGGGAAACAATCTACTCTCGTTATCTGATAAAGCGGCCCAACATAAACTGATTTTAAAATCAATGTAGCGGAACAAGGCGTTCTGGCTCAGAACCCCACCCGCATGTCCAGCCAGAAGACGGTGCGGCTGGCGAGCTGGTCGCCTTCGAGCATGTGGCGGTAGTCCAGCCGGCTGCTCAGCACCCAGGCCCGACGTGGCTCCCAGCTGGCGTGCAGCTCCAGGCCCGCCCAGCGGTGTAAATCGCCGTCCAGAAACAGGAAGCTTTCTTCGTATCGCTCGTCGGGTCGCAGCAAATGGTTGATACGTCGACCGCGATTCACATCTTCCCCGGCGTAAAAGATCAGGTTGCCGTCGGCATCGCGGGTACTCCGGCCGTTCCGCACGTACCGGACCTTGACCGAAACCCAGGAGCGGGGCAGCCCGAACCATCGCACTCCCGCCGTGAGCCGGTCGGAGTTGGGCTCAAGCTGGCTGCCCAGGGAGACATCGTAGTTGGTGTGGCTGTTGAGCGCGTAGGGATGGGAGTACACGAAGGGATCAATCCGCTCGTATTCGCCGAACAACCGCCAGTCGGCCCCGGGAACCCACTGTGCGCCATAGCGTCGGGCAAACCGGCTTACATCGGGTCGCTTGCGACGGATGATTTCGCTGACGGTGAACAGGTCGTCTACCACCAGCTCGGAGTAGAGCTCCAGTCCGCGCAGGGGTCGCAGCACGCCGTAGACCCCGGCCCAGCCGTTGTCCTGGTCCTGCAGGTCGCGCTCGGCAAACGAGAGGATGTTGATGGGGTTGAGGTAGGCGATTTCCATGCCGCGATTGGAGTAGTTGATCATCTCGAACACCCCAAAATGAAACCACGGGAAGGGTCGCACGATGCCGGACTGCATGACCACGAAGCGCTGGGGGGCGTTGCGGGTGATCAGCAGGGGATCGTCTTGCTGGCGGATGATGCTGGCGGGCCAGCTCATGGCTCCGTGCAGGCGCTGGTAGCGCATCCACCGGTTCCCGATGTCGAGCCGGAGCCATTCCAGGGGCGCAGCGTTGCGCGAAAACCAGAAGTTGTCTTCTTCGCCGGTGCCTATTTTCAGGTTGCCCCGACCAATGCTGAAGGCCATGGTGTTGCCGAACTGCACGGTGGCGTAGCCCTCGCGGTGGACCAGGGAGTAGGTGACGGAGGCCAGGTCGTTGCCGGCGAAGCGCTCTTTGTTGATGAAATTATAGAAATAGAATCCGTCGTAGGCGAAAATGGATGCTCCGCTGCCCAGGACGGGACTGGCGAGGTTGATTTCCCCGTGGAAGCCCATGTTTTCGCCGTAGCCGCCGATAACGCGGATGTCGGTGAGCTGGCTGAGGGTCTGCTGGGCGAGGTCGCCGTCACGCACCACAAAGGCGCGCAGTCCGATGCCGCCGTCCAGCAGGAGGAATCCCTCGCGCGAGCGCATGATCAGCACGTGTTTTTCGGTATCGCTGAGGTAGGTCCGTGCCCGGTCGGCGATGGAGCCGCCGCCCCAGTCGAGCGTGTCGTAGAAGACCGCGGCGGAGTGGCCGCCTTCGGGGGAGATTCGGGCCACGTCGAATTCGCGCAGGTAGGAGTCCAGGCTGCGTTGCTGGGCGCGGGAGAGGGAGGCGTTGGCGCGGAGGTAGTTCAGGTGGCGGGTGATATCGCGCCGGGTCAGGGGCAGTACTTCGTACTCGTAGGCCGGCAGGTTTCCGGCCACGCGCTGGTTGTACAGCCAGTCGTACACGGGGTGGTTGGCCGGCACGAGGGAGGCCTGGCCGAGAACCGTGGTGGTCAGGGCGGTCAGGGCGAGGATGGTGAGCAGCAGGAGTCGGGATAGGGACATGGCGGTGGTGGTTTAATCGATGCCCAAAATTAGCGCTTCTGCGGCAAAGGTTATAGGGGTAAATTGGCCTCGTTGGGGCGGTCGGCGGGATGCCCGGATGGTTGAGGCCTCCGCCGGACAGGGCCCGGTTCGGCCGGTTGGGCCGGTTGATGTGCGGGCGGTGTGCGGGGCTGCCTCGGCGGGTGATGTACGGACGGTGTGCGGGGCTGCCCCGGCGGGTGGTCGGCGGCGGTTGGCGGCGCGGGTAAAATTGTGCCGGCGGGGTCAAAGTCACCCTCGAAACTCCTATATTAACCAAAAATCAACACCGGCGGTCTTGCGTTAAACGGAATCTCATGCTAGAGTTACTACTTACGGAATATCAGCAGAATCCCTGGGCTGTGTACATGTTTTGGGGACTTTCAGTTTTTTATGTGATACTGATAACCCCGCTGATTGTCGGTTTTCTGCGAACTCCGAATCAACCACCCCGACTGCTCGATGATTCGGAGCTTCCCATGGTCACGGTGCTGGTAAGTGCCCGAAACGAGGAGCAGGATTTTCCGGATTGTATTGCATCGGTTCGCGCGTTGGACTACCCTGTTGAAAAGCTGCAGATTATTCTGGTGGATGACAATTCTGACGATAGCACGGGTCGGCTGGTGGATGAGATTGCCGCTGCAGACGAGCGTGTGCTGGCCCTGCATTCCCGCGATATGCCTCCTACCAGGCTTCAGGCCAAAGCCCGCGGGATCTTTTGGGGAATGAAACATGCAACCGGGGAGTGGGTTTTTATTACAGATGCGGACGCCCGGGTACCTGCTACCTGGCTGCGGCATATGCTTAGTCATGCCAGGCCGGATACGGGCATGCTCGGCGGGGCGCTCTATGTGATGGATACGGGCTGGGTATCACGATTTGAGCGGGCATCCTGGGCATTTACACAGATGTTCAACCTCGGACTGAGCGGTTTGGGTATCCCGTTTGCCTGTCTGGGTCCGAATATGGCGATTAAACGATCGATTTACGAGGAGGCGGGGGGTCTTGAGAATGTGGATTTCAGCATTGCCGAAGACCTTGCGCTCATGAAAATGGTTGTGCATCACAAGGCGGGTATCATCAATGTGGTCAGTGCTGAGACGGTGGCTGCGCTTCGACCGGTACCCTCGTATAAGCACTTGCTGAGCCAGCAGCGCCGGTGGTTTCGGGGCGGCATCGATAATGAAGTAGAATATCAGCTGTTTTTGTGGATTTTCTTTGGTTATGCCGTCGTCTATGGCCTGTTTATGCTCTTTGGCTGGATATTCTCCCTGCCGTTTTTCCTGCTGTTTCATGCGGTCAATGTGGTAGTTGACCTGTCGTATTTCTATTTGCAGAAAAAACGTTTTGGCTTGTCTGAACATCTGCGGTATGCGTTCTGGGCGCATGCGCACAAGGTTATTATTTTTTTATTGCTTACGCCTAGTTTTCTGATGACACGGCGCGCACGTTGGATGGGTGATGGGTACGAAGAAGTTTATGATTGAGGTTTTGCCGCGGCTGGTGCGTGGTGGCGCATTTTGGCCGTCGCCTCTGCTTTGGGTGTTTTTTTTGAAATAGTGGTTTCTGTCGGGAGGTTTCTTTTGGTTGGTTCCGGCGGGGGCGCGTGTATGTAGATTGGTTTTGTTATGCGAACGGAGAACGATGGTTTGAAACGGATTTTGTTGGTGGTTTCATCGTTGGCGCGGTCGGGTCCCGGGGTGCAGTTGCTCTCGCTGGTGCGCGGGATGCGCGGCGAGGTGGCCGTTGATGTGGTGGAATTGTCGGCGGGGGGTTCGTCTTCCGAAACCGATGCCTTTTCAGAATCCGATGCCTTGGTTGCGAGTGCCCCATCCGGCAAGGGTTCCCCTCGCACGGAACGTGTGTATTCCGATTCCCTTCGCCCGGATTTTATAGCCGCCGGGGCGCAGGTGCATGGTTTTGATCCGCAGGGGCTGGCGTTCTGGCGGGAGGGTAGGGCCGCGTTCCGGTCGCTCCTCGACCGTTTGAAACCGGATGTGGTGCAGAGTGCGGGGATTCGCGCCGACTGGCTGGTGGGCGGACTGCCGGCGGGGGTGGTGTCGGCCCGGATTTCGGTGATGCACAACATTCCCTGGCAGGATTATCGCTATACCTACGGGCCGATTCCCTCGGCCGTGATGCAGCGGGTGCAGCGCCGTGCATGGTCGCGCATGGACCGGGTGGTGTGCGTTTCGGAGCATGTGCGCGATACGGTGTCCGCGCGATGGCCGGAGCTACCGCTGGTGGCCATTCCCAACGGGGTGGATACGGCGCGGTTTTCGGGGGTGGGTGCTGGTACACCCGCTCCATCGGATGCTGCAGAAAATTCCAGAACATCTGCGGGTACGTCGGGTGAGGGTGTCCGTTTTCTATGTATGGATGCGCTGACTCCGCTCAAAGATCCGCTCACGCTGGTTCGGGCGTTCTGGCAGGTCCGGCGGCATTTTCCCGATGCGGGGGTGCAGCTGGTGCTAGCCGGCGAAGGCCGGTTGCGGGACCTGTGCAGGACGGAAGCCGAGCGACTGGGACTGTCGGTGGTCGAAGCCGCCTCGCCCGGGGCGTTGGATGGGAGCGATTCAACAACGGCATTACCGGATATGGTCCGGTCGCCGGGCAGTACGTCACCGGATACAACTGCCGGCACGCCGCAACCCGGGGCCGCATCGTCATCGGATGCTTCCGACTCTGCCCACGACCCTGCGGCGGTCCGCGGCGCTGATGTCGTCCTTGGCAGCCCCTCATCGCAGCCCGAAGACTGGTATCGTCGGGCGGATGTGCTGGTTTCGGGCTCCAACACGGAGGGATTTCAGCTGACGGTGGCCGAGGGGGTTTCGGCCGGACTTCTGCCCGTGCTCTCGCGCATCGGGGTGCGGCACGAGCTGTTTGCCGGCCACGAAGACCTCACGGGCGGACTGCTTTTCCGCATTGCCGATGCCCCGGAAGCCGCGAAGTGCATGGGTCGGGCGGTGGAGCGGGTATTGTCGGCCCGGAAATCGGGCGATCCGGCCTGGGAGCAGCTGGCGGCCGACATCCGGAAGCGTTACAGCCAGGAACGCATGGGCGATGACTACCTCGCGCTGTACCGTGAACTCCTGGCAGACGGGTAGGTGTGCAGGGTTGCTTTAATAATGTGGGTTGCTCTTCTTAATGAGAACCAATCTTTAGTCCACGGACTTTTTAGCGACGATGCTTTGATTGACCTATTCTTTGATCGAAAACCATAGGTGTTTTCGAAACTACCGAAATTTTGCTTGCGTCACGATGACCGGGATTTATCAGATAGTTGTATTCGAATGGAACTATACTGCTTGGAACTTTAAGCACAGCGGCGCTATGTCCACGTACAAAATCATCTCCAATATATTGTGTTTCAAGTATAGGAGGTTTTGCGTCCCAACCATTTGGTAGGTCTTCAAGCCGTAACTCAGCAATTTCAATGGAGTCTGGAATATCTATTTCCACATAAAATCGATCTGTGGGAAGATCTTCGCTTAGGTCCAGATGAACTGCAATTTCCAATGTAGCAAGAGCTCGTGATTCGGATGTATACACCAGGTAGGTATTCAGACTATTCCATCGGAATCCATCTGTTAATGCCGCCCCTACCCCACGTAATGTGGTTTTTAGATATTTTTCCCGCTCAATACGAAATACCCGCATCAGGCCATATTCCCAAATTCAAGCCGAGTTAAGCTATTTTTGACTTCCTGAATACCAGTCAGCGAGTCGAAAAGGCTCTCTGGTGTTACATTTCCTAAAGAAATGTTTGGCTTCTTTAACCATCGATAAAACTTTTCTTCCTCACTGTTGAAGACAGATAGCCCGAAATCGAGTAATTCCGATAGCACTAACACCAGTTCGCTGTCTCTGCTGCTTAGCAAGGCTTTAGCTTTTCTTTTTTTATTGTAGGTAGTTTGTGGCATGTCCAGTAGTTGTAAAACCCGTTTAACTGGTAGGTTTGCCCGAAAACTGACGACCTCGATTGCTTCGTAGGGTAGCTTTTTGCGAATAATATCTACCCGGTCCATTTTCGTTGACCAAACGAACTCGGTTTTGGCAATGGCAATACTCCATTTCTGTCCCTGTACTTTACTTCGTCTTGCTCTACGGATACTTTTTCCAGGGTCAAATGTTTTGGTAGTACTCATGATGCTGGATTAAGAATAATTCATTGTAGTCTAACTGCTACAATTATACAGTAAATATACTGTCATTGCAATGTTGTTTTAGCGGTAATTAGTTAACAATCGGTCCTTGTCACAACTTTAACAGCGATAATTTCGCACCGTTCACGGCGATTTTGTACATTTATTTTTGATTTGGGCCGATGAGCCGCTTAGTCATGGTTTTCATCCGCCGTTTTACCCAACACGAATTGCTCCGGGATGTTGAATGCTTTGCCTTACAACCCGGTTGCCAACCCTTTGTAAGCCCATGCAGCGCTCCGAAGTTGTAACCTTTTTTGTCAAAGCCCTCGCGGTGTACGTGATCTGGTACTTCCTGTACGATTTGTGGATTCTGCCGGACGGTCGGGTCGACCTCTGGCTGTCGGAGCACATTGTGGCGCTGGGCGGGACCATGCTTACGGCCATGGGTTTCGAGGTCTTCGCCGAGGGCCGGCTGATCGGGCTTGCCGGCTCGAACATGCTGGAAATCATTGACGGCTGTAACGGCATCGAGGTCATCGGGTTGTTTGTGGGTTTCGTGGTGGCCTATCCGGGTCGGAATCTGAATCGCGTGCTTTTTGTGCCCATCGGTATTTTTGTGCTGTACCTGACCAATATCATCCGCATTCTGGTGCTGGCCATCACCCAGGTGCATGCGCCGGGCATTTTCGACATCACGCACGATTACTCCACCACGGCCATTTTTTATCTGGTGGTGTTCGGTATGTGGGTGGTTTGGGTGAATTACGGCGAGCGGCGCTTTTTCGGCGGTCCGGACGATGCTTCCAATGGCGGAACCCTTGTCGGCGGACCGGATACCGCTGGTTCGGATGCGGACGGTACGAAACCGGGTAACGCCGGTGAACCGGCCCTCTCGTGAGCGGGGATGTGAACCGATCCGAGGGTGCAGCCGGCAAAACCGACGTGACAGGCACGGGTATTAACCACGATGGTGAATCCCGGGATAGTCCGGGGCAGCGAACGCGAAATAGGTTCAATCTAAAGGGGCTTCCGGCTCGATTTCTGGCGGCGATCGCCTTTATTGCCGCGTATTTCTGGGTGCTGCGGGTCGTGCGCGTATTGCTGGTCGGTGTTCTGATCTGGCCGGCGGCGGAGTCGGTGCACGGAGGCGAGGATAACGGGCTGCTGCCCTGGTATGAGTCGGGCACGACGGGCATTTATGTATACGACCAGCAGCGGCTCGACGCGCTCGCGCCGGAGGCCCCATCCGGCAACCAGGCAGATACTGAACCAGATTCCGCGCAGGTCGCTGACCCCGGCACTGATCCGACCGTTGACGCCCGGTCCGAAATACAATCCGGCTCTGATCCGACCGTTGACACACGATCCGAGCTTCTACCCGGCACCGAAACCCTGCCCGAAGCCCCATCCGTTGACCCGGCTCCATCCGTAGACGCCCGACCGGTAGCCATGTCGGCGGCCGGATCCAAACCCTACTACGTTTTCAAAGGCTTCGGCGACCAATTCTTCCTGTTCGGCGGCGTATTGCTCCTGCTCGCCGGGCTGTACCGTCACACTGCGTGGCTCTTCGCGGTGCATCTGCTCGTAACCCTCGTCAACCTCGTCCTGCTATTCATCGGTCTGACCGGCGTGCCGGCAGCCCTGGCCCTTATGGACTTCCTCATCGGCTACCTGCTTCCGGCCGTCTCCATGCTCTGGGTGGTCGTGGCCTGGAGGCTGGATCGAAAACCCGCCTCCGCCGCATAAATCCGGTTTCATGCAGCCGGCATTGCGGTCCCGGGCCCGCAGAACCCGAGAAAATGACGGACCCCTCATCGCTGCAGAGCTCGTGAAAAAAGTCCTCCCCGGGTCCCGACCGACGGTATGACACAGCCAGATCGAAAGCCAGATTAAATAACTGTGACCGTAACACTGCCATAACAATGCCAGCCTATCTTTGCGCAGTTTTCGGGCACCTGAGAACAGTACCCACCCGGCGCGAGAAATCGACCGGTCGGGGAGAAGCTGCGTACAGGAATCGGGTTTTTACCCGCCGAAACACGCGGAATACATTCGCCATTGCGTACGGGCAGCCTCCTGTTGTCCGCCCGCAACACAAAAACTCAGTCACGTTTATTTAGCTAACTTAATATCATTGTCATGTCAAAAAAAATTGCAGTAGTATTTGCAGCGCTGCTGTTACCGGTCCTGCTTATGGCCCAGGTAACGACCTCCTCCCTCACCGGGGTTGTGCTGGACGACGCTCAGGAGCCGGTTCCCGGCGCCACCGTAGTTGCCGTTCACACGCCATCGGGCACCGTTTACGGCACCGTAACCCGGGCCGACGGAACCTACCGGATCTCCAACATGCGTGTGGGCGGTCCCTACACCGTCACCTTCTCCTTCCTGGGCTACCAGAGCCAGGTCGTTGAAGAAATCGTTCTGAGCCTCGGCGAGACCTATAACCTGACCGGTTCCATTGCCGAGAGCACCCTCCAGCTCGATGAAATCATCGTCAGCGGAGAGCTCGACCGTACCTTCAACCAGGAGCGCACCGGTGCGTCCACCAACATCACCTCCGAGGGCATCGGCCGGGTCCCCACGATTAGTCGTTCCATCAACGACCTGACCAAGCTCACCCCGCAGAGCAGCGGAACCAGCTTTGCCGGTCGCGATAACCGGTTCAACAACTACACCATTGACGGTAGCGTGTACAACAACAACTTCGGTCTGGGCTCCTCCCAGTTCGCCGGCGGCAACCCCGTCAGTCTGGACGCCATCGAAGAAGTGCAGATCAACCTGGCGCCCTATGATGTCCGTCAGGGCGGGTTCACCGGCGCGTCTGTAAACGCCGTAACCCGTAGCGGAACCAACCAGTACCGCGCCACCGGGTACTATTTTTACCGCAATCAGGACTTCCTCGGCACCGAAATCGGGGATGTGACCATCAATGTGGATGACTCCTTCACCCGTACCGTGGGCTTCTCGGCGGGCGGACCCATCATTAAAAACAAACTCTTTTTCTTCGTCTCCGCCGAGCAGGAGGAAGCCGACAACCCCGGCGACAGTCGACTGGCCCTGCGTCCCGGTCAGACACCGGACAACACCCAGATTTCCCGGGTACCCATTGATCGCGCCGAATTTGTGCGTGCCCAGCTCCGCGAAATCTACGGCTACGAAGCCGGCAACTTTGAGAACATTCCCTTCGGCAACCAGGCCGTGCGACTCAACGCCCGCCTCGACTACAACATCAACCAGAACCACCGGGCCATGCTGCGGTTCAATCAGTTCGACAGCTTCCGCGATGTGAACATCAACGGAAACTCCATCCGGGGCTTCCCCAGCAGCGAGCGGTATCGCAACACCAACCGTTTTGGTCCCGAAGGACTGACCTTCCGCAACGGAAACTACTCGGTTGACAACATCATCACCTCCCTGGTGGGTGAGCTGAACTCCACCTTCGGCAATAACATTTCCAACAGTTTCAATGTGGGGTACACCACCATCACCGACCCGCAGCGAAGCGTACCCGGCGGCAACGATCCCTTCCCGATGATCGAGGTCCTTGAGCCCGACGAGAACGGACAGCTGCTGTACTACCTGACCATGGGCGATGAGCTCTTCACCGTGGGTAACCTGTTGGAAAACAACGTATTCAACGTCACCAACACCACTACCTACTTTGCAGGTCGACACACCTTCACCGGTGGAATCAACTTTGAATACATGACCTTCGCCAACGCCTTCAACCCCACCTGGAACTCCTGGTACCGGTTTCAGTCGTACGATGATTTCGTAGCGGCGGTCATCGACCGAAATCCGGCGGTTCGTCCCTCGCACTTCGCCATCGGATTCACCTACGATGCCGAAAATCCGACTACCCTGCCGCTGGACGAGGTCAATTTTGCCCAGCTGGGTGTCTTCTTTCAGGACGAGTTTCAGGTCAACAGTGATCTGAAAGTGACGGCCGGTCTGCGTATTGACATGCCGTTTTATCCCATCGATGCCCCCCGGAACACCGCCGTGGATGCCCTCAACCTGAGCATTCCGAATCCAAACGGCGGCGATGCCATCACCCCGGATGTGAGCTCCTTCCCCGGTGTGAATCCGCTGATTTCCCCGCGGGTCGGCTTTAACTGGGATGTCTTCGGCGACCGCAACACCCAGGTACGTGGCGGAACCGGCGTGTTTTCAGGTCGACTCCCCTTCGTGTGGGTTTCCAACCAGATCAACGCCAACGGTGTGATGCGCGGCCAGCAGGGGCTGTACGCGGCCGACTGGGGCGTAGGCGGTAATCCGTCCTGGAACGGGTTTCAGTCGGACGTGAACGCGTACCGGCCGGATCCATCCTCCATCGCCGTGGCCGTTCCCAGCCAGCTCAACATCACCGCCGATGATTTCAAGCTTCCACAGGTTTGGCGAAGCAACATCGCCGTAGACCACCGTCTGCCGTTTGATGTGATCGGGAATCTGGAGATCATCTACTCGCAGGACTACAACTCGCCGCTGGCCGTCAACCTGGCCCATCAGCCCACGGGTAGCATTGCGCGCGTTGGCGGAAACGAGTATCCGCTGTACACCTCCTTCATTCCGGGCGCGGAGGGCACCAACCTGCGCGAGGTCTATTACCTGACCAACATCAACAGCGGTTCGTACTTTGCAGTAACCGCCGGTGCGGAGAAGACCTTCGATTTTGGTCTGTATGCCAGTGCTTACTACACCCGCAGCGTATCGCGCGATTACGGCCTCATCGGCGGCAGCCAGGCGCAGTCGCTCTGGCCGAATGTGGCGCAGGTTGACCGTAACAATCCGGAGACCGGGTTTTCCCGCTTTGATACTCCGAACCGTATTGTAGCCCAGCTGGCGTATACCACCGAGTCGCTTTTGCAGGATTTCCCGACCCGCGTGTCGTTGATCTATGTGGGCGGCGATCAGGGTCGGTTCAGCTACACGTACGATGGGAACTTCGGCGACGGTACCGGGGTGCGACTGATGTACGTGCCGCGTGACCAGGCCGATGCCCAGCTGATTCCGATTACCGATGATGACGGTAACGTCACCCGGACGGTAGCGCAGCAGTGGTCGGCGCTGAACGATTTCATTGAGCAAGATGCGTATCTGCGTGAAAATCGCGGTAAGGTCACCGAGCGAAACGGTGCGTTGCTGCCCTGGCTGCATCGTGTGGATGTGCGATTCTCCCAGGATGTACGGGTGTACGGCAGCAATCGTGTGCAGCTCACTTTTGACATCCTCAACTTCGGCAACCTGCTCAACAACGAGTGGGGCGTGAGCAAGTCGACCAACACCCAGACACCGATGCAGTATCGCGGGGTGGATGCCCAGGGCAATGCCCAGTTCACGGTCAACGTGAACGATGGAGCGGAGACTTTCCGTGAGAACATCAACATCAGCAATACCTGGAGTGCCCAGTTCGGTATCCGGTATCTGTTTAACTAAGTAGATCGGACTGGTGGTCGGGCGCGTGGATGCGCCGCGACCATGCAGGCCACCAACGCAAACCGCACAGCGGGCTTTTCGGGGGGAATCCGGAGCCGGTTGTGCGGTTTTTTTGTGGGCTCCGGTCTGTTGTCTTTAATGCAAAAACCAGCTTAATTGAGTATTATAAGCAGCGTCTTGGTGCAACCACCTTGAATAACCAGCTTATGATTATTCACACTCAGGCTGCCGTCCAATTAATCAATACTTATTTCCATAATGGCTAAGTCGAAATTATTTAAAGATCTTGATGTTGAAATAGTTGGTGGAAAAAAACTGACTATTGAAGACGCTGTGCTTATCAGTGCATTTATCAAGAAAGATAAGGCTAAACGCCGTCAACGAAGCCCACGGGCATCTAAAAAAGAGTCAAAATCGATTCTTGACTGAGTAGGTGGTTGTTTATTGCCAGGAATATTTTTCTTGGTAATTCCGGCCGATTCCCGAAATGCAAACCTGGTTACAGCTAAACGTACTTTTCTTTAACCTGCTTCATCCTTCCTCATTTTTTCATGCCGGCTTTTCACAATTTTCGACGATGGATGTGCTTCGCCGCGATGCCGGCGCTGGTCGGGCTGTGGTTCAGCGGCGAGGTTCTGGCGCAATCGACTCTTTCAGGGAACGACGGTGCGGAGTCGCGGGTATCGGTAAACCCAGACGCGGGGGATAATGCACCCCCACGACTTTCCGTAGCAGCGGCCAACCGCCACCTATCCGTTTCCTCACAGTCCTCTGTTCTGTCAACGGATGCCAGAACGCCCTCAGCGCCGATGCTCTGGTCGTTTACCGGGGCGCCCATGCCCCTGACGCGGGTGTTTGTCATTCATCCGGAGCAACAGCTGCACCGTCACCCAAGCAACGCCCGGGAGCTGGGTCACCTGCTGCTGCCGGAACCGCTCCGGGCCTCCCTCCACCGGCAAACCCTGGGTCGACTGGGCCTCACCCGTGCCGATCAGCCCTGGCAGGGTTCGCGTTACTGGTTGCGGGAGTTCGCCCGACCCGAAGTTTACCTGTTGCCGTTCACCTCGGTCACGCAATACAACAACGACCGGGTCTGGTCGCCCAATAACGGTCCGGCCTGGTCGGGCAGGGGGGTTGCGCAGGCTGCTACCGGCGGATTTTCCCTGCGATGGCTGATTTTTGACGTGCAGCTGGCGCCGGTCTGGGTTACGGCTGAGAACCGTGATTTTGCCACGGCGCGCGACCTGCTTCCGCAGCCGGCCCGCGGAGCATGGATAAGCACCCACGGAAGTTTCGACGCGCCGGTGCGCATCGACTCCGCTGCGGTGAATCGCTGGTACTGGGGCGAAACCTGGGCGAAACTCATGCTGGGTCCGCTCTCGGCGGGGGTGAGTAATCAGAATTTGTGGTGGGGTCCGGGCAGGCGGCACAGTATTTTTATGAGCAACAACGCTCCGGGCTTCAATCATCTGACCCTGCACACCAATCGTCCTCTGCAAACCGGCATCGGCGGGCTGCAATTTCAGTATATTGCCGGTCGGCTGGAGCGTTCGTACTATAACGAGGCGTCCTACAGCGACGATTGGCGCTATCTCACGGCTCTGGTGGTGGATTTTGAGCCTCGATTTGCCCCGGGACTGCATGTGGGGTTGATCCGTGCGTTTCATATCCGGGCGAGGGACCTGGATTCGCGCAGCGATTATTTCCCGCTGTTTCAGCCGTTTCAGAAATCGAAGCTGGAGCCGGGCGATTCGGGACTGGGCGATGGTTCTGCTCCGGACGATCAGCGTGCCTCGGCGTACTTTTCCTGGCATTTTCCCGTGAGTGAAGTCACCTTCTACGGCGAGTTTGGTCGCACCGATCATGCCACGGACATCCGCGATTTTTATCTGGAGCCCAATCATGCCCGGGCGTATCTGTTGGGGATGCATAAAGTGTTTCGTCCGGCGGTCGATCCCGGCAGTGCGTGGTCGCTTAGTGCCGAAATCATGGACGCCAGCAACACCATGCCGAGTCGGGTTCGGCTCTGGGTGCGCGGGCAGTCTCCGTCAGACCTGGGTTTTTACAGCCACGGTGTCGGGGGCCTTGCTCACCTCGGTCGTGGATTGGGATCGTTCGTGGGGCTGGCGGGCACCAGCTGGTTTGCCTCCGTGCAGCGGTCGGGCGGGGTCTGGCAGGCCGGGCTCATGGGCGAGTTCACACGCAAGAACCGTGTTACCTACCTCCGGCTGCTGGAGGGCGTCTATCCCGATGCGCGGCAGGAGCTTGAAATGACCGCCGGCGGGTATGCGAGTCGGTCGTTCTGGGGTCGGCAACTGGAATTTCAGGCGGGGGTATGGCTGGTAAAAGCCCGCAATCAGCATTATATTCGTCTGGCCACCGATGCGGCCACCGGCGAGCCCATCGAGGCCGGCGACGGCAGCCTGGTTGTGGATGACCTGGACTACCGCAACCCGCTGAATGTGCATCTGCGACTGACGCTGCGCTACCGGCTGTTTCCGGGCATCGTCACCCGGTAGCGGCATCGGGGCTGGCATCGTGCAGTGTCGCCATTGTTCCGGGTGCAGCACTCGCGGGCGGAACGTGTACGTGCCGGCATCGCACAGCGCCAGGTCGGTTCCGCGACAGCGTCGGCATCGCACAGCGCCAGGTCGGTCCGCAACCGCGTCGGCCTCGTACAGCGCCAGGTCGGAACGCGTCAGCGCCGGCATCGCAAAGCGTCAGGTTGGTCCGCAACCGCGCCGGCATCGACCGAAACAACGTAGTCGTTAATCAGGAGAAATCGATATGACATCAAGACAATTGGAATTACTGGAGGCCTCCGGCCGATTCAAGCCCTCGGAGTTTGGCGCCGGGGCGCATCACCTCAAAACCGGCTTCCTGCGAAGCTTTCTGGAGTGGCGGGAGTGGCATGGGTGCCCGACGTTGATCACCTCGGCCTACCGCAATCACCCCACCAGTGCCCATGGGAAGGGCGTGGCCCTGGATGTGATTTTGTTTGAGCCCGGGGCGTGGATGCGTCGCACGCTGGAGCCGGAGCATCTTTGGAATGTGGCTACCACCTGGCCGTTTCATGGGGTGGGAATGTATTTCGACTGGCAGCTGACCTACCGCAACGGGCAGCGGGGGCAGGCATTGGGCGTGCATGTGGATATGCTGGAGGATGCGGCCCGAAGGCCGCTGCGCTGGATTCGCGTGGAGGGCGAGTACCGGTATCAGGACCCGAAAACCGGGCTGTTCGGCGGCAAACCGGGTCCGTGGTAATTGCCGGAAAATGCCTATTTTTCCCGTGTTAATATTCATTTTTAGGATGCAGATTTCATGAAAATTCTGGTAACCGGCGGACTTGGCTACATCGGGTCGCACACGGTAACGGCCCTGTGCGAGGCCGGTCACGAGGTGGTCATCATCGACGATCTATCCAATTCCAATGCGGAGGTGCATCAGGCGCTCGAAGAGCTCACCGGGCAGCCCATCACGTTTTACGAGGTCGATATCCTGGATCAGTCGGGGCTGGATGCGGTCTTCCGCAACGAGGGCTGTGTAGAAGGCGGGGGCGCGGCTTCGGTCGGCCAGTCGACGGACCAGGGCACCCAAAGCGGCGCTGCCGGAGCCCGTGGCACGGCCGATGGTTCCGTATCCGGCCACGATGCGCAGCCTGAGCAGGTCGGTTCGGACACCGGCATTCAGGGCATCATCCACTTCGCGGCCAAGAAATCGGTTCCCGAGAGCCTGAAACAGCCCGTCACCTACTTCGACAACAACATCTCCGGGGTGGTCAATCTTATGCGGGCGGTGGAGCGCTATGCGGTACCGTATCTGGTATTCAGCTCCTCGTGCACCGTGTACGGCGAGCCCGAGGTGGTCCCCGTGACGGAAAACACCCCGACTACGCGGTCGATGACCCCGTACGGCAACTCCAAGCTGATTTCGGAGATGATGCTGGATGAGTTCACCCGGCTCACACCCACGGTTTCCACGGCCATTCTGCGGTATTTCAACCCGGTCGGGGCGCATCCCTCGGCGAAAATCGGAGAGTTGCCCAAAGGCGTGCCCGGCAATCTGATGCCGTTTATCACCCAGACGGCGGCCGGATGGCGGGAGAAGCTCAAGGTCTTCGGCTCCGACTATGAAACCCGCGACGGCACGGCCATCCGCGACTACATTCACGTGGTGGACCTGGCTATTGCCCATGTGCGCGCCCTGGAGTGGCTTTCTACCCAGGGACATGTGGTGGATTATTTCAACCTGGGCACCGGAAACGGGCATACCGTCATGGAAGTCATCGAGTCGTTCGAGCGAACTACCGGGGTGAAGCTGCATTACGAGCTGGCTCCGCGGCGCGAGGGGGATATTGAGAAAATCTGGGCCGTGACCGACAAGGCCGAGCAGGTGCTGGGCTGGAAGGCGGAGCGACCCCTCGATGAAATGACCTCCAGCGCCTGGAAGTGGCAGCAAACACTCACCGCGCCCGAAGCGAACTGAGGAACCCTCCCGTGAAACCACCCGCATCTTTTGATGGATTTCAGGCATGGTTTCGCGGTGGCATTCTTGGTATTTGTTTATTCGCATGTACAAATACAACGGGGGCGACGGTTCTCGGTACCTTCCGGGATGCAGATCGTGCCGTTGCTGCGCAGACGGTTCCCGGCTCCTTCCGGGATGCAGATCGTGCCTTTGCTGCGCCGACGGCCTATCCGAACGCGGTCGGGGTAACGGGGCAGGAACAACGGCTGCGACCCGACGGCGATCGTGACCGCAGCAGCGGGCTGCAGCCAGATCCAAATCCCGCCCTGCACGATGCCAATCTGCTGCTGGCGCGATACGGACAACTCAGCGGCGACCTCCCGCTTCGCAACGGATTCATCATTCGTCCCTCAGCGCTGACCCTGCATGCACCCGGAAACGTACCGGCATCGGCTGGTCCCCGACCGTCGCTATGGCAACTGGGCGCGCGACTTCGATGGCACCGGTCGCTTCGCGAAGCGCGCATACAGTATCGTCGCGACCTACAGGAATATTCCGCGCGGCGGTCGGCCTTGCTGCAGGTACTTCCTGACACCCGGCTTCGCGCCGGCAGTGCACGATTTAACGTACGCCTCGAGCATATCCGCACGGCCACCGTGTACAACAGCAAACTGGCCCACGGCACCAATCTCGAAGCCATCTTCCCGTCCCGCGGACTCACCAGCCTGTGGTCGGTTCAGGCCAGTGCCCGGTTTGGTCCCCTGCACCTCCGGTTGAATCCCACGGTTTTCTACAACGAAAGTGCCCGCTACGAGACGTTGGACATTGAACTGGAGGATTTTGTCTGGCGGTATCACTATCAATATTTGTATAACCGCATAGACAGACCTAATTACTATCGAAACGCTCCCTACCTCCGCCTGGTGCCCGGCAATTCCGAAGCGCTGCTCGTGCACCGCGGAATTGCTGCGGGCGTTTCCACCCGATCGTTCTGGTGGGGACCGGGCCATCGCAACGCCCTGCTGATGACCAACAACGCCGAGGGCTTCCTCCACGCTACCATCCGCAGTGAACGACCGCTTCGCACGCCTGCGGGGGACGTGGAATTTCAGGCGTTCTGGGGTCGGCTGGAGGCCTCAGGCATGGATCATCGTCCGCCGCGCCGGTTTGGCAACACCCTGCCGATGAACTACATCGCCCGACCGGACGACTGGCGGCTGCTGCAGGGTTTCGCCTTCAGCTGGTCGCCCCGATGGACGCCCGGGCTTACCGTGGGTGCCGGCAGGACCATTCTGGCCTACTCCGAAGACATTAAACGATGGGATCAGGCGCTGTTTTCCTTTTTCCGCACGCCCTACGAGGACATCCCTGAAACCCGGCTGGAGCAGCTGGAGCCCGATCTCCGGCACAAATTTGACGACAAATTTGCCCTCTACATCCGGTATGTAGCCCCCGGCGACCAGCTGGAAGTCTATGGCGAGTGGGGTCGCAATGCGCGTCCGGCTTCCTGGCGCGATTTCACCGAGCTTCCGGAGCACGGCATGGCCTGGATTCTGGGCATGAACAAGCTCTTCCCGCTGGGCAGTCCCGGACACTTCGTACGCATCGGCTCGGAGTTCACCCAGCTGGAGAAAACCAACTCCTGGCGGGTGCGCGATTATCCTACCTGGTATGTGCATCCTCATGTGCACCATGGGTATACCCACCGGGGGCAGATTTTGGGTGCGGGTATTGGTCCGGGCAGCAATGCCCAGTACCTCGGGCTCGATTACCTGCGCGGGACCACCCGCATCGGGGCGTACGTGGAGCGTACCATCTACAACAACGATTTGTATTACATCATGTTCACCACCACCCGGTACCGGCACTACGCCGATGTCAACCTCGGGCTGGACGGGCAGTTTACCTGGCAGCGACTCACCGTAAGCGGTCGGCTGAGTTTCATACAGTCGCTGAATTATCAGTACAAGGAGCTCACGGAGATCCCCGGCGAGTACATCGGCTACGATGTGTGGAATACCCACCTGCAGCTGCAGCTGCTGTACCGGTTTTAGGAGGGAGGCATGGCTGAAAACCCCTCCGAGTATGACTTCCATCCCGATGTGTCCGGCCCAACTGACGGTCCCGGTCGGAAACGTCTCCTTCCGCGCGGGGTGTCACAGTTTTTCGGGTCGATGCGACCGCTGATGGTGCTCATTGCTGTGGTGCTGGCATCACGACTCTTGCTGGGCCTGCTCGTCTGGCCCGACACCCATCGCCTGTACAACGGCGATTCCCCTCTGTACGAGCAGTATGCCCTGTCGATGCTGGAGACCGGCCGGTATTTGTCGCCGGGCTACGGCAGCGCCGATACCAATCCCTTCGCCGATATGATTCGTCCGCCGGGCTATCCTTTGCTGTTGGCCGCCGTGTATGGGGTCGTGGGACCCGCGGCCGGTCCGTGGGTGCTGTTCGGGCTGAACACCCTGGCCTTGTGCGGGGTTCTGGCCTTACTGCTGGGACTGCTGCGTCGGCTGAAACTCGATCGCGCCTGGCCGATGCTGCTGGTTATCGCCCTGGATCCGGCCTGGTGGATGTATTCCAAGGAGCTGGTTCCCGAACCCTGGTTCGTGCTGCTGCTCACGGCATCGGTGCTGGCGGTCTATGTAGGTGTGCAGCGTGCGGTGGCTGGAGGGCATCCTGCGGAAGTTTCCGGCCTGCAGCGCTCCGGTGCCGCTTTGCCGACGGAGGGTGCTTACGGCGTGCAGCGTGCGGTGGCCCGTGATGAGTCCCCCGGCCTCCTCGACCGACTACCCGTCTGGAGCCTCTTCCTGCTCGGCGGACTCGCCCTCGGACTGGCCACCTGGTTAAAGCCCATCACCCTGTACGCGCCCTGGCTGGCCCTGCCGGCTCTGACCGTCGCGCTGTGGTATCTTGGTGCGGGCAAACGACGTTCCCTCGCCCTGTCGGCCCTCTACCTTGCCGGCGCGATGGTCTTTATTTTCAGCTGGCAGCTTCGCAACTACCAGCAGCACGGAAGCCTGGCGTACACCTCTATCGCCGCCGAGAATATGCTTACCGGTCATGCCGCCTTCGTGCTGGCCGCCCGCGAGGGGATCACTCACCTGGAAGCCCAGCAGCGGATTCGCGACGCGTACGCCCGTCGCTATGGCGGAACCCCGCAGCTGGAGACCTTCGCCGGGGAGGAGGAGGCCAAGCGCACCCTCGCCCGGGAAATCCTCGCCGAAAACCGGCTTCTGTACGTCCGTACCATCGTTCGCGGTATGGTCGTGACGCTGATGGACCCGGGGAGGCTGGTCTTTACGCGGACCTTCCGCGAGCCCGACAATGCGCAGATCGGCCTGACGAATACGTTGTCGAGGGAGGGGCTTTTGGGTACGGTGCGTATTCTGCTGCGCGAGGACCCGGTGCTGGTGGTCTATGCGGTCGCCTACATGCTGTTTCTGGGGGTTTTCGCGATGGGGAGCCTGGTCGGTACGTGGTGGCTGGGCCGGCGGTATCCGCTGCTGGTGCTCATGCTTGTGGCCGCGGTATTGTACCTGTGGATTCTGGGTGGTCCCAGCGGGTATGCCCGGTTCCGTTTGTACCTGATGCCGTTCATGGTGGTGCTGGCATCGGGGTTGTATTTGCGTATATTCCCCCATGCTATCCAACCGTTATCAGAAACAACGCACCGCCCTGGTCGCTCTTCTGCGAGAGAAGGGCATCAGGGATGAACGTGTACTTGGCGCCATCCGCACCATTCCCCGGCACACCTTTGTGGACTCTGCTCTGTGGATTCGTTCTTACGAGGACATCGCCCTGCCCATCGGTCTGGACCAGACCATCTCTCAGCCGTATACCGTGGCCCGACAAACCGAGCTCCTCGACCTGAAGGCCGGACAGAAAGTGCTGGAAATCGGCACCGGGTCGGGCTATCAGTGCGCGGTGTTGTGCGAGCTGGGCCTGAATGTGTACAGTATTGAGCGGCACCGTCCCCTGCACGAGCGTTCGCGGGAGCATCTGCGTGAGCTGGGCTACCGGCCCATGCTCAAATGTGATGACGGTACGCTGGGCTGGAGCGCCTATGCCCCGTATGACGGGATTGTGGTCACGGCCGGGGCGCCGGTGGTTCCTGAGAGCCTGAAATCGCAGCTGGCACCCGGCGGTCGGCTGGTCATTCCTGTGGGCGACACCTCCTCCCAGCACATGCATGTTATCACCCGTTTGGGCGAGGACGACTTTCAGGAGGAAATCCTCAGCGGATTCAAATTTGTGCCGCTGATTGGTCGAGAAGGATGGTAGGAATTTCTGCCGGGTGTCCGAAAAGCAGGCTTCTTCAACCACACAATGTCCATCCAACAGCTACGAAATCAGCATTTTAACCTGTATATTTCGGTATGCTAGCACCTTCATCTGAAATCCCATCGTCATGCTGAAATTAAACCGTATTCTCATCCCTACCGATTTTTCTGACGCCGCCCGTGCAGCCTACACCTTCGGCGTTGAACTCACCCGCAAATACGGCGGAAAAGTGGACTTACTCCACGTTATACCCACGTTCAAATACCTGAACGAGTCGATCAGCCGGCTCGGACTGCCCATCAACCTGGATAAGGACATTTACCCGCATATGGTCACCGAGAGCGAGACCCGACTTAAAGCGGATATGGCGGAATACATTCCGGAAGAGCAGCAGGGCGAGGCGCTGGTGCAGGTTGATATCAAGGCCTCTGACGCCATTGTGACCCTGGCCGCTCAGAACGATGCCGACCTGGTAGTGATGGGTGCCACCGGAACGCGTGGTCGCGACATCCTGTGGGGATCTACCACCGAGAAAGTGGTGCGTAAGTCGGGCGTGCCTGTGCTGGCCATCCCGGTCGGCGCCCAGCCGGACGACATCGACCGCATTCTGGTGCCTACCGATTACAGCAAGCTTTCTTTCCGTGCCCTGCGTGGCGCCGTTGCCCTGGCCGATTCCCTGGAGTCCGAAATTACCCTGCTGCATGTTATTGAACTCCATGGCTCGCCCCTCGACGATGAACCCCGCGAGAAGGGCAAAGATCAGATCACCTCGATTACCGGGAAACTGGCGGATAAATTGGAAGCCTGGACCCTGGAGCATCCGGAGTTTGAACTTTCCCTGAAACGTGATGGTGCCCAGCTGCAGCTGATTTCAACCCGGGGTGGTGGCGAGAAGCGCTCGAAGCTCAAGATTGTAGTCAACCGCGCGGTTTCGGCTTACGCGGAAATTGTGGATTATGCCAACGATAACTGCGATATGGTGGTCATCACCACGCATGGACGTTCCGGTCTTAGCCACCTGTTCCTGGGATCAACCACCGAGAAAGTGGTGCAGGCTACCAATAAGCCGGTACTGACCTGGAGGCCGCAGCAGCATGGCTGAGAAGCCCGACCAAACCACCTTCACTGAAATCCCTTCCCTGCTGGCCAAAGGCTTTTTGATGGGCTCGGCCGATGTGGTGCCGGGCGTCAGCGGCGGGACCATGGCGCTGATCACCGGCATTTACGAGCGACTCATCAACGCCATCAAAAGCGCCGATACCCATGTGCTTCGCGCCGCACTCCGGCTGCAAATCGGCGAGGTGTTTGCCCGCGTGCACTGGTTTTTCCTGCTGGTGCTGCTCAGCGGTGTATTTACCGCCATCTTGTTTTTCACCCGCGTCATCGGGCTGCCCGAGCTCATGTTTGCCCATCCCGAGCCGGTTTACGGACTATTTTTCGGGCTGATTGCCGGTTCGGTCTGGCTCATCTACCGCGACCTCGGCTCGCTGACGGTAGCTCGCGCCCTGTGGATTGTCCTGGGTATCGCCATCGGACTACGTATTGTCACCCTCGTGCCCACCGATACGCCGGAAAACGCGGCGTTTGTGTTCATGAGCGGGGCGCTGGCCATTACGGCCATGATTCTGCCGGGCATTTCCGGCTCGTTTATCCTGCTCATTTTGCGGAAATACGATTTCATCCTGCTGCAGTTCGGTAAGCTGGGCGGACCCGAAACGATGGAGGCCCTGATGGTGCTGGTGCCGTTCGGACTGGGGATGGTAACCGGGATTATGCTTTTTTCGCGACTGTTGAGCTGGTTGCTGCAACGATATTACGTTGTCACGATCTGTGTACTGATCGGGTTCATGATCGGGTCGTTGTACGTGATCTGGCCGTTTCAGGACCGTGAGTATGCCGAATCGGTGCGAATTGAAGTGGTTTCGCGCGATGCGCCCGTGGTGGAGGCATTGCGCAGCGAGCCGGAGTCGACCCTGCAGCCGGAGTACCGAAGGCTGGGTGCGGAGCTTCAGGCCGGGGATGAGGTTCCGGGCAGGACCGATATTTCGGTGACGGAGCCTTCGGTGGTGGTGGAGACGGTGAAGTATAAGCTGCTTCGCAGTGCGCCGTTTGTGCCGGACTGGAGCGGGGCAGACGGGGATGTCCGGCTACGGGATGGTAGGGCGTCGGTGATTTGGGCCCTGGTCATGATGCTGGCGGGACTGTTTGCGGTGCTGCTGATCGGCCGGCTGGCCGAGCGGAAGTCCGGGCAGGAGTAGATTTCCCGGTCCGACTCTTGACAGGCGGCATAGTGCTTCGTCGGCCTGTGCCAGGATCAGCGCTGCAGGTACCGCTCGGTGAAGACCATGGGATTAATCGGTTCATCGATGGTGCGCGAAGTCCACACCAGTTCGGTGTAACGCTCCTCAATTAAATCGCGCATGGTGAGCTTGCCGGCGCGCCAGATACCCTCGCGCAGTTCGGTAATGTCGTCAGCGGTGAGTTCGCGCAGCGCCGTTCCGTCTTCGGCAAAATAGGTGGCCTTGAGCAGCACATACCGCTCGGTATCAATCATGAAATCGGCCCATGCGTAGGCGGCTTCGGTGTTCCGCTCGCCGCGGACCGTAATTCGGCCGGCCTGGCGGTCGTGGGAGAGGGTGGTGAAGGAGAAGGCGTCCGGATCCTGGCTGCCGAGGTCGTCATAGGTGAAATCGCTGCCCATGAAGCGGTCGGACCGACCTGATCCGGCGATGGTCTGGATGCGGTTGAGGGCGGGCAGGTAGAAGCGCTGCACCTCGGTGTCGCCCTCAGACAGGGTGAGCAAACCGGTGCCGCGAACATCGGCCGGGGCGTTGAATTTGACCAGGCTTTGGCGCACGTCACCCTCGTTGTACGACCAGGTGTCCAGATTTCGCTCGCGTACCCGACCGCGGGGATCTACGATGCGCATGTTCAAGGTGGCGGTTTCGTAGGTGACCGCACCGAGTCGTCGGTCGAGCTCCTCGTAAATTTCGCGCGCTTCATCGTCTTCGGGCTGAGAGCCGCCTTCACCGGCGGTTCCGGGGGTGTTTTGCGCGATGCCGGCGCTGGCGATGGTGGTGAGGGCGAGCAGCAGCAAGGCGATATGCCGGTAGATGGTTGGGTGGGTCATGCCGATTGGGTAGCGGTGTGCGGGATGCGTTTGGTTACGTGTTGTATGGTCACTACAACGCATGGAGGCCGGAGGTTGGTTCCCATGCCGCACCGACATCGACCGCATGCAGCCTTACCGGAAAACCGGGGCGAATTCCTTCAGGGGGAGTTCCTCGGAGTTGGTGCGGTCGTTCCGCGTGCGTTCCAGGGTCATTTCGTACATGACGCGGTCGGTGCGGTAGTAGCGTTTCTGGTAGTACAGCGGCTTGTTGCCGATGGTGTAGGTGGAGCGGTCGATGCGCAGCAGGGGGGTGCCGGGCGGGGTTTTCAGTTCCATGCACAGTCCCTCTACAGCCAGGTCGGCCGTGATCTGGTAGGTTCCGCGAATGACGCGGATGTCATAGTTTTCTTCCAGGATTTTATAGATGGTGGCGTGCTCGAGGTCGGCCGGTTTGATGAGTTGTCCGTAGAACATGGGCATCCAGGTGCTGTCATAGGCAACAGGTTCGCCGTTACCGAGGCGGAGTCGGTCAATTTGCACCACCATCTGACCGGTTTCAATGTCGAGGAGCTCAGCCAGCCAGTCCGGAGCTTCTACGGTGGTGAACTGACGGACCACTGAACTGGCTTTGAGTCCGGCACGATTCATGTCCTCGTTGAAATCCGTGAGCCGTACCAGGTTGTGGGGGGTGCGGGTGTCACTCACGAAAGATCCGAGTCCCTGGCAGCGGTAGATGAGTCCGTTGCTTTCCAGCGACTGCAGGGCACGGCGGATGGTGACCCGGCTTACATCGAACCGCTGGGCGAGGTCGTTCTCCGAGGGTAGTTTTTCATCAGGCTTGTAGTTGCAGTCGCGTATTTGCTGCTCAATCCACCGGGTAATCTGGATGTGGCGGGGAACGCCTTCTTTCAGGGTTGTCATAAGCGAAGTGTATTTATAGGGTATACCTGTAGGATGCAGGCCGACTTGTATGGTATAAGCCGGGGTATACAAGCGGGAAAAGACACAAGGCCTGGCTCAAGACGTCGTCAACAGGGCCAATATTCTGTCTTTTTGCGCGTTTATACCTTGTTTTTTGTTTGGTTACGAGCTAAATATACAATACAAGTGAAAAAATATCAATACTTGTATTGACAAGTAATCACATTGCCTGTATATTTGTCTCAGTTAATTACTTGAGACGGTCAAAAACAGAACACGAACACATAACGACAGTAACTATTTCTATGTTTGAATTATTAACCCAACCCTGGCCCTGGTACATTGCCGGACCTGTTATCGGACTCACTGTTCCTATCGTTTTGCTCATTGGCGGCAAGATGTTTGGATTTTCATCCAACTTCCGGCATTTCGTGTCGGCTTGCGGTGTGAGCAAGAACGAGTTCTTTAACTATAACTGGCGAAAAGATGGTGCCTGGAATATTATTTTTCTGGTAGGAGCCGTACTTGGCGGGTTCCTCGGCGGGTATGTATTTGCCAATCCCAACCCCATTGCATTGAATCCTGTAACTGTTGAAGCGCTCAGCAATATGGGTATTCAGGATTTCAGCGGCTTTGTGCCGACGGATATCTTCACCTGGAGCGCTCTGGGCACGCCGGTCGGACTGCTGGTGCTGATTGTAGGCGGATTCTTCGTTGGTTTCGGAGCCCGTTACGCCGGCGGCTGTACCTCGGGTCATGCTATTTCGGGTCTTTCTGACCTGCAGATCGGATCTCTGGTGGCCGTTATCGGTTTCTTTATCGGCGGACTCATCATGGCACACCTGATCTATCCGATAATCCTGAGCTGATCGGCGACGGCGGGATGGATGCCGTCATCGTGCCTGCCTCCGTCAGTCCCGGCTATCGACCCGCAGTATCACAGTCGGCGCCCGATAGTCTACGGCTGCCTGCTGCAACGACGCGATTGCCGGTGTGCGATCCCCCTCGACAGATCCAAGAAAAAACAACATTTTATACAGATAACGGTTTAACGAATTACCATGAAAGCAAAAGATTTTATACTCTACTTATTGGCCGGAACCCTCTTCGGATTTGTTCTGATGAAGGCCGAGGTAGTATCCTGGTTCCGTATCCAGGAAATGTTCCGCTTTGAATCCTTCCACATGTTCGGCGTCATCGGCGGAGCCATTGTGGTCGGGATGATTTCCCTGCAGGTGATCAAGCGACTGAATGTCAAAGACAAGGATGGCAACCCCATCAAGATTTCGCCGAAGGATTCTACCCAGATGAAACGCTATATTATTGGCGGAACCTTCTTCGGACTGGGCTGGGCACTTCTGGGCGCATGTCCGGGTCCGATGTTTGTCCTGCTCGGTTCAGGACTGACCATTATGATTGTGCCCATTCTTGCCGGTATGGCCGGAACCTGGGCTTACGCAGCGCTCAAAGACAAGCTGCCGCACTGATGATGCAGGCCGGTCGCTGACGGTTTCAGTCGCTGTACCGGGACGGGTTCCCGCACCACAGCAGGCCTCCCTCAGCACCCTGCCGAAGCCTGATCACAGACCCCATCCGGCTTTGCCATCGGCACGAGGGCCGGAGCCCGGACCTTAAACGGGCAACATCCCCGCAACCACTTTTAGTTTAAATCAATACAATCAACAAAAAAGGAATAACACTATGTTTTTCAAGCAATTCTTTGATCCCCGACTCGCACAGTACGCATACATGGTAGGCTGCCAGAAAGAAGGCACCGCCGTGGTGATTGATCCGATGCGCGACATCGATCAGTACTATGAAGTAGCCGCCAAAGAGAACCTCAAAATCATCGCTGCTGCCGATACCCACATCCATGCCGATTATATCTCCGGTATGCGTGAATTTGCCGAGCGCGGCGTGAAAGTCTACGCTTCTGACGAGGGCGATAAAGACTGGAAGTATGAGTGGCTGATCAACAGCGACAAGTACGACTATCAGCTGCTCAAAGACGGTGATGTGTTCAACCTCGGTAATATCCGCATCAAAGCATGGCATACACCGGGTCACACACCCGAGCACCTCAGCTACCTGATTACCGATGGTGCCGCCGGCGATGAGCCCATGGGTATTGCCACCGGTGACTTTGTATTCGTAGGCGATGTAGGTCGACCCGACCTGTTGGAGTCGGCCGCCAACGTAGCCGGCATGATGGAACCTTCCGCGCGAACCCTGTTCGGAACCGTTGAGAAATTCAAGCAAATGCCTGAGTATCTGCAAATCTGGCCTGGTCACGGATCCGGCAGTGCCTGTGGCAAAGCCCTGGGCGCCGTTCCTGAAACCACCGTTGGATACGAGCTTCGTTTCAACAAGTCGATCAAGTCGGCCACCAGCGAAGACAACTTCGTCAAGTTCATTCTGGAAGGCCAGCCTGAGCCCCCGCTGTACTTCGCCCGCATGAAACGCGACAATAAAATCGGTCCGGCCGTTGCCCAGCCCGCCAAACCGGTACGCAAGAGCGTTGCCGACATTGACGGCATCCTGGCCGACAGCAACACCGTGGTGTTGGATACCCGTGAGCGTAATTTCTATGCTGAAGGTCACCTGAAAGGCTCCCTGCTGTCTCCGCTGAACAAATCGTTCAACACGGTAGCCGGTTCCTACATCACCGAAGAGCAAAACATTGTGCTGGTGGTGGAAGAGGATCGTGTAGACGAAGCCGTCATCGACCTGTACCGCATCGGTCTGGATCATGTCACCGGTTTCATCACCCCGGAAGATCTGCAGGCCTATGGCAAGCTGGAGACCCTCGAGGTACGTGACTTTGCCGGATCTGCCGAGCTGATCGGTCAGCCGGATGTAGCCGTCATCGACGTGCGTAAGCTTTCCGAAGCTCAGGAAGAAGGCAGCATCGACGGTGCGATCAACATCGCCCATACCCGTATGCTTCCCCGCCTCAGCGAAGTGCCTGCCGGCAAAAAACTGGTGGTACACTGTCAGGCAGGTGGTCGCTCTGCGGTAGCCGCAGCCTTCCTGAAACGCGAAGGGTATGACGTGGTGCTGGTGGACGATGAGTTCACTAATTACTCAGCCGCTGCAACGGTCTGACACGAGCCAAGATTGAGCAACCGGCGACCCTGAACAGGTCGCCGGTCTCGTTTTAAGCCTATAAAAACCTCAAAAGCATTGACGCTGCGCAGCAGCATCGGCCCTATTGGATGGGAGTTCCGGTTATGAAAATTACACAGGTGTTGTCGACGGTTTTCCCCGTAGTGCAGACGTTGACAACCTACAACAAAGACAATCTGCGCGGGGACCTGAGCGCCGGGGTAACGGTAGCCATTATGCTCATCCCCCAGGGGATGGCCTATTCGGTGCTGGCGGGACTGCCGCCGGTGTACGGGCTGTACGCCTCGCTGATCCCGATTATCCTGTATGCCCTGCTGGGAACCTCCCGTCAGCTGGCAGTGGGTCCGGTTGCGATGGTATCGTTGCTGGTACTGGCCGGGGTGGGGCAATATGCCGAGCCGGGCAGTGAGCGCTTTATTCAGCTGGCCATTGTGGCGGCCCTGGGCGTAGGACTGGTTCAGTTTCTGATGGGCATATTCCGCATGGGATTTGTGGTGAATTTCCTTTCACACCCCGTTTTGAGCGGGTTTACCTCGGCGGCTGCGCTGGTTATTGCATCCTCTCAGGTGAAATCGCTTTTCGGGCTGGACATGCCCCGGACCTCCAAATTTCTGGATACGGCGATGGAGGCGGGTCGGAATATAACCACCATGGATCCGCTGACGGCCGCCATCGGGTTAGGTACGGTAGCCATTATACTCGGACTTCGTGCCTGGAAAAAAACCTTCCCCTCGGCACTGGTGGTAGTGGGACTGAGTATCCTGTTGGTTTTTGGCCTTGACCTGGAGTCGGCCGGGCTGGCCATTGTGGGCGACATCCCCCGCGGGTTCCCAACCTTCGACACCAGTTTTCTCAGCGTTGCTGACCTGCAGCTGCTCCTGCCGCTGATTATGGTCATTGCCCTGGTCAGCTACATGGAATCCATCGCCGTGGCCAAAACCATCGCCTCGCGGCGCGGTTACACGGTAGATGCGAACCGGGAGCTGGTCGGTCTGGGGATGGCCAACATTGGCGGGTCCTTTTTTCAGGCCTTTCCCACCACCGGCGGATTTTCCCGTACGGCGGTCAACGACCAGGCCGGAGCCAAAACCCCGGTAGCTTCGCTGATCAGTGTGGCCCTGATCGGGTTTACCCTGCTGTTTCTTACCCCGTTGTTTTACTACCTGCCGATGGCCGTGCTGGCCGGGATCATTGTGGTGGCGGTCTTCGGACTGATCAACATCGGGGAGATGACGCATCTGTGGCATACCGACAAGCGGGATTTCATCATGCTGATGGTGACCTTTGCGGCTACCTTGTTCATTGGTATCAAGGAGGGGATTGCCGTGGGGGTGGTCATGTCACTGGTGATGGTCATCTATCAGAGTACCCGTCCGCACACGGCCGAGCTCGGTGAGCTGGGTGATTCGGGTAAGTTCCGGAATCTGAACCGGTATCCTGAAGCCCGCGTGCATCCTGAGCTGCTGGTGTACCGGTTTGATGCGCCCCTGTACTTTGCCAATGCCGGACTGTTTAAAGAAGAGCTGGAGCGACTGCTTGCCCGTCGAGGCGGTTCGGTCCGCCGGGTCGTGCTGGTGGCCGCGTCCATGACCGGCATCGATTCCACCGGTGTGCAGATGCTCGAGAAGCTGGTCGGGGAGCTGGACAAGGCCGGCATCGACCTGGTAGTCAGCGGAGCGACCGGTCCGGTGCGTGATGCCTTGCACCGGGGCGGGATTACCCGTCTGCTGGGCGAGGACAAGTTCTACTTTGATGCGGCTGATGCGCTTCGTCACTGGGAACAGCGTGACCGACAGCCCGGGCAGGCGGAATTTTCGCCGCTTCAGGCCTACTGAAACCGACAGGAGGGAGGTCTGTGAAACGGAACGGAAATCAGAACCGGTGCGGTCCGGCTAAAACCGATGAATCCGATGGCTGAGCCGATTAACAAGGCGGATGCGCACCCCGGAGTGAATCTGAAGCGTTCATCCCGACTAAAAACCCTATCTTTTACGCTATCATAACCATAATTATGTTCTCATTTTTAAAATCTATGTTTTCAACTAACGATGTAAGCCCCGAAGAATTTCAAACCATGATTCAGGACCAGCCCGGTCTTGTCATCGATGTGCGCACCCGCGGCGAGTATGATGCCGGTCACCTGTCTATTACCGACAAGCAGCTGGACATTATGACCGGTGAGTTTCAGCGTGCCATTTCGGATATGGACAAGTCGGCCACCTATTATCTGTACTGCCGTACCGGTAACCGCAGTGGTCAGGCGGCCTCCATGATGCGCCAGTCCGGATTCGAGAAAGTGTATAATATCGGTGGATTCGGCGATCTTGCCGCGGCCGGTCTGGAAACCAAAACCAGTTTCTGACCACCGCCATGGAAGGTATTGAGCATTTGCTGGACTACAACCGGGCCTGGGCCAAGCGGGCCAAGGTTCAGGATCCCCAGTATTTCGATCGTATGGCCCATGAGCAGCATCCCTCCATTTTGTGGATCGGATGCAGCGACAGCAGGGTTCCGCCCAGTGTGATTACCGGCTCGGAGCCGGGTGTGCTGTTCATCCACCGGAACATCGCCAATCAGGCGGTGCATTCAGACATCAGCTTTCTGGCCGTGCTGGAGTATTCCGTTCAGGTGTTGAAGGTGCCGCATATTGTGGTGGCCGGGCATTATAACTGCGGCGGTGTGAAAGCGGCCTGTTCCGATACGCCTGCACCGGATCTGGTGGATCACTGGATTCAGCATATCCGCGATATCCGCCGGCATCATCAGTCGGAGCTTCTGGCTATTTCGGATGCTGAGCAGCGCGAAAACCGGTTGGTGGAGCTGAATGTGGTGGAGCAGGTGCAGAATATTGTGCATACCACCATCGTGCGGCGGGCCCGCGAGGCCGGACAGGTGATTGCCATTCACGGACTGGTGTATGATACCGGGTCCGGCGAGCTTAAGCATCTGATTGAGGCCTAGGTTGTCCGGCAGACCCTGGTCTGCCGGCTTTTTGGCGATGGTGAACGCATGATTGCGGCGCAGGTTCAGCAGTGGTCGAGGTAGTCGCCACGATTGACCGTTGCATGGGGATGAACGGCGGGCGGGCATAGTCAGGGTGTTGCGGCGGAAACCGGCATGCGTCGTCGGGTTGTAGCGGCGGGAACCGGCGGACCCCTCGCGGTTTAGTCGTTGCCCAGGTTAATCAGCTCGGCTTTTTTGGCGACATCGTGAATAACACCATCCAGTTCATGCGCCGAGCTTTGGATGAGTTTAAGCAGCTTACGGGTCTGGGGTGAGGCTTCCTCTTCCTCGTCAATCATCTGCACGATGCCCAGCAGTCGGGCCAGCGGTGCACGCACCACGTGCGACTGCACCCAGGCGATGTCGCGCAGTTTCTGGTTTTGCTTTTCAATGGCGCTGATGTAGGCATGGCGGTCGGTCACATCACTGGCCAGCACGAGCCGGGCTTCTGCCGGACCTTCTGTGAGCCGGGAGCTTTTCACCTCAACGAAAATTACATCCCCGTTCTTGCGCCGGTGCCGGGTGTTGAACAGGACGTTATGATCTTCCGGATCAAAATCGCTGCGCAGCTCCTCGTCGGTGGAGTGCGCGTCATCATCAGGCCGGATGTCACGTACGCTCATTTTCAGGAATTCCGCGCGTGAATAGCCATAATTGTTCACAGCCGCCTTGTTGACATCCAGGAATCGCAGGGTCTTGTAATCGATCACCCACATGGGCTGCGGACTCAGATGAAACAGGTCGCGATACCGCTTCTCCGAGTCGCGGATGCGGTTTACAAACGATTTCCGTTCCATATTGAAAATGATGCTCTTTGCGATAATCTTTTCATCGAGCTCATCCTTGACCAGGTAGTCGCTGGCACCCTGCGCCAGCATGGATATACATATTTGTACATGCGTATATCCGGTTAAAAGCATAACAGGCGCCGGTTCAGCCAAATGGATGATGTGATTCACCCAGTCTTCATAATCGTTACCGTTCAGGGTAATGTCTACAAGAACGACATCCGGCGTGAAGTTCGGATCGCTGAGCAGGACTTCGGCCTCGGCGCGGGATGACGCGCTGTATATGGTGGCCGAACGGAATCCCTCCTCCAGGTACTCGTCGAGCAGCAGCAGATCGCCGGCGTTGCCGTCAACTACCAGAATTTCATAATGTTTGCGGTCCGGACTCATGCGGTCTTGTGGTTCGTTCCGGGTTGGTTTTATCCGTGATTTAGCGCAATATTTCCCGGTACGACTCCGGGTTTGTAAACTGTGTTTCCCGGTGCGTAACCCGGGTTAACATGTGTGTAAACAGGGGTATCCGTCATAGTGATTCGCTGCGATACGGCCTGGTGACCGGTACACTCAGCCATGCAATGGTTTCGGCAGGGTGAAATGGAAGGTGCTGCCTTGCCCCATGGCAGCGTTGACCCAGATGCGACCCTGATGGTTGGTTATAATCTTTTTGGCGATGGGAAGTCCCATACCCGATCCGGCGTAGTCATCCTTGCTGTGCAGCCGTCGGAACAGGACAAATATCTCCTCATGATGCTCGGGCGCGATGCCAATGCCGTTGTCTTTGACCGTAAACTGCCAGTTATTCTCAGTTTCGCTCCAGCTGATGCTCACCCGCGGCTCGGTTGTATGTTTATGGGTATACTTGATCGCGTTGTTGATCAGGCACTGAAATACGCGCCGTATACCTTCGGGCTGGGCGATGATCACCGGCATTTTACCGAATTCCATGAAGGTGCCGGTGTCCTCCAGATAGCGTTTGTTGCTGGTCATCAGCTCACCCAGCAGCGCATTTACATCGACCTCGGCAACGGGTTCATCTTCACGGTCGATGCGCGAGAATTCCAGCAGATCCAGGATGATTTCCCGCATCCGTTTGGCCGCGTCGGTGGCGAAGTGAATGTAGCGCTTGCCCCGTTCATCCAGCATGGCCCCGTAGCGTTTTTCCAGTCGGTCTATAAACCCGGTGATCATCCGGAGGGGTTCCTGCAGGTCGTGGGAGGCTACAAAGGCAAACTGCTCGAGTTCGGCGTTGGACAGGGCCATCTCCCGGGCACGGTCTTCCAGCTTGCGGGTGAGTTCATGCAGCTCGGCTTCCACCCTGCGCCGTTCGGTTACATCGCGGAAATACACGGAAACACCCTTGCCATAGGGGTAGATGCTCAGGTCGAACCAGGCTTCCAGCTTCTCATCAAAGTATTCGGCGGTACGCGGAACACGGTGCTTCTGCACATATTCCATGACCGGGATGAGGGTGGGATTGTTGTGGTGACCGGGCATGTCCCAGATGGTCTTGGTATTCAGGAAGCTGGCGGAGCGACCAAAAATTTCTTCGGCGCGACGGTTGACATAGGAGAAGCGCCATTCTTCATCGAGGGCGTAAAATGCATCGGAAATGCTGGAAAGGATGAGTTCCTTCTCCTCCGAAACTTCGCTGGCGGTGATTTCCGCGATTTTACGGTCGTGGATGTCCTGGATGCTGCCATACACACGTACCGGTTCGTTGTCCGTCAGATCTACCTGTCCTATGATGCGAACCCATTTGCTCTGACCGGTACCGGTGACGATTTCAACCTCGGCGTCCCAGCCCTGGCCGGCTTCCAGGGCTTTTTCAAGTACATGCTTGATCTTGCCGCGGGATACGCCCCGGCGCACCAGGCTGATGAATCCCTGCAGGGTGGGGGTGAAGGTAGGGGTAACCCCGAAGATGTCGCGGGCCACATCCGACCAGGTCATCTCGTCGCGACGTACGTCAATTTCCCAGGCTCCGATGCTGGAAAGCCTGCTGGCCTGCTCTACCAGGTACTCCAGCTGCCGCCGCTGGGTGATATCGCGGCCCATTAAAAAGGTATGCCCGGTTCCGGCCGATACCGATGCATTGAAATCCATCCACAACACGGTGCCGGTGCGGGTAAGAACCCGGGCTTCAAAAGCGATGGTGACGTTTTTATCGCGAACTTTGTCCAGTTTTTTCAGGGCTGCGGGAAGGTCGTCCGGATGGAGCATTTCGCTGAGGGCAAGCCCCCGGAGGTCGTCCTGAACGTAGGCCAGAATGCGGGCGGAGGCGGGATTGACCCGGATCAGTGTATTTTCCTCATCCAGCAGGGTGACCAGGTCCGGGGCCAGCTCGAACAGGTCGTTCAGGTCGTCTTCGGCCGTGCGACGGCGGATTTCCGTGCCGATAGTCCGGCCCACATCCTCCATGAAATCCATTTCCTGGTTGGGAATCAGCGTCTCTTCATCAACGCCCATGACCATCACGCCGATGGTTTCATCCAGGTGGCGGATGGGGATGCCGCAGACGCGCCGTACACCCAGCGTGTCGGTCACCTGCTTGCGCACGAACCGGTTGCCGGAGGTAATATCGTTGACCAGGAGTCGTTTGCCTTCATTCCACACGGCACCGGCCACGCATTCATTCGGTTTGAGCTGGCGGAACTTCGAGGTTTCCCGGTAGAAGGTGGAGGCGTTGGGTTCTTCCTTGCCGAAGACCTTCAGTTCGATGAAATCGCGTCCGGGGGCCACCATCCAGGCCTCCCGTAGTTTATACTTGCCGCTTTCCCCGAGTTTGGACAGTGTTGCGCCGAGGGCGTCGTTGACCGTGGCCCCGGGATTGCTGAAAAATCCGGTGATTTCCTCCATGACCTGTCGGCGTTCCTGCTGTACATGCCGGCTGTTGCCGTCTTTGAAGTTGAACACAATGCCTTCCACGGCGGGCAGGTGCAGCAGATTCTCCATTTTACCTTCCAGATACATCCAGGAGCCGTTTTTGTGGCGGATGCGGAAGGGATCGATTTCAATGACCTCCGCGGGTCGGACCAGGGTATCCTGCAGGGTTCGCGTGAGCGATTCCATGTCCTCGGGATGGACGATGTCCAGCAGGGTGACGTCCAGCGTGTCGATATCCGACCAGCCGAAGATCCCCTCGCAGGAAGGCGACAGATAGGTCATGCCACCGTCGTGCTGCACGATGGCGGCGGCGTCGAGGCCGTTTTTCATCAACGCCTCGTAGCGTTGCTGCTGCATCTCCATCTTCAGCTCCACTTCCTTGCGGTCGTGGATGTCCATGAAAATGCCCACCATACGCGCCGGAGCACCATCGGAATTCCGCTCAATATTGGCCTCCGCCAGCACATGACGCATGACGCCATCGGCCCGGATCAGCCGGAATTCCACATGAAAGGGCTTGCCTGCGGTACGGGCCCGTTCGTACTCGGTCTGTACGTGGACGGCGTCGTCGGGGTGTACCATGGCCAGGGTTTTTTCCATGCTGGGACGGATTTCCCGGGGCTGAAATCCGCAAACCCGGTAGTACTGGTCAGACCATGTCACCTCATCGGTGGTAAAGTCCACCTCCCAACTGCCCAGATTGGCATACCGCTCGGCCTGCGAGAACAGCCGTTTGTAGTTGATGGTATTCGGGTCTTTAATTTTCACGTGATTGCAAGTGTGGCAGGCCTTAAGTAAGACACACAGTGGTACATACCCGTTATCGGTTAAGATTTCTTAATCCTAAATGTGAAAGGTCGCAATTTTACAATTTCATCATGGCAGCAATACGCTTCGGATGAGGGGTCCGGACCGCTTCTCCGGTTCCTGTTGCAGGCAGGATGCATCCGGCACCAAGTACATGACAGTCAACCAATTACAACTCGTGTTTCCAGCTATTTAGGGCCGTTTTTGCACGGAGCGATACACAAATTTCACATTGAGCCATGAATTCCGGATATTACCACATGCACCGCACACCTACGCCTCTGTTCGTCCCTGCGTTAATGTTTATCTCTAGTTCCCTTCTGTATGTATATCCCTTTTCACGGCCGCATCGCCGCACTGTTCGTACTCCTCGTCTCGCTGACATCGGCAACCCTGCACGGGCAAGTCCCGCATGAACAACTTTGGCCCGGACTTCAGGGCAATCAGCTGCTGGACAGCGTCCGGGTTCACTACAAACCCGTGGTCATCCTGGATTATACCCGTGCCCGCGATGAAATGTACCGCTATATCGACAACTACGACGGGGAGCTGGTCTGCCTGTACACGGCCCAGACCGCCCAGGTGAGCCCGTCTACGACCACACCGCGCGCCGATGCCGGCAATCAGAATTTCAACGCCGAGCATATCTATCCGCAGTCGATGGGCGCCGATACCGGCAATGCCAACTCGGATTTACATCACCTGCGGCCCACCAATGCCAATGTGAACAGCTCCCGCGGCAACCTGGCCTTCGGGTTTGTGGCTGCCTCGTCCACCAACCGCTGGTGGAGCGGCACGGTCAGCCAGACCAGTACCCCCTCCGGAGACCTGGGTGTGTGGAGTCGTACCGGCAGTACCCGCTTTGAACCACGCGATGAGGTCAAGGGCGATGTGGCCCGATCGGCATTCTACTTCTTCGCCATGTACACCGACCAGGCCCTGGCTGCCAACGCCTCTTTCTTCGATCTGATGAAAGATGAACTGCTGACGTTTCATCGTCAGGATGAAGTCACCACGGCGGAATATGCCCGGACCCAGCGGGCGGCGGAGTTTCAGGAGGGTAAAATCAATCCCTTTATTCTGGACACGACCCTGGTTTCCCGCATCTTCTTCACCGAAGACAACATCGGTGATCCGGGCGATCCCGGCGAGCCGGGGGATGCGTTGCTGGCGCAGTTTTCTTTCAGCGGCACCATCGACTGCAACAACCAGGACAACGCGCCCAGCGGGCAGGTTGACGGGGCCATGATCTCCGACTTTGGTCGGACCGGCATCCGCTGCAATGCCGGCGGCGGGATTTTCAACAGTGCCGGATGGCCGGTTACCACCACGATAGATACAGGTTTTTACGCCGGGTTTACCATTACCGCCGAAGACCCGCAGGATAAAACGCTCATGACCGCGCAGGGCGATGAACTTCGCTTTAATATCCGTCGCTCGCCTACCGGTCCGCAGCAGCTTCTGGTGCGTTACAGCACCGATGGTACCAATTTCACCGATCTGGGCAGTACCGGGGTTCCTACCAGTGATAACCTCATTACCCTGGATATGCCTGAGATCAGCGGGGCCGACTATCTGGAATTCCGGTTTTATGCCTGGGGCGGGTCGTCATCCAGCGGAACCCTTCGTTTCAATCTGGTGGAGGCCGAGTTTGAGACGGTAACCAGTACCCATCTGGAGGGCGCAGAAGCCGGACTGCCGCAGGTGGTGTCGTTGGCGCAGAATTTTCCGAATCCGTTCAACCCGACCACCTCCATTGCCTACAGCCTTCCCGCCGACGGCCAGGTCCGTCTGGAGGTGTTCAGCGCCACCGGACAGCGCGTTGCGGTGCTGGAAGAGGGTTACCGGTCGGCCGGTGAGCACCAGGTTGTGTTCAACGCCGGGGAGCTGGCCAGCGGGATGTACCTGTATCGGCTGCAAACCTCCGCCGGTGTGGTGACGCGCAAGATGACCTTGGTCAAGTAGTACGGTCGATGGAGGCCGGCACCCGTCCGTTCCGAACCGGTGGGGGACCCGTGCCGGCATGCTGAGCATGCCTGTTGATTGGCCGGCATCGCCCCCCGGGCAGCTGTTCTATGCGTACCGCAATAAATCGTGAGGTCGATATGGCACCCGATCGAAACGGAACCGGTATGCTGAAACGGCTCAGTAGTCCAGATATTTCGAGACGTTGACCTTCACGTGCAGCATGAGGGCGTGGTTGAACGGGGTGTTGGGGAAGGTCTGGGCCGGATAACGCTCGGGTTCCAGATTCACCCGCTTGATCATGTAGTCGACCCCCACGCTGGCGTATTCGTTGAAGGCTACATCGGCGCCGAGAGCCAGGTGAAAACCGTTGCCCTCAAAGGTGCCACGACGGGCCGTACCGTCTACCAAACGGAAATAGGCACCGTTCATGGTCATCGACGATAGTCCGGCGCGCACATACGGGAAGATGAAATACGACAGGCCCATGTCTTCCAGGCCGAAGTACTGGTATTGCACCCCGAGGTCGCGGTTAAAAGTAGACCCGTAGCTGTTCAGGTCTTCATCGAAAAATCCCCAGCTTCCGTTCACGTAGAATCCGAGGTCGTCACGGATTCCGTACATAATCAGCGCCCCGATCTGGGTGTGACCGAACTGCATTTCGTTTTTGGTCCGGGTTGATACCAGAAACTGCTGGGGCTGGTCGTCACTGCCTTTGGCTGAAAAACTGCCCACGCCTATGGTAAAGGCCGAGGAGAAGCCTTTCAGCGAGCCCAGCTCGCGGTTCTGGGCCTGGACGGCTGTGGCGGCGGCCAGCAGCAGGACTGCCAGCAGGATGGTGCGCACCGCAGTATGCAGCGCGGGGAAGGAGCGTGACTTTGGCGCAGGGGGCGGGTTCAAGGCGGCAGCCCGCCTGAAAATGGATATGGGGGTCATTCGCCCGGGGATCGGGTTAAAATCGGTGCCGGCAGCAGCCTGCCTGAAAATGGATATGAGTGACATTCGCGCAGGGGTTAGGTTAGCGTTGAAACAAAGTATCTGATGCTAAAAGTAACCCGACTCCACCTGGTATGAATTACTCCAAACGGAGTATTTTAACGGTTTTGGTATTCAGCTAAACTGAAGTCAGCATGCGCGGAGCGTCACGGCAGGACACAAAATTCCGGCTGCATCCGCACCCTTTCTTCAACTAACCCCTGAATACCATGAAAAAAATCACCCTCCTCCTCACCGCCGTTGTGGTTCTGCTCAGCGCGGAGCATGTGCTGGCACAATACAAGTTTGATCCCTTTGACGACAAAGCCCTGTTTGTGGGCTATCGCGTCTCCACCCACACCCTGAACAACCCCTACGTGACCGTGCTGGGACCTGACGCCGGAAATGACGTCAAGGTCACCGTCCCCAGCTACTACATGCCCTTCGGACAGGTCGCCTTCGGGTACAACCTGTACAGCGAGGTATCAACCTACGCCCTGGATGCCCTCTACCAGATTATCCTGCTGGGCAGTGATATCAATCTGTCGGCCCCCTACATCGACGATGCGGAAACCATGAGCTACGCCGAGCTGGACTTCCTGCGCTACGTATTCTCCAGCGACTGGGGCTCGCTTCCCGTTTCGGTCGGATTTCAGACGGGTATTCTCAATTACGGTACCTACGGTCCGGACGTGCCCGACAAACAGGGCGATGTGCGCTTTGACCGGCCCAATCTGCGCTTTGATAACCTCGCCTCCATTTATTACGGACTGAATGTGGGCCGGAGCTTCGATGTACTGGATGGTCGACACCTGTATGCCAACATCCAGTACGACTGGCATCTGCTCTATAAAGAAGGGGGATCGGGCGGCGGTAACCGCATATCAGCCTTTGTACACCTGCTTCCTATCTGGGATAATTTGCGTGCAACGCTGTACTACCGTCGTAACAGCACACCCTATCTGGAGTTTCAGGGAGTAGACAAAGATTACACCAACAGCAGCCTCGGCGTGGAGATTACGTACCATATCCGCCGTTGGTAATATTGTGATAATACACAGGTAACAGTTTGGTAATGAAAGCATCACGTTAACGAAACACTAGCGTCAGAACCCCTCGGTAACTTATTGCATCTGGTCGGACAGCGGTTGGTCAGCCTCCGGTTAACCCCGGACAAGCAGCCATAATCGCCGTCCAAAATAAATGATAACCAACCAAAAAACAGATGCAACGCAATCTAAAAACGGTATTGGTCGCCGTTTTGATGCTGTTACCATCCATCGTTCTGGCGCAACGCGGAAGCATAAGCGGAACGGTTGTTGAACACGGCACCGGCGAGCCCATTATTGGCGCTTCGGTCAGTCTGGCCGGAACCACCCGCGGGGTGGCTACCGACCTGGACGGTAAATATTCCCTTCAGAATATTGAACCCGGAACCTACGATCTTCAGATCTCTTACATCACCTACACCACGCAGCTAATTACAGGCGTGGAAGTCAGGCCCGGGGAGATAACCCGCATTGATGTGGAACTCCGCGAGGCCGTAGCCGAACTCAGCGAGGTGGTGATTTCCGCTGAAATGATCCTGAACAACGAAAGTGCCCTGCTTCGTCACCGGCAGAACTCCATCTCCTTCACCGATGCCATCAGCGCTGAGGGGATGTCGCGTTCGGGCAGCGGGGACGCGGCGGCCGCCATGAAGAAGGTAACCGGTGCTACGGTCGTTGGCGGCAAGTATGTGTTTGTGCGGGGCCTGGGCGACCGCTACTCCAACACCCAGCTCAACGGCATTGAACTGCCCACCTCCGACCCCGACAAGAAGTCCTTCCAGCTCGACTTGTTCCCATCCTATCTGCTGGAAAACATCATTACGCACAAAACCTTTACGCCTGATAAACCCGGAAACTTCTCGGGCGGACTGGTGGATGTGACTACGCGCGGTATACCCGATGCGTTTTTCTTCACAATATCCGCCAAACAGGGCTACAATTCCCAGGTTACGGGCAACCGCCTTCTGTTCGGTGATCAGGGCGATATGGACTGGCTGGCCTTCGGGGCTGGTGACCGCGCGGAGCCCGAGGCTGTTTCTGTACGGGATAACGGCGATTTTCCGAGCGCCACAGCGGCACGTTTCAACCCGGAAGCTGCCTCGGAGCTGGATGCCATCGTGCAGGAATTCAATCCTAACTTCCTGCCAGGGTATCGCAATGCGGGCATGAATCAATCGTACTCCATCGGAATGGGGAATCGACATCGGTTGGGTCGTGACATACAGCTGGGCTACTCGGCCAACTACTCCTACGGCATGAATTACAGCGGCTACAATAATGGTCGAAATTCCCGTTTTCAGCTGCTTGGGCAATTTGAAGAGGCAGAATCGCTGACTACCAATCTGGACCTGACCGATGTACGCGGAAGTCAGAACGTGGACTGGGGCTTTCTGGGGTCGGCCGGACTCATTCTGGGCTCACACAGCAAAATCAACGCCTCCTTCCTGCGCACGCAAAGCGGGGAGAATACCGGCCGGTACCTATTTGGCGAGTGGGAGCAGTTCAACAGTGACGATATTGAATACCGCTCGCGGGTGAATCAATATATAGAGCGCGACCTGGAATCGGTTCAGGTTTCCGGTAATCACACGTTTAAGTCGCTCAGCGACCTTCGCATCGACTGGAACACCGCATTTCAGACCAACGGTCAGGAGCAGCCTGATCTGCGTATGATCGCCTCGGAAGCCCGTTTTCTGCGTGATGCAGGCACCGGGGAGATCACCGGAACCCAGTTGGGTAATCCCAACTCCCAGTTTCCGCGTCCGGCCCGGTTTTTCCGGGAGCTCAACGAGCAAAAGCAGACGTACACGGTGGATGTGACGCTTCCGGTACAGCTGGGCCAGCGGCAGCTTAAATTCAAAACCGGTTTTCTCACTGAGCGCACCGAACGTGACTTCCGCGAACGGCGCTACGAGTACCTTCAAGGTCGCGGGTTCAGCCTGACCCAGTTCGCTACCGAAGAAGACTACCTGAATGCACGTGGGATCCTGGGCTTCGATAACGCCAACCGACCGCAAATCGGCAACTACATTATTTCTGCGACCACCCCGCGCAGCAGCTATGACGCCAGTCAGGACATCACCGCCTACTACGGGATGATTGATGTGGATCTGCTCCCTTCGCTCAAGCTGGCCACCGGTCTTCGGTTTGAGCGCACTGATTTGCAATCGGTCAGCCGGGATACCACCCTCATCGACACGGATCGCTTCGGGATCATTCAGCGCGATGACATTCTTCCCTCCGTCATTCTTATTCATTCCCTGGGGGAGCGTATCAAAACCCGATGGGCATACAGCAAAACCCTGGCCCGACCCACCTTCCGGGAGATGTCGCCCTACGTGTCTTTCGATTTTGTGGGTGACAACCTGTTCCGCGGGAATGCGGAGCTGGAGCGTACGCTGATTACCAATTACGATTTCCGCTTTGAGTGGTACCCCAGTTATTCGGAGATGATGTCGGTCAGTCTGTTCTACAAAGACATGGCTCAGCCACTGGAACGTGTGCTCCGTTTTGATATCTCACAGAACGCGGAGTCCATCCAGAATGTGGATCGCGGAACGGTGTATGGCATTGAATTTGAAATGCGCAAGCAACTGGGTTCGATTCTGCCGGCGTTGGAGCACTTTGACCTCACCGCAAACTATGCCATCATCCGCTCGGAAGTGACCATACCCGAAGCGGAGCTGGTTCAAATTCGACAGACCCAGCAGAATCCGGCCACTACCCGGGCGCTGACCGGTCAATCGCCTTATGTGCTGAATCTGGATCTCGGCTACATGCATCCGCGCTATGCCATCAGTGCCAACGTCAGTTATAACCGCTTCGGCGACCGCCTCAGCAGGGTCACCCTCGGAGCCGCTCCGGATGTGTATGAGCGGGGCTACGACTCATTGAGCATGAATGTAAGCAAAACTATCGGCCGACATTTCAGCATCTCGGCCAGTGCATCGAACCTGCTAAATCCCCGGGTCGTTTACTCACAACGATTCAGTGGGCAGGAGTACCTCTACCAGCAGTATCGGTCCGGCAGGACCTTCTCGCTGGGTGTGAAGTACAGCTTCTGAAACCCAAAAAAACACAAACGTACGCAATGAAAAAACTACTACTGCAATCTGTTGTACTGCTGGCATTGACCGCTTTTGGTCAATCGCTCCACGCTCAGAATGTGATAAACGTAACAGACGCCAGTATCAACGCCGGCGATAAGGTCTACTGGACGTCCGACAATGTCTATGTGCTCCAGGGTATGGTCTTCGTGGAAGACGGGGCCGAACTCTGGATTGATCCCGGAACAGTAATCAAGGGCGCCGAAGGCGACGGTAACAATGCCTCGGGTCTGGTAATCTCGCAGGGTGGTAAGATTTTTGCCGAAGGAACGGCCTCCAATCCCATCATCTTCACCTCGGTACTGGACGACATGACCGGGCAGCTGGACTACCTGGACCGCGGACTGTGGGGTGGGGTAGTACTGCTGGGTCACGCCCCGACCAACAACGGTGGTATCCGTCAGATTGAGGGCGTTAACGAAATCGTGGGTGCCGGTGACAACCGTGCTGACTATGGCGGGGATGACCCGGACGACAACTCCGGTATCATGCGCTATGTCTCCATCCGTCACACCGGTAAAGCGGTGGGCGATCAGGCCGGTAACGAGATTCAGGGTTTGACCCTGGGCGGCGTTGGTCGTGGTACGGTCATTGAATACGTAGAGTCGTTTGCCTCCGACGATGACGGCTTCGAGTGGTTCGGTGGCACGGTAGACGCCAAGTATTTGGTGTCTGCGTTCAACAGCGATGATGCGTACGACTGGGACGAAGGGTTCAACGGTCGTGGCCAGTTCTGGTTTGTTATCCAGGGCACCGATGCTGCGGGTCGTATGGCCGAGATGGATGGCGCCATTGGCGATGAGCAAAACGAGCCGTACACCATGCCGGTGGTTATGAACGCTACCTATCTGGGTGATGGGGTGAATAACACCCAGACCATGGAAGGAGACGGCTCGCAGGGATTGATCTTCCGTGACAACACGGGTGGAACGTATGCCAACAGCATCTTCGGCGACTTCAAAGGCCAGCCGGGTTCACCTGCACTGACCATTGAAGATGTGAGCGATCCCGCTGCGCAGGATTCCCGTGCCCGACTGGAAGCCGGTGATCTGAAAATCCTGAACAACTACTGGTTTCAGTTTGCCTCTGGTGACGATGTCAACGTACTCATCCCACAGGAATTTGTTCGCGAAGCACTGGGTTCCAACCTGTCCGGTAACCAAATCAAGAATCCACGCCTCCGCGGTATTGGTCGTGAGCGTAACAACGAGCTGGATCCCCGGCCGAACGTCGGTTCGGACGCACTCAATGCCGCTGATACCGGTCTGTACACCGATCCCTGGTTTACCCCGGTTGATTACGTAGGTGCTTTTGGTACCAACAACTGGATGATCGGCTGGACTGCCCTGTCGGATCTTGGCTACATCAACAATGCTGCCACCCCGACCAGCATTGAAGACGAGCTTGCAAATCCTGCAGCACCGGCATCCATCGCGTTGTCACAAAACTATCCGAATCCGTTCAACCCCACCACCACCATCAGCTACACGCTTGACAGTGCGCAGCCCGTACGTCTTGCGGTCTATGATGTAACCGGTCGGTTGATTCAGGTACTCGTTGACGGACAGCAGGCAGCGGGCGTTACCCAGGTGCGTTTCAACGGCGCGAACCTGGCCAGTGGTATTTACATCTACCGACTGGAAACTCCGTCGGCAACCCTGACCCAGCGCATGACGCTGATCAAGTAAAGATGTGTGAGCGAACGGGTGGCCTCAACGGCCATCCTGTCGGTTTGAAGACCGGTCACACTGGAAATTGACGATAAACAACGGATGTAGTCGGTGAGTGGTTATCCACCGGCGCATCGGTTCGACCAGAAAGCGGCTTCCTTAGCGGGAGGCCGCTTTTTTTTTATGGACATAGGGTACCCGGCGGCCAAAGCATGCGCCAGGGGAGCCCGTCGGGACACCCATCGATATTCTGCCATACATCCATCGTTGGAAGCCGTTATCGGACCCATGCGTCACACCCATCGTCGGAATCCGGTTTTCCCACCATACACCGATTGGCGCGGCTGGTGTGAATAGCCTATATTGACCGGTATTTTCCATTAACCGATCCACAGGCATGTTTGAAGTTTTTGAATCCGGCGCGTCACTGAGCAAAAAAGACTACAAGGCCCGTTTGCCCGAGCTGCGAGCCGAGCTGCTGCATACCCAGTTTGCCCTGCAAAAAGCCGGGGTTCCGGTACTCATTATCGTTGCCGGGGCCGAAGGTGCCGGCAAGGGCGAGGTGGTCAACCGCTTGAATTCGTGGATGGATACCCGTTTCATGGAGACCTCCGTATTCACCAAAGAGACCGATGAAGAAGCTGCCCGACCGTTTCTGTGGCGATTCTGGCGGAAAATGCCCGCTGCCGGACAAATCGGTGTTTTTTTCGGGTCGTGGTACACCCGTCCCATCACGCGGCATGTTTTCGGAGAGCTGACCCCGGCCGAATTCGATGCCCGCATGAACCGCATCCGTACCCTGGAACAGATGCTCGTTGACGGGGGGATGGTCATCGTCAAATGCTGGCTGCATATTTCCGAAACCGAACAGCGACAGCGCTTTGAAGCACTGGAAAAAGACGAACGAACCCAGTGGCGGGTGTCAGACACCGACTGGCGCTATCACAACAACTATGCGACATTTCTGAAGGTCAGCAGCAGCGCAATCCGACACACCGATACGGCCCCGGCGCCCTGGCATATCCTGGATGCTTCGCAGGAGCGCTACCGCGACATCGCTTTCATGGAAACCCTGCTTCATCAGCTGAAACTGGCCCTGCACCGCAATGGAAATGCCCGTTCGGTTCCCCCTCCGACCTCCATCGAACTGCCGGAAATTGCCCGGCCGAACAACATCCTGGACCGGGTTGACCTCTCACCGGTAATCGGCCATGAGGATTTCAAAAGGCAGTACAAGGAACTCATTCTGGAAATTGAGTACCTGGCCTGGCAGTGCTATCAGAAGAGCATCTCCAGCGTTTTTGTGTTTGAAGGATGGGATGCAGCCGGCAAGGGCGGAGTCATCCGCCGGTTAATTCCGGCCCTGGACGCCAAGTTGTACCGGGTAATTCAGATTTCGGCGCCTACCTCCATCGAAAAAGCCCACCACTACCTGTGGCGTTTCTGGCAGGACATTCCCGCCGGTGGTCGCGTGACCATCTACGACCGCTCCTGGTACGGAAGGGTGCTGGTGGAGCGGGTGGAAGGGTTTGCCACCCTGGACGAGTGGAGCCGCTCTTATCACGAAATCAATGAATTTGAACAGCAGCTCATTGACCACGGAACCATCGTGAATAAATTTTGGCTGCATATCAGCGATGAGGAACAGCTCCGCCGGTTCGAAAACCGTCAGAAAACGCCCTATAAACAGCACAAAATCACCGAGGAAGACTGGCGGAACCGCGAGAAACGTCCGGCTTATATGGAGGCCGTGCACGATATGATAGCCCGTACCAGCACCGAATATGCGCCCTGGCACATCATTTCGGCTGAAAATAAGAACCACGCACGTATTCGGGTGCTCACCCATATCCGCGATGCCATGCAGGATGCACTGCAGCGCTCTGATACAAAATCGAGTTAAGTAAAATCAGGAGCTTGTCGATAACCTGACGGTATTTGGTTAACTGAATGCCTAAGAGAAGGTCTATCCACTAAAAGCACCTGTTATGAACGATTATTTTAACTCTTTTTCGCTAACGAGGCGTATTTTGATCCTGATTGTTGCAGGATTTTGGGCTGTTATTATTTTGATTGGCTATGTAGTCTACACCAACATCAGCGACAGCTATGCACACCAGGCCCGGGAACGGCTGTTTGCCGATATCAGTCGCTTCCACAGCCAGATCGACCAGACGTCGGAGTCGGCATTCCGCATTGCGGCGATGATGAGTCGGGACGAGCGGGTGCTTGCAGCCTATGAAACTGCCGCGCAGGGGTTTGCGAATCCATCGCCCGAAAACGCCTTCTTCCGGCAGGCTCGCGAGGAGCTTCGCGCCGGGCTCGACGGGGTGCAGCAGGGATTTACCGGAGCTACCGATGAGCGATTTTCCATGCACTTTCACCTGCCCGATGCCCGAAGCCTTTCGCGGATGTGGAATGCCAACCAGCAGGTATCTGACGACCTGAGGGCATTCAGAAGCTCGGTGATTGCCGTGAATTCGCGGCCCTACAATCCGGTTAAGGGTATTGAAGTAGGGGTGGGTGGTTTCGCCATACGCGGTATTGTTCCGGTTACCGCATCGGACGGCCGGCATCTGGGCAGTGTGGAGTATCTGGGCGATTTCAACTCGGTGTTTGCAGCCCTGTTGGGAACCGAGGGGCAGGAGGCTGCGGTCTACATGACCGCCGATATGCTTGAATTTGCCCTGGAACTGCAGGATCCGAATAAAAATCCGAAGATCGGCAATGATTTTGTTACCGTAAACCGGTCTGACAACGATGTATTTGCCCGTATCATTACCGAATCGGTGCTGCAGCAGGCCCTTTCTGAAAATGTATTTATCCGTGCCGATGAGCACTTTGTGGGGCTCACTTCCATTTCCGATTACGCCGGCGATCCGGTCGGGGTTCTGGCGGTTACCGCTTCTACGGCCGACCTCGACGCGCTGCAGTCGCGCCTTTTCCTTCTGCTGGCCCTGATTTTTGTGGGGGCACAGGTCATTGTAGCGGGTATTGGCTGGATGGTTTCCCGATCTGTACTCCGAATTACCACCATATCCGGAAATCTGGATGAGAGTGCCGAGACCATTAACCGTGCTACCGAGCAGCTGGCCGGTGCCTCCGATGCCCTGGCCGGATCCAGCACCGAACAGGCCGCATCCCTGCAGGAGACGAGTGCAGCCCTGCAGATGACCTCCAGACTCAGTGAAGACAACACCAGTCACCTGCGCAAGGCTCAGGACCTTTCAGCAAAAACCACGGCGGCCGCTATACAAAGCGGGCAAAAACTGGAGAAAATGTCCGTTGCCATGGACGCCATCGAGTCGTCCAGCAAGGAAATTGCTGAAATTCTCCGAACCATCGATGAAATCTCGTTTCAGACGAATATTCTGGCGCTGAATGCGGCCGTTGAAGCGGCCCGTGCCGGAGAAGCCGGGGCCGGATTTGCCGTTGTGGCCGATGAAGTCCGGAATCTGGCCCGTCGGACCCAGGAGGCGGCCAGCGAGTCGGCCAAGAAAATTAAGGCGGGAACCATGCGCTCTTCCGAGGGCGTGGCTATCAGCAAGGATGTGACCGAAGCCCTGGTTGAAATCCAGCAGATGACCGGCGATCTGGACGAGCTGCTGCGCAATATTACGGACGCCATCGACCAGCAAAATGAAAATCTTCAGGCTATCACCCAGGCCATGGGCGAGCTGGATTCGGTTACGCAGACCAATGCAGCCAGTGCCGAGGAAACCGCCAGTGCCTCGGAGGAAGTGCGTGAGCAGGCACACAAACTCACGGCCATGTCGCACGAACTGACCCTGGTAGTAGCCGGAACCCGCAGTCAGCTGGGTCAGATCAGCCAACGGCTGCATCGGGAAGCTTCTTCAGCCGGCCCGGCGGGAAAAGTCGGACGGACCGTTTCAGGGAAGCAGCGGTCCGGGAAAAAGGGTCCTGACGGGCGGCCGGCAGGAACAACGGCAGGCCGGCAGCAATCGTCTCCTCACCCCCACGATCCCGATCAGGAGCATTACATGCGTGAGGAAGTTGGTTCCGTGCTCGGCGACTATAACGTGATTGACGACCAGGACGTCCGATAGGGTGTATTCAGTCGGGGAATCGTTTCCTGGTATTAACCTGCCGGCTTGTGCCGGTTGAACCGTTGACCGGAGGGTCGGCAACGTTAACGTGCCAATGTGATCACATAATGGGTGCCTTGTGTGGATGTAACATCCACGCTGGCTCCCAACTGGTCACTGAGTGTTTTGATCAGATGCATGCCGAGGTTACCGCTGAGCAGCTGCCGGTCGGTCTGCCGGAAACCCGGACCGTTATCTGATACGGTAATCCGGCAGGCGTCATCCACTTCAAGCAGTTCAATCCGCAATATGCCCTCCTCCATATTGGCCAGTCCGTGTTTGTAGGCATTGCTGATAATTTCGTTGAGCAGAAGCCCCAATGGAATAGCCTGGGTGATTTCAATATGAATGGGTCGTAGATCCAGTTGTTTTTTGACCCGTGTGAGGTGTCCCTGGTCGTAATCCGCGGCGATTTTGTTGGTCAGGCGTTTTATATATTCGTTTAACCGGATATACGAAAATTCTTTCGACTCATACAGCATTTCGTGGACCATTGCCATGGCGTTGATGCGGTCAACGCTGATATTGAGTGCCTGTGTGATTTCGGGATTTTCGTTGCTCATGGCCTGAAGCTGCAGCAGGCCGGACATGATGGTCATGTTGTTTTTTACCCGGTGGTGGATTTCAGCCAGCATGATTTCCTTTTCTTTCAATGCGGCGATAATCCGGTTTTCGGCCGTTACTTCCTCAGTAACGTCTCTGACAGATCCTACCACCTTGGCCGGTTTGCCGTCGGGGTCCAGTACGACCCAGCTTTTGGTCCGAACCCATTTTCGGTTACCCTGCCGATCGGTAAAGGGAACCACCATGTCATAGTTGATCCCCTCGTTCTTACACAGGATAAATGCATTCAGAATCTTTTCACGAACGCTTTCCGGGTAACAGTTCAGACTGGAGGCAATCAGGTTATCCGTGTAGGGTTTGTTGAACCCATGTAGGGCGTAGAGCTCTTCGGTCCAGAACATGGAATCGGCATCAATGTCGTATTCCCAGCCCCCGGTTTTGCTCAGCCTTTGAACATCCGCCAGCAAGCGTTCGCTGCGTTCCAGTCTGCGGTAAATTTCCGCTATGTCGTTGCTTTGGGTATAATGTGCCATGTTTCAGGTGCAGAAAACACAGAGGTAGTTTCAGGTGCAGAAAACACAGATGTAGTATCAACCTATTTGAAGGTGAATGTGAATTAACGGATTTTTCCCCAATCCAAATAATTAAATGTGCGTGTTCACCCTACTTGATCAGGGTCATGCTTCCCGTGTAGCTGCCCTCCGGCGTGCGAAGCCGGTACAGGTACAGTCCGCTGGAGAGTCCTGCTGCGTTGAAACGGATTTCGTGGTTGCCGGCCGACTGTACACCGCTGTACAGGGTACTTACGTGCCGGCCGGTGGCATTGTAGACATCCAGCTGCACCTGCATGGTTTCGGGCAGGGAATAGCGCAGGGTAGTGACGGGATTGAACGGATTGGGGAAATTGCCCCGGAGAGCGATTTCAGCGGGAACATCCTCTCTTTCGGGTTGCGAGGTGGTCGTTGCATCGCCCCATCCCAGCTGGCGGGGACCAACACGCAGGGTGTAACCGTCGGAGAAGCGGATATCCTGCTGCTGTGTTTCCGTATTGAAGGCCGCATAGGTGCGTTCCTCGTTCTCATCGATGAATACAGCTGCCAGGGGAACCGATGCTGAAACGCTGGTGTCAGGTCGGCCGATTTCCTGCAGGTTGCTGATCCAGTGCAGGGTATGGGCCCGGCTTTCGCCGTCAAAAACGTCGTAATTGGGATCAGCCGTCATCTCGGTCATGGCCCGGTCAGGATCGGAAAGTGCCATGAACATCCAGATCACATCCCGCCAGACGCCGGGCTGACCGCCGGTACGTGCGTAGATTTCGTTGACGTTGCGCAGCACATAATCGGGGTGTCGACCCAGATACAGCGAGCCGCCGGTAATCGGCAGCATGTTGATTCCGTGTATGAATTCCGGATTGCCGCCGAACCAGGTCCCGTAGGTTCCTTTGCCTCCCCAGACCATACCCAGGGCATTGTGGGGATAATTCGCCGGGAAGACCGCATCGTCGACATCGAACCAGTATTGCTCCACCGCAGTGCGCTCGGTGGCATGCAGGTATATGCCCAGGTCGCGGATCTCCTGCTGGCCCGTCATCGCGCCCCAGAGGACTACAGCCGAGGCGAAATGCATGGATTCAGAGCTGGACTCCTGGTTGTTGCCATCGGGGAAGTCGCCATGGCCCGAGGCCCAGGAGTGACCGGCGTAGGGGTTAAGACCGCGCAGAAAGGGGAAGCGCGTGTCATCGCGGTCCCAGTTGTTTGCATCCCGGATGACGAGGTTGACCATGCCACCCCAGTTGTCTTCAAGGGCCCATTCCGGATCGTATTGGGCGATGGTGGCCGCGGTCATGACGGCATACCCCGCATGAAATCCGTGATCGTTGATTTCCCGGTCCGACCCGAAACTGGCGGGATAGCCCGTGAGTACGTTCCAGGTGGCGTTGTAGACGTACTGTTGGTCGCCTCCGGCGGTCAGCCAGTCCTGCAGGCGGGTTTTCAGGGCAGCGAGCAGTTGATCGCGCTCGGTTTCGGCGCCCAGCTGGTCGGCAATGTGTACGAGGCGGGCAAACCGGCCCATTTCCTTGCCGCTGTTGTAGGTGTCGACCGGTCGCAGCGTGGCTGTGGCCGCATCGCGCAGCTGGCTTAACAGGGTTTCCCGGTTGTATGAACCGGCATCGGGCAGGGATGGAAGCACACCGTCAAATTGGATGCGGGTGGTGAAGGTGTTCCCGTCAAAGACTTTCATCGTGCCGCCGCGGGAGGGATAGGTGTAGGATGTGAGGACCTCATCGGTATATTTCCACTGGTGACGGTACAACGCTGACAGGGTTTGATTCAGATTTCCGCCACGATCTTCTTTCAAGGTGGTGGTGTAGGTAAAGGCCGATTCGACCCGCATGGTGGTTTCATCGTACTGCCAGCTTACGCGCGAATCAGTGACATGGGCGTAGGCCCTTTTCCGATAAAATTCAAGGGTTTCTGGCCTGGAATCCGGCAGCAGTGCCACACTGAGGTAGTTTTGTCCGTTCAGAGTTGATTCCAGGGCGGTGGTGCCCGACCAGCTGGATCCGTGCGGGGCGAAGATGCCATAATGCCGTCCGTCTACACTTACACCGATGACACCATCCTGATTGTGCCAGATGTTGGTAGTACCGTGTGTTTGAATACGTGCCGGACCGCCGGTTACCTGGAAAAATGCAAAGGGTAGTCCGTGTCCGATGGTGGCTTCCAGCCGTCGGGTGCCGTCATCCCATCGCGCCGTGACCGACCAGTCGCCGTAGCTTTGGGTCCGTGTGGTGTTCACGTTCAGACCGGCGATGCCGATGGTGAGCTGGCGGGAATAGGGGTAGATGTAGTCGTTCCCCCCGAAAATATGGTTAGCAGTGTGCCCCATTTCCAGTCCGGCTGCCTGCGCGCGGAATACGGCCGGGTGTGCGAAGAGGTTGTTGGAATGTTGATTGCCGAAAAAAGGGAAGATCAGACTGCTCCAGAACTCGTTGGTCTGCACGGGCTGGCTGAAATCGCCGGTGACTTTGGGCACGGCCGGAACGTTGTTGGCGAAGCTGGGACCAAGCCGGCCGGCGGGGAGCTGGGTAGTATAACTGCCGTTTCCTACGGAGACGGACTGAGCGAACACTAAAACAGTTGGGGATGCGAATGGCAGAATCGACAGGCTCAGCAGCAGGAGGAGGGATTTCATAGGGGCGCAGGAATAGGTTGGATGGCGAAGTTCGTGCCGTGCGGGGCATACAAGCTTTATGTGAAAATTATTTTCACAAGTGAGCAAATAATTTGCGCAAAAATTGGCCTAAATGCAACGGGAATTGGAATTCACAGGGGTTCTGCGGAAATTGTGCAGTTGCAGTTGCAGTTGCAGTTGCAGTTGCAGTTGCAGTTGCAGTTGCAGTTGCAGTTGCGGTTACGGTTGCGGTTGCGGTTGCGGTTGCGGTTGCGGTTGCGGTTGCAGTTGCGGTTGCAGTTGCGGTTGCAGTTGCGGTTGTGGTTGCAGTTGCGGTTACGGTTGCAGTTGCGGTTGCGGTTGCGGTTGCAGTTGCGGTTGCGGAATACAGGTTACTCCCGTCAATGTGTTTTGACCCGGGGGTACAGGCACTGTACTGCACCCGGAATCGCCGGGCTGCGCGCCTTGGTATATGCATCATCAATCCATTCAATCTACCATGTACTATTTCACCAATAAACGGGTTTTGATTACCGGCGGCGCTTCGGGTATCGGGAAACTGATGGGGCGTATGGTGCTGGAGCAAGGTGCCACATTACTTATCTGGGATCTGAACCCAGATTCCATCAACCAGACTCTGGCGGAGTTTGCCGGGCTTGGTCGGGTACATGGATTTGTGGTGGACGTATCAGATCCGGATGCGGTTGCGAAGACGGCGGAGCAGGTAAATGCATCGGTCGGATTGCCGCATGTACTGGTGAACAACGCTGGAATCGTAACCGGTAACGGGTTTTTTCATGAGCAGGATGTAGATGACATGCAGCGAACCCTGGCAGTGAATACCATGGCGCCCATGCTGGTAACCCGTACATTTCTGCCGGATATGCTTCGCAGGAACAGCGGACATATCTGCACGATATCCTCCTCGGCCGGATTTATATCCAATCCTCGTATGGCGGTATATGCCGCCAGCAAGTGGGCCGCTTCCGGCTGGTCTGATAGCCTCCGCCTGGAGCTTCGCCGACAGCAATCCGGGGTTGGCGTGACCACCGTGACGCCGTTTTACATCAAAACCGGGATGTTTGACGGGGTGCGTTCCTGGATACCCTTGTTGGAGCCCGAGTATGTTGCTGCGCAAGTCCTTAGGGGAATTGAACGAAACCGCGCATGGGTAAGCCTGCCCTGGAATATGCACCTGGTTCGACTGGCGCAGGGATTGTTGCCCGTTCGCTTCTTTGACTGGTTTATTGGCGATGTGTGCGGAATCTACCGTACGATGGATGGATTTCAGGGGCGTAAAACGGATGCAGCCCAAATCAGGCAGCCTTTGCCGAAAGATCATGGTAAAGCAAAATCAGCTGATTCGGAGCTTTTGCCCGACAAACAGTTCGCCGGCAATGCTCAATCGAAGTCCATTCAGTATACCCCTTCTGAACAGCTGCCGGATAGTTCGGCTTTAATTGAAGGGCAAACCAATCCATCACAATGTGCGAATCGGTTAACTGATGGGCTCGATAGCATGGTTGAATCAACGCATGGGGCCACCAAAGGTACATACCAGAGTGAACCCAATCGTACCGGTATCGAAACACCCTCCACAAACCGCGCATAATCAGAACCCAATACCCTGCTCATGACCATTTCCGAAACCGGCGAAGCCCGCATCGATACCTTGCTTGAAGCCCAGCGATCTTTTTTCGCCGAGCGCAACACGCGCGATATCCGGTTTCGCACACAGAAACTGGTCCTGTTATCGGAGGTTATTCGTCGGCGCAAGGAAGATATTGCCGGTGCCCTGCTTAGTGACCTTAACAAGTCCCCCGAGGAGAGTTACCTCACAGAAATCAGCATTGTGCAGCAGGAAATCGAGCTGCATCGCAAGAATCTGGCAAGCTGGTCCAGTCCGAAACGTACGCTCACGCCCATGCACCTGCTGCCTTCAACCGGTGTGGTGATGTACGAACCTCTGGGTGTAACGCTGATTATATCCCCGTGGAATTATCCCTTTCAGTTGGTGATGAATCCCTTGATCGGAGCTGTTTCGGCCGGAAATTGTGCCTTGCTCAAGCCTTCCCCAGATGCTCCGCACACGGCCCGCATCGTGGAAGAAATTGTGGATGAAGTTTTTGATCCGGCTCATGTGGCGGTGGTGCAGGGTGGCCGTCCCACCAACGAAATCCTGCTGAGTAAGCGGTTCGACCTCATTTTTTTTACCGGCAGCTCGACTGTGGGTAAGGTAGTGATGAAAGCGGCCGCTGAACACCTCACGCCGGTGGTGCTGGAGCTGGGCGGTAAGAGTCCGTGCATTGTGGATATCCATGCCGATGTGGCGGTTGCGGCGCGGCGCATAGCCTGGGGCAAGACCATCAACGCCGGACAAACCTGCATCGCGCCGGACTATGTACTGGTGCAGAAGGACCTCAAAGAGTCCCTCATCCGTCGCATAGGGCTGAGTCTGGAGGAAATGCATGGCTCCGATATGCGTCAGAGTCCGTATTACGGACGGATTATTCACGATGCGGCGTATGATCGGCTCACCTCGTATCTGGAGCAGGGGACAATCCGGCTCGGCGGGGATACGGATGCCGGTGAGCGTTACATCCAGCCGACCATTCTCGACGATATTGCACCGGATGCGGCGGTAATGCAGGATGAAATCTTTGGTCCCATCCTGCCCGTAATTGGCTACGACACCCTTGAAGAAGCCGTTGCATTCGTGAACAAGCGCGAAAAGCCGCTGGCGCTGTACTATTTTGGCGATCCAGAGCAGGGAGACCAGTTTATGCGATACACCTCCTCGGGCGGGGCCTGCATCAACGACACCATCATGCATAATGCCAATCACTATTTGCCGTTCGGAGGGGTTGGCAACAGCGGCATGGGCCGCTATCACGGGCGCGAGAGCTTCCTCGCGTTCAGCCATCAGCGCAGCGTACTGACCACACCCACGCTGGTCGACATCGTTTTCCGATATCCACCATTTAAGTACTTCGATGTCATTCGGCGGATTGTGTAGGATTATTTGAGCGCCTCGATGACGCCATGATGCGGAAAGCGGCCACCGATACCGGATTTGCCAGGCTTCAGGATGTGCATCATATGTTTAATCTGTACAAGGAAATCATCCCGCTGGTACTGGGATTTTACCCTGAATATACTCTTGCGCACCAGAACGATGGGGGTTTCGAAATAAGTGCAACTATGTTGCATTAGCTGTACCTTATCGTATTTTTAATGATACGATATGAAGAGCAGTAAAATTGGATGGGTAACAGCTGGCAGCCTTGTGGTTGCCAACATGGTAGGAACCGGTGTATTTACCAGTCTGGGTTATCAGGTAGTAGATATACACAATACATGGTCCATTATATGGATCTGGGTGTTAGGAATGATTCTGGCATTGTGTGGAGCCGTTAGTTATGCTGAACTGGCAACTCATGTTAAGCGGTCGGGAGGAGAGTATGCGTTTTTAACCCATGTTTATCACCCCTTACCGGGATTTCTGTCGGGATGGGTTTCGCTGTTCGTTGGTTTTGCCGCACCGGTCGCCCTTGCAGCTATGGCATTTCATGGGTACACGCACATGTATACCGGAATGAACGGTACTGTAGTTGCAGTAGCTATAATCCTGATTATCGCGCTGATACATTCGTTTTCCATTCGACAGAGCAGCTTGTTGCAAAATGGTACTACTGTTCTCAAAGTGATATTGATTTTGCTGCTAATTGCCGCCGGATTTTACATTTCACCATCTGAATCTGCCCTTTTGTGGGATGATAGCTGGAAGCCTGAGTTGTTTACCTCAGCGTTTGCCGTTTCCTTGCTCTATGTAACCTATTCGTACTCGGGTTGGAATGCTGCCACGTACATTACCGAAGAGATTGAGAACCCGGGCAGAAATATCCCGATAGCTATTTTGGGAGGCACGCTGTTTGTTGGCCTTATCTACATTGCTTTGAATCTTGTTTTTTTACGTCATAATCCACTTGAGGCGCTTCAAGGCAATTTGGAGATAGGTCAGCTTACAGGAACGGCCCTGTTTGGACAAGCCGGTGGGCGGTGGATGAGTGTTGCCATTGGTGTAATGCTAATTTCAAGCATCAGTGCCATGACATGGGCCGGACCGCGTGTGGTTCAGGTCATGGCACGCGATTATAAAGCCCTCAACTGGCTACGAACCATGCCCGGTAGTGAGGTTCCGGTACGGGCTATATGGTTTCAGGCAGCAATAGCTTGTTTGTATGTACTCACCGGAACGTTTGAGCAGGTATTGATCTACAGCGGGCTTATACTTCAGTTCTTCGCCTCTCTGGCCGTTTCAGCTGTTGTGGTTATTCGGGTACAAGCATCAGCTTCGAGTGACAACATTCACCAGTCAGTTGTATTTAAATCGCCGCTATATCCAATCCCGCAGATAGTCTTTCTTTTAGTTAGTGTATGGTTTATGGGATTTTTGGTATTCATCAGACCGGCTGAAGTGATTGCCGGTCTGATAGTACTTGCAGTAGGTACTGCTTTTTGGTGGTTCACACAACGAGCAAGGTAAGTTGATGTAACGTTGCTAATTACCATTCTCAGAAAGCCAGTATCGTATCAATTCCTCCGGGTGTGTAAATGTGTTTGAAGTTCGATAAACCTTGTAGCGCTCGAGTGTTTGCACGGCGGCCTCGCGCAGCTGCAGGTCAATGGCATTCAATTCGTGACCCTTAGGTACCGCGTAAACGAACATACCTGTTTCGCGTACAAAGGCCGGTATTTGTACAAAGTCTCTGGTCACAAAATCGCCGGTATCTTGTTGTATTCTGGCAGCTTCTACGAAAAAATCGACAGCATGCGCCGGATAACCATACAGATAACCGTATCCTCTGAACCGGTTGAATCTCGATTCGTACTCAACAACGGTCACGATAGTTTCTGCATCGCTGCCGGGTACAAAGCCCCAGTTTTGCCAAAATGCAGCGTAGGTTTGCAGCACTTCATCGAGAACAGATGTGTTTACAACTCGAATTTGAAAATAACGCTGCTCTTCATGTATTGCGGCAAAGGGTGTTATGATGAACCTTGTGTTTCCGCATTGCAAAGCGTTCACAACGCGCTGCATCTGGTCAAAATCGAATTGCTCATTGACCTTACTCAAAGAATCAGCATGTATAAAATCATCCACAGCAGCAACGCGAAACGAGCGTACATCACTCACCGACTTCAAGGTGTCTAAAATGGTGTATAGTCCAACTTCATCCAGCGCTTCCCAAAGTAATTCACGGGCTAGAATCTGATCCTGATCGGATAGCTGCAGCAGGTTGAAACAACGTACTTCACCGACCGAAGCAGCGTGCTGTATCTCCGTCTGAACGCTTTTAGTTGAAGAGCATCCGCTCACAAAAAGAACCAATAAACCTATAACGTATAGTTTTTGCATGACTTGTAGATTAGTTGATGCAACAAAATTGCATATGCAACTATGTTGCAATTAAAGCGGTAACTTACGTAAGTTTGTTTTTCTAAAGCAACCCATATTTATGTACCGCGACATTTTATATACTGTACTCTCTTATAAGCCAGTTTTTCTTCTTCTCTTGATTGTGTTGATTCGTGTTCCGGTTCTTGTGGCACAGTCGCAACAGGGAGTTGTTTGTGGCAAAGCTGTTCTGGCAGAGCATAATGATCCGGTTGCCGGAGTTGTGGTATGGTTTGAGCCTGCAGAACGAGCAGCAGTTACAGATGCTGACGGATTTTTCTGCAGAGCACTACCCGCAGGACAATCTGCCATGTCGGTGCGCCATCTGGCATATCATGGTAGCACGCAGGCCGTAATTGTTGTTCAGGGAGATACTACACACGTTCACATACGCCTGGCGTGGCAAGAGCTGGAACTCGGTGAAATTAGAGTAACGGCCCGTTCTTCAAGAAACACGTCTGAGGCAGGTTCTGTAAGTGTGGTAGAACGGGCCGCTATAGATCACCTGCAAGCCAGCAGTCTGGCTGATATCCTGCAGTTAATTCCCGGTCAGTTGGCCGTTAATCCCGGACTTTCGGGTGCACAGCAAGCCCTCATTCGTCAAGTCCCCACTACAGCTGAGGCGGCCCGAAATAATGCCTTGGGAACCAGTATCATACTTGACGGAGCTCCCGTCAGCAACAATGCCAACTTGCAGCAAGATGTTACCATCTTGAATGCTTCCCCCGGTTCTCTTCCACCATTCAGCTCCGTGGCAGGGCGTGGCACAGACCTTCGCGATATCCCGGCTGATCTCATCGAGCGTGTGGAGGTCATTCGTGGTATTCCCTCTGCACGACACGGTGATGTGGCCGCAGGAACCATTCTGGTACAGACACGAGGTGGCGCTATGCGTCCCGCGTTACAGGTGCGTTTCTCCCCTACACTGACCGAAGCTTCGTTTCGAACCGGATTTGGAGATGGTGTTCGCCGCAGGGGGATATCCATTGCATCGAACCTGAGCGCTGCGCAACAGGATCCTCGCGAGGAGCTACAGAATTACTACCGTCTGAATCAGCAAATTACGTACACACAACCCTGGTTTAGCTCTCCTTCAACGTTTACTACCATTACGGCTTCGTTTCTGGGAACATTGGATGAACGCCGCAAAGATCCGGACGATATTCGCTATCAGCGGGAGCGCTATTCGCGTGACCGTCAGTTACGTCTCAATGTCCAGCATCAACACACATTCAAAGAAGAAAACGACCTGCGTCTACGCCTGGTGTACCGCCTGCAGCAGGACTGGCAAGACAGCTATTTTCAGGAGATGGTCACGCGGGGTGGACTTTTCCCCCTCTCAACATCCATCAGCGATACATTGGCACCCGGAGATTTTGGTCCTGTAGAATATTTGAATCAAACCAACGTTCAGGGCAGACCCGTAAGCCATTATGCAAAGGCTGAGATTTCGGGTCGATGGGCCACCACTGGCTTGCAGGGTCTGGCCGTAGCGGGGAGTGAAATTCGGCATGAATCGAACTCCGGTACTGGTCGTCAGTTCGATTTACTCCGTCCGCCTCGTCAAAATTATAATGTAGGCGACAGGCCGCGCAGCTTCAGCGAAATTCCGGCCCTCATTCAAGTCGGTCTGTATGCCGATCATCGCCTTGCCGGGAAAGCAGGATGGAGGGTTGCCATGCTACAGGTAGGTCTTCGGGCCGATATTATTCAGACATCCGGCAGAAAACGAACCCGCGACGACCTGTACCTCCAACCACGTGTGAATGCCTCCATTGAGATCCTGCCCGACCTCCATCTGCACGGTGGGTATGGGAAAATGACGAAAGCACCCACCTTATCCTATCTGTTCCCCGGAACGCGTTACTTTGACCTCGTTAGTTTTAGTTACTATGCCGAAAACCCCGATGAACGCCTTGTTCTACTGTCTACCCGACTGGTAGATACCAATCAGCCCAATTTGCCGGCGTATACCACAACCAAATATGAAACAGGTCTGCAGTGGCAGATACGAAATGCCGACATTTTTTTGAGTGTATTTTTTGAAGAGATTGATGGGGCCTATGGTACCGACCGCATAGTCGTTCCATTACAGTTTGACCGATACCACGCCGGTGCTTTTCCGGCAGGAAGTCCACCCGAAGTGGATTTCGACAATCCTGAATCCCGGATTTTTTTAGGGATGGTTGATCAGCCTGCCAATACACGCTTTGTAACGAATCGCGGGCTTGAATTGGTAACGGAGGCAGACCGAATGTTTCAGTCACCGATTTCAGTACAACTATCAGCGGCATGGATTCACTCCCGGGCAGGGGATACCGGAACCTTTGTGAATACCTCACCGCTATTTGGAGCCACTGTTCCGGAATTTTTGGGCATATACCGTAACTACGATACCGAACGCGACCGACTCACTACGAGTGTTCGGTTGATTGGTCAGTTACCCGACGCCGGATTGGTTCTCACTGTTCTGGCACAGACTATCTGGCTGGATCGTAACCAACCAACCCGGATTCAAACCCAGCCTATAGGAGTGGTAGACAGAGCCGGTAACACGTTGCTTTGGGGAGATCAGCAAACTCCTCCGGATGGGATACCGGATCTTCAGCTCCAATTTGGTGAACGATTCGATTTACAGGAATCACCTCCCCCCTTATGGCTTTTTAATTTGCGAGTGAGCAAGTCACTGGGACGTGGCATGCAGACCTCCGTTTACATCAACAATATTTTTGCCAGTCGACCAGCTTATCGGTCGGTTCGCAGCCAGACTCTGATTCAGCGTAATCAACCCATCTTTTTCGGGTTCGATTTTTCCGCTCAACTCAGGCGATTCAACTGAACACACCTACCGTTCAAAAACCACAAATAGAACATATCCATGAAAAGAATTCTCTTACTTAGTGTCACTTTAATGTTGCTATGGAGCTGCAGCGGTGACAAAGCAACCCAATTAGATCTGACTTTCCAGACGTTATTTCCTGAAACCTATGCCGAGTCGTTTGCTCCCGGGGTTGAGGTTACCTTAACCAGTATAACCGACCAGTTCACGCAACAGGCAACCTCCGACGAAAACGGGTTGATTCAATTTAAAGATATCGTACCCGGAACCTACACGATAGCTGCAACCTTAACCCTGACGCCAGGTCAGGCGTTTGAGCTTACCGGCACTTCCGAAGAAGTCACCCTCTCGGCTCAACTATTGAATCAGAACCTGTTAAGTGAGTCTGATGCGGCCATACCCATTCGTTTACGCGGTCCGGTTGTAGGTAACTTTGTATTTAAGGAAGTGTATTACACCGGTTCAAGAACTCCGGCTGGGGGGAATTATTTCTGGGATCAATTCCATGAGATTTACAACAATTCTACCGATACACTTTATGCCGATGGTTTATACATAGCAGACATTTTTGGGGCGTCCGGTCAAATCAATCCAAATACAACACCTACACCATTTCAAGACGACCAACAACATGTGTATCTGAATAGTGTCTGGCGCGTTCCTGGCAGCGGCACCGATTATCCGATTGCACCGGGAGGAAGTATTCTGATTGCCCAGACAGCCCTCAATCACCAGTCAGACCCCAATGGTAATCCGGATAGCCCGGTTAACCTCGGTAATGCAGATTTCGAAACCTACAATCAGCGTGATGACGACCGCGATATTGATAATCCAAATGTGACCAATATGGAGCGGGTATATTTTACGGGTGGATTCACCTGGTTGGTTCCGGTTTTTGGTCCGGCACTGGTTATCTTCCGAACCGACGATTTTGATGCCCTCGAAAAGGTAGCCGTACCGGATGCTTCTCCAACTTTCCCGCCAAGAGTGAAGCTTCCAGTTGATTTGGTAATTGATGCATTTGAAGCACTACGCAGCGATGCGGATGGCAACTTTAAACGGATACCTGCTTCGCTGGATGCCGGTTTTATCTATGCCTCCGGTACATACACAGCTGAAAGTGCCCGTCGGGTTACCGAACGGTTTATTGATGGTCGACGTATTCTGCGGAACACCAATAACACCGGGAACGACTTTGAGATTATTTCAACGCCGACCCCCCGAACTTTCGATTAATGCGCATTTTCGCAATCATAATACATGTGGTATGGGGGCTTATGATGCTCCCTGCCACATTATTTTCGAGTGATGTGTACGTTACGAAATCCGACGTGCTTATAGGTGAACCGAGCACAGAGGAAATTATAGCTGCCTTACATAATAGCCGCCATGCAAACACCGTCTTTTCCGATAGCGCTCTATTCCCGGCACTAGGTTTTGATGGTATGCCTAATCAGGTAGCATTAGGATTTGATGGCGTTGGGGGTAGATTCTATACAATTCAGCAGCCGGAGTCCTCTGTCAGATATGGGCTACACGCCCGGGGTATGCAGCCACGTGCTGACTGGTTGTTGTACGGTTCGATGTCTGTTCATCAACAGCAAGACACAGCCGTTGAGTGGGTTGCTCAATCTTCAATGCTGCTCAATCAGCCCTACCAATGGGCCGACTCATCTGCAGCTGACTGGACACGCCGCGGTGTTCAACTCTCAGGGGCGTTATTAACTCCTCAATTCCGAAGTAGTGGATGGAGAGGTGCTCTGAAACTATACCATCTTGTTGAGCAGGGCGCTACTCGCCAAGACCCGCGTCCCCTGTATCGGCATGCCCGCTATGGCATTCGTCTCGGAATGAATACATCTAGTGAACCTCAGGGTACTATCGGATGGTTCATCGGCTATTCAAACGCGGTAGAAGAGAGTGAAATAGGGGTGTTCTCCACAACAAATCCTCGCGTGTTCTACATTCGCGGTCTGGCTACGGTAAGTGTAGCCAACGTGGTAAGAGCTACACGTAACTGGTCTGAGTCCCGTTACGAAACAGGTTTTTCCCTTCGAAAAAACAACCTGCAGGCATCTGTTGAACTCAGGTATAACGAACAGGACAATCAGGATGGAATCGGTAGTCCGGTGTTTGCGGGTAGTCTGCGTCGATTTGAACTTGCTGCAGATGGAAGAATCGGATTACGTACCAGTAGCTCGTTACATCTACACAGCCAGCTTGCATACAGCGAAGGCACAGATCCATTATTTGGGCAGGTTAACGTAAATATGATGGGGCTCAATAATGTTATGACCTATCATAGGCGATTTGAACAAACACGTTATTTGCGGTCATTTTCGGTGACAACAGGACACCGGTTAATTACAAATGAAGATATTGTGGGATTCGCATCATACGATATCCATCATCTACTGTATGGTTTTTATGCCGTTTTAGACTCCTTTGAAACGAATAGTGATTTAAACCTTACGTTGGGTGTTTCGGGATCAGAGAAGGTACATGGGGAATACATCAGACAGAGAGAGAATTTCTTTACACGAGCGGTAAGCGACCATCAGGTTGCGTATATGATGGCTTCATTCATGGAATTAAAACTTCTTGCATCGTACACCACCGTGTTTGCAACGCAGACGGTTCAATTTCAGGTGGGAGGTCGACATGCCATTGTGACGCGATCTGATACTCTAAACAGCGTAAGCCGTACGTACCTGTCCGGAAGGGTCACACTCCTGTTTTAAACGCATCGCTTTTTGCCGTTCATGTAAAACGATTCGCTCGGCGGCCATGCGTGCACCCGATATATTAGGGGCGGTCGGACCAAGCTCCAGTTCCGCCAGTGCACCGCTCACATAAAGCCCCGGCGCCCACTCAAGAGTTGCACCAGGGGTTGGAAATCCACAACGACCGAGGGGAAGGGTCAATTCTCGGATAAGGTCGTCTACGAGGTTCCCTCCCGGTCGCGTGGTTTCCAGACCTGTTGCAAGTAATATGCCGCCAATTACCTGTTGACTTCCATCCGAAAAACGGACAATCATCAGCTCAGGGGTAACTACATCCATAGCAGATACCGATGCTCTGACTATGCTCAGTTTGCCGATTGTTTGTGCGGCGCGAAGTTGTAAGAAAATTTCGGGGGTTACGGTACCGCGGTTGCGCGCTTTTCGAATCATGCTTCTGCGCACACCATACGATGAACGCCAGAATCGATTCAGATACTTCGGCCCCATCCAGCCCGGATCCGAATCGTAGGCTTCGGAGCGTATGCTGTGGCGGGATGCCATAATGACCTTGAATCCGCGGTCGATGAGCATAAGCGCTGTTTGTCCTGCGGTAAGACCGCCTCCGGTTACCAATAGGGTACTGCCGGACTGAAAATGGTCGGTATTTGTGTACTCTCCCAGTACGTGATCTACCATGACGCCGTGTAATTCAGCATGCTCAGCCCAGTTGGGTTTCAAGGCCGGGGCCCGTCCCATAGCAAGGACTACATTGTCCGCAGTTAGCGTACCGTGCGTGTGGTGCACCCACCAGTCCGCGTTCTCCTGTCGGTGAGCCACCTTGCATACTGAGGTTTGTTCGTGTAGGGATTGAAGGTCGTACTCGTGTACAATTTCATCGCAATGGGCGTTGAAGAGGGCCAGAGAAGGTCGATTATTCGGTTCGATGAAGGGCTTGACATCGTTTTGTTGCATGGCCACATCGCAATTTTTAAACCGATTCACAAAGTTGCGCAGTGAAAACGGGTCGCCATCCAGATGGTGGACCATAGGCGAGCGTAAATGCGTCATGCCTATGCGGGCGGTCATCCTTTTCCAGTTGTGCAGCAACCTTGGGTTGGGATCCAGAATGCGCAGGGTTTCCGGCGTGGCTACCTGTGTGTCTAACAGATGACGCGCCAACAGTACACCATGAATACCCCCGCCAATGATGGTCCAGCCCGGACAATTTCGCACATGCGATCCCAGATATTGATGATTTAAATGCAACATTGTTGCATTATACGGGAGTTTGTTCTATAATTGCAACAAAGTTGCATCAAAAAGGTAGGTTTTTATGAAATCCCTGCAGCTGCAAAAAACAGGAACACCACATCCCCGATATGAAAAAACTGCCCGTAACGGTCCTCAGCGGATTTTTAGGATCCGGTAAAACCACCCTCCTTAATCATATTCTTCACAATAAAGAAGGACTTCGCGTTGCCGTCATTGTTAACGACATGAGCGAGCTGAATATCGATGCCCGCCTTGTGGAAGAAACCGGAACGTTGTCGCGCACCGAAGAACGCCTTGTTGAAATGAGTAACGGGTGCATCTGTTGTACGCTTCGGGAAGATCTAATAGAAGAAGTGGCCCGCCTGGCTCAGGAGGACCGGTTCGACTACCTGTTGATTGAGAGCTCAGGTATATCGGAACCGTTGCCTGTGGCCCAGACCTTCTTTTTCGACATGCCCGACGCCGAGATAAATCTGGCCGATATCAGTACTCTGGACACGCTGGTAACCGTTGTGGATGCCTCCTCTTTTTATGCCAATCTGCAGACCATCGAGTCCCTCAGGGACCGCTCATGGGCCGAAAACGACGATGATTTACGTAGTATCGCCCATCTGCTTATAGACCAGGTTGAGTTTGCTGATGTCATCCTGCTAAACAAAACCGATCTGGTTACGCCGGAGGTGGCCGATAACGTAGAGTACGCCATTCGTAAGCTCAATACCCTGGCGCAAATTATACGAACCACGCATAGCAACGTCGATCTGCGTGAGGTACTGCACACCGGACGGTTCGATTTCGACCGAACCTCGCAGTCGGCAGGATGGATTCAAGAGCTCGAGAATGAACACGTTCCCGAGACCGAGGAATATGGCATAAGCTCGATTGTGTTCAGGGATACGCGCCCGTTTCATCCCCGGCGCTTGTGGACGCTCATTGAGCGCTGGCCCGATTATGTGATTCGTTCGAAGGGATTGTTATGGCTGGCTTCAAAGCCGGATGTAGCCGTGAACTGGAGTCAGGCCGGGAAGTCGTTCAATGCCGACAAAGCCGGGGTATGGTGGGACTCTCTGACGAAAATGGAGCGGAATCAGCACCCCGCATTTCAGGCGAATGAAGACCGCATTATGGGAAGGTGGACCAAAGAGTTCGGAGATCGCATCAACGAACTGGTGCTCATCGGTCAGGATATGCAGAAAAACAACATCCACAAGCAGTTACTCGATTGCCTTTGTACCGACGAGGAAATCATTCGTTACCATGCGGGCTATTCATTTGAAGATCCCTGGCCCAATTGGAGCGAACAGGTCGAGTCTAACTGATATCCACGATTAACCAACATGAATTCCATGAAAAGAAAAACCTTTATTAAACCGGCTTTCTAAACTCAGCGGGTTTAGCCTGGCTGCACACGTAATCATTGACTAACCAGACATTTACTACACTCTACTGACATGCTAAAAACCATTAACCTGACCAAGCATTTCAACGGGCAAACCGTTGTGAAGGATCTCAATTTAACGATTGATTCAGGTGAGATATATTGTCTGTTGGGCGCAAATGGTGCCGGTAAAACCACCACGATCAACATGTTGCTCAACGTTTTTCCACCCACGTCAGGGAAAGCCCTGATTGGCGGAGTTTCGGTAACCGATCAACCCGTTCAGACCAAAAAACGCCTCACCTACATTCCCGAGAATCTGACGCTCTACCCCAATCTGACCGGCGCAGAAAACCTCCGTTTCTTTGCCGGATTATCCGGGCTGAATCTGTCTTCATCGCAAATCGAAGCCACATTACAGCAGGCCGGGTTGCAGCCGGAGGCAGTGCACAGACGCCTTGAAACCTATTCCAAGGGGATGCGGCAAAAGGTAGGGATTGCCCTGGCCATAGCTCGCTCGTCAGATGTGCTCTTGCTTGACGAACCAACCAGCGGTCTGGATCCGTCTGCAAGCAATGATTTCGCCCGCTTGCTGGATATCATGCGTGAGCGCGGTGCCGCCATACTGATGGCAACACATGATCTCTTCCGGGCAAAGGAAACTGGCAACAGAATCGGCATCATGAATCGCGGAAAGCTCATGGATGAGCTGATTGCCGCTGATATTTCCCACTCCGACCTGGAGCAGGTCTACCTCAACCATATGAAATCATAATCCGTCAACACCCTGCACATTCATGATTACATTTAGGATACTAAAAAACGAACTACTCCGGCTGGCACGCGACCGCGTACTAATGGTATTGTCTGTCCTGGTACTCATCCTGCTGACGGTATCCGTTCTTACAGGTCATCAGTTTGTGAAGCAGCTATCCGTTGCACAAACTGAGGCGGAGCACATAGCACGATTGCAATGGGAACAACAGGGTGCTAAAAACCCCCATTCTGCCGCCCACTACGGAACGTTTGCCTTCAAACCGGTTAGTTTACTGATGGTTTTCGAACCCGGTATTACACGCTACACCGGGGTCTCCTTATTTCTGGAAGGACATCGACAGAATGCGGCATCGTTCAGTCTGGCTGAAGACCAGGAAGCTTCCCTACGGTTTGCTGAACTTAAACCTGCCTTTATTTTTACCTATTTATTCCCGCTGTTGATCATATTTGCAGGATTCAGAATGATTTCCTCGGAAAAAGAATCCGGGATGTATCGTTTCCTTATAGCTCAGGGTGTTACCCGGAAACAAATGCTTGCAGGTAAGGCACTGGCTCTCTGGTTGCTGGTACTCGCATTATTTCTGCCATTTTTTGTGCTTGGCCTGTTGGTCGCCGGTTTGGTTGCGGCACCATCAATTGAGCTGCTGCGGTATATCCTGATTTCTGTAGTTTGGCTTGTTTATTTTGGTATTATCGTGAACCTGACTATAGGGACGTCTGCATTGGTTAAGCATTCCAACATGGCCATGGTCGGGTTACTGGCATTTTGGATAACTATAGCACTGGTGGTGCCTAAGGTAACATCCAATATTGCAGCAAACCGTTATCCCGTTCCATCAACCACGGAGTTTTACCAGGCTGTACGTGATGATTTACTTGAAGGTGTTGATGGTCATAATCCGTTCAGCGAGCACAGTGTAGCATTTCGCGACTCGGTTTTGGCAGCCTATGGCGTCGAGATTGTTGATGACTTGCCCTTCAACTTCAGAGGTATGATGCTACAGGAAGCCGAGGAGTTTGAAAAACGTATTTATGATCTTCATTTAAGCCGCATTGAAGAAATCCATGCCCGTCAGATGGGCGCTTTTTCTGTCGGAACCCTGTTTTCACCTGCACTTGCCATGCGACTATCGGCTATGCACTTCGCAGGTACCGACCGTCATGCATTTAATCGGTTTACAGCACAGGCTGAGTCGTATCGAATTGATCTGATGCGGGTTCTTAACAACGATCTGCGTGATAATGCTGTAGGAGATCAGGCTGTCGGGTATGTTGCGCATGAACGTTTCTTCTCCGAAAATCCCATGTTTGTATATCAACGGGCGCAAAAAATACAGATACCCTCCGAGGTACGCAGGTTTATCCTGGTACTTTCTGGCTGGCTGCTGCTATCGGCAGGGTACATGGGTTTTGCCTCAGCGAAGGAGGAAGCAGCATGATCAGACATGTATTCAGATTTGAGTGGCTTCATCTTATGCGGTCACGGGCGTTTCAGCTTATAGCGTTCGTCTTGCCCGTCACTATGTTTGTGAGCCTGTATCTCGGTCAGCAGCGGGTTTCAACCCAGTTGGATACCATTACGGAACTTGCAGCATCTGAACGGGCATTCTATCTCGAACAAGCCGAAAGACAACGGTTGATTGAGCAGGGCGAGCTGGAGGTATCCGCCTGGTTTCAGGATCCGGGTAACCCGTTGGTATTGGCACAGTTTAACGATGCAGGCCGTTTTGTAATCCTACATCCCAGACCCCTGGCCGCCCTGGCAGTGGGGCAGTCTGATATATTTCCCTATTACGGTAAAGTCACCCTTACAAACAGGGTAGCTATGCGTGACAACGCGCTGAAAAACCCGGTTACCTATCTGAGTGGGTCGTTAGATTTTGCTTTTGTATTGATCTGGCTGATACCGCTGTTTGTTATCGCCCTGGGGTACGACGTACGTTCCCGCGAGAAGGAATCGGGTACCTATGTTATGCTTGAGTCACAACCCGTTTCGGTCACCCGTATCATGGCCTGTAAATTTGCATTCCGCTACTCACTTTTGCTCCTGATGGCATTGAGTTCACTGGCTTTATTCTCGGTAATCCTTCAAATTCCTTTAGCCAGTCACAACGGGCTCATAGTAGTCCTCTACATTACAGGGTACATGGCATTCTGGTTCCTGCTTAGTGTCGTGGTTACGATGTTCAGCAACCGGTCGGCCATGAATGCCATCTCTTTGGTTGGCCTTTGGGTACTCTTCATTCTGATCATTCCGGCATTGATTACGCTGTATGCCGGGTACAAGCATCCGCTTCCGTCACGTTCACTGTGGGTGACCGAACTTCGTGCCATTGAGCAGGAAGTAAACGCCCGAAGAGGGGAGCTTTTCGATGCCTGGAAAGCCGATCACCCCGAAGAGTACGTAGCCGGAGAAACTCCGGGCTTTTATCAGACATGGATGCAGCGTCTGGTTTCGAATACGTACATCCACTCACAGACCCGTGATGCTGACGAGAGGTTTCAGGTGGCAGTGCAGCGGCAGCATCAGGCAATACACAGCCTGCGATTGCTGTCACCTCCCATGATACTTAGTCACAGACTTCAGGTGCTGGCTGGTACTGATCGGGACAGGCTTGGCAAACTTGACGAAAAAATGTATGATTTTCAGCGGGAATGGCAGGATTTTTTCCTGCCCAGATTTCAGCAGCTAAACTTCTTTACTTCTGAGGAAATTCAATTTATTCCTGTCCCGGAAAGAATCAGATAACATCTACTTCACCAGCAGCACACTGCGCTGCACCGTTTCCCCTCCGGCGGATAGCATACTGATGTATACGCCACTGGCCAACCGGCCGGCATTCCAGCTTACTTCGTGGATGCCGGCCGGTTTATATCCGTTTTGCAGTTGCTGCACGCGCTGGCCGGCCGGATTGTAGATGGTGAGCTCCACATGGCTGTCGCGCGGCAGGTGATAGCGAAAGCGGGTTTGGGCGTTGAAGGGGTTCGGGTAGTTGGGGTCGAGCCGTAAGGCCACAGGCAGGACGTCCGGAGCTTCATCCACGCTCACCATCGGCGGGGTGATCCATTCCACCAGGGCCTGCAGCAGCGCGTAACGCTCTGAGGATGGATACACGGTTTCGATGGGGAAGCCCATGGTGATGACCGATCCCACATTCCCGGATGCGCTGCCCGGAAAGGAACCTTTGTAGCCCACAGCGGCGATGTTCGGCGCGGCCGCACCCTGATACTCCAGCAGAGCCTGTCCGCCCTCGCGCGCATGAAATACATCCGGCCAGCTCACATTCCAGCTGCCCTGACTCCCATCGTCAAAACGCAGGCTGCTGAATTCCGGAAAGCCGCTTCCGGCTGTGGTCTGAACCTGATACCAGGTGCTCGACTGGTTTCCCGGGGCATCGGCGGCGTAGGCGACTTTGAGATAGTCCGACAGGAATGCTTTATCGGTGGTGTTGCCGCGGTAGTCCAGGTCCCACGCCAGCTCCGATCCGCTGACCAGCAGATTGCCACCTTCGTCCAGAAACGCCTTCACGCGCGACTGCTCCGCGGGAGTAAAGGTGTGATCCGCGGTACTTTCGGCGCCCAAAATCCAGACTACGAAGTTATACGCATTCAAATCAACACGTCCATCGGCTATGGCTTCATTGGTGGCCGAATCCACACGGTACCCTAGCCCGACAAGCCCGGGCAGGTAACGACGTACAAAATCGCGGGTGTTCCCGGTGATGCCCCGATCGAATCCGTTGACCAGCAGCATACTTCGCTCGTTGGTGGCCGGAAGCACGCCCAGCATCTCGGAGTAGGGTCCGGCGTGGTCGGTCACGGCCTGAAGTCGCACGTATACCGTCTGCCCGGCGGTCAGGTCGTCAATGAGCAGGTTCTCCGGTGTCAGGGTCACGGTCCGGTCGGTCTCCACGCCATCGGCGCTCAGATGTACCCGGTACTGTTCAACGCCGCTGACTGAGGGCACAGTAATGCGCAGCGAGGTCGCACTTTCCTGCACCGCTCCCCAGCTGTCGGGCACGGTGGCCGTGGTCTCCAGCGGATAGAACGGCAGCTCGATGACGCCCTCATCGCTGAGCAGCTCATGGAGCACCGGGTCTTGCAGGACGGCATCGATGTGCACGGCCTCATCATTGACCAATACCGTGTCCAGCACCGCCCGGATTCCATGGCTGTAATCGGCATAGAACTCATCGTGCCCGCTGTACACGGGTTGGATGGGACTCCCACTTTGATAGTGCCAGCCATAGATGACCACCCTGCGGGGCGCGGGTTGGTTGTAAATCCGGTTCGACAGGATGACATCTTTTTTATGACCAGCCACCAGGGTGCCCAATGGATGCTGGGCGAGGTGGGTGTTGCGCTGCTCCTGCACCGTGTTGTTGTGCGTGAACATGACCGGAATGGTGGTCATCTGGTCGGAGGGGGGAATGGGCTGGGGATTGAGTTTGAGCGGGGCGGCCTGCCAGATCTGGTCCACCATCCGCCGGGTGGGCAGGGTGAACCCGATGGCATTGGCGAGTCGCTGGGCCAGTACCGGTGTCATAGGCATCAGGAAGTAGTCGTCGTCACTGCCCAGGGCCAGGTAGTCCGGCGTTACGTGGTAGGAAAGGGTGTATTCGGTGCCATTCAGGGTCCGCGAGGTGGTCACGGTCGTGAGCGAACGCAGGAAATCGGGTACGTTGCCGGCGGTGATTTCCGAGAATATGCGATTTTCACGGTCGGTGAGCGACATCGTGCGGAGCACGGGCTCCAGCTCGCTTCCGGTGAGGGCATCGGTGGGCCGGTCGGGCAGGGGGAAAGCGGCCGACTGGGCCTGCGCCGGTACAACGACCGTGGCGGTGAACAGGGCCGCCAGCAGGAGTGCCCCGGCGAAGGTGGTGATGCGGTTACGCAGCCTGGATGCCCCGGATAAAGGATGTGCGCAGTTACGCAGCCGGAGCAACGAAATTACGAGGTGCCTGATATCTGTCATAGCTATAGCGATGTAGGTTCGTGGTTTTTCTGAATGTATTGAAACTATCCTGTTTTTACACAGTGTTAATCCGGGCGTCATGCAATATCCCTAACTTAGACGGTCATGCAAGCAGCAGTCGTTCGTAATCCGGGCCGACTGTCAACCACGAATTTACGTCATTGAATCATGCAACATACCGCCACACCCTCCACCCATCCCACACAGGAACCCCACTGGCTTGAAGAGGCGCTCCGTCGTGCCGTTTTGCTCATCATCCTGCTGCTGGCCGCCTGGCTGAGTACCTCCCGCGCTCAGGCCGTCAGCGGGACCTCGCCCGATGGCTCCACCGTGCAGGGGCGGGTCTTCCACGACCTCAACGCCAACGGTGTGTACGATGCAGGCGAGGAAGGCGTGGCCAACGTGCTGGTTTCCAACGGTCGGGAGGTGGTGCGTACGGCGGCCGACGGTACCTACACCATCGCCCTCATCGCCAACCGGGACCTGAGCATCGTGCAGCCCGGCGGATGGCGCGTTCCCACCGATCACCGCAACGTACCCCAATTTTTCTACATCCATAAACCCGAAGGCACCGGTTACGAAATGCGTTTCGGCGGACTCCCGCCCACCGGTCCGGCGCCGGCAACGGTTGACTTTCCCCTGACCCGCACGGAGGGCGGAACGCAGGGCGCATCGCAGCAATTCACCTGCGCGGTGCTGGGCGATACGCAGACCTACTCCAATGAGCAGATCAGCTTTCTGCGTGACGGGGCTTTGACCGACATCGCCCGGGCCGGTCTTACTGAAAACGACTGCCTGCTCTACCTGGGTGATGTGGTGGGTGACGACCTCGGCCTGCTCGACCGGCTGCTGGAGCTGGGCGGCGGACTGGGAGCGCCGCAATGGCTGGTCATCGGCAACCATGATTTTGATTTCGATGCACGTACCAACGCCGACAAAGCCGATTCCTGGCGCCGTCTCTACGGTCCGAACTACTATGCTTTTGAGCAGGGCGAGGTCCTTTTCGTAGTGCTGGACAACGTGTTTTATCCGTGTACCGAAGAGGATTTCGCCCGGGGCCGGCTCAACTGCGACCCGGAACGTCGTCCTAATTACAACGGTCGGCTCACCGAAGACCAGCTCCTCTGGCTGGAGGCCCTGCTGGAGCACACCCCGGAAGACCGTCTCATTGTTCTCGCCCATCATATTCCCTTCGTGTCCTTCGTGGATGCGGGCAGCAACCAGCACCAGACCGACGACCTGCCTCGGATTTATGCCCTGCTCGAGGGCCGTCCGGCGCTTTCCCTGTCGGGCCACACCCACACCACCGAAAACCACGCTCCGGGACAGTCGTTTGAAGGCTGGGAAGCCTCCGTTGGGGTGACGCAGCTGCCTTTTCGCCACATCATTGCCGGCGCCGGCTCCGGTGCCTGGTTTCAGGGCGATTTCAGCGTTGACGGCGTGCCTATGTCGCTGCAGCGCATGGGTGCTCCCATGGGCTACCTCCGCCTGGATTTCGCCGGCACCACGTACCGGGAACGCTATATCGGTGCCCGACTGGGTGAGGATCGCGGACAATGGGTGAGCGTTAGCACACCGGAATATCGGTCCTGGTTTACGTCCATCATGGAGTGGGTGCGTATGCCGGCGGCGGAGCGGGGCGAGGTACCCCCGTTCTCGGTGCATGACCTGCCGGATACCCGCATCGTACACCCGGATGATTTTCAGCGCGATGGAGGCGTATGGCTGACCGCCAACGTCTGGCTCGGGTCGGCCGAGACCGTGGTTGAGGCCCGTCTGCCTGACGGAAGGGTGCTGGCCCTGGAACGAACCCAGCAGGGACAGGGCGAGGCGGCCCGCATCGGCGCGGAGTGGTCGGACCCCTTTGCTACGCAGCGCCAGCTCACCGTAGCCCGTTACGCCATTCAAAGTACTTCGGGCGATGAGCAGGCCCAGGGCTTTGAGCTGTTTCAGGGTAGAAGCAACGGTCCCGCTGCGCCACGACCGCAGTCGTCTGTGGCTGACCGTAACATGCATCTGTGGCGGGTTCAACTGCCGGCGCTTGGCGAGGGGGTGCATCGCATTCAGGTCACCTCGACCGACCGCAACGGGCTGCAGTACCGGGATATTCTTACCCTGGAAGTACGCGCTGATCGTCCGCCGAAATACTGGCGCAGTGAGGTTTGGTAGTCTTTGTCGCGGGTCCGGTTCGGCCCCGGACCTGCTCCCGGCAGCAGAAGGGCTGACAGTGGACCCGGCTCCGGGTCGTCCGACTTTTTATAATACGCCCGCAGTGAGATACGGCAGCTGCCGCCGGTGAAAACGGCCGCCGATGAAAGCTGGCCGCCGATGAAAGCTGGCCCCGTGAAAGCTGGCCCCAGTGAAGGCTGGCCCGATGTAACTGTTTCGCGGCTGCATCGTAGCGGTGGTCTGCCTCAACGTAAAGTGTACCGCAGGTCGTTGAACCACGGTAACCGGTGTCGATTTATCCACTGCCCTGCAATCCTTTTGCACGGATTTCTCCCTTAAAACTGCCAAAATGCCATGATAACCTTCTCCAACGTAACCAAGCAATTCAGCAAGGTGAAGGCCGTTGATCAGCTTTCCTTTGCCGTACAGCCCGGCGAGATATTCGCCCTGCTCGGTCCCAACGGTGCCGGAAAGACCACCTCGGTCAGGATGATTCTGCAGCTGCTCCAGCCCGATGCCGGAACCATCCGCTACGGCGAAAGCCTGCTCAAAGCGGGTGAACTGCTGCGCACCCGCATCGGCTATCTGCCCGAAGAGCGGGGCGTCTACCAGGATACCCCCATTCTGAAAACCCTCGTCTATCTGGCCTCCCTGCGCGGTATGGACCCCGTCCGGGGTCGTGCCGTTGCCCGACAGTGGCTGGAGCGTTTCGCTCTGGCCGACCGCGCCGCCGACAAGGTCTCCACACTTTCAAAAGGGAACCAGCAAAAAATACAGTTCATCGCGGCCATCATGCACAAACCGGACTTCGCCATTCTGGACGAACCCTTTTCCGGTTTTGATCCCATCAACCAGGAAGTCATCTCCGACCTGATTCGTGAGCTGCGCAACGAGGGGACCACCATCCTGCTCAGTGCTCACCAGATGCAGCTGGTGGAACGCATCGCCGACCGCATCCTGCTGCTGTCCGGCGGTCGCGAGCTCATGAGCGGAACCATGGACGAGCTGCGAACCCGAATGGGCGACGGACAGAAACTGGAGGTTACCTTCACGCAGCTCAGCCACCCCGAGCTGCTTTCCGCCTCAACCCAACTCGACGCCCGACAGGACGTCACAACCGGACAATGGGTGGTCATGCCGCGTCCCGGTGTACCCCTGAACCAGGTTCTGGAGGTGCTGACCCGGGCCGGAAGCGTGGATACCCTGCGGACAACCCAGGCTAACCTGCACGATATTTTTATTCAGAGTTTTGGAGTCAACAACGGAGGCAGCGATGAAGCATAGTATCTGGGAAATTACCAAAAACGTCACGGTATGGGAGTTTAACCGGTTTTTCAAATGGATGGACCTGGTCAAAGGCTTTGCCTTTTTTGCCTTCTTCGGGCTCATCGGAGGAGTGGTCGGTTCCTGGGCCGGCAGTCAGGCCGCCGAAACCCCGGTAGTTGCCGTCAGCGCATACGGTCCTTTTAACCAGGAAGGCTTCGAGATCACGGCAATCCGGTTTGAAGATCGTTCGGCTTTACCGGCCGACAGCCTGAACAGCCTGCTCATGGGTGGCGAGATCGACGGAATTCTGACTGTTATCAGCGACAGGGAGGCGACCATACGCACCAACAGCGATCGTGCCTGGATCATGCAGCTGCAGACCCACCTGAATGAACTTCGGTCGGGCTACAAACTCGAACAGCTGGGTCTGGACGCCGCCATCTATACCGACCTCACCGCCGAAGTCGACCTCAGTCGCGAGTTTGACTCGGGCGAGGTGGCCTCGCTGGCAGATAAATTCCTGGCCGGAGGCGCCATCGCCCTGCTCCTTATGGCTGTTTTTATGGGTTTTGCCTATCAGTTCACTGCCATTACGGCCGAGAAACAGCAACGCATCACCGAGCAGGTACTCTCGGCCATCTCACCACAGACCTGGATCGATGGTAAGATTTTGGGTATTACCGGGGTCGGGCTGGCCTACGTGGCCTTTTATGGCGCCATCGGGGTCTTCGGTATCATCGCACTGGCCTGGTTCGGCGCTCCGGTTCACCAGACCCTGGCCCTGATCAATCCCTTGTTTTTGGTGACCTTCGTACTTATGGCCCTCATCGGCACGCTGATGTGGAACGCCTTTCTGGCCGGCGTTGCCGCCACCATTGACGACCCGAATACCTCCACCAAGTCCGGCTTTATGTTTCTGCCGATGTTTCCGGTGATGCTGGCCTTTCTGGCTCTGGTAAACCCGGATACCGTTGCCATGCAGCTGCTGTCCATTTTTCCGCTGACTTCCTATGCCGTGCTTCCTGCCCGTATGGTCCTTACCAGCGTGTCCTGGTGGGAGCCGGTTCTGGCCATTGCCCTGCTTGCGGTCACGGCCTGGTTGCTGCGTGTGGCTGCAGGACGTATCTTTGCCGCAGGCATGATGATGTACGGCAAGGAGCCTGATTACCGGCAGATGCTGCATTGGATGCTCAAAGGAAGTAACCAGACACAAACCGATTAGCCATGGCAACCCAACCCAATCCTGCAGCCCTGCAACGCGTTATCAAAACCCCGGGGGCGGTACTTATGGGATTGGGCTCCATCGTTGGAACCGGAATATTCGTGAGTATTGCCATTGCCACCCAGGTTGCCGGCACTGGTATCATCCTGGCCATCGCCATTGCGGCCCTGCTGGCTACATTCAACGGACTCAGCAGTGCCCAGCTGGCCGCGGCCCATCCCGTCAGCGGGGGCACATACGAGTACGGATACCGATTTCTGGGATCGTATTTCGGGTTCACCGCCGGCTGGATGTTCATGATTGCGAAATCCGCTTCCGCGGCTACGGCGGTGCTGGGTTGTGTTGGGTATGTGTTCTACGCCCTGGATGTGGATGCTGGTCGATGGGTGCATGCAGGAGCCGGACTCGCCCTGCTGGCGGTGATGACCTGGCTGGTTTCCGGGGGAATTCAACGAAGTAATATTGCCAATACCGTAATTGTGGGCGTTACCCTGCTGGGTCTGGCGGCCCTGGTTGGCGCCGGGCTGTGGTCGAACGGGCTGCCGGTCGACCCGCTTCAGGCCACCTTCGATGATACCGACTGGCGGCGGATTCTGTACGGCTCGGCGCTCATGTTTGTAGCCTACACCGGCTATGGTCGCATCGCAACCCTCGGCGAGGAAGTTGCCGAGCCCCGGAAGACCATTCCCCGGGCCATTATCCTGGCCATGATCAGCATTGTGGTGCTGTATCTGGCTGTTTCGCTGACCGCCATACAGGCGATGGGCGTGCAGGACTTTGCAGCCTCTGTCAATGCCGAGGCGGCGCCCCTGCTGATTGCGGCCCGGTCGCTGGAGGTTCCGGGGATTGCAGCGGTGGTGAGTCTGGCCGCTATAACTGCCATGCTGGGGGTGTTGCTGAACCTGCTGCTGGGACTCTCCCGTGTCTTGCTGGGTATGGCCCGCCGACGGGATGTGCCTCACGCGCTGGGTGCCGTGCACGCCGGTTCGCAGAGTCCGGTGGTCGCTGTGTGGACAACGGGGTTGATTATTGGTGTGCTTGTTTTGAGCGGCGATGTGGTCTTCACCTGGTCGTTCAGCGCCTTTACGGTGCTGATCTACTACGCCATTACTAATTTGTCGGCGCTGTTTCTGCCACGGGAGCTGCGACTATACCCGCGGATTATTCCGGTGCTCGGGCTGTTCGGCTGCCTGTTTCTGGCGTTTTTCATTGAGCCGGGTATCTGGCTTCCCGGAATGGGGATGGTGGTGCTGGCCGTAATCTGGCATACCGTAGCACGGAAACGGCAGGCTTCCGGGCAGACCCTGTAGCCGTTCCTGCTGCTGTCATTGCCTGACGAATCGCTTCCGCGCCGGGCGTGTAACTGGTCTGCCGGCTTTCGGGTGCGAAGTGGCTTCCTTCTGTGACCGATCTCGCGCCGGGCGTGCGGCACCCTCCCCGTATTTGCACTGGTCTGCTTTAGCTCACGGGCCGGCGCGAGATTGGTTCGTCGCTGTGCCTGTGCCAACGTCGCCGGGCGTGCGGCACCCTCCCCGGGTCACCCGTACGGACCGGAAAACCGTGGTTGCTTTCCTGCCCGGGGGCTGATAGATTGCGAAGATTCACAACCAAGGTCCCAATCGCACTATCATGCTCAAACGAATTGTCTTTCTACCCCTGCTGCTGCTGCTGGTCAGCTGCACGGCCACCGGCCAGTCACTGACCTCGGAACAAAAACGCCCGCTCGACCATGCCGACTTCGACCAGTGGCGGTCGGTCAGCGGTGCCGTTCTCACACCCTCCGGAAGCCACCTCATTTACGCGCTGAATCCGCAGGAGGGCGACGGGAACCTGGTGGTGCGCAACCTCGGCAACAACGATGAGGTGATGCTGCCCCGCGGGCGGTCGTTTCAGCTGAACCCCGACGGCGATTTTCTGGTCTTTATGATTGATCCGCTGTATGCCGACCAGCGACAGGCCCGCATCGACGGTAAACGTCCGTCCGATGTCTTCGATGACACCCTGGCCATTTATAACCTGGAAACCGGTGCGATGGAAACCTTCGCCGAGGTCGATTCTTATAAAATGCCGGAGAAGTCGGGCCCGTGGCTGGCCTTCCGCTACGACCGTGACCTCGAGGATGAAGCCCCGGCGGATTCTTCAGGTGCAGAGTCAGGTGAAGGAGAAGCGGCAACCGGTGCTGTCCCGGAGTCCACTGCCGGCGTGTCGGCAGTCGCCGGTGCCCCGGCCGGCAGCAGCCTGTCCACGACCCGCGAGCTGACCGAGAACGATCTGGTGGTCCGGAATTTGTCTACCGGCGAGGAACGGGTCATTCCGTATGTGGATGATTACTATTTCACCGGCTTCGGGGAGCGACTGGTATACACCACGCTCGACAAAGACTCCCTGAGCACGGCCGGGGTTCACGTCCTGGAGCTCTCCGGCATGCAGACTACCTCCGTGAGCAGCGGCCTGGAGCAGTATCGCTCCCTGGCTATGGACACCACCGCAACCCGGATTGCCTTCCTGGCCCTGCCTGCAGCGCCATCGGACAGCACCGCTGAGGACTCCACCGGCCGTGCCGACCGGGATGACGAGGAGGCTCCCTCGTACTACCGTGTATACTTCTGGCAACAGGGCATGGAGCAGGCCCGGGTGCTGGCTGATACGGCCTCCTCATGGCTTGCCGAAGGATGGATGATTAACGAGCATGCCTCGCCCCGGTTTTCCCACAACGGCGAGCGCCTGTTTTTCGGTACCGCCCCCGTACCCATGCAGCGGGATACCACCGTTGCCGCCATCGATATCGCCGAGGTAGACGTGTGGAACTGGCAGGACGTTACCCTGCAGACCGTGCAGCTGGCCCGCCTGAATCAGCTTCGCAGGCAAACCTATCAGGTAGTCTGGCACATCAGTGAGGATATGTTTACCGTGCTGGAAGACCCCGATCTGGAGTCGGTTACCGTGCCTGACCGCGGTGATGCCCGCTATGGGTTTGGCGTGCAGGACCGGCATAACCAGTACCGGGTGCAGTGGGAAGGCTTTCCCGTGCCGGCCGACTGGTACCGGGTAGATGTGCAAACCGGCGTGCGAATTCCCATCGCCCGGGATGTGCGCGCCTCCGGATCGCTCTCGCCGGAAGGCCGATTTCTGGTCTGGTTCGATCTGGAATCGCAGCGGTGGATGACCTACGAGTTTGAAACCGGTACCCGCCGGGATCTCACCGGCGACATGCAGGTTTCGTTTTCCGATGAGCTCAACGATGTGCCCAATTTTGCCTCACCGTACGGGCTGGAAGGCTGGACCGCCGGCGACCGGCAGCTCATTATCCGCGACCGCTACGATCTGTGGGTTTTCGACCCGACTGCCACGGCGGAGCCGTTTATGCTCACCCGGGGTGAAGGTCGTGCCGCACAGATTACCTTCCGGCTGATCACGGCTGATGAGGATGCCCGCCACATTCCGGACGGTCGCGCATGGCTGAGCGCATTTCATCATCAGGATAAGTCGGCCGGGGTGTATCAGACCACCATCGCACGCCGGCAGGCAGCACTGAATCAGCTGTGGAGGGATGACGTTATGGCGATGGGGATCACCAAAGCCCGTGAGGCCGATGTATGGACCATCCGGAAGAGTACGTTTCAGCGGTTTCCCGATGTGTACATTACCGACGGGCGCTTTAGCACCTTTGACAGGGTCACCCACGCCAATCCCCAGCAGGATCGCTACCGGTGGGGGGATGTGGAGTTGTTCACGTTCAACAGCCTGGACGGGGTGGAGCTGGAAGGATTGCTGTACACGCCCGAGAATTTCGATCCATCCCGGACCTATCCGATGATTGTGTACTTCTACGAGCGCACCTCCGACCGCCTGCACAGTTATCGGGCCCCGGCCCCGTCGGCCTCGACCATCACGCCCGCCTTTTACACCAGCAGGGGCTACATCGTAGCCATGCCGGATATCGTGTACAAGGAGGGGAATCCGGGTCGGAGTGCGGAGGATGCCGTCATTGGGATGACCCTGCACCTGCTCGACCGTGGATTTGTAGACCGAAACCGCATTGGCCTGCAGGGGCAGAGCTGGGGAGGGTATCAGATTGCCCATATCATCACCCGTACCGATATGTTTGCCGCCGCTATGGCGGGTGCGCCCGTTTCCAACATGGTCAGCGCCTATGGCGGAATTCGCTGGGCCAGCGGACTGAACCGGCAGTTTCAGTACGAACGGACGCAGAGTCGGATCGGTGGCACGCTGTGGGAGCGACCGCTGTACTATGTTGAAAACTCCCCCATATTCTTTGCCGACCGGGTGCGCACTCCGCTGCTGATGATGCATAACGATGCCGACGGGGCCGTGCCCTGGTATCAGGGTATCGAGTTTTTTGTGGCTCTGAAACGACTTAACCAACCGGTTTGGATGCTTAACTACAACGGTGAGGCCCACAATTTACGCGAGCGTGTCAACCGTAAGGACCTGTCCAGACGCATGCAGCAATTCTTTGATCATTATCTGATGGATGCGCCGGCGCCGGTCTGGATGCAGTACGGAATTCCGGCTGTTGAGAAAGGCGTGAATCAGGGGTTCGACCTTGTGGAGGACTAATTAACAAAAAAAACATAATTTCATTAGAAAAAATTTATAAAAATAAAGTGGCTTAACTTATTGTTAGTTAGTCGCTTATATACTTGAAGCATCGGTGCAGTCTGTTCTTTGCTGCACCGATGTACGGAAGCATTAGGGTTTCTCAAAAAATCCATTTTTTAGAGGTTAAATAGGTACTTTTAGTTGATTTAGTTTTAGCAGACGGGGGGGCAGCTGCTTTTAAGTCCGTGTGTTTACTTATCCGTCAGATTGGTTTCATTCAACTGTAAGTGAAGAACCTCACTTTTTTAGTCTCTGCTTGTCGACCAGGTCAGCTATCCGTCCGGATACTGCTCTTTGGAATGTTATTTGCGTTGCTTGCTGTGCCCGCTTTGGCCCAGTCGCCCACGCTGGTGGGATCAACGAGCAACAGTTCCGGTGGCAGCAATAGCACCAGTTTAACGCTCTCGCTGCCGGGCGGCATGACGGCGGAAGATCTGATTGTAGCATCTCTGAGCTGGCTGTCAAATGCTACCATTACACCGGCTGCTGACGGCTGGATAGAAATTGTTCGTACCAATGAGGGCAATAACGTAACCCAGGCGCTTTTTTATCGGGTCTACCGGTCGGGCGATCCGGCTACGTACCAGTTTAACAGTTCTGCCAACGCCCGAAATACCGGCACTATCGTTGTATACCGCAATGCCAATCCGGCCAGTGTTGAACTGATCTTTTCTGCGAACAATGGATCGAGTAATGCAGCCACAGCCCTTTCCGTAGACACTGAAACCGATAATTCGGTTATTCTCGGTTTCTACACCGCACGCAGGAGGAACAGTCTTACCACCCCGGCAGGGATGACGCAGTTGCAAAATCTGAGTACATTCGGTGGTGGTATCAATAACAATCTGAATGCAATGGCTGCCGCGGAGAGTCGGGCTACGGCAGGAAATACCGGTAACCGGAACGCCTCCGTTTCCGAAAGTCGCCCCTGGGTCGCCCATATGGTCTCCGTAGCCCCCCGCAACAGTGGCAATACCATTTATTCGTATCAGTCGGGCAACTGGAGCGATGCCAACATCTGGACCACCGATCCCTCCGGCACCACCCTCACCGGCTCGGTATCCCCCTCGCGATTCGACAGCCTGGTAGTGCTCAACGGCAGAACCCTCACGCTTACGGCCAACCTGCCAACCAACGGCTACCGCATCAACGTGGAAGCCGGAGGATTTCTGGATTTTGCCAATTTTACCGCCGGTCGACTCACCACACTCAACGGTGGCGGAACGGTCCGGACGCGCTTTGTGGTCACCGGTTCAACCAACACCGCCTACTTCCCCGCTACCTTTTACAACTATTTCACTGCTGAAACCGGTGGCACGGTAGCCTATTACCAGCAAGGCAGCGTAACCCTGCCCACCGATATTCCGACCTACCGGAATCTTATTCTTCGCAACGAGACCGCCACCAACTATACCTTCACCCAGGCGGCAGATCTGGAGGTGTTTAACGACCTTTCCCTGCAGCACTCCGGGGCCGGAACGCTTACGTTTCAGACGGGAAACAATACCACAGCGCGAACCACGACCGTTGGGAACAACGTGACCATCAGCGCTCAGAGTACCTGGCAAACCATTGCAGCTGATGTAAATAACAGCATTTCCATCGGGGGCGACCTGGTGAATAACGGTTCATTTCTCATGTCGAGGATGGCCGGACCCAATTACCTGTCAGACAGCAACCAGGGTCGCGCCGAAGTCCGCTTCACCGGGGCACAAAATAACAAGATTGATGCCTTCGGATCGACCATTTTCTATCGGTTGATTGTAGATAAGGGTATCGATCAGACCAATGTGCTGACCGTCAATTCCACCAATACCGCCAATTTCAGGCTGTTTGGTCGCAACAATCAGTCGATTGGCGCCGGGGATAATCCCACCAGCGACAAAGCCCTGTTTATACAGAATGGTACCCTCCGACTGACCAGCAATATTGAAATCGAGAGCCTGACGGAGGGCGGGAACGACTATTTCATCAACGGGAACGCCTCATTGTGGATCGATGGGGCCACGGTTTTTGCTACCCTTACAGCAGGCAGTCCGGGTGGCAGTTCAGCAACCGGAAATACCGGGCTCACCGTTATCGGAAACCTGAGAGTCTCTGCCGGGACGTTGAACACCCGTGATTCTGCGGGAGTCATTTATCGCTCTGACGCTGAGATCGTTGTGGAGGGTGGCACATTGAGGACCTCAACCCTGCGAACAACCGGATTTGCCGGGGTGCACCGTGCTGCTTTCGTGATTACAGGCGGGACCATTATTTCCGATGGGGATGGCGAAAGCGGAGGGGCGGGTCGGTTCAGTCTGCCGTTTGCCGACAACTCCATCACGATGTCGGGCGGGGAGGTCATCGTGACCCAGCCGTCCGGTGTGGGGGGTACTACCATCGACTTTCGCATGGATCCCATCAACTACAACATCACCGGGGGCAGCTGGCAGTTCATTGCCACCAACGGCTCGACCAACTTCACGGTGGATTCTACGGCACCCTTTTACAACGTAACGACCATCAAGACCGGGGGCGGATCGGCCGATGTGCGTCTGAATGCACCACTCACGGTGCTTAATAACCTCACGGTGCAAAGCGGGGTGTTTCAGGCAACCTCGAATCATGCTGTTTCAGTCGGGGGCAATTTTACCCTTGCATCCGGCGCCACCTACGATCCTAACTCCAACACCACAACCTTCAACGGTTCGGGCCAGCAGCTGCTGACCCTGGACGGGAGTATTTCCGACGGCGGACTGTTCAACACCACCATCGATAAGTCGGCCGATACCCTGCGTGTTGCCGGAGCGGCCGGTTCGCTGGTGGTCAGGAACGATCTGACCTTTACCAGCGGGACGCTGGACGACGGGGGCAAAACGGTAGAGGTCAACGGGGCGCTGGCCATGTCGGGCGTGCACCTGGGCACAGGTAAAATGCAGCTGAATCCGAACGGCAACCGAACCATAACGGGCAACGGCAGCGGTCGCTTCGGCAATCTGGAACTGACCTCCACAGCAACCAATGTGACGTTCGCCACCGCGGCCAATCTGCAGGTAGACGGTACCCTCACCTTTACCGGTACCGGTACGCAGCAACGCATACTCGATATTGCCGGGAACCTGCTCACCCTCAGCGGGGGTGCGGCCATCACCGGCGCCACGGCCGATCGCTACATCCGGACCAACGGCACGGCTTCGGCCGGCGGGGTGACCAAAATCTTTGACAACGAGCTGACCTTTACCTGGCCGGTAGGTGCGGGTACCAAATACACACCGGCTGTTTTTGCTCTGGATGTGAATCCCACTACCTTCGGCTCGGTCAACATCAAACCCGTTGACGCTTCCATCCCTGCCATAACCGACAATACCTATGCGCTGAATTACTACTGGAAAGCCACCGATTCGGGCTTTGATCTGGGTGCGGCCAAGGTATCGTTCACCTTTGAGTACCTGAGTGCCGACCTCGGCGCAAATGTGACCCCGGCAGAGCTGGTCCCGGGTCGATACGACCTTTCTACGAATACCTGGGCTGTAAACACACCGGCATCCGTTGATCAGACCAATCACATTATCACCTTCGACGGGGTATTGTACGAGGGGGCCATCACCGGCGATTACTCCACTGCCGATATCAACGTCATCAACCCCTTCGGCAGCCTGGATATCTACTACAGCTGTGCTGATTCCGACTGGTTTACCCTTTCAACCTGGTGCCTCGACAGCCATACCGGTTCAACCATCGCTTCCTCGGTGCCGGGCGCCAATACCATCGCCGTGGTAGGCAACGGCAACACCGTCACCATTAACAGCGATGATGCCCTGTCCGCCATTCTGCGGGTGCTGGATGGCAGTACCCTGGACATCGCCGCCACCAACGGCCACACCCTCGGCGTGGTTGACGGTCCTACCTACGGCACGCTTCGCATCGGGGCCTCCTATTTCCCCGGGGGCGACTTCGGCGATTTTCTCAACAACGGAACCGTGGTATACTACCGGACCGGCTCCAACTACACCATACCGGTATCATCGGTCGATATTGCTACCATCGACACCTACTTCAATCTGCAGACCGAGGTCAACACGGGCGGAGCGGGCTCTTTTATCACCCTGCCGAACCTGGACCTGACGGTTCTCAACGATGTTACCGTTTCCGGAACGGATCTCAACCGCCAAACCCGTGTTGGCGACGGTGCATCCGCCTCGCTCACCGTCAACGGCAATCTGAGTGTCAACTCCGGCAGCCTTCGGTACCGTTTCAACGGCTCGAACAATCGTGAAGTAACCATCTTCGGAAACACCACCATCGCCAGCGGAGCCCAGATCGGTTTTTATGACAACAGCGCCAATCGGGTTCACTTCCTGAACCTGCACGGGAGTCTGGTCAACAACGGTACCCTCGCCTTGAACAACAGCACGGCGCGTACCATTGAACTCACCTTCCTGGGTACGGACAACGCCGAATACTCCGGTACGGGCACGAATACCTTCAGCCGACTGGAAGTGGACAAAGGCAGCTCACAGTCGCCCCGGCTTCTGTTCAGCAACAGCGGCTCCATCACGGCCCCCTCCGGCGCTCTGGCTCTTACCAACGGTACTTTTGAAATTACGCGAGGCGGTATTTTAACGCTTACCAACACCGCAACGACGTTCACCATCCCGAGTACCGCTGCCCTGGTAGTCAATAACGCCACCGCCGATGTGCGGATTGGTTATACCAACAACAACGCCGCCGATCTGATTCTGCGAGGTCGGCTGGAGCTGGCTGACGGAACCGTACGGGTAGGGAATCCGGCCAACAACAACAACAACGACATTGAATATGCCAGCGCGGGAACCCCGGAAATCGTCGTAAGCGGTGGATTGCTCGATGTCAACGGGCAGATTCGCCGGAGTACCCTGAACGTATCCGGTTCGCTGGTCTACCGCCAGACCGGCGGCGAGGTCCGCATCCGCGGTCGTGCCGCCACCACTACCCGGGGCATGCTCGAAATCACCAACGCCGGCTCTGAATTTGAAATGAGTGGTACCTCGCTGCTGCATCTCTACCGGGGCGGCAGCGTAACCTATGCCGATTTCTACGTTCGACCGGCCAGCAATAATGTGACCGGAGGAACGGTGCTGTTCAGGCCAACCGGTGCCGGAAATCAGAGCTATCTGCTGGATGTAACCACCAATTTGTGGAATGTAACCGTTCAGAACGACGGGGCCAACGCAGCCACACTGACCCAGCAGATCAACAATCTGGAAATTGGCAACAACCTGCTGCTGGATGACGGCTCGACCTACAATGCCAATGGATTGAACCTGTTCATCGGCGGTCGACTCACCCGCGCCGGGGCTGCCTCGTTCAACGCCGGAGCGAATACCGTCACCTTCAACGGCAGTGCGGGGGAAATCTCGGGCTCGCTCACAGGCACCAATGCCTTCAACAATCTGGTTGTGGCCTCGTCGGGTGTACTCACCCAGCTGGCTTCCAGTCCCATACAGATCAATGGCTCGCTGACCGTCCATACCGGAGCCAGCCTCGGCGACGGCGATAACCGCATCGATCTGCGGGGTAATGTTACCAACAGCGGCACGCACAGCAGTCCGGGTAACAGCAGCGTTGCCGGAATCGATCTGAATGGCAGCGGAACCCAGCAGATTGCGGGTAACGGAACATTTGGGAATGTCATCCTCACCAATACCGGTACGGTCAACCTCACCGGCAACATCGAAATTACCAATCGACTTACCCTGACCGGCACTTCCCTGCTCATGAACGACCGCCAGGTTACGTTCGGAACCGGCGCGGAGGTGACGGGCTACAATGCAACCCGGTACCTGCGTTCCAACGGGGTGCTCAGCGACGGCGGGGTGCGGAAGCGATATGCAACGGGAGCGGCCTCCTTCGAATTCCCGATCGGGGTTTTCGGGAAATATACCCCGGTAACCATCGATGTAACGGCCAATACCGCCACGGGTACGGTGACCATCAAGCCCGTGAACGTGAAGCATCCCTCGCACCGGGATGCCGGAACCAATCTGCTGCAGTATTACTGGAACGTAAGTACAACCGGGTTTGCCGGTCTGAGTGTGAATCATACGTACAGCTATGTGCAGGGCGATGTATCCGGCACGGAATCGCTCTACCGCGGAGGGCGGTATTTGTTCCCGAACTGGACGCCCCTCGGGGGCATTCCCGGCGCGGTGAATACCACGGCCAATACGATTACGCTGAGCGGGGTAGACTATATTTCCGGCGACTACACCGCAGGGGACCAAAATGAATTCACCACGGTTTCCACGTTCTACAGCAGGGACACCGTTTGTGATGTACCCGGTGGGTGCAACTGGAACGACCCGAATTCATGGTCGACGGTGAGTCACGGCGGCGCTGCGGCCACCAACTTTCCCAATGGAGAGCCCGTGGTCATTGCAACCGGACATACCGTGCTGACCAACGGAAACACCCGTCTGGCCGAGTCGCTGGAACTCACCGGTACAGCCGTGCTGGACCTGGAAGACTCCTTCGCCCATAATTTCGGGGTGGTCAGCGGTACGGGGACCATCCGCATCAAAGCTACTGCCGGAAATCAGTTCGTTTTTCCGGGGGGCAACTATTCCGCGTTCAGTCAGCCATCGACCGGCGGGACCGTCGAGTTCTATGATAACATCAACGGAACCCTGCCTACGCAGACCCAATACAATGACGTTATCATGACCGGAACCAGCACCCGGACGCAGGCCAATGTAGACTGGACGATCAACGGCAGCATAACCCTGTCTGACGGGGTGGTTGACAATACCGTTAACAACCGAAATGTCTCCCTGTCCGGCGACTGGCTGAACAATGCCTCTGCCACCGCCTTTGACCCCGGCACCGGAAAACTGATTTTAACCGGATCGGCGGCACAGTCTTTAGGGGGAAGTTTCGGAACAACATTCGGATTTATTGAATTGGACGGTCCCGGCGACAAGTCGCTGGACCAGCCTGCGGAAGTACGCAGCGGGATGATTTTCAACCGGGGTAATCTGTTCCTGAACGACCAGAACATGACCTGGGGCGATGCGGCCACGGTAGGGGGTACCCCGGCCGATACCAGCATGATTGTGGTCAACGGCACGGGCGTGCTGCGACGGCTCATAACCAGCACCGGGTCGTACCACTTCCCCGTGGGCGATACCACCGGCACCCCGGAGTATTCCCCCTCCACCATTACCTTTGACACCGGCGCCTTTGCCTCCGGCGCATGGGTGCAGATGGGCGTGACCAATCAGGCCGATCCCGAGTGCGGCGGGGGTAACTACATCACTCGCTACTGGACTGTTGAAATGAACGGGGTCAGCAGTTTTTCCGGCACCGGAACCTTCCGGTATACCGACGGCGACATCGTAGGCGATGAAAACGACATCAAGACCCTTTCCCGCGATATCAGCAGTACGAACTGTTTGGTGGGCAGTGCGGCCAATACCTCGACCAATACCCTGACGTTATCGCTCACCAGCACCGGATTCATCATCACCGGAGGCGACAAGGGCGCCTTGCTTCCCCCGGGCGTGCAGCCCAGCGACCTGACCTTCGTCAACGTGACGGCCACCACCATCGAGCTGGAATGGACCAACGGCGATGGAACCGGCCGCATCGTGCTGGTCCGTGAAGACACCGCCGTTGACGCCGATCCCCAGCTTAACACCTTTTACACCGCCGATGCCAATTTCGGCGGCTCTCCCGATGAAATCGGTACCGGCAACTTGGTGGCCTATGAAGGCGCCGGCAACACCTTCACCCTCAGCGGACTCAATCCCAAAACCCGCTACCACCTCAGCCTGTTCGAGTACAACGATGACGGCTCCTTCATCACCTACCTGACCACCTCGCCCCTGGTTGGTGACACCCTGACCATGGCCCGCTTTGAGATCACCTTCACCCAGGACACCGGCTGGCGCATGGTTGCCCTGCCGCTGACCAACACCGCCTACAACCAGGTCTTTGCCAACGCCGCCACTACCGGACTCTACACCCAGGGTTTCCCGTATTCCACCTATCCCACGGCTTCCCCCAATCTGCTCTGGTACGACGAAACGGTGAGCGGAACCGACAACCAGCGCTGGCGACAACCTAGCGATATTGCTGATCAGGCCGTAGCGGGCCGAGGGTATATGTACTACGCCTTCGGCGACCAGACCCCCGGGGATACCCGGTACGATGTGGGCTTCCCGCTGAATATTTCCGTTGACGGGTATGAGCCGGCCTTGACCGGTGATTTCGACTTTACCCTGACCTATACGGCCGCGGGCGATGAAGGCTGGAACCTGCTGGGTAACCCCTATGATGACAACCTCGACTGGGACAGTCCGGAGTGGTCGCGCACAGCGGTATCCAATGCCATTTACATCTGGGATCCCAACGCTTCCGGCGGACCGAAATACCGGGTCTGGTCGAACAGCGTGGGCGATGACATGGACGGTATCATAGCCCGTGGACAGGCGTTCTGGGTCAAGGCTACCGGCGCGAATCCTGCCCTCAGCGTCAATCGCAATGCCATCGTTGCCGGAGGCACGTTTTACGGAAAAAATGTAGCTGATGGGGGCATAGCGGGCGACCAGGGTCCTTCAGGCACCGGCGTTCCGGTCGACTACAGTGCTTCGGGTTCCGGCGCATCCATCAACGCGGCGACCGGTACTCCAACAGCTGCGCCACACCCGTCGGTCGCAGGCGCAACCCACGCCGATATGGACGAACTTCGTGCGCAGCGTCGCGCTGAAGCCCCGCCTCACATTGAAATCCGCGTGGAGAATAATGGCTTATACCAGAGCGCCTGGCTCATGTTTGATGAAAATGCCCGCAAAGGTGTGGACGACCTGGATGCCTGGCACCTGACTCCCCTGACCGATACCTACGTTTCGGTTTCCACCCGCATCGATGAAGAAGACTTTACCATCAACGCCCTGCCGCGGCGTTTCAATTCAATCATGGAAATACCGGTGCATGTGGGAGCCTTCGAAAACGGGGTGAGCACCGACGGTAATTTTGTGTTATCGGTAGGGGAGCTGGGCAATATTCCGCGCGAATGGGCCATTGAGTTGGTGGATACCCGAACCAGCCGTCGCGTATTCTGGAAGCGCGCCCATGAGGAGGTATGGATACGGGCCGATGAGAGCGCGGCAACCCTGCTGCCTGTCGGATGGTCGCGCGATGACCGTACCGCTCCGTTCGATGAGTTCTCCGGTGGCAGCGATAATCGGGCTGCAGATCGAGCCTCTTTCGATGTTCCTTCTGGCCAACGGGATACGGATACCGTCACGGGTTCATCCGGCACCGCGGGTTCATCCACCACCACAGGCTCATCCCCCTACACGGGCCGTCAGGGCGGAAGCGATGGGACCGGGCTTCGGCGCACCCTGCCCGAAACCGGTGCTGCAGCCATCGACTGGTCGGAACTGGGCGAAAACGACTGGCCCTTTAGTCTGATTTACGAGGAGCCCGTCCGCATTCAGATGCCACGACCCGGGGAGGTCATTCGCATGAAATCCTTGACCGGCAGCTCTCAATCGCGCTTCGTCATCCGGATTAACCCCAACGGTGAATTTGAGGATCTCCCTTCTGAAATCACGCTCTGGCAGAATTTCCCCAATCCGTTCAACCCGACCACCACCATCCGATTCGGTTTGCCCCAGGAAGAACGGGTGCAGATCGATGTGTTTGACGTGCTGGGTCGTCGGGTCACGACCCTGGCCGGGGGCGACTTCCCGGCGGGAATCCACACCGTGCAGTTCGATGCGCGCAGGTATGCCAGCGGTGTTTATTTTGTCAGGATGGTGGCCGGTGGAGTGGTGCATTCCCGCAAAATGACGCTGATTAAGTAAGGGCGCCGGCAGGGATGCTGGCTGCTTAATCCGGCGAGCGCTATGGCTGTATGGGGGGCTGGTCCTTTGTACCCTATGCCGATCGACTGTGGCTATCTCTGTAGCGGGCATATCCGACCGTGTATATCAGCCTGACGCGATGCACATGCCTGGGTTTGAGCCCGCTCAGTCGCAGAGCGGATGCTTTGGTTTGAGCCCCCTCAATCGCCGAGCGGATGCCTTGATTCGAGCCCGCTCAATCGCCGAGCGGATGCCTTGATTCGAGCCCGCTCAATCGCCGAGCATATGCTTTGATTCGACCCCGCTCAGTCGCAGAGCGGATGCCTGGGTTTGAGCCCCCTCAATCGCCGAGCGGATGCCTGGGTTTGAGCCCCCTCAATCGCCGAGCGGATGCTCCCCGAAACGCTCCTCGTACTTCTTGCGGAAACTGGTCGCACTGCGATATCCGACGGCAGCGGCCAGTTCGTCCAGTCGGATGTGTTTGTTCTTGCTGACCATCGCCCTTGCCGCAGTGAGCCGGACTTCACGGATGAACTCCGCCGGCGACATGCCGGTTTCAAGCTGGACATTCCGGTACAGGGAGCTCCGGCTCTGCGAAAACTCTTCAGCCAGGGTGTCTACAGACAGATTAACATCGCTGAGATTTTTGGTGATATAGGTACCGATTTTATCCGATAGCCTTTCTGCCACCGGACCTGTTGAATCCAATTCAATACCCACTTTCAGTCGTTTACGTCGATTGTAATACTGCAGCAGGTTGCGGGTTTTCAGCAGAAGCTGCTCGTTGGAGAACGGTTTGACGATGTAGTCAACAACCCCGGTTCGCAGCAAATGTAACTTGTCTTCCTCCAGCGATCGGGCCGTGAGGACTACAACCGGAATATCGGCCCATTTTTTCCGGGTTGTGAGCGTTTCTACCAACTGCTGTCCGCCCATAACGGGCATCATCAGGTCGGTAATGATCAGGTCCGGTGTATAGCCGCTGAGCAATTGCAGCGCTTCCCCACCGTTCCGGGCCCGTTCAACCGTCCCCAGTTCCGAGAGGATGGCCGAGACATAGTTCATCATATCTTCATTGTCTTCGACAAGAAGAATAGAATAGTGTTCTGCATGCTCCGTTTGGGATAATTTTTCGGGCTGGTACAACTGACGTTCTTCCTCTTCCTCCAGCAATTCGAACAGGTTTTCATCGGATGTGGCAGACAAGGGGACGGTCAGTCGGAACATCGCACCTTCAGCCACGTCGGGTACTGCTACAACATCACCGTCATGCAGACGCGCCAGCGTACGACTTAGTTCCAGTCCCACGCCCATGCCCTCTACGTATTCTTCTTCCGGGCGACTTAACCGATGAAACCGTTCAAATATGGTTTCTTCCATACCGGCTGGTATACCCGGACCGTTATCGCGTACGATGAGTTCAAACCTGTTATCGGTGGCATGGGTTTCAATGGTAATCAGTCCGCCGTCAGGAGTGTATTTGATGGCATTGGAGATCAGGTTATTAATCACCACCTCCATTTTATTACGATCGGCGTGCAGCACGGCGTGCCGGGCATCGGGAAGGAAAACCAGCGAATGCCCGTGATGTTCGGCCAGAGACCGGAATGATTCCACCGAAATGGCAGCCAGAGCGTCTGCTTTGAAATACATACGGCGGAGTTGGAGGTGGTTTTGTTCCGATTTCGTAAGATCGATGATCTGATTGACCATGTCGTTGAGCCGACCCATATTTCGGCGGATTACCGATAAATCGTATTGTACTTTGGCTGTGCTCAGATTCGATTCCTTCTGCAGCTTGCTCACCAGCCCCTCACTGATGGTGAGCGGGGTACGGAACTCGTGGGATATATTGGCAAAGAAGCGTTTCTGGTAGGCGTTTGCCAGCGCCAGATCGGCCGTTCGATCCTCTACTTTGGCCTCCAGGGTATCGATAAGATCGGCATAGTTGCGCGCTACATTGAAGGTGAGCGAGACGGGAATACAGGTAAAGGTCATAATGACCGAGGTGTAAAAAAGTACATGATTGGTAGACCCCATGCTCATATAGGGAATCAAATACAGCATGGTACCCAAAGCGGTGCCAATCAATCCCCCGGCAACTACACCGATCCGGGCATCCGGGTCTTCTTTTCGTGCTCTGTACAGCGATACCACTACATAAATCAGGGTACCAATGGCCATAGCCGGATGCAGTATATTCAGCCATGTTCGTTCGATGTAGACAGCAGCAATAGCCAAACTCGTGCACACGATGAACAGGATGTTCAGCACCGTCCAGTTCACGGAGAGGTTAAAGATTACGCGAACGGAGACCAGGAAGAAATAGGCGATAGCGGATACGGAGGTGACATAGGCAAATTCGTAGAAATACAGATACCGGTAGTTCCAGTCGAACAGGGTATCACTCAGGGTTGTGAACGCCAGCAGCAGCATGGAAAGGGTGGTCAGCGACACATAAATATGGTAGCTGTCTTTGAATCGTGCCGCCAGGTACGCATGGATGAACACCAGTAATCCCAGCAGCATAAACGCACCGCCGAAGATAAAGGCGCGATGCCTGCGCTGAAAGGGCTCGTAATGCGGCATCAGGTAGAGGAATATCCCGTTGGGCGGGCCGCTGAAATGCGTGAAAAATCGGGGTGCGGTGTGTTCGGAATACTCGACGAGCAGGTAATTGATACCCTCCCGGAACATGATGCCGGTTTGTTTCTGATTGATAAACCGGGACAACACTTCCTGGTCGGGGTCGGCCGTGGCATTGCCATTCTCCAATACCAAAACACCGTTGAGCCATACACGCACGGGCTTATGCCCCCGGTGATTCATAAGGAACGATCGACCTGCCAGTTCCGTATCGATGTTAAGGATTAGTTCAAACCACCCGTACTGTTTCCAGCGCGGATCGCGTTTGATTTCAGAAAAATCCTGCAGGCGTACGGGCAGGGTGTCCGACAGGTTTTGCTGATCCCGGATTGCAGCCGGTGCTTCAAAGGAAAATTGCCATCCCGGAAACGTCAACAGCGGAAAATGACCGAATTGGTTGGTATCGGCCAGGCTGATGTGGAGTACATCGACGGGAATGACGGAGCCCGGCGCGGATGTGTTTTCTGTTGTCGGGCCTGAAATCCCTGGTGCCGATACGTCCTTTGCCGCCGGGGTTGAAATCCCTGTACCCAATGCTGCTGTATGCTCTGCCGCCTGGGTTGAAATCCCCGCACCCGGTATAGTCGTTCCGGGTTTCATCGTGCCATCCGGTTCCCCCGCTGCCGGTTCCGCAACCACACGGGGTACGGAAACAGCGGATACGAGCATCAGGCAGGTTACAACAACCGCGACGAACTGACCAGGTTTTTTCATGCGACAGGCGACAAAAGACTACGATTTAAAAACAGATAATACAGCGCATCCAATCATCATTCAACATCTTGTTTTTTCCGGAGTTTATTCCAGGCATAAGCTCCGCCGGCGGCGGCGAGCAAACCCAGTCCGCCCAGAGGCGCCTGATCCGGTTCAGTGGGTAAGCCGGGTGGCTGCGCCAGAAGTTCGGTGGAGCACAGAAGCATCAGCGCGATAGCAGTAAGCAGAATAAGGATGGATTTCATAGGGGTGTTCATCGTGTTATGTATGGGATATTCGTGTTAAATTGGCTGTTTTAAGCTTAGAACCTGGTACTGTGTTTAGATTTGTGACATACAACTAACAAGCTTTCATCGCAAACAACCCGAAAATGCTGGAGCGTTACTGACAGAACTACTGTCAAATCCGCCCCAAATTCGATCTCGGTTACTTAATAAGCGTCAGTTTGCGGGTGATGGTGGTGCTGCCGGCCTGCAGGCGATACACATATACACCCGAGGTGAGCATACTCGCATCAAACGTCACTGCATGATTTCCGGCCGGATGCGTTTCGTTGCGCACCAGCGTGGCCACACGACGCCCCAGCATGTCGAAGACCTCCAGCCGTACATCGGCCACCTCCGGCAGAGCATACCCAATCGTAGTGCTCGGATTAAACGGATTCGGGAAGTTCTGGGCGAGTTCGTAGCGCGTGGGCAGCTGCTCAACATCCACGGAGGTGGCGTTTAACTCGATGTGCAGCATAAATCGGGATGCTGTAGCATATTGTAGCTCCGCGTTGGGGACCGTGTCTGCGGATTCGCGTCGCTTTTGCACGGGCGCTTCCACATAGAAGTCATACGCCTGTTCCAGCTGCGTGCTTGTCTGTAATTCGGTATCCACCAAAGTTACCTTCCAGTCGTGTGGCAGGGCATCGCGGTTTAAACGCAGCGTGTGCGCACCGCTGTGTGAACTATTTACGTGCAGGGGAACCTGTACGGTGCCGTCGAGCAGGGGGAGGTGGTTGATATCCAGCACGTTACCGTCGGGAAGCAGGCTTCCCAGCTGCACGAATTCGGTCGAGAGTGGGGCCATTTTATAGGCATCTCGTGCATCTTTACCGGACTCCGCCTCCTCGGAGAATTCAAACCAGGCGCGGTTACGCAGTCCGGATGGGTGTTCAACTTCCAGCGAAAACACCACGGATGGTGCCATTTCGGCAGATTTTCCATAGAAAGTGCCCTCGCCTTCAGCAATAGCGGTTGTGGGGACCGTAAGGGTCGGATTCTCGGACATGGTTTCTACAAAAAAGCCATTGAATGGGGCAATGTAACCATCGGTGAGACCGCCGGTAGTGCCGTTCCAGGTTTTCCACTCCGCGCCATTGGGATCCCACACATAGACCGATCCGGACATATGTTCGGATGTGAACAGGTCCCAGTCGATGCGCTGCGAAAACGGATTTCCCAGCAGCGTCCAGCCTTCCGGATTCGGATTCAGCAGGGAGCTTAGATTCTGATGCGTATTCGGCACAAAACCATCCGCGCGCAGGGTTTTGGGGAAACCGGCGTTGGTTTCGTTGTCCGGACCGTCATCGTCGCTGAATACATACATCAGCACGCCCCGGCCGGGTGTGAACGTGGTGGATGCATCCGTTAGCGGCTCCCATTGGGTGGATTCACGACCGGAGCTGTTAATTGGCCAGGTATATACATTCGAGGTACCGTGTGATACCGACGCGCCGGAGAAGCCTTGCGTCCACAGTCCGCGGAAGAACGATGTATACGAAGAATCGGCAACGGGGGAGGCCAACAGACGCCAGCCTTCGGTTCCGGTGAGCTGTGCCGTACGCTCCTGATAATTCTGAATCGCGTATTTGCGAAATAAGTGCTTTTCAACACTATCGCGCTCGGCCGAACTGAGCACCTTGTTGTAGATGATCACCTCGGCGATGTCGCCGGCGAAGTGATATTGCGGTGTGTATCCCAAACCAATACCGAGATTCAGATTGCCGGCGTAGGAACTTTGTCCTCCTACATTTTGTGTCGATCCTGTTCGGTTTACATTGACCTGAATTTGACTTGCATTCGCCCAGGCGTTAAAGAGTTGTGCGGTTCCATCCGTAAACGCTCCGTCTCCTCCGCGGTCTTCCCAGAATCCGTTTCTTGGGTTAAAACGCAATCCGACACCGATATTCATCTTGAGCTCGAATTCGTTGTTCGCTCCGCCCAAAAGAAACATAGGCGTAGTCGTAGTTGTAGCCGATTTAGCCACGATAAACACTTCATAATCGTTGTTCTGAATACCCAAATCCGAGGCAGCGGGTAACGTGAAGTAACTGCTTGTTCCGTTAAACCGAAGAGCCGGACGGTTGTTAATAGCTGAGTCGGCACGTAAAGGACGAAATCCCAAGCCCGGATGCACCGCGTTTTGCGAAAAATTGGCCAGGTTGCTCCATGTACTCACTGAATCGTTGGAAGGGATAAACCCAATCCGTTCCGCATCCAGATGCAGCGCCAGATTGCTCGTGGGAACCGGGCTGGCGTAGGTGGTGAAATCCAGCACCGGTAGATGCAGACGGACTTCCGAGGGGACAGTGGTATTGCCTAACACCCCGGTTCTAAGGTTCAGTAAAGAAGAGCTCGCGATGGCCGTCAATACCCGTCCATCTTCCAGCAAGAGCATAGAATGCTGACTAAACAAACTCATGCCTGCTATTCGACGCCCCGTTACTTCGGCGCTGTTAATCAAGGTCGGGGCTTCATAATCTCTGAAAGCTGCCTCCGTAAAACCCATCGTATAGGCCCTTCCCATCCCGTACACCTCGCCGGTTTCGGCCCGCAACAGGGTGGTAGCATCAATCGATGCGATTACGTCCACGATCTTTTTACCTGAGAGGACAGCTGCCGTGATCTGTGTAGGCGTGTATTGGTCCAGTCTGCCATTATTAATCCCCAGTTGTCCGTCCGAATTCTCTCCAAAGCCAAACACGGTTCCATCGTCGGCCAGTACGATAAAATGAGGATTTCCATCTCTTTGACCAATCGCTCCTTTTACAAAAGTCTTGCCCAATGAGCTCAGATGGGTGGCCAGGGTGGGAACATTCAGGTCGTTGGTATTTCCAAAACCCATTTCTCCATTGCCACCACGGCCCCAAAGATAGACCGACCCATCCGAGGCGATGGCCATGCTGTTTTCGGCGCCTACCGCAATATGGACAATGGTTTTACCACTCAGGTTGGTGGTAATCGGGGTTGGAATACGCCGGTTGGTAAGGTCGCCAAGACCCAGCTGACCATTATTATTGCTTCCAAATCCGTAGATCGTGCCATCATCGGCCAGTAGCAGGGTATGGGAGCGTAAGGGGAAAGCGGATGTTTCCCCAAATCTACCGTTGCCGGAGGTGGCTACTTCGATGATCTTTTTACCCGCAATATGGGTTTGATCCAATAGTACCGGTTCGAACACGTCGAGCGTGTCAGCAATGCCTAATCCGTCGAAAGAGGCCTGACCCGTGCCATACACATTGCCATCGGTGGTTATAAAAAAGCTTTTGTGATCACCGGCGCGGACCCTGGATACCGTTTTTCCGTCCAGGTTGGTTAAGGGTAATTTCGTTGGGCGGGAATATACGGGGTAGTCGCGAAGAAGAAGAATAAGTTGAACATCAGAATTTGTTATTGGGTTATTCAACGCTATACCTAAAGAAAGGAGTTTACCGCTTTGGGTAATCATATAAGCACGTGACCTTTTCACATGAATCATGGCAATGGATTCACCTGGAACATTTTCCATGCTGATTGGCATGGGCAGCAGGGCTTCCTTAGAGTAGGCATTACCTAAGGGATTATCAGAATAACCGGCGGTAAAGGCGGTTCCATCGGAGGCCAGGAAATACGATTGATTTGATGCCAAAGACACCGTTGTAATCGTTTTCCCCTGGAAATGGGTGTTATTCAGTGGGGTGGGAACAGTTCGTTGGGTTTTATCCCCAAGCCCCAATTGTCCATTTTCATTATTTCCAAATCCAAACACGGTACCATCGGAGGCTACCAACAAGCCATGACCTCTACTAAATGCGACATCCACGAAGGTTTTTCCGGCCACATTGGCGTGATTAATCAAAGACGGAATGCTAATACTTTGCGACAAGTCACTGGTCACTTCAAAATTCTGCCGAAACCCCCAAAAATAGGCTTTCCCATCTTCAGTGAGGGCCAACACTGAGGATTCCTGCGATGAGAACTTGGTCACTTTTTTGCCTCCAAAGCGGCTTTGGGTTAGCAAGGCCGGACTTATCCTGCTAGAAAAATCGCCTAACCCGAGCTGACCATTTCCGTTTTGTCCCCACACGTAGATGGAGTCGTTATCCGCAATTGCCCAGGTTGACCTATCATTGGATACAATGTGTTTGAAAGGCAACAGATCCACATTGGCCTGGGTGAGGCGGGTAGGTACACTGACCGTGCTGATCGTATTGCCGACACCCAGTACTCCATTTGGATTATTTCCAAAAACAAAAAGCCCACGGTTGGTGGCCAAAAAGCTATTTTTGAAGCCTGCTGCAATATCACGTACAATTACCGTGTCCAGCCCGGATTGGGTGATGCGGGTAGGTTCGGAAATATAACTTTGTGTGGTGGGATGTCCACATTGGCCCAGATCATTATCGCCCATGCAGAACACCTGCCCGTCGGTGGTGAGAATCAGCAAATGCAGTCGATCATGGCCGACTTCCACATCCGCGATGGTTTTGCCGGCCAGGTTGGGGTGAGTGGCAATCCCGGGAATATCAATTCGGTTGGTGTTGCCCAATCCAAGGGCGCCCAGGTCATTGCGACCCATTCCGTACACCTCGCCTTTTTCGGTGAGAATCAGGCTATGGTGATTTCCGGCGGAGACCATCGGAGTGATTTGTTGCCCCAGGGCGGTATGCACTAAAGCCAATAGGGTAAGAAACAGGTAAAGAAATCGGTGGCGGTAGACAGGCAAAAACATAGGCTGAGATTTTTAACAATGATTAGGGAAAAAGTGGTTGTCTATTGATTCTTTGTTGTAGAGCGTACCCTCATATGAAGTTTTCTTGCGCCACTTCGTTGCCAAGGAATACCGAATTACCTCCCGCTTTAGCCGATAAGGGTACCGTCTGCGCCTGAACCGACAAGGGAAGGGCAGCGAAAACAAACATAATGCTGATCAGAAATGACCTGAATACGACGATTGCACACATACGATGAATGAGATACGTTCCTGGAGTGGTTCAGTCCAAAAATTATCTAAAACGTCCTGCGCAAACGTGTCAACTTTATGCGCAGATGTGCCAAAAAAATGTTTTTATCGTGCAGAATACGGCTTTTTGCCACCCTTTCCTGAAGCATGATGGCAACCCGGGTCAACACCCGCAAGCGGGTATAGGTTGTGGCGTGCGGCGACCTAACCCGACTCCAATCTGGCCATCAATCCCGGTACACCGCCGGTCGTTTCATGGTATCCAGGCCACGCTCCCGCTTGCTGATAACGCCATGACTATCAGTATACGATTTCGAAGGGGATGAGCTTTCCCGCATGCTCGTTCTGTTCTTGCACAGGGTATGAAGGGTATGAGGTTTCATTAGGAGACAGGCTGGGTTGATAATAGATGCTATAAACCAATGTAACACATCCCGATGAGTTTTGAGCTGGTCGGTACGAAATAGTAAAGATCAGTAAACTGCTCAAGGTTTTATATATACCCTAATCCTATTCACTTAGTCTGGTCGAAGTATGGGTATATTATACGTGCTGATGTTTTTGTCAGCAGAAATAAATGTCAGTGCTTCGGTCTGAGCCTGCGCTATCAGCATTCGATCGAAAGGGTTTTTGTGATGGTGGGGTAGCTCTTGCAATGCCTCAACGTGATTGAATTGCACATCAAGCCAAATAAATCCGTGCCCTTTCACCTCCTCGAAGAACGTTTTTGGAACCCTGATTTTTCCGATTTGCTCCTTAATTGCTATCTCCCACAAAGAAACAACGCTACACCATATAATTTGATACGTTAGAATATCCCTACACTTCTTGTTTAGTCGGGGGTTGTCTGTTAGCCACCAGAGTAATACATGTGTATCGATTAAGTAATTTGTTTGCATGGGTTTAGTATGGCTGAAATACCTGTATGGAATTACACTTCATGATGGTATTCTGAAAGATTCGTTCAGTGGGTTGGTCTCTTTATTGTATTCCTGACAATACAGTGGTCAGTTCTTTGAATTGATTTCATTTTCAGGCTTATCCTCGAATAGCTCGGATATCTCGGCATCATAAGCATCAAAATCCTCCGATACCCAAATGAGATTTTTCATAGAGCCAGGCTCTCTCATAACTTCTTTTTCTACAGGACGCAGCTCAACTACCGGTTTGCCGTGCTTTGCAATTTGGACTCGTTTTCCATCAAGTACAAGCTGTACAAGGCGCGAGAGACTTGATTTAGCCTCATGCATATTAACGGTTGTTATGTTCGGATTGTGTTTCATAGTATAGTAATTTATCTTAGCTAAATTAGCTAGAAAACAAAGGGGTGTCAAACCTGCTTTAAAGGTGTGCGTTGCCAGCAAAAGAACTATCAAACCGACCATAAGTCCATTCTGACCCAAAGCCCGGCCAGCACATGCCCTAATTCATGAACGACAATCGCCACCATTGTCGCCGCCCCATTGCAAGTGGTTGAAATTGCATCTAACTTTGGTGTACTGCCGCTGTCAACACGGTCTGCCAACGGGTTCTGAAAAACGGCTACCATTCACTTCTCCCGGCACCAACCCATGAATATCCGGATTCGTAAATCCACCCCTGCCGACCTCCCTTTTCTTCAACATCTCGAAACCCTTTCCTTCCCCGAATTTCAGCGCAGTTCGGTCCGAAGCCTGCAACGTGCCGTTAACAGCACCTTTCAGGAGGTGTACATCGCTGAAACAGATACGCTAACGACTCCCGTGACGGGCAAGATAGTACCGGCGCCACAAGGCTTGCAGGAAGCCCGGGAATCAGAACCGGAACCAGTCCGGCAACCGGGACAGGAAACGGATGCTACCCGGCAACCGGGACAGGAAACGGAATCAGTCCGGCAACCGGGACAGGAAACGGATACCCCGCAACCGGATCATCAAACGGATGCCGGCACCGCGCCCCAACCTGCCGGGGCAGCCATCATCTTCCGCTACCCGAAATCCCTGCGACTCTACTCCATCGCCGTGGCCCCCGAATTCCGTAAAGCAGGCATCGGCAATACACTGCTGCATTTTATCACGAACAAAGCCCGCACCGAGGGCTATGCTTCTCTGACCGCTGAGGCGCATGCTTCCAATACGGCACTGATTACCTGGTACACGAATCACGGATTTCAGGCTACGACCACCCTGCACAATTACTATGCCCCGGGTGAAGACGCCGTGAAACTGGTGCTGAATATGCCGGTTATCCCACAGGAAAAAAACCACAACCTGATTGTCATCAACCATCCGCATAAATGGTCGTTCGGACCGATAAACGCGCGCGTGGTCACCGTCAAGGAGTATATCAGCAATCCGGAGTACCAGAACAACGCCGATTACCGGGTCTTTAACCTGTGCAGCTCCTACAAGTATCAGAGTTACGGGTACTATGTCTCCCTGCTGGCCTCCGCCCGCGGACAACGCGTCATCCCCACTTCGGTATCCATCCGCGATTTCCGCCTCATCAACGTCATTCAATCGGTAGCCTCCGAAATCGATGAGCTCACCAACAAGGTTCTGAGTCGGGAAACGGGCAACCAGTTCAGCCTGAATGTGTATTTCGGGCAGACCCATCTGCGCGGGTTTTCCTCGCTGGCCATGAAACTCTACCAGCTTTTCGAAGTGCCCCTGTTTCGGGTCGATTTTATCCGAAACGAGAAGTGGATTATCAAAAAACTCAAGATCCTGACGCTGAATCACATCCCGGAGTCGGAATCGGCCGGGCTGGCCGAGTTCGCCCGACGCTATTTCGACAAGAAAAAATTCCGGAGCTCCAAACTCACCAGTTATAAATATGACATCGCCATACTGGTCAATCCCGATGAAGCCAACGCACCTTCCTGTCCGCAGGCCCTGCAGAAATTCAAGCGTGCCGCCGCGCGGAAGGGTTTGTATGCCGAGTTGATCACCAGGGCCGACTTCGACCGGATCAATGAATTCGATGCGCTGTTTATCCGCGAGACCACCAGCGTGAGCAACCACACCTACGAGTTTTCACGCATGGCCTACGCCGAAGGACTGGTGGTCATTGACGAGCCCTGGTCCATTCTGCGATGTTCCAATAAGATTTATCAGAACGAGGTGTTCCGTAAACACAAGCTGCTGACTCCGCAAACCACCATCTTTACCAAGAATCTGTTCGACCCGACCTTACTTGCCTCTATGAAATTTCCGCTGGTACTCAAGCAGCCGGATAGCGCGTTCTCGTTGGGGATCACCAAGGTTGAAACGCGGGAAGAAGCTGAAACGGTCATCCGGCAGCTGTTCCGCAAATCGGATATGATTGTGTGTCAGGAATTTCTATACTCCGATTTCGACTGGCGAATCGGTCTGATTGACAACACACCGATTTTTGCCTGCAAGTACTACATGTCGAAAAATCACTGGCAGATTTATAACTGGAAGGGCGAGGAGGAAGAGCATGTGGGTGACACCGAGACGTTCAGCATTGATGCCGTGCCCCAAAATGTGCTGAAAACGGCCATAAAGGCAGCCTCGCTCATGGGCGATGGGCTCTATGGTGTAGATCTGAAACTGGTTAACGGCAAAGTCTATGTGGTGGAGGTCAATGATAATCCGAATATCGATGCCGGCATTGAAGACCTGGTGCTGGGCGACCGTCTCTATGACCAGATCATCGACTCCTTCAGCCGCCGTATTGAAATCACCAAAAACGTGCAGAAAATCGGGATTCGGTAGGTCTCTGCGAATCCCGGCTGTCAGGTAATGTACTGCTACTCAGGGAATGCGTCGCTGCTGACTGAGTTCCATACGCAGGATGCCCGGATGGGATGAAGCCTGAGCCAGTGCCCAGGCCTGTCCGCGAAGCGTCCATACCGTCCCCGCCCGGGTCTGAATCTGAATACCCTGTGCATCCAGCGCTGCAGCCAGTGGATCACTGTTCTCCCGCACTTGTGCAAATACCACCCGAACGGCAGTACTGCTGTCGGGAAGCAGGGTGCGAAGCTCACCCCGCAAGGCTACGTCCATCTTATCCCAGTTGACGGAGCCTTCCTCAGCCGTATACGGGCTATCCGATGGCGTTGTACCCGCCGATGCACTATCCGGCTCGCCGGCCGATGTGGACGTATGGTTGGCAGGAGCTTCGGCCGGGTCCCCCGCACCAGTATGTGCATCCCGCTGGACGTGGTTGGTGTGCGATTCATTATCGTCAGGCTGCGACATGGCAGGATCTTGTTTTTGGGCGCAGGACAGCAGCATCATGGCCGCCAATGCCACGAAGATACCCCTGCGAACGGTCGGTAGGGTTGCCGATGGCGACCGTTTTGTTGTTCTGGATTGCATATTGTCAAAAAGTTTTCCTCTGATCCGGCGCAAACGGCCGAATCAGAGGATATAATGAAATCTTATTTCAGGAGGGTCATCATCCGTGTCTGAATGCCGCCGGAGGTCTGGAGTTTCACCATGTACACACCGCTGCTCAGCGCCGAACCATCGAAGCTGACGCGGTAAGAGCCGGCCGACTGCAGGGAGTTCTGCACCAGGGTAGCCACTTGTTGTCCGATGCTGTTATACACAGACAAGGTAACTTCGCCGGGAGCATCAATGTCGTAACGAATGACGGTGGTCGGGTTGAACGGATTGGGGTAGTTCGGATAGAGCTGAGCCACAACCGGCGAGGTTTCCAGATATCCCTCATCAATGGAGGTCGCCGTCTGAGTAACGGCCGTGAAGGCGTCAACCTTGCCGGCTCCCCAGATGTTATTGGGGAGTGCAGCACCGGTAAACTCGTCATTTCGGGCGGTGGTCTGCAGGATATCCCGGGCTTCCAGGGAGCTGAGCAGCGGATTGGCCTGCAGCATCAGCGCAACAATTCCTGCCACATGCGGGGTAGCCATACTGGTTCCCTGCTGAATCATGTGCAGGCCGCCATCCAGGGTGAAGCGGTCATCGATGTCTTCCGCAGGGATGTCTTGCGACATAGCTGAGCCGATGAACTGACCCGGAGCGGTAATGTGGGGCAAAATCCGGCCATCCCGTGACGGACCGATACTGCTGAATCCGGAAATATCACCAACGGAAGCGTCGCCCCCCCAGTTGTCACCGGACGCGCTGGTCCAGGATGCCCGGGTGACGTGGGAACCTACGGCAATCACACTGCGTGAAGTGGCCGGCTGGCCAACGGTGAGGTCGGTATTGCCGCCAATGATATTGAGATTGGCATCTTCGTACTCACTGAACCAGTCGCCCTGTAAAACCCATGCGTTGAATCGTCCGCTGCCGTAGGCATACAGGTAGACTTCCAGGCTGTCCTGATCGATACCGGATTCCTCAGTCACCTCGTACTCAGCCTGGATCAGAATTTCGTGAATTCCCTCCGTGGTAGCGGTCTCACCGCTTACCGCGACGCTGAAATCGTCGGTTATGGCAATATCCTCGGAGTTAAATCCGTCACCGGCGCCCCAGGATTCTGAGTAGAAATCCTGTCCGTTGTAATATACATGAATACCGAGGTTAACGTCTGCGGGATCGTCAAAGTAGGCGGCAATAACCGAGTAGCCTTCCCAGTAATCCAGCAGGGTATAGCTGCCGGAGTCCGGAGCGTTACCCTGTGCGTCATGGGTGGTGTGCAGCATGTCACTGCCCTCGTTGCCGGCAGCGGCTACAATCACCTTGCCCGGACCGGTAAGAGAGGAGAGGGCGAGGTCAGACAGCGAGGTGCCGTCATGCGGACCATAATGACCGCCCAGACTCAGGTTGGCTACGGCCGGCATACCCAGGCTGTCGGCCTTGTTGAACACAAATTCCACACCGGCTACGATGTCGCCATCGGAAAAGTCGGTTTTAACGGCGATGATTTCAGCCATGGGAGCCACACCCAGAAACTCGGGGTTGCTGCTGGCAGCGGTACCTGTTACGTGGGTGCCGTGGCCGTCAGTATCCACCTGGGTGACCGATTCCGGGTTGTTGTCAATATCGTCGGCCGACCATACCGTGGTGCCTTCATCATTGGTTTCACGGAGGTAGATGATTCGGGTACCGTTTTCATCGCGGAAGTCGTTGTGACGGATGTCAATACCGGTATCAATGACCCCGATGATGACCCCCTCGCCCTTGTATCCGTTTGGAAATTCGGCCGATTCAACGGCATGAAGCTGGTTGACACCGGTATCTTCGTTGGCCTCATTATTGCCGGGACGCAGCCGGTTCATAGCCTCCACCCGCTGTACCGCAGGCATGGTGGCCAGCTGTGAAAGGTGGTCTGCAGGAACCCGGGCAGCGATAATATCGCCGTAGGTACCGGTAATCTGCACACCCTCAAGAGCCGACAGGCTTGCTCCCTGGTCGGTAGTGCGGATAAACAGATGGAGCAGCAGTCGATTTTGCTGATCGCGGCTGTGTATCAGGGCATCGAGCATGCGGGGTGTCTGTTCTTGTCCGGCCGCACGTTTCTGCAGGGATTGCTGCATGAACATCTCGACACGGGCATCTAATACGGAAGTGGCTGGCTGGTCCTGGCTGAATGCAGGGCTGCCAATTGTCATAACAAAGAACAGTACAAAAGCTGTTCTCAGGAATTGTAGTCTAGGCATAACGTATGGTTAGAGGTGAGATGGAAGCACATTTTACACTGATCCACTCTCAGATGATGATTATTTAGGATGGGCTAAAATGCGGACTCCTATCCGGAATCCCAAATGAAATCGGAAATTTCGCGCATTTTATGTAATCCTTGATTGCGGTATGTCTATGCTTGTTTCATACCGGTCAATCCACGTCAGGGTCTCAGTTTACCTTGTTATTCCGTCGGCAGATTCCGGTGGGCTCCGTCGCAGTAGGGCGGGTTGGCTGTCTGCTTGCAGGTACACAGGAAAGCACGACCGGTCTTCTCCGGTACGATGCACATCGGTTCAAAAGCGGTACCGGCGTGCGAGCCGTCGCAGAAGGGCTGATTGCTGCTCTTCCCGCAGGCGCACCAGTAGTACTCCTTTCCGGTTTCTTCTTCAATTTTGATGGACTTTCTTCCGCCGATTTCGGGTGTTTGCATAGGTGTGATTCGTTTTCGAATGTTTGTTGATGACCGTTTACCTATCTGTTCTGTTTCGTGCTGGTAACGGGTAGGTACTTGCACGCCATGATGATATTCAAAGCAGGTATTTCAAATATAAGCCTCTTTTGCTGTCGAAGGGTTCCCCGGCGGGTTTATTTTTCCCGGAAATCTGTCACGCAGGTACCTGCTAAGTATGTATGTGGTGTTTTTGAGATCCGCTCATTTCGCCCATAATCTGAGCCATTATCCGTACTTTCGCCCATCTGGACCAGGGTCAGCATCGTTTGTATGATTGATTTTATCATGATGGTTGTTTTTTGCGGTTGAAGTAGATCGAGTTGTTTGTTTTTTTGTTGAGGCGATGGATGTTAATTTGTAGCTGAAAATCTGATTTAGTGTCGTGGTGCATTGGACGGTATTCGCGACCAAGGGCCATGTTTCGAGACACTAGTAATGCAGAAGGGTTACATTTTTATAAATGGTTTGCCCTGAATGGCTTGCATTAGGGTGAAAAAGGCAAGAATTCCATAAAATATTGCCGCCAGCAACGTCAATCGGGTGGTTTTAAGCACATAAAAGGAGAGGATGGGAAGAACCTGCAAGGCGTGCATCCCTATGAAATGTGCCACTCTTCCATCGCCGACCACGGTACTCCAGTTCAGGAAGGGTAGTCCGGGACCGCCCATTTCTCCGCCCAGGGTATGAGCGTTGGACGATCCCATCAGAAATCCTTGCAAGGAAAAGACCACAAAGAGCATGATCCCGGTTCGGATTCCCCACAGATAATGTCGAGGCAGCTCCTCAAAACGCCCCCAGAAGAATTCCAGTCCGATGTAGGCAGTTAGCAGGCTCACAACGGTTGCTGCAATGGCCATCAGCGAGAACATCCCTGATGTGAAGGCGGTCGAATCGTTGAAGTGGGACAATTCTCCGCGACCGGCCTGCCAGGCTATGTACAGAATTTCGAATCCCAGCAGCAGCGTGACCGACCAGCTATACCACGAGGTGAGGCCAGGCTTATCCAAATAGAACATGTACCAGGCCATTGCCCAAACCAGCAGTGTTGTGGAAAGCGAGAACTTGATGGGCTTGAACCAGGCATTCACACCAAGGACTTGCGTATTACTCACCGTACTCACGATGGCAAGGCAAACCGCAAACCCAAGGCATGCCAGTCCAAACCAAAACAGCAGCTCGTTTCGATGATGAACTTCTGATATGAAGTCACGCACGAAACTCATCGCAGAATAATCCTCATTCTAACGGTGTCTCCGTTAACTACATTGAATGCCGCGTCGGAAAAGGCGGGCGGACCAAACCGAATACGCACATCATTCGAGAAACCGATGGGTTCTCGCGGTAATCCGACAAAATTGGTGCGGAGGTCGCCGTCCATGTCAACGTCCTGAAATACGGCTGCAGCATAAACACCAGACGGAACGAAATCGAAAACGATGGTTCTGGTAGTCCCGTCAAAGGTGACATATTGTTCATAGGAGGCTTTCCCGACCTGTGGGAAAAAATCACGGGTAAAGATTCCGGCCGATACGGCTCCACCCAGGTCATGGCGCAGACCTTCTATCTGAAGCATGATGGTTCCGTAGCCTTCTTCTGATTCTGTTTCCGAAGAGGAAGTGCCGCCCGATGTGTACATAGCTATCTTTTCAGAGGCTACTGCGGGATTATGTGTCGAGTTATACATAAACATGTTTACCAACACAAAAACAAAGAGAACGAGTGCATTTTTCATAACTCTATTGGATTATCTGGTTTTCGTTACGAGGTCCGATTCACGTGTGAACCAGATGTACAGGATGGGGACAATGAGTAGCGTGAGGGCTGTTGAGGTAATCATCCCTCCGATGATGGTCCAGCCCAGGGGCGACCAAAGTCCGGAGTTCGACAGAGTGAGTGGAAGCAGTCCTCCCACCGTTGTGATGGTTGTCAGGATGATGGGGGTAAAGCGTGTTTCGGCCGACTCGGTGATGGATTCTACCACGGAGCGACCTTCATTGCGCAACTGATTGGCGTAATCGATTAGAATGATGGAGTTATTAACCACGATTCCAATTAGGCTTATGAATCCGACGAAGGCGAAGAACGAGAAGGACCAGCCGGTGATGAACAGGGCCACAAACGATCCGGTTATGGCCATGGGAATGGCTGAGAAGATGATGGCCGGTTGCAGGAACGACCTGAACTGCAAGACCAACACCGCAAAAACACCAATCATGGCCAGAATAAGCAGGTTGCGCAGGTCACCGAAGGCTTCTTGCTGGGTTTCGTACTCACCGGCCACATAAAACCGATAGCCCTCCGGCCAGCTCACGTTTTCCAGTCCACGGATAATCTCTTCGGTGATGCGTGTGGTGGCATCGGCATCGATGACGTTGGCTGTAACCGAACTGCTTCGTTCGAAGTTATAGTGCTGAAATCCGTTAACCGAGGGTGCAAATCGATACGCGGCTACCTGTTGCATCGGTATGAAATCACCAAAAGAACCGGATAAATAGATGCGTTCAAGATCACGGATACGGGTTTCGCCGTCGGCGTTGAGTCGTACCACCAGCGGATATTCCTTCCCGTCTTGCATTACGGCGGTTTCGGTGCTGATCCCTGCGGTTGCCGCTCGTACGGCGCGGTCGAAGGAGGATGTGGAAATTCCAGCCATTGCGGCTTTGTCCAGATCCAGGCTGACCACCAGTTCGGTTCGGTTTCGTGCAAGTGGATTTTCAACATCGATGGTGCCGTCTGCCGAGCGTATGATTTGTTCGACTTCTGCTGCAAGCGCCGCGATGGTTTCAATTTGCTCGCCAATGACCCGAATTTCGATGGGGGCGTTGAACGGGGCGCCGTTTACCAGCTCCCGGAACGTGATTTTGGCTCCGGGGTATGAACCGAAGGCATGGCGTAATGCGGTCAGTGTCCGGTAAAACGTAGGCGCATCCCAATCGTGAAAGTTCACCATCAGCTGACCGTGGTGCGTTTTGTAGGCCTCTGGAATGCGGTTGTAATACACCTGAGGGTTTCCATGTCCGGCGTTTGAGGTGTACGACCGAACGTAGGATGTGGTGTCCAGCACGCTCTCTACGAAGCGAACAGCTCGATCGGTTTCATCGATGTTGGATCCGGCCGGGAGGTCGACCTCGATCAATAACAGCGGCTTGTCGGCGGTAGGGAAGAAGCTCACGCCGATGAACGGGAACAAAGCCAGGCTTCCGATAAACAATGCGATGGCCGCTGCGAAAACGAGTCCTTTGAAGCGTAGGGCCGTATCCAGTGATGGACGATAAATCCGACGGATGAAACGCTGGATGAGGCGGTCAACGAGTCCGGCCGATTCGTTTTGGGCGGGCTTCTGGGTCAACACTGAGGCGCTTACAGAGACCTCGGAAGGTGCTGAAGCAATCGGAATTACATTTTGGATGTTTCCTGCCGATGATGCTTCTTGCGCGGAATCGTTTCGCCCGGCATCAGCCGACTCTTTGAGAATACGCGTGGCCAGGATGGGGATGAGTACAAGGGCCAGAATCAGTGACACGAAGAGTACGAAAATCACAGTTAACGGCAGGGTGCGCAGGAATTCACCGGGACCGCTTTGAATCATGGCCAGGGGAGCAAAAGCCAGGAGGGTGGTTATGGTCGAGCTGATGATGGCGTAGCCTACCTCAGATGTCCCCTTAACGGCAGCCTCAGCTAATCGAAGACCTTTTTTCTGATAACGGACGATGTTTTCAACGACTACAATACCGTTATCAACGAGGAGTCCCAGGGCTATGACCAGTGCTGCGATGGAGATCTGCTGGAGTCCGTATCCGGCAAAGTAGAGCAAACCGATTCCGATAATCATGGCAATCGGGATTACGGTTACGGTAATCAGGGAAGACCTAAATCCCAGAAAGACCAGTATAACCAGCGAAACCAGCAGCATTCCCTGTACCAGGTTCCAGAAGAAATCGCTGATGCGTTCCTGCACCGCGGAAGCCTGTTCGAAGGCAACTTCGAGGGTGATGTCGGTCGGCAGCTGACTGCGGTATGCATCCAATAAGTGCATCACATTGTCGGTTACCTGTACCATATTCTTGCTGGCCTCGCGCTTCACTGTGACGTAAACTGCCCGTTCGCCGTTGTGCCGGGCCATCCAGCGGATGTCTTCATGAGCGTAGTACACCTGTGCTATGTCGTTGATGGTCACGGTATGACCGGCGTCGGCTGCGACGGGAATCTGGCGAATGGCTTCGAGGGAGTTCAGGCTGCCGCTGCTTTGCACTGTAAAGGTGCGGGTTCCGGCTTTCATGCTTCCGCCCGGAATGTTGGCGTTGTTGTCGGACAAGGCGCCCAGCAGCATATCAATCGAGATTCCGAGCATTGCCATACGCTCGAAATCGGCGGCAATGCGGATTTCCTCTTCCGGTACGGCTTCGTTGGTGGTCTTTTTCACGCCATCGATGCGACTGAGGCGACGCTCGAGGTCTTCGGCAATGATGTTCAGTTCGCGATAGGAGGCGGTTGGGGAAACCAGCGTAATGAGCATGATGCTGGTAACATCCTCGGGTTTGAACTGGGAAATGTTCAATTCGAGGAGGTTGTCGGGAAGGTCCCCGCGAATAGCATTAACCTCCCGACTGATTTCATCGAGTTTCCGCTCATAGTCGATGCCAAACCGGGCTTCGATTTCGAAAATGGCGATGCCCTCGTCGATCACCGTGATCACATCCACTACATCATCCAGATCTTCGAGGGCATCTTCGATGGGTTTTACGATAAGTTCTTCCATGTCCTGCGGACTGGTGCCCGGTAACACAGCCGTTATGTTAAAGCTGGGCAGTGAGAGGTCGGGATCTTCGGTACGTGGCATAACCTGTATGGCATAAATGCCCACAATACACGCGATAAATACGATAACCAGTATAAACTGATAGTTTCGGATGGCTATTTCGGGTAATTTCATCGGTCTGTCTCTTCTGAAATTTGGATTCGGGAGCCCGGTCGCACGTAGGCTGATCCTCTGGTAATGATGCGGGTGATGCCGTTCAGGTCCTCGCTGCGGACATAGAAGTGTTCATTGGCGATGTGAACGGGTTGAACCCTGATCCGATTGGCGGATTGACCGGATGCATCCGGGGTGTACATCCAAACAGCGCTTCCATCGGCTTCAACCAGCGCTGCAATGGGTACGGCAATCAGGGGTTCGGTGGTTTGAGGTAGAATGCTGCCGCGAAGGATGAAACCGTTTTTGAGCTCATGCGCTGATCCGTTCAGGGTGATTTCAATGTCGAAAACTCCGGTTCTGTTATTAGCCTGGGACGGGATGCGTGTAACTTTTCCTTCAAATTGTTTATTCGGATATGCGGATGAACAAAATAAAGCTAGATCTCCATTTTTTAGCCTGTGTATGTGGCGATCGCTTACTCCTGCCAGTACCACTGTAGCCTCATTTCCACGTGTTCCCATGGTGAAGACCGCATCGCCTTGTCGAACCTGTTCATTTATTTCGGTCATTTTTCGAAGTATGATTCCGTCCTGCGGGGCGATGATTTCCGACTTTTCGGCATTGAAACGTGCCAGTTCGAGCTCAGCCCTGGATACATCCACCATGGTTTGCTGGTTGTCGAGCTGCTGTTGCGTGGCGGCGCTATCGTTATACAGGTTCTGAATGCGATTCATTTCACGCATACTTTGTGCAAACATGGCCTCCGCACGAAGCAGGAGGGCTTCGGTCTCGCGTTGGTTTAATTTGGCCAGGCGCTGACCTTCGCTGACCCGGTCGCCTTCGTCTACCAGAATTTCATCGATGAATCCCCCCGTTCTGAACGATAAGTTGAAGGAGGTTGCCGAGCTGACCTGTCCTATAACCTGAACGGGAATACTCGTATCCTGTATGGAAACCGGTTGTGTCTGTACGAATATTGTTTCCTGTGGGGATGTATGTGTTGGCGGAGGAGTTGTGGTGTTGCTGGGTTCCGGTGATCCGCAGGCGGCGAGTGCAAAGGTGACCAGATAGAATCCGGTGAATTTCTTAAAGCTGTAAAAGATGTTGTAGGGGGAGAGCATAGTGATTGATATTTGTTGATTTATTGGAAATTCAAAGTGGTAATCCGTATCTGAAGTGTTGCTAAAGATGTGGATCTGGTACAGTTGGTTTTAGTTTGTACATCCAGATGAATACCTGACGGGCAGGTTTGCTGCTATGGATGTAGAATCGGCGCGAAGTTGATGCTTCAGATAAAGGTTTCCTAGCGGGTTTATCACAACCCTGCTTCCCGTTCGACGACGACCTCAGCCGATTTCAACTGGTAGGCGGCCAGACTGGTATTGAGTTGAGCACGGATGTAATTGTCTTGAGCGCGAAGGTATTCAACCATCAGTGCATTGCCTTCCTCGTAGCGTCGTTTGACGATTCGAAAGGCCGATTCGGCAGATTGTAGTCCGTCAAGGGCGGCTTGTTCTTTCACTTTGGCCGCCATCCATCCTTGCCAGGCGTCATCGACCAGCAATTGGATGTTCTGCTGCAAATCGGCGTACTGGTTATCCAGCTGACGAAGTTGAATCTGTGCGCGTTCAATTTTTTCCCGATTCTGAAATCCTCTAAACAGGCTCCAACGTAGACCAAACTGTACCAGCCAGTATTCCTGTTCAGAGTTGAAGGTGTAATTGGTCCCCTGAAAACCCAGGTCGCCAACAACGAATACATCCGGCATTGCTGTTGCCCGACTCAATGCCAGATTGTTGCGGGCGGCTGCGGAGCTTGCCGAAAGTTGTCCGAATTCGGCTCGGTTCAGCGTGGAATTGCGTTGTAATTCCTCTGTGGACCAATAATCTGATCGGGATTCTAAAAAGAGTTGGTCTCTTTGGATGGGGGTGTTCAGCTCTCGGTTGAGAAGCAGGTTGAAATAGGCACGGGCGGTCTGGGCTTGCCTGCGGGCATCGGCTAATCTGCTTTCAACCTCGGTGAGTTCGAAACGTGCTGCATAGAGCTGGTCGATGGTGGAGGCGCCGTTGTTTACCAGCGATTCGGTCGTTCGAATCAGCTCAAGAATCAGGACTTTGTTTGATTCCCAGATGGTGATCTGGTCCTTAGCCGCGAAGTAGGCGATGTAGCTGAGCTTGATGTCTTTTGTGAGCTCATCGGTAACAGCCTGAATCCGGGCATCTTCAGCTGTTACCAGATCCCTGCGTGCTCTGTAGCTGAAGTACAGATCGGAGTTAAACAGGGGCTGAATCACGCGAACCCGTGTTTCGTGGTAGTTATCGGGAAGCAATTGCTGACTCACATTCTGTAAATCAGTAGGGAATTGCTGGGACCCGGTAAGGCTATTCAGCGAACCGTAGACAGGATTCAGGAGGTCGCCAATGGGAAATTCGATTGTTCTGCCTCCATTGGCGAATGTGTAGGTCGCATCAAAGGTGACTTCCGGAAGAAACCGTCCGCGTGAGGATCGAAGCTCCGATGCTGCCGTTTCGCGATTGAGTTTGGCGGAGAGTAATCCACGGTTATGCTCAACTCCTATGCGTACATAGTCGTGTACGGTGTAATCTGTATCGCTGGCTGGTTGTATCTGCATCCCGCTATGTGAGGTATTTGTGGAGGAATCCCCATTTTGAGCCAATGCCTCGCTAAAGACCGTCAAGCTCAACATAATCAACAGGTATCGGGCTTTACGCTGAACGCAATATATAATCTGAACGATGTTCATTTTTAAGCAAATTTTTTTAGCTGTTTCGGATGATTGAATTAAATGCCTCCAGGGCATCATTAAGCAGAACTTCGTGTTTCTTATCAGTGTACATTTCCATTCTGTGTCTGAGGTAAAGGGCCAAAATTCCGTGAACTTGTCCCCAGATCATGAGCGACAAGTCAATGGGATCATGTCCTTTGAAATGTCCTTCCTGCATACATTCTTTGATTACGTCAACAAGAACAGTATGGCTTCGATGACCATCTTCCCAGTGTTCGCCCTCACCAATACCTTTAATCGGATCGGGCATAATGAACATTAAGTCGTAGTAAGCCGGATGGTCGATGGCGAATCGTATGTATTGTCTTCCAAGTACTTGCAGGCGCTCCATCGGATTGTCAATATGCCTTACAACGCTCAGATACTGATAAAATATCCGAAACCCATTCACACTGATGGCGAACATCAGTTCGTCTTTGTCCTTAAAATACCGATATATCGTACCGGGACTATAGTCAATAGCCTGAGCGATTGCACGCATGCTGGTCTTTTCGTATCCGTGCTTGCGAAACATTTCAGCAGCTGTTTTTAATATGAGCTCATGAAGCTCCCGCTTTTCTCGTTCTCTTCGGTCTTCTATGGTCATGGTATTTATTTGAGTACGATGAAAATTTAGTGAACGCTGTTCATTTTTGCAAGAAGTAATTTGATTAAGCTCAATAATGTGTGCTATTAAAGTGATTGTATCTGGAGAAAGTGGCAATTATATCAAATAGGAGGATTGCTGAAATGCCGCGTTACCCATGAGTCCGACACCATGCGCGCCCGGAGTGCCGTTATCGTGCTGATCGCCCTTCGGTATATCCTTTGGCATAGCTGTTCCAGATAAAGCCGGGCGCAAAGTTATTGGAAATGTCGCCATTCATACCAACCAATCCGCCGGCACGTACGCCGTGGAGACAACAATGGCTAAGGCTCTACTATAGTTAATGCTTCCACCCCAGACGCGGCCTGCAAGTCCGCCGGTTTGATTACCGTGACCTCTCACGTGACCTTTGAAGGAATTGTAGTTAATCACGGGCTGCGCTCCGGTCGACTGGCCATTGTTGGTCACAAAACCCACCAGCCCGCCCGTGTCGAACCGGCCTGAAACAAAGGCTTCTTCGATCACCACATTCTCGAGCTGGGCGGCCGTCGCTACCAGTCAGGGATTGGTAGCGGATCCGGCACCACCGCCAAACGACTGTGCTAAAGCAATGAACGGAGTGGCAAGCACTAGCAACATGAGACGGAATCGAACGCTAAGCATGAGTTTTCTTCGTTTTTTGGGGTTATGCGTGTTACATAGCTGCACCTGATGTCTGTGCAGACGCCCAAAGAAACTGCATACGCACCTTCGAGTTCGTTACGATGTCTGAAATGGCTATTGAACGGTATACTTCATTGAGTTAACGGTTCATTTAGTAAACCCTGCTCCCTATTTCACAAGGGTAACTTTGCGGGTATGAACCCCTGAATCGGTCATCAATCGAAAAACATAAACACCGGATGCCTGTGTTCGCGCATTCCAGGTAAATTCGTGTGAACCACCCGATTTTTGGCCGGTTGCAAGAACCTCAACGAGACGTCCCATTATATCGAACACTTCAAGTTGTATTGGTTGCTGTGAGGGAAGGTTTACTGTTATTGTTGTGCTTGGATTGAATGGATTCGGGTATGCACGACTCAGACTTATTTCTGTAGGTAAGCTGGAAAGACTGTTTTCCGAGTAAATATCCAGGTAAAACCGGTAATGGTGAGCCGGTAATCGCGTTGTTTTCCCAACATGTGCCGTGGTGAAGAATCTGCGGTTGTCACTACTTCTGAGTGGCAGTTCAATTCGTAAAGAATCGCCCGATTGTTCGATTGGATATTCCTTTCCTGTTGCATCGATGATTCGGATTTGCCAGTCAGATGGTATAGCAGATAGATTATCTGCAACGAGGGTGACGCTACCTGTTAACGGTCTGAAATCTTGATAAGCGTTAATTTCAAAGGGTATTCGCAGCGATGTGTCAAAGTAAGCAGGCACATTGTTTATAGCCAGTCGCTTACCGCTTGGGTTTCTCGAGTATAACTCCAGAAAAGAACCAATATCGGAGGTAGTTATCAGTCGTTCTGCATCATATGCATCGGTATCAGCAGAGCCATCCTGATTAAAGGACAGGTAGGCTGTTGAGTACAGGCTATCACTGAAAATGGCTTTAAGCGCAAAAACAGGCGGGGGTTGCCTTTGCTGTTTACCTATGAAACTTCCACCCATAGTCAGGGCCGATCGCTGCGCGATGAGTTCCGGGGAGTTATCGGTAGCTTCAATCCAAAAGGCTTGAAATGGAGCCAAAATGCCATCCATAATATCGCCTGTTGTACCATTCCAGGCATCATACTGATTGGTATTTGGATTCCAAACATAAATATTGGGACTTACATTGGTTTTTGACCATGATGGATGTTCCCAATCAAGTGCTGCACCAAAAGGGTTCCCGATTAAATTCCAGCCCTGGTCACCGGTACTGGTATAGGTGATGTCAAAATCGAACCCAGACATCGCTGCTGTGTTTTCCTGTCCATTCACATCAAGTGTATAAGGAAGAGGGTCGTTGTACCTGCTGTCATCGGGTGCATCACCAAACAGATAGACCATGTATCCACGGCCGGGAGTAATCAGATCACTTGCAGCAGCTGGCGCACGCCAGCGCTGGGTTACGGTCCCTTCAAAGGTTTCATCGTACCATAAAACATTGGGTTGCTGAGAACCTGCCAGGGATGCCCCGGTAAAACCCTGTGTTAAAATTCCACTGAGAAAATTATCGTAGGACACCAGTAACGGTGATGCCAATTGCCGGTAGCCTCGCTGACCGTCCATTATCAGTTGGTAGCGAAGCTCGCCACCACTAATGTTCTGAGTATCGGCAATCAGTGATAATCCATTGGTTATGAGGAATTGTCCGCTGATCAGGCTGAGTGTACCCCGTACACGGTATGAAGCCGACGCTGTGAGCGTCTCACCAACAGCAACCTGTACATTAAAGGGTTCTGACGGTAATCCATCGCCGGTCTGCTGAGCAACAACACCGGTATATCGGTATGTTGCATCGGGATGGTAGTTTCTGGTTGAAGTTTGAATCGCTCCCGTGCTTGCACTTAAGGTAATACCGGACGCGGAACCTATGTGCAGTCCTCCATCGGATGCAATGGTGACCGACCCTGTTCCGGAAAGATTGAACGCTCCTGTTGCCAGGATTCCATCGGTATTTACCTCCAGTGTACCGTTCACAGTTTCATTGGCCGTAAGTGTAACCTGGTGCGAAGATCCTATAAAAACGGTTGCCGTTGTACCCGGCGTACTTCCAATGGCTGCACCGCTGTGGCCTAACAGTGACCATGTATTCCCATCGTTCCAGTTACCGTCAGACCGGCTGTAAAATATGGGCGGACCCGTACGTATACCCAGTGTGTAAAATCCGTCTGCCAAGTCGCTGCTGTTCAGGGTAAACAGAATCCTGTTCCCTGATATTATGGAGGATTCATCTACAAAAACGGTTGATCCGGTTGGCATGCTGGGGTCACTTGGGTGATACAACAGGATGAAGGTGTATTCCGGGTCGGGTGCAGGTACAGCATAGTCCTGCCAGTCGAAATACACCGTTACCGTACCATCGCCACTCGGATTGGTTTTGTCAAGGTACCAGACCCGGGACCATCGGTCAATTAGTCCCTCTGTTGGATCTACAATGAAGTTTTGATTGATACCATTCAGGTTATTGTGCGCTGCAAGCAGAAAATGGTTGTCAGACGCGAGATAATTTCCGGCTGCAGAGGTACTGTTCAGGCCCAGACCGCCGGAGGAGTATACAGTTTCTGAAACGAAGTCTGAACCGGTCAATCTGCCTATACCGGCAAGTTGATGATCAAATCCGGAGCTGCTGCTAAATCGGTCTATGGTATTGTCGAGCGGGGTATCCCATTTCGTTGACAGATAATTTTCTAGTATGAGTCGGGCTGTAAGGGATAGCGCACTCTGATAGAATACGATTTCACCGATGTCGCCGATGAACGGTCGGTCAGGACTTAATCCACTGGTAAATCCTATTCCAATGGGATTGCTATTTGTACCGGTAAACGTGGCAGCGTAGTTGTGTACCTGCTCTCCGTCTATCCGACCCGTTCCTTCGGAGGAGGTTGCGTATAAACCGGAAATGATAAACTGATCTTCCGGGAATGTGCCGCTGTTAACCCATCCGCTGCCGAACCCGGTTTGGAGTACGCCGCTGCGATTTTGCAAGTATAAGCGTGGAGCACCCCAGGAACCGAAGTATGACCGGACATCTGAGTCCGTAGTTCGAACGGCGATGCTAACACTGGCACCGGAGCCCAAGTCAGCTGCAGTGGGTGTAAAGGTAGTAGTCAGACGATCTCCCGAACTGTATCGCAATACAGGTCGGCCATTTTGTGCATTGAGCACAAATTCGGGCTGAATGGAAGCATTAACTTGAATAGCTGAATTTTGCTGCGATGATAAGTCAGTCCATTGTGATACATTTCCCGAGTTCAACTGGACGGTTGATTGATCTGCTGCATCCAGCCACATAACAAGTGACGTTTGGTCCAGACCACCGGGATAGTAACGTTGCACAATGGGGTCATTGGTTATCAGAATGAAACTTTGTGCATTCAACGGGTCACCATTTACTTCAGCGTTGATGACGGCTGTTGCGGGTGTTGATGTTGTGGTAAATACCGCTGTATAGGTTCCGTCACTATTGTCTGTTACAGAACCTATACTTCCCTGGGTTGTGGTCAATGTGACAGTTTCTCCACCGAATATGAGTATATCGCCGTTTATATTCCGAAGTGTAACTGTGATAACGGTTGTGGAAACACCGTCTGCCGGCAAAACACCATCCTGAACAGCAATTGTGCTGTTTTGCAGGTCCGGATCAGTTGGGCTGTTCAGCTCATAGGATATGATTATTCGACCGTCGGCACCATTACCGCTGGTTCCGGTTCGGCCTCCGCCACCTCCACCACCACCAGGTACCAGTCCGTTGCTGCCAGTATTGGCACTTGTTGCACCATCGCCGCCATCACCGCTTCCAGTTCCGCCCGAACCCGGTGTGTTTCCAGATGCATTCGTACCGTTGCTGCCAACACTGATTGAAAATGCTGATCCTCCACCGCCCCCGCCTGCTCTGCTGAATCCTGAATTGGTTCCGTTACCGCCATTTCCTCCGCCAAAAACCACTGTTCCGGTACTCGTTGCTGCGTTGCCGCCCCCCCCACCAGAGTTCGATGAGCCAGCGCCACCACCCCGTGCCAGTACCTGCGTTCCAGTGTCGAAAAAGGAGTCGCCACCATCGTTGCCGGGTGTTCCGCCTGAACCGACGGTATAGTTATACGTGGTTAGTGGCGTAACGGGGATTACTGTCCTGGCGTAAGCACCCCCACCTCCACCGCCTTTACCGGTGGCGCCTGTTCCGCCGCCACCACCGCCGCCCCAGACTTCAACTGTTATTTCGGTCACACTGGCAGGGGCCGACCAGCTGCCGGAACTTGAAGCGCTTACAATGACCACGGGAATTACGGTGAACTCGGTAATGGTTGTAGTTGCGGCTCCAAACTGCTGGTCAATGGAGTTTGCACCAAAGCAGAACTCATCACCCGCCTGAAGCGATAAAGCAACCGAGCCGGATTGCGTATTGGGACCACCGTCGTCAGTGAGTTGGGTTGTGGTACTGTTAATTGCATATAAAAACGGATCCCATTGTGGTCCGTCCTGATCACTCGTCGAGTAATTCCAGTCAAATGAAAGCGTTACAGCATTACTTCCAGGTATTGCTATACAATAGGTCGTTGTATTGTTACCTCCTGATCCCACATTGGAATTGGTCAGACTAATTGAGGTTGGCGCCGAACCGGAATCAACCGTACCATCGCCGCCATTGTTGCTGAAAGTCCATGCAGATGGCGTAAATGAGCCCTGAAAGCCAATTGTATTGAACGCCATGGTGGTTTCTGGTAGTCCGGGCATCAGATCGTTTTTTTTGACCCGGGTACGCGCAGGAAGGAAGGCGGGAGGTGCAACGTGAATGCGCTCATTTCCTGATACCGTAACCATGGCTGTTGCTTGAGAGTCAGCCAGGGCTGCCGTAAAATTCACTGAATGCGATTCCGCACGCAATGTTGTGGTAATCAGTAATAAAAAGAAAACTCTGAACATGGATAGGAAACTTCAAAAGCGGCTGAATATCAGCGAGGCGACAGTATTTTCCTGCCTGTGTGATAGATGATCTGACGGGGTAGTTATTGGAACGTAACAAACCGAATTTCTACTTTTACTTGTCAAAATAAGCTACGAAACCCCGTTTCTGAAAAGAGTTAGAATAGATTAATTTCAGAGTCGAAGTAGTGTCGTTCACTGACTTTTTGCCACTTTAATATTAAGTCATGCTAACAAAACTGATAAACTCAGTTGAGTGTACCTTTCTGAAGTAAAGAGGACCATGCCGCTGAACGGGTGGATTGTGGAAACCCAAAGCGTGACTTCGGTGTTATGTTCCTGTGCTGCCACCCGTAACGATGCAGGGCTATGCGCCAGACTAACAGTCAATTGTGAACTAATCTGAAAACCAATGATGCCCGCTAAATTAACCCTCACCCTCGCTGTAATGCTCTTGTTTTTTATTGGCTGCAAAGCTCCGCAAGGCCCGGTAAGCCTGTCCGGCGATGTTCCCGAAGCCACAGGCTGGCAGCTTCAACCCGTTCTCGACGGACTCGAACACCCCTGGGCTATGGTTTGGCTCAACGAAACCGATATGCTCATCACCGAACGACCGGGTCGGCTGCGATGGGTGCGCAATGGCGTCGTGCAGACCGAACCGGTATCCGGTATGCCCGAGGTCTTCGCCAGCGGACAAGGCGGACTGCTGGACGTGTCCCTGCATCCGGACTTCCCGGAAAACAACCTGGTTTACCTGACCTATGCCGCCGGTAATGACGATGCCAACCGGACCACCCTGGCCCGCGGGCAATTCCGCCAGGGGGAGCTAACCGATGTACAGGTACTCTTCGAAACCAACGTAGCCAAGACCGGAAACCAGCATTTTGGCTCCCGACTGGCCTGGCTGCCGGACGGTACCCTGCTTATGAGTGTGGCCGATGGCGGAAACTACCTGCGTTTCGACGGGGAATGGATCCGCGAACAGGCCCAGAATACGACCAATCACCTGGGAACGGTAGTTCGCCTGACCGATAGGGGGCAAACCGTGCCGCCGGCAACGGCATCGACTGCAACCGGCACAGAACACTCCGGGGATGTGTCCTACGGTTCAACCTCCGAACATACAAACGGTGTATCACCCGCGCCGGTTTCATCGTCCACCGGTGATGCATCGTCCTCACCGGCACCCCGCACCGATGCCCTACCCGCCGACGCCCTGCCCGAAATCTGGACGTACGGACACCGGAACATCCAGGGACTTGCCGTTGACCCGGTTACCGGCACTGTCTGGGCCAGTGAACACGGCGCCCGGGGCGGAGACGAGCTGAATCTGCTGGTAGCCGGGGGTAATTACGGATGGCCGGAAGCTACGTATAGCCGGGAATATCACTACCCCCGCATCACCCGCACCACTACCCAAACCGGTATGGAAGACCCCCTCATCGTGTGGACGCCCGCCCAGGCGCCCAGCGGACTAACCTTCTATTACGGCGATGATTTTCCGAATTGGCAGGGGAATCTGTTCAGCGGTGGGCTGGTCAGTGGCGAGATCCGCCGGATTATACTCAACGAGACGAGCATTTCCGGCGAGGAAAAGCTGACCATAGGTGCGCGGGTGCGCGATGTGCGCCAGGGTCCTGACGGTCGCCTGTATGTACTCACAGACGAGGCCAACGGCCGCTTACTTCGAATTGTGCCGGCCCCGTAAAAGCCAACGGCCGGCTGCTGTGAATTGTGCCGGCCCCGTAAAAGCCAGCGGCCGGTTACTCCGGATTATACCGGCGTCGTAAAAAACAGCGGCCGCTTACTCCGAATTGTGCCGGCGTCGTAAAAGCCAGCGGCCGCTTACTGCGAATTGTGCCGGCGTCGTAAAAGCCAACGGCCGCTTACTCCGAATTGTACCTTGACGGTTTCCCCGGCCGAAACAACCCGGTTACATCCGGTATTTCAAATTATCCCCACCCAAATTCAGATAATTACAACTAATTGTTTAGATTGCCGCACTAAATGTACTCATCACCCGTGCAGCATGATCCGCAACATATTCATCATAGTACTATGGCTTGGCGCCTCATGGAGCCCGCTGGCAGCCCAGTACCAGGTCGACCTGAACGCCCTGACTGTTGATGAAGGCCTGTCGCAAAACGTGGTCACGACCCTGATGACCGACTCACACGGATTTCTGTGGATTGGCACCAACGACGGACTTAACCGCTATGACGGCCACGAAAACCGAATTTTCCGTCGAAGTATCACCGATTCAACCACCATTGCATCCAGCGATATCTATGCGCTGGCCGAAACGCATGACCATCGCATCATAGTCGGTCATAATGCATCCATGATCAGTATCTATGATCCGAATGAAGGCCGGTTTCAACGGTACACCAATCATAGCATGCTTAACCCCAACGGAAACAGTGAGGGTGTTTACCATATTGCTGCCACCGATGATGGCCGGATCTACGCCGTGGCGGGCAAAGACCTGCTCGCCTACAATGCCAGCCTCGACCGCTTCGATCAGCTGCCCCTTCCGCGCGAGATTCCCGGTCTGAGGGCCGTATTCCCGGAAGCCGATTCAACCCTGGTTTTATTCTCCTTCGAGCGTACCGTTCACCGATATCACCTCGCCTCAGGACAGCTCCAAAAATTGGCCGATTACAGCAACGTGAACCAGGGCGCAGTACTGGACTACACATCGCTGGGCAACAATCGCTACGCCCTGGCCCTGCAGGAACGGGTTTATGTGTACGATGCCGCCCTGCAGCAGGTCTGCTACATGGCCCGCTACCCCGAGCCGATTGCGGCTATTACCTACCAGGACGGCAGACTCTGGGCCTCAGGAGAAGGTAACCGCGTGTACGTCTGGTCGCCTGACGGCACCGGATCCCAACCCGAGTTAGCAGCTTCAGTGTCCAATATGGGTGATAATGTAGTCATGGCCCGGAGTATCACCATGAGTCAGGATGGCATACTCTGGCTGGGTACCATCGGGTTCGGCCTGAGCCGGATCTACAACACAAGCACCTGGTTCGGGCTGCTTTCGCATCGCGAAAACGCCCCGGATGCCCTGCAGAGCAGTAGTATCCGCGCTATCTACCCGCTCAGCCCCCACGAAGTACTCATCGGCGGGTACAGCGGACTGGAACGCTATAATTTCGGGACCATGCAGTCGGAAGCGTTGCTGGGCGGTAATTCCGGTAACAACGCCTACATACCTTTTTCTATCACAGCCGATCCCGCAGATGAAACACAGCTATGGATAGGTACCGAAGGAAACGGACTGATCACGCTGGACCTGACCACCAATGCGTACCAGTTGTTTTCGTTCAATAACGGCGATTACCTGAGTAATCTGGTTCAGGATCTTACCTGGATTGACCCGGTGCGCTTGCTGCTGTCCACCTCGAACGGCCTGCGTATTTTTGATACATCCGCCCTGCGCGAGGTCATACATCCTGCACTGACACCATGGTCCGGAATCCAATTCAGTTTTGTCAGGGAATTCGGGGATGGCGACTTCTATGCAGGAACCTTTGACGGACGGCTGGTACACCTGCGTTTTTCCGGCGAGGCTGTTCAGGCAGCATACCTGCTAAACCGCGATTACGGCGCAGTTCGGTTTCTGAGCATGACAAAGGACACCAACGGGGATTTCTGGATGGGTACCGATAACGGACTGCTGCACCTGAATCCGGACTTTCGCCTGCTGAAAAATTATACCACGGAGTCGGGACTGCCCAATAACACCATCTACTCCGTACAGTTCGATCGGTTGGGGAACCTGTGGATGAGCACCAACCTGGGTATCAGCTGGATGGATGTCCGAAATGAATCCTTCACCAATTTTCGAAACGTCGACGGGTTGCAGTCCAACGAGTTCAACCGGAAGTCCTATGCCAGTTACCGTGGTGAAATCCTGTTTCTGGGTGGAATTCAAGGCGTGAACTTCTTCCGTCCGGAGCAGATCACCTCCGAAAACCGCTCTCATACCGTGTACATCGAAACCTTGTCTGCCTCCTCCGGAACCTATCGGCTGAATGCAACCGATATGCTGCGGCTGCCTTATACAGACAACCAGGTTAACATCCAGTTTGCCTCGCCCGTTTTCTACAATCCCAGGGCGTCATCGTACTGGTACCGGTTTGCCAACATTGACACTACCTGGCGGCGAAATCCCATCCAGAATGAACTGATCCTGGCCGGACTGCAGCCCGGTACCTACCAGCTGCAGCTGGTCCGATCGACCGAAGCAAGTCTGCATCAGGCCCCGGTGTCGGAGGTGTGGTTCCGCATTCAAAGTCCATTCTACCAGCTATGGTATGTTCAGCTGGGTGCCATCCTGCTGATTGCCGGGATGGTTGCCTTCAGTGTGAACAGCTACCTGCAGAAACTGCGTCATACCATAGCCATGTCGCGGAAGTACTCCCGTCAGCTCATGCTCTTTCAGGATGAGGAGCGTCGCAGGGTTGCCGAAGCGCTGCATGATAGTATCGGCAGTAAGCTCATGCTCGTCAAACTCTCGTTCCGGCAGGTGTTCATGATCGTAAAAGACGATTTCGCCGAGGAGAAATACCAGGAAATCAACGACCTTATCACCGATACGGTTGCCGAAATCCGTGAAATCTCCCAAAATATTCACCCGCATCTGCTCGAAAAAATAGGCGTCTCCAAGTCGATTCAAGCCCTGCTGGAATCGCTGCAGCCCATGGCACAGGTGCGCTTTACATGGTCCATCGATCCCATTGACGATGTAATCACACCCGATGAAGCCTTGCTGTTCTACCGTTTTGTGCAGGAAAGTATCACCAATGTTATCAAACACGCTCAGGCCCGTAACTGCCATGTGCTGATTCAGGCAGATTGTGTGGAGGGCTATCTGCTCACGGAAATCCGTGACGACGGGATCGGAATTGGCCATGTGAACCGGAACGAACCGGCTGAAACCATGGGGTTTCGGTCTTTCGAAGAGCGGGCCGCCCATCTTCAGGCGGTGTTTTCTGTGGATAGTCCGGCGGAGGGCGGAACGATAATCCGATTGCGAAAGCCCTTGTCGTCCACGGCGTGACCGGGTAACCCGGGTGTTGCTGACACACCCTGCACTAAGTATCTTTGCGGGAATTGGTTGCCGGTACCCCCAGCAAACTATGTTGCTTACACAGCAGGTCAATGTGGGTCCGGCCGCGGCCGGTTGCCGGTACCCCCAGCAAACTGCGGTGCTTACACAATACTTTGTAACCGTGCGTTTCTACTCAAGTTTTATCCCTCGTAAATTCTTTTATTGTATGACTATGGCAATGCACCGGCCAATCATCGTGGATTCGTGCTTATGAAAACCGCAACAGGGACGTAATTTTGAGTAATGTATTCGTTTTAGTGGACGATCATCCGATGTTTCGGAAAGGACTGCAGCAGATTATAACCCTGCTGTATCCTGACTCAACCGTCCTTCAGGCAAGTAATATCAGGGAAACGCTGGACATCCTGGCTGAACGCACGCCGGATGTGGTGATTCTGGATGTGAACCTGCCCGACGGCAACGGGATTCAGTTCCTGCGCGATCATCCGGACATCGTGCAAAACAACCGGATTGTGCTGATGACCATGTACAACGACCGTTTATTGGTCAGGGAATCTATTCTGCTGGGTGTAAGCGCCTATCTGCCGAAGGAGTCGGCTCCGGAGGAAATTGAACGCTGCCTGAAAACTATTCTCAGCGGGAAGAAATATTTCAACGCCCAGGCCACCGAAAGCCTCACAGAGGCAGCTCCGGATAAACGGCAACTGCGTTCCAGTCTGGACAATCTCACCCGAATGGAAAAGGCTGTTCTGCAGGGGGTCAGCCAATCGCTGTCCAGCAAGGAAATCGCCGAAAAACTGGGGGTAAGCTATCGCACGGTTGAAAATCACCGTAACAACATCTGCAGCAAACTGGGACTCAACGGTGTAAACGCACTCACCCGTTTCGTACTGGAGAACAAACACATCCTGGGACTGTGACCTGCACGTGCCGCCAGGCTGCAATGCATGCCGCATACGCCGGATAATCCGGGGTTGCCCTACGTGCCGGTGACTCGCACAGGCAGGACCCGCTGCCGGTGACTCGCATGTGCCGGATTCGCTGCCGGTGACGCACGTGTCGGATCCGCTGCCGGTGACTCGCACGTGCCGGTGACGCACGTGCCGGGAATGCCGGATGTTCTGCGAATACCCGGACAGGCCAAACCCCAATATTTATCCATATCGCTGCGCAGAATCGTTTAATCCCTGCGGCATTATTGGTATTTTTGCAAGTCTGATGGATAGGCGGCCCCGGCAAATGTCACCGTACCTGCCTTCCGCCTGACCCATACCGCATTCGAACCCCATATTTCAAATACGCTTACCGCCCGGAGGCCTCAATCACCCCCGACGGAACCCCAGCATGCTCAAAAACCTCCTCGAAATCACCCGCACCCGGCTCACGCGACGGCGCGCCCGATCGGGTTCACGCGCATGGAGCTGGGTCACGGTCACCATCGCCCTGCTGGTCTCCATCCCTATACTTTCGGTGATATCCAACGTGTTCTTTGCCTCCAGCGGCGATATCTGGGGGCATCTGGCGGCCACGGTTCTTCCCGGGTATGTTCGCAACTCCCTGCTGCTGATGGTGGGCGTGGGTACCGGTGTACTGGTCATCGGGGTGGGAACGGCCTGGCTGGTTACGATGTGTTCCTTCCCGGGCAGCCGGCATTTTCAGTGGCTGCTGATTTTGCCCATGGCGATGCCGGCCTATCTGCTGGCTTATACCTACACCGACCTGCTGGCCTTTGAAGGGCCCGTGCAGGGCTACCTCCGCGCGGTAACCGGGTGGGGAGCGGCCGACTACTGGTTCCCGGAAATTCGCTCCATCGAAGGCGCCATCGTACTGATGTCGCTGGTGTTTTTCCCCTACGTATACCTGCTCACACGCACCGCCTTTCTGGAGCAATCGATTTCCCTGCTGGAGGCCGGCCGGAGTCTGGGCAGCTCACCCACCGCCTGTTTCTACCGCATCGCCCTGCCCCTGGCCCGACCCTCCATTGCCGCGGGTATGGCCCTGGCCCTCATGGAAACCCTGAACGACTTCGGGACGGTGGACTATTTCGGGGTGCAGACCTTCACCACGGGCATCTACCGAACCTGGTTCGGACTCGGTGAGCGCGTGGCCGCCGCCCAGCTGTCGGCCTTTCTCATGCTTTTCATTCTTGTGCTGATCCTGCTGGAACAATGGTCGCGCAAGAACATGTACACCCGCCAGTCCACGGCCGGTCGGTACAAACGCATCAAACTCTTCAAACTGACCGGCTGGAAAGCCTGGGCCAGCACCGCATTCTGCTCGGTTCCGGTGGTGTTCGGGTTCCTGGTACCGGTAGTTATTCTGGTAAATATGCTGGTGGCCAATTTCGGGTCCGCCGTCAATACCCGGATACTGGGACTCATGGGTAACACCTTCATTCTGGCCACCATCGGTGGCGTTGTTACGGTTCTGGTGGCCATGGTCCTGGCCTATGGAAATCGCCGAAGGTCGGGCAGATTGATTCAGTCTGCCACGAAAATCGGTACGATGGGATACGCCATTCCGGGTACGGTCATCGCGGTTGGCATCCTGATTCCGTTCGGGTGGCTGGATAATTTCATTGACGGAAAGTCGCGCGAGCTGTTCGGTTTCTCTACCGGACTGCTGTTCAGCGGAACCGTCTTTGCCCTGGTTTTTGCCTACCTCGTACGATTTCTGGCCGTGGCGTTCAATACGGTGGAGTCCAGCCTGAATAAGATTACTCCGAATATGGACGAGGCGGCCTGGGGGATGGGCTATAGTTTTACCAAGGTGCTACGTAAGGTCCACATTCCCATGCTTTCAGGCAGCCTGTTTGCCGCCATCATGCTGGTGGTGGTTGATATCATCAAGGAATTGCCGGCTACGCTGATCATACGGCCGTTCAACTTTGATACCCTGGCTATTCAGGTGTACCGGCTGGCGTCTGATGAACGGCTTGCCGAGTCGTCCGGTGCAGCCCTGGCCATTGTGCTGGTCGGACTCATCCCGGTGATTATACTCAGCCGATCCATCGCCCGGTCGAGGCAGACCGACGAGGAGTAGGGCAGCAACATTAAGGTTCACTGCGGGCGGGTGGATGCAGAAGCGGCATCGTACCGGGTTTCCGGGGCAATGCACTGAACGGCCGACCGGCATCGTACCGGGTTTGGACTCAGGCTCCCGTTAAGGCGGAGTAGGGCAACCAACGAAGTACAAAAAAAGCCCTGCCGGCAGTAAACCGACAGGGCTGGACAGGGTGTAATGCCGAGTTAAGGATCGTCTGTACGGCAAACGACGGTCTCTTTACGGCCAGTTTACACGGTCCATCAGACGTATGGCCTCCGGATTGTTTTCACCGTACGAGGTCACGTTCACTGCGTCGGTATCAAAATCGGTGAAATCGCCCAGAACACCGGATACTTCCATATCGGTCAGGATGGGGAATTCGTTATTGGCAACGGCATAAATGGCCTGGGCTTCTTCGGTAGCCAGAAATTCCAGAAACGCAATGGCATGGTCGCGGTTCGGGGCATTGGCTGTAATCCCTGCACCACTGATGTTCACGTGGGTGCCGCCGAACTCAGCCGAAGGGAAGTACATATCCACAGCCGCAGCAACCTGCTGATCTTCCTCGCGCTCAGAGGCCATGAGTCGGGCCAGGTAGTAGTGATTGACCACGGCAATATCGCATTCGCCCGCCGCCACAGCGCGGATCTGGTCGGTATCGCCGCCCTGCGGACTTCGTGCAAAGTTAGCCACCATGCCCGCGGCCCACGCTTCGGTTGCTTCCACGCCGTAGGTTTCGATGGCCGATGCCACCAGCGACTGATTGTAGATGTTGTTGGACGAGCGGATGCACAGCCGACCCCGCCACTGCTCGTCGGTCAGCTCGCGGTATCCGCGGAAATTGGCCGGATCAACGCGGTCTTTGTGGTAGACTAAGCCCCGGGTTCGTTTCGAGAATCCAACCCACATATCGTCACGGTCGCGCAGTTCAGCGGGAATCAGCGAGGTCAGCATTTCCGAGTCGAGCGACTGGAAAATACCGGCTTCCTTGGCCCGCCACAGTCGACCTGCATCCACGGTAATCAGAATATCGGCCGGGGAGTTGGTACCTTCGCTGGAAATGCGTTCGATGAGTTCATCGCTGCGACCTTCCAGCAGGTTGACCTTGATGCCGGTTTGTTCGGTGAACTTCTCGTAGAGTTCCAGGTCGGTATCATAGTGCCGGGCCGAGTAGATGTTGACTTCTTTCGCATCGGAGCAGGCTCCGGCCACGAAGGCGATGGTGAAAACAAACAGTAAGAGTCGGGTAAATTTCATGGCAAATATGGGGTTTATTCGATGGGGGGGATGGAACTGCACAAATCATCTTGTGCTAATTTAGACTAAAACCAAATAATACGCACACCGACGCACAAAAGAAACCGTCATTATATTGGTATTTAGGCATATAACTTAGCCGTCTAAGCCTGTCAGAACACAAATCGCTGAACTGAACTGCTGGCGTCCTTGCATCATGACCCTTTGCAACCTGAACTCAAGAAATCGAAATCAACGATATTCGACGCCGGAACGGCAATGATAGAATGCTCCAGCGCAACCAGCCTGTGCCCGTTATAAATGATGAATAACTGATCCAGTTTTAAATCTTCACGGGCAGAAAGCATCGACCGGGTAATTTTTGGTGTTTCAGAAAACGTAACCTCAAACCCCAGTCTTTTACCGCTTTTCAGAACCATAAGGTCAAGCTCGATACCGGTATGCGTCCTCCAATAATAAAAGTCGCGCGTCGAAAGTCTGGAAAGCAGCTGTTCAATAATGAATCCTTCCCAGGAGGCACCCGATTTCACGTTAGTTAGAATGGCATCTGCCTCCATGCCCAGGAGTGCGTGTACTATACCACTGTCCCGAATGTAGACTTTGGGCGCCTTTACCTGCCTTTTTTTCAGGTTCTCGTGCCATGGTTGAAGTTGCCTGATCATATATGTGCCCGTAAGAATATCGAGGTACCTTTTTACGGTCGGCTCCGACACCCCAAGTGAACGTGCAAATTCGGCCCCATTCCAAATCTGACCGTGGTAATGTGCCAGCATCAGCCAGAATCGTCTGAGGGTTACCGCAGGTATATTGAACCCAAAATTTGAGATATCCCTTTCCAAAAATGTCTGGATGAAATTTTCCCTCCAGGAAAAACTTTGCTCTTCATCGGTTCCAAGAAACGATTTTGGAAACCCACCTCGCTTCCAGAGCTTATCCAGGCTTTTGATCCCTGTTTCCATGAGATTAAATCCAGTCAGATTTACGAAACCGATCCGGCCGGCCAGACTTTCCGACGACTTTTGAATTAAATCGGGTGAGGCACTTCCAAGTATCAGAAACTTTCTTGGAGCATCCGCTTCATCAGCCAATACCCGCAACAACCGGAACATATCCGGATTTCGCTGGACTTCATCAATAACAACGAGCCCTTTTTGCTGTTGAAGGATCATTTTGGGGTTCTGCAACAGCAATTCGAAATCGGTGGGATCCTCAAGATCAAATATGATGCTATCCGTTGTTTTGGCTATTGAACGGGCCAAGGTGGTTTTGCCGCACTGACGCGGCCCCATAATGGCCGTTACCGGATTATTCCTGATGGATTTTCTGATATCATCGATGAATGAAGGTCTGTTTATAAGCATCTGGTTAGAAATGTGACATCATTGTTTCTTCGAAGTATATGAGGTTAATATAATAGAATTAATGAAATGCTAAAGTTTAATATTAGATTTTCAATATATAATCACAATTATATGGTGCAAATCCAGTGTTGTGCTTTACTATATCACAGTCTGCTGACGGTGAAAGAACGAACTTCAATCCGTTTAACATCGAAAAGCCGTCGAACCAACGTTGGTTTGGGAGGATGTTACTTAACCCCTGCCTGCTGAAAACCGAAATATATCGAACTACTTCACCTATTACTTCGATCAGGCTGTCCGGTGGCAGGAACCTGGTCTGAAGCAACACGACGTCAAGCTATCCACATTAAATTGTTGCACGTGCAATGCTGTGGGACTGTATTGTATTACAAGCACCTAAACTTCGGAGTCGGTCGCGAAGTTTCAGCGGTCGAACACGTAGTGTATCCAACCAAGCGGGGCCTTGATGTCTCCGTTGGTGTACTGCACGTATTCCGTTATGCCATCATTGACCCCATCGGTGAATTCATCGTCGGCATGCTTGAGCAGGGCCGAGGTGTGTTTAACCAGATCGTAGGTGTGTTCCCCGCCAAAAATGGCCTGGTAACAGTATTTCATGGCAAAAATAGCAGTCTCAGCGTCATCGATATCTGCCTGGTCCAGCGCACCGGTGAGCAGACCGTTCATATAGCCCAGCGAGTAGTTTGAATAGGCCCGTTCGGGCAACGGAGCATCGTTGCACGTTGCAATGATCTGATTGCGCAGCATCGTTGTGACGTGACTGATTGCCTCGGACGTACCCGTTGGGTACCCCTCCATTTCCGCATCGAGCAGGTCGGTGTATGTTTGTTTGGGAACCGACATCCGGAAGTAGTAGAACACGCCGGCAACGGCCAGGAAAATCAGGAGGATGTAGAGCATGAAAGTTGAATTGGTCAATAGGTTTCTTCCCGAACCGCGTCACTCCCCTGAGCGTTCGGTGTGATCGGGATGGAGCATTTCACCGTATTTATTTCCGCTTAGATTTCGGCAGCCCTGCCACGACGAGGTCGTACGAATCACGCACCCACTGCAACAACATCTCGCGCCGGATACCCGCGTCCATGCGAACCGTGTTCCAATGCTTCTTACTCATATGATATCCGGGCAGTACAGCATCCGGATACTCCTCGCGAAGCTCAATAGCCCGCAGCGGGTCACACTTCAGATTGATGCTCTCAAACCGGCTGATACTCGTGAGACAAAACATCTTTCCCGAAACATAAAACACCAGCGTATCTTCATCAAACGGTGTTTTCTCCTCTGTATTTGGTAAAGAAAGGCAGAAAGCGCGTAGCGTGTCGAAATCCATAATGCTGTAATAAATTGCTATTGGAGTGTAGTATTTACGGTTTTTTTACCCAGATTTGATCGGAATAGGGCAGGTACATCGGCAGTGCGGCCGATCCATACCAGCTGAAGATCTCGTAATCAAGTAACCCATTCTCTATAGCCGGATCGGTGCGCAAAATGCTGTTTCTCCAAGGCTCGCCGGAATGGGAAACACAATGGCAAAGTGTCAGGAGTCAATGTAGAAAATATGCCGGGAATTCTATGTAGGGTAAAAGTGTAATGTAGATGAAAGCTTTGATTTCGTCGATTTGTTCACTATATAAATGAAGTCAGCTATTATGCTAACGGATTATTCTCGATATGCGACGATTGCTTCCTAAGATTTCAGTGCTGACGGGAATACTTCTCGTTATGCTTGTTCCTCCCGGTATTGCGCAGCAAGGTTCAGTTTCAGAGCAGTATCGGAATTACAATGATAAGTCCCTTGCACGGGAATTGATAGGGCTTGAGCCAATAAACGAGTCGACCATGAAACCCGGCGACAGGCATATTCGAATCTGGGGAGAGTTCGGCAGCACGAATTTCTATGAATTGACCTTCATCCAGAAGATTGACTCGTCCTATATTGGAGGGAGCTATTTTTATTGGGCGTATCTAAGTTTTGATATGGATGAAGTAGCCCTTGAACGTACGAGGCTAGAGGAAATCATGGGGCAGAGCTGCGTCGAGTTTAAAATGGCGCCCACCATCATAACCTGCCGTAAACCGCTCGAATATGAACCTGACTGGGGCGAAATCCTCCAGGCAGCCACGGAGGCCGGTATATTCAACATTCCACCGTTTGATTCACTACGTATTCCTGATATCAGGCACGAGGACGGAACCGTTACCATGTGGCTGGGTTTTGGGGGAGTATCAAGCGAAATTGAAACGTTTGATGGGGATGAGTACAATATTGAGGTCTATTTGCCCGGTTGGATTGAGGAGGATTCCACCGGGATGGAAATGCTCAATCGCCCCTTGCGGGCAATCTATACCCGAATTCCTTTTGTGCGTGCTGAGTAACCCCGATAGTTCGGGGTGCCGGGACGCTGTAGTTCCATGCTGGCTTAAGGGAACATAGTCATGAGCCGATTAATGACGCTAATCGGCTCATAAATTGCCAATAAGCGAGCCGAAAAAGGCTCAAGACGCAATACAACTGGCAGGAAAAAAAATCAGTATTTCTGGCTGCATTGCTGGATGGTGGAGAGAACGTGTAATTTTGATTTCGAAGCGTGTTTTGATAGCTTGACTTTAGCATTATTTTCCAAAACTCGGCTTGAATACGAATCAGAACCAAATATCAGTACGTGCTAAAACGTTCCAAAAGTACTAATCGATGACAGGTAAAGACATACGCTGGATTCAGCGATTATCGAATTACGTAAAAGCACTTGAACAGCTCAATGATGCTGTTAAACTTGCCAATGAGCGTAACTTAAGCAAATTGGAACAGCAAGGCCTAATTCAATCATTTGAGTACACGCATGAACTGGCATGGCAGGTCATGAAGGATTTCTTTATCTATCAGGGCAATCCTGATATAATGGGTTCCAGAGATGCGACCAGAGAAGCGTTTGCAAATGGATTGATTGAAGCGGGTGAAATCTGGATGGACATGATTAAAAGTCGGAACTTAACCAGTCATACCTACAATGAGGAAATTGCCTCGGATATCGCACAAAAAATAGTTGATGACTATATACATGTATTTAACATGTTCAGCACAACGATGAAAACTATTGAAGCAAATCAGCAATGAATGCGATAACCAATCTGGATACTGGCCTTAAAGCGGGGACCATCATCGCAATCAAGGGTGTGTTTGCCGCATATCCACAGGTTGAGCAGGCCATTTTATACGGTTCCCGAGCCAAAGGAACCTACCGTTACGGCTCCGATATAGACCTGACACTAAAAGGCGCTGAACTTACCCTCACCGTGCTCAATAAAATTGATAACGACCTCGACGACCTGCTTCTTCCCTATAAAACGGATGTGTCTATTTATCACAAAATCGAAAATCAGGACCTACTCGAACACATTGAACGGGTTGGCAGCGTGTTTTACGAGCGAGGCGATTGATATTTGGAACGGGATGGACATGTAAGGAATGCCGATGGTTATCTCATCTCGTTTCGATGAATGCTGTGGGCGTTAACACCGGCAAACGTGCAATTGTAAGCTTCCCTGAAAAACAAGCAGTTGTAAATGGAGGATTGAGAGACAACTTAATAATGAAAGCTTTCAAGGGGATGTACGGGATATCGTGCTAGATGACGAATTATTTGGTGCTTTTAAAGAAATGGTTGAATCCAATGAGTAAATCACAAATCAATAGCGAAGAGACATCGGCTCTACTCACTAGACTCGGTAATAAAGGTGTGCGTAAAGCACTCGATGAGAATCGCAGGTTGGGGATAGCCAATGTGTTTTCAAAAGATGGGAAAATTTACTATCAGCTTCCTAATGGGGATATTACTGCGAAGAAGCCTGAATCGACATAAGCCGGGTTGTTAATATGCGGTTGCTGAACGCTGATTAGAAAAAAGTGAAATCAAAGTGAAATCAGAATTTGTAAATCGGGCTTTTTAGGGCTTTTGGGAGGGCTTACAAAAGGGAGTGCAATCGACAATTTAAAAAGCCATTTCTGTAACAAAAACGACGTTCTACTTACAAAACATAAAAACCCGCTTATTATGCTAAATAAGCGGGTTTTCATGTGTGGGCCCAGAGGGACTTGAACCCCCGACCAATCGATTATGAGACTGCTGAAAATCACATAATATTGTGTTTAATGAGTATTTTTGTGCTTTTTTTGGTCCCACAAAAGTCCCACATATAGATTAACTAATAGACACAAATCTTCACGGAGGTTCGATGAAGTCAGTTTTTCCCAAAAAATTTTGCCTTGTGGGACTAGATATCCTATAGTTGAAGATGTTTGAAAACAAGACTCTTGAATTGCTTAGGAATTATCGCTTAGGTCAATGATTGTTAAGTTAAAGGTCTTAGAATTGTTAATACTTTAAGGTATATCGAATAAATTAATAATAAGACACTTATTTGTCTATTGGCCAATCATCAATGCACTAGTACAAGTAGCTAGCCATCTCACGAAATTATGTCGAAAACAAAAAACCTGTATTTGTCATTAATTGGAATTCCCACAGACGCTCCAAATCAATATGGGGAGCTGTATTTTGTGCATGATCCACAAGGCTGTTGGTATCCTAATCAAGGTAACCGTCTTAATGAAATAGATACTGTTTGCGTTAGGCTTCATGATGGGTTAATTCAGCTCGTTTTCGGTAGTTTGGATAGCTTTTATGAAGTTCAAAAAAAATCACCTGAGTTCTTGTCATCAGCTGGTATGAATTCAGAAGCTAAAATTTCAAGGTATCTATTTAATCAGCTTTTAGAGAAAATCCCATCAGATTTCCCACTTAACAAATATTTATACCTTTGCGATTGTAGAAAAATAGTTAGCAGTCTGCAGGAATGCATTAAGGAGGTAATGCAGCTTCAGGGTGAGTTTTATCGCACTTTAAATCTTGAAGACCTTTTTTATCCGAAGATTAGAGAAGACGATGGTCTAAGGTACGTGACCTCTCCGGTAGTGACAAAACTATATAGTCTATTTGGATCTGTTTATATCAGAATGTATAGTATTCTAGATTATATTACAAAACTCGCAATAGAAATTGAGAACTTGAGATTACAGTTTGATTCATATCCTCGTTTGGCATCAAAAAACTCTCAGTATGGCGATCGAAAAAGAGTATCATTCAATAACCGTACTGGAACTCTGTTTGAAAAATGCCAACTGCTTACAGAGATTGAAAACGTCCGAAATCATTTGATCCATGACGGTCTTTTAGATGAGATGCCAAAAGTATATAGGGTAATATCTAATGGTAAATGCGTAGAAAAATTCCTGCTTTTTCCAGACCAAGATGAAGACGGGCGTTTTATGACTTACAAGAACCGTAATTTATTCTATTATAATGAAAATAAGATCAACTATCGCCTCCCGAATATTGTACAGGAGTTTCAGAAACGATTGCTTTTAACGTTAGAAATGATTGTAGATAAAATTAATAACCCTCAGTATTAATCTTATTTACAAAGACTAATAACGTGTTTCGTGTGCAAGTGTTCGCGTCAAGTATCTGAACTTCAATATACTAGCTCCTCTCACACAAAAGTAATGCCGTATACTGACTTCGAAATCTCTTCTAAACCAAAAAATTTTATTGGAATGACTACAGAAAAAAAAAATCAGCATTATGTACCAAAATTTTATTTGAGAAATTTTTCTTATAAGCAGAATCAAAAGCAGATAGGGTTATATCATATTGAAAAAGCCTTCTTTTACCCTAAAGCTGCAATTAGAAAACAAGGGTCAAAAACTTTTTTTTACGGTCAAGATGGTACACTAGAGGAGAATTTATCTAAAGTAGAAGATACTATTTCTCGTTCTATTCGACATATTATTTCAACTAATGAACTACCACAAGTAAAAAGTGAGGGCCATTTAAATGTACTTTACTTCACTGCCCTAACTCACCTACGAAATCCTGTAGCTATTAACCAGGTTAAAGATAGTGTCCAACAAATGAGGTCAGCACTACTTGAGGAGGATTCTAGCATTGATATTGATAGGCTAGTTCCATCTTTAACCCATGAACAGGCTATTCATATTTCCATATCACAAATAGGGCAAATCATTGATATAATGTCTGATTTAGCTTACAAATTGATAATAAACACTACAGATTGTCCATTTATAACCTCAGACTTCCCTGTGGTTAAATACAATCGTTTTCTTGAGAAATTGAAATGGCAACATGGTAAAACGGGATATGGTACAGCTGGACTACAAATATTTATTCCGTTGAGTCCGATATTAATGATTCTCTTTTTTGATAGACGAGTTTATAAAGTTGGAAATAAAAAAGACAATTTAATTGAATTAACAGATACGAATGATGTAGATAAGCTAAATGAACTCCAAGTATTAAATTCTTTTAGCACCCTGTATTTCAATGAAAAAGTCACGAATGACTATGTAGATGTACTTGTTCAGAAAAGCTCGAAGTATGGACGTGCAAATATTGCTACTTTAAAAATGAGCTATTTGGTAAAACCTGGAGAAAATATTAATAGTTTAAGGCATAAAAATTTAATCGTAAGTGGAGCTACAGATTGTGAAACTGAACTTGAGATTAGCGGGATAAAAATACACTCAGGGTCAAAAAAAATTGAGAATGAAGTTAAAAAAAGTACATCTGTTACTCAATTGAGACCAAAAGCACTTGAAATACTCGATAGTAAATACTATTAAAGCAGCATAAGAATGCAAATCATGTGTTAGAGTTTGTGTAGTGGCTTGTATTCAAGATTGTAGCCACTCCATATACAAGTCTACTTGAAATATACAAAAAATCCTTAGATACGGAGGTAAGAGTTCTGCTGTAAGAGATATATTATTTTGTTAATAACTGGTGATCTTACAGGAAGCTTTCAGTAATATTATTAATGTCTAACCTTGATTTAACTTTCCATTAAGTTTTAATCAATTCGAACGAAACTGAAAGTCTACTATCCATTTTTTTGAAAATTGAATGCTTATGATAATCACCAGCTAATATTTGTGCAGTATTACGCCAAAATTTGTTACTTTCAAAGCTATACACCTACCAACTCCATCAAGACTATGAATATCCAACTCCTTGAGCACGCAATTACACAGGCTTCACAGGCTTATTTTCGGCTGGTGTTGTTGGTGGGTGTAGCGGGCACCGGTAAATCGAATCTGCTTCGTGATGTTGCAAATTCTAAGAACGTACCATTAATTAATCTGAATCTTGAGTTATCTAGCAAACTTATTGATCTCACGCCACAGCATCGTTCTATTCGCATATCCGGTTTGACAGATGAATTGCTGCAAGAACACCCTCAGCCTCTAGTAATTTTGGACAATATTGAGTTGCTATTCAATCCGGACCTTAAACAAGATCCGTTACGTCTTTTACAAGGAATTTCCCGAAATCGCACTATTTTGGCATCATGGAATGGTTCGTTCATTCAAAGACGATTAACCTACGCTGCCGTTGGTCATCCAGAGTATTTTGCTGCTGATAATCCTGATGCTATAATTGTTGAGATGGCATCCTGATTTGACCATCGTATAACTTTTAGACACTACTTGCATTACTATGAAATACGGAGATCTGATTCAGTTCGACCCCATCGAGTCCATTATACAATTACGCACAGCTAATTCTACTGAGACTGCAAAGGAGTACGTTCAATCGTATGTCATTTCCGATCAAATGGCCGAGAAACTCACAGGACGTGTCTACAACAATGGAGAGCTGAAGTCTACTTTTGCCGAGGCCGTATTCCCACAATTACAGTTCAATCAACCGCTAGACAACAAAGGAATTCTGATTGTCGGTAATTATGGTACGGGTAAGTCACACTTAATGTCTCTTATTTCTTCCGTTGCCGAGGATGAAACCTTGGTTGATTCGATTACCAATCTTTCCGTTAAAGAGGCTGCAACTCAAATTGCAGGTAAGTTTAAGGTTATTCGCGCCGAAATCGGTTCAACAACCATGTCACTACGCGATATCCTGGTTTCCGAACTTGAAAGCTACCTGGATGCGGTCGGTGTGAACTACACGTTCCCAGAATCTAATACCATAACCAGCCACAAAGGTGCCTTCGAGGATATGATGGCTGCTTTCGCACAGGTTTTCCCCAATCACGGACTGCTCCTGGTGGTAGACGAGCTTCTGGATTATCTAAGAACCCGAAAGGATCAAGAACTTATCCTGGATCTCAATTTCCTTCGGGAAGTTGGCGAAGTTTGTCGTGACTTACGGTTTCGCTTTATAGCAGGTGTTCAGGAGGCTATTTTTGACAGTCCACGGTTTGCGTTTGTAGCCGATAGCATCCGTCGGGTTAAGGATCGATTCGAACAGGTCCAGATTGCCAGAAGTGATGTGAAGTATGTGGTGGCCGAGCGTCTGCTAAAAAAAACGGCCGACCAGCAGGCCAAAATCCGCCAACATCTATTGCCTTTTGCCAAGTATTATGATGGTCTCAACGAACGAATGGACGAATTTGTCCGGCTATTCCCGATTCACCCTGATTATATCGATACATTCGAAAGAGTGACTTTGGTAGAGAAGCGTGAGGTGCTCAAAACCCTTTCTCGCAATATGAAGGCTATTTTGACCGATGAAGTGCCAGAGAATGAGCCGGGTCTCATAGCCTTCGACCGTTACTGGAAAACAATTAAGGATAACCCGTCTTTTCGCTCTATCCCCGAGCTTCGTGATGTTATCGAGTGTAGCCTGGTTCTGGAATCCCGTATAGAGAGTGCCATTTCCCGTAAACAATACAAGGCGATGGCTTTGCGGCTTATCTATGCACTATCCGTGCATAGACTTACTACGGGTGACATTTACGCTCCAATGGGCGCAACTCCCGAGGAGCTTCGTGATCGCCTTTGTCTTTATGATCCCCTTATTGAAGATCTCGGCGGTACAGAACCCGATAAAGACCTGCAAACCTTGGTTGAAACGGTATTACAAGAAATTCATCGTACTGTCAACGGACAGTTTATATCCGTCAATCCAGATAACAGACAGTTCTATCTGGATCTCAAAAAAACGGATGATTTTGACGCGATTATCGAGCGTAAGGCCGAAACGTTGGGCGAAGATCAGCTTGATCGGTACTATTACGAGGCTCTAAAGCGGGTAATGGAATGCCAGGATGTGACCTATGTTGGGGGTTACAAGATTTGGCAGCATGAATTGGTCTGGCAAGAACGAAAAGCAGCCCGTTCCGGGTATTTATTCTTTGGCGCTCCTAACGAGCGTTCAACGGCCGTGCCACAGCGAGATTTCTATCTATACTTCGTCCAGCCCAACGATCCGCCGCGTTTCAAAGATGACAAATTAAGTGACGAAGTTTTCTTCCGGCTAAAGGAAATCGATGAAGAATTCCAGACCTCTTTGCGAAACTACGCTGCTGCTCTCGATCTGGCTGGCACATCTTCCGGACATGCCAAATCTACCTATGAGTCGAAAGCGAATGGTTTCTTGCGCAGTCTGGTGCAATGGCTACAAAAGAACATGGCCAATGCATTTGAGGTTACCTGGCAAGGTCGTTCAAAATCTCTCATGGAGTGGACGAAAGGAAAATCCATTCGCGAGTTATCAGGCGTTTCACCACATGAAACCATAAACTTTAGAGATTTTGTCAATACCGTATCAAGTATTTGCTTGGCTCCGAATTTCGAAAATCAAGCACCAGAATATCCCGCATTTTCCGTGTTAATTACCGGGAGTAACCGAGCGCAAGCCGCTCAGGATGCACTACGAGCCATTGCCGGACAAAACAAAACGAAGCAGGCTACAGCTGTACTTGATGCTCTCTTGTTATTGGATGGAGATAAAATTGATCCGCATAAATCGTCATATGCCCAATTTGTTCTGGACGTTTTAAAATCAAAAGGCCAGGGTCAGGTGGTTAATCGAAGCGAAATCATATCGGATGATTATGGTCTGGAGTATATGGATCCTGCGGGAGCCAGACTTGAACCCGAGTTGGTCAGCGTTTTGCTTGCTTCCCTGGTGCACTCCGGTGATATCGTTTTAGCAGTACCTGGTAGCAAATATGATGCTACTTCTTTACCACAGCTCGCCGCTGCGGGTGTAGATGAATTGGTTCGTTTCAAGCACGTGGAGCCTCCAAAAGAGTGGAATATCCCTGCACTGAAAACCCTCTTTGAAACCTTGTCACTGCCACCGGGTATGGTACAGCTCATTACGCAAGGGAAAGAGGAACCTGTTCAGAGCTTACAGAAAGCTATTCAAGAACTGGTTAAACGTCTGGTAATGACTCAGCAAGCGCTTCGGGACGGGTTATTGTTTTGGGGTGTCGACCTGCTTAGTGGTTCTGAATTAGCGGTTCGTGCCGGCAAACTGTCAGAGAGTAAAGAGTTTTTTGAATCGCTGCAGGCTTTTACAACGCCAGGTAAGTTGAAGAACTTCCGTTACACGGTTACAGAAGTTGCCTTGCACCAAGCGTCGCTTACGGCCTTACAGGAGATTGACAATGTAAGAGCCTTGTTGACCGAACACGGCCAACTCATATCATGGTTGTCATCGGCGGAGGGTGTCTTGCCAGCAGATCATGACTGGGTTGATCGGGTCAAGACTGCACGCAAAGATGTACTGGACAAATTAGCGGTCGCTGATTTTGCTAATCTATCCAGTGAGTCACAATGGATTGGCTCCACCTTGCTATCGCTAAAGAAAGCCTACATCAGCGAGTACATCGGATTGCATACCAAGGCACGACTTGGACTCAGCGAAGACCGACGCAAAGTGGCTTTGCAGAAAGACGAACGGCTTGCGACGTTAACAAAACTGGTGGCGATCGACCTGATGCCCCGGCAGCAACTCACGGAGTTTCAGAACCGACTGGTTGGTCTCAAAAGCTGTTTTGCGCTTACTGAGCGTGAATTGGAGTTATCGCCTGTATGTCCGCATTGCAGTTACAGAACTTCCGCTGAACCGGTCCAGGCAGCAGCAGCGCTGCAACTATCAACCCTGGATGACAGGCTCGATCAAATGGTTGCTGGATGGTTATCAATCATTCTGAACAACTTGGAAGATCCGGTAACCAGTCAAAACCTCGCGCTACTCAAAACGGAGGACCGTGAGTTGCTCCAAGAAGTATTACGTTCCCGGGAGTTACCCGAACCACTGGACAATAACTTTGTTGTAGCGCTCAAGGAAGTATTATCGGGTTTGGTGAAAGTGACTGTAAAGACCGATGAACTGCAGCAAGTATTTCAGGTGACAGATGGTACCGCTACCCCGGGCGAACTAAAAAAACGTTTCGATGCCTACATTGATCAGTTAACCAAGGGCAAAGATCCGGCCAAGGTTCGGATTGTCCTGGAACATTAACAGTATATTGATCTATGATCGAACGCGACATACATACCATCCTCAAACAAGGCGAAAATCTCTCTACCGAGTTCAAAAGTGATCGTAAGTCGCTATCGGATAAAGAATTGGTTGCAGCTGTTGTTTCTTTGGCAAATACAGAGGGAGGTGTACTTCTGCTCGGCGTTGAGGATGATGGGTCCGTTACGGGGTTGCATCCCAACCATATTGACGTAACGGGTATTCCGGCACTCATTGCCAACAGAACCAATCCTTCTATTTCCGTGCGCGTTGAACGTGTTGATATTAACAATGCACAAATTGCTAGTATATCTGTTCCAAAGTCACGCCAGTTGGTATCTACTTCGGACGGATTATTGGTACGACGTCGATTGAAACTGGACAATACGCCAGAGGCGGTTCCCTTTTACCCGCACGAGTTTATTCAGCGGCAGTCATCCATGGGCCTCGTAGATCCCTCGGCCATGGTGATGGAAGATTTGGAGGTGTCTCAATTTGACCCATTACAACGATTACGCATTCGAAAGGCTATCAAACAGTATGGAGGCGAGCAAACCCTTCTTGCTTTGGCGGATGATGAGTTGGACGGAGCTTTAGGACTACACAAAGAGGTGAATGGCATTAAGCGTCCGACCCTTGCCGGAGTTTTGCTCCTTGGTACCGAAACCCTACTTCGTGACCATGTACCAGCGTATGAAGTGGCGTTTCAGGTGCTTCAAGGCACCGATGTGAAAGTAAATGAGTTTTACCGCAAGCCGCTATTGGAAACTTTTGAAGAAGTTGAGCTGCAGTTTAAAGCCCGAGTTGAAGAAGAAGAGATTCAAGTTGGCTTGTTTCGAGTTCCGGTACCAAACTTTGACCGACGTGCCTTTCGTGAAGCCTTCGTTAATGCCCTTGTGCATCGTGATTACAGCAGGCTTGGAGCCGTTCATGTTCGGATTGATAGTCTTGGTTTAAGTATTAGTAGTCCTGGGGGATTCATTGAAGGGGTTAAGCTGGAAAACTTGTTAGTTGCAGATCCCAGGTCGAGAAATCCTTTGCTTGCTGATACCATTAAACGCATTGGTTTAGCCGAGCGTACCGGGCGGGGTATCGATCGTATTTATGAAGGTATGTTGCGATATGGTCGGCCTGCGCCTGACTTTTATATGTCTAATGAGTATCTGGTATCCGTTCAGTTGTCAAATACGGCTGCCGACCTTGATTTCCTCAAAATGGTCGTCGAACAGGAAGACAAACTGGGCACCATGCCAATTGATTCACTGATTATTCTATCACGTTTGCGTGAGGAGCGTAGATTAAGTACGACCGATTTAATGGGTTCTGTTCAAAAATCAGAGACTCAGGTTCGTGCTGCACTTGAAAAACTAGTCGAAACGGGATTTTTAGAACCGCATGGCTCGGGGCGTGGTCGAACCTACACCTTGAGTGCCGCTATGTACCGTAAATCGGGTAAAAAATCTGAATACATACGTCAGGCTGGATTTGATGCTATCCAGCAGGAGCAAATGGTACTTAAGTTTATTAAGGCCCATGGCCAAATTAAGCGTGCAGATGTCATGGACTTGTGCCACTTGGATCGGAATCAGGCTTACCGTTTACTTAACAGAATGAAAGAGTCCGGTCAAATTAATCAAGTCGGAGAGCAAAAGGGGGCCGTATATGAGTTACCCTAACAGGATATGCTCGCTTTTATGCTTAGAGAGCATAAATATGCTCAACGAGCAAATGACGAGCATTACGAGCATAAACCCCGGAAACTTGCTTAAAAGCTCGTCATGCAGAGTTCTGAGTGCCTCTCTTTATGCGCCAGGCGGTTATTTATGAGCCATTTATGCGCCTGGCGTTAAAATTATTAAAGCACATCGGTTATGAAATCGGAAACCGCTATTGGAATTAAATCAGACGTCATTTAAAAAAACAAGTATAAACAATGCCTGAGAATACGCTTTTCGACTCGGAAGAAAGGGTCTTAAATAAACCAGCTGGTCCCGTAACCTGTCTAGGTATGACGTTCGAGAACGACGAGACTCGACGTTCATATTTCACCGATGAGCTGCGCAAGAAGCTGCAGGACCCGGAGTTCCGCAAAATCGAAGGTTTTCCAATCGGCACCGACGAGGACATCCTGAATTTGAGCGATCCGCCGTATTACACCGCCTGTCCGAATCCGTGGATAACTGATTTCATCGAAGAATGGGAGTCTCAAAAACCGCCTAAACCCGAAGGCTACCACTATCACCGAGAGCCTTTTGCCGCCGACGTAAGTGAGGGCAAGAACGACCCAATCTACAATGCGCATTCCTACCACACCAAGGTACCGCACAAGGCCATTATGCGTTACATTCTCCATTACACTGAGCCGGGGGATATCGTGTTTGACGGCTTCTGTGGCACAGGTATGACGGGAGTAGCAGCGCAGATGTGTGGGGACCGCGAAGTGGTCATGTCTCTTGGCTACCAGGTGAAACCAGACGGCACCATTTTGCAAGAGGAGCTAGACGAGGATGGTAAAAAGGTTTGGAAGCCTTTTTCAAGACTGGGCTCTCGTAGAGCTGTATTGAACGACCTTTCGCCAGCGGCGACTTTTATTGCCTACAACTATAACACGCCTGTCGATGTTACAACGTTTGAAAAAGAAGCTAAACGGGTTCTAGAGGAAGTCGAGTTGGAATGTGGATGGATGTATGAGACCAAGCATACGGATGGTCGAACTGGGAAGATCAATTTTACCATTTGGTCAGATTTGTTTATCTGTCCTAGCTGTTCTCAAGATATTGTTTATTGGGAAGCCGCTGTCGATAAAGACAATGACCGTGTCAATGAAGAACTCTTCTGCCCTCATTGCGCGACTGAATTAACAAAAAGGGACATGGATCGTGCCTGGGTGACAAAATTTGACCATTCCATTACTAAAACTATAACACAAGCGAAACAAGTACCTGTTGCGATTAATTATTCAATTGGCTCTCGAACATATAGAAAAATCCCAGATCAAAACGACATAGACTTGATAGAGCGGATAAATCAGTTGGAGGTGCCATTCTGGTTCCCAACTGCACTGATCCCCAAAGGCGACAAAACTGGTGAGCCAATCAGAGTTGGAATTACACATGTTCATCATTTTTACACTAAGAGAAATCTTTGGGCTCTTGCGAGTTGTGTAGAAAAGGCACGTAGTACAAGAGTTATGTTTGCACTTACTGCGATAATCAGAACGTTAACCAAAATGTTTCGCTGGGCCCCAAAGGGGAAGCATACCGCAGGCACCTCTGGAAACTTGTATATTCCCTCTATTACGCATGAATATCCAATATTCAAGGCGCTGGATAGGAGGATTGGGATATACGAAGGCCTCCATAAATACTCAAAATATTTTGACCATTCAGTTGTTTCAATGTGTTCCTCATCATCGGAAACAAGAATCCCAAGTAACAGCCTAGATTATTTGTTTCTAGACCCGCCGTTCGGCGCAAACTTAAGTTATTCAGAGCTAAATTTCTTGTGGGAATCATGGCTTGACTTGATGACCGACATCAAGCCAGAGGCGATTGAAAACAAAACACAGAGCAAGGGGGCTAACGAATATCGTCAAATTATGACAGCCTGTTTCCGAGAAGCCTATCGAATACTAAAGCCTGGACGATGGATGACAGTCGAATTTTCTAATACCAAAGCTGCTGTTTGGAACAACATTCAAACTGCGCTGACTGAGGCCGGGTTTATCGTTGCGAATGTAGCGGCATTAGATAAGAAGCAGGGAAGCTTTAATGCCGTAAATAATCCAACCTCTGTAAAGCAAGATCTCGTTATCTCGGCCTATAAACCCAATGGTGGCTTTGAAGAGCGGTTCCAGAAAGAGGCGCAAACCGAAGAGGGTGTTTGGGATTTTGTTCGCACGCACTTGAAGTATTTGCCGGTCACCAAGCAACAGGGACTCTTACTACAGTTCGTTCCGGAACGTGATCCCCGCATATTGTTCGACCAGATGGTGGCTTACTACGTCCGCAAGGGGTACCCGGTGCCGATCTCCAGTCAGGAGTTCCAGGTTGGGCTTTCGCAGCGTTTCATCGAGCGTGATGGTATGTTTTTCCTACCGGATCAGGTAGCCGAATACGATCGAAAGAAGATGACTTCTGGTCAGATTCAACAAGTGAGTATGTTTGTATCTGACGAAGCGTCCGCCATTCAGTGGCTTCGCCAACTCATCAAGGAAAAACCGCAGACCTTTTCCGAAATCAATCCGCAGTTCATGCAGCAGTTGGGCGGTTGGAGCAAGAACGAAGCCCAACTCGATCTGCGTGAATTACTCAATCAGAGTTTCCTCAGTTACGACGGCCAAGGTCCAGTACCCGAGCAGATTCACGCCTACCTCTCCACCAACTGGAAAGAACTGCGCAACCTGCCCAAAGATGACCCAAACCTTGTCGCCAAGGCCCGTGACCGTTGGTACGTTCCCGATCCGAACAAGGCAGGCGACCTGGAGAAGCTTCGCGAACGCTCACTATTGAAAGAATTTATGGAATACAAGGACAGTAAAAAGAAACTGAAAGTATTTCGCCTCGAGGCTGTCCGTGCAGGATTCAAGAAAGCCTGGCAAGACCGTGATTATGAAACCATTATTTCCGTTGCAGAAAAAATTCCGAACCAAGTCTTGGAAGAAGACCCCAAGCTATTGATGTGGTATGATCAGGCATTAACACGAATAGGAGGCTGATTATGCATCTTAGCAAAATCATAGTTGAGAATTTCCGAGGTATAAAGCACGCAGAAATCTTGTTTGAAAGAGATATTACTGTTTTAGTCGGCGAGAATAACACGGGGAAAACGAGCATACTGGAGGCTCTCCGTTTGTGTCTTGATACGGTTAAGTCTGATAAGACGTGCAACTTTTCAGAATTTGACTTTTACAGAAATGAAGCGCGAGGTAATGTCGCATTATGTGATCCAATCAGAATAACTCTGAATTTCTTCGAGACCGAGGATAATCCGTGGCCAGATCATATAACACAAGGTCTAAATGATGTTATTGTAGGGAGTGATTTTTCCGCCATCAAGCTCCAGGTTATAGCCAAATACGACGTTGAAGCAGGAGAACCAACACAGAGATGGGCTTTTCTTGATGATGCTGACAACGAGCTATTAGGTAAGGCGGCTATGATTAAGGAATTACGTCGTTTTAGGCCGTTTTTCTTCCAAACTGCTCTTCGAGCGGCAAAAGATCAATTCCATGGACAGTCAACATATTGGGCATCATTCTTAAAGAATAAAGATATAGATGATGCCACGCGACGGTCTCTAGAACAGGAACTCCTCCAAGTCAATCAGAAAATTGTAGACGCCCATCTGAGCTTTAGAGACGTAGTTTATGAAGTGAAGCGCATATCTGAACTTGTAGACGTTGGGCAGGCTGATGTCGTAAGCGTCGACCCTGTTCCACCTGATGTTTACAAATCACTTAGGTATACGGATGTGAATATCTTGAGCGCAACTAATGCCAAGATCCCAATCAGAAGCCATGGTGAAGGGACACAAAGCCTTTCTATTCTGCTATTGTTCAGCGCATATCTCAAGACGAGGCTTCAGGCTGATGTCGATTTACACGCCGAACCGATTATAGCAATCGAAGAGCCGGAGGCACATCTACATCCAAATGCCATCCGTGCGGTATGGCGGCTTCTTCTTGATTTACCCGGGCAGAAAATCATTGCAACACACTCTGGCGATATCTTGTCCGAAGTGCCAGTACCGAAACTTAGAAGGATGAGACGCAAAGACGAAGTTACCGAGTGTAATGCGATTCCTGCCGAATTATTATCCAACGAGGAGTTGCGCAAATTCAACCATCACGTTCGGCGGAATCGCGGCGAACTGCTATTTGCACGTATTTGGCTCATAGTAGAAGGTGAAACAGACGTCTCGGTTTTTGCTGAATGTGCGGACATCATTGGTGTAGATCTTCATGCAAAGGGAGTTCGCATCGTAGAATGTAGCCAGGCCGGGGGTCCAGGTATTTTCATCAAAGCGGCGGATGCACTTGGTATACATTGGTACTTGGTGGCTGATGGTGATGAACGTGGGCAAGAGTATATCGATATCGCAAAAACACTGCTGAATGGAAGGTCTGAGGCGAATCACATCTCGGCTATATCATATTCAAACATCGATGTTTTGTTGTGCCACTCTGGTTTCGGACAGCCTTATCGTGATGGGGTTGGTCGAATTAAAGAGGCCGAATTAGATGGACTGACCATTGATAGTGTAGCATACTGGGAAAAGGTGTACAAACTTGTTAAAAATTCAAGAAGATTCTCAAAACCAGAAGCTGCGCTAAAATCTATTTTGGCTATGAAGACGGCTGGGGCAGATACGGTACCCACCGAACTAAAAAGAATTCTCAATCGAATCACAGCTAAAGGGGAGGAGGGAACGTGACAGTTGCCATAGAAATGCTAAATGCTAACCAACGGCAGGCTGCTGACTGGGGTGAGGGTCCATTGATTGTGCTAGCAGGGCCTGGATCAGGTAAAACTGCCGTTCTAACTTTGCGCATTGCGAACCTAATAATGAATAGTCCAGATGATAGTTTCCGCATACTTGGGCTTACTTTCACGGTTAAGGCTGCTAATGAGATGCAAAATCGTATCCGTGATTTGACTGGTGTTGAATCACGACGTATTAAACTTTGTACTTTCCACTCTTTCTGCACGGACTTGCTTCGCCAGCATGGAAGTCACTTGGGGTTAAAGCCGGATTTCTCAGTGATTACGGCTGAAAAAGATCGTCTCGCACTTCTCGGTGAAATGCAAAATAGTGGTGAGTTAAGTATTGATAATCCGGAGGATTCCCTGAGGAAGATTGACACTTTGTTTACGCAGGGAATAACAGTGGAAGAATTACCTGCACTGTTTACAAGGGAACAGGAAAGCATATGCAGATCATTGCAAGATATGTTCAGAAGATACTTAGCTAGGTTAATCGAAGAGAATCAGCTCGATTTCGGCTCTATGCTCTATTACACAAGAGAACTACTCACTTTAAAGCCGCGTATCGCGAAGCAGGTAAGGACAGTATTTAAATATATTTGTGTGGATGAATTCCAGGATACTAATCTAGGGCAGTATAAAATACTTCGGTTACTTGCCCCTGACTCGACCTCTAATCTCTTTGTGGTGGCAGATGATGACCAGATCATTTTCCAATGGAACGGTGCCGACCCAAAACGTTTGGAAGAACTTAAAAGTGACTATAATCCCCATATTATTCAGTTGCCTCAAAATTATCGTTGCCCACCAGAGGTAGTTGAAATTGCTAACCGTTTAATAGCTCATAACCCTGGTAGAGCATCAACAAAGGTAGATGGTGTATCAAAGAGCAAAGTGAATGGGAGAGTTGAATTGGATGTGTTTAAAAGTTTTGAGGATGAAATTGAAAGTCTTATTTCAAAAGTTGATCAAATTCCAAGAAATCACCGAGAAACATGTCTTGTTATATCACGCAGTAACAAACTGTTAGTTCAAATTCAATCAACTATGCAAAATAAGGGTGTGAACGCCGAAATAGTAAGTAAACACCAAGACTTTACAAGTACTCTGGTGCAGCTCATTTACTACGCATTGAAAGTAGCTAATGCTCCAGAATCTCGCAGTCTGCTTAACAAGCTTTGTTCGGCAGCCACATCGATAAATGATAATACAATTTCTGCGGAAGAGGTTTCGACAAAAGCAAAGGTTGAAAACATTATGCCACTTCGAGCTTTTTTTTCAACTGCAACTTTGAGTGAAACTCTAAAGCAATTCGCTAATAGTGGTCTAAATTTCTTATGCGATACTCTCGATTATCCCAGGTTCGTGGAAGTGTGCTTTGGGCTCTTCGATAAGTTTAATTTAACTGAAAAACAAGAAGAGGTTTATCCCGACTATGTAGATGACAAGCAGAACTGGAATAGGATAACGAAGGATATTCACCGGTCGCACGGTAAAGACGTGAGCCTCCATATTTTTCTGCAGGAAATGGACATATCACCGAAGGCAAAAAAACTGTCAAGAGATTGTGTGCGACTCCAAACTATACATACAGCCAAAGGAACAGAATTCGAAAACGTTTTTATAATTGGTTTAGCTGAAGAACTGTTTCCTACTTACTTCGCGATCAAGAAAGGTGAGATAGCTATCGAAGAGGAGCGCCGGAATTGCTTTGTGGCAATCACACGGTCTTCGAGGAACTTGTATCTGAGTTACGCGCGAAACTACTTCGGGTGGAGCAAGCGCCCCTCGAGATTTCTGAATGAGATGGGGTTATTGAATGGGTAACATTTGGCAATACAGCACCATCCATAACAGCGTTTGCAAAGTTATCGAGGAGCAAACGTTGTGGGGACAGGCTGTGTGCCGTGTATGGTTGCCGAATCAGGATGCGGTGGTGCGGGTGCCGATGGCGTCGTTGCAACCGTTGAACAATCATATCCATCCTGAAATCGAATCCCATCGTATTGCCTATATCACGGCTGCAGCTAAGGTGGCCGAGGTGCTGGAGGGTTCGTTTGGTAGTGACGATGGGCACGTCTTGCTCGCGCCCATGGAGTCGAATGTAATTCCTCTGCCTCATCAAATCCAGGCTCTATCCCGGGCTATTGCTAACGATAGAATTCGTTATTTGCTGGCCGATGAAGTGGGGCTGGGAAAGACCATCGAGGCCGGTCTCATCATGCGCGAGTTGAAATTACGCGGACTGGTTCGGCGTATTTTAGTGGTAGCTCCTAAAGGGTTGGCTTCGCAATGGGTTTCCGAAATGCGCACGCATTTTAACGAACATTTTCAGTTGATTCTGGGGGAAGACCTGAGCAGTCTGCAGCGAATGAAGGCCGGGGAGCAAGCAAGTTTTTGGGGCTCATCCACAGGGTTGTCCAATTTGGATGTGACCGATGCCATTAACCCGTGGCATGTGTTCGATCAGGTCATTGTTTCCCAGGATTCCGTTAAACCATTGGACAAACGCCGCGGGTGGACCAAAGATCGTATCGATGCCTATAATCAAACTCGTTTTGAGGATTTAATTTCAGCAGGTTGGGATCTCGTCGTGGTGGATGAGGCGCATCGTCTGGGCGGAAGTAGTGAGCAGGTTGCGCGGTACAAGTTGGGGAAAGGTCTGTCGGAAGCGGCTCCCTATTTGTTATTGTTGTCCGCTACCCCTCACCAGGGAAAAACCGATGCCTTTCACCGTATCATGAACCTATTGGATGAGAAGGCGTTTCCGGATGAAGAGAGTGTTACCCGCGAGCGTGTTACTTCCTATGTTATTCGGACAGAAAAGCGTAAAGCTATCGATGCCGAGGGCAAGGCGTTGTTCAAACCACGCCGTACAGAGATGATTCCGGTGGTCTGGCATCAGCAGCATTATCTTCAGGAACAATTGTATGAGGCGGTCACCGATTATGTACGCGACGGATACAATCAGGCTATCATCGAAAAAAAGCATCATATCGGATTTTTAATGATTTTGATGCAGCGCTTAGTGGTTTCCAGTACCCGGGCTATTCGCACAACACTGGAGCGTCGACTCGCTGCGCTACAACATCAGGAAAAGGCTGCGTTGGACCGTTTGCGCAGCGACGATACGAATGATGAGACGCAGGAATTATCGGAGGAGGAGCTGTCTGAGTTATACGATAGGGATGGGCAAGAACTCCTGGATGAACTTCTGAAATCACATCTCACAGCATTGACGAGCGAAGCCAGTACGGTGAAACGGCTGCTGGATGCTGCAACGGCGTGTGAACTTGCTACACCTGATGCCAAAGCAGAGGAGTTAATCGACCGTATTTATCAATTGCAGTCCGAGGAAAATGATCCGGAATTAAAGATGCTCATCTTTACCGAGTTTGTCCCCACGCAGCAGATGGTGCGTGAGTTTCTGGAAGCTCGGGGAATATCTGTGGTTACATTGAACGGTTCCATGGATATGCAGGAGCGTAAACAAGCGCAGGATGCTTTTCGCAACAGCCATCGGGTATTGGTGTCGACTGATGCTGGTGGGGAAGGACTTAATTTGCAGTTCGCCCATGTTGTGATTAACTACGATATCCCCTGGAACCCAATGCGGTTGGAACAACGGATTGGGCGGGTAGATCGGATTGGTCAGCCGAAGACGGTACGTGCCATCAATTTTGTGTTCGAAAATTCTGTTGAATACCGGGTGCGTGAGGTTCTTGAGGAAAAACTGTCGGTGATTTTTCATGAATTTGGTATTGATAAAACCGGTGATGTGCTGGATTCTGCCCAAGCCGGTGCGTTGTTTGATGATGTATTCACACAGGCTATTTTGCATCCCGATGAAATAGAAAGTCGCGTCGAGGAGGCGACGAGCTGTATTCGAAATGAAATCCGAAAAGTTCGGGAAATGTCGGCGGTGTACGGTATTTCCGATGAGCCGAATATTCACGCTGCAGAACGGCTTCGTTCACATCCATTGCCTCATTGGGTCGAGCAAATGACTGTTGGCTATTTGAAATCGCACGGCGGAGAGGCCGTACAGAAGCGAAGCTGGTGGGATGTGCGCTTTACCAACGGATTGGAAGTACGAAAGGCTGTATTCAGTACCCGCGAAGCAGAGCGGTTATCCGATTCTACCTTGCTGAATTTGGAGAACAATCATATTCGCGGACTTGCTATGAACCTGCCGCAGGTGGCATTGGGTCAGCCGATACCCTGTGTCCGATTGGAGCAACTGCCTGCGAGCTTGTCCGGGTCCTGGGGTCTGTATGAAATCCGCCTTCAATCGGGTATGCATACGGAATCGGAATTTTTGCGTGTTCCGGCCGTCAGAAGAGGTTACCTGTGTGTTTTCAGAAGTGACGAGGGAAAGGTATTTGTCCCAACCGCACGACATATCTGGGATATTCTGCAAACCTCCCCGGCTCAGGTTGTAGATGTATTAGAATCGGCAGACTCAATGAAGGTTCATAACGAACTCTATGTTGCAGCTGAGAATACAGGTCAAGAGGTCTTTGAATCTATGCGACTGGTGCATCGTGAGTCCATACAAAGAGAAGAAGAACGAGGCACGGTATCTTTTGCTGCACGAAGAAAAGCTATTGAAAAAGTCGGTTTACCCGAAGTGCGTCAATTCCGGTTGAATCAATGTATTCTGGATGAAACGGAATGGCGTAAGCAATTACAGGTGGCCAACGATGTGATGCCAGAAATACGACCGTTATTGCTGTTACGTGTGTTGCCTGGAGGAGCGTAATGGGTTCATGGAGAGATAGCATACTTAGTAATTTTGTGCCCAACATTAGCAAACTGACGCTGGTTGCCGATCCTGATGGCTTGCTGACAGAAGAAAAGTTGGGTGTTGAGCTTCGCAACCGAGGATTCGATCTCATGGAGTTTACCGATCCGATTGAGTTTCGATATGCCTATGAGTCGAAATATCGGGCCCAGTGGGACCAAGGTCTTATGACCGATTTGGTTGTGAGTCTGCGTGTACAAGATATGTCGCTCGAAAAGCTTCCGTATGATTTATTACTGGCTGGACGTCAGCTATCGTTTAATCTTGGTGAGCTCTTTCCGCATTTCAGTTACCCGGTCATGCAGAAAATGGGTGTTCATCTTATGGATGACATCTATGATGCCCAACAAGCACGCAAACCGGAGCGGATGGGGGATAATGCCACGATAGATTTTGTGCTTCGTAATGTATTCAATGTGGCACCAGAGTTAATTCACTCAGATACGGATTTGTTAAAGGCGCTACTTCAGCTGCATTACCGCAATGCAACCTTGCCCGACGTATTGGCCATACGGTTATATGATATTCTGGCAATGAAGCCATTATTCAAGGGATGGCCATTGAAAGAAATTATCCCACATTCGGAAGCATTCTATGCATTCTTGCAGGAGCGTTGGAATAGGTTTATTGTGTTAATGGACGCCAGTACTCAAGTTCGTGAAAATATTTCAACGGTAGATTTATCCTACAGTGGTCCGGAAAAGCTGCCATTTGAACATCACGATATTCGTGTATATATGGATAGCTTGTTTCTGGAAGGTAAGCTGACGCCAGTTCTTCTGCAGAACGCAGAGATTACCATGGAATTATGGATGCGTAATGGAATTGCCACAACGGCCTCCGACAACCGTGAATTGCGACTGTCGCGATTAATAGAAAGTATTGAAGATGCCATTCCGAATCCGGAGGCACGCTATATAGAGTGGATGGCTTTTGCATCCAGGTGGGCTGAAATTACGGCACTCAGCTTTGGGGGAAGTTCGACAAAGGTTAACGAAACGTTTGATCGCCTATCAAAGACTATTCAAGATTGTTTTGCTACATGGCTGCATCGGAACTATTCTGGGTTAATTAATTTGCCGCCAACGCAGCCGGTTATGGTTCACCACGTATCCAGATCTATGGCACGGGAATTGGACCGAGCCCGTAAAATGGCCTTGATTGTTATGGATGGGTTATCAATGGACCAGTGGGTTACGGTCCGGCAGGTAGTGCAAGAACGAAAAACCGATTTGGTCATGCGTGAGTCGGCTTTATTTGCTTGGGTACCAACGCTTACATCTGTATCCAGACAGGCCTTATTTTCCGGAAAAATCCCGATGTACTATTCCAATACGATTAACACCACCAATGCGGAAGAAAAGCATTGGAAGCAATTTTGGGAGGGGCAAGGAGTACATAAGTCTGATGTGGTTTATCAACGGGGCCTTGGTGACGGCGACGTTAGTGCTGTCTTAGACGAACTTATTAATCCCGGGAAAACCAGAATTGCGGGATTGGTTGTGGACAAGGTTGACAAGATTATGCACGGGATGCAGTTGGGGTCAGCTGGGATGCACAATCAGATTCGCCAGTGGATGGACGGTGGTTATTTAATAAGTCTGATTCATGAGTTGATGGGTTTGGGCTTTGAAGTATGGTTAACCTCAGACCATGGAAACATTGAAGCCCGTGGATGTGGACGTCCGGCGGAGGGTGTACTTGCCGAAACCAGAGGGGAGAGGGTTCGGGTTTATCCATCGATGGAGATGCAATCCAGCGTGGCTTCCTCATATCCTTTTGGTCATCGTTGGAATACGGCCGGATTGCCAGATCAATATTATCCCTTTGTGCTGAGCAGTCGGGAAGCATTTAGTCAGGAAGGATCCGTAGTTGTAGCCCATGGGGGTATTTCCCTTGAAGAAGTAATTGTTCCGTTAGTCCATTTCAGAGTAAAAAAGCAGCATGAGTGATCGACACCAGAAAATTGGAATAAAGCAAACTATACAACGGGCATGGATGGACAAAACGGTCCAGTTAATGTTGGCAGGGATGTCGGAGACTGAAATACGAGCCGAAATGGATGCTTATTTGTCGGTACGAAAGCAAAGTGGTGGATTTGGCGAGCGTGGTGTTTCCTACAAAATGGCATTAGGCTTACTCGCATCTTGGTTTGCTCCTGATGACGAACTGATGATATTCCGGGATGACTTATTAGAGATTGCAAAAGAAAGCCCGTCTGGTGATTGGTTGCCATTACACTGGGCGATGATGTGTGCTGCGTATCCGTTCTGGTTCAATGTAGCCAAACAAACCGGACGTCTATTAAACCTTCAGGATGTAATTACCCAACCACAAATCTTTAATAGACTGAAAGAGCAATATGGTGATAGAGAAACGGTGAGCCGAAATGCCAGATACACAGTGCGATCGATGGTTGCTTGGAATGTAATTCAAGAAACTGAGAAGAAAGGCAGATATTGCAAAGCTGCATCGTTTCCAATAACCGACATGAAGGTAGCGGCATTGTTGATAGAGGCGGGCCTATACGCATTGCCAGAAGGTAAATCAAGTTTCACGGTTCTGACCAACAGTCCGGTATATTTCCCATTTCAACTTCCAGCACTTAGCGGCGATAACCTTCAGAATGTTAATAGTCGGATCAAAATTAGCCGATATGCTCTCGATGATATTTCGGTGTCGCTATACAGCTAAGGTTAATCACAACATATTATTGGGGTTCACACACTTATTGCAGAACCATCTATTTTTGATTTAAGAATCTCATCAGCAACATCCCATCCGTCGTTTCTTTCCTGGAATAAATCGTGATATACCACTGGTGCTACGAGGTTGCGTAAACGTTTTTCAGCGAGCTGAAATCCCTTTCTGCCGCTTTCGTCTGCATCAGCGAATAAGTGTATAGTAGCCTGGTTTAGCATCTTTGAAAGTTGTACCAAGCGCTTACATCGATCTTCAGTGAGCATGTATGAGCCACCAGATGCAAGCCAAACGGTATCTTTATGTATAGCAGAAGCTATCACAGCTGATTTTTCAGATTCCACCACTGCAATCTTTTTTAGAGATGATTCCTGTGCAAGAGGGATGATGTGTGAACCAAAAATGGGTATTGTGTACCCACTGTGCTTTGTGAACTGATAACGTGGGGTGTAGTTCTTATCCCGTTTCCCCGTATCTAAGTATTTATACACTTTTGCATTACGATAGTATCCGTATTCATCTTTATACCAAAATACAGTCTTCGCATCGCTGGCTGAACCTATTTCATAGAGCAAAATCAGTGACTGAGCGATATTCTCGCCGAAAATTCGCTGCAAAAATGCAGAAAATGAATTCTCGTATGGTCTATTTAGTGATTTTCTTACAAGGGTATAATCTACCACCTCAAAGTGAGGATTGGATGGTATATAGTTTTTGGGTGGAGCTTTGAAGTAGCCACAAGAATTCTCTCTATCACATCGACCGTATTCTGCAGGTAGGCGCACTCCGTTCAATTTGTTTTCAAAATATCGATACTTGCCAATTGTTCCACACGCATGACAGGTACCTTTGGGCTTGTTTATTTCTAGCTGATACTGCATGGGATTAGAGTGTAAACCGCCAAAACGTCTAAGGCGAATTGACGGTTTACATTATGGCGGTTAACCTTCTTTCAGGATCTTGTGAATGGTTTGTCGGGAGACACCAATCTCTTTGGCAATCTCCTCAACAGTTACACCATCTCTCCTCATTTTCCGAATCTTATCGTCACGAAACTGACGTTCGAGTTTTTTGTCTCGTATCTCTGATTCCCAGCTAAAAAGATGGTCTGTGATTTCAAAGTGTACCATATCATTTACATCCTTAACCAAATAACGAATACGAGGTAATGGTCGAGCTCCTCTTGTTTTTAGGTTGATAATTTGAACCAGTGTTGTCTGGTCATCTCTGTATTCATGCTGGAGACCAAAAACGAAATCCGCTTTCGATGTAAAGATTCGAGAATCGGCAACATCTTCAATTTTGATTTCATTTTTACCTGCAGCAGCTTTACGCGTGTGAGTAATAAGAATTACAGAAACTCGAGCACGCTCGGCCAGTTTCCGAAACTCTACCATGGTTTTATTTGCAATCATGGCTTCTTTCGAATCTCCATCGTAATAGTCCCTTACCGTATCGAAGACTACTGCGCTTATTTTATTCTCAATCAAATGATATGTAAGCGACTGCATGAAATCGGAGTTACTCGCAAGTGTCAGAATGTCTGGATCTTCAAGGTAAGTCGTTAGTAGATTACCATGACCAGCATAAACCAGTTGGCGAGCGCGTATCCTCAAGTCTTCTTCGGATGCATCGGCGCCCGTTAAATAAAAGGCTCGATGCAAATTTGTTTTGAGGATTGGGTTGGTTTCTGCTTGAAGTAGGTACTGAACCAGGAATGACTTTCCGCTACCTGGTGGGCCTGCAATTACGGTGACTCTTCCTTTTGCTGCCATACCCTCAATTGTGAATTCCGGCGGCTCAACCGGTGCTAATGCCGGATCTTGCACCAAAAAGGTGTATTTGGGTTTGAATGTTGGCTCTTGTGAAAGAGCCGAATTTATCTTATTGTTCATAATATCTATTCTTTTAATTAAGATTTAATGGGATGCTGTGTTCTAGCACAGCATCCCGTTTTTGTTTAGTCTTCATAGAAGAACACTTCGCCCTCATCAAGATCCTCATCCGTCAGAGACTCTGCTGCTTCCTCTAGAAGTTCGATTAGTGGATGAATATGTGATTCAACCCAGACTTGCATATTTGAGTCTGAGTCAATCATATCATCCCTAAGGCTCTCAAGTTCTGCTGCCGTTTGGTAAAGCTCGTCAACAGACCATATTTCCCCATCATTTTGGGTGATGAATTCCTGCGTCGTTTGAAATTTTCGTTTCAATCGTTCTATTTGCTTGCGCTTAGAATCACTTAACTGTTCAGCAAGATGTTGGGTTTGAGCTTCCAACTCTGCTATACGTTGTCGTTGTTCGGCAACATAGCCTGGTTCTTTAACCTTGACCTTGGAGGTTCCGCTAGATTCCGAACGTATATTGCTAAAATTGGCTGCATTTGGCGTTCTGAACGTTCCGAACGGTCGACTGTTCGCATCATTCACTGTCTGAACGTTAACAGCGGAATCCTTTTCGGCTTCTTTAACCCAGGTATAAGCCGTCGTTTTAGATGTGCCAAGTGCGGCGGCAATTTCGGCATAACTTTTGCCAGCCATGTGAAGCTCAAGGGCTTTGCCTTTGTGATCATCCATGAGAATCCTCCATGTTGAAAATTCTCATTATTACTTTTCTCTCGAAATACTTACGAGAGCTACCAAAAGTCACAGAGGGGATGTGTCTGCGGTCTGACTGAGGTAGGTTAGAACGATTTAAGATCGTTCGATGATCAAGCCCGGTAAGAAGGGCGACGTCTTTCGCACTAAGTACTTTTTTGGTTAGATCGCGACCACTTATAGCGGCAAGAACACGATCAATTTTGTTTTCTAGTCTTGCGATTTGTTCCATGATAGTATTATTGGGTTGATGTTGAATCGTCCCAATAATACGCACTTGTTTACCCTAAGTACAAAAAATACAGTAATTTACGTGCTAAATTTTTGACGTAATTATGACGCATTCTCAACAAGTTTTGACGTAATTTGGCGCTGCCAAATATTTTGCCTGTTAATAAGTTCTACGCCGTCAGTATAGGTAGAGTATTGAATTACTTCTTGCCGCGATATGCATAATCTTTATCTATTGCTAATAATTCAGGATTTACTTTAGCCTCATTTGAGAATGCTTTATTAAAAGCTTTTCGAAATTTCTTATTCTCAAGCCAATGATTTGGTCGAGAATAATTTTCATCAATTACGTCAAATAATTCTTTGTTCGTCCATACTCTGTCGCCGGCATTATTTATAATTTCTCGAATTGCTTTAGCTAGTGATTTCATTGGAATCCGACCTTCAGAAGGTTTTGCATCCAATCTATTAAGTTTTTCTTCTTTGAATCGCTCAATCAAAACGATGTAGTATTTACCTTCACATACTAGGGGTAGAATTGGTGATAAATCAAATAATCTACATTCAGTATGACCACTGTTCATATCTACGAGTTTTGTTTTTTCCACTTCTTCCCCAGATACTGACTCATACTTTTTAGGGTCGTTCTCTTTCATGCGGTTAAATAACCGTAATGCCGTTATTGGGGCTTGGCACTCTGTTCTGTAAATACTTTTTCGTTTTTCAGTGAGAGCAATATTGTCTACCACCTCTTGAAGTAATGTGGTGCACTTAGCTAACCGTTGCTTATTTATTTTTTTTAGTTGCTTAATTCTACGAGTGAAATCTGGTGTACTTTTGGAGTATTTAAGTCGACCGTCTATCTCACTCTTAACAACTTCATTGAATTCTTCAGTAACTAGTATAAGGTCAAATAGATCATCAACACTAGGTATTAGGGACCTGAAACCGGAGCCTTTATATAGATTCCCCCATAATAGTATGTGGTTTTTAGTTGTATCTCCTAAATCATTCATCAATATCTCTAATGCTTTCATAGAGATCCTCCGGTGTAAGGTGTTGGTAGATTTTGGTTATTTCAATAGTGCTGTGTCCCATCATTTCAGAGACGCGATTTATGGGTACCCCCCTTCGAAGCAGGTCGGTACCAAAGGAGTGTCTGAGACCGTGTATATTGCAGTGTTCCGGTAATCCGGACATGCGTACAAATCGCTTGAAGGTTTGAGATATTCTGAAGGGATTCATTTTTTGCTTCCCAGCGATTACGTTGACATTGCAGAATATGTAATCATTTGGTGCAGGATCAGTACTCGCTTTCCACTCTTTTAAAACGGTTACTAAAGGACCTCTAATGGGAACTTTCCGGGATTTGCCAGATTTAGTCGTTACTTCCTGATTGTTGGTGACCAATATGTACTTGTAATCTTCCTGTATATCCTTCCATCTGAGATGAATGAGCTCTTTAGAGCGTAGGCCCGCGTAAAAGAATGTGCTAATCATGGGTTTAAACCACTTCATCATCTGATAGTCCTGGCTAATAAATCCGGCCTCCATATTCCGGGCGATGTGAGCATCAAATACATTGAATAAATGATTGAGCTCTGCCTCCGTAATTACTTTATCTACAATACGTTCCTCGGGTTTTGGTGGTTTAATCCCTTTAGCTAGGTTAACGTCAATGTATTCTTGTTCATCCAGCCACCTGAAGAACACCTTGCAGTGGGTAAAATAACTTCGCTGTGTGGCAACGGCAATATCTGATCGGAAACAAAAGTCTCTTATGTCATTTGTTCTGATTCTTGATATCGGCATGGTTTTTCCGAGTCGTTCCATGAACATATTGAGAACAGTTCTGTAGCCCTTTTTTGTGATCTCGTTGGCTTGCGTTCTCTCATCGATAAAGATGTTAATTGCCTGTTCGAGATTTAGATAGGTTTTAACCAGAGACTCTCTGCGTTTATTGATCTCCATTTTTGGCGACCATCCGTTGAATGGATCGATTTCACCCATTTCGTACTTGTCCTCGAACTCAATTTTCAGCCGCTCCGCTTTTTTTCGATCTTTTGTGTCTAGTGCGAAACTCTTCTGGACTATTTTGTCTCCGTCCCTCTTGCTGAACTGTATTATGTAGCCTCTGCTGCGCAGTTTAATAGATGCCATGTTATACCTCGTTTTACATTTGGTCCCACAAAATTTGATTTATAGATGGCTGAGTAGGACAAAAGTATCTATTGATGTGAGTATGCTAGACTTCATGTCTATTGATTGTGGTACTTGGTCCCACATTTGGTCCCACACAAGGTAAAAAACGTGTGATTTAGTGACAAATAGTATTTTCGGACATGACAAAGAAACATAAAAAAACCCGCTTATTATGCTAAATAAGCGGGTTTTCATTGGTGGGCCCAGAGGGACTTGAACCCCCGACCAATCGATTATGAGTCGACTGCTCTAACCACTGAGCTATGGGCCCTGAATGTATTTTTGAGCTTCAACCAGGTGTTTTGGTCCCACACAAGTCCCACTCGCGCTAAGGAACATCCTCGCTGCTACTCAGCTATTCAATACAGACACCAAAAATACGAGGTTCTGCACCCACAGACAACCAATTGAATGAACATTTTCACTATGGTGTTTTTTATGCTAAACTATGACAAAACCGTTACGAAACCGGAACACCATCCCTCCATGAAATATTTCGTATTCGCATGGATTGTATTATGCTGCAGTCTCCCATACGCATGGTCGCAATCCCTGGAAAGCTATCGTTATATGACCGATACTACTATGGTATCCGCCTCGCTGGGATACGCAAAATCGCTTGATATCTGGGTGCCCGCGGCCTATGAGTCTGCCCATTCACAAACCCGCTTTCCGGTGATTCTGCTATTCGATCGACAAAATGAACGCAGTTTCGGATACATCCTGCGTTCTATCGATTATCTGACCAGTACAGAACAAATGCCGGCCGCGATACTGGTTGGTATTACGTCAACCATGCAGGCCCGCTACGAAACCCAGCGTGAATATGACGATGTACTGCAACGCCTGCTGCAAGCCCTGCCGGTTTCCGAAATGTACACTCCGGAAGAAAAGGAGGAAATCCGTGCTCTGCTGCGCGAACTGGAGTAAAACGGGGGAGCCGGAGTGCCGCAATGAAATCGGCAGTCAAAACACGTTGCAGAGTGTACCGGACAGAAACGGGGGAGCCGGAATACCGCAATGAAATCGGCAGTCAAAACACGTTGCTGGGTGTACCGGACAGAATCGGGGAGCCGGAATACCGCAATGAAATCGGGGGTCAAAAAAACTACCCGGGGGACTGGAATGAAAATAGCAATCGAAGGTCGGTTCCGGGGGCTGTAGTTAAATGGGAACGCACCATGGCAGCACAGTCTTGACATCCTCAAAGTACGGTGATCTTTCTATTGTAATGATAATTTAACATCGGAGAATACCCGTTTCGACCCCGCTTTTCTGGCATATATGCTAAACTGGAGCCGTTTTTTACAAATAATCAACTGATTTGTAAACTTTTGGCCGCAAGGGGTACAAACCAGCGATATAATACTCGGGTAACACAGGAAGGGTAGCTTGAGCACGTAATCTATCACCTGCTCTGAAAACCCAACCCGATGAAAATTTTCCTCGTTCTTTTCCTGACCTTACTGGGGTATCACAGTTCATTTGCGCAATCCGGCCGGATCAGCGGAACTATCACAGACAACCGGAATGAACCGCTCACCGGGGCCACCGTATTTATCGTTGAACTCGAGCGTGGTGCCGTGGCAAATCTGGACGGTGAATTTGCATTACTGAATATTCCTCCGGGAATCTATACCGTTCGTAAAAGCTACGTTGGTTACGGAACCCTGGTGATTGAACAGGTCGAGGTGTTTTCCAATCGTACTACCTTCCTGAATTCAGAAATGCGGGCCGAGGCCTTTCAGGCCGAAGAAATTGTACTCACGGCAGAGCGACCCATCGTGCAGCGCGACCGTACCTCTACGGCTACCTATCTGCAGCGCGAAACTATTGAAGAGCTTCCCGTTCAACGACTCAATGATCTGGTTCGATTTCAGCCGGGGGTTGTAGCTACCGATGACGGCTTTAGCTTTCGAGGCGGACGGACCCGGGAGGTTGCCTACGTGATTGACGGTATCCCCGTGCAGGATATCTATTCACAGGCCGGTGGAAACACGGTGAACGTGGAACTCACATCCGTTCAGGAGCTGCAGGTTCTCACCGGCACTTTTGATGCGGAGCATGGCGGTGCTCAATCCGGTGTGGTCAGTATCAGTACCCGTAACCCTTCTTCATCGCTGGAAACAACGCTGCAGTATCGAGCCAGTGGCTACCATGCCGGTACCGACCGCGTTTTTACAGGCGGTTCCGGCTACAGCCCGTTTGAATCCAACGAAATAACGTTTACCGCAAGCGGACCGATTATTCGTCGTGACGATAAGCTGGGCTTCTTTTTTACGGGTAGATATAATGATGAAACGGGGTACCTGAAAGGGCAGCGTCGTTTTATTGCTGATGACGGACTTGTGATTGATGCCTATCGATTCTGGTATCGCGAGCAGTTTAGTCCGGATGATGCCCGCCTCATAGCCCTGGATACGGCGCGAACGCCGACGGGTGAGCTTATTCTGGACAGCAACGGTAATCCCATTACCTTCGGAAGTGGTGATAACGCCATTGTACCCATGAGCTGGTCGCGCACAGCCTTTCTCAATCCGAAACTGGTGTATCGTCCTACCAGCACGTCGCGCTTCGTCTACAGTGCTCTGCTGAATCAGTCGGAAGGACAGGGTTTCAACACGGCAAAGCGGTTTTCGCCTGACGGCCGGCTTCAGAACACCTCGCAAAGCATTACGCAAATCGTGTCGTACCACCGTACGTTTGAACGTAATATGTTTCTGAATGTGCGTGCTTCCTACAAGTTCAGCAGTTCCGGCTCCGCAGCCTATGATGATTTCGATGACCCCCGCTACCAGTATTTCAGTGCTTCGGATGCGGTTACGGGATTGTATTTCGGTGGTACGGAGAATTCGCGAAACCGATTTGAAGAGCAGCAGCTTATTGTATCCGGCGATTTTACCTGGCAGATGAACACCGTATCAGAGCTGAAAACAGGAATGCAGTTCCGCTGGAATGAGTTCTACAACAAGCTGACTACCATCGGCTGGGTCCGTCCGGAAAATCCGGATCAGCTGGCCGTTGCCGTGCGCCCCCCGAACGCTGCAGGGTACGACTTTTTCGATGCCTATCTGCAGGCCCTGCGTGATATTCCGCTGCAGCGTGTGGTAGCCCAGGACATCAACGGCACCTCCCGTGAATTTACCCAGGACCCGGTGGAGTTTGCCTGGTTTGTACAGAATAAGCTGGAACTTGGCTCCAATATCATCACCAAAATCGGGCTGCGTTTCGAGTATTTCGACACCAGGCAGCCCTACATCGTCAACACCCGTCAACAATCAGAGTTTATCGGCCGGGACGACAACCTGGCCATGTCGTCGCCAAAAATGTATGTGAGTCCGCGTATCGGGATATCCTTCCCCATATCCGAATCCGGCGCTTTCCGTGTAGCCTACGGGCACTTTACCCAGATGCCGGCCTACAGCAGACTCTTTCAGAACCCGGTGGATGAAAACACCAATCAGGGCAGGTTGCTGGGGACCACCGTGGGCAATCCCAATCTGCTTCCCGAACGAACCGTCAACTATGAAATGGGGCTGCAGCAACAACTATCCGACTTTATTGGAATCGATATCAACCTCTACTACAAAAATGTGCGCAATCTGCTGGGACTTGAAATTCTGGCTACCTCCGATGGAACGGACTATTTCAGAACCGTCAACCGCGATTACGGCCTGATTAAAGGAGGAACCATAGCGCTGGTGACCCGACCTTCCGGCATGCTCCAGAGCCTGGGTTTTGATGTCACGTACGAGGATGCCCGGGGCAGTTCCTCCAATCCCGCGTTCATCGCCGATGTCATTGTAGCGGGCAGGGCCGGGGAAGTAGGGGATGTTGTCGTTGACCGGCAGATTATTCCCCTGAACTGGGACCAGACGCTCACGGCCAATACCTACCTGACGGTTGGGGTTCGCAATAACTGGAATATTGGTCTGGTAGGGCAGCTGGCTACCGGGCAGCCCTACACGCCATCATTTGTGAGTACAGACAAGGTATTCCCGGCCAACATATTCGACAACACCGAGAACAAGCCGCTTATTCTGACGCTCGATGCAACCTTTGACAAGCGGGTTACCATGGCCGGAACCGACATAAATTTCCGGGTTCAGATTAACAACCTGCTCAACCGGCTCAATGAGCGAACTGTGTACAGTACCTCGGGAAGGGCCGGTCAGCAAATACGCCTTCCTTTTGACCAGGCCGAACGCAATGCGGTCAATGAGTATGTGGGATTGTTCACCGATCGGGATGCCGATCTTCGGCCCACCTGGTATTCAGCGCCCCGACAAATACTTTTTTCAATCCAGTTATCCATCTAATGCATATCCAACCCATGTTTCGTACGTTTCACGTCATAGGTCTGTTTTCCGGCATGCTGATGCTCATGCTATCTGCACACGCATATCAACCGGCAGCAGCGTTGGCACAAATCAAAAATGACCTGCCTGAAGAGCGCCGGCTGAATCGGAATCTGGACGATTTGCAGCGCGATATGCAGCGTTTTGAGCGCAGGGCAGGAACCTCCTCAGGCAGTGTTCAGAATACGGGAAACCTCTCGTTCCGGAATTTTTTGCGTGGGGGTCTGCATACCGGGAACCTGCTGCAGGTACCCTTTGTAACCAACCTGAACGTGAGCGCCGGATATTGGGGCAGCTTTGTAACCCCGAATAATATCATCTGGCCGAGGGGTTCCGGGGTTCGGTATGGTCATACCATGACCTTTGGTATCGGTGCCAGGGTTACCGATGACAACGGGGATACGTTTGTCATCTTGTCAGAGAGTTATAATCGTGGCGGCGGCGACCGTGATCCCTCGGGCTCGCACCAGTATTTCTTTACGCCCATGCCCGGTTACTACAATATGTACGGGAGCCGAAATTCGGCTAACCGGCTCAACGACAACGCGGACGACCGTGCCCGACTGGAAGCTGCGGGGTATTATTTTGTAGGCGGGCTCACCGAAGACGCTTTTGCAGTACAGTCGGCAGGAGCCGATGGGTTCACCTTCCCCATCGAAAACCGCATCGAGTACACGGCCATGTCGCACCTGCTGGAAACATGGCCTGCCTTCTGGCCGGTGGGCACCTATCCCGGGGATGACCGTATGCCCGGGGAGGTACGTCCCGGATTACGTGCCGGCAGGTGGAATGGATTTTACGGTGCTTTCGTGCGCGCCGATCAGGAATCCTACTATGTCACCGACGATCGCGACAATGACAATTACCCCTACTATCCCTTTTATTTGCCTGGAACAACAGAACCGGATACCCGAAGCTGGGCACAGGGCGGCCGTCGTGGAATCGGGCTTGAAGTGTCAACCCGTCAGTATCAGTGGGCCAGTATTCTGGCAGAAGATATTTTTATAGCTACCTATGACATAACCAACATATCCCGCAATGACATTGATGAACTCATCATGTTTCAGATTGTGGATTATGACATTGCCGGGCAGACCGGAAATAACGAAGCTTTTTTTGATACCAATGAAAACATTACCTATCAATGGCTTAAGACCCCGCTGGTACGCAATGGATTTCGGGTTGGCTACGGGGCTGTCGGCTTTTTGCTGAGTCCGGGAAATGCCGAAGACGGCATCGATAATGACCGCGACGGACTGGTAGACGAATCCCAGTTTGACGGTATTGACAACGATGGTGACTGGCGAGCCTGGGAGGATGTGAACGGCAACGGCGTATTTGATATCGGGATTGACATTATCTGGGACGATGTAGGCTCGGACGGCCTGGGTCCGGAGGACGAAGGCTGGCCCGGTCCGGATCCGGACGGCACTGAAGCCAACGGCAGGCCTGATCTCGGCGAGCCCAATTTCGAAATCACAGACAATGATGAGATCGACCAGATTGGCCTGACGAATATGGTGATCCGCACGCCGGGTGATTTTACCCGGGACATCCAGGATGACGAGGTGTTTTGGAATGACTACATCCAGCCCGTACCGCCCTCCCAGTTCATCATTCCCTCCGAAACAGCGGATATCATCTATGTATACAGCTCCGGCAAAATTAAATTGCCCCGCGAGCAAACCGAGCGCTTTGCCATTGCCTACCTGGCCGGTAACGATTTCAATGATATCCTGCGCAGCAAAAATACCATGCAGAATATCTATGATGCCGATTTCAATTTTGCCCAGCCCCCGAACGAGCCGTTTCTCCGGGCTTCAGCCGGCGATGGTGAGGTAAGGCTGGTGTGGGATGATGCTGCCGAGCGTTCACGTGATCCGATTTACGGCTTCGATTTTGAAATGTACAAGGTCTATCGCAGTACGGATCCAGAATTTAACGACATCAAGACGATAAGTGATGCCTTTGGCAATCCGCTGCTTTGGGAGCCCATCGCACAGTTTGACATTGAAAATGGGTTGACCGGTGCCCATCCTGTACCCATCGGTGAGTTCGGTGTCAGTTATGACATGGGCTCGGATTCCGGACTGGAGTATTCCTTTATTGACCGGGATGTGCAAAATGGCAGGACGTATTACTATGCGGTGGCTTCCGTTGACCATGGATATGCTGATAATTTCTTTGACGACGGTATATCGCAGTTGCCCAATCTGACCCCGATTTCGCCCACGGAGTCGGGCAAGGTCATTGAAGTAGATATTTTTGAACGGGTCATCACCCAGGGTAAAAATACCGCAGTTGTAACGCCTCAACCTCCATCGGTGCAGTATGTGGAGCCGGAGCTGGACGGACCGGGCGTGGAACGGGTGGATGGCACCGGAACCGGCAGGCTGGATGTCACCTTTGTGCTTCCTGAATTTGTGAATCCCGATGGGCATACCTACGAGTTTACCTTCACCGATGATAACCGGTACCGTAATCTGGATTCGCTGCTGCTCGATCACGGACTGACCAACGGGTTCACCTTCCGGAATGTGACCACGAATGAAGTGCTGGCAACCCATGATCCGGCCCACACGGATGCGGACATATTCAATATTCCCGCGCTGAATGTGGAGGTATATGACGGTATGAAAATCAAGGTAACCAATCCGCCCAGGCCCGAAGTGGCCACAACCGGGTGGTTACGCAATGTCGACCGTGCCCGCAGGCCGTCTATGGAGGTACAGGTTGGGGTTGATGGATCCGGTAATACCCGTGTGCCGCGTGATTATGAGCTGCGGGTTGGTGAGCTGGGCGCGGATACCTCACGGTCGATTTCGGCTGCAACCCGTATTCCGGTCAACTATGAAGTCTGGGATGTGACCAATCCCAACAATGCCTTTAAGGTACCCCTGACCGTGAGTGAATCGAGTCCGGTACTCTTCCCGCAGGATACGATACCCGGTGTATTGAGTCCCGGCGACGTCTTTGATCTGCGGATCAGTTCGGTAAATACGCCATTTGGCACGGTATATACCGGATCGTCCTGGCGGTTTCGGTTCAATGCTCCGGAAGCCATGCTGAGCAGGGTGTCCGACATCCGAAGGGAGGCCGGCGAGCTGTATGATACCCTGGCCGTGTACCAGGTAAGAGGGCTGCAAAATCGTCCTTATGGGAACAACCTGAATGGTCGTCGGTTAGGCGATTTCCTCAACGGAATTGCCGACTGGTATCCGTCTGTACAGGACTCGTTGAACAATGTGCCCGGGCTGAATATTGCCCTGGCCGGGTTTCAGAGTCCGCTGGCCTACCGTGACGAGCTCAATACGCTCTTTGAGCAGGTCATGCCCGTAACCGGTGACCGCTTCCTGATGACCACAGACAAGCCCTTCAACAGCTCGGACATAATACGGTTTACCGTATCGGGTAACCGCCTGCAGGAAAGTATGGAGCCCGGGGTTCTGGATGAGATTTATGTTGCTCCTGACCCCTACATCGCCGTGAATCCTCTGGAATCACGGGCTACAGCCTTACCGGGTCGGGGAGAACAACGCATTGATTTCCGCAAACTGCCTTCCGTGTGCACCATCCGCATCTTCACCACCAGCGGAAGGTTGGTTAAAACCATTCATCACAGCGGCGATGGAGTGAACAGCATGGCCAGCTGGGACCTGAAAAGCGATGATGGTCTGAATGTAGCTTTTGGAGTGTACATCTATCACATTGATGCCCCCGGTATCGGCGAGAAGGTGGGTCGTTTTGCACTTATTAAATAACCCAATCATGAAACGTTTTCAAAGAATCATACTGCTTGCAACCGGATTGTTCAGTTTTGCAACCGCCGTGTCAGCGCAGTCCGACCTGGTACGTAATGTCAGCAACAAAGGCACCGTAGCGGCGGCTTTTCTGGAAGTTGGTGTGAATGCCCGTGCTGAAGCCATGGGGGGAGCTTATACCGCCATGCGGGGCAATCCGGACATGATGTACTGGAACCCCTCCGGAATAGCCTTTCTGCGCACAACCGCGGTATCGGTCAGCCATACCCAATGGCTGGCTGAAACGGAATTCAACTATGCCAGTGTAGCCGTGCCACTGGCCGGTACCCGTTTTGTACTGGGAGGTAGTTTTACCACCCTGGGGATTCCAGAGCAACCGGTACGATCTTACGACGGAAGTCTGACCGGGGAAATGTATGACGCCCGTGATTACGCAGCCGGTCTTTCCGTGGGACTGCTGATCATTCCTGAATTTGCCTTCGGAGCCACGGTAAAATACATCAACCAGCGCATCTGGAGTGAACGCGCCACCGGTCTGGGCTTCGATTTTGGTGTAACCTACCAAACCCCGTTGAACGGTCTTACGATGGGGTCCAGTATCTCCAATTTCGGGGGCGACCTGCAGATGGATGGCAAGAATCTGGTTGATATCATTGATCCGGATCCGAACAACCAGGGCGTTACGGATATCCCGGTACGCTATATAACCAACAGTTATCCGCTCCCACAAATTTTTCGGTTCGGACTGGCGTATGAACGCACCTTCGGGGATTTCAGCAGTGTATCTGCCGTAGATCTCATGCACCCAACCGGGTCGACCGAAAGTATGAATCTTGGACTCGAACTCGGGTTCAAAGACTTCTTTTTCATCCGTTCTGGGTATCAGAACCTCTTTGAAAAAGATCAGATCAACGGCCTCACACTGGGATTAGGCATACAGTACATGCTGGACAGCCGGCAACGGTTTGCCTTCGACTATGCCTTCTCTGAGTGGGGAATGTTGGGAAGTGCTCATCGCATATCCATGAGCATTCAATTATAGAACAACGCGTCTTTCAGCAACACCATAACCACACACACTTACTATGAAAACCCTCTACCGTTACGCACTTGCAGGTCTGCTGACCCTTGGGTTCGGTGTCCAGAGCTCGTTAGCCCAACGACTTCCGGCCCCCGATGCCCATTTGCAGCAAATCTACGGCGAACACTATGCCGAAATTCTGGATAAAACCGGCGGTGACGCCGCAGCCCTGGAACAGGCACGCATCGAACACCAGAAATCATCGTCGTTATCAAAATATATTCAGTTAAGTCCGTTGATCAACAACATGGACAACTGGATCGATTCGCCGTTTGTGGCCCGTGCCGAGCGTGAGCCCAATGATTTTTTCAATACGGCCGACAACCTGGACGATGTGCTTGTGCAGCCCGGATTGCTGCAGTCCGACTACTTCGGCAGGCTGGTGACCGCTGAGTTCAACACCCCCGGCGATATTGATGTCTACGCATTTACGGTAGACACCACCATGATGTACTACTTTAGCGGTCTGCATGGTACCGCACCAGATGGCAGCGCTATTGGTGTGGGCATGCGCCTGTTTCATGAATCCGATCTGGATACAACCCTGGTAGAAGATTTCAACGGTATTACCGGTAACGATCAGATATCCGGCGATATTCTGGGCCGGAATACCGATGGTCGTGGCGGAGCGGGACTGTTCCGGCTCTCCGGCTGGACAGCCCCTATTGATCCGGCTACCAATGAGAAAATTACCGGTACCTACTACCTGTGGGTGTTCAATGAAGACGAGGCGGTAGGCCAGTACAACATTACCGCATATGCCGTACCCCTTGAGCCGTGGGTAGACGTTAAAGAGCCCGATTACCCGTATTCAAGTCTGATTGGTAATATTGCTGATCCACAGGCTACGCTGGCGACAGACGGGGTTCTGCGTTCCTATATGCTTTACAATCCGGATACCGTAAAGGTAGCCACCCCAGCATTGCCCTCGCAGTCGAATGCGGTATACCCCCAGCTGCTCAACGAAGGGGATGAAGATGTAGATCTGTTCTTTGTGAACTATAAGCAGGATCACACCCTGGTTGTGGAAACGGTTCCCTTTTTTGGCTGGTACCGAACCAACGACGGAAATATCGGTCCGGGAAACGGTCGGATGACGGACACGCGTAACCGGATTTATAACGGTGATTTTTCTCAGATACTGATTGAAGATGATGACGGTGCCCGTGAGGCACATGATGGTCCCAATAATACTCATGCGCGAATGGTGCTCACTCCGGAGCGTCTGGCGGAGTTCAACCTCAACGTGGACGGCCCCCTGGTAGTCTGGGCTGGTATGTGGGCTTCCAATACCCGAACGCTGACACAGGCTAATCCGGAAACGCGTAATGTAGATAACAGTGATCCGGGTCGGGGCATGTACAAAATATATGCCTACCAATATTCCAATACCCGGGCTGAGTTCGAGCCCAACAACACACCGGAAACAGCAACGGTACTGAATGCCGAGACGAATCAACTGTCACTGGAAACCGCTTCCTTCTCCGGTGCTTCCGACGTTGATCATTACCGGTTTTTCCTGCATGAACTGCGCATGTACACCCTGTTTACAACCAACTCAACGGTTAGCAGCGATATTAACGTGCGAATTTTCCATGAATCGGCCGATGGACCGAACAATACGGTAACGCGTTCCGACGATTTGGTAGCAGCCAATAACATCCAGGTTCGCCGACAAGGCAATGACTTTGTCATTGAAGGCTTTGTTCCGGAGAAAACCGGTGCCTATATCGTTGAGCTGACCTCCGCTTCAGCCGGCGACTACCAGATGGGCGCCATCGACAAAGGGCAGATCTTTCAGGGTCGCATTGCCAATGAGCCGGACAACACCCTGGCCGATGCCCTTACGCAGACGGTTCTTCCGGTAGGTCCCGGAGCAGCGTCGCAACGAGCCATGATTTTCCCGGCGGGTGATGTTGATCACTACCATTTCACCACGTCCGACGAATTCACCATCACGGTTCGCGGTACGTCGGAAGACTTTGTTGAAGATTTTGCTCCGCGCATCACCCTGCTTACGGACGGATTGGTGGAAATTGCAACTTCGGACAACGGAAGCCTGAGTCATACCCCATCCGGTCAGGGTACCTTCGTGGTGCGTGTTGAAGCGGCCAATGCCGGTGGTGCAGGTTTCTACGTTATCTCCGGTGGTGAGCCATTTGAAGAGCGTGAGCCCAACAATACCTTCGCCAACGCGACACGTACAGCTATTGGTCAGCTCTACGAGGCTTCCCTCACTGCAGACGATGTGGATTATTTCCGCTTCGACCTGAAAGCCGGCAGCCTGTACTCCTTCCGCAGTGTCGACAATGAAACCGGCGGGCCACTGAGTGTTGCTTTCTTCGATGAAGTCGACGGGGAAACCATCATGGACGAAAGTGGCTGGGCGAATAACTATCCCGGCGACAATTTCAAGATTGCCAGTATCATCCCCACCGAAGATAAAACCTACTATCTGCGCATAAGCGGCGGTGTTGGTGCGTATAAAATCCTTTCGCGTGAAACGCCTGATTTTGCCGCACTGGCCGAAAAACGGGAACCGGATAACACCATTGAAGAAGCCCGTGCTTTGGGAGCTTATCTCATGGACGGTACCGATCAGATGTTTGCGCAGTTCAATGCAGACAGCCTGCGGTTTTATGGGGATCTGGATTATTTCATGCTGGATCTGAAAGCGGGTATCCGTATGGTTGCCGAAACCAAGCCGGTACCTGGAAATACGCAGTCCAGTGCCAATCCGGAGCTTTGGGATCGCGACAATGATACCCGTCTGCGACTATTTGACGCTGAAGGCAATGAAATCCTGGGCGATGACGATGGTGGTATGGGCTGGTATTCGCGTCTGAGCTATACTCCAGAAGCTGATGGGGAATTTTTCCTGCAGGTGGCCAATAGTCGTGGTCCGGGCGGTGGAGATGACCGTTCCCCGCGTCGTGGTGACTACATCCTGAATGTAGCTGCATCCTACGACGAGAACGAGCCGAATAATACCTTCGCCGGAGCGGACAGCAATCCGTTGGCCGACCGGTCCTTCGTTAACGCCACGTTCGCTGATGAGGACGATGTTGATATCCTCCGCTTAACCATGCAGGAAGGTCGTATCTATCACCTGCGCTCCGTGATTGACGATGCACAGGCCGGAATGAATGTGGCATTATACCGGGTAGATGACACATCAACCAATCTGCTGGCCGATGGCGGTTCTTTCATCACACGTTATGGCGGTAATAACTTCAAGATTAACTTCATTCCTGAAGAAACGGCGGATTATTACCTGCAGCTCACACCGAATGCAGCACTGTCCGGTGCCGTCTATCGGGTATACATGAAGAGCAACGACATCACGGCATTGAAAGACACCATGGAGCCTAATAACACCATTGAGCAGGCCGCTGCATTGGGTGACCACCCTACCGATGGTGTTTTCTACTCCTATATGCTCTACGACGAAGATGTAGAAGGTTTCCATGATGATCTGGACTACTATCAGGTTACGGCCAATGCCGGGGATACCCTCATAGCAGAGACGGCGCCGTTTGACGGGGCACTGTGGCCGAGAGACTTTGACGCCTATATGTATCTGTACGATGCTGAGGGCAACCAGCTGGCCACCAACGATGACAGCGGTTTTGACTGGCACTCGAAAATCACCTACGTCGTTCCGGAGAGTGGTACTTATTACTTCCTGGTAATTGGTCAGGATGCCCACGTTCCGCCCAGAAACGATTCATCAAACCGTATCGTTGACCCGGCGCGTGGTGAGTACAAATTTGCAATCACCCGACTAGGTCCGTCCGAGGTTTCCATTGATGAAGAAGCCGGTCAGGTGTATTCATTCAGCCTGGATCAGAACTATCCAAATCCGTTTAACCCGACTACGAACATCCGCTACAGCATCGGCGAGCATGCGGAAGTCACCCTGCAGGTGTACAATGTGCTGGGTCAGCGGGTAGCTACGCTGGTACAGGGGCAGCAGACAGCAGGACAGTATACCGTCAATTTTGATGCCTCATCGCTGGCATCGGGCGTTTATGTGTACCGACTGCAGGCTGGCAGTACTGTAATCACACGCAAAATGCTGCTGATTAAATAAAGGTATAGCTTAAATACACTAACAGCCGGACCGTGTGAAAGCGGTCCGGCTGTATCTGTTTCATAATTCAGGGTATATCCACCGATGGGCGCAGTGCCCGGGATGGCTGCATCGTTGTGGTAGTCCCTCCAACGTTCGAACACCGTATGACTGCAAAAAACAATCTGCATGACGCGCCTTTTGTAGGGGTCATTTTGAGATACGTGGTACTCCTGACTGCCGGATGGCTGCTGACGTCCTGTACGCCGGCAGGTCCGCAGCCCGTGGATGAACCGGTACTCGCCCGCGTGGGCGATCAGGTAATCACTGCCCGGGAATTTCAGCTGAATTACGAGTTCGGCTACCCTCATCTCTTGCCTGCCGAACATCGCAGAGAAGCCTACCTGAACCACATGATTACCGAAGTGCTGTTGGCCCGGCGTGGGTATGAGCTGCAGCTGGATACCGTGGCCGCGGTACAACGAGCCGTACAGACCCTGCGGGAAGAGCGCATTATTGAGGAAGTATTCAATCATTTTGTTCTCAGCCAGATTGAAATCACCCCCGAAGAAATTGAACACGAGGTCAATAAGTCGGCCGTTTCGGTCGAGTTTAAGTTTTTACCGGCTCCGGGTCGGCTGCAGGCGCTGCAGTTACGCGATGAACTGCGGGATGAACCCTTCGAAACCGTTGCTGCCCGATATGCCAGTGACGTTTTCAACCTTTCACCAGATCAGGTAGATGAGTTTTTTACTCACGACCGCACGCCGGCCGTTGAGCTGGATCCTGAATTACTCGGACATCTGCAAGACCTCGAAATCAACACGCCATCCGATCCTGTTTTTTACAACAATCAGTGGTTCGTATTTATGGTGAGCAACATAGTGCAAGCCCGATTAACCCCGCTGGACCGGGCCAACCGGTCGGTCTCTGCCCGAAAAGTACTCTACAATACCAAAGCGATGCAGCAGGCTGCGGTGTTTGTGAACGACCGTATGTCGCCGCTGCAGGTGGAGACCAGTCGGGAGGTATTCAATGCCATCGTACCGCACCTCTTCGATTTGTACAAACAGGATACGCCCTCAGGTACCTTGTGGGAGCGTATCCGTCAGGCCGATGCATCCCAGCCCGAACTTGAAGCCATCCGTACCCTTGCCGACCAGACGCTGATCTACACCGAAAGCGGAAACTGGAGTGTGCAGCGGTTCTTTTCGACCTTCAATACCGGCCGATATCCGTTACGGGCTGACGGTTCAATGCAGGACTTTTCTTTGCGTTTTTCTGACATCGTTGCCCTGGTGGTCCGCGATGACGTGTTCCTCGAACTGGCTGCCCGGGAAAATTTGCATGAACGAGCGGAAGTACAACGGGATATCCGGCGCTGGCAGGATAAATGGGTATATCATCAAACACGCGACCGTATGCTGGATACCCTCCGATTTGACCAGGAGGTAGTTACAGAGTTTGTAACCGGCATCCAAAGCCCCTATTCCGACCGCATCAGAGCCGGCTCACCCGAGACCTGGTCGGAGGAAAGCCTCCGTCGTTTTCGCCGGGATTACCTCGCCCGGTCGTTGACCGATGCCGCTGCGTCGCTCAAAGACCGCTATCCGGTCTATATCAACGAAACCATGCTGGATACCCTGACTTTGAGTGAGAGCCGGGCCAATCCCAACATGACCCTGCAGGTCTTCAAACAAAACTCCAATCGTATGGCCTGGCCGGTTTTGGATCCGATCTGGTGACAGCCGGTGCGTCTGTAATTTTCACTGCATTCAAACAGTTATTTTTTATGAATCGATGTACGCCTCTTCTTCGGGTGTTGCTGTTTTCGGGGAGTTGGTTCCTTACAGCCGTCTCAGTCCTGCCGGCCGCCCATTCTGTCTCGCCTGTGTCCGGTACCCCGGGTAACGACGGTACTTTAGTAACGGAACATTCACAGCACGACCGGCCGGAAGCCAGTTTAAGTCCCTCACAATCGGCAGATACCCTGTTTCTGGAAACCTTTTCCGTAGGGGATCTGAACGGGTGGACGATTACCGATGATCCACAGCCTCGTTCCGGCCCCTCTGACTGGCGAGTGCGTAACGGAGAGCTCTGGCAGCTGTCCAATATCTGGTCGTACGATCCACCGGCGGAGTTCATATACCATCTCGGAACACACATAACCGCCGGCGAAGATACCTGGTCTGATTACACCCTCAATGCGGTGCTTCGCTCCACCGACAATGACGGTATAGGCCTGATAGTCCGGTACCAAAGTCCCGGTAATTATTACCGGGTGCTGTTCATGAACGATGCCGGTAATTCGGCCTCGGCGCGTTCCCCGATTCAACGGATTCAACGCTTTGTTGATGGTGAACCCGTGACACTACATCAAAATATCGTGGATGCAGCGTACCCGGCCGGATATTTCAGTGTGAGCGTGGATGTGCGCGGGGATACAATACGGGCATACATGAACGGGGAACTCATCGGTCAGGCCATTGATGATACGTACCCTGCCGGTCGCATCGGACTGCTTTCCTATGCCAATTCCGGTGCATCCTTTGACGATGTGCTGGTTACACGGAATATTTACCTGTATGGCGAACCCGACCGTCGTGTCGTGTACCCTGTAACACATAACCGAAAACCGTACGTGCAGCAGGTCGGTACCGAAGATGCCTGGATTTCCTGGCAAAGTCTGGATGCCGTGGTTGGTCGCATTGAAATAGGAGTGGAGAAAGATAGCTACAGCCGGGTGCTGTCAACGCAGGGGTCCGGTCAGTTCCATCGTATCCATGTTGACGGCTTGCAGCCCGATACCCGCTATTACTACCGGGTATACTCCGGAGACATCCCGGTCTCGGATGGGTACTCATTCAAAACCGCTCCCGAACCGGGTCAGCGCAACGAATACAGCTTTTTTGTGCTGGGCGACAGCGGTACCGGCAACGACAATCAGCGGGCGGTGCGCGATCAGATGGTGCGCGCCTCAGGCACATACCATCCCGAATTTCTCATCCATGTGGGAGATGTTCACCAGGGCAACGGTGCCGCCTACGATGAAGTGTACTTCCAGATTTACGAGGAGCTGCTCCAGCAAATGCCGTTTTTTCTGGCCATCGGCAACCACGATACCTACACCGATAATGCAGCGCCTTTTCTGAACGACTTCGTTACCCCCCGAACCTATCATCCTGACGGAAGGTATTATGCGCATCAATGGGGCGATGTGTACCTGATCAATCTGGATACCAATATTCCCTTCGACCGTGGCAGTGATCAGTACAACTTTCTGGTTGAGTCCCTGCGTTCACCACAAAGGGAGCAGTCGCGCTGGACGGTTCTGTATTTTCACCACCCTCCGTACTCGGAGTATTGGCCGGCCTGGGAAGGAAGTATGACCGTCCGCCGTGATCTGATGCCTCTTTTTGAGCAATACGCGGTGGATGTGGTCTTTAACGGCCATACCCATTCGTATGAGTATGGCGAAATTAACGGCGTACGTTATGTGGTCACCGGGGGTGGCGGTGGAAATCTGGACCCCTACGGCCGCGATTTTGCCCATGTCTCGTTTTCTGATGCGGTATTTCATTTTGGCGTCGTACAGATACGCGGTAACCGACTGGGATTTGAGGCTGTCAACCCACAGGGGGATGTGGTGCACTCGTTTTCAATCGAGAAAAATACCACTAGCCTGCCCCGTGGTGATGCCGATCTGCCCCGTGGACTGCAACTCTACCAGAATACGCCCAACCCGTTTAATCCTTCTACATTCATCACGTATGCGCTGCCCCAACGTAGCCATGTGACCGTACAGGTATTCAACGCCGCCGGCAGACAGGTAGGTACACTCTGGTCCGGTGAAAAGCCCGCCGGCGTACACACCGTGAATTTTGACGCAAATGGCCTGGCTTCCGGTCTTTATGTGTATCGATTGCTTAGCGATCAGGGAATGGTTTCGCGCACCATGCTGCTGATCCGCTAGGAGGGACAACCTGAAACCGACTTTCTGAGAAGTTCGGTTTAATCTGGCAGATTTAGTTCGAATTGGTCGAGGATGTTGCCGTTGATATCATACGTGATCCATTCCAGCGAATTTCCGAATACGTGAGCCATAGTGTAGTGATGACCACGGTAAACTTTTCGGGAAAACCAGCTGCGCGTGGGGGAAGGGTTCTCCAACGGACCACCGGCGCCCCCGGTAATGACATAGGTCACCCCGCCGTCGGTATCAACCCGACCCTCGTAGATAGGCCAGGTTCGTTCGTAGGTGTGAATATGTCCGCTGATTACCAATGGAACACCATGACGCTCATACAGGCCGGCAAGGTCGCGCAATCGCAGATGACCGCGCGTTGAGGTTCCCGTCCAGGTATCACCGTAGTCATTCTCGTCAGAGGAATACGGGGGATGGTGATGTACAACGATATTCCACCGGGCCGGTGATGCAGCGAGTTGCTCATCCAGCCACAGGTACTGCTCCGTGCCGGCAGTTACATCTTTATTGGTATCTATCATAAAAAAACGGATGTCTCCGGCATCAAATGCATAATAGTACCCCGGATCCGGATACCCGGTCAGTTTGTAATACTCCCCGGCATTCCGTTCATGGTTGCCCAGCACACCAAATACAGGCACCCGTTCCAGAAGACTGCGGGCAGGCGCAAAAAACTCGAAAATCCATTTAAAAATGTCATTCCCGGGCGAGACTATATCACCGGCATGGACTATAAACTGGGGACGTTCTGCCCATAAATGTTCGGAAATGGTCCCCCAGACGGCCGGGTTGTTCTGGGTATCGCCAATAATACCGAAACTCACAGCATGCCGGGCAGGAACCATGGTTTGAAAGGTCAACAGGTCGCTGGACCACCGGCTACCGTCGTTAAGGTCGATGTGAACCCGGTAAAAAAAGGTTTGTCCGGCTTCCAGCTCCGGGAGGATCACAAACTGGAAGTCGGCTTCCTCCTCGCTCACTGCCCGGTGGTGCAGTGAATCCCCATGAACACCATATTCAACCATGCCGGATGATGGCCGGTGCGACATCCAGCGGACCTGGGCGTGGCTGCCGGTTACATTTTTCAGATACGGATAAATCAGCAGCTCATCCATGGCAATACGCGGAGTGGGTTCGGCCAGGCTGAGATCACGGCCCGACCGATAATCTGCCATGATTTCTTCCGGGTTCAGCTCCCGATCCCAGAGTTGCATGCGATGCATTCCGCCCGACAAGCGATTGTTTTCATCATCATCACGATAGGCGCCGAGTGCAAACCAGGTCGATTGCGGGTAGTAAATGGCACCCGTCTGTGCCCGGCTTTCCGCGGAGCGGTTCCCATTTACGTAAAGTCGCATCACCTCCCCATCATAGGTTGCCGCTACATGGTACCATCGACCAAATTCAAAGGGGGTTGCACTTTCCAGATAGGTCATGGTTCCGGTTTCGTCCTGATTGGCGCCCTCCGTAGACAGACCGAAACTGAAACGGTCATTCATATAGCCGAAAACCCATCCCTTTTCGTAGTCGCCGTTATCCTGCATAACCGACAGAAAGCCTCCCCACGACTGCGGATAATCTACCATAACCCATCCGGCAACAGTCATGTCGCGGTCAGGAAGTTGCAGTGTGTCAATTCGGTCGGAAATCAGCAGGGCATGATTTCTGCCGTCAAACAAGGCCACCGAATAATCTGCAACCAATGAAAACTCAGGCATGTGCGCTGCGGCAGCGGGATGGCCGGCCACCGGCAATAAGTACTCCTCCCGTACCAGGTCCGGATGAAAGTCCCAGTGCCAGTGCGACTGTGCATTGAGTTCGGCGCTGAATGGCAACAAGGTCAGGATACAAAGCAGATAACGTATCATAACAGAAATAATTTACTATTTGTAAAAGGTGGTTCGCCCAAGGTACCATTCTGTTGTGCCAGGCGCGGTTATCCTATTGTTAGCAAATGTCCTTGTGTGTGTAGTATCGGCCTGTTCGTTACAGTTTGATAACCTCGTAGAGCTGCTGAAAAGCGTATTATGGCTACCATGAAATATATTTTTATTTTACTCCTGGTAAACCTGCTGCCTGTTTTGGTCTTTGGCCACGTGCCGTATCCTGTCTCAGGTTATGGTTCCGATGGCCCGGTTGAATCCGATACCCTCACCCGCATGGTCATTGAGGGCCAGGCCGAACCTTCAGACCGATATACCTATCGACTGGAATCGTTTCAGGTACCTGAAGGGACCGGGCAGCTCAATATTGCATTTGAGTACAACAGTTATCGCAACGAAGTGGAAATCGGCCTGTTCGATCCGCACCGTTTCCGTGGAACCAGCCGTTTTTCCAAATCATCGTTCATGGTTGCTGAAACGCGGGCTACTGCCTCGTATCTCCCCGGACCGCTCCCGGCCGGAACCTGGCAGGTTTCTCTGGGTTTCCCGGTCATTAATCTGCCGGTCAACTATAAAATTACTATTGAACTCATACCACGTACCCATCCACTGTTTACCGGTCCTGACACCCTGATATTGACGGACGAGGCAGGCTGGTATCAGGGCGACTTTCACACGCATACCGGACACAGCGATGGATTCGGGTGCCGCAATACCCTCAATCAACGTACGCCCTGCCAGGTGTATCAGGTTGCGCAGGCAGCCCACCGGCGAGGACTTGATTTTGTAGCCATAGCCGATCACAATACCATCAGCCACCAGCACGAGATGTGGGTTCTGCAGCCACAATACCCGGACATGTTGCTGCTGCCCAGTCAGGAAGTGACCACGTTTTATGGTCACGCAACCGTACACGGAACCCGGCTTCCGATGGATTTCCGGTTTGGTTATGAGGGCTATGGGATGCCGGCATTACAGGATAGTGTGGCACGTGCCGGAGCGTTACTGTCGATTGTGCATCCCGGCAGACCCACCGGCGATTCCTGCACAGGGTGCGGATGGTCGGCCGAAGCAACGGATTTCAGCAGGGTTGAAGCAATTGAAATTGTTAACGGCACGCAGGTGGAAACCGATATCAGTGGTATCCCATTTTGGCACAAACAACTCAACGAAGGGCATCGGATTACGGCAATTGGCGGGAGCGACGATCATGGAGCCGGACAGGGTAGTGATCAGCCCGGAACCCCCACAACAGTGGTTTATGCCCGTAATCTTAGTGAATTTTCCCTGCTGGAGGGTGTACGCTCCGGCAGCGTGTATGTGAAGACAACCGGACCCGAACTGCCGGACGCTGATTTTTTCGGTGTACAAAATGAACAGCGGGTGGAAATGGGCGAAACCGCCTCCGCTCTTGTCCCTTTTTCATGGGCCACACACATCCATGCCGACCATGAAACGACGCTGGAGGTAATTGTTAACGGCGAGGTCGCCCATACCAACATCGTTCCGGCCGGCAGCGATGCGCCGGTAAGTATTCCCATAGTTTTGCCCGAAGATGGTGGCTGGGTTCGGGCGAATGTACGCCACGATGACCGCCTTATACTGATATCAAATCCGATTTATTTCAGATGATTACACTAATCCGGAAACCGCAACCTCACACCGTATCAATATGATGAACCGAAAAGAGTGGCTTAAAGCCATGGGCCTTGCAACCGTTGGAATCCCGGCCGGCAGCTTTACCATGTTCCGATCTGCCAACCCGGTGACCCAATCGCGCAGAGTACTTCGTATTGCGCATATGACCGACCCCCACGTACATCCCTCCAATGACTCTGCGTACTGGACGCGCACGTGCATCGAGCACATGCAATCGTTGGATGACAAACCGGATGTTATTTTCAACGGCGGTGACACCATCAGTGACGCCCTTCGCAGAAATGAACAGGAAGTACAGGCTCAGTGGGACCTTTGGGATGAGGTGGCCGCAGCCTACACCCTTCCGGTGACTCACTGCATTGGAAACCACGACGTCTGGGGCATTCCCGAAGCCAAGGACGATCCGCGCTATGCCAAACAGTGGGCCGTTGAAAAGCTTGGCATACCCGCACGGTATTATGACTATGAACAAAATGGATGGCATTTCATCGTGCTTGACAGTACCCATCTGAAAGAAGACGGAACCTGGTATACCGCCCGTCTGGATGAGGAACAGTTCTCCTGGTTACAGCAGCGCCTTCGGGAAATCCCCTCAGAACGTCCCGTTTTTGTTTTCTCGCACATTCCGATTGTATGTGCTGCTGCATTTTTTGATGGAGACAATGAAACAACCGGTAACTGGACGATACCGGGTGCCTGGGTGCATATCGATGCCCGCCGGATTGTAGAACTGTTTCATCAACACCAAAATGTCAGGGTAGCAGTCAGCGGACATATTCACCTGGCCGATGCGGTTCTGTATAACGAGGTGACCTACTATTGCAACGGAGCCGTTTCGGGTCGATGGTGGGGAGGCGATTACCATCAGACTTCTCCGGGTTATGCCATCATTAATCTTTATGAAGATGGCAGCTTTGATCGCGACTACGTTGCTTATGGATGGACGCAGCGATGATTTTTGTCCGGGCCCGGCAGCCATCCGATTTAATCGCGGATGCTGCCGGCAGAATGAATATGCTCTTTCTCAATTGGCCCGACGGTACAGCATTTCAGGTGAGATGATTTGTCGGGGAAGGGTGCTGCCTTCAATGTACGCAGCAAGCCAGTACCCGCCGCCTCCGTTGAACCACTCAACCCGGATGGGGTGCCTTCCCGCTCCCAGTAAAAGACTGTTGGATACCGTTATGACACCATGGTCGCCATCGTTGTCTATGACCAGTCTGCGATTGATGTACAGCTTGCTGCCATCATCAGAAGCCAGGGAAAACGTGTACCGCCCATCCTGTGGAATCTCAATGTAGCCTTCAAGAACAGCGGCTACATAGTCGGGCCTGGTGAGCATCAGGTTATTCGAACTGATTTCCATGGTGACCCCTTGTGCTACCGGTCGGAGCCGGTTGAAATCAGGTAATCGCGATATTCCCTCGGCCTCAAAAATCCGGTAGTTGAGACCCCTGCCGGTTGTGTCAGCGGGAATTCTGAAATAGGCTGTAATCTCGTCAGAAACCGGCCTTTCGTTTTCAAAAAGTCGGGCTTTTACAACAGTGGTTTCGTTGAGGCTGAACGGTCCCGCGTAGGTGTCTGAGGTGTTTACAGGTTGGCTACCGTCTGTTGTGTAGCGAATGATGCCTGATTCGGATGGGTTTTGAATACTAACCGTTGGTGATTCCCCAATAAATAGTCCGCCGGGCGGATTGAAACCACCCTCGCCTGCCGGGGTAATTGCCGGTGCTGGCTGAAACCGGTTGAAATGGTAACGAAGCTGCGGATCGGGATTGCCCTGGAACGCGTTTTTCGCAGGTCGGGCGGTCCATTCGTAGGGCTGATCCACACCCAGGGCAAACAGTGCTGTTGCGGGGACGTCGTATACATTTACGGGCATCAGCAGCTCGTGTCCTGGTTTGGTACCGCTGCCGGAAACCAGGAATGGGATTTCCATTTCAGCAAGGCTGTTTCCGCCGTGACCGTAGCCGATTCCGCCATGGTCGGATGAAAGTATGAACACGGTTCGCTCGAACATGCCGTTCCGACGTGTAGCCTCAATGATCTCACCGATAAGGCTGTCTGCTTTTTCCACAGACCGGTAGTAGGGCGCAGTTCCGTGACCGTATCGGTGGCCGGCTCCGTCAACATGATCCAGGTGGATGAAGGTAAACTCAGGCTGGTGCTCCTGAAAGTAGCTGAGTACTTCATCGGTGGTCTCCTCTTCGCTGCGGGGCAGCGCCATGTAATCGGTTACACCCTCCTCGATGAAGTTTTGAATGGGGTTCCAGTGCAGAAAAGCGGCCAGATGCCAGTCTGGACGTTGATCGCGCAGTACGGAAAAAATGGTTGGAAAGTGGTTGTCATCGCCCACAACGGTTGGCGGCAGTACCAGGTTGTCGGTCCGCCAGTCATTGGATATCACGCCATGCTGCTCCGGACCGGTACCCATGATCATGGATCCCCAGTTGGCCCCGCTGCTGCTGGGCATCACAGCCCGGGCATGCAGGGTAAACGCTCCGCGCTGCATCAGACCATCCATGGCTGGTGTATTGGCCATGCGAATACCGTCCGGACTCAGGCCGTCAACGCCGATAATCACAACGTGATCGGCTGGTGGCCGGGTCTGCTGGCAACCAACCAGACCCATCAGGATGAATACAGGGAGGAGAAGCTTTTTCATAGGAGGTTACATTGAAGGTAGTGCGTTGTCAGGGGACGGGCTGGCGTTCCGGGTTGACTACAACCACGTCCCGTTTATTCATGAAGTACAGCAGGGAAAGGAAGGTCAGTACAAGACCGAGTATGGAGGTCACGTAGGAAAAACTCGTGAAAAAATCGAACCAGCTGATTTCAGCCCTGCCGAAATTTTTGAACAACAAAACCCCGACACTGCTCAGGTATCCGAAGGAATCGGCTATGTAAATGAGAAAACCGGCGTTGGCCATGGTCCGGTAGGTCGCAATGAAGCGGTCGAACAAGATGCAGTTGAAGGGTACATAGCCCAGATAGGAACCCAGCCCTACGAGCACCATCCACCAGTAGGGAGTAATGAAACCACTCTGAAATCCCAGTGTGGCCAGGCCTATGAGGGCCAGCCCGAAGGCAATAATGTAGTGGTTGACCACCAGTGCCGTCCGGTTGCCTTTAATGAGCATGAGTGAGGCCATAACCATGAGTACAACCAGCGCGATGGGGGCTTCGGTCTGGGTGAATATGGCTGAATCGCCCTCGAACCCTATCGCCGCGAAAATCTCCAGCGCGTAGTTGTCGCGCAGGTCGCGGTACGCTGTCAGACACATGTAGCACAGGGTCATCAGGGTAATGCCCAGAGCAAATTGCCGGAAAAAGTGCCATCGCTCGGTGCGCGACATCGGTACGCGTTTGACGCGCATAAACTCGTCTTCCGGCGTTGGAGGGGGAATCTGATTGAGCATCCACACAAAAAAGAAGAGCGGCAGCAAAAATACCATCCCGGTTATAAATGGCATCGCAAATTCGGATACCTGCCAGGTATTCATGATCCATGACCCGACCGATTTGACAAAGCCTGATGATACGATGAAGCTGACGCTGAGTCCGGCCCCGAGCAGCTCCGTGGTTTTACGGCCTTCCAGAAAACTGAATACCAATCCCCAGACCATGCCCAGGGGAAGCCCGTTCAAAAACAGAAAGGGGATATTCCAGGGTTGAGGTACCAGCCAAAAAAGAAGTAAAGCAAGATGGGCGAATAGTATGAAACCGATAATACTCCACGCCCTACGGTTTGGCGTCATTTCGGAGATAATTTTGATTCCTAGAAATTTTGAAAGGGTGTAGCCGAGAACCTGTGAGACAATCAGAGCTGTCTTCAGTTCAATTCCCCAAATATCATACCCCTCGAATCCCGCGGCCGTGAAGGCACGTCGATAGGCATACATACAGGCGTAGGTGCTGAAGGCCGCGGTTATGGCGTATAGTGAAAAAACCCAGCCCGATTGCCTGGATAGCCATTGCTGTACCGGGGTCATGGTAGTGCCTCCAGACCATCTTCAATGATGGTAAATGCGGTGTCCAGTTCCTGTTCGCTAACCGTCAGCGGCGGGATTAAATTCAGGATACAGCCCATGGATAATTTAAAGTTCAGACCGTTGGCAAGGCAGTAATACATAACCTTTTCAGCTTCCCGGAGTAATTTTTGACCGGTCTGCGGGTCGCGTAGTTCAATGCCAAGTAGCAGCCCCAAGCCCCGGACGTCGTGAATGATGGGGTGCCGCTGCTGCATTTTTCGCATTCGGGTCATGGCGTAGCGGTGCAGGTACTCAACCCGCTCCAACAGGTTTTCTTTTTCTACGATGTTGAGCATGGCCAGCGCTGCTGCTGCCGCTACCGGATTTTTTTCATGGGTGTAATGGCCTATCGACTTCCCCTTTACCGATGCATTGATTTCTTCACGGGTCAGTACCGCAGCCAGCGGGAAAATACCGCCACCCAGACCCTTGCCAATGACCACCATATCCGGTTCAATACCATAGTTCTGAAACGTGAACATCCTGCCGGTCCGACCCAAAGCGTGGGGAATTTCATCCAGAATGAGCAGGGTGCCATTCCGGTCGCAGGCTTCCCGTACCCGTTTCCAATATTCTGGTGGCGGGATAAAAGGTGAGCTCCTCACGGTCTCGGCAACAACAGCGGCAACATCGCCCTCTTTCTCCAGTACATATTCCAGATAGCCGGCACACTGCAGTGAGCAATGTGTACCACATTTAAACGGGCACTCTGATGGATTTGGAGGCGGAACGTGCTCCGTGCCCGGAAGTAAGGGGCCGATATGCTGCCTGAAAACAGCCTCTCCTCCAACCGAAGCCGCTTCCAGTGTAGCTCCATGAAAGGAGTCCCACATCGACACGGTTTTATGCCTTCCGGTATGTAAACGGGCGGCTTTTAGGGCTATGCCGACTGCTTCCGCGCCTCCGGGGGCAAACAGAATTCTTTTCAGGGAGTGGGTGTATCCGGTCAGACGCTCGGCGAGCTCGATGGCAGGCAGGTTGGTATACCGCCGTGTTGAAAAACTCAGCGACTGCATTTGATCAGTAACGGCCTGAATGACTTCGGGGTGACCAAACCCGACGTTGTGTACATAGTTGCCGTGGAAATCCAGACAGACGCGATTCTCAATGTCTGTGAATGTAGTGCCTTTGCTTTCCTTGAGTACCTGCAGACAAGGTGAAGACAGGGTCTGATTCAGAAATACATCCGCGTCTCGCTGAAGTACCATCCGCGTTTGCTGCGACAGTTGCTGATACCATGCTTTGCGTGCATCGGTGTCGTTGATGTCCCCTTCGCTGACCCTGTTATCGTCTTTCATTATCTGAGCAGCAGGGATTTGAGTTCATCTACACTGGAAACAATGTGATCATGAGGATGCTGTTCCAGTTCCTCACGTGTGTGGGTGCCGTAGGTAACCCCAATAGTCATCCCGCATCCGGAATTCTTGCCTTCAAGCAAATCCGATGGGGTATCACCCACTTTGGCCACATCGATGGGGTTTTGGATATGAAACTGCTGCATGAGCGCCTGAATCATATCCGGATGAGGCCGTCCCTGGCCAACCTGGTCACTGGAGATAATCGCGTCTACCAGTCCGTCCCTGAGCCAGCCAAGCCGGTCCGTGATGACCGACGTGGTTGCTGCACTGAAGCCGGTATCCAGCGCAACACGGATACCTTCCTGCCTGAGTTCGGAAAAAAGTGCGGAAATCCCGTCGTATTCGCGGATGGTGGCCTGCCGGTAATGCTGATTCAGGATTTCAATAAATCGATTGTGAATCTGTTCAATTTTTTCTTTTGATACGGCGATGCCGGCAGCTTCCAGCAACATTTCAATGGCCTCGATTTTCCGGTACCCCATCACCCAGCGGATATCATTGTCGCCTATAGTTAGTTCCTGTTCCTGAATGGCTTGTAAAAATGCGGACGACACGGTGTCTTCACGGTCGTTCAATGTCGTGCCCGCGATGTCAAATACAACTAGTTTTGGCTTCATGCACAGTGAGTCTAAAGAGTTAGGTAATTGAATATTTGTAAATAATAGGTGCTTTAGAATGTATAAGCAACGTGCCGGGCACTATGGGGCAACTCTTAACAATATGGTAATAAAGCCTTGTTTTTGCATGAGTATATTACGTATAAGTAAGGTGAAGGTACGTAGGGACTGGAGCCCTGGCGATTTTTGTATTATTTACATATAGTAAAACATTGGTATTTCGTCCGGATGCGCATTCACAAGCCCATCCATCCACAGGCCAACAAACTAAGCGCGGGTTGTTACCTGAATATGATGTAGTTGTTTTTACTTTGTTATCAATCTCTGAGCCCCCGGTTATATGTCTGAATCAGCATCCGAAGTCTACCGCAACCATCTGATACCCAGTTGGTCCACGCTGTCCGGCATGAATCCGGTTGAGGTTGAACGCACCCGGGGTTGCTACATCTACACCAGGGACGGTCGACGTATATTTGATTTGCGCAGTGCCCATGAATGTGCCAACATCGGATTTAACCATCCCCATGTATTACAGGCTATGCATCGTCAGATGCAGCAGTGCAGCTATGTAACCGATGATTTTGCTACTGACGCCACGGCAGAGCTGACCCAAAAGCTTTGTGCCTTATCCCCGGGCAGCCCGGATAAGCGAGTGTGGTATGGGCAAAGTGGCGCTGCCTGTGTGGAAGCAGCCATCAAAGCAGCCCGTTTCTATAAATACCGGCAAGTGTTTCATGAAAACCGGGACGCCTACGACCCGGTTTCGTACCCCTACCCCTATAAAATTTTGTCCCGCTACCGTTCCTGGCATGGTGCCACCACGGGTGCACTTTCAGCAAGCGGCGATCCGCGTCGATGGTTTGCCGAACCTCTTCTACAGCCCGGCGTTCTGTTTGGACCGGATGTATACCCCTATCGCTCACCTTTTGGTGACGACCCGGATGGACTCAAGGCTGCAGCCTACATGCGTCATATGATTGAAATGGAAGGAGGGAAGGAGTATGTGGCAGCCATTTTGGTTGAACCGGTTGTGGGGTCTAATGGCATCATCCCGGCTCCGAAACCCTACATGCATGCCATACGCGATTTATGTGATGAGTTCGATCTGGTCATGATAGTGGATGAAACCATGACAGGTATGGGTCGCACCGGTACTTTTCTGGCAATTGAGTACTATGATGTCATCCCGGATATCATCATTATGGGTAAGGCATTAGGGATGTATTGTCCGCTGGCTGCCACCATAATGACCCAAAAAATCTGGAATACCTTCCGGCATACGCCCTTCGGACACGGACAAAGCTATTCGGGTCACGCCCTGGGTTGTGCTGCAGCACTTGCTGCCATTCAGGTTCTGGAACAGGAGCAATTGCTGGAACATACCCGGAAGACCGGGCAGTATCTTGAAGCCGGACTGCTCAAGCTTCGTGATAAACATCGCAGCGTGGGGGAGGTGCGCGGCATCGGACTGATGTATACCATGGAGCTCGTACTGGATCGCCAGACCAAACAACCGGTTCGAAAATTTAATCAAAAATACGCCCACAGTCCGGTCAGAGAAGTGGCCTCTTTCCTGTTAGAGAAAAAAAACATTTATATACCATCAGACAAATTCGGGCTATGGATAACCCCTCCGCTTATCGTGACTAAATCCGAAATTGATACCCTCCTGGAGGCATTCGATGAGGCCCTGGAAATAACGGACAAAGCTGCAGCTGCATACCATGAAAATCACCAGGATTAAATATGACTATATTATTGTTGGCAGTGGCATTACGGGACTAGCCCTGGCTGTTGCAGCGCTCGAACACGGTTGCTCGGTACTCTTGCTTGAAAAAGATTCCCGGGCTTTTGGAGCGTCTACGCAACATACAGGACTGGTTGCCCCCGTGCTTGAGCCGTCTGGCCCCCGGCTCAGACGCGCTATGTACACCCGCGATAAATGGCTGGAACTTGCCGATCCGGCCGGGTATTGGACCAGCGGAACCGGTGTTGCAATTCCGGCTTACCATCGCTCAGAAATGGCTGTACTTGAAGCCCACCATGCAACCGGATTGTACCAAACTACCTTGCTTACAGCAAAAAAAATGGCAGAAAAGTATCCGCAACTCAACAGCAACGGCTTGGTGGGCGGAATGGTGAGCGATGCTGAAATCACCCTTGATTCAGGAAAAGCCGTGTACGCCATAGCCAATTGGCTGCGTACGCAGGAGGGGTGCGATCTGCATTGTAATGAGCTGGTGCTGCATGCCGAGACTGGCAAAGTGCATACCCTTGATGGGGTGTACGAGGCCGAAGAAGTCTTGATTTGCAACGGCAATGATGCTTGTACCCTGTTTCCTGAGGTGTTCAGTCAACTGGCGCTCCGAACCGTTAAGATGCAAATGATACGTACGCAACCCGCTGCTGCGTTCAGCCTGGGACCGGCATGGCTCAACACCCTGGCCCTATCCCACTATGAACCGTTTCCCATGTATGCTGCTTACCGGGAAATGGCCGAATATCATGCTACAGTCTACCCGGAACGTGAAAAGCATGGTATTCATCTTATCCTGACGCAAAATCGTGAGGGCGAACTCACGCTGGGGGGCTCGATGGAAACGGGGCCCGGACTGGATCCGTTCAACCGGCAGGACATCAATCAACTCATCGTTGGTGCTGCCCGTCGGGTCCTTAAGCCTGCCACCGGTCCGGTTAAGTATGTCTGGAACGGGATGTTTACCGAAACGGCGGACCGCAGTGAACTGGTGGTGTCACCTTGTAAAGGGGTAACCCTTGTTAACGGATTCGGCAGAGATGCGCTGACTACCTGTTTTGGTTTTGCCCGGGATTTTCTGCAGGTGTACCGGTGATAATGCCTGATTAAGCCTCCGTTCTGCAGCCGGACTGCCGGCACCGGAATTTCAAGCTGTCCCTCCCATGATTTTCCCGGACCCGGGAGGAACCGGCAGCAATCTTATTCCGTGAAAAAATACACCACCAGCATGACGCAGTCGGCCCCTGAGGTATTGAAGGGAACATGTGGAATGCGCCCGTCAAAAAAAAGCGAGTCGCCCGGACCTAAATCAACCAGGTCTTCGCCGATCTGATAGGTGCATGAACCATGGACAATATACTTGAATTCAAAGGCATCGGTCTCCACTACATCCCGCTGACAACCATCCCGCAGGGTTAACAGCACAAATTCACAACCAGTACTGGTAAATTGTCGACCAAATATATTCAGGTATCCGAATCCTTCCGCTTCAATCTCTTTTTCAATTACGGTATAGTCGTCTGAACGAATCACAACATAATTGCCCTCGGTTTCTTCGGAAACATCGGAAAAAAAATCCCCCGGCTGAACATCCAGCGCCTGGATGATGGCAAATAACACCGGTAATGAAGGTACGGTTCGACCATTTTCAATCCGGGATATCAGCCCGTTGCTTACGTTGGCCTTTTTGGCGATGTCACTGGCAAAAAGTTGCTTTTCTTTTCGGATAGTTCTGATTTTCCTGCCAATACCAGTTATATAAGAGTCCATTGCTGTATGTTGTTACGGATACGGATTACACGAACAAGCCTGCGGGGTTCGGCTGTGCCATCGCTGACATGACGCTTCCCGTGAATCCGTCAATGGCTGGCTGAATGATGAACCCGGATAATATAGCAGGTTCACTTAAAAGATTACAAGGCTACTCATCGGTATAGCTGACCATGAGCATGGCCTGAAGCAGGCGTTGGATATCATCCGGATAAACCTCACCGATAGTACCTATCCGAAAGCAGTTATAGTCGGTCACTTTGCCGGGGTAAATCACAAAACCGTGCACCTTGAGGGCATCATAAAATGCCCGAAATGAAAAGCCGGGTGTATCAGGTGAAAGGAAGGTGGTAATGATAGGCGAATGCTGGGTATCATCCAGCAGGGTAACATAGCCCAGTTCCCGCATCCCGTCTACCAACATGCGCTGGTTTTGAGCGTAACGCGCATTTCTTGCACGGATTCCACCTTCATCGTGCAATTCGGTAAGGGCCTGCCGGAATGCCCGCACCGTGTGTGTGGCCGAGGTAAAACGCCATTTACCATGATTCTCCTCCATGGTAACCCACTGATCGTACAGGTCGAGCGACAATGAGCGGGCATATCCTTTACACCCGGCAATTACGGATCGTTTAACGATGACAAATCCAAATCCGGGCACCCCCTGGATGCACTTATTGGCACTGCTCACCAGGGCGTCAATTCCGAGTTCGCCTACAGCTATGGGTATGCCCCCGAAACTGCTCATCGCATCCAGAATGCATAGTTTACCATGTGCTTTAATGACCGGTATGATTGACTCAATCGGATTGAGCATGCCGGTAGTGGTCTCGCAGTGCACCAATGCAACGTGGGTAATATCCGGGTCTGCCTGAAGCAGTTGCCCGGTGGTCTGCGGATCAACCGGTTTTGTTTCACCGAAATCGTGTACGTGAACGGCAATCTTTGCGTAGCGGGCGATGGTGGCTATGCGCTGACCGTATGCGCCGTTGGCCAGCACAAGAAGCTTGTCGTCCGGACCAAGCAGCGAGCCGATGGCAGCTTCAACCGAGAAGGTCCCGCTTCCCTGCATCAGCACTGTTGTATATTCTTCATCCGTTGTACCGGCCAGCTGCAGTAATTCACGGCGTATTTCCTGCACAATGTCATTGTAGTCGGCATCCCAGGTGCACCAGTCTTTAAGCATGGTTTGTTTGACGGACAAGCTGGTGGTTAGCGGGCCGGGGGTAAGTAACTTGTAGTGCTGATCCATGGGATAATCTGATTAAAATACCATGATAGTAAGTTCGCAAAGGTTCTGATGTTACTATATTTTAAAGCAAAGGCCGGCAAGGGGTGTATGTTCCTGTTTGGTAATATTCCGGTAACATGCAGGCTCGGACACAGGCTGTCCGTAACAATAAAAATCACCCCCACCGCCAGCCTCTTGACTCAACGCCATGCCCGGTAGCCCCGGGCCCTGCCCTGTGTTAACCATCCATCAAAACCATGTGCGGTCGTTACGCTCTATTTACTGCCCCGGATGAGCTCGAAAAGTATTTCGAGGCCATCATAAGCAATGCGGGGACCATCGAACCGAACTACAATGTGACCCCGGGGATGATGATGCCGGTGGTGGCGGTGGGTCGGGAAGGGATACCGGTGATTACCACCTTCCGCTGGGGACTCATTCCGAACTGGGCTAAAGACCCCTCAATCGGGTACAAGATGATGAACGCCCGCAGCGAAACCATCGCCGAAAAACCCTCGTTTGCCATGCCGTTTGAACGTCGGCGTTGTGTGATTCCATCCAACGGGTTCTACGAATGGCAGCGGGAGGGGAAGAACCGCATTCCGCATTTTGTGCGCAGAGAAGACGATGTGATTATGGCTTACGCCGGAATCTACGACCGATGGAGGTCGCCCGGGGGGACCGATGTGTTCAGCTACAGCATCATTACCACCACCGCGAATGAGCGAATCCGTCCTATTCACGAACGTATGCCGGTGGTGCTGAACCGGCAGGATGTGCGTCGCTGGCTGCATCCCCAGACACCACGACACGATTTGCAGGAGCTGATGCAACCTTTGCCCGTTGCACAGACCCGGGTCTGCCGGGTGAGTGATGCGGTTAACAAACCGGCCAATAACCATGCCGGACTCCTCGAAGAGCAGGACGATGAACCGCCGGTGGGGGGAATAATACCGCTGGGGTTGTAGGTCGGGCATCAGGCAATCAGCGACCGTTCCGGAGCTGCTGTGTCGACCAGACGGGGTACGCTGCCGCTGGGATTGTAAGCGGCACCACGTCATCATCGAAATCGCGGGATACGGATGTGTTATTTCAGGCGGATGGACCTATGGACCCGCCGGGGTTGTAGGTGGCAAGCACGAGGGATCAATACCCTAATCCGCCCCGACGCATCGGCTTGATGTTGGCGTCAAGCCGGTTGGTGACTTCATACACGGTAATCGTTTTATCTTTGCCGGCCATCTGCAGATGATCAACAGGCTCGGCCGCTACCAGGTAGTTGACCTGCTCCCAGGTCTCCTGACTGATCAGGATGCTGTTCGGACGTTTCTTGGTCATCTGCTCCAGTCGGTGGGCAATGTTGACCGTATCGCCGATGACGGTATATTCCATATAATCGCTGGATCCCACGTTACCCACTACCACTTCACCGGTGTTGATGCCCACGCCGATCTGGATATCCTGCCCGAGGCGCTGACTGTATTTTTGGTTGACTTCATCCAGGGCTTTGACCATCTCCAGGGCACAGATAACGGCATTTTCCTGATTGTCCATGTACGAGACGGGCGCTCCGAAGACGGCCAGCATTCCATCGCCCAATAATTTGTTCACCGAACCCCGGTGGAGTCGGACCTGTCCGGACATGACCGACCAGAAATCGTTCAGAAACTCAACCACTTCGGCAGGTCGCAGCTGACCGGAGAGCCGGGTAAATCCACGAATATCGGCAAAGAGTACCGAAACGATGCGATTTTCTCCTACCATCATGGCCTCGTTGCCGTTGCTCAGGGTCTGGGCAACCACCTGCTCGGGTACGTAGCGTTTGAAGAGTTCCAGAATACGCTGCTGCTCATCGGTGCGTTTTTTCAGCTCGCTGCCCAGGGTACGGTTGTCTTCACGGAGCTGGACCAGCTGCATGGCATTGCCAACCTGCTGAATAATATCGTCAACGTCGGCATCGCTGCGCAGATAATGGGAAATGCGACCATGGCGGACGGCGGTTTTAAGGGCAGAATAGTCGCTGCTGCCGGCCTGAACTATGGTGACAATATCCGGAAACGAGCCTTTGATACTTTCAGCGAGCTGCAATCCGGTCATCCTTGCGGTGCGCTCGGGCGCCAGTACCACGTGCATATCAAACTCACGGAGGATGCGGTACGCACTGCGCACATCACCCGCCACAAACACGTTGAAATGCCCCACCAGCTGCGACCTCAGGTCGGCCAGACGGATTTCATCGTCGTGTATGAGTAATATGTTCCCGCTGGATTGGAGCATGAAAATGGTTTGTACGGGTTAACTGTAACGCACGGATATAGTTCCGCACAATACAACATTCCAACCAGCAATCTACTCATGTATTTTGTCAAATGCAATAGACGTAAAATGCAAGCCATTAAAAAACAGTGCGATGCGGGTAAGTTTTGATATCGCGGCGAGCTTGGGAATGGCTGAATTCGGCGCATCTGTATAATTCAGGGACACGTACCGGAAAACGTTCATCCTGGTTGAAGCGCGCCCATGTTTACCCGGCAGGGTTACAGATCACAAGGAAAGCAGGGGGGGTACAGCACCCGGACGCCCATAATGGTCATGTCGTCATGCTGGGTGACACCGCCGGCGAAGGCCCGCACATCGGCGTCAATGGCGTCCACAATTTCGGTCAGGGTTTTTGCGCTGGAAGCTGCGATAATCTGCAGCAGGCGTTCCTCGCCATACAATTCGCCGGCGCGGTTCATGGCTTCGGTGTAGCCGTCGGTATACAGAAAGACCAGGTCGCCGGGGGCCAGTTGCAGGGTGACCGCCTCCAGGGTGTCTTCAAAGCGCGCGTCGGTTATCAGTCCCAGAGCCATGCCGGTGCTGGTGACCAGTTGCGCTTCTCCGGTGGATGCCTGATACCATACGGCGGGGTTGTGGCCGGCGCGGGCCAGGGTGAGCGACTTCCCGGACAGGTCGAGGTGACCGTAAATCATGGATACGAAGGTGCCCCGGGGAGCATTGCGGTGAAACAGACGGTTTACGCGCGATAAAAAAGCGACGGGCTGCTCACCGCTTTCGGTAATCGATTGCGTGAAGCCTTTGATGAGGGTCATGAAAAAGGCAGCCTGAATGCCTTTCCCGCTCACATCGCCGATAGCCAGGGCCAGCCGGTTGTCAGATACGCTCAGAAATTCGTAGTAGTCGCCCCCGACCTCCGAGGCCGGATGACAGGCGGCGATGAGTTCAAATCCCGGCACCGTGGGATTCTCACCGGGCAGGAAATTTTGCTGCACCTGACGGGCAATTTCCAGCTCGCGTGCCATGCGCTCCCGGTTAGCCAGTTCAAGAATGTAATTGGGAATGTAGTCGGGCAGCCGCGTCAGGGAAATCCCGCTGCCGATGCCGGCAAGTCCGGTAAGCACCAACCCCAGCAGCACCCCGCTCTGGGAGAGCAAATTCACCAGGTCCGTGAACGGATTATAGCTGAGCAGTCCCAGCCACGACCACCAGATCCATGCCGAGGCCATGGTAAGCAGTGCGGTCAACGCGCCGTATTTATGCATAGCCCACAGCAGAACCAGTCCGGAGCCGCCGTGCAGCACGATGGTTATGTATCCGCTTGCATCCACCGGATTCGTCCGCGTCCAGAGCAACAGCAAGCCCCCCACCAGGTAAAAAACGAGTTTGTTCCGGGTTTTGCGATACAGCAGGGCCATGAAAATCAGCAGCACCAGGTTGGTAACCAGCTGGGCTCCGTACACCGCATCGGCAGTTTCCAGGGCGGCCCCGGACAGAAACTGCTGGCTCAGGGACGGGATATCGTATTCAACCAGCAGCGACGTGCCGGGAATCAACGCCGTCAGGGTCACGGATATGCCCGTAATCAGTGCACCAAGGGAGAGGGAACGCAGGAGGGTTGCTCCAACCGGCTGGTTGATCAGGTACCCGCGCCGCAGCAGGGTCAGCGTATGCATCCGTTCCGACCATACCTCGTGCGAGAGCGAACTGCCCACCGATGCGAAAACGTACATGAGCAGGGCGAGGCCTGCCGCTATCATGACACTGCCCAGGATGGTTCCCAGCATGTCCCAGATTCCGGGAGTCATGTAGCCGTCCTGCACGGCCTGGGTGAAGTAACGGTTCAGACTGATGATCAGGATAGCTGCAAAGGCTGCTGCGGCTTCAGACCGACCGGCTTTAAGATCGACCTGCTGGCGCAAAAACCGGATGACGAAAAGTACAAAGGCCAGAATGCCGCCCATTATCAGTATCACCATCCTGCTTTCGCCGTGGATGGATGCGGGCAGAGCGCTTGTCTGCGCATCGAGTACTTCCCGGGTGGGATTGATTCTGTGAATGTAGCCGAGGTGGTCAACGTCGGTCTCGATGCGCAGCTGTCTGCCCAGACGAACGCTGTCGGTCTGCATGACCACCCGGTACATGGTGTATTCGCTGGTTTGGGAGCTGATGGAGATATCCGTAACACGCAGGGGCGTTTCAGCCCAGCGGGTGTGACTGAGCACGTGGCGGACCAGCTGTTCGGCTTCGGCGCGACGCAGCTGAAGGGTTTGCAGTGAATCGGGGGGCAGGGCCGGATCAACGCCCGTATCGCCATTGTCGTCGTCATCGTCTGCATCGCCACGCACGCCGATGACGCTCAGTCGCTGCATCTCGGGAAGCAGCGGGGTGCCCGGTAGGGCCTGCCGGAGTAGTCCGGCATTCAGTCCGCCCTCGTGAAAACGGTCCTGTCCGGACAGTTCCATACTCACCGGAAGGCGATTTACGTCGATGTCTACCTGAAACCGGCGTTGGTAGACACTCAGTGCGGGGTTCCCGAAATGCGCTTCGTTCTGCAGGGGCTCCCGGTCGAAGATAGCCATACGGATGTAATTATCCCGATCGGTTCCCGAGTGGATGATGGCGCTGCTGTAGTGCAGGGGCAGGGTTTCAGCGGGATGTTCACGAAGAACGCGATCGGTTTCGTCGACTCCGAAGTGGTAGCGCAGCACATTGCCTTCTTCGCTGCGGGTGTGGTAGTTGAAGGCGGTTACCCCGGTCTCAGTGTGATGTCCCAGCAATTCCAGAAACTCCACGGTTTGCCGGAGGGTTTCCTCCTGTGTGGCACGTGCATGTGCAGGTCCGTAGACTTCTTCCTGCAGACCCGGCAGGACCAGGGCCGCCAGCAGTACCGCGGCAACAGCCGATGCAATAAACAGTTTATCGGTCCGGTTGGTGTATAACCGGAATTCTTTAATCCAGGTGTTTAGGGTAGAAAGAAACCGCATCCCGCCAAGATAACAGTTTTTGACGGGATGCGTACGGGGTTAGTCCGTTTATCTATCCGTTTCCTCCGCCCGATTCGGTTGCGATAGCCGATTCAGCCGATGGTTGACTGCGAAGCGATGCAATCCATACCTTCACGCGCTGCATACCGAGGTTGGCAGCAACGTACACAACCGGGATGAATACCAGGGTGATGATGGTGGATGCCGTAAGTCCTCCGATGACCACGCGGGCCAGGGAGGCCTGTATTTCCCCGCCGGTACCGGTGCCGAAACTCAGTGGCAGCAGTCCGAGCACCGTTGTAGCGGTGGTCATCAGGATAGGTCGCAGGCGCAGCTTTCCGGCTTCAATCACAGCCTGGTACAATTCCATATTCTGTTCACGGCGCATCAGGTTGATGTAGTCGACCAGCAGGATGGCGTTATTCACCACAATTCCGATGAGCATGACCACACCCATGAGACTTTGCAGGTTCAGCGTGGTACCGGTCAGCAGCAGGGCGGGTACAATACCGATTATGGCCAGTGGTACGGAAAACATCACGATAAGCGGGTCCAGAAACCGTTCAAACTGAGCGGCCATTACCATGTAAATCAGAATCAGCGCCATCAGAATGGCCATGTTGAAATCGCGCTGGGCTTTCTGCTGCTCCTCGTATTCGCCGCCGAAATAAATGGAATAGCCCTCAGGCAGGGGATAACCTGCCAGCTCGTTTTGTATCGCTTCAACGGCATCTCCCAGCGGAACACCGCGTTCAAGATTGGCGGTAATATTGGTGATTCGCTGCCCGTTTTCCCGGCGGATGCCTTCCGGACCCCGACCGCCCTCGGTGGTTACCAGTGCGGATACCGGTATAATTGAACCGTCAGCGGCGCGTACGGAAATATTGTTGATGTCAAGGGAACTGAGCCGGTCTTCCGGTCGGAGGCGGACCGTAATGGGGATTTCATCGCCGTCACTACGGAAATACCCGGCGCGGCTTCCGCTGATGTTGGCTTGTATAGCTGCTGAGACTTCGCGTGAACCGATGCCCAGCTGGGCAATCCGTTCCCGGTCCAGATTGATGCGCTGTTCGGGTCGACCGTCACGCTCGCCCACGCGTACATCTACAATTCCGGGCAACACCTCAATGCGGTTGGCCATATCCTGAGCCATATCGGCGGCCAGCTCCAGATTGTACCCGCGCAGCTGAATGTTGATGGCTTCCTCGCCACCACCGCCCCCGCCGAAAATGCGTCGCAGGATCCATAGTCCCGATTGGGCACGCACGTCAATACGGGCGCCGGGCACCAGTCCCTGCACCTGCTCGCGCAGCTGGTCCGCCAGTTCTGCACTGGGTATGGTTCGTTGGTCAGGAGGGGTGAGTGCCAGTTCAATTTCACCACTGCCATTGCGTACATCGCGGGTGTAAAACAGAATTTCATCGCGGGGAATGACCTCCCTCACTACAGCGTCCAGCTCTTCCATGTATTGATTGACTATGGCAATGTTGGTGCCGGAATCCATGCGGAGGTCGATATCAATCTCGTCAGACTCGGTCTGCGGGGTCAGTTCTACCGGAATTTGTTCAACGCCCATGTAGGATACAATCAGCAAGACACCGGTAACGGCGAAAACCCAGGTTTTCCGGTGCAGTACATAGGCTACAATGTTGCCATAGCCGCTGTCCAGCCGGTCGAAAAAGCGTTGTATACCCGACCGACTGGCGGTGTCTTCTTCCAGCTTTTTAATCGTCAGGAACTGGCTGGAGAGCATGGGAACCAGCGTCAGGGCGACAAGAAGGGAACAGATCAGGGCAAAGACCACAACCAGCGCCATTTGTTGAAACATGACCCCGGTTGTGGTATTCATGAACACCACGGGCAGAAAAATTACCGACGTCGTCAGGGTGGAAGCGATGATCGCTCCGGTAACTTCCCGGGTGCCTTTACGGGCCGCTTCTTTCTTTTTGGCTCCGTTTTGCCGTTTCCGAACAATATTCTCCAGCACCACAATGGCATTGTCAACAATAAGCCCGACCCCCAGGGCGAGTCCGCCAAAACTCATCTGATTCAGCGTGAGCCCGTTGAAGTACAGCAGAGCAAATGTAGCAATGATGGAGATGGGTATGGATACCGCGATGATCAGGGTAGTGGACCCGTTGCGAAGGAATGCCAGCAACACTACAATAGCCAGTATTCCGCCCCAGACCGCGGAATTCCGTACGTTATCTATCGAACTTTGGATGAATTGACTCTGATCACGGATGACCACCAGGTCGATGTCGTCCCGCAGAGAATTAATCCGTTCGGTTTCGTTGCGGATGGCTTCAGCCACGGCTACCGTATTGGCGCCGGACTGCTTACGGATGCCGAAACGGATCATGGGAAGGTCGTTGACCTCGATGTACCGGCCCAGATCCTGGTAATCAAGGGTGATTTCCGCTACGTCACGCACCCGTATGGGCGCCCCGTCAACGGTGCGTATCACGGTATTCGCAATCTGGTCGATGTCGGTAAATTCACCCACCGAACGGATGTACAGGTCGCTGAGTCCGTCTTTGACGTTGCCTCCCGGAACATTGCTGTTCTCACGACTGATAGCCTGGCTTACATCAGCGGCGGTAAGTTGGGAGGATGCAAGGCGGTCACGGATGAGATCGACACGGATTTCCTGGTTGACTCCACCCCAAACATCGATGGCACCAACACCGGGAATCTGCTCAAACATTTTACCGATTTCCCGCTCAATGATGCGGGTTACCTCGGCCAGATCCCGCTCAGAGCGTGCCCCCAGAACGACGATGGGTGAGTCGTTGGGGTCAAATTTCCAGATGCGGGGTGCGTCAACTTCAGCCGGCAGCGAACGGCGGACCCGGTCGAGGGCAGCACGAACATCATTGGTGGCTTCATCCAGGTTCACACCCTGGGCAAAGTTCAGGGTCACCCGGGAGTTGCCCTCGCTGGAGCTGGAGGTCACCCGTTCTACGTTGGGGACGCCCGCAATGGCATTTTCAATCTGGTCGGTGATGATCAGTTCCATCTCCTCCGGACCTACATTGTCGTAGTTTACGGCAATGGTAAGTTGCGGGAATTCAATGGGTGGCAACAGGTCAACCGGCAGGTAGCGGAAGCCGATGGTACCCAGGGTAATCACAATGAGGAAGACCATCGCCGTGGCGATGGGACGTTTGATGGATGTTCCGGTTAACGACACGGTACCTTGAGTTTAAGTGAATATAATATGTCGGCGAATCCGCCGGATGAGTCGGCACCGCTGCATGAACGGTGCGGGTATGTTGCACGCTTGTCCGGTGCGGGCACCGGTTTCCCGGATGCCGCTCAGAGCCGGGCAGGCTGCGTCAGAAGTAAACTGCTGCTGGGTGTATCGCCGTTCTGGCGGGTTATGCTACGCTGCTGAATGATGCGGATCAGATCACGAGCCTGCATCTGCTGCAGGTCAAGGATATGCTCCCAGTCGACCTGGCGGATCCGGGCCTGTTCGGTTCCGTCGGCCAGCAGGTTCTGCCCGAGGGTGACTACATGGGTGTTGGGGTCAATACCCCGCACGGCGGTGACCATCCGGCCCCTGGCCACGATTTCGATGCGACGGAATTCAACGCCGGTAGGTCCCACCATCTGGGGAATTTCCTGACCGTCTTCGTTCATGAAGTTTAGCTCATCACGCAGCGAAGGGGCTACATAGACGCCTTCGAAACCCTCCCTGGGGTGTCGGTAAATGGCATTGTTGGGAACCAGCGTAGCTTGCTCGCTGTCGCCGTAGAAAATGTCAACATTCACGAACATGCCGGGACGCAGCAACCTGCCGGGATTTTCAATTTCGATTTCAGCTTCGGCGGTGTGGGTGACTGGATTCAGGAACGGGTTGATCCGGCTCACACGGGCCGTGATGACACTGTCTCCGAATGCCGGCGATGAAATCTGGGTGCGCATGCCGGTACGGATGCGTGAAAGCATGCCCTCGGTGAGGGTGACCTGCACGCGGATACGGTCCAGATCGCCGATCTGAAAGAGCATGGTGCCGGAGTTGACCTGCTGGCCCACCTCGGCATTACGTTGCCCTACGATACCGCTGATGGGGGCTTTGACCGTGGTAACTTCCAGGCGATTCTCCCGTTCATTGACTACCGATTCGGCCTGACGTACCTGAGCTTCGTTCAGCTGGCGGGTAGCTTCCAGGGCATTGACTTCAGACTGCAGTTGTTCCAGTTCCGACTGACTCTGGAAGTCGCGCGAGGTGAGTTGCTGCAGTCGGTTGAGCTGGTTGCGCTGGGCTTCCAGCCGGGCCAGAGTCTGTTGCAGCTGAGCCCGGGCAATTTCCAGACTGGAGCGCGCCTGACTGAGCTGCTCGCGGGCTTCCAGGTCCCGCAGCCGGACCAGGGGCTGGCCAGCCTGCACCGCATCGCCGTTGCTGACCAGTACTTCCATTACCGGAGCGGTTATTTCTGCGTAGATATCGGTCTGGTTAAACGCCCGCACTGAGCCGTTCATGCGTTCTTCCAGCGGGAGGCTGCCAAATTGAGCTACAACGGTTTCAACGGAGGGCACCGGTCGGGTGCGTTCGCGGTTGTCGGATGCTTCTTCTCCGGAACAGGCCATCAGAGCCGACAAGCCGGCTGCAAGTAGTGTGAGTGTAGGTGATGTGCGCAAAATGTACTTTTTGTAGAAATGGTTGTTACAACAAAAGTAAGCATCGCGCGAGCTAAAAGGTTTCGGAAGCGGTGTAAAAAGACTATAAATGACGTTAGAATCTGCGTTAGTTGCCGATTAATGCCAGTTTGTTGCATCTATACGGAGTGCAAGGCCGTGCAGCTGCCCTTGTTGCCGCCGATGGCCGGCCTGCTTCCCCCATCGGCCATGTTTAAACTAGCGGTGGGGTTGAAGTCAGGCTTTACGGATGATAGCGTAAGCTGTAATCCCGGCCGGAAAAAATGGACCGACGGTTACTCCATCAGAAAATCGGTGTAGAGCTGCATGAGGTAGAGGTAGGAATCCCAGCTGTAGGATACCCCATGGGCGCCGGGCGGGAAAATGCGCAGCTGCGCGTCAATACGGTTGTCTATCAGCGCCCGTGCGAACTGGAACGTGTGTTGTACGTGCACGTTTTCATCCATGGAGGAATGGACCAGCAGCAACTCGGCCTGCAGCTGGTCGGCCCGTGTAGTCGGTGAACTTTGCCGGTACCCGTCGCGATTGGCCTCCAGCTCGTCCATATACCGCTCGGAGTAGATGGTGTCGTACAGTTTCCAGTCGCTCACCGGCGCACCACTGATGCCTTTTTGAAAACGGTCGGGCCAGGCGGTGAGGGTATACAGCACCATATACCCGCCGTAGCTGTGACCGCGTATGGCCATATTGTCGGCATCAACCCAGGGTTTGGAGGCCAGGTAGGCGGCGGTTTCGTTGAAATCAAAGGCTTCCCACCAGCCCAGATTCCGGTAGACCACTTTCTCGAAATCGCGTCCCCTGCCACCGCTGCCACGATTGTTCACACTGGCTACGATGAAGCCCTGACTGGCCAGGTACTGTCGCCACATGTTGGTTTCGAACTGATTGTAGACCGACTGCGCGCCGGGTCCGCCGTAAATATCCAGGACAACCGGATAGGTTTGGTTTTCATCGAATCCCTCCGGCAGGATGATCATCATGTCCAGGCTTATGCTATCACTGGTCTCGAAGCGGTGCAGGGTGGCCGGGTAATAAGCACGCTGCTCCAGGTTGGCCTGAACGGTGCTGCCATCCACGTAGGTTTTCAGGATTTCTCCGTCGGTCCGGCGAAGGTGTACCTGGCGCGGTTGATCCACTGCCGACCAGCTGTGCAGGAAGTAGCGCCCGTCCGGGGATACATCCGCACTATGCCGACCTGCATCCCGGGTTATTTGACGGGGTTCGCTGCCATCCAGATTCACCCGGTACAGATGCCGCTCCAGCGGTGATGCCTGGGTAGAGGAATAATACAGGTGTCCGGCGGAGGCGTCCAGAGCATGGATATAGGTCACTTCCCACTCGCCCCGGGTCACCTGGTTGACCAGCTCCCCGTCATAATTGTACCGGTACAGATGGCGGTATCCGTCGCGGTCAGACAGCCAGAAGAACTCGCGACTCTGCTCGGGGAAGAAGAAAAATTCCTGGATGCCCTCGAAAAAGTTGAATATGTCTATCCAGTACTCGGAGGTTTCCTGCATGACCAGCCGGCGCTCACCGCTGTCGGCATCGAAGAAAAACAGGCGAAGCTCGCGCTGGTTGCGGGTGAGGTGGACTACGGCGAGGGTGCCCTCATCGGCGGTCCAGTAAATTCGGGGGATGTAGCTGTCGGCCGGCATGCCGGTGTCAAGCCAGGTACGTTCGCCGGTGACCACATCCACTACGCCGATGCGAACCGTAGGGTTGGTGTCGCCCACCTTGGGATAACGGATTTGTACGTATTCGCTGTGCTGACCTTCATAATTGGTCATCTGAAAGACGGGAACCTGCGACTCGTCTTCCTGCCAGAAGGCGATGTAGCGTCCGTCGGGCGACCATTTCCAGGCCTGGGTGATCATGAATTCTTCTTCGTAGACCCAGCCGGTGCGACCGTTGAATACGTGTTCGGTAGCATCGTGGGTGAGGCGGATGGTCTGGTCGGTGGCGAATTCGTATATATAAAGGTCGCCCTCGCGTTCAAATCCGACCCGTCCGCCGTCCGGGGAAAGTTCGGCGGTACCGGCGTCACGGGCTACCAGCTGCAGGGTGCCGGTACTGCGTGAATAGAAGTAGAAATCGCTGATGCCGCTGTGGCGGTAGACCGGGCGGAAGTTGGTTTCAAACAGGATGTGGTCGCTGTCGCCCGCCCATTGGAAGCTCCGGTAGGTGAAGGGGGTGTCGGTGCCGGGAAAGGTGAGGGACTGCGGGTCCAGCAGGAGTTCATCCCGGCCGGTTTCCGGGGTGTACGCGCGGATTTCCGTGCGGCTGGTTTCGGAATTTCTGCTGGAATAGGAGTATCGTTGTCCGCCGTCGATCCATATCAGATTCCGGGGGCCGGGTTCTCCCCGCCACATAGAGGCCGATTGCAGGGCTTCTTCCAGGGAATCGTAGCTGTAGGGTGCTGTAGACTGCGATACAGAAATATTAGTAAATATTAATACAAAACTGCCGATAACCAATAGGATTCTGTGTAGTCCGGGTTTCATATGGATTGCCTTGGTTAAGAAATTGAAAGAAAAACGGTAACTTCTGAAGATTTGTAGTAATATAGCAAACTAACTAAACCGAGCTGTAAACGAACTTGGTCAACGTGGAGTTTAGCTGCTGACAACGCTTCGGGGGAGGCGCGGCAACAGGCTTAAAGCCGTTTTTTGTGTGCACCTGTCCCTGATATATCATAGGGGCGGTGATTTTGAGTTATAAAAAGCATGGATAAAAAAACACGTCTGTTAATTGTTGAAGACGAGCGGATTGTCGCTATGGATCTTCGCCACCGTCTGGAGCGGTTCGGTTACGAAGTTGTGGATATGGTGGCTTCCGGAACTGCTGCGATGCAGGCTGTGGAGCAGCACCATCCGGATATGGTTCTCATGGATATCCGCATCCAGGGAGAAATGGACGGTATTGAGACCGCCGGGGAGCTGCATCGCCGGTTCGACATCCCGCATATTTACCTCACGGCTCATCGTGATGGTGAAACCATCAACCGTGCCAAGCATACCGAGCCTTTCGGATACCTGCTCAAGCCCTTCAACGACCGTGAAATTCAGACCACCATTGAAATGGCGGTCTATAAGCACGAGATGAGCCTGAAACTCAAGCAGAGTGAGCTCAAATTCCGTTCGCTGATTCAAAACAGCAATGATATTATCGCGTTGCTGGGCGAAAACGGTGAGATTAACTTCGTGAGTCCGTCGTCTTTCCGGGTACTTGGCTACACCGATGAGGAGCTGATCGGCACCGACATCGCCCGCCACCTCGACGAGCCCAGCCGGCAGAAGCTGGATGAATTTCTGGAGTCGCTGCAGCAGGCTGCCGAGCCACATGCCCTGAGCATGGAATTGCGGTTTCTGCACAAGCAGAAGGGCTATGTATTTCTGGATGTAGTGGGTTCCCTGTTCCGTGTGGAAGGGATGGATTCCGGTGTGGTGCTCAATGCCCGTGATATTACCGACCGCAAACGCGATCAGATGGAGCTGGTTCAGGCCAAGAACAAGGCCGAGGAAATGAACCGGCTGAAATCTACATTTCTGTCGAATATTTCCCATGAAATCCGCACACCGCTTACCGGTATCCTGGGATTTGCCTCCATCCTGGAGTCGGAGCTGGAAGACGAGCAGCATCTGCATATGATCCGCAATATTACCCGCAGCGGACTGCGCCTGCTGGAGACCATGGATGCCGTGCTGGATCTGGCCCTTATTGAGGCAACCCGTATTGAAATGGTGGAAGATACCGTACAGTTGTCTACCGAGGTGCAGCAGGCGGTCCGACTGGTGGCAACCCTGGCCGTGGAGAAAAGTCTGCGTATCAAGGTCCTGGCCAAAAACGAACCCCAGCAGCTGCGGCTCGATCAGCGTCTGCTCGGACAGGTGCTCAATAATGTGATCGGAAACGCGATTAAGTTCACCGAAAAAGGCTCGGTGACCATCACGATAGACACGGTCACGGAAACCGAGAAGGGGCATCGCATGCGCTGGGCTGTGGTGGAAGTTAAAGACACCGGTATTGGTATCAGTGAAGATTTCCTTCCCCGCATATTTGATGAGTTCAAGCAGGAGAGTACCGGCAGTACCCGCAAGTACGAGGGTGCCGGCATCGGGCTCCACATCGCCAAACGTTTCCTGGATATGATGGGCGCCCGGGTGGAGGTACAAAGTAAACTGGGTGCGGGCACTACCTTTACCATGTTCTTCCCCATCGAAGACGACTAGCCGCCGCCTGCCCTGAAAACCGCCTGTCGTGCGGAACGCAGCCCGAATACCTGTTTCAACAAATACTGTGTAAACAGTTGTAAACGGTGTAGTCAGGGATGGTTTTGGATGTGTTAAGAAGGCAATCAACGCAAAAACGAACTGGCGTTGTCTTAACCAATCCAAAATTTTTATTCAGGAGATTGTATGAAGTTTATTACAGAGAAGATGCGTGGCCTGACAACGGTGCTGGCTGTGCTGGCCCTGCCATTGGCGGCCACAGCCCAAAGTGTTACTGATGTAGAAGGAGACGGTCCTGCATTTCTGCAGGTTATCCACAACGCCGCTGATCCCGGCGCTGCGGAGGTTGATATTTATCTGAACGGTACCCTGCTGCTCGACGATTTCGCGTTTCGTGAGGCCACCGGCTTCACCGAGCTGGAGTCGGGTGTGGAGTACACCATTGGTGTGGCACCCGGTAACAGCACCGGTGCCGGCGACATCATTGCCGATTTTCAGGTTACCCTTTCGGCCAATACCAGCTACATCGCTGTAGCCAATGGCGTGCTGAGTCCGGACGACTTTTCCGCCAACCCTGACGAGCTTTCCATCGCGTTCAACCTCGAAATCATTGCCGATGTTGACCAGGAAGCCGCCAGTGCCGACGATGTAATCATCAATGTGTTCCATGGTGCTACCGATGCTCCCGCCGTTGACATCAATGCCCGTGCTGCGGCTCCGGTTACCCTGGTTCCCAATGCTTCCTATGCCGATGCAGCTACCATCACGGTTGATCCGGCAGCCTATATTCTGGATGTCAATGTAGCCGGTACCGATCTTACCGCTGCGGCATTTGATGCCGACCTGAGCGCTGCCGGCGGTGCTGCTGTAACGGTTCTGGCCTCCGGATTCCTGGATGTTGAAGCCAATCAGTGGGGTGAGCAGTTCGGACTCCTGGCTGTATTCTCCGATGGTACCACAGCCCTGCTTCCGGCCCTGACCGCATCGGCTCAGGTCATTCACAACGCCGCTGACCCGGGCGTGGCCGAGGTGGATGTATACCTGAACGGAGCGCTCTTCGCCACCGATTTCCCTTTCCGTGCTGCAACGCCGTTTCTGGAACTGCCCGCCGGACTCTCCCATTACATTTCCTTCGCCGCTCCCGGCAGTGAGAGCATCGATGATGCCATCGCCACTTTCGAGGTAGCGCTTGGCGAAGGTGAACTCTGGCATCTGGTTGCCAATGGGGTACTGACTCCCGGCGACTTCGCGGCCAACCCGGATGGTGCAGAAACCGGTTTCGATGTATTTGCGTTGCTTGAGGCCCGTGACCAGGCCGAAACAGAGGGCAATGTTGAGTTTCGCGTATGGCATGGTGCCACCGATGCGCCTTCCGTAGATCTGCGTCTGACCGCAGGCGGAGCTGTGCTGGCCGGCAGCCTGGGATATGGCGAGGTCTCGGATTACCTGAGCGTTGCTGCTGCTGAGTATGTAGTTGACGTGACCGCTGCCGGCGATGGCAATGCGGTAGTAGCCACCTACACTCTGGATGTATCCAGCCTGGCCGATCAGGCGGTGCTGGCTCTGGCGTCAGGTTTTCTGTCTCCGGCCGGGAACAACGACGGTGAAGCCTTCGAAATCCTGGTGGTGCTTGCTGACGGTACTACGCTGACGCTGCCGGTGAGCACCAGCATCGACTCGGATTTGGCTGCGCTGCCGGGTACATTTGAGTTGAAAGGCAACTTCCCGAATCCATTCAACCCGACTACCAACATCCAGTTTGCCATTCCGGCGGCTTCGGATGTGACCCTGACGGTCTATGATATGCTGGGTCGACAGGTAGCGGTGCTGGTGAACGGAACCCTGAGTGCCGGAACCCATACCGCCACCTTTGATGCCTCGAACCTGTCGAGCGGAACGTATATGTACCGCCTGCAGGCCGGCAATTTCGTGGAGACCTCCAAGATGATGCTGATCAAGTAAGACTTTTTGCTGACTCCGTTAAAATCCCGCTTCGGCCCTGTGCCGGGGCGGGATTTTTTTTGTGCCTGTGCCTGGGGCGGGTTGTGTATCCGTGACCGTGGCTGATGCGGTCCGGTAACCGGTCCCATTTTTTTTGTGCCTGTGCCTGGGGGGGTGTGTATCCGTGACCGTGGCGGGTTTTTTCCGGGTTCATGACAGCGCATATACTGCCCGGAAGCGGGATTGAGCGCCCGGCAACCGGTCCCATTTTTTTTGCAATTCAGACAAGTTCGGCATTGCTCATGGCCGGAAAATTTTGCACATTTGTATATGTATAAAATATGTGCAAAATGAACACCGCCTACGATCTTAACCGAAACGTACATCGCATTACGCTGTACAACACCATCGCTGCCGACCAGCAGCACCGGAGTATGCGTCCGCGCCTGTACCTGCATCTGGACATGAACTGTTTCTATGCCCAGGTAGAGCAGGTCTCCTACGGATTGTTCGGCATGCCCGTGATTGTGGGAGGGTGGCGTAAGGAGGATGGTACGCCGCGGGGGATTGTGGCCACCTCCAGCTACGAAGCCCGCAAGCTGGGCATCAAAACCGCGATGAGCGCCTTCGAAGCCACGCAGATTTGTCCGTACATCCTGTTCATGCAGGTGCACTACGAGAAGTACCAGGCCATATCGCGGGACATCCGCGCCATTCTGGAGCGCTACGCCCCGGATGTGGAGGGGTATTCCATGGATGAGTTCTTTCTGGACATCACCTTCATGCTCAAACGTCCGCGCGGGGAGACCGAAGCCATGGCGATGCGCCTGAAAAACGAGGTCTATGGCAGTACCGGACTGTTGTGCTCGGTGGGGGTATCGTACTCGAAGACCTATGCCAAGCTGGCCTCCGATTTGCACAAACCCAACGGACTTACCTGTATTTTCGATGAAGAACAGGCCCGGGAGCGGCTGTATGGGCTGCCGCTGAAAGAGGTTTGGGGCATAGGCAGCAGGAGGTACGCCAAGCTGCAGTCGCGCGGCCTGCAGACCATCGGCGATGCCATCGACCGGGGCAAGGGGGTGTTTGCGGATCTGTTCGGGGCGTATTTCGGGAAGATGCTCTACGAGACGGTGGCCGGGCAGGACCGCGCCCGGGTTATGGACACCACGCTGCATACGCCTAAGGAAGTTAGTTACATGCACACCTTCTCCGACTGGACCGACGATCCGGTGGCCGTGGAGGGGGAGATTACCAAGGCCGTGAGCCAGCTGTGTTACCGCATGCGCGGGTATCGTCGTAAAGCCGTCAAGTTTGCCGGATATATCCGGTTTCAGGATGTGGACTGGAAGGGGATATCCTTCGTGTTCAACACCCCGGGCTATACCAACCTGGATGATTATGTGCAGCAGGCCTGTCTTCACACGGCCATGCCCCTGTTGCACAAATTTCTGCGGGAAGGACACAAAATCCGGGGCATCGGCCTGCACACGATTGAGCTGACCGAAGGCAACCAGACCGACCTGTTCTTCCGGGAAGATGAAAAAATTGCCGGGCTTTATCAGGCCATCGACCATATCAACAACCGGTTCGGCCTTGACACCATCCTGCCGGCGGCCAAACAGCACGATGTCAAAGGGCATACCCACTTTTTCGACCGAAACTCCTGAGCCGGTTCTACCAACTTTATGCAGAAATCAGAGCCTGATAAAATCAATGTTATCGCTTCCTTTGCCTCGTTTACCACCACCCGGCAAAAACGGCGTATCACACCCCACCGCTTCCTGACCCGGCAGGGCCACACCCATGTTGTCGCACAGATACGGCGTACCTATACCGAACGGGTGGGGGACACCCGCCATGTTCATTTTGTGGTGCAGACCCGGGAGGGGCGTTTTTTTGATATCGTTTATGACAGTAAGGAGATGGCCTGGTATATGGTGCTGGAGATTGAAGATGATTTGCTGAGCGGGTAAATAGACCGGAAAAAAGCATAGGATTCATCGCGGAAACCCTATCTTGTGGTATGGTATTTGCGCGATACCGGTACAGAATAAAGTCGATCCATTTATCAGCATCTCACGTGAAACCAGATTCTGAACGTCATCAGCCAGACCAGCCTTCCCGATTCGGAACACCGTCTGCCGGAACGTCGGGTCGGTCTGTGCCCCGTGGCACCGGACCAGGCACGCCGGATAAGGCCGTATCTGCCCGAAAACCGTCACCGGACGATGTTTCCGCAGGTAAAGCAACGCCTCAGGGTATCTCCGCATCCGCCGCCGCTGCGGGCAGCCGGGAAGGAACTGCAAGCCGCAAACCGGGGCGGGGCAGCGCTTCACCCGGCGGAAAACAAGATCCCATCCCCGAGGTTCCCCTGGCGGAACCCCGACACCTGATTCCGGACTCGGAAAAATATGCCGGAATGGCTATTCAGCTATTCGTGAATGGATTTACCGCGCTCTTTCTGCTGGCTTCCTTGTTTGACGTGCTCTATGCGGGCGAAAAAATGCTGATTCTGGCCGGATCGCGGGTGGTTTTCGTCGGACTGGTATGGCTGGTACTGTACCTGGTTGATGAAAAAGGCCCGCTGCGCTACCTGCCGGTCCACACTGCGCTGCTGGTAACGCTCATGCACGCATTTACGGCATGGATCCTGGTCCCCGAACTCCCCGTGAACCTGTACTGGTCGATGGCCGCTTTTGCGACCCTGGCAGCTCCGCTGGCCGTGAACTGGGCCCAGCAGCAGTCGCTATGGCAGTGGGTGGCCGGTCTGATGGTGACCCTGATTACCATCTACGCCGTCCCGACCCTGGAATTGGGTACCTTTTTATTGCAGGGAGGCGGATTCTACCTGGCTTCCCTCACGGCAGCGGTGCTCCTGCCAGCGGGCTGGGTGCCCCTGCAGAAGCGACTCGCCCGACAGCGCAGTACTCCGGTTATCCGGGTGGAGCAACCCGATGAACCCGAAGTGGCTCAGCCGGCTGTGCAATCATCCCGGGACGCCGGCGCCCCTGAAGTAACTGCCGAGGCCTATCTGCAACGCACTTCGGACGATGAAACCCCGGGCGCGGTCCGTGACAGATCCCCCGGAGTGGTCGCCTCCCCGGGGGCAGTCCCCCCCGCATCCTCTGTTTCAATTCCTGACCCAGGTTCTTCCAACGCCGGTACATCCGATCCCCGGGAAACGAAACCCCGACGGGTACCGGCCAGCAGGCCGGCCTTATTCCCGGACAGCGCTGCGGATGCGGAACCGCCGCAATCCGCCGATGATTCGGGTGAATCCTTCGGATCAGCTGATGGAGATGCAGCAGCCACCTCATCCAAACCGCGGAAATTCCGTCATACCGCCTTTGCCGACTTGTTCAACCAGGGCGGCGGCGCCGAGCCGCTGACCACCAGTCCGCTAAGCCTCAGCGATACCCTGCACAGCGTGCTGGGTTCCATGCAGGACCTGGCGGCCTCGCGCGAGGTCACCCTCGAACTGATTCAGCCCGAAACCAATATCTGGGTCGCAGCCAACCTTCAGGGACTCCACCGGGCGCTCACCGGCATCGTGGAAACCCTGCTGCGCTCCACCCGGGAAACCCGGTTTCAGGTGGTGCTGGAGGTGGGGAACCCGTATGTGGATGTGCATTTTGCCCTGTCCCGAACCGGTCTGAGCTCCGGCGACCCGGAGAGTATCTTTGCCATCCTGGACGTACTTTCGCGCAAGCTCGAACCCTATACGGCCAGTATTTCAACGGCGATGTTCACCGCGGCCACGTTGCTGAGTCGGATGGATGGTTCCCTGCTGCACACCCGAACCGGTACGGAGGTTGAATACGCCCGGGTCCGACTCCGGTTCAACAAGGAAACAGACGCCTGACTATGTCCCGTTATTCCGAAAAATCGGCTTCCTTTTACTGGCACACCGGCGTGGGAGTCCTTGGACTGACCGCGGCGGTAATCTACCTGTTCATCGGGTCCATGCTGCAGGAACGTGGTTTCAGTTCGGTGGATGCGGCTTTTTTCCTGGAACGGGCCGTTTACGCCTTCGATGGAGGCGGGATGCTGGCCGGATGGCTGCTCACCTGGCCGGTGACACCGTATCAGATGATCCTGCTGCTCTATCCGTTTGCCGGTAGTTTTGCCCCGGTGCTGGCTTCCGTGATGGGAACCCTGACCCTGGCCGCAGCCCTGTATTTGTTGCTGGAGCGAAGCAGGGTGGCTAAGAGCTATACCATGCTGGCGATGGGTGCTTTTCTGCTGCATCCTCTGGTGGTCATGAGCGCTGCATCCGGGGCCTCCTGGTACCTTTCGGCTTTGGGCGTGCTGGTCTATGTATGGTCGATGCGAGGGTATATGTACCGGCGTTCCGATTCCCTGATGGCGCTGATTGCCGTGGCCGTAACCGGTCTCGTGTTCACCGATCTGGCCTTTTTGCCGCTCATTCTGCTTACCTGGCCGGTGGTCTTGTATGCCCGACTGAAAGATGCTGCTCCGGACCCGGAGGTCCGCCGTGAGGAAATCCGCAAGGCCGTGTGGGAAACCCTGCTGGTTCCGGGGCTGCCTTTGGGACTGGGTGCCGTCTATATCGGCCTGAGTGCACTCACCGGCGCCCTGACCGGTGCCGAAATCCAGGCGCTGCTGTTGCCCCCACCCGAGGCGGGTGTAATGCAGGATATGGCAGGACGACAATTCCTCACGGTGCTTCCGTTCGCCATTGCCCTCGTACTGCTGACCTATCGGCGTCCCGCGTTACTGATTGCCGCCGCTCTGCCGTTTGTAGCCCTGTATCTCGGGGCCCAATCGCCCGATCGGAGCCTTGCCCTGCTGAACATACCGTTGATGGTCATGGGCATCGCCTTGCTTTGCCTTCCCGACCCGGTCGATGGGCCGGCAACCGCCAGTGCATCAAAAAGCGATGCATCAAAATCAGTCGCCCGGCAGGGTCCCGGGACTTCGTCCTCTCCTCGCACTGCCGCCATGGCCACCGGACCGGGTTCCGACCGACCATATGACGGGAAGGGTGGCGCATCCGAACGGTCTTCGGCGCCGGTTGATCATCCAAAGAACCGTGCGGGAATGGCGATCGTGGCGTTGATCGTGGCAACCCTGTTATCATCCGCCGCCGGTTTCAATCAGATGAAACACAGTACCGGAACCGATCTGAACCGTGCCTATGCAGCGTTCATGTTCAATCGACCCGACGGGGCCGTGCCCGCACCCGCCCGCACAGCCGACTCCCTTTTTGTAACGGTCCCGCCTGACACAACCGGCCTGGCTGCCTTATCGCCCAACCCTTCTGACACAGCCACTGTCGCCGCTGAAAATTCCTCGCCGCCAGGTGGTGCCTCTGTTCGCGAACCTGATGAAGAGAATCTATCAGAAAGCAGGGAAGAAGCCACAGACAACCCCACCGAAACCATGGGTGCGACCGATACCTCAGAAGCAGATCAAGTAGGTGCAACCACAGACGCCACCACCGAAACGGCCCGTACTGCCAACTCGTTATCCACGGGTAATAGTGCGCCCACTCTTCAGGAAGAGGGCACTTCATTGCCGCAGGACGCCGGGACCGCAGGGAGCGCCGGGACGTCCATACAGCTTATAGACGATGGCCGGTCGGCAGAGACCATCCCCTGGGATGACACCGACCGCTATTACTTCGAGGTGCGCATTACGACCAACACCGGCGCTGCCGCCGCCCGAAATTACGGGATCTGGACCGAACGTGAAGGAGAAGAGGCGGTCACGCTCATGCCCCAGTACAGGGAGGGGTTGCGAATCCGCTGGCTGGTGGGTACCGGTAGGTACAGCACATTTCGTGATGGCGTGAATCAGATTGAACAGGAGCGAGGCAGTGCGCAGAATGTCTTTGTGACCCTGCACCACCTCACCGACTTCCGCGTATTTGGCAACGCGCCGGATTTCAATGCGGACGAACCTGCCTACACACTGGAACTGGGTCGTTTTGACCGACTCGATGCTGCCCGAAGTACAGGTATGGGCTGGATGCGTGCCGGGCTGGACCAGGTGCGTCTTGAGGCGGTTGACGGAGGGTATGTGCTTCGCACCGGACGGTACAACGATGAAGACGAGGCCGGACTGCTGGCAGGGTATATCACCCGTAAAAGCGGTCGACCGGCGCGGGTGGTCGACCTTTAGGGGGGTATCGGTACCGAAAACCCTCAAGAGAATGTGGTTTCCGGATATGACGCAGGGGGAAGCAGCGTTTGCATCCGTTTACGGGTACCTTTATTTGTACCCAAACAAAAAAGGCTCTGTAACTTGTTGTGTTACAAAGCCTTTTTACCCACAAATGTGCCGAAGGTGGGACTCGAACCCACACGAGGTTGCCCTCACACGCCCCTGAAACGTGCGCGTCTACCAATTCCACCACTTCGGCAATAGGTCAAAGTTGCTGTTTTCAGCAAGAGTCAAATATACGCACATTCTGAAGCGAAATGCAAGACAGGTTGCGTATTGAATTTTCAGCTAATTCCCAATTCAGGGTGAGTATTTCAAATAGTATGCCAGGCCAACGGAGCAACCCCTAAAAACGCGGTTTATTGATAGCTAAACGACAGAATAACCGTTTTCTGACACTGTTTTAATAAAAAATTCAACAGTAGCATATATTTATTTTGTTATTATTAGATAAATAAAGTAATATGGTGTTAAATGTTTAGTCAATGCACCTGTTTTTCGTATGCAACCTCTCCACTTCAACTATTCAAGCCTAAGTCTGAGCGTTTGCTTAATAGCTAACATCATAATTACTACGACTGAGGCGTCTCAACTCTAACACCGTCTTGGGCAAGTCGCACTTTTTGAGTGCAGACAAAACTTCATCAGCCGTTTTTGGTGGTTTTCTCAAACTTGTTACTTGCGCATTAAATGCATTGAGAACTTCATCAGGCACTAAGTCTATCAGATAACAGATAAAATCATCGGGGTGAATCGCCTGAATTCCATACTTTGCGAGTTCCTTGGTAGGATAATCTTTGAGATTAAAGGTGATGATGTAGTTTGCGCCGGAACTTATTGCCGTCTCAACGACGTGAATATCATCCTTATCGGGCAAGCTAATGGGTGTTTTTGGCAATCCGTATCGTCGATCTTGAGCTTTAGGATAAACCATTTCCATCCATTCACGAGTATTTGTCAAGCTTGACTTCTTTATATCGGGTCGCTTTGCCAGCAAACTTCGTATCCACTCCTGCTGTATCGTATCGGACCACTTTGGATGGTACAACTCTTCTGAGGCCAGGTGTAACAATAGATCTCTCACGGGCGCCGGATACAGCACATTGGCATCGAGTACGGCAACATCTGCCATATTAATAACCCATATCTAGTTCTTGTGCTTGATCGGCTAGTTTTTGGAGCGCTTTTCGAGCTCTCTTTTTTTGGGCAGTTTGGTAGGTATCCAAGTCTTTAAAAGCAATACGCCTGTGTGTTCCTACTTTGGTGAAAGGAAGTTCACCCGTTTCCATCAGCTTTACAACGTAGGGACGTGAAACATTCATAAAATCGGCCGCTTGCTGGGTAGTCATCATTTGAGAACCGGAAACAATTTCGACTTGTTGGCCTTTGGCCATATGCTCCAGAATCTGCTCGAGGTAAAAAACCGCGTCAGAAGGAATAGAAATGGGCGAACTATCACTGGATACCGTGAGGTACACAGAGCCTTTAGAAGAACGTGATCTTTTCAACGATTTGAGCGTTTGTTCGGCTTGGCGTCGTAGAGCCGGAAGCCTCTTAGGTTTTGCAAATATTGCCATAATCGAAACAGGTTTAGGGTGTACATCAAATATAAACGAAATAAACGAAATGCTCAAAAAGGTTATTACATTGGCACCTCTGTCTGGCTGTTACATAACATCTTTATTAATAGGATAAAGTCAACAGGACAAACGAATGCCTGTCCGTAGATTGTAACGGATGTATTCAAGGTTGTTAGTAGTATCGTCAACGAACTTCCGGCGGTCTGTTTCTGATCCTCATGTAACGCTACTGGCGTCTAAACATCTTTGCGGGCTTGGCGGTATACCATGCCTACCACTGACGGGAGCCGTTGTACTCCCGTACGATCCCAGATCTTGTATCAGACCAACAATCCATGTATCAATCAAGCCGGTTCGGACTCATCGGTCCTCTTATGTACGCGGGCTTATGGATTGGGGCCAGTAGTGTTGATGACGAATTGGGGTCATTACCCCCTTAAATCCTTTGTAGGGTTCATTTTTGCTCAGTACATGCCACGTGGTTTTCGACAATTCCTTAGCAACAACCGTTCGGGCTACACCTTTCCGCTGCGTCGTTTGATCTTCTTGTAGAATTCGCGCACCGGACCGTAACGCGTGAAGGCAATGACAGCAGCCTGATTATAGACCGTGCGCAGGTAGCGGTTTCCATCCTTGTTGCCACTGCGATGGCGCTGTTTGCCGCCACTGTCGCGGCTGCCGGGAACGAACCTGCAATAGCTTGTAAACTCACGAGCACTGGGAAACCGGGTGATGTCTCCGATTTCGGCCATTACCGTCCAAGTGCATACCAGCCCAAAGCCGGGTAAATCCTTGAGCAGATTCAGGCCTGGATTAAATACGGACTGAGCAGTGATATCCTCTTCGATGAGCGTCGCGTCGTCTTCTGTGAAGTAAACCCTATTCGGACCGGTAGAAACACCGCTGAAGGTATAGGTAATATATTTGAAAAGACCGCATTTACTACTCAAAATACGCTGAAAACAAGGTCTCCAGCTCCTCATACATCTCGTCTTCAAGGGTGAGCTGGGCATGCTGACCCAGGCAGGTCAGAATAACCAGCGCGTTAATATTCGCATCGGTTTTATAAAACTCACGCATCCGTGCGCTCATCCCGGTATTCACTTTTTCCACCTCCTGGTAAATCGAAAGCAGTCCGTTCAGATCGTCTTGCGTTGGCAACCCACGGCGTTTGCGGAAGTATTGCGACATGATATACATCGAAACCACCCGAAATAAGGTCTCCCTGGTGGAGGCAAAGGGCAGGTGTGTGCGAACCATGGGTCGTAGTTTGTCCATAACAGGACATCCGCTGGTGGCCATCAAAATTCCCAGCAGCGAGCTCAGTCCCTGCTGTACATCCGATTTTTTAAAATAGGTCCGATCGGGTGAAGTGATGGTGATTTCCGCGCGCTCAAAGGACTTAACCTCACGAAATTGCTCGAAAACTTCATATAAATTCACGGCTACCGGACAATAGTCATGGTCATCGGTGCGCAGCGGACATGATTGACATTGGTTGTACGCAAGGCGGGTCCAGTCGGGCAGGGAAGACGCCGGTTCGTTGAGGCACTCCAGAGTTTCATCGTTCAGCCGGATCAGGAACGTGACCTGTTTCCCTGATTCAATGTCGAAATTGTAGGTGTAGGTAGCGGTGCTGGGTTGCATAGGAATTGAAGACTATGTTCACATAACAGACATCTAAGACTCAACGGCCATAGTACGAATAGTTTTTGCAATCTCCATATCCGGCCGCCTCACTATGAACGGGGAGTCGACAGGTCGAAGACGGCTTCGTACCGGAGTTCACCGCGAAGGTAGAGGCGGTAGTAGTATGTTTGAGCCTCGTGATCAAATGCCTTGGACCATACATTGATTTCGCGGGTGGGGCGGTCGGAAAGGGTTTGTGGATCGGCTGGAAAGAACAGTTGGCTGGTCGATGCGCGCTTGCCTTCGGGGTAGTGTGCGAAGGCTTGATTGGTATTATCCATCGCAATACCGCCGTAAAAATTCGCCTCGTACTCCCTTCCGTCCGGGTACCGATGGTCGTGCGCCAGTCGGAGTGCATCGTCCTGAAAACTCAGAATCCAGGTTCGGGAGCTGTCCTGTTCAACCATAAAATGAATACGGACTTCATCGCTCGAGCAGTCGGTTATCCGCATGGTCAACCGGGCGTCCTGCAGGGGGGAATCCTCCCCCAGATCGGTGTAAGAGCTGTATCCCGCGAAGGTTTGTCCGCAGTAGGGTTGATAGTTTTCCATGAAGACCGCCGTGAGCCTGGTATCGGTTGGAACGGGTTGTGGTGTCACAGATGTGCAGGATGCAATGGCGAGGAGGATTCCGGCCAAAAGAACGTGGTATTTCATGAAGTAAGGGTGTTTTGGCGTTGCCGTTCCGCTGGCTGAAATTTCCCGGAACGCACGGTTCTGCCTGCGGGTGGCGATGAAAATTGCGGAATGAGGTCCGAAGAATATAGTCATCGCCATTCCGCAGTACAAACTTCGGTTCATTATGCCTATTTTGCCGAAACGCTGTCAACAGATGCAGGGTCGATTTTTAGCTGACAATTGCTCCTGAGCTGCAGTCCGACCCCTAAAATCAAAGGGAATTACTTGTGGATGTTTTCTCATCGGCCTCGCACCACGATGTGCTGATACTGGTCATTCAGATTGCCGTTCTGTTATTGGTAGCCCGGCTTCTGGGTGAGCTCTTCGTGCGAATGGGCCAGCCTTCGGTCATTGGTGAAATCCTGGCCGGTATTGTGCTGGGTCCATCCATTCTGAGCGGAGCCGTACCTTTCCTGGGCGAATTCATCGTTCCCCAAACCGAGGTTCAGGGCTACCTTCTGGAGGTGATCAGTCTGCTGGGGGCGATGTTCCTGCTGCTCATTACCGGACTGGAAACCGATATCAAGCTTATCAAACGACACGCGCGTACGGCGATCGGTGTATCCTTCGGCGGGATTTCCATCACGTTTCTGAGCGGTTTTCTGCTGGGACAATACCTGCCGGATTTTCTGCTGGCCGAGGATAGCTCCCGTCTGATTTTTTCCTTGTTTGTAGCCACCGCGCTGGCTATATCGGCTATTCCGGTCATTGCCAAGGTACTCATGGACCTGAACCTGATGCGGCGGGACATCGGGCAGACCATTCTGGCGGCAGGGATGAGCGATGATACCATCGGGTGGATTTTACTGTCGATTGTTGCCGGTATTGCCGCCGGAGATGCGGTCAGTGTGGGTAGTGTGCTGCAGACTGTGGGCAGTGTACTGGCCTTCCTGGTCATCAGCTTTACCGCAGGTCGATGGTTTGTGCTCAAAGCCATCAACTTTGTGCAGGATGAAATGGTGCAGCACGACCGTCTGCTGACCCTGGTGATTGTCATGACCTTTTTATGGGGCGCCATCACCCAGGCACTGAATCTGGAAGCCATCCTGGGCGCCTTTGTCATGGGTATTCTGTTCGGTACCGCGCCCCGTCTGCCCAATATTGTACACCAGAAGCTGGAGAGCATGGCCCTGGGCATCTTTGCCCCCATCTTTTTTGCCGTAGCCGGACTCAAGGTCAACATCCTGAATCTGGCCGACCCCACCCTGCTGCTGATTACGCTGATTGTAATTGCCATCGCCACTCTGGGTAAAGTAGTGGGTACCTACATCGGCGCACGGACCATCGGGGGTCGCGACCACTGGACGGCCCTGAGTTTCGGGGCGGGTCTGAACGCGAGGGGGGCCATGGAAATCATCATTGCCACCATCGGTCTGCGACTGGGAATCCTGTCGCAGGATATGTTCTCCATCATTGTAGTCATGGCCATCACCACCTCCATCATGGCACCGTTCGCCCTGCGATGGGTGCTTCGCAGAGTGCAGCTGAGTCCGGAGGAGCAGGCGCGACTGGCCAAAGAAGAGCTCGAGTCCAAGAGCATGGTAGCCGACATCCATCGGGTGTTGCTGCCGGTACGGAGTCGGGAACATATGCCCGAGGGGGCCTTCACGCAGTCCATCGAGGGACAACTGCTGGATCTGCTCGGTAAAGACCGAAGCCTTTCCGTTACCCTGCTTACCGTCACGGACAAAGAGCGACGGAACAATTGCGCCGATTATCTGAGCCAGCTCAAGGAATATTTTCATATTGAGGAGGTGGTCACCAAGGTGGTCGTTTCGGATAACCCGGCGGATGCCATTCTGGATGAGGCCCGCAAAAACTACGACTTGCTGGTGCTGGGTGCTACCGAGCAGGTTACCGACTCCCGGGTGATGTTCAATCCGATTATTGACTACCTCGTGCGGATGTCGCCCTGCCCGTCTATGATTGTGAAATCGGCTCCGGTTGACAAAGACTGGCAGCCCAAGAGGGTACTGGTGCCGACGAACGGGTCGAAGGCCGCGCGCAATGCCGCTGAAATGGCCTTCATGGTAGGTCGCGCCCTGGAAAATTGCGAGGTCATCGCCATGAATGTAAGTTCCAATGAACGGGCTCGTCTCGGCATTGAACTGCAGGACAACCGTGATTTCGACCGCAAGAAAATTGCCCACGAAATTGTAGCTGAGCTCAAGAAAAGCGGAGAAGCGTTTGGTGTTTCAACTGAGGCCCTGGTGGTTCATGGCGAAAGTCCGGAGCAGGCCATTACGCTGGTAGCCGAAGAGAATAACATTGACCTGATTATGGTGGGTACCAGTGTGCGACCGGCCTCCAGTCGGTTGTATATGGGTCCGAGGGTGGAAAATATCATACAGCATGCCCGGTGCCCGGTGGTGATATTTAACGCATAGTAGTTCGTGGAATACTCTGTGATTTAAGTTATACTGTCAGAAAGACTCAACGCCCGGGTAACGAAACTCAGGCGATGAACGCACACGAAACACCCAGGTGCATGACCGATAATCCACAGATTGAAAACGAAATCATCAACGACTTCGCCCAGGCCTATGCGGCATTGGGTCACAGCTCGCTGATGGGGAAAATCGTGGCCCTGCTCATCATTTCGAAAGATCCGCTCTCCCTGGACCAGATTTCCGAGCGGCTCGAAATGAGCAAGGGTCCGGTCTCCCAGATTGCCCGCCGGCTCAAAGAACACAAGCTCATTGAAAAGGTCTGGATTCCGGGCGACCGTAAAGATTACTACCGGGCCGTTGATGATATTTTCGGGCAGGCCTTCCTGAATTACTCCCGCTCGATGATGCAAAACCGGCAGATTGCCGAGAAATACCTGGACGCCACCCGGTCGTCTGGTGACCCGGCCATGGACTACCTGCATGAACGTATGCTCGAAATGCAGCGGTTTTACACGATGATGGGCACGTTTAATCATGATTTCATCGCACAATGGCGGGAAAAGCGCTTGCAGGAGAAGGAGCCTGTTGAATAAGTCCCCTTTTTTGATTTAGTTGTTTGAAATATTTCAAACGTTCAAAAAATAAACAGCGGAGCAGTGATGAAAGATAAGGTTGTACTCATTACCGGCGGAGCGGCCGGCATAGGCAAGGCCACCGCCGATGCGTTTCTGGCCGCCGGTGCGCGGGTGTGGATCTGGGATGTGAATTCCGAGGCGATACAGGACGCAACCGCCGCATGGGCTGCAGCGGGTCACACCGTGCAGTCTGCCCAGGTCGATGTGAGCGATTACAATGCTGTGGAGTCGGCCATGCAGCGTATTCTGAGCGCCGGGGACCGGCTGGATGTGCTGGTAAACAACGCCGGCATCACCATGGACCGCTCCCTGCTCAAGATGGATCCATCCACCTGGCAGAAGGTCATTGACGTGAACCTGACCGGGGTCTTCAACTGCTCGCGGATTGCCGCCGACATCATGGCCAGACAAGGCAGCGGGGTTATTCTAAACGCCAGCTCCGTGGTAGGACTTTACGGCAATTTCGGGCAGACCAACTACGCTGCCACCAAAGCCGGGGTCATCGGCATGACCAAAACCATGGCCCGGGAGCTGGGTCGCAAAGGCATCCGGGTCAACGCGGTAGCCCCCGGATTCATCGCCACGGAAATGGTGCAGAAAATGCCACAGGAAGTCATCGATGGCATGGTCAGCAAAACCCCGGTCGGCAGGATGGGGACCCCTGAAGACATCGCCAACGCCTATGTCTTCCTGGCCTCTGATCAGGCCTCGTTCATCACCGGAACCGTCATCAGCGTAGATGGAGGAATCACGATTTGAGTACGCATGCATCCACACCCCGCAATGCCCGCATCGCTGCCACCGGTCACTATGTACCCGAACGGGTAGTGCCGAACCAGTATTTCAACGAAATTCTGGGTGAAGATGTAGACACCTGGCTGCAGGAAAACCTCACCATCCGTGAACGACGATGGATGACGGAGGGGCAAACCACCAGCGATCTTTGCGTTTACGCGCTTCGGGAAGCGCTTTCTCAGGGCGATTTTGCCCCGGAAGACATCGACCTGGTCATCATCAGCACCGATACCCCGGATTACATCTCGCCCTCCACGGCTTCCGTGGTATGTCATAAGGCCGGCCTGATCAATGCGGCATCCTTCGACCTGAACACCGCCTGCGCCGGGTTTGTGACCGCGCTGGAGACGGGGACCAATTACATCAAGGCCAATCCCGACTACAACCGTGTACTGGTCATCGGCGCGTACGGGATGAGTCGTTTTCTGGATCTGCACGATAAAAAAACGGTGACGCTGTTTGCCGACGGGGCCGCGGCGGCTGTGCTGGAAGCAACCACGGAGCCGGGACAAGGGCACATCGCCTCCAGCATAAAAACCCGCGGGGAGTACTACGACTATATGGGGATTTACGGCGGGGCGACGGCGCATCCGGCCAGTTGCGAACTGGTGGCCGAGCACGGGCACCAGCTGCAGTTTGTCAAGAAATTCCCCAAGGAGCTCAATCCGCTCATGTGGACCGAAATGATCACCGAGGTAGCCCGGAAGGGCGATTTCCCCGTGGACGCTATCCATCGGGCCTTCATGACCCAGATCAACATAAACCAGATCTTGGAGACCATGGATAACCTGAACCTGCCCCGGCAGACGGCACCCGCGATTATGTCGACCTACGGGTATACCGGTTCTGCGGCCATTGGGATGGCCCTGGACATAGCCCACCGCAGCGGCGACCTGAAATCCGGCGATGTGCTGGTCTTCATGGGTTCCGGTGGCGGTCTGACCTTCGCCTGTAACGCATTTCGCTGGTAACTATGGAACAGGAAAGTTCACATATTGTGATGTTTGGTTGGATGCTGGTCACGCTCTATGCGGCCGGCATCCTCTTTTTTGTGATTCGGGGTGCGCGGCAGACCCGAAACATCGATGATTATGCCCTGGGCAGCATCCTGTTTTCGCCCTATGCCGTGGGACTGTCGCTGGCTGCATCCATCACCAGTGCGGCGACCTTCATTATCAATCCCGGATTCGTTGCGCTGTTCGGTATCAGCGGGGTATTATCGATGGCCCTGGCGCTCCCGCTGGCGGCGCTGCTATCGCTGGTTGTCCTCACCAAAGGCTTTCGCCGGCACGGAACCCGGGTCAAAGCCCTCAGCATGGCCCAGTGGATGGGCACCCGGTATCAGAGTCGTGGCTACGGCATCTTTTTCGCGGTATTGTCGCTGCTGCTGCTCACCTTCGTGGTCCTCATCGCCGTAGGGCTTACCAAGGTGCTATCCAGTACCCTGGACGTACCCGAATTCTGGGCCCTCATCGGCGTCGTGGTATTCATCTTCGGCTATATGATGTTCGGCGGGGCCAATTCCATGGTCTACACCAACACCATCCAGGCTCTGCTCATGCTCATTGTGGCCTTCATTTTGCTGGGATCGGGTTATGAGCATTTCAGCGAGGGGGTGCACGGATTTCTGGACAAACTTGCCGCGATTGATCCGAAGCTCATCCAGACCACCAATACCGACAGTTTTCTGTTCCGCGACTACATCGAGATTTTTGTGGCGCAGTTCATCGTGGGGGTAGCCATCGTCTGTCAGCCCCATATTCTCACCAAGAGCCTGCTGCTGAAAAGTGACAAGGATGTGAACCGATACCTGATCACCGGTATTACGGTGCAGTTGATCTTCTTCCTGGTTGTTTTTGTAGGTTTGTACGCCCGACTGCGCTTTCCCGATCTGACCCTGGCCGGACAACCGATTCCCATGGACGGGATCGTGTCGGCCTATGTGGTCAACGAGTTTCCCGTCTTTGTAGCCTTGCTGGTGGTTATGGGCCTGATATCGGCCGGACTTTCCACCCTGGAAGGCCTGATACAGTCGCTCTCTACCTCCATTACCAACGATTTGATTCGTCCGCTGAGCGCCGGATTCATCCACCTGACCGATCAAAACCGATTTGTCATTAACCGCCTGGTCATCGTGGTTATGGCGGTTGTGACGATTGTTGTGAGTTGGGATCAACTGGTGAATCCGAAGCTCAGTGTGGGCATTTTCGCCCAGAACGGGGTGTATGCCTATTTTTCGGCGGCATTTATGCCCATTTTGATGGGGATGTTTCTGAAAAATGCTCCCAAGCAGGCTGCTATTGCGGCGTCGGTCACAGCGGTGGTGGTGCATTTCAGCATGTATTACGGGCAGCTGGCGCTTCCGGGCACCCTCGCAACCGGTGAGAACCCGGGAGTGGCGGCGGCAACGGCCATTGTGGCCTCGGTGCTGGTCGGACTGGCGGTTTATGCGATTGCTCCGCGGGCTGTTCCGGCAGACGATGCGGATACCACCCCGGATGCGGCCGATGCTTCTGCAGATGCTGCCACGCAGGTAACCGGACTTTCCACTGATGCGGCCCGGGATGTCGCCGGTAATCCCGCTTTCAAAACCCCAAAGGCCACCGGACTTTCCACTGAGGCGACCCGGGATGCGGACGGAACCCGCGGTAATGCAACCCCGAATCAAGGCACCAAGGAGGCATGATGGAACACGCTAACTGGATTCAGAAATGGTCGCACTACGCGCCGGACAGTATTATGCTCGAGGTTGACGGGGGCGACCGATGGTCGTACGCAAGGGCTTCCCGCCTCGTACACATTATAGCCGACTGCCTGCAGCAGCGCCACCACATCGGCCGGGGCGACCGGGTGGCCGTGCTTTCCCAGAACGTACCCGAATGCATTTTTCTGTTCTACGCCCTGCAGGAGCTGGGCGCCATCATGGTGCCCCTCAACTTCCGCCTCGCCGCCCCTGAACTGGCCTATGTACTCGAAGACGCCGGTGCGAAGCTGCTCATCCACCAGCAGCAATACGAACAGACGGTAGCAGCGTTGGATACCTCATCGGGACCAGAAACAGCCATCTTCGAGGAGATGAAATCGCGCTGGTACCGCTGGGAAACGGAGTATCCGCTGGACGGAGAGCAATGTAGTGAAGCAGCCGAAGCCGAGGCCGCAGCGCAGGCGGGTGGTGGTCGCACCAGGGAAACGGTCCTCCCGGGATCAGCCGCGAAGACGGCAGCGCACGCCGTTCCGGAACCAGCGGGTCTGTCATCAACCGATCCCTACGCAGACCGACCTTCGACCGACCAAACCGGAGCAGCGGCACCCGCCGATACCCGCGATGTATGCATGATTCTATACACCTCGGGTACCACCGGTCGACCCAAAGGCGCGATGATCACCCGAACCATGCTGTTCTGGAATTCCATTAACACCGGCCTCCGCCTTAACCTCACCCAGCAGGATGTCACCCTGGTATTTGCCCCATTTTTTCACACGGGTGGCTGGAATGTGCTCACCACGCCCTTCATCCATCGGGGAGCGCGGCTGGTCATGATTCCGAAATTCGATCCCGATCGGGTGCTGCAGCTTTGCGATGAACACGGGGTGAGCATTCTGTTCGGCGTTCCAACCATGATGGACATGATGTACCGGAGTCCGGCCTTTGCCGATGCCCGCCTCAACGAACTGCGCTATGCCGTGGTGGGGGGCGAACCCATGCCCCTGCCCCTGATCAAAGCCTGGCATGAAAAGGGCGTACCGGTGAGGCAAGGGTACGGCCTGACCGAGTTCGGTCCGAATGTGTTCTCCCTGAACGAGGAAGATGCGGTGCGAAAAATCGGCTCCATCGGATTCCCCAACTTCTACATTGATGCCCGTGTGGTAGACGATGAAGGTCGCGATGTACCCACCGGCGCGCGCGGTGAGCTGATTCTGCGCGGTCCGGTCTGCATGAAGGGCTACTGGAATAATCCCGAAGCCACGGCGGCGGCCATCAAAGACGGCTGGTTGTACACCGGCGACATCGTCATGCGTGACGGGGAGGGCTACTTCTACGTGGTTGACCGCAAGAAAGACATGTACATCAGCGGGGCCGAAAATGTGTATCCTGCCGAAATCGAGCATTTTCTCCGAACCCATGAAGCCGTTCAGGAGGTCGCCGTGATTGGCGTTCCCGACGAAAAGTGGGGGGAGTCGGGCATGGCCTTCGTTGTGCTGCGATCCGGAGCTGTACTCCCGGCCGAAGACCTGCTGGCCTACTGCTCGGGCAAGCTCGCCAACTATAAAATTCCCAAACACATCCGCTTTCTCGACCAGCTGCCCAAGTCGGACAGCGGCAAAATTCTCAAACGACAACTGCGCGAGGGACTCTGACACGTCTGCGCGGGTCGTTCAGGCAACGTGACCCCGATTGCAGCCGGATCCGATTCCCGGACCCCTGAAATTCACAACAACTGACACTCAACCCAAACCAAACCAACACAGCCATGAAAAAAAACATGATAACCTTCGCCGCATTAGCTTTGATGCTGATCGGTTTCGGATGCTCCTCCAGCGACAACGATGACGACAATCAGGTAGAAGCCATTGTAGGCTCCTGGATTTCCCAGGGTGACGATGTAGCTCCCGGTCTGGCCGGTGCGCCCTTCAACACCGCCCGTATTGACGCCGAATTCAACGAAAACGGAACCTACGAGGTGATCTCCATCGATGAGAATGACGCTCAGGTGACCTTCCGCGGAACCTATGAACTCGGCGCTGAAACCGCCAGCGGTATCCGAAGTATCGTTTTATCGCAGAGCGAGCCCGTTGCCGTTACTTCCACCGGTATTTTCCAGGTTGAAGGAAACCGCATGACCTACGAAGTCATCCAGACCACCCCGGCAATTGAGAATTTCAATCCGCCCACCGTTGAAGGCGGCTTTGGAAGTACCACCTTCGGAACCACTCCACTGGGCCCGACATGGACACAGTATTTCAACCGAAATAACTGATTTACAGCGAGAACGCCTCCGGCAGACCACCCGGTCTGACCGGAGGCCGCATCGCCCGCCTGCTCTGCATATCCATTCATCCGTTACGGCTGTCCCTATGAGACCACTGCTACTTACCCTCGCGCTGCTCCTGCTCACCGCATCGCTGGCACCGGCACAATATGTGCACAACCCCTATGAGCCCCGGCTCAACGATCCCAAGCCGCCAGAACTTCAGTTTATCGGGTACTCGTTTACCCGAACCACGCTGACCAATATTATGCCGCTGAACGATGTGATCCAGGGCCAGGTCATCGGTCGGTTATTTGGAACCAACTCCACTCAGACGGTCGACCGTGCGGCGCTGTACACCGAGCAGCGTTTTGTGCCCATGTTCATCTACACCCCGGACATCCTGGACGGGTATGCCACGTTCCGGGGCCTGTTTAAAATCGATTACACCTACGGCGACCAGGCCTACGGGGTGGGCAATAACCGCGGAGGCGGACTCAGCGGCGGGCAGGTCAACCTGCAGACCCTCATGGCCAACGTAGACTTACGTCCGCCCGGTCGAAATTACAACGTAGTGCTGGGCTTGCAGCGCATTTTCGACAATGCCCGCGACCCGAATGTAAACACCCTGGATCTGGCGCAGACCACCGGGTACAAACTCTCCTATTGGGGCACGCAAGGGGTAGGGGCCACGGTATTCTGGCGACCCATTGCCACCACGCATGTGCGCTTCGGGGCCTATCAGTTGTGGGAAAATATCATCGCCCGTGACGACGATGTATCGCTGTTCATGGCCGATCTGCTCACACGTCCGGTCCCGAAACTGGAGTGGGGCGTCAATCTGTGGTATCTGCGCGATACAGCCTCCAACCGGGGAGGGGTTTCGGTGCTGGGACAGGGGCTGACCAGTGCCCTGTCGGAATACAACGGCGCGGTCCGCATCCGCATACCGGGCAATTCGCAGGAATACAAGGCCGACATGTTCTGGCTGGGCAGTCACGCCAGCTGGAACCGGGACTTTGTAGAGGGTCCGTGGATGGCCGACGGGTATGTGATGGCCAACCTGGGCACCATCGCCCACAACGGGGGTGATCTGACCGGTCGGGTAGCGGATGTGGCCGGGGTTGCGGTCAACGCCTCGGTGCAGTACAAGTACGGCATGACCGCGCGCGACCGCATCTGGATGGAAGTGCTGCATACCACCGGGGATGGCGACGGGGTAGATGACGGCAACCTGAACTCCGTAATAACCGGAAATGTGTGGGGCTCGCCCGTCGGGATTTACAGCGCTCACAAAGCCTTTCTGCTGTTTCCGGATCCCCAGGTGGTCAGTCGGTATTACTCGGCCGTACACGATATCTCCAACATGGGACTGGGTGTGACCGGGCTGTTTTTGAATGCCCAGCGGGATATCATTCCCAACCGGTTCAGCGCCCGCATCGGAACCGCGGCTGCTCTGAGTACCTTTTCGCTTCCCGGAGGCGGCAATGTCATAGGCGGTGAAGTCAATGCCGAGGTCAAATACAATCTGAAAGTTTTCCTGACCCTCGGTCTGAGCGGAGGCTATGCCTTCACCGGCGACTTCTACGATGCGCCCAGGGCCACCTCGCCCGTGGCGGAAACCATCAATCCCATTAACCCATGGACCGTCTTTGTCAGCCTCAGCTGGCTGATGTTCTAATCCGGAGGTCATTGTATGAATTTTTCTCAACACCAAATGCCACACATCCCGTCGGCGCTCAACGGTACTTCACGAAATGTGAACATCTTGGGATTCCTCCTGCTGGCGATGATTATCACAGGTTGTTCGGGTGGATTCCGCTATCTGGATGCTCCCGTTCTGGAGTTTCAGGATATTGATTACGGCTTTGAAACCCGCATGTCTGCCGGCGATCCGGGCATCGCCTACATCGATGAAGGTACCGGCGAACAAACCCTCATTCTGGTGCATGGTCTGGCGTCCAACGCCGGATTCTGGCGCTATGTAATTGACGATCTGGCCCGTGAATACCGTGTTATTGCCGTAGATCTGCCCGGTTACGGGAAGTCGGCCAAGGGCGATTACCCCTATGGCATGCGCTGGTATGCCGACCAGCTCATCACGCTGATGGATGAACTGGACCTGCAAGACGCCGTGCTTGCCGGTCATTCCATGGGTGGACAAATTGCCATGCACGCCGCGCTCAGGCACCCTGACCGGGTGGAAGCCCTCGTGCTGGCTGCGCCTGCCGGTATTGAGCCTTTTGACCGCGGTGCGGGCGACTGGCTGCGCAGTGTAATTACCATGCAGGGGGTGATGAATACCCCCGAAGATGCGATCCGACGGAATTTGTCCGGCAATTTTTATCGCTTTAACGATACCTGGGAGTGGATGGTCGAGGAGCGGACCCGTATGGCCAAAGCCCGGGATATGCATGAGTTTGCCTATGCCGTGGACCGCAGTGTGGACGCCATGCTGGATGAGCCCACTACCCCGCTGCTGGGCGAAATCCGTGTTCCCGCCCTCATCGTGTATGGTAAATACGACGGACTCATTCCCAATCCGTACCTGAATCCGGGTCGACCGGCGGAGGTGTTTCAGTCGGGGCATCAGGCAATCCGCGGCAGTACGCTGGTTGAGATTGACCAGGCCGGGCACATGCTCCACATCGAGCAGCCCGATGATTTTACCGGCGCGGTGCTGCGGTATCTGCAGGGACTGAACCTGCGCTGATGCAATCTGCAGTGCAGCGCGGCTGCCGGTTGGGCCAGGCTGTCGTACAACCCGGGAAGTAACCGGCTTTGGGTATGTTCCGCTCATTATGATACTCCGGTTTGGAACCCTGGTACGGGCGGTTCAGGCACCGCTGATTCCCGGTGAGAAACTATCCCGAATCTTGCTATTTTCTGAATACACATCCAGTTACCCTCGCCGGAACTTCCTATGGAATCGATCAGTGCTTTTGAAATTATCAAGGTTGGTGTAGGCCCGTCCAGTTCGCATACGATGGGACCCTGGAGTGCGGCAGGTCGGTTCACCGAACGGCTGCGTCGGGATGAGCAGCTGCCGCGCGTTCAGGCCATGCAGGTATGGTTGTATGGCTCGCTGGCCAAGACCGGCCACGGCCACGGGACCGATGTGGCGGTGCTGATGGGGCTTTCCGGACTGGACTTCACCCGCATCGATACCGAAACCATACCGGAACGGGTGGAAGCCGTTAAAAACGAAGGATTGCTCTTACTGGGGGGTGAACACACCATCGCCTTCGACTACCACACGCAGCTGGTATTCGAGTTTGGGATGACGCTGGATTTCCATCCCAACGGCATGCGGTTTCAGGCGAGGCTGGACGATGGCGAGCTGGTGGAGGAAACCTACTTTTCCATCGGGGGCGGATTTGTTGTCAAGGAAGGACAGAGCGCCGATGAAATCCGCAACGATTCCAAAATTACACCCTACCCCTGTCATTCCGCCAGGGATATCATCGCCAACTGTAAAAAGCTCAATTTGCGGGTTTCAGAGCTGGTTTTTCTTAACGAACAGACCTGGCGCAGTCCCGCTGAAATCCGTTCCCACGCCCTGCATATCTGGCAGGAAATCAAGCAGTGTATTTTCCGGGGAGTGCGTCGCAAGGGGATTCTTCCCGGAAGCCTGAATGTGCGCCGACGTGCCTACGAGCTGAGCAAAAAACAGCTGGGTGGTCGAAAGTTTGAGGATGTTGATGCCTGGATTGAAGCCATCCGTCAGGGTCCGCAGGACTTCCGTACCGTCAACAAGTGGGTGAGTATCTTCGCCCTGGCCGTCAACGAAGAGAATGCCTCCTTCGGACGAATCGTAACTGCTCCGACGAACGGTGCCTCTGGTGTGATACCGGCCGTGCTCATGTACGCCTGGTGTTTCATTCCGCATACCGATGAGGATTCCGTGGTCGACTTCCTGCTCACCGCCGGGGAAATAGGTACGCTGTACAAAAAAGGCGCCACCATATCGGCCGCCATGGGCGGTTGCCAGGCAGAAATTGGCGTGAGTTCATCTATGGCTGCCGCGGCGCTTACTGAAATCCTGGGCGGGACCAAAGAACAGGTGATGCAGGCGGCGGAAATTGCCATGGAGCACCATCTGGGCATGACCTGCGATCCCATCGGCGGACTGGTGCAGATACCCTGTATCGAACGTAATTCGATGGGGGCGATGAAAGCCATTACCGCGTGCAATATCGCCCTGGACGAGGACCCCTCCGGAGCGCGGGTTTCCCTGGACGATGTGATCCGAACCATGTGGGAAACGGCGCGGGACATGAATACCAAGTACAAGGAAACCTCCGAAGGAGGTCTTGCGGTTATTCCTGTGAACGTGATTGAGTGTTAAATACATCGACTTATTTTGCCTGGAAACATCGTACATTCGATAGTATAATTTTAACCCCACGAAATCTGTCCGGTCATCATGTCAGTTACCCTGGAACAAGCAGGGATTTCCTCTGAAATCGTACAAACGCGCCGACTGAAAACGCACTTTTTGTGTGCAGGTCCTGCTGATGGCATACCCATGCTGCTGGTCCACGGCAACACAAGCAGTTCGGTTTTCTGGGCGCCGTTGATGACGCGCCTCGCCCGTCACTTTCGCGTAATTGCGCCGGATTTGAGTGGCTTCGGCATGAGCGATGCCCGCCCGTTGAATGCATCTGCGGCCGTACAGCAATGGGCCGATGATCTTATGAGCCTGGCCGACCATCTCATGCTGAGCAACGTCACGGTAATGACCCATTCTATGGGCGGAATTATCGGCTGGGACCTGCTCACACGCTATGCCGACCGGCTGGACTGGCTCATTCAGATTGCACCGGGCTCGCCCTTTGGCTTTGGGGGTACCCGCGATGATGCCGGAACCCCATGTTTTCCCGATTTTGCCGGTTCCGGCGCCGGGCTGGCCAATCGTGAGCTGATGAAAGCCTTGCAGGCCGGCTGTCGTGATTTGCGTTTCGGGCCTGCCTCGCCCCGGCATCTGCTCAGGGAGGTTATTCTGAAATCCGGAACCCGGACGCCCTGGGAAGATTTGCTGGTTGAAGGCATGTTGCAGACCCGTCTGGGGCGCGACTACTGGCCCGGTGATGCGGCTCCTTCGGCCAACTGGCCGGGATTTGCCCCCGGAACGACCGGCGTGCTGAATGCTTTGTCGCCAGCCTCACTACGCCATCTGAACCCGGCAGAACCCGGGCACCCGATGAACAAACCCAAAGTCAGCTGGATTTACGGATCAGACGATGTGCTGGTATCGGATTCCTCGCGGGCCGACATCGCCTTTTATGGTCGGGCCGGACAGGTACCCGGATGGCCGGGTGAGGAGGTGTTCCCCCTGCAACCCATGATCGGACAAATCCGGGCTTACCTGCAACGATATAAAACCGCCGGGGGTTGTTTCAGTGAACATTGTATGGAGGATGCCGGGCATTCTCCGCATATAGAGCAACCGGACGAAGTACTCCGAATTATCTTGCAGGAAGGCATTTAAATGAACGCTGAATCACACAAAATGAAGAATAAGACCATGACCGTACTCATCACGGGCGGCGGATCGGGTATTGGTCGGGCTTCGGCGCTGCGATTTGCCGCTGCCGGTGCGGTGCGCATTGTTATCACGGGCAGGAGGGTGTCTATGCTTGAGGAAACCGCCGGACTGATTGCCGCCACCTACCCGGATTGCCGGGTTGAATCCATTCCCGGCGATCTTACCGACGCGGCATTTCGTGAGACGCTGGCCTCCCGGGTACGCTCGCTCGGAGCGCTGGATGTGCTGGTGAACAACGCCGGGGTGTACACCACCGAAACCTTTGAGCAGGTCACCGGGTCCTCCTACCGTGAGGTGATGCAGACGAATGTAGAGGCGGTGTTCTTTCTGACGCGCTCCCTGCTGGATGTCCTGGAAAACAGCGCTGCTCCGGTCATTATCAACATCGGCAGTACCTTAAGTTTACGACCTATTCCGCAGGGATCGACCTACAATATAGCCAAGGCCGCCATCGACCATCTCACGCGTTCCCTGGCCCTGGAGCTGGGTCCGCGTGGAATCCGGGTTAACTGCGTGTCGCCGGGCATCACCGAGACCGATATGTATCGCGGAAGGTATAAAAGCGATGCGGAATATCACGAGGCCATCCGGGAAGCTTCCGGCTGGCATCCGCTGGGCCGGGTCGGCAAGCCCGAAGACATCGCCGAGGCGGTATGGTTTCTGGCCAGTCCGGCTGCGTCATGGATAACCGGGGTGGTGCTGCCGGTTGACGGCGGACTTTTATGCAGTTGACCCGCCTGAAATTCGAACGATTGTGATTTTTATTTAGCATGCGCATTATCAACATTATGGCCGCGTCGGTTGACGGATATGTGGCCGTGCATCCGGATCAGACCGATGCCGAACGCCACATGCAGGGTTTTTCCAACGAAACCGACTGGCAGAATTTGCTTCGTCACATCCGCAGCGCCGATGCGGTCATTCTGGGGGCCAGTACCCTGAAAGCCGGCGGAGGCGTGATTGAACAGGCCCGGGAAGACGGTACGTATCCCATTTGGGTAGCTTTGACCAATAAGGGTATACCGCCGGACCATATCTTCTGGAAGCAGTCGTACGCCGAGCGTTGGCTGGTTTCATCCGGCGAGCTTGAGATTCCTGACGACTCCCGCGCCGAACGGGTTCGGAATATTGTTTATAACGAGCAGGCCAATGTACACGCTCCGGTACTGGCCACGGTTAACGCGCTGCGCGATGCAGGATGCAGACGGGTGCTGCTGCTGGGCGGGGGCGGAATCAATCGCATGTTTTATGATGCCGGGGTGGTTGATGAGCTCATTCTTACTGTGTGCCCGGTGCTGGTGGCCCGACCCGACGCGGTTCCCCTCGTACAGACCGGACTGACCGACCTGGTTCATTTTCGACTGCACCACGTATGCTCAGACAAAGACCTGGTCTTTATTCACTACAAAGTGATTTGATGGGCGCACCGGTTCTCCACGGCGCCGGCAGGCCCAAATCAGGAAACATCGCCCCCGGATACCGGCTTCGGGGTAACCTCGCTGCCCCGGTACACCTGTCCCGGATTGTCTGACCCGGGCAGCGGGTATTTTAACCGGTCGTGAACCCGGCGGGCCTCATCGGGGTTTCGTAGCTTAGGATTCAATAAAAATCAACCAACCTGCCTCATGCAACCCACCCTTCAGAACGTCAAAGCCGAATTCAAGGAATTTGAAGTCAAGTATTTGCTGGATGACCACTTTGATGCCGAACATTTTTTCACAACCCTCCGGGCCCTGGGCTCGCCGGTAGAAAAACATCTGGACGTTACCGATACCTACTTCACCTTCGCTGAACGTCCCGACTTTATTTATCGCCACCGACACGATGCTGAAATTCAGCAACTCACCGTGAAGTCGTACGGCGGCGATACCCGTAACCGCGTTGAAGTCAACCTCGCCCTTGAAAATCCGGCCTCCCAAAAGGAAGCGATCCGCACGTTTTTGCGCAGTTTTGGTGAGCCCGGGGAATTCGGCATACACAAACGGGTAGATATTTTCGACTTTCCCGACTGCGAAATTGTTCATTATCTGGCCAGGTCCGGCTCCAGAACAGCACGTTGTGTTGAGTTTGAAGCGGTAGGCGTGGATACCTGGGAGCAGGCACAAGCTGTGATTGAATGCTACGCCCGGGCTACCGGATTCGACCGGAAAGCACGCTGTGAAATCGCCCTGTTTGATCTGCTGCATGGGTAAATGCGCCTGGTTGAGTCCTGCGCAACAGGCCACGATGCTGTTCAGTTAACCCGGGCCTTTCCGGTGGTTCTGGTCCTCACCTAACCCGGTTTACACTTCCTGAAAACGTAGCTCCTCGTTACATATCCATCCTCTGTCATGAACTTTTCCGCCGAAAAATTTGATATCATCTCCATCCATGGCATGTCGGTTCCATGCTTCATCGGTATCCATCGCCACGAACGCCACGAGCGACAAACCTTGCTGGTGGATGTGGATTTGTATCTGAAAACAGCGCAGGCCGGCGATGATGCGAGTCTGGTTCGGAGTGTAGATTACTCACGGGTGTATGGGGAAATCCGGTTTCTGCTGGAAGCCTGCCATTTTCGCCTGCTTGAAACCGCGGCGCAGGCGCTGTGTGCCTATTTACTGGCAGACCCGCCGGCCGACCGGGAGCAGGCACGGGTTGAAGCGGTCCGTCTGCAGCTGCGTAAACCCTCGGCGCTCAAAAGTGAAGCCATTCCCGGGCTGACTGTGCTGCGAACGCGCGATGATATCCGTATCGGTCTGGAGGTCAATGGCTTCGGCAAGGTCGACCTCGTGCATGAAAGCACCGACTGCGGCGTGTACCGACTGCGTATTCCCGCCGGGGGGCATATTCCGGCTCACTACCATGAGCAGATGGCTGAGGCCGAGATGGCGCTGAGCGACGGACTGCTGCTGCAGGGAAAGCCGCTTGCTGCTGGACTTGCGCATTTCTGGCCGCACAGCTTTGTGCACCGCTACGATAATCCTACCGACACGGAACGAACCATTCTGTGCGTAAATCGTCCTGCCTTTATTCCTTCCGATGAAATCCCGGCACCTGAAGCACCGCTTACAGAGCCACCGGCCCATCTCAAAATCCGTTTTTTTTAAGCACAGCGTGCAGGCCCGGCAGGGCATAATTTTACCGGCTGCTGGTCGCTTATTCGCGGCAGTATCCCTCGGATTTCCTATATTCCACAGGTAGTCTCGCAACCGGCTTAGGGTCAGAGATGCCAGACTGACGTTTTTCGGAAAAACCATTAACCCAATCCCAGATCCATGCTATTTGACCGATTATACCGTGCCGCACTGGCACTGACGGTGGTCTTTGTCTTTATGCTGGCATCCTCGCTGAGCGCCCAGAACGGGCTCACGCCGCTGGACATCGCCAAAATTCAGAATGTAAGTGTGACCGCCATCTCACCAGACGGACAAACCATCGCCTACACCCTGGTGGTACCGGCAGATCCCCTCGTGGAAAACCGCCGTTCGTCCGTACACCTGTATGCCTACGATGTAGCCACAGGGCAGTCCACCCCCCTGGTTACCGACGGTAACGTGGGCGGAGTGCAGTTCCGCCCGGGCCATGCAACCATCAGTTTCACAGCCCGCCGTGATGGCGACAATGCCACCGCTCTGTATGAAGTCCCTGTAACCGGAGGCGATCCGGTGCGCCTGCACAGCCACGAAACATCCATGCGTGGATACAGCTGGGCGGCCGATGGAAACCACATCCTGTACATGGCCAATGAAGTGCTGGATCTGCCCGAATCGGAGCTGCCCTATCAGCCCATTCTGTTTGAAGAGAATATTCCCAATGCGAAAGCCTTCATCCAGAATGTAGCCCGTGAAGGGCATGAGCCCCACATGATCGACCTGCCCGGCAGCGTGTATATTGCGCAATTCAGTCCGGATCGCAGTAAAATTGCCCTGGCCATCGCACCGACCCCCAATGTTGACGATGAAATCATGTTCAAGCAGCTTCATATTGTGGATTATCGCACGCGTGCGTTACTCAACACCATCGACAACGAGGGCAAAATCTCCGAGATCCACTGGTCGCCCGATGGAACGCAGATTGCCTACCGTGGCGGACATGACATCCACGACCCCATCGACGGTCGTATTATGGTGGTCAGTGCCGAAGGCGGAACACCCGTGAACATCCTGCCTGAATTCCTCGGCAAATTCGAGCAGCTGCGCTGGAGTGACGAAAACACCATTCACTTCCTGGCCTCACAGGGTGTGAAAACCATATTCGGTTCGGTAGCGCCCAACGGTGCGAATTTCAACCGTATCATCGACCGGCCGAATGCGCACCTGACCCGATTCACCGTGGCCGACAACGGTACCATTGCCTTTACCGGCAGTACCAATCAGCATCCGGCTGAGGTGTTTGTGTACAGTGACGGGTTCCTCACGCGCGGCACCAATTCCAATCCCTGGCTGGAAGAAAAAGATCTGGGTCGGGTTGAGGTGGTAACCTACACCGCCCGCGACGGTGAATTTGATATCGAAGGGATGCTGTATTATCCGCAGGATTATCAGGAAGGGCAAACCTATCCGCTGATTACGGTAGTTCATGGCGGTCCGGAAGCGCACTACAGCGACGGCTGGCTGACCGGCTACTCCACACCGGGTCATTTCGGTTCGGCTGAGGGCTACTTCGTCTTTTATCCGAACTACCGTGGCAGTACCGGTCGGGGTATAGAATTCATTTATTCCAGCCAGGCTGATCTTTCCGGTAAGGAGTTTGACGATGTGGTTGACGGGGTTGATTACCTCATTGAGCGCGGACTGGTGGATGCCGACCGTGTTGGGGTCACCGGGGGCTCGTACGGAGGTTATGCTACCGCCTGGATGAGTACCTATTATTCGGAGCGTTTTGCTGCCGGTGTCATGTTTGTAGGGATCAGTAACAACATCTCCAAGTGGGGTACTTCCGACATCCCCGAAGAGCTGTATCTGGTTCACTCGCGCAAACGCCTGTGGGACGACTGGATGGACAAACTGGAGCGATCGCCGATTTACTATGTTGACCGCGCTCAGACTCCGCTGCTGATTATGCACGGTGCCGAAGATACCCGCGTGCACCCTGCGCAGTCGCTGGAGCTTTTCCGTCATATTAAAGTCCGCAAGCCGGAAGTGCCGCTGCAGCTGGTGCTGTATCCGGGTGAGGGTCATGGAAATGCCAATTCCACGGCTCGTTATGACTACACCCTGCGCATGATCAACTGGTTCAATACCCATCTGAAATAGTCGTTGCCAGTACCGTAGTCAGGCGGGTTTCACGCCTGAAAGTGTCATATAAAAGCCCCGATGGTTACGCTGTCGGGGCTTTTTTTGTAAGGTGGAAGGGCCTGGCAGGGCCGACCAGGGCAAGGCATTTCGGGGCAGGGTAGGGCTGCAAGGTATGGCCTGGCAGGGCTGACCAGGGCAAGGTATTTCGGGGCAGGTCAGCGCTGAAAGGTATGGCATGGCAGGGGGCCGACCAGGGTAAGGCATTTCGGGGCAGGGTAGGGCTGCAAGGTATGGCCTGGCAGGGCTGCACGACCGGTGCGCACGAGCATGACGCAGAACCGGTCCCGGCCCGCTCAAGGCAGCCGGCGGGGAAAACCGTAACTCAGACCTCGTCGAGCGACTGGCGGTCGGGGTCCTGCTGCGATTTCCACTTCCGAACGGTCATGCCGGTCGTTTTTTTGAACTGGTTAGACAGATGCTGCACACTGGAATACCCCAATTTCCAGGCAATTTCGCTGAGGGTGAGCTCCTCGTAGGTCAGCCATTCCTTAACCTTTTCAATTTTCAGGCGGATGTAATACTGCTCGATGGTGTCGTCGGTTACCTCCGAAAAAGTACGACTCAGGGTCTGATACCCGGTTTCAAGGGCGTCCGACAAGAACACCGATAGCTTGTGTGGCTGCTTGCCACCGTCCAGGGTGTCGATATATGCCAGCACAGCGGCTTTGATCTGCGCTACCAGCTGCTCCTCCCGACTGTAGATGAGGTCGAAACCCAAGTCGCGCAGCTGCCATTGAATGCGGGGCATATTGATTTCATGAGCCTCCTGCTGCACTACGGCCTTGCCCAGACTAACCTCCGAGACGGTATAGCCCTCCTCGAGCAGGAGTCGACGCGCGGTGGCAATGCACCGGTCGCATACCATATTTTTGATGTGGAGGGTTGTCATGCGTGTGTTCCGGCATTTGCTGTTTCTGAAGAAGGGCTCATGCTTGCAATATAGGGTTTGTGCGGGAAAATCGCGCATACGATGGGGAGTCGCCGGCCACCCGCGGCGTAATTAACGAAATTCTGTACAAGTTTGAAGTCAGGCTATAACGCATTTCGGTTCCGTATTTGGCATATTAAACAAGAAAATATTCATAACGATACCATCCATGAGCAATCCAACGACCCAATCCAACGAAATTCAGTTATCCGTCCGGGGTATGACCTGTGCCTCCTGTGTTGCCCACGTTGAAAAGGCCATGCAGGGCGTGGACGGCGTGCGACAGGCCGAAGTCAACCTCGCCACAGAAGAAGCCCGTGTTCAGGTGGAAGGAGCATCGGCGGCAGCCCTGATCCGTGCCATTGAAAAAGCCGGCTACGAGGCGACTGAACTGGCGGGCGATGAGGACGAAACAGACGGTGAAGATCCGGCTGCGTTATCCGATACCGGGGCCGATCCCATGAAAGCCCATGCCGATACCATGCAGAAACTCGGCTGGGGCGATGCGCTTTCCAACGCCTCCTTCCGTACCAAGTTTCTGGTGGCGCTGCCTCTGGCTGCGCTGGTCATGGTGCTGGAGATGGGACCGATGATCACCGGGGGCGCCTGGATGGAGTGGACACAGCAAAACCTGTTTACCGTCAACATGGTCAAGCTCGGGCTTACCGCCGTGGTTTTGTTCTACGCCGGATCATCCTTCTTTACCCGCGCGCTGGGCGCAGCCCGCCACGGCCGGGCCGATATGAATACCCTGGTAGCCGTAGGTACCGGGTCGGCCTTTCTGTTCAGCACCTGGGCGGCACTTTTTGGATCCGATGAGGGCCTGGTTTCCCCGGCGGATGTGTACTTCGATACGGCCGCTGTCATTGTAGCCCTGATTTTACTGGGGCGCTGGATGGAGGAGCGCGCCAAAGACCAGACCCGCGACACCCTGCGCGGACTGCTGGAACTGGCACCCAAAACGGCCCACCTTCGTGACGGAGATGACGTGCGCACGATTCCGCTTAAAGAGGTAAAGAAAGGGGATTTGCTGGTAGTCAAAGCCTATGAGTCGGTTCCGGTTGACGGCGTGATCACCGAGGGTACGACCTCCGTCGATGAGGCCATGATGACCGGTGAGCCCGTACCGGTGGATAAGTCGGCCGGCGATGCGGTGACCGGCGGTACCCGAAATACCTCGCAGACGTTCACCATGAAAGCGACCAAAGTAGGCAAGGAAACGGCCCTGGCTGCTATTATTGAAGCGGTGAAAAAAGCGCAGGGCTCCAAAGCGCCCATCCAGCGGCTGGTCGACCGTGTGGCGGGGGTGTTTGTTCCGGTCGTTATTTTGGTTGCCCTGATTACCGCCGGTTTATGGTTTGTGTACGGAACCCCGGAACAGGCCCTGGTGAACATGGTTGCCGTGCTGGTCATTGCCTGCCCTTGTGCGCTGGGACTGGCCACACCCACCGGTATCATGGTCGGGAGCGGTCGTGCAGCGGAAAAGGGGATCCTGATCAAAGACGCGGTGACCCTGGAGCAGGCCCGGTCGGTCAAAACCATCCTCTTCGATAAAACGGGTACGCTGACTACCGGAGCCATGCGTTTGGCAGAAGTGATTCTTGCCGGTGACGGTGTTTCAGGACCATCGCCTGCAGCTGGCGACGGGGAGAAGGCCAATCAGGCTCCCCCGAAAGCGGTTACCCGCGAGGACGTCCTGCGCCTGGCTGCATCCGTAGAGCAGGGGTCCGACCACCCCATCGCCAAAAGTATCCTCAAGGCCGCCCGCGACGAGGGCGTAACTCCCGAGTACGGCATGTCTATCGGCACCCGGGCCGGGGTGGGCATCAGCGGACTGGTAGGAAGCCAGACGGTGGAAATCGGTTCGGTCCGTTTACTTTCCGAAGAGCAGACCGAAACCTGGTCTGAGCAGATTGCCGCCCAGCAGCAGGAGGGTCGTACCGTATTGGTTATGCTATGCGACCGGAAACTCACCGCCCTGCTGGCACTGGAAGATGAACTCCGCGAGGAGTCGGCCGCGGTGGTGAAGGCCTTGCAGCAGGAGGGAATCCGGGTGGTCCTGCTCACCGGCGACCAGCAGCGAACCGCCCTGGCCGTAGCCCGTAAATTGGGCATAACCGATGTGGAAGCCGGCGTAAGCCCGACCGGAAAATCGGATATTGTGGCGAAATATCAGCAGTATGGCGATGTGGCCATGGTTGGAGACGGAATCAACGACGCTGCCGCACTCACCCGTGCCGACCTGGGTATTGCCATGTCCGGAGGCTCTGATCTGGCCGTTTCCTCCTCTGACATTACCATCGTGGGCGACGACCTGCACAACGTGGCCGAAAGCATCCGGCTGAGTAAAAACGTACTTCGTGTAATCCGGCAGAATCTGTTCTGGGCGTTCCTGTACAACACCCTGGGTATTCCCCTCGCTGCATTGGGATTTCTTAATCCTATGGTGGCCGGTGCAGCCATGGCACTCAGCTCAGTTAGTGTGGTCACCAACAGTTTACGCATCAAACGATTCTGAAAAGCGATACCTCAAAGAAGTAAAATTAAAAATAGTTAATAAATTCTGACGAGACCTCTTGACACAGCGGCGTTAAATACTTAGTTTCCCACAACTTGTCCACATGTCTGTAGGGAAAGGCGGCCATCTTGCTCAGGCAAATGTACGCCAGCGTATGTATGTAGGTTTGAGTATGAAGCCCCGCTGCGACCGGTAAAACAAACCGGCAGACGGTTACGAATGATGACATGTGTACAGTCCTGTTTTCCCCGATATGTTGTCTTCCAACCCTGTAGGTCTCTGTCATGCAAACATCGAAAACGACGGTTCTGAAATTCGCACTGCTCCTTGCGGTTATCATTGTGATGATGACCGCATAATTCCGGCAACAACGGAACGGGCAGTTACCGGATTTTGATTATCTTAACTGCTATGATCCCAAACCGGCTACATAATATCACACGACTTGCGGCAGTACTGCTGTTGTTGCTGCCTTCCGTGTCAGCCTTTGCCTCCTGCGGAGGTGCCGGTTGGTTCTGTCCGATGTCGGCCGGTTCCGGGCAGAGCTGCTGCAGCTCCGGTACCAGCGACCTGCCGGTCCCGACGGATGCCGATGCGGACAAGCAAAGCCACTGTTCCGGCTGCCACGACGGCACAGATTCCCGTGTTAACGCACAGCATAGCCTCCTTCCAGCAGCTTCCGCAGCTGCGCATACCTGCTCCGGTCACCAGCTGCCTGCCTCCGATCCGCAAGCTGCCGGATGCGATTCCTGTGACGGATGTCAGGTTCAGTCTGCCCCGGAAGCCGTCGCAACGCAAGGTATGGTTGTACCGGCCCCGACACCGGAAACGCTTTTTGTCCATCTGACGGAAATCCTGGAAGAGTCGCACCCGGCCACCACGCCTGTAACCCGCATTCTGCATCATCAAGCCCTGCAGCAGCCCCCGCAAACGTTATTTGTGCTGCATCAATCGTTCCTGAATTAAGCCCATCTCCCCAGGAACCCACCGGACCCGAATACACAAAGCGCCGCTACCTGCTGTGCTTCCCTATCAGTCGACCGGTTCCGCAATAATCTCCGGCCTTGCAGTGCGAGGCTGACCAGAGCCCTGTATACCCGTTTTCCGGCTTGCCTCCGGCCCGGCCCTGCGCTCGAGGCCCGATGCCCGAAACCGGTGGCCCGGGGTGCCCCCCTTGATAACCGTTCCACTATTTCCGCAAGGAAATCCATCCCGAATACATCGTGTTACTATCCCTGATTCGATTCTTCCTCGACAATAAACTCATCGCCGTGCTCCTGCTGGTTGTGCTCACCGTCTGGGGACTGGTCACCGTGCCGTTTAACTGGAACCTGCCTTTACCCTCCAGTCCGGTGGCGGTGGATGCCATTCCGGATATCGGAGAAAATCAGCAAATCGTGTTCACCCCCTGGGCCGGCCGCTCCCCGCAGGACATTGACGACCAGATAACCTATCCCTTGTCGACGGCCCTCATGGGCATACCCGGTGTACGCACCATCCGCAGTACCTCCATGTTTGGGTTCTCCAGTATCTATGTGATTTTCGAGGAGGATGTCGAGTTTTACTGGAGTCGCTCGCGTATTCTTGAAAAGCTGAATTCCCTCCCTGCCGGACTCCTGCCGGAAGGGGTGCAACCCGCCCTGGGTCCGGATGCCACGGCTTTGGGACAAATCTACTGGTACACCCTGGAAGGTCGCGATCCGCAGGGAAACCCTGTCGGCGGATGGGATCCCCATGAACTGCGCTCGATTCAGGATTTCCTGGTTAAGTATGTCCTCTCAGCCGCCGGCGGCGTTGCCGAGGTTGCCAGCATCGGGGGATATGTTCAGGAATATCAGATTGACGTTGACCCTGACGCCCTGCAGCGCTATGGTATCGGACTGGAGGACGTGGTGCGGGCCGTGCGCGAAAGCAATCTGGATGTAGGCGCCCGAACCATCGAGATGAACCGGGTAGAGTACATAGTCCGCGGACTGGGACTGGTGGAATCGATTGAAGATCTGCAGGAGGCCGTCATCGATGTGCGACGGAATACCCCGGTGCGGGTAGGCGATGTGGCCATGGTTCAGCTGGGACCGGCGCAGCGGCGCGGTATGCTTGACAAGACCGGGGCCGAAGCCGTGGGCGGAGTGGTGGTAGCCCGGTACGGTTCCAATCCCATGCAGGTCATCGAAAATCTGAAGGCCAAAATTGATGAAATCGCCCCGGGGCTGCCGGTCAAAACCCTGGCCGACGGAACGGAGTCGCGTGTGACCATCGTCCCGTTTTATGATCGCTCCACCCTCATCCGCGAGACCCTGGGTACCTTGCAGGAAGCGCTTACCCTGCAGATCCTCATCACTATCATTGTGATCATTGCCATGGTCATGCATCTGCGCGCATCCATGCTCATCTCGGCCATGCTGCCCGCGGCGGTGCTCATGGTGTTCATCGCGATGCGGTATGCCGGCGTGGACGCCAATATTGTGGCACTCTCCGGCATTGCCATTGCCATCGGGACGATGGTGGACATGGGTATCATCCTCACGGAAAACATCCTGCGGCACTTCCGGGAATCCGGGTCGGGCGAGTCGGCCCGTGAGGTGGTCTTCCGGGCAACCCGGGAGGTCAGTGGCGCCATCCTCACCGCCGGCAGCACCACCATCATCAGCTTTCTGCCCGTCTTTTTCATGGAGGCGGCCGAGGGGAAACTCTTCCGACCTCTGGCCTTTACCAAAACCTTTGCGCTGGTTGCGGCCATCCTGGTAACCCTGCTGCTGCTGCCCCCGCTGGCTCACTGGCTGTTTACACGAAAGCTCTCGATGGACTGGGCGAGGCGGGCCTGGAACGGGTTTCTGCTGGTAGCGGCCGTTCTTGCAGGAATTTACGTCAGCGGTGTGGCTGCAGTGGTCCTGGCCATCATCGGCCTTACGGGACTGTACCGGTCCCTGTCCGGGTTGAAATCGGCGATGCCCTGGTTTACCGAGGTCCGGCTCATGCGATTTCAGAATCTGGCTGTGGTGCTGGCCGTGGCCTGGCTGCTGGGAAGCTACTGGCTGCCCTTAGGACCCGGAAGTTCACAATTTGTGAACTTTTTATTCGTGCTGCTGCTGTTGGGCGCGGTATTGGGATTGTTTCGTGTATTCATTTATCTGTATCCCCGCATGCTGGGCTGGTGTCTGCGCCACAAGGCGGCTTTTTTGTCGATACCGGCACTCCTCCTCCTGTTCGGTGCCTTGTCCTGGCAGGGCTTTGAGCGGTCCGGGGGCGGACTCCTGGCCCGAGGTTTCGACCAGCTTGGGGTGAACATCCGCACAACATCCGTATTCAGCACCCTGTATCACACCTTTCCCGGTCTGGGCAAGGAATTCATGCCGGCGCTGGATGAGGGATCGTTTTTGCTCATGCCCACCACCATGCCCCATGCCGGCACCGAAGAAATCATCGATCAGCTTCGCATGATGGATATGCGCGTTGCCTCCATCCCGGAGGTAGAAACAGTGGTCGGAAAAATCGGGCGGGTTGAAAGCGCCCTGGATCCCGCGCCGCTGAGCATGTTCGAAAACGTAATCCTGTACAAGCCGGAATACATCACCGATGCCGACGGGAACCGGCTTCGTTTCCGTGTAAGTCGCGACGGCACCTTCCAGCGGGACGAGAACGGGGAGCTGATTCCCGACCCGCGTGGTCGCTATTTCCGGCAGTGGCGCGATGAAATCCGCACGCCTGATGATATCTGGCAGGAGATTGCCGAGGCAGCCCTCATACCCGGCGTTACCTCAGCGCCCAAACTCCAGCCCATCGAGACGCGACTGGTTATGCTGCAGACCGGCATGCGCGCGCCCATGGGCGTAAAAGTCAGCGGACCCGATCTGCAGACCATACAATCGTTTGCCCTGCAGGTGGAAGAGGTGCTGAAAACCGTACCCGGGGTGAAATCCCAGGCCGTTTTTGCCGATCGAACCGTGGGTAAACCCTATCTGGAAGTCCGTTGGAACCGTTCGGAGCTGGCCCGGTACGGCATTTCCATCACCCGTGCACAGCAGACCCTGCAGGCCGCCGTTGGCGGAGAAACGGTAACCACCACCGTTGAAGGTCGCGAGCGGTATCCGGTGCGGGTCCGCTACGCCCGGGAGCTACGCGACAATCCGGAAGCGCTGCAGGCTGTGCTGGTCCGTGCATCCGGCGGAGCGCAGATCCCCCTCGGACAACTCGCTGAAATCCACTACGTGCAGGGACCTATGGAAATTCGCAGTGAAGATACCTTCCTGGTGAGTTACGTGTTGTTCGACCGCCAGGATGATGTTGCTGAACTCACCGCGGTAAACAACGCCCGCGATGCCCTGGACACAGCCATTCAACGGGGGCAGTTACCCGTGCCCGATGGGGTCAGTTACAGCTTTGCAGGCACCTTCGAAAACCAGGTCCGCGCCGAAGAGCGACTCATGATTCTGATCCCCCTGGTACTCATCTCCATTTTCTTGATGCTCTACCTGCAGTTCCGCTCTACGGCCACCACCTTCATGATTTTCACCGGCATCGCCGTGGCCTGGTCGGGCGGATTTCTGATGCTGTGGCTGTATGGCCAGCCCTGGTTTCTGGATTTCAGCCTGTTCGGCACCTCCATGCGTGAACTTTTTCAAATTGCCCCGGTTAACCTGAGCATAGCCGTATGGGTAGGATTCATCGCCCTGTTCGGTATTGCCGTTGACGATGGGGTGGTTATGGCCACCTACCTCGATCAGACGGCTGAGCAGCGTAAGGATACCGGCGATGGAGCGGTCAGCCGCATTCATCAGGCCGTCATTCTGGCCGGCAGTCGCCGTATCCGACCCTGCCTGATGACCACGGCCACCACCCTGCTGGCCCTGCTGCCCATCCTGACCTCCACCGGTCGGGGCGCCGATATTATGATTCCCATGGCTATACCCGCCTTCGGTGGTATGGTATTTCAGCTGATAACCCTGTTTGTTGTCCCTGTTCTGTACGCCCTGCGCGAAGAATGGCAGCACAAGCGAACCCTTAACGCAACGGTAAGTGAACATGCATAGTCTGTATAAACCCATCACGATGGTTACGCTGATCGCCCTGGCACCGGTCGCAACAGCCTGGTCACAGGGCTCCCGGGCCATCGTGCAGGACCCTGTGGTCATCACGTCCTCCTACGCCATGCCCGAATACATCTCCGCCTCCGGCGACTCCCTGCTGGAGGGGTACATGGATGAGGCCCTGCAGGAAAGTCCTGCGCTGAAGGCAGCCTTTGAAGACTGGCTGGCCGCGGGAACCCTGGGCGACCAGCTGGACCGGCTGCCCGACCCTGAAATCATGTTTTCCTACTACCTGAATCCGGCAGCCTACGATGGGGTGATAGCCCAGGCCGCGCTGGGGGTGATGCAGCTGTTTCCCTGGCCCGGAACCCGCGCAGCTGACCGGCAATATGCCGATGTGTTGGCCCGGGCCCGCTGGGAAGCCCTGGAAGGTACGCGCATTGCCTTGCAGGAGCAGGTAAAACGATCCTGGTTTACCTTGCTGCAGGCCTCCCGGCAGGAAGGCTACCTCGCGGAACACCTGCAGTGGGTGGAGCGACTGGAAGATCTGACCGCCTCGCGTTTTGAAAACGGATATGCCTCCCGTTCCGATTTGCTGCTGCTGGAAATGGAACGTCTCGAAATCACTGCCGAAATCCAGGCTGCCCGGGCCCGTTTTCAGGGGGCACAATCGGATTTCAATGCCTTGCTTGGCCGGCCTTCGGACCTTGAAGTGCAGCTGCCGGAAGGTCGCACCGATCTGCAGCCGGACACCGGGCTCATGCAGGCTGAGGAAACCGATTGGACCGGGCACCCCGAGGTGCTTCGCCAAACGCTGCTGGGTGAAGCCGGTGAACTGGCCGTTGAACGCGCCCGTCTGGCGGGTCGACCGATGCTGGGTGTTGGCGCTGAGATCATGGGGTCGAACTACCTGATGGGCATGACCGGTCGGGTCCCGGTGGTTGCCAGCGTGCGGCTGCAGTTGCCGGTCTGGCGCAAACCTGTACGAGCCCGCATCGAACAGGCCCGTGCGGAGACCCGCTCAACGGCCCATCGTCGGGACGCCGTACAACAACGCCTCCGGAGCGACCACGCAGCTGCCCTGTCCGCCTACGGGGAAGCCCATGCCCGGGTGGAATTATACCGCACCGAGCTGGTCCCCCGCAGCAGGGAACTGACCGACCTGGTGCTGCTGGATTACAGCGGCGGCAGAACCGACCTGGACCAGGTCATTGCTTCCCGTCGGCGCTCGGTTACCTATGTCATTGCCCTGGAAACGGCCCTGCGCGACCGAAATATCGCGGCAACCCAGTTAAACTCGCTTTTTGAAACCTCATCGACCTATGAAAACCTACCTGAATAAACCGATAGTTCGTTACACAGCACTCCTGCTCACGGGCCTGGTGCTCGGCGCCCTGCTATTCGGGGGCAGGGGGCATGATCACGATGACCCGTCTGCCGGTGCCGGAGCAAGCGCCCCGGCCGACCCCCACGCCGGTCACAACCACGGTCCTGCCGATGAGCAAACCGTATGGACCTGTTCTATGCACCCGCAGATCCGCTCGGATGAACCCGGCAGCTGTCCGCTCTGCGGCATGGATCTGACCCGGGCTGCGGCAGGGGGGGCGGAAGATGCATTTACCTTGTCGATGACGGCGGAGGCGGTGGCACTGGCCCAAATCATTACGGCCCCGGTGACCATGCAGGTACCGGTGCGGGAAATCCGGCTGCCGGGTCGCGTAGTGATTCCGGAGGAACAACGTTCGGTGGTTACGGCCGCCACCCCGGGACGGATTACCCGCCAGTATGTGGCTGCCGTAGGGCAATCTGTGCGCAGGGGGGAGCCCTTGCTTCAGGTATGGTCGCCCGAAATTGTTACGGCACAACAGGAGCTGCTCGATGTGCTGGCGCAGCCTGAATTAGGTTCGCAGCGCATGCTGGAAGCGGCCCGTTCGCGACTTCGCTATTTCGGACTCACGTCCGGGCAAATCGCGGAGCTGGAAGCCAGCGGTGAAGTACAGCGGGAAGTTACGATCCTGGCACCATCCTCCGGCATACTTACCGCACGAATGGTGGCTGAAAATGACTTTGTAGATCGGGGTGCCGTGCTGTACGAAATCGCATCGTTGTCGCGTGTCTGGATGGATTTCGAGGCCCGGGAGCAGGACTTGTCCTGGCTAAAGGCAGGCGATGTGGTAGCGTATCGCAGTCCGGCCCATCCGGGCCGGTCTTTTGCCGGCCGGGTGCAGTGGGTCGACCCGGTAGTGCAGCCCGACAGCCGGACCGTGCGGATCCGCCTTGAAACGGACAATGCCGATGCCATCTGGAAGCCGGATATGCTGGTGAGCGGCGTGGTCCTGGCGGAATCACCGGACAGGCAGCCTGCCCTGACTGTGCCTGCATCGGCAGTGTTATGGACCGGTACCCGCTCCCTGGTGTATGTGGACGTGGCGGAGGCCGAAGCCCCTGCTTTTGAAAGTCGCGAAGTGGAACTGGGTCCGCGATTCGGCGACCGTTTTGTGGTGCTGGATGGACTCCGTCAGGACGAAAGGGTAGTCAGCAACGGCGTGTTCACGGTCGATGCGGAGTTTCAGCTTCGTGACAAGGTATCGATGATGAACCGGCGCACCACATCGGCCCGCGCAACCACCGCTGCATCGTCTGTAGGGATGGTTTCCACGGTGATGTCAGGCTCCGGCGCCATCACCTCCGCAGGGCAGTCCGTCGGGGGTGCCGGTGCTGCCGCCCAGGCCGCAGACCAGCCCCCCAATCACGCTGCGGGAACGCCCGCCTTCCGGCGCGACTTCACCGCGCTTTTGACCACCTATCTGCAGGCCAAGGATGCTTTGGTTGCCTCCGATGCCGATGCGGCCTATGAGGCGGCTACAGCGCTTGCCGAGGGCATCCGGGCACTCGAGGAGGGTGACCTGTCGGGTGATGCCGCCACGGCCTGGCTGACCTACCGGGAGTCGTTGCGCAGAGGGATGCTCAACTGGCTGGCCAGCGCCGACATCGAACAGCAGCGTACCCGGCTCTTCGAAATCAGCGAGGTGCTCTATCAGGCCGCCCTGGCCCTGGGCGTTGATGGCGTCATCTATCAGCAGTATTGTCCCATGGCCTTCAATGACACCGGCGCCACGTGGTTGTCGGCCGGGCAGCAAATCCGCAACCCGTATCTGCCCGAGACCATGCTGGGTTGCGGGGAGGTCCTGGATGTGGTCGGGAGGTGAACGCCTGCCCGACAGACGATGTTTTTCGGGGTACACTGTATTCCCAAAAAGTATTAAAACAAAATAAAATGAACGTATTCAAAAGTATTTATGAGCGCATCGACATTCCCCTGACCAACTGGATGGCTGATAACGGAATCAAGCTGCTGCGATGGAGTATCGCCTTGATATTTATCTGGTTCGGCGGACTCAAATTCTTTCCCGGTGCGAGTCCGGCCGAGCAGCTGGCCGGATCGTCCATTGAAATCCTCACCTTCGGACTGGTTCCCGCCTCCATGGGGTTGCCTGTGCTGGCGGCCTGGGAGGTGCTCATCGGTGTGGGCATGCTCCTGCCAAAATACATGCGCTTTACCATTCTGCTGCTGTATGTGCAGATGGCCGGCACGTTTTCACCCATTGTGATCATGCCGGATGTCGTTTTTGCCCAGTTTCCGCTGGTGCTGACCATTGAGGGTCAGTACATCCTGAAGAATTTCATTGTAATTACCGCGGCGCTGGTTATCGGCGCTACCGTGCGGGGCGGCGGACTGCGGGCCACACCGGGCTGAACCGGCGGTGTGGTTTTCGAGCCACACCGGGTTGACCATCGCGCGCCGTATCGGATCAACGGTGGCGGGCCGTATCAGACAGTGTGGTTTTCGTGTTATATCGGGTTGACAAACGTGGTCCACGCCGTTGTAACCCAATCCGGCCGAAATTCGCCCGGGTCACTGGCCACACCGGTTATTTTGGACACGCTTCCACCCACGCTTTCTGCACATTTCACCCTCAATTTTCCTACATTAACTGCATAACTCACAATACTTTACCAACCTATGAAAAACCTTATTCCTGCTCTGTTAACCGTCGTTTTATTTACGGCCTGCGGCAACACAACCCAGCAGCAGCCCTCCGCTGAAACCGCGAGCGAGCCGGCGACCGCCCGGGTGGAGACCAGCGATGCCTTCAAATCGTCCTTTGATGCAACCCTGGATGCGTACTTCCAGCTCAAAGACGCCCTGGTTGAAACCGATGCCGCCACGGCCGGGGAACTGGCTGCCGAGCTGGCATCCCGGATTGAGTCGGTCAGCACCGGGGACCTGAATGCCGATGCGGCTGCCTTGTGGAACGGTCAGGGTGTTCAGGCCGGACAAGCAGCGGCACTGATTGTGGATGAAGCCGATGTGGAAACCCAGCGGCTCCACTTTGAGACCGTATCCAACGCCTACATCGAAATGGTCAAGGCTTACGGTCCGTTCGAAAACGTCATCTACCGGCAAACCTGTCCTATGGTTCGCGGCGGATCGGCCGACTGGCTCAGCAAGGAAGAGCGGGTGATGAATCCCTACCATGGCGACCGCATGCTGAACTGCGGATCGGTTGTAGAGCGTATCTGATATGGCACGGTTTCTGATCATGGGCGCCGGCGCAGTCGGCGGTTACTACGGAGCGAGGTTGACTGAGGCGGGTCACCAGGTTGAACTGGTGGCCCGTGGCCCGCACCTGGATGCTATCCGTACCCGCGGACTCACCCTGGAGTCGGTGCAGGGAACCCGTACCCATACGCTGGCAGCCAGCGACGCTGTTGGCGATCTTACCTCGCACCCGGACTATATTTTCTTCGCCGTGAAATCCTTTGACACCGATGGTGGCATTGAGCAACTACGTGGCATCATCGGACCGGAAACGTTGATACTGGGCATTCAGAACGGAATTGAGAATCACGATAAACTCGTGGAGGCATTCGGTGCGAAACGTGTGCTGCGGGGCTACTGCAGGATGAATGCCGAGGTGGTGGAACCCGGCAGCATCCGACAAACCCGCTTCGCTGAGCTGGTTTTCGGGGAAGATGACGGTCGGTCGACATCCCGGGTAGAGGCGCTGAAAACCCTGCTTGACAAAGCCGGCATCGACTACCTCGTTCCAACGGATATTCGTCGCGCGGTTTGGGTGAAATTTACCTGGAATGCGGTGCATAACGTGCTTACGGGGTTGCTGCACAAAACGGTCATCGATCTGTACCGGGATGAGCAGCTGGTTGCGCTCATGCATCGTATGGGAGAGGAACTGCTGACGGTGGCCCACGCCGAGGGCATCGATCTGAAGAAATCCGATGTGGAGGATGTCATCGCGGAGGGGCGCAAACTCGGCGCCTTTCGTACGTCGACGTATCAGGACCGTGAGCGTGGCCGACGTCTGGAATGGGATGCCTTTACCGGTGCGGTTGTGCGTGCCGGTCGGCGAAACGGGGTGCCCACGCCGGTTTATGATACACTCGACGCGCTGTACCGGGGACTTGATATGTGATCCCGCAGCGGCGGACCTTGCATAAGTGTTTCCCCGATGGCTGCACCCGTCTGCAGGGTACGGCGCAAGGGTCCGGAGTTGTTCTCAGGCTCATTCAGTTAGCTGGCGGGTGTCACAGCCCGGAGTTGTTCTCAGGCTCACGCGTTACACGATAGGCCGGCCGGCGCCTCGGACCCGCCCAAAATCATGAGTATTAATCCCAAATCCTGCCATCATGCGAATCGGAATACTATCAGATACCCACGATCATCAGGTGAACACCCGCATCGCCTTGTCGATGCTGCGCAATCTGAAGGCTTGTGTGGTGCTGCACGCCGGAGATTACTGCGCTCCGTTTATGATTCCCATGTTTGAAAACTGGGAGCTGCACGGGGTTTTCGGCAATAACGACGGCGACCATTATCGTATCCAGCAGAAGTTTCATTCAATCGGAGCCCATCTGCACGGCGAGTTCATGAGCCATGAATTTGATGGTAAACGCATCGCAATGTATCATGGCACCCAGCCCGAAATTACCGAATCGCTGCTGCGCGGCGGACTGTACGATGTGGTGGTCACCGGTCATACCCATCAGTCGGTGAATAAGGTCTGGCACCATCCCGTTTTTGAATATGGGAAAGCCCTGCACCGCCACGTGGAACGCGAGGAAGACCCGGAGGATCGTCCGTCTTCCATTGAGTTTCTGCGACCTCAGACCCTGCATATCAATCCGGGTACGGTCAATGGCCTGGGCGGACCGGCCACCTTCGCATTCTACGATACCGATACCGGCTACGCGGAAATCGTGGGTTTGTAGCTCACTTACGGTACACGATGCAAGTCCGCAAGCCGCCGCCTCACGCAGTTGCCTGTCGCCGCCATAGGATGCAGCTGCCTCCAGGGGGGCGATGGGCCCACGGGTCGGATGCCTCCCGCCGCCGTCTAATGTCGCCATAGACCGAATCCGCCCGCCCGGGGTCGGATGGCCCCGCTGCCGCCTCAGAGTTTCAGGCAGATGGCATCGGCATAGGTAAACGTATCGCCCTTCCCGCCGATATCCGGTGTGCAGGCCTCCGGCAGATCCTTGAGCACCTCCATCACCGCCCGACGAATACGGTCGGCTGTTTCCTTTTCTCCAAGGTGTTCCAGCATCATGAGCGCCGAAAACAGCATAGCGGTAGGGTTGGCTTTCCGCTGTCCGGCAATATCCGGCGCCGAGCCGTGAACCGCCTCGAACATCGCATGTTCCGGACCAATATTGGCCGAACCCGTCAGCCCCAGTCCGCCCACCAGACCGGAGGCCAGATCGCTGAGGATATCGCCGAACAGATTGGTGGTTACCACCACGTCAAACTGCTCGGGCCGCATCACCATCTGCATCGCCATATTGTCAACAATCACGTCGCGGAACTGGATATCCGGGTACTGTGGGGCAATTTCCCGGGCAATTTTCAGGAAAAGTCCGGTGGAGAGTTTCAGGATGTTGGCCTTGTGAACGGCGGCTACTTTCTTGAATCCGTGCTTCTGCGCATACTGAAATGCGGCATGCAGGATGTTTTCGCTGGCCTTGCGCGTTACCACAGCGATGGATTCCGCATGCGTTTCGCCGGACCCCACCCAGCGCTCCTGACCGATGTACAATCCCTGGGTATTTTCCCGGAAGATAACCATGTCTACGTGGGTGAACGGGGAGTGAATGCCGGGCAGGCTCTTGGCCGGTCGGATGTTGCTGAACAGGTTAAACTGCTGACGCAGGGTTACATTGATCGAGCGGAATCCGCCCCCGACCGGCGTTTCCAGCGGGCCTTTCAGCGCTACTTTATGTTCATCAATCAACCTGACGGTTTCTTCGGGCAGGGGGTTGCCGAGCTCTTTATACGCACCCATGCCGGCCCGGGCCGGTATCCAGTTGACGGGGGCTCCGGCAGCGGTGAGAATCTGCTGTACTGCGGAGGTGATTTCAGGGCCGATGCCGTCGCCGGAGATGAGTACTACGTTATGCATGCTGGTTATTTTTTGGATGAGGATTCGTCGTGGGTTGAATCGGATTCAGCGGGATTGGCGGGGTCGGTTTCACGGCCGGTTTCCTTGTGATGGTCGGCGCTCGCCGTGGAGTCTGTCCCACGTGAAGAGGGTTGACCACCTGTCCGGGATTCCGCGGTCTGCGAAGGAGGGTTCAGCCCGGATAATGCTTCCGCTGCCTCCGTGTTTAACACGGCAGGGCCGGTTGGCTGCGCTGCCAACGACGCCCCGGTTGTGTTATCCACTGCATCCCCGGGTTTTTTCCAGGCTTTGCGAATCATGTTGCCGGTCAGGGCGGCCATACCTGCCGGAAGTCCGCCGATGAGACCGGTGAGGGGAACGACCATCCACCCGGAGGGGAGCGAAAACAGCGCTGCCAATCGTTCGGCCAAAACCCCGTCGTTATAAATGCTGATTCCGGCTGCTGTCAGGCTCCAGACCAGGAAAATGGCCAGAAATCCGTTCAGAAAAGCACGGAACGCACCCTGTTGAAAGGAAACGGCAACCATAAAGGCGGCCAGCGGGGCACTCCACCAGGGGAGAATGAGTTGAAGGAGGACCGCCAGTACGGCTGTAATGATGAGGATCAACATAAGATTACCGGTTGGGTTGAAGGGTGAGGGCCGACTGACCATGAACAACGGCCTGCTCCCAGAAATCGAATTTTCGCAGTTCATAGTGCCGACCGTGCTGCCAGTCGTCTATGAAGGCGGTATACCCGGCGCTGGCGGGATTACCGGTTTGTCCGCCGGGGTACACGCCCCAGGCCCGGACCGGGCGGGTCATCTCGGCCACCATCCGCCAGGAGGGACCATGTTCTTCGCGGATGGCATTGGGCGACTCCGAGCTGCCATCGTTCTGCAGCCGAGGCATGCTGAGGGCTTCAATGCCAAGCAGGTGGTCGATGGTCGACCCGTTTTCCTGCCACCAGGCCCAGTTTTCCCCGGGTTCGCCGTAGCGGTTTACCAGGGTGTCGATGGCGGCCAGGTAGCTGCGGGCCAGCAGCTGCGGCGCGTTCGGACGTTCCCCCGTCAGTTCGATGTACACCTCGGGATGCCACCGGCCGAACAGGGTTTCCAGGGTTATGGTAAGGTCGGGCTCGCGGGTAGGGGCATCGCCCTGGTACCCATCGGTAAGGGGTTTCCACAGGGCATGGCGGACCTCCCGGGTCCAGGTGTTGAATACCAGGGCTTCCATGCTGCCCGCCTCGTTGATGCGATTCCACCCGTCCAGTCGGTTGAGCAGGTAGCTGGCGGCCTCGGGCATTTCAGGCTGCTGCTCGCGCAGGTAGGTGCGGGTCGCGCTCAGCATTTCATCCAGCCAGCGCTGCGCGCGGTAGTTGTCGCTGTTGAGCTGCAGGTCGATCATATCCTGATGGGTGATGCCGGTGAGTCGCTCCAGGGTGCGGTTGATGATGGTGCCGCGGGCTTCGGTAGCAAAGCGCCAGCCCAGCCAGTGCGGGTAGGCGGCATCGGCGGTGTGCTGGTTGGCGGAGCTGACAAACCCCCGGGCTGGGTTCATCTCATAGGGGAGCTCCTCGAAGGGGATAAATCCGTTCCAGTCGTTGTACGGATTCCGTCCGTTCAGCAGATACTTGCCCTGTCCGGGGTAGCGCAGCGGATGAAACCCGTTGGTCTGCATAAGGATGTTGCCTTCCACGCTGGCCGCGGCGTAGTTCTGGGTGGGACCGCCCAGCAGGCTGAGTCCGTCACGGAAGGTGTCCAGGTTTTCGGCCCGATTGATAATGTAGAAGGCCTCGACCGGATTGGTGGGCTGGTGGGCAATCCAGGAGATGGCATGGCCCAGGGGAACATCCTCATCGTAGCCCGTTTCGTGGTTCTGATAGGCTACCGGACCGTGATGGGTGTAGTAGACGGTATCAACGCGGGTGTTGGCGCCACGGATGTGAATTTCTTCCAGCCGGTAGGTCAGCGACTTCCATTGTCCGTCGTGGTAGTAGTGGGTGCGCTCAGGATTGAGTTCCACCTCGAAAATATCGAACCCCTTCCATCCGGTGTTGGTATTGCCCCATGCGATGTGGTCGTTGAATCCCATGATGACGCCGGGAACGCCGGGCAGGGTGACGCCGTAGGAGCTGATGCCGGGGGCGCTGAGCTGGATTTCGTACCAGATGGCGGGCAGGCTAAGGGTCAGGTGAGGGTCGGTGGCCAGGATGGGGGCGCCGGAGGCGGATTTACTGCCGTCAACCACCCAGTTATTGCTGCCAATAGACGGATCACGCTCGCCGATGGCCGTTGCCGTGGCAGCGCTGAGAAACTCCGGCAGGAAGTTCACATCGCCGGGCTCCCGACCGCTTCCTTCAAACGGCCACTCGGTGCCGGGGGTGATGATGGGTTCCAGCAGGGGAGGGAGGTCCGGGAACAGGACTTCGGTCACGTCACGACCCAGCAACGACATCATCGTACTCAGCTGGTAGGAGCTGGTACCGCTGGTGAGGGTCTGGTTCATGTTCATGTAAAAGATGGCGGTCATCTCGGGCGACCATGCCGAGGGGGTGTAGTCCAGCAGCTTGTATTCCAGGGGCAGCGTGGCCGGCGTGAGCTGGTTGATCCAGGCGTTGACGCCCTCGCTGTAGGCCTGCAGAATTTCGGCGGCTTTGGGGTCCTGCATCATGTAGCTGTTGATGCGCTCAGCCCCCCAGAGCATACCGATACGCCGCTGATGGCTGTCGTAGTTTTGTGCCGCGGGACCAACAATCTCCGATATGCGACCGGCGGCGGCCATGGTAGAAAACTCCATTTGCCACAGGCGATGCCGGGCCATGGTGAAGCCCATGGCGAAGTAGAGGTCGCGGTCGTTTTCGGCGAAGATATGGGGTACGGCGCGCTCGTTGTAGATGACGCGGACCGGTGCGCTGACGCCATCCAGGGGCAACTCCGCCTCGGCGGGGATGTCGCTGATCAGGGCATTTTGCCACACGCCCTGCAGGGGATTCAGGAAGGTCGCTGCCGGGGGAATCATCCCGATGCGGGTATTCAGGGTGAAGATGAGGGCGACGGTAAGGGTGAGGCTGATTACCGCCGGAAGCCATTTTTTCATAGAATCGGAGCTGGTGAGTGTGTGCAGTACTGTAAGTTACGCACCTTGGCCCTCAAACAAAAAAAAGGGGATTCGCGTGTGCGAATCCCCCGTCAGCATTGGGAGCGGGTCCTAAACAGGGTGCTGGCGTCATTCCTGGCAGCGGCCCCGGGGCATGAGGCGCGCGGTTGAGCCCCCGTCGCCGACAGCATCCGGTTTAGGCAGGCGGTCAACAGGCGGGGTTTAATTGCAGGAACCGGCTATCGCCCGCACATAACGCGAGGTTATTCGGCGTTCTTCACATAGGTATCCAGCCAGGTAATGGTTTCCCAGAGCATGTGCATGAGCGACTCCCTGGCGCGGTAGCCGTGACTTTCGTGTGGAAGCATGACCAGCCGGGCTGTGCCGCCGGTTCCCCGTACTGCAGCAAACATCCGCTCGCTCTGAATGGGGAAGGTACCGGAGTTGTTGTCAGCCTCGCCATGAATGAACAGAATGGGCGTTTTCAGCTGATGGGCATGGAAGAAAGGCGACATCATGATGTAAATATCCTGTGCTTCCCAAATGTTCCGGGGCTCCGCCTGAAATCCGAAGGGCGTCAGGCTCCGGTTGTAGGCGCCGCTGCGCGCGATGCCGGCTTTGAACAGATCGGTGTGGGCCAGCAGGTTGGCGGTCATAAAAGCGCCATAGGAGTGTCCGCCCACGGCAACCCGGTTCCGGTCGGCGATACCGCGATCCACCACGAAATCGATGGCGGCCTCGGCGTTGAGGGTAAGCTGCTCGATGAAGGAGTCGTTGGGCTCCACATCGGGCGAGGGCGGCACGATGGGCATGGCGGCATTGGCCAGTACGGCGTAGCCCTGGGTGACCAGGAAGTGCGGACCCCAATAACTGATGCTGTTGAACCGGTAGGGCGAGTCGGTGATCTGTCCGGCCGCGGCGGCGCTGGCAAATTCACGCGGATACGCCCAGATGACCAGCGGGAGGCGACCATCACGTTCGGCATCGTAGCCTACGGGCAGGAGCAGTTGTCCGCTCAGGGGCAGGCCGTCAGCCCGCTCAAATTGCACGAATTCGCTGGGAACATCGATGAGGTCCGGGGTCGGATGGGGGAATTCGGTCAGGGTACGGATGCTTCCGTCGGCCAGGTTCCGCTCGAAGTAGTTGGGTGGCTCGTTGACCGACTCCCGCAGGGTGAAAATCCGGGTGGCGCCGCGATCGGCAATGGCGGCAACCCGCTCAAAGTAGGGGGCCTCCGATCGCCACAGCTCCCGCATTTCCAGCGATTCGATGTTCATGGCGCGCAGAAATGGACGGTTTCCTTCCGGCGATGCTCCAATTCCGGTCATGAATACTTCAGTGCCATCCGGGGAGATGTGCAGAACCGGCTGCCCGAAATCGTTGAGCACGAACTCCGGCGATCCGGGATTACCATAGCGGTCTTCGTAGTTAAGATCGAACACCATGCGGGCCTGCGCACCGGGATTGCCCGGTTGTACGTGCCAGGTTTTGGTGCTGCGGGTAGCACGCCAGGTCTCGCTGATGAGCGCGAGGTCGTCCCGGCCCCAGGCCACGCCGGCATAACGGGTTTCCAGCCGGACCAGCTCGGTGGCCTGGCCGGTAAAGGGCGCCTCCAGCAGGTAGGCTATATCGCGGATGGGTGCTTCCACGCGGGCATCACCGCCGTCCTGCGCTTCTACGAAGAAGAGGGTGGAGGGGGCGTCGTTCCGCCAGGTAATGCTGCGTCGACCTTCAAAGGTGGAGTTCGGTGCGATGGGGATGTTGTCCAGCAGGGGTTGCTCGGTGATTACTGCGACCGGATTGCCGCGAAGATCGCGTACCTCGGTGATGCTCGGGAACCGGCTGCCGGGTACGGTGTAGGAGTAGGGTCGCTGCAGGCGGGTGAGCAGCAGGTACTGGCCGTCCGGAGAGAAACTGGTCCGGGTGTAGATGGCCGCGTCCGCGTACGACTGCGTTCTGCCGTTCAGGTTCACACGGGTCAGCTCGCTGGTGAAGTAGTAGTCGAACAGGGTTTCATCGTGGGGATTGGACAGCAGATCCTGGAAGGTACGGGCCGGCGCGGGGGCTCCGGTGGCTTCCTGAACGACCGGTCCGGAAGGTGCAAGCGGGGGTTGCGGGGCCGGACCGCGGTCAGCGGGGATGGTCCGGGCGAGGATAAACCGGCTGTCGGGCGACCATTCAAATGGGGTGCCGGGCCAGGTGTTGTTGATGTGGACCTCGCCCAATCGGCGTGCACGCGCCGAGGCGGCATCGGCAACCCACAGCTCGATATGGTTGGTGCGGGTCAGAGTGAAGGCGATGTGCCGGCTGTCAGGGGCTATACTTACGTTCTGAATGACGGCGTTTTCCGGCAGACCGGCAATATCCCGCTCCCGCAGGTTGGACGGATCTTTGATGGTGATACGAGTGCTGTAGCCGGATCGGCTGGGACCGTTGGTACGGGGATTAATCCGATAGCCGGCCAGTCGGAGCTCGGGCTGGGCGAGGTCTTCGATGGAGGCCACCCCGGGCGAGTGTAGCAGGAGCATGTAGCTGTTGTCCGGGGCTATGCGCAGCGACGGCGCCGACGGGGCGTCAACCAGGGCGGCCACTTCGGCCGGCGGCATCATGTAGGTATCCTGGGCCGACACTACGCCGGGCAGCAGCCACAACGTGAAGACCAATATCGGAATCAAAAAGGAGATGGAATTGCTTTTTTGCATGGTTTCTTTGGTTTGAGTTTATGTACCTTGCGGGAGTCCCGGGCAGGTACCTGACACCTGTTCCGGGGCTCAACGTCTAAGATTTTTACTATGGTTGAATATAGATTAAACATCGGCCACGGATTGTTAAAATATCCCCTGAGTATCCTGGTACTCCTGCTCATAACGGCCTGTGGGCCAGACAGCCAGCAACATCGTTCACAGGCAAACCCACAGCTCAGTGGCACGACCAAAACACCGACATCCACCACCGGTCGGGTCATCCGGCATGCCGAATTTGCCTCGGAATTTGTTCCGTCCCGGCATGTCGATGTATGGGTGCCCGAGGGATTCGATCCCCGGGCCGATTTGCGCTACAATGTTCTGGTCATGCACGACGGGCAGAACCTGTTCGACCCCGCTCTGGGGTATGGAGGGCACGTCTGGCATGTGGACGTGGCCGCGCAGGGACTCATCGACAATGGATTTACCGGACCGTTTATCGTGGTGGGCGTCTGGAATACCGACCGCCGATTCCGGGAGTATTATCCACAGGCCGCCTATAATGCCCTGCCCGATTCGGTTAAGGCACAGCTGGATGAAGGTCGCGGCGCCGGGGGCATACACAGCGACGCCTACCTCCGCTTTCTGGTTGAAGAACTCCTGCCGTTTATCCGTGATTCCTATCCGGTAAACAGCGGTCCGGATCACACGGCTGTGATGGGATCCAGTATGGGCGGACTCATCTCGCTCTACGCCCTGACCCGCTATCCTGAGGTATTCGGAGCCGCAGGCAATGTGAGTACACACTGGCCGATCATGATGGAAAATCCGGATAATCGCTTCGCCGGACCGTTTTTCGACTGGCTCCGGGCCAACCTTCCGGCGCCCGACGGGAACCATCGGTTCTACTTCGACTACGGAACCGAAACGCTGGACGCTATTTATGAACCGTTTCAGCTGGAGATGGACGCGCTCATGCGGGAGGCGGGCTTCCGGGAGGGTACCGATTTCGTTTCGTACAAGTTCGAGGGGGCGGCGCACAGTGAACCCTCCTGGGCTGAGCGGGTGCATATTCCGCTGGAGTTTATCATGTCGCCCCGATAACCCGTAGCTTCGATTACCCCGATTACCCCGATTACCCCGATTACCCCGATTACCCCGATTACCCCGATTACCCCGATTACCCCGATTACCACCGATTACCCCGTTAGCACCAATCATCGTACGCAGGCATACCTGCACCGTATGCCGGTTTTAATCATCTACACCCATGAATCTGACCCTGGTATCGTTACTTCCGTTTCTGGTACTCACCTACCTGCTCCTCATCCAAAAAGTAAGCGCCGCGAAAACCATGCTCGCTGTATACGCCCTCACTGCGGGCCTGCTGTATTTCTTCTGGCAGGCCGACCTCCACCTGCTCCTCGGGGCCTCCCTGAAAGGACTGGTAATCGGGCTGGAGCTCTTCCTGATCATCATCGGCGTGATGCTGCTGTTTTTCCTGCTCAAGCATACCGGAAAACTGGACGACCTCGAGCGGTTTTTCAAAGCCTATTCCACCGATGAACGCATTCATGTCATCATCATCGGCTGGTTCTTTGTCTCCTTTCTGGAAGGTGTGGCCGGATTCGGCACCCCCGCCGCCATCGCCGCGCCCCTGCTGGTAGTGCTGGGCGTCAAACCCCTGCTGGCCGTGATACTCACCCTCATGGCCGACAGCGCCGCGGTGGCTTTCGGCGCCTTCGGGACCACCATTGTGGTGGGGGTAGCCAGTGCCGTGCCCGGAATCGATCTGGCGGCAGTTACGGCCACCACCGGCATCATCACCGCCTTCGTCGCCCTGTTTATACCTCTGGCCATGCTCGTTGTCCACGGCCACTTCACCGGACAGCGACTCACGGCAAACTACGTACGCTTTGCCCTGGCATCCGGCGCCGCATTCAGCCTGCCATTTTTGCTCACCGCCCTGTACAGCGGTCCCGAGCTCCCCTCGGTCATCGGCTCCGCGGTCGGACTGCTGACCATGATGCTTCTGCTCCGGGGCGGCTATTTCTTCGGAGAAAAGAAGCAGCTGCCCCCGGTAAAGCCCGCCCTCGGCGCCCTGTTTCCCTACGCGCTGGTGGTGACCCTGCTCTTTGCCTCGAGGTCGAATATGCTGGGGTTTGGCGACCTGCTGCGCTCCCTGGGCGCTACCCTGTCTTTCACAACCGACGTGGCGCACGGTCTCAGCGCCTACACCCCCGGCGTACTCATTCTGGTGGCATTCTTCATCGCCTACACGGTTACACCCAACCGGAAAGCGTTTGAGGCCTTCGGCAAGGCGATTCCGGCGCTGCTCGTGCTCCTGCCCACCCTGGCCTTCGCCCAGCTCATCATTACCAGCGAGCTGACCGGCAGGGGAGGGATTCCGGAGTATGTGGCCTCCCTGTTTTCCGGTACCAGTTACGTATATTTGCTCTTCGCCCCGCTGATTGGAGCCTTCGGATCCTTCATAGCCGGCAGCGCCACCGTCTCGAATCTCATGCTGGGCGCGGTGCAGTCGTCAGCGGCGATGTACAACGATCTGCCCGTGGTTCTGGTCGTGGCCCTGCAGGCTACCGGCGCAGCAGCCGGGAATATGATTGCCATCCATAATATTGTAGCGGTCCTGGCCGTGGTCAACATGCAGGAAGGACTGCCCGCCATTATCCGGAACAATGTTGTAGTTGCCATCGGATTTGTAGTGCTGGCCGCCCTGGCTGCCGTAGCGAGCCTGTTGCTGTACCTTAACGCATAAACCCCGTTTTTTATGAACCTCGAACTTGATCAACAGCGATTTCTGATAACCGGCGCGAGCAGCGGACTCGGTCGCGCCATTGCCCGACAACTCCTGCGCGAGGGTGCCCGCATCGTAGTGGTTGCCCGCCGTGGTGAACTGATGCGCGACGCCTTCAGCGCCTGGTCGGACCAGACTACCCTTATTGAGGGCAGCGTGCTGCACACCGAGACCCTGGACGCTATTGAAAAAGACGCCCGACGGAACGGACTGCACGGAGCGCTGATCAACGCCGGGGGACCGCCAACCGGAACCCCGCTGGAAACTACCATGGACGACTGGGATGCGGCCTGGCAGCTGGTCTTGCGCTGGAAAATCGATCTCACGCTCCGGCTGGCTCCCATGCTGGTGGAAAAAGGCTATGGCCGGATTGTGTACCTGGAGTCGCGCACGGTTAAGCAGCCCATCCCGGTCTTGTCATTGAGCAACGCCATGCGCGCCGGTGTGGTGGGCTTTGCCAAGTCCCTGGCCACGGAAATCGCCCCGAAGGGGGTTACGGTCAACGTCATTGCTCCCGGCTCCCACGACACGCCCGCCATTGAACGCCTCATCGAAAAGAATCGGGGGCATTCCGGGAAGTCGTACGATGAAACCCGCGCAGCGATGGAAGCCGGTATTCCGGTCGGACGCATGGGCAAGGCCGAGGAACTGGCCACCCTGGCGGCCTGGCTGTTTTCGCCGCATGCGGCTTTTGTAACGGGACAAACCATCAGCCACGATGGAGGTGCCATCGACGGGCTGTTCGGGTGAGGCAGAATCGGAGCGGCGTACCAGGCAACTCCGCCGGACGTCGCTGCCGGGCGTTGCAGCCTTTGCAGAGCCGCGATGCGGAGGTCAACAATGATGACTAACCTCGCTGCCGGGCGTTGCAGCCTTTGCACAGCCGCGATACGGCGGTCAATAGTGATGAGGCCGCCGGAGTCCGCCGCTGGCAGGGCCGGAGCGGCGCAGGGTGAAACTACTCGGCCGGCGTGCCCACCGGGAAGTCCAGGGTAAACCGGGTGCCCTTATCCAGCCGCTCATACCGGCTTGTGCCCTCCAGCTGCTCGGTCAGTGTGCGAATCAGCTGCATACCCAACGACTCGGTAGCATCCAGCGAAACGTTGTCAGGCAGTCCCTTGCCATCATCTTCCACCTGCACCAGCACCCGATCGCGTATGAGTTTGACCCGCACCAGCAGCTTGCCGTCGCGACCGCCAAAGGCATGTTTATACACATTGGTAATCGCCTCGTTGAGAATCAGCGCCGCCGGAATGGCATGATTCATATCCATGCGGAGATCCTCCAGCTCGGTTTGCACCGATATATTGCGGTCGCCCTGAAGCAGACTGCTCACGCTATCGGTGAGCTTACCTACAATATTCGTGAAGGTTACCGCCGAGAAATCGGTAGTAGAATACAGGTCTTCATGGATGGCCGCCATGGTGCCGATCCGCGAGATACTGTCCAGCAGTTTGGCGGTGACCACCTCGTCGGATTCCTCCATGAGCTGCAGCTGCATCATCGATGACACAACGGCCAGGTTGTTCTTCACCCGGTGATGGATTTCAGCGAGGAGGACTTCCTTCTCTTTCAGCGAAGTACGCAGCATAGCCTCCGCCTTGCTCAGATCGGCGTTGTTCTTGATCAGGGCCGCCTCGTAATTCCGCCGCGCCGTCACATCCTGCACCGTTCCGAAAAGTTTGATGGTCCGTTTATGCACCACAATAGGCTTGCACGTGATGCGGATCCAGCGTTCCATGTCAATACCGGCCTGAATTTCAACATCAAAAGGCTTGCCCTTTTCCAACGCGTTTTCCACGGCACGTTCAAGCGCCAGCGCCCCTTCATCATTGAAGACCTCGTACATTTCCTTCAGAGAGGGCTCTTCGTCCGGATTCACCTGAAATATCGCGGCCGTTTCCACCGTGTAGATCAGCGATTGCGTAAGCGGGTCCAGCTCCCAGCCTCCGATGTGGCCTTTCTCCTGGGTGACATTGGCAATATGCTCATACTTTTTGCTTTCGGTAATATCATGCACCGAGGTAATCTTGAATCGGCTGCCATCTTCATACTCCAGCAGCCGGGCCGTGGCAAATACATCAATACGCCGACCGCCTTTACGCTCTACCACCCACTCGGCATCCAGCTCCTTCTCACCGGCAATAAACCGGTCGTGCAGCTCCCGCAGGGTATCATGATACTCGGGCGGAACCACCGTTGTGAACGACTGACCGATGAGTTCATCGCGCGAATAACCGTAGATATCGCAGTATTTGGCATTCACATCCACATAGCGACCCATCTCATCGGTGATGCAGATACCCGCACTGGTGGTGTCAAAGATGGAGTGCAGGAGTCGTTCGGTGTAACTCAGACGCTGAGAGAAGGTTTTCTTGTCGGTAATGTCGATGAGCCCCAGCGAGACCACATCGGTGGTGTTCTCTTCCCCGTAAATAGGCGTAAAATTATAACTGAGCCACAGGGTTTCCCCATCCGTGCCGGTCTCCTTGACCTCGCCGCTGAGTACATCGCCCATGAATGCCTTTTTAATCAGATTCAGCCAGAAGGCGGTCTTCTCAGACGAGCCGAACATCATAATATTGGTGCCCGGGGTCAGGGCCTTTCCTGAAAGGCGGATCGCCAGCTTCTCGGCTGTCTTGTTGAACTCAATCAGGCGATAGTCTTTATCGATGAGCAAAAAACCCTGCAGGGTGTTGTTGAGCAGGGCCCGCTGGTTTTTTTCTATACGACGAAGTTGCTGCTCCTGGCTGTCAACCTCTTTCTTGGAGGCATCCAGCTCGCTGTAGGCAATCTGAATTTCCTCGTTGGTGCTCTGCAGCTCTTCGTTGGTGGTTTCCAGCTCCTCATTGCTGCTCTGCAGTTCCTCGTTACTGCTCTGAAGCTCCTCATTGAGCGACTGCAGCTCCTCGTTACTGGTTTCAATTTCTTCGATGTAGGTCTGCAGGTGTTCCTTGGTAATGGCCAGTTCGTGCTCCAGCTCCTGCACGCGGTTATCTACCAGATCGCCCTCGCTGGCCACGGCGCCCTTCTCCAGGAACGCCTCAATGTCCAGTCGTTCAAAAATGACGATGAACAGATTTTCAGCGTGGCGTTTGAACAGCATCGGTTTGCAGGTAATCCGCACGTAGTACACCTTCTCGTAGAGCAGAAACTTGCGGATACTGCTGCGAACGGTCTCCATCGTGGTGATGGCCTTGCTGATCACCGACCGACCCTCAATCTGAAGTTCGTGGTTCATCATGCGCAGCAGGTTGGACTGCATGCTGCCGGAGGGCAGGCTCAGGTACAGGCGCACATCCCCGTTGCTCTCCACAATATTGTATTCACTGTCGATGACCACATAGGGGTGCTCATAGGTGTTGAACAGGGTCTCGCGGACCATCTCGTCCACGGTCATCTCCCGGACCCGCTGGGGCTGCACATGATCGCGCGATGCCAGGGGTTTGCGGAAATGCTGGAAGGTGGCAAATTTGATGGGATTCTGGTTGCGGCCAACGCGCCGGGCAAACAGCTTCGATTTGGCATCCAGGGTGCCGAACAGGTCGCTGAACTGCCCCACGGTCTCCGATTTACCCAGAAACAGCAGCCCCTCGCTGTTCAGGGCATAATGAAATATCGGCATGACCTGCTTCTGCAGCACATCCCCGAAATAAATGAGCAGATTCCGGCAGGAAATCAGGTCCAGCTTGAGGAAGGGTGGATTTCGGGTGATATCATGCTTGGAAAACAACACCATCGACCGGATGTATTTATCCAGTTCATAGGTGCCGTCGCTGCGTTTGCGGAAGTACTTGGTTACGTACGCCTCCGGCATATTTTTCAGGGCTTCCCTGGAGTAGATTCCGGTTCGACCCTTACGCACGGCGTCTTCATCAATGTCGGTGGCGAAGATCTGGATGCGCTGGTCGTCACCGGATTTGCCGTAATATTCGTGGATGATGATGGCTATGCTGTAGGCTTCCTCACCGGTGGAGCAGCCCGGAACCCAGACCCGGACCGGATCCTGCAGGGACTTCTCGCTGAGCAGCTGGTGGAGGTGTCGGGTGAGGACCTCGAAGGCCTCGTTGTCACGGAAAAATTCGGTTACGCCGATGAGGATCGACTGAAACATCACATCCAGTTCCGGCGGATTGGCTTCCAGGTAGGCCAGATAGGAGGGGATGTCGCGTATTTTGAGCGCTTCCAGGCGTTTTTTCAGCCTTCGGGCGATGGTTGCCCGCTTGTAGTGCATGAAATTGGTCCCGGTACGGTCGCTGAGCATTTCGAAAATGCGTTCCAGGTGCTCATCGGTCTTGATCGACTCGGTGTCCTGGGCGAGGGGCTCGGGACCGTCATGCAGGTGTCGAAGGATGTAGGCTCCCATCTGTTCGGGGGCCAGTACGGCGTCATACATCCCGGTCTGAATGGTTGCCTGAGGCATACCGTCATACTTGGCCGTGGCCGGATCCTGCACCAGCACGTAACCGCCGCACTCCTTGATAGCCCTGCTCCCGGCGGCGCCATCGGTACCGGTGCCCGATAAAATTACCCCGATTGCGTTGTACAGCTGCTGGTCGCACAGGCTGTAGAAGAGGGTATCCACACTGGGTTTGGGGCCCACACCCGCGTCGGGTTTGCGCAGTCGGATTCTTCCGCCGGCGATGATAATCTGCTTGTCGGGCGGGGTGATGTACACGGTATTGGGCTCAACCGGCTGCTCGTGGATGGCCTCGGCCACCGACAAGCGGGCGTCTTTGCTCAGCAGCTGTACCATCATACTTTTGTGGGTAGGACTCAGATGCTGGGCAATGATCACCGATGCATTGCCGATGTCGGAAGGCAGGGAGGCCAGAAACTCCTTGAGTGCTTCCAGTCCGCCCGCGGATGCGCCAACGGCAATGACCGTTTGCTTGGGCTCGGGCAGCTGATCGGCAGCGGGGTAGGGTACTTTGTGGGGAGCCCCTGAACCGGATGAATCTGCTTCTGCCATCTCGGACCGCGTGCGAGCTGTACCGGTTCCGGCTGATTTCCTGGTCGTAGTTTGTTGTTGCTGCTCTTCTGGTTTATCCCCTGAGTTGCTGCTTTCCCCGTTTTTTCCCGACATGCTTTCCTGCCTTCCCAATAGCGGACAATTAGTGCGGGTTAACCGGTGCTTTGCAAGGAACCGGGTCCCAAACCCGCTGGATTAATGCATTATCGACGGTCATGGCTATGCTATAAATAACCTGTCGAAATCTAGGCTGCACTGCATAATATAACGGTTATCGCGCAGATTGGCGAAGACTATTTATGTGCTTAGGCGCGGGTCTGAGTCGCGGGTCTGCCGGGGGAGGATTTTCGCTGCTGCAGGCCGTTCTGGTGCTGTACACTGTTTGGGTGTCCGCGATTGTGCGGGCCGTTCTGGTGCTGTGAACTGTTTGGGTGTCCGCGATTGTGCGGGTTGCGGGCTGTTCTGGTGCTGTGCACTGTTTGGGTGACCGCGATTGTGCGGGTTGCCGACCGGCGAAGTGCAGGGGTTCAGGTTGTGTGACCGGCTATCTGCCGCAGTGTTTTTTCATCCAGGATGCGAATACGTTTGCCCGGGGTTTCGATGAGACCTTCGGTCCGGAAGTCGGAGATGAGCCGGATTACGGTTTCCGTTGCGGTGCCCACCAGGGAGGCGAAGTCTTCGCGCGACAAGTGTACATTGACCATGTGCGGATCGGCCGGGTCGGCGCCGAAAGTATCCAGCAGCAGGGTCAGCGCGTCGGCAAGGCGTTCCCGCACCGTTTTCTGAGCCAGTCGGAGAATGCGCTCCTCGGCCAGTCGCAGGTCGCGACTAAGGGTCTGGATCAGCTCCATGGTAAAGGATGGATTATCGCCGATGTAGCGAAAGAACTCCTCGGCCGGCACGAAACAGATCTGGGCGTCTTCCAGGGCCACCGCCGAGGCGTAGTAGGGCTCGCGGCTGATCAGCGCCCGGTAGCCGATGGCATCGCCGCTGCGGGCCAGCCGGACGATGAGATCGCGACCCTCGCTGCCGGTTTTAAAGACCTTGATATTGCCCCTGCTGATGCAGAAGAGTCCCGCGGCATGGTCGCCCTCGCGGAAAATCAGCTCGCCCTTGCGGTATATTTTGCTGCGTTTGTTCGCGCTCATAGCCCGTACCTGCTCATCGTTGAGGCTTTTGAACAGGTTATCCATGCGACAACGGCAGTTTTCGCATCGGGGATTTCGGTCGGGTGCTTTCATGGGTGGCAATATAGCAGTTTCGTCGACATCGGTAAAGACGCATGCTGGCTAATTTGACGTATGCCAGGGTGAAATCCGGGCAGTCCGGTTTGCTGCCGTTTACGGCCGTGTACGCTCCCGGACCGAGCAGGCTCCAACGCCATTTCCTGCCGGACTGCCGCCGCCGCGCGCTCCCGTTTCTGGCTGTGTACGCTCCCGGACCGAGCAGGCTCCAACGCCATTTCCTGCCGGACTGCCGTCACCGCGCGCACCACCACGTAAAATCGAACGCCCGGGTTTGGACTTTTCAAATTTAACAGAGATATTATGTAAGCGCTTACATCACAAGGTAACTGCACAGCGGATGCGACCCGATTTTCGCAGCGATATCAATTTCAACCTACCTCCCTTCACGGGACCAAATTCTTCGTCATGACCGTAGCCCACCCTGACTCAACCTCCAAAACCGCCGCCGCCATCGCACTGGCACTGCTCGCCCTCGTCCAGCTCACCCTGCATCCTGCCCCGGTGCAGGCCCAGGAACGCACCATGATGCAGGGCTTCTACTGGGATGCCACTCCCGGCGCCGTCTGGTACGACTCCCTGGCGCACTACTCCGATGCCCTGGCCCGCGCCGGCTTCTCCAGCATCTGGTTCCCGCCCCCCTCCAAAGGCGCAGCCGGTGCCTTTGACGTAGGCTACACCCCGTACGACTACTACGACCTCGGTGAGTTCGACAGCGCCCCGGGCGACCGCACCTCCGGGTTGGGGAATTTCATCGCCACCCGCTACGGCACCCGCGCCGGACTGCAGGCCGCCATCCAGCGCTACCACGCCAACGGCATGAAGGTCTACGCCGATGTAGTCCTCAACCACCGCTCCGGCGGCAGCCTGGAAGCCAACCCCTACGGAGAATGGTACACCGACCGCTCCGGTGGCTCCCTGTACTCCCCCGGGGGCGACTCCACCTTCACCGCCTTCCCCCTCACCCACGGATCGGGTCGCATCGCCTGGCCGGAAGGGCAGGGCGGCACCTACTTCTTCCCCAACGCCGTGCGCAACCCCGGCAACACCGGCGATTTCTTCGCCACCAACCAGCTCGGCGGCTTCCACCAGCTCTACATCAACAACTTCGGGTACGATGTAGCCCTGCATGACGGCGACGGCAGCAACCTGCCCATGGGCGACTCCCTGATGGTCTGGGGCGACTGGCTCATCAACGAAATCGGGTTCGACGGCTTCCGCTTCGATTTCGTCAAAGGCATCCATCCCGAATACCTCAAACGGTTCATGTCGCAGCCGGGCACCCAAAACGCCTTCCACGTACACGAACTCTACGATGGCGACATCGGCCGGCTGCAGACCTACCTCAACCAGATCGGCGGCACCTCCACCCAGGGAGCAATCTTCGATTTCAACCTGCGCTTCACCTACAAGGAGATGTCCGATGCGGGCGATAATTTTGACATCCGCACCCTGCACAGTCGCGGACTCATGCACAACGGGGTGGACTATAACCGCATCGTCACCTTCGTAGACAACCACGACTTCGACCGTACCAACTACCAGGGCGAGGTCACCCAGTACGGACACGAACCCGTCATCAACAACAAAATGCTGGCCTACGCCCACATGCTCACCCATCCCGGCTACGCCCAGGTCTTCTGGCGCGATTACTTCCACTACGGCATGCGCGATCAGATCAACCGCCTCGTACAGATCCGCAGCCAGTTCTCCGGCGGCGACCTGCGCATTCTCACCGCCTATGTGGACGCCAGCGGCGATTTTCAGCAACCCTTCTGGCCGGGCGATGCCAGCGATGATCCGCGTCACGTCTATGTTGCCGAGCGCACCGGCACCGGCGGGGACACCGGCCTCATCGTGGCCATCAACAAACACAGCCAGCGCGACATCGACGTCTGGGTGACGGTCAAACCCTGGGCGGGTCGCACACTGTACGACCTCAGCGGTACCATCCCCGGCGAATTCGAGGTCTTTGATGACGGTCGGGTGCTCATCCCCACGCAAGCCTCCTCCTACGCCGTGCTGGTGCCCATCGAATACACCCTCGATGAAACCATCAACCTGGAGATGTCGGCCGTGGAGTCGCCCGGCACCGATTACCTGGTCGGCGACGAGGTGCAGCCCCGGGTGCGCATCGCCAATCGCTCGGATTTCTCCCAGACCAACGTGCCCGTGCTGTGGGAGCTTAGCTTCAGCGGCGACACCGTCCGGCAGGACACCCTCACCGTGGACCGCATCGAAGCCGGTGACGCGCTGACCCTGCGTTTCCCCGCCTTCACCCTGGACTCCATCGGCACCTACCAGGCCACGGCCCGCATCGATTACGGGCTGGATCAGGACTCCACCGACAACCGGATCAGCTTTCAGATTGAGGTAGCCGATACCCTCGGCGCCTGGCCCTATCGCCTCGACGGGGTAGCCGGGGAGTCGGCCTGGCGCACCATGGCCGTCAAGCAAAACGCCAACAGCGGGTTCGGACTGGGCAAAGACGTGCGGGCCCTGCGCTTCGCCGACACCGCTGACACCTTGTATATCTTTGTGGAAGGTCGGGTGCCGCTCACCGATGGCGATGGCATCGGGCTGTTTCTGGATTTCAGCGAGCGAACGGGTGTTGCGGCCGGTCAGCCCCTGGGTGGCGTGGCCGGGGCCCAGTTCCTTTTGAACACCGGTGATCCGACTCAGGACGCGTTTGCCATGGATTTTGAGGTAGATTATGGATTTGCCCTGTTCGGCGCCCAGGGTGGTCGCGCCGTGCTGAGTGTGGCCGACTACACCGCTGCCACCCCGGCCGGCATTCTGGTCGCGGCTCCGGGCGATTCGCCCGAGGGCGATGGGAGCGCTGCTGCCGGACCTGCCACCGATGAGGTCTTCCCCGCCGGAAGTATCCGCTATGCCATGAGCACCGAGGAGTTGTCGCGCCACGGACTGGAAATCGCCATCGCGCGGTCGGCCCTGGGCGATGTGCAGGCCGGCGAGGTACGGGGCTTTGGCTTCATCGCCTCCAATACCGCCTACTTCTCCAACGTGCTGGTACCCGGTGACGCCGTGGGCGATGCCGACGATTTCGAGAATTTCGGGTTCAATATCGACTTCACGTCGCTGACTGAGGGCGGACCGTTTCACAGCGCCTGGCTGCCGGTCAACAGCAGCGAAGCCCAGCCCGTGCCCGGCATCACCGAGCTGGCGGCGCCGGAGGATGGGACCACCGATCAGGCGCTGCGACCGCAGCTGAGCTGGAATGCCACGGCCGGGGCCTCGTGGTACAGCCTGCAGCTGGCCCGTCCGTCCACCGAGCCGGCCAAGGCGGCGCGGATGACGTCCGTTGATCCGGTCCCGGACCGCTGGCGACCCGACCACCAGGCGGCCACCGATGATTTTGGTACAGATCCCATCCTCATCGAGGTCATCAACGACACCTTGTATATCCCGACCAGCGCCCTTGATCCCGAGACCACCTACATCTGGCGGGTTCGCGCGGTCAACAGCTCCGGCGAAGGTCCGTGGAGTGCTACCCGAAGCTTTACCACCGGTCTGGCGGTTCCGGTCCCGACCGAAGCCCCGGTGCTGCTGGGTCCGGCTGACGGACAGCTGGATGCCGAGGTGCCCACCATCTTTACCTGGTCGGAGGTGGATGGAGCGGCCGACTACCACCTGCAGGTGTCGACCACCCAGTTCTTCTTCGCCTTTGCCGGGGTGGTCTTCACCGAAGAAACCACCGCGGAACTGGAGCTCAGCGGCGACCGGCGGTATTTCTGGCGGGTTCGTGCCCGCAACGAAAGCGGAACCGGTCCGTGGAGCGAGGTGCGCGAGTTTACCACCCGCACCGTAGTTTCCATCGATGAAGAGGGGACCGGACTGCCCGTGGAGCTGGCTCTGCACCAGAATCATCCCAATCCCTTCAATCCCACCACCACCATCCGGTACGATATTCCCGCCGGGGAGTCGGCCGGGATGGTACGCCTCGCCGTGTACGATATGCTCGGCCGACAGGTAGCCGTGCTGGTCAGCGGCGATGTTCCCCCGGGGCGGTACACTGTCAATTTTGACGCCACGGCGTTGTCGACCGGCATGTATGTCTATCGATTGCAGGCCGGAGGACAGGTTATCACCCGGAAAATGACCCTCGTGAAATAAGGACGGGCCGGCCTCCGCGGTTTTTAACAATATTAGAATGCTGTAACCGCTTTTCTGAGTGTTTTGCAGGTAATAAAAAAAAGTAGTATCTTCCGAAAATGTAAGCGCTTTCATTCTGCTTATTCTTCTGGCCAGGTTGTTTGAAGCGCCTCGTGTTCACAGGGTCTTAAAGCCCGGTCAATATTGTCTTCTTTTGCTGAAATAGTCTCAATGCAGCAGGATCGTCGCCTTGGGGGTGGGATTGGTCTGCATAATGATGACGGGTTTCAGTGGATTGTCGAATAGTCACACCCCAAAAAATCAGGTCATGCGAATCCGTTCTGTACTCCGTAGTATTGCTATGCTGCTCGTCATCCTGTGCGCAACCGGACTGGTTGCCTATGCGCAGAGTTCGCCGCCGCCGCCCATGTTACCCGGTATGCCCGACCAGGCGCCCCTGGGAGGGCTCAGTCTGCTTGCCGCAGCCGGTGGTGCCTACGCCTGGAACAAGCTCCGTCAACGAAACCAGAATTGAGGAGGGCCAGGCACATGAACTTGAATCGTTATTTGCTGACGCTATTCCTGCTGGCAGCTCCCGCTATGGCGGTGGGGCTCTTTCCTGCCATTGCTAATGCACAAACTACAATAGCAGCTGATAATGCCGATAACTACAGTGGAACATGGGCAAATGCTTCCAACGAAGGTTCGGGCTTTGAGGCCTGGTCTTTAACCTCTGCCGGTGGAACTGACGGTTTTGCAGGTCATTTTATCGGTGACCCATCGGCAGCTGGTATCAGCGGTATGAACAGCTCATCGTTTGGTTTGTTTGCAAACCCTAACGTTGAAGGTAATTTCGCCTATGCCGACCGTACATTCAGTGAGAGTTTAAGCGTCGGCAGAACCTTCAGTTTTCAGTGGGGGGTTAATTTCGACTCAGACAATCCTGACGGAAGCAAGGGTGTAATTCTATACAGCGGAGGCACCTCCGGTACTGCGCTGATTACCATAGAAATGTCGAATTCAGCAGAAATTCGGATTAACGGTACTGCTATGTTCTCGGAGTACGAAACCAATGCCATGACGATTAATGTGGAGCGTAAGTCAACCACCGAACTCCGCGTTTATGCTACAGGTCGAGATGGTTCTGAGTCCTATGATGATACATTTACAATCGACAGTGCCTCTGAGCCCAATGCGATTCGTTTTTATGCACAGCGCCTTGATGCTGGTGACCAACGACAACCTTATTTAAATAATCTGCGAATTTCGCAAGCCATGACGGTAACGTTAGCCACTCCTGCTGACGCCGCGAACGATGTTACACTCAGGCCCACTTTGACATGGAATTCCGTATCCGATGCTGATACCTACAATCTTCAAATTTCTACATCGAGTGATTTCAGCAGTACTGTAGTCAATGAAACAGAATTAACTTCTACCTCCTATACTCCATCTTTAAATCTGCTGATGGGGACGCAGTACTATTGGCGTGTTAGTGCCACAAATGAGGGAGGAACAAGTGCCTGGTCCTCCACCAGAACATTTACAACGATATCGCCTACCCTAACACTGCGGGGTAACGGTGGTGCTGGATTCGGGGACGTTCTGGGAAGTGCAACGATGGGCATCTTGCATGATGATACCTATGTCTATTTCCAGCTAAACAAGGGAATTGGGAATTTCAACGACATGCTCGTTCTGTACCTGGATACCAAGGATGGCGGTCTATCGAGTACTTCCAGTCTCAACGACGTTACTGACAATCATCGTAAAGCAATCAGTGGAAAAACTGCATCTGCGACCAGTAATCTGACCTTTCCTACAGGGTTTACGGCGGATTTTGCTGTAGCTTCCAACACGACATATGCAGGTCTGTGGAATTTTTCAGATCTATCAAGCTTTGGGCTCGTCACTGAACTTACTAAACCGGCTAATAGTACCAATGCTCATTATAGTTTTCGAATCAACAGAGCCGATATCGCTCTGACTACTGCGGTAGATTTTAAGCTGGTTGCAACATACTTGAATCCGTCGGATGCTACACGATCCAACGAGAGCTTTAGCATAGGTTTTACTGAGACTAACCCCGGAGCTGCTGATGCTTCCATCCGAAGCCATCATGTATATCCCTCCGGAGATATAGCTGCAGATATTGTTTTCTTCAATCAGTCTGGCTGGCGTTTCATATCTAATCCATTTACCGGTAAGACGCTGAACGACTACCTCGCATCATTATGGACCCAAGGATTCACTGGCTCTGATTATCCTGCCGCCGGTGCAGCAGCATCGAATGTCAGGATCTACGATGGAACAAATTATGTTTCAGTCGGTAGTCAAAGTGATCCAATGTCACGGGGCAAAGGTTTCGCGGTTGGAGTATATCAGGATGACACCATGGGTGTTTCGGGAACATTTCCTAAAACGGTTTCGGTGACCGGTTCTCCTGATTATGCTGCGGTAAGCCCTGACTTAAATAATAACAGTCAGTTTGCATTAGTTGGTAATCCCTTTCCTTTCGCAGTTGACTTTGATGAAATGACGAAGACAGGTCTGACGGAGGTCGTTTATGTTTATGATTATGTTGCGGTTGATTCACCGGTAACTGGTGATCAACAGAATACGGGAGGTGCAGGTGGTGTATTCCGTTCTTGGAATGGTAGTGTAGGCAGTTTAACGGGTGGACATGTTGCTCCTTTTCAAGGTTTTCTGGTTTACAGCAACGCTGAAAGTGCTTCATTAACCATAGATGCTGATGACAGGTCAACCCCGGTGGTATATCGAGGCAAAGAAGTCGCTAATGAGCCAATGGTTCTCTCCCTGGAGCTGGTCGGCGAGGGGCTCTACTCCACGGCCTGGGTGCATTTCTCCGATGATGCACGGGCTTCCGACGGCCTCGACCCGCGCGATGCCTTCAAATTGTATCCGTTTTCGGCCGATTACGCCCTCATGCAGACCTATGCGCGCGATGGAAGCGGGCTGGAAATCAACCACCTGCCGATCTCCGGCGAGGCTGTAACCCTGCCGATGGATATGCAGGTTACCCGGTCGGGTAGTTTCGTGCTGCGAACAACCGACTGGTCGCTGCCGGAGGGGTGGACCGTGACCTTGGTGGACGACCAGACCGGTTCGTCGTGGTCGCTGAATGGCGGGCAGGAAATCGTGCTGGAGCTGGAGGCGTCCGGTGCCATGGCCAAACGCGCTGCCGACGGGCTTACTCCGGAGGTGGTCACCCTCGACGGAAGCAGTCGGTTTCGACTGAAGGTCGAGCCTGGTCAGACTACCAGTATCGATGGCGATCCGTCGCTCCCGCAGGCGTTTGCGCTGGAGCAGAACTATCCGAACCCGTTCAATCCGGTCACGACCATCCGGTACGCGGTTCCGGCTTCGGTTGGGGCGGGGGCCGGCGTGCGACTGAGTGTGTACGACCTGCTGGGTCGCGAGGTGGCGGTGCTGGTAGACGAGGTTCGCGCGGCCGGCTCGCACCAGGTATCGTTTGATGCCTCCGCGCTGGGATCGGGCGTGTATCTGTACCGGCTCACGGCCGGCGCCGAGACCATCACCCGCAGGATGACCTTGATTAAATAGAACGTAATGAGCCGGGGCGGCGGTCGATGCTGCTTGCCCCGGGGTACGATGCTCCGGACGGGTTACCCTTCGGAGTCGGTGAATAAAGAAAATACGAATCGATGACTACTCCGGTCTTAGTGTGTCGCCGGGGTGTCTGCGAAAACCACTTTACAACTAAACAACCAAAAACGAACAGATACAGTCATGAAAAATCTCATCGTCTTCTTCGCTGCAGTCGTTGTCTTCACGCTGCTTTTGATGGTGCCCGAACTCGTTCAGGCCCAGCCGCCCGGACTTCCCGATGCGCCCGATCAGGCCCCCCTCGGAGGCCTCGGCATCCTCGCCGCCGCCGGCGGCGCCTACGCCTGGAAAAAGTTACGTAACCGAAGCCAGGAGTGAGGGGGATATGAAGAAACTATTATTGTTAATTGGATTTCTAATTTGGGGCTATTCAGCATACTCACAAGATTATGTTTTACGTGTTTTCGGCGAATCCAGTATAAACTTTGTTGAATTACCAACAGAAGGGATTTACAGAATGCAATTAGAAGCTACTGATTCCCGTACTGGTTATTTAGTAACTGCTGATGAATTTTGGAACAAATGGTCTAATACATCAACACCATTCAACTCAATCTTTACTTTAACTTGGGGCGGTGGGAGCGAAGCTGGTTCAGACGGTATACTCGAAACCGCAATGACAACAAGTAGATATTACACACTTCAAATTAGAGGACGCGCATATTCAGATCGTCAAGCTGTTTTGATGGAAACAGACAACGCTCCACAGACGTTTAGCTCGTTGATACATACTTCAACCCCGGTTTCTCCCGGTCAGGATTTAGTCGTTACTGTTAATCTTAGCGGTGCGAAATCTGCGCAGGAAAGAGTTTTTGTTCGATATACCAAAGATGCATTTTCAACTTCATTTGTTGTTGAAGCAACAAATTCAGGCGATACTTGGACGACAGCAACTGCGACAATTCCTGGTAGTTTCAACACTGCCGGCGCCACAGTAACGTACTATGCATACACTACAACGGTAGCGGCAACGAACGATACTGACCATGATCTTGTTACCTTGAATTTTGGTAATAATGGAGGTGATAACTACTCCTACACCGTAGCATCCTCATGGGCCACTGCTGCTGCCGGGAACTGGAACGATACTGCCTCATGGGTATCGGGTGCTGTTCCTGCTGCGAATCAACCTGTGACTATTGCACATAATCTCACATTGGACACCGATGCTAGTGTCAGTTCGTTGACAATTAATGAGAGCGTAACCTTCACGGCCTCTGATGCATCTGCCCGAACGCTGACTATCGTAAAAAACTCTGCAGGCGACCAGGAAACGTTTACCAATAATGGGACCTGGGCGAATGGTACAGGTGGCAGTACGCTAGTATTGACGGGAGCACCAAGCAGCGGTGATGCAATTCACCAAATCGAGGGAACCGGTGTTGCTTTCGAAAATGTGGTTGTGAATAAGACTGGTGGCTCCAGTAATGTTGGTGCCAGTTTCGGAACTGGCTTTTTAGTTACTAATACCCTCAGAATAGGTAGCGGTGGATTTATCAGTACAGACCCGCCCGCAAGCTTCTATGGTGCCAATGCCACATTGGAGTTCAATACCTCTTCAACCTACGAAGTGAATGCCAGCGACAGAACCTGGTCTACCACCGTGATTCCGAATAGTATTCGCGTAGTTACCGGTACCGTCCAATTGAATGATGCCAGATCATTTTCCGGTTTGCTTACCATCGATAATGATGCAACACTTGCTTCAGAGGGAAACCTCACGGTCCAAAATGATGCATCTATCATAAACAATGGAACAGTAACCGGAAACGTAACGGTTCAGCGAAAGTTTAATGACCACTCACGCTGGGTTATGCTCTCTTCACCAGTTGAGAATGGTGAAATTGCTGGTGATAATGGTTTGCTACAAAAGAGTCAGATCTGGACCCAGGGATTCACCGGTGCAAGCTGGGCTGAAAGTACGGAACCAAACGTACGTTGGTTTAACGAATCGGGAGAAGGATTGAGCATGCGATTCGTCGCTCCAACCGATGGCAATTTTGTTAACGGTCGAGGCTACATCGCCTATCTCTATGAACGCAGAGACCGTGATAATGCTGGAACGGTTATTGATTATGCCAACACAACCTTCTCCGTAGCAGGTGCACCCAACGTATTCACCAGCGGTTCCTTCAGCTTCCCGGTGACCTATACTGCCGCCGAGGGCAATGGTTGGAATCTTGTTGGTAACCCATTCCCATCGTATCTGGAGTGGAATAGCGGCGACTGGACCCGTACCAATATCGGTAACTACTTCTATGTGTGGAATCCGGCTACCGGAGCATATCAAGCCAGAACGTTTAATAACGATTTTGATGCAGGTACAGCCGGTTCGGGCGTTACTGATCTGGGCAACAACCGCATCGCTCCATTCCAGGGATTCTGGGTACGAGCCACAGGTTCATCCCCCGCCTTATCTGTTGCTACAGCAGCTCAGACGGCTACCACAACCACCTTCCTGTCGAAAGAAGTGGAACTTCCACGGGTAACTCTTCGAATTGAAGATGCCAATGGTCGGGAGTCAATGACCTCGCTGTACTTTACCGATGATGCCAGCTCGGGTATTGATGCCAATGATGCATTTCAGCTAACTCCGCTGACCGACACGTACGTCAGTATGTTCACCAAAATCGGGGATGAGTCGGCGTTGATCAATAATCTCCCGAGCCAGTTTGACTCGTATGAATTCCCGCTGTATGTTATTGCCGTTGAGGGTGGAAACTACGCAACAGCAGCGATGGATATGTCGTGGGAGCTTAGCTCAACGGTTCCGGAGAGCTGGGTCGTTGAACTGGTTGATCAGGTTACGGGTGAAACCCTCGATGTTCTGAATTCAGATGCGTATCAGTTTACATTGGATGCTCCGCTTGCTAAAGAGCGCCCATCGCGTGAACTGACTCCCATGGTTACTACGAGCCAGGAAGCACGATTCTTGATTCGTGTGCGTCGTGCGGAGACCACCTCCTCCGAAATCGCCTCGGACCTTCCGGCGGAGCTGAGCCTCTCCCAGAACTTCCCGAATCCGTTCAATCCCACCACGACCATAAGTTTTTCGTTGCCGGTGAACGGTCAGGTCCGATTGGCGGTTTATAATACTTTAGGGCAGCAAATAGCTGAGCTGGTGAACGGCGAGATGAGCGCCGGAACCCACACTACGAATTTTGACGCCTCGTCTCTGTCGAGCGGAGTGTACGTCTACCGCATCGAAGCGGCCGGACAAGTACTCTCCAAACGGATGACGCTCGTCAAATAACCGGTATACCATTGCCACGGATACCAGGGGCTGCAGGATTTCCATCCTGCAGCCTTTTTTTTTGTCCGGGATTGGAAGCGCCCCAACCGCACATAACCCGCGGGATGCAGAACCCGGAATAACTCCACCATGCATTCCCCCCTTCGAAAATGCTTATATTTGAGGTTGCCGGTACGGTCTGCAATTCCCGCAACGCCCGCGCCGATCACCCCAACCCAACCCCCGCTTTGCGCTCCTACTTCCACTTCCTCCAACGAAATTTCGAACCGGTTTTTTTCGGTTTCCTGCTCACCTTCTTCTCCAGCTTCGGCCAGACTTTCATGATCTCCCTGTTCGTGCCGTTCATCCTGGCCGATTTGGCGTTCTCGAACTCGGTTTTCGGCGGGTACTACGCCCTGGCAACGGTCATCTCCTCGGTGATCATGCTGCGCGTAGGCCACGTAATTGACGACCGACCTATCCGACCGTTTACCATCCAGACTACGCTGCTGCTGGCCGTGGCCTGCGTCGTCCTGGCCCTGGCCTGGCACCCGGCCGTGCTGTTCGTGGCGCTGGTCGGACTCCGCCTGGCCGGACAAGGCCTGCTCAGCCACATCTCCCTGAGCACGATGTCGCGGTATTTCAGCAGGGATCGCGGCAAAGCCCTGAGCTTTTCCAGCCTCGGCTACTCGGTGGGCGAGATGATCTTCCCGATTCTGGTGGGGGCGGTGATTGCCGCGTTCGGCTGGCGGGTGGGGGCGATGACCACCGCCGGACTCACCCTGGTGCTGCTGGCGGTGATGCCCTTGTTTGTGGTCGAGCGACTCGACTATGTGCCGGGGAAAGGTCGCATCGGCAAGCCGCTGCCGGGCACGGATGATGCCGTGAAGCCGGGCCGGACCTGGTGGGACGCGCTGCGCTCGGGTATTGCCCCGCCAAAGCCGGCCTCCGAAGCCCCCATGGGCAAGCGGGCCTTCTACTGGCAGATGCTCAAGGAATCGCGTTTTTATGTGCTCCTGCTCCCCTCGTTCTACCTGAGTTTTACCGTCACCGGATTCTTTTTCTACCAGTACCTGATGGCGGAGTCGCGCGGCTGGCCGATTTCCACGTACACCTATCTGTTTGCCGGCTATGGGTTTATCCGACTCCTTGCCGGACTGTATGGCGGCGTGCTGACCGATAAATACAACACGGCTACGCTGTTCGTGGTGCATCTGATTCCCATGGCCCTGGGCATCCTCGGACTGGCGCTGGTGCCCGGACTACCCGCTGCGGCGGTGTTTCTGTTCGGTACGGGGATGAGTACGGGCAGCGGCATGGTTTTCAAAAATGCCATCCTCGCCGAAATGTACGGGGTGGGTCGGATCGGGCAGGTCCGGAGCCTGTTCACGATGTTCATGGTGCTGAGCACAGCCCTGGCGCCGTTGCTGTTCGGACTCCTGCTGGATGGCGGGGTTACCTTCGCCCAGCTGGCGGTTGGCAGCACCATCGCCGCGGGCCTCGTCGTGCTGCACACCACGCGTATTTACGGGCTCAAGGGCTGAACATAGCATCCAATACCCGATGGAGCTGTTGCCGGACCGGGGCGTCGATATCCCCGACCTGTTTGAGGAGCCGCGACTTGTCAACGGTCCGGATCTGATCAACGGCTATATCGCCGTTCCTGCCCTGAAACGTCAACGGTACGCGGGTAGGGTATCGTTTACCGGAAGAAGTTAACGGAGCGATCAGTACCGTGCGGATGTGTTCGTTCATTTCATCGGGTGAAATGACCACACAGGGCCGTGTTTTCTGCATTTCGGAGCCCACAGTCGGGTCCAGCGCTATCAGCCAGACCTCGTAACGATGTACCGCCTTTTTCCGGTCTACCACTGCCATTCCTCATCGTCTCCGTCTACACGCCACGGCGTTGTGTCCTCATCCAGGAGGATGTCGTGCTCATGCTCAGCCATTTCTTTAAAGGCTTTTCCCCAGCTTGCCCTGGAATTCGCAGCCGGGCGAATGACGACCCCTCCGTCTTCAACCGTCATGACAATATCGTCCTCCAGTCCAACCTGCTCGAGGATGGCTTTGGGTATGCGGATGCCCTTGGAATTGCCGATGGATATAAGTTTGGTGTTCATGACGGGAAATTAATGTGCATACAAAGTAATTACATATCATGGTAATGTCAAGAGGTCTGTAGCACCGGCTTCACCCTTGCCTCAGAACCGGTAATCGCCGCTGAGGTTGAACGGAAGCTCGGTGGAGGGGAAGAAGGGCAGGTCGAGGTCGACCATCCCGTTGCCGTCTACCTCGTAGGTGAACGACCGCGATCCGGTGAGCATGCGGTACACCGAGAGCCCCAGCTGGGTCAGGTCCAGTCGGACCGGAATATTCACGTTTTGTGAACTTTTGGCCGGCACGGAAATGGTTTCGCGCAGGGTCGAGCTGACCCATTGGCTGCCGTCTACGTTCAGGTTGTAGGCCAGTCCTGAAAGCGACATCCCGAAGGCGTTGGGATTGTCCAGGCGCAGCTGCAGCACCACTTCGGCGCCGGAAAAGGAGACAGATCGCACGGCGATGTCTTCCAGGGCGAGGCGGGGCATACGCGGAACGGGCAGGTAGCCGCTGGCCGAAGCCGGCACCGAACGCCGACCCAGCACGGGCAGGTCGAACACAAATTCCGTACGTACCTCATAGGCGATGCTATCCTGTCGGACCAGCGCTCCGGCGGTGTTGTACAGCTCCTGAAATCCCACTGTCACCGGAATCTGCACCGTCCGGGCCGACCCGGCCGCCAGTTCCAGTCCCGCATCGCTGCGGCCTTGCAGAAACTCGCTTCCTTCCACCGAAAACACATACTCATACCCCGTTGCGCGCAGGGCGAGTCGATTCGGATTATCCACCTCAAAACCGAAATTCATCGACAGTCCGTCGAAGTTCACCGAGGAGAATTGCATCGAGTCGTACCGGACTTCCGGCATTTGCACGGTTCCGGCGGCTTGCTGCAGCAGGGAACATCCGCCGACCGCAAACAGGAGTACGGCGGCCAGTACCAGGGGAGTATATTGTTTCATGGGGGAGGAAGGATTTGAATTTAACCGATTGGATTGGTAGGGATTATTGTTTGCATCCAGTACCACATCGTTTGTTGATTCAGGAACGAGGTAGTAACGTATGCATCCAGTAATTTCATCTTTTTTGATTCAGGAACTGAGTTTAACGTGCATAGGATTCGATGAACCAGTCGGCCCATTGTTCAAGCTGTGTGCCTAAATAATAGGGTAAATTCAGAAGAATAAATGGTTTCCTGTTCAGGTTGGTCGTGTGATGTTCCACACGCACCGGTCCGGCGTACATGCGAATGGCGAGGTTATGTGGGGTCATCTCAATGTAGGTATGCAGCGAACGTAATGTCCCTTTTTTACCGGATTTGATTTCAACGGGTATGGCCAGACCACCCCTAACTACAACCAGGTCTACCTCGGCGGATGCGCTGATTTTTTCCCGAACCCAAAACATGGGTTTATTGATGCTCATGGTTTGTGTAGAAAGCAGTTCCTGGGTTACCAGATGCGGAATAATAGCACCCTTGTAGGCTGCGTTGAGGTCGTCCATGATCAGCATGTTACCCTGAATATTCAGGATATGATTAACCAGACCGGTATCCAGAAACTGCAGGCGGGGAGATCTGCGCAGGTTGGGTGTGAGGGGAGGCTCCGTTTGTGTAGCCGGATACAGGAGTTGAATCGCCTTAGCGCGGTCCAGCGCCTGAAATGCTTGAGAAATTTCCCGGGATTTTCGTCCGCTGTTGGCAAAGTTTTCAAAACGGACCCGCTGGTCGATGTAGCCGGCTGCATGATCCAAAATCAGGGCGATGTTCTCCCGTTCGGTTTTGCCGGAGGCGTATTTTGGGATGTCGGCCTTGTAGGTTTCCCATATACTGTAGTACACGGATGCGATGCCGGCCATGTTCTGGTCAACCAGGAATTTTTTCACGGCCTCGGGCATCCCCCCGACAATAGCGTACGCATGAAATTCACGCAGAAGCAGGGAATGAGCCGCATCCCGCACGGGAATTTGTTGAAGTTCTTTGTGCAGGGATGGATTTTTGGTTAGCAGGTATTCACTGAAATTCACCGGATGCATCCACAGGAACTGAACTCTTCCGACCGGGAAATTAGCCACCGCTCCCAGGGCGAATTCCAGCAGGGATCCGGCCGCGATGACATGGAGCTCCGGAAGGTCTTCGTAGAAGTACCTGAGCAGTTTGATTGCCTCGGGCGATTCCTGGATTTCATCGATGAATAGCAGTACCTGCTCATCGGGCTGTATTTGATGCTCCAGGAACAGCTTGTCGCGGATGAGGCGAACATCGTCGGTAGCCGCAAATAATGCACGGTCTTGCGTACGTTCGAGGTTGAGTGTTATGCTGCGGGGATACTGCTGGGCGAAGGTGTTCACCAGCGTTGTTTTTCCAACCTGCCGGGCTCCGCGCAGAATGAGCGGTTTGCGTTCTGCTGACGTTCTCCATGTAGTAAGAAAGCGTAAAAGGTGGCGTTGGATTTCCATGAAATCGGTGGGTCGGGTCGGTGTGTTTTATTATTACTTAATTTGTTGAATTACAATGCGTTATAAATATGTTGTTTTATTTTATGTTATAAAAAATAGGCAAAAAAAGCGCATTTTTGTCATAAAATATAGGCAAATTTATGATTTTTATGTCATAAAATATGGGTAACTGTCTTGAAAACCTCCGGTTGATGCGCAAAAGACGGTGGGGAGTTTGTTGCTTTACATCTCCTGTAACCCCTCTTTTTTCAGAAAAAAAGGAGCCCAAATCGCCGGCCCGACGATAACTTCATGCCCTGCAATCGCCTAAGGAAGAAAAGAAAATCGCGCTCAATGTGAACGATTCACAACTTTCACTAGTTATTGAAAGTGCAGTTGCTTAGTTGCAACTGTCAATGCTACCTGAGAAGTGCCACCCTGCCGCGGCTTGCCAAAGCAGGGTGGTTTTTTTATGGCTGGCTCAATCCGTGTTATATGGTTGGCTCAATCCGGGGTTTTATGCCCATCCCAACCCGATTGCCCCGCGGACTCATCACTGATCAATACCAGCCATAAAAAAAGCCTGTCGCTACGCATTACCAAAGCATTGGAGCGACAGGCTACCCACGAAAATCTGCAGAAGCGCGGTCGATTTGAACCGCTTACTCCGGCTCTACCACCCACTGTCCGTTGATCATCACCCCGGTGGTGCTGGTCAGAAACTCGAACGGGTCGCCGTTGAACAGGGCAATATCCGCATCCTTGCCCCGCTCCAGCGAGCCCACGCGATCGTCAATGCCCAGAATTCGGGCCGAGCCGATGGTGATGGCTTCCAGTCCGGCCAGGTAGGGCAGACCATTGGCTATGGCGATGGCGGCTTCGTAATGCACAATGCGCGTCTTGGGCACATAGCCTTCGAAACCCGCCTGAAACGCGAAGGGAATCCCGGCTTCGTGCAATTCGGCAGCGGTCTCCCAGCTGGCATTCACCGTCTCACCGGTAGTGCGGACCATCGGAGGATGCAGCAGCACCGGAACGCCGGCGGCTTTGATCTGGTCGAGCACCAGGTAGGCTTCGGCCGCCCCATCCAGCACGAGGTCGAACCCGAATTCTTCCTGAAGTCGCAGCGCGGCCAGGATTTCAGTGACCTGCTGGGCGGTGATCATAGCGCGGATCTCCCCGTTCAGCACGGCCATCATGGTCTCCATTTTCAGGTTCCGGGCCGGCATCTTCGCCGGATCCCCCCCGTCTTCGTCTACCTTTCGCTTATACTCCTGGGCTTTGATAAATTCCGCCCGAAGCATGGCGATGGTGCGCGAACGCGAGCCTACCTGGCTGTAATTCCGGCTCACCGACGGACCCAGGGTAAAGGCCACCATGGTCACGGAGTCGACCAGCGCTTCGTTTACGGTTTCGCCGCTGGTCTTGACAATCATGGTCTGTCCGCTGGCAATGGCGCCCGGACCGTGACCCGTGTGCAGGGTGGTAATGCCCTGATCGCTCACATACACCACCAGATGCTCCCGGGCGTTGTAGGCATCAATGGCCCGCAGCTCCGGCTGAAACGGATTCGACCGCTCGAGCTGATCCTGATCGTGCGGGGAATTCAGCGCGCCGGCCAGTCCCACTACCGAGTGCGCATCGATGAACCCCGGGGTGACGATCCGCGCCTGTACTACCTCTACGCCGGAAGGGATACGCACCGCGTTGGCCGGACCCACCCGGTCGATTTTCCCGTCGCGTACCAGTACGACCCCATTGGCGATGGGTTCACCGGCCATGGTGTAGACGATGTCGCCCTGTATGGCATAGGTCTGGGCACGGACGTCATCGACCCCCGAAAACAGCAGCATCGCGACCAGCATCAGGGCGCTGAGCAGGCCCGCAGGCACCCCGGCAGCCCGGAAGCTGCGCTGTGAAAAACGGGACTTCGTTCCGGTTACAGGTGAACCGAACATCACAAAATGTGAACATGTGCTTTGGGCTGAACCAGCCCCGGACCGCGCGTCACTGTTTGCACCGCCGCGGTTTGAAGAAAATGATTTCGATGTATTCATGAACATACTCCTTTAGTTGGCATCGGTGCTGTAGTGATCAAAAAACTCGCCGCGGAAGACTTCCCATCCGCCGGTGTTGAACACCCGCTGGTCGGGCTCGGCGCGGTCGTATACCTTGATGCCTTCAATCCAGGTCTGCTCCACGAAGGTGTACACACTGAAGGGATCGCCGCTGAGGATGATCAGGTCGGCATCTTTGCCCCGCTCCAGCGAACCCACCCGGTCTTCCATGTCCAGCATGCGCGCCCCGGCAATGGTGAGGGCTTCAAGCGCCTTCTCGCGCGACATCCCTGCGCGTACGCCAAAGGCCGCCATGCGCAGGAACAGTCGGGAATCGGTAATACTGTCATCGGTATGGAAGGCTACATCGGCGCCCGCATCTTCCAGGGCTTTGCCGTTCTCCATGCGAATATTCATGGCTTCCAGCTTCCCGCCGGGGGAATCGAGCAGAATAATGGAGCTGCCCACGCCGGCCTCGGCGATCTCTTCGGCCACCCGCCAGGCTTCACTTACGTGATGGAGCACCACGCGAAAACCGAATTCTTCTTTGAGCCGGAGGATGGTGAGGATGTCGTCATGGCGATGGGTGTGGTAATGGACCATGCGTCGACCTTCCAGGACTTCCACCATGGCTTCCATCTGCAAGTCGCGCGCGGGCATTTTGTCCGGATCACCCCCGGCACGGGCTACCTGCTGCTGGTAATGCTGGGCCCGCACGAACAGGTCGCGCATCATGGCCGCACTGCGCGAGCGGGTTCCAGGGAAGGGAGCGCTGCGCAGGGAGTTGGTTCCGTTGGCCATCTTGATGCCGCCGGTCATCCCGTTGGTGATATCGGTGTCGAAGAGCATGTCATAGATGGTGCTGGCCTCGCGCAGCTTGAGGTACACGGTCTGACCGCTGAGCAGGTGGCCGCTGCCGGGCATGACGTTGACGGTGGTTACCCCGCCGGTGCGGGCCTTGCGGAAGGTATCGCTGTAGACATCGATGGCATCCACAATGCGCACATCCGGGTGGATGGCCGAAGTGCCGTCACCACCGTCGCCGCCCCCGATGTGCGAGTGGGTATCAACCAGTCCGGGCATGATGATTTTGCCGGTGGCATCTACACGCTCGGCATCGGACGGGATGCGGGTGCCGGCGTCGCCTACGGCCGTGATGACGCCGTTATGCACTACCACCACGCCGTTTTCAATGGGAGGGGAGCTGATGGGGTAGACCGTGGCCCCGGTGAAGGCCACGGGACGGTCCTGGGCTGTGGCCAGACCAGCGCCCATCAGCACGGTCAGCAGCAGCAGACTAAGTTTTTGTATCATGGTTTCGGTATTGGTGTTCGTGTTAGGTTTGGATAAAATCGGGGCTACTCGCCAACATGGCGCTCAAAGTACTCATAAATTCGCAAAATCCGGTCCAGCCGGTGCAGGGGCTCCCCGCTGCGCGACATCTCGTGGCTGGCGCGCGGATACCGCACGTATTCCACATCCTGTCCGCGGATTTTCAGGGCCTTGTAAATCATCTCGCTCTGGATGACACCCGTGCGGAGGTCCACATCGCCATGCTTGATGAGCAGGGGCGTGCGAATCTGCCCGACGTAGGTCATGGGCGAATTGGCACGCAGCACAGAGTCCACCTCGGCCGACTCCCACGGATACCCGCCGAAATGATTCGGAACCAGTCGCCAGGCATTCCCCTCGCCTAAAAACGTATGCAGATCGTATACGCCGCGCTGGGCGAAGGCAGCTTTGAACCGGTGGTCGTGGCCGATGATAAAGGCGGTCAGATAGCCGGCGTAGGAACCTCCGGTCACGACCATCCGGTCGGTGTCAACCCAGTCCAGCTCCATGGCCCGGTCGGTGGCGGCCAGCACATCGCGCATCGGACCGAACCCCCAGTCCTGGTAGTTGCCATACTGAAAATCGCGCCCATACCCGCCCGAACCACGAGGATTGCTGTAGACAATGCCATATCCGCGCGCGGCCAGATACTGAAATTCGAACCACATCGAGGCCTCGCCCGGTCCCCACATGGCCGACGGCCCGCCGTGAATCTGGAGCATGAGGGGATAAGTTTCCCCCGCCTCGCGCACTGTGGGCTCCATGATCCAGTACTCCACGGGAAAGCCGTCCGAGTCGGTCACCCCGCGCACGGGCCGACTCAGCTGCTTGCCTTCCAGCCAGCGGTAGTTGAAATCGGTCAGCACGGTGCGATCACCCAACAGTCGGTCAGCCGGGACGTTCCGGCCCGTTGCCAGTCGGGCGCTGTACAGCTCGAAGGGGTTTTCGATGGCGGTGCGCACAAAAGCGACCTGATTGCCATGTATATCGAAGCTGCGGATGCCTTCCGTTACCGCGGTGAGCGACTGCACCGTGGGTGTGGACTGTCCGCGACCCGGGGTTATCCCCGACCGATACAACAGGGTGCCTCCGTCACTGTTGGCCGTGAAATAGACCTGCCGGCTGTCGTCCGACCACTGCAGGCTGCCCGCCGAGCGGTCGATGCTGGCGGACAGCGCCCGGGCATTGCTTCCATCGATGCGCATGACGTGGATTTCCGTCTGGGCGTAGCCCAGGTCGCGCTGGTCGGAGGATGTGAACGCGATATGGGTTCCATCGGGAGATACCTGCGGGTTGGCCACGCTGAAATCCTGCATGTCTGCAACGAGGGTAATCTCGCCGCTTCCATCGGTCGCCACGCGGAAGATCCGGTTTCGGTTGAGTCGGTCGGGGTGGGTCTGTCCATCGGCCCCCATCGCGGCCCGACCTTCCTCATCGACGGGGATATCGGCGGAGGTGTGCAGGTAGACGTGGGCACCATCCGCGCTCCAGCTCCCGCCACCCCAGCTCGTATAGCCGGCTGTGATAGCGGTGCCCGACTGCGCTGCGGCATTGTGATCATCCACATCGACATCGATGATATAGCGATGGGAAAAACGCATTTGCGCCTCGAGGTCGGTTTCGCCCTGAAAATTCAGCCGGGTCAGCACGCGTGGATTGTCTTGTGCGGCATTTTGGTGGAGCCAGGCACGGATTTCAGCGAGGGTGCCGTCGGGATTGGGCTGGGGCTCAGCGGCGGCGTTGTCTGCCGCGCCGTTTGAGCCCGTTCCGGCAGCGCCGGATGCGTTATTTCCGCCCTGTCCGGTTGTGTGGTTGGTGTCCCGGGCGCCAGATGCGGTCGTTGATGAGGCCTGATCCAGTCCGCCCCGCTCGGTACTCCAGTCCGGACCGCCGGCGAAGTCGGTGCTCGACAACAGCGAGGCCATGGAAACGGACGAGGAGAACAGCAGCCGGGTTCCGTCCCGACTCCAGACCGGGGAGGAGGCTCCGTTTTCGGCGTTGGTCAGGGCGCGGGGCTCCCCGCCGTTGAGCGATAGCAGCATGATCTGCGACTGACCGTCAACGGAACGAACGAAGGCCAGGTGCTCGCCGGATGGATGCCAGGCGGGCTGGGAGGCATTTTGGCGATCGCCGGTGAGCGCCCGGGCCGGAGCACTGCCATCGGTGGGTACCAGCCAGATGCGTGTGCGATACGTGTAGGGTCGGAGGGGGTCGTCTTGTTCCACGACCGAGGTGGTGGTGAAGGCGATGTGACGGCCGTCCGGGGCGTAGGTGACGCTGCCGAGCTGATAGAGTTGGAGCAGGTCGGTCAGCTGGATGAGGGTGGTGTCGGTGGCGGGTGCTAAGGCCGGGTCGGACTGGGCCCGGGTTTGGGCAGGTTGAGCCTCGAAGGAATGCGCCGGAGCTGTGGCCGCTATTTCATGGGTTCCGTTCGGGATTGCAGCTGCGGATGCTGTGGTGTGTGCAACGGGTTGCAGCCACAAAAAAACAAGCAAGGCGACCGCGCCGGCATATCGCCGGCCGGACAGACTAATCTGTTCAAACATAAATGACCCGGTTGTGTTAAGGTTACGCAGACAATTTTGCTAACTAACAGTTATTTTCCCTTGAATCCAAACCGGCAACTACCTGCGGCGGTAAAAAGTTTTTAACCCGAATGTCCGGCAAATACCACTGGTTTACAACGGCGTACAGCCTCACCATCGCAGCGTTGCTGCTTGCGCTGGCAGGGGTATGGCTGTGGCCGGAGGGTCCCGGTGAGCCCCGGTCTGCGATGGACACGCCCCGGGCGGGGTGGCACCTGGAGTACCCGGGGGGAGCGGCGATGGTGGCGCTGCCGGAATCGGGTCAGTCTTCACAGCTGTTGCCGGAATCGGGTCGCCCGGAACCCGGGAGGCATGACCCCTGCTGCGACCGGGTGCCCCCGACCCTGCTAACCAATCACCTCGTGCCGGCCAACGAATCCCTCGCCCGACAATCGGGCCTTGCGGAGGCGCGCACCGGCGGCTTCCTGCAGCTCGGACTCAGCGGAAGCGGCGTTACGGTTGGCCTGTGGGATGTGGGTCCGCCCCGGACTACCCACGTGGAATTCGGCACCCGGGTTACCTACGAGGAGACTGACGTCCTTTCGCCGAACAAACACGCTACCAACATGGCCGGAACCGTGATGGCAGCCGGGGTCGATGCCGAAGCCCGGGGCATGGCGCCCTCGGCAAGCCTGAAGGCCTGGCTCGCCGGAAGCGATCGTGAAGTGGCATCCATGGCAACCGCTGCGGCGGAGGGACTGCGCATTGGATTTCATCCCTACACCTATTCGGCCGGATGGCTGGAGGTGGCCATCGATGCGGATGCGCGACCCGATGTGACCTGGACCTGGGCCGGTACTACCGATTACTCCGCCACCGAGGATTATGTTTTCGGGTACTATGCCCCGCGCTCGGCCCGGTGGGACAGCCTGGCGTACGCCCAACCTGAATTACTGCTGGTTAAGGCGGCAGGTAACCAGCACGGTTTTGGTCCGGCCACCCAGCCGGTCGACCATTGGGTGTACAACTACGGCACGGATTCGTGGGAGGTGAGCGATGCGGTCCGTAATCTGGATGGGGATAGCGGCGGCAGTCTGAGCTATGCCTCACTGGCGAAGAACGTACTGACCGTAGGCAGCGCCGGGCTCACGGGCACCGCGTATGAAGGTCCGGGATCGGTAACCCTGAGCCCGACCAGCGGTCGGGGACCGGCCGATGACGGGCGGGTCAAGCCGGAATTGGTGGCATTATCCGGTGTGGAGGTGACGCCGGGGGCCGCCGCCGACACCGATTATACCACGGCCGGGGGAACCTCTTCGGCGGCGGCCGTGGCGGCCGGAACCGCCGCGCTGGTGCAGGAGCTCTATCAGCGCCACTGGTCGCGCGCGCCGCTGGCGTCAACGTATAAGGCCTTGTTTATCCATACCGCCCGACCGGCGGGGGGCACGGACGGTCCGGACTATGACTATGGCTTCGGACTGCTGGACGGGGGCGGAGCCTTGCGCTACCTTGAGGCGGCGGGGCGGGGTGCGGGACAGGTGTTGCATGTGGAGGGCACGGTGCCGAACGGTGGCACCCGCAGCTACACCCTGCATGCCGACGGGCGGTCGCCTCTGCACGTGACCCTGGCCTGGACGGATCCGCCGGGCACGCCCCTGACTTCGGACTCGCCTTCGGTGCTGAATAATCGCACCCCGGTGCTGGAGCACGATCTGGATGTGCGGGTTACGGGTCCGGATGGGGTGACGCGGCTGCCCTGGGTGCTGGATCCGGACGCGCCTTCGGCGGGGGCGTCGCGCGGGGATAATGTGGTTGATCCGGTGGAGATGGTGGTAGTGGATGCTCCCCCGGCCGGCACGTATACGGTGACCGTGCAGCATAAGGGTACCCTCCCGGCTGAAGGACAGTCGTTCAGCCTGTTTGCCGGGCCGGCCGAACTGCACCTGCGAAGGTTTACGCTGGCGGAGGCGGGGTGGCGGGTGATCAGCGCTCCGTACACGGACCTGCCCTACGCATCGCTGAACCCCTACTTTTTCACCCAGGGCGGCCCCGATGCAACCTGGTCCACCTACACCGGAACTACCTCCAATCTGTGGCAGTTCGATGCCGCCACGGCCACCTACGAACCTGTTCCGGCCTCCGGCGGCACCTTCCAGGCCGGTCGCGGCTACCTCTTCTACATCTACCCCGACAACCCGTCCGGACTGCCCGAACGGACCTGGCTTCCGGGTACCTGGTTTACCCACGGCGCCCCGGCCGGCAATACCGACATCGACCTGTCCGGCGTGACCGACTGGTACCTGGCCGGTAACCCCTACGAAGCCACGCTCGACTGGGCGCAGACCTACACCGCCAGCGCCGGGGTTCGACCGGGCATCGCCCTGTGGAATCCGGATGCCTCCACGGCTTCCGGCACCGCCGGCGACACCTCCGGGTTTGTGTATTTCAGCGCGGAACTGGATTTGGGTGATGGTCCGGCCCATATTGCACCGTTCTCCGGTTTTTTCATGCAGCGCGAGGCAGGCGCTGATCCGGCCACCCTCCGTTTTCGTCGCGACCAGCTCTTGCAGGGTGCAACCCCGCCCTTATTCGGCAAACATCGCGAACCGGCTCCCTTCGCGACCATAACCGTGCGCCAACCCTCAACCGCTCCGGGCGAAGCTCCACCGCCGTCCACCACCCTGAAATTCATTGCCGATGACCGTGCCCACACCGGCTACGACCTGCTGGATATCGACCGCGCCGCAACCCTGGCCGTCAACGCTCCGGAGTTGAGCTCACGGTTGATCATCCACAACGAATCGCCCCGCACAACCGCAGACGAGCGCCATCTGGCCTGGGATGTCCGTCCGCCCGCTGACTTTGAGCAGGGCACCCGGGCACAGCTGAAGCTTTGCGGCATATCGGGCGATGCGCCCGCTGAAATCAGCCTGGGAGGCAGCATGCCGGTTACGCTCACCTTGTGGGATGCCGGTAACAACGAGCACCAGCTTGCACCAGACGCCGCACTGGTGCTGGATTCCGCCCTGCTTCGTCCCGACGCAGACGGGTGCGCTGTGATAGATGTCCGGCTGAAAACACGGACAACGTTGACATCGACCGAAACCATGCAGGATAGCGCTATGCCCAACCAAACCCGGTTGTTATCGTCGTACCCCAATCCCTTCAACGCCACCACCCGCATCCGCGTCGGGCTGGACCAGCCCACCACCCTGCAGCTTCAGGTCATCGATGTACTGGGCAGGCCGGTGAGCATCCTGGCCAGCGGCGACTTTCCCGCCGGCGAACACACTTTCCGGCTGGATGCAGCCCATCTTCCCAGCGGGGTGTACCTGGTTCAGCTCACAACGCCCTCTGAACGGATTCACCAGCAAATAACGCTGATCAAGTGATGATGAGCTTTTTAAAGGATGCGGAATAACGGTAACTTTGTGCTCATTTTTCAGCCGTTTTCCTTCCGTTACAACCCGATCGATCCGAACCCACTACCCAACGCCATGCTCATTCCTGTTCTGTTGCTCATTGCCGGTTTTGTCCTGCTTACCTTCGGGGCCGCCAAACTTGTTGACGGCAGCAGTGCGCTGGCCCTGAAACTGGGACTCACACCCCTGATAGTCGGTATTACCGTGGTTGCATTCGGAACCAGCGCGCCCGAACTGGTGGTCAGCGTCCGGGCTACCATTGCCGGAAACAGCGCCATCGCCATCGGGAACGTCATCGGTTCCAATATCGCCAACATTGCCCTGATTCTGGGACTGGCTGCCATCATTCGTCCCCTGCTCATTCATAAATCACTGCTTCGGATGGATGTGCCCCTGATGATTGGCATCACCCTGGCCGCCTCCATGTTCATCATCAACGACAGTATCGGCCGGATTGAAGGAGCGATACTTTTTTCGGGACTCATTGCCTACATCGTGTACAATATCCGTCGCACCCGCACCCTGCCCGAAGAACTGGTTCATCAGTTGGTGGAGGAGCCGGATGCCACCGTCGCCGAAATGAGTACGGCTAAAATCTGGGGACTCATCGTCCTGGGACTTGCATTGCTGGTGGCGGGGGGAGAGATGCTGGTTACCGGCGCGGTGCAGATTGCCCGTCTGCTGGGCATCAGCGAGGCCGTTATCGGAATTACCATCGTGGCGGTGGGTACCAGCCTGCCGGAACTGGCCACCTCGGCCGTGGCGGCCATCAAAAAGGAAGCCGATATCGCCGTGGGGAATATCATCGGCTCCAATGTGTTTAACCTGCTGAGTATTCTCGGGATTACGGCCCTGATTCATCCGCTCGACAGCAGCGGATTCGGGTTGGTGGACCTGGGGATGATGCTCGGTCTGACCCTGCTGATCTGGCCTATGATGCGCCTCGGCTATCAAATCAATCGACTGGAGGGGGGGCTGCTGCTGGCCACGTATGTGGGGTATCTGGCCTGGCTGCTGGTTTAGTCCGCCAGCTTTTCCTGCTCAATCAGCCGCATCGCCCGTTCATAGCCATCATCGATGGTGGGACCGCCCTCGTCATAGGCGAACAGACCCAGGTGCCCGACTGCGGGATTGATGTACAGGTCGGCCGGATGGGTTTCGAAATTGCGACGGGTTATCTGTACAGTCATGATATCAATGGAGAAGGCGAGGGCATCAAAGATGGAGGGACCTTTTCCGGCCGCTTTTTCCGCCTTGTCTTCATCGTCAATCCATCGGCCGAAGGTGTCTTTGACCGAGCGCTCCATCGACTTAAACCGGCTGCCCAGTGCGCCCATAATCCAGTTGGGTGTGTGTTTACCCACAAGAGCCTGCACGTCCGAGGCTTCTTGCGGTGAGGACTCGGCCTTAATTTTTTTGGTTCCTTTACCCTGTTTTTCGGATGCCTTCAGTTTTTTGCGACCGTTTGCATCCAGCACATCATTGTTCAGGTCGACGGCAATAACCAGATCTACATCCTGCTCCCGAACCACACTTACCGGAACCGGATTGACCAGTCCGCCGTCAACCAGCCACATATCATTGTGCCGTACCGGCATGAAAATTCCGGGCAGGGAGATGCTGGCTCGCACCGCGGTATGTACATCGCCGGAGCTGAGCACGACCTGCTGACCGGTGTGAATGTCGCAGGCTACGGCACTGAAGGGGATGTCCAGCTCACTGAAATCGCTCACCGGGATGATTTCATGCAGGAGGCCCATGATCTTGTCACCTTCCATGAGCGCTTGCCGGGGAATGGTGAAGTCCAGGTAGTTGGCCATTTTGCCCAGGGTGATGTGACGCATGAGCTCCTCAACGGCATCCAGGTTTCCGGCCGCATACACCGCCCCCATCATGGAGCCTATACTGGTTCCGGCTACAAATTCCGGCCGGATCCCCGATTCACGGAAGGCTTTGAGTACGCCGATGAGCGAAAGCCCCCGTGCCGATCCGGCGCCGAGTGCTAGTCCTATTTTCTTTGCCATGAGGTTTGAATTTGTGCGATGGTTATAAGCACAAAGTACGGACTCGGCAGGAGAATTATGTGCCCGGGACCGGGAAAAGCGTAGCCGTTGGTTTTCAGCCCCGCCGCGCAAGCCTGCTGTAGTTGCGCAAGTCTGTTATAGCCACACAAGCGTGCTGTAGTTGCGCAAGTCTGCTAAAGCCACACAAGCCTGCTGTAGTTGCGAAAGCCTGTTATAGCCACACAAGCCATGTCACCGGCCACCGGAATACCCGCCGGGCAGCTTACTGGCTGAATTCCAGCTCAAAAATGGTGTGCGGTCGCTGCCGGAAGGTGAGTGAACCATCCAGCTGCCGCGTAAGCGAATCGATCAGCTGCATACCCAGGGTCTCGGTGTGTTCCAGGGTAAATCCATCGGGCAGCGGATTCCCGTCGTTGGCCACGGTGATGCGCACTACATCGTCCTGTTTTTTCAAAGACAGCCAGATATTGCCGGTGGTGTGGTTTTTCAGACCGTGTTTCAATGCGTTACTGATGAGTTCATTGATCAGCAGACCACAGGGAATGGCTTTGTCGATGTCAATTTCGACGTAGTCCAGGTCGAAGTGCTTTTCAATGACGGAGTTTTTCCCAACCCAGGTATTCATCTGGTCGCTGGTCAGCTCCAGGATGTAGTCGTCAAAGGCAATACGCGATAAATTCGTGGACCGGTACAGCTTCTCGTGTACCATCGACATCGACCGCACCCGGTTCTGACTTTCAACCAGTATTTCCTGTACGAGAGGATCGTCAGACTGCATCGACTGCAGGAAAAGCAGGCTGGAGATCACCTGCATGTTGTTTTTTACCCGATGGTGAATTTCTTTAAGGAGTACCTCTTTTTCATGCAGGGAGTCTTCCAGCTCGGACTGAATCTGCTTCTGGTAGGTAATATCCGTGCTCACGCCTATATAACCGATGATTTCCTTGTCTTCGTTGAGCAGGATGCGGTTGCTGACCAGGGCCGGAAAGTGCGAACCGTCTTTGCGGCGAAGCCGGATTTCGCCCTGCCACTGACCTTTGGCGAGGATTTGACGGATGGCTTTCTGCGCGATGTGACGGTCGGCCGGCCAGGTGAGCTTGCCGATGCTTCGGCTGCCCATCATTTCCTTGGCATCGTATTGATACAACTGCTCGGCAGACGCATTCCAATAGATGACCTTACGGTCTTTGTCAAGTACTACAATGGCATTTTCAACCTGATCGAGTACGGAGGATTGCATGAGCAGGGTGTTGCGGACGCGCCGTTCCTCGGTGATGTCCCGGTTGACAGACAAGTAGTGGGTACAGATACCGTCATCCGTGCAGATAGGGGTCAACGTGATTTCTGCCCAGTATGACTTCCCGTTCCGGTGGTAGTTTTTAAGTTCGGTGCTGTAGGTTTCGCGGTTGACGATGGCCTTGTGAATCTGCTCCAGTTTGACCGGATCCGTGTCCGGTCCGTTCAGCAGCCGCGGCGACTGACCTACGAGTTCAGCCGGTGTAAACCCGGTCAGCGCGGTAATCTGCTCATTGGCAAAGACAATTTGCGGGTCCTCATCGTGCTTGTCCGGAGTCTTGATAATTAAAATGGCATCCCTGAAATGCCGTACTACGGCTTTGAACAGTTGCTCAGTGGGATTATGCGAAACACTCATAGGTTCTGTATGTGCAATAATATCAGTAAAGTATACTTGTAGGACAGTAAAATTCGGGTCAGCACATAGGCCAAAAGCAGGGATATCCCGAGGGTTATACCCGCTCCGATTACAGTTGCCCCCCGGGCCTGCATACCCGTAAACTACGCAGCCGATATAATGTTCAAAACACGCCCCAGGCTGTTCCGACAAGTTACCAATTATATCAGCAAGACCATCCGATTTTTACGTATGACGGTTATCGTCCTGATTACGGTTTCCTTGACTGATTTATTGCAAGTACGCTGCCTTTTCCGCCTGATTCGGCCGATTCAGCTACCGGAACATAGATGCGGTCGGTGCTGCAGGGGCGGATCACATGCAAGCCGGTAAAACCGCCGAAGGCGGGCAGCACCCCGGTATACTCACCAAACAGGAAACAGGGTACGGTCATGCGCTGCCTGCCTTTACCCTCCAGCCGGATACCGGGGTGCAGGTGTCCGCACAGGGTGTATACCCCGTCTGCCGCCGTTTCCCCGTTGGGAGGTTCATGAACCAGCCGGAGCGGACCGAGTACCGTCACCGGATCCAGCAGGCGGATGCCGGCCTCTTCGTAATCCCGGTGCTGCAGGATGTCGTGGTTGCCGGAATTGGCCTGAAGGTGACGGTTTTGGAGCTGTCGGCCGGGAAACCCCTGAAACACCAGCCCTGCCACACGGGCAATCTCCCGAAATTGCCGTTTGGCCATTTCCGAGGCGTTAATCCCCTTGCGGATGTCCTCATCCAGATTTTCTTCGGTGAACAATGCGGTGTCGCAGAGTACTTCCTGTGGTACCGGCTGGTCGGAGAGCAGTTCAAAGCCGTAGTCGTTCATGGCGATAGAGAAGCTAATGGGCATGCGCTGGCTGATGCGCCAGGCGATGAGCGATGCCAGCCCTTCGTGCACGGCGCGACCATCAATGGGGTAGAAGAAATGGTGCCAGCCTTCCCGGGTTCGGATCTGTTCAATCAGCAGTTCATGGGCAGCGGGCAGGTGCGACCGCTCCGCCTGTTTGTGCAGCAGGGGCATCAGGGCGGCCTCTTCCGGGCTGGCTCCGGTGTGGTTGCCCAGGGCCAGTCGTTCTAGTACAGCGCGGATGTGGCCGGCCAGCCTGGAGGAGAGCTGCATCCTGCCACCCATCCACCGGCTGACGGCTCCGGTGGTGGCACCCGATTTGCGGACCAGCACGGTCAGGTCTTTCAATCGCACAAATTCCAGATACCGGCCGGCAAACAGAAACACATCGCCGGGTCGCAGCCGGGCAATGAAGGACTCTTCAACACTGCCGATGCGACCACCCTTCAAAAATTTTACGCTCAGGCTGGTGTCGGAGGTGATGGTGCCGATCGACAAGCGATGGCGCATGGCGGTCCTGCGGTCCACCACGTGCAGGGTTCCGTCATCGGCGCGCTGCACCCGGGCATACTCGTCATAGTGCTGCAGTACCTGTCCGCCGGTGGTCAGAAACCACACGGCCCAGTCCCATTCATCCCGCGTGAGCGACCGGTAGGTGTGGGTTGAGCGTACGGCATCTAACGTCTGCTCCGGGCTGCACCCGACGCCCGTGGACAGGGTGGTGATGAATTGCACGAGCACGTCCAGGGGCTTGTTCAGCGCCCCCCTGCTTTCCAGATGTTCCTGCCGAAGCGCCTGCTGCAGGGCCGCCGAGTCCAGGATTTCTGTCATGCTGCGGGTGTTGGTAAACAGCAGGGTAGATGTAGACGACCGTACGATGTCGGCCACCCGGTCGCGCAGTTTCAGCCCGATATGTCCGGCCCAGGGGAACTGGTCGATGTGATCGGGCAGCAGGGTGTGCACACGCACGTCTTTGCGGAGGTCGGCTTTGATGGTAATCGCCCCGGATGGCAGTCCCAGGGCGCGTTTGGCTTCATCCATGTTACCCAGGGTGGCAGAAATGCCCCAGAGCTGCACTTGCGGACGGTAGGTTTTCAGCCAGTTGACGGCCAGTTCTGTCTGAACACCTCGTTTGGTACCCATAAGCTCGTGCCATTCGTCTACGACCACGCCTTCAAGATTTGCGAAGAGCCCGGGCCAGCCAGTCGGTAACCGGGGTTTCAAAGTCGGGCAGGTAATCCGCATTCTGGGTTTGCATAGAATTCTCAAACAAGTGATTCCGTTCGCATCGTTTCCGCAGATATTGAATATATTGCCGGTGTACCCATTATCTGTCATCCTTTTAGGTATGAGCGAAACCACACCCCCGACCGACCACAGCGAAGAGCTGCTTCGCAAAATTCAAGAGTACAACTCCCAGCTGGAGCAGCGCATCCAGGAACATGTGGAAGAACTGCGTGAAGAGGTACTCATCCGTAAGCGATCCGAGCAGGCTCTCAGGGAAAGTCAACGCCGGTTTCAGACGCTTGTGGAGAAAATTCCGGAAGTGATATTTCAGCTGGATATCGATCTGCGCGTACGCTATCTCAACGGAGCCTGGAGCGTAATCACCGGAGTGCAGTCCTCCGAGGTGCTCTCAGAACCCTTCGCAGGACTCTTTCTTGAACAGACGGGCACAGAATTACAGCGAAAACTTGTCGATCTGGTCAACGGCAACACCGAGTCGGTTTCCCTGGAAGGCCGCTACCTGCGCCCGGACGGCACGGAAATCTGGCTGGATATTTACGCAGATTCCGAGCGTGATACAGACGGCTCCATCAACGGGGTGTTTGGAATGGCCTACAATATTACACGGCGGAAACTGGCCGAGGATGACATGAAACGCGCCCTGGTCAAAGAAAAAGAGCTCAACAGGCTCCGCTCACAGTTTATTTCCATGACCTCCCACGAATTCCGTACCCCGCTGGCCAGCATCCTGACCTCCTCAGAGCTGCTGGAGCATTACAGCGAACGCTGGCCCCGCGAAAAAAACATGATGCACCTCAAACGGATACAGTCTAGTGTGCAGCATATCGTAAGGCTGATGGACGATGTACTCATTCTGGGTAAGTCTGACGCCGACCGCCTGGTACCCGAACCTGTTCCCGTGAATGTAAACCAACTGGTTGCCAGTCTTATCGATGAGCACACCATGGGGCACAAGGCTACCCAGCACATCGCCTTCACCAATGACATGGAGTGCGACTCGGCCCTGCTCGACCCTAAGTTATTTCGTCAGATTTTCGGCAATATTTTTTCCAATGCCTTGAAATATTCCCCGCCCGACAGTACTATAACCGTATCTCTGGCCGGCGACTGTGCGTTGTTACGGCTCTCGGTAAACGACGAAGGCATCGGAATTCCGCCCGCCGACCTCGCCCAGCTATATGAACCCTTTTACCGGGCCCGAAACGCCGGAGACGTCCCGGGGACCGGACTGGGGATGTCAATCGTGAAACGATCGGTTGAGGCCCACGGAGGAACCATCCACGTCAGCAGCTCCGAAGGTCAGGGTACACGGGTACACATTATCCTGGATCTGACCCGAAATCACTCACAAACCCCACAGACCCCCGCATCATGATGAAAATTCTATTGGTAGAAGACGATGCCAACGTACGCCAGAACATCCAGGATCTGCTGGAAGCTGAAAACTACGATGTCCGCATTGCAAAAAACGGTCGCGAAGGGCTGGAGGTAGCCTACGAGGTGGTCCCCGATCTCATTTTGTGTGATGTAATGATGCCTGAAATGGACGGCCACGAGTTTTACCGGGAGCTGTCCAAAGACGAACGGATGTCGCACATCCCGTTTGTGTTTCTGACCGCAAAAGCCGATCCCGCCGATCTGCGTGAAGCCATGGATATGGGTGCAGACGACTACCTGACCAAGCCCTTTACCCGCGACGAGCTGCTCCACGCCCTGGATACGCGCCTGCAAAAAAGCCGCAAAATCGATAAGGCCTACACCGAGCAGTTCGATGAACTCCGCACCACCATTGCCGTGTCCCTGCCCCATGAACTGCGTACGCCGCTGACGGGAATCATGGGTTTTTCCGAGTACCTCCTGGAGAATATTGAGACCACCTCGCGTGAGGAAATCGCTGAATTTCTCACGCACATCCATAACTCCGCCCGCAGACTGAATCGCCTGATTGAAAACTACATCACGTACAGTGAGCTGCAGATTAAACAGTACGATGAAGAACGGGCCAAACGCATTGTGCGACCCAGCTTATCGCTGGTGGAGTACCTCATTCAGATTGCCAAGACCGTAGCGTACGAGTACGAGCGCGATGAGGACCTGGATCTGGATATCCAGGATGTCGATATTGCCGTCTCTGAAAAAGACCTGCAAAAGGTGTGCGAAGAGCTGCTGGGTAACGCCTTCCGTTTTTCCAAAAAAGGGCAGAAAGTACACATGAGCAGCAAGGCCATCGGAGAGGTCGTTGAAATCACCATCCGCGACCATGGCATTGGAATGGAGCCGGGTAAAGTGCGCAGCCTGGGTGGATTTATGCAGCTCGACCGTGACCGCAACGAGCAGCAGGGCAGCGGTCTGGGCTTTACCATTGCCCGACAGCTGGTGGAACTCATGGGCGGCTCGGTGAAGGTTGAAAGCAAACCCAACTATGGCACCACGGTGAGTTTCCGTCTGCCGATTCGGCACGAAGGCGCCTGAGGCTGCCGCCGGAAGTTGCTGTCTGACGAAATATCCACGGAGTGTAACGGATGCATCCGGCAGGTGCCCTTTCGGGGGATTCACCCCGGGCCGGGTATCGGTTGATTTCGGGGTTGCTTCCCCACACGGCTACCCGCAGGCCTCAGCCAAAGGCACCGCTGAGAATCCAGGTCGCCGCCCCGAAGTAAATCAGCAGTCCGGTGACATCCACCAATGTGGCTACAAAGGGCGCTGAGCTGGTTGCCGGATCCAGTCCGAACCGGCGCAGGATGAACGGAAGCATGCTGCCGGCCAGCGATCCCCATGACACCACCCCAACCAGTGCAATGGCAACCGTCAGGGCAATCAGCGTGGATTCACTGCCGTAATCGCTCCACCCGAAATGCTGGAATGCGATCACACGAAGCAGCCCGACAACAGCCAGAAACAAACCCAGAATGACCCCGGTAATCAGCTCCCGACGCATTACGGTCGCCCAGTCGCGCAGGGTTACTTCACCAACGGCCATGGCCCGGATAATCAGGGAGGTGGCCTGTGAACCGCTATTGCCTCCGCTGGAGATAATCAGTGGAATGAAAATGGCCAGGGCTATGACGGCTTCCAGCTGACCCTCGAAGTTTTCCATGGCCGAGGCGGTGAGCATCTGACCAAAAAAGAGCACGGCCAGCCATCCGCCCCGCTTCTTGAACATGGTCCATACCGAAGCCGACAGATACGGGGTATCCAGTGCCGATACACCCCCCATTTTCTGGAAATCCTCCGTGGCTTCCTCTTCTGCTACATCCAGCACGTCATCTACCGTAACAATACCCAGCAGAACGCCTTCAGAATCGACTACAGGAAGAACTACTTTATCGTATTTCTGCATCATCTGTACGGCTTCTTCCCGGTCTTCGGCGGCCTCGATAGACACAAAGGTGCTGTCCATGAGGTCTTCTACGGTGGCATCAGGGCGTGCCAGAATAAAATGCTGCAATTCCAGGGCGTCCATGAGCTTCCAGGAGGTGTCCGTCACATAGATCATGTTGATAGTTTCCGAGCTCTTGCCCATCTTACGGATATGCTGCAGGGCCTCCTCGACGGTCCACCCGGGACGTACCGCTACATAATCCGGGGTCATCAGCCGGCCTACGGATTCTTCCGGATAGCCCAGAAGCTGTCGGGCCTCTTTGAGATCCTGAGGGTTCAGAAAGTTCAGCAGGCGCTGCGTGACCTGCCCGGGTAACTCGCCCAGCAGATTGGTCCGGTCATCAGGACGGAGGTTGGCCAGCAGGTGGCGGGTTTCCTCGGCCGTCAGTTCATCCAGCAGGGCATTCTGAAATTCAGTTTCCAGATACGAAAATACATCCGATGAAATATGCCGGGGCAGAATCCGGAAGAAAATCACCCGGTCAGACGGGGAGAGGTCAACCAGGATATCGGCGATTTCGGCGACGGGCCACTCCTCCAGAATCTCGCGCAGGTCTTCCCATTGCTGGGCTTTAATCAATTCAATAATTTCAGGCTGGAGGAGTTCTTTGATCATACGCGTGCCGTCCGGGGGATTCATATTGCTGCCTGTGTCAGCCGCCGGCAGAACCGTCTGCAGAAGTACATCCCTGAAATGCTTCGTCTGCCTGTATCCGGCACCGTGAGCAATATGCCCGCGTCTGACAGTTGTCAAAATAGGGTATTTTCAGCGAACTTTAAACTGTGCATGCTTCCACGCATGCGCTATATTTTCAGCTAACCAACGAACCCGGATTTACAACCATGAACCGATTGTTACTTTTCCTGCCGCTGGCGGTCCTGCTCATGTCCTGCACTGCTGAGCCCCGTTCTGCCATTGACTTTGAAACCCTTGAAGAGAATCTGCAGCAACGGATTGCCGATTTCAACGGAGACGCAGGGGTCTTTGTACACCACCTGCCTACCGGACGGGAAATTTCCATTCAGGGGGATACGCTGTTTCCTACCGCCAGCATGATCAAGGTTCCCCTCGCCGTACGCATAGCCGAGCTGGTGGAAGACGGGTCGCTGCATTACGACAGCCTGCATACCTATGAAGACCGTCTTTATTATCCGGGATCGGATCTGGTTGCGTCCATGAAAGCCGGCGAAACCATCGACTTGCGGAAAATGGTGTTTCTGAGCCTGTCGTTCAGCGATAATACGGCCAGTTTGTGGATGCAGGAGCTGGGTGGAACCGGTACGATGGTGAATGAGGCTATGGCCCGGCTGGGATTGGAACACACCCGTGTGAATTCCAGAACGGAGGGCCGGCAGGAGGATTTCCGTCGGTACGGCTGGGGGCAGACTACCCCGCGGGAGATGACCCGGCTCATGGAGATGATTTACCGGGGCGAGGTGATTAATCCGGAGCGCAGTGAAGAGCTGTATCGCCTGCTTTCCAAAACCCTGTGGGATGGGACCGCGCTTGCGGTGATTCCCGTTACGGTTAATGTTGCTTCCAAGCAGGGTGCCGTAAGTGCCTCACGATCAGAGACGGCCGTGGTGAATGCACCTTCCGGCGATTTCGTGTTTACCGTAATCACCAAAAATCAGGAGGACCGCTCCTGGGACGACGATAACGAAGGTTTTGAGCTGATTCGCGATGTGACGCGACTGCTGTGGGAGGCTTTTGAGCAGTAACCGTGTCGTTCATGAGGCAACAGCCCGGATGAGTCGGGTGTGGCACGTGTGGCGGGTGAGCGGGTGAGGCGCATGTGGCGGACAGCCCGGCCGACCGCTGCTCTGAGGCCGGAGACCTGATCTTAGCGAGCCGGAACGTGTTTGAACAGGGAGACCGGTGTAACCCGTGAGGCGTTGATCAGCTTCGGGTGAGCTGCAGGGCGGGAACGTAACGCTGAGCCAGCTCGAATCCACCGAAGAATACGCCGGTGAACAGCAGGTCGCCGGCCAGGGTATTATGAAAAAACGGAAGGGCAGCGGTGTAGCTCATCATCAGTCCTTCCAGGGTCAGGGGGTAGAACATACCGCCACCGGCAGCCCAGACTGCAAAGTTGGTTACCAGGAAGAACAGGATGGATCCGCTGATGGCCCCGGCCGTAATCGTGAAGAAGTTCTTTTTACGGGCAACCAGAATACCGATACCTACCATGGCTATGAAACTCAGGTACACGGCCCACATCAGCCCGTGAAAGCCCAGAAACAGATCTGAGAGGAGCATGGCTGCAAGGGGTATGAGAAACGCCATCCGCCGGTCTGCGAAGTAGGCACCACCGAACATGGCCATGGCGGCTACCGGTGCAAAGTTTGGAGGAGTGGGCAGAAAGCGGAAAATGGCAGCCAGAACAATGATGCCGGCAATGGTAAGTAAACGTGGACGAAGCATGGTGTTCCTGTTGACTAATTTTCGGTCAGGTTGCCTTGCAGGCAGATGGTTGACGTAACTGGGTTAAATCGCGTGGCTGACACCCGGGGTGCAGCCTGAATACGTACCGCGGTAATATAGCGGATATGACGGTTAATCGCACCGGTGATGGGGGATTAACATGCTAAAATGATTCGGGTGCACCAAATGTATTGGTGGCGGCTATACCGGATTCGGAGGGTTTCCAGTAAACCGTGATTTCATCGCTGACTCCCCTGCCGAACTCATCGATGATGACCAGGGTGATGGTGTTGACGGGCCGATCGAAGGGGGTTTCGTCGAATTCGTCTTCGAAGGTGTCAATGCGCATGGCGTAGCCGTAGGTGGCCGGAACCTGTTGCAATACAGCCTGATTGAGCTGATTCCGGATTGCATATTCATCGATCCGGACAAATGCGATGTTGTCTTTGATGACGACGAGCCGGCTGATAATATCGGTAAAACCGGCTTCAATAAGCTGTGGACTCAGACTGAATTCGCTTTCAAACCGCTGTGCGGAAAGGGTTTCCGGCTGCCCGTCGCCGTTCATGTCAATGCCGGGAACCAGGATGATATCATCGGGCATGGGTCGGGCAGGCACGGTGGCCGGATCGGCTTCCGGACCGTAGGTCTGGGCCATCAGCAGCAGGTCTTGCAGCCGGTCATGAAGGGGCTGGTCGGCCCGTTGTTCTGCAGGGGTGTCTGATGTGCGGGTCGGATCGGGCGATAAGTTCAGAACCCGGTTCATCATGTAACCGGCTATGAGAACGACTATAATAACACCGGTGGTAATTACCGACATTGTACGTCGCTGAGCGGCTCGTCTGCTGCTGCTCGGTCGACGTTTGCGTTTCGCTTTACCTACACGTTTTTTCCTGCGTTGTACCTCAGCCATGCGTTGTTCTGAATTGTCTTGACTTGTCAGCCAGTGTAACTGGTCTTAAGTGACCCAAAACTCAAAAAATACCGCAATCTCAAGAATATATAAAATAAAAGAGGCACCCGGATAGAATCCGGGCGCCTCTTCAGAGGTATGATTCAGGAAATGAATCTATGAAAAGAGAATCTGTGCGTACCCTGACCGCCGTTCGGCCGACTTGACCTGCGTCATGGCAACATGCTGTCCGATCAGAGAGGGTGTTTTGCTAAGCAGCAACCTGCTGTCTGACCAGGGTGGTACACTCCCGTCTACCGGCAGATTTACATCGTGCGGGTTACTTCCAGGAAGATGTCGATGTTGACTTCATCGCCTACAACGGTGGTTTGAACGAAATTACCGCTGCCTACGCCGTATTCGAGTCGGGACACGGTTGTGTTGGCTTCAAAACCGGCAACAACAGTGTTCTCACGCATGGGGTGATCCATTACGCCAAGGAGGGTAAAGGGCAGTTCAATCTCTTTGGTTACGTCGCGGATGGTCAGTTCACCAACGGCAACATACTGATTTTCACCAACGGCACGAATTTCGGAGCTGGTGAAGGTCATGCTCGGCCAGGTAGCCACTTCGAAGAAATCGGGATCACGAAGGTGCTCATCGCGACGCTCGTTTTGGGTGTTGACACTGGCAACATCGATGGAAACATCGATTTTTGAACCTTCCAGATTTTCCGGGTCGAAGTGAATGGTACCGGTCCAGCTGTCAAAAGTGCCGGGTACGGGGGTGAAGAAGTGGCGGATATTGAACTTCACCGAGCTGTGAGCCGAGTCAACGGTCCATGCGGGTGCAGCGTCGCCGCTGTGATGGTCGTTGGTGCCGGCCAGAGCCGAGAAGCCCAGCGTAAGGGTTAATGCAAGTGTGAGAAGGGTTTTCATAGGGGTTGTTTTTTGTGTGCGATTGCAATGGTGACCTCAAAGGCGGCATACGTCCGGGCGTTTATCACCCGGTGATGCTGATTATGAATTACTGCAATTTCCGGTGACTACCGGTTACCGCAAAATAATCAAAAGAGGCCATCAGAATTAATTGTTTAAACACTAAACCTTTGTCGGGCTGTCTTCGTTCCCGTTCGGTATTTTTTTATAAATTCAGCAGAACGTAAAACTCCAGGCCCAATAATCGCCCGCGCAGCTCATGGCTAACCCGAAGGCAACAACGCCGCTGATGCGGCAGTATTTTGAAATCAAGGAAAAGCATCCCGGAACCATTCTGTTGTTTCGGGTGGGCGATTTCTACGAAACGTTCGGGGATGATGCCGTGCTGGTCAGCAAGGAACTGGGCATAACGCTCACCCGACGGAACAACGGAGGGGATATGACGCCGCTGGCGGGATTTCCCTACCATGCCCTGGAGACGTACATGCCCCGGCTTATCCGTCGGGGACATCGCGTTGCGGTATGTGAACAAACCGAGGATCCTGCCGCCGCCCGGGCTCGCAAGCAGAAAATTGTGGAGCGGGAGGTTACCGAGATCATGACGCCCGGGGTGACCTTGTCAGACAAGCTGCTCGACCATAAACGCAATAACTTTCTGGCGGCGGTACACCTGGAGGGGCAGACGGCCGGCATTGCCTTTACCGATGTCTCAACCGGTGAACTGGCCCTCACCCAGGTTCCCCGTACCGCACTCGGAGCCTTTCTGAACTCCATCCTCCCTTCGGAGCTGCTGCTGTCAAGGCGAAATAAATCCATGGCTGCAGAGCAGTTCAAAGGCTACATCATCACCTTTGTTGACGATTGGGTCTTTGAGGGGGACTACGGATACGGCCTGCTTACCGACCATTTCAAAACCCATTCGCTGAAGGGTTTCGGGGTTGAAGACCTGCAGGCAGCCCGGGTTGCGGCCGGTGTGATTCTGCACTATGTGCTTGAAAACCAGCGTGCGTCTATGGCGCAGATCCGGCGTATTTATGCCTTCGAGAACACCGATTACATGATGCTGGATGCATCCACCAAACGAAATCTGGAACTGACGGCTACGCTGCAGGAGGGGGGTACCGAGGGGACGCTGGTTTCCATCATGGACCAGACGCAGACAGCGATGGGAGCCCGACTGCTCCGCCGGTGGATTATGCGTCCGCTTAAAAACCACGATGAAATCGTCCGGCGGCTTAATGCCGTGGACCTGCTTCACGCCGACCATGAACTACGTTCGCTGTTGCGGTCGCACCTGGAGCATGTAGGGGATCTGGAACGGCTGATGTCGCGCGTGATGGTGGGTCGGGCCAACGCCCGCGACCTGGTCCAGCTGCGTCGTTCGCTTGAGCAGCTTCCCCGGATCAAAGCACCCATCGAAGGCACCGAAGACCATATGCTGGACCTGATCAACGCCCGGCTGCCCGACATGCATCGTGCTTCCGATGACATCGCAGCCACACTGCTGGATGAGCCTGCAGCCACACTGCGCGACGGCGGACTCATCCGCGATGGTGTTGACCCCGGACTCGATGAGCTTCGCGATATCACCCGGAATGCCAAAGAGTACATCGCGCGGATCCAGAAAGGTCTGGCAGAAAAAACCGGTATCAACTCCCTGAAACTCGGCTATAACAAGGTTTTCGGGTATTACATCGAGGTGACGAACGTCCATAAGGAGAAAATTCCGGAGTACTTTATCCGCAAACAGACCCTGGTCAACGCCGAGCGCTATATCACTCCGGAGCTCAAAGAAGTAGAAGAAAAGATTCTGAGTGCGGAAGAACGCATCGTAGCGCTGGAAGCCCGTCTGTTTGAACAACTGTGTAACCGCATAACCGAATATGCAGATCAGATTTACGATATTGCCCAGGCCATTGCGGCGCTGGATGTGCTGCAGGGTCTGGCGGAAATTGCTGTGCGGCATGCCTACTGCAAGCCGGAGGTGGATCAGAGCGATTTGCTGGATATCCGTGGCGGCCGGCACCCGGTAGTTGAACGATTCATGCCGGTCGGGGAGACATTTATTCCAAACGATGTACGCCTGGACAACCAGCAAGAGCAGATCATGATCATCACCGGTCCGAACATGGCGGGTAAAAGTATCATCCTCAGGCAGACCGGACTCATCGTGCTGCTGGCTCAGATCGGCAGTTTCGTTCCGGCCGCGACTGCACGCATCGGTATTGTAGACAAGATTTTTACCCGCGTGGGGGCTTCGGACAATCTGGCCGCCGGTGAAAGTACTTTTTTGGTTGAAATGAACGAGGCGGCCAATATTCTGAACAATGCTACACCGAAATCCCTCATTTTACTGGACGAGGTGGGTCGGGGTACGTCCACCTTCGACGGGTTGTCCATCGCCTGGTCGCTGGCCGAGTACCTGCACAATCAGCCCGATGTTGCGGCCAAAACCCTCTTTGCAACCCACTACCACGAGCTCAATGAGCTGGAAAGCCTCTACCCGCGTATCGTGAATTTCAACGTGCAGGTTCGAGAGCATAACGGAAAGGTCATCTTCCTGCGCAAGCTGGTGCGCGGAGGTTCCGATCACAGCTATGGCATCCAGGTAGCTTCCATGGCCGGACTCCCCGAAACCGTAATTCGTCGCGCCCGGGAAATCCTGACCAATCTGGAACGGCACAGTCTGGACATCACCAACAAAAATGCGGCTGGCGGCGCGCGTACCGCAGCCCGACAGGCCCTGCAGCAAATCGACCGGCAGGAAGCCCAGCCCCAGCTCAGTTTGTTCGCTGGTATGACGGACCCCCGGTGGGAAACCATCCGCAACCGCCTGGAAGGCACCGATCCCAACCGGCTGACTCCCATCGAAGCCCTGCTGCTGCTGACCGAACTCAACCGCGAACTCGACTCCTGAGCGCATCAGAACGCGTATCTTCGTATCTTTTCCTGAATCTTGCGGCCCATACCGGGCCGAAAATCGGGGTTCACGCAGAACCGGGTGACCTTTCGAATCGCGTCATACCTGCATCGGACAACGTTGTACCAGTGCGATGGATATGTTTTTGAAAGACTGCCTGAAATTTACGGCCCGAAGCCCCGGAGATCGGGTTCATTCCGCACGATGAACCCTACCGCACAACCTGCAGCAAACACCTGGATAATCGAATTGATGGGAACAATTGAAATCATGGCCCCTGCCGGCGACCACGCATCGTTTCGTGCCGCCATTCAGGGCGGGGCCGATGCCATTTATTTTGGCGTTGAACAACTGAACATGCGCGCCCGCGCCACCAATAATTTCACCCTCGATGACCTGCCGGAACTGGCAGCACTGGCCGGTACACACGGGGTGAAGACCTATCTTACGCTGAATACCATCCTGTACGACCATGACCTTCCGCTCATGCGCAAGGTGATTGATACCGTGAAAACCAGTGGTATTACCGCCATCATTGCGGCCGACCAGGCTGCGGTTTCCTACGCCTTCTCCCGTGGTGTGGAGGTGCATATGTCAACCCAGGTGAATATCTCCAACATTGAGATGGTCCGCTTTTATGCGCACTTCGCCGATGTTGTGGTGCTGGCCAGGGAATTGAGCCTGCGACAGATGAAGTATATTGTGGAGCAGATCCGCAAAGAACAAATTACCGGTCCCTCCGGCGAGCTGGTTCGTGTGGAGGTATTTGCCCACGGGGCGTTGTGTATGGCCGTATCGGGCAAGTGTTATCTGAGTCTGCATGCCTATAACTCCTCGGCAAACCGGGGCGCCTGCCGACAAAACTGCCGGCACAGCTACACGGTGGAAAGCACCGAAGACGGAACCACCCTGGAGGTCGACAACGAGTATATCATGTCGCCCAAAGACTTATGTACCCTTAATTTTTTGGATGAACTGCTGGATACCGGCGTTACTGTGCTGAAAATCGAGGGCCGGGGTCGCTCGCCGGAGTATGTGCAGACTGTCACCCGATGCTACCGCGAGGCTGCCACGGCTGTACAGGAGGGCACCTTCACGCCGGAGAAGGTTTCGGCCTGGATGGAACGACTCGAATCGGTGTATAACCGTGGATTTTGGGATGGCTACTATCTGGGTCGGCGCCTCGGGGAGTGGAGTACGGTGTACGGTTCGGCTGCCACCCGCCAGAAAATATTCCTCGGCAACGTGTTACACTACTATCCGAAGGCGGGGGTTGCTCACCTGCGGGTGAAGGCCCGTGAGCTTAAACCCGGCGACCCGGTCCTGATAATCGGCGATACTACCGGCGTGGTAGAACTGACCGTAGCATCGTTGTATGTGGATGAGGTCCCCGCTGAAAAAGCAGTTCAGGGACAGGAATGTACCATCACGGTGTCGGGCAAGGTGCGGGCCGGCGACAAGGTCTACCTGTGGGAATCGCGCGAAGTCCCGGTGGCATCCGCATGAAAATTCTCTTTCACCGAAGCAAGTGTATAGGCTGCAATTACTGTGTAGAGCAGGCTCCGCAACGCTGGCAGATGTCGCGCCGCGATGGCAAATGCGTTCTGGTTGGAGGTCGGTTGAAGGGAACGATGCATCAGGCCGATGTAGGCGAGGAAGAGCGGGAGTCTGTGGAGCGGGCCGCATCGGTATGCCCGGTGAAGATTATCCGAATTGCCAGGTAGGAATCAGGCCCGTCAAAGCGCGATGAAGCCGCAACGGTGAAAGAGCAGGTTCGCTTGTCCAGCCGTTTGCTGAAAGGATGCGGTTCAGTCCGCTGCTTCAAACCAGCATCATGGCTCCCCGCAGATGGCTCGCGTCAGATCAATGAACTCGTTGGGTTGAAGCTCCTCTGCCCGCCTTCCCAGCTGGTGTTCGGCAGCGAAAGCCTCGCGGGCTGCATCGTCCGGTATGTGCTCTTTAAGAATGGGTTTCAGGGCATTGTTCAGGGTTTTCCGCCGCTGACTGAAGGCCGTCCGCACTACCAGTTTGAGTCGGGAGCGGTCAACGCCGGGATCGGGCGTGTCAAAGCTAAGTCGTACAACGGCACTTTCCACATTGGGCCGGGGATGAAACACATTACGGGATACGGTGAACAGATACTCCGGCCTCGACCATAGCTGCGTCTGAACGCTTAAAATGCCGTAGTCTTTCGTGCGGGGCAGTGCGGTCAGCCTCAGGGCAACCTCGCGCTGCATCATAAAAACGGCCTGGGTAAAGAGCTCCCTGCGGTCCAGCACCGAGAACAAAATGGGCGAGGTGATGTAGTAGGGGAGGTTGCCCACCACGGAGATCGGTCCCCCTTCGAAGCTGTTCCAGTCGGTTTTGAGTATGTCCTGGCGATGAATGGTCAATCCGGGGTAAGTTTGTTGAAGAAAATCGGCCGCCCGCGGGTCGATTTCAACAACTTCAAGGCCCGGGAATCGCTGCAGCAGCACGCCGGTCACCGCCCCGGTACCCGGACCGATTTCCACCACCTTGCCGTTTTCCGGGGCAATCACGGCATCAGCAATCTTGCGGATAATGTTGGAATCGGTCAGAAAATGCTGACCCAGACTTTTTTTAGGGGTAATCTGCATGGCGAAATATACGCTTTCGGCTGTGAGATTCTGAACTTGCGCTGTAATTATACTATATTGCGGTACTATTGGCGTACATCAACCTACGAGGCAGCACCTGTGGAGATTTTGAATCCATCCGACATACAATCGCAATACGGGCTAAAGACCCTGGAGAAACTTCAGCAGGCGGGGTCGAAGGGGACCTCCCTGAAACTCGGTTTCCCGAAAGAGTGCAATCCTGATGAAAAACGCATCTGTGTAACGCCGGGCGGCGCGTCGGTGCTGGTGGCCAACGGCCACGAAGTGCTCGTAGAACGCGGGGCCGGTTCCCAGGCACATTTTCCGGATCAGGAATATGCCGATGCCGGCGCCACCCTGTGCGACTCGCCCGATCAGCTCTACCGCCAGGCTGAAATCATTACCAAAGTTGCGCCTCCCTCCCCGGCAGAACGCAAACTCATGCAAAAAGGGCAGATTGTCATTTCTGCATTGCACCTGGGGCACGTCAAACCCGACTTTTTCGCTGATTTCATCGCAAAAAATGCTACCGGAATCGGTTTCGAATTTATCCAGAGCACCGACGGAGGGTACCCTATTGTCCGCATGATGCACGAAATCACCGGCTCTATGGCGGTGCAGATCGCAGCCCGCTATCTGGAAACCAACCAGAACGGTCCGGGACTGATTCTGGGGGGCATCTCCGGGGTCCCGCCGGCCACGGTTACGATTCTGGGTGCCGGAATCATTGCCGAGTATGCGGCCAGGACAGCCATGGGGTACGGAGCGCAGGTCTTTGTGCTGGATACCGATCTTGGGGCGCTTCGCCGGCTGGAAAATGCCCTGGACCGGCGTATCATCACGGCAGTAGCCAATCAGCAGTACCTGAGTGCCGCTATTAAGTCGGCCGATGTGGTCATCGGTGCGGCGCTGACGGAAGGTCATAAGGCTCCCTGCTGGGTCACCGATCCGATGGTGGCTTCCATGCGAGCCGGTTCGGTCATTGTTGACACGGTCATCGACCAGGGGGGCTGCGTGAGTACCAGTCGGCCAACCACCCACTCCGATCCCGTGTACACCGAGCACGAGGTTATCCATTACTGCGTGCCGAATATGCCATCGAATGTGGCACGGACCGCTACCTATGCACTCAATAATGTGTTGGTTCCCTATCTCATTGATATCGGTGATGCCGGCGGATTTGATGCGGTGTTATGGTCGAGTCCGGACTTGCGCAACGGAACCTACATTTATCGCAATATGCTCACCAAAAAATCGCTGTCGGGCCAGTTCGACATTCCCTACCGGGAGATCGACATGATCATGGCCAGCCGAATGTAGTAAAACACTCTTGAAGCCGGCCTATCCTGCCCGATGAAATAAGCCGCCGTTAGTGGGTGCAGTTAAACTACGCGGGTTGACAATGAGTCCGACCAATCCGAGTCAGACTGCCTCATTCACCTCACAGGCAGAAGGCAGTCGACCCGCCCCGGCAGTGTTGCGGAACAACCCGGATGTATCAGGACTTGCGAAGCACTGCCGCCACGCCCAGGGAAGTCAGCGCCCCGGAAATGAGTCCATAGACAATATTCAGCTGAATGTAGCTGCGCAGGTTAAACTGTTCACGGGCCATATCTTCAGTCAGTTTCATCTGCTCCACGGAAACCTCGATCATGGAAGCGAAGAAGTCGGGATTGATGAAATTGTGAAAGATGTAGTTCACCAGCGGACTGAGCAGTACGGCAATTATGCTGATATAAAAACCGCTCACGAAAGCGTGCCCAAAGGTAATTTTTCCATCCTGCTGAGCGCGACGGGCCTTGACTCCCTGGTAAATCACGGCTATAGCTACAAAAACAAACAGAAACGATACGTAGGGATGCATTTCAATGTAGGTGGAGTGCAAGCCGAGCAGGTACTCAATGGTTATCCAGAGCAGGGAGACAGCGGCAAAGAGGGCGCCGTATTTGATTTCAATGAGGGGCATGGGATGCGGAGTTGGGTATGTAAGGTCGGCCACGAAGGGCTGGGATGATCTTTGTTTCGAAAGCAGGTACCGAGGTCATGCAAGGCCGGGTTGATCCCGAAACATTGTGTGTGTCGGAAGCAGGTACCGAGGTTGGTAATGCGGAGCCGTGATAATCTTTGTGTCGGTAGCATACTAGATTATGCAGAGCCGGGATGATCCGGTGATTCGTTTTTTTTGGTCCGGTAATTTCGGGAAATCTGAATCACCGGCATCAACGAAGCAACCAACAGCACACCGAAATATAAGGAGGGGAGGGTGTGTTACCATAGTTTTAATTTTAGCACTCCTCGCGTTTTTTTGCTAAATTGTAAATCTCAGTACTTGACAGGCGTGCCTCTCATTTTTTAAATTTGCTACACAAAATTTTTTAGCACTCTCCTCGTTGGAGTGCCAAAAGCCGGGCGGATCAGCCACGGGAACAACGTGAACCGCAGCCGGCACAGATTCTCAAAAACAAGACAAAACAAAAAACAAATAGGAGTAAACACTATGGCATCCATCAAGCCTCTTGGTGACCGCGTTCTGGTAAAACCTGACGTAGCCGAAGAAAAAACCGCATCCGGAATCATTATTCCCGATACGGCCAAAGAAAAGCCCCAGCGTGGAACGGTTGTCGCTGTTGGCGGCGGCAAGTACGAGAACGGAACCAAAATCGACATGATTGTCAAAGAAGGCGATAAAGTTCTCTACGGTAAATATTCCGGTACGGAGCTCAGCCTGGACGGGGAAGACTACCTGATTATGCGTGAAAACGACATCCTCGGTATTGTAGGGTAAAACTCCTGCTGTAGTCCACGGACTACAGCGATACCGCTCCCGGATCACACGGGTACAATAAAATTGTGCGACCGGGACCAACGAATTTCAATAAAAACAACATCTAAACCACAGAAATAACTATGGCTAAGAATATTCACTACAACGTTGAGGCACGTGATGCACTCAAACGCGGTGTAGACAAACTGGCGAATGCTGTAAAAGTAACGCTCGGTCCTCGCGGACGTAACGTAGTAATCGAGAAATCTTTCGGTGCTCCCCTGGTAACCAAAGACGGTGTGACCGTTGCCAAGGAGATTGAGCTGGAAGACAAAGTTGAGAACATGGGTGCACAGATGGTGCGCGAAGTGGCTTCCCGAACCAGCGACAATGCCGGCGACGGTACAACCACCGCTACGGTTCTGGCCCAGTCTATTGTAACTACCGGTCTGAAAAACGTGACTGCGGGTGCCAATCCGATGGAACTCAAGCGCGGAATCGACAAAGCGGTTACCGCCATCATCGCTGAGCTGAAAAACGTGAGTCGTGATATCAGCGACCGTAACGAAATCGCTCAGGTTGGTACCATTTCGGCCAACAACGATGAAGCGATCGGTAACCTGATTGCTGACGCTATGGAAAAAGTTGGCAAAGACGGTGTAATCACTGTTGAAGAAGCCAAAGGTACCGAAACCTACCTGGATACCGTTGAAGGTATGCAGTTTGATCGCGGGTATCTGTCTCCATACTTCGTGACCAACAGCGAAAACATGACCACCGAGCTGGAAAACCCGTACATCCTGATTTACGACAAGAAAGTCAGCAGCATGAAAGACCTGCTTCCTGTATTGGAAAAAGTCGTTCAGTCGGGTCGGCCGCTGCTCATCATTGCCGAAGATGTTGAGGGCGAAGCCCTTGCTACCCTCGTAGTGAACAAACTGCGTGGCTCGCTGAAGATTGCTGCGGTTAAAGCTCCCGGCTTTGGTGATCGTCGTAAGGCTATGCTCGAAGACATCGCCATCCTTACCGGTGGTACCGTGGTTTCCGAAGAGCGTGGATACAAGCTGGAAAATGCTACCCTCGACTACCTCGGTCAGGCTGCCAGCGTAACCATCGACAAAGACAATACTGTTATTGTTGACGGTAAAGGTTCTGCCGATGACATTCAGGCTCGTGTGAACCAGATCAAGGCGCAGATTGAAACTACAACCAGCGACTACGACAAAGAAAAACTCCAGGAGCGTCTGGCCAAGCTGGCCGGTGGCGTTGCGGTTCTCTACATTGGTGCTTCTTCTGAAGTTGAAATGAAAGAGAAGAAAGCCCGTGTGGAAGATGCGCTGCATGCTACCCGCGCTGCTGTTGAGGAAGGTATTGTTCCTGGTGGTGGTGTGGCGCTGCTGCGTACCGCTCACGTTATTGACGAGCTGAAAGCGGATACCGCTGATGAGAAAGTTGGATTTGATATTGTCCGACGCGCGATTGAGTCGCCGCTGCGTACGATTTCAGCCAACGCCGGTGTTGAAGGTTCTATCGTGGTGCAGAAAGTAAAAGAAGGCAAAGATGCTTTCGGTTACAATGCACGTACCGAAGTGTACGAAGACCTGATCAAAGCCGGTGTTATTGATCCTACCAAGGTTACCCGCACGGCCCTTGAGAACGCAGCTTCTGTGGCAGGACTTCTGCTTACGACCGAGGCTGTGGTTTCCGAGAAGCCAAGCGAAAAAAATGACGCTCCGGCTATGCCAAATCCGGGTATGGGCGGCATGGGCGGCATGGACTTCTAAGAAATCCACCGTTTGTTCCTTTCGCCCACGGGTGAAAAATATAAGGCCGGACTCCGCAAGGGGTTCCGGCCTTTTTTGTGTGATATACCTATCCATTCGATTTTAATTACACACCAAACAATTGATTTTATTTACTTATCATACAGACAAGTAGCTTAACTCTTACGTATTGAAATACGTCTTTAATGCCGTTTATTTTATCGTTATTCACATTGTTTGGTATGTCGGTATTGAATTCAGATGACATGGCTGAATCGAATACTCCACAACAAAAGCATGTATCATACTCTTGTCAGAGCGAAATTGCCCAAGCCAGGCAAGTTCACACAGAAGAAGTGACGAATGGAAATCTTGAGGTTCTGGCACCTAGTTATATGGAATCCTGGATGCGGTCGGGTACAAGAGCGCTACCAGTTTTCGGAAAGTCCATGAAGAGCGCTTCGGGGAGCATCCTTTGGGGTGAAATTCGTCCATTTGGCACGTTTGCGTAGATGATTGGCAAGCCTGCGCAGGTAAATGTGATTATCATAGTTTATCAATCGGAAACACTTAGATTCAGATCATCATGCTCTCGCATTTTTTCAAGTTTCGTAATTGTATTGCAGTATTACTAATCTGTAGTACTTCGATAGTGTTAAATGCCCAAACCTCCTCACCTAAAGTTGCGGTGGGCGAAAGGCACAGCCTTGTGCTTACCGACGATGGCACGGTCTATAGCTTTGGAACCGGTGAATATGGCGCGCTGGGGCAAGGCAAAGACAGCCTCAACGACATCGCCAATCCCATTACCAGCTCCTCGCTGGCGGGAAAAACCATTATAGATGTGGCGACCTCTGCCAGCCACACACTGCTGCTCGCCTCCGACGGTAGCGTGTACAGTTTTGGAGATAATGGATATGGACAACTGGGGCAGGGCGATACACAATCTCGCCGCTTTCCCACACAGATTACCGCCGGGGGTATCGATACCCTTACCATTACCGCCATAGCCGCCGGTTCTGAGACCAGCATGCTCTTGAGCGAAGAAGGCATCGTCTATGTGTTTGGTACAAATAATATTGGAGCATTGGGAACCAGAAACTTGCCAAGTCCTATTTTAAGCCCTGCACCGTTGGCGCATGCCAATATTGAAGGCTATACGTTCAAAGCAATTGCTCTTGGGGGAGAAGGAGATAGTTCAACCAGTTTTTTTATCGCGGATAATGACTCCGTTTTTGCTATGGGCGTTAATGGCCAAGGGCAGCTGGGATTGGGGAATTTTGACTTCAAAGATGAACCCACGCTCATCCCTTCTTCTCAGTTTGGCGGGAAAACCATTACAAAGATTGTTGCAAGCGGACTAAATACCTTAGCCCTCGCGAGCGACAGCACCGTTTTTAGCTGGGGCTCCTTTGCTGGTGGGCTTTTGGGGCAGGAAAACCCGTCTTCCAATGTGCCCAACCCTACCCTCCTTTCTCACTCCAATTTAATGGGTAAAAAAATCGTAGATTTGGACGTTATCGTTTCTAACGTAGAAGACCGAGCTTTTTTGGTGGCCTCTGACGGGACGGTGTTTGCCTTTGGGGAAGGGGAAACGGGATCTTTGGGTTTGGGTATAAATTCGGGACAGATCGATGTTCCCACCCCAATCACCCACAGCAGTCTGGCTTCCAAACACATTGTACAGGCCGTGGCGGGAGTAGACCACAGCCTATTTTTAGCCTCGGATGGCTCCGTCTTTGCCTCTGGCTACGGACGTTCGGGCCAGCTGGGTTCGGGCTATGCACAAACAACCACCGTTCCCATGCCCGTAGATTCCACCCACTACGCAGGAAATACCATCACAGGCATAGCAGCAGGGAATGAAAACAGTTTTTTACTGGGCGACGACGGCACCGTCTATAGTTTTGGTTATTATTCACCTGGACCTCTTTTCAGTGAACTTCAATTAGGCAGGGAGGGTTTTCAGAACGTACCAAGGCCAAAGGCCATAGATCATCCCAACCTGAACGGGCACCGCGTGGTAGATGTGGTGGCGGGCGGGTACCGCTCCTTTTTGCGCACCGAAGCAGGCAAGGTGTTTGCCTTTGGACTTAATTCGTACGGAGGACTGGGTAACGGAGACAGTCTTAACGTGTACGTGCCGGTGATGCTTGACCACCCCAATCTTGCTGGAAAAAAAGTGGTGGATGTAGCCACGACCTATAGCGGAACAGGCAATTCCAATCGTGGTCATACGCTGCTGCTAACCGATGAGGGCTCGGTATTTGCTTTTGGGGCAAACGACTACGGGCAGCTGGGGTTGGGAGATTTTGAAGACCGCAATGTGCCTACCGAGCTTACGCATTCCAACCTTTCCGGTAAAACCATCACCCATATTGCAGCGGGCGCGTTGCATAGTATGCTGCTGGCCTCCGATGGCAGCGTCTTTCTCTGGGGCGAGGGCGGCGCGGGCGAGATGGGCTACGGAAATACCGACGATCTGAACGTGCCTACGTTGGCCACCCACGTGACCTCACTTGGTAAAACCTATGCCGGTGGGGCTATTGGCTATCAGAGCTCGAATAATCGTTTTCCTCACTTTATCCTGCTTGCCAGCGATTCGACCGTGGTGAGCTTCGGGGAAAATGGCAGAGGTCAGTTAGGAATTGGAAGCCAAACTGACACCTATACCCCTACACTCATTAGCAGCGCCAATATTGCCGGAAAGAAACCTATAGGAGTACAAGCCGGCTTTCAAACAAGCATGCTGCTTATGGATGATGGGACGGTATTTAGTTTTGGTATTGCATCTCGAGTCGGGTTCGTTGTGCCAAGTTTTATCGGATACCCCGAACCCACCCAGGTTATTGGGGAGCATATTGCCGGGCGGCGGGTTACGGACATTGCGACCAATTACAGACACACCTTAGCCGTGGTGGATGAGGGGACCATTTTGAGTTTTGGTGAGTATTCTCCCTCTTCTACGAACTTTTTGACGAACGCCTACGGCAATGGTTTCCCGGGCTCTGATCAACGCCAGCCCACGCCCATCGAAAACTTCAACTGGCTCACTTCGCCCATTCCTTCCGCTAACCTCGCTCTGCACTTAGACGCCGGGCGCGGGCTCACCACCTTTGGAGATTCTCTGAACACCTGGAGCAACTTAAACCCAGGGGCAGGCGACGGCACGCAGTCGAGCCTGGCCCTGCGCCCTGTCGTGGCGGATTCAGCCATTAATAACCTTCCGGCCATTCGTTTTAACGGAAACAACTCATTTCTTACCCTTCCTGATGCCTCAGATTTAGGCATTCAAAATGCGGACTATGAGCTGTTTGTGGTGGCACAATCCAGCAATCCGGATATCCAGTTTTTAATGAGCGGTGAAACTTTCGGCCAACATGAACTGCATCTCAATGGAGATGCTGGTGCTCGGTTTATTCCCGTATCGGAGTCTGGTAATTTTGTGGATGTTGGCGCGGCGGGAGATTTTACCGACGGAAGCGCGCGGCTCTTTCACGTGCAGGCCACAGATGCTTCCGGCAGGCTCAGCGTAAACCGGATGCTAGCTACCCTCCAAGGTACCAACTCTCACAGTCCAAATGGCGGGGAACTATATCTCGGCAGACGTACTGGTGGTTCCTTTCCCCTTGACGGCGACATTGCCGAGGTGATTATCTACCGGGGCATACTCTCCGATTCCGACCGCGGCCGTGTTGAGGATTACCTGTTCGCCAAGTACGGTATCGTGAATCAGGTGAACGAGTCGGTTATCCTCACCGGTACCGAAGGCTGGCGACTACTGGCTTCCCCGGTGGTTGATGCGGGCTTTGGTCCACTGCTCTCAGGTATCTGGACGCAGGGATTCCCCGGCGCGAATTCCCCGGATTTCGGCACACCCAATGTGTATTTGTGGGATACGGGTACCGCAGATAACGATCCCTCCAACTGGTCGCCCCTTGCCGACCTGGCCGCCGTGCATCAACCCGGCACCGGCGCGCTGGTCTACGTATTCAGCGACGATGACTTTAACGAAGAAGGCGATGCCGGCTTCCCTAAAACGTTGTCGATATCGGGCATTGAACCCTTGGGTACCCAAACGCTCAACGACAGACTGAATCCCAACGTTTCGGGATGGACGCTGCTGGGCAATCCCTTCCGCTACGACATCAACTGGGACTCCTTCACCCGCGATAACCTGTCCGACGCGGTGTATGTGTGGGATCATAACGCAACCCAATGGAAAACCTGGAACGGAAGTACGGGTGAGCTCAGCGACGGTCGCATCGGCGCATTTAATGCCTTTTTTGTGGAAACAATGGCCGCTGATCCGGCGCTGTCGATTCCCGATGGGGCACGAACCTACGAAACCGGATCGTTTCTGGGCAAGCGCATCGGCGAAGAGCCCGTTGCCTTCTCGGTGCAGGTGCGCCACGAAGACGGTCTAAGCAGCACGGCATGGGTTCACTTCTCCGAACAGGGTGATTTTGGCATCGATACAGCTGACGCGTATAAGCTCGTTCCACTGAGTCCATCGTTTGTATCGCTGGGTAGTCTGCTGGAGGACGGCAGGGTGCTTGATATTAATCACCTGTCACTGGGTGCAGCGCTTTACAACATTCCCCTGCAGCTGGATGCCAGTGTGGGTGGATCCTTCACGTTCTCGCTGGGAGATGCCGGTCAATTGCCAGAAGGCTGGGTGGTGAGCGTGCACGACAGCGAAACGGACGTTACCACGGTACTTGACGAGTCCTACCACTTTGTGCTGGATGGGCCGCTTGCGAAAACGGCTGTAGGAGGTCCTGCGCCTGACGAGCTCATAGCTCCGGGCAAGCTGGCTACACCGATGCAGGCCAGCACGCAGGATGTTCGCTTTACCTTGATTGTTGCGTCATCACAAACCGTGAGTATCGATGGCATCCCGGACCTGCCCGCACACGTAGCCCTTGATCAGAACTATCCGAATCCGTTTAATCCCAGTACCACCATCAACTATGCGCTGCCGGAGGTATCCAGTGTACGACTGGATGTGTTTGATGTGATGGGCCGACGTGTGGCTGCCCTGGTTAACAACGACCAGCACGCCGCGGGTTATCATACCGTGAGTTTCGATGGCAGCAGACTCGCCTCGGGCGTATATGTGTACCGCCTCCAAACCGGAAACACCGTGATCACGCGCAAACTCACGTTGGTTAAATAGCGGCACCGACACAGAACAACCTCCTCAACCTCTGCCCGTCTGTAAAAAGATGGGTGAGGTAAAGCAGAATTCTATAAAGCACCGCACTAATTGGAACCCCGTTTCAATACCAGGTGTGAACAAAAGCCCGGGTACCATGCAGCCAGTGGTTCATTTCAGCGTTGCTTCCGCCCATCAACATGACCGCAGTGTTTGGATTCAACCGATAAATCTGAGGTATGTATTTTCGCCCAAATGCGGCGTGTTGAAAATTATTTAATGAGTGTCATGGGTTGTACCGCCTGCCAGCGCTGCCCGTCTTCAGCCAGAACGCTGATTTCCGCAAAGTAGACTCCCGATGCAAATCGCTGCATATTCAGCATTTGTTGATGTCGACCTGCCGGCAGGGCATTCAGCTGTACGGAGAGCATGCTTCTCCCCAGAATATCGTACACGGTTATGCTCACATCCCCGGCCGATGGCATGTCAAAGGGCAGGGAGGTAGTTGGATTGAATGGGTTCGGGTACACCGGTTTTACAGCAAATTCCCGCGGTAAATCCGATCCGCCCGGCTCCGCTGACGTAACGGTGAGCGCATCGGCACCGGTTTTCATGGGTTCACGGTTTCCAGCGTGGTCAAAAGCCAGGGTAAAGAATCGGTAGGCAGATGCGGTAGTGCTCTGGCTCAGGTAATGAGGTCCATCGTTATCTACGTCGATTACACGCTCAAAGGGGCCGTCATCGACCGATACATATAAATCGGCACGGCTGAAACCGGCGCCCTGATCACTTCCGCTCCAGTTTATTTCAAATACACCATCCTCAACCGATACCAGGACATCGCTTTCAGGCAGATCTGCGTCAACGGTGTTGAAAATCGGGGGCGTATCAATAGGAGGGTTACTGTCGAAGAAAATCGACGCTTCGGCATGAATTTCATCGCCGGTAACAGCCTGCGGGTTGGCACGGATGCTGTAGTTCACAAATCCCTCCCCGACCCCGGTGCTGTCGTTGACGGCCAGGTACCCGACCAGCGGATTAACAGGGATGTCGCCCGTGGCCGGATCAATGGAGCGAAACAGCCAGATGGCCTCCCGGCTCTGCACGTCGATTCCCGCCACCACGTCGACAAACAATCCCATGGACGCGCGAAGGTCGAGCCGTGCGCTGTAGGTCGACACATTGTCGGGTACGGAGAACGTGGTATCCGCAAAACCAAAGGTACCCAGCCGAAATGCGCGGATATCAGCAGTTTCATCGAGCGGGTGTACGATGCGTACAATCTGCGCCGGTGCGCTGGCCAGTTCGGGATCGTTTTCGTAACGGATTTTATACTCCAGCGGCTGGGTTATTCCAATCCAGCGCTCCTCGCCAAATCCCTCGGGACCGATTATGTCATTCGGGTCTTTGGATTCTACCGCCTGAGTGGTGCTGAAACTGTTGACATAGCGGTTTCTATCCGAAGTGAGCGGATCCAGCTGGGACTGTATGAGTGATGTTCCCTGTTCTATGGCGGCATCCCTGGTGTTGATTGTACCTTGCATGGTCAACAGGGTGCCACTGACCATGGTACCCAGTGCAAACCCGGTGGCAAGCAGTCCTGTAGCGGGATTGGTGTATAACGCTGCAACCAGCAGATACCCGGCCGCACCTCCTGCGGCAGTTCCCAACACCCCGGTAAAGGTGGGCTTACCCCCATCGGCAAAAATGGTTACCAAATCTACCAGTCCCTGGTAACCGGCATCTTTCATCATGGCCCGTTCAGCAGCCGCTTCAAAAAGGTCGTCAACAAGACGTTCGTACATGTCGTTGAGTATCCGGAATCCCACGGCCGATTCAATATCTGCCCGGGCGCCACTCCGCGTGAAATCACTTTCGGGCATGGGAATGACTTTGGTGGAATGAGTGATGGTGCCCCCCATGCCTCCCGTCTCCGGTGGTGGTGCAATGGCATCATGCATAACGCGTACGCGAAAACGGACACGGGCTCCGGGGGGGATTTCATAAAACCAGTAGGGGATGACGTGGGCATCGCCGATCTGCATCGTATGCCCATAGTTCTGATACCCTCTGGGCATATCGTGCACCAATTCGGGAAACTGCTCATCAATCCGGACGAACTGCACCGGGTCATAGTTGCCCTCGAAACCTACAGCATTAATGCCGAAAAGCTCTACCATCACGAAGTGATCCAGTGCATTGGTATCTCCGTTATTGATGATAGTAACGGTAAACTCATATTCTTCCTGACTTCGTATGAAATTCGGTGACTGAACCAGGGTCTGCACGTCAGGACCCGAACCGGTGATGATTTCAAAGCCATCGGTGAGCCGGGTTTCGAGTCCATCCGGTGTTACAGCTACCATGTCGTACATCCCGATATCAGCGCCATCGAGCTGAAACCTGGCCAGAATTTCATTGCGACTTCTGAGTACCGTTTCAAATGCCTCGATGCGCGTGCCCGAGGGGTCCTGCATGTACACCATCGTACTGTCGGTAAAGCGTGAACCATGAATACGTACCGTGACCGGACCTACATTTCCGCCAAGGGCGGGCAGTACTTCCCGGATTTCAAACCCGCGGACCTGCACATCCAGGGTTACCGCGGTCGTATCTGTGTTGCTGTTCTCCATTTGAACCATAGCGTAGTACGTTCCTTCTCTGGAGTCGGAAATTGCCAGCGATTGCGGCGAGGTGAAGGGTTGTGTAGCCGATCGGTCGTGCCGCACGCGTGTGGGCGTTTCACCATAGCTGACAAACAGGTTTAAGGTAGCCACAGAACCGTCTTCAGTGCGCGCCGTGAACAGGAGGTCTTGTCCGGCAGGGGCCTCAAAAGTGAAATATCGGGCATCACCCGGCTGAAAAAGGGTTTGAACCTGCGTATCAGCGGTTAATGCAGGCAGACGGACTTCCAGGCTATCCGTGCTGAATAAGGTGTTGTTCGACAGGTCGGTTTCGGGAATCGTGGTTCGGATGTTTGTGCGGATGCCAACCTGATAAAAACCCGGATCTACACCGGGCATCGGGCTGGTGAGGGTTCCATCGAAATGGCTTGCTGCAGTCTGCGAGGCATCTACTCGCTGTTGCATACGCATGCGCTCACCCGGTGCCAGGTCAATGTCGCGCTCAGCTACACCCAGAAGAATGGCATTTCCCAGTGTCCGGTCATCATCACGGCTGTCAACCAGATATACCCCATCACGAATTCGGCCCCGGGCGGTGTTGGCACCGGTGTTTTGGATTTCCCACTGCACGGTAAAGGGCTCTCCGGCAACGGTATTTTCAGGAATCAGGATGTCAGAGACCACCAAATCCGTAGTGGGCGTCAGTCCGGGCGTTACCGGAACAATCAGGGTATTATTTTCTGCAGCCTGATATTCGTAGACCCGGTTTCGGGTATCGGTTTTAATGACCCAGAAATGGTCACCGTCAAGTTGTACCGGCACCTCGATTTCAACGGTGGCGGTGTAGGAACTGTCGGACTGCAAGCCACCCGTGTGGCTCCATCGCGCCAGGGGCCGTTGCAATAAGGCATCATCAGGATTTTCCACCAGATAGATGGTGTCGAACCAATCGATGTCGCCGGTTTCGTGCTCTCCCTGATTGCGGACGGTCCAGCTGACCGTTCGTATTTCACCGGGAGCAACCGAATCGGGTACATCGGAGTTGATAATTACCAGATCCCTGCGCGGACCTGGATCCATGGCAATCGGGGTGTCTGACCAGGCCGTGACGGTCTCGGAAAGGTTGGTTCCAACCACCGGGTAGGTCAGCGATATGGCAGCGTAATGGGGCTGATCCAGTCCATCGGGTACTCTGAAACTCCGGTTTCGTTGCCGCTGCTCGCCCGACTGCAATCCAGAAGCATGTACTACTTCACTGAGTATAATGGCTGACTCAGCTGTACTGTCTTCCGGAATCAGCATGACCTGCTCGGTCCAGGGCTGATTTAACATACTGCCTGCCCCGGTATTTTCAACCGTCCAGCGCAGGTCAATCGGTTCGCCGGATATTCCCTGTTCCGGTGTCTCTATTGCGCTGACCGCCAGTGTTGCGCCGGCATACGGTGCTACCTGAAAGGATGCTGTTCCCGATACATTATTGCCGGATGCCGGCCATTCAAAAATGGTCGAGTCGGCGTTTGCCTGAACAAACAGGTAGTAGTTTCCTTCAGAAACAGATGGTGGAATACGCAAACGATGGGTCAGCTGTCGGGCGGACCCGACTTCCAGATCAGCTGCATCGTTATGAGAGCCGACCTGTATAGCATTGTCAGCATCAAAATCGGCCGTTTCCGACAGATAAAAACGATCGGTGCGAAGTCCCGTGGCCGTGGCCTCACCCGTGTTGGTAACCTCCCAGTCAACCCGAAGCAGCTCGCCGGCGGCAGCTTCCCCGGCAACGTTAACCTGCGTTGCAGCCAGATCGGGATAGGCGTTTAGTTCCACGTCAACCGGACCCAGGGTTCTGACGTTATTATCGGTAAAAGTATGTTCAAAGACCTGGCGGGTGTAATTCGTGAAGAGGTGCAGATAATAGGTGCCCTCCACTCCGTCAGGGATTCGTATTATGGTTTCCGTGTCAACGGAAGTGTCGGATAGCAGCCCGTCGGCCTGTTCAATGGTCGCCGTACGGAGCAGGTTGGCCGTGGTGGTGTCAAAGTCGGCCTCCGTCGATAGAAAAACGGCATCCTGCCATACAGGAGCGCGCGTGGCGCCCGGGCCTTCGTTGGCGGTTGTCCAGCGAACTGCATATTCCTGTCCGGAGGTTAACTGCGCGGGCTGTTGGGTACCGGGCTGCAGCGGTGCATCGGGGTTGGCGTCATCGGCCGGGAAATCGCTCAGACTTGCTTCGGATAGGGTGAGGTCGGGTGGTGGCGTCAGGATGATATCGATGGGTGCTGAGCTCCAGTTGTTCAGGGGGAATAAAAACTCAAAAACATCCCCATTGCGTGGTGTCCGGCGACCGTCCGGTTTATCGGTGAAGACAAACAGCCGCTGCGAACCCGTTAGGTGATCAGGAAGACGTATACGTCGTGTTACGGTGTACGATTCCCCGGGCCGAAGCGCGCCAACATGCTCGAAGGAGGTTACGAAATGATCGTTAACCTGCAGGAAATTACCGGTTAGTCCGAAGAAGTTGAAATCCAGCGCTTCACCTGTGCCGAGGTAGACCGCGTCAGTCCAGCGGGAAGGCGAGGTGGGACCTGTTCCCTGGTTGGTCACCGTCCAGCTCACGTCAATGCTGTCGCCGGAGAATGCTGTGGGTGTGACGAGGACGGACGACACCTGAAGGTCCGGGTAAGGACTTGTTGTCAGGGTAATCGGGATGGGTTCGGATGTATTATTTGCTGTTGTGTATTCCGGTATCCGCTGGCGGGCATCGGTTTGAACCAACAGGTAGTACGGCCCCTGCAGGAGCTCCGGCAGGGTTACGGTCTGGCTGACGGTATACACCTCGTCGGGTTCAAGCGACTGTACATTACTGAACTCCCCCAGGTTGTATTGGGTACCCCGGGTTGCGGAGGGTTCCGTGGACAGGATGACCCGGTCTACCCATTGTGCGGAGGTTGCGGTTTCACCCCGATTTTCAACCGTCCACTCCAAATCAACAGTAGCCCCGGAAAATCCGCCGGCAGGCGCTTCAGCCCGGGGGACATGCAAATCAGCGGGCAGCGTATATGTGTTTGGATGATTATCGGAGAGGAAAACCAATTGCAGATTGTCGGCAAGCCCCCCATCGGCCATAATGAATCGGGTTTCAATACCGGATGCGCCTTCCGGAATAACGATACTTATTTCATCGAACAGCATCCCGGTCTGTCCATTCCGGTCTTCCGGGGTAACATTGCCGATTACACTGCGCGATAACAGTCTTCGGCCGCTGTCCAGGATGTCGATTTCCAGACGAACGCTGTCCTGCTGGCCTGCAATGCCTCCAAACCACCCTGCCGCATACAGGGTGATGGAGCCATCCGCGAAGGCATCGGCAAAATCGCGTACGATGATATTTTTATTCAGCTGACTGTGCATAGCAGGGGCACCCCAGAGGAACTGATTTCCAAAATCGGTTCCATCGGCCACGGGTTCCACAACCTGATATCCATTCACCGTACTGCCCCAGGGCGATATCCTGATTTCACCTCGCAGGCTCTGAGTTTGGGGCAGTCCTCCTTCATACGGCGGACGATATCCGAACGCAGGTACGTCAACCGGTCCCAGTTCGGCATCACCATTCAGCAGGAAATTGGCCCCGAAAAAATTCTCTTCAAGGATGGAACCCGGGGATTGAGAAAAGACAGGCAGTGCGCAAAAATACAGCACGCCAAGCAACAGAATACGTTTCATAAAGCTGATTTTGAAGGAATAAGACATGGGTTTATACCCATAAGCGCCCTATACTTTCAAAATGCGACAACCGATTGCCCGCTAAGCGATGGTTATTCCCTGTTTCGTTTCATCCATTTCAGCAGGAGCGCGGCCGCTGCCATCCCGCCCCGATCGTTCAGGTGCATCCCATCGATGAGGGTGTAGTACCCATAGTGGTCCGAGATCTGATTCCATGACTGCATGAGCACAAACCGGCGGTAAGGAGCAATCTTGATTTCCCGTTCCACTCGCCTGGATGTGTAGCCTTTCCGCTGTGGGAACCGGCTGGTACGCGTATGAACAATGCTGTTTCGCTGCGCCGGGTCATCCCTTTCAACGGTGTCGGTTAAGTTCGGGCGTTTAGCATCAGCAGGGTTGTTGCTCACGAGCCTTCCCTCGCCGGCAGCGGATGAGGCACCCGTGCTTTTATCCGCCGGATTACCATCTTCGGAATCGACCGCATGCATGGTCTGAATAATCCGTTGCTGCGCCTCGTGCAGCTCCAGCACCGTTATCCCGAAATCCGAACACAGCTGCATCAGCCCTGCATTGTAGTGCCGTACCGTTTGATTGATGGGGTCTGAGCTGACCTCCCCGATCATGGGAATGGTATAGACGGCGATGCGGGCCCGGGTTTCCTGCCGAAGCCGGTGCAGCATAGCCTGCATGGCGTTGAGGTAACCTTGTCGGTCGAGGGCGACATCGGCGGGAATGGCTTTCGACCGGCGGTAGGAGGCTTCCATCGAGGCCGACTGAGCGGCATTGACATCGTTGGTCCCGGCCAGGATGGTCACGGTATCAGGCTGGCAGGCAATGACATCGTCCAGGCGCCGGAGCATGTTCCAGGCGGTGTCTCCGTTGATACCCGCGTTGACCACTTCCCAGCCGGAGGGGATGTCCTGACGAACCCGGTGCACGTAGTCATCGCTGCATCGGCCGTGCGTGATGGAGTCGCCCAGACAGACGAGCACCTTATCGGGGTAGTCGGCGGTTTTTTTCAGCTTGTTGTCCGGCAAAACCGAACCCGGTGGTGTGGTGCCGGCGCTCAGTGAAGGGTTCCGGTCTCCGCCAGGGGCGTGCTGTATGCCGGGTGGTGCGGTATGGTCCATATCCGCGCCCGCTTGCGGCGTCGACCGGCAGGAGGAATCTGTTAGCGTTGCTGCGGGCGTTTCGTCCCGGTCATTGGTAAATTCAGCGGCCTCACTCTCGCTGATCCAGTTTTGCAGTCGCTGCAGGGGAGTGGTTGGTTCCGGCTTGTTCACCGGCTCATAATACCGCTCCCGAAATGCAGCGGGATGCATATGAGGCAGCTCGCCCCCCCGGGCGTAGACCTGACGCCGGAGGAGGCGATACCCACCCCAGAAGATAAAGGCATACAGCAGGTAGGGAAGGACCGTTAGCAGCATCAGTTGGTGTACAGGGAGAACGGATTCAACGCGCGGTCCAGCAATACAGCCATTTCCCGTCGGGTTACGGTCTGTGAGACCGTAGCCGGCGTCCATTCTTCTGCCAGTTTCTGTGACAGAACCCAGGCCGAAGCCAGGTCCGCTACCTGTTCGGCGCTCAGGGTCCCCTCGGGAGCCCCGGGCCGACCAGCCCACTCCCATACTGCCCGCCGCGCCAGCGACTGGTCAACGGGTCGGTTCGAGCGATCCAGCATACCCAGGCGATGGGGATGGCCCATGGCGGCCAGTCGGGCATCAATAGCGGCCAGCTCTACACGATCAACGGGGTTATCCGGATAGAACCAGGTTCGATTGGCCCAGGCCACCGGTTCACCGGTTCCCTGCATAACTCCGGAAAGACCAACGCGCTGAATCGACTGAAAATCGGGCTCTTCCGGGGTTGTATCGGCGAAGGGCATCAGCCAGGTACCGGCATCCAACAGGGTTTGCTGCAAGGCCCGAAGGTCAAGATCGCGGGGCTCAACGCCTTGCGCCGCACTCATCGCCGCCGCCGCTCCGGCCGCCTGTCCCAGTAGCATGACCACCGGCTGAAGGCGCGTAGCCCCATTGACTACATGGGTAACGGAAATACTTTTCTCGGCCACGATGAGTCCGTTCACCGATTCCGGTATCATGGTGTAGTAAGGTACGTTATAGGATGGAATCCGGGGTTTGTCCTCGGTACGGGCATCTACGCGAAGCCCCTCCGGCTTGCGCTCATGGTGCAGGTCGAGCGGATAGTCGCCCACGGCAATTCCCGCCATGAACCGTCCGGCGGCATCCTCGCTGTAGGGATCAATGAGATCCTGGGTGCGAAGCGTCTGCACGCCCACCACGCGCCGGCTTTCGCGGATGTAGGGAAGCAGCGGGAAGTGATCTTCGGTGGGGAACACATCCTCCGCGATACCCATATTTTTGTAGCCACCCACGGTCTGCAGGTGGTAAATCCATTGAAGGGTGAAGTTCTTGGCTTCTTCCAGCGCGATTTCACGCTCCTCGGCCGACATTTCCAGCAGGTCGACAAAATAATCGTTGCCGTGGATAGGCCAGTTGATCATGAAATAGTTGTTGGGCAGTTCCCCGTAATTGAACATGTACAGGTCGGCACCGCTCTCGGGCCCGCAGGGTACCACGTCACGGTCGGGATCACTGCACAACTCCTTGCACGTACAGTCGAAGGCGGCCGGATCGTATCCTTCCGGTTCCGGGATGGTCATGTCGGCATCCGGACCGAAATCACGCAGGATGGCCACATAGGTCAGGTCCTGAATCAGGGCATTGCCCACTTCCGGGGCGAAGGTATCGCCGTAGTCAGCGCGCGGTTCCCATCCGAATCGGTAATTGGCACCCGACATCGCCAGGGCGTCGCCGTATTCGTCGGCGGCGATGGTTACCGTGGCGTTAACCTGCAGTTTCTTGCCCTCATCGCCGGTAAAAATAGCCCCGGTTACGCGGTTGCTGTCTTTGATGATTTCCGTCAGTCGGTAGCCGTGCAGGCGCACAATCTGGTTTTCTTCCTCCATCATATCAGCCAGGATGCGTTGACCGACATGGGGTTCAAACAGGGTATTGCTCACCCAGCCGGTTTCCACGGAATCGGGTCCGCCGTAATGGGCATACAGATGGGAGCGGAACTCGCCCCAGAGTCCGGATGGCATCCTGTGGTTGCCGTCAATGGCGGCTACACCGGCGGAGGTCAGCATACCGCCGACCCAGGGAGTTTCTTCCACAACAACAACATCGGCGCCGAGTCGGGCCGCCTGAATGGAGGCCATGGTACCACTGGCGCCGGCGCCGATGATCAGCACATCGGTTTCAATTTGCTGGTGGCCGGGCGGGGAGCAGGCCGTGAGCGCCGCAATCACGAACGCGGAGAGGAGGAGTCGCAACATAGTAGTAAGGATAAACGTGGTTTGGGGTTGGATGAGCCGGTAAAATACAAAAACGGGGGCAATTTCGTGACACCAGCCGGCGCGCGCGTCATAACGCGCACCGGCTTCCGGGTGGTGTCTGTGGAGTCACTCAAGAAACATCCCTCTCAAACCACGAACCTATGAACAGAATAGTTAACACATCACTGCAACGGCCTGCTTTTCACACAAGGCCGAAGCTGTATCACAAAAAATCATGGGGACTATGGCAGTATGTCAAAACGGGAGGGTTGCCCGGATAGCCATGCATACCGCATCATCCGTATCCATACGGACAAAAATCGTAGCTGAATGTGATTTCCGGACGGTTTCCGGATGCTGCTGAGAAAAGCGTTGTGGCGTTTACCGCCGTGGAAGCTGTCTCTGAAACAAGCCGGTTGATGTCGGGAAAGCACCTTCAGAGACGATTGCGGTAAGTGAAACTACACAAGCAGCATCACCTGGAGCGCTCCACATAGCCCATTCCCATGGATTATGTGACAGTAGACGGGATTCAGCCCGGACTACCAACCATAACTGCTTCCGACACGGTTATGATTTCGGCAAATCGCCCCATCAGTTGTCATTAACGGTTTCGGTACCTCGTACAACTTACCTGGCGTTTGCACCTCTTCAGGAATGAGAAAAATATACTAAACGAAATCATAGTGGCAAAAAGAAAAAATAGATCCCGGTACACGGTGTTAGTAAACCCAGCCAGTTACAACCAGTCTAAACGACGGGGCGGCGAGTTAGCTACGGCACGAATTTCGGTATTGACCCGGCGTTTGTCCGAAGGTTTTTTTGAAGGTCTGGGCAAAATGGGTCAAACTTTTATATCCGAACTCGTAGCAGGTTTGGGTAACACTGTTTCCCTTTCGCAGCAACTGAGCCGCTTTATGCATGCGTTCGCGGGTGATAAACTCCACCGGTGAACAGCCTATTTCCTGCTGAAAATGACGATACAGACTGGCCCTGCTGACACAGGCAACGCGTTCAAGGTCTTCAATTGCGATACGTTGGTGCAGGTTGGCACGAATGTATTGGATTACGGCCTGCAGACCGTTAGCAGGTGATGTGTTCGAGCTTTCCAATAACACCTTACGTGCCTCAGACTGGAGCATATGAATTATCAGACGGGATGTATTCAAGTCGATCAAAACATCCCGGTACGGCTGTTCATCGGTGAAGCAGTGTATGATATGATCCAGGTTCTGATTTAACCGATGGGTATTACTGAAATGCGCATAGTGCCGGTCGTTGAATTCCCATGCTCCTGTATCCTGTAATCGGGGATAATTCTCATTGAGTCTGGCCACAATTTCCTGAACCTTGTCGCGGTCGATTTCAATGGTCACGCACTGGGTTGGCTTGTTCAGGCCTGCATCCGGAAAATCTATGTAAATGGTCTGACCGGATGGAACTACCAGCGATTCATCCGGCACAAAATCAAAGGTAGTATGATCGTCCATGTGGATGACTTTCTTGCCGGTAATCATGCCACAATACAGCGGATTGCCGGCTGTAAGTTCAACCCGCTGGCATATTTGAAAGGTGTCATAAATCGAAAATTCAACGTCTTTTCCGCCGTAAACACGACGGTTTTCGATGAGTTTATCCGGCTTGGACGGAAAAGGTAATGCTTTAATCATAGACAACGACCAGGACCAGGTGAGGGAGAATGTTGAGACAATACCGATAACAATTGAGACGATTCAGAATGTCTGGCAATTGGTTATATGGTATCTATAAAAGCGCTTTTTTACCAAATTAACAAGGAGATCATATGTTACACGAAACACCCGAATTCAAACCGAAATACGATAACTTCATCGGAGGCAAGTTTATACCGCCGGTAGACGGCGAGTATTTCGGTGCAAATTCACCCATTGACGGCAAAGATTTTGCCCAGGTAGCGCGTTCTAATCACAAGGATATCGAGCTTGCCCTGGATGCAGCCCACGCTGCTGCCGATTCATGGGGGAGAACATCGCCCACGCAACGTGCCATTATTCTGAATAAAATTGCCGATGTCATGGAGGCCAACCTCGAATACCTGGCCCGCGTTGAAACCGTGGATAACGGAAAAGCCATTCGCGAGACCATGGCCGCCGATTTACCCCTGGCCATCGACCACTACCGCTATTTTGCCGGGGTCATCCGGGCCGAAGAGGGAAGCGTTGCCGAACTGGATGAACATACGGTCTCCATGCTGATTCCCGAGCCGCTTGGCGTGGTGGGACAAATCATACCCTGGAATTTCCCGATCCTGATGGCTACCTGGAAACTGGCTCCGGCCCTTGCTGCCGGTAACTGTGTGGTCATGAAACCTGCAGAGCAAACACCGGTGAGTATTATGGTGCTCATGGAACTTATTGGTGATTTACTGCCACCGGGGGTTGTAAACGTAGTCAATGGATTTGGTCCGGAGGCCGGCAAACCCCTTGCTCAGTCTCCCAGAATCGCCAAGGTGGCTTTCACCGGCGAAACAACCACAGGCCGGCTTATCATGCAGTATGCGTCCGAGAATATCATCCCGGTTACCCTGGAGCTTGGTGGAAAAAGTCCGAACATCTTCTTTAACAGCGTAATGGATGCGGACGATGCTTTTCTGGACAAGTGCCTCGAAGGAGCGGCGCTCTTCGCCCTGAACCAGGGTGAAGTATGTACCTGTCCTTCACGGATTCTGGTTCAGGAAGACATCGCTGACGCCTTTATTGAGCGACTCATTGCACGGGTGCAGCAGATTAAACGAGGACACCCTCTTGATACCAGTACGATGGTCGGTGCACAGGCCTCGCGCGATCAATACGAGAAAATCATGAGTTACATTGATATCGGTAAACAAGAAAAAGCCGAAATTCTGGTGGGTGGCAATGCCTGGCAAAGCGCAGGTTCTGATATTAACGAGGGTTTTTATGTTGAGCCTACCATTTTTAAAGGTCATAATAAAATGCGCATATTTCAGGAAGAAATATTCGGTCCGGTTGCTTCATTGACCACCTTTAAGGATGAGGCTGAAGCACTCGAAATAGCCAATGACACACTCTATGGCCTCGGTGCCGGTGTATTCACCCGCGATATGCACCAGGCCTACACCGTACCACGAGAAATCAAGGCCGGAAGGGTATGGGTCAACTGCTATCACCTGTATCCGGCGCACGCCGCCTTCGGGGGATACAAGAAGTCGGGGTTTGGCAGGGAGAATCATAAAATGATGCTGGCCCACTATCGCCAGACCAAAAACTTATTGATTTCATACAACAAGAACGCACTGGGCTTCTTTTAAACCGTTATATAATTCATGCCTGCTCCGGTGGCCACTACCCCGGGGCGGGCTATTTTTTTCTGATACTTATGGATACCCGAAAAGTCATTATGACGGAGGCCGCAAAAGCGGTGGTTGCCGACTTGCATACACGCTACGGTCCGCTCATGTTCCACCAGAGCGGTGGATGCTGCGACGGTTCATCGCCGATGTGTTTTCAGCTGGGCGACTTCAAAACGGGGAGCTCTGATGTGCTGGTTGATGAGGTTGAAGGATGTCCGTTTTACATTGCCCGTGATCAGTATGAATACTGGAAATTCTCGCAGCTGATAATTGATGTTTCCCCGGGTCGGGGAGCAAGTTTTTCGCTCGAAATTCCCATGGGAGTCCGATTTATCGTTAAGTCCCGTCTATTTACGGATGAAGAATGGGAGGCCATTTCGTCATCCGATGAGGCAGATCTGATACAATGAGGAGTAAAAAAAACGCACCATCTTCACAGAACATGGTGCGTAAATCGTAGCCGGCAACCTGTATTCAGCTGCCGGATTGCTTCCTTAAAAGGGTCACCCTGCATGCGTACAGTTCAACACCCGAATCCGGGAACCGGTCTGTCGGAACGCGTATCCGCAGCATCTAAAAATGCCAGCGTACGAAGGCTTCCATCGCCTCATACTCGGCCAGTCCAAGCTCGTCATACAGGCGGGCCGTATTGCGGTTCCGGTCTTCCGCACGTTCCCAGAACTCGCGCTTGTCGGTGCCCTGGAACATGACATTATCCTTCTGCGACTGATGCTTGAAGATGGCAGTACGTTTGCGGATAAGCTCTTCCGGACTGATGGGCACGGCCATCTCGATTTCCTCGATGTCCCACTCATGCCAGGCTCCGCGATACAGCCAAACCCAGCAATCTTTCATGAAATCCTCGTTTTTGAGGTTCTGCACCGCAGCAAAGATGGCCTCCAGACACACCTTGTGGGTACCATGCGGATCGGCGAGGTCGCCGGCAGCGTAAATCTGATGGGGTTTAATCTGGCGGATGATGTCTTCTACAATCTTGATATCGGCCGGACCTACCGGGTCTTTCTTGACCTTGCCGGTTTCATAGAAGGGCATGTTCAGGAAGTGAATCTGCTCATCGGGTATGCCCACACTGCGGCAGCCCGCCTTGGCTTCGCCCCGACGAATCAGCCCTTTCATAGCCCGTATCTCCGGTGCGTCCACTCCGGCTTCCGCCTTGGCTTCCGCTGCCTTCTTGAAGGTGTCATAGAGGTTGAGCAGGGATTCATCGCTGACATCGAAAATATCAGCATAGTCGCTGATGAAATCCGCAAATCGCAGCGCATCTTCGTCAAATACCGCAATATTTCCGGAGGTCTGATAGGCTACATGCACCTCGTGGCCCTGGTCGACCAGACGGATGAACGTTCCCCCCATGGAAATCACATCGTCATCGGGGTGGGGCGAGAAAATGATCACCCGCTTGGGGAAGGGCGACTGCCGCTCAGGGCGGTTGCTGTCGTCCGCGTTGGGCTTTCCGCCGGGCCAGCCGGTGATGGTGTGCTGAAGCTGATTGAAAATCTTGATATTGATATTGTAGGCCGGACCGTGTTCGGTTACCAGTTCACCGAGTCCGTTTTCATTGTAGTCTTCATCGGTGAGTTTTAGCACGGCCTTGCCGGTTTTCTGACACAGCCAGACCACCGCCTTACGGGTGTTGAAATCGTCCCACTCGTGCGATCCTACCAGCCAGGGCAGCCGGTTGCGGGTCAGGTGGGATGCGGCCTCGTCGTCCAGAATGAACAGGGTGTTTTTGTGCTCCTGAAGGAAGGTAGCAGGAATCTGATCGTTGACCGGACCTTCAATGGTTTTCTGGATGATGGGTGCTTTGCTGTCGCCCCAGGCCATGAGCAGGATACGGCGGGCTCGCAGAATGGTGCTGACCCCCATGGTGATGGCCCGACGTGGAACGTTGTTCAATCCGAAAAAGGTAGCCGAGGCATCCCTTCGCGTGATGATGTCCAGCGTGACCATCCGGGTGATGGAGTCACGAATGGAACCGGGTTCGTTGAATCCGATATGACCGGTCCGGCCAATTCCCAGAATCTGGATGTCCAGTCCGCCGGCTTCTTCAATTTTGCGCTCATAATTGGCGCAGAACTCAAACACATCGCCCTGATCCAGGGTGCCGTCCGGAATGTGGATGTTTTCGGCGGGGATGTCAACATGCCGGAAGAGTTGTTCGTGCATGAAATTCACATAGCTGTGAACCGAGTCCGGCGGCATGGGGTAGTACTCGTCCAGGTTGAAGGTCACTACGTTTTTGAAACTGAGTCCTTCCTGACGATGCATGCGGATCAGCTCGTCATAAACGCGTACGGGGGACGATCCGGTTGCCAGTCCCAGGACCGCGTTGCGGCCTTCGCTCTGGCGTTGTTTGATGAGATCGGCAATTTCATGTGCAACGGCAATAGCCCCTTCGGAGGGACTTCCCACAATGACTGATGGGATGCGTTCGTACATGGTTTTTTCCGACTGTGTCGCTTTAAGTGCCATAATACGTGTAGGTTAGATGTAGATGATAATTCGGAGGTGCACTCCGGTATGATACTAAAAACAGCGAAAACTTGTTGGATGAATACGGGAGTAAACAGGCGATGGTGACTCCGGCCAGGTCAATTCCCCGGGATGGGTCGGGTGGCTTAAACGGATCCGCTGCCCCGGGGCAAACGGGAAATCCTGCACCGACCGATAAATCGGATGCCGGAGGCCCGGGGGAGGCTTCCGGCATCGGACAAGTACAGCTTACTGGGCTATTTCAACGTAATGGGCAAAGTCAACGCCGTCAACATCGTCAATGGCTTTGAGCTCTTCCTTATTGAGCTTTCGGTCCACACGGAAGGCGGTGATGGCTTCGTGCCCCTTGGCCGACCGACCCAGACTCAGTGCGGCGATGTTCACCTCGCGTTTGGACATCTCGGCGCTGACCGCAGCCAGCATACCCGGCTTATCAATGTTTTTGTACAGTACGATGATGCCTTTCAAGGCCAGCTCGATGCCGAACCCGTCCATTTCCACAATACGGTAGTCGTTTTCACCGAACTGGGTGGCTGCAAAATCCTTGAAGCGCGACTTACCCTGAATTTTGACACGGATCAGGTCGGAAAAGGTTTTCGACGCGCTGCTGGTGGTTTCCTTGAACCGAAGTCCGCGGAAGTCGGCCAGATACCGGGCGTTGATCAAATTCACGGCCTCATCGGAGTAGTTGGTCAGATACCCCTTGAGCAGGGAGTCGGTGAGTACCTCACCGTGCTGGGCACACTTGCCGTAGTACTCGATTTCCAGGAAGTCGGTGTTGTCCGGAACCACCTGGGCCACAAAATCACCCAGTTTTTCGGCCAGTTTCAGGAAGGGTTGTACTTCCTTATTGGTACTCAGGGCAATAGCCTTGCCATTGAGGGTGCCCTTGAAGCTTTTCAGCTCGAGGGTATCGGCAATCTGCTGGGCAATCTGCACCGCCACTTTCTCCTGCGCTTCCTCGGTGCTGGCGCCCAGGTGCGGAGTACACACCACATTGGGGTGCTTGAGCAGGGCATCGAAACCGGCATCGGGGGGCTCGGTGCTGTACACGTCCAGGGCTACGCCGCCAACCGTGCCGTTATCGAGCAGTTCAACCAGATCGTTCTCGTCGAAAATACCGCCCCGGGCGCAGTTGACCAGTCGGACACCCTTTTTCAGCTTGCCGGCGTTGGCTTTGGAGACCAGTCCGCGGGTTTTATCGGTCAGCGGGGTGTGCACCGTAATGAAATCGCTGGAGGCGAGCAGCTCCTCAATGTCAACCAGCCGCACGCCCATTTCCTGGGCTTTTTCATGGGTGGTGAAGGGGTCATAGGCGATGATGTCCATGCCGAAGGCATTCATCCGTTCCGCAACACCCGAGCCGATTTTACCCAGGCCAACGATGCCCAGTACCTTGCCCGAAAGCTCGGATCCGGTGTACTTTTTACGGTCCCAGGCGCCGTTTTTCAGCGAGCTGACCGCGTTGGGGATGTTCCTGGCCAACGACATGATCAATCCGCAGGTGTGCTCGGCCGTTGAGATGGTGTTACCATCCGGGGTGTTCATGACCAGAACCCCCATTTTGGTGGCCATGGGGATGTCAATATTGTCAACTCCAACTCCGGCGCGACCTACCACTTTCAGGTTGGGGGCCGCTTTGAGCAGTTCTTCCTGCACTTTCGTGGCGCTGCGCACCACAATACCGTCATAGTCTTTTATGCGTTCCAGCAGGGCGTCACCGGCCAGCTTGGGCTCCAGGTCGGCCTGAACCCCGCGTGCTTCCAGAATGTCCTTGCAGCTCGCATCGATGCCGTCTAATAGTAATACTTTATGTGCCATTGTGTTTCTGTTCCAGTTTATTCTGTGTCGTGGTTGTGTTCAACGAAGTCCGCTATGAGTTCCCTAACATCGTCAATGCCGTCTTTGCTCTCGGAGGAGGTGAGCAGCACCGGGACTTCGATATTCATGTTTTTGAGCATGCGCCGGGCCCCGGCAAGGGCCTTTTGCCGCTGATTCGCTGAGATTTTATCGGCTTTGGTCAGCACCACCGCAAACGGAATGGCGTTACTCCCCAGCCAGAAGATGAAATCGAGATCGAGTTTCTGCGGCTCGTGCCGCGCATCTACGCAGGATATAACCAGCCGCAGGGAAGGACGGTTCCGGAAATAGGTCCGGGTTTCGGTATCCCAGCGGTCGCGCTCGCTTTTGGAGACTTTGGCATAGCCGTACCCGGGAAGGTCAACCAGAAACCATCGCTCATCAATACGAAAATAGTTCATGGCCCGGGTTTTACCAGGCACGTTGGAGGTTTTGACCAGTTTTTTGCGACCTACAACGGCATTGATCAGCGAAGATTTGCCCACGTTGGAGCGGCCGGCGAAACAGATTTCGGGCAGGGTTACGGCCGGACAGTCGCGGTAGGCCGGGGCGCTGAGTACAAATTCGGCGGTTGTTGCACTCATCCGTTCAGGTCGTTTTCGTCTTTATCGATGCCGGACGTCACCGGTACGGGGTAGTTCCCTGTGAAGCAGGCCGTGCAATAATCCATGTCCGACTGATTGGCGAATTTCACGGCTTCTACCAGGCCCTGCGGCGATAAATAATGCAGGGTGTCAACGCCCAGGCTTTCGGCGATGCGGCTCACGTCCCGGTCGTACACATTGGCGATGAGCTCTTTGGGCGAGGGGAAGTCCATGCCGTAGTAACAGGGCTCAATAATGGGAGGGGAGCTTGCCAGAAAGTGAACCTCGGCCGGATTGGCCTTCCGGATCATGTCAACCAGGTGGCGTGAGGTGGTTCCCCGCACGATGGAGTCGTCAACGATGATTACGGGTCGGCCTTCGAGTACGCCGCGGACCGTGTTGAATTTGGTCCGGACCTTGAGTTCCCTCGATTCCTGTCCCGGGGAGATGAACGTGCGACCCACATAATGGTTGCGGATCAGGCCGATTTCAAAACGGCAGTCCTCGCCGAGCTTGTTGCTTTCGTTGGCATAACCCAGGGCCGCAGTGTTGGAGGAGTCCGGCACGGAAATAACTACCGGCTGTTTATCAGGATATTTGTTCAGCAGGAAACTGCTCAGGGGATGCTCTACGGCCAGCTGCCGACCAATTCGCCGTCTCACCTTATCCACATTCTCCCCGAAAATTCGGCTGTCAGGTCGGGAGAAGTACACAAATTCAAAAATGCAGCCGCTGGTAGGGGTGTTTTCCTGCCGGGGGATGAAAATCGACTGCATGTCCTGTTCGCTGGCTGCATTCCGGTCGATGACCAGGATTTCGCCGGGTTTCACATCGCGCACATACGTGATGTCATTAATGTCGAAGGCACAGGTTTCACTGGCCACAAACCAGCCGTCAGCCTTCTTGCCCAGCGCCAGTGGCCGGAAGCCGTTGGGGTCGCGCACGGCGATGAGCTTGTCGTCGGTGAGGATGACCAGGCAGTAGGCTCCGGTGACCTGGGAGACAGCGTCTACAATCTGCTCGATCTGACCGGATTTCTTGCTGTGCGAAATCAGATGGAGGATGAGCTCGGTGTCGGAGGTGGACTGAAACAGCACGCCTTCCTCGCGGAAGCGGTCGCGCAGCTGCCGGGCGTTGGTCAGGTTGCCGTTGTGTGCCAGGGCCAGGTTGCCGTCGCGGTAGTGTACGCGGAAGGGCTGGATATTGGCCGGATTCCGGGAGGAGCCGGAGGTGGAGTAACGGTTGTGGCCGATGGCTGTGGAGCCGAGGAGTTTCTCGGTAAAGATTTTTTTGTTGTCAAAGACATTGAGCACCAGTCCGAAATCCTTGTGCAGGGGCATGACCGGCCGGCGGTGGTGTTCGTCGTAGGTAGCGGTGACGATTCCCGCAGATTCCTGTCCGCGGTGTTGCAGTGCGTGGAGGCCGTAGTAGGTCAGGACCGCTGCATCCGGGTGGTTAAAGGCACCGAAAATCCCACAGTAGTCGTGTGGCTTGTCTGGCATGAAACGGGTAAATGGAGATGATTTTTCAGTGAAGTCACAAATTACGGTTTTACCCGCTCATAATGAACTGATAATTCAGCGGCTTTAGGGGTATGGCAGCGCTCTTTCCGGCTGCCGGATCGGCAGAGGTGCAGGCGATCCGGACGGCAGTTTGGCGAAGCAGGGGAATCCGGGCAGGGAAGGGTCCGGCGGGCGGGCGGCATGCCCGGGGCAATAGGCAGTATCTCTTGGTAGCAGGCAGGATCCCGGGGCAGCAGGCAGGATCCCGGGGCAGCGGGCAGAATCCCGGGGCAGCAGGCAGAATCCCGGGGCAGCAGGCAGTATCCCGGGCCAATAGGCAGTATCCCGGGGCAATTGCTACACGCTTCGGACCTGCCGGTTACATCATGTAGAGATACGGTTTCCAGGGCTCCTGTACCTGTCCGAGGTATTCCCGCAGAAACATGATATGGTTCGGACGGTAGGGCTCACGGAACAGGGGCATGCCGGCTTCGCGCGGGGTGCGGTTGCCTTTTTTATGATTGCATTTACCGCAGGCTGTGACCAGGTTTTCCCAGGTGTCTTGTCCGCCCCGGCTGCGGGGCAGCACGTGGTCAATGGTCAGATCGGAAGTTTTGCCGCAGTACTGGCACTTGTTCCCATCGCGCTTCATGATATTTTTGCGCGTGAGCACGATGTGTTTGTAGGGAATACGGGCGTAACGGCGCAGCCGGATTACCGAGGGGAAGCTGAACTCGGTGCGAACCGTGCGGACTTTTCGTCCGGGGTCGTCATGGAGCAGTTCGGCTTTCTCCAAGAATATGAGCAGCAGTGATTTGCGTACGTCACATACGCTGAGGGGCTGATAATCCTGATTTAAAATCAACACAGTACTGTTGAGCATGTCCATGATACGTTCTACCAATTAGGTTACCGATAATCACGATGCTACCTACAATAATGTAAATTGAGAAGGATTACAAAAAAGGTATTGTTAAATAATAGGTTGGCCGGATAACCCGTCAGGCGGCCATTTTTAACCGAACACCGGTCAGGCTCAGAGGCCGTCTGCATCGACGTATTCCTCCGTCAGGCTGTGTGTCTTGCCCTATGAAAGCCGCGTGTAGGCCGGGGATTCCGGCATCGCTTCACGATTCCTGCAGAAGCTGAATGGCCGCGGCTTTGATATCGCGGTTCGACTGAACCCCGGCTATGCGTTTTGACAGAGCTTCGTTGAATTCGTACCGGCTGGTTGCTTTTCTTTTGGGATCAATCAGTTGAATCTGCACATTGCCGGAGGCATGCAGAATCTTTCCGTCGCCCAGATAGAAACCCACGTGCGTGATATTTTTGGACTGCTTGCCGTGGAAGTAGACCACATCGCCGTATTCCATGTCTTCAATGGCCATACTCTCCTTGAGCGGGGCGAATTTGAACTGCTGGGATGCATCGCGGGGCAGATCGTAGTGATGCAGACTGTAGACCATCTGAATGTAGCCTGAGCAGTCGATGCCCGAATCGGTGCGACCACCCCACAGGTAGGGGACTCCCAGAAACTGCATGGCCGTATCTATGATAGCGTGCTCTTTGAGCCGCAGCGGGGTGATTTCAACATCCCAGCGACCGTCGGGCAGCTCCACGTCAAAGCCGTTGAACACAATGGGTGCGCCCACCGGTACAATCTGCTTGCTTTTCCCACGGGTAATCCGGTAGGTGAAAAACGGTGAGCGGTGTCGCTCCGGATGGGATGTCCAGGCCTGATAATCGGCTTCGGTGTCGAAAAAAACAACCTGGGCAACACTAATCCATCCTTCGTAGCCGTCGAAATCACAGGTTACGCGGTGCCATCGTTCAACGGATTCATGCACGCTCAGGGTTTCGCCCAGCAGGGCCTGGGTGACCATTTCAGCGGTATCGGAGGCATCCTTGCGGATGGGGGCTATGCCGGAAAGGACATAGACTTTATTGGTTGTTGATGGGTTGGTAATCATGCCCAAATATACGATTATTGTCGGTGCTTTTCATAGAATACCTGCCTTTAAAGCCCTTTTGGTAACGGTTTTATAATATGGTTGCCACCCCGGAGGCTTGTTTTTGCAGGAAGGGTGCAGCGCGGTATGCCACGTAGTTTTTCCGCCTCAAATATACCACAAAAAAAGCGCTTTTTTAGCCAAAATAGTGTGAGAATCGGATGCATTTCTTGTTGGAAATCTCCATAACTTTGACATCGATTTTCCCCAACGAACCTGTAATCCAACTTATACGCACTTATATCATGTCAAATCACAAGGACCTGCTCAGCTCACCGTATTACAAGGAACCCGGACCTAAACTGGATAAAGAATCGCCTTTCGAAAGTATGATGGAGCGTTTTCGCTTCGCCACCGACCTGCTGGGAATTGAGGAGGGAATGTTCAAGTATCTGGCCTCGCCGGTACAGACGGTTACTGTTTCCATACCGGTTATCATGGACAACGGAGAAATCGAGGTTTTCGAGGGCTATCGCGTCATACACGATAACGTACTGGGTCCGTCAAAGGGCGGAATCCGCTACTCGCCGGATGTAGATATTGACGAGGTGAAGGCCCTGGCCGCCTGGATGACCTGGAAATGTGCGGTAGTCAACGTGCCGTTCGGTGGTGCGAAGGGGGCCGTCAAATGCGATCCCCGCAAGCTGAGCAAGCGTGAGCTGGAACATATTACCCGCCGGTACACCTCGGCCATGTACGATGTGTTTGGTCCGGATCAGGACATCCCCGCGCCCGACATGAACACCAACGAACAGACCATGGCCTGGATCATGGACACCTACAGCATGCATTCCCGACGCACGGAAAACGCGGTAGTAACAGGCAAGCCCATCCTGCTTGGCGGCTCCCGCGGACGGAAGGAAGCTACCGGACGGGGCGTGGTCACGGTGACCCTCGCCGCCATGAACAAACTCGGATTGAATCCCAGCAGAAGCACCGTTGCCGTGCAGGGTTTCGGCAATGTGGGCAGTATTTCAGCCTTGCTGATGTATGAGCAGGGGGCGCGAATTGTGGCCATCAGCGATGTGAGCGGTGCGTACTACAATGAAAATGGTATTGATATTCCTCAGGCCATGGCGTATACTGCCGCCAGGAACGGTACACTCGAGGGGTTTGAGGGGTGTGAGTCGATCAGCAATGCGGAGCTGCTGGAACTGGACGTTGACGTGTTGATTCCAGCCGCCAAGGAAGACCAGATTAACCGCTATAATGCCGCCGACATCAAAGCCCGGATCATTGCAGAGGGTGCCAACGGACCCATAACGGCCTCCGCCGACTCCATCCTGGATGAAAAAGGAATTCTGGTTATCCCCGATATTCTGGCCAACGCCGGAGGGGTAACCGTTTCGTATTTCGAATGGGTGCAGGACCGGCAGGGGTATTTCTGGACCGAAGAACGGGTTAACCGTCGTCTGAACCGCATGATGCGGGAGGCTTTCAACCTGATTTTCGGGGTCAAGGAGCAGTATAACATCACCCTCCGGCAGGCCGCTTATGTGTACGCCATTGATAAAGTTGCCAAAGTACTGCGATTGCGCGGTATCTACGGCTAAGGTGTAAAAATTAGTACATGCCGGAAAAGAAAACATGGGTTCTTCGCAGTGATTTCAGTGAGCTGGACAAGCTCGATGGGATTGTTGAGGAAATAGCTGCCGGCGCCGGCCTCGACGTGGATCGCCGTGAAGCGCTCATGCTGGCCCTGTCTGAGGCGGTAACCAACGCCATCAAGCATGGAAACCGGCAGGATGAAACCAGGAAGGTCACCCTGGGGTGGAATACATCCGGGGATGACCTGACCGTCTTTGTGGAGGATGAGGGCCGCGGATTTGATCCCGGGGCGCTGCCCGATCCGCTGAACCCGGAAAATCTGCTCAAAGACAGCGGAAGGGGTGTTTTTTTGATGAAAACCTACTGTGATGCAGTCCGTTTCGAAAACGGAGGTCGCAAGGTGGTGCTTTCATTCAGCTTAGCTTAATAAATCCGGTTAGTTTGTCGATAAATAAGTATACTTTCACCGGCAATGTAAGTTAGAAAGCAGGATATCGATATTGAATCGGAACAGGTGTGCACATTATGCAGGAAACGGAGAATCCGTCCGGGAAAATGAACCCCCCGGCCCAGCTTGACAAAATCGCGGCGAGTATTCCCGGGCTCATATTTCAGTTTCAGCTGTTTCCTGACGGCCGGATGTGCTTTCCCTATGCCTCGGCCGGAATCCGTGATATCTACGAGGTTGATCCCGAGGCCGTTGTGCACGATGCCAGTCCGATTACAGACCGCCTCCATCCGGATGACCGTCGCAGGGTAATCTACAGCATTAAGGAGTCTGCCGTAAAGGGCACGATCTGGTCGTGCGAATACCGTGTAGTGCTGCCTTCCAAGGGACTGCGATGGCTTCGCGGGGAGTCGCGGCCTGAAAAATGTGCCGACGGCAGTATCCTGTGGCATGGCTACATCAACGATATTACCCACATCGTCAAGCTGGATAAACAGCTTAAATCCGAACGACTCAGGGCCGAGAAAGAGTTGCGTGAAAGCCAGCAGCGGCTCGATATGTTCTTCTCGCAGTCGCTGACCGGTTTCTTTTTCATGATGATTGACCAGCCCATTGACTGGAATGCTCCCGGTGCCGACAAAGAAGCCCTGCTCGACTACGTGCTGGACCATCAGCGTATGACCAAAATCAATCAGGCCATGCTCGACCAGTACGCCGCCGGGGAAGAGCAGTTGCTGGGGGCCAGTGTGCGGGATCTTTTCGGGCACAATATTGCCGAGGGTAAACAAGCCTGGCGCGAGCTGTTCGACCGTGGCAAGCTCCATATCGAAACTGATGAGCGGAAGCTGGACGGTACTCCCATGATTATCGAGGGGGATTACATCTGCCTATATGACGATGCGGGCAGGATCACCGGTCATTTCGGGGTGCAGCGCGAGGTAACCGGGGAAAAGGAGATGATGCGACGGCTGGAAGACAGCGAGGTCTATCACCGGACCCTGATCAACAGCATCCCCGATATGTTTTTTGTCACCGACTCAGACGGCACGTATCTGGATTTTAAGGCCGATGTAACCGACCTGAATGTCCAGGCTGACGCGTTTCTGGGTAAAACCATTCCTGAGGTCATTCCCGGTGAAGTGGGGGAGGCATTTATGTCCGGCATTGCTGCAGCCAGACGAAGCAACCAGGTTCACGAGCTTATTTACGATCTGGTGATCAACGGAGAGCGCCGGTTTTTTCAGACCCGTATAGCGCCGTACGGGCAGGATAAGGTGCTTCACTTTGTACGGGATATCACGGCCCTGAAACGAACCGAGCAGCAGCTTGAGGAGGCGCGTACCGAGGCTGAACAGGCGAACGTGGCCAAATCCCGTTTTCTGGCCAATATGAGTCATGAGATCCGCACGCCGCTCAACAGTGTGATTGGCTTCACCGATCTGTTGTCGCGCACCCGGCTGAATGCGGAGCAGCAGCAGTATGTGGAGTATGCCAACACCGCCGGCAAAGCGCTGCTCGAACTGATCAGCAATGTGCTGGATGTTTCCAAGATTGAGGCCGGGCGACTGGAATTGGAACCGGTTCGTACCGACCTTGCGGCCGTGGCCGGGCAGGTGTTGCGTATAGTGCAGCATGAGGCCGATCATAAAGGCATTACGCTCAAATTACACCTGCCGGATGAGGTGCCGGTACGGGTGATGGTGGATGAAACCCGCCTCCGGCAGGTCCTGCTGAACCTGGCAGGCAACGCCGTAAAATTCACCGATTGCGGCGAGGTTGAGCTTGCCGTAGGATACACCCCGCCGCCGGCCAGCGGTACCCGGTCGGTCGCAGCCGGTGAGCTTGCCGCAGGGTACACTCCGCCGCAGGCTAGCGGCACCCGGTCGGTCGCAGCCGGTGAGCTTGGCGCAGGATACACTCCGACGCCGGCCAGTGGCACCAGTTCAGGCGCAGCCGGTGATCTTGCCGCAGGATACACCCCGCCGCCGGCCAGTGGCACCCGGTCGGGCGCAGCCGGTGATCTTGCCGCGGTCACCGAAAAAGATACTGATGCAGTTTCAGGGGACCATCGGCCGATGGGTACCTACCATTTCTCGGTACGCGACACCGGAATCGGGATCTTCGCCGATCAGCGTGAGCGACTCTTCCGGGCGTTTTCTCAGGCCGATACCTCTATTTCGCGCAAATACGGCGGAACGGGACTGGGACTGCTGATTTCATCTTCCATTGTCACGGCGATGGGAGGTAACATAGCGCTGGAGAGCGTACCCGGGCAGGGAACAACGTTTCGTTTTGACCTGCAGCTGCCTCCCTGGTCTGAATCGGATACGGAAAGTGAATCCAATGCTGATGAGGTACTCCCCCCGCATCGTAGTCCCTCCGATAATCCGGTGATTCTGATTGCTGAGGATATGGCCGTGAACATGGTGCTGGTCCGAACGCTGGTGGAACAGTCGGTTGAGGGCGTTGAAATTCTGCAGGCTGAAAACGGCATGCAGGTACTGGAGTTGCTGCGTCGGCACCGGCCAGATCTGGTGCTAATGGACGTACAGATGCCGCAACTGGATGGTTTACTGGCCACCCGTGGTATACGTGAAATGGAGCAGGGTACGGGCAGGCGCACCCCCATTGTGGCCTTATCGGCCGGCGCCATGGCCGACGAAAGAGACCGTTGTATCCATGCCGGCATGGACGACTTTTTGCCCAAGCCTCTGGAGCGTGCGGCCTTGCAGGCTATACTGAAACGTTACGTAGGCTGACAAACCGGTAACATCGTAGCGTGCGCCGGCTCGCCGGCAACCTCACCCGGCGGTAAAGCAACGCCGCGCCGTGCTCTGGCGCCGGCAGCCGCGTCCGGCAGGAACACATTACCGAGCTCCGGCCTCCGCGCTCTTGTGGGGGTGCCCGGCCTTCGGCGGTAACGTATTACCGCTACGTTCCGGTATCCGCTGCGGCCTGCAACGGTACAGCCTGTGATTTAAGGAAGGCGATGGAGTGCTGGTTGAACTCCTCGGGTTTTTCGATGTTCACCACATGGCCGCAGTCCGGCACGATGTGCAGCTGCTGGTTTTTAAACCGCTTGATCATGTTCAGAATGGGCTGCAGGAACATGTGGTCCTGCTCGCCCATAACATAGAGGGTGGGGATGCCGGGGTCCACCTCCTCGAACAGTCGGAGTTTTCCACCCACATGCCGGGTCAGGTTGAACCAGCGGATAAACTCTTTCTGGGCCAGTTTCCGGGCCTCCCGCACAAACACACTGCGCGATTCCTCGTGGCCGTCCAGCGGCATAATGATGAAGGCGAACAGCCGGTAGAGCCACATATAGGGGATGAACGACTTAAACATGCGACCCATGCGCACCAGGAAGCGGCTTTTCAGGGAGAGTCGGGTGATGGCGCCCACAAACACGATGGATTTGACATATTGCGGGGCGATGTCGACCAGCTGGCGGATGATGATGGTGCCCAGCGATACCCCCACGAAATGGGCCTGTTTGATGCCGAGATGGTTCAGGACATCGGTCACATCGGCGGCGATGGACTCGAATGAGTAATCATGTTTGCCGAAGGCCGGTCCGTCGGCGGAGCGACCGTGCCCGCGCAGGTCGATGAGCAGCAGGTTGAAATGCTGTCGGTAGTCTTTGATCTGTTTGAACCATACCGCGGAACTCCCGCCGGCGCCGTGGATAAACACAACCCAGTCGGCCTCCTTCGACAGTTCTATAGTGCGGTGGTAGAGCATGGTAATCAGAACCGGATTGGCACGTAGATTCGTTTCTTTGTTGGTATTATTGCCCGCTAATGATACCCATTTTGGCCCGAATCTGCTACGTTGCAGGCAGAATTCGATGTGGTGGCGAACGCAGCAGCTTCAGGCTGGAACCGGTGCCGGTCCGGCAGCCTGAAGCCTGGCGGCAGGGTACGGATATGGTATCAATCGCGGCGTGTGCCGGAGTTGCAGCGGTGTGGCCCCCGGCCGTTTTACCTGGACAATGGTTACACAGAGTTAATATGCCTGCAGGATTGAGTTTTGTATTTTAGGGATGTTTGTTAAGGCATAAATAAAGCCCGGCAAGAAGTACGCTGTCCCGGCGGGCGTGGGGTCACCCGTGATGTTAATATTTTTTAATGTCTTACCGTCGCACTGATACTACGGCTCTAATTTAGCTACGACAAACATAGCAATCTGAATTGTGTCATTACAGGGCGTGTTCATCGGCTCTTTTCGTGTCATCTCAGTTCTGTTGTCATCAAATAAAAACAGGTGTTATTTCAGCGATTCCGGCATTTTCTACTGTGTAATGAACCGACTTACCTTTCGCACAATGTGCAGGGAGGTGTTTTGTACAGTAACCATGCCTGCTGCTGGTAAGCGCCTACTGGTTTAAATCGTCTTTGTTATGAAAAAAATACTGACTGCAAGTGTGTTCACGCTGGCCTTGCTGGCTATTGTACCTGAACTCTGGGCCCAGCCGCCCGGACTGCCCTCCGCCCCTGATCAGGCGCCCCTCGGCGGCCTCGGACTCCTCGCCGCCGCCGGCGGTGCGTATGCCTGGAAAAAGCTTCGGAAGAAGTGAGTTGATAGGTCGATTTTTTGTGCTCCCCGGATAAGTGGTGAATTTCAGTAAGTGCGTTGGCTCACCATGAAACGATATACCAACCGATGGAGTGCTCACTCACAAAAACCGTACTCGCTTAATATAGCACTATCAACATAAGCGTGTATACAAATCCATTGCTTGAATGGATAGAATCATGAAAACACACAAGAATATTTAAAGACTGCAAATAACTATAGAGATTATGAAACAAATAACTACAATAAAACCCCTGCTAACAGCAATATTTGCCATGTTTTTGGTTATGGGGGTTGGATTAGAAATTGCTGATGCGCAGTACGTTGTCGATTTTGAGTCGGAAACAAAGGGTAGTTATGCTTCGGGTACAGTAACCCTCAATGGGATTGACTGGGATATGACGGAAGCGTTAATTGGTAGCTTACCTAATGATTGGAAAAATGGTGCTAAATCTGCTCGTATGAGAGGATATGGTACTTCAAGTATGAGCATGCTTGGAAACAAGTCGAATGGACTAGGCACTATTTCTATCCAGTACAGAAGATTTGGGACGGACGCACAAGTTGATTGGCGCGTCGAATATAGTACTAACGATGGCGTTGATTGGACCCAGATAGGATCAGACTTCACTGCTCCTGCATCAAATGACGTGCAATCTTTTTCTGAAACTGTTAATGTTGCTGGCAATGTGAGAATCCGAATTAAACGAGCAACCGAATCAGGTACATCTGACAATCGCCTAAATATCGACGATATTACACTTACCGACTATGTTCCTGGTGTTGCAAATTTGAGTCCTAGCCTCACTGAAATAACTGATTTTACTTACGCTGAAGGCGATGGCCCATCTACTGCGCAGAATTTTACGTTAACAGGTATGAATCTCGATGACTCTGATGTAACCGTAACGGCTCCCACCAATTTTGAGGTGTCCACTACAGAAGGTTCAGGGTATGGTGCCAGTGTCACCCTCGCAGCGTACGATGGTTCTTCCCAAACGATTTACGTTCGACTCAAGGCAGGTCTTAGCGAGGCAACCTATGCCGATGAAACCATCACGATTTCCGGTGGTGGTGCCAGCGATGCAACGGTAACGGTTTTTGGAGAAGTTACCGCCGCACCAGACCCGGCCGCCACTTTTACAGCTTCCGGCTTTTCAGCGGATTTCAGCGATTTTGATGGAGGTGGGTTCAGCGCAGCTCCGGCAACGGGTCAACTTCACTCCGGTAACTGGCGTGTTACCGGAATGTCTGATGGAGCCGGTACTTTCGGGGGCGAGCATACTAGTGGCGACTTTGCCAGAGGAAGTTTTACTGGTGGAGTAGGTACAGGAGGCGTTTATCATTTCGATGTGGGTAACAGCACCAATATTCTCGGATTTCAACCAACCGGTTCTGACTTTGAACCCGGAACCATCACACTCAGGCTAGAGAACAGTTCCGGTGCAACTGTAGAAAACGTTCGGATTGCCTACGACATTTATGTTTACAACAATGCTGATAGATCCAATTCATTCAACTTCGCCTATTCCACGGATGATGATACCTACACGGATTTAACTGCTCTGAACTACAGCACCCCCGAAGCCGCGGATGGAAGTCCGGCATGGGTTAAGGTTGAGCGAACAGCCGTTATTGAAGGACTGAATATCGCTGACGGCGACTTCATGTACTTCCGATGGAATAGTGATGATGTTTCAGGAGGTGGATCCAGGGACGAATTCGGTATTACCAACGTTAATATTACCAAAGCTTTCTCCACCCAACTCACCGGCGCTGAGGGTTACCGCATTATTTCGGCGCCTGTGCCTACCACCCTGCAGGCACTGCTCAAGGATAACAACATCTATACCCAGTGCTTTACCGGGGCCGACTACACCGGCGATGCCTGTACCGGCGATGTAGGACCGAATGTGTTTACTTTCGAAAATAACGGCAGCTGGGCGGCCGCAACGAATATCACTAACGAGGTGGACGCCGGCGAAGCCATCCTGGTCTACGTCTACACCAACGACGACCCGGCCACCCCGGCAGGCGACAACCCCTGGCCGAAAACCATCAATGTGTCCGGTACCGCTCACACCATTCCGTTTCAGAAGCAGGCCCGAAATGGCGCGAATAACTTCACTCTGGTCGGGAACCCAACACCGCGATCAATCCGGTTCGACCAGCAGGGTGCAACTGAGCTGGCTTCGGTAGTCTACGTGTGGGACCCGAACTATAACGATGGCACCTCCGGTGGCAGTAATGTGGGAAGCGGCTCATGGCGCAGCTACAACGGCAGCGACGGAAGTCTCACCGATGGAATCATCGGAGCGTTTCAGGGCTTTTTCATCCAGAATAGCAGCGGATCGACCGGTAATCCAGCCCTGAATATTACCACGACTACCACCGGCGGACAATTCTATGGCAAACAAACCGAGTCCTTCTCGGCCGAGCTGCTGCTGCGCGGTGAAGGGTTGGCCAACAGCACCTGGGTTACCTTCAGCGAGCAGGCACGAACAGGCGATGACGATGCCGACGCTGCACAGCTCGTGCCGCTGTCGAGCGAGTATGCCGTACTCGGATCGTTTACCGCCGAAGGCTCCCTCGCCGACATCAACAACATCCCCTTCTTTGAGGGTGAACTCGAGCTGCCCCTGGCCATGCACGTAACTACGAGCGGATCGTATGAGCTGGCAGCCGGCAAATGGAATCTTCCCGATGGCTACACCGCTTATCTGGAAGACACCCGTTCCGGCGTGCAGACCGAACTGACTGCATCAACGGTCGTCAATCTTGAGCTTGAAGCCAGTCGCATGCAGAAATCGGCGTCAACCCCGGGCCCGGTCGGACCGCAGGTAATGTCGGATGTACAGGCATCGCCCTATAAACTGGTACTGAAAGGCGGCACGACTACCGATTCGGAAATCGCCGCTCAGCTCCCTGCCGAGGTCACCCTCGACCAAAACTACCCCAATCCGTTCAATCCCACCTCGCGCATTAATTACCAGCTGCCGGCTGATATGCAGGTGCGTCTCACCGTGGTAGATATGCTGGGTCGGGAAGTGGCGGTACTGGTCGACGGGGCGATGCGCGCGGGTTCACATTCTGTGAACTTCGACGGGTCGGCGCTGAGCAGCGGAATCTACCTGTATCGCCTGCAGGCCGGCGCGCAGGTGATCACCCGCAGCATGACCCTCATCAAGTAAGAAACTAAACCCCCGGGTGGGATGCTTGCGCAAAGCAACATCCTGCCGGCTTAATAATATTTTTATGCACAAATTTCTGACTGCAGTACTTGTACTTGCTGTGCTGCTGGTGTTCGCGGCTGACGCCATGGCCCTGACCACACCGCCACCGCCGGCGCTTCCCGTTGCCCCGGACCAGGCTCCGCTTGGCGGACTTGGTCTCCTGGCCGCAGCCGGTGGTGCCTACGCCTGGAAAAAATTGCGAAACCGCGGGTAACCTACATCCCGGAAACATTGCCAATGAAAAGGTGGTCGGCTTTGGTCGACCGCCTTTTTTTATGTCAGGTCACCCGTGGCCGTCCGGCGCCAGGTGGATACGGGCCAACGAACTTCGGGTCAAGTCGGGTTCACCCGTGGCCGTCCGGCGCCAGGTCGATACGGGCCAACGAACTTCGGGTCAAGTCAAGTCACCCGTGTCCGTCCGTCGCCAGGCTCAAAAAAAACCGGGGTAATTGTTTCCCTGCCGCCGTCTGCATGCCCGACTTGTATGCTTCGGTGGGAGCATCGGAACACCATCGTAATGGCGTGCCTGTTCCACAAACACTGTGACAGCAACCGGCACCAGCTTGGGGGTACTGGTACCGGCGCTTTCGTCACAATAGAAAGGCATGGCATCCTGTTTGGGGGACGGATGAGAGGGGAGATAAGCACCCATGCCTTTTTTGGGGGTATTTACCTAATAGAGTGTTTCAGGGGGCATTTGTGACAAAAAAAATTAAATTGTTTTTTCAGACAACCCTCATAGTCAGTAAAAACAATAGATTAGGCGATGTGTTTTTTTTGAAAAAAAACTTTCGGAAAAGCCGCTTTTTTAAAAAAGGTGTCGTACGAAGCGCATGATTTGCGCTTAAAATTGTGTAGGTTGTCCTCACCGGAACCATTGTCTTTTCAACGTAGCTCATCGTAACCACTAATTCACCTGCCATGCTTCACGTACGTACTGCCTCACCTCGTGCACCACGCACCTGTACCCCGTTCACGTCCCTGCTGCTCGCCCTGCTGCCCCTGGCCGTGCTTGCCGCCTGCGGTTCATCCCTGCCCGCCGTCGAAACCACGGCTGCTGAAGAATGGACCCACGTGTTCCGCTATGCGGCCGATGACGACTTTTTCAACCAGGCCTACCTTTCCGATGACGGACAGTCCATCGCCCTGATATCACCCCGCGGTTTCGAGGCCGTAGATGCCGCCGGCGGCGTTGCCCGCATCTCCTCAGACCGGGAGTCGTTCTGGGCCACCTACACCGAGACCTCCCGCGGTGAGGAGCGGATCAATCAGGAGAAAGTGAATTTCATCTATGTACCCTACCTGCATGCCGTACTCGAGTTCAATTATGGTCGGCGCGATGAGTCCATTTCGCTGATCGACCTGGCAACCGGGGAGACGCTCTGGGTAAATGAATCCATCCGATGGAGCCACGAACGCTATCAGCTCACCGCCCGGGCCCTGGCCTTCGGACTCGGAGTTTCGTCCACGGCGGAAGGAGCCGCTGCTTCGGATGTAGCCTCGCAGATCGCCTTTCCCGAGGTGTACCTGGAGGAGGTAACCACCCTGGTGCCGGAGCTTAATGCGTTGCTGATTCAGTCAACCGACGGGCTGGCCATGGTCAGTCTGGAGACCGGAGAAACCCTGTGGACCAACGATGAGCTCAAGGGCGGTGTGGCGGCGCTGCTGTACCACGAGCCTACACACAGCGTTATTTTTGTCAACAGCGACACCGGCGCCCTGCAGGTCGAAGGATTTCAGTTTGTCAAGGAGCTCGCCCGACTCTCCGCCGATACCGGCGATGTGGTCTGGAAACGTCGGTACAACGGCGACATCCGCCACAAAGTCAACGGTTTCGGTCAGTGGGAAGACCGGGAAATTGACATCCGGCTGATGGATGATTTCATCGTGCTGAATTTTCTGAATCTCGAAGTGTACGATGTGAACACCGGCGAGGAAGTCATCCGTACCACCACCGGCGCCGACCGCGCCCTGGATCTGATTGCGCCGGAAGCGCAGATAATGAACTTTTTTGCCTTTCCGGTAACCGACGGAGAGGTGGTTTATCGGGTGAAACACGGAAATGTGCGCCTCAGCGGCATTGATGTGGAGATGGAAGCCTTTGACCTGAGTACGGGAGAGCGACTCTGGGAGACCGGTAAACTCAGCAACAATAACCGCGTGGTGGATATGCTGTTGATTGGCGACCGGCTGATTGCCGGCTTCGATGAAAACGGCTCGCGTGAGGGGGTTGCGGGACTGCACCGCGATACCGGAGAGCAGCTCTGGAAGATAGACCTGGGTCGGGGCGGGGTTACGGTTCCGTTCATGTGGCACGAGGAGGCCGTCTGGGTGGTATCCGGCCGGCGGTTGCTGGTGTTGAATCCCTTCGACGGCGAGGTTTGGAACGAGTACGCCGCGCCGGAGTCGATTGGAAGGCTGGAAGACGTTCGTCAGATTGATGATAAGGTGTTTTTACTGGGCAATCGCGGCCTGGCCGTGATGAGCATGCGCGACGGGGCCTTGCTGGCCGAGAGCATCGCGCCGGGTGCCAACCGGGTGTATGATTTCGGGTCGGTGGTGATGGCATTCAACTTCCCGGAAATCAAAGATTCGCCGGTGCACACCTTTGACCGAAACGGAACGTTGTTGTCGTCAGTTCGGGGGGCATCACGACGCAGCGGACTGCTGATTGCGGCCGACGGAACGGCGGTGTATGCCTTCCGCGGCGGTCGGGTGACCAAATACCGTACGCGCTGAGGACTCGACTGTCGGCGTCCGTAATGATGTGCAGGATGCTGCTGCTTCGGGCCCGGTTACAGCTCGTGCGTGTTGTCCCGGGTAACGTGCCGGCTGCCAGGTTTTCGTGGAAGTGCGAGACCGGCGCCGGTTGGCCGATGGTTTGCAGGCTGGGCCATTTCCACAGTTAATCTGAAAAGGACTTGACATGTGAACACCTGCCTGCGTATATTTGATGCTCTCATGCGAGAATAGCTCAGCTGGTAGAGCACGACCTTGCCAAGGTCGGGGTCGCGGGTTCGAGTCCCGTTTCTCGCTCCAAGTACCTCCATTTGCGTTGGCGGCTCTGAATATTCAGGGCCGCCTTTTTTTTGCGCCGACGCCTGACTGAGTACCGGTACTTGGCTGGAAATGAATGCCTGGCCGAGAACGGGTGCATGGCCTAGTACCGATACTCTGGCCGAGAACCGATATCCTGACGGAAACTGGTATCTTGGTTAAGAACCGATGCCCTGCTGGAAACTGGTACGCTGCCGAGAACCGATGTCCTGATTATAAACTGTAACCTTCTGCATACTGCCGTGCTGCTTCGATTTGTCTATCTCCTGCTGCTTTTAGTCCTGACTCCGGTACCCGGCGTTGCCCAGGTCAACACCGAGGCCATGCGCGTGGCGGGCGACCGTACCGGATTTCAGGGGGCTTTCAGTCTCACAGGCAATGTTGATGCCGGGAATACCTCGGTCTATGAAATTGCAATGGAGGGTCGGCTGGACTACCTCCGACCCACTAACCGAATGTTCATTGTCTATAACTATGAATACGGTTACGAGGATGCTGAAGCTATAAAAAACGAAGCCTTCATCGCCTTACGGAATACCTGGCAGTGGAAACCCCGGCTGGCCGTAGAAGCCTTCGTGCAGCAGCAACAAAATGAATTTATCCGACTCAAAGATCGCAAGCTCATCGGCGGCGGGGTGCGAATAACCGCGGTGGATGTGGAAAATGCGCAGTCCGACTGGCGATTCCGTACGTTTCTGGGCGTTGCGGCCATGGCCGAACGGGAGGTCATCGATGCAACTACGCGACTTGACCGTTTTGTGACCAACCTGACCCGCAGTACCAACTACCTGAGTGTGACCCTGGGGAAAGGGGAGGCCTTTTACCTGTCGGCCGTTCAGTATCTGCAATTCGTGCCCGACGCCACCTCAGACTACCGCTATCTGGCCGACGTAAACCTGGAAACGCGCCTGTATGGCAGCATCTCCATGCTGTTTTCATTGAGCTACCGTCTGGATAACGAGCCTCCGGCGGGTGTCGGGCGGTTTGACCTGAGCTACACCACCGGACTGCGGTATCGATTCTGATTCGGCTTCGCACGCCGGGCGGCTTTTGTGGGAGAGCAGTGCGCAACCCCTCTGATGGCTGGTCGCGCAGCAGGTCGGACGTATTTTCTGCCTCGTACCCCGCATCAAAGCGACGGATTCCCGCTGTACCTTTCTGACAGTTTCGTTATCTTGCCGGACTGAGCATGCTGACGGCCGTCTGCGCCCCGGCTGCTGCAGTACAGCAGGCCGGCCACGGCAGCCGGGTTTCAGCACACGATCACGAACCCCGGGTCAACGCACCCGGATAACCGGTTAGGGAAAACAGACAGTATGAAGGTATACAAATTCGGCGGATCATCGGTCGGTACGCCCGATCGCATCAAATCCATTATCAACCTCGTTTCGGAACGCGCTGTACAGGACCAGGTGCGGGCTGTGGTATTTTCAGCCTTCCAGGGTGTCACAGACCAGCTCATCGAAACCGCCAACCTGGCCGCCGCCGGTAAGTCGGACTACACCGACTATCTCAAGACCATCGAAAACCGGCATCTTGACGCGGTCCGTGCCCTCATCGACATTCACCATCAGAGCAACACCATGGCGGTGATCAAGATGCTGCTCAACGACCTTGACGACATCCTCCAGGGGGTATTCCTGATTAAAGAGCTTTCACCGCGCTCCCGGGATTTCATCCTGAGTTTCGGCGAGCGCCTGTCCGGCCTGATTATTTCCCGGGCCCTGGTCAGCGCCGGGTTCGACTGTGAATTTCTGGATGCCCGTAAGGTGATCCGCACCGACGCCGGATTTGGCAATGCAACCGTACTTCAGGAGGAAACCAACACCGCCGTTCAGGATTATTTCAGGGATCATCCCCTGCTGCAGGTGGTCACCGGTTTCATCGCCGCTACCATGAACGATGAAACCACTACCCTGGGTCGGGGCGGCTCGGACTACACGGCTTCGCTGCTCGGGGCGGCCCTGCAGGCCGATGAAGTACAGATATGGACCGATGTAGACGGGGTGCTCACGGCGGATCCGCGCAAGGTCACCCGCGCTTTTCCGGTGGAGGCCATTACCTACGAAGAAGCCATGGAGATGTCGCATTTCGGGGCCAAAGTCATCTATCCGCCGACCATCCAGCCTCTGATGTCGCGCCGCATCCCCATCCGCATCAAAAATACCTTTAACCCCTCCGGCAACGGAACGCTCATCTCGGCCGATGCCGATCCGGGCCGGTATGCCATCCGCGGCATTTCCTCCATCGATGATGTCTCGCTCATCCGTCTGCAGGGCACAGGCATGGTGGGCGTTGCCGGGGTAGCCCAGCGAATTTTCGGCACCATGGCCCGTAATCAGATCAATGTGATTCTGATTTCCCAGGCTTCATCGGAGTATTCGGTTTGTTTTGCGGTCCGACCGGAGGATGCGCCCCGTGCGCAGACCCTGCTTGCCGAGGAATTTGCCCGGGAGATGGACCAGCGCCGCATCAGTGAAATCAGCATTGAGTCGGGACTATGTGTCATTGCCGTGGTGGGCGAGAACATGCGTGCCACCCCGGGTATTGCCGGGAAGGTGTTTCAGGCGCTGGGACAGAACGGCGTGAACATCGCGGCCATTGCCCAGGGCTCCTCGGAGCTGAATATTTCCATGGTCATTCATCAGGATGACGAGAAAAAGGCCCTGAGTGCCATCCACGATGCCTTCTTCCTGGCCGGACTGAAAACCCTGAATGTATTTGTCATCGGTGCCGGTCTTATCGGTACCACCCTCATCGACATGATCGGACGGCAGCGCCAGCAACTGGGCTCGGACCGGCAGCTGGATGTGCGTGTCATCGGGGTGGCCAATTCCCGTAAAATGTATTTCGATCTGGGCGGAATGGCCCATAACGGCTGGAAAGACAAGCTCAATACCAGCGGCGGAGCCATGGATCTGCAGACGTTTCTGGACCACATGCGCTCGCTGAACCTGCCCAACAGCGTGCTGGTAGACTGTACCAGCAATCAGGATGTAAGCAACGCCTATCTGGATGTGCTGGAGAGCAGTATTTCGGTGGTGACGGCCAACAAGAAGGCGGCCTCCGGAGCCTACGGGTACTACCGGGCCCTGCATCAGGCGGCCGGTGCAAACAACGCCCGGTATCTGTACGAAACCAACGTAGGGGCCGGTCTGCCGGTCATCCGTACGGTACGCGATTTTGTGGGGGCCGGCGACCCGGTCAGCCGCATTGAAGGGGTCCTATCCGGTACCATCAGCTACCTGCTGAACACCTATCAGGCCGGCATGAAATTCAGCGATATCGTAATCAAAGCCCGTGAAATGGGCTATACCGAGCCGGATCCCCGTGACGATCTGAACGGGATGGATGTGGCCCGGAAGATTCTGATTCTGGCCCGGGAGGCCGGCCACGAGCTGGAGCTCAGCGATGTACACGTAGACAAGCTGCTGCCGGAGGAATACTTTGAACCCGAATCGGTGGATGACTTCATGAATATGCTCCCGCAGGTAGACGAGCACATGGAGTCGATGCGCAGTCAGGCTGAAGCCGGGGGCAAAAAGCTGCGGTACATCGCGCGGGTGCATGAAGGCAGGGCAGAGGTGCGACTCACGCAGGTTGGTCCGGAACATCCGGCCTATGCCCTGAGCGCCAGTGACAACCTGGTCATGGTGAATTCGGCATGTTACGACAATCGCCCCCTGGTTATTATGGGTCCGGGCGCCGGACCCGAGGTAACGGCAAGCGGCGTGCTGGCCGACATTATTAAAGTATCGTAATCCAGATTTGACGCAGTCCCTTGTACTTTACCCTGTCTGCATCCGGCAGGATGTACGCAGCAGCTTACACCAACGTTTATGAACCCATCCGAAATCACTGTTTTCGCATCTGCTACGGTGGCCAATGTGGCCTGCGGATTCGATTCCCTCGGCTTTGCCATCCATGAACCCGGCGATGAGGTCACCCTCGTTTCCACGGTCGGTACCGGGGTGCGTGTAACGGAAATTACCGGCGATGAGGGTCGTCTCCCGCTGGAAGCCCATAAAAATACCGCCAGCGTGGCGATTCTGACCCTGCTGGATGCACTGCGTGCCAAAGGGGATGCCCGTGCGGATGCAGGTTTTGATATTCGGATTAAGAAAATGATGCCGCTGGGCAGCGGACTCGGGTCCTCGGCGGCCAGTTCGGTTGCGGCCGTTGTTGGCGCCAATGCCCTGCTGGGCGAGCCCTTCACCCGCGAAGAACTCCTGCCCTTCGTCATGCAGTCGGAGAAGATTGCCTGCGGCGCGGCCCATGCCGATAACGTAGCCCCGGCGCTGCTGGGTGGCTTTGTGCTGGTGCGCTCCTACAAGCCGCTGGATGTGGTGCAGCTGCACGTGCCTGCCGACCTGTGGTGCGCTGTGGTGCATCCGCATATTGAGCTGCTTACCGAAGATGCCCGTAAAGTGCTCAAAAAGAATATCCGGCTGGACGACGCCGTGGTGCAGTGGAGCAACCTGGCCGGACTGATCACCGGACTGATGAAGGAAGACTATGAGCTTATTGGTCGCTCGCTGGATGATATCATTTTTGAGCCGGTCCGCTCCCTGCTGATCCCCGGCTTTGATGCCGTGAAGGGTGAGGCCCTGGCCAACGGTGCCCTCGGGTGTAGTATCTCCGGTTCCGGTCCGTCCATTTTTGCCCTGTGCCGGGGTGAAGCAAGCGCACGCATCGTCGGGCAGGCCATGCAGCAAGCGTTTGTACCGTATCAGCTCGATACCGATCTCTATGTGTCACAAGTAAATCATCAAGGGCCTACCCTGCGTTAAACCTATCCATGAAATTCATCAGTACCCGCGGCCAGGTGCCGCTAGCCAGTTTTAAACAGGCCGTCTCGCGCGGACTTGCGCCCGATGGCGGGCTGTACATGCCCACCCGTATCGCTGAGCTGCCCGGTTCCTTCTGGACCGGCCTTCGCGGTAAGAGCCTTCCTGAAATCGCCGCGGTTTTATTTAACGAGCTCATCGGCGATGAATTCGAGGCGGGATTTCTGGAGCAGCTGGCCGCCGAAGCCTTCGATTTTCCCGCACCGGTGGTACCGCTTGACGACCGCACCGGCGTTCTGGAACTTTTTCATGGTCCGACCCTGGCGTTCAAGGATTTCGGGGCCCGGTTCATGGCCCGTATTATGCCGGAGTGCAAAGTCTCGGCCAATGGTCGCCCTCTCACGGTACTTACCGCCACCTCCGGTGATACCGGCGCCGCCGTTGCGAAAGGATTTCATGGGGTGGAGGGCGTCAGGGCCTTTATTCTCTACCCCAAAGACAAAGTCAGTCCCCTGCAGGAACGGCAGTTTGCTACTCTGGGTGACAATATCACGGCCATTCAGGTTGACGGCACCTTCGACGACTGCCAGCGGATGGTCAAGGAAGTCTTTGCCAGTGCCGAGCTTTCCGAGTCCTACAATCTGACTTCCGCCAACTCCATCAACATCGCGCGGCTGATTCCTCAGATGGTGTATTATGTGAATACCTGGGCCTCGCTGACCCGGGAGCAGCCCCACCGTAAGATTACCTTTGTGGTACCCAGCGGGAATTTCGGGAATATCACAGCCGGGGTGCTGGCCGCCCATCTGGGCATGCCCAATGTACAGTTTATCGCCGCTACCAACGCCAATGATGTGGTGCCGGAATTCCTGGAGCGCGGTGTCTATCAGCCCCGGCCCTCTGTTGCCACCATTTCCAACGCCATGGATGTGGGCAGTCCGAGTAACTTCGAGCGACTTGAGCATCTGTACGGGGGCAATCATGCGGCGCTGCGCAGCTTTCTGAAAGGCGACCGGGTCAGTGACGCCCGTACACGGGAGGTCATTGCCCGGGTCTTCCATGAGCAAGGCTACCTGAGCGATCCCCACACGGCTACGGGTATTGAGGTCTGGAACCGTATGTGCGGGCAGTCGCGCTACGCCAACGACTACGGCGTTGTGCTGGCCACGGCGCATCCCGCCAAGTTTATCGAAGTCATGGAGCAGGAGCTCCCGGGCCAGACCATCATGCCCGACCGACTGGCAGAATTGCGCGACAGGGATGTCCTTTCGGTGCCCATAGCGGCAGTGTCGAAGGCGCTCGTGGACCTGCTGTAACGGTTGCTCCGGACATATTTGAGCCATACGTACCGTATCGGTCTGTGACCAAATCCGCCATCCGGGAGCCTATCTGCTCCTCATCGCTCTTTCCCGATCTGCCTTCCGGTGAAAACCGCCGCCGCTGAATCGTCTCAGGTTGGCTGACCAGGAAAAACCGTGCATTAAGCCGGCTCTGGCAACCTGCACCATCGCCTCAGGGCAGCTGACCAGGAAAAAATACCGTGCATTAAGCCGGCTCTGGCAACCTGCACCATCGCCTCAGGGCAGGGTAGGGAACTATTGGCCGAAAATGCGTATTTTTCAAGGCTACAACCAACACAATCCAGTTACTATTATGAGCACGAAGGGCCGCGTTCTGGTGGCAATGAGCGGGGGAGTCGATTCTTCCGTTGCTGCTGTCATGTTGCGCGAACAAGGTTACGAAGTCATCGGAATAACGATGAAAACCTGGGACTATAGCTCCAGCGGGGGCAAGTCTAACAAAGAAACCGGCTGTTGTACGCTGGAGTCCATGAACGACGCACGTCAGATTGCCCTTAAATTCGGGTTTACCCATTTCATCGTGGATATCCGCGAAGAATTCGGCGACTGGGTCATCGAGCGTTTTGTAGACGAGTACATGGCCGGTCGTACCCCGAATCCATGCGTACTTTGCAATACCCACATCAAATGGGCTGCCCTTATGCGGCGGGCCGACGACCTCGGCTGTGATTTCATCGCCACCGGGCATTACGCCAATCTGCGCGAGGAAAACGGCCGTTTTGTAATCTCCCGCGGTAAAGACCACAACAAGGATCAGTCGTACGCCCTGTGGGGAGTGGAACAAAAGCATCTGGCCCGCACCAAATTCCCCCTCGGACAATACCACAAGTCCGAAATCCGTCAGTTTGCGGCCGATTACAACCTGCTGAATGTGGCCAACAAAAAGGATTCCTACGAGATCTGTTTCGTGCCCGACAACGATTATCGCCGCTTTCTGCGCGATCGTGTACCGGGGCTGCAGGAAAAAGTAGACGGCGGCCTGTTTGTAGACAAGGAAGGCAACATCGTGGGCAAGCACAAAGGTTACCCCTTCTACACCATCGGTCAGCGCCGCGGACTGCACCTGCCCATGGGCAAACCCGTTTATGTTACCCACATCGATCCGGAAACCAATACCATTACCATCGGCGGCGAGGAAGACCTGGTGAACACCACCTGCATCGCCAAAGATGTGAATTTCGGAAAATATGCGTCGGTACCCGAAGAAGATATGCGATGTATCGGTGCCATCCGTTATAATGACGACGGCGAGGAAGGATTCCTCACCCAAACCGGCGACACCGAAGTCAGAATGCGCTTCCCCCAAGGTCGCGCAGCCATCACGCCCGGACAGGCTCTGGTCTGTTACGAGGGCGAGGATGTACTGCTAGGTGGCTGGATTAAAAAAATAACGGAGCAGGTTCCTGCAGAGTAGCATGTCGGGCCGAAAGCCCTCCATTAGCCTGTTACACACACAGAAAATACCATTAACCACGGCAGCATGACCCCAAAAACTCAACCATCGGCCGACCGTATCCGGCACACGATGCTCGCTATACTCAAAAAAGCAGCCTTTGCGGCTATACTCCTCTGCGTAGCGGGCGTTGCAAACACCCGGGCGCAGTCGTACTTCACCGGCTCGTTTCAGGCGGTATTTACCCAGCCGGAAGACGGCGAAGAAACCGTGGTCCAGATTTATACCTCACCCCGGCGCATGCTGCTGACCGGACTGGGCGAGGTGGCCTCCTCCCGGCACCGAAGCATGCCGGGCATGGACTCCGGGAAGATTCTGCTTCGGATGGACCAGCAGGATATGATTTTCCTGTCAGATGAGCCCACGGCGCTGCGCATGCAGATGCAGGAACTCAATGCGGCCATGAACCTGATGGCCGGCATGCAGGGTCGGGAACCCGCACCACCGCAGGCCAATATATCCGTGACGGAAACGGAAGAAACCAGGCCTTTCGACGGTTATGAAGCCGTTAAATGGGTCGTCCTCAATCAGGATGACGACAGTTATTTTCATATCTGGGTCAGCGAAGATTTTAAGGTTAACACGGCAATGATCAGCGAAGCCTGGCGCGGGATGACAGCCACGTCCGGACTCTCCCCGCTGGCCGATATCCTCCGCGACGGACAGACACCATTGATGGCCGAAGCCTTCTCTCCCGATGGTAAGCTGGTGATGAAAGCCGAGCTCAGTAACATCACCGCCGGTCTGCCCGATGGAGTGATGGATATCCCTGCCGGCACCCGTCTGGTCAGTCTTCAGGATATGGTCCTGGAGCAGATGCGTCAACAATAGTCTTAACTGGTCGCCCTCATGAAATTCACCGGACCGTCGTGGACCCGTAACCTGCTCGTGCTGCTGCTGGTAACCGGAAGTCTGGCATGTACCTCGCCCTCGTACGTACTGGAACTGGAATCCAGCTCAGATACCTTCTACCAGCTGGACGATCAGATTCCGGAAGATTCGGCGATGGTTGCCCTGGTTGCTGTGTATGCCGCAGACCTGCAGTCGCGCATGAATACGGTCATCGCCCGCTCCGAGACCCCCATCACCCGGGGCCGGCCCGAAGGCACCCTCAACAATCTCTCTGCCGATATCCTCCGCTCGGCAGCCGTTCGTGAACTCGGTCAACCCGTACACATCGGTATTGCCAACTTTGGCGGTCTCCGGGCCCCGTTGCCCGGGGGTGAAATCACCATCGGCAATATTTACGAGCTGATGCCTTTTGAAAACACCATCAGTGTGCTGCTGCTCAGTGGCGAGCAGGTCCGTATGCTGGCCGACCAGATTGCCGCCCGGCGGGGGGAGCCCGTCAGCGGTATCCGGTTTCGCATTGAAGACGGCCGGGCCGTGGACATCCTCGTGGGCGCAGAGCCGCTTCGCAGGAACCAGGAGTACTGGGTTGCAACCAACAGTTATGTGGCTGACGGAGGCGATGGGATGGATGTATTTATGCAGGCCCGTGAACGCATCGACCTGCCCGTGCTGATCCGCGATGCCATGATTGAGTATATCCGTCACCGAAGGGTGCTGGACTACCAGCTGGAAGGCCGCATCCGCCTGACTGATGAATGAGCGGAGCGCATCATCATGCAAAACGGCGGCGTTCCGACTATAACGCAAGCACACAACTTCGCCCTGCAGCGGGATTTCAGTCCCGACCTTTGTTAACGCAAGAACCCCATCGAAATGGATAGAAAAACATTCCTCAGACGTATGTCGGCCGCCGGACTGGGCCTGGGACTCACCTCCGTGACGCCGCTGCTCAGCTATGCCGGTAACGGTACCCGTCAGCTGACCATCCTGCACACCAATGACACCCACGCCCGCATCGATCCGTTTCCTGAAAACGCTTCACGCTATGCCGGTTTGGGCGGTGTGGCACGACGTGCCAGCCTGGTAGGACGTATCCGTGCGGAGAATCCGAATGTTTTGCTGCTGGACGCCGGTGATGTGTTTCAGGGGACCCCCTACTTCAACTACTACAAGGGTGCACTGGACTTCAAGGTGATGTCGCAGATGGGCTACGATGCATCCACCCCGGGAAATCACGAATTTGACAACGGAATTGACGGCTTTGTGGAGGTTGCCGGCGAGGCAGAGTTCCCTTTCGTGAATGCCAACTATGATTTCGGGACCTCGCCCATGGCCGATTACGTCAAAGAAAATATCGTGCGCGATGTTGACGGGATCAAGGTTGGGATTTTCGGGCTGGGGATCAATTTTGACGGACTGGTGCTCCCGGCTTTGCACGAGGGGGTTGCCTACCGGCACCCGGTCCGACTGGCGCAGTATCAGGCCAACCGGCTTCGTTACGACTACAAATGTGACCTGGTGGTTTGTCTGAGTCATCTGGGTTACAACTACGAAAATCCTGCCCGGGTAGATGACGTAACGGTAGCCACCCAGACCCGTGGCATTGACCTGATCATCGGCGGGCACACCCATACCTTCATGGATGCTCCGGAACGTATCCGCAAGGATGACGGCAGTGTGACCATTATCTCTCAGGTCGGGTTTGCCGGCATCGTACTGGGCCGGATCGACTTCGAGTTTAACCGTCGGCGTGAAGTGGTGCGGGCAACGGCCGCCAATCATACGGTTTCCTGACAGACGGCTGCTCTGACCGATGGCAACCGGGGCTGGCAATTGCTGCATAGTGCCGGTCGCCCGGCAAGATGGGCAGGGCTCTAAGTCCGGGGTCCGAAGATGGTCAATACCTGATGCCTGTACCGGTGCGTTTGCTGGTGCGTGCGTGTGCCTGTGCTATTTTCCCTGCTGTCAGCGTGTGTTTTTCGCCGGTTTAAATTGACATTCGGCTTTTTTATATGCTTATTGCAGGATAGGCGATTGCGCCGTGATTCGGTTCACATCGCCCCATCTATCAATAGTGGAGAGCAATATGGGAAAACTGGTCGTACTGGGTGCCGGCGTGTCCGGGCACACCGCTGCTATGCATGCGTGGCGTAAACTCAAAGGTAAACATGAGGTTGTAGTTATTACGCCCAACCGAAACTACAACTGGATTCCATCCAATATATGGGTGGGTGCGGGTACCATGAAACCCGAACAGGTTACCTTCCAGCTGCCCAATGTGTATAAGAAGCTGGGAATGGAGCTTATTCAGGCCAAAGCTACGGCCATTTATCCGGAGGGGAAGACCGACGAACCCCGACCTTTTGTTGAGATTGCGTATACCGATGAGGCCCGCAGCGGCCAGACCGGCCGAGTTACCTTTGATTACCTGATCAACGCCACCGGTCCGCGACTGGAATTCGCGAAGACACCGGGCCTTGGACCCCACGGCGGACATACTACCTCGGTGTGTACCTACGGTCACGCAGCCGAAGCCTGGGAGCACCTGCAGGAATCCATCGGCAGGATGAAGGCCGGAGAACGCCAGAAAATCCTGATCGGTACCGGCCATGGAATGTGTACCTGCCAGGGTGCCGCCTTCGAATATACCTTCAATGTGGAGCATGCCTTGCGTAAGGCCGGCGTCCGCCACAAGGCCGACATCCACTGGATATCCAACGAATTTGCCCTGGGTGATTTCGGGATGGGCGGGGTGCATATGCGTCAGGGAGGATACGTGACGCCGGGCAACATCTTCGCTGAGTCGTTGTTCGCCGAGCGGGGCGTGGAGTGGACCACCCAGGCGGGAGTCACCGAAATTCAGGAGAAAAAACTCAAATACGAAACGATTTCAGGCGATGAGGGTGAAATGGAGTTCGATTTTGCGATGTTGCTGCCTCCGTTTTCCGGGGTGGGGATGAAGGCTTTTGACAAGGCCGGAACCGATATAACCGGCGAGGTTTTTGCCCCGAACGGATTTATGAAGGTGGATGCCGATTACAGCGGCAAGCCGTATGAGCAGTGGAGTCCGTCTGACTGGCCGGAGACCTACCAGAACCCGAAATACAGCAATCTGTTTGCGGTGGGCATCGCCTTTGCCCCGCCCCATTCCATTTCCAAGCCGATGAAGAGTCCTTCTGGAACGCCCATTTTCCCGACTCCGCCTCGAACCGGCATGCCCAGCGGGGTAATTGGTCGACAAACCGCACTGAATATCGTTGATATGATGCTGGGACGGGCAGAGGAACCCACGCGGAAGTCGTCTATGGCGCGTATGGGTGCAGCCTGCATTGCATCCGTCGGCAAAGGCTTCTTCGACGGGTCCGCCGTGTCTATGACGGTACATCCTATCGTGCCCAACTATGAGCTATTCCCGGAGACGGGTCGCTCCCTGCGCTACACCACCGGCGAAATCGGATTGGCCGGACACTGGATTAAACATTTACTGCATCATGGGTTTATTTACAAGGCCAAAGCCAATCCCATGTGGTACGTTATACCGGAGTAACCCCAATGAAAGAGCAAAAAGACAGTCTGCATCAGCATGAGTTCGCCACCAAACCCACCTGGATAACCCGCCATAAGCGGATTAACCTGATCTGGCAGTTTATCCGGTTTCTGATCCTTAATGTGAAGATGCTCCGGATGGTCCGTCTGCACTGAGGTTGCGCACAAAGAGCTTGAACTCGGGAATTGCCCCGGCATTCATGCTGAAACTACGAAGCCCGTAGTCAAGCAGCAGTCGGGTGACTCCGGTATCCCGGGCCATTTCCCCGCACATGGATACCGGCACCTTGTGCCGGCGTGCAGCGCGGATGGTGGTTTCAATGAGTTTACGTACGGCCGGTTGGTGATAGGATGCCAGGGCGGCTACTTTACCGTTCATGCGATCGGCGGCCATGACGTACTGCGTGAGGTCGTTGGTGCCAATACTGACAAAATCCACCTCGGATAAAAAGTCCTCTATGCACAGTGCTGCAGCAGGAACCTCCACCATGATACCCAGAGGCGTGCTCTCCTGGTAGGCAATGCCCTCTGAGCGGAGCTGTTCACCGGCCTGCATCGTCAGTTTCCGGGCCTGCTGCCACTCATCCACCGTGGCTACCATGGGGAACATAATCCTGAGCGGACCGTGAGCCGATGCCCGCAGCAGCGCCCGGATCTGTGTGCGGAATACGTCCCTGCGGTCCAATGAAAACCGGATACCCCGCCAGCCGAGAAAGGGATTGGCTTCTTTTTCAATACTCAGGTAGTCGACCGGTTTATCTCCGCCGATGTCGATGGTGCGGAAAGTGACCGGTTTCCCACCCATGGCCTGCAGCGCCTGCCGGTAGGTTTCGTACTGCTCGTTTTCATCGGGCGCTTCCGACCTGCCCATAAACAGAAATTCGGTGCGGTACAGCCCGATACCCTCAGCTCCGTTCTCAACAGATGTTTTCACGTGTTCCGGAGAAGATACATTGCTGAGAACCTCCAGTGGGTCTCCATCCGGGGCGCAGACCGGCTCCAGTTTGATTCCATCGGCCATCGACCGGGTTTTCAGCCAGTTATCCCTCCGCCGTTTCATCTGTTCCAGCTGGTGGGCGGTAGGCTTGATATACACCCGGGCATTATCACCGTCCAGGATGATTTGCTGGCCTGTCCTGCATTTTTCGATGGCGTTGCTGACGCCGAAAACGGCAGGAATTCCCAGGGAACTGACCAGAATACCGCTGTGGGAGGTAGCGCTGCCGCGTTCGGTCAGAATTCCGATAATCAACCTGCTGTCCAGGCTGGCCGCCGCCGAAGGGGAGAGCTCATCGATAACCAGAATGGATGGTTCATCGGGTACCGGGCTGTGGTCTGGGTCCCCGCAGAGGTGTCTGAGCACCCGGCCCCCGGCGTCTTGCACGTCTGCGGCCCGTTCTGCCAGCACAGGACTGGATGAAGCGCGGTATAATGCCGTGTACTGTTCTATGGCTTTCCACCAGGCGTAATCGGCCGTGAAATGGTCCTTATCGATGCTGCGATGTACATCCCTGAGCAGCTCGGGGTCTGTGACGATGAGTTTGTGTGCCTGAAAGATTTCAGCATCACCGGCCGACAGATTACGGGAGGCAATTTCATCAAGTTCGCCCACGGCCTTGTCCAGGGCAGCGCGCAGCCGTTCTTTTTCATCGGCAGGGTTTTGGCTATGCTCCGGTTTAACATCAGATGGGCTGACGGTGAACTGAAATACCGGTCCTACAGCCACACCTGCACCCACGGAAATGCCATTGATACGATGTGGATTCGGTGTTTCTTTGGGATTATCGGGTGTGCGACCGGGCGGATCGGTGGATTCATCGAAGTGTCGCTGCAGAAGTCCGGCGAGTTCAGAAAAAGCTTCGGCAGCCTGATTGCCGGCAGCCCGCAGTTCCAGGGTATGCTGCCTTACGGCCTGCAGACCAATCAGCGCATTGATACTGCGTGCAGGTACGAAGTCGGTCTCCCGGGTGAGGTTACGCAGCTGAATATCGGCCTCGTATTTACCGGCGATGGTGGCCATCCGGGCTGCAGGCCGGGCGTGAAGTCCAAGGGTGTTTTCCAGGGTAAACGTGCCGGAATGGCTGAAATCGGAGGTCTCATCCGGTACAGACTGGCGGGTTTCAGCAGCGGCCCGGGTGGTATGTCCCAGCTGGGACTGCTTGCCGGTCAGCGAATGGTCGAGCTCCCGGAGGATTTCCTGCCGGGAAGCTCCTGTGGCCGCGGTGACCACTGCCGTGATCACGCCCTCGGCCAGGGGGGCGGGGGACAGCACTACGTTGCTGCGTTGATCTTCATCCAGGAAGTCCAGCGCCATTTCAGTGCTCAGAATGGCGCTGCCCATGTCCATGAAGACAATCACGCCATCTTCGCTATATACCTGCTGAATGGCTTCCAGAATTTTCATCGCATCGGTGCCGATGGGCTCGTCCGGATCGTCGATTCCTCCGGCTGCGGCCAGAGGGACTTTCCCCTGTCCCATTTGTCCGGCCAGTTTGCGGAGTCCTTCAGCCAGCTCCGCACTATGTGATACAATGACGATACCGGTCATTTATGCGTCTCCTTCAGCTGCTTTGGCCAGTTCGCGCAACATCAGGGCGGCCGATGTGGCACCGGGATCTTTATGGCCCCGACTACGTTCGCCCAGATAGCTGGCTCTGCCTTTCCGGGCAATCAGGGGGATGGTGTCTTCGGCGCCCTTTTCGGCGGCATCGGCAGCGTGGTTCAGAGCTGTTTGGAGATCATCGGGTGTGGTACGGAAGGCTTCCAGTGCGGGAATAAAGGCATCCAGCATGGTTTTGTCGCCCGCAGAGGCTTTGCCCCGCATTTTTATGCCCCCGATGCCTGCTTCCAGTACATCCGCCATTTGCGCAGCATTAAGTTCATTCAGGCCGGATGCCTTGCCCGCGGCCTGCAGGAAGAAGGTACCGTACAGGGGTCCGGATGCACCTCCGACAGTTGAAATCAGGGTCATGGCAACGGCTTTGAGCAGAGCTCCGATGTCTTTGTCAGCCAATGAACCCAGCTGTTCTCCCACTTTTCTGAACCCCCGATGCATATTGTTTCCGTGATCGGCATCGCCTATGGCCGTATCCAGCTGGGTCAGATAGGTTTTGTTTTCCGTGTAGATGGCATCGCATGCACGCAGCCATTCAATAAGGTGAGATTTGGTAATCATAGGAGCAATAATTGAGTCGGTTTGGTAACAAATACGAAACTAATGCCATTAAAAAAAGCCTGCATCACCACCATTTCAACAGTGGAGTGATGCAGGCCGTTTCGATGGGGGAATGTGTGTTGCCCTTCGCTTGCATTCGACCGGTTTTTTGCAGCATGGTTAGCTAAAACGCTGCAGATTTACCTAGTATTGTCGAAATGCGACGGGAATTGGTGGCTGTCTGATCGTTTGGCGATCATAATTAGTTTGGAAACACCCTTATTACATGCCCTTACGCAGGGCCGGAGTGTGTGCCGGGGCGTCCCAGTATTTCAGGATTTCCTCGTCTGCCTTCAGCAGGGTTATCGAGCAACCCTGCATTTCAAGGGAGGTGATGTAGGGGCCGATGAGATTGCGAACCACCGTGAGTCCCTTTTTTTCGATGATTTCGTTCATTTTGCGATACACGCCATACAGTTCGCTCACCGGAGTACCGCCCATGCTGTTGACAAACGCGATCACCTGGTCGCCGCTGCCGAAGGGCTCATCGGTTTCTGCCACATCAATCCATTCTCCTTTTTCGGGGCTCCACGCACGCAGCTGGCGGTGATAGGCCGGATCTTCAAGTATGCCCAGGGTCATCATTTCGGTGATTTCATCCACGGTTTTCATTTTTTCACGCTGAATGCCGGGCTCACCGTGAATGCCGATACCGATTTCCATTTCGTCATCGCCGATTTCAAAGCTGGGGGAGCCGTTGGCCGGTGTGATGCAGGAGGTCAGCGCCATTCCCATGCTTCTGCCATACCGGTTTACTTTCCGGGCCAGGGCGGAGAGCTGCTCCAGGGTATAACCGTCTTCGGCAGCGGCACCTACAATTTTTTCCATGAGGACCGTGGTTCCGACGCCGCGTCGACCGGCGGTGTAGAGGCTGTCTTTAACGGCCACATCGTCATCGATAATCAGATTCTGTACCTTGATGCCATCGGCCATGAGCATATCGGCCGCCATTTCAAAGTTCATTACATCGCCGGTGTAGTTCTTGACCAGGTTGAGGATACCTGCACCGGCTTCAACGGCTTTGCCTGCCTCGTACATCTGGTCGGGTGTGGGGGAGGTGAATATTTCACCGGGGCAGGCCGCATCCAGCATGCCGTATCCCACAAAACCGCCGTGCATGGGCTCATGACCGCTGCCGCCGCCGGAGATAAGAGCGACCTTACCTTTCGGGGTGGCCTCTTTACGGGTGATGAACGCCGGATCCAGATGTATGTGTATCAGGTCGTGGTGGGCCAGTTGCATGCCTTCAAGCTGCTCGCGCAGTACGTCGTCGGGGTTATTGATGAGTTTTTTCATGGCGGTTCAGATGGTTGGGAGGTGTAGAGGGTAAAAACGTGGAGGGCGACTTCCGCCGGGGCCGAAGCCACCCTCAGACAGACGAATCAGAAGCTGAAGCTTGCTGCGGTGAAGATGCGCTCGGTTTTCGGATTCACAATCAGCGAGATGCCCAGAGGCAGGCTGAACGAATCGGATATTTGCAGGGTCCGGCTTGCGGAAACGCCAATTTGGTTAACTACAAACTTGCTGTTGTATCCCAGATCAACGAATCCGGGTCCGTCGGAATACTGGGTTGATACGAATGCCCGCATCCCATAGTCGCCGGAGGCGAAAGCGTAGCCTGCTTCAGCATAGATGGTGCCTTCAACGGGGCTTCCGAATGCGTACCCGATCATCAGGTCGGGGGCTGCCTCGCCCTTTCCGGCCAGCTTTGCCGAAGCCTGGAAGACATGGGTGGTGGTGTTTTCATCGAAATCAAACAGATCAGTATATGCGTTGAAATGATTTTCGATCTGTGGGGTGAGGTTGAATTCACCCAGATCCAGGGTGTAATTGGCCCAGAATTTCACTTCTTTGTAGGCGTTGTCGTCCTGGCCGAGGCTGTGCGATCCCCATCCGTACAGGGAGAAGCCCCCGGAGTTGATGCCAACCATGGCCTGAACGTTGGGTGAGTTTCCGAGTTCAACGCCACGGTAAATAAATCGGCTGGTGAGGGTCATGCCTGCATCAACGCTCAGGTCTTGTGCGGTTGCGGTATGGGTTGGGATGGCCAGCATGCCCAGCATGAGCAGCGATGTGGCTGTTAACAGTATTTTTTTCATAACAATCTCCGAAATAGTATCTAAGGGGTTAAGGTCGTAGTCGGGCTGACTATAATAATTGAGAGGGTTTGGGGAAAAGGAGCATCGTTGCTGGCAGCCGGCATGCGGTGTAAGCGGGAGCTGATGTGGATGGCTCATCGCTACGGGTTTACCGGCTGCAGAACGATGTGGGTGGTCTAAAACGCCATAAAGATGTAAGCGGCGATAACGGCACCGAGAATCGGACCAACCACCGGAATCCACGCGTAGCCCCAGTCGCTGCTTCCTTTATTGGGAATAGGCAGGATGGCATGCATAATACGCGGACCCAGGTCGCGGGCCGGGTTGATGGCGTATCCGGTCGGACCGCCAAGGCTCAGGCCGATGGCCAGTACCAGCAGACCTACAGGCAGGGCAGAGAGTGATCCCAGTCCGAACCCGACCTGCTGTCCGTCAATGGTGATGGCCTGCAGTAACTCCCCGTCAATGGAGGTAAAGCCGGGGCTTGCCAGGTAGAACACGCCGAAAACCAGCATAACGGTACCGATGATCTCGGTGATCAGATTCGATCCGGTGTTGCGGATGGCGGGACCGGTGGAGTGGACGGCCAGCTTGGCGCCACCATCTTCGGTTGCTGCGAAGTGGTCTTTGTAGGCCAGCCATACCAGCAGGGCGCCGAAGGCCGCACCGAGCATCTGTGCACCGATGTACATGGGAACCATGGCCCAGTCGAATAGTCCGGCCGTTGCAAGACCCACGGTCACAGCCGGATTGATATGTGCCCCGCTGAACTGGCCGGTCACATAAACCGCGGTAAATACCGCCATACCCCAACCCAGGGTAATGACAATCCAACCGCTGTTGTTGCCTTTGGTCTGATTCAGAACCACGTTGGCAACCACGCCGTTACCCAATAGAATCAGGATGGCGGTACCAATGAATTCACCTAAGAAAGGACTCATCGTATGAATCTCCTATATTGATTTTTGTTACGGTGTTTGTTTTTAAAACGATACTAAGACATGGTATGCGCGGATCGGGTGTATCGGTACCCGGGTTCTGCGCTGCGTATAAACCCGGCGGCCGCAGGTGCGCGGCTGCCGGATTATCTGTGGCGTTTATTTATCGTCTGCCCAGACCTGAGCGGCCTTGATGGCCCGCTTCCAGCCCCGGGTCAGTTCGGCAACTTTGGCGTCTTCCATTTCCGGGCTGAACTTGCGGTCTTCCTGCCATTGCTTGCGGATTTCATCCACATCTTTCCAGTACCCGACGGCCAGTCCGGCCAGGTAGGCGGCGCCCAATGCCGTGGTTTCGGTCACTTTCGGACGGGAGACCGGAACCTGCAGGATGTCGCTCTGAAATTGCATGAGGGTGTCGTTGACCGTTGCACCGCCGTCAACCCGCAGCTCGGCTATATCGATACCGGAGTCGGCCTGCATCGCACCCAGGACATCCAGGGTCTGATAGGCGATGGAGTCTTGTGCTGCGCGCGCCAGGTGAGCGGCCGTCGTTCCGCGGGTAATGCCTACCATGGTGCCCCGTGCATACTGGTTCCAGTAGGGGGCGCCCAGACCGGCAAAGGCCGGAACCAGATATACGCCGTCAGAGTCGTCAACTTTGTTGGCAAAATACTCAACATCGCGCGACTCGCGGATTACGCCCAGGCCGTCACGCAGCCATTGCACAACGGCACCGGCGATGAAAATGGATCCTTCCAGCGCATACTCGGTTTTTCCGTTGATTTTCCAGGCTACCGTGGTAAGCAGATTGTTTTTGGAAGGAACCGGCTTGTCGCCGATGTTCATGAGCATAAAGCAACCCGTACCGTAGGTGTTTTTAACCATGCCGGGTTTGGTACACATCTGTCCGAAAAGCGCTGCCTGCTGGTCGCCCGCGATGCCCGCGATGGGTATTTTGCTGGCGAAGATGGTGGTTTTGGTATGGCCGTACACCTCGCTGCTTTGCTTGACTTCGGGAAGGAGTTCCCGGGGGATGTCCATGATGGAGAGGATTTCATCGTCCCAGTCCATGGTGTTGATGTTGAACAACATGGTCCGGGAGGCATTGGTAACATCGGTGATGTGCAAATCGCCGCGTGTCAGGTTCCACACCAGCCAGGAATCGATCGTCCCGAAGGCCAGCTCGCCCTTTTTCGCGCGCTCACGGGCACCTTCTACATTGTCCAGGATCCACTTGACCTTGGTTCCGGAGAAGTAGGCATCCACCACCAGACCGGTTTTCTGCTGAATTTTTTCGGCCAGGCCCCTGGCTTTCAGCTCGTCACAGTACTCGGCCGTACGCCGATCCTGCCATACAATGGCATTGTGTATCGGCTTGCCTGATTCCCGCTCCCAAATTACGGTAGTCTCACGCTGATTGGTAATTCCGATGGCGGCCAGATTCAGTCCGTTAGCCCCTATAGCAGCCACGGCTTCGGCGGCAACACCGGCCTGGCTCGACCAGATCTCCTGAGCGTCATGCTCAACCCATCCGGCCTTGGGATAAATCTGACGAAACTCTTTCTGAGCGACCGAGACAATCTCGCCACTGTTATTGAACAAAATGGCGCGTGAACTTGTGGTACCCTGATCAAGGGCTAGGATGTATTTTTCCATGTTGATTTCCTTCAGTTATAGGTTTTTTTCATAATTGGCTGCAATTGGTTGACTTCCGATCAAAACCGACAAGGCCTGTTGACGATGACGCCTTGGAAAAGCGGTTTCAGTTGTATAGACAATTAAACAATTTGACAACCAAAAAAAAAGCGCTTTCAGAAGTTTTTTTTCGAATTTACAATTTGTTCATTAAGAGAAGATGTCCAATGCGGAACAAAAACAGCATCTGCTCAATGAATTCGCCGTATTTTGGGAGGACGGCCTGCCAGTAAACCCCTGAAAAAAAATTTCACTTTGCCCCGATTTGTATGAGTTTATCCGGTGATTACCTCGATCTTGACCATAAAAACATAGACAAGTTAATGGCTAACCGACTGCGTCTGGCCATCCTTGCGGCCCTGCACAACAGCGATGAAACCGACTTCGCTTCTCTGAAGAATGCCGTCAGGGCTACCGACGGTAATTTAAGTGTACAACTTAAATTACTGCGCGAAGCAGGATTTATTCTGGTGAACAAAACGCCATCCGGGGGAAGGGAACAAACCTATATGGCCCTGTCGGATAAGGGTCGTATGGCTATTCTAAACTGGAAACGGGTAGTCAACGGGTGGTTTGCGTAGAGCCGCGGCAGGGATGGCTGCGGTCCGGCCCTTACGGCTTGCCCGGGGTGAGGCCCTTTGGTCCGCGCCAACGGCCGGGGCTGACCCTAAGCTTCGCGTGAATGGCCCCAGTTGACCCTGAGTACCGCTTGAGTGGCCCCAGTTGACCCTGAGTACCGCGCTAGCGACCCGGCCCATTGGTCCGGCCTGACGGCCCCCACTAAAAAGCTGTCAAGCAATTCCCGGCAAGGTTGTGTATTTTCCGATGAATTTTTCGCGCGATGAAAATAATGTTTCTGCCGCATCGCATTACCCATTTTTAAAAACACGTATACACATGAGCATTCTTGTAGTTGGGTCGGTTGCCTACGATGGTATTGAAACGCCGTTCGGCAAACGCGACCGTATCCTGGGTGGCTCGGCTACCTACCTGTCCCTGACCGCATCGTACTTCACGCCCGAGGTTAATCTGGTGGGCGTTGTCGGCAATGATTTTGCCGAAGCTGACCTGCAGACGCTCCGTAATCGCGGCGTCAACCTGGACGGACTGACGGTCGATGCATCCGGAAAGACGTTTTTCTGGGCAGGTCGTTATCATTTTGACCTGAACTCCCGGGACACCCTGGATACCCAGCTGAATGTCTTCGAGCATTTCAAGCCGGTTATTCCGGATAATCTGCGAAAGTGCGACTTTGTATGTCTGGGCAACATCGCCCCGGCGCTGCAGTCAATGGTGCTCGACCAGGTTGACAATCCGAAGCTGGTAATCTGCGATACCATGAATTTCTGGATCGAGGGTGCCAAGGATGACCTGCTGCAGACACTCAAGCGGGTAGACGTGCTGATCATCAACGACTCGGAAGCCCGGGAGCTTTCCAATGAATCGAATCTGGTCAAGGCAGCGATGGCCATTCAGGATATGGGACCCAGGACGCTGATCATCAAAAAAGGTGAGCACGGGGCCTTGCTCTTCACGGAGAATGAAATTTTTTCAGCTCCCGCATTTCCGGTTCTCGACATTTTTGATCCTACCGGTGCCGGGGATACCTTCATGGGCGGGTTTGTGGGCTGGCTGGCGGCCAGCGGAGACCTGAGCGCTGAAAACATGCGTCGCGCCGTGATTTACGGCTCGGTCATGGCCAGCTACTGCGTTGAGCGTTTCGGTCCGGAGCGACTGATTGACCTTGACCAGGAGTCGCTGCGGATTCGCTATGACGCTTTCAAAGAGCTTAGTTCCATACCTGCTCACGACTAACACACAGACGGTATGCAAAAGCCCGAGGTCATGGTTCTGGCCACCCGCAACACCCACAAAATCCGGGAAATGCAGGATGTTCTGGCGGATACCGGTATACAGTTGAAATCGTCGCTGGATTTTGCTGAACTGCAGGACGTGGTGGAGGATGGCGATACACTGCATGCCAATGCCTTGAAAAAAGCCCGGTATACATTTCAGGCAACGGGCATGCCCAGCCTGGCCGATGATACCGGGCTGGAGGTCGAAGCGCTGGGCGGTGCGCCGGGGGTGTATTCCGCGCGATATGCCGGCGAAAATGCCACGTATGCCCAAAACGTAGAACGCCTCCTGTATGACCTCGACCGCCATGAGCGGCGGCAGTTTCAGACAGTTTCCAGACGTGCACGCTTCCGCACGGTCATCGCTCTTGCTGGTCCGCAGGGCGAACAGCTCTTTGAGGGCATCTGCGAGGGGCAGATTCTGCGGGAAGAGCGTGGTGAGGGGGGCTTTGGATATGATCCGGTATTTATGCCGCTGGGTTACCGGCAATCCTTTGCCGAGATGCCGGCTGCACAGAAAAACGAAATCAGCCACAGAGGCCGGGCCCTTCAGGAGCTTAAAACGTATTTCGACGCCCTGCAACCGGATGCATAAGAACCGATAACGACGGGAAGCAGATGAAAATCCGTCAACCCGCCGTCACCTCAAAAATACCAACCGACCGGCATCAACCGGATGTAGGTGCTGAACCATAGCAAACCGGCGGAATGATTGCCCGCCGATGTTGCTTTCGTTCAGCGCTATGTGAACGGCCATCGTGCAGAAAACATAGCCGGACTTCATAGCCCAATGCGAACCCGCAGCGTATCGCGTGTTAGTCCAGCACGTAATGCCTGGTCACCCCGGCGTACTCTGCGATCTGGTCTTTTTGCCACTGCTCATCCTTAGCGAGTTCATCGGCCATGATTCGAGCCACTTCGGCGGCCATTTCCAGACTGGCTCTGGCGTCCAGCAGCTGGGCGCGCATCCTGCGGGAAAGCACATCCTCAACGGTGCGGGCCATTTCATTGCGGGTTGACCAGACTACTTCGGCCTTGATATAGGGCAGATCCTTGTGCAGTTTTTCCGCCATCGAGGCATCCCCGGCAATGATGTTCTTAATACCAACGATGTCGGACCCGTACACGTGCAGGTGGTCGGCCCGGTCAACATTTTTAAGCCACCCGTGAATGCGCATATGCTCGGTGACGCATTTTTTCTCTTGAAGGCCGGCAACAGCCAGGGCCTGGTCTACTGTGTCTTCAGCCATTTTGCGGTAGGTAGTCCATTTTCCGCCGGTTATGGTGACCAGTCCCGTGGTGGAAACCTGCAGGTGATGACTGCGCGAAATCTGCGCTGTATTTTTGTTTTCGGGTGGTTTCACCAGAGGACGTAACCCGGCAAAGGCACTTTTAACGTCTTTTCGTTCGGGATCTTTGCTCATGTACTTGGCAGCGTGCCGCAGAATGAATTCAACTTCCTCCTCCAGCGGACGGGGCTCGAGTTCGGCTTTTGGTACGGGGGTGTCGGTGGTGCCCACAATAACCTTATCATGCCAGGGCACGGCGAATAAGACGCGACCGTCATCGGTGTGCGGTACCATGATGGCGGTATCTCCGGGCAGAAATTCCTTATCGAGCACAAGGTGGACACCCTGTGAGAAGGCAATCATCGGTTTCGGATTGTCTTCATCCATGGCTACGATATCATCGGTGAAGATACCGGTAGCGTTAATCACCACATGCGCGCTGAGCTCATATTCTTTTCCGGATTCCCCATCGGTGGCTTTCACACCGGTTACATAGCCCTTCGGCGATTTAAGCAGTCCGGTTACTTTCATATAATTCAGCGGTATTCCGCCATGGTCGTGCACGGTCTGGGCGAGGTTGACCGCCAGACGGGCATCATCGAACTGTCCGTCATAGTAGACTACGCCGCCCCGAAGGCCTTCTTTTTCGATGGTCGGGATGCGTTCCAGCGTTGTTTCCAGCGAGAGTAATTTGGACGGACCCAGGCCGAGCTTGCCGGCCAGCAGGTCGTACACTTTCATGCCCACACCGTAGAACGGACCATTCCACCAGTCGTAGCTGGGTACAATGAACGCCTGGTTGGTAACCAGGTGCGGGGCATTCTGGATGAGCAGGCCGCGTTCTTTAAGGGCCTCAATGACCAGGGAAACGTCGCCCTGCTGAAGATAGCGCACGCCTCCATGAACCAGTTTGGTACTCCGACTTGAGGTTGCTTTGGAGAAATCATGCATTTCAAGCAGGAGGGTTTTGTACCCACGGGATGCTGCATCCACAGCAACGCCAAGTCCGGTAGCACCGCCACCGATGACGATGATGTCCCAGTATTCAGCGGTATCCAGGTGTTTTAGAAGTTTCTGTCTGTTCATAACCATGTATTTGAGGTGATAATTCGGGCTCTTCCTTGACGAAACGGGCCGGGCTGTAAGCTTTGATTGTTCGGTTGTCTATACAAGTTCATTACCAATATGTGAAACCGCTTCCAATAAGTCAACTAAAATCTGAAAAAATTATGGGAACGGGGGTATGCGCGTTCAACCTGGTTGCCACGACCGGGCTTCTAGTATGATTACCTCGGGGTGAGGTATGCGTGTTGAACCTCGTTGCCACGTATGATTTCTGGACGGTTCCCGCAAGGGCAAGGCGCGCGCGTTCAACCTTGTTGCCACGACCGGGCTTCTTGCATGATTCCCTCGGGGTAGGGGGGGCAAGTGTGAGCGGAGGGTGCTTCCCCCCGGAGCCGCTGCTCAGCTGCTGTAGGCGGGATCGTTTTTCATCAGGTCCAGAGGGAGCCCGTGGGAGTCGTGGTGATCTTCGTAGGGCATGGTTTTGGTTGTGAAGGTAATGCGGTCGCTGCGGTAGACATCCTCCGAATACTGAAAATAACTGCCGTCTTTAGCCTGGATGAACCGTTTCATGAGCAGCAGCGGGGTGCCCAGTTCTACATTCAGCAGCTTGTGTTCAGACTGACCGGCGGCGATGGCTTCGATGCGTTGCATGGCGTACCCCAGTCGGGTGGTAGTGTGACGGTAAAGCAGTTCAAAGATAGAGTTGGTTTCCAGGTCCATGTCAATGATGGGCCGGAACAGGTTGTACCGGAAGAACGAGCGCTCAATAATCAACGGTTCTTTGTCGCCATAGCGTACCCGGATTACACGAACCACTTTCTCGCTTTTTCCAAGATTCATGATGTTGGCGATATAGGGGGCCGGATCTACGATTTTCTTCTCGATGATGCGTGCAGAGGGCTTGAGCCCGTGTTGCGACATAACTTCCGTGAAACCGACCAGTTTGTCGGAGTCCTGCGTAATTTTTTGATAGGTGACGAAGGTGCCTTTTCCTTGTTCCCGCACCAGAAAGCCCTGTTGAATGAGTAACTTGACCGCCTCCCGGATCGTCCCCCGGCTTACCTTAAAAGTTCCTACAAGCTCGGTGTCACTGGGAAAACGGTCGCCCTCGCTGAATTCGCCTTGCCGGATCATGGCCAGCAGGTCTTCGTAAATCTGGTAGTATTTGGGAATTAGCGCCGTTTGAATGTTCATGCGATTGTATAGTCAAGTGGTTGTCTATAAACTTACGGACGTTTCAAATGCGATGCAATGTAAATTCTGGCGCTGCGGGTGCTGCGGGCCCGTTATTCCCTATTTATTCCGATCTGCGGAAGCTGCTTACCGATGCCCATGCTCCGGTGTCAGTCAGCAGACGGGCGGATGACTGCGCGCAGGACTGGATCAGGGTCGGGGTCGGATCCGCTGCGACGGATTGGTCAAACCGACGTCGGTGTATGCATCGTTTCCAGTTTTTTCCATACCAGCAGCAACGCCCGGGGCACGTGGAAACAGCCTTTGTACGGTCCGCCCTTGAAGCGATGGGTGACCTCGCCGCGCCGGTTCAGATACCCGAACCATTCGCCATATTCGGGGTCGCTGAAATGCCGGAAACTGTACTCATGTACCTGCATGAAATCGTCCAGATCCGATTGTTCACCGGTTATGCTGTAGTTGAGCAGGTGGGCGTAGAGCGCTTCGCAGTGCGGCCACCACAGTTTCATATCCCATTCTAGCTGCACCGGACTGTATCCTTCGCTGTCCAGGAAGTAGAAGATGCCCCCATATTCAGGGTCCCATCCACGACGATAGCTCCATCGCACCATATTCACCGCGGTTTGACTGAGATCCGGACGATTCAGATGGGTTGCCCAGTGCTGCAGAAACCAGCCGGCCTCGATGGCATGACCCGGATTCAGCACCCGACCTTCGGCCGAATGGATGGGCTGTCCGTCAGGGGTGACGATTTCAAGGACGGTTTGGGTGTCTTCATGCACGTGCAGGAGCATGCGCCGGATACATTCCTCAACTTCAACGCGATAGGCATCCCGGTCGTCTCCGGCTACTTCCTCGATGAGGTTCAGCAGAATCATGGGGATGGCCAGCGACTGTGCCGGAGTTTCCCCGCTGTAAGAGGGTCTGCCCACCTTGGTGAGATCGCTGCTCCAGTCCCACACCCGTTCCAGCATGGCTTTGGCCTCCTTCAGGTAGCGTTCTTCCCCGCTGGCACGGGCGAACTCGGCCAGGGCCATAATCCAGAAACATTCGGAGAAAATTTTGCGCTGTAACTGCACCGGTTTTCCGTCTTCGGTCATGCTGAAATACACCCGATTGTCTGCGTTCCGGGCTTTTTCGAGCAGAAAATCCGCCCCGTTCCGGGCAATATCCAGCCATGCCGGCCGGGCTTCCACGGTTCGGTAGAGTTTGCTGAACATCCAGGTCTGCCGACCGTTCAGCCACATGTATTTTCGGGTGTCATACCGACTGCCGTCGCGGTCCAGACAGTTCCAAAATCCGCCGTTGCGGGTGTCAACGGAGTGTTTTTCCCAGAAAGGGATGACATTTTCGAGAAGTTCGTTGCGATAAACGCTGATCAGGGGTTGCAGTGACATGATAGGGTCAGGGATAAACTAAAAAGGGCAGGTGCGCCTCAGGCAGCTGCTCCGGTTGGATGATGCAGCAAAGTTATGGAATCCCGGCTGATTTTCATTCAAACAGTATGGATTCCATGCTGCTTTTTGCATCTAAGACGCCCCGGTAAGTCGCCACACAACCAATTCTGAGGGAGGGTTGCATGGCGACCGGGGTACACGCCTCATCAAATTACGGCCTGTGCTTGTTCCGGATTATTTAATCAGGGTCATTTTTCGTGACAGGGAGCGTTCTTGCGTTACCAATTGATAAATATACACCCCGCTTGAAAGCCCGTTTCCGTCCAGGCGCACGGTATGGGTACCGGCGGGGAGTTGTGCGTCAACCAGGGTAGCAATCCGTCGGCCGGTGACATCAAATACGTTCAGGGACACCTCGCCCGATGCGGGCAGGTTGAAGCGTATCTGGGTGTGCGGATTGAAGGGATTGGGATAGTTCTGGTCAAGGGAGGCGGTCTGCGGCAGTTCCTGTAGTTCGTTGGTACTGGTTTCCACAATTTCGGTGATTACTTCGCCGGTTTCCGCATGCACCAGGTACTGTCCGTAATAATCGTAGTTGACGATGTCATCGCCGAATTCCTTCCACCAGAATGCATAGATATCTATCACCCAGAAGTGACCGGTTTCAGCGGAGGTATGCTCCGGATACTCCGCCCAAAGGTCGCCCATTTCATATTCAACTTCCATACTGGCGTCAGCGGGCAGGTTTGCCAGAAAGTCATCCAGACCGTGATTGCGAATGGCCTGAATGGCGTCGGTTGAATTAAAGTAGGTTTGGGGAATGGTACGAAGTTCACCCACAGGCACCGGCGGCAGGTCTTCGGCAGGGATATCGGCTATCGGCATGATATCATGACCGGTCACACGATCGTCAAAAACGGTGAGCATGTGCATAGTCTCTGCTGTCTCATCGAAGTAGGCGAACCACCAGTCTTCAGCGGTTCCGGCCGGGAATTCGGCGGAGGTTGCCGGCGAATCCGTACCCGATTTCAGATAGGGGTCATAGGGCTTGTATTCAAAGGTGCCCAGGGCTAACAGGCGCGTATCGGGCATTTCAGTAGTCTGATAGACCTGCGCTACGCCGGCGGCGTGTTGTGCGTCTACCCGGGAGACCAGTTCGGGGAAGTAGCCGCGTACGGTGAAGTCTATGTCAGACAGACTCCCTCCTTCGATGGATATCGTAGCCGGTTCCCCGTCACGTTCCAGAAATCCTGCCGCCTTGACGTAGGGAAAACCGAATTCTGTGCTGTATTTGACCGCACCAACGTAGTATTCACCGTCAGCGGCGTGGGGTATGGTGTAGGCTCCGGTTACCGGGTCGGCCACGGTTGCATAGCGCAGATTCAGTTCGTTGATGGACCCGTAGAATTCATCAAAATTATACGGCGGCGCAATCAGCGCCACGATGGTCTGGGCGTAGGGTTCCGCTCCGAAATCGCTTTGGGTTACCGGCAGCGTGGCTTTGTTGAAGCCGAAGATGGTTTCTGTACCACCTCCGGGTGTTTTGTAGTAGCCCTCGGGGGTATTCAGCAGGTCAAGGGTACCCGATACGGTTGCTGACGCCATGGTTTGCGCCGTGGAATAGTGCAGCACTTCGGGCTGGGTGAGCAGGCTGCCCGAGGAGCTTCCCGGGGCAATCAGAATCCACAGAAAATCAGTGTCCGGGGTATGTATGGCCTCATAACTCACCGTGAGCTGGTCTTCGCTTAAGGTAACGGCATCAACGGCGATGGAGTCTTTCGGGAAAAAGCTGTAGAACGGACCTGGCTGGCCTTGCATGTAATCGAAACTTGGGAAGAAGACCGACTGGTTGAACCCGAAGGATATCGTACTTACGGGATTTAAGCCTGTCGTTCCGTCTGCAGGACTACGTGAAACCAGCTCGAATGGATCGGGTTCGTCAAAGCCTTCCTCCACATACAGCCCCAGGAAGGTACCGGTCACAGCGTCAACCAGTCCTATGGCTTCAGTGTACTCGTATCGCCGTTCCTGCTCATTCCAGTTGCCGTAGTCAATCTGAATTTCCCAGAAAGGATTGCTCTCGGCGGTGGTGATATCCTGATATAAGAACCAGAACGAACTCAGGGTATAGGACGCGTAGTAATCGCTGTTCTGTCGGGCCAGTTCAACGTACTGGCTCAGGCCGTTGTCAATGGAGGTGGCAAGCGCCTGCGTGGGATTCACAAATTCGGTCGGGACCATGGCCAGCGTACTCAGGTCCACCGGCGGGCGCTCGTCTTCGGGGATGTCGTCAATGCTAAATCGCTCCAGGTGCGGGTCTCCCCCGGAAACAATGGTCACAATGAAGATATCAGTGAGATTTTCGGCGATGTAAACAAAACTCCATGACGAGGCCTCGCCGGAGGGAGCCGGCCAAAGGGCAGGCGGAGTCTGACCGTCTTCCGCGTAGAAGTCTTCTTCGCCCCAAAGCTGAAACAGGCTGGAACCCTGCAGACTGTCTGCAGCTATAACCGCGGCCAGGGCCAGGGCATCTGTAACGTCCATGTTTGGTACATCACCGGTAATTTGCGGGGGACTGGCGACGAAACTTGCCACGTGTTGACCGCGGGCGAAGCTGGTCAGGAAAAGGCTCAGGATGAGCAGCATAAGGATACGATGCAAGCCCTGTAGGGACACAGATAAGCTTTTTTTCATAATTTCCACCACTTTTTTCGAAATACATAGTGAAGCAAGGAGCACACACCTTGCAGGAGCATATTCGGCCGGCTGGTCGGATTGCTCCCGTATGCACACGGGGCAGTGGAGTCGGATTTTTAGGAAACGGCTTCACGCCTGCTGTATCTGATAGGTACAAAAAATCCAGACTAAAAGCTATCGATAAATTACTGTGGGACAGTATGTAACCCTGATGGCTCACGTCGTATATACAGGAAATAAAGTTCACCGCCGGAGTTCGATTCAGAATCGCTGTATTTTACTTCCACGTGGATGATTTATGCAATCTGATTGTCGATGAATACACCTGTAAATCCTGTCAGGGTATCCATGTGAAGGCGCTGTTTCTTTACCCTCATTCCTCCCCGGACAACCACGCCTGGTACTGCCGGTAGAGTCCATGGGCGGAGGGGTACATGGAGTGCGGACTCATAAAATGGGAAAACTCAAAGGTGATAAGCTTATCGACTCCGGAGCGCTGCGCCGCCTCCATTTTGAAACGCAGATTTTTGAATTTAATCGGAGGGAAGTTCCAGGGCATGTCCCGGTCGAAGGACTCTACATTGCTCCAGGTGGTCAGTCCATATTTTTTCGCCAACGTCTGGTTGATATTCAGGTATTCCTCGAGTTCATCGTATTCAACCTGGCCATCCTGAAACGCCACGATGTCAACGTGGCCCTGAATGCGGGCAAAGACCTGCTCCCACTCATGGCGATGCTGCTCCAGGCTGGTGGCCTGGTCGCCGAATTGTTTGGAACCTTTGACGTACGGGGAGATGAGGATGGGACCGGACTTGAGTCCGCGAAGGTGGGAGGCGAGCTGCTCGTACACCTGCATCATGCCATCGTTGAAGGAGTGGATTTCATGGGAGATGTACCAGCCTTTGAAGGCGTTGCGATGACCGTATTTTTCAATGACTTCATCGCAGAAGGCCCGGTTGATATCGCTTTCCTGCTGAAAATGGCCGTTGACCCAGTACCTGCCCGAATCGTACGTTCCGAAATAGAAGTCCATCCCGCATCGCTCGGCTTCGGTCAGGAACAGGTCTACCAGATCGGTGTACACGGGGAAAATGCCCATGGCTTTCTGCAGCACGGTGGAGTTGAAGGTGGCCTGCTTGCGATACCCGGCACGGATGAGGATGACCGTGTCGATGCCGATGGCTTTCATGGCGTCGAAGTCGGCACTCCAGTCTTTGGCCGACCAGTTCTGGGCGGGGATGTCGTGGGTGATTTCGTCGAGGAAGGTTCCTGTGATCATGGGGAGGTGCTTCGGATGGTGGTGGACGGTTTTTGAATGGGGATACGATACGGGGTGGTGGTGGATTCTTGAATGGGGGTACGGCGCGGGATTGTGGTGGATTCTTGAATGGGGATACGGTACGGGATGGTGGTGGACGTTCCTATGCACAGATTCAATAATACGGCAGCAGGCGGTCGAGCAGCAGGGTATCCAGCAGAATCTCGTCTGTGGTGAAATCCCCGGGCAGCAGTTCCCGGTGGGCGACCTGTATTTTGCGGCCGCTAAGCAGATGCAGCACGTCATCGCGCACCTGGTCAAAGGGCAACCAGTGCGTTTGCCGGTCGGTCACATGTATAACCGCCCAGTTCGCCCGCTGGTAGGGACCACTCAGCAGGGGGGCTTCGCCGGGCTGGCTTACGGGCAGGGCATGTACCGGAAGCACGGTTTCTTCCAGGGTCGTGGCTTCGTGTTGGGTGATGGAAACGCTTTGATCCGGCAGTGAAGCAACCATACGCTCCCAATCCTGTCCGCGCTGAAATTCACTAAGGGCCCGGACCGCAGTCAGGCTGTCGGCAAAGGTGTACAGGGTATAGCTGGTGGTCTGATAATCAACGAATTGTTCGTTTTTCCACACCTCGTAATACCTTTCAGCCAGGGGTTCGGTTTGCAGGGTGTCAACGGTCTGCTGCAGGGTGGAGTAATACAGGGCGGTATATTCGGCAACCTTGCGGTTGAGTCGCATAGCTGCGGTGGTGTCTGGTCGTACGCGCTGCGCCCGATGGGCCAGGATGGAATCACGGATGGCGATTTCGAGGGCATGGCGGAAGTCGGTTGCAATCCAGTCGACCGGTATATCCGGCATGTGATACAGGAACTGACCTACGGTGAAGGGTTGCCCGTCAACTTCAGCTACCGGGGTATTTTCGTCGATTTCCGGTTGCAACAGGCTCAGCTCGTTGTTGAACCGGATCACTTCCTCCGGATGCGAGCGATTGGGCATACTGGGCCGGATGGCATCGTACAGGGAGCCGAGGACCTGCATATCAACGACCAGTCCGGCACTGAAAATCTCCTGTTGTATAAACCTGGCAGAAGCCTCATCGAACCTGCGCTGAAACACCTCAAAGCGGAGTCGGTCGCGACGATTGTTGAAGGTGGATTCGTCCATGAACACGGTTTCTTCCACGTCCCACACGCGGAAAATATGCCACCCCCGCAGGGAAGCAACCGCTGGGGCGATGTGATGACGTTGTGTGGCAAAGAGCACGTTTTCAGGGGCTTCGTCGAGCTGGTTGAAGGTGACCCAGCCCATGTGGCCTGCGGTTCCCTGCGCGGAACCGGCCCGCTGCATGCTCTCCTCGGCCAGCCGGTCGAAATCGGCCCCGTTCTGCAGCAGGATGTACAGAGAGTCGATTTCCTGACGGGTGGGGGCAAAAATCTGCTGGGCGCGGATGCGGGTATTGCTTCGGCGGAACGCGGTTCGAAGTTCATCCTCAGTGGGTTCCGGTACGGTGGGACGAACCTCGGTGTTGAACAGGTGGCGGCGGGCGGTCATATCGCTGCGGCGCTGAACGGCGTGTCGAACCGCACGGGTGGTATCCAGTCCGGCCCGGCGACCGGCCTCGGCAATGAGCATGCGTTCCAGCATGATCCCGGCATAGTATTGGCGCAGCTCCGGACTGTCGGTAAAGGGAGCGTAGGTTCCGAAAAGCTGGTATTCCTGTACGAAATGTTCACCGCTTACCTGGATGCCATTCCATGAGGCCACAGGCGCCAGCATGTCATCGGGCTGGCGTGGGGTGCAGGACACCAGAACCACAAACGCCACCGCCAGTATCACAGGTAAATGTGAACTGACGATGGCTTGCGGTAGTGACCCCGTAGCATTTCTGCGGGAGTGTTTCATAAGAATCAGCGGGTATCCTGTGTGCGCAGCAGTATGGTCTGAATTTCGTGCGGATTGAGGGTTAGTTCGAACTGGCCGGGCTTGTCGCAGGTGTGTATTCCGCTTTCCGGCCAACGTTCATTCAGGTCGGAGGCAGCCCAGTTGTGTGCCGGGATGTCGCACCGTACGGTGGTACTCTCGACATTACCGTTGAGATTGTATACGCGCAGCACCGCGGTTTCGCCATCGGGATGCAATCTGAAGGAGGAAAGCGCAACCATGGGATTGTCTATGGTGACGATGGAGGCTGCTCTTGGAACGTGTCCGGTGGTCTTGAGATGCGGCAGGTACGGCATTTCACGCACCCAGACCGGGTGTGCGAAGCTTCGGGCCTGTTGAACGGCCTGCTCTTTTTGCGATGCGGGCACCATCCCCAGGGCGAGGTCGGCCGTGATGGTCCTGTGGCACTGCGCGCCGGGTACGCGGATGGCCGGACCGGCCTGCACGCGGCGAATTCTTCCGTTGCCGGTAGACAGCAGTCCTACCGAGCGGTTGACGGTTACAGCTACACGGGCACCCTCGTCATTTTGAAGCAGTTCAAATTCATGCAGTCCGCGGGTGGCTATCCAGGTTCGTTGCCGGGTGTCATCCAGCAGCAGGAAGTCATTCATGTGCCGGGTGCGGTATTCCAGTTCACCAGGATAGGCCTGGTAGCGATCGGGATCTGTTTCGGGCGTTTGGAAGGCGATGGTTTGTCGCTCAGCCAGCCGGAAGTGCCCGTCGGCCAGCGCCTGGTTGGTATGCAGGGCGGCCGGAAGGATAATACGAAGCCGGTTGTCGCTGCAGGTGTTGGTATACTGAACCGATACGGCCAGGGCGCCGTCGTGCTGAAGCTGGAGCACGGTCTGCAGCCGGAGTGTTGTCCGTTCTGCGCTGTTCAGCCCGACCGGCACGTCCAGTTCATGCCTGAGAACCAGCAGGTGGGGATCGTGGGGGTCTGGCTCAACAGCCGTAAGTCTGGCTGTTACCGTTTGCTGATCGGGTACCGGACCGAAGGTATAGGTGTCGCCATTGTCGTGCTCGAACTCAAAATCGATGAAATTTCGCAGTTCGGTGCCGGTTGCGCCGATGGTGAGCCGGTATCCGCCGGCATCGCCGGTTAGTACACTTCCGCCGGTTTCGCATCGGAAGTAGTCTGCTTTTGCCGGTTCTGCGGGAATTTCATCGGTTTCATACAGATGAAGGATGTGATATCCGCCTGCGGGAATGGTTGCGCTCAGGGCGACCTCGTAGCGGCGGCCCCAGCTGGTTTCCAGGAAATTGTTACGGATGCTGTGCGGGTCGGAGCTGATGATGGTTACCGGAACCTGTTCTGCGTTTGCCCCGCAGGCCATCAGCTTGCGGAGGGGTGTGCGCTCACCCTTTTCCGCCCCGGGATTGGCAAAGAGGATGGAGGTGCGGATGCGACGGGTGACCGGCCACGGATTGGGATTGTAGACGAAGAGGTCGGCAGACTGCGTTCCGGTGGCTCCGGGGGGCTGCAGCCCTTGTTCCAGCATGGACTCAAGCTGTTCCACAATGAGGGATTCGGCCAGTTCGCTGACCTGCCGGAAACGGACTTCATCGTCTTCGTGTACCCCATCGGTGGAACACCCGCAGATGTCGTCATGGGGATGGTTTTGCAACAGCAGCTTCCATGCATAGCCGAGGAAATCGGAGGGGTCGGGGCGATTGGTGTGGAACCGGCCCCACAGCAGGAGGGGTTCGGTGTGGCGTTCCAGCAGCGACTGCGCCCGGTGGTTTTGCTGTTTGAGGTAGATTCGGGTGGAGAAGACGCTGGACAGGATGGGGTGGTCGGCATTTCCGAGAAGATCGCCCTCTACTATTTCATGGGGATGGTTTTCTTTGCGTACAGCCTCGAAGAAATCACGAAAGGTGCCGTGGCGGAAGCCGGTTCCGTTGGCATGCTGATTGATTTCAGCGAGCAGGCGGGGGAGCTCGGGCTGCTCGGGCATGTGATCAAAGCCATTGTTAATCAGAAAAACGGATTCTTTCTGGAGGTTTTTGAGTTTTTCAACGGCTTCATGAAGTCGTTTGGAGGCCAGCTCGCGATCCGGTGTGAGTCCGTCAAACCGTCCGTACTGGTCGGGATAACCCAGGGCCGCTCCGTTAAAGTAGCCGTCTGCCAGGTAGGTGGTGAGCACCTGGCTTCCGTCCGGACTGCGCCAGTTGAAGATGCTTCCTGCCTTTTGTTTGCTTTCTGCATCCAGTCCCCGCATAAAAATGAAGGAATCGATGCCGAATTTATGGAGCACCTGAGGCAGCTGTGCGAAGTGCCCGAAGGGATCGGGTACGTAGCCTTCCTGCATGCTGGCACCGTAGTTTCGGGCGGTTTGAAGGCCGATTTGCAGATTGCGGATGACGGATTCGCCGCTGACCAGGAAGAGGTCGGGCAGAATGTACCAGGGTCCGACCACCATTTTGCCGGAGGAAATCAGCTGTTTGAGGATGTTCTGGTTGTAGGGCTTGATTTCCAGGTAATCATCCAGCAGAATGGTCTGTCCGTCGAGCGTGAAGGAGTGATAGTCTGGATTTTGCTGGAGCAGGGGGATCAGGCGGTCGATCATGCGCACCATGCGGTGGCGGAATTGCTGGAAGGTCAGATACCAGGCCCTGTCCCAGTGGGTGTGGGAAACGACGATTGCGACTTTTTTCTGCTGTTTGGTTTCAGACATGCCCGGAATGCTGACAGATTACGATGTGGTAAATGGGAAGGTAAGCAAATTTACAATGTGCATAATAGGCATAAATAAAATAAATGCACGCATATTATGCTCGTCAGGAGGTGTACAGCTTACCATGAAGTTCAATTCTAAATAAATGTCGCTTAAGAAGCAAGAAGAAACTAAAAGCGCTTTTTTGATTTTTTGAAAACTTTTTTTTGACTTAGTCGCTGCGGAGATATACTTTAGCTGTCAAGTCATAATAATCACAACTATTATGTACATTATGTCCATTCTTGGCGTCGGAAGGTGCTGATGGGCAAGAATTCTTCAACCCAAAATAATAGGTGTATATGAAACAATATGTACTATCAGCCCTGCTTGGTGTGTTGTTTTTTGGAAGCGCTGCCACGGCATGGGCCCAGAATGGTGCTTCGGCACACAATCTAGTAGACATTGCCTACAATGGGCAGCAGGTAACCGTTGATGGCGACCTGAGCGACTGGGACGATGCGCATTTCATCTTCATGAGTCAGGACAGTCCGTTCTTCCTGCAGGTCACCAACAACGGCCCGGTTCAGGGTGTGCCTGATAATCCGGCCGATTTCAGTGCCTATGTTGCCCTGAAAATGACCGATGATGCCATCTATCTGGGAGCCCGGGTGCGCGATGAAGGCGTTCCGCTGTATGGTGAGCCCGCTACTCCGAATCTGGCATTCGACTTCGACCATATCAGTCTGTATCTGGGTCTGTTTGACATCGGTGAGCGGCCCTCCAGTCCGCACATCGAAGGAAGCAGTCCTGACGCAACCCCCTTCAACTTTATTGATCCGGTGACCGAAGAAACCTTCGAAGCCAACCGGCACTATCGCATCGCGCCCGGCACCGATGACACCGAGTCGACCCTCGGACCGGACTACCAGCTGCTGCTCCGCGCCGTCGAGCATGATCCAGCCAGCTTCGTATCGCGCGATCATACCTACGCCGGTGCCTACGTAGATACCACACTGGGCGGAACCGTTGCCTCCGTTGTACTCTGGGAAGACGAACTCGGCTACGATGTGGAGTGGCGAATCCCCTTCACCTCCCTGGCCGGCAATATTGCCAAGGGCAGCGGACCCTTCGCCAATTTCGAGTGGCCCTTGTTCCAGCCCGAGCATGGTATGATTATCCCCTTTGATGTGGATGTTACCGACCGCGACCAGGCTGAAGGACTCAACACCTACCTGCGGGCCGGACAGTATCCGGCGCTGTGGCGAGATGCGCATAACTTTGGCATGCGTGGTCGCATTGTAGATCTGGAAGCCAATCCCTGGGATCGTCCTGACAATAAAATCTACATCGACTACAAAGCCGAGCAGAATGTAACCATCGACGGTAACCTGGACGACTGGTCGGATGCCATGTTCTACGGCAACAGCCAGGACCACCCGCACTTCCTGCAGGTAACCAATGACGGTCCGGTACAGGGTGTGCCCACCGACCCGAACGATTTCAGCTTTTACATGGCCACCAAAATGGATGACGACAACATCTACTTCGGTCTGGTGGTGCGCGATGCCGGTACGCCCATGATTGAAACCCCGGCTACCCCGAATCTGGCCTTCAACTACGATCACCTCAGCGTGTATCTGGGCCTGTTCGATATCGGTAACCGAGCTGGAAGTCCGCATATTGAGGGAACCAGCCCGGATGCAACCAACTTCCAGTTTATCAATCCGGTAACCGAAGAAACCTTCGATGCCAACCGTCACTACCGTATTGCTCCGGGCACGGACAACACCGAAAGCACCCTCGGTCCGGACTACCAGCTGCTGCTTCGCGCCCTGGATTTCAATGCCATACCGTTTGACAGCGAGGAGTTTACCTATGCCGGCGCCTATGTAGACACGACTCTAATCGGCACGGTTGCCGCTACCGACTTCTTCGAAGACGAGCAGGGTTACTTCCTGGAATGGAAAATCCCCTTTGCCACCCTGGCAGGTCAGATTGCCAAAGGCAGCGGACCGTTCTCGGACTTCACCTGGCCGCTGTTTGCGCCGCAGCCGGGTCAGATCATTGTCATGGACGCCGATGTCACCGATCTTGACGAGGGCGACCGTGGTGTGAACCGCTACCTGCGCCTGGGTCGGTATCCCTCGCTGTGGCGTGATTCCCACAACTTTGGCATGCGTGGTCATGTCATTGAGGCCGGTCTGCCCTCCGCGGTCAGCATTGATTTTGCCGAAGGTATTGACAGTGAGCAGCCAACGCGAATTGAACTGGCGCAGAACTTCCCGAATCCGTTCAACCCCACCACCTCCATCCGCTTTGCCCTGCCGGAGTCGCAGCAGGTTCGCCTGAGTGTGTACAACATGCTGGGACAGGAGGTAGCGGTGCTGGTTAACGGAATGCAGCCAGCAGGAATCTCAACGGCTACCTTTGACGCTTCAGGTCTGTCCAGCGGTGTGTATATCTACCGACTGACAACCGGCGCTGAATCGGTCAGCCGAACCATGCTTCTCATCAAGTAATCATTTTCATAGCGATTCTCTCTCAAACCAAATTCCGGTACGGGGCTGACTGCCTCGTGCCGGACTATTTTTTTCTGATCCAACCAACGAATAACAGTTGCGGATACTATGACTACTAAGCGATTGATGTTGCTGATGGCAACACTATGGGTAACAGCGGGTGCGGCATGGGCGCAGTCCGGCAAAATTGAAGGGCGCGTAGTTGACCAGGAGGGTGAGCCCCTGATTGGGGTCAATGTCATTGTTGAGGGTACCACACGCGGGGCATCGACCGACCTCGACGGTAACTACTTTATCCTGAATGTCAGGCCCGGTACCTACAATCTGGTCGCGTCCTATCTGGGTTTTGACACGGTTACCATCACCGATGTCGAGGTTTCTACCGACCGCACCACCACCATCAATTTTGAACTTTTTGAGTCGGGACTCATGCTGGGCGAGGTCGTTGTTTCTGCCCAGGCCAATATGATCACCCGCGACCGTACCTCGGCCTCGGCCAAGGTCAGCGGTGATGATCTGACCATCCTGCCGGTCGATAATTTTCAGCAGGCCGTCAGTCTGCAGGCCGGGGTCACCCGCGGACAGGGCGGCACGCTGCACATCCGCGGCGGTCGTTCCAGCGAGGTCAAATACTATGTGGATGGCATCGCCGTATCCAACCCCTTTAACTTCGGGCTTTCCGTACCGGTGGAGAATACGGCTGTGCAGGAAGTTGAAGTCATCAGCGGCAGTTTCAACGCCGAATTCGGGCAGGCCAACTCCGGCATTATCAATATCGTTACCCGGGAGGGAGGCGATGCGTACCGCGGTACGTTCATCAGCAGCCTCGGCGGGTATTTTTCCAACCGGGATGATATATATTTCGAAATTGATGAGGCCAATCCGGTCGGTATTCGCTCATTTGAGGGTTCTTTTTCAGGTCCGACACCTTTCAAACCGATTAAATTTTTCATCAACGCCCGATATTCTGAAGATGAAGGGCACTTGTTTGGTCGAAGGATATTCTCTCCGGCCGACAGCTCCAACTTCAGCAGTGCCAATGCCGATTCCTGGAACATCGTGTCTACCGGAGATTCATCGATTGTATCTATGAACGATCGCATAGGGCTCACCACCCTCGGAAAGCTCACCTGGGATATGACCCGGGATATCAAGCTTTCCTACTCCTTCACGCGGGGGTATACGCGGGCCAGTTTCTACAACCACATGTACCGGCTGAATCCGGATTTCATGCCGACCCAGCGCAGCGAGAATTTCAATCATCTGGTGACCTGGAATCATGTGCTTTCCAACCGACTGTTCTACAACGTGCGGGTTACAGCCAACATGACCAACTTTACCCAGTATGTGTACGAAGATCCGACAGACCCCCGCTACCGGTACATCTTTGGTCGGGGTAATCAGCCTTCCTTCATGTTCAGCACCGGGGGCGTTGACAACTACTATCTGGACCGGAACAGTGCCACCTACGCGCTGCGGTTTGACATTACCCGGCAGACCGGTCGCCATCACCTGATCAAGGCCGGCTTCGAATACCGGTATAACGAGCTGAATTACGAGGATTTCCGAATACAGGTCAATCCGTTCACGTTTGGCGATTTTACGCCACGGATTCAGTTCAATGACGCGCGACTGTACCGGCAGTATTCGCGTACACCGCTGGAAATTTCGGCCTACATCCAGGACAAGATTGAGATTGAAGACCTTATCATCAACGTAGGACTTCGTTTCGACTACTTCGATCCGCAGTCGCGGGTTCCAACTGATTTACGCGATCCGGACAATTCCCTGACCAACCGTCCGGAGGAGGAAGCCTTCCGGGATGCCGATGTAAAATGGCAGTTTAGTCCCCGCCTGGGTTTTGCCTTTCCGATTACGGCCAGCGGGGTCATTTATGCCTCTTACGGACAGTTTTTTCAGATTCCCGAATTTCAGCGTCTGTATGAAAACCCTCGTTTTGCCGTTCGTGGAGGTACCTTTAATACCGTACTCGGCAATGCCGACCTGGAAGCGCAGCGATCGGTCCTCTACGAAATCGGTCTGCAGCAGCAGCTCAATCCGTTTCTGGCCCTTGATCTGACCGTCTACCACCGCGACATCCGTAATCTTCTGGGCACCCAGCTGTTCGAGGCCTACTCCGGCGGCGACTCCTACGGCGTGTACCAAAACGTCGACTTCGGTTCGGTTCGCGGTGTGACCGCGGCCTTCTCGCTGTTTGAACCCTCCAGCGGCTTGTCGGCATCCTTGAATTACACGTATCAGTCGGTCCGGGGCAACGGCTCCGATCCCCAGCAGGCCTTCTTTGATGCCCAGAACAATACCGAAGCCACGGCGGTGCTCATCCCCCTGGCCTGGGATTTACGGCACAACATCACCGGTTCCATCGCCATGCGGCTTCAGGACTGGAATGTGGGCGTGACCGGCGAGTACCGTACCGGCTATCCCTTCACGCCGCGGGACATTGTAGGCTCGGTGGTCACCGAGCAGCGCAACGAAGCACGGTATAATCCCGAGGTCTACTTTGACCTGCGCGCATCCCGCGTGATCCGCATTGGCGGGGTGACCGGACAGTTCTTCCTCATCGGAGAAAACCTGCTGGATTTCTACCGCACCGACCGCTACCCGAACCTTCGTCGGGATGAAATCGAGGCCAGCAGAGCCAGCGGGATTGAACGGGTCAATACCCGTGAAGATTTTGTCAGAAATCCCCTGGTTCAGCCCACTCCGCGCATTATTCGTGCCGGTGTACAGTTTGATTTTTAAGGATTTAGCCCATTATGAATAGCCATCGCACTATGAAACGCACAGGTATTAAACGGCTGCTGACCGGTATAGCGGGCACGGTTTTCCTGCTGGCTGCTGCCGGTGAGATTGATGCTCAGGATAACTCCGGGGTTTATGTTGACCCCAATCGCAGTGAGCGGCAATTCCGGACCAACCTGAATGTAGCCGGTAACGATGTAGAATCGATTATCACCAACTTTGGAACCATCGGTCGGGGTAACGAAAGTATCAATCAGGCCGGGGTGTGGCCCCGGGGCACGGGCCACGGCCACCTGCACGAAATGACCGGATTTGTGGGCGGGGAAGTGAATTTGAATCGGGGCGGGGTTACCGGTCCGAAACAGGTTGTCATTTCAGACGGCTACCGCGACGGCGGGGAGACCATTGACCCGGAGACGGGTATTGAATGGAAATTTCAGCCGCTGCCCGGATACCTGAATCTGCAGGCAACCGATGTGGAGATTGCCAACTCGGCCAACCCGAACAGCTGGCCGGATAGCTGGCCCGGTCGTGATGCCAGCTGGGACGGCGCCTGGAACGGGTTTTTCGGACTGAACCAGTTTAATGCCGATCAGGAGGTCTTCTACGTGATGGATGACGCCTGGAACCGGGAGTATCAGTTTTATCCGGACAGCCGTGATTCCACCGAGCGCGGACTGGGCGTACAGGTTAATGTTCGACTCTTTCAGTGGAGTCAGGCCCTGGCCAAGGATATTCTTTTCATGCAGTACGAGGTGACCAATACGGGTACCACCAGCTACACCTATAACATGAACGATAATCCCATCTTTTTCGGTGGATATACCGATGTAAACCCCTCCGGATCCGGGGCTTCGGATGACGCTGCCTCCTTCGACCGCAGTCAGAATATTGTGTATGGCTGGTCGGCTACGGGTGTAGGGCTTTGGAGTCAGTTTCGTGAAATTCCCCCGGGATACATCGGCTGGAAATTCCTGGAAAGTCCGGGTATTGCCGATGACGGTATTGACAACGACAGCGACGGACTGGTGGATGAACGCCGCGACAATCCCGCCGGGGAGTTTGTGTTCGGTCCCTGTGGTGTATATGCTGAGCCGCAGTTTCGCTGGGAAGGCGATGAAAACTGCAACTGGAATCCGCTCACCGACGATGTGGGCACCGATGGCATCGGTCCGCTGGATCCGAATTATCCGGGTCCCGACAGCGATGGAACCGAAGGCAACGGCCGGCCTGATCAGGGTGAACCGAATTTCGGTCGCCTCGACAAAGACGAGTCGGATCAGATTGGACTTACCTCGTTCTTTGCCCCACTGTTCGGAACGGTGAACATTAACAACGAAGAGCAGATGTGGCCGCGCATGCAGCCCGGCTTTTTCGATGTACCGCAGCAGGCGGTCAACCAGTACTGGATCTTCGCCTCCGGTCCGTTCACGCTCCGTCCGGACCAGACCGAGCGTTTTTCAACCTCCTTTGTGTTTGGCGCCAACGAGCGCGAGATGTTCCGTAACGCCCAGGTAGCCCAGCGTATTTATGACGCAGACTATCGCTTCGCACGCCCGCCGCTGCCCCCCAAAGTAACCGCCATTCCGGGTGATGGGCGGGTCGTGCTGCAATGGGATGAAACCGCTGAGTTTTCCTTCGATCCCATCTACGGATTTGATTTTGAGGGCTACCGGATTATCAAATCAACCGATCCCAGTTTCCGGGATGCGGAAGATATTACCGACGCGCTGGGTACACCCCGTTACAAAGTGGGTATCGCGCAGTACGATCTGGTAAACGGACTCACCGGTCCGCACCCGCTGCAGTTGGGTGAGGAAATCGATCAGCCTACCGGCGTACACTACTACATGGGCGATGACACCGGACTGCGCCATTATTTCATCGATGAGGATGTGATCAACGGTCGGACGTACTACTACGCGGTGGTCTCCTACGATCAGGGGTACGATCTGGACTTCTTTGACCGCGGTATTTCCGAGCTGGATAACCTGTTCCGGATTTCCCCGTCGGAATCGCCGGCCAGCATTACGGTAACCAACGGAGTCATTACCTCCTTCGGTCCGAACACCGTTGCGGCCCGGCCCAACGCGCAGCCCAGTGACCTGGTGGAGGGCAGCCTCGACACCGACAGCCAGAGCCGGACTGAGCGAACGGCCGGCGTGGCAACCGGTACCATCCGGGCTATTGCCGTGTCGCCGCAGCTTTTTGAAGACGCGGCCTTTTCCGTCACCTTCGAAGAGGCCCGGAAGCCGGGCAAGTCGGCTGTTGAAGTCACCACCAGCACCTTTACCGTGACCGATGATCTGGGTAACCGGATTGTGGATGCCGAGCCGGTACCGCTCAGGCTCAACGGAGATCCGCAGCGCACCTGGACCCATGAGCTGCTCGACCGCGGATTCATCCTGCAGTTTGAAAATCAGGAGCCTTCGCTGGCCAACACCCAGCAAAACGCCTCCTGGAGTCAGGACAGCCAGTCGAACCTACGCACGAGCATTGCCACGGTACCCACTTTCACGTATCCGGACGGTCCCGAGTGGCCGCTTTCCGTGGTCGTTGAGTTTTTTGATCCGGAAGGAGAGCCGGTGGATTCGCATTTCACCTCAACTACCGGTCGGATTACCAGACCGGTGTTTTTCAAAGTCTATGAGTACGAAACCGGTCGGCCGCTGGATTTCATATTGAACGAGCCCACGGCAACCCGAAACAACGGCGTCATCGATCTGGAAGAGAACATCCAGATTGTCTTCAAGGATGATCCAGCTGATTCGCGCTACATTCCGTCCTGGCAGATCAGTTTTGACCGTCCCCGTAATGCTGACGGCGATGACCTGCCGGAAGATCAGATTGTATTGCCGCAGCCGGGCGATGTGTTTGTGATGCGCTCGCAGATTCCCTTCGGATCCCGTGACACCTACCGGTTCCGTTCCACAGCCCGGGTGGCCGATCCCAACGCGGATGAATCGGTTCTGGACCGCATCACCGTTGTGCCCAACCCCTACGTTGCGGCCACCATAACGGAAGGTCGACCCTTTCTGCAGGGTCGGGGTGAGCGGCGCATTGAATTCCGGAACCTGCCCTCACAGAGCACCATCCGCATCTACACGGTCAATGGTAATTTCGTCAGGGAATTGCCGGAAAGTTCGGGGTATGCGGTCTGGGATTTACGCACCAAAGACAATCTGGAAGCCGCTTTCGGACTGTATTTCTACCATGTGAAAGCAGAAGGTATTGGTGAGAAAGTGGGCAAATTTGCGATAATAAACTGATGAAGGCTATGAAAAAACTGATATTGATTGCTGTTGCGGCATTGGTTACCGGTTCTCCTGCTGCCCTTCAGGCCCAGAGCAAGGTGGGTACCACGGCCGGGGCGTTTCTGGAGATCGGCGTGGGCGCCCGGGGTGTAGCCATGGGCGAGACCATTGTGGCGGCCACCGATGACGTGATGTCGTTGTACTGGAATCCGGCCGGTATAACCGGAATCAGCAGCGGGCAGGCTTCCTTTAACTACACGGAGTGGATTGCCGGCACGCGGCTGAACTATGCGGCTATCGCATTCAATGTGCCGCAAGTGGCCCACATCGGTGCCCAGATTTACATTTTTGACTCCGGTGAGATGGAGGTTACCGATATCATTTTCCCGGACGGAACCGGGGAGAATTTCAAGGTGCAGGATATCATGATAGGTCTGACGGCGGCCCGGCAGCTCACGGCCAACTTCTCGATTGGCGGGTCGGTTAAGTACATCAATTCCACCATCTGGCGGATGTCATCGTCTACCATAGGGCTGGATCTGGGGATGCAGTATAGCACGCCGCTGGAAAACCTGCGCATCGGATTCAATATTTCCAATTTCGGCGGGGAGATGATGCTCAGTGGCGATAATACGCTCAAACGCATCGACCTCGACCCGAATTCTTCCGGCAACAACGATGGTCTTTTAGCTAATTTAGCCTTACGTTCATGGGATATTCCCTTAACCTTCCGACTGGGAGCCGGTTACACGGTTTTTGATAACGAGTGGCACCGTTTGCTGCTGGTTGCTGATGCGCTGTATCCCAACAGTAACGATCCCTATGTAAATGCCGGGGCTGAGTACGGATTCAACAACCTGCTCTTCCTTCGGGGCGGTGTATCCCAGCTTTTTCTGGATGATGCAGAAGGGATGCTGCGACTGGGGTTTGGACTGAACGTGATGAACCGTATCCGGGCCGACTACGCATGGAGTGACCGCGGACTGCTCGGCAGCACCAGTATGGTTGGGGTAACCGTTGCTTTTTAGTACATACCCATGATTTTAGAAGATACATCTGAAAAACTCTACAACCAGGTAGCTGACGACCTTCGCAGCCGGATACAGTCCGGCGGGTTTGGTCCTGAAGGCCGGCTTCCGAATTTCAAGGAGCTCGCTGTTGCCTATAACGTGAGCATGTCTACTATCAAGAAGTCAATGCAGATTCTCAGCGAGCAGAATCTCATTGTGGCCCGGGCCGGCAGGGGTACCTACGTCAACACCCCGGACCGGTCTGCCGGTATAGCCTCGCAAAATCGCCGTAAAGTAGACCAGGATACCATCGGATTGCTGGTGCGGGATATTGATGGTCCGTACTTCTCGGGCATTCACAAAGGTCTGAGTGACACTGCACGTACCCTGCAAAAACGGCTGATGGTCACGGTCTCGGTGGATGACCACCACCAGGAAGAAATGATGTATCAGCTGCTGCAGGACCAGGTAGAAGGGGTGATGGTCACTACCATGCGAAAGTCGCTGCACGGGGTCAGTGTTTTTGAAAAAATGCTGGCACAGCATCTGCCTTTCGTCATTCTGCAGGATGTATATGATACCCCCACGTTTTGTTTTGATGCCGATAACTACAAGGGCGGCCGGCTTGCAGCGGAACGTCTGTTGAGCAGGGGGATCACCAAATTTGCCGCTATAGTCGGTGAAATAGGCTTCCGCGTGGACGATATGCGGTTGCAGGGGTTTACAGACGGCTTGCGTGACGGGGGCGTCAATGTAGATGAGGATTGTTTTGTCCTGCGCTGTTCGCTTGGTTCAGAAGCAACAGCCTTTGATGAAGGATACAAGCTGGGTATGAGCCTGGACCTGAAAGGAATAGGTTTCGAGGGTATCTTTCTGTTCAATGACCTCATCGCCATGGGCTTTCAGAAGGCGCTGCTGGAGCGGGGATTCTCCATTCCGGATGATATTGTCGTTATCGGGTTCGACAACATCGACCGGTGTTCCGAAGCCCGGGTACCCCTGACAACCATATCGGTCCCCCGGCGGGAGATTGGTCAGGCCGCTTTTAAAAAGCTGGTTCAGATCATCAATAAAGAAGTAAAAATCCAACCAGAACGCATCTTGCTGGAGCCGGAACTTATTGTCAGAAGCTCGGCCTGATGCAACACGGAGTCACTAATCTATGAATCGATATCTGCTGCTGCCGATGCTCCTGCTGCTGGCAGCCTGTACCGCCAACCCGGAACCTGAGGTCGATCCGCGACCCGCTGAAATGCGTGGCGTGTGGATTACCAACGTTGACAGTGAGGTCTTGTTCACTCCGGGTGGGATAGAACAGGCCATGGATTACCTGGCCGATCGCGGATTCAACCTGATCTTTCCGGTGGTCTGGAACAAGGGTTACACCCTGTACCCCAGCCAGGTCATGGCCGATTATTTTGGCGAGGAGTACCGTATCGATCCGCTTTTTGCCGAACAGCAGCGAGATCCGCTGGCTGAACTGATTATTCACGCCCATCGCCGGGGTATGGAAGTCATGCCCTGGTTTGAGTTCGGTTTTGCCTCATCGTTTGAAGCCGACGGCGGACATCTGATTGCCATGCGACCCGAATGGGCCGCGCGCGACAGCACCGGAGCGTTGCTGAAGAAGAACGGCTTTGAATGGATGAACGCCATCCACCCGGAAGTGCAGGATTTCATGCTGGCGCTCGTCCGCGAAGTGGCAGAAAACTACGATGTGGATGGTATTCAGGGCGACGACCGCCTGCCGGCCATGCCCAGCGAAGGCGGATACAGCGATTTTACCCGTACACTGTACGAGCAGGAAACGGGCAGAACCGTGCCGGATTCGTCCCGTGAACCGCATTTTCTGCAGTGGAAGTCGGACAAGCTCAGCGATTTTGGCGGCCGGCTGTATGAAATGGTTAAATCGGTGAATCCGGATCTCATCGTATCGTTATCGCCGAGTGTGTACGACTGGTCGAAGCGTGAATACCTGCAGGACTCGCCCGAATGGATTCGTCGCGGCCAGGTTGACATCCTGCACCCCCAGGCGTATCGCTATGCAATCGAGCGATATCTGACCACGGTAGACGATGTGGCGCGCTACTCCGGTTATATGGCCATGGACGATGGAAGCATGTATGTAGACCGCACCGGCGTGTATGTATCGCCCGGTGTGCTGATTAAATCGGGTCCCCGCTATAACGGACCGGAATATGTGATGGAGGCCATGGCTTACCATCGCGAGCTGGGACTTGACGGGGAGATTTTCTTCTTTTACGAGGGATTACACCATGCCAATGCCTTTCTGGCCGATTCCCTGCACAAGTATTTCTACAGCGAACCGGCGGTTCAGCCGTACCGGGCAAATCCTGACTGGCGATTTCCCGGATTGTCCGCAACCTCAGGCGGCGAGGGTATCACCATCCCGGAATCGGGTACCTACCGCGTTTTCATGCAATTACCTGAAAATGAGGATGGCTATAACGACGTGCAGATTCGTCTGCGGGTTGATGGTACCGAGAAAATACTCAGCCATACGGTCCTTCACACTACACCCGGCTGGACGGTAATCGGAGAATCCGACTTTACAGCCGGCTCGAGGGTCGGCCTTGCCGATGCAGGCAGCTTGCCGGCCGATCAAATCATGCTGCTGATCCGGCGAAATTAATCGCAGCCCGGCTTTTTTATCACCCTTCATCTATCATCTACGTGACTTTACTGACCTACAAACTACGAAATGGCAACCTGCAGGCAATGGCGGTAAGCATGGCGCTTATAGTCTCCTTGCTCGTGCACGTCGCCCCGTTGACCGCCCAGCAGACCGAATACGCCGAGGAAATCCGCGGCGTGTGGGTAACCAATGTGGCATCGCCCATGCTCTACAACAAAGACTCTATCGCCGATGCCATGGATTATCTGGCGGCCAACGGAATCAATGTGGTCTTTCCGGTAGTCTGGAACAAAGCCGAAACACAGTACCGCAGCGAGCTCATGCTGGACCGCTTTGGCGTTGAAATTGAGGGGGTATTCGCCAGTCAGGGTCGGGATCCCCTCGCCGAGCTCATTGTGGAGGCACATCGCAATGGTATGGAGGTCATCCCCTGGTTTGAATATGGTTTTGCCGCTACCTTCGGCGACCAGACCGGCGGTCGGCTCATCCAGGCCAATCCGCAATGGGCAGCCCGTAATTCCAGCGGGCAGTTCTTTTCCAAAAACGGCTTTTACTGGATGAACGGATTGCACCCGGAGGTGCAGGAACTGCTGATGAGCCTCATCCACGAAGTCATCGACAACTATGACATCGATGGAATTCAGGGCGACGACCGTCTGCCGGCCATGCCATCGGAGGCGGGGTACGATGCCTTTACCGTGGAGCTATACAAAAGTGAGCACGATGGTGCCAGTCCGCCGGATGGGTATCTGAACAACGACTGGCTGCTGTGGCGGGCGGATAAACTCACCAATTTCCTGGGTCGGTTGTACCGCAGCGTCAAGGAAAAGGATGAGAACCTGATTGTTTCGATGTCGCCCAGCCATTATAACTTCTCCCTGCGCGAGTACCTGCAGGATACGCCCCGGTGGCTGGATTCCAGCTATGTGGATATGGTGCATCCGCAGCTGTATCCGGCCCAGCGTACGGCCGAGCAGTACCTGCAGCGGCTTAAGGAGACGGTAGGTCCCGAGCCCGGATCAACGGGCGGGTACATCCGACCGGAACATCGTCATAAACTGGCGCCCGGAATGCTGATTCGCGCCGGTAACGAGGTGGTTTCCCCGGCAACGGTCCGGCAGATGGTGGCCTTTAACCGCGATTATGGCATCAACGGTGAGGTGTATTTCTTTTACGAGGGGATGGGTGCCGCCAACGATTTCCTGGCCGATACACTCGGTGCAACCTTTTACAGCCAGCCCGCAATTTTGCCGTTCCGGCAAGGCCAGCTTCGCCGTCCGCCGGCAACCATCGTCAATGAAACCGATGCGGGGGTCTCGCGAACGGGCAGCTGGCAGGCTGTGATTCCCTCGCCCGCCCCGCCGGGCTATGAAGGGCGCTCGCTGCGGGGACAGGCCGGCAGCGGTGCCACCATCACCTATACCATGGAGGTACCCTACGACGCCTGGTACCGGGTTTATGCCTACACCCCCTGGGATGCCAATACCAATCCGAATACCGCCACACGGGTGGCGCCGTACACGGTGTACCATAACGCAGGACAAGACTCAGTGGTGACTACCATCGACCAGACCGCCTTCCGTAACCGCGGGTGGATATCCATCGCCAATGTGTATCTGTCGGCCGGATCACAGCAGGTTGTTCAGATCAAAACCAATGACATTACCGACAGTCGACCGGTTTTTGCCGATGCCGTCATGCTGATTCTGGACCGCAGTAAGTCGCCCGATGTGGAGATTCCGGTGGCCACCAGCCTCACCCCGGACGAGCTGGCCTTGGAGCGACCGCGTGCCGTGGCCCTGCATCCGGCCTTTCCGAACCCGTTCAACCCCACTACGCATATCCGGTTTCAGCTGGAGGAGTCGGCCCGGGTGCAGCTGACGGTCTATGATATGCTGGGCCGGCAGGTGGCTACGCTGGTTGACGGTGTACGAGGTGCGGGTATGCACCAGGTGCTTTTTGACGGATCCGGTCTGGCCAGCGGCATGTATGTGTACCGCATGCAGACCGGCGGACAGGTATTCACGCAGAAAATGATGTTGATAAAGTAGACCGTCACGGATTCCGGCGGAACCGGGCCGTGCAGGTCGGATGGGAATAGATTCAGGTACACTCCGGTGATGGGATGTGCCGTACCGAAAACAAGTACATGAGGTCGAAACGTGATTTTAATTGATTACATCATCATCATAGGCTATTTGCTGATTCTCATAGGGATTGGCATTTACCTGCAGCACCGGGCGTCGCGCAGTACGGACAGCTTCTTCCTGGGCGATCGTGGCCTGCCGTGGTGGGCGCTGGGAGCCTCGGGCATGGCGTCCAATCTGGACGTGTCCGGCACCATGATTATCGCCGCACTGGTCTACGCCATGGGGGTACAGGGATTTTTCATTGAAATCCGCGGTGGCGTAGTACTCATCCTGGCTTTCTTCATGATTTTCATGGGCAAATGGAATCGCCGGGCGGAGGTGATGACCATCGCCGAATGGATGGAGTTTCGTTTTGGCAAAAACCGACAGGGTGAGGCCGCGCGGATTCTGGCTGCCGTTGCCCAGCTCATCTTCGCCATCTGGGCGATATCCTATTTCATACAGGGTGCCGGAATCTTCCTGAGTCAGCTGCTGGACATCTCCCCGGATGTGGCCGCCATCCTCATGATTACCCTGTGTGCCTTTTATGCCGCACTGAGCGGACTCTACGGCGTGGTCTACACCGAGGTGTTTCAGGGAGCGCTGATTATGGTGGTCATCGTGTATGTGGTTTACACGGTCATGGCCACGATTACCCTGCCCGAAACCTTCGTGGTTTCGGTGCCCATGGGCGATGGTACCTTCCGGCAAATCACGCACCAGTTGTCCGACTGGGCCAGTTTTGTACCGAAATGGGAGATGAATATGCCCGGCGAGTACAGCCAGTACAACCTCATTGGTATGGCTACCATGTTTTACCTGCTTCGGTCGACCATCGATGGGATGTGCGGCAGCGGCGGGTATATGATACAGCGATTTATGGCCGCCAAAAACGAGCGGGAAGTAGGTTTGCTCAGCGTGTTCTGGATTTTCCTGCTCTCGTTCCGATGGCCGTTCATCATGAGTATTGCCATTCTGGCCATATCGCTGAGTGCGGCTGGACAGGTCATTGAAAATCCCGAGGTGGTACTGCCCACCGTGCTTATGGAGCTGTTTCCGGCCGGCGTGAAGGGCCTGCTCGTGGCCGGACTGCTGGCCGCGGCCATGTCTACCTATGTTGCTATCGTAAACTCCGGCGCCGCGTACTGGGTGAACGATCTGTATCAGCGTTTTCTTCGTCCCGATGCCGACCGCAAGGCGCTCATCCTGCAGAGTCGTATCGCTTCGATTGCCATCGTCCTGTTCGGACTGATGTCTACCTACATGTTCTCCAGTCTGAACGATGTGTGGGGCTTCCTGACCATGGGCTTTGGTGTGGGGCTGATCGTGCCGCAGTTTATCCGCTGGTACTGGTGGCGATTTAACGGGTACGGCTACGCCGGAGGCACCTTCGTGGGGATGATCACCGCTATTTTTGTGCGCTTTTCCGGGCTGGTTGACCTCACCGAAATCCAGATGTTTTTTGTCACGGCCCTGGTCACCTTCATCGGCAGTATTGTGATTGCCCTGATGACCGCCCCGACCGACGAAGATACCCTGCGCGAGTTCTACAAAAAGACGCGGCCGTTTGGGTTCTGGGGCCGGGTGCGTGACCACCTAACCGACATCGACATGGAAGCGGTACACAGGGAAAATCGCCGGGATATATGGTCGACCGTCATCGCCGTGCCCTGGATGCTGTTCATGGGAATTACTCCCATGTTGTTTGTCACCAAGCAATGGGAGTATTTCGGGTATGCTTCGGCGCTGCTCGTTGTGCTGAGCGTGTTTTTATACTTTAACTGGTACCGTCACCTCAGTAAAGAGGGGATGGAGTAATAACCTGAATCTATGGTGGATTTGTCTATGAAAGCTCTGATTTTGTTCCTGACCGTTACGATGGCTGCTGCCGGCAGTCTGGTGGCTCAATCCCTGCAACTGCGCCATCACGGCGACCTCGATCGGGTATGGTCGCTTCCCGTGACCCCCGACGGCTCGACCGGAATCGAGGGGTATCCCGGCAGCGGCGTGCCGTTCATCAATCAGATGGCTGCCCGGTTTACATCCACCGGAGGCACCTTCGAAGCCGTCAACCTCTACATCGACGACATCACGGCCGGAACCCGCGAAGAGGAGATCGGCTACGCCGGTGAGCAGGCCAGTTTTGCCTGGCCGCTTCCCTTCAACCATGTACCACAAACCTTTCTGAAACACGCCACCCGTTTTACCGCTCCGGAAGACGCCCGACTCCGGGATATATCCATTTTCGCCGGATCCGGCAGTACCTCCTCCGATGGATTCAACGATTCGCTGCGGGTGTCGTTTTACGGTTCGTTTCAGCCGGAAAGTCAGACCGTGAAATACGGCAATGAAAATCCGGAGAACAATCCGAACTGGGAGTTCAACTTTCCGGTGGGTACGGCGCGGGATGCGTACGGAACGCGGTTCACCCTTCCGGCCGGTGTGCTGCTGAGCGGCACGGAGTTCTGGGTCCAGAACATGAATCACAACACCTTCCTGCCCGAGGGCGACCCGGTTCCCAATGATACCCTGTGGGTGCGGGTCTGGAATATAACCGAGGGAGTCCCGGATACCACCGATGGCGACATCGGGTCGGTGAAAGTTGCCCTCACCGACATAACGGTCAAGGAGTGGAATGCGGTCTCTCTGCAATCGCTGAATATCATCACGGAAACCGAAACGGATCTGGCCATCACCTTTGAGCTGATTGCCGTGGACCTGCAGGACCACATGGCCTTCTCTACCGGCGCCGCCACCACCCCGGTCATCGGCCGGTCGCTGCTGCGGGAAAACGGTAGCTGGAACACCATCGCGACCTCAGATGCCTACGGCGACGGCGCGGCGGCCAATGTGGAGCTGTGGATTCGCGCTCAGTACGTTCCCACCGCTCAGATAGTAGATGAGCCCGGCACACCGGATACCTCCGCTCCACTGGGCGAACCGGTCACCGTAGTGTTGAGCGACCTGCAATTGAATGCCTGGAACACGCTTCCCTTGCCCGACCGCGGACTGGACGTGCGGGCAGGGCAGGATGTCTGGGTGGTCACCGAACTCCTCTCCGAGGGCTCACCGGACGCACTGAGCCTGATCTCCGACAGCGCCGAACCCACGCCCCGCTCGCGTTCTGCGGTGTATGTGTCTGACAGCCAGGGCGGTGAGCGATGGCTGTTTATGCAGAATTCGCAGTTCAACAACGAATACATCCTGCGCAAACGGGCTACCTTTGTAGTTGAAGACAATACCCAGATTACAGACAACCTCTTTGTGGTGCTTTACGATGACGATGATGGTTTGCCCGGAACGTTCCTGGATCTGGTCGAGCTCCCCCTTACAAGTGTAGTGCAGGGCGAATTCAACCGAATTGACGTGAGCGCCTGGGGTTCACTGCGCGAGGTGTTTCACATCGGGGTAACCGGCACGTTTACCGCCAATCCGTTCAGTCTGGGCACCGATGACGGCAGCGCCCACAGCAATCCCGATCACACCACCTCGGTCTACGTAACCGTAGATGAAACCTGGATGCCTGCGGACTCGCTGGATGGCGTCAGCGCCGTGAATATGTTGCTGAATGTGGATTATCTGCAGGGTACCAGCCTTGCCTCTGACGCACAGCTGCCCGGACAGATTGTGCTGCACGAGGGGTTCCCGAACCCGTTTAATCCGGCAACGACCGTGGCGTTTGAACTCCCTGAAACCATGCAGATACGCCTTACCGCGTACGACGTGCTGGGTCGACCGGCCGGCACACTCTCAGAGGGCATGCTTCCTGCCGGTCGTCACGAAGTACGCTTTGATGCCTCATCGCTCAGCTCCGGTACATACCTGCTCCGGCTGGAAGCGGGCAGCCAGGTCCGCACCCGTGCGGTAACCCTGGTTAAATAAAAGGATGGCTGGCAGCAGCGACAACCGGGCACAAAGTCTGGACGCCCTGCGCGGCCTGGCCATTCTGCTCATGGTTCTGTCAGGCATTGTTCCGTTCCGGGTACTTCCTGCATGGATGTACCACGCCCAGCTGCCTCCGCCAACCCACGTTTTTGATTCCACCCTGGCCGGCCTGACCTGGGTTGATCTGGTTTTCCCCATGTTTCTGTTTGCCATGGGCGCTGCCATTCCGCTGGCGCTGGGTCGGCGGATTGCCCGAGGTGAGGGGATGCTTTCCCTGATCGGGTCGCTGCTGGGTCGCGGCGCGATGCTGGCCTTCTTCGCCATTTTCCTGCAGCACGTCCGGCCGTATACCCTGAACCCGGATCCCAGCGCCGCGACCTGGCTGACGGCTCTGGGCGGATTCGCGGCCTTGTTCATGATCTACACCGCCGTACCCGCTGCCTGGTCGACCATTCGCAGATACCTGTTGCGTGGGGCAGGGCTGGCGACGGCGCTGGGACTGCTGCTCTATGTCTCTTTTCCCGATGGCAGCGGGTTTAAACTCACACGCAGTGATATTATCATCATCGTTCTGGCCAATATGGCCGTTTTCGGGGGACTTGTCTGGCTGTGGACCCGCGAGAATCTGCTGCTCCGACTGGGTGTCATGGCGGTGCTGCTGGCTGCTATTTTGTCGGCCTCGGTAGAAGACAGCTGGGTACACACCCTGTGGAACGCTTCACCTGCACCCTGGGTCTTCCGCTTCTACTACCTGAAATACCTGTTTATCATCATTCCGGGCATGATTGCCGGGGAGCAGCTGATTCAATGGCAGCAGTCGCTCAGGGAGCAGCCCCTGCGGACCTGGTCCACCTGGCAGTATGCGTTTTTGGTCGGATCGGCAGTGGCTTTGGTGCTCATCGCCCTGGCCGGACTTCAGCTACGTTTCAGCGGGATGACGTTTCTGAGCAGTGTAGTGGTCTGCCTGGGCATGCTGGCGCTGGTTCGAAAGGCCGCTACCCCTGCCGAGCGTACGCTTCGGCTCATGGTACAATGGGCGGTGTTCTGGCTGGTTTTGGGACTGGTTTTTGAGCCCTTCGAGGGGGGCATCAAGAAAGACTGGAGTACCTGGAGTTACTATTTCGTGACGGCCGGGCTTTCGGGCATGATACTCATTGCTTTTATGATTGTTCTGGATGTGTATCGCCGGCAAATCGGGTGCCGCTGGCTGGTTGAAAACGGGCAGAATCCCATGCTGGCGTACGTCGGTATGATGAACTTGCTGTACCCGGTGCTGGGACTAACCGGTTTGCTTGAGTTTATTGGCGGGTTCACGACCTCACCGCTGGCCGGTGTGGTTCGTGCGGTTATCTACACGCTGCTGCTGGCCTGGATAGTGGCGTTGTTCCGGCGTAAAAAGCTGATCTGGAAGGCCTGAGGGGCATATCGCCGGGCCCCTTGTCAGCAGCCGTATCAGCCATTCTCGTTGAGCACCGCACGCAGACTTTTCCGGGCAAAAAGGATCAACGCAATCGACAGTGCACACAGCAACAGGGCAATAACCGCCAGGGCGTAGCTGCTGGCCATGAAATTCTTCCAGGCGAAGATGGCCAGCGAGGTCAGCGTCACCACGAACATGAAGACCATCGGAATCAGCGTAAACATCGGATTAACTCCGGTTTTGTACAGCCAGACGGTGGCGGTGAGCAGGGCGATGGCGGCCAAAAGCTGGTTGGCCGACCCGAAAATAGGCCAGAGCTCCTGAAACTGTCCGGTGAACAGCAGCGTGCAGCTAAACATGACCACCAGTCCCGTGGCGATGTACCGGTTGCCGGACAGCACCCGCGCGCTGATGGCATCGCTTCCCTGAAACTGTTCCTGAACCAGAAAACGGGCCAGCCGGGTGCAGGTATCCAGGGTGGTCACGGCAAAAGCTGAAACCGTGAGGGCCACAAAGGAAATAGCCAGGGGAGCGGCAATACCCAGCGAGGCGATGAAGCCCCCGAGACCCTGGGAGTACAACGTGACCGGACCCAAATCGGCCAGGGAGCTGATGTATTCCTCGCGGGTCAGGATGATCACGGTGCCCACCGATACCACCGCCAGCAGCGACTCAATCAACATTCCGCCGAAACCAACTTTTTTGGCGTCACTCTCCCGATCAATCTGTTTGCTGGTGGTTCCTGAGGCCACCATCGAATGAAATCCGGAGATGGCGCCGCAGGCAATGGTCACAAACAGCACCGGAAACAGATAGCCCAGGGTTTCCACCTCGAACTCCACCGCCGAGGTCATCGCGATCTGAGGATTCGCCCAGAAAATACCGACCAGTCCCAGCAGCATCATGCCATACAGCAGGAAGGAGTTCAGGTAGTCGCGCGGCTGCAGCAAAATCCACAGCGGGGCGATGGCCGCCAGGAAGCAGTACGCCATCAGAATGATGATCCACGTCCAGTAGCTGAGCTCAATGGGGTAAATCGTGCCGAGGTAGACCATGCCATACATGATGGCCACACCCAGAATCGTGAGCACCACAAACGGGAAGCGGGTCTTTTTCATTACCACGCCGAAGACCACGGCCAGCGCCATGAACATGACCGAAGCACTGGCGGCTGAAGGGACGCTCACAAAGGTTTTGGCAACGATGTCCATAAACACGGCGATGATCAGGATCAGTGTGGCGAATCCGAACACCATGAACAAGTTTTTCCCGGAAATACCGATGTAGCGCTCAATCACCTCGCCGATCGACTTGCCCTGATGACGGATGGAGGCCATCATGGAGGTGAGGTCGTGTACGGCGCCGAAGAAAATGCCACCCACCAGGATCCAGATCAGGGCGGGAATCCAGCCAAAAGCCACGGCAATAATGGGTCCAACGATGGGTCCGGCCCCGGCTATGGAGGCAAAATGGTGCCCCAGCACGACCGGGGTTTTCGTGGGCATATAATCGATGTCATCCCGCAGCTTGTGGGCCGGGGTGATGTTTTCATCGTTGATACCCAGCTTACGGCTGATAAAGCCGCCGTACAGAACATAGGCAGCACTCAGCACAACAATGGCGACAACAATAATCGGAATTAGACTCATGACGATTCGGTGGATGAAGACCTTGGTTCGGTTCGGTTGGATGCGAAGACTAAGCATGCAGATTACCGAAAAAAGCGCGTATTCTCAAAGCGAAAATCGGGTTTTCATCCGGCGGTTCTGCTCTGCAGGCAGCACACCGTGGTCTGTCTGCCGGAAAGGATATCATGTCAATTGGCCGGCAGATTCACTACCTTACAATGAACTTTTTTTTAAAAAGCTGTGTAATAAATCGGGCTTTTCCTGCTCTATATAAATAGCCTCTGTTCATTCAACCGTTGATTTACAGCCTGTTAATTTCATGAAACTCTTTATACGCATTCTGGCGGTCGCTTTGCTGGTAGTCCTTGCTGCCGTCACCGCCCTGTATTTTTATCTGAGCGATGAGCGCCTCAAAGAACTCATCCTCCCCCGGGTCAATGAGTCGCTGGGTACGGAAGTGAGCGTTGAGCGCATCGGGTTCTCCCTCGTGCGTACCTTTCCGGATATCGGACTGGTTCTGGAGCAATTTACGCTGGACACCCCCGGGGGCGACCCTTTCCTGCGCTTTGACGAGCTGATGGTTTCGGCCAACCTGGTGCAGCTGCTCTCAGGGGAGGTCCAGGTCAACCGCCTTGAAATTGCCGGTGCGCAGGTCGATTTCGAAATTCAGCCTGACGGTTCTACCACCATCGATTTTCTCACGGCTGTAACCGATACGACAACCGCCGCTCCGGCCGACACCACCGCGCCCCTGCAGCTCAACATCGACGAAATTCTGGTTTCCGGTGCGCATATCCGATATACTGATCGCCAGACCCGGACCCGGGCCGAACTCCGTGATTTGAACCTGACCATGGCCGTACAACTGGCAGCCCGTATTGAAACCGAGCTGGATGCCACGCTGGGCGGTTTGTCCCTTCAGCTGGATGGGGTACGCTACCTGGACGACCTTGCCCTGAGCCTGCAGCAAACCTCATCGCTTGACCTGGAAGGGGAGACCCTGCAGATTTCCCGTGGTGTTTTCAGCATCCGCGGCCTGGGCCTGAATGTGGAGGGTGAACTTGCCGGATGGTCGCAGGAGGTCATGCAGCTGGATCTGGCCTTCACCTCCGGCTCCGATGATTTCGGGGCGCTGCTGGACCTGGTGCCCGAAGCATTTGCGCAGTACACCGATGGCATTGAGTCGCGCGGGGCCCTTACCCTCAACGCCACTGTGCAGGGCGGGCTTGGCGGGGAGGTCATCCCGGATTTCAACGTGGATTTGCAGGTAGAGGACGGTTTTCTCAAACACCCCGACGCTGCAGAACCGGTTGAGGAGGTGTTCATCAACCTGTTGGCGAATAATGAACGTGTTGATGTATCGGATCTGCGCCTTCAGGTGGCCGGGAATACCCTGAACATGCAAGGCTGGATCAACGCGCCGCTTTCCGCCAATCCCCGGTACAATTTCGATGCCGATGCACGCTTCGATCTGGCCACCATCCGTGAATTTTATCCCATCGATGAAGACACCCTGATGATCCGGGGTATGTTCACCTTTGACGGGTCGGCCAGCGGTAACCTCGAGCGACCTGAAGACGCCCGGATCAGCGGGGCATTGAACCTGACCGACGGATTCATCCGGCATCGTGATATTGCCCGACCCATCGAAAATATCCGCATCCGCTCCACGCTCACAGCCTCGGAAATTCGTTTTGCCGACCTCGGGCTTACCTCGGGCGACAACACCTTTGAGGGCAGCGGTACCGTGACCAATTACATGCGGGGGACTCCCCAGCTGAACATGCGCTTCCGGGCCGGTGTCAACCTGGATGAAATCGACGATTACTACAGTCTGGAAGCGTTCATGATGGAGCTAGGCGGACGGGCAGAAGCCGACCTCGCCCTGCGTGGTCCGGTCGATAATTTCGATGCCATCCGCTTTCAGGGGGGCGTACGACTCACCGATACCCACGTCCGGGCCGACTCTCTGCTGCCCGAACCCATCCGGGCTATGAACGGGAATCTGACCTTCAGCGACCAGGACGTGCGGCTACAGGGTTTCCGGATGATGATGGGGGCATCGGATTTCAGCCTGGATGGAAGCCTGAATCGGTGGCGAAACCTCATGGAAGAGCCCGGGACGGTAGAGCCGGCCTTCCTCACGGCCACCTACCGCAGTCGTAATCTGAATATGGATGAGCTGATCGACTGGGAGGAAGAAACCGAGTCGGAGCCGCTGATCATAGAGCTGCCCAACCTGGAAACCCGCCTCACCGCCTCGGTCGACACCCTGACCATGATGGGCATTGAAATCACGCAAATCCGCGGCAGGGCGGAGTCCGACACCCGCTCCATCCGCATGCCGGAAGCTTCCGCACAGGTATATGACGGCTCGGTGAGCGGCAATTTGCGCTGGGATGTGACCCGCCCCGATTACTTCGATATACAGTTCATCGGCGATGTGGACAATCTCAGAGCCGAAGCCTTTTTTAACGATTTTCAGATGACCGGAACGGGTAAGCTTCATGAATACCTGAGCGGGGGCTTTTCAGCCAGCACCGACTACAAGGCCGGGATGAACGCCATGATGGAGCAGGATACCCCCACCATTCTGGCCGGCGGATCCTTCGGGGTATCGCGCGGGAGGCTTCGCAATCATCCCATCCAGAACGCCGCTGCCGACCTGCTGGGAAATAATGAACTGCGCGATTTGTCGCTGGACACCTTCGATGCACAGTATGCGATTGAAGACGGCATCATGACCCTGACCGATCTGAATATTACCAGTCGGGATATTGGCATGGTCATGAACGGAACCCAGAACTTGCTGGAAGACCGCCTTGATTACGCGCTGCGACTGCGTTTGCCCGAACGCTACGACGCGCAGCTGGGTCGGCTGCTCACGCCCCAGGTTGTGGAGGCGCTCAAATCCGAAGAAGGGATTGTGGTGCTGCCGCTGGCCCTGGTGGGCAGCAGTGAAAGTCCCCGGCTCACCATCGATCGCGACGAAGTACAGCGTATTGCAGCTGAATATCTCCGCCAGCAGGGAGTAGACTCGGTAGAGGATGCCGCCCGACGGCTCATTCGTGGATTTCAGCGTAACTGATGCACCCTATGCCCCTGGATTCATCCCCCGGTAAACCGGTCGAAACCATACTGCGTGCTCCCCTGAGCGGCAAAGACTTTGATAAGGTTACGGCCTTGCTGCGCGATTTTCAGTTTGCCCTGGATGAAGAAATTGCGGCGGTCAAGGAACGTCCCTCCCGGGATACCCTCGAGGGTGGAGACTATACCGCCCAAAAAGACGAAGACGAATACGACTACAAATTCACCTCCTCCAATAACGGGCTGCGTTTTGCCGAGGTCATCCGGGCCCGGGCCGGGGAGCAGACCTTTACGGTCAGCTACGTAGATGCCAAAGAGGATGAAATCACCCTGCGGTTCCCGGAACACCTGGGACCGAAAATCGCCCGTATTGATCTGGAGTGGGAAAACGATTTCGTACTGCGCAAAATGCAGGACCAGCTGCACCTGATTCAGTCGGCCGAGCGTGAAGAGCAGTTTCAGCGCATCCGGGATTTGTTCTATCCCACCCCGCCATCGCGTGTGGAGCCGGCAAAAACCGAATACGCCCGTCAGCTCTACGAAATGGGCGACCTTGAAATCCATGAAGACGGCCTGCGAAATGTCTCCCAGCAGGAGGCCATCCGCAAGGCCATGTATAACCCGGTGAGCTTTGTTTGGGGTCCGCCCGGAACCGGAAAAACCAGCACCCTGGGCTACATCGTGGCCAACTACATCCTCCGCGGCGACCGGGTGCTGTTTGTCAGTAACACCAACCGGGCCGTGGATGTGGGCATGCTGGCTGTGATGGAGGCCCTCCATGCCCTGAAATCCTCCGCCGAGATTCCCAATATCACCCGTTTCGGGGATATTGCCCTGAGCAGCGAAGCCCTGGACCGCATTCATCACGCCAAACAGGCCGATGCCCGTCGCACCCGGCTCCGCCAGCGGGCGCAGCGCTACCAGCAGCAGCTCACCCGCTACAAACAGCTGCAGGACGAACTGGAAGCCATTGAACTGGATGGCGGTGTTCCCGACGAGGAGCTCTCCGTGCAGCTGGATACCGCTATCAGTGAAATTCGCCGGCAGGGAGGGCTCCGCCGTATGGAAGAGCTGACCGATACCCTGCAGCAGCAGCTGCAGAACGCCGATTTTTACGAACTGATTTCCAAAAAAGCGGTGGGTACTACCCTGGCCAAAGTCTGTACCTCCGACCTGTTCTTCGATATGGAATTTGACGCGGTGGTGGTGGATGAGTCGTCTATGGCATCCCTGCCGTTTCTGGCGGTAATGGCCAGCAGAAGCGCCCGACACCTGGTCATTGCCGGTGATCCCATGCAGCTGCCCCCCATCGCCATAACAACCGATAAAAAAGCCGGCGCCCTGCTGGAACAAGATATCTTCGCCTTCGCCTCCCGGGCCGAACAGGTCAGTGAGCTTTTTGACTGGCACGATTTCAATCCGCTCCAGACCAGCTTTTTTGACACCCAGTACCGGCTGCAAAAAGACCTGGCCGACATCATCAGTGAGGTTTTTTACGAAGGCCGGCTCCGTACCGGAAAGCTGTCTGACGGCTCTGCGTCTGCTTCCGTAGTCTCCCCTGAGACTGCACCCGACGGGCTCCCGATGCACCCACCGGGCAAAAAGCTGACGGAAACCGTCGAGGGTGCCGCATCCGGGGGCAAACCGGTAACATCGCGTAAATCCCGAAAAAAGGCACCGAAGTCGGACCAGGCCGCTGCAGCCCGTTCCTTCCGTGTGGTAGACACCAGTTTTTTTGAACCGGTACTCACCCGGAAAAACAACGACTACGGATTTAGTCCCATCAACGAAATGCACCAGAAAGTGCTGGTTGACACGGCCTACCAGCTGGTAACACGCGATCTGGTACCCATGGAGCAAATCGGGGTCATCGTACCGTTTCGCTCAACGGTATGGGATCTGCGTCGTGCACTCAACAAACGGGGACTCACCGAGATTGAAACCGGCACCATTCACACCTTTCAGGGCCGCGAAAAGCGGGTCATCCTCTTCGACACGGTCATGTCCGGTATGACCGAACGCAATCAGCTGCGGCATTTCAGTGTGCGACCCTTCGATGAAACCAAGAACGGACTGCGTGTTCCCCGTTTGCTTAATGTAGCTTTCTCCCGTGCGCGGGAACAGCTTATCATTTTTGCCGATATGCGCCACATCAACCGGGTCTATAACGACAAGTTTCTGGGTCGACTGCTCAACAGGCTCCTGGAAAATCCTTAAACCCTGTTTCAGGGTGTAAAACCGTGTTGTACTGTCATTTCAGGCAAAGATGCAAGTGGTTGTTTGCACTGAATATCCCTTTCTTACAGTGCTTAATTAAAATGCCAATTTACAGGAGACGGTTTGGGGATTCATCCCGATACAGAAGCCATACCACCCACAAAACCTTTATTGTTGTTTAAATACGGCGGCAACGCCATGAGCGATGTCGCCCTGCAGCGCGATGTACTCAACCGTATTGCTTCCCTGAAAACACGGGGATACGACATCGTCATCGTACACGGTGGCGGACCCTTCATTCAACGTCAGTTAACCTCCGCCGGGATTTTAACAGAATTTATTGACGGCCACAGGGTCACATCCCGTGAAGCCTATACCCACGTGGAAATGGCCCTCAAAGGGCAGGTCAACAGCGCCCTGGTGGGCCTGCTCAACAGTCTGGGTCACGCCGCGGTGGGGCTGTCCGGTAAAGACGGGCAGCTGGTTACAGCCCGAAAACGATGGCACCAGCGGGAGGGAAGCGATGAACGCGTTGATCTGGGACACGTGGGCGATGTAGACAACGTTGACCCCCATCTGCTGCATCTCCTGCTCCAACACCATTACATCCCCGTGGTCACCTGCCTGGCCTCAGATGTCAACGGAAACAGTTTCAACATCAACGGAGACATGTTCGCCGGACATCTGGCCGGAGCGCTTCAGGCCCGCGAATACATCATCCTCACCGATGTAGACGGTTTGCTCGCCGATCGCACCAATCCCGCCAGTCTGATCCGAAACCTTTCCGCGTCGGAGGTGTCCGGGTTGATCAACGATGGCACCATCGACGGGGGAATGATCCCGAAAATTGAAAGCTGTATGGTAGCGCTGGGGCAGGGTTGCTCCAAAGCCCGGATACTCAACGGCACCCGGCCAGCGCAGCTCGACGCGCCGCACGACCACGGAACTACGATTACACCATGAATACCCCGATTAAAACCGCATCGCTGCAAGACAATCAGCAGCTGCACACCTCCGACAAAGCCCATTATCTGCAGACATTCCGCCGGTTTCCCGTTACGCTGGACCGCGGCGAGGGTGCCACCGTCTGGGACATCGACGGCAAACGCTATATCGATCTTCTGGCCGGTATTGCTGTGAACAATGTAGGACATGCCCATCCGCGGGTTGTGCAGACCCTGCGCGAACAAGCCGGCAAGCTCACCCATATATCGAATTTTTATCTGAGTCGCCCCCAGGCCGAACTCTCCCGGAGGCTGACGGAAATAAGCGGATTAGACCGGGTATTTCTGACCAACAGCGGAGCGGAGTCGGTGGAGGGAGCCATCAAAATTGCCCGGAAGTACGCGTACAAAAACGGCAGGGGCGGAACGGTCCTATCCATGGAAGGATGCTTTCACGGCCGTACCCTGGCTACGATCTCCACAGGGAAGGAGTCGATGCAGACGGGCTTTGGTCCGAGGCCGGGCGGCTTTGTGCAGGTACCCTTCAATGATATCGACGCGCTGCACCAGGCTATCAACGATGCCGGACCGCAGCAGATTTCCGCTATCATCATGGAGTTGATTCAGGGCGAGGGGGGCATCAACCCGGCCGAACCCGGTTTTGTGCAAGCCGTCAGGAAGGTGTGCGATGAAAACGACATCGTGCTGATTTTCGACGAAATTCAGAGCGGAGTGGGCAGAACCGGACAGTGGTTTGCCAAAGATCACTACGGCGTGCAGCCTGATATTATGACCCTGGCCAAGGGACTGGGCGGCGGCGTGCCCATCGGTGCCATACTTTCCACGCAGCGGGTCAGTAACGCCATGGACTATGGCGATCATGGTACCACATTTGGCGGGAATCCGCTGGTTTCAGCGGTGGCCTGCACCGTTCTGGACGTCATCGAAGAGGAAAAACTGCTGGAGGCGGTTGTGGAGAAGGGGCAGTGGATCCGCCAGCGACTAACCCGCATGAATCCGCCGGGCATGCTCCGCATCAAAGGCGAGGGACTCATGCTGGGTATTGAATTTGACTACGATACCAAACCCCTGGTCGGCGAGCTGTTGCAACATGGCGTGCTGGCCAACGCCACGGCGGGGAACGTACTCAGGCTGGTGCCTCCCTTGAATATAACCATGAGCGAGCTGAAAACAGCCTTTGATGCCATGGAACACGTGTTACTATCCAGGAAAACCCCATCGTTATGAAGACTTACAAAGCAGGAATCATCGGTGCAACCGGCTACACCGGTTCGGAACTGGTACGCATATTGCACCACCATCCCGACGTAACCATCGAGGTAATCACCAGCGAGTCGCTTGCCGGTGAGCCCTTCTCTGCGGTACATCCGTTTTTTGCCGGCACGGTTGATATGACCCTGAAAACGGCAGCACAGGCCCTTGAAATGCCCCTGGATGTGGTCTTTCTGGCCCTGCCACACGGTGTATCCATGCGGTATGCCCGTGCATTTGTTGAAAAAAATGTGCCGGTCATCGACCTTTCGGGCGATTTCAGGCTGAGCGGTCCGGATGTGTATGGGCAGTGGTACGGCAGGGAGCATACCTACCCGCAGGGCTTTGATCTGGCCGTCTACGGGATGCCGGAGCTGAACCGTAATCGTATACCCCGGGCCCGGCTGGTGGCGTGTCCGGGCTGCTATCCCACCGGAAGTATCCTGGCGCTGGCCCCGTTGCTCAAGGCCGGACTCCTGCAGCCCGGCAGTATAATCATCGATGCGAAATCGGGAACCACCGGCGCCGGGGTGAAACCCTCACCCGTCACGCATTTTCCGGGCGTGAACGAAAATTTCCGGGCGTATGGACTTAAAAAACACCGGCACACCGTTGAAATTCAGGAAATGCTGGATGCGGTTGCCTGGGAAGAACACGGCAGTCGGTCGCAAGCCAACGCACGCGCCGATGCGGCCCGACCCGGACCGATACACGACCATAATCGCCAGGCTGCCGGCTGCGGACCGGTTCAGTTTACCCCGCACCTGCTGCCCGTTGACCGGGGCATTCTCAGCACCATCTACGCCCTTCCAAACGAAGCGCCGGCCAAAAGCAGCACGTTTCGTGATGCGCTGCTGCACACCCTGCAGCAGGCCTATGCCGACGAGCCGTTCGTACACCTGGCCGCATCGCCGCCCTCCCTCAAAGACGTACGAGGCACCAACAGTGCGCGCGTTTATGTCGATTACGATGCGCGTACCGGTCGGGTGCTGCTGGTCAGCGTTATAGACAACCTCGTCAAAGGCTCCTCCGGACAAGCGGTTCAGTGCATGAACCTCATGCTCGGTCTTGCCGAAACCACCGCCCTGGAAACCATCGCCCTAAACCCCTGAACATCATGTCCATGGTAAAGAATATCACCAATGTGCGGGGTATCCGCGTTTGGGGAGCGCACTCCGGTGTCAAATCCCTGCGCCGCGATCTCGCCATCATCTACTCCAAAGTTCCGGCCGCGGCCGCTGCCGTGTTCACACAAAATGAAGTGGTTGCGGAACCGCTCAAAATATCCCGTGAACATGTAAAAAATGGTCGATTACAGGCTATGGTGATCAATGCCGGCAATGCCAATGCGTGTACCGGCGAGCAGGGGTATGCCGGGGCCCGGGCCATGGTTGAAGCGATGGCCGAAGGACTGGAAATTCCGCCGGAAGATGTGCTGGTGGCCAGTACCGGGGTAATCGGCGAGGTGTTCCCGACCGATGACATCGTTGCCGGCATCCGTAAGTCTATCCCCAAACTGACGAATAAATCGAGCGCAGGCTCCTTCGCGGCCAATGCTATTTTGACCACCGATACCTTCGCCAAAGAGGGCTTCCTCGAATTCGAAGTGGACGGCCGTCAAATCAATATGGGCGGCATCGCCAAGGGCTCCGGAATGATACACCCCAATATGGCCACCATGCTGGGGTTTATCGTGACCGATGTGGCTATTGAACCGGATCTGCTCCGGCGTTCGGTTAAAAACGCTGTAGACCGGACGTTCAACATGATAACCGTTGACGGCGACACGTCCACCAACGACATGGTTGCGGTGATGGCGAACGGACTTGCCGAAAACGAGCCCCTGTGTGAGGAGTCCGACGAGGGGTATGCGATGTTTTATGCGCGGCTTCTGGAGATGATGGAACACCTGGCCCGACTCATTGTCAGCGATGGGGAAGGCTCATCTAAATTTGTACAGTACACCGTAACCGGCGCTCCCGGTGAAGAACACGCCCGTGTCATGGCCCGGGGTATTTCGAAATCATCTCTGGTGAAAACCGCCATGTTTGGTCGCGACCCAAACTGGGGCCGGATTATCTGCGCTGCCGGCAACGCGGGCGTGCCGTTTGATTACACCCGTTGCGACTTGTACCTGGGTATTGAGCAGGAGCTGGTGCTGGTGCTGGACCAGGGTAAGCCGGTGGAGTACGATCGTAACTACATGAAGAAACTCCTGCGGGAGTCGCACATTTTTGTCAAACTGAACCTGAACGAAGGGCAGGAGGAGGCCCGCGCCTGGGGCACGGACCTCACAACCGATTATGTGCTGTTCAATTCGGTCTATACAACCTGATACGATACCTTGGGCATGTGCGACTTGAATATGGCCATTGATCCGGTGTTTTTCACGTCTTGTACCTCGGTTAAACTGATGGGCACGGATAAAAAAACGTTTATGCCGATCGTAAGACCTCCAGCGGACTCCTTCGATAGATATCACGGCTGCTTACCAGACCGATAACCAGGGTGATACCCATGACAGCCACAACCAGCAGGGAAATGGTGAGCATGCCGGGAACAAAAGCTGTTTCAAAAACAGCTACAGAAAGTCCCCAAGCGGCTGCAAACGCCAGAAAAACTCCGGTGAGTGCCGAAATAAGTCCCAGAATCAGGTACTCCACGCTCATGATGCCCAGTATCTGCGCACCCTGCGCACCCAGTGTTTTCAGCAGCACACTTTCCTGGATGCGCTGAAACCGGCTGGAAACCACGGCACCGGTCAGCACAATCAATCCGGTTATCACACTGAACAGGGCCATGAACTGAATAACGAAACTGACCCGGCTCAAAATGGCATCCACTGTTCCGAGCACCAGGTCGAGGTCGATCAGCGACAAGTTGGGAAATGTGGTGATGATATCGCGCTGCAGCCGGGCGCCGGTCTGCCGGTCAGGTACCCGGGTCACGAATACATGAAACTGCGGAGCTTCCTCCAGCACGCCGGAGGGAAACGTAAAGATGAAATTCGGCTGCACCTGCTGCCAGTCGACCTCCCGGAAACTGGCCACGTAGGTCTGCATGGGAATTCCCTGCACGTTGAACGTGAATTCATCGCCCAGTTCAATGCCCATCTCACCGGCAACACCCTCCTCGATGGAAATGGGAACCAGCCCTTCAAAATCATCAAAATAGCCGATCCATTCACCCCGGGTAATGCGTTCGGCGTCGGTGATTTCATCGCGGTAGGTAGCCCGCACTTCCCGCTGATACAGCCAGTTCGGGATGCGAATGGTTTCGCTGCTGTCCTGAATGGCCTCCACGCGTTCCCCGTTGATATGCGTCATCCGCATGGTGACGATGGGGACGTCCTGGCGGATTTCCAGCCCGTAGTCAGCCTCCATGATGCTGCGAAGCCCTTCGCGCTGGTCGGTCTGTATGTCGAAGGCCACAAAATTGGATTGGTTTTGGGTAAACCCGGTATCCAGCTGGCCCAGAAGCATATCGCGACTCATGAACAACGTGGCGATCAGAAAGGTGCTGAAACCCAGCGTGACCACCATGGCCAGGGTCTGGTTGTTGGGCCGGTACAGGTTGGCCACACCCTGCCGGACTACATAGCGGCTGTTGGCAGGAAACCAGCGTCGTAATCCGCGGGTGAGTCCGTAGGCTATGAGGGTGAGCAGTGCAAAGGCGCCGATAACCCCGCCAAAAAAACCGAGTCCGATATCCAGACGGTCTGTGAGCAGGATGGAGGTCAGCAGGATGCCGCCGGCCACCACCGCGTACACCGCCCACCGCAGGGGATCGGCCGGCCCGGATGCGTCGGCCGACTCAAATCGCCGGCGGATGGCCAGCAGGGGAGAGATACGTCGCACTTCCAGCAGTGGCTGCAGGGCAAAGAGCGCCGTGACGACCATCCCGATCAGAAATCCGGTGGCGATGGCCAGCCAGGATATGCCAAACTCGATGTCGACCGGCAGAAAATCTGCCAGAACGATGGGGACCAGTCGCTGAACCCCGACCCCGATCAACGCCCCGAAACCCGCCCCGATCAGCCCCATACCTACCGATTGAATCACGTAGATACTTACGGCCTGCCGGGTGGTAACCCCGATGCACCGCAGCACAGCCACGGTATTGACCTTGCGCTGGATGTACACATGAACAGCGCTGGCAATGCCCACCCCGCCAAGCAGCAAGGCAATAAAACCGACCAGATTCAGAAACCGGGTTAAATTGGTCAGCGCCCGACCCAGCGAGGCTTTCCGGTCTTCCACCGTGTCGGCATCGATGCGGTATTCGTTAAGCTGCGTGTCTATGCTGGCAACCAGTGCCTCCACATCCCGGTTGTCATCGAAGCGAAAATACATATTGTACTCAATCCGGCTGCCCCGCTGTATCAGTCCGGTTGCCGGCAGGGTGGCCTCGGGGATGAACACCCTGGGACCCGCCAGTCCCTGCGCCAGACTCTCTCCGGGAATGGAGAGCAGTCTGCCCGCAATCTTGTAGGTCACATTACCCACGCGGATGGAATCGCCGGTTTCGATGCCAAACTGCAGCATCATGGTATCATCCACCAGGGCGAGGGTGGTGTCGGCCCGGAAAGCCTCGACCGCATTGGCCGGATCGGTTTCAAGAACCCCATAGAAGGGAAAACCGCCGCGCAGGGCGCGAATCTGGCCCAGCCGGGTGGCTCCGGTAGCCGGGAACTGGACCATGGAGGTAAACTGAACCTCGTAGGACTGCTCCCCGCCGAGGGAGTCGAACAGGGCGATGGTTTCAGGGCTGAATGCCATCCTGCCATCAATGACGAGGTCGGCCCCGAGCAGGGTTTTGGCCTGATCTTCTATGGCCTGGTCCAGATTCTCTCCGAAGGAGGTGATGGAAACCAGTGCGGCTACGCCCATGACAATGGCGGCAATAAATAACAAAAGCTTACGCAGGCTGTTGCGGGTCTCCCGCCAGGCCATTTTCCAGATAAAACTCATGCGTTGACGACCTCAGTGGTTGATGCAGGGTGGCCGGCCGGTGCGTTATCGGTAGGCTCATCCGACAGGATGTGGCCGCTGCGCAGGCGGATAATCCGGTGGGTCCGCGCCGCCAGCTCAAGGTCGTGCGTGACCATAACCAGCGTAGTACCGGCATCACGGTTGAGTTCGAAGAGCAGGTCTACAATGCTTTCCGAGGTATCGGAATCCAGGTTGCCGGTGGGTTCATCGGCAAACATGAGCACCGGTCGGTTGATAAACGCCCGGGCAATGGCAACCCGCTGCTGTTCACCGCCGGACAGCTGGGTGGGGTAGTGGTGCAGGCGGTCGCCAAGACCCACCCGCGCCAGCAGTTCACCCGCCCGTTTGTCCACATTTTTTTCGCCCCGCAACTCCAGGGGGACCATCACATTTTCGATGGCCGTGAGGGTCGGAATCAGCTGAAAACTCTGAAATACGAACCCGACCAGCTCATTGCGCAGCGTAGACAACTGATCTTCGCTCAGACCGTTCAGGCGTCTGCCGTTGATGGATATGGTACCCGAAGTAGGGGAGTCGAGTCCGGCGCAGAGCCCCAGCAGCGTTGTTTTTCCGCTTCCTGACGGACCCACAATGGCGCACATCTGTCCGTCCGGCACCTCAAAACTGATATCATGGAGCACCTGCAGGCTGCGTTCACCGCTTTTATATACTTTGGTTATCTGTTCTACGTTTAACATAAAGGGTAATTACTATGAATATTTACAGCGGATCAACGCCTGAGGGCCTGATTTAAGTCTGTTTACAACCGGCTTTCTCTTTGCGATGTAACTTTTTACGTTTATCCTAACAAAACCGGAATCTGTATTGGTTCCGTTTGCGTTGTAATAATTGTGCACACATGCAGAACGCTGCCAAACCCGATGTTTCATTGCATCAGGGAGGTTCAGGCGGAAGTCCGCATGTGCTTGCAGAACGACGAAACTACCACCTGCAGTCTGTCCGCTCAGGCGACCGACTGTGCAACCCCTTGCTGACGAATGCTCAAAGAATTACTGGATGTGCTGAAAAACTGGCTGAGTGAACAAAAACCCGTGCTCATCCCCATCCCCGTGAAAGCCGACCGCTCACGAATGGCGGTTTTGTTGCTGGGTATTTTCATGCTGTCCGGATCTCTGGTAGTGCTGGCTCAAAGCGAAGCCAAAACCATCCTTTTCCTGGGCGACAGCCTGACCGCCGGCTATGGGATCGACGAAAACCAGGCCTATCCATCACTGATCAGGGAGCGGATTGCCGGGGAAAACCTTGACTGGAATGTGGTAAACGCCGGATTGTCGGGCGAAACCAGCAGCGGGGGACTTCGACGCATCAACTGGCTGCTTCGCTCGCCGGTGGATATACTCGTATTGGCGCTCGGTGCCAATGACGGACTTCGCGGCGTTGATCTGACCCTGACCCGACAGAACCTCCAGGCCATCATTGACCGGGTGCGCGAGAAAAATCCCGATGTTCAGATCATTCTGGCCGGCATGCAGGTGCCGCCCAACCTCGGACAAGACTACACCGAAGCATTTCGCAATCTGTTTCCACAGCTCGCCGAACAGAACGATGCGGTGCTCATCCCGTTTTTGCTGGAAGATGTAGCCGGTATACCCGAGCTGAACCTGCCTGACGGCATCCATCCGACTCCCGAGGGGCATCAGATTATGGCCGAAACCGTATGGACCTACCTGCAGCCGGTCCTCGCAGCCCGCTGAAATGAGTGTCGGACCGACGGGTGGTCCGCCGGCCTCCTGAATCCGGCCCCGGGCCGCCTCGATGCATGACCTGCCGCAGCCGGCCCGGATTGCCCCGCCATCCACCACCGCGTTTTTTCCACGGTTTTACTTGCAACTAAATTGCATTTAGCTGGAAGACTGTGTATTATTGTCCCACACACTTGAAACCACAGTCTAATCTACAACGATGAAAAATTTGCTTAAACTCTCTGTTTTTGCCGTTTCCGCGCTCTTTTTATTCACCGCCTGCGAAGACGATCACGACCATGACCACATGGACGCCGCAGGCTTTGACGTCTTGCTAAACAATGAGGTCGTACTCTCCCAGCGAGGCACCACCGTAACCGGAACCCTGAGCATCCGTGCCGGAGAAACCAGTCCTTCCATGACCGTTGAGTTTGTGGACGCCGATGGCAGCGAAATCCATATTCACGATGACGATTACAGTCTGGGTGTGGTAACTTCCGATGAAACCGTAGCCTCCGTTGCCGTGACAGGGATGGATTTCACCGTTCAGGGTCAAACACCCGGAACCGTTAACCTGACCATCGGTCTGATGCACGCCGGCCATTACGATTATGAATCACGACCAGTACCGGTAACCATCCTTGAAGCCGGGGCTGCGTCGCTATCCAACTAAGCGATTCTTGAACGTGTTCACAAATCCCCCCAAAGTGGCAGTGAGAATTCTTGCTGTCACTTTTTTTATTCTGCTTTCATTTTCGGGGCTTCCCTTGCATGCCGGAGCGGGGGTACACGCACTTCCGGTTCAGGCCGATGGTGGAGATCAGCTGCGTCCCTTACAAGCCGGAGCGGGAACGCTTGCGCAACCGATGCAGGTCACAGTTGGGCCACAAATGCATCCCGATGAAACCGTACCCGCAAACGCGGCATCCCGCGACGTTGTTGAATCCAGCCAGAACACCCGCGGTGCAGTTTCCGGCCGCGTAACCGACGCCGAAACCGGTGAGCCGGTTTCCTATGTGAGCGTCGTACTTGTTGAAACCAACCGCTCAGGCACGGGCCATGAAGACGGGCGTTTTATCCTGCCCAATGTAGTGCCCGGTACCTACACCCTGCGCGTACACAGGGTTGGATACACCGCGGTGAGTCGTGCGGTGGAAATACCCGCCTCCGACACCCTCCACGTTGAAATATCCATGCGCAGCAGCGCGTTTCAGTCGCGCGCAATCGAAGTCACGGGCCGTCGCTACAACGGCGATGACGTAGTCACCGCTGAAATGCACATCGGCGGACCTGAACTACGCCAGCAGCTCGGCCGGACCCTCGCTGAAACCCTGCAAAATGAGCCGGGCATGGTGCAAAGTACCATGGGACCGGCACCGGCACGACCTGTTCTGCGCGGGCTCAGCGGCGACCGCCTCGTACTGCTCGAAGACGGTCGCACCACCGGCGATGTATCCACTTCAGCACCCGATCACGCCGTCACCATCGACCCGCTGAACTCCCAATACATCGAAATCCTGCGCGGTCCGGCCGCCCTGGTCTACACCTCCAACGCCGTCGGCGGAGTGGTTAACGTGGTCCGCGGACAAATTCCCACCGAGCTCCCCGCCCACTTCCACGGTGCGGCAAGTTTTCAGGGGGAAACCGTCAACCGGGGCATGACCGCCGGAATAGCCACCTACAGCTCGGTCGGACGCTACGCGCTGCGCGGCGACTTCGGCATGCGTACCGCCGCCGACATCCACACCCCGGAAGGGCAGCTGGATAACACCGCCATCCAGACCCTGCACGGAGGCCTCGGCGCTTCCCGAATCACAGACAACGGCCTGCTCGGCGCCTCCGCCAACGCCTTCATCTCCTCCTACGGCATTCCCGGCAATTTCACCGGCTCCCACCCCAACGGCGTGAAAATCGACCTGCAACGCTACCAGGGCGATCTTCGCCTGGAAACAACCCCGCAGTTCATTCCCTGGGCACGTATGCTCCGGCTGGACTACACCCTTTCGTACTACTACCACGAAGAAATCGAGTTTTCCCCCGCCCGGCAAGCCTTTGATATTCTGGGCTACAGCTCCGAGCTGGTCACCAACACCTTTTCCGCACGACTCTTCCATGACGATCTGGGACTGGCAGACAAGGGGACGATGGGCGTTTTACTCCAGCATCGTTTCAGCAATTCCGGAGGCTTCACCTTCACACCGGTCACCAACGAATACCAGGCAGCGCTGTTCACCTATCAGACTCACCGAATGGCCGACTGGAATGTAGAGACCGGATTTCGCGGTGATATATTCACCCTGATTCCGGTCCGTGAGGTGGAAACGGCCATCGGCCTGCGGCGTCAGCGCACCCTGGCCAATATCTCCGGCGGTATCAAAGCCACCTACCCGCTTACCGACCAACTTCAGACCTCGTTTTTTGCCATGCGGACCGTACGCATGCCCGGCAGTGAAGAGCTCTACTCGGAAGGCCCGCACCTGCCGGCTTATTCCTTTGAAGTGGGCAATCCGGAGCTCAATGAGGAAGTCGGCCACGGTCTGGAGGTGTCCCTGCGCTACGCCACGGAGCATCTGGGCGTGCAGACCTCGGTATTCTATTACGATTTCAGCAACTATCTGTATCCGCGCGCTACCGGCGAGGAAAGCATTCGCCGGCCCCTGCCGATCTACCAGTTTACCGGCGACGCCGCCCGATTAGCCGGAGCCGAACTGCTGATCGAATCCGAGCCGGTGCGTGGCTTGTCGGTAAACACGACCCTCAGCTATGTGCAGGGCGACCTGACGGAACGCGATGAAGCCCTGCCTTTTATCCCGCCGCTCACCGGCAAGCTCGATGTCAAATACACCTGGCGCGTTTTCACAGCCGGAAGCACACTCCGGTTCGCCGCGGAGCAAAACCGGTTGGGTGAATTCGAGGAAGCAACCGATGGTTTCGGGGTATACGATGCGTTTTTACAAGGGCACATCACCCACGGTACCCACATGCACACCTTCTCGCTGACCCTGGAAAACCTGACCAACGCCACCTATCGCATGCACCTGTCGCGCGTGAAATCCATCATGCCCGAACCCGGCCGTAACATTAAATTACTCTACCGCATGTACTTTTAGCCCTGCACCATGCGTTCTTGGGAGGTCAACCTGAAAACCAACCTTTTTCCCATGAACAGCACCACCCGGCACGCCGTCCATCGTCCCGTCCAGGCAACACCCGGCCAGCCCGACGCCCTATCCCGGACAACCAGCCGCCATACGACCCATCCCGCGCGTACGACCCACCGTTCGGCCGGACACCGGATGGCAGTCCTGCTCACGATACTGCTTGCAACCTCGCTGACCACGCCTGTACACGCGCAGCACGATCACCACGGTGAGCTGACGTTCACCATCTACCAGAACGGGATAACCCTGGTGCACGACGCACGATCGCTCAGCCTGGATGAGGGTCGCAATCAGATTGCCCTGTACGGTCTGCCCGCATCCCTGCAGTTCAACTCGGTACTCCCCGTACTAAACGGAAGCGTTTCCGAAGTCACCCTCGATATGCGCCAGCCCGGATTTCAGTCGGTCATGCAGCATCTGGTCGGCCGGCAGGTCCGCCTCGACCATACCGACGGGAGCTCCATTTCCGGGACACTCACACACTACCGCAGCAACCTGATCATCATCGAACTCTCGGATGGCAGCAGCGTGGTGCTTCCCGGACTGGATGGCTACCGGGTTTCAGCCCGTGATCTGCCCGAAGTGGGTCGACCGTACCCCCGACTGAACATCGATTTGCAGGCCGTCCGGCGCGGTCAACAATCCGTGAGCCTGTACTACCTGATGAACGCCCTGCGATGGGAAACCGAATACACGCTGGAGATCTCCGAAGATGAAACCATGGCCGTGCTCAACGGATGGAATATCCTGCAGAACCGTTCGGACGAGGTATTCCGGGATGTGACGGTGCATCTGGTAGCCGGCGATCTGAACATGGGCGGGGGCGGTCCCCGACCGGATATGATGATGCGCGCCGTAGCCGAATCCGTTGCCTTCGACGGAGGGCAGGAGTCGACGGGGTTGTTTGAATACGAGCGCTTTACCCTGCCGGGAACCTACACCCTGAATCCGGCTGAAACGGCCAAACGAGCTCTGATTCCGCAGCAGGAGGTACCGGTGAGCAAACGCTATCACTACACCAGCAGCGATCGCCGCATGGAACTTCCCGCCGGCGGACTGGTTCAGGTCCAGTTTGAAATCGACAATGCCCGCGACGGGGATCTGGGTAGGGTACTGCCTGCCGGACTGGTGCGCATGTTCATCCGGCAGGACGGACAGCTGCAGGTCATCGGTCAGGACCAGCTCGCCAATACCGCGCCCGGAAGCACCATCCGGCTCACTACAGGCGCTGCGTTTAATGTGCTGGTGCAGGAAAACGTAACGCGCCAGAACCGGATCTCTGACCGCATCAGTGAGCAGACCAATCGACTCACGCTGACCAACGAGGGCGATGAAGACCTTACCGTGGTGGTATCACGACCCATTCACACCTCCCAGCGGGTGACCGAAAGTTCGTTGCCGCATACCATGCCTACTGCCGGGCAGGCGGTGTTTGAAGTTCCCGTACCGGCCGGCGGAACCGCCGCGCTGGAGTTCACCCTGCGCTCCGAGCGGTAAAAGGGCGATCAAGGTCGCGGTGTTGGTGGGTTGCCCAACGGGTTAACGTGGAACGGTTGCCTGTGCAGGTGCTAACGAAGCTTAAACCGGGTTTTATTAATACAGAAAGCCAAACAGCCACAACGGTATACGGTTTCCGGCGCCCGCTTCAATTCCATCGGCTGCAATCCATCCATTCGGGACATCCCCAAGTTGCGCTGAGGTCTTGTTTTTTCCACCAACTTCAATCAAAAAAGTACGATCAATCAGAAAATCGCCCTTCTCCGGATAGTGAACCTCATGCTTTTCTGGTAACTGACTCAGTAAAAAAGATTCTCTGGCAGAACCCATATTTACATCAGCCGGATTCAAGCTATACATTAAATTCGGGTGACGCAGATACACTTTCTCAGGTTTTGTGAGGCGTGTAACCCCTTTTTTCTGTGTGAAAAGAGACCGGGTTAAACCGGCTATTTCAAGGTATCTGAAGTAGTCTTTTAACGTATTCTTTCCAATACCCATCCTTTCAGCCAACTTGTCGATATTCGGCTGAAATGGGACACTCTGGCTGATAATGTGAAGCAACAGCTTAACTTTTTTCATATTGTCAGCGCTAATGCCGGTCGCTATTAATAAGTCCGACTCTATTACTTTGGTTATCGTCTCGCGTAGTCGGATTTCGTAGGTGGGTTTGTGTTCAAAGTAGAATGGATAATACCCTCCCCGTAAATATTCGTTGAAATACTGAAGGGGTTTGATTTTTTTCCATATTCCCCTTGCGAGAGCTTCGTGATGCTCGAAAATATCGGTCAGCGTAACCGTGCTGAATTCGATTCCGGTTGAAAACTGAATGTATTCGCGCAATGAAAGACCCTGTAGTTCATAAAATGCAGCCCTTCGTGATAAATCGTGCGTGCCTTCGTTAAGTTGCAACATCGAAGAACCGGTAAACAGTACTTGTAAATCCGGATATCGGTCATGTAGGTTCTTAATTTCCTGCGCCCAGTTTGCGTAACTATGCACTTCATCGAGGAGCAGATACTCGCCCCCAAGTTTAACAAATTCATCAGCCAGACTGACCAGGCTTCGGTTCGAGAATTCAATATCGTCAAGGCTGACGTACAGTTTTTTTCGGTCATGAAGATACCGTTTCGCATATTGGAGCAGTAACGTAGTCTTGCCAACTCCCCGACCGCCCTTAATGCCTACAAATCGACCACTCTCATGCAGCCACGACATTGCGTTTCTGATAGTCGTTTCAGGAACACGCTCTATGAGTTGTTCGGAGATTTCGTAAAGTACATTCATGGTTATGGGTAATCAATGCCAGTGTCAGTCGGTTTGTATATAGACCGAATATACGTAAAAATCGGTCTGTACACAGACCGAATATACCTAAAAATCGGTCTGTCCATAGACCGATAATGTGCGTTCTGCTCATCCCTTTGCTTCACTTTGGCCGCAATGACGTTGCTCCGGTCTGGTTAAATTCGGCAAACCTCAATGAAATCGTTATATTGATTATTATCCAATTTCAAGCATGCATAACGGTAAAATGTTGACTATGCTAACTAAAAAAACAGTTGATTTGCAGGCTAAGGCCATGTTTGAGCTTTACAAAGCGATGCCTGGAAGAACTCGGCGTCAAGTGAAAAAACTTATTCTGGAGAGTGAGCTCTCATTTGCTGACAATGATTTAACCGAACTATCCACCAAAGCTATGGATGAGGTCTGGAATACAGAAGAAAATGAAGGCTGGGACACTTTTTTCGTAGAAAATGGATACGTACAAGCAAGGTGATATCATCGTACAACGTTGTTGAACGTGTCAGAAGCGTTTTTTGATGACGCTTACGCCTCCGCATCGTTGTTGATGCCTTTGAGCAGGACCTTCTGATTGCCCGGCGGCGCTCCGGCACGGGTTATGCGGTCGCAGGCCAGGGTGACATCCGCGGTGAGCTCTTTGGGATGGTTATAATGGGTATTGATCCAGACCGGACCCCGTAGACTTGAGTAAACAGTGTTACTTACTATTGCGATACTCCACGGTCTCCTTGGGTTCGTTCACTATCAGATGGTACTGTAGTCAACGAGTGGCACATGTATGCCCGGTTATTTATCAGTTCGGATTCTTTTATTCCATTCTGTGGTGTTTTTTCTGGTGTTGAAGACCGCTACCACTTGAACGGATTGGTTTTCTTCGTTGAGGGTATAGTGAATCATGAATGGGAAATACTTGAGCGGTAAACAGCGAACATTATCATATCGAATCTGATAGAATGGATGCGTTTCAAGAATTTGAAACACATCATTTATTGTGTTTTCAAACCGCTCACCCAGACCAGGCTCTTGCTTGTTATAATAATCGATTGCTTGCTGAATATCTTGCAATGCTCTATGATCAAGAACAACTTGGTAGGTCATCCACGGGATTTCTTGAACGATAGCTGTTTGCGGGCTTCAACCCACGGAATTAATTCTTCTTCACTCAATGACGCGATGCGCTCTCTCACAATGGCTTTGTGCTCTTCCGTTATGGACGGCTCTGCTACTATTTCAAGACCCAACTGATGGAAGAGCTCAACAGCAAACTCAAGCTTTTGGTCGGGAATTTTTAATGTGATCTCTTTCATGATTCTAAAAATATAATCTATCGACCTCAAAACGATAACGATTGCATAACTGGAAATATTCGTCTACTGAAATTACTAAAACGACAGATCAGTACGAAATCGGCTGGGGTTGTTTTCGAAGTGTTTTATACGGTTTACGTGTGCAGAAAATGCGACCATAAATCCTGTCGTATGTATTGCAACCTCACTTATCCCATTCGCTTCACTTTGGCCGCAATGACGTTGTACAACGTTGTTGAACGTGTCAGAAGCGTTTTTTGATGTCGCTACGCCTCTTCCGGATTGTATTCCCGCCAGATCTGCCCGCCGTACGCCTGCACTTCAATGTAGTCGCCATCACGCTTTTTGAACCCGTTGGGGGTGAGTGGAACCTTTCCGTGGGGCGTGTCCAGCACATAGGTGGGAATGGCAAAACCGGATATGCGACCGCGCAACTGCTCCATCAGGGCCATACCTTCTTCGATGGTGGTGCGGAAGTGCCGGGTGCCGCCGATGAGCTGGGCCTGATACAGGTAGTACGGCCGGACGCGCATTTTGACCAGATTCTTGAACAGGGTTTTTAAAACCTCCGCATCGTTGTTGATGCCTTTGAGCAGGACCGTCTGATTGCCCAGCGGCGCTCCGGCACGGGTTATGCGGTCGCAGGCCAGGGCGGCATCTGCGGTGAGCTCTTTGGGATGGTTATAATGGGTATTAATCCAGACCGGATGGTATTTGCCGATCATTTCGCAGAATTCAGGGGTGAACCGGTACGGATTCAGCACCGGAAAGCGGGTGCCGATGCGAATAAGCTCTACATGGGGGATGGCCCGCAGGCGGGAGAGGATCCATTCGAGGTTGGCATCGTTTAAAATCATCGGGTCGCCGCCGGTGAGCAGCACGTCGCGGATTTCGGGGTGGGCGGCGATGTAGTCGATGCCCTGCTGCAGCTCGGTTTTGTTCATGGCGTACTCGCCATCGCCCACCATGCGTTTGCGCAGGCAGTACCGGCAATACACCGCGCACTCGGCGGCCACGCAAAACGCGACGCGGTCGTGGTAGTTGTGCACCAGATTCTTCACCGGACTATGGGCCAGTTCCTCGAGGGGATCCAGGGAGAGGATGTCGAAGTCGTCATCCATTTCGTCCATTTGCGGAACCACCTGCCGGCGGACCGGACAGTTCGGATCGTCACGGTCCATGAGCGATGCATAGTACGGGGTAATCTGCCATCGGAAATAGGCTTTCGTGGCTTCAATGGCCTGCAGTTCGCTCTCCGTCAGGTTAATCCAGCGGGCAAGCGCTTCGGCGGTGCGGATGCGGTTGCGAAGCTGCCATTTCCAGACCGACCATTCCGGTCGGGCTTGCAGTTCGGCGATGTCAATAGTGGGTACGTCAGCGATATTCACGGGATATACGGGGCTTTTTTAGTGTCAGGGTCGCTTCCAAAATACGAAATATTTAAGCCAGCTGAGTAATTGCCACCCGAAACCAGATCATAGGGGCAAGAGTAAACAGCGGTACTTAATATTGTCACAATCCCCCTGGGGCTCGTTCACTATCAGACGGTACAGCAGTAAACGAGTGGCACATTTATGCCCGGGTATTTATCAGTTCGGATTCTTTTCTTCCAGTTCGTGGTGTTTTTCAGGTGTTGAAAACCGCTAACACGTGTACGTAAGCTGTTTACGGGCTTCTTCCCACGGAATTAGCTCTCCTTCGCTCATCGAAGCGATACGCTCTCTTGCAATGGCTTTGTGCTCTTCAGGAATGTGCGGCTCTGCTACTATTTCAAGACCCAACTGATGAAAGAGCTCAATAGCAAATTCAAGCTTCTGATCGGGAATTTTTAATGTAATCTCTTTCATGATTCTAACAAGGTAATCTATCAACGTTAAAACGATAACGATTGTATAACTTGGAATGTTCGCTTACTGAAACTACTAAAACGATGAATCAGTACGAAATCGTTTGGTGTTGTTTTCGATGTGTTTAGCACGGATTTTGTGTTTGGAACATGCGCCGATGGCAGCTAGCTCCGAATCTACATGGTGGATATGACCCCGGAAAGCACCCCGGCCAGAAATTCCTCATAGGGCACCCCTTCCAGCTCAGCCAGGATGGCAAAGGTGTTGTCGATGGCGAACGTTGGCAGGGGGTTGATCTCCAGGAAGCAGGGATTCCCCCCGGCGTCGCATTTGAAATCAAGCCGGGCGAAGTGTCGCACGCCCATGGCTGCACACAGCCGAAGCGACCATCCCTGCAGCGCCGCTTCCAGCGCACCGTCCAGCCGATTCTCCAGCCGGTAGGCCCCGGCCCGACCCAGCCCGTCCATCACATGATATCCGATGCCGGTGGCCGCATCAACGCCCCGCTCCAGAACGGGATGACAGCGAAGGGGAGCCCCCGTTACCGCAACCGTGTACTCGGCGCCCGGTAGAAACCGCTCAACAAGCAGATCCTGGCGGTACAGTGCGTGCAGTCGCCCCGCCTCGGCGGCCAGTTGCCTGCTAGTATGCACGATACTCGACTCGGTGATACCCTTGGCCGTGCCTTCATAGCGGGGTTTGATGAACAATGGAGCTTCCTGCGAGGGCGTCAGGCCAACCGAATCCGACCCGTCAAAGCCAAGCACCTGCCAGTCGGCGGTGGGTATATCCAGCGAGCGTGCCAGCTGCTTGGTCAGCGCCTTATCCAGACTCCAGGAGAGCGTGAGGGCATCGCTGCCCAGGAAGGGGATGGCGTAGAGTTCGCACAGGGTAGGGACCCATCCCTCGCGATTGCGGGTGCCGTACCCCTCGGCAATATTCCAGATCAGGTCCACCTCGGGCCGGGCCGCCAGCAGGGCGTAGGGTCCGCCCAGAAGCACCGGCTCGTGCCCGCATCGGCGCACTGCCGCCTGCATCGCCGCAATGGTCGACTCCGGTTCAAACTCAGCGAACCGGTCGGCCGGACCGTCGATGTGCGGGTACTCTTCGGGTCGATCGTAACAAATACCTATACGCACAGGCTGAAGGGATAAATTCGATGGTTATATTGCTCAAAACGGATAAATTTACATAATTCTCCCTACTTTCTACCCCATGAAAACCGCCAAGCACATTGCCGACCGCATCCGGCTGATGATCTCCACCAAGCAGTTTCAGGTGGGGGAGACCCTGCCATCTACCCGGGAACTGGGTAAACAGCTGAGCACCAGCTTTCATACCGTGCGCAAGGCCTACCAGATGCTGGCCGCCGAGGGACTCATCCGCAGCGAACCGGGAAGCGGCTACGTGGTGCATCGCCAGTCGACCCTCCTGGATAAGTCGGCCCGACTTGAAATGGGGGCGGAAAAACTGCGCACGGTTCTCGAAGAACTGCTGGGATACGGTCTGGATGAAGAAGAGGTGGAGACGCTTTTCGAGGAACAACTCATGTTCATGGAATGGCCGGACCGGTTGAATACCAGCGCTACGGTGGGGGCTACCCGGGAGACCGGTGATATGCTGGCCCGCGCTATCCGCACCCAGGTCGGCGTGAAAAGTCGGGTGATGACCATCACCGAACAGGCCAAAGCCGTAAATTATGACGCCCTTTTTGTGCCGGTACAGTACGTCCGGCAGTTTCGCAGCGATGCAGACTCCGGCCTGGTCCTGCCGGTGGTTTACAGCCTGGATGCCGCCTTGCTCATCGCCATCACAGACCGCTCGGCCGTGCAGAATATCGGTCTTCTGGCCCGCGAACAGGACTCGTTGCCCGTTCTGACCAGCGAACTCAAACACGCCCTGCAGTTTCAGGGAAGTATTATGGCCGGGGTGACCGACGGGCGATTCCTGCCGCCGTTTGTTAAGGATGTCGACCTGCTGCTGTATACGCCGGACTGCGCAACGCTGGTCGAGCGGGCACTTCCCGAACGCAAACGGATGCTCATTGAGTACCAGATTTCAGCCAATACCTCCGAAATCATCCGCGCAGAACTCTGGGAAAACTAACTGCACAACCTTGCACCCAGCGGTACATCCGCCGGCCCGGCCACGGTGACACCCCACCGGCATCTGCTTGCTATTGTACATCCATCTCCCGAACCCGCCGGCAGCAGGCCCCAACAACGATACCGTCCGGCGCACCCGCCAAACCCCCGATAAAATTTAACATAATTTCCTCTTGCGATGCCCCGCGTCATTGTCTACTTTCGTGAAAGCGCTTTTCCAGGGTCTTCTTAGCTACAAAAAGACGGATTGCAAACAACACGAACACAAAGACGAGGTCAATTATGAAAATGAAATCCTGTATTGCCGCCATGGCATTACTCGCTATGGGTATGTCTGTGGCAGCTCCGGCTGCGGCGCAGTCGCCCGATGGCATGAAACTCTACATCACCAGTAGTGGTGAACTGAATCTCGATCAGGGCTGGCTGACCGCCATGAATAATCACGGTAACCGCATTGACATCCCCGTGCCGATGTATATCATCGATCACCCCGAAGGACTGGTGGTTTTTGATACCGGTATGAACATCGCCGTAGTACCCGATAACGGTGCCGAGTACTGGGGACCGGTAGCCGGAGCCTTCACCCCAACCATGTCGCGCGACCAGGCCATCGACCGCCAGCTACAGCGCATCGGCAAAACGGTTGATGATGTTAAGTACGTGGTGCATTCTCACCTGCACCTGGACCACGTGGGTAACATCAGCATGTTCCCGAACGCCACCCATGTTATCCGGAAAGCCGAACTCCAGAACGCCTGGTGGCCCGAGCGCTTTCAGCGTGCCGCTTACGTGATGAGCGACTTCGAAAGCACCCGCAGTCTGAATATCCTGGAACTCACCCGTGATCTGGACCTGTTCGGCGACGGCAGCATCGAACTCATTGACACCAAAGGCCATACCAAGGGACACCAGTCTATGGTCGTGCGTCTGCCGAACAGCGGAACCATGATCCTGGCTTCGGATGCGGCCTACATGGCTGAAAACCTGCAGGGTACCGTGCCCGGTATCGTCTGGAATGTGGAAGCCGCCATGGATGCCATCGAGCGTATGAAACTCATCCGCGACGTAGAAGGCGGACAGATCATCCTCTCGCACTCCATGGAGATGTACAGTTCGCTCAAACATCTGCCTGAGTACTACGATTGATTATCATCCAGCTCACTGAATCGCATGTGCCGGTTGTTCTGAACAGCCGGCACATTTTTTTTAAACCGGAGGCGGTCTATGAATCTGCTCACCCTGCTGACCCTCATCATTGCGGTGTACTGGGTCGTTATGATGATTTACGTGTATAAAAAAGAAGACTGGACCTAAAAACAGGAGCCCTACGTGGAAGAATTCAGTATTGGTAACTGGGCGTGGTTCTGGCTGGTGTTCTTTGTATCCGGCACCATGGGACTCGGTCTGTTTGCCATGACCAAAACAAAAACCGACGAGGATTTTGCCGTTGCCCGTAAGTCGTACGGTCCGTGGCTGCTGGTGCTGGCCCTGGCGTCAACCGTGGCCAGCGGATCCACCTTCATGGGGATTCCCGGTATGGCCTATTCCAAAGGCTTTCCGGCCCTGTGGTACCCGGCCATTTATCCTATCGGCATCTACATCGGCCTGATCTTGTCGGTTCAGCTGATCAAACGAGCCGGCGATATGTTCCGGTCGAACTCCCTGCCCGAATTCCTCGGCCAGCGTTTCAACAGCGATTTCCTGCGCATCGGGTTCGCCCTGCTCTCCCTGCTGCTCATCTATTATGTAGCTGCCCAGGTGGTTGCCGCGGCTACTACGTTTGAGGTGCTGCTGGGCGTTGACTACCGGATTGGCGTGATCGTGACGGTCATTGTCATCGGAATTTACATCACCATCGGCGGGTCGCATGCCGACATCCTCACCGATGCCTTTCAGGGCTTCCTGATGGTGCTGATCGCCCTGCTCATCACCGGCCTGTTCATTTTTGGCGTGGGTTTCGACGGAGGAGGACTGACCGCGCTGAATGCCTCCCTGGAGGCGCAGGACCCGACCCTGGGGTGGAACAACTACTTCTCACCCGGTGACCCGATTTTCGGTAGTTTTCTGCTGGTGATGCTCATGTTCATTGCCCACCTGCCGTTTTCCATGAATCCGCACATCGGCAACAAGGCCTTTGCCCTGAAAGACTCCAAACAGCTGCGCACCTTCCTGCTGCTGGCCATTCCCATCGGCTCCATTCTGGGCTTTGCGGTATTGGGCGGGCTGCACGCCCGGGCCCTGCTGGGACCTGATCTGCGGGCTGATGCGGCTATTCCTGCGCTTTTTGTAGAACTGTTTCCTCCGGCCCTGGCCGGATTTCTGGGTATTGCCATTTTGTCGGCTATTGTATCCACTGCCGACGGGTTATTTGTCTCCATCGCGGTGATTTTCAGCAACGATTTATACCGGAAGACCTTTGCGCGGCGTATTCACCCGCATAAATCGCAGCAGGAAATTGATCGTTTTGCCCTGAATATCTCCCGTGTGGCTACCATATTTACGGTGCTGGCGGCCATTGCCATTGCCTGGAATCCACCGCAGTTTCTGGCGGTATTACTATGGATTGGTGTGGGCGGCATCATGTCCGGCGCGGCCGGTCCGCTGCTCATCGGGTCGGTCTGGCGTCGGTCAACACCCGCTGCGGCCATTGCCTCGTTTCTCACCGGCGTCATCGCCTATGGCGTGATTTACGTAATCATTGGCTGGCAGAATCCCTTTGCGGTAGCCGGTGTCTGTACGCTGCTGGGCAGCGCGGTTATGGTGGTGGTCAGCCTGTTTACCAAGCCCATGCCCGAAGACAAGCTCAACGAGATTTTCTCGCCGGTTCGTGAGCCCCTGGATTTGCGTGAGCCCCTGGATTCCTGAAGTACCTGACCCGGGTGAACCCACGGCCCCGGGCGTTGCCGTGGGTTCGCCGACCTACTGACGTGTGAGCCGATGCCGGCCCGCCTGTGCGGCGGGTCGTGCGGATGGCACCCATCAACCTGAAACCCATTGTTCATGCAGTTACCCTGCGCGCCGGCTCAGCACTGGCCCGACGCCGAAATCCGACATCACATCCGCCAGCTTCATCCGCTGCGGTTTATGCTGCGGCGACCGACATTCCGGTCTGCCATGGAATTGTGGTATCCGTGGTATGTATGCGCGGCAACGGTAAGGATGGATACCGCATTGCGAAGGGGGCAGGTGCATGCCGACCGGGTTGCCGTAGATGCGGTTCGGCCGGTGCGCCTCCGGCTGGAGTCGGTGCCGGAGCGGGAAACCCTCGACATTCCGGGTCACCAGGTAGTACCCTTCCGGTTGCGTCCGCCACAGGCCCGGCAGGAAGCCCGGGATTTGCTCACCTCCATTGTAATCAATCGCAATAAACTCCTGCTTTCCCACGATATTACCATTGAGGAGCCGGAGCTGGTGTATGTCAGGGTGCTCATCGTTCCGATTGAAGGTCTCCCCGAAACGGAATGGCTGGTACTCGAAGATTTTTTCGCCAACGCCTATCGCCTTGCCCGTCGACCTGAACTTAAACCCGTACTCGAAGCTGCCGCTTCAACCATCTTATGACCACAGATTTATCCCTGCTTCGATCCCTGTTGTTCGTGCCGGCTACCAAACTGGAAAAACTCTCCCAGGTAGCTGCATCACGACCCGATTTAATCGTCATCGATCTGGAAGACAGCATCGCCCCGGACCTGAAAGACGACATGCGGGATGCGGTTGCCCGTTTTTTTGATGAAACAGACCTGACAACCCTGCCTGCGCCGGTGGGGGTTCGCATCAACAACATCCGATCGCTGGGGGGGCTCGAAGACATGCTGGCCTTCCTGCAGACCGAAACCCTGCCCGATGCACTCATGCTGCCCAAAATCCGTTCGGTTGAGGAACTGGATCTGCTGGCCGACTGGATGGAAGACGTAGACCGCGTCATGCCGGTCATCCCCCTTTTTGAAACCCTTTCGGTCTGGGATGACGCCGATGCCATCATGGCCCACGACCTGGTGCCCTGCGGGGTCTTCGGAGGTATCGACCTGGCGGCGGAGCTGGGGAGTGATACGTCCTGGGATGCGCTGCACCTGTACCGAAGTCTGCTGCTGCGCGCCGCCCGCCGGTCGGATAAAGGCTGCCTGGACATGCCCTGGTTTCACCTGGATGACAGCGAGGGACTTCGCAGCGAAACCCACAGACTGCAAGCCATGGGCTTTGACGGTCGGGCCGCGATTCATCCCAATCAAATCCCCGTAATCCATGCCTGTCTGCAGCCCGATGAGGCCGCTGTTGCCGGGGCCCGTGCCATGATTGAGGCTTTCGAGCAAGCCGACAGCGGGGTGGCCGCGTACCGGGGTAAAGTACTTGAAAAACCTGTGCTTATGCACGCATATAAGCTGCTCGAGCGGGCAGCGCGAAACTCCTGAAACCCGTGAACCTGTACATGATACTATGCAAATTGATCTGAGTACTAATTTCGACGAACTGCGCGCCCGGGTGCGCACCATAACTGATAAATACGGCGATGCCTACTGGCGTGAGCTGGATGCCGAACGTAACTATCCCTCCGAATTTGTGGATGAATGCAGTAAAAGCGGACTGCTTTCTGCGTTGATTCCCGAGCAGTACGGCGGTGAGGGCAGAACCCTGACCGAAGCGGCGGTAATCATGGAGGAGATCCAGGCGGCCGGCTGTAACGGCGGCACCTGTCACGCCCAGATGTACATCATGGGTACACTGCTGCGCTATGGCAATGAAGATCAGAAACAGCGCTACCTGACCCGCGTTGCCTCCGGAGAGCTCCGTCTGCAGGTCTTCGGTGTTACCGAGAAGCACACCGGCACCGATACCACCAAACTGCGAACCTTCGCGGAAAAAACCGATGGCGGATTTCGGGTGAACGGCCACAAATTTTATATTGGTCGGGGACAGCACTCCGATCTTATGCTGCTGCTGGCCCGCACCACCCCCCTCGACCAGGTCAAAAAGAAAACCGACGGGCTGTCGATTTTCCTGGTAGACATGCGCGAATCGCGCGGCAAGGAGCTGGACATCCGCCCGATCCGCACCACCATGAACCATTCCCTGACCGAAATTTACATCAACGACCTGTTTATTCCCGAGGAGAACCTGGTGGGGGAACTGGGCAAGGGCTTCCGCTACATCCTGGACAGTATGAACGCCGAACGGCTGCTCATTGCCGGTGAATGTGTGGGCGATGCCCGCTTTTTCATCGAACGTGCCACCGGCTGGGCCAACCAGCGGGAGCTGTTCGGCCGGAAAATAGGGCAGAATCAGGGTATTCAGTTCCCCATCGCCCGTGCCTACGCCAGTATGAAAGCCGCCGAAATGATGGTGCGCAAGGGTACCACCCTCTTTGACGCCGGCAAGAAAGTGGGCGAAGAAGCCAATATGGCCCTGCTGCTGGCTTCCGAAGCCTCCTGGGAAGCCGGAAATGCGGCCATCCAGACCTTCGGTGGTCGCGGTTTTGATGCCGACTACGACATTGAGCGTAAATTCCGCGAAACCCGTCTGTATCAGGTAGCACCCATCTCCAAAAACATGATACTGGCCTATCTGGGCGAACACGTCCTGGGGCTGCCACGATCGTACTAACCATGAGTAAACCCTTCAAACCCCTGCGCGGCGTCACCGTGGTCTCCATCGAGCAGGCGGTCTCTGCGCCGTATGCAACCTGCAGGCTGGCCGATGCCGGGGCCCGCGTTATTAAAGTGGAACGCGATACCGGCGACTTCGCCCGTCAGTACGATGAGGCCGTCAAAGGGCTGGCTACCTACTTTGTGTGGATCAACCGCGGCAAGGAGTCGGTGCAGCTGAATATCAAAGACGAGGCCGACCGCGCCCAGTTTCTGCGCATCACGGACCAGGCCGATGTGTTCGTGCAGAACCTGGCTCCCGGCGCCCTGGAAAAAATAGGGCTGGATTCCGAAAGTCTGCGCGCCCGAAATCCGCGCCTGATCACCGTGGACATCTCCGGTTATGGCGAGGAGGGCGATTATGCGGCCATGAAAGCCTATGACAACCTGGTACAGTGCGAAAGCGGCCTGGTTGACGTCACCGGTGAGGGCGAGGTGCGCTCGAAGGTCGGGATTTCCATTGCCGATATCTCCGCCGGCGTGCATGCGTACTCCGCCGTGCTGGAAGCCCTGCACGAACGCAATCATACCGGTCGGGGCGTAGCGGTGAAAATCTCCATGTTCGACTGCATGGCCGACTGGATGATGGTTCCGTACCTGCACCAGGCCTACGCCGGCAGGGCTCCCTCGCGCACCGGGGTACACCATGCGGCCATCTCGCCGTACGGTCCCTTCGCTACCCGGGAGAACAAACAGGTGGTCATCGCCATCCAGAATGAGCGGGAATGGGAGCGTTTTTGCAGGGTGGTGCTGCAGGATGCGGTCAAAGCCGATGATCCCCGTTACATCCGCAACTCCGCGCGGGTGGCTAATCGCGATGCCCTCAACGCTACCATTCAGCAGGTTTTTGGCGAACTCACCCATAGCGAGGTCCTGGAACGGCTGCAGGAAGGCTCCATTGCCTATGCCCGGCTGAACACCATGGAGGATTTTGCCGCCCACCCCCAGCTTCGCCTCACGGAAGTGGAATCCGGGGCAGGGGCCATCCATATCGCCGACCGTCCGGCCCGCTTCGGGGGCTATACCAGCGAATTCGGTCGTATTCCGGACCTCGGCGAGCATAACGATGCCATCCGCCGGGAGTTCGATCCATCGCAACCAGAAAATTAATCCGGCACCCGCAATCATCCTCCATCCACTATAATGGCAACCCGAAACCGTATATAATGAAAACCCGGCAATACACAGACTGGACGGGCCGGACCCGCCAGGATTACGACAGCATGGCCGCCGAGACCATGAAACGGTTTGCAGCCACCATGGACCGTGACCCCGCCCGGATCATGGATGACGATCCGCTGACACCCTGTGCCCATTGGTTTTATTTCACACCCATGGAGCCGCTCGGTGAACTGGCGCAGGACGGGCATCCGCATAAGGGCGACTTTCTGCCGCCCATTGACCTGCCCCGGCGGATGTGGGCCGGTGGTCGTGTACGACCTCTGGCACCCCTGCGGACCGGAACCCCCGCCACCAAAACCTCCACCATTACCAAAATTGAACCCAAACAAGGTCGCTCCGGTGCGCTGTGTTTCATCACCGTGGTACATCGCGTAGAGCAGGAAGGACGGCTTTGCGTGGAGGAGGAGCAGGATATTGTGTACCGGGAGGCAGCCCCGGCCGGCATCGCCCCCCGAAGAAATCAGCCCCTTGAACAGCGCCCCGACTGGTCGGTACGATGGGATCCCACCGCGGCCCAGTTGTTTCGGTTTTCAGCGATCACCTTCAACGCCCACCGCATCCACTACGATGCCGATTACTGCAGGAAGGTGGAGGGATACCCGAACGTGGTGGTGCACGGTCCGCTTCTGCTGCACAGGATTCTGCACGACTTCTCCGAAAAATACCCCGCACGATGTGTCACCGCCATTCGTTATCGCGCAATGGGACCGGTTTACCTGGGCGAGCAGGTGGAGGTGGGCGGAACCGACGGGCCGGAGGAACACAAGGAGGGGTTCCGGGCAGGCGTTACAACGATGGTCGTTTCCGGCCAGGAAAATGCCATCGCCATGCAGGCTGAACTTACCTGGGAGGAGGGAACCTCATGACAACTCCGGCACCATCGCTCACCCGTCAGCTGGCCCGTCGACTTCGAAACGGGCTGATAACCGCTGATGATGTGCATACAGCGACCTACTACACCCTGGATGTGCTGGGCTCCTACATCGCCGGCGGGGTTACCCCCCAGGGCCGTAAACTCATCGACTATCACCGGATCAACGGGCTGCAGGGGGTGGAGTCGGAGGTGTTTCTTGCCGCCGCCCTGAGTCATATCACCGAAACCGACGACCTGCACCGAAGCTCGGTGACCCATCCGGCCTGCGTGGTCATACCGGCCGCCCTGGAAATGGCCCGACATCTTGAGCTGACCGGAAAAATGGCCCTGGAAGCCATCGTGGTGGGCTACGAGGCCATGATTCGCGTAGGCGACGCCCTGGGGGATGCGCACTACCGCATTTTTCATAATACCGCTACAGCGGGTGTTTTCGGATCGGCCGCGGCGGCGGCCTACCTGCTGGAACTCAGTGAAGATCAGTGGGTCTGGGCGCTGGGCAATGCCGGTACCCAGGCGGCCGGGCTCTGGCAGTTCAATGTGGACGCCACCATGAGCAAACACCTGCATGCCGGGCATGCGGCCCAGGCCGGGGTGCGTGCCGCCCTGCTGGCCATCCGCGGATTTACCGGTCCGGAACAGATTCTGGAAGGTGAGAAAGGCTTTTTCAAGGCGCTGTGTCCGGATGCCCGTCCGGATGCAGTTACCGCCGATGCAACCGGCTGGCGTATCGGAGAAACCTCCGTTAAACCGTATCCATCCTGCCGTCACACCCATCCGGCCATCGACGTGACCCTGAAACTGCGCGAGGAGCTCCTGGCGCAGGGTCGCACGACCGACGAGGTGGAACACATCCGCATCCGGACCTATGATACCTCCCAACGGGTAACCGACAACCCGTCGCCGGATACCACCTTTGCCGCCAAGTTCAGCATCCAGTACTGCGTGGTCACCGCGCTTCGACACGGTTTTCCGGTCCTGCCCGACTTTGAGGGCGACCGCCTGGCTGCCACGGCCCGTGATCCGCGCGTTCAGCGGGCGGAGGTGATCAGCGATGCGGCCTTTACCGGGCGCTATCCGGTGGCATGGGGCTCGGCTGTGGAACTTACCCTGCGCAGCGGCGAGGTGCTCACCGGCGAAACGTTCGCCGCCAGTGGTGATCCCGAGAAGCCGCTGGACCAGGACGAGCTGAAAGCGAAAATTCGCGGCGAGTTTGTCTATGCCGGCCTCGATGAAACCGCTGCCGGGGCACAGATCAGCGCCATAGAAGCACTGCACAGGGCGGAACTCATCCCCGGGTTTCATTGGAATGGGCCAGCCAGCGGTGCACCCTAATTTTTTAACAGGAACAACACGAAGGAGAACAGCTATGAGCAAAGCACAGAATTATATCAACGGAAAATGGGTAGACGGTTCGCTTGGAACCATGGACATGATCAACCCCTCGCACGATACCGTCATCGGGCAGATTGCCCGCAGTGACCACCGGGATGTGGACGCGGCCGTTGCCGCTGCCCGCGCCGCCTTTGAAGGAGTGTGGGGACAAACCCCGGCCTTTGAACGGGGTCGGCTCCTGCAGAAAGCGGCCCGGAAACTCTTTGAACATGCCGAAGAACTGGCCCGGATTGAGTCGGCCGATGCCGGCAAGCCCCTGAGCCAGGCCCGGGCTGACGCCCAGCTGGTGGCCCGGTATTTCGAGTTCTACGCCGGCGCGGCCGATAAACTCCACGGGGAGACCATCCCGTATCAAAATGGCTTTACCGTGTACACCACCCGCGAGCCCTATGGCGTCACCGGTCACATCATCCCCTGGAACTACCCCCTGCAGATGACCGGTCGCACCCTGGCTCCGGCCCTGGCCGCAGGCAATGCCACGGTGCTCAAGCCGGCCGAAGACGCCTGCCTGGCCATCGTACGCCTGTTTGAATTGCTCGATGAAGTCGGGTTCCCGGCCGGCTCCATCAATCTGGTCACCGGTCGGGGCGATGAAGCGGGAGCAGCCCTGTCCAAAAACCGCGACATCGACCACCTCGCCTTTACCGGTTCGCCTGAAGTGGGTACGCTGGTCATGGAAACCATGGCCAAAAACCTGCGACCCGTCGTGCTGGAGCTGGGCGGGAAGTCGCCCCAGATTGTTTTTGAGGATGCCGACCTGGACGCGGCCATGCCTGTTATTGTCAAGGCCATCATCCAGAACGCCGGTCAGACCTGCTCGGCCGGCTCCCGGCTGCTGGTGCATGAATCCCTGCACGATCGCGTGGTGGCCGGACTGGTAGAACGGTTCAATGCCATCAAGGTGGGACCGGCCGAAACCGATCCGGATATCGGTCCGATCATCAGCAAAAAACAGCTCTCGCGGGTCACCTCGCTGGTAGATATGGCCGTGAAAAACGGCGCTGAAATCCTGGCACAGGCCGCCAGACCCGATGGCGAGGGGTATTTCTACCCGCCAACGCTGCTGGGAGCGATCGACAACAACCACGATGTAGCCCAGAAAGAAGTGTTCGGACCGGTGCTGGTGGTGATTCCCTTCAGCGATGAAGCCGAGGCGCTGCATCTGGCTAACAACGTACCCTACGGACTGGTGGCCGCGGTGTGGACCCGCGATAACGGTCGCGCTCACCGCATGGTCAAAGGCATCCGGGCCGGACAGGTCTTCGTCAACGGCTACGGCGCCGGCGGCGGGGTTGAACTGCCCTTCGGAGGCATGAAACAAAGCGGATTTGGTCGTGAAAAAGGCTTCGAAGCCCTGCACCATGTAACCACAACCAAAACGGTCATCATCAACCACGGATAAGCGGAGGTACCCATGAAAAGTTTACAACTCACCGAATTCGGAAAACCCCTGCAATGGAAAGAGTATGAAACCCCCCAACCTCAGGGCCGCGAAGTGCTGCTGCGGGTAGCGGCCTGCGGTGTATGCCACTCCGACCTGCATATCTGGGAGGGATATTACGAGCTGGGCGGGGATGAACGCATTTATGTCAAAGAGCGGGGCGTGGATCTGCCGCTTACCCTGGGCCACGAAGTGGTGGGCGAGGTGGAGGCTGTTGGTCCGGACGCTACCGGGGTGGAACCCGGCGACAAGCGGCTGATCTACCCGTGGGTAGGCTGCGGAACCTGCAAATATTGTCACTCCGACCGGCCCCAGATGTGTTCCAAACCCCGAAGCCTCGGCGTGTACACCAACGGCGGCTACGCCAGCCATGTGCTGGTGCCCGATTCGCAGTATCTGCTGAACATCGACGGCCTTCCCGATGAGCAGGCATGCTCGTACGCCTGTGCCGGACTCACTGCCTACAGTGCCCTGAAAAAATCCATGCCGCTGGAGTGGGACGAGACCCTGGTGCTCATCGGTGCCGGCGGACTGGGTATGATGGCCGTGCAGGTAGTCCGGGAACTGACCAATGCACGGGTGATCATGCTGGATGTGGATGACGCCCGGCTGCAGACCGTGCGTGAACTCACGCCGGACGTTGAAACCCTGAACACATCGGGCGGTGATGTGGTTGCGTCCATCATGGAAATGACGGGACAGAAAGGAGCCAACGCGGTCATCGATTTCGTTAATAACCAGCATACCGCTGCTTCGGCCTTCGGGATGCTGGCCAAAAACGGGCAGATGGTTATGGTAGGCCTGTTCGGCGGTAAGCTCAGCTTCCCCACACCGGTGCCGGCCCTGAAAAACCTGACCATCCGCGGTTCCTACACAGGCAGTCTGACCGAACTGCGCGAACTCATTGCCATCATCAAGGAGAAAAAACTTCGTCCCGTGCCGGTAAAAACGTATCCTATGGATGAGGCCGCCCGACTGCTCGACCAGGTCAGGGACGGGAAAATCATCGGACGGGCGGTGCTGACTCCCTGAGGGCCGGTAGCCGGTTGCATTTATCACCATCGTAATCAACGTGTTTCATGATTGACGTACAGTCGCTGACCAAAAAAATTGACGGGAATGTCATTGTGCAGGATGTTTCCTTTCAGGTAGGTCCCGGAGAAATTATGGGCTTTATCGGTCCGAACGGAGCCGGGAAAACGACTACCCTGCGTATGCTGGCCTGCGCCACGGCTCCCACCAGCGGAACGGCCCGGATAGCCGGCCTCGACCTGCGCACGCAGGATGCGGAGATACGCCGGATTTTGGGCTACCAGCCGGAAACCCCGCCGCTGTACCCCTTCATGAAAGTGCGTGATTACCTCCGGTTTATGGCTTCCATGCGACAGATCCCCGCCGGCGAGCAGCGCAGGGCCATGGATGATGCCATCGATAAGTGCAAACTCGGGCCCATGACCGGTCGTGAAATCGGCAAGCTCTCCAAGGGGTACCGTCAGCGGGTCGGGCTGGCCCAGGCCCTCCTCGCCTCCCCGAAAATTCTGCTGCTGGATGAACCCACCGCCAGCCTGGATCCCGGCCAGATCAATGAAACCCGGTCTATCATCCGGAATTGTGCCACCGATGCCGCCGTTATTTTCAGCACCCACATCATGCAGGAAGTCCAGCACCTGTGCAACCGCATCGTGGTTATCCGCCAGGGCAGGGTACGTTATGCCGAGCAGCTGCGAAGCACCGCCGTTGCCCGTGACGACCGTCGCAGTCTGGTGGTCCGCGTACGGGTTCCGGCTGCCGGTATGGATGCCGTTTCCCTGGCACTCGCGTCCCTGCAGGAGATGGACGGCGTGCGGCTGACGATGCACGAAGGTGCAACAGAAAACAGCGCTGACAACGCTTCCGCCGGACCGGTCGGCACGGATGTGCCCTCGCGCAGCAGCACCGACAGCTCCGGGAATGCATCGGCAAACCCGGTCGACACCCGGGAGGGTACCGGCTCGGCAGACGAGAACCGGGCCGGCAACGGGGAGCACATCGCACGGATCTATGCCGAACTGCCCGACGATGATGGCTTGCAGAATCGGTTGCTCTCCAGCCTCCTTGGCGCCGGAATACCGGTACTTGGCGTGATGCCCAGGGAAAGCGAACTCGAACAAACCATTCTACACTACATGAAAAACTGATTTATGGCTTCGTATTTCCGCACCCTTGGCGTTATCTGGCGAAAAGAGCTCTACAACTATTTCTGGAGCCCCATCGCCTACATCGTACTGCCGATTTTCCTGCTGGTCAGCGGGTATTTTTTCTCCTTCAGCCTGTTCTATCTGCAGGTTGCCGCCATGACCAATGCGTTTCATAATATGGCGATTCTGCTGCTCCTGCTGGCGCCGGCTATCACCATGCGACTGCTGGCTGAGGAAAATCAGTCGGGCTCGATGGAATTGCTGTTCACCCTTCCCGTTTCCTACAGCACCATTATACTGGGCAAGTACCTGGCCGCTGTAACCGTACTTCTGATCGGACTGGCGGGATCGCTGGTGTTTCTGATTCCGCTGTTCGCCTACGGCGACCCGGATCCGGGTCCGATTCTGGCGGGGTATCTGGGTATTTTCCTGCTCGGTTGTGTGTACCTGGCTGTCGGACTTTTCGTCTCATCGGCCTCCAAAAACCAGATTGTAGCCGCGGTTGGCACCACCGGAATACTGATCATCCTCTGGTTCGCCTCCTACCTGGATAATTTCAATGTGCTGGGCGAGCTGGGAATTTCGTTTCGACAGCTTTCGGTTTCCCATCATCATGGCGAGTTTGTGCGGGGCATCGTGCCGCTGGCCTCGGTCATGTACATGCTGAGTCTGATCGGGCTGTTTTACACGCTTAGCTGGTTTACGGTCTACCGCCGGCGCTACATCGCCTGATTCCAGCTCCCCCGGCCGGATTCCGGCTGTGTGTCTCCCGTTTTCGCGCGGTGCCGGCATCGGTCGTTGCCTGAGGCAACCCACTACCGACGTTCCAACATGTTAATCCAACGTTTACCCTGAACCGGAAAAAAGACCCGTATGAATCAACGTTACATTTATCTGACGGCAGCCCTGGCTCTGACTGTGGTAGTATTGGTGAACCTGATCGGGCAGGCCTCCGGCGTACGGCTGGACACCACCCGCGAGGGGCTCTATTCGCTTTCGCGTGTCTCCGACGACATCCTGGCGCGCATCACAGAGCCCGTTGAAATTACCCATTTCTACATTGCTGCCGATCCCCGCTTCCGACCGGCATTGGAGCTGCTGGCCGAGTATGAACGCCGCCAGCCGCTGATCACCACCCGCGCCTACGACATCAACACCCACCCCTCGGTAGCCCGCAGTATGGGGGTCACCTTCCAGGGAACCACCGTCATCAAGATGGGCGATCGTGTGGAGGAGGTGAGCGGCGGTGATGAGGTGAGCATCACCAACGGCTTGTACCGGATGCTGAACACCGGTGGCAGAACCATCTATTTCACGGCAGGCCATGGTGAGTACGACCTGTACAGTACGGTTTCCGAAGACCATCTGGAGGGCGAGGGGGAACATGACCGGCCTATTTTCATCCATGAGGCCCGGGGCCTTGGCAAACTGCGCGAACAGCTGGAACTCATGGGACATTCGGTGGAGGAGCTTTTCCTGCAGACCGGTCAGCCTGTGCCCGATGATGCCGACCTGGTAGTGGTGGTATCGCCCTCGGAGGTGTTCCCGCCCGAATCACTGAATGCACTTCGCAATTATCTGGCCGGGGGCGGCAAGCTGCTGGCCATGCTCGATGGTTTCCGTGACGGCGGACTAGGGCAGGTGCTCTCCGACTACGGAATTGTGCCCCAGAACGATCTGGTAGTTGATTTCGGGAATCACTTCTGGAACGATGCGACCGCTCCGGCTACCGGTCGCTACACCCGCCACCCCGTAACCGAACGCCTGCCGTTGACCTTTTATCCGGGCACGCAGTCGCTGCGTGTTGCCGACAACCTTCCCGACCATATCAACGTAACCACCCTGTTCAGCTCTACCGCTCGCAGTATGGCCGTGTCCTCACCCGAACAGCTTGAACAACTGCGCACCCTCGACCTTCCGGTGCAGTCGTATGATCTGATGATGATCAGCGAGGCAGGCACGGGTTCCGACCGTACGAAAATCGCCGTCATCGGCGACGGCGATGTGGGCGCGAATGAATACCTGAGTCTGATGGGCAATCAACGCCTGTTGTCTAATACCATCAACTGGCTCATGGGGGCCGACGACCGGCTCGACTTACCCGCCGCCACCTACGAGCTGCCCCTGGTAAATCTGACCAATTCCCAGATGCGCTTCACCTTTCTGATTACGACCGCACTGATGCCCGGCCTGTTTCTGCTGGCAGGAATTGGGGTGTGGTGGGTACGCAGGAGGGCCTGATTATGCCCGTTTCTACCCGAATTTTAGCGGTGCTGGCGTTGGTCGCTCTGGGCATTTACACCTACATGGCCCTGCACAGTCACGAACATGGCGGATCCGGTGAGCTGGTACACCACCACCATCACCACGACCATTCACATACCGAGTATCAGCCTGTCTTAGGGGTTGAGCCGGAGCAGATTGTATTTATCGAGGTGTTCTGGCCGCAGGCCGGGCGTATGCTGCAACTGGACGCCGACCGGCTCAGCTTTTACGAAGGTCCCGTGCAGTGTGACTCCGGAACGGGGGGTGATGCCGCGGCGATGCGACAGGTCGCTGTGGTGGATAATCCGCCGGTTTTTGCACGCTGGCAGACGTTTTTTTCCAATATGACCCCGGATGCGCACATCGAGCCTCAGTATGTTGCCGAGTCGTATGGACTGGACCAGCCAACCGGGTGTATGCGGGTAGGCATTCGTGAGGAGGGGGGCCGTGAATCGGTTGTTGCCATTCAATTTGGGGAACGCACTGTTCAGGGGCTCAACCAATATATCCGCACCGATATGCACGATGAAATCCTGCTGGTTCCCCGATATTTCTGGCAGCAGATTGAAACCGTATTTGAGTAACATCGTTACGCAAAAAAAACGCTGCTCATAAAAAAGGCGACCATCTTTTGGGATAGTCGCCTTTGTCAGTGCAGTGCAAAATGCATAAAAATACTACTCGGAGTCGTGATCGATGGGTTCTTTAACCATAGACCATGCCAGGGCCGAGATGCCGACGGTTATGGCGCAGATCCACAGGGTCAGACTTTTGCTTGCCGTATTGTTGATTGCCTCACCCACCCCTAAACTGGCAACCAGCTGGGGCAGCACCACACTCAGATTGAAAAGTCCCATATACAGCCCCATCTTCGATTTCGGGATTTTCTGCGACATAATGGCAAAGGGCAGGGAGATGGTGGCAGCCCAGCCTACACCAACAACGGCCATCATCAGGTAAATCATGAGGGCGTTGACCCCCAGAAACAATACCCCCAGATACCCGACCGCCATTACCGCAATGGAGAGCATATGCGTCCGTACCCGACCGTTTTTGGCCGCATAGGGCTCCAGCACAAATGCAGGAAGCAGGGCGCCAACCAGGTTGAGCGACAAAAAGCTGATGGATACGATGCGACCCAGCTGGGCGTCGGTAATATCAGTAAAGCTGTAGTCAACATAGGCATACAGATAGATAAACATCGTCTGAACGCCGATCCACGTAAACGAGTGCGCAGCCAGTACCTTCTGAAAACCAATGAGTCCTCCCACTTCACGGGAATGTCCCTCTTCCGAAGTCATCAAGGCACGGGTTATGAGCAGGATTGTTGCCACGCCAAAAATGATTTCCATGATGTAGAAGGGCACAGCAGGAACACCCAGTCGGGTAGCCAGGGCATAAATGGAGTAGCCCAGAAAGCCCCAGAGCGGATAGATAATGCGGAAGATTTCTTCCGGCGAGGTTGCCTGGGCATTCGCGGGAACATCAGCGGCCTGCTGACTGGGACCACCCGCTGCATCGGCTGTCAGGTCGACCGCATCGTCATCGGATAACGTACGGGGTTCCTTGATGAAAAATGGCGGAACCAGGGAGAATGCCAGTACGAGGAAGACTCCGAAGTAAATCAGGGCGAAATTTCCGAAAACAGCACCGATTGCGTAAGCCAGCACCCCGAAAGATCCTGAAATGGTCTGCATCCAGGTGTAACCGCGGGTACGGGGCCTGCCCTCCGGGGTCACGTCGGCAATAATGGACCGGGTGGGATTAAAACTCACATTGATAGCCAGGTCCAGGATCAGGGCAATGGTGATGGCCACACCCAGAATCCCGTCAATACCTAGGGCCGCAGAGATGACCCCGATATTGGGCAGGGCCAGCAGCATCAGGGCGGAGAGCACACCCCCGATGAGAATAAAGGGTCGGCGCCGACCGTCCCAGAACCACACCTTGTCGCTGATGATACCTACAATCACCTGACCCAGAATTCCGGCAATAGGTCCTGCGGCCCAGACCAGGCCCACGTCTTTGATGTCCAGACCGTATTGGGTACTCAGAATCCAGCTGAGCGCCGAAATCTGTACAGACAAGGCAAATCCCATCGCCGTTGCCGGCAGCGCCAGAAGCGCATAAAAACTGTTGGTTAACTTTCGTTGAATTTCAAGCATGGTGGTGGTGCAAAATTAACGGTCTTGTGAATGAAATCAGGCCGGAGGCCCGCACAGGGTTCGACTTCTCGGCGTAAAATGATAGCGCTTACATGGTGCGAATTGTCGTAATTTGCGGGTTTTCCACGACTATTCAAAGCAAAATCGGCTGCGATGGAATCTTTGGCAGGCCGTGCCTTGTTGTTTCAGGTAACGAGGTCGCAGTACCGTCGTTTTTTCACCAAAACTCACCTTGATAAACCTGATTATGACTATTCCCGAACACTGGACCGAAACAGACCACCTGCTCACACGCGAGTTTACCTTTGCCAATTTTGTTGAAGCGGTGGAGTTTGTCAACAACATCCTGCCTCTGGCTGAACGCGCGCAGCACCATCCGGATATTGATATCTACGGATACAAGCATGTTCGTGTGAAACTTACCACCCACGATGCCGGTCATACGGTCACTGAAAAAGACACTGCGCTGGCCGGTGAAATCAACCATTTGCTGCGCTGACCATCGCCGTACAGGCTGGTTGGCAATGGGTTGCCTGAGCCGGACTGAATCCGATGCGTGTGTACGCGGTCTGCATGGGCGATCAGCCTTTTTGCGGGCCGCCATGCTAACCGGCCGGGGTTGTGCTGTTCAGCCAGAAAGAGACTGCTGCGGATAGATGCGGTCTGCCTGGGCAATCAGCCCTTTTTGCGGGCCGCCAGCCGACGGCGTTTCTCGCTGAGCAGCCAGTCGGCAAACAGGTATTCCAGTGCAGTGGCTTCATACCCCTGCCACGCTGCAATCATCCCCTGAAATTGCTCCTCCGATGTGGCGGACGGATCCCCGCCGTAACTGCGGATAATCCAGTAGCGTAATCCGCGCTCCTCACCCTTGTCGATGCGACTGGGAAAGAACGCGTCGGGTCGGTTCCGGTAGAGCATGAGATCCTGCGCCGTGGTCGGACCAAAGCCCCGAATCCGCGTAACCCGCTCGTAGAATTCCTGCGGGGTTGCCTCCTCCAGTGCCTGCACATCCAGATTGCCGGATAAGACTTCGTGGGCCAAACCCACCACATACTCCCCTTTTCGCAGCGAAAGTCCATGTTTTTTCATGGCCTCCGGATCGGCACCCACCAGCTGCTCGGGCCGGGGCCAGCTCGCAATAGGTCCGCCCGGACCATCCAGCCGCTGCCCGTAGGCTTCACGAACCCCATACACCATTTTTTGGGCCGTTGGCTTGTGGGAAATCTGCGTCTGAATCACACGGTTCATGGCATCTTCAAAAAAACTGGCCCGGGCCATACGCTTGAATCCATAAAGCTCCCGGATTTTCGGGGTCAGTACCGGGTCGGATTCGGCGGCTTCATACAATGGTTTCAGGTCGATATCGCAGCCGAGGATCCGGCGAATTGCCGTGGTGGCCGTTTCCCGCTCTCCGGCGCTTATCAAATCGTGTGCCGAAACGGTAAACTCCGGCGCCTCCGGATCGCCGTTGAACCGGATGGTCATGAGCACATCGCGGTCACCCACGGGAATAGGTCGGGTGAATCCCTGCTCAAAAATCAACATGGGATCATGTTCATGATCGAAATAAGGGTCAATATCCAGGCACAGGAAGAAGTCGTGCGGGGCGATGGAGGCGATGGACCAGTGTTGCATAGAAGCTTGGGCAAGAGGCCCCGACACGCCGTCAGGGCTGGTTAACAGGATGGTTTACTCGGAAAACATCAATACACGCCCAACAATTTCATCGCCAGGAAAAAGTACACGGAGACCGTGACCGCCAGCAGGGGACTGGGTTTGATGGGCAGATACTTCCAGCGGGAGAGCATCGGCAGAACCACAAACAACAGAAATACCGCCATCATGACCATCCAGACACCGATACCACGTATCAGATAAAACCGGACCCAGGCAAAGATGGCATCGGTCATTGCGGTAAAGGCCGACCAGCTGCTCAGACTGCGACCCAACCGTTGCAGGAAATCCTGGTCCCACAGCAGCAGGTGCAGGAAAAACCCGGTCAGAATAATCGCCAGGTAGAGTACATTTTGCCGTCGACGGAGCATGTGGTATTTCAGGGTTTGTTTCACGGATGGAGGTATATCGGCTAGACTGTGGCCAAGTTTATGGATAAAGCGAACCGAAGAGGCCCAATATACGCAATATTAAAAAAGCTTAATTAATATCTGTGCAGCCGGTTGCGTGCTGATTTTTAAGTATGTCAACATCCAGCTGCATCATCGCTACAATACTGATACTGTTAACGACTGCAATCGATGGATTCACGCAGTCAATAACCAATCAGGCCACAGATCCTGAAATCAGAGAGCCGGTACCGGGTATATTTACCGCCGGAAATACCTCCTTCAAAGTCACCCGTTATGGCCTGGATGACGGCCTGCCACTCAATGCCGTCAATGATATTGCACAGGATACCAGCGGCTATCTGTACCTGGCTACCAATGAAGGTCTGGTACGCTATGATGGTTTCAACATGACGGTATTCAGTACCTCCAATAACGCAAGCTTTCCCAACAACCGCATTTCGTACCTGTATTACGATTCACACGGAAATCTGTGGTTGCAATTTCAAAACCGTTTGCTTGCTCGGTTCGACCCGTCTGCGGAACGTCTGATATCCTATCACGACCTGCTAGGGAATGTACCCCGTGTCCGGTCTGGTGGCGATGGATCGATGTGGGTTATGGCTGATCAGGGGGTATACCGATATGATCATGGCGAGGAAACGTTTTATAAACTCAATTTGCCAGAGGGTGTTGGCATAATTCAAGGGATATCCCCGATTTCGCAACGTGAGATTTATCTGGCCGCAACCAGCGGATTCTGGCACAAAAAAGATGGAACATACCGTTTTCTTGGAAATCTGCCGGATCATTTGCAGACATTCCGACTCTTTGAAATGACGGCTTTCCCCCGAAACGGCCACCTGTGGATTTCAACATCCAGAAATTACTTCTTGTTTAAACTGCCTGATATGCAGGAAGTTATCAACCTGCCGGATATGGATGGTGTGGATAAAGTGGTTGATTACCTCGCGGAGTCCAATGAGTATCTGCTCATGCTAGACGATGGCTATGACTTTGTAAATGCCGCTACACTGGAACAAAAACGCATTGCCGTTCAGATTGATCACCTGATATGGACCCGCCGGCACCTGACTACCAGAAATAATGCCTTCGTTCACCTTGGGAATGATGCCGTTTACATCGGTGACACGGAGATCTCTGGATTGCGGCACCCTTCCGGTATTTTTGAAGACCAGGAAGGTATTATCTGGGTTATGTCACAGTCGCACGGCCTGTATAAAATTGAACAGGTATATTTGGAAAATATCACCGACCTTGGCGGACATCCCATCAGTAACGTTTATTCGATTTTCGAGTCTGCTTTTCGTCCCGGTGAATATTGGGCCGCCAGCTATATCCGGGGTGTTTTCCGCTGGAACGACAGTCAAGTAACGGTCTGGAATCAGGCCAACAATAAATTAAGAACAGGATTTGTCTGGTTTGTCGGAGAGGATGGTTATGGCAGAATCTACGCCAGCGAATTTGGTCAGGGCTTGCACCGTCTGAACAAGCAGGAAGAGTGGGTGCCGATGTCTGAGCAGTCAAATGGCATTCTGAACGACCAGGTAACCGTCAATGCGTTGTACCATGATATCAAACCGGATGGCAGGCAGCAAACAGACCGGCTAATCTTCGGAACCAACGTCGGTTTGGTAGTGCAGGATTCAACAGGCTGGTACACCATCAATACCATTGACAATTCCGGAATACCCCAGGTCCGTTCCTTTGCCAGACTCCCATCCGGTGAGCTGCTTGCCGGAACAGCTGGCGGCGGATTGCTGGCTCTGGACGAAGATCTGAACCTGACCTGGAAATTGACCCAGCAAGACGGACTCGGAAGTGATTACATCCGTGATATTTTTACGCAGTCAGCAGATACACTATGGGTAGTTACAGAATCTATGGGACTGAACCGGATTGTTCTTCGCGGGAACAAACCCGCAGAAATCCGGCAGGTTACGGTTCAGCAAGGGCTCCTGCATAATGGCACCCATCGAATGATTGCTGATGGTCAGGGACGCATCTGGATTAGTTCCAATATGGGCATCATGCTCACAAATCTGTACCACCTTAACCTTACGGCAGACCACCCCGACATCCCGCTCGTGATGGTTGTAATCAACGAAAGTGCGGGTATGATTAACCGGGAAGCCAATGGGGGAGTGGAAAACGCGGGTATCTTTACCTCCAGCGGTGACCTGTTGATTCCAAATCAGCGAGGAATAACCCGTATTGACCCGGACCAGTTTTACGAAGCCCTGGATTTCACAGTACCTGTGCCGGTAATTGAAAAACTTGAGCTTCCGGATAAGCGCAACGTGTTTCCTGTAAACAATCAGCTTAAACTACCTCTGGGTGAAAGGACGTTCAACATCCGGTTTGCGGTTCCCAAACATCGTAATTCGCATACCCTACAGATAGCCTACATGATGTCTGGGGTTGACACCCGATGGCAGCAGGTGGAGGATTATTTCATTGCCCGTTATACGGATTTACGTCCCGGTCGGTACCGGTTTCAGCTCAGAGCCGTTCAAGCTGATGGAAGCCTGCGTACCTCTTACCTGTATCTGGACGTACCGCACTTCTTCTATGAAACCAGGTGGTTTTCGGGGTTGATGATGATATTCGCAGCCGTTGTAGTCTTTGGCATCATACGTTACCGGGAGGAACAACAACTCCGGTTTGGTCATATTCAGGAACTGGTAGACCGTCAAACCCTGCAGCTTCAACGTTATTCTGAGCAACGGGATCGTTTTTATGCAGGTATAACCCACGATCTGCGTCAACCACTGACCTTGATTATGGGTCCCCTCGAGCTCTTGTTAAATACCAATCGGTTAAAATCCGATGAGTGGGTACGCCATTACCTTACTATGATTAACCGAAATGCCCGCAGGATGGAAAACCTGATGAATCAGATGGAAGAGGTAACCCATTTGGAAGGGAGTGAGACCCCGTTCCGACTCAAACCGTTTGACCTTCAGCAATTCACCCGTCAGATCATCGGTCACATACTGGATCAGCCCGGCTATACTAATTTTCCCATTCACCTCGAAATCAATGCGGATTCGCTGTACGCTCTTATCGAACGTGACGCCTGGGAGCGGGTGGTCATTAACCTTATTGAAAACGCATGGCAGCATGCTTACAGTACAAAAGGTTTTCAGATATCTTTTCGCAGACATACCGGCCACGCGGAAGTATGCTTTCGGGACTTCGGTCAGGGTATCAATCCGGATTTGATCCCAAGACTTTTTGATTACAAATCAAAGGGTTCCGACTCGCAGGGATCGGGTATAGGCTTGTACCTGGTACGGGAGCTGGTCCATCGCATGAAAGGGACTATAAGGGTGGAGTCAACCGGACATGAAGGTACCGTATTGGTTGTGCGTTTACGTGCTGCGAATACGCAGTTACAAGCAGCGGTATCGGTGGCTGTTCAGCCTGATCTTCCAGCTGAAACCGAAACTCATAACCTGAATACGCTGATGAACCATGCGGATCGACCGAAGGTTATGATTGTGGATGACAATGAAGAATATGCTGCTTATATGGTTGAACAGCTCCGTACCGACTATCAGCTGCTGAGCTGCAGCAGTAGTATGGCTGCTACGCAGATGGTTACCGAGTTTAAGCCGGACCTTGTACTATCCGATGTCAATATGGACGGAATGGATGGCTATACGCTGGTCAGAACCATCCGGAGCATGGACCAATTCAGAACATTGCCGGTTATTTTCCTCTCAGGAAATGCACACGACTCATTTGTGCAGAAAGGTTTATCAAGCGGTGCCGATGTATACCTCACCAAACCGGTATCCACCGAGGTAGTACGAACGCAAATCCAGGTGCTGTTTCAAAGAGAAGAACGCCTTCGTAACGCCGATGTACTGGTACATGAAGCAGAGAAAGAGCATGAGCTGGTACGGCAGGTCACAGAACTCATTTATCGCCATATTGGCAACACGCAGCTCTCACCCGAAATGCTGGCCGATGCGCTGCACACCAGCAGAGCTACCTTATACCGTGACTGGAAAAAGGTGATGCCGGCAACCTTGAAAAAGTTTATCCTGAAAATCAGGCTCCAGGAAGCACGTAAACTTATAGAGCAGGAAGGTTACACGGTCAAAATGGCAGCAATTTCCGTTGGAATTCGTGATGCAGGTTATTTTGCCGGCTTATTCCGTAAAGAATTCAAACAAGCGCCATCGGAGTTAAAAAAAATCGGCACCTGAATTTCAATTCCATCAGGTGCCGATTCGCATGGGTCTCTCTTAACCAATAGTCAACGTTTAGTGTGTCTTATTCACGCCCAAGTGCTTTAGTGTTTTTTTGTTGATACGCAGTTTGAAAGCATAACGGAGCTTTCGTTGAAAGCTTAAGCTGATATGGAGCTGAAATCATCTCAATGTGTATGATATTCGTCTCAGTTCTGCATAATTCGGGGATTTTCCGCCATGTATTATACCATATCATTCGCTGATGGTTAACCGGAAGTCATTCGTAGACTCACGTGTTCGTCTACCAGACTGATGACCTCTCTGATATTGAATGGCTTTGAAATGAGGCGGTCAAAACCGTTAGTATGTAAATGTCCTTCCAGCTCAGAACGATTGGATGCCGTCACAGCTGCGATGTAGGCCTTGCTGTTATTTTTTGATTTTCGGGCAATCTTGCAGAACTCAATACCACTCATTCCTGGACCAAGGTTGATATCCACCAGCATGATCTCATAGCAGTTTTTTTCAATGAGTTCGATAGCTTCCTCCGCAGTACCCGCAACGTCGAGGGCGTGCTTTTTCAGCGCCTGCTTCATGAGCCCTTGCATCAGGGCATTGTCTTCAACATATAATACTTTTCTGGCTGCATCGGTGTCTGTATGGCCGCCTTGATACGATGTTTCAACACGTTGCATGGATTGTTGCCGAACATAGGACAGCGGTATCAATACCTTCGCTACGGTTCCGGATGGTTCATTGGGTTCAAAATTAATCGTGCCGTTAACCATCTGCAAATACCGGTGTACAATGGGAAGCCCCAGTCCGGTTCCCTCAAAAGTTCGTCGCACCCCTTCACTGCCTTGACGAAACGGCTCGAATAAACGGCTGCGTATATCCTCCGGAATTCCGCATCCCGTATCAGCGATTTGCATGCTCAGGTATTCTGCGACGACCTCAATGCGTACTTCAATCTGACCATGACGGGTAAATTTGCTTGCATTATCGAACAACTGCCGGGTGACCGTGTACAAAATATGTTCATCCATGTAGACCCTGCGGTCTTTGCCCGAAAAGTTCAGCGAGAAGCGCAGCCCTTTTTTGTGGGCTTTGTTCTCCAGCGTTTTGATCAGGTCTAAAATGGTTTCTTCCACCGAAATCCAGGAAGGATTGGCTTTTACAAAACCGGCATCCACTACGGAGAAGTCCAGCAGGGAGTCCAGGGTGTTTTGTAAGCGGTTGGCGCTGATGGTAATACTTTTTGAATACTCATGGAGCTCGTCGTCATCGGTTCCCATCTGTATCAGGTCCGCAAAACCTTTAATTCCCGTTAACGGGGTGCGGAACTCATGACGGATGTTGCTCAGAATATTGGATTTGATTCGGTTCAGTTCTTCCGACTGATTTTTAGCTTCTCTGAGTATGGTGAGTTGTCGTCGCTGTTCAGAAATATCCGTTAAGACTCCGCAATGGTACTGCGGCTCCCCGGTTACCTCGTTGAATACCGTAAACAGGCGGGCACGGACCCAGCGTGTTTTTTGGTCGGCACCAATCAGCCGCCATTCAACTTCGACGTTTTTCCTGGTTTGATGATGGAGTTCATTCTGTTCGGCTACCAGTTCGCGATCAGCCGGATGCACGTACTGCAGATATCGGTCGCCATTTTCCATCTTCAGGGCCTCGCCCGGAATGCCGAACATGTCGGTTATGGTCTTGTTGGTGAACAGAAGACTGAAATCTTGTGCATCCCGCATCCAGATTCCATCCGTAATATTTTCAGTCAGGCTTACCAGCTGTTTACGGTGCGTCTGGACTTGTTCAAAAAGGTGTTCACGTTGTTCCTGCTCCAGGCGAAGCTTTTCTTCCTGCTCATTGCGAATGAGAAGACTGCCTAGCAGAATAACGGCCTCCGAGAGGATATTGACCTGGTAATTGTCCCAGTCACGCTCCGTTTGTGTATCATCGAAACCTACAAATGCAATGGGTTTTCCGGCTGAAAATATGGGCAGAATCAACAGGGAAAGGATGTCTTGCTCCTGAAGATATTCCCTTTCAGATGCCGGAAAATCCCGGATAAGTCCCACCACCGGTTCGTTACGCAAAAATGTTTCTACCCAACGCCGGTAGTCCGGGTACACGGGGATGTCCTGCAGGTTGGGGTTGTCAATCTGGGGTTCAATATCAGCCCGGCACGACTCAAACTTTTGGGAGGAGATGTAGCCATTTACGGGGTCTTCGCGCAGATCGAACATGTATACGCGGCATACTCCGGTCACCGCAAGAATCATATCCAGAGACTTCTGAATGGCCTGACTTGCACAGGCTTCACTGAGTAAAATTGGCGTCAGGGCTGCTATCAGTGAATCAGTCGTTAGGGTGTTATCCTGTTGCCGCATGAGAAGTGGGTTAGATTATCATACATTCAACGTACCTGTAGCCGTTGCATGCATCCATGGTTCATGGTTGTTTGTTTGCGCCTGATATGAACCGGCGTTTTTTTGTGTTTTGTTAAACCAGGCGGATGGAGCTGGCTTAATTGAGCTTTTTGGACTAAAAAGCATCTAAGCTGTGAGATTATGCTAAATTAACTCAGCTTACCTTGGATTCTGTCTCAAATGATGATAATTCCGTCTCAGTTATCGGAATTTGCGGAGAAAGCGGCGCCGGGCTGGCGCTTCCGACCGATTTTTTCACGGTAAAGCCGTTCCACTTCGGCGAGGGTGTCGGTCTGCCCGGGCAATTTGTCCCAGCGTATGGCCCTGAAGCGGGGCAGACGAAGGGTATAGCCGGCTTTGGTGCGCTTGTTGCGCTGGATTTCATCGAACTCGATTTCCACAACTATAGCTGGCTCCAAAGACAGGGTAGGACCAAACCGTTCGCGGATGAGCGGCTTGATGGCGGTATTCAGGCGTTTGAGTTCCTCGTCCGTGTAGCCCCCGTACGCCTTGCCGATAGGAATGAAATCCTGCTCGTACCGGGGATCGTCGCTGACCCGGATGCCCAGGGTGAAGTCCGAGTAGGTTCCGCCCCGTTTGCCGCTGCCGGCCGTGGCATACAGGATGACGGTGTCCAGCGATCCGCCGGGCTGCTTGACCTTGAGCCAGGATTTTCCGCGCTGACCGAATTCATACAAGCCGTCGGTTCGCTTGAGGATGAGGCCTTCATTACCATTGGCCAGTGCCTGGGTGAAGGAGTCCTTCAGGTGAAACACATCACGGATTGTGAACTGGTCAACCCGCGCTATACCGTTTTCTTTGCACAGCGCTTCGAGAAGTCCCCGGCGCTGATTCAGCGACCGGCCAAAGAAGGAGTGACCATCATGGTGCAGCAGGTCGAAAGCAATGAAGAGTACCGGATGCTGCTGCAGCAGGGGCTTCCCGGGCTTTTTTACGCCCATGCGCTTTTGCAGCGACTGAAAAGGCTGTATGGTCTGGTCCAGGTATACACACAGCTCCCCGTCAAGCACGGTGGCTGGCAGATTCAGCCCCGACATGAACTGCACAACTTCCGGAAAGGACGAGGTGACATCATTGAGGTCGCGTGAGAACAGGGCCACGTGCTCACCCTGAACATGAACCTGACAGCGCATACCGTCGAACTTCTCTTCGGCCACGAAACCGGTGAAGTCGGTAAGCGCAGCGGGAGCAGTCCCTCCTTCCACCTGGCCGAAAGGGTCTGTCAGGGCCGTGGCCAGCATGAAATCCACCGGCTGAAACAAGGTGAAGCTCGCCTCATCCAGCGATCCATTGCGTGCCATCACGGCCGTTTTCCCCAAACTTCCGGTAATCATGTGCGTGTAACGAACCTGTTCGGGCGATGCGCCAAAGGCCCGGGCAATGGCGTTCAGAATGCTGCGCAGCTCAAAACCGATGCGCAGGCTCCCTCCCCCCAGAATCCGCAGGAAGTATTTAACTTCCAGGGGCGAGAGCTCACAGAAATTTTCCTGCAGCAGGGCTTCCTTGTCTTCCCGGGAGCGCGCACCCGACAGCAACCGGAAGCGCTGGTCTACCGATTCCAGCGACAACGGCGCTCCTTCCCGCCGTTTGCGTCGGCCGGATTCCAGATTCTCCAGGAGTTTTTCAATGGCCTCGGAAGCACTGCCCGTGGCTATTCTGCTGGGCCTGAAAACCTGCTCATAATCAATGTCAAGGTGTCGGGCAGCACTCACGGCAATGGTCCGGTGACCCACCGCCGCCCGTTTACCGGATAACCGGCTGAAGGCACCTTCCCCTAAAAACCGAACGGCCCGGTCGAGGTCGGCATCGCTTTGAAGACCGGAAAGATACCCGGCACACAACGCAATTTTGCCGCGAGTGCTGCGGGTTTCGGCCAGACGCTGTGCCAGTTCGGCAAAATCCAGGAACAGGGGGGCTGTTTCAGGCATGACTCAGTGGTCGAAATTGCGCGACTGTATGCGCACGGCGTTCAATATGGCCAGCAGGGCAACGCCCACATCGGCAAATACAGCCTCCCATAATGTGGCAACGCCCAACGCGCCGAGCGATAAAAACAACAGTTTGATTCCCATGGCCAGCGCGATGTTCTGCCAGACAATGCTTCGTGTTGCCCGGGCAATATCGATGGCTGTTGCAATGCGGGAGGGCTGGTCGGTCTGGATGACGACATCGGCGGTTTCAATGGCTGCATCGCTGCCATACGCGCCCATGGCTATCCCCGCGTCGGCCAGTGCCAGTACGGGGGCGTCGTTGATTCCGTCACCTGCATAGGCAACCTTGCCGGCCGCCTTCGACTTAATCTGCTCAAATTCACGGGCCTTGTCTTCGGGCAGGAGTCCGCCAATGGACTGATCGAATCCCAGATGCCGCCCAATCCGATCCGCTTCATCCGGGGTGTCGCCGCTGAGCATGACCAGGCGCCGGACGCCGGCCTTCCTGAGTCGTGAGATGGCCGCGGCCGCATCCGGTTTGACCGTGTCGGCCACACGCATCCATCCGGTGTAGGTGCCATCCAGCGCCAGGTGCACAACGGTGCCGCTTTGCGGGGGAAATTCAGGGACCGTTATGCCTTCCTGCAGGAGGAGTGTCCGGTTGCCGATGAGCAGGGTTTTGCCGTCGGCTACTGCTTTAACACCCCGACCAGCCAGTTCCTGCTGCGTACGGACCTGCACCGCGGGGAGGGTAGCGTCAACATGTTTGCGGGCATACGAGACGACCGCCCGGGCAACAGGGTGCGTCGACTGCTGCTCCGCGGCAAGCACCCGGGGCAGGATGTCCTGCTCAAATCCGGGCGGTAAATGGACATCGGTTACGGTAAAGGTGCCTTCGGTCAGGGTTCCCGTTTTGTCGAATACCACGGTATCCGTGTGTTGAAGCACGTCCAGAAAGTTGGATCCTTTCACCAGAATACCGTGGTGTGATGCGGCCCCGATACCACCGAAATACCCCAGCGGAATGGAGATAACCAGGGCGCAGGGACAGGAAATAACCAGAAAAACCAGTCCGCGGTATAGCCAGTCGTTGAAATCGTAGGAACTGACCACAAAGTAGGGGATGACGATCAGCAGCGTGGCCAGCGCCACAACGGCAGGGGTATAGACGCGGGCGAAGGAACGGATAAACTGTTCGGTTTTGGCTTTGCGACCCGAGGCTTCCTGCACGAGGTGAAGGATTCTGGATATGGCACTTTGGTCGTAGGGCTTGCTGACGCGGACCTGAATGACCGTTTCTTGATTGATGGTTCCGGCCATGACCAGATCGCCCGGAACGGCTCTGCGGGGAACACTTTCACCGGTGAGTGCGGCGGTATCCAGCCAGGTTTCCCCGTCAACTAGGACACCATCGAGGGGTACCCGTTCGCCGGGTCTGACCTGTATGATTTGACCTACAGCAATGGCCTCCGGGTGTACGGTTTCAACCTGATCGGCCTGTACCAGCCGGGCACTTTCTGGTCGTACATCCAGCAGGGCTTTGATCCGTCCCCGGGCTTTTTGAACGGCACTGTGCTGAAACGCCTCCCCGATGGCATAGAAAAGCATGACCGTGACCCCCTCGGGATACTCCCCGATATAAAATGCTCCGATGGTGGCGATGCCCATCAGGAAGAATTCGGTGAACACGTTTCCGGCCCGCAGCTGCTCCCAGGCTTGCCGGAACACGGGCAGGGCTACCGGAAGATAGGCAACCAGGTACCAGGAAAGTCTCGGCAAACCGGTAAACATCCCTTCAGGGGCAAGAAAATCGGTGAGCAGACCAATCCCCAACAGTACGGCGCTGGCAGTAGCATCCAGATGGCGACGGAACCAGGATGTGGTCGGTTCCGGACCGGGCGTTGTGGATTGGCTGACATCGCACCCGCAGGTGGAACAGCCGCAGGAGGCAGAACTCATACGATGGGGATTTAAAAACGGCTATTGTGCTTAAGGACCGTCAGTACAGGACCGGAAACACGCTGCGGCGATTCAGGATTACACGCAGTGTCTGAGATTATCGCCTGGCTGTCGGTAAAAGGAAAGCACGATTATCGGCCAAAATAGCAAAAACACGGCAGGAATGCGATGTTTTAACGCTCAGGCATCGTCATTGCCCTGCAAATCCAGACTTTCCGCATCCAGTCCGTCGTTGCGGAGGTAGTGAAGCAGTACATCCGGATTGGGCGTGTGGGTCAGGTAAATCTTTCGGGGTGCCAGTCGACGGCACAAGGCGAGCAGTTCAAAAAAATCGATGTGGTCTGAGAGCGGTATGAGCTGGTCTACATTGAGCTGGGCCCGTCTGGACTCCAATGCGGCCCAGCCGCTGCAGTAGGTGAGGTATTTCTTCCGGATGGAAGTAACCATGGAGGTGTCCAGGGTACTCATGGGTGTTATCAGTGCACCTTCGGTAACGCTCTTGCGATTGTACCGGGTGTAGGCGCCCAGATCCATGCCAAACCGGGTGTAAATCTCACAAAGCGGATAGCCGGCCCCGTGTATCTGCACCGGAATACCGGTCGGGGCCAGGGCCATCATAACTTCCTGGGCTTTACCCAGATTGTACGTCAGAAAAACCGGGACTTCGCCGCGCTCCCGGGCCTGAATAGCTGTTGTACGCAGCCGGTCGAAGAGCTCCTCGTGCGACTTCCATCGGTAAATGGGCAGGGAGAACGTTGCTTCGGTGATGAAATAGTCGACCTGCGCGGGACAATCGAACCCCTCGGTGCAGGGGGATGCCGGATTTCGGTAGTCTCCGGTGTACAGCACCGATCCCTCCGGGGTCTGAATATAGTTCATGGCCGAACCCAGAATGTGACCGGCCGGATACAGCGTCACGGTTACATCGCCGGGTAATGAAACCGGGGAGTAGAAGGGCGTTTCAGTGACCTCCCCCTGAAAACCACGGGCTTTCATCAACGCGGCCGTAGCCGGGGTTGCATAGACCGGAATGTGGCGGTTGCGCGGCACATGGTCGGCATGGGCGTGGGATATGAACACATGGGGAACGATGGCCTGGTCTGTATCCAGGCCGATGCCATACGCGGGCAGCACGATGCCGCCGTAGCCCTGTTTTTGAATGGTTATCATGGCTGGTTAACTCCCCATGCTTAGGGTAATGTTCCCTGCCTTGCCAGCAGCCGGACCCACAGCACAGCGGCAGCAACGGCCGCGCCGACAAGAATCCAGCCCATCTTCACCGATAACCGCTGAAGGCTTTCCGGGCGCTCAACCAGCCGGACACGCAGCTGGTCCCACAGTAAAAGTACCCTGCCGGAGGCGAAGACCAGTCCCAGCATGAGGGTTGAGAAGACCAGCTCGGCGGCCGCAAAGGGATAGAAGGAGAGCAGCACGGATATAAGACTGAAAATCAGGGTGTAGCGAAGCACCTTGAGCAGCAGTCGGGGCGGACGATGACCCTCGGCTGAGCGAACCAGGTAGCGGGAGAATACCTCGGGTTGCCGGATGAAACCGCTGCCATACCACAAACCCAGTACCGCAACCACCGCATAGTAGATCAGAAACCAGCCGTATTGCATGTTTAAATCCGGAAAAGATTTTTGGCTGTTTCGGTGGTCAGTGCATCGATTTCAGCGAGGGTTTTCCCAAAGAGGGCACTCAGCTTGACGGCAACCAGCGCGGTGTAGGCAGGCTCGTTGCGTTTTCCACGATGGGGTACCGGCGACAGGTACGGAGCGTCGGTTTCCAGCAGCATCCAGTCCGGCGGCAGCATCGACACAGTCTTGTCCACACCCGCATTTTTGAAGGTCACCACCCCGCCGATTCCCAGATGAAAACCGGTATCGATAGCTTGTAGTCCTTCTTCTACCGAGCCGTTGAAACAGTGCCACACCCCCCGCAACCGACCATCCTGCTCTTCCCGGAGTATCTGCAGCATGTCATGGGTGCTTTCGCGGTTGTGAATGATCAGGGGTTTATCCAGTTCCCGCGCCATCCGGCAGTGAAAGCGGAAGGAGGCTTTCTGCTCGCTGATGTGCTCGCTGCTCCAGTAGTAGTCCAGTCCGGATTCACCTACAGCTACCACGTCATCTTCGCCTGCCCATTTCCACAGGGCGATTTCGTCTGTCGGTCCCTTGACGTCACACGGATGAATTCCAGCCACCGGATGAAACCGAAGCCTGTCATGGTACATGCGCTGCATGGCGGCGCGTGAATTCAGGTCGATGGAAGGCATGATGATGTCGGTCAGTCCGGCATCCGCAGCGCGGTCGAGCACGGCCGGGAGGTCTTCATCAAACGCATCGGTGTAAATATGGCAGTGGGTGTCTATCATAACGGCGAGGTTGTTTTGGTCAAAGATACGGCTATGACGGCAGGAATTCAGCCGGAGGTTAAGCGCTGCCTTCCCTGCATGCACTCATCGCAGCCGACCGGCATCCCGCACAGACCGACCATTACCTTGTCCGGGGTGGCCAGGCGCACATCGCGGTTGCAGCAGGGTTTTGCCGACCAGCATCCCGCACAGACCGACCGCAACCTTGTCCGGGTTGGCCAGGCGCGTATCGCGGTTGCAGCAGGGTTTTGCCGACCGGCATCCCGCACAGACCGACCGCAACCTTGTCCGGGTTGGCCAGGCGCGCATTGCGGTTGCAGCGGGGTACATGGTAACGTTGTGCCGACCTGTTCAGCTATTCTAATGAAATGAGATTCTCTTGAAAAAGATTGTAACTTAGCTGCCATGCTACCGTCAAGACGGCCTGTTTATTTTTCCACGAATTTCATCCATACTATCATGCGACTTATCTTCACGCTGGCCGCTCTTCTGCTGGCAACCTCACCTCTTATTGCTCAGTTGGACCACCCGTTCGGATTCAATATGACGAATGAACGCAATAAGCCTCATATCAACTGGGTTTCAGCGGAAACCGAGCATTTTATCATCACCTATCCCGATTACCTCGATGGTATCGAGGCACAGGCAGCGGCTATTGCCGAGGAAACCTATACCGCGTTGTCTGCCGGTCTTGATGTAACCTTCGATTTCAAAATTCGGATTTATCTGTCTGATGAGGATGAAATCATCAATGGATTCGCCGTTCCGTTCTGGAACGCCTACACCAATATCTGGGTAAACCTCAACGATGTGGCCGTTGCCTGGTCGGGACCGGAAAAATGGCTGCGCACGGTATTGGCCCACGAACTTGCCCATATTTTCCATTTCGAGGCCATCAAGTCCAACCTGCCTTTACTGGGAACCCTCACCACGGCTCCGGTCATACCGGTACCCTGGACCGAGGGTATTGCCCAGTACCTGACCGAGCCCTGGCATGCCTACCGGGGCGACCAACTCCTCCGCACATCCTTCTACGACGGGAAGTATTCTTTCCGCGATGGGGAGTCGTTTCTCAACGGGCAGCTCATGTACGCATCCGGAAACGCTCAGCTGCGGTATTTCTCTCAGGTTCACGGCGATACCACCGTAGCCAAGATTCTGGCTTATCGTGATTCGCTGCTTTTCGGACGCATTACGGTTCATAATTTCAGCGAGGGGTTTGAGGAAGTCACCGGGCAATCGTTCAATGATTTTGAAGATGAGTGGCGACGCCACATGAATATTTATTACCACACGCTCGCCTCCCAAATGGAACGCAGTGATTCCCTCGGAACCGACCCGCTTGCCATTGACGGGTTCCTGGTTCAGGAGTACCGCTTCAGTCCCGATACTACTCGCATCGCCGTAATTGCAGCTGAATCGGCAGAACGACCGGTACCGCAGCTGCGTATTGTCAACAACGATTCAACGGGGGAGTCGAAGGTGCTGTTTGAAGGCAGTATCAACGCCCCGGTCAGCTGGAGTCCTGATGGCAGGCATATTGTCTATGCTGCCTATGCCCGCGGTGAGCATGGCGCTGTTGTCAATGACTTGTACCGGATCGACACGGAGTCGGGTAAGCGTAAACGTCTTACGTTCAACCACCGGGCCTCACGACCGGCCTACACCCCTGAAGGAGACCATATCGTGTATGTTCAAAACAGGAACGGAACCGGGAACCTGATTCGCAGAAACCTCAGCTCCGGCCACGATGAACCGCTCACGACCTACACCGATGATACCCAGATCGGACATTTCGATCTTCACCCCGAAGGTACACATCTCGCCTATGCGAAATTTGCGGCCAATGGTGATCGCACGATTACCGTACTCAATCTTCAGGATGGTTCGACCCGCGAGCTGACTGATCCGCGGATTGACGACCGTACCCCGGTCTGGAGTCCGGACGGTCAGATGCTGGCGTACACCAGCCTTCGCGACGATGTGCCCAATATCTTTGTGATCAATCCCTTTCAGCAGGAACCCGTTGAAGAGCGGGTGACCATGCTGTTTACCGGAGCCGATGGCTGGCAGTGGCTGCCGGCTGACTCCGTGCATGCCCGGGGAACGCTGGTCATCTCCGGAACCGATACCAAATCAGACTTCGGGGTGTACCGAATCGATGCGGCACGTCGCGCCGCGTACGATCTGCCGCAGGTGAACCCCTCGTATGGTGCCTGGACCATAAAAAAACCGGACCATCCGCTGCCCGTGCACATCGCTCCCGATGCAGGCCTCATAACGGACCGCTACCGCTACAATTCATGGTCCAACATAACCCATGTGTCAACGGTGCCATTTCCGTATTTCAGCAGCAGCGATGATTACGGACTGGGTGCCCTGAGTGTGTGGAGCGAACCTTTGGGTAAACACATGATTACTGCCGTTGGAGCGTTGTCGTTTGCCAATTTTGCCGAGAATAGTCTCGTTTTTGCCGGCTATACCAACAACCACTACAAAACGAGCCTTAGTTTTAACGCCTATCTGAACAGTTTTACCGGTCGCATCTACGAGCGCGATTATTTGATTACGACCAATTCCGGTGCCTACGTACTTGGCGTTCTGCCCCGCGACTGGATTGATTCACAATTTGTCAGGACCAGTCTGTACACCCGACTGCGTGCCGAGTATACCGACGACCGTCGGTTCTTTACCGTCCCTGATAATCCGCAGCTCCCCGCCCCGACCGATGGATGGCAGACCGACCTTCGCGTCGGCCTCCGTATGACGCAGTCAAAACCCTATGCGCACAATCAGATTCACCCCCTGGACGGAAAAGGGCTTGAAGCACGGGTAACCGTGGCAAGCCAGGCCCTGGGAGGGGAGACCTCCTACCTCAGACCGGACGTCATGGCCTACACCATCCTGCCGGGTCTGGGCAAAAGTCGTTTCTACCTCTACGGTCGGGCCATCGCCCAGTGGGGCGACAGCTTCCCGCAGGATTACATCGGTTTCTCCCGATTTGACGATATCCAGATCGGGGGCGCGCTGGAGGGTCTGGATTTCCTGTATGCCGATGCCGAGCGGGTTCGAGGGTACAACGATTACGTAATTGGTAACCGAATGCTTTTCGGCACGCTCGAATACCGGATGCCCTTTGCCGATGACCTGAATACCAGCCTGCTCGGAATTCTGAGCCTGGGACGCACCACCCTTGCCGCGTTTGTCGATGGGGGCGTTGTCTGGACTGACGGGTTCTCACCGGATGATAACGCTGTATCCCGTGCCGGTGCCGGAGCAGAGCTGAAAAATGTACTCACCATCGGCGGACTGTCAATAATTCAGAGTCTGGGCTATGCCCAACCGGTGCCTGATTTTGGATCCTCACGCAACGAGGAAGTGTACTACAGAATCCGGGCCGTTATCCCGTTCTAGCCCCCGGAACCGGGGTCTGTGTCGCGCGTATGGTGTCTGAAGCCTTACCGTGCGATGCAGACCAGATGACCAACGTGTCCTGATGCGGATTTCACGTAGAATAACCCGGTGACCGGTTTGCCGGCGCACCGCTGCGACCGGCCCCCGTTCGAATCAAACCTCACCGGACGTAGGGAAACTCGATGTAGTCGGTGCACAACGCCTGCAGATAGGCTTTCTGATGCGAAGATATCAGCAGAATCCGTCCGTCCCGCACAAATGCCTTCAACAGGTCCATTACGGAGTCTACCGCGTCGGTATCCAATGCACGGAAGGGTTCATCCAGCAGTAAAACAGACGGATTACCGGCCAGGGCCGCCGCAATCATCGTTTTTTGCATCATTCCGCTGGAATAGGTGCCGATGAGACCGTTGCGTCGTTCATCCAGCTGCACCTGGTCGAACAGCCGTTGTTTCTCCGCGGGTGAAGTCTGTTCATTCCAGAGCCCACGACTACGGATTACGGCTTCAACGAGCTCTTCAGCCGTTAAAAATTGAGGCAGATCGCCCGTATCACTTACGATGCCCACGTTGGCAAGGTAACGATGCACGTTCTTGTGGATATTGAACCCGTTGTAGGTTACCTCCCCGGAGGTCGGGAAGGCCGCCGCCGAGAGCAGCCTGAGAAAAGTGGTCTTCCCCGCCCCGTTTGCCCCGATCAGACCGGTTGCCGTGCCGGGCTCAAATCGGTGTGACATTCCTGAAATAATCAGCGAATTGGCCCCGTAGCGCTTTTGCAGTGCTTGTACAATGAGTGTTCCGGTACTTTGCATATCATCTATATTGGTAACGAATTTTTCCGTCGGTTTGCCAGCTCAGATACGACCCCGCCACGATGAGCGTCACAAGGTCGGTGCTGAGCCAGAACCACAGGTGACCCGCAGTCAGCAGCGAGGAAAACACGGTGGCCAGTGCCAGTCCGCCCAGAAGGGGGAAGCTCCACCGGAAGCCGGCAAAAAATCGTGCTGCCCACCAGCTGGCCGGACTGCCCATCTGTCGCTGAAATGCCGCAGGAGCGAAAGCCGGTCCTCCAATGCGAAGCAGGAGGACATTTTTGGCCGTAATCAACACGGCCGGAAAGGCAGCTATCAGGCTCACGTCCTGCATCCCGCTGTACAGAACGGCCCAGTAGAGTACCAGACCGGATATCACCAGCCGACCAACGGGTACTTTTCGGTCCATTTGTCTGAGCAGGGTCCATACCTGGGTGCGGATGGATGCCGGAACCCAGTATAATGCAGCATAGGGCAGGGGGTCACGCCCACCGTCGGCCACCCCGCCGGGATTGCGAAACAGCTCGTGATAAAAGCTGTGCGATTGATAAAAAATTACATCGGCCGAATTCCTTCGGCTCAGCCACCCTATAAGTCCCGTTATCCCAATGAGCACACCTCCTGCGCTGTTAAGCCACAGTCCTGAGGCTCCCTGCAGCCAGGCACCCAACACAACGGCCAGCATCCCCACCGTTGCCACAATAATCGTGGTGGTCAGTGTTGGAACTGAACCGGCGGGAATTCCCGTACTTTTTCCGGTCTGCTCCAGTGATTTCAGAATATTTCCACCGGTTTTTCCTTCCTGCCAGTCCTGAGAAATCTGACCTACCCGCAGGTATCGGTAGGAGGCATACAAGGTCAACGCCGTAACCATAACCAGGTTCTCAATCAGTATGAACCAAATACGTACATCCAGGGGCGATTCAGCCAGAAAGGTTAGACTCAGCGCCGAAAACAGTGCCAGGGCCGGTAAGCAGATGATACCGAGTCGGCCGCGAAGTACCCTGCTCAGGCGCACAGACGATGGATTCAGGCTCTGGTAGATATACAAGGGTATCTGAGGAAACAGCGCCCATGGCACAGAAAAGGCAAGTATCCCGGCATAAAAAATCATCAGATAGCGCGAAACTACCATGAGTTGGTCAACCTCGTAGCCGGTTGCCACCCCGATACCGGCCAGAGCCCCGGTGGCCGTTAGGGCAGCGAGCTGTGCGTATCCGGCCCGACCCTGGGTAGTGAGGATGTGCCCTGTGTCTTTCATAATGATGTCAGCGCCTCCAGTACCGGAAATTTGCTCAGAATTCTTTCAGGAATCCGGTAGGTATGATATTCATTGCGTAAGGGTTCCCGGGTTCGCAGTCGGGTAAAAAGCGTACGCAGCTCCTGTTCATCATGATGTGCCGACTGCTTCAGGCGGGCCGATAAACCAAACATGGGGTGTATGGTCTCCAGGACTGGCAGGGGAGATTCAGGAAACGATGCAGAACGCATATTGGCGATTTCATCGAGTTTCCGTTCAACCTCAAAGACCTTCTCAAACGAGGGTAAATCGTCCAGATTCAGTGGTTCAGGCTGAAACGATATGGAGAAAAAATGGTGCAGCGCTTCGCAGACCATGCTAGTGGCCCGTACTTTGGCCTGAATCGAGTAACCGGCGATGTGAGGAGTAGCCAGCCAGGCATCTTCAATCACGGCAGGAGCAGGTGAGGGTTCACGCTCCCAGACATCAAAAATATAATCGTTCAAATCGCCGGTAATATACGCGTCTTTGACGGCCCGCTCATCAACCACCCCGCCGCGCGAGGCATTGATAACCAGTCGGAAATCGCCTTTGCGTATACGTTCTTCATTCAGCCAGTTGCGGGTTCGCCGGTATCCCTGAGGGGTTAAGGTAACGTCAATCAGGGGTACATGAAACGTGAGGACGTCGCATTGAATCAGACTTTTCGGATAGGAATTGTCAAACGATTTTTCCCGCTTCTTTCGGGGTGGATCGTGCAAAAGGGTTCGGTAGCCAATCTTGCGGAGGAGCTGGTCCACGGCCGATCCGGTATGACCAAGGCCGATGATGCCAACCTGTGTGCGTTTGATGGATTCATCGTTGGAGTAGCACCAGTGGAGCAATGCCGTTGCTACGTATTCAGCTACCGCCCGTGCGTTGCATCCGGCTGCACTCGCCACGTGAATACCCTTTTTTTCAAGAAAAGGCAGATCCAGATGATCTGTACCTGCTGAGGCGGTGGCCACAAAACGCAGTGTTTTTCCAAGTTGTTTGGGCAGGGTTTCTTTGTTGATCCGTGTGACGGTGCGCACAATTAGTGCATCGGCAGATACCCGGCCGGGCAGCCGCTCCTCCGGATCAAATAACACCAGGTTGACCTCCGGGTGTATGAAATGGCTCAGATACGGGATATTTCGGTCCGCAAGAAGGGTAATCACAACAGAATATCAGACGAAGTTGCGAACGCGGCGAAGTGATACCGGTTTGTCCAGAATTTCCTTCATGACAAAAAATTCCCGAAGTCGCTGGGGATCACGCACATCTTCAAAAACAGTAAATGAACGTGATGCGGCATCCGTCTGAATTTCAGGGGCGTCGTTGAGGCTGGTATAAATCGGATTTTCGGATTCCATGAGCTGCTCAACCATCTCCTCGGCGCTGGCCATTTCCTCCGGTCGGACCGTTTTCTTGATGAGCCGGCGTGAAGTCATCTGTTCCAGCTCCGTTCTGCGCGTATTCCCGAGATCTGGGTTAAGTCTGCGCGACTGTTGCGTGACATTCTGCTGACGAAGCATACTTTCTCTGCGTGACGACCCCAGTTCAGCCTGTGCACGCAGGGCCGCACTTCGGTCTGTACCGTCCTGCCGTCGCTGATCCATGGTGGCGCGGCGCTGTGAACTTTCCTCAATTTCACGGGGTGTTGGCTGGGAAGGCCGTTCACCGGTAAATATCATTTCCAGTTCACGCATAGCCTCTTCCCAGTCCGGTTTTTGTCCGGCCTTGCGGGGCGACTCCGCGAAGGGGTCGTCACTTTCACCGTACGGTACTTCAAGGTCCGTACCGGCACCCGGCTTGGGTTTATTCTTTTCCAGAAATCGCTGGATAAGCGGCCAAAGCACAAAAATCAGTACGAGGATTTCAAAAAGTGGGATCTTCATGTCAACTGGATTTACTTTATCTTCCGGATTAAGATATACAAAGCCGGCATCCTTTGCACTATGGTATTCACGGTCATTACCAGTGCAGCCGGCAAGCCAGCGCTAACGTTAAATATGCAGACAACCGTTTACGAAAAAGAATTGCAATGAGTTCAACACCTTTTAATATGGTTTCTCTGATCCGAAAAAAACGCGAGAGGCAGAGCCTGACTACCGAAGAAATTGACTATATCATCAAAGCATACACCCGTGATGAACTGCCCGATTATCAGGTCAGTTCCCTGCTCATGGCAATTTTTCTCAACGGGCTGAATGACCGTGAATCGGCCGACCTTACCTCCGCGATGCTGCATTCCGGCATCGTAGTGGATTTGTCAGATGTTCCGGGTACCAAAGTAGATAAGCATTCAACAGGGGGCGTGGGCGATAAACTCTCGCTGATTCTGGCGCCCATCGTGGCGGCCTGCGGTGTTCCGGTACCCATGATATCGGGTCGCGGACTTGGCCATAGCGGCGGAACGCTTGATAAATTGGAATCCATAACAGGTTTCAACGTACATCTGGATCTTGAACAATACGCACAGGTGCTGCGAAAACACAACCTTGTACTCATCGGACAAACCGAAGATATTGCCCCGGCCGACAAGCGCATGTACGCGCTGCGTGATGTAACCGCTACGGTTGAGTGCATCCCGCTGATTGCTGGCAGTATCATGAGCAAGAAACTCGCCGAGGGCATTGACGCGCTGGTTCTGGATGTAAAATGCGGCAGCGGCGCGTTTATGAAAACCCCGGAACAGGCCCTGGAACTGGCTGAGAAACTGGTGTCCATCGGCGAACGATTCGGCAAGAAAACCATAGGGTACATTACCAATATGGATCAGCCGCTGGGTGAAACCGTTGGTAACTGGCTGGAGGTGCGCGAAAGTGCCCTGGCCCTGCAGGGGCACGGTGAGGCGGCCATGATGGAGGTCACACTGATGCTGTCCGGTACCATGATTTATCTGGGCGGCCGGGCCGGGAGTGTTGAGGAGGGCGTAGCCATGAGCCGTGCGGCTATCGCGGATGGATCGGCATTTCAGAAGCTGCTCGACATTGTAACAGAACAGGGCGGGGATGCCGACTTATTGCGGAATCCTCAGCGATATCCGGCTGCATCCCACATCGTGGATGTTCCTGCATTACAGGATGGCTTTATCGCCGCGATGGATTCCTATGAAATTGGCATGACTGCCGTTGAATTGGGTGCAGGCCGTATCCGCAAGGAAGATACCATCGATCCTGTGGCCGGCATCGAGTTTCTACGCAAGGCAGGACAACCCCTTAGGCGTGGTGAAACAATTGCCCGCATTCACACGAACAACAAAGATATTATTGATGCTTCCGTTTCGCGTTTACAGGCGGCCATACAGATAACGGACAACCAACCAAGTCCGCTGACCATGATTACCCACAGGGTTGATGCACAAGGCGTGCATAAACTTTGAATCCTGTCGCCGGCCAATTACCTTTATCTCAACACTACCCGTTACATCTAAATTACAGAACCATGTGGAAACGATTTGTACGCGCCATTAAATCCCTTTTCGGCGGAGTCGTAAGCTCGATGGAAGATCCAAAGCTTATACTCGAGCAAAACATTCGGGAACTTAACGATCAGGTTCCGCGCATGAACGAAAATATTGCTACCGTTAAGGCCAACGTAATGCTGCTGCGCAAGGAAGTTGCCCGTTACGAGAAAAACCTGGACGAAATTACCTCGAAAATCAAGGCTGCTATCAACGCACAGCGTGATGATATAGCTGAGAATTACGCGTTGCAACTGCAGAAAACCCGTGAAAATGTAGAGTCTGCCAAGTCGCAGCTGGCGTATGCCGAGCAGGCTTATGAGAAAGCCCTCCAGGTAAAAAAATCATTCCTGCGTGAGAAAGATCGCAAGATTCAGGAAGCCCGCGAAGCCCTCAGAGCCAGTGAGCGTGCCGCATGGCAGGCTAAGGTCGCTGATACGCTGGAGCAGTTTGAGGTGGGAGGGGTGGATTCTACCCACACCGAGATGATTAACCGCCTCAACGAGGAGACGGCGAAAAATGAGGCCCGTATGGAAATCGCGCTCGACAGCGTCGACACCAAAACGATGGAAATTGAAATTGACGCCGAAAAAATGCGGGCATCAGAGCTGGTTAAACAGTTCAAGCTGGAAATGCAGCAAACGGATACCACGCAGGCTTCTTCTGCCATGGACAATACCCCGGAAGAGACCTCCTCCGGTAAAACGTTGGGTCGTACCAAGACGAAATCCTGAAACCATGAACACTCAGGAGGAACGTGAAAAACTCAAGGAAGCCTACAAGGAGCACTACCGTGCCCTCAGGGAGCTCAAGGAGAAGGCGGTCAATGCCAGACGCGTAGCCTCTGTCAAAGAAGCGCTGCAGAAAATCGGCGACCGCTCGGTAGTGGAGCGGCTCGATCAGGCCGTTGAAACCGTGCAGGTACATATAGCCAGAGCTGAAGCAAAACTTGAGCATTTCATAGACTCCCATACACAGCGTGCTGAGCAGGAGGAAACGCAGGCATGGATGGATAAAGAACAGGCCCGGCAAACCATTGAGCAGATCCGGGCCGAAATGGGATTGGTTCATCAGGATATCGAAAACAAACTCAGTGACCTGCCGGAAGTAACCAAGTCTGTGGGCCGGGAAAAGTGTGATGAAACTTCGGAAAAAACCGGTCAATCTGCATCAACCAAAACAATTGGTCCGCGAATTTAACACCCTACTGTTATGTCCCCTGCATCCGAATTATCGGTAAATTACACACGAGAAGCATTTGTACACCCGATAAATCTCGGTTTTCTGTTTTTGTCGGCACTGACGGCCTTCTTTGTAAATGACATCGGTAACTTCGCCAACATCATATTTACCATGGCCATAGGGGCGGAGCTGGTTTATCTGGGCGTTGTTCCGCGTACGGAAGGGTTTAAACGGCTGACCCTGGCGCGTATCCTTCGCGGTCGGCCCCGGGATACCCAGGAGAAGGAGGTGTTCTATAATCTGTCTCCGGCCGCCCAGAAGAAATTTCTGGTTCTCAAAAGTGTAGCCGATAAAATTGAGCAGAATTTCAGCAAATTTCCGCAAAGCAGTCAGGGTTTCATCGGGCCGGTTGGCGCTAAAATCAAAGGCCTGCTTACACACTATATCTACATGCTGGATGCCAGGGAGCGGTATGACAGCTATATCAGCACTACCCGTCAGGAGCAACTTGCAGCTGAAATCCAGTCGGTACAGGATGAATTGAATCAAATACAGAGTGAGAAGCTCCGTGAAATTAAAACCAGACGACTGCAAATACTTCAAAAGCGAAAATCCAAACTGGCCGCTGCCAGAGAAAGACTGCAGGTTTGTATTTCACAGCTTGAAACCATGGAAGATGCCATGCGCTACATTTACGAGCAGTCCATAACCATGACAAATCCTGAGCAAATCGGCTTTCAGCTGGATCACTTACTGACCGATGTGGAAGAAACCGTATCTATTGTTGAAGACCTGGACGACAATATCCTGCCGGGCTTTAATATCATAGAAAAGATGGATAATTTTACCGATGAACCCGATGCCGACCAGCAGCGGGCCCAACGGCAACGCAATAAAAACTGAATGAGTCAGACCTATCAGACGCTCACCCTGGAAACCGACGAACAGGGTATCGCAGTTCTAACCATCAATCGTGCAGATAAGCTTAACGCGCTTAACGCAGAAGTGATGAATGATCTGGAAGGAGCCATCATGAAATTGCGTCATGATTCCGCGGTCAAAGCGGTCATCATTACCGGTGCTGGCAACCGGGCTTTTGTTGCCGGGGCCGATATTCAAGAGCTTGCCGGACTCAACACCTTTACCGGAACGGCGCTTTCGGAGCGGGGCCAGCAAATTTTTTCGCTCATCGAGCACTCGGCCAAGCCCATGGTTGCCTACGTAAATGGATATGCGCTGGGAGGTGGATGTGAACTGGCGATGGCTTGTCATCTTCGGATTGCCAGTGATACCGCGCTTTTTGGTCTGCCGGAAGTGACACTCGGACTCATACCCGGATACGGGGGTACACAACGACTGACCCAGCTGGTCGGGAAAGGCAGAGCGCTGCAGCTGATACTGACCGGTAAACCCGTAAAAGCCCGGGAAGCCCTTGAAATGGGTCTTGTAAACTGGGTTACCGATCCATCAGAGGGCATGGCCACCACGCGTGAAGTGCTGGGGCAGATAGTGCAACGAGGTCCGGTTGCCGTAGCTAAAGCTATTGAAGCGGTAAATGCCGTTGCAGACCAGCCTGGCAAGGGGTACATCGCAGAGGCCGAGGCTTTCGGAGCACTGTGTGGTACCCGCGATTTTAAAGAGGGAACAGACGCTTTTCTGAAAAAGCGTACGCCGGTTTTTAATGGTAACTAACGCATAAATTTTGGAACCTCCGTCTAGACCGGGAGTCACACCATGAATGAGTGGCTCCTCATCGCAGCTGTAATTGTACTCAGTGGATTCTTTTCAGGGTCTGAAATCGCCTTTGTGAGCGCAAATCGACTCAAATTGGAACTTCGTGCCCGAAAAAACACCCTGAGTGCCCGGTTTTTGTCGTACTTCGTTCGCAATCCGGATTCGTTCCTGTCTACTACGCTGATAGGTAACAACATCGTCAATGTGGCCTATGCAACCTTGATGACTCTGTTTCTGACCACCCCCATTCAGTCATTCTATCTCACCTGGACAGGAGGCGAACCCAGCGAGGCTACCATGCTGGTAATTCAGACGACCATTGCCTCCCTGATTATCATGGTGTTCGGGGAAGTACTCCCCAAGGCCATGTTCCGCACCTATCCGGATGTGTTCATGGCCTTCCTGAGCATTCCGCTTCGGATACTGAGCTGGGTTTTCTATCCATTTGTGGCGATAACCAACGGGATCGCCCGATTTATTATCAATCTGCTGCAGCGTGAACCGGCCCGCGTTGAGGAATACTTTCGCCGATCTGATATCCAGCTCCTTTTCCGTGAAATTGGCAGTGATACCAACGGTGAAAGTGGTCTGGATGCCGATGATTCCGAAATTCTGACCAACGTGCTGGAACTTCAAAATATCCGTGTGAAAGAATCGATGGTTCCCCGCACCGAAATTGCAGCATTGGAAAAATCAGCTACCGTGCGGGAGGCAACCGACGCATTTATCGCCACCGGATTCTCGAAACTTCCTGTCTACGACGACAGCATCGACAACATCATAGGCGTGGTTTTTGCCTATGACCTGTTCCGGGAGCCCGATAAACTCTCTGATATTATCCGGCCTGTCAAACATGTGCCCGGTTCACAGCGTGCCAAAGCCCTGCTGGCTGAATTCCGCCAGCAAAATATCTCTCTGGCAATCGTCATTGATGAGTATGGCGGCACGGCCGGATTGGTCACTATTGAAGATCTTCTCGAAGAAGTTGTGGGTGATATCCAGGATGAATACGATGAAGATGATGAATTCATTAAGAAACTCAATGATACTACCTGGCTGATCAGCGGTAGTGTTGAAATTGAAGACCTGGCCGAAGCCTGGCCGCAATTGAATCTGGCTGAATCTGAAAACGATGATTACGAGACCATCGCCGGTTATATTATCCACAAATGCGGACGCATACCCAAGCTGAATGAAGAGCTTGTCATCGAGGATTTCAAGTTTATTATTACAAAAGCCACGCAAACGCGTATTGAAGTAGTCAAGCTGCAGGTGCTTTATCCCAAGCCCTGAAATAAATCTTGACATCCTGAATACCCCTTCACTCAATTCACATCGTATGTACAGGCATTATCCGTTATGGGCACAGGAATTCGCCCAAAAATATTTCAGCAAAACACTGAATCAGTTTGTACTTCATGGAAACATCCGTGACATGGTTCCGGTTATGCGGGATGATGACTACGAGTTCATGCGTTTTGAATCGTTTATTTCCGATGAGCTGTTCGGCTCCCGCGATATCGTGCTGTACTACGACCGTGCTTCCGGTATACGTTTCCGCGATGCCGGCAGCCTGCAGGACTTCCAGCGGGCCGTAGCCGGATACGACGCCTATGCCGGTACCAACTTTGCCGGCAAGTTGCCCAAAGATCCGGTCAGGGTGCTCACACTTCTGGAGAACTTTTTTCGGCTCCGTCTGGGTGAGGGAAAAAGTATTGCATGCATCATTGACTATGCTGAAACCATCGTTCCGGTCAGTGAAGGGGGTGCAGCCGGTTCTGAAGACCGAAATGTGCTGGTAACCCTGCAGAAATGGTCGCACGATCCTCTGTTTCTTGCGGCCGATTTTACCGTACTGCTGCTGGCCGAAAATGTGACCGACCTGAACCGAAGCCTCATCCAAAGCCCCTTTGTTTCCTCCATCAAGGTACAACTTCCCGCCGAGGCGGAGCGTACGGCGTTTATTCAGTCGCTAAGTGCCGATTTTGACACGCTCTCGGAAGTTCCGCTTCCGGTTCTAGCCCAACAGACCGCCGGTCTTTCCTGCATCAATCTCCGCAGTATTATATCGGGAGCGATGGAAAATCAGACCCGGTTAAGTTATGCCTCGCTGGTGCAAAGCAAGAAGGAACTTATTGAGGCTGAAGCGTACGGACTCCTGGAGTTTGTAGATACCCGATACACACTGGACGATGTAGCCGGTCACGCGCGGGTGAAAACCCACCTCAGAGCCGCCGCCGCCAACCTGCGTGCAGGCAGGAGGGACGTCATGCCCATGGGTTACCTGGTTGCCGGTCCGGTGGGTACTGGGAAAACCTGGATGGTTACCTGTTTTGCCGGAGAAGTTGGAATTCCGATGGTGAAACTGAAGAATTTCAGATCGCAATGGCAGGGGGTAACCGAGGGGAATCTGGAAAAGATACTCACACTTTTAGACGCGATGGCACCGGTTGCTGTCATGATCGACGAGGCCGACGCCTACCTTGGCGACCGCAGTGCGTCCGGTGACAGCGGGGTTTCAAGCCGGGTCTTCGCCCAGATTGCACAGTTCATGAGCAACACGGCGAATCGTGGCCGTATCGTTTGGTTTCTGATGACCGCCCGACCAGACCTGATGCCCATCGATCTGAAACGGCAGGGTCGGGCCGAGGAACACCTCGCACTGCTGTATCCATCCACCCCGGAAGAGCGGCAGGAGCTCTACGACGCGATGCTCCGCAAGACGCGGATTAATCTGAGTGAGCCCTATGTGCCCGAATTGCTTACCGGGGGCGCTGTTACATTTTCGGGTGCTGATATGGAGGCCGCCCTCACCCGGGCGAAATTTCGTGCAGCTACAGCAGGCAGTGAGCAGGTTACCCCGGAAATACTGGATGAAACCTTCGCCGATTTCATACCGCCATCCTACCCCGAGGAGGTAGAGTTGCAGACCCTGATTGCCGTAATGGAGTGCACCTCGCGGGAATTGCTGCCGGAACCCTACCGAAGCATGACCCGACAGGAACTCACTACCCGTTGCGAAACCCTTCGGTTTGCTTTGGGGCAGTGATGCCCGATGCTATACCGTTTACGCGCTGATGGGTCAGCAATCCTGCTCTTTCATGACGAGGCAATGGCGGGACCGGTTTTAATTACAATCAATCCGTTTTCTATGCCTCCCTCCAGCCGGGTAAAGAACAGGTGGGCATCCTCACCCATCTGTAAACCCAGTCTTCGGTACAGCATCCGGGTGTCTTCGGGGAAGCTGCGCGGATGGATGTGTACCCGCAATCCACGCAGATCCTGCTTCAATTGCCTGGGTTTGTATTCCCGGATGTTTTCAATGGGATACGATGTTGCCCCGGGATGAAACCGGGTACGCCCAACCAGAAAATCGGTGCTGTAATTCAACCGCTTCAGGTTAAAGTGCATGGCCAGTTGATCGGTCAGACCCGCTTTGATAACCGCCGCATCCGGTACAACAAGCGCGGTATTTTCGCCGATAGGATTCCCATCGGTGAAGACATCCTTGCCTATTTCGGTATCCGCTGCCCCCGGCGCCGCGGTTTGTATCATGGCCCGCACATCAGCCAGCGGAACCTGAACTTCGGGGACTGCAGATTGCGCTGAAAATTGTACCGGACCTGGAAGGCATACGGCGTGGACCTCGGGTTCTGTTACCGCACGTGTAGATTCGGAAAGCGCCAGAATTTCCTTGACCTCGCCCTGCACGGAAACTACTAAAATCCTGGTCAGGCCGGGTAATTCCCTGTCCAGCGCTTTCAGATCATACAAAGGGGAGAGCTTGACCATGATATTCCGGCTGTGTGAGCGGAGCTCATCCCACATTGCGGTGACATCGGGTTCACAGTCCGACAACAGAAATGAACGCCGGTCCTGATGTCGTCGGGAGGGATCGATGTACGCCCAGTCGCACCCGGGCAGGGTGTGCAGTGCCTCCCGGGCATCGCATGCGTGCCAGCTGATGTTGGCTGCACCCCAGAGGGTGTGATTATGGCGCGCCAGCAGATAGGGTTGCCGTACGGGTTCAACATAGTACACATGGTTGGCTACCCGACTAAAGGCCAGGCTGTCCATGCCAAGTCCGCCGGTCAGATCAATGAGCGATGTTCCCGTAATCAGGCTGGACTTGAACAACGCTGCGGCTTCACCGGAACTCTGTTCAAGGGCCAGCCGGGTGTAGGCCATACCATCGGTATGCAGGGTCGGGAATTTGCGCCGGGCTTTGGGGTAGCATCGCAGCTGCTCAGCGGTGCAGACGTCTGCGGGAAATTTGAGCAGGTAACGTTGGGGATCCCAGGACTGATAGGCTTTGAGTTGCTGCATCCATAAATCAGTATTCTCGGCCGGATCAAATACCATCAGGTCCGCTGCTTCTTTTTCTGGGCAGCCGGGAAGAGTACGTTGTTGAGTATCAGCCTGTAACCCGGAGAATTAGGATGCAGACTGAGATCGGTGGGGGGATCGCCTACCCGATGGGTGTAATCTTCAGGATCGTGGCCGCCATAAAAGGTGAAAAAGCCCTCTCCGAAGTTTCCGTGTAGGTATTTGGCCTCGTTCCGACCCGGAATTTCAGCCAGTATGACCGCAGCATTTTTGATGGTTTCTTTGCGGAAGGCCGTTGTCTGACCGTAAAAACCCTTGACGCTGCTAACGTGGTTTTGTGTCAGCATGGTGGGAACCGGATCCCATTTGGCGGAGAAGTCGAAAAGAGTGAAGAAGTCCATACTTTCGTCTACTTCCTCCAGTCGTACCGGTACATCGATGTTTGCATGACGGTATTCCGCAGCGTTACGCTCCAGTTCAAAGTCACGGAAGGCCAGTGTTCTGGAAAAATCCAGCATTTCCTGCGCATCCGGATCCATCGGATCCCCGTCCAACGGGGTCGGGACAATGTCAATGCCGGTAGCTGCAAGGGCTATGTCAAAGGTGTCGGTACCCGAGCACATGGCAAACAAAAATCCACCTCCGCCGATGTAGTCGCGCATGGTGTTCGCAACGGCCCCTTTCATGTCGGATACTTTGCTGAAACCCAGTTCGCGGGCCATTTCTTCCAGGTCGCGGACCTGTCTCTGGTACCAGGGGGTGTGACGGAAGGCCGCCCAGAATTTCCCGTATTGCCCCGTAAAATCTTCATGGTGCAGGTGGAGCCAGTCATAATTCTCCAGTTCACCGGCAAGGACTTCCCGGTTGTAGATGGTGGTGTAGGGGATTTCAGCATACTCCAGCGCCAGTGTGACAGCATCGTCCCACGGAAGGGCATGATCCGGTGTATAAACAGCGATTGAGGGCGCTTTTTCCAGTGGAACCGCCGCCATATTTACATCATTGCGCTCAATCTCGCTGATGATCTCACGCGCCTGTGCCGTGCTGATGACTTCGGTATAGACACCCCGAATTCGTGCGGTTCGCAGCAGTTCATCGGAGTAGGGAGCCATGAAACTGCCGCCACGATAATTGAGCAGCCATTGGGCTTCCGTTCCGGTTGTGATGTAGTTGTAAATCACTCCATAGGCTTTCAGGTGATTGGTTTGACTGGCATCCATAGGGATGAGGATCTGTCGGGCACGGGCGTCGGTAAACGACAGGAGCGTAAGGATGAGCAGCAGAAGGGGTCTGTACATAGGGTTCAGTAGGTGTTGATGTTCATGCGGGGTTCGGATTTTCAGCCCGGAAGCTGTTGTTCGAGTTCGCGAAGCCGTTCCCGTACTGCGTCTGCGTAGAATCCCAGCGGAAATTCAAAAAGCAGGTCTTCATACAGGGCTTTGACGATGGAACGCTGTTCGGTAGTTGATCTGGGTTCACGCTGATTGTGCGCATCACAATCCCACAGGGGTGAGAGGCAATCGGCATTGTCTGTTGCTGTTGCCCAGGAAATGATCGAAGCAACGTGTGCGGGTAATTCATCGGTGCCGGTGGCATCTATTGCTTCGGGTTGATGGTACATCCCGTCGGCAATTCGCGCTCGCTCCCAGAGCAAGCGCTCCCGTTGCGGACCCTCAAAATTTTCCCTGACCGACTTATTCAGCATGGCGAAGGTGGCCCGCGGATTCAGACTTCGCATAAAATCGGCAGCCATGATTAAAGCTTCTCCCCGCATTGGTGGGTTGCCGGGATCCGTTATCAGAGGCAGCAGCGTTTCGACGGCCCGGCTGGCATCGCCTGTGTCGAAAAGGAACCGGGCCAGGGCATATTGTTCAAGCTCGGGAAGGGGTTCGTCTTCGGCGCGACCCTCCTGAATCCACAGTCGCAGCCGAAGCGCATCGTTGGCGTAGTAGCTGGTAAACGCGCGTTCCAGCGGACGCATCTGAATCGTGGCAAACTCAAAATCACCGGTGTAGAAATCATTGAGGGCCAGAAAATACCGGGTACGCTCTGCCCACTCACCGGTGCGTGCATTTCGGTTGGCACGCGTCAGATGGATGCGGGCCTGACTGTGTTCGCCCCGGAACATGTGTACGCGACCTTGAACGTAATCGGCCAGGATCTCGTGCTGGGGGTTTGATGCATGCCGCCGCAGCATATCGAGGTAGTTTTCGGCTCTGCCGGCATCGTGAAGGTGGTCCAGGGCAATTTCAGATTTAAGGACCAGGACCTCCGCCCGCCGGGTATAGTTCGGATGCAGTTCGATGAGCTCCTGGAGTAAACTGTCGGCCCTGACATACAGTGACGATGCAAATCCGTCGTAATCCAGGTTGGTCGCGGTCAGATCCCGGCTCCAGGTGAGATACATAACAGCCCGCTCTTCCATACTTCGTGCCTGGAGCGGATGACGCTGACGCTCATCGTAGTATTGATAAGCCTGCTCAGCCAGTTCGTATTGTTTCTGCGACTGCAACCTGCCGGCCAGGGTGTAAACCGGCCATGAACCTTCCGGTACTGCACTTTCCAGGGAACGTGCGGAGGCAAGAGCGCGTCGGAAGAAACCGGCTTCCATAAGCAGTGCGATGGATACATCCCTGAAAGCAATAAATTCCGGCGTACCCGGCTGCATCCTTCTGCTGCGCTCATCCAGATCCACAATGGCCATTTCCGTGACCCTGGCATCATCGAAACCAACAAGCTGTCGCTGAATGAATGTGGCATTGTTCGGAGCGGCCTCCAGCACATCAATCAGGGTTGTGACGGCCCGGTCGGGTTGTCCGAGATCCATATATCCGGAGGTTATTTCTGTAAAAAACAGGGTAGGGTTGCCAAAACGGGTTCGGGCTGTTTCGTATAAATTGATGGCGGCTGCGAACTCACGGCGATTCCGCATAAAATCGCCCACATAACGGTACGCCTGAAGGGAATTTTCATTCATTTCGACCGTACGTTGCCACAGTTCCAGGGCCTTCTCAGGCTCACCATTGAGATGGTAGAGTTCACCCAGACGGGCTGCCAGAACGATGTCCTGGAGTCGGTTGCCCAGGCGTTCCCCGGCCAGATCGATGGCCTCATCATAGCGTTTCAGCTCCGTAAGAGCCGTCAAGGTCTGATCCAGTATCATGTAATTCGAAGGATCATTACGCAGAAGCTCACGAAGGATTTCATAGGCTTGCTCGTACTCACTGCGCTGCATGAGCTGACTGGCTGCCGCATATTCGGCACTGCGCTGAGCATGCAGGCCGAAGGGCAGACACAGCAGGAGGATCAAAAACACGCGTCCGATTTGTAATTGGGCTGTGACCATCAAAGGGTGATTCAGATTTTTAGGATTGAAGCGGCAACTTCCGGGAGGAACGTACGCAGCTGGTGGTAGAATTCCCTCACCGGAAACCCGACCACATTGTAGTAGTCGCCCTGGATATGGCTAACGAACAAACTGCCCAAATCGTCTTGAATTCCGTAGGCACCGGCTTTGTCCATGGGCGAGCCGGTTTTTACATAGGCCTGAATTTCACGGTCATCCAGCACCGCGAAGGTAACCCGGGTGACTTGATGAAATACGCAGTTGCGATGTCTGCCGTATCGGGTGTCGGTTAAGGCTACCGCGGTAATCACCTCATGGGTCCTGCCGCTGAGCTGGCGAAGCATAGACGCTGCCTGGTCAGCGGAAGCCGGTTTGCCTAGCAGCATATCATCCAGTACCACAATGGTATCGGCCGCAATAATCAGGGCATCAGGCTGGCGGGCAGCCACATCGGCCGCTTTCTGTACGGCCAGACTTTTGGCAGCCTGCGCGGGACTCATCCCCGGATTCAGAATTTCATCAATTCCGGACGGGATAATTTCATGGGTCAGATTAATCATATTCAGAAGGTGATGCCTTCTGGGACTGCCTGAAGCCAGGATTACATTCATGGGCCGTGGGTATGTGGTTAATTCATGTCAAATGTAAGGCTTTTTGGATTGAACCTCATTTATTACCAAAAAACGAAGTATTTTCCCGAAAACTCAAAATCACTACGTTCAATCAATCAACACATGGCAAAACGAACAGGAAAGCGTGCGAAAATAAACCGCATACAAGAGCAGCAAACCATGGTATTTGATGCAACCAACTATGTGATTTTTCTGGTTGCTATTATCCTCATTTTGGGGGGATTTCTGGGGATGTACATAGAGAACGAGTTTGAGGGGTGGTTCTCCCTGTATGTTTCCCCTCTCATGATTGTGGGTGGATTTGCGATGGTGGCCTTTGGTATTGTCAAAAAACCGGCTGAAAGCAGCAAGACTGATGCTGCGAGCTGACTCGAAAGAGTATGTCTGATCGCAAAATCAATTATATCGTCATTTTTGCAGTCATTGCACTTTTTGTGCTGGAGGCTAATATAGCGGAACGATTGAATCTTCTGGCTGCGATTCTGATCAGCATGGTCACAGCATATGCGGTTTTCATCGCCAATCTGATTACCATAGATGGTACCCGGGCGGCTATCCTGGTTGGTACAGTGACGCTTGGTTTTGGCGGAACGGAACCCTTTGTGATGCTCGCAGCATTTTTTCTGAGCAGCAATGTAATTGGTCCCATTCTGGGTCGAAGTCAATTCACCCAGCGCTTTATGTCTGAACGCAGAACCGGAGCACAGGTCTGGGCCAACGGTTTCTGGTTTATCATTGCCGTTCTGAGCTGGTTTGTTACCAAAGGCGATATGTTTCTGATTGCTGCTTTCGCCGCACTCGCAACAGCCAATGCCGATACCTGGGCCACCGAGGCAGGAACCCGTATAAATTTCGGCAAAACCCGATCTATATTGGGGTTTAAGGCAGTTCCCAGAGGTACGGACGGCGGCGTCAGTGTGCCGGGGACGCTGGCAGCGGTTGCCGGCGCAGTTTTTATCGGGGCCATAACCCTGTATTTTCCCAAAAACTTTATGTTCCTTTCTGCGGTTAGTATTGCGGCTGCCGGATTTCTGGGAAGTCTGACCGACTCGGTACTGGGTGCCTGGTTTCAGGCAGGAAACCGTACCCTACCGCTATTTTTCGGCACCGGCAAAGACAAGGAAAACAACACTGTCAATTTTGTGGCTACCGGCCTCGGTATGCTTTATGGTCTTATACTCTATAATCTGTTAATCTATGCCCTGGTATAAAAAACTTCACTGGCAAATCATTCTTGGTCTCATCTTCGGGCTTATATGGGGTCTGCTCAGTACACAATTCGGGTTGAATGAATTCACCAACGACTTCGTGCGGCCCTTCGGCACTATTTTTGTCAATTTGCTCAAACTCATTGCTGTGCCGTTGGTACTGGCCTCCCTCATAGTTGGGGTTGCAAACCTCAATGATATCACCAAACTATCCAGAATGGGCGGTCGTACCATCGGCATTTATCTGGTGACCACGATATTTGCCATTACCATAGGATTGGTTGTTGTCAATGTTGTCAGACCCTGGACAGCACTTCCGGATGAAACCAAGCAAACCCTGATGCTCAGCTATGAAGACAACCTTGAGGGAAGGTCGGAATCAGCTGATGCCGTAACTGACCGTAGTCCGTTGCAGCCACTGGTAGATATTGTACCCGAAAACCTGTTTGAAGCGGCCTCCAACAACGGAGCTATGCTGCAGGTTGTGTTTGTGGCCATCATTTTCGGCATTGGAATTATTCAGATTAAAAACGAGAAAAGCGCAGTTCTGGTAAACTTTTTTGATGCCATGAATGATGTTATTATCCGCATTGTGGATGTGATCATGCTGCTGGCACCCTACGGCGTTTTTGCCCTGCTGGCCTCGGTCATTGTAGACCTCGCCGGAGACGACCTGATGCAGGCCCTCAACCTGCTCAAAGCCCTGGGCTGGTACATGCTGGCAGTTATTCTGGGACTTCTGCTGCACGTACTTTTAGTCTATTCAACCCTGTTTAAATTTTTCAGCAGCATGCCCCTGAAGAGCTTCCTGCGAGGGATTCGACCAGCGCTGCTTCTCGGGTTTTCCACCAGCTCCAGTGCAGCCACGCTACCGGTAACTATGGAAAGGGTACAGCAGAATCTGGGCGTTGAAGAAGAAGTTGCCAGTTTCGTACTTCCGGTGGGTGCCACCATCAACATGGACGGAACCAGCCTGTATCAGGCAGTTGCCGCCGTATTTATTGCAGGGGCGGTTGGTATAGATCTGACGGTGTTTCAGCAGATTACTATCGTTTTAACAGCCTTGCTGGCATCCATTGGCGCAGCCGGTGTTCCCGGTGCCGGCATTATAATGCTGGTCATCGTTCTGAAATCCATTGATGTACCCGTTGAAGGAATTGCCCTGATTCTGGGTGTAGACCGGATACTGGATATGTGCCGGACCGCCGTGAATATTGCCGGTGACGCGGCTGTCTCGGTGGCAGTTGCCCATATGGAAGGAAAACTGGGCGATGCACACTATGATGACTAACGGCGCGTTATAGCCGGAATGAAAACATCGACTATACTATTTGCTTGTGTGTTGCTTCTGTCAATGACAGCCGGCGCACCAAAAGACGGCCCTGCGCAGACAGTCGTTGCTGTAAGTGAAACAGGCTCAACCGGCTACGAATACAAGCTGGAAAATGCTATCGATTCATTTTATCAGGCAGACTGGGATACTACCCGCTTGCTGCTCTCAGAGTTACAGCGAAACAACGGCACAGACCTCCGGCTTCATTTTTTTGAAGCGATGATACCCTTCTGGTCCTACTTTTTCGGGGGCAACAATCCCGATGACGCCGACCGTTTTCTCCGCCAGAGTGCCACTGCCATTGAAATGGGAGACCACTTGCTGAAATCTAACCCGCAGGATACGTCCGTTATCCTGCTGATGGGAGGGCTGCACGGCTACCGAAGCCTGGTAGCGGCAAGTGAGCGTAAATACCGCACGGCTATCTCGTCTGGTATTACGGGATATTCCTTTACCAAAGTACTGCTGAAAATGGACGATGACGACCCCAACACCCTGATGGGCCAGGGTGTGTTTGAGTACATGATGGGCTCGGTGCCGCGCGAAGCACGATGGATTACCCGAATCGCAGGAATATCCGGCAGTATGCAGGAAGGATTTGACATTCTGGAACGCGCGGCCGCCAGTTCCGGGTATATCCGCAACGATGCAGCCATGTTCCTGGCATATTTTTATGAACAACAGGGACAACTGGAACAGGCTCACCGGCACCTGAAAAACCTGGCCGACCGCTATCCTGACAATATCATCTTTACCTACAATCTGGCGCGTATCCTGGAAATGCAGGGAAATACCTCGCAGGCAATAACCTTGTATGAGCAGGTTGCCTCAGTCAGACAAACCCCGCTTGCCAACCTCCCGTCAAAATCAGCTGATCGCCTTGACGCGTTGCGGGAGAACCGCTAATTCCGTAATCTGCACCGGTTAACTACATCTGCAGAAAATAATAAAACCGGTATGCGACATCTCGTGTTGTTTTTCATTCTTATCCTGGTGGGTGGTAAGATTCACGCACAAAATTATCCCGATTACGAAATGCGCGGAGCATGGATCACAACCGTAGTGAACCTGGACTGGCCATCCTCGCCTGATCTGAGTCCGGAAGAACAGCGTGAAGAACTGATTCATATCCTGGATCAGCTCAAGGCAGCCGGGAAAAATGCGGTATTTTTTCAGGTGCGAAGCGAGGCCGATGCCATGTTTCCATCGCCCTACGAACCGTGGTCGTACTGGCTAACCGGCGAGCAGGGACGCCCACCTGAACCATTTTACGATCCGCTTCGTTTTGCCATAACAGAAGCCCACAAACGAGGCATGGAGCTGCACGCCTGGCTGAATCCATATCGTGCCCATCGCAACCTCGACCTCTATCCGCATCATGAGTCGCACATTGCCCGGACCCGGCCTGAATGGACTCTCTCCTTTAACGGCGCCTCCGGCACCTATCTCATGCTAAATCCTGCTTTAAATGAGGTCAATCAGTTTATTGTGGATATTGTCTCTGATCTGGTACGTCGTTATGATCTGGATGGAATTCACTTCGACGATTATTTCTATCCGTATTCACCCAAAATAACCGACGAAGATTTGCCGCAGTTTCAGGCAGATCCCAGAGGGATAGAGTCCATAGAAGACTGGCGGCGCGACAATATTAACCGGATGGTAGTCGCCGTAAATGAAGCAATAAAATCTATCGATCCACAAGTCAAATTTGGTGTGAGCCCCTTTGGTATCCGGAAAAATTCCGACGCAGGAACAACCGGAGGGGAAGGGTATCACCTCATCTACGCAGATCCGCTCCAGTGGCTCACCGACCAAAGTATTGACTACATCGCTCCCCAGTTATACTGGCAACGCGATCACGAGGCCGCTCCTTATGAGCCCCTGCTCAACTGGTGGGCCGAAGTATCTGAACAACACCAACGTCATGTGTACATCGGGCTGGCGCCCTACCGTCTTGGTGAACCCTTCAACTGGTCTGTTGAGGAGCTTCTGGCCCAGCTTCAAATCAATCGCAAAGCCCCGTCACCCGTTCACGGCAGCATCTATTTCAGGGCACAGCATGTAATTGCAAACGACCAGGGACTTCGTGATTCACTGGTTACCAACTGGCACAGCAGGCCGGTGTTGGTTCCACCCATGCCCTGGCTTCCGGTCAAAGAAATGGCACCGGTGGAGCAGCTCGATGTGTACCGCAATGAAGAAGGTATTCGACTCTTATGGTCGGGCCATGATGAAACCACACGTTTTGCCATTTTCAGGTACCCCGAGTACACGGACATGGAATCCGTTGTAAACGGGTACCGGCAGGATGCACTCATCGGGATTACCGGGGAAAAAGAGTTTACAGACGAGCAGGCGGGAGCTTCAGCCTGGCTGTATGCCGTACGACCCCTGGGCAGGAACAGCGAGCTGGGCCAGGCCAGGGTTATCCACGTACACTAAGCGATGCAAGTCGGTGACGGGTTCGCCACATCGATCGAAAAAAATCACTGTATCTGGGTACACTGGCCATAATTTGAAGATCTTCTGAAAAGGAGGTCTGTTCATCCAGAAAACGGAACATGGTATCGAACCCGTTTTTGCGAAACAGTGTGGTAAAAATGTCCACCGCGCGATCAGGTTCGTTTTTGATGAGCTGCAGAATGAGCAGATCATAAAACTGATAGCGGATTTCAGAAAGGGATCCGCGGCCGGGTATCACTCCCCGGCTAAGCTCAGCCCCTATGCGCATGCTATCCCGCATGATACGTGAAAAGGCGTAGCCTGTGGATGCTTTAGCATGCCCGCCCGCCAGGCCTATACTGTAAATTGGGTGTTCGGAGGGAGAGGGAACGAAGCCGTCAACCATCGGAATGACACCAAATTCGGTTCGCTTTATGGAGTAGCTGTCCGGTTCCAGCTGAAACTGCGTTGAGAGATACGTCGTGAGCAGGTTACTGTACGTGGCCCGGTTGTCCAGTAGGTCGGGGGTAAAGAAGGTTAGCTCAACCAGTGCTTCCGTTGTGCTGAAGGGCAGCACATAAACAAAGGCGAATCCAAGCGACTGATTAACCCGGAAGTCCATTAAGATGGCTTCATCGGGATCAAAAACAGGCTGCACGGTCTTGATATCCCACCCCTGAAAGTGTTGTTTAAGCGCAATACGTTGCTCACTGTAGAGGTGAGTGTTTGGCGGTGGCCGGTGGCTTTGAAATACCAAATCTGCGTGAGTACTGCCACTGGTGTGATGCAAAACGGCCGTATTTTTGCCGGGTTCAATCTCATTAACCCGCGCTTCAATCAGCCGGGTTTGTGGACGGTTTGAGAGTTTATCAAGTCCGTACTGCTGAAAACGCTCGCTTCGTATGCAGTAGTAGGCATGATGGCTGAGTCTGGAACGTATCGCTTCGCCGTCGGGGCCAATTACTTTCAGACAGTTCCAGGTATGATGAATTAAATCAGGGGACGGTATTACGCGCTTATCCCACAGGCACCATGTTTTGTCGTCTTTCGGCTCGAGGGAGTCGCTGATGAGTGTCAGCGGAATGTCCGGCGGCAGCCGGAGGGCCAGCGACAAGGCTGCGGGCCCCGATCCTGTTATGGCGATGTGCTGTGGATTCAACGTCAGTTGCTGATTGGCAGCCGGGCAGCAAGCATCTCACCGTGATTTTGGGAAATTCCGGCATACCAGGTGTCATCCCACTTCCAGGAGACCACATGCTGACCTGCAACATCTTTGATGTGAACGGAGTCGGGATCGGTACAGGTCCTGACTGCCTGCTCATCGCGATGCAATGCTGCATATTCATCGAGATGATTCATGTCGAACGCAAAAATCACAATCACTTCGCCGGTATCATGCGTAGTGTAAGCGAGTAACGGGGTATGGTATCCGGTTACAAACTCAGCATAGGTGAATCCCGTGAAGGATGCCTGCTTGAGTTCAGGAACGGTCATTTCAATATCCCAAAGCAACTTTATCTGCTGCTGCGCTTCGCTCACATCAGAAGCTGTACGCAATTCCGGAAGGTCGTGCTGGTAGTGCTCGTGAACGTACGTTTCCATGCTGTAACCCGACTCCTGAACAAGTATGGGTTCATCCGGTGTTACCCGCGTGTACTGCATCATAAACAGGAGTGCCGCTATTGCCACTGCTGCAGCGGCCAATGTGATGTAGAGCGAGGGCGTTCTTGCAGTTCGGGGTGTCTGAACGGTTGTACTGGCTGATTCAATAGCCTGCAGGCAGGCAAGCCTGAGGTGGTCCGGAGCTTTTACATGACCGCACGCCGTCTGTAAGCGACGTTTGAGCGCTTCGCGGTTTCGTAGAAATGCGGATGCCTCAGCGTGCTTGCTGATCAGTTCTTTGGCAGCTAGATTTTCTTCCTGCAGCGTTTCGCCATCGGCGTAAGCAGAGAGTAATTCAAAATCTTGGGGAGACAGGCGATGAGTTGACATCAATTGTGGGAGATAAAACGGTAAATCTACTGAAAAATGCTACCTCATCAGTAAATGAAACGGATAAATCGAATGTTAATATTCGAATTTTTATTCAATTTTTCAAAACCGGGCGATGTTCAAATAGTACAGTGCAAAACAGCCGGTACAGGCTACTCTGCAGCTATTCGGGTCCGGGCTTCTCTAAGTTTACGTTCGAGCAGAAGAATGAGCTCTTTCCGATAAAATTGCGAACTTTCTTCTTTTTCAAGATCCTGATTTTTACTCAGAATAGTATCCAAACGTAAGTCAAGTCGTTTGCGTTCCACCGAACCGCTTTGCTCATAGAAATGATTCAGCATATCCGGGGCACGTTTAAAAGCTTTTTCAAAATTGCGGTAGGCTTCCTTTACGGATGCCGGATTCTCACTTAAAACCAAAGCCAGATTGAACTGGGTGATATGGTTGATGCCGGTACGTTTCTGGGCTTCCAGAAGGTCGGATTCGGCCAGTTCATACTCACCGGCGAAATAATGAGCAAGACCTCGCTGGGTCAGATAGTGACCGTTTTCAGGGTCCAGTTCCAGCGCTTGCTCAAATGCCTTGATGGCCTGTTCATACTTACCCGTTTTCTCGAAGGTTGAACCCATCAGGGCATAGGCATCTGCATACTCGCTGTCCTGTTGAATCAGCGCCCGGAGCTCCGCAACGGCTTTATCATCCTGATCGGTTTCATGAAACAGCCGGGCCCGTTCATAGCGCGCATCACTGAAATCGGGATCCAGCTCCAGCGCTTTGTCCAGATCGTACTGCGCATCCTCAAACTGTCGGGTTTCTATACAGACCATCGCCCTGAACTTGTAGGCCGCCTCAAATTCGGGGTTCTTCAGCACAGCCTGTGTGTAATGTGCCTGAGCGTCATCGTACTGCTGAACCTGTTGGGCGTAATACCCCAGTATAAACCAGTCCTCTGCTGACCGGCTTGATTCATCCAGCCGCAAAATTTGTTTGTGGGCCTTCTGTAATAGTGCAACGCCTTTTTTGGAAAGTTCAGCATTTTGCAGGAGGGATGGCAGCAGACGTTCGGTCAATTCGGTCATGGGAGTACGAGGTAAAAATTTGATGGAATAGGGCACTTTCAAGAAACGAAGGCCAAATATACTGTCTTTTCGCATGAAGGTCTATTTCCATTACCATGCAGCGATTCATCAGTGCAGCTGAAAATCAGGATAATTACTGTCAAATTATCGGACCTCAAAAAAATGGAAGCGCTTTTTATTGATGCAGGTCATTTTATGTGAATCCTGCATTCATTAAGTTGAAACAAACCGTAAACAGCCGGCTATTTCACATACATATACCATTGCACTGACTAATCTTTACGATCATGAATACCACTAAAACAGCCGGACTTATTCTGGGTCTGGTTGGTTTCATTCTTCCTTTCTTTCTGTCACTTCCCGGTCTCTCCTATGCCGGACACATCGCCCTTAGTATCTTTTTACTGGCGGCCTTCTTCTGGATGCTCGAGCCCATACCCATACACGGTACCTCTGTGCTTGTTATATTTCTGGGAGTGCTGCTCCTCAGCGGTCAGGGACCTTTATACAAGAATGCGCAAGCCCCGCTTACACAGCTGACATCTCAGTCGGACGGGTTTGAAGTTCCGTCAACGGCAGTCACGGTCACCAATCAGGTCTGGATCCGGGATAATGGCAGCTGGAGGGCAGCTGACGTAGAGGTACAGCCATCCGACAATTCAAATGTAATCATACGGAGTACCGAACTTTCCGAGGGCATGCAGATTGCCAGCGAAACCACCCATCGCAGTGTAAACTACAATCCACGCAGGTATCAGGATTATGTGGGTACCCTGGCCAATCCCATTATTATTCTCTTTTTGGGCGGATTTATGCTGGCTCAGGGAGCGGTTAAGTACAGTTTCGATAAAAACCTGACGCGGTACCTGTTAAAACCCTTCGGGTCCAGACCCGGGGCTATACTCATCGGCCTTATGCTGGTTACAGCAGCACTATCAGCATTTATGAGTAACACCGCCACCACCGCCATGATGATGACCGTAATTATTCCCATCGTGGCGCAAATGGGTCCCGGCGACCGCTTCAAAACCGCGCTTGCATTGAGCATTCCCATCGCAGCCAACATCGGTGGAATTGCTACTCCCATCGGAACCCCGCCTAATGCCATTGTAATCGCAGCATTGCAAAAAGAAGGCATCATGGTTTCCTTTACCGAGTGGATGGCACTGACCTTGCCTCTGGTTTTAATTATACTCGCCATAGCCTGGTTTATGCTGATTAAACTCTTCCCGGCCCAGATCAGCGCTTTCAAAACCGGTTCAGATGTCACGTTTGACCGTTCATCCAAGGCGGTAGTGTTTTATGCAATTTTTATGACCACCGTACTCTTGTGGGTCACCGAAAGCCTGCACGGAATCAGCTCCAACATTGTGGCGCTTTTACCCGTTGCAGGACTTGCACTTACCGAAGTGCTTGAAGTCAAAGATATTCGCAAACTACCCTGGGAGGTGCTGTGGCTGGTTGCAGGTGGCCTTGCCCTGGGACTGTATATGGACCACACCGGACTGGCAACCTACCTGGTGTCGACGATTGACTGGGCTTCCCTGGGCGGTTTTGCAGTAATCGCCATGTTTGCAGCTGTGGCAGTTTTAATGTCGAATTTTCTGTCCAACACCGTTACTGCAACATTATTGATGCCTCTTGCCGTTACTATTGGTATTATGCAGGGTAGCGGACCGATGGATATCGTGGAGCTGGCACTCGTAGTAGGTGTGGGTACCAGTATGGCCATGGCCTTGCCGATTTCTACGCCGCCCAATGCCATAGCCATGTCTACGGGTATGGTAAAAACCCCGGATATGGCCAAAACAGGTGTAATTATCGGAGTAGTCGGTATTACCTTAATGCTGGCCTACGCCATACTTTATTGGCCGCTTTTACTCAATTAAGCAAGGAAAATAATGATGAATACCAATCTTTTTATAATGTGCGTCGAGGATGAAGGTGAAGTTCTTGAAACGGTACTCAGAGATCTGCAAATGTATGAGGACCACTTTCGGATTGAAGCCGCTCAGTCGGTCGATGAAGCCCGGCAGGTGATAGAAGTTCTGCTGAAAGATGGTCTGCGACCAGCGCTTTTTATATGTGATCACAAAATGCCCGGTACCTCGGGTGTCGATTATCTGGTAGAGCTTAGTACGTCACCGCAAATGTCCAAAGCAAAGCGGATGCTGCTCACCGGTCAGGCCGGTCATCAGGATACCATCAAAGCCGTTAACCAGGCGGGGTTGGACTACTATCTGGCGAAACCCTGGAAGCCGGGTGATCTGCAGGATGTAGTCAATAACCTGCTGACGGAGTTTGTAATCCATAATGAGGAGAATCTTCTGGCCTACATGGCAATTCTGGATGGCGAGAAAATCAGCGATGCAATGCGCAACCGGAGTTTGTCTGACACCTGATCCCAGATCATGACTTCACTGTACCGTCAGGCCCGTTTCTTTATCCAGTGGCAGTCGAATCCGACTGCCGCTCTGGATGAGTTCATCCATAAAATCCGGGGAAAAAACCTGTTTAAGCCGGATATATTTGATTCGGTAGAAGGGGAAATACTATTCAGTGAAGGCCAGCGTGCCCGCCATCTTTATATTTTGCTGCGTGGTTGCGTTAAGTTGTATAAAACCGAAGACGGGGTACCGGTGCAGGTGACGGATATTGAGCCCGGCGGAATTTTTGGGGTAATGTCCTTTTTTTCCAACAGACTCACCCTTACCCAGGCCGTAGTGGAGAAGCCCTCAAGGATATTCCGGCTGAACCGTCACGAAGTGGAATTAATCTTAAGTGATGACTCCAGCCTTTCCGTAATGGGAAGGCAGATGCTCACGGCCAACCTGATGGATCGCTACGCTCAGGTAGTAGATCTGAACGTACGCATGAATACGATTAACCATGAGCTGGATCAGGAACATACCAGGCTTATGGAAGCTATGCAGGAGCTGAAAAGTGCCCACAACCGCCTTGTGCATCAGGAGAAAATGGCTACACTCGGCCAGCTTGTTGCCGGCGTTGCCCACGAAATCAATAATCCCGCCGCAGCCCTGGAAAATGCGGTCACCTATATGACCGAATTACTCCCGTCTCTTTTTAGTGAGGAGCAGAAAGGAAAAACAGAACTCGGAAGGATGTTTTTTGGATGGGGCCTGGACTCCGCTAAAATTCAGACTGCCAAAAATCGTGATTTGGAACGCTCGCTGAAGGCGGAGTTTGCTGATTTGAAATCCTCCGAAATCCGCAAACTGGTACTCTTGTCCGATGAGGCAATTGCGCAATGTCGGAAACTCTATCGGAAGGGGAAGATTTCCGAATTACGGACCGGTCTGAATTATATGGAAGCGGGTATGCAGCTCAGGCTTATCCGAATTACCTCCGGAAGAATAGCAGGTCTTGTTCAGAGCCTGAAACGCTATAGCAGACAGGGGTCCAGCCAGGTGGAAAGCATAAATATGTTCGAAGGGCTCTCCGACTCCTTGCATGTTCTCGGGAACCGTCTCAAAGGCATGGAGCTGGATATGCAGGTAGACCCTGAGCTGCCACCCGTTAAAGCTGATCCGGCTGAACTCAATCAAGTCTGGACCAACATCATCGTGAATGCCTGTGATATTCTCAACGACACCGGGAAAATCTACATTCGATCCGAAATAAGCGCCCGCTATGTAACTATTCGTATCGGCGATAACGGGCCGGGGGTTCCCCTGGATCTGCGCGAAAAAATCTTCAAACCCAGCTTTACCACACGCAATAGCAGCGGGAATTACGGGCTGGGTCTGGGCTTATCTATTTCGAGGGAGTTGGTAATGAAACACGGCGGTACCCTGGAAGTGGGGGAGAGCACCCTGGGTGGCGCAGAATTTGCCGTGACCCTGCCCCGCTATGAGCTGACATCCAACAGGATACTGGCCGAGCTCGGTGTTCATTAGGTCACTGTCCGGCCGGAAGCGCAGCCATATTTTCCAGCCTTTCTCCGGATGTCACAGACAGGTACCTCAGCAACGGACCGGCGGTATCTGGTCAACTATCGCCAGCCGAAATAAAAAACGTCAGACAGCTATGGGCTGCCCGACGTTACACAACACGACACAAAATCAAAAAATCCGTTCCTGCTATACAAAATTTTAAAAAAAACAGGAGAACTCACTTGGCGTTGAGTCCTCCCGTTTAATACTCTCAAGAAGAATAGCTATGCCGTTTATCCAGGAACACGAAGTAAAAGATCAGTTTATTTGCTGTTTGCGCGGTCTGCCTGTGACAGACGGAATGTAATGGGCAACGTGTACCGTACCTTGACGGGTTGCCCGCGCTGCATACCCGGAGTAAATCGGGCGTCTTTGACCGCCTCGATAGCAGCTTCATCGCATCCGCCGCCAATTCCGCGCACTACGGTAGGGTTATGCACCCTGCCTTCTTCGTCAATCACAAACTGGACCATTACGCGGCCTTCAATGCCGGCCAGCCTGGCAATTTCAGGATAGACGATGGAGCTCTGGAGCTGGGCCAGTCCGCCGATGAGTTCGGGCATTCTTTCAACCACTACAAAGATTTCCGGCTCTTCTTCTTCATCACCGTCAGCCATAGGTGCAGGGGGTGGCGGTAAATCCAGCGGACCGTCCAGGTCCAGCTCAAATCCTAAATCAAGTATATCATCTTCCACAATGGCGTCATTGGGTACCTCTACGGGTACGGGTGGCCGTGGTGGGGGCGGAGGCGTTTCAACCTGTTCGGTTTGAATGATTTCCTCAATTTCCACGACGTCCTGTTCGGCGGCTGTAAAAGTGGCTTCACGTTGAACATCAAAATTGATGCGAAACATGGCTATGAAGATCAATAAGGTAGTTATTGTTCCAAATTTAATGTACAATGGATGGTACCTGTGTACATCGGCATGCGGCTTTTTTAAACGAATGAGGTTCATATTTTCCTCCTGGATTTATATCTGTTCTGCCATCATCAGGCTGTTATAAAGATGCGGTCATTTTGGCCGAGTTGCCTTACACGGTTTGACCGCCTTTTTACATTTTTTGCTGTATTCGCTGTTCTGTTAAGAAAAGCGCTTTATTGTACGCCGCAGGCCGGATTACGTTGCACAATATTTGTTTGAAATCCCTTTCAGAAATAATCAATAGCGGGCTTCAATTTTTTTTTGATTATGTTAGATATATGTGTGAGACAGGTGCATTCCAGTCTCCCATAATGCCTGCTTCCTGCCGGTTTTACCGTGATTTCTGCTGAATTGACAGCATGCCAGGCAATTCCTTGCTCACTATTGAATACATTTCCACCGTGCCACAGTTTTCACATCTACATTGCCACACCCAATACAGTCTGCTTGACGGCGCCGCAGTTATTGATAAACTCATCGACAAAGCCTGCAGCTGCAATATGCCGGCTATATCCATTACCGATCACGGCAATATGTTCGGTGTACCGTCTTTTGTCAACGAAGCCGGGAAAAAAGGCATTAAGCCCGTAATCGGCTGTGAGTTTTACGTGACACCCACCCGAATGGCCGATCGGGAAAATAAAGAACGCTACCACCAGGTACTCCTGGCCAAAAACAGCACGGGCTACAAGAACCTGGTCAAACTCACTTCGTTGGGGTATATCGAGGGACTGTATTATAAACCCCGCATCGATAAAACGGTACTTCAGGAGCACAGTGAAGGACTCATTGCTACTACCTGCTGTCTGGCCAGTGAGGTCAATCAGACCATTTTGCGTCACGGCGAGGCAGAGGCAAAAAAAGTATTTGAATGGTATCTGGATGTCTTTGGCGATGATTACTATATCGAGTTGCAACGCCACGGGCTGCGCGATCAGGAAATATGCAACGAGGTACTCATCCGCTGGTCGCGTGAGTACAACGTCAAAATGATTGCTACCAACGATTCCCACTACGTTGACCGGCAAGATTCCGAAGCCCATGATATTCTGCTTGCCCTTCAAACCAATGCGGATATCCACGACCCAAAGCGGTTTCGGTTTACCGATGACAACAATCAGCTCAGCAGTGAATTTTATTTGAAGTCGCCGGAGGAAATGGCGGCCCTGTTTCAGGATGTCCCGGAAGCCCTGGACAACACCAATGAGATTGTCGACAAGACCGAGGATATTAAACTATCATCGGAATTGCTCCTGCCGCATTATCAGGTGCCCGAGGGGTTTGTCACCATGGATGACTACCTCAGAGAGCTCACCTATCAGGGTGCACAGAAAAAATACAAGGAACTCACCTCGGAAGTGACCGAGCGCATCGAAATGGAACTGGCCATCATCAAGAAAATGGGGTTTGCCGGATACTTTCTGATTGTGCAGGGTTTCACCACGGAAGCACGGAACCGTGGTGTTTTTGTTGGTCCGGGCAGGGGGTCGGCAGCCGGAAGTGTTGTGGCTTACTGCATCGGGATTATTAACATTGATCCGCTTCGTTACGGGCTGCTGTTTGAGCGTTTTCTGAATCCGGAACGTATCTCCCCACCGGATATCGACATCGATTTTGACGATGCAGGCAGACAGGCTGTGATCGATTATGTTGTAGAGAAATATGGTCGTGATAACGTGGCCCAGATTGTTACTTACGGTACGATGAAAGCCAAAACAGCAATCCGGGATGTGGGACGGGTTTTGGGTGTGCCGCTGGCCGAGGTGAATCGCATCGCGAAATTATTCCCGGAGAAGCCGGGTGTTGACACCTTCAAACATGTGCTGAATCCGGAGAGAAATCCTGAAACCTACCAGGACATCGCGAAATTATTTGATGCCGAGGATCAGGGGGTACGGAAAATGATGCAGTTTGCGCGTACGCTGGAGGGATGCGCGCGGCAGACCGGTATTCACGCTGCCGGGGTCATTATTGCCCCCGGTAATGTACATGATTATGTTCCCGTGGCTCTTTCAAAGGAAAAAGACGTAATCACCCAGTATGATGGCCCGAATGCAGAATACTGCGGCTTGCTCAAAATGGACTTCCTCGGGTTAAAAACACTTTCCATTCTGAAAACAGCCATCCAGTATGTCCGGGAAAATCATGACAAGGAGTACAACCTGGATGATATTCCCCTGGATGATACCAAAACGTACGCTTTGTACCAGCGTGGCGATACCGTAGGCACGTTTCAGTTTGAGTCTGATGGCATGCGCAAGTACCTGAAAGAACTCAAGCCAACCGTCATGGACGACCTTATAGCCATGAATGCGCTGTATCGACCAGGTCCTATGCAGTTTATACCCCAATACATTGAGTGTAAACATGGCAGGCGCGAGGTTGAATACCCGCATGAAGACCTGCGAGTCATTCTGGAGCCGACTTACGGTATCATGGTTTACCAGGAACAGATTATGCAGGTAGCCAGGGCTATGGGCGGATACAGTCTGGGTGAAGCCGATATTCTTCGCCGGGCTATGGGTAAAAAGAAAGTGGAAGAAATGGAGAAGCAAAAAGCTATCTTCATGGATCGGGCGGTCAACGAGAAGGGATACGATAAAAAAATTGCCGGGGATGTCTTCGAAAAAATGGCATTTTTTGCCGGTTATGGGTTCAATAAGTCGCACTCGGCCGCCTACTCTGTAGTAGCCTATCATACGGCCTATTTCAAGGCCAACTACCCGGCCGAGTATATGGCTGCCGTACTTACCCACAACATGGGAGATATCAAAAAAGTATCGTCCTTCATCGAAGAATGTCAGCACATCGGAATACCTGTTGATGCACCCAATATCAATACCGGCAAGGGGCAGTTTGTGGTGGTTGAAGGCCGAATTCAATACGGGATGGAAGCCATCAAGGGGGTGGGCGGCAACGCCATTGCAGCCATTGTAGATGAACGTACAGCCAACGGAGAGTTTTCTTCCATTATGGATATGGCTGCCAGGATTGATCTGAAAAACTGTAATAAAAAAACCATCGAAAGTCTCATACAGGCAGGTGCTTTTGACACCCTGCACGCCAATCGAAATCAGCTGCTGGAATCTCTGGATGATATTGTGTTATACGGTCAGCGAAAGCAGCAGGAGGAAGCTCAAAACCAGATATCCCTTTTTGCTGAGGCTTCCGGTGGAAGCGATCTGGCTGAACCACGACTCAGAGAAGCCCCGATGTGGACCAGTATGGAGCGGCTGAAACGCGAGCGCGAGTACATCGGATTTTATCTGAGTGGCCACCCGCTGGACCGGTTTAACGATGATACCCGGCTTTTTTGTACCCATCAGCTCGGCGACAGCCTGGCGGCTGCCCCCGAGCGGGCTAACGTGACGGTGGCGGGTATCATTACCGTTGCCAGACATACACGCGATAAGAAAGGCAGGCCAATTGCCTTCGTCACCATAGAAGATGAGGCTGGAACTGCCGAACTGCTGATGTTCTCGGAAGCCTATGACAAGTTTATGAATCTCATTATGGTTGATAACCTGGTAGTGGTTGACGGGACAGCCGACAATGCTAGTGGTCAGCCTAAAATTATTGTCCGGAATATGGACCGGCTTGAGAACCTGCGTGAAAAAAACCAGGGCAAAATTCGTTTACGCCTCCGTATGTTTACAGACAGCCTGCAGACCGATCAACTGCGCGAACTGGGTAATCTGTTCAGCAGCCACAAAGGGCTCACACCCGTTGCTATCGATGTGTATTCAAGTGCTCCGGCGCCGCTTCGGATGAACGTTCGAAAGTTCGTGGTGGACCCTTCAGACGCACTGATGAAGCAGGTTCGCAGTATTCTGGGCAACGAAAATGTTCTATTTGAGAAAATGGACGGTAACCGGTAGCCATTTTGCAGGCTTTTGCTGATTTTTCAAAAAATAAACTGTATATTTGTTGTCGAAACATGTAAATACAACCTCTACGTTAAACAATACTATTATGTCTAAACCAGTTGCTGTAACCGACGCCACTTTTGATGATGAAGTACTCAAATCAGATAAACCTGTTTTGGTAGATTTCTGGGCTGAGTGGTGTGGTCCATGCCGTATGATCGGCCCCATCGTTGAAGAGATGGCCGGTGAGTACGACGGAAAAGCTAAAATTGCCAAAGTGGATGTAGACTCCAACCCGCAGATTTCCATGAAATTCGGAATCCGCAGCATCCCAACCCTCCTGATTTTCAAAAATGGTGAAGTTGTTGATCAGGTAATCGGTGCTGTTCCCAAAACACACCTGAAAAAACACCTTGACGCTCAACTCTGAGTCTCCGAACATTCAAAAAAAAGCCCGCCGGTACTAACCTGCGGGCTTTTTTTTTGCTTATCAATAATTGTGCCAACAATACTCCTATTCTGGCAGGCTATATAAAATTTTGCCTGAAATTGTGTATCATTCATTAAATAGATATTCGTTCTTATGTTTCAGGTACAGCAAACACTTATTTCGGACGACATCGCCCACGCCCGATTTGCATGCCATCTTACAGCATGTAAAGGAGCGTGCTGTGTGGTAGGAGAGGCAGGTGCACCAGTTGAAAGAGATGAAGTTGCGGTCTTGAACAGGGCATGGCGGCTTCTCAAAGACGAACTCAGAGAAGAGGCACGTGCTACCGTGGCGCTCAAAGGACTGATTCGCGCCAAACAAAACACTATGGAACTTACCTGCGTGGGTGATGCAGAATGTGTTTTTGTGCGTTACGATGCTGCAGGAATTGCCAAATGTGCTATTCAGCAAGCGTACTACGAAGGGCGTTTCGACTGGGAAAAACCGTTAAGCTGCCACCTTTTCCCTATTCGTATCGTCAGCATCGGCGGGTATGATTATCTGAATTTTGAATTTGTACCGGAGCTTTGCTCTCCGGCCGTATCGCACGGGCGGGCTGCCAATCAGTACCTCGCCGAGTATCTGGACGTGCCCCTGAAACGAAAATACGGTTCAGCCTGGTATGAGGAGTTTCTGGCAGCCTGCCAGTACATCCGTACCCTAGAAACCAGTCCCGGTATATGATCAATACAGGCCAATATCTGGGCCAGCGGCAGTCACTGCAGCAACGGCTCTCTCCCCAGCAGATTCAGTACATAAAACTGCTGCAGCTGCCCACACTTTCTATTGAAATGCGGGTTAAAGAAGAGCTCGAGCAAAATCCATTACTTGAAGAGTTCAGCGACGATATAGCCGCTATCCAGGAAGAACGTGATCGCGATGACGACCAATCTGATGTGACAGAATCTACCGATGAACACACCGATATAGACTGGGATAGCTTCATGGCCAACAGCGACTATGAAGGCAAGATGTATAACCCCGCGAATGCCGAAGAGTGGGTCGAAATCCCCAAACCCTACCATGAAAATTTGCTGGAAGACCTCGAACGGCAGGTCGGTCTGCTGGATCTGACGGATAAAGAGCTCCTGATTGCGGAACAAATTCTGGGTTCTGTTGAAGAAGACGGTTACTTGCGAAGAGACCTGAACGCCATCGTTGACAGCATCATCTTCAATACCGGTGATTTTATTGAACTGTATGAAGCCGAACAGGTCCTGAAAAAAATTCAACGACTTGATCCCCCCGGAATTGCCGCCCGGAATTTGCAGGAATGTCTGAAAATACAGCTCGAACAACAGCCAGCATCTGAGCCCGGCCGCAATCATGCATTACGAATCATCAGCGAAGAGTGGGAGTTATTCGAAAAAAAACACTTTGACCGTGTTCAGAAACGCCTGAACCTTAGTGACGATCAGCTTCGTGAGGCCTATGAATGCATTCAAAAACTTGATCCTAAGCCCGGAGGCAGTACCGACACGGAGGAGGTGCAAAGCTACGTTGTTCCCGATTTTACGGTAACCTACCAACCCGATGACAGCAAGGGCGAAGACGGCGGGGATTTTGTGATACAATTACATCGAAAAAACAGACCTGCCCTGCGAATTTCAAAAGCGTATAAGGCCATGTGGGATGAGCTCCAGCAGAAATCGGCCGGCAGTCCCGGTGATCGGGAAACCAAGGCTTTTATTAAAACAAAGATGGAAGCTGCGCGCGCGTTTATGGAAGCCATTCATCAGCGCTCCCATACCCTGATGAATGTGATGAAAACCATTGTATCTCTGCAGGAAAAGTTCTTCCGATTTGGCACTACCCTCAGGCCAATGATACTCAAAGACATAGCCGATCGCATAGGTATGGATATTTCTACGGTTTCACGGGTCGTAAACGGGAAATATGTGCAAACGGAGTTCGGAGTTTACGAACTGAAATACTTTTTCAATGAAGGTATTGAAACGGATGACGGTGAAACGGCATCAAATCGCGATGTGAAAAATCATATTGCACGCCTTATAGGCGATGAAGATAAAAACAAGCCTCTCAGTGATGATGCAATTGCTGCGATGCTGAATAAAATGGGTTATAAAGTGGCCCGCAGAACCGTCTCCAAATACAGAGAGCAACTAGGCATGCCGGTCGCCCGGTTGAGAAAGACCCTCTAATTTAGTGACTGTAGCCGGCGGCTATGGATTGTGTCTATTTCAGCAGATCTAACAAAAGTAAGAGCATATCTGCAGACGGAGTGAAAAATAAAATCCATAGCAGAACACTGGTCAGTACCACCATATAAAGAACAGGTCCGGCCAGTGTAAAGCGTGCCTGATGCTGGGTCAGAAATCCTCTGATGTCAAGGCTGCACAATGGCATACACAGGAAAACGCTGAACAATCCTGCCATCCCAACTAAAAGTGAAAGTACACCGGAGACTTCGTTTAGTTGAAAAATTGCCAGCGCGGTTGCAAAAGGTACAATGATATGCATAGGGTACAGTACAATCTGGGTAGCCTGGCTCATCGATACATTTCGGGCGCCAGCGGCAGTCAGCCACAATATCGTTGCGGTTATCACAGTTAGTGTGGCAAGCGCTCCCACGATAAAAGTTGCCGCAGTACTCTGCAAATACCCGAAAAACGCCGGACCATGAACGTCCATGAGTTTACCGACCAGCCAGATGTCCAACTGCTCATGTAACGTAACGGCAAAAAGTCCGCCAAAAAGACCGGTTACCAGAAACCCTGCCAATACTTCGCTTTCAGGCTTTAAACGACGGTTCATGACGTCGTTAACGTAGAAGTTATGCGTAAAGAAGTAGCGGGTGACCGACCTGTGATAGGCTCCGTTAGCAAAGAAGAAGAGTCCCAGAACAAGCCAGCTTCCCAGAAGAAGAATGCCTGTCAGCTCATTGGATGCTGAGTACGTTGACGGGCTGGTACCAATGGCAAAAACAGGCGTATCTGCTGTGGTGTATTCCTGTAATAACGGCCAAATCTGAGGATCGTGTTCTGATAGATGTTCCAGCAAACTCAAAGGAATAATTATATTCTGGTTGTTGGCTATGGCCTGATCGAGTACATAACGCAGCTTGTAAGCCGGATCCGATTGTACAAACTCCGGAAGCAGGAATACATGCTTGTAACCGGAACTACGCTGCAGGTCATGGTAGTCAGCCAGGCTGACTATTTCTGTCATACTCAAACCCTCAAATGCTGCTGCGCTCTCAGGCGTAGTTAAAATTGCTGCGTCAGCTTCAGTTAGATTTCGGAGCTCTGGAAGGGACTCATCAAAAAAGGCAATTAAATCCGAGGTTTTTTGTGGATGTGAACCAAGTATGTAGCTTTCAACCGATAATTCGGTACGGCGGTAATAAAAAATTGGATCCAGCAGGGCATTGCTGAGCGAATCTGGATGATGTCTCAGGTCATAGGAGCGGGTAAAAGTTAAACCTGATGCTACCCATACGGGTTTTTTGCTCATCAACAAACTGGATATCATCTGCGGGTTCTGAATACCATCAATTAGAAAAAACGATGCAGGTAATGATTCAACGGCGGTTTGCTGGTCGAGGTAGATGCCGATGCGCAATGCCTGGGCCTGAAGAACACCGGGTACAAGCACAAAGAATAAAAGCAGCCGGGCTAAGAGCATCATGCGGTAGAACCGGTTCAGGCTGAAGTTCTGACGTCTATTTGCCGGGTTTCCTTATAGGTTGTCAGCACGATATTCGATCGTGTTTTTTTAACCCCGTCCCAGGATTGCAGGCGGGAGAGCAGTTTTTCCAGGGTGACGGTATTTTGTGTACGGATTTTCAGCACATGGGATCCATCCCCGGTAATGGAATGGCATTCAAGCACTTCCGGTTCCAGTACTACCCGTTCAACGAAAGCTGGGTAATTTGCGGAGCCGTCTACTTCAACGAAGATAAAGCCCGTTATATCGAGGTTGAATTTCTTGGCGTTAAGTACAGCATGGTACCCCTCAATCAGATTTTTCTCTTCCAGTTTACGCATGCGTTCGGATACCGAGGGTACTGAAAGACCGACAATCTCCGCGAGCTTGTTACGCTGGGCTCTGCCGTTTTCCTGCAGATGATTTAAAATCAAGATATCGGTTTCGTCCAGGTGGTACTGCATAACTGAAAATTTAAAACCTTAAGATTTATTGAAAAATACCTTAATAAATTAGGTAATTATTCACACATATAAAACGATGTCTGTGAAAAATGATGTAATTAAAAAAGAAAAGCCCGGACGGGTTAACCGCCGGGCTTTTCTTAGTTTTCAGGGGGGCGTTTTACTACCGTTGCTGAACCGGAACCCAGGGCAGGTTCTTCTCACCCAGATATAGCTGACGGGGACGTACAAGGCGGTTGGTCTGCATTTGCTCAATGTAGTGTGCAGTCCAACCTGAGATACGGGCCATTGCAAAAATAGTGGTGTACAGATCGGGCAGGATTCCCATGGAGTAATACACCGTGGCCGAGAAGAAATCCACATTAGGATCAATATTCTTTTCTTCTTTCATCACGGTAAGAATGGTTTCAGACCATTCATACAGGTATTCCATATCCACTTCCTTAGCCAGATCTTTGGCCATAACACGCAGTAGCTTAGCCCGTGGGTCAAATGTCTTATAGACCCGGTGTCCGAATCCCATGATTTTTTCTTTACGCTCAAGTTTGCCCTTGACGAAGGCACGGATGTCAGTGTCTTTGTCGAGACCACGGAGCATATTCATAACGGCCGTGTTGGCACCGCCGTGAAGCGGACCCTTGAGCGACCCGATTGCACCGGTAACCGCAGAATGCATATCAGCAAGGGTCGAAGCAATAGCTCGAGTGGCGAATGTGGAGGCATTCATCCCATGCTCAGCATGAGTGACCAGCAAAAGATCCATAACACGCTCGGCTTTAGGACCGGGTTCTTCTCCGTTAATCATGTACAGAAAATTGAACGCCGTACTGCCTTTGGTGCCGGGCTTGACTATTTCTTGTCCGTTACGCGACCGGTCAAAAGCGGCAATGATGGTAGGCATCTTGGCAGTCAGGCGTATAGCCTTGCGCATATTGGCTTCCGGGTTGTTCTCCATGGCGTCCGGATCAGAATCAGCCAGCATGGAAACCGCCGTTCTGAGTACAGACATAGGTTCAGCCGATTTATCCGTACTTTCAATGTATGCATAAACGGTCTGGGGGAGATCGCGCTCCTCAACCAATTGATTGTGCAAGGTATCCAGCTCTTCCTTGTTGGGTAAGCGCTCATGCCAGAGTAAAAAGCACACTTCTTCGAATGTAGCATTCTCTGCCAGCGCTTCAATATTGTAGCCGGCATAAATCAATTCCCCTTTTGCTCCGTCAATAAAACTTTTTCGGGAAGAGAACGCCACAATGCCCTCGAGTCCCTTGTCAAGAAAAGGGTACTGATTGGCTTCCTGCCCGGTTGTCTGATTGGTCATTGTTGGCTCCATGGTTGTAATGATTTCTGTTCGTAAAAGGTTAGAAGGGCTTGCTCTTCAGGCTAACCCCGTAATAAATAATAGTCTGTAGTTATCGGCAGAAAGTTACCAAAAATGTAAGTCTCTACCGAATTGCCCCAGCTGAAATTACACAAGATTACGATTGTCTTCGGTGACTTAGGTTACATTCCGGCACGGAAAAGCGATTTTCCATGGGAAGCGTTCCCGGCGGTCTGCAAGCCTGTGGTCTCAGTAATGCCAGCTGTGTGAAGTAACCTTTCGGCACTCGCCGGTCCGGCAAGCCTGTGGTCTCGGTCCTGCGGCGGGCGGGACTGAAACCGCGTCAGGGGAAAGACGGACAGAGCAGATAATGAAACCGCGCGTCTGCGGGCTTATGTACCCTCCAGCTTTTTCGCCTCATCCCAAAGACGATCCATTTCTTCCAGCGAAACCTGATCCGGTGTTTTTCCCTGCCGGGCCAGAACCTCTTCGATGTAGGCAAATCTTCTGTGAAACTTTTGGTTGGTCAACCGGAGGCTGTCTTCAGCGTTGAGCTTGAGCAGTCTGCCTACATTGACCATGGAAAAAAGTACATCCCCGTATTCATCGGCCATTTTTTCGGGTATACCGCTGTCGAGGTGCTCCTGGAATTCAGCCAGCTCCTCCTGCAATTTTTCCCATGCCGGCTGCCAGGATTTCCAGTCGAATCCAACTCCGCCGGCTTTTTCCTGCATTCGCTGGGCCCGAAGCAGGGCGGGCAATGTTGCAGGAACACCGTTCAGAACGGATTTACGGCCCTGCTGCTCACCCAGTTTTATGGTTTCCCAATTCTTCAGAACCGTATCCTCGCCATCCACCTTCGTTTCGCCGAAAACATGTGGATGTCTGCGGATGAGCTTGGCCTGAATGCCGTGAATTACTTCACTGATGGTGAATCGACCTGCTTCCCGCCCCATCTCAGCGTGAAAAACTACATGCAGCAGCATATCTCCCAATTCTTTGCATAAATCCTGATAGTCTTGCTTGTCGATGGCATCTATGGCCTCGTACACTTCTTCAACCATCAGATCCTTGATGCTTTCGTGAGTCTGCCTGCGGTCCCACGGACACTCTTTTCGCAGGATTTCCATGATCCGGACCAGATCCTCGAAGTTTTCACTGGGTTTGATATCGGCGTAAGGGTTTGGAGTACTCATAGATGCTGCTTTTTCAGGTTTTCAGATACGCTGAAAGGTACGGGTTTCGCTCAGGAATATCGTCTCTACTTGAAATATCCGACACATTTGGAAACCATTATGTGTATTTTAGTTGTTTAAACATTTATGAAATTATTTAATCCCCCGCAGGGCCAGCCCGTTGAGCGACCCGGACTCATCCTATTCGCGCTCTGGCTGCTGATTTTCTCGGCAAGCAGCCAGATTATCATCATTGCACCCATCCTGCCGGTAATCGGCATCCAGTTGAACATGCCGGAGGCACTGCAGGGTGTTTTGGTGACCTCCTACGCAGTAATGGTGGGTATTTTCGCGCTCATAATAGGTCCGATATCCGATAAAATAGGTCGCAGAAGGGTACTTTTAATCGGGACACTGTCCATGGCCATTGCACTCAGCCTGCACGGGCTTGCACAAACCTGGCAACAGTTGCTTTTTATGCGTGCACTTGCCGGTGTAGCGGGAGGACTGCTCAGCGGATCGGCCGTTTCCTACGTTGGCGACTATTTCCCGGTTGAGCGCAGGGGGTGGGCAACCGGATGGATTATGAGCGGCGCGGCTACCGGCCAGATTGTGGGGATCCCGCTGGGAACCGTAATGGCCGAGTTTTTCGGATTCAGAATACCCTTTCTCATGTTCGGACTTACTATGTTTGCCACCTGGTTTTTGGTAGCACGTTACGTTCCGCAACCGCCTGTTCGACTCAACCGCATGCCGATTACCGTCTCTGGCAGTATCCGCGCCTATGTGCAGCTCCTTAAACGCCCTAAAATCCTGGCTGCAACCGGTTCGTTTTTTCTCATGTTCATCAGTGTGGGACTGTTTATCGTGTATTTCCCGACCTGGCTGCAGCATTCATTTGACGTTAACGGTACCTATATTGCATCCCTGTTTCTGGTTGGAGGAGTCGCCAATGTAATTTTAGGTCCACGGGCCGGAGCCCTCTCAGACAAGATAGGTCGAAAAGCTCTGGTCATGATTTCCTGCCTGATTACCTCCCTGGTTTTTGCCGCAACCACCTTCGCTATCGTGGCCCCCTGGATTGGTTATCCCTTCATTTTTATTGTAATGAGTCTGGTTGCCATGCGCGTTAGCCCGTTTCAGGCGCTGCTTACCGAGCTGGTTACCGATGAGAAACGCGGATCCCTGCTGAGCCTGAACGCAGCGCTGGGACAGGCAGGTCTGGGGCTGGGCGGGGCCGTGGCCGGCGTGCTTTACACCATCCAGGGCTATGCCAGCAATACCATTTTATCCGGTATCACTATCCTGGTCACCGGACTCATCATCTGGCGCTATGTCCCTGAATCAGCTCATTTTCGAAAACAAAAAGTTCTTCAACGTCAAAAATTGCGTAAAGATAGTATTTTAGGGGAATGAACGATGTTTTGGCCGAAAAACTTTCGAATCTGCCGGTAAATCCCGGTGTCTATCTGTATAAAGACGCCAGGGGACAGGTAATTTACGTAGGTAAGGCCAAACGACTTCGCAACAGGGTCAAGTCATATTTTCAGGATACCCGAAACCATTCCGGCAAAACACTTGCACTGGTTCGGAAAATCCATGATCTCGAGCTTTACGTGACAGATACCGAGGCTGAAGCTCTGATCCTTGAAAACAACCTGATTAAAAAATTCAGGCCCCGTTACAATATTTCCTACCGTGATGATAAGTCGCTGCCCTATATCTGTGTCACATCCGGGGAGCGTCCGCGTGTTTTTCCTACCCGAACTGTAATCAAAGATGGAAGCCGTTATTTTGGACCGTATGATCACGTCGGAAAAATGCGCAACATGCTGGAGGTCATCCGCAAAACCTTCGGACTCTGCACCTGTGCCGTTTCCATCCGAACCATAGACCGATCCCGGGGCCTTCCCAAATGGCATTCCTGTTTTGAGGAATATGTAAGTACCTGCTCGGCCGAACTTCCGCAAGATCAGTACACCGATGTGATGCACAATGTAGTCCGCCTGCTTAACGGGAAGTCGGATGCGTTGATCCGTGAACTGCGTGAAGCTATGAATCTGGCATCTGCAGACCTTCAGTTTGAACACGCCGCCCGGCTTCGCGACGGTATCGCAGCGCTGGAGAAGTACAGCGAGAAGATGAAAGTAGTGACCGCCGAAATTGTAGACAGAGACATTTTTGCTCTGGAAGTAGATCCGGACGAGGGGGTTGCCTGCGGCGTCATGTTCCGGATCCGGGATGGACGCCTCTTAGGTCGACTCCACAAGTTTCTGTATGATATTGACGCCCGTGAACCCTCGGAAATGCTGCAGGCATTTGTGGAGGATTACTACACCGGTGAACTGGGGGCAATTATTCCCGATGAGGTCCACCTGAGTCATGATCTGGTTGACGACGAACCTCTGGCTGCGTATCTGTGGCAGGAACATGGCCGTAAAGTGCCGTTAATCACTCCGCGGATTGGTGAAAAAGCCCAGATGATTCGCATGGCACAATCCAATGCCCGCCTGCTCATCGGCGAACTGGCCCTTCAGCGCAAAAAAGCCGAGCAGGACCGCATCCCGCACAGTGTGAAAAATCTGCAGCAGGAACTGCGACTGGATGCCCCGCCCCGTCGGATAGAGTGCTTTGACAACAGCAACCTTCAGGGCACCGATCCGGTAGCATCCATGGTGGTTTTTGTGGATGGAGCTCCGCGCAAAAATGATTACAAGCGATTTAAAATTAAAACGGTTGTTGGTCCGGACGATTTTGCCTCAATGCGTGAGGTGCTCACCCGTCGGTACGCCCGACTTAAACGCGAAGGCGGGCATTTGCCGGATCTCATTGTAGTAGACGGTGGCAAAGGACAGCTTTCCAGCGGGGTTGAAGCATTGAAAGACGCCGGAATTTTTGGCGATGTTCCCATCATTGGATTAGCCAAGCGCCTGGAAGAAGTGTTTGTACCTTACCGTTCAGATGCGTACATGCTGCCCAAGACCTCAAGCGGACTCAAACTGCTGCAGCGTGTTCGCGACGAGGCGCATCGTTTCGCCATAACTTTTCACCGCGACTTACGCAGCAAACGCACATTTTCTTCAACACTCACCGATATCCCGGGAATCGGGAAAAAAAGCGCTCAAAAACTGCTTCGTGAGTTCGGTTCGGTTAAACGTGTAAGCGAGGCCAGCCTCGAAGAACTCACTGCATTTACCGGCAAACAAACCGGAAACCGGATTTACAATTACTTTCACCGCGATGAAGACCCGCTACAAATTGAATACGATGACGAATGAACCGGGCCGAAAATATCCGCGGGAACAACAGTGTTGTGCACGGGTAAGATGCTACATTGACTGGTTGCAGCAGTAATTTCAGGTGTATAATTGCCGTAGGTCACACCAATTTAACATGCTGAAACCTTTATTTTACAGCATGATAAAGCTGCTAACATTAAGATGTTATTGAGATGTGAGCCAACAAGTAGTACACTGTACAAGCAATAAGGCAATTCCTTTCACGTTTATGCAAAAACGCTATGAATACCAACATGATGTCAGCTGCCGGATATACACAAACTGATGATGACCAATTGGTCCGAATGTTCCGCAAGAACAACGACCAGCTTGCGTTCAAAACGCTGCTTGAGCGGCATCAGTCCAAGATATACTCCTATATATACAGTATGGTAGGCAGCGGCGATGTGGCCAATGACATATTTCAGGATACCTTTACCAAGGTCATCACCAAAATGGATGATACCTACAATGAGCAGGGTAAATGGATTGCCTGGGTTATGCGGATCGCCCACAATGCCACCATTGATTATCTGAGAAAACAAAAGCGTTTTGTGGACGTTAATGCTAAAGACGATCCGGATTACGACTTCTATGAGCGAATTCCCGATACCGAACTCTCCGCGCAGGAGGGTATGGAGCAGGGCGAATCGCACAAAAGTCTCATGAAACATGTGGCAGCACTGCCGCCGGAGCAACGGGAAGTGGTCATGTTGCGTCATTACTACGAAATGTCATTCAAGGAAATTGCCGATTTAACCGGTGTTTCCATCAATACGGCACTCGGCAGAATGCGCTACGCATTGATCAATCTCAGGAAAATGTTTGAACAGGAAAATGCCAATGAAATCAACGCTACCGAATAAAGACGAACTGACTATCCGTTTCGTGATGGGTGAAATCGATCCATCCGAACAGGTCTTGATGCAAAAAGCTCTGACCGAGGATGAAAACCTGCTTATTGAAGTAGAAGCACTCAGGCAGACCTATGCGCGGTGTACACGGAAATTACCGGATATGAATCCTCCGGCTGAAGTACAGCAGGCCATACTTGAAAAAGTTGCGGTGCAGGCAGAAAAAGCTGCACAAAAAGCACCGGTTCGCTATCTGACTTTCCGCCGGCTCAGTTACGCCGCCGCCGCTACCGTGGTACTGAGTGCCGGACTGGGATGGAATTACATAAACAATGATTCAGCCACTATACCGGCCGACGGAAGCGTGCAAACGGCAATTCCTGCTGACATCGAACCTGTAATGAATACCCCGTGGATAGATAACAGGGATATTTTGCATATCAACACCGCAGGGGCAGGTAATCTGGCTACAGAACTCGATTCTGTGACGGGTCGGCTTCGTCCTGTTGACGATATGACGCCGGCTTCACGACCAGCACGGCAGCTGCAGCTAACCGGTTCTACCCAATAAGCTGAGACAACGCTTATGACAGGTTATCAGGTCTGCATCCCCACGGGTGCAGGCCTTTTATATTTTTGTTTGCAGGGTCTTTCCCGTTATATTTTGTCGAATGCCGGGCGGTCGGAAAAGCCCGATTCAGGAATGTTTTATAAACTATTGATAACCCTTCAACCGAGTTTTAATGGGTAAAGTTATTTCTATTGCAAATCAGAAGGGTGGGGTAGGCAAAACCACAACATCAATCAATCTTGCCGCATCGCTGGCAGCATTGGAACACCCGACGTTGCTGATTGATATAGACCCTCAGAGTAACTCAACATCCGGTTTCGGAATTGAGAGTCAGTCCGTTGCCAAATCGGTTTATGAAGTTCTGGTGGATGAAGTACCGCTCGAAGAGTCGATACTGAAAACCGAACTCACCTACCTGGATGTTGTTCCATCTCACATTAATCTTGTGGGTGCTGAGATTGAAATGATAGAAAGGGAACAGCGCGAACAGATTCTGAAAAAAGCGATACGTGACATCCGGGAAAAATATGATTTCGTCATAATTGATTGTCCACCTTCACTGGGGCTGCTCACCATCAACGCACTGACCGCTTCCGATTCTGTGATGATCCCTGTTCAGTGTGAATATTTCGCCCTTGAAGGGCTCGGACAGCTCCTGAACACCATAAAAATCGTTCGGCAACACCTGAATACCGAGCTCGAAATCGAGGGGGTTGCCCTTACCATGTACGATACACGCACCCGGCTGTCAAGCCAGGTAGCCGAAGAGGTTCAGCGCTATTTCGGCGATAAGGTTTTCCAGGCCGTCATTACCCGCAATGTCCGTCTGGCTGAGGCGCCCAGCTTCGGTAAGCCCGTAATACTATACGACTCCATCAGTATGGGTTCTAAAAACTACATGGCACTGGCCCGGGAGCTGATTATGCGAAATCACGAACAGTACAAAAATTCCGCTGTATTTGCGGGAAAGCCCAATCAATAATCTGATCGCTGCTTCATGGCAAAAAAAGTTTTAGGAAGAGGCCTGGGAGCCTACTTTCAGGATGTGGAAGGGACCAAGTCACCGGAACCCACTCTGGCTACCAAAGATGTGCTGGAAAAAATGGATTCACGTGAAAAAGTGAATGTCATCCTCAGCGTTCCGGTGGCCAGTATACGGGCTAACCCCTTTCAGCCAAGACAGGATTTTGATGAAATTAAACTCCAGGAACTGGCTGATTCTATCCGCGAACTGGGGTTGATTCAACCGGTAACAGTACGGCACATCGGTGAGGAGCGCTATGAGTTGATTTCCGGTGAGCGCCGGTTGCGTGCCTGCAGAATGACAGGTCTGGAGTATATACCTGCCTACATCCGGGACGTAAATGATGACGAAATCATTGCCATGGCGCTGGTTGAAAATATCCAGCGGGAGCAACTCAATCCGATTGAAACAGCGTTGGGATATAAAAGACTTCTGGAAGAATGCAGCCTTACCCAGGAAGAAGTAGCCGGACGAGTCGGGAAAAACAGAACTACAGTTACCAACATGCTTCGCTTGTTGAATCTTCCCGCTTTTATTCAGGCCGCACTCAAACAGAATCGTATTACGATAGGCCATGCACGCGCATTGATTACGGTAGAAAATGAACGAGTCCAGCAACAGCTGCTGGATCGTATCATCGATCAGGATCTGTCTGTACGGCAGGTTGAAGATGCGGTTAAACACCTGGCAGACCGCAAAAAAGGCGGACAGAAAAAGAACTCGAAGAAAGACCAGAAAGACCTTGAGTTGCTGCAGCTCGCATCAACCCTCCAGAATAAATTCAGTACACGGGTACATATCAAACGCAAATCCCAGGGCGGGGAGATAAAAATTGAGTACTACTCTGATGAAGAACTCGAACGTCTGCTCTCGCTTTTTGAGGGCGTTTCCTGAGGGTTTGCTTGCAGTTATACTGCTGCTGGGGATCACCACTGCCGGTTTGGCGCAGGCTGTTGATAACCGCACCGAAGATAATGCCTTCAACATCGCACCGTCAGACACCGTACCGGAGCCCCGCTGGGTTATGATGCAGTCCGTCAGGCTCCCGGGTCGTGGCCAGGTAATCAATCAGCAGACCTGGAAGGTACCGGTAATCTACAGTCTGTTTGCCGGCGTCGTGGCATACGGTGTCTACACACATACCATGTACTCCGGCTATCGTGCAGCCTATTACAACAGTTTTCCTGATAATACCGATTTGCGTTTCGGTCAGACTCCTTCATTCATTCCGGAAGGACAACCGGCCGAGGTGTATCGATTTAACAGAAACCAGTTCCGCAACCGGCGTGATCTCACCCTGGTTGGTGTACTATTGGTCTACGGCCTGAATGTTGCGGATGCCTATATTTTTGCTCACTTACGCGATTTTGACGTGAGCGACGATCTGACAGCGAAAATTGATACGACTCCTGATCCCTTCACCAATGAACCCCGGGCAATGCTCAGGGTTACCATCCACTTTTAAGACTTCCGATTCATGACACCTGAACGTATAGCACCTGACCATTTTACCTCCGATTCCAACCAGGACTTGTGGAGTGTCTTCCGCATTATGGGCGAATTTGTTGAGGGGTACGACAAAATGATGAAAATCGGCCCGTGCGTATCCCTGTTTGGTTCGGCGCGACTGAAACCCGGCAGTAAATATTACGAAATGGCCGTTGACCTGGCCGGGAAAATAACGGAACTGGGGTTTGGTGTGATAACTGGCGGAGGTCCGGGCATCATGGAAGCAGGTAATAAAGGGGCCAGACAGGCCAATGGAAAATCGGTTGGACTCACCATCGATTTACCCTTTGAAGAAAAAGCCAATCCCTATGTTGATCCGCGGTATTTAATTAGTTTCAACTACTTTTTCGCCCGGAAAGTGATGTTTATCAAGTATGCCCAGTGTTTTGTTGCATTTCCCGGCGGTTTTGGTACGATGGATGAACTTTTTGAGTCGCTCACGCTCATACAGACCGGTAAAATTACCCGATTTCCGGTTATCCTTGTTGGTACAGCGTTCTGGGGCGGACTGGTTGACTGGTTGAAATCGGAGCTTGTTGAGCATTCCACCATCAGTGAAAAAGATATGGATTTATTCACAGTCACAGACAGTGTTGATCAAGTCATTGAAATTATTGAGCAGTTCTACGCGAATAAAGACATACAGCCTAATTTTTAACTTGTTTGCGGGTGAATTCCTCTTATCTTTATGCTGCTTTAATTCTCAGGTATAGGTTATGTGTTTTCGTGTCAGATAGCATGGATATGCCATTTGAGGGGTAATACTAAGACACAAAATCAGTCCGTTCATACTGTACATTCAAATCAGAATCCCAATACATCCATTATGAAGCGATTTACAATTTTAGCTGGCTTGACTTTGACACTTCTGGCCTTCAGCAGTGCTCAGGCACAGTCCTACGAAGATGTCATCATCGCATTCAACGAAGCAACAGAACTTGCACAGCAAGGCAGCCACACCGAGGCCATAGCTGCTTTTGAACGAGTGATTACTATAAGCGATCAGGTTGGTACCGAGGCCGACGAAATAAAAACACGCGCTCAAAATCAGCTGCCGACCCTGCATTTTCTGATAGCCCGCGATTTGTTCTCATCGCAGCAACTGCTTGAAGCGGCTGACGCATTTAAATCGGCGGCTGAAGTTGCCCAGCAATACGGAAATGAGCAAATCGCCCAGCGATCCCTGCAGGCTATTCCTCAGATTTACCTGCGTCAGGGCAATGTACATTTGCGCAACGAGGAATTCGATCAGGCGCTGTCGATGTACGATCAGGCACTCAGCTATCAGCCTGCCTATGCCGCCGCCATTTATCAGAAAGGTCTGGTTTACCGTCAACAGGAAGACCTTGACAATGCCCTGACCTATTTCGATCAGGCTATTGAGGTTGCCAACCAAAATCGTGATAGCGATATTGCCGCACGTGCTACGCAGGCTGCCAGAAACTTTCTGCTGCTTACCGGAGTGAACCAGATGGAAAACAGCCGTAATCGTCAGGCCACCGAATTATTGCAGCGTGCGCTTGCTTACGATGATAGCAACGCTGAGGTACACTACCGACTCTCTGAAGTCTATAACAAACAGGCACAATGGACCAATGCCGTTCGTCATGCCAACCGTTCTCTGGAACTTGAGCAGGGTGGTCGTACCGACCGTGCAAAAATTTATTTTGAACTTGGATATGCCCTCAAAAATCAGGGTAATGACTCAGCTGCCTGTGATGCTTTCTCCAATGCAGCCTTTGGCAGTTTCCGAAACGCCGCTGAGCATGAAATGGAGCATGAACTGCGATGTCCCGGGTACAACCGCCGCTAAATTCGCCGGGGAACTCGTTTTTACAGGCCCGACAGTAGTAAAACTGCCGGGCCTTTTTTATTTAATTTCACTCGGTTCAATTGTATCTTTGCCGGGTAACGATACATCCTACTAATCAGTTGATTCTCAATGAGCTCATTCGAACAACGTTGCGTCAATACCATCCGGTCGCTCTCCATTGACGGTGTACAACAAGCCAATTCCGGCCACCCCGGCATGCCAATGGGTATGGCCGACGCTGCATTTGTGCTTTGGACCGAATTCCTTCGGCATAATCCTTCAAATCCGAACTGGATAAACCGGGATCGTTTCGTACTATCTGCCGGCCACGGTTCCATGCTCCTGTACAGCCTGCTGCATCTCACCGGATACGACCTCCCCCTTGATGAGCTCAGAGATTTCCGGCAATGGGGCAGCAAAACACCGGGACACCCCGAGTTTGGTCTTACTCCGGGCGTTGAAACGACCACCGGTCCGCTCGGCCAGGGTTTTGCAACAGCCGTTGGGATGGCTATTGCAGCAACCAAACTCAGCGGCCATATCAATACGGACGATAACAAGCTCATCGACCATACCATTTATGGTATTTGCAGCGACGGGGATCTGATGGAGGGCGTCTCCCATGAGGCAGCTTCACTGGCCGGCCATCTCAGGCTCGGGAATCTTGTTTTCCTCTACGATGACAACCAAATCACCATTGATGGATCTACGGAGCTCTCGTTCACCGAAGACGTTCCCGCCCGCTTTAAAGCCTATGGATGGCATACCATCACCGTTGACGGACATAACCGCGAGGAAATCCGCTCTGCGCTCTCCGTGGCTCGCACCGTGACAGACAAACCGGTTCTGATTTCCTGTAAAACCCGGATAGGCTACGGAAGTCCGGCCAAGGAAGGTACCTCGGGAGTGCATGGAGCACCCCTCGGAACAGATGAAGTATCACGAACCAAAGCGGTCTACGGATTACCTGATCAACCATTTTATATCGATGAAGACGTACTGGCCTACTTTCGCAAGGCCGTGGAAGCGGGCCGTCATCTGCAGGAGGCCTGGAATGCCAGCCTGGCAGCATTGCCGGCCAATAAAAAAGAACTTCTCAGCCAGCTTACCAATGCCGGTCAGACCATCGACGTAACGTCATATCTTCCGGCATTTGAGCCCGACGAGAAAGGCGTGGCAACACGAAAAGCTTCACGCCTGGTTCTGGATGCCATCGCACCGCATATTCCCGGAGTCATGGGTGGCTCCGCGGATTTGAGTGCTTCCAATCTGACGGATTTCAGCGGTCACGAAGTGTTTTCGGCGCAAAATCGGACCGGCAATTATCTGAATTACGGAATCAGAGAGCACGCGATGGGTGCACTGATGAATGGCATGGCGCTGCACGGTAGTATTCGCCCGTATGGCGGCACCTTTCTGGTATTTTTAGACTATTGCAAGCCTGCACTGCGATTGGCGGCACTGATGAAACAACCCGTGGTCTATGTCTTTACGCATGACAGTATCGGCCTCGGCGAGGACGGTCCTACTCACCAGCCGGTAGAACATATCGCCTCGCTGCGGTCTATACCGAATGTCCTGGTAATCCGGCCGGCGGATGCCAGTGAAACGGCCGCGGCGTGGGCAGAGGCCTTCAAACGAACCGATGGACCTACTGTCCTTGTTCTGACCCGGCAGAATTTACCGGAACCGCGTAGAAATGCTGAGAATAAGGCATCTATGCTTTCTAAAGGCGCCTATGTTTTTGCAGAACCGAAACAGGGTAGACCGGAGTCTATTATTATTTCTACCGGCTCTGAGTTTCACATTGCGCTAAAAGCCTGGGAGGAACTGAATGCCCGGGGTATAGCGGTACGTCTGGTCAGTATGCCCAGCTGGGAACTGTTTGCCATGCAAGATAAAGCATATCAAGATTCAGTGCTGCCACCGTCAATTACTAAAAGGGTTTCCGTTGAAGCGGGATCCACGATGGGTTGGCATCGCTATACAGGTGATAACGGCGTTACTTTGGGACTAGACCGTTTTGGAGAGTCGGCCCCGTATCAAAGACTGTATGCAGAGTTTGGATTTACCCCCGAGGCGATAATCCGGGCACTGGGGTACTGAACCGACGATATGGCAACGCTGTAGTCGCAGTATTTTTGAGTGTGACGTAAGCGCAATTGATGGTGCATCCGTTGCGCCCAAGTCTTACCAGCCTTTTTAAGCCACTGACGTGATGTTTACTGGAACAGATCATACAGCATTTTGGCCAATCACTCCGTATTTGGAGTCAGGGACGTGCTGCGTACATAAAGATCGTCAGGGTTTAAACTTCTAACCGACGTGCTTCTTGATACAGCTGAAGGTGACATCATCCCCCGGCTTGCCCGAGCCTAAATGCAGTTCAAGGCTATTTTGAATTTTCCGGACCATGGTTTTGGCTTCCAGGGCGCCGTACAGTTCAACCAGACTTCGGATTTTGGTGTCTCCGAACTCTTCCCCTGAAGGATTACGCGCCTCATTCAGACCGTCTGTGTACATTAGCAGGGAGTCGCCGGCTTTGAAGCTGACGCGGGTTTCTTTCATGAATGCATTCAGGCGTTTTGTACTGGTCATACCCAGGGCAAAACCGGTAGTTTTCAGGTCCAGCACGGCGTCCTTATCTGCAGCATAGAGCACCGGCGCGTTGTGACCTGCCCGAACCATATCAAAATAATCTGCTTTATCAGGGAAAAAGGCCACACTGGCTGTCACGAAGGTCTTGTCACGACGGTCGTTTTTGATGTATTCATTGAGTTCAAGACACAGGTCCTTGGGTGTTGGCTGGAACTTGTTGATCAGTAAATGTACCAGTGCCTGCATACGGACCATGTACAAAGCGGCCGACAAGCCTTTTCCTGAAACATCGGCAATGATGTAGTAGATTCCCCCGGGGGTCTTGACCGCATCAACGTAGTCGCCCCCCACTTCCTGTGCCGTGTTCGCGAAGGAGACGATTTCCAGATTGCCATGGGTAATGCCGGCAGGTGGCAGCAGGCTGAGCTGAATGTCACGGGCCAGATCAATTTCTTTTTTGGCGTCCAGTTTTTCCAGTAACTCAACCAGCAGGAGCATCACCATCCCGGCGTAGGCGGTAAGGGGGAAGAGTATATTCACCGAAAATCCAAGAAAGCCAAGAACGTAATGCGACAAAAAGACGATCATAGATCCACCGAAAACCAGGCGGCGTACCGGACTCAGACGCATAGCCAGTGCGCGTGTGAGGCGTTCCAGCTTAGAAAGTGCACTGAGTTGCTGACTGCTCTGATTCGTTCCGGATACGCCGATGGCTTCCCGGTAAAGCTCTTTGAGACGGTTTGAGTCGGCATGAAAATCACGTCCCAGCGTTTCGCGGTTCATGTCGTGTGTGTAATCGCGATACAGTGAGCGGGTCTGGTTATAGGCCTGCCGCGCTTCATTATTCAAGCTCATAGTTGCATTCTTTAAAGGTAATACTCTGCTTATTCGAGTATATTCACACAAAAGTTGTCAGGTTTTGAAATGCTTTTCAGCAGCGTATAACCTGTAAACTGAAGTTACAACAAACAATACCGATGCATTCCAATACACTGATTCTTTTAGATGGTACGGCTCTGGCGTACCGATCGTATTTCGCAATGTTGAACAGCAATTTACGCAATTCGGAGGGACTCCCAACCGGTACGGTTTTCGGCTTTGCCAACGCGCTGGTACGCCTGATTGAAGCACGCATCCCCACCCATATTGCTGTGGCGTGGGATACACATGCACCTACATTTCGCCATGAAATGGATCCCGAGTATAAAGCGAACCGTCCTCCACAACCGGATGAAATCCGTGCGTCTATACCCATAATCAAGGAAATGCTTGGTTATTTCAACATCCCGAGTCTTGAACTGGATGGTTACGAAGCCGATGATCTGGTTGGATCACTGGCCGAATCGGCCCGCGGACAGGATGTGCAGGTCTTTATGGTGACACCCGATAAAGATTTCATGCAGCTGGTTCATGATAACATCTGTATGATGAAGCCGCTGAGTAAGGGAGATGGTTTTGAAATCATCGACCGACGGGGAGTAGAACAATTTTTTGGGGTACCTCCTGAAAAAGTCATCGATGTACTGGCGGTAATCGGTGATAGTTCGGATAACATCCCCGGGATTACCGGTATCGGGAAAAAAAACGCGCCTCTGTTGATCCAGGAGTTTGGTTCACTGGAGGGTTTGATAAAGGCGGCTCCGGCCCATAAATCCAAGCGGGTGCGGGAGGGTATTGCAGGAAATGAAGACCGAATCCGGCTTTCCCGCGAGATGATTGTGATTAAAACCGACATCCCCGATTTTCGGGATTGGACCAAACTGAAATGGGATGGGGCAGACGATCAAAAGTTGGGTGTTTTTTTTCAGCGCATGCAGTTTCGCACCCTGGCCCGTAAATTTGCCGCCTTACCCGATGAGGTTAAAACCAGCAATGAGGGGCAAACGGACCTGTTCAGCAGCATTGATGTTCAACCCGGCAACCTCCCGGATACATCCGTTGATTCCTATGTACAGGAGCGTGTTGAATACACACTGGTGACCACGGTTGCCCGGCTTCGCGAGCTGCTGCCGGTCTACGAGGCATACAACGTGCTGTGTTATGACACTGAAACCACCGGAACCGACCCCATGCACGCTGAGCTACTGGGAATTGCATTGAGCGGGGAGCCCGGGAAAGCTGTCTATGTGGCGCTGAATGCTGAAACGATGGACGCTGAGGCAGCCAAAGCGTTGCTTCGACCCTTGCTGACCCGTACCGATGTTACCTACGTAGGTCATAATCTCAAATACGATTACATCGTGCTTCACCGGGCAGGAATCACGCCCGGCGACACTCTTTTTGATACCATGATTGCCGCGTACCTGCTAGATCCTTCCCAACCCCTGAAAATGGATACCATCGCACTTAAATACCTGAATTACCGGCCTATTCCGATAGAATCGCTGATTGGAAGCGGTCGGAAACAACGGTCTATTGCCGATTTACCTGTTCAGGACGTGTTCACCTATGCCTGCGAGGATGCCGATATAACCTTCCGCCTCTATGAAATACTCACAGAACAACTTCGCACTGACGAACTGGAGCAAATTGCCCGTGACGTTGAATTTCCGCTGGTAACCGTGCTTGCCCGGATGGAGCTTGCAGGAATCCGGATAGACCAGGCTATGCTGGCCACGTTCTCCGATGTCCTTGCTCAGGAGATGCGGGATGTTGAGCAGCATATTTATGAACAGGCGGGCGTCGAGTTCAATATAAATTCACCGGCCCAGCTCGGCGATATCCTTTTTAACCGACTCAAGCTTCCGTCCGGCAAAAAAACTGCAACAGGCAAATACTCCACATCCGAAGCGGTACTGTCCGATCTGGCGGTAACCTATCCGCTGCCGGCTAAAATTCTGGAGTACCGGGCGCTTGCCAAGCTGAGGTCTACCTATGTTGAGGCCCTCCCGCCTATGGTGCACCCACAAACCGGTCGAATCCACACCAGTTATAATCAGAATGTAGCGGCTACAGGAAGGTTGTCGTCTTCCAATCCGAATCTGCAGAATATTCCCATCCGCACCGAGCGGGGCAGAGAGATTCGCCGGGCGTTCATTCCTGCCGATGGCTGCAGGCTGGTGGCAGCGGATTACTCACAGATTGAGCTTCGGGTTATCGCCTCCATGGCCGCCGATGAGGCCATGATGCAGGCCTTCCGCAATGATGAGGATATTCATGCGCGTACTGCGAAGGAAATTTTCGGCCTTTCCAGTTTGGAGGAGGTAGACCGTGATCAACGTCGCAAAGCCAAGGAAGTAAATTTCGGTATTCCTTACGGGGTCAGTGCCTTTGGTCTGGCTCAACGACTCGGAATAGGTAACAACGAAGGTAAAGCAATTATTGAAGCCTATTTCGATCGTTTCCCGGGTATACTTCGCTACATTGATGATACCAAAGAGTATGCCAGGCAGCATGGGTATGTAAAAACCCTGCTGGGCCGGCGACGTTACATACCCGATATCAATGCCGCTAATTTCAATGTGCGCGGGTTCGCGGAGCGGACAGCCATCAATATGCCCATTCAGGGCACGGCTGCCGATATGATCAAACTGGCCATGATTCACATCGACCGTTTGCTCAAAGACGGCGGGTACAAGACCCGCATGCTCTTACAGGTGCACGATGAGCTTGTATTTGAAGTTCCCGAGCAGGAGGTAGATCAGCTTGTACCCGAGATTGTTAAAACCATGGAAAAAGCGATGGTGCTGGATGTCCCGGTTAAGGTAGAAGCAGGGGTTGCCTCGAACTGGCTTGATGCGCACTAGACCGGGTGCCTGCTCAGATTGTCATTGCAGGCTAGTGCGGATGCACGGAAATGTACATGCTATGTCAGGTCATAAAAAAAGGCGTAACCGGTATACCCCGTTACGCCTTTCTGATAAAGACAAACCTGATTCTAGCGGAAGCTGATTCCCAGACCCAGACTGCCAACGGTGACGTCCGCCACAACCACATCGGCACTTACGGTCAGCAGGAAGAATTTTAGTCGTACGCCGGCAAGGCCACGCACGCTGTTGGAACCGTCAAAGGAAAGGTTGATCGGGTCGGTAAAGGATTCGATTTCGCGCATTCCCATGGCATTGATTCCTTCAACGGGGTAATTTCCCTCTGCTTTCAGGGTTGTGCTGGAGGTCTCGTAACCTACGCCAACATAGGCGCTTACGAGGGGTATTGATTTACCAACCAGCAGGTTGACGTTGGTTCCGGTTGCATTCAGCGAGATTTCCTGATCGTCCCAGTGATTCTGCGGGTAGGTGTTAATCGCGCCACTTCCGGGTTGTACATTGGCTTCTGAGGTAGCTGTAAACGAGGTGAAACCCGCTGCAAGGGAAACATCGATGGGTACGTATTTGATAACCGGAATCCATTGCTTGATATCGTGCTTGAATCCAACCCCGTACATTCCGGCTTCCAGACCGATTTGGGAGTAACTTACAGGAGGCATATAGCGGAAGGAAATATCGGTGTTCTTGATAATCCCGACATTCAACTGTGCCATGGCTGTGGGTATGTACGAAAAGTTTATGCCTTCCGGGATGTCAAAACGGGCCAGTTCCTGCTCGGCATTGGTAATCGGATTGGTGCCAAAGATGCCCATAGTGGTTCCATTTTTGGGGCCGATAATGGTTGACGCTGAAGTTGAACCATCAACCGGTCGGGTATTTTCCAGGGCCAGATCAGCAAACTGAAATGTTTTCAGATTGGATGGCATGGCCGATACGTTAGCGCGGAAGGTCAGGGAAAAACCAAGCAGACTGTGTGTACCTGCCGTAGTGAACCATCCGGTGTTCAGACCGGTTGAAAATCCCTCCGCAGCAGGACGCATGTATTCACCCAGCAAAAGCTCGGCATCATTGACTCCGGACCGGAGGATTTCACCGGCATCCCCGAACTGGGCGTGTGCAGGTTTGAAGCATAAAGCCAGTGCCAAAACAGACAAGGCAAACAGAATACGGGTACTGCGTATCATAATTAATAAGTTAAGTCAGTGAGTGGTGATTCATTGGGAACAATCTACGCTGTTAACGCCGAAGGTACAACAGTGTTCCCAAAACTTCGTCTAGGAGAGACTTTCAATTATCTGCAGATATGACATGTAGCGGTCGGGGTGGATGGTTCCCTCGTCATAGGCCTGCATGACCGCACAGCCCGGTTCATGCACATGGGTGCAATTATAAAATCGGCAGGCTGTACGTAAATCTTTCATTTCCGGATAAAAATTGGACAAACCGGGGGCGTCGATGTCTACCAATCCGAATTCGCGGATTCCGGGTGTATCTACAACATAGGTGTTATTGCCAATGGGAAGCATTTCAGCAAACGTAGTGGTATGCTTGCCTTTATTGGAAAAACCGCTGACCGCTGCAGTGGTTCGGTTCAGTTCAGGATGTAACGCATTCAGTATACTGGTTTTTCCCACACCCGACGGACCGGTCATGGTTACGATGGAGCCTTGGATGCGTTCTTTAAGCTGCTTCACACTGTCTTGCCGTTCAACCGACATTAACAGAATATCATAGCCAAGGCTGGTGTACAGGTTACGTATCTCATCAAGTCGCTCCATATCCTTTCCACGGGCCAGATCCAGCTTGTTGATAACGATTAAGGGGGTCACATGATTGGCTTCGCAGGTTACCAGAAACCGGTCAATAAAACCGGTTTTGAACTGAGGTTGTCGGACCGACTGCACCACAATGCCCACGTCAATGTTGGCCGCCAGAATCTGCTCACCGCGCTTACCGTGGGTTGCCTGCCGGGTAATGTAATTCGACCGGGGATGTATGTTGCGCACAAGGGCCGTACCATCATCAACGCTCTGCAGGTCAACCAGGTCGCCAACAGCAACCGGATTGGTCTGCTGTAACCCTTCCAGGCGCATTTTACCCGGAAGCCGGGCTGAAATAATCCCGCTGCCGTCGGATTTCTCCACGAGGGACCAGCTTCCGGTAGATTTAACTATACGTCCAGTGAACATCTGATGGCCAAACTGCACTTTATGGTTTGTAACCCGGGCAGGGTAGCTGTCCGGGGGCAAAGACCTAATGTACAGCTATTGTATCATTATCAATACGTTCTCCGGTCGTTTTCCTGGATTTGAATTTAACGGCCGGGTCCTCGTTTGCCCTGCGTTCCAGCATCAGATCAAAGACTTCATCCATACGTTCCAGATAACTCACCTCGATTCCGTCAATGACTTCCTGCTCAATTTCAGTTACATCTTTTTTATTCTTGCCCGGCAATAACACATGTTTTATTCCGGCCCGTTTGGCCGCCAGTACTTTTTCCTTAATGCCGCCCACCGGAAGTACCAGTCCTCTGAGGGTTATTTCACCGGTCAGGGCGATGGAGCTTTTAACATTGCGCTGGGTGAATATGGAAGTCATGGCCGAGAGAATGGAAACTCCTGCGGAGGGACCATCCTTGGGTACGGATCCGGCCGGAACATGCAGGTGTAAATCCCATTCGGTAAAAGCCGACTCCGGAATACCAAGCCGTTCAGCCTGGGTGCGCAGATACGATAAGGCCAATACGGCCGACTCTTTCATCACATCTCCAAGCTGGCCCGTAATGGTCATTTTCCCGTTGCCAGGCGAAACACTGGCCTCAATAAAGAGAATATCACCTCCGTAGGGAGTCCATGCCAGACCGGTAGCCACACCCGGAACCGTCGTACGCTCGGCGATATCGGAGAAAAATTTCTGTTGACCCAGATAGCGTGTTATATCCTTCACTCCTACGGAAGCCGTAGTGATTTCTTCTGCCGCAATCTGACTGGCCACTCCACGCACAACCGAGCCCAACTCCCTGTTCAGGTTACGTACACCCGACTCTCTGGTATACTCATCAATTACCTTTTCAATGGCAGGGTCTGTAATGCGGAACTGCTTCCTGGTAAGTCCATTCTCCTGAATCTGTTCCGGAACAAGATACTTGCGGGCTATCTGAAGTTTTTCTTCCTGGGTATATCCGCTGATATGGATAATCTCCATGCGATCGCGTAACGGGGCGGGAATCGTCTCCAGGCTATTGGCCGTTGCAATGAAAAGGACCTTGGAAAGGTCGTATTCCAGCTCCAGGTAATTGTCATAAAAGGAATTATTCTGCTCAGGATCCAGGACTTCAAGCAACGCTGAAGTCGGATCTCCACGGTAGCTCAGACCAACTTTATCGATTTCATCGAGCATCATAACCGGATTACTGGTACCGGCTTTTTTCAGATTTTGCATAATGCGGCCCGGCAGCGCTCCGATGTAGGTACGACGGTGACCGCGGATTTCAGCCTCATCCTGCAGTCCGCCCAGGCTCAGCCGGGCGAATTCCCGACCTAGGGAGCGTGCAATGGATTTACCCAATGATGTCTTTCCGACCCCCGGAGGTCCGTAAAAACAGAGGATGGGCGCTTTCATATCGTTTTTCAGCTTGAGAACTGAAAGGTATTCGACGATGCGTTTCTTGACTTTCTCCAGGCCATAGTGGTCTTCATCCAGCACTTTACGCGCTCGTTTCAGGTCAATTTTATCCGTTGAAAAGGTATTCCAGGGCAGATCCAGTATCCACTCCACATAATTGTAGATAACCCCGTAGTTCGGTGCGGTGGAGGGGGTACGTTCAAGCCTGTGAAACTCCTTTTCCAGTACCTTGCTTACCGCTTCCGGGAAGTCTTTCCCGCGAGCGCGTTCGCGCAGTTTTTGAACTTCCTCCTGCTCACTGTCTTCACCAAGAGCCTCCTGAATGGCTTTGAGCTGGTGACGCAGATAATAATCGCGTTGCTGCTGATCGATGTCAGTTTTTACTTTTGAGCGGATCTCCTGACTCAGATTGAGAACCTGCAGCTCTTTGTTCAGATGTGCAATTACTTTTTCAAGTCGTTCTGAAAAAACCTGTGTTTCCAGCAGACCCTGTTTTTCCTCAATGCTGATATTCAGATTGGAGGAGATGAAATTCAGCAGGAATGTCGGAGAATTTATATTGTTCAGGGCTATGGCAGCCTCAGAGGGGAGCTGAGGGGAGAGGTTGATAATCTGTGTGGCTGTTTCGCGCAGAGATCGCATTGCGGCATCCAGCTCCACACCGGTTTTATCCTGAATATTGCGATGGGAATCTACCTCAGCCAGGAAGTAAGGATCGGTTTGTACATAGTTTTTGACCTTGAATATGCTTTTACCCTGAATGACAATACTCTTGCTGCCATCGGGCATTTTAATGAGCTTGATAATCTGAGCCACGGTACCAATCTCGTAGAGGTCTTCGGGCTCCGGATCTTCCTGATCTTTTTTCCGTTGGGTAATGATGCCGATGGTTCGGTGCGTTTCATAGGCTTGTTTTACCAGAGCCAGTGAACGGTCGCGACCTACGGTGATGGGGATGACAACCCCCGGGAACAGCACCGTATTTTTTAGCGGGAGTATGGGCAAGTGTTCCGGTATCTCCGACTCACTCATTCGTCGTTCTTCTTCTTCAGAGAGCAGGGGTATGGCTTGCTCAAAATCCTGGAAATCCTCTTCTGACAAAATGAGTTCGTTTTTTTTCGAATCGAAAAAGTTCATGTAAAAAAAATTGGTAGTGAGTACGGCGCGTGGCGTGAAAGTGAGAAAACGTAGCAAATACCGCGCAGTTATTTAAAATAAGGATAGTCTTACAGATGCAAAGATGTTGCCACAAAACGATGTGCTAACATATCGTCAGAAATCGGCAGAACTATATGGCATAATAGCAGGTATTCAGCCAATCTATGACATTCTGTCAAAAGCGGACCTGAAGACCCGTTACCGCGACCATTTCAGCACGGAGCTGACCGGTAAGTTCAGGTGAACGGACCACCACAGCGGCGCTGAGTGTGAACACCCGGAAGTCCAGTCCGGCACCGGCATGATAGCGCACCGGGGTATCCCGTTCAAATGACATTCCCGCACGCAGCGGTATGGTTTTGAGTAATCGGAGCTCCCCGCCGACATGGGCCGTGGTTTGTGCGGGATGGTCGGTCAGCGACTTCAGGGGGCGCTGTACTTCTGCACCTACCGTAAGCCGGCTTACCTGAAAAGCAATTCCGGCATTGGCTCGTGCCGGCATCAGTACGCGGTACACATCGGTTGGGGTGGATGTGGCCTGCTCAATGATACCGTTTTCAAGTATACCGTCAGTAAACCTACGGAAATCAACCGGATTACCACTGTATTCAAACGATTTGGCTTCCCCGGGCAGTGCACTCCGTGCCAATACACGGGTTTGTTCATCGGTGTTCTGCGCACCTAAATTTTTGTTGTAGCTGATAAAACCGATGTCGGTGAGTGATGCTGATATGCGGATGGAGTTTCGTGTTGGAATTGGTTTGCCTCCGGTCAGGGATACATCGCCCCCGAAACCGATTATATAGGTAACCCCCAGGTCAAATCCGCCACCAATTCCCGATATATTGCTCAGATCAGCTGGATTAAGACCTGATTTGCCCTCCAGAATGTCTGTGACGGCTCCGGCAGATACGCTGGTGAACTGACCCTGATGGGTGAGCGTCTGGCTTGATTCGCCGGTGGCGTAGACCGAGCGGAGTTCCAGATCAGCATAGGACAGGGGCAGGATGAGCCGTGCCGAAAAACCAACATATATTTTGCTAAGATCACTCAACCAGCCGCTAATCAGTTGGTTTTCACTGGCCATAGTGAAGCCTATTTCGTGACGAAGGTTATACTGCTGCGAAAAACGGCGGTCTGTGATGAGAAGATTGTCGATGGAAAGCCCTTCAGGATTGTACCAACCACGACCAACCGTATACTGGTTCTCACCCCGGATGAAGTGCGACAAAGCAAAACTGCTGTTTTTCCCGGTGAAAGACAGGGCAAAAACCAGGGCGTCCAGGGTATGCAGTGAACTGTAATCGCGATTACCATCGCTGTAACGATCCTGCAGCAGGGTGCTGCGTGACGTTGCATAGTTGAATTCCTGCAGTGGCATGGAACTGTCAAAAGCATACAGATAGCGATGGACGTCGGCCAGGTCGTCACTGCGTATACCGCCGCTGTACAAATAACCTACCTGCCCGAATGTCAGATTCCAACGCTGCGGCCGCTCATAAATCATGATATTTGCGGGATTGTGTCTGACGGCGGCTACCCCGACGGCAGAGGCTACACCTGTGCCACCCATCCCGATAGTACGGGCATCATAGTGAAACTGGGCACTTGTCTGCTGCGGAAATAGCAAAACAACCGTCCAGCAAAGGAATAAAAGTCGGTACGCAGTCACGTTAATGGGATAAATCGGGGGCTGCAAACGGGGCAGCCAACGTCAGACACAAACCAATCAGCTTAAAATACGCAGTTTGGCAAACTTCAAGGCCAGCTTTTTTTGACCATGATTCTGGAAAAAAACCACCAGCTTGATGTCAGAACCCTGACCTTCACGCTGTAATATTTTTCCGGCTCCAAACTTTTCATGCATAACGAACACCCCGGGCTTTAAGTGCTCGGTTTCGGCCGACTCATACGTTATTCCTGTATTGGCAGCCGGGGCACTGGTGGCACCCTGGCCGTTGCGCGTGTACACGGTTCTGCGCTGGGTCTTGCCTTCAGTGTTGCCCCTCTCACCGGCAACAGCACCCGGGTAACCGGTATTCAGTGGCTTACTGTAGTCGTACTCAATGAACGTACCCGAAGGGCGAGGGCTTTCTGAATCGCCTTTTTGTTTGATAGTAGAACCGTTTTCATTGCGGACAACCGCCGGATCAACTTCGTCCAGAAAACGGCTTCTGATTCCGGGTTTTTCCTCCCCAAAACGATACCGGCTGCGGGCGAAGCTGAAATAAAGCTCTTTTTGTGCCCGGGTAATTGCCACATAGAAAAGTCGTCGCTCTTCCTCGATGTCAGCTTCCTCGCCGTTACGGCCCCCCATCGGGAAGAGCTCCTCTTCCAGACCCACAACAAACACCACCGGAAACTCCAGCCCTTTGGATGCATGTACGGTCATCAGCGTCACTGCGGGCACGTTTTCTTCCATATTGTCAACATCCGATACCAGGCTTACTTCCTGCAGGAAAGCACTGAGGGAGGCATTGTCGCGAGAGCGTTCAAAGTAGGAAATAGCGTTGAGCAGCTCCATGACATTCTCTCTGCGACCAAGCGACTCTGCGGTGTTTTCCTCGATAAACTGTTTGACGTATCCGGTTTTATCAAGCAGGTCACGCGTAGTATCAGTCAGCGCCTTGTGCGACATCTGTTCGCGAATTTCCAGAATGATTTCAAGGAATTCGCGGATTTTTGCCTGAGCCGGCTTATACACCCCTGAAAGGTTTGCCGGATCCTGAAGGACTTCCCAAAGCGGAATTTCCCGTGATCTAGCCTGGGATACCAGGGTTTGCAAGGATTTTAGTCCGATGCCGCGTGCGGGCTCGTTGATGACACGCAACAGAGCTTCTTCATCGGTAGGGTTAACCAAAAGCCGAAGGTAGGCAATCACATCCTTGACTTCCTTACGCTGATAAAAGGAGACGCCGCCTACCAGCTGATACGGCAGATCTTTGCGGCGAAGTGCCTCTTCAAAAACCCTGCTCTGATAATTGGTACGATATAAAATGGCGATTTCGTTGAACCGGAAACCCTCTGTTATGTTCAGCTTACGAATGTAGTCAGCAACACGCTGCGCTTCTTCCCGCTCGGTGAAATTATCGAGCAAGGTAATCGGATTGCCTTTTGGATTCTGAGTCCAAAGGGTTTTGTCGAGCTGTTTTTTGTTCTGCTTGATTACGGCATCGGCGCATTTGAGGATGGCCTGGGTAGAGCGGTAATTCTGTTCCAGGGATATTTGTGTAGCTTTTTCGTAATCGTCTTTGAAACTCAGAATATTGGAGATGTCGGCACCCCGGAACGAATAGATGCTTTGGGCATCATCGCCTACTACACAAATATTCTCATGTCTGGCGGCCAGCATTTTGGTGACAATGTACTGCGCACGGTTGGTGTCCTGGTATTCATCGATGAGGATGTACCGGAACCGATCCTGGTATTTTTCCAGGATTTCCGGATGAATTTCGAATAATTCGATGGGCTTAATCAGCAGGTCGTCAAAGTCCATGGCATTGCTCTGCCGCAGCCGCTGGTTGTAGATTTTAAAGACCTGGGCCGTTATGTCATCGATACTGCTTTGGACCCACTTGGCGGCATACTCTTCAGCACTGATCATCTGGTTTTTTGCCCCGCTTATGCGGAAACGTATCTGCTTGGGTTTAATCTCGCGCGGATCCATCCCCAGTTCCTGCAAAATACCCTTCACCACACGGTCACTGTCATCACTGTCGTAGATGCTGAAATCGGGCTGAAAACCGATGTGTTCAGCTTCCATACGCAGAATGCGTGTGAAGAGTGAGTGGAAGGTACCCATCCAGAGCCGATTGGCTTCATGGCCGATGATTTTTTCAATCCGCTCACGCATTTCACGGGCAGCCTTGTTGGTAAACGTCAGGGCGAGTATCTGGGATGCCCAGGCTTTTTGAGTCGCCAGCAGCTGCGCAATTCGGTAAGTCAGTACCCGGGTCTTGCCACTGCCGGCTCCGGCAATAATCAGCAGGGGACCGTCAGCGTGGAGCACGGCTTCTGCCTGGCGCTCGTTCAGCTCAGCCAGGTAGTCGTTCATATCCTTTCCGCCGAATAGGTCGGGTACGTTGGGATTGGATGCGTTCATTAAAAAAAATCGTATTTGGTCACTCGGGGGACTGCCCCGGTACCGGTTAACCGTTAATCCGGTGCTTGTTCAAGTGCGCATCGGATGGGGCACAGCAGTAACACTGCCGGGTTGGAGTATCAGCCGAGCGCTGCGAGTTGTTCGCGGAGTTTATCCAGGTTGGCAGTCGCATCCCGAAGTTTATTTTTCTCGTTCTGCACCACATCCCCGGGTGCCCTTGCCACAAAATTCTGGTTATTCAGCTTGGCTTCAACGCCTTTCCTGAAACCCTCGAAACGCTCAATCTCCCTGAGGATTCGTTGCCGCTCTTTGTCAAGGTCAATCAGCCCTTCCATGGGAACAAACAGTTCCATCCCGCCTACAACAGCACTGGCCGATAACCCGGGTTTTTCAACATCGGGGGCTATTGTCAGGGAGCTGATTTTCTGAAGTTTGGACAGGATCCATTGTTCCTTCTCCACAAGCTCGCTCAGTTGCGGACTATGGGTTGCGATGCGTACTTCGATGGGTTTGCCCGGTGCGATGCCGGCTTCAGCCCGGATATTCCGCAGTGCAGAGACAACCTGCTGGATCAGGGCAAACGATTGCTCGGCCTCCGCATCGATGAATCCGGTGTCGGGTTTGGGCCACGGAGTTACAAGCAGAGCCTGCTCAACCTTCCGTTCACGGATGTGGTGCCATATTTCCTCTGAAATGAAAGGCATGAACGGATGCAGCAGTTTCATGAGTTCCTCGAAGATACCCAGAGCCGCCTCCAGCCGGACTGCGGGCACGGGCTGTCCGGGTACGTCACTTTTGCATAACTCGATGTACCAGTCGCAGAAATCGTCCCAAACCAGTGCATAAACTTTTTGCAGGGCTTCGTTCAGTCGGAAACGTTCAAAGTCTTCATCCATAGATCGGGTCACCGTATTCAGCCGGCTGAGCATCCACCGGTCAGCCAGGGAGTCGCTGTCAACCGGCATCCGGGGGATGTAGGTCCTGCCTTCTTCCATATTCATCGTCAGAAAGCGGAAGGCATTCCAGATTTTGTTGGCGAAGTTGCGGCCTTGTTCGCATAGGGCCTCATCGAACAATAAATCATTTCCCGCAGGGGAGGAAAACAGCATACCAACCCGGGTTCCGTCGGCACCAAAAGTGGATATCAGGTCGAGAGGATCCGGAGAGTTGCCCAGCGATTTGGACATCTTACGGCGTTGTTTGTCACGAACGATGCCGTGGTAGTACACATTGGAAAAAGGTTTCTGGCCTGTGAAGGCATATCCGGCCATAATCATCCGGGCGACCCAGAAGAACATGATTTCAGGGGCGGTCACCAGGTCCTGCGTGGGATAATAGTACCGTATGTCTTTATTGTCCGGGTCTTTCATCCCGTCAAACACCGTGATGGGCCACAGCCACGATGAAAACCAGGTATCCAGTACGTCTTCATCCTGATGCAACTGGTCTGCGTCGAGGGCAGCGTTTCCGGTTTTTGCCCGGGCCTTTTCCAGGGCTTCACCGTGCGACCTGGCTATTACGTAGTCGTGTTCACCCTCGCCGAAGTACCAGGCTGGTATGCGGTGCCCCCACCAAAGCTGTCGGGATATGCACCAATCCTGAATATTTTCCATCCAGTTCCGGTAGGCATTTTTGAACTTGGGGGGATGAAACTGAATGGTATCGTTTTCTACGTTTTCCAGCGCAGGTACGGCCAGCTCCTTCATGTTCAAAAACCACTGCAGCGACAGGCGGGGTTCAATGACTACATCAGTGCGTTCGCTGTACCCCACCTTGTTTTGCATGTCTTCAACCTTAACGAGCAGACCGGCCTCTTCCAGGTCGCGGGCAATCTGTTTACGCGCATCAAAGCGGTCCATTCCAACATAGTGTCCGGCAGCCGCGCTTACGGTGCCGTCAGCTTCCAGCATATCAATGACCGGCAAACCATGCTTCTGGCCCAGTTCATAGTCATTACGGTCGTGCGCGGGGGTTATTTTCAGGCAACCTGTTCCGAATTCAATGTCAACGTATTCATCGGCAATTACCGGAATCTCACGATTGGCGATGGGTACTCTCACCGTCCTGCCGATGTATGCTTTATAGCGTTCATCATCGGGATTCACACATACCGCGGTGTCAGCCAGAATGGTTTCAGGACGGGTTGTGGCAATGGTGAGATAGTCTTCGGAGTCTGTAAACTGGTACCGGACGTAGTAAAACCGGGAGTTTTGCTCCTTGAAAATAACTTCTTCGTCAGACAAGGCGGTTTTTGCCTCCGGATCCCAGTTGATCATGCGGAGCCCGCGGTAGATCAATCCGCGTTGGTGCAAGTCTATGAAGCAGTCAATGACAGCCTCGTACAGTGTATCTTCCAGGGTAAAACGGGTTCGGTCCCAATCGCAGGATGCTCCGAGCTTCTTGAGCTGCTCCAGGATAATACCACCATGCTCTTCGGTCCATTCCCAGGCATGCTTCAGAAAATCCTCGCGGGACAGGTCCGATTTCTTAATCCCTTTTTTGCGCAGGCGCTGAACTACTTTGGCCTCGGTTGCGATGGAGGCATGGTCGGTTCCCGGTACCCAGCATGCATTTTTACCCAGCATGCGGGCCCTGCGCACCAGCACATCCTGGATGGTGTTGTTGAGCATGTGGCCCATGTGAAGCACACCGGTGACGTTGGGAGGAGGGATGACAACCGCATAGGGCTCCCGGTCATCGGGTTCGGAGTGGAAATACCGGTTCTCAGTCCAGTAGGCGTACCATCGTGATTCGACCGAGGAGGGATCAAATTGCTTGGGCAGTTCGTTGAGTTTATCCATTTTTAGCAAAGTGCCGGAGAAAGGGGTTGTTTTTTATTCGTGAAAACACAAAAGCCTTCAGGGGAAGGCTTTTGTAAGGGTCGTGGTGCGCGGCGGATTATTTGATCCGTTTCAGCAGTACACCAAAGTGTCCATCGCAGCCGTGAACATGCGGCAGCGTCTGGTAGGAAAGGAAGTCTTCGGCCAGAACCTCCTCGGGAAGAAAGTCATCGAGGGGCTGCAGCTCGAAGTTGTCATACTCTTCCAGGAATTTCTCTACCTGTTTCATGTTTTCCTCGGGCTCAATAGAACAGGTAGTATACACCAGTCGACCACCTTTGGCGACCATATTGGCCGCAGCATCCAGGAGTTCAGCTTGTTTTTCAATGATGGCTGTGAGTTCTTCGGGGGTTCGCCTCCAGCGCAGGTCGGCGCGCTTACTCAGCACCCCGGTTCCGGAACAGGGGGCATCAAGCAGTACAGCATCGGCCAGCTTGAATCGCTCTTCGATGATGTCGGCACGCTGAATTTTGACGATTTCCGCTCCGTAATTTTCTGCATTTTCAGCGATTTTTCCGATGCGATTCTGTGCGATGTCAACGGAGTGAATGGTTCCCTTGTTCTGCATCAGATCGGCCAGTACAATGGTTTTGGTACCGGGTGCGGCACACAGATCATAGACGGTTTCCCCGGGCTGCGGGTCCAGCACAGTGGGAGCAAAGCCTGCAGCGATATCCTGAACCTGGCACAGGCCTTTGTCGAACCAGCCTTTCGCACGGACTTCAGCGACGCTGGTAACTTTATAGTAACCCGGCAACCACTCGCTCTCCTCAAAGGGAATTCCGCTTTTCTCAAGACGAAGGGTAAAGTTTTCAGTCTTTGTACGCAGATTGTTCACACGCAGGTAGAAATCCGGGCGTTTGTTATTGGCCTGAAACAGCTGAAAGGCTTCGCGTTCGCCAAAACGCTTTACATACCGCTCCACCAGCCATTCGGGATGGGAGAAGGTTGTGGCAATGAGTTTGACCCGGTCCGGCATGGCGGGCTTGGGAAGCTGGTTGGCTTCACGCTCACGCTGAGCCCGACGCAGAATGGCATTGACCATGTCGCCGGAGCGGGAACTGATTTTTCGTTTTGCGATTTCAACCGGCTCGTTGATTGCCGCGTGATCAGGGGTGCCATCCATAAATAGCAGGCCATACAGACCCAGACGCAGGATATTGCGGAACGTGGCTTCCATTTCAGCTATGGGAACCGAACTGTACTCAGCAATCAGAAAATCGAGGAAAGACCGGCGCCGCAGTATGCCCTGAATATATTCGTTGGCCTGCGCGCGTTCCCGGGTATCAAGCTCGTCCAGAATGCGGTTTTCCAACCGGTTTTCCTTGTCAAACTCTGTAAGAACGGTGATACTTGCTAGCCTGGCGGTGAGTATGGTTTCCAAAGTAATTTCGCTGTTTAGATATGAATAATTTCAAAAAACGTTCGGGCTGATCCGCTGAGAGCAGCCTGGCAACTGATTTAATCATGAATAATACGCAAATGTACGGACTCATTACAGCAGAATTGTGCAATCTGCGTAAACATTGTGGGTGCTTCTTCTTTGCGTTTCCTAAAGTTTATAGCTAAATTTATAAGCTATATTTTATTATAAATCGAGTGTTGCCAGGCGTGCAACCAGGCATCGCAGACAACCCAAATCATTAAATACACAGCCTAATGAATAAAGGTACCGTAGCTCAAGTAATTGGTCCGGTGGTTGACGTTGACTTTCTGGAGGGTGAACTCCCGGCCATTCTGAACTCATTGTATGTTCCGTTTCAGGACGGGCGTAAACTTGTACTTGAGGTAGCACAACACCTCGGCGAAAACCGTGTGAGAACCATCGCAATGGATTCCACGGACGGACTGGTCCGACAGATGGAGGTTGTTGACACCGGTACTACAATCTCTATGCCCATCGGCGAAGATGTGCGCGGCAGGCTGTTCAATATTGTGGGCGAGGCTATTGATGGCATCACCCCGCCCAAAGGTGATCGTCAGTATCCCATCCACCGTCCGGCTCCGGATTTTAAAGACCTGTCATCAGCCACCGAAATGCTGGAGACCGGAATCAAAGTCGTTGACCTGCTTTGTCCGTATGCCAAAGGCGGTAAAATCGGGCTGTTCGGCGGTGCCGGTGTAGGTAAAACCGTACTTATTCAGGAGCTGATCAATAACATTGCCAAGGAGCACGGTGGTTTGTCCGTGTTTGCCGGGGTAGGTGAGCGCACCCGCGAAGGAAACGATCTTCTTCGTGAATTTATCGAGTCCGGTGTCATCGACTATGGCGATAAATTCAAAGAGCACCTCGAAACTACCGGCGACTGGGACCTGACTCTTGTTGATGAGGAAGCCCTTAAGAAATCACAGGCCACCCTCGTATTCGGTCAGATGAACGAGCCTCCCGGAGCCCGTGCCCGTGTTGCACTTTCCGGTCTCACCATGGCTGAGTACTTCCGCGATGAGGTATCCCGCGACATCCTTTTCTTCGTTGACAACATCTTCCGCTTTACCCAGGCTGGTTCAGAAGTATCGGCTCTGCTGGGCCGGATGCCTTCGGCTGTGGGGTATCAGCCAACTCTGGCTTCCGAAATGGGTGATCTGCAGGAGCGTATCACCTCAACCAAGAACGGTTCTATTACCTCCGTTCAGGCCATCTATGTTCCCGCCGATGACCTTACCGATCCGGCGCCTGCTACAACATTCTCTCACCTGGATGCAACCACGGTACTCTCCCGACAAATTGCCTCGCTGGGTATTTATCCTGCCGTGGATCCGCTCGATTCGACTTCACGAATTCTGGATCCCATGGTTCTTGGTGATGATCACTACGGTACGGCTCAGGCCGTCAAGGAGCTTTTGCAGCGGTATAAAGACCTGCAGGATATCATTGCAATTCTGGGTATGGACGAACTGTCTGACGAAGATAAGCTCACGGTATCGCGCGCTCGTCGTGTGCAACGCTTCCTCTCGCAGCCATTCCACGTAGCTGAGCAATTCACCGGAGCTCCCGGTAAGTACGTCAAGATTGAGGATACCATCAAAGGATTCAATAAGATTGTGTCCGGTGAACTCGATCATCTTCCTGAGAGTGCATTTTACATGGTAGGGACCATTGAGGAAGCCATTGAAAAAGGCGAGAAACTCCTTCAGGAAGCCTAATCCGGAGTATGCATGAAAAACTTCGAAACCAAAATACTTACGCCGGACGGACCGGTATTCAACGGGCTTGCCGCATCGGTGAATGTGCCGGGCACTGAAGGAAACTTTCAGATTCTCAGTGACCATGCCAGCCTGATGTCGGCACTGGAACCCGGTGAAATACGGGTAAACCAGACTGAAGGGACCGGCGAAGTACGCTTCTCGGTATCCGTGGGTTTTGTTGAGGTCAACGACAATAACGTGACTATTTTGGCCGAGGCTGCTGAACGTGTTGAAAACATCGATGTGGAAAGAGCCCAGAAGGCTCTTGATCGTGCTAAAGAGCGTATTCAGGCTGCAGTCAACAATTCAGAAATTGATGTGCTGCGTGCTGAAGCTGCTTTGCAGCGTGCCCAAAACCGGATTCAACTTGCCCGCAGAAGCAATTAAATAACTATGCTATCGACAAAAAAAGGCTGGATGCTTAGCATTCAGCCTTTTTTGTTTATCGAAGTTTGAAATGATGAGCCTCACGCATGCCGGTACCACGGGTAATCGTTTCTCCGCGCTGTTCTGTACCGGGAATGGGAAGGCTGTTTTTTTACCATCCCGTTCTGCGCGTGTTTCGCTGATTTTGCTCCTGCCGGGCCTCCCCCGGAATATCTTCTACGTAACCAGCCGGTTGTTCAAAACCTTCCAGCGACCAGTTATCAGGATTGTTTCGCCTGTTTTCAATGATGAAATCCGCTACAATGGGAAGCGCGGTTCGTGCACCCTGGCCAATACCTGTACTGCTGGGAAACCGTATCCTGCGGTCGTCACCACCAACCCATGATCCGATGGCAATATGTGGCATAACCGCAATGAACCAGTTGTCCGCACTGTTCTGGGTAGTACCCGTTTTCCCGGCCACATCCTGAGTTACTCCCATAATCCGCATTCGAACTCCGGTACCGGCACCCCAGTCGCCACCGCGGATAACACCGCGCATCATGTCGATCATGATATAGGCTGTTTCAGGACTGATTACCTCTTCGCGTTGTTGAGGGAAGAAATCTACCAACACATTCCCGGCTTTATCTTCGATGCGGGTTACAGCTGTGGGTTCAATGTAAACACCCTGATTGGCGAACGTACTGTAGGCGCTGGTCATTTCCAGCAGTGTGAGCTCTGCAGTACCCAGTGCAATAGACGGGTAGGTCAGAATGGGCGATGTCCGCACGCCCAGGTTATAGGCCATTTCAGCTATTCGCCGACCGGCCGGCATCAGGTCCTCCAGACGGTTGGTTCCCGGCGTACCAGCCAGTTCCGGCAGCAAGCGTACCGTTACATTGTTCAGAGACCGTGCCAGACCTTCGCTCAGTGATACCATTTCCGGACCGGGTGACACGGTCGCGTCTTTCGGGTCCCAGACCTGATTCCGGTTGTCAATAAAACTTATGGGGTAGCGTGAAAACCGGTGGTAGGGCTTGTACCCGTTATCAATGGCCAGAGCATAAACGAAGGGTTTAAATGTTGACCCAACCTGCTTACGGGCCATAAACACCTGGTCGAACTGTCGCCGACCGTAATCGGTACCGCCAACCCAGGCCAGAACCTGACCATTTCGTGGGTCCAGCGCAACAAAGCTGGATTCCAATTGGGTACGCGAGCGTTTGACCTCGTCAACAAAAGCCTCGTCCTGCTTGAGATACTCCAGGGCTTCTTCACGATTCCGGCCTTCGGCCAGAGCTGCCTGATATTCCGTTGTTTCAGCCAGGAACTGATCAAGGTGCGTTGGAAATCGCTCCCAGTACCGATCCATGTAATCGCCCCCCGGAGAGGTCCACTCCCGCTCAAAAGCAATCTGATGTTCGGCCAGGCGGTCACGTACTACTCGTTCCGCAATACGTTGCATATTGGATTCTACGGTAGTATAAATAACCAGTCCGTCTGTGAATAAGTCGTAGCCGTTTTCATCGGCCCAGTCCTGAATCTGAAGCCGGATGTACTCCCCGAAATACCGGCTCTCCCTGCGGGCGCGGAAAGGGGGATTATAGTTCAGCAGGATGGGTTCTTCACGGGAAGTCAGATAATCATTTTCACTGATAAATCCACGCCGGGCCATTTGACTGAGAACCACATTTCGTCTGCGCGTTGAAGATTCATTGCGGGTCCGGGGATTGAACAGGGTAGGATTGTTAAGGCTTCCTATCAATGTGGCAGCTTCTGTTACATTCAGATCGGCTGCTGATTTTCCATAGTGGGTGAATGCTGCAGCTTCAATCCCGTGGGAGCTGTTGCTGAATTCCACCGTGTTCAGATACATCTCCAGGATTTCACGCTTGGTATAATTCCGTTCAATCTGTACGGCGGTCAACATCTCCCGCAGCTTACGCACTACGGTTACACGGCGACCAATCTTCCGGTACAGATTGCGGGCTAGCTGCTGTGTAATGGTGGATCCGCCCTGAAGGTTCCCCCGCAGCAGGTGTATGGGTACTGCGGCGGTACGGTACATGTCAATGCCCCAGTGATCGTAAAAACGGTGGTCTTCAACTGCAATGAGTGCATCGATGACGTGATGAGAAATCTGGTTGTAGGGTACGTAGGTTCGGTTCTCTGTGAAGTATTTATCGAGCACTTCACCATCACGACTCAAAACAAATGATGCTATATCCGTTTGTGGATTTTCAAGCTCTTCGATGGAGGGCAGACCCTGCAGCAGGTACCAGACAAAACCAACACCGCCAATCAGGCTGAGCAGCAACAGAATACCGGTCCAGCGAAACATAAACCGGTAGACCGATTCACTACTACCTGGTTTGCGATTCGGTTTCGGTTTTCGGATTGCACCGGAAGAACGATTTATATTTGCATTTTTCGCTTCCCGCTCTGCTTTTTTTTGCTTGCGGTATTCCGGATCGTTCAGATACCGTTCATATTCGTCGTTGTATGGATTTTTATCACTCATCCTTCAGCGTGTTCAATCATGTTAAGGTCAACAGCGTTTTCACGGCACCATCCCATCTAACGAGTCGGAAGTCGCCCTTAGTGTACAGGCATGCCGAGCGGTCAACAAAAAAGGCGCCGGTATTCATGTACTGCAAGCCGGAGAAATTTTGCTTTCGTACCCGATGATGGTGGCCGCAAAGTACAACTTCTGCCCGTTTTTCACTCAGAAATCGAGCGGCTGCTGCGTCCAGTGCTTTTGCTTCCTGCTCCCCGCCGTTGTCGTTACGTCGGCTTCTCGCAGAGAACCACTCCATGGCCCCGTTACCGGTCCGGCCTGAGGTGAAAAGTTGGAACCCTGTGGTAAACATACGATTTCGAAGTAAGCGGTGTACAAACGGACGCGGATATCGGAATGCGGGATCACGCAGACCATCACCATGAAAGGTCATGACACGCAGGCCGTCCTGTGTTTGCAGTATCCTGTATTCATGTTCGGTATCAAAGCCAACAGAATCAAAGTACCCGAAGTCCCAGTTGTCGTGATTTCCGGTCACATACAATGTTTTCACGCCGGTTCTTTGGTGATACCCCTCGAACCAGGTCAGTACAGCACGGGAAATTTCAGGGATGTAGCCGGGATATGCCATAAAATAGTCAAATATGTCTCCCAGCAACACGATTTGGGTGTTTTCCCGCTCACACCAGCGCAGTAATTCCAGAAAATCACGTTCCAGCAGGCCGTTGGTATGAACATCGCTGCAACCCAGATGCACATCGCTTACAAACACCGTCGGCGCATGTAGCAGCTGCATTTTTCCGCTGGTGGAGCATCCCGTCATGGGCTATTTTTTTCGTGTTACTACGAAATCCAGAAAACTTTCCAGTGTACTGCGTTCTGCACTGACCGGGAACACCTGCAGGTTTTCACGAGCTTTCCGGGTATACTCCTGCATTTTTGCATGGGCATAGCGTATGCCGTCGTTTTCCTGAACAAAGGCAATGATAGCGTTGATTTCAGCCTCGGACTTGTTCTTTTTCTTGTAGAGCTGGCGCATGCTTCTGCGTTTAAAGAAGGGAACACGCGAGAGAGCATAGATAAACGGCAGCGTCATCTTCCGCTCTTTAATGTCGTTGGCAGCCGGTTTGCCGGCATCATCGGTACCGTAGTCGAAAAGGTCATCGCGTACCTGAAACGCAATGCCCAGATTTTCCCCGAAATTTCGCAAGGCCACGTGTTGCGCTTCATCGTCCGTTGCACTTACGGCACCGCACTCACAGCAGGCCGATATAAGGCTCGCTGTTTTTTCTGAGATGACTTTGAAATAGCGCTCCTCGGTCATGTTCTGCAGTTTTGAGGCTTTCAGCTGCCTGAGCTCGCCCTCGCTCATTTTTCGCACGGCCTCTGAGACTACCTTCAGCAACCCGAATTCGTTGCGGTTCAGGGCTACCAGCAATCCTTTGGCCAGCAAAAAGTCTCCCAGCAGAACACTGGCCTTGTTTTTCCATATGTAATTAATAGACAACAAACCACGGCGTTCATCGGCTTCATCTACAACATCATCGTGAATCAGGGTGGCTGTGTGCAGCAATTCAATCATGGTTGCTGCAATATAGGTTCGTTCATTAATCCCCCCGCAAATACGGGCTGTGTGAAACACCAGGGCAGGACGAAGCTCCTTACCTTTGGTTTTAAGCAGGTAACCTACCAGCTGGTCGAGCAGAAAAACGTCAGATTTGACCGCTATACGGAAATAGGTTCTGAATTCAAGCAAGCTGTCGGCAATGGGGGCCTGTATGTCTTTCAGTTTTACCGGTTCAGTTCGATTTTGGTCGGATTTAGTAGTATTTTGGGTGGCGTTTGCCGACATGCTGAGTTTTTGTGATAAAAAATTTACAGGTGAACGGTTTTTTCTGCATTTTTAAGGCTTATTTCAACGATTGTGCTGTTATCTGACCTGTAGCCTGCCTGAAACAACGGCTTAAAATACAAAACTGTAAACATAACATTTATACCATTGAAAACGATCAAAAGAATCGGAGTTTTTACAAGTGGAGGGGACTCACCAGGAATGAATGCGGCTGTCAGGGCCGTTGTTCGTACGGCCCGGGCCAACGATCTTGCTGTAGTTGGTATTCGCTACGGATATCAGGGTATGATAAAAGGAGATTTTGTGGATATGGACAGCTCATCCGTCTCCAATATCATCCAGCAGGGAGGTACCATCCTTAAATCTGCCCGCTCCGAGGAGTTCAGGTCGCCTGAAGGTCGTGTCAAAGCGGCTGAAAACATCAGGAAAGCCGGTATAGATGCACTTGTGGCTATTGGTGGCGACGGTACCTTCCAGGGTGCAACCAAACTCAACGAGGAACACGGCATTCAGATTGTAGGAATTCCGGGTACTATTGATAACGACCTTTCCGGAACCGATGAAACTATTGGCTACGATACAGCCCTGAATACGGCAATGGAAGCCATCGACAAAATCCGTGATACTGCAGATGCACACGAACGATTGTTTCTGGTGGAAGTAATGGGCCGGGAAGCCGGGTTTATCGCTCTTGAAACCGGTATTGCCAGTGGCGCTGAACTGATCATTCTGCCGGAGACCCTCAACGATCTGGATGACATTAAATCCAATCTCAACGAAGTGTTTCGAGCCCAGCGCAGAAGCAGCCTGGTTATTGTAGCCGAAGGCGGCGAGACCGGCGGAGCTTTCAAGCTTGGTGAGGATCTCAAGGAAGATTACTCCAAATACGAAATGCGGGTTTGTATTCTGGGTCATATTCAACGTGGCGGTACGCCTACAGCCCGTGACAGGGTATTAGCCAGCCGACTGGGGTATGCCGCTGTTAACGCACTTGTAGACGGCCATACCAATGCCATGGTCGGTGTTATAAACAGCGAGGTGAAAATCACCCCGATCAAGAATACCTGGTCGAAGAAGAAAAGTATCAATTATGAACTGCTTGAACTGGCAAAAACCCTGAGCTGATATGATTAAACTGGATACAACTTCTGCTGAAACTTTTGTTCAGGCAGAAAGTCTGGAGCACGCACTGCATACGAGCAAGGCCTCATTGCAGGATGTCTTCAATAAAACGGGTAAGGGTCCGGAGTGGACCGGATGGGTGGATATCGTCAAATCTCCCAATGACGCACTTTTGGGAGAAATTGAGCAACTGGCACGAACGATCAGGGAGGATGCCGATGTGTTCATCGTGTGTGGTATCGGCGGCTCGTATCTGGGCGCCCGGGCCGTCATTGATGCACTGGGTCCTTTTTTTCCGGGTAAGGGTCCTGAAATCGTGTACGCCGGCCATCACATGAGCGCCCGGTATCTGAATGAACTGGCAGCCTATTTGTCACAGCCAAACCGGGAAGGCAAACCCAAAAGTGTGTACCTGAATGTGATTTCAAAATCGGGAACCACAACCGAGACCGCACTGGCCTTCCGTATACTGCGTGACTGGATGAAACAGACCTACGGACCGGAGGCTGCCAGGCGCATAACGGCTACTACCAGCGCCGGTGGGGGAGCGCTCAATAAAATCATCCAGGCTGAAGGCTATCGTAAATTTGTGCTCCCCGATGACATCGGAGGAAGGTTCTCCGTACTGACTCCCGTCGGGTTGCTTCCCATCGCCGTTGCCGGTCTGGACGTCCGTGAATTGTTTTACGGCGCTGTATCTGAATATGAACGTGTGAGCAGCGACCCTGAAACCCTGCTGAAGTACACGGCTATACGCCACGCATTGTATACGGCGGGGTATCGTATTGATATCAATGCCAGCTTCGAACCTGAGCTGAAGTCGTTCGGGGGCTGGATGCAGCAGCTAACCGGAGAAAGTGAAGGTAAAAACCATAAAGGATTGTACCCCGCGGTGCATGCGTACTCAACCGATCTTCACAGTCTGGGCCAGATGGTACAGGATGGTGAACGAAATATGCTGGAAACGTTCCTGGTTGTTGATAAAACACATTCAGATGCGATATTGCCTTACGATGATGATAACTATGACGGATTGAACTACCTTGCGGGTCGTTCTGTTCATGATATTAATGCGAAAGCCTATCAGGGTACCCGACAGGCACACCATGAGGGGGGCGTACCGGTCATAAGTCTGCATATACCGGAAGTTTCGGCGTCATCGCTGGGAGCACTCATCTTCTTCTTCGAACTGGCAACAGCCGTCTATGTGTACAATCTGGGTGAGAATCCATTTGATCAGCCCGGAGTTGAGGACTACAAAAAAGCCATGTTCAAGCTTCTCGGAAAGGAAAATGCCTGATGGATGCGACCAATGTAAATGCGCATACAGATACCTTCCGTTACATCGCCCTTGCCGGAAATATCGGCGCCGGAAAATCTTCATTGACGGGGCTTCTCTCGCGTCATTTCAAGTGGAGGGCTTATTATGAGTCGGTAGATGACAATCCCTACCTGCCTGATTTCTATGAAGATATGAGGCGATGGAGTTTTAATCTGCAGATTTATTTCCTCTCCGCACGGTTCCGCAACCAGAAGGAGATGTTTGGTGACCGCCAAAGTTTCATTCAGGATCGGACTATCTACGAAGACGTTGAAATATTTGCCCGGAACCTGTATGAAATGAACCTGATGAGCGAGCGCGATTTTCAGAATTACCGTGCTTTGTTCACTGAAATGAGTGACTATCTGCGTCCGCCCGACTTGCTGATTTACCTGAAAGCCAATGTTCCCACCCTCGTACGTCAGATACAGCAGCGGGGCCGTGATTATGAAAGTTCTATCCGGATCGATTATCTGGAGCGGCTTAACGTACTCTATGAAGATTGGATTGACCGCTATCCGTACGAAAAGCTGGTTATTGAAACCGATAAGCTGGATTTCGTCAATGATAAGGAAGACCTGGGTGCCGTAATTTCACTCATTGAGCAACGATTGTTCGGTCTTTTTTCTAATTCTTGAGTTTAGGTGGAATTTATAGTATTTTTGTAGGCTATACACTATGAATAAGCTTCAATTCAGAATCAACGAATTACCCAAAGGTTCATCGCAATCCAGGGTGTTTCTAACAGCAGATGAACTGGACATTGCCGAATTTGCCTTGCGCGATCTGGTAGTTGAAATTCAGTTTATTCGCAGGGAGGCAATGATTGAAGTTGATTTTTCTGTAGAAGGGGAGGTTCAGCTTCGCTGTGACCGTTCCCTGAGGGATTTTTGGTCGCCGCTTCGTGGTGATTATAGTGTATTGTTCAAAGAGTCGGCTGATTTTGAATCAGAAGACGAACAGACAGCGGTACGTCGCCTTGAGTTTTCGGCCAATATACTGGATATAGCAGCCGAGGTGAGAGATACGGTGTTGTTGTCTGTGCCGGTACGCAGAATTCATCCGGATTATTACGATGAATACGGTAATTTACAAGACTTTAACCATGTTGAGGGTGAACGCAATGCCATAGACCCACGATGGGAGGCACTTCGGGCACTCAAAGACAATTCCAGCAAAAACTAATTTTTAGCAATGGCACATCCTAAACGTAAGACATCCAAGTCACGCCGTGACAAACGCAGAACCCATCATAAAATTGATGCGGTTACGCTGGCTACCTGTTCAAACTGCGGCGCGGTGCACAAAATGCATACAGCTTGCGGTGCCTGCGGATACTACCGCGGCCGGCAGGTTCTCGAAGTTAAATCATAACTCAGGTATTATCATTTAATACAATGATTACTATTGCTGTTGATGCCGTTGGCGGTGACCATTACCCTCAAAACCCTGTAGCCGGAGCTATCCAGGCTGTACAGGAAAATCCGGACATTACAATTCTGTTAATAGGTCCCGAACAGGTATGCCGCGAGGAGCTCAGCAAGCAAGGGTACACGGGCGATCGTGTACAGGTATTTAATGCACCTGACATTATTACCATGGATGATGCCCCGGCACAAGCCGTTAAAAACAAGCCCCAGGCATCCATACCGGTAGGGCTGACCCTGCATGCCAGAAAGCAATGTGATGCTTTTGTCAGTGCCGGCAATACCGGAGCACTGCTTGCTGCATCGGCCTTTATTTTGGGTCGCCTCCAGGGAGTACTCCGACCCACCATTTCTACCGTTTATCCGACTACAAAAGGGTTCCGTCTGATGGTTGATGTGGGAGCCAATCTGGAAGTCAAACCTGAATTTCTGGTTCAGTTCGCCAAAATGGGCGAGGTATATGCACGTGAGGTTATGGGTGTCGAAGAGCCGCGAATCGGTCTTCTTAACGTGGGAGAAGAGGAAGAAAAGGGTACTGAAATCATCCGAAAAGCCCACGAGCTTCTCAAGAACCACCCGAGATTTGTCGGTAACATCGAAGGCCGGGATATTTTGTTCGGCAAGGCCGATGTTTATGTTTGTGACGGGTTTACCGGAAACATGCTGCTGAAATACGGGGAATCTATTCCCGCTGCGCTGCAGCTGCTCATTCAGCAGGCCGCACAGAGCAGCAGCCTTTCGGCTGACTCTATCAAACCCGCATTGGGTGTACTTAAGCAGGCGCTCGCTCCTTTCGACTACCAGGCCGTGGGTGGTGTACCCTTCCTGGGTGTAAATGGAGTGAGCCTTGTTGGCCATGGTGGCAGTACACCGCTGGCCATAAAGAATATGATTTTCAACGCAGTCAAAATGGTTGAACATCAGGTAAACGATAAGATTGTATCTTATCTGAACTGAAAATAACACCTATGTCTTCTGCTCTCAAAGCGCGAATCGTTTCCGTCGGGCATTATCTGCCCGATGACAAACTGACCAACGCTGATCTTGAAAAACTTGTTGAAACTAACGACGAGTGGATCCGAACCCGAACGGGCATATCCGAACGCCGCATTCTCAAGGATCCGGAAAAAGCTACCTCGTATATGGCAGTTGAAGCGGCAAAAGAGGCCCTTCAGGCTGCAAATGTCGACCCCGAAAGCGTAGATGCCGTAATTGTTGCCACCGTTACTCCGGACTATATGTTCCCGGCAACAGCCTGCCTCGTTCAAAAACGACTCGGCGCTGTGAATGCGTTTGGCTATGATATCCTCGCAGCATGTTCCGGTTTTGTTTATGCCCTGTCGACCGGTGCGATGATGATTGAGAGTGGCCGGTATAAGCGTGTGCTGGTCATAGGTGCGGATAAAATGAGCTCCATCATTGACTATACCGACCGCGCGACCTGCATAATTTTTGGTGACGGAGCCGGCGCGGTACTTCTCGAGGGAACGACCGATGGTACCGGTGTGATGGATTTCATTCAGCGCTGCGATGGTGACGAGGATGAGCTGCTTTGCATGAAAGGGGGAGGCAGTCGTTATCCATCCAGTCATGCAACTGTTGAAGCCCGCATGCATTATATCACACAGGACGGTAAGACCGTTTTTAAAAAAGCTACCGAAGCAATGGCCGACATCTCCCTTGAAATTATGGAGCGTAATCAGCTCGCACCCGGGGATGTAGCCTGGTTGGTACCGCATCAGGCTAATCAGCGCATTATTGATGCTACTGCCCGGCGTATGGGGGTTGGTAATGATAAAGTGATGTCTAATATCCAGTTTTATGGCAACACCACCGCGGCTACCATTCCGCTGTGTCTGTATGACTGGAAAGACAAATTGCAACGTGGTGATAATCTGATACTGTCGGCATTCGGTGGCGGGTTCACGGCCGGGTCGCTGTATCTGAAATGGTAATTTGATACCTATGGGTAACTTAGCCTGTATTTTCCCGGGTCAGGGATCACAATTTGTAGGGATGGGTAAAGAGGCCGTAGCGTCGTCGCAGAAAGTAAAGGATATGTTTACGGCGGCCGATGAGGTGCTAGGGTTTTCGCTGTCAGAGATTATGTTTGACGGTCCTGACGAAATGCTTCGGCAGACCGAATACACACAACCGGCTATTTTCCTGCACTCCGTGGCGCTATATAGCAATCTTGACATCCGTCCTGATGCCGTAGCTGGACACAGCCTGGGCGAGTTTTCCGCTCTGACAGCATGTGGAGCACTTCGTTTTGAGGATGCACTCCTGATTGTGCGCAAACGAGGTCAGCTGATGCAGCAGGCCGGAATGGATAATCCCGGTTCTATGGCTGCCGTTATTGGGCTTGCTGATGAGCAGGTTGAGGAAATCTGTGCCGCTGTATCAACCCCCGACGAGCAGGTTGTACCTGCAAATTATAACTGCCCGGGTCAGCTGGTTATTTCGGGAAGCGAAGCAGCCATTGACAGGGCCATTGATCAACTTAAAGCCCGGGGCTGTAAACTGGCCCGGAAGCTGCCGGTCAGCGGAGCGTTTCACTCTCCACTGATGCAACCAGCCTATGACGGACTAAAAAATAGTCTGGAAACCCTTCGGATCAGCACGCCTTTCTGTCCGGTATATGCCAATTTCACGGCCCGCCCGACCACAGACCCGGAGATTATCCGAAGCAATATGCTCGATCAGCTTCTTAATCCGGTTCGCTGGACACACACCCTTCAGAATATGTTTGAAGATGGTTTGCGCAGCTTTACCGAAATCGGACCGGGTAATGTGCTGCAGGGCCTGGTGAAGCGGACACTCAAAGATGTTGAATTAAACGGTTATCAATAAGGAGAACACCATGTCATTTTCCCTCGAAGGTAAAACCTGTCTGGTCACCGGAGCCAGCAGAGGAATTGGTAAAGCCATCGCGCTTGCCCTGGGTGCTGCCGGAGCGGATGTAGCCCTTACCTACGCACGCTCGGAAGATGCAGCCAAAGATGTTCAGGCACAACTGGTTGCGATGGGCAGAAAAGCAATGATTTTTCAAGCTGATGCAGTGAGCGGGACGCGTGCTGAAGAAGTGGTCAATGAACTTGTTAAGGCCTGGGGCAGGCTGGACATTCTGGTGAACAATGCCGGTATTACCAAAGACACCCTGATCATGCGCATGAGCGAAGAGCAATGGGATGATGTCATTGAAACCAACCTTAAAAGCGTATTCAATTACTCAAAAGCAGTTGTTCGTCCGATGATGAAACAACGTGCCGGTTCTGTCATCAACATTGGTTCCGTTGTAGGTGTTTCCGGTAACGCCGGACAGACCAATTACTCGGCTTCCAAGGCGGGCATGATCGGCTTCACCAAGTCGCTGGCCAAAGAACTTGCCACCCGGAATGTACGGGTCAACCTGGTTGCACCCGGATACATCACAACGGACATGACCGATAAACTCAATGAGGCAACACTTCAGGCCATAAATAGTGCAATACCAATGGGTAAGCCCGGAAATCCTGAAGATATCGCCATGGCCGTTCAATACCTGGCCAGTGATGCATCTGCCTACGTTACCGGCGCGGTACTGCATGTTGACGGTGGCATGGCGATGTAAATTGCTTTTTTTGCGTAAGGCTAACATACTTGTTATTATAGCATGTCTGACATGCGAAATTCATTCACTCAACCAAACAACTAAATAAACAAACCATGGCAAAAGATATCGAAGCTAAAGTAAAAGCGATTATCGTTGACAAACTTGGTGTAGATGAAGCTGACGTTACGATGGAAGCTAATTTCACCAATGATCTTGGAGCTGATTCGCTCGACACTGTAGAGCTGATTATGGAATTTGAGAAAGAATTTGAAATCAGTATTCCTGATGAAGATGCCGAAAACATCTCTACGGTAGGTTCTGCCGTTCAGTATCTCACTGAAAAAATCGCTTAATTTACGCTCTAACTTACCTAAAATGACCCCAAGAAGAGTTGTTGTAACCGGATTAGGCTCCATAACACCTTTAGGAAAGACGGTCTCAGAATTCTGGGATAATCTCATCAAAGGTACCAGCGGAGCACGACCGATTACACATTTCGATGTAACTGACTTCCCGACAAAATTTGCCGGTCAGATAGATAACTATAATCCGACCGATTATTTTCCGGCGAAGGAAGCCCGCCGACTTGACAAGTTTACTCAGTACGCGCTCATTGCAGCTGAAGAAGCCATCAATGATTCAAAACTGGAACTTGACCAGATCGACAAGAACCGTGTTGCGGTACTTGTTGGTACGGGTATTGGGGGATTTGAAGTATTTTACAGACAATGCCTGGAGTTTGCGGAAAGGGGACCCAGAGGGGTTTCCCCTTTCTTCATCCCCATGCTGATTCCTGATATTGCCGCCGGGCATGTGTCTATTAAGTATGGTTTCAGGGGGCCGAATTTCTGCGCTGTTTCTGCCTGCGCTACCGGATCTCACAACATTGGGTTGGCTTATGATGCCGTGAAGTACGGTACAGCTGATTACGCGGTATGTGGTGGTACGGAAGCGCCTGTGTTTGAAATGGGGGTAGCGGGTTTCAACGCACTGAAAGCTATGTCGACCCGAAATGATGAACCCGAGACGGCGTCACGACCGTTTGATGCCACACGCGATGGTTTTGTCCTGGGTGAGGGTGCGGGTATCCTCGTACTCGAATCTCTGGAATCTGCCCTTGCGAGGGGAGCTACGATATATGCTGAAATCGGCGGGTATGGTTTCTCTGCAGATGCCTACCATATTACAGCACCCGATCCAAATGGCAATGGAGTAATCCTGGCCATGCATTCCGCTCTGGAAGCGGCCGGGCTTCAACCCGAACAGATTGATCATATTAATATGCACGGTACGGCAACACCGCTTGGAGACGTTGCAGAGACCAATTCGATTAAGAAAGTATTTGGTGACCACGCGTACAATATCAACCTGAACTCCACCAAGTCAATGACCGGTCATATGCTCGGAGCCGCCGGTGCCGCTGAATCGCTGGCAACCATAATGGCTGTGAAGCACGATAAAGTACCGCCTACAATCAACTTTACTACGCCTGATCCGCAGTGTGATTTGAATTATACGTTTAATACTGCTGTGGAAAGGAAAGTAGACTTCGCCATAAACAATGCCTTTGGTTTTGGCGGACATAATACTTCCATTGTATTTAAAAAGTACGTGGGTTAAGTATGATCAGGAGTCTTCAGTCCTGGTTGAAAAAACGTCAACTGGATGAAGTTTCCAGAAAAAAAATCAGCTATATAGAGGAACTGACCGGACATCCGGTCAGTCAGCCTCAGCTTTTCCTGCGTGCATTAAGGCACCGCTCCAAGCTGGTTGAGTCCAATATGAGGCATAACGAATCGTACGAACAGCTGGAGTTTCTGGGCGATGCGGTTCTGGATTTAATCGTAACCGAAATTATTTTCGAACGATTTGCTACACGCAATGAAGGGTTCATGACCCAGATGCGTTCGCGCATCGTCAAAGGTGAAACCCTCGCCAAGTTTTCACAAAGGCTGCATCTGGCTGATATTATCGAGGTCGGTGATCGGGTAAAAGATCAGGGAATTCAGTACAGTACCAGTGTTCTGGCCGATATTTTCGAGGCCATGGTGGGTGCTCTGTATAAAGATAGCGGGTATAAGGCAGCCACAGATTTTGTGCGTGATCTTATTTTGGACAACGTAGATCTGGAGCTGCTTGAGCAAAAAAGAGATAACTACAAGAGTATATTACTGGAGTACGCCCAGTCTAAAAAACTGCCGGCTCCTGTTTATCATGTTGAGTCACTGACAGGTCCGGATCATGACCGCACTTTTGACATTGTGGTCATACTCGGGGAAGAGCGATATGGAAGAGGAACCGGAAAAAACAAGAAAAAAGCAGAGCAACTGGCCGCCGACCAGACCTTGAAAATGCTGCAGCGTGCTACGGAAAAGACAGACTCACAGCCACAATAAGTTGGGTTCATCGCAAAAATCTCAGTACTTTTCGCGATATAAACGTAACTGCAGGATAATCCGGAATTCCAATGGCTGTAAAATTTTCTGTTGAGAGAACAACATCCTCAAAACTTGAGGCAACTGACTTTTCTAACCTTCGATTTGGAGACACCTTCGCCGACCACATGTTTGAAAGTCGTTACCGGGACGGCGAGTGGGATGCGGGTCGCATCCTTCCATACGGTGCTATCTCATTAGATCCCTCGTTTAGTGTGCTGCATTACGGTCAGGCGGTCTTTGAGGGAATGAAAGCATTTCGGTATGCGGGAGGTAAGATTAATATTTTCAGGCTGGATGCCCACTATCAGCGTTTTATCCGGTCGTGTGACCGTATGAACATTGCTCATGTATCCCGTGAGGTCTTTGAAGAGTCGATCAAACAGCTGGTTGATATTGACCGTAACTGGGTACCTCAGGATACCTACAAGTCCTTGTACCTGCGACCATTTATTTTTGCTTCCGATGAATTTCTGGGTGTTCGCGTGGCCCGTAACTATCGGTACATGGTGATTACGAGTCCTGTTGGCAACTACTACGCCGAGGGAATCAAACCCATCCGGCTGACAACCTATCCGCAGTACGTCAGGGCCGTGAAGGGCGGAACCGGTGAGGCCAAGGTGCCCGGCAACTATGCCGCTACCATGCAGCCCAATGCCCTGGCCGCCCAGGAAGGATATGCTCAGGTGCTCTGGTTGGATGCTTTTGAGCAGAAATACGTAGAAGAAGTTGGCACCTCCAATATTTTCTTCCTGATTGACGGTACCCTGATAACACCACCTCTTGAGGGGACGATCTTGCCGGGTATTACCCGCGATTCAACCATGTACCTGGCTGCCAGCTGGGGTATACCGGTAGAACAGCGAAAGATCAGCATCGATGAAGTTTTTGAAGCCAGGGACCGTGGCGTACTGCAGGAGATATTTGCCACGGGAACGGCTGCAGTAGTCTCCCCTGTAGGTTTCATTCATCATCAGGGCAGAAGTATTGACATGAATCAGGATCAAATGGGTGAACTGGCACAACGTCTGTACGATACACTCACAGGCATTCATCACGGTAGTGTGGAAGATCCGGCCGACTGGTGCACGTTAATTTAACTCTGAACCCATCCTGGTAAAACGATGAAACAGTATCACGATCTGGTAAAACGCGTTCTTGAAAACGGCGTTCACAAAACGAATCGTACAGGTACAGATACCCTATCCAGTTTTGCGGAATCCTACAAGGTAGATTTATCGGAGGGCTTTCCATTACTGACTACGAAAAAAGTGTTTTTCCGGTCCGTGATTCTGGAACTGCTCTGGTATCTGAGGGGGGAGGATCATATCCGGTGGCTGCGGGATGAAAACAACTGCCATATCTGGGATGCCTGGGCACGCGATGACGGTCACGTCGGTCCTATTTATCCGGTTATGTGGCGGCGTTTTCCGTACGCAGATACCGAGGAAGTTTCTATGGAAGGGGATGCCGGAAATATCACCAGTCAGGCTATGGTCGTACGGGAAGTGGATCAGATTCAGCAGGCAATTGATATGCTGAAAAACAATCCGGAAAGCAGGCGTATTGTTATCAGCGCCTGGCATCCGGGGCTGCTCTCGCGTATGGCGTTGCCGCCGTGTCATGTGATGTTCATTTTCAATGTTGCCAACGGAAAACTAAACTGCCATCTTACCCAGCGTTCAGGCGATATTGCTCTGGGAATTCCATTCAATCTGGCATGTTATTCAGCGTTGACCATGGCCATTGCCCAGGAAGTTGGCCTGCAGCCGGGCACCTTCGCCCATACCATTGTAGACGCCCACATCTATGTTAACCATGTGGATGGACTCAAAGAGCAGCTGACCCGTGAGCCCCGACCATTACCGGTTCTCAAAATAAATCCGAAGCCTGTTGATGACCTCACCCTGGATGATTTTACCCTCGAGGGGTACAATCCGCATCCACCCATTCGATTTGAGGTTGCCGTGTAATGCAGCTTATTGCCATCGTAGCACATGACGAAAATCTGCTCATAGGCCGGGATGGCGGTCTGCCCTGGCACATTCCTGAAGACCTGCGTCATTTCAAGCGGGTGACCACAGGATATCCAATTCTCATGGGACGGAAAGTTTTTGAAGAAATTGGTCGTAAACCGCTTCCCAATCGGCGAAACGTTGTCCTTACGTCAGGCCATTACCCCGGTATTGAGTGCTATGATGCCATTGACAAAGCCCTTCAGGCATTGAAGGAAGAAGATAAGGTCTTTGTAATAGGCGGAGGGGAAATTTACAGGCAATTACTGGAGAACTGCACCTATATGTACGTTACCCTGGTTGAGGGCATGCACGATGGAGATGTTTTCTTCCCGGAATATCGTCATCAACTTGGTTCAGTGTGGGTTGAGCAGGCACGGGAGATTCACGAGGGGTACACCTTTTTGGAATATAAACGCAGTTAAATTGTTGTTGAATCGGTCTGTCCGGGGTATTAACACGAAAGATTAAGCTTTTTATAGTTAATTTGCTGTGCGCCTGATTGCTGGCAGGCACGGTAGCTTAACTCTTCTGAAATCCGAATTCGTGGCTCTGAGTAAAAATCATACACATCTTCTATCGGGCATTGTTGCACATCTGCAAGATGCGGTTCTTTTGCTGGATGATGAAAATCGTGTGTTATTTGCAAACCCTTCCTTCACCAAACTGTATGGGTATAAGCCGGATTCGGTTCTGGGTCAGCATGCCGATATACTGCTGGCACCTAAAGACCGTGGGAAATCGGGTAGCTGGCAACTGACTTCCGGCACAGATGCCGAGCATATCTGCGAGGATGGATCGGGCATCTACATTTCCGAGCATATTTCTCTGATGCCAGACGCCGCTTCCGGCGGACAGGTGAAACTGGTACAACTCCGGGACATTTCCGAGCGCATCGTCATTGAGAATACCCTTGCTGCCACAGAAGTCAGACTGGATGCGGTACTATCCAGCATTGATGATGTGGTGTATTCCATGGACTCCAGAACCCGTGATATTCTGTATGTCAACAAGGCAACGCGCCTGGTATTTGACATGAATGAGGAGGATTTCCGCAATAAAACGGTCTCCTGGAAGAAAATGGTTCATGGTGGTGATTTGCATAAACTGGAGATGGCTACCCATGAGCTTCGTAAAAAGGGGTATGCTGAGGCCGAATATCGGCTCATTACCCCCAAAGGTGATATCAAATGGCTGCGCGATCGTGCCTGGGTAGTATCCGATCCACAGAATCCTCGCATAGATGGTATTATAACCGATGTTACCGAGCGTAAACTCGCCGAACAGGCCTACCGCGACTCCGAAGAACGCTATCGCACCGCCATCCAAAGTTCTGTTGAAGCCATTTACATGATGAATCCGGCTACGTATGCTATCACAGACGTAAATGAAGCGTTCTGCAGGCTGCTGGGCTACACACGCGATGAGGCACTTAATCTGAAAATGGCCGATTTTGTGGATCACTCCATGCAGGATATTACGGCCTACATCGATCGTGTCATCGAAGACGGTGAGAGTGTTCTTGACCGGCGCACCTGGAGGTGTAAAGACGGGATGCGATTAACCGTTGAAATTACAGCCAACAGAATTGTTCAGCGCGATCAGGAAATTATTTTTGTTGTTGCCAGGGATGTGACCACACAGATGGAGATCAAAAAACAGCTCGACAGTGAACGGGAGCTGCTGGGGGAAGTGGTTAACAACGCTCCGGTGCCTATGGCAATCCTGGATCACGACCTGCGATTCGTGGTTTACAGCAAAACCTGGGTGCAGTCGTACGGACCGGGCCGGATCAAACTTACCGGTAAAAAGCTCTTTGAAATCTACCAGAAGCTCCCCTCGCACTGGCAGGACTTATGCTATCGGGGCCTTCAGGGAGAGGTTCTGCATATCGCAGAGGAAGAGCTTCGTCTGGACGAACATAATGTGATCTACCTGCGTCTGGCCATTCATCCCTGGGGAAATGAAGATGGTTCCCGCAACGGTGTTATTTTGGTAGCTGAGCGAATTGATGAGCTGGTCAGTGCCCGAAAAGCGGCCGAAGACGCCAATCAGGCTAAGTCGGCTTTTCTGGCCCGGATTACCCATGAACTGCGCACGCCGCTCAATGCCATACTGGGCTATGCGCAGATTATGACCAACGACCCGACCGTCAGCGAGGTTCACCGCGGATATGTAGACAATATGTACCGAAGTGGTAACCACCTGCTCACGATGATCAACGACATCCTGGATATTTCCAAGATTGAAGCCTCCAGAATGGAACTTCAAAATGAACCGGCAGATCTCCACGAAATCATCCGGGATGTGGTGGAAATGTTTCGGCTGAAAGCAGCATCAAAAGGGGTCGACCTGCGGGTGTCCGTGGATCCGGAAATTAATCCTGCTGTACAGATCGATCAGTCCAAATTTTCACAAGTTCTTATAAACTTGATTGGTAATGCCGTGAAATTTACCGATCAGGGTCATGTCTCGGTTCGTTTTTCACTCACTGACAACACATCAACCGGTACCCGTGATCAACTTATAAGCGTGGAGGTGGAAGATACGGGAAGGGGCATACCCGAAGACGACCTCCATCTGGTATTTGAACCGTTTCAGCAGGCTAAGAACTCGGATATCAAGGGAACCGGTCTGGGGCTGGCTATAACGAAACGGATAGTTAATCTCATGGGCGGGGATGTTACCGTCCGAAGTGTACTTGGTCAGGGCGCTTTATTCGGTTTTGCGGTGCCAATGCAAATTGTAGAACATCCTACCGGTAAAAAAGCCGACAAGTTCACACGCGTAAAAACGATTGCCTCTCCCAGGCCGTTTCGTGTGCTTGTGGTTGACGATGTAGACCTGAACCGGACGGTAGTTCGCCTGCTGCTGGAGCGTGTTGGTGCCAGTATATCCGAGGCGGCTGACGGGCAGCAGGCTGTTGATTTGTTCTCCCGGCAAGAATTTGATGTTGTCATAATGGATATTATCATGCCTGTCATGGACGGTGTGAAGGCTATGTCGTTAATCCGGAAAATGCCCCGGGGCAAAACGGTAGCGGTCATTGCGCTCACCGCCAGTGGATTTGACGACAAGCGTGATGCACTTATTAAAGCCGGTTTTACGGACTATATCCTGAAACCCTTCAAGGAACCCGATTTACTCCGGTCACTTCATGTAAATGCCGGTGTAACTTTTGAATATAAAGAGGTACTTTCTGATGGTGGCGATATCAGCGTGCCGGAAGATGATACCACTGCGCTGGTACGTCATGTGCTGGCTCTGCCTGAAGAACTCCGTCAGATAATCACCGACCTACTGGTAATACAGGATGTTGATGGTTTGAGCGATTTTGCCGATAATCACCTTGGGGAAGGTCAGTACGAGGCGCTTAAAGTACTCATCGACAAAGTAGTTCGTGATTTCGATTTGTTTTTAATGTCCAATGTAGCAAAGCGGCTATTGAACGCATGACAGGTTATCAATTTTAACTATATGATGGATGGGAAGTTCCGAAAAGAAGTCTATTCTTGTGGTCGATGATACGCAGCAGAATGTGCAGGTTTTGTCGCAGATGCTGCGGGATGCAGGGTACTCGGTTATGGCCGCATTCAATGGTAAAGATGCCTTAAAAATGCTGGAGCGCCGTGAACCCGACCTGATTCTCATGGATGTCATGATGCCCGAAATGGATGGTTTCGAGACCACACGGCAGCTTAAGTCGGTACCCCGATGGAATGAAATACCGGTCATTTTTCTGTCGGCTCTGAGTGATACTGAATCTAAGTTAAGGGCGTTTGAGTCTGGCGGGGTAGACTACATAACCAAACCGTTTCAGCAGCAGGAGGTATTGGCCCGCATGGAGCTGCATCTGTCGCTGCGTGAGCTTCAGCATGAGAAAGAAGCCTATATTCACCAGCTTCAGGAAAAGCAGGAACATCTGCAAAAACTGAATAACGAAAAGGATGAAGTGCTCAGTGTGTTAAGCCATGACATGCGCAATCCTCTCGGTGGAATCATTGGGATTGTAGACCTGCTTCGCAGTGAGCCGGTTGATTCTCCCGAAGAGCTGGAAACCATGCTGGAACTTGTTGATGTTTCTGCAAAACGGCTGCTCCACATGGTCAATGATATGCTGGATATTGCCATCATCGAGTCTAACTCAATCAAACTAAACCGGGTTCACACAGATCTGGGAGCGTTGATCAACGAGGTTATGACCATTCATGCGCCGGCAGCCAAGAATAAAAATGTGACTTTTGAACTGCATCACAGTCCGGATGTACCCCCGCTCATGCTGGATAAATCCAAGATTTCGCAGGTATTTGGCAATTTGATTTCGAATGCTATAAAATTCACTTCCTCACAGGGAGCCATTACAATTTCAACGGAGCTCAATGACGACTTCCCGGGCTTTGCATTCATTCAGGTCCAGGATACCGGAATTGGTATTCCTGAAACCATGCTGCCACGGCTCTTTGACAAAATGGGAGACCATCAGCGACCCGGAACGGACGGGGAGGTGGGTACCGGACTGGGTATGCCTATAGTCAAACGTTATGTTGAAGTTCACAGCGGCGTTATTGATGTTAATTCCCGTGAAGGGGAAGGCAGTACGTTCATGATCTTGCTGCCGTTAGACACGTAAGTCGCTAATTTTTTTGTATTATTGCTTGCGCGTGTATTTTTTGTAAAATAAGGTTCTATCAAATTGGAAAAACAGAAGATTTTATTGGTAGAGGACAATCCAAGTATATCAAAGCTGGTTGAGTATAAGCTCATCAAGTAGGGATATGATGTTACTACCAGGAATAACGGCATTGACGGGTTTGAGGCGGCATGTTCTCTGCATCCGGATATGATGATTCTGGACGTAATGATGCCGGGGATGAACGGGTTTGAATTGCTGAAGCCCCGTATCCAGGGTAAGCTCACCGAAAAAGGGTGCATTTTCATCGTAGCGAACCTGCTGCCGGACAGACGTCCAGTACTGCCATTCCGGTGCAAAGTAGCCGGCTCCCGCTGCGTTGAACGAACGGTACTCACCCACAAATCCCGGCGTGTAGGTCATATTGCCCAATCTGGTTTGCCAGGCATAGGATCCGGAAAGCAGGAATCGGCGATTTGAATCAGAAAGCCATCCTGTGATAATCCGTCCGTTTATTTCATGAGGACCCGTTGCATAGTTCCCGACCAATGTGGATTCGGTCAGATACAGGGCCTGGCTGATCAGCAGGGGGGTGTCGGTAATCGGGTAGCGTGCCAGCGCCAGGGTTGCGGCCACCTCACCCCGTATGAACTGTACGGAGGTTGCAGGTGCGAAACCAAGCGTTTGTTCATCGTTGCCGGATACGCCCAGCTCTGCGCGCAGCCACCAGTGGGCCTGCAGCTGTTGTCGTACACCCAGACTGGTTTGCCAAACCCGCGCATCCTGTGCAGTAAAGGTGTTTTCAGCCAGTGAATACGCGGCACGAACGTGCAAAAAGGTCCCGGGCCTAATGCCGGACTGTACAAACTGCGTAAGGCTGTGAATCCGGGTATTGTCAACATCCCAGGGTCGGGCGTACGAAGTTATGGAAAGCGGCTGCATCGACTGTCGAATGGATGCTTTGACCTGTGTGGCGGTGGTGTTGTTTGGGAAATCCTGCAGCAGGGCATCGGCCATGCGGTTTGCTTTGCCGGGCTGCCCGTTCCAGAAGGTAAGCTGTACCTGAAGAGCCCGGAGATTTTCATTAAAGGGCGACTGTGACAGGAGGGTTTCCGTCATGTTGAGGGCCTCTTCAAACCGGTTTTGCCAACTGATAACCCGAATCAGTGCTGTTCCGACATCCAGGTCTGCGGGGTTTTGAGCGAAGAGTTCGCTCAGGAGTTCCTCTGCGCGGACGTACCTGCCGGTCCATGCATGGAGCAGTCCGGCACGGAATAGATAAAGGTAGTTATCCGATTCAATTTCAAGCAGACGATTATAGGCGATGAGGGCCTGATCGTGCTGGCCGGCTTCGAACAGGGAGTCTGCGTATTCAGGTGAAGGGATGCCGGTATGTTGTGATTGCAACATCGCCGGAGCTGAAAACAGGATAAGTACGCACAGGCACACAGCAATTCTCATGGCGTTGGGTTGCTTTGGGTTACAGGGGTATGATAAACTGCCCCGGTGGTTTGAAGTTCCCGGATAACCGGCTCAAAGAGCAAGGTGTCTGGCATCACGATAACATAGTATTCTGAGGCTTCACTCACCACTACCTCCCAGTAACCGTCCTGTTCGGGAACAGCGCCTATTCCGCTCGGCGCAGACTGGAGGTACCAGACATCGGCTTTGGCATAGACGCCAGCATGGACGGCATCACCCGGGGGAATACAACCCCGCATAAAGCGGTGACTTCCTGAGGTAACCAATCCGGCCTGAAAAGCAGCGTCGGTACAGCGGATATCCTCATCGCTTCGGCCGCTGACGGTGAAAGGCAGGGCGTCTGACCAGCGGCTTACGCCGAAATTTTGTGTAACGCTGCCAACGCGCAGCATGAATTCACCCTCGCCCAGACCGCTTACACTGAATGCGGTATTCTCCACGCTCTGTTGCAGCACGGGTATGGTGGTTGATTGTTCCTCAATGCGAACCAGGTAGCTCTGCGCGAGGGAGTCGGCACGCCAGGTCATGGTAAAACCACGGACCAGCTCGCCGGGTAAAAAATTAAAATCTTCAACTTCCGGACTTCCAATGGCCGGGGCAGGTGGGGTGTCCAGCAGTTGCACTGTGCTTCGTGCGTGGTCTTTGCGGAAGACCTGTCCGGACAGGATTTGGATAGCCCCTGCTTCTTCTTCCCAGGTAACGGGACCGTTGGGAACGGCCATTGAAACGGATTCACGCGTTACCAGTCCGAAGAGTTCAATGTAGGGGTGTCTGAATCGGGCTGACTGGTTTGACGTGAGGTCTGCGGTACCGTGTGGCGTTTGCAGAACGGCAGCAACGCGCAAATCGTTGAGATGGCGTTTCACATTGATCCATCCATAACTCAGACTGAATACGGGAAGGCGATATCCCTCCAACCGGGTATATCCCAGCTGAAATTCGCCGTACAGGTGCATGAAGGAGCGCTCTGACAGTTGTAGTATAAGTTCGTGACTACTTCCCGTGGAGGTAAGTCCCTGACCGATTTCAACGGGTTGACCCGGCAGCACGGGCTGACCGTTTTCACGGACAACTTCGCCGGTAACTGCGTGTACCGTAACGGTATCGGCCTGTAGTTCGGTAAAGAAACGATTGGGGGAGTAGATGATCCACCCAATCAGCACTACAGAGATGATTGTGAGGATCTGAACTATGGGGTATTCAACCTGTTTCATCCCATGTCCAGCTCTTTCAGATGAACGCTGTAGGGTTTGACAACGGCTTTTGTGAGTGCACTGATATTGCCGGTCTCGCTGGCGCGGGAAAACTCAACAGCGGTGGAGGGGTCTTGCAGGATCCATATTCCCTCGCTTTTATAGCGGTAGGCCTCGTTGATGAGTTCGTCGAAGAACAGATAGTAGCCTGCATCGCGCTCGCTATGCGGTAACCCGTTTTTTTTCAGGACTTCCCGGGTTTTTTCCGTGAGTTCATGGCGGGCAGCCGGTGTTGCTGGTTTTTTGGAGAAGGTAGTGCGGAAAAAACGGCGGTTAAGAAACCTGTGACACAGATCAGCCAGAATTTTGTCGCGGGATTTCTGCCAGTATTTAATGGAAAGCAGTACGTCGTTATCATCAATTTCCAGGTAGGAAGCGATGACACTTGCGGCAAGTCCTTTTTTTGCGGTAGGTTGTTTTTCCAGGAAAAATTCCAGCGCGGGTGATGCTGTAAAGAGGTTCATACCCTCCCCCAGCAGATCCCTGACCCTTTTGAAAATGGCTTCCAGCAGTTTGTCGGCGCTCAGAACAGTTTTATGCTGATACACCTGCATGTACATGAGTCGTCGGGCGGTTATGTAATTTTCAACTGCGTAGATACCTTTGCTTTCAATAACCACATTCCCCTGAAAAACACGCATGGTTTTAATGATTCGGTCGGTGCCGACGGTGCCCTCATTTACCCCGGTGTAGATGCTGTCTCGTTTGAGATAGTCCAGCCGGTCCATGTCCAGCTGAGAGGAGATGAGCTGATGCAGAAAGGATTTGGGGTACTGGCCCGTAAAAATATCAATCGCCATGCTCAGGGCGCCGTCAAACTCCTCATTAAGCCTGCGCATCAGTGCCAGGGTCATCATTTCATGGTGGAAATCACGGATAATGGTCCGTTCAAGGGTGTGTGAGAACGGGCCGTGTCCAATATCGTGCAGCAGTATGCCAATCAGTACGGCTTCGTGCTCAGCGCGGGTGATGGTAGTGTCTTTCTCGCGAAGGCTGTTGACGGCCCGTTGCATAAGGCCCAGCGCCCCGATAGCATGGGAAAAGCGGGAATGCTCGGACCCGGGGAAAACCAGATAGCCCAGACCGAGCTGCCGGATCCGGCGAAGTCGTTGTACGTAGGCGTGGTCCACCAGCTTGAGAACCAGGCCCTTGGGTACGGTGATAAAACCGTGTATGGGATCCGTAAATATTTTATAGTGGGTGCGTTTATCCATGTTTTCCTCGCTGAACAGCCAATATACAGTTTTCTTTGGCTATTATGAGGTAAGCTTAGTACTATTTAACCTGCAAACAACCCCGCATTTAATACCCGCGATTCATGGATAAACTTACCCCTGACGAGCATCAATTTCTGGAAAAATTACTCATCACACCCAGTCCTACAGGATATGAGCAGGCAGGACAGCACGTCTGGCTTCAATACATGAAGAAACTGGCCGATCACACCGTGACCGATGCCTATGGGTCTGCCGCCGCGGGACTGCAGGTCAGCGAGGAGGCCATTACCGTGATGCTGGAGGCGCATTGTGACGAAATCGGTATGGTGGTACAGCATATTGATGAGCAGGGTTTCCTGTGGATCCAACGTATCGGCGGCAGTGATCCCACCATAGCCCGTGCCCGTAAAGTGTTCATCCATACCGCAAACGGTCTGGTTACCGGAATCATCGGACATACTGCCATCCACCTGCAGGATCGGGAAAATACGAAAGCGGCCGGCTGGAAGGACTTATTTGTAGATATCGGTGCATCCGACCGGGAAGAGGCCGGGGCGATGGTGACCGTGGGGGATCCCATTACCTACTGTGATGATTTTGAGTACCTGTCAGACGATCTGATTGCCGGCAGGGCGCTGGACAACCGTATCGGTGGATTTATCATTGCCCGGGCGTTTGCGCAGCTTGCAGCCCGCAGGCAGGAACTGAAGGTGAATGTTCTGGCATTGAATGCGGTCCAGGAAGAAATCGGAGGGTTTGGAGCACGCATGATGAGCTACAGGCTTATGCCGGATGTGGCGCTGGTGACCGATGTAACCCATGCCACGGATACCCCGGGAATAAATCAAAAGGAACATGGCCGGGTTCTGCTGGGAGGTGGACCGGCGGTAACACACGGCTCGTCTTCTCATCCGCTGGTGGTACGACAGCTGGTGGATGTGGCCCATAAAAACGACATTACGATCCAGCATGAGGCCAGCAGTGTACGCACTGGTACCGACACAGACAGTATCTTTTTTACCCGTCAGGGGATACCCAGTGCACTGACCAGCCTGCCCTTGCGATATATGCATTCTCCGGTAGAAACCGCCTCACTGAGTGACATATTCAGACTTTCTGACCTGATGGTAGCCTTCGTGCTGTCACTCAACTCCGACCAGCAGTTTAATTTGCTGAACTGACCGGCATAAAAAAAGCCACTTCATGGTGGCCTTCGTGCTGTCACTCATCTCTGACCAGCGGTTTAATTTGCTGAACTGACCGGCATAAAAAAAGCCACTTCATGGTGGCTTTTTTTATAGTTGCTACGACAAGACGAAAGGCGTATCAGTCGTTTTTCTTTTCCTGAATTTCAACGCGGATTTCTTGTGCAATTTTTTTCAGATCCTGCAGGGTCTTGCGGGCGCGGGTACCAGCAGTTTTGTTGCCTTTGTTGTAGAATTTGTCCATATCACCTTCCAGTGAATCAACAAGACTTTTAACTTCTGCAAATCGACTCATATTAAACTCCGTTATTTGATTGTTAAGGTACAAGAGAGAACGCAATAGGTTGCGCACCAGCAAGAAACTACCTAAAGAGTTCGCCTCAGTCAAGCGTCTGAGTCAAAATTTAATGAAAAAAACCGATTTTTTTGGGTTTTAACGCCGGTTTTACCTCTCAGATACCCCTGATGTCAAGCATTGTTTATGATTTTGGCGAGGCTGGAGAATTTATTTAAGCTGTTGTTAATTAATGGTTTGCACAGAGTCGATTCCACTGGATGATCAATGAATTCGGAGGGAATCTTATCTGACAAAGAAGAACCCATTATTTGTGAAAATGTGAGCTCAATTTCGGGGTTATTGTGGCTCTTTGTGATGATTTGGTCAGCGGCATCCAGGGTAAATATGCAGGTTTGCTCCGCATTCAACTGCTGGCGGACGGCGTGGAGCAGCTCACTGAGTCTGACGGCAACCGGTTCTCCGTCTGGACCCTTTACCAGGGCAGAAAGCACGGTAACCGTACCCTCGGGCAGTCGCTGCATGAACGCCTTGTCAACGGTAAGTTCGCCCTCGGACGACAGACGCACTGTACCCCGCTGAAATCCGTTAATACCGATACAGGCCAGTCCGAAGTCGGCGAAAAAACTCACCAAACGGTGATTTAAATCCTGCATACTGCGCTTAACGGCATCCCCGCGCATCATTCCGGTTTGGATGAGTCGCTCGGTGTAATCGCTGTCTGCATGCACGATGACCGCCCTTTTAATTTTCACTTGTTTGGCTGCTTCGGCAAAAGACTTGAGAAACAGTGGATTATCAAGGTTCTGATAATCGATAGCCGCCAGATAGGTAAGCATGGAAGAATTAGCTTATGATGGATTTTCCATTGAAGAAATTAGGCAACAAGCCGGCTGGCGTGTGCTCCGACATCGTTCCGTCGGGGTGGTAGAGTACTACCTTTTGATAGGGCATATGCTCAACGAGTACCTGCCGACATGCCCCGCAGGGACTTATGAAATCGCCTTTGGCTGCCGTAATATGGATTTCGTGAAACGTACTCACCCCTGATGCCAGAGCCTTCGCCAGGGCAATGCGTTCCGCACACAGGCCAGCCTGCCAATCATTGAGTTCAACGTTCACCCCGGAAATAAATCGGCCCTGCCCGGTTTTGATTACGCAGGCAACCGGGAATTTACTTTCACCCACAACGCAGTATTCCTGCAAGGATTTCAGCTTTGACGCGATATCCAATTCTCCCTCAAGCTGGACAACACCTGAGGGCAGGTCGGGCAGTTCCCCGGCAAACCGGACATCCAGCTTGTAGGTATCGGTCCACAAGGCAGGCACCGCTGGCGAATCTGCCGGAAGCAGCAGGCGCACCGGTTTGTCTCCGGTCGACAAGCACGAAAAAATACTACACTGATACTCGGTAATGGTCAGCGGGAAGGAGGCGCTTTCGATGCGGACTCCGTAATAGATGCTGCCGGATTGTCCTACGACGGCGCAGGTCCGTGGCGACCTGCTGTAGGGTACATAGGATCGGTTCAGTAAGGTTTTCCAGCTTGTCATTGTATATAACTTCCAAATACTGCATCCGCAACGGCTGCCCTGACGCGGGCAATTCCCGAGGTTTCACCCCGGTAAGGATAGGTTCTGTTGGTAAGCAAAATTACACCGGTTTTCGTTTCCGGATCAATCCAGAAACTGGTTCCGGTAAAACCGAGATGCCCGTATGTCTGTGAACCGGAGCGTTGGCCGGCGCTTGTAAACCCGGTCAGTGATTTAGCGTCAAACCCGAGTCCCCGGCGGTCCAGTGGTGGTTGGCGTGCGGTGAAGGTGTCTGCAACGGCCTCACTGAACATCCGAACGCCGCCGTATGTGCCTTTATCGATGAGCAGCTGAACCAGTACGGCGAGCTCCTCAGACGTTGAAAACAAGCCGGCGTGGCCTGCAATACCATCCAGGTAGTAAGCCCGTTCATCATGTACATAGCCGCGGATTTCAGCATTACGGAAAACGGTATCGATTTCCGTAGGGAGGACCTCCTGCAATACCTGTTCCCCGAGCTGGTGTGCATTGAAGGTAGTTCGCGACAGCCCGAGGGGGCCATATATTGTTTCCTGCAGATAGGAGTTCAGGTCGGTGCCGGTTATCTGCTCGATAATCAGGGCCAGCGTAATCATGCCGAGATCGCTGTACACATAGACCTCCCCGGGGGTGTTAATCAGCGGTTCGTTGAGTATGGCCTGTATGAGTGGTTCACGCGATTGTATGGAATCAACATAAACCCGGAAGGCGGGCAGTCCGGAGGTATGCAGCAACAGATGTCGGATTGTAATTCCGGCTTTGTCGTCAACGGCGAATTCCGGAAAAAAATTGGCGACCGGCTGATCCAGTTGCAGCCGTCCTTCATCTACAAGTTTCATGGAAGCCAGCGTTGTAGCCATAACCTTGGTGATGGAAGCAAGGTCGAACACATGATCATTATCAACAGGTACTAATTTGTCATAGGTATGGTAACCGTAACTTTTGTTGTAAACCAGCACGCCATCGCTGACAACGGCAACGCTGGCTCCCGGGAATACCTCACGTTCAATGGCCTGACGGACAATCTGGTCGATCTGACGTAAACTATCGCTGTGTAATCCGGCACTTTCAGGCAGGTCAGCCCGGAGTTTGGTTTTCGGCAGATAGTACCCTCTGCCGCGCTCGTACATGGAACCAATGGATACCGGCAGCGTGCCGGTAAAAGCCGACGCACCAAAAGCGGCATGTGCAAAAGCTTCATACTGGCCCTCCGTGGCAGCCCAGCCCAGCACGTGGGCACGTGCGAAAGCCACTTCTTCCAGGATATACGGGTTTCCGAAAACAGCGGCTACGACCGGCCGTGGGAGCTGCTGAAGCTGGCGGAAAAGACCGTTTTCAAGGGCTGGATGGTTGTTGCGCAGGCGTCCTCCAACCGAAGTAGGAAGGGCCAGGATAACCACATCAGCGCGTCGGGCGTTGCGCACTGCCCGTACAACATCCTCACGGGTACTTCGCATATCCAGCCCGTCACTGCCGACCTGCCTGGAGTATCTGCGCATAAACCGTTCCAGCTCACCTCCGGCCTGGTCCTGCGTGGCATTGGTTACACTGATGATATGGATGCGCTGAGCGTCGGATTGCAGAGGCAGAACCGAACGCTCATTCTTAAGCAAGGTCAGCGATTCACGGGCGATGGCTGCGGCTGCAGCCAGATTCGGTCGTGTCGCGATGTGGGCGTCAATAGCGTTGATATCCACAGGGGCTGCTTCAAACAGACCATACTGGCGCTTGACCGACAGAAACCGGTTCAGGGCACGGTCGACCTGCTCCATAGACAAATCGCCGTTTCGCAGGGCTCTTTCGGCCTCATCCAGTGCGTGCAGTACATTGCGCGGCGCCAGTAAGATGTCAGCACCGGCCTGTATTGCCATAATCAGCGCTTCACCGGGACGATAATTGGCCGATATACCCCGCATTTCCAGGGCATCTGTGACGATGAGGCCCTCAAACCCAAGGGAGTCCCGCAGTACACCGTTCAGCATAGCCGGGCTGAGTGTGCCGGGCCTTCGCGGCTCTTCGGCAAGCTCCGGGAAAGCAATATGTGCGCTCATTACGCTCCCTACACCGGCCTGTATGGCTGCTCTGAACGGGCTGAGCTCAAACTCATTCAGGCGTTCCCAGCTGAGCGAAAGGACCGGGAGTGCGTAGTGTGAGTCGACGTTGGTATCGCCATGACCCGGAAAATGCTTGACCGTGGCCATGAGACCGGTTGACTGTACCCCATGGATAAACGCAGTTGCGTATTGCGCAACCTTATGGGGATCTTCGGAAAAGGAACGGGTATTAATTACCGGGTTATCCGGATTGTTATTGATATCGGCTACAGGAGCAAAAATCTGATGCACACCAAGCGCTTTGGCCTCCAGGGCGGTAATGCGACCTTTCTGCCATGCGTGCATTTCATTTCCCGTGGCGGCTACGCCCATAGCCGGGGTGATACGGGTAGCTGCATTAACACGCATTGCCGCTCCGAACTCCATGTCTTGTGTGATCCACAGGGGAATTGGTGCAACGGACTGCAGTTTATTGGTCAGCAGAGCCTGATCATAGATATTACCACGGGAAAACATAAGTCCGCCTATACCTTCAACGGCTACCAGATGGTTTAATTCATCCAGATACCCGGAATCATTGCTGTGGTACCGCCCATGGGCCCAGACTACTACCAGCTGTGCCAGTTTCTCACGGGGGGACAGGCCGGCTATCAACGAATCGAGATCCACAGCGGAGACCACACGCTCCGCCGGCACCTGTTCATTTACATAGGTTCGCTCACTGGTTTCCGGCACAACCTGCATCGTATTTGCCGATGTCAGCGGCAAAGGTGTTTCATACTGAAAGCGTGCAATGGCAGCGATGGTTACACTGGCCAGAACCAGTAAGATAGCAGACAGCAATACCTTTCTCCGGAAAGGTCTGTGTGGATGTTGCATATATTAGGATAAGTTCAGAAGTGTAGTTTCATCGTTCAGACACACATGAACGCAGAAAAAAGCGTATCGTCAGGGATCACGCCACCCGCAAACCAATTATTGTACCGCTACGGATTTCGCGTTGCTGATAATCAGCCGGCAGGCCCCCATCGCCGGTTCGTTGATATTGTGAATCCATTTAATATCGCCCAGAGCGTCAACCAGGCAGGATGTGAGTATATCACGGAAGTAGGTATTTTCAAATAAGGAACCGATTACACACACGGGCGTGACGGTGTATTGCAGTGTTTCCGAGGCGAGTGCTACCTGCGAGGCGAGCTTGGTACAATTATCGGTAATGATATGGCGGGCAATGTCGTCACCCTGTTCAGCCGCTTCCAGCAGGAGCGGAGCTACCTCCGCCGGGGCAATGGTATTGTCATAGATTTTCAGGATGAGGTCTTCGCGCGACCCGATGGAGAAGCGCTCACGGATGATATCCTCCATGGCCGTTGACCGTCCCCCGTCCATGGCAGTACAAATAGCATACAAAGATTCCTGCCCCATGCGGTATCCCCCGGCCGGATCGCCAATCAGAAAACCGTATCCCCCGGCCCGGTCCCATCGTTTGTTTTTGCGACCGAGCACAATACTGCCCGTACCGGTGATAATCAGGATTCCATCGCCGTTTTTGAACGCTTCAGCGTGGGCAACATGGGCATCCGAGGTGACTAAAATGGGGAAATCGGGATAGAATTTTTCCAGCTCAGTGCGAAGCAGATTCTGCTCCACTTCCCGGCCACCACCGGCAATACCGATACACAGACCTTTAATTTCAGCGTTTTTGTGCCGGCTGGCAAAGTTTTCAATCAGCAACAGCGTTCCCGAAACCTGGTCGTCCAGTTTCATCATGCGTGCGTGGAGTGCGCCGCCCTGCTCTTTGTGAATGATATTCATTGCGCTGTCTACAGCGAGTAAAACCGAACGGGATCCACTCGCGTCAATGCCGAGCCAAACTTCCATTAGTGTTATGGTTTGAGTATTGTCGTTCTTCGCTGAACGGCGTCTGTAGTGAAATCGTAATGTTGTAAGATGCGGTATTTGCCGGATATCCACAAATCTGTTTGGTCGCCGAAGTGCGGTGAAAGTGCGTGCCCCGACTGACCGGTAGGCAGTACCGACAGCGACCGTCCGGGTTCACCCAGGTCTACAATCCGGCGTATGGAGGCGCCCAGTATTTGAGCAAAAGGTTGTTCCCAGCTGTATTGCGTATTATTTACGCTCATCGCATGACCGCCAACCGGGTAGGGACCTTTACTCAGAAGGGTCTGGACGATGGATTTCAGCACAAGGGGTGCTGTTGAATCAGCCGCTGCCTCGCGGAAAATGATGGGAGAGAAGGTAACGGTGTGCAGGTTGCCCCATTGCCAGCCGGCCGGATCAGCTCCGAACTCTCTTGTCAGTCGCTGACGGGTTATGTCCATGGCCTGAACTATCAGGGAGTCCCGGTAGGCGGTATCGCCGTTCTGATCGCGCAGCCAAACCGAACCATTGCGCAGCATGCGCGTGGTAACCCGTACGGGAAAGTTTTCAAGGCGTATGAAATTTTGGTAAGCGGCTTCACCCAGGTAGGGTTTGAAGGCCAGTTCCACAAAATTCAGGAAAAAAAGTTCGTACAGGGAGGCGGCTGTTGCGGTGGTAGTGTACCGGTAGTCCCAGTTTTTCAGGTAGGGCAGAATGGTGTCAAATCGTCCGTCATTACCAGCCTCCAGTACCGGCAGTATAACGGGCAGCAGGTCGGCAGCCTGGTTCGAATAGACATCGTTCTGCAGCTCCATAAATAGGTCCGGGGTATGCAGCTCGCTGCTGTTAAGGACATCGGTGATGCGGCGTATCCGCGAATCCGGCTCCCAGAGAGCGGTTAGGTAGTAGGGGTAGTTGTCGCTGACGACCGGATTGTTGGCATTGGCGATGAACCCGGATGGGGGATTGATTACCCGGGGCAGATGTGAACGGGGAATGAAGGATGTCCACCGGTGTGCGGGATTCCAGCCTTCGCGAAGCAGCAGGGTTGGTTGACGGCGAACGGGCAGGTGGGCTGCCGTGAACATCGCGATATTCCCGGTGCGGTCGGCATACATGATGTTGAGTGCCGGAACCCCGAAGTCTTCAAGTGTCTGCTGAAAACCGGCCATGTCGGTCGACCAGCCCAGACGCATGAGGGCTTCCAGTTCAGCGGTGGCCTCAAAGCCTGCCCAGCGCATGCTGATCAGCTCACCGGATACCAGTTCCTGATTGGGGTAGATATCATTGATAACCGGACCGTTTTGGGTTTGTCGCACAGTGTGCAGTACTTCCGGGCCGTCTTGAAGGCTAATGACCTCGCGAATGGTTTGAAACCGGGCCCAGGTTGTGTCGGATTGGTTGATTTCAAGGGCGTAGCGCGAAGAATCCCCGGGATGTACCAGCTCGCGGTAGAAGTCGGTATCATCGCCCATCAGCGCGGTGAACGTCCAGGCCAGCTCTTCGTTCTGTCCCATAATTACAGCGGGAATTCCGGCGATGGTGGCTCCCGAGAGGTGTTTTCCGTTGACATGCAGATGGACCTCGTACCATTTTCCGGGCATATCCAGCCCCAGGTGCGGATCGCCGGCGAGCAGGGGGTATCCGGTTGAGGTTTTGCTGCCGGCAGATACCCAGGCGTTCGAGCCGATGTGGCTTCCCTGGTTGCCGATCCGTGACCGAGCGTCCATGTCGGTTTGCAGCAGTGGTACCATCGCAGATGTCAGCAGCTGCCGGGTTGCTGCCGGATCCAGATTTCGGGGAGCTCCGGGCTCCCAGGTGGGGAAGAGCTCGCGAAGGGTGGCTTCATCGATGTAGTTCTGCAGGTAACCCAGCATGACCTTGGTCCACCAGGAGACATTCAGTTCCCATCCCAGTAAACGGGAGAGGGCCAGGCTGTGACGCGGTGTCCACTCGGGCGGATGAATACCCACAAGGCTGAATTCTACGGGCAGCGATTTTCCATGGTCGCGGACAAACTGGTTGACACCGTCACTGTAGGCCTGCAGGTAGGCCATGGTTTGCGGACTCTGCCGGGCTTCCAGCTCACCGGCTATGCGCCAGAATCCGACGGTTCGGCTGAATCGATCCAGTTCGAGGGCATCCTCGCCCAGAAATTCGGCAAAGCGACCTTCGGTAAAAAGCTGAGCTACGGTCATTTGCCACAGGCGGTCGCGGGCATGCAGCCATCCCAGAGCCCGGTACATATCGCTCATGGAGTCGGTATGCAGGGAGGGAACACCATACTCATCCCAGTAGATGGCAACCTCGCTTTCAAGACCCTGCAGGTTCACCGTGGTATCATAAGGAAGTACGGGTCGGTACAGGGTCCAGTAAACGGCCACAGACACTATTCCGATGACTACCAGTACCAGTAACAGCGCTCCTCTGAGCAAGGACTTGATCATTGCGAAATGCCCCTTCGTTTTAGGTTCTATTTTGGTATTTTCTCAGACAAATTCCACGTTTGAAAACCTGCCGTATCGAATCTGGCTTCCGGGTGCTGCAAACGCCGGGTTTGTCCGGTAAGCCAAACGGTAAAGGTAATGACAATCTGACCAACGAACCATCTCTAACACACATCATTCCCTTGATTTCTCCCAAACTTATTGCCCCTGCTGAAAAGCTTGAAGCGCTGGCCGAAACCTACGGTACGCCCTTGTATGTCTACAGCAGTTCCATCATCCGCCAGCGGTGCCAGACCCTTGCTGCGGCCTTCCCGGACCTGCCGGTCTCGTGGCTGTATGCCATCAAAGCCAATGATAATCCGCATATTCTCAACCTGATCCGGGAAGAGGGATTCGGCTTCGACACGGTAAGCTATGAGGAGGTGCTGCTGTCCGTAAAAACAGGCCAGCGGCCCGACCGCATATTCTATACTGAAAATAACATGACCGACCAGGAGATGCTGGCCGCCGTTGATGCCGGTGTGATTCTGAATATCGGCTCGTTTTCCAGGCTTGAACAGTTCGCCCGCTTACCACATACTTCGGAGTGCTCCATCCGGGTTAATCCGCAAATTGGTGATGGACATCATGCCAAGGTGGATACCGGAAACCGCGACAGCAAATTCGGAATTCGTCTGGACCTGATTCCCGAGGCCGTGGCCATGGCCGCCTCGCATGGGGTAAAAATTACCGGTCTTCATATTCACATCGGCAGCGGTATACAAAGACCGCAGAATCTGACCCAGGCCATGAAAGTACTGCTGGATATTGGCCGGGCCCTGCCCGATCTGCAGCGGATTAACTTTGGCGGAGGCTTCCCTATCCCATATCGTGAAAATGAGCATCCCTTTTCCATACAGGAATTTGCACAGGCAGCCCATCCGCTGTTGGCTGAGGAGCTGGACCGGCGGAATGGAGCGTTGGTTTTTCATTTTGAACCGGGTCGATGGGTTGTAGCCCCGGCCGGATTGCTGCTAACGCGTGTAAATACGGTGAAGGATCAGGGCCGGATCACCTTTCTGGGAACCGATACCGGGTTCAACCACCTGCTTCGGCCCGCGATGTATGAGTCGTACCATGCCGTGGTAAACGTAACCCGTGCCGCAGAACCGTCAGCCGAAGAGTATACCATCGCCGGTAACATCTGTGAAACCGGTGACATTCTGGCCGAAGACCGGATGCTGCCGCAGACCCACTCCGGCGACCTGCTCGCTCTCTGTGATGCCGGAGCCTATGGAATGACCATGGCCTCCAACTACAACCGCCGTTCACTTCCCACAGAAATACTGATTGATGATCAGGGCAATGACCGGTTGATCCGCAAACGTGAGCAGGCCGATGAAATCGTAGACCGGTTCCTGCGCGAATCGTTTTTTACTCCCTGACCCGGAACGCGTCCGGCAACCGGGCAAGAGCAATCTTAAATTTTAAACGCTGAGTTGATTATGCACATACAAACCATTACCGTCGTTGGGGGCGGAACTATGGGTAACGGAATTGCCCATGTAGCCGCGATGAGCGGATTTACCGTGAACCTGGTCGACATCCAGCAATCGTACCTGGACCGGGCGAGGGCAACCATCGAAAAAAACCTGACCCGGATGGTGGCTAAGCAGAAAATTACGGTCGATGATCAGGCAAAGACCCTTGAACGCATCAATCTGACCACCGACTTGCCTGCCGCCGCCGCCGCTTCCGATCTGATTATAGAAGCCATTACCGAGAATTTCGAGCTGAAACAGTCCATTTTCACCCGGGCCGACCAGCACGCTCCGGATCACGCCATTCTGGCTTCCAATACCTCCTCCATATCCATCACCAGGCTGGCTGCGGTGACCAGCCGTCCCCGGCAGGTAATCGGTATGCATTTTTTCAATCCCGTACCTGTCATGAAACTCGTTGAGATTGTCCGCGGGTACGAAACTGACCAGCAGGTTTACCAGGCTGTCCGCAATCTTGCCGAACAGATGGGTAAAACACCGGTTGAAGTTCAGGATTATCCCGGATTTGTGTCAAACCGTGTGCTCATGCCCATGATCAATGAGGCGATTTACTGCGTCTACGAAGGTGTAGCAACTCCCCAGGCCGTGGATGAGGTTATGAAGCTGGGTATGGCGCACCCGATGGGACCGCTCCGACTGGCCGACTTTATCGGTCTGGATGTGTGCCTTGCCATCATGAATGTACTGTATGACGGTTTTAAAGACCCGAAATATCGTCCTTGTCCGTTGCTGGTCAAAATGGTTGACGCCGGCAAGCTGGGCGATAAAACCGGTCAGGGCTTCTACACCTATTCCAAATGAAAAACTTTATCGATTTACGCAGCGATACCGTTACCCGTCCAACCGAGGGGATGCGCAAGGCCATGTATGAGGCCGAAGTGGGTGACGATGTCTTCCGGGAGGATCCCACCGTCAATGCGTTTCAGGAAGAAGTTGCCGCCATGTTCGGCATGGAGTCGGGTGTATTTGTTCCAAGCGGTACTATGGGCAACCAGCTGGCCCTGAATGTGCAGTCCAGACCCGGCGATGAAGTCATCTGCGACCGCACCGCGCACATCTACAACTATGAATCGGCTGCCGGACCCTTCCTTTCGGGGATACAATTTGCCCTGTTGCAGGGCGAGCAGGGTATCCTGCGTGCCGATCAGATTGAAACCGGGTTCCGGGGCCATAACGACTGGGACCCCCGCACCAGCATTGTCGCTCTGGAGAACACCACCAACAAGGGCGGAGGGGCGTTTTACAGCGAGCCGGCCCTGCGCAGTATCGCGGCCCTCGCCCGACAAAAGGGTGTAGCGCTGCATATTGATGGTGCCCGGATCTGGAATGCATCCACCGCCTCAGGCATTGATTACAAGGTATTTGGCGAGGTTGCCGATACCATATCGGTTTGTTTCAGCAAGGCGCTGGGCGCCCCGGTTGGATCCATGGTGCTGAGCAGCCGGTCCCTGCGGGGCGACATCCTGCGTAAACGAAAGATGTGGGGAGGAGGGATGCGCCAGGTTGGCGTTCTTGCCTCAGCTGCGGCCTATGCGCTCAAACACCACCTGCCCCTTCTCAGCGAAGATCATCGCAGGGCACGTGAACTGGCCGCGTTTTTGAATGGATTCGAGGCATTTTCGGTGGATCCGGCCCGGGTTCATACCAACATTGTGCTGTTCGATGTGAAGCAGGGAACGGTTCAGGATGTGCTGCATAGACTCAGTGAAAACGGGGTCGGAATGGTGCCTTTCGGACCGGATACCATCCGTGCAGTATTTCATTTTCAGGTAAGCGATGACGATCTTGCACGGGTCAAATCCGTATTTGAATCCCTGTTTTCCTGAAAACTTTTCTTACTTTGGAGTACGGTTTCAGCCATCGGCTGAACGCGAATCAATAATCGGAAACTGCTTTGGGTCGTGTACCCGTGTATAAATCTGAAAACAAATGGATAAACTGAAATCAACCGGCATTTTTGTCGCTTTCCTGCTGCTGCCGGTGCTGGTAGGCGTAACAGCGAGCATGGCTACAGCCACCAGTGTGACGACCTGGTATGCCGGACTGGAGAAGCCGTTTTTTAGTCCGCCGAACTGGCTTTTCGGGCCGGTGTGGACGTTGCTGTACGTCCTGATGGGGGTTTCATCCTACCTGGTTTTCATCAGGCCGGCCTCGGCCGAACGAAAGATTGGACTGGATGTGTATGGCGTTACCCTGGTTCTGAATTTCGCCTGGAGTTTTCTGTTTTTCTATTTCAGGAGTCCGGGCATCGCTCTCGTTGATATTGTCATCCTCTGGTTTTTTATCCTGGGCATGATCATTCAATTTTACCGGGTCCGACCGGTGGCCGGGCTTCTGCAGATACCCTATCTGCTTTGGGTAACCTTCGCAACCATGCTTAACGGAGCGGTCTGGTGGCTCAATTAACCCGAATGGTCTTTGTTGCGGGTGTGCTGGCCCTGTTGGTTGCCTGCGAAACGGTTTTCCATGAGGATGAGACCTTGCGTATTCAGACCGACCGTGAAAGCTATGCACTTGGCGACACGGCCCGGATTACGGTGACGAATCCGGGTGGTGAGGCGGTTTATGTACGTCGATGCGGACCGCGATCGTATCGTTTCGCACTGCTGCAGGTCGATGAAGATGGCACGGAATCTACGGTAGTACGTGATATTTGTCGCTCTTTCAATCAGCTACGCGTGGAGATTGGTCCCCGGAGTGCCTCAGAACTTGAGCTGCCGCTGAACTTCGATGTTCCAAGAGGTTTTGATCTGGATGCTCCCTACCGGATTGCGCTGTATATGGTGGGAACAGTAAATCCGGAACCCGATTCCTCTCTGCAGAACCGCTCGAATGTATTTTTCCTTCAGTTGCCCGGGTGACAGGGCCGTAACGGAAAGGTTGACCGGTACGTACTAACCGGGAAGTCCGGCAGCTTTTGTATGGATTTCATGGAAGAAAGGGCAACAGGGAGGCATCTGCCCGTCAGCCCGACGGGCAGCGCAGGTTTGCTTTAGAGTTCCGGCACAGCCTGAACCCGGTCAGGGCAGCCATGGATACTTCCTGAAATCAGGCTTCCGCTTTTCCAGATACGCTTTTTTCCCTTCCTGGCCTTCCTCGCTCATATAATAGAGCATGGTGGCATTTCCGGCGAGCTCCTGTATACCAGCCTGTCCGTCGGTATCGGCATTGAAGGCCGATTTCAGGCACCGGATGGCGATGGGGCTTTTTTCCAGGATTTCCTGCGCCCATTTTATGCCTTCCTCCTCAAGCTGGTCGACCGGAACTACGGTATTCACCAGGCCCATTTCCAGGGCTTCCGTAGCGTTGTACTGCCGGCACAGATACCAGATTTCACGGGCTTTTTTCTGACCCACGATGGATGCCAGGTAGCTGGACCCGAAACCACCGTCAAAACTGCCGACCTTGGGACCGGTCTGGCCGAAAATCGCATTATCGGCCGCAATGGTCAGATCACAGATAACATGCAGTACATGTCCGCCGCCTATGGCATACCCGGCAACCAGGGCAATCACCGGTTTGGGCATGCTTCGGATTAACCGCTGCAGCTCCAGCACGTTCAGCCTGGGAATGCCATCATCGGCTATGTATCCGGCGTCACCGCGAATTTTCTGGTCGCCGCCGGAACAGAATGCATATTTGCCGTCCTTTGCCGGTCCTTCTCCGGTCAGCAGCACACAACCGATGGAGGTGTCTTCGCGTGCATCCAGGAAGGCCTCAAACATCTCGAAAATGGTTTTCGGCCGGAAGGCGTTGCGGATTTCAGGTCGGTTAAATGCGATACGGGCGATGCCGTCGGCTTTTTTGTAGGTAATGTCTTCGTACTCTTTTACGGTTTTCCAGTTCATAGCGAAGGTTCTGCGTTGGTTAGAAATTGATTAAGTTGTTGAATATACGCATCGGGTTTGTCTAAATGCACCCGATGACCGGCCCCGGCTATCACGATGTGCTGCATGTTGGAAATGGCAGGTCGAAGCGCCGCCCACAGATCGGTGTATGCAGCGTCCAGCGAACCGGTTATGGCGGTAAACGGGATGGATAATGCAGTAAGTTCCTGGTGTACGGGATTCAGGTTTCCGGCACCGAAGCCCTCCAGGTTGGCAGCCAGGGCGGCGGGAGTGTTCTTAAGCTGCAGTTCTTCAAAATGCTTACGTACTTCTGCAGGGGCATCATCCGGCGACTGAAACAGGGGCAGACGGTTCCAGCCTGCAAAAAATGTGTGCATATCTGAACGAATCCGTGCTGCCAGCTGATGGTCGCGTTTCCGGCGCTGTTCACGCTCGCTTTCCTGCGTGATACCCGGACTGCTGCTCTCGATAGCCAGTGATTTCAGGCCGGCCGGCTTCCGCAAAGCCAGTCGCATGGCCAGTCTTCCGCCCATACTATAGCCCATCAGATGATATCCCTGCCCAGCCTGATGGATACCGTTCAGCAGGAGTGTCAGGTCATCAAGCTGACGTTCAACGTGGTAACGGGCGGGATCGGCAGCAGGGGTAGATCCACCGTGACCAAGCAGGTCAACGGCCACCACCGTTCTGTTTAAACCCGGTGCAATGTGGCTGAACGAATCCGATGATCCCGCAAAGCCGTGCAGCATTACCACAGGGAGCTTGTCGCCGGGACCCGATTCCGGCTGATAGGTACAAACGCGGTAGTGTACACCATCGGGCAGCTCGTATGTAAGCTCAACGCAGTTCATAAACCGTGCAGGTACATCAAATCGGTGGGGTGGGTGTCAGTTCCAGGCATTCCACAGGTCCCTGCGTTGATGCATGGATTCATCCGGATGGGTATGGCAGATGATGATTTCGATGCCGTTTTTTCTGGGTTGTTCCAGGGCGACCTGCAGCTGGGATGCCGTTGTAACTTCCGAGGTCTGAACGCCGAATCCCTTCCCAAGCGCCGCGAAGTCAACATGCTGCGGGGTCTCGAACAGCCGGGTGTACCAGTCTGATGGCTCATATACGGGCAGCATCCTGAAAATTTGTCCTCCCTGGTTGTTGATGACCAGTATACGCAAGGAAACCTGCTGCAACGCCGGTGCGGCCAGCAGGGCGGTCAGGTCGTGCAGGAAGGCCAGGTCTCCTGTAAGCAGTGTAACAGGTTGGCTTCCGGCCAGTGAAAGTCCTGCAGCCGTGCTGGTAATCCCGTCGATTCCGCTGGCGCCGCGATTCATAAAAACGGTATGCCTGCCAAAGGCCGGCATGGCGAACAAATCGGCATCGCGGGCGGGGAAGGAATTGGATATCATCACCGTTTCCGGTGCAGTTAATGATGCCGCAACAACGGCGTGTACGTCCCCGTCACGGAGTACCGATGCCGCCTGAAGGCCCGTATCCCGCTGTGCGAGGTATTCCCGACTGGTTTCTTGCCAATCACGCAGCCAGCCTTCCGGAATGTATTTGGTCAGCGGGACCCTGACCAGCTCAGCGTTTGCCGGTACCTGTACCGTAATCGAGCTGCCCAGGGATGGTTCTGCCCATAGGGCATTGCTTTGAAAATGCAGCCGGGGGATATCGCGGTACTCCCGAAGGTAGTGTTCAAGTCCTTTGCCTGAGGGCCCCGGGCCGATCTGAATGATCAGGTCGGGCTGAAGCCGGTCGCGGACCGATGCACTCCGTAAAAAGGCATTGAATCCGGTAATGTACGCTTCGCCGGTCTGTCGACCTGATGAAGCACCGGCTTCGCACAACAGGGGGATTCCCTCGTCGGACAGCATGTCCAGAATTTCAGGGAGGAGGCCGTGAGCAGGCAGTGTTCCGGCAATAATTACAGGTCGACGCGACCGTGCGATGGTCTGAAAAACTGCGGCGGGCGGTCGCCATTGAACCGGGGCCGACCGGGTCAGCGGTTCTGTGCGTGCCTCCAGCGTTTCGGTGTAATGTCCGGGCAGGTAATCACGAAATGCCGCGGTGGGCTCCAGCGGTTTTCGGAACGGGAAATTCACCTGAGCCGGTCCGCCGTGATGAATGCTGCTGTTCCAGGCCTGTCCGGCCAGAATTTCAAGCCTTCTGAAGTCTTCCGTCCGGGCAACCGGTTCGCCTGCGTCGTGCTCAAATACAGTATAGCTGCCGAAGATTCCTTGCTGTCGGATCGCCTGATTGGCTCCAACCTGACGCAACGCCGGCGGTCGGTCTGCACTCAGAACCAGCAGCGGTACACCCGACATGCGTGCTTCAACAACGGCGGGGTAGTAGTTGGCAACGGCGGTACCCGATGTGCAGATGAGAGCGGCCGGCCGGCCACTTGCTTTTCCGATGCCCAGGGCCATGAAACCGGCTGAGCGTTCATCCAGCACTACATGCGTTTGTATGTGCGGATGTGCAGCCATTGCCAGCGTCAGGGGGGTGGAGCGGGAACCGGGAGATATTACCGCATGGCGCAGTCCGCACCGATATAGCTCATTTGCAAAAAAGGCACTCCAGGCTGTGGCCAGGTTGGCCGGTTCGCTGAAAATATGGTTCAGGGAGTCAGGCATGTTTCAGAGCCGACATCATAGGGATGAGTTTCAGGTTGGTTTCTTCCCATTCACTTTGGGGATCGGAGTCGGCCACGATGCCGCATCCCGCGAAAAACCGGGCCTGGTTATTCAACAGAATTCCGCTGCGGATTGCTACGCAGAATTCGCCCCGGCCGCTGGTGTTAATCCATCCTACCGGTCCGGCGTACCAGCCGCGGTCGAATTGTTCCAGTGACTGGATGTGCTGCACGGTAAGCTCCCGCGGAAATCCACCGACAGCCGGTGTAGGATGCAGTTTTTCCACAATGTCTAGCGGTGAGACGTCATCGTTCAGACTTGCCGTGATGGGGGTGTACAAATGCTGGACATTCGGATATTTGCGAATTCCCGGTTTCGGGGGGTGATACAGATTGTGTGTGAGCGTTCGAAGGCGCTTCTCTATCGCTTCAACCACAAAACCATGCTCGCTGCGGTCTTTGTCGCTGGCCAGCAGCTGACGCTCAAGAATGGTGTCTTCGGAGGCCGTCTTGCCGCGGGAAATGGTTCCGGCAAGTCCGTCGGTAAGAATGAAAGAGGCTCTGAGCGCAACAAGTTTTTCCGGTGTAGATCCCAGGAAAATGAGCTCATCGTTCACCCGGATCATAAACGTGTAGCAGGTAGGATACTCGTTGCGCAGATAGTTGAGCATCTGCGTGGCTTCCGGTGTTCGGGTAAAAGTGAGCTGGACTTCGCGCGCCAGTACAATTTTCTTGAATTCATCCCGATGAATTCGCTGTTTTGCCTGCGTTATGGCTTGTTTCCAGGCTTTTTCAGCGTGGTCAGAAGAGCGTACAGTGTAAAAACCATGATCGGTGTTAGACCGGCCTGACTGAGGACATTCATTGCGCGAAAAGCCACGCACCTGTTCCATGATAGTTTTCAGGCGATCCCGTACGGGGTCGAGGTAGCGCGCAGCTACATTGCCCGGCGTCACCTCAACAGTCAGGGTGAACAGCGAAAGCTCACCATCGCGTATTACCAGCCACTCCGGAATAACAAACAAAGCGGTACCGAAGGCTTTCCAATGGTGCTCCTGGGGTTGGTCCTGAAAGGAAAATCCACCCAGAAAATGAAGTCCGGCCAGGCTGTGGGTAAGTGTGGAAAACGAGAATGTGCGCGACTTCCAGTCCTGAATCTGTTTCTTGACAAGATTGAAGCGGTCGCGGTGATTCGATCGTATCCGTGCTATCTGGTGACCGGCGGCTATGGAGAGCTTTTCATCAGGATGTTCCCAGAAATATTGAAAATCCTGTTTTCGGCCGAGGAGCTCCAGTGCGGCAAGCGGATCAATCTGTTCGAAGGGTATCGTAATAGTGACCAGCCGGGACTCTTCCTCCAGTGCGGCCTGCTGGCAGGCGGCATTGAACGTTGCTTCCAGTTCACCATCTTCAAACAACAGATCAATCAGATCGCCGGACGGTGCGTTCTCACCACCCTTCTTTTGTATTTGTTGAGGCATTTTGTGTAATTGAGTCATGCTACTATAACTTTCAATATAAATTGAAAGTTCATTAAAAGCTACTCAATTATTCTTTTTCAGCCTTACCGTGCTTCGTCGGGAGCACCGGTTACATAAGGGTTGTGGATGCCGTAGTCTGCGGGGTGGTAGGTGGCCATTTCGAAGAAATGGTCCCAGGCCTGCCGGCTGTTTCCCTGCGGATCGACCCAGTTTATATGGCTTTGTTTGATGAGCCCTACGATGCGATTGGCATAGGCTATGCGTTCTTCAAGGTCTTGAATACGGGGCAGTGCCTCGACCATCAGGTCCAGGTTATAGCCGCAGTCATAGTCTTTGGGTTTGCGATGGGGCAGGAACATAAGCCGTTTTCAGAGTTGGATGTTGATACGGTAAAGATACTGTTTTTGAATCGAAGGTGTGTGAACGGCAGGAAAATAAACAAAACTCACAGTAAAAGTGACCGGAATAGTGCGCTGAAATGCCTATTTTTCGACCAAAATAAGCGATTGACCGGAAATAACGTCCGGTGAGTCATTGAACTGGATTTCAATTTAACAAACAAGATTACATGTGGTATTCATCCATCCTTGAAACTATCGGAAATACGCCGCTGATAAAGCTTAATGTCCTTACGGAGGGTATCGACGCCACGGTGCTGGCCAAGGTAGAATATTTCAACCCCGGGCAGAGTGTGAAAGATCGTATTGCCGTAAAAATGCTGGAAGATGCAGAACAAAAGGGACTCATAAAGCCGGGAGGGACCATCATTGAAGGAACCTCGGGTAATACGGGTATGGGACTTGCCCTGGCGGCCGTGGTGAAGGGGTATCAATGTATTTTTACCACCACCGACAAGCAGAGCATGGAAAAGGTCAACCTTTTGCGGGCGCTGGGCGCCGAGGTTCGTATCTGTCCGACCAACGTAGAGCCGGACGATCCGCGCAGCTATTATTCGGTTGCCCGCAGGCTCAGTGAGGAAATCCCAAATTCCTGGTATCCCAATCAGTACGACAATCTGAGCAATTATCAGGCACATTATGAGTCGACCGGCCCTGAAATCTGGGAGCAGACTGAAGGCAGAATAACACATTTTGTGGCGGGCATGGGGACCGGCGGAACCATCACAGGGACAGCAAAATATCTTAAGGAAAAGAACCCGGATGTGAAAATTGTGGGTGTTGACTCGGTCGGGTCGGTATACAAATCCTACTTTGAAACCGGCGAGTTCGACAAATCGAAAATTGCCCCGTATCTGACCGAGGGGATTGGTGAGGATATTATCCCTGCCAACATCGATTTCAGCTATGTTGATGCGGTAGTGCAGGTATCTGACCGGGATGCTTTGCTGACCACACGGGCACTGGCCCGCCGTGAAGCTTTATTTGTGGGGGGATCATGCGGCGCTGCTGTCTGGGGAGCCCTGGAGTATGCGCGAACCAACAAACTGGGCCCTGATGATGTGGTGGTGGTTCTGCTGCCCGACAGTGGTACCCGATACGTTTCCAAAATCTATAATGATGAGTGGATGCATGCCAACGGTTTCCTCGGGGAGGGCACCTCGCTGTGCGCAGCCGATGTAGTTGGTCGGAAAACCGACGGGAAGTCGTCTGGTTTGCTCTGCGTGAACACCGGTGATCTTCTGCATAAGGCCATTGAAATCATGCAGAACGAGAATGTATCCCAGCTGGTGGTTACGGACGGGAAAACCTACGTGGGAAGTCTTTCTGAAAACCGTATCCTGAATCTGATGCTGACCCAGCCCTCGGGCGGGGATGCGCTGATAGGTGAGGTTATGGAAAAACCGTTCCCCATGGTTAACGCTGATACCCGGGTTCATGAAATCAGCAAGCTATTTGACCGGAGTACCGGAGCCGTGGTTGTTCAGGGCCTTGCCGGCGGCGATGCCATCATCACAAAAAGTGATCTGATACAGGTCTTATCAACCGTAAAACAGGAAGCATAACAAGGAAAAGCAGCATGGAACAACAAAAGAAGAAACAGCTTGAAATCGAGCTTCCATCCGAGGAGGCTACCGGTACGTACGCCAATCTGGTCATGATCACGCATTCAGCCTCCGAATTTGTGCTGGATTTCATCACTGTGATGCCGGGTCTGCCCAAGTCTAAAGTGGTCAAACGCATTATTCTGACACCCGACCATGCCAAGCGACTTTCCGGTGCCCTGGCCGATAACCTGAATCGCTACGAGGAGCAGAACGGTGTTATTGATACCAAAGACAAACCCGACTTGTCATTCAATTACCGGGGACCCATTCCGGAAGCCTGAGTTTATACGGGTTGGCAATTCGCGGATGGTTACCGGGCTGATGGCGTTGGGTTGGGGCTTTCACCGTTAATGGAGGCGGCTTACCATCCGATTCACCCGGTGTCTGCGCACTGAGTTGCCCGGACAGGCCGCGACCTGCACATTGAAAAAGTGAAAACCGCTATTTTTTGGCAGCAACCAGGGCTCCGACGGCAATGACGGCAAAAATTGCGTGCGGCAGCATTACAGCGGTCAGCGGATCAATCGTGCCGGCTACACCGAAGGGTTCAGCCAGCTTCATCAGGGCCAGATACGCAAACATAATCCCCAGTCCGGTACCCAGGATGAGTCCGGTCCCTCCCTGCCGGCGCACCGAGGCAATAGCCACACCCAGTATGGTTATGACGATGACAGACAGGGGGTAGGCCAGCTTGCCGTAGAACTGTACCCGGGGCAATTCAAGGTCGCCCGCGCCGATGCGTTCCAGGGATTCAAGATAATCAAGCACTTCCGCATAGCGCATCAGGTATACATCCGATGTGGTTCTGGACAGGTCGCGCGGTCTGATATTCAGCACCGTGTCCTTGCGTGCAATACTTTCTTCGGTGTAACCATATTCATCGAAGGTTCGGACAACCGAAGAAAACATAGCCCAGCCAGGGATATCCTCGCGCCATTCCATTCTGCCGGATTCAATCACCTGTTTTACCCGACCGTGCTCAAATGAAATCAATTGTGTACGATAGGCGATGGAGTCGCTGGGAAGGTAATAATTCACCGCCAGAATGGTATTTTCCGATTCCTGCCTGAAAATTCGGCTCCGGTCAATCCGGTCCGACCGTGACATGAGGTAGGTTCGTTCAAATTCGATGCGGACCTTGTTCGCGTCCGGAACGACCTTCGCATCCATCCAGGCAAGTGTTGACGCAGCGGCCAGGGCGAAAAGCAGGAAGGGGACACTCAGGCGGTACAGGCTCACGCCGGCAGCTTTCAGGGCCGTCACCTCCAGCTGTTGCGCCATTTTACCCAACACCAGCAGGGTTGCCGTGAAAACGGCTGCGGGAGTTACCAGCCGGATGATTTCGGGGATGTACTGCAGGTAGTAGTTGCCCCAAATTTCCGCCATCGCAGCTCCCCGGTCGGTGAAATCGTCGCTGTTCTCAGAAAAATCGACGATCACATAGATAAAAATCAGCATTACCAGTACCAGTGTGGTAATCAGAAGCAGTCGTAGCAGGATAAAGCGGTCTGTTCTGTTGCCAATCATAACCTGCTCCACAAATCCCGTAACCGTTTTTCGCTGGTAACCCTTATGAGCAAGATCATACCCAGCACTCCCAGGGTGATATTGCCGAACCACATCCCCGCAAACGGCGTGACAATCAGCCGGTCGGCCAGTTTCTCACCCTGAATGATGCTGATCCAGTAGTAGGTGAACAGTATGGCACTGATTACGACATTCACACCCAGATTACCCTTTCGGGTGAGCATGCCGAGGGGAGCTCCGATAAGTACAAAGACGATGCAACCGAAGGGAATAGCTATTTTTTTTATGATTTCGACCTCGAACTGAGCTACCCGTTCACTGCGCCACTCGTGGTTGGTACGGGCTCCGGTCAGGTTCGACTGCAATGCACGGTATGCATTGGCGGCTTCCTGCAGGATACGCTGCTGCGACTCGTTGTCGCTCAGGTAATGCAGGGTTTGCCAGGGGGCATCCTCAACGGGAGGGTGAACCACCATGTCGGCGGCATAGTCGGTAGTGTCATACACGGTCCGGATGGATCGTGATGTTCTGGCCGGCAGGTGGGCCGGACCTTCGGTAAGAAGTTTTACTGCCGGACTGTAATCAATGAGCCGGTCGAATTCGGCCTGAATTTCACCCTTAAGGCTGTCGGCAACCACGCGCATTGCCTGCGCCGTCATGGTGCGGTCGTCTCTGCGTCTGACATCCGGATTGGTACGTGAGAACGCCATGTCGCTGAGGTCAAACCGGATTTGCTGTCGTTCAAACTGGCTTTCTTCGAACCGGCGGGTTACGTTGCGGGAGTCAGGTAGCACACGATGTACCGAGCCGTTGTACAGGTCGAGTACCAGCGAATACGACCGTTCATCACTGCTGAGGATACCCAGCTCGGCCGTAATTACCGCCTGGTCGCGCGTGGCTGTTGCTTCCTGGTAGATGGTCACACTGAGCATGGAGTCGGATTGTTCGGATAAGTCACGCGCCAGAAACGTATACCCCTCGATGCCATCGTAGAAGATATTCGACTCCAGGTCGAACCCGGGTTTTTTCATGCGTATATCCAGAAAAAGGGAACGGGCCTTGAAATTCGCCTCCGGCAATACACTGTTGGAGAACCAGCCCAGAAAAACCCCAAGCAGGGCAGCGCTGAACAGCACGGGTTTCATGAGCTGCAGGGGCGTGACGCCAGCAGCTTTTATTGCCGTGAGTTCACTGAGTTCGGCAAAACGACCGTAGGCCATAAGGGTAGCAACCAGCACAGACATGGGCGCCGCCAGCACCAGCATATAGGCCAGCTGATAGGCAATCAGTTCCAGAATTATCAGCGGATCCAGACCCTTGCCCACCAGTTTGTCAATATGCAGCATCAAAAACTGCAGCAACAGTAAAAACAATATCGTGATCAGCGAGAACAGGAACGGTCCGATGTGTTTTTTAAGGATATCGCGTTGCAGCGTGTTGAGCATGGTTGGCCGGAAATGGATGGATTACCAGAATCTGAACGGGTTGGTTGTATTCGGGGATTTTGCAAAATGGGCGGGAAATGCCGCTTTACCGTCCTGGTACAATGCAGACCGGGTAACAAACAAGTCGTGTAAAATTTTACCTTGTTTTCGCAGAATTTCTTTAGTTTAGCATGATATGCACGAATTTCGGGTTTTCCCGGCATAATCACCAAATATATTGCCTATTGCATAACGTTACGATGTTGCTGAACAGCATATTTTTCAATCCGATAACCTGAAATATCACGTTTTTGCTCTCTTTGCAGCTCGTACGTACGTTTACTGCCCTGTGTGTGGTAATTGTGGCAGGATGTGTTGTGTTGCCGACCCATGTACAGGCTTCAGGCAGTCTTTATGTCCCTGCAGCGCTATTGACGGACCCCTCCGGCGGTCTGTCGGACGTTGCCCGGGAGCATGATACAGTCAGCCTCGCCGTTGATCCGGGCACACAAACTGGTCCGGCAGGGGCGTTGATAGCCCTGCAACAGCCCCGCACGGAGTCCCTGCACGCAGACACCCTGGCCCTGCCTCAACCAGCTCAGGCAGTTTCAGACACTACGTCAACCCCGTCCGATACAACCGCAACGACGGCAGATAGTACGTCTGCCCGGTTTATTCCGGGTCCGAAGCACACCTACTCTCCGCTTCGCATCACCCGCACGCGCTCGCGGCTTGCTGAAATCCCGTTGCGGGATATGCAGGTTGTCACCGAGCGCGACAGCCTGGGCAATTACACCCTGCGACGTGAACTGGGGGGGATAACCCTCGGCTACCCGGTCGAGCTCAGCCTGCAGGAGTATCTGATCCGGGAGCGGCAGCGCGGCAAGCAGGATAACTGGGCGCGCATCGTGCAGGAATCCCAACGACGACAAGACCTGCAGCGAGGGTTGCTGGATTTCAGAATCAACATCCCCGGAGGCCAGCGTTCGGCATTTACCACCATTTTTGGTCGACCCGAAGTCAACCTGCGCGTAACAGGCAATGCCAACATGAACCTGGGCGTATCTATCCAGGAAACCGAAGATCCCGCCGTGCCGCCCGATCAGCAGCGGCGCATTGATCCTACCTTCAACCAGAACCTGCGGCTCAACATACAGGGTACCATCGGCGACAAGCTGAACATCCGCACCGACTGGGACACCGAGCGTACCTTCGACTTTGAAAACCGAGTGAGCATCGTCTACACCGGCTACGAAGATGAAATTCTGCAATCCGTAGAACTCGGAAACGTATCCATGGATACCGGAAACTCTCTGGTCAGAGGGGGTGGCGCCCTTTTCGGCATTAAATCCCGGTTTCAGATGGGTCCCCTGGAGCTGACGGGTATTGTATCCCAGCAGGAAGGTAATTCTGAATCGCAGACCGTCTCCGGCGGCTCCACCGATCAGCAGATTGACATCCGTCCCAACGCCTATGAAGACAACCGCCACTTCTTTCTGGATTTCTTTGCCCGCCAGGAGTTTGAAAACAATCTTTCCGACCCGACCCTCACCCGTCGCCTGTTCAATATTACCAACATTGAAGTCTGGGTACTCAATGAAACCCTCTCCCCGCAGGAAGGTCAGCGTACGGCCGTTGCCCTGCTCGACTACGGAACCCGGCAATTCGGCGGACAATTTCTGCCGCCCGACGAATCCGATGACCCCTTCGATGACGCCACCATCGATCAGTTCCGGCCTGAATCGGCAAGTATTTCAGCCGATGATTTAGGCGTATCGGCCGATGAGTTTGCCTCCGGTATCTTCGTGCCTCTGCGCGAAGGCGTTGACTACACGCTGGACGAGGCCCTGGGTTATATATCCCTGTCATCTCCGCTGAATTCCAGACAAGCCCTGGCGGTGAGCTTTTCCTACCGTGATCCGCAAACCAACCAGATTATTTATGTGGGCGATGTAAACCAGGGTGATACGCAGCGGTTGTTTCTCAAACTGCTGCGACCCATCGGCCTGACGCCCAGTTCCAGAGCCTGGCCGCTGACGATGCGGAACGTGTACTCGCTGAACACCACCAACCTGACCAGTGACGGGCTGGATCTGAATATTTTCTACACCCAGGGAACCCAGGAGCAGTTCAGTCTGCCGGGCCTTGCCAACATTTTGCTGCAGGATCTGGGGCTTGACCGGGTTGGTTCACAGGGGCAGGTGGGGGCCGACAATCAAATTGACTTCGGAACCGGAACCCTGAATTCGCGCGACGGTCGTATTGTATTCCCGTATCTGGAGCCATTCGGCCAGCGCATTATTGACATTCTGAATGCATCGCAGCTGCCGGCATCGGAGCGTGAAGAGGCTATTGAACGGCTGGCCTTTACCGAGCTGTACACCACCACGCGCAACAATGCAGCCAACAGTTCAAAAAATAACATCTACCGGATCCGGGGTACGTCAAAAGGCGGGGTGTCTGACAGTTATTTTCTGGGATTTCAGCTGGTTGAAGGCTCCGTCAGGGTTACTGCCAACGGAAGGGAGCTCACCGAGGGGCTAGATTACGAGGTTGACTATTCCCTGGGTAATATCCTGATTACCAACCGCACCTACCTGGCACCCGGGCAGGACATCCGCATTGATTACGAAAGCAACCAGTTCCTGCAGATTCAGCAAACTACGTTTACCGGTCTTCGAGCTGAATACACCCTCAGCCCGGATATTCAACTGGGCAGTACGTACTTCCGCCAGCGCGACCGTCCCCTGCAGGATAAAATTCCGGTGGGAGAGGAGCCCATCAACAACGCGGTACTGGGCTTTGATGCCCGGGCTGAGTTTGATGCTCCCTGGCTCACCCGCGCCATCGACCGCATACCCCTGCTACAGACCCGGGCCGAGTCCAGTATCTCCTTTACCGGAGAGTTCGCTCAGATTCGTCCGGGTGTAGCCCAGACCAACGCCGTTCAGCGCGCCATCGATCGCGGTATTCTCTACCCGGACGAGGAGCTTGGTGTCTCGTTCATTGACGATTTCGAAGGCTCGAAGAATTCGGTATCGTTTTTAAGTCCGGGCCGGTGGAACCTCGCGGCCGCTCCGTTTGCCCTGCCCGCACTGGATGCCGATATGGTCAACGCCGACCAATCCATTCCCTCGCGCAGCCAGCGCAGTGACCTCAGAGCCAAGTTCTCCTGGTACACCATACCGGTCAGTCTGGGGCGTATCACCGATGCTGCCCGTACCGTCGAGTCGCTGCCGGTTCAGGTCACCGATGTATTCCCTGACCGGGACGTACTCACCCAGGACAACATCCTGCAAACGCTCGACATTCATTACGATCCGACCAAGCGAGGACCCTACAACTACAATCCGGCACTCAAAGACTTCCTGGAGGACCGTCCGGAGGAAATGTGGGGTGGTTTCACGGCTACCCTGCCAAGCGGACTGGATGACCTGACGCAAAATAACATTGAGTTCCTTGAATTCTGGGTGCAGCCCATTCTGCCGGATGGTCGCCAGCCCACCGGTCAGGACTTCGCCGATTACGACGGGGTTATATACTTTGACATCGGGGTGATTACCGAAGATGTGATTCCCAACAACGAGAACAACACCGAAGATGGTCTTGCCGAGCGAAGCGGTAATCTGCGGCCTGACCAGGCGGGCCGATCCTATATTTACCGCAATATTCCCGATCTGGACGGCCAGTTTTCCCAGGAAACCATCGCCCTGGAAGATGTGGGACTGGACGGTGCGCCGAACACCGGCGGCATTGACGGGCTGAACGAGACGGTGCTCTTTGCTGATTTTCTACAGCAGATGCGGGCCCTTTACATCGACGAGCCCGAAATGCTGGCGCGCATTGAAGCCGATCCGTCCGGAGACGATTTCGTGTATTTTGACAGTCCGGAGGTTCGCGATCTGCCCCTGCATCAGCGCTTCCATCGCATGTTCGGCTTTCACGAGGGCAACGCGCAGTCCGGTGAAGGGCAGCGGGCCGTGACCAACCGCCCTGATTCGGAGGGACTCATCAATCCGGCCTTCGTGAACACCGAAAATGCCTTTTTTCAGTATCGGGTTTCCTTCAATCCGGCGGATACTACAGCGCTTCAGATCGGCGATAACTACATCATCGACAAAGTTGACGGAGAGGAGCAGTGGAACCGGTGGTATCAGGTGCAGATACCCCTGCGCGATTTCATTGAGCGGGTTGGCAATATTGAAAACCTGGAGCGTGTCACCCACATCCGTATGTGGATGACCGGATATCGACAGCCCTTCACCATGCGGTTTGCCACCCTGGAACTGGTCGGGAATCAGTGGCGCAAGGCGGAGGAAGTGGGCAATCAGGGGAATACCAATACCATTTTCGAGGTCGCCACCATCAATATTGAAGAGAACTCGAACCGAAGACCGGTCCCGTACCGGGTTCCGGAAGGTGCTATCCGCTCGGTCAACCGCGGGCAGCAGCAGGAAGTCCTGGCCAATGAGCAGTCCCTGCTCATGCGGGTTGAGGATTTGCGTGCCGGCGATGTTCGCCTGATGAAACGGGTGTACCCGACCGGCCTGAACCTGACCAACTACTCAAATATGCGGATGTTTGTGCACGGGGAGGGGTACTCCAACCGGGACGACATCGAACTGGTGGTCCGGCTGGGTAGTGACGTGGAGAACAACTATTACGAGTACCGTCAGCCCATCACTCCCACCGATACCCTGCACAATTTCTCGCCCGGAGTGGGCGGCGTTCAGGAAGATCTGGACGCTATCTGGTTACCCGGTGAAAACAGCATGAACCTCATTCTGGGCGCCCTCAATGAGTTAAAGCAGCTGCGCAACGACCTTCAGGCCGATCCCTCAAAGCCGTTTGAACGCTCTGATATTGTGCGTAATGCACCTGCCGGTACCATCCTGGCGGTGGTGGGGGAACCGTCATTGAACCGAATCACCGAAATCGGAATAGGAATCCGGAATCCCTATGCACCGGAAGCCCAGAACAGGGCAGGGCTGCAGTATGCCGGGGTGCCCTCCCTGGATGCGGAAGTGTGGGTCAATGAACTCCGTGTTTCCGGCTTTGAAGATCAGTCGGGCTGGGCCGCCAACGTGCGCTCTCAGGTTGTTCTGGCTGATTTTGCCAACGTCAGTGCCACACTGAATCGGAGCACGGATGGTTTCGGCAGCATTGATTCCCAGCTGGGTAACCGCCAGAACTTCGACCGCACCAGCTACGACCTGACCGGAACGGTCAACATGCACCGGTTTATTCCCGAGCGGTTCGGCTGGAACATTCCCGTGACGCTGTCGGCCCGCCGCAACACCCAGACGCCGCGTTTCCTGCCCAGAGAGGGGGATATCCGCTTTGAAGACTTCCAGCGCGCGGTACGTGCCAATGAGTTGCTCTCCGACGCGGAAAAAGATGCCCAGATAGCAGCCAAGCTCCGTGAAATCCAGACCTTCAGTGAAAGTTACTCCATCAATCTGTCCAATATTTCCAAACGGTTCTCCCGAACACCCCTGGCTCAGTACACCCTGGATAATATCCGGCTGAGTTACGTCTACAACACCCGAAATGAGCGCGACTTCCGCACCGAGTTCAACGATAACTGGAACTACACCACCGGGGTGAATTACAACTTAAATGTGCGTAACGTGCGAACAGTACGGCCCTTTGGGTTTTTGTCGGATACACCGGTGTTACGCTATTTGGATGAACTGCAGTTTGCCTATCTGCCCAGCTCCATCACGTCCAGTGCTACCCTGAATCGTACCTACGGTGAGAGTGCTACCCGGGAGTTCGACAATAATCCATCCCAGTTCCGTCAGCAGCACAACTTTACCTTCTCCAACAATTTCAGCATCAATTACAACGTGCTGTCCGTGGTGAGTCTGACCTACTCCAATACCACCAATCAGGATCTGGCCCTCATCGCCCAGGACACCATCCCTGACTCCAATAACTTCACCATCCGTGATTCGTTTGACGTGCTGGGCGACGTCCTCAGCGACTCCGAAGTACGGCCTCGTCGCAGTGATTATAACGAGAATTTTACGGCCACCTGGCGACCCCGCCTGAATAAGTTTGAGTCGCTGCGATGGTTGAACTATTCGGCATCCTACCGGGGCGGGTTCCGGTGGACCAACAGCGCGCTGGGGTCCGGACTCGGAGCCAATCTGACCAACCAGTTCTCCCTGGATCAGAATCCGTCGATACGATTTCAGGATCTGTTGCGAAAAATACCGATCTACGACAAGGCATTCCGTGCCGATGAAGCCGAACGACGTTCGCGCGAGCAACAGCGTAACCGGGAGCGACAACGCCGTCAGCAGGAACGTGAACAGCGAGCTGCCGCCGACCAGCCAGAGCAGGAGGAAGAACCCGTTGCCATCGGCGCCCGGCGTGGTCGGCAGCGCCAGCAGCAAGCCCAGCCTGCAGTAGAACCCGAAACCCGGTCCCTGGCCGACCAGGCCGAATTTTACGGCCGGCGCATGCTCCTGTCTGTATTGAGTCTGCAGAGCCTGGACATGACCTATTCCCATTCGGTTCAGGCAGCCCAGCAGGGGTACGCCGGGGGTTCATCCCTTTGGTCGGCCTTTGATGAAGAGCGCTATTCGCCGGACTTCGGCTACCGGATCGGACTTTCCAGTCGAATCGATGAATCCCAGCTCATCCGCAGTCCTTCCCAGGATGTGACCCTGCCGCTGAACCAGTCGATACGCACGTCCGATGCCATCAACCTGCGCGGTACCCTGCAGCCCGTCCGCGAAATCACGGTTGCCCTGGACTGGTCCAACTCCTGGGACAATACAACCCAGAATACCCTCACAGCCGGCATCGACAACATCACAGCCCAGGAAAATCAGAACGGTAATGTAGCCTCTTCGGTCTGGGCTTTTGGAGGCGGTTACACCGATTTTTTCCGCCGCCACCTGCAGACCGCCTTTGATGACATGGATGGCACCTCGGAAATCACAGACCGTAACGAAGACCGGCGGGTTGTGCTCGGTACAACAGCCATGCAGGAAGACTTCCGCCGTTCCTACGTGAGTATGTCGCAGCAAGGGCGAGGTTCGCTGGGTTTCAGTGCATTCCCGTTGCCGAACTGGCGCGTAACCTGGACCGGATGGGAGAAACGCATACCGTTTCTGGAACGCTATCTGAACCGGGCTACGCTCAGCCATGTGTATACCGGCCGATACCGTCTGGGCTGGCAGTTCAATCCCGATTTCGGAACCGAACAATCGCGCAGTATCGGAGCCTACCGTGCGCTGGATCAGCGGCCGGAATATCAGCCCAGTACCATCAACGTAGAACAGCAATTCAATCCGCTGCTGGGTATGCAGCTGACCTGGAAATCGGGTCTGGGTACCGACCTGCAGTACAGCAGTTCCCGCATTACGTCCTTCTCACTGGCCAACACCAACGTTATTGAAAACAACTCCCGCAGTCTGCGCTTCACGGCCCGATTCTCCAAGCGCGGATTCACTCTTCCGTTCTTCCCACGACTGCAGAATACCCTTGATATGAGCCTGACGGTAGCCTACATCGAGAACCTGCAGCTCACCTACCGCCTCAATCAGGACATCAACGAAGTGCTCAGTCAGCAACTTGATCCATCGTTGCGGGATCCGGTACTGTACACCCCGCAGGACCCGAATGAGCGTGGTGATATTCGCATCGATGTGACCCCGTTGATCGGCTACCAGTTTTCCCAATCGGTCAAGGCCAATCTGGAGTACCGCTACTCCCAGCTGATCCCGAAGTCGACCGGCGTATTTCCCCGAACCACGCAGGATATACGGGTGAGCGTCATTGTATCCATCCGCTCGAACTGACGCCGGCGGGTACTAATCCACAATGAAATTGGATGACTTCCGGTAAACGGGCATCCATATGATGCCCAGCACACACAACCCAAGGGAAAACCACCCGATCCAGTCGCCATACCGGGTATACATGGTTTCCCGCTCGTAGACCGGCACATCCAGTACCAGGGCCGTGCGTACCCAGTAATCGGTTCGGGCCAGCACCTCACCTTTGGGGCCAATCATGCCGCTGATTCCGTTGTTGGCGCTTCGCACCACGGCACGGCGGGTTTCTATGGCACGAATGCGGGCAAAATCGAAATGCTGCACATGACCGCTGGTATCGCCCCACCAGCCATCGTTGGTGATGATGGTTACATACCCGGCACCTTCCTGCACATGCCGGCGTACCCAGTCGGGGAACACGGAATCGTAACAGACCAGGGCCGGGCTGGTCTGTGAGCCGGCCAGGAAGTTCACGGTTTCATAGCCCCTGCCGTAACCAGACAAATTCGGCCAGTCGAACCAGGGGTTTTTCCAGTAAGACAGGGTGTTGATAAACGGGAAGCGCTCTACGATGGGAACCAGCTTGGCTTTGCGGTACTGGTACATCCTGCCGTCCGGATAAAAACCGATGGCGGCGTTATACACATTGAAATGCCGTCCGTCGGCGCTGGTGCGATATACCCGGGGCAACGTTTCATCCTCGTAGTAGTGGTACCAGCTCGTGCCGGTGATCACCGGTACATTCCACTGACGGGTCTGCTGCAGCAGCCGGTTGGCCGGGAACTGCACACGGGTGCCGAAAACCGGCGACCGCAAGGCATTTTCGGGCCAGTAAACGGCCTCCGTCTGGTCGGTTATGGTCTGGTCGGTAAGCGCGATGATTGATTCCAGTGCCATGGTCGCATCCGGGTAGCCGCCGGCATCCAGATAGCTGTTATAATTGGGCTGCACCACCACAATCTCCGTGGTGGAAACCGGTTCGGGATTGTAAGCCAGGTAAAACACCAGCGATCCGGCAGGCAATGCAAGGATCACCAGCATGTGCGACCATTTGAACCGCTGAAAAAAAGGAATATGCCGGGAAAGGGTTACAAATTCACTGTCTTTGAACTGAATCTTGCCCAAAGCACGCGCCACCAGCTGTTCGGGGGTGGGTTCGGTGGTAAGGTAGCGCGGATGCAGCAGCAAGGCCGCGGAAAAAACAACCCAGAAACTGATTCCCAGCGAACCGGTTACTTCGGCATACTGTATGACCAGCGGCCAGTTGGCATAGGCATTGCCCACTACGAGCCAGGGCCACGCCAGGTCCCACTGCAGGTGGGCAAATTCATAGGTAACCCACACCGAGGCAACAATCAGGGCCATACTCACCGGAGTGAATCCGGCCCGCCTGACCTTGTGGATGAACGCCATGGGAATGGTCATGAGAATCGCATTGGCCGTAATGGCCGCAATGCCCCCGGGCACCGTGGCGAAAACCAGCCAGTAGGTTGTAATGGCATTCCAGATTAAAAATCCGGGGAAGGTCAGGTACATGACCTGAGGCATGGTCATGCAGCGGTCTGCAGCCCGCATAAACAGCATAAAACCGGGAATGGTCAGCACGGCCAGGTCGGTAGGGGAGAAACTCAATGCCATCAGCAGTCCGCCCATGATGCCGGACGACCAGCTGGAGGCGTACACGCGGTTAACGAATGCCTGGGTTTCTGCTTTCATTCGGTATAATCCTTTCCGGCAACAATGAGCACGAACTCGCCCTTCACCGAGGAACGGGTTTCCAGTGCGGTTTTCAGCTCCTGCAGCGTTCCGCGCCGATTTTCCTCGAATTTTTTAGTCAGCTCCCGGCCGAAGCAGGCCATCCGGTCGGTGCCCATTACCCGGATGAGTTCATCCAGCAGACGGACAATGCGAAACGGGCTCTCGAAAAAAATCATCGTCCGGCTCTCTTCCTGAAGCTGAATCAAGCGTGTCTGCCGACCTTTCTTCTGCGGCAGAAATCCCTCAAAACAGAAGCGGTCGGAGGGCAGGCCGCTGGCGGCCAGTGCACTTATAGCGGCACTGGGACCCGGAACAACGGTTACCGTGTGCCCCAGACGGTGCGCCTGTCGTACAGCCAGAAAGCCCGGATCGGAAATGGCCGGCATGCCGGCATCGGAAATCAGGGCCACATCCTGCTGATTCTCCAGCAGATCGGTGAGGGCCTGCAGGCGTTTGTGCTCGTTATGGGCATGGAACGAGAGCAGCGGTTTTTTGATTTCAAAGTGATGGAGCAGGAAGCCGGACGTCCGGGTATCCTCGCAGGCAATCGTGTCAACCTGCCGGAGCACGTCCTGTGCCCGGGGACTCAGGTCACCCAGATTTCCGATGGGTGTAGCAATAATGTACAGAGTTGCCAAAATGTAGTATTTTTAAGGGATTTTGCGCTGCAACCTGACGGGGTACCGGCCGGAGGCTGCTGCGCATCAAAATAGCAATTTAAGCACCGTTGTGCTTATCAACTAAGGGTAAACCCATTTATGAAACCATTTATTGCCACCGGGCTCAATCACATCACCCTCCGCGTCAATGATATCAGGCGCGCTGAGGCCTTTTACTCTGATATTCTGGGTTTTACCCTGGAAAAAAAGATGGGGCAGAGCATGGCAGTATACCGAATCGGAACCGACTCCCTGGTAATTGTGGAGGCCGAAACAGCCTATGACAACACCTCCAAAGACTATCGGGTAGATCACTTCGGTTTTACGGTGTCCAAACCCGAGCAAATCGACGAAATTGCCGCCTACATGCGCGAAAATGATGTTTCCATTGTAACAGGTCCGGCCAACCGCAAAAATGGCCGGTTTCTGTTCATCACCGATCCGGACGGCAACCTCATCGAAATATTCCACGAAAAGCTGTAGTGGTGCTTTGACCTGCACACATGAAACTCACGCATTTATTCGTTATTTTACAAGGCTTGTAATCAGGATACGTTCATGAGTTTTATGGAATACCCGGAACTGTCGCAGCGAGAGAAGGAAGTGCTGCAGTTCATCATTCAGGATTTTATCAAAACCGCCAGTCCGGTAGCGTCCCGCTCCCTGGTCTCGCACCACCAGCTCAATGTGAGCTCGGCTACGGTACGCAACGCCATGAACAGCCTGGAAACCAAAGGCTTCCTGGACCACCCGCACACCTCGGCAGGTCGTGTGCCCACCGATATGGGATACCGCTTCTACGTGCACTCCCTGATGCACTACGACCGGCTGACCCGCCAGGAGCAGCAGCAGCTCGACCGTATTACCGCGCGTTTCAGCAACGATATTGACGATGGTGTCATTACCGCAGCCCGCCTGCTGGCCCGCCTGTCGAATCTGCTGGCCGTTGTAGTTGCCCCCAAACTGGCCAACGGAATTTTTAACAAGCTGGAGATTATCTCCCTGAGTTCAACCCGGCTGCTCATCGTGCTGACCATTCAGAGCGGCCTGGCCAAAACCGTGAACATTGAAGTGGAATCGGAGATCAGCCGGGGCGATCTGGACCGGGCTTCGGCCTTCCTGAACGACCGCCTGCAGGGGCAGAAGCTCTCGGATATCGCCCGCCACATCGCAGACATGCTCCGGGATTACGAATATGAAGACCGCAGCGGACTGGTCCGGGTTTTCATCGACAGTGCCGACACCATCTTTGAAGACCAGCATGTACGCAAGTTTCACTTCGGCGGCGCCGAGTACATCGCCATGCAGCCCGAATTCAGCGACCTGAGTCAGTACCGCAGTATCGTAGAGCTGATTGAGGATGAAGACATGATTATTCACCTGCTCGAAAACCAGGAACGCGGCGTATCCGATTCGGAGGTACGCGTGCGTATCGGTTCAGAGCATAATATCCAGCAGATTGAACAGTGCAGTGTGGTATCTGCCAGCTATACCCTGGGCTCCGTTACCGGAACCATCGGACTGGTAGGACCCAAACGGATGAATTATCCGCGTATGATTGCACTCGTTGAACAGCTGGCCAACCGATTTAACAAAGCAAAATTCGATTACTAAACTATTATGAACAAAAACGAATCGATCCCAAACGAAGAACAGCACCGTGATACCACGGCAGACACCCTGAATCCGGAGGAGGTCTCCGCTGATCCGGTGCAGCAGACACCGGTGCCGGGTGAGGAAGACCCGCAGGATGCGGCCGGCTTGCACGAGCAGAATCCGCCGGCTGAACCGGCCGACCCGCTGGCCGTACTCCAGCAGGAAGTTGACCACCTCAAAGACACCCTGCTGCGGAAAACAGCCGAGTTCGAGAACATCAAAAAGCGCATGCTTCGTGAGCGCATGGAGCTTCTGGAAGGAGCCAAAGTAGAAGCCCTCCGCAAGTTCCTGCCCGTCAATGACGACCTCCAGCGTACCCTGCAGGCCGCTGCGGACCAGGACATCCCTGCTTCGTTTCTGGAGGGGGTTTCCATGGTAGCCGATAAATTCAGCGGTATTCTCGCGGAGGCCGGGGTGGTTCCGATTCTGGAAACCGGAGTTCCCTTCGATGTGAACATTCACGACGCGCTGATGCGTCAGTCGGCCCCGGACGCGGGTACCCCCTCCGATACCGTGCTGCAAATTCTTGAACCGGGTTACAAAGCCGGTGACAAGGTAATCCGTCACGCCAAAGTCATAGTTAGCGAATAATCATGAGTAAACGCGATTATTACGAGGTACTTGGCGTGTCCAAGACGGCCTCGCCCGAAGAAATCAAAAAGGCCTACCGCAAAAAGGCCATGGAATACCATCCGGACCGAAACAAAGACAATCCGGATGCGGAACGCCTCTTCAAAGAAGCCGCTGAAGCCTTCGATGTACTCAAGGACCCGAATAAAAAAGCCCGATACGATCAGTTCGGCCATCAGGGTATGCACTCCGGCGGATTCCGTGAGCCGGACTTCCAGGGCTTCTCCATGGAAGACATTTTCTCGCAATTCGGGGATATTTTCGGTCAGGATATGTTCGGCGGCGGCGGTCGCGGCGGGGGACAGTCGCGCGCCCAGCGCAGCGCCGGCCGGCCCGGAGACGATATGAAAATCAACCTCAAGCTCACCCTGGAAGACATCGCCTTTGGTGTTGAAAAGAAACTGAAGGTGAAAAAATACCTGAAATGCGACAGCTGTAAAGGCACCGGAGCGGAGTCGACCTCTGATTTCATGACCTGCGGAACGTGTAACGGCATGGGTGAAGTGCGGCAGGTCAGCCGAACCATGTTCGGGCAATTCGTGAATGTACAGCCGTGCCCTACCTGCGGGGGAGAAGGCCGTACCATCAAGAACAAATGCAAGAAATGCGGCGGTGAAGGTCGTGTGAAAGGCGAGGAAACCGTGAAAGTGAAAATCCCCTCCGGCGTAGCGCGCGGTAATTACCTGACCCTGCGCGGACAGGGTAATGCAGGGATCCGGGGCGGTGAAGCCGGCGATCTCATCGTCATCATCGATGAAACCGAGCACGAGTTTTTCGAGCGGAAGGGCGATGATATTTACTACGACACCAATATCTCCGTTCCGGAGGCCATTCTGGGTACTGAAATTGAAGTGCCTACGCTCAAAGGCAAGGCCAAATTGCGGGTGGATGCCGGAACCCAGCCGGGTAAATTGCTGCGTATGCGGGAGAAGGGCATCAAGGGCCTGAATAATCAGCGTTTCGGCGACCAGTACGTGCGTGTCAACGTGTACATGCCGGAATCGGTCAACGATGAGGAGAAGAAGCTGCTGGAGAAGCTGAAAGCAGCCCGCAACTTTGACCCCACGCAGAAGCATGAGCAAAATAAAGGGTTCTTCACCCGGATCAAGGAAGCCTTCTCGTAGGGGAGCGGGCCGGGCTGTTGACCGGGAATTCGGTTGGTGATGCAACCGGGCCGGGCTGTTGCGGCCGATCTACGGTCGGTCGGTGAGATGCGGTCCGGTTTTTCCGGGGATGTACGGCGCGGTCGGTCGATCGGGCCTTACTTCAGATTCTGTGTTTTCTCGCGCGACTCTTCGGCCATGGCGCGATGGTACCCGGCCAGCTTGTCCCGCAGAGAGGGCTCAAAAGCACCCAAAATGCGCACGGCCAGCAGTCCGGCATTGGTTGCGTTGCTGATGGCCACAGTAGCTACCGGAATCCCCCTGGGCATCTGCACAATAGACAGCAGACTGTCCATGCCTTTAAGATGCCGGGTCTCAACCGGAACACCGATTACCGGCAGGGTGGTGTACGAGGCTACCATACCCGGCAGGTGAGCCGCTCCCCCCGCCCCGGCAATGATCACCCGGAGACCGCGACCAGCGGCAGACTTGGCGTACTCCGCCATATCGTCCGGGGTTCGATGGGCCGATACAACCCGTGTTTCATACGGTACGCCGAAGGTGTCACAGATTTCAGCGGCACGCTGCATAACCGGCCAGTCGGAGTCGCTGCCCATGATGATGCCGATTTTCGGGGTGTTTGAGGCCATAATCAGATTTGGATAGTTTGTTCAAGTTTCCGGGCCTGCTCCAGGGTTTCCCCGGCATCAGCACCCAACACGGTCAGGTGGGCCATCTTCCGGCCCGTTCGACTTCCCGATTTGCCGTAAATATGCAGGTGTGCGTCACGGGTTGCCAGAATGTCCGCAGCGCCCACCGCCTGCGCCGGTCCGTTCACCGAGCCCAGCACGTTAACCATCACCGCAGCAGGTACCCGCATCGCAGCAGAGCCCAGCGGCAGCCCGGTTACGGCCCGGATGTGATTTTCAAACTGGCTGGTCACACAGGCTTCGATGGTATAATGCCCGGAGTTGTGTGGTCGCGGGGCCGACTCGTTCAGCAGTATCCGGTTGTTGTGGGTGAGGAAAAGCTCAAAACCAAACAGTCCCACCCCGTCAATGGCCTCCACAGCGGCTACCGCCAGTTCCTGAACCTGCACCCGAAGCGACTCCGGCACCCGGGCCGGGGCAATAATCTCCTTGCAGATATGGCCCTGCTGGATGGATTCAACGCAGGGATACACCACCGTACCGGTCGCGTTCCGCGCCACCATAACGGCCAGCTCCATAGTAAAAGGCACGAAGGCTTCGGCCAGCACCGCCCGACCATCGCTGCCCCCCAGCTTCGACCAGGCCTGCACGGCCGATTCGCTGTCCCGGACCGTCGCATTGCCATACCCATCGTAGCCGCCCTTGGCGGATTTCAGCACAAAAGGCCAGCCATGCTCCGAACCGAAAGCATCCAGATCGGAGGGTGTTGTGATCTGCCGGTACGCAGCAACCGGAATGCCGGCCGCCTCGAAGGTCTGCTTCTCAATGAGCTTGTTTTCAATCAGGCGGAAACTCTCCGGTGAGGGGTAAATCGGCGTGCCGGTTTGCTCCTGTACCGATCGCAGGACGGCCGAATCCACAAATTCATTCTCCAGAGTGACCACATCGCAGGCGGCAGCAAAGTCCCGCAGCCGGCTGGCATCGTTGAGTCCACCGCGAAAAACCCGGGGGGTCATCATTTCAACAGGCTCGGTACCGTGCGAGGTGGCATATACGGCGATGTTCATGCCAAAACGGAAGGCTTGCAGCGCTGACATACGTGCCAGTTGTCCGCCGCCAATGAATCCGAGGGTAAATCCGGCCTGCAGGGGAGAGCGTTTCATGGGAAGGAATGGGCTGATTCGTGAAGCTAAATTTTCTTATTTTGGCAAATTACAGAATAGCTGAGAGGATTTCAGCATTTTCATTGCGATCCGCCCCATTATCTTGCCTGCATGCGGGGTGCTGTTTTCACTATATCAACACGTGTTTCATGAATATTGACCATAAACTGCGTCAGCTAAAATCTCGTTACGAAGAACTCACTGTTGCCCTGGGCGACCCCGATTTATACGCCAATCAGAAGAAATTTGCCGAATACAGTAAAGAGCACAGTGACCTCAGGGAAGTGGTCGACCTGTACAACCGGCTGGTGCGGGTGCGGGGCGACATCGATGGGAATAACGAGCTCATCGCCTCGGAGTCGGACCCGGATTTGGTTGAAATGGCCCGTGATGAGCTGGGAGGGCTGCGCGATGAGGCCGTCAGACTGGAGGAAACCCTGAAACTGAAACTGGTTCCAACCGATCCGGAAGACAAACGCAATGCCATTGTGGAGATCCGCGCCGGTACGGGGGGCGATGAGGCCGGGATTTTCGCCGGCGACCTGTTCACGATGTACCGCCGCTTTGCCGATACGCAGGGCTGGCAGCTGGAAATTCTGAGTCTGAACGAGGCGGCCAAGGGCGGCTTTAAGGAAATCGTGTTTTCCCTGCAGGGTGCGGAGATTTTCGGCAAGATGAAATACGAAAGCGGGGTTCATCGCGTGCAGCGCGTGCCCGAAACAGAATCGCAGGGTCGGGTGCATACCTCGGCGGCTACCGTGGCGGTGCTGCCCGAAGCTGAGGAAGTGGATGTGCAGATCAATACGGCCGACCTGGAAGTAGACACCTTCCGGGCTTCCGGGGCGGGGGGACAGCACGTGAACAAAACCGACTCGGCCATCCGTATCCGTCATGTTCCCACCGGAGTAGTGGTAGAGTGCCAGGAAGAGCGCTCCCAAATCAAGAACCGGGCCAAAGCCCTGACTATGCTCCGCACCCGGCTGTTCGATATGGAGTACGAAAAAAAAGCCCGTGAGCGCGCCGAGGCCCGGAAGTCGCAGGTCTCAACAGGCGACCGCAGTGCGAAAATCCGGACCTATAACTACCCGCAGGGTCGCATCACCGATCACCGCATCGGACTGACCCTGTACAACCTGGATGATATCATGAAAGGCAATCTTGCCGAGGTGGTGGATGCCCTGAAACTGGCCGATAACCTGGAGCGACTCAGCGCTCTGGCCGAATCGTAATCATTACTTTTATGCGAAATCTTTTGTTTGCCGCCGCGATGGTGGTTTTTTTAGGCTGTGGCGGGCCGGACCGGCAGGAAGCTGCCGATGACGCTGCGTCGCAGCAGCCCGCACAGTCAGCTACAGACGGCGGCATGGATTCGTCGTCCGGCGATGCCGGGGCCGACAGCAGCGGCGCGGACGGTTCATCCGGTGCGGGGGCGTCTGACGGTAGGTCATCCGATCGTGGTTCGACCGATGGTGGTTCATCCGGTGATACCGTTTCCGCCCCCGATGAAACCCTGGCGGCCGTTCAGCCGGACTCCGATACCTCCCTGACCCCAACGCCCGATACCCCCGTCATTGACGACTTCCCCGTTGCCGGTCCGCCCCGCGGCGGTCGAACACCCCGGCCTTCGCCCGACAGCTCCGGCGACGATGCTCCAACGGGAACGGCAACCGGGTCGGAGGGCAGCGGTTCCGCCTCCGGCACCGACGCGGGCAGCAGCAGTGACACCTCCGCATCGGGAACATCGACCGAAACCGGCGAAACAGACTCCAATACGGCGCTGGTTCCCCGTCAGCCGGACCCCGCCCCTGACGCCCCGTCGTGTGAGCACACCCACGGCATGTTCCTGCCCGCCGCCGGACAGCTCAACACCCTCGTGCTGTTCATCCGCTACCGCGATGAAGACCTTGACAACGCCTGGTGGCCGGCCGACGGCTTTCCGGACGGGTGGCAGGAATTCATCGATGCCCGGCCGGATCAGCAGCGCACCAACTTCTACAACCTCACCCATTTCTACCGGGAAGCCTCCCGAAACGCCGAAACTCCCTTCGTGCTGGTAGGTCGGGTTGACACGGTTACTGCCGACTTATCCATCCAAAACGAGCTGGATTATGGCAACTCCAACCGCACGGTGCTCCAGCAGGTAGAAAACCGGTACGATGCGGCCCTGGGTCGCACACTCGACCGGTGGTCGCGCGCGGAAAACTGTCATTCCCCTGGCGCCGACGGCGACATCGACCTGGTAATCATGATCTGGCGGAGCAATCGGTTCAGCAACAGCTCTCTGGCCTGGAGCGGCATCGCCCACATCGGCGGCTCACGTACGCCGGCCTACACCTTCCTCGGCAAAAACGTCAAGCGACCGGCCTTCAACAGCAATTTCAGCTCCGGTGTGACCGTCGCCCTGCGGGAGCGGGCCGTACGCGACGGGCTGCTCACCCCGGACGCCGTGTTTAAGTCGACCGTCCATGAAATCGCCCATCAGCAGATTACCTACTGGCATCCCCAGGCCGGCTCTGACGGGCAGCAGCGTTTTCCCTCCATGCTCACCTACGCCGAGCAGCAGATCCACACCCATAGCGGTCGGGAAGCCGGGCTGCTGGGCTGGGGCGAGGTAATGGAGGTTCGTCGTGACACGGTCATCACCCTGGGCGACTTCTACCGGACCGGCAAAAGTGTGTGGGTGGAGACCTCCGGGCATCGGTATCTCATCGAAAACCGGCAGAAAACCAGTGTTTATGACGATGCCAGTGTGAACGCGGACGATAAGGGCCTGTTTGTGTATCAATACCGCTCCGAGCGCCCCGTCACCCTGAGTTATGACAATACCAATGCCAACATCATACCCCTGGTCTCCGACGGCTTTTACGATTGGGAGTTCAGCGGAAGGTGGTTATCCGGCTGGCGGGCCATTTTCAATCGGGGCGGGGCCAACTCGGTTGATGGCAGCGGTTTTACCCGGAAGCAACCCTCCACCGGAGGCAATCATCACTGGATATCGGCCATGGTTGTGGACGGGCAGGAGCTTCGCCACGACTTCCGCGGCACCGGGCTGTATGCGGCCTACACCATAGACAGGCCCCGCCTCGGCCCGGAAACCAATCCCTCCGTGCCCGACCTTGAGCTGGACGTGCTGGGTCAGCAGGGCGAGGAAATCCGGCTCAGGGTGGTGGTAAGGTGAGGATTATACTATTGAGGATAATCCTATTGAGTGCAGGCACTGATTTGAATGCTTAAATGCAATTAGGTAAATAGGTAGTTAAAAAAATAAGTACAGACAAAGGGCCAATAAACAGCTCTAACCCCAATAAAAATAAAGCCCCGCAACCTTCCGGCTGCGGGGCTTTGCAAGGTCACAGTAGCTGTGACGGGCTGCTTCGGGGCAGCCTGTTCAGGAATCATACAATGCGTTCGGGGGCCAGTTCCCAGTGTTCGGGCGACCGCCACAGGCCGCTGAGCAGCAGTTCGCGCATGTAATGAAACTCTTTGGGCAGCTTGTCATACAGCTTGCTGAAGAGTTCCTCGTGCGAGAGCAGCTCCTGCTTCCAGGCTTCACGGTCAATAGACATCAGGTGCAGGAAGTCCTCGCGTTTGAAATCCTCCAGACCGGTCCAGTCCATGTCTTCATAGCGCGGCATCCAGCCCAGGGGGCTTTCCACGGCAAATGACTCGCCATGAACCCGACCAACAATCCACTTGAGCACACGCATGTTCTGACCAAAACCCGGCCACATGAATTTGCCGTTCTGATCTTTGCGGAACCAGTTGACTGAGAATATCCGCGGGGCGTTGGGCAACACCCGACCCATCTGCAGCCAGTGGTTGAAATAATCGCCCATGTGATAGCCGGCAAACGGCAGCATGGCAAACGGATCGCGACGAACTGCCCCGATGTTGCCGAAGGCCGCAGCGGTCATCTCCGAGCCCATGGTTGCGGCAGCGTAAACACCGAAGTTCCAGTTGAAGGTCTGATAGACCAGCGGTACGGTTGTGGCACGCCGACCGCCTACAATGAAGGCGCTGATGGGCACCCCGGCCGGATCTTCCCATTTTTCATCAATGGAAGGACAGTTGGCCGCGGGAGCCGTGAACCGGGCGTTGGGGTGGGCCACCGGTTTGCCGGAGGAGGGATCATGAACTTCACCCTGCCAGTTGATGGTCCCTTCCGGACACTCGTACCCGATGTCTTCCCACCAAACGTCTTTGTCGGGCGTCAGTCCCACATTGGTAAAGATGGTGTCTGCCCGGATGGTATCCATGGCAATGGGATTGGTTTTGCGGTTGGTGCCCGGTGCCACACCGAAATAACCGGCTTCCGGATTAATGGCCCGTAACTGGCCTTTTTCGTCTTTTTTAATCCAGGCAATGTCATCGCCAACGGTTGTGACCTTCCAGCCATCAATACCCTTGGGTGGCAGCATCATCGCAAAATTGGTCTTGCCACAGGCGCTCGGGAAGGCCGCCGCAACGTAGGTTTTCTCTTTTCTGGGATTTTCCACACCCAGAATAAGCATGTGCTCGGCCAGCCAGCCTTCATCGCGGGCCATGGTGGATGCAATTCGCAGTGCGAAGCATTTTTTGCCGAGCAAGGCATTGCCGCCATAACCCGAGCCGTAGGAGATGATGGAGCGCTCTTCGGGGAAGTGGCAGATGTACTTGGTGGTCGGATTGCAGGACCAGGTAACGTCCTGGTCGCCGGGTTTGAGCGGGGCACCCACCGAGTGCAGGGCTTTTACGAAGTCGCCATTGCCCAGCACATCCAGTACCGACTGTCCCATGCGGGTCATGATGCGCATGTTGACCACCACGTAGGGGGAATCGGTGATTTCAATGCCAATCTGGGAGATGGGCGAGCCCAGCGGACCCATACTGAAGGGGATGATGTACATCGTCCGACCGGTCATACACCCGTCAAAGAGTTTGTTCAGGGTCTTTTTCATCTCCCGGGGATCTTCCCAGTTGTTGGTAGGACCGGCATCGCTTTTGCGCAGACTGTTGATAAAGGTTTTGTCTTCTACCCGGGCTACGTCGGAAGGGTCTGAGAAGGTGAGGTAACTGTTGGGACGTTTTTCTGGGTTTAATCGGATAAACGTTCCGGCATCTACCATTTCCTGACACAACTGATCATACTCCTCCTGTGAGCCATTGCACCATACAACCTGATCAGGTTTGGTGAGTTCGGCCGTCTGGTTCACCCATTCAATCAACCGTTTATTTTTGGTTGGGGCTGCTGTTGTCATAATAGATTCTCCTTTTCAAGTTCTTTTTTGCTTCGGCATAGTGTTACTGTCATGTGAAGCTGTGAATAATATAGGTGCGCAACGGCACGGATGCACCAAAATCGTCAACTAATCTTGTATAAACAAGACCAATTGTAAGCGCTTTTCTTGACCGCTATTGCCGGTTGGCAAAATATGTGTACCATAGGGCAAAACGTGTGGACCCGAACAGCGGCACGAACCGCCCGAACCCGGAACCTCGCCTTGGAAAAACAGGCTCTGCAGCGCCGCAGAGGGTGATTTTTTGGTTTTCATGCCATTTTAAAAAGCCGTAATTTAAGAGTTTGTTTTATGTTTTTTCCGAACCAATTTATGTACATCACAGGCAGGCAATTTTCATGAAGCATGACGTCCGCGTGGCCCTGGTCCAGATGGCCTGCACCGAAGACCCCGTTGCCAACCAGCGCAAGGCAGAAGCCCACATTCGTCAGGCGGCAGCCGACGGGGCGCAGATTGTGTGTCTGCAGGAATTGTATCAGTCGACCTACTTCTGTCAATACTATCGGCAGGAGTTTTTCGACCTGGCGGAACCGATTCCCGGTCCCGCCACAACCGCACTCAGCAGTCTGGCAGGGCAATTGGGTGTGGTCATCATCGCTTCCCTGTTTGAAAAACGCGCCGACGGCCTCTATCACAATACCGCCGCGGTCTTCGATGCAGACGGGACCGGGCTGGGTATCTACCGCAAGGCGCACATTCCGGACGACCCCCTGTTCTACGAGAAGTATTATTTCACGCCCGGTGATACCGGCTACAAGGTGTTCAATACCCGCTTCGCCCGCATCGGGGTGCTGATCTGCTGGGACCAATGGTATCCGGAGGCGGCCCGTCTCACCGCGCTCAAAGGTGCCCAGATACTGTTTTATCCCACGGCCATCGGCATGCTGTCAAGTGAAACCACCCAGGAGCGGGTTGAATTCTCTCAGGCCTGGCAAACCATACAACGCTCGCACGCTATTGCCAATGGCTGCTACGTGGCCAGCGTAAACCGCGTGGGCACCGAAGGCGAACTCACGTTCTGGGGCGAATCCTTTGTCTGCGGTCCGTTCGGACAGATGCTGGCGCAGGCCGAAGAGCAGGAAACCGTTCTGCACGCCAGCCTGGACCTCAGCGCCATTGACCAGCAGCGACGGACCTGGCCCTACCTGCGCGACCGCCGCATCGATACCTACACCGATCTCACCAAACGTTACCTCGACTGACCTGTCATGACTCCAGCCCAAGCAGGCTACAGGATGCCGGCCGAATGGCATCCGCACTCCGGAACCTTGCTGAGCTGGCCTCAGAATCCGCAGACCTGGCCCGGGGAGCGCCTTGGTCGGGTAGAACGGGTGTATGCGCAGCTCATCCGCTCGCTCTACCCCCACGAAACGGTGCATCTGCTCGTTGATTCGCCGCAGCGAAGGCGGCGGGTACTGCAAATTTTTGCCGAGCACCATATTCCCGCCGATGCCGTTCGATTTCATGTGGTTCCGTGCAATGATGTGTGGGCGCGGGACTTCGGACCCATTCTGGTGCGCAATGCCGCACTGGCGGGCAGCCCACAGGAGTTCGCCATCACCAACTGGGGGTTCAACGCCTGGGGCGGGAAGTATCCGCCCTATCACAGTGACAACGCCGTGCCGGCCTACCTGAGCGGGTACAGCGGGTTACAGCGCTTCGATCCGGACATGATTCTGGAGGGGGGCTCCATCGAAACCAACGGCAACGGGGTCATGCTGGTCACGGAGTCGGTACTGCTGAACGAAAACCGGAACCCGCATCTCACACAGACGCAGATTGAGCAGTTTCTGTGCGAATATCTTGGGCAGGAGAAAATTATCTGGCTGGGAGAGGGACTGGCCGGCGATGATACCGACGGCCACATAGACGATTTGAGTCGCTTCCTGAATGAAAGGACCATTATGACGATGGTGGCTGAGGATCCGGACGATGTAAACCATGCCGCACTCCAGGCCAATCTGCAGCGTCTCCGGCAGGCAACCGATGCGCAGGGTCGACCCTTCGACATCGTGACCCTTCCCATGCCGACCACCCGGATTGAGGGAACTACCGTAGACGGCAGTGAATTTGTGCCGGCCAGCTACGCCAATTTCTACATCGCCAACGGACTGGTTCTTGTCCCGCTGTATGATCCGCGCTATGATCAGCAGGCGCTGGATTTGTTCAGCACGTATTTTCCGGATCGCACCGTTACCGGTATTGATTGCCGCGATCTGGTATGGGGGCAGGGGTCTATCCATTGTATTACCCAGCAGTTGTACGGCATGGAATAAGTCGATAATATTCGTCACGACTATATCCGTGTGTTATCCATCCCAACCAAACAAGCCCAGCATGAAATCCGTCGTTCTCACCGCCCTCGCCCTCATCCTTGCCTTCTCCGCTGTTTCGGCCCAGGACACCTCGTATCGCGCTTCCGACAACACCCTGTTTATCCTGCCTACCGGCGATGTAGTACCCAAGGGTACCCATCAGCTCAACAGTTTTCAGCTGTTTTTTGTGGGCTACAACTATGGGCTGAGCAATCGCCTGCAGGTCGGTGCTTTTGCGTTTTTCCCCTTCAATGCCAGCGTATTCCGTGAATCCTTCTCGGTTTCAGCGAAATACAACGTTTACCGGACCGACCGGCTGAGTCTGTCGGGAATGGGCGTTATTTTCCCGGCCAACGGTGTTACCCTGGCCGTGGCCTCGGGAAGCTACTCGGTGAATAAAACCCGGCTGCATGCCGGATTCGGTACCGGATTTATTGTAGAAGACCCTGCCGATGCAGCCCCACTTATTGCCATACTCGGAGTGGATCACAATCTTTCGGACCGCGTAAGCCTGATGAGCGAGTTTTCCTCGCTGGCGTCCAGTTTTATTGATGACGCCTCCGGTCTGTTCAGCGTGGGTGCCCGGTTTCATTTTGAAAATGGCAACATTGATTTCGGCGCCATGCGACCCAGCGGGGCCGGCGGAGATTTCCTGGCTTTTCCATTTATCCGCGGTACCATCGAATTCAACTGACCGGTTGATTTAATCGCCATGATAAATCGGGCAATCTTTGTTATTTTCAGGCAAACAAACCTGAACAAAATCCATCATGTTGGAAGCTCCTTCCCCTGCAGATGTGCCTGCCGCTGAATTTGAAACCGTCATCGGGCTGGAAGTCCATGCCCAGCTGCTCACGGAAAGCAAAGCTTTTGCACCGGTCTCCAACCGGTTCGGTAACCAGCCGAACACTCAGGTAACCCCGTTGTGTCTGGGGCATCCCGGTACCTTGCCGCTGCTGAATGAAAACCTGGTCAATTACATCGTTAAAATGGGGCTGGCCACCCACTGTCAGATAGCACCCCGGTCCATTTTTGCCCGGAAAAACTATTTCTATCCGGACATGCCCAAAGGCTATCAGATTTCCCAGTTCGACAAGCCCATCTGCCATGACGGCCATATTGATATTGAGCTGGAAGACGGCAGTACCAAACGGATCCGCATAAAACGGATTCACATGGAAGAAGACGCCGGCAAGTCGATCCACGATCAGGACCCGCAAAACACTCTCATCGACCTGAACCGCTCCGGCACGCCCCTGATCGAAATTGTTACCGAACCGGATATTTCCAGTCCCGCCGAGGCCTACGCCTACCTGGTACGGATCAAGCAGATTGTGCAGTACCTGGGCATCTGCGATGGAAATATGGAGGAGGGAAGCCTGCGATGCGATGCCAATATTTCCATACGTCCGGTGGGTGAAACCCGGCTGGGAACGCGTACAGAGCTCAAGAACATGAATTCATTCCGCAATGTGGAGCGGGCGCTGATATACGAGATCGAACGGCAGCGCAATCTGGTACGTGCCGGTGGTGCTGTCATCCAGCAGACCCTGCTCTGGGATGCCAACAAAATGGAAACCCGCCAGATGCGCAGCAAGGAGGAAGCCCATGATTACCGCTACTTCCCCGAGCCGGACATTCCGCCGGTGATTGTGACGCCCGAAATGCTCCAGGAATTGCAGGCCTCCTTGCCGGAATTGCCGGAAGACCGCAAAAAACGGTTTGTTTCCGCGATGGGATTGCCCTTGTCTGACGCTGAAATGCTCACCGATACCCGTGAAATGGCCGATTATTTCGAGGCCGTTTGCCAGGCCGGTGCCAATGCCAAACTGGCCGCCAATCTGATTATTACCGAAGTGCGAAGGGTGCTCAATGAAGAAGGGATGAGCATCGACCGGTTTCCGGTTGACCCGGCCCGACTAGCCGGACTTTTGTCGCTCCGACAGGCCGATACCATTAGTTCATCGGCCATGCAGACCATATTTAACCGGATGCTGGAGGATGCCGGTGACGCAGCATCCATCGCACGAAGCCTGAATCTGGTTCAGGTATCCGACACGTCGTTTTTGGAGCCCCTGGTGGATCAGATCCTGGCTTCCAATCCCGATAAAGTCAATGCGTATCGCAACGGGAAAACGGGGTTGATGGGCTTCTTCGTAGGACAAATTATGCAACAATCAAAAGGAAAGGCCAATCCAAAGTTGGTGAGTGAATTGATAACTAAAAAAATAAATGAACAAGGTTAATTCGTTTGTAAAGGTCGGTTTTTATACCAGAATGCTGGCTGTAATTCCGCTGGTACTGCTGACCATGGGGGCCTGCTCTGCGGAAACGACCCGAACAGGTCAGACACTGATATCCGGTATTGTCAGTATTTCATCACAGGTCGGGGAGGATCAACCCGACTATAGCGGTGTCCGCTTTGTGATTCTGTCCGGCAGTCCGGAATCCGGCCGGGATACACTGCTGAATGCCGTTACCAATACGGACGGATTTTTTTCATCTGTAGTACCTGTTCCTGAGCGTGGCCTGTACCCGCTGATCGTGTCACGAAACGACCGCACGGTCCACATCGGCAGTCTGATTCTGGCCCCGGATGATACGGTTTCCATCACCGGTGAACTTCCCGGACTGGATCAGAACCTGCGCGTCAATTCCCCGGAAAACCGGGCAATGGCAACCTATGAGCGCCTGCAGCGACTCTATGGCCGGGTTGCTACCTTCGCCTACGGAGGATCCGTTGAAAATGACAGCATACCCATATTGATGGAGCAGTGGAGCGATTTGTTCTGGTCGATGCGCGATGAACATCCGGGAAGCTACGCTGCCGGTCTGGCCGCCGTAGATGCCATTGACGTACTGCAGGGATGGAATGATGAAAAGGTGCTTGCACGTCTTGACGAGCTGGACGACTCGGATACCTTTTTCAATGTGAAGCTGACCTATGGCGGCCATGTTACGGCCCGCAGGCTGGGGCTGGACGCCGGACTGGACTACCTGTCCTCACTGCGCCGTTCGGTACGCGACCCGCAACTACGACAGGCAATTGACATGCGTCGTGTTGAGCTGATGCTGGATTACGAGGATTATGACGATGCACTGGCTGAAGCGCGCGGCCTGATGGATGCGGCCGGTGATGACGAGCAGCTGACCGCCTGGGCGGAAGATGCCGTATACAAGCTGGAGAATCTGGTTCCGGGTCGGAAAATACCTGGTTTTGTAATGCCATTTGATGGCGCTGAGCGGATGTTCCCGGATCCGGAAGGTCCGGCAGTTCTCGTTCTGGAGGTGGTTCTGCTGGCCGATCAGTCGTACCAGCAAACCTATCCCGCTCTGCAGGAGGTTTTGCGTGATTTCGGTGATGATCAGCTTGGGGTTTTTACCGTACCGCTGGATCAGCGACAGGTCACAGTGGATGCATTTTTTGAAGAACGAAGCCGGCGCTGGCCGGTTTCCGGGGCCGGTGCCTACGAGGCCGGTGATGTACTGACTCTTCTGCGAATTGAAGAGGTACCCACACGCATTGTGATGGGCAGGGATGGGACGATTCACGCACGTTTGGTTGGGCATGATATTGCTGCCCTGCGGGACGAGCTTAACACTATTATTGAAAACACAAACTGAACACAATTATGAGACGATTTTTAATTGCCGGTAACTGGAAAATGAACCTGGGTCCGGCCGAAACCACGACTTTCTTTGAAGAGATGAAAACCCTTACTGCCGATGTCAGTGACGGCGCAGAAGTACTGGTTTGTACTCCTTTCGTGAGTCTGCCTGCAGCCGTGGATGCGGCCGCTGCCATAGCTGGATTTAAGGTCGGCGCGCAGAATATGCATTTTGAGGATAACGGCGCCTATACCGGTGAAACCAGTGCCGCCATGCTCAATGAACTGGGTTGCAGTTATGTGATTTTAGGGCATTCTGAGCGCCGCGAGTATTTCGGCGAGACCGATGCCATTGTCGGTAAAAAGGTTGCCAGGGCCCTGGGCGCAGATCTGACACCGGTGCTTTGTGTGGGTGAGGTTCTTGCCCAGCGCAAGGCCAACGAGCAGAATGATGTGGTTGCCACTCAGTTGAAAGGCGCCCTCAGCGGGTTAACCCCCGACCAGATTGGTCGCACGGTTATAGCCTATGAACCCGTGTGGGCTATCGGAACCGGCGAGGTTGCCAGTCCGCAGCAGGCCCAGGATATGCATCAGTTTATCCGTTCCGTTCTGACGGAACTGGCGGGCAAGGACGTTGCCGACAGCGTACGGGTACTCTACGGAGGCAGTATGAAACCCGATAACGCCGAAGAACTGCTCGGTCAGCCCGATGTTGACGGGGGCCTGATCGGTGGTGCCAGCATGAAAGCGGGCAGTCTGTTCAAGATTGTCGAAATCGCCAATAAACTATCCTGACCTATGGAGAAGCGTAATGTGCTGCTCATCGGCGGAGGCGGTCGTGAGCATGCGATAGCCCGGTCCCTGTCGCGGTCGCCCTTGCTCGGAAAGCTGTTTATCACCCCGGGCAACCCGGGAACAGCCGATCTGGGTGAGAACTCCGACCTGGACACCGATGAGTTTGACGATGTGGTGGATTTTTGTGAAACCCACCACATCGATCTGGTGGTTGTCGGGCCTGAGCAGCCGCTCGTGGAAGGTATAACCGATTATCTGCACGATTACGGAATCAACGTATTCGGTCCGTCCAAGGGTGCGGCCATGCTGGAGGGCAGTAAGTCGTATGCGAAGTCGATCATGCACAAGTACGCAATACCAACGGCTGGCAGCGAGGTATTCGACCGGCATGAGATCTCCAAACTTGAAACCTACCTGCAGGAGCAGGGACAGTTCCCCATCGTCATCAAGGTTGACGGTCTGGCCGCCGGCAAGGGGGTTTTCATCTGCGAAAATATTGCCCGCGCCCGTGAATACATCGACCTTATTATGAACGATGTGAACCTCAGCGCGGCTGCACCTACCATTGTGGTAGAAGAGTTTATGCAGGGAGAAGAGGTCTCTGTATTTGCAATCAGTGACGGTACCACGGCCCGGTACCTGATGCACGCGCAGGACCACAAGCGAATCGGCGATGGCGACACCGGCCTTAATACGGGTGGGATGGGGGCCTACGCCCCGGCCCCGGTTCTCACTGATGCCATGAAGCAGGATGTCATGGAACGCATCATTCAGCCAACCATAGACGCTATGGCGGCTGAAGGCACCCCGTATACCGGTATTCTGTATGCCGGGCTGATGATTACCGGTGAGGGTCCGAAGGTGGTTGAATACAATTGTCGTTTTGGCGACCCCGAAGCACAGGTTATTCTGCCGGCTCTGAATTCCGATCTCCTCGAATTAATGATTACAACCGTTAATGGTAAGCTGGAGTACCAGTCACTCGACCTTGCGCCGGACTATTTTTGTACGGTGGTAATGGCATCGGCCGGTTATCCGGGTACCTACACCAGCGGACTGCCTGTACGCGGACTTGAACATGTGCCGGAAGGGGTTCAGGTATTTCATAGTGGAACGCAACGAAATAAGGAAGGCGAACTGCTCACCAGAGGCGGACGGGTGCTCAGTGTGGTGGGTCGGGGAAGCACGCTGCAACAGGCTATCGACGCTGCGTATGAGGGGGTTGAGCGCATCGAATTCGAAGGGGCTTATTACCGAAAGGATATCGGAGCCAAAGGGCTGCGGTATTTCAACTCCTGAACAAGGCCGGTAGCCCATGATGTTCAGCAGCCATACCGGATTGCATGTCCACCTCCACCGGTTTCTGCTGCTGTGCAGTGCGGGCCTGCTGCTGGTATTTGGCGCCTGCAGCGGACCGCGATCGGTCCCTGCGGCGGGTGGTGCAGCGAATCCCTTGCCGCAGGATGCGGTGCGGCTGGAAGCACTGGCGTGGGCTCATGGATTTAACCGTATCACCGATCTGCATGCCACGGCCTCCGGGCAGGTGTACGTGGTGGATGCCGGTCGGCATCATGTTATTCGTCTTGGTGAGAACGGAGTGCGGATTGACTCAACCGGCGGCCGGGGTACGCGGCCCAATCAGTTTGATCGGCCTACCCATGTGTATGCCAGCAACGATCTGCAGATTTTTGTATCGGACAGCGGCAACCGCCGCATCGTGCAATTCGACCGGCATTGGCAGCATCTGGGGTACCTGGATATTCCATCGGTTTCGTACACGCCGGGTGCACTGACCCAAACCATGCTCGCAGAGCTGGTGTTCTGGGACGAGCGCAGCTCCGGGCTGATGAAAACGCGCGCCGATTTCAGTGCGGATCCTCTTTTCAGGCCGGATGTTTCGGCCATAACGGGTACCGTTGTTGCCCTGCAGCATCTGGGTCGCACCATGTGGGTTGCCGAGGAGCGGGGTGTATTGCACCGTTATGCCCCGGGCGGAGGTTACCTGGGATTTCTGGCAGGCTATGGTCCTGTCCTGGATGCCGCTGCCGGTGGAGACAACCTGTTCTTACTCCGCAACGACGGAAAGGTGCTTCGTCTGTCGACTTCGGGCGCTGTTGAACACGTTTTGCAGCTGGATGTGCCCGGCCGACTGCAGGCCCTGACCTGGCAAAACGGGTATCTTATTGTAGCGGATGCAGCTACCATGTATCGCGTTGCATTGCCTGAATAACGATGCGGAATCGGGCGGGGCGGTGTTGGTAAAGTGCAATGTAGAGTCAGTCAAAATAAGCCCTCTGAGGGCACGGTTTTCGGGTTTCTGAGAGTTATTTGCATTATATTGCATCGCTGAACAAGCGTATTCAAACCGTTATTTCGCAACTATTATTCACTACTAAACGCACGTTAACTATGTATTCGTTGCTCACCGCGTTTCAGAATTCCGTAGGACGGAAAATCCTGACCGGAGTCACTGGTATAGCTCTGACAGGATTTTTGATTATTCACCTGCTGGGAAACCTGACATTATTCACCATCGATTATACCGATGCCGACAATGCATTTAACCGGTATGCGCATTTTCTGCATGACCTGGGCTGGTTACTCTATGTAGCCGAGGCAGGACTGCTGACTATATTTCTGATTCACGCCTATCTTGGAGTTGCTATTTATCTGCGCAAGAAAAAAACGCGTGGCACGAACTACGAGGTGGTTAAAAGTCGTGGCGGAGCCAGCAAGGTCGGTTTCAGCTCACGTACCATGTTGATTTCAGGCTCATTGCTGCTGATTTTTACCGTCTCCCATGTCAATCATTTCAAGTTTGGTCCGGGATGGTCGGGTGAGCCGGAGTACACCCAGCAGATGAATGTGGGCGGGGAAACCACCGAAGTACGGGATTTGTCGAAACTGGTTTTTGAAACGTTTAATCAACAGTACGAAGGAGCCATCTTCTACGTTATCGGGTATGTAGGCATTATGATACTTCTCGGGTTCCACCTGCGTCACGGCATCTGGAGCGCATTGCAGTCGCTCGGAGCGATGAACAAGAAACTTGTGCCGGTGATTTACGCCGTTGCCGGTACCATCGGCATCCTGATTGCTCTGGGCTTTCTGGTATTGCCCATCTACATCTATTTTTTATAATCCGCTTAATCCAGAAGTATTATGAGTACGCAAACAACCAAAGCCAACCAAACTTCTCCTAAGCTGCAATCCAAGGTTCCTGAAGGGCCCATCGACAAGAAATGGAGTACCCACAAGAACAACATCAAGCTGGTTAATCCCAACAACAAGCGTAAATACAAAATCATTGTGGTTGGTACCGGTCTTGCCGGAGCCTCAGCCGCAGCGTCGCTGGCTGAGCTGGGTTACAATGTGGAGACCTTCACCATTCTGGATTCCCCCAGACGGGCGCATAGTATTGCTGCCCAGGGTGGAATCAATGCCGCTAAAAACTACAAGAATGACGGCGACAGCGTCTACCGTCTGTTTTACGATACCGTAAAGGGTGGCGATTACCGTTCGCGCGAAGCCAATGTGTACCGGCTTGCCGAGGTAAGTAACGCCATCATTGACCAGTGTGTGGCTCAGGGCGTTCCTTTTGCCCGTGAATACGGCGGGCTGCTGGATAACCGATCCTTCGGTGGCGCCCAGCTGTCGCGTACCTTCTACGCCCGTGGACAAACAGGCCAGCAGCTGCTGCTCGGTGCCTACTCGGCCATGATGAAATCCGTGGATTCAGGTGCCATTAAAATGCACAACCGCCATGAGATGCTTGAACTGGTGGTGGTTGACGGAAAGGCGCGCGGAATCATTACCCGCGACCTGGTGACCGGAGCCATTGAGCGTCATGCCGCGGATGCAGTCCTGCTGTGTACCGGCGGATACGGCAACGTGTTTTATTTGTCGACCAACGCCAAGAACTGTAACGTAACGGCAGCCTGGCGATGCTATAAAAAAGGCGCTATGTTCGGAAATCCGAGCTTCACCCAGATTCACCCGACCTGTATCCCGGTTTCCGGCGATTATCAGTCCAAGCTCACACTCATGAGTGAGAGTCTTCGAAACGATGGTCGTGTATGGGTCCCCCGCAAACCCGGCGATAAGCGCCATGCCAATCAGATTCCCGATGAGGAGCGCTACTACTTCCTGGAGGAACGCTATCCGAGTTTCGGCAACCTGGTTCCCCGTGATGTAGCCTCCCGAAATGCCAAGGATGTTTGCGATAAAGGGCACGGTGTTGGTCCGTCCGGACTGGCTGTTTACCTGGACTTCCGTGACAGCATTAAACGCTACGGTCGAGACAAGATCAGTGAGCGTTATGGCAACCTGTTTGACATGTACCAGAAAATTACCGGTGACAACCCCTACGAAGAACCCATGCGGATCTTCCCGGCGGTACACTATACCATGGGCGGACTGTGGGTAGATTATAATCTGCAGACTACCATTCCCGGCCTGTATGCACTGGGCGAGGCCAATTTCTCCGATCACGGTGCCAACCGGCTGGGAGCCAGCGCGTTGATGCAGGGACTGGCCGATGGTTACTTCGTGATTCCCTACACCGTTGGCGATTATCTGTCCGGCGAAAAATCCGGCGAGGTGGATACCAACCATGAGGCTTTTGCCCAGGCTGAACAGGAAGCCGTTGAGCGTATCGACAAACTCCTGAAATCCAAGGGGACCAAAACCGTACTGGATTACCATCGCGCATTGGGTAAAATCATGTGGGATGAAGTCGGTATGTCCCGCACGGAGCAGGGGCTCAAAGACGCTATTGCAAAAATCCGCGCCATGCGTGAAGAATTCTGGAACAACGTCTACGTGCCCGGAGAAAAGTCCACCTGTAACAAGTATCTGGAATATGCCAACCGTGTGTCAGATTTTCTGGAACTCGGTGAGCTGATGGCCCGTGACGCCCTCGATCGAAACGAGTCCTGCGGCGGCCACTTCCGCGAAGAATACCAGACTCCCGAGGGTGAAGCACAGCGTGACGATGAAAATTACTGCCATGTTTCCGTGTGGGAGTATCCCGGTGATCCTGATTCCGATCCGGTACTTCATAAGGAAGCCCTGGAGTTTGAATACGTCAAGCTCACGCAGCGCAGCTATAAATAAGGACTTTAAAAACGACGAAACAGTATTATGAGTACAATGACAATCAACCTGCGAGTCTGGAGACAAAAAAATGCTTCAACGCCCGGTAAGCTCGTCGACTATAAAGTCGAAGGCGTTAGTGAGCACATGTCTTTTCTGGAGATGTTTGACCATCTCAACGAACAACTCATGAAAAAAGGCGATGAGCCTGTTGAGTTTGACCATGACTGCCGCGAGGGTATCTGCGGATCATGTAACATGGTAATTGACGGTCAGGCCCACGGTCCGCAGAAGGGCACGGCCGCCTGTCAGCTGCACATGCGTCACTACAACGATGGAGATACCATTGTGGTTGAACCCTGGCGCGCTGCGGCGTTCCCGCTGATCCGTGATCTGGTGGTAGACCGCTCGGCCTTTGACCGGATTCAGGCTGCCGGCGGATACATCTCGGTGAATACCGGCGCTGCTCCGGATGCGCATGCGGTACCCGTAGAAAAAGAAGATGCGGATGTTGCCTTTGACTATGCGGCCTGTATCGGCTGCGGCGCCTGCGTGGCAGCTTGCCCGAATGCATCTGCCTCGCTGTTTACCGGCGCTAAAATTTCTCAGTTCGCCCGCTTGCCCCAGGGGCAGGTTGAGCGTGAGCGCAGGGTAGTGCGCATGGTTGAACAGATGGAGAAGGAAGGATTTGGCGACTGCTCCAACTTCGGTGAGTGCGAAGCCGTATGTCCGAAGGAAATCTCTATCCAGGCCATCGCTGAAATGCGTCGTGAATACATGAAAGCAATTACATGATGCGTTCATCGTATCGTTTACAAGCCCCTGCCGGTAACGACAGGGGCTTTTTTTTGTGATATGGGATTTGAACCGAACTCAGGACATTCCTGTTGGGAAAAAGAGGTAAATTACCCTCCTCTATGAATACAGATACATGGTTTGAAACAGCGAAGGCCAACCTCAGCAGGTACTGGGGATATCCCGATTTCCGGCCGGGCCAGGATGCCGTGGTGAAATCTGTGCTGAAAGGCGATGAAACCCTGGTCCTGTTTCCCACCGGCGGCGGCAAATCCTTGTGCTATCAGGTTCCGGCTACCGTGCTTCCCGGTCTGACCCTGGTGATTTCGCCACTGGTAGCCTTGATGCAAGACCAGGTCGACCAGCTCAATGCCCGGGGTATCCGATCTGCTTTTATCAACAGCACCTTGCCGCGTCATGAGGTGGAACAGCGCCTGATCAACGCCCGGAACGGCATGTATACCTTGCTTTATTGTGCCCCTGAACGACTTGAAACACCGCTGTTTCAGCAGGAAGCGCCCAATCTGAATATTCAGCTTGTCGCCGTTGACGAAGCACACTGTATCAGTGAATGGGGCCATGATTTTCGTCCGCCCTACCGCAGGATCCGCGAGAATATTACATCCGTTATCGGAGAAACCCGCTGGATGGCGCTTACAGCCACAGCCACCCCCCGGGTTAAAGATGACATCATCCGGGTAATGGGGTTTGACAACCCCACGGTAATCACCAAGGGATTTGAACGCAAAAACCTGAAATGGTGGGTTATTGACACCCCGCAAAAAAACACCCTCTTGCTGAAAATGGTGAAGAGGTGGAGCGGGGCCGGACTGATTTATGCCGGTACCCGGCGCCTGTGCAATGAAATTGCAGCACTCATGCGGTCTCACGGCGTGCGATGCGAAGCATACCACGCCGGACTGACCTCCGATGAAAGAAAACGCATCCAGCAGGACTGGATCGACAATACGCTGGAGCTGGTTGTTGCCACCAACGCATTCGGTATGGGAATCGACAAACCTGACTGCCGGTACGTCCTTCATTACAACATGCCGGGCTCACTGGAGGCCTACTACCAGGAAGCCGGTCGGGCCGGCAGAGACGGCGCGCAGAGCTTTCCTACCATGCTGGTAACATCGTCCGACGTAAAAACATCCCGAAAACGCCTGGAGGAGTCGTATCCGGACTATGATGTTGTGGCACAGGTGTATACTATGCTGTGCGACTCGCTCGCCCTGGCTTCCGGATCGGTACAGGAAGAACCTGCATCGGTAGATCTGGATAAGCTCGGGAAACGCTCCGGGCTGCGGAAAAATGTACTGGTAAACGCACTACGTACTTTGGAGCGACTCGATGTCATTGAAATGGTTCAACCCAACGAACCCATGCTTGGCGTTCAGTTCAATCTCGACAAAGACCTCATCGTGGAACAGGTGGGAAGCGGCGGGAATGAAGCCAAAATCCAGTTTGTCGACCGGCTCCTGCGCCTGTTCCTGCCGGAGGGACAGCATAAAATGAACTTTCTGGAAGCGGGCTGGGTCACCTCCCGACTGGAACTCTCACACAACGCTGTGCTGAAGGGCTTGAACGTGCTGAGCAGTGAAGGCGTGCTGCGCTGGGAAACCCGCAGGGATGACCCGGTAATACGAGTCAAGGAGGACAGGGCTGAGCGTGTACCGGTACAGCGCAAGCAGGTTGACGTCTACCGCACCATCCAGCAGGATAAACTTGAGCATATGATTGGCTACGCCCTTACACAAGGGTGCCGTAGTGCGTATATACGCCGTTATTTCGGCGAAACCGAAGTGCCGGATTATTGTGGTTTCTGCGATCGTTGTCTGGCCGGTGAAGGGGAGCCGGAAATGACCGATGTGCTGATTCAGCAGGTAGTCAGCCTATTGAAAAGCGGTCCTTCTGATTTGACGAGGTTGGAAAGCGAGGCAGGCATACCCCGAAAAACCCTCGAAGCCGTCCTGAAATGGCTCTCATCGCAGCGCAAGATTCGCTTCGAGAAAAAGAGTGGACTGTTCTACTGGAAGTGAGTGCACTGAAATGTCGACCCGGGCTGCAATCTGGCACGATACCAAAAATCTGAATACACGACTGTTGGTGATTTCAGGGGAATCGGTATGAAAAACGGTACTTATTGCCGCTATTCATCGCTCTGTTCACCAACCCCGGACTGCATCGCCGCGTCTTGTCCCGGGATGGCCTCCAGCCGTTGTCTTTCCTGGTTAAACTGCATGATGCTATGTTCAAGACGCGCGATTTCCCCATCCAGATCCCGTTCGTAATACCGCTGACTTTCCAGGAACTCGTCCACGGTAAATTCATGAAGTTGCTGCAGTTCGTACAGCATTTCGGCTGTCTTTTCCGTCTCTGCGGTATAGGAATGGATTTGATAAATCATTTCCAGTTCAGCGCGAACCTGAATATAGGTCTGCTCATCGAGCGGAGGCCGGTATGGCCGGCACCCGATGAGGAAGACCAAAAAAATCAGTGCAACAAATCGAATCATTTGGCTGATTTCGGGAATAAAGGTCGCATAACGACCTCATCGATGAGGAAGTTATCCGGCATTTCAAGAACATTGATCAGTACGGTGGCTACATCGTCAGACTGCATCATACGATCGTGCAGGGTGCCGCCGCTGTGGGTAAAGAACTCCGTTGCGATAGAGCCCGGGTACAGGCAGGTGACCTTGATACCATCGTGGCGGAGCTCCTTCATCAGGGCGTCACTCATGCCGCCGAGGGCGAATTTCGTGGCGTTGTAGCCCGAAATATTTGCGTTTCCCATCTTTCCTGCAATCGACGCAATATTCACGATGTGGCATACTTCCGCATTTTTTTTCAACAGCGGTGTTACCGCACTGGTCAGGTAAAAAACGGCGTTCAGGTTCAGATTAATCATGGTATGCCAGTCGTCGGATGCGAGCTGATCTACCGGACCAAATTTACCGATGCCGGCATTGTTCACCAGAATATCGGGCAGGGTATCGGTAAAGGTTGCACTAACCCAGCCTCTGACGGCATGCTCATCGGTGATATCCATTTCAACCGGATGAAATCCTGCCCCCAGCTCCTTTTGCAGCTCCGCGAGCCGGTCACCCCGACGGGCTATGCCGTACACCACAGCTCCTTTTTGGGTCAGTCTTCGTGAGAAATCGGCTCCCAGGCCGCTGCTGGCTCCGGTTACAATGGCTACTTTTCCGTTTAAATTCATGCTAATATGGTATTTTAGTGGTTAATCAGGCACGCGCTGGTTTTCCCTGACGGTATGCCCAATGTACAAAAATGGCAGCGCAGTTTCCCGGTAGATACATCGTCCGGAACTGGTGCGCAGTAATTAAGCAACAATTCAATCCAAGATAACGGTTCCCTGTGGTATACATTGACATCGGTAACACCTTCGTAAAAATTGCCTCGCATACAGGCGATATGACAGGCAATGTTCTGGACTCGGGGCAGTCTGCCGACATGGATGAATGGTATGTGCATTTGAGAGCCCGTCACGGGAAGCTGGATGATATCATCACGATTCTGAACAGCGAGGTTCTTGCGGCCATGCCCGTACTGGCATGCAGTGTGGTTCCTTCGGTTCGAACCCGACTGGAACAGGCCCTTCCGGACAGAATCTATTTTATAGACCGCAGTATGATTCCGGCCGCATTGCTCGATTATGAGACTCCGGATACATTGGGTATGGACCGTTTTATAGCCTGTTACGGGGCCTGGGACCGGTCTGGTCGGAATACGGACGTTGTGGTGGTGGATGCGGGAACAGCAACCACGCTCGACCTTATGAGCGCCGACGGCGTATTCCGCGGCGGGGTCATCGCTCCGGGACTGCAGGTTATGGAAGATGGTTTTGCCCGGCTGGCTCCGGCCTTGCCTGAGGTGCCGCGCACCATTCCTTCACACTGGCCCCCGAAAAGTACGACGCAGGCCCTGCAGTGGGGGATCACCGGCAGTTATCTGGGACTCATACGCGCTCATCTGACGCACTACCAGCACGAATACCCGAAGCTGAAACTGTGGATAACCGGTGGCGATGCTCAGATTCTAACGCAGATGCGCGGACTATCCATGCACTATCATCCCAACCTGGTGTTTGAAGGGCTCAGGGCCTGGAAGCAAACTTACATCGATGCCCGTACTTAACGGGTCTCGTCCAGCACCTTACCGCTGATTAGGGCATTGAGCATATCCAGCGCAGCTCTGTTTTCCCCGCCGTGAGGGATGATGATATCGGCGTAGCGTTTGGTCGGCTCCACGAATTCCAGATGCATCATGCGCACGTGCCGCTCATATTGGTCGAGTACACTTTCCACAGTGCGTTTCCGCTCGAGGATGTCACGGCGTAGTCTTCGGAGCAGCCGCACATCCGAATCCGTGTCAACAAACAATTTCAGATGCATGAGGTCGCGCAGTTCTTTTTCGAAAAAAATCAGGATGCCGTCAACCAGGATTACCGGTCGGGGCTCCAGGGTCTCGGTTTCCTCCAGGCGGATGTGCTCGGTGAAATCATAAATGGGCATTTCAACGCTGTAGCCCTGGCGTAAAGCCTGCACATGGCGAATCAGCAGTTCGGTTTCCAGTGCGGAGGGATGGTCGAAATTCTGTTTCGCGCGGTGTTCGAATTCCAGATGCTTGAGGTCACGGTAGTAGGAATCATGCTGGATAAGCACCAGATTTTCTATGCCGACCCGATCGATGATGTGCTTGACAACCGTTGTTTTTCCCGAGCCGCTTCCCCCGGCTACACCGATGATAAATGGATTCACTGTGCGTGTATTTACTTAATAATTGCCGTTTTCCTCAAGGGCCACTTTGTAGTCGCGTATGGCCCGGAACATTGCTGAGGCGAGGATGGCCTGGCCCCGTTCGGTACGCATATACCGCTCTTCTGAAGGATTTGATATAAAGCCGAGCTCGACCAGTACAGCGGGCATGGATGCCTGAAACAGCACAATAAAACCTGCCTGTTTCACCCCACGCGAGCGTCTGCCGGCGCGCTGTGTGAACTGATGGTCCATTTTTTCGGCGAGTCGCTGACTGGTCGTCATGTACCCTACATTGGTAAGTTCGTAAAGAATCAGTTCTTCCTCGGTGAGTTCACGTGTACGGGTGGCCGGGTCTTCCAGCGCGATGACGCTGTTTTCGCGTTTCATGACTTCCAGAGCCGATTCGGTACGGGCAACCCCAAGGAAAAAGAATTCAGCGCCGTAGGCACCTCGCTGGGTAACCGCATTGGTATGCAGGGAGATGAAAAGGTCGCCCTGGGCGCGATTTGCAATACGACCGCGTTCGTGCAGGTCGATGAAAGTATCATCGGTTCGGGTATAGACCACATTGACGTCAGGGAGGTACTCGTTGATATAGTCGCCCAATTTTTTCGCAACGGTGAGAACGATGTCTTTTTCGCGGGTACCCGATGCACCAATAGCGCCGGGGTCGTGCCCGCCATGACCGGCGTCAATGATGACGGTTCGAAGTCGTCTGCCGTTAAAATCCCGTGAGGGGGTCTCGTTTTCAGGGAGGACGGCCGCCAGGGAATCCAGGGTGGCGGCGTCTGGCAGGGTTCCGGTTTCATTCGCTGCAGCCAGGGAATCGGCGTCCGGCGGATTCCAGTTGATAGGCTGCATGCCCTCTGTAAGGATGGCAAGGTCCCGCTGCGAGGCACGTGTGAGCGCTACCAGCAGGTGACGTTGATTGGCGTCCGGATAGGCTCTGGCCAGGTAATAGGAGCCTGCGGCCAGCTGAATGTTGAACCCGGCACCATCCGGAATAGTATTGGCTACCACGGCCTGAATAGTTTCTCCGGGTGGGGGAAGCTGGGTGTCATCGGTGACAACGTCATCGGCATACACCGCAAGTTGAATCAGATCGGCGGTGGGTTGAAATACCTTGAAGGAATCCGGTGCCGATGTAAAATGGAATCGCAGCACATAACCCAGTCCGTCACTTCGTGTGGCCACTGAAATTCGTGGCAGCACCTGCTGGGCGAGCGCGGGCAGGGCTGTGAGCAATATGAGCAGAAGCAAAGACAGTGATTTCAGGCGGTTCGGAAGACCGGAAGGCGGACAGGCAGGAGAGGTATACCGCTGATTCACGTAGTAGAATGGATTAAAGGGCCGTTGCGCTGATACATTGTTTTCAACGCTGTGGAAGTTAAAAAATTACCGGGATAACTGTTTGACTAGTTTTAAGCAAGCGTGCACGGAATTCCTATATTAGCTTGATTGCAACCCCCCGACACGACAAGCTATGAGTCAACAACGATTACGACCTGATTTTCTGGAATTTTCAGCCGAATTCAATCGGTTGGTTACCGCTGAGGTCCTCAGGCGCCGCGCAGCCAGTCTTTCATTTCTGCTGAGAACCGTCCGGGATTTCCGCAAGAGTTTCAGGGGGCGTTTTATTCAAACCGGTCCTGAAGAACAGCTGCAGTGGATGGAGCAATTGCGGATGCGTTTGCTGGACATGGCGGGTAATGAGCCACTGGCCGGTTATTTCACGGAAATACGGGATCGCGGACTGGATTTCCGAAAGGGCATGCAGAAGCAGGGCCTGTATACGCAGCAGCAGCGCTGTTTCAGTGCAACCCCGGGCGACTCGCTCCGATGGCAATTCATCAAAACCGTCAAGCGCTCCGCCAGGACGGTCAGAAAAACCACACACTGCAGTGCAACGCATCCGGTCTTTGAGCGGGTATCAGCAAGTGGATTTCACCGAAGATGTGCACGTTGTAGATTGGCGTATAACGGCAACCTTGGCCGTCAAAGAACTGCTCAAACTGGTTCTGGATGGTCTTGATGAATATCTGAAATTACGTGCAGAAATTGTCACCGTACTGGTGCGCGTTACCGAGATTGATCCGGAGGACACCGATGGCGGTAGGTTGGTTATCGCCCGGCTGGACGAACTTGAACAGCAGCTTGCCCGCCTGGCCGATGATCTTGAGGATACCCTCGAAAATCAGGTTACCCATCGCCTGGACGACCTCTACAATCAACTGATTTATGCGGGAACAGCCCTGGAGTCGCGTGAATATCGGGATATGTCCCGCCACGAACTGGACACTGAAAAGCTGCGTGTGGCTGCTGCAGCTCACGTACGCAGCTGGGATACCGATCTGCGCACACGTTTGTCACAGGTGAAAATCGACCTGGGTTTCCGTCGTTTTCTGTCATCGGTTGAACTGGAAACCAGCGGCGCCGTTGACCAGATTACCCGACCCTTCAGCCAGGAACTTATACCGGCAGCCCGGGCTATTGCCGGGAAACTGGAGCATACGGCCGATGAATTTCAGGAGCTTGCCCGCAGCAATAAATCGACCCGGAAGACGCTCATTTCCAGGTTGAACCAAAAAAACCGGGAACTTAGTGAGCTACTTCAAAGCACGTTGCTGAACCGTGTTGCCTCACTTGCCGGTGAGGGCAGGGTGGCGGATTACCTGGAAGTAGCCATTGCGGAGATTATTCTCAATAATCATCTGCTTACGGCCGAAACAACGGTGTTTTCTGAACCCGATACCCCGGAGCGCACCCGACCGCGCACCGATACGGAGAAAATCGATTTCCGTCAGGAAATGACCGTCTACATGAACCATGAGTTGTTTCGGGTACTGCGAACTCTGCCCGCAGCCCTGCAGCCATTGATAGGTGCGGTGGAGGAGCTCAGCGGTGAAATCAAGCAGATTGTGGATGTCAATCTTGAAATTGCTGACGATATTGCCACTGAAAAAAATGCACAAGCCGATGCCGCTGAACTTCATGAGCTTATCCATGACGGACTCGACCGGGCATCCCAGCGTACCCTGGATTTAATCGGCAGGATCGAGGTGCTGCTGGATACGGCCGGCACCAGAGGTCTGGCACCCGTGAGGGATTTCAAAATCTTGTGCGAGCGTATTATGCGCGAAGATGATTACCTGTACATCCGTAAGCGAAACAGGGAAGTCCGCATGAAATCAACCGCCATGGATTGGAAGCAGCGACTTCAACGGCGGTGGGAAAACCTCAATTACACTATTGAAGCGGCCGGAAGGCTATCTGCCCGTAAGGGTGGACTGTGGTACCGGACCCTGAGCGGGTTGCTTGGTTTCCGGCTAGAGCAAAGCTCCGGCACCATCATTCAGAATGAAGTCAGTGAATTTCTTTCGTCTACAGACAATACCCTAAAGCAGCTGCCGCTTATCTATCGTCGGCTCTTTACAGCAGATCCTCTTCAGGAAAGCCGATTCTACCGCGGCCGGCAGGCCGTGCATCTGGACTTCGATCAGGCACTGCAAACCTGGCAGAACGGCGGATTTGCCAACTTCGCTCTGGTCGGGGAGAAAGGTAGCGGTAAAACCAGTATCGTAAATCAACTCGAGCAGCACCTGCCTGCGAAGGCACGCTACCTGCGTGGTGAATTTTTTTACACAACCTACGAAGCAGCTGATATGCTCAGACAGCTGTGTGATGTACTTGGAATGCAGAAGGTGGACTCAGCGGAGGCCTTCATCGAGCAGGTCAATGCATCGAAAAACAAAACCGTTGTGTTCCTGGAGGGATTTCAGAATCTATACCTGCGGAATATGAACGGATTTGAGGCGCTTGAAGCCATGCTTTTGATTGTAACCCGTACGGGGAAGTCGATTTTTTGGGCGGTTTCGTGTTCACGGTATGCATGGCAGTATCTGGATAAAATTTATGATCTGAACGGATACTTCACGCACAGCCGCTTTTCAGACCAGGTAGAGGTTGAATCACTAAAGGATGTCATTCTCTCACGCCATCGTGCCTCGGGGTACGAGCTGCGATTCGAACCTTCCGCGGCTATGCTTACCTCACGCTCATATCGCCGGCTTGCCGGACGTCAGACAGAGCAGCAGGTATTGTTACAGAACCGCTATTTCGAGGAGCTCCATGAGCGCAGTAAGGGCAATATTGCCATAGCGTTGGTATACTGGCAGCTATCGGTGAAACAGGTCGATTCTGATGCTATTGTGATCAATTCGCTGGATGATCGGGCAATCCGCCTGGGCGAGGGATACTCCCCTGATGATCTTTTCGCGCTGGGTGCTATTGTTATGCATGATGACCTGACCGTGGAGCAAATGGCGCTTGTTTTAAATCTGGACGTCAAGACATGCACGATGATTTTGTCAAAACTGTATGCAAGGTCGGTGCTCAGATTTGAAAATGAGCGGTATTATCTGAATAAGTTGCTGTACCGACCGGTTGTTGACCTCTTAAAAACCAAGAATATCCTGCACTGATTATGGCAACGAAACACTATATCGTTTTTTTCCTGGTGCTGGCGACCTCCATCGTGCTTTCGCCTGCCCGGCACGCGATCGGATTGCCGCAGGTTTCTGCAAATCCGGTACTGGCCGATACCCTGTCGCCTGCCCAAAGTGACACGCTAACGGGCACAGGAACGGCGCTTACGGTCCCCGATTCAACAGCGCTGCAGGCTGAAGATGGGCAGCCGTCTGCAGATACCTCCATGTCAGCGGAAGACGATCAGGGAGATACACAAAATCAGGCCGACAGGGACCGCAATGTGCTTCCTGCTGTCAGCGAAATCATCTCCTTTACCAAAATATTCAGCAGCATGCTGGTTTTGCTGCTGATCTGGGGATTCATTCGGTTCTTGTCGGCCGCGCTAACCAACCTCAGCGAGCGTTTTTCTGGTCAGCGACTTTTAATCAAGCGGATCATACCCGTCAGTAAAGTAGTCTTGTGGGCCGCAGCTTTGTATTTTGTGATAGCCGGTATTATTCAGCCACCGGTAGAGACCATCATTACGGTTTCCGCTTCGGTGGGTATAGCTATTGGATTTGCTTCCCAGGATATTCTGCGGAATATATTCGGCGGAATTATGATCATTCTTGACCGTCCGTTTCAGGTGGGCGACAAAATCGACATCGATGGACAATATGGTGAGGTTCTGCAGATTGGACTGCGTTCGGTTCGTATTGTGACCGAAGATGACTCGGTTGTGACCGTTCCCAACGCCGAAATAATGAACAAAGCGGTTTCCAATGCCAATTCCAGTGCACTGGATTGTCAGGTGGTTGCTGAGTTGTTCCTGCCACGAAACACTGACAGCGATGTGATAACCGCAGTCTGCAGGCGCGCCGCCCAGACTTCCCGCTATGTGTACCTGAATAAGCCGGTCTTTGTGCATATTACCCATACAACCGTTGGTCCGCGTGATTATCTGAAAGTACGGGTCAAGGCCTACGTGCTGGATATCCGTTATGAGCAGGAATTCCGAAGTGATATGACGGTAATCAGCATGCGGGAGCTTCGCAGACTGGGACTAAGCGAACCAGGCTGATTTGTGCTTCCATTTACCTCGGGGATTCGGCATATTGCGCTAGTTGAACCAAAACCATTGAAATGCAACACCATGACTTCATCCACCACTGACCGATCTGCAAAACTGGTAACCCTGGAAGAGTTTGTAATTGAAGCGCAGTCCCGTTTCCCTCATGCAACCGGAGAAATGACCCAGTTGCTCATGGACATCACGCTGGGGGCCAAGATTATTGCCCGCGAAATCAATCGCAGCGTACTCAAAGATATCAACAGTGCCGAAACCATAACCGAGCCCCATAGCTTTAAAATGGCCCGGCTGGAGCAGTTTGCCAAGGAGCAGATGTTTTATGCGTTGAACCGTTCCAATGAGGTGTGCATGATGGTTACCGATGACCTGGCTGAACCGGAACGACTCAATTGCGGTACAGGCAAGTATTTCGTGGTGCTTGATCCGCTTGACGGAACACCCAATATTGCGTTCAACGGGGCGGTAGCAACAACCTTTTCCATCTATCAACGACGCAGCGATCCGTCAGAGCCGATTGATCCTGCTGAAGCGCTCCGCGCCGGATCCGACCAGATTGTGGGCGGCTATGTACTGTACGGGTCGAGTATCATGCTGGTATTTACCGCGGCCGGACTGGGCGTTAACTTCTTTACAATGGATCCGGCCATCGGGGAGTTTTGTCTGTCTGTACCGAATGTTAAAGTGCCCCGGTTCAAGCCGATGTTCAGCATCAATACCTCATTTTATGAGTTATGGCCCGCAGCCGAGCAGGCTTTTCTGGACTATCTAGTCAGCGACAAAAATATGGCAGGTAAAGCATACTCACTTCGCTACGGGGGATCCATCGTGTCGGATGTTCACCGTATTCTGATGGAAGGAGGATTGTTTACCTACCCGGCCAACAGCCTGCATCCCCGCGGCAAGCTGCACCTGATGTACAAATGCAACCCCCTGGCTTTTATCATGGAACAGGCCGGTGGACTGGCTACCGATGGCAGGCAACGCCTGCTGGATATAAAACCGGTTAAAGTACACCATCAGTCGCCCGTCTACATGGGCTCACCGGATAACATGCAGGAATATTCGGACTTCATAGAATCGAAAAACCAGGCTGAGTGATGCCCGCAACGCGGCAGCAATCCGGTATCATACATTTCCCGGACGGTCCGCTTCCGGCCTCATCGGCCAGCAGGCGGCCTGCTTGAAGCGTAGTACTCAGGTAGAAGACCTGTTCGCTGCACGGTTTGCCGGCAGGATGTACAGACCCTGCAGAAACCGTGTGATTAAAAAGGGAATCCGGAAAAATATCCCGACACAGATTTGCCTGAAAGCGCTTCTTTCATTAACATCAACCGTCTACAGATTTACCACGACACGTTAATCAAACAGGAGTATTATCGATGGCGCAATCCAATATCGAGGAAACGGGAATAAAAACACTTTATCATCCCTCCAAAGAAGTCGTTAAACAGGCTAATATCAAAGATTATGAGAAGGTCTATGCCGAGTCCATAGCCGATCCGGAAGCTTTCTGGGCCAAAGAGGCCAAGCAGTTGAAATGGTATAAAAAATGGTCCAAGGTCCTGGATGATTCCGAAAAACCGTTCTATAAATGGTTCGTGGGCGGGAAAATCAACATTATTCACAACGCCATCGATCGACACCTGCTCACATGGCGACGCAATAAACTGGCTATTATCTGGGAGGGCGAACCCGGCGATGTCCGTACGATGTCCTACCATGCATTGAACCGGGAAGTCTCCAAATTTGCCAGTGTACTGAAAAGCATGGGTGTTAAAAAAGGGGAGATTGTTACCATTTACATGCCGCAGATTCCCGAGCTGGTTATCGCTATGCTGGCTTGTGCAAAAATTGGTGCAGCACACAGTGTGGTGTACGGTGGATTCAGCCATGAAGCACTCGCCACCCGCATTGAAGACGCCCAGAGCCGGGTTCTGGTTACGGCCGACGGAGGGTATCGCCGGGGCAAAATTACCGATTTGAAGAGCATCGCCAATGAGGCCATCAACCGCTCGCCAACCATCGAGGTGTGTATTACGGTGAAACGCACCGGGCACGAGGTCCACATGGAAAACGACCGCGACTTCTGGTATCATGACCTGATGAACCTTCCCATTGCCTCCCCGAATTGCGAGACGGAAGTTATGGACTCGGAAGACCTTCTGTTCATTTTGTACACCTCCGGAACTACCGGAAAGCCGAAAGGTCTTATGCATACCCACGGGGGCTATACCCTGTACACCTCGGCAACGCATAAATATGTCTTTGATATCAAAGACGAAGACCGTTGGTGGTGCGCGGCAGACCCGGGCTGGATTACCGGTCACAGTTACCTGGTGTACGGTCCGCTGATCAACGGATCTACGATGGTCATGTACGAGGGTGCTCCAAATCATCCCTATCCTAACCGATGGTGGCAGATGGTTGAAAAATATGGAATTACCATCATGTACACCTCGCCTACAGCCATACGGGGATTGATGCGCTTCGGCGATCAGTGGCCTAAACGACATGATTTGTCGACCCTCCGACTCCTGGGATCCGTAGGGGAGCCCATCAATCCGGAGGCCTGGCGCTGGTATTACGAGGTGATCGGAGGGGGTAAATGTCCGATTATGGATACCTGGTGGCAGACCGAGACCGGCGGACATATGATTACACCTTTACCGGTTACCGCCCTTAAACCGGGTTCGGCCACGAAGCCCTTCTTTGGCATTGAAGCTATTGTAGTCAACGAAAATGCCGAAGAGGTCAAGCCGGGTGAAGAGGGTAAGTTGGTTATTAAAGGTCCGTGGCCGGGAATGGCACGCAGTATCTATGGAGACCCGGACCGCTATGTATCAACGTACTGGGAAGATTACAAAGACAAGGGCTGGTATAAGGCCGGCGACTCCGCCCGCATCGATGAAGACGGGTATATCTGGGTTATAGGCCGGATTGACGATGTGATCAAGGTGAGCGGGTACCGCTTGGGTACGGCCGAGGTGGAAAGTGCACTGGTCAGCCATCCGAAGGTTGCCGAAGCTGCTGCCATTGCCATTCCGCATGAGGTCAAGGGTAACAGCATTCAGGTCTTTGTGATTCTGAAAGCCAACGTTACCGGTTCCAAGGAGCTGGAAGAGGAGCTTCGGGAACATGTAGGCTCCGAAATTGGTCCGATTGCACGACCTGACAAAGTCACGTTCGTGGAGTCGTTGCCTAAAACACGTTCGGGCAAAATCATGCGCCGGGTGCTCAAGGCGAAGGCAATGGGCACCGAAGTGGGTGACCTGTCCACCCTCGAGGAATAGAAACCATGGAAGCCGGGCTTGTCCCGGCTTCCCTTTTTTGCGAGGGTCATTCAGTGCGTGCCGGCATTCTTTGTTGAAGAGTCGGCGTATTGCGTACCCCTGCTGGCATCAAGGATGGATGCGAAAGCGCGGTGTACAACCGCAAGAACCATTTGGCCGGCGTACGGACCAGTCAATTTCATGAAACAGGCAATTCGGTTGAAAACTGTACGTTCATTTGATCGAAGGCTTTGTTATTTTTAGCCAGTCACAGAAACCGATGAAATCGAAAGCCGGTCTCATCGATGAATTAAAAGGAAATACATGTTTAGCAAAAAAATACTAGCGCTGCCCCTGCTTGCAGCTGCTCTCACGTACGGTTGTCAGGACAGCATGCCGGGCCTGGGGAATGTACCGGCCGTTGAAACCGATATGGATAGTGTGAGTTACTCCATCGGCTACGATATTGGTCGCAGTATTCAGGCCGAATCCATTGATGGCCTTGATCTGGACGTCCTGTTCAGGGGCATGAAAGATGCTGCAAGCGGAGAAGGGATACTCACCGATGATGAAATGATGGAAGCACTTATGCAATTCCAGCAGGAAATGATGGAGCGGCAGCAGGCTGAAGCCGATGCAGCCGGGGCCACCAATCTTCAGGAGGGTCAGGCATTCCTTGAGGAGAATGCACAGCGAGACGATGTTATGGTCACCGAAAGCGGACTGCAGTACCGTGTGATTGAAGCCGGAAGCGGGCCCCGACCTTCTGAAACCAGTACCGTTACCGTACACTATCGGGGTACACTTATTGACGGCACCGAGTTCGACAGCTCCTACAGCAGGGGTGAACCTGCAACCTTTCAGCTCAACCGCGTTATTCCGGGATGGACCGAAGGTGTGCAGCTGATGCGCGAAGGCGGTAAATACGAGTTCTTTATCCCCTCCGAGCTGGGATATGGAAGTCAGGGAACAGCCGGACTCATCGGTCCGAACGCTACCCTGATTTTTGAAGTTGAACTCATTGAAGTAGAATAACTACATCGACCAAAAAAGGAAACGACATGATTAAATGGTATGTTCTCAGCGCTGCTATTGGTGCTGCGGCCGGGTTTGCCTACTACTACTACATTGGATGCGTGACCGGAACGTGTCCGATTCAGACTAACCCATGGTTGTCATCAGGATTCGGTACGCTTTTCGGCGTAACCCTGTTGCCCGATCTGTTTGCACGGTTTACCGGCAAGCAAAACACGGAGCAACCCGTGACAACCGATAAAGCCGAATAACGTTCTGTCGATCCTTCACCTACTAAAAAGGCCGCTGTCGATAAGACAGGGGCCTTTTTTTTTGCCGTAGAATCGCGCTTTTCCGGAAACGAATTTTCTTGTCCGGCATGCCTCAGGTTTGTTGACCGGTATGCCCGGTTTGCTGTCCGGTATGCCCGGTTTGTTGACCGGTATGCCTCAGGTTTGTTGACCGGTATGCCCGGTTTGCTGTCCGGCATGCCCGGTTTGTTGTCCGGTATGCCCGGTTTGTTGTCCGGCATGCCAGGTTTGTTGTCCGGTATGCCCCCGGCCAGAAGTTGCCATGCGGACAGCACCGGCCAGCCTTCAGGCAACATCCGGAGTCAGACAGCTGCAGAATCGGATGCAACCTGGTCCCAGTCTCACCCGTGAAGGTGACCCGGGCTGACTTCCGGGCGTTGCTCAAGCGGGATGTTTACCGGGTCATGGGCTTGTATTGAATCCGCTTGGGCTGATCGTCGGTTATACCCAGTTTCTTTTTGCGGTACTCCATGTACTCCTGGTAGTTACCCTCGTACCAGATAACCTCGGAGTTGCCTTCAAAGGCCAGAATGTGGGTAGCAATACGGTCCAGAAACCAGCGGTCGTGCGATATAACCACCGCACAACCGGCAAACTCCAACAGCGCATCCTCAAGGGCGCGCAGGGTGTTTACGTCAAGGTCGTTGGTTGGCTCATCCAGCAGCAGTACATTGGCCTGTTCCTTGAGCATTTTGGCAAGGTGTACGCGGTTGCGCTCGCCACCGGACAACTCGGTTACTTTCTTCTGCTGATCACTGCCACTGAAATTGAATCGGGCAACGTACGCACGCGAGTTAACCTCGCGCTGTCCGAGCTGAATGAGCTCCTGGCCTTCTGAAATTTCTTCCCATATGGTTTTGGAGGGATCAAGCGGACGGTTTTGGTCGATGTAGCCCAGTTTTACCGTAGGTCCAACGGTAAAGGTGCCGTTATCCGGCTCTTCTTTGCCGGTAATCATGCGGAACAGCGTTGTTTTTCCGGCACCGTTCGGACCGATGATGCCTACAATTCCACCCGGCGGGAGTGCGAAATTCAGGTTTTCATACAGCAGGCGGTCGCCATAGCCCTTGGCCACGTTTTCGGCAAGAATGACCTTGCCCCCCAGTCGTGGTCCCGGCGGAATGTATATTTCAAGGTCTTCCCGACGTTTTTCATGCTGTTCGGATAACAGCTCTTCGTAGGCCGAAACCCTGGCCTTGCTTTTACTCTGCCGACCTTTCGGGTTCTGCCGAACCCATTCCAGCTCGCGTGCAAGGGTCCGCTGTCTTTTAGACTCCTGTTTTTCTTCTACGGCCAGTCGGGCCTGTTTCTGCTCCAGCCAGCTGGTATAGTTGCCTTCAAAGGGAATACCCTCACCGCGATCCAGCTCAAGTATCCATCCCGCCACATTATCCAGGAAGTAACGGTCGTGCGTGACCGCAATCACGGTTCCTTCGTAGCGGGCAAGGTGTTGTTCAAGCCAGTCAACCGACTCAGCGTCAAGGTGGTTGGTGGGCTCGTCCAGCAGGAGAACATCCGGCTTTTGCAGCAGCAAACGGCAAAGGGCCACCCGGCGTCGTTCACCGCCTGAAAGCACGTTCACCGGGGTGTCGCCTTCCGGACAACGAAGCGCATTCATAGCCATTTCCAGTTTGCTGTCCAGGTCCCAGGCGTCCAGTGCATCAATTTTTTCCTGAAGTTTACCCTGCTTTTCGATGAGCGCATCGAAGTCGGCATCGGGTTCGGCGAACTGGGCGTTGATTGCCTCGAAAGCCTTGAGCAGATCGGCGGTTTCCTGAACACCTTCCTCCACGATTTCGCGGACCGTTTTGGCGGGATCCAGTTCAGGTTCCTGCGACAAATACCCGAATGTGACGCCTTTCTGCGCGCTGATCTGGCCGAGGTAGTCGGTGTCAAGACCGGCTATAATCCGCAAGAGTGTAGATTTACCGGCGCCGTTCAGGCCCAGAACGCCAATCTTGGCTCCGTAAAAAAAAGACAGGTAGATATTCTTGAGTACCTGCTTGTTGGGCTTGTAAATTTTACTGACGCCCACCATCGAGAAGATAATTTTCTGATCGCTCAAAATGCTAAAAATTTGGTTGCAGACTGCGGTTTTGTGCCACAAAGGTACGGAAGTTTCCAGAAATAAGTTGATGTGCGGAATTGGGGTTGACTCCGTGTGCTAAAAATAGTACAATGCTATTAGTTGCTTTGGCATCCGGCCAAAATTCAAACAGAAATAGGGATGGCCAATCGTGCTGCGGCAACGTAACTAAATGCAATTCTAACTCCAAAATGAGAGGTGGGACTATGAAGGAAGAAACATTTCTTTCCGCCGCAGAGACTGGAGATATCAACACCGTTAAGGCCCTTATTGAAGACGGAATAGCTGTTGATACACATGACGAACACGAGCGAACCGCTCTGATGAAAGCTGCAAAGTACAACCAAGCCGATATCGTATTATTACTGTTGGAAAAAGGCGCTGATATCAATGCACGGGACAATCGCGGAACCAATGCCGTTTATTGGGCTGCATCCCGTGGGAATCTTGAAATTACGAAGCTATTATTGGAAAAAGGCGCTGATATTACTGTACATGACGATCGTGGCTGGACGGCCATAGATCATGCCAAGTCAAATCATCATCTGGACGTGGCTCGTTTTCTGGAAGAACAGGCAGCTGCGGTCTGACCAATCTATATTATTTCACAATCAGTCGGGGTTGTATCGCTTGCGGTGCAACCCTTTTTTTGTGCCTGTAGTCCTGGAACCCCTGCCGGTGCTTTTGCTGCGAGCGGATTTCTTGCCTGACACAGCCTTTTGCCGGGGCGTTGCCAGAAAAAGAAACATGGCTGGTTTGTTTTCAAAGTTTTCCGGCAGCGATGCTGAATCCCAATCCTGAACCTCCCGGGTTACGACCCACTGGTCATCGGCCATGAGATTCCAGCAAACACACAACCGGGTTTCTGGTTGCAACAGCTCAAGCATGGCTCCAAGCAGTTCCCGGTTTCGAAAAGGTGCCTCAATGAAAATCTGGGTCTGTTCATCATTGGCGCTGCGACCCTCGAACGTTTTCAGGGTCTGTTCGCGTCGATGGTTGTCTACGGGCAGGTAGCCGTTGAAGGCAAACTGCTGTCCGTTCAGACCCGAGTACATCACCGACAGGGTGATAGCCGACGGACCTACCAGCGCCTCTACAGGAATATTCCGGCTATGACACAGCCAGACCAGCCGGGCACCGGGATCCGCTATGCCGGGACAACCCGCCTCGGAAAGAACGCCTACATCCCGTCCTTGTTGCAAAACAGCCAGAATATCCTGCAGTTGTTCACCCGTAACGTGCTTGTCAAGAGGATGAAATCCCATCTTATACTCCGGAACAGGATGACCGGTTTTGACCAGAAAATGAACGGCCTGCTGAAGTTTCTCCACAGCAAAATCAGTTATTTTATGGATCCTGCTAAGCACCTCCGGGGGATGAGAAAAAGCCAGAGGCTGTCCGGATAGCGGAGTGGGTATGAGTACCAGGGTGCCTTTGGCCATAAAAAAATTGATTAAAGAATAGAAATGATGCCGCTGCAATCATCCGGCTGCTGCGTCCGGTTGATCGACCCGCACAAAAACGGGAGTTTCCGGTCGGGCAATTTTTCGGTTCGCCAGTCGGGTTGCCCACACAGCTATAAGCACTACCATGAATAGGGAAAGGGTGAGTACCGCCATATTGACTACAACCATGTTCCGGTGAATAGCGTAGGTGGCTGTGATGACAATATCGTGTTTGTTTTCCGGCTTGTAACGTACAATCAAGGTCCCGGAATCCATCAGTGGCGCAGCCATCTGAACAGGCAGCGATAGCAGCTGGTTTACGTGCGTTCCGTCAGCGGTAGTAAAGTCCAGAACGATGTATCCGTTGGTTTGTGCTGCAATCTGCTTGATTCGGAAATCTTCGACAGTGGCCGTGACCATTTCACCGGTATTGTAGGTGTCTTGCAGACCGGTGAAAACGCCGATCTGATACGTAAGCTGATAGCCCAGGTAAAGCGGGAGTAACCAGATGGCAACGCGAAGTATGCGATACATGCTAAAAATGATAGACGATGAGGTAGTAAATTACATAAATCCAGCCGAGCAGTCCGTGAATAAGAAGCCAGAACAACGACTGATTGGCCGTCCACGAAAAAATCATGGCCAGAATGGTTCCGATTCCTATACCGGTATTGGTGTAAACAACACGGGTTCTCATGGTAACATTCAGTTAGTTTGTATTGAGTGAAGCTGCCGTACGCTCGAACATAGCAGGATCAAATTTCATACGCAACTGGAAGTCCTGATTGATCAGATTGCTGGACATATGCATCCAGAAGCCAACCGGGAGCTGGTCGAAAAACGTTACGCTTGCAAACGTTTCTCCCGTGTAGGCCGATGTACCGAAACTCACCCCGTTAGACACCGCTATTCTGCTGTCAAACACGGCGCCTACATCACTGAAATCACGCATAATCTCGGGATTTTCCATAGGCCAGCGCATATGCTCCATGACTATATTGCGACCCGGGAACTCCGGATCGGTAAGCACGTGAAGCATGGTTCGCGCGAGGTGGTCCGGAATAACATGCGGATGCAGTCTGTACAGGGCTTTTTCCTCAAAAAAAGTATAGGCCACATCATTTTTGCGCTCCTCCGGCAGCAAACCAGTCACGCTCATCGACTCCGAATCAAGCTGTTCGAATACAATGCGTGCCTGCTCAGCCAGCCGGTCACGACGGGCACGGTTGGTTTGTGCATCGTAGGGAAGCATGTCCAGTGTGGCGGCCGTATAAAAGGCCGACCATGTCAGCGGCAGCTCGGCCTGATCGCCCAACCATTTTTTCACTGTTGCTGTAACGCGATCTGCTCCCAGCCGGTGGTATACGTAATCGGCGGAGGGTTGATGATTGCGCGTTACCATGAGTCGTACAATGGCGTCAAGTGTGGTCAGCCCCTCGTCAGCAAGACCCAGCTGGCTGAGCAGGAGTAAGGATTCACGATGGCGGTTGGGTTCGTGCCCCGGAACAACAAAACGCTCCAGTCGCTGTAGTTCAACCTCTTGAGAGGGGGCTGCCTCGCCCAGTTCAACGGCTTCGGCGTAGGCAAGCAGCAGCAGAAAGTGGGTGGTTGCGCCCATTGCCCGCGGGGTTAAGGGCTGAAAGCTGAGCTGCCGGGTTGAAGTGGTATCCGTGGAGAGCAAAACGACAGAAACCAGGTCGGGATGGGCCGCTACAAATTCCGTCATTCCAGCCAGAGAATACGTCTTTTCAATCCATTCACTGCCTTCTGCCAGGGCTTCCTGATTGGTAAATACGGTTTTAAATACATTGAAATTCAGACCGAAGACCACCAGGTAAACCAATCCGGTTACCAGCACGAATACGGCCAGAAATTTAGCGATGCGCATGGGGAATACGTTTAAGAAGGGGATGCCAGCTCTTTTTTTCGAACAAATATTATCCTGAGCCATCAAAGATACGCAGTTTTGCTCAGTTCATTGGATGAAATCGGCACCAAACGGCCCGATTGATAACTACGCGTAAAGTCCCAGCACAGTAGTCTATGCCAGGTTTAACCTTCAGGACACCATCGCAGCAGTGGGAATCGGAAAACCGGGAATAGTTTTCATATATTCACTGCAATCCTACACGAAACGCTCCATGACTCTGTACGAATCTTCTGTTACAATGGCCGATGGGTGCACGCTGGCTACCTATCATAAACCACCCTCGCGCGAACATAATAAGGCCATTCTGGTGTTTCATGGCTATGGTGAGCACACGGGCCGGTATCGCAGTTTTATCACAAAACTGTCTAACGAGGGGTATCATGTATTTGCATACGATCACCGCGGACACGGAAAGTCCGCTGGTACCCGGGCTCTGGTTACGTCTGTTCAGCAGCTTACCGATGACGCCTCCCGGGTATTCAGCATGTTGGTCGACCAACATCCCGATTTGCAATGGATGGTCTTCGGGCACAGCATGGGCGGTGGAGTTGCCGTTGATTTCGTACTCAGACAGCAGCAGAAGCTCAAAGGTTTTATGCTGAGCGGGCCGCTAATCGCGCTGCCCTCACATGTGCCGGAATTCCTCAAACCGATAGGCCGGGCCGTAGGGCGTCTGTTTCCGGGACTGCCGCTTGTCCCCATCGATCTGCAGGCACTCTCGCGTGATCCCGGAGTGGTAACCCGCTACCGGGAAGATCCCCTGGTATATTCCGGCAGCGTGCGTGCCGGCACAGCCCGCGCCCTGGATAGCTTCACCTTCTACATACAGCCCAGGCTTTCAGAAATAAAGCTGCCGTTCTGGGTAGGGCATGGAAGCCTGGACCGTGTCACCGATCCGCAAGGCTCCAAGTGGCTGCACGCCCGGGCAGCTTCACAAGACAAAACCCTGAAAATGTATCACGGACTCTTCCACGAACTGCTTAATGAACCCGAGCGGGAGGTCGTTATACATGACCTGTTACACTGGCTAACAAGACGATTCCCGCTGGACTAATCATCAATTTAATCACCTATGCAAGAATCTACAGCACTGATTACAGACTCTTATGGCCTGTTGGCCGTACTCGTTCTTATACCTGCAGCATTATTTTATCTGGCCGAGAATACCCCGCTCAAAGCCTTTTTCCAGAAGGTCCCGGTACTGGTATTTGCTTATGTGGTACCTTCGCTGTTTGTAGCTGCAAATATTATTCCCTCGGAAGCGCCCATTTACGGTGATATTATGCGGTTTGTGCTGCCCGCGAGTTTGCTGCTGCTCACGCTGTCTATTGATTTGAAGGGTATCTACAACTTAGGTCCCAAAGCCCTGTTGCTATTCTTTTCGGCCACGGCCGGCATTGTGATTGGCGGACCGATAGCACTGTTCCTGTTTCAAAGCTACCTGCCTGAAGATATCTGGAAGGGTTTTGCGGCTCTGGCCGGTTCATGGACCGGCGGCGGGGTGAATTTCGTGGCTGTTGGGGTGGCCGTTGGAGCCAGTGAAAGCATGCTGGGCATGATGGTCATTGTGGATGTGGTTGTGGCCTACACATGGACCGGCTTGCTGATGTTCTTCGCATCCCGATACAAACGCATTGATGCAGGTAATCAGGCCGACAACTCCATGGTTGAACGACTGCGTGAGAAGGTCGAAACTTTTCAGAAAGAAACGGCGAGGGTGTCAACAACCTCAGATTTCATGGTGCTCATCGGTGTTGCCTTCGGTGCGGCCTGGCTTGCTAGACAAATCGGTAACTGGCTTCCTCCCATTGGTGGGATTTTTGATTCCTTTGCCTGGATGATTGTTGTCGTTACCGCTTTTGGGGTTATTCTGTCGTTTACCCCATTTCGGAAGTACGAAGGCGCAGGAGCATCCAAACTGGGAACACTGATGCTTTATATGCTGATCGGGGTTATCGGGGTGAAGGCCGACTTCACCCTCATAGCGGAGTACCCGATGTTGATTGCTGCGGGAGCTACCTGGATGCTCATTCATGTGATTATCATTTATCTGATCATGCGCTTTACCCGGGCTCCTTTATTCTTCATGGCGGTTGGTTCCCAGGCCAATGTGGGTGGTGTGGCCTCGGCGCCCATTGTAGCTTCTGCCTTCCACCCGGCCCTGGCTACGGTGGGAGTGCTGCTCGGAGTAGCCGGATATGTGATCGGCACCTATGCCGGATTGCTTACCGCATTTCTGATGCGACTGGTAGCAGGAGGCTGATTTCGGGTGCAGTTTGGCTGTACCATCGCAGTCCGCGTTAATTGTCTGGTCTGACGGTGGGTGCTTGCCTGCAGGCGGTCGGGTTCCGGTCACGTACAGCCGCGTTGATATGGATTGCGGCAAGGAAAAGCAACAACAATGGCAACGGGAATCGCAAGGCCTTGGAACGCGTAAGCGGGCCGCTTCGTTAGCCCCTGCAAAACCCATCACCATACCAGATATCATCGCTATGAAAGACAAAGTAGTATTAATTGTAGGCGGCTCCGGAGGAATAGGCAGTGAAACGGCATTGCTGTTTGCCAAGGCGGGTGCCCGCATTGTGCTGGCTGCACGTAACAAGGAAAAAGCTGAAGAAACGGCAAAGAAAATCAACAACGACGGAGGCGAAGCCTTTGTTATCCAGGTAGATGTGACCGACTTGTCGTCTGTTTTTGAAATGGTTGACACGGTGGTCAGGGAACTGGGACATATTGATATTCTGGTCAACGCCTTCGGGGTAGGACTGATTCAGCCATTGATGGATGTGAATCCGAAGTCGGCCCGGAATGTGTTCGATGTAAATGTGTTCGGTACCTACCTGGTCACGCAGACCGTGTTACGATACATGATTACGCGTAAAGAAGGTACCGTTGTGATGATCCCGGGCATTCTGGGTAAATCCGTGATGAAGAACTCATCCATTTATTCGGCCAGCAAGTATGCTGTAACCGGATTTACCAAGGCATTGGTTGACGAAACCCGCCGGGCCAATATCAAATTCAGTCTGCTGTATCTGGGTGGCGTGGCTACCGACTTCTGGGAGAATCCTGAAATTGATATGCGCGTGCAGAAAGAGAAGATGTTATCTGCACAGGAGGTTGCCAAAGCCATTTACTACGCCTGTACGCAGCCGGGCAGCTCCGTTCTGAACGAAATTGTGATACAACCCGATTCCCATCAGATGGTCTGAGCCAGATAGCAAACCTATGTCCATAAAAAAAGGCAGGTTGCTTCAGCAGCCTGCCTTTTTTGTTGATTTCCGGAGGGATCAGTCCGACTTGGGTTCAGGCCTGCTGGTCAGCGGCTTGTCGACCAGGGCCGGACACTTTGCAGCAGCCTGGTGCATGGACTTCTCTACAATCGAGAGTCCCTCGTCAATCTGTTCCGGGGTGATGTTCAATGGCGGACGGAAACGGATGGTATTGGTTCCGCAAGGCAGAATCATCAAACCGTTATCATAGCAGGCATTGACCACTTCATTTCGGGCATGGGGGTTAGGCAGATCGAATGCGCACATCAGGCCTTTGCCGCGGGCACCCTTAACGAAGGGGATGTTTTGTTCCATGTCTTCGAGTTTGCCGAGCAGATACGATCCCGTAGTAGCGGCATTATCCACCAGGTTGTCTTCCTCGATGATTTCAAGATACCGCTGGAAGCGAACCATGTCTACCAGGTTGCCGCCCCAGGTGGAGTTGATCCGCGATGACTTGTGAAATACGTTGGTTTCAATGTCATCAATACGGGTAGTTGCCAGAATCCCGCAGACCTGGGCTTTTTTCCCGAATGCCAGAATATCCGGTTGTACGTAGTGCTGGTGGGCCCAGAATTTACCGGTCAGTCCTACACCGGTCTGAACTTCGTCATGGATGAGCAGGGCATCGTTTTCGTCGGCCAGCCTGCGCAGCTCCTTGTGGAAATTCAATGAAAAATGATTGTCGCCACCCTCGCCCTGTATTGGCTCAATAATAATGGCGGCAATATCATCCTTATGGGTCTGGAAGAACATTTCAGCCTGGGCTATAGCCATTTTTTCGTTGGCTTCGGTAGTGGCTATGTTTTGCTGTGTAAGCGGGAAATGTTGTTTGGGATTGAGAATTCGCGGCCACGGGAATTTAGGGAAGTAGGCTACTTTATTGGGCTCGGTATTCGTCAGCGACATGGTATAACCGCTGCGACCATGAAATGCCTGCTCAAAGTGAAGCACCATGTGGCCCTTTTCATGACGGTAGCCCTTGCGGAAATTCTTCTGAACTTTCCAGTCGAAGGCCGTTTTGAGTGCGTTCTCGACGGCGAGCGCGCCACCGGCTACGAAAAAGGTGTACGGCATGTAGGAGGGGATGCCAACGCGGTCGAAGGTATCAACAAACTCAGCCATGTAGGTAGTATACACATCGGAGTTGGATGGGTTGTGCGCGGCCACATGGGCGAGTTTTTTCATGTAGGCTTCGTCTCCAACCAGTCTGGGATGGTTCATGCCTACCGGATTGGAAGCAAAAAACGTGAAGAAATCCAGGTATTTCTTGTTGTGTTTTGAGTCGTACAGATAGGCTCCCTGACTTTTGTCAAGGTCGAGCACTACATCGTATCCATCGGCCAGAATGTGCTTTTTCAGCACATCATGCACCTGATCAGGTGCAATAGTGTGTGTTGTACGCATAGGTTCGCGGTTAAAAAAGGTTCGTTGGTTTTAGCTGCTTTCGGTGTGAGTTCACCGACCGGTGTTTGTTGAATAAACTTACCTATAAAGCCCCTGAGCGACAACCCCCGCTATAGTGTTTAAACTCAAAAGTGGCATTTTTAAAGCTTGACATGACGGCATATTGTGCCTATATTACCTGTCTACACCGCGGGGTGGAGCAGCTGGTAGCTCGTCGGGCTCATAACCCGAAGGTCGCAGGTTCGAATCCTGTCCCCGCCACTAAAAGCCTTGTAAGTTATTGACTTGCAGGGCTTTTTTTATTGGGTTTACCTGCAGGTACAAACATTTACGCTTTTCCATGCCTTCCGTGCACCCTGCATCCTGTTTTTTTTTATCTTACTTAATTACACACGAATTACAGCAGTGTTATCATAGGTATTGGTTTGTCTGCGTTATGGTCATTTCCCGAGTGCAACGTGCCATCAGACAACCCGTTCAGTATTTTTAACCCCTCTCATATTCATCGTTATGTTCCGATATATTGTAATCCTGACTTTTCTGGTCCTGAGTTTTTTGTCTGCAGGCACTGTAGCGGTCGCTCAGGATATCATCAACGCCCAGCCCCGGCCGCTGCATCAGATACTTAACAGGGACGCCGGTCAGCCCGCAGCACAATGTGCCACACTCAGTCTGCTTGAACGCCCCGAATCCGTTGATGCCATGCGCGAGTTCCGAAGCTGGAAAGCCAAAGGACGACCGGGCCAGGAGGAGCTTATGCAAGTGGCCAATGAGTTTTCCATAGGTCAGCGTCGGAATTTTACCACCTACGATTTTACCACCGAAACCTACCGTGAAGTCAATTTTGAGCTCGTTGCCCAGGGAGAGGTGACCAACATCTGGGTTGAATTTGCTGAGCTCAGCGAATCGGCTGTATCACGCGATTACATGGGCGAAGTCCTGGAACAGCTGGAACAGCGTACCGGCAGCGCATCGGTTAACCCGCAGGAGGGTCTTCTGGTTAACAACAATCAGGTTTTTGGAGACCGTCCGGATGTAGACGGCAGTGGAAGGGTTAATGTGATGCTCGTGCGAATAGAACCGGAGGAAGGGTTCGTTGTCAACGGATATTTTGCTCCGATTAACCTGAGTATGACCAATAGCAACAGTAATAAAATGGATATCATTTATATCAATTCGCTCCTGTTCTATAACGCTCAAACCCGCGGTGTTTCCAATGCATTGTCAACACTGGCTCATGAAGACCAGCATCTTATACACGCCAACTACGGATCACTGCCCACCTTTCAGAACGAGGGGCAGTCTGAATTAGCCGAAATTGTCAACGGATTTGGTGGACGATTTGCATCCCATCTCGCGGTTCCGGAAGAAATTAATGCGCCTCTGTATCAATGGCGTTCCAGTTCGGTGGAAACCCTGTACGATTACAGCAGAGCATCGCTGTTTCATGATTATCTGTATACCAGGATTGGTTATCAGCGTGTCGGGGCAATAACCCGATCCCCGCAAGGACTTAATCCTGCCTACGAGGGAGCACTTCTGGCCGGCGGCAGTTCGCTTACGGATGTGCTGGTGGACTTCCATACCGCAAATTTTGTTAACGATGCAACCCTGGATTCCGGCCAGTTCTCCTACCTTAACCCCGAACGTAACGGACTTCGTGCTACCGGGATAACCGCCCGTTATGCCCCCATTCTCATTGATTCCGACCACGAAGGGTCGGTTCGTTACGGAGGTGCAGAATTACTGCAATGGACGGGAGTCAAGGATATGACCCTGGATCTCAGCACGGCTGCAAGCCTTCGTCACCGTGTAATTACCAAATCTATCGGTAATCCCACGCCGCAGATACTGGACGCATCGGAAGGTGCCATAAGTCTGGATGGCGAATTTGAAACGGTAACCCTGCTGAGTGTGAATGCGGTATCCAGCGGTTCCAATGCCTCTACTACGCCACCGGCATCCTATACGGCAACCGCCAACTGGGACCCGATTCCCTACGAAATCAACACCCTTTCCTACAATCAGACGTCAGCGTTTTTTGCCGAACTGCCAGGCGATCCCACCCAGGAAAATCGTCGTGATATCCAAAAAATTGCGGTGCGTATTTCACCGCAGACCAACGGTAACCTCACACAGATTTCGTTTGCCGTTAACAATCGCCAGCAAGCCCTGCAAGGCACGGGCAGACTCAATGTTGAACTGTATACCTCGCGTGAAGACGGCATTGAAGCCAGTTCCAATACCGTCCGGTACCTACCTGATGCCCTTCTCTACAGCGACTCCATCCCTTTTGAAAATCTGAATCGTGGACAGAATACCCTGATTCTGGATGGAAAAAACTGGGAAGTGGAGGCCTTTGAGGATTACCATATCGTATTTGAAGTTGTGGATAACTCGGCCGATGCACGCATCGAATTTCTCATTGATGAAGGCTCTGAAATCACGGTTAACAACCCGAACTACTACCCGGTTCGAAGCCGGATTTTTGTAGGCGGTGCTACAAATGCCTGGCAACGATGGAGCAACAGCAATAATTATGTAGTATCGGCAACCGTGGCCGGATTCTATGCCGGAGAGCTGGTAGCCCCGTTATTTACGGCAACACCGGATCAGCAGTATGTCGGTGCGCTGGGCAGTGCTCTTGAAATAGGGGTTGCAGCTACGGGAACTCCGGAGCCGGTGTTTATCTGGAAGCGCGATGGTGTAGTCATCCCCGGTGAAAATTCCGCTACACTCCGCATCGACAGACTCACACAGAGTGACATAGGAACCTACGAAGTTCGCGCATCCAATTTTGCCGGTTTCACGGAATTTCAGCAATTTGATGTAGTCGCCATTCCTGTAGGCGTGGTTCTGGCCGACAACTATCCCAATCCGTTCAACCCTACAACAACGCTTCAATTTAGTATCTCAGATCCCGGTTTTGTTGATCTGGAGGTGTTTGATGTGCTCGGCAGGAGGGTTGCAACCCTGGCTCAGTCATCGGCGTTTCAGCCTGGACTATATCAGTTCCCGTTTGACGCAACCCGACTGGCCAGCGGAGTATATTATTATCGTCTTCAATACACACCATCAGGTAACCGGGGTGAAGCCGTTACGGAAGTTCGCAGTATGATGTACCTGAAATAAGCCTGCTGTACTGCAGGCGATGCAACAGCTTAACGAAAGCCCAGAAGCCGGTCCAGCCAGGTGTAAATTTGCTGCTTTTTTGCAGGGCTGAACTTGTCCATGGCCTGAAGGCATACAAAGCGTTTGGCCGGTCCGGTCATCTTATTGAATTTGAAGGTAAAAAACGGTCCGTAATCGGTCTCGCCATTGAGCATCACTACTTCGCCGGTGTCTTTTAAAATGGCTTTATGGTCCGCAATATGAAGATGGTTGGCCAGAAAAATGCTTGAAAACTGCCGGGCATCACGAAAAGGGTACTTCAGATTTCCGGTCAAGACAGCTTCGTTTTTATTAAAAAAATTCACCAGCGTTGGTTTGAACACCGGATGGGGCACATGGGGGATGCGAAAGTAATTGCGCTTAAAACCCGCTGCCTGAGCGGATCGCATCTGGTAGAGCAGGTGCAGCGATCGTGTAATACCGAAAACCGATAGGGCAGCCTTACTGATGTGCTTGTTAATGCGTACATACCAGCTTCCATACCCGGGAAGCCGGTTCCAAACTCCTCTGAGTACAGGTTTATCACCCTGGAAGAAGTCTTCCGGTTTGAAATGGTCAATCAGCAGGAAATCGTCGTTGAAGAAGATGAAACGGTCGGCCAGAGCGGGAATGCGCCATAAAACGGTTTCAATTGAGCGCGAGTTGAAGGTAGGTAAGGCCCATTCATAGCCACGGAATATGGTCTCGTGATCCACCATTTCAATACCATTTTCAGCCATGTAGTCATCGGTAAAGAATGATGGACGCTGGTTGTCTGTCACCACAAAAATACGGCGGATCCACGGAGCAAATTTCCTGATGGACGCGATGGTGTAACGAATTTCACCGTTGTCAACAAAGCGGGTCTGGTCGTTGGCGGTGGCCAGCAGGGTTGTACTGATTTTAACTTCCCGACCTTCACGCAGCAGTCTTTTTTGCTGGTGGCCGGGGTCGTTGCCATCAACCCAGGTAATCACGGCGTCAATATCGGGTATGTGTGTAGACGGGGTGTTCATGTATTACATGTACCGGTAAACGGCCCAGAAGTGGCTGGCTGTTCCTGCCAGCACAAAGATATGCCAAATTTCATGAAAGCCGAAAACCCGTGGCCAGGGATCAGGCCTGCGGAAGATGTAGATTATAGCCCCCAGGGTATAGAATAGTCCGCCGGTGATGGTCCAGTTTAACGCAGCCTGGGGGATGTTCCCGGCCATATTGGGCAGGCTCCAGACGGCCAGCCATCCCATAAATATGTAAAATCCGGTAGATAACCACCTCGGAGCATGAAACCATACCAGCTTTACCAGTATGCCTGCCTTGGCAAGTACCCAAATGCTGATCAAGTAAGCCCACTTCGTGGTTCCATCCATGGCCAGCAGACAGTAGGGGGTATAGGTGCCTGCAATGAGAATATAAATCATGGCGTGGTCAAGTTTTCGCAGCAGCAAGGTGCCGCGTTCATCCAGCAGCAGCCAATGATAGACCGAGCTGGCGGTATACAGCAGTACCATGGAGACACCAAAGACCGCGGTCCCGAAAAACCGGATATCGTCTTTCAGGTAGATGGATTGCTGTACAAGGACAATGAGTCCGGCCAACGCCAGGACCGCACCGAAAGCGTGCGTGAGTGAACTGACGGGGTCTTTAATGTGCTGTTTAATCCACACGCTTACCGGCATCAGCCAACACCCAGATCATGCATTATGCGATCAATTTTTGCATCCAGCTCGGCAGAAACCTGCTCGAATTGGCTCGCATCAGACAAATCACCGCGGACGCTGCAGTAGAATTTGATTTTCGGCTCCGTTCCCGAAGGCCGGGCTGATATGACGCTTCCATCGGCAGTCACAAACTGCAATACATCCGATTTTGGCAGGTCGATGGGGGTTTTACTGCCCGACTGCATATCCGTGGAAACCTGCCCGGCATAGTCTTTCAGGGTGATCACGGCCGCTCCACCCAGCTCTGTAGGGGTATTCTCCCGGTACGATTGCATCATAGCCCTGATTTCTTCAGCCCCTGATTTTCCTTTCTTAGTCAGTGAAATAAGGCGTTCTTTATAGTACCCATGCTCCAGATACAAGGTAATCAGCGCTTCAAAGAGTGATTGTCCCTGGTCTTTGTAGTAAGCTGCCATTTCAGCAATCATGGCGGCCGCTACAATGGCGTCTTTGTCGCGTGCATGATCACCCACCAGATAGCCGTAACTCTCCTCGCCGCCCACCAGAAATGTTTTTTCCTTTTCCAGACGGGTCATCAGGTCGCCAATGAATTTAAACCCGGTGAGAACATTGTAGCAGGGCACCCCTTTGGCGGCGGCTATAGCGTCCATGAGCTGCGAAGTCACGATGGTCTTGACCACGTAATGCTTTTCGGTCAGGGTACCGGCCAATTCCCTGGCGGTGAGTACATAGTTAAACAGCAGGGACCCGGTCTGGTTCCCGTTCAGCAGTATCAGTTCGCCCAGGTTATCACGGATGGCGATGCCTACCCGGTCGGCATCGGGATCGGTGGCCATAACCAGATCGGCCCCCGTTTCCCGGGCCTTTTCAAGCGCCAGGGTCAGGGCTTCCTGCTCCTCCGGATTCGGATACAGTACCGTTGGGAAGTTGCCGTCAAATTTGATTTGTTCATCGACCAGCATTACGTTTTGAAATCCAAACCTTCGCAACACTTTGGGGACCAGCGGGTAACCGGTTCCATGTATGGGGGAAAACACAATTTTCATATCAGACTGTCTGGATATAGCCCCCGGAGAGATAGACTCCCTGGTAAGTCGATTGATATATCGCTCATCCATATCATGACCGAGTTTCTCTATAAGCACAGGATTCCCCTGAAACCGTACCTCGTCCACCGATTTTATAGCCAGCACCTCCTGTACAACGTTTTTATCGTGCGGGGCAATAAGCTGGCCGCCATCATTCCAGTAGGCTTTATATCCGCTGTATTCCTTGGGATTGTGCGAGGCGGTGAGCATGACACCACTGTGGCAGCCCAGCTCCCGTATAGCGTAGGATAGCTGCGGGGTAGGACGCAGGTGCTCAAACATGAACACTTTGATGCCATTGGCCGAGAATACATCGGCTGTAATTTGCGCGAAGGTAGTGGCATTGTTACGACAGTCGTGGGCGATCACCACGCGTATTTCTTTGTCGCCATAAACCTTTTTCAGGTAGTTGGACAATCCCTGCGTTGCCATACCAATGGTGTAGCGGTTGATCCGGTTCGATCCAACCCCCATAATGCCGCGCAGACCGCCGGTTCCAAACTCCAGATCACGGTAAAATGCATCGGTCAGCTCAATGAGCGCATTCTGGTTGAGGAGTGTTTGAATCTCGTCTTTGGTTAGCTGATCGTAATTCCCGCTCAGCCAGGTGCTGATATTTTTTTGTGTGATAGGGTCCAGTTCGTGCATGGCCTGATTGTATGCGTGTGGAGGTTGTTTCATATTCAAATATCTTCAAAATAACGGGAATTTGCTGATTAAAAACCCAACATTCCGTCTCAGAAGAGCATTATGGGCCAAATCATTACGGTATTTTACTTCCAGATTTGTTAGCTTACCACCCGTCTGCAACCCTAAGTTATTCATAAACAGTATTGTTATCGCACTTTTCTACAGCCACCGCCCGCCACTGCAAACTGTAATCTGTCGGATTCTGACCGAAACTACGGGGGGATTATGCACTGGATAGATCTACTCGTTTTTCTTATTTATATGATTGTAATTCTGGGTGTGGGACTATACTTCATGCGGCGCAACAAGGGTGATGAGGACTATTTTCTGGCCGGCAGATCCATGTCCTATCCACACATCGGACTGTCTGTAGTTGCAACCGATGTAGGCGGTGGGTTTTCTATCGGATTGGGAGGCCTGGGCTTTCTGTTGGGCATGTCCGGTTCGTGGATGTTGTTTACCGGACTGCTGGGTGCCTGGCTGAGTGCTGTATTTTTAATCCCTAAGGTTAAAAACCTCTCCACAGAGCAGCGCTTTTTCACCATGCCACAGCTCTTCGGCTATTTTTACAGTCCTGCCGCGGCTCTGGTGGCCGGGGTAATTTCTGCGGTCGGGTACATCGGTTTCACCAGTTCCCAAATGCTGGCCGGAGCCAAACTGGCCTCCGCATCGTTTCCGGAACTCAGCCTGATCCATGCCCTGTACATCATGGGGCTCATCATCGTAGTATACACCGTCATGGGCGGCATCAAGGCGGTCATTTACACTGACACATTCCAGTGGGCCCTGCTCATGTTCGGGCTCGTATTTATCGGCATTCCCATTGCCTGGCATGCCGTAGGCGGTTACCAAGCTATTGCTGCAACCCTGCCCGCATCCTTTCTGCGACTGGACTCCATCTCCTGGTATGATTTCTTTAACTGGTGTATCACCATCATGCCGATATGGTTTGTGGGGATGACACTGTATCAACGTATTTATGCATCGCGCAGTGAGAAAGAAGCCCAAAAAGCGTGGTACCTGGCCGGTCTGTTTGAGTGGCCGATTATGGCCTTTATGGGGGTCTTGCTCGGACTGCTGGCCCGCGTGGCTGCCGAGCAGGGGATGTTTGCCTCACTTGGCTTTGCCTCTGCCGAAGGGATGGATGCAGAAATGGGATTGCCATTACTTCTGAGCACCGTTCTGCCTATCGGATTCATGGGACTTATGATGTCGGCCTATTTCTCGGCCGTCATGTCGACTGCCGACAGCTGTCTGGTAGCTGCTTCCGGTAACGTAGTGACCGACATCCTGCGCAAAGGGCTTGGATTTCGGAACCGGGCTATTGCAGATATCCGGCTTTCTCAGCTTGTCACGCTGGCACTGGGCGCCCTGGCCCTGGGCATTGCCGCCATGTTTGAGAACGTACTGGATCTCATGTTATGGTCGTACGCTTTCATGGTGTCCGGGCTGCTGGTCCCGGTGCTTGGTGCCCTGTATTGGGGAAGGGGAACACCGGCCGGTGCCATTGCGGCTATGATTGGAGGCGGACTGGTAACCGTATGGCTCAGTTTGAGTCCGCCCGAATTGCTGGATACGCGGCTGGATCCCAATCTGTATGGAATCCTCACGTCTGCGCTGCTGTTTATCCTTATATCACTGACGGGCGGCGGCAGGCATTCTACAGCATCCAAACCGGAAAAAACACTGCAGAAATCATCCGGACAAAAAATCTGATTTCTGAGCGCATCTGCACGGAGTCACACCGAAATGAACAGGAACCGGTTCCGTCAATCCGGTCCCAAAATCAACTACAGAACCTATGAACATTACGATACTGACCCACGAAACCATCGAAGAAAGTCAACTAACTCCGGATGCTATAGCGTCCTTCCTTTTTACCGCCCTCGAACAATACGGCGACAAAAAAGAAGATATTATGAAATGCCTGGGCTATGCCTTATCTGCCGAACCGGGCAAGGGCGGCCTGATTGCCGTCAGCCAGGACGCTGACCAGATCACCGGTGCCGTTGTCATCAACCATACCGGTATGGGCGGGTACATACCGGAAAATATTCTTGTCTATATTGCTGTAGATCCTTCTCAGCGTGGTAAGGGTGTTGGCAGGCATCTCATGCAGGCGGTCATCGAAGGTACTTCCGGCGACATTGCCCTGCACGTGGAGCCCGATAATCCGGCTAAACGATTGTACGAAAGGCTTGGTTTTACCAATAAATATTTGGAAATGCGATTGCATAAATAACATTATGGCCTATTTGAAACTGTACCGGGACAGGCTTCAGCATAACTACAACCACCTGAAAAAACTCTTTGCCGACAAAGACGTTTCCTGGGGTGTTGTTACCAAGTTGTTTTGCGGCCATGAGCAGTTCCTGCGTGAAATTGCCAATCTGGGCGTGACCGAAATGCACGACTCACGCATCAGCAACCTGAAAATGATCAAACGTGTGAGTCCTGATGTGCAAACGGTGTACATCAAACCCCCGCCACGACATAGCATCAAGAGTATCATCCGCTATGCCGATGTAAGTTTCAATACCGAATTTGAAACCATCAGACTGCTGTCTGATGAGGCTGTCCGCCAGGATAAACAGCACAAAATCATCATCATGATTGAAATGGGGGACCTGCGCGAAGGGGTTATGCGTGAGGAGCTGGTAGCGTTTTATGCCAGCGTGTACAATTTGCCCAATATTCAGATTGTGGGTATTGGTACCAATCTGAATTGCCTGCACGGTGTCATGCCCAGCAGCGACAAGCTCATCCAGCTGTCATTGTACAAGCAGATTATCGAGCTGAAACTGAATATCAAAATTCCGTGGGTTTCCGGGGGTACAACCGTTACCCTTCCCCTGCTGATCCGCGGCGACCTTCCCGCCGGGGTCAATCATTTCAGGGTGGGCGAGGCGCTGTACTTCGGCGCTGATCTGTTCTCCGGCAGCACCATCGAGGGAATGCGCGATGATATTCTGCGCCTGTACACAGAAATCATTGAAATTTATGAGAAACCAGTTATGCCGAGTGGTGATATGGGGGCCAATCCCATGGGACAGACCACCGAAATTGATGAGTCTCTCATCGGACAAACCTCCACCCGCGCCATTATTGATATAGGTCAACTGGATATCAATCCGGATTTCCTGCTGCCGGTGGACCCGGATGTGACTATTGTGGATGCCAGCAGCGATATGCTGGTGCTGGATGTGGCCGACAATAAGCGAAATCTTAAAGTTGGCGACAAAATTACCTTCAATCTCAAATACATGGGAGCCCTGAGCATTATGAATTCCCGATACATCGATAAAATTGTGGAGTAACCATGGCCCTTTTTGATTCCCGGGCTTTCGGGCCGGTCATGAAACCATCCCAGCCGCTCAAGGCGGTATCTTTGAGCGGAGGCGGGTACCCATCCAACGTGATTAATCAGCAATGGCTGGTTGGCGGCTATCTTGAAAACCGGCAGGGGATGTATTCCTCTGAAATCTTCTCCGGACAGCGGTTTATTCATCTGGGTATTGATATATGGGCTGCCGCCGGCACACCGGTGTATGCTATCCGTGATGGTATTGTTTTTGGAGTTAAAGATAATGCCAATGAGCTGGACTACGGTCCTACACTGATTACGCAGCACGAGGTAAGTGGTGTGAAGTTATGGTGCCTGTATGGTCACCTGAGCCGGGGTTCCGTGAAGGAATGGTCGGCCGGGGATACCATCAGCCGTGATGATCGGCTCGCTTTGCTGGGCTCAACCGCTGAAAACGGGGGGTGGCTTCCACACTTACATTTTCAGGTGAGCCTCGAAAAGCCCTCCGACATCGATATGCCGGGTGTCTGCGCACCCGATGATGTAGATAAAGCACGGTTAACCTATCCAGATCCCCGCCTGCTGCTGGGACCGCTGTACTGATTATGAACGATGTGTTCACAGAGCTGCGCCGCAACATTCATCGGCATCCGGAACGCTCCGGCGAGGAGACAGGAACGGCGCGCATCATTACCGACTACCTGAGCAAATGCCCCGGCTGGGAGGTGCAGACCGGTATTGGCGGGCACGGCGTGCTTGCAACCTGGCGAAGTGGCAAACCCGGCGATCATACCGTATTCCGCGCCGAACTGGATGCTCTGCCCATTCAGGAAACTACGGGGCTGGAATATGCATCGGTCAACCCGGGGGTGGGGCATCATTGTGGCCATGACGGACACATGGCCATGCTCTGTGGACTCGCAGCGCGTACGCCTGCCATCGGCGGATTGCACGGCTGTATTTCATTGTTATTTCAGCCGGCTGAGGAAACCGGTCAGGGTGCCGCCGCTATGCTGCGCGATGAGGCCATGAAAGACTGGCACCCATCGCGTATTATCGCCCTTCACAACACTCCGGGACATCCTCTGGGACAACTTATCTGCCGGGAAGGCGTCATGTTGGTGGCCTCAACAGGTGTTTCAGTCAGCTTTCAGGGCACCTCCGCCCATGCGGCGCATCCGGAGCTGGGGAAGAGTCCCTGGCGGGCCCTGCAGACGCTGGCTGATCAGGCCCTGCAGTGGCCTTCCACGTTGGTTCCACTTGGGAATTCGGCCAAAGTTACCCTCGCTGGAATAAATATGGGTGGCCCGCATTACGGAACTTCGCCTGCAGCCGGGACGGTATGGCTGACGCTGAGGGCGTATCAGACCGAGACCCTGAATATGCTAAAGAATCAGGTGGCGATGTTGGCCGGTCAGCTTGCTGCCGGGCAGGAGCTCCGGTATGAAGTGAACTTCACCGAGGAGTTTGAAGCAACGGTCAACCAGGGCAGTCTTTTCCGCGAAATCCGCGACCTTGCGAAAGCTGCCGGCTTCAGCTGGGTTGAACCGGACAGGCCCTGGAGCTACTCGGAAGATTTTGGTCGGTTTGGCCGGATTGCCCCCACACTCTTTATGGGCATCGGGTCTGGTGAGCAGCAGCCTGTTCTGCATGCCTCCGACTTTGACTTCCCTGATGAGCTGCTGGCAATGGGAATTGACGTTCTTGAAACCATCGTACAAAACTATCACACAGGATGAACCGATCAGAACTTGCGGGCAGCGTCATTGAAATATCCAGGTCGGCCCTGGAGCAGAACTATGCCTTTCTGAGGCGGAAGATAGGTCGGGATACGTTGCTGTCATCCGTAGTGAAAGGCAATGCCTACGGGCACACCATTGAGGTATTTGTGCCCCTGGCGGAGTCGTGCGGGGTGCAGCACTTCTCGGTTTTTAGTGCCGATGAGGCCTGGCAGGTCAAACAGGTGGCCAGTACCGGAACCGATGTTATGATTATGGGCAGTATTCCCGATGAGGCCCTGGAGTGGGCGGTTGAACAGGAAATTGAGGTTGTGGTTTTCGAAGCCGAACGACTGGAACGGTTACTTGCGGCGGCAGGCAAGGTTGGTAAAAAAGCACGGATTCATCTGGAAGTAGAGACAGGGCTGAACCGTACGGGCTTTGAGCCGGCTGCCTTTGACAAGCTCTCCGGTCTGCTTCGCTCGAACGCGGGGCGCTGGGAACTCAAAGGAATATGTACGCATTATGCCGGGGCGGAAAGTACGGGGAATTACCTGCGTGTCCGCCGACAAATCAAGCGGTTCCGGAATGCCGTTGAGGAGCTCAGCGAGCGCGGTGTCCGGGCCGGGCGACTCCACACCGCTTGCTCGGCGGCTGCGCTTACCTATCCGGAGACAACCATGGATATGGTGCGCATTGGCATAGCTCAGTACGGATTCTGGCCCAGCAGAGAAACCTGGATGCACCATTATCTGAAGAAACCCGGTGAGCCGGACCCCCTGCAGCGTGTAATGAGCTGGAAAAGTACCGTCATGAGTGTAAAAGACGTGCCGGCCGGAGATTTTATCGGGTATGGAACCAGTTATCTGGCCAGTATACCCACACGTATAGCCACGGTTCCGGTGGGGTATACCCATGGTTTCGCCCGGTCGCTCAGCAATCTGGGCAGAGTCATCGTAGGCGGACATCGCACCGCGGTAGTCGGGCTGATCAATATGAATATGATGATGATTGATATTACGGAGGTTCCTTCGGTCAAGCGCGGCGATGAGGTTGTGATTGTGGGATTACAGCAGGACCAGGAAATTTCAGTTTCATCGTTCAGTGAGCTCTCGCAGAATCTGAATTATGAAACCCTGGTCAGGCTTCCGGCGGGTATCCCGAGGGTGGTGGTGGACTGAGTTCTTTTGCCCGGCGTATATATTTGCCAACATTTTACACACGTGTTGAAACAATTATTGGTAAATCTTGCGTTGTCTTTGTTTTACATCATCTCCGTTTATCTTCATGAGCAAAAGTACAAAACTTATCCTCTACGCGCTGATACCTCTGCTGCTAGGCGCATCCTATATTTTTCGGTCGGCTCTGTTTACCGATGATTCGCAACCCGAACCGACAATCACCGCACAACGGGGCGGTCCCGGCGCAGGCGGTCCGCTGCGCGTGAACGGGGTTCTGGTTCGCACCGAACCCTTCAGCGAGCAGATCAATATCACCGGTAACATAGTGGCCAGTGAAGAAGTTATGCTCCGCCCCGAGGTATCCGGCAGAATTACCGAGCTCGCAATTCAGGAAGGCCGGCCGGTCAGGGCGGGTGATCTGCTGGTTAAAGTCAATGACGCCACGCTTCGTGCCGAACTGCTCCGCGCCCGACTTCGACTTGAACTGGCAGAACTTCGTGAAGGCCGACAAAAATCACTGCTTGAAAACCGTGCCATCTCCGAGGAAGACTACGATGTTGCCCTGAACGAAGTGAATACCCTCAAGGCTGAAATCGACCTGATTCAGGCCCGGATCGACCTGACCGAAATCCGGGCTCCTTTTAACGGTATCATCGGATTGAGAAATGTCAGCGAGGGTAGTTACATCACGCCCTCCAATGTGATCGCATCGCTGCAGGATTACTATCGGGTTCGTATAGACTTTTCCATTCCTGAACGACATGCCGGCAGGGTTGCCCCCGGCGATCGTATTCGTTTTACAGGATTGGGGTCGCAGTCAACCTACACGGGTGAAATCATTGCTATAGAACCGCGGATTGATCCCACAACACGAACCCTGCAGCTCCGCGCCGTGGCTGAGAACCCCTCGTTGGATATCATACCCGGTGCCTTCGTTGAAATCCAGCTGCAGCTCAGGGAAATACCTGCCGCCAGCTTTATCCCGTCGCAGGCGCTCATACCTGACCTGGGTGGAGCAACCGTTTATGTAGTACGCAACGGTCAGGCGAGTCAGGTACGCGTTGAAACAGGTATCCGCAGTGAAACCCGCGTTCAGATAACCGACGGACTGGTTCCTGGTGATACCGTGATAACCACCGGTATTCTTCAAATGCGCCAGGACCTGCCGGTCCGGGTTACTCAACTCGATTAATAAGGTATCCATCGTATGTCACTGTCTTCCCTGAGCATCCGAAGACCCGTTCTCGCAACGGTAATGTCCATAATCATTGTGCTGTTTGGAATTATCGGATACAACTACCTGGGCGTGCGCGAATACCCGGCCGTGGATCCGCCGTTCATCACGGTAACCACCAATTATGTGGGCGCCAATGCCGATGTTATAGAATCACAGATAACCGAGCCGCTGGAAGAATCGGTCAATGGTATTGCGGGCATCCGGACCCTGACATCGGTCAGTCGTGAAGGACGTTCTACCATCACCGTTGAATTTGACCTGGATGTAGACCTTGAAGCCGCTGCCAATGATGTACGGGACCGTGTTTCGCGCGCCTCCCGGCTGCTTCCGCCCGATGTCGACAATCCAACCATTACGAAGGCTGATGCCGACTCCAATCCCATCGTTTTCCTGAATGTGAGCAGCAATACCCGCAACGAGCTGGAGGTCTCAGACATCGCCAATACCATGATTCGTGAGCGGGTTCAGACCATTCCCGGTGTCTCGGAAGTGCGGATCTGGGGAGAGAAGCGGTATTCTATGCGCCTGTGGATGGATCCAGGGAAGCTGTCTGCGTACGGACTCACCCCTCTGGATGTCAGGCAGGCCATCGATCGTGAAAACATCGAGCTGCCCAGCGGCCGGATCGAAGGATTTAATACCGAGCTGTCTGTCCGAACGATGTCGAGGCTGGAAACCCCGAACCAGTTTAACGATCTCATCCTCAAAGACGACGGAATCAGCGTAGTCCGTTTCAGCGACGTCGGTGTGGCGATGCTAGGAGCCGAGAATCAGCGCACAGTACTCAAACGCGACGGGGTGCAGATGGTGGGTGTTGTGCTCATACCCCAGCCCGGTGCCAATAATGTGGCTATTGCCGATGAGTTCTATAACCGGCTGGAATCCATTCAGCAGGATTTGCCTGAAGATATTCAGCTGGCCATTGGGTTTGATGTTACGGAGTACATCAGAGAGTCGATCAGCGAGGTGCAGCAAACCGTGGTTATTGCATTTATCCTGGTTGTACTGATCATTTTCCTGTTCCTGCGCGACTGGCGGACCACCATCATTCCCACACTGGTAATTCCCATCGCACTTATAGGTGCGTTCTTTGTGATGTTCATCGCCGGATTTTCCATCAATGTGCTCACCATGCTGGGCATCGTACTGGCCATCGGACTGGTGGTGGATGATGCCATTGTGGTAATGGAGAACATCTATGCCAAGATAGAGCAGGGCATGGAGCCGGTTGAAGCGGCCGTTCGGGGTGCTGCCGAGATTTTCTTTGCAGTGATTTCAACAACAACGGCGCTGGTTGCGGTATTCCTGCCGGTAATTTTCCTGGAAGGACTTACCGGTCGGCTGTTCCGGGAATTTGGTATCGTTCTGGCCGGTTCGGTAATTATTTCCTCTTTTGTTGCGCTTACCCTTTCTCCGATGCTCTCCAGCAAGATTCTGAAAAAACGGGAACGCCACAACGTTATCTATCGGGCTACGGAGCCATTTTTTCAGGGCCTTAATTCGGGTTATCGAAACTCCCTCAGGGCCTTTATGCGGGTTCGATGGGTGGCTTTTGTCATCATCGGTGCCTCCGTCGGAGCGATAGTTTGGTTTGGCAGCGGGTTACAGTCGGAGCTGGCACCCCTCGAAGACCGAAGCCGGGCTCGTGTGTTTGTAACGGCGCAGGAGGGGGCTACCTTTGAGTATATGGATGATTACATTGATGAAGTGGTGTCGGTCATCAAGGATACCATACCCGAATACAATGCCATAATTTCGGTCACATCGCCCGGATTTGGTGCCGCAAGTTCGGTGAATACAGGATTTATCACCCTTGTACTGGACGATCCGGCCGACAGAACCCGCTCACAGCAGGAAGTTGCCGATGAATTGTCTTCGGTACTTGCAGGGTACACCGGAGCCCGGACCTTTGTTTCTCAGGATCAGACTATTGGTGGCAGGAGGGGAGGTCTTCCGGTTCAGTACGTCATTCAGGCGCCCAATTTTGAACGTCTGACTGAAAAACTACCGGAATTTCTACAGGAAGCCGGTAACGATCCGGCTTTCTCTGTCATTGATGTGGACCTGAAATTTAATCGACCCGAACTCAGAATTTCTATTAACCGCGACCGGGCCCGGGCTTTGGGGGTTTCTGCCCTGGATATCGCTCAAACATTGCAACTGGCCCTGAGCGGGCAGCGATTCAGCTTTTTTATCATGAATGGCAAGCAATACCAGGTCATCGGCCAGCTGAATCGTGAATATCGCGACAAACCACTGGAATTGCAGTCACTGTATGTGAAGAATAATCGCGGAGAACTCATACAACTAGATAACCTGGTAACCCTGGAAGAGCAAAGCAGTCCGCCGGCTTTGTTCCGGTTCAACAGGTACGTGAGCGCCACGGTTTCGGCGGGATTATCCGGCGGGACCGCCCTCGGGGATGGTATCGAAGCTATGGACCGAATTGCAGATCGTGTGCTGGATGATTCCTTCACCACCACGCTTGCAGGTACCTCCCGCGATTTTGCTGACAGCAGTTCAAGTCTGGTCTTTGCTTTTTTGCTGGCTATCGTATTGATTTACCTCGTACTATCCGCACAGTTTGAAAGCTTTCGCGATCCGTTCATCATTTTGTTTACCGTGCCACTTGCCGTTGCCGGGGCCGTTATCTCCTTATACCTATATGGACAGACCCTGAATGTGTTCAGCCAGATCGGGATTATCATGCTGGTAGGTCTGGTCACCAAGAACGGTATCCTGATTGTGGAATTTGCCAATCAGCGTAAAGCCGCCGGTTTATCGGTTATGGAGGCGATAGTAGACGCATCTGCGGTACGCTTCCGACCCATCCTTATGACCAGTCTGTCCACCATATTGGGTGTTGCACCTATTGCCCTTGCTATCGGAGCCGGTGCTGAGAGCAGGGTATCAATGGGAATAGCAGTCATAGGCGGGCTCGTTTATGCATCACTGCTGACGCTGTATGTGATACCTGCGGTGTATACATTCTTTTCCAGTAAATCGGCCAGTGTAAGTAACCTGGAAGCAGCGGGAATTGATCCCGTCTCCGTTACCACCCGGTCAACCCAGCCGGAAACCGAAACACACCAGGGCTGATAACGGGATTTTTGCGAGTTTCTGCTCCGCGTTTTGTGCTTTTGCCCAGCAGGATTTAACACACGAGGTGGTGTTTGGTGCTTTTCCGGTACGACTAAAACGCCCGGGTTCTGTCTTGGCTATGGTTTTTTAAGCCCCGAAAAATCGCCACGTACCCGGATATGACACCTGTCCGGCAGGTGCAACTCGTTAATTGTTAATACAATAAGGCAAATAATCACCTTTAGTGCGATAAATGTGATGGTTTTTTTTTTAAAAATGCTCTGTTTAGGTTAATTTACTTTAATCTCGTTGCCCGTCCTGTGCTCAGTTAGGGTTATCGACGAATAGTAAACCAAAGTGTCGAGTCGTTAGTGAATGAATCAAAGGCAGCTGACCGGCTGTCTTCGTTTGTTAATGTGTGTGTCGACACTGTAAAAAAAACAACCAAACATGAGGTCATTTATGTTTAAAAAGCTACTGTCAGTGGCATTCATTGTCATGCTAGCTCCCTTATCTGTGATGGCTCAGACCGGTGTTCTCACCGGTACCGTGACTGATCAAAGCACCGGAGAATTACTCACCGGCGCTTCGGTTCAGATCGTGGAATTACAGACAGGTGGATTTGTTGGTATTGACGGCGTTTATCGAGTTACTAACATCCCGGTGGGATCGTATACCGTTCGCGTCAGCTATGTTGGCTACCGGACTGAATCCAGTACGGTCAATATTGCTGCCGGTGAAAATACCTATGATGTGCAGATGCGTCTGGATGCTACGGGTCTGGACGAAGTAGTTGTTACCGGTGTCGGTAACATTGAGCGTCAGGCGTTTACCGGTGCAGCCACAACGGTGCGCGGTGATCGTTTTGCCAACGTTCCTGTATCATCGGTTGATCAGGCTCTTCGTGGTGCTGCTCCCGGTCTTACCGTGAATGCTGCTACCGGAACTCCGGGTGCTGTACAACAGATTCGAATTCGTGGAATCAGCTCGGTTAACGCCGGTGTTGCCCCGCTTTTCGTTATCGATGGTGTTCCTGTAGTCAGCGGATCAAACGCTTCTTCTGAATCTACCTCTTCGTTCGGTATCATGTCGAGCTTGAACCCCAACGACATTGAATCCATCACGGTATTGAAAGATGCCGCTGCTACAGCTCCTTATGGTGCACGCGGATCCAATGGTGTAATTGTAATTACAACCAAACAAGGTCGTCAGGGCCGCACGGAATACAACGCGTCCTACCAGCGTGGTGTCAACAGCCGTGCCGTAGATGGCGAGCAACCTATGGATGTGAACACCCGACTGGAAATCTTCCAGCAGATGTTCCCGAACAACGGATACACCAACTTTGCTCCTATTGGTCAGCCTTGGGATGGTGGTGATTACAACTGGGTAGAAGAAACAACCAATGACGGTGCGGTTCAGCAAGACTTCTCGCTTTCAGCCCGTGGCGGTACGCAGACCACCAACTTCTACATTTCCGGTGGTGCCTTCACTCAGGAAGGACATACAATCGGTTCCAGCCTGGAGCGTATGTCCGGTAAGGTTGATGTAACGCACCGTTTCGACGATGTCGTTCGTATCTCCAACAGCATGCAGGGATCGTTCACCGAGCAGGATGGTTACCTTGAAGGCGGTGGTTTCTTTGGAAACCCGAACCTGGCTGGCTACTTCTTCCCTGCGAACATCAATCCTCGTAACGAAGACGGAACACTCAACATCGGAACTTTGGGAGTACCTATCTTTAACCCATTGTACATCCAGGAAAACGATCTTAACCGCAAGCGTACCTATCGTTTCCTGAACAATACCCGTCTGGAACTGAACCTCGCAGATAACCTGTTGGTTACCTCAAGGTTCTCCGTTGACTTTGTTGAGACCGTGGAGAAATACTACAGAAACCGCGCTTACGGTGATGCAGTTAACTTCAACGGATCGGTTAACGATATCAACAACCGAAACATCAACTGGGTATGGCAAAACATTGCTCAGTATCTGTGGAATCTGGATGCCAATAATGCATTTACCTTCCGTCTGATCTCTGAAACCCAGAAGAATACCTATGAAGGTTTCTCAGCTACCGGTCGTGGTATTGCCGCTGACGGACTGTTTAACCTGAACACCACTGCGACTCCGTTTGCTGTAGGTGGTGAAACAACGGATTGGGGCATTCAGTCCTTCACCGGTTTGGTTAACTACGGTTTCCGTGAGAAACTTTACAGTGATGTCAGCTTCCGTTACGAAGGTAATTCCCGTTTCGCTTCGGACGAGCGCTGGGGTAGCTTCTGGTCTGTAGGTCTTGCCTATGTATTGACCGAAGAAGACTTCTTCCGTAATCTTGGCTTTCTGGATTATGCCCGTGTGCGTACATCCTACGGTAAAACGGGTAACGCCTCCATCGGTCTGAACCTGTATCAGGCTACGGTTGGATTCGGCGCGTATGCCGGTCAGCCTTCTATCCTGAATTCCAATCTGGGTAACCAGGCGCTTACGTGGGAAACCGCCAATTCGCTGGATATTGCGCTTGAGTTTGAAATGTTTGAGCGTCTCACCGGTAGTGCAACCGTATTCCGTAAAGACAGTGAAAACCTGCTCTTCAGTGTACCGCTTTCACGTACAACAGGTCATACCGCACAAACCCAGAACGTTGGTGAACTTTTCAACCAGGGACTGGAGCTTGAGCTGAACCTGAATCTGGTTCGTTCACGTGACTTTAGCTGGAATGTCGGCGGTAATTATACCTTTGTTGACAACGAAGTTACCAAGTTGCCGGTAGACGGTGATGGCAACCCCATTACCATTACCACCGGTACGCGATACATAGCAGTTGAGGGTTATGCCGTAAATACCTGGTATATGCGTTCATGGGCTGGCGTAGATCCGGATAACGGAGACCCGCTCTGGCTCAAAGACATCGTAGATGCCGATGGCAATGTGACCGGTCAGGAAACCACCAACAACTACAATGAGGCTTCTCTGTATGATCAGGGTGCCGCTGCACTGCCACGTGTTTTTGGTAGTTTCAACACCCGGTTGGATTTCCGGGGTTTCTATGCCAGTGCTACCATGTACTATGCATTTGGTTACAAAGTCTACGACGACTGGGCAGGCTTCCAGCGTGGTGATGGTCGTAACTTCATCTGGGGACAATACGCCCGTCAGGCCGACCGCTGGCAGCAACCCGGTGATATCGCAGAGAACCCACTACCTGTATGGGGTGGAAACAAAAACTCAAGCTTTGGTTCTTCCCGATTCCTGTATGACGGAGACCACCTGAGACTCCAGGATCTGCGTATCGGATACAACGTGCCAGCCAACCTGCTTCAGGGAACCGGTCTGAGCGGATTGAATGTGTACTTCCTGGGAACCAACCTGTGGACTTACGCCTTCGATGAGAGCCTGAACCATGATCCAGCCGTACCGGCTGATGGTTTCACCGCGCTGCTCACGCCGCCACTGAAAAGCTATACCTTCGGCGTATCCTTAAATTTCTAAAAAGTAATTAACTATGAAGAACATTTTTAAATTCACACTTCCGTTATTACTTGTTGCTGTGATGTTCAGCGGGTGTGACGACATCCTGGAGCCCTCTGTGGACCAGGCTGTTCCCACCGAAGTTGCAGTTTCAACGATCGGAGACCTTCAGGGTCTGATACTGGGTGCGCATGATCTCCTAAACAGCGCTGTACTCTACGGCCGGGATATTCATGTTGGTCCTGATGTTATGTCAGACAACGCGTTCTCAACCGGTTCTTCCAACCGGTTTGTGATTCAGTCGCAGTTCCAGTTCACTACCCAGAATGCTTACTCTGCAAACACCTGGAATAACTTCTACCGTGTTATTGCTGTTGCCAACATTGTCATTAACAATCAAAGTGGATTAAGCGGCGATGAGTATGACAATATCGTTGGTCAGGCGTATGCACTTCGCGCTCTGGCGCACATGAACCTGATTAAGTTTTTTGGTCAGCAATGGGTAACTGGTGGCGACCCTAACCTGGGTGTTCCATATGTTACTACCTATGCTGAAGGAAACAACTATCCGGCACGTGACCCGATTGCTACCGTTTGGACCAACATTGGTAACGACTTCCAGATGGCTGCCGATCTCATGGATCCGCAGTTTGACACGAACGTCGGAGCAATTGGCTACTACGCTGTGAAAGGTTTGCAGTCGCGATACTATCTGTATACCGGTGACTTCGATGCTGCCATTGCTGCTGCAGATGTAGTAATCAATTCTGGTAACTACACGCTTGTACCAGCTGCTAACCTGTTGTCAACCTGGGCGTCAGGTACAGGACCGAATTCATTGTTTGAACTGGTCTTCATTGACACCGACAACCCCGGGTTCGACAACATGGCACGTATTATCCGACGTAGTAACTACGGTGACGTAGAAGCTACACAAGATCTCTACGACGCTTATGATGCCGATGATGTTCGTCGTGATCTGCTGACAGTGCATACCGATGGTAATCAGGAAATCCGAATGACAGGCAAATATGTTGACGACCTCGTTGGTACAGACAACATCCGTGTTATTCGTTATGCTGAAGTATGGCTGAACAAAGCTGAAGCACTGGCCCGTCGTAATCAAGGCGGAGACCGCGCTGAAGCACAGACTATGATCAATACCTTGTCTGCTGCACGTGGCTCAAGCCGTGTTTATGCTGATGGTGAACCGCTTACCGTTCTCGCGGAACGACGCCTAGAGCTTGCCTTTGAAGGTCATCGTTTCTTTGACCTGGCCCGACATGGTCTGGATATACCCAATCCACCAATTCGTGCTGGTGTAGGTGCAGGACTCCGATTCAATGACAATAATGGTGCTCTTGAGTTCGGAGATTATCGTTTTGCTCTGCCTATTCCTAACGCAGAAATTAACGCTAACCCGAACATGGTTCAGAATGAAGGTTACTTGAACTAAATTCTGTCTCATTCTTACAAAAAAGGCCGTTGCACACTGTGCAACGGCCTTTTTTTTGTTGTTATAAAAAAATTGTATCAGTACTGCAATGATAGAATATGCCCGCTGAGCCATGATTGGATGCGGTTGTATTCAACACTATGATAGTCTCGTCGACGCTCCAAAACGTAATGATGAAACGGAAAGAACTCGTCATTAAGCTTGGGTCGTACGAAGGTAAAAGTTGAAACCCGTTCTACATCGCTGTATGAGTAGCGCCAAACCATCCGGTCCAACGCCCGGTCGACGTACATGGGAGGGCCAAACATGATGTACACAAATCCCATATCTGTTTTCCAGCCGTCTTTGAAGTTTGAAAACTGAAGATTTGCCTGTTCAACGCGTGAATAATATAATTCAATAACTTGCTGTGCCTGTTGCGCATTATCCATATTTCGCAGCCAAAAAGCATCGATGGTCTCTTTCAGCTCTTCGGTATCATCAATTTCCTTCAACGCTTCATACTCCCTGGTGGTCATCAGGTAGACCAATGGATCGCGTAACTCCTGTACGGTTTCAATTTGGGGGAATTTCCGTGCCGCTGTGACGCGAAATTCGCGAAGCTTCGAAACACGTTCACCATCGGTTCCATCCGGGTAGTAAATCACTTCAAAGCGGTAGTTGCCAGGTTCCGGTAGTTCAGATTTATAGTCGAATGTGATTGGACCGAATTCGGTAATCAGCTCTCGTTCTATACTGGCTATACGTTCCGGTCGTTGATATTCAATTCCCCGATACCACAGGGTACCCAGTCCAACGAAGGTGTCTGAAAGGTGACGTGCCGGATCACGATCGGCCGGGAATTTGTACAAATTCATAACCAGCATGGCATCGGATTGCTGCTCGGGCTGTACAAGCTGATACTGAAACTGTATAGAATCGATTTCAGAGGTGATGATATGCGATGTGTGGTTTCTGAATTCTAAGGAATCAGCTGTATCCATCACGAACAGACTGATACTGCTGACACCCGGTGTAGCCCCGTCTGGGAGTGTAACCGAGGTGTAGTTTCGCTGCACCGTTTCCAACCCGCTATTATTATCGGTCACCTGAAACCAGACTTCCAGCAGCATATTTTCCTCCGGCAGCGGAAGCTGTCTGTTATCAAAGTAATCCTCGCCGAAATCAAAAAAATCGTCCGGATTTACCGGTATTATTTCATCATATCCGACGCGCTGTATCAGACTGGTAGTGGTACCTTCAACTTTGTAAATTTCCACAATAACTGAAAAATTCAGGTTCGTTCCGGCTTCTGTTGACCGCCTCACAAGAGATCGGTTCTTGACGTTCAGTGATAAATTCAGGTAAGGTTTATCTTCGGCATCAATGAGGGCAATAGCTTCAGTGTACACTTCAGGATGTCCGGGACGAAAAGGTGCATCGTTACCGCGTTCAACAACGGCAGAGGGTACCGACCTGCAACCGGTTAAAGCCACCAGGACAATGAGGGCTAAAAAAAACAGTCTGCCCGCACTCCCGCCAGGTAATGATGTTACAGAGATGTTCCATCCAAATAGTTTTGTCATAGTATCAGTTTTGGTTTAAAATGGTACCCGTCAGCCATTCCCGGCGTTGTTCATACTCAACATTGTGATAAAACCGGTCACGTTCCACGATGTAGTGATTGAATGGGAAAAACCGATCGGAGACACGAGGTCTTCTGAACTGGAAGATCATTCTGGGGTCATTTCGGTTGTACGAGTAAAACCAGATTGATAAATCCAGGGTATTTTCAACCTGCAGGGGAGGTCCAAACAGTATAAAAACCATCCCCATATCCGTTTTCCAGCCTTCTTTGAAGTTTGAAAACTGTTTGTTGGCCTGTTCAACCCGGGTATAGTATAATTCAATAACCTGCCTTGCCTTGTTTACATTAGGAATATTGGACAGCCAGAATCGGTCGATGGTCTGTTTGAGGCTGTCTGCATCTTCAATTTGCATGAGCCTGGCGTATTGCCTCCGATCCATTAAATAAATAAGCGGTTCGGCGAATTCACGTACACCCTGGATGTTCGGAAAGTTCGGACTTTCCGATAGGAAAAACTCACGGGCCTTGAAGATTTCCGTGGGTTGTTCTTCATCCCTTGTTTCCGTAATGGTAACGGCAAAGCGATAATTGGCACTAGGCAATACCGGTGTGACATAATCAATCAGAATATTTCCGGTTTCACTGATCAGGGTCCGTTGCGTACTTTCAATGATTTCAGGTCGGGCGTAATCAATTCCCCGATATGCTACCGATCCCGGTGAGTGCTGTATTCCGGCTACTTCGCGGGCGAAAGTAGAGTCAGCTGTAAACCGTTCTAACTGCATGTTTACACTCGATTCAACATCGGTTGCGGGTCGGGTCACCTGAAACTGAAACTTCAGGGAATCATATATTGCCGGTACGAAATACGTAGTAACAGGCTGGTAACCCAGCGTGTCCTCGTTACTTTTCCCGAGCAGCATCACACTGGTGATGCCGGTATAGGCACCCTCCGGATCCGGAATATCAACCGTAGAGCGCCGGACGGTCCTTCGTGAAGAGGCTTTGTCGGTAACGGCGATAACGACCTCGTAAGAACCGGGAAGCAGGTTGATCCGCTCGGTATAGGTAGCAAGTTCTGAACTGTCAACCACCAGCGGATCACGGTCGGTCACTTCTATGGTAGCCACACGATTTTGCAAAAGCACCTCATCGTTGTCCAGATTTTGGATAACCTGTACCTGCAAATCGAACGTAGCTGTGAAAACATCGTCAGTACTCTTATAAATCAGACTTCCCTTGACCACATCAACATGAAGTGAGACACCCGGCATGTCGTCCTGATCAAACAGCCCGACCGCCATCATCCTTACCTCCGGATAACCCTGCCGGAAACTAACGTCGGAGCCGCGCTCAATGTTCGCAAAACGTTCTGAAGTGCAACCTACCCATACTATGCTGAAAAGTGTAATAAGAAGAAGTAAACGGCTCATAATGTCGTTAACGATGGAATTTGAGGCAGCGCGCATATAATCTACACATTAAAACATAGGAATACCTGTATCGTTCACCTAAATCAACGCTTTAACATAATCATTTATAGGTATCGTAACCTGAATACCGCCATGGAACCCGGCCCGTTATACCGGTCCGGTCCGCAAAAAGTGTGCTCAGACAAGACAATGTTCCTGTACATTCTTTATCTTGTTGTGTTAGGTAAGTAATATAGAACAACCAATTTGTCACGTATGCACCATTCTGATCGTCGCACCAAAATTGTATGTACCATCGGTCCTGCCACCAATTCCCGGGAACGCATTATGGAGCTGGCCAGGGCCGGCATGAATGTGGTCAGGTTAAATTTCTCCCATGGCACACATGACGATCACAAAAAAGTGATAGAGCACATCCGTTCGGTTGCCCAGGAACTTGGATACAGTATACCTATCCTGATGGACCTTCAGGGTCCGAAAATCAGAGTTGGACATATGAAAGATGGGGTGCAAACCGTGACTGCCGGTGATTATGTCACCCTTACACCCGACCTTGATGTCATCGGGACCAGCTCTGTAATTCCCATCGACTACCCTACACTTGCCAAAGATGCCGTGCCGGGTGATACCATTTTGCTCGATGACGGCCTGTTCGAGTTTCGGGTGGTTAAGAAAGACGGGGAATCTATCACGGCTCAGGTTATCAACGGTGGTCAGCTCAAATCCCGCAAAGGGGTGAACCTGCCCGGAGTCAAATTATCCATTCCAGCTACCTCTGAAAAAGATATCGAAGACCTTGAATTCGGTTTGAAAATGGGGGTCGACCTGGTAGCACTTTCTTTTGTCCGCAATGCGGAGGATGTGCAGAACCTGATTTCGCGAATTCGTTCCGGCGGATCCAACGCGGGTATTATTGCAAAAATTGAAAAGCCGGAAGCTATCACCAATTTCGAGGAAATTCTTGAAGAGACCGACGGTATTATGGTTGCCCGTGGTGATCTCGGTATTGAAATTCCCAGCGAAACGGTGCCGCTGTACCAGAAGCGTATGATCCGGGCTTGTCGTGCGGCCGGAAAGCCCGTAATTACCGCCACACAGATGCTCGAATCGATGATCAATAATCCAAGGGCAACCCGTGCTGAAAGCTCCGATGTTGCCAATGCCGTACTCGACGGTACCGATGCGATCATGCTTTCCGGTGAGACGGCCGCCGGTAAGTATCCTATCGAGGCGGTACATGTGATGGATAAAATTTGCAGATCAATCGAACGACAAAGCTCTTCAATTTACTACAGTCTTGATTTCATGAAGCCTGAATGGAAAGAAAAGCAGGTAATTGAGTCCTTGAGCTATAGCTGTGTTCGAATGGCGGAGGAGGTGGATGCCAAAGTTATCGCAACCATAACACATTCCGGAACTACGGCACGACGAATTGCAAAATATCGGCCCAAAGTACCCGTTATTGCATTCACAGAGAGTCTGGACGTACGACGTCAGTTGAATCTGGTATGGGGTGTGCAGTCCGTAAAACTCAAAGAACTTTTCGAAACAGACCGCAGTGTACAGCTTATGGAAGAATACCTGCTCCAGCAGGGGCTTGTTCAAAAAGGCGACCGAGTCGTAATTGCCACCGGTATTCCCATCACGCAACGCGGCAGAACCAATATGATCAAGATATCGGTCATTGAATAATCATGCATTTCCGCCTATTGGCTTTACTGGTGCTGGCATTGCTGTTATCCGGGTGTTCGGTAGGACTACAGCAACGGTGGAGTGATTTCAACGCCTACTACAATACCTTTTACAACGCCAGACAAAGTTATGAGACCGGAATTCGCTCCCTGGAAAGCCAGAATGTAGATATCAATGCCGAACGCCCGGTGCGTATTCACCGAACTCCGGTACGGGCCGGCCAGGCCGACTTCGAACGCGCTATTGAAAAGTCGGCCGATGTACTGCGCAATCACCGTGAATCCAAATGGGTAGATGATGCCCTGGAACTGATCGGGAAATCCTATTTTCATCTCGGTCAATATTTCTCTGCCGAACAAAAATTCAATGAAATCCTGCAGACATCGGTTAACCCGGAACTGCTGCAACGGGCCATCTACTGGCGAGGCCGGGTGTTTCTGGAAACCAATCGCTATAACGAAGGAATCCAGTATCTGGTTGGAACGCTGAATTCTGATGAACACAACTGGAATCAGCAGATTCAGCAGGAAATTTACATGGTATTGGCACAGTTGCACGTTCAGTTACAACAGTGGGAAGAGGCTACCGACTATCTGGATCGGGCCCTTCCGGGATTTCGGGACGAATTATTGCGTTCCCGCGCCGCTTTTTTGAACGGACAGCTCCATGAACGACTCGATCAACCGCAGGCTGCCATAGACGCCTACCGACAGGTCAGTCGCAGATATCCGGAGTATCAACTCATTTTCCTGGCTCAGCTCCGGGAAAATCAATTACTTCGCCAACAAGGTGAAACCCGGCTCGCCCTGCGCAATCTCACGGCTATGTCCCGCGATGATAAAAACTTTGATCAGCTGTCCTTGCTTGAGTACGAGATCGGCAGAACATTGCAGGCCATGCAGCAGCACGATGAGGCTTTTCAGGTGTTTGACGAGGTTCTTTACCAAAGCATTCAGAACCCCACACGTGAAACTATTGCAAAAACCCACTATGCAGTGGCAGAACTCTACCGTTTCGCTTATGGCGATTTCAGTACGGCGGCCCTGTATTACGATTCTTCCAGCCGTAGTGCTACCGATCTGACCCGGCTGCCGGAAGCATTTGACGCCGCTGAGCTGGCCGCATCCTTCGGTGAATATGCACGACTTCGTAATGAAATTTCTGCGCGTGACAGCCTCCTGTTTCTCGGGCAGCTCCCTGTGAGTGAATTTGAAGAACGCATCGTTCAGATCAGAGACCAGCGCCTTCGGGAGTTCGAACGACAACAACGACAGGATCAGTTGCGTGGTACTACCGTGGTCACGGTTACCGACAACGACCAGGACACCACGCAGGATACCGGTCAGAATGGATTCCTCAACCACTTGAATCCGACCCTCGTAGCCCAGGCCGCAGCGTCTTTCGCCGCAGTATGGGAGTCCAGGCCATTGGTAGATAACTGGCGCAGAAGAGAGGCTGTCAGACAAGCTGTCATCGCCATAGAAGCCGGAGAACTCCAGGAAGAGGTCATCGAACCGGATACAAGCGGTCTGGCTGAAGTCCTGGATGTTGAAATTCCCCCCGAGTTACAAATAAACCTGGCAGATATTCCCCGAACTGCCGCCGCGCAACACACCATGAAAGCGGAATTAGCAGGGCTTGAATTCGAGCTCGGTAATGTATTTTATCTGAATTTAGACATGCCCGATTCAGCGCTGGTCAGCTACCTCAGAGTTGCTGAGGAGCTCACAGAAAGCGAAGTCAGGCCGCAGGCACTCTACAGCATAGCGGATATTTACTGGTCGGCCGGTGATCAGGCTACAGCACTTCGATGGGCTGAAGTTATACTTGAAGAATATCCGTCCAATTCGGTCGCCCAGCGCATTGCTACCCGTCTGAATATCGATGCCGATCTGACCGGTGCTTCCGTTAGTGACACCGAAGTAGCTTCACAGGAATATAACCGCCTTCTGGAGGTGCTCGGTGAAATGACGCCCGAACTGCAGATTGAAAACCTCACATCCTTTGTTCAACGTCATCCTTCTTTCGATCGCCTGGCTGAAGCCCTTTTTACCAAGGCCCTGGCATTTGCCGAAATAGGAAGATCACAGGATGCATTCTCGGATAAGTTTTTCCAGCTGGAACAGGCCAGAGCATCCTGGCAGCAGCAACAACGTGAATTTTCCCAGCTTCAGGATAGTATCGGTGTGATTCTTCAAGATACCACACTTACATCAGAGCAGATCGCTGGATACACGGCTATTCAGGATTCCACCTTGTCTCAACCTGATCTTGACGCCTATTTCCCGTATGACAGTCCAGCATGGGACAGCACCCGTTCAACCTTGTCAACTCTGGTTGAACAATTTCAGGGCGATCGCCTTACCGAACGGGCTCGTATAATGCTGGAGACCCTTCGCATACCAGATTCCTTGCAGGAAGAATCCTCAACAGATGCCGCTGCTGCTGCAATCACCGAGTTTCCGGATGATTTTCTGGCCGAATTTCATCCCTGCGACGCATTGGATGAACCGATTCAATTTCTCGAAGAAATCGATTCTTTTCTGACGCGTACCGGATTTGAGGAAATGATGCGGTCAGAAGGCGTACTGTCCGCTGATTTTGAGTTCGATGTGAGCGTTGATCACACCGGAACCATCACCAACGCAACCTCACTTGTTGACGATCCTACCGGGCTGGCCAATGCCCTCAGTGAGCTGCTGATACGCGAGGGTCGCTTTTCTCAGCCCAGGAGCGGTGATGAACCGGCCCAGACTACATGTTATTTCAGTGTGTCGGTAGACTTTCAGCCCTGATAGTGCCCAGGCTTTCCCGCAGCTGTTTTACCAGTCCCGGACCCTTATAAACAAGTCCGCTGTATACTTGAACTAAAGACGCACCAGCCTGTCGCATTTCAACGGCGCTGGACGGTTCAACAATCCCACCTACACCGATAATCGGTTTGCGGCCCCCGGTCAGGCTGTGGAGGTCGCTGATGGTATCTAGCGATCGCTGCAGCAGGGGAGCACCACTGAGTCCCCCCCGACCTGCCCGGGCAATGTCTGCATCGCTGCTGTGTACCAGACTTTTTCGAAGTCCGGAGGTATTCACGGCAACATACCCGTCAATTCCAGCCTCCTCGCACAGCGAAACCAGTTCCCGTCGCTGTGGTGCATCCAGATCGGCTGATAATTTAACCAGAACGGGTATCGTCCGGTTATTTCTGCGTCTTGGCTGCGCCATCAGCACGGTAAGCAGCCTTGACAGGGCCTCCGGATCTTCAAACGTTTTCCCCTCTTCGGTATTCGGACAGGATATATTCACGTTGATATAATCAGCGAACCGTACAGCCTGACTGAATGATACCCGATAATCTTCAATGGCTGCAGCCCCCAGAATTTGTGGGTTGTGGGTTTTTGCGATGTTGATGCCTACGGGAATCTGTACTGCCGGAGCTTGGATGAGCCTGTCAACAATGCGTCGGGCGCCCTCGTTATTCAGCCCCATTCGATTAATCAGGGCGCGGTCGGCAGGCAGTCGGAACATTCTGGGTCTGGGGTTTCCCTGTGAGGGAAGTGCGGTTACACTGCCTACCTCCACAAAACCGAAGCCCAATGCCTGTAATACGGCGGGCAGGTAGCCGTGTTTGTCGAATCCGGCGGCCAGTCCCAGGCGGTTGGGAAAGCTCAGACCCCAGCACATAAACGGGTCGTCCGGTACGAGGGTGTGGGCAAATTTACCGATAAAGTGACACGCAGCCGGACTGGATGACGCCAGTTTACCCAGCATATAGGCCATATCGTGCGCCGTTTCCGGATCCAGTTTAAACAGCAGGGGTTTTAGTGTCTTTTCGTACCACATTGTGGTAAATTACCATTTTGTAGAACAAGTAACTCAACAGAATGCCAGATTCAGGATTTAAGGAGCGCTACCGGCAGGTTTGTGCCCGACTGGAGGCTATGCCTCGTTTTTCAACGGTAGGAGCCAGGGCAGCCAACTTTGCCCTGGAGCAGATTCAGGATTTTTTCAGGGATGCAGGAGCATTTTATCGCAACATTCCGGTAATCCATGTGGCAGGAACCAACGGGAAGGGGACGGTCTGCAGTATGCTGGCAGCGGTTTACACCCAGGCCGGCTATTCTACCGGATTGTATACGTCACCACACCTGACCGATGTACGTGAACGATTTCGCATAAACGGCGAAATGATGCAGCCGGAAGACCTGGTCTTGTTCTTTGACGAAATGGATTCTGTGCTTGATCGACATTCCCTCACGTTCTTTGAGTTAACAACCATTATTGCGTTCTGGTATTTTAATCGCAAGGGGGTAGACCTTGCGATCATTGAAACGGGTTTGGGCGGAAGGCTGGATGCTACCAATATTGTGACGCCCCGCATGAGTGTAATTACCAGTATCGGGTTTGATCACATGGAGCAGCTTGGTTATACCCTTTCGGCCATAGCCGCAGAAAAAGCAGGGATTCTGAAACCCGGAATTCCCTATGTGACGGGTGATGTGCCCGAAGAAGCTGCAGCTGTCATCCGCAAAGCAGGTGAACATTGCGGCGCAGTGGCTGTAACCCGGCTCGTTCTGCAAGAATCGCTGCCAACCGATGTCGGATCACTGCACCAAAGTACCAACATCGGGATCGTCAGCACGGTTGTAACCACGCTGCAGGAAGAGTTTCCGGTAATTACCCAGGACATGCATTCGGCGCTGAAAAACGTTCGCGCCTTAAGCGGTCTGCAGGGCAGACTGGAACAGCTGCATCCCGGGTTAAACCTTTTTTTTGACGGATCGCATAACCGGGATGCAATCGAATCGGTCTGTAACTACCTTGCCGGCAGGTTCGATCTGAGCAGGGCAACAGTGGTTGTTGCCATGATGCAAGACAAGCTGAATGCTGAAACCCTGGCCAGTTTTGATGTTTTTTCCAACATTTACTACCTGCAGCTTAAGCAGACCAGAGCTGCAACCTTCCGGGATTTCCGCAAATTTTTGCCACGCGCCCGGAGTATGGACGTGTCCCGGGAAGCACTTGCAGAGCTTTTAGAAACAGCTAAAACAGAATTGGTTTTATTTACAGGAAGTTTTTACTTTTATAGTGTCGTTTCTGAATGGTTGGAGCACTACAAAACGAATGCTCCCGATAAATGAAATACGCCTCCCGGGCAGACACAAATCCTCCGCACCCGGTTCCCGAAGGCCCTGAAACGAAATGCTTCCACTCAATTTTTTTCAACGTATAGTGCAGGATACCCTATGTCCGATATCCAACCTGTTGGATTTCAATCCCGAGATTTAATGTTTCTCGAAGACAAGACCCTCAAAGAACTTCAGACACTCGCCCGAAAGTATGGTCTTACCCCCGTCACCGGTGTCAAAAAGATGGAGCTGGTCGCCCGTCTGAGAAAAGTAATTGCTTCACATGCTCAAACCCTGATTGATTTTCAGCAGGAAAGAGGTGATGAGCCCTCTGTTTCCAAAGATTCGGACGCATTGCTGCTTCCCGGTTCTCCCGGAGGCCGGTCACGAAAGGTAAAACCCGCAACTTCGGACCAGGTATTGCCGGAATCGCCCTTTCCGGATGATTCGTCCTTACGTGACGCAGAAGTTAATCTGGACGATATTTTTCCGGAATTTCAGGAGGCCATCAAACCAGGCTCAACGTCAAGAAAGAGACGAAAACGCAAGGTTGCAAAGGTTAAAACATCGATTTTTGATGAACCGAAACCTGAAGATGCTGTATCGATGGAGCCCCCTTCACCGCTACCGGATCCACCTGAAAAACAGTCGTCACCAGCGCCGGACCATCGCGCTGATAACAGACGTTCTCAAACAGAAGAAACTACCACGGCGACACCAGCCGGGAGAAACAACCGAAAACCCAACAGGCCCGCATCCAAGCAACCGGTTGTGGATAAGCAGCCTGCTGATCGTACTAATCCCCGCACAGAAGCAAAGCCCGCTTCCAAATCCGTGAACGCCAACGAACCGAAACCACAGTCCAGGCCTTCCCCGAATAATAGACATCAGGACAAGGCTGCATCGGATAATAAGCCTCACGCGGATTTTCGGGATGCCACGTCCAATGGTGGACGGCGCGACCAGAAAGCCAAGAAACAACTCGTTCACGATGCCTTGCCCGAGTCTGATGCACCCACTCTGCTGGAACGGATAAAAGAGATTGAACCTCAGCTGGGCGGTTATCTGGTGAATGAAGGTACTCTGGAAATCCTGCCGGATGGATACGGTTTTCTACGATCGGTCAATTATAATTACGCAGCCAGCCCGGACGATATCTACGTCTCGCCATCCCAGATCAAGCGTTTTTGCCTTAAGCAGGGTGATACGGTAGTTGGCATCATCCGGCCTCCCAAGGTGGGTGAACGTTACTTCGCTCTGCTGCGTGTGGAAGGAGTAAACGGAAAGATTCCTCAGGATGTGGATGACCGGCGTGATTTTGACGAACTTCTGCCTGTTTATCCGGATCAACGCTACCGGCTGGAAGATGCTCCTGATAACTACACCACCCGAATCATTGACCTTTTTGCGCCTCTGGGCAAGGGGCAGCGCGGGCTGATTGTTGCCCAGCCTAAAACAGGCAAGACTACCATCCTGCGTCAGATAGCCAATGCAGTATCCATGAACAATCCGGATACTAAAATCATCATTCTGCTTATCGATGAACGGCCGGAAGAAGTCACTGAAATGGAGCGTACGGTGGTGAATGCGGAGGTTGTGGCTTCTACATTTGATCAAAAACCGGAAAATCATAAGGGGTTGGCGGAAATCGTTTTTGAAAAAGCCAAACGACTAGTTGAGAGCGGTCATGATGTGCTGCTTCTGCTGGATTCCATTACGCGCCTTGCACGAGCCTACAATATTACGGCATCCAATAATGGCAGGACCATGACGGGAGGTATCGACTCGGAAGCGTTGAAAATTCCCCGGCAACTGTTCAGTTCAGCCCGAAACATCGAAAATGGTGGTTCCCTGTCGATTATTGCCACAGCACTGGTAGATACCGGAAGTCGTATGGATGATGTGATATTTGAAGAGTTCAAAGGGACTGGAAACATGGAGGTAGTTCTGGATCGACGTGTGGCAGAACGCCGAATTTTTCCGGCTATTGATGTTTACAAGAGCGGTACCCGTAAAGAAGAGCTGTTTGTAGTAGAGGAGGAGCGTGAGAAGGTGGTTCTGCTTCGTCGTTATCTGACCTCAATGAGTCCTAATGAGGCTATTGAATTTGTTCTGGATAAAATGAAGGGAACACGGAATAACCGGGAATTTCTGATTTCCATGAATCAGTAATTTCACTCAGGCAAGGATAATGGCCGTAGTCAGTTAGAACTACTACCGGTATCTACAACGAACTGCCGGCTCTGGTCTTTGCTGAGTTTGCCGTGCTTGAGGTGAACAGAGTGATAGAACAGTACCTGGGCATCTTCCAGGTGTGCCTGTTTGAGGAGCAGCATTTTCAGTTGCCTGGATGCTGTGACATCATAATCTGCATCGGGTACCATGCGGAAGCCTAAAAAATGCTCGTTTGGTATCAAATCTCCGAAGTAATATGCTTTCTGGTTGTTGTGCGAAATCCTGACCATCTGATGGCCCGGAGTATGGCCACCTGTACGGATTGCTTCAAGCCCCGGGATGATTTCAGTAGCGGGGGTGTCCAGAAAGTGTACCTGCCCGTCTGCAACAAGTCTGTAAAAGTCATCCAACTGATAGGGTAAATCGCCCGCAGCATCCCGGTTATCAAGGTTGGCCAGGGCATATTCCCATTCCGCTCGCTGTACCCAAATGCTTGCATTGGGAAGGGTTGCCCGGACTTTTGAACTGATGTCGGTGTAGGTCAGTCCTGCAATGTGATCGTAGTGTAAGTGGGTGAGTACCACATGATCAATGTCTTCCGGCGATAGTCCGAAAATATCCAGGTTGGTTCGAAGGTTGGATACCGCCGGATTAAAATTCTTATGATTCAATCCGAAGCCCATACCGGCATCCAATAGAATATTGGTTTGGTCCAGTGTTACCAGTATTGGATCTATACCAACCTGCTGACTTAAATCGGCGTACATATCTTCAGAAGCCCACGATTTGCGTACCGTGGCGGCCTGTTCATTCTTCGACAGGCTGCCATCGGTGTACAAATCAAAAAGCCCTTCACTAAGGTGTTCAAAGCGATATGTTCCTGAAATCATGTCTTAATTTACGGAAAAATCGGTATCTAAAATGCTGAATACCTGAGGTCTGTTCATGCGATGTATGTCCCGAAGCAGGGTATTCATGGCAGGCTGTACCCCGAAAATATGACGTGTAACAGCGTGTATCTGTGCATTACCGGAAGCCATAAGACTCTCAAGAAAGTTTTCCGGCGCAGGATAGTGTCCCACGGTGAATTCTTCAACACCGGCGCGCTCGGCTGCAACGACAATTACATCAGGTAAAGCTCCGATACCATCAACAAGACCGAGTTCCAAAGCTGTCTGACCCGTCCAAACCCGTCCCTGTGCAATGGGATGTATCGCATCGGCTGTGGTACCCCGTGCTTCAGCTACCAGTTCAAGGAAATTCTGATAGGTTATATCAGCAATATTCTGAAGACCGTTGCGCTGTTCAGCTGTCAGCGTATTAACAGGTGAAAACCAGTCTGCGTTGGTGTGTGAGCGAATTTCGTCGTGCGTAACCCCAAAATTTTCTTCAAGAGCTTTACCGTAGGAGAGTTTGGTGAGTATAACACCAATGGAACCAGTGATGGTATTGGCTTCCGCAAACACGCTGTCTGCGCCCATAGCTATGTAATATCCACCAGACGCGGCAACCGGCCCCATGGACACCATAAGGGGTTTGACCTGCGAGGCTTGTTCGAACAGGTTTTTAATAGCCTCAGAGGTGGTGACCGCTCCGCCCGGACTGTTTACCCGCACCACGATGGCTGCAACATTATCATCTTCAACCAGGTCGTCAATAGTTTCGCGCATTTTATTGAAGTGAATAGTGCCACCCTCGTCAAATATACTGCCACCCACGTCCGGCATAATAGGGCCTTCAGCAAATACAACGGCAATTTCTTTCGCGTTTCTGCCCGGGGTTTCGACACCGGCCTTGGCATTACTGACCCGGTTGTATCTGCCGAAATCTACATCTCTCAGTGAACTGTTATCCGTGCGCTCACTCAGAAAGTCTTCAAATTCAGACTCAAACATCAGGCCGTGAACAAAGCCATTATCGAGTGCATGTTGAATAAGTATGTTAGGCTGACTGTTGAGGATTTCGTTGACACGGCTGGTCTCGTGGCCGGTAAATTCCGAGGCCGCTTGTACGAAAACGTCGGTATACCCTTGCATGATGGCCTGAAGCTGTTCCCGGTCTGATGCTGAAAACTCATCCTCAATAAAGGTTGCGGCCGCGGTTTTATACGAGCCGGTATTGATTACCTCCATTTCCAGTCCATAACGCTCTAAGGTATTGCTGAAAAAAGGCGACTGAATGTAGAATCCGTCCAGTTCAAGGTAGGTTTCAGGCTGGGCAAAGATGGAGTCTGCCGCTGTTGCAATGAAATAACCGGCTTCATTTGCGCCACGATCATCAATGTAGGCATAGATGAATTTACCGGTACTTTTAAAGTCAATCAGTAAGTCGCGCATTTCGGTAAGATGGGTAAAAGATCCTCCGGCATACGATAAGTCAAGGCGTATTCCCGCAATGCGCTCATCGGCTTTTGCCTTGCGCATTACGCTTCTGAAACGATCCATGGTGACCCGGTCTGAGGCTCCGCTGTCAAAGATTTCTGCGAAAGGATCTGCAGCAGCGCGTTCTGAAACCACACCAAACACGGGAATATTCAGAACGGTACCGGTGCGAATGTAGGGCTCAGTCTCTGTACTGCTTGATGCAACAATGCCGATTAATATCATTGTTAACAAAAAGGCTGTTGTGAACAGACCCAGTATTACTGCCAAAAAAGTTTTAAAAAAAGACATACCGTTTATCCTGTATAATTATAAGTTGTAAGGATGAATGCTGATTGCAGAAAAATAGTTTCTACATCAATTATAGCTATTTTAACCGAAGGCCCGATTGATTTTTATAAAATCGGCCAACATTCCACGAACCAACTTCTGCAGTACGAATGAATACAAATTATGATGCAATAATCATCGGATCAGGTCATAACGGGCTGACAACGGCCGGGTACCTTGCCAAAGCCGGAAAAAAAGTACTGGTTCTGGAGCGTCGTGATACCCTGGGTGGGGCGGTTTGTACGGAGACCATGTTTCAGAGTGATGCGTTCCCGTCGGGTTTCCGAATCGATGTGGGTTCCTCCGCACACATTATGATACATCAGACCCCCGTGCTGGATGAACTCAAGCTGGCCGATTACGGGCTGGAGTATATTGAAATGGATCCGATGATGTCGTTTCCTTATCCGGATGGCAAAGGCGTATTGCACTTCTATAAGGATATCAACCGTACACTGGACTCCATCGCACAACTTTCTCCCCCCGATGTTCAGAACTACAAGGATTTCATCACCTTCTGGGGTCGTATTAACAAAGGAGTATTGAAGACGTTCATGGTGCCCCCAACCGGCAAGCATATCATGTCTGAAATGATTCGTGGGCAGATTCGCGACGGGTCTATGTTTGCCAAGGGTGAGCAGATGGATGGTCTGCGGCGTATTCTTAGCAGTTACGGACAGGTTGTTGATGAAGCCTTTGAACATCCCTATCTGAAAACTGCATTGTTGTGGTTTGCAGCTCAGTCCGGGCCAACACCCGATCAGTCGGCCAGCGGTGATTTTGTTGGCTGGCAGGCGATGCTCCATGAAAGTGGTGCCAAGCGACCTCGGGGAGGCAGTGGAATGCTCACGCAGGCTATGATCAAAATGATTATTGCACATGGCGGGGAGGTTAGAGCTGACAGTCCGGTTGCTTCCATTCTGATAAAAAATGGGAAGGCCTATGGGGTTCGTACGGTGGCAGGTGAGGAGATACTGGCCGACATCGTTGTGTCTAATGCTCACGTTCAAACTACCATGCTGAAGATGGTCGGTCCGGAACATCTGGACGCCTCATTGTTGCACAGAGTCAAAAATATTAACGTTGGTAACGGTTTTGGCATGGTTATCCGCTGCGCGGTTCGGGAACTGCCCGAGTATACTGCTTGTCCCGAAGATGATGATATTCACCGTGGGTTACAGTTGCTGTGCCCGTCCAGGGACTACATGAACCGCGCTATTGGCGATTACCAGCAAGGTATGCCACCCAAAGAGCCTGCCGTTGTTGCAATGACCTTCTCGAAAATTGATCCGACACTGGCACCGGATGGTGGTAATACCCTTTTTCTATGGGCACAATGGCATCCATATAACCTTGCCAACGGTCTGCAATGGGATGACATTCGCGAACAGGAAGCCATGAAAATATATAACGTCATGGAGCGCTATGCACCCAATATGAAAGGTAAACTCATAGATTGGTACATTCAGTCGCCCCTGGATATTGAGCGTAAGCATGGGTTGATTAATGGCAATGTGATGCATGTTGAAATGACCTTCGATCAGATGTTCATGTTCCGCCCAACGCCTGAACTCAGCCAGTACAAAACCCCGATTGCGAATCTATATCTCTCCAGTGCATCCTGTCATCCCGGTGGTGGTGTCTTTGCTGCTGCCGGTTATAATGCCGCCGGTGTGATATTGAAGGAACATTCCAAGAAACAATGGTTCTGAAGCCGGTAATACGCTATTTTCCGATGGTATTTAATCAAATTTGAACGCTTTATTTTCTGAATGAACAGAAAAAGTTTTTTAAAACGAATTACGCTGGGATCTGGTCTGATTTTCGCTCCTTTTGTAAAGACCGAATCAAAGACCAGAACAACACCTGCCTTGCTGCGTCCGCCCCGCGTACGACAGGGCGATGTGGCGGCCATTGTGTCTCCAGCGGGCAATCTGAGTACGAATGGGGAAGTCGAGAATGCCGTGAATGCAGTTCGGGCACTGGGGCTGCAACCACGCCTGGGAGCCAATGTAGGCAGCAGGTGGGGATATCTTGGGGGAAGGGATACGGAGCGTGTGAATGATCTGCACGACGCGTTTGCTGATCCCGAAGTTAAAGTGATATTTCCTCTTCGCGGCGGTTACGGTACCAGTCGGTTGCTTCCGATGCTGGATTTTGAGCTGATTACCCGTAATCCCAAGGCTTTTGTCGGCTTTTCAGATAATACATCGCTGGTTCTCAGCCTGAACGCCTATGCAGGTCTGGTGACGTTTTATGGTCCGAATGCACATTTCGACTGGACCAATTACACCCGTCAGAATCTGACGAGGGTGATTATGAACCAACAGCCGGTTGGTCTGATGGAAAATCCGGTATCCGGTAACGGCCGACCACTGCTTGCCCATACCACCATAGTACCGGGCAGAGCAGCCGGACCACTGATTGGTGGTAACCTGTCACTCATTGTTCAGACCCTGGGTACCCCCTGGGAGATTGATACCCGTGGTAAAATCCTGTTCTTTGAGGATGTAAACGAGTCGCCTTACCGCATAGACCGCATGCTTACCCATCTTTGGCTGGCAAGAAAGCTTCAGGTAGCAGCAGGATTTGCCATAGGGCATATTACCGTTCGGCGCGACCGAAACGATGATCTGGACCTGGCTTCGGTTATCCGTGATCGGTTTGAACCGTTAGGCAAGCCTTGTTACATGGGCGTACCAACAGGTCATGTTCCGAATATTCTCACCCTTCCGCTGGGAGTCAACGTTGAAATCGATGCGCATCGTGGTTTACTACGAACAACAGAGGGTGCTGTAGCCTGATAACCGTAACCGTAGAATGACAACTTCTGGCGTCCGTGGCTTACAAATAGGGGGACTTCGCTTAACAATAGACCCGCTGCTTCCGGTTGTAATCATACTTATAGGATGGTTACTTAGTGAACGGTATTTCCCCCCATATACCATTGGTTATCTGCCGGAAGTGAATTATTTCCTGGGCGGAGCAGCTTCAGTACTGCTGACATTTTCCATCCTGTTTCATGAGCTTGGTCATGCAACAGCTGCCCGAATTTCCAAACTGGGCATTGACCGCATTCATTTACTGCTTTTTGGTGGCATGGCAGAACTAAAACATCGTCCTGTAACGGCCTACCAGGAATTGAGCATTGCGGTAAGCGGACCCCTGGCGTCTTTTCTTCTGGCCGGGCTGGTATGGTCCGCAAAAAGTTGGATAGACCCGGAAAATACCTTACTGATTATCCTTTTTCAGTTTGTGGTCCATATTAATGTACTGCTTGCGGGTTTTAATCTGATCCCCATCTTTCCGCTGGACGGAGGGCGGGCTGCACGCGCTTTTGTGTGGTTGCTCCTGGGAAAATTTCACACTGCATCGGTGGTAACCCTGTATCTGAGTTACACCCTTATTGTGTTGATAATGCTGGCTGGCATCGCTGATCTGACCCTCTATTCTACGCCATACGGGTTGCTTATTCTCCTGCTGGCTGCTTATTTGTTTTACACCGTTTCAGGGGGGAAAAAAGAGCTGACACACAAGCCTGAGTTTGTAGATTTGTTGTATCGCCTGGACTCACCGTACAGTCTGCAGGAAACGGTACGACAAATTCAGGAATCGGATTCCAGATATTTACCCCGTACTGTGCTTCCCGTACTTACAGACAACTATTTACAGGGAGTTGTTCATGGGCAACATGTTCAAAACCTGCACCAAAAATTCACGGCAGCAGACATCGACAGGAGCTTCGAAAGTCTGCAAAAGGAGGTTAGTCGAGGTACCTACATTGATCTTAGCAAGCGTGAAAGCTACAGCAATGATGTTGTCTTCCACAGTGATTATGTACCTGTAGTTCAGAATGGCTATTTTCTTGGATTGTGCGATGCCTACGAGTTGCGCTTTTGGCTCAACCAGAACGAACTTTACGATCCTGCAAAACCCTATGACCCTGCTGACGTTATACCTGACGCTTATTGTGATTAACTCATGAACGATACGATTTCAACCAGCTATGACGAAGGCTGGTACTCCGTGGCCGAAATCCATACCCAACACCTGCTTGATAACCTCAGCTATCTGAGGCGTTGTGTTGAACCGGGAATTTTACAGATGGCGGTCATCAAGGCCGATGCATACGGTCACGGAGCCGTTGCTACAGCCCGGGTGATTGCCGATGCTGTGGACTGGATTGGCGTATACCAGGTGCGTGAGGGCGCTGAACTTCGTGAATCCGGCATCGATACACCTATTCTGGTTTTTGGAACACCGACCCCTGAAACGGCAAGGTTTTATCTGGAGTACCAGCTTACCGCAACGGTGAGCTGCCTGGAGCATTTTGATATCCTATATCCTGGAACATCCTACCATATTAAATTTGATACCGGAATGGGTCGGGTAGGTTTTCTCCCGCATATGGTAGATCGTGTGGAAAAGGAAATCCATGCACAACCACACCTTCGATATACCGGGTTGATGACGCATTTTGCCGACTCTGAAGTGGTTGGCTCGGCGATATTCGCAGCTCAGCAAGAGGCGTTCGCGGATGTTGCTGATAAGTTGGGTGAACACGTTACAGTACATGCAGCCAATTCAGGTGCAACGATTCACCAGGCCGGAGTTCACTTCGACATGATCCGAAACGGTACGGCTTTGTATGGTTTTGATCCCAACGGGAAAGTGAATCCGTTGTTAAAGCCGGCATTGACCTGGCATTCAAAAGTTTCACAAATCCGGCGTTTACCCAAAGGCAGCGGAGTCAGTTATTCCCATACGTGGCATATGCCGGATGATGGAAATCTTGCCGTCATCCCTGTGGGGTATGCAGACGGGCTGAATCGCAATTTGAGTAACAAAATGATGGTTCGCATCGGTGATAAATATTACCCTCAGGTTGGTAATATCACCATGGATCAGATTATGGTTTACCTGGGTAATGATGAAGTTGAGTCCGGCAGTGATGTCATCTTGCTTGGAGGTACCGACAAAACCAGCGCCTATGTGCTTGCAGACTTGCTGGGAACCATTACCTATGAGATAACATGTATGATCGGGAACCGGGTCCGGCGCATCTATACCTGAGCCTGCTTGTACCTACTCGATTATTCTGTCGATGAGAATATCATAGTAGAGTGTATCATTCTGAAAAGGACTGTTAGGGTCTGAACCATAACCCAGGGCGGGTGGAATGACCAGGGTTATCGTGCCACCTTCCTTTTTGCCAATCAAACCCTCACGGAAGCCCCTGATTGTGGTTGGCAGATTCATTGAGTTTGGGAAGGTGTTCCCGTTTGCATAAGTGCTCTCAACAATATTACCGTCGCTTAGCCGGAAGGTGTAAAACAAATCCACTCTGTCGCGTTCGGTTATGCCGAAGAGACCATCGCCTTCATCATGCGTGAAAATTCTCAGACCATTTGTGCGAACCTCCAGATCGGCGGTCAGCGTGTCATAGGGCTCGGGTACCATTGAAAAGTCATCCTCAAAAGAAAACGGGTCGGTGTCATCACACGAAGTAGTAAGCCCCGCAATAAGGAGCAGGGGAATGGCGATTAACAGGAGGTTGAGCGTTGATGGTTGCGTTCTCATGAATTGGTTTGTGGTTTTGTAATGAAGAATGTGGGTGCTGAACGCCTGAAATCAGGCGATAGTATCGGGTTTTCCGGATTCGCCCCAAATTTTCTTTTCGCGCTGTTTATTGGTTACATGACTGATCCAGATTGCGAATTCATATAAAATTGCCAGAGGAATTGCCATCAGAATCTGAGAAACCGGATCAGGCGGGGTCAAAAATGCAGCCAGTACGAGGTTAATCACAAGAGCGATTTTCCGGTTACGGCGTAAAAAATCGGGTGTGAGCAAACCGATTCGAGATAACCCGTAACTGACAACGGGAAGTTGAAAAATCAGACCGGATGCCATGGTCCACATCGTTAACGATGAGAAGTATGCGCTTATATCAAAGTCATTTCTGACGGCTTCTGACAGCTGGAAGGTCGCAAAAAACTGAAGTGCAAATGGCGTGAGAATCATGTAGCCGAACAGCAGACCCACTGTGAACATGAAGGTTATGGATACGACCACCATTGAACTTCCCCGTTTTTCCTTGCGTTCCAACGCCGGTTCAATAAAAGCCCACAATTGGTAGAAAAAAACGGGTGATCCTACGATAAGTCCCACAACAAAAAGAGTACCCCAGTAGCTGAAAAATTGCCCCGGAAGGGTCCGGTTTTGCAGTACGAGGTCAACTGCATTGAGTCCGAGCAGATCATAAATGAAAAAATCGGCCTTGGATGGACCCAAAAGTACAGTGTCAATAAAGAACTCTGAAAATGCAAATGCAACAACAATACCGGCCATAACACCGGCCATTCCTTTCAGAATGCGCCACCGGAGTTCTTCCAGGTGGTCAAGAAACGACATTTCTACCACAATTTTGGGAGGGATGGCCTTGGGAGGCGTTCCGTCAATGACGTTTCGTTTGGAGGCGGTTTCGCTCATATGGTGCCTGTACTAGGCCGTAGTGACAAAATCATACAGGGGGTACTGCCTGCAAATGTCGTGTACTTCCTGCTTCACACCGGAAATAACCTCATTGCTTTCAGGATTGCAGATAATCCGGTCGATGAGTCGTGCAATCCGGGTGAAATCGATTTCATTTAAACCACGGGTTGTCATGGCGGGGGCGCCAATACGGATACCGGTGGTCACAAAGGGCGATTCCGTATCAAAGGGAACCATGTTTTTATTGACGGTGATTTCAGCTCTGCCCAACGCTTCTTCAGCCTGTTTCCCGGTTACACCCTTGCTTCGCAAGTCTATCAGAATCAGGTGGTTGTCGGTTCCGCCGCTTATAAGGTTATACCCAAGTTCCGTGAATTGTTCGCCCATTGCCCTGGCATTGTTCAGCACTTGCTGCTGATACGATTTAAATTCGGGTTTCAGGGCTTCCTGATAGGCAACAGCTTTACCCGCAATGATATGCATAAGCGGACCACCTTGCGTTCCGGGGAAGACGGCGGAGTCAAAGAGTTCCGACCATTTCTTCACACGACCGGACTTGGCTGCTGTTATTCCCAGCGTATTTTCACGGTCGTTTCCAACCAAAATCATCCCGCCTCGCGGCCCCCGCAGTGTTTTGTGCGTAGTCGTGGTTACTACATGGCAGTGTGGAAGCGGATCGTTCAGCAGACCTGCTGCAATGATGCCAGCCGTATGGGCCATATCCATCCACAGAAGAGCTCCGACTTCATCGGCAATTTCGCGGAAGGTTTTGTAGTCGAAATCCCGTGTGTAGGCAGAAGCACCGATGGAAATCAATTTCGGCTGGTGTTTGCGTGCAGCATCCCGAATGGCATCCATGTCAATGCGGCCTGTCTGCTTGTCGACTCCGTAAAACACGGCATTATAGTGTATTCCGGAAAAGTTAACCGGTGAGCCATGGGTCAGGTGTCCACCATGGCTCAAGTCAAGCCCCAGGATGGTATCGCCGGGCTTTAACAAAGCAAGGTATACGGCTGCATTGGCACTGGCACCCGAGTGGGGTTGCACATTGACCCAATCGGCATTGTAGAGCTTTTTGGCGCGTTCCCGCGCAAGGTCTTCAATCTGATCCACAAATTCACAACCCCCGTAATACCGCTTGCCCGGAAGTCCCTCTGCATATTTGTTGGTCAGAGTAGACCCACAGGCCTCCATCACCGCACGTGAAGTGAAATTTTCTGAAGCTATAAGCTCCAGACCCAGATTTTGACGTTCGGTTTCCTGCTCAATGAGTGAAAAAATTGAGGGGTCTTGCGTTTGAAGTGATTTCATTTGGTGAAGTTAAATGACAAGCTTATTGGGTAGCAGTATTGCTGTGTATTTTCTGGACTCTTCGTTCATGCCTCCCACCCTCAAAGGGGGTTGACAGCCATGCCTGAATAATCTCATCAATCTGTTTATCGTTCAGGAACCGACCAGGAAGGCAAAGGATATTGGCATTGTTATGCTGAGCGGCCAATGCCGCAATTTCAGGATCCCAGGCCAGAGCAGCACGCACCTGGGGGACTTTATTGGCCGTAATACACATTCCCTGACCACTTCCGCAAATAAGTATACCTTTCTCGAAAGTACCGTCGGCTACAGAGGTAGTCACCAGAACAGCATAATCCGGATAATCTACGGAGTCTTCACTATGAACACCCAGGTCTTTGACCTCATACCCGAGTTTTTTGAGTACACGTATGGCTTTTTCTTTAGCCTGAAAACCGGCATGATCACTGGCAATGGGAATAATCATAAATACTGATTGCTGAATTGGATGTAAGTGTTAAATATCCTGATTATTCGGTTTAAAATAAACTTTAATAGCGCATTTGCGTCAGTTGATTAACGGTGCGGATGTCAAGGTATACATCAGAATATTTGCCCCCATTCGAAGTGCCTGCTCGCGAACCGACTGGGGCAGGTTGTGTACGTCCTGGTCTGCCCATCCATCGGCCAGATTGCTTTCATAGGTGTAAAACACTACGAGCCGACCATTTCTGAAGAGACCCAGGCCTTGCGGCGGCTTGCCATCGTGTTCATGTACCTTGGGTAGTCCCTGATCAAATTTATAGGCCTGATGGTAAATCGGATGTGTGAACGGCAGGTTTACCAGTTCTGCGTCCGGGAAAAGATCCTGTAGTAGTGGTCGAATGAAAGGGTCGAGTCCGTAGTCATCATCAATGTAAAGGAACCCACCGCTGTCAAGATACTTTCGCAAATTGGACTGCTCTGCCCGGTTGAGGGTTATATTTCCATGCCCGGTTAAAAACAAAAAGGGATAATTGAAAATATCACGACTCCCCAGAGCCACATCGTCGTAGGTTTGGGAAATTCCGGCCGGAAGATTGGCATTCACATAGCGTATCAGATTGGTCAGGGAAGAGGCATCATTATACCAGTCACCGCCGCCGCGGTACTCTGCGCGTGCTATACGCACGGCGTCATCAGCTGAAGTTTGAGCGATGGCGATGCTGCCTGAAAACCATAAAAGGATCAACGAAATGATAGCTTGAAATTTGACTGAATTCATTAATTTGCCTGTAGTGGTTCAAAATCTGATACCCTGATAAACGAATATTCACTGCGATTCGTGCCTCCATAAAATAAGCCAATCGCTACTGAAAACGCATAGTTTCTATGTACATCACAAATAAATGAAAACAATGACAAAACGCTTCATACTACTTGGTATCCTGCAGGTCATCTTTATACCCATTCTGTTTGCTCAGTCAATACAAATCGACCGATTAGAGCCTGAAAACTGGTGGGCCGGGTTTAAAAATCCCAATCTCCAGCTACTTGTTTACGGTCCGGATATTTCCGATGCCCGTGTAACAATTGATCACCCTGGTGTTCGCCTACTTAATTCCGTTGTTGCTGAAAATCCGAATTATCTGTTCTTGAATCTGGTGCTTTCAGAAGATGTTGAACCAGGAAATGTGCCCATTGTATTCCGTAAGGGCGATGAGGAGCTCACCCACAGCTATCCTCTCTACGCGCGATCAGCTATCCCGAATCGTGCACAGGGATTTGATGCCAGCGATGTGATTTATCTGCTTATGCCCGATCGCTTTGCCAACGGGGATCCATCCAATGATAACATACCCGGAATGCTGGAACAGACCGACCGTAATGAAGAATTTGGTCGCCATGGTGGGGACCTTAAGGGTGTTCGTGATAACCTTGCCTATATGCAGGATCTGGGTATGACGGCAGTATGGCTCAATCCTATATTTGAAAATGATATGGCGCCTAACTACGCCATAGGTGCTGGATTTTATCACGGTTACGCCGCTACAGACATGTACCGCGTCGACCGGCGGTTTGGGTCTAACCAGGAGTTCGTAGATCTGGTCAGCGAAGCCCAGCGCATGGGGATGAAAGTGATTATGGATATGATTCATAATCATGTAGGCACGGAGCATTGGTTTATCAAGGATATGCCGTTTTCTGACTGGGTACACGATCAATCCGAATATGGAAATACCAACTACCGAACCAGTGCCATTATGGACCCCTATGCAAGTGACAGGGATTTAAATTCCATGGTGAAAGGATGGTTTGTAGATGAGATGCCTGATCTCGATCAGCGAAATGAGTTTTTGGCTACCTATCTTATTCAAAATACACTGTGGTGGATAGAATATTCCGGTATAGACGGAATTCGTATGGATACGCATCCATACCCCTACAAAGAATATATGGCTGAGTGGACTCGCCGTGTGCTGGAAGAGTTTCCCGATTTTAATATTGTTGGCGAGGCCTGGATGCCGAATGTCGCAACTACAGCCTACTGGCAATATGACTTTATAGGCGGCCAGGGATATAACTCGTTCCTTCCCTCTGTTACCGATTTCCCGCTTTTTTATGCAATGACACAGGCTTTCAATGAAGATTTTGGCTGGGATACCGGAATTATGCGGTTGTATTACATCCTTTCACAGGATTTCCTTTACACGGACCCTATGTTAAATGTGATTTTCTTTGACAACCACGACCTCACCCGATACTTCACATCGGTGGGAGAGGATGTATCAAAATTCCAGATGGGCCTGGCATTTTTGCTTACAACCAGGGGTATTCCTCAAATTTATTATGGCACTGAAATTTTGATGGCCGGTGGTTCCAACGACCCGGATAAACGGCGTGATTTTCCGGGCGGTTGGCAGGAAGACCCAATTAATGCGTTTACCCGGGAAGGTCGCGTAGAACTCGGTACCGCGTTGGATTTACCGGTTCAGCAGAATTTTGAGTATCTGAGGCGCCTGGTACGATGGAGGAATGAAACCCCGGTGATTCACCACGGTGAGCTCACTCACTTTGTTCCGGAAAATAATGTATATGTGTATTTCAGGCATGACGAGGAAAATACAGTCATGGTAATGATAAACGCAAACCGTGAAGCACAGACCCTGGATATGACCCGATTTGAAGAGCGATTGCACGGATTTACCAGTGCCCGCGAAATCACCAGTGAACGCGACTTCCCCCGGATTGATCAAATTACCGTACCGGGCAGAAAAGCCATGATTTTTGAACTGATACGATGACGATCATTTAAACTGATTTCTTTAATACAACAGGCCCGTTTTGCTTCACTGCAGAACGGGCTTTTCTATGTCGACAGTAACGGAGACCTTGCTGTAACTTCCAAACAAACCAATTCCTCCTTCTACATTGCTGATAATGTTCTCAATTTCACCGGGAGACTGGGTACCGCCACCTAGCTGGGTTCCCGCAGAACGAAGAAAATCGTACACATTATCGTCAATGGCCGCTGCAGTGATACGTGTGGAACCGTAAAATGCAATCCCTATCCAGGGATAAACCAATTCAACCACATCACTTCCCGGCTGCCTGGAATTGCTTTCATTGATAATACCCGACGAAACGATAAAAAGTTCGCTGCGATCCACATCGTCAAAATTGGCGTAAAACGGGGTGAGTTCTGCGTTGAGCGTATCCAATATCTGTGCGGAAAAAACATAGTAAGACTGCCTGGATGGATTCACCGAACGGGTCAGGTTCAGCTCAAACTGTTCCGGCCCCTGATAGGGAAGCCGGTCGGCGTTCAGGGATATAACGCTGAAGGTGTCCGGAACTACTGTCTTTGCCGTAATGCGGTCACCCCGGGCCGTACTGATATCAAGATCGTATCGGGTGTTGGGTTGAACAATCCGAATAGTGTTTACCGGTTCGTAAAAGCCCGAATCTTTATGTCGATACATTTGCGACCATACAGTGTCACCGGTAACCGGGTCAACTTCACTGACTGAAATCATAGCATCAGCCACACCGCGTTCATTAATATCAAATACGGTGCTTATTTCGCCAGTGCGCGTCAGTCGGATCTCAGGAAGAGGTTCCATGGCGGTTAACCATCCGTCTACCACATACTGTTCCGTATAGTCATCCTGCGGATATAAATCGCAACCAGCTATGAAAGCTACTCCAATCAGTAGCAATAGTGTTTTTTTCATAAATATAGGGTATAAGAAACGGTGGGAAGAATTGGCAGCAGCGGTACTTCAGACTGTACAGCCGGATTTTCTTCCAGATCAAATTGATAAAACCAGATATTGCGACGAGAGTAGATATTGATGATTTGTAGTTGCAACGCTGATTTACCCAAACCAAAGAATGTACCCTCTCTGGTGAAACTGATGTCCGCTCTGTGGTAGGCAGGCAGTCTGGATGCATTCACCTTTCCTACCAATACAGGTTGCTCGGGTGTGGTTGAAAATGGATTTTCTACCTCTGCTCTGCCCAGTACGCGGGTATAGGCCTGCCCGGTAGCATAGCTGAAAACCAGCGTTGACTTCCAGCGTGGGCTCAGTCGATAATTTACAACAAGGTTTATATCATGCGTTCGGTCATACTTGGGTGGGTAGAATCGGTTGGCATTAAATCCGTCAAATTGTCTCCTTGTGAGACTCCAGTTATATCCGATAAAACCATTAAGCCGACCTGTAGTTTTTTCCAATAGCAGCTCAAATCCATAGGCGTAACCACGACCAAAACGAAATAAGGCAGCATATTCGGTGCCGGTTGCATCTGCTGCACGCGGGTCGAGTTCAAACAAATCCTGCATGGTTCTGTAATAAACCTCGGCTTCAATATTATAGCCCTGGGCAGGATACACCTTGGCACCGGCAACGAACTGGTCTCCCCAAGCTGGTGGAACATCCCGGTCAGTGGTCAGCCATACATCAAAACCGGAGAATGCTTCATTGGTAATCAGCGTAAGAAACTGGTAATAGCGGCCGTACGCCAGTTGGAGTCGTAGTGAAGGATCGGGAGTATATTCGAGTTGAAAACGAGGTTCGGCCCTGAGGAAGTCCCCCTTCGAAAAGTAGTTCGTACGCAGACCGTAGGTTGCAGAAATTGTGCGTGCCGGCTTATACGTGTGCTGAATAAACGTGGTGATGTAGCGTGTTTCAAGTAACGATTGCAACGAAGGCCGACCGTCAAAGGTGTCGTTCAGTTCAAGACGCATATTTCCCAACCAGAAGCCGGCTTTCACAGCGTGTGTACTGTTTAGTATCCATTCGGCATCCGATTTCAGGCTGTAGTCCCAGATGTAGTTATCCCGTGTAAATTCTGTTCCGCCAAAACTGAAGCGAGGCGTATTGAAATACTGCGAGGCGGTGGCAGTCAGGGAAGTAAAAAGACGATCACTTCGTATACTGGTCCACGTTGAGCTAAGGGTTCTGTTGCCGTACACCAGGTTGAATTCAAGATCATCGCCGAATGGGAAGTCTACGTTATCCTGCCCGCCGTAGAAGGCCAGGCTGATTTTATTATCTGCGTTGAGGTCTGCATTAATTTTACCGTTGATATCATAAAAGTAAAACCCATCCGGTACGGTATCTACGCGACCGCGAAGTGCGGCCAGCAGCGGCTCAATGGTTGACCTTCTGATTGCCAGCATGTACGAGCCCCGCTGATAGGGTCCTTCTATCATGGCCCTCGAAGACAACATACCCAGACTGACCACCCCGTTGATTTCATTGCGGTTACCATCCTTATTGTAAATATTCAATACCGATCCCAGCCTGCCTCCGAACTCAGCCGGATAGCCGCCCTTGAACAGTTGCACATCCTTGATGGCGTCAGGGTTGAATGTTGAGAAAAAGCCGAAGAAGTGGGAGGGGTTATACACCGTGGTTCTGTCCAGCAGAATGAGTGTCTGGTCCGGACCACCACCTCGTATGTACAGACCCGAGGAAAAGTCCGAGGCAGCTTTCACCCCCGGCAACAACTGGACGGAGCGAAATACATCAGCCTGCAGAACCGCAGGTATGTCTTTTATCAGCTGGGTCGAAATACGTGCCGTACCTATGTTTCGGGCCTCCTCACGTTCCTGGTCTGCTTGAACTACAACCTCTTCAAGCATAAAATCTGCCGGAGTCAAACTCACATCCAGCCGCAGACGTTCGCCCTCAACTAACGTAATATCACGTTCAATGGGCTGGTAACCAACATAGGTGAACTGAAATGTATAATTCCCGGCTCTTAAATCACTGAAGGTGTAGAATCCCGAGGCGTTTGTTACAGTACCTGTAGTGGTTCCCTTAATGACTACCGAGGCATTTATTAGAGTCTCACCGGTCCGACTGTCTGTGATAATACCGCTGACCGAAGCTCTCACAGGCTGATCGGAAGCGATTGTTTCATTAATGAGGCTGAAGAGAACGAGGATTAGCGCAACTGCTAGTTTCATTGGAGGCGCGGGGTAGATGATAATTTGTAAAAGTAACGCCATAAAGCAGAACCATTGTTGTCAACCTTACGTTTCATGTTTGAGCATGTTGCCGAATATCCGAGAAAAATCGATAGATTAACTTTATTCTCAGGACATCGTAGAGCCGACATGCCGGTGGTAGTTTCCTGTATACCGTAGATGTGAACCTGACTGAATTTACAAGTGCCGATTATGAAAACATTCAAACCTACAAAAGCCCGCTTTTTCTCCATGGCTGGAATCATGCTAATGCTTTCATTTGCCATGGGGATGAACGCAGATGATGTTGATGAGTATATACCGGAGCCAGGGGCTATCTATCTGATTCATGTTGAAGGTCTGATCGATAACGGTCTTCACAAGTATATACAGCGCGGATTGTCCCAGGCTGAGTCCAATCAGGCCTCAGGTATCATCCTATATATCGACACCTTTGGTGGATTGGTAGACGCTGCTGATAATATCCGCAAAGATCTTCTTGATAACGATCAGCTAATTATTTCCTTCATTGATAAAAATGCTGCCTCCGCGGGTGCCCTGATAGCGTTGGCTACAGACTCCATCTATATGGCTCCGGGGTCATCTATCGGTGCCGCTACCGTTGTGGATGGTTCCGGCACCTATGCCTCAGAGAAGATGCAAAGTTACATGCGCGGAATTATGCGGGCGACTGCCGAAGCTACAGGTCGTGATCCGGAAGTCGCTGAGGCGATGGTTGATGAACGTGTTGTAATTGAAGGTCTGGTTGAAGACGGGCAATTGTTGACTCTCAGTACTACCGAGGCTCTTGGAATCGGTTTGGCTGATGGTTCATTTCGTGATGTTGATGAATTGCTGGAATACATGGAATGGCAGGAGAAAGAACTTGTTGATTTTCAGGAATTCTGGGCGGAATCGGTGCTGCGATTCCTGGCCAACCCTGTGATTACAAGTATCTTGATGCTTATGATGCTGGGTGGGCTGTATTTTGAATTACAATCACCGGGCGTTGGTTTTCCGGGCGCTATCTCAGGTGTTGGTGCATTGTTATTTTTTGCACCTATGTATATCATGGGTCTGGCAGAAAGTTGGGAAATCTTATTATTCCTGCTGGGGGTCGGGTTAATCTTAACCGAAGTTTTTGTAATTCCCGGGTTTGGAGTACCGGGTATTCTCGGCATAACGCTGGTAATATTTAGTATGGGCGCATCATTAATCGGCAACGTCGGTTTGAAGTTCCCCGAAATGCATCAGATTACACAAGCGATATGGACTATGGCCATCACACTCATACTGGGTGTGGGCATGATTGCATCAATGATTAGGTATTTACCGGAGAACAGGATGTTTAACAAATTAGTTTTAGCTGATCAGACTGACCGAAATCATGGGTACACATCCTCTGATTCAAAAGATGATCTCATGGGCCTGGAAGGTGTTGCACTTACTTCGCTCCGTCCTGCAGGAACAGTTCTTATACAGGAACGTCGTGTTGACGTAGTTTCTGTGGGCGAATTTATTGAAAAGGGTGCCCAGGTTAAAGTTGTCGATACGTCAGGGTCCCGCGTTATGGTATCGCGCGTTGGTTAAGGTATACACTTTTCCGTTCCACTTCATTCTATCCAGAAACAATGCGGTACGATGTACGGCATGCAAACAATTAACGTAAATCATCACAAACCACTATGGAAGCATACTTTGGTGTAGGGATTATCGTAGCGATTATCCTTGCCATTTTTATTTTCTTTTACTTTGTTCCGATCGGGTTATGGATAACGGCCTACTTCTCGGGAGTCAAAATATCGATTCTCCGTGATCTGGTCGGTATGCGACTTCGAAAGGTAGCTCCGGGACCTATAGTCAAGGCTGCTATCACGGCCAGCAAAGCCGGTTTAGACATTGACATCGGCAAACTTGAAGCCCACTATCTTGCGGGGGGTAATGTTCACAAGGTAGTGATGGCACTCATTTCCGCTGACAAGGCAAATCTCGGACTTACCTTTGAACGTGCCGCTGCCATTGACCTGGCAGGTCGTGACGTATTCGAGGCAGTTCAGATCTCCGTTAACCCAAAAGTTATTGAGACTCCGCCGATTACGGCCCTGGCAAAAGACGGAATTCAGGTGCGGGCTGTGGCGCGCGTAACGGTTAGGGCCAATCTCGAACGGCTTGTTGGTGGTGCAACCGAAGAAACCATTTTGGCCAGGGTAGGTGAAGGCATTGTTACTACAGTGGGTTCTTCTACAGACCACAAGGCTGTGCTTGAAAATCCGGATAATATTTCAAAAGTGGTACTGAGCAAAGGCCTTGACAGTGGTACGGCCTTTGAAATTCTTTCCATTGATATTGCTGATGTAGATGTAGGAGATAATATCGGGGCTAAACTTCAGACGGATCAGGCTGAAGCCGACCTTAAAGTTGCCCGTGCCAAAGCGGAAGAACGCCGCGCTATGGCTGTTGCTGAAGAGCAGGAAAACAAAGCCAAGACGCAGCAAATGCGTGCTTTGGTTACTGAGGCAGAAGCTGAGGTACCCAAGGCTATTGCTGAGGCGTTCCGTACTGGTAAACTTGGTGTACTGGACTATTACAACATGAAAAATGTAATAGCTGACACGGATATGCGTGAGTCGATTGCATCCTCAGGCAGCGATGCCAGGTCAAAGAGCGATGCCGATGCTGAAACAGATACGCGTAAGAAGAAGTAAACCTGTCATACAAAAAAAGGCCTTCAGCAAATCGATGTTGAAGGCCTTTTTTGTTTAATTAAGACTCTAAGCGACGAAAATATCGCTCAGGATACTTCCGTCTCAGTAATATTCAAGGATATTCCATTTCGTTGAAGGAATTCGATGTACTCGTCTTTATTGACAATCAACTCCGGTACATAAACTCCACCGGGTACATCAGGAATCCTGCTGCCAATGGCCATAGCAATTTGAACGGCAGAAAGCGCTGTACAGGTCATCATCGCTGAAATACCCATATCTTCGTTGTAGTCAAGGTTCAGCTCATAGGTTAATTTAATTTTTTTCCCGTTTCGGGTACCCGTGGCCTCAACATTGGCAATGACCAGATCTTCAATACTCTGTGGCAGATTCTTCCTGAGCTGACGCACCAGTAGGTCTTTGTATGTTACTGATGCCTGAATGTCAATAATCTGCTCAGAATCAAATCCTAAGTCGAACATAGCTTTCATGATATTTCGATGGCCCGAGTACCGTAATGACTTGAAGCTAAAGTCATGGACTTTTCCATTAAGGTGTTCTGCTAACACCAGGGCTGCACCACTGGTATAGAATGCTTCCAGCTCCCCAAGTTCAGGTCTGGAAGTCATCGAAAGGGTTGTATAGCCATCCAGGGCATTACGACGCAGTAGTGAGCCATTTTCTATGATGGTTACCTCATTCAGGTACTCATTCACCAGACCCATTGGAGAGAAACTGAGATGAAAATTCAGTGGTGGTACCGGGTTTTTGGGGAGCGCAGCAGCCTGTAGATGAAGGGAGTCAACGCTTTCCATAGACTCAAATGCGTGCAGACCGAGGATGTTGACCATTCCGGGAGCAAATCCTGCACCCGGAACAATGAAAATGTTCCGTTCCCGGGCTTTTTCATCCAGTTGGTACTGTTCTTTGAGGGTTTTATCATCACCACCCAGATCAATGTAATGTATACCCGCTTTCAGGGCCAGCTGCGCCATTTTGTAATTCTGATAGTACGGAAGTGCAGAAATAACGCAGTTATATCCTTTGATCAGACTGAGGATGGACAGCTCTTTTTCCAGCCCGACACGGTGAACGCGGAGTTTCGGACTTTCAGCGCGATCTTCGAGTTCATCCAGTAAATTTCCGTTCCGGTCTATCACCGATACGGATTTCACGGCTTGCTCCTTTATAAGTACATTGGCGATGGCGGTACCGGCGGCACCGGCACCTATAACTGCAATTTTCATCCCTGTGTGCATTTTTTTACTAATAAACTACTCCTGAACAATCACTGTAAAAATACAAAGAAATCAACATAGATGCGGTTTGGTTGGAAAATAAATGGACGCCTTCAAACGTATAGGGTGTAATTAATGCGTATATTACGGCATGTTCTTTGACGTATTGGGGGTGTACCTGGTTTCGACGGATAGTGTTGGGTCGCAGGTTGCACGTCAAGTTTTTCTCGGATGTATCTTGTAAAAACAACCGGGGTTAATCGTAAATGCAAACAATTACGAATACCGCATGGCCGCCTAACAGCCCGTGCCGTTCTGTCTCATACCTGCCTGCTGGTGTGTTTCAGGGCGTTATACTTAGCAGGCTAGTGTTGTACAATGATTGTACCTGCAACATGAATCCTTACAATCCAGCGATACGACGCGGGCCTGACCGCCAACCGTATCGTTAAATTTATAGTCAGGCTAAACGTGTAGATACTTGTTGGTTCTCCTGTTCGGACGCGGGTTCGACTCCCGCCACCTCCACAATACAAAAAGGCATCGCAGCTTTGGTCTGCGGTGCCTTTTTTTGTTACGGGCCACAAAGGAAGTCGTATTCTGCGGCTCGGTAACCTGCCCCCTGTGATTCGGGTATTCTTTCACGGAAGCGATTCAGCTCATTTAAGTGGGGGGCATATGCCTGTTTTGCTCATAATAGGGTTATGGTCAAACATGCCTCGGCATAGTGATTGAGTCGCAACCAGACACCGGCCGCATCCGGAACGCAAAAACTGCTATACGGGTTATCCTAAATCGAAATTTTATTGTAAATTCACTCACGTTTATCTCAGCCTGCAAATTTGGCAGAAGGCCTGCAAACCAACGTGTCTAAGCGTTAAAACCGGTTTCAGAGCAACAATACAATGTTTAGGGATCCAATTACAAAAACCGTATGTCCATTGAAATTACATACCCGGATGTTGCCATCAATCTGGTCCGGGCTAAAGACCCCGTCGAAGTAACCATCGTTGAAAACCGAATTGCCACCGAAGCCGGATCACCCAGCTTTATACGCCATATTACCTTTGATGTCTCTGGTACTCCGCTGGAGGGAAACATCACGGCCGGACAGTCCATCGGTATAATACCCGAAGGGACGGATGAAAACGGCAAACCCCACAAGGTTAGATTGTACTCCGTATCGTCACCTAGCAGAGGAGAAGACGGGCAATCAACTCTGGTATCAACCACCGTTAAACGGGTTATTGATGAGCATTGGGACACCAAAGACATCTACACCGGAGTATGCTCGAACTACCTTTGCAGTTTACCTGTCGGTTCGAAAGTCAAAATGACCGGACCTAGCGGCAAGCGCTTTATCCTTCCGGAAGCCGCGAACGATTTCAATTATCTGTTTTTTGCTACAGGGACCGGTATTGCGCCATTCAGAGGGATGACTATGGACCTCATGGAACAGGGAGTTCACAACGAAATTGCCATGATTTTCGGATGTCCTTTCAGAACAGATCTGTTATACCGTGATTATTTTGAAACCCTGAACCAGCAGTCGACCCATTTTCATTACCTGAAATCCATTTCGCGTGAAGCGCCACGCGGCGATGGTTCCAAGCACTATGTTCAGTACCAGCTTATTGACAACCGGGAATTGCTGGAGCCTATGCTGCGTAAGGACAATACCCTGATATATGTGTGCGGCCTGAAGGGCATGGAAACGGGTATTTACCAGATTTTAGCCCAGCAAGGCTATCTGGATTACCTGAAAATTCCCGAAGAACTCCAGGATAAAGATCCGGCCAGCTGGTCCTGGGATGAAATTAAGTCCATCAAGCCGTCTGACCGTATGCACGTTGAAGTGTACTAAAACAATTTGACGGAGCAGGCTGTATCAAGCGTTCAATACTGCGAAGCGTGTTTTAGACGTAGGCTTCAGAAAAGGGTGGAGTTGTCATCACCAGGTGTTTTGCCCTTCCTTGCCTTGCCGATATTTCGCACGCGTGACCGTTCATTATCAGTGCCGGGAATTTTATGAAGCCGGTTTTTGCGCATTCTGGCGTGTCTGGGCAGCTCTATTCCCTTGCCAAAAGTGATCGTGTATTGGTGCGTGAACTCCGCACCCAGAAAAACGGTCATTGAGTTGTAATAAATCCAGATCAGAAATAGTACGAAGGTTCCCGCAGCGCCATACGTACTGGTAAAATTGGCTGTCCCCAGATATTTGGTTATCAGAAATCGACCGATCAGAAACAGAAAAGCCGTCACGGTGGCACCAACCAATGCGTCAGACCAGGCAATTTTTATGTCAGGCAGCATCTTGAAAATAACGGCAAACAGAAAAATTGTAGTAGCTACGAAAATCAGGTAATTGATCCAGCTGATCAGGCTGATGCGCACGGGCAGCAAGTTCTCCAGATTAATACTCACAACTGCAATAACGGCATCCAGTGTCATGGTTGCAATCAGCATAGACGCAAGGATAAGTACTATCAGCAGGGCGTAGAGTCGTGAAATCAGGAACTGACGTATCGTTTGACCCTCGCGGGTTTCAACATTCCAGATGGTATTCAGGGAGCTTTTTAGCTGTGCGATAACCGTTGTGGAGGTAAACAATATGGTCCCGATTCCCACTGCCGTAGCCAAGAGTCCGCTGAAAGGTTGATTTGCATTGGATATGATACTTTCAATCACGCTGGCCGCTTCCGGACCGATAAGTTCATCCAAAAACGATGATAACTGACCTGCCGCTGCAGCCTCGCCGAAAAAAACGGCCGATAGTGCGATGATGATCAAAAGCAGTGGTGCCAGAGAAAAAATAGTATAGAATGCCAGTGCAGCACCATGCAGGGGGATTTCATCGTTGACCCAATTTTTGAAAGTGTTAACCACCACGTCGATGGCTCTATCGATGATACGAATGATACGCAGAGCTTTGAACTCACCGTAACGGGCCATGAGCCAGTCAATAAACCGACCGATAAATCGCTGGATTAAATTGGGCATGGGTATGCTCAGATGTTCTTGCGCACCGTCTGGTTGATTACTGAAACGGCTGCTTTGATGTCGTCCGAATTATTGTAAAAATGCGGCGATATACGCAGTTTACCCGTACGGTGTGAAACGGTAACGCCTTGTTTGCGGAGGTTTTCCACCAACGCGTCTCCGTTCACCGATTCCGGCAAGGTAAACGATACGATACCTGTTCGCTCCACATAGCTGCCCTGGGTGAAACATGCTGCATCAGGGATGTCAATGGTATCCATAATCTGGTCTGTCAGTGCCAGCAGATGCGAGTGAATACGGTCAGTCCCAATCTCCAGAAACGGGTCCAGAGAATGGTGAAGGGCATAGATGCCCGGTACATTCAGCCCCCCGAGTTCGAAGCGGCGTGCTGTAGGATTAAGTCGTTGCTCGTAATCAAACAAGTTCCACGGGGTTTCAACGGACAGCCAGCCAACGTAAGCCGGTCTGATAGCATCCAGCAGCGCCCGGCTCAGATAGACAAATCCAATTCCCATCGGGGCCATCAGCCATTTCAGTCCTCCGGCCACAAAGCCGTCAATATGCATTTCCTGCACATCAACAGGACTGTTACCTGCTGCCTGAATACCATCAACAATAAGCCATTTACCCTGCCTTGTGCACGCCTCGCCCAGTGCTTTTAAATCAATGCGATACCCGCTGAGAAACTGTACCGCTGAAACCGAAACCAGTTTGTCGGTGTCTGTGAGCTGCTCAATGATACTATCGGCAGTTATCATCCCGTTTTCGGATTTCAGGAAACGTACATCGGCACCTTTATTACGAAGATTGGTGTAGGGATAAACATTGGAAGGAAACTCGATATCGTTTAATACAACGGAGTCTCCGGTCTTCCAGGGTAGTCCGCCGGCAATCAGGTTAAGTCCTTCCGACGTGTTCGTTACAAAGGCAATATGATCGGATGACGGGGCATTAATCAGCTGTGCAATCTTCGTGCGGGTTTCCTCGATAATTTCCTGGTCCTTCATGAAGGATTCAATCACTCCATGGTTCCGCTCGTCCAGATGACGATTAATATGTCGGTTTACCTGATTCGAAAGCACGCCAAAAGCAGCATGATTCAGGTAGTAATGCGGCTGACTCAGGTGAGGAAATTCTCTGCGATAGGATTCAAGCAGGGAATCAGGCAGAAGTTTGGGTTTCATAAACGTTCAAATTAGTGGCCCAGATGAATTAATGCATCGCCGGCACTGACCACAGGTAGTCGGTTCAATCCCACAATATACCCGTTCGATGGGGACTTTACCTCAATTTCTGTCTCTCCGAACGGATCGCTGATACTTCCCAGCGGCTGATTACGACTAATTTTGTCTCCGGGTTGGAGTTCCGTGCGGAACAGGCCGGACACCCTGGCCCGAACCCACACGCTTTTTTCCAGTACCCGGTTGGCCAGAATGGCTTGTGGTGCATTGGATTTCATACCCAGCCATTTCATAAGCCGTAGGGTACCATCGATGCCATGCTGAATAGCTTGTTCATCCAGCCGCAAAGACTCGCCGCCCTCGTAAACTATGATGGATTTACCCCTTCTGTGGGCAGCTTTTCGGAAAGAGCGGTCAATAAGTGGCGAATTCAGTGTAAACGGTGCGCTAAATGCTGCAGCCAATTCGCGATTATCCTCATGGGCCAGCACACAACGCGTCTGAGGGTAATTATCCTTGCTTGCACCCCCGGTGTGAAAGTCAACGCCCACGTCAATTATGGGAAGAATCTGATTGACTATAGCAAAGGCCACCCGACCGGCAAGAGATCCGTTTTTGTTTCCGGGGAAGGAACGGTTTAAATCCTTCCCGTCCGGCAGATAGCGCTCCTGCTGCAAAAACCCATAAATATTCACAACAGGCACCGCTACAACGGTTCCGCGTTCCGGATGCAGAACATTCGATGCAATAAGCCGGCGAACGATTTCAATGCCGTTTATTTCATTGCCATGAAGCCCGGCGGTAAGCAAGAGGGTGGGACCCTCCTGACGGGCTCTGGAAATGTAGATGGGCAGGTCGATGGGGGTGTGAGTAGGGAGTTTTGCGATGCGGAGGTCAACGTAGCGTTGTTCGCCCGGAGCGATTACCTTGCCGTTAAAGGTGATGGAATCCATTTAAACCCCCACCTTGTCTTTCTGCTTTTTGCGGTGACCACCATTTTGCACAACAAAATCAATGATACTTCCGGCAATATCTACTCCGGTCGCCTTTTCAATGCCTTCCAGACCGGGCGAGGAATTGACCTCAAGTACCAGGGGTCCGCGTTTGCTGCGTACCATATCTACTCCGGCAATATTTAATCCCAGTGCCCGTGCTGCCTTCAGGGCCGTTGAGCGTTCTTTTGGCGATAGCTTCACCACGCTGGCTGTGCCGCCACGGTGCAGGTTGGATCGAAAGTCTCCTTCGGCACCCTTCCGCTGCATGGCGCCCACCACTTTGCCGTTTACTACAAAAGCCCGGACGTCGGTTCCGTTTGATTCCCGGATAAATTCCTGTATGAGGATGTTGGTTTTAAGACCGTAAAAAGCCTCCAGAACCGACTGTGCCGCCTTCTTGGTTTCCGCCAGAACCACACCCACACCCTGCGTGCCTTCCAGCAGCTTGATAACCACCGGCACGCCCCCAACCATGCGTACCAGGTCGTCGATGTCGCGTGCACTGCGGGCAAATCCGGTAATCGGCATGCCAATACCTTCACGGGCCATAATCTGCATACTGCGGAGCTTGTCGCGCGATCGGGCAATAGCCTGTGACTCATTGGCACTGAAAACGTGCATCATTTCGAACTGGCGAACAATAGCCGAGCCATAAAAGGTGACCGAGGCACCAATCCTTGGTATGATTCCATCCACATCGGTAATGGCCTCACCCTCGTAGTGAATAGTTGGATTTCCCTGCTCGATGGCAACATAGCATTTGAGATGATCCAGTACGTGAACAGCGTGGCCTCGCTGATGACCGGCTTCAACCAATCGGCGAGTGGAATACAGATTTGGATTTCGGGATAAGACAACAATTTTCATACAATGGCTATGGATTTATAGTCCTCCGGTGTGGAGTTTGGTTACGTCAACGGCAAACCGGCCCGACAAGGCTTTTCGACCGATCAACAGGGGATAGCGCATTGCAGCGCGGTTAGTCAGTGAGAATTCCGTATCAAAGATCAGGTTTCCCAGCTTGACTTGTGTACAGATGATATACCGGTACTGAATCTGACCGTTGGAGCTACGTATTCGTTTCTGTTTGAAGTCCGTGGTCTGGTGCAGGGTGTCGCTGTAATCCGGATGACGTTGATCAAGAACCCGGAAGCAGATCACAGGCTGCCCTCCCTCAAGCTCATGCACTTCAATGTGACTGCAGTGTAGTGCGCTGGTGTATGCGCCGGTATCAATTTTAGCCTCGATTTCATCAATATGTAACCCGGGTAATCCAACATATTCACGCCGACCAATAAGAACAGGAGGTAACTGCATGTCATTTTTGTGAGGTTACTACAATATACGCAGATACTCCTGCACAACAGCAAGCACGGTTAGGTTTCCCTGTGTGAATCATAGAGAATTCGTATCTTTGCAGGCTCTGTGAAATATACCGGTATTCCGGGGTGTGCTTTCAGAATAAGGGTAATTAAAAACAGCAATAACAACAGTTTATAATAATCATGTCTACTAAAACTTCCGACCAGATACGTCAGGAATTTCTGGATTTTTTCCGTGAGAAGAAGCATGCCATCACCCCCAGTGCCCCTGTGGTTCCTGCAGAAGACCCAACCTTACTGTTTACCAATGCAGGTATGAACCAGTTCAAACCCATTTTTTTGGGAGAAGAGCCCGGTTATGCCAGTGAGGGCAGTATCTGGCAGCGCGCCGCCAATACCCAGAAGTGTATCCGTGTCAGCGGTAAGCACAATGATTTAGAGGAAGTCGGGCATGACACCTACCATCACACGCTCTTTGAAATGCTGGGTAACTGGTCGTTCGGTGATTATTTCAAGGAAGAAGCCATTGAGTGGGCCTGGGAACTTCTGGTTGACCGATGGGGACTGGACCCGGACCGATTGTACGCAACTGTATTTGGTGGTGATCAAGAAGACGGTCTGCCACCCGATGAAGAAGCCGTTGCTTTATGGAAATCCAAAACCAGCATAAACCCATCAAATATTCTGAAATTCGGTAAAAAGGATAACTTCTGGGAGATGGGAGAAACCGGCCCGTGCGGACCGTGTTCGGAAATTCATATTGACCTGCGCAGCGATGAAGAACGCGCGGCTGTCAACGGAGCCGAGCTGGTTAACGCCGACGATCCAAGGGTAATGGAGATCTGGAATCTGGTTTTCATCCAGTTCAACCGTGAGTCGTCCGGCAAACTGGTCAGTCTGCCTGCAAAACATGTAGATACCGGAATGGGCTTCGAACGCATCTGTGCGGTCATCCAGGGCAAGACTTCCAATTACGACTCCGATGTTTTTACGCCCATCATTGCACAGATTAGCGCACTTGCGGGTATACCCTATGGCAGCAATGTAAACAGCGACATTGCCATGCGGGTAATTGCCGATCATATCCGTGCAGTGAGCTTCTCCATTGCTGACGGGGCATCACCCTCCAATGACGGTCGAGGCTACGTGATCCGGCGTATTCTGCGTCGTGCGGTACGTTATGGCTGGGATAAACTCGATCTCAAGCAGCCGTTCATGTACAAACTGGTTGATGGACTTGCTCAACGCTTTCATTCGGTGTTCCCGGAACTTAGTCAGCAGCAGGAATTCGTAGTCAATATCATACGCGCCGAGGAAGAAGCGTTTCTGCGCACCCTTGGACAGGGAATCCAGCTTTTTGAGTCTATGATTGGCGGCGGAAATGTATTGTCTGGCGAGGACGCCTTCAAACTGCATGATACCTATGGATTTCCCATCGACCTGACCGCACTTATGGCCAGAGAAAAAGGTGTCAGCGTGGATTTATCCGGATTCGACGGGCGCATGAAAGAGCAGAAGGACCGCGCTCGTGCTGCCGGCAAATTTACGATAGACATGGGTACACGTGAAGCGTGGACGGTTATCAATGAGGGGGAAGACTCTCATTTTGTGGGTTACACCTCGATGGAAACCGAGTCGGTCATCAGGTCGGTACGCAAAGAGGGCGAGCGGTATTATCTGCTGCTGGATGTAACCCCGTTTTATGCTGAGAGCGGCGGCCAGGTAGGCGATAAGGGGGTATTACAGCGAGGCGATACCCTGATTTCAATTCTGGACGTGAAGAAAAATCAGGGTCGTTTTTATCACGTGACCGACCAGCTTCCTGAAGACCTCACGGGCGTGTGGGTAGCCCGGGTAGACCGCCTGCATCGCACGGAAACGCAGAAGCATCATTCAGCCACGCACCTTATGCATGCGGCTTTGCGCAAACATCTGGGCAATCATGTAGCCCAGAAAGGCTCCCTCGTGGAGCCGGATCGACTTCGGTTTGACTTTTCGCACTATGAAGCGGTATCTGCTGGAGTTCTGGAAGCCGTGGAAGCCGAAATTAATGAGCGGATTCAACAGAATATTCCGGTTCAGATTCAAAACGAGGTACCCATTGATCAGGCCCGTGAAATGGGTGCGATGATGCTGTTCGGTGAAAAATATGGTGAGCTTGTGCGTGTTGTCACCATCGATCCGTCCTATTCCATTGAGCTCTGCGGCGGTACACACGTTGCCTCAACCGGTGAAATCGGGTATTTCCGTTTTCTCAGTGAGTCCTCGGCGGCATCGGGGGTGAGAAGGGTGGAAGCGGTAGTTGGCCTGCAGGCAGACCGTCTGCTTCGTGAGCAGAAGCAAACCGCGCAAATGCTTACTGGTTTGCTGGGGTCCGGCAAAGATCACGTAACCGCTGTAGAGCAGCTTATTGCCGATAAGAAACACCTGGAAAAAGAGCTCGAAAAACTCCGCACCCGGCAGGCTATGGGCGTCATTGACGAGCTGATTCGTGGCGGAAAGACTCTGGAAGACGGTGTAATACTGATAACCGGAGAGGTTCAGGGTGCCGGTGCCGACCTGCTAAAGCAGATGGGGTATGAACTGCTGCGAAGACGTCCTGAGAAAACGGTAGCAGTACTTGGTTCACGCGATGATGAGGCGGGCAAAGTCTACCTGGCGGCTACCGTTACAGACGACCTGATTGCTTCGGGAAAACTCAAAGCCGGCCAACTGGTGGGCAACGTAGCCAGGCTGGTAGGCGGAGGAGGTGGAGGGCAGCCGGGGCTGGCTACGGCCGGCGGACGTTACCCTGAAAAACTTCCGGAAGCCCTCGATGCCGTGGCAGGACTGTTGTAAAACCCTGTCTTGTCGACTGATAGGTACCTAAAAAAACGGTATATTATCAAGTTTAGAACGTTCCCCGGGAATTACCCGTTTTGCTATATCCAATCATGCACGTTTGCCATTGCGTGCCACACGATTTACCATAACGTTATTATGACAAAAACTGCTGAAACGTCTTTCACGCCGACCGGATTTGTGTACAAAAGTACCACCTTGCCACCGGCTACCAAGAAAGACCACAAAAAGCTCGGTTTGAGCAACGACGATATTATTGCTTTGTTCAGAGAAATGTATCTGCAGCGCCGTTTTGAAGAACGCGCCGCTCAGATGTATCAGAAAGGAAAGTTCGGTGGATTTCTTCACCTGTACATTGGCCAGGAAGCTATCTCCAGCGCTACCAACTTTGTACTGAAGCCCGAGGATGATATTATTACGGCTTATCGCGACCATGGATTTGGTCTGGTTCGGGGAATCAGCGCCAGGGCCGGGATGGCCGAACTCTTCGGAAAAGGAACCGGATGCAGTAAAGGCAAAGGCGGATCCATGCACTTTTTCAATGCTGAGCAGCATTTCTGGGGTGGTCATGGCATTGTTGGAGCCCACATCCCGGTTGGAGCCGGACTGGCTTTCGCCAATAAGTACCTTAAAAATGACCGCATTTCCATCAGCTTTTTCGGTGACGGTGCGGTCGACCAGGGAGCACTCCATGAGGCATTCAACCTGGCTCAGCTCTGGAAGCTTCCCGCCATTTTTGTGGTAGAGAACAACGGATACTCCATGGGGACCGCCGTGCAGCGGCATACGGCTACTGAAATCTACAAACGGGCACTGGCCTACGACATGAAATACGATGTGGTCAACGGCATGGATCTGCTCAGTATGATTGACAAGCTGCAGGAAGTGTCCAGGGATGTGCGCGAAAACTCTATTCCGTACTTCCTTGAAATCAGAACCTATCGGTACAAGGGGCACTCCATGAGTGATCCGGGTAATTATCGAACCAAAGAAGAACTCGACGAGTTCAAACAGATTGATCCTATCGAGCGGTTAAAAACCTACATGGTTGACAAAAAAATTCTCAAAGAGGATGAAATCGAATCCATCATGGATGAAGTCAACGAAGAAGTGCTGGAAGCCATTGAGTTTGCGGAAAACAGCGACTTCCCGGATCCAGACAGCCTGTACGACCATATTTTCACGGGTGAACAGCTTATCCATGATCACAAGAAAACTACATTTTTAGATTAAGCAGGAGATTTCGAAATGCCTCAGTTACAATTTCGTGAAGCCATTCGTGAAGCCATGCAGGAGGAGATGCGCCGCAATGACCGCGTATTTCTGATGGGTGAAGAAGTGGCTGAATATGACGGCGCGTACAAGGTCAGTCAGGGTATGCTCGCCGAGTTTGGTCCCAAGCGTATTATTGACACTCCCATTTCAGAGCTTGGTTTTGCCGGAATCGGTGTTGGTGCAGCCATGAACGGTCTGATTCCCATCGTTGAATTCATGACCTTCAACTTTTCGATGGTAGGCGTAGACCAGATTTTGAATAACGCTGCAAAGATTCGCTACATGAGCGGCGGACAAGTACAAATGCCGGTTATCTTTCGTGGACCGAACGCGGCGGCCGGACAGCTGGGGGCAACGCACTCGGTTGCCTTTGAGAGCTTCTTTTCGTATTTCCCGGGCCTGAAGGTCATCTACGCATCGGAGCCCTATGACGCCAAAGGCCTGCTGAAAAGCGCCATTCGTGATGGAAACCCCATCATTTTTCTGGAGTCTGAGCAGATGTACGGCCTGAAAGGTGAGGTTCCCGAAGAGGAATATCTGATCCCCATCGGAGAGGGCAAAATTAAGCGGGAAGGCAGTGATGTTACCCTGGTTGCGCACGGCAAAATGCTGCATGTGGCCCGTCAGGCGGCCGATCAGCTTGCCAAGGATGGCATCGAATGTGAAATCATCGATCCCCGCACCATCAAACCTTTTGATATCAATCTGGTGGTTGAGTCGGTCAAGAAAACCAACCGTGTTGTTCTTCTCGATGAATCACATCCTTTCGGAGGCGTTGCTGCAGAGGTTGGCTTCCTTATTCAACGGGAGGCCTTTGATTATTTGGATGCTCCCGTTCAACGTGTTACGTTACCGGATGTACCTGCTCCTTTTGCCCGGAACCTGTACGATATCTGGTTCCCGGACGCCAAACAGGTTATTGCTGCAGTGAAGGCAGTTACCTACACCCATTAATCATATTTTCTAATTCAATCCGATTCGCTATGGCTATTATTATTGACATGCCCAAGCTCAGTGACACCATGGAGGAGGGCGTTATCTCCAAATGGAATATCAAAGAGGGTGACGCGGTTAAGTCCGGCGACATCATTGCTGAAGTTGAAACCGATAAGGCCACCATGGACGTAGAGGCGTTCGATGATGGTGTGGTACTCAAAATTCTGGCCAAAGAGGGTGAGGCTGTGCCTTTAGGAGGTAAAATGGTCATCCTCGGTGAGAAGGGTGAAGACATCAGCGGTTTGCTTGATGGCGAAGAAGGCGGTTCCGCTCCCAAGGATTCTAAAGAGAAATCTGCCGCTGAAACTGCGGAGAAAACCGAATCAAAAGAAAACAAAGCAGACTTTGACCCGCTGTTCGGCGAAATTGAGTCCAAAAAAGAATCTAAAGATGAAGCCGCTCCATCAGAAGAAGACGGCAGGCTGAAAGCCTCTCCTTTGGCCCGTAAAATTGCCGAAGAGCAGGGTATTCAACTCAGCCAAGTCAAAGGTAGCGGTCCGAACGGACGCATTGTCAAAAAGGATGTCGAGCATTTTGAGCCTGTAGCGGCTTCTGCCGCACCTGCATCCAAGGCTGCGCCCTCAGCTCCGGTTTACGAAATTACTGCCGAGGATCAGGAATTTAAGATTTCTCAGATGCGCAAAACCATTGCCAAGCGTCTGGCAGAAAGTAAATTCACCAATCCACACTTTTATGAAACTATCGACATCGATATGAAACGGGCCATAGAAGCCCGAACGGCGATGAATGCCGGTGGTGATGTTAAAATTTCGTTTAACGACCTGGTGGTGAAGGCTTGTGCCAAAGCGTTGCGTTTGCACCCCAAAATGAATAGTTCATGGCTGGGGGATGTGATTCGTCAGCACGGCGGGGTACATGTTGCAGTTGCCGTAGCCATTGATGACGGACTGGTGACACCGGTAATCCGCAACGCCGATGTGAAGGGTTTAGCCCAGATTTCCGCTGAAACGAAGGAACTTGCAGGCAAAGCCCGCGATAAAAAACTACAGCCTGAGGACTGGGAAGGCAGTACGTTTACCATCTCCAATCTCGGCATGTACGGCATTGAGGAGTTTACCGCCATTATTAATCCGCCTAATGCAGCCATTATGGCGGTTGGCGCCATCCGTGACGTACCTGTTGTAGAAAACGGCCAGGTGGTTCCCGGCAAGCGTATGAAGGTAACCTTATCCAGCGATCACCGCGTCGTTGACGGAGCTACCTGCGCCGAATTCCTGAATACAGTTCGTAAGTTTCTGGAAAACCCGACAACCATGCTGGTTTACTGACGGTAAATCGTTTTATAGTATCTGTAAAAAAAGGCCTGTTTTGCGGGCCTTTTTTATTTATGCAGTATATGAGGCACGGGCCTGTTATCAGATGATATTCACCTCGGCTTCGAGTTCAATGCCGTAGGCCTGCTCTACGCGCCTTTGAACCATTCGGGCAACATCCAGAATATCGGTTCCGGAGGCACTACCGTAATTCACCAGAACCAGGGCCTGTCGGTCGTGAATGCCGGCATCGCCTGCCCGAAAACCTTTGAGTCCGAGGTTGTCAATCAGCCAGCCGGCAGGAACTTTAACCATGCCGTTATCCAACGGATACCCGGGAATAGCCGGATAGGAAGCTTTCAGTTTATCGAAGCCCGGTACTGGTACTTCCGGATTTTTAAAGAAGCTCCCTGCGTTACCAAGCAGGGCCGGGTCCGGCAGTTTGCTTTTTCGGATGAATATTACAGCCTCCGATACATCGCGTGGGGTGGGGGTTTGTATGTTTCGGTCGGCCAGGACGGTGCGGATATCACCATATCCCAGGTTCAGCGGTGCGCTTGCAGCATCGTGGAGTTTCAGGGTTATGGAGGTAATCAGGTAACGGTCGCGAAGTTCATTTTTGAAAATACTTTTTCGATATCCGAAATCGCATTCATCATGCCGAAAAATCCGAAGCGCGCCTGTGGCAAGTTCTACCGCTTCAAGCTCGTCAAAAACTTGTTCCAGCTCAACGCCGTAGGCGCCGATATTCTGCATGGGAGCAGCTCCGCATAGACCGGGAATCAGACTGAGGTTCTCCAGTCCTGCCAGATTGTTTTCCAGACTCCATGCTACCAGCTCGTGCCAGCCAACGCCCGCCCCGGCCCGAACCCAGCTGATGTTGCCCTGCCTGCGTACAATCTGAATGCCCGGCAGGGATACTTTCACGACAGGTCTGGGCGGATTTTGGGTAAACAAAACATTGCTTCCACCACCAAGTATATGCCAGGGTTGACCGCCGTACCCGGGATAATCAGCCAGCTCAAGAATATCTTGAATGGTATATACCTCGCAAAAAGTCTGTGCGATTACCTGTGTGTGGAAGGTGTGATACGAACGGAGACTGATTTGATGTTGAACTTCAGGCATGAAACAGAACGGTTAGCGAATCGATTGCAGGCTATGGCGTGGTGTGGTGGTTAAACTACCGAATATATGATAGAAGTGTCATCCGACCATCGAAAATATGTTTCAATTGGGGGATTAAGTTGATATTATGAAGCCACTTTTGAACCTGCTAACGCCGGTAGTGTGCTATCGGTCCTACGTTGCTATACTATGTCTCACAGATACCTTATAACAGGCGCCGGCGGACAGCTGGGGCAGGAGTTTGCCCGTACTTTAGGTAATAACGGTGCTGCAGTTCATGCTTTCAGCAGTCAAGAGCTGGATATCACGGACTCAGCGTTATTACGGAGAGTCATTGAGGAAGTGTTACCGGATGTCATAATTAACTGTGCTGCCTACACGAAAGTAGATCAGGCTGAGGATGAACCTGAACGCAGCAGGTTGATTAACGCCGCGGCTGTTGCTCACATGTCGGCTATATGCAAAGAGAAAAACATTCTTCTGGTACATTTTTCCACAGATTACGTTTTTCCGGGACTCCAGGAAGACGCAGAAACGTTCCCCATGGGCTATCCTACGGGGCATCCGGGATCTCCTGCGGGTGTTTACGGTCAGACGAAGTGGGAGGGCGAAGCAGCCCTGCAGGAATCCGGTTGTCGGCACATGATTATCCGGGTATCGTGGCTTTGTGGACGGTTTGGGAACAACTTTGTGAAAACCATGCTGAGACTGGGTCGTGAGCGGGATGAGCTTTCCGTTGTCAATGATCAAATCGGTTCACCATCGTTTACCAGGCAGGTAGTTCAGCAGACGCTGGCACTCATTCGGGCTGAGCAGCAGGGCATTTTTCATGTGGCTTCAGCCGGAATAATCAGCTGGTACGACCTTGCCGTGGAAACGTTCCTGCAGGCTGGTGTGGATTGCCGGGTTAATCCCATACCGTCCAGTCAATTTCCATCCAAAGTCCGACGTCCGGCTTTTTCTCTGCTGGACTGCCGCAGCACGGTTGCCGTCACTAAACGTGAAATGGGTAATTGGAAAGACAACCTCCGGGAGTTACTAACTGAACTGGAACATGCAAATAATTAAGACAGATATACCGGAGATCCTGGTAGTAGAACCCCGGATTTATACCGATGACCGGGGCTATTTTTTAGAGACCTACCGTCATGAATGGCTGAGTGAAGTAGGTATTAACCACGACTTTGTTCAGGATAATTTATCCAGGTCGGTTCAAGGGGTTTTGCGAGGTCTGCACTATCAGATTCAGAATGCGCAGGCAAAACTTGTGATGGTTACGCAGGGTTCAGTGCTGGATGTTGCCGTGGACATCCGAAGAGGCTCTCCTACGTTCGGCCGGCATGTTACCATGCTGCTCAGTTCAGAAAACCGCAGGGTTATGTATATTCCGGAGGGATTTGCACATGGATTTCATGTTATTTCACCCTCGGCCGATTTCCTGTATAAATGTAGTCGTTACTATGATCCTTCCGGTGAACGAGGGATATCCTGGGCCGATAAACAGCTTGAAATAGATTGGGGTACTACCGAACCCATACTATCACCAAAGGATCAAATACTACCCGAACTATCAAACGTAAATAGCGAGGATTTACCCGTATATCATGGATAAAAAACGCGTCATGGTGACCGGAGGTGCCGGATTCATTGGTTCAAACCTGATATTGCACCTGGTTGAAAACTACCCGGAGTACGAGATTCTGAATGTAGACAAATTAACCTACGCATCCGATCTACGGTATCTAAGCAAGGTTTCATCATCATCTGGGTACACGTTTTCCAAAACGGATATCACAGATAGGGCGTCACTGGCAAAGTTGATACGCGCATTCAGACCCGACAGTGTATTTCACCTGGCCGCTGAGTCGCACGTTGACAATTCAATCCGCGGACCAGAGCCATTTATATTTTCCAATGTGGTAGGAACGTTTAATCTGCTTGAGGAACTACGGTTGTACTGGTCGGAGGAGGGCATGCTTGAAACAGCCCGTTTACTCCATGTCTCAACCGATGAGGTTTATGGCACACTCGGATCGGACGGCCTTTTCACAGAAGAAACTCCCTACGCGCCCAACTCACCCTATTCGGCCAGCAAGGCCAGCAGTGATATGTTGGTACGTGCTTACCATCATACCTATGGCATGAATGTGGTCACTACAAACTGCTCTAATAATTATGGTCCTCATCAGCATGATGAGAAACTTATTCCTACTGTTATCCGAACCGCGCTTCAGCACAACCCCATTCCGATTTATGGGAAGGGTGAGAACGTTCGCGACTGGTTGTATGTAGCCGATCATTGCAGGGCTCTGGATATGGTGTTTCATCATGGTCGCGCGGGGGAAACCTATAATGTTGGTGGTCGAAATGAGTGGACCAACATCGACCTCGTTCGAAAAATCTGCAGTATTCTAGATGAAACCGTAGATGGCGGTCCGGATGGAGGTTATGCACGGTTGATTTCTTTTGTCACTGATCGTCCGGGTCATGATTTACGCTATGCGATTGATGCGACCAAACTGGAGGAGGAGTTAGGCTGGCATAACACCCAATCCTTTGAAAATGATCTGAAGGCTACCGTAGCATGGTATGTGGCCCGTTACAAAAAATGATACTTTGCCGGTTTTCGTAACTTTGGTGCGGTTATCGAGTACTGCAAGACAACCTGTCTGACAATCATAACCCAAATCCAGGTCATGAATACGAAATCAGTCTTTCTGTTCGCACTAAGCTTACTCATTTTAGCGGGAATAGCCGATGGTAAGGACTTTACCATTGACCGGGTTGCTATTAAGGCACATATACTTGCCGACGGTACCGTACGGTATAGTGAATCGAGAACGTACCGTTTTGACGGAGATTTTTCCAAAGCCGACTACAATCTTCCCCTTCGCGGTTTTGCACAAATCCGCAATATATCGGTGAGTGAAAACGGGGTTGATTACCGGCGTGTCGAAGGAGGTGATGAAGAAGGAACTTTCTGGATTGGAGAGAGTCGAAGTCAGCTTGAAATTAACTGGAATTACCGGGCCTCCAATGAAGTACGCACCTTCACCCTTACCTATGAGCTGGATGGGGCGCTGGTTGTGGGACCTGACTATGCTGAATTCACCTGGATTTATCTTTCCGACAGATGGGATCGCAGTACCCGGGAGTTATCAGTAGAACTAACCTTTTCCAGCGACTATTCGGGGTCTTTTTTGCATTGGGTTCGTGATGGAGCTGACCTCGTTACAATGACAGAATCCTCAAATGGATTCACGATAATTTCCGAGCGTCCGGTTTCACGCCATGATCGGGTCATTGTCAGGTCCGTTTTCCCGTCGGAGCTTGTTCCAGCAGCCAGGGTTACAGATCCATCCTTTACCCGTAGTCTCGCAATGGCTCAGGAAGAGGAACGGGCCATTGAACGGGAGGAACGGCTACTGAGAGAACAGCGATGGACTGCAAGGGCGCAGGTTATTGCTCCGATACTGATTTTACTGGGAATAAGCGTATTCGTAGGAGTTTACCTCAAATATGGCAGAAATCATGCATTTGCTCAGGTAGTTCCAGAACAACTTTACGCCCCACCTGGTCAACTCGCACCTGCGGTAGCGGGGAAATTGCTCTACCGATATGGAGGTACGGAATCTTATCTGCTGACAGCTACGCTATTTGACCTGGCTCGCAGGGGGTATTATACGCTTTATGAAACAGAGATCAAGGGGGCTGGATCAAAAGCTAAACCCAAGCAAACGCTTGTCGTTGCAATGGCTGATAATCCTCCTTCAATTGATGAACTCCTGGGCTATGAACGCCATTTATACGATTTTTTCACCAGCTCTATGTCCGATGACAGAGTAAGCATGGCTGCACTATTTGAAATAGATACAACTTCGAAAAAAGTGAAGCAAGCCAATCCGGGTCTTTTTGAAAGTCGAGTTAAATCATCAGATGTTACTAAATGGTATACATCCTGGACAACTGAGTTAAACAAATACATTAAAACCTTGCATTGGTACGAATCTGATAGTACAAGCTGGATGGGGTATAGCATGGCGTTTCAGTTTATTCTATTCGCTCTGGGTATCTTTTTGTTTTTCCAGGTTCAGATTCCAATAGTGGCATTTTTAATGGGCACTTCATTTGTATTGTTACTGGCTTCCATCGGGATCCGCCGTTTGAAACCGGAGGTTAGATGGAATTATTTACAATGGAAAGCGTATCGCGAGGGATTGATTAAGGGTCGCAGGCAGGATCTGGACAAAGGTATATCCGATTTACATCTGATTTATGCTGTTGCTCTGTACATAACGGGTAAGAAATTTACCGCTTCGGTCGAGCGATTTACTGGTCAGGGTGAGGATTTCAGCTGGATTATCTTCCTTAATCCCGGGGTCTTCAATGCCGGCGCAGTTGCAGGAGCTGTATCCAATATTACGGCGAGTGCTGCTGGTTCGTTTTCAGGTGGCGGGGCTGCAGCCGGAGCTGCCGGTGGCGGGGCCGGAGGTGGAGCCAGTTAATTTTTTTAAGCCGGAACCGTTTGTTGGATTTCCAGGAGTTTACTGGTGGCCCGGTCGCGCAGATTATGGAAAAACTCCGACTGCAGCTCACCGGTTGTGAATTTCAGGTGCAGCCAGACCAGGTATGTTGCCATAACATCTTCGTAGCAGTAGTGCTCGATTTTTGAAAACAGTTGTTGCTGGTACATCGCATACACTTCGTTTCCTTCAGCGGTTTGCTTGAAGGGAAGACCGATCAGGAGTCCCAGATGTTTCAGTTTGGGACCCTGACTGGCCCCGAAATTACTGAACTCATCCATCAGGTCGATGTTAACCTTGCTGAAGCGATACTTAATGTCATAAGTATTCAGTCTGCTCACCAGTTGCAAGCCATATTTCATGGTACGATAGGTCAGTACCGGCAGGTCGAATCCTTTGCCATTGTGGTGAATCAACCCAAAGTCTTTGTAAACCGATAAGGTTTCCATGAGTTTGACGATGCCTTCTTTTTCGTCGGTTCCACTCCAGGATACTTTATTCCGGGGCTCCCCGTTGTTTTCAATCCACAAACCTACCCAGGACACGATACGGTGAAACATCGGCGGCATAAAACCGCTTTTGTTTCGTGAAATCTGTTCGGTAGCCTGTTCCAGCAAAACGGTGTCATCATCGGAGGGCCCGTCCACTGCCTGGCGCAGTAAATTGATGTCAGGTACAGTTTCAAGGTCGAAAACGAAATACATAAACGTAGTTGATTAATTTCAGGAGAGTTCGCCGGCCAGATCGGTGACAAACTGGGAGGCTACCATGCCGTTGTCCCGGTGGTGAGCCAGCAGGTACATTAATTTGGTAACAGAGGCTTCCAGGGTCATCGACCCTGCGCTTAAAATACCGATTTCACGGGCAATCCTTCCGCTTTCATATTTACTAAGATCGATGGCGTCATACGGGGCCTGTGAGCACATGGCGAGCACTATAGCCTTGTCCCGGCACGATTCTAAAAATGGAACGAGGCTTCCGGTTCCTTTGACCGGGAAGTTTCCGCTGCCAAATCCTTCAATCAGGATGCCTCGTATACCGGATTCGGGCAAGGGTTGCAGGTAGTCCGGATTGATGCCGGGCCATACTTTAAGGATGTAGACTTCATCGCTGAAGGACGCCGTATTGTGAAAGGTGGGACCTGCCGGGCGTATGTGCGAGGAAAACCGAATATTCAGTCCAATCTCCGCCAGTGCGGGAAGATTTGGCGATGCAAATGCGTCGAAGTCGCCAATGCTCATCTTGGATGCCCGGTTTCCCCGGTAGAGCTTGTCATCAAAAACGATACCGACTTCCGGAACGTCCATGGTTGCAATTTCAACGGCGTTGATCAGATTCCGGTGGGCGTCACTGCGCAGCGTTGTCAGTGGTACCTGAGAACCGGTAAAAATAACAGGTTTAGTCAACGGACGGAGCGCAAATGAAAGTGCCGAGGCTGTGAAAGCCATGGTGTCTGTTCCATGCAGGATGACAAACCCGTCAAACTCATTGTAGTTGGTGGCAATGCAGGAGGCCAGTGTTTTCCAATGAGCCGGGTTGATATTGGAGCTGTCTTCGTAAAAAGGGCCTTCAATCTGCAGGTCGGCGATCCGACTGAGTTCGGGTACTTCCTGCAGCAAAAATCCCTTAGACAAACCCGGGTCCATGGAAACTTCGCCGGGCATACGCTGGTCTGTTTGCATCAGGATAGTTCCGCCGGTCTGGATGATGAGAACCCGTTTCATAGATTTTGTTTGTGTGCAGATTTTGCTTCACATATTACCAAAATTTAGTTACAATGTTTAAAAGCAAAGCGGAATGGATGATGGATAATTGATTTGGTTATGAACATTATTATTGAAGGTGAAATCCGTATCTGCATTGCCCGTTAACCATTGAAACCCAACATGTGGCGGTACTTCCGTCAGAAAGGTTATTATTATGAATACGTATACCTCCGAAAGGGTCCGTAATATTGTTCTGCTGGGACATGCCGGCTCCGGAAAAACAACCCTCGCTGAAACCATGCTTTTCGAGTCCGGAACCATTGCACGACGCGGAACAATTACTGCCGGAACCACCGTATCGGATTTTCATCCGATCGAAAAAGAAAAGCAAAAGTCCGTCTTTTCAAGTCTGATGACGCTGGACTGGCGAGGACACAAGATAAATCTCATCGACACACCAGGTACGCTCGATTTTTCAGGAGAAACCTTCGGATCACTCAAGGTATCTGATACCTCCATTTTTGTGCTTGACGCGGAACGCGGTGTGGAAGTAGGTACCGAGATGTTTTGGAAGCAGGCCGCCAATTACCAAAGTATTCCCATTTTTGTCATCAATAAAGTTGACCATCCTAAAGCCGATTTTGATCAGGCCCTTGAAATGGCTAAAGAACGTTTCGGCAGGGAAGTGGTAGCGTTGCAGTACCCCTATGAGCAGGGAGAAGGTTTTCACGCTATCATTGACGTGCTGAAAATGACCATGTATGAATTTCCCGAAGACGGGGGCAAACCGGCCAAACTTCCCATACCTGACTCCCACAAAGACCGCGCGCAGTTACTTCACAATGAATTGATTGAGATTATCGCTGAAAATGATGAATCCTTGATGGATGTATACTTTGACAAGGGTACCTTAGACGAGGATGAACTCATCGACGGACTTCGCACCTGTATGCTGAACCGTCAGATATTCCCGGTTTTTTGTATGTCGGCTGAGCGAAATATGGGATCAGGCAGGCTCATGGGCTTTATTGATGCCGTTGCGCCGAATCCTAACGAAGTTGCAGGTCCGGAACTTGTTGACGGGGGGGAGCATACTGCGGATCCTGAGGGTAAAGCCGGAATCTTCATCTTTAAAACCTACAGCGAAGAGCACGTTGGTGACCTGATGTACTTCCGGGTGTACAACGGAAGTGTGAAATCAGGTATGGACCTTGTGAACGCATCCAATGGCAATTCATCCCGATTGTCTACACTCTTCGTCTCGCAGGGAAGTAAACGCGAGGAAGTTTCCGTATTGAATACCGGCGACATTGGCGCCGTTGTCAAGCTCAAGGATTCGGGTTTCGGTGATACATTGCATGAAAAAGGATTCGATTTCATTCTTAAATCAATTGAATATCCCGCCCCAACCGTACGCATGGCTATAAAATCGCTGAAAACGGGCGATGAAGATAAAATTGGCATGGCACTCAACCAGCTGCATCGTGAAGATCCTTCACTGTATGTGGAACATTCCCAGGAATTGAAACAAATGATTGTCGGCGGACAGGGTGAGGAACATCTGGCAGCCATCAAGCATAGTCTGGCAAACCGTTTCAAATTGGATACCGAATTTATTGAACCTCGAATTCCCTATCGTGAAACCATTACAAAAGGGGTTAAATCGCACTACAAGCACAAAAAACAATCTGGTGGTGCCGGGCAATACGGCGAAGTGTACATGCTGGTAGAGCCCTGGTATGAAGATATGCCTCCACCTGCCGAAATACAGGTACGGGACGTTCAGACGCATGAGCTGCCCTGGGGCGGAAAATTTGTGTTCCAGAATTGTATTGTAGGAGGGGTGATTGATAACCGCTTCATGCCGGCCATTGTTAAAGGTGTAATGGAAAAACTTGAAAGCGGACCGCTGTCGGGTTGTCGTGCCCGTGATATCCGTGTTTCTGTGTTCGACGGATCCATGCACTCGGTCGATTCCAACGAGGCTGCGTTTAAGACGGCCGGTCTTATGGCCTTTAAGCAGGCTTTTATGGATGCATCACCGCAACTCCTGGAACCCGTTTATAATGTGGAAGTTCTGGTGCCGTCCGAGTTCATGGGTGATGTAATGGGCGATCTTTCAACACGGCGGGGACAGATTCTTGGTATGGATTCTGAAGGGTCCTTACAAACTATCCGTGCACGTGTACCGCTCAGTGAGATGAATCGATACTATACCCATCTCAAATCCATTACACAGGGCAGAGCAACATACCACATGGAGTTTAGTGAATACGCACCGGTTCCACGTGATATACAGGAACGGGTTATGCGTGAAACGATGGAGATGGAAGAAGCATAATTCACATCGTATCTCCGTTAAAACAAAGGGTACTGTATTCTCGAATGCGGTACCCTTTTTTGTGTCTGGACCATCAGGGCGTCACCCTGGTGTATATTTAACGGTGCCCTTACAGGAGCTGTTATTCTGCCGGTCTGTTGATAGCGGGATAGGCTGATAAGGTGCAAATCCGGGTCTCAGGGGCCACTCAGGTGTACAGAAGCAGGTCGGGAAAACGGAGGGGTGAGCGATACAGGCTGCAAACGGGGTGCAAGGTTTGTATCGGGTCTTTGTGGACGCAGGTCCGGGTTCCATGTGAATCCCGGCAGCAACCGCTCCTTGAGCGCTGTACTTTCCTCCAAAGCCTCTCCATCAATGTTTTCAGTAACCACCATGCGGTCGGCCTGACCGTCCTCAAAAAGGATATGGATCAATGTACCCCGCACGCTCACGGCGCCATCCGGCTGGTCGTTGCTGTCGGTTGCATGCATGAGCAGCTCGGCATTTTCACTCAGGATGATTTCTTGAATCTGGTCATCCCTGAACCCGACATACAACGAATCCGATTTCATCTGGTGGATTCTTTCAGTGAGGGAGTCGTCCTGGGCTACAAAGGGTTGACCGACGGCTGTGAGATACTGTAGGGTATCATTGCGCAGTTGAAGGTCAATTTCTTCTCCGCTGAGCTCTATATTCTGATACCAAACCATTGGATTACCACGAAGCTCGATGCGCTCGTCCACGTCACTGTAGCGGGATAGCTGGCTGAACGATGCGAAATCAATTTCCCAAAGAGTGACATTTTCCTCGGCCAGGATGGTATTGTTACCGTTTTCATCGCTGTCAATTTGTATTTTCCGCGCCTGCAGCCAGGTGGTATCCTGAGAGGAAGATTCATCGCCCTTATTTTCAATACTTCGCAGAACCGCATTCCCCTCAATCAGCCTTCGTCCGGTGGAGTCCGCCTCGATGTAGTCGCCCCGCAGGCGCGACTGGTTTTCATCGTCCTGAAGGTAAACGTTGCCATATAATCTGTAGTCGCCGGATTTTCGATTGGTAAACATCGAATCTGCTTCTATATATTGCGCGGAATCGGCCAGCTGTACATTGCCCCTGAAAACGGCACTGTCACGCTGGCTGAAATACACCCCCTCGTCTGATTGCATCACACCGGAGCTGTCGCGCAGCCAAACGGGTTTGTTGAACAGGGCAATTTCAGAAATAAAGCTGTAAACGGCTTCAGCACTGTAGATTTCAGTGGTTTCTGTCTGGATGATAACATTTCCTGTGAGCGTGCTGATTTCGGTGTTCACGTTGTAGCGGATGAAATCAGCCAGAATAATCTCCCGATTGGTTTCGATGCGTAAGTTTCCGAAACCCCGGACCTCACCAAGATCGGTAAGGTGCCAGGCGCTGTCAGCTCTGATGGTGAGATCGGCGGTTTGCAGCAACACATTTCCGGTCAATTTAAGAATAGGTCCTTCAGGACTCTGTACCCGTTGCTGCTGGTCTGCCCGGATGATATCAACGAGGGTCTGTGCGTTGGTCGTGCATACGAAGGCAAGTACCACGAAGATCGCGCCAGCTGCTTTCAGTGCGATGTCTTTCATAGTGTGTTGCCGCGTTTAATCAAGGGTAAACCTGCCGGTTACCTGGTGGATGGTGTACTCCAGCAATTGATCATCGCCGCTCAGACCGCTGCCGGTGAGGCTGTCACGGGCAGTAATAAGGGTTACCGGGGCTTCGGTGTAGATCGTGCGTTCCTGCTGAAACCAGGTAAGTTCCTCGCTGCGGAGCACCTGATTATTGTCTGTGGTGACTTCAACATTACCTTTCAGGAAGAATGATCCCTTACGGTTCTGATAGATGGCTTTATCGGCTGTAACCATAGTTTGTGTTGCGCCTAGGCTGTCGCGGACTTCAATGCGAAGTGGTCCGTCAAGGGTAGTTTCTCCGCCCTCCGGTGTTTCTGCGGTAGTAGCGTAGGGACTGTTGATACGGATAAAGCGTTGGCCATCCTGGAGAATATCCATGGTCACATTCCATGTTTGTGTTGCATGAAACGTTGAATCATTGAGTGCCTGCTGAATCGATTCCCGATCATAATCGCTGAGTTTATTGCAACCGTTGGTTACAAAAAGTACAATAAGAAGACCGGACAGCGTATTAATCGGTGCCAAAAATGCGATCGCCCGCATCACCGAGCCCCGGAACGATGTAGGCGTTTTCGTTGAGTTTTTCATCTACAGAAGCCGTGATTATGGGTACATCGGGATGCTGCTGCTGCACCGCTTCTACGCCTTCAGGAGCAGCTATGAGGCACATAAAGCGAATTTTCTGAACGCCTTTTGTTTTCAGATATCCGATGGCATCACAGGCAGAGCCACCGGTTGCCAGCATAGGGTCAACCAAAAGTACGGTACCGTCAGAAAGTCCCGTTTTTGGCAGGTTAACGTAGTACTCAACGGGTTTATGCGTGGTTTCATCGCGATAAATACCCAGATGGCCGATTTTGGCCTCGGGTATGAACTGTGTGATGGCATGTACCAGGCCGAGTCCGGCTCTGAGAATAGGCACAACAATGACCTGGGTATCGATTTCGAAACCTTTGGTTGCCTGAATGGGTGTCTGCACCGTAACCTCCCGCAGGGGCAGTTTATCCAGGGCATGGTATGCAAGAATCGTTGCCAGTCGGTTTAATACCGGCCGGAATACGGCCGATGGGGTCTCCTTATTGCGCAGTATCGTCAGGTCACGTGCAACAACCGGATGCTCTACAATGAGTAATGGGGCCTTAGGGGTCATGGAGATCAGAGTTTCATGCGCTTAAAGTAATCGACACTGAGTTTCGATACGACACCCGATAGGAAGAATAAGCCAATGATGTTTGGAATAGTCATAGCTCCCAGCGCTATATCTCCTATAGCCCACACCATCGTCAGCGACAGAATTGCACCGATGAAGTGCATGATTACGTAGACGACTCTGTAATACAGTACGGAACCGTCGCCAAACAGATAGTGGATGGATCGTTCACCGTAGTAGCTCCAGCTTATACTGGTTGATATCCCAAAAAGAATAACACATATAGTTACCAGGTATCGTCCTCCTGGTATAAGCGGAGCAAGTCCCTGGTCAAAGGCATAACTGGTCAGACTTGCACCATTTTCAATCACATTTCCGAATACCTGTCTTGATTCAGGTCCGGTCGCCAAATAGGCTATCTGACCATCACCGATATTAGGTGCTGAAATCCGGCCTGTGAAGAGCTCTGTTTGATCCGTGTTGACATAGATGGTGTCTACACTTACACCGAAACGGGTTAACTGACCGTTGATTGCGATTCCGTTTTCGACATACAGCGAGGTGTCGTCACCATTGACACCGAAGGGTTCGTCTACTACGACAACAGTATCTGCAGAATTCAGAGCGATAGCGGAGGGATGTTTGGCGTCCCACACACCGGTAATAATGATAACCAGACCGGTCATGGTACAGATTACAAGTGTGTCAATAAAGGGTTCGAGCAGGGCAACCACACCTTCCCGTACCGGTTCGTCTGTTTTGGCAGCAGCATGTGCTATAGGAGCTGAGCCCTGACCGGCCTCGTTGGAGAACAGACCGCGTCTGATTCCCCAGACCAGGGTGGTCATGATGGCACCGGATCCAATCCCATAGGCGCCTGCTTCCGGACTGAATGCGGAACTTACGATGAATCCAAGGCTTGGAAGTATCTGGTCGTAATTCATGAGCAGAATCACCAGGGCGCCAAAAACGTAAAGGATAGCCATCAGGGGGGTAAGCCGGGCTGTCACAGCGCCAATACGCTTGATACCACCAATGATAACCACTGCTACAATTGATGCTGTAATTAATCCGGTGATAGCATATGGGACGTTAAATATGCTATTTACGGTATCTGCAACCGAGTTGGCCTGAACGGCATTGCCCGTGAGGAAAGAGCAAATTACAGCAGCGACAGCAAAGGTGACGGCCAGCCATTTCCAACGGGCACCAAGGCCGCGTTCGATGTAATACATGGGTCCGCCTGAAACGGTACCATCGTTGTTTTTTGTTCTGAAATGTACGGCCAGGGTGCATTCAGTGTACTTGACAGCCATCCCGAGAATAGCCGTAACCCACATCCAGAAAAGGGCGCCCGGACCACCGTAATGAATCGCCAGGGCTACGCCGGCGATATTGCCTATACCAACGGTTGCGGAAAGTGCGGTACTGAGCGCCTGGAAATGGTTGACATCGCCGTCATCGTTCGGGTCGTCGTAATAACCGGTAACAACGCGCAGTCCATGAGTAAATCGGCGTACCTGTACAAACCCCAATTTGATGGTGATGAAGATACCGTAACCCAGCAACAAGACGATTATAAACGGGAAAAAGCTTGGTGTTGCCCAGATTAATTCATTGAGTGTGTTGACGATGTTCTCGAATAATTCCATTGACATACCGGTTGTAAAGGGTGAAAACGACTTGGGCAAGGTATAAAAGTTTTGGCAAAATCTTAATAATACCCGCAAAAAAGAATCGGTACAGACAATGGGAATTAATCTTTGTACGTTCTTGTTGCAAGTTAGGTAAAGACATAAGTTTACAGAGTTTTTACTGCGTCCGGGCTAGTCATTAGCGACCTGTCTGGTGTTATTTTTACACCTTCACCCAACCACAAAAACGAGTCAACCATGACAAAAGCAGATATTGTTGATGTAATATCATCGTCTACCGGCATATCCAAGGTAGAAACTGAAGCCGTAGTTAAAGGATTTATGGAAACTGTGATTGATGCCATGAAAAAAGGGGATACAATCGAACTCAGAGGATTTGGCAGCTTTAAGGTGGTTAAACGTGCCAAACGTGTAGCACGGAATCCGAAAACCAATCAGGAAGTGCTGGTTCCCGAGCAATTTGTGCCTGTACTGAAAGTATCCAGGGAGTTCAAGGCTGCCGTTCAGCAATCCCTGACTTCTTGATAGCGAAGGCAATTTTTGTCATACTTTTTCTAAAGTATTGCTATATTAGCAGTCTTTGAAGCGAAACAGCATTTGAATAGATGCACAACCATTTAACTGAAAGGTGACTAGTATGCCAAGTGGCAAGAAAAGAAAGCGCGCAAAGATTGCCAAGCATAAGCGAAAGAAGCGTCTGCGCAAGAACAGACATAAGAAGAAGTAACCGTTTGGTTTGCCATCGGTGTATTCGCGCGTCGCTGTTTCAGCGGTGCACCTGTTTCAAAAGTCCGGTATGCTTTGCATCCGGACTTTTTTTGTTTTAACGCGAATTACACCGCTAAGGGTAGTTTTTAACACCAAATCAACGCATTCCTGTAACAAAAGTCCTGACGGGTTGCCCTGACTTATTCGGTGGCAAGTATAGATATGATGATTACGCGCTGGTACACCAATTGTATGAATTGCAGCTGATTCGGTCTCAGGCGGCCAGCTGGTCAGCCGTGGTTGATGCGATATGCACGATGCGGTTGGAACGAACCAGTATTAATTGAAACCGTTTGGAGATAAAGTCCAGAATCTGGTTGAGGTTATCCTGGCGGTCCAGGGTAAACTGAAAGTAGGAAATCAGGCTCATATCGGATAAAAACCTGCCGTGTGTGTCACCATCAATTTCAATATGCCAGCGCGAGATAATGTAATCTGCAGGCAGAACCTCCCCGATGCGCCGGTTCATGGAATCCATCCAGGAACTGGCCAGGTCCAGGCGCCAGTTGGTATCTTTAATTTGCCGTCCCTCCAAGATATAGTCCTGATTGAACTTCCAGCTAACCTCTACATCCATATTGGGTTTAAGATGCGTATTGGTGATGTCGTTTTTTACATTCAGCAGAGGATGTTTTTCCATACCGGGAAGCTGCCGTGCGAGGGAAACTTCGCGAAATTTATCCCAGTCAAAATTAATCGTTACACTTTGCAGGTATGGTGAAATATCATCGAGTTGAATGCGCAGTTCCAGACCAATGGCATTAATAGTTTCCTCTGTCCAGACTACAAATTCCTCAGATTTGATATTCTTTTTGTTCAGGTCGGCCTTGATGCGATTTATAAAGGAATTGAAAATCGGATATTGCATTGTACTTTAGAATTTTAGGCTTCGAAGCGCTTACAAGCGGATTTTACTCGCAATGAATACCTTTTACACACTAATATATTTAATTCAGGAATGGAAACGAAGTTTACAGGGGACATATTTTGTGGAAGCATTGTCTTCACGGAAAAACACCCTTGTCTTGTACTTCCAGTCTGCCACCGACTCCGGCAATGAACCTGTACCGCTGATGGTCAGTGTTGATCCCAGGCGTACTGCGGCGTTCATCGACCGCTATCGTGAGCCACGACGGGCCAATACCGCCGTTTTTTTTAGTGGATTGTCCGGTGCAAAACTTATCGACGTTAAGCTGGCAGAAGCAGACCGGTATATCCGATTTGTTTTTGAGGGAGACAGGGAGTTGGTTCTTATGCTGTACTCCAGCAAGGCCAATGTGATTTTTTCAGATACGGGTACGGTACGGGAAGCTTTTAAACGTGAGCAGGAGCTGGCCGGTTTACCTGTACCACTGCCATCACCCGCACAGTCAAAAGATGTATCGGAGGGTAAACCTGACCGAATCATGTTTGCAAGACAACCTCTGCTTCCACGTACCGTGGTGCGTCATTGGATGAAAATCCATGAAAAGGAACAGCTGACCGCCGAGCAGCTCAGAGGTGAAGCCGACAAGCTGGATAAGATACTTCGTTCCGGTGCGAATCCGCACGTGAGTCCGGCGTATGGGTTTTCCACGCTAAGCCCGCTTGAGCTGGGCAACCCGGAAGTACCGGTTTTGGAATCTGTGAATCAGTCCGTAGCCAAAGCATTCTACACGCAGGTGAGGCGGCAGGACTTTAGTGTCCGGAAAAGCAATCTTGAAACGCGTTTTACCAAAACTCTTGATAAAATCAACCGTTCTCTAAGCGAGTTGCAAGGTTTAGATAAGACGCTGGAAAAGGCTGCGTATTGGGAGGAGGTCGGCCATTTGCTCATGGCCAACCCGCAGGTGCTGCCTGATGGTGATACGGTTGAGCTCGATGATTTCTACAATCCCGGATCCAGGCGAACTGTGCCGGTTGATCGAACCCTGAGCATGGTAAAGAATGCGCAGGAATATTACGATAAGGCACGGGCAGCACGTCAGCGCCATGGCGCATCGACCCAGCGCATCGGGCGACTTGAACAAAAGATATCCAAAATAGAGGCGCTTAATGATGAACTCAGGCAGATACATTATCCGGCCGAACTTGATAAATGGATTAAACGTCGCGAAGAAGACCTCCGGCATTTCGGGCTGAACCGAGATATGGGTCCGCAAAGCAGCCTTCCGTACAAAAAAGCATACCTATCCGGGTACGAAATCCGGATTGGAAAGAATGCATCGTCCAATGACGAATTACTTCGTATTTCGCACAAAGAAGATATATGGCTTCACGCACGTGGTGTTTCCGGCTCGCATGTGATTATTGTTATGGACAAAAAAACAGGTATGCCACCCAAGCCGGTTGTTGAACAGGCTGCATCGTATGCTGCTTTTTTTTCCAAAGGTAAGGGTTCCTCCCTGCATCCTGTTATCTTTACTAAACGCAAATATGTGCGGAAACCAAAGGGTGGGGCACCCGGCGCAGTTAACGTTGACAAGGAGCAGGTTGTGCTGGTAGCGCCCGGCGACCCCGGAGTTTCTGAAGAATGAAGTTTATGCACGCATCCATTGTTTTATGCGGATTTATGGGCTCGGGTAAAAGCAAGCTCGGACAGCTGCTGGCCGGTTTGCGTTCGCTTCGGTTTGAAGATCTGGACGAGGAGATTCAAAAATATGAAGGTCTCGGAATTCCTGAGATTTTCGCTCAAAAGGGCGAGGCTTATTTCCGACAGGCTGAACGTACCTATTTGTGCGCCAAAGCAGCTGATCAGAACCGCGTTCTTTCTCTGGGAGGCGGAGCCTTACAAAGCCAAGATATGGTTGACCGGCTTAAATCGTCCAACCTTCTGGTGTTTCTTGATCCCCCGCTTCATGAAATCATACGCAGGGTTCAGAAAAACCATCGTAGACCGTTACTTCTAAATCCGGACGGCACGCCAAAAACAGAAGCGCAACTACAGGCCACCCTCAACGATATGCTCAAAGTCAGACGACCCTACTATGCCCAGGCTCACATACAATTTCAACCAGATCCGGATTGGAGTCCACTGCGAAGTGCCACGGAGCTGAACGCCTTAATCGATTCCCATGTCAACACCCTATGATTTATCCGTAGTTCGCACAACGAACAGTCCCATTTACGTAACCCATGACAATACGCAGTTACTCAGGCAGCTGCTGACCGGGTTCAACAGTAAGCGCTGTATGTTTATTGTGGACGAGCAGGTTGCCGCGCTGCACCCATGGTTGTCTGAGCTGCTGCAAGCTGTTTTCAGCGATGTAGTGTATGCCGTTGTGCCCAGTGGTGAAACCAGCAAGACCGTGCAGGAATGGACCCGACTGGTGGATATTGCCCTTACCAATACCTTGCGCCGGGGAACGCCGGTCATTGCTGCAGGAGGGGGGGTAACCGGTGACCTTGCCGGATTTGTGGCATCCAGCGTTCTTCGTGGACTGCCGTTGATTCATATTCCCACCACGCTGCTGGCCATGGTTGACAGCTCCATCGGAGGCAAGACCGGAATCAACCACGCGACGGGTAAAAACCTGATTGGTGCGTTCTATCAGCCGGCTCTGGTTTATGCAGACACCCGGTTTCTGGATACACTTCCCCGCAAAGAATGGAACTGTGGTCTGGGCGAAGTACTCAAATATGCATGTATTCAGGATCCGTCTGTCTTCGCACTCCTGGAAAACACCACATTGAGAGAAAATCACCAAGATATGGTCTATCTGGTTGAACAATGTATGAAGATAAAGGCGGATATGGTCATGCAGGACGAGCTCGAAAACGGCGTACGTGCTTACCTGAATTTCGGTCATACCTTTGCCCATGCCCTGGAGGCTCACACGCGGTACCGGAGGTTTGCGCACGGAGAGGCTGTTTACGTTGGACTTGCAGCCGCGCTGTGGTTTGCATCCAGACTTGGGGCTCCCGTTGATCCGGACAGAATATTGGGCTTCCGTGCTGCGTTTAACCTGCAGACCCGTGACTTGATACCTGCCATCCCGTCGCTTGTTGCAGCCATGTACAGCGACAAGAAAATCCGGACCGGTAATCTGAGACTGGTACTGCTTAACGACTGGGGCGAACCGGTGGTTCAGGATGTGGAAGATACCCGAATGGTTGAACAAGCCTGGAACTTTGCACTGGAAAACGTACATAGTTAAGCTACTTCGTTGTTTTTAAAATACCTGTATATAACCTGGACTTACCTGCTTCGCATCCTTGGCATTGCGTTATTGGGAATAACTATCGTGTTGCTGGGGTTGTTTGGTACGCTCCAGTTGCCGGTGGTTCAGCACAGGATGGCTGATTATATGGCGCAGTATTTCAATGATACCTACAACGGAACCTTACAGGTTGGTAGTGTCAGGGGCTTGATTCCTTTTAATATGCAGCTGCAGGACGTCGTGTTGACATCCTCCCATAATGAGCTCACTGAAGATACGCTGGTAACCGTTGACAGAGTTGATATCCGGCTTAAGCCTGTCGATCTATTGCGCAACAGTCTGAGCGTTCAGTCTATGATTATCGCCCGGCCGCGCTTGAGGCTGACCCTGGAGGAGGACGGCTCGCATTATCATATTGAACGGGCATTTCAGCGCATTGAAGCCAGTAACGGGGGGCGGCCGCCGAATCTGGAAAATCTCGAGTTGTTTGCCCCGCTTCTGGCGGTTTCTGACGGTGAACTTACTATTGAGCAACGTCAACCCGGAATTCAGGCATCGCTGCGTGAGCCGCCGCTGTTTATAACAGACATTCAGTTATCAGCATTTGCAGAAATCAGTGAATTACAGCGTTACGCCAGCCTTGAATTCCTGTATGCACGGGTGCCGCAATGGAGTAGCCAATCGTTCCGGATCCGTGGTCAGCTTTTTAATGATAACCGGTTTCTGGAACTGAACGGATTTCGCATTGAACACGCGGAAAACCTGCTGAGTATTACCGGTGAGGCCGAAAATGTAGACTTGTTTGAACCGGATCTGTCCGGGCAGTTCCGCAGCGCAAATTTTCAGCTGAGTGTTGATACCCTATACGTGAGTCCTGAAGACCTGCGGGTCTATGACATCCCGTTATTTGACACCCAAAAGGCATTGGCGGCACGTTTCTATGCGCAGGGTTCACTCGATACACTGAATATCATTAACAGTGAAGCCAGCTTCGGTCGCAGCCGGGTCGGGTTTTCAGGAGAATTGATGGGTATTGGAAGTGAGGAGCTGTTCAGTTACGACGGGAATCTGCGCGGGGTAAATCTAGACCATGAAGACTGGGGCTGGGTTCACCCTGCCATAAATGATATGCCCTTTACTGACTGGAATACAATCACTCTGAGCGGTCGGCTTTTTGGGAATTTGCGTCGTACAGATGCTATGTTACAGGTTACAACCAATGATGGGAGGGCCGCAATCAGCGGTGATATCCAGTGGGAACGCGGCCCTGATTATCAATTCCAGATCGAAACGGAGTCGCTGAATACGGGTCAGTTTGTATCATTGAATTTACCCGAAAGCAATCTGAATGCTACCATGACACTCAAGGGCATCGGTCTTGGCGGATCGGAAGCCTCCGTAAGAACGACACTGGCTTTGGTAGATTCGCGGGTTGGTTCTTACGAAATTGATGAGGTTTCAGCTGAGGGTGCGTTTGCCAACAAGAGGGCCGAGGTGACACTCTCGTGGTTGCAGGATCGCTCTTTAGTCAATGCAACTATGCTGTATCAGCAGGCTGAACAATCTGAAATCCAGATTCAGGGTAGCGCGGATAACCTTAATTTGACTGATATCCTGCCCATTGACGGGCTTGCGCCTACTAACCTTCAGGCCACCTATGAGGTTCAGCTGAACGGAACAAATATCGAAGATATGCTGGGCATTCTTACGGTGGATATCAACACTGGTACCATTGATGGAAACCCGGTTCAGTCACATCAGCTCTATGCGGATCTGGTTGAAAATCCTGCCGGTGACCGGACACTGCGGTTAACCAGTACCCTGGCAGATGCTGAATTATCCGGCGACCTTTATCCGAAGCAAATTACGCAATTGGCCAGCTACTGGGGTGAGTATCTTGTCGGGCGTGTAGAAAATGAACTGGTGTTTACACAGGAAGAAGAATGGGATGATGAGGCTGATTTGTCATTGGAATCATTGGATATTCAACTGCAAGGTACCTTTAAAAACACCGATTTACTCAAACAATACTGGCCTTCTTCACCGTTCAGCAATGCTGAAGCAGATTTTCAGGCACAAGTTTCAGCCGGTCCTTCAAGGCTTCTGATTAACGCAGGCAGTGATATAACCCAGATTGGATTCAATGATTGGTCCGTCCGCAATGCATCGGCATTATTTTCAACCAGTTTGCAGTACGGCAGACGGCTTCAGGACTTTTCAACACTCAATCTGGTAGTCCGTGCTCAGGATCTCAGTAAGGGACGACTTAATGCCAGCGACCTTGATATGAGTCTGTCGTTGCTTAATGAGACCGGGCAAGTAAGCCTTTCTACAGGTCAGATTGGCACGGAGGGCTTTACTGTCGAAATGGAGTTGGGTGCTTTATTGGATGAGGGTGCAATCCAGGTACAAATGCAAAACTTTGAGCTTGGGCTTCAGAACTATGCCTGGACTTTGCAGAATGCGGCACAGGTTCGTTTCACGGATGATCGCAGACTCCGAATCGATGATTTCACATTGATCAGTGCTGAGCAGCGTATTGAAGTCGAAGGCACGTACAGTGCGAGCCTTGACGACGCGATGCGCTATCGGTTTGTTAATGTAAATCTGGCTGATGTTTCCACTCTGATTGACGGGCGGGTCGGTTTCGATGGAATTCTGGACGGTGAATTCACTTCTCAATCGTTGCTTCGGGAGCCAGCCATTGCCGGCAATCTGTTTATTGACAGACTTCGGGTCGATAACCGGCTTGTAGGGGACATGTCTTTCGATAGCCGCTTTGATTCGGAGGACGATCGATTCAACACCCAGATCCGCGTACTCACAGATTCTGTCAAGTATTCATCGTACCTGGAAGACAACGAAAATCGGGGAACCGATGTGCTCATTAAGGGCTGGGTCAGGGCTCCGGACCAGGACACGACGCCGGCCGATACGCTGTACTATTTTGATGCTGACTTGCGGGAAATTGACGGCTGGATACTTCAACCCATCCTCCCGTTCATTTTCACCGAATCCGAAGGGCTTGCGCGGGGTGCCGGATACATCACCGGCACGGGTGAAGATTTTTACTTTCATGCCGATTTTGACATTGAAGAACTTTTCGGGATACCCCAATTTACGTTTGTACCGTACTGGTTATCGGGCAATGTTGTCATGGACCGGTATGATGGGGTCCGCATCAATAACGTACAGGTGCGCGATCGTAACAACGGTACCGGAGTTCTGGCAGGTACCATCGGATTTAATGACTTTCAGGAGGAACGTCCATTTGATTTGACGTTGGAACTGGATCGACTTCAATTTCTGAATAATACCTTTGACGAGGAAACAGCGTTCTACGGATCGGTAGCCGGAACCGGTATTGTAGCTCTTTCGGGCAGTAATATGGCGCCCTTTCTGCGAACTGTAGTGCCGGTAACTACCACCGCAGATTCCCGGCTCACCATTCCGTTACTTGAAGAAACTACAGTTGAGGAGCAGGCCCGGTTTATTGAGTTTGTCCAGAGTTTTGAAGAGCTGTACATGCCTGTAACCGACGAACAAACTGACCTGACGCGGGAATTGCTCCGTCAAATGACCTTTGTAGAGATTGCCCGTCTGGATCTTCAGTTTATTGCCCCGCCGCAAACAACGGTGCAGCTTCTATTTGATCCTCTGACCGGTGAAATTCTCAATGCCCGGGGCAGCGGTCGCATCCGCATCACCCTGGAAGACGAAGAGTTTCAGATGTTCGGGAATTTCAACGTGACCAGTGGAGATTATACCTTCGTTGCAGGGGATATATTTCTGAGAAGATTTCAACTACGCGATGGTGGAATCATCCGATGGGAGGGCGACCCGGCCAACGCACAATTAAATATGACGGCCGCCTACCGGGCCCGTCCAGACATCGGTGTACTCACCGGTGGAATCATCGATCAGCAGTCGCGTATTCCCATAGACCTGATTCTGGAGATTACCGGTACCATTCAGAGCATTGAGAACAACTATTTCTTTGAATTTCCCAACGCAGTTGATCTGACCCAAAATGCGACAGAGTTAGCCCTGCTTAACAGTGAAGATCAGAAGCTGCTTCAGGCAACCAGTTTGCTGTTTACCGGTGGTTTTATCCCCATAGGAACGGGAGGCGATGAACAGTTTGCCGAGCTTGGAACCAGTCTTCAGTCCAGGGCCGGGCAAGTAGGGCTCTCTCAGCTGCTCTCCAATCAGATTAACACCCTGCTAAATTCCAATCTGAGCAACCTGGATGTCGACCTGAATCTGACTGGTTTTGATCAGGCCGATCTTGGAATTGCACTGCGATTGTTTGACGACCGGCTCATACTTCGCGGGGAAAGTCAGTTTTACACGGCTGCTGAAACCGGTGCGGAAACGACTTTGGGCGATTTAGGTGTTACGTATAGAATAAGCCGGAATTTATCGGTCGAGGTTTTTCACCGCAGAGACCCTACCTTACGTTCTATTGTCGGTAATCAAACACAGGCCGAAAGCATCAACGGTGTCGGCCTTGAAGCCCAGGTACAATTCAATACATGGAAAGAGCTCCGGCAACGGTGGTGGGGCCAGATTCGTCGCTTTTTCGGATTAGCGCAGCAAGGGGAATCCGCAGAAATAGAAACAGCGGTCTTTTGACAAGGTGCCTGAGATGCCCGCACGACGGACAAAAATTTAATTTTCAAGTACACGAACAGTTATGACGCAAAAGAAAAGCAGTCTGGAAAAAATTATTATTGAATTCCTTGAGCATTACCCTGATACGTACGTACCGGTTGAACTCATGGCTTCAGCCTTGAAAATGGACAACGCACGGGACTACAAGAAACTTACCAAAGTGGTTGGGAAGATGACAACCCGCCAGATGCTCAAGCAAAACAGTTCCGGCCATGTGAAACCGGCAATCAATGAGTCCAATGCAGGCATTCAGGAAGGGGAGATTGCCGTCAACCGACATGGTATCGGATTTGTCAGACTGGATGGCTTTGACGATGACATCCGTATACCGCGCAAAAAAATGGGCGTTGCTCTTCCCGGCGATATCGTCCGTATAAAAATTACCGGCAAAACAGGTCCTAATAACCGTGTGGAAGGTCGGGTGCTGGAAATACGCAAACGCGGAAACCGGCTGTTTGTGGGAACACTGATCCGTGAAAAATCAGGTGCCTGCTACATCGAACCGGATGAAAAGTCGGCCAGTACATCCTTTTTTGTGCTTCCTGAAAACACGATGGATGCGAAGCATAATGAAAAAGTAATCTTCCGGCTCATTGACTGGATTAATCCGCGGACCCTTCCGGAAGCACGGGTGGTTGACCGGCTGGGGCAGAAAAATACCAACGATGCCTCCATCTTGTCTATTCTAGCTGAAAATCAGATTGTCAGCACCTTCCCGGATGCCGTGGACGAATTTGCCCGTAAAATTGCTACCACCATCCCTGCGGCGGAGTATAAACGCAGGCTGGACCTGCGCGATGAAGTGATTTTTACCATTGATCCGGTAGACGCCAAGGACTTTGACGATGCCCTCAGTATCAGGCTTCTGGAAAATGGAAACTATCAGCTTGGGGTACACATTGCCGACGTAACCCATTATATGCAACCGGATACCCTGCTCGACAAAGAAGCGCTGGAGCGGGGTACATCGGTCTATCTGGTTGACCGTGTGATACCCATGCTGCCTGAGTCACTGAGTAATGGGGTTTGCAGCCTGCGTCCAAATGAAGATAAGTTGTGTTACAGCTGTTTTATGGAGATAGATCACAACGGAAAGGTTCATGATTATGAGATTCGTGAGACGGTAATTAACTCCAGGCATCGGTTCACTTATGAAGCCGCCCAGGAAGTGATTGACGGGAAAAAACATCCTTTTTCAGAGCAGATGCTTCTGCTGCAAAAGCTGGCCTCGAGGCTGACCCAGCTTCGATTTGAACATGGTGCCATGGATTTTGACACCCCTGAGCCCCGCTTTGTTCTGGATGAACATGGCAAACCTGTTGACATCGTGGTGGAAAAACGCTTGGATGCACACCGCCTGGTGGAGGAATGTATGCTTATGGCCAATAAAACCGTTGCCGTACACATCGAAAATCTTCGGTCTCAGGCTGCCTCCGGCCGGAAAAAGAAAACCAAAGATCTGTATCCCTTCTTTTACCGGATACACGATAAACCCGATCCGCAGAAGCTGGCCAATGTGGCGGAGAACGTGGGTCCTATTGGAATTAAATTCAAGCCGGATGCCAAAAAACTTAGTTCAAGGGTTATCAATGATTTATTGAAGGAGGTACAAGGACACATTTTACAAAATACCATCAATGAACTGGTACTCCGTTCCATGGCCAAGGCGGTTTATAGCCCGCAGAATATCGGACATTTCGGTCTGTCGTTTGAACACTACGCTCATTTTACCAGCCCAATCCGACGTTATCCGGATGTCATCGTACATCGTCTGCTGAAAAATTATGCTGCCGGTGTGCCGGGATACACATTTTCTGAGCTGGAATCGCTGGGAACTCACTGCAGTAACCGTGAGAAAATGGCCGTCAATGCTGAGCGGGACTCCATCAAGCTCAAGCAGGTTGAATATATGTCATCGCGTATCGGCAACGTATATGACGGTTTCATCAGCGGGGTGACCGAGAAAGGTTTGTTTGTTTCACTTAAAGAAGTTTTCTGTGAAGGGCTGGTACATATCTCCGATCTGAACGATGACTACTATGTGTATGATCCCAATCGTCATATTTTGTATGGCCGATCAAACAAGAAATCGTACCGTTTGGGGGATGAAATTACCGTAAAGGTGTTCTCTACCAATATTGAGCAGCGAACTATTGATTTTGTGCTCTCTCAAGGAGTAAAAAAGAATGCTAAATAGTCATATCGTGCGTTATTGTGTGTATGCATTGCAAAAGTAAACAGAGCCTATGAATTCTTTGAAGCTAAAAACAGTACTCCTGAGTGTGCTGCTGAGTGTCGCGTTTGTGATAGAAACAGCTGACGCACAATACTTTGCCTTTGGCAAAAACCGGGTTCAATACACCGAATTCGACTGGCGTTATATTCAGTCGGACCACTTCGACGTGTACTACTCCGGACCGGAACATTACTACCTGGCTGAGTTTGCAGCATTCAGCCTGGAAGCGGCCTATGAGCAGCTCAAAAGGGACTTTCGCCACGAAATAGCTGATCGCATTGAAGTAATTCTATACGCCTCGCACAGTGAATTCTCCGAAACAAATACCGTTCCGTTACCTTTGGATGCGCAGGGTATTGGTGGAGTAACCGACAAGTTCAAAAACCGGATTACCATGCCTTTTCAGGGGGATTATGCTGAATTTCGAAGGGTACTTCACCACGAATTAATTCACGCCATCGTGAATGATATGTATTACGGAGGGACCATTCAGTCGATTATGCAGAACAATATTCAGCTGGTGTTCCCTCTCTGGTTTGAGGAAGGTCTGGCAGAATACATGGCGCTGGGGTGGGATACCAACACCGATATGTTTATTCGTGATGCGGTCATGAATAATTATTTGCCGCCCATCCCACAGCTAAGCGGATATTTTGCCTATCGCGGCGGACAGGCCATGTGGCACTACATTGCCGAGGAATACGGTCGGGAAAAAGTAGGCGAGATTATGCAACGCATCAAAACAACCCGTTCGGTTGAAGCAGGGATGCGACAGTCTCTCGGGGTAGATATCGAAGAGTTGTCAGAGCGCTGGCATGAGTGGTTGAAGAAAAAGTACTGGCCCGAGATAACGATCAGAGAATCCTTGCGTGAGGTTACCACACCGATTACGGACCGGGACATGGGCGGGTCGTACAATACAGCTCCGGCTATTTCCCCGCAGGGTGACCGTATTGCACTTATTACCAACAAGCGCCGTTTTTTTGATGTAGTGGTAATCAACGCCATCAACGGGGAGATTCTCAAAACCCTGATCAAGGGTGAAGACAACGTTAATTTCGAGGAGCTTAACATACTCCGGCCCAACCTGAGCTGGTCGCCAGACGGCCGGAACGTGGTGTTGTCAACACGTTCAGCGGGTCAAAATGACGTAACTATTGTGAACTACGAAACAGGGGACGTCCGCAAGATTCAGTTTCCGGGCCTGAACGGATTGGGTTCGGTAGCATGGTCGCCCGATGGTAAAAAAATTGCATTTGATGGCAATGCCGGACCGCTACCGGATATTTTTGTGTATAACCTTGAAACCGAAGAACTCCACAATGTAACCTCGGATGTCTTCAGCGACCGCGAGCCTGCCTGGGGAGCTGATTCGGAATTTGTATATTTCGTGTCAGACCGCGGAGCACAAACGCAGGTAAACCGGTTTTCCACTGAGTTCAATATGCTGCTGAACCCATCGCTCAAACAGACCGACCTGTACCGTATTCGCGTAGGCGACAGCAGGGCAGAACGGATTACCCGTACCGACGGCTGGTCTGAAATGAGGCCACAGCTCACCAATGATGACCGGCTTTTCTATATCTCCGACCAGAACGGTATCCAGAATATCTACAGGATGGATCTGAATACGCGTGAAAGCCGGCCGGTAACCAACCTGTTGGCCGGCGTTATGCAGATGTCGATCAGTTCAGACGGAAGCCGCATCGCTATAAATAGCATAAACAGCGGCTTTCTGGATATCTATCTGATTCAGAATCCGGAAAACATGCTTAAGGATGAACCGCTTGAACCTAACTGGTGGGCTGCTATGCGTGAGTTTACCCCATCGGAGCAGATGGTGCCGGCTCTTGGTTTTGGTCGCAGCCTGGTAGCCGAAGATCTTGCTGAATTTGGCAGAGCCGAAGAAGACAACGTTTCCGAACAATCCGTTGCTGCGCTCGTGAATCGCAACAGAGAACCCGAGCCCGAGCCCGAACCGGAACCGCTTACTGAGGAAAGCCGGATTGATTTCAGGAATTATGTCTTTGCCGACGTGCGTGATCCCGACAGCGGAGAGCCTCTGGCAAGGGATATTTTCGCACTGCGTGACACCCGCACGGATGATGGCCGGTTTATACCCAACAAATACCGGCTTACCTTCTCCCCGGACTTTACCTACGCCAGCGGAAACCTGGCTACCGGGTATGGGGTGTTTGCGCTCACCCAGATTGCTTTCAGTGATCTTCTGGGTGACCATCAGATCTCTTTTGCATCCAACCTGGTCTTTGACCTGAGAAATAGTGATTACGTGATTTCGTACGGGTATTTCAAAAACCGGACCAATCTGCTGCTGAACTATTTCCATACCAGCCGGAATTTTCAGTCGTTTTCCGGTGAAATCGTACGTTTTCGGTATTATGGCGGTGGAGTTGCCTTTCAGCAACCATTCAACAAGTTTGAGCGTGTTGATTACGGTGCCAGTTTCATAACCATATCACGTGATTTCAGTAACATTCTGAATTCAGAGCGAACCAATGAAAAGGGTTACTTCCTGTTGCCTGAGGTCACCTATACCCGGGATGTAACCCGACCCGGATTTCTTACTCCGTCCGGCGGACAACGTATGGCTGTGAATATCTCCGGAAGTCCGCCAATTGGTAATGATGTTCTACAGTTTGTATCCCTGAGTGGTGATGTACGTCAATACGTTGGCTTCGGCGGGGGATGGTATAGTCTGGCCTTCCGTGCATCCGGGGCAGCTTCTGTAGGCAGGGATGCCCAGAACTACTACCTGGGTGGTATGGATAACTGGATTAATTATGCCTGGGCTGACGGCAATCTGCCGCTTGACCGGTTAGAAGACATTTTCTTCACCATTCCGGCTACCCCGCTGCGTGGCCACCTCTTTAACACCGTGGTAGGCGACAAGTTCGCACTTTTTAATGCAGAGTTTCGTTTTCCACTGGTAGCGGCACTGCTGCCGGGACCTATCCCTATTATCCCGCTGTATAACCTCACCGGAAATGCGTTTGTAGACGTAGGAACTGCCTGGCAGGGAGCGACGCCGCAAGACATCCTTGTAGGATCAGGGTTCGGTTTGCGGACCATCCTGCTGGGACTGCCATTCCGCTGGGATGTGGGCTGGCCCTATGGCGCAGAGGGATGGGGCAGACGTGTTCACTATTTCAGTCTGGGAATCGATTTTTAAGCCAGGACTACAGCTCCTCAGTTGCTTACGCGAATCTTTTTCCAGCCTGCAAGAACATCTGCCTGCAGGTTCTGATCCCTGCGGTAAACAAGTGCGATGTATTCCTGCACAGTTGCCCCCTGCGATTCCATCAGCGGAGTACTGCTCACGGTACGGTCTTGCAGGGTGACATACTGATAGGCATACCTTCCTTCTTTCAAAACGGCTGTGGTGCTCAGTAGCCCGTTAACGGAATCTTCCCGCAGCCTATATTGAGGCGATATACCCCAGTTATTAAATGATCCAACCAGGTACAGGGGAGTCTGTGCATTGATGCCAGATGGCGGATCAAGCTGAAACCGAACCAGAGCATACCGTGCGTTCGGACCGCTGGCAGGTTCCCCGACCGCTCCCCCCGTGCCGAAGTTCAGGAATGCCAGCACATCAGGCAACAGGGTAATGCGAGGTATGCGCTGATCCTGATCGAAATCAACCACCTGCATGCTGTAGTTTTCGATACTGCCAAGGTCCAGCTGCAGAAAGCTTTCATCCGCATGGAAGGACTCCGCTCTGGAAAGGTAGAGCCTGCCCACACCATCACGGGAAAAGTCGGCTTGATCGGCCACCTTGAACCTCGACCAAAACTGATTTTGCACAAAAACAATGCTCAGATCGTTCCGGGGTAGCACGGACGGATCTTCATAACGGTACGTTGCAAACAATTGGTGGGATCGGGCGGCACCTGACCCCGTATTATAAAGGGTCTCTGCCTGTACATCAAGGCGGTCATCGTCTTCCTGAGCTACCAGAAACGGCATGGAAAACAGCTTTTCACTGTTCTCCTGGCGGTAGACATGAATCATATAGTTCCCGGGAAGAAGCAACCTAAGCTGCTCGTTGGGAAAAGTGTATTCATAGGCAAACCACTGTGGGTTTTGAAACCTGCCCGGACTACCACCTTGAATAAAATCATTCATGAAACCGCGTATGTACTGGTTTGGTATCAGATTACTCTGCGACCAGTCATAATTGTGGTGGGTAAATTCAACCCGAAATTGATTTGATGAACGGGCCAGTTCGTCAAACTGAATCGTGAGTTGCTCCTGTGAGCCAAGTCTGAGCACCGGCTCGGTTCCCGGATGAAGTCTGAATAATTCGATACTGCGGATCGTTGCCGGTGGCAGTTTCTGTCCGGGCAGGGTATAGGCATTAATCAGTGCTGGTTGGGAAGGCGTTTGCAGGGGAGAGGTAATTTCGGGGCTTGAGCATGCTCCCATCAGCAGTAGACAAAGAACTATTAAGGCCTTTTTAGACATTAATTTTTCCCTTAAAAACAATTTCAGCCGGTCCCTCAAGTACCAATGAGGAATAACCGGCATCCATTTTCCGGAACTCTGCCTGAAGAATGCCGCCGGAATTAACTACAGAAATTCGATGAACACCCGGTGGATGGTCATGCTGGTGGGCAGAAACAAGTCCGGCAGCCAGAGAACCTGTTCCGCACGATAAGGTAAGGTTTTCCACACCGCGTTCGTAGGTCACCAGGTCAACGGTATGAGCAGCCCTTGACAGCATGAAGTTAACATTGGTTCCGCGCGGACTGAAACGCGGATCGTACCGCAGCGTTTTCCCCGTTTCACGCAGCCATTGACGGTCTTTCAGCTGATGTTCAGAAACATTGACAACTACATGTTCCGTACCGGTGCAGACCTGATACAGTATTCCGAATTGTGGATCTTCCACAGATTTAATTGTGGGTTTTGAAGGAAAATGAAGGCGTACCCTATCAGGCAGAACCTGTACCTCATACACGTTATTGTGTACCCTGAAACGATGAGAATTGGAAACACCAAGTTCAGCAGCCAGGCGTGCAATACACCGTCCACCATTACCACACATACCGGCATCTGACCCGTCGGCGTTACGGTAGATCATCGAATAGGCCGTCTGGTTGTCAGACGCGGGAAAAAGTGCCATAACACCATCAGCTCCAACTCCGGTACGTCGATGGGAGAGTCGTGGAGTAATTGCAATGAGGTCATCCAAAGACATGGCCCCGTCACGATTGTCGAAGACCACAAAATCATTGCCTGCGCCCTGGAGTTTGAAAAATTCCATGTTACAGATTGGTTAGTGCCGGAAAATGCTTCCACGCTTCGTCTTCGGGGATGGGGGTATCACCGCCACGTAACAGAAACCCGAATCGCAGCGCCATCACCGTATAGATAAGCTTAGGCTGAATGTTTTGATATACCAACGCCCGGAAACTGTTTACGGTGGCAATCATGGCTTCCAGCCGGGCGTTTTTCAGTGATGCTGTAAACTTTTTGATTGTATCGATCTGATCCGCATTGGTCAGCAGTCGAACGTCTTCGGTATCCAGATAGACGGCAAGATCGCGCAGAAAGACTTCGATCATGTTAAACATCGCAATATGCTGCTCGGTTGAAAACGCGGCCGACCAGCTGCTTGCCAGCGACACGATCTCACCGGCATCCTGGGTGTAGGCCATTCGCAGGAACTGGATGATCTGCCTGCGATTCTCCCGCAGCGTCTTTGCATCGTAAAAACGGGTAGAAGCATAATTACCCCCGGAAATTCGTGCCAGGTATTCAGCATCAGCTTCTGCCATTCCATCTTTTTCAATCAGACTGGCCTGGATCTCCTCGGTCCGGATGCTGGTACACCGCAATAGCTGGCAACGTGATACGATAGTGGGAAGCAGACTGTTGAAATTATCGGTAGTCAGAATAAACATGAGGTTTTCGGTAGGTTCCTCCAGTGTTTTCAGAAACGCGTTGGCCACATTGGGATGCATGGTTTCGATGTTGGATAAAACAACCACCGTTCTGCGACCTTCATTGGGCTTGAGAAACATAGCCGGACGGATGTCATCCTTGAAATAATCTTTGTGATAAAATGCCTTGCGGTTTTTTCCGTCAAATGAACCGTCCAGTGACGGTCTGCTGGCAAAATCCACAATAGCGTAGGGGTCATCGGCCAGGAGCTGCAATCGGCCGGTGAGCTCTGTGGAGGAGGCCGATTTTGGTACCGGAATGAACAGATGAATGTCGGGATGGACGAACCAGCTGCTTTTAGCTGAAGATTTACGATCACCCAGCTCACTGAGATTTTCCACGCCGTTGACGGCCTCGGCAAAGGCCAGCGCCAGGGCTTTTTTCCCAACTCCAGGTGGTCCGGTCAGCAAATAGGCGTGGCCTATTCTGCCGGAACTCACGATGCGGGCAATTTCAGCACGAACTTTTTCTTGTCCGACGATGCATTTTGATCCGATGTGTACCATAAAAAAGCCGAATTAAATTTACTCCTCCCAGACAAAATCGAACAGCAGGCTTCCGGCTGTAACGGTTGCTCCGGCATAGCCGATCAATGCCATCATATCATTGATAGCACCGGCATCCTGGTCGCCGAAAAATCCGGCATAGGTGGTATTTGATAATATCAGAATTAACGGAATCAACAGCGGAATGCTCATTACCGAGAAAATTGCGCCTCGCTGTGAGCTTTGGGCAACCAGAGAAGCCAGCAGTGTTGAAACCGAAGCCAGGCCCAGGGAACCGAACAGCAGGGATAGCATCAGCGTGAGCGGCTGTACTACACTGATGCCCAGCATAAACAGATACAGAACCAGTGTAAACACCGAAACCGCCAGTGTAAACAAAAAATTGTACAGAAGCTTTCCGGTAAAAACGGGTGGAGCGGCAAGTGTTAATCGGAGTAAGTCGAAGGTGCCCTGGTCTGTTTCGGAGACAAACGAGCGTGGGAGTGCCGCCATCGATGCAAATAAAATGATAATCCAGATCAGGCCACTTCGCGCCTCCATCTGCAGATTCTCGGCCTTAAGGGCAAACAGGACTACCATGAGGGCCGCCAGTACAAAGGCCAGGATGGTATTGATGCCATAGCGCGATCGCACTTCTATGCGAAGGTCTTTCAGGAATATCTGATAGCTGGTCCGGAAAAATTGCATGAGTAGAAGGTACGGAATTTAACGGTGACGCAATATTCTGTGGGTATCTTTCAGTTTGTCAGATGGAAACGAAGATTGGTATATTTCGGGCACATATTCACAAATACAAGTATAGATGAAAATTTCTGAACTGCTTCATGATGGGAACGTTATTGCTGATCTGGATGTGACCACCAAACAGGAAGCGATTACCACGCTGGTACACACCATTCGGGAATCCGTAGGAGAAGAGCTCACGCAAACGGCGTTAACTGCCGTGCTGGAGCGTGAAGCCGTAATGAGTACCGGGGTTGGAAAGGGTTTGGCAATCCCCCACGGGCGGGTTAAAGGCATTCAGGATAATTTCGTTGCTTTTGGCAAGTTGAGAACCCCTATTGATTATGGCTCCATCGACCAAAAACCGGTTTCCATGATATTCCTGCTCATCGGTCCGGAATCGCAGAGCAGCCAGCATATAAAATTGCTTAGCCGTATTTCAAAACTGATGAACAACGACGCTTTCCGTGACAGGATAGCTTCCTGTACCAGCTCTGCTGAGATTATCGCTTTTTTTACCGAAGAAGAGCTTTGATTTTTCTGCCGGCCTGATCGGGCCGGACGTTCTTTTACCCCGAATCCAACTTTCATGAAAGCCAACGCCAGGATTTTACTCACAGACGATGAGCCGGGTATCCGCAGGGCGTTACGCGAAATTCTGGAATTTGAAGGCTACGAAGTGCTGGAGACGTCCTCGGGTGAAGAAGCCCTGAACCTGCTCGTGGAGAAGGGACCGGTAGATCTGATGTTTCTGGATGTCAAGATGCAGGGTATGGACGGACTTGAAGTACTTGAAAAAGTATCCGGATCCGGCTATACGTTTCCGGTAATTATGCTGACAGGTCATGGTAACATTGATACGGCGGTTAAATCGACCCGTCTCGGTGCCTTTGATTTTCTCCAGAAACCACCGGACCTGAATCGTCTCCTGATAGCCACACGCAACGCCCTTGAGCGCAAATCACTGTACGATCAAAACCGTACGATGCGCCGAAAAATCAGCAATGTGTCTGAAATTCTGGGGAACAGCAAGGCAATTGATACCATCAGACAGACAATCAAACGGGTAGCACCTACCGATGCACGCGTGCTTATTACCGGTGAGAACGGAACCGGTAAAGAGCTGGTAGCCCGATGGATGCATGAACTCAGTAAACGTGCTGACAGGCCTTTTATAGAAGTAAATTGTGCAGCAATACCGGCTGAACTGCTTGAAAGCGAACTTTTCGGACATGAAAAGGGTGCTTTCACCGGGGCAGTCCGACAACGAATCGGTAAATTTGAACAGGCCCATGGCGGCACCCTGTTTCTGGACGAAATCGGTGACATGCCCCCGGAATCCCAGGCTAAGGTACTCAGGGTTCTGCAGGAACAAACACTGGTGCGCGTCGGAGGCACGACCCCGGTCGCAGTGGATGTACGTATTGTATCGGCTACCAATAAAAATTTACAGGAAGCCATTGAAGGCGGGAAATTCCGTGAAGATTTGTATCACCGGCTAAATGTCATTCCCGTTCATGTACCTCCACTACGGGAAAGGAAAGAGGATATTCCTGTTCTGGCCGAGGCCTTTTTGGATCAGCTGGCCGGCCGTGATATAATTTTCGCCAGTAAGTCATTCAGTCCGCAGGCCATGCATCGTCTGGAAACCCTTCCCTGGACGGGTAATATCCGTGAACTGCATAATGTGGTAGAGCGACTAGGTATTCTCGCGTTGAACCCTGTAATTGACGCGGATACCGTTGACCGGCTCGTATCGCGTAATGTTCCCGGGAAGGATGAACCCGATGAGGACCCGCTATCCGGCCTGATTGAATCCGCTTCAGGATTTCAGGAGTTCAAAGAGTCTGCTGAGAGGGTTTACTTGCTGCGTATGCTGGAAGCCAACGACTGGAACATCTCTGTGACGGCCGACAAAATTGGAATGCAACGCAGCCATATGTATAACAAAATGAAAAAATATCACATACACCGATGAATAAACCTGTACCCAATATTATTGATGGTCGCCACGTAGCCGCACTCATACGGGAGGAAGTTCGCCAGGACGTTCATGACTGGGTAAACTCCGGGAATCGTGCACCCAAACTGCAGGTAGTATTGGTGGGAGGTAATCAAGCTTCTAAAGTATATGTGGGTGCCAAGACCAGGGCCTGTGAAGAAGTAGGTATTCTGTCGGAAACCTTGATGCTGCCAGACACCACCTCGGAGAAAATTCTCAAGGAACACATCGCCAAATATAATGACGACCCGACTATTGACGGGATACTCGTACAGCTGCCTTTGCCTGCGCACATGACCCCACTGGCTGTTATTGAGAGTATCGACCATCGTAAAGATGTAGATGGTTTTCACCCGATGAATGTAGGACGGCTTACCATCGGCCAGCCCTGCTACCGCTCCTGCACACCGGCAGGCATCATGGAACTGCTCAAATACTATTCACTTTCCGCCAAGTCAAAAGACGTGGTGGTGGTTGGAGCCAGTAATATAGTAGGTTCTCCTGCGGCGATTATGCTTTCCCGTGAAAATGACGAAGGGAAGGCAACTACTACATTATGCCATAAATACACCAGGGATCTGACCCGTCACACCATCGGTGCTGATATTCTGATTGTGGCGGCAGGGGTGCCGGGATTAATTACCGGTCAGATGGTTAAAGAAGGGGCGGTTGTTATTGATGTAGGCATGAATCGTGTTGCCGATCCCTCTGTTGATCGCGGTTACCGTCTGGTTGGTGACTGCGACTATGATTCGGTTGCAGAAAAAGCCAGCTGGATTACCCCGGTTCCCGGTGGAGTAGGACCTATGACGGTAGCTATGCTCATGAAAAATACCCTCCTGGCTGCTAAAAAAGCGGTCTATCCCTGAACCCGCAGGTAGTCAGACAATAAGGGCCAGTATGTAGCTGAAAATCAATCTATCGATGATTCCCTGTGTCTTCAATAATTCCGGGTAGGATTTTCCGAGGGACACTAAAATCGATGTTACGATCTTTAGATTACCAGATTCAGCTGTTTGCGCCAGTGTCTTGCAGTACGGCCAGAACCTCTTGTTCATTCTGTGCGGATGTGAGACGTTCGACGATACCTTCACCACGGAATATCCGAGCTACAGCATTCAGTCTGCGGTAGTGCAGATCAATACCGATGTGATCTGGGTTCAAAACTAGTACAGTTATCCGGGTGGGACCGGAGGTCTTCGGTATATGGATGCCGTCGTTACTGATATGAATTATGACCACCGTTTCACTTATATCGGGAATGTGCGCATCCAGAATCGCAATGCCCGGAACAATTTCCGGGATGTATTCCAGTGAATTATCCATGACGGCTGCGCAAATCGATTCAAGTTTATTACCGTCAATACGCAACCTGGATCCAATCAGCTGGCGGATCAGAGTAAGAATATCTTGATTCTCATTTGACATACTCACAGCATCCGGACTCAATAATCCAAACACATATTCTGTACTCACCGCCTCGTTGCCGGTATCGGAGGGATTCTTGGTGAAATAATCACCCTCGGAAGGATAAACAGCAATAAAATTACTCTGTGGATATCGGTTTACAAAGATACCCGGAAGCCGGTCGAGCCCGGGACGCCATGATAACGTTCCTTCACGTGAACTTTGCAGAATGAACAAATCCTCCTTCTGCATAAAGTCATCAAGGGTCATAATCAAATCTCCCCAAACTTCTAAGCCGGTATAGTTCACCGGTACCTGAGGCTCCGTTTTTTTGTCCATGGACGTGAGTGAATCCAGCTGATCGTTGTTAGTTACCACAGTCAGGCTGGCACCCAGCTGCGAGGCCAGAATTTTTATGTAACGAAGACTTTCGGAAAAACCACTCTCAAGTCCTGCAAACGGTGGAACTGCCAGAATGATTTTCTCATGTGTACTGAGTTTGTTTTCAATTTTGCACACCATGACCATTTCACGGGATTGTCTGAGCAGCTGATCAAGAACTCCACCAAAAACCTGTTGACGTGCCGAGCTCTGACCGTTCCAGCCAATCACGACGTTGGTGATACGTCGTTCTTTTACAGCCCGGTATATTCCATTGGCGATATTCATATCAATACGGGTAAGAGGGCTGACCGGGATGTCAGCACCCGCGGCGTAGATCACAGCGTGGCTCAGCATTTTCTCGGAGTCGGCCACCTGCGAGGCCACGTCCGTTCCGTCCCTCACTACGCTAAGGGGATATACCTGTTCCGTTGAACCCGGATCACGCATGGCAAAGGCAATATCCATCAAAGCCTCCGCAGTTTGCGGGTTTGCCAGAGGGACCAGGATACGCTGAGGTGCGTCGCCGGCGAAGTAGGCTTTGGTAGACTCCTCAACAGCTACGATTCTGCCATATTTTTCCACCAGCCAGGGTCCGGTTAGGCAGGTGAGCAAAATAAGAATCACTACCGCATTGACTGCTACTTCATCGAAGAGGCCACTCTCAAAACCAATCAGTGTAACCGCAAGTGTTGCTGCAGCCTGTGGCGTAGAAAGCCCGAAAATGGTCCATCCCTCAGCGCTGGAATGTGAATATAGTGATTGCGCTACGAATGAAGCTAAATATTTACCCACATAGACCAGCGCAGCAAAGATTCCGGCCTTTATCCATACATCCGCCTGACTCAGCACGCTTACATCCACCAGCATACCCACGGAAATCAGGAAAAACGGTATGAACAGCGCGTTGCCGACAAATTGCACGCGGTTCATTAGCGGACTGCTGTCAGGGACCATCCGATTAAGCAGTAGTCCGGCAAGGAAAGCGCCTATAATGGCGGCAAGGCCCGAAAGTTCCGCAAACCAGGCCGTAACGAACAGGATTGCTAACAGGAAGGTGTACTCGGCGTCATTTTCTTTCGGAAACGTTCTGAAAAACCATCGGCCAAGCCGGGGTATGACCAGCAGGCTGACAGCCAGAAAAATTCCGACGCTTCCACCAAACTGAAGCAGAAAGCGGCCGCTTAATCCTTCATCTACGGCACCGATAACGATGGCCAGTACGAAAAGGGACAGCAAATCGGTGACCATCGTGCCCCCCATCGTCATCGTTACGGCGTTGTTCTTGGTGATTCCCAGCCGGCTGACAATAGGATATGCAAGCAGCGTATGAGAACCCACAATGGCACCCAACAGTAATGAGGTTGCGGTACTGTAGCCCAGTAGTGGGGGGGCGACCAGATAGCTTAGCAGCATGGGTAAACCGAATGAGATTATCCCAAAAGTAATGCTTCGGTTTTTGAGCTTGTTAAACTGATTCAGGTCGATGGACAATCCGGCCATAAACATCAGGTAGAGCAACCCTACTGTACCTAGTAAAACAATGGTAGCGTCACGCTCAAGCCAGCCGGTAACGCTCGGACCAACAATGGTGCCCGACAGAATGATGCCCACCAGCCCGGGTATTTTCAGCTTCCTGAATACCAGCGGTGAGATCAGAATAATCAACATAACTATCGCTACGATGAGTACCGGATTCTGGATTGGAAAAGAATCAGAACTGATAAATGGCATAGAATTTGATGTAATTACGCTGAAAAGCGTCTCTGATTTGAGTTGCTTGCTGCTATGGCCGATAAAATAACTATATCAGCAGTCTTTTTTCGTGGAATGGAAAAAAGTTTTGATAGGGGTGACATAATGTTGTCACTCGTGACAGGTAACTTTAGATAAACCTGAACAAAACAAGGACAAAACCATGACAACTGCTACAAAACTCGATCCTGCATACCCGGTTCTCAGACCGGTTGAATCCCATCTGGTCAAGCGCTCCGGCCGCCGGAATCCGCTGCTTGCAGAAACCGATGAAATCTTTTCTCTGATGGGCTGGTCGGATCTGCCGGATCCGTTCAAACTCACCATTGCCATAGACCTCATTGGTTTTCGTGATGAAATTATGGGGTTATATGCAACGCGTGACGTGAATGTGCTCAATCGCCGTAAAAGTATTTACTACTGGGTTAATGCCTACCTGGATGGTACCTGCGATCTGCAGACCGCTATGGATGCACTCAAAGTAAGTTATCTGGCGTGATTGTCTGATGGATTTACGGTCATGAACAACACAGTGCGTATTGAATCACGGAAGTCCGTGTGCAAAGTGCTGAGTAAAACTCGTGGCAGGACGTTAAAAGCGACCCGCGATAATCAGTATCCGCATGATCAGATTGTCCAGTGGCGTGTTGCGTTGAACGGGCATGTTTAACGCGTAAACCAGTCGTGCAATGGGTCCCTTCTCTCTGACTTTCAGAAAACCTTGCGTCAAACGCCTGTTTTCCGCGCTTAGCTTATCTCCGTACAAGGAAAAAAATTGTCTTGCCTGATCCGTTACTTTTTCGGGAATATCGCCTTTTCCCAGAAAGCGCCGGGTTCTTGCGTATAGTTCCATCGCAAAATTTGGGGTAGCAGGGGTAACATTGTTGCCATGTTTTCGGTAGAGAATGCCCGGATATTCATCATAAACTACCTCGCCAAAGGCCGATATCACCAGATAGCACCACCAGTCGTGCATCAGGGTCCATTCAGGCAGATGCTGGCAAACCAGGTTTCGGGCAGACCGGTTCAACACGATAGTACAGCCTGTGGCCTGATTTTGGACTAAAGCATTATGAAAACCCCGTGTGGACGGTATGGCACTGTAGCCCAGCCGGCGTAAATTTTCATCCACAAATTCCAGCCTGCTGTAGTACATTTTCGGAGCTGTAGAATCGACCGAGCCGAGCATTTTACAGGCTCTGATCAGTTTGTCCGGCTTCCAGACATCGTCCTGATCGGCAAAGGCGTAGAAGTCATACCCGGTACCCGACTTTTCCAGCAGGCGGAAAAAACTCGCAGAAACACCAACATTTGTATCAAAGACAAGCTCTATTTCAGGGTATACTTTCTGGAGATTACCCAGAATTTGCCGGGTAGCATCGCTCGATCCATCGTCGCGGACCAGAAGCCTAACCGATACGCCTTCCTGGCGAAGGATACTTTCAATCTGCTCCCTGATGAACCGGGCGCCGTTATAGGCCGACATCAACACTACGATATGCGGCGTTTTAGTATGCTTTTCCACGGGTGATTATTTCAGGGTTACGTGTCTGATTCAGCAGGTCAATAAACCGGCGACCAAGGTGTCTGTCAGAAAAATGGACAGGTAATGCTGTGCCGGGCAGCGGGCTCTTTTTCGAAGATACTATGAAATCCTTGAGTTGGGTAAAGTCAGGTTGCTCAGGATTTAATCGGTAAACCTGGGCCAAATCTTCGCTGGCATGCCACACGGCACTGCCGGGGGGACAGATACACAAAATCGGTTTGCCGGCGTGCAGATAATCGAAAAACTTGGCTGGTATGGAAGCCTGTGATGCCGAATAGAGAATAAGTAGATCGGTGGCAGCCATTCGTTCCAGAGCACGGGCATGCGAGACTTGAGACTCCCTGGTTATGGTCCAGCCCCGGGCAGAAAAATCAGCCTCCCGACTCCTGATGAAATCTGCCTCCTCATGCTCTATACTACCTAAAAATATCAATGAGCCGGAGGATTCATGGACGGATGTGAATGCCTGAAAGAGCAGACTTAGTAATTCCTGGGGATTTCGTTCAGGTCGGGAGCTGCTGATTCGTCCGGCATGCAGCACACGAAGGGGGGCATCTGGCACCGGTTGTCTGGTACGGATAACCGGCGGATGGTCAGGATAGGCGTTGGTTAAAACCTGAATCCGATGGCTGAGCTGTGGATACCGCTTTCTAAGCAGGCTTTTCCATTCATGGCTTGTGACTAAAATGGCTGATGCAGCAGTAAGCAGCCGCTTTTCCAGCCTTTTTTCGCGTAGTTGCTGCAAAGAGCTGCTTTTTAGCAGTGGTTTCATAGGTTCATCGAGCCAGCCGTCGCGAAGATCGATAATATGGGGCACATCGTGTTGCAGATGAAGCCACCCGGCCAGAACATGTGCCGATTCCGGTGGCGATGAAGAAAGAATAACCTGCGAATTTGCCGCTGCCTTTTGCACGTCGGTCGACCAGCGGCACGCCAGCGCCCAGGGTAGCTGAAGGTCGGGTGTGAGCAGGGCGTAGGCCAGTAGCCGACGAAACCGGTTCGGACGACGTAAAGCAGCAGATCCGTGTGGCCCATCGTTTTCAGTAAAAATACCCAGGGGATCTTTCCTTGTAATTACGCTGCCAAAATCTGCACGCTCCAATCTGGACCGGCTTCCCGCACAGAGAACAGTTACTGTCCACCCCGCTTCATGCATCCAGCGAACCATACGGCGAGCCCGCAATACACCAACATTGCCGAACTGGTGCCAATGCGGACAAATGAACAAGGTGCTACCCATGACTGAGGATCTCCTTGTAAAGTCCGGCAAGTCTGCTGGCCTGTGTGGTTGCATTAAACTGTTCTTCAGTTTTAATTCGAGCATTACGGCTCATATCGGGCCAGCGCTCTCGTTCCTGCAAGGCGGTGTGCAGTTTGGCAGTAAGGTCGTCTATGGAGGCTTCCGTAGCCAGCCAGCCTGTTTTTTCGTGCTCTACGACCCCCGGGATGTCACAATGCGTGGTACTTACTACGATTTTACCTGCTGCGGCCATTTCAATAAGCGTGACCGGAGCGCCACCCTCACTATCGCCGTCATCAGCATGCCGGCTGGGGGACAAGAATATATCGGTACGGGTTGCCTCAGCCAGCAGCATCTGATGGGATGCAAACCCCATTAACCGAACATAGTCAGCCATATTATTCCGGCTGATCACCTCCAAAATCCGGTTTTTCTCCATCCGTGAGGCTTCGTCTTTCCCGGCATCTCCAATAACGGTCACCTCGAAACGGTACATTCCGGATATGTTGGCGATTGCCTGAAGCGCATCAGGAATGCCCTTTTTTTGACGGAAAGATGCCGCGATGAGTATTCTGACGGGTTGCTTGCCATCGGCAGGGGTTGCCGGAGTAAACGGGATTTTTTGAAGGTCAACTCCCAGGGGATGAACCCGTACTTTTTCAGGCTGGCAACCCAGCTGTATAATTTCACGGGCCATAAAATCGCCCTCGCAAAGAATCGCACTTGCATAAGAAAACATTGATAGATACTGATCGCGGAGCCGGGGGTAGCGCCGAGGTAACTGATGGATGTCCATCCCATAAAAGGTGACAAGCAAAGGAAGACCACGTTTTTTGGCCAGGGGATACATCGCTGCCCCCATATGACCGAAGTGTCCGTGGATCAGGTTTGCATGTACCGCTGAAATGGTATGCTCATAAAAGGGAAGGTAGGAGGTAATCCCTGCTTTTTTTTTAAATCGATGTGACCACTGCAGGAAGTACGGCTGGTCGCCCAGGACGTGCATATTTGGGACATGAAACGCAGTGTCGGTGGACCTCCGCTCGCACAGTACGTGATTACTGCAATGCGCATTGAGCCGGTACACCTGCTCATAAAGCCAGGTCATGGTCAGTGGCAGCCACTCGGCATGATAGTGCGCAACAATGGGAGCGGGTGCATTCATAATTTCGGAGCGTACTTGTTTCTGATCAAAGTCGAGATTTCGTCAAACAGATCCTCCTCCGTTTTTTTTACAAACAGTATGAAAAGGAGGACGCCGGAGCCGGTCATCAGCACAAGCCGAAAGATATCGTGAAAATCATGGGTAATCCAACCGATGAGCCATACGGTGGCTCCCATGAAGATTCCGGGTACAAACGCGTCGAAAATTGCAAAGAAGTAGGATTTGGCCGGAGGTCCGATCAGCGGACGGATCATGAATATCCAGTAGGGTACAAAAAGACTGGCGTGTAGTATGATCTGAGCATAGGCGATTCCGGTGAGCCCATGAAAAATGTAACCGGTGTAGATAGCAGGACCGGTGACCAGCAGCAATGCAAAATTCCATTTGAAGCCGAGGTCGGCTCTGCCTTTGGCTAACTGAAGACTTCCTGCCGGACTTCCGGTAGACCGGATGAGTGCGTAGACACTGAGTATCTGAAGTATGTAGATAGCCTCAAACCAGACATCATCGTACAGGAAGGGTATGAGAACCGGTGCGGTTACGGCAATACCCAGCAGGATAGGAGTGTTGATAACGGTGACTACTTTTACCAGTTTCAGGTATCCTTTTCTGAGCAGGCTTTCATCGTCCTGCACCCGTGCGAATACCGGAAACATCACGGTGCTGATGATTTGATTCACCCGAATGGTCGGACCTACCACGAAATTGTGGGCCAGAGTGTAAATACCGAGTGCCTGAGTGCCCAGCAGCGATCCGATCAGGAGTTGATCTACCCGTGAGTTCAGGAAGATAAGCACCCGTTCTCCCATCTGATATATCCCGAATCGGATATATTCACCGAGTTCCTGACTCCAATGCAGGACCAGGCCGGGTTTCCAGTATGCTGAACCATACCAGACCAGAACGGCAGCCGATACGACCGAACCAGATACATAGCCAATTACCATAGACCAGACCCCGTAACCGTACCAGGCAAGCAAAACGGCCACCACAAAATTCACCGTGATGGAGGCCATCTCGTGCCGGGCTACCAGGTCGAATCGTAGTTCTTTGTTTAGAATCACCCGAAACTGGGTGCCAATGGCAGCAATTACAACTACCGAGGCCGCATAGGGGATGTAAGCTGTGAGATCAGGCTGGTCAAAAACAACGGCTATGATCCCCCGAAACAGCCACAGCAGCACGAAGAGTATCAAAGCATAAACGATATTCAATACAAAAAGGGTATTGAGAACCCCGGGGGATGCCTGCTGTTTATGAATGAGTGCCGGACTCATCCCGCCGTCAGCAAGGGCCTGCGAAAACCAGACCAGCAGCAGGAGTATGGTCATGGTTCCAATTTCCGACGGACTTAGAAAAAATGCTAAGATAAAAAGCTGAATAAATTGAACAGCAGAGACATAGATACTGGAAATTCCTGTCCATTGCATGTTGTCAAAAGCTTTTTCTTTTAACGATTGCATCTAGGGTCTCCCAAGTGCAATGAGTGCCAGCCTTTTCCAACTGTACCCTTCGTATTCTGGTGCGGGAAGGGTATAGGGCGTAAAATTACGTTTGAACCGAATTACTCCTGCTTTGCCGCTGCTCGGATTGAAATCGAACCAGGCATACCCTTCTGAACGGAACCGATGCACAAGTTCATAATAGAATAGTTCGTAGATGTGGCTTTTTAACCTGTTGTTGCGCATTACAGATAGCCATGTAGTAACAATAGTACCACCGGTCAGTATCGGGCCGCCTCCACAGTAGTTTCCTTCATCATCGTATACACCAAAGAAGGTGCAATCCGTCAGGTTAACCATAGCTTTGAAGAAGCGGTCGGGGTAATCTACGGTTGCCTCCTTCCAACGTACTTTGGCCTCGGTGTAGGTTTGGATGTATTCATCAATTTCTTCGGCTGGCATTACCTTGACCTGAAAGCCGTTTGCCGATGCGGACCTTGCATAGCGCCTGACCCTTTTACGTGAGAGCAGGTCCTCGGTATGGCTGTCCAGTGGAACCGGTTGCGTGAAATCCGCTCGCACAGGGGTGGGCAAGATCGTGCATGTTACTGAGTTCAAATCGGGCTGTATGCGGTGAAGGAGGAAAGGATTAATCCTCAGATGAAAATCCGCGTGCTCACGTCGGATTCGATCCAGGATGAGGGTCAGGTGACTGCCGGTGAGTACATCCCTGCTCAGCGGTCCACCGTAACCACCAGAAGGCCCGGCCTGCAGTACCTCTACCAGGTTTCGGACCCGACCCACCCGCAAGGCTGGTATAACACATTGCACTCCATCACTGAAGGTAACCAGTAGAGGATGGGTTCTGGCATTCGTATCTAAGCAGGAAACCCACAAGTTGAACCAGTCGGGCGATTCCGGCACGGTCGCCCAGGGACAATGCTGCCAGAAATCCAGCCACGTTTCGGTGGTAGTCTGCGTGAGTTCGGTAATGGTTAGCTTCATGGTCAATGCAGAACGCTTGCAGTAATGGCATACACCCGGTCACAGAAGTCGGGATGTTCAGAGGCGATGGACGGGTATAGAGGGAGCCGAATGATGCGATCGCTCATTTGCTCGGTAACAGGCAAATACGGCGGGATTCCGGAGTGCAGTTTACTTCCAAACGGACTGTTATGCAGGGGGATGTAGTGGAAAGAGGCTTGTATACCGGCTTGTTTGTAGGCTTCAAGCAGCATATCACGTTGTTCCGCAGTGCCTACGGTAATGAAATACGTATGGTAATTGGTTTCTGCACCCTCAGGAACAACGGGCCTTTTCAGCTTTCCGCTCCGCTCGAAGGGTTCAAAAATGTGGTGGTACTGGTTCCAGGCTCCGGCGCGAAGTTCTTTTATTGTTGTTCTTTTCTCCCACTGAACTTCAAGAACCGCCGCCAGTAAATCCGACTGAATATAGCTGCTTCCACGGTCGATCCAGGTGTATTTATCAACCTCTCCGCGAAGAAAAGCTGATCGGTTCGTTCCTTTTTCGCGGATAATCTCTGCCCTGCGGGCCAGTTCCGGATCGTCGGTGAGTAAAGCACCGCCTTCACCACAGGTAATGTTCTTCGTGTCGTGAAAACTAAGACAGCCAAAGTCGCCGAATGTTCCGAGATGCCTGCCCTTGAAATAGGCATCAGCTCCCTGGGCGGCATCTTCAATAATATGCACACCGTACGTGTTTTTGAACTTCATCATGGCTGGGATGTCCACAGCCATTCCTGCGTAATGAACCGGAATAATGGCCTTGGTACGATCGGTCACAAGCCGGGCTGCGTGGCTGAAATCCATATTAAGGGTATCGGTGACCACATCGCAAAAGACAGGACGTGCACCATGCATCAGTACGGCATTGGCCGTTGATACGAAGGTGTAACTGGGCATGATTACCTCATCACCCGGACCAATCCCCAAAGCCTGAACGGCGATTTCAAGCGCGTGTGTACACGAAGTAGTAAAAAAGGCATGGTGAGCACCCGTAATGGTTCGCATAAGCAGCTGTACACGCTTGCTCACCGGCCCATCGCCCCGAAGTATTCCCCCGGAAAGTACCTGTTGTATTGCCTGGTACTCCTGTGAGTCGGTAAACGGTTTGTGAAAAGGTATTACGGTACTCAAAAGTTACAAAAACTAGTTTGATTGCAGTTTTTTGGTTTTTATCAACCCTCAAATTACAGGAATACGACCTCAATTGCCTGCATACTCACAAAATTAGTCAGCGCAGCTCTGATGCATTTTCTTTAAATTCTGAAAACGTTACTTAAAAGCTTTTCCTTTACCTATGAGTCAACCATCAGATACCTCCAGGATCACACGCAAAGGCCTTACCTATGATGACGTACTACTGGTTCCGGCTTATTCGTCGGTTCTGCCCAGAGACGTAGACGTTTCCTCAAAACTTACCTCGAAGCTCTCGTTGAACGTGCCAATTCTGAGTGCTGCAATGGATACCGTATCCGAATACCGGATGGCTATTGCACTGGCCCGGGAGGGAGGAATGGCTATTCTGCACAAGAATATGACAGCTGAACAGCAGGCCGAACAGGTACGTCTGGTCAAGCGAAGCGAGAGCGGGATGATTGTAGACCCGGTGACACTTCCCCCTCAGGCTACCGTGCGTGACGCGCGGGCACTCATGAGTAAACATAAAATCGGTGGCATACCGGTAGTGGATACATCCGGCAAACTCATGGGTATAGTTACGAACCGCGACCTTCGTTTTGAGTCGGATAATGACAAGCTGCTCAGCCAGATTATGACTTCGGAAAACCTGCTGACTGCCGGTATCGGTACCAATTTAAAAGAGGCAGAACGACTTCTTCAAAACTACAAGGTTGAAAAGCTTCCGATTGTAGAGAAAGACGGGACCCTGGTAGGCCTGATTACCTTCAAAGATATCGAAAAGAAAAAGAACTATCCGTTCGCCTGTAAAGATGAATTAGGCAGATTACGGGTAGGAGCCGCTGTTGGAATTTCTCCGGATACAACAGACCGTATCGAAGCATTGGTTGATGCCGGCGTTGACTGTATCACCATTGATACGGCTCACGGTCACTCGGAAGGGGTTCTGTCAATGGTTCGCCAGGCGAAACTGTCATACCCCCAGATACCCGTAATTGCCGGAAATATTGCTACAGCAGCTGCCGCGAAAGCCCTGCACGAGGCCGGCGCTGATGTGGTTAAAGTCGGGGTGGGCCCCGGATCAATTTGTACCACACGGATTGTCACAGGCGTTGGCGTCCCGCAGCTTTCAGCAGTAATGGAGGTCGCCGGATTCACCCGCGATGCCGGAGTTGGTCTCATCGCCGATGGCGGCATCAAACAAACCGGTGAAATTCCCAAAGCTATTGCTGCCGGAGCTGATGCCGTGATGCTGGGCGGAATGTTTGCCGGTGTAGATGAAAGCCCGGGTGAAACCGTTATTTATGATGCCCGAAAATTTAAGACCTACCGTGGTATGGGAAGTCTGGCCTCCATGTCGAAGGGCAGCAAAGACCGATATTTTCAGGACGTGGAGGATGACATCAAAAAACTGGTTCCCGAGGGAATAGAAGGTATGGTTCCCTACAAGGGAAATCTGGGTGAGGTTGTCTATCAGATGGTCGGTGGTCTCCGAGCCGCCATGGGATACTGCGGGGCAACCACCATCGCTGAATTGCAAAAGGCTGAATTTGTTCAGGTATCTGCGGCCAGCGTTAAAGAAAGTCATCCTCACAGCGTTACTATAACCAAAGAAGCGCCGAATTACTCCAACCGATAATCCGAACCCCATGTGGAAACTGCTCAAACGGTTCTACCAGCGTAAAAAGGAAGACCTGACACTGGTTATCTGGAACGACTATGAGCTGGGTGAAATGGAATCGTTCCGGTTTAAGCCTGTGTATCTGTTTTTACTCACAGGATTTGTAGCCTTGCTTACGGCCGTTGTTTTCGCAGCACTGGTTATTCTCACCCCCCTTCGGGGTTATTTGATTCAGACACTTGATACAACCTACAGGATGGAATTGCTGGAGATCAGCAATAGGGTGCTGGCTGTTCAGGATTCTCTCGCCGTCAGAGAAAAGCAGTTAAATGATCTCAAATCAATACTGCGTACTACACCAGACACACTTTTTTCCGTCAGCTCCGCCGGATCATTTTCCGGTGATGTTGAGTCATCAAATTTTGGGTTTCAAACGGTCAATTTCGCAAACAGCAATGCAAACCAATCCTTTCTGAGTCTGGACGCATCCGGCTACATGGCTGAGACTGTCATCAGAGACCGACCTGTATTTCCAGTTGCCATGCCCGTTGAAGGTACCATTACGGCCGGTTTTGACGCCGATAGTGAACATTACGGAATCGACATAGCCGCCGCAACGGGCAGTCCGGTTCGCAGTGTTGCTTCCGGCGTAGTTGTACATGCTGGGTGGAGTGTCAATTATGGATACACAATTAAAGTTCAGCACGGAGACGGTTATCTGTCTGTATACAAGCATAGCGGATTGCCTGCCAGAAAGGTGGGGGATTTTATCAGCAAAGGTGATATCTTAGGTGCTGTGTCTTATTCAGGGATTCTGAGTTCAGGTCCGCATCTCCATTTTGAGTTGTGGCACAATGGATTATTGTTAAATCCCCAAAATTTTCTGATTAATTAGCAATCCTCATGTTCTCCTCCAAAAGCAACGCCGCTATGCAAGATAACACTGCTGCCCCCGCAATTAATATGATCAGCGACGGTACCGTAATTACCGGTTCCCTCGAAACCAAAAAAGATTTCAGGATAAGCGGGGAGCTAAATGGCTCGCTCAAGGTGGACGGTAAATGTGTGATTACATCGGCAGCAGTAATAAATGGTGACATAACGGCAACAGAGGCAGACATTGCCGGTAAGGTGGAAGGGGAGGTAACGGTATCTGGAAAACTGATTCTTCGTAAAACCAGTCAGATTCTGGGCGATATTCAAACCAAAACGCTACTTGTTGAGGAAGGAGCCCGCTTTGAAGGAGCTTGTCATATGGGTGACGGTCCCGTCAGAAAAAAATCAGGATCCCATGGGCAGGATCACGCATTTGCAATGAAAAAAGCGGTGAATGAATAAGTGAACGGTAATAAGATGCCCAGTGTGGCCCGGTATGGCGACTACATCGGGCTTGGAATACAGATAGCGGCATCTATGGTACTCCCTCTTTTGGGCGGGATCTGGCTTGACGGGTACCTTAATACCACCCCATGGTTTACACTGGGCGGCTCCCTCCTTGGAATACTTTCGGTTTTTGTAACCATTTTTAAGCTCGCTGTTACGGCCAATAAGCAGTCTGAACGCGATGCCCGCAAACGAAATTCAAAACCATGAACCGGTTTGTCAAACATATCCTGTTTACCGATCTCATTCTCATGGGTGCAGGCGTATTGCCACTGTATTTTGTTGCATCAACCAGTCACGCCCTTGCTGCCCTCGCTGCCCTGATTTTTACGAGCATATATACGCTGGTCGGCACGATGCTTACTAACCGGTATTTCCATGCCGGGCACAAGGAGTTTATGTCCAATGTTTTTGGCACGGTGGCAACCCGCCTGCTGGCCCTGGCAGCCGCCATTTTTGTAGTATTAAAGTACACCTCACTGCCTGAAATTACGTTTACTGTTAGCATATTTATTTCGTATATTGGCAAGTCTATACAGGAAATTTTATTTATTCACAGGAAATCGGCACACACATAAACCAAGGTTGATGTACACGAACCCAAAAACGCTCCTTGCTTTTATCGCTCTTTTTACCCTGGGATTTTCCCAAATTTCATCTGCAGCACCCGAGCAGTCGAATCCCAAGGAAGTGCCTATTCTGGACAAACTCTCCGACCATTACTACCTGGATCTGAAGCCGGCGGGCAAGGTTGAGTTACCCCGCATCTTCTGGGATGAAGATGGGATCTCCTTTTTCTCAAGTACAACCGCCGCCATCAACAGCGGTAAGTACATCGATCAATATTACCTGGAAAACAATGAGCCAGCCCAGGCCAAAGCAGTTTCTTACAAGCTGGCCAGGACAGATGGGACGCCAACACGCATCGACTTATCCATCACTTCAAAGCTCGTGTATTTTTGGATTGTGGGTATTTTCCTGACTTTTGTGCTGATTCCCCTGTCCGGAAAATACAAAAGCGGTATTGGTCGTGATACCGAGCCGAGGGGCGCTTTCCAAAACGTGATGGAAACATTCATCGTGTTTGTACGTGACGAGATAGCCCTGACCAACATCGGAGAAAAGAAATACCTCCGGTTCACACCCTACCTGCTCACGGCATTCTTCATGATCATGTTCATGAATCTGTTTGGTCTGATGCCATGGGGAGACAGCGCGACCGCCAATATTACTGTAACGGCTGCGCTGGCACTAACCACCTTTCTGATTACGCAATTCAACGGAACACGCGACCACTGGGAGCATGTGTTCTGGTTTCCGGGTGTTCCCGCATGGATTCGCATTATCCTCACACCTGTCGAAATCATCGGACTTTTTACCAAGCCCTTTGCCCTCACGGTACGACTCTTCGCCAACATGGCCTCCGGCAAGGTTCTGGTCTACTCCATCATTGGTCTCATATTTGTTTTCTCTGGCATATTCGGCGATGCCGTTGCCTGGGGAACATCCTGGATCTGGATTTTATTTGCCTTGTTCATTTACGTGATTAAAATTGTGGTATCCATCCTGCAAGCCTACATCTTCACGATGTTGTCAGCACTTTTCATCGGGATGGCAGTTGCTGAGCACGACCACGATCATGACCATGACCACGATGAACATGCCCACGCAAATACCGACTATGAGCATGTGCAAGAGGCAGTGGCCGTTCACGCACGTTCATAAACCAACGAACAAACGATTACAACAACATTTAGGAGTTTTATTATGGAAATGGCTTACTTAGCAGCTGGTTTTGGATCAGGAATCATCGCTATCGGTGCCGCACTCGGTATTGGTATCATTGGTAAAAGTGCCATGGAAGGTACTGCACGTCAGCCACAGGCTGCCAATGACATCCGTACTTCAATGCTTATTTCTGCTGCTTTCATCGAGGGTGTTGCCCTTTTCGGTGTAGTAGTATGTTTCCTGCTTGCCATCAAGTAATTCATGTCGTCCGGAGCCGCAGACCAAGCGGCTCCTTTCTTTTATTCTCCATTCTAATCTGAACAAAACATGAACTTTGTTATTGCTGCCGGCCTGTTGGATGTTGATCCCGGTCTTTTTGTCTGGATTCTGATTACGTTTCTTCTGTTTATTCTCGCCTTTTCAAAGTTCGCCTGGAAGCCTATCCTGGGTGCGCTCAGCCAACGTGAGCAATCTATAAAGGAATCCATCGAAGCCGCTGAAGTAGCCATTAAAAAAGCTGAACAGATTTCGAAGGATAATGAGGCTGCACTCAGAGAAGCGGAGGCAGCTGCCCAACGAATCCGGAAAGAAGCAGCTGAAGAAGCTGAAGCTATTCGTGCAGACCGGGTTGAGAAGACCAAGGAAGAAACCGCCAAGATGCTTGAACAGGCGCGCGCTACCATAGAAGCGGAGAAGAAAAAGGCGTTGGATGATTTGCGCAATGAGGTGGCCGAACTAGCCATAAAATCAGCACGAATCATACTGGATGCAGAAATCGATGAGACTAAAAACAAGAAGCTTGTCGATAATTTCATAAACGATATTCCAAAAAACTAACCACCGACCATGATTTCAGGCATCGCTTCCCGACGATACGCCAAAGGTCTGCTTCAGCTGGCTATAGACAATGATACGCTCAAGGAGCAGTTGGCTGATATGCAGCTAATCACGTCTGTTTTCAATGGAAGCCGTGAGCTTCAGCTGGCGCTGGTTTCTCCGGTCATAAAAGACAGTAAAAAAAAGACCATCGTTTCCGAAATATTTGCAAAGAAAGTTTCAGAAACCACCAACCGACTCATCGATATTCTTTCGGCAAAAGGTAGATTGAGCCTGCTCTCCGGAACCGCTCGTGCATTTCAGGATCTCTACAACCAGCATGCCGGAATACTGGAGGTTACTATCAGAACAGCATTTCAGATGGACAGTAAGCAGATTGACAGCGTAGTGAGCGCCTTTTCAAAATCTATTGGTCTTACGGTTCAACCAACGATTATCGTGGATTCCTCACTTATTGGGGGAATTACGCTTACCTATCGCGACACCGTTATTGACGGATCCATTAAAAATAAGCTTGAGCAACTCACAGGTGTGCTGCAGGCTTCGGCAGTTTAATTAAATCATTAGTACTTAAAGCATTAATAAAATGAGTCAAGTCAGACCCGACGAAGTATCCGCAATTCTTCGCAAACAGCTTTCTGGTTTCGATAATGAAGCCGAAGTATATGATGTAGGAACAGTCCTGGAGGTGGGAGATGGTATTGCCCGCGTATATGGATTGTCAAAAGTACAGGCCGGAGAACTTGTTGAGTTTCCAGAAGCCAAAGACACATCCGGCGAAACCCTTAAAGGGATGGTACTGAACCTTGAGGAGGATAACGTCGGGGTCGTTGTTTTTGGCGCTTCACGCCAGATTGAAGAAGGGCACAGTGTCCGCAGAACCAATGATATTGCTTCCATTCCGGTTGGTGAAGGTGTGCTCGGGCGTGTTATTGATCCTTTGGGTAACCCGCTGGATGGTGACGGACCGATTGCAGGAAAGACCTATCGTCTTCCGATGGAACGTAAGGCCCCTGGTGTGATCTATCGTGAACCCGTGGCAGAACCCCTCCAGACAGGTGTTAAAGCTATTGATTCCCTGATTCCTATTGGACGAGGTCAGCGCGAATTGATTATTGGTGACCGTCAAACCGGTAAAACCACCATCGCCATAGACACCATCATCAATCAGAAATCCACACACGACGGTGGAAATGGAGTCTATTGTATTTACGTGGCTATTGGTCAGAAAGGCTCTACCATCGCTCAGGTCAATCAAACTCTGGAGAAATACGGCGCCAAGGAATATACCGTTATTGTATCTGCTCCGGCCTCCGCACCTGCTCCAATGCGCTACATTGCTGCCTATGCCGGTGCCGCAATCGGAGAATATTTCCGTGATACCGGCCGACATGCACTCATCATTTATGATGATTTGTCTAAGCAGGCCGTTGCCTATCGCGAAGTATCCTTATTGCTGAAACGACCACCCGGACGTGAAGCCTATCCAGGTGATGTATTCTACCTGCACAGTCGACTGCTGGAACGTTCGGCCAAAATCAATAAGAATGATTCGGTAGCACAAAATATGAACGATGTGCCCGATGAGCTCCGCCCGCTGGTTAAAGGTGGCGGATCACTTACTGCATTGCCAATTATTGAAACACAGGCGGGCGATGTTTCTGCCTACATCCCAACCAACGTAATCTCGATTACAGACGGCCAGATCTTCCTGCAGTCTAATTTGTTCAACTCCGGTGTTCGTCCTGCCATCGACGTGGGTATCTCTGTTTCAAGGGTTGGTGGTGCTGCTCAGGTTAAATCCATGAAAAAACTTTCTGGCAGCATGAAACTTGATCTTGCGCAATACCGTGAGCTCGAGGCTTTTGCCAAATTTGGCAGTGATCTGGACGCTTCAACACAGCGGCAGCTGGCACGCGGTGCGCGTACCGTAGAGGTCCTCAAACAGAACCTGTATACCCCGCTTCGTGTTGATAAACAAATTGCCGTGCTTCTTGCGAACTCAAAAGGCATTATGGACAAGCTTGAAATCAATCAGATTCTGACTTTCGAGAAAGAGTATCTCGAGGCCATATCGCTGAAGTATGCTGCTGAAATGGATGCGTTGTCCAAGTCTGGAGTTCTCAGCGATGAGCTTTCTGGAAAATTTGTTGCTGAAGCCGAAAAAGTAGCTGCTAACCTGGTAAACCAATAATTAACAAGCATGGCTAACCTACGCGAAATACGCGACCGGATTTCATCGGTTAAGAATACGCAGCAGATTACCAAGGCCATGAAGATGGTTGCCGCTGCCAGGCTACGCAAAGCACAGGAACGGGTTATAGCAACCCGGCCATACGCAAATACGCTACGCTCTGTGGTAACCAAGCTTGCAGCAGGAGATAACCAGGGCAATAAGTTGCTCACGGCCCCTGAAAAAGTAAATAAGATACTGCTCGTAGTTGTTGGTTCAGATCGTGGACTATGCGGTGGTTTTAACACCAACTTATTCCGTTACATTGAAGACCGGATAAAAACTGAGTTTACCGAACAAATGACGAACGGTACGCTCGATTTGATTTGTATAGGTCGAAAGGCTGCCAATCATTTCAAAAAACGAGGGTATAACGTCGTTGAATCCCATATCGGTTTTTTCGACAAGCTCAATTTTGAGTCTACAGCCGCTATTATGCGACAGGCGACCCAATCGTTTACTGAGGGTACCTATGATGCTGTATACATTGGCGTTAATGAGTTTAAATCCGTGATTACCCAGAACCGTGTAATGGAACAGGTTTTGCCGGTACAGCTGGAAGAGCAAAGCACAGATGATAGTGCTTATGGGGTGGATTATTTATATGAACCATCAGACAAGGCTATCCTGGAACGTATTCTTCCACTTCATCTGAACACCCAGATGTGGAAAGCTGTACTTGAATCTAATGCTTCTGAGCAGGGAGCTCGCATGGCAGCTATGGATAACGCTACAGAAAACGCCTCGGAGATCATGCGACAGCTCAAACTTAAGTACAACCAGGCCCGTCAAGCGGCTATTACAACGGAGATTTCTGAAATTGTCTCTGGTGCCGAAGCATTGAATAATCAGTAATACTGCGTATATTCAGAGTCTGCCGGAGAGATGGCAGAGCGGTCGAATGCGGCGGTCTTGAAAACCGTTGAGCCGAAAGGTTCCGGGGGTTCGAATCCCTCTCTCTCCGCACTAAAAGCCCCTGAACGGGGCTTTTTTTGTTTAACCGATATATGATAACTTCATGTTGAACTCACCCAGCAACCTCACAAACCGACTTGCCGAGACCATGCGAACCAATATCATATACAGAGGGGTTGTCATTCTGTGTTTTTTGCTGCTGGGTATGACTCATAGTGGGCTGTCTATGCAGCAAGATACGACCCGCTTATCGGTAAATGAATTTATTAACCTGGCATTGGAACGTGCACCCCTGATGAACGTACGCCAGCAGGATGTAAATCTGGCGCAAAACAGGCTTGATCAGGCCAGAGCCCAACGTATATTGCCAAGAATAGAGCTGACCACAGCCCATGGACTGGTACCCGGTGTGGTCAGCAGTAATCCCGAACTTTATTCAGACCGGATGCTATATCTTGATCCGAACCTGGATAACGACTGGGAAAACTGGGGGATATTTACCCGTGCTGAAGTCTCTGCCATTCAGCCTGTTTATACATGGGGAGCCATCCGCAATGCACTGCAGGCTGCTCAGGCGGGCGTTCAGGTAGCGCAGGCTGGTTTCGAGGCAGAAAAAGCCGAATATACCCTTCAGTTATATGAGCTTTACTACAGCATGCTCCTGGTCGTTGAGCTGGAACGTCTGATTGAAAATGCCGGGGAGGACCTTGCCACCGCTGAGCGTGAACTGGAAAACATGCTTGAAGAGGGCAATACCGATATCCAGGAATCCGATATGTTTGAATTACAAATATTTAAATTTGAATTTCAGACGCAGGTTGACGAAGTCGCAGAAAGCAAGCGTTTTCTCACTGGCGCATGGAATCTGGCACTTGGCGTACACAACGAGGATTCTACCATGTATCTTCCCGCCGAGGAATTCCTTGATCCACTGGAGTATCGTATCAGCGACCTTTCCTATTATGAGCAAACAGCTCTGGCAAACCGACCTGAGTTACGGCAGGTTGAAAATACACGTTTAGCCGCTCAGTATGGTCTGGAAATTGCCCGAGCAGCTAATTATCCTACGGTAATTATGGCTTTCAGCGCTGCACTGGCACGAACACCGAACCGACCCAGACAGGCAAATCCATTTATCCGAAACAGTACGAATTATGAAAATGTTGTGTATGGGATCGGGCTTCGCCAAAATCTCAACTTTCGGGTAAACAGAGAAAATATCAATCGGTCTGCCTATCAGCTCCGGCAGGCTAACTATGCCCTTGATGCCGTATCACAGGGCATTCGACTGGAAATCCGTGAACAATATCGTAGCATGATGATGTCATTTTCCAGACTTACCAATACCAAAGAAGCACTTAATGTAAGTAATGAATGGTTGCGCATGGAGCAAATAGACTACGATTTAGGGTTCGGTGATGTGGAAAAACTTATTGATGCCGTTAAATCAACGTTGGAACTTGAAGTAGAACTCAGGCAACGAATCTACGATTTCAACGTTACTGTAGGAAAGCTCAATAAAGCATCAGGCTTACCTGTTATGCCCGTTGTAAACTGACTATCTATACGACACTATGAAATTTCTGGCTAGTTTATTTTTCCCATTGTTAATCATGGCATATTACCTGCCATTACAAGCTCAATCCATCACATCTGAACAGGTGCGTAACCTGATGGAAGAACGAGATGAGCAAATCAAGTTGCTGCTGGGTCCGGAAGGCTCGGACTACACGCAGGAGCAGCGCGACGAACTCCGGTCAATTATTAATGATATCATTGACTACGATGCAATGGCCCGCATTGCGCTTCAAGAAACCTACAATACGATCACCGATGAGCAGCGTACGGAATTTGTAGATCTTTTTGGATCAATTATCCGTGAGCAGTCGCTGAATAACCTTGATATTTACAGGGCGGAAGTTATCTACGATGATATTATCGTTGACAGTAACAAAGCCAGCGTCAGAACTACAGCCGTGCTGCGTAACGTTCGCACAAGGGTCAGTTATGAAGTGGAAAAACGGGACGACCTCTGGTTTATAACCGATATGGCTATTGATGACGTTTCTACGGCGGAATCTTACCGAAGGTCTTTTCAAAATATGATCAGACGCCGGGGTTTCGATGCACTGCTGCAAAACCTTCGAAACAGGGCCTCCGGTTGAACGCAATTTGTACACTTTAACGTTATACCTGCTAAAGCCATATTAACTCTGTGGCTTTTAGTATATTTGAGCCACAGTTAATCAACTGATTAACTGTTACCTACCCGTCACAGACTGTTACGACGATTCTTAGATGCTGAAATTATTAAACTTATTACGACCTTTGGTCAGGCTGAATTTTCGGTATCCCGTAACAATTCTGAGTGTCGCCTTGCTGTTTGCAGTTTTGAGTGCGTTCTTTGCCGTACAGCTTCGCGTTGATACGGATATAGCAAATCTTCTCCCCTCAGACAACCCACACGTTATTGCACTCGACGAGCTCCGTCAGACCGTGGGAGGTGAGCAGGAGATGGAAGTTGCCATCAAAAGCCCTGATTTTGAAGCGAATCGTCAGGCAGCAGCATATCTCATCGAAAAAAGTCTTGAACTGTATGATGAACAGTCCGCCAATACGTTTTTTTCCAGGGTTGAATACCGTAAAGAAACGGGTTTGCTTCGCGACTATGCTTTATACCTTGCTACACCATCGGAACTTGATGACCTTGTTTTTTATCTGGAAGATCAGATAGAACAGTCACGGCTTGATGCCAATCCCTTTTTTGTTGATTTCGGCTTTGATGACGACCTTGAAGAAGAAGACCCCATTGATATGGAGCGTTTTCGACAGGCATACGATGAACTCATACCACCTGAGTATCCGGTCAATGCCGATTCAACTGTGCTTCTGCTGAAATTTTACCCGACCGGCTCACGAAGCGATCTGAGCTTCCTGAAACGTATGTTCGCCTCCTATGACGATATGCTTAGGCAAGTCGATTTCACGGCTTTTCATCCCGAAATGCAGGTGAAATTCGGCGGTCGGCTGCAACGTCACCTGGCAGAAATTGAATCCATAACCCGTGATGTTACCAATAGCTTTTCCACGGGTATAGGAAGCGTACTTCTGCTGGTCATGCTCTACTTTTTTGTGAAAAAATACGTCAATTACCGAAAAGGGAGCTCTGACAGAGCCGTGTTTGCACTTGCAAAACACCTTATTCGAATGCCTGTATCAGTGCTGGTCATCGGCTTGCCATTGTTGCTGAGCCTGGCCTATACCTTCGGATTAGCCTACCTGATACTTGGATCGCTAAATACGATGACCTCGGTATTATTTGTCATTCTCTTTGGTATGGGAATTGATTACGGGCTGCATTTTTATGCACGATACCTGGAGAAGCGCTCGGCCGGACAGGATGTGTACAGCTCACTGCTGAATACCTATGATTCAACAGGTTCTGCTATTCTCGCGAGTGCACTCACTACGGCCATCGCTCTATTTGTGTTAATATTTGCCGATTTCCGTGGGTTTTCGGAGTTTGGATTCATATCAGGAACAGGAATTCTGTTTGCCTTTCTATCCATGATGTACATCATGCCCGCCGTGATTACCATATTTGAGCGTTTTAATATAATTCTGGTTAATCGGAATATTGATGATCCGGCCATGGTTGACAAACCAGCACCAGACCGCTATCCCTATGCACGATCCTTTTTTGTGGTCGGCCTGGTTCTCGTTGTTCTCGTTGTGTGGAACTACAGATATCTTGATTTCGAGTATGAGTTCGGGGTACTCGAACCGGAATTCACCGAATTTGAAGCCTTCAGGGATTTTGCAGATATGCCCTCATCATCACGCAGAAATCCAGCCTATATTCTCGCTCAAACCGACCAGGAGGTGCGTGAAATCCTCTCGGAACTACGAAAACGACAGCAGTCTGACGAAAACACCACAATACTCGATGTTGAGGCCCTGCAGGAGCGTTTCCCGTCTACAGCTCAGGAGGAGGCCTATAAACTGGGTCGGATAGCCGAAATCAGAGCACTTCTGGATGACGAGTTCTTACGTAATGAGACAGGCGAGGACCTCGAAAGAATTAGAAGGGCAAGTCTTGTAACGCAACCTCTGGTTATTGACGACCTTCCTGCCTTTATGAAAGAACGATTTATAACCCGGCAGGGTGAAGTTGGCCGATTTGTAATGATTTACCCGGCAGTTGGCTTGTCAGATGGTCGTAACTCGATAGCCTTCAAAAACGAAATCGCCCGGGTCACCACAAACAATGGAGCGACGTACTACGCGGCCAGCACGTCCATTGCCGCAGCTGAAATGCTCGAACTGATGCAGGATGAGAGTCCATACATGATTGCTGCCACATTTATCATGATATTTTTTCTGGTCAATGTGACTTTCAAATCGCTACGTTGGTCGATTATCGCCATGATTCCGCTGCTGGTAGGTCTTGCATGGACTTTCGGTATCATGATACTCTTTGATATCAAACTGAACTTTTACAATTTAGTGGTACTGCCGGCAATTTTAGGGATCGGTAATGACAATGGTGTTCACCTTGCCTCCCGCTACCTGGAAGAAGGAAAGAGCTCTATGTGGCAAGTCCTTCGCTCAACAGGACAGCATATTACCATAGGGTCATTTACCACCATGCTTGGTTTCGCCGGACTTCTTTTTACCCAACACCCGGGTTTGTCCTCCATCGGGCTGCTTGCTTTAATCGGCATTGGTATGACCTTACTCTCCGCAGTTACATTCTTACCGGCCCTGATTCAATTTCTTGAAGACCGGAACTGGATTACCTTTTACGACCAGTTTCGCAGACACGATGACATCCAACAGTTACCATGATCATCAGCACAGCCGCAATTGTGCTCAAGTCCATTGATTTTCAGGAATCCAGTAAAATTGTTACCCTGCTGACTCCTGAACACGGGAAAATTGCAGTCATGGTACGAGGCTGCCGAAAACCTAAAAGTAAATTTGCAGGCTTTTTTGATACAGCTGCTGTATTGGATGTGGTACTCTATTTGAAACCATCCCGTAGTGTTCAAAATATATCGGAAGTCAGTTATCGGCAAAAAAACTGGAATATTCCCAAAGACTTCGCCAAAATGGCTGTTGCGATGGGAACCATGGAGATGCTCGATCAACTGGTACATGACAACGAAACCTCTGCTGACTTCTTTAGCTTTTCTGAACGAATGCTGCTATGGCTGAATGATACCGAGGATGACGTTACCGCACTTTTTCCTTATATACTGATACGTCTGGCCGATATTAATGGTATAGGAATTCAATATGAAGCACGTGATGATACCGGTCCTTTTTTCCTGAATATAGAAGAAGGTGTGGTTGCCAGTGAACCCGGACTCGGCCTTAGCTTCAAACTAACTGACTTTCAGCATAAATTTGTAAAAAAGGCGCTGATTGCCCGAAATAGTACCGTATTACGGAACCCTTTTGATAAATCAGAACTTAAATTATTAATACATCATTTGGATGTCTACTTTAACCATCATATAGATGGGTTGAGACAGAGGCAATCCGATTCTATTTTTGATCAGATTCTGTAACACCATGAAATTTCATCAGAAGCTATTAACCGGATTTCTGTTACTCCTGTCCGGAGTAATGATGGGGATGCTTGTCATGATCTATGCCGCTCAGGTCATGGATCCACAGCGAAGCGAAGTGCGTGTTAGTGAAGTTTACAGGAGTCTGGGACTTGAGGCTGGCAGCAAGGATGTTCCGGCTTCCAACGCCTCCCTTCCGCAACTAAGAGATGTCGCTTCAAGTGTGACCCAAAGTGTTGTATATATTGAAACCGAGGTGGCTGCTTCTGCCCGTGCACTACCCGATGATGAAAATCACAATTTCGACGACCCAAACTGGGAACAGTTTTTTCCACGCAGAAGGGCTTCTACAATCGGTTCAGGGGTAATAGTAAGCGAAGACGGCTATATAATCACCAATAATCATGTGATAGCCGGCACTGATGATGCGACTATTCGGGTTACCCTCAATGATAAACGCATATTTACTGCACGCGTTGTTGGCAGGGATCCGTCTACTGACCTGGCAGTTTTGAAAATTGAATCCGATGGCCTGCCACATGTACTCGTCGGCGATAGCGACCTGGTAGAAGTTGGTGACTGGGTAGTTGCTGTTGGTAATCCTTTTCGTCTTCGGTCCACCGTAACTGTGGGTATTGTTAGTGCACTTGGCAGGAATGTTGATATAATTGCTGATCAAATGCGTATTGAAAGCTTTATTCAGACCGATGCCGCTATCAATCGCGGTAACAGTGGCGGAGCGCTGGTGAATCAGTTCGGTGAACTTGTCGGAATCAATACTGCTATAGCAACGGAGAACGGTGCCTATCAGGGCTACGGGTTCGCCATACCCAGCAACATGGCATTCAAGATAAGTCAGGATCTTATTGAGTTTGGATCTGTCAAAAGGGGATATCTGGGGGTTAATATCGTATCAGTTGGTCAGGATCGCGCTGCACAACTCGGACTTCCAGCCATCGAAGGCGTTGAAATCGTGAACATTTTGAGAAATAGCGCAGCCGAATCAATTGGTTTGCGCAATAACGATGTAATCTTGAGTGTTGATGGTGTTAAAGTCAATGAAGCCAATCACTTGCAGGAACGCGTGGCATTAAGGAGGCCGGGGGAGGAAGTAAACCTGGAAATATGGCGTTCTGGTACTACAACAACGTACACCGTACTGCTGAATGGATTGGAAAACTGACGATTCAAAGGGCGGTATAGGCTGTAGGAATATATAAAACGACCGCCGGGGCTACGTTTAATCTGTTTTGGAACGTTAGACAGCTATATGCTTGTTTAAACAAATAAATATAACGCCAATCTAAATCAACTTTTATGAATACGTCGTTTGTACATGGTATTCATCATATAACCGCTTTTTCCGGTGATGTGAATGAAAATGCTGCATTCTATACTAAAACATTGGGACTTCGACTGGTAAAAAAATCGGTCAATCAAGATGCTCCGGATGTCTATCATTTGTTTTTTGCTGATGCACATGGAAATCCCGGAACGGATCTGACTTTCTTTCCTTTTCCAAATATCGCTAAAATGAGGGATGGGTATGGTCTTGTGAGTGAAACTGGATTTGCCATAGCTGAAGATTCATACAACTTCTGGCTTCATCGGCTGAGAGAATATCAGGTTACTGATTTAAGTGAGACCGTTCGTTTTGGGGAAAAGGTCATCACGTTCTGCGATCCACATGGCCTGAAACTATCACTGTCAGCGACGCCAGCCCCCAGGGATGTGGAAATTTTTAAAAACAGTACCGTTCCTGCCGAACACCAGCTCCGCGGATTTCATACGGTTCGTCTTAAGTTACACACTGCTGAACCCACCCGGAAATTACTCACAGAGATTATGGGTTTCCGGTTTGTTGGTACTGATAGTCAGTGGATGCGGTATGAGTCCGGACAGGGGGGCAGTGGTACTTTGGTTGAACTTGCCGAGTTTCCCGATCAGCCTCAAGGTCGATGGGGACTTGGTAGTGTGCATCATGTAGCCTGGAGAATGAAAGATGTTGAAACGGAAATGGCACTTCGGGAAAAGATTGCTGCTGCTGGTTTATACCCTAGCCAGAGAATTGACCGTTTTTGGTTTGAATCAGTATACTTTCAGGAGCCGAATGGCGTAGTATTTGAACTTGCGACCGACGGACCGGGATTTGACCGGGATGAGGATATGGAGTCTCTGGGTGAAACACTCATTCTCCCTCCATGGCTGGAGGGCAGACGTAAGGAAATTGAAGCAGCCCTGCCTGAAATCCGTACCGACTCCGTCAACCGCTGAAATTGTGTGCGGGGTGCCTCACAAGTTGCGTACACGATTTTAACATAAGAAATTGGCCCTGTACGGTTTCTTATCGCACATAAATCGAATATATTCATATCAACTACGTTTTACCCCTAGGAAACACACCGCAGCTAAACATGTCTGAAGATGCTGAATAATTTTTTGGGTAAGCGGCATCATTACCGCCGTTTCACGTATCAGCCACGGTATTACGACCCATCAAAAGACGAACGCATTCGTGAGCGGATGCGTGTTAACAGTTCTACGCGCAGGGGTCGGGGTGGTAACGTGCTGATGTATATTCTGCTGTTGAGTGGAATACTGTGGATTCTTGTAACCCTGTAAATAACCCATCATTGCAAAGCGACAGTCAAACTGATTCGGTCTCCGGTATAATCAAATTACTCCCAGCAGACCTGGCCAATAAAATTGCGGCGGGGGAAGTTGTTCAGCGACCCTCCTCAGTTGTAAAAGAACTCCTTGACAATGCCATAGACGCGGGAGCAACGCAAATTGATGTTCATCTCCAACAGGCTGGTCGTACGCTGATTCAGGTAGATGACAATGGATGTGGAATGTCAAAATCAGACATCCCGAATTGTTTTCTGCGTCATGCCACATCCAAAATAACACGTGTTGAAGATTTATACCAGATCAGAACACTGGGATTCCGTGGTGAAGCCATGGCTTCGATAGCATCGGTTGCGCAGGTTACGCTGAAGACCAAACGGGTTGAAGATGAGACAGGTTATCTCTATGAAATCTGGGGTGGAAAGGAGCGTTCCTTTGAGCCGGCAGCGGTGGTGAACGGAACGTCCATCGCTATAAAAAATCTTTTTTACAATGTTCCTGCGCGCAGAGCCTTCCTTAAAACAGACAACACCGAGTTTCGGCATACCATCATTGTGTTTCAGCAGATGGCGCTCATTAATCCTGGAATACGTTTCAGTTTGTATGCAAATGGTGAAGTAGTCTACAAACTGCCGGCCCAGTCACTTCTGGACCGTGTTGTCGAGATTTTTGGCAAGTCCTACGCAGCCAGTCTTATTCCCATTGATGAGACGGCAGGCTTTGTTCGTATTCATGGGTATCTTGCCGACCCCAAACTAACGAAAAAGAACAGAGGCGAACAGTTCCTATTTGTTAATGGTCGACCAGTGATGCACCGTCATCTAACCCATGTAATTCTGGAACAGTATAAAAATTGGATCAGCGACAGTGAGTATCCCTTTTTTGCCATTTTCTTTGATGTGGATCCTGCCCAGGTTGATGTGAACGTGCACCCATCGAAGATGGAAATTAAGTTTGAGGATGAACGAACCGTATCAATGCTGACAAAATCGGTAATCAAAAGGGCTCTGCACGAGCGCTTTAGTGTACCTGATATGCAATTTCCTGATCAGGAAGACTTCTATGAACCATTTCCTGTTACCGGCAGGCAGGAAGTAGGCCAAAGCGGTCGCCCGGTACAAAGCTTTCCGAGCCGGATTAATTTCGATGCCAGACCCTCTGACTTTAATTCCTACAATTCTGATTATCCTGACCGCCAGCGAGGTAAACCGTTTTCTCCGGATTCAACTTCTATTTATGCCCCTGCTGCAGGGCAGGGCAGAGATGCCGACCACCAGCGACCTGAGCTCGAGCGGTCTGTAGGTTTCTGGCAGCTTCATAATACGTATATCATAACCCAGACGCTTACGGGGTTGTGTATTGTAGATCAGTTTCTGGCCCATAAACGCATCATTTACGAGCGTGCTCTGAATGCGATGGATTCAGGCCTGCCCAGTACGCAACAATTACTCTTTCCTCAGACACTGCAACTCTCTGCATCCGATTTTGCCGGTTTACGAAATGTATTACCCGATTTACTTCGGATGGGTTTTGATATATCACTAATGAGCGGAAATACGGCCGTAATTAATGGTGTTCCCGCTGATATCCAACTGGGGGACGAACGAAGCCTTATTGAGTCCATATTGCACCAATATCAAAGTTACTCTGGTGCAGTTCAGCTGGATTCGCGCGAGAAACTGGCACTTGGTCTGGCATCCAAGACAGCTATGCCACGTGGAAAAAAACTCACACAACTGGAAATGGAGACCTTATTTGACCAGCTTTTCGCCTGTGAGCAACCCTATGCAGATCCCTTGAAAAAACCAACCATCACCTACCTTCCTCTTGATGAAATCCGCTCACGGTTCAGGTAACACCCCATGAAAATACTGGCCTTAGACCCATTCCTGGGTGGTTCACACAAATCATTTCTGGATGGAATTCAACGTTACTCAAGTCACAGCATTATTCCGCTGACCATGAGTGATAAGTTTATGCGATGGAGACTACATGGTGGTGCTGTTACCCTCGCTGAGCGTTCTGTTGAGGTTACCGATCAGATCGATTTATTACTGGTCAGCTCCATGACCAACCTACCAGCTTTCATCGCCCTGACCAATCCGCGTTTTGCGCATGTTCCAACGTTGATGTACATGCATGAAAATCAGCTGACGCTGCCACTGCCGGAAGGCAAACAGCGTGACACTACCTTCTGCTATATCAACTATCTGAGCATGCTGGCGGCCGATCAGCTCGTATTCAGTTCCCAGTTTCACTATGACTCACTCATGGTGGAGCTGCCCCGGTTCCTGCGTACATTTCCTGATCATCAAAACTTGCCCAGCGTTGAACGTATAGCGGCCAAAAGCATAATCCTTCATCCTGGCCTCCATCTCAATGAACACAAACGCTTTGACGCACTCAGAACACATCTGCACACCCCGGTAATACTATGGAATCAGCGATGGGAGTATGACCGGAATCCATCTCTCTTTTTTAAAATGATGGACCGGCTGGACGACAGCGGATGCGATTTCAACCTGATACTCGCCGGGGATGCAACTACGGAACAACCACGGGAAGTAGATAAGATATGGAAACGCTACGGTAACAGAATCCTGCATTATGGCTATGTTGATGATTTTGAGCGCTACAGTACCCTATTGCACCAGGCTGACATCGTAGTGTCTACGGCTTCCTACGAATTCTTCTGTTCTGCGGTAATGGAAGCTGTTTACTGCGGTTGTCATCCATTGCTTCCCAGTGGACTTACCTACCCTGAACTGGTGCCACAGTCGCTCAGGGAGCCGTTACTGCATGCACCGGTTTTTTATGATAATGAGGACGATTTGTTTAAAAAGCTGCGCAAGTTGCTTAACGGCGAATCCCGGCCTTTACCGTTGGCTTCGTTACGAAATATCAATGCCCACCTTGACTGGTCGCAGCATATCCTGGAATTTGATGAGCTTTTTGATCGGGTAGTAAGTGAATCGAAAAAATAAGCTTCAACTGCCGCTAAAAAGGCGATTCGTCATCGATGATAGGCCCCAGTCCCTTGGCGGGATTCGCCCCTCTGGAACCGGATTTTGATTCCCCGTATGATTCAGCATCATCGGGCATGTATACATCGGAACCAAAATCTTTTGGAACGTAGTCTGTCGTATAGGAAGCTGATGTCAGATTTTCAAATCGTGCATACTCTTTCACAAAATGTAATGCAACCGTTCCGGTAGGACCATTACGCTGCTTTCCGACGATAACCTCGGCAATTCCATGGGTAGACTCGCCTTCGTCCGTTGTAGTAATACCGTAGTATTCGGGTCTGTACAGAAAACAAACTACATCCGCATCCTGTTCAATAGAGCCGGACTCCCTCAGATCACTTAATTGAGGTCGCTTATCCCGGCCTCGTTGTTCTACGGCACGGCTCAGCTGAGCCAGAGCGATTACCGGAACATCCAGTTCTTTGGCAAGTCCTTTAAGGCCACGCGATATGGTAGCAATTTCCTGTTCGCGGTTTGCGCTGTCTTTCACGGAAGCGGTCATCAGCTGCAGGTAATCAATAATAACCAGCCCGATGTTTTTTTCATTTTTAAGTCGCCGGCATTTTGACCGAAGCTCCATAAGGCTGATACCCGGTGTATCGTCAACATAAACCGGAGCAGGATATAATCTTCCGGCAGCATCAATCAAGTGCTGAAATTCCTCGTCGGATAGCTGACCGGTTCGTGCTTTTTGCGCGTCAACCCGTGCCTCCATGGTAAGTAATCGTTGTACCAGCGACTGATCTGACATTTCCAGACTGAACAGAGCGATGGGAACACGTTTGGCCGGGTCGGGGTGAAGTGCTGCATTTCGGGCGATGGTAAGCACGAATGCCGTTTTCCCCATAGACGGTCGGGCTGCAATAATGACAAGATCTCCACGCTGCCACCCCGCCGTCATTTTGTCTATATCCAGATTGGTTGGGACTCCCGTTATAGCACTTTTTTTGCCCCTCAGTTCCTCTAAATACTCCAGTGTACTTTTAATCGTATCGGTTATGGGTTCAACGGCTCCCCGTGTGTTGCTGTTAGACAACTCAAAAACACGTTTTTCAGCAAGTTCGAGCACATCGTATGGGTCTGTTGCAGGGTCATAGCTGTCTTTTATTACCTCCGTGCAAGAGATAATGAGGTTTCGTTTGAGTGCTTTTTCAGCAATAATTTGGATGTGGTATTCCATATTTGCCGAAGAACTCACTGTACGGGTTAGCTGTGTCAGGTACCCGGTACCCCCAATACTGTCAAGCAGCCCCTTGTCACGAAGCTCATTTTCCAGGGTTAATAAATCCAGTTGATTCTTTCCCTGAATGAGATTAACCATCGCTTCAAAAATCTGCTGGTGCGCTGGTTTATAGAAATCGGTTATTTTCAGGCTCTCCATGCCCATCAGTGCCGCATCCCGATCAATGAGCATACCTCCCAGAACGGCCTCTTCAATTTCAACAGCCTGTGGTGGGATTCGTCCCTCGGTTTCCAGTACTGTCGATTGATGTTCCCGATAATCTTTTTTATAACGCTTAGCCATACAAATTAGGATTCGATAAGTGCTGTATCAGGGTTTACATCCAAGTTCATCGTATCTGCTTCGAAGCAACTGAACATCTTGCCATGTGTCACGTTTTTTATGGGGATCTCGGAGCAGGTAAGCCGGATGGTAGGTAAGCAGAACCTGGTACCGGCCCATGAACGTATGAAATTTACCTCTCAACTCCTTCAAACTAGCTTTTGTCTGCAATAATGTTTCCGTCGGGACCTTGCCAAGGCATAATATTAATTTGGGTTGAACCAGCTCAATCTGTCGAATTAAGTACGGCAAACTTCTCAGACGCTCTTCCGGAAGTGGGTTGCGGTTGTCGGGTGGCCTGTGTTTAAGAATGTTGGCAATATATACATCCTGTCTGTTGAATTGTATGGCCTCCAGAATCTTGGTAAGCAACTGACCCGACCTGCCAACAAAGGGCTCGCCGAGTCGATCTTCATCCGCGCCGGGTGCTTCTCCAATAATCATGAGATCGGCATCGGGATTACCTTTACCAAAAACAAGTCTGGTGTTGGGTAAATCCGTTTTCAGCAAATCAAGGGTATTGCAATACACCTCCAGGTCATCCAGCGTGTTTATGCTTCCTAATCTGGGATCGGCCTGGTAGGGCTGCTGAATAATTCGTGAGATATCCGTCAATTCTGCTTTATTCATTCGTTCATCTGACTTAGGTGCCATATCAAAATTTACAGCCCCGTATAATTCACTTTGCTGCCTTAGGTAAGCATAAATTCTATTTTCGAGGTCTTCGACAGGGTTGTTCATGGGTGTGATATGCAATCAGTTTTGTCGTTGGATTATTTGGACAAACACCAAGGTAATGAAATGGGGATATACTAACACCCTGAAAATTGGATGAATTTTTCTTCCAACAAAAAAAGCCGGCTGTACACCGGCTTTTGAGAATCGAACCAGAAGGTTTCTGTTTTATCCGATGAGGTAAAGAACGATTGCGATAACCATGAAATTTACAATGGATAAAGGCAGTAACCGCGACCAGCCAAGGCGCATCAGCTGATCAAACTTAAATCGCGGAATGGTCCATCTGACCCATATGAAAACGAAAATCCAGAATACAGTTTTGGCCAGAAAAACATGAATATCCAGAACGCCTTTCAGAAACGGACTGAGTTCAGGTAACCACAGCGGAGCGAAGGGCAGGTGATACCCTCCAAAGAAAAATGTACTGATAAGCATACTGGCTATCACCACATGCATATACTCAGCAAGGAAAAACATACCAAACTTCATGGAGCTGTATTCGGTGTGAAATCCTCCGACAAGCTCCTGCTCGGCTTCAACAAGGTCAAAAGGCGTACGGTTGGCTTCAGCAAATGAGGCAACAATAAAAATGACGGCTCCGATCGGATTCAGGAAAATAAACCACCACATTGCCTGGGCATTCACTACATCCACCACACTCAGTGAGGAAGCAAGCAATGCGACGGAGGCTACTGCCATACCCATCGGAAGTTCATAACTAACCATCTGAGCAGCACTACGAAGGCCTCCGAGCAATGAATACTTACTGTTGGATGCCCACCCAGCCATGGTAACACCATAAACACTCAATGAGGCAACAGCCAGCAGGTAAAGAACGCCTACATTCAGATTCGCAACCACAAGACCGTCACCAAAGGGAATCACCGCGACGGTCATAAGCGCCGTAACAACCGGAACAAGCGGGGCGAGGGTGTGAAGCATACGGTTACCCTGGGTAGGAGTAACGTCCTCTTTCATGATCAGTTTAAGCACATCGGCAAAAGGCTGAAGTAGTCCGAACGGACCAACACGATTAGGACCGACCCTGTTCTGAATGAAGGCCGCCACACGGCGCTCGGCATATACAACCACTGCTGCTGATGGAAGCAGGAAGCCAAGCGTGGCACCAAGCATGACCAGGATGGATTTTATAAGTTCAGGTGTAAATAATTCCATGATTATCAGGCCGGATTAAGTTCTTTCGAAGGTTGATCTTGCAGGGCAATACCCAGCTCACGGTCCATACGCTCGTAGCTGATACCGGCAAAACTACTGTTTTTCAGGGCAATCTCATCGATTATCTCCCGGGCTTCGTTGTAGCGGAACTCCAGATTCATTTCGTGTGAGAGGCGCACAAGAAACTCCCAGGCTGGAATACAGTCAATTTTGTTGTTGTCAGATACCCAGTTGTCGAAGCGTGTTCCATAGTGGTCCAGCCTGCCCATAGACATTTGCAGGTCCAGGCGTCGGTCGGTGTACAGTGTTTCCTTGGCAGGCAGGGTGCGCTGAATCCGACCATCAACATTGACATAGCTACCGAAATGTTCTGCTGCCGTCGTAATCGGTATGGTGACAGACGCGCTGCGTGAGGTAGAATTGTTGTTGGTACCCAGATAAACGCTGAAATACTGGGTTAGTGATTCTGTACTGGCGATGCCTCTGCCCACCAGGTCTTCCTGCAAAATCACCAGGGTTTCATAGGTACCACTGTCAATCATGCCCTTTGCCTGGTCTGCATCGACTTCATTGATGCCCAGTAGTTTACACCCGCTGCTGTTGGGAGCCTGATCATCCGTTATCAGAAAATCATCACCGGTACCTGGTTTAATATCCGGAACGTAAATCACGGTGGTGTTCGCGAAACGGGCAAAGAACTGCTGAATGGCATAATTATCTTCGACAGATGCATAGGCACTGGCAAATACAAGTGTTTTGCCAGTTTCAGCGCCTGTCAGTTTTTCAGATATGGTTAAGAGCGCATTATTCCAGGATGTCTTGATTGAATCCTTGTTCACCACCATTTCAGGACGGGAAATCCGGTTTTCATTGTAAATTTTGTAGGCTTCTCGTCCGGCATCCGGCATCCAGTAGTCATTCACATGCGGGTTATACCGGGGCGTAATGCGCATGACAAGGTTATCGCGCGTCCATATATCCACTGCACATCCCTTCGCATTGGTGATATCGATAGAAGGCGTTGAGCTCATTTCCCATACCCTGGCCTTGAATCTGAAATCAGTGGAAGTCAGTGCACCTACCGGACAGATGTCAACGGTGTTAATAGAGTAGGGGTCATCAAATTCAGTACCCGGAGCAGTAATCGGGTAGTTATGATCTCCCCGCTGGGAAATGGTCAGCTGATTACTTTTGCTGATTTCCTCGGTAAAGCGGACACAACGGGTACAGTTGATACAGCGTTCGGCATCAAGCACAACACGAGGGCCAAGCTGTATACGTTTGGGTTTGTGAACTTTCTTATGCTCAAACCGACTGCCTTCCGGACCATACTTATAGGTCTGTATTTGAAGCGGACACTCCCCGGCCTGATCACAAATGGGACAATCCAGCGGGTGGTTAATAAGAATAAATTCCAGAATATCCTTCTGACCCCTTCGAACCAGTTCTGAGGTGACATGTGTCTTGATAACCATACCATCTGTGGCATCCAGACTGCAGGCCGTCATCAGTTTTGGGAAAAATCGAATAACACGCTCGCCGTTATCATCCAGCTCATATTCACCGGTTTCGCGATTTAAAACGGGCTGACCGGCCTCAACGTAACACTGTCTGCAGTTTGCCGGAATAGAAAGTGATGGATGGTAGCAAAAAAAAGGCAGTTCGAGTCCCTGGTCCAGAATAAACTGAAGAACCTTGGTTTGTCCTTCAAATTCGTATCGTTTATTGTCGATGAAAATTTCGGCCATGAGTTTCTTGGTATTACAAAATTATGATAGGGCGTAAACGGTGTTTTTCACACGTGCTTCAAATTCGTCACGGAATCGTGTTATGGTGTATCGCACCGGCCATGCTGCAGCATCCGCAAGGGCACAGATAGTCCGTCCTTCCATCTGGGTGCATAAATCCAGCAGTAAATCCAGGTCACGCATAGTCCCATCACCTGCTTTGATCTTCAGCAGGGTTTTCTCCAGCCAGCCTGTTCCTTCACGACAAGGGGTGCACTGACCACAGCTCTCATGGTGGTAAAAATGGGAAACCCGCCATAGATAGTCTACCATGTCCGTATCTTCGTCCAGGATACACATTCCGGCAGTTCCCAGCATAGATCCGGCCTGTCTGAGTGAGTCTGAATCCATTCGAACTCCATCCAGGGCATCTCCCCGAAGGGGCGGGGTAGATGATCCTCCCGGGATTAGTGCTTTGACACGTTTCCCGCCACGGACTCCCATGGCTACCTCGTTGATCAGATCAGTCACCAGCATGCCGGTGGGGTATTCATAAACCCCCGGTCGATTGACATGACCGGAGATACCGTAAAGCAGTGGTCCGGGGTGGGTTGCAGCGCCCGTTCCTTTATACCAGTCGGCGCCGTTGTTGAATATCAGCGGAACATTCGCCAGCGATTCAATATTGTTGATGGTGGTGGGACGTCCCCACAGGCCTTTTTGTGCCGGAAACGGTGGTTTTACACGAGGGTAGCCGCGTTTACCTTCCAGAGACTCCATCAGGGACGATTCTTCGCCACATATATAGGCACCCGCACCGCTGTGAAGAACCATGTCAACGCTGAATCCCGATTTCAGAATGTTCTGTCCCAGATACCCTCGCTCATAGGCATCAGAAACGGCTTTCTCCATCATTCGAATCCACGACCGGTATTCCCCACGAATATAAACGTATACCGTGGTTATGGACATGGCGTAGGCAGCAATAATCGATCCTTCAATGAAGGTATGTGGATTGAATTCAAAAATGACACGGTCTTTAAACGTGCCGGGTTCGGATTCATCTCCATTGGCGGCGATGTAACGGGGACCACCATCAGGTTTGGGCATAAAAGACCATTTCAAACCGGTATTGAAGCCGGCCCCTCCACGACCACGAAGCCCGGCATTTTTGACCGTTTCGGTGACATGCTGCGGTGTGAGCGTATCTTGATCAGCCAGAATTTTTTTCAGTGCGCCATATCCGCCGTGCTTCTCATATACATCGATTTTGTGGTAATCCTTGATGTTGGGGATGAGAACGGGTTTGTAGGCTTTCCAATCTGTCAATGACATATTATTCGTTCTCCATGGCTGTTGTTCGGTTTTGAACCAGTGGGATAGATTCAAACTCCGGAAGTTGGTCTTTCTTCAGATCATCGATGACCTTATCAAGCTTTTCAGGTGTGAGATGATTCACGTATACATCGTTGGTAATCTGCATCATCGGCGCATAACCGCAAGCCCCGAGACACTCCACACTTTGAATTGAAAACATACCGTCCGGGGTAGTTTCTCCGGCCTTGATTCCGAGTTTATCTTCCAGATAATGCAATGTTTCGTAGCCACCGCAGGCCTGGCAGCTGAAACTTGTACACACATCCAGAACATACTTGCCCTTGCGCTCTTTGTAGTACTGTGTGTAAAAGGTGGCTACTCCGTGAACATGGGCTTCGGGAAGGTTGAGTGTGCGTGCTACAAGTTTCTGAACATCCGGTTCAACATGGCCATACTTCTCCTGTGCCATCCATAAAACAGGCATAACAGCAGGCTGTGGATTCGGATATCTGGCGATGATAGCATCAATTTTCGCCAGTTCTTCTTTGGTGAATTCGAAGTTTTGCATAATTATTTGTCAGCTTCTCCCATAACCGGATCAATTCCGCCGATAACTACAACCGTATCGGCCAGCATTTGCCCGTCAAGGATGGTCTCAAGACCCTGAAGGTTGCTGAATGATGGTGATTTTACTTTAAGTCGCCATGGATGACCGGTTCCGTCGCTCTGAATATAGTACCCCAATTCTCCTTTAGGAGCTTCGACGGCATGGTAGCATTCTACGCCAGCAGGAGGGCATACACCCGTATCGGTCATCATAAAGTCGTGTATGAGACCTTCCATGGAATAATATACCTCGTCTTTGGAAGGGTATGATTTCTTCGCATTGTCAACCCGTATTGGACCTTTTTGCATACGGGCAAGACACTGCTCTATAATTTTTACAGACTCAGACATTTCCTCCATCCGAACAAAGTACCTGGCCAGGTTATCACCCTCCAGGCGAGTAGGTACCTCAAAATCCATTTCAGCGTACTTGAGGTAGGGCTCAACCTTGCGGATGTCATAGGCTATACCAGTAGCCCTGATATTCGCCCCGCTCATTCCCAGTGCAATGGCCTCCTCGTACGTAATAGTACCCACATCTTTGTTCCTGTCGATGAAGATCCGATTTCTGTTCAACAGCTTTTTCCAGTCTCTGATTTCATCTGGAAATTGTGCAATAAAAACCCGGATTTTTTCTAATGCTTCAGGAGTAAGATCTGAGGCTACTCCGCCAATCCTTGAATGGGATACGGTGAATCTGTGACCAGCAAAGTCATCAAAAATATCGTAGATGCGCTCACGCTCGCGGAAAGTCCAGATAAAAAAGGATATGGCTCCGGCATCCATAACCATAGTGCCCAACCACAGCAGGTGTGATGAAATCCGGGCCAGTTCAGCTCCAACCATGCGGATATACTGCGCACGTTCTGGAACTTCTATACCTGCAATTTTTTCAACTGCGGTACACAGGGCTACGTTGTTTGAATATGGTGAGAGGTAGTCCATACGGTCTGTGTATGGCATAAACTCCTGATAGGTCTTGTTCTCGGCAATTTTTTCCACACCACGGTGGAGATAGCCGATGTCCAGTTTATTTTTGACAATTTTCTCACCATTAAGTTCCGTCAGAACGCGAAGAACACCATGCGTTGCAGGGTGCTGTGGACCCATATTCAAAATCATACGTGTACCCAGCGGGTCATGCTCAAGGTCGATGGTGGTATGTTTGTCTTCCAACGCCTTGTAATAAGCCAGCTGATGCTCTTTCTGGAATTTCGGCTGTAGTTTATCGGAAATGGAATCGTTGGACATATTATTCGGCATCAGGGTTTGTGTTGGGCAATTCCAGTGAACCGGGTACGCCAATAAGAGGGAATTCTTTACGCAAAGGGTGGTATTTGAAATCTTCGGGCATGAATATACGCCGTGGATCCGGATGGCCCTGGAATGTTATTCCAAACATATCATAAGCTTCTCGTTCATTCCAATTGGCGCCTTTCCAGATATCTGTGGCCGTTGGTACAACCGGATTATCCTCGGGTACGCGTGTTTTTACAAAGATGCGGTGCTGATCTCTGAGGGACATCAGGTTGTAAATGACTTCAAAGCGGTCGTCTTCGGTAAACCTGTCAGCGGCAACAATGTCAGCCAGGTAAATGAAATGATGTTCTTCTTTCAGGAATTTCAGTACATCGTGAACGTAGTCACGATGTACAATAAGAATATGGTCGCCGGCATGTTCAGCAGTACCGAGTACGGCGTCTGTGAATTTGGATTGTACGTCCTTACTGACCGCTAATACGGATTCTTTTGCCATTATGCGTCCAGTTTTAGGGTGTGTTCATTGCGGATTTTTTCCTGAATCTGCATCAATGCGTTGAGTAAGGACTCAGGTCGGGGAGGACAGCCCGAGATATACACATCAACGGGTAAGAAATTATCAACTCCCTGAACTACACCGTAGCATCGGTGCATACCTCCGGTGGAAGCACAAGCACCCATAGCTATACACCATTTGGGATCGGGCATCTGATCCCAGACGCGCCTGATTGCATGCGACATTTTGTAGGTACACCAGCCGGCCACTATCATAACATCGCTCTGACGTGGTGAGAAACGCATAACTTCAGAGCCGAATCGTGCGGCGTCATACTTAGGCCCGGCGAATGCCATCATTTCAATGGCGCAGCATGCAAGTCCCATAGGCATTGGCCACAGAGCGTTGGAGCGGCCCCAGTTTACCAATGCGTCCAGTTTGGTTGTAAGAAATCCGTCACCGCCAAGGGTATTATCCATACTCATCGTGTGTGGAGAGGTTGATTACTGATTATTTTTGAGCTGCAGAGGCTGTTTGTGGCTTTGAATCCCAGTCCAATGTGCCTTTTTTGAGGGTATAAATCAGACCCAGCAGCAATATGGTTATAAACACCATCATCGACCAAAATGATTCCGGCCCGAGATCACGGTAGGTTACAGCCCATGGGTAGATGAATACGACTTCCAGATCGAATACGATAAACTCAACTGCCACAAGGAAGAAGCTCACGGAATAGCGATCTTTGGCTTGTCCGTAAGGGTCCATGCCGCTTTCATAAGGCATGAGTTTTGGTTTGTTGGGTCTGTGTGGTCCCAGATACCGTGACAGCAGCATGAGCGCCAGGGCCAGCACAACGGCGAGACCCAGCAAAAGAAGAATGGGAAAGTATAATTCGAACATGTTTGTCGGGTGTGTTTTAAGATGCGCAAAATTAGGGTCATCTGCGTGAAATGTCAATTAAAGCGGCCATTCTTTATTTGTTTAGACTGGATATTCACTTAGCTGAATTTATGCGGGTGACTGGAGGGGGAAAGTTCATCGTATTTGCATTACGGGCGACAGATTCATTGGTCAAAATTGCGTAACATTGGGTGGTACAAGACCGGGCAGTGAATGATTGGCCTGCCGGTTTAGTTATGCATTCCAAATACGAACTGAAAACGGGAGTTTTACGATTGGAAAAAGTCCAGGTAGAAATTCTAGGGTTATCCACCAGTCCCAGTAGCGGCGGAGCCTATGCACTGATTCTCAATGAAATTAACGGTACCCGGCGGCTGCCCATCATAATAGGAACGTACGAAGCCCAGGCTATTGCACTCGAGCTTGAGCATATCAAGCCGCCAAGACCGATGACGCACGATTTGGTAAAACATATTATTCAGTCTTTTGACGGCAGTCTGAACGAAGTGCAGATCAATGACCTGCGTGACGGCACGTTTTTCGCACGGATACTGATTCAAAAAAATGGTGAAATAATTTCAGTTGACTCCCGACCCAGTGATGCTATTGCGGTGGCCATCCGTTTCGAAGCACCGATTTTTGTAACCGCCGAGGTGCTCAGGGAAGCCGGAGTAGACGCTGAACCATCTGCCGCTCCTGCCGCCCCGACAAAAAGAACCGTCATCAAATCCACCCCTGCTGAAAAGGCCGTTCGAAAAACTGAATCGGACAAAACGCGTCTTGATTTACTCGAGAAGAATCTGAATGAGGCCGTTTCAGCAGAAGATTATGAGCTGGCTGCCCGCCTGCGCGATGAGATTGAGAAACTCAGGGGTCAACGTGGAGATTAGTCAACGAACATTTCGTGGATTGCCGTTCGGTACGTTATTTTGTGATTATGTGGAAGGTCAACCAGAAATTCGGAATTTTTTCTCCCATAATCCGTTCAGTCCGGTGTCATTTGCCCTGCAGGCCGAACAGATGGCCTTCAATAAAGACCGCTCAGAGCTGGTGCGGGTGCTGGACTTATTAAATGACACCTCCATCCCCGCTGTGGCGGAAAATTTAAATCAACTGCGGACTAACCATACTTCATTGACGGTGGTTACCGGTCAGCAGCTTACGGTGGGGGGAGGGCCGCTGTTTACACTTTATAAAATTGCAACCACTATTATACAGGCCCGGAAGTTGCAAGATGAACTGAACAGACCTGTAATACCGGTGTTCTGGCTGGCTGATGAGGACCATGATTTCCAGGAAATCGCAACGCTTGGCTTTCCATCCCGGGGTCAATGGCAAAAACTGGTAACCGAAGAAGGTCCTGATACAGGAAAACCAGCCGGTCAAATTTCCGTGGACGATCGGATGTCGCAGTTCATTCAGCATGTCATTGAACTACTTCCTGAGAGTGATTTTTCAGGTCGTGTTTCTGAGCTTCTAACCGAGGCCTATGCGAAGGGGAAAACCCATGCCCAGGCATTCGGGTTGTTGATCCAGCGCTTGTTTAGTGCCTATGGACTGGTGCTGGCCGGCTCGGCAACGCGGGAAGCGAAAGTGTTTTTGTCCGATGACATTGTACACCTCCTGCATTCCGCGGATGCATTGTATGAGGCACTGGAGTTGCAGTCGTCGAAACTTGAAAAACTATACCACAGACAAGCCAACGTTGGTCGGTCTAATTGGTTTCTGCTGGATGAAAATGGTTTCAGGGTCAAATTACAGCGTCATGATGATTATTGGAGCTTCAACGATTTGTCGATGAGCCGAGATGAGCTTGAAGCATTGGCTGCTGAACAACCGTGGCGCTTTTCCCCGAATGTTTTTATGCGTCCAGTCATGCAGGACCTGATGCTCCCCAATATTGCCTACGTAGCCGGACCTGGTGAAATTGCCTATTACGCACAGATGAAAGCCATGTATCAGGCGTTAGGTATGGCTATGCCGGTTATCGTTCCACGTTTAAGTGCCGTTGTTGTAGAAAAGAATATTGACCGGTTGCTGGAAGAGCTCCCTTTTACTATGGAAGATTACCTCGGCAGGGTCGAGGATCTTCAACAAGCGTATGTAAAGCAAAACCAATCATTGGATATTCAAGAATTTTCCGATCGTTGGATCTCTGAAATCGAATCCCTGGCAGCAGGACGGGTTGAGGCCGTGGCTCAGTTCGATTCTACGCTTTCTGCATCGCTGGACCGCGTCCGACAAGAGCAGATCAACACGGTACACTCTTTGACAAAGAAGATGGTCAAGTCAGAAAAAAACCGTCTGGAAGTTCAGTTAAAGCGGATTCAGAAAGTGCAAAATGCGCTATTTCCACAGATGAATCTTCAGGAGCGCGAACTGGCATCTATATATCTGCTGAATAAATACGGATTTGGTATAATCGACCGTATCATTGAGAGTTGTACGGAGATAGATACAGACAAGCATATAATTTTTAAGGTATAATGCGCTCAAAATCTCAGGTTCGGATCCGTTGTCGTGAGCTGAGGAATTCCCTGTCAGGAAAACAGTGGAGTGAACTGAGTAGCCAAATCGCACTGAATTGTATAAAACTGCTCGGTGAATATAAAAACGCTGGTGTGTTTTTGTATAGATCGTCTGTGAAGCAACGCGAAATTGACACGGATTCTATTTTTAAACACTGTCTTGATAACGGATATCCCCTGGCCGTTCCGATTACCTATCCGGGCGGCCTCATGCAGGCGGTTGTCGTTGATCAGTTCACGGTATTCAACATTACCGACTGGGGTATTCCGGAACCTGTGGTAGTATCACCTGTCTATATGAACGATCCCGATGTTATAATTGTGCCGCTGCTGGCAGCTGACCGATATGGTAACCGGATCGGGTATGGGAAAGGCTACTATGACCGCTTTTTAACCGGGGCCAGCGGACTACGTGTGGGACTTTGTCCGGACTGTTGTCTTGTCAGTGATATACCCATTGAGCCTCATGATGAGCAGCTTGATGTGCTGGTAACTGAGTCTGGTATCCTGCGTATAGTTGCAGATACATGAATTAACTAAGTTGAACTATGGCAGACTATCACACCAAGTCAAAATCAGGACTGCAATCCGATGACATCTTTAATGTCAACGAGGCTGAATTAGAATCTACGCTGCAACGTTACCTGGAGGCTGAAAAGCCGTCAGTGGGAACACCGGGTTTGTTTAATCTGATCACTATTTCTGGACTGGCATTTTTGATTGTCGGTTTTGTTGCGGTATTGCAATCCATTATTCCTATGGGGTTGCAGACGGATGCCCTGTTGACGTACCTGCCTCTGGTAGGTGGTGTGATGGTGCTGCTCATCGGAATGGGATATTTTTCAGGCGATCGTAAATCCAGCCGTAAAAAAAAGTCGAGAAATAATACATCGCGCAATGTTGAGCAGCAAAGTAATGAGAAAGAATCAAAGCTTGAAGAGTTTGCCTTGCTTCAACGCAAAAGGTTAACCCGCTCAGCAACTGATTCCCGGTTACTCGGTGTTTGCGGGGGGATTGCCAGGTACCTTGGACTTGATTCAACATTGGTTCGTATAGCGTTTATCGCCAGTCTCTTTTTTGCCTACGGTTCGCCGGTGTTGCTGTATTTTGCGCTTGGTGTCATTTTACCCAAAGAAACTAAACCTGCAGCATTATAGTCATGCTTATAACTTTTGAAGGAATTGACGGTAGCGGCAAGACAACGCAAATTTCTTTACTTCGAGAAAAAATTGAAGCTTTTGGCAGGATTGTGCGTGTTTTCAGGGAGCCTGGAGGTACTGCAGTGTCAGAAAAAATTCGTCTGATGCTTCTGGACCCGGAAATGGATATCAATCCGGTGAGTGAACTGCTCTTGTTTTCAGCGGCCCGATCGCAGTTGATTGCTTCAACGGTCAAACCACTGCTGGAGCAGGGTGCTGTTGTAATATTGGATCGATTTTATGATTCAACCGTTGCTTATCAGGGTTATGGTCGTGGTGCTGTTGCCCTGGAAACACTGGACCGTATAAACACCATCGCTTCACACGGACTTGAGCCTGATTTGACGTTCTATCTGAAAATTTCGCGAGATACCTCTAAAAAACGCATGCAACTGGATGTGTCCGACAGAATGGAGCAGTCAGGCGATATCTTTTACCAACGTGTAATTAATGGTTTTGACGTTTTGGCAGCCCAGCTTAAGCGTTTTCGGACGGTGGATGCAGAACTGGATGTTGCTTTAATTCATGATCAAATCTGGGCTCAGGCAAGGGAATATCTGAGTCGATAAACCCTGATCTTGTTCCAAGACGCGGGTTCAGCCAGTATAAAAAAGCCGGCAGGAAAAAAATGTCGGCCAGCAAAGCCGTGAAAATGGCCTGACTGACCAGGGCCCCCATCAGAAGCGTTGAGGTGAAATCGCTTGTAATCAGTATGCCAAATCCTATCAATAAGATAATGCTGGTTAGTACAATAGCTCTGCCCGTTCGTTTGGTAGTAATCGCCAGCGCCTTGTTCATGTTTTGATGGCGGGAGAGTTCAATACGCAATCTTGCCAAAAAATGAATACTGTCATCAACGGCTATTCCAAAAGCAATAGTAAAGACTACGGCCGATGAAGGTTTCAGATCAATGCCAAGAAATCCCATGGTTCCAGCCATAATCATCAGCGGGATAATATTGGGCAGTATGGAGATGAGCACGAGTTTGAGGTCTCTGAACAGCCAGCCCATCAGGGTTGCAATCAACAGGAAGGCCAGGGCAATGCTCCATGTGAGTGAACCGACAATATTTTGGGTGATGTCGCCAACCAGTATGGAGGTACCGGTTGTCAACACACGTTCATCCGGGAAGTTTTCCCGGAGCCATGGTTCAATTTCATCCCGAATCTGGTTGATCCGGTACGATCCTGCATCCTCTATATTGGCGGCCACACGAACCGTACTGTAGTCAAAGTTTACGAGTCGTTCGTATTCCCTGGTATCTGCCAGTTCCAGCAGCAGCATATATTGGGCCGCCGTCTGCTGATTGAGCGGAAGCGCCGCAGTTCCGGTGAGGGTTTTGTTCACCTGCGTGAGTATAGTGGTAATCGATGTAGTGCGGGCTACTTCCGGTATGGAATGAAGTCGGTTTTCGAGTTCTGCTACCCGTTGCAGAAAATCGGGATTGAGAGCTCCGTCTGCCCGTTGTGTATCGATGACAAACTCAAGCGGGAATTGCGGGCTTAAGTTATCCGTAAAGAACTGGCTCTGCTGCATAACCGGATGTTCATCGTCCACATCATCAAAAATCTTGCCGTTTACTTTAAGCGATGTAGCCCCCCAGCTGAACACAAGTGTTATGAGCAGCGTGGTTATCACGATGGGTTTGTGATTGCGGACAACCCAGTAGTATACCTTTTCCAGAAGAAGTCCGGTGAGGTGGTGAAAACGGGTCGATTCTGGTTTTTTTGTATTCAGATCACGAAAGTACGGCAGAATAGAAGGGAGGAAGAAAATAGTGATAACGAATGCGAGCAATACGCCGGCAGCGGTGTAGTAGCCAAATCGTTGCATGGGAACCACCGACGAAGTTCCCAAAGTAGCAAATCCAATGGCCGTTGTGATACTGGTAAGGAGTGTGGCGCTGCCCAGTATCATGAGCGTTTCACGAATGGCCGGTCCGGGAGCCATCCCGGTAAGACGGGCATCCTGATATTTTATCAGCAGATGAATAGAATCTGCGACCCCCACACACAATAAAATGGGGGCAATGGTGGAACTCATGATTTCAAAATATCCACCCGTCAGAACGATAAAGGCAACAGTGAATAGAATGGTAAGCCAGACAATCAGAATAGGGACAAGTACGCCACGGATGTTGCCAAATATCAACCAAAGTACGCCAATGATTAAAACCGATGATATACTTACGAATACGAGTATTTCGGCGTTGAGCAATTCAACATACGTGTTACGGAAGAAGGGGATGCCGGCCGTGTTGAAATCGTACAAGTGTGCGTATTCACCCAATACACGGTTCAGGTCACTGATTACCTGCCGCCGGATGTCAAAGCGGTTAACCTTTTCGTTAACTTCCATATAAATAGCGGTAACACCGCCATCAGAACTGACCAGTAGATTGGACGCAAACGGGTCGTCAAGCAGTGCGCTTCTGGCCTGCTCAGATAGCAACGCACGCTCCCGACCGTACTGCACATAGGGCACGGTCTGAAGCATGCCACGTTTGTCTTCCAGCCGTGTGAGGGATGACAGGCTGTTGACACGCTCTATGTTCGGAATCGATGCAAGTCGGTCGGAAATTTCTTTTATATGCCGCAGGGTAGAGTCAGAAAAGACAGAGGGCGCTTTGAAGGCGATACCAATGGCATTGTCATCTCGGCCGAACTCCTCTGCGAGTCGCTGATAATCAACAATGGTTGGGGAGTCTTCCGGGAAGAAGCCTTCCAGATTGAAATCTGTCTGTACCTGTGTGGCCGGATAAACCGACGAAATAGCAATGATAATGATGACAGAAAGGATAAATCTGGGGTATGCCAGAATGAAATCGGCAATTACGCGCACAATTCATGGGTTTGAAGGTAGATGGTTAACGGTTCAAACATCTACCAGTACGCGGTTAGTTTCAGGTACGAAAAAGAATTTTGCCGCAACGGTGCGAAACTGAGATGTGCGTAGAAAGGATCAGGTTCGGTTCCTATAAAAAATTGGGATCCTGCGCTCAGGGCCACTCCGTCAAAAACGGTATACGTCAATTGCGGGCTTACCCAGGCGTCCCTGCCATTAATGTTAAAACGACCGAGCAGCAGCATTTGCAGATAGTCATTGAGCTCCTGACGCGATGCGTTTAGTGAGATGCTTTGAAACAGGAAATCTTGCAGTGTGTCTTTTTGATGGTTTTCAAGCAGTTGCGCAGTGTATCCGAGCCGGAACTGCGTGCCCATCAGGGTTTTTTGGACAAAAAAAGCGGCCTGGAACAACCCGGAGCTTCGGGTAAAAGCAGTTTGGTTGTAAGATTCGATGGTTTCCAGCAGTTGATTCAATGTAAGGGTGGTGTCTGATCTGAGCGCAACAGGGAAGGTATCTGTAGGCGTGTCTGACCAATAGGTCAATGCTGCTCCTGAAACCCAGTTACGATTGCTTCGGTATTCTGTCTCAAGCAGGATGACCGTGCTGTTCACATACGATTGGCTCAACGCTATGTCGCTTGGTAAACCGGTATTATCAGCATAAAGAACTTCCTTGCGAAACGCTGGTTGGGGGTAATATCCGCTGTAAAGAGTGGCGTTAAAATCCCATTTTAGCCAGGTTCGGTTAGACCAGCGAAGTCCGAACTGCAGCCGGTCTGTGTCACGGTTGGATTCTTCTATGACTGGCTGACCAACACCACCGGTGATGGCATCCAGCGGAATGATATTCCACCGTGATTCAATGTCAGGAAGGGTAGACGGTTGAAAAACAGGTATGGCGATGAGTTCAAAGGTGTTGTTGAGTCTGTAGTGCTGCACCCGCAGCGCATTGACGCCCAGGTCGATATCGGCGGGGTCGCGACTGAGGAATTCGGAGAAATCATAGGGGACAAAAAAATCGCTTCCCGGGTCTGCGAAAGACGATATTGAGGGTATGAACTGACGACCGGCACGAATCTGCCATGTGAATGACTCCCATCCAACGTAGGCTTCCCTTATTCGCAGATCGGCAGCAGGGATGGCTTCACCCGACGGATTACGCTGGGCCAGCCACGGAGTCAGTTGGATGGTCCAATCCTCGTTTTCGGATGAAAAAACAGCCTGGATGATATTTCGCGAGAATAGCACGTCCTGGGAGCGGGTGTGCTGCACGCCGGTTTCATGCCGCAGGAATCCGGTAAAGGATGTTTGGGCGTTGCCGGTGGAGCCGAACGCACCAAGAAAGAAAAAAACAAAACTTAGCGATAAAACCGCTGCTGCTCGGCACATGCAAAGCTTTTTATGGGGCACAATTGACAATGGTACTGAAATTAAATTGTTGATGAAAGGAAAATTGCGTAATTTTAGTGAATTATGGATACATATTACCATGTGTCTGTACGTTCAGCGGTGATCGCCATCGCGAAGTTAAAGTTAACAACTCCACGAAGCATAACATTACTTATGGCGCACGAAAATATCGAAGTTAATCTGCCTCTGGCCAAGGTTTATGAATTAATGAGCTCACCGGTTGATTTCCCGAAATTCATGAAGTCGATTAACCAGGTTAACAAGATTAATTCCCAGACGTTCGAATATGTAACGGAAATTGGCGGCGAAGAATTTCGCTGGACAACCAACATAATTGATGATCTGCGTAATACCCGCTTCGCATGGATTACCATCAACGGTAACCTGAATCAGACCGGAACCATTCGCTTCACACCGCTGGACAACGGAACCCGTACCCGTGTTGATTTCAGTCTGGATTACCGCACCTTCTTTGGTGATCCTTCAGAAGACGTAGCTGCATTTATTGCCAACCTTTCTACTACACTTCAGGCAGAACTTCAGGCTTTCAAGGAAGCTGCTGAAGCCGGAACGCTCAACGATGATACTGAGGTAAGTCAGGAAGCTACGGCCTGATAGTTCATTTTTCCTTTAAAGGGGGCTCTGAAAGCCCCCTTTTTTTGTTTACGCAGTAGACATCCAGTAAACTGCACGTAATCAATACAAAAAATGAAACCGCCGTCGCTATCAAAATTCTTGAAATCGCCCTCCGTCGAGCAACCCTTTGCAGTGGTTATAGGGTACCCGATAGGTCATTCGCTCTCACCCTGTATACACAATGCTGCGCTCAAACACCAGGGCATTGATGTAACCTATTATGCCGTTGAGGTCAGCCCGGACGCCCGGGAGCAGCTGCCTGCGCTATTGCACCATCCGAATTTTCGGGGTGCAAATGTAACCATACCCTGGAAGCAGGATGTATTGAACTTGCTGGATGATTACTCTCAAACAGTGCGGCACACCAATGCCTGTAATACCATTATACCATACCAACACGGGCAGCTTCGGGGCGAAAACACGGATATAGCCGGCTTTATAGCCCCCCTGAATGCATATACGGAGTTTCTTAAAGGTAGAAGGGCGGTTATTTTCGGCAGTGGAGGGGCCTCCTCAGCGGTAGTTTATGGCTTGAAAATGCTGGGTATGACAAATATCGTTGTTGTCTCACGGTCTCCTGAAACCCAAGGGAAACTTGAAAAAGGGGTTCGTTTGGCTGGGTACGATGACTGGATGATTGATGGCACCCCCACAGCACTTTATGTCAACACAACACCGCTGGGAATGTATCCCGATACAGGACAAAGCCCGGTTGATGATAGGTATATCAGCATGTTGTCCGGCACTATTTGCTATGACATCGTCTACCGACCTGTACGCACCCGTTTTTTGGTGCAAGCAGAACTGGCGGGCGCGCAATGCATATACGGAACTGAAATGTTTCTGGGTCAGGCATCTAAAGCGTTCGAACTTTTTTTTCAAACGGAATTTCCCATGACCGTGGCCTCACGGGCTTTGTACACCTCGTTGGAATCCTGACGGGTATTTCTGGTGTTTAATCAGCATGCAAACAACCCCACCCTTATTTATCAAAAACCGGATTGCCCGCGCGTTCAACGCATTCAGTCTTTCCCCTGGAATTGAGCCGGCGGGCGAGCAAGCGGTAATTCCCGGCGACATGGGCATAAATACCCGAAGTTCTGCGGAAGCCACAAGCCTTAACAGATCGGTTCTGCTTACCAAACTTGGCCGGAATCCTGCAAACCTGGCTCTGGTTAAGCAGGTTCATGGCAGTCACATCGTATATGCAGAACGCCACGGTATTCTTGGTGAAGCCGATGGATTGGTTACCGATCGACCTGAAATCGACCTGGGAATACTGGTGGCTGATTGCGCCGCTGTACTTATGGCCGATACAAAAAACGGAGTAATCGGTGCGTTTCATGCAGGATGGCGCGGTGCAGTCGCAAACATCCTGCCCGCCGGACTTTCGGCTATGCGTGAGCTTGGCGCCAGAGAAATAGCCGCATGGATCAGTCCCTGTATCAGTCCGCAAGCCTTTGAAGTTGGCGAGGAAGTCGCTGATTCGTTTCCATCGGCGTTTGTTCTGCGTCAGGGAAAAGATAAGCCGCATGTGGATCTGCCGGGTTTTTTGATGAATCAGATGGTTGAGGGAGGAATACGTGCCCGGTCGATACGTGTTGACGGCCGGTGTACAATGACAGATCGGCGTTTTTTTTCCTACAGACGACAAGGTCGTGACAGCGGCAGAATGCTGGCCGTAATCGGACTGAAGGCATGAGAGTTTCGTACCACCCGGACTACCTGGCCGAACTTCCTGAGAACCATGTTTTTCCCATGAAAAAATTCCCGGGACTACACCGTTATCTTACCGGTAAAGGTATTGTAAGTCCTTCCCATGTGGTTCACCCTCGCCCGGTTCTCACAGAACACTTGCTGACTGTACACACCAACCGATACGTTCAGGCCATACTGCATGGCCGACTTGAAAAAAAAGAGGCAAGGCGACTGGGGTTGCCTTGGAGTCGTTCACTTGCACTTCGTTCCCAGCTCGCGGTGCAAGGTACACTAAATGCGGCGATGATGGCCCTTCAGGACGGTGTTTCCGGAAATCTGGCCGGTGGAACGCACCACGCTTTTTCTGATTATGGTGAAGGTTTTTGTGTATTCAATGATGTTGCGGTAGCAATTCGTGTTTTACGCCAAAGTATGTGGGTAAACACCGTACTGGTAATAGATCTGGATGTGCATCAGGGAAATGGCACCGCAGCTATATTCAGCGATGAACCGAATGTGTATACCTTTTCCATGCACGGTGCAAAAAACTTTCCTTTTCATAAACCCGCATCAACTCGTGATATAGGTCTGCCTGACTACACACAAGACACGGCCTATCTGATGACACTCGAGGAAAACCTCTCGGAGATTCTGGCCGATTTTAAAGCAGATATTGTTTTTTACCTGGGTGGAATAGATCCGCTGGAAACAGATCGCTTTGGACGGCTTTCACTCTCACCTGATGGTCTCCGAGAACGGGACCGCATGGTTATTCGGTTAGTTTCAAAGCGGGAAATACCCCTGGTTTTATTACTTTCCGGTGGATATGCACCATCGGTAGACGAAACGGTTCGAGCGCACGCCATTATGTTTGAAGAAGCCGTTTCCCGATACAAATTTATGGTTTGATTATAGTACGATGCGTCAACAAAACATCTTTCTGCTGGGGTCAACCGGCTCTATCGGTACACAAACTCTGAGCGTAGCCCGTTCGCATCCGGAAAGACTCCGGATTTTCGGGCTGAGTGCACATCGTAACTGGAAGCTGCTGGCAGAGCAGATTCGGTTATTCAGACCTGAAGTTGCTGTTCTGACGGATGCTATATATGAAGATGCCCTGCGTGAAGCGATTCAGGGCGTACCGGTAACGCTTTTTTTCGGCGCTGAATCGCTTGATGGGCTCATGGGAGATGCGGCTATTGACACGGTATTGAACAGTATGGTAGGTTTTTCCGGTTTCAAACCAACCTGCGCTGCACTTAAGCATGGAAAACGGGTTGCACTGGCCAACAAAGAATCGTTGGTTGTGGGAGGGGAACTGATAAAAAATCATATTGACTGCGAAAACCCCATCCTTTTCCCGGTCGACTCGGAGCACAGCGCCATACAGCAATGTTTGATCGGTGAGTCACCGGATACCATTGAAGAACTCATCATTACCGCGAGCGGAGGTCCTTTCAGGGATTATTCCGTTGAGGACTTATCGGGCGTAACCGTGGAGAAAGCACTCAAGCACCCCAACTGGGATATGGGTGCTAAGATTACTATCGACTCGGCAACCATGATGAATAAGGGGCTTGAAATTATTGAGGCCTACTGGCTGTTTGGATTACCGCTGGATAAAATACGGGCTGTCATCCATCCCCAGAGCATAATTCATTCCATGATAACCTTTCAGGATGGTTCGGTAAAAGCCCAACTCGGTCTGCCTGATATGCGAGTGCCTATTCAGTACGCGCTGAGTTACCCTGACCGCTGGCCGGCTGAAGTCCCCCGAATCGACTGGTCACAAAGCCATACCTGGACCTTCCGGCCTGTAGACATGCAGCTCTATCCGTGCTTTCGTCTGGCGCTGGAGTCGATTCAATCAGGAGGATATGCGCCTGTGGTACTCAATGCATCCAATGAAGTAGCTGTACAACGGTTCTTGGACAAAGAAATTCCGTATATTGGTATTGCAAAAATTGTTGAAAAATCGCTGGAACATGTTACCAGTCAATCACCATTGAGTGTTGATACTATTACGCAGGTTGACAGGCTGGCACGGAATTTTGCAACAGAACTCACGATTTAATTAATGGAATCAATACTTAGTTTACTACAAACCATCGGGATATTTGCAGCCGCAATTTTCATTCTCGTACTCATCCATGAGCTTGGACATTTTTTGGCGGCCAAGCTATTCAAAATGCGTGTAGAGCGTTTTTCTATCGGTTTTCCGCCCCGCTTGTTCGGTATCAAAAAGGGGGATACGGATTACTGTATTTCCGCCACACCATTAGGCGGTTATGTTAAAATATCCGGAATGGTGGATGAAAGTATGGATACGGATTTTGCCGGAAGCGAGCCTCAACCCTGGGAGTACCGAAGCAAGCCGGTATGGCAGCGCATCATTGTAATTACGGCGGGTGTGATTTTCAATATGATTCTGGCCGTTGCAATCTATTCTATCATGTTTTTCAGTTACGGTGCCCAGCACATTCCTGCTGAAAATGTAGCCGGATTGTATGTTCCTGAGGCTTCCCTGGCAGATGATCTGGGATTTCAGACCGGCGACAGACTTGTGGCTGTAAACGGAAACCCTACAGAGCGGTATCGGTTTGGGAACCTGGTCTCCATTCAGGATATCACACGCAGTCAGGTAGTCTTTGATGTTGAGCGTGAAGGAGCTGTTGTACGGATTACGGCTCCAGCTGATCTTCTTGATTTGCTTAATGAAAACCCAAGCTTCCTGGATATCCAAAATGCATTGCCATCACGGATTGATCAGGTTATGGGGGGATCACCGGCCGAGCAGGCTGGATTTCAACCGGGTGATCAGGTGGTTGCTGTTGACGGAAACTCTGTTGGGTACTGGATGCAGATGGCCTCTATGATCAGATCGGCTGAGGGTGCTATTGATGTTACCGTTCAACGAGGAGATACTACCCTGGCCCTGACAGTTACGCCCAATCCGGATACCCGTACAATCGGGGTTGGACCGGTTGATCCGGTAGATTTTTTCGGGGTTGAATACGTAAAGTATGGTTTGTTTACGTCGGTCATCGAAGGAACCAAAACCACAGCTGAAAACACCATCGGAATTGTTCAGGGGCTCGGCAGGCTGGTAAGCGGCAGTATTTCGGTTCGGGAAAACCTCGGCGGACCGGTTGCGATAGCAACAGTAACGCGGGAAGCTACGGATCGTGGCGGATGGGTTGGCTTCTGGATGTTTACGGCGATGCTGAGCATCACCCTTGCAATAATGAACATCCTTCCTATTCCCGTGCTGGATGGCGGTCACCTGGTCTTTCTCATTTATGAGGGAATTACGCGCAGGGAACCATCGCTGAAGGTACGTATGGTACTGCAGCAGGTGGGCATGGTCTTGCTCATAGGCCTGATGGTTTTTGTGACATTCAATGACATACTCAGGGTCATCGGAGGGTAAATGAAACTGGCACGAGACGGGTATGATGTCATTGCGAAGGCATGTGTTGCCGGAATATTAATGGTCATTGCAGGCTCGCTCCTGGGAGGCTGGTGGCTCTACATAGTCGGATTTCTCGGGATTGCCTCTGTAGCCTTTACCCTGTTCTTTTTTCGGGACCCTGACCGTGTGATACCCGATGGAGATCATCTTATTATTGCTCCTGCGGATGGGAAGGTAATTGACATAAAAAAAGTGATGGAATCGCGTTATTTCAAAGAAGAAGTCACGCAGATCAGCATTTTTCTCTCGCCCATGGATGTACATGTCAACCGAAATCCAATTTCCGGCGTTGTTGAGTTTGCTCACTACTTCCCGGGTGAATACCTGGTGGCATGGCATGAAAAAGCCTCCGAACTCAATGAACGGGCCGAGTTTGGTGTAGTGCATGCTTCAGGAGCCCGTATGCTGTTCCGCCAGATTACGGGTTATGTTGCCCGCAGAATCGTCTACCATATCAGCGTGGGTGATGTCATCAGAGCCGGAGAGCGTTTCGGCATGATGAAATTCGGGTCCAGAATGGATTTACTGTTTAAAGACGATATTCGTATGACAGTTAAGCCGGGTGATAAAATTGTTGCAGGTGAGACGATTATTGGTGAAGTTGTCAGCCAGCCATGACGCCAATTACTCCTAAAAGTCGTATTCGCGAACGTTATAACCAGCGCCTGAAGCAACGTTTCAAGCAGCCGATACCCAGGGTTATTGTTCCCAGCTTTTTCACCTTGATGAATCTTTTTTGCGGTTTTCTGGCTATCATTCAGATTTCCGAGGGGTATCTCCACTACGGCGCCTGGCTCATCGTGCTGGCCGGGTTATTTGACGCCCTTGATGGCTTTATGGCACGGATTACCAATTCAACCAGTGCTTTCGGAATTGAGCTCGATTCCCTCAGCGATGTTGTTTCCTTTGGGGTGGCTCCCGGGTTTCTGCTGTATTACTTTGGCCTGAATGAGCTTCAGGTACCCGGGCTCATTTTGGCAGCACTTCCGGCAGTTTGCGGAGCGATCAGGCTAGCCCGATTCAACGTAGATGCCAAGGCAGCACCCAGTGATGTTTTTAAAGGTCTGCCCATACCGGTACAGGCAATCATGACCGTTGGCTTTTACCTGAGTTTTCGCAATGACGAGGTGATTTTTTCAGGTTTTCAGTACGGGATGAACAGCGTACTGATTCCCATGGTTATCATCTTGTCCCTTTTGATGGTCAGTACCGTACCCTTCGATAAAGTGCCACGGTTTGAACATGGTAAAATTCGTCAGAACCGCAATAAAATTCTGCTTTTTGCCGTCTATGTGCTGATCATTATCCTGCTGCAGGAGTGGGGATTGATGATTGCGTTCAGCATTTTCATCATGAAGGGGCTCTTTCGGTTTACGCATCAATACTGGAGTGAATTGGTTGCCGATGAAGATGAAATAGTCGGCTAAATTAGAGAGCAGAAAAGTAAACTACCCGTAGACTTAATAATCAGCGATTTGTTTCCCCTGAGGCGAATTCATGGAAATCTCTGCGCTGGTAAATGTCTTCACCGATGTACGTAATCATGTTCTGGAAATCATCGGCAGGCATGAACCCGTTGATTTGCAGGATGAGTTCACCGTCTGGATGTAGAAAAAGAATTGTGGGATACGACCGAATGCCCATTTCACCAGCCAGTTCACTATGTGTAATCGGCTCCCCATTGAATGTTATTATCTGATCCGATTCAGCATTAAGTCTGACTGCGTAGTAGTAGGTGCCCAGTGCTGCAATTATTGAGGAATCCTGGTAGACGGTTTGATCCATTTTTTTGCAATACTCACACCAATCCGTATACACATTGACAAGGATTTTCTTATCGTGCTTTTCTGCCAGTTCCTGAGCACGATCCATTTCAATCCACTCAAACGAGGTTGAATCAGGTTCCGGTGAAGCGCAGGCGGCTATCAGCAGTAAAGACGGCAGTATGTATTTGAGGATGTTCATGGCAGCTGTATTTGGAAATAAGTTACTGCAATACAGCTAAGGAAAAGCCCCATCTGCAATCATTTTACCGAATTTTAAACTTGTACGGGCGGTGGTGGTTTAATTTACAACCGGTTACCTTTACCAGTCGAACAGGTAGCGCAGACTGACGGTATGAGTAGATCCAAAACCCGTTTCAAAAGGAACAAAAGCGTAACTGAATATCAGTTCCTCGATGTTTAAGCCCATACCTAAGCTGAATGGCCTTTTGGAATCTCCGGTTCGAAAAGCAGCGCGTACATCGATTAATTCGGCAAATCGGACCTGAGTACCGGCACTAATCCAGGGATGATTGCCGGAAAATGCTTCAGTTTGCTCATCGGTGTCTAAGGGGATGTGCACATCCGATGTAAATGAAATTAAAATAGGAATCTGACTATTGTTGTCTACCGAGAATTGCACCGCATCGGCCCAGATTCCGGCTTTAAGTAAAGCAGGGAGGGGAGTTCTGGTTTCGGAGAGCGTACTCATGCGACCCAGATTCAGGGCTGCCATTCCTACGCGTACCCGTTGATCAAGCAGACTGGTATGTAGCCCTGCATTCAGTCCGTATCCGGTAGCAGTCAGTTGGTAAAGTTGTTCGTACAGGTAGCTTGCTGTAACACCCAGGTCAACGAAAGCAATTCGTGTGCTGTAACTGCCTGAAAAAGCGTAATAGCGTACATCAAATGTACCTGCTGTCTGCCCGGGTGTCTGCCTGGCTTCGATATTGGTTACCCCTGAGGTAAGCACCCCAAAACCCAGATGACCTCCTCGAACCGGCAGGCTCAGGGAGGCGTGTGAATTTGCAGAGTTTTCCAGCCAAAAGCTATGTGATACGGAAACTTCCGCCTGTTCACTGTAACGAAGCAGGGCCGGGTTGGTAAACATGGAGGAGGGTCCAAGAGGCAGAGCCGTGACCGACTCAGACAACGATAAAGACACGGCTTCCGGCCCGATTCCGAGTAACTGCAACCCGCCGGATTGTGCGTTCATCGTCACCACGCTTCCTGCAAAAAAAACCGGCAATAATAGTATTCGGAGTATGTTCATTTCATCATGAATTTAGATTGAGTCGCAGAGAGAACATGTGGAACCACGATACCCCTCCGGGTTCCCGTACAAAAACGTAATCAATTGATGGGGCGTACAGGTCGAACGGTAAGTTTATGGAAAAACCTGATGAAAACCGTTGTGACTGGTTCATTGTATCGGTCTGACCCGATTGCCATCCTGCACGTACAACAAGCCTGTCATGCAGCGGAGCAGAGATTCCGGCACGCAGATAATACCTGCTGTATGTAACGTCATCCCGGCGTTCTGTAATTACAGCGCCCGTTCCGGCAAAAGCAGTCTCATTGAATCGCTGCTGTCCTGTTATTCGACGGTTTTCGAATTCAAGATACAGGTTTGCAGGGAGCTGCTGAACGTTGTGCCATATCCCGGCTTTGATACGTGTTGGGATTTGGTCATTGGTTTGTAACGAACCTACTGTACCATAGTAATCGGAGGTATCCCAGACGAATTCACCAATAAGCTCCTGAATTGCAAATCCAATCGCCGTATTGTCGGTCATGCTGTATCGAAGCCCCAGATCCAGTCCTACGGAGGAGGGAGTTTCAACACCGGTTAGTGTATAGCGTGATAGCTTGTAGGTAATCCGGGTACCGATAGTCAGCCTGGGGTTCAGCGCTATACCGAATGCTGCGCCCAGCTGTAGATCGTGTGTGTCAAAAAACTCAGTATGATAACCGCTTTGCGTTCGACCGTCAAAATTGCTCACACCTGCATAAACAATGTCTAAGGACAATCCTGCATTGGGGGGAAGGGGGAAGGTAGCCTGCAATGTGCCCAGACTACGGTCGAATCGCATGGAAGCCCCGGAAAGGTCGAGGTGGTTTTCCGTGGTCAGTGCGGCCAGGGCAGGATTGTAATAGCTGTAATTTCCTTCACTTCCGCCAGCTACGTACGCATTTCCGATGGCTATAATCCGTGGACTTAATCCGATTCGGGAATAGGCAGCGGCATTTCCTGATTGACCATGAGTTTCCGATACTCCCACGAAGGCAAGGGCCACGGCCAGTAAAAAACAAGGAATCGTTTTCATTTAGTCAAGCATCAGAAGTTTGCCGTTGATGGTTTCTCCTGGGATGGAAACCCTGTAAAATACAGGCCCGTTGGCAACCCGTATTCCATTTTCATCCGTTCCATTCCATGCCGCTTCGTACACACCGGGCTCAGACAAAGCAACTGGATCAAGGCGGGTAATTCGATTCATGGCAAAGTCAAAAAGTTCGATCACGGCCTGACCGGCTTGCTCTGACCTGAAGCGTATACGCACAATTCCATGCTGGGTTGGACTGAACGGATTGGGATAAGCATACGAGGATACGGCAGGAGCGTCATCCTGAAATTGATTGCGACCGTCTAGCGGGAAGTCGACACGGATGATTTCCCAGGTGTTTCCGTAATCTGCGGTAGTAATAAGACCGTCGCTGCTGCCCACCCAAAAACGCTCGCTTCCAGCAGCAACACTGCGGAACTGGGCATCCTCTTTCAAAAATGAATTGGCTGAGCGGATTTGCGGCTGACGTATCCAGGTGTTTCCGTTGTCGGTGCTGATGAACAGTCCGCTATTTCCTGCTGCCACTATTGTGTCTCCGAGAAAGTTGACGTCGTTAATGCGTTCTCCCTGCAGATGTCGGGTAAACGTAACTCCCTTATCCGATGTTACCACGAGGCCCTGACCTTCGCCGGGATTGGTTATCCAATTGGTGAGCCATATGCTGCCGTCTGACGGGTTCTCCCGGATCCGAATTACCCAATTGCCCATCATTTGCTGCCGGGAACTACCGGCTCTGATATGCCTCCATCGAATGCTGTCGGCCGGCGCATTCAGGGCGTTTTCTGAAATATTGATTCCACCGGCTGTACCTGCCCATACGTGGCCGTCACGGTCAATCAGGGTGCTGAATCCCAGGAAATTTTGCCATCCGTTGGGATACCTGCCTGCATTGGGTGATCCCGGCGATGGCGACCTGGGGTCAAACACGAAATCATAGGTTCCTTCCGGCGTAAGTTCATCCAGCTCAAAAGGAGGGAGCAGAATTCGGTCCCACGTCTGTCCGAAATCAAGCGACCTCCGTATTCCTGATGCCCAGGCAGCCGCAAAAATAGCGTCACCACGGAAGGCCACGTTAAAGGGCGGGGACTGCTGCGGCACGATGATGGGAATTGCCGAAATATTCTGACCACCATACGGTATGGTATTGGCTTCCGTATCGTCTAAAGGCGGATTTATAAATTCCCAGGATTCACCGCCGTCAACGGAGAGGTAGAAGCCCTGGGCTGTCTGAACTGATTCTCCGCCAATCACATCGTTAAACCCAAGCCCTGCTACAACGGTATCCGGAGCAAGGGCTATGGAGAAGAGTCGGCCGCGGCCGTCATTTACGGAGTCTGCGCTCTCAGGGATAAACCAGTCGAACTCATTGGCAATGTTACGTGCCAGCAGGGGTCCGACCCAAACGGTATCGCCGATGGCACCGATATTGGAGATGGCGTTTTGAGAAAATATCTGGATGCGTTCCTGCAGCGGACCGCCCGACTGACTGTAGGCGGATGGTATGGTGAAAAACAGGAGCAGAAGCGCGGGAAAAGCATGTTTCATTTAGCGAATAAATCTCATGGTAGATTGAAGCGTATCGCTGCTGGTGCCGAAATTGTCAACGGCGTGGTAAAATAAAGTATACACATCCGGATTGTTACCGGAATTTATCTGAAACAACCGGGTGAAGGTACTGTCGCCGGCAATCAGGTCGCCGGAGGTAGTACCCCCCTGAAGCTCGCTCTGACTACCATCGTCGTAGAGACGGAAAGGAGAACCGGGAAGAAAGTTGTTGTTTTGATCGCGGATGTCAACCAGTACGCGGTCAAGTAATTGCTGGTCTGTGGAGTGGGTGGCCAGCGCCTGAAGCCGGAAACCGGAAGGCTGCGCTCCATCAGCAGGGATGCGCACCGTGTCCGGGTTTGTTGTGGAGCGTATTTCGGGTACCCCCAGCTGAAATCCACGATAGCGTAAGGTGGTACGGGCTGTATTTGAAGCCAGTTCTTCACCCTGGCTTACATAAATCTGCACATCCACATCCGTCACATCAAAGGTACGAACGATATAGCTAAATTCGGTGGTGGTCCTACCCACGGGATCCGGTAATGGATTGGACCCCTCAATAAGTACTGCTCCGCTGGCCGCATCACGCAACAGATAGCTTACCGACAGGTTATCCGGTAGCGTACCGCTGCTCAGGGCGCTGGTGGTCATATCGATTGTGTGTACCACGGTGGTGTCAACGGCTCCATCGGCGGCCGTGAAGTCCACCTGCTGCGGGCTGACACGCAACGATTCAATACGCAGAAGTTCACCTGCATCATCGCGGTCGGGTAAATCGGAGCAGGAAGCGGTGATCAGAACGAGGACAACGGTGAAAAATAAGAAAGCTTTCAAGACGGGCAGTTGGGTTTCGGGGCAACATATAAGTATACCCCTGATACGCGCGAATGTCAACCAGGTCCGTATCCGGAGGGGTAATCCGCGAGTTTTTTACCGGGTTGAATAATTTTCATTGACTTTGCCAGCAAGAGGGTATAATTTTGCCCGCATGAAATTTAAAGCACAACAAAATGCAAATTGGTGGTGGCCGCTGAGCAAGCGGTTCGCATAAGCTGTGTTTATAACCCGGATTATTTTTGACGAACCCGCATCAGATCTCTGTTGTGGGTTTTTTTGTTTTATTCAGCCAATACTATCATGACATTCGAACAATTTTCACATTTATCGGGCGAATTTACCGCCATTCCTGTTGCCAGACGGGCCATGGCGGACATCCTCACACCGGTGAGTCTGTTTCTTAAACTACGACAAGAAGGTTCGTTTCCGTTTTTGTTTGAATCGGTTGAGGGGGGAGAAAACCTGGCCCGATATTCCTTTTTGGGGGTTAACCCGTATCAGGTGCTGAAAATGGATAAGGGGGTTCCCGAATTGCAGATAACAGCAACACGGGATGTCACACGCTATCAGGGCGTGCCGTTCTACGAAGTATTGCGCTCCTTGATTGGTAAAAATACCGAGCCCGAACTGGAGAATATGCCACGACTCACCGGTGGGGCTGTTGGATATTCATCATATGATACTATTCGCTATACCGAACACCTGCCCGATGTTCCTGAAGATACGCTGGGGTTGCCCGAATCCATGTGGGCATTTTACGACCAGATTTACGCGTTTGATCATGTCAAGCACCAGATTGTGATGATTAAAACGGTGTTTATTGACACCTCCGCAGATTTACGTGAACAATATGATCAGGCAACAGAATGCCTTGACACCATGCAAAAGACACTCAATCGTGAGGTTAGCATGGGTTCATTTTCCCTGGATGAAGCCCCGCTGGTCAGTAACACAACACGTGAGCAGTTTCATGAAATGGTCCGTAAGGCCAAACAGTATATCTACGAAGGCGATATCTTTCAGGTAGTGCTCTCCCAGCGGTTTGCCAAAGGATATTCCGGAGACAAGTTTATGCTCTACCGTGCGCTTCGCATGGTAAATCCATCCCCCTACCTGTTTTTCCTTGACTTTCATGATTTTGCCCTTGTCGGTTCATCGCCGGAAGTGCTGGTCAGGGTTCAACACGGAACCGCCGAGGTATTGCCTATAGCAGGCACACGACCAAGGGGTAAATCGGTTCAGGAGGATGAAGCTTACGAAAAAGACCTGATAAACGATCCGAAAGAGCTGGCCGAACATCTTATGTTGGTCGACCTCGGTCGGAACGACCTTTCACGAATCTGCACCCCGGGTACCGTGAAGCTTTCCAGGTCACACGCCATCGAGCGATACTCGCATGTGATGCACATCGTCTCGGATGTAGAAGGCCGGCTTGCTGCTGACCGCAGCGCAGTTGACGCCCTGATTCATTGTTTTCCGGCAGGAACCGTTAGCGGAGCGCCCAAGGTACGTGCCATGCAGATCATCGACGAAATGGAAGTAGCAAAACGCGGACCGTATGCGGGGGCAGTCGGGTATTTTGATTTTTCCGGGAATATGGACACCTGCATCGCTATCCGGACCATGGTGGCAACTCAGGATACCGTTTACATTCAGGCAGGAGCCGGTATTGTGGCTGATTCGGTTCCCGAAAATGAATATGCTGAAACGGTAAATAAAGCCCGGGCTCTGGTAGAAGCACTCTCCGTTGCTCTTGAAATGAACGCTTAAGCAAATAGTACGATTATCAAACAGACATGGAAACAGAACAACAAACGCTTACCGACCGGAAAACCATTTTATCTGGTATCACCCCATCCGGCCGGCTGCACATCGGCAACTACTTCGGGGCGATGAAGCAGCATATTGAACTCCAGCAGCAGGGGGATGCCTATTTTTTTATTGCCAACTACCATGCCTTAACCTCCCGTCACAACGGAGAGCTCATGCGCAGGCATACCCTTGATATCGCACTGGATTATCTGGCACTTGGTCTGGATTACACCAAATGTACTTTTTTTGCCCAGAGCGATGTACCTCAGGTAACCGAACTTGCCTGGATCTTAGGCAGTTTATGTCCGGTTAGTCTGATGGAAAAAGCCGTTTCCTACAAAGACAAAGTAGCACAGGGGTTGTCCGCCAACATCGGTCTGTTTACCTATCCTATACTTCAGGCTGCCGATATTCTGATTTACCACGCTGATGTTGTTCCGGTTGGGGCCGACCAGAAGCAGCACATTGAAATCACCCGTGACCTGGCTGTAAAGCTTAATCTGGCATACAACCGTGAACTACTTCGGCTTCCCGAGGCGCGTATCATCAAAGCCGTAGCCACAGTACCCGGCACCGATGGTCGTAAAATGAGCAAATCCTACAACAACACCATCGGGATATTTGATGAGGGCAAAGAGCTGAAAAAACGTGTTATGTCTATAGAGACAGATTCCACGCCTCTGGAGAATCCCAAAAACCCGGAAAACTGCAATGTTTTCGCCTTGATCTCCCTGTTTGCCAGCGAGGCCGACCGTAATGAAATCGCACGCCTGTACCGGGAGGGGGGCTATGGATACGGTCATGCCAAAAAAGCATTGCTTGACATGGTTGATGCATACTTTGCCAAAGCCAGGGATGAGCGCAAAATACTGTCTCAAAACGAGGATGAGGTACATCGCATTCTCCGGCTTGGCGGGGAGAAAGCCAGGGAACGGGCCGAGTCGGTGATGAAACCCATTCGTGAAGCAACGGGAATTGTACGGCACTTTTAATATCGCATGCATGATACTCATTATTGACAATTACGATTCATTTACCTACAACCTGGTACATCTGGTTGCCGGTCATACCAGCCAGTTCACGGTGGTTCGGAACGACAAGATCACCCTTGATGAGGTCGCCGCGTTAAACCCATCGAAGATATTGATTTCGCCGGGACCGGGCAGACCCGAAGACGCGGGAATCACACCCGAATTAATACTCCGTTTTGGTCCGCAAATACCCGTTCTGGGTGTTTGTCTGGGACACCAGGCCATTGGTATGGTCTACGGGGGAGAAGTCGTTCATGCACCCTCGCTGATGCACGGAAAAACATCGGTCATCCGGCACGACCAGAAGACCATTTTCTCAGGAGTCCCGCAGGAATTTACGGCCACACGGTATCATTCGCTGGTTCTTCGGCCTGAGTCACTTCCGCAAGTGCTTGAAGTCTCATCCACAACACCGGATGGTGTAATTATGGGCGTCAGGCACCGGGAATTTCCGGTGGAGGGGATTCAGTTTCATCCGGAAAGTATTTTAACGGTACAGGGGCCAAAACTAATTGAGAACTGGGTACGAGCATGAATTTTTCTGACATATTGCACAAAATCAGCGACCGAACGGCGTTAACCGGCCGGGAAGCTTCAGCAGCGCTGCAAATGATACTTCACGGCGAAGTGCCCGACATGCAGATTGCGGCCTTTCTTTTTGGAATGCGCTCAAAAGGGGAGACCATTGAAGAGCTGACGGCCTTTGTACAGACCATGCGTGATCATGCTGTTAAGCTGGATGTAAACACCGATGGAGCCGTTGACCTGTGCGGTACAGGGGGCGACCACGCCGGTACATTCAATATATCGACAGCGGCGATGTTTGTAGTAGCCGGGGCCGGCGTGCCGGTACTGAAGCATGGAAACAGAAGTATTTCAAGTAAAAGTGGCAGCTACGACGTACTTGTGGAGCTTGGTGTACAACCGTCTCTTGAGCCTGCCAAAGTAAAAGTCTGTTTTGAGCAGACACGGATGGCCTTCATGTTTGCCCCCTTGTTTCATCCGGCCATGAAGTTCGTGATGCCGGCCCGGAAGACCCTGGCCATGCGTACATTTTTCAATATTCTTGGTCCGCTGGTGAATCCCGCAGGCGTTAAACGGCAGGTAATTGGTGCCTACAATCGGCAGACAGCCCATGATATGTCGCGTATTTTGGCAAACCTGGACACTGACTACGCAATCACCCTGCATGCGCATGACGGGCTGGATGAAGTATCCCTTTCAGCTTTGACCGATACCTTCGAAATGAAACATCGTGTATCAAGTGAAGGTGTCCGTTTTGATCCAACCCAATTGGGTTACCAGATGTTTGATGAAAGTGAATTTAAGGGTGGGGACGCCGCTGAAAACGCTGCAATTATCAGAGCCATTCTTGGCAACAAGGCTACTGCCGCACAGAATGGTATTGTGGAGCTCAATGCTGCGTTTGGAATAATGGCCAGCGGTAAAGCCGATTCGTTGATTCAGGCGCAACGTATGGCGCGGGAAAGTCTGGCAACCGGGGCGGCATTACATGCCCTGAATTCATTTGCTGAATGCACAACCCAGCTTGATTCGGAGTCGCTTTCATGAGTATCCTCCAAAAAATCACACATCAGACCCGCGAAGACCTTCATCGCAGGAAAAAAAAAGTAGGTTACACCGATTTCCAGGGTTTTGAGGACTACGCTCGGGAGCGGAAAAGTTTGTATGATGCGCTGATATCTGGTGAAAATCCGGTTCGCATCATTGCGGAAATCAAAAAAGCTTCTCCATCGAAGGGGGTCATAAGTCATAACTTTGATGCCGAAACCATTGCTGGACAGTACATGGATGCAGGTGCTGCGGCCTTGTCGGTGCTGACCGATGAGCCTTTTTTTCAGGGTCATCTTAACTACATGAAATCCGTAGCCAGACGGGCCCGTGTCCCTGTGCTGCGTAAGGATTTCATCGTTGACCCTTACCAGATTCAGGAGGCCCGTGGATTTGGCGCTGATGCGGTGCTTTTAATTGCGGCTATTCTTTCTTCATCGCGGCTCGATGAGCTTCACCACGCTGCTGAAGAAGCGGGTCTGGAGTGTCTTGTTGAATGTTATGATCAGGACGATTTCAACAAAATCACTTTTGATTCGGTCCGTATTCTGGGTGTCAATAACCGGAATTTAAATACGTTTGAAGTGGATGTTCACCGTGGAGTCAGCTTGCTCAAACAGGCTCCATCCGGTGTATGTCTGGTTTCTGAAAGCGGACTGTCTGATTATTCTGATTTACAGTTCCTTGCCCGGCAAGGGATACACGCGGCTCTTATTGGTGAACAATTTATGAAAGCCGAGCATCCCGGAGATGCACTCAAGGCAATTCAGCAGCCTAAAACCCAGAAATAACAAAAAACAAGCCATGTTTGTAGACGAAAAAAAAGCTAAAGTAAAAATTTGTGGTCTAACCCGGCTGGATCATGCCCGGTATGCATCCGGTGCGCTGGCTGACTATCTGGGCTTTATCTTCTTTCCCGGCTCACCCCGCTATATTTCACCAGAAAATGCCAAGGAAATTATAAACTGGGTTGAAGGTCCCGAGTGTGTAGGTGTTTTTGTTAATCAGCCGGTGGAATATGTGCAGCAAACTGCGTTGAGCAGCGGAACCAGTGTGGTGCAGCTTCACGGAGCTGAGTCGCCGGAATATTGCCAGCAATTGAACCATCTGAAAATCATCAAGGCTTTTCGGGTGAGCCCTGAAATGAATCACGATCACCTGCGTTATCTGATTGAACCGTACGTGAAGTATGTCGATTACTTTCTTTTTGACACGTACGTACAGGGACAACCCGGCGGGACCGGTGCTACGTTCAACTGGGAAGTACTTGGCGACCTTGTTGAAGATCATGATATATTTTTGTCCGGAGGGTTGAGTACGCACAACGTCGCCAGGGCCATTCAGACGGTAAAACCCTATGCTGTTGATCTGTCCAGTTCACTGGAAGAATCCCCCGGAGTTAAAGATTTCGCGCTGATGGAAGCCTTTTTCGCAGAAATGGAAAAAATAAATGAAGGGTAGTCTCATAGAACCAAAAACCATGCAATATACAAGTCCAACTAAGAACGGTTACTTCGGTCGGTTTGGCGGCAAATTCGTACCCGAAATACTGATACCGGCACTCAATGAACTCGAGGCGGCCTATGCGAACGTTAAAAATGATCCTTCGTTTCACGAGGAATTTATGTTTTTACTTCGGGAGTATGTCGGCCGGCCAACGCCGCTGACCTTTGCCGAGCGTCTTACCGAACACTTCGGGAAAGCCCGTATCTATCTCAAGCGGGAGGACCTGTGTCATACGGGTGCTCATAAAATCAACAACACGGTGGGTCAGGTGTTGCTTGCCAGACGCATGGGCAAAAAGCGAATCATTGCCGAGACCGGTGCTGGTCAGCACGGGGTTGCCACCGCTACGGTATGTGCCCGCTTCGGAATGGAATGTGTTGTTTACATGGGTGCCGAAGATACTGAACGGCAGAAACTTAATGTAGATCGTATGCGACTTCTTGGAGCTGAGGTTCGTCCGGTTACCAGCGGTTCGCAAACGTTGAAAGACGCAACGAATGAAGCAATTCGTGATTGGGTCACCAACGTTGACGATACGTTCTACATCATCGGCTCGGTAGTCGGGCCACATCCGTATCCCATGATGGTGCGCGATTTTCATCGAATTATCGGCGATGAGACCCGCAGCCAACTCCAGAAAATTGAAGGAAAACTTCCGGACTATGTAGTAGCCTGTGTAGGAGGCGGATCCAATGCCATGGGGATCTTCTATCCCTTCATTGAAGATGAACATGTTAAATTGATTGGTGTTGAAGCGGCAGGTTATGGTGTTGAATCCGGCAAGACGGCCGCTACGTTTGCAAAAGGTACCCCGGGGGTTTTACATGGATCTTTAAGTTTCCTGCTGCAGACCAATCAGGGTCAAATAGCCCTCGCCCATTCGGTAAGCGCCGGACTCGACTATCCGGGCGTTGGACCGGAGCACGCCCACCTTCATGATATTAAACGGGTGCAGTACGTTCCGGTAACCGACGAAGAGGCTTTGGAAGGAGTGCGTTTAACCTCCTCCATGGAAGGCATCATTCCGGCTCTGGAAACGGCACATGCAATGGCTTTTCTGAATACGCTCATGCCCACCACCACCGCCGGGGAAGTCGTTGTGGTAAACTGTTCCGGTCGTGGAGATAAAGACATGGCTACCATTTCAAAATTTATTTAATCAATGGCTTCAGACCGAATAACTTCCGTTTTCCAAAAGGCAGGACAGAAACCTGTAATGGCCATGTTCATCACAGCCGGATACCCCGAGCCTGCCGTAACTCCCGATATTATAGCGGCTCTGGAATCGTCCGGGGCTGATATCATCGAGCTGGGTATGCCATTCAGTGACCCGCTGGCCGACGGGCCAACAATCCAGTACTCCAGTGAGGTTGCCATTGAGCAGGGAACAGATCTGGATTCAATTTTTGAGATGGTCAAGCAGGTGCGTATTGCCTCTTCCATACCCATCGTACTGATGGGCTATATCAACCCCATTCTGTATTACGGTGTGGAGAAGTTCTTTGAAAAAGCAGCCTCGGCCGGGGTTGACGGATTCATTCTTCCTGATGTTCCCGTTGAGGAGGCTGGTTTGGTGGAGACGTATTGCGACAAACACGCTCTGGCTTTGATTTACCTTGTTGCTCCCAATACAACGGACGAGCGCATGCGTTTGATCGACCAAAAATCACATGGTTTTGTCTATTGTGTTTCGGTTACCGGTGTAACCGGTGCACGCGATGGCGATCAGGTTGCGCAATCGGTTTCGCGTTTTATTGACCGGGTAAAAGCCAATATTACCAAAAATCCGGTCCTTGTCGGGTTTGGAATCAAATCGCATGAGGACGCCATGCAGATATCAGCCGGCCTGCGTGGCTTTGTGGTTGGCAGTGCCTTGATTGATACCATCCGTAAAAATTACCCTAATTCCGACTGGCTCGACCGCACCCGTGAATTTGTCAAAGAAATAAAATACGGAAAGTAGCAACTCGCATAATGATGCAGTTCCAATTTCGCTTCAGGGTCAGTATTATGGCATGAAGAATCCGAGGAACATATGAAGAACACCACACTGATTACACTGATCTCACTCGCAGCGTTGATAACAGCAGCCTGCGGCGGGGATTATAGACAACGGGCCCAGGGCCTGCCTTCCGAAGTCTACGTTTTGATGGACTCCTCCCGATACGAGGGTCCGCTGGAACAAGCGCTCAGGGACGTTTATGGAGAGTACATGCTCACTATGCCACGTCCTGAACCCCGTTACGACCTTAAATTTGTAGGGCTTAGAACACAGGCTGACCTTGAGCGTGCTCAAAAGCATCGTAACCTGCTTATTGTTGCTACCATTGACGAAGAAAGCAACGTTGGCGCATATCTGCGATCATTGCTCAGTGAGGAGGTTCAGCAACGGGTGCGGGAGGGAGGTCTGTATGAAATTCCCCTGCAGGACCGCTGGTACCGTGACCAATGGATTCTTATTCAGACAGCCGACACTCCCGAGGCCCTTGAACGCAGAATACGCAATAATGCCGGTGCGCATTTGCGAAGTCTTCATGCCGCAGAGTTAAACCGATGGACTGAAGAAGTATATCGGAGAGGGGAAATCAAAGATCTGGCTGACAGCCTGTTTACGCACCGTGGTTTCAGCTTCCGCATTCAGCATGACTATTTCCCCGGTGTAGACACAACCGACTTCATCTCTGTCAGAAGATACCTTGAAGACAATGACCGGTGGATATGGGTTTGGCATAAGGATGATGTAGACAATCTCGACTTTGTCACGAATCGATGGATCAATTCCACCCGTGACAGCCTGCTGCAGATTTACATCCGGGGTTCCAGGGAAGATGCGTTTGTCCGAACGGATTATCGCCAGGAATATCAGACGGAATTGCTTGAAATTAACGGTTCCCAGGTGTATGAGTCGCGCGGGGTTTGGGTAATGAGCGACTTCTCAATGGGTGGACCGTACCTGAATTATGTTTTCCATAGTCCTGAACAGCAACGCTTATACATGATGGAGTTTGCCCAGTTTTCGCCACGCTACCGTCAACGTCGTTTTTTATATCAATTTGAGGCGATGGCCCGCACATTCAGGGCCAATCCGGAGTTCGACCCGTCAGCGGTTGATACACTACGCCAGGATTAAGTCCCATGGCTGAAAGGGCAGCGTTTATACACAAGGCCCTGAACCGCCGGGCGTTAGCGGGGCAGTTGCGATCGATGGCTGCTGCCGATGGTCGCAGGGATGGATGGATTGAAACCAAAGAGGGTCCACTGCTCAATCTTTGCGGTAACGACTACCTCGGGTTATCGCAGCATCCGGCAGTCATCCGGGCAGGTCAGCAGGCGTATGCTCAGTTTGGTGCCGGCAGCACCGGGTCACGCCTTATAACCGGTACCACAACGATGCATGAGCAGCTGGAGACGGAAATGGCAAGCTGGATAGCTCGTGAAGCCGTACTGCTTTTCAACTCAGGGTATCAGATGAATGCAACGCTGATCCCGGCGCTGACCGACAAAAACGCCCTGCTCTTTTTTGATAAGCTTAATCACAACAGTCTTTTACACGGAGCGCGGGTCAGTGATGCCCAGTTGCATCGGTACCGTCATGCCGATTACTCACACCTTCGCTCATTATTGCAAAAACACGCTTGCAAGGATGCCACGATCATCATCGTTTCAGAAACTGTATTCAGTATGGATGGTGATATTGCAGATCTGTCAGAGCTGACGGCATTGGCTGATCAGTACAACGCAATCCTGATTATTGATGAAGCCCATTCGTTAGGGTTATTTGGACAAGGTGGCCGGGGCCTGAGTTATCTGAATGACCGCGTGGATATCGTATTGGGAACCTTTGGTAAATCATTTGGAACCGCCGGAGCATTTGCGGCTTGCAGCGCGGCAATGCGCGAGTATCTGATTAATTTTTGTAGTGGTTTTATTTATTCCACAGCACTTCCCCCGCCGGTTGTTGCCAGTACGCTGGCATCCGTACAACTCATGGAGACCTTGCAGGATGAACGTAGTGTTCTGTTTGAAACAGCAGCCTGGTTCAGAAATGCACTCATTGAAGTAGGTTTCAACGTAAGCGGATCCCGTTCACAGATTGTCCCGGCTCTAATCGGGAGCGAGGACCAAACCATGCACATGGCAAAACAATTGAAATCGGAAGGATATCTGGTTATACCCATTCGTCCTCCAACGGTGCCGGCGGGATCATCTCGATTGCGGTTTACGATAAACAGCAACCTGCGTACGGAATCACTTAAGGGTGTGGTCGAGTGTCTGAAAAACCGGTAAATACTGCCATCTACTGGTATCACGGATGGGCCTGTACACCCGCTATCTGGACGGACATGGTGCCGCTGATTGATGTGGGACCGGGCGGAAAGATGATGCACCATTTTTGCAGCAGGGGTTACAATGAATGGTATCCGGCCCGTGAAATCCAGCTGGATACGCGCGCTGAACGACACGTCATCGTGACGCACTCGATGGGAGGTTTATTTGTTGATCAATCCATAGCACGAAGGGCCGAATACTGTTTTGTGATAGCAGGATTCATAAACTTTCATGATATCAATCCTGCAGCATCCAAAACCATACTCCGAAGAATGATCCGGGCTTTCGGGCACAATCCGGAGAACGTTCTCAACGAGTTTTACCAAAACATGACCTATCCGCTTCAAGAAGAAGAGCAGCAGCAGGTCATAGCCCGGCTGCAGCAGGTCAACTGCAAAGAAACACTGTACGCTGATTTGCTCATGCTTAACGAGGCCCATATCTCCCCGGAATATTTAGCCGGTATTCCAAATGTGTTTATATTTCATGGGTTAAAGGATAGAATAGTGCCGTCACAACATGCAGACCTGCTGGCTAACCATTGTCAGTCGAACGTTCACCTTATTGATAATGGTGGACATGCCCTGCCGCTTACCCATGTTGGTGAATTGGCATCAGTAATAAATAACACATGGCTAAGTCCAAAAAACTAGATTCGGATAATTCATCACTGCAAGTTAAAGACCAGGTTGCAGCCAGTTTTGGCAGTAAAGCCAGGGCCTACAATATGTATGCCCATGTGCAACGCCAGGCAGCGCAGCGATTCGCCGAATTGGCCGAGGAGTTCACGGATTCGCTGCAGTCGCCGTACCTTGAAATTGGTTGTGGTACCGGCTTTGTCACCCAACCAATGGTTTCCCTGCTGCCCGGGGGTGAGTTCACCGCTGCGGATCTTTCGGTCGAAATGCTTCAGGCATGCCAGGCAGACCTAAACATTCCAGAGCGTCTGCAGGTCCACTTTTCCAATATAGACGGCGAAAATCAACTGCCGGATGATACGTATGGACTTATCTTTACTGCGCTCACAGCGCAGTGGTTCGCCGATACCGAAGCGGTACTCAATCAGTATCTCAGGGCTTTGAAACCAGCAGGGATGCTCATGTATTCATACCTGGATGAACGATGCTTCCCCGAATGGAAAGCGCTGTGCGCTGAAACCGGAATCCCGTTTACCGGTAACACCTTGCCACCCTGCGCACCTATTCCACTCGATCCGTCCCTTTACTCATGGGAGTATTTTTCAATGGAGTTGTTCACCGAAGTGTTCGACTCACCGGCTGACTTTTTCCGTAACCTCAAACGCATTGGTGCCGGCACACAACGATCGGGACAGCGCAACAGTCCGGGATCGGTACTTCAGCTGGATGAGCATTGGAAACAGAAGAACCGTAAAAGTTTTCATGTAACTTATGGAATTACCTTTGGTGGGATCCGAAAAAAATAAAACCGTACCGTCGTATCAGCCCCTATGGGTCACCGGTACGGATACCGGTGTTGGCAAAACATTGGTAGCTTCATTGCTGACCCGCGGACTTAATGCAGCCTACTGGAAGCCGGTCCAAAGTGGTCTTGACAATGGGATGACGGATACACAAACCGTCCGTTCGTTCACTCAGCTGCCCCCGGAGCATTTTGTTGAGGAGCGATGGGTATTGCAGCAACCGCTATCACCGCACCTGGCAGCCCGGCTGGATGGTGTTCACATCGAACGAAGTGATTTCAGCTGGCCTGACCGGAACAGGGTAAATAATCCCTGGCTGATAATTGAAGGAGCCGGTGGAGTTTTGGTGCCCTTGAATGAACGTGACTTGCTCATAGATCTCATGAGCGATTTAAAAGCCCCGGTAATCGTTGTATCTCGTTCATCATTGGGTACCATCAATCACTCCCTGCTGACCATCAATACGCTTATTGATAGAGGATTGAAGGTAGCAGGTTTTGTAATGAACGGCGATTCGAATCCGGAAAATGAACGTATTGTTGAGCACTATTCGGGTGTACCCAGATTGGGTTCTGTCCATAAATTGGATACCATAAATCCCGCTACGCTGGATGCTGTGTGGAAAGAAAGCGGTATTGGTGAGCGTTTTCTGGAGGTGATGCGCAGTTATGGATGACAATCTGCCTAAAATTTGGAAGCCGTTTACCGTGCATGGCAGGGCTTATACACAACCCATTAAAGTTACACGTGCACAGGGAATTTGGCTGACCCTTGAGGATGGCAGACAAATCAAAGATCTGATCTCCAGTTGGTGGGTCAATCTTTATGGGCATGCACATCCGGAAATAGCAGCAGCTATTTCGCGCCAGGCACAGGAATTGGAACACGTAATTTTTGCCGGATTTACCCATCAGCCCGCCGAAGATCTGGTCGATAAGCTTCTGGAAATGAACGGGCATCATTTCGGCCATGCCTTCTTCAGCGATAACGGTTCAACGGCCGTGGAAGTCGCGCTGAAAATTGCCTATCAATACTGGCACAATACCGGTCAGACCAATCGCAGACGCATACTCACATTTGAGGGTGCATACCATGGTGATACAGTCGGGGCCATGTCGGCCGGCGAGCCATCGGTCTTCAATGAACCGTTTCGCGACTGGTTGATTCGTTTCGACCGTGTGCCGTATGCGTCTACCTGGCATGATGATACCGGAGTTCAGGATAAGGAAGATCACATATTGCGTCAAATTGAACGGTTGTTTACAGACGGTGGCGACCTGTTTGCAGCTATTCTGATTGAACCACTTATTCAGGGTGCCGGTGGCATGAATATGTGCAGACCCGAATTTCTGAAGCGGCTGCATACACTGGCTGCTGAGTATGAAGTACTTGTGATCTATGATGAAGTGATGACAGGGTTTGGAAGAACCGGCGACTGGTTTGCATGGCAGCAGGCGGCGACAAAACCTGATATCATCTGCCTTTCGAAGGGGCTAACGGCAGGGTTTTTGCCTATGTCGCTCTCACTTACCACTACCGAAGTATTTCGTGCATTCAATCACGATGATGCCAATAAGACGCTCTGGCACGGCCATTCCTACACGGCCAATCCTCTGGGATGTGCCGCAGCCTGTGCAGGGCTGAACTTGTTGCCGAAGAGTGATTTACAGCGCAGGTCTATTCAGCGGATACACGAGGTGGAAATGGCTGGGTTATGCGCAACGTTCCCGTTTCTGCACCGATGGAGGGTCCGTGGAACGATTGCGGCTGTTGACATTAAGACCTCTGAACGGGATGGATATTTTAACCGTATAGCCGCAGAAATAAAAAAGATGGCACCTGCGTACGGACTTTTGATCCGACCGTTGGGGCAGGTTTTATATCTGATGCCCCCGTATTGTATCACCGACGATGAACTTCGCGAAGCCTATAAAGACATCGGCCGATTGTTGGAGGCAATAAAAAAGGCGCTTTACTAAAACGCCTTTCATCTTGAATAGGATATGATCAGCCGGGTACATTGTACCTGTCTTGTGCAACCCGCGGCAGGTAACAAGTCTCCGTTTTTCTGCAGCCTATGCATTGAAACGCTTAAACTGTCAGGGTGTCACGACGTGTTTTATGTGCCGGCCGGGGTGACAGGCCGAGCAATTCAAACATTTGTTTGTCTTCATCAATGTCGTTATTGGCCGTTGTCAGGAGTTTTTCACCCGCGAATATAGAGTTGGCTCCGGCCATGAAGCACAGAGCCTGCTCGGTGACGGGCATTTCAACCCTGCCGGCTGACAAACGAACCATGGCCTTGGGCATGAGAATCCGGGCAGTGGCGATCATGCGTACCATTTCCCATACCGAGACTCGTTCCTGGTTTTCAAGGGGTGTTCCTTCTACGGCAATAAGGGCATTGACCGGGACGGACTCCGGATGCTCTTCCAGCGTTGCGAGGGTATGAAGCATGGAAATTCGGTCCTCATCGGTTTCACCCAAACCAATAATCCCCCCGGAGCACACAGAAATCCTGGCTTTCTGAACATGTGAAATGGTTTCAAGCCGGTCCGCGTAGGTACGGGTGGTGATGATGTTACCATAATGTTCTTCGCTGGTATCAAGATTATGGTTGTATGCCGTAAGCCCCGCTTCTTTAAGTCGGTTTGCCTGTTCAGGGGTGAGCATTCCCAAGGTTGCGCATACTTCCAGACCCATATCGTTCACTTCGCGTACCATGCTGAGTACCCGCTCGAAATCGTTATTGTTTCGAACTCGTCTCCAGGCTGCACCCATGCAGAAACGGGTGCTTCCCGATGCTGCAGCCTTCTGAGCTGCATCGCGAACATCATCAAGCGGAAGTAAGCCGGCAGGATCAATCTCCGTGTTAAAGCGTGCTGATTGCGGACAGTAGGCACAGTCTTCAGGACATCCTCCTGTTTTAATCGACAGCAGGGTACAGACCTGAACCTCTCCGGTCGACTGAAATTTTCGGTGTACTACAGAAGCCTGGTAAGCCAGTTCAAGTAAAGGTTGGTTGTAAATATCACGGACTTCATCGAGGGTCCAGTCGGTGCGGAGTTCACGCATGGATTTAAACGGTTATTAATGATTTCCAAGTTGGCAGACGCATAATTGTAAACGGCCATTCTATAAAAACGTAACGCTTTAGAGATTGCGTTATGTAGGCCAAATTAAGAACTATAGTGTTATTTTCCACCTGTTGTATTTTTGCAGGCCGTCAATACCTGTCAATCAGATTGGGAAAAACACTATATTTGGCCAAATTTTGTGTGAATCGAATTTTGAAATCAATATGAACGTATTATTGTCGGGGAAAACTTCATTTAAAGTTGAAGTTCCATATAAGCTGGTTGAAACTGGTGATCAGGGGGTAGAAAAACCCATGATTGTCTATTTACATGGTCGTGGCCAGAACCTGAAAAGCTTTGAAAAGGCGATGCAATCTTTTAACAGCTTCAGCGCCTACCATCTGTATATTCAGGGTCCATATGCGGACTCCGAGTTGACGTCCCATAAAAAAAAGTGGGGGTTTATGTGGTATCTGTATAACGGCAAGCAGGGGTCATTCATCAAATCATTGGAGTATACGGCTGAGTTTATACAAGAAATTATTGACCATGTCCGACAGTTTATCAACGTTTCAAGACTTTGCGTAATCGGGTACTCAATGGGTGGGTACCAGGCCGGCTATTTCGGTATGACCCGGTGGAAACACACCAATGAAATTATTGTCATGGCGGGTCGGTATAAGACCGAAGTGTTAACGGATGCAAAACTTGAAAGTATGGGGCATCAGAAAATACTGGCCATTCACGGGAGTAAAGATCGAACCGTTTTGCCTGAACCGCAGATTAAAGCAGTTGATTTCTTGAAAGGGCATGGGATAGATGCCGAAATAAAGCTTATTGACGAAAACCATAAACTTACCCAGACTTACATTGAGGCGGCGAAAGACTGGTTGAAGCAGGCCGGATACCCGACAGCAGAAAAATAATTTATTTCTGCAAATTGGCCGATTAGATTCTTGTTTTGTTCTAATTTTATCGATATTTACAATGATTAGAAGAGTGAAAGAAAATCATCAGTAAACATTCAAACGGGCTTATGCGCATTTTGGTTATCGAAGATGATGATGTTGTACGCACACTGGTACAGCGAGTCCTTGAAAAAAACGGATTTGAAGTAGTAACTGCTCCGCAGGCGCTGGAGGGTGAAAAACTGGCTATGCAGTCGCAGCACGACTGCATTATTCTTGATCTGGCACTTCCGGACAAAAGTGGTCTGGAAGTTTGTGCTGATTTACGTGAGAAGGGTGTCAAAACGCCCATCCTCATACTGTCAGCACGTAAAAATATAGATACCAAAGTTTTAGGACTCTCATCCGGAGCAGATGATTATCTGACCAAGCCGTTTGATAACAAAGAATTGATTGCCCGGATTGAGGCCATAACCAGACGATCGCGCGATCAATCAGATTCCGGCTCATCCGGTAACGCCGAGCTGCTTCGCTGCGGTGAAATGGAATTGAACCTGATCAAGCGTGAGTTTACCATCCGTGGAAACCCTGTCTGGCTGACCAACAACGAGTTCAATCTGATGACCTATTTTATGAAGCACGTAGATAAGGTTGTTGAAAAAGAGGAACTTGCCGACAAGGTATGGGGTATCAAATTTGATACCCAGACCAATTTCATCAACGTGTATGTTAGTTACCTTCGTAAAAAAATTGCCGAGGAAACGGATAAGGAATACATACAGACGGTGCGCAAGCGCGGTTTTATTCTTATGAGTAACCCGGAAGCCCCCATACCCAATTAGAGCGGCTGTCCGGGTATACTATTCGGATCTTTTAAGGGATACAGAGCAGATTATTGGGCGTATCTTTTGTGGAGTACAGCGAAAGCTTTTATCCATGCGTGCAAACCGGCTTCAATAACGTCGGGTGATACAGCTTTCCCTTGTGCCTGATTCCCGTTATGCTCCAGCGTGATGGACGCGACCACGAGAGCATTGGTGCCCGGACTCAGTACTTCCAGGGCGTGATCTACAAGGGAAACGGGGAAGACTACTGCGGTAAGCTTATCCATTGCACCGAGTACTGCATCCAGAGGTCCTACACCTTCGTGGCTGGTTTCCAGCTCCGTTCCACCCTTATCGGCCAGTACGCTGGCTGCAACCAGACCATTTTTACGCATAAGTATGGTGTAGTCTGTTACTTTGAGCGGAAAGTTCAAATCACTGTCGTCATTGAAAACAAGCGTTTGAATTGCTTCGGTTTCGCGCGGGGTAAGTGTTTTCCCCTTTTTGCCGATACGGTTCAGGTAGTCCTCGAAACGTTCTTGTTTATCACTGGAGAAGCGGATTTGCGTAAGCACCGTATCACGGGGTTTGCCAAACGATTCGCGTTGTAGTTGAGGATATCCGGATTCAATGAAATCAATTACCTGAGCTACATCATTGGGTAGTACCGGTGAGGGAAGTACATTGCGTGCAACAACACCGGTGTCTTTAAGGCCGGTACCGGTGAGCATAAGCAGGCATCGTTTACCGGTGAACCACCGTTGTTCCTTTTTCAGCGCAGCAAGCGGGAGGGCACAGGCGGGCTCGGTGAAGATGCCCTCGCTGACAGCCATTTCCTGTAAGGACTCCAGAATATCTGACTCGGTTACGGTGAACGCCCGGCCATCGGTTTCCTCGATACCCTTTTGTACTTTGTGAAAATCGATAGGATCGGCAGCTGCCACAGCGGTCGCCATGGTTGTAACGCTCGGCTTAATCACTTTTTCGCGTTTAAAAATACCTTCTACTACAGGACTGGATGTTTCCGGTTGAACACAGATCAGAGCGGGAATTTTTTTGGTTAATCCCGCCTGAAGTGCTTCGTGGTATCCTTTATGAATGGCCCCGAAGTTGGTTCCGCATCCAACCGGTACCAGAACTGCGTCAAAGTCGTGTTCCTGCTGATGCAGGATTTCATAGCTGACGGATTTCTGCCCCTCCTCACGAAACACATAATCTCCGGCCAGATAATAGTTGCCGGATCGTGCGAAGGCTTTACAGAGTTGTTCACAAGCGGAAAAGTCGCCCTTGATTCGCAAGACCGTTGCGTTATAGATGCTGGCCTGAGCCAGCTTTCCTTCGGTCGTATTTTCCGGTACAAATACGTAGCAGGGGATATTGTAATAGCAGGCGTACATGGCTACCGATGCGGCCATATTTCCAGTTGATGCCAGGCAGATGGCATCCCGATTCAGTTCCAGGGCCTTCTGCACCTCGATAAAGCTGCCCCGGTCTTTGAAACAGCCCGATGGGTTTTGATATTCCAGCTTACCCCAGATCTCGATGCCGTAACGCCGGCTCAGATTGTGAAGCTTGCGGAGCTCGGTAGGCTGTGTGCGCAGCTCATCGGTTGCTACGGTCTCCAAGGGATATTGAATGGCAGGGGATGAGCCGTGGTACCGCACGGTCAGTACACCCCCGCAGGCTGTGCAATAGGTGTTGGTCAGATCTTCGCTGTTTTCTTGTCCGCACATAAAGCAGGACAATGTGTAGGTACGCATGTAAAGTCAGGAGTAGGGTAGTAATACGATTTCTTCAAAGTCCAGGTCCAGTTCATCCAGTACGGGGCCGGCTTTGTCTGCTATGATATCATCAGACATAGCCTCAAGACCTGAAATTTCAACGTACAGGGTGTCGGACTGTTCGTGATGAAACCAACGGGCTTTCTGACTGTTAAAGGTGTTTTTGAGCTTTTCTACAAGTTCAGTGATATCATTTTCGAAATTGGAAAGGTCATCCGGAATCATAATGGCAGCATGGTTGGTATTTACAGAAGTTAACGCAAAGGGTAAAATAGTACATACAAGAGTTTCTCATCCTGCGTACTTTACATGAAATTTATCACACATTCCTGCTGAATATATGGCATTGTCTGACGTATCGGCACTTGGTTCTCTTGAAAGCCGAATAATACTGGGTTTAATGTCCGGCACCTCGGTTGACGGACTGGATATGGCGGTCTGCAGATTTACGGGTTCAGGTTTGCATACCCAATGTGAGGTAATGCATTTCGATTCAACTCCCTATTCAGCTGAACAACGGGCCGTACTACTCCAACTTGCTACTTCACCAGACGTGAATATGGAAGCGTTCACGTTGATTCATACCCAACTCGCACATTGGCATGCCGCAATGATTGGCCAAAAATTAAAGCAATGGGATCTGCCAGCTTCCGGCATAGATGTAATTGCCTCTCATGGACAAACGGTCAGGCATGCACCGGCCCGGATCCACAACCAGCCCGGTATACCCAACGCAACCCTGCAGATTGGTGACGCAGACCATCTGGCATACCTTACGGGTATTCCCGTGATTTCGGATTTCCGCCAAAAACATGTTGCGGCCGGCGGGGAGGGCGCGCCGTTGTCGGCGTACGGCGATGCTATTTTATTTTCAAACCCCGGCGAGTTCCGCATTCTTTTGAACATCGGAGGTATATCCAATATTACCGTTCTGGATGGGCAACCGGATTCCGGTTTGCCCCTTACGTTTGACACCGGTCCAGGGAATACACTTATGGACAAATTCATTCGACTGACCGGAGATGACGCCCGCTACGACGATGGCGGTCGGGTCGCCGCCCTTGGCAAGGTTCATCAAGGGCTCCTCCAGGCCCTGAAAACACATCCCTACTACCAGGATGCTCCTCCCAAAACAACCGGACCTGAACTACTCAGTACTACCTATGTGGAAGAAGCCCGGCGAGTATCCGGCACCACGGATATCGCGGTTGAAAATCTGCTTGCAACCCTGAACCGCCTGTCAGCTGAAACCATCGCTGAAGCCATCCTGCGCTTCGCAAAACCACCCGGTGCATTCACGGTGTACGTAAGCGGAGGCGGGGTTCATAATCCGGTACTCATGGAGAACCTGGCGGAGGCATTGCCACAGGGACGGGTTACCAGCTTTGCAGCGCTCGGAATTGATCCGGATGCCAAGGAGGCGGTTCTTTTTGCAGCCATGGCTAACGAATTTTTGTGCGGGAACCGGTTTGAGGTCACGGATGGACAGGGGAACTCTCACTGGGTCTCGCTGGGCCGGTTAAGTCTGGCCGACTAATTCAGCTGAAACTTTCACAAATAGTTAACAATACTACACACGGTATTTTGTAGTTTACCCGCATACTTTAACGACTAATTTTATTGATATGTCCACATTTACCCGACGAGATTTTCTGAAAACCGGCGGTCTGGCCGGACTGCTGGCTGGAACCACATTTGGAACCACCGCCCTTGGTCGCACAAGAGCTGCAGACTGGCAGGGTCAGGCAAAAAATGTAATCATCATGGTAAGTGACGGAATGAGCTCCGGCACACTGGCCCTGGCCGACCAGATGCGAATGATTCAGGATGGCAGGCGGAGTACCTGGATTTCAATGTATCAGGATCAGCAGGTGACCCGGGGCCTTATGGATACCGCCTCATTGAATTCGATGGTCACGGATTCCGCTGCAGCCGGATCTTCCTGGGGATGTGGCAGACGCATCAATAACGGTGCCATCAATATGGGACCATCAGGGGAGACCTACACCCCAATTTTCACTTATTTCAGAGATGCGGGAAAGAAAACCGGATTGGTTTCTACGGCCCGTGTGACGCATGCAACACCCGCCAGTTTCATTGCTAACGTGGTCTCCAGGGGCCAGGAAGCCGACATCGCAGTTCAAATGCTTGAACGCGGTGCGGATGTCATTTTGGGAGGCGGCGACCGCTTCTTTGACGGTCAAAAACGTGATGACGGTCGTGATTTATTCTCAGAATTTCAGGCCAGCGGCTATCATGTAGCACGTACCAAAGCTGAAATGCAGCAGGCCCGTTCAACTGACCGGCTCATCGGCATTTTCTCCCAGGAGCATATGCCGTACGATGTTGACCACAGAAACTCACCGGAGCTGGCTCAAAATGTACCTACCATTGCAGAAATGACCGACCAGGCCCTCAGACATCTGACCAACGACAGTGGCTTCATCCTGCAGGTTGAGGGAGCCCGGATTGACCATGCTGCACATGGCAGCTGTGCGGCCGGACTCATTTTTGATCAACTTGCCTTTGACGACGCAGTAGCCGTTGCTCTGGAATTTGTTCGGGCTAATCCGGATACACTGTTGATTGTTACAACGGATCACGGCAATGCCAATCCTGCGTTGAACGGTACAGGATCAGGCTATATGGATTCGCAGCTGATGCTCGAAAAAGTTGCCGGAGTCAAGGCTTCCAATGAAACGCTGCTACCGTTATTGGATGAGGGAATGCAGGTCAGCCGGATGCGAGAACTTATTGAACATCATACCGGCATTGGTGTATCGGCAGAACATGCCGAGATGCTTCGTAGTGCAATGCGAAGAGAGTACAGCGAGGCCTATGGTCGTATGAACGGAACCAGTGCGGTTATGGGAAGAATTATGGCGAACTACACGGCTGTGAGTTTCACAAGTACGGCTCACACCTCCGACCACGTGGAATTGTCGGCCATGGGACCTGGCAGTGATTCTCTGGGCGCGTTTGTTATGAATACGGAGCTATTTAATATTATGACGCAGGCCGCCGGTGTTCGGGTGGGTTAAACGCCCCGGAAATCCTGACTCTGAGGTGCAACCGTACCAGGTTGTACCCATTGGTGTAATTCGATTAATAACGATAAAAGCCTCTCCCGTATAGGAGAGGCTTTTATTGTAATATGCTGCTGACGCTTAAGGTAGTGTGCTCTGCCTTCAGGAGTTTCAATTTGAATGGGTTCGAGTCCGTATGAACGCATGTCATAGGGTGAGGCCTGCATGTCTATCTGACGCGCTTCTACGGCTAACAGAAATGCGTCGGAAATAATGGAAGAGGGAATCCAGGGGAAAAATTTATAGGCCCATTTGTACACGTCCATATTGGCGTGAATACAGCCACTCTGTTCCAGTTGCAAACGATTGCCGGCCTCGGGCTGCAGGTGATTCGAAGGTCGGGCCTGGTCGGTAAAGAAACGAAAAGCGTCGTAATGTGAGCATCTGATTTGCTGGGAATCCACAAAATCTACGAGTTCGTCCATGGGTAAGCGAAGCGGTAGTTGATTGTGGCGAACCGCGCTGCTTTTATAAACCATGGCCCATTCGTGTAGTCCGTGACAACCATACGAAGGCGGTTTGCTCAGTATGGCCTTCTGAAATGTAATCAGCCATTGCAGGGAATCCATTCGTTTTACCGGAAAGTCAGCGGGATCGAGAAACCATCCGGAGTTACCTTTCTTGTAACGGTGATCCGGGGGCGACCATGATGGGCTGACCCGCGCACCTGCTCCGGGATTCCATCGCATAAGCTTACCGGGTCTGAAACTGTAATATTCAAAAAGAAAATCGGTTACAGGCTGCCGGTCACCCCGGCTTCTGGCTTCAAGGTAGGGTATAACAACCGATTGCAGCTTTTCTTCGTGGTGTTCTTGTTCTTCTTCCCAGTTTTCATACATCTGAATGTCCATAGTGAAAAGATACACATTGCGATGCGATTCGGGTAGAAATATCGGCATTTGAGCCTGAAAATGGCGAAATTTAACGCATAACCTAAATTGAAAAATAGTTACAGAAATGCACAACGTGTTAGCAAGGGAAATACTGGAACAGGCCATGGACTACCAGGCTTACAAGAAACTTATTGAAGATTTGTTCAGTCAGGGTTTGGTGACAGGCCCTCAACAGTCCGAGTCACTGACAAACTACACCAAAATGAATCTGGTGCGGATGAAGCGACTGGAGAAAACCACCGTGGTACCGGAAGACATCGTAAAGTGTACGCAAACGCTGAATCGGCCTGTCGTCTTTTTGACGATTACCGAAGGTTGGTGCGGGGATGCGGCGCAGATTATACCGGTTGTTCAAAAAATTTGTGATACAACCCCGCTTCTTTCCATGCGATTTATACTTCGTGATGAGAACCCGGAGATCATGGATCACTATCTGACCAACGGTGCCCGTTCCATCCCAAAAATCATAGGACTGGATGCCGAAACACTCCGGGAGTATTTTGTATGGGGCCCAAGACCAGAGCCCGCCGGAAAGGTGCGAACGGATCTGATTCAGCAGGGAGCCTCGGGTAAAGAAGTGGCCGAAGCCTTGCATCGCTGGTACGCGAAGGACCAGTCAGCAGCAATTTTCAGTGAATTTGAAGCTATTTTACGAGCGTTATCGGCTGTACCTGCCGAATAACGCCGGACACCGTTTGTGCTTCAAGACGTACAAAATAGACTCCGCTGGATAAATTTCTCGCGTTTTGAAATTGTACCTGGTGCATACCTGGCCCCAATGTCTGATCCAGTAACACTACCACTCTGGCTCCGCGCACATCCCAGATACTCAAACTGACACGGGCCGTTTGATCCAGTTCGAAGGGGATGGTTGTAGTCGGATTGAAGGGGTTGGGGTAGTTGGCATGAAGGCGGACCTGGTTTGCCAGGGGCGTTGAACTAGCCGTACTTGTTTCAGCTGTCGGACTGAATTCGGTAAGTTGCATATCGAATCCGGGAATGGCGATGCTATCGAGCGGGGAGTCGGTCTGCAGCAGGCTGTCTGCAACGGAGATAACCCGGGGATCAGCTTTTTGTCGAACCAGACCTGTTCCTGCGCTGTACCATGAAGAAAGGATATAATCTTCAAGCAGTGGGAGTGTTAATCGAAGCGTACCAAAAGCCGTTTGGCCTTCAATTTCCGCAGACAATGCCAGGATGGTCTGAATATGAATGGTTTCATATTCACCAGCCGGAAGGATGAGCAACTCATTGGCCTCCCGGCGAAAAGACTGCGTTACCACCACATCCAGTGAATCGCTGAGGGTGAATGCAAAAACTCCATCAGTTTCAATGGCGTCCCGTAGTTGCCGGGGCGTTTCGATGCGTTGTCGCAGGGTATTTTGTTCGTTTAGCTGGCCTATCGGTGCATTTGTGGTGAAGAGCGTTGTTTCAGGTGTGTTGCCTCCCAGAAGATCGGCTGTAAGTGAGTCAAGCTCCAGGACACCGGCAAGTGGAAGAGCAAGGTTAAGCGATGCACGAACGGAGTCGCCTCGCAGTTTCAGTGTCTGCACTCCGGCGGGGATACTGGTCAGAGTGATGTATCGAACGTCAGCCGTATCAGAAACCACCGTGAGAACATCGTTTCTTGTGAATGAAGTAGTGGTTGAATCGTTCAGGGTCACATCAACCCGATACTGCCATGCTGCACCGGATGTTTGGGGAAAGTAATCTTTGGCATCCTGTGCATTCAGCGTCGTGAATATCAGCGAGAGCAGTAAAAGGAGCGTATATTTCATGGAACGTTGACTATTTTGCAGGTCGTTGTAACTGGTTAATTAACACAGTTAAACAGGTTTTGATTCCAGCTGCCGTAATAAATGTCTAATTTGGTCAGTCTAACAACTACGTTTTTTCATGACGAATCCCAGAGAAGCTTTCTTCAACCATATAGCGCAGACCAGCGACAGTCCGCTGGGGCTTGAAATTGCGCGCGCTGAGGGACCTTACCTTTACACGACAGACGGCAGGCGGTATACCGATTTCATATCCGGTATTGCCGTGAGTACGCTGGGGCATTCCCATCCGGAGGTTATTGAGGCAATTGAGCAGCAGGTACGCCTGCATATGCACGTTATGGTGTACGGCGAGTTCGTGCAAAAACCCCAGAGCAATCTTGCTCAACTCCTTGCCAGTCAGTTACCTGATAATCTTCAGCGAATATATTTTGTTAACTCTGGAACGGAAGCTAACGAAGGTGCACTCAAACTGGCCAAAAAAGCGACCGGAAGGAAGCGTATGGTCGCATTCCGTAACAGTTATCATGGTGATACCCACGGGGCCCTGAGTGTAACGGGCCGTGATATTTACCGTGATCCATACCTGCCACTGTTGCCAGACGTCACCTTTCTGAACTTTAACGACAACGCGCAGCTCAGCACCATTGACGAGACGGTTGCCTGTGTGATCATGGAACCCATACAGGGAGAGGGTGGCATCATTCAGGCTGACCCGCAATGGCTTGCTCAGGTACGCCAACAGTGTACCCGAGCCGGGGCGCTGCTCATTTTTGATGAGATACAATCCGGAATGGGTAGAACCGGGGCGCTGTTTGCGTTTATGCACTACGGAATTGTCCCGGATATTCTTTGCATGGCCAAGGCCCTGGGCGGAGGTATGCCAATAGGGGCCTTTGCTTCCTCGCACGCTATTTTCGAAGCATTTATGTACAATCCGCCACTCAACCATGTAACCACATTTGGCGGACATCCTGTAAGTGCTGCGGCTGCCCATGCTGCTTTGACCGTGCTGCTTCGTGATAAGCTGATGGATCGGGCCTTCCGGATAGAGAACCGGGTACGGTCGGTGCTGAAATCTGACCATATCACCGAAATTCGTGGAAAAGGAGCTATGCTTGGACTTCAGCTGAAAACCTTTGCGCAGACACGCGCGGTTGTGGAGGCTTGTCTGGAGCAGGGGATCCTGCTTGGCTGGACGCTGCACTCCAATACCCTGGTCAGACTGGCTCCGCCTCTGACCATCCCCGAGGAAACATTAACTGAAACACTGGCCGTTTTGCTTCAGGCAATTCACGATCACCCGCCGGTATAACTCTCAAACCCAACACAATTTATGGCTGCTGTTAACTCAACAATGCTGGAACTGGGCACCATCGCACCGGATTTTACCCTGAACGACACGCGGGGTGAACCTGTTAACCTCAACGAAATTGCCAACGGAGAAGGATTACTGGTTGTATTCTGGTGCAATCATTGTCCGTACGTAAAACACATCCGCGACCAATTCATCACATTATCGGCTGACTGGTTGAAACGAGGCATTCGAATCGTTGCCGTGATGTCTAACGATGTGGATAATTATCCGGATGATTCGCCGGAAAAAATGAAGGAGGAGGCAGAACAGTTCGGCTATCCGTTTCCCTACCTGTATGACGCCGGCCAGAATGTAGCTCATGCCTATCGCGCGGCATGTACGCCCGATTTTTTCCTGTTCGATGAAGATCGAAAACTGGTGTACCGCGGGCAATTTGATTCTTCACGACCCGGAAGTACCACTCCGGTAACCGGTAAAGATCTTGCCGGTGCAATAGATCAGCTGCTGGATGGCCAGACCATACCGGTTGAGCAATTTCCCAGTATCGGGTGCAATATAAAGTGGAAACCGGGTAACGAACCTGCGTACTTCACCCGGAAATAGGCTATACTTTCTACCTAAATCGAATTACTATGAAAAACTACATCGCAGCTGTCATTTTTTTACTCACGGCCTTACTGTTCAGCCTGCCCGGCAACGCGCAGACCCCTCCAACAGAACGTCCCTTCGTCAATCCTATTGAGAAGCCTTTGTATTATCTCAATGCACTGGAAAACCAAACCCGCACTCCGGACGGACGGCCCGGTGCAAACTACTGGCAGCAGTTTACGGAGTATACCATCGATGCGGTTTACCATCCGGACCGGCAGCTGCTGGATGCTACGGTACAGATCAGGTATCACAATAACTCCCCCGACTCTCTTTTCACGCTTCAGCTGGATCTTGATCTGAATATGCATAAGGCTGGAGCAACCCGCCTGGAGCCGGCTATGGTAACCGATGCAATGACCCTGGGGGAGGTTTCTGTTGACGGATCCTTGATTGAACCCGCATTAAGGGGCGTTTCGCGCTATTCGGTTAATGGAACCCGGCTTATGATTGTTCCCGAACGTGTTCTGGCTCCCGGCGAGCAGGTAACCATCGATATTGCCTACACCCTGGAAATGCCTCAGCAGGGTGCCGGAGGACGCGTTGGTCACGATTCAGACGATATTTTCTACGCAGGATATTTTTATCCAAGGATGGCAGCGTATGACGACATGATAGGCTGGCATCCGGATCCGTTCCTTTCGCAGGCTGAATTTTACCACGGCTTTGGAGATTATGATATCAGTATCTCTGCACCAGCTGACTGGGTGGTTATGGGCACCGGTGAATTTCTGAATCCATCCGAGGTGCTGGCACCGCATATCCTTGATCGCTACAACCGTGCGGCAGGCAGCGATGGAACCGTACAGATAGTTACAGAAAATGACTTCGGCTATGCGGCTACCCGTGGCGGTGAAGGAGACACGTTAACATGGAATTTCCGGGCTGAAATGGTCCGGGATATTGCCTTTTCGGCAACCAGAGCCTCCTTCTGGGATAGTGGCAGGGCGTCCGTTGGAGACCGTTCCGGCGACGGGCAGGAAGAGTTTATTCAGGTACATTCCTTCTGGCGCGAACAAGCTCCCTATTGGTCCAGATCTGTTGAATATATGCAGCACTCGATCACTTTTCTGTCGGAGTACACCGGCTTGCCCTATCCCTGGCCACACATGACAGCCGTTGAAGCCGGCAATATCATTGGTGGTGGTATGGAATTTCCCATGATGACCGTTATCGGCGATTATAACACGCGCGGTCCTGCTGCCTTGTACAGTGTAACCCTGCATGAAATAGCCCATATGTGGATACCCATGATTGTCAGCACCGATGAACGCCGGCACAGCTGGATTGACGAGGGCTATACGGTATTTCAGACGGACAGCGGCAAACAGGACTTCCTGCCCAATCTGAATCACTACGAACTGACCCGACAATCATATCTTCGTTTTGCACGAAGCGGCCAGGAAGGTGAAATGATGCGTTGGTCCGATTATCACAACACCGGAATGGCATTTCGGATTGCATCGTATCAGAAACCCGCCACCATTTTAGCCGCATTGCGCGGGGTGCTGGGCGAAGAGACCTTTTATCAGATTCACAGGGACTTATTTCAGGTATGGGCCTTCAAAAAAATGAGTCCATGGGACTGGTTTGCATTCATTGAAGCTGAGTCGGGTCGTGACCTGACCTGGTTCTGGCGTGCCTGGTATTACGAAACCTGGCTGATGGATCAGGCCGTAGGCACGGTTACACCCGCTGACGATCATACGCTGATTACGGTGCTGGATAACGGGGACGCGCCAATGCCGGTGCACCTTCTGCTGACGCTGGAAAACGGTGAGGAGGTGGAATTCATCCACGAAAGTGTAGACGCCTGGCTGGCCGGAAGCAGACAGCTTCAGCTGGAAGTTCCTTACAACGGGGTAGTCCGAGTGGAAATTGATGCCAATCGACATTTTCCGGATGCTGAGCGATCCAACAATGTCTGGGAAAAGTAGCCTGTTTTTTAAACCTCATTTATCTAAAGGCCTTCACACCAAAAATGAAGGCCTTTTTTATGTTATATGGTTGGGCATGAACATGGCCAGCCGGGTGGGATATTATCAAAAGCGTAATTGCCAGTTAGTGTCAGATACGTCTTCATGCCGTACGATCTCTTTGTCGCGGAGCCAGGTCTCAAGGTACGATCGTACGGGTATTTCAGACTTCCATCGCACCGGAACATCATGCAGCATATTAAACCCACCGCCGCCCTCTGCACGGTAAGAGTTCATGGCTACGGTAAAGGTCTGATCATCACGAACCGGACTTCCCTGAAAGCGTAAATCTGTGATACGTTCACCCACCGGTTGTCGGATATCCATCGTGTAGGTCAGACCGGCTATGGTGTCGAAATTGAAACCGGGCCACTGCGGGTTGATTTCAGGCTGCCCACCGGATGTACCGGTAAAGTAGCGCGAAGTATGTTCAAGATATGAACGTATCTGGCCCCCTGTGAGCTCAACGGTGTACAGCATGTTTTCGTAGGGATAAATCAATGCCAGGTCGCGTCGGGTTATTTCACCCGGTCCGAGTCGGGCATTAAGGTTGAAGGCCGATGCGGCCGATAGCTGGGCGCCGGTTATTTCGAGCTGTACATAGTGAATGAGGTCAACGATGGGGGTGTCTTTTATACGTGCTTCTGAGGCATCCCAGACCTGCGGGGTAGTTGCAACCGGTTGATTCACATAGCCCCGAACCTTTTCGTGGGAGGCGGCCATCAGCGCCGTCACATCCGGGTGAGAGGCTGCGTGAGTTACGGCAATTGCCCTGCTTTGATGGGCAACGGTCTGTACCGAACCGTCCGTCATTTTTTCCAGCTCCAGCTCAATGATGCCCAGGTGAGACCCCCATCGACCTGCTTGAATTACCGGTATCTCCCGACCATCCGGAGCGGTTATGCTAAGCCTTTCAACAACCCGGTGGGAATGCGCGGTTATCAGCGCGTCAATACCCGGAACTGTTTCAACCGCCTGCCGGCCGAAGTTCTCCATAGCCACCGATTCGATATCGTAGGATGAGCCGGATTCAATGGCAGCGTGAACCAGCAGAACAACGATGTCGGCTCCGGCAGCACGCGCTTCCTGCACATAACGTCCGGCGGCTTCTGTTCCGTCCCCGAACCGAAGAATTCCTTCAACGCGCGGTCGGTCCCAGACGGCCGACCCCGGTGTAGTCAGACCCACAACCCCTACGTTGACGCCGCCTATATTACGAATGAGAAAAGGTTTAAAGTAGGGTTCATCGGTTCCGTTGCGGTAAACGTTACCACCCAGAACGGGTACGGAATGTTGTGCTATACGTCTGTCAAGATAGGGCACTCCGAAATTGAACTCGTGATTGCCGACAACAGTTGCGTCAAATTCGAGCAGCTCCATTGCGGCAAGCAGGGGATGATTCGGACTGGATGCATCCTCGCGGGCATAGTACTCGGCGAGCTGATTACCCTGCAGGAAGTCGCCCGCATCCAGCAGTAACAGGTTGGGCGTTGCCTGGCGTACCGAATCGATGAGGGTGGCTACTTTGGCGAGACCGTACCGCTCGTCAACCTGATCGGTGGCGTAATCGAACGGCAATACCCATCCGTGAAGATCAGTAGTAGACAGTATCTGCAGGGTAGTGCGTTCACCGGGTTTTAATTCCGATGGTCTTTGCTCAGCAGCGGTGCAGCTCAGCAGAATCAGCATTAGTAATCCGGGCAGGACGCGATATATACTCATTATTCAGGGGTCAAATACAGGTTTGTGTTTTCAGGTTTAAACTAGCCAATTAAGTGGACAGAATTTGTTACATTTGGTAAGCTGGCAGCTGGGTCAGCGCAGGCCGTATCCATCATGTACCATCCGAAAGAATCATTACTATGTCCAATCGCAGATTTTGGCTGATGAAGTCAGAACCCGATGAGTTCAGCATCGACGATTTGATCCAATCCGAAAATCAAACCACACGTTGGACCGGTATCCGGAACTATCAGGCCCGCAATTTCATGCGCGACGAAATGAAAATTGGTGATGGTGTGCTTTTTTATCATTCCAATGCCAAACCGCTGGCCATTGTCGGATCCATGTACGTGAGCAGCGAGCCTTATCCGGATTATCTGCAATTCAAACCCGACTCAAAGTACTTCGATCCGAAAAGTACTGAAGAAAATCCGCGGTGGATGCTCGTTGACGTGACATTTGTTCAGAAGTTTGATCCGCCTGTGCTGCGCGAAGACTTGTATGACGTTCAAGGACTTGAAGACCTGATGCTCCTGAAAAAGGGCTCACGCTTGTCCATTCAGCCCCTCACGGCCAGAGAATGGGAGGTTATCCATGAACTGGCCGGCGCCGTCGATATTATAAAACCCTGAGTCAGCGAGATGTCCAGCTCCGTCACCCCATTTTATCTGAGAACCAAGGGCGTTTTGCCGGTACAGAAACTGCGTCTGCTCAAGGAGTTCAATGTAATCCGGACACCGGATGACTACCCTCTGGAACCCGGACAGTTTCAGCCCAATTCCCTGGATCTCCGTCTGGGTAAAATTGCCCACCGGGTGCGATGCAGCTTCCTTCCCGAAAATGAAACCGTTGCTTCCAAGCTTGGAAAATTAACACAACACTCATTTTCCATCGAAGACGGCGCTGTTCTGGAGCCAAATTGTACGTATATCATTCCATTGCTTGAAGAGCTGCATTTGCCATCAGGACCGTCACTGAATCAAGACGGATACCCGGAAATCTATATGGACGATAAGCTTTCAGCCAGAACCAATCCCAAAAGTTCTACCGGCAGGCTGGATATCTTTACCCGTGTAATTACCGATTTTTCGCACCGTTTTGAAGAAATAACCCCCGGATATTCCGGAAAACTCTACCTCGAAGTTGTACCGAAGTCTTTCCCTGTTCGTGTTCGTACCGGTCAGACACTCAACCAGCTGCGAATTCGCCATGGATATTCAGTGCTGAGTGATGAAGACATTCTCCGCACACATGCCAGTGACCCTATTTTATTCGGCCAGGACGAAAAACCAATACCTGTAGACAAGCTTAAGGTAGGTAACGGTCTGTTTATGAGTGTGAGTCTTCATGGGGAGAAAGGTGAGATTGTTGGCTATAAGGCAAAGAAAAACAGAGACCTCATCGACCTGGATCGCATTGATTTTTACCGTGTTCCGGAGTTTTGGGATCCGATTTATGCCCAGTCAGAGGATTACCTGATTCTGGAGCCGGAAGCATTCTATATCTTTGCGTCGCGCGAACGATGCCGGATACCGGTCCATCTTGCCGCTGAAATGGTACCCTATGATACCGGATCAGGGGAATTGAGAACACACTATGCTGGTTTCTTTGACAGTGGATTTGGCGGGGATGTGGCCCGGGGCGGAGCCAGGGCCGTACTCGAGGTACGTTCCCATGACGTGCCTTTTCTCATAGAAGACGGACAGACTTTTTTCCGCATGGTTTTTGAGCCGAATACTGAAATGCCGGAGCTTATTTACGGAAGAGATATTAAAAGTAACTACCAGGGACAAAATCTTAAGTTAAGCAAGCACTTTAAGGGGGGATAAGTATGAGCGCCTATCAGGTCAGCCGTTGTATTTGTCATAAAAGGTCATTTGAGGAGCTTCGTGAGCTGGCAATCCAGCATGAAGTCACTACGCTCGAAGAGATGATGAAACGAGGGTGGTGTGGAGGAAACTGTGGTCTTTGCCATCCTTATGTTCGCGTTATGCTTTGCACCGGGAAGACCGTTTTATCGCCAGACGATCTGAACAGTAATACTGCAAGCTGATTCATGCAGTTATTTTATACTGAGGAGCTGCTGGAAGACAGCACCCAATGTGAACTTGCAGAAAACGAAGTACATCACGTTGCCAACGTACTTCGCCTCGGTGTTGGTGAGGCAATTACCCTCACCAACGGGAAAGGACTGCTTGGAGAGGGTTCCATTGTAGTTGCGACCAAAAAAAGGGTCACTATTGCATTGCAGAAGGTTCTGAAGACACCGCAACCTGCATACCATAATCTTAGCCTGGCTGTCGGACTGCTAAAAAACCGCGACCGTATGGAATGGCTGGCTGAAAAAGCAACAGAGGTGGGTATTGGCAAGCTGATCTGGATGCATACGTCTCGTTCAGAACGCGGCAAGGTCCGTCTGGACCGGATGGAGGGAGTGGTTACTGCCGCGATGAAGCAGTCGCTGCAGATGTGGAAACCAGCTGTTGAGCTGGCTGGATTTCATGCGATTATGGACGGTGCTGCTGCGGGGAATCAGCAGATTATAATGGCGCATGAAAAAGCGACAGAATCCATCGACCTGTCCGTTGACCAGACCGTTAAACCGACGCTTCTTCTTGTGGGACCGGAGGGTGGGTTTACCCCGGAGGAAGTCGAAAATGTTGTAAAAGTGGGCGGGAAATCGCTTTTAATCAGTCGTAACCGGTTGCGAACGGAGACGGCAGCGCTTACCTTATTACAGTATTATCATCTCAGACTATTTTCTGGTAACTCTTCTCCGGACAAGCTCATGGATTATTTCATGTAGGATGTCCGTGCATCCATGATATGAAATTTTCCAAAGCCTTACTTCCGGCCAGCTTTATATTGCTGCTTGCCGTCACCCTTTTACAAGCCCAGTCGATCACGCCGCCGTTTTTCATTCCGCAGGCAGGTATGTACACGCAGAATCAGGAAGTACAGCTCATAGCGGTGGACGGAGCTGTTGTATATTACACACTGGACGGCTCGGAACCGGACTCTGCTTCCTTCAGGTACAGCGCTCCCATTTTAGCCGAAACCCGGGATGGAGATCCGCCAAACCTTCTGACCATTGACCGGGTTTCACACGGATACATGACCTACGCACCACCGAAAGGTAATGTTCAAATGGCCACGGTTATAAGGGCAAGAGCATATAAAGACGGTGTCTGGAGTCGATCCGTAAGTGCCACCTATTTGATTCACCCCGATGGAAACGAGCGATACCAGCTTCCGGTTATCTCCATAGCAACCGACTCCACGAACTTATTCTCCCATCAGGATGGTATATACGTTACCGGCGTTGATTATGAAAACTGGCAGAATACCGGTAGTAACCGCTTGCTGGATATGACCTACCGGGGAGGAGTGCCCGCTAATTATTTCAGAAGAGGAATCGAGACAGAGAAACCTGCACACGTTGAAATGTTTGAAACCGACGGTCGACGCGTTCTGGCACAAAATATCGGAATTCGCATCCACGGTGGTCTGTCCAGAGCCATGCGCCTGAAATCCCTGAGGTTATACTCCCGCAGTGATTATGGCGTTTCCCGATTTCGCTATCAAGTTTTTCCGGAACAATCTCTTGATAATTTCAACCGCCTCATTCTGCGTCCTTCCGGGCAGGATGTGAACAAAACCATGTTCCGGGATGCCCTCATGCACCGTATATCAGAACATCTGGGTTTTGAAACCATGGCTTACCGACCTGCAATACTGTTCATCAACGGAGAATTCTGGGGTATTCACAACATCCGGGAACGTTATGACAATGACTACTTTGAGATTAAGTACAACCTGGGGGAAAATCAGATTGACTATCTGAGCGGTACAGGCGTGGCTATAGAGGGCACTAACACGCACTATCAGAACATGCTCAGCGAACTTGATGCCGTGTACGTATCAACGAATCGTCGGTATGCTGCAGCCAGTGAGCGCATGGATATGCAGAACTTCACAGCGTATATGCTTGCCAATATTTACGCCAATAATCGCGACTGGCCCCATAATAATATCGATTTCTGGAGGTATCGTTCGCCGGACGGCAGTAATCCGGATGCACCTGCTCCCCTTGATGGTCGGTGGAGGTGGATGATGTTTGATACCGATATGACATTCGGGTGGACAGATACACATCGTGAGTCAACCTACACATCGGATGTATACAGCAACACCATTCAGCGTGTAACACGACCTGACCACTGGTCGACCCGTCTGCTCAGAAGATTGTTGACCTTTCCTGAGTTCAAAAGACAGTTTGGCAACACCCATATGGATTTGATGAATACAGCGTATCAAGCTGATCGTGTTATTGAAATCATTGATGAAATGGCCTCGGTAATTGAGCCGCATATACAGGAACATCTTGACAGAATGGGGTATTATCCTGACCGATGGGATATACCACAGACCACAGATGATTGGAAAACTGCCGTAGATTTTATGCGCCGATTCGCTTCAGACCGTCCCGATACGCTAAATGAACATATGCGTATCCACCTGGGTTTCCCGGGATTTACACGCTTTCATGTGGGCGTAAATGACACATTAAGGGGAAGTGTTCAGATAAACAGCATCATGGTGAGTGAGCGCACGCCGGGTATTCGGAATATTGGCAATCCGTCGAGGTGGTCCGGATCATATTTTACAGATAATCCGGTTACCGTCACTGCTCATCCGGAATCGGGATGGGTCTTTGATTATTGGGCTGAGTATCCTGATTCAATGCAGACGATGCAGATTACTCCGGGGGAGGAAGACATTACACTCACGGCTGTTTTTAATCAAACGGTTTCTGTAGATGAAGGGCATCCGGAAGTTTTGCCGCAGCGAATTGTGCTGGAGCAGAACTATCCCAATCCATTTAACCCGTCGACCACCATTCGTTTTGAGCTTCCAGAAGCTGCCCGGGTGCAGCTGTCTGTATATGACATTCTGGGCAGGAGGGTTGCTGTACTGGTGGATCAACGGCTTTCACCGGGTGCACATCAATACCGGTTTGAAGCCGGCAACCTTCCAACGGGACACTACCTGTACCGATTAAACGTAGACGGGCTTGAATTCACCCGAACGATGAGCCTTTTGAAGTAAGGTCCGTTATTTTCTCACGGTGAACGTCTTGAAAAACTGATTTTCCCGGCGCTGTTGTGAGGTAGGGAAGAACCCTTCCTGAACGCTTTTTACATCTTCCACTGAAATAAACGCCTTGGGGTTAAACTTTTTCACTATGCTGATGTACGCATCCAGATCTTTTCGTTTTATCACGGAAATTATCAAGCGGACTCTGCCTGTAACGCCTAACGCTGATACGCTGGTTACACCGAATTTATGTTCACGCAGGTAGTTAATCAGATCGGAAGCATCATTGGTTGTTACCGCTCTGATGGACAGTAATCCGACAGCAAGTTTGTTTTCCAGGTAAATACCAACGTAGTTGCCAGCGGCAAATCCAGCTGCAAATGCGATATAAGTGGCCACATTGCTCAGGTTCATAATAATCTGTGAGATGGCAAATAACCAGATCAGGGATTCGAAAAATCCGATCAACGGAGCAATACCCTTCATACTTCTCGCCACAAAAATGATTCGCAGCGTCCCAAGGGTCATATCGACCATACGGGCGAAGAATATCAAGGCGGGGAGGATGAAGAAGTCAAAAATGAATGGGTCGAAATACTGACCCAAATCGGTGAGATTCATAGGAAAAGATTAACAGGCATCGATGATAAATGTTGCCTAAAGGTATGGTTTTCGCAGGGCAAGGTCTAATGAATTCAATGCAAAAAAAAGCCGGCTCTTGTAGTACAAGTGCCGGCGCGCAGGTATGAAGGCGTATTAATGAAGGCTGTTTGCCCGATAGAGTTGATCTTACCAGAGCTATTGCCTGTTGTACAGACTGGTTGATTCCTGTCGGGCAGGGGAGTTGCTTTCTGCCATCGCCCGGAGTTCATCAACTTCATTCCAAAGGGTAACAGCATCCTTGAGTGATACATCAAAAATGGTGTTGAAAACCTGAAAATAATGCTGCGTATCCCAGATTTGCCGGGAAAGTTCGGCTTTCAGCGACCCTTCGAGAATCCAGCGGTCCTGCTCGAACGACAGTGGATTAACATACAGTTGATCGCCCTCCAGTACAGGATCATTGACGTCTACCGTATCGGTAAGAACCAGGCCATTTTCTTCCATTCGGTTTCGTATGCTTTGTATAAACGCATCAGACCAGTTGAATTCGTTTACAAAACCCTCGAAGTTATCACTCCATTCAGTGCGTACGTCTTCGCCGTATTCATCTAAATAGGCCCTGACGAACTCGGTGTTCAGGTTACGCTGTCGCATGAAACCAAAAACAAAGCTTCGGGTGGTATCACGCTGCAGGATATGGTCAGGCAAAATGCCCCCTCCGCCATAAATAGGTCTGCCGCTGTTGGTCATGAAACGAAGGGAATCAGGAACATTCTCAACAAAGTGTCTGGCATCGGTGAGGGCGTCTGTTTCGCGTTCGAACAGCTCGTAAGCATACGCCTCGCGACCGTCAATAAAGGGTTTCTGTATGAGTCGGCCTGATGGTGTGGTGTACTGTGACGTGGTAATACGAACACTACTGTTGTCAACCAGTGAATACTCTACCTGAACCAGACCTTTACCATAAGTGCGGCGACCGACAATGAGTCCACGATCAAAGTCTTGTATAGCACCGGCTACAATTTCCGAGCCTGAGGCGGAGCCTTCGTTAACCATTACAATGAGCGGCATTTCGCGGTAGCGACCGTTTCTTTGGGTTTCATATTCCGAAACAAATCGGACATGTCGGCTTTGTGTTTCAACAATAGGCGTACCCGCCGGGAAGAATTCCCCCACAATACGGAATGCCTGTATGAGGTAGCCGCCGGGATTATTACGCAGATCCAAAACCAGTTTCTGCATACCCTGTGACTCCAGATCACTCATTGCCTGCATGAACTCATCGTAGGTAGTAGATGCAAAGTTACTGATTTTCAGATACCCGGTATTCTCATCGAGCATGTAGCTGGCGTCAACGGTATACAGGGGTATATCATCACGGGTAATGGTGAAATTTAACGGATTATTCATTCGAGGACGACGAACAACAACGTCTACGGTGGTACCCTTGGGACCCCTCAAATGGTTGACTACCTGTGTGTTGGTGAATCCAACGGCGCTAGTGTCATCAATTTGGATGATTCGGTCTCCTGACTGAATGCCAAGTTTGTCCGAGGGCCCACCTGATATTGCCGATATGACCGTAATGGTATCATCGATGATATCAAATTGAACGCCGATACCCTGAAAGCGTCCGCTGAACTGTTCCTGTTCGCGTTCCGTGCGCTCCGGCTCCAGATAATTGGAGTGAGGATCCAGCATGGCAAACATCCCGATTATTGCTTCATCGGTACGTGCTGCCAGATCGGTGTCAGGAGCCATACTGGCTAAATATCGGTATGCACGCTCAAAATGCTGTACCGACTCACGAAGTGAACCGATCGGCAATTCTGAGACCGTTGTATCCAGAGGTGTGTCGGTAAGTGTGAGATCTTCGGTTTCCAGATTCCGCACAAATCCTTTAAGGCTGCTCAGATAAAGTTTCTCGATGTTAACCTCATTGTAGTGGTTATCGAGTATAACACGTTGAACCTGAATGTATTTTTGCAGGTTAACCTGATCGTTGCGTTCCTCCTTAAGGATGTTTTCGTAGCCCAGAGTCCAGGCGATGCCAAGTATAAGGAGTGCAAGCAGGTTGGGAGCCAAAAATCGGCGGATAGTCATAATTCTGTTCTCTGAAATTAAAGAAATTGGGTTCTGCAACTATGAACGATACAAATAGCGCTGTGGTATACACCGCTCGTAACTATAAACAATAAAGCCGGTATTCGGAAAATAGTTTCCTTTTTACAGAATATAATGACTTAAATCACGGTTCTGCACGATACTGCCGATCTGTTTGAGGACGTATTCACGGTCTACCAGTACTTCGCCTTCACGGATTTCGTCAGGAACCAGATAAAGCAGCTCTTCCAGTATGCTGGTCAATATTGTATGCAGACGCCGGGCGCCAATATTTTCAACCGAGGCATTCACTTCTGCTGCAAGACGTGCAATTTCTTTGATGGCGTTATCGTCAAATCGCAGCGTTACCCCTTCGGAAGCCAGCATGGCCTCGTATTGTTTGGTAAGGGCGTTTCTTGGGACAGTGAGAATATTGTAGAAATCTTCTTCATTCAGGCTGTCCATTTCAACACGGATCGGAAAGCGACCCTGAAGTTCCGGTATAAGATCGGAAGGTTTTGAAACGTGAAACGCGCCGGAGGCAATGAACAGAATGTGGTCGGTTTTGACCAGACCATACTTGGTTGAAACCGATGAACCTTCCACAATAGGGAGGAGGTCGCGCTGCACGCCTTGTCTGCTCACATCCGGACCGCCCTGACCTGAACCCGATGTTCCCCCCGCAACTTTGTCGATTTCATCGATAAAGACGATACCCGAAGTCTGTACCCTTTCCAGGGCTTCCTGAACGGCGGCATCCTGGTCGACCAATTTTTCGGCCTCCTCAGCCAGAAGGATCGTGCGTGCATCCTTGATCTTGACGGTTTTCTTGCGCGTTTTCCGGGGCGTCAAGTTTCCGAGCATGTCCTGAATATTCATGCCCAGTTCTTCCATTCCCGCAGGACCGAATATCTGCATGGTGGGATTACCACCGGCACGTACGTCCAGCTCTATTGTTCGCTCATCAAGATCACCCCTGCGCAACTTCTCGCGGAATTTATCACGCGTACGCTCGTTCATTTCTTCATCGCTGGCTCTTCCGGCATCGAAAGAGTCATCATCGGAAGATTTCAGCCGGGGCATGGTGTTTCCAAAACCGGCAGGTTTTTTCAGAGGAGGAATGAGCAGGTCAAGTATACGTTCTTCAACGTTTTCTGCAGCTTTACCTTTTACACGCTCCTGCATTTCGGCCTTGACCATAGTAATGGAAAGGTCGGTAAGGTCACGAATAATCGATTCGACATCCCGTCCGACGTAGCCGACTTCCGTGTATTTAGTCGCTTCAACTTTGATAAACGGAGCATTAGCGAGACGTGCAAGTCTTCGGGCAATTTCAGTTTTACCCACACCCGTAGGACCAATAAGAATGATATTATTGGGCATGATATCATCGCGAATCCCATCGTCTGACTGCATACGGCGCCAACGGTTACGCAGGGCAATAGCAACGGCTTTTTTGGCACCGGCCTGACCAATGATGTATTTATCGAGTTCGGCAACAATTTGACTGGGGGTCAGTTCGTCAAGTTTCTTCAAATCAGTCGATCTCCAGAATCGTAATATTGTGGTTGGTGTAGATGTCAATGTCGGCGGCTGCCGTTAGCGACTCCTGAATAATTTCCTTTGAACTCAGGTGCGGTGCGTGCTTTTTAAGGGCTCTTGCAGCCGCCAGTGCATAAAAGCCACCGCTACCGATGGTCAGTATCTGATCATCCGTCTCTATAACGTCGCCTTGTCCTGATATGAGTAGACCTTTCTCGTTATTCATGACTACCAGCAGGGCTTCGAGCCGGCGAAGGTATCGGTCTTGCCGCCATTCTTTAGCCATCTCAACGGCTGCCCGCTGCAGATTGCCACCATACTGATTCACTTTTTCCTCAAATTTTTCAAATAAGGTAAACGCGTCGGCCGTAGAGCCGGCAAACCCGGCAAGGATTTTACCATTGTACAATGTGCGTACTTTCTGAACGGTCGACTTCATTACCATTTTGTCCAGTGTAGCTTGTCCGTCACTGCCAATGGCGGCTTTGCCATTGTGAATGATTCCAACAACCGTAGTTGCATGCAGGTTGAAACTCATATCGTATTAGTTGCCTGTAGTTTGTGTTGGTGTATCCGAATCCGGCTGAACACGATCATCGGCGTTTTGCCCGTCTTCTTTGGCAGGGCTGCTTTTTCGCTTAGCTGCCGTCTTTCGCGCTACCTCTTCCGCAGTTTTGGCCTTCTTGCCACTCGGGGCTTTTTTCTTGGTCTTGGCGGTCTTTGCTGCAGCAGTCTTTTTACGCGGTTTGACGGGTTGGTCTGTTACGATTTCAGTTTCAACAACTTCGGTTGTATCCTGTTCCGGGGCTGAATCTTCCTTTTCCTCATCGGCTTCCTCAGCAGAGGTATCTTCCTTCAGTTTGCTGGAAGCTACAAGCGCCTGAACAATACCGGAGGCGGCTTTTACCGCTTCTTCTTTTACCTCGGTCGATTCACTTTCCGGCTCGTCACTATCCCCATCAGATTTCGAGGTATCATTTACGACATCCTGCTGTTTTTCCGGGGTTGACGCATCATCAGGCTTCGTTTCGTTTTGCCCATTCGCCGGGGTTTCCGGATTTTTTACGGTGATTGCAGGTGCAGACTTCGTTTCGGGTTCCTGCTGTTTTTCCTGTTTGTCACCATCGTCAGGCATGGCAGGGGCGTTGCTTTCATTTTGAAGCTCCATTTCCCGTTTACGCTTGTATTCCTTGGCTACTTCCCAGGCCGAACGCAGATGGGAGAGCTCATCGGGAATTTCAGCATCCTGTACCGATGGCTTTGGCGTTTCGGCCGGCTTGGGCGCAGACGGCTGTTCACCGGATGTATTCACATCTTCTTCGCCTTCATCGCCGCTCTTCTTGTAGTACTTTGAAATTTTTTGGTTTCTGCGCTGGGGATTAGCCTGAATTTTTGTTGTTTTATCAGGCTTTTCGGTCTCCTGCATTGGTTCTTCAATGGGTTCGGCCTGTTTGGCCGGAGTTGAGCGGCGGGGTGCTTTGGGTGCGTCGGATGCGGCTGATCGCCCTCTTGCAGTGCCGCGCTGGTCATTATCAGAGCGATCTCTGGAGCGATTTGCATCGTCGTTTGTGGTCCTGCCCCGGGAGTCGTCATTTCTGCTTGACTGTTCACTGCGTGATTTCGCTTTTTTGTAAATATCCAGCGTTGTACTGTCGCGCTTATGCTCACTCTCCAGCTCGGCTATACTTTTCTCAGCAGCCTTTATCGCAGCTTCAATGGATTGCTCATGCAGTATGGTCTCTGTTATTTCAACATCTGAACCCGATAAGGTGAACTTATAGTCGTTCATAGACAGGCTTATGTCTTCAATAATTCCAATGCGGAGCCGGTATTTGAGCATCCATTTGAAATGCTGACTTACCCAGCCTTTGGTCAGCATACCCCGCATGTACGGATTGATGTGCAGGTCAACGGAGCGGAATGTGGTGGTATGACGGAATTTGGACAGCCAGCTTTCGATATCCGACAAAATCGTGTTCTGAGACACGATGCTTCCTCCGCCACCGCACATCGGACATACCCGGCTGACCGATTTGACAACACTGGGACGGATACGCTGCCGTGTGATCTGAACCAGTCCGAAATCGCTCATCGGCAGCACGTTGGTTTTCGCCCGGTCTTTACGGAATTCCTTTTTCAGCTCATCGTAAACCTTTTTGCGGTTAACCTCATCGCGCAAATCAATGAAATCCACAACAATAATCCCGCCGATGTCACGAAGTCGTAATTGTTTGGCAATCTCCCGGGCCGATTCCAGGTTGGTTTTCAGAGAGTTGTCTTCCTGTGCTTTTTTGGCCGCATACCTGCCGGAGTTAACATCCACCACATACATGGCTTCGGTCTGTTCAAAAATAAGGTACCCGCCGCTTGGCATCTTAACCCTCGGACTGAATACCGACTCCACATCCTGCATGATATTCATATGATCGAATATATGCGTGTTGCCTTTATACAGCTGGATATTCGGAAGCAAGTTGGGAGCAATCTTCGATACATAATGCTTCAGTGTTTTATGCATCTTGGGGTCATCGACCAGAATTCGCTCAAAGTCTTTGGCGAAAAGATCGCGCACAAGACTCTCGGTCATGTCAAGATCGCGGTGCAGCAGGGTAGGAGGCTTGGCCCCCTGCAGGTTTTTGACAATGTTATTCCACTTTTCCAGTACATCGTTCAAATCCTCCTCAATGAGTTTCTGATCAACGCCTTCGGCTACGGTTCGCACAATAACACCGAATCCTTCCGGCAGGATATCGGCTACGGTTTGCCGAAGTTGACGACGTTCCTTGTAACTGCGGATGCGTTTGGAGACGGCTACATAGTCGCCCATGGGAATAAGCACCAGAAATCGACCGGCGATGGAAATATTGGTTGAAACCCGGGGGCCTTTGGATCCGATAGGTTCCTTGACAATCTGTACCAGTACCTTGTGCCCGGGTTTGAGAAGGCTACCTAAAAGATTTTGTTCTTCGGCCGTGGTACCGTTTTTGGTGTTTTGGGAATCATCTTTTTTCTCCCGGAACTCACGCACTCTTTTATGTGCATCCTGGGGCAGGGCATCCTGCCCGTTAAGCATGATGAGATAGTCATCGAGATGTTCTCCGAGGTCGGAGAAGTGGAGGAAGGCATCTTTCGGGGTATTCATATCAATGAATGCCGCGCGAATTCCCCCCATTACTTTTCGGACTTCCGCCACGTAGATGTCGCCTACGGTGCGCTGGTTTTCCGGTGATTCAATAAATAACTGAGCTAGTTCATTGTTTTCAAGTAAGGCAATACGAGTCTGCTTTCCAGCAGCGTGTATGATAATTTGATTTTTCATGTTGCTTGAGAGTGATCAAGCAGATTCCTGGCACAGCACTGTTGTCCGACAACCGGTGAAGGTAATATCGCATCCTGAAAAATAGTAGATCTAACGGTGAGGTGGCTCCTGGTGAGGGCCAGGTATCTGATGGTTCAGAATTTCTGTTAACTGATTGCGAGGCAACCAAAGAAGAAGAGACGGCCATTTCAGCATTACGTTGACGACGGGCGTCATCTGCTGGCTGGTTCAGCCGTATAAGTAAGACCACACAACGCGTAACAGCGTCGATAAAAGCATGATATATCTGATCAGAGCTCACTATATAGTCCGTACAGCGTTATGTGGTGAAACAAGTTTTTGCCTGAGTTATTCAGACATTGACAATATACAGCGATAAAGGCTCTAATAAAACAGCCAATACCGGTCGGACTCCAACACACATGCCACATGGACCGGTGAGCAACAGTACTGACACAGAAGAATCGGGCACCAATGTATTCTCGGGTGTCACCGTGAACAATATTCCCATCCAGCTGCCGCTTTGCGCCAGTTCAGGATACCATACCCATCGAAAGACACGTTATCGGCACCAATGGAGGCCGATAACTACTCGGCCACACGGGTTATTTTTGCGCCAACAGCATTCAGCTTAACTTCCAGGTTTTCGTACCCGCGATCCAGGTGGTATACCCGCAGTACTTCTGTGGTTCCCCCGGCCACCATCCCGGCCATGACAAGGCTGACACTAGCGCGCAGGTCGGTACTCATCACCGAGGCGCCCTGTAATGGTGTTTTCCCCTGAATGGCGACCGTATTTTCCCTTAGTACGGCATCCGCTCCCAGGCGGCCAAGCTCAGGGACGTAGCTGAAACGGTCGTAATAAATATGGTCGGTAACGGTAGCCTTGCCGGAAGCCTGCGTCAGCATGGTAGCCCACTGCGCCTGTAGATCGGTAGGAAAACCCGGATAGATTTCGGCCTTAATAGACACGGGAATCAGTTTTTCAGGCGCTTTTACCCGCACGGAATCGTCTGCGAATTCCAGGGTAACTCCCGTTTGCTTAAAAGTCTGTGTGAACTCCCCCAGATCTTGTGGGTCCAGCTTGGTTATAAGCAGATCCGAATCCGGATGCATTGCAGCGGCAATCATATAGGTTCCGGCCTCAATACGGTCCGGCGCATTGGTGAACGTGATGCCCGACAATCCCGACACGCCTTCAATGGTAAGGGTATCGGTGCCGACGCCGCTGATCTGTGCTCCCATCGCATTCAACGCCTTACACAGCAATACTACATCCGGTTCCCTTGCGGCATTTTCAATGACCGTTCTGCCGGTAGCTTTCACAGCGCCCAGCAAAATATTTACCGTTGCACCAACGCTGCTGGGATTCAGCCTTATGGTACCGCCCCGAAGTCGACCACCCGGTGCGTGGGCAATTACATACCCCTTATCCATGGTGATTTCAGCACCGATGGCTTTCAATCCTTCCATGTGCAGATTTACAGGCCGGGGACCCCATGCACATCCGCCGGGTAAGGATACTTTCGCATAGCCCCCCTGACCAAGCAATGCGCCCAGCATATAAAACGATGCCCGCATTTTACGCACCAGGTCGTACGGCGATTCCGGAAAGGAAAGATTGGCCGGATCGATGACCAGCGTGTTTGCTGCCTCGTCAAAATTAACCAGGGTACCGGTTACCCGAAGTACGTTGTTGAATGTGTAAATATCATTCAGGCGAGGGATGTTCTGCAGGGTAGTGGGTGAGTCGGCGAGCAGCGCTGCCGCCATAAGTGGAAGTGCAGCGTTTTTTGATCCGCTGACGGCCAGTGTACCCCTAAGCGGTGTTTGTCCTTCAATAATAAACTTGTCCAAAATATCCTATCCAATTTCAATTAAGGTTGCATTCTTCTCCACGGAGGTCCCAACACCAACATGCATTTTTATAACGGTTCCTGAGGTCTGTATCTTCAGCTCGTTTTCCATTTTCATCGCCTCCAGAATAATAACCGTCTGGCCCGGTTCAACGGTATCTCCCTGCTGAACGCGGATATCCAGAATTTTTCCCGGCATCGGAGCTTTCAGTAAGCCCTCCGACTTCTTGCTGGCCGACTTGAACCCCATTTTTTCAAAAAGGATAGCCTGTTCATTCTTGACATTGTAGTGATAGCGATGTCCTTTGAGGGTAAATGCGATGTAATCTTCACCTGACTCCACATCGTACGCCAGATAGCTTTTCCCGTCGATACTCAGCAGCATGCCTTCCGACCCGTCCTTGTGAGCCGCATAACTAACCGTTTTTCCATTAATGAGCAGGGAATCTTCGGTACAGGTAACGTGTAATGCTTCACCTGCGGATAAAATTTCAAGTTCCATGACTGTTAATTAGGGTTGATATTCCAAGACGGGTTATTCTGAAATGGTAGTCACCCAGGTTGTCAAGATCGTAAAATCCGGGTTTAACAGCTGAGGCACCATCAAAGACGTCAATCAGGCGGGAGCTGATCAGGTTGGTCAGGTCGTCAAAGAGTTCTCCGTATTGCAGGCCGGTTTCGTCCTGCAAAGTGTACATCGACTCCATGTGATAGAGCTGGTTGAGTACCTTAATTTCCGATTTCGTTAGTTTTCTCATGGTTAGTCTACCTGCAAATCGCCATAGGTAATCATGTTTCCGGAGGCATCGTAAATGAAAATACGGTGCAAACCGATGGCACCGCTGTACGTTCCGCTTGCGCTCAACCAGGCAGGTTCAATAAGGACATCTGTGAGGCCGGGTGGCAGCGGTCGGCGCGAGTCCGTGTAGATGAGCACTGGTCTGCCAAAGGTAGTACGGGTATAGATTTCCAGGCCAAAAATAGATTCTAAACCGGTAACCAGTATTTCCAGGGTAAATCGTTGTCCGGCAGAGGGGTTGGGATACGGTGGCTGAATGATTTCCGCGAACCCCTGAAACATAGGTGCAATTCGCCAGTCGTCCGGGTCGTTCTGCTGGACTTCACCGCCAGCTGTGGTACGTGTGATATTGGCCGGGGTGATGAAGGCTTGCCTTTCGAACTCTTCCTGGTCGGAGTTGGAGGTGCAGCCGCCCGATACGATGACCGTGAGTACAATCAAGCAGGCGAACCGTAATATCTTGTTCATAGCCGGGGTTTCAGGGAGTATCCAATTTATAAGAGTAAGATAGGAAAAAGGTATGGTTACTGACCAAGATTCTTGGCTGCGATGCGCACATTTCGTTTGATTCCCTCAAATTTAGCACGTTTGCCGGCTTTACCTTTAAAAAGCCGGCGATATTCATTCAGGTTGAGTTCCTCCCAGAAATGGGTTTCCTTCATGGTTATCTCAGGATCGGCCCTAAGACGCTCCTCGGTTCCGGGTGCGGCTTTGCGGTTCCAGGGACACACATCCTGGCAGATATCACACCCGTACATCCACTGTCCGATTGCAGCATGATACTCCTCGGGTATTTCCTTGCGAAGTTCGATAGTGAAATATGAAATGCAACGGCTCCCGTCAACTTTGTAGGGTTCATAAATGGCACCGGTAGGGCATGCATCGATACATCGGGTGCAACTGCCGCAGTGATCGGCAACCGGTTGGTCATAGACAAATTCCAGATCCGTAATCATTTCACCGATAAAAAATAGGGACCCGTAGCGCTTGTTCAACAAATTGCTGTTTTTACCAATCCAGCCCAGTCCGCCCAGACGTGCCCAGGCCTTATCCAGTACCGGTGCAGAGTCTGTGAATACCCGGCCGTTGATGGTTGCACCAGCCAGTTCTTCAGCGTAGCTGAAGAGTGCATAGAGTTTGTCTTTGAGCACGACGTGGTAATCTTCACCCAGGGCGTAATTGGAAATACGAGGGACATCATCGCGGGCAGCGGTTTGTCTGAAGAGCTCGGGCTGATTGTAGCTGCACATAACGCTCACTACAGAGCGTGCACCGGGCACAAGCAGCGTCGGATCAAGCCGCTTGTCAAAGTTGCGTTCCATATAGCTCATCTCCCCGTGCATACCATCGCGTAACCAACTTTCCAGTCTGGATTCCTCTTCTATGAGTCGGCGGGCCTTCGAAAAGCCACAAACCTGGAAGCCAAGTTCGCTGGCAAACTCGCGCAGCTGGTGCGTTCGTTGTTCGATGTGTGTCATGTGAAATCTGTTCGGACGGCATGATAGCGTCCGGATCCGGGTATTAACTTTTTAAAAAATACATATAAAATGCTTGCAATCATTTAAAATAGTTGGTATCTCTTCGCCTATGATACCATCTACCACACGTTCAGACAGGCGCCGTTTCCGCAGGATCACCCGCGAGGTGAAGGTTGTGTCCGTACGTTAACGTAGTTTGCATCACAGAATGTAACTAAATCCAAAGGGCAGAATCTTCATCAGGTTCTGCCCTTTTTTATTTCAGGGATGTTTTCGCCATGAGAAAAAAAATAATTTTAGCCTACAGCGGCGGGCTGGATACCAGCTTTTGTATTCCGTATCTGATAGAAACCTATCAGGCCGACGTACACGCGGTGATGGTCGATTGCCTGGGTCTGGATGACGCTCAGATTGAGCTGGCCGGCAAACGCGCTGCCGAACTTGGTGCTGCTCATTTCGAGTGTGTTCCGGCATTTGATTTGCTCTATGACCGGGTAATTGCATACCTGATTATGGGCAATGTTCTGCGCGACCGCACGTATCCCTTATCCGTTGGCGCCGAGCGTTTCATACAGGCTGAGCAGGTTGCCATCTATGCCAAAAATACGGACGCATGGGCCGTGGCACACGGTTCAACCGGCGCAGGTAACGACCAGGTCCGCTTTGACGCCGCGCTCCGGACCCTGCTGCCCTCAACCGAGATTCTTACCCCCATCCGCGATAAGGAGCTCACCCGTACCCATACTACCAGCTTCCTGCGTGACCGAGGTTTTCATGTAGATGAAAAAACAACGCACTACTCTGTAAATGACGGAATATGGGGGACAACCATCGGTGGGAAGGAAACAACAACCTCCGGGGAGGCATTGCCTTTTGAGGCGTTTCCTCACCTGAAAAATCCATCACACTTCCAGCATGAAGCTCAAGAGATTGAAATAACCTTCCGCGGTGGTCTACCGGTGGCGTTAAACGCCCAAGCCATGAAACCCCGCGAACTTCTGCAGGCTTTGCTGGAAATAGGACGCAAACACGGGGTAGGACGAGGCATGCATCTGGGCGATACCATATTGGGAATCAAGGGTCGTATCGGTTTTGAAGCCCCGGTTGCCGCAATTTTGTACCTCGCCCACAGAGAACTCGAAAAACTGGTACTCACCAAATGGCAGCGGCAGCTCAAAGATCAGCAAGCCGATCTGTACGGAATGCTCCTTCATGAAGGGCATTTCTACGATCCGGTTATGCGGGACGTGGAAACTTTCTTCACCAGTACACAACGCCTTGTTGAAGGGACATCACGTGTCTACATCGGTCATGGGAATCTGTTCCCGCTTGGTGTTAACTCTCCAAACAGTCTGATGAATGCCGATTTCGCCAAATACGGCGAGGAAAGCACCGGCTGGACGGGTCAGGAAGCCCGCGCATTTTCCAAACTCTACGCACTATCTTCAAAAATCGCTAATCAGAATACCCCATCATGACAGCAGGATTCGAGACTATAACGGCGGATATCATCGCATCAAGCTCCGGTGCTGTACAGCTCAAGGGCGAATTAACCTTGTCAAAAAGTATAGTAGCTCAGGAAGGCTATGTTGTTGCAGTTAAGTTACTTGACGAAAAGGATACATACAACAAAATTGAGAATGCTGACGGGGATTTCATAACCTACAAAAAAGGGGATGTTGTTGTCGGGGCACTCGGTGAGCGTCAGGCTTTACGCGGGTACAGCGGGGTAGTACCCCGGGCAATTAAAGCCGGCGATGTGCTGCATATCCTGAACATGGGTGGAATTATCGGCTTTTGTCAGTCGCCCCATCCCGATTTCGGACCTGCTATGCGGGCCGAGGTGCTGGGCGCCGTCATGCTCAAAGACGAGGATATTCACAAGCACGCCTGCATCCAGGATTTTGCAATTGAATGGGAATATGAACTCAATGAAAGTGTTCCCCTCATTGCGGTGACGGGTACCTGTATGAATGTCGGGAAAACCATGGCAGCAACCCAGATTGTCCGACAACTAAGTGCAAAGGGCTATAAAGTTGCAGCTGCAAAACTCACCGGGGCTTCCCTGATGCGGGACGTCCGGTCCATGATGGATCAAGGTGCAATAGCCTGTACTCATTTTTCAGAAGCCGGACTGGTGTCTACCACCGGTAAAAACATCCTGCCAATGGCCAAAGGATTAATTAAACACCTCAACCAGCAAAAGCCCGATCTGATTGTGCTTGAGTTTGGCGATGGTATCATTGGTGCCTACGGCGTTGACAGCCTGCTGATGGACAAGGAAATTCAGAAGTTTACATCGGTTCATGTGGTTGCCGCTCAAGATTTTATGGGATGCTGGGCTGCCGATCACTTCTTTCGCAAGCGATATAGCCGGGGCATAACCATTATTACCGGCCCTGTTACGGATAATCTGGTGGGGATTCAATTCATTCAGAATACGATGGGTATCCGTGCAGTTAATGCAGTCAGTGATCCCAACAAGCTTGGCGACTGGGTTGCCGAGTCGGCCTTCATGCTTCCTGCATCATCTACTGATGAATTTAAGATATGAGTACTAAACGAATTCAAGTCGCCCTCGCAGGTGCCTCCGGCTACACCGGAATGGAAACATTACGTTACCTGCAGTACCATCCGGTCTTTGAAGTAGTCCGCGTCTACGGGAATCAGTCTGCCGGCAATACACTGGATTCCATCTATCCGGCTTATGCAGGGGTCTACGATATGACCATCCTGCCATTAGATGATATTGCCCTTGAAAATGCAGACGCTGTTATTCTGGCGTTACCCCATGGCAGGTCGGCCGCGGCGGTTTATAAACTGTTGCAGGCGGGTTATAAGGGGAAAATAATTGACATCGGATCGGATTTCAGGCTAAAGACCTCGGAGGACTATCTGAACTGGTATAATCTCAAGCATCCACACCCGGAATTGCTTGACCGGTTCTCCTATGGTTTACCGGAATTCAACCGGTTTGCTCTGCGCGGAAGCGACTACGTTGCAAATCCGGGTTGCTTTGCCACTGCAATTCAGCTTGGACTGTTGCCGCTGGCCATCAACGCGCTGACAAGCACCGTGCATATAACGGGGATTACCGGATCTTCGGGTTCCGGTGCATCGGCCTCACCAACCACCCATTTTTCCACCCGGACTTCCAATCTCAAAGCTTATAAAGTTTTCAGACATCAGCATCTCGGTGAGGTAGGGCAACAGTTGGGAATACTTGCGGAAAAAAACGTATCCGTTGCCTTTACACCGGTTTCAGGACCATTTGTCAGAGGCATCTGGATGACCCTATCCGGCGAGTTGAATCAAACCTGTGATCTGTCCGAAATATTTGAAAGTGTGTACTACAATGCACCTATGGTACGGTTGCGATCAGAGCTCCCGGAACTCAAAACCGTGGCCGGTTCCGCTTTTGCAGATATCGGCTGGCAGCAGGATGCTGATAATTTCACCATCGGTGTTGCCATTGACAATATGGGAAAAGGTGCGGCCGGACAGATGATTCAGAACCTCAATCTTATGTTTGACTTACCTGAGGAAACAGGCTTGCTTCATTCGGGTAATATATTGTAGAACAATTATTTAGCCTATATTAAATGACAACTAATAAAGACGCAGACTGGAAAGCAATTGAAGACCGTTATGAGGCTTCAACCTACGCAAGGTATCCGGTTGTATTTGAGCGGGGAGAAGGTATTTACCTTTTTGATACCGATGGAAAGCGCTACACCGATCTTTATGGTGGACACTGTGTGGCCATTCTCGGACATTCCCCAAAGCCAGTTACCGATGCAATTCATCGTCAGGCCGGACAGCTCATGTTCTACTCCAATGTAGTGTATAATCCGGCCCGGGCCCGGGCATCGGAACGACTGGTTGAAATGGCTCCGGATGGCTTCGATCGGGTATTTTTTTGCAACTCCGGGACCGAAGCCAATGAAAATGCCATCAAGATAGCCTGGAAAATCACCGGTCGAACCAAATTAGTCTCTACCCTCGGTGGATGGCACGGCAGAACACTGGCTTCATTGTCGGTCACACATGCGCCAAAGTTACGAGAGCCGTTTCAGTTTGCACTGCCGGATGTCTCATTCGTTACATTTGGTGATGCATCAGCATTGCGAGAACATCTCATAACCAATCCGGATACCGCTGCTTTCATTCTGGAACCTATCCAGAGTATAAACGGATGTAATACTGCCGCTGATGACTACTTCCGGCAGGTACGTTCCATCTGTGATGAGTTCGGAGTAATACTCATCTTTGATGAAATTCAAACCGGTGTTGGTCGAACAGGCGCCTTTTCGTACTGTGAACATACCGGCATGAAACCCGATCTGATAACCCTCGCCAAGAGTTTAGGATCGGGATTTCCGATCGGTGCGGTTCTCATGCCTGAACGCATAGGCAGCCAGCTGGTTCATGGCGACCTTGGGTCCACTTTTGCAGGAGGGATGCTCGCCAGTGCAGCGTGCGAGGCAACACTGAAAGAAATTGCCGATAATAATCTGATAGAAAGAGCTCCGCTCATCTATGATGCACTTGCTGCGGCACTCAAAGACAGTCCGGTCACCCTTAGCGGAAAAGGATGCCTCATCGGGCTTAAACTGCCCGTAGAATCGCGTCCGGTAGTCAGGGAATTATTCAGCAGAGGCTGGATAACCGGTACTTCCGACGTTGCCAACGTGATGCGAATTATGCCGCCTATCATAACCCCTACGGAAATTATAACCGAATTTGCAAAGGAGCTTAACGATGTCCTCTCCAGTTAAACATTTTCTGAGCCTGTCAGACTGGTCTGACGCGGAGCTCAACGCACTTATTGATCAGGCTCAGATTCTTAAACAACGCAATTACAGAAGCAAAAAAGCAGAAGGCAAGGTTCTGGGACTGCTATTTTTCAATCCCTCACTGCGCACGAAAGTCTCTTTTGAAGCTGCCGCCATCCACCTTGGTGCCGGCACATCCATTATCGCTCCGGGAGCCGGTTCCTGGACCCTTGAGACCGAACTTGGTGCCGTCATGAACGGCAATAAAACCGAGCACCTTAAAGAGGCCATACAGGTCCTATCCCGCTACTGTGATGCCATTGGTGTCCGGGCTTTTTCCTCGTTGAAAAATAAAGACGCGGATTATGCCGACCAGCTTATTCGCGATGTTGCCGGATACGCATCGGTACCGGTTATCAATATGGAAAGCGCTATGGAGCATCCCTGTCAGGCCATGGCCGACTGGATGACACTGCGTGAGCTGTTCGGACAACAAGACATCTCCACGAAGAAACTCGTACTCACCTGGGCCCCACACCCCTCACCCTTGCCACAGGCGGTCCCTTTTTCTGTGATGGATATGGCCAGCAGAAGCGGAATCAATGTAACACTGGCATGCCCTGCAGAGATGACACCCGATCCGGTATTTATGCAGAAGTTTGAATCGCAGTGCACTGCGCACGGAAGCTCGCTGGAAATTTCCCATAACCAGGCGGACGCACTTGAAAATGCCGATGTGGTTTATGCCAAAAGCTGGGCTTCGCCATTGATCTATGATCATCCACTCGAAGAAGCCCGGTTACGAACCGAGGTGTACAGTAACTGGACGCTGACAGGTGATCTAATGAATCGCACCCGAAATGCCAGTTTCATGCACTGCCTTCCCGTGCGCAGAAATGTGGTAGTTGAAGACTGTGTTCTGGATGGACCCAACGCCAGGCACATTGACGAGGCCGAAAACCGGCTTCATGCCCAGAAAGCCATCCTTATGAACTTATGGAACCTGTCGTTATAAAAATCAGCGGAAGTCTTACCGACCAGCCGGAGCAGCTGGCACTGATTTTCGATTACGTAGAGCAGGCGCTTCAACAGTCACGGTCGGTAGTGCTGGTACACGGGGGAGGCAAACAAATCAACGCGTTATCGCACCGATTGGGTGTTCCTCCCAAACAAGTTCAGGGCAGGCGGATAACAGCCTCGGAAGATCTGGAGGTTCTCAAGTATACCGTCGGAGGGAGTGTGAATATAAATCTGGTTTCAGCACTGCGTGAGCGGGGAATTCAGGCTGTCGGAATTAATGGGACCGACGGTGAACTTACCCGGTCACGCAAGCGTGAACCCTTGCTCATTGATGAGTGCGAGGTGGATTTTCAGCTGGTCGGAGAAATCGAACACGTGAATCCGACCTTGCTTCATGTGCTGCTGAACGCCGGTATGCTGCCGGTTGTAGGATGCCTGACCTGGTCGCCGGATGAGGGACTGCTGAACATCAATGCCGATACCTTTGCCATTAACCTTGCCTCCGCACTAGCGGCACGTGAACTGGTCATGCTTATGGAACCGGAGGCGGTGCTCGACAGGCATGGTCGACCTGTTCATAGTATGAATCCGGAAGCTTATGAGACCGGGAAAAAAGACGGTTGGATCAATGCAGGGATGGTACCCAAGTTGTACACGGGTTTCAGTGCACTGAAAGCAGGAATAGCCACCGTTCGATTAACCAACCCTTCCGGTTTGGTTCGCAATCGCGGAACACTACTTAAAATCGACTGATATGAATATTCTTGACTGTGAAGCCAAGGAGCTGCTGAAAAAACTGGTGAGCTTCCCAAGTCTGAGTACGCATGAACAGGATCTGGCAGACTGGCTGGAGCAAGCCGTTCGTGATACAGATTTGCTTGAGGTACATCGCTATGGAGACAATCTGCTTTTCACGTGTGACTCATTGCAGCCGGGGCCATGGCTGCTGCTGAATTCTCACTCAGATGTCGTTCCTCCGTCCGACCAGCACCATGGAGACCCGTTCAATCCGCAGGAGAAAGATGGATGTATTTGGGGGCGGGGGACTACCGATGCGAAAGGGAGCGGTACAGCCATGCTCAAAGCGTTGCTGAACCTGGCCAATTCCGGGTGGAAACCGAACTGCGGAAAAGTGAGCTTCGCATTGACTATTTGTGAGGAAACATCCGGAGAATACAACGGAATGGCGTATATACGCAGCCTTATTGATGATAACCGATTGACCAAACCCGATGCTGCGCTGATCGGAGAACCCACATCGCTCTCGCCCTGCATTGCACAGAAAGGACTACTGGTTGTCCGGCTTACTGTACGCGGAGAGTCCGGTCACGCCGCCCGCGTTTATGGAAATAATGCAATTTATGGCATGGCCGATATCCTTAAAAAACTTGAATCCATTCATTTTGAAACCGAAAATCCATTCATCGGTAAAGTTAAAATCACACCGACACGAGTGGAGGGAGGAACGGTCAATAATGCAATGCCGGAGCAGGTACGTGTCATTCTGGACATCCGAACCATTCCAGAAGTCCCGAACACCCAAATTATCCAATCGCTGGAAGAAGCACTACCATGTAGTATCGATGTTGTCAGCGACCGTTTTGTCAGCACTCAGACCGATAGCCATGCCTGGATAGCACGGTGTGCCCGCACGGCGTCAGGCAAGGAGTATGTTGGTAGTCCTACCGCGTCTGACTGGGTATTTCTGTCGGACATTCCGGTGGTAAAAATTGGTCCCGGACACAGCGAATTGTCCCACAAGCATAACGAGCACATCGAAATAGCGCAGCTTAACGCAGGAGTCCGGCTTTATATGGATATCATCACGTCCTATTTTACTGATCCGTCCAAGCTGGGACTGAACCCATGAACCCGCACCTTAACGCGAAGTCTGTATGAATAAAATTTGGCAAAAAGACGATATATCCGGTCAGGACAGAGCATGGTTCGACCGATTTACTACAACTGAAGACCGGTCGTATGACCAGTTTCTGCTACCGTATGATATAATCGGGAATTTCGCTCAGGCCAGTATGTTGCATCGTATGGGTATTTACGCAGAGGATGAATTCAATGCGGTTTCCGGGGCATTGAAATCGTATTACCGGCAATGGAAAGACGGTAAGTTCACCCTGCTCGACACCGATGAGGATGTACATTCATGCATCGAACGGAATCTTATAGCCGATTGCGGTGATGCCGGGAAAAAAATTCATACGGGTCGTTCCCGCAACGACCAGGTAGCCACGGACGTGAGGCTCTTCCTCAAAGATACTATACTTGAAATTGCATCAGATTGGATTGCCATTATTGACCAACTGGAAGGTCTGCGGCTCGAAGGTGAACGTGTATTTTTCGCCGGTTTGACCCACACCCAACCGGCCATGCCTACCTCGGTTGCAAACTGGTGCGCCGGATGGCAGGATATGCTGCTGGCTGATATCCGATCCATTCAGTCCGCTTATCGCGAGGTTAACCGATCACCGCTGGGAAGCGCTGCAGGTTATGGGGTTCCGTATTTCACCCTTGACCGCGCATTTGCAGCAGGAAAAATGGGGTTTCCGGAAGTTCAATGGGCTGTCAACGCAGTTCAACCCGGTAGAGGGGTACTTGAGCGAAGGGTAGTAGACGCGCTCGGTTACGCAGCACATACGTACAACCGACTGGCTGCTGACATGATTTTGTTCGCACATCCGGCTTTTGGGTATTTCCGGTTCAGTGACGACCAGACCAGTGGAAGCAGTATCATGCCACAAAAGCGCAATCCTGATGCATGGGAATTGATACGTGCGGGAAGTCATCGGTTTAACGGCATCGCTGCCGAACTTGCTTCAGCAGGAAGTAATTTAACTTCAGGATACCATCGTGATCTTCAGGTTACCAAACGGGCTGTTATGGATGGTATATTTGCAGCAAAAGACCTCACGCAAGCTGTTCAGCACTGTATCCGTGGTACTGAAATCAATCCGGAAGCCTGCGCACGAAGCCTGACACCGGAAGTCTTTGCTACCCATGAAGCCAACCGACTTGTAGCCGGTGGTATGCCATTTCGTGATGCTTACCGGCTGGCCGGAAAGAACGCAGATCAGTCGGTTGTGCCGGACGATGAGGCGCTGCAATCATCGTACGACCGAAACAATCAGGAAATGCATGCAAAATATGTGCATGAACAACGTAGCGCAGCCAGCTTCTGGATTGACACGCAACGACAAAAAAACGACAAAATTATCCATACCTTGCTGCATTGACCGCCTGTTGCAGCAATCACATTGATTAACCTGATTCACTATGAATGTAATCCTTAATGACCGGTTTCTGGCCAGCTGTCTGGCCGCTTCGCTAGGTGAGAGCATGGCGCTGCCTGCAGAGGGAATGACACCTGAGCAGATCAAACATACATTTGGCAAAATTGAAGGTCTCGCTGCCCGACCAGAGTCGGATACCTTCTATGCCTTACCGGCCGGGAGCACAGCCCGTCAGACGGAGGCCATGCTGGCAGTTCTGAAAGCATCCCGTCCGCTGCCTGATCTGCAAGGTTTTGCTTTTAACATCAAAGACAGTTTCAACCGGTTTCAGATGCTTTGGCCCAAAAGTGCAACCTTTCCCTGGCCACCTTTTCCGGATGAAGGTCATTATACGTTTGCTTTTGCCTTGCCTGCGGCATATCGTCTTTGTGCTGGCAAGAATTCGGTCAGCGATATTGCAGACTGGCTTAAAAGTCTCTCACCCGTATCGGTAGTCTGGCAGCAGGGCGTATGGATTTATCTTCGGTTACTGTCCGACCTTTTCAAAACCGATGCAGAACACTTTGACCGTATCGCATTTGTTCAGAAAGCCATGGAATATGCGGATGAGGCCGAGTCTCACTTCCCGCACGACTATAAAATGAAACGCCGCATGCAGCTTACCGAACCGCTACTGAGCCAGCCGCTGGATGTAGTTGCCAGCGCGTGCGGCGATATCAACAATAATGCAGACAACGTCCTGGCTTTTGTAGGCAGCGCCTTCTTTAAACACCACAACAGCTTTGAACAGGCTCTGACAGCAACTACCAACCTTGGAGGAACCAGTGGTGCCGTTGGATTCTATTTGGGCAGCCTGTTCGGGGCGCTGCACGGAAAAAGCGTCATGCCAGACTCCTGGCTGGGTAAGCTCAAGGTTAAAGAAAGTGTTGAGGCTGCCGTATTTAACTATGCACATTAATTTTAGATTATGAAAGTACACGTAAAACGAGTCGATAACGACTACCACATGGAAGCAACAAACGACACGGGAAATGTCGTGTCGATAGATGGTAACCCATCGATAGGTGGTCACAACCTGGGCGCCCGACCTATGCAGTTACTGCTCATGGGAGTGGGAGGATGCTCAACCATTGACATCATCAGTATCCTGCGAAAACAAAAGATAGAACCGACCTCCATCGATGTTGAAATTGAAGGAGAACGTGATCCGGATGAGGTTCCGTCGCTGTTTAAAAAAATTCAAGTGATATTTACCCTTGGTGGCCTGGGTGAAGAGCAGCACCCCAAAGCAGTAAAAGCGGCGGCATTATCAATGGATAAGTATTGTTCCGTATCCAAGATGCTTGAAGGAAAAGCTGAAATATCCCATGAGGTACGATTCGTCTGAAATGAACAATCCCGCCGATCATAAGCTGCATCCACAAACACTCGCCATCCGGATTCAGGCAGAACGCACGCAAAACCGGGAGCATGCAGTCCCCCTGTACATGACGTCCAGTTTTACCTTTGAAGACGCAGAGCAGGCGAGGGCCATGTTTGCTGATGAGGAGCCCGGCAGCATTTACACCCGATTTTCCAATCCCAACACCAATGAGTTGGTAGAGAAAATGTGTATGCTGGAGCAGGCCGAAGATGGCCTGACTACAGCTTCTGGAATGGCTGCAGTTTTTGTCAGCCTGGCCGGTATTCTAAAAAGTGGAGACCATTTGGTTGCGTCCAGAGCGGTTTTTGGGTCTACGCACCAGGTCATTACCATGCTTTTGCCACGCTGGGGGATTACTCACACCTATGTAGATACCAACGCAGACCAGCAGGATTGGGAGCGCGCAATTCAGCCGAATACCCGCATGATTTTCGCTGAAACACCATCCAATCCAGGTTTAGATCTTGTGGATTTGTCGATGTTGGGTGTCTTAGCCAAAAAACATAACCTGCTGCTGAATGTTGACAACTGTTTTGCCACTCCCTATGTACAGCAACCTGCAGTGTTTGGTGCCGACATCATTACGCACTCTGCAACGAAGTTTATTGACGGACAGGGCAGGGCTCTGGGTGGTATTATTGTGGGCAAAAAGGATGTAATCAGGGAGCTGCGATTTTTTGCAAGGCATTCAGGCCCGGCGATGTCGCCATTTAATGCCTGGATTTTCTCCAAAAGTCTGGAAACCCTGGCTGTACGCATGGAAAAGCATTGCAGCAATGCTTTTGAACTGGCGCGATGGTTGCAAGATAACCAAATGAATCATCTTGAGAGGGTGCGCTATCCGTTTCTGCCTGACTATCCCAGGATGGATCTGGCACGAAAACAAATGCTCAGCGGCGGTGCAATGGTGTGCTTTACGGTTAAAGGCGGACTGGAACGGGGCAGGAGGTTTCTGAACAATCTTCAATTATGTTCGCTTACAGCCAATCTTGGTGATACCCGAACCATCGCAACACATCCGGCGAGTACTACACATTCGAAACTGTCTGAAACGGACCGTAAAGCTGTTGGGATTGATGCAGGTCTGATACGAATCAGTGTTGGATTGGAGCATATTTCCGATATTCAGCACGATATTGCCCGTGCGCTCGCTGCTTCCGTAGACTAAGGCAACGTTTAGGAGAAGGATATTGCGCCTGAAGGGCAGAAGCCCCAAAAACAACCACATCGCTATCCGGTATTCTTCCGCATATTCCGGAGATACAGCCACTCCAGTTACGGAATAAACTGATGGCGATGCAGTTGTATATTGTGGATTAACAGATTATTTGATCAGTGTCATTCGTCGCGTGAGGCGTACGTCTTGCGTACGGAGCGAGTAGACGTAACTGCCGCTGGCATATCCGGATGCATCAAATTGAACGGCATGATTACCGGCAGGTAACACACCCGAGTAAACAGTTTCCAGCAAACGGCCCGTCATGTCATAGATCTCAATCGTAACGTTTCCTGCCGCGGCCAAATCAAAAGAAATACTGGTTACGGGATTGAAAGGATTGGGGAAATTTTGATGGAGACGCAGGGATTCCGGCAACGCTGATTTCAGTGGGGTACTCACAACTGCCGGGGTAGTTTGTCTGAAACGAATGGCATCCGCCACAACATAGTCACCACCACCAGCATCATTGGATACAACTACCTGATCAGATGCTGTTCCTGTGAACTGATATTCGCCTAGCGATACCCACTGGGCATTATTTACCTTTTGATCAACCCGCACCGTTGTGCTTCCGTCTGCGTGTGTTATGGTATAAGGGGTGTTGTTGGTCCGGTTTGATGAGGCCGACCACCACCCGTATACTTCATAGCGGGCATTCTGAAGGTCCGGAAGGTAGCTGGCAAACTGAGAGCCGTCTCCCGGTGGTACCAGCCATGAAGCCGACGCAGCTCCACCGTAGGAATCACCAAAATTGGCCGTTTGAAACCAGTCGCCGCCTGTAAAAGTAACACCATCTTCTTCCGTATCAATAATGACTTCGCCCAGCGGTGGCGGTGGAATTTTCAGCGAGTCCGATGGCACAATGCTCAAAATGGAGGGTACGGATCGTTGTGTAGTAGTGCCATTGGGTCTGTTAATCAGGCGACCATCCACACTCATGGTAGATGAGCCGCCACCATCAAGGTTCATGGCTTCAACAGCGCCCAGCGAGAGCATCAAATCGGCAACTTCCGGCAAAGTCATGCCCGTGTAAATTACTCCGTCTACAATTCTGCCAAAATCAACAACAAGCATAATTACTTTGTTGTCATCCGTAAACCCGACTGCGGTTCGGGCCCGCCGCTGATCGCCAACGAGGCCGGAATTTCCAAAAAAACCCTCTTCGGTATAGGTGTAGTTAATCTCTCCGTTTTTGACCAATACAGGTCCGCCGCCTACGCCCATGAGTAGATTTTCATAGAGATTCCCTTGTTCCCGGCTCGGCGTAGGTGCCGGGGTGCCGGGAACGTTTGCAGTGGGAGCACTATACCAGTAAAGGTCTTCAAAACGGTTGCCAAAATGGTAAATCCAGTCAATCCTCGAAGATCGGTCTTCATTCACACCATAGAATGCACGGGTAACGGGGTACGCAATTTCGTCGCGGACAACACTGAGGATGTTGATGGCCTCAACCTGTTGTCCCGGCATGACCACAGCGCTTACCGATCCCCCGGTATTTACGTTGAAGTATCCGGCGTTGATCGCAGCGATAGCTCCAACGTCACTGGTGAACGATGTAGTGGGTCTGGCTTGACCAATATATGGATGAACAATGATGGAAGGGTTGTTCATATCAGCTTCCAGATAGTAGGCGAACACCCGTTTTCCTGCATCTAAACCACTGAAAAGACGAACCCCCTCGGGGAGGTTTTCATCAGCGGAGACATCGGTCCATACCATCTGGGCCGAAGAAAAGTTGAGGGATGTAAATAGCAATAGCAGTGTAACGATGAGACGTTTCATAGTCGATAAACTAGTTTTTGGTTGGATGATACCCTGAAAATAGCCTTTCCAAAGTAAAGATGAAACGAGGCATCATGAATCAGCTCTTATAGAGCCATCATAACATAAAAAAAGCCCGGTCTTCTGTGAAAACCGGGCTTAGAGAAGAGAGCTACAACCGACTAACGGGCAGCTACCATACCGGCAATACGTTGCGCCTGGGTAACCTGAGCAGCATTGGGGTAGTCGCGAATGATTTCAGCTGCAAGTTGATCGGCCTGAGAGTAATCATCGGCCTGCAGGGCCGACTGAGCTGCACGAAGAAGATTCTGTGGTGTAGTTCCTTCGTTCTTATCCCAGTTGGCAGCCCGACGAAACTCCCGGGCGGCTTCCTGATGCAGCCCAGCATTATCCAGAAGTACAGCGTAGAATGAAATGGCCCCTACACCAAGAATACCCTCAGGCGCCTTGAAATTACGCATGTACTCCAATGCAGTATCGTTGTCGCCCAATTCTTTAAAGGCAACTGCCGCGTAGTATCGGGCCAGGTTTCCGGCGTCAGTTCGTCCGTAGTTTTCAACAATGGAAACCAACCCAACACCAAGAATAGCGTCTGTACCATAGAGCGCGGATTCATAATCACCACTGGTCATGTACTGCTCAGAATAACCAAGGAAGGACTGTGCCGCCTCACTCTGATTGGCGCTGTTGACCGTATACCATACTGTACCACCAATCAGGGCCAGTACCAATACCGTAAAAGCAATCACGGCGGCGGTGTTTTCTTTTAGAAAAACAGAAAGGCGGGCATATATGGTAATGAGGATATCAGAGTCGAGCTCTTCTTTTGAAAGTCCTTTTGACATGATTCAGTAGTTTATTTTAAATTTTAAATTTATGGTATAACATATAAAAATAGCGGTTTTCAGTGAATGTATCTACACACACTATAAAACACTAAGCCCGTCTTTCAGTGATATCTGATGTTCACACTGAGCAGCAAGGTTACCATCATGGGTAACCATAACAATAGTCAGGTTGTGCTCCTCATTAATAGCAGTTATAAGTTCCATAAGCTGGCGGGTATTGACTTCATCAAGGTTACCGGTGGGTTCGTCGGCCAGTAACAGGGAAGGGGAATTTATAAGTGCCCTGGCCATAGCAACGCGCTGCTGCTCGCCTCCCGATAATTTGCCGGGTTTATGGCTGAGCCGGCTTCCGAGCCCGAAATCCACCAGTAACTTCTCAGCACGATCGCCCAATTCCCGGCTGTACTTTTTGCGGGCTATGCCGGGTATTATCACATTTTCAAGGGCTGTGAATTCAGGTAATAAGTGATGAAACTGAAACACAAAGCCAATTTCTGCATTCCGGAAGGCGCTGAGCTCGTCAGGAGTAAATCCGGCTATATTCTTGCCGTTGAACAGCACTTCGCCAGTTGTAGGTGTTTCCAGTCCACCGAGTATGTGTAAAAGGGTACTTTTGCCCGAACCACTCGAACCAACTATAGCATGTATGCTTCCTTCTGTGAATATGGCACTCACGCCCCTGAGTACCTCAATGGTACCCTCGCCCGACTGAGAAGGAAATGTCTTGGATATATTTCGGGCTTCCAGCATCCTGCTTTACCGTTTGGACTCCGTTGGAAACGAAGGAAAAATGACCGGCTCAATATGTGTACACATATTTTTGGTGGTTTCGATGTCAACAATAACACCACAGATGCGATTATCTCCATTTGCGCTCAGGTATTTTTGAGGCGTACTCAGCAAAAAACGCCGAAGTGCGGCATCTTTATCCATGCCAATCACGGAATTGAATGAGCCGGTCATACCAACATCGGTAATATATCCCGTTCCGCGCGGCAATATGCGGGCATCATTGGTAGGTATGTGCGTGTGCGTACCCACAACCACCGAAACTTTACCGTCAAGGTACCAGCCCATAGCTACTTTTTCGGCAGTTGCCTCAGCATGAAAATCAACAAATACAATACCGGTCTCTTCGTTGATCTTGTCCAGAGCCCAATCTGCTGTGCGGAAGGGGTCGTCAATAGAGGGTAAGAATGTTCTGCCCTGTAAATTCAAGACCCCGATTTTAACCGACTTGCCCGGGACTTCGTAAACTCCGAATCCGTAACCGCTTACGCCTCGGGGATAATTCAGGGGCCGCAGCAAGTTCTTGTCGGTTTTCATGTAGGGCAGAATCTTCCATTTATCGAATGAATGATTGCCCCCGGTAATCACATGTACTCCGAGGCTATATAAATGCCGTACAATTTCTTCATTAATTCCCATTCCCTCGTGCGAATTTTCACCGTTGGCTATGACGAAATCAGGTTTGTGCTTTTGGATAAGGGAGGGCAGTAACGTATCGAGTATCTGTAGCCCCGGTGTTCCTACGATGTCTGCAATGAAAAGAACGCGCAGTGTCTCAGACATTAACTTTCACAGTTCAGATAAATAAAAAAACGCTATTGAGGTAAGGATAAGAACTATAACCCTTTCTAAACAATGTGGTAGGCAACTCAATTGGGGCTAACTTCCACTGGACGCCGAAGCGTGAGGCATGTTATAGCCAATCGAAGAATGCTAACCAAGGTTATAAATGTTAGTTAATGTCTTAACCTATGTAATCCTCAATAGCGTAATGATCTGTGCCTAATATGCTAATTTTCCCGGTTAATGTCACTAACAATTTGGGATAATTGTTGTGATATTTGTTCCAGGGCCTTGTCGTGGGCTTCGGCGCTTTTCCCGGATGATATGTCCGATCCTGCTGTTCTTCTGGCCGAAAAAAGTTCTTCTGCGATACTCAGACAAGCCAGAACCATGATGGTCTGCTCCGGCTGGGTTGTAAGCTCACTCTTGAATATCCGGAATCGTTCATCAACGTATTCCGCAATTTCCATCATGGTTTTTTCTTCACCAGCCTCAACACGCAGGGGATAGGCCCTTCCCAATATATTTACTCGAATAGAGTTCATGGCTTCTCCAGCAACTCATTTAGTCGATGAATGTAACCTGATAGCTGATGTTTCAATGCCATGCGGTGATTCTCATCTATGGCCAAAGGAGAATGCGATTTGCGTAACTCAGCATCTTTGAGTTCAATGGAGGATTCCAGACTCTTAACCTTACGTTTAAGACGCGTATTCTCACGTTTAAGCGCCACACATACGTCTTGTAATTCAGTAATTGACTGCTGAATCTGTTGGTAGTATGTATTTTGCTTTTCGGTAAACATTGAAATCCCTACTTGCGGAGCCGGGCGCCGTGGTCATGTTCTAGTTTGCGGACAACCTTGTCTATAATACTATCGACATCCTTAATTGTCAATGTTTTAGCTTCATCAATAAAACGAAGTCTGAAGCCAATACTCTTTTGTCCTTCTCCCAGCGATTTCCCTTCAAAAACATCAAAGGTTGAAACCGATTTAAGTCTGCTGCCGGCCGTTGCACGCAGGGTTGACTCAAGTTTGCCTGCATCTGTGTCAGAGGAGACCTGTAATGCCAGATCGAAATCAATACCCGGAAATTTTGGAACCGGTCTGTATATCAGCGGATCCTGACGCTCAGCCATTCCTATCAGAGTAGACAGAGAGAACGTTGCCACGAATACGGGTTGCTCAATGTCAAAGAATGTGAGCATGGCTTTGTCTACAATCTGTATGGATCCGACATATTGACTGCCGGAAAAATACGCAAGCTCAGTTTCTGTAATTTTTTCAACCTTGAGCTGGTCAGATATATGGAGTGCATCCAAAAGTACGTCTACACTGCTTCGAAGGTCGAATATTCGGTAGTTTTCCTGCTTGTGCGACCAAAATTCTTCGCGATGCAGCCCTCCTAAGCCCATCATCAGCCAGGTCTCTTCCTGGATACCAGGATGCCAGGTACCCGTGGAACTCTTTTTAAACGTGTTGCCAATTTCAAAAAAACGGATACTTCGTGCTCCACGATTGAAATTGTAGCCTGCGGCACGCAGCAAGCCTGGTGTCAACGAAGGTCTGAGTACCGCTGTATCGTTGGATATCGGATTCAGGGTACGGATGAGTTCTTCCTCACGGGCAAACTGCCTTGCAACGTTTTCATGCAACAGGGAGTTGGCATAAATCTCGCGATAATCCAATGACCGGGCAGCCTCTCGTACCCGTGTGAGAAACTGTTCGCGAAAGGGTAACTGTTCGGGCCTGGGGATGTGGATGTAATCAGGATTCGGAATTTTATTGTAATCGTATATCCTGGCAACTTCTTCAATCAAATCAATTTCCTGAGTAACATCAGGGCGGAAAGAGGGCACCTGGCAGCGCATTTCATCAGTGTTGGTTTTCTTAACTTCAAACTCAAGGGCACGCAGTACCGAAACCGCCTGATTGATCATGAAGTTTGTTCCCAGAATCTGATTTAGTCGCTTGAGACGAAGGGTAATTATTTTGGGTTTCGAGGTGACCGGGTGATGGTCGATAAAAGCGGGATCAATTTGTCCTCCGGCAATATCGGCAATAATTTCAGCGCAACGCATAGCCGCGGCATAGGTTATTTCCGGATCAATGCCACGCTCAAAGCGGTATGATGAATCGGTCTGAAGCCCAAGCGATTTTGAAGTCTTTCGAATGCCGACAGGTTCAAAGTAGGCACTCTCCAGTAAGACGGTGGTGGTGTTCGCACTGATTTCCGAGTTTAATCCTCCCATGATGCCGGCAAGGGCTACGGGTTTGTCGCGGTCACATATGAATAGAGAACCTGCCGGTACGTTCCGCTCAACTTCATCCAACGTGGTAAATACAGTGTCTGAGTCAAAGCTTTGAACCCGGATTTCACAACCGCTAAGCTGATCATAATCGAAAGCATGAAGTGGCTGACCCAGTTCGTGTAGAACGAAGTTGGTAGCGTCTACTACATTATTGATGGGCCGGAGTCCGATGGTCGTGAGTCGACTTTGCAACCATTCCGGCGAAGGTTGGATTTCAACATTGCGGATCAGAATACCCACGTAGCGATGGCATTTGTCGGTATCCTTAATTGAAATGGTGATATCAGGATGTTCATCTACCGTATTGGCCGGATTTGCCAGGGCAGTGTAGGGTTTGCTGAGATGTTTATTGAGTACTGCAGCCAGATCACGGGCTACCCCCAGGTGGCAACTGGCATCCGGACGGTTGGGTGTAAGACCGATTTCAAATACGTAATCTATTTTCGAGTCTACAACCTCCGAAGCAGACGTGCCCGGACTGGCGTCCTCGGGCAGCACTATGATTCCGCTGTGATCGGTTCCCAGTCCGAGCTCATCTTCCGCGCAGATCATGCCTTCAGATACTTCACCGCGAATTTTGGATTTTCGGATTACGAGCGGTTTCCCGTCGGGTAAGCTGACAGGCAGCTGCGTGCCGGGTGTGGCAACCAAAACCTTTTGACCCGCAGCTACGTTTGGAGCACCACAAACAATGGGAAGCACTGTGCCACTGCCTACATCAACGGTGCACACTTTCAGACGGTCTGCATTGGGATGTTTTTGGCACGTGAGTACAAGTCCCACACAAACTCCGGACAGGTCGGAACCGATTTGGGTTACTTCTTCAACTTCCAGGCCGGTGAGCGTGAGAATTTCAGCGATTTCTTCTGGCGATTGATCGAAGGAAACATAGTCCTTGAGCCAATTGTAGGAAATTTTCATAAAAAACAGGTAAAAATAGATTTACTGAAACTGCTCCAGGAAGCGGATGTCATTCTCGTAGTAGATGCGGATATCGTCAATACCATAGCGAAGTGATGTCATCCTTTCTACGCCCATACCCAGGGCAAATCCGGAATAGACCTCCGGATCAATATCTACAGATTTAAGTACATTGGGGTGTACCATTCCCGCTCCCAATATTTCCAGCCATTTACCGGGTTTTCCAGGCTGTTCCCACCAGATGTCCATTTCCAGACTGGGTTCGGTGAAGGGGAAGAAGGAGGGGCGCAGGCGATATTCTACTTTTCTGTTGAATACCATTTCTGCGAGCATGACCAATGTTTCCTTGAGTTCGGCAAAATTAACATTCTTATCTACATATAAGGCCTCAACCTGGTGAAACAGGAAATACGACTTATAGGTAACCGACTCATTTCTATAAACACGTCCGGGCATGATGGAGCGGATGGGAGGTTTCTGCTCGAGCATTTTGCGGATCTGCACAGGGGACGTATGCGTGCGCAGCAGCAGGTCTTTATCAATGCGTTCCGCGTCTTTGTGAATATAGAACGTGTCTTGCATGTCGCGGGCCGGGTGCTCAGGCGGAAAATTCAGTGAGGTAAAGTTGTGAAAATCATCCTCAATTTCAGGACCTTCGGCTATTGAGAAACCGAGTCTGTAGAAGACTTTCTTAATTTCTTCGAGGGTGAGTGTCAGCGGATGCAGTGATCCTACCGGGCGGGGAGGAGCCTGAAGGGTGATATCATCGGTGGCTGATCGCTGCGTATGTATACTGGATTCGAGATTTAGTTTAGCCTGATCAAAACGTTGCTGTGCTTCGTTTTTAAGTTCGTTGAGTACCTTGCCCACTGCAGCGCGTTCTTCAGCGGCAAACTTGCCAAGTCCGGTAAACAGTGCGGCGATTTTACCCTTTCTGGAGACAAACTGCAGCCGAAATTCCTCCAGCTGTGCTGCGTTTTCAATTTTAAAATCCCTGACGGCCTGACGAATTGATTCAATATCGGTATTCATGCGGTGTTCTGTAGATATAAAAAAACCGGCAAGTACACGCAGTATACTTGCCGGTTAAATGCAGTGATTATTTGCCGGTTGCTGCCTGAACGATAGCTGTGAAAGCTTCAGGTTCACGTACAGCGAGGTCGGCCAGAACCTTGCGGTTGATTTCCATATTATTGGACTTCATGGCCCCCATCAGCTGCGAGTAGGTTACTCCATTGAGACGGGCAGCAGCATTTATACGGATAATCCAGAGTTTTCTGAATTCTCGTTTGCGGTTACGGCGGTCACGGTACTGATAGAGCAGTCCCTTTTCCACCGTATTCTTCGCAACGGTATAAACCTTACTACGTGCGCCCCAATAACCTTTCGCAAGATTCAGAATCTTTTTGCGACGGCGACGGGAAGCCACATGATTGGTTGAACGTGGCATTTATCGTATAGTTTAAAGGTTGTTGTTAAATGTAATTTCCTGCTTACAGGTACGGAACGAGCATTTTGATATTTTTCTCTTCCGATGGATGTACCAGGGTTGATTTGCGCAAGTTTCGCTTACGCTTCTGAGTTTTTTTGGTCAGAATGTGAGAAGTGAATGCTTTTTTACGCTTAACACGACCGCTTCCGGTGAGTTTGAAACGTTTTTTAGCTCCACTGTTACTTTTGAATTTTGGCATAATCCTGCTTCACTTTTTGAATTTTGGATAGACTCGCAATATAAACAAAAAGCCATTGCATTACAATCCATAACATGATGTAATACAATGGCTGTCAATAATTCGTAGACCGCTGCGTCACCACAAACCGGCCTATTTGCCGGGTGCGATAATCACAGACATACGTTTGCCTTCCAGGGTAGCTTTTTGTTCAATTTTACCCAATTCGTTGAGGTCCTCAGCAAAACGGGCCAGCAGGTCTTCACCGTTTTTGCTGTAAATGATGTCCCGACCTCTGAACTGTACTGTAGCTTTTACCTTGGCTCCGTCCTCCAGAAACTTCTTGGCGTGCTTTAGCTTGAAGTCATAGTCGTGATCATCTGTGTGCGGACGGAAACGCAGTTCTTTCAGCGTTACAGTGTGTTGCTTTTTCCGGGCTTCCTTCTCTTTCTTTTTCTTCTCGAATTGGAATTTTCCGTAATCCATAATCCGGCACACCGGTGGATCGGCATTGGGTGCTACCTCAACCAGGTCCAGATCAAACTGTTCCGCCATTTTCAGTGCCTCTGCCGAGGAAATAAGTGCGTGATTGCCGTCGGGTTTGATGACCCTGACTTTGGGGGCATTGATCTCTCCGTTCAGACGTTCACGGGTTTCTTCCTTATATACTTTGTAACGCTTTCCGATAGTCGTAATCTCCTGTTTATTTCTGTTTTGGCGGGTTTTCCCGATTGTTAACTTCAGCTGAAACTTTACCTATAAATTCGGAAAATTTCAAACTTCCCAGATCACCGATCCGGTGCCTTCTGACGGAAACACTTTGTTGTTCCACCTCGCGTTCACCCACTATTAACATATAGGGAATTTTACGCGTTTCTGCATCACGGATCTTGGCACCAATTTTATCGTTCCGGTGGTCTGTTTCAACGCGGAAGCCTTTTTCCTTGAGCTGCAATTCGTACTCGGTAGCCGTTGTCGCGAATTGGTCAGAAACCGGAATAACCATCATCTGAACCGGTGAAAGCCACAACGGAAAGTCACCGGCAAAATGTTCAATCAATATGGATGTAAAACGCTCCATAGAACCAAAGGGTGCCCGATGAATAATCACCGGCCGGTGTTTCTGATTGTCTGAACCTACATAAGTCAGGTCAAATCGCTCCGGCATTACATAGTCCACCTGAATGGTTCCAACCTGCCATTTCCGCCCCAATGCATCTTTGATAATGAAATCTATCTTGGGTCCGTAAAAACTGGCTTCACCCGGTGCAATGACGTAATCAAGTCCGAGTTCATCGGCTACTTCATTGATTTCAGCCTGGGCGCGCGACCAAAATCCGGCCTCACCTCCGTACTTGTCTTTTTTGTCATCTCTGAACGATAACCGGATATCAACCTGCATGTCAAAGGTATTGAAGACAAACCGTGTCAGATCGATACAGTTTTTTATTTCATCTTTGAGCTGTTCATGGGTGCAGTAGATATGGGCATCGTCCTGGGTGAATCCGCGAACCCGCGAGAGTCCGTTCAATTCACCGGATTGTTCGTACCGGTAGACGGTGCCGAACTCCGCCAGGCGAAGGGGTAGCTCACGGTAGCTGCGTAAACTCGATGAGTATATGCGATGGTGGTGCGGACAATTCATCGGTTTGAGCATGTAGTGCTCGTCTTCAACCTGAATCGGGTCAAATTGGGAATCAGCGTAATAGGGGTAGTGACCGGAAGTTTTATACAGCTCGAGGTTACCGATATGTGGTGTTATCACTTCTTTATACCCTCGTCGGACCTGTTCTTCACGTAAGAAAGCTTCCAGGGTTCTGCGAATGAGGGTTCCGTTTGGCAACCAAAGAGGTAGTCCACGCCCTACCATAGAGTCAATAAGGTAGATACCCAACTCGCGACCCAGCTTCTTGTGATCCCTTTTCTTAGCTTCCTCCAGCTGAATAAGATATTCGTCAAGCATGGACTTTTTGGGGAAGGTAACCCCGTATATGCGGGTGAGCTGCTTGCTTTTCACATCGCCGCGCCAGTAAGCTCCGGCAATATGGAGCAATTTGATTGCTTTTATGGGCTCAGTTGATGGAATATGGGGGCCTCGACACAAATCGGTAAATCCACCTTGTTTGTAAAGCGTGATTTGTCCGTCTTCCAGTCCTTCAATTAAATCCAGTTTGTATGGGTCACCTTTTTCAGAGAAAAGCTTCAGCGCATCAGACTTGCTTATTTCAATCCGTTCAAATACAGACTTCGTTCTGGCAAGCTCGAGCATTTTGGATTCAATCTTTTGCAAATCGGCTTCAGTTACCTTGTAATCACCGAAGTCCATATCGTAGTAGAACCCATTACTGATTGGCGGACCGATACCGAATTTTACTTCGGGAAACAGTTCCTGTACCGCTTCCGCAAGCAGGTGTGCCGAGCTGTGCCAGAAGGTTTGCCGGCCGTCTTCATCGTCCCATTTGTTTACGGTGATGTGGGCACTTTCGGTAATCGGCGCGCTCAAATCCCGGATTTTACCATTCAAGGTTACTGAAAGTGCTTCTCTTGCCAATCGTGGAGATATTGACTGGGCTACTTCAAATCCTGTTACACCCTGTTTGAATTCGCGTTGGCTGCCGTCTGGAAAAGTCAGGACCATGTTACCTGATGACATACTATCCGTTTTGTTTTGCATATAATGAAAATGCGCAACAAAAGCTGCGCATTTCAGGAGAGGGTGGGTCGTAATGGATTCGAACCATCGACCTCCACGATGTCAACGTGGCGCTCTAACCAACTGAGCTAACGACCCTCACAGACTTCAAAGATAATCACTACCAACGGATTTATTCAATCAAATTATAGCTGAACCGTCACGTAAGTTCGTTATTCAGACATTTTAGCCATAAAAAAGTGTCTTAGGAGTTCGTATCTTGTTAGTTTTGCACAAAACTGAGCTATGTCAAACAGAAGAATACTTCGCGAGCTGGTACTTAAGGCGCTTTATGCACACTGGCAGGGTGGCGGCGATGCAGCACATATTATCAAAACCGTGATCACGGATGAACTCAGCGACACGGACGAAAAGAGTGAGGCACAATTTGCCGAACGGCTTTTTGTGAAGACCATAAAAAACCGTGACGACTTTGATGTACTGATTGAACCCAACCTTAAAAACTGGGATTTAAACCGGATTGCGCTGGTAGATAAGCTGGTATTGCACATGGCGATCAGTGAATTTTTGTATTTCGATGATATCCCCACCAAGGTTACGATCAATGAAGCCATCGAGATCGCAAAAAAATATTCTACTGCTAATTCTGGCAGGTTTGTAAACGGATTGCTAGACGTAATCCGTGATCAGTTGCGTGATCAAAATCGCCTGAACAAAACAGGCCGGGGCCTGGTTGATTAAATAATTTTTTACTACAGCTTATTATGAATCTGAAATGCGGAATTGTTGGCCTGCCAAACGTAGGCAAATCTTCTTTATTTAATGCACTCAGCAATGCCGGCGCCGAAGCGGCAAATTTTCCGTTTTGTACTATTGACCCGAACGTGGGTATAGTGCCCGTTCCGGATGAGCGACTCGACAAGCTTACTGAGCTTGTTCGCCCACAACGCACCATACCGGCAACGATTGAGTTTGTGGATATCGCAGGGTTGGTCAAGGGTGCTTCCGAAGGCAAGGGTAAAGGCAACGCATTCCTGTCACACATCAGAGAAGTCGACATTATTGTTCATGTGGTCCGATGTTTTGCTGATGACGATGTGATTCATGTTGAGGGGGGGATCGACCCGCTCCGTGATATTCAGATCATTGATGCTGAATTACTTTTCAAAGACCTGGAAAGCATTGAAAAGCGATTGGATAAACTTCGAAAACAGTCGAAGACCAATGACAAAACGGTCAAACAGCATCTGGATATCGTCCAACGACTACACGAGCACGTTGAAAACGGCAAACCGGTACGCTCATTTATGTACACTACGGAGGAGGCCCAGGCTTTCAGTGACTTGTTTCTGCTCACGCAAAAACCAGTTATGTATGTGACCAACGTTTCCGAGGAAGACTTGCCGGATGCAGCCGGCAATACGTACGTAGACAAGGTCAGAGAAATTGCCGAATCACAACACTCCGGTGTGGTTGTAGTTTGCGCCAAGATAGAGGCTGAAATTGCCGAGCTGGATGGTGAAGAGAAGAAAATGTTCCTGGAGGAGCTTGGAATCAAAAGTGCCGGTTTAGATTTGCTTATTCGTGCCGCATACACTGAGTTGGGACTAATTACCTACTTTACGGCCGGGGAGAAGGAAGTAAGAGCCTGGACTATCCGACGAGGTTTTAAGGCCCCGCAGGCAGCGGGCGTTATTCACACGGATTTTGAGCGTGGCTTCATTCGTGCCGAAACCATCAAGTATGACGATTATATTATGGTTGGTTCAGAAGCTGCTGCTAAAGAGGCCGGGAAAATGCGCTCTGAAGGCAAGGAATACGTAGTCCATGACGGGGATGTGATGCACTTTCGTTTTAATGTGTAGCCTTCCATAGATATTTAACCGCGCTTATAGACCAGCTCGCTGACTAGAGCTATGTTGCAGGTTAAAACGGCATTTATTGGTGCTGTTATCGTCTGTTGGCTGCACCCAGACTATCTGGTATGACGATTTTATGGGTAAGCTTTTCCGGATCAATTTGGTCATGCACAATCCAGGCGTCCGGAAATTTTCGTTTTACCAGGGTATTAAAGGCTATGGCATTGGCTCTGCTCTTGAAATTGCCAACATGCAGACGGAAATAAGGTTGTCTGAACAGAATATAGGTTTCGGCCTGGTAATCCGAAGCATCTTCATACAGCCATTGATTAAATGTTCTCCTGGCTTCTTCTACCACAGCAACTTCCTGTGATGAAATAATCTGTATACGGAAACCTGCGTTGACTTCAGTTTCTGTGAACATGGTTGAATCGGGTTGAAAAACCTCGGGAAGCTGATTTTCCAGGCTAAAAAAAGCATCCTGCGGTCTGATACGATATTCATTCATATCGATTGGCAGCGAATAAGCAGCCGGTTCCGTTACTTCTTCTTCTGGCAGGGCCGCATCGTCTGTAACCACTTCTTTTGAAGGAGCACAACTTGCTGCAAGCATGATAGTTACCAACCCCGTGACCAGGTAAAACCGATTCATCGTCTTAGTCTCCAACAGGATGCCATGTCGTTTTTATTTCTGTGAAATCAGTGATGCGGTAAGGATTTTCACATTTGGAATCAGCGATAGCCGCATCGGTGTAGATTTTTACTCTACGAACGTTTAATGCTGCGTTTTGTTGGATGGTTCGTATTGTTTCCGGATTTGTGCCGTGACAGGCAATAGCGTTTACATCCATATGGGTGGAAAATTGCTCAAGCAACTCTTCCAAAGTGCCTGTGAGTACATTGACAACTCCACCAGGCACATCCGATGTGGCTACAATCTCGGTAAAGGTCAGGCTGGAAAGCGGAGCAAGCTGACTGGCAAGAACAACGCACGTGTTGCCGCTGGCAATTACCGGAGCAATGGCGGTTATCAGACCCGCCAACGTTTGTCTTTCAGCAGGTAGTACAGCAACAACACCGATTGGTTCGGGAACCGAAAAGTTGAAATGGGCACTGGCCACGGGATTTACTCCGCCAAAAACCTGATGGTATTTATCGCACCATCCTGCAAAATATACGAGTCGGTCTACCGCAGTTTGTACCTGTAATGTTGCTTCTTTTTTTCCGGAACCCTCCAGCACCATTTCTTCAATAAACTGCGCGTACCTTCCCTCCATCATTTCAGCCATCCGATATAAAATCTGGCTTCGGTTGTAGGCCGTTTTTCCAGACCAGCCACCAAATGCGTTTCGTGCGGCAACCACAGCATTTCTGAAATCCTTTCTGCTGGCCAGACAGATGTTGGCTACCTGATGACCGGACTTGTCCAGATACGGTATGTACCTGCCAGATTCAGATCGTTCAAATTTTCCGCCGATGTATAGCTTATACGTTTTCAAAACGGGTATTCTGTTTGGCATAATTTCGGACATTAAATATCAAGATTGACATAGGCGGCCAACCCATGTAAGCCGCCTTCGCGACCAACACCACTTTCTTTGTAACCACCAAAGGGCGATGTGGGGTCAAATTTATTGAAGGTGTTGGCCCAGACTACCCCGGCACGTAACTGGGTTGTCATACTGAAAATTTTGGATCCTTTGTCGGTCCACACGCCACCCGATAGTCCGTAAGGCGTATTATTTGCTTTCTCCAGTGCCTCAGCGGGAGTTCGGAAGGTTTGAATAGCCAATACCGGTCCGAATATTTCTTCCTGAACAATCTTGCTGGACTGCGAAACACCGGTAAAAAGGGTTGGTTTGCAGAAATAGCCACTATCAGGGATGCTGCATGTGGGTTGATACATGGAAGCGCCTTCATTCAGGCCGATTTCCAGATACGTGTTTATTTTGTCGAGCTGCATCCGCGAGTTAATTGCGCCGATGTCGGTATTTTTATCGAGTGGATCACCTACAATCAGGGTCTGCATACGCAGTTTCAGTTTAGCTATAACCAGATCGGCAACACTTTCCTGAACAAGGAGTCTGGAACCCGCACAGCAAACGTGACCCTGGTTGAAGAAAATACCGTTCACAATCCCTTCAACCGCCTGATCCAGGGCCGCATCCTCAAAGATAATGTTGGCTGCCTTTCCACCAAGTTCAAGTGTGTACGATTTCGATGTTCCGGCCAGCGATTGCTGAATAATTTTCCCCACTTTAGTCGATCCGGTAAACGCTACCTTATTGACATCCGGGTGTTCAACGATAGCCGCTCCGGTAGCTCCGGCACCGGTGACTATGTTGACTACACCCTCGGGTAAACCGGCTTCCTGAAAGATTTCTGCCAGCTTCAGTGCGGTCAGCGGCGTTGATTCTGCGGGCTTGAGTACAGCCGTATTCCCGGCAGCCAAAGCTGGAGCCAGTTTCCATGCTGCCATCAACAGGGGGAAGTTCCAGGGGATAATTTGTCCGGCAACACCCATGGGCCGGGGATTGGCATTTGGAAATGCATACGAGAGCTTATCGGCCCATCCCGCGTAGTAAAAGAAATGCGCAGCGGCTAAAGGTACATCCACATCGCGGGATTCACGAATAGGCTTACCGCCATCAAGAGATTCTATAACGGCGAATTCACGTGCCCTTTCCTGAATCAGACGCGCGATTCTGAACAGATATTTACCACGCTCTTTTCCGGGTAACCTGGACCAGGCAGGGAATGCTTTTCTGGCTGCTTTTACTGCGAGGTCGACATCGTCCTGTCCGGCTTCAGCCACTTCAGCCAGAACGTTTTCGTTGGCCGGGTTAATGGTTTTGAAGTAGACCCCGGATTTTGGAGTTACAAATTTACCGCCGATGAACAAATCGTATAACGGCTTAATCCGGATATGAGAGGTGCTTTCAGGCGCTGCATCATAAGACCAGACATCACTGAAATTAATGCGGATACCGTTGCTATCGTTTGATTGTTGCATAGTTAATCTTTCGAGAAGTAGTCGCCGGACTGGTACACTCCGGTTTCCTGTTTTACAATTTGCATGATCAGGTCATTGGCAAGTGAGCTTGCGCCGAAACGAAACAGATCGGGATTCAGCCAGTCTGAACCCAGTGTTTCGTGGACCATAACCAGATATTTAATCGCTGTTTTCGTGTCTTTAATACCACCGGCGGGCTTCATGCCAATTTTGCGACCGGTTTGCAGGTAAAAATCACGAATGGCCTCCAACATTATCAGCGTGACGGGTTGTGTTGCTGCCGGACTGACTTTTCCGGTAGACGTCTTAATGAAATCTGCACCGGCCTGCATAGCGATGTCACTGGCCTTTCTTACATTTTCAAGTGTCTGTAATTCACCCGTTTCCAGAATAACCTTGAGATGAGCGTGTCCGCAAGCTTCTTTAATTTCAGCGACCTCGTCAAAAATGAACTGATAATTGCCTTTGAGGAACTCGCCTCTGGATATAACCATATCAATTTCATCAGCCCCGTTCTCAACACAAAACCGAACCTCGGCGACTTTGTCTTTTCTGAGTGCGTGACCGCTGGGAAACGCCGTTGCAACACTGGCAACATGGATACCGGAATTGCCGAGTGCCTGTTTGGCTATTTTTACGAAGGGCGGGTAAACGCATACGGCGGCGACACGAGGTATATTATGAGTACCTTGATAAGGATACATCGCCTTATTGCATAACTGACGGACCTTGCCGGGTGTATCCATTCCTTCCAGCGTAGTCAAATCAATCATACGCATGGCCAGTCGCATGGCGAATAGCTTGGATTCTTTCTTGATACTTCGGGTGTTCAAACGGGCTACCCGCTCTTCAACGCCGACTTTGTCAATAGGTACAGTTGTTTTGAAATCTGGCATTGTACAAAGAAATGATGGTTTGATTCAAGGCTGTGAAGATACCAAAAATTGGCTTCACTTGAAGTTTGTACTGTTGAAAAGATGTGGATATTAGCTAAAAACGTTGCAAAACAATCAACTGCTATCCGATGGAAGTTCATGAAACCGTCTTATTCGGTCAATGAAATACGCCTTGACTATGGAGAACTTTGCGGGAGGAACGGTCGGTGGCGAAACAGGCGGATGGTTTCTACGGAATTCTAGTGAGACCTTAATGTTACCCGCAAATGCAGTCAATGCCCGAAACACGGCAAATGCATGACGAAACTTACCCTGGAAGGCGAATCGCAGCATTGCTACCTTATCCAGGGCAATCCGGATAAAAAGCAATTTAAGTAATCCTTCAGATGGATGGTTACGAAGCAACATCCGCAAATTATTTCTGAAATTAAAATACAGTTTGCGCGGACTATCCGGTGCCAGACTACCACCGCCCAGATGGTAAACTACACTATCCGGACAATACCAGATCTGCCAGCCCAAATGCTGTATTCGCCAGCACAGATCAATTTCTTCCATGTGAAATCCGAAAGATTCCTCAAATCCCCCGGTTTGCTCAAATACACTTCTTCGCACGACCATAGCGGCGCCGCTTGCCCAGAAAATAGGGGATGCCTGATCATACTGACCTGCATCAATTTCAACGCTATCAAATATCCGGCCCCGGCAAAAGGGGTACCCAAAGCGGTCGAGAAAGCCACCGGCGGCTCCCGCATATTCAAAAGAGGCCGGCTCACGATGTGATCTGATTTTGGGCTGTATTACCCCGATCTCCGCATTGGATTGCAGCATGTCATTGATGGCGTGCAACCAGTTGGGTTCAACACGCACATCATTGTTGAGAAAAACCAGGTTGTCGAAGGCAGCGTGAGGTGCCGCACGGTTATTTCCGGCACAAAAGCCCAGATTGCTTCCATGACGGACAATTTTTACCTGTGGGTACTCCCGTTCTATCCAACTAATGGTATCATCGTCCGATCCGTTATCGGCCAGGATGACTTCAAAGATGGGGTAGCTGGTTGCACAAACAGAGGGCAGAAATTGCTCCAGTAAGGGGCGTGCATTCCAGCTGACGATGATGATACTGAATCCGTTCATACACAAAAATAGAAAAACACCACATGAATAGCTTCGAACATCTCGACTTAATACAGTATATTGCATTAACATGAACCGAGAGTAATTGTCATGAAGAAAATAGGTCTGTTAGCGGATACACATAATTATCTTGATCCGGCAATTTTGGGGTACTTCGAGGGGTGCGATGAAATCTGGCATGCCGGAGACTTTGGCACCCTCGCAATAGCAAATCAACTCAGGGAAGTAGCACCGGTTACCGGTGTTTACGGAAATATTGACGGAAACGATGTCAGGGGAGTCTACCCGTTGCTTGTTCGCAGGGATGTTGAGGGACTTGATTTTATGATGACGCACATCGGGGGGCACCCGGGCCGTTATGCTTTGCCCGTTTTACCGCATTTTAAAGAAAAAACCCCTGATGTCTTTATCTGCGGTCATTCACACATCCTGAAAATTGTGCGTGACAAACAAATGAACAACATGCTGTATTTGAATCCGGGTGCAGCAGGCCGGCATGGCTTTCAAATATACCGGACCATTGTGCGTTTTCATGTGGATCAGGGGAAGATGACCAATATGGATGTTATCAATCTGAGTGATGAGGGTCGTTGATAATATAAAGGTTTTCAACCCCGTGCTCTCCAAAGTGATCGGTGTAAAAGACCAGCCGATCTTCCAGTATTTGGCGATGGTTTTCCATTCCTGACTCGTTTAATTCTTCAAAACTCCGGCCCTTGACAAGATCCCGTTCTGAGAGGCGCTGGGTCAGTTCCTCCCAGAAGTTCACCTCGTCATACGCATTTATCTGAGTGATGATTTCACGATACAGTTCGTTTGACGGAAAATTGGTACCTGTACTAACGTCATGTGCTACAAAGTCTTCACTGGCAAAATCGTTTGCGTATTTCAACAGGCGTTCTGCCATGGAGTTTATCCGTTCAAACTCTTTGCTTGTTTGCTGATCCGTAAGGTTGCTGAACATTAGAATATGCTTGAATAGTATCCGAATTAAAGCTCTGTATTCTTTTTTATTCAGGTAAATCGGGATGCCAGAAGGTTGGTGATTCTGGTCGTTCATATGAAATCAGATTTTACTAACGTTATGGGATAGATAAAGATAGGATAATCAGTGCCGTCTTGACAACCTCCAGAGTGCCAGCAGAATAAACAGCAGATAGATCACAACCAAACCAAATGCAAAGGCGAAGCCGGTGGTGTAATTCTCAAAGTATAAGACGGGTGCGTTAATGATCAGCAGCAAGGGGAAGCCAAACAGCATTGCCAGTCCGCTGCCGTAGACCAACTCCTGACTCACACTGGTTTGAAGCCGTGGATCTACAACTCTGAGCAGTACCAGTGCTGACTGCATCGTACCGGTCATATTCCCAAATAACGCCACTTTGCGGCCCAGGTCGGGTACTTTGTAGAGCCTGGGTACAGACCAGTGAATAAATAGCCAGGTTGAGAAGGCCGTAATGCTGCCGAGCAATATTAATTCGAGCCAGTATTGCTGAACTACGGCTATAGTGATGGCTGCTATAGATGCGACCACCATCAGGTCCATGGTTACGTTGCTGATGGAAGTCATTCTGGGATTCTCAATCCAGGAGGAGGCGCCTAGTGCATCGAATATTTTCCGCACTGCCAGCGCCAGCAGAGCCGCAAAAACAAAGTGAAAAGACCACATGGTATTGGCTTCGTGGGGAAGTCCTGCCAGGGTGAGCAACGCTGCCAGCAGGTGCATGAATCCGTAGGTCAATAAATATGTTAATGCAATTAAACCAACATGCAGTGTGCCCGAATCGTAGTTCACTGAAACCGTTACATGGTCAGTGCATTCTGCCTGCGCTGCTTCCTTAGGTATCGTAACGACACCCTGACTGCGATTGATCATTCGAAGTCCGACAGTATAGGCAACGGCAAAACCAATAGCCGCAAATGCAAGACCAGTAGTTCCGCCGTAGGTGAACCCATAGCTCTCCCAGTTCTGACCAATGCTGTAGGCAATTCCCGGATTCATGCCAAATGCAAGAGGCATAAGCAGACCGATTCCGGCAAAGAGGTCTTCGCGAATGGTGAACAATAACAGAAATGTAATTGACAGACCAACAATGGCCTGAACCAGGTAGGTAGCAATGTACATCAGGCCGAATTTTGCTGCATCAACGCCGGTTCCTTTACGTTGGCTTCGAAGTCCTAAGGCTATGAAGAGTAAAGCCAGCAGGTGATATACATAGTAACCCAGCCGGTTACTGTCAATAAAATCACCGGTAAGTCCGCTGAATGAAATAAGCAACCCGGTCATACCACCAATCACATTGATTGGAATCCGGTTTCGCTTAATCCATCCTATACGGTTTTGTAACCATCCGCCAGCAATGAGCAAACCGCCGAGAACGGAGAAGTCGATGAATACCTGACCTACCGGGATGTTAGCGTCCCAAAGTTCCATGATTATAATGAAGTGACGGGTTTATGACCTGCTTGCAACCGACGAATATAATGCTGCCACTGAAGAGCACTACCCCGTATCACAAAGAATTGCCACGTACCATCACGGAGGGTGAGAGAGATTTTGTGATTTTGTTCAATGGAAATGTACAAGATATCCTGCATAGCAAATTCCACACGTTGTATACCGTCGGTTAAGCTTATACTGTCCGTGTACATGGTTGCCGTGTAAATGCCCAGATTGTCGAGTTGGTACGAATGATTGAGTTTGAGTAACGGTGTATTTGTTTCACAGAGAATGTAGTTTTGCTTGTTTGTCAACATCGGTATCTCCTGCATCCGATCGTAGATATCCAGCAGGGAATGTGTTTGATTCCTATGGTCAAGGAGACGCGAAGCCGGGTTCATCAGGTAACGAGTGCCGGTTACTGCGGATACTACATGATGGCCGTCCGCGGAGTTGACGGCCCCGTCAACTCCGGTCTCCGGACAACGGTACAGCAGGCGATGAATACCGCTTGCCGGTTTGTATGCCCACTTGGGGATGCAATTTTCGTAAGGAGTTTCGTACTCATTGAAGTGGATTGATGCTTTACAGTCGGCAGCAAAGGTTTCATAATCGGGGAAATCACCGGGATTAAGCGGTGGCAAAAAATGAACCTGAATCCGGGCAAATCGAGGGAAATCAGCCCAACGTGGCCAGTTGAGGTAAGCGCCATGAAGCCGGACGGGATGAACGGGCAGCTTCATTTTATAAAAGAGTTTCAATGTGCTCTCAATAAGTGGTTTGGGACGACCATCCCAGCGCCGGCCACCCTCCGGAAATATTACAATCATCCTGTTTTGATCGGCCATTTTCATTACGGACCGGATAACACCTGGTTCAGGAACGTATTTGGTAGTGGGTACAATGCCTACACTGTCCATGAAAAGGGCAGAAACAGGTTTGTGGAACTGTTCACGGGTCATGACTCCGGCCGTTGGCTCATCGTACATCCAGGTGTTGATGAAAAAAGGATCAACATAATGCGAATGGTTTCCGAACAAAAAACATGGTCCGGTTGTTGGCATGTTTTCGGGATTGACCAGGATGGGGCGATAAAGTGCTCTTTGTGAGCCGATGAGCAGTACCCTGAGGAGCTTGAAGGTGAATTCAGAATAGCCCCTTTCATTCTTCTTAAAGCGAAATGGCATCAGGCGATTACATTAGGTAAAATCGGTAAACAGGTGTTCTTTAAATTGACGGTATGTATAGACAATCCAAAAATGTATCATAAAAGCATGGCTCAGCCAAAAAGTATTTACGGGAACACGGTGGTAATCGGAGCCGGAATTGGTGGACTTGCTGCAGCATGCCTGCTTGCAGCCGATGGGTCTCAAGTTACCGTTTTGGAAAAGAATGCCACTGTAGGCGGGAAAATGAATCAGCATATAACAAAGGGCTACCGATTTGACACCGGTCCGAGCTTGCTGACGATGCCCGGTGTGCTTACGCAACTTTTTTCGTATTGCGGGAAAGACGTGCGGGATTACCTTGAGTTTTCAGCGCTGTCACCGGTGTGCCGTTATCATTATCCGGATGGTACAGTTTTTAATGCGTATGATGACCTGGAAGAAACCTGCAGGGAAATTCGTCAATTCGCCCCCGAGGATGAACAGGCTTATCGCGACTTCCTCAACCACACGCGAGCATTGTATGCGCGTACAGCCGATGTTTTTTTGTTTCATCCACTGCAGAAGGCCGGGGATTTGCTGCAAATGCCGGTTATGGATGTTTTTAAAATTGATGCCCTGACCACGGTAAGCAAAAAGGTTGACCAGTATTTCTCATCGGTGTATCTCCGGCAATTTTTCAAACGGTTTGCCACCTATAATGGCTCTTCGCCCTATATGGCTCCAGGTACCATCAATGTAATTCCTCATGTTGAGATGAATATGGGCGGGTACTATGTGAGGGGCGGACTTTACCGGGTAGCTGAAGCCATGCGGGATCTGGCTGAATCCATGGGGGTTGTATTCCACACCGGTCAGGAAGTCAAACAGATTGTAGTTCAGGATGGGAGGGTAACCGGAGTTAAGACGCAAAAAGATGCATATGATACGGATTTGGTGGTATCCAATGCCGATGCGTATGAGTCCTATCTGACCCTGCTGGATAGAAAGCACAGCAGCCTTATGAAAAGAAAAATCCTGGAATATTCAGAGCCCTCATGCTCGGGTTTTGTACTACTTTTGGGGTGCAACCGAACCTGGGAGGAAAAACTCGTACACCATAATATTTTTTTCAGCAGCGATTATCCGGCCGAATTCGAAGATATATTCACCCATAAACGCCTTCCAGAAAACCCCACTATTTATATTGCAAACACGTCCGTCAGCGACTCTTCACACGTTCCAGGTACCGGCTCCAATCTGTTTATTCTGGTCAATGCTCCGTATCTGCACAGTTCGCAAGACTGGTCTGCTGCAACTTCTGCATACGCAGATAAACTGATAGGAATGCTCGAGCAGCGGGGACTGACTGATTTGCAGAAATCTATCGAAGTGAAGGACGTTATTACACCGATGGACTTCTACCAGAAATATCGATCAAATAAGGGCAGTATTTACGGAACCTCGTCCAATAGTAAAATGGCTGCGTTTCTCAGACCACGTAATCGCCATTCAGACCTGGAAAATCTTTGGCTGGTAGGCGGGAGTACGCATCCGGGTGGCGGGATACCCCTGGCTTTGTTGTCTGCTTTTCATGCCTGTGGTGTGCCGGTGGATTCTGACAAGATTCAGCTCTGAGTGCGTAATCGCAAGTTGGCCACGGCTTCAATATGATAGGTCTGGGGGAACATGTCAACGGGTTGAACGGACTCCACAACGTATGTACGCGAAAGCAGTTCAAGGTCTCTGGATAGGGTGGCTGTGTTGCAGCTGATATAAACCAGTCGATCAACGGCCAGCTCGTTGAGATGATCTATGACATCAGCATGCATTCCTGCTCGTGGAGGATCCGTAAGAATGACGTCAGGTCGACCGTATTTGGCAATAATATCGCGGGTGAACACATCTTTCATATCACCTTCTTCAAAGTGACAGTGTTGAACGTTATTGCGATCACGATTTGCGATTGCATTCTTGACTGAAACAGGGTTGATTTCGATTCCAATTACCTGCTTAGCGTGTTCTGATACAAACAAGGACAGGGAGCCGACCCCACAATACAGATCGTATACTGTGTCTCCAGGGTTAATTTGAGCGTAATCACGGGCAATTCCATATAAACGTTCCGCCTGAAAGGTGTTGGTTTGAAAAAACGCGTTGGCATCAATCTGAAAATGGTGTCGACCGATCAGTTCGGTAATATAACCGGGTCCGTGCAGTATTTTTTCGTAGCGTCCGATTGACGTAGGGGAGAACGTATCGTTGATATTATTGACCACGGTAGTAATTTCAGGAAATGAGGCTAAAAGGGCTTCACAGAGAGGTTCAATTATACCGGGTTCGTACGCATAGGTGACCAGATTTACCATCAGGTCGTTGGTATTTACCGCATTTCTTATCATGAGATTACGTAGTAACCCCGTTTTCTTGAACGTATTCCACGGTTCAAGGCTGTTTTCTATGGCATAGGTGCGAACAAAATCTAAAATTTTAAACGAAAATTCCGGTTGAAGGAAGCAGGACTCCAGGTTCAGAATTTTGTCAAAACGCCCTGGTATATGTAAGCCGAGTGCAAGTTCCCGGGGTATCTCTTCACCGCTGTGAATTTCATCAGGTGTCAGCCAACGTCGATCGCTGAAGGTATACTCCATTTTATTGCGGTAGTGGAACGGATTTTCTGCGGCAATTACGGGTTCCGGTTCCAGCGGGGCCACCTTGCCGATTCTGTGAAGATGGTCTCGAACCTGATCCCGTTTGAAATTCAGCTGTTCCTGATAGCTTACGTGCTGCCATGTGCATCCACCACAATATGACGCATGTTGACATCGCGGTGTAATACGTGCCGGACCTCCAGTCAGTACTTCGAGCAGTCTGCCTTCAGCAAACTGCTTTTTTTTTCGGATAATCTGTACACGGACGGTATCACCGGGCGCGGTATTGGGTACAAAAACGGCCATCCCATCCAATTTGCCGATACCTTTCCCCTCAAACGCAGCGCCGGTTATTTCCAGGGTTACGGTAGAACCTTTTTTGAGCATAGAATTATTCTTCGTTCAGGTGTTCACCTGCATAATACGTTTCAAACTGAAGGGAATGGGCGGTTGCAACATCAGTTTTAAGTGCAAGCTGCTGTACGGTTATCTGCAGCTGCTTCAGGGCAATCATATTCAGAACCTGCAGTATTTTAATACCTATCTGAGGATGACGGTCGCATAATGTATTTAGGTCCGGCTTAAAAAAGCCGTAAACCGTAGTATCAGCGATGCACCTTGCCGAGGACATCCTACGCATGTCATAGCCGATAGATAAAGCACCAAAGCTTTCAGGGGGCTCGATTTTGTATGAAGGCTTCTTTGCCGTATCGTCATCGTTTCCGGTTTCAACTACAAGCTCCACCAAACCACTTTCAACAAAGTACATGCCTGTACCCGGATCCCCCTGGTAATAGATATATTCACCGGCTTTATAGGTACGCTTGTTGCACAGCTGCATGAATTCATGTCTTTCCAATGGATTCAAAACCTTGAGAAACCGGGATTTAAATATGATTTTTGAGCGCAGATTAATCGCTTTTATCGTTTGTGAACCGTACATGGTAAAAGAGGTTAAATGAGCTGGTAGCCGTCAGAAAGCGTGGCCTATTCCAAAGTGAATATAAGGATTCGGCGAGTTAAACCATCCGCGCAGTGTACCGTTGTCAACCGCGGGATCGTGAATACGATAACCTGCATCTACTCTGAAGACGACGTACTCCCAATCCAGGCGAATGCCAAAACCGGCACCCAGGGCTATTTCATTATAGAATTGATCGAATCGGAACTTACTCTCCGCGAACTCACTTCTCGGTCCGGTCCAGATGTTTCCTGTATCCGCAAAAAGAGCAAGTTGCCAGTTTGTGCTTAGAAAATTTCTTAGCAACGTTTGCCTAACTTCAAGATAAGCAGCTAGTTTTATGTCAGCACCATTAATTGTCGCCTGTGATTGACTGGAGTTTCCGGGACCAAGACGAAGTGGCGGCCAACCGCGTATATCGTTACTGCCACCGGCAAAAAAACGTCGGTTGAGGGGCATTTGCGGGTTGATTCCATAAGCCAGCGCAGTACCGGCAAACGCCCTCCAGGCAACCACAGTATTGCTGGTAACAGAACGGTACTGCCTGTGGTCTACATAGGCCTTTACAAAGCGGGCATAGCTGAGGGTTGAATCGGCCAGCGTAAACGAAGGGATTGTGGACTCAAGCGGTGCGTTTGGCCTGACCAGATAACGTTCAATCAGATAAGGAATATTCCCGCCTGACTCGAATGATATTTCATTGTAAAACCCGGTGTTCCGTTTCACGATGTTGGTGGTACTCCTTCGCAGGGTATAGCGGATGGTAGAGCTGAATTGCTCGCTGAAATCGTTGAGTATTCGCTCTCTTTGCAGTGGATCGGCAATTTCCTGTTCAATCTGTTCGCGGAATCGGTCACTTGGACTGGCGTCAAACCAGTCTAGTTCAATCAGGTCAAGTATCGAAGTAGTCGATGCATTGTGTGATACTTCAAATTTAAGGTTCAGACGCAGATTCGCGTTGATCGTAAAATTCAGCTGATTAATCTGAGCTACATTGATCTGATATAAGGTTCTACCGTTGGCAAAATCCGGGTTGTTGGAAAGTGCACCAAATGGATAGGTGAGGCGGGGTATCCCATATTCAACGCTGCCTTCAAAGCTTCCAAGCAGATTAGCCTGAACATTCGGGGCATTCTCAAAGCTTCCTTTAACCCCGATCTCCAGTGTTTCTCCGCTTCCCCATAAATTACTGTTGATGTAGCGAAAACCTGCACCGGCACCAAAACCAAGTCTTTGCATGGCAAAAACATCAAACCGCAAACGCTGCCTGGGCAATGCTTGCATATCAATACGTACAGGAATGTCGGGACCACTGAAATCGGGAAGCCCACCATCTTCTGAAAGGCCGAACTGACGTATACTCAACATGCCCAGACTTTGAAATCTGCGTATAGTCTGCTGATAACGATCGTGGTTGTATACATCTCCGGGCGTAAACAAGAGCATATCATACAAAAAAGAAAACCGGGTGAATGCATCGTTATCTTTGCTTGCAATAATACGTGCGGGCTCGATGGTTGCAGGCGGACCCAACGTATCCCGTTGCGTAGTTGATGATCCCGAGGCAACCGGACCGTCAAGATTCAGAAAGACATCACCAAACCGATACGTTCTGCCGGGGCGAACAAGAAAAAGCACATCCAGTTGATCGGTTTGCACACTGTCCCGCCTGACAGCCATTCGCACAGAGTCGCGCAACACGGAAGCGTAACCATTGTTTCGGAGCAGACTTATGATATCATTTCGTTCCTGTCCAACCAGTTCATACGTGAAGCGGCGGTTGACAGCAAAGGTTGAATCATTGAGTCTGTTGCGGGCTACTGCGCTGCGGCGATAAAATTGCTCGAGCAGATCCGCATCTTCAAATTCCGGGAACCCGCTGTATGAAACAGTCCTGATTCTGGAAGCCGAACCTTCTTCAATGATGAAGGATACTTCATAACGCTTTCGACTGAATTCAACAATAATGGTGTCTGCCTGAGCATCAAGATACCCAATAGAGCGATAGTAGGCTTCAATCCGATCGATGTCGTTTCCAACAACCTGACGATCCAGCAAGTTGGCAGACTCTCCCCAACCTGAGTTCAGGCGATTCAGCCAGTACCAAAGGGTAAGCCCGGGGACAGACAGCAGCTCCCGGTTAGGCCTGGTGCGAATCAGGGTGTGCAGGGTGTTGGAGCGCACCGCACTGTTTCCGGTAAAGCGAACCCTGCCAATACGCATTGTCTCACTTTCTTGCTCCTGCTGGATGGCCGAATTGCCCGATCCTGCCTGTGCCTGAACTTCAGGAATCCAGAAGCATGTAAGCAAAACTAAAACAAACAGGTACTTGCGCAGGAACATTGGAGAAGATGAAGGGAATAGGCTAAAAAAAAGAAAGCGGATACTGCTACAACAATATCCGCTCTAAAATAAAGATTATGTGAGTATCAGACATTACACATCGTCATAATCAAAACCATCATCCTCTTCGCCGTGGAAAAAGTCTTCTTTCATAATGTAGTCAGGCCATATTTCTTCAATACTCTCGTATGGGGTGTCATCTTCTTCATCCAGCTCGTACAGGTTATCTATTACCTGCTGGGGACACCCGTTTCTTTCGGCCCACTCTATGAGCTCATCCCGGGTTGATGGCCAGGGGGCGTCTTCAAGGGTTGCGGCTAGTTCAACAGTCCAAATCATAAGGGCAAATAATTTATAAGGGTGAATATGGTTTCAGTCGTTAATAAAGTACAGAAAATGAGAAATTCAAGTGGCTAACGGTGAAACTTCAAAATAATTTTGCAGTTTGACCAATGCTGTGGCTTATCTTTGTTATCTTTGATTAAAACGAGGCAAAAACTGCCTGAAATTTTAATACAGATGGAAAAACTATGTTTGGAGCAACGGAATGGATTGTAATTGCTTTGGTGGTGCTGCTGCTGTTTGGCGCTAAAAAAATACCCGAACTGGCACGTGGGCTAGGGCAGGGTATCAATGAGTTCCGAAACGCGTCTTCCGAGATCCGTAAAGAACTCGAGAAGGGAGCCGAAGATACACAAAAAAACAGCGAGAAAAGCAAAGACGAAGCTGTAAAATAATCTGAAATCTTAATTGCCGTTACGTTTTGGAATTAAACAGCATTGCCGATGCCCGCAGGCAAATCAGCGATGGCATGCCCCTTGAGGACATTGTCAGGCATTATATCAGCCAGACGGACAAAAAAAACACTTCGCTGAATATCGTTGTACGCGATTACCGTGACCAGGCTCTCGAAAAAGCCGATCAAATACAACGAAAGCTGAATAACGGTACAGCCGGCAAGCTGGCGGGTGTGGTGATGGGTATCAAAGATGTCATTTCTGAACAGGGTAAAGTTGTGTCATGCTCATCACGCATGCTGGAAAACTTTCAAAGTGTCTACAATGCAACCGTAATTCAGCGACTTTTGGATGAAGATGCCATTCTGCTCAGCCGACTGAATATGGATGAGTTCGCTATGGGCTCTTCAACAGAAAATTCCATTTATGGTCCCACCCGCAATCCGCATAACCCGCAGCGCGTTACTGGTGGTTCATCCGGTGGATCAGCTGCTGCAGTTGCAGCAGATTTTGCACTGGCAACCCTGGGTTCCGACACAGGTGGATCTATCAGGCAACCCGCTTCATTTTGCGGTGTGGTTGGACTAAAACCCAGCTATGGAAGGGTTTCCCGATACGGTCTGGTTGCGTACGCATCGTCTTTTGATAGTATCGGACCGCTGTCAAAGACCGTTGAAGATGCCGCTGAATTACTCTCCGTCATCGCCGGCAGGGACAAACGGGATGGCTCATCCGCTTTTGAACCGGTATCGGATTACCTTCAGGCTACCCGGAAAAATGCACAAGGATTACGAATCGGTGTACCTGAAGAGTATTTTTCCGATGGACTGGATCCGTTGATTCACCAGATGATTTCGGCCAGATTACAGCAGTTTGAGGCAGATGGAGCAGTACTTGTACCCATACAACTCCCACATACCCGCTATGCTGTGGCTACCTACTACATTCTCGCCACAGCAGAAGCATCCAGTAATCTGGCTCGTTTCGACGGAGTTCGTTACGGTTACCGTGCCGACAGCAAAAAAGTCAGAGAAAACTTAAAAGCTGAAGAAAAACAACTTGCTGACGCATTCAAACAAGCCGATGATGTACACAAGGCTTCTCTAAAAGCTCAGCTTGAATCCCTGGACTCACCACTAATCCGCCTGTATAAGCAGACTCGCTCTGAAGGTTTTGGAAATGAAGTCAAACGGCGAATTATGCTGGGCACGTATGTGCTGAGTGCGGGTTACTACGATGCGTACTACGGAAAAGCGCAGCGTATCCGCAGACTGATACGGCAGGACTTCGATCAGGCCTTTAAAAAAGTTGATGTAATTGTGTCACCCACCGCCCCAACAACGGCATTTCCCTTGGGTGAAAATCAGGATGATCCGGTTAAAATGTACCTGAATGATATCTACACGATTTCAGCAAATATGGCAGGAATTTGTGGAATAAGTGTCCCGATTGGCTTCCATACTGACGGCCTGCCGGTTGGCATGCAATTTATGGGTGCCGCATTTAAAGAGGACGACATCCTGAGGGCAGCAGCAGTAACCCAACGGCAATAACTAACCTGTATACCTCATGCATAACAGGCTCACCGGTAAAACCGCGCTTATCACAGGTGCAACCTCAGGTATCGGACTTGAATCCGCACGTCAACTTGCTGAGCTTGGCGTCAATCTTATTCTGACCGGCAGAAGAAATGACCGGCTCAAGCAAATAAAAACAGATTTTACCGGCGCATATGGTGTAGAAATCGATACCTATGCTTTCGATGTTGCTAAACTCCTGGCCTGCGAGGCGTTCCATGGCCAGATAGCAGATCGAACTATTGATATCTTGATTAATAACGCCGGACTGGCCAGCGGTTTGGACAGGGTACAGGATGCTGACATTGCCGACTGGGAAGCCATGATAGACACCAATATCAAAGGGCTTATTTACATCACCCGGTTATTTTTGCCGGCTATGATTTCACGTAATTCGGGACACATTATCAACGTCAGTTCTATTGCAGGACATGAGAGCTACCCGGGCGGGTCGGTATATTGCGCCAGTAAACACGCCGTACATGCGTTTACCCGATCGCTGAAAATGGATATCGGGCATACTGCCATACGAGTCGGCATGGTATCACCGGGTGCAGTTGAAACCGAATTCAGTTTAATTCGATTTAAAGGCCAAAAAGAAAAAGCGGATGCTGTCTATGCTGGAATGACACCGCTTACCGCAACGGACATTGCCGAAATCATTGTATTCATGCTTAATCGACCGGCACATGTAAACATTATGGATAGCCTGGTAATGCCTGTTGCGCAGTCGGCCGCAACTATGGTCCATCGTGATGCTGAGTCATGAAAGCTCCGCTGATCATAAGTCTTGCCTTGTTATTCATGGGATGTGGAATTATAGCTGAGCCTGAGCATCGATCAAGATTTGAACTGGTTGATCAGGGCAATATTGTGCCTCCTTTTTTGGCCGACAGTGCCTATTCATTCATTCAAAAACAAGTTGAATTTGGTCCGCGAAACCCTAATTCAGAAGGGCACGCACTGACCCGTGATTATCTTGTGGCAACATTAAAAACCTATGCCGGAGAGTCTATGGTGTATCCCCAGCATTTTCAGGTGGAAGGTTACGAAGGCGAAATACTGAATCTGACCAATGTCATTGCAGCATTCAACCCTCAGGCTACCGACCGTATTATGCTTTCTGCTCATTGGGATACCCGGCCACGTGCGGAAGAAGACTATAATGCTACTAAACAGCTTCAACCCATACTAGGTGCAGATGACGGCGGCAGCGGAGTCGGAATTCTCCTGGAACTGGCACGAATTATGGCTGCAGAAACCCCACCTGTTGGTGTAGACATCGTTTTATTCGATGGAGAAGATTATGGTCATACTACTGATATTGATAAATACTTCCTGGGTTCCAGGCATTGGGCATCCAACCCCCCGGTAGCTGGTTATAATCCACGGTTTGGTATTTTATTGGATATTGTTGGCAGCGTCGGAGCCACCTTTCCCAAAGAAGGGTATTCCAGACGCTACGCACCTACGCTTACCAATAATATCTGGAGCCTGGCGGCAACCATGGAACTCGATAATTATTTTCTGGATAAACCCGGAGGCCTGGTTGCTGACGACCATCTGATTGTCAACGAGTACGCCGGTATTCCAATGGTAAATATCATTCACTATACCAGCGACGGCAATAGTGTTGAGTTTCCATCGCATTGGCATACCCATATGGACAATATGGACGTCATTGATAAGCAAACCATCGATGCGGTTGGTCGACTGGTTACTGAAATTATCTACAATCGAATAACACCTGACACAGCTGCTGATGACAACTGACGATATTTACCTTGAGATAAAAATTGCCATTCCCGATACCCATCAGGAAATGCTGATTTCAGAACTGATAGAACTGGATTTCAGCGGTTTTGATCAGTATGATGACTATCTGCTGGCTTACATACCGCAGCGTAACTACAATGACGTTGCCAGAGAATACGTTGAATCATGGTTGTCAGCCCAATCGGTAGCCTGCACGTATGAGCAGGAAACGGTTTATGAACCGAAAAACTGGAATGAGGAATGGGAAAAAACAATTCAACCCATGCAGGTAGGTCAATTTTATGTACGCCCGACCTGGACACCTACGCCTACTCCTGAAGGTTTATACCTGCTTGAGATTGATCCTAAAATGGCATTTGGTACTGGCTATCATGAAACCACCCGTTGCATGCTTCGCATGTTGCCGAATGTGGTCAAAAAGGGCCAAAAAGTACTCGATATCGGGACGGGTACCGGAATACTGGCCATAGCTGCGCTTAAATTGGGAGCACGGAATGCCTTCGGATTTGATATAGATGAGTGGAGTGCTGTTAACGCAACGGAGAACGCGTTAATTAATGAAGTTTCCGACCTTTTTGAAATTCGGGAAGGTTCTTTTGAAACGCTTCCTGAGCGTGCTGCCTTTGAATTGGTACTTGCCAATGTCAACCGGAACATGCTATTGGACATGGCGCCAGCTATAACGGCGTGTGTTGCTACCGGTGGAGATTTACTATTGTCTGGCTTGTTGATAAGTGATGAGGATGCTATTCGGTCGAATAAGTCGTATGCCGCCTTGCGCTTACACGATCGCATTCAGGAAAATGAATGGATATGCCTGCACTACAGAAAAGATCCTGAATGAAGTATATTGACTTGCCACCTGAGTTTACACACCACGATGCGTGGTCCAGGCCCGGTGTCAAAGCTGCCATAGATATCGGTACAAACACGATATTACTTCTGGTTGCCGACACGGAATCCGGTAACGTCACACCACTGCTTGAAATGCAGCGAGCGCCAAGACTTGGAGCCGGCGTACAGCAAAGCAAAATGCTCCATCCTGACAAGATGCATGAAGCAATCCTAATTCTGCACGAATACCGTGAGCTCATCGCACGAGAATATGGTGACATCCCGGTACGGGTAACCGCTACGTCTGCTGTACGGGATGCATCCAACAAAATTGAGTTTATATGGATGGTGGAAGAGGCCACTGGTTACCGGATTCGTATACTTACAGGCTCAGAAGAATCACGATTCGCATTTACAGGAGCGCTAAGCACTTTAGATAGAAGTGATCGACAGGTATTCACCATCGATATTGGTGGTGGCAGTACAGAAATTGCCTACACAGACGCTTCAGGAGAGATAAAAGCTGCTTCGTACGATATGGGAAGCGTTCGACTGACAGAACGGTATCTTGGTAATCTTCCGGCACGTGATCAGCATTTTATCGAGGCCCAAAAAAACACACTGGAAGTTTTTGCGGAGAATCCGGCCAGCGGAACTGCACCTGACTGGCATTTACTATCCTCCTTTAAAGCGGTAGGTGTTTCAGGAACGGCAACATCGTTGGGCGCCCTGCAGCTTGGACACACTATATATGAACCTGGTAAATTGAATGGAATTCATATCGCTACAGCATTTGCGTCAGAATACATTGAAAAAATCCGCAGGATGAGTGCTGAGCAGATTTTGCATACAAGCCCGGATATCATGCAGGGGAGGCAGGATATTATTCTGGCTGGGCTGATAATTCTGATTGAAATCCTCAGAAAAACGAATGCAGACGGTTTCCTGGTTTCAACTGGCGGTATCCGTCATGGTGTGATTTTGCGCGCTGATTTTTGAAAAAGGGGCACAAAAAAAGGGGTAACGGAAACCGTTACCCCTTCGAAAAAAACAAGACGTTAAGAGAGTATCTTAATATCTACGATCATTTCTGGGTCGACCGCCTTGCGGGCGTTCCTGACGAGGTTTAGCCTCGTTAACAACGAGCGAGCGACCACCGAAATCTACACCATCGGTAGATTCGATTGCTGCGAGTGCTTCATCATCATTTTCCATTTCAACAAATCCGAAGCCGCGCGAGCGACCGGTAGCACGATCTGTAATAACAGATGAACGTGATACTTCGCCGTATTGTGAAAAGAGTTCGGTTAATCCTTGCTCATCAGTAGAGTAAGGTAAGTTTCCAACATAGATATTCATATAATCCTCAACTAAAAACAGTACTTCATGTGATCAGGTTGGTTGTTTGTTCCCATAGCCTGTTGTATTGCAAGTACTTTTAATCAATACATGCTGAAGATACGACAAAGTTTACAACTCCAAAACTAAATAATAAATAATTGTTTTTTATTTCCATAGCCCAGGATGGCCTGTGTTTGTCAGCGATACAGTGAAAACAGTAATACCTAATGATTGGAAAAATATCTAATTTGTAGGGATATATGTTTTGTGCTTCAGAGTAACTTTGTTGGCAAAACACCCGTCACAACCCGATAAAATTTGATGGTAATGAACGCATCAGACCCCTCCAGTCAGGACAAAAACCGAGGCCCTTCTGCCAGTAGTATTGCTGATTTGCGTATGGTGGAAAGGGCGCAGGGGGGGGATCAACGCGCATTTCAGGCGTTGTTTGAAAAATATCGTCAACCGCTTTACTACCACATACTCAAAATGGTTCACCGTGATGATGTGATAGAAGACCTGCAGCAGGAGATTTTCCTCAAAGCATTTGACAACATTCACACCTACAACAAAGATTTCGCTTTCTCAACCTGGCTTTATCGCATAACTACCAATCATACCATAGATTTTTTACGTAAAAAAAGGTTGCAAACCACCTCTCTTGACGATCCTATCAAGACTAAAGACGGTGAAGTAAGCGTTGATGTTGAAGATCAGGACGCTTCTTCAGACGACCTTGTTATGCGTAAACAGCGCCAGGCAATCATCAGAGAAGCTATTGATTCACTGCCGGAAAAATACCGGCAGGTAATTCAATATCGCCATATGGAAGAGCTGAGTTATCAGGAAATTGCTGATTTGATGGATTTGCCATTGGGTACCATTAAGGCCCATATTTTCAGGGCTAGAGAAATGCTCTATAAGTTTTTACGTGACCGGCAGGGATCGTTTTAGAACCAAACAGTGGTTACATTTTTACTATATACAGATTTACAGACGCTATTATGTTGCATGTTGTTGGAATAAAAAATTGTTCGACAGTTCAAAAAGCCCGTAAATGGCTTGAGGAACGAGGTATAGATTACTCATTTCAGGATGTCAAAAAAGATCCGCTGAGTGATGAAGAGGTGTTGGACCTGGTAAAAAAACTCAGTATCCAAACTGTCCTGAACAAACGTGGCACAAAATGGAGATCCCTGAATCTGAACGCTGACGAACTAAGCGATCAGGAACTCTTTGAGTTGCTCACAGAACATCAGACCATGATTAAACGACCGGTGCTGGTACTGGATGAGGCTGTAATGGTTGGTTTTGATCCCGAAGCGTATGACGCGTTTCTTGAAACGGATTCATGAATATGAAAGCACCGTTTTGGTTGCTGATGCTCGCTGTGGTGTTTTCCGTAACCGCAGCAAAGGCCCAGCCCGGACCACAACCTGATATGGAATTGCTTCTTGCTCAAACTGAGCAGCTCGAGTTCTCGGTTCATTATGGTTTTTTGACGTTGGGCTGGGTTACCATTGAACCTGTAAAAGACACTCTGTACAATCAACAAGAGGCCTACACCTTCAGAACCGTTATCAAAGCTAATCCGTCAATACCCTTTATGGGTCGTCAGGAGAGGCATTATCACTCTGTATTCAGTGCTACACCAGACTCCTTGTACGGATTAAGTTTCTGGACACACAACCACAGCAAGGGCGAATATTTTGATTCCAGGTACGAATATGACTACGAAGCCGGTAAGGTATATGTATATGAGTTTGAAACTCCAATGGATACGCTTGCCCTTAACCGTGCGGCGGACAGCGGACCCCTACTTTTTTTCCTGACTCGTCTTTATGCCGGTTTAGACGTTAATAATGAATTCCCGATTTATATCAGTGGCGAGCAAGGTAATGTTGAGATGGAATACAGTTCCAACATCGATCGTATTAATATTCCAGCGTTCGGCAACGTAGATGCATACTACAGCAGCGGTGACGCCCATGTAGACGGCCCCTTTGGTTTTTCTGGTTACTACAAGGCATGGCATAAAGCAGATAGTCTGAGGGTACCGCTCGAGGCGCATGTCAGGGTTTGGATTGGTAATGTTAAGGTTCGGCTAATATCCTTTGAACGCTATGATTAAGGTTAACTTTAAACGGCTGCCCCACGCAGAATCGTTACCGCTGCCGCGTTATGAAACCCCTTTATCAGCCGGTATGGACATACGAGCTGCAGTAGGAGACGAACCTGTACTAATTGAACCTGGTCAGCGTGCTCTTGTTCCTACCGGGTTTCAGGTTGCTATTCCTTCCGGCTATGAAATTCAGGCTCGACCGCGCAGCGGTCTTGCAATCCGACACGGTATAACGATGCTTAATTCACCGGGAACGATAGATGCTGATTATCGCGGCGAAATTAAAATGATTGTGATTAACCACGGTCAGGAAACTTTTCAGATCCAACATGGCGACAGAATTGCACAATTGGTCGTATCGCCCGTGATTCAATGTGAGCCGCAGGAAGCAGACGAGCTGGACTCAACACAGCGGGGAGACGGTGGTTTTGGCAGTACCGGAGTCTGATAAGGAATGAGCTCCGAAAATGCGTACATCCGGCTAATCCGAACCAACTCCAATTTTCGAAATCTCTGGATCAGCCAGTCGATAGCTAATTTTGGTGACTGGTTCGGGATGCTTGCCATATACGCACTTATTCAGCAGTACACCGATTCTGAAATCCTTATCGGACTGATTATCGTAGTTAAACTGATGAGTTTTTCGGTTTTTTCACCGGTAGCAGGATACCTGACTGACCGGTATAGTCGCAAAAAACTCATGTTCTGGTGTGATATCGGCAGGGCGGGTATCGTGCTGTTGCTGCTGCTGGTCCAAAATGAAACCATGCTGCCATTGGTTTACGTGCTGATATCTATTCAGATGATGATGGCAGCCATATTTGAACCAGCCAAGTCCTCATCTATCCCTAATATCACCAGCCGCGAAGAACTGGTAACGGCAAATGTTATCTCAACACTCTCATGGAGTATCATTTTTACGCTGGGTATGGCCATTGGAGGCTTTGCAACGGCAGCATTTGGAATAGCGGTTGTTTTTGTGCTGAATGCACTGACATACCTTGTTTCAGCCATTTTCATCCAAAAAACTCAGATCCCTTATTTACGTACCCGGGAAGAGCTCGAGTCGATGACGTCTCCGCTGGATGGCATACGAAAGGGATTCATTTTTTTGAGAGGAGAACAGCAGATTTTACGTCCTGCCCTCGCAAAAGCCTGGCTGGAGATATCCATCGGTGCCCTGGTCTATATGCTTATTTTAATTGCTGATGACATCTTGATGATGGGAAGTATAGGACTCGGACTGCTGTATGCCAGCAGGGGACTGGGAACGGCTATTGGGCCCGTGGTAATCAGGCGATTCTTTCCTGATGAAACCAAATGGATTCAGGCGATTGGGATTTGTATGGCCCTTGTCGGATTCGGTTATATGCTGGTAGGGCTGACCAGTACCGTCTGGATTATGATGATTCTGGTGGTATTTGCCCATGCCGGCTCCGGTGCCAATTGGGTCATCAGTACCATTTTAATCCAAAAAAGAACTCCGGATGAATATCGGGGACGGGTATTCAGTACTGAGTGGCTGATATTTACCCTGGTTGAATCGGTATCTGTTATGATTGCTGCAAGCCTGCTCTACTTCAATATAATCAGCCTATCAGGTAACGTAATTCTATTCGGCGCTTTGTTGGTGGTGGCTTCAATTTTCTGGCATCTAATTATCACACGTCGTGAACGTGGTTGGCAGCAAAAAGTTCTGAAGGATATTACCGTTCCCGAAGTGCAGAATCTAGCTACAGCTTCACATCTCGGCAAACAGAAAGCCCGAATTTAAGGAAAAGCTGTCACCCCAGTTCGCAGGCTCTTCGCGCCGCTTCCGTAACGGCTTTAATCAGTGTTACCCGAACGCCACCTTCCTCAAGGGCAAGAATACCATCGGTGGTACATCCTGCCGGGGTTGTTACATCATCTTTGAGAATGGCGGGGTGTTTACCGGTTTCAAGTACCATTTTGGAAGCACCCAGAGTCATCTGCGCAGCTAATTCTATTGCAACGTCCCTTGGAAGCCCGCTTTTTACACCGCCGTCGGCAAGTGCTTCAATGACGATGTATATGAATGCCGGTCCGCTCGCACTGAGTCCGGTCACGGCATCAAAATGTTTTTCATCCAATACAATGGTTCTGCCAACACCGGAAAACATATGCTGAGCTAATTCGATATGTCCCGATGTTGCACTTTGCCCACCGGCTATAGCGCTCATGCCTTCTCCAACTTGCGAGGGTGTGTTCGGCATGATGCGTACGATAGGAGTATTGGCAGGCAGCCAGCCCTCCATACTTCTCAGCGTTACTCCGGCCATGATCGAAAGCACCAGCTTATCACCATTGAAATTGGATGCAAGCTCCTTGAAGACCGTAGGGGCACTTTGCGGTTTGATGCAAAAAAGTACCACATCAGCTGACTGAACCGCCAGTGCATTGTCTGTGGTTGTTTTCACTCCGTACTGCAGGCCGATGTATTCAAGGCGTTTTGAGGAAGGATCCGCAGCAATGAGCTGATTTTTATCCGCACTACCGGACTTCAGCAGACCAGACAGGATTATTTCGCCCATCTTGCCGGAACCAATAATGGCTACGCGTTGAGTTATTTTCATAGATGTTTTAATGCTTCACCCTTTATTAGGTCAGCCATTTCTCGTGTTCCTACAATCTCAAGTGCACCCTGCGTAAGATCTGCGCACCGGTAGCCATCATCCAGTACCTTCTGGATGGCGTTTTCAAGTACATCGGCCAAGGTGGGCATATCCAGCGAAAAACGAAGCATCATAGCCACAGATGCTATAGTAGCCAGTGGATTGGCAATGTTTTTTCCGGCGATGTCGGGCGCAGAACCATGTACCGGTTCGTACAGAGCCGTTCCGGTACCCAGGCTGGCAGATGGCAGCATACCAATGGATCCGGTAAGCATCGCGGCCTCATCTGACAGAATATCACCGAACATATTTTCGGTTACAATCACATCAAATTGTTTTGGGTTTCGGACCAATTGCATGGCACAATTGTCAACCAACATGTGTTCCGTTACCACATCGGGATACTCTTTGGAAATACGATCTACCGTTTTACGCCATAATTGGGAAGTAGCCAGAATGTTTGCCTTATCAACGGACGTGAGTTTACTTCGTCGCTTCCGTGCAGCTTCGTAGGCATCCCGGACGATGCGCTCAATTTCGAAGGTATGGTAGAGCATGGTATCTACCGATCGCTCACCATTCGACTGCGGGTGTGCTACCGTTTCTTTCGGTAACCCAAAATATAGTCCGCCGGTCAGCTCACGAACAACCAGTAAATCGACACCGGATACCACCTCTTCTCTGAGTGTTGAGGCCGATGCGAGCGCAGGTATAACCTTCACCGGACGCAGGTTGTTATACAGCCCCAGATCTTTTCGAAGTCTGAGCAGCGCTTTTTCGGGTCTTTTTTCCGGTGGTAAATTATCCCATTTTGGACCGCCAACGGCACCCAGCAGAACCGCATCAGCCTGCTTACAGGCTTCAACTACCTGGTCGTTGATAGGGGTATCATAGACGTCCAGGCTTGAACCACCAATAAGAAATGACTCTGTTTTCAGGGTATGACCACTTGCCTGAAACACAGCCTGCAGTACATCCAGAGCAGCATCGGTTACCTCGGTTCCAATCCCGTCACCGGGCACCACAGCAAGGGTTTTTATCATGAAATCATCCCGCTTTTTCGTGCATATTCAAATATACCACCGGCTTCTATAATATCGGCAACATCGCCCAGTGATCTGAGCGGGAATGTCTTACCTGTGGTAAGATTGGTTACCGTATTGAGTTCTTTGCTGATTTCAACTTCGTCATACGTGCTGAACTCAGCACTTATATCATCAAAAGACTCATAGGGAATAACGAAACCTCCGTCTACGGCATTTCTGTAAAAAATTCGGGCGTAGGATGATGCAATTACCGCTTTGGCACCTGCTACCTGAAGTGAAAAGGGGGCATGCTCCCGTGACGATCCACATCCGAAATTCTTACCGGCTACAATGACCGTGAACTCCGATTCAAATTTATCCTGAGGCGTAAAGGGTATTCCACCCTGAGGCAGACCTGACTGATCATCGGGTACGCCACTGAGGGAATACCGACCGTAGTATCGCTTTTCATCTTCTTTTTCCAGGCTGTAGACCAGGTGTTCGGCAGGTATGATTTGATCTGTGTCAATATCGTCACCCAATACAAAAACCTTACCTTTTATAACGTCATTCATTGTATACGTCCATTTTTTTGTTAAACAGTTACCGGCAGGTAGTCGCGCGGATCGGCGATGGTGCCTTGTACGGCAGAGGCTGCTACCGTGTAGGGAGACGCCAGATAAACGGCACTTTGCTTTGAACCCATTCTTCCGGGAAAGTTTCTGTTGGTTGTTGAAATACAAACTTCAGCGCCGTTAAGTCGGCCAAATGTATCGGAAGGACCACCAAGACATGCGGCACAGGAGGCTTCACCCATGTGGCAACCTGCCTGCTCAAAAATATCCCATAAGGTCCGACCATCAATGGTTTCGGTCTTAAGCTGCTCTTTAATCAATGTTGTTGCCGGGACAATATAGGTAGGTATGCGTAGTTCGTTCCCATTAATGATTTGCGCTGCAGCTACAAAATCGGAAAGTTTACCACCCGTGCATGAACCAATATATGCGCGGTCCAGTGCCGTTTTCTGGACTTCTCTGACGGTTGCCTTATTGTCTGGCGAATGTGGTTTAGCCACCATCGGCTCAAGTTTTGCAGAATCGTAAACTCTGACCGAATGATAGACTGCATCCGGATCATTAAACAGTGGTTCAAAAGGTGCGGTGGTTCGGGCGTTGACGTAATCGAGGGTTGTCTGATCAGGTTCAATAACACCGTTTTTGCCGCCACCCTCAATAACCATGTTGGTCAGGGTCATACGTCCTTCCATATCCATATTCATGACACCGTCGCCGGCAAACTCCATGGCCCGGTACGTTGCACCATCCACACCGATGTCACCGATGATCTGAAGTATCAGGTCTTTGGCCATGATATACGGTGGAATTTCCCCCTCAAAGATAAATTTCATGGTAGGAGGGACTTTAACCCACAGCTTACCGGTACCCAGTATAAATGCAGCATCGGTATTGCCTATACCGGTCGCGAACTGACCGAAAGCTCCGGCAGTACAGGTATGTGAATCCGTGCCGAAGAGTACTTGTCCCGGTCTTGTGAAACCTTCTTCAGGCATCGCGGCGTGGCAGACACCCTTGTAGCGGTCAGTACCGACATCGTAATAGTGTGGCAAATCCTGTTCTTTGGCGAAATCGCGCAGGATATCGATATTTCGATTGGCGTATTTGTCTGCCGTGAATATATAGTGATCCGGTATAATCACTACCTTGTCTTTATCCCATACTTTAGCATCCTGTCCGAATTGCTTTTTGAATATGCCGATGGTCGGCGGACCGCACACATCGTGGGTGAGAAGAATATCCACATCAACCCAGACATTTTCGCCGGGATTAACGCTTGCGCGCTTGGCGGCTCGTGCTAAAATTTTCTCTGTTAAGGTCATAATTATTATTGGTTTATATATTCCTGCAAATTTTGCGACATGTTTTGCTCTCCGGCCATCTCCAGACCCCTTTCAGCCAGGTAGGTTAAATCCTGATCGGTTATGTTTTTTTTCAGATCGGCCAGCACGGTGAAACAGGTGTAAACTTTGTCGATTTCGTCTTTAGTGAAGGTGTATCCCAGTTTATTCATTCGGTCGGCCAGGGCTCTTCTGCCTGAATGTTTACCCAGTACGAGCGAATTTTGCGGTACACCAACCGTCTGAGGTGTCATGATTTCATAGGTCAGCGGGTTTTTCAGAACTCCGTCCTGATGGATACCGGCTTCGTGAGCGAAGGCATTTCTGCCCACAATGGCTTTATTGGGTTGTACATGGTTGCCGGTAATTTCTGCCAGGAGCTGGCTGGCCGGATAAAGTTGGGTAGTATCCAGTTTGGTATCCGTATTATAGAAAAACTTTCGCACGGCCAACGCCATTACAATTTCCTCCAGCGAGGCATTTCCGGCACGTTCGCCAATGCCGTTTATAGTGCATTCAATCTGACCGGCTCCATTTTGTACGGCAGCAAGGGAGTTTGCTACAGCCAGCCCGAGGTCATTATGGCAATGAACACTGATAACAGCCTGTTCGATATTGGGTACCTCGGTTTTGAGTTTTCGGATTAAGGCTCCGAATTCTTCAGGGACAGCGAATCCAACTGTATCGGGAATATTGACGATGGTAGCACCGGCCTGAATTACAGCACGGGTAATCTCACACAAAAAGTCAGGATCGGTGCGGGAGGCATCCTCGGCGGAAAACTCTACAATGTCGCACAGACTTCGTGCATAGGTAACCCCCTCAACGGCAGCTTCAAGCACCTGTTCACGCGACATGTTTAACTTGTGTACCAAATGGATATCAGAGGTGGCTACAAACGTATGAATACGGGGAAATCTGGCGTGTTCCAGGGCCTCCCAGGCACGTGATATATCATCTTTTTTGATGCGGCAAAGACCAGCTACCTGACAATTAGATATTTGCCTGGATATCTCTTTTACGGCCTGGAAGTCGCCCTCACTTGCTATTGGAAATCCGGCTTCAATTACATCAACGCCTAATTGCTCCAGTTGCTCAGCCATACGCATTTTTTCACTATGCGTCATGCTGAACCCGGGCGACTGCTCTCCGTCACGCAGTGTGGTGTCAAAAATCTGGATATGACTGTTCATAAAATTGGTTGTGCAGAAGATTCCGATTTATGATGGTTGATCAGATAGTAGCAGAAACTTTCCATAAGTGCCTGCCAGCTTGCCTCTATAATATTTTCAGATACACCGACTGTTCCCCAGCGGTGACCGTTACATGTTGAGTCGATCAAAACGCGAACCCTTGCCTTGGTGGCATCTTTCTCGTTGAGAACACGCACTTTGTAATCAGACAATTGCATCTCATCAATTTCCGGAAAAAATTTAATCAAAGCTTTACGCAGGGCCTGATCCAGTGCATGTACAGGTCCTACAGCTTCAGCAGCCGTATGCTCGGTTTCTCCATTGACGAGAACGCGAATGGTTGCTTCGGAGCGAATGGGGAATCCTTCATTTTTCTCTATAAGCATTCTGAAACCCTGTAGTTCGAAAGTTTCGAATGCGTTCTTTGTGATAGAACGTATAAGCAACTCAAGGGACGCTTCTGCTGCCTCATACATAAAACCTTCATATTCACGCTGTTTAAGTTCCCGGACAATAGCGGGAATATGCTCTTCATAGCGTTCTAAATCAAGATTTAACTCATCGGCTTTGAACTTGATATTGCTGCGACCAGACAAATCACTTAGTAATACCCGCCGTGAATTACCGACAGACTCTGGCTTTATATGCTCATAGGTGTCTGGATTTTTAATTACAGCACTAACATGAATCCCACCTTTATGAGCAAAAGCGGATTTGCCAACATACGGAAGCTGATTGGAGTGTGACAGATTGGCCAGTTCCGCGACAAATAAAGACAAGCTTGTAAGGTTTCGGAGCTGCTGAGCGGGAATGCCCTCATACCCGAGTTTAAGCTGAAGGGTCGGAATAATTGAACATAAATTTGCGTTGCCAGACCGCTCACCGTAACCGTTAATGGTACCTTGAATCTGCGTACAACCCGATCGTACTGCCGAGATTGAATTGGCAACAGCCAGTTCGGCATCATTATGAGCGTGAATTCCCAGCGGGGCAGAAATCACCCGGGAAGTTTTCGATACGATGTCCTCAATTTCATGCGGAAGTGTACCTCCATTTGTATCGCATAAAACCACCCAGTCAGCACCGGCTATACTTGCAGCTTTTACAGTTTCTAATGCATAGGCCGGATCAGCCTTGAATCCGTCAAAGAAATGCTCGGCGTCGTATATAACCTCGCGTCCCATTGATTTCAGATACTTCACAGACTCGGAGATCAGATGCAGGTTGTCTTCCCGGCTGATACCAAGAGCCTCGGTGACGTGCAGTGTCCATGATTTTCCGAAAAGAGAAACTGTAGTCGTATTTGCTTCGATGAGTGCCTGAATGTTCGGGTCACTATGCGGATTGTTGCCGAATCTCATCGTGCTGCCGAAGGCTACGATTTTTGCTGTATTGAAATCCTCGGATTGCACGCGATTGAAAAACTCCATGTCTTTCGGATTGGATCCGGGCCAGCCACCTTCAATATAATGGACACCAAGTGTGTCAAGTTTTTTGGCAATTCTGACTTTGTCGTCTGCCGAAAAACTCACATTTTCACCCTGCGTGCCGTCACGCAGGGTGGTGTCAAAGTAACGAAGCGTTCCGTGGGACATGGTGGTCAGTACTATTGTTTTATCCAGCTCATCATAGGACGGAGTTTCCTGCCCACTTCTTCAATCTGATGACGATGATGTTGTGTTCTGAGTGCATTTAAAACCGGTTGATTGGCCTGGTTTTCTAAAATGAATTCTTTTGCAAAACCTCCCGTCTGTATGTATTTCAGGGCCTCCTTCATGCGGTCTTTTGTTGCAGCGTCTACAACTTTGGGACCTACGGTCATTCCGCCGTACTCAGCCGTCTCGCTTACCGAGTAGTACATTCCTTCAATACCCCCCTCATAGAAGAGGTCGACAATTAATTTGAGTTCATGCAAACATTCAAAATAGGCAACCTCGGGTTTGTAACCGCCTTCTACTAGTGTTTCAAAACCGTATTTAATCAGTTCGGTTACGCCACCGCAAAGGACGGCCTGTTCCCCGAAAAGATCAGTTTCCGTTTCTTCTTCAAAACTGGTTTCAATTACCCCGGCACGGGTTCCACCTATAGCTTTGGCATAGGCAAGGGCCGTTTTTCTGGCATTACCTGTGGCATCCTGATAAACTGCGAAAAGGCAGGGTACCCCTTTGCCGTCCTGATAGACACGTCGTACCAGATGGCCGGGGCCTTTTGGGGCAACCAGAAAAACGTCGACATTATCTGGAGGTATAATCTGATTAAAATGGATATTGAAACCGTGTGCAAAAACCAGTGCATTACCTTTTTCCAGACCTGGTTTGATGTCCTGGTTGTAGATAGCTGCCTGTGTTTGATCCGGAATAAGTATCATGATAATATCGGCTTGTGAAGCCGCTTCATGTGTTTCTACAACCCTCAGGCCGTCGGACTCAGCTTTTGCCCAGCTTTTGCTGGTTTTTTTTAGGCCAACGACTACATCTGCACCGCTCTCTTTGAGATTAAGTGCATGGGCATGTCCTTGCGATCCATAACCAATTACGGCTATTTTTTTTCCTGTCAGTGCGTTCAGATCCGCATCATCATCGTAGAATAACTTCATGAATTAAGATTTTTAGGTGTTTTGGTGTTACAAAAAAAGGGAGGGTATTTAATCAAACGCTGCCTTGATATTCTCTGGGCATGGCAATCATTCCCGTCCTGGCTACTTCTTTGAGTCCGAAAGGACGAAGCATTCCAATACAGGCATCAACTTTATTACGGTTACCGGTAATTTCAATAGTTAATGTTGCCGGACTTATATCCACAATATTGGACCTGAAGATATTGGCTATCTGCATGATTTCAGAGCGGGTTTCTGGTGGAGCGGCAACCTTGATCAAAGCAAGTTCCCGGGAAACATGAGGTTCGTTCGTAAGATCACTAACTTCTTCAATATCAACAAGTTTATCAAGCTGACGTGTAATCTGTTCAACAATCCGTGTATCCCCGTGCGTTGTAATGGTGCAACTCGCCGTTTCCGATCTTTCAGATTCACCGATACTGATGGAGTCAATGTTGAAACCACGACCGCTGAACAACCCCGCTATCCGGGCAAGGGCGTTGAAACTGTTACTGACCTTGATGGTCAGAATATGGCTGGATTCAGCCGAAGGTATTTCGGGGTCAGTCATCTGGCGTTTATATTAAAATTTTCTTAGTGGAATTAATCGGGCGTGTCTACCATTTCGTGGACGGCCGCACCGGGAGGGACCATCGGGTAGACATTTTCTTCTTTTCTCACCCATATATCAATGACCACAGGCCGGTCATTAACCTGCAATGCCTGTTGAATTGCATTGTGCATTTCTTCCGGAGTTTTGGCCCTCATACCTATCGCTCCATAGGCTTCGGCGAGTTTCACAAAATCAGGATTACTGGCATCCAGGTCCGAGCTGGAGTAGCGCTTGCCGTAAAAAAGCTCCTGCCACTGCCGTACCATTCCCAGATAACCATTATTCATAATAGCGATGATTACAGGGATTTTCTGATCGACTGCAGTTGCAAGCTCCATCGATGTCATCTGGAAACCTCCGTCACCAACTATGGCAACAACCGGCCTGCCCGGGCAACCAACGGCTGCGCCCATGGCAGCAGGAAATCCGAAACCCATAGTTCCGAGCCCTCCTGATGTTATCCATGACCGGGTATGATTATACTGATAATACTGTGCCGCCCACATCTGATGCTGCCCCACATCCGTTACTACAATGGCTTCACCTTTTGTAAGTTCGGATATTTTCTGAATCATGTATTGAGGAGCAATATCATCACCGGACTGCTGGTAACGAAGTGGATGTGTGGCTTTCCAGTGCTCAATTTCACGGTACCATTCGCGCGTTTCAAGTTCAGGAACAAGTCGTGTAAGTTCCGGAAGAATGGTTTTAACATCGCCAATTATTGGCACTTCGACGTGCACATTCTTATTGATACATGCCGGATCGATGTCGATGTGTATTTTTTTTGATTTTGGCGAAAAATCGGCAACACGACCGGTAACACGGTCGTCAAAGCGGGCTCCAATTGCCACCAGTACATCACATTCCTGAATAGCCATGTTGGCTGCCCAGGTGCCGTGCATGCCCAGCATACCCAGCGACTGTGAATGTGATTCCGGAAATGCGCCAAGTCCCATTAGCGTAGTGGTTACCGGGGCTCCGGTTTTGTAGGCAAGTTCACGAAGCTCTTCCCAGGCATTCCCACTCACTACACCACCGCCGGCATATATAAGAGGTCTTTGCGCCTGTGCCAAAAGGGCCGCAGCACTGCTGATAGCCTTTGATGCATCCTGTTTTATTCTATAACTACCGCGAAAACGAGGAGTTCGATTAGGGTAGTATCGGCCCTTACTGAAAAGCATGTCTTTTGGAAGGTCAACCAGTACCGGACCCGGGCGACCGGCTGCGGCTATATGAAACGCTTCCTTTATTACATCCCCCAATTCGTCAGGATGCTTGACAAGATAGCTGTGTTTGGTAATTGGTCTCGTGATTCCAATGATATCGGCCTCCTGAAAAGCGTCATTGCCAATCATCGATGAGGGTACCTGCCCCGTAAACACAACTAATGGTATAGAATCCATAAATGCTGTAGCTATACCTGTTACGGTATTGGTAGCTCCCGGCCCTGAAGTAGCCAGCGCTACGCCAACCTTACCGGTTGCTCTTGCGTATCCATCAGCAGCATGCGTGCCGCCTTGTTCATGCCGTACGAGAATATGTCGCAGCTGTGGATTCTTAAAAAGCACATCGTAAACACCCAATACAACACCTCCGGGGTACCCAAACACGGCTTCAACGTTCTGATCCAGCAGGGCCTGAATCAGTATTTCACCGCCGTTTAATTCCAGGCAGTAGTCTTCCCCAAGGGCATTCTTGTCAGATTTGAGGGTGTTATTTTGGGTTGATACCTTATCAGAAGACATAATTGTACGGATTTTGGTTTTCAGTAACCGATCAGTAGATGATCTGGATTATTAGGTTGTTGTGCTGTTTCTGGATGGATTTTGCTGAAACAATTCCGGTGTGTCACTCCCGAAAACACTACATCCATAAAAAAAGAAGGGCAGTCAGGAATGACGAGGTGATTAGCTTAGAATAATTAGGCTAATTAGTAGAATTCCTGATAGAATAACGACGTGATTCAGAGGCCGCAGTACAGATACAAGGGCGCCTGTGTTCGGTCTTTTTAAGACTGATACATTGCGCTGCGAGGTGGTATGTAATATATACGGTTTCAAGTATATGTGATTTGTACGTCGTTGATTCTACACTATAGATAGGCCTTTTATAAACACGTGTCAACCCGATTCAAGAATATTTTTCCAATCAAGCGCAGTAGTCTGGGGTTTGTAATTAATATATTTATGCATAGGGGATGGTATGCTTAAAATAAATATACCTTTGTTGCAAAATATCTGCACTATGTGCTGTCTTGAAAGCGCTTTTAGGGAAAATATACTGCGTCAGTAATTCTTCAATTTTGAATTTTCTTTTTGATATTCTTCATCGGTAAGCAGGCCCTGTTGCCACAATCCAACCAGATCATTTAGTTGTTCAAGTTGTCCGGCTTGCCGGAGATTGGCTGCGGGTTCACGGCTGCCTTTGTCGGATGCCTCACGTCTTATAGCCTCTACAGCTGTTTCAATGATGTGCTGGACTTTGGTTGCGTCTCTGATACCTTTGAGTGTGATAGTCCGGGCACCACTTTCCACGATTACGCTTGCGATGTTCCCATTCTTGAGAACAGTGAACTCAGTAATCCGCACCCTGGTGATACTATCATAGGGAATTGAGAGTTTCCCGTGAATAACCTCCTTTGCACTGATCTGATAGGTTGCATTTCGAAGTTGCAGGTACGTATACAGCAGAAACGGGAGTCCGATTCCAAATACCGGTAAGGTTAAGAGTCCGCCAATCAAATACTTGCGATAGTATCGCCAGTCAGTGGTGAAGAAATAGGATTTCATGGTATGGGATGATGTCAAGCTGTTAATCAATAAATAGGGTAAAATCGTACGGTCTTTGCCGTTTTTATTCAGACTATTCGGTACTCGTTTGTATATTTAGTGCACATAACACAAACAAAATTGAGCTGTCAACATTGAAAGTCTGGAAAATTGCCGTAGCCGTCTGGCTAACACTGGTGTTGATTGTAGGGTTTCTTCTAAAAATACCAATGATCCCTATTCTTGAGGAAACTGCGCGCAACCTTTTTCTACATGTGCCCATGTGGATGACTATGTCAACGTTATTTTTCAGTGGCGTGGTTTTTTCTATTCGATATCTGGTCAGTGAAAACATGGATTTTGACCTAAAAGCTGCATCCATTACAAAAGTAGGTATTGTTTTTGGTATCTGCGGACTGGTAACCGGATCGCTCTGGGCTCGCTTTACGTGGGGAACCTGGTGGACGTTTGCAGAGCCAAAAATCAATCTCTCCGCACTGACAATGATGATTTACGTAGGGTATTTCGTCCTGCGCGGGGCTTTTACAGATGAGAAGAAACGCGCAAAAACTGCTGCTGTATTCAATATTTTTGCAGCTACAACCGTACCATTTTTGCTCTATATCATTCCTAGACAACTGCCGAGTCTTCACCCCGGCGCAGATGGAAACCCGGCATTCAGTGATATGACGGCACCGGAACTCCGAATTATATTTTACCCCGCTGTCATCGGATTTATTGGTCTGGGCTTCTGGCTTTATGACATTACATACCGGACCGGACGAATTGAGAACAAGCTCGTACTCAAGAAACTTCAATAATTATACATGATCCTACTTGCAAAAATATTACTCATCGCAACGATGCAAACTGATACCCTGACCCAGGTATACTCCGAGCGATGGGACGGATACGAGGTAGACGAAAGTTGGTTTTCCTCAATCATGACCTCAAACGATATGATTTTCGTGGTCCTCGGTGTGAGTCTGTTAATCTGGTTTACGGTACTGACTTACCTATTTATAACGGACAGAAAACTCAGCAGATTAGAAAAAGATTTTAACGACCTAACTCCCTGATATTATGAAACCTCGACTTCTTTTTGGAATAATTTTCATGGTTGCATTTACTTCGCTTGTTATGTACAACTTCAGCGGAAGTATTGGTTCCTATGTGAATTTTGAACAGGCATCCTATCGTTTTGGCTCTGAAACACACGTGATCGGAACGTGGGTCAAAGACATGCCGCATGGTTTTAACAACCAAACCCGTACGTTTAATTTTCACATGATGGATGAAGACGGCAATGTACGCAGGGTTGTATACAATAACGCCAAACCTCAGAACTTTGAAGATGCTATTCAGCTTGTTGTGAAGGGTAAAATGAAGAATGATGTTTTCTATTCGGATGACATGCTAGTGAAATGCCCGTCCAAGTATAACGATCAATCGCTTGAGACTATGACGGCGGGAGCCACATCATGATTGGAATACTCGGTAAAATCCTGATTATACTGGCGTTTCTCAGCAGTATAGCTTCAATTGTCTTTTACTTCCTTGACAGCAAACATCCTAAAACCCGTTATAGTAATCTCGGGCACTCATTTTTTATAGCCAAGGGACTGTTCATTACCGTGGCTTCAGGCCTGTTACTGTACCTGCTTTTCACCCACCAGTTCCAGTATTACTATGTATATAACTACACCAGTCTGGACCTGAGTGCAACCTACCTCGCAGCTGCATATTACAGTGGTCAGGAAGGTAGTTTTATGCTCTGGATCCTGATGTCATTTCTGGTTGGACTTGCGCTCATCAAATGGACAAGCCCGGTTTACCGGTCGCCTATGATGTTTTTCTTTTCCATCACGCAATTTTTCCTGCTGATGATGATACTTGGAGTGGATATTGCAGGCTTGCACTTAGGTGCATCACCTTTTCGTACGCTTCAGGAACAAATGCCTAATCTGCCGGTATGGCAAGTTAACCCCGATTTTGTGCCGGCTGATGGGAGTGGATTGAACGACTTGCTTCGGAGTCCATGGATTGTAATTCACCCTCCGTTTATCTTTGTCGGGTTTGCCATGATGACAATACCCTACGCTTTCGCATTGGCAGCGTTATGGAGAAGAGCCTACCAGGATTGGATTTATCCTGCCTTACCCTGGGCACTGGGAGCTAACCTTTCGTTGCTCATTGCCATATTTCTGGGAGGGTATTGGGCCTACGAAACGCTTTCTTTTGGAGGTTACTGGGCCTGGGATCCGGTTGAAAATGCCTCGCTAGTTCCCTGGATTGTTGGTGTTGCAGGGATTCATACCATGCTCGTACAGCGTAGAAGTTCAAGCTCGAAAAAAGCCTCGCTGATTTTTGCCATACTAGCCTACATTCTGGTCGTTTATCAGACGTTCCTCACCCGATCCGGTGTACTGGGCGATTCCAGTGTTCACAGTTTTGTAGACCTTGGTCTGTATTCACAATTGCTGCTTTTCATGGTTACCATGATAGTAATTGCAGTGGTTCTATTCGTAATGCGGTTCAGAGAGATGCCGAGTCAGGAGCGGGAAGACCCTATTCTCAGCAAGGAATTTCTAATGTTTTCAGGAGCTCTGGTTCTTTTTCTAACCGGTCTTGTCATCATACTCGGCACAAGTTCTCCAATTATCGGAAGACTCTTTGTAGACCATCCAACACCGCCGGAAATGTCATTTTATAATGACTGGTCTATTCCGTTCGCCATCCTAATATCAGTGATGACCGTTGTAACACAGTATCTGTGGTGGAGGAAAATCGGCAATGCGGAACAACTTGCATCTCAATTGATTGGACCAACCCTGTTAACCGCTGTTGTAACCATAGCAACTATTATTTTTGCGGATGTGCGCAATCCTATATTCATGCTCTATCTGATGGCCGGATATTTCGCACTGATAGGGAATGGTTGGTTAATGGTACGTATCCTGCAAAAAAAACCTCGAATGGCAGGCGGAACTCTGACCCATGTTGGATTTGCCGTTATGCTTTTGGGTTTTATGGGAGCTGCATACGACCGTCCTATGCTTGACGAGGAAACCAAACGTTATAATGAAGCTGTTCTGCGCGGTGATGTTGTAGACGATGAAGGTTTTCCTGTTGTACAAACCATAAACATGATTGAACTGTTCAAGGGTGAACCCAAACTGGTGGATGATCGCTATCTCATAACGTTTGTTCAATCAGAAATCACAGAGCGTGACAGACCGGGTGAGCAAGAGTACACCCTACGCATTGAAGATACCCGCAGGAACAACCGATCATTTTACATCTATCCCGTTCTGTATCCTATGCTTGCGAATTCTACGGGAGGTGACGTCAGCTGGACAGTTGATCCCCATGTAGAAATGGGTATTTTCAGTGACATGTATGCTTATGTTGCCGGATCCTATCTTGTGGACAGAGAATTCGACAACTGGACGCAAGGGGTTTTTAATCCCGTATCACAACCGGTATCTGATGGATTACCGGTGCCGGAATCGGACATGATTCAGACTGTAAAAGTGAAAAGAGGAGCTTCCGTTTCGGTTGACAATTACAGGCTTTCTTTTGCTGATTTTGAATTTCTTGGTACCGATGAATACCCCGAAAATGCGACCATAGCCGTTCGGGCTCAATTAACGCTCACCAACTTGGCTGACTCCGTAAGTATACCAGTCGCGCCAACTTTTGCTATCGTTCGCGAGAATGATGAAAACGTTACTTTTGCCCCGCAGGTCGCAATCGGTGACACTCCTATTAGCGTTCGGTTTATTAACGTCAATCCTGGTACTGAAGAAATTGAGCTGGAATTATCGGGTATCCGTCAGGTCGAGCAAAAAGAATGGATTCTACTCACAGTAGAGAAGAAGCCATTTGTATCCGTTGTGTGGCTTGGAACCATACTACTCATGATTGGTTTTTCCTTTTCCATCATGCGGAGATGGTCTGACCAAAAACGAAGGGAACTTCGCGAGAAAAAAGGGGAAGATCAGCTGGATGAAAACGAAGCCTATGCGTAACGCAGCAACCGGCATTGCATTGATTGTATTCGCAGTTGTATTGTTGAAACCCAATTTTGCGATTGCCCAAAATGATGCGCAACACAGTGCATCTCCCACAGGTGCTCTGTTCCGCTCACTGCTGGTTCCGGGTTGGGGCCAATATTATACAGAACCCAACGGCTGGACCAGGGGTAAAATTCATTTCATTACCGATGTGGCACTATTGGGTAGTTATTTTGGAGTACATATTAACACCAATCAGCTACAAGCCAGCAGGACAGCTTTTGCAGCACAGCATGCCGGAATAGACCTATCTGAAGTCAATCGTACTGTCCGACTTTATGTGGCTGAATTTAATTCGGTACAGGAGTACAATGATTTTCAGGAACGATCGCGGAACTGGAACCTGCTATTGACAGATTCATATTGGAACTGGAACTCTGAGACAAACAGAAAGGAGTTTCAGCAATTAAATAACAGAATCGACCAGCAGCGTCAGCAACTTCCCGCAATTGTTTCATTGATGATAATCAACCGTGTGATTGCAGGGATACACGCCTATTCAAATGCAATACGGTATAATCAGGACAAAAGTCCATATTCGTTTAGTATCGAGCCCTCTGCGCTTCAGACAGGAGGGTATGCGGCTACGCTTCGAGTAAGCTTTTAACGATGCCACGTCTCGTTTTTGAAATCCGGTACGATGGTAGTGGATATGCCGGCTGGCAGAAACAATCGGGTAAACTACCGACCGTTCAGGGTGATATCGAACGTGCATTAAGCATTCTGGCCCGCACTCCAGTCACAATAACAGGTGCTGGACGAACCGACAAGGGAGTACACGCCAGCCAAACTTTTTTCCATGCAGATATACCTCGTGAAACTGTACTTAGTGCTGGATTTGCGCGCAGCATGCGTGGATTACTTGGAAATGATATCCAGCTGAATGCCGTATATGAAGTGAGTTCAGACTTTCATGCCCGCTTCGATGCCCTGAGTCGTACCTATCAGTATTTCTTTAGCTTCAAACCAGACGTATTCAAAAAGAACTATGAGTGGCAAATTCGACAGAAGCTATGTAATCCGGATGCCATGATTAAGACAGCCCGCGCATTTAATGGTGATCATGATTTTGCCTGTTACTCTAAATACAATCCCGATGTTGCCCATACACGTTGCGTTATTGTTCATAGTAAAATCCAAAAAATCGATGCAATGAGTTTTACTTTTGAAATTACGGCGAACCGTTTCCTGCATAGCATGGTACGTATGCTGACCGGTGCGTTAGTCAAGCTTGGAACCGGTATGTGGTCAGAAGAGTATGTGCTGCAAAAACTGCACAAGCCACAGTCGGATAAAACATCATTTTCTGCACCAGCACATGGATTATTCTTAAAAGAAGTACACTACGATCAGGCAAGATGGGTTCAACTGCTCTGATATTTATCAAAACAAAAAAAGGTCAGCATTCTTAGCGAATACTGACCTTTCAGCTCCCCGGGCTGGACTCGAACCAGCAACCCTGCGGTTAACAGCCGCATGCTCTGCCATTGAGCTACCGAGGAATACCTACTGTTTTAAACAGAAGTCAAATATACAAAACCCGACTCCCAAGTGTCAAGACAAATTGCCACTATTTTTCATTATGCCGTGATATTGCTTTTGATATTCTGTTCTCGAGAGCTGGTTGACATGTCGATGAATCTGATTCTGTAAATGGCTGAACAGCGATATCCAGACAATGTAATTTATCACTTCTTCGAAACCAGTCATAAAGTGACTGTCCCATCAATGTATAATCCCTGTTGAAATTGACTACACGGTCTTTCACAGGTGTGTAATCACCACTATGGGTTAAATACAGGGTTGAATCATGAAGCTGTCCCTCACATTCGTCACTATTCATCCAACGTACCGGCTTTTCAGGTGCATAGTGGGAATACTTCAAACCCGGACTTGCGGGGGTATGGTGCATTTGATCTGGTATTCCGGCGATGTCAATAACTTCCAGGCCCGTTTTCTCTTGAATCATTGAAGCTGTAACAGAGCCCGGTCGTAGAATAACGAATGGTGATTTCCTTACATCCAATACGGTGCTTTCAAGTCCTATTTGGCAATTTCCACCGTCTAAAACAGGAATATGGTTACCAAAATCCTCCTGAACATGAGAAGCTCTTGTTGGACTTGGCTTTCCGGACTTATTGGCACTGGGTGCTACAAGTGGTCCGGAGGCATCAATCAGTGCCAGCGCCAGTTCATGCTTAGGCATTCGAACAGCCACGGAAGTTAAACCTGCCGTAACGGCATCCAGAACCGATTTCTTTTTCTCAAAAACCAGGGTTAAAGGACCGGGCCAGAATTTCTGCATTAGTATTCGTGCACTGTCAGGAATTACTGCTGCAAATTCGAGGATCATAGCATACGAGCTCACGTGAACTATCAGCGGATTATCAGCAGGGCGACCTTTCAGGGCGAATATTTTATTTACTGCTTCCAATTGGTGGGCACTCGCACCTAACCCGTAAACGGTTTCCGTAGGAAAAGCGACTACGCCTCCTGAGCGTAGAATTTGTGCATACGTGTCTATAGTAAGCTCGTCAGCATGTGATAAGGAATGAGTCATAAAGGATTTACATGTGTATGTTCAATATTGGAACTAAGGTCAGCCATATCCAAAAGAGCGTCCTTTGCCGCATCAATATCCGGGATATCCGACAACACTATTCGAACCACCTCATCTTTTTGGGTAATTTTATAGTTCTTACCCACAAAAAGTTCAACCCTTTTAAGAAGTTGCTGAAACAAACCCTTTTCAAAAAATACCTTTCCACTCTCTGAATCCGGCTTTGGGCATTCCAGCCATATCTTTCCGGCCCTGATAATAACTTTACCCAAAAATAACCGGGAAGCAGCCAATCTTATCTGGGCCGCAGTAATCAGATAACGTGCATTTTGATTAGGAACTCCGAAACGGTCTGTCAGTTCGGATTCCCAATCCTGTATAGCTGCCAGTGCATCAGCCTGAGCCAGACGTCTGTACAGATTGAGTCGTTCAATATCATCAGAAACGTAGGATTTATCCAATTGAGCGGGAAAGTCGAACTCAATCGTAGTTTCTGGCAACTCAATATCTGAACCTTCACTGGCAAACAATCCTGAAAACTCAGTGTCTTTGAGCTCCCTGACGGCATCATTGAGAATTTTTGTATAAAGCTCGAACCCGATTTCATTGATAAATCCGCTTTGGGATGCTCCCAACATATCGCCTGCACCCCGGATGTCCAAATCACGCATGGCTATATTGAAACCGGATCCCAAATCAGAAAACTCAACCAGAGCCATAAGTCTCTTCCGAGATTCTATGGATAAATCTGACAGAGGAGGAGTTACCAGGTAACAAAAGGCCTTTCGGTTGGACCTGCCCACGCGACCACGTAACTGATGAAGCTCTGACAGACCAAAATGGTCGGCTCGGTTAATGATAATCGTGTTTGCATTGCCGATATCAATACCACTTTCAACAATATTGGTCGATACAAGAACATCAAATTTGTGTGCATAAAAATCGAGGATGATTTTTTCCAGTTCAGGGCCTTTCATTTGCCCATGCGCTGATCGGATTCGCACATTAGGTACGAGCTTGCGAATCATATTGGCGACTTCCTCAATGTTCTTTACCCTGTTGTTAATGAAATAAACCTGACCATTTCTGCTGATTTCCTGAATTATTGCATCCCGAATGGCATACGTATCAAAGGTCATGATTTCAGTGTAGACCGGTTGCCTGTTCGGAGGAGGCGTGTTTATTACGCTCAAGTCCCTGGCTCCCATTAGTGAAAACTGTAACGTCCGGGGTATGGGGGTTGCTGTGAGTGTGAGCACATCAACCGTAGCCCTGAATTCTTTAAGCTTTTCCTTGGTACTGACACCAAATCGTTGTTCTTCATCAATGATCAGCAGACCGAGATTTGCAAATTTGACATCTTTAGATACCAACCGGTGTGTTCCTATAAGGATATCAACCTTTCCGGCAGCTGTATCCCTGAGAACATCTTTTATCTCTGCGGCCGTACGGAATCGGGAAATCATTTCAATAGTAACCGGAAGCTCCTTCATGCGTCGCCTGAATGTTTTTGCATGCTGGTCGGCCAGTATGGTTGTCGGCACCAGGATAGCTGCCTGTTTACCATCGGCAACCGCTTTGAATGCAGCGCGTATGGCCACTTCGGTTTTTCCGAAGCCAACATCGCCACAAATCAATCGATCCATTGGAACATCAGATTCCATATCACGCTTCACGTCTTGAATTGCCCGAAACTGATCCGGTGTTTCTTCAAACTCAAAACCGGCTTCAAGCTCCATCTGCATGCCTGTGTCAGCTGAAAAGGCGTAGGCTTTTTGCGCTTTTCGCCTGGCATACAATTGTATAAGCTCCCGGGCAATATCCTTGACCTGACTTTTGGTTTTTGCTTTTTTACGTGCCCATTCACCTGATCCCAGTTTCGTAACTTTGGGTGCCGTACCGTCTTTACCTGCATATTTCTGGAGTTTATGCAGACTGGATACATTCACATAAAGCGTGGAGTCATTGGCATAGCGCACTACCACGGCTTCCTGTGGCATATTTCTGACGGTAATTTTTGTAAAGCCTTCAAACCGACCAATACCGTAGTCTACGTGAACTACGAAGTCGCCTTTTTTTAGATCCTTTATTTCTTTAAGTGAAAAGCCTCCACGATGCTTCCGTTGCTGTATTTTCGGGCGATGATACCGGTTAAATATCTGATGATCTGTATATATTGCTACGTTGGCGTCCTGAAGATAGAAGCCTTCATGCAGACTGTGAACTGTAACTGCATAGTTGAAATGTGCATCGGAATCGCCCAGTAATTCTTCAAATCGATCGCGTTGCCCATCATTGTCACAAAGTATCCAGGTTTCTGTGTTCTTGTTTTTACTGAGGTCTTCAATGTGTGAGCGAAGCAGCTTGATGCTACTGTTGAAGTCAGGTTGCGGTGATGCGTTGACAGACACAGACTGAGTGATTTTTCCGGTGGATCCTACGTACAAGCAGGGGAAAGATGCTACGGAGTCATAGAAAGTCTGTGACGTTACATAGCGATTGTCGGGCGGATCCAACTCCGGATCAGCAAGTTGTTCAAATGTTATAAAGGCCCTGTTGGAGAGCTCCTCCATTGCTGCCTGTACCAATGAAGGATGCAGGATTTGAATCAGGTCATCATCGTTTAGATACGCGAATATACTTTTTTTCTCACCGGTCCCTATAGCTGAAACATCGGGTACCAGTCTGGCTTCATCCAAAAAGGCAACTGAACGTTGTGTTGATGGATCGAACTCACGTATCGAGTCGACTTCGTCACCGAAGAATTCCAGTCTAACAGGGTAGTTCCCTGTATAGGGGAATACATCAAGAATGCCTCCCCGGTAAGCAATTTCACCAGGTGAATCCACAAAGGATACCACTTCGTACCCCTGATCCACCAGCGTTTGCCGAAGCTCATCAGGGCCCAGCATATTGCCTTTCTTTATCTGGATTGATGCTTTTTCAAAAACATCGGGAGCGGAAAGCTTCTCAAAAACCGCCCTCGCACTGGCAACAACCACAAATGAGTCTTCCCGGTTAATTCGCTGCAGGATTTCTGATCGTTGAACAAGTATAGTTGGATCTGCAGATTGTTGTTTTTCATAAGGCTTAGCGGCCAAAGCCGGAAAATAGTAAACCTGGCTTATACCCAGCTGCATAATATCTGACTGAACAGACTGCGCTGTTTCTTCATCATGCGTGAGTATCAACATTCTGGGGTAGTCAGCTGAAAGGGCACCGGGAAGAAAAGAAGGTAGTGATCCGGTGAATTTCTGTAAATGAACAACCCGGTTCGATCGTAGCTGTTCACGAATTTCAGTGATGGGGAGAGCTTTGGTTACCTTGTCAACCAAATGGTGTACAGACATGCAAATTGCCGGATTAAAAACAGAAAAAGCCCCATAATTTCTTTACGGGGCAAAAACGTTGAATTTTAGTAAAATGCAAAAATACAAAAAATCTCACTGCTGTAAGCCGGAAATCAAGCCAGTTCTGTGCGAAGAAAGAATCGCTGGGCGGCCATAGACAACATCAGCAGCAAGAAGGAGGGTAATAAAAAATCCCGGTATTCTTCTTTGCGGTCGACGTAAATGATTTCATCGACAATGCTGGTTTCCAGCTCATCGATTTCTGCATAGATCTGCTGCAACGCCTCATTGTCACGAGCCCTGAAGTACCTGCCGCCGGTACGGCTTGCCATTTCAGTCAGCATGGGTTCATCAATGTCCACCGGTAGGGGATGGTATCGGGTTCCGAACACCGGATCACTGATGGGATAGGGTGCAGTACCTTCTGTGCTCACGCCGATAGTATAAAGTCGGATATCGTACGCCGCTGCCAGATCAGCTGACGTAAGCGGATCTATTTCACCGGCATTGTTTTCACCATCTGTCAAAAGAATTATCACTTTGGATGCGGATGAACTGCTTTTCAGACGGTTCACTGCAGTAGCAACACCCATCCCAATGGCCGTGCCGTCACGCACGACCCCGATGTCCAGCCCCAGCAATTGCTGCCTTACCAATCGGTAATCTGTGGTGGGCGGGACCAGTGTAAAGCTGTCACCGGCAAAAATCACCAACCCTACACGGTCGTCACCCCGGTTATCAAGGAATTCGGCAGTAAGGTTTTTTGCAGCAGTCAGCCTGTTTGGACGCAAGTCTTCGGCAAGCATGGAAGACGAAATATCAAAGGCCACTACAACGTCTATCCCGGCAACATTGCGTCGGATCTCTTCATTAATACGATGGGGACCGGCTAAAGAAACAATCAGAAATACGAGTGACAGGAGATAGCCGGTCATATATACCCACATACCTCTGGCTCTCCAGTTTCCGGGAAGTCCGGCAAAATCCTGAGTATCTGAGAATGTGAGTGCTGCTTGTTTTCTTTTTTTTCCGAAATAGTGCTGCAGTAACGCCAGAAAGGGCAGTACTATCAGTACGATGAAAACAAAAGGATTATCCCAATTCATCATGTACCTTCCTCGCCCATTTTTGAGGTTTTCATATCCTGTGTACTTGCTGCCGTCCGGTCAAAACCCAGCATTTGTTCGTAACGATATCGCATGGCATCAATTCGGTCTGTGTCATGCTTTTTAATTGCTTTTAACAACAGCTCAGCCAGGGCGTAGTTTTTCTGTACAAACTCAGCTTCCGGGTTGAAATTGGCGAATTTAACCCGGTCGCTGTCACGTAAAATTTGCTGCATATTGACTGTTATATGGTCATCAAGACCTCTCATTTTTAAATCACGGATAACCTCTTTGGTGGTCGACTCCAGTGCAGGAATATCGTGAACAACCTCAACGTACTCCCTGAATGCTTCGCTTAGTTCAGTATAGAAGTGCATGTAGCCCTGGTGGTTAGCTGCAACCATAGTTTGCAAGTGCGTAATCCGGTTGACCAGATGTTGAAACGGATCACGAAAAGGTTCCGGTTTCACCGGTGTAGGATCGATATTTAAGCTTCTCTTTCGTCTTAATTTGTCGCGATACATATAAACGATGAATGCAATCAGCATGATTAGCACAAAGAACAGTATTAATAACCACCAGGAACGGGCAAAATCAAACAAAGGTTTGAGGGGCCTGAGGTTCTGCTCCTCAGGATTCAGCAATGACTTGAAATAAAGTGGAATCTCCGGCGTGCTTACCTCTAAATTGCCGTCCTCTGCGATAAACGTTACCGTCTTTGATGTGAGTACGGTATCCTGTAGTGCGAAAAATTGCAATGTGTATACCAGACTATCCCGTGAATGTACACCTCGAAATCTGCGGGATGACAAATATTCAATTTCTCCTCCGAACTGCGTAGAATCCGGAAATACAACCTCGTATGTGGCCGGATTGTAACGTGCTGCAATGTGTAGCTGAAAAACATCACCCGTTGCAAGACTGTCGGAACTTACTTCCGTCTGAATCGACTGACCATAAAGCTCAGGTGTTATAATTAACGGCAGAATTAGCCAGATTAGCCGGATTTTCATTTAATATCTTCTCGATCTACGTTTGAAAAAATTCATCAGGGGTTCGATGTAAGAACGGTTGGTATGTACATGTACCGAATCAATACCATACTTGCGAAACATCTGCTCCATTTGAGCTTTTCGGTTCTCACGACGTTCACCAAAGACTTTCCGAACGGTCTTGCTGGAGGTGTCAACCCAAACGTATCGCCCCGACTCAGCATCGTAATAGGGAATGACTCCCAGGTCGGGTAGCTCATTCTCGAAACGGTCTTCAATTATGATATTGACCAAATCATGCTTTTGGTGTGTAATACGCAATTGCTTTTGGAAGTCCGGTGACTGAAGGTCACTGACCAATATCAGGATGGATCGACGGTTGAGGAGTCTGTTTGCATAATTCAGGGCCTGGCTGACATCGGTTTGAAGTCCCGAGGGTTTGAACGAATACAACTCCCTAATCAACCTCAGAACATGTGTACGACCTTTTCTTGGGTGTATTACTTTTTCAACGCGATCCGTGAATAATAAAAGACCGACCTTATCATTGTTTTTAATGGCGCTGAAAGCCAGCACAGCTGATAGTTCGGTTGCCAGATCAATTTTACGCTGCCCTTCACTGCCAAAATAGTTGCTGGGTGAAACATCAACCACCAGCATAAGTGTTTGTTCGCGTTCTTCTTCAAAAACTTTGATATAAGGGTCGCCTGTGCGGGCAGTTACGTTCCAGTCAATTTGCCGGATGTCATCACCGAACTGGTACGGACGCACCTCTGAAAACGTCATTCCCCGACCCTTAAATGCGGATGTATATTCACCGCCGAACAAGGTGTTGACCAGTCCCTTGGTCTGTATTTCCAGTTGTCTGACTTTCTTAAAAATTTCTTTGGAAACCATGTTCGAGTTATTGTCACTACTGCCCAGCTGACATGCCGAAGTAATAACGATGATGCCTTGATTATTAATGTGTTCAATAGAGCATTTTGTCAATTTAAAACGACCAAATATTGACAAAGGGGTACTTAAATTATAAAAAACTTTCTAAGTTTGAAGGTATTCTTTTACCGGTTGGCGCAGCGTGTTGGAGTCATCGTAAAACCGGTTTTCCTGGTCACAAACCACATATTTTATCATTAACAGAAGGATTATACCTATGCTGATTGGCGTCCCCAAGGAAATAAAAACCCATGAGTACCGCGTTGCACTCGTTCCGGCCGGTGTGCTGGAGCTCAGAAAACATGGTCATCGGGTTATTATAGAAAAAAATGCAGGTCTTGGAAGCAGCTTCCCGGACGAGTTGTATGTTGAAGCCGGTGCCGAGATTGTAGATACTGCTGCTGAAGTATGGCAACGTGCCGATATGATTATGAAGGTCAAAGAACCCATTGCTCCTGAGTACCCTCTCATGCGTGAGGGGCAGATTTTATTCACCTATTTCCACTTTGCAGCCTCACTGGAACTCACGGAAGCCGTAGTTAAATCGAAAGCGATAGCCATCGCGTATGAGACTGTTGAAAAAGCAGACCGATCATTGCCATTGCTTATCCCTATGAGCGAAGTCGCCGGTCGTATGGCTGCGCAGGAAGGCGCCAAGTATTTGGAGAAAGCCCAGGGTGGGAGAGGTGTTTTACTTGGAGGAATTCCCGGGGTCAGACCAGCCAATGTAATGGTTTTAGGTGGTGGAATAGTCGGGGTTAATGCAGCACGCATTGCAGCAGGGATGGGTGCCAATGTATACATTTTTGACATCAGTACGAACCGGCTTCGCTATCTGGATGAAATTCTGCCTAAAAATATTACTACGGTATTCTCCTCGGAAGGCAATATTCGTGACATGATTGGCGATATGGACCTGGTAATAGGTGCTGTATTGATACCAGGGGCAAAAGCACCACATCTTGTAAAAAGGGATATGCTTAAAATCATGAAACCCGGTGCGGTAGTTGTTGATGTTGCCATCGACCAGGGTGGATGTATTGAAACCGCGAAGCCGACAACGCACGACAATCCAATCTATGTGGTGGATGATATTGTTCATTATTGTGTTGCGAACATGCCGGGGGGGGTTCCGAATACCTCAACACGCGGTTTGACCAACGTAACGCTACCTTATGCCATACAGCTGGCAAACAAGGGTTGGAAAGCTGCTGTATTGGATAATAAGGAACTTGAACTAGGCCTCAATATTGCCTATGGCACCATAACGTATAAAGACGTGGCTGAGGCGTTTGGTTTTGCCTGGAAACCGGTGAGTGAAGTCCTTACCGAGACAAAATCTGCATAATTAATCTGCTTAGATACGAAAAAGGGGGATTTCCGCAATTGAACGGGAGTGCCCCTTTTCTATGAAAAGTTCACAAAAAGCGGTGTAAATAAAGCTTCACGGATATAACTACAGACTAATCAATTCATCGGCTTACCTGGCATGCAGCCGTTATTTCCCAAAATTTGTAACCTGCAACGGATTGGTACGAGAGGCAAACCTAGCAGGAATCCAGGAGGCCAGTAGGCATAATGTTATTGTGATTATACTGACCGTAACAAAGTCGCGTAAACGCGGATAAACCGGTGCCGTAGCCATATAGTAATTCTCCTCAGATAGCGGAATTAACGCATACTCAGCCTGGATAAAATTAAACATGGCAGCCAGCAGCAGTCCCATACTCAGGCCAATCACACCCACCAATAAACCTTCCAGCAGAAAAATATTTCGGATTTTGTGATCTGGTGTGCCAATAGTTTTCAGGATACCAATATCTCTGACGCGCTCCAGAACCATCATCAGAATAGTCCCTATAAGGTTAAAAGCGGCAACTATGACCAAAACCCCAATAACCAGGGGAATCGTCTGAGCCTGCAAATTAATCCAGGCAAAAATGTTGCTGTATCGCTGATATATCGACTGCACAAAATATGGGAAGTCTATTTTTTCAGCTAGAATTGCACGTACTGAAGGTATATTCTCAATGCTGTTTACCCGAATATCTATCATCGTTGCAGCTGGGGGTGGTAGCCCGAATAAATCCGATGCGTGCTGAATATCAATTAGAGCGAAAACATCATCAAAACGATCAATTCCGGTCTGATAGACTCCGGTTAGCTCGAATTGTTTGATTTCCGGGAGGTTTGAAGGGGAGGGAGTACCCTGAATGGTATATATGGATATGGTCTGCCCGACAACGGCGTTTAAGTTACGAGCAAGTTTTTCTCCCATTACAATACCGCTTTTTCCGGATGCTTGTACCGAAAGATCGTAGATGCCGTGTGTAATATAGTTGCGTATATCACTCAGATCACCTTCATCGGCAGGAACGCCTTTCAGAAAAGTGCCTTCAACCTGTTCACCAGCCTGAACCATACCCTGGCCGTACAAAACTGCCTGAACACGATCGATATCAGGAATAGTGTTGACCCATGCCATGAGCGTATCAGCCCGGTAAACGGGCATGTCTGAGTAGGTTTCAATCGTAAAATGGGTGCCGAAGCCTAAAATTTTTTCTTCAATAACATGCTTGAAGCCTTGCACAACGGACAAAGCGATAAGCAGACCCGCAGAACCGACTGCAACTCCTGCAATGGCCATGAATTTGATGAAGGATAAAAAAGAAGCGTCTTTTCTTGAACTTCTGAAATATCTTTTGGCGATAAACCATTCAAAATTCATGGTATAATCACTTATTCAGGACGCATGTGCGGAAAGAACAATACATCACGTATAGATTCCTGATTGGTCATGATCATTGCGAGCCGGTCGATCCCGATTCCCAGTCCGGCCGTGGGTGGCATACCGTACTCAAGAGCACGAAGAAAGTCTTCATCCAGCGCCATTGCTTCTTCATCGCCCTGCTCGCGAAGCCTGACTTGTTCTTCAAACCGTTGCCGCTGATCTACGGGATCATTAAGTTCAGAGAATGCATTGGCAATTTCTTTTCCGTTGCAGATAGCTTCAAAGCGTTCTACAAGACCTTCTTTTGAACGATGTTTCTTGGCCAGCGGGCTCATCTCAATCGGGTAATCGGTAATAAAAGTGGGCTGTATGAGCTTGTGTTCCACATGCTCGCCAAAAATTTCGTCAATAATTTTTCCTTTACCCATAGTTGCATCAATCTGGATTCCCAGACCTCGGGCTGCCTGCTGCATTTGTTCAAGATTCATGCCGCTCAGATCCAATCCGGTCTCATTCTTAATAGCCTCTAGCATGGGAATGCGCGGCCATGGTCGTTTGAAGTCAATAATGTGTTCACCTACAGGAACACGGGTGCTGCCATGCAGGCTTATAGCAACCTGCTCCAGCATACGCTCAACAAAATCCATCATCCAGTTATAATCTTTGTAAGCTACATAGAGCTCAACTTGTGTAAACTCCGGATTGTGAAAGCGGGACATACCCTCGTTTCTGAAATCTTTGGAAAACTCAAAGACACCATCGTAACCACCGATGATTAATCGCTTAAGATACAATTCATTGGCTACCCTCAGGTACAATTTCATGTCGAGGGTATTGTGATGGGTAACAAAAGGCTTGGCAGAGGCACCTCCATAAACTGGCTGCAGAATGGGTGTTTCAACCTCCAGGTAGCCCGCCTTCAGCATAAACGATCGCATTTCCTGTACCATCATGGAGCGTTTACGGAATGTCTCGCGAACCTCGGGATTTACAATAAGGTCCACATAGCGCATCCGGTATCTGAGCTCTTTGTCAGAAAAGGCATCGTGGACTACCTTAACACCGTTTTCCTCGGTTTCTTTTGCAATAGGAATTGGTCGTAACGCTTTGCTGAGCAGCTCGAAGTGTTCGGCATGCACCGTTAATTCGCCGGTTTGTGTTTTGAAAACAAAACCTCTGACCCCTACAATATCACCAAGGTCTACCATTTTCTTGAAAACCGAATTGTAGTTTTCCACGCCAACATCGTCACGACGTATATATATCTGAATGGTACCGTGGGAATCCTGCAGGTTAAAGAATGCAGCCTTGCCCATAATCCTGCGTGTCATAACACGACCCGCCAGAGAAACCCGCTCTGCTGTATCGGGTGGCTGTGCAATCAGCCCTGTGGTGTTTTTCAGCTTTTCAGAAGTCGCTGTAACGTCAAAAAAGAAGGGGTAGGGGTTGACCCCGTTCTCATATAATTGTTCAAGTTTTACCCGTCTTAACGCAAGGAGTTCGCTATGAGATTGTTCTTGTTCAGCCATCAGATGGTTGTGTAATTACGGTAATATTTATGCGTACAAAGATACAATTTTAATCAGTCTGTTTTGTGAAGCTTGTTCGCTAATGCACACGGATTTCGTACCTTAGCTTAGGCTAAGCTACATTTCCGTTCAAAAATACTACCCGATGATCCGAGCCGAGTATTTCACAAGCAACCTTCCCCTGGTGCCGTTTCCGGTAATAACGGCTTGTATTCCCTTATCCTATGCCAGGGAAGGATGGCAGAAAAATCGGCTGGAAAGCGGCTATTCCGTCTTTGGCGCACAGATTATAACCCAATTATTGGAACGGGAACGATATGAACAGGTTGAATTAAAAAAAGAAGTTAATGGCATGCCTTATGTCTCGCTTGCTGATGGTAGCGTACTTCACTTAAGTATTTCACATACCAAGACGCACTATTGGGTAGCTCTGGGGGGACGAAACCGCATCGGACTGGACGCTGAGGTTGTGAGCCGGTCTGTTAAAGACACTTTAATAAAAAGAATGCAACACCCTGATGAGCCTTCAGCGCTTCGTATACCAGCGATTCAATTATGGACCATCAAGGAAGCAGTGCTCAAGCTGCTGGGTACGGGTCTGAGAACACCCATGAATGAACTGAATATTGCGCGAGTTACAGACATCCTGTTTCAGACTACAGCAAGCGACCGCCAAATCCGTATCGTCTCACAGGTAAACAACGGCCATTGGCTTTCCCATGCCTTCTACCACACCAAATTCATATAAATCCACGCTATCATTACATTACCCATGATTATTTCTGATACTACCCCTATCAAACCAGAGTCTGTCCGGTTGCTGTTTGTACCCGATGAACACACCCGTAATGATTCTCAGATTAAGCAGATTTACAGTCGAATTGCAGAACAACAGTACGATACCGTCGTTTTCATTGAATCCAGGTTGATGGATATCCCTAAAAAAATACCGATGCCTTCTGTAGCGGAGTTTGTCACTCCTGCAGGAACCGTTTCGGTCAACGATGCGCTTAGAAATGAATTTTGCGACGAAGATGATGACTTTTTCATTGATGACAGTGCCTTTGGGCAGGACATGGAGATCTACAGACACCTGCCTTACCTGATTGAAACGCTGAATTCATTCAAAATCGTAAGTGTACCGATATGCGATGATGACCCTGCCATAGTCCGGGAACTTGACTACGTACTTAGTGAATTACTAAACGGTCGCAATGTACTTATCGTTGTAGCTGCATCCATGCCCGGTGACAACGTGGTCATAGAGGAACTCATGGAAATGATAGCCCAACGCGATGTATCAGGAATGATGAATCGAATTAACAGTGGCGAATGCGGCATGAGTGGCTCAGCTGCATTTATGGGTGGAATTCTTATAGCCCTATCGTGGGAACTATCCGTACATTTTCTGGAGTCTTCAACAGATGAAGAAAGCGCCGTTGCCGGTTTCGCCGTACTTCAATCCAAGCTGTGATGGATGTACATATAATTGGAGCAGGACGCCTCGGAATAACCCTGGCTAGAGCCATTCAACTAAGCGAAGATTACCGCTTAAAAACCATCGTAAGCTCCAGGGCAGACCAGTTTAACGATGCATTCCCTGAGGTAAACCTGGTAAGCCGGATTGCCACAGTCCCTTATTTTAACGGTCTTGTTTTCTTATGTGTGCCCGATGATCAAATATCCGTTACCGCCTCGCAATTATGTACCCATCACTTCGAACCAGATACCGTGGTTGCCCACGTTTCAGGCGCCCTTGCTTCAGGAGAGCTGCATGTATTAAAAAAATCTGGCTGGCATACCGCCTCTTTTCATCCCATGCAGACATTCACACAAGGAGCAAACCCGGCTTTATTTACGGATACACTAATCAGTATAGAGGGCGATGCAGTCGCTGTAAACAAACTGTTTCCGCTGGCGACTGCTTTGGGTGGTAAGCCCAGGCAGGTAGATGAGCAAACCAAGCTGGCACTGCATGCAGCCGGTGTTATGATATCCAATTTTATGTCTGCACTATTTCTCAATGCCAATGATCTGATTCAAACCTATGTTCAAGATGACGAGCATAACTTCGCTATAGAATATTACAAGGGCATAGCACGCAGCACACTTGAAAACATCATCACTCAGGGACTGCCAGACGCCATCACAGGTCCGGTAGCCCGCGGGGATTTGAAAACCGTTCACAGACATCTGGGAATACTGAAGGATCCGGAAGCCATTACATTTTACAAGCTAATGACCCGACGTCTGGCCAGGGAGTTTCATAACGATGAGCATGCAATTTTCAGACTATAAGAATCCCTGAATAGGTTTTTACAACGATGCTTCTTTAGATTAACTACATTACAGCAGTATAAATACTATGAAACACATTTGTATAGTTATTATAGCGTTTACAGCTCTGTCATGCGGTTCATCACAAGGGCAGCCTGATGAACCATTGGAGCTTATACACCTGAGTTCTGATCAGGTAGAACCTGTAATACAGCAACATTTCCCTGATAAGGCTGTACTGGTAAACGTATGGGCCACCTGGTGTATACCCTGCATAGAAGAATTTCCCTACCTGGTGCAGATTCGTGAGGAATTTAAAGACGACCTGGAAGTTATATTTATCTCAGCTGATTTTCCTGAGGCACTAGACCGGGTAAACGAGTTTTTATCCGTCAACAATGTTCACTGGCAAACATATCTTAAAGATGATCGCGACGAACCTTTCATCAATGCAATCTGGACAGAATGGTCCGGGGCCTTACCAGCAACCATTGTTTACAACAAATCCGGGAACAAAATAGCCGCCTTTGAACGTCCTGCACACTATGAGGAATTCAGAGAGCTAGCTCAACAAGCCATAAACCAAAATTAAATTCTGAATCTATGACACTAAAACATCAAAGCATGGTATATCTGGCCGCATTAGTGGTTGCAATTACCCTTCCCGCTTCGGCTCAGCAAATGGAGGAACTGCCTATAGGAGCTGAAGGACCTATGTTTGATTACGAAATGACGAACATAGACGGTACGTTGATTACCCTTGACGACGTCAAAGGAGAAAATGGAACCTTGCTCATCTTCTCCTGTAACACCTGTCCATTTGTTCACGCATGGGAGGATCGTTACCTTCAAATTGAGCAGCTGGCCGCAGCCAACAACATCGGTATGATTTATGTTAATCCAAACGAAGATATTCGCGACCAGGGTGAATCCCTCATTGATAATCAGGAACGTGCCATGATGATAGGCTATACCGCTCCCTACACTATTGACAAGGACCATCAGCTTGCCGATGCATACGGCGCTACCCGCACACCACACGTGTACCTGATGAACAATGAAAATATTCTGGTTTTCAGAGGGGCTATCGATGACAACAGCCGCTCAGCTGAAGAGGTTGAGTCGACCTACCTGCACGATGCCATTCTGGAACTTGCTGCCGGAGAAACTATATCAACTCCTACCAGCAGGGCGCTTGGATGTACAATCAAACGTAAATAACTCAGAGTGAATTTTCGTATATTTGAGGTCTGTCGCAATTAAGCGACAGACCTTTTTTTTGTGATCAAAATATGCCTACCTGGACCTTACATACAGAATTCAGAATTGATTCAGCACATTCCATTGATGGTTATGACGGAAAATGTGGCCGCATACATGGTCATACCTACCGCGTTCGAATGACCGCAAAATCCAATAAGCTTAATCCGTCCAAATATCTGAAAACACCAGATATGGTTTGTGATTTCAGAGAGCTGAAATGGGCCGGTAAAGATGTGGAAAAGGGAGGTATGGACCATGCCTACCTCAATGATCTTGTAGACTTCCCCACCTCTGCAGAACGTCTGGCTGAGTATATCCACGCCGAAACGATGAAACGGATACCATCCGGAATCAAGCTGACAGTTACGATTTGGGAAACGCCGGACAGCTGGGTGGAATTTACTGATGAAGACCTGTAACAATGCCTTATTCCACTGAAATTCAGACTCAATCAGCACCGGCCGAATGGCTTGAGACTACATACCCCATCATGGAACATTTCCATACCATACAAGGGGAAGGGGTACACACCGGAAAATCTGCCTATTTCATCCGTACCGGTGGCTGTGATGTACAATGCTGGTGGTGTGATGTTAAAGACAGCTGGGATGAATCGAAGCATCCAAGAATCACTGTCCGCCACATCCTGGAAAACATAAAGCTATACAAACCGGCCTTTGTGGTCATTACCGGTGGTGAGCCTTTATTGCACAACCTGGACGATCTGACTACAGGTATCCGATCGTTGGGTCTGCCTGTTCATATAGAAACAAGCGGATCTTCAGCAATTTCAGGCCGTATTGATTGGGTAACATTGTCGCCTAAGCGGTTTAAGAAACCGACCGAAGAAATTTATGAATTTACAGATGAGTTGAAAGTCGTTGTATTAACGGCTAAAGATCTGCAATGGGCAAAGGAACATGCTGCGCGATGCCGACCGGGAACACGTTTATTGTTGCAACCTGAATGGGATACACCGAAATCAATCCCGCTCATAGTTGACTTCGTCAAGGAAAATCCTGAGTGGGGAGTGTCTTTGCAAACACACAAGTTTTTGCAGGTTCCCTGAGCTACTTATTTGTCCAGGGCTCAACAATTTGCGGAAGCTCTGTCATGAAATGACGAGTATCGGTAGGTATGAATTGATGACCCGTAAGTTTCGTGAACAGTTCTTCGTATCGCTGATATATTTCAATGCGGAAGTCATCGTGTATATCAGGTATTAGCTGACCGTCTAACCCCTGAAAACCCTGTTGCATCAGCCATTCACGTATAAACTCTTTGGATAATTGCCTCTGCGGCATTGCGTTACTAAGCCTTTCCTCAAAACCGTCAGAATAAAAATAGCGCGATGAGTCCGGTGTATGCACTTCGTCAATCAGTATAAGCTCACCATGATACAGCCCGAACTCATATTTGGTATCAACCATGATCAGTCCTTTTTCCCTGGCAATCTGACTACCTCGATCAAACAGACGGAAGGCTGTTTGCCTGATATTTTCCCAGATTTGAGCAGGAATTATATGCTGTCTGAGAATATCTGCCTCACTGATGTCCTGATCGTGACCCTCCGTTGCCTTGGTGGCTGGAGTAAGTATAGGGGTGGGAAAAGGCTGATTTTCAATCATTCCGTCCGGAAGTTTCACCCCACAAAGTTCACGTCCGCCAGCGTTGTATACACGCCAGGCGTGCCCGGTCAGATATCCGCGAACGACTACTTCAACCGGCAGAGGGGTACATGCGCGTGCAATGGTTACATTGGGGTGCGGGATGTCAAGAATATGCGTTTTAATGATATCGTCCACACGCTCAAAGAAAAATGCTGCAAGTGTATTGAGGATCTGACCTTTATAAGGAATAAGTTGCCTTAATATATGGTCGAATGCAGAAATACGGTCGGTTGAAACGATAGCCAAAACTTCCGGCGTCAACTTGTACACATCGCGAACCTTGCCACGGTAGGGTTCAGGCAAGGATTGAATATAGGTATGACCTACACAGCCAGACAGAGCTGCATTATTATCAATCAAGGTGCAAGAATTATTTGGGTTTTTTGGTAGATAGTCGCTTAACCAATTCCGGCTGAATTACGGTGTGCCAGCGCGTAGTTTCCATATTTTTGAGTCGGTACGCCAGGCGTTGGGTGGCAGATTTACCAACCTCATACATCTTCTGATCGATGGTGGTAAGCTCAATGTATTTGGCAATTTTAATATTGTCGTAGCCCATCACGGCAAGGTCGTTTGGAACGCTGAGACCTCTGGATTGCAGGGCGTGAATAGCACCGAGAGCCTGGGCGTCATTGGAACAGAAAAGGGCCTCGGGAATTTTATTTCGGGCGTAAAGTATATTGATTGCTTCAGCACCAGCTTCTTCACTAAAGCCGGCGTGTTTTCGGGTGATACCACTAACGAGGTAATCTTCGTCCATTGGAATTCCATTATCACGTAAGGCATCCCTGAACCCGCGTTCACGCATGTCCGAAACACTGCTTCTGCTATGAGGCCGTATCATACCGATACGGGTATAGCCCTGCTTGATCAGGTGCTCAGCGGCAACATAACCGCCTTTATAGTTATCCCAAAATATGTGATCGTATTCCGTGTGGTTGGATCCGACCAAAACGACCGGGATCGGCATATCTTTGAGTCGGGCGTGGATAGCTTCGGTGATATCGATGGAAAAGATAATCAACGCATCAGGAATTCCTTTTTCAAGGAATTTCATGAAGTTAAGCTCCGGATTATCTGACCCGGTATTGAATATGATGAAATCAAGGTCGAGGTGCTTGATTTCATCCTTCACACCTTTCAAAACTTCATTAAAAAAGGGCGTCGTGAATGTTGGTACGGCTACGGCGATTACCTGAGCTTCTTTGCGGGCAAGTTTACGTGCATTGGCCTGTGGATAAAAATCCAGATCCGCAATCGCTTTTTCAACCCTGGATTTTGTTGCATCGGAAACATAAGGCGACTGGTTGAGGACCCGCGACACCGTGGAGATTGCCACACCTGCTCGCTTGGCAACATCATAAATTGTGGTTTTTTTTGGCATAACCCTTCTTTGTAGAGATAAATCGGTTCTTGATTCCTAATAAATTACCACAGACCCGAACAATATAGTGTATTTTGCCAAATAATATTTTGAACCACAAAAAATAAGCATATTACCACAACCCAATTATGATGCAAAAAGCCAGGAGCATTGTAGGCAACGTTATTTCTTACCGATAAATTCGAAAATCTGTATAAAACGGAACTAATTCGCCCCAAATATCATTCTGAACAGCATGAGCACTCAATTCCACCAATCTTTTTTTGCAACGGCAGGCCTGCTGAAATACCCGTATTTCATCATAAGACCTGTTTACGAGCGCTCGTATTTTCACCGTGGCGTGATTGATGAGCTCAATTCCGAAGTACTTCGTAAGGCATATACCCATTGCCGGTCTATTACACAGACGCATGCCAAGACTTTTTACATGGCAACACGCTTCCTTCCCAACCACAAGCAGCGCAGTATCTTTGCCATCTACGCACTTTGTCGCTACATAGACGATCTTGTGGATGAAACCAACGACCTGATTCAGCAAAAAAAAGTCGACTCATGCAGACTTGAAGAGTTACTGAGCGAATGGCAGTGCAAACTAGAGCGAGCCTACGAGACAGGGGAGGCCGATAATCCTATTTTGATAGCATTTGCTGATACCCTGCGCACCTTCCATATTCCCAAAAAGTACCCATTGGAGCTTATGGAAGGAGTCTGTATGGATTTGACGAAAAACCGGTATGAAAATTTTCAGGAGCTCTGGGACTACAGCTACAAGGTTGCTTCCGTCGTAGGTCTTATGACCAGCGAAGTATTTGGTTATGCCTCAGAGGAGGCTATACCCAGGGCGATTGATCTGGGCATAGCCATGCAGCTGACCAATATTCTACGCGATATCGGTGAAGATTTACGGCGAAACCGTATATACATCCCTTCAGAGGATCTTCAGCGATTTGAACTTACCGAGCAGGACCTGTTCAACCATGTCAAAGACAATCGCTTTACCGCTCTGATGGAATTTCAGATTCAAAGAGCGCGATTTTATTATGAACGTGCTGATAAGGGGATTGAGATGTTAAGTGCAGATTCAAGGCTTCCTGTACATCTGGCCCGCATTAATTACAGTAGAATTCTTGACAGAATAGAGAAGAATACCTACGAGGTGTATAATAAAAGGGCCCACCTGACGGCAACCCAAAAGCTGGCGATTCTGCCAAGAGCCTGGGTTAGTGCAATGATGTGAGATTAATTTGGGTGGGTTGCTTATCTTATGGCAAACAAGCTAAACTGCCATGAAACCTATCCGTAAAGTACTCATTGCAAACCGTGGTGAAATTGCAGTCCGTGTTATTCGAGGGTGCAAATCAATCGGGGTAAAAACTGTTGGCGTTTTCGCCGAACCCGACCGTTTCGCGCCTCATGTATTGCTAAGCGATGAGAGCGTTGATTTGATGGGCGAAACTTCGGCCCAAACGTACCTTGACATGCACAAAATTATTGATGCATGTAAACGCACGCAGTCAGATGCTGTTCATCCCGGATATGGATTTTTGAGTGAAAACGCCACTTTCGCGAAATTATGCTCAGAAAACAATATAGAATTCATAGGTCCCCCGGTTGAAGCTATTCGTGTAATGGGTGATAAAACGGAAGCACGTAAACTCATGGAAAGCGCGGGAATTCCCTTGCCTCCCGGTACAACAACGGCTCTTGAATCGGTTGAAGAAGCGGCAGAGACTGCAGCTCAGATTGGTTTTCCGGTTTTGATAAAGGCGGCAGCTGGAGGTGGTGGAAAAGGCATGCGCATTGTCTATGAACCTGACAAAATCAGGGATGCTGTCAGAACCGCGCAGTCTGAGGCAAAAAATGCCTTTGGCGATGACCGTGTTTATGTTGAAAAGTACCTGGAAGAACCCCGGCATATTGAGGTGCAGATACTGGCTGACAAACATGGCAACGTGATTCATCTATATGATCGGGAGTGTTCAATACAACGAAGACATCAAAAAGTTGTTGAAGAGGCTCCCTCGCCATACCTGGATGACAAAATGCGTGAAAACATAACCCGAACTGCTGTCGAGGTTGCCAAATCATGCAATTATGTCGGGGCAGGTACAGTAGAATTTCTCGCCGATAAGCACAGGAATTTCTATTTCCTTGAAATGAATACCCGCCTTCAAGTGGAGCATCCTGTCACAGAATACATAACGGGTATAGATTTGGTTGAGTGGCAGATACGCGTGGCCCGGGGCGAGAAACTGACAATAAAACAGGAAGATATTTCAATCAACGGTCATGCTATAGAAAGCAGAATCTGCGCCGAAGATCCGTATGAAAATTTTTTGCCATCAACCGGAGCGCTTACGCGATATAACCCTCCGGGCGGACCCGGTGTCAGGGTTGATTCCGGCGTACGCGCAGGGTTGGAAGTAACCATCAATTTTGATCCACTCATGGCCAAGCTGGTAACCCATGCCAGCACGCGAGAAAAAGCACTATCGGTCATGGAACAAGCACTTAGTGAATTCGAGATTTCCGGTCTTAGAACAACCATACCCTTCTGTATCTTTGTTATGCAACATGACGCGTTTCGGACTGGAAATTACGATACGCACTTTGTTAAAAATTACTACACAGACTCTTTACATATATCTGCTGATAACGCCATTTCTACAGCAGCGGCTTCGGTGCTGTACCAGCAGAAAGTCACTAAAAACATCACATCGCTAACAATTTCAGAAGGTGAGGGTAATACCTCCTCACAAGATTCATCATGGTGGGACAAGCGTCATTATTAAACGTACAATTATATCATTTTCTACATCTACAGGCACTTCATGAATACAGACCAGACTTTATTTGACGAGCTGAAAGCACTGGAAACAGAACAGCGAAATCCCGATACAATGCATATTGATCTGGCCAACGGGGCTGAGATTGCGGCATTAATCAATGACCAGGATAAATTAGTCGCGGGTTTCGTTAATAAACGACTACCCGAGATTGGACAGGCCATAGAAATGATTCGTGCCGCCTTTCTGAAAGGAGGGAGGCTCATCTATGCAGGCGCCGGTACCAGCGGGCGTCTGGGTGTGCTGGACGCAGCTGAGTGCCCGCCAACATTTGGAACAGAACCAGAGCAGGTAATCGGCTTGATGGCTGGGGGAACTCAGGCTATGTTTGTAGCACAGGAGGGAGCAGAGGATAGCCCTGAAGCCGGTGCAAGGGATGTTCAAAGCGTTGATATCGGCCCTGAAGACGTTCTTTGTGGTCTGGCTGCCTCAGGAAGAACACCTTATGTACTGGGAGCGATAAAGCAAGCTAAAAAAGCAGGTGCCGGAACTATTATGGTTTGCTGCGTAACTGCAGGCAGAGTAAGACATGATAATACGATTGATATTATGATTGATGTACCTGTTGGACAAGAAGTCATTATGGGTTCAACAAGAATGAAATCCGCTACCGCACAAAAAATGGTCTGCAATATGCTGACAACCGGTGCTATGATACGTCTTGGCAAGGTCTACGAAAATGTGATGGTCGACCTTAAATTAACCAACAAGAAACTGGTAGAGCGGGCGCGCAGGATTATTATGATGTTTACCAGCTTGACGTACGAGGAGGCTGCATTCATGCTTTCAGAAGCCGATAATCATGTAAAAACAGCCCTGGTTATGAGTCTTGGTAACATGGATAAACTACAGGCCCGTGAACTTTTACATAAGCACGACGGATTTATCCGGGCAGCACTTGAATCATTGGAAGCGTAAATGAACATATTAGTCAGTCTTTGGGCCTGGTTTGGCTATATCGTGGTTTTTCTGATTTTACTCCCGGTCGTTTTTTTGACACGACTGGTTACAATCCCGTTTGATGAAGACCGGAAGCTCCCAAACGCCATCTTTATGACAGCCGGCAGGGCCTTCCTCTGGTTTAATCCATGGTGGCGTGTCCAACTGCACGGTATTGAACAGTATAAACCAGACAGACCAATGATTTTCATCGCAAATCACCAAAGCTTCCTTGATATGGTGGTACTTAGCAGCCTTCCATGGAATATGAAATGGGTTAGCAAAGACGGGCTTTTCAAGGTTCCGGTTCTGAGTATTTATCTCCGACTCGCAGGACATATCTCGGTTAAACGCGGTACTACCGCTGCGTTGAAGGCCCTTAATAAGTTGAAGCCCTACCTGGACAATGATAACGCAGTTATGCTTTTCCCTGAAGGAACCAGAAGCCGATCTGGAAAATTATTGAAATTTCGGTCGGGTGCATTCATGCTGAGTAAGGAAACGCAGGTTCCTGTACAGCCTATTCTCTTATCAGGTACACGGGAAGTGATGAAACCTGATACCTGGATTACTACCCTAAAAGGAACGATGTCTGCAACATTGATGCCGCCGTATGATCCCAAAAATTTTGATACAATAGAGCAGTTTCGGGATAAAGTTTTTGAAGATATGAACCGTGAATTAGATCGCCAGACACACTAATTGCGTTGTAGCAGGTATAACTTTACCCACACTATATATTGTGTATGAAAAAAGGAATACCTGAAAATCTAACCTATCATAACCGTTTCAAATTGGCCTTGTGCCTTATCCTGTTCGGGATCATCGTTATTTTTAAGGTATCACCCAACCGAAATTCGGAGTTGCCACCACGCAAATTTGCACCCCAGACAGGCGGTCCGGCTATCACGCTTGTTGAGATTACCAGACAGCCCGTTAGTATGGCACGACCTGCCAGACCAACCGTACGCCTGGATTCGGATCTGCTGGTTGATGATATTTTTGAGCCAGAAATTGATATTTTGGCAAGCTTTTCTGCCGATTTCAATTTCGAATCGATTCCTGGCACTACGCATCCGGGAAGTCTTCCCAGATTTGTTGAAAACCCGGATCGGCCGCCCCGGGTTGCCCGAATAGTAGAGCCGGTTACCCCGTCATTTGTTTTCGATAATGGTGAACGGTTCAGGGTATATGTTCGATTTCTGATTTCAGAGACAGGATCTGTAGAAGAAATATTTATCACAGAAATTCAGCAGTGGAATCCGTCCAATCAAAATTTTGATATCGTCCAATCAAGTCAACCCCAGATTGTTGAGGCCACCATGCAGGCAGCAGTTCAGTGGCAGTTCCGTCCGGCAACCGACGCTAATGGCCCAGTAAAATCATACAGTACCCATCTGTTTACCTTTGGTAGGTGAGCAGCATGCAATTTGGCTTTTCAGATTGCTATAGGAGATAAAACCGCGTATATTTCACTCTTAAAAATTTTTGGGAGAGGTGCCGGAGCGGTCGAACGGGCTCGCCTGGAAAGCGTGTGTATCCCAAAAGGGTACCGAGGGTTCGAATCCCTCCCTCTCCGCCCCAAAAGCGGTCACCTTGGCAGGTTGACCGCTTTTTTATTTTATATTGTAAACTACAGCACTTATTCTTAATCTCAGATAGCCTATCCGGGAACCTTTGTATATGTACAGCGTTTCCTTGTTAGCGGAAAAATAAAAATTAGCAAACAGACCGTATATTCATGAAAATCAACAAGCTGTTGGTTGGGGTTATAGTGGGGGGCGTGTTTTTCTATGCATGTGAAAGACCTTCTGCACCAGACTTTACCCTTGAACAACAAAATAATATCCCCATCCTAAAAAATATTACGTTTGAGTTTTTAGGAGGAAGCGATGCACTTATTGACACAACCGGTGAAGACTTTGAAGATTTGTTCCTGGTTGATGAAAATGGAACCGTCAGGATTGTACAGGAATTGGATTTTGAAATCGGGGAACTAGGAGATGTAATTCCCGAAATCGAAGTTGATCCCATTGTCATAGAATCACAAATTGGCGATATCACCATCGATGATTTTTCAGCTGACTTCCGATCTGAACTAGGCGTCATTGAGCTTGAAGCTGAAAACGCTTCTGCTGATAATGCTGAAGTAGGCACCTTTAACGCTGAATTCACCGGAGATGGTACGGCAACATACCAGAGTGTTACCGGTAATGATCCTAACCTTGTACCGGCCGGTACTGCGGTACCAGCGGGTAATTCAGGCACTATAACGATAGATCTGAACGCCGGCGATTTTCAAAGTGCCACTATAGAATCCGGTGGTATACGCGTGGTGTTCCGCAATGAACTGGGTTTTGATTTGTCAACGCTGACATCCTCCATGCTCTCTGGCGGTACGCAAATATCCAACACGTCCAATGTGAGTAATGTTAACCACGGAGACGAGGTTGAACTGTTATTTCCGTTTAACCAGGGTGATATTCTTGAAGTACCTCTTGCCTTTGAAGTGGAAGTAAGCTGGGATGCACAGAATACACAGGCAGATGCAGGTAGCCTGATTGTGCGAGAGGCTACCGATGATAATTTGATTGTGAGTAGTGCGACCGCAGATATTCCGCAACAAGTTATCCGACCTACTACACCGGACATTGAAATTGACAACCCTGAATTTGTCTATGCAATCATGGAAAATTCAGACAGTCCTGATGTCAACCGTATCCGTGTCACATTGACCAATCAAACAACGCTTGCACTATCCGACTCAACGTTCTCTGGTCTACCCGTTCTTACCCTGACTAACAGTGAAGGAGAAGTATTGGATTCGCCACAGGTATTTGCTGTTGATGGAAACCCGGGAGCAACTGAAATCGCAGCAGGTGAAACAGGAGTTGCAGAGTTTAATCTTAATGGGCAGCAATTAACCAAGGTCCTGTCCTATCAAATTAACGTAGGAACATCGGGTGGAAACGGTATTACAGTAAACTCCACGGATTTCCTCGTCATCAATGCTGCTACCACAAATCTGGAATTGGCCGATGTACGATCAGACATTGATCCGCAAACGGGTATAACTTTGGAGGACCAGGTAGCGGTAGAAGGTGATTTTGTGAATGCTGAAGTGCAGACCGGTTCGCTCTCACTTAGTTTTACAAATGATACGAATATCCCGCTTACAATAGATGAATTGGTCTTCAGTAACGCCACAGCATTTCGTGCAAAAAATACCGGGCGTTTCTTTAATGAAGGCTCCGAAGTTGGGCGGGTCACCAATCTGGTCATACCAGCAAATTCTTCGGTCAGCGAAACCATCGATATCTCAGGCCGGGGGATATCCAATCAAATGAGCTATGCCGGAACGGCGTCTTCACCCGGAACCAACAGCGCTGTTAACATTTTATCCACCGATGTAATCAACACCAATATAACCGGAGAAGTTACCCTGACTTCCGCTACGGCCATACTGGACTCACAGAATTTTGACACCTCCGGTATTATTGAAATTGATGATAATGAGTTCGTATTGAGTTCTCAGGAGCATTATGTGGAAATAGCCAGTGGATTATTGAATTTCACACGAATCAATAACCAGATTGACATGGATATTGACACGTTGATCATATCATTTCCTGATATTCGTGCACCCGGGAATGGTTATGTTCCTGCAGACTCACTGGTTATATCATTCGTAGGAGATGAACGAATCCGACGGCGAGCCGACGGCGTAACCATTTCCAAGGAAATATCCCTCGAGGGGCATCGTATTTACGCACTCAACAACGAACTGCGGTACAATGTAAAAGCGGTCACGGAATCCACGCGCGGTACAGCTGAGGAGGAAAGAACCGTACGAAGCGAGGATCTTTTGGAAGCCAACGTTGAAATTCAAAACCTGCGTGTCGGAAGTGCTTTTGGTGCTGTATCCGTAAAGTCCGTTCTGCTTACAGAAGGCAGTGGTCCGTTGGATTTGTTTAACGACAACGTGGTTCAGCTTACGGATGTTGAAGACCTAAAAGAACTTTCAAGCAGGATATCCGATATACAGTTCTTTAACCCTTCACTTAACCTTACCTACACCAGCAACATTGGGGTAGATGCTGAGATTTTCGCAGCGATAATGGGAATAAACGAGTCAGGCGACGAAGTCTTTCTGACGGGCAGAGATAATTCTGAATTCACGGTGAGTCCGAGTGATACCGTTGGCGGATTCCTCGTCCGTGGTGTAGAAGTGCCCGCTGAAAACCTGGTGAAATTCCGGGTCAACGCTGCCGAGTCAATGGATGGAAGCACCACAAGAACCGTCGCTTTTAATGATGACGTAACCAACGTTGATGATTTTCTCAGTAATCTTCCAACGTCTATACGTTTCATAGGTAAAGCCCTGGTGAATCCGGATAATGGTGAAGGTTTTGTAGTTGACCCTATTGACTTCTCTACAACCATGGGTATTGACGTTCCATTAAACTTTGCTACGGCGGATAACCCCGGTGTTATCCGGGACACAACCGATGCGGACTTGTCTGACCTGCCTGGTCCGGAAGATGATATCCGTCTTTCAGCCGGTCGACTGATACTCAGCTATACGAACGGACTTCCGCTTGAACTGGATATCAGCATGGAATTTCTTGATGAAAACTCACAAATGGTTACATCGGCACCACTCAATGACGGGCCTTACAAAATTGAAGCGGCTGATGTTGATCCAGAGACTGCATTTGTTACATCGGCAAATGCCGGTGTAATGACGATTGCTCTAGATGAAGGTCAACTCGATGAATTATACAGAACCCAAAACGTTAGTCTGCGAATCCAGTTCCAGTCAACGGGAGGGGATGAGGTGAAAATCAGGGCATCGGATACCATATCACTTGGTCTCAGTGCTGAATTTACTAACAGTATCAGAGTTGACTAAAGGAGTTATACATGAAACCACATAATTTGACAACCAAATCTTTTTTCGGGGTTGCTCTGATTGTACTGATCAGTTCAGGCACACTATTTGGCCAGGCCCGCTACAATACTACGCAGGGTTTGGGTATGGGCAATACCGGAACAGCCAAAGTCTGGGGATATCAGGCAAATTTTGTTAACCCTGCTAATCTGGCCATGCCTTCAAGAACCAGTTGGACCATCGGACTTTTTGGCGGGTTTAGCCCAAATCTTGGCGGAGATCTTGCGAATATAGCTCTGTATAATGAATACTTCACCGATGGTGGCGTGTTGACTGCAGAGCGGAATATGGAAGCTGCCACGCGATGGTTTGGCTCAGGTGATGACACTTACAAACAACTGGGCATTGGAATTGATGTAACACCATTTGGTATATCCCACCAGCGCGGTAAATGGGGTGCAGCGCTTGCTATCCGGAGTCGTGTACTTGTTGATGTCGGCATGTCGAAGGGGGTATTTTTATCGACAACCGGTATCAACAGTACCAACTTCGGAAGTTTTCAGCAATTCGATTTAGCTAACGAAGTATTGGGTTATGCTGAAGTATCTGCAGGTTTTGGGTACAGAGTTTGGGAAAATAGTGAAAGCAACGAGGCGGGAACCATTCGTGTTTTCGCCGGAATTGCGCCTAAGTACCTTGTACCCATTCACTACCACAGTATCGCTTTGGAATCCAGGCTGCGAGTCCAGGATAATCCCTATCTGATAACGCATGATTTCAGTTATGAAATACATGCACTTGGACAGTTTGCCGGCGATTTGATTCGCTTCCAGCAACAACGGCAACAGACAGGACAGGCTCCCGAGGTCGATGGCTTCTTCGACAACTCTTTCGATGACGCCGGTGGAATTCGTGGCTCTGGATTTGGAATGGATTTAGGTGCTACAGCGGAGTATTACCTTGGCGATTTTCCTTTTCAAAGCTGGTTTACCCGTGGAAGCCACAAAGTAACGGCCTCAATTGCACTAACAGATTTGGGATCCATAAGCCTTACTGACGCTCCCGCACGATTATTTAATTCAGGAATTTTTGAGTGGGACGGCCTGGATGTTGACCAAAATCGCCTAGAAAACGAATTTGACTCCGATTTTGGGGAATATTTTAATAATGTAGTTACTGATAGTATTGGAAACACAATTTACTTAGATTTAGGTAGCGAAGAGTTATCGTCTATAAGCGCTGATTTACCGACGATGGTAAATTTTGGATTGGCTTATGATGTAGGAAAATTATCTGTGGCAATGGATATCGGAAAAGGCATGAATGATAGAGCTAACAACTCTTCTTCTGCCTTTTTTGGTTTAGGCGCAGAGTTTCGACTCCTGAATGCACTACCCATCCGAGTAGGTATGCGTAGCGGCGGATCTACCTCTTCAGCATATACTTTTGGTACCGGACTGAACCTCAGGAACTTTGAATTCACCCTTTCACTACTCACGGTTCCTAACTCTGAAGCAAATGGTTCAGGTCTGTCAATGGCTATGAGTGGTTTTGTTATTAGGTTTTAATTAATCTACTCGTTAACATTAAGCCGGCATCCATTCAGGGTGTCGGCTTTTTTTTTTGCTGTGAATGCGATTATCATGATTGGAAAATCAATACACTTACTTATACTGCTATTTATTCACGTGCCTGCTTTTGCTCAGGAATCCAATCAAAGTATAATTTTGAATGAAATTGTTCAATTGATTGGTGATTTTGATGACAGCGAGAATATATTCTACGTCCGACTTGAACCAGCTGGTTCGGAAGCCTATGTAGAATTAACTAACCTGCTTATCAGCAGATGGCCTGCATTAAATTTCACTCGCTCCGAAGTTAATGCAACCCACGAATTGTTATTCCATGTTGATACCGAAATTACGCTATCAAGAATCAGTAAAACCGAGTATAATCACGCAATTAAAGGTACCGCAACGTTACAGGTAACCTCGGCATCCACTCAGATTATTACCCACTCTAACAGACTTTCCATTACTTATCAAAACCGTATCCATGCTTCTAAGATAGAGCAACTTGCGTCAGCCTGGTATCCGGCTCGAGTCCACCAACAAAATGACAACAGACCATTCGTTTTTCTAAGGCGAGTTTTCGAGCCACTGGCCATTAGCAGCGCGATTCTAACCACCGTATACCTGCTCTACAATGTCAGAAGTAGCTAAGTACTCATTCGGATTCATTTTTTCAATACTAATTCTAGCGGCCTATGGATGTGCTGTACCTGTTGCCCCAACTGGAGGAGAGCCCGATCGGAGTGGACCTAAACTAGCCAGCACTCAACCAGCCAGCGGTACCGTTAATTTCAGAGAGCGCGTAATTCAGTTTACTTTTGACGATTTTGTAGATCGGAGTTCATTTGCGCGTGCATTTCGAATAGAACCTGGCATAGCTACACCTTACGAAATAAAATGGCGAAGAAAAACTGCCAGTATTCATTTGCTTAGTCCATTACCAGACAATACAACGGTCGTTTTTACCGTCGGATCTGAGCTCAAAGACACCAGAGGTAACAACCTGAATTCGCCCTTGGAAATAGCGGTATCGACAGGTCCCGAAATCAACTCCGGAGAGGCAATGATTCAAATTTTACCCCTTCCCGGGATTAGCCTGCCAGATGATATGCGTGTTTTTTTATACAAATTACCCTATGAATTGGATGAAGCTGCATTTTACCTGGGGCAAGCGGACACATCCGGCACCGTGACCTTTAAGTATCTGGCTGACGGCGAATATGCTTCGTTTTTAGTTCAGGATGTAAACAGAAACCGAATATGGGATCCCCAACGGGAGTATGCGCAACCTACAGCGCAACGCGTGTATGTAGTGGAAGACGGTGATCTGGATATGGGGGTAGCATACTATGCACAACCTGATACCGTTTCTTTGCGTGTTACGTCCGTGGGTCTGTTTAGCAAGCGCAGACTACGAGTTGAGTTTTCAAAACCAGTACGGTACTCCCCGGGCAGTAATGTCTTACTCGAAGCCATCGATAGTGAATTACCTATATCTGCGCGAATGCTGTTTGTAGATACTAATGACCCAAACGTCGCTTATTTTCACACTGAAACCGATCTTTCAGATACGCTTAATTACAAGCTCTTATCGGATTCCTTTCAGTCTGATGCCGCTAATACACTGATTTCTGATTCCCCTGAGTTTCAAGGTTCATCCGAGCCTGATACGTCTGTTGTCCGGTTTCATACTCATCTGACCCAGCAGGGTGTTCGTAATACCGAGCCATTAATTATCCAGTATTCTGGTGTATTGGAAAATACACTGGTAGCCGACTCTGTACAGGTCTTAGTAAACAGGGAGACAGTTGATGATTTTCTGATAGCAGATACCGAGATGAATATTCTGCGTTTAACACCTACAGTTCCCTGGAATTCATCCGATAGTTATACCATACGCGTTTGGGACCCGGATTCCCAACGCCATATAACACTTACAACTCAAATTCTGGACAATTCGGACTTTGGTGAGCTATCCGTAACAATTGCAGATTCGACGATGTTTAACATTCCGATGGTGCTAAAAATTTCCGGTGAGAATACTGACAATATTGCTCTGGAGTCAACTTTTGTGGGATCGGAAACTATAACAGATATTCCTGTCGGTTTATACTCTGTAATTGTCTACCCAGACCCAGACGGGGATAATAAATGGGACCCAGGTACCATAAATCCATTCAGGCAACCTGACCCGATCTTTGTTAATGCAGCAGTACCGGTAAGAGGCAGAATGACCGGTGAAATCGTGGTAGACTTTGACTAATCTGCTGCAGCGGGTGAATAATCAATAACGATGTTCTCACGCCATGCAGGAGTCATTATAAGCAGTTCCTCTACACTCTCAACAACGTTCAGGCTATTGGTTTTCACGGTTATTGTTTTCGGATCATTTTCAGATTGAATAATCTCGAAAATAGCTGACTCATCGCCTCGTTTTTCCTTGATATCAGCGAGCGCCTCCTTAATTTCTATAACTCTCGCCTTATGTATTCTTTCTGCACAACTTGAGGGTGACATCAGTAAAAAAAGGATTGTCCAAAGTGTAAAAACCGATAAATGTTGCACTACCTTATAGGATTAATTTATAGTTTGTGACTGTATAACAAAAAAATATGCCGTTCTGTTTCGTACTACGGCTCAATTTCAGAATAATATAAAATGCATAAATCAGAGCGATTCGTCTGGTTGGTTCTTGTGCTCGTTTTAAGTTTTTTTTTGTATAAGATGCGGTCAGACATGGAAGATTTATCCTTATGGGTTGACGCTCAGACCGAACAAATTGAGGAAATAAACAGCCTTCTTGATCAGGCAGAAAATCTAATCCAGGAACTGCCTGAAGAAAAAATGGTACGAAGCGGACTTCCGGACTGGGAAAAACGCATGCTGATGTCAAACGGTCTGGAAAACCCTGAGGATGACCTTAAATCGGACTTAATGCGCAAACCCGAACTCATTCCGGTGAGCCCGGTGCTGGGGGGAACCATGCAAATCTACTCAAAAGATGACATCAACATTTTGCCCGGTGGCTGGGCATACGCAATATTTGAAGACGGGCACATTAACGGTGGCATGATATTAAGCTATACCGTTGAGGATGGTTCCATAAGCTGGAATTTGATTTCGCATAAACAATTTTGAAAACGATGCATAAAAGTCAGTGTGCCCAGGAAATAATCATAGGCTTGACAGTTTTTCTAGTCACTTTTATGAGTGTTTATCTCAGTCGGTATCAGCGGCTAACTTCTGAAATCAGTGTTCAAGCCGAACGAGCGATACTTTATTTACCTGAGAGTGGTCAAATAAGTGATTTGATAACTGATTTGTATGAACAAGGTATACACTTTGATAAGAATGAGTTGCTTTGGGCTGCCAACCTGCTTAACTGGAAAAGCTATCGTGCGGGAAGGTACGAAATCAACGGTTCCTACTCATATAACCGTTTTCTATCAAAGTTAGGCAGGGGGGAGCAGGATCCATTTCTGGTACGTGTTCAAGCCGGTCAGAACCATGACTCTTTCACTCTCCGGACGTCACTGCAGTTCCGGTTCTCTCAGGAAGAACTTGACGCAGCTATGAAAGACAGTTCACTGCTCAGGCAGCACAATATCGAGGAACACCATCTTTTAGGTCGTATGCTGCCAAACTCCTATGAAATGTATTGGACAGCAACTCCACAGCAATTCCTTGCACGCATGCTCCGGGAATTTGACACAGCCGTTACCCGGCCCTACGCGGAGCGAGCAGCTGAACTGGGAATCAGCATTGATGAAGCTGTAATCTTAGCATCAATTATTGAATGGGAAGTACGTCATGTGGATGAAAAACGAAAAGTAAGCGGATTATACTGGAATCGTCTTAATCGTCGTATGCGTTTACAAGCAGATCCTACTGTTGCGCACGCTATTGGTGAACGCAGGAGATTACTATTTGCAGACTATCGCGTTGACCACCCGTACAACACCTATCGAATATTCGGGTTACCGCCAGGCCCGATTAATAATCCAAGATTAACCTCTATTACAGCGGCATTGTATCCGGAACAACACAATTATATTTACATGGTTGCCTCCGGTGATGGTAGCGGGTACCACGTTTTCACAACAAATTATGCGGATCATCGCAGAGAAAGTCGAAGATGGACCAACTGGCTCAGAGAGCAGCGCCGGATTCGGGATTTGGAAGCACAGCAGGAACAAACTACTGGAACGAATTCAAGGTAATCAAACTAAAATTCTTCTGTATCAAATTCCGGGTCAACGATATTAAGGCTATCGGCAGGTATTTCAATAACGAGTTCTGTTACATTTTCAACTCCATTCGTCGTCATTTTGAAAAACTGGAGCGATTGATTCATGGTGCTCTCTTCGAAATTAATCCTCGTGGCAATTCCTTCAAAAACATCCATTTCCCGTAAGAAGTCGTTGAAATTGTCCGGGTTTTTTAACCTGTTTATAGCGTTTAGGATAAAGGCACCAATATCGTAGCCAACATAAGAAAACATAGTTGGGTCATAACCAACACGATTTCTGTAGTCATAACGAAAATTTATTACTTCCTCAGAACTTTCCTGCAGGTAGTAGGTGTCAGCATAAATCATGTCAAGAGTACGAATTCGCTGAACCGAATGATCCATATATGAAAGCGTCTCGTTGGTTAAGACCGTATAATCCGGTTGAAAAGCTTCCAAACCGGTTAAGGTCAGGTCTAGTAATGTTTCACCCAGATCACTGGTAAATGAAACGAACACGGCATCCAGTGAATCTGCCCGGTAGCTTAGTGTATCTTCAATAAGTTCATCACTATTTGCAAACCAAGGGAGAATATGAGAGACAGAATACCCGTTCGCTGCAAAATCTTCACTAAAGAACAGCGGGACTTCTGCGCCCAATATTTCAGCTTCCTGCCTGAACGCCTCTGCTTCGGTTTCTCCAAAACTTCCTTGTTCCGTAATTACACCAATGCGTTTTTTTCCCAGTTGATTTACAAGATACCGGGCAAACTGACGACCTCTTGCTTCAAAAGAGGGATTTATTTGGTAGACATAGCTTAAATCATCAGATAGGTTAATCGTATTGGCCAGAGGTGCGAATAACGAAGTTCGCTGGCGGTTTACCAAGGGCGCCAGTTGACGAACCTGCTCAGAATAAAGTGGACCAACAATGACATCAACCATATCAATGTTAATAAGATCTGATACAAGTGAACCTGGATTATTCGGATTCATATCAGAATCTTTGAACACAATGCGGGCCTTATGATCTGGATTTTGTCGATTAAACTCATCCGCAGCCATTAAAATACCGGCATACAAACCTCTGGATACGGGTTTATTCCCGGGGTCTTCATTAAATCCCGGTAGCAGTACGCCAATGGTAAAAATTGTTCCTTTCGGAATACTGCCGAAGTCTTTTGACGATAATGAATCAATTTCTGATGATGAAAGTGTGTCTACCGCTATTATGTCGGGTAAGTTAGCCGTGTCAATCAATTGTGTTATCTGGTTTTCGGAATATCGTTGCAGAATTGAGGGTTCGGTTAGCGACCTTCTGATTTCCGGCAACCTACTATCATCAAGCGCCTGTAAGCGTTGATAAAACGACAGATAGCTTACTACGTCCTCAAATTGCGCGCATGCCTTATCGGCTAATTCGGCAACATTTGACTCCCGACAAAGCCTGTAGAAACCAAGTAAGGACTCATGGTAATTTCTGAGTTGGTAGAAAGCCATTGATTTTACAAAATCAGCTTCATCTGCAATGATATTCGGACTCCCGTATGCGGCTGAACGCGCCAGGTCCACTGTTTTGATATAATTACCTAATCCATACGCAGATTTGGCTGCAAACAGCATAGCAAGTGGCTGATCAATTTGTTCAAATAGCTCAAGCGCATCACCATAATTGTGCTGTCTGTACAGGACAAGTGCATCGGTAAAATGCGTACCCAGACTGTCAGAAAAGGCGATACCGTGTGAATAGCCAGAACTAGCTGCCGTTGTCAGTGGCAAGAACCAGATGAATAGTGTGAGCAGGTAATATTTGGGCATGATAATCAGAGATAGATTGATACAAATGAAACGAATGCACATCGAATCAGATTGCCTTGCCGTTACTCCCACTCAATAGTAGCTGGTGGTTTAGAGCTGATATCATAAACTACCCGATTAATACCCCGTACTTCATTTATGATTCTGTTCGACACTCTGGAAAGAAACGCATAGGGGAGATGGGCCCAGTCGGCTGTCATGCCGTCAACACTGGTAACGGCTCTGAGTGCAGCGGTGTATTCGTAGGTTCGTTCGTCACCCATTACCCCTACACTCTGAACCGGCAGCAACACGACGAACGCCTGCCAGGTTTCCATATACAGGCCACTTGTTTTGAGCTCTTCAATAAATATGGCATCAGCTTCGCGCAGCAGGTTTAATTTCTCTCGTGTAAGGTCAGAAATAACCCGGATACCAAGCCCGGGGCCGGGAAAGGGATGGCGGTCAATAAAGTGATTTGGTATACCGAGCTCGCGACCAACTTCCCTGACCTCATCTTTGAAAAGTTCACGCATGGGCTCCAGAAGCTTTAGGTTCATTTTCTCCGGCAGACCACCCACATTATGGTGGGACTTGATGGTAGCTGACGGACCCTTGAACGATACGCTCTCAATTACATCGGGGTAAAGGGTACCCTGGGCAAGGTAGCTGAATTCCGATTGATTGCTGATGGCTTCATCGAAAACATCGATGAACGTATTTCCAATAATTTTCCTCTTTTGTTCCGGATCCGTTATTCCTGTCAGGCGGTCCAGAAACAAATCGCTTGCATCAATCCCTTGAACCGGTAACTTCAGATCTCGCTGGTATAAATCCAAAACGGTTTTGAATTCGTTTTTTCTAAGCAGACCGTTATCAACAAAAACACATAGCAACTGGTCTCCCAGGGCCTTGTGTAACAAAACCGCCGTGACTGTAGAGTCGACTCCGCCTGAAAGGCCACATATAACTTTATCCTTGCCAACTCGATTCCTGACATCCCGGATGGTTGAATCGATAAAAGATTGAGGAGTCCAGCTTGGTTCGAGTTTGCTGATAATCCGGATAAAATTGGAGATCAGCAGTTTACCGTCACTGCTGTGTACCACTTCCGGATGAAACTGTACCCCATAAATGGGTTTACTGGTGTGTCTGACGGCAGCTATCGGGGCATTGGAAGTGTGGGCAATTATGCAGTAATCCTGTGGAAGTACGTTCAGGTGGTCGCCATGGCTCATCCACACAGTTGTAGCATCCTTGATACCCGTAAATAGAGCATTGTCTTCATCGATGAGTAGTTCGGCACGACCAAACTCTCGTTTGTCTGCCTTGGCCACGCTATTGGGTACACTGGTATGAGCTATAATTTGTAGGCCATAGCAAATACCCAAAATCGGAACATTCCAGGTGAATATTGCGGTGTTGAGGTCGGGTGCACCTTCATCGTTGACACTCATAGGACCTCCCGACAGCACTACAGCTGAAGGAGGGTTATCAGCAAATGCATTCAAGTCGGCATTGAAAGGATGTATTTCACAGTAAACGTGAAGCTCTCGGATCCTTCGGGCAATCAACTGGGTATACTGTGAGCCGAAGTCCAGTATGAGGACCCACTCGGAATGCTGAAAATGCATGGTTTTGTTCTAAGGTTGTTAGGCGATGATATCCTGATACTCGTCTGCACTTAGCAACTCACTTAGCTGATCCGCATCAACTACCTTAATTTTCACCATCCATCCATCGCCATAAGGATCTTCATTAACCAATTCGGGCTGGGCATCAAGAGCGGGATTTATTTCGAGCACTTCCGCATCAACGGGCATAAATAGATCTGAAACTGTCTTCACGGCCTCCACGGTGCCGAATGTTGCATCTTTGTTTACATTTTCGCCAACTGTATCGATATCAACATAAACAATATCACCAAGTTCACTTTGCGCAAATTCAGTTATGCCAATGGTTGCTGTACCGTCACCATTATCTCGGATCCATTCATGATCTTTGGTGTATTTGAGTTCTTGAGGATAATTCATCAGACAATCTCCGGATTAAATTTGAATACGTTTTCTAAATAGCCTGTGTTGAAATTACCATTGACAAAATTTTCGTCAAGTAGTAGCTGTTTATGATAGGGGATGGTCGTTTTTACCCCTTCGATGATAAATTCATCAAGAGCCCGAATCATTCTTTGGATTGCTTCAATACGGGTTGGAGCACTCACAATGAGCTTGGCAATCATAGAGTCATAATTTGGCGGAACCACATATCCGCTGTAAACATGGGTATCAACACGAACGGAATGTCCGCCCGGGGGATGGAACACCGTTATTTTTCCTGCACTTGGCCTGAAACCATAAGCAGGGTCTTCTGCATTGATACGACACTCAATGGAGTGTCCGCGCATTTTCAATGGCTTTCTTCTTAGTGGCATGCCTGCGGCTACTTCAATCTGTGATTTGATCAGATCGTAGCCGGTTACTTCCTCTGTTACCGGGTGTTCTACCTGAATACGGGTATTCATCTCCATAAAGTAGAATTTCCCGTGTTTATCGAGCAAAAATTCTACGGTTCCGGCGCCCTCGTAATTGATGGTTTGTGCCGCACGAACAGCCGCGTCACCCATTTCATTTCGGAGAGCTTCATCTACAGCAGGAGATGGTGACTCTTCCAGAATTTTTTGGTGTCGACGTTGCATCGAGCAATCGCGCTCTCCAAGATGGGTGATATACCCGTGTTGGTCGCCCAGAACTTGTATTTCAACATGCCTCGGTTCCTCAATGAACTTTTCGATATACACGTCCGGATTACCAAAAGCTGCTCCGGCCTCCGAGGTTGCAGCATCAAATTGTTTCTTGAATTCAGAGGATTCCTTAACAATGCGCATTCCCCGTCCGCCTCCGCCAGCACTGGCTTTGATAATGACAGGAAAACCTATCTCTTCAGCAATTTTTTGCCCCGTTTTGGCATCTTTCACCACCCCATCGCTTCCCGGCACGACCGGTACGCCGTACTTGATCATATTGTCCTTGGCCCGGGATTTATTCCCCATGGTATCAATCATTTCAGGGGAGGGGCCGATAAACTTGATATTATGTTCAGCGCAGATCCTTGAGAATTCAGCGTTCTCAGCAAGAAAGCCGTAACCGGGGTGAATAGCTTCTGCGTTGGTAATTTCAGCGGCTGCTAGCAGCCGTGGTATTTTCAGATACGATTCACGGGAAACAGCAGGACCAATACAAACGGCTTCATCGGCAAATTTAACGTGCAGGCTGTTGGCATCGGCCGTAGAGTAAACTGCAACCGTTTTAATACCCATTTCCTTGCAGGTTCGGATTATACGAAGTGCAATTTCACCACGATTCGCAATCAGGATTTTTTTAAACATACGACTCAGGATGGTTCGATTTCAAACAGCGGCTGATCGTATTCAACAGGCTGAGCATTACTGACCAATATCTTGGTTATTTTACCGGAAACTTCTGCGTTAATTTCGTTCATGATTTTCATGGCTTCTATAATGCAGAGCGTGTCGCCTTTTTGGATGGTATCACCTACACTGACAAATGGCTTGTCTTCCGGGGAGGGGGATGAGTAAAATGTTCCTACTATGGGTGACTTGATTATTTCACCTGAAATAGCAGTTGGCTGCTGGTTTCCGCCCTCTTGGGTTGGAACCGGGGCCGGTGATGACGGTCTGGTGGACGGGATTTCAACAATCTGAGGGGCCTGTGGGGTAGTATACTGAACAGGCGGAGCTTGGTGAATGGTGTCAGATTGCTTTTTTATTTTGATTTTGAAGTCGCCTTCTTCGATGTAAACTTCGTTCACATCACTTTCTGAAATCAAATTGAGAAGGCTTTTAATCTGCTTGAGATCCATATAGGGGTGTTTTTAAGATTTTACTCGTTCTATGTACGACGAAGTCCTGGTGTCAACGCGGAGCTTATCTCCCTGATTGATAAACAATGGAACCTGTAAACTCACACCGGACTCCAGCTTGGCTGGTTTTGTGGCACCGGTTGCGGTGTCGCCTTTCATGCCGGGTTCTGTTTCCACAACTTCCAGAACAACGTGATCAGGGAGCTCGGTAAACAAAACCTTTTCGGTGTCAGCATTAATTACAAAAGTGACTACTTCGCTTTCTTTCATGAACTCAGGTTTGTCTACCTGGGCAGCGTTTAATCCTACCTGGTCGTAGGTCTGCTCATGCATGAAATGATAGACCTCACCGTCATGATACAAATATTGGTACGGATGCCGTTCAACTCGCACGGATTCCATGGATTCACCCGCACGAAAGGTTTTGTCAAGCACTTTGCCGTTGGTAACACCACGAAGCTTCGATCGAACGAAGGCGCCGCCTTTGCCTGGTTTAACATGCAGGAATTCAATGATGGTGTAAATCTCATTGTTCATAAGAATGTTCATTCCATTCTTAAAGTCGGCGGTAGTAATTTTTGGCATACATCGAAATAAGTGAATATTTAAAGCAGTCACTAAAAATACCACGCTTACCCGTTGATAACAACTCGATATTCAATTCGGATCGGTTAACTGCAAGCCTGCCGGGTTGTCCCAAAAAGGAACAATCAGAAAAAAAGGCTGTAAAGCGTGGTAATAAATACCAGACCGATGATTATCGGGCAAACTACCTTGATTGCTATGGTCCAGACAGGGGCTACCCAACTGCCCTGTATACCCGGAAAACCACTGGATATTTCATTAATGGCCTGTTTTGATGTCCACAGATAGCCAACTACCAGCGAAATCATCAATCCTCCCAATGGCAAACCTACCGTGCTGAAAATAAGGTCCAGTACACCAATAAGGTTAATATTGAATGAGACTATAACCGCAAGAAGCATGATAGCTCCACCTATTCCCCAGGCAGCCTTTTTCCGTGAAATATTGTGTTCATCTATTGCATAGGAAACCGGAACTTCCAGCAGGGAAATGGTTGAGGTCAGTGCAGCCAGACCCAACAAAAGGAAAAACATGACACCAGCCAGTACACCACCAACACCCATGTTGTGAAACATCTCGGGAAGCACGTTGAATACGAGGGTGGTACTGGCAGCCAGGTTTCCATCAGCGTCCATGATTTCTACACCGGATGCCTGGGCTACATACATAGCCGGGATGATCAAAAAACCGGCAAGGAAAGCTATGCCGACATCGGATAGGGTAACATACGTAGCCGATTCAACTAAATTCTGTTTCTTGCTGATGTATGAACCGTAAGTGATAAGTGCCCCCATACCCAACGAAAGGGAGAAAAACGCCTGGCCCATAGCTGACAAAACAAGATCAGCATTGATCATGCTGAAATCAGGCTGCAGATAGACGCGAAGACCCTCGCGGCTACCATCGAGGGTTAGAACATACACAATCATTATCAGGAGAATACCAACAAGCAAAGGCATCATAAATTTGGTGGCTTTTTCAATCCCGTTACTTACACCTCCGGTTATCACCGATATCGTAGTGAGCATAAACAAGACTGAGAAAATTGCATTTTTCAGACCGTTGTCCAATGCCCCGAACCAACTGGCGATTTCAGGGAAACCGGCAAAATAGAAGATTTCTTCAAAAATATATCCGGTTGTCCACCCGGCAACGACCAGATAAAAGGAAAGAATCATAACACCGCACAGAATCCCCCATGCACCGGTTACCGGGGCAATCCAATGTTTACTTACGGATTTGAGCGCACCAACCGGGTTTTTGCGACTGTAACGACCAACTGACAACTCGGCAACCATCACAGGAAGCCCGATAACAAAGCAGCAAATAAGGTAAACAACGATAAACGCTGCGCCACCATTATCGGCAACTTTGCTTGGAAAAGCCCAGATATTGCCCAGACCAACAGCTGAACCGGCAGCCGCCAGAATAAAACCTAGTTTAGAATTCCAGCTGCCACGTGATTGTTCTGTAGTTACCAAGTATTGACTCCAAAAAGTTTTATTCCGGATTTACACGTTTTGTTCTGACCGTCTCCTTAACACAACACCTGAAAAAGGTGGGATTTTAACAATGCCACTAATAACTGAGATTGGCGCGTCAGATGCAACTGTTTCTGTCACCATTAATTCCCAGTATCCTTCAGGCAGATGAACTTCACAATCTGAACCGGGATTCGCATTCATACTTACAAAGTACTCATGAGGATCTGATGTACCATGATCAGCGATGGTGAATGTAATATGCAGAGCATCCTCGTAATTTCGAAAATGAATGCTTTCGGGCCTGGACTTACGCAATGCGGGGCTACTTAATCGAAGCCGGATCAGGCCGGAGTAGTAGTCGAACAAGGCCTGATTCTTTTTTACATCACCAAATTGCATGTAGTTGGTGATGTTGTCCTTATTGTAGCTGTTATGATCGAGCTTGCCTACATCGGTATCCTGATTGTTGCCATGGTCTGTTACCTTGGTACGACCATACTCCTGACCGGCATGAATGAGTGTGATCCCCTGTGCTATAAACAAATAAAATGCTGCCAGTCTTGCAATATTCAGTTCCACACCTTCCAGAGTAACGACCTCATCACGGTTGGCAAATACCTTATTTAAGTTGCTGTGATTGGTAGCAATCCGGATGAAATCACCCAGTGTGTAGCCGTCGTGACTTTCCAGATAGTTCACACTGTGGGAGGAGCGATGATACCTTCCGTTAGGTTGGTGAACGAGTGTTCCCCTGATAAAGTTTTCCAGCGACAACCGGCTCATATCATGTTGCCATCTGCCAAAAATATAACCTGCGCCGTGAATTGGGTCGGAACCCTTGACGCCATTTCTAATCTGATCGTTCCAGGATGCCCAGCCCAGTTCAGAGAAGCCGGTTGGATTGTAACCACCACCCCAGGGTTCAGCAATCAGAATTACATTCGGGTTTACTTTCCGTGCTTCTTCACGAATACGTATAAGTGTTTCCTTATCAATGAGGTTGGCCAGGTCGAAACGGAATCCGTCGATATGAAACTCCTTCATCCAATATAACACCGAATCGATAATCAGCTTTCTGGCCAGTGGCGATTCCGTTTTCAAATCATTACCGCACCCACTATGTGAGGAATAGCTGCCATCGGATTCGTGCCTGAAGTAGTAATCGCGGTCCAGGAATTTCAGCGGGTTCTGATCATATTGCGAGGCATGATTGTACACAACATCCACGATTACACTGATTCCTTCCTTATGTAACTGTTTTACCAGGTCCTTGACCTGATTTAACCCATCTGCTGAATAGCCATATGGCTCATCGGCCTTGGGAAGGGTCGGAAGGGCGTAGAGTGATTCTGGCATGAAAAAAAATGAGGTCATATAACCCCAATAATTTACTGCGTAGGGGTTCCATGTATTGAAGACACCCTCGGAGGTTTCCTCTTTGTATGGGGTCTCATAATAAGCGAACTTTTGTAATGGAAGAAACTCTATAGCATTGACACCCAATGACTTTATATAATCTATGATACTATCCTTGCCTGCTTTGGCAAATCGTTGATAACAGCTGAGGTCAGGGTAATCTGATTCAGCCTGCCAGGTAAGGTCTTTCAAATGAGCTTCATAGATAACCAGATCCCTGAGGTCGGCCGGACCCACAAATTCGCAGCCCTCCCAATCGTATTGTGTTTTTTCAAGAATCAGGGTTTTACCCTCGTGCCTGAAGTTATGGCGAACGGTAACCCATTTACTATAGGGGTCAGCAATGAGTGCATCGGTACGTTCAGTAGGTTTGTCATCAGCCGGTGGCACAACCCGGTAGCCATAGTATTTACCGGCAAGATTTTCATCAATAGTTAGCTCCCAGACTCCGGCGGCATTTCTGGCCATGGGTTTTCTATCGCCCGACTCTTGTTCGAATTCGTCAAAAATTTCAACCTCAACGAACGGCGACCGCGGACAAAACACACGGAAGGTGGTATGATTACCTTTAATGGTGCATCCAAAATAGTCGTCGCCGTAACGCTCGGCTATGGTCTGCAGTATTTCGAGGTCAATTTCAAAAAAGGAATGTACCAATGCGATCCCTGTTAGCTGATTTTTGAGCCGGGTTCCCCGTCAGTTTCGATAAATTTCAGTGAACCATCGGCGTTGGATGCCATCAATATCATTCCCTGGGATAATTCACCCATCATTTTACGCGGTTTAAGATTGGCTACTATGGTAACTGTTTTGCCGACCACATCTGAAGCAGAAAAATAACCGGCAATTCCACTCAGAACCTGCCGTTTCTCGAAGCCAAGATCCAGTTGTAGTTTCAGCAGCTTTTTGGATTTGGGCATAGGTTCAGCCGCGATAATGCGTGCTGCACGCAAATCAACTTTGAGAAAATCTTCAAATTCAATCTCGTCTTCAACGGGTTCGAACGATGTGGCAGCCGGTGGCTCCGTATTCTTTCTGAGCTTAGTTATTTGGATATCAATAGCATCATCTTCAATCTTGTGGAAAAGTATATCGCCGGCTTTTACCCGATGGCCTGCAGGCAACATATGCTGCTTAACTTCATTCCAGCTCACTGATCCGAAATCCAGATACGAACGTAATACCTGCATTTTTGAAGGAAGAACCGGCGAAAACAGCACACTCAAAGCTGCGCAAACCTGAATACAAACATGCATCGTGTTGGAACAGGCCGCCATATCAGTTTTTCGCGTTTTCCAGGGCTCAGTCTCGGTAAGATATTTGTTTCCAGCCCGGGCCAGCGTCATAGTCTGGGATATGGCTTCTCTGAGCTGAAATTCCTCATAACACTGACCGATTTTATCGCGCTGTTGCTCAATTTGCCGGAGCATATGGAGGTCGGTTTCAGATGGACCGGTTAATTCCGGTACAACTCCGTCAAAGAAACGCTCTGTAAACGATAACGTCCTAAATATGAAATTTCCCAGAATATCTGCAAGTTCACTGTTGTTCCGGGTCTGAAAGTCTTTCCATGAAAAATCACTGTCTTTGGTTTCCGGAAGGGTAGTACCCAATGCGTATCGTAATGTGTCTGCATCGAAGTCCTCCAGGTATTCATGCAGCCATACTGCCCAACCGCGGGAGGTAGACAATTTTTGACCTTCCAGGTTCAGAAACTCATTGGCCGGTACATTGCGCGGCAATACAAATCCACCGTGTTTCATAAGCGTTGCCGGAAACATAATGCAGTGAAAAACGATGTTATCTTTGCCAATGAAATGAATCAAATCGGTTTGTTCATCCATCCAATATCGCTTCCAGAGCTCATGGTCTCCTTTTTGGATGCCCCATTCTTTGGTTGCTGAAATGTATCCGATGGGGGCGTCGAACCAAACGTACAAGACCTTGCCCTCGGCACCATCTACGGGCACCGGTACACCCCAGCTTAAGTCGCGGGTGACAGCCCGATCGGTTAATCCGGATTTCAGCCAGCTTTTACATTGCCCCATTACGTTGGATTTCCAGCCTTCCCGTGTATCCAGCCAAGCCTCAATTTCCGGCTGGAGATCGCCCAGGGGCAGATACCAGTGTTCCGTTTCCTTCAAAATTGGTTTCGCGCCTGTGAGCATGCTGCGTGGTTCGATGAGTTCGGCGGGGGACAAGCTGGTCCCGCATTTTTCACATTGATCACCGTATGCATCTTCATAACCGCATTTCGGACATACACCTTTTACGTAGCGGTCAGCCAGGAATTTCCCGGCTTCGGGGTCAAACAGTTGCGATTCTGTTTTTTCCCGAAAGACACCTTTATGGTTGAGTTCGGCAAAGATATCGCTGGAAACCTGATGATGAACGGCAGAACTGGTGCGACCATAATAATCGAAGCTGATTCCAAATTTTTCGAAGACATCCTTATTCATGGTGTGAAATTTGTCCACGATGTCCTGTGGTTTTACACCCTGCTGCTCGGCCGCTATCGTGATAGGAACGCCGTGTTCATCAGAACCGCAAATGAACACAATATCTTCGTTGAGCAGCCTTTTATACCGAACATACAGATCTGCCGGAAGGTAGGCCCCCGCCAGATGTCCCAGATGGATGGGACCGTTAGCGTAGGGGAGAGCAGAAGTTACCAGAGTTCGCTTAGCCATGGATGATAAAACTTAAACCGGAATTAAAAACAACTATCCGGTTAAAATACGAGGTACTCTACCCAATAAAAAGATTTATTCAGTTCGGAAGATTTCATGAAGGGCGAAAAGTGCGATACCAACGGCAACCGATACATTAAAGGAATGCTTCTGACCATACTGGGGAATTTCAACAATTTGATGGCAGTATGCCAGAAGCGAATTGTCTATACCGGTGACCTCGTTGCCCATCAGTAAACAGATTTTCCTGTTAACCGGCAACGTCAGGTCCGTTACCGGAATGCTTTTACCGGTCTGCTCCAGGCCAACCAGTGAAACGTTCTCCACAGCCAGATACTTCAGAACCTGTTCCGAAGTATCAAAATGATTCCAGGCTACAGTTTTTTCGGCTCCCAGAGCTGTTTTGGTCAGTTCAGGCCTAGGTGGTACCGGTGTGTAGCCACTGAGAATCAGTCCGCCGATTCCAAAAGCATCCGCCGATCTGAAGGCTGATCCGACATTATGCATGCTGCGTATATTGTGCAGCCATAGCCTGGTATGATTGAAGCCATCCGGCACAGTACGACTCTGATTACGCTTAAAAATTTCTCGGGTGGTGAGTTTCCTGATCATATGTGGGTTATCATGGTTTACCAGCAGTATGCATATGTTAATTTACTTCAAAATGAGGGCTATCATGCATATATTTGCAAAAATCAATCGATGACTACGAAAAACCAATCCCGGTGAATGAGGGTGCATTAAGCCACACCGGTGCTACAAGGAATCAAACTATCGTGAAAATTAATTATCTGTCGCAGGAAGGCTTTGACAAGCTTAATGATGAACTCAGGAACCTGAAGACAAAAGGTCGACGCGAAATTGCAGCCAAAATTGACGAAGCTCGCTCTCACGGGGATCTGAGCGAAAACGCAGAGTACGAAGCGGCAAAGGAAGAGCAGGCGTACATGGAAAAGCGAATTGCCGAACTTGAGAATGCCCTTGCCAATGCACGCGTACTGGACGAAAAAAATGTTGATTTGTCCAAGGTGCATATACTCAGCACCGTAACAGTTTTCAATCATCGTTCAGGCAAGGAAGTGAAATACACTATTGTCTCTGCCTCTGAAGCCGACTTTAACCAGGGCAAAATCTCTATAGATTCACCTATTGGTGCCGCCTTAATGGGTAAAAAAATAGGCGATTCTGTTGAGATTCAGGTACCGGCCGGTACGCTAACGCTGGATGTGAAAAATATAGAGCGACTTTAACCACTCTGGGCTGACTATTTGCAAAACAGGTACACTCAAAAACGTCTCTCAACACCCTCATGTATCAATTCAGCATATGTCGCAGCTCTGAAAAGTCAAACGCTATCAGCGGGGCCGTAGAACTACATGGTTAAACGGGTACTCATAACCGGGGGTGCTGGTTTTCTGGGTTCCCATCTGTGCGACCGTTATCTGGCGGAGGGATACCACGTCTTGTGCATGGATAATCTTTTAACCGGCAGACTTGAAAACATTGAGCATCTCTTTGGTAACAGTAGATTTACCTTTTATCACCAGGATGTCACCAATTACATTCATATCGCCGGTACTCTGGATCTGATACTTCACTTTGCATCACCGGCATCCCCGGTAGATTACCTGGAAATTCCGATTCAAACTTTGAAAGTGGGCTCGCTGGGTACGCATAAGGTACTGGGACTGGCCAAAGACAAAAAAGCCCGTTTTCTGCTGGCTTCCACCAGTGAGGTATATGGTGATCCGAAAGTACATCCACAGCATGAAACCTATTGGGGTAACGTCAATCCTATCGGTGTAAGAGGTGTTTATGACGAAGCCAAGCGGTTTGCTGAAGCCCTGGTCATGGCCTATCATCGTACACACAATGTTGACACTCGAATTGCCAGAATTTTCAACACCTACGGACCGCGAATGCGATTGGATGACGGCAGGGCATTTCCTACTTTTCTACGTCAGGCACTTGCAAACGAACCGATCACGGTTTTTGGAACCGGTGAACAAACCAGGTCCTTTTGCTACGTAGATGACATGATTGAGGCCATTTATCGTCTGAGCCAGAGCAATTATCCGGAACCGGTGAACATCGGTACCAACAAGGAGATGTCGATTCTGCATTTTGCCCACGAAATTATCAGACATACGGGCAGTACGTCAAAAATTATCTTCAAAGCATTGCCAAAGGATGACCCCAAGGTTCGTCAGCCCGATATTTCACGTGCCCGGGAAGTTCTGAACTGGGAACCCGCTGTTGATATACCCGAAGGCCTGAACCTTACCTTGAATGCAATAAAGAGTACCTCCTGATCCATGAATATCCTTGGAATTTCCTGTTATTACCACGATGCCGCCGCCTGCCTGGTCAGGGATGGTGTTGTTGTAGCTGCAGCACAGGAGGAGCGTTTTAGTCGGAAAAAACATGATCAGGGGTTTCCTACTGAGGCCGTGAAATATTGTCTTTATGAAGCTGGATTAACCATTAAAGACATCGACCAGGTCGCTTTTTACGATAAACCTTTTCTCAAATTTGAACGACTTCTGGAAACCTACCTTACCTATGCACCACGCGGGTTGAGCAGTGCCTGGAAGGGGATACCAATCTGGATTAAAGATAAGCTATGGATATCAGATCATATTCGGACCTTACTGGATTTTGACGGAAGGTTGCTTTTTCCGGAGCACCATCAATCGCACGCCGCTTCTGCGTATTTCCCTTCACCGTTTAATAATGCAGCGGTGGTTACCATGGATGGTGTGGGTGAATGGGCTACGAGTTCCGTCAGTCTTGGTGAGGCCAATACAATAACCATGCTGGCCGAGCAACATTTTCCGCATTCTCTGGGCCTCTTATACTCAGCATTTACCTATTTCACGGGATTTCGCGTTAACTCAGGTGAGTATAAGCTGATGGGACTGGCGCCTTATGGGGAACCGAAATATGCGCAACGCATACGCGATACCCTCATTGACCTGAAGGAAGACGGGTCTTTCCGCATGAATCAGGAGTATTTCAATTACAGCGCCGGCTTGACGATGACAAACCATCGTTTTGATCAACTTTTTGATGGCCCGCGAAGAAAACCTGAAACAGCTGTCAGCCAGCGGGAAATGGATCTGGCCGCATCCGTTCAGCAGGTAACCGAGGAAATTGTGCTTCGCACTGCCGCCTTTGCAAAAAAAGAGTCGGGATCCTCCAATTTGTGTCTTGCCGGAGGGGTTGCGCTTAACTGTGTGGCTAATGGCAAGGTTCATAAATCCGGACTTTTCGAACGGATATGGGTACAACCCTCCAGTGGTGATGCCGGAGGTGCTCTGGGTGCAGCATTGTTTGCCTGGTACCAGTACAATGATAACCCCCGTACCGCCGATGGCAATAACGATTTCATGAAAGGTGCCTACCTCGGTCCGTCCTGGAGTAATGAAAGTATAGCTGCTTGGCTGGCAGAAAACACAATACCTTCTCATCATCAGAACGATGAGGACCTCTTCAAAAACGTCTCCAGGTTGTTGGCAGACGAGCAGGTAGTAGGCTGGTTTCAAGGTCGAATGGAATTCGGACCTCGTGCGCTGGGAAACCGTTCTATTCTGGGCGACCCTCGTTCTGAGAATATGCAGAAGAAACTGAATGTAAAGATTAAGTTTCGTGAGAGCTTCAGACCTTTTGCACCCAGTGTTCTTGCTGAGCATGTCAACCGTTACTTCGACTTTGATGACGCCAGCCCGTACATGCTTATGGTTGCACCGGTGAGCACTGCAATACGCCGCGAAACAGAACGGAATGTCAGTGGATTTGACAAACTCTATCAGATTCGCTCGGCTTTGCCAGCTATAACGCACGTTGACTACTCGGCCCGCATTCAGACAGTTCACAAGGAGACCAATCCGCGATACCATCGACTGATATCAGCTTTCTATGAGCAAACCGGTGTTCCCGTTGTCATAAATACAAGTTTTAACGTGCGGGGAGAACCTATTGTTTGTTCACCCGAGGATGCCTACCGGTGCTTTATGCGAACCAACATGGATGTACTTGTACTTGGTAACCATATCCTTTATAAATCAGAACAGCCTGTTAAGGAGGTTTCCGAAGAATGGAAAGAGGAGTTCCCGCTGGACTAATGAAGCAAACTTGGAATAATATTCCCGTTGACCATAAAAAAGTCCGTGAATTCGGTCTGGTCATCTTTGTTGTTACAGGTATAATCATACCAGCAATTATTACCTGGAAAAACGACTGGATTATTACGGATGTAACCGGTTACCTTTTCGCCGGGACCCTCGCATTTATGGGTATTTGCCTGCTATTCACCAAAAGTATGTACCCGGTCTACCGTGCGTGGATGATGCTCGCGCTTGGAATGGGTTTTGTTGCTACGCGCATCATTATTACGCTGGTTTACCTGTTCATGATGACCCCCGTGGGATTCATAAGGCGGCAGAAAGCCGGATCGGTCTACAGAACTTTTCTCGATTTCAAAACCAATTCCACCGATACCTACTGGATTCGCAGAGACGAGCCATACAAAAAAGAACATACTGAGCGACAATTTTAGTCGGGGTAAGAGATGATAGTCAGCCCCGTTCATGCAACTTACGCTGATAAAAAGCCATTTTTGTCGTAGTTTAGTATTGTTAAGGGATGCTTCGGTCCTGTAAAGTCTGCCACTCATATTCACGTACGGCAAATGATATTGAAAGCCTTGGTATTGAGGAAATTATTGGCCCTCCGTTTGTTGAAAACTGGCTTTCTGGTAGTCCTCATGGCCGGAAGCGGTTCCAATTTGCAGGCACAATCGGAATATCTGACACATATCCGGCCCACATTCTGGTATAACAGTATAGACGGTGTCAAAGCCGGTGTGCGATTTTTTGGTTATCAGGACACTCCGCATACAGATCTATACAGAGTTCAGGCAGGATTATGGGTGAACACCGCTATGCAGGATCAGCCAGTTTCCTATGACGTTCAGCTTGAACATCCGCTTATGGCGTTGGGCGCAGCAGAGCAAGAATTTACGCTTGGCGCTCAAACCCGCTTAATGGATGGCTTGCAAAGGCATATTCTATCTGCAAACAAAACGTTCAAGACCCAATTGGGTAATGAATCCTATCTGAATATGGGTTACACCTTTACTCAGTATGAAATGCGCAGCACGGCGTATCTGCTGTATCCGGGAAGCTGGTCGACCGATGTGCAAAACTTGCATCAGGTTACTCTGGGTTTCAGCAACCGGACTGCTCAGAGCTATCAGGCGTTTACATCCAGACTGATGGGGGGAGGCAGCCAGATTTTGCAACTGTCCGGAAGTGTTTATCATGTACTCAACAAGTCATTTGCCATTGGCATAAAGGCCGGTCATACGCGTAATGAATCCTCGGCTTCCTTGCCGGAACATGGTGTCAACCTGACATATGGCAATTTCTTTGACTGGCATGACAGTCCCTGGTTCAGGAGTAGGGGCACCTTACCCATACCAGCTGTAGAATCCGGAGTCGCAGTCATGACCGACGGCATAAGTAGTGTCAGGGGGTACGCAAGCCATGACGCAGATCGTTTTAAATCCGGCGATTTTTCGGCTATAACTTCCATAACTTCCGTTAATATAGATATTGAAATTGCCAATCCCATCGACAGCTATCTTCGAAATATCCCCGTTGCCGGTGCGTTTATACGTTTTCAGTCCCGCGTTTTTGCAGATGCAGGGCGAGTCGTCTATGAACCTTCATTTACGCCCTCTACAGACACCCATATTGGAAGTGCCGGAATAGGATTTCAACTTCACATGAACATTCCGGATTATAACAACCGAGCCAGGGGATTTACCCTGCGCTGGGAACTCCCCGTCTGGGTTTCTGACCCTATTGCCGAGCAAAACCCAATCCGCCCCAGACACCACCTATCATTTGAATTATCAATTCCTTTTTAACCATGATTACACTCGTTATCAACTGCGGAAGCTCTTCCGTAAAGTATCAGCTTATTAACACCGAAGACCGCACAAAACTGGCATCAGGAGTAGTTGAACGGATCGGGGCAGTTACTGCTATTGTGAAGCACGAACTACCCGGTGCTAAACCTGCAAAAAAAACCATGCAGATTGACAATCACACGATTGCTCTGAAAGAAATTATGGAGCATCTGCTTTCCCCGGAGAATGGTGTTGTTGAATCCGTTGATCAGATCAAAGCTGTAGGACACCGTGTTGTTCACGGCGGGGAAACCTTCAAAGACTCCGTACTCATTGATGATAGTGTGATTGAAGCCATTGAGCAGGCCTACGACCTTGCACCACTTCACAATCCGCCGAATATGAAAGGAATTGAGGCGGCAAGGGAATATCTGCCGGATGCAGCACACGTTGCCGTATTTGATACCGCATTTCATCATTCACTCCCCCCGGAAGCCTACCTGTACGCCATACCCAACCGAATGTACCGGCGATATAAAATCAGAAAATACGGTTTCCACGGAACATCCCATTACTATGTGTCCCGGAAATATTATGAGATAACAAAGCGTAAAGCACAGGGAACCAATGTTATAACATGTCACCTTGGAAACGGTTGTTCTATAACGGCAATCAAAGATGGAAAAAGTATTGATACAAGTATGGGGTTTACACCGCTTGCAGGTTTGGTCATGGGAACACGCAGCGGCGATATAGATCCATCCATCATGTTTTATCTCATTGAAAAAGAAGAGATGTCGCTTAATCATCTGCATGCGATGCTGAATCGCAATTCAGGTCTTCTGGGGCTGAGTGGGTACGCAGCAGATATGCGTGATTTGATTACCGAGGCGGAGAATGGGGACCGCCGTTGTGAGCAGGCTATTGATGTTTATACGTACAGGACCAGACAGTACATTGGTTCGTACATGGCTGCCCTGAACGGATGTGATGCCATCATTTTTACTGCAGGCGTGGGCGAGAATGCTCCTTTCATACGCTCAAAAATTTGTTCGGGATTGCAATACCTTGGAGTTGAACTGGATGAAGAAAAAAATCAGAATGTTCCGTCAGGTCGTAAAGAACATAAAATCAGTACCGATGAATCCAGGATTGAGGTATATGTGATTTCAACTGATGAGGAGATGGTAATTGCCATTGACGCAGCAAAAATTGCAACGGCAGCCATGCAGTCGCCCTGGGTATGAAACTGAAAAACATCTTCGTTCTTATTGCTGCCCTGTTGATGACGGGCTGTACAAGCAGCAGGTGGATCATAGAAGATGAGCCCGCTGCCGACACTTCTCAATCCGTGCTCATCAGCAGTGATTCAGCGTTGCTGATCTCCGGAGAACCAACTCCGGAAAATCCGGTGTTGCAACTTAATGGTCGCCAGATTGATCTGTATGAAGCACCTATGCGGTTGGAGGCCAACAGAGTGATTCAACAATACCGGCCACGCCTGAGCTGGGTGATGGCAGGTATGCTTGGTGCAGGGTCTTTGTTCTACATAGCCAACAGCGGCGATTTTTTCGCAGAAGAGCTGACTGCATCTCAGAAAAATCTGCTCATGGCAACGGGCGGTCTGGTACTTGGGGCTTCTTTATTGAATATGAAGCCACGCGGTGAGCCACGTTACACCGGTGAAAGTCGATTTCTCAACCAGGTTGGCACGGATTTGAGATCTGACTCAACCGATAAACCGGCCCCTCCATTCGACGTAATCATCAATGCCTCCCATGAGAACGAAACGCTAATTAACGGTTTGCAGCTCACCGTAAATGGCGAATATACCTTGAATTTAATCAGTGAACTCGGGCTGCGGTCTTTTTCTCCTGATGAACCCGGTGTGATAACGCTGGAATTTATTACTGAATTCGACTCAATAACTGTAGAATTCCCGCTTCAACGTGTTTTAAAACGTTACGTCAGGGTAGCACGCAGAAATACACCATTAAGGAACTCACAACAAACCGGTACCAATAATATCGTTACAACGGTTGCCGAAGCCAGCCTTTTGCCATGGGTTGAAACCACGGATACGGGCTGGCACCGCGTGTTGATGGGCATCACTCCGGTTTTTGTGAGTTCCACAGACGGAGCAGTAGTTTGGCGACCTGCCGTGTCCAATGAGAGTAATCTGGTTGTTACTACGGCAAACATGTCTTTTGGTAGTGTAGATGTTGAACGGGATATACCCCGAAAATCGCAGCAGGGCAATGAACGTAGTATAGCTATACTCATAGGCAACCAGAATTACCGGAACGACACATTAAAAAACGAGTATGCCCACCGTTCGCTTCGCCTGATGCGTACCTATTTGCAGCAAACCTTAGGGTACAGGGAAGAGAATATTATTACCATTGAAGATTTTACGGTAAGTGATGAAGCCGATAACCTCATACGTTTTAACGCACAAGACAATACACTATTTGACAGATCGCTTCCTGAAGGAGCGAGGATATTTGTTTATTTCAGTGGAAAAGGTGGAGTAGTGAATCAGCAGGGTCGGTCTCTTGCCGGATTACTTCCGGTGGATGGCTTACCAGGCGAGGGTGTTGCTCTGGAACAGCTGATGTCACAATTAGCCCGAATACCGCGTGATAATCCAGTTAATGTTGTTATTGATGCTGATTTCAGGGAGATTTCACCAACGGGATTACCTAACCGTTTTGAGCCTGACTACCAGCGAATTACCAGGATTCTCACAGAACGTAACGATCGCTCCTGGATACTTTTCGCATCCGGCCCAACCCAGTATGCAGGTCATTATGTATCAAACGACCGCCGTACAGATCGTGTGCACGGAATTCTGACCTACTATTTTGCACGTGCCCTCCAGGATGGCAATACAGACACCGAGTCTATATTGCGGTACCTGCAACGCAATATGACATTTACATCGCGAAGGCTACATAACAGAGCTCAGGATCCCGTATTTATCGGAAATTCGCGCGTAAATCTGATAGACATAACAGAAAACTAAAATCATTTTTTGGATATGACCGTTATTGATCAAATTAAAGCACGGGCTAAAACACATAACAAACGTGTTGTTTTTCCTGAACCTGAAGACCCGCGAACTTTAAAGGCCGCAATTTATCTGGCAAACCATCAGATCTGTGTACCTGTTCTCATCGGCAATATGGAGGCAATCCTTGGCAGGGCTGGTGAGCAATTGACTGATGTTCCAGCTTCCATAGAATATATTGATCCTGAAACGAGTCCACACCGTGAAATGTTCGCCCGGTACTTCTACGAAAAACGCAGGCACAAGGGCATGAACGCTGAAAAATCGTATCAAATTATGGGTAACAGCTTGTATTATGCCGCTGCAATGCTGGTACACGATCACGCGGATGCCTGTATCGCCGGAGCTGTCAACACCACCGGTGATGTGCTGCGAGCCGCTATTCAAGTTGTAGGAATGAAACCTGGTTCACGTGTCGTATCCAGTGTCTTTTTGATGAGCATGCCGGACGGAAATTCCTTCACATTCGGTGATTGTGCCGTGGTTCCATACCCGGATGAAGATCAACTCGCATCAATTGCTGTTGATGCCTCCAGAACACATTTTCAGCTCACGGGAGAAGAACCAAGAACTGCCATGCTTTCTTTCTCAACCAAAGGTAGTGCCGAACATGAACGAACTGTACTGGTTCGAAATGCCGTTCAAAAAGCCCGGGAGCTCGCACCTGAGGTTACCATTGACGGAGAACTCCAGTTTGATGCTGCTTTACTGCCTGCTATCGGTGATCGAAAAGCTCCCGGATCAGCCGTTGCCGGCAAGGCCAATGTTTTTGTTTTCCCAAATCTGGATGCTGGTAATATTGGATATAAAATAGCTGAGCGTCTGGCGGGAGCAACGGCAACCGGACCTATCATACAGGGACTTGCCAAGCCAATGAATGATCTTTCGCGGGGTTGCTCCTGGGAAGATATTGTCAATACAGCCGCTGTGAGTATCCTGCAGAGTTCGTAAAAGAATAAAGGACAACCAGCTGGCTGTCCTTTATTGTAATTACGGCAAAAAAATCCGGTTACAAATGCATCAAGCCAACGCTTAGTGATGGTAGACATTATACTCCCAAGGTTCCAGTATCAATTCAACGCCGGATGTATAGGTCACCTCGGTTCCAGTAAACAAATGGGTATAGGTTCCGGCCAGATCGGCATCGGATATTCTGACGCTGACCTGCTCCGGACTAAGATTCAGAATTACCAAAACTTTATCTTCGTTCTTCTGTCGGATAAATGCATACACGGCTTCATCGGCCGAAGTTGACAGGCGTTGCATTTGTCCGCCACGATCACCATTCAGCAATGCCTGATTGGATTGTTTCAGATTAAATAACTGCGTGTAAAATTCATTGTAGTCAATATTACCCCAATCGATAGGATCTTTTTCAAAAAATTCAAGTCGCTTGTTCATGGCTGCTTCCTGACCATTATACAGCAGCGGCATACCCTCCATGGTTGCTGACAACACAGCAAATGTTTTTACGGCATCGCCAAGACGCTCAAAAACCGTCCCATTCCAGGAGTTCTCATCATGATTCGATGTGAACTGCATCCGAAAGGCATTCGATGGGAACCGCTGTCGGTCCTCCTGAAGATATTCATCGATTTTTGAAACAGGTTCTTCACCCTGGGCTATACTGTTGAACAAATGATGCATTCGCCAGCTGTAAGACATATCGAATGCCTTATAGTGATGTTCGGGGGTTTCAGCTTCAGCCAACATAAAGACCGGTTTGATGGAATCCAGTTCTGCACGTGCACGATCCCAGAATTCAGTTGGTACCAGGTCGGCAACATCAGCGCGATAACCATCGATATCGAATTCCTCAACCCAATAGCGTAAAGCAGAAATCATATAGTCCCGGACCTCGGGATTGGAGTAATCAAGTTGAATAACATCGTCCCAGTCGGTACCGCGAGGAGGGATGAAATTGCCTTCTTCGTTGGTTTCAAAGTATTCCGGATGAGTGCTGGCAATGGGATTATCCCAGGCAGTATGATTGGCCACCCAGTCCAGAATGAGATACATTTCATGATCATGAACGGCCCGGACGAGCGATTTAAAATCATCCTTTGTTCCAAACTCAGGATTGACCTCGAAATAATCTTTTACGGAATAGTAACTACCGAGACTTCCTTTGCGGTTAACCTCACCAATTGGGTGAATGGGCATCAGCCAGATAATGCCTACTCCCATAGATTTGAGTCGCGGCAACGCCTCCTTGACGGCTTCAAAGGAACCCTCCTGGCTGAACTGACGGATGTTAACTTCATAAATAGTCTGGTTATAGGCCCAGTCCGGAGTTTGTAGCTGTTCGGTGCTATCCGTTGCCGGAGTCTGGGTATCAGTACTTGGATTGCAAGCTCCAAAAAGAAAAGCCAGCAGTAGAATCAGGTTCAGTGTTTTCATTGGATGATCCTTTTTAACAGGTGTGTAAACTATTGATATCATGCATTTCCAACCATAAAAATAAGGGTGTAAAATATATTTAATCAGCCAATTCTTCCGCTTTTTATATCGTTGGTAGCCAAAGAAATGCTTATATTTAATCTAAATAAGTAAATCTGCTGCAACACGAAAGGTTCGGAAATCCGGGTAACATCTCCGAACGACCATAGCAGTGCTGATGTTAACTATAACAGCGCAAATAATAATATCCAGATAAAGCACACACTCATGAGCGAAACTGACGCATTAGACTCCGTTGTATCCCAACCGTATAAGTACGGATTCAAAACTGAGGTGGAATATGAAGATTTCCCGAGAGGTCTGAATGAAGATATCATCCGTATGATATCGCAGAGAAAAGGTGAGCCGGATTTCATGCTTGAGTTCCGGCTGAAGGCCTATCGGAACTGGTTAACTATGAAAGAACCTACATGGCCCAACGTTGATTATCCTCCGGTGGACTATAACAATATCATATACTATTCAGCGCCAAAAAAGAAACCTAAACTGGATAGTCTTGATGAAGTAGATCCAGCAATCCTGGAAACCTATGAGAAGCTGGGTATTCCCCTGCATGAACAGAAGTTATTGCAGAACGTTGCCGTTGACGCCGTTTTTGACAGTGTTTCAGTGGCAACCACGTTCAGGGCAAAACTTGCTGAAGCCGGTGTGATATTCTGTTCCATTTCAGAAGCGGTGAAAGATTATCCGGATCTTATAAAGAAATACATAGGATCGGTTGTCCCGGCTAATGACAATTACTTCGCCGCGCTTAATTCGGCTGTATTCACGGATGGATCCTTCTGCTACATCCCCAAAGGGGTAGCCTGTCCGATGGAGCTTTCAACGTATTTCCGAATCAATAATGAAGAATCCGGCCAGTTTGAGCGCACGCTCATTGTAGCCGAAGAAGGAGCATCCGTATCCTATCTAGAGGGGTGTACTGCACCCATGTTCAGTAAAAATCAACTGCACGCCGCGGTAGTTGAGCTGGTTGCTCTTGACAACGCCGAAATTAAATATTCCACGGTTCAAAATTGGTATTCCGGCGACAAAAACGGCGTTGGTGGTATTTATAACTTCGTGACCAAGCGCGGTATTTGCAGAGGAGTCAACTCCAAGATTTCATGGACGCAGGTTGAAACCGGCTCTGCCATAACATGGAAGTATCCCAGTGTTATCCTTCAGGGTGATAACTCCATCGGGGAATTTTATTCCGTTGCGGTCACCAATGACAAAATGCAGGCCGATACCGGCACCAAGATGATCCATCTGGGTAAAAACACCCGATCAACCATCATATCCAAAGGTATCTCTGCAGGACAATCCAACAACAGCTACCGCGGATTGGTCAAAATTGGCAAGAAAGCCGATGGAGCGCGCAATTACAGCGTATGTGATTCGATGCTAATAGGCGACCAGTGTGGGGCTCATACATTCCCGTATATCGAATCCGCCAACAGCACAGCCAGTATTGAACACGAAGCAACAACTTCCAAAATCGGTGAAGATCAGATTTTCTATCTCCAACAACGAGGTTTGGACGAGGAAAATGCCGTTTCCCTGATTATTAACGGCTTTGTCAAAGAAGTCTTTAAAGAGCTTCCCATGGAGTTTGCCGTAGAAGCCACCAAGTTGCTGAGCATCAAGCTTGAAGGCAGCGTAGGCTGATCACCCGATTTACAACAGATTAACAAATAACTAAAAAACAGACCAAACGTGTTACAAATCAAAAATTTACATGCCAGTGTTGACGGCATTGAAATTCTCAAAGGTATTAACCTCGAAATTAAGGCTGGAGAAGTCCACGCTATCATGGGACCCAATGGCAGTGGTAAAAGTACACTTTCCAAAGTTGTTGCCGGTCATCCGGCCTATGAAGTAACTCAGGGTGAAATTCTTTTTGAAGGCACGGATATCGCAGAACTGGACGCTGACGAGCGTGCCCGAATGGGAATATTCCTGGCATTTCAATATCCGGTTGAAATTCCCGGGGTCAGTAACTCCATGCTTATGCGCCAGGCTTACAACGCTATACGCAGAGAGTACGGAGAAGAAGAATTGGATCCCCTCGAGTTTGACGATTATGTACACAAAAAACTGGACCTCGTTGAAATGGATCCCAAGTTCCTGGATCGAAGCGTTAATGATGGCTTTTCCGGAGGGGAGAAAAAACGAAATGAAATTCTGCAAATGGCTGTGCTAAATCCAAAACTGGCACTTCTTGATGAAACAGATTCCGGTCTGGATATCGATGCACTTCGTATCGTATCAAATGGTATCAATCAGATTAAATCTTCCGATAAGGGTGTCATGCTGGTTACGCACTATCAGCGCATTCTCAACTACATCACGCCTGATTATGTACACGTACTCAAGGCAGGACGCATTGTAAAATCCGGTGGAAAAGAACTGGCACTGGAATTGGAAAGTCAGGGTTACGAAGAAGTGGAGGAAATCAGGTAATGAGTCTAACAACAGCACCCGAAACCACCTTTGATCTGGACACACTGTCAAGTGGGGAAGTTCCGGTACTGAATCTGAGTTCCGTTGATGCGGTTAAGCAGGCAGCCGCACAGGAACTGGCTTCTCTGCCATTCCCTACAACCCGTGACGAGGAATGGCGCTTTACCAACATTAAACCAATTGCCCGTTCATCGTTCAAAAAGGCACGTTCGGCGGCCTCTGATGGTTTAACCTATGATACGGCAACAGTACCTGAGGCGGCGGATTCTACACTTGTATTTGTGAATGGTCTGTTCAATGAATCGCTGTCACGGGTTCAAGGTCTGCCTGAGGGAGTGATTGTAACCAATCTTAAAGATGCGGCTATACGATACTCCAACCTGGTTGAAATCAGTTTCAATCAGGCCAATAACTTCGAGCACGACTACTTTGCACTGCTAAATACGGCACAGTTTGAAGACGGCTCATTTATTTACATTCCGAAAGAAACGAAACTTGATAAGACCATTCATCTGGTATACCTGACTGAGGGAACCGAAAATTCAGCCGCTTTCCCACGCAACCTGATTCTGGCTGATCGCCATTCAGAATTCACTGTTGTGGAAGAATATATTGGCAGCGACGAACACGCATACCTGACAACCTCATTCACAGAAATACTTCTGGGTGAGGAGTCGCATATGTCACACGTGCGCCTGCAAAAAGACGGACTGAAGGCCTACCACGTGAACAGGATTGTGAGCAAACTGCAACGTGGCGCTGATCTCCAGTCTTATACCGTATCGCTGGGGGCTGAAATTTTCCGTAATGATGTGCGTGCAATTATGGACGGTGAAGGTTCACATGCCACCCTGGACGGACTTGTACTCGTAAATGGTAAGCAGCTCTCAGATACCCACAGTATTATGGATCATCGTGTTGCCAATTGTACCTCACACCAGTTACACAAGACCATTGTTGACGGAAAAGCAACCAGCGTGTTCAACGGTAAAATCTTTGTCCGCAAAGACGCCCAAAAAACCGATGCATTTCAGGAAAACCATAACCTGCAATTATCCCGGGATGGTATGGTATACACCAAACCGCAGCTGGAAATATTTGCAGACGATGTGAAATGTTCACATGGTGCTACTGTCGGACAGATGGACCTCGAACAGGAATTCTATCTGAAAAGCCGGGGACTCACTGATGCCGCTACCAAGGAAATACTCACTTACGGTTTTGCTACTGAGGTGATTGAGTCGTTACCTGTAGAATCAATCAAGGAAGACCTGAAAAAAGCCGTGGAGACGTACACCCGTCGTGGTGTGCAAAATAACTAAGCACGATACTACATGTTCGCTACACAACAGGATCATCACTTCGATGTTGCCAGTATACGGAAAGATTTCCCTATACTGGCGCGTCAGATAGGAGACAAGCCGCTGGTCTACCTGGATAATGCTGCGTCCTCACAGATGCCGGTACAGGTGATGGATGCATTTGCTCAGTACCATAGCGGATATCATTCTAATGTACATCGTGGTGTTCATACCCTCAGCCAGGAAGCCACCGATGCATTTGAGAAGGTTCGTTTTAAAGTACAGCGCTTTATAGGGGCCCGAAGTGAGCGAGAAATAGTCTACACCAGCGGCGCCACAGACAGTATCAACCTGATTGCCCAGGCGTATGGCCGTACGTTTCTTGAGAAGGGAGATGAAATCCTGATTTCAAACATGGAACATCATGCCAATATTGTTCCCTGGCATATGCTGGCCAAAGAAAAAAACCTCGTAATACGTGTAATTCCGATTACTGACGAGGGTACATTGGACATGGATGCATTCGACCGCATGCTTAGCAAAAATACTAAAGTGGTAGCTGTTAACCATGTTTCCAATGCACTTGGAACAATCAATCCCATCGCTGAAATATCACGTAAGGCGCATGCAATTGGCGCCATTACGGTTATTGACGGAGCTCAGGCAGTTCCTCATATGAATGTAAACGTCAGTGAAGCTGATTGTGATTTCTATGTTTTTTCCGCTCACAAAATGATGGGTCCCACCGGAACCGGCGTTTTGTACGGCAAAATAGAGCACCTTGAGGCCATGCAACCATACCGCGGCGGCGGCGATATGATACTGAGCGTTTCGTTTGATACCGGAATTACCTACAACGAGGTACCCCAAAAATTTGAGGCCGGTACACCAGGTATTGCTCAGGTAATCATGATGGGTAAAGCCATCGACTATATGCTTGATATCGGTCGCGATAAAATTCAGCTCTATGAAAACGAATTGCTGGAATATGCAACACTTCGTATGAGGCAAATTGACGGCATCCGCATTATAGGTACAGCTCCGCAAAAAGCTTCGGTGCTGAGTTTTGTTCTGGATGGTATACACCCGCATGATATCGGCACCATACTCGATTTTCATGGTGTAGCCGTCCGTTCCGGGCATCATTGTGCACAACCGGTGATGGAACGCTACGGTATTCCCGCTACGACCCGTGCATCCTTTGCATTTTATAATACACGAGATGAAGTGGACGCCCTGGTAAAGGCCATCCATGAAGTGAAGGAGGTACTGGGCTGATATGGATACACGAATGAAACACCTGTACCAGGAACTAATCATCGACCATAATAAAAATCCCCGAAATTTTCGGGTCATGGAAGGATTCAGTCATGAATCCGTAGGAAATAACCCGCTCTGCGGCGACAAAATGATATTATACCTGAAAATCAACGATGAGAATATCATCGAAGATATCAGCTTTATCGGTGATGGATGTGCCATATCCAAGGCCTCATCATCCATGATGACAACCGCAATAAAAGGGAAGTCCATTGCACAGGCCCGCGCATTGTTTAAGGATTTCCATGACATGAGCACGGGGAAACTTGATATTGCAGAACATCCGCATCAATTGGGCAAACTAGCTATTTTTGCCGGTGTGAGAGATTTGCCGGCACGGGTTAAATGTGCAACACTTGCCTGGCACACTTTGGATGCCGCTTTAAAAGGTGAGCAAGAAATTACAACAGAATAGTACGTAAGCCGTTACTACCAAAACGGAGAAAAACCGGAGAAAATGATATGCCAAAAATAGCTGAAATCGAAAGAACACCGAACCCTAATGCAATGCGATTCGTGCTTAAAGAGCCCATATCGCAGGGAATCACCCGCTCTTATGAAAATGCTGATCAAGCAGTGAAAGATCCGTTCGCTTCACAGCTTTTTTCCATACCAAGCGTGATTTCTGTTTACTACGTCGACCACTACGTCACTGTAACACAGGATGGGTCTTCAGACTGGAATGAGCTGTTACGTAAACTGGCTCCACCTATCCGGGAGGCTGAAGCAATCGGAATGCTGGAAACCGACGATGATGAAGTGCACGCAAGCCGTGAAGCCATGGAAAGCGACGACCCTCGTCTGAAACAAATCAATCAAATGCTCGACGAACAGGTCAGGCCCTACCTGTTAGCTGACGGAGGTGGTTTAAAAGTACTCGGACTTATTGACAATGTGCTCAGAGTGCATTACCAGGGTGCCTGCGGAACATGTCCTACGGCAACCAGTGGTACGCTATACGCCATTGAAAGTATGGTTCGCAGAATTGATCCTGAAATTGTAGTACAATCCGTGTAGCATATGATAAGCATCAGCGAACGAGCCCTTCAGCGAATTGACCAGATCCGTGGTGAAAAACAAGTTTCAGAGGACTGTTATCTTCGCGTTGGGGTCATAAGTGGTGGTTGCTCCGGGCTGACCTACGAGCTTGACTTTGACCCTGATTTCAACCCTGAAAAGACATCGACCGATCAGAAAACATTCGAAGTTGATCATACACGATTGGTCATTGACATGCGTAGTTTCCTTTATCTGGCTGGTACCGAACTGGATTATACCGATGGTCTGGAGGGCCAGGGGTTCCATTTCAAAAATCCTAATGCCACACGAACTTGTTCTTGTGGTGAGTCGTTTTCCGTTTAACTCAGTATGAACGAAGATTTCGTAATTGAAAACAAAGTCGCCAAGTCTGGTTTAATCACCATAGATTTAGAAAAGATAGCGGGTGACTTTACCGTAAAGGAGCTTGATTTAAAGCAATTCCTGTACATGGAGCTTTTACTCAAGGAAAAAGATTTCCGCGAGGCATTGAGTCAGCACGACTGGACTCAGTATACCGATTGTGTTCTGGCTGTTCACTGCTCTACGGATGCAATAATTGCATCGTGGGCGTACATGCTGGTAGTAACACATGCTGCCGGATATGCAAAGGACATCGTCAGCGGCAGTCCACAGGAGGTGTATAAAACTATGTATCTGTCTGCTTTAAACCAACACGACTGGACCCAATACGAGGGAAAACGCATAATTATCAAAGGTTGTTCTGACCGATCCATACCTGCTGCAGCATACGCTTATGCTACCCGGCGACTGATACCTGTTGCTGACCGGATTATGTATGGCGAGGCATGTTCCTTTGTGCCGGTATGGCGAAAACCACGATCATGATTCGTAGTTCAGCCGTCTTTGGCAAGGAGGAGGCATGGGGCTGAGTGACCGTAAAAAAGATCACGTCAAACTGACCATAGACGATAGGTCAGCGTACAGTTACGATGCAGGGTTTTCGGCCTACAGATTCAGGCATAATGCGTTACCGGAACTTGATATCGATGAGATTGATACAACGGCAACCTTGCTGAATCGTGCGTTCTCGATTCCACTCTTTATTTCATCCATGACCGGCGGATATTCCGGTGCAGCCCGGGTCAATGAAATTATTGCGCGGGTATGCGAACAGGAAAACATCCCCTTTGGGGTAGGGAGTCAGCGAGCCATCCTGGATGATTCAAGCGCTGCAACTACCTTTAGCATAGCACGGAAAACAGCTCCGGGAGCTTTCATAGCTGGTAACATCGGAGGGGCGCAGTTAATTGGCGGACTTTCCCATGAAAAGCTCTCACTCCTCATTGATAGTATAAGCGCTAACGCTATCATCGTACATTTAAATCCGCTTCAGGAACTCATGCAACCTGAAGGCGACCGTAATTTCAGGGGGATATTTGATGGAATTGCAAAATTGGTTGAAGACAGTCCCGTTCCTGTTCTTGTTAAAGAAACCGGCGCCGGAATCAATGCAGAAATAGCGCAAAAATTACTGTCTGTGGGAGTACAAGTAATAGATATCGCTGGGGCAGGCGGCACCAGCTGGGCCCGTGTTGAAAATCTTCGCTCCGATGATTCCCGGAAATATGCAGCGTTTGATAACTGGGGCTTACCTACGGTGGACTGCCTGGTAGAACTCCATGCCCTGGGAATTGCAAAAAACAAGATTATAGCCTCCGGTGGTATACGTTCACCCCTGGACGTAGTTAAAGCACTCTGCCTCGGTGCAGGATTTGCGGCCATTGCCCAGCCTGTGATCCAAACGGTAATTAAAGATGGAGAACAGGGGCTGGTAGAACTGGTCAGAACCTGGAAAAACTCCATACGCTATGCGGTGTTGCTTCTTGGAGCAGCCCGTTTGGATTCTCTGAGTGCAGGCCACCTGGTTAAATTATACCCCTAGATAGTCAGAGGTTTTGTATCTTCGTTGTTATGTTTTCAGTATTCAATCCGAAAAATTTTGACAGACCCAACCGTTAGTATCGATCATTTCTTATTGAATCTTCAGCTGCCAGCTCAGCCTGAAACACTCTATGAGCCCATTCGCTATATCCTCAAAAGCGGCGGGAAAAGAGTCCGGCCAAAAATGGTGTTAACTTCCTGTGGATTATGCAATGGAAACACGGCGGATGCGTTGCATGCCGCCGCCGCTGTAGAGACGTTGCATACGTTTACCCTGCTCCATGATGACATTATGGATAATGCCGATTCGAGAAGGGGCTATCAAACTGTGCATAAGAAATGGGATACTAACACAGCTATTCTTTCAGGTGACGCCCTGTTTGCCTTCTCGTATGGACTTATTGACTACTACGGCAAAAGCCCTGATTACACTAAAGAGCAATATGCCCGATTGAACCATGTTTTTGTTGATGCTACTCGCATTGTTTGTGAAGGACAGGCACGCGACATGGAATTTGAAACACGTACCGATGTCAGCGTTGATGAGTATATGCTCATGATTGAACAGAAAACGGCGACTCTGCTTCAGGCAAGTATGCAAATTGGTGCCATTATAGCAGGTGCTCCAGACGAATTGATTCAAAAATGTGGGGAAATAGGCCTTAAAGCAGGTATTGCGTTTCAGATACAGGATGATCTGCTCGATGCGGTTGGTGATCCCTCTAAATTTGGCAAGAAACCAGGCGGTGATATCATCGCAGGAAAAAAAACCTACCTGTCTGCGCTGGCCTTACAATTAACTCCATCTGAAATTAGAGCAGAATTGAGTTCAATACTTCAACAAAAGAAAGCTACTGATCAACAGGTCGACTTTGCCATAAAGGTTTACCGTGATTATGGGGTACTTGAGGCCGCTGAAAACGCTATATCAGATTTATACACGCAAGCTCGAAATGCCTTATCAACATTTGAAAATAGTATCTATAAAGACGAAATAAATTCTCTTCTGGATCAGTTAATGATAAGAGAACATTAGTACACTACTCCGTAAATACATGAAATATCAGAATTCAGGCACCACAAAATATTTTTTTGCTATACTCATAGGACTTTTTGTACTGGGTTGTACCAATACAAGACAAATACGACAGGGTGATTCTCTTGAAGTAGCTTTTGAAAAGGCAAAGGCATTTTATGACCGTGGCAGGTACACCGATGCAACCCGTGCCTTTGAGACGGTTTTATCTATCGGTCGGGGAACCGAAATTGCACAAGAGAGCCAATATCTGCTGGCGATGAGTTATTTCAACAACCGGGATTACCTGGTTGCAGCCTCGGAGTTTCAGCGTTATGCAACCAACTTCCCCAGATCAGAACGGCGAATCGACGCGGAGTTTCAGGAGGCAATAAGCTATTATAAATTAAGTCCTCGTTATAAACTGGATCAAACCGATACCTTTCGCGCTATAGAATTAATGCAACTGTTCATTGGAAGATATCCGGGTACAACACAAGCCGAAGAAGCGGCTGGTCTGATCGACGAAATGCGAGATAAGCTGGCACGAAAGGAGTACGAATCGGGCCAGATGTACTTGAGAATCAGGCAGTATGAAGCGGCCGCAATTTATTTTGGAATGGTACTGGACATGTACCCTGAAACAACCTGGGCAGAAGCCTCTTTGGCTCTGCAGATTGAAGCTTACGTATTATTTGCGGATAACAGTGTGCCTGAGAGACAGGCTGAGCGTTATCAGATGGCAATTGACAGCTACCAGACCTACATTCAATTATTTCCACGTGGTGACAACAGGGGGAAGGTGGAAGACCTGGCAGATGCTGCCCGCAGTGGAATTGAATCCGCCAGGCAGACTGTATCCAACTGATTATGGTTCAGTCTGTCGGTCTACTTGGTGGTATGTTCGACCCTGTTCATCTGGGTCACTTATCCATTGCTGAAGCCTACCTTAAAAGTGAAATAATTAACGAACTTTGGGTTATTCCGTCTTTTAGTCCGCCACATAAGCGAAACACCGCTGTGACGGATTTCGAACATCGCGTAGCGATGCTGCAGCGAGCTTTTGCAACCATGCCGGGTGTGGTGATACGTGATATCGAACGGTCATTACCAAGCCCGAATTACACTATTCAAACACTTGAAGCACTCAGAAAACAATACCCTGATACGAAATTTTACTGGTGTATTGGTTCGGATAACCTGCATAGTTTAAATACGTGGTTCAACTACGAACACATCCTTGAAGGATGGAAGCTGCTGGTCGCTACGCGACCCGACTTTGAAACTTCCCGAATTCCGGAGTCTATCCGATCCCGATGTCTTTTTGTTGAAAACAAGCCTCGAAATATTTCATCTACATCAGTACGTTTTGCATTATATAATACGGGTGTCTCAGCAGACATTCCGAAGGCCGTGCTTGACTACATTCGTGAATTTAATTTGTATCAAAGTTCCTGATCCCTGTTCCGTTTTGCGGAAAACCAGGACGTAAGCAGGGCAGTACACTCATCTTCAAGTATGCCGTTTAATACCTCAATTCTGTGGTTTAACCGACGATTAGAGCAAATATTGAACAGACTGTTGCAACCACCTGCAGTGTGGTCGATTGTTGCGTAAACAACGCGGGACAATTTGCTCCAGACCAATGCTCCGGAACACATTGGGCAGGGCTCCAGAGTGACATACAATGTACATTTCAGCAGGTATTTTGACTGTACAATCTCACATGCTTTCCGAATAGCTAAAATCTCAGCGTGAGCTGTAGGGTCACCGAGGGATTCAACCATGTTGTGTGCTGAGGCGATGATTTCATTATTTTGAACTACAATTGCACCAACCGGAACTTCCCCTTTGTCTGCAGCTTCATACGCTATACGCAGTGCCTCACGCATGAAATGCTGATGTAATTGCAATTGGGGGTTGTCAGTCATAATGCCCGTATATTTAGCAGTAATATTTGTATTATTTTGGCACTAATTGTAATTCAACCACACAAAATATGATTTCAAATAGTGAAGAAGAAGAAATTCTTAAATTTCTTGAGTCCAACATCAGAACCATCCCTGATTTTCCCAAAGCAGGCATCCAGTTCAAAGATATTACACCCTTACTTGGTAATCCTCATGCTGTAAAACATACAGCTCAATTGCTGGTAAAACCATTTTTGAATCAGCATATTGATTTCGTTATTGGAATGGAGTCCAGAGGCTTTCTTTTTGGACCAAAATTAGCTATGGATCTGAAGGCGGGATTCATTCCAGTACGAAAGCCTAATCGATTACCTTATAAAACCGTTCGGTCTGAGTACGAGCTTGAGTATGGTACGGATACTGTTGAAATGCATGAGGACGCCCTTTCAGCGGGGGCGAGGGTGGTCATTCATGACGATTTGATTGCTACAGGGGGAACGGCGGGAGCTGCTGCAGACCTGGTAAAACAACTTGGTGGGGAAGTTGTGGGATTTTCCTTCATTATTGAGCTTTCGTTTCTGCAAGGAGTCCAGAAACTGGATAAAATTGCATCATCACACACCCTGATTAAAATCGGTTAGCGATATAGTAATCAGGGAAGAGCATAACGTTTCCTAAGTAACCACTCAGCGCTCAGTAGTACTATGATGAGTAAAAACCAAAAAACTGATTGGTATAATTGTACCGTTTGTAATTCCTGAATGTAGCTGGTTTCACCCAGACGACCTTGAAGCTTATCCAGAAAATCAGATAACTCCGTGTGGGTTGAGAAGTGTCCATCGGTAACCTCAGAAAGATAAATTAACAACGGGTCGTTGCGCCGGGTGTCAACTAATTCAGCTATGGTACCGCCTACCTGAAAAACCCCTGCTGCCTCACCCAGCGGTTGATTCCCTCTTTGGGCTGTCCCCTGAAAGGTATAGCTGCCTTCCGGCATAATGCCTGCATCAAGTTCATAACGACCTGAACCTGTAGTATTCATTGTAAAGATTCGATTAAAATCAACGTCGTTCCCATTAATAGAAACCGTAACCTGAGCCGCACTTTCCGGTTTGCCGGAATCATCGGTTACCGAAGCCCTGAATTCTATAGTTTCGCCGCTGGAAAAATCTGTTTTAATCGGGGATAATTCCAAAACTTGATCCGAGGGATCAGCGGCGGTCCAATCTATGAGATTGTAGAGTAGCTGACTGAGCCAGTCGATTTGATCCGCATTTGCACGAAGGAACCATCGATGAATATTGTAGGCCATGAAAAAGCTGTACCGTTGATTGGGCAGTTGTACAGCCTGTAAGACCGGCGACGTGGTAGTTTCACCACGTACATCAGCGTACAGAAAAACGAGGTTCGTTTCATTTTGTCGTGTGTCAGACAATGGTGATCGCAGGGGTGGTGCTCCACGTAGGTCCAGGGAAGCAAGGTCCAGAACGGCATGACCGGACGCCTCCCCTGATAAACGAAGCTGAACAGGTACAGTAGTATTGGTTCGATTTAACACTGGTCGACCGGGGAGACTGGAAGTCAGTTGGCTGTAGCTACTTTCTCTGGTACCCGGGGTCAAAAAGAACACAACAGGTTTCTCGTTAATAATAGATTCCAGCCATTGCATTGTAGCCTGACCGATACCATCGGGCAGACCATGAATAATAAGCAGATCAAGGCTGTCAGCTGCGGGTAAGGTACCCTCTGCGAAATTTTGGTTACCCACCCATGTTCTCTGTGTCAATTCAATGGCGTCGTTCGCAGCCAGGAGTCTGCGAAGGAATCCGACGTCGGGGTGTAGTTCGAAACCAACGTGTGCAACTCTGATTTGATCATCCAGGATGTTAATACTAAAACGGCGCGAATTATTTTCTTCCGACCATTCGCCCGATACAGGCTGGATTACCGCACGCAAGTTGAGAATGCCGGTTTGTGTTGGATTCACAAGTAGTTCCACTTCGCGGGTTGATCTGTTTTCTCCGGGAACATAGGAAAATTCAGCAATCTCCCGATTATCTTCCAAAATCTGAACCGAGATGGTATCCGATTCAAATCCTTCATTTCGCACAGTCAACCGGACGGGTAGCTGCGAGTTAACATAGGCCACAGATGGAACGCTAACATCGGTTAATACAATATCCTCCAGCTGCGTAGTGTCACCAACGGCTAATGTATAAACAGGTATATCCAGGAAATCTGCTGCAAACAGGGCATCCCTTCCAGAAGTACTTACTCCGTCAGTAATTAATACCAGCAGATCAGAATTGTTACCGAAATTGCTTAGCACTTCATACAATCGTGTTTCAGATTGATCGAACGTTAGTTCATCTAGTGAGCTTATTTGAGTGATATCCGAGGAGAAACTACTAATCGACTGGCGTACGGACCATGCATCCAATTGACCGGTTATTTCAGTGAGTATGCTGCGCATAGATACTTCTCCTGCCCACTCGCCCCGTTGCGTGCTAATGCTGCGTGAATCGTCAATAAGCAGGGTAATTTCAGGTTGACTTAGTGATTGAGTACGTAATTCAAACTGTGGATTCATCAGCAAGAGCAGGATAAGTGTCAGTGATAGTCCACGGGCAACTATCAACAGCAATCTAAACCCCGGTGTAATGCTGGAATAGCGAATGTATGTCCATACGGATATAAGGAGGGCTATAATAAACGCCGGATAAAGCAGCCAAACCGAGAGCATCGGCTGAAATCCTACAAATTCAGGACTCACGGGTATACAATGTGTATTTTAGGTTAAACTCGAGCCGATTCAAGCAACCATTCAATTAATCTATCTGGGGAAATTTGCTCAGCTTCAGCAGCATAGTTATTCACGATACGATGGCGCAGCACAGCCGGCGCAAGAATTTCAATGTCTTCTTCAGTGACGGAAAATCTGCCTTTTGATAGGGCTCTGGTCTTTCCGGCCAGTATCAGGTTTTGAGACGCACGTGGCCCGGCCCCCCAGCTCATGTACTTTTTCACAAAATCCGGTGCGATGTCGGAAGCGGGACGCGTCATGGTCACCAGTCGTACCGTGTAATTAAGAACGGACTCAGGAACGGCTACTTCGCGAGTGAGTTCCTGCATACGGGTAATTTGACTGGCATTCAAAATCTGGTTTATTTCAATATTGCGATTTCCTGTTGTCTGGCGAACAATGTCTGTCTCTTCGTCAAAGGAGGGATAGTCCAGTCTTAGGTTAAACATAAATCGATCCAGCTGTGCCTCCGGCAGGGGATACGTACCTTCCTGTTCAATCGGATTTTGCGTTGCAAGCACAAAAAAGGGCCGGTTCAGATCGTATGTTTTTCCGGCGGCGGTAACCCGGAACTCCTGCATTGCTTCAAGCAATGCAGCCTGAGTTTTGGGGGGAGTTCGATTTATTTCATCGGCCAGAATAATAGATGCGAAAACAGGACCTTTGACAAATTTGAATTGTTTTGCCCCGGTTTCAAGATTTTCTTCAATGATTTCGGTACCGGTGATATCGCTGGGCATAAGATCAGGTGTAAACTGAATTCGATTAAAGTCGAGATTCAGTGCTCTGGCAAGCGTTTTGATCAAAAGGGTTTTTGCCAGGCCGGGAACACCTACCAGGACACAATGGCCGTTTGAAAATAAACTGATGAGTAACTGCTCTATAACTTCGTTCTGGCCGACAACGATTTTGCCTATTTCCAATTTCAGTGATTCAAAAGCGTCTTTAAATGACTCCGCTTCTGCTACTAATGTTGAATTTGTTTGGCTCATGCTGATTTCAATTTGAAGAGATAAACGGATTTTCTATGAAGTATTGAACATGTACTTCATCGCGCAATTCAGTCATCCATTGTGAGAGCAACCGTTGCTGTTTATCCTGTAATGCGAACATCCGAATCAATTCAAAATCATCATCCAGATTTGCCAGATGTTCCGGTATTCTGTTGTTGAGCATCACAATCCGGAATGCACGTTGCTGCGTGCCCCCTTGCCCGGTGTTGAAGGGTCGAGGTTCAGAAATATCCCCCACATTTTCCAATAGAAGGGTTGTTCGAAACAGGTTGGGGTCAAGCTGGTCAACCGGCAACTGACGATCTCCGGTCTGAGGGTTGACCAGTCGACCGCCTGATGGTGCAGTTGCCTTATCATCTGAATGCCTTCGTGCAAGTACGGAGAATGCTTTATCATGAGATAAGACACTATCGCGTAGTGCCTCCAGTTTGTTTATAGCGAAAGCTTCATCCAATTCATCATCGCCAACCCGTATAAGAATGTGGTTGGTTTCAATCTGATCGGCCACCCTGCGATTCAGACGGATTACATGATATCCAAACGGCGTTTGAACTACCTGTGAAATTTCGCCGGGAGAAAGGGCAGAGGCGGCCGCTGAGTATTCGGGAACCAGATCTCCCATCGGCATCATAGGAAGGAGTCCGCCGTTGGGTGCAGTTCCGTCTTCACCGTATCTCCTGGCCATTGCTTCAAATTCTGCATTATGATTTAGTATGGAATCGCGAATAGCTACTGCTAGCTGAAATGCTCTGTTTTCACCTTCCGCTTTAGGCGGAGGTATTATCACAATCTGCGATAGTGATACGCTCTCTGGAATCAGAGGCAGCGAATCTGCAGGTATTGAATTGAAGTATTCAACAACCTCAGGGCGTGTCACAGAAATTTTGCGGCGTTCTTGTTCCCGCATTCGTTCTGCTGTAAGATCTTGTCTGAATTGTTCACGATATTCGGCCCGGAGCTGTACAATACTTCTTCCGAGGGCACGCTCAAGCTGCTGTTCACCTCCGGCGCGCTGGGTCAGCAATCGAATACGTTGGTCAAGCTGGCGATTAACTTCATCGTCAGTTACCACCACGGAATCAATTTTTGCCTTTTCTACCATGACGAGATTGTCAATCATAGACTCAAGAACATCATACCATAATTCTTCGCTGAAAGGCATGCCTTGCTGGGACTGCATGAATTCTGCAGTCCGATTGTCAACCTCTGATTTAAGTATAATATGATCGTTGACTACGGCTACAATTTTGTCTGATATCTCACTCTGGGACTGAGCTGTAAGCGTTTGGGTAAATACAACCGATAGAATCAGCAGTATGATGTATTTAGGCATTGGAATAAATAACTGAGAGGATTAAGGTTGGCCTGTTTCGCCTGGATTAAAAAATTCGATTTCATTGTTGGCTTGCGCCTGCATAATGAGGTTCTGCTCAAATATACGGATTGCCCGTCTTCTCTTTTCTACTTCAAGCCAGGAATGAATGTGATCCGTCACCCAGTCAAGGTCGGGGTGCTCACCGGCTGAACGTTCGCTTGTGATTTGAATAAAATGGAACTGATCATTCAGACTGCGTATGGGAGATATTTCGCTGATACCCATCACTGACAGGTATTCACGCATGGGTGAATTATCAGGGAACAGTGCTGACTCCGGTATGTATCGCTCAGAATTCACCAAGGCCTCGTCCTTATACAGCGCATAACGTTCTACAACCATATCCCATGATACACCTCTGAGTAAATCGTTTTTTGCCTGTCTTGAATCTTCAAGAGTCGCAGTAACTACATGTCTTACTTTGAGATAACGCTCTTGAAGTACAAAATTACTACGATGTTGATTGTAGTAATCCCGTACTTCCGACTCAGTCACACTCACTGGATTTTGCTGTAGTAACATCTCGCGCATTACTTCCTGTATCACACTGGCCTGTGCTTTCCGTAAACGCTCTTTTGTGTACGGTAGTTCAGCCATACCGTTCCTGCTACCTTCCTGGTAAATTACCATGGATTCTATCCAGGTATCCCGGTACTGCGTGATTGCCTTCAGACTGTCTGCACGGAATACATTTTCCGGAACATTCCGTCTGATTTCCTCATAGGTAAGAAATTCATTTCCAACACGTGCCACTACCAGCCCGGTATCAGGCTGCCCGGAGCTCGAACAGCCTGATAAAACCAGCAGAAGGATGAGGGCGTGCGCCCATTTACCTTGAAACCGATATTTTGGATCATGTACTATCAATTACTGTATTCTTTCAGGGAATAGTTCCACACCGTAGGCATCTCTTAGCCTGCTTACCCAGGCTTCCTCTCTGATAGGCTGGTATTCTGATACAACCCGGAAATAAGCCTCATCAAAGTTCATAGTTCGTTCAGGTTCAATTCGGTCCAGCAGCAGAACCGTGCGCCGGTTTCTGTATTCAAAGCGGTTGGTAAGTCCACCTTCCTCAACTCCCTGCAGGTGCAGGAACGGTCTCTGGGATAAATCATTGATTACGTCGGAGCGTACCAGCAATCCAGGCAGGTCGTTACGCAGACTATCCGGGCTTACACCCGATTCCAGTAGTGTAATGGCCTCATCCAGAACTGCATCGTTATTCGCTGCAATTCTGTAGTAGAAATAGCGCTCATCGAAGCGATAGTTATCCGGGTTGGCATCGTACATCGCTCTGATAGATAATGTATCATATCTGGCATAATTCCACACGGAATCTTCAGACACTTTGAAAATTACCAGACCGTTGAGGTACTCACGGCTCAATCGTGCAAATTCAGGGAAAGTGTTTTTGGTTATTTCAGTGATATGATTGCTGGTGACCGCATCGATATAACGCTCTCTTACCGAAAAATGATAGTTTGTAGAGCTGGACGTGTCGATGTTTGCGTAGATCCACTCCAGGTAATCGCCTGCAGAATAGGTTTGATTGTTCAGTTTGAACACAGGAAGTTCAAGAACGCCGTTTTCCCATTCAAGCGAATGAAATCCGCGTCCCATATGATCATAGATGGGTGCTTCAAACGCGTCAAATCCTTCTGCATATACAGTTGCATTTCCGGCACGACGTACGTGCTGATTGGTAAACTCCTCTGTTTGACGAAATCGGGGCAGAGCCTCCAGTTTCTCCAGCATCTCCCGACGATAACTTTCATCGTCCACGAAAGTTCGGATTGAATCGAGTCGTACAATATGTACTCCATAACCACTGTAAAAGGGTTCGGTAAAGCTGCCAGCCTGCTCAATATTCATGACCACATCGGTAAATCTTGGATCGTACCGGCCATAGTTTACCCAACCGATGGATCCCTGATTGGGTATGGACTGCTGGTCTTGGCTGTATTGCTCGACAGCCTGATCCCAGGTTATTTGCTGCAGAGCAAGCTCGTTATAAACATCTCCTGCAAATTCTAGTGCTTCCTGAATTTCATCTTCACTACGGGTGGGGAAAAATATATGTGCCAGCTGCCTGTCAGGTGAGGACGGCCGGGTGTCATGTACCTTTACGATGTGATAACCGAACTGCGACCGGAATGGCATGGAAACCTGACCCACCGGGGTGCTGTAAACGGCGTCTTCAAAGTCCTTAACGGCCCATCCTACAGAGAAGTACCCAAGATCACCACCAACACTGCGACCCTGCTGGGTGCTGGAGTACACAACACTGAGACTGTCAAAGTTTTCACCGGCCAGTGCTTTCTCACGGGCTTCAACGAGGCGATTGTAAGCCCTCAGGGTATCTGCACGAACCGGGTTCTGTGGCAGTGTTATCAGAATATGTGAAGCGTGAATTTCGGTTTGAGCCCGTTCGATGTACTCATTGAGCAACTCATCTTTTACTTGATTTTCCAACCAATAGGGCTGCGCTGTCTGTTGCTCATACGAAGCCAGTTCGTCCAAAATTTCAGGCATTTCAAAATATCCGGCCGACTTTGCCTCGGCCAGTTTGGCCAGATAATCGGTGTAAAGCGGTAGAAATGCTCTTAATTCCCGAATTTCTTCTTCGGGGGTAAATCCGGCTTCAGGACGGGCGCCTGAGCGATAAAACTGATAGGTTAGTTCAGAAAGGCTGACATCCTCACCGGCAACGCGTGCTACCACAGGGTCTTCCGTTGATGCGGTTTGGGAGGAGGAGCAGGCTCCAACAGTTAACAATAGCAGGGATGTGAGCACGAAGTTGTTGATTTTCATCGATATATAGCGTCTTTAAAATTAAATTGTTATCTATCTTTGTTAGTATGGACGTATGGACAAACCACTTTGGCTGAACGCATTGACCATGCTGTTAGTATATCGGTTATCCAAAAAACAGGATACCAGCCCATGTAGCCGTCATCAGATTGGCCAGTGTACCAGCCATAACAGCTTTGAGACCCAGCTTGGCCAGGTCCGCCTTTCGGGAGGGTGCAATACCTCCGATGCCGCCAATCTGTATGGCAATGGAGGCGAAGTTTGCAAAACCACACAATGCAAAAGTAGCCATGAATATGGTTTTTTGCTGGAGCTGACCTTCCAAAACCAGATTTGACAAGTCAACAAAGGCAATAAATTCCGTTAATACAAGCTTGGTTCCAATCATTGAACCAACCGCCAGTGCATCCTGCCAGGGTATGCCGATAATGAACGCAACGGGCATAAATAGGTAGCCCAATATGGTTTGAATAGTTACTTCCAGTACCGGTATATCCAGACCAACCATCTCACCGAGAGAATTAGGTAAAGCCCCTGTGAATTTGAGCATGCTGTTGATCAAAGCGAGTAGGGCAATGAAAGCCAAAAGCATAGCACCCACATTAAGGGCCAGTTTAAGTCCTTCAGCAGCGCCTGAAGAGGCAGCATCGATTCCATTTGCATCCTTTTTTTCTACTTCAACGCGAACCTCACCCATGGTTTCGGGTTTCTGAGTTTCCGGATATAATATTTTTGCAATAACCAGGGCGGCAGGAGCTGCCATCAGACTAGCCCCGAGGAGCTGCTCGGCAAATAGCTGTCTGCCTGCCTCAATGGTCAGATCGTTTGCAAGTGCGTAGGAGTCGCCAAGGATTTGAATGTATGCTGCCATGACGCCACCCGCAATAGTAGCCATCCCGCCGGTCATAACTGCCATAAGTTCCGAGGTTGTCATCCGTTCTACATAGGGCTTGACCACCAGGGGAGCTTCTGTTTGCCCTACGAATATATTGGCAACTACCGACAGCGATTCAGCCCCTGATGTACCCATGAGTTTTTGCATGCCACTGGCCATAAATCGTACAATAGCCTGCAGAATTCCATAGTGGTACATTAGTGTGGTGATGGATGCAAAAAATATAATGGTGGGCAATACCTGGAAGGCAAAAAAGAACCCGAGGCTTCCATCCATTCCCGGACCTTTAGCCAGGTCACCGAAAATAAACATAGCACCCTCTGTTGTAAATTCAAGTACGATAACAAAGAAGGAAGAAACGAAACTAAAGAACTCCTTAGGCCATCCGAGCGGGGCAAAATACTCGGCCATACTGGATCCTCTCAAGATGAAAAGGGCCAGAACAAACTGCAAGCCAAGACCGGTGCCAACTAGTCGCCAGTTTACAGATTTTCTGTCTGCACTGAAGGCAAATGCCAGAGCAATGACGAACGTCATTCCAATAAGTCCGCGAATAATGTCCATAATCAGGAAGAAGTGGTGTTAGGTGTCTGGTTATTTTGTGTCGGCATCGGTCTTCCTTTCCGGGTATCAACAGGCGGACGGAAACAATGACGGGCCCTGGGTTCGTAAGCATCCGATTCACCGACCAGAATCCGGTCATCACTGCTCACAATTCGCTGTGAATAATGCGCAACGGCACCGGATTCGGCACAGATAGCATGCAATTTTGTGACGTATTCAGCAATTGCCAGTAACTGTGGCATGGGCTCAAACGGTCGCCCCATGTAATCCATGTCAAGTCCTGCAATCAGAACGCGTTTACCATCATTGGCCAGGGTGTTGGCAACATCGACGAGCCTGTTATCAAAAAATTGCGCCTCGTCAATACATACAACTTCTGCGTTACCGGTTAGCAGCACAATCTGGTCAGCGGTTTCAGCCGACAGACTTGGAAGCTTGTTCAGATTGTGTGAAACCACCATTAGGTCGTCATATCGCTTATCGATGGGTGGTTTAACCACCACAACACGCTGACCCGCAATCTGGGCTCTTCTGGCCCGCCTGATAAGTTCCTCGGTCTTCCCGCTGAACATACCCCCGCAAATCACTTCTATCCATCCGCAGTTAGCCGGCAGAAACGAAGGTTCGTTCATCATAACTGTTGATTATTGCCTTTAATTATTTTGTGTTGTCTGCGCATATCATATAACAGCCAGAAAATCGCAAAAGGTGGAAAGAGGACCGCAGCCAGCAATCGAAAATTCCTTGCTCTGTCTGACGTTTTTTGGCCTGCGAGTCCGGCCAGTCCGGAAAACCAGAATATAAAGGCCAGGAACAGCAGCAGCGCCAGCAGTATAGACCCGAAAAAACCAAACTCGTCATAAAAGTATTGCAGCATGGAAACCGAACGTATATAAACCTGCAGATTGTGTAACTTTGAGGATGAATATACTCAAGTAAATCAAGGAATATAAAACAAATGCTTCCAGTTGTATCTATTGTCGGGCGGCCCAATGTCGGTAAATCAACGCTCTTTAACCGGCTGATCGGGGAAAGGAAGGCTATTGTGCATGATCAGGCTGGTGTCACACGAGATCGTCACTACGGAGAATCCTTCTGGGCCGAGAAAGAGTTCTCTGTGATTGACACCGGGGGGTATGTGCCTGACGACTCTGACGTCATGATGCTTGGAATCCGGGAACAGGTTCATCTGGCTATTGAAGAGAGTGATGTGATTTTGTTTGTTGTTGATGTTGAAACCGGCGTAACCGACCTGGATAAAAGTATTGCCGACTTGCTCAGACGGCAGTCCAGACCGGTTGTCATGGTAGCCAATAAAGCTGACAATGAACAACGAAGCTGGCAGGCCGGAGAGTTTTATTCTCTGGGAATTGACGAGGTTTTCAGTATTTCATCCATAAATGGTACAGGTACCGGAGAATTATTAGATAAGATTGTCGAAATACTCCCGGAACCAAGCCCTGAAGAAGATCTGGGTATTCCAAAGCTTGCTATTGTTGGTCGGCCCAATGTAGGCAAGAGCTCCCTGGTGAACGCTCTGCTTGGAAAGCAACGCAGCATTGTTACCGATATAGCCGGAACCACACGCGACTCCATTAACAGTACTATATCACACAACGGAACCGATTACATACTGGTAGACACAGCCGGGCTCAGGCGGAAAACCAAAGTTCGAGAAAGTGTAGAGTTCTACAGTACCCTACGCACCCATAAAGCGGTCCGCGAAGCGGATATTGTAGTTCTGGTGATTGACTCGGTTCAGGGATTCGAGGCCCAGGACATCCGGATTCTCACGGAGGCTGAACGTTTTAACAAGGGTATTCTGCTGGTACTGAATAAATGGGATCTCGTGGAAAAGGATACCAATTCCGCCAGAGACTACACCCAGGCCGTTTATGAGAAGATCCCGACAATGAAATACATTCCCGTATTGACCGTTTCTGCTCTGAACCGGCAACGTATTTTCAAAATCCTCGAATTGAGCGACACAATCCTTGAGGAGCGAAGAAAGAAAATTTCAACGAGTCAGCTCAACAAGTTCCTGGAGGAGGTAACACGTGAAAGGCCGGCTCCGGTTGCCCGTGGCACACAACTCAAAATCAAGTACGCCACCCAGGTAAAGTCCAATCCGCCGGTTTTTTCGTTCTTCATGAATAAACCCAAAGACCTCCCGTCTAACTACCGCAGATTCCTGGAAAATAAGATTCGGGATAACTTTGGTTTTGAAGGCGTACCGGTAACCTTCGTTTTCAAAGAAAAATGAACGCATAACCCGCAATTTTCATTGAATAGCAGAGTGGTTACAAGTATCTTTGCTACATACGCTTTTAAAATATCCATAACACGAGACCATGCCCCAAAATCTTGAGAAACCCGTTCTTAATACGCTGAGCAGCGATCAGCCTGGTGAGAGAAAACTCAATGCACTCGAAAAGATTTACCTCCCTGAAATCTTCAAAGGGATGTGGTATACGTTTAAGCAAATGTTTAAGCCGAAGTTTACCATGATGTATCCCGAGGAGCGATGGGATCCGCCGGCAATCTTCCGGGGGCGCCCGGTCCTGGTTAAGGATAATGGCAGGGAACGATGTGTAGCATGCGGACTTTGCGCAAGGGCATGTCCGCCGCTGGCTATCAGCATGCAGGCGAATGAAGACGCAGATGACCCGAAAGAACGTTTTCCCGATTTCTTCGAAATCAATATGCTCCGATGTATTTATTGTGGTTTATGTGAGGAGGTGTGCCCTGAAGAAGCCATTGTAATGAGCAAAGACTATGATATTACATTTCAGAGCAGGGAAGACGCTGTGTATGACAAAGAGAAGCTGCTCATCCCGAAAGAAGATCTCAAAGATCGCCTCGATTACCTGCGTGAATACAAAAACCGACAGTTCGGTCAATTCTGGGATTTTCAGGAAGAAAACAATATACACTCTGTTCGAAACCGAGATAAGCGTTGGGAAACCAGTCTGTCTCTGGTTGAAATGCTCGAAGCTAAAAACGAGAAAGACAAAACACTCAGTGCCTAACCGGTTGAAGCTAAACAATGTCTGACTGGAACCAGTTAATCGATGATGCTGCTTATCTATTGGATGAGATCACATCACTGAAGCCGCTGATTCGTGTAATTCCTTTCGAGGAACGACCAGGGGATGAGTTCTCAGCACTTGAAATACTGTTGTGTGCAGACTACGCCCAGGAACAGTTACTCAAATCATCAGAACTAAATTTAACCCATGCCCAGCAGCGGGTTAACATGCTCAGACATCAGGATTCAAAACTTGATATAGACACGGTACTGAATAGTCTGATGAGCAACAGGAATGCATTGCTTAAACAACTTCAGGACAGTCCGGAAAACAGGCGTTCATTGCAAACACTCATCACATTTGAACGATCTCTTTTCAGGCAGATAGCTGAACGTATCCTCACGATTAACACTCAGGATTAGAACAATGGACTATCTCCTGTATGGATTGACGGTCTTTGCACTAATCACGTTACTGTACCGAATGTCGCTTTGGATTGCGCGCAAAAGAAAACCTTCAGATGTTCTTCTGGCGGTTACAGTTGTAGGCTTTTTGATATTTGTTGGTGTCGAATTCCTTCAGGAAACAGCACTGATTGCCAGTTCTGAAATTCATTTTCTCATAGCAGACTGGTCCTACACCATAGCCATAGTAGCCCTGCTGATTGGTTTGGGACTGGCCATACGGGAGTCGAAACCCGTTATCAATCAATCGCCCCAGGTTCTTTCATATTTACCCGTCTTGTTGCTTGTGGTTCATCCATTGGTTCAGGATACGCTGGTAATTCGTGAATTACTGCTTGATCTATATACAATCTCAGCTTTTTTAATCGCATTTGGACTATTTTCGGTGGAGTATTTCCGCAGAAATACTTATGGAGTGCTGCTATCTGGTGTGCTTGTACTCTTTGCAGGTTTTATAATCCGGCGATACGAGATTATCCCCATTTTACACCAGGAAATCGGTCAATTGATAGTAATATCCGGTATATTGATACAATCAAAGCATTATAATATTCAGTTACTTAAATCTCAAAAGGAACACTATGATACTCAAAACAGGGGATAGCGCTCCCAACTTTACACTCAAAGACTCCGATGGTAACGATGTATCCTTATCGAACTTCAGTGGCAAGCCGGTTGTAATTCTTTTTTTTCCACTCGCTTTCACGGGCGTGTGTACCACTGAATTGTGTTCAGTCAGAGACACCATGAAAGAATACGAAAACCTGGATGCTGCTGTGCTGGCAATTAGCGTAGACAGTTTTTTCACCCTGGAAAAATTCAAGGAATCAGAGAATTATAATTTTCCTTTGCTCAGTGATTTCAACAAAGAGACTGCACAAGCGTATGGTGCGATATACGATGAATTTTTCGGCATGAAAGGTGTTGCCAAGCGCTCTGCGTTTATCGTCGATTCACAGGGTAAAATTGCGTACACCGAAGTACTGGAAAAAGCAAGTGACTTGCCTGACTTCGATGCAATTAAGAGTGTTTTAAAAGACTTGAGCTGACACCGGAAGGGAACATCCATGAGAGGCCGGATGTTTTCGGCCTCTCTATTTAATTAAATTACTTTACATAATATATATTATGTGACATATGGTGATGTGGGGTTGCGAATGAGCATGCCTTGTTACTCATGCCTTTTTACCAACCATGTATTCAGGACAAACAAAATCAGGGCTGCAACAACCCATTGCGAGACAACCGTTGCAATTGAGTAGCTGTCAAAGGGATTGTACCAGGTATCCGGTGCAAACTCGGTGACCGATCTGAAGATCCACCACGACAGTAATACAACAACCTGAATCGGGATCAGATATTTTAGCGCTACAACTATAGCGGTGATTCCGGTATCAGAGGGTTGCCTTTCGCTGTAAACCAGATTACGTACAAATGTACCCGCATTATAACGAATCACAACAAACGCTATAATTGCCCCGGAGAGCATAAGTCCAAGCCCCCACACAAAATCCTGATTGGCAAAAAAGTTCAAGTTCATCGCTGAGGGTAAACCCAGCACAAAACCTGCTGCACAAATACTCATCGCTGCCTTCCTGCGCGTCACTCCCATGTCAACGAATACTTTCGAGGACAGCTCTACCATGGATATCAGTGAACTGAATGCAGCAAATGAGAGTCCCATAAAAAACAGCACTGCATAAATTCTGCCTCCCGGAATTTCGTTGAATAGCTGAGGCAGCCAAATGAATGTCAGCCCGGTGCTGGCAGGTCCTGATGTTTTCATTATGTCAAGTACTTCGGTGTCTGACATGGACGAACCTAACGTGCCAAAAACAGTAGCAAAGATAATTACAGCAGCCAGCAGACTTATGGTGTTATTGCCAATACCGGTCTGAATGGCCGAAATGGTAACATTATCTCTGGATTTCATATAGGCAGCATAGGTCAGTATCAGGCCCCATCCTGCTCCGGTATCCCATGCATTTTGCGTTAGCGCTTCGAGCCAAAGTGCTGGATTACCCAGTGTACTCCAGTCCGGAGTAAATAAATAACGAACCCCATCTACACTGCCCGGTAACGTAATTGCCCTGAAAAATGAAATCAGCAAAATTACCAGAAGTAATGGTATAAGTATTTTATTTACTCGTTCTATAGTTCGAATACCATTCAGTACCACAAATGCAGCCAAACCTATGGCCAAAGCATGAAAAATCACCGGCAATCCACCCGATTGAAACGTATCCCAGACAGCAAATGCCTCGGTATTGTCGGCCGGAAGCCCGTAAAAAACAGAGACACCAAAATAATACAGGCACCATCCGGTTACTACACTGTAGTAAAACATAATCGCCGTTGCCACAAATCCAACAAAACCACCCATCCAGGCAAACTTCTCTCCTGCTGTTTTTATAAATGACCCAATAATGCCCTTGCGACCATTTCTTCCTATGGCATATTCGGCAATTATTAACGGAATGGACCATAAAAGCAGAAACGTCAGCCATGCAATTAAAAAGGCACCCGCTCCTTCATCTCCCCCGTTGTTGGCAACAATGCGAGGGAAACGCCAGATATTCCCCGTGCCAATTGCGATACCCAGAACACTTAACAAAAGACCCCATCGACTGGTAAAACTATCCGTTTTTATGACAGACATAGGCACCGCATTTATATTTTCAGAGCTTTATTCAGCTTTTTGAAATAGACTTTCGAGGTACCCGGCAACATAATAACTAGGATCGTCATCCGCCAGTCGTTGTAAAAAATCATTGCCACGAACACCAAAGAGGGCTGCACTTTTCTGGGCAGCGCGAATCCTTACGCTGAAATTCGACTCATTTTCATGTGTCAACCCATGAATAAAAGATCGGTGTTGTTCACCCAGATAGGGTTCCAGTAAAGAGAATAGTGCGAGCCTGATGTGTGGAGAGATTTCGAACTGAAAAGCCTCAACTAATTGCGGCACTGTATGTTCCATATCAAGAGTGCGATCAGATAGTGCCGCGATTGCTTCGTGGCGTAAGGTGATGGAAGGGTGTGCAAGCCGGCTGATTAAATCAGCTATGGATAGATTTTCGGTGTAACTTGCAAGCACAAACCGGTCAGGATCTACCACCAGTTCTCCCAGTTTACCGCTTGCGTCATCAAAAACGTAGGTAGAGTCGGCAGTTGTGAGCTTTACGGTGCGAATATGGTTTGCTCCGTTTTCATCAAAGTAATGAATATCCAGCTCCAAATCGAAGACTGGCTGTCTTTGCAAATCCTGAATCTGTTCAACTCGCACATAGCCTTCGTTGTTTTCATACCAGGTTGCAACTTCAATTTCCGGGTGACCGGGTGATAGCAGCCATTGCTCAAAAAACGTATCTAAATTACGACCGGTCTCCTGTTCAAATGCTGATTTTACATCGCGCCAATCTACTGCTTCGTACAGGTTTGCATTAATAAACTGCCGGACAGCCCCGCGCCAGTGTACGTCACCAACCTGGTGATGAAGCATCCGAAGAACCAGCCCTTTTTTCTCGTACGTGTGCCGGTCATACATATCCTCCGGTACATGATAACGATTCGTAATTATAGGTCGACGAAACTGCATGGCTTCCGTGAAATATGCTTCACGATCTTGCATAGATTTCCATTGCGCCTCATCAAAACCGTTTCGGTGATTCCTGTATAAAGTCTCAAAATATGTTGCAAATCCTTCGTTCACAGGTAAGTTAGCCCAGTCTTTACAAGTCACCAGATTGCCAATCCACTGATGTATGAGTTCATGTGCTATCAGATCCTGAAATTCGATGTCCAATGCCTGTTGACGGGTAATCTGAATGGCATCGAAGTAAAATGAAGCGGTGGTATTTTCCATTCCGCTGGCGATGAAATTCCGCACAGGAACCTGTGCGTACGTACTCCAGGGATATTTTATACCAAGATAATCACTGAAAAACGTCATCATATCTTCTGTATCCCGGTAAATGATCTCTGCATATGGTAAAAACTCAGGCTCAACGAAATAGGAATACGTTACACCTGATGAATATTTCTCAAGCACCTCATACTCGCCGACAGCCAATGCAAACAGATACGGTGCATGAGGCAAATCCATTCTCCAGTAGTCGGTTCGAAGCGAGTCGCCTGGTTCTACACGACTGTCGATCAATGCACCGTTGGAAATAGTTGTGAAATGATCAGGAACTGATATCCAGGTTTCCTGCGTGGCACGTTCGGCAGGATGATCCACGGTAGGCAACCAAAAGCTGTTGTCTTCAGGCTGGCCGAGCGTCCAGACCTGCGTAGGCACATCCTCCTGCAAACCGCTCGGGTTGACAAAATACAACCCCCTGGATGGTGGTGTTGCCAGGTAGTCAACTCCGATAATCAGCGTATCGGAGTGCGAGTAGGTTACTGGAAGTTCGATATGAACGGTCGCAGAATCCTGTGTGAATGAAAGCATTTGAGAGGTTTCTATATCTCTGATGGATTCAATCTGCATTGTTTTGGCGTCTAATATCAGCGCATTGTTAGACGAGCTGATACTGGTCAAAAGAAGTTCCGTATATCCCAGAACGCGTTCATCTGGAAAATCAAAGCGCACCCAAATTTTTTGATGCTGGAGGTCCCAGCTTCTGGGTCTGAGGAATTGTTCAGGGCGCTCCGGGATTACCCAGTCGGCATAGGTCGTGTCATCCGTTTCAGCACGCACAGCAGCCTGTACCGTATCGGCAGCAGCATGAATGGTCTGTGAAACCGGCAATGATGAAGTTGCACAGGAACTAATCAGTGTAGCAATAAAAAGAAACGGTATAATGGTGTAGGCTGCCGATGTTTTAAAAAGTGGACGCATTGGTAAAAAGAGGGCATTAATTTTGATAGTTGCTCAGGCTATTCCTATTATTCCTTGCTTGAGTCAGTCCTGACAATATACAACGGCCTTCCCAGACCATTAAAACGTTTATGCAGAAAGATCATAAAACCGTCAACAAATTTGCGGCGCTATTCGCCTTCACAGCCTCATTCGTTCTGTATCTGTCCACGATGCCACCAACAACCAGTTTTTGGGACTGTGCTGAACGTATAGCCTGTTCAAATTTACTACAAATTCCCCATCCGCCGGGTACCCCGCTTTATCTGTTGCTTGGCAGGGTATTCTCCATGTTCATGCCGGTTGAATACGTAGCAGCCAGTATTAATGTAATGAGTGTTGTTGCGGGATCGTTGGTTATAACGTTGTTATATCTGATTACGGTCCGGTTTATTATCATGTTTAAAGGCGATCCGGACTCCTACGATACCTTTGACCGTTTTGCGATGTACGCCGGGGCTATGACAGGAGCTCTGGCTTTTGCGGTCAGTGACAGCTTCTGGTTCACGGCAACTGAGGCCGAGACCTATGCTATGTCGCTGATGTTTACCTCGCTTTCGGTTTGGTTGGCCCTGAAATGGAGTGCCAATGCGGACAATCCGGGTGCGGAGCGTTGGCTTATTCTTATAGCCTATGTCTTCGGACTGGCATTCGGGGTTCACCTGCTGAGTCTCCTGTCCATTTTTACCGTTGCCCTGATTATTTATTTCAGGAAATTTGAGTTTTCCATCGGCAGCTTTCTGTTGACCTGCGTATCCGCCGTAGGGGTTTTCTTCCTTATTTTCCCGTTTACTATTATAACATTGCCCAAAATTGCCGAGGCATTTTCAGATTTCACAGGTGGTCTTTTGGGAGCGGCATCCTTTTTCGTGCTGCTCGTTGCTTTTATCGGTGCAGGCATTTTTTACACCCATAAAAAAGGACTACGTCTGGCTAATGTCGCTTTTCTGGCATATGCGGCCATCCTCATCGGTTATTCCAGCTACACCATGATATATGTCCGTTCGATGACGAACCCGTCCATCGACCAAAATTCACCGGATACGGTTGAGCGATTTATTTCTTATCTGAAAAGAGAACAATACGGGTCAACGCCCTTAATCAGGGGAAACAGTTTCAATAACGAGACCGGCAACATTGATCAAAGTAGCGAAAAGCTTTTCCCGCGAAGATACTCACGTGAAGTACCTCACCTGCGTAAGTATGCTCAATACAGCTCCGACCTGGATTTCTTCTGGAATTACCAGCTAGGCCATATGTATTTCCGATACTTTGCATGGAATTTTATCGGTCGTGATGCGGATACACAAGATGCGGGATGGATCTCAGGCTTTGGAAGCAGCAGCATCAACCGTGACAATCCCGCTCACAACCGCTACTTCATGCTTCCGTTCATCCTTGGCCTGATCGGAATGCTCTTTCACTTTCAGCGCGACTGGAAACGTGCATTGGGTGTTCTGGCACTTTTCCTGGCTACCGGGGCTGCCATTGTCGTATATCTGAATCAGTTCCCGTTTCAGCCCAGAGAACGTGACTATTCGTACACAGGATCATTTTTCGCCTTCTCCATATGGGTCGGTCTCGGTGCAGCAGGATTAATTTATATGGCAAAAGACCTGCTCAAAAATAATATGGTCGCGGCCTCCGGTTTAGCGGTAGCCCTGTTTATTGCTGTACCCTTTTGGATGGGTCTGCAAAACTACGGGAATAACGACCGCAGCCTGCAGTACGTAGCACCAGACTATGCCTATAACCTCCTGAACTCACTCGCCCCTTATGCCATCGTATTCACCAATGGCGACAACGATACCTTCCCGCTTTGGTACCTTCAGGATATTGAAGGTGTGAGAAGAGATGTCAGAGTTGTGAATTTGAGTCTGCTCAACACGCCCTGGTACATCAAACAAATGAAAAATAAATGGAACTGGGACTCTCCGCCTGTGCCCATTTCATTAAGCGATGAACAAATTGAGCGAATTGAAGACAAATTCCGCTTCGAACGCGCCAGCGATTTTCACAGACCGGGAGAAATCTCCATCCCCGTCGATAAACAACGACTTTCAGAGGTTTTCGACCGGGAGACCTATACCCCTTCTTCGGTAACATCGCCGGGAGTATTCAACGAGGATGGAAGCGTTGTTCGGGCTCCCGAAATGAATTTCGGGATTCCTGTTGATTCTCTGGACAATTCAGTACGATGGTTTCTTGAGGGTACCTTTCTGGGCACAGACCGGTCAGGTCAGGAACTTTACTACACCCGGGTTCAGGACGATATTGTACTGGATATACTCAGAACCAATAACTGGGAACGCCCGGTTTATTTTGCTGTAACCGTTTCTCAGGATGGGCAGCTGAACCTGCAAAATTATTTCAGGCTGGAAGGCAAAGCATTTCGGGTAGTCCCATTGCGTCAGGATGACAGCTTTGGCTGGGTTGATCCGGTGATACATGGTGACCGTCTCCGGAACTTCAGGCTCAGGGAAATAAACAATGAAAATGCCTACTTCGATGAAAATATTCGCAGAATGGTTGACAACTACCGCACCCTGATATCCCGCCAGGCAAGTGCATGGGCTCAGGCCGGCCAGCCCGACAGCGCCAAAGTCTGGTTGCAATGGGGTGAAGAACATATTCCGTTCACCACAATTGAAGGGGATATAACAACCTTGGTTAGTTACGCCTATCGTTATGCCCAATACAACGATGCCCTACAGGGTGTCGGCCTGGCACGAATAGGTCTGGAACGCCTTGAGCAAAGTATGCGCCATAATGTTCAACGTATCGATGAGGTAGACAGCCGAATTGATCAACTCAATGAGGATTTACGCAACAATCGCACTAACATCTCCCGACGCCAACGTATTGAAGCTCAGTTGCAGTCGGCTAATAATACCCGGGAAAATCTGGTTCGTGAAATCTCTTTTGATTCCAGTCGTTTCATGATTCTTCAGCGCGTATTGTTTATGGCTGATTTAGACGAAGAAGCATTGTCGTTGACCGGTCTTGTAAATAACCTGACTGGCAGCCGTGTGCCCTTCCCTGCTACCCGGGAAGAAAACCGACAGCAGGTGGAACGTATCTTTGGCGACTAAAATTGGCAAAGGATTACACAAAGAGGTAATTTTTTGGGATTGTAAGCCTGCTTATATTTACAACAAGATATTTAACGCAGATACCGAACACGATGGTACATGAATTTAGTGAAGATAACCTGACTCTTATTGCTGAGGTGCTCGGCACTGAGCCCAAAAAAAACGGACAGGTTTATCGTTTTTTGATTCATAACAGTGAAGACAACCGTAAACTATCACTGGAAATACACCCGGGAATACGTTTAAACGGGGTGGTAAACAGTCTGATATCAGTGTATACTCAAAACACTTTTCTTCAACTGCATAACTGTGTTGGATTCGCCGCCAGTGAAATGCTGCATCAGGTGACATTTTTCGGCAAAACTGACGGGACAACCTCCGGACTGATTGTGGAGCGGGAAGGCGGATGCAGCTTTTATGGTAACGTTGATGATGCGATACTCAAAGGCGACTTCACCCAGCTACCGCCCGAATTGATGACCAGCAGTGTCGCTCTCAGCCTCACAGAAAACATTGACCTAGAAGGGTTTTCATTTGACGAAGACTGAATTTCCTGGAACACTAACCCTTGACAATGAATCCGGGATAGACACTTCTGTGTCGGAGCAGGATCTCCGGATTCTTCTCGAAAATGTTGCTTACGGTGAAAACGTTCGTTTCGGTCTTTTAGAAGCTGTTTATGTTGATGAAGCCGAAATAGTGCGCATTAACAAAGAACACCTTGATCGTGAATATATTACCGATGTTATAACATTTTCATACGGCAACGAGGCTGGAGATTTTTCAGATAATGCCGATACTATAGAGACAGACGGAACCATTTTCATGTGCGCTCAACGAATACTGGAACAGTCTGTGGAGTTCAATACGGATGCAGCTACTGAGTTTAAACGTGTTTTTGTACATGGATTACTGCATCTTTGCGGATATGATGACGCTACAGCAGATCAAAAAGCAGAAATGACAAAGAAAGAAAACATCTATTTGGCTTAACCTATCCCGGTTCATGCATAAAAACAGCATACTCGATCTTATAATTTATCTTGCCAAACGCATTCGTTTGGGAGAAACCCTGAATGAAATCAAGCAAGATGCGTTGTCGGAGTACAACTCTGCACAAATCAGCGCGGCTTATTCATGGATTTTGCAGCGCCATCCTAAGGTATCTGATAAAAAGCAACCCATTATTGGTGAGTCCTCGCACAGAATCCTTCATTTTGCAGAGAGAATGCTTATTTCACCGGAAGCCTACGGATATTTGCTTGAAATGGTGAGCATTGGTCTGATCGACAACAAAGCGATGGAGCATATTATTGAGAGAGTGATGTTTCAGAGCTCAGAACCCATCGATCTTGAGAAAGTCAAAAAACTGGTTGAAAACTATGTCTTTGACCACGACACAATGTTCAAAAACCACACCAGTCTGCTCCGGGGTAATGAAACGGTGAACTAACCAGCGCTCGGTACGTAGTGGCACGGAAGAACAGAGATATGACTCTCCGCCCTTGACCAACCGAAATCATTTCCTGCCACGAACATGCCAAATTTGCCTCACGTCCGGTTACGATATAAATTACTGGTTTTGCTGCCGTGGGCACTTTTTCTCACACTTTTGGTTCTGATATTGCATGACCTTATGCATATCTGGCTGGATGTTCAACTGGTCAGTTCCGAAACATCTTCATTTATAAGAATCATTACAGCCAGCGGTCTTATCGGCTTTCTAACCAACTGGATAGCCATAACGATGCTGTTCAAACCCTCGGAAAAAAGACCCTTACTTGGGCAAGGATTAATTCCGGCACAGAAAACTATAATCTCTGAAAAACTGGCCTCAGCCATCCAGAATAATCTGATTAATGCGCAGTTAATCCAGGAATATGTACTTAGTTCAGCTTCTTTGGATCATGTTGTCAGCAAGATAGAAGAACAACTTGACCACCTGACCAATGACCCGGATTTCAAGGAAGCCGTCTACACCCACATCACCCATGGGTTGAAAAGTTATCTGTCAGACACCAGGCTGCGAGATGAGTTTGCCGAACGTATTCTGACAGAAATGGCTGAATCCATGCCCCTCCCCTCCGTCGAACGGGTCGCCTTCACTACCTACCTTAGATTTCGCAGAGATGAAGCAAGGTCAATTCTTAACAGAACAATCGCTCAGCTGCCTGACACACTATACGGCCAGCGGAATCAATTCGATAATTTGCTGGAAAATTTTCCCTCGCTCATCGCACAAAACAGGGATATCCTTAAACATCATCTGGGTGAAGCACTGAATAGTTTTATTTCAGGCATTGATGTAAAATCTATTATCGTAAAAAATCTCAACAGCTACGATGAAAACCGGCTCGAATATCTGATTAAGTCTTCCACAATGGATCAACTTAACTACATAAAATACCTTGGTGCTATTCTGGGGGTATTGGGCGGATTATTTATCTGGAATCCATTGGTTGCTACAGCAATAATTGGTTCTTTAGCTGCGGTACTACTGCTCTTTGACCACATATTGGCTCAATCAAAATGAATTAACGATGCCAAAATGAATCATTCCGTCACTAATGATTGAGTCGGAAGAAACGGCATAGGTAAACTGGAGAAATCCCAGGGGCGTAAGGTATGAGATTCCGAATCCACCCGCTAGAAGCCATTTGTTTTCAGCAGATAAACGGTCTTGCGATAGTTGGTCAGGTAAATTGATTAACCCGGATGAGCCAAAAAAGTGTACATAGGAAAAGTTATCCAGCAAAAACCTGATTTCAGTATCTTGCCATAGTGCGCGGTTTACCCGAAACTGTTCTTCTCTGTACCCACGAAAAGAGAATGCACCACCTACAGGCAGTAATATCTCATCAAGGTCTACATTTTGATTCAGTCCGGAAATCCGAAATCTGGGCACAATTACGATTCGATTTTTAAGGGGTGCAAAAATCTGAAGTTCAGCGTTTAGCGAAACATAGCGCAGCAAAGAAGACGGCATATCAGGACCGAAACCATCCACTGATCGCGCATGTGATGCGCTGGTAAACTGTACTATCCAACCGGTTGTTGGACTGATTCTCCGATCCGTGTTATGATAATCCAATCCGAAACCAGCAGTAATCCTTCGACCGCTGCGGGTTTGTGAAAACATCGGATCCGGATCGGTTTGTACCACCTCGAAACCTGCATGCAAACTCAGCTGCAACTGGGTTGAAACCCGATAACCACCCTGAATATTCAAATTTCTTGTATTGTACGTGGTGTCCTGTTGATAGAACCCGGCCGAAAATCCTGCTGAAAAAGACGTATTTCCAATCAGGTATTGATGAAAGTTTAACGCAAGTCGTGACTGATCGTCAGGCAACCGTGTAAATTGCAGCCGTGCACTGCTGCCGACACTCAGCAGATTATCCAGTTGTAAATCGCCTTTCCCAACGAATGAAGATGCTGAAGAACCCACTGTGGGATTATATCCTGCGATGATATCGATTTTTCTGGCCCGGTTTTCTTCAATCTGATACATCACGGCCCATCCATCTTCATACTCAACAACACCCCTATAATTGCTTGACAGCAAAAAGGGAGATTGAAGTAAAGCCTGATTGATTTCCGTTATTGTCTCCTGACTATACGGTTGAGGCAGACTTACACCAACGGCTCGCTGTAAATACGAGGTTGTCAGATATCGTGTTCCTTCGAAGATGATTTTGTTGAGTATAACGGGATCTCCCCTGTCCAGCACAACCTGCAAATCAACTCGAAAATACTTCGTATCCCTGGCTATTTCATCGATAGTCAACGAAGCCCTGGCAAAGCCGTCGCGGGCAAGCGCAGCAGTGTAGTCTTCGAAAAATAAATCCAGCCAATCCATATCAAATATCCGATCGATGGATAGCACTGAATCAGGTTTTCCAGGTTCTCTGATTACAATGGTTTTCAAAAAAAATGGACTACCGCTGCTCAGATAGATATCGCGTGCCCTGACTGAATCAACCTCTGCATTCAGATACCCCTTTCGGGTTAAGCGTTCCAGCTCCAGACGAATAAGTGTATCTGCAGAAACCTCCCCTGAATGCATGTGGTGCAATTGCTCATTAACCCAGACCCGGGTAGAATCCGAAAAAAAAAGCTGATGACTACTGGCTTGTGTGCTCAGTAACATCAGCTTAATTAGTAGCAATACCGTAAAAGGTAGAGGCGATACAAATAACATTTTGCTTACATGCAGTGGAAATTGATCAGGAAATAATATCCTTCACAAATCCGGGCAAAGCAAATGCTGCGGTATGAATCTCCATATTATAGTAGCGAAGGTGCTGGCCAAACGTCTGCATTCCTTTCGCTACCCGGTCTTTCACTTCCTGACTCAGCGGATCAATTCCCTTGCTTGCGTACACCATAGACCACATTCCAGTAGGATAAAGCGGGATAAATGCCAGATACATTCTGGAATGTGAGAATGCATTGTCAACTGAACGGAATACAGATTGAATACTTTCATGGTAACCATGTACCCATGGACTCTCGGTCTGACCGGTAAGTACGCCATCTTCAGTCAAGGCATCACGGCATTTATCGTAGAATTCCTGCTTAAACAGGTCTACTGCCGGTCCGACGGGATCACTACCGTCAATGATGATTACATCGTACTTCTGGTCAACATGATCTACAAAGGTCAGACCATTTTCATATAGCACGTGCAATTTTGGATTGTCAAAATCGCCGACACCGGGCATATGAAGCTTAGAAGCTCTTACAACGGCCTCATCAATTTCAACCATATCCACGTGTTCAACGGATGGGTGCTTTAGAACTTCACGAGCAGTTCCACCATCACCACCTCCGATTATGAGAACCCTTTTCGGATTGGGATGGGAAAAACACGCTACATGCGCAATCATTTCGTGATAAACGAATTCGTCCTTTTCCGAGAGCATAACCATGCCGTCAATGGTCATGAGATTTCCCCAGGTATCCGTTTCAAAAACCTCAACCTTCTGGTAAGGGGTCTGCTCGGAGAAAAGAACCTTGTTTACGCCGACAGTGAGCCCTGTAGTTCCGTTGTAGTGCTCCAGATACTGAAACGGCATAGCTCAGTTCTCCTCATCGTACCAGAGTACTGCGGCGGCAAAAACTGAACCACACTTCTCTACTACATGTTCAACACCCAACGATTTTACTTCCCTGAGTGCTCTGCCGCGATATTCAAAAGCGTCTACGCACATCTGCCGTACCGTTGCCTCTACCTGAGCCAGGGGAAGATGGTCTTCATGCTCCATAATTACCCCGGGCTGTGTGGGGTCTTCAGGTATTCCGACTGCTATACATGCAGAAATTATATCTCCGGGCTTATCAGAGGTAATGTTGGCATAGGCGATGGGTATTAAGCCCCCTTTCGGCAGGACGATCTCAGAAACCTCCTTGCAGGAAGGTGGCACGATGGAGCTCATACGAACCAGATTGGTATCACCGACACCTGCATCCAGTAATGCCTTGTCAAAGGCGTTTAAAGGCATATTTCCTTCACCAAAACCCTTAACCAGTTTATACACGGTTGGGGTTTTGACCATAGGTCCAAAAGAATTTGACATGAAATGTATTCGAAGATAAGTTGTTGACGGTTAATTCAGGATGTTCACTTTGCCGGCGTCTTTTGGCTTGAAGAGTAGTTCTTCACCCGGCGCGACTTTAAACAATCCGCGTTTCATCTCGATGCTGGATATATTTTTGGACAAGAAAGCATCCTTGATGTATTCCTGAATAACCCATGGGTCGATGGTTTCTCCGCAGGTGAAAATATCAACAGCGGCATAGTTATACTCCGGCCAAGTATGGATGGCAACATGCGATTCAGCAATAACAATTGTACCGCTCACGCCATGTGGAGAAAACTTATGAAAATTATGAGATATGATACTTGCCTTGGCAGCCCGCGTTGCGGATAGCAGAATATTTTCAATCTGAGCAACATCGTTAATGACGTCAGCATCACAATCGTAGTATTCAACCAGAATTTGTCTACCTAATGCTTTCATTTACCCCTACCTGTAAACTAATGTGTGAAGTGTTGGCTCAACGGCTTAACGCAGCTGAGGGTTGGTCATAAAATGAAAAAAGGCAACCCATGTCAGCAGCATGCCCACAACCCGGCCGAAGCGAGGCTTGATAAGCACACCAGACACGAAGCCGCCATTGAGTGCAGGTAACCCTGCGGGCTTTCCGTTCCGGGCGTTGACTTCCAAAATCGTCAGTAGACGTAAAACATAAATGTTCAATTCTTTAGTATCGCCTATGTGTAACCGGATGTTTGTTAATCAAACAGTGCCAACATATTACAAGTTCCATAGTGCACAAATTTTGGTGTGTCTTTGTGGAAATCTTCTTAACATCGAACACTGCATCTGAAGTAGGATTGGAATGCTTAGATGCCAATAATTCTACAGAACATCAAAGATAAGAATATTTAATTCCATAATGAAAGACCCCAAAATGAAATTTTCCACCGAGGAAGCGCTTTCAATCTACAAAAAATTAGTCCTTCCCCGTGTAATCGAGGAGCGAATGCTGATTTTGCTGCGGCAGAATAAAATTGCGAAATGGTTTTCAGGTATGGGGCAGGAAGCCATTGCGGTTGGAACCGCGCTTGCCTGTGAAAAAGATGACCACATCATGACCATGCACCGGAACCTGGGGGTGTTTACTACACGGGAAGTACCATTATATCATCTTTTCTGTCAGCTTTTTGGTCGTAAAGACGGATACAGCAGAGGTCGTGAGCGGTCGTTTCATTTTGGCATCATGGAACATCGTATTGTGGGGATGATTTCACATCTTGCAGCCATGCTACCCGTTGCAGATGGTTTCGCTTTGGGTGCCAAATTGAAAAACGAGCAGCGGGTCGCTGTAGCGTTTACCGGCGATGGTGCCACATCGGAAGGCGATTTTCATGAAGCGCTTAACCTGGCCGCCGTCTGGAAATTGCCCATGATCTGCATCGTTGAAAACAATGGGTACGGTTTGTCAACACCTGTTTCTGAACAGTATGCCTGCAAGTCACTGGCCGATCGTGCATCTGGCTACGGTATGGAATCGATGGTCATTGACGGGAATGACATTGCAGCGGTAATACAGGCTGTTACCGAAGCGCGTACGCTGGCGTTGCAAGGCAAACCCGTGTTGATTGAAGCAATGACATTTCGCATGCGTGGACACGAAGAGGCATCGGGTACCGCCTACATACCCGACCAAATGTTTGAGGAGTGGGCTGCAAAAGATCCTATCCTGCGCTTCGAGAATTATCTGAAAGAGCATCACGGCCAACACGAAGACTATTTCAAGCAGGTAAAAGAGGACTTCAAGGAGGCTATCAAGGCTGATGTTCAAAAAGCTCTGGATTGTCCCCTTCCCGACTTTGATGAAAAAAGAGAAATGGAGGCTGTATTTGTCAAGGCTTCCGATGGACCCAACTCTCCTCCGGCCAAAGGAAACACACCGGGCGACCAAATGACGAAGGGTTTTAGATACGTGGATGGTATACGGCACGTGCTTCAGGTTGCCATGGAAACTGACGAACGAACCATCATAATGGGTCAGGATATTGCCGAATATGGTGGTGTATTTAAGATCACAGAGCAATTTGTTGATATGTTTGGCAAAGAGAGAGTCCGAAACACACCTATAATAGAGTCTGGTGCAATTGGTGCAGCATACGGACTGGCTCTTGACGGATTCAAACCCATCGTCGAAATGCAGTTCGCTGATTTTATCTCGTGTGGATTCAATCAGATAATTAACAATGTTTGCAAATCACATTACCGTTGGTCGCCACCTGTGAATGTAACCATACGTGCACCATACGGCGGCGGCGTTGGAGCAGGCCCGTTTCATTCCCAATGCCCGGAGGGTTGGTTTATGCAACACGCTGGCATCAAAATTGCCGTTCCTGCTACCGTTGAAGATGCCCAAATTATGACCTGGAGTGCGCTGCATGATCCTAATCCAACGATAATTTTTGAGCATAAAAAGCTGTATCGGAGCCTTAAGGGTAAGAAGTTATATAATATACCCTACCAGGAGATTGGAAAAGCACGTGTTCATCGGCCGGGAACAGATGCCAGCATCATTACGTATGGAATGGGCGTGCACTGGGCTGAGCAACTTGCCGAAGAAGTTAAGATGAGCCACGGATATTCTGTTGAAATATTGGATCTGCGTTCATTGGCACCCATTGATACTGAGGCCATTGTGCAGACCGTAACCAAAACAGGTCGTGTACTGCTGCTTCAGGAACCATCCGGAATTATGGGTCCTATGAGTGAAATTGCAGCAGTTATTTCAGAACACTGTTTCAGTGCTTTGGATGCGCCGGTAATGCGGTGCTCATCACTGGATACCCCCGTTCCTACCAATACCCAGCTCGAGCAGGGCTACCTGGCAAGTCACCGGCTGGCATACACCTTCAATCAGCTTATGCAGTACTAAGCTGCAAGGTACCCATAAAAAGCACCTATCAGGAAAATCGACATGATAAACATGATCGTTTTTTCGCGTTTGCTGTTGTTTTTACGCGGTGTCCCGGTGGTTTTATCCGGTTTTAAACGTTGATACCCGGCATATTTCCGGACGGCATGGTGACCCGATAAAGCTTTTTGAACAAATGCCTGAAGCAGTTCGTTGCCTTTCATCATGCTCTCGAAAGAGTGGCGGGTTTCAGGGTCCATCGTGTCTTCGATGTAATCACAAATGTAATCGTGAATTTTAGCTGAGTACAACCTGTGGTTTCCTTCATTTAAGTGATTGGTACAAAACCGTTAACTCACCTGATTCACTAATGTTTCCACCTACAGTTCATTTTCTACCAATTCCTGAATACGCACCCTTCCGCGATTGATTCGCGATTTAACCGTACCCATGGGGAGACCGGTTATTTCCATAATCTCCTCGTACGTCAGATTCTGAACCTCCCGCATAATCAGTATTTCACTAAACTCCGATGGTATGCGTTTCAGTGCCAGCTCAACCCTGCTGATCATCTGCCGTTCATGTACCTGCTGGTCTGGTGCCGCACAGGTATCTGCCAGTTCCGGCATATAGGCTGCATCCAAAACATCCTCCTCATTGATGGACGTCAGTTGAAATCTGGACGACTTCCGATAGTGAGAGCGAATCAGATTGTTGGCTATGGTATACAACCAGGTTGAAAAACGTGCTATGCGTTCATAACTATGCTTACTGCGGTAGACACGGAAGAAAGTCTCCTGAGCCAGGTCTTCACTGTCAAGATGATTGCGGGTGTACCTGTAAATAAAATGCTCAATTCGATCGCGGTAACGGCTTACGATTTCATTGAAAGCTTCATCGTAACCTCCCTGGAACAGCTCCATTACATCTTCATCGGAATACGTACGCAGGTGGGCCAGCTGGATTGTGTTCATGTCGGATAATCGAGTTTGAGTTCAGATTTTCCGACGCCGTGAAGATCAGGTCAGTATACGTCGCAACAGTAGAAAGAGAATGTCTCTGCCTTCCATCCTGCTCATGCCTTTGGCAGCGCGGTCAGCATCCAGCAAGGCTTCAAAAATTAAAGGCATACTTTCGTATGGGAAAACCCTGCTGTCTTTGAGCAGATTTTTAAAGTACCAGTCGTTTTTCACACCGACGGTCTCTTTAATCTGTGAGGAAGGCAGCCCTTTTTGGGTAAGGCGTTGAATTTGCCAGATATTGGTGAACACACTGTAAAAGAACGCGACGATCCGGATTACTTCACCGGCGTCAGTTGTTTTAGAAGTGTGCAATATCTGTTCCGCAACCCACAGTGTTTTTGTGATATTTCGCGAAAACAGGGCTTCTTTGAGCTCAAACACTGAATATTCACGCGAAACGGTTACCAGTTTACGCACGTCATCCGGATTGATTACCTGCGAAGTGTCCTTAAAAGTGCACAGTTTGTCCAGTTCCTTGGACACCATCGTAAGGTCACTGCCAATCATACGGGCCATGACCTGAGCAGCGGCAGGTTCGATGTTCCGTTGATGTTGGGAGCGGGTCCATTCAATAATCCATTCGGGTAGTCGCTCCTCGGGTATGGGGTCGAAGCGTGCGTAACGAACGTTATCGTTATTTATAATCGACTTGCCGAGTTTTGTTCCCGCGTTGGGTGGTTTTTGGTCGAAAAAGGCTATTACGGTGGTAGGATTCGGGTTATTCAGGTACCCGATAAGCAGTTCGGTCGCTGCTGGAGTCGATTCCTGATCCTCGTCTTCACCCGGCTCACTATTTCTTTTCGCCTGAAATAACCCGGAAAATTCACGAAGAATAACGATCCGCTTCTCCGACATCATGGGATAACTCCGGGCAACCGATATGAGTTTGTCTATGGACTGTTCGGTGCCGTAGAGAATGTCCATATTGAAATCTTTGAGATCTGCAGGTAGCAGCGACTGTATCTGATCCTGAAGAGCATCGGTAAAGAAGGATTCTTCTCCGCACAAGAAGTAAACCGGTGCGGGCTTACCGGCACCGATTTCATTTACCAGATTTTGGTACAGTGAGATACTGTCCTGACTTTTTTTTGCCACAGTCTTTCCAGGTTTTGAAGGGTGTTGTCAGAATTCAAGTCCTGTCAGGGATACAATCGTCCAAGCATCCGGGGGAATGGGATGGTTTCGCGCACATGTTTGAGTCCGCAGATCCAGGAAACGGTTCGTTCAAGTCCCAGCCCGAAGCCACTATGGGGTACGGTACCGAATTTCCGGAGATCAAGATACCAGGAGAATGCCTCAATTGGCAGTTCATGTTCTTCGATACGATCCAACAGGACATCCAGGCTCTCCTCGCGCTGTCCGCCGCCGATAATCTCCCCATAGCCTTCCGGTGCCAGCATATCCACACCAAGAGCCACTTTGTCATTATCAGGATCCCGTTTCATATAGAAGGCTTTGATTTCAGCGGGATAACCATACACCATAATCGGAGTGTCAAACTGCATGGTCAGCAGGGTTTCATCAGATCCGCCCAGGTCATCGCCCCATTGCTTTTCGAGTGCTGATTTCCTCCAGACCGGAATATTGCGCAGGTCTTCCTCAATTTCTTCCAGTCGCACGCGGATATCGCGCAGTCGTTTTTCAATTTGAAGCTTGCGGCCTTTTTTTGCCTGTCCGAACTCTTTTTCAAGCTCCGCCATTTCCTGTCTCAGTTGTGGATCTTCCTGCTTGCGCGAGTCTTCCATTTCATCGAGCATTATCCGCATTTCGTCGCTTTTCAGCCTCTCAATAGCCTGTGTGTAGGTAATTCGCGGGTAGCCGGATTTACGTGCTTTTTCCAGAGCCGTCGTATCACGGTTTAGCGATGCCAATTCAGTTTCACGGCGCGATAACACACGGTCTACTATAAAGGCCATCATCTCTTCGGCCAGATCCATATTCATTTCCAGATCATAGTAGGCCATTTCGGGTTCAATCATCCAGAATTCGGTTAAATGCCGTCGTGTTTTGGACTTCTCAGCCCTGAAGGTAGGACCGAATGTATAAATTTTCCCATGTGCCATTGCCATGGCTTCACCATATAACTGGCCCGATTGCGTCAGATAAGCCTTCTGGTCAAAGTAATTGGTTTCGAATAAGGTGGACGTACCCTCCACAGCATTACCTGTGAAAATCGGGGCATCCATCTGTATAAATCCGCGTTCCTGGAAAAAGGTATGTATAGCAAAAATAATTTCGTTTCGGATTCTCATTATGGCCCACTGGCGTTGGGAGCGAAGCCACAAGTGCCGGTTTTCCATCAGAAACTCCACCCCGTGCTCTTTGGGAGTGATGGGGTAGTCGCGCGCTATCTGAACTACATTAACGTCTGTTACATGGATTTCATAACCGCTGCTGCTGCGTTCGTCTTCAATTACCTTGCCTGTGACGGCTACGGAGCTTTCCTGCGTGAGTTCCGAGGCGTTCTGCCATACGGCATCACTGACATCCTGCTGGTTAATGATACACTGGCATGTTCCGGTACCATCTCTGAGGATCAGAAATATGAGTGATTTCCCCTCGCGCTTGTTGTAAACCCAGCCGCGCAGTGTAGCCGACTGTCCTGCGAACTTTTCCAGTTCGTTGATATAGGTGTTTTTCTTCATGATTACTTTTCTTCTGGTAATAAAAGCGTTTCGGAAAACATAGATTCGACAAAAAAGTCTCTGGCAAATTCACGCATGGCACTGGCATCAACCTGGTCAATCTCGTTTACCAGTTCGTCGAGCGGAATGTAGCGATCGTAATAAATCTCACTTTTTGCCAGACGGGTCATGCGGTTGCTCATACTCTCCTGTGCCAACAGAAGCTTTCCTTTCAGTTGGGCCTTAGCTTCGGAGAGTTCTTTATCACTGACCATATCATTCTGCAAGTCATCCAGTTCCTTACGAATGAGTTCTTTCACATGCGTGACATATTCTTTATCGGTTCCCACATAAATTCCAAAAATTCCCGAGTCTGCGTATGCCTGATTAAAACTGCTGATGGTGTAGCAGTAGCCGTATTTTTCACGAATGTTCTGGTGTAGCCGGGAGCTCATTCCACCTCCGAGTACTGTATTGAGAAGCAGTAGTTTGTAGCGGTCAGGATCATCGTTAGCCAGTGATCTTCGACCGGTTACGAAGTGAGTCTGCTCAATGGGACGGTATAGGGTTTTTTCCGATCGTTCATAGGGAGTCAGAATTTGTTTGTCAGTTACAACACCGTTGCCATCCATGAACGTATCAAAGTATTTTTCAGTAAGGCTGACTACTTCCTCATGCCGAACGTTGCCAGCTACCGCCACGATGATATTTGAAGGTGTATAGCGTTCACGGACATAGCCCAGCAGGTCTTCCCGGGTAAAGGCTGATACTGTCTCCTCAAATCCAATGATAGGTCTGCCCAAGGGATGTCCTGTAAACATCTGCCCGGTAAAGTGTTCAAAAACGTAGTCGTCGGGGTTGTCACGATACATTTTCATTTCTTCAATGACCACCTTCTTCTCTTTTTCAATTTCCTCAGCGGGGAAAAGCGGGTGTTGTATCATATCTGAGAGTACATCCAGGGCTGTTGGGAATTCACTATCCAGGCAGCGTACATAGTAACAGGTAAATTCTGAGGAGGTAAAGGCGTTCAGGTAACCACCAACGGATTCAACATTCTGCACAATATCAAAGGCTGTGCGATGGTCGGTCCCTTTGAAGAGCATATGCTCGAGAAAATGGGTTATTCCAGCCAGTTGACTGCGTTCATTACGGCTTCCGGTCTTCACCCAGATTCCGACAGACACGCTGCGTACCGTGTCGTTATGCTCGGTGACGATGCGTATTCCGGATGGATGGGTGGTTTTATGGATATGGGCTAATTCTGATGACATAGAGTTGTATTTTTCAAAAAAAAAGCGCCACCGAACTGATTCCGGTGGCGCTTGAAAAGGTACGAATTCCCGACGATTTATTCGTTCGGAATCAACGCTTTTCGAGACAGGCGAAGCTTGCCGCCGTTCTCAATTTTCAGCAGTTTTACACTGACCTTATCGCCTTCCTGCAGAACGTCTTCTACACGGGCAATACGGCGATGATCAATTTCAGAGATGTGAAGCAGTCCCTCTTTACCGGGAACAAGCTCAACAAAAGCGCCGTACTCCTTAATGGAGCGGACGGTTCCTTCGTAGATTTCACCCTCTTCCAGCGAACCGGTAATGGCCTTGATTCGTGCAATGGCTGCTTCAGCTGCATCGGCATCAACTGCAGAAACAATTACAATACCTTTATTGCCTTGTTCTTCGATGTTGATTTCAGTGCCGGTCTCCTTCTGGATACCCTGAATCACCTTACCACCCGGTCCGATAACAGCGCCGATCTGGTCACTACCGATTTCAATACGTCGGAATGAAGGTGCGAAACGGGACAGCTCGGCGCGTGGCATTGAGATAGATTCAGCCATTTTCTCAAGGATATGCAGTCGACCTTTACGGGCGTCCAGCATAGCCTCTTCCATAACTTCAAAACTTACTCCACGAACTTTGATATCCATCTGGCAGGCTGTAATACCATCTACGGTACCCGTTACCTTAAAGTCCATGTCGCCAAAGTGATCTTCCTCACCCTGAATATCGCTGAGTACAACGGTACTTCCGTCTTCGCCCACGACCATTCCCATGGCGATACCGGCTACCGGTTTTTTAACAGGTACACCTGCATCCATCATTGCCATGGACCCACCGCAGACCGAAGCCATTGACGATGAACCGTTTGACTCCAGGATGTCGGAAACGATACGAATGGTGTATGCAAATTCTTCTGCACCCGGAACCATGCGTTTCAGTGCTCTTTCAGCCAGATTTCCGTGACCAATTTCACGACGGCTTACGGAAAACTTCATTTTAACTTCACCGGTACAGTATGGCGGGAAGTTGTAGTTGAGCATGAATCGCTTGGATTCGGTATCAAAAAGTGTATCTACCGACTGCTCATCACGTTTGGTTCCCAGCGTTACCGTAACCAAAGCCTGGGTTTCACCACGCGTAAAAATGGCAGAACCATGGGTTCTGGGAAGATACCCTACTTCAGTCCATATAGCGCGGATATCGCCGGGGGCACGACCGTCAATGCGGTACTTATCTCGAAGAATCAGCGTACGAAGTGCATCTTTTTGCAAGTCGTGACAGATTTCTGAAATATCTCCGCCTTGTTCCGGATAGGCTTCCTCCAGTTTTTCCTGAACTTCGTTAACGATCTCTTTGATTGCATTGGAGTACTCTTTCTTGCCCAGACCGGCCTTGGAGGTAGTCAGGAAACGGTCGCCCACTATTTCTTTGATTTTGGCAACCAGAGTTGCGTCCGGAGCAACGATTTCCACTTCACGTTTTTCCTTACCAAATTCCTTCTGGATTTCGGTCTGGAATGCACAAAGCTTGACAATTGCTTCGTGGCCAACGCGAATAGCCTGAATCATTTCTGCTTCAGAGACTTCATCCATTTCACCTTCCACCATTGCAACGCTCTCAGCAGTGCCACCGATAACCATATCCATATCAGCTTTTTTCATCTGATCTACGGTCGGATTTACTACAAACGCGCCGTCTACGCGGGCAACCCGGACTTCAGCTATCGGCTCATTGAATGGGATATCGGATACGAGCAGGGCCAGCGAGGATGCTGTGCCTCCAATAACGTCACCATCGTTTTGACCATCGGAAGAGATTACCTGTACCATTACCTGAACTTCGTTCAGATAACCTTCAGGGAACATTGGGCGGATGGTTCGGTCTATCAATCGTGCCGATAAGATTTCCTTCTCGCTGGGACGACCCTCTCTTTTTATGAATCCACCGGGGAATTTACCGGCAGCGGCATAGTTTTCTCTGAAATCAACAGAGAGCGGGAAGAAACCCTGACCGGGTTTCGGTTCAGAGGCACCTACAGCGGTTGCTAAAACCATGGTATCACCCATGCGTGCAACCACCGAACCATGTGCCTGTTTGGCCAGACGGCCTGTTTCAATACTCAGCACCTTTCCTGGTGCAAATTCTACGGATCTGAAATCAGCTTTCATTATTCTTTCGTTCTATCGTTGTTATCAGCTGTGCCCCGCAGTAGAGAGTTGATTGAGACAGCCGGCAGACCGGACATTTCAATCAACTCTAAGGCGGAAGGCACATTAAAAAAAAGGCACGGGGTTTTCCCGTGCCTTCGTGAAGAAATTACTTCCGGATACCGAGGTCAGCAATTAACGCACGGTAACCCTCTATATCTCTTTTCATGATATAGTTGAGCAAACGCCGACGCTTACCTACAAGCTTGAGAAGACCCAGACGCGTAGAATGGTCCTTCTTGTGCTCTTTGAGGTGCGATGTCAGTCGGTTGATTCGTTCAGTGAAAAGGGCAACCTGAGCCTCTGGTGAACCCGTGTCACCTTCGCTTTTGCCATACTTGGCAAAAATTTCTTTTTTTTCTTCGGTGGTAATATTCATTTCGAAATACTCCGCTTTAGATGTTACTATACTAAAGTAGATTTAGTGTGTCAGGCAGTGTTTCCGCCTAGCTTTACAAAATAAGCATTAATCGATCTCTAAACAAGCTTGTCTGTCTATGTGCAACTGCTCCCTGAGTGCATCAATACCCTTAAAAGGTTGCTCATCGCGTATTCTGCGCAGAAAACTCAGCGTCAGTGTTTTACCGTAGATTTCTTCGTTGAAACCCATGATATGCACTTCAAGTGTGCGCAGATCTTCCTCTTTGAAGGTAGGCCTGAAACCGATATTCATCATACCCCGATATTCATTGGCAGAACCCTCGATGCGAACATTCACGGCATAGACTCCATTTTTAGGAATGATCTTTCGCTTTTCAGCAGGTTTGATGTTCGCTGTGGGATACCCAATCGTTCTGCCGCGTTTATCCCCGTGTATTACGGTACCTCGCAGCTGGTATGGTCGACCCAAAAACTCTCTTGCCAAAATAATATCACCCTCATCCTGGAGCTTCCGGCGTACAATTGTGCTGCTGACGGTTACATGCTGAACTTCATGAGCTTCAACAACATGCACATCAAAGCCTAGCTGCGCACTCATTTGGCGAAGGCTGTAGATGGTTCCCTCCCGGTTGCGACCAAACTGATGGTCGTACCCGATTACAAATTCACGTACGCCAATTTTTTGCCAGATAATGTCACGGATGAATTGCTCTGAGGTAAGCAGAGAAAAATCGCGGGTAAACGGGATGACCACCATTTGGTCAATGCCAAGTTCGTTTAAGATGCCCGCACGTTCCTCGAGGGTAGTAAGCAACTGGATTCCATCCTTTCCGGGATTGATAATATCACGCGGATGCGGGTCGAAGGTAACCAGTATGCTGCGCGCGCCGTGGTAGGCAGCCTTTTTTACAACAGTTTGAATAATGCTCCGATGACCAGCATGCACGCCGTCAAATGAGCCCACAGTCAATACAGTATTGGGATTTTTTTCTACCTCAGAGAGATATACCAAGTTTTCCATCAGGATCGAGATGAGATATCAGATTTTGAACGGTAACGGAATCGTCAACATGAAACGGTCCGATAGCCGTTCGTCGTAATGCACTTAAATGAGCGCAGGAATTCAGTGCCAAACCGAGGTCATTTGCCAATGAACGGATGTAGGTACCTTTACTGCAGGTAATGCTGAGATCAAGTTCCGGCGGGTTATAGCTATGCACCTGCGTCTGAAAGATTTCAACACTGCGTGGATCCCGTTCAACCTGTCGTCCCTTTCGTGCCAGTTTATACAGGGCAACACCGCCTTTTTTGATGGCTGAGTACATCGGTGGTACCTGCTGTATAACACCCAAAAATTGCGACTCCAGTGTATTTCTGATCGTATCAATATCGATATGATCTTTATCGCACCAGTGGTCTGGCAGCGTTTCTTTATCGTAGCTTGGTGTTGAGGCACCAAAGGTGATTTCAGCCCGGTATTGCTTAACTGCACCCTGATAATGGTGAATCTGCCGGGTTGCCGTTTTTCCAATGCATACAATAAGCAGTCCGGTAGCCATAGGATCCAGGGTTCCGGCATGTCCGATTTTTTTTATCCCCAATAGCTTACGAAGCAGCCCTACCACACGGAAACTGCTCCAGCCGTAGGGTTTGTCAATCAGCATTGCACAGCCCGTTTCGAAGTGCGATACCTGAAGGCCGGTTATTGACTGGCTATCGACCATCATCAAATCCGGGTACGAATTATCGGGCTGGCTCATGGGAGTTGCAGAACGGGCACAATACTATTGACGGTCGTTCTGTATTTTTTTGAAGAGATGTTCTATTCGGTTCACATATTCGGCAGTATCATCCAGGTAGAAATGCAGTTCAGGAATGCGTCGTACCTGATGACGTATGAGTGCAGCCAGTTCGGTGCGAATTTCAACAGCATTATCCAAAATGTAGCTGAATGCAGCTTCACTGTCGCCTGAAGGACTGTAGATACTCAGGTAAATCTTGGCAACCATGAGGTCATCACTGACCCGCACGGTGGTAACCGTGATCATAGAGCCACGCTGATACTTTTGCAGCAACGGTCCCAGGTCACGCTTCAGCTGTGCTGCTATTCGCTCGGTTCGTATACTCATTGTGAGAGTTTACGCTTGGTTTCGGTTATTTCGTATCCCTCGATTACATCGCCGACTTTGATATCATTGTAGTTGTTGATACCCATTCCGCACTCGTAACCGCTGCTCACCTCCCGCACATCATCTTTAAAGCGCTTGAGCGAGGAAAGTGTTCCATCGAAAATCACGATACCATCGCGAATAAGCCTGATTTTACTGTTTCTGGTAATCTTACCGTCGGTAACATAACAACCGGCAACCGTACCCACACCAGGCACCTTAAAGGTTTCCCGCACATCAACTGTAGACGTAATTTTTTCGCCGATTTCAGGACTCAGCATACCCTCAAGGGCATCTTTGACCGCGTCAACGGCGTCATAAATGACAGAGAATAAACGAATATCAATCTGCTCTTTTTCGGCAAGTTTTCTGGCGTTGTTGGTAGGTCTTACCTGGAAGCCGATAATAATGGCATCAGAGGCTGAAGCCAGCAATACATCGGACTCGGAGATGGCACCAACACCCGTGTGAATTACATGCACCTGTACTTCGTCATTACTGATTTTCTGAAGCGAACCTGACAAGGCTTCAATCGAACCGTCAACATCGCCTTTGATAATGAGATTCAATTCGGCGATATCACCCAGGGCGAGTCTTCGGGCGATGTCATCCAGGGTAAGATGTTTGACTTTCCGGAGATCTTGCTCACGCTTGATCTGTTGTCGTTCGCTGGCCACTTCCTTAGCTGTTTTCTCGTCGGCTGTTACAACAATACGATCACCTGCCTGAGGAAGACCGTCAAATCCGGTGAGCTGAATAGGTGTGGAAGGACCGGCAGCATCGATTTTCTCTGAGTGTTCGTTTTCCATCAGGCGAACTCTGCCATAATAAGGTCCGGCTACGAACGGGTCTCCTACTTTAAGGGTACCTTTCTGCACCAGTACATTGGCTACGACGCCTTTGCCTTTATCAACCTTTGTTTCAAGTATAATACCGGATGCGCGTCTGTCAGGATTGGCCCTGAGCTCCATAAGCTCGGCCTCGATGAGAACTTTTTCCAGCAGGGAGTCGATTCCTGCGCCGGAGTGCGCTGAAACCTCAGCCGCCTGTGTTTTACCACCCCAATCCTCAACGATTACGTTTTGATCGGATAACTGCTGACGAATTTTGTCTGGATTTGCCTCGGGTTTATCCATTTTGTTAATGGCAACCACGATGGGTACTCCACCGGCCTGTGCGTGGTTGATCGCCTCGATAGTCTGAGGCATCACCCGGTCGTCTGCGGCAACCACAAGGATCACAATATCTGTTGCCTGGGCACCACGGGCACGCATAGCGGTAAAGGCTTCGTGACCAGGTGTATCAAGGAATGTGATTTTACGGCCATCGGGCAGATTAACGGCGTAGGCACCTATGTGCTGGGTGATACCGCCTGCTTCACCTGCTGTCACTTTGGTTTTCCGGATGTAATCAAGCAAGGATGTTTTTCCGTGGTCAACGTGACCCATAACTGTAACGACGGGAGCTCTGGAGATGAGGTCTTCCTCGTTATCTTCTTCTTCAACAAGTTCAGCGGACATTTGCTCAGCGTCAATGAAACGGACTTCACGGTCGAACTCAACTGCTATGAGCTCAATACTGGCGGCATCAAGTCGCTGGTTGATAGACACAAACATACCGTTATTCATACAGGCTGTAATCACCTGATTCACCGGTACGTTCAGCAAATCTGCCAGGTCACTGACTGTAATGAATTCACTCAGCTCTAACAGAGTCCCCTGCTCCTTACTGATTTCATCCATGAGTTCGCGCTCTGCAGCGGCTTCCTCACGTTTTGCTTTACGTCGTTTCTGGCGCTTTTTACCGGCTCCTCCCTGAAGCAGGGCCATGGTTTCGCGCATTTTGGTATCTACATCTGCAGAAGAAACCTTCTTGTCTGGTTTGGCACCGATTCTTTTTTTCTTCTTGCGAGCCTTACCGGTTTCATCATCGGCTTTTTCAGCTACTTTGGGGGTATCATCCGTTTTGGTTGATACAACTTTCTTTTTCTTCTTCTTACGTTTTTTGGCCGGATCGGTCTCTTCTTCAACGGGAACGGGAGCAACATCAATTTTCCCAATGACCCGGGTACCTTTCAGTCGATGGGCTCTGCCCCGGATGATATCCTCTTCGGGTTCATCATCCGTTGCCGCATCGGCTGCTACTTCTTCTGCTTCAGGGGCAGGTGATGCAGGCTCCTTGGAGGGTGGAGCCGTTTCAGTTTTCCCGGGTTCCGACTTGTCGGGCACTTTTTCTGTTTTCTCTTCGGTTTGCCCGGAAGACTCATCGCTGGTGTCGGTTTCCACGGACGCATCCCTGGCCGGCTCGGCGTCAATTACTTCCTCTGCCACAGGGGTATCCGCCGGTTCCACTTCGGGTTCTGCAGGTGCTTCCGGAACGGGTCGCGCTTCTACAGGTTCCAGAGAATCGATGGGAGCCAGGGAATCAATCGGATCCAGCGCGTCAAGCGAGTCGAGTGAATTTACGGTCACTTTCTCATTTCGGGACGACAGAATAGCTGAACGACGTGACTCATACTCTTCACGTGTGCGTTCGTGCTCTTTGCTTCGGGCCTTATCTTCACCATAGTTACGCTCCAGGACTTCATACATTTCCTGGGTAATCTTGGTATTCGGCCTATTATCGATTTTAAAACCGTTAGAATCCAGCGCATCCACAATAGATTGTGTTGATACATTGAATTCCGAGGCTACTTTAAATAATCGTTTGGGTTTTGCGTCTAGCGCCATTCTGTGAGTCTAACCTTCCGTTACTTCGTAATTTATGCGTTCACATCATCATCGTCTTCGAATTCGACTTCGATTGTTTTGATGATGCGGTCTGCGAGATCGCCGTCAATTTTATTTTCGGAGCGGCGGATAACCTCCTCCTTGCCCATGCGAAGTACATCGCGGGCCGTGTCACATCCGATATCATACAGAATTCGGACAACGTCCTCACCAAAATCTTCGGTGAATTCATTGATATCGATATCGTCTTCTTCGTCTATTTCACGATAGACATCAATTTCGCACTCGGTGAGCATGGATGCCAGCCGAATGTTCACACCGCCCCGACCGATAGCCTTGGAGACCTGGTCGGCCGGTACAACAACCTTGGCAAATTTCTCATCGTTACTCAGGTCAACGGAGAGTACATTGGCTGGCTGAAGGGCTCTGCGTATAAATTCTTTTTTGTCTTTGGTGTAATTGATGACATCGATATTCTCATTGCAAAGTTCACGCACGATGGAATGTATACGAATACCTTTCATGCCCACACATGCTCCGACGGCATCTACACGTTCATCGTGGGAAACCACGGCTACTTTACTGCGGTCGCCCGGTTCGCGAACTACCTTAATGAGTTCAATAATCCCGTCGAATACTTCGGGTATTTCATTTTCGAAAAGTCGTTCCAGGAACAGTGGTGAAGTCCTGGATATGATAACAGCGGGGTTGCCGTTTTCCCGTTTGACTTCAATTACGACCGCGCGAATGGTATCACCTTTTCGGTAGCGGTCTTTGTAAATTTGTTGTGATTTTGGCAGGATAAGCTCAATACCGTTATGGTTGACGAGCATATCCTTGGTGCGAACCTGATACACGTCACCCAGGATGATTTCCCCAACACGATCGGAGTAATCCTCGAAAACATTGTCTTTTTCTATCTCCCGGATTCGCTGAGCCAGTGTCTGTCTGGCCATCATGACCGAACGTCGACCGAAATCTTCGATGTGTACCTCCTGAGCAAACTCATCATAGAGCTCCAGATCCGGATCCAGTTTCTGGGCTTCAGATATACCAATTTCCGTTACCGGATTGGTAATTTCATTGTCAGGTACTACTTCCCGTACATGCAGCATCTGGATTTCACCGCGATCAGCATTCAGAATCACCTCAAAAGCTTCATCGCTGTCGTATTTTTTTCTGATCATAGAACGGAATACATCCTCCAGTATAGACAGGAGCATGTCACGGTCTATGCCCTTTTCCTTGGCGATTTCCGAAAACGAATGAATGATTTGTTTTGAAATGTCACTTTGCATGAAGATCTCCGGAATCAGCGATTACTAATGATTAAAATGCGGGAAGTATTTTGATCTCGTCGAGATCTTCCCATGAAATTTCTAATTGAGATTTTTTATCGGTATCAATCGTTATACCATTGTCATTCAATGAACTAAAAACGCCTTTAATTTTTTTCAAACCCTCGGGTTGGCGTACTTTTACGGCTGCTTTCCGACCTACGTTTTTGGGAAACTGTCTGCGGTCTTTCAGCGGACGATCCAAACCCGGTGAGGATACGTTGAGCGTGAATTTACCCGTGAACAACTCGTGCGACTCAGTAAGAAAACCCAGTTTCCGGTTAATTTCTGCGCATTGGTCAATATTCACGCCGCCCTGTTCAGTATCCACAAATATGCCTACCTGAGGATTCTGATCACTGCCTTTAATCTCAATGTCAACCAGAAACAGATCCGTACCGGTCAAAGCTTGTGAAGCCAGGTCAGTAAGTGTTTCTAGTAGTGGAGTTTTCGTCATCGTTTCAAAATTACAGGTACAAAAAAAAGTGAGGGCTTATGGCGCTCACTTCCTTTCAGCCACTAAAGATAGCTTTATTACTGTTGAGTTACAAATGTTTGACTTGCTTATCTACCTTATCAAATATTGTAAAGAACACCGTCTTTGCCCATTTATATTGTATACTTATTCTTTTATTTTGGTGTAACATAGTTGCATTTATGAGTCAATCAGCCATACCATACCGCGCCGTCGGCGTCTTTCTTTCTCTCATAGTGTTTGCCTGGGCAACCAACGCCTGTTCCGGCAACCGGGAATCCGGACAAAAGTCATCAGATCCCAACGGTCGGGCACTCTCCTTTACCGGGGAGCTTGCCTTCCTGGATGAAGTCCGTGACACCGTATCCGTGATTGAGATCGCTGTCGCCGCCAACGATTCAACTCGCAGTCTGGGTCTGATGGACGTACGCAATCTGGAAACCAGCCAGGGTATGCTGTTTATATTCGACCGGCAGGAGGTGCAAAGTTTCTGGATGGCCAACACGCCGCTGCCTCTTGACCTGCTATTTGCCGACGAAAACCGAACCATTGTTCATATTCATACTAACGCCCGACCCTACTCACGCAGTCAGATCCCATCGCTCTATCCGGCAAAATATGTAGTAGAAGTAAACGCCGGTTATGCAATGGCAAGAGATTTGCAGGTCGGACATACCATTTCCTATACTATCACCAACTGAAGAACCCCATGAAAAAATTAGTACTACTGGCAACTCTGATGATTGGTGCATGCGCTTCGGATAACGAGCAAAGTGTGCGCGAGGTTGTCTTTCACGTTGAAGGCATGTATTGCGAGAGCTGTGTTGGCGCTGTAACCAACGAAATGAACCGTATGGATGGCGTTCAGGGCGTGCAGGTTACCCTGGCAGACAGTACGGTTGTATTTCAGGTTCGGGAAGACCAGGAACCCTCGCAGGATCAAATCCGAAAAGCTATAGAAGACCTTGGGTATAAAGTTCACTTTGACCTGAACAGCCCATGATAGTATTCGAAAATGTGGAAAAAGGGTATATAAACCCCGAAACAAACCGATTTCAATCAGTTCTGAGGATAGACGACTATTCCGTTCCGAACGGCCGGCACCTGGCCGTTTCCGGACCTTCCGGTACGGGAAAGACGACCTTACTTCATCTTATTTCCGGTCTGCTGAAACCAGAGCAGGGCCAAATAACCATCAACAATGTAGCCATTTCAGGACTTTCTGAATCCGAAAGGGATCGTTTCCGTGCTGATAACATCGGTTATGTCTTTCAGTCATTTAATCTTCTGGATGGTTTCACAGCACTGGAGAATGTCAAAGTAGGGCTTATGTTTTCTGGTAAAGGTGCAAAAAAACATCAGGCTGAGCACATGCTGGATCGCGTCGGTCTGGCAGACCGCATGCATTACAAACCCTCTCAGTTATCGGTGGGTCAGCAACAGCGGGTCTGTATTGCCAGAGCACTGGTCAACAATCCCGATATACTTCTGGCTGATGAACCAACCGGCAACCTGGATCCGGCAACATCAGCTGAAGTCTTGCAGTTGCTCAAGGAAACCGCAGCCGGAAAAATATTAATTACCGTTACACATGAGCAGGATGTAATCAATCAATTTGATCATCAGCTGAATATTGAACGATTTACACAACCCTCAACGCAGGAGGCTGTATGAACCTGCTCAACGTAGTTGGCAAAAATCTGCGAAAACGAACGCTAAGTACCGTACTTACCGTATCCTCGATCGCGTTGGGCCTGGCTATGGTCGTAGCCGTGCTGGTGGTTCAGCAACAGACCGATGAAAGTTACAGCCAGACCAGTGTCGGCTATGACTTGTTATTTTCGGCGAAAGGAAGTCAGTTACAGGCAACACTGAATACACTGTATCATCTTGAAACCTCGGTTGGCATTATTCCATACGGCGTTTATGAAGCAGCACTGCGTGATCCCAGAGTGGAGCGAGCTTTCCCGTTTTATGTTGGCGACAGTTACTCGGGCTACCGGGTAGTTGGCACATCGTCGGATTTTATTGCCCATGCTGAACCCCGCAGGGGGCAACCATTCACCTTGGCGGAAGGCCGGAACTTCGATAAACCACTTGAAGCGGTTTTCGGCTCGGAGGTCGCCCGACGTTTAGGCCACCGGGTAGGCGATGAAATTTTCATTACACACGGTTTATCTGAACCAGCTCCCGGAGCTGAAGCGCATGTCCATGATGATATACCCGTTGTGATAGTGGGTATCCTGAATCCGTCCGGAACCGCCAACGACCGCGCCATATTTACCGATTTATACACCACCCACGCACTTCACGATCCCCATCTTCACCTTCATGATGATGCTCATAATCATGATCACGAGCATGACAATTCACAAGGTTATAACTCCAGTGAAGATCATCACGACCATGACGGCCACGATCATAATCACAATGATGCTGACGGCCATGAAAGTCACGATCATGAGCACGACCATCAAGGACATGACCATGACGATGATCTCCACAACCACGAGCATACAGCTGAAGCTCACGCCGCTCCTGCACGGACCGTTCAGGAAAATATAACCTTGAGCGAACTGGATGCCGTTCTCGTAAAAATGGCTAATCCCCCTGCTGCCATTCAGTTGGCTGGAATGATAAACTTCCCTACCCCTGAAAACCCACTGCTGGCCCGTAACATGATGCGTGATCCCTTTTTCGTGTTCAAGGAAGATATCATGGCTGTAGTCCCGGCCATGCAGATTCGCAACCTCATGAATATCGTGGGTAATGCCGAACAAATATTACAGATCGTTGCCTGGTTTGTGGTTATCGTTGCTCTTTTTGGTGTTCTGATAGCTATATATAACACGATGGAGGAACGCAAAAGGGATCTGGCAGTAATGCGGGCGCTTGGAGCCCGACGATCAATCGTGTTCGCCATTATTGTCATGGAATCAGCTGTTATTTGCACCCTGGGTGCGGTTATCGGTCTGCTCGGCGGGCACCTCATCGTTGGTGTCGCCGCCCCCTACCTACTGGATGTTGCGGGCATCGTTATAACAGCTTTTGTAATTGACACCAATCAGGCATTTCTTTTGCTTATTACCCTGACGGCGGGTATACTGGTGGGTATTATACCCGCTTTAAAAGCGTACCGCACTGATGCTGTACAAAATCTGGGATCCGGAAAATAAACTTCACTATGAAAAAAACGCTCCAATTTATCCTCATTCTGTTTACAACCAGTTTAATTGGCTCAGGAAGTGCCCATGCACTGGCTGACAATCCGGGCACTGAATCAAGTTTGAGCTCGGTTATGGAAGAATCATCTGCTCATCGTATTTATTTCAAGGACCTGAGAACCTGGCGGATGGGAGCTGATCAGGCACCTTCGGATCTCATGCAATACAACGGTGAAACTGTTGAGATTGTGGGTTACATGATTCCGTTTGACAGTATTGAGCGCATTGACCGCTTCATACTGCTGCAGGCACCTTTTATGGGTTGTTTTCATGTCCCCCCGCCACAGCCCAATGAAACCCTGATGATTAACAGTGATCAGGTTATGCCCGACTATATCTACGAGCCTATACGGATTGTGGGTAAGCTCACTATCGAAGAAACCTACGTAGACCGGTTTCTGGTCAGTAAGTATACTATTGATGCAGTACGTATCGAAGCGGTTCAGATGGACGAAGCTGAACTGGAAGACCTTCCGGCCAACTTCCACATGTACAGTGAGTTCTAGTATAAAACTGCGAACTGTGTTTTTTGGATACTGACCCCGGAAATAGACCAGATTCGCTTGTCAGAACAGTGCCGTCAGTGTATCCATATTGGTTGGTGAACCCAGATAGATGGATGAACGCTGGTGTATCTGCGTGAGTGGAACATCCAGAATACGGGTATTCCGACAGTCAACGGCTTTGCCTCCCGCCTGTTCAACGATGAAAGCCATTGGATAGCATTCATACAGTAAACGAAGCTTTCCTTTGGGTAAGGCTGTTGTTTCCGGATACATGAATATCCCGCCATTGAGCAAGGTTCTGTACACATCCGAGACCATGGACCCAATATAGCGGCATTGTTGAGGTCGACCAGAAATTTTGTCAGGTTGCCTGCACTGTTTTACATACTTCTGTACGGCCCTACTGCATTGGTTGATATGCCCCTCGTTAAGGCTGTAGGCTGGTCCGAAGGCAGGGATACGCACCGATCGCTCAGATAGGAAAAACTCTCCTAGTCCGGGATCCAGCGTGAACACACTGACCCCCATGCCGGTGGTGTATACCAGCGTCGTAGATGACCCATACAAGACAAACCCGGCGGCAATCTGATCGGTACCTGCCTGCAGCGCGTCCGTTATATCCGGAGCCTGGGTACGATCTGTTTTTCTGGAAAACACCGAGAAAATAGTCCCAATCGAAACATTAACATCAATATTGGACGACCCGTCAAGCGGATCCATCGCTACTACATATTTTCCCTGTGAAGATCGGGTTCGTACAGGTTCATCATTTTCCTCTGAAATAATCATGCACACGTTACCCGAACGTGACAGTGCGTGTATCATCTGGTCATTGGAAAATATATCCAGGCGTTTTACCATCTCGCCCTGAACGTTCGTGCTTCCGTCCAGGCCAAGAATATTGGTTATGCCTGCTTTATTGACCTCGTTAGAGATAATTTTTGCGGCCAGGGCTATATCCCTGAGTAACTGCGAGAGTTCCCCGGTGGCCCCCTTGAAATTATTCTGTCCCTGAATGATGAATTCTTCAAGGGTTATTAATCGCGCGTACGACGCTGAAACCATAGCAATCTCACTACTTTAATTTTCGTAATTGTCCGGGATGACCGTTGTATTCTTACCCTTTCAAAGTACTTATTTTCGCCTATCCAACCAATTTTGCATACAGTTTTTCAGCCTTTTCACGGAGTTCAGTCGGTGTACCGTCATTGATAACAATTTCATCAATCAGCGGTGCCAGCTCGGCCAGCTTTTTTTGCTTTTCATCGCGTTCCAGAACCAAATTAGGGTTGGATTGATCACGTTTAACAACGCGTAGTATACGGTCCTGCAGTGCTGATTGAATCCAGACCACGTAATCAAGCTCAGCGGGCCTGCCTTCATTTAGAAGCAACGCTGCTTCCTTTACAAAAAGCGGGCAACCTGTTTCCCTTGCTTGCTGAACCTGATGCTGCGTTTCCCGATCGACTGCCGGATGCACGATTGCATTAAGTTCATCTACCCTACCGCGATTAAATGCCTGCTCTGCCAGCCAGCTGCGATTCAGAGACCCATCGTGGTGGTACGCTTCTTCACCGAAAACTAACCGGATCTGTGCTATAAGCCGAGGGTCTTGGCTCATAAGATTTTTTGCAACCTGATCGGCATTAAAGAGTTTGGCTCCATATGCTTGAAGGTAGGAACAGAACAGGGACTTACCGCTGCCGATGTTACCGGTTACGCCGAGTATTTTCATGGTTAAACCACGGTATCGCGAGCCTGGCTCGCGTCTGTTTGCGGATAATCGGTTGTATAATGAAGTCCTCTGCTTTCTTTACGTTTCATGGCACAGCGAATAACCAGGTAGGCTATTCCAATCATATTGCGCAGCTGACACAAAGGAACACTGACCTTGTTTCTGCCATAGAAGCTTTCTACTTCTTCATAAAGCAACCGCGTTCTGCGGAAAGCCCGCTCCAGACGAAGGTTACTTCGCACTATACCCACGTAATCAGACATGAGTTGCTGCAGCTCCCGCAGATTGTGTGAGACCAATACGAGTTCTTCGGTATTGATGGTGCCGGAATCGTCCCACTCCGGAAATTCGGGAAAATCCATGGGTACCTGCTGCTGATACTCGCGCGATTTCAGGGCGGCACGCCGGGCAAAAACCAATGCTTCCAGTAAACTGTTAGAGGCAAGCCGGTTAGCACCGTGTACACCGGTACAGGCGGTTTCACCTGCGGCAAAGAGCCCGTTAATGCTGGTTCTGCCGAACAAATCGGTTATCACTCCACCACAGATGTAGTGCGCTGCGGGAACAACCGGTGCCCAATCTGTGGAAAGATCGATGCCAAACTTGAGGCATTCGTTGTAGATATTTGGGAACTGTCGACGGATGTCTTCCTTGCCGATGTGTGATATGTCCAGGTAGACATGGTTGTCACCACGCTTTTTCATCTGATCATCGATGGCTCTGGCAACAATATCGCGAGGGGCCAGCTCTTTGCGTTCATCGTACAGATGCATGAACCGTTCCCCGGCGAGGTTACGAAGATAGGCTCCGTGGCCTCGAACAGCTTCTGATATCAGAAAGGAATCAGCACCCGGTACAGCCAGGGATGTGGGATGAAACTGAATAAATTCCATGTTGGCAACCCGTGCTTTGGCTCTGTAGGCCATGGCGATACCGTCGCCGGTGGCGATGTCGGGATTGGTGGTATGTGAATAAACCCTGCCCGCACCACCGGTAGCCAGCATCGTAGTTTTGGCGTAGATACGCTCCACCCGGTCGTCAAGGACATTAAGGGCATACACACCATAACAATGGGTGTCGTTATCATAGCGGGTTACGGTCTTGCCGAGATGATGTTCGGTGAGCAGTTCAATGGCAAAATAATGCTCCAGAATGGTGATGGCCTGATTTTCCGCTATCTGCGTGAGCAGTACCCGTTCTATTTCTTTACCGGTCATATCGGCTGCATGCACGATGCGGTTTGCCGAGTGCCCCCCCTCTCTGCCAAGGTCAAGCCCCTGCTGACTTCGGGTGAATTCCGCGCCCTTATTGATCAGATCCTGCACCACGTCAGGACCTTCCCTGACTATGATTTCAACGGCTTCACGCCTGCAAAGTCCCGCTCCTGCAGTCAGGGTATCTTCAATATGACTGTCAAAACTGTCGTTTTGATCAAGCACCGAAGCTATGCCACCCTGGGCATAATTGGTGTTGGACTCTGCGCGGTCCTTCTTGGTAATGATACCCACGGTACCATACTTTGCAACCTCCAGTGCATAGGTAAGTCCGGCACTCCCGCTGCCAACAACAAGAAAATCGAATTTCAGACTCATTCGCGGAGACTCATTAGATATGCTTTGATAAATTCATCAATTTCACCGTCCATCACACCATCAACATCCGATGTTTCATAATCCGACCGGTGATCTTTGATCATTTTATACGGATGAAACACATACGAACGTATCTGAGATCCCCATTCATTTTTCATTTTTGTTCCTTCGAGCTGGGCTTTGGCAGCTTCCTGGATTTCCTTCTCCAGGTTATATACCCTGGATTTCAGCAGGACCATCGCTTTTTCGCGGTTCTGCAACTGGGATCGTTCCTGCTGGCATTCTGCTACCACCCTGGCCTGTTCTCCGTTGGATAACTTGCCGGTCCAGATCAGGCGCACACCCGTTTCCACTTTGTTCACATTCTGCCCACCCTTGCCTCCGGCATGAAACCGCTGCATTTCGACCTCATCGGGATTCAGATCCACTTCAATTTCATCATCAATAATGGGAACAACAAATACGGAGCAGAACGAGGTGTGCCGCCGGGCATTGCTGTCAAATGGCGATATCCGCACGAGGCGATGTACCCCGTTTTCGGCTTTGAGGTAACCATAGGCAAAATCGCCGGATATTTCGATGCTTGCACTTTTGATACCGGCTACCTCGCCGTATTGCAGTTCAACCGTATCATAACTGAAACCGGCCTGTTCGCAGTACCGGGTGTACATCCGGTGAAGCATCTGGGCCCAGTCCTGGCTTTCGGTACCTCCGGCTCCGGCATTGATGGTAAGCAGTGCGGCCCGCTGATCATCGGCTTCGTTGAGCATGGTTTTAAACTCAAGCCCTTCAACTGCAGTATGCAGTGTATGTATTTCCATCATCAGATCGTGGGTGACATCATCCCCTTCGGCAATAATTTCGCGAAACAGGAGGATATTTTGGCGATGTTCATCCAGATCGTCCCAAAGCCGAACCCAATCTTTTTCCGTATTGAGGTCTTTCATGACCTTCTGGGCGTTTTCCGGGTTGTTCCACAAGTCGGGATCTTGCGACTTATGCTCCAGTTCAGCGATTTTCAGCTTTCTTCTGTCGTAGTCAAAGATACCTCCTCAGCGCATCAACGCGCTGAAAGAGCTCATCCGTCTGTTCGGTTGTGTAGTTCTGCATGCTCTTCGTTAGTCTGGGTTTATTTTCGCTAAATATACGGTTATACGATGAGAGACTGCACCTGAAAGAATCAGCTTCGGGCAGATTGTGTACGTTTCAGATCGGCTTCCGCCATAATGTAACTGACTGCTGCCCAAATATTGGTATCAAGCAGTTCGCGCAGTTTACGTTCGGCCTGTGCGATGTCTCCTTTTCGGCGGTATGCCATAGCCCGACCGTAGTCCAGTGTTACCTGGCTGAAGACATCGCTGCCATCATCAGAGGTAATTGCATCTTCGGATTGTACGAGGAGCTTGAGTCGGTCACGGTACGCAGTGGCATCGGTGACGGGCTCTAATTCCAGGGCGCGGGTAGCCTTATGGTCGGCCAGATCATAGTGTCCTAATTTCACCAGCGCCATGACTTGCCAGTCAAGTGCCGTTAATCGTGTGTCATTATTGGCTGCATGGGAAGAAGCTTTCTCAAAGAATTCAAGAGCCTGGCGGAATCGACCGCGGGCGTACTCATTCAATCCGGTGAACAGGTTCAAATTAAACAGAAAGGACGAGGAGGGTTCAATAACCTGGCCGTCAGGGGTATCCGTTTCAATAAAATCCGGCTTATTCTGGGCATAACGTGCGGCCTTGCTGAAATCATCGGCGGCTATATCAAATTCGCGGAGAAAAAACAGATATTGACCGCGATATCGGTATAGCACTGCTTCCTCAGGGAACTCTTCAATGGCGTCCGTGAGTACAACCACAGCGTCCTGATAACGCCATAAAGCGGCCGTTTTTCGTGCAATCCATATCATCGACTCAGGGGTGCCGTCATACTTTTCTACTGCGTCACGTAGTTCCTGCTGCATTATTGCGGCCGATAGCGTATCAAAGTCAGGTCGTACGAGGCCGTGCCCGAAAAGGGATACAGCCTCAACTATGGGTTCTTCTTCGTTGGTGACAATCTGCTGGTCTGATGAGGTGTAGCGCTCGTCAGCCAGGTCTTCCGGTTCCCTGGACTCGCCGCAACCTATTGTCAGTAATACAAGAGCAGCCAGCAGGTTAACCGGCCAGTAACTGGTCTTTGTACTGTAATTCATAGAGTTTGCGATAAATTCCGTTTTCAATTTCAAGCAGTGACTGATGCCGGCCGGATTCGCGTATTTCGCCCTTATGCATGACCAGAATAACATCGGCATGCTGAATGGTTGAAAGTCGATGAGCTACTACAAAGGAAGTCCGGTCTTTGAGCAGCACATGCAGCGCTTTTGTGACAAGTTGCTCGGTTTCACTGTCCACACTGGAGGTTGCTTCATCCAATATGATTACGGCGGGATTATAGACCAATGCTCTGATAAAGCAAATTAGCTGGCGTTGCCCCATCGAAAGGGAACTCCCTCTTTCATGCAGCACAAAATCCAGTTTACCGGGAAGTTTATCAATAAAACGATCGGCTTCAACCATTGCTACTACATTTTCAACCTGCTGGCGGGAAATTTCAGGGTTGCCGAGGGTGATATTCTCCAGGATAGTTCCTGAAAACAATGCATTTTCCTGTAAGACCAGCCCAAAACTCTTTCTGAGATCGCTGAGATGGAGGTCTTTGATATTGATATCATCAATGAGAATCTCACCCTGCTCGATGTCGTAAAATCGGGTGATTAAATTAATCAAGGTTGTTTTACCCGCGCCTGTTGCTCCTACAACAGCCATGGACTGCCCCGATTCAAGCACGAAGGATACATCCCGGAGCACATAATCCTCCTGTCTGGCATAGCGGAACCATACATTTCTAAACTCGATTTTTCCGCGTGGATTTGAAAATGCTGCCGGGTTGGGAGGACTTTTGATTTTATTTTCCGTGTCCAGGACGTCAAATATTCGCTCCGATGAAGCAAGCGCACTCTGAAGCGTATTGAATTTATCGGAAAGGTCCCGAATCGGCATGAAAAATAAACGAACGTACTGGATGAAGGCCAGCAGCACGCCAAACGTTACTCCACCACTCAGCGCGCGCGCACCCCCATACCATATGACCAACGCCATGGCTACACTGGAGAGCACTTCAACCACAGGCCAGAAAATGGAGAAATAAAAAACGGTCTTGATATGGGCGTCGGTATGATCCTGATTGATGGATTTAAACCGTTCCATTTCCCGTTTCTGCCGTCCAAAAATCTGAACCACGCTCATCCCGTTAATGTGTTCCTGCACGAAGGAATTAAGTCGGGCAATCTGATCGCGGACATTCAAAAAGGCAACCCGAACCAGTCTTTTGAACAGGATTGTGGCATATACCAGAACCGGCAGGGTTATCAGTGAGATGAGGGATAACTCCCAGCTCAGGCTGAACATGAAAAACAGGATAAACACAATCCGAAAAACATCGCCGATAATATTAACGACTCCGTTGGATAACAGATCGCTGAGTGCTTCAATATCGCTGGTGGTTCTGGTAATCAACCGGCCGATAGGGTTCCGATCAAAAAACTGAACATGCAGGTTTAGAATTTTTCCGAAAACTGTTCGCCGTAGTTCGAACAGTGCTCCCTGCCCGATCCATCGGGTAAGGTATGTTGATGATATGGTGAGGATGTATTCACCCAGCAACACTCCCCCGAAAAGAAGCATTATTCGAAAAAGTCCCTGAATATCATCTTTTGCAATATGATCATCTACTGCAATCTGGGTGAGGTAAGGACGCAGCGGCCCCAGATAGGCTGTGGTCAGGGTGAGAACCAGAGCCAGAATCAGGAGCTTATTATACGGTTTAAGAAACACATAAAGCCGTTGAATCAATCTGGAATCAACGGCTTTAGTGCTTTTAGACTTGTCAGAACCCTTCTTTTTAGAATCGGTCGAACTCATCAAAGGGTGTTCTGGGTGTTATGGGCATGGGATTGTCTGACCGGCCTGACCGGTTGTCACGGTTATCGCGATTATCCCGATTATCCCGGTTGTCGCGATTATCCCGGTTGTCTGGTCCACGTCCGCGGTTGTTATAATCACGGTCTCTGGGCGGTCGGTCGCTGCCTCCCCGATAATCACGGTTATCACGATTATCCCGGTAATCGGGTCTGCCACCGCGGTCATCATAACGTCGTGGCGGACGGTCATTTGACCGGTAGTCACCCCCCCTGTTATAATCTCGGCGATTATCGTAATTGTAGTCACGTTGTGGTCTGTCGCCACCGCGGTCGTCATAACGGCGTGGCGGGGGACGGTTATCACGGTAATCGGGCCGGCCTCCGCGATCGTCATACCTGCGGGGGGGACGGTCATTGCTGTACCGGCTGCCACCTCCGCCCTGTCGTGGACGATATCCGCCGCTGCCACCCTGGCGCGGACGGTAACCTCCGCCACCCTGGCGACCTCCGCCGGAAGGTCTGCGGCCGCCACTTTGATATCCGCCCCGACCGCCGCGGTCGGGTTTCTGGTGTGTCTGAGGAGGTACAACAGGCTTGAATATTCCTTTTTCCTGCTCCGGATCGGTCATTACAGGTCGTAATTCCGTAGCAACCCAGGTTTCTTCGAATACCTGCTTAGCTTCTTTAAGAAGTACAAATGCATTGGTATAACGAGCTGAGAAGTGACCAATTACCAGTCGTTCAACGTTGGCTGTCTTGGCAACAATAGCAGCCTCCTGAGCGGTACAGTGTCCGGTTTCGGTTGCTTTATCTTTGAGTGCCTGACCAAACGTCGCTTCATGGTAGAGTATAGTAGCGTTCTCTGCCAGGCGGATACAATTTTCACAGAATTCGGTGTCCGTAACATAGGCAAATACACCACCTCTGACGGGTTCGCCTACTATTTCAGATGCTTTAACCAGGGTTCCGTCAGGTAATTCCACATCCTGACCGGCTTTGAGGGCCTTAAACTGCTCGTCTTCAGTGATTCCCATTTCTGAGGCTAAAGCGGCATTCACTTTACCCGGTTTTTCCCGCTCTTCCAGCCGGTAGCCCACGCAGTACGTATTGTGTTTGAGCTCACGGGCCTCGATGAAGAAATCATCTTCCTCAACCACCACCTCGTGGTCGGTTCCGTGTTTGATTTCCCTGAAAATAAGTTCAAAGCAAAGACTGATGTTCACGGCTTTAAGCACACCTTCAACAAAATCTTTGATGCCTTCCGGCCCGACAATGGTCAGGGCTTTTTCACGTCGCTGCAGCTGCATTGTAGTGAGCAGACCCGGAAGCCCGAAGAAATGGTCACCGTCCAGGTGCGTAATGAAGATGTAATCTATTTTAGATCGTTTCATCCCAGCCTGTAACATCCGCATTTGTGCGTTTTCACCGCAATCAAATAAAAATATCCGGCCTTCTCTCCAAAGTGCGACCGAGGCCAGGTGCCTGTCTGCAGTCGGTGTTGCTGATCCCACGCCTAATGGCATTACTATCATAGTATTCTCCTAATTGAGTTGACTTTTTGTCCCTGCTGCTATCATACAGCGGTTTGGACGAAGTGTTTTAGTTTATTTCAGCGAGTTCTTTTTCAAGCTGCTGTTTTCTGTACATGGTGGCATAATGCCCGTTACGTTCTATGAGTTCATCGTGTGTGCCTTGTTCTGCAATTGACCCTTCGTGAATCAGGTAGATGATATCGGCATCACGTATACTTTGAATTCGGTGACTTATTTGTATTACGTTGGTAGTTTCAAGCGCTTTACGTATGTACGTGACAATCTGCGACTCCGTGTTGGTATCAACCGCACTGAGTGAATCGTCAAGTATGAGTAGTTTAGGACTTCGGATTAGTGACCGGGCAATTGATGTTCGCTGCTTCTGGCCTCCTGAAAGGGTTATCCCCCGCTCACCCAACACAGTTTCAAATTTATTTTCAAACAACATGATATTGTCGTAAACCGCAGCGGCTCGGGCTGCGTTCTCTACTTCGGTAAAAGAAGCATTTTCTTTACCAAATGCAATATTATTTGCAATTGTTTCGGAAAACAAAAAAGTTTCCTGCGGCACATAACCAATAACCGACCGCAATGTTTCGATGGGTATATCGCGGATATCTGTTCCGTTTATGCAGATTTGTCCCTCATTTACATCATACATTCGGGTCAACAGCTGTACTAACGTAGATTTTCCGGCACCGGTTCTGCCAACAATGGCAACGCTCATGGCATCATCAATCGTCAGGTTAATATTGTTCAGGGCCTTTTCCGTTGCACCCGGATAGGTAAAACTCACGTTTCGGAACTCAATTTTAAGCCTTGACAAGTCCATGGTTGTGCCGTTCATGTCGTCGCGCATTTCAGGTTCATCCAGCAGCTTTTGGATACGGATATTGGATGCTGCTGAGCGTTGCACCAGATTAAGGGTGTATCCAAGCGCGGCTATTGGCCAGGTCAAAAACAATACATAAATGATGAATTCGGCGATGTTACCCACCGTAACGACGCCTTCCATAACCAGCAATCCTCCTTTCCAGATTACCAGAACGATTGATGCGCCCACAAGCAGGTTCAAGGTTGGGTGAAACAAGCTTTCCACAATATCCAGACGAAGTTTCTTCCTTCGGTATATCTCCGATTCCCGGTCGAAGCGTTCCTGCTCATACGCCTCCCTTGCGAAGGACTTGATCAGTCGTATGGAGGAGAATGTTTCCTGTGCCTTACCGGCCAGTACGGCATATTGCTCCTGTATTTCATTGGAACGCTTGTGAATGAAACTACTCATCCAATAGGCAATGACCGACAGTAACGGAAGGGGCATGAGCGCCCACAGGGTCAGCTCGGCATTGACCAGAAACATGATGGTGATAATAATTCCGGCGCGGGTTATCGTGTTGACACCATACATAAATCCCGGACCGAAATACTCACGTACACGCGAGACGTCTTCGGTTGCACGGATGTAGATATCCCCGGTGCGGTTTTTGGCGTAGTATTCCTGCGGCAAACGCTGGAGCTTATCATATATAAGGGTACGGAGATCAAGTTCGATGTAGCGTGAAGCTACAATGAGCGTCTGACGGGTCAGAAACAGTAGGAATCCGTACAAAAACGAGGCGGCCAACAGCAGCAACACGCCCTTTGCAATGACCCAGCCCGCCTGATCGGAGATGAGAATATCAACAACCGAGGTGTCACCAAAGACCGTTTCATCGGCAAGGGACTCAACCGAGTCCATCGTCTGCCGTACCAGAACAGGTATCCAAACCAGAAAAGCGTTGGAGAGCGTGAGAAAGAGCACTCCTCCGACCATCATTTTCCAGTATTTCCTGAAGTAAAAATTAAGTTTGCGCAGTTCCCACACGCGGGCTACCGGTTAGCGAATTGAGTGAGCCAGTGTTCAGCCAGCTTTTTACCTGAAACATAGGCAGCCTGCATAGAATTCCCCTGGAAGTAGTCGCCGATGATTGCGAGAGGAGCTTGTTGCTGGGTACTTTCCAGGAAAGGAGCATCAATGTTCCGCGATGGGAATGCATAACGCCAGAAATGGATATCAGACCATTCCGGCATGGCTGCCCAGTCGCCCAGAACTTGTCCGAGCGCGGTAATCATCTCCCGGCGGACAAGGTCCTTGTCGGTGTTTCGGTGCCCGGTACTGAATGATTTATTGGCATGTACGACCAATGTAAGTTCTTTATTATCTCTTTTTGAGCTTTCATTGCTGATAAATCCCAATACCGGATGCTGGCAAGCAATACCCTTCCAGTCGGGCGTTTCGTGTGCTCCGAATCCCGCCATCAATGTGAAGCCGGGATCGTACTGTACCGCTGAGACCTTCATATGAAGAGACCTGACCGGGGTTTCATCCTGTGCGGTTTGCAGCAAGCCGGCAGCTTGCACAGCTGGCAGAGCAATAATCAGTGCATCGGTTTCGAGTACAGAAATATTAGCCATATTCAGGATCCACGGTCTTTTTTTACGGGCACCGGGAGCGACCATCGTAATACCGCTGACTTTGGTATTCAGGCGGACATCCACCCATCGGCTCATGTATTCTCCGATCTTATTCATCCCGTTGGGTGCCATATAGACCATTTTTTTCTCTCTGGAGGGGTGTTCATCAAACATGCCCTCCTCGTTGTAGAAACTGAATGAATCGGTCCAGGGCTTAAGAATGTTTTTGGCGGTTAGCTCGTCAATGAAGGCTGCAAAATCAGCCTGATCCGGTGCGACCAAAGGAGAACCATGATCGAGTTTAATCTGTTTGTTATCGCCGAAATAACGGGTAGCCAACCGCCCTCCGTAGCCCCTGCTTTTTTCCAGCACAATGACTTCGTGTCCGTTCTGTGCCAGAAGTCTTCCTGCTGTCAATCCTGCCAGTCCGGCTCCAACAATACCGATTCTCATAATGTTTTGCTGTTAATGGGTTGTTTCAAATAGGTGGACATTCGCAGAAACGGCATCTTTTTTCAGTAAAGCCGGCCAGTAGGCAACAATTTCGCTGGCTTTTGGTCTGCCTCCTGCAAATCCAGTTACTCCGCTGGGTCCAGTAAGTATTAAGGGGGCTACTTCCATACCAAGACGATTCAAGTCCTCTTTCTGTTTGGATGTAGCCGAAAATCGCAACTGAACCTCATCAAGCTCAGCAGTCTTGGAATTTACGACGATATTCTTTTCATCGCACCCGTTAAATCCGATAAAATCTGCATGAACCTGGTCCAGCGACAAACCTAAGTCCGTGGCCCGCTGCACCAATATATCACGACCGGCTACCGCTTTTTTTAACGCATCCGGCCAGCAGTAGGTCAGCGAACCGGTGAGTTTGTAACCATCCAGGTAACTTGCCGATACTTTATAATAAGGTGTTGCTGCACTGCCGGTTATACCATGTACTTTAACTTTATTTCGAGCAATATCTTCAAGTTTGACGGAGGTAAAGTCAGCCACACAATCGGGTGTAATGTAGGATTTGGGATCTCCGATTTCGTAGAGCAACTGCTCTTTGATGGTCATGCTATGGACCAGTCCGCCGGTGTGTTCATGTTTCGTTACAATAAACGAACCGTCTGCACTTGCCTCCACAATAGGAAACCCTATGGCCGGGAAATTGTCTACCAGATGCCAGTCGGTAAAATTACCCCCTGAACTCTGGGCGCCGCATTCCAGTATATGTCCGGCGATGGTGCCGGATGCCATTTTATCTGCATCTTCAAACGACCAGCCGAACTCATGAATCATCGGGGCCAGGCATAGTCCGGTATCCGTAACACGTCCGGTAACAATGACCTGCGCGCCGGTCTGCAGAGCCTCAACAATGGGCCGGGCCCCGAAATACACATTGGCGCTCATAAGTCTGTCCTGAATTGCGCCGATTGGTTCAGCGGTTTCCATATTATCGAGTGCATAACCCTGAGCTACCAAATTTGGGATAGTATTCAGGATGTCATCTCCGTCTACCACAGCCACAGCAAGCCTGACTCCGGCCTGTTCAGCGGCCTTGAGAATGGCTTTGGCGCAACCGTGTGGGTTTACACCACCTGCATTGCTTACGATACGGACTTTGCCCTGGCTGAGTTCGGGAAGCAGCTCGCTGACTACATCCACAAAATCTCTGGCATAGCCATGTTCGGGATTACGCATTCTCTGCTTCTGCATGATAGACATGGTCACCTCAGCCAGGTAATCCATCATAAGGTAATCGATGTGTCCGCCTCGTACCTGATTGATGGGCGCCAGCGGAAGATCACCCCAGAAGCCCTGACCGGAACCGATTCGTATGGTTTTATTCATAATGTGTTGTGTATTTCTTGTTTATATGGAAATATCGGCAGTTTACATACGGGATGCGAACCGTCATTTACATGAATGCCGCTGCAGCGCACAGGCACGAATTATTCATCATATTTCTTTATCTTTAAACAGGTCTTTGTATTATTTGCAACTTAGTTGCATTTAGCATATCTTTGTAAGCATGAATACTGAAACCATCCGCAACATACTCAGAAAGCACAGCCTGAAAGTAACTCCTGTCCGGGTACAGGTACTCAATGTACTGCTCGACTCCAGGGTTGCTCTTTCTCATGCTGATATTACTGAACGACTGGATGGGGAGCATGTAGACAAGGTCACGTTGTACCGCACCTTGAATCATTTTTGTGAAAAGAACATCATCCATAAAGTAGCGAATGAAGAGCGAAACTGGTTGTATGCAATTCACATTGATGATGAAACACATCCGGAACCGGACCATGCCCATGCCCATTTCATATGTGATGACTGCGAGCGAATTTACTGCTTTCCGCTTACCAGGGAAGCCGGTAACAGCGTTCAAACCGTTAAACAAGGTTTTTTGGTCACCAATCAGGAGATACGTCTTCATGGTTTGTGTCCTTCCTGCCAATAAATCCACTGAATACTCTTGCAAAGTTCCGCTACTCCCCGACCATCCTTGCTTACGCGCATCAGCCTGACGCTATCGTCATTGTGTCTGCTGCATTGTCTGGCAATGCCCTTCGTTATTGTTTTACTGCCAACGATTTCAACGTTCATGAACGAGACCCTTGAAACGGCGCTTATTCTGGGTATTGTACCCGTCAGTCTTTTTGGGTTTGTCCCAACGTGGCTTAAGCATCGTAATTTTCGTCTCGGTGCCATCTTTCTGATAGGATTAACCCTGATCATGGCAAGCCAGTTTGCCGTTGGTCACCATCATGATCTGAGTGTGGCGCAGATAGTCTCGCAATCTGAACCTATGACGGATTTCATCGTGAGAACGCTCAGCATGATAGCCGGCGTGTCGATGCTTGCCTTCGCCACCTATAAAAATAACCGGCATACGCATGTCTGTTCCAATCCGCATCACCATCACTGATCAGACCTGCAGTACCCCGGTGGAGAACGCAGGAATTTCCGGATTGTGATTGGCGGTCGCTATAGCGCTGGCAATTCGGGAACGCGTTTCAGCGGGGTGAATAATCTCGTCTACCCACAACCGCGCTGCCGCATAGGTTACATCGGTCTGGCGGTCGTAGCGATCGGCTATGGTTGTTAAGAACTCTTCCTTTTGCTCCTCAGAAAGCGACTGCCCCTGTTTCTCCAGGCTCGACAATTCTATTTGCTGAAGGGTTTTGGCCGCCTGGGCTCCTCCCATAACCGCAATTCTCGCTGACGGCCAGGCATAAATAAAGCGGGGATCGTAAGCTTTTCCACACATGGCATAGTTGCCGGCACCGTAACTGTTTCCAATAATTACGGTGATTTTAGGCACCACTGAATTTGCCACCGCATTGACCATTTTGGCTCCGTCTTTGATGATACCGCCGTGTTCGCTGCGCTTACCCACCATAAAACCGGATACATCCTGCAGAAAAACGAGGGGGATTTTTTTCTGATTACAGTTCATGATAAATCGCGCGGCCTTATCGGCACTGTCGGAATAGATCACCCCGCCAATCTGCATTTCACCCTGTTTGGATTTCACTACGAGTCGCTGATTGGCCACAATACCAACACTCCAGCCGTCTATACGTGCGTAGCCGGTCACCAGTGTCTGTCCGTACCCGTCTTTGTAGGGCGTGAATGTATCCTCATCCACAATTGCCTGAATAACGTGATTAATGTCGTAGGGTCTGTTACGATCATAAGGGAATGTTTCCAGTTTCAAGACCGCATCCGCAGATGGTGAGACGGAGGATGTCCGGTTGAAACCGGCTGTTTTGTATGGTCCCAGCTTACCGATGAGGTCACGTATGGTACGCAGACAGGTCTGGTCGTCTGGCATTTTATAATCGGTTACACCGCTGATTTCGGTATGTGTGGTGGCTCCGCCCAGGGTCTCATTATCCACCTGTTCGCCGATGGCTGCTCTGACCAGGTAGCTTCCGGCCAGAAACACGCTGCCGGTTCCCTCCACAATCAGCGCCTCATCGCTCATAATCGGCAGGTAAGCCCCTCCTGCCACACAACTTCCCATAATTGCAGCTATCTGGGGAATACCCATGGCACTCATTTTGGCATTATTCCTGAAAATTCGTCCGAAATGTTCTTTATCGGGGAAAATCTCATCCTGCATGGGTAAAAAAACGCCGGCAGAATCGACCAGATAAATTACAGGAAGGTGGTTCTCCATGGCAATTTCCTGGGCCCGGAGATTCTTTTTGGCTGTAATCGGAAACCAGGCTCCGGCCTTAACCGTGGCGTCATTGGCTACGATAACACATTTACGAGCATTCACGTACCCTAGTCCCGTTACCACACCGCCAGCCGGGCATCCGCCCTGCTCGTGATACATGTCGTAGGCAGCATATAACCCAAACTCTTCAAAATCGGTGTGCGGGTCGATCAGGGATGCTATCCGCTCCCTGGCAGTCAGTTTACCTTTGCTGTGTTCCTTTTCCCTGCGTGCAGGGCCTCCGCCCTGGCGAATCCTATCTGCAATCAACGTAAGTTCCTGCCAGCGACGCTCCATTTCCGATGATCCCATAGTACGTTCTCTCAGTACAAATTCTGTGTTAATGATTCAAAAAACCGCTTCCAAGCGGCGATGAGAAAATAGACAAACCCCTTGTGAGTTCCACAAGATTTTTTCCCGTGGTGAATGTTTTTACCCGAATTGTGATTTCAACAACAGTATGTGCTACTTTAGCGTTAGGTATACGATTCTGGTATTCACGCAAACTTATATTTCACGATGAGCCGACTTACCCAAACCATTGCTTTTTTTATCCTCATTTTCGCATTTACTACAAGCCTTGGGGCACAAAACCGTTACTCCTACCAAATGCTTGTGGGTCAGCAACGTGACGGCGGCGTTTTTCTGGATGTTATACACATGCCGGGATCAGAACCCGGAAATACCCGGGTAATTATCCTTCACAGGCTCAACCATTCCTACCTGACTTTCCGCAGACAGGTTATTCAGAATCCGGAGAACATCCAGACCCGGTTTACCTCCGATGTTTCCATCACCTATGATTTCTACAACAGCAGCAGTGATCCGGTGCCCCGTGAACCGTATTTATACCGGGAAACATGGTCGGGATCGGTAACAGTAACTGAATTTTCTGAAACAACCGATGAAGACCGATACCTGGCGGGTGTAACCGTTCTGGAAATTCCGGCTGATACCTACAGGCTGCTTCCCGTGATTCAGATTAACGGCCGCGAAGTAACCGGGGCGCGGGCCGAGGCACTTCGTGGCGGCCGGGCCGCAACGCAAATGGCACCACTCCGGGGAAGACGGGCAGCCCGTGAGGCCAGGGAAGCCGAACAGCGTCGGGGAATCATGGAAGTCCCTGATCTATCAACTGATGCTTTCGCCCGCATGACACTCCTCGGGGCAGCGAATGACACGCTGACCGTACGTAATCACGGCAGAAATGTAAATTTTGGTGAGGATTTCGACCTGCTCATCTCCTACCCTAGTGCCATGCAGGCCGACTCCCTCGAGCTCAGGGTTTTCAATACCGGAAACCGTGCTTCCTCTGAAACCGGACAGTCCAGCCAGATCTACAGCGCCTTTATCGACCCCTCTTATCAGCTCTACCACGGATCCCCTCAGTTTATTTCTGACGGTTCCCTCATAAAACTAGATTTTGCTGAGGATACCCGTTTAAAACACCATCGCATTACCGTTCCGAACCATCGTTTTGCCAATGCCTGGTACCACGCTGAGGTTTACAGCTGGCATGACGGTACCGCTGAAAAAGTAGGAGAACGCTCCTGGCAGTCCCGCTGGTTCGACATGCCCGTAAGTCTGTTGAATCTGGATGTTGCCATTGATATGATGCGTTTTATTGTTGATCCTGACGAGCTCAGGCAGGTTCGTCGCAGCAATTTAGATGAAAAAGAAACATGGTTCCGTGAATTTTGGTCGACCCGCAATCCTACTCCGGAAACCGAGTACAATGAGCTGATGGCTGAGTATTACCGTCGTATAGACTATGCTTTTGAGAATTTTTCAACGCCCACAACCGTAGGCTTTGAAAGCGATCAGGGTCGTGTATACATCGTATACGGTCCGCCCGAGGAGGTTGACCGTCGGCTTCCCGCAGGTGGAACTACAACCGAAGTGTGGACATATCCCGAGCAGCAGTTTATCTTTACCGCTACCAGCGGTTTCGGAGATTTTCAGCTGGTTCAACCCACACAGTAACATGCGTAAAGGCAGTCCGGGCTCAACTTCGGCATAACCACCATGAAACCAATCATCGCACTGACACCGGGAGACTTCAACGGCATTGGTCCGGAAGTACTTCTGAAAGCCGCACTCCGGCTGCCAGATGCACGTTATCGACTCATTGCACCGTTAGCCTGGTTGGAATCCTACGCAAGGCAATGTGACCTTGAACCCGAACTCACATCCTTCAGGGATACCCATGAAGTATACTGGCCGGATACTTTATCAGGATGGGATCATCCTGGAGTTCGTCCCGGCCAGCTGGATGCGGCTTGTGGTCGCATTGCCATGGAAAGTATTGACACTGCTATTAACCAGTGTCTCAACGGGCAGGCACAGGCTATGGTAACCGCACCAATCTCAAAGGAAGCCATACAGCTGGCCGGATATACGGTCCCCGGTCACACGGAGTTCCTGGCCGAGCGAACCGGTACGCGGCACTACACCATGATGCTGGTGCGGCAGAACCTTCGCGTCGGGCTGGTAACAACGCATATTCCCGTTCGCAACGTGGCCGATGCCGTCACGCATGATAGCATCGTATCGCATCTTAACACGATGCACCGTGCCTTACAGCGACAGTTTAACATCGCCTCACCCGGCATAGCGGTACTCGGGCTGAATCCCCATGCCGGCGATGGCGGCGTGCTGGGAACCGAAGAAATCGACATTATACACCCGGCTATTATCCGGGCCCGATCCATGGGTATCCATTGTGAAGGACCCTTCCCCGCCGATGGCTTTTTCGGTTCGGGTACCTATAAATCTTTTGATGCCGTCCTGGCCATGTACCACGATCAGGGACTGGCTCCGTTCAAGGCACTTTCCTTCGGAGGAGGTGTAAATTTTACCGCAGGATTGCCTATTATCCGTACGTCGCCGGATCATGGCACCGCATTTGCCATAGCCGGCAGAAAACAAGCCGATGAGCAATCTATGCTTGAAGCTGTAAATATGGCCATTGAACTGGCTGTCAACCACTAAATCCACTTTAATATCTTACTTTCAGAGAACATGCCGCTGACGAAAGGAAATCAGGACATCTATACCCACTTAGCCGTCATATATGATGAGGTAATGCGAGAAATTGACTACGAAGACTGGGCCGATTACATCGACGCACTCATTCAAAAACATCATCCGGAGGCTGTCTCCGTTCTGGAACTTGCCTGTGGTACCGGTTCACTGGCTATTTCCCTGGATGAACTTGACTGCTATGAGATTACCGCTTCAGACTACAGCGAGGAAATGCTTGAAATTGCCCGAAGCAAAACCGCCCTGAGTGATTCAACCATCGAATGGAAACGTATAGATTTTTTCAATATACCAGATGATACACGCTATGATGTGGTATTTATGCTCTTCGATAGTATCAACTACGCGCGGGACCTCTCCAGTGTCACCAGTGTACTGGCTCAGGTTAAACGTGTGCTCAGGGAGGACGGCCTGTGTATATTTGATTTTACAACGCCCCAGCACTCAAGCAAGCATGCGGAGCTCATGAATGACTCGGGAGTAACCCCTGACAATTACCGGTTTGTCAGGGTTTCACGGTACCTGGAAGCCGAAGGCAACCATTACAATGAATTTGTTATCGAAAAGCTCAGTGACGACAAACAATCGGTATTGGAGCGCAAGCGCGAGGTACATGTTCAAAAAACCTATACCCTTGCCCAAATCCGGCAGGCTGTGCAGGAATCGGGTTTGACGGAGGTTGCTGCCTATGATGACCTCGATATCATTCCTGCAACGGATGCCAGTGACCGTGTAACCATGGTGGTACGATGACCTCTGAACAAGCCGAAGATACCGCCGTAATTTCCTTTGACGGTGTTTCTGTAACCTATGAGTCGAGACTGGTACTGAATCAGGTAGATTTTCGCCTGCGCAATGGTGAATTCGTGTATTTAATCGGCCAGACCGGGGCCGGGAAAAGTTCCTTTTTGAAACTCATCTATCGCGAGGTGCTCCCTGCTGAAGGCCGGGTACGCGTAGATGAATACGATCTGGGAAAGATGTCGAACCGACAGGTACCCTTCCTGCGCCGTAAGCTGGGCATTGTATTTCAGGATTTTCAGTTACTGCCCGACCGCAGTGTCTATGAAAATGTAGCCTTCGCTCTGGAGGTGACCGGCAACAGTGGCAAATTCATTAAGCAACGTGTTGTTGAAGTACTGTCTATGGTCGGGCTGAGCAACAAGCGAAATCAATATCCCGCCGAACTCTCCGGTGGAGAGCAGCAGCGTGTGGTTATTGCCCGTGCCCTGGCCAACGAACCGCGGATTATGCTTGCGGATGAACCTACCGGCAACCTGGATCCCGATGCATCTGCCAGTATCATGGAACTCCTGCAACAAATTAACAACCGGGGTATGGCTGTTCTGATGGTTACGCATAACTACGATCTGGTCAGACAGTTCCCCTACCGGACCATCCGTATTAACAGCGGGAAACTCCAGGACATCCCCCAAAGTAAAATTATTGCGGCCGCAAAACGCTAGGCGCGCCGCCAGAGATTTGTACGCAGGTGTCTATTGTGGGCAACGATTACCTATCTCATGCGCATTTTTGTGTGTTTAAAGTGACGGGATGAATCACAAGGCATTATTACATGTAAACATAGAGGGCTACATGCGCAAAAAGGAACTCCTTCGTTGAACTAATTCATTGCATCGCGTGTTTTTTGCCGGAAAGATTCAATACCCCTACTCATGGATTCTCTCACACAAATTGCACTGGGTGCAGCCGTCGGCGAATTAACTCTCGGTCGGAAAATCGGTTATAAAGCAGCATTATGGGGCGGACTGGCCGGCACCCTTCCCGATCTGGATGTGCTTTTTGGGTTATTTCTGGATCCCGTAGACTATCTGCACATCCATCGCGGGTTTTCACACTCCGTATTTTTCGCTTTTTTGGTCGCTCCGGTAATGGCATGGCTGGTTACCCGTTTTTTCAATCCTCCGGAAACGACCTACAAAGACTGGCTGAAACTATTTTTTCTGACCCTGTTCACCCATCCCTTCCTTGATCTGCTCACCGGATACGGTACCCAGATTTTTAATCCCATAACCGACTACGCCTTCGAGGTCAACAGTATTTTTATTATTGATCCGCTCTATACGGTACCACTCTTAACCTCCATCTTTCTGGCTGTCAGACTCCCCCGAAAACATCCACGAAGGTTGTTTTGGATAAAGTCTGGTCTGGGTGTCACCAGCGTCTACCTTGCCCTGACCATACTGCTTAAATCACTGGCGCTGCCCGTATTTAAAGCCGAACTCGACCGACAGGGAATCGAGTACGAGCGCATGATGACGGTTCCCGGCCCCTTCTCCTCACTGCTTTGGAGGGCACTGGTAGAAACCGAAGAAGGGTACTATCAGGGTACCTACTCCCTTCTTGATGACGGCAACCAACCCATCCGGTTCTACTATCTCCCTCGCAACGAACACAAAATTGGCGGCATAGCGCAAAGTAAGGCTGTTCAACGACTCTTGTGGTTCTCCAAAGGATTCTATCACGTTAATGAAATCGATGGGGAACTGTATTTTAACGACCTTCGGTTCGGTTCCTACAACAGCTGGACCGGGGAGCACAGCAGTTTCATTTTTGCTTTCCGTCTGGACGAACTGGAAGACGGGTCGATTGGTTTTGAACAGGTTCAGATGCCCGTGGAAATCCGCCTGAGCGATTTTAGTCAACTGGTACGACGTACAATGGGGAACACAACGGTTTACCTGCCCGAAACTGCAGTAATGACCGTACAACAGGGATCGGTCACTGCGGAAGCTGTCCGGCAATAGACCTAGCGTAGCTTTCGCACAACAGTAAGGCCATCGCGGATTGTCAACATCACCGATTCCACACGCTCATCGTTACGAATAGTTTCATTCAGCGTGTGGATGGCCTGAGATTTCCGGTCTTTATCTTCCGAAAGTATACCTCCGTACCAGAAAACATTATCGATTACCAGAAACCCTCCTGTAGTGAGCCTGGGAATAATTTCCTGATAATACTGAGGATAATATTCTTTATCGGCATCCAGAAAAACAAGATCCAGGTTTTCAGGCAGCGATTTGATGGTTTCCCTTGCGTTTCCGGGCACAATCTGCAGCAAGTTATACCGGGGGTGGGTTTGCAGGTTTTTGACGGCCAGATCCAGGTATCGCTGGTTCATTTCCAGTGCAATGAGCTGACCGTCGGGCGGAAGAGCCGAAAGCATCGCATTGGTAGCATACCCGGTGAATAAACCGACTTCAACAACCTGTTTTGCCGATTTTGCTAGCATAAGCATGCGTAGAAGGCCCGTAACCTGGTCGCCACTGAGCATATCAGCATAGTTCAGAGATGCATCGGTATCCCGGCGTATAGATTGTGCTATGGAATCTGCAGACCATGAACAGTGTTCTTCAGCGTATTTTTCTATTTCAGGATTAATCAGCGTAAGTTTCCGCATCGCAATAAGTAATAAAATCCATCAGGTGAACAAACAACAGAATATACAGAAACCATCCGGCGCTCCTGCTGATTTTATCCCGGCACGGGAAAGTCCTGTGGTGATCTGGTTTTTCAAGTGGTATACCTGGTTTTTATGCAAACGTCGGTTCGAGGGAGTTTTTTTGCAGCAGGATCATGCCGTTGACCGCAATCAATCTGTCCTTTTTGTTTTGAATCACCATAGCTGGTGGGATGGTCTGATTCCGTTGTTGCTCAATGAATTTGTATTCAGACAACGGGCTCGTGCCATCATGGAAGACAAGCAGATGCGTCAATTCCCGTTTTTCTCCAGGATTGGCGCCATGTCGGTGAATCGGGTGAACCCCCGTTCCGCGTTGTATACACTCACGTTGGCCTCACAATGGCTGCGAGAATCCGGAACCAGCCTGTATTTGTACCCGGAAGGAAAAATTACCAATCCGGCCTTACCCATTGAGATAGAAAGCGGATTTCTTCGAATATCGCAGCAGGCCCCCGGCTCCTTGCTTATTCCGGTTGCTCTGTTCATTTCCCATCGCAAAAGTAGTAAACCTGTGTTGTTCATCCGCACGGGCAAACCGTGTTCGCCAACGGGGATAACTACTAAAGAAAAGACCGAATCGATTGCTTACGAAATGAATAAACTCCTGGATCAGGTCCGCCATGACAGTTTAAGCGATCATCATGGATACAAGCGACTTGTGTAGAATCACAAAGTGTGAACAGGGAACTACCAGGTCCAGCGGTACATCATAGGCGAGCGTTGCACCCAGTGGGGTTTATCGTAGGCAAAACGATACCGCATGTGAACCATGGGCCAGAATATTCGCCAATGGATACGATCGGGGTGGATGTACTCGGAAATCCCGAAGCTTTTTTCTTCCAGATGGTCGCCACCCTGCATACGTGCCTCAGACCGGTATCGCATATAAAACGGACCGTTATCCAGAATTTGGTTACATAGTACCGTGATTTCACGCTCTTTAAAGGCAAACTCCAGCCTTCTGGCCGATGAAAGTCCGAATCCATTTACATTCATACCATCAATTCGTACTGATGTGCTCACATCAAGGATCTGTTGGTTGTCTACGGAGATCAGCCAGGCGCCGTAATCTTTTCCTTTGTGCTGGTTCATTACGTAATAAACCATGGTGAATTCATTGAAATGGATACGTCCCCAATACCAGTCGACAAAGGATTTCCGCATGGGTTCACGACCAATATTGTGATCGTGGTAGCCGGTTCCTTCAAAGATGACCGGTTTTTCAAAGCTATCTTTTTTGGAAACAGACAGGACTCCTTTCACCTGTGCAAGGGGTTGTACCAGATTCCATTGGTGGGCAGCGTCTCCGGCCTGACTTCTGTCAAGATTTTTCCAAAGGTTCTTATTGGGTTTGGGCGAGCTGAAACGTAACATCCCGGATATTCTGTCGCCGCCGGGCAGCTCTTCGTTCAGCCGCAGGGCATAGACCAGGCGATCATTCTCATCGATGAATCCCTCCAGCGTGTGTTCTGCTATGCGAAGGGAAATTCCATTGCGGCTGAAGGTCGCATCCGAAGGGGCGTATTCAGACATGGAATAGTAAATCGTTTTACCGTTTTTGTACAGGGAAATACTCACGGCGGGATACTGAGAGGCCTTGGATTTGACATGGCCGGGATTGAAATCCTGCTGGGATATATATCGGCTTGAAAACGGGCATCCCTCGTAAAAAATTACGACAATCTGGTATTCCCCATTATGGTCTCTTGCATCAAAATACCACCACTCATAACTGCCGGTATCGGGCTTGGAGGTGGAGATATCCTCATCTATGGAAGCAGTTAAATTCATGGGTGTAAATATACAACGATAGTCGTTTCTGTTGTAAGCATTTTAAGCGGTATATTCGCTGTCATATACCCCAGAATGATTCCTGTGAAGTTGGTGTTTCCAGATCAAACAACCGCTTCCAAACCTGCTTTCCGGTGACCATCCATCTTATTTTGTTCTACACACTGCTGTTTTCCGTGGTATTTCTGTCGGCAACAGCGGTGATACTTTTCCGCAACCTGCTTACTTTTAACAGGATTCATGATGGGTTAGTATCTCCTGCCGGATCTGCGCGACCGAAGGTCAGTATTTTGGTTCCCGCCCGCAACGAGGCCGGCGTTATTGGTCGTTGTATTTCATCATGCCTGAAACAGAGTTACCATCCTGTTGAAGTTGTGGTTCTTGACGATCAGTCCGAGGATGAAACACCGTCAATTCTGCGACAGATGACGGAAAATGAATCCCGGCTGCGTGTACTGCAAGGAAAGGGTCCGGCTGAGGGCTGGCTTGGAAAACCCAGGGCTTGTCAGCAGCTGGGCGAGGCGGCCGATGGGGAAGTGCTGATTTTCATTGATGCGGACGTGTGGCTGGAGACCACTGCCGTAACACGCATCGTGAATAACCTGTACCGTGACAACCTGGATGCACTGACTGTATGGCCACAGCAGCGGCTGGTTGGTTTTTGGGAAAAAGTGGTAGTACCGCTGGTTTATTTCACCCTTACAACCATGCTGCCGGCTGACTATGTCCGACGCGATCCCCGATGGATACCTCCTGTTTTCCGGGCTTACTTCAAAACCGCGTTTGCTGCAGCCTGCGGACAATGCATTGCCTTCAGAAAGGATGTATATACAGCTATTGGAGGGCACAGCGCTGTGAAAGACCGCGTAGTTGAAGATGTTGAGCTGGCGAAAACTTTAAAAAAACAGGGTTTTACAATAGGAATGTATCGTGGCAACCATCAGGTACATTGCCGTATGTACACCAACCACCATGAAATCCGCCAGGGTTTCCGGAAAAATTTCCTGGCCGGTTTCGGCAACAATCTGGGACTTTTCTGTGCTGCCGCATTGCTTCATATTGTGGTTTTCATTCTCCCCTGCGCCGGCTTCATCATCGCTTTGATGCATGGAAATGAGGCCTTGCTTCTGGTCAGTTTCACGGCAATCATCTTGGTTCATTTACAGCGACTTGCCGTTGACCTCAGCAATGGATGGAACCCGGTTTACGGACTGTTGCATATGCTCGGCGTGCTGTGGTTTCAGCGACTGGGCATCACCGTACTATCAGACTATATCATGCGCAGAAACGTTTCATGGAAAGGTCGGAATATTCAGCCAAAATAGTACCATTTAATGGTTTCCTTTTATCCGGCAAACCGCCATATTTGAATAGATGAAGGAAGCAATTCAGACATACCTGCGCTACCTGAGTATTGAAAAAAATGCCTCGGTACACACGATAAAGGCCTACAATACAGATCTGCAACAACTGTGTGAATTTCTGGCAGAAACCTTCCCTTCTGAGACTGAAATCACGGATATCACCCGAATGCAACTGCGCGCCTGGCTTTCGGGCCTGAGCGCCAGCGCGGTGTCACGCAGTACGCTGCAACGCAAGATTGCCTGCGTACGCTCATTTTTTCGTTTTCTTCACAAACGAGGCCTGAATACTACCAACCCGGCTGTCCACCTGGTTAGTCCCAAACCCGAACGACGGCTTCCAAAGACGGTGGATGCGACACAATTGGGAGCCGCGCTGAATCAGGCTCAGCCTGAACCTGCCGGCGACAGGGACCACGCATGGCAAGTACAGGCCTCAGCAATCATGGAGTTGTTTTACGCAACCGGTATCCGGCTCAGAGAACTGACCGGCTTAAACACCGACCACCTGGACCTTGACAAACACCAGATTAAGGTTCTCGGCAAAGGATCGCGAGAGCGGATAGTTCCCTTCGGTAGTGCAGCCGATGAAGCGCTCCGCAGCCACCTGAATCTGCGGGAGTACCTGCTCACAGACCCCGGTTCCGACCCCGGGGCACTGTTTCTCACCATAAAAGGCAGGCGAATTTATCCACGGGCTGTACAACGTATCGTTGAAAAAAAACTGGTTGAGCATACGGAAGCCCGTCAGGCATCACCCCATGCACTTCGCCACAGTTTTGCCACACATTTACTAGACAACGGTGCGGATATCCGGGTAATTAAAGAATTACTGGGTCACCGAAGTCTGAATTCCACACAGATCTACACATCGGCCAGTGCCAGCCGACTCAAAGAAATTTACAAGCAGGCTCATCCCAGAGCCGATAAATGAGAACCCTCAAAAAAGGAGTATAGTATGAACACCAGTTTCACCGCCCGACATTTCAATGCCAGTGACCGCCTCCAGGCTTATTGCGTGGATGCAGCCACGAAACTGGAGAAATTTTACGATGGAATTATTGACTGTGATATTGTTGTGAGTCCGCATCCCGACCATGACGATCCCCAGCAGGTAGAACTCACCGTAAAAGTTGCCAAAACAACCCTCAATGCAACCGAAAATGCCGCCACATACGAGCAGGCTATGCTCAAAGCTGTTGATAACATGAAACGGCAGCTTATCAAATACAAAGAAAAACGATTCGATAAATAATCGCCATGCCCATAGGTCCTCACACTCCCGTACCCCGAAAAGAACGAATTTCCGTTGATTTTCTCATAGAAAGCCTCAGGAAAGTGGTTCTGATAGAATTGGATTCCTGTGCCGCGCCGGAGCAATGTGCCGAACGTTACGTTGAAGACCGGGAGCTGCATCGTCCCGGACTGGCGCTGGCTGGATATCTGAAACTATTTTCGTACCAGCGTATTCAAATCCTTGGGAATACAGAGTGTGAGTACCTGTCTAATATGACGGCTGCAGAACGTCAGGAACGCTTTTCAGCCATTTTAGACTATACAATTCCTGTTATTTTTCTTACGAGCGGGAATAACCTTCCCGATAACCTGCTGCTGCTGGCCCAGGAGAAACGCATTCCTGTATTCCGAACGCCGGTCGAGACTACCAAGTTTATGTTTATTCTCCGTGATTTTCTGGAAGATCAGTTCGCATCCCAGACAATTGTACACGGATCCATGGTAGATGTATACGGAATCGGTATACTCATCACGGGTAAGTCGGGCATCGGGAAAAGTGAGGTAGCTCTTGATCTTATAGAACGGGGACATCGGCTGGTTTCCGACGATGTGGTCGTTCTGACCAAAAAAAACAACATCTTACTGGCTGCATCCACCGACATGAACAAGCATTTCATGGAGATACGGGGTCTTGGTATTGTAGACGTGATGTCTATGTTCGGTATCCGTTCGGTCCGTTATCAGAAACGGCTGGAAGTTGTCGTTGATCTGTATTTATGGGATAAATCCATCAAAGTAAACCGAACAGGACTGGATAAAGAATTTGTATCGGTAATGGATGTGAAGGTTCCTCTGATTCGATTGCCAATCAGCCCGGGCAAAAACATCACCGTCATAGCTGAGGTCATTGCGATGAATCATCTCCTGCAGCATTATGGGTATGACGCTGCCAGGGCATTACAGGAAAAAATCAATCAGAAAATTGCCCGGAAGAATATAGACCGGGATAAAATTTCCCGCGCAGTCGACTACTTCGAGGGTGACTTTGAGTAGTTTGTGAATTCTTAAGACTTTCTTATATTTTTTAGTCAGTACTTTTCTTTAATCAGTCGGGCCAGAATTTGAGTTATTACTATTACGATAAAGACGAATGTAAATTCGTACCTGTACAGTATGATGCAGTTGACCGATTGATTCATACGGTTTCGCAATTACTGTTGTATGGTATCGTGATCAGTGGCGTTGTCATTTCCATGATTGTTAATTACGCCGGCACCCCTTCGGAGATTGCACTACGTGCCGAAAACAGAGAGTTAACCTCCCAGCTACGACACACACGCGCTACCATACTGCAGCTGGATGAGCAGCTTGACCAATTGGTTGCGAATGATAATGAGCTATACCGAACCGTTCTCGGGCTTGATCCCATTTCCATGGATGAACGCATGGCAGGTACCGGGGGAAGTGATCGCATCGCAGGATTGAATATCTATCAGTCAGACACCTCTGAGCTTCTGCGATGGACGCTGGGAAACCTTGAGAGTATTGAACGAAGGGTGAATATTCAGCAGTTGAGCTTTGAGGAAATCAAGGCTTACTATAACGAAAATCAGCAGAAATTACAGCATATCCCAGCTATACGACCTATAAACAGCATCATCACATCGGGGTTCGGGCCGCGCATGCATCCGGTCTACCGGTTCCGCAGACCCCACGAGGGTATTGACTTCCGTGCTCGAATTGGTACGCCAATTTATGCAACGGGTGATGGCGTAATATCGATGGCGGGCACGAACGGGACCTACGGTATTACCATCAAGATTGATCACGGATTCGGTTATGAGTCGCTGTACGCCCACCTTTCAGGTCTTGAGACGGGGATACGGACCGGGCGTAGGGTTAAACGCGGGGATCTAATTGGATTTACGGGTGATACCGGCGTTGTTGAGGGACCGCACCTTCACTATGAAATAATTCGCGATGGCCGGGCGGTTGATCCGTTGTACTATATGTTTGCCGACCTGAGCCCGGATGAGTATATCGCTTTCCGACGTATAGCTGATACCAACGAACGGTCTATGGATTAAATCCGATTTATAAGCCAACTGCCGGGCATAAAAAAAGCCTGTGACTTCTGAAATCACAGGCTTTTTTATTTTATTCCTGTCAGGAGCAACCGCTCGTTGCACCGCAGGTATTGCATTTCAGGCAGGTACCATTGCGAACCAGCGTCATGCTGCCACAATCACTGCAGATGTCCCCGGTATAGCCCATTTGTCGGGCCTGGGTATACTTCTGCTCAAAAGAACCTATTTCAGCTGTTTTAGCATCGGCCGTTGCAGCCGTATCAGCTTTCGCCACGATTGGATTTGCAGCCGGAGCAGATTCAACGTGAGTTGACTTCGGGGTGCTCACGGCAAAGCTGGCAATGGGCGTGTCTGCCACTTTTTCCGCTGTATCTGTACGTTTCTCGGTGTTATCCGTTGGCCTGAGAGTACGCTGCAGAATTTCTTCCGGACCAACATGCGCCAGGTCGTGTCTGCCCATATACGTAACGGCGAGCTCCCGGAAGATGTAATCAATCACGGAGGTCGTCATTTTGATGTGGGGGTTACCGCTGACCATTCCACTTGGTTCGAATTTGGTAAAGACAAAGGCATCCACAAATTCATCCAGCGGCACTCCGTGCTGCAGACCCAGTGAAATAGATATGGCAAAGCAGTTCATCAGACTTCGGAAAGCAGCTCCCTCACGGTGCATATCGATGAAAATCTCGCCCAGCTGTCCGTTGTTGTATTCGCCGGTACGCAGGTAGACGCTTTGTCCGCCAATTTTGGCTTTCTGCGTGTACCCTCCTCTGCGCGTCGGAAGTTTTTGTCGTTCTGCAACGTATTTATGAATGATACGCTCAGCTGTTTTGACAACGGCATCCTGTGCGGCGGCCATCTGAGGATCAGCCTCGTGCTCGGTTTCCTCCTCAACAACTTCCATGATACTGGAGGTACTGTTAAGGGGCTGACTTAGTTTGGATCCATCCCGGTACAGGGCGTTAGCCTTGGTCATGAGTTCCCAGCTCAGCTGATATGCCTCTTTGAAATCCTCAACTGTAGCTTCATTGGGAAGGTTGATGGTCTTGGAGATGGCCCCGGAAATAAAGGGCTGGGCCGCCGCCATCATTCGGATGTGTCCGGCTGCGGAAATATAGCGGGTTCCTTTCTTTCCACACTTGTTGGCACAATCGAAGACAGGCAGATGCTCCTGCTTAAGGTGCGGAGCACCCTCAACGGTCATCGTCCCGCACACATAATCGTTGGTGGCTTCAATCTCGGCGCGGGTAAAGCCCAGATGCCTGAGGAAATCGAAATTCCAGTCGGCCAGCTGCGCGTCCGTCATACCCAGTACGTCTTTGCAGAAATCTTCGCCCAGAGTCCACTGATTGAATGCAAATTTGATCTCGAAGGCCGATGGTAGCCCCGCCTCAATGGCATCAATTTTATCTTGCGTGAAGCCAAGGGTTTCCAGGCGTTCATGATTGATAAATGCACATCCTTTGAGCGTTCCGTGACCCTTGGCATATTTCACAATATCATCAATCTGGGAGTCGGAGTACCCAAGGTTTTTCAGGGCAAGCGGTACACTTTGGTTGATAATTTTGAAATAACCCCCACCGGCAAGTTTTTTGAATTTGACCAGGGCAAAATCAGGTTCAATTCCGGTAGTATCGCAGTCCATAACCAGGCCTATGGTACCTGTTGGAGCAATAACGGTAACCTGTGCATTTCGGTAACCATGCTTTTCGCCAAGTTTCAAGGCACGGTCACTGTCCTCACGGGCTGCTTTGATCAGGTAATCAGGACAGTTGGTGGCATCAATACCTACGGGCTTGACGGTGAGTCCTTCATACTCCTGTGGTTCTACGTTATAGGCTGCTCTGCGATGGTTGCGGATAACACGAAGCATGTGCTCGCGATTCCGCTCATAACCGGGGAAAGCCCCGAGTTCTGCGGCCATTTCGGCGGAGGCTGCATAGGAAGACATGTGCATGATAGACGTGATGGCCCCGGTCACTGCCATGGCCTCTTTACTGTCATAAGGGATACCCTGTACCATCAGCAGGGTCCCAATGTTGGCGTAACCCAGCCCGAGGGTGCGGAATTCATAGGATAGCTCGGCAATTTCTTTGGAAGGGAACTGGGCCATGAGTACGGAAATCTCCAGCACTACCGTCCATAATCGGGTACCGTAACGGAATCCATCCACATCAAAGGAACCATTGTCTTTGTTATAGAACTTAATCAGGTTCAATGAGGCCAGGTTACAGGCGGTGTTATCCAGGAACATGTACTCCGAACACGGGTTGCTGGCTTTAATGGGTCCATCGGTCGGACAGGTATGCCACTCATTGATCGTGTCATGATACTGGGTGCCGGGATCTGCACAAGACCATGCCGCATAGGCTATCTGATCCCACAGTTCGCTGGCTTTGAGGGTTTTCATGGGTTTGGGGTCACGACCCTCCTGCTCAGCCTTGCGTTTTTCGATACGACCGTACAAATGCCATTCACCGTCATTCTTCACCGCATCCATGAAGGCATTGGGTACACGCACGGAGTTGTTGGAGTTCTGGCCGCTTACCGTTGCATAGGCCTCGGAGTTCCAGTCTGTATCATAGGTTTCAAATTCGATATCGGTGTATCCCTGTGCAGCAAGCTGGATCACACGCTCTACGTAATTCAGGGGTACCTGGTCGCGCCGGGCTTCGCGTATAGCCTGAGCCAGGTTTCGGTTTTTCTTGGGGTCACGGGAAACGCTTCCGTTGTAGAGCCGGCCTTCAATTTCAACAGGCTTATGACAGAGCTGCATGATTTTGCGAAGGTGAATGTTGCATATCTGCGAGCCGGCCACAATGGCTGCGACTTTCTCTTCCTCACGCACTTTCCAGTTGATATACGACTCAATATCAGGGTGATCCAGATCAAGCGTCACCATTTTTGCAGCCCGTCGGGTCGTTCCTCCGGATTTTATGGCGCCTGCGGCACGGTCACCAATACGCAGAAACGACATCAGTCCAGACGATTTGCCGCCTCCGCTGAGGGATTCTCCTTCCCCTCGCAGGGCCGAAAAATTCGTACCGGTTCCGGAACCGTATTTAAACAGACGGGCCTCCCGAACCCACAAATCCATAATTCCGCCGTCATTCACCAGGTCGTCGCTGATGGACTGGATGAAACAGGCATGCGGCTGAGGATGGGTGTAGGAATCTTCGCTTCGCGTCAGCTTGCCGGTCACCGCGTCTACATAGTAATGTCCCTGGGCCGGACCATTGATACCATAGGCCCAGTTCAGCCCGGTGTTAAACCATTGAGGGGAATTGGGAGCAACCATCTGAGCGGCCAGCATATAGCAAAGTTCGTCATAGAATACACGCGCATCATGCTCTGAATCAAAATACTTGTGCTTGTAGCCCCAGTAGGTCCAGCAACCCGCCAGGCGATTGAAAACCTGACGCGAATCGATTTCATGGGTGTACTGTTCTTCCTCAGGGAGCGTACGCAGTTCCTTCTGGTCAGCTACGGAGGACTGCAGCCACTTGGGCACACCCTTTTCGGTTACTTTTTTTAAGGCGGCAGGAACACCGGCCTTACGGAAATATTTCTGCGCGATGATATCTGTGGCAACCTGCGACCAGCCAGACGGAACTTTTACGTTTTCCATCAGGAAAACCCGGGACCCGTCCGGATTCTTTATCTCGGATTTACGCGATTCAAACGTAAATGCATCGTAGGGCGTTTTCCAATCGTCTCTGGTAAAATGGCGTGTGAATTTCATGACTTGCTAAATTTCGCTGATTGTATCGTTAATTACGGTAGATGCCGGCAATATGTAATTGTGCCGGTAATTGACCTGCTCTGATCGGGTTTTTTATCAGTATACAAAGATGTCATAATATGGCTAAACCGCAACCAATACAGGGGTTTTCTTTTCAACAACTTTTCCACAAAGATGAAATTCCACATCCCGCAGACGCAGGCTGCTACATACACCTGTGGATAGGTTGTTGATAAGTTGAGATAAGAGAATATTCATTTGTTTTTTATTGATTTACGGACATCTCTAGTTATCCTGATTCAAAACCATGATATGCTTTGGAGCGATCCCGGCCTGAAGGCTGTCTTTGAGCGTACCATCGCCATCATACATAAGCATCGTTCCGCTTTGGGCAAAGTTTTTTGCATCAAAAGCATATAAATAATCATCGTCATTGTCTAACACAGATATTCCATAAATATTTCTATTAGTTACACGTGTAGTGTCATTACTATCGCTAAGGTTAATTTTTAAAATACCATTTGAAATAAGGTATAATTCCTGCCTTGTTTCATTTCCTGCAATCCCTGATGTGCCCGCACCCAGCTCCAGCCGACCTGCAACCACTCTGGTGGAAGGATTGATTTGCACCAAAGCTCCGTTATCATCACCCCATGTTCCGGTTTCATTTAACCATAGAGATCCTGCCGCCATTGTCATCTGCTGCGGACCCGGACCGGTTGGGATTTCCATTTCAACCTGCAGCGTAGCCGGATCAACAACAGCAACACCGGATGCCGTAGAGAAGTCGGCGTTCAGATTACGCGCCACAAACAGTTTTCCTGCGGTATAGACAATGCCTTCTGAGCCGGCTCCAACGTTCACACTGTCAACAACCTGCCTGGTAGACAAGTCGACCTGATACACAAAATCGGTAAACAGGCTGGTAACAAAAGCCTGGTTGTTTTCGGCAACAGCCATATAGCGCGGACTGGCAGCGCCGGAAAAGTTGACGGACCCTTGTGAAATAAAGGTCTCCGAATCTACAACCTCAATTTTTTTACTGTTATTGACAACCAGATAAAGTCGGTTTTCATGCTGGATTGCGCTTTGCAGCACATCTCCAAGTACACGTGGAGCATTTCTGGATGCGAATACGTTGTTTTGAAGCTCTCTTGCAGCTGGATTGAACGTGCTGATACTGGCATTACCCTGTCCGAAGGCACCTTCGTTAAGAATCAGGTAGGTGGTATCTGTTTCCCCGGAAATACTTCCGGGATTATCAGTACATCCTGCTGCCATGGCAAGAAGGGTGACAATGAGTATGAATTTGGTAGGTGTCATGAGTATGGACTTTAGGGTTTACGGGTAAATTGCAGGGTGACGACGGCGATACGACCCGGCATAGGATAAAATCGAATCTCCTGATAGTTGCGGCCAAACAGGTTCTGCACACTCAGTGCGACGGAAATATCACCGCTCTGCTGCTGAAAGGCGTGTGATAGGGTTATATCCGTGACAGCGAAGGGTTCCAGTACTATGGACCCGTCCTCTACCGCACTCCGTGCTCCGGTGTAACGCCAGCTTAAATCGATGTGGGAGTGTTTGCGGACCCATTCAGTTCCAAGCTGGATTCGGTTTTCAGGTTGGTAGACCAGCTGCTGTTCCACGGCTGCATCGCCCGGAAAGCGGGCACGTGTATAACGGGCATTCAAATAGGTGTAGGAAGCGTTGATTTGGAAGGATATCAACCGGGTAATGTTGTGTTGAACAGCATAATCCACCGTGCTGCCGATTGAGGTGACCTCGCGGATATTGTCGGGTCGAAACTGTCCATCGGGCCGGGAGGGCAGCCATTGTATGCCATTTTCCGTACGATTGGCAAAAAGCTCAACACTTAAGCGATGATCATTCAGCACGATGTCAGATCCCAGATTTAATCGATGTGAAGTCTCCGGAATTAAATCAGGATTACCCAGCTCCGGCCAGTACAAATCGTTGAAGGTGGGTGGTGCGAAATTCCGGTTTATATTGACAAATAGACGGTGTTTATCCGGTTCGAGTACCATAACAAATCCCAGAGACGCGGTCAGGGCGGCATCAAAATCGGTGTAATAATCAGATCGTATGGATGGATGAATGATTAACGGGTATGATCCTAGCCGGGTAAATAAAACTGCATTCAGTTGAGCATAGTAGTGTTGTCGGGCGGCGGCGGAATAGGTGCTGGCATCCACGGCAGAGCGGCTCCCCCCCATCGCTGTACGTATCTGCAGGTCAGGTGTAAGGGCTATACGTACGTCACTCCGCAAGCCTGTAGACTCGCTCAGACTTAGGCTCTCGATTCCCGCACGGGGATCCAGAAAGTCGAGCTGATGGCGAGCGTAGAAAGCTGAAGTCGTCATGGTGACATGCTTGGCCAATAGCCAGGTATGCCGGGTTGTGAATCGACCCATGCGGTCGTTCTGGCGCGCCTCCGGTGTCAGGGAGACGATTGAGCCCGGAATTCCGGAGCGGACTTCGGTCAGCCAGATCCGGTTTTCTGAGGTGTATGAGCGACTGGTATATGCGATAATTCCAACAGCGGAGGCCAGGCTTTTATCGGCGTTGGTTCTGCGTTTGTGTTCTGCCGGATTTTGGGTGATATCGAGATATGAGAACGCATTGGGTGCGTCCTGGTACACTGCGCCGGCATCGATATACCACCGACCGATGGGTTGCTGAATCCGGGCCTGATAGGTGCTTGCGTCCAGATTACTTCGCTGATATTGCAGGGATTGCCGGGCCTGCGGTGCGCGTTCATGTTCGAGGGTGATAATTCCGCCTATGGCATGGGCTCCATACTCAGCACTTCCCTGTTGTGCGTTTACGTCCACCTTGTCGATCATCAGGGAAGGGTAAAGCGAGAGGTCTGCCAATCCCAGCATGGCATGATTTAACGGTACGTCTCCCCACAGAACACTGAGCTGGGAACCGCTGAACCCGTACATGGAAACAGTCTGGGCCAGCGCCGGTCCGTACGAGCGGACATTCATTGCCGGGAGGTTTTGCAGGGCGGAACCCACGGTCTGGGCAGCATGCAGGTTCAGTTGCCTGGCGTCAAGGCCTGACAGACGTACCGGTGTTTGTGATGGTGTTACATCGAATCGACTGGCTTCCACCAGCACTGCGGGTAATTTCAGGGTATCGGCATTTTCGCTGACCGGGGTCTGTGCAGACAACGTCAGTGTAAGCCACATCACAAGGCTTGCAATCAATGCATACATGGTAATCATCCAGTTGAACTTTTAATCCCGAAAGTTCGCAGGTAAGAGTCATGCGGCAGGTCTCCTGACTAATCCTGGCTGAAACCGGCCTTCCCGTCAGTGGTCCTGACAGTGGCAAAGGATGGGATTTCAGCTTGTGTAGGATTTACAGTTGCGGGTACAGTCCCTGATTTTCACAGGGTTCCCTATTAATCCTGGTTAAAGGAACCGCAGCTCGTGTTTAGCTGTGTTGAAAAGGTAGAGGAATATTTAAGGGGAAAAAAATTTACTTATCCACTTCTTTTCCACGCGGTGAGCTTGTGTTGGCTGACAAGTGGGATGTTGGTATTTTAACGCTGTTACAAACAACTAATTAACGACTATAATGAACCTATTTAAGTACACCATTCTGCTTGCCATGGTAACGTTTTCGGTGGGTTGCGTTTCCCTGGAACACAGTCCTGTTACCGATTCACGTCGGGCGTATGCCTACACCTGGCAGCAAGAGCTGGAGCTGGGTCGGGAGGCCGATGAGCAGATTATTGATTATTACGGGATGTACAATAATGACGCCCTGACCAACTATGTTTCAGCGATTGGTGAACGGGTTCTGGAGCACAGTCATTTTCGCAGAGACAACACACGTGCAGAATACGCCAATATTGCATTTACTTTCCGTGTTCTGGACAGTCCGGTAGTCAATGCATTTGCCCTGCCGGGCGGGTATAATTATGTTACACGCGGTCTGCTGGCCCACATGACCAGCGAAGCGCAGCTTGCCATGGTAATCGGGCATGAAATTGCCCATGTTGCGGCCCGACATGCCTCCCAGCAGGCCCTGCGTCAGCAGGCTGGTCAGATTTTGCTGATTGGTACGGCCGTACTAGGTGAAGAATTACTGGGTATTCCCGGGCAGGAGGTTATCGGGTTGGGCGAATCAGCAGCCCAGTTGTTGTTTCTGAGCTACGGCAGAGACGCTGAGCGGGAATCTGATCGGCTGGGCGTTGAGTATGCTGCCATGGCCGGCTACGCGGCCGCTGAGGGAGCAGCTTTTTTTACTGCGCTCAAGCGAATATCGGATAAGGCCGGACATAGCATCCCCTCGCATCTGTCGTCACACCCGGATCCGGGAGAACGTGAAGTAGACATCGCCCGAAGGGCTGCCACCTGGAAGGAACAAGGCTTTCCGCAGGAAACTGTAAATCAAGATGAATTTTATCAGGCTATTGACGGCATGATTATGGGCGATAATCCACGGGAAGGGTTTACCCGTGAAGGTGTTTTCTATCATCCCGATCTGGCCTTTAGTTTTTCAGTACCATCCGGGTGGACCCTAATTAACGAGCGAAGCCAGGTGGTGTTAGTCAGTGATAATCAGCAGGCTGTGACCATTTTCTCCGTTCCCGGTGTTGCAAGCCCTGCCGAAGCTGTCGATGAAATCGGCAATCTGGAACAGATAACGGTAAACGCCAGGGAATCGGTTCAGATTGGAGGGCTCCCGGCTGTTGTTATGAACGGAACCATGATGAACGAGGGAACGGCTTACTATATTGAAGTGACCGGTATCGCGCACAGGGGAAATGTGTACCGGTTTTTGTCGTACACGCCGCAAAACGCTGTGCAGACCTATGCTGCTTCCATGCAACAGTCAAGCCAGAGTTTTCGGGATGTAACCGACCAGGGTATACTGGATATGCAACCAGCCAGAATCCGAATTGTCCGGGCGGACCGAACCGACCGTTTTTCAAGTTTCCTGCCGTCTGATCTGCCCCCCGGCCTTGATGCCCAGGATATTGCCATAATGAATCAGGTGGAGCTGGATGAAACAGTATCAACAGGTACACTGCTGAAACTCCCCCGTTGATTACAGACAAGAAGTTCGGAATCAGGTTGCAATACGGCTGCCTGAATCCGGGGTCTAATGTGATACGGCTGCCCCATACCTCAATTAAACCCCATCACGGCCGCATTTGAGCTCCGAATCCACAATACGCTGCGGAAACCAAAACCGTGGACAACTATTGGATGTAAAAACTCAAATGCAGGGATTAAGCTTTTTACGGCTACTCAAAGTCCGTATTAAGTTTGAATCTGGAGATGCGGTTATTGCCGGTATCAGCAACGTAGACCACCCTGCCAAAATAAGCTACCCCGTTAGGATTATTGAATTGTCGGGGTCCTGATCCGGTACCGCCAAAGGAGACATTAACCGCTTTGGTGAGCGAGGAACCCGGCGGTGGTGGTACGCCTTCAAATCCATTCGACTGAAACAAAAACAGGCTGTCTTTAGCGGCGTCAACCACAAATATATGTCCGCGTGCATCTGCTGAATAGGCCAGATCTACAGGATTTTCAAAGCGAAACTCGCTGTACAGAAAAGAATCAGCGCGCGTGGTATCCCGGTTGAGCAACTGACCATTTGAACGAAATTCAAGTCCATCCGGTGTTTCAACGGCTTCAACCCAGAGGACTCGGAATGGCACGCTGACATTCTGAGCACCCTGAGCGACCAGGAAACTCTGACTTGTTGTCATATTTTCCCGCTGAGGCGGGGCAACAAACGATACTACGTCATTGAGCCCGACTGCGCTGAGCAGCGTTGCATTATTCGGATTCAGATTACGGATTTGAGTTAGGTTTCGCATCTGACCGGTTCGTTGGCCATCGCTATCACGAATATCGTCATAAATCAGCACGGTATTATCAGGCGCCATGCCCACACCGGTAATATTTCTGGGACCACGACGGGATACGAGTACCTGGTTATTGGCCAATATGCTGACTCCCGTTATTTCAACAAGTTCGTCGTTGTCAGAACGATCCCGGTCCAGCCTGAAAAGACGGTTCGTTGTAGAAACGGCCCGTGATCCATCCATAAACGGATGTACCAGTGTTTGAACGAACTCCAGAGGACCAGCACCATTCGCATTTCTGATTTTATAAACAGCGGGCAGATTCCATGTGATATCATCGCTCACTGCCTGAATAACGGTATCTATCCGGGCGGCAACATAGACATTAAGCAGTCGATCCTGTACCACGGATACAGCGCCGGGTATAGGGATTACATCGCTGGCACGCCGTCCGGCACGGTCAAGCACGTGCAGCCCGTTGGCATCGGTCACATAGACCATTTCGTCATATCCCACGAAAACATCGGTGGGTTGGTCGAAATCGGTCCAGAAAGGAAGCAAAGCGGCATACCCTACTTCTTCGAGAATAAGATTCGGGTCCTGTCGGCCCTGATCGAAGATATCGTCTGTAATATCATCGCTTTTGGTTCCGAACATTTCAGCACATCCGGAAACTGTGAAACTCAGGGCGATGAGAACGAGAAGTAATTGCGTGTTTGTCTTGAGCATGTTCATCAGAAGTTAAATTTCAGAGCGATTCGGTGCAGGGAGCCAAGGCGGTCACGGGTTGAAAACCCGTAGTCAACTCCCAGGGCGTAGGAAGCTACCGGCAGCTTAAATCCGACACCGAAACTGGGGAGGCTGGCCTCATCCACACCAAACTCATAACCAAGGCGGGTATAGAACATATTCATGTAACCGAGTTCGGTACCCAAACTGAAACGTTCAGCATTATCGCTTGGATTGATAACGGCACCGGTAAGCAAAAGGCTGAGATTATCAGACTCGTAGGCATCAAAGGCGGTTCCCAATGAGAAGGTTGTTGGAGCGGATACATCCAGAAATTCCGTTTCCGTTACTTCACCATCCAGGGTAAGACGGGTAGTCTCCCCACTTGGAGTTGCATCCACGCCGAAGTTATTCAGTCCAATCGCGAAGCGAAGTCCGGTCTCGCCTACCTGATAGAAAAAGCCGATGTCGGCCACAACGGTTTGCACCTGCACTTCTTCAACGCGTTCATCCAGGTATTTCATGGTAATACCATAACTGAACAGGTTGGTGAGCTCCTGAGCCATGGTCAAAGCTGCAGCCATGTGAATAGTTCGGAATGTGCGACCGGTTCCCAGCGGATTGAACTCGGTGGTTTCTTCCATGGAACCGGAATCCAGGTAGGTTAATGCTCCGCCGAATGCGAAGTTTTTGTAGCGATGGATATATCCGGCATAATTCATGGTAATATCCGCGAAGTAGGCCGTATGAGCCAGATAAAACTGGTTGCCGCTGCGCTGAACCGCCAGGGCCGGATTCAGATACAGCGCTGATACATCATTCGCGTCGGCAATATTGGAGCCGGCCATTGCCGATGAGCGTGCATCAACATTGATTTTCAGGTATTGAAATCCTGAAGTTCCGGATCGTGAATTACCCAGACTTGGGATAATCGACCGCTGGGCCAGCACGGGTTCAACCCCGGCAAGGCAAACCAGTGCAACAAGCAGGATAAAACGGGAAAATAAGACGTTAAAACTGTGATTTAGCATTGGTGGTCTGTCAGAAATTAATACCTATACCGAGCATGATATGACGCTGCTCCAGGAAGTTGGCCGGATTCAGATACGATGGGACGTTGTTATCTCTTGGATCCTGATAACGGGGATCACGCACGTTGGAAGGGACATCGTACGAACGGTCTTCACGTAATGCAATCAACTCGGCCTGGGAACTCGGATAATCGGTCCGGTATGCCTTACCGGTAACCGGATTGATTATCGCGGCATTTTTTTGATTGAACAGGTTGGTAATCTCCAGCGTGGCCATCAGGCGGGTATCGCCGATGGAAAACCAACGTTGCAGGTTCATATCAAACATAACCCAGGGCTGGCCAACATCTGAGAAACGCAGTGTAGGATCCTGGTTTTGCTCGTAGATGGGGCGCCAGTCTTCCCGACCAGTCACGGGATTTCGCTCATTTCCGCGGAAGACCATCGGCGTATAGCGGATACCGCTGCGGTATGTACCCGACAGGTAAATGGCAAACTGGTTGAGCGGACGGAGTCCGAACAGCGGATCATTGCGACGGTCCCAGCGGAAGGTCAGACTTGCTTTGACATCGAACGGGCGATCCCAGGCAAGTGGTGTTTCAATGTTGTTACCTACGTCTTGTCCGCCGGATATGATATCACGAAGTGCATCGTTGGATGTTGAACTTAATCCCTCAGCCCGCGAATAGGTGGCGTTGATGGAGCCGGAAAGAAAATGACTGTAGCGTTTGATGTAAGACGCTTCCAATCCTCTGACCCGTGCAAAATCGCCGTTTACACGGATTGATCGCTCGGTATCCCGACCGGTTGCATCCTGCACGAGGATACGTTCTGAGGTAATAAAATCATATTTATCACTCCAGAAGGCGGTAAAGTTGAAGGCGTCATTGGATGTCAACTGATAACGGAAGCCGATTTCGTAGGAGATGTCCACCTCGGGATCAAGGTTCGGATTCCCCAGATTCGACAGAAACGAACGATCCTGATAGAATGGGTCCAATCCTGCATAAATGAACGTCGGGTGCGGCAACTTGCTCTTGTGTGCATAGTTGAAATACATCACCATATTCTCGCGGACCGGGAAGGAGACGTTTACCCTTGGCAGCAATCGCATTTTGAAACGGTTGCCAAACAAATTGTACGTGTCATTCATATAGGCCTGGCGAATGGCCGCAGGAATGGGCGACAAGGGATCGTCTATAAAATCATCCACATATTTACCCGGGAACCAATACTCCAGACGCAGTCCGATATTGGCGATAAGCCCCTGATAACGGATTTGATCTGAAACATAAAAAGCACCTCTGGACGGACTCACATTCCAAATGTCTGATGTAGACCCGAGACGATTCGTCTCCGAGAAGGTGTTCTCGTCAATCTGAATAGGCGCCCCGACCCAGGGACGTGAGATATCAATCCACTGATATTCCATGAATTTCATTTCCAGGCCGAACCGAAGCCGGTTGGAATTGTTCAGCAGGTTACGGGTCAGGTTAGCACGCAGGGTATATTCCTCGGCATAATGATCATGCCAGAGCGGGGCCAGACCGCCGTTGTTGGAAAATCCAGGACCGGGCAATACGTAGGTGAAATCATCCCCGGCGGGAAAAGGGGTAACCGGATACACCACTATTGAACCGGCATCGAATTCCCCGTCAACTGAGGTCGGTCGCCAGAATCGTCCGTTGGCATCGGCACGAAGCCGGGTGAACAGGCGGCTGAACTGCACGTCATAGAATGTCTTGGCGTTGACGGCGTGGGTCCACTTAACGTAGGCCAGTTTGCTGTCATGGGCGTAGGTGTTGGCATTATCGAGATCTTCGGAGAAGAAAAACTGATAACCCGGACGAATTTGCACGTCATCCCCCACTATCTGGAGCATCCGCGTGTTCTGGTTGACAGTCAGGGAGCGCTGGTACGCTGCTTCAAGGCGTTGCCCCGGCTTCACGCGATAGGTCAGTTTCAGCATGCCGCTCCATCGGTTATCCTGACGGGGCGACCAGACGCTGTTGTCAATCATTGACGACTGCACCTGGTCGGCGGCATTCCGCATGAACTCATTGGTGAAGTTGATTTGTCCGGCAGAAAAGAAATACAAGTTACCCGGAATGTTGATTCCGAGTGCCGGCAACAGACTGGTAGTGATCGGTTCGGGTCCGCCGAAGTTAAACTCGTAGATATCGGTGAAGAAGTTGGCAGAGCTCGAAGTCATTCTGCCCGGATTATCACGCTTATGCGCCAGAAATCCGGCATATTCATCGCCTCCATCCTGGGTTCGTACACTGACTACCCCGGATGTGAGGTTACCATGTTCAACATCAACTCCACCCGTGGTGACTTCTACGTTGGCAAAAGCGCTGGTGCCGAGGTCAAGACCAAAACCCGTTCCGGATAATGGATCCTGTGCAGATACGCCGTCCACAATAAAACCGGTTTCATTAGCCCGGCCACCGCGTATGTACAAACCGGTGGGGTCACGAACTACCCCTGCCGTCATTCCTACAACTTCGTCTACCCTTCGAACCGGGGCGACGGCAATCTGATCGGAGGAAAATGAGGTAGTAGTACTGGACTCTTCCACATCAAAAATGGGTCGTTCACCTACAATAACGATGTCTTCACCGGCGGAAATTGCCTGCGAGTTCATCTCCACGTTAATGACAGCATCCTCATCGGGGTCCACACGAATGCCGGTAAAGAGCATGGATTCATATCCGATATATCTGAACTCTACAGAGTATTCACCAGCGCGGATGTTGCGGATTTCGTACTCCCCGTCGAAATTGGTCACGGTCCCGAAAGATGTACCCCGGATAATAATATTGACTCCTATGAGCGGTTCACGATCTTCTCTGTCGATGACCGTACCTTTGATAGTACCCGTCTGTGCGTAGGCCGCAGGAATGGACAGGATAAAAATTAACAGTAGTAGTAAATAGCTTTTGATATGCATCATCGCTGCTCAAAATTTAGAATATCAATAATGAGTAACCGGGTCAATCCAGTCAGGTCACTTTGGGGAAGTTCTGAATCCGGATCCGGATCAACAAACTGGTGGTAGTCAACCCCAAAATACAGCAGGTTGTTCTCAGGGCTGGAGGCCGTCACGCCAAGGGGGCCGTCATACGGGGTGGTAGACGGCGGGAACAATCTGCGCGTCTGAAATTCGGCTTCATATAGCTCCACGGTCTGGCCGAAAGGTACTACGGGGAACAGATTCCCGGCCTGATTGCGGACAAATCGCAGATAAGGAATTTCTGTAGTGGATGTTTCCGGTGAATTAACCAGGTTCTGCATAGCAGCCGTTGGATTCATTGTAGTATTGGCCGCAATAAAGAACGGTGCTCCGGGTGGTGAGGCCTGAATCCTTTCAAAGGGCAGAAACTCCAGTGCCGGATTATCATCCGGTACCGTCTTTGTCGGAATATTCACGAACATGGTACCTCCACCCGTGAAGAAATCCAGGGTCATTTCCAGGGCATAGCCGATGTTGCGGTCCAGATCCTGGGAAATCCAGTAGATATGGTCCCACTCGGCGAGCATCATATTGGTGGTAGGAACAACCAGTGCCCTGTTGGGGAATGCCTGTGAGAGTACCACTCTTCGCCCTCCTGTTGCAAGACCGTCGGTAATATCGATGTAATCAAAGTTGGTTATTCCAACTGAGGCAAGCAGACCGATGTGCAGGTTGGCTCGGGCCTGTGAGTCCGGACCTGAAAAATCATTCAAAAATAAGATGTTCGACTGTTGTCGTTTAACATACCACGTATAATCGCGGACCGCACTGACGGAACCTGCGTTATCAATAGAACGCAGGTAAAACGTATTTTCAGCGTCTGTTTCTATGGTATTAATCTGGAATTCGGTGCTGATGGCATTACGACCAGTAAAAACCTGCGTCGGATTCCCGGGTTGGGTGTCGTCAATCCGGAAGGTGAGCAGTTGAATTGCAGGATCCAGCGCTATCCAGGATGCAGCTTCGCTGGTGTCATTGATGGCAAATTCTATCCGGTTCAGGTTCGCTGCACCGTCCGGATCATTAACCCTGAAACCAAAGGAAAATACCCGATAGGTGGTATCCGGCGGGATTTCATTGGCTACAAACTCGGCCGTTGGGGCTGAGTTTCGAATAGGAAATACAAGGGAAGGCGGCTGTGGATCGCGAAGTCCTTCATTATCAACGGCACGTACCGTGAAACGAACATCGGCATCCAGCTCCCCTTCTTCGATTGGCAGGATGAAAGTACTGTCTGTTGAAGTGGTGAATACCCAGCCGTCCTGCTGCTGATCCGGATTCTCACCAATATAAAATTCATACCCTTCTACAAATCCATCGGCATCATCTCCCCACCATGATATGGATATCTGGCTGGTCAGTCGTTCACCTTCCGGCAGATTGATGGAGTTGACCGTAAAACTGGTGGATGGAGGCTGATTTTCTTTGGGTGTTCCGTCCAGACCGGCTTCACATCCGGCAAAAATCAAGGTCGGAAGAAAAAGTAACGCTATTCGTTTGGGTATGTGCATAAGGTCAAGAAAAATAAAAAGGTGAGCACCGTTAGCTGGTGCCCACCTGTGTGTTGAAAAGCGGATGTTATTTAATAAGCATCATTTTCCTGATAGCAACCTGATCGGCTGTTTCCAGACGGTAGATATAGGTACCGCTGGCCAGTCGGGTGGCATCAAAGTTGACGTTGTAGAATCCTGGCGACTGAACTTCGTTCACCAGTGTAGCAACCCGTCGGCCAAGAACATCATAAATCACCAGGTTAACATTGGCTGTTTCGCCGATGGTGTAATTGATGGAGGTAGTTGGGTTGAATGGATTCGGGAAGTTTTGATCCAGTCGGAACTGGTAGGCCATTTCACCGAGATCTGCTGATACATCAAAGTTGAAATCAGCTGAAGATCGGGCGGTAATTTGAGGCGTACCGCTGAAGTTTCCAACAATACCGGTCAGATCCAGCGTTGCAGCAGGAATTTCATTTCCGATGTAATCAGCCTGGAAGAAGTTGGTACGGAAGGTAAACTCTTCCACGGAAGCGTCACCGATGGTGTAGTTTGAACCGGTATCAAAATCACCGGTGCTGGAGAAGGTTACATTTGGAACCGTTACCAATGCAGCCTCGTGAATTGCTACGTCAATAGCTGCCAGGTTGTCCACCACAATCGGCTGCGGGGTTTCGTTGCGAAGTGCATCCCCCGGATCCAGTTCCGGATTGGCCTGAAGCTGGTCGTTGAATGAGGTGAGTGAAACCAAAAGTCCGGTCACGACATCGCCAATCTGGTATTCGGTAGTGATTACACCGGGGCTGTCATCAATAAGAATGGCAGCGGTTTCATCCTGGAACCATTTCTGGTTACGGTTGCCGTGGAACATGGTCAGTGTGGCTTCACCGGTATACAGATACAACGTACCATCCTGAGGTTGCTGGCGAAGCTCAGCAAGTGTAGCGAACTCAGGAGCAGCCAGGAATACCGTATAGGTACGGCTGTTTTCCGGGCTGTCAGTCAGGCCCGATGCCGTAGCGAACGCACGTACTGTGGTGTTCTCAGTGAAGGTCAACGGTGAACCGGCGTACACTTCCGAGCTGGTTGTAGGCTCGCTGCCGTCCAGCGTGTAATAGATAATCGCACCTGGAGTTGGTGTGCTCAACTCGACAGTTACGCTGTTCTCGTAAGAACCAGCCGGCTGACTGAACGCAACAGGCGCTACTGTAGTCTCATCTTCTACAAACGCGTTACCGCTCAGACGACCCACGGTACGGACACTTTCCGGAGTTAGGGCTTCTGCTTCAACGACATAGCTTATAGATGTAAAGGCCGGGAATTCCGGGAAGGTAAAACTGTACTGTCCGGCTTCTTCCGTCAGGTTGGCGGTTACCGGCTCTGCGCTGTCTTCATCGAAAGCAACGGCAGTATAGGTGATGGAAACACCTTCCAGCGTGTAGGTATCTTCAGGAAGATCAACTGTTACGGTAATCTGCGGCTGACTACCAACAGCGACGGTATCGGTACTTTCTTCCGCAACGCGGTCAACGAGGGCAGGAAATCCGCGCACGACCATGTCGTTGTTAACGCCTTCAGTTACACGGTTAGCGGTGTCTTCACCGTCGGCAACCCATACGATACCATCATCCCAGGGAGCAATTTTAAGGGTGGACTGTGCACCTGATTCGTCAAAACCGGCCGGATTGAAGGTGTTGACCACGATATAACCGGAAATGTCCACAATGGCGCCGGCTGGTGGAGGCGTGTAGGGACCGTCCAGCTCGGCAGGGAGTCGGCGGTAGTTGTAGTTCAGGTTGTCACCGTAGCTGGAACCACGATCGTTACGGAAACGAAGTGAAGTATCGGTTGTATAGAGAATAGAAGTACCATCGCTCAGGGCAACCCATGGGCGGCCGGTAGGTGACTCATTACGCGCAATAACCTCAAGGCCTTCAATTTTCACGTACATGTGATTGTACTTGGAATAGTTTTCTGCATTCCAACGCTGAGCACCTTCCACCTCGGGTGAAGGAATATTGATATCACCGAGTTGAACGGTTTGCGGCTCAAGCAGTGGTCCGAGGTCTGCATATTCGGTGTCCGTGCTAATGGAACCCAGCAATTCAATCGATGAGGGGTCAAACTGGGAAATGTTATTATAGAAGGTCAGCTCCCCTTCCACACGGATTACATCACCGGGGAAAAGTTCCTGCATGGTTTCACGCAGGGCTCCGCCATGTACAAACTGAATGTACATTCCGTCGCGGCCTTCTTCAATAGCGTTGATATCAGCAACAAATACGTGAATCCGATTGGGAAGACCGGCGTCTGTGATACTGGCCAGACCCGAGTTTTTCGGATACGATACCACCACAGCATCAAAAGTTACCAATTCACCTACCAGCGGGTTGTCAGGCAGGTCGGCCTGGCTGGATGGTACGGAGTCATAGGCGTTTAAGTCCCTGACCAGTACCTGGGTTGGTGTTGTAGTTTGCGCCAGCATGCTCTGAGCACCGAAGGTCAGTGTCAGCAGCAATGCAGCACAAATTTTGTAGAATTGTTTCATAGCGTATGCTTTGTTTTTTTACTTGATTATGGCAAATCTGCCACGTTGTATGTTTCCTGAATCGAGGTCTCTTACGGTGTACAGGTATAACCCTGTGGTAAGATTCTGGTTGGCGGCCGTGAGCAGATCCCAGGCATGCTCACCACCGGGCATCAAACGGGCAGACCCGGCAAAATCACGAAACCAGCGGGCATCACCGCCGGTATAGGTTGCGGCGTCATGGTCGAGGGTAGCCACAATTTCGCCCGATAAGGTATATACACGAATCTGCGCTTTGGTCGGCAGATTGTAAAACATGATTTTGCGGGTAAACGGACTGCTGCCGTCCCAGGCGGCATTAATCCGGTATGGATTAGGGTAAACACCTACCTTAAATTCCTCTTCATCACTGGCAAAATCCGGGTTAACGGGAGTTCCGGGGAACACCCGAATCGCATTGGCATTGATACTGGTTTCCAGCGGCGGCGTGCGTTCATCGCCTTCATCAAAAGCAGTCACCGAAAACAGGTACTGCCATCCGCTGAGCAGGTTGGGAACATCAAACCGATAGGTATATTCGATGGGATCTCCCGGGAATGTGACCGGGTTATCCAGTCTGACTTCGTTGAATCCTGTATTGAATCCCACGTTCTTACCCTCAACATCCCACTCTCGCAGCATCTGGGCGTTGGTGGTAATTGTGCCGCGCAAATCATCCCCCAGCTGCGTTCGGTACAGCCGGTACCCGGCAAAATCGGCTTCACCGGTTACCGGGTCTACACTGGACTCGGCCGAGTCATCCCAGTAAACACTGGCAATACCGCTGTCAAGCTCTATGCGCATGTTGGGCGTAGTGGGTGGCTCGGGAACCAAAAACCGCGTTTGGGTGCCGTCCTCATTCTCCGATCCGTCATACAGTCGGTAGGCCCATCCAATACTCTCCGTAAGGTTCGCACGTGATTCTGGATTATCCAGATCGTTCACATCCGGCACATTACCGGGGACCAGGCTCTGAAACTCATTGGGCATCAGCGCGGCTACAAAGGTTACATAAATGGTAATGGTCTCGCCGGGATCAACCTGAGGGAACGGTCCGATGGAGTTGAGCTGGATAAAATTACCGCCTCCGGTATATCCATCATTGCGAAGTGCCTCACGGTGGGTTTCAAGCGGCCAGGGAACGGCCATACGCGAATATCGATCGAGGTCGTCACTGGGTCGAATAAAATCACCGGCACCGGCGCTGAACAGCCAGAAAGACGGTTGAACCATAGGCGGCTGCAAACCAGCCTGCTGGACTTCCTCGGCGTTTCGGGGGTGAAAATCAACGCCTCTGTATTCCGTACCGATAATTACCGATGCCGCGTGGGTATTGAGGCGGGGAAAATCGAAGGATCCACGATCGAATACGTACAGAGCATACAAACTGTCAAGCCAGCCGACGCCGCCTTTATTGAAAAACGCTCCGCCGGTTTCAACATTGGGCGCATTGATATTGCGGGTCACCAAGTCGGAAAAAAGTCCGAAGTAGAAGTTATTCCAGATATCACTGCCCTGGTTGGTGATGTCATACCGAACGATGGTCAACCCTTCGGTAAAACCGAAATTCCAGTTGTACGATTCAAAACTGATATCTGCGTTCAGCGGCACATGCCCTGTAATAACCTGATTCCCTATGGTAACATTACGATCGGTGTAACGCGTTACCAAATCCTGGTGAGAGACAGCCTCAGGGGAGAAATTGGGGTCGTTTTCCAGGGAAGAACGCTCAAAAAACAGGTCCCCGTCATTGGTAATTTCAAAACCGGGAGCCCCCTGCGAATACCCTCCGCTGGTAGTAATGGACGAGGTGGTAACCCGGGTTTCCCCTCCAACCTGCGCACCCAGCCATATTCCAGCCTCAAAAAGGTGCTCCGTTCCGGATCCTCGCGGATATTCCATACTGGGTGGTCCGAGTGGTACCGTACGCACGTTAGGTCGGCCTACAGTGCCAACGTTGGTAAAAGAAATGCCGAGGTTGCTGACGTCCACAGCTTTGCGCTCAAAAACCTGCTGTGCCTGCAGGTCAGCGCTCAAAAAAGACAAGGTCACGGCGATGCAGAAGAACGTAATCGTCGGTTTGTAACTCATTAATATTACTTAAATACAGGGTATTTTTTGCCTTAGATTGCTAATCAGGCTCTCACAAACGAAGCACAAGTTAATCCAAATTTCCCCGAAAAGAAAACTTTACCGTCAGATTTGACCATCGTTAACACTCAGGTAACAAAGGCACCGGGTACATGGTTGTTACCCATCAGCAGGGAACTTAGGAGGACAATCAGTATCTTTTGCGAATCGTATATTGTCCATCGCAGACAAGCGCAATGATAATTTTTTACTATCCCGTCTATGAATTCCACTATTTCGGCAGCCTCACTTCTCCCGCATTATTTCCGTGTTTATTTTATTGCCTTCACAACTTTGTTTTTACTGGCGGCCGATGCTGACGGACAGAGTCCGGTGCATATAGACAGCGCCCGCACACTCGGATCCGGCACGCAGGTCACCGTCGCCGGATGGGTAACCACGCAGGACCTGATTAACGGTCACGTATTCATCCAGGATGAAACCGCCGGAATCGGTGTTGCCTCATCGGAACTGGCCGATATCACCGAAATCGGCGACTCCGTTGTCGTAACAGGAACCCTCTCCTACTTCGGACAGTCGCCCTTCCCGGCCGGCAGGACCGACGGCATGCTCCGGCTCAGCGGAACGCTCACCTACACCCATTACCCGGATGCACAGCGGGTTATGCAGCCCAGGGTGATCACTTTAGCCCAGGTGAACTCCGGTGCATATGAAGGCCAGCTCGTTAAAATCCGCCAGGCACCTGTTTACGACGTAGGAACAACCCAATATCCCACCGGCAACTTTCAGGGCAACATCGAGTACACAACCCGCATTCTGGAAGACGCCTCCCGTGTTTTTATTGGCGAAGGTACGAACATTCCCGGCACCCCGGCTCCGCAATCGGAAGTGGACCTTACCGGTATCATCGATCAGAACCGGGGCAACTTCCGTATCCACCCGCGCAGCACAGACGACCTGACAGCGAATCCGTTTTCAGCGCCTCCGTCTGAACAGACCCTGGATGTAATGACCTGGAATATTGAATGGTTCGGCGATACATCCAATGGTCCATCCAACGTGGAACTGCAGCGACAGAACGTCCGCCAGATTGTTCAGGCAGCCGATATGGACCTCATCGCCCTGCAGGAAATTGCCAGCCCCCAGCAATTTCAGCAGTTAATCGACGAGCTGGAACATTATGACGGATTCCTATCTTCCAGCGGACTCACACAGCGGCTGGCCATCTTGTATGACACCAGAACCATCACGGCCGTTTCGCATACCAATGTGGCCACATCCGGCAACTGGGGACAACGAAATCCGCTTGAGTTTACCTTTGACTACACCCCTGAAGGCACCACGGAGACCTGGCGGATTAAAGCCACCAACCTGCATGCAAAAGCCTTTTCGACACTGCAGGACTACAATACCCGGGTCAGTGATGCCGGATTTCTGTACCAGTATGCCGTGGCTACCAACCGCAATAACTACCTGATTATTCTGGGCGATTACAACGACGATGTAGTCTTTTCAACCTACAACAGCAATCCCTCACCCTACCAGGTTTTCAACGATGACGAACGGTTCAACATTGTCACACGGGCGTTGAGTCTGGCCGGTGCCACTTCGTTCCGGGATCGAAGCATGATTGACCACATTATGATCAATGAAAAGCTCTTTGAATTTCATCTGGACCGGCTTCAGCAGGTGTACGACCCGGACCCCGTGGTATCCAACTACCTAAATACCACCTCCGATCACTACCCGGTTACCACACGGTTCGAGTTTGCCACTGAAACCAGTATTGCCACCGATTCAGACGCTTTTCCCTCCAAAATCACACTTGAAAATAATTTCCCAAACCCGTTTAACCCGCAAACAACCATCCGGTTCTCCCTGGCTGAAACTTCGACGGTAAGCCTGCGGGTCTACGATGTAACAGGCCGCGTTGTAGGCACCCTGCTGGATAAATCGGTAACATCTGCCGGAACACATTCGGTATCTTTTGACGGCACCGGACTTTCCAGTGGTATGTACCTGTATGTGCTGCAGTCGGCCGGGGGAGTTCGACTCACCGGCAAAATGATGCTCCTCAAGTAATCTGTAACCCTGTTTATGCGACCCGACCCAGAACATCAGATCGACCCCAACGCTGTGCCTGCGTGGCGCCTTCGGGACGGACTTTCATCGCTTACCTGGTTTGCCGTCCCGGCGGTTACGGGCCTGGCATGGTACAATGATGCCCTCCCGTTATGGCCTGTGCTGCTAGCCACAGCGCTGTGCCTGATCAACACCATCGTAATGATTGTGATCGTACCGGAAGTGCGATGGAGGCGGTGGCGTTACGAAATCAATGAACACGAAATCTACCTGAAATACGGCATTTTGATTGTTCGAAGGGTACTTATTCCGGCCGGTCGCATTCAGAATGTAGACACTGCCCAGGGGCCCGTCTACCGGCATTTCGGGCTGTCGAGTGTGACGATCACCACCGCAGCCACAACCCATGAAATACCCGCCCTTGACGACGAAACGGCCGACCGCGTTCGAAACACCATATCGGTCCTTGCCAGGGAGGCCGATCAGGATGTTTAACGAGCCGAGAAGACAACACCCCGTAGCCATAATTACCAACACCCTCGGGGTTCTGCGAAATCTCATCGTTCCGGCTATTCTCGCTGTTTTCCTGGGTACGGGAAACATCGAATCGGACAGTGAATGGGCATATTTGCTCCGCCTCGCACCCATCGTCGCTGCCGTATTGATCACTTTTTTTGGCGGTATAGCCCGATGGTATTGGTTCTACTACTGGCTTGATGATGATGAACTTCGGGTAAAACAGGGATTAATCGTCCGAAAGATGCAGTTTATTCCCCGGCATCGCATTCAGGTGATCGACATTTCATCAGGTATTATACAACGCATGTTCGGACTGGTGAGTCTGAATGTACAGACGGCCGGGGGCGACACACCGGGTGTGATTATCTCCGCGCTGCGCATGCAGGAAGCCCTGGCTATTCGATCGATGCTCCGACGGGACAGCACGCAGCCTCAAACCGATCCCCGGACACCTGCACAGTCCCCGCCTGACAGTCCTTTGGAATCGATCACTACAAACATCAGACAAGAACACCACCTCTCCGGCGACCGCCTGCTCATCGGGGCTGCAACCAGTGGTGGATTCGGAGTATTCCTGTCGGTTCTGGCCACCATTTACTCGCAGGTCAGCGGATCGGTAGACGAAGAACAAGTGCTTGGCTGGGTTTCCAGCATACCACTGGCTGACCAGAATCTCATCCTCACCATGATTGTAGTTTTGATTCTGGTGGCATGGACCATGTCTGTGGGGAGTTTCATCCTGAAATACGCCAACTTTCGCATCCGCAGGCTGGACAGAGAGCTGGTCATCAGCAAAGGGTTGCTTGAGAGGCGGCAGGTAACCATTCCCTACCGACGAATTCAGGCGGTCCGTATTGTGGAGGGCGTACTGAGACAACCATTCGGTTACGCCACCATTATGGTTGACAGCGCCGGATTCGGTGAGAAAAGCGGAACGGTCACCGAATTGATTCCAATGGTTCGTCGCGATGAAATTCCCGGTTTTCTGGCGGAGTTTGTTCCCGGTTTCAATGCCCGATGTGAAGCAACACGCCCGCCGGAACGATCCATCACCCGGTTTATCATTCAGGCGACCATACTGCCGTTGATCGCGGGAATCGTACTCGCTGCTGCAACCAAACTATGGTATCTGATTCCGGTTTTGCTGCCCGTTGGCGTCCTGCTGGGCTACCTGAGATTCAGGGACACCGCCGCCGGGGTGACCGATGACCAGCTATTTGTAGGCCGGTATCGCAATCTGGCACGAACAACCGTAATGGTGCCTTCGTACCGGATTCAGTCAGCACAAGCCATACAGAATCCGTTTCATCGCATCAACAGACTCGGCAATGTGCACATCAGCATCGCCTCATCCAATACCGGCGCCCAGTTCATTATACCGAATCTGGACGTTGAGGATGCCGATGAACTCCTGCAATGGACCGCATTTGATCATCCACGTCCCCTGCTCAGCGATGAGCTTATGCTAACGCTGCCGGCGCTGAGCTGAGCCGGAATTTCAGCTCACCGTCTGCTGATTAACGGCATCCGGAATGGTTGACTCATACAGACTTGCCGCCTTCGAAACTGACACGATGACATCCTGATCGAATTGGAGTTCATCACTGTCGTGTACCCGGCCAATTTCATGTACAGGAATGCCGGACCGATGGTAAATCTCTTTGATAGAAGGCACGTCTACAGGTCGGCAGGTAACCAGAATACCACTCTGCGCCTCACTGAAATACGTATCCGTTGTTGAGCCTCCCAGCCCGGAAAGGTCCAGGTGAGCACCTTTGCCAGCGAAGACCGCCATCTCGGTAATAGCAATGGCCAGTCCGCCGTCCGACAGGTCGTGCGCCGCGGTAATCAGTTGCTTGTGAATAACTTCGATGGTTGCCTGCTGCAAGCTCTTTTCAAAAATCAGATCCAGTTCCGGCGCGTCACCGGCCGTAATTTTATGGCACCAGCTCAGATACTCACTACCACCCAATCCCCTGCGGGGAGCACCCACATACAATATAGTATCACCCTCCTGCTTGAAAGAGGCTGTCATGGCGTGCTTCTCCACATCCTCCACCAGGCCGAGCATACCAATGGTCGGGGTTGGGAATACAGCACCCTTCGGATTTTCATTGTAAAAACTCACATTCCCGCCGGTGACAGGGGTCTGCAGCATACGGCAGGCATCGCCCATTCCGCCAACAGCTTCCTTGAAAACCCAGTACATTTCAGGCTTGTAGGGATTGCCAAAATTAAGGCAGTTGGTAATTGCCACCGGCCGGCCACCGGCACAAACAACATTTCGGGCCGCTTCCACCACGGCAATCTGACCGCCCTTGCGCGGATTCAGATACACATAACGACCATTACAATCGGTTTTGACCGCCAGACCCTTGCGGGAATCTTTAAGCCGTATAACCGCAGCATCCGACGGTCCCGGGCCTACCACGGTATTGGTTCGCACCATGGTGTCGTACTGCTCATAAACCCATCGTTTGGATGCAATATTGGGCGATTTCAGCAGGGTGTAAATCAACTCCGTGAGCGAGCGTTCTTCCCTGACCGTTGCCGGATTGAACGACATGGTTTCGTCGAGGTAATCAGGGCGGCGTGTTTCCCGGATGTAAACCGGTGCTCCCCCTCCCAGAACCAGAGAATCAGCGGGGATGTCGGCCTTCAACTGGCCCTCTTTGTGATATTGAACCCTGCCGGTATTGGTAACATGGCCGATCACAACAGCATGCAGATCCCACTTCTTGTAGACATCGATAATCTCCTGTTCCCGTCCCCTGTGGGCAACAACCAGCATACGCTCCTGACTCTCGGATAGCAGCAGTTCATACGCGGTCATACCCTCTTCACGGGCGGGCACTTTATCCAGATCTATTTCCATTCCGGCTTCGCCTTTGGCGCTCATCTCAGAGGTAGAGCAGGCAATACCGGCTGCACCCATGTCCTGCATGCCAACCACCGCACCGGTCTTAAGCGCCTCCAGTGAGGCTTCCAAAAGCAGCTTTTCCATAAACGGGTCTCCCACCTGAACGCTCGGACGTTTCGATTCACTGGCCTCCGAGATTTCTTCGCTGGCGAAGGTGGCTCCATGAATACCGTCTCTTCCCGTGCTGGAACCCACAATAATGACCGGGTTTCCCTCGCCCGTTGCAATAGCGGAAGCCGTCTCGCCTACCTTCACAATACCCACGCTCATGGCGTTGACCAGCGGATTCCCCTCGTAGCTTTCGTCAAAACAGACCTCGCCCGCCACTGTGGGCACCCCAAAAGCGTTGCCATAATCGGCAATACCCCGCACTACTCCGTCAAGCAGGTAACGTACCCGTGGATTCTCAAGTGAACCAAAGCGCAGTGAGTTCAGGGACGCCACGGGCCGGGCGCCCATGGTAAAGATATCGCGATGAATCCCTCCCACCCCGGTGGCCGCTCCCTGGTAAGGTTCAACAGCTGAAGGATGGTTATGACTCTCAATTTTGAAAGCGCAGGCCAGTCCATCGCCAATGTCAACGAGTCCTGCATTTTCTTCCCCGGCATCAACCAGCAACTGCGGACCAGAACGCGGGAGGGTTTTCAGAACGGCGATGGAGTTTTTGTAGGAGCAATGTTCACTCCACATGACCGAGTACACTCCCAGCTCGGTGAACGTAGGTACGCGACCCAGATAGTCGCATATTTGTTGATATTCCTGTTCGGTCAGACCGTGCTCTTTGGCCAGGTCTAAGGTTACCTGAGGCTCTTGAGGCGTTGAAGCGTTCATTGGGCGGGTGTTGGTTCGCATTCAGTGTTTCTTCCGCGCCGAAGTTACGAACTTCCCCAGTTATTATCCTTGAATATTCAGATGCGCCAGGAGTTGGGCGAAGTCGTTAAAACTAAGCACGGCGCCGTGATGGTGCTGGTCGGGTTGCACACGGTTGAACCAGGCTGTATGCCATCCAAAAGAGGCTCCGCCTTGAATATCGGAAGTCAGACTGTCACCCACATAGAGGATTTCATCCGGTCGGACACCGGCTCTGCGGGTGGCATACTCAAAGATTCCGGCCATGGGTTTCATACAGCCGACATCCTCGGATATGATATACTGTGAGGTCAGGTCCATAAGGGCGAACCGATCGGCTTTTTTTTGCTGCACCTCGGAGAACCCGTTGGTCAGGAATCCAACCGGATAATGCCTGCTGATCAGCGTCAGAGCCTGCTTCGCACCGGGAATCCAGTCCCAGTTACGTTCATATAGCCCCATATAGGTTTCCCTGAAATCATCGGCGTGTTCCAGGTCTGTGCCCAGGTCGCGAAGGGTCCATGCAAACCGGGACGATTCCAGAAATGCGCGGTCGATGTGCCCCTCCCCGTACTGTTTCCACAATCCCGCATTGATACGATGGTAGGTCTGCTGCAGCGTTTCCGTGGCAATATGGTGCAGGTAGGTTCGTTGCCGGCGGGTTTGCTCCAGTGCGGCCTGTTCGGCGGCTTTATGGTCGAGCAACGTATCGTCGATGTCGAAATAAATAAATGCGTATCGGGGAGTGTTTTTCATGGGCTCTTTTCTGAACTGAGGTGCGAAGATACTCAAAATAGTGCGGGTTTCAAGACGGTGAGCCGAATCCTGCAGATTGATTTCAGGTGCGAGCTGCATTTTGCGTAATTTGCACCGTGTAGAAACGTTAGCTTCTCAACCATTCACCACTTCAACTATTATGACAATCAAACACTGGATTTTACTGGCTGTGGCCGTTCTGCTGGGCGGCTGGGCAATATCACTGCAACGCGGACTGGTTGAAAGACAGGAGCGCGTACAGGAAGCCTGGGGTTTTGTACAGTCGCAATATGAGCGTCGCGCCGACCTCATTCCCAACCTGGTTGCGACCGTGCGTGGTGCGGCCGATTTCGAGCAGGAAACGCTGCAGGCCGTGGTAGACGCCCGTGCCCGTGCAACCTCCATGCAGCTCAGTGCCGACGCGCTCAACGATCCACAGGCCATGGAAAACTTCCAGGCTGCCCAGGGCCAACTCACCGGAGCCCTTTCCAGGCTTCTGGTGACGGTTGAAAGGTATCCTGAACTGCAGGCCAACCAGAATTTCCGCGACCTTCAGGTGCAGCTGGAGGGTACTGAAAATCGCATTGCCACCGAACGAAACCGTTACAATACGGCCGTTCGTGAATACAATACCTCCATCCGGCTTTTCCCGGGCAGCCTGCTGGCAGGAATGATGGGTTTTGATGCTGTACCTTACTTTGAAGCTACGGCAGGCGCTGAGCGTGCACCTTCCGTTGAATTCTAGGCCGATTTATATGAAAATTGAAGATTTCCTACAACCTGAGCAGGAGCAACGGATTGCACAGGCCATAGCCGCTGCCGAAAAACGGACCAGTGGCGAAATCAAGGTGCATCTGGACCTGAAATGTCCGGCCAATGCGCTGGATACGGCAAAAAAACTGTTTAAGTCCATGAAAATGCACCAGACCCGTCAACGAAACGGGGTTCTGATTTACATCGCCATTGAAGACCGGAAAATGGCCATATTCGGCGATGAGGGCATCCATACCTGTGTTGGCGGGGAATTCTGGCAGCAGGAAATCGACCTGATCACACCGTATTTCAAAAGGGGTGAATTTGAGCAGGGTCTCCTTGCTGTAATTGAGCAAATAGGAGAAAAACTCCGCGACAACTTCCCGTACGAGGCAGAAAAGGACACCAATGAACTACCCAACGAAATCACTTATGGCAAGCCATCGTAGTTTTATTATGCTGGTGCTGGGGTTGCTCTTATCCGGCTTTTTACCGCTTTATGGACAAACTTTCCCTGACCGCCCGTCCGGCCACGTTAACGATCATGGGGGATTCCTGACCCCGGAGCAGGTGCGTTCTCTGGAAACCAAACTGCGGACCTACCGTGACACGACCAGCAATGTCATCGTTATTGCTACCCTGCCTGATCTGGATGGCGCCGGCATAGAGGAAACCGCCAGTGCCATGTTTAATACCTGGCGGATGTGGGAAGGCGACCGCCAAAATGGCGTGCTGATTCTGGCCAGCAGGCAGGAACGGGCACTTCGCATTGAAGTCGGTTATGGGCTGGAAGGCGCTGTACCCGACATCCTGGCAGGGAGAATCGTGCGAGAGATTCTGACCCCGGGATTTCAGTCGGGCAATTTTTATGAAGCCTTCGACCGGTCCAGTACCGTGCTGATGGACCTGGCGGCCGGGGAATTTGATGCCGTGGATCAGGCCGTGGCATCGCAGCAGATCAATCCGGCAGCCCTGCTGGTGCTGCTCTTCCTGTTCATTTCCATTTTCGTTCTGATCAACCGCCTCGGAGGCGGCATGCACACCGGCGGACACCGCATCGGGTCGGGCGGCATTGTGGTCATGGGTGGCGGGTATAGAAGTCGTCATTGGGGTTCTGGCGGAGGTCTTGGCGGAGGCTCACGTGGCGGCTTCGGAGGCGGAGGTTTTGGTGGCTTCAGCGGCGGAGGCGGATTCGGCTCGGGTGGCGGAGGCGCTTCAGGAGGGTGGTAAACTACGCGCCGGTAATACCTTGTAAAACGCCGCCTGTTCCGGAACGCCATTGCATCACAGCAGGTTAGCGATGGCATGATTACACACCTTGCATCCACATTTCTGGTCCTTGCTGCCCTGAGTTTTCCGGTCGAAGCGAGCCGTTCCGAAATAAATAACCCCATTCAAACTTATACCCTGCCTTCGGGCAGCACTCTGAACACTACGCAGCCATCCGAAGCGGGCGCGCAATCAGATACCCTTCGGGCCGACCTCGAGGCAATCAGCATTGTTTCGACGCGAAGCAATACCGCACTGAACCGGGTTCCCTTTTCTGTGAGCAGCTGGCAACGCAGTGAACCCGCACGACTCATTTCCCCCGCCTCCAACCTTTCTGCTACGCTGACGGGTGTTCCCGGGGTTTATCTGGGCAACCGGGAAAATTTCAGTCTGGGCGAACGCTTGAGCATCCGTGGAATGGGATGGCGTGCCTCGTTTGGAGTCCGCGGCATTCAGGTAATGCTCAACGGAATCCCGCTCACCTCGCCCGACGGGCAAACCATACTGGAAGTCATCGATCCGAATATGATTCGCTCCGCTGAAATCATTCGCGGTCCGAACGCCGTGTTCTGGGGCAACGGCAGCGGAGGCACGGTCTACCTTCGCACCGACACTGCCGACGAGGGAACGTCCCTGCGGTACTACACGGGCAGTTATGGCAGCAACGGGCAGGATCTCACCGCGGCCTACAACCTTGGCAAAACACGGATTCAGGCTGACGTGTCCACCTTTCAGACCGATGGCTACCGCAATCATTCCCGCGCCCGGCTGAACCGCACCTCCCTGCAGCTCACCCGCACACTCGATGCCCGCAGCACGCTTTCTTACACCGGCTTCGCGGCCCATGCGCCCTACGCCGAAAACCCCGGTTCCATGGACCTGCAAACCACACAAGACGACCGGCAATGGGCCAACCCCTTGTTCGTTCAACGCGATGCCGGAAAAGACTATACCCATATCATGCAGGGTGTGCGCTACACCCGCGAAACCGAAGGCCAGCGTTTTGAGACCGTCATTTTCGGCACCTTGCGTGATCTGCGCAATCCCATCCTCCCCTCCATCATTGAAATTGACCGCCTCAGTGCCGGAGGCCGCATCAATTATCAGGTAACACGCGGTGCAGTCAGCCTGCTGCTCTCCGGCGATATCGCCCGACAGTCCGATGATCGCCGAAACTGGATCAACGACCAGGGTCAAAAGGGCGCTGCTACGGTCGACCAGACCGAAACTACCACTGCGCTCGGTACTGCCGCCATCGCACAATATCAGCGGGGAGCGCTGACCCTTTCCGGTGGACTGCGGTATGACGCTGTTGACTTCCGGGCGGATGACCATCTCAGCGGTGACCCGGGCCTTGATGCTTCCGGGAGCCGTACCCTGTACGCATTGACCCCTCAGGTCGGACTCACCTACGAGCTGAACACGTTGACTCTGTTTGGTGGCATCAGCAGCGGTTTTGAAACCCCTACCACCACCGAACTGGTAAATCGACCCGATCTGCAGCGTGGTTTCAACCCCGACTTACAGCCGGAACGCTCCCGCAGCTATGAAACCGGTATCCGAGGCCACATCAGCCCGGCCCGCTTACGTTACGAGGTGAGCATCTATCAGATTGATGTACGAGACCGCCTGTCGGCCTATCAGACCGAAGCCGGCGGCGACCGTAACTTCTTCGAAAATACGGGATCGAGCAGACACCGCGGGGTTGAGCTGGCCCTGCAGTGGCGACCCCTGCCTTTTACGGTGTTCACCGGTACCTTCGCCGAGCAGGATTTCATCTTCAACAGTGACGAAGCAGGCGTACAGGGCAATCACCTGCCCGGAATTCCATTGCGCATGATGCAGGTTCATGCCGCCTACGAGGGTGATTACCTTTTGGCAGACCTTAGCCTCACCCACCATGGAAAAATGTACGCCAACAATGCCAATACAGTCGACAACCCCGCATGGACCAGCCTGGACGCCGGAGTGAGCCGGGAGTTTAAACTCGGCACGTTGACGCTGATTCCCTTCCTTCGGGCCTCCAACATTCTTGACCATCGATTCAACGCCTCCGTGAGTATCAACGCATTTGGCGGACGATTTTTCGAGCCGGCTCTGCCCCGGAATTTTACCGGTGGCGTGGTTCTTCAACTTCCCTGAACACGGTCGGGGAATGCCACCGGCAGTGCGCTCATCCCGCCTGTAGCGTGTGTTTTCCCGGCGAAAGCGGATACCCAAACGGACGACCGGATGCGCGCACCGGACGTCACGGGCGAAATCGTACGTAGCGTATGACGCGATGGTCTTCCAGATGCTTACGCTCGTAGTAGGTCAGGATATCCAGATCGGGCTGAGCGTGATGGCGCTGATGAACATCATCAACCATCGCTTCAACGGCAAGCTCTTGTTCCTCGATTACTTCGAGGGTGTAGTCAAAAAGCTCAGGGGAATCGGTTTTCAGGTGAACCTTCCCATCCGGGATGAGAATATTGCGGTATCGCTCCAGAAAAACCGGCGAGGTCAGGCGTTTCTGAATTTTCCTGGTGCCCAGATAGGGATCCGGGAAGGTTATCCAGAGTTCATGCACTTCCTGCGGGGCAAAATAATTCTGGATGTAGTCGATGTAAATGCGAAGAAAACGGACATTGTCAAGTTGTTGTTCGGCAGCGGCTTCGGCACCACGCCAGATACGATCGCCCTTGATGTCGATGCCGATGAAATTCGTATCCGGATACCGCCTGGCCAGCTCCAGCGTGTAATCCCCTTTTCCACAGGCCAGCTCCAGCACCAGCGGGTTATCATTACCAAAGACCTGTTCACACCATCGGCCACGGTGTGAAGAACGGGTATTGGGATCGTAATCATCCAGTTCGATGACGTTATCCAGATCGGCGAGAGCGCGGTAGCGTTCCAGTTTTCGTTTAGCCATTCCTTCCGTTGAATTCAGAGTCAGGGTGAAAGTCGGTTAATTTCCCAGTTGTCCTCGTTTTTCACATACTCGAAACGGTCGTGCAGTCGACTGGCCCTGCCCTGCCAGAACTCCATGCGGGTGGGCTTGACTACGTATCCGCCCCAGTACGGCGGAAGCGGCACGTTTTCAGCGACAGGGTACTCCTCTTTCATATCAGCAAACTGCGCTTCAAGTTGTGCCCTGCTCTGAACCTTTCTGCTTTGGTGCGAAGCCCAGGCACCGATTCGGCTCTCATAGGGCCGGCTGGAGAAATAGGCTGCGTTGGTAGCGGAATCCAGGCGGTACGCCCGGCCATCAATACGAATCTGCCGTTCCAGTTCCGGCCAGTAAAAGCAAAGACCGACCCGGTTATTGCCGGCAATATCACGGCCTTTTGCACTCTCGTAATTCGTATAAAACACAAAACCGTTTTGCTCTACGCCCTTGAGCAGTACTACGCGTGAGGTGGGTTGTCCGTCCGCATTTACGGTTGCCAGTGCCATGCCGTTTACATCGGCAACCTCGGCCTTACGGGCTTCCTCGAACCATTTGCTGAACATCTCCATGGCATCATCCAGCAGGTCGGATTCATTGAGAGACGCGAGCATATAATCGCGGCGGATATCCTGAATAGTAGCGTTGTTTGACATGATTAAATACTTTTCTGTGGGGGTTGTGAAATAATAATTTGATTAAATATACGATATATTGCCCGAATTTTCGGAACCGGCGCCAGTTTCAGGACTTTAATAGCCTTAAAAATCCATACCTTTTGACTTCACTCCATTTCAACTTATGCACATGCGTGAAATTATACTTATTTCTGTTTCGGGCACCGATAAACCGGGTCTGACCAACAAGCTTACCAAGGTACTGTCCGAGTACAAGATCAACATCCTCGATGTTGGTCAGGCCGTAATTCACGCCACTTTATCTCTGGGGATTCTCATCGAAATTCCACCGGAGTCCGAAAGTTCACCGGTACTGCGTGACATCCTGTTCAAGGCGCACGAACTGGAGCTGAATGTGAAATTCAAGCCCATTGATGTGCAGGAGTATGAAGACTGGGTCCGCGCCCAGGGTAAACCCCGCTATATCATCACCATTCTGGGCAAGCAGATTACCGCCCTGCACATGCATGAAATCAGTGAAATCATATCCCAGAATAAGCTGAACATCGACAGTATCAAGCGGCTGTCCGGAAGAAAATCACTGCATAATGCCCATGACAATCTGCGGGCCAGTGTTGAGCTGACCGTTCGGGGTGAACCCGATGATATTGCATCCATGCGCAGTAAATTTCTGGATATTTCCAGGGAGCTGGGCATTGATATCAGCTTTCAGATTGACAATATGTACCGGCGTAACCGCCGGATGGTGGCCTTCGATATGGATTCCACCCTGATTCAGGCCGAAGTGATTGACGAGCTGGCCAAAGCTGCAGGCGTGGGCGAGCAGGTTGCCGCTATTACCGAGCAGGCCATGCAGGGTAACATCGACTTTACCGAGAGTTTCCGGCAGCGACTCGCCTTGCTGGCCGGACTTGATGAACAGGTTCTGGCGTCACTGGCCGACAACCTTCCCATCACACAGGGTGCTGAAAATCTGATATCAACCCTGCGTAAAATCGGCTACAAAACAGCGATTATATCCGGTGGTTTTGAATATTTCGGAAAATACCTGCAGCGCAGGCTCGGCATCGATTATGTATTTGCCAATCAGCTGGAAATTAAAGACGGAAAAGTAACCGGGAAGGTCTGCGGACAAGTGGTGAACGCCGAGCGCAAAGCTGAAATCCTGCGTGAACTGGCCAAGAAAGAACAGATCAGTCTGGATCAGGTTATTGCTGTAGGCGACGGAGCCAACGATCTGCCCATGCTGAGCATTGCCGGTCTGGGTATCGCCTTCAATGCCAAACCGGTTGTGAAGAAGTCGGCGCGTCATTCCATTTCCAACCTGGGGCTTGACGGAATCCTGTACCTCATCGGCGTGCGCGACCGGGATCTGCTCATTCAGGGCGATGTATGACGTACTGATACAGAACCCGATATAACGGAGCTGCTAAAGCACGTAGTCCTCTGACTCTATAACAAACTGCCAACGCCCCCGGAACTGTCCGAGCCGGCCATAGAAGGAGATTTGCTGCCCTTGAAAAGAGGCAAATCGATCACGGACGTTGAACGATGGGGCGTACAAATCGTAGACCTCGCCGTTGACCCGTACACGGGCCCCGTTGTCAACCACCGCGTCCACACGAAACAACTCGTTGAAATACTCCGCTTTCCGCAGTGATCCGTCGATGTCGGCGGGCAAGCGGTATTCATGCTCTTCCGGGATGCGTACCGAGACGGCAATGGGCGACCAGATTTCATTGTCGGTAGTACCGGGATTTTCCAGGCTGATTCGTCTGGCGGTATCCTCCTGGTTGGTTATCGTGAATTTCATGGCGATGGGCAGGTGGTCTGAGTACCCCCCGCCTTGTCCGAAGCTGTGCCAGCGGATGGGTGTCATGGAGGTCTCGTAAACATTTTTACCGGGGATACGGGTGACCTCAAACGAATTATCTACATACTGAATTCCATTGTAATCGTACATACCGGAGCTGACCATAAGTTGCATCAGCGTTCCCCAGTATCCTCTGAACACATCCGATCCACGCTCGTCCACTGGAATCTCATGCCACAGGTTGTACACATACTCCGTGGATCCGGAAGCCACTCGGGTTTCATCACCGATTGAGCCGAGTACGTCATTCACTCCGGTTGTCTCCATGTAGTCATATCGGTAGGATTGATTATAATCGCTGTTGAAATCGCCGCCCAGCACAAAATCAAGGTGTGGATTCTCCGCACGAAGCTCGTCAATGCGATTGCGGAGTACGGTGGCATTTTGCACACGAGTGCGTTCAATTTCAGCATCGGAGGCCCTTGACTTCCAGTGGTTGCCGAAAACAACCAGCGGATACCCCTGTACATCGATCCATGTTTCCAAAATGGGCCGGGCGTCTTCCACCGGGTGAACGCGGGTACGTTCATGTAGGATCGGGAGCCGGGACAGCGTCACATTCTTCTGGACATGACCCGGAAGGCCATCTTCAAGCGGGCCGTAGGCAACAGACACGTCGTAACCCACTAGTCCTCTGTCGTGCATTCCTTTAATGAGTAACATTTCAGAAGAAATATCAGCTATATCACTGCTAAAACTCTCCGTAAGCATCGCTTTGAGAGTGGTGTTTTCGAAGCGTTGCAGGAAAGCTTCTACATCCCGGGTTGTGCCGGGTAATGGATTGGAATGGTCACTTTCAACTTCAGACAAAACCAGGATGTCCGGTCCGGCACCGTCATTGTAATGTGCCATCAGACGCGCCATGTTGTCGATTTTCGTAAACAGATGCTCCGGTGTGTAAACATCAGGTTTGTAGTCGTTAAAGACGGCCACACCATCGGCATCGAACATATTTTCAACGTTATAGACAACCAGTTGCCAGGTTTGCGGCTCCTGTTGGGGTATGGGTTGGGTGCAGGCTGTAATCGACCAAAAAAGGGACAGAAGCGCTAATAAGGGAATTCGCATAGGTTGTCTGAGCAGGAGTTGTTGAGTTGAATATTACATGGTTCAGGAGGCGCTGCCCGGATCATTTGAAGACCTTCGGGATTTCAGCTGATTCTCCAGGGTGTGTACCCGCTTCTGCAGGGCCTGAACCCGCAACGACTCTGAGGCTTCGTAACTGATTGACTCATCCAGGGTATGAACGGGCAGCTGATCATCAGCATTTTTATTCAGCAGCCAATTCATGTTTACATTCGAACAACGCTCCACAATTTTCTCAATAGGCAGCGTTCCGCGAGACCGTTGCATAGAAAGTGTGTTGGGTTGAACGCCCAGTAATTCGGCCAGTTTCGAGTCTGTTTGCAGATTATAGTAGGTTTTCAGACGGTCCAGAACCATATTCACATAATGTGATTTTTTATTGTCTGTATTCACAATTTGTGACTATTTTAGAGATGATGGTTTAATCCAAAGTGTCCATTGCCACATGATAAACTTTGGGTTATTCTTTGCTGTAAGGCCGAAGTTATTAGCGTAGCTTCGGCCTTATCTGTTTAATTTAGCAAATATTAGCACATTAAAGCACCTGAGGATTTTTTTTAACCAATTTGTGGTTAACCTGTTACCCTATCCAGACACAAAAAAAATCTTTAGCCGATGCGGACTCTTTTTCAATTTTCCGGAATCATTCTTATAGCTATCGCAGTTACAGCAAGTAGTTACGTTGCCACCGACGAACCCCAAAACCCAAGCAACATGCAACAAGCTACTTTCGGCGCCGGATGTTTCTGGTGCGTAGAAGCCATCTTTGAACGACTCGAAGGGGTCTACAATGTAGAATCCGGTTATTCCGGCGGTCATGCAGACAATCCCGGTTACCAGCAGGTAACTTCCGGTAGAACAGGCCACGCCGAGGTCATTCGCTTTGATTTCGATCCGGATATAATTTCCTATGAACAGCTCCTGGAAGTGTTCTGGCACACCCATGACCCTACAACCCTCAATCGCCAGGGCGCCGATGTAGGCACCCAGTACCGATCTGTCATATTTTACCATGATGAGTCGCAGAAAAACACCGCCCTGGCCTCCCGGGAGCGAACCGATGCCTCCGGATTGTGGACGGACCCCATCGTAACGGAAATCTCCCCCCTGATCAATTACTACGTCGCTGAAAACTACCATCAGGACTACTTCAACAACAACCCCAACGCAGGATATTGCTCGGTGGTAATAGCACCCAAAGTGCGCAAATTTATGCGGGAGTTCTCACATCTTCTGAAAAATTAACGCCTCCGGCGGCATTTAGTTACCGCTCTGAATGGCCGATAAAAAAGTAGCATTTTGCTACTCTGTACTTTTCGTTTGCGTAATTATTTGTAGTTTGAACCACAGGTATTAATAACAGATTCTATTGTATGAAACTTTGGGTAATTGACGATGACAGCATCTACCAGATGCTCACCAAACGGATGGTTGAGAAGTCTCACCCCGACATTCAGGTTGTATCATTTCTCAACGGAAAGCTGGCTTTTGATGCACTTTCAGACGCTATGCAGTCCGGCAGCCAGGATGAGTTGCCATCCGTCGTGTTTCTTGATATCAATATGCCCGTGATGAATGGATGGGAGTTCCTGGACGCCATGATCCAGCGTGGTTTTCATTCGCAGCTTAGTGCACGAATTTACATCGTCAGCTCCTCTATCGACAAATCCGATTTTGAGAAAGCCAAGACCTACGACAATGTATCGGACTACCTGGTCAAGCCCCTGTCAAAATCCGATTTCGAAAAGTATCTGATTGCCTGAAAAGCCCGTCTTTACCGATTTTCACTAGTTATATCGCAGTACCACAGCCGCTTTACGGGTTAACTGCGTAGATACGTATTTCCCGCGCAACTACCACAAAAGCGGAAATATCCGGAAGGGAAGCGCTGTAATGTCGGTCGATTTTTTGTACTTTCACGTGTTACAATTTCACAAAAATCATCGAAATCGCACCCTACATACATGAGTACATCCGAGAAAATTATTTATACCATCACCGATGAAGCCCCGATGCTGGCAACCTACTCCCTGCTGCCTATTATTAAGGCTTTCACAGCACCTGCCGGGGTAAAAGTTGAAACCCGCGACATCTCCCTGGCCGGCCGGATTCTGGCCCACTTCCCCGAATTTCTCACCGAAGAGCAGCGCATCGGAGATCACCTGGCTGAGCTCGGCGAACTCAGCCAGACCCGCGAAGCCAATATCATCAAGCTTCCGAATATTTCAGCGTCCGTTCCGCAGCTCAAAGCCGCCATCAGCGAATTGCAGCAGCAGGGCTACAACCTGCCCGATTACCCCGAGACGGCCGGCACTCCCGAGCTGAACGATATCAAAACCCGTTACGGCAAAGTACTGGGCTCGGCAGTAAACCCGGTTCTGCGCGAGGGTAACTCCGACCGGAGAGCACCCAAAGCCGTCAAAGCGTATGCCCGCAAGAACCCCCATCGCATGGGAGCCTGGTCGGCCGACTCCAAAACCCACGTTGCCAGCATGGAAAGCGGCGACTTCTTCGGCAGCGAGCAGTCCCTCACTCTGTCCAGGCCCACCAGCGTGCGCATTGAATTCACCAATGTGCAGGGTCAGACCAGCGTACTCAAATCCGGCATACCGCTGCTGGAAGGCGAGGTCATAGATACCGCCGTAATGAACATGACTGCACTCAAAGATTTCATCGCAGCGCAGATACAGGAAGCCAGGGAACAGGGCGTACTGTTCTCCCTGCACATGAAAGCCACCATGATGAAAATATCGGATCCCATCATTTTCGGCGCCGTAGTTGACGTGTTCTTCAAAGAGGTATTCGACAAGTATGCCGAGGTATTCGCGCAGCTGGGTGTAGACACCCGAAACGGTCTGGGTGATGTTTACGCCCGCATCGCAGGTCACCCGCTGGAAGAACAGATCAAAGCCGACCTGCAGCAGGTCATGGATCAGGGACCAGACATCGCCATGGTCAACTCCGACAAAGGGATCACCAACCTGCACGTACCCTCCGACGTAATCATTGACGCCTCCATGCCGGCCATGATACGCGACTCCGGTAAAATGTGGAATAAAGACGGCAACACACAGGATGCCAAAGCCGTGATACCAGACCGCTCTTATGCCGGTGTATACCAGGCCACCATCGATTTCTGCAAGCAAAACGGTGCTTTTGATCCCTCCACTATGGGCAGCGTGCCGAATGTTGGGCTTATGGCTCAGAAGGCCGAAGAGTACGGCTCGCACGACAAAACCTTCCAGATGAGCAGTTCGGGCAGTGTAAGCGTAGTTGATAACGAATCGGGCGAGGTGTACATGACCCAGCCCGTTCACGAGGGCGACCTATTCCGCATGTGCCAGGTCAAAGACGCGGCCATCCGTGATTGGGTTAAGCTGGCTGTAACCCGGTCCCGACTGTCTGATACCCCGGCCATATTCTGGCTGAATGAAGAACGTGCCCATGACGCGCAGCTCATCGATAAAGTAACCCGGTATCTGGGTGAGCATGACACCAACGGGCTGGATATCCGTATCCTTCCACCCGTGGAAGCCACACTGGTTTCCCTGCAGCGGGCCAAAGACGGACAGGACACCATCTCGGTGACCGGTAACGTGCTGCGTGACTATCTCACCGACCTGTTCCCCATCCTTGAACTCAACACCTCCGCAAAGATGCTCTCCATCGTTCCCCTGATGAACGGCGGCGGCTTGTTTGAAACCGGAGCCGGCGGATCTGCACCCAAACATGTACAGCAGTTTCAGCAGGAAGGTTACCTGCGATGGGATTCGCTGGGCGAGTTCCTGGCGCTGGCCGTCTCTCTGGAACACCTGGCGCGCACTTTCGACAATAAACGTGCCATGACACTGGCTGAGACTCTGGACGCCGCCAACGCCACCTTCCTGTCTGAGAACAAGTCGCCCGCACGCCGGCTCGGACAGATTGACAACCGGGGTTCGCACTACTATCTGGCCCTCTACTGGGCTCAGGCTCTTGCCGCTCAGGACCAGGATGAAGCCCTTAAAACCGTTTTCACACCGGTTGCCGCTGCCCTGCTGGAGAACGAGGAAAAAATAAACGCGGAACTCATTGGAGCTCAGGGTCAGCCACAGGAAATCGGCGGGTACTTCCATCCGGATGCATCCCTGACCGATAAGGCCATGCGACCCAGCGCCACACTGAACGCTATCCTGGCCGGTATCTGATACCACAGTCGCCACCAACGCAAAAAGCCCGGTAGTGCAAGCGTACTGCCGGGCTTTTTACATTTTTACACAATTATAGCACGCTAACTTGTCTGAATACGGCGCATCGTCTATATTGCCTTGAGTTAAGAAAAACGAGCGTCCGCCATGTGTACTATGTTTGAGCAGGCAGCCGGGGTCCGTTACCCATGAAATCAGCTGCCGTCATATCATCCCAAACGGGTGTTACCCAAAGAGAAGCCTATCTGGAATCTATACTGGACAGGCAATCGGAATTGGTATGCCGTTTTCTTCCAGACACCACCCTCACCTACGTAAACAAAGCCTACTGTCAGGCATTCGGACTGAGCAAAACCGAGCTCCTCGGCCGACAGTTCATTGATTTCATCCCTGTTGAAGACCGTGATCATGTGCTGGACAGCCTGAACAAACTCAGCGCAGAAAACCCGCAGCAGGTTTACCGTCACAAGGTGACCTTCGCAGACGGATCTATTGGATGGCAGGAATGGACCGATACAATCATATTGGATGCAACTAACCACGTTGCCGAAATCCAGTCAACCGGAAAAGACATTACCCGCCAGATTCAGGCTGAACACGAAACCGAACTGCAAACCCAGCTGCGTGAAATCCTCATCCAGATTTCAGCCACACACATCAACATGCCTCTCGACGAGGTCGATTGCGCCATCAATAAGTCGCTGTCAGACATCGGTTCGTTTACCGGTGCCGACCGCGTGTACATTTTCGACTACGATTTTACCCTGGAAACGGTCAGCAATACCTACGAATGGGTGCGTGAAGGAATTGAACCTCAAATCGCCAATCTGCAACAGATTGCTCTGAAAAGTATCCCTGACTGGGTAGATGCCAACCGGCAGGGTCGGCCGCTGTATATTCAGGATGTCTGCGCGCTTCCAGCAGATTCAAGCGTTCGGAAATTGCTCGAACCCCAGCAGGTTCAGAGTCTGCTGGTTGTCCCCGTGATGGACCAGAAACAATGTATTGGTTTCATCGGCATGGATTTCGTGCAACGCACGCATGCCTACCTTGCTTATGAAGAAGAGCTGCTGCGTGTTTTTGCTCAGCTGCTGGTAAACATCCGTAACCGGGCCCGGATACACGATACCCTCAAGGAACGCGAACAATTTCTCAGCGATCTTATAACCAATAACGGGTCGGTCATCCAGGTCAAGGGCTATGAGGGTACCTATAAACTGGTAAACCGCAAGTGGGAAGAACTCTTCGGTGTAACCGCCTCGCAGGCAATCGGGCGTAAGGATGAGGATCTGTTTCCAATTCACCTGCGCAGAGCACTGTCATCAAGGCAGGAGAGAAACCTGCGGTCCGGTGAAATAATCGACTATGAAGAAGTTTTGATTACTGAAGGGGACAGAAAACGCCACTTTCTGACCACCTTGTTCCCGGTTCAAAGCTCGTCGGCCAGGTATTCCGGAGTCTGCAGTATCAGCGTTGATATTACAGACCGGAAACGGGCTGAAGAAGAGCGACAGGCTCTGGTTCGTGCTGAGGCTGCATCCCGGGGTAAAAGTCAGTTTCTGGCCAACCTTACCCGGGATATTCGTCCGCCCCTGAATACCATCGTGGGGATGTCGCAGTTGTTGCTGAAAAGTGCGGCAAGCCAGCAGGACGTCGCCCGAATTGAAGCGGTACGACGAAGCTCGCGTCAACTTATGTCGCTGGTGAACAACGTGCTGGATTTTGCAAAACTTGAAAGCGGTTCACTCACGCTGATGACCACCAATTTTGCCATTCGCGACCTTGTAGAAGACCTGGCGGCCATGTACCGGGTAGCCGCACAGGAAAAGCAGGTCGATTTCATACTGGAGATTGCCCCGGACCTGCCCGATGTAATCCGGTCTGATGAATCCAGAATACGACAAATACTCACGAACCTGCTATCTAACGCGGTTCAGTACACCAGCTCCGGACAAATCACCCTTCAGGCAGCCTTCGATGGCAGTCAGCCTGATAAGCCCTCAGTCATTGTCTTCAGGGTAATTGACACCGGTACAGGAATTTCCGCTGACCAACAAAAAACCCTGTTCGCAGCCTACCAGAATGAGCGGGTAGTTGCCGGAGAACAGGGATCAGGACTAGGACTTGCCATATCCAAAGCGCTTATAAACCAGCTGGGCGGAAGGCTTACGGTGTGTTCCACGGCAGGCAAAGGCAGCACCTTTACCTTCACACTCCCTGCAGAGCAAACAAATTTCATCAAGTAAACTGCCCGTAAAGCCACATAGGGCACGATTTGACAAGCATCGGACAAATATTGTTAAGAAAATAGTGCGTTATTTGTAGTGTAGTTTTTAAACCTCTCCAAATCACCAATAATATTAGCCGTTATGAGCGAAAATAAGTGGGTGTACACCTTCGGCGGAGGAAGTGCCGAGGGAAACCGAACAATGAAAGAATTACTGGGCGGAAAAGGTGCCAACCTCGCCGAAATGTGTACCATCGGTCTGCCGGTTCCTGCCGGGTTCACGATAACAACAGAAAGTTGCAAATATTACAACGACCATGAGAAATCCTGGCCAAAAGAATTAAAGGCTCAGGTACGTGAAGGCATCGCCTTCCTGGAAGATCAGATGAAAACCGGCTTTGGGGATCCTGAAAAACCCCTGCTGGTGTCCGTACGCTCCGGTGCGGCCGACTCCATGCCCGGGATGATGGATACCGTACTGAACCTGGGTATGAATGACGAGGTAGTTGAAGGACTGGCACGGGTTACCGGCAACGACCGCTTCGCCTATGACAGCTACCGCCGTTTCATCGATATGTTCGGTGACGTGGTTATGGGCGTTCCGCATGAGCATTTCGAGGAGACCATGGAAGAGCTCAAGCAGGAAATGAACGTCAAAAATGACAATGACCTCACCGCTGAAAACCTCAGGGAGCTGGTTGACCGGTACAAAGCCGTTTACCGCAAAGCCACCGGATTCATGTTCCCGGAAGATCCCCGTGAACAGCTGCACTTCGCCATTAACGCGGTTTTCAACTCCTGGAACAGTCCGCGCGCCAATAAATATCGCTCTATTAACAAAATATTCGGTCTGATTGGTACCGCCGTAAATATTCAGGCGATGGTGTTTGGTAACACCGGCGATGACTCAGCCACCGGTGTTTGCTTCACCCGAAATCCGTCAACCGGTGAACATAAGCTCTACGGTGAATTTCTGATCAACGCGCAAGGTGAAGATGTGGTGGCCGGTATCCGTACCCCCCATCCCATTGACGACCTCAAAGAAATTATGCCCTACTCCTACCAGGAGCTGGATGCGCTGACCCGTAAGCTGGAGATGCATTACAAAAATATGCAGGACATTGAGTTCACCATTCAGCAGGGCAAGCTCTACATCCTTCAGACCCGGAATGGTAAGCGAACCGGTCATGCGGCCATCAAAATTGCCGTTGATCTGGTCAATGAAGGCATTGTCAGCCGTGAAGATGCCGTCATGAAACTCGTAGACCCGCTTCACCTGGACCAGCTGCTGCACCCGCAGCTCAAAGACGAAGGTTATGATGACGCCGAAGTACTGGGTCGTGGCCTGCCGGCATCACCCGGTGCCGCCGTTGGTAAAGTCGTACTCAACTCTGACGAAGCTGAAAAACTCAGCGCCAAAGGCGAAAAAGTAATCCTGGTCCGCATCGAAACTTCTCCGGAAGACGTGGGGGGCATGGCCGCTTCTCAGGGAATTCTGACCTCCCGGGGCGGAATGACATCACACGCTGCGGTTGTGGCCCGCGGTTGGGGCAAGCCCTGCGTGGCAGGTTGCTCGGATATCATCATCAACTACAAGAAACGTACCTTCACCAACGGACATATCACCGTCAAGGAAGGCGAATACATCTCGCTGGACGGGTCGCTGGGTATCGTTCTGTTGGGTGAAAAACCCCTGGTGGAACCCAGTTTTGATGACGACTACCACACCTTTATGGAATGGGTAGAAGAGTTTCAGCACATGGGCGTACGGGCCAATGCAGACACTCCCGAAGATGCACTCAACGCCCGCGGACACGGCGCTGTGGGTATCGGACTATGCCGTACCGAGCACATGTTCTTCGCCGACAACCGCATCTCGGCAATCCGAAGAATGATCCTGGCCGAATCGGCTGAGGAACGCCAGGAGTCGCTCAACGAGCTGCTCCCCTATCAGCGCGACGATTTCAAGGGCATCTTCAAAGCCATGGCCGGTCTGCCGGTGACCATCCGCCTGCTGGATCCCCCCTTGCATGAGTTCCTGCCTCATACCGATGAGGAAATCATCCACGTAGCTCATGAACTTCAGGTTCCTGCTAAAGTGATGCGTAATAAGGTCATGAACCTCAAAGAGTTCAACCCGATGCTCGGTCACCGGGGCTGCCGTCTGGGCATCACCCACCCTGAAATCACGCGCATGCAGGCAACCGCTATTCTGGAAGCTGCCGCCGAACTGCACTGCCAGGGTACGGAGGTCTATCCGGAAATCATGATCCCGCTGATCGGAACCCGTGAAGAGTTCCACCATCAGGCAACCATCATCCATGAAGTAGCCAGGGAAGTATTCGCCAACTACTGCAGCGCGGTTCCCTACAAAGTAGGAACCATGATTGAAGTACCGCGCGCCGCACTCACGGCCGACCAGATTGCCGGGGAGGCTGAATTCTTCTCCTTCGGTACCAACGATCTGACCCAGATGACGTACGGGTACAGTCGGGACGATGCCGCCAAGTTCATGATCCACTACCTGGATCAGAAAATTCTGCCTTACGACCCGTTCCAGACTATCGACCGCGATGGGGTGGGACAACTGGTTCAGTGGGCTAAAGAGCGAGGCAGCATGGTTAACCCGAAACTCAAAATGGGTATCTGCGGTGAGCACGGCGGTGATCCGCTCAGTATCGAGTTCTGCTACAATATCGGGCTCGACTACGTTTCATGCTCGCCGTTCCGTGTGCCTATTGCACGCCTGGCAGCTGCGCAGTCGGAACTGCGCGCCAAAGCCAGAAAAGTGACCGAAGCACCTGTTTCAGCACCTGCTGAATAGTACCTTTGTTAGGGGTATGTGATGGGAGAAAAGGCAGGTTCAGGCCTGCCCTAAAACATAAAGCCATCCGGTTAACTGCCGGATGGCTTTTTTTTATGTACTGAGTTACCGAATTGAACCACTACCGGCGTTAAACCAGCCGGCAGGAAGAAAAAACCGGAAGGCGATGATAGCATCACCACATCCCGCTGATTAAACCCGGTCCGGGGGATATCTGAGCGTTGCCGGACCCTGATCAAGCGAGGTTCCGACATCGGATGAGTCGTCACATCCATAGCAATCGGGTGCTGTCAGGCCAAAAATCGCTACCGACGGATAAGAACAACGGCTGAGCGTGGCGGCATCGAAACATGAACCTCATGGTTAGACAGCTCCATGTTCACGTCACCACGGCTGTAGAGTACCTCGAAACGGGCATCGGCCAGTCGTTCGTAGGCCGAATCGCGCAAAGCAGGATTATGTGCAGGGTTGGACTGCAGTCCCAGTACCTGCGCTTCAACCCGTTGCGGATGATACTGAACAGTGTGGGCTTCATCGTCATTGTTAATCAGCACCAGGGCAATACGGTCTTCGGTATATCGCTCATAGCCTAAAACCAGGCGGTCATCGTCAGCAACCGTATAGGTCTTGCCACCCAGGCTGAAAACTGTATCGGATTTCCGTAAGGCAATAAGCTCCTTATACAGGTTGAATCGCTCACGGTCAAAACCCACCGGGTCCGTACCTCTGCGACGACCATACGGATCGGCCGACTCCTGCTCAAACTCCAGATCGGGCCAGGTAAGCGGCTTGCGGGTATCCGGATCATCGGCTCCCCACATGCCCATTTCATCCCCCATCCAGATATGCGGTGCCCCCACATCGGTGAACTGCTTGACCAAAACCAGATCCATGCGCTCCAGGGTAACCGTATCGGCCCTGCGCAGGTTGTAGCTTCGATTTTCACGAGGATTCGCCCGAAATTTGTACGTACCCAGGTTCAGCATGGAAGTCATAAACCGGGGCGAATCATGGCTGGATGTCAGGTTCATCTGGGCGTAAACTACGTCCCGCTCCACTCCGGTCGACACCGAGTCGATGTGGGCGATGTAGGCCGATGGAACAGGTACTTCGGGAAGAGCGCCTCCGAAGAAACTGCGTGTGGGCATGTACCACCGGTAATTCATATTTGCGTCAAAAATATCCCCCTGCAGCCAGGGGTTCGGGTTCAAGAGCTTATCAGGCCAGGAGTCCCACCAGAGCTCGCCCACCAGATAGGCCTCGGGATTGATATCCCGAACAAATTTCCGGTAATCACGCCAGAAGGCCGCGGGAATCAGCTCGGCTACATCCAGTCTGAATCCGTCCACACCTTGCGAGGTATCCCCGGTTCCGGTCGGATCCATCCACCGGCGTGTAACTGCGAAAATATGTCGTTTAAGCTCCGGATGCAGATCGGCCGGGGCAAGCTCGCTATGCACAACGGGGCGGTCTGCTCCATCACCATGCCTGCGGAATTCGGGAAGTTCAGGCACACCGGCCCAGCCACGGAAACTGAACTGGGTGCCGGCCTGCGCATCATCAAAGCTGTCGATGCGGTACCAGTCAGCATAGGGCGATGCCTGCTGGCGCTCCAGTACGTCCTTCCAGGCCCAGAAGGTGATACCGGTATGGTTCCAGCTGTAGTCCATAATTACGCGTATGCCGCGCTGACGGGCCTGTTCTATGAGTTCCAGAAACAGCTTATCGGCGCTGGTCCACACCCAGGTCGACGGGTCGGCCGGATCTTCGGTGGCGATGAGCGCTGCATCCCCCTGCGGGTCCGGACCGAAGAAAATATCCACATGATGGTAGTTGCGCACATCGTACTTGTGCAGGGACGGCGAATCATTGACCGGGTTGAAATAAATGGCATTGATCCCTAAATCAGCCAGGTAGTCGAGCTGGTCGATGACGCCCTGCAGGTCGCCACCATACCGGCGCATCTGTACCGTTTCATAAAAAGGACGCCCTGTCTCACGCTCCCAGTCCGACATCCGGTACCAGTCCTGCGTCCAGGGTGTGGGTAGCCAGCTGGCGGGCTTGTTATGCGGCCAGGAGCCTTCCAGACCCCATAGTGCAGGTTGATTGTCCGGATCCCCGTCCCGGAAACGTTCCACAAAAATCTGATACCAAACGGCCTCGGCAGCCCACGAGGGAACCTGCTCCAGGATTTCAGGGTCGATGGTTTCTGGAACCGCATACAGGTCCTTCGGTTCAGCCTGCTCCGGGCGCTGGGCACAACTCATAACGATTATAGCGAGGGTTACAATTGCGATTGTTTTCATGTTATTCTTGTTGGAGTTACCAAAATGGCAACATACAAAAAAGACGGTTTATCTGAACAGAAACCCGACTACATTCTTTTTCCTCAGGACCGGGTGCGTACCCTTTCTCGGGTCATGAAGCACAACTGAGCGAGACCCAATGTCAATTCCAGTGCATCAGGACCAGGGCATACCCGTACACAGGCCAGCAAGCACACCTGTGTGACACCCATTGTTAACTCCAATGCCAAAAAAAAGCCCGGTCACCATTGTGCAGGTAACCGGGCTTGAGGCTGGAAAAAAAGGCTCGTTTAAACTTCCAGGGCAGCATTCACCAGGTGAAGAACGTGCTGGGTATGTGCACGGGTTTCGGCATTCCCGCGGGCACGACCTTCCATCATTCGTTTGATGTTCTGAAGATTGTACAGGGCGGCCGACTTAGCCACATGATCATAGGGGTTATTGTTTTCCCGCAGCATAGATGCCAGTCGGGCAACGTACTCAATCTGCAGATTCTGACGGAAGGTATTCACGTTGGTGCGGATATCGGCAGCAAAAACGGCATCGGTCAGATCGCCCATGAATTCCGCTACACTGTACTCGTTGCCATACAAACGCGAATCCGTCATGCGCTTGAGTACCACGGGATGGGTAATATGGGCCATTACATTTCGCTGCATTCCCAGAGCCAGATCATGGATTTTCGGGTCTTCGGTGGTGCTGAAAAAGTTAAACCCACGACGCTGACGCTGCAGGAAATTATACACCTCATGCGAACCGCTGAAGGCTTCCGGTGCAAACAGGTTCTCGCGCAGCGAACTCATCGCCCGCTTCTGTTCCATCAGGGGTACCGCCGTATACGGCCGGGTGGCGCCTGACTGCCCATGTTTGGCACGATCGATGTACACTCCGCCTATGAAACGGGAGGTTACATTCATCGCCTGACTCATTTGTCCCATGGTACTCATGAAAGCACTGTAAAGCTCCTGATAAGAATCCCCTTCCATGGAGTAGCGCTCCAGCAGGTTATCCATAATCTGCCGGGCCAGCATCACGCGTTCCTGTCCGTAGGCGATGGGATCGGCCGACATGGCCCAGACGTTGATACGCGGGTCAATAGCCTTACCGGGTGAGCGCATGTCATCGGCATCGTTGCCAAAAAACAGCTCAGGCTCGGTGGAGCGCTCCAGGATACGGGTCAGGCGGGCTTCCTCAGCTTCAGGATCTTCGAGTGCCGGTGAGTAGCCGTACTCAATGGCCCACATATCATACGGACCCGGCGCTGTGGTGTAGAACTGTCCCTGATTGGACGGATCCAGGGCAACGTTGATAGCCGGATAATCCATAACTGAACCGACCAGCCCGGTAGACCGGGTGACAGCCGCGTTGTGAAGAGCCTCGGGGGCGTACAGGTTATGCGAACCCATGTTATGATTCAGACCCAGGGTATGACCCACCTCGTGCATGATCAAGAAAACCAAAGCCTCGTGGATGAGCTGCTCTTCGTCAAGATCAGCAATACCATTGGCACGGGCTGCAGCGTACCCAAAGATATTGTTGAGTTGCAGGAAATGTCCGGCGCTACAGGTCAGACCATGCTCATGGCCTTCCTCGTGGGTAATGCCCATATTCAAAAAGAAGCTGGCATCGTCGGCCAGGAGCTTTTCGTTGGCAACCGCACCGCGCAGGAAGCTGTATTCCAGCATGATATCGGCGCCCAGAATCTGTCCGGTACGCGGATTGGTGAAACTCGGACCGTAACCGCCGAAGGGTGGCTGCGGGGAGGACGTCCATCGCAGTACATTGTAACGGATATCTCCGGCATCCCAATCGGCCGTTTCGGGCTGCACCTTGACTTCAATGGCGTTGCTGAAACCTGCCGCTTCAAAGGCAACATTCCAGCGGAGGGTCGCTTCTTTGATGATATCACGGATTTCATGAGGGGTGGTGTTTTCAATCCACCAGGTGATGGGCTCAACGGGATCGGAAATGGCCGCATCCGGATTCTTTTTGACCAGGTGCCAGCGATTGATCACGTCGTTCCAGGGTACACGGTCCAAAGAGGTCTGGTCGTCAAACTGCTGGCCGAAATAGCCGAGTCGGGCGTCATCGCGGCGCGGCTCGTAGCCATCATCAGGCATGGCGATGAACGTGTGCTGAAACTGAATGGCCACGGAGCGGGCATCGGTCACGGAACTGCCGCCGCCGTTGATGGGCGATGGGTTGTCATAGATGTACTCCACCACTACCGCGGTATTTTCCGGATAGCTTCGGATGTCCAGGAATTTGGTTTTCTCGCGGTTGAGCTGCCCGAGGGTGAACATCGTTGGAGGCATACCCGGACGGGGCGAAGGTTTGATCTGCTGCATGGTTTCCGACAGGAACAGCGGGTCGGAGTTGATCAGGATACGACCGCCTTCGGCGTCCTCAGCCTCGATTTTCCCGGAGAAAAGCACCGCGCGGGCGATGTTGGCGTTGGCGGCACGACTCAGCGGATTGTTCTCGTCAAACTGAAATCGCACGTTTTCTACCACAAACTCGACGCGGTCGAAATGTCGCTGAATGGAGAAGACTTTGTTATCACGGAAACTGCCGCGGTTATGACCTGCAGCTACAGGTCCGTCAACACTATGCCCCCAGTAGATGAATTCCTGGCCGATCTGGTCGGTAGTAATCAGCATTTTGGTAGATCCGTTGGTTGTGTCCTGATAAACGGTAAACAGACCGGGAATTTCCACCGATGCCTTAACCTTTTCGGCGATCGGGTCGGCCGGCGTGCGGGATTCAGTACCAGGTGCGCCGTTATTGGCGGCCTGTTGGGTGGTGCTGCAAGCGGCCAGAACCACGGTCAGAAGCATCGCCGAGGCGATTGATTTGCGTGTTAATTGCATAAGCTATTGTAGATAAGTCCATATTATACCCAGAGCGCGGAAAAAGCGCATCGGCCAAGATAGGGATTTGAATTGGTACTGCCTATCAAACGGGTGCAAAAGCATTTAAAAATCACCCTCGGACAAATTCTCCGCAACGGTTCAGGTTGTTGGCAGATTGGTTAACCGGCGTGTCGCAAAAAACGGGGTCAAACGCAGAAAGACTGCGTGATACACGGTCGTGAACCGGGATCAGTATCCGGATCAACACGCCTACCTTTTTAATTGATGCATATCGGGGTTTTTAGTAATCTGCACCGAGTGATACAGTCCAGAATCCACCACCAAACGCACAGCCCATGCCATCTATGAAATTATCCCTCATCCTGCTCGCTGTTCTTGCATGGACCAGCATAAGCCAGGCACAACCTCGCCAGACCGATGCGGGCTTCCCCAACGTGCCCGACCTGCGCACGCAGGCCCGGGTGGTCGACGCCTGGACGGAGTACCGCCTTGACACCCTCGTACCCGAGCTCATGCGCCGACACAACATTGATATGTGGGTTCTGGTAGCCCGCGAGTACAACGAAGACCCTGTATTGCTGACCATGCTCCCGGCCACCTGGCAGTCGTCCCGGCGCACCACCATTCTGGTATTCTTCGATCCGGGCGAGGATCAACCCGTGGAACGTCTTGCCGTTGCCCGTTACAACATCGGCTTTTTCCAGACCCGGTGGGATGCAGCCACCCAACCCGACCAGTGGGCACGTTTCGCGGAAATCGTGCAGGAACGAAATCCACGCCGTATTGCTGTAAACACCTCCTCAACCCATTCCCTGGCCGATGGTATAGCCCATACCGATTTTATGAATCTGCGTTCTTCCCTGCCGGCCGAGCTGCAGCAACGCATCGTCTCGGCAGAGAACCTGGCACTGGGCTGGCTGGAAACACGCACTCCACAGGAAATGACGGTCTACCGACAGGTTAACCGAATCGCTCACAGCATCATCGAAGAAGGACTCTCTGAGGAGGTTGTCATACCCGGTATTACCACCACCGAAGATCTGCAGTGGTGGTTCCGCCAGCGCATGGCGGAGCTCGGACTTAAAGCCTGGTTTCATCCCTCGGTGCAGGTCATCCGAAGCGAGCAGGAGGAGCACTCCGGCGATTTCTCCACCGGTTACGACCGCTACGTCATCCAGCCCGGTGATGTCATTCACATGGATCTGGGTATTACCCTGATGGGACTGAGTACCGACACCCAGCGCAATGCCTATGTGCTGCGAGCGGGTGAGACCGCTCCCCCACCTGGGCTTGTTCACGCGATGACCATAGGAAATCGCCTGCAGGACATCCTCACCGGTGAGTTTCGCGAAGGCCGTACCGGCAACGAAATCCTGTCGGCTGCCCTGCAAAAAGCCCGGGATGAAGATATTAAGGCCTCCATTTACTCCCATCCTATCGGGTATCACGGGCACGCAGCCGGAACCTCCATCGGGCTTTGGGATGCGCAGGATGGGGTCCCCGGTGCGGGTGATTATCCCCTCAACGCCAATACGGCGCATTCCATTGAGCTGAACGTCGAGGTTTTCATTCCCGAGTGGGACCGCTCAGTCCGCATTATGCTGGAGGAAGACGCTTTTTTTGACGGGGAGCGTGTGGACTACATCGACGGCAGGATGACCGAATTTTACCTGATTCCGCGGCCATAGTGTCACCCCAATAGTTACCCCGGCTATCAGGAAAGTTGCCCTCGCTGTCGGGAGAGTTACCCCTATAGTTACCCTCGCTATCGGAAAATGACCGCAAAAGTTACCCAGCATCCGGAAAAGTTACCCCTATAGTTACCCCGGCAATCTGGAAAGTTACCCCACTGAGGACGATTTTTTGGAGCAGTTAGGGGAAAAGCTACCCTAAAACCACAATCGCCATATACTAATAAAACGTTAGTATACGGCATAAAAAAAGCCATTTTGGAGTTCCAAAACGGCTTTTTTTGTTACTGTACCGGTGGTCGGAGTCGAACCGACACTTCCGAGGAAACACGATTTTGAGTCGTGCGCGTCTACCAATTCCGCCACACCGGCATCAAGACTACAAATATACGGCCAGAGCGGTACCTATTGCAAACCTATTTCAATTTCTGGTCCCGGAGCCAGCCCGTAGCCGGATCTGAAAGCGGCTGCCACCACCCTGCCTGGCCGTATATTCCAGCTGTGCATTAAGTTGCTGCGCCAGGCCCAAAATGAGGGAGCTGCCAAGCGTAGTACCACCTTCCAGCGAAAAGTCTGAAGGCAAACCAACCCCATCGTCGGCAATTACCAGCTCAACATACCCCTCGCCGGAAGTTAACTCTACGAAAATTTCGCCGTGTTCTCTACCCGCAAAGGCATGCTTGTAGGCATTGGTGAGCAGCTCATTGGCGATTAAGGAAAGCGGAATGGCACGGTCGATGTCCAGGGCAATGTGCCCGGTTTTCAGCCGAACCTCCACCTGCTGGCGACTATTGGAAAAGCCCTCGTGCAAGATCCGGGTGAACTGACTCAAAAAGTCATCAAAATGCAGGCTGGCAAACGATTCCTGCCGGTAAATCAGCTCATGAATAAGGGCCATGGACTGTACCCGGTTCACGCTCTCCACCAGCAGCGAGCGGATCTCTCCATCAGCTATATAATCCGTCTGCAATTGCAGCAGACTGGAAATGATAGCCAGATTGTTTTTCACCCGGTGATGCACCTCCGAAAGCAGCACATCTTTGTCGTGCAGGGAGCGCTCCAGTTCCAGCTGAACCGTCTTGAGCTCCGTTATGTCAATATTAACCCCCTTCAGTCGGACCAGCTTATCTCCGTCAAAGACGGGTTCGATAGTGTTTTTAAGCCATTTTACGGAACCGTCAGGAAACACCAGCCTAAACTCCAGCTGCTTGGTGTACGGACTGTGCTGCATATACTCCGTATCCAGATCAAATTTATGCAGGTCGTCTGGATGAACCCTGCTGAAAAAAAGGTCGTTCTCCGGCGGCACGCTGAAGGGTTCCAGTCCCAGAAGTCGGTAGTAATTCTCCGACCAATGCAGCTGTTGTCCGTAAATCGTTGCCTCCCAGCTGCCCATGCGCGCCAGTCGTTGGGCGTAATTCAGATTCGCCTCATTATCTTCGAGTTCCCGCTGAATCCGGAGTCGTTCCGTGACATCCCTGACAATGGCAAATCCACCGGTCACCCGGCCATCTTCGTTCAACGGGGAAAAAAAACAGTTTACATGCACCTCTTTGCCGGAAGTAACCGACTTATATTTCAGGAAAACGCGCACTTTCTCGCCTCGAAGGGAATATTCAACTGCATTTCGGACGCGTTCATCCGGCAGGCTGAAAATTTTCAGGCCGATGAGCTTCTCACGCGTACTGCCCATGATGTCCACAAAGGCATCGTTGGCTTCAATAATGACGCCGAAAGCATCATAGCGGAATATACCCAGCTGACTATTTTCAAAGATGAGCTTGTATTGACGCTGGTACGACTGCGATTCGCTCTTTTTTTTACGGGCCCCGGTGATATCCTGCAGCAACAGCACGATGTGTTTGGCATCGGGTGCAAGTATTTCACAACGTACCCATTTTCCGACCGAAGGCACGTACACTTCGCTATTTTCATGGTAACCCTCACCGGATGCTGCCCATTGGCGGACCAAATCATCAAGTGCCGGAGGCAGAAAAGGAGGCTGCAAGCTTGCAGAATCACCATCGGTCAGATTCGTATACCAGGCCGAATTGGTATATACAATTCTGAATGCCCCCCCGGGGTCATCTTCGTCAGAAGTCAGAATGGCGCATCCCTGACGTGATTTCTCCAGGGATGCAGCCAGTACATCAGCAAGCATGCGGCAAATTCATGGGGTGTAACAGCAAAACGGTGTATTCAACCCAATATAAAGATTTTGCATGCACTGACCATAGCTTCTTTAAAAATCGAGGCTGTAAACCAGCGAGATATTTCGCGCCGGCATGAAAGCTTCACGGTCTTCAACACGGGACAGATGATCGCGGTAGGTTACATTGAAGATGTTCTCAGCCCGCACTACTACCCGACTGAGTACCGAGCTTCCAAAGCGATATCCGGCGTTCAAATTAACCAGCAGATACCCGTCTGTGGCGGCCTCCGCCGGAGCTACACGACCCTGCCGGGCTGTGTAGCGCGCAACAATGCCTCCCCACAGACGGTTTTGGGTATAATCCAGCCCGGCACGAAAACGGAAAGGCGGCATGAAGGGCAGCGGTTCGGTACTGCCCCCTGTGCGTGTACCATGCACGTAGTCTACACCCGTAGTGAGCGACCAGTCGGGATTCAGACGAAACGCGGCCTGGGCTTCACCACCCATCAAACGCGCATCCGTACTTTCATAGACGAATACCGGAAACCCGGACGGACCATCAATCTGACCGGTTGGCTGAAATGCGATGAATCCGTTGATAAAATTCACAAAGGCTGCAACTTCCAGCTCAGCAAACCCGGTTCGATAGCGCAGGAAGGCATCGGCACCGTAACCGATTTCAGGCTGGAGCTCAGCATTGCCAATCTCAAAGGCACCCGCCCCCAGATGAGCCCCGTTTGAGAACAGTTCCTCGGCCGTTGGATACCGGTGCGCACGCGCCACCTGCCAGCCCATTTCCAGCTGGTCGGCCGGACGATAATTCAAGCCAAATGACCCGGCGAGGTTCACATCGTCACGCGCCTCGTCAATATCGGGATTCGCACTGTTGGTCCGGGCCTGAAGCGTGCGATAATCCAGTCGCAGGCCCAGCTGCATTCGGATACGCTGTGAAACCGGCACCTCCTGAAATGCAAATAATGCAGGATTGATAAACTGCTCCCCCGGAGTGAACGCATCCTGTCCGCCGATATCCAATACCCGACCGTTGACGTTGAAACCAATAACCCCACGATCAAACATGCCAACAGGTTTGTGCTGGAAGTACCCGGAAATACTGTACGCCTGCTGGGCATAGCTCAGGCCAATGGTTTCATCCCGCCGGCTGTTGACCTGAGCAAATTCAACTTCATCCTGATTGAACACCGAAGTATGAAATTTGAGCTGAATCGCATCGAAGAAGCCATCGCGCTGCAGCTCGAGGTTGCCCTGAACGGCAACACGGTCCAGACGGATGTCGATGCCTTCACCCGGAGCGGCATCGCCTTCCGGAATGCCGTAAACACTTTGAAGTCCGGATATACTGACCCCACCAACCGAGTTGCCACTTGTGAATCCGTATCCGGCGCTCCCTTCAAAATTTTCCAGGCTGGTACCGGTTAGCCGACCTTTCGGTGTGCGTAAATCGCCACCGGCCCGGTAGGATGCTCTTGCTGTCAGGGCATGATTGCCCAGGCCATACTGTACCCTCCCATAACCACTGACCATTTCATTGACGGAGGTCAGGCTGCTGCTGACGGTCCCCTCGGCGCCGTCCGACCACTCAGTGGGTATGTCGTTGGTAATCATGTTGATAACCCCGCCGAGGGCGCTGGTTCCATACAACAGGCTGGCCGGTCCCCGTACAACTTCAAGCCGTTGCAGAGCGTGCGGGTCCAGTGCCGTGAGGTGATCGGATGACGACTCGGCGATGTCACCCATGCGTTCACCGTTTTCCAGCACCAAAATCCGCTCTCCATCAAAGCCTCGAATAACAGGTCGGGCCGGCGCCGGACCAAACGACCGCATGGATACACCCGGCTCACCGTCAAGCATCTGAGCGATAGTCACATCCCTCCTTCGGGTAAGTTCTTCTCCTGAAAAGGCACGATCCGGCTGGTAGGTAGCACCCGATCCCGTTGGTGAGGTGGTAACAATTACTTCGTCAAAGTCGATGATGCTGCGTTGAAGGCGGATAGACAGATCGCGTGCCGGAGCCTGAACCGATATCCGGCGTTGAACATAGCCGACTGAACGTACCAGCAAAGCCACCTCCCCCGCACCAGTCAAACGCAGGGTAAAGCCCCCGTCCAGATCGGCAGCCGTTCCGGTGGTGATTCCTTCAACAAGAATGGTTGCTCCGGGTAACGGAGAACCGGTCTGATAGTCGGTAACCGTTCCGGATACGGTCACCGGGCTCTGAGCAGGCGCCGTTCCGTAAACCAATAAAAGCAGTGACAGTAATAAAGTCCGCATAGTGATGATGTGTTGGTTATCGATTTTCGCTATAGGACAAGTATACGACTTTATACATTTTTAGGCTTGCCTAAATTTTAAAAGTTTTCAGCTTTATAAGCTTCAGAAGGACGTTTTTCTCCGCCTTCTACCAAAACAGGCAGGATGTTCTGACGAGGTGGAAACTGACAGGTGGTGTACGGATTGTAGGCGCAGGGTGGATTGTAACTCCGGTTGAAATCAATGACTGTGTAATCCGAGCCTTCCCCGGGATAATCTACATACAAATAGCGCCCTGCCTGATAGGTCGATGTGCGGTTGGTTTCGTCTCCCAGGATAATAAACATACGTTCACCACCTTCAAGGGCAATCAAGCTGTATCGCTCGTCGCGAATTTCGAAATGCAGCACACCGGGCGATGGTGTTTGCGATGTTTGTCCGAGAATATTGACAACCGGTATGGATACGGGCTGTTCATGGGTTTCGAGTCGGGCCTTGACTACAAGCGTTGAATCGGCAGGGTACCGGTCAAACCCGGTGAAACGATCGACCCGCTCATTCACCGCATTATACAGCCGTATGCCTACCAGTTCTTCGCGCTTGATAACCGTCCATGACAGCGGACCGTGTTGTGCCATGACTGGATCAGTGTCCTGGGAAAACATGAGCGCATCGTTCACACGAACACTGTCAATGTACACATCGGTATCGGCATTGACCTGCATGGTTACCTGTTCATTATCATAGACAAATACACCAGCCTGCGCGGTAATAAACCCCTGCGGAAAAACTACATCGTTGGCTGCTGAACTCCCGAATGTATTTTCACCGGGCTCCAGCCAGTACATTCCGGCAAGACGCATCCAACCTTGCGGCTCCTTGAGCCGGTCTACCCGGTTTTGAAAAAAAGTTTCTACATCCTGTTGCCAGGTATCAGCAAGCTCGGCACGACCGAGGTCTTCACGGGGCTGGCAGGATACAAGTAGTACCGCTGCTAAAGCTAGTACACCAGCATTTCTCATACACACACACGATTAGTACATAAAAAAAGGCCATGTCTGAAGACGATGGCCTGTAACCTTAGAACGGCAAAACGTCGTCGTCATCAAATGCGTCATCAGGCTGATCCGGCACGCTATTGTTTTGAACAGGTCCGGCAGAAGAATCCGTTCCGTCACGATCAATTTTCCAGGCCTTCACGTTAGTATACCACCTGCCGTTCCACTCCCGACTCTCAATATTGATGGAAGCCGTAACTTCTTCACCCTCTTTGGGAAGCATTTCATCAATCTTGTCACCCCATATTTCCATGCACACTTTTTTGGGGTACTGATCGGTGGTTTCAATGACAAATTCCTGCTTGCGCCAGGTTCCCCTGGTCGACTCGCCGCTTTGTTCAGGCAGTATCGCAACTACCCGTCCCTTAATTTCCATGTTTCAACTGTTGGTTTGAGATTATCAAGCTGATTCCCGGTCCGTCTAATATGACTGTGGATTCGGGAGTCTTTAAATTACCTGTGAAGATACAAACTGAGTGCCCCATTTAAAACGGGTTTTCCAGCAGGTGTCGCACGAAGTATTCCCAGCTGATGCGCTGGTGGTAGGGTTCGTTGAAATAGCCATGACCCCGGTTCGGAAAGACCATTAAATCAAAGTCGCGGTCGTTGCGAATCAATTCATTGATCAGCTGGAGGGTGGTGTTGGGATGCACATTGGTATCCATGGTACCATAGGTTATGAGCAGTTTACCCTGCAGGTTAGACGCCTTCAGATGGAGCGCCTGGTTGGCAAAGGTGTCAGAATCACCATCCACAATTCGCTGACCATGATACTTTTCGCCCCAATAATAGGTATATCCACGATTATCCATATTACCGGCACTGGCTACGCCCACTTTAAAAAAGTCCGGCATGGTCAGCAGCGCCGCCGCGGTGGCAAATCCACCGCCTGAGTGCCCGTAAATTCCAGCCCGGTCTATATCAATCCAGTCGTACTGCCGGGCGAGCTGACGCATAGCGGCCGCCTGATCGGGCAATCCGTTATCGGCCATATCCCCGTAGTACGCCGTGTGAAACGACTTCGAGCGCAACGGAGTACCCATCGCGTCTACCTGAACCACGATGAATCCCAGTTCAGCCAGCGACTGCGGGTTACCACGCCGGCTCACGGAAAAACCCGGGGTGTTGATACTGCCTACCTGCGGACCAGGATAGATGGAATTGATTATCGGGTATGATTTGGTCTCATCGAAATTGGAGGGTTTGAACATGATACCGTACACATCGGTCACCCCATCGCGGCCCTTGGCAACAAATGGAACTGGTAAAGGGAAACCGGTCTGAAGCAGTGGCCCGATATCGGCCTGACCAAGATGATGGATAATTTGCCCGTTCAAATCACGGACAACCGTTGTTTTGGGCGTGGTATAGTCGCTCCAGGTATCCAGAAACAACCCATGTTCGGCCGAAAAATTTATTTCATGGTGACCCTCCTCAGGGGTAAGCAACTGCAGGTCGGTTCCGTCCATGTTGACAGCGTACAGGTAATGCTGATACACATCCCTGCCCTCTTCCTTTCCCGCAGCCGTAAACCATATTCTGCGTGATTTGGTATCCACATGCAGCAAATCCACTACGTTCCAGTCGCCCCGGGTAATGGGGTTAATCAGCACGCCGCTGTCCAGGTCATGCAAATACAGATGCCCCCACTCACTTTTGCGGGTGAACCAGATAAATTCGTTGCTGTCAAACAGTACCCGCCAGTTGGGTACGCCACGTGAAGTAAGGTTGGATTCAAAAAACGGATGGTCTGTTTCCTGGTAGACTTCACGAACCTCACCGGTTTTAGAGTCGGCCATTTTCAGGGTGACGGTGGCATAATCACGACTGGTTGATACAAACGCCAGCTGACTTCCGTCCTCGTTGAACTGATTGTCGGCCCACTGGCTTCCGCGGGTAAGACCGCAGCAGTTGGAGGTGCGCTGATGATCCGGTTCGGTTTGCAGCCAGGTTACATCACGACGGGTCAGGTCAATAACGATGCGATGATGCAAGGGCACAATGGTGTCGCCGGGCAGTGCATAGGGCCAGGAAGTGAGTTCCGGCCGTCCTTCGGCCGTGCGCAGGATATGCATGGTTCCAACGCCCCGCTCATCCAGCCGGTACGTGGACAGGTGGGTTTCATCGGGCGACCATGCCACAATGGGCGTGGCAGACCGTGACCACCCCTGGGAGTTCGAAGCATAGGCCCAGAGTTCTTCTCCATCGTCTGTGAGCGGGACGTCTTCACCCGTTACCATATTGCGAACCCGCAGGTTGTGCCCGCTTCGGTAGGCAGCCCATTTTCCGGAAGGTGAAAGTACGGACGAGGCTGGTCTGGTAATATCAGGCTGATATTCATGGAGTTCACGGGCATCGGTGAAAAACTCCCAGGTTTTACCCTCGAAGAAAAATCGGACGCTTTGCAGGGTTTCATCAACCTGAAGATTGCGCAGCACAAGGGAATCCGCACGAACTCCCCTGCCAGTTACCCGGGTAAGTTCGCCGGCCAATCGATCGTGATCAAAAAGCTCGGATATCTCCCCGTCGGCCAGACGGATCCGATTGAACCTGATGCCCGTCTCGTGCTGGGTCTGATACACGGCAAACGTATCATTGACCCATTGCCAGCTCTGAATGTCATTGTAAACCAGTCCGGACAGGGCTGCAGGCAGGAAACTGCGGGCACGTTGGAAGTCCTCGGCAGAAACCGCGGGGGTGGATTCAGTTTCGGGCAGCTCAGCAATGGATGCACACCCTGTTAACGTAAGGAAAAGCGCCGGCATGAAGAATCTGCGCAAAATATTTGTTGCCATGGGATATAAAAAAGGTTAGCTGTTCAAAACGGAGAGTATATCTCATTCTATTTAATCGTGCGGTAATACACGGGACGTATATTAGCATAAATGAAAAAAGCATGCGCGGCCGGCACATGCTTTTACAAATGATAATCAACTTTTTTTCTACTGCCGGGCAACAAATTATGTGTCCGGGCGTAATATCAATATATGACTAAGACATACTTGTTAAGGTACTGATCTATTCGACACAAAAAGCTAAATGACCTTTGGTTTAAAGCCTTTCACCGTGAAACGTGAGAGGCTTTTTTTATTATAACCGATTTTTTGCATTTGACCAAGAAAACAATCATTTAACTGGTTTTTTTTACGGTTTTCGAGGAGGTCGCTCATCCAGCATAGCCGTGTGCCATACAAAGCCTGCAACAATGACGGCGGTGCGTTTCAGGTTTTCCTCCACCAGACGTTCATTTGAGTCCATATTGGAATGGTGCGTCAACCCGTACTCTGCATAGCTGCAGCGATTCCATTGATACTGGAAAAAAGCAGCTTTCGTAAAACAGCACGCTCCTGTTCATCGGCCGACTCCCATCGCTGCATCATATCAATCTGCAACAGATTCAGTACATCCGTGTATGGATTACGCAAACGTATTGATTTTTGAATAACCGGATTCATCGCGAGCAACTCATCCTGTCCTGTAATTTCAAGTATCGCTTTTTGTGCCATTTCATACTCCCGAACAATCATAGCATGAAATGGATCCGATGCTTCCCGGGTGTACATTTTGGAGACTGACAGGTTGGCCCTGGCCATCTCCCGCTGGGCATTATTCAACACAGCCGTGAAGAAACTCCAGTCGCGGTAGAGTTTACGCATCACTTTTTTCACAGAAGCCTGCTGCGCGAGCTCATCCAGCGCCGTTCCTATCCCATACCATCCCGGAACGTTATAGCGGGGCTGCGTCCAGGCAAAAACCCAGGGGATTGCCCGTAACCCCTCAAAATCAACCTCGTCAGACGATTTTCGCGAAATAGGTCGGGATGCAATCGGAAGGTGTGATATGTGGGCGATGGGGGTTGTTTTAATGTACCACGACCAGAAATCAGGATGATCAATGAGTTCGCGGTAGGCTTTCATGGATCGTTCCGAGAGTGCTTCCATCAGGTCATGGTAGGTATCATCGGGGGCCGGGGCGCGATTGCTTTGCTGCTTCATGAAAGAGCCCGTTGACTTGATCATGGCATTGACCACCTGCTCAAGGTGTCGCTGCGCAATGGGTTTACTGGCATAACGGAAGGAAATGACCTCACCCTGTTCGGTAAATCGGATCCGGCCGTTATGGCATTCCGGAGGCAACGCTGTTACAGCCTGATTGGCACGCCCGCCACCTCTTCCAACAGTCCCGCCCCTGCCGTGAAACAGACGCAGATCGATGTTGTGTCTGAGACTGACCTGCGCCAGTTGTTTCTGAGCCTTGTGCAGGGCCCAGTTGGCCATCCAGTACCCGCCGTCTTTATTGCTATCAGAGTACCCCAGCATAATTTCCTGAAAATAGCCGCGGGCCTTGAGTTGCATTTCATAGATGGGATTGGTGTACAGCTTCTCCATCAGCGCTCCGGCACGCTGCAAATCGTCAATGGTTTCAAACAACGGAACCACATCTATCATGCTGCGGATGTTTCCTTCATTGTACTCCCACAAGGCCGTTTCCTTGCACAGCAGCAGGACTTCCAGAAGATGACTCACATCATGTGTCATCGAAATAATCAGACTCCCAATACTCTTTGGGTCGGTCTTCAGTGCTTTCCGGACCAGGTTCAGGGTATTTAACAGCTCTCTGGACTCATCGGAAATGGGTGCCATAACCCGAATCAATGGTCTTGGATTCGACAACTCGGTCATCAGCAGATCAATTTTCTGTGCTTCGCGCAGCTGACTGTAGTTACGGGACACCCCGGCGTGGCGAAGCAGCTCTTCCACGGTTTCCCCAAATACTTTGCTATGCTGACGGATGTCCAGCGCAGTCAGGGAAAAACCGAAGGTGGAGGCCTGTGAGATAAGCCGGTGCAGCACGCCGTTACGGGCAATTTCAGCAAACCCACTGGCACAAAGCGCATCATGTATGGACTGCAGATCGGCCATAAAATCGTCGGTGGAATAGGCTGCAACCTGCGTTGGCCTGGCATTCGACTGCAGGCGTGCCTGTTCCAGTTTGATGAGCATGCAGGTAATTTTCATACGAAACGGCTCATGTTTGTACAGGTCGACGGATGCACTATCCGGTTTGCAGGCGGCTACATCCTGGTCAACTTCCTTCACAAATCCGGCAGGGACAGCAACCTGACGGTCGGATATACTGAGTTCCTGACGGAGTTCCTCCAGGCCTTTTTTAAAGAGCTTGACTGCCGTTTCCCGCTGTTCGGTCAGGGCAAAACGGGTAACGTCATGGGTAACCTTGGGATTTCCGTCGCGGTCACCGCCAATCCAGGACCGGTATTTAAGGGGCGCCTTCAGGGTGAAGGGTTTGTCGTAGTAAATCTCACCGGCTTTTTGAATATCCCGCAGAATATCCGGAATAACATCCCAGATGGACGTTGTGAAGAAGTACAGCCCGTTTCTGACTTCATCCTGCACGGTGATTTCAGAACTGCGTACATCATCGGTATTCAGCAGCAGGGCAATCTGATTGTAGGTCGCATCGATGACAGACTCACGCTCAGCCGGGGTGATATCCTGTCGGTTGAGCGTCCGCAGGTGTTCGGTAATCCGCTGCTGTATATAGAGAACACTCCGACGGCGGGCCTCTGTGGGGTGGGCTGTGAGCGTAGGCTGTATGTCGAGGTCGTCCAGTACCTGCTGGACTTCCTCAAAAGTGAATTTTTGCTTTTTCAGGTACCCCACAGCCTCCTGAATGGAATCGGCACGAGGGGCATCCGGGGTTTCAGCGGCATCCCGTTCGCGGTTGATTCGGGTAATCTCTTCCTGCTCCGCTTTATTGGCCAGATGGAAAAAGGCCTTGAACGAGCGAAGAAGCCAATCCAGTTCGCGGTGCGACAAGCCGGCAATGCTTTCCAACACACGTTCGCGTTCACCGGGGCTGTCATTTTGATAGGCATGCTTGAGTTCCTTGCGATAGTACTCAATTTGTTGGTAGATATCATCGCCCGCCTGAATCCGTACTGCGTGGCCAAGCAGACTCCCCAACAGGTTTATCTGACGGCTCAATGTGGGTGAAATACCCTCACCCTCTGCCTGGATTTCCAGACCGTTCCATTTATACATAGGTTCCCTGAATTATTTCCAAATTGTTGCCAGGGTGTATAAATACGCATTTTTTCGCTATCATTTATGAACAATATGCCCCCGGCATTTCTTCCTATGAATGTAAAGAACACGTATCTGCTACCCCTGACGGCCCTGTCACTACTGCTGATTCTGCTCGTAGTGCCGCCAGCGGAAGCCACTGATCAGACACCGGTCAGTACCCGGAATGACACAACCGGCGCAGGTCCCAGAGTTGGGTTGGTACTCAGTGGTGGCGGAGCCAAGGGACTGGCGCATATAAGCATACTCAAGGCTCTGGAGCAGGTTAATATGCCCATCGATTTTATCGCTGGAACCAGCATGGGCAGTATCGTTGGAGGGTTGTACGCCATTGGCTACACCCCCGAAGAAATTGAAGACATTGTCTACCAGGCAAACTGGCCCCGTTTATTTGACGACAGGGAAAGTCGCTGGCTAATCCCGATCGAAGAAAAACAGTGGGATGAAATGTACATGCTCAGTCTTCCGGTTGAAGGGCTGGGCATCAGTCTGCCAAGTGGCGCCATACGAGGTCAGCAAATCGGAAAAATGCTCTCCAGACTGACCGCACACATGCACCACGTCAACGATTTTAATGATTTCCCCATTCCCTTCCTGGCTATTGCAACCAATTTGGGCGACGGCAGCGCGATGGTGCTCCGTGAAGGGATGTTGCCGGATGTCCTGCGTGCAAGCATGTCTATTCCGTCCGTGTTTGAACCCGTGCGAATCAACGGAGCCACTGCCATAGACGGTGGCGTTGCCCGAAATTTCCCCGTACGCGACGTGCTGGATATGGGCGCCGACTTTGTCATCGGTGTCAATGCTTCCACCGCCTCAAATGAACCCGACACCCTGGATTCATCCCTGCTTTCGGTGCTCAATCAGACCGTGCTTTTTCATATATCAAAGACTACACTGGAGCAGTCCGGACTGGCCGACATCGTAATTGACCCTGACATCGGTGATTTCGGCTTGCTGGACTTTGACGATGTTGAAACAATTATGAAGGCGTCTGATGCGTATGTCGCTGCACACATTCCGATGCTGCAGGCCACTGCTGATTCCCTTAACGCCTTGCGCTCAGACCCGGGAAAACGTCACCGCTATCACCCTGAGCGCCCGGAGGAATACAATATTGCGTCCATTGAACTTCAGGGATCCGGAAGTTACAATCAGGAAGTGATTCTCTCCGAACTCACACTTTCGCCGGGGAGTACCTACACCATTGAGACTATAGAACGGGCGGTTGACAGGGTTTATAGCCTGCCATACTTCGAACGGGTTACCTATACCTTGACTGACGGGGAAGACGGCGGGAAACGACTGATCTTGCGATTTTCAGAGCGGAATATGGATCGCTTCAACATCGGTATGCGCTACGACAATCGACATAAAGCCTCTATCCTGCTGAGTTTACGATTACGGAACCCAACCAACATAGATGCCTCACTTCGTCTGAGTCTCAGGCTGGGCGAAGAGCCCATGGGAGACATCCAATATTTTTATTATCGTGGATGGAAACCAAAACTAGGGATTAACCTTCAGGCCAATTACACAGCCCGACGGAATTTCGTCTATGATGAACAAGATGTAATAGGTACTGTGGAAAGTGATGTTTTGTTCAGCGAAGTGTGGATCGGCCCGGTTGTATCCAGTTATTTTCTCATGGGGCTTGGATACCGGACTGAGGTCTTTTACCCTAAGCGGGTGGTCGGACTGCCTGAAATTGAAAAGAAATGGCAACACGTAAACCGTGCATTCGCATTCCTGTGGTACGATACACGGGATGCCGTTGAATTTCCACAGTCGGGTCAGGAGCTGCGTATGGATGCCAGCAACGCCTTCGACTGGCTGGGAACCTCCAGTGTTTTTCAGCTGTACAGCGCACGGTGGCAATTCAATATTCCGCTGACCCCTGTGTTAACCGCATCAGGAGCTGCTTATGCCGCGGTGTCAAGCAATGATTACCCCGTACATTATCGGGTAGGATTAGGCGGACCCGATAATTTCGGTGGATACTATCTCAATGAAATTCACGATGAATGGATCGCCTCGCTTCAAACCGGACTGCAACTGGAATTTATGGATAACCGGTTTGTTAAAGTGAAGGGGTATCTGGGCAGAGCCTCCGCCTTCAATAACATCGACCTTCAAGAGTATCCGCTCATCAGCGGGTGGAGTCTGAGCGCAGGGTTAAATGGTGTAGTAGGTCCGGTTAGAATCACACTCAGTGGCAGTTCGCGCCACGCGTTACATTATGATTTCAGGATTGGATACAATTTCTAAAATACGGTCTCGGGTTCACCACGAAGGTTAGCAACGGCATTTTGTATAAAGGAAGGGATAAACCGGTCGTAGGTACGTTGCAGGTAATTCGCATCGTCCAGGCGTTTCATAATCTGCTCAAATTTTGCCAGACCGTGCTTTTGGATTATACCGTTGCGTTGGGTTTCCTGACTAAAATGATGTGCCATGCCTACCGGATCGGCTTCCGGGTGAAACTGGGTTCCTACAATCTCCGGGGATATCCGCATGGCCATAACTGCACGCTCCAGAGGTATATGGGGTCTGATTTTCTCCAGCGCCATAATGGAGGCTCCCAGGCTCTGGATGGATTTCATACGGGGCTGCAGCACCTGCCACTCCCTGAAGTCACCGGCATAGAACGTACGACCCAGTTTGGAAAACAGCGGATCTGCCTTGCCCGCCTCGGTCAGATGAACGGGCAGAACACCGAAGGAATCGGATTTACGCGGCACCACGTCTGCAATATCAAAATGTCGGCTCATGAGTTGAAACGAGTGACATATTGAAAGAACATACTTGCGGGAACCGGTTGTATTGGTATTGTGATCCCATAGTGCATCCATCCACTTGAAATAGCGATACTCCCACTGCGATCCCTCCCCGTCAAACGGGCTCCCGGGTCCGCCCGATGAAATGTAGATGTCGAAATCGGTATCTGGTACTTCTGCTTTGGAGCGGACATCAAACTCCTGCATGGTCACCGGCGTATTCAAATAGCGACCGTCAGAATCACTGACAAGATTACGGATACATCGCATACCCTGGTTATCAACACCATTGTACAGATCAAGTACAGCAACACGAACCGGTTTTATTGCGGCCATTATCTTTCGTAACGAAGAATGAATACCGGGAGGGAGCCCCCTCCGGCCGTTACATTGGCCAGATTACTGGTTGACGTTCGCACCAGGCACCCTCCCATTAGGGGGCCGTTAATATACGGATCAAGATCGATAACTGTGGGTACGCTTTGCCATCCGCCGGGTGTTTTCATCAGGAAAGGTTCCTTAGCTATATCCACAACCTCCTGCACCACAAATCCAACCGCTATTCCGGTTTGGATGGCCTCACTCCATTGTGCTTCGGTAGCTTCAAAGCCCAGCACAACCCCCTTGCCTCCGTACTCGTCGTTGGGCTTAATCACGAAATGAGCCCGGTTTCGGCCTACCATTTCCAGAAGGTCCACCATCCGGCCCCTGTACATGGTCTTGGTATCACGAAGTTTGCGGGTCCAGGGAATGTGATTGCGGATAGCCTGTAATTCAATCTGATTAAGCACATTCGTGTATTTGGGATCGGTCAGAAATGAAAACAGCGATTTCTTATGTACCAGTTTGGAGCGAAAGGAGTTCAGGTAGCAGGTTTTCTGTTGACGGTACCCTTCTTCATAGGCCTGACACTCCCCGCGGATTTCCAGAAACTCATTGGTAAGAAGTCTGCGGTACACAATGTCAATCTTTTCCCCGTTGGCATACACCCAACCGTCACGGACCTCCAGCTCACGTGGATCCGCAACATGGCATGCATGTCCCCTGCGATGCAGATAGTCCTGAACAATGTGGAACTCATGTATGGTGGGGATGTCCTGGAAATCGACAATGCAGAAAGTTGGTTTCTCCTCCCGACCGTCAAATTCTTCATAGTATGTGCGAAGCAGCCCATCAATAAGATGGTCAAGCGGTGAGGCAAACCGAACCGGGTGTCTTTTAATAAACTCCCGGAAAACCGGCAGTTCACGGTAAACTTGTGCAAGTTTATGCAGGTATCCTACGCCCGCAGGGCTTTCGGCATTCAGCTCCACAAACCGAAATGAGTCGTGCGTCAGAAACGCATCCAATCGGGCCGTGGCTGATAAACGGATTACATTGGTTGGAATGGCGGCCAATTCAATTTCTTCGGGCGTCAGACCAAGCTCTTCTACCGCTTCCTTACTGTTGAAATGTGCCGCTGCAATTTTCAAAATAGCCTGTCTGAGCACGTAAACTGCATCCTGAACCTGCAGATAACTGCTTTCCGTGAGAAAAGCCGGACGCAGACTGTAGGTTAACGGCCGATCGCCAAAAAGCAGTTTCCGGTCTTTTTGAGTCTGCACAAAAGCCTCGAGCATCTCCTCGCTGGCATTCAAATTGGAAGCCAGCAGGTGATGATAGTGATCAATGATATGCTGAATACTACCCTGCATCAGGATTATTTATGCAGTTGGTCGTTAATGTCAAAATTGGGATATGAACTCCGTTTTTCCAGTGCCTTTTTTACCGCAAATTTTGCAGTGGCAGCCACCACCCAATCGAAGTTTTCCTGACTTACACTGTTAAAATCGGCATCAGGTGCCGGATTCATAAAATCAATGGCGTAGGGTACCCCATCGCGAACCGCAAATTCTACAGTGTTCATGTCATACCCCAAAGCATTGCACAAGGCCAGCACATCACGGGTGATTTTTTTCTTGAGTTTCACCGGTACAGCCTGATCACGGACAGAAGCGTAGCGCAGGTGATGCTCTGCTTTCGGATTGTAGGGCATTACATGCACGTCTTTACGACCAATACAATAACATCGATAATAATCTTCAAAGTCGATGTCTTCCTGCAGCATCATGCAATCGGTACCGCTCTCATCGTAGGCTTTAAAAAACTCAAGCGGGGAACGCACCTTGGTAACCCCTCGCCATCCGCCGCCGTCATGGGGTTTGAGGTAGGCCGGAAACCCGATATAATCAAAGGTCCGCTGCCAGTCGATCGGATAGTTCAGATTGCGAAAGGAGTTCGATTTTGTATTGGGCGGATGTTCTTTTTGGGGCAAAATAGCTGTCTTGGGTACAGCTACACCCGCTTTTTCCGCTATGATATTGTCGATAAACTTGTCATCGGCACTCCACCAGAACGGGTTATTGATAATGTACGTACCCTTGATGGAAGCCCATTTCAGAAACGACCGATAGAAAGAAACCTCATGGGAGATACGGTCAATGATGACATCGTAGGCCCGCAAATCATCCATGTGGATAGTATCCAGTGCAACGAAGCTGGCCTGAACCTCTTTGGCGGCGTAGTGCGTGTTGATGTGGGCGATGAGCGCCTCGGGGAAGGACGACTCCATTCCGCGTAGTATGCCGATTTTTTTCATGAATTACCCCGTGTTAAAGTATGTGTTTTTGAATCATGTCCCGCCACCACGGCCAGTCGTGCTTGGTCTGGTTTCCCCAGATATCCAGCTGATGAGGCACCGATTTACGTTCCAGTTTCCGGGACATATCCACATTGGCATCCAGGCACATATCCCATTCCCCGCTCACCAGCCTGAGGTCCAGACGGCGTATATCTTCCAGATGCTGATGGTTGTTCAGGTTTGGAACATAATCTACCGGATTATTGAAATACACATTGTCATCGTAAAAACCGTCCATGAAACCGCGAATATCAAATTTACCGCTCATGGCGATGAGCTTGCCGAAACGCCCCGGATATTTCAGGACGATGTTCAACGCGTGGTAAGCACCAAAGCTGGCACCCGCACTGACGATAAACTGATTTTCGTTACGGGAGTGGATATAGGGTATCACCTCATCGTTGATATAACTGTCATACTGGCGATGACGAACGATGCGCACATACGGCGAAGCCTGCGTGTTGTAGAAGCTTTCCTTATCAACGGAGTCCACGCAGAATACCTGATTGTACCCTTCTTCAATCTGCCGGCGCAGGGCACTGATCATATGGAAGTCTTCCCACTCATGAAACCGACCCATACTGGATGGAAATACAAGCACTGGAGTGCCGCTGTGTCCGAAGACCAGCATTTCCATATCTCTGCCCAGACTGGGACTCCACCATTTCACATATTCCCGATGCATAGCAGTTTGTTACAATATTGCTGATTGGATTTTCCAGGTCATAACCTACCCGCATAATAAGGCAATTACGGGCTGCCAAACAAATAAAAAAAGGATGCATCCCATCGGGAATGCATCCTTTACATGATATCGAGGAAAAGAGCATTAACGCTCTGCTATTAAATGAGTTACATCATCTATTAGCAATCAAGAAGGCTGTTCAAACCTTGCTTTTGCTCAATATAGAAACGTTTGCGTATCAGGATGTAACCAAATTGTTATCAGATAACGGTTCCGTCTTTTATTACACTGGACTTGGTAACTATAACGATTCCGTCTACAACGGAGTAGTTGTCATAATGACCGTCTTTGAGATGGTCACCGCCGTTGATACGTACATCATTTCCGATACGGGCATTCTTGTCAACGATGGCATTATTAATATAGCAACGCTGACCAATACCCACGGGCGGAATTCCGTTTGTAGTTTCCAGTTGTTCCAGCGATGGATAGTAATCATTACCCATTACAATTGCATTGCAAATCGTTGTGCCTCTGCCGATACGTGACCGAATCCCGATAACGGCCCGTTCAATGCGGCTGGCCTCAATAATCCCCCCCTCGGCTATAATGGTTTTTTCCAGTGTTGTACCCGACAGCTTTGATGCCGGCAGGAGTCGGGCCCGGGTAAATATCTGCCGTGACTCGTCATACAGGTCGAATTGCGGCAACTCGTTGGTGAGCTCAAGGTTGGCCTCAAAGAAGGATTTTATGGTACCAATATCGGTCCAGTATCCCTCGTACGTATGGCTGTACACATTATATTCACTCAAGGCTGCCGGAATAATCTCCTTGCCGAAATCCTTGGCGTCTTCATACTTGTTGAACAGATCAAGTAAGGTTTTGCGACTGAACACATAGATTCCCATGGAGGCCAGATAGACCCGACCCTGATCACGAAGGTGGTCGGGCACCTCTGAAACCCAGTCAGAGAGTTGATCCAGACCCGGTTTTTCAATGAAGGTAGGAATGGTGCCGTTTGCTTCAGTCTTCATAATACCAAAGCCCGTTGCGTCCTCACCATTGACCGGTATTGTGGCAATAGTCAGATCGGCACCGCGCTCAATATGTTTTTCAATAACCGCACGGTAGTTCATCTGATAAAGCTGGTCGCCACTGAGAATGAGCACATATTCGTAGTCATTGTTTTCCATGTGGTGAATAGATTGGCGCACAGCATCTGCTGTTCCCTGATACCACTGCTGTGAGTTGGGAGTCTGCTCGGCAGCAAGAATATCCACAAAACCCTTTCGGTTGAACGAGTCAAAGTGATAGGTATTTTTGATATGGCGGTTCAGTGAAGCTGAGTTGAACTGTGTCAGCACATAGATCTGCCGCACATCCGAGTGCAGACAGTTGGATATGGGAATGTCAACCAACCGATATTTACCGCCGATGGGTACCGCCGGTTTGGATCGGCTCTTGGTTAATGGATACAGGCGGGACCCAGCACCTCCGCCCAATATCACTGCAATAGTTTTGTCCATCATGTGATTAGCTCTCCTTATGTATTTAGGCTATGGTATAGTTGATTATATTTATCCGCTGATGCGTACCATGAGAAATCTAAGGCTACAGCACGTTTTTGCAGATTAAGCAATTGTTTTTTGTCACTGAATACGGAAACCCCTCTTCTGACCGCTGTCAGCAGATCCTCCACGCTGTAGTGATCGAACCGAATACCGTACCCGTTGTCCAGGCTCATGTCAATAACGGTATCCTTCAGCCCCCCCACGGCCCGGACAACCGGTATAGTTCCGTAGCGTAAGGCATACATCTGGTTGAGTCCGCAGGGTTCAACCCGTGAGGGCATCAGCAGGAAGTCGGCCCCGGCATAAATCTGGTGAGCCAGCTTTTCATTGTACTGCAGGGAAGCATCGAAAAAGCCCAGATGCTCTCTGCTCATCTCTCTGAAACGGTGCTGCAGTCCGGGATCCCCGGTACCCAGTACCACAAAGTTTGCCTGTCCGCCGGAATTCAGAAACCACGAGATCATTTCAGGCAGCAAATCTGCCCCTTTTTCACGCACCAGCCTTCCGATAAAAGCGAACGTTGGCAGCTCAGGTTTCAGATTAAAGTAGTTGCACAGAATCTCTTTGTTCAATGCCTTGCCCTTCTTCAGATCCCTGGCTGAGTAGGTATGCGCAATCAGAGGATCCGTAGCAGGATTCCAGACATCCGTATCAATCCCGTTAATAATACCCAGCGATTTCTGGTACTCAGCATTGATAAGTCCCTCCAGTCCGGCGCTGCTGTACTTGAGCTCATCCATGTACGACTGCGAAACCGTTGTGACCGACCAGACCGTGCGGATGCCGGCGCTCAGAGCATTCAACCGACCACCCCATTCCATTAGTCCTACCCGGTTTTCGTTGATGTACGGCAGCAGAAAACGCTTGCCCATGTCATACCAGCCGTGGTATTCACCGTTGTGGATGGTAAGCACGGTAGGGATGGCTCTGAGCTGTTGATAATCCGGACACGAGGTAATCATGAAGGGTATCAGCGCGGTGTGATGATCATGACAATGTATAATATCCGGTTTTTGGGCAAAGGCACTGATCCAGTTAAGGACAGCCACCTGAAAGGAAGCATAACGCTCAAATTCATCCCAATAAGGGAAGCCGCTTTCAGGATCTATATAGACGCCAGGACGGTCAAATCTGCCCGGTATATCCACAATGTACAGTGGAAAACCGAGTGAATTCGATTTTTCCCGTAAAATCTGAAAGGTAAACCAATGCGGACCGATATGGGCTTTGTCTTTATGAACCAGTTCAAATTCATGTTGCTGAATAAAAGGCACATCGTAGGCCGGCATAACTACCCAGCTGTCTACCCCCTTTTCATTCTGATATTTGGGCAACGCCCCGACCACATCCGCCAGTCCACCGGCTTTTGCAACCGGATAGCACTCAGCGCTGGTATGAATTACATGCATATAGGCTATAAAAAAACGTTGAAATCAGTACTCTTTGGAAAGTAGGCAGTTTGGCGCAAAGGGACAAAATTATCACGGCACTTGTCAACAAGTTTGAAAATTTTTCGTACCATGGCGCAAACACTTAAAAAAAGAAGCTATGCCAGTTATTCAGGTACAAAACGTCAGTAAAACCTTCGAAAAGACACGAGCCGTACACAACGTGTCTTTTGAAATTCCCACCGGATGCATCTACGGCATTCTTGGACCGAACGGGGCCGGAAAAACTACGACCATCCGGATGATCAATTCAATTATGATGCCCGATTCCGGCCAGATTTTGATTCAGGGTCGGGTAGCTAGCCCGGAAACCCAGCGGGTGATTGGATACATGCCCGAAGAGCGAGGGCTGTATAAAAAGATGAAAGTAGGCGAACAGCTCATGTACCTGGCCCGGCTGAAAGGACTTTCACGACAGGACGCCAGAACATCCATCAAACAATGGCTGGACAGGTTCGAAGCCTCAGACTGGATTGGCAAAGAGATTGGCGAACTTTCCAAGGGCATGCAACAGAAAGTGCAGTTCATCGCAACAGTTGCCCACGACCCCGAAATTTACATCTTCGATGAACCTTTCAGTGGTCTGGATCCAATCAACAGCGAACTGCTTCGAAACGTAATCCTGGAACTGAAATCCGCTGGTAAAACAATTTTGTTTTCTACCCATAGGATGGAACAGGTAGAACAGATGTGCGACTATATCTGCCTGTACAGGAAAGGTGAGAACGTGCTCAACGGCAACCTCACTGAAATCCGCAAATCATTCGGTCAGAACACGATTATCCTTGAATTTGACGGTGATCACCGCTTTTTAGATTCACTGAACGGCGTGCGTTTCAACAATCGCTCCAATCGCTCTGTGGAAATTATCCCCGATTCGGGAACTGATCCTCAGGAAATCCTTCAAACAGCTATCCGGCATGTTACGGTTAACCGTTTTGAGCGAGTGTACCCATCGCTGCAGGAAATTTTCATTCAAACCATCAAAAATCAACAGGACTAGACGATGAACACCGAAAAGTTTCTACTGATATTCAAACGAGAGTATCTGACCCGCGTGAGAACCAAGGCGTTCATCGTTTCTACGATTCTGGCTCCGCTGGGTTTACTGATACTGATTATCATCCCTATAATTCTGAGTTCCTTTGAGACGGAACAGACTCAGAAAATTGGCATTGTTGACCAGACCGGCTCGGTTTATCAACGCCTGAGTGAACTCAATCCGGACCGCTACACTGAGCCTGACGCCATGCCTGTTGACTCCCTGCGTTCCCTGGTTATAACCGGGGTACTGGATGGATTTATCATCTTGTCGCAGGCACATATTGACGGAGAGCAAAATCCGGAACTTTTTTATACCGGTACCGGCGGCCTCAGTCTTGTGAGTGAAATTCGAAGTGATCTCAGAACAGTGCTGCGGGATGAACGACTCGACCGTGCAGCTGTTGGTGAAACCGTCAGAGCTATACTCTCCATGCAAACCAACTTGCAAACCAGGGTTCTCACAGAGACCGGTGAAGAAGAGAGTGACACACTCAGCCTGTTTTTTGTTGGCTATATCATGTTCTTTATCATCTATGCAGCCATGTTCGGCTACGGTGCGGTCATCATGCGAAGCGTAATTGAGGAGAAGTCGAACCGGATTATTGAAGTAATCACATCCTCGGTAAAACCTTTTGAGCTTTTAATGGGCAAGGTGATGGGAGTTGGTGCCCTTGGGCTTACCCAATTTGCTATCTGGAGCGTGACCGGCGCGGGTATCATGGCTGTTGCCGCACCACTGGCTGCCCTGTTTCTGGGTGGCAATGAAACATCTGCCCCGGACGCCCGGCAGGCTGCAGCTCAGGCCGACCTCCCCTTTTCCATCCCAACGATTGGTGCTGAGGTTTGGGTGGTATTCGTACTCTTTTTCCTGGCAGGGTACCTGATATACAGTGCGATGTACGCCGCGGTGGGATCCGCCGTTGATTCGGAAAGCGACGCCAATCAGCTTATGATTCCACTGATGATTCCCATCATGCTTCCCTTGCTGTTTATCGGCAACATCGCCTCCGACCCCAACTCAACCTTCTCGGTGATTACCAGTCTGGTACCGTTCTTCTCACCTATGCTCATGCCTATGCGGGTCGCTATGACGCCCGTTCCGTTCTGGGAAGTAGCACTGGCGCTGGCACTGTGTATACTTACCTTCGTGGCAATAATCTGGGTAAGCTCCCGGATTTATCGTGTAGGTATTCTGATGTACGGGAAGAAGGCTTCATTCGCCGAATTGTTCAAGTGGGTACGTTCAAACTGAAATCAGCCGGGTCGCAATGATTTAATTTTTGCAAGTACCCGTACATCATACTCATTGAACATCATGCGCTCAAGCGTATCTTGCCGCTGACTGCCGGGCAGCATGGAAATTTTGTCAAGGGCCATATAACGGACTCGGGGGTCTGCATCGCTGAGAAGGTCCGGAAGTATTTCGGCCCAGTATTCTGGTTCAATTTCCAACGGCAGGAGCGCTGCAAACGCGACAGACCGGAGCGTGAACGGATAGGCGGATGTGAGGTAGTCCATCAGATTAGGCGCATACACTTCGCCCTGCCTTGTGGACGTGAGCAGCGGGATGATGGTTTCAGTGAAGAGCAGGTCTTCGCGGTCTTCAAAAAGCAGGCTCCTGCCCACCGAGTACATTTCCTGTTCGTCTACAATGCGTGCATAAACGTCCAGCGCCAGATTCACGAATGGAATGTCCTGCGATTGGCTTATAATGCGAAAGACCTGCTGTTCAACAGCTTCATTACCCGAATAATTTGCCAGGGCTTGAAGAGCGGCAACCCGTACCTCCCGGGACTCATCGCCCAACAAATCAAGAAATCGCTGGTGGGTACCGAACGCGCCGCCTACTATCTGCGAAAGACTCCGTACCAGGGCTGCCTTGACCGCTGCGTCGGGTTCGTTGCGGATAAGGTCCTGCAGGATGAGCTGAACATCAGGGTCGTTGCGTACACGGCCGAATCCCTCGGCCGACTCAATACGTCGTGCCGGGTCAATATCCCTCCTGAGTTGATACAACCAAAAGGCGGCTGGCTTGATCTCATCAAAGTGAACGAGGGGATCATCATTAAATACGTACATATTTTCGACATACCCCGAGGTACTCAGGTGAAGCCGGTCACCCAGATTACTGGCCAGAACATCCATTTCGTAGACCGACCCGTCGGAGAACTGTCGAACTTTAAGGGTGAGATACCGCTGCGGATAGGTATGTTCAGGCACCAGTTCCAGCATGTATTTACCGGTAACTTCGTCGAATTCATAAATGACTGTGTAGTTTTCGGCAACAGGAATATTGGCTTCATCCACACTCATCAGGGTGGACGGAGTGTTCAGCGAATCCAGCCGGGCAACTTGCTGCCAGTTGACTACGCCGGCAGGCATGCCGAATACAGCCGGGATCAGGGCGTCAACCTGGTTGAGATAATCACGGTGAGTCTCTTCAAGTAAATCTCGGTTACGGGGGTCAGTGAGTATCAGCACCGTGTTCCAGAACCGGGGGTCCAGATGTGTCCACTGCCTGGAAGATGTTGAAATCATATCAGATGGCTTCAATTCATTGACGCTGATACCAGCATTTCGGGCGATTTCATGCGCCAGCATAGCCTGCAGGGTGACTATGAAATCCGGGTTTTCAGTGCCGGCAGATATCAGATAGCTTCCGGCCCATTGCTGAGAAATTCCGCGCAGGAGCTGCGATTCCAGATCCCCTCCGTTTTCAGTGAGTACCACAAGACCCGGTCCGTACGGCGCAAGTTCCCAGTGATGATCGTGCAGGTAAACCACGTTCAGTCCACCGAACGGAAGTGGTGAGTCGGTAATCTGCCGGGCATGGGATGTCAATGAGCGGATGACTGTGAGCAGACTTTCAGCGTCGGCGGCAGTCAGGATCCCGGGCTGAACAAAAAGTCGTATAGGCGCTTCCGGCCCCACATCGTCATACTGCTCGAGCAGACCGGAGGTGATACCAATCTGCGAAACGGGAGCCGGCGTTCTTGTTCTCCAGTGGAAAAGTCGTTGACCTTCTGGCAACAGGATGTTGGCCGTCTGCACACCATTGGCAACCGTTTTCCAGTTGGATGGAACCAGAACGCGAATATCAACCGGTACCTGCAGGTTTTGGATTGTGGGGGCAGGAAACAGGTTGGCCGTAGCCCCCGGGAGAAACGAAGTTGAATACAGCAGGGAATCGGCCCGATGCATGGAAAAGGTAGTCTCAGCCCGGTAGATGATTTCGAGCTTATGCGACACGGAGTCGCGCAGACTCTGCAAAGAAGTGACCAGAAGCGTGTCGTTTCGAAGGTAGAAATCGGCTGGCTGTTCGTTAATCAGTACGTCATAGATTTCTGTGCGGATAGCATGCAGGTGCAGCTGCAATGCATCGCTGTTATTCACAGAAAACTGCCATGCCGCAACACCCCGGATGGTCTGACCTTCCGGACCGGTTTCAACAGTAATCTGCAGGTGATGATAGGTAACGGAATCGGGCTGAGTGGATGCCAGCGAAGTGGCTGCCGACATAAGAAAATAAAGCAGCAGAAAACATCCCGCCGTGACAGATAAACGCATGATTAACTAGCTGAAATGTTGTAGAATTTCGTCTTTCAGTCCGGGCACAACGGAGATACCGTTGCCGGTATGGATATCAGGCTTCCCGTTTACATCCAGGAAATGGCCGCCTGCGCCCTGCACTACCGGTAATAACGCAGCCGCATCCCAAATATTTAAGATAGGATCAAACATTATATCGGCCCGACCGGTAGCTACCATCATGTGTCCGTAGGCATCCCCCCATGTACGGTCAACTCGAACTTTTTTCATAAGATCGGAAACCCGTGGCTCAAAACCGTGCTTACGGATGTTTTTGCGGTCGGTAGTCAGCAGGGTTGCTTCATTCAGATGCCCGCACGACCTTACCCGAACAGTGGATCCGTTCAATCGGGTGCCAAGATCCGGGGCTCCATCGGTCAGTTCATCCATCGCCGGGGCATAAATTACTCCGGCAACGGGTTTGCCGCCTACCAGCACCCCAATCAACGTGGTATAAAGCGGAATCCCATGAATAAATGAAACCGTTCCGTCAATGGGATCCAGAATCCATTGTACCGCGGCATCAGGGCGTATCCGACCGTGCTCCTCTCCGATAATGCCATGATCTGGAAACCGAAGTTCAATCAACTCGCGTATCAGCCACTCTGCTTCACGGTCGGCAATGGTAACAGGCGACTGATCACCTTTTGTAATGACTTCCACCCCTTTTCTGAAATATTTCAGGGTGTGTTGTCCGCCAAGACGGGCAAATTCAATGGCATTTTCAAGGATTTCTTCGGTTTTCATCACTTAATTGTTTGTCCGGGGTTGTATATTGAGCGCCTGATTAAACCATGCCGAAAATACGATATTATCATGACTGATACCCAGATCTTCCAGTTTATTGCAACCCGACTGAGCCTCACTGCGGCCCAGGTCCAGAAAGTATCGACCTTGCTTGACGAAGGTGCCACCATCCCCTTCCTGGCACGATATCGCAGAGAGGTGACCGGTGACCTGGATGAGGAGCAGCTGCGCGCCATACGCGATGACCTGGATGCTGTGCGACTGCTCGAGGAGCGTCGTAGTGTTGTACTGCGATCTATTTCCGAACAGGGCAAGCTTACCGATGAACTTGAAAAAGCAATACGGGCCTGTACCGACCTCAAGACCCTGGAAGATCTTTATCTGCCCTACAAACCAAAACGCAAAACCCGCGCCAGTATGGCCAGGGAGAAGGGACTTGAACCACTGGCAGAGATGATATTGAACCAGGAGGTGACCCGCGGTAACCCGGCCGACATTGCTGCCGGCTTCATTGACCCTGAAAAGGGTGTTGAAACCGCAGATCAGGCACTTCAGGGTGCCAAAGATATCGTTGCAGAGTGGGTCAATGAAAATGCACAAGTCCGTGAAAAGCTCCGGCAGGAATTTCGCAAATACGGGGCCATAACTGCACGAAAAGCCAGCTCGGTGACCGACCGTACCGTGTATGAAGCGTATTATGAATTCTCTTGTAAAGTCAAATTCCTGAAACCACACCAGACACTTGCGCTGAATCGCGGGGAGCGGGAGGGTATTCTAATGGTTAATCTGGAGGTCTTTGAAGAACAATGCCTCGACCACATTGACGATGTGGTTTTCAAAACCGAAGACAGCATTTTTACCGATTATTTACTGGACGCTTCCGAAGACGCCTTCAAACGGCTTCTGTTCCCTGCACTGGAACGTGAGCTTCGTAATGAGCTCACCGAAGCCGCCGACCAGCACGCTATTGAAACGTTCGCCGAAAATATGGGGAACCTGCTTATGCAGCCACCACTGGCCAATAAGGTTGTCATGGGCATTGACCCCGCCTTCAGAACCGGGTGTAAAGTTGCCGTGATTGACCCCACCGGTCGCTACCTGGAGGGCAACACTATTTATCCCACCGAGCCGTTCCGGAAGGTTGTTGAGGCTGAAGCCATTGTTAATCATCTGATCGATAAACATAAGGTTACCCTGATTGCCATTGGAAACGGTACGGCATCACGGGAAACGGAGGCTTTCATCGCCGAGCTTATCCAGCGACGTAAAAGTCAGCACCCAACCGAAGAACTTTTTTACCTGATCATCAGCGAGGCCGGAGCTTCAGTTTACTCAGCTTCACCAACGGCCCGCGAGGAATTTCCGGATCTGGACGCAGCACAGCGCGGCAACATCTCAATTGCACGAAGAGTACTGGACCCGCTGGCTGAACTGGTTAAAATTGACCCTAAATCGGTTGGAGTTGGTCTTTACCAGCATGATGTAAACCAATACAAGCTGTCAAAAAAACTGGACGATGTGGTTGAATCATGCGTGAATACCGTGGGTGTAAACCTGAATACAGCCAGCGCGGCCCTGCTTACGCATATTTCCGGTCTTTCAAAGACCATCTCCGAGAACATCATACAATACCGTGAGAAGAATGGCAAGTTTACCAGCAGAGATCGGCTGTTGCAGGTACCCGGTGTGGGAGCGTTCAAGTACCAGCAGGCAGCCGGGTTTCTGCGGGTAGCGGAGTCTGATAATCCCCTCGACAATACTGCAATTCACCCGGAAAGCTACGATGCTGCCCGGCAACTGTGTGCGATGTTTGAAATTGATCTGGCTCATCTCTCCGCCATGCAGCAGACGCTGTCGCAGAAGTTTCAGCATATTAAGAAATCAGAAGTAGCCGAAAAGCTTGGAATTGGTATTCCGACACTGGAGCTGATCATCGAGAACCTGCTCAAGCCGGGTCGCGATCCCAGAGAATCACTTCCCAAACCTATTCTGCGTCAGGACATCCTCAAACTGGAGGATCTCAAACAAGGAGATCAGCTGGAAGGCACCGTTCGTAACGTAGTTGACTTCGGCGCTTTTGTTGATCTTGGCGTAAAACAGGACGGGTTACTCCACGTATCGCGAATGAGTCTGGACGGATCAAGGGTGAAGAGCCCGCACGATGTTGTGTCTGTCGGTGATATAGTAACCGTTGAAGTGGAGACCATAGATATGGAACGTGGCCGGATAGGTATCAGGCTGGTCGGCAAATCGTAGATCTCACACCTGCGCCCTGCTCCGGACCTTCGGACAGGCTGCCTTGGTATCAGGGTTTCAAAGTACAACACCACGGCATAGGCTCAATTTGATTACATATCTCAAGACAGTTATGCGCCAGAGGCACCTATAAAAAAGGCCGGTACATCACATAGACGTACCGGCCTTGACAAGGCTTTATAGTCGAGCTGATTAGCGTACAAACAGCATTTCGCTGTAGGTAGGCAACGGCCAGTAATCATCGGCAACCAGATGCTCAAGCTGGTCGGCATACTTTCTGACATCATTCATAGCAGGAAGTACATTTACAAACATGTGCTCTGCTTTTTCAACAACTGATTCGCCACCAAGCTCATGATTCTGCTTACTGAGTTCAGCGTTGGCAGCAATCAGGCCATTGAGCGCCTGGTTTACTTCCTCAGCCACAGTTTTTGTGCCACTCACGTCAAGACCAATGGACTTGCCGCGATCAACAATGGCTGCCAGCTCGTTTAAGTACCGAACGGAGGCAGGTATTATCATAGTCCTGGCAATTTTCTCGGTTGTCTCAGCCTCAATATTGATATTCAGAAAATACTGCTCAGTGAAAATCTCCAGGCGGGAAGCAACCTCTTTGTCATTGAGAACCTCGTACTTGCTGAAAAGCTTCAGGTTTTTGTCGGTACCAAGTTGCGGAAGAGCTTCGTAGGTAGATTTCAGATTAAGCAACCCGCGTTTGGCGGCTTCCTTCTGCCAGTCATCGGAGTAGCCGTCGCCGTTGAAGATGATCTTGGAACTCTCTTTCAAGGTAGACTTAATCACCTTGGCCAGTGCTGCTTCAAATTCAGTTCCTTTTTCAAGTTCATTCTCCAGCGCAGTGGTCATGATATCAAGCGCTTCGGCAACAATGGTGTTGAGCACAACAATTGGGAATGAAACCGACTGGGATGAACCCACTGCCCGGAATTCGAATTTGTTACCGGTGAAGGCAAAAGGCGATGTTCGGTTTCGGTCGCCCGCATGTTTGGGCAGGTGGGGCAATACCGGTGTTCCCAGTCCCAATAAACCGCCTTTTTTGGACGATTTTGCGCCACCATTCTGAAGCTGCTCGTATACATCAGCCAGTTGTTCACCTGTGAAGATGGAAATAATGGCCGGTGGGGCTTCGTTGGCGCCGAGACGGTGGTCATTACCGGCTGATGCCACGGCAACACGAAGCAGATCCTGATGGTCGTGGACTGCTTTGATGACCGCTGTAGAGAAGAACAGGAAACTCATGTTGGTATGCGGATCTTCACCCGGCTCCAGCAGATTGAAGCCGCGGTCGGTTGACATCGACCAGTTCAAGTGCTTGCCGCTTCCGTTCACTCCTGCAAATGGCTTCTCGTGAAGCAATGCAACCAGTCCATATTTACGGGCCACTTTCTTCAGCGTAATCATCAGCAGCTGCTGGTGATCGGCCGCATGGTTGGCTTTCTCGAAAATCGGGGCAATTTCATACTGGCCCGGCGCCACTTCGTTATGACGGGTCTTAACCGGAATCCCCAGACGGTACATCTCGTATTCTGCTTCCATCATGAAAGCAAGGACACGGTCTGGAATACTTCCAAAGTAATGGTCACTAAGCTCTTGTCCACGAGGAGGTACGCCGCCAACAAGCGTGCGGTTTGACTGCATCAGGTCAGGACGACTATAGTAGAACTCCTGGTCGATCAAAAAATATTCCTGCTCGCAACCGGCCGTTGAGTAGACGCGCTTTGCGTTGGTTATGCCGAAATGGCGGGCTGCACGAAGCGCCTGCTTGTTAATGGCCTCGTTAGACCGCAGCAACGGTGTCTTATGGTCCAGTGCTTCGCCGGTCCAGGAAGCAAATGCCGTTGGAATACACAGATAGGTACCGTTCTCGTTATCAACAACAAAAGCAGGTGAGGTTGGGTCCCAGGCTGTATAGCCACGGGCCTCAAAAGTAGGCCGCAGTCCGCCGCTGGGGAAGCTGGACGCATCAGGCTCGCCCTGAATCAGTTCCTTGCCAGAAAATTCTGCAATGGCACCACCGCCCTTGTTGGGAGTGATAAAACTGTCATGCTTTTCAGCGGTATAACCGGTCAGTGGCTGAAACCAGTGGGTGAAATGGGTTGCACCACGTTCCATAGCCCAATCTTTCATAACTACAGCCACAGCATCCGCTACGTCACTGTTCAGCGGCTCACTGTCCGTAATCGTCTTTTTAAGCTCCTTCCATACAGCCTTTGGTAAACGCTCTTTGAGTGTCTCCAGCTGCAGCGTATTCTCCCCGAAAATTCGGGTAATATTCATTTTCTTTCCGTCGAAAGCGGAATCAATGTTACGAATGGCCGTAACCGGGTTGAACCGGCGATAATTTTTGCTCATGATAAGATAAGGTTGTGATTACTTCGTTGGTTCTTGGCGAATTTTTTTTAAGCGTTTTAAACATAAAGCCATATTATTTTAATGTCAAACTTATTATAACAACACTAAATCATCCAATAATTGAGCACTGACAATCGATATAAAACCGCTTTTCTGCCATATTTAATACTGATAAATACTCCCCAACAACAACATTTAATACACTCAAGCACTTGACCTGTTAATTTTTTTAACATCTCACCCACCTCACAACAACCAGTAACTCACCTAAATTATTTAGGCATCCACCGGATTAGCAGCCCTAAGACGGTTTTTGTATTTTTGCTGTTATCCGGGTTTACAATCACTTTGACTGATGTGAGCCCTAACACTATCCAATCCACCCGTGTCTGTTACTACTCCCTCTTCCGGTCTTTCTGCCTGGATTCTGGCATCCCGACCCAAAACACTGGCTGCTGCTTTCATCCCGGTTTGTGTTGGCACAGCCCTGGCTTACCATGACGGCCAACTCAACCTGTATGCGGCCGGAATTGCGCTTCTGTGCGCCTTTCTGATCCAGATCGGAACAAATTTTGCCAACGATTATTATGACTTTGTCAAAGGAAGTGATCAGCAAGATCGTATTGGATTTGAGCGGATGACCTCATCGGGCAGGATTGCTCCGGCAACCATGCTTAAGGCAACCTACCTGACCATGGGGCTGGCTTTTGTAGTCGGCCTGCTTCTCGTACTGCACGCCGGCTGGATAGTTCTTGTTATCGGTGTGCTCTCCCTGATCTTTGGGGTTGCCTACACCGGCGGACCCTACCCATTGGGATATAACGGGCTAGGCGACCTCTTTGTCTTTCTTTTCTTCGGGATCATCGCTGTAATGACAACGTATTACATACAAGCTTTGGAGTGGTCGACCGTGACGTTCTGGGCCGCATTGGCCGTTGGTGCGCTTGCAACCAATATTTTAGTAATCAACAACCTCCGCGACAGCGAGCAGGACCGGCGTTCGGGCAAAAGAACGCTTGGCGTACTCTTTGGTGACACGGCCCTGAAATTAGAATACCTGGCACTCACCCTGCTGGCTTTCGCCATTCCCCCGCATTACTTCGTGGTGGAATCCTTCGGCTGGCCTGTACTCCTCCCCTTTTTAGCAGCCCCGTTGTTTGTCTACCTGAACATTCAGGTCTGGACCGTGGCCGATAAACGCAGGTTGAACAAAACACTGGAGCTGACTGCTGCCGCAATGACACTATTTGGTGTTTTGATGGCTGCGGGTATCGTATTGCAGGCCGGATAATGCTTCAGCACGAGGTTTATAGCATCCCGTTTCGCAAGCCTTTGCACACAGCCGCCGGATCCATAACCCACAGAAAAGGATTCTGGCTCCGGTACCGCACTTCAAAATCCATTTTATTCGCTGAAGCTGCCCCGTTACCCGGATTTTCGCGACCCGATGATACCCTTGAAACGGTAACGTTCTGGTTAAGCAGGCATCAGGCCATGCTTCAAGAATACCTGCAACAGGGCGAAAAGCTTCATCCGGGTGTGCAGGCCGGTGAATTGCTTGACGCCTACCGGTCACTGAGCACGCTGCTTCACCAGGCTCCGGGCGACATTCCGGCAAGTCTGAACTACGCATTGGATGTCTTGCTGCTGCAGCTTTGGTTGTCTGGGCAACAGCAGGATATGAAACCCGTGAGCCTGAATGCCCTTGCAAACTCCCGTGACGAGGTGCTTCGCAGCGTTGAACTGGGATATCGTACCCTTAAAGTTAAAATTGCCGTCAATGAAGAGGCCGAATTAAACTTGCTGGACCACATCCGCAGGCAGTATCCTCGTGTTCATCTTCGTTTGGATGCCAACCGCGGCTGGGATCCCGGCGAAACCGAACACTGGCTCCCGCAATTCATGGCTTTTGATCCCGAGTATATAGAAGAGCCAACCGCTGATCTAAGCACCCTGCAGGATTTGACAAGGCGTTATCCGGGTCAGATCGGAGCGGATGAAAGAGTTCGCAATCTTGATGATGCGATAGCGGTTCTTGAGCAGCAAACAGCCGATGTGTTTATTATCAAGCCTATGATGTGCATGGGGTTGGCAGATTTTCTGTCCATACTGGATGTACTTAAAAGTCGTGAGAAAAAAATTGTGGTTACTTCTGCCCTGGATACAGGGCTGGCCCGACGAAGCTACGCACTGCTCGCTTCCTTGTTTTTAGACGAAAACACCTCACACGGACTGGCGACCGGTTCCCTTCTTAAATTTGATGCATGGGATGATATTCATTTAATTCGGAATGCAGTATATTACCCCGAAACACGGTCCATCAAGAGTATCTATGTATAACAAGACGTTTCTGAAATATCGGGATATTACCGTATCCCGGGATTTGCTTATCGCCCTGGCTGAATTGCATTATCCTGGTAACAACGAGCCTGTTGCCAGCACGATGGTAATGCATCCGACACCCGAGACCATTATAAAAATTGCCAGCTGCTGGTTAAAGAAAATCCCTTTCGTAGCTGTGCCTCCGGACGCATCCGAACCGGTCCTTGAACGTGCTCAAAAGCTTGTTGAATCGCAGCAAACAGGTAATACAACGGATGACCAGGGTATCTTCTGCTATGTCTTCACCAGTGGCACAACCGGCACGCCGAAGATTGTACCCGTTGGAAGAGCACAAGTTCGGGCAGCCGTAGCATCTTCCTCCCATAGCATTCAACCGGCCCCGGGTCAGTTATGGGTACTCACCCTACCCTTACATCACATCGGTGGCATCAGTATCGTAATGCGGGCCCTGCTGGGTGATTTTGGGGTGTGGCTCACCGACGACAGGTCGCCTGGTGCAATTGCGCAGCATATACACGCAGATGCGCAGTGCGGCGTAGTATCGCTGGTGCCGACACAGCTGCAAAGGGTACTGCCCCATCTTTCCAGCCAACCCCATCGGGAATTTCAGGGTGTGCTGCTGGGAGGCGGACCCCTGATGGCAGAAACTATTCAGCAATGCCGTGCAATTGGCCTTCCGGTATATCCAAGTTTTGGAATGAGTGAGACCACTGCTCAGTGCCTGGCAGTTCCTCCGGATTTGGTGGAGAGCGCTCCGGCAGGTACCTGTGGCATGCCTCTTCCCGGTGTTGAGGCAACGCTCCGACCCGACCCGGATGCGCCGGATTTACAGTTGTTATGGGTTCGTGGGGAGCAGGTTTTCAGTGGATACGCCAACTCCGGCGAGGCACTTTTTGACCGTGAAGGGTGGTTTTGCACCGGAGACTATGCACGTCGTGACGAAAAAGGCTACTATTTTATCGAGATGCGACGCACGGACCGAATTGTCACAGGCGGAGAAAATGTAAACCCGGTTGAGGTTGAGCAAGCCCTGGCAGCTTCCGGTCTTCTGAGTAAGCATTTCGCCGTTGCTGGTGTTCCCGACCCGGAATGGGGGCAACGTGTTGTACTGGCGGTTTGCAATCAGCAGGCTCCCGCACCAGATGATATTCATCAGGCATTACAACACTTGGAACGGTTCAAACACCCAAAACAAGTTATTCAGGTCGACCATATCCCGGGCTCTGAATCCGGCAAGATTAACCGTAGAAGCCTGGCTGAATTGCTGGTCGGTAAAATGATACCGGATCCGGATAGCATCTGACAGCGTAGGTTTATACCAATCCTACTCTGGCAAAGATTACATCGACCTGCGCCATATGATGCTGAAGGTCGAATGCGTCTTCAATTTCCTCCCGGGAAAGTTTTCCGGCAAGCATGGGATCAGCCATTGCCAGCTCAAGCAGCGGTCGGCCCTGCTCCCAGGCCTGCATGGCAACCGGTTGCACCATATCGTAGCTTTCCTCCCGGGAGATTCCCTTATTAATAAGCTTCAGGAGTAATCGCTGGGAAAAAACCAGTCCGTGGGTTCGCTGAATATTATCCTTCATGTTTTCCTCGAAAACCACAAGGTTGTCAACAATCTTTGCGAACCGGTCAAGCATATAATCGAGCAGTATCGTTGCGTCCGGTAAAATGATACGTTCGGCTGAGGAGTGCGAAATATCTCGTTCGTGCCATAGGGGAATATTTTCAAAGGCGGTCAGCATGTAGCCTCGCAGCACCCGTGCACAGCCGGTCATGTTTTCAGAGCCAATCGGATTTCGTTTGTGCGGCATGGCCGAGGAACCTTTCTGCCCTTTCATGAAGCGCTCTTCCACCTCCCTGGTCTCGCTTTTCTGAAGATGGCGGATTTCAACTGCAATTTTTTCGATGGTTGAGCCGATGAGCGCAATAGCCGCCATATAGGCAGCGTGGCGGTCCCTTTGCAGCGTTTGTGTTGAGATAGGTGCAGGATGGAGTCCCAGATACTCACATACCAGCAATTCTATCTGTGGCGGGATATTTGCAAACGTGCCGACCGCACCGGAGATTTTGCCGAACTCGACATCTCTGGAAGCCATCGCAAACCGCTCCCGGTTACGCAGCATTTCTGCATACCAAAGCGCGCACTTAAGACCGAACGTAGTGGGTTCAGCGTGGATACCGTGTGTCCGGCCCATCATGACCGTATACTTGTGGTCCCGCGCCTTTTGCGCCAGAACATCGATGAGACGATCGATTCCGCTTCTGATAATTTCATTGGCTTGTTTGAGTCGGAGTCCCAAAGCGGTGTCAACCACATCGGTGGACGTCAGCCCGTAATGAACCCATTTTTTTTCTTCACCCAGGGTTTCAGATACAGCCCTGGTGAAAGCAACCACATCGTGTCGGGTCGACTCCTCGATTTCCTTAATTCTGTCTATATCGAACGTGGCTTTTTCGTAAAGCTTGTCAACATCATCCGGTGGAATCTGTCCGAGTTCACTCCAGGCTTTGCACACGGCCAGCTCAACATCCAACCACGACTGAAATTGGTTTTGTTCGGTCCATATAGCGGTCATTTCAGCTCGGGAGTAGCGTTCAATCATAATCTTACGTAATTAATTTTCGCCGGATTTATCCGTGTTTTCAACTGGCTGCTGCAATTTGGATACAACCACTTTGGTTACGCGGTTCTTCTCAACTTTATGAACCGTCAGTACTAAACTTTTGAAGGAAACTTTCTCACCTATTTCAGGAATCCGCTCCAGAATATGGTAAACAAGACCTCCGAGCGTTTCGTAATCATCATCATCTGAGGTGAGCTCTTCACCGAGAATGTCCGATACATCATCCAGGTCGATTTTCGCATCAAAAATATAATCACCGTTCTTACGCCGGGTGTACAGCATTTCCTGGGTTCCGTACTCATCGTTAAGTTCACCGACAATTTCCTCGAGGATATCATCCAATGAAACAATGCCATCGGTACCGCCATATTCGTCGACTACGATGGCAAAATGGGTCTTTTCCCGCTGAAAATCGTGCAGAAGGTCGTCCAGTTTTTTTGAAGGCGGAATAAATAGGGTGCGGCGGGAAAGGCTTTTCCAGTTAACGACCTGATCGGAACTGGTTTTATCAATGAAAGGCAACAAATCTTTGGCATAAATAACCCCGACAATATGATCGAGGTCATTTTCATACAGCGGCATTCTGGACAATCCTTTATCACGGATCAGGTCCATGACTTCTGCAAACGTATCTTCAGTGGAAATTGCCACAATATTTACCCTCGATGTCATTATTTCCCTGACCGTGGTATTACCAAATTCTATGACATTTTCAATGATCTCACGTTCATCACCCTGAATAGATCCCTCCTGCTCGCCTACTTCCGCTATAGTACGCAGGTCTTCACTGGATATACTGTCGGTTGGCTTGGGAAGTCGGGCTTCCAGCCCCTTGGCAGATGTTGCCAGAAGAACAGACAGAGGCTTGAATAGCAGAAACATGACATATAAAAATCCGCTGAATAAACGGGCAACAGGTACAGCGTGGTTCAATGCCAATATTTTAGGCGTTATTTCAGCTAAAATGACGATGACAATAGTCAGTACCACAACCTCTGCGGTGTACACTACATAGTCTGGCAACGTAGTCAGAACAAGTAAGTCGCCGGTAATAACGGCGGCAATTACAGCCGTTACAATATTACTGATGGTATTGCCGATGAGTATGGTGGCGAGCAGCCTCCTGGGACTCTCAAGCATAAACAGAATGCGCTGCAATGCTTTATCGGTTTTGGCCAGTTCTCGTTCTTCAGGGCTCATATTGCCACTGAGTGAGAAAACCGCAACCTCGGAGCTTGAGAAAATGGCCGAAAAGACCAGCCCAGCCAGGACGATCAACCCCAGCAAGAAAAGACGGGGTATATTCAGCTCAGACCAGGCGGATGGTTCGAAGATCACCGTGGTGGTCAGAAGGTCTGCGATTAATAGAAAGAATGGCTCCAAGAATGTTTATTTATGCTGCAAGCGTAACCGGATTAATGGTCTCATCCAAAAATAGGAAAAGATCAGCACATAAAATGGTACTGATCTTTTCCCGGTTTAAAGCATCGCTTTGTAGATAGCTGTTAGAACGGCAGGTCATCATCATCACCGCCACTGAAATCGGGCGCATCCGATGGTGTCGTTGCAGCGGGTTCTGTTCCCCTGCCGGAAGAGGTTCCGGTGCCGGAGCTTCCCTCCGAACGTGAATCAAGCAGTTGAATGGTCAGGGCCTTGATTTCAGTAGTATACCGTTTCTGACCGTCACGATCTTCCCAGGCACGCGTCTGAATCGGTCCCTCAACATATATCTGAGAACCTTTACGCGCGTACTGCTGCACGATTTCAGCAAGTCGGCCCCAGGCTACAACACGGTGCCATTCAGTGGATTCCTGCAACTCGCCATTGGCGTCTTTGTACCGCTCTGAGGTTGCCAGGCTTATGGTAGCCACGGCCGTATTTGACTGCGTGTAGCGTACATCCGGATCGGCTCCGAGACGACCAATCAACATTGCTTTATTAAGATTTCCCATAGTAACTGATATTAGGTTAATACTTTCGGTATATAACATAGAGAGAGTTCATGGCAATTCCTTACATGATTTTGCACAAATCTCACACCGAAAGTCGCCCAAATGGCAAAATAAGACGCTGAGGCCTGTTTTTTCAAGATCGCACGAAGCCATTTAGCGGGTTAATAATGATGTAATACTGCCATTTAAACCGTACTTTTATCCGAAATTCCAACCTTGGCAATCCAGAATGAAAATATATACCAAAACCGGCGACCACGGCGAAACCTCTTTGTTCGGAGGAGGACGCGTTTCAAAATCTGCTGCACGCATCGAAGCTTACGGCACCGTAGACGAACTTAATTCGTTCATCGGACTGGCCCGGTCACAGGGTGTAAGTGAACGCGCAGAGGCCATGCTTCACGAAATTCAGCAGGAACTCTTTGTCCTGGGGGCTGATCTGGCCACCCCGCATGATGCCCGTGTAACCATCCCCCGCATTGAAGAGCCGCATTTTGCGAAACTGGAAGGCTGGATTGATGAGCTGGATGAGCAAGTGGAACCGCTGCGGTTTTTCATACTCCCGGGCGGAACACCCGGTGCTTCAGCCCTGCATATCGCCCGTACGGTTTGTCGGCGCGCAGAACGTCGTGTAATCACAGCCAAGGCCAATTCCAGCATCAGCGATCATTGTGTGGTCTACCTGAACCGGCTGTCTGATTTACTTTTTACCATGTCCCGCTACGAAAATGCGCAAGCCGGTATTGCAGAGTCGAAATGGAAAGCTTAAACGCATAGTACCACTGTATGGCTTTAAGTAATCGCGCAAAACAGTATATCAGAAAGAACCGGTCGGCCGGAGCCCGTAATCTTGCAAAAAAACTCAACGCCGACCTGCTTGAAGTACAGCAGGTCCTGGATGAGCAACCCGCATCCACAGAAACCGAAATCAGCAACCCCGGGTACAACCGTATCTTCACCGTATTTGCCCTGCTCATCCCCCTGGTATTCTTCGTACTGCTCGAGGCCGGTCTGCGCGTAGGAAACTACCGGGGAAATACCGATCTGTTTATTCCGTTGCATGAAACCGACGATCGGTATACCATAACCAATCCCAACTTCGCTGCACGTTATTTTTTCTACACTACCGTTATCCCCAATCCACCCCTGGAACCTTTCCTGACTGAGAAACCCGAAAACGGCTATCGTGTTTTTGTAATGGGTGAATCGTCGGCAGCGGGTTACCCCTATGGTTTCAACGGGGTTCCGGGCAGAGTTGTACAGGATGCCTTGCGTGACATCCTGCCCGACCGGCACGTTGAAGTCATTACCGTAGCCACCTCGGCCATCAACTCCTACACCCTGTATGATCAGGTCGATGAAATCCTGGATCACCAGCCGGACGCCATCCTAATTTACACCGGGCACAATGAATTCTACGGCGCCCTGGGTGCCGGCTCCAATGAAAGCCTGGGCAGTTTCCCTGCCTTTGTACGTTTTTACCTGCGCGTACAACGACTCAAAACCTTCCTTTTACTTCGCGACCAGATAACAGGTATCGCCAAATGGATAGCCACACGCACGGCCCCCGCCGACCAGGGGCTGAGCACCCTGATGCAGCAGGTTGTCCGCGATCAGGCCATCACCCTGGACTCTCCGGTCTATGAACTCGGCAAAATCCAGTTCGAGAGTAATATGAATCAAATACTCAACAAATTTGAAAAGGCCGGAGTACCGGTACTTCTGGGCAGCCTGGTATCCAACCTGAAAGATCACACCCCATTCGAGTCCGTTCAGACCGATAGCCTTCCGGGCGCCCGGGACGTATTCGACCAGGCAAGACAGCGCTATGACGAGGGGGACTTTGATACCGCTCGTTTAGCCTTTGAACAGGCCCGGGATCTTGACGCGCTCAAATTCAGGGCAACATCGGATTTCAACACCATCATCAGAACGCTATCGGACAGGGACGGGGTGTACTACGTGCCGGTTGAAGAACACTTTGAAACTATCGCTGAGAACGGGATTATCGGTTTCGACCTGATGCTCGAACACCTGCATCCCAATGATACCGGCTATTTTGAGCTGGCCTGGACATTCTACGAGGTACTCCGTGACAAACTAAGTGCCACCGGTGCACCCGACCTTTCTGCAGAACGCGACAAAAACGCCTACTTCGAAGCCATCCACCTGACCCAACTGGATCATTTCATGGTACGGCATCGCCTGCACGTCCTCACCCGAAGCTGGCCGTTTGTCCGTGAACCCCGACGCGACATCTACCGCGACTATATTTTCGAGGGATTTATTGACTCACTGGCTTTTGATGTGGCACGCAATAACAAACGCTGGGATGAAGCTAAGGTTGAACTGGGCGATTACTACCTGATGCGCGGAGAGCTGGATTCCATGCTGGCCGAGTACCGTGGACTCATGCGCGACCAGCCCTTCAACGATTCCCCGTTTCTGATAGCAGCCCAGCAGCTGCTGGACCGGAACCGGCTCGATGAGGCCTACCCCTACCTGCTCCACGCCCATGAAATTTCACCCAGTGCTTTTACGTACAAGATGCTGGGTGCAATCTATGTTGACCGTCGCGATTTCGAGTCCGGTATTGTATTCCTGGAGGAATCCCTGAAATTGGCTCCCTCAGACGCGCAGGCTCTGTTTAATCTGTCCGGTGCCTATGCCCAATCCGGAGAGCTTGAAAAGGCCCTTGATCTGGCCGATGAACTCATCGCCATCAACCCATCCTTCCCCGGAGCGCAGGCATGGAAATCACAGCTGGAATCCATACTGAACCGATGATAACCTGATATTCTTAAACATTCTGAACAACTGATTTTATGGCACTTATGATATCTGTCTCGGGAATCCGGGGCATTTTTGGAACAGATCTGAACCCTGAAAATCTGGCACGATTTACGGCCGCTTACGGTACCTGGGCCGGTGGCGGAACCATAGTGGTTGGTCGCGACTCACGGGTAACCGGCGAACTGTGCGAACGTGTAGTGACCGCTGCACTGCAGTCTGTGGGATGCCGGGTAATTTCAGCAGGCATAGTACCCACACCCACTGTTGCCATGGGCGTTCTCAGGCATAATGCGGCCGGGGGTATTGTGATTTCAGCCAGTCACAACCCGGCGCAGTGGAACGCTCTGAAATTACTGAACAGTCGTTCTGAGTTTCTGGATGCGGAACAGGGAGCCCGTGTAATGGAAATCGCCAACAGCGCCGGGGGACCGGCCTATGTGGGCTTCGACGCTATCGGACAGGTGGAGCACGATGATGACCTTGCTGACTGGCATATTCAGCAGATTCTGAACCTGCCTTATATTCGTCCGGAGGTTATTGCCGGCAAAAACTTCCGGGTTGCTGTAGATGCCGTAAACGGCGCGGGCTCCCTGGTTGTACCTAAATTACTCAACAGACTCGGTGTTACTGCTGTTGACACCATCCATTGCACACCGGACGGTTTATTCCCTCACAACCCCGAACCTCTGCCCGAGCACCTGGCAGACATCTGCCAGCTGGTTCAGGAGCGTGGGTCCGATCTGGGTGTTGTGGTTGATCCGGATGCAGATCGCCTAGCACTGGTAGATGAACATGGCCGGTTAATCGGCGAGGAATATACCCTGCCCGCAGCTGTCGACTTCCACCTGGAGAAAAAACCCGGAGATATCGCTGTGAACCTGTCTTCATCGCGTATCAGTGAAGACATCGCCCGAAAATACGGGGTTACCTGCCACCGGTCTGCCGTGGGTGAGATCAATGTGGTGAAAAAAATGCAGGAAACCGGTGCTGTAATCAGTGGTGAGGGAAACGGTGGTGTTATCAATCCCGACCTTCACCCCGGCCGGGATGCGCTGGTTGGCATTGCCATGGTGCTGCAAATGCTGGCAGAGCGAGACACTACGCTGGGAGCTTACCGCGAGTCCCTCCCCTCATATTTTATCCTGAAATCGAAAGTGGAGCTGGGCAGCGTGAACGCCGATGAGGTCCTGCGCAAGGTTACCGAAATCTACAAAGACGAAAAAATAACCACCATCGACGGGGTTAAAATCGACTTCGACAACGGATGGGTTCACCTTCGAAAATCCAATACCGAACCAATTATTCGTGTATATTCTGAGGCTCGTTCAGCACAGGAAGCCAGGGATCTGGCCGAACCGATTATGAACCAGCTACGATAATCCATTTCAATTTCCTATCTCTATGATTAATTCAATGACCGGCTTCGGTCGCGGTGAGGTTACAACCAACGGAACTACAGTAACGACGGAAATACGTTCGGTAAACAACCGTTTTTGCGAGGTTTCGCTGAAGCTGCCCCAGCAGATTCAGAATCTGGAAAACGAAGTTCGTGAGTTCATTCAACGCAATGTCAGCCGCGGCAAGCTGCATGTAATGATTCGTGTAGACGAGCCGGTTGAGTCGACCGCCAGAATGCATTTCGACCGCGAAGCTGCCCAGCAGTACCTCTCCATGCTGGAAGAACTTCGCTACATGATGCGTATTGAAGAGCCGATCACCCTGGACCATGTCATCAGCAATCCGAATATCTTCAAACTGACCGATGATCAGCTTGAACGGGTTGAGCGACTGCGACCCTTGATTTTATCTTCCGTTGATCGGGCTATCGCTGAACTTAAAAAAATGCGTACCCAGGAAGGGTCCCACCTTATGGACGACTTCCAGAAGCGCCTGGATACCATCGATGAAACGGTTCAGACCATAGCCTCGCACGCCAAAGAACGGGTTCCTGAAGCACGACTCAAGCTGCAGGAACGCATTGCCACGCTACTGGACAGTGAGAGCTTCGATAAAGAACGGCTGGAGCTTGAAATAGCCATTATGGCTGATAAGCTGGATATCACCGAAGAATTGGTTCGCCTCTCCTCGCACACACGATTTTTCCGGGAAGCTATGCAAAACGATGAGTCGGTGGGTCGAAAGCTGAACTTTTTAATCCAGGAAATGCACCGGGAAATTAATACTATCGGCTCCAAAGCGAGCCACGCCGGTATATCACATCATGTGGTGCAGCTGAAGGAAACCCTCGAAATTATCCGGGAACAGGTTCAAAATATCGAGTAATGGACGCGGGCAAACTGATAATTCTCACAGCACCCAGCGGAAGCGGAAAAAGTACCCTCGCAGCCAGGCTTCTCAGTGATTTTCCCCGGATTAAATTTTCTGTATCAGCTACAACCCGTAAACCGCGTGCAGGTGAGATTCATGGAGTGCACTATTTTTTTATGTCCGACGAGGAGTTTCGTCAGCATATTGAGCGGGGCAATTTCCTGGAGTATGAAGAGTTTTACGGAGGCAAGCTGTACGGCACACTAAAGTCACATGTTGAACAAGAGCTTAATTCTGGGTATTTTGTTTTGTTAGACATTGAAGTAAAAGGTGCGTCGAATGTCAAGTCACGGTTTGGCCCGGATTGCCTGAGTATATTTGTTCGTCCCCCTTCGTTGCAGGAATTGGAAAAGCGGCTCAGGGAGCGGGGAACGGAAACCGAGGAAACCCTTACGCTCAGGCTGGAGCGGGCTCGAATGGAGCTCCATTATGAAAACCAGTTTGATGCCGTGGTTATCAATGACAATCTTGAACAGGCGTATCTGGACCTCAAGTCCATTGTTGAACCTTATTTAATTACCAGTTAATCCTATGTCTCTTAAAACGTTAAATGTAGAAAAGCTCCAGGAAGCTACCGGCAATATCTACGAGTCTATCGTAATCTTGTCAAAACGGGCACGTCAGATTGCCGCTCGTGAAAAAATGGAGCTTGACGAGAAGCTCAAGTATTTTGAAGGCTTCGAGGACGAGGAGGAATTTGCGTTCAACGAAGAACAAGAGCGAATATCCAAGGATTTTGAACGAAGACCTCATCCAACACAGCGCGCCATTGTGGAGCTTGATCAGGATAAAGTCTCCTTCCGTAAGCCGGAGTAATACAGCTATTGATGTCGGCGGGCAGAACGTCGCAATCCCTTATATATGCAAGGTAAACGTATTTTACTGGGTGTGAGTGGCGGAATCGCCGCTTACAAGTCCGTTTACCTCCTCCGTGAATTACAGCAACAGGGTGCTGAGGTACGCGTGGTGATGACCCCCTCAGCTACCCGTTTTGTAGGCACGGAAACCTTCGCAGCACTCAGTCGCAACGAGGTTCCGGTTCACGTCTTCAACGATGAGGGCAACGGGGATATCAGTACGTCATGGAGCAGGCATATCCACTGGGCTGAATGGGCTGATTTGATGATTGTGGCCCCATGCACAGCCCATACGCTGGCCGGTCTGGTTCATGGTTTTTCTGATAACATGCTCCTGACCACGGCACTTGCCGCCCGGTGCCCCTTACTGCTTTGCCCTACCATGGATGGAGGAATGTTCCGGTCCGCCCCGGTGCAGCGCAATCTAACCCTGGCCTCAGAATTGGGTTTTCATGTGCTCCAACCCGATAGCGGGTACCTGGCTTCCGGGCTCGATGATACGGGCAGATTACCTGAAACGTCCGTCATCCTTGACTTTGCCCGTGGCTTGTTGCACGACACCCATAAAGCGTCTCTCCTGCCTGCATCCACCGGAGCATCATCCCCTTTAAGCGGTAAACGTGTTCTGGTTACTGCCGGACCAACGCGGGAGTTTATTGATGCAGTGCGGTTTATTTCAAATCCGAGCAGCGGAAAGATGGGCCTGGCCATGGCCGAAGCTTCCAGGGAAATGGGAGCGGAAGTCACTTTGATACACGGTCCCCTCGCTATTCCCATCCCCGATGGTATCAACGCCCGGTCAATTATTTCTGCAAATGACTTATTTGAGGCAGTCAGCGCTCAGTTTGCCACTTACGATGTGATTATCATGGCTGCAGCCGTTTCTGATTTCAGCCCGGAGGAGCAGGTCAACCATAAGATCAAAAAAACGGATGCTGCCGAGCAGCTCCTCCTTCGACCAACACCGGATACCCTGAAATGGTTAGGGGAAAACCGCCGTGAGGGTCAGGTTATCATTGGCTTTGCTATGGAAACTGACAACCTGGAGGCAGAAGTGGAACGCAAATTACAGACTAAAAACGCCGACTGGATTTGCGGTAACCTGTTAAACGCTCCGAATAGCGGCTTCGAATCCGATGAAAACACGATTCTCCTAAAAGGAAGAGCCAGCCAGCATCTGCTGACCGGCTCTAAACTGGTTGTAGCCCGTAAAATTCTGACCGAAATTTTTACTTAATCAAGGTCATTTTTCCGGTTAACTGTACCCCTCCTGCCCTCAGCGTATACAAATACATTCCGGAAGCCAGTTCGGATGCATTAAACTGAACGCTGTGTGAACCTGCGCTTCGCAGTCCACTTTCCAGCACAGATACAACTCTGCCGGTTATGTCGTAGACGGTGAGTTGCACCACACTGCTTTCCGGCAAGTGATAGCGTATCTGGGTTGTAGGATTAAACGGGTTCGGATAATTCTGTTCCAACACGATGTCTGCGGCAATCTGAACGGATTCCAGACTTGTTTCAACAAGGACGTCGGATGGTTCAGAAACCGGTCCTACCGTTGCATTTCGGCCCAGTACCTGCACATAGTAGGAGTAATTCATATCCTGTGGTCTAACCGATGCAAACGTTTCCCGGAAGGTTGTTTCTCCCGTCAGAGCAACAACATGATCTTCGGTTAGGGTACCGTCAAAGTCATCGTTATCAACACGATATACTAGATAAAAGGCCAGAGAGTCGCCATTGGCGCGGTTAACCTGTACGGGATTCCAGCTCAGTTCTACTGAATTTCCATCTGTAGTAAGCTGACTTGTAACACCTTCAACCCGTTCCGCAATAGGTTCCATTGATATCCAGTCAAGCTGCGGAGGCACAGCTGGAATTCGGTTAACCCGGGTCACCAGCGAGTCGGCGAGACCCTTGGAAATAAATAATCCAGTGACATAACGAGACCGGAAAAGAATATTTCCTTGTATATCCGGGTTTTCCCGGTTGAAATCCAATTGATCCAGGACCTCCGTTACCGGCCAGTTTGACGGCGATGCGAACCGATACGGTGCGTTTCCGGTGTACAAGTGCCGTTGTGCTGGTCCTGTCTGTTCACTCCACCATCGACTCAACCGGGCGTAATCTTGTTGTCCTCCGAATTGCCAGTATAATTGTGGGGTGAGGTAATCTACCGTTTCATCGTTTAGCCACGCCAGAGCATCAGCGTAGATCACCGAGTAGGCATCCATACCGACAACACCTATCGGAGTAGCATTCTTGTATATCCCAAATGGTGAAATTCCGAATTTGACATGCGGTTTTACCGACTTGATACTGTCATGTACCGCTTCTACCATTCGGTTAATATTATCTCTTCGCCAATCGGCAATGTTTGTAAATCCACGATTATGATCCTGAAACGTCTGCGCGTCCTGCGTGGAGGTTGTTGTCATGTTATTGGGTGGATAGGGATAGAAATAATCATCGAAATGAATCCCGTCTACATCATACCGGCGGACGATATCCATAACCACATTGGTAATGAGCTCCTTGGTTTCCGGTAATCCGGGATCAAATATTCGGATAGTACCGGAGGTCAGCAGCATTTCCGGGTTTGCTTTGGTGACATGACTGTCGGCCCGCGGATAAAGATCAATTACACGTTCAGCCCGGTAGGGATTCAACCATGCGTGAAGTTCCATTCCACGCTTATGCGCCTCTTCAATGGCAAATTCGAGTGGATCCCAATAGGGGTCCGGAGCTACACCTTCGGTTCCGGTCAGGTAATACGACCATGGTTCAAAGTTGGAATTGTATAGGGCATCCCCTTCAGTGCGTACCTGAAAAATAATGGTATTGATACCAGCCTCTTTCAGATCATCCATCTGATTCGTCAGGGTTAGTTTTTGCGATTCGGAATTTATTGAACGGTTTGTAGGCCAGTCCAGGTTGGCAACGGTTGCTATCCATACTCCCCGCATTTCTTCAGCGGGTTGTTGTGCCGTGGCCGTGACGCTTATGAGCATCAGGGCGAGTATACTAAGTAGTAGTTTCATGATAAACAGGCGGGCAAATGTAGTGAGGTAGAAAAAAAAAGCATACAACCCGAAGGTTGTATGCTTTGTAATAGCCGCAATCAAGAGAATGATTACTTAACAAGAGTCATTTTGTTCGTCAGGCGAACATTTCCGCTAACCAGTTCATAGATGTAAACACCGGATCCCAGGTTGCTGGCATCGAAGTTTACGGTATGATAGCCGGCAGGCATGGTGTCGTTAACCAGGGTAGCAACTACGCGACCAAGCATGTCATAAACTCGCAGGGTAGTCATACCGGATTGAGCCAGTTCATAGGTGATGGCAGTAGTTGGGTTGAACGGATTAGGAAAGTTCTGATTAAGGGTATAACCAGAAGCCAGATCTACCTGATCTTCAACACTTACAACCAGTTCCGTATTAGGCCGGGTTGCGTGTTGCATACCAACAGGCTCACCGCTGGCACGGAAGACTCCATGGTAAACAGTCAAACCATCAGGACTGAACGCGATACCACGTGGACGATAGTTAACAGGATCTTCGGTTTCATACATGAATCCGCCGTCAACTATTTCTCCGGTAGCCGGATCAATACCGTAGTAAGTATTAGGAGCATAATCGGTACCCGTTTCTTCACCATTAAAGAAGTTAGGAGCATCATTACCCGATCCGGTTGCAGAATAGAGCAGGTTATTGATTCTGTCATATACCATTGATTCAGAAGCGAAGCCCTTAACGAGCGTATCCGGTACCTGATCAAATCGGCTGAATTCATCCGGACGGCTGTAGGCAAGAATGGAGCCTGTGGTGTATCCTGGCCACCAGATGGTATTACCATCAGGAGAAACCTCCAGGGTTCGCGAGAAGCCGCGAGCGGAATCAACTGCGTTTTCGATGAAATTGAAGTTCTCATCGTAGATTTCAACCTGACGGACAGGAATTACGTAACCCATGAAGATATTACCATTATCATCAACACCGGGAGAGATACCGGGAGAAGCAAGCTCCATTTTACCCATGCCTTCACCGGTTTCATAGTTTATGCGGTACAGGGTATTGGGTCCACCCATGGTAAACAGAATGTTTCCATTGTGATCAGCGCGCATTCCGCGTGCAGAAGCGGGTGACATAAGGGTATCAGGCACTCCGTCAATGGTAATGATCTGAATAGGCGAGAAGTCGGCCTCAGATCCATCTGGATTGAACACATCGATACGCAGTGTTGCTACCGTTGAATCCGGATTCCCTGCAAACGGTACGCCACCGACACGATAAAAGCTTGAAGTCCAGATTTTTCCGTCCGGATCAACAGCCAAACCATGCGTGTCAGTCAGATACTCAACATTAGGGAAAGGTCCTTGATTTTCCCATTGTGCAAATACCAAGACAGGCAAAAGTATCACACCAAAGGTTAGTAGGAGTTTTTTCATAGTAGTCCTTTTTTGTTTTTTTATTTAAAACCCATAGTACGGGCTTGGGTCTTTAAGTACGTTTACTGTTCTTAAAGTTCTTTCCTCTTCCAGAGAAGGTGTTGCATCCATTGTCACCAGAATTTCAGTACCGGAGGCCCAGAAAGCGTCGACATAGTTAAAATCCAGTACACCGGGATAGAGCGGCTGAACACTTTCACCCTCAAAAAATCGAATAAATCCAGGGGATTGAGACAGTGCAACAAATATTTCCCCATCATCAGCAATTTGTATACTCTGTAATGACCCACCATCTTCATAATTAAGCAATTCTACCGGAGTTTCCAATTCATTATTAGCATTAATTGGGATGCGCCAGACAACTTCATTTTGTTCAACGTTGCCAACTACATATAAGTTATTATTGTAGTAACGAACACCACGCCAGTTACCAGGTACCTCGAAGGCTTGTCCGGCAGCAGTTTCAACATCAAATCGGAATATGTTGGTAGGAGATCCAACAGCCCATGCGTTCCCGTTGGGATCGAAATCCATGGAAGCAAAGGCGTTACCATTGGGGGCAACAAAGCGGGCACCAAGTGCTCCTCCACCGGGTGGTATCCGGAATATTGCACGCACTACAGGCCGTATCAGGTACAGCGAGCCGTCACTGCCGTAACGCAGGGTTCGCCAATTGAACCGGGGTACACTCGCATAGACACTGTATTCACCCGTATCAACGTCCCTGCGCAAAACACCTACACTGGCACCATCTTCCTCAGCATACATGAAAATATTGCCGTCAGGGTCTGTCGTAACGCCAAATGGACGAGTTGAGCCAGCTCGTAATTCTACACGTTGATAGGCTGCTGAAAGGGTATATGGTACAATTTCACTGTACTTATCGCTGGAGAGCGTGGATATTTGAACCGGTAAATCTTCACCAACCACAACGGGTGGTCGTACACGAAGCTCGGTGTCAGAAACCTGGTTCACCAAGGCTTTCTGACCGTCAAAGAACACAAAAACCTGATCTGGATTGGTTCCGAAATGTTGGCCCGATATCACCACTTCATCAACGCCGGCCAGCCAGCCATCAGCTGGCGACATTGACTGAACGACGGGTTGCGGACCAAAAACTGCGTCCTCGTCAAAAAGGGAATTGACGGAGTCATCACATGCTGTGAATACAACTGCCGTTACCACCATCAATCCTGCGATTTTACTATGTAATTTCATAATCCTTTATTCTTAAAAACTTAACTGGATTGAAAGACGATTCACACTGTTGAAAACGCCGAAGGCCGAGTGGGAGAAATCAGCTTTGATGCCATATCGACTGGCAAAGGCTTGTGAAACACCGACACCGAAGGATAATCCCTGCTCGTCTGATGGGAATACATACCCCGAGCGAAGGTGAAGTCGTTGAGCAAAGGTATACTCCGCACCTATCATTAACTGTTCGTAGTAGTCGCGGGGCCGGTTGGCATCCACACTAACCCAAAGCTTATGCATGTCCGGATTCAAGGATGTAAGATCAAACACGTTCATCGCCAGTCCGATTCTGAATGTAAGCGGAAGCTCCTGCGTATCCCTGATGTAGGAGATTTCGCGAGAGTAGTTACGCAGTGACATGGCAAAATTCAGACTTTCGAAACCAGTCTTGAATAACACACCAAAATCGATGGTGAACGTATCGGCAATAAAACGCTCGCGTGTAAAACCATCAGCCTCATCATCCGAACGAGCCGTAATTGCGTTGGCCAGGTCCAGTTCTGCATAGCGGATGTTACCGCCTACTGAAAACTGATTGCTGATAGCACGGGCATAGGTAAATCCAAATGCATAGGCTGAAGGACTGAATGTACCTAATACTTCATATCCGAGATCCGAGTCTTGTCGGACGGTTTCTGTCATTTGGCCGTAATCAGTACTTAGCATAGACAATCCGAACACGCCGAATCTACCGTTTCGCGGACGAAATGTCATGGCGGCATACTGATATTCGATATCGGCTATCCATGAGACATTTCCCATCGATACATCAAAAAGACTTTGCTGAAATCCAAGCGCTGCAGGATTATAAAAAATCCCCATTGAGCCTGTTTCCATGGCTGTCACCGCGTCACCCATACCCGTGGCCCGGGCGCTGAGTGGTGCTGACAGGAATTTCATCGTAGTCTGAGCACGCTTTTCCTGGGCATAACTGTCGGCATAGGTAAAGACAGTCAGTAAAAGCGCAGCAATAAGGAATTTGGTTAGGTGTCTGTTCACAATTATACCTCAGTTACATTATTACTACAAATTTTCTGGTAACACGCTCGCCTGTGTCCAAATTCTCAATACTGGCGATGTAAACTCCCGAGACAATGCGCTGCCGTGATGAAGTGTTCAGATTCCATTCAGCATCACCACTGCCATCGCTGTGATCAATGGTTTGAATATGTTCCCCCATCTCGGTATAAATATCAATACGGGCACGACCGGGAACTTCAAAGAAGAATATCCGGGATCGTTCAAAGGATACATCGGTACCCGCAGAATCAATATAGGGATTCGGTACTACTACAATCTGATCCATGGTCTCACCGGGCTGTCTGCGTAAGAATGCAGGATCGTATGTTTGGGTAAAGTACCGGCTGCTGCGAAGTGCCCGATCCGCCGGCGTGAGTGCTGCACCGGTATTCTGATTGTCCAGACCTACAGCCTGGATGTAATAGTAGTAGTCAATACCACGAATCGGGCCACCCAATGGATTGTCATCAGTGTCGGCAAATTCGCGCACATTGGGATCAACGGTTGCAATTCGGACGTAGCTGCTGTCTCTGCGATAGCCGGCTCTGTAAATTTCGAACCCCTGGATGTTGGCTGTTTCAGCCTCAGGGTATTCCCAGCTCAGATAAATCCCGTCTCCACCGGAGTCCACATTAAAAACGCTGGGCGGTTGGGGTGCTTTCGGAGCAGAATAATCTGAAAGGAAGTTTTCAAGGGCCCGGTTGAACGTGAGCATTAACGAATCCCGTCCTTGGAAAACCCACTCATTTTTGTTGAAATTGTAGACGGTACCATTGACTTCGTATGGTATATCCTCATCGTCGTCACCATCAGATAATTTATAGGCTTCACCGATAGCCTGAGCAGCTTCACGGCCAATACCTGATGCAGCCTCAACTTTAACAATTCGTACAGATTCACCTGGTGCTAATGTATAAGGACCCACGCCGGAAGCAGCAGAATATCCACCGGAAGAACCACGACTCGGATCCTGAGTTTGTTCCTCAAATACACCTGACGGTGTTACCAGAAATGCGTGGCGTGGAGTACGTCCGGCTTCCATAAACCGTCGGTATTCCTGCTCCATACGAGTCACGTTGAACGAGTCATTCGGACGGTTCAGGTCATCATCTGACTCAACTTCTGTCATGGTTGAGGGTTGGTTGGGGTCATGTGCTGTATTTCCCGGAGCGGTATCAATGTGCAGAAAGGCATTGCCAACAAAGTGATAGGCACCCAATCGTCCGGATGTATCATCAGCGGCTATGTCAGCTGAATTGGCACCAGTCCAGATAGGCCCGCCAATGTGGTTGTAATCTACAATAGCAGGCGGGTTGGTCATCAGGCCGTGCCAGGTAAAATGACCGGCAAGACGGGGATCGGCACCGTAGTTAGGTCCAAGGCCATCCCCGATTCGGTCGGTCATGGCATTTTTACCCCAACCTGAAGCATTACCCACAACATATCGGGTTTCATTGACAACCGAGTATCGATACTGCCAGAAGAAGCGAACGTTTTCCAGTGTCTTATTAGGGAAAATGACCTCATCTGTATCATCCGCTCTGCCTGTGTTGGTAAACGTATACTCCATTACATGGTAGTTGTCATGAAACGCATTGGTGAACTGCATGATCCGGCGTTCCATTGTAATACCAAGCGACGTATTTACACGGGTATAAATCATGCGGTCAGATGGAAGATTAGGATCAACCTCGTCAACCTCATCCGGATTATTAAACGATGCATCGCCGTCAACAAACACCTCGGTAGGTCCGTAGCGACCAATGAGTTTGTGCTCCATTGGGAAGAAGGTGTCAAGACCCGAAGTTCGAGGACCAGCATGAACCAGCTTATATGGATATTCAACCCCGTTTTCATCGGTAAAATTGGTGGTACCTATCCATAAACCTTTGGCAGCCTGGCTGTTCTGATTATTGTACACCGCAGGCCACTGCAGACCGAATTGCTGCTGGGTTACCAGCGCATGTTCCCGTTCATTACCTACTGGCATGAAAAAGTTGTTCAGGGATCCAACGGATAACCAGCGAGGTTGCGTCTGAGCCGAGGCACTTTGACCAATGGCAATCAGTGCGATACAAACCGGTAGTATTCTGAAAATATATTTATACATGATTGACTTGTGTCTGATTATCAAAATGAAATTCGGACGCCGAATATTACATTGCGCGGGTTGAAGAAGTGGAAGGACTCAAAGTTTGGCATGTCTATATATGCTTTGTCATCGAGTACCTGTCGTACAAAGTCAGGGTCTGCTGTCACAAATTGACCTGTTTCAGCATTCCAACGGTAGTAGGCTTCATCAGCATAGTTATAATACAGAGGCCTTACATGCGGCGAGTTGACATCGGTCAGCTGATTGACAGCTACAATTGGCTGGAATTCTACACCGGGCTTTCGGAAATCACCGGGACGGTCACTGCCGGGAACAGTATTGTAAGATCCGCGGAGGGGTTCCAGCTTGTCAGCAGGAAGATGAAGCGAACGATAGTAGTTGTTAGAATCTTCACCATCCATGAACCCTGCTGTAGAAAGTCTTCGGGTATTCAGCACATTATTTATGTCAACAAAGAAGTTCATCGACAAATCAAATGGTCTGAAAGTTCTGCTGAATCGCAGGTCAAAGTTGTAATAGTCTCGCCACTGTAGGTTATTGGCTATTCCGGGTATTGAGCCCCCACCGGCCCAGGTCAGGTAAAAGCCTGACTGCCAGGAGGCAAGCAATGAAGCACGCCAGTCGGCCAGTGGTCGAAACGCACCCATTGAGGGACCGAAGTCAACCGGAGTGAAGAAATCCAGGTTGGCGCGCGCGTACGGTTGTGCGAGTGGCTTAACCTGTGGGTTGATAGCCTGCTGACGTTCAAATTCACGCTGGTCTTTCTGGTTCTGATAGACGTTGGTAAATCCAAAACGGCCGGTTGAACGTATCATATAGGTATAGTTCACAAAACCCTGGAAGTACCTGCCCTGCGCCTTGCGAACGGTTATTTCAAAACCCCGGATATCACGATAACCGTCTGCGCTGGAGGTATTATAGAGTAACCCACCGGTTTGGTCGCGATAGGCAACATTGGAAGGCAGGTTCGACTCATCTTTATAGTAGCCGGCCATTCTGAGCAGATATTGCTCGGAAAGTGCTTGCTCAAAGCCCAATTCGTACGATACAGTCTGGGGCAGGGCAAGATTTGGATTGGCTACGCGGTTGATGGAGTTGTTTTCAATCAGACGTTCAACCCGGTACAAGTTGTCGGGTGATGGCATCGACCGGAAGTGTCCATAGTTGAAAAACAACTTGCTGCTGACGGTAATTGGAAATGATACGGCCAGACGTGGGCTGATTGTAAACTGGGGATCCGTGCTTTCCGTGTCAAAAAACTCTTCCAGCTCTCCAGGCAGGGCCGTAGCAAATCGTTCATCGAAGACATCGTAAACAATCCATTGTGCATTGGCATTGGAGTAGTCTACTCGCAGGCCGACTTCTGCTACGATTCCTTCATATTCGAATTTGTTTTGTGCATAGATGGCACCGCGTATGGGATTATTATCCCATACCGTAGTAGTTCTGCCCGAAAGCAGTACCTCATCAACCGAACCGTAATTTACATCACTGAAGGTCTGAACCAGTTGGAAACCTGTTTTCAGCTGATTGTATCGGTTATATTGATTGGTGTAATCGAAACGTACATTGGTGTAGGCAACTTGACTTGAATCGCGTGCATTACTCATACCGACGCCCATCCTCAGACTAGACCCGATTCCATTGGCAGGAAGTGGCCAGAATCCAAAGGGAGCCTCATCAACGGGAAAACCATTGCCGAAGGTACGAACTGCAGAGGTATCGCGAAGTGAGCCGGGGTTGGTATCGTACGCTGAACTGAAATAGTTGGCGGTTACCTCGTAGTAGGAGTCGCTATTGAGTACATGGGTAAATTTACCGCCTATGAGGCGATAGTCAACCTGGGTGGGTGCCCAGTAGTCGGAGGCGAACATCCTGGAATCACCAAACGATGTGGAAGTACTGACCGAACTGGCAATGCCTGCAGCACTGGTGAAAATACCCGGAGCACCTACGTTGTTGGATGACGTACCTGACTCCCCTCCCATCATCGCATCAATACTCAGTTTCATACCCTGAGCGATGTCGCTTGTAAGTTTGAAATTGGTCGTATAGGTCTCATACCGGTCTGAAGATAGCGGTATAACGTACATGGATTGTGAACGGCGATGGGATGCCCAGAAACGCAGGTTACCTGCAGATTCGGATATCACCGGAACCGGACCACCGAAACCGAAATCAAGGGTAAAGTCGGGATCATTTATTGCCATATCCTTACGGTGCTGCCAAAGGAATATCTGTTGAGCGGCAAGCGGCGTAAGATGGCGGGTTGGATCCGGATTGGAAAGTGAGGCTTCGGCAATCGAATTCCATCCGTCAAAACGCGGATATTGTGCGCGTGTCCATGGATCCCATGCCTCTGTGCCTGTAAAAGCTACTTCCGAATCAACGTAAGGTCGAATCCAATACGAGTTGGGGTCGTTGGGAGCCGGACCAAAATGTTTGCTCGTTGGCGGATTGTGGCTGTAAAAAATATCAAAATTAAAGCGGTCACGGCTGCCTTCCTTGGTAACCACATTAATCATCCCGGACTGTACATCGCCGTATTCAGCGCTAAATCCACCAGACTGAACCTGAATCTCTGAAATAGATGTAATACTTACGGCAGTGAATGGGGTATTACTGCGCTCATCGCGGAGTGATAACCCGTTCAGATTGAAAGAAACCTCCTGTGTTGAACCACCACGAATGGCAAGCCCTTGGATACCGGCCTGAAGCCCGACAATCTGACCCACCGACTGAACCGGCAGGTTCCTGACTTCTTCGGCGTCAAGGTTGACCCGGCTCGCACCCACATCCCGCTGAATTACAGGTCTGTCGGCTACAACCACCACCTCAGAGCCGGCGAAAACTTCCTCACTCATAGCGAAGTCCAGCGTTGTGGTCTGATTGATATTTACACGGACATCGGTAATCCGGATGGTGCTGTAACCGATATAGGAGGCCCTTACGGTGTAGGTTCCTGCCCTGACGTTGACCACAGAGAAGTAGCCGTCAAGATCGGTAGCCGCACCAATCTCCAGCTCTTCAATGTAGATGTTAACGCCAATCAGTGGCTCACCGCTGGTCTCGTCGACGACGGTTCCTTCCAACCGGCCCGTTTGTGCAACTACGCTTCCGGCAGTAACCAGAAACAGCAGCAACATCATGATGGGCTTGCGCAGGTTGAAAGTTGTCAGATCAGGTAGTAATCGTGCATCATACATGTTGGTCTACAACTTAGGTTAATGTGTGAGATAAGAAACTGTGTGGAAATTCAGTGCAGGTGTCAGCAACAGCGTGATAAACTTTATTTCAAAAGGACTCATACAGAAGGACTCAAAATCATGACTTCAGTGCTGTAAGCGCTTTTTGAAAACCCCGTACGTACTTTCGTCATGTATAAGTGGCAAACTATTAAATTTGAACCCGATTGTCAAAGTTTTAAACCGTTATCAGGATAGGCAAATCGGTATTTTTAATCACCTAAACTCTTTAACATGCTGTTTTACAGACAGTTAAGACCAAATTATTTTCTAAGAATTTTTTACTACGTATAAATACGTAGAAGTCATTTTTAATACCTATGTTGTACGGGAGACGAGATCATGGCCGATCTGCAAGTAAACGGCTTTATGGCCTGATTGCTGCTAACAGGCAATATTTACCAACGAGAACGCCTTCCCGGCAAATTTATTCACCTGCAATGACACCTACCCATCTAGCCTTTGCCATCGTACTGACCGGTATAATGGCCACCTCCGTTCATTCCCAGATAAGACCGGCCGGTGAACCCGTTATGCTTACGGATAACATGGACCTTTCCCTGCAACGCCCGGTCCCCTCACCTGATGGTAAAACCATCGCACTTACCGGAAGTAATTTTACCGGACTCTATCTGATTGATGCAGAGCAGCCATCGGAGCTGATAACCCTGCATTCGCAACCACACTCAGGCTTCAATGTACGCTGGTCGCCTGACGGCCGGCATCTGCTCACCCGGTACTCACACCCACAGCAGATGGGCCGGTATTTCAGTATCCGGTTATACGATGTAGACGGAGAAGGCTACCTGGATTTGAACGAACCCGTTCCCCATATGCCGGCAACACCCTTCTTCGACAGTCATCAAGAGCAGGTGGTGCTACCACTCGGCGGCGATGTTCAGTATTTCAGACTCCCACCGGCAAAGACAGCCTCATCACCCACAAATCCAGAACCGCAGGTACAGGCTTCAGGTGACCGTATCATATACATTGATGTAGACAATACCCTTCGTCAAATTCAGCCAGATACCGATACAGATCTACACTATCTCAACGCACGTTTATCACCGGATGGCAACTATCTGGCCTACGAGGTATATGGAGGCAACTTGTATGTCCTCAACAACGTGACCGGTGAAATCACCGATTTCGGAGTCGGTTTTTTCCCGACCTGGTCACCCGATAGCAAGTACCTGTCCTTCACACGCAACACCGATGACGGGTACCGGCACACCTACGGCGAAATCGTGGTTGCCTCACCGAACCGTTCACAGGAAGAGGTGATTTATGCGAGCAGTGAAAATATACCTGCTCACCCTCATTTCTGTACCGTTCAGAACCGCATCTACTTCGACTATATGGGAAGTGGAACCATCATGTACATCGACCTTCTCACCAATTAATCAGTCGCTATGAAATCGTTGAATGCAGTTATTTATTCTATCCTCTTCATCGCGCTGCTCCTTCCATCTCCCCTGCAGGCTCAGCAAGAAGACACCCCTGCGGTAACCGGATTGTCGGAATGGAGCATCTTCCTGGACCCCGGACACTCCCAACGCCAGAATATGGGTCTTTATAACTACTCCGAGGCTGAAAAAGTGCTTCGGGTTGCCCTGGCGCTCAAGGATATGCTCGAAAATCAGACCGATATCGGTGCGGTTTACATAACCCGCACCAATGATGATGTGGAAGTAGGCCTGACCCAGCGAACGGAAATGGCCAATGCTACCGGTGCCGACTTCTACTACTCCATTCACAGTGATGCCGGACCTCCGGGTGTAAACTCAACGCTGATGCTCTGGGGTGCCGACGGTCAGGGCGTTGAAAAATTCCCCCGTGGCGGGAAAAAAATGGGCGATATTATGGACGTCGACCTTACCGAAAGTATGCGCATCGGCAGAAGAGGTTCCAGGGCTGACTCCCCTTTTTACGGAGCCACAACCAGAACAACCCCCTATCTGGCCGTTAACCGCCTTACCAACATGGCCTCGGTTCTCAGCGAGGCAGGATTTCATACCAACCCTACACAGCAAATGCGTAACATGAACGCGGAATGGAAGCGACTTGAGGCACAGTCTGCCTTCTGGTCCATACTGGCGTATCATGGTCTGGAACGACCTTCAGTAGGTATTGCTACCGGCTATATCACCGATGTGGATGACAATGCCTACATCAACGGGGCAACCATCGAAATCAACGGCCAATCCTACACAACCGACAGTTTTGAGTCGCTTTTCAATCGCTATTCCAGCAATCCGGACGCCCTTGCCAACGGATTTTATTATCTGGAAAATCTGCAACCCGAAGGTTCCTACACGATGGATGTCAGTGCCCCCGGTTACTATCCGGAAAGCCGGCAAATAACCCTTCGAAACGACTTCTTCACATTTACGGATGTTGAGCTGGTATCCAGCGTTCCTCCTGCCGTAGTGAGTACCCTTCCCCAATCAGACGCTGATAACTTCGACCGTCGCGAGCTCATCCAGATTACATTCAGCCGGCAGGTGCTGGCCTCATCGCTTGAAAATCAGATTTCGTTCACACCGGCGGTGGATTTCACCTACACCCTGCGCGAGGGTCGTTATCTTGAAATTGCTGCCCCGGATATGGACTATGACACCCAATACAGCGTCACCCTGGGCGAGGGAATCGAAGATCTGGCCGGTCATACGTTCGACGGTAACGCAGATGGTACCGAAGGTGAGTCATACACGTTTGTATTTAAAACCGGTCCGCAGGACACCAACCCTCCGGTAGTTACCGATGCCTATCCATCCAGCTCCAATCAGGCCGTAGACCGTAATACCATCATATCATTTACGCTGGATGAACCGATTCTTCGCTCAAGTGTCACCGATGAAACCGTAACGATTTCAAGCTCAGACGGCAGTCACGTGGCAGAACTCCACACGCAGGTGTATACATCGGGTGATCTATCTGTGATTCAGGCCTTCCCGGCGGAACTGCTGCAGCCCAACACATCCTACATAGCCACCCTGCAGCCCGGCGTAACGGATCTGAATGACAATATGACCAGTCAGGCTGTAGAATTGTCGTTTTCTACTAACAACCTGGACTATGAGTACGATGTAATCGACAATTTCAACAGTGGCATTTCCGGGTGGTGGGAACCACAACAAAGCGGCAGTACCGTGGGTATCATCACTGAGCAAACATCACGGACATCCAACACCAGCATTACCAACCCGGTCACAGGAAGCACCGGTGCCATGAATATGAATTACGGATGGGATCCGGGAAATGGGGCCTGGCTTATTCGTAATTATCTGCCGCCCGGAGCCCCGCAGAATGCATCGGTACGGGTGAATCGAAATCAGATGCTTGAGGTATACCTTTTTGGTGACGGTTCCGAAAACCGGTTTCGTTTCATGCTCCGCGACGGCAGCGGTCAGCTGGAGGGAAGTCCATGGTATCAGGTTGACTGGATCGGCTGGCGGAAGGTACGATGGGACCTGTCATCGGTTTCGGCGGTGGGATGGGTCAACGGGAACGGTACCGTAGACGGCAACGCCTACACAGACAGCTTCCAGATGACCTATACCAGCGGAGCAGCCACACAAGGGCAGTTTATTGTGGATGATTACCGGGTGGTAACTGCGGTTATGGAAACCAGCACAGATGATATGTCGGTATCACTGCCCGGCGAGGTAACACTGCGCAATAACTACCCGAATCCGTTCAACCCAAGTACCCAAATCCAGTTTGAATTACCACAGGCCATGCCCGTACAGCTGCATGTCTATGATATTACCGGCAGGATGGTTGCTCAGTTGGCGGACGGCAACTTTACCGCAGGACTCCACTCGGTTACGTTTAATGCCGCAGGACTCTCCAGCGGGATGTACATCTATCAGCTGTCTACACCAGAAGGCAGGCTTTCCGGCAAAATGATGCTCGTTAAGTAGAAGCACTACGTTCCTGCGGGCAGACAGCCCTGATGAATAGGACTCAACTCCGTTTACTCAAAATACCAGGCCTGCGGCAGGGTACAAAAAAAGGCGCCGTCTTTCAGACAGCGCCTTTTTTATTGGTGGCAACCATAATTTCGACAAGAAAAAAGAGTGGAAGCTGCCTGTTTTCCCGTCCCTACTTAAGCAGCAGCATCTTTCGGGTCTGAACAATTCGTCCGTTTACTTCCAGTCCGTAAAAATACAATCCGGAAGAAAGATTGCCTGCATTAAAGGAGACCTGATGCCTGCCGGCACTGTACCCGCCCTGCGCCAGCACCTCAACCTGCTGCCCGCGGGCATCGTGTACGATGATCCGTACCTGAGCGCTTTCAGGGAGTTCAAACCGAATATCCGTAGACGGATTAAAGGGATTGGGGAAGTTCTGGGCGAGCTGTGCAGCAGCCGGTATCTGAGATTCATCCTCAAGGGAGGTCGGCTCACCCGCCGTGAATACGCCGACCGGACTCAGACTTAAGGTGTCTGAATTGACGGCTACAACCTGGTAGTAGTAATCCACACCGGGCTGCAGCTCGTTCAGTTCAATAACGGCCTGCTGCAACTGGTCACTTCCCGTCAGGTTAAATTCTGCTGACTCCATGAAAAGATTATCCTCCTCTGGTCCATACGCTACAAATCCGGCAACATCCGCCCGGTATGTTTCAATCATTGCGTTAACCGTTGCCTGTTGTGGACTGGCTGCACTTACCTGAGCATCAATCCCGGCAAATGCAGGTGGATTCAGCCGGGCGTTGACGCGATTTCTGATTTCGGGGAGCTGGTCGTACAGGCGGTCGCCGGGACATGCCGTTGAAGTACCATCGCGGTGACCGGAGATGGTAAACATACTGCGGGTAGTGCCACTGACCAGTTTATTACGCCGCACCAGCACATCAATGTCGAAATCATGGGCTTTCCAGGCCAGCATTTCACGCAATCTGTCAACCGCAATCTCGCTGGGTGGCGTAAAACTGTAGCTGCCGATTACACAAATTCCCATAGTATTGCTGTTACCACCCCCCATGTGCGCGCCAACTACATTCATATTGATATTCCCAAAGGAATCCTCGTAAAATGCTCTTCCCTGATAGATAACCCCATTGGGATCAACCAGCCAGTTATAGCCGATATCATCCCATTTCAGCTGCGGACCGGTATGGTAGTTGTAATACGATCGAACCACAGCCGCAAAGTCGTTGGAGGTGGTTTGTCCGGCACTGTGGTGAACAATCAGGTGGGTTACGGAGGTGGGGGTCCGGTTCGATACGGCGTTGGGAAGACTTCCCCACGCCTGACGGTCTACATAGTCGGGCAGTGCGTAGGCTACATCTGTATTAACGGCAAAGTCCAGATCTCCGGTCGACTTCTCACGCAGCAATTCATCCGGACTGCTCTTGTGCTCAACGGTCTGCAGGTGGGCATGCAGATCCTGTTGTGACGTGTTTCCGGGATTGATAAATGCGATGTTTACCTGCTCAATATCCGGATTCGGAAATGTAATATGAGGTGTAACGGTGCTACGGTATTGGATGTAGCCATGTTCGGCCGGAATAAAAACGAGGGTTCCGGCATAGTGATTTTCCTGAAGGGTTACGTGATGGTCAACCGGCACGGGCATCCAGTCCGACCAGGTTTGGCCATCGTGTGAGCTTCGGACTTCCATAACGGCCTGGTGTGAATCGCCCAGCGCCCCCTGCCATGTCATGCCGAGCGCTGTAAAAGGTCGGTCCATTCTCAAGGGTACCTGTAACGCCTCGGATGTGATCGTAGCCCGGCCACGCTCAGCTGTTTGTATCTGAAATCCGGAAGAGACCCTGCCCTCGTAGGTATCCATGCGGATGGTTTGACTCAGGGTCTCATATTCTGCTACGCTTGGAGATTGCGCGTATGAAAGCGAGAACAACAATAAAATGGCCGTTGATGCGGCAGAAAGTGTCTTAAACATTGCTACAGATTTGATTAATTATTGGCAAAATATTCATTAATAATCGACGAATTGGCCAGACCCAGAAATGTATCCATCGTGAAGAATTCAACTTTCTCATTTCGGATGAACACAAATAATCCGGTAGAATCCTGTTCATAGGGAAGATATACCCTGACTTCACGTCGAACCGGCGCTCCGGGTACAGCTTGCCTGACCAAAACCGGCGCCTCACCCAGAACTCGGGTCAGTTCATCCGACGTAACCCCCTCCAAACTCAGATACCCATCTTCATCCAGAAAATTTACATAGGGTTCTGTATTCAGTCGGAAGCGCTGTGGTTGCGATGAATCCCCGGAGTCCGGGTCATTTCGCAGCCTGGACTGGAGGTCCTGAACCCGGTCAGAATTCACCGTTGTCCCTTGATTTTGAGCAGTGGTGTCTGATGGGGCGCCGGCTGATGGCATTTGTTGTTGTGGGTCAGCGGTACATGATAGTACAATGACCGCAGTCAGTGCTATGGCGGCAGCGTGGAGTTTCATAATGCTTGCAGATTGATAAACGATGGTCTGTGGCGCAATTTAAGCTAAACTGTCAGATTTAAAAACGAAAACACGTCATTATTTGTATACTAGCTTTTAAAAAATCCAAACGAGCCCCCGGAACCATGCTGGCAGACAAAAAGTTACTGACACTCCTTTTTTTGTGTAATCTGGCCGCGGTTGTCCTGCTTTTGACAACGGAGGCAGAGGAGTCAACGCCACTGTCTGACTGGAATCAGCTGGACCAGCTGCTGCTTACCACTATTCAGGATTTCCGACAGCCTCCGGAGCGTGTACAGATTCGGACCATCGATGCACATGAAAATCTGGAAAGGAAAATTATCACAGTGGATATTGCCGAAGGTTATCCTCAGACTGAGTTTCACAGAACGGTTTTGCAACAAGTACAACAGTACCGGGGAGGAACCTATGGCCTGGTTTCCTTTCCGGATCAGATGCTTACCATCTATATCTTGTTCGAAAATACAGTGGTTCGAACGATCCGCTTCCGTGAATGGGAGCAGCAGTAACTATCACAGCACATTTTTCTTGATTTCATGGAAAAAACCATGTGCGGTTAAATCGTACTGAATAGGTGTAACCGATGCTTTACCCTCGTCGATGACCGAGACATCCAGGTCAGAGCCATTTTCCAGGAGTTCAAATTTTCCGGTCATCCAATAATATGGTCTGTTGAAGGGGTCTACCCTTCCGTCGTACTCTTCAACATAGCGACTGTCAGCCTGCTTCGTCCAGACCAGGTCCTTCAGCGGTCCGGCTGGCGCGTTCACATTCAGCGTCACACCTTTGGGAAGACCGTTCTTCAGAACGAACTGAATTACTCTGGAGGCCGCATCGGCACATCCGGAAAGGTCCGCATCTTCATCAAAATCGCTGCAGCTCACGGCGATGGCGGGGTAACCTAAGATAGTGGCCTCGGTTGCAGCGCTCACGGTACCCGAGTATATAATGTTGATTCCCGCATTGGAACCGTGATTAATTCCGCTGAGAACCAGATCCGGTTTGCGGTCCATCAGTTTGTCATGGGCAAGTTTAATGCAGTCAGCGGGAGTTCCGTTCACAGCCGTCGCATCTAACCCACTGGGCATTTTGACTTTATTGGCCCTGAGGGGCTGGGAGATGGTTATGGAATGACCGACGGCACTTTGTTGGCGGTCCGGAGCGATAACGCGTACCTCACCAAAACGTTGGGCAACTTCCGTGAGTTTCTGTATACCCGGTGAATAAAATCCATCGTCATTACAAACTAAAATCAACGGGCGAAGGGTCTCAGACATACTTTGCGTTAGTTATACTGTTCAGTGTCTGACGGGAAATCCCCCGATTTGACATCTTGTACATAGGTAGAAATTGCCTGGGTCATGTCATCAAACATGTTGGCATAGCGTCGGATGAAACGGGGATGAAAGTCGCGTGTGAGACCGAGCATATCATGCACAACCAAAACCTGACCATCACACGCACTGCCTGCACCGATTCCTATGGTAGGAATGTCCAGCATTTCGGTGACTTTACGAGCCAGTCCTGATGGGATTTTCTCCAGAACCAGTGCGAAGCAACCGGCCTGCTGCAACGCCAGGGCATCATTGATAAGCTGCTCGGCTTCTGCTTCCTCCTTGGCACGAACCTTATAGGTACCGAATTTGTAAATCGACTGCGGTGTTAGTCCGAGATGTCCCATAACCGGAATGCCGGCATCAACAATACGCCTGATGGTTTCGGCTACAGGTGCTCCTCCCTCCAGTTTGACCGCATGCGCTCCGGCGTCTTTCATCATTCTTCCGGCGCTGATAAGGGCCTCTTTGACGGTTACCTGGTAACTCATAAACGGCAGATCAGCCACAACCAGTGCGCGGTCAACACCACGGACTACACAGCTGGTATGGTATATCATCTGATCGAGGGTGATGGGAAGCGTTGTTTCATGACCGGCCATCACGTTACTGGCTGAATCGCCAACCAGTATTACATCAATACCGGCATAATTCACGATGCGTGCCATTGTGAAATCGTAGGCCGTAATCATGCTGATTTTTTCGCCTTTGCGTTTGAAATCAACTACCGTTCGGGTGGTTACCTTGTCGGGGCGGCCGTCGGATTTGGCTGTACTCATACGGTCTGCTGTTTTGGAATGAGTGCGGCTGTGGCTTCCAGCTGACAGGTAACCTGACCATCCACACTTGCAACGGATTTCATCGTGATAAACTGGCGTTTGGTCCCTGTGATTTCAACATTCATGATCAGCTGATCTCCGGGAACAACCGGCCGGCGAAATTTACAGTTGTTAATTGCAGAAAAAACAATGGTATAATCGTCTGGATTCAGATTGTGCTGAGACAGATAGAGCAGGCACCCGGTCTGGGCGAGCGCTTCAACCTGCAGGACCCCCGGCATTATGGGTTCACCCGGAAAGTGACCATTGAAAAACTCTTCATTAACCGTCACATTTTTCAGGCAGGTGATATTATCTTCTCGTTGTTCCAGTACACGATCAACGAGAAGGAATGGGTATCGATGTGGCAAGAGTGCTTTGATTTCAGCAATTTTCATAAGAATGGTGTTTGATGAGAGAGTAAACAGTCAGGTGCTGTCAGGCTACAATGCCCACGTAAATATAGGCAATACCACCGTTTAGTTCGTGGTATTCCTGTGCGGTGAAACAACCGGCCTGTTTCATCAGGTCGGTAAATTTATCCGCAGCCGGAAAAGCAGCACTGGTTTCGGGCAAATACTGATATGCGTCACGGTTCCCGGTGAGTATGCCGCCCACAAAAGGAATAATATACTTACTGTAGAATGTGTAAGGCCATGCCATGATACCTGTGGGCTGGCCAAATTCCAATACAACCACCCGACCGCCGGGTTTGACAACCCTTGCCATTTCCTGAAGGCATACCAGCGGATCGTCTACATTACGGATGCCAAAGGATATACTGCTGATATCAAATGTGTTATCCTGATAGGGCAGATTCATCGCATCGGCAACCTCGAAATCAATTTTCAGTCCCTTTTTGGTTGCCTTCGCGGGCGCAGGTGCAATCATGGCATCACAGAAATCCGTACCCATAACATACCCTGACTCTCCTACCTTCTTTTTAAAGGTAATGGCCAGATCACCGGTTCCTGTAGCACAGTCCAGCACGCGGTCACCCGCGGCGGCTTTACTCAGGCGTACGGCCTTGTTTCGCCAAAGATGGTGGATCCCCAACGAAAGAACGCTGTTGGTGATATCGTAACGGTCTGCTATGGAAGCAAACATGGTGCGAACTTTTTCGCTCATCAGATAAATTCCTGTAAAATTTTGAGTGACAAATCGTACAAACCGCTAATGAGGGTCTACCGTTTCCCGGGTTTGTTGCGTTTACGCATCAGCGATTTAATATGCTCTTCCATGGAGGCAAGCTGGGTAACCGGAATGGAATACTGCATGGCATATTGAACTATGAGCATTTTCATCACACGGTCGTTCAGAGAGATGTTGCCGCTGTACCGTTCATAAAATGAATCAAAACCCCGCCGGATCCACCCGAAACGAAACAGAATAAAAAAAAGCAGTCCATACCCCACACCGGAATAGTTCTGAGAAATACCGGCATAACTGATTGATGCAACGGCTGCAAGCACCACAAGTGGCTCCCAGGTAAGGATTTTCAACGCAAAGGTGGAAATTTTTGAAATAAAGGCACTCTTGGTCAGATGCCAAAGAAGTAGTGTTACAACCGAGGCAACGGCGGCGGCATAACCGGGCAACAGCTGAAGCCCGGCAACCAGAACCCATACCGATACCGCATCGCTTGAGCGCACCCACATTCCTGCATCATTAATCAGCTCTTTCACTGATATCTTCTGCAGCAACCCGGGAGCAAACTTTTCAATCTGTTCTGAGTTGGTGTAAAACCAGGACCCCTGAGCCGTAAATATGCCCAACGGGGTCTCAACATAATCGCTGTGATCGGATAGGCCAGAATTTTTCATAGCCTCAAATATAAGGAATTCCGCAATCCAACCTCGGATCAAACATATACCTCAAGGTGCATAGGCGATGGTAACCACCCCCATTCCTTCCTGAGCCGCTTCTCTGAGGCATGTGGCAAGGGCGTAGGTAGTGGCACCGGTTGTAAAAACATCATCAACCAGCATGAGGTGTTTTCCCGCCAACGCCTGCTCATCTTCAAGCTGAAAGGCACCGGCCATATTGGAATTCCGGGCAAGCAAAGAAAAACCGGTCTGCGTACGGGTATACCGCGACCTGCTCACCGCTGCATCATCTGCCACCGGAATGCCGGTCACGCTGGAAATGCCCATTGCAATCAACTCGGCCTGGTTGAACCCCCTCATGCGCTTTCTGCGGGGATGAAGCGGTACGGGCACCAGCAGCATTGACGTACCCGAATTCAGATAACCGCTCACTGCCGGACAATTACGCAACCGTTCTCCAAGCAGGCACCCCAGCTCAAAACCAAGTCTGCCCAGTCCGTTGTACTTGATATTATGCAACAATCGTTGAAGCGACCCGCCCTTGTCATACCGCCACATCGCAAACTGATACTCCAGTATAGCCGGTAAAATTACTCCCGGACAGGTATTGGTGCGGAACGGATTCGCCTCATCGAAGGAGTTTTCTTTGCAGAACGGACACAGCAATTCCAGACCCTCAACACTGGGCTGACCGCACGACAAACAAACCCCGGGAAAAAGCAAGTTCCTGAATCCGGTTACCGCCTCGGATACTATTTCATGCAATACTCTCATTTCCGACTCCTCTTATTTCTGGTTACTACATTTTAGTTCAACTTCCGTTGTATACTAGAGTCAGAAGAGCGCCATTTATTTCACAAATCTGCACAAATCTCACACAAAAAATAGACCGATTGAGCACAGTTTCACTGTCGATTATTTATTATGTTTGCTGTGTAAAGACGTTAACCACTAAGTACTGTCATGGCATTATTAAACGAAGATCTGGTATCGGTCAGAGAAGCAGCCGGACTCAAACCCAATGATATTTTCGAAAAAACGCGCATCCCGCTGAATATCATTGATGAAATTGAGAGGGGCACAATTTTTACCAACCGAAACCACCAGCTCACCTACATCCGCAGCTATGTTAGATCCTACGCGAAGGCCATCGGAATACACGAAGATGACATCGTCGAGGCGTTAGATCAGCATCAGGCTGACCGTTACGAGGGTCTCCTTGCTCAAAAATACCTGCATAGTGAGCCCCTGACCGACAACGTACCCGATCAAAAAAAATCGGAAGACACAGTAATTCAGTCTGCCGGCGGGAAACCATCATCAACGGCAACCCTGGGTGAGAATGAATACTCACGACCGGACCCCCGGAAAAACTACAATCAGCAGACCATGCCTCCCCCCGGGCTTGAATCCGTTGACTGGGCCGGAGTTGGCAGAAAAGCGGCCGTTGGCAAAGGTAGTCCTATGATTTATGCCGGCCTGATCAGTATTCTTGCCCTCATCGCGCTGCTTGTGTACTTCCTGTTTATCAGGCCTTCCGGTGATCCCGTGGTGGAAAACAATGCAGACAGTATGCAAAATGGTACCGAATTACCAGTCTCTGTGCAGCCTGAATCCGATATTCCGGATGAACCCGTTACACCGGCAGCCGACCCTCAGCCCGAGGAAGAATTAAGTCCGGTTGCAGCACTTCCCTCCGCTCCGGTCCGACCCACCACCAATCCCGTTAGCGGCGCTTTGCCGGATACACTGCAGATTGTACTGCACGCAGCCATCGACAAACTTGAACCGGTTCGCGTTACCTCCGATGTAAACAATGTTCGCAGTCCATATTGGATTGAGGCTGGCCAGGCCATGCGTTTTGAATTTATCGATTCGATCCGGATTGAAGGTCAGCTCACACGCATGGCAATATGGATCAACGGCAATCATTTTGCCGACATCATGGAATACAGCACCGGCGACCGAACACTGGAACTATCCAGGGAAGCCCTGAGCCAGTATGCTGAGTTATTCAGCACCCGGGGTGATTTTACTTCGCAAACCATCGATTCCCCCATTGAAATCACTGACAGACCACTCTTTTAGCTACCTGCATGACCAAAGACGAGGCCGTTTCCAGAGTCTGTGAGCTCAGAAACCTGCTGGATGAAGCCAACAAACAGTACTATGACCAGGCTCAACCTGTAATCAGCGACCGCCAGTATGATACGTACATGCAAGAGCTGATTGGTCTCGAGGATGCCTACGGTCTGCATGATCCCGCCTCACCGAGCCGCCGCGTCGGAGAAAGCATATCCGAAGCATTTACAACCGTAGAGCATCCCCGTGCTATGCTCAGTCTGGCCAACACCTACAATGAGCAGGAGCTGCGTGAATTTGACCGCAGAGTCAAGGATCTGCTCGGGTCCAGACCGTTTACCTACTTCGTTGAACTGAAATTTGACGGTATGGCCCTGAGATTGCGCTATGAAAACGGAGTTTTGCAGCTGGCTGCCACACGGGGTAACGGCAGGCAGGGCGATGACATCACACAAAACGTGCGTACACTGCGCGATATTCCCCTCAAACTCAGCACCGATAACTGGCCTGAAATCGTAGAAGTTCGAGGGGAAGCCTACATGGAACGGGAGGCCTTCGCCCGCTTTAATGCTCAGCGGCAGGAAAATGGAGAGGCCGCGTTTGCCAATCCCCGAAATGCTACAGCCGGTTCGTTGAAACTTCTGGATTCGTCGCTGACCGCACGCCGCCCCATACGATTCTTCTGCTATGATCTCATTCTTGATCATGAAACGGACTCGACCCATCAGCAACGCATGCAAATGCTCGAAGAATGGGGTTTGAGAGTGTGCTCGCAGCGATGGACCTGCCAGACCATCGACGATGTACTGAAAATCATACAGTCGCTTGAACATACCCGTAAGGATCTCCCCTATGACACCGACGGCGTTGTAGTCAAGGTTAACGAAGACCGATACCGTGAAGAACTCGGTTATACCGCAAAAGCACCGAAATGGGCAATTGCCTACAAGTTTGAAGCTGAACAAGCCACTACAACCATCCGGGATATTACCCTGCAGGTAGGTCGGCTTGGAACCATAACCCCGGTTGCTGAACTCGAACCGGTGTTGCTGGCAGGTACCACCGTTAAGCGTGCCTCCCTGCACAATCAAGATGAAATTACGCGTAAAGACATTCGCATCGGCGATCGTGTAATCATCGAAAAGGCCGGTGAAATCATCCCTCAGGTGGTGCAGGTAGCCTCACCAGACGACCCCGGCCGCTCACAACCCTACGTCATTCCCTTGCAGTGCCCGGCATGCCAGTCCGAGTTGGTACAGTCTCCGGGCGAAGTTGCCTTACGTTGTGTCAATCCAGAGTGTCCGCCGCAGGTTCGGATACGCATTGAGCATTTCGCTTCCAGGGATGCTATGGACATCGACGGTATGGGCGAAGCCGTTATTGACCAGCTGGTAGGCGCCAATCTGATACACAACTATGCTGATCTATACAAACTGACCGTTGAAGACCTGCTCCCGCTGGACCGGATGGCCCAGAAAAGTGCCCAGAATCTCATCCATGCCATACAACAAAGCAAGAACAAACCCTTCGATAGATTGTTGTTCGGCCTTGGGATACGGTTTGTCGGTTCCACGGTAGCCCGTGATCTGGCCGATGCATACTCAACCATGGATGCACTTATGCAGGCCAGCGAAGACCAGATTGCGGATGTGCACGGCATTGGTGTGAAAATTGCCGCATCGGTGCGGGATTTCATGGACCGGCCTGAAAACCAACGAATAATCGAACAACTCCGGGATTCCGGCTTGAGATTGCATCATGAAAAGCAGGAAGTGCACAGTAATTCACTGGAAGGATGCACCTTCGTCATAACCGGAACACTGCCATCCCTTTCACGAAAAGAAGCTGCCGAGCTCATCCAGGCCCATGCCGGCAGCGTAACCGGGTCGGTAAGCAAAAACACAACCTATGTACTGGCCGGAGAGTCGGCCGGTTCCAAACTGGATAAAGCACAAAAACTGGGCATAAAAGTTGTCTCAGAAGAAGATCTGAAATCCATGATTTCCTGACATCCCCATTTCATTGTTAACCATGAAACCTACCACACAAACCATCGGTTACGGCACCCTGAACACCAATATATTCGTCATCATTGCTGTTGCCGCCCACGCCGAGCCGCTTTTGCAGGAATAGCCCATGTCACTTACCCTGCTCGACATAATCGCAATAATCGCATACCTTGCCCTGTGCGTAGTTATCGGCCTGAAGGTCGGTGGCAGACCCGGAGATACCGACTCCTACTTCACATCTCGCGGCAGCGTCCCCTGGTGGGCCGTTTCCTTCTCCATCGTGGCCACAGAAACCAGCATGTTAACCGTAATTTCCGTTCCTGCCGTGGCCTATCTGGGATCGCTCGCATTTTTTCAGATCGTCATCGGGTACGTCATTGGCAGAATGATTGTAGCCTGGCTCATGCTTCCGGCCTATTTCACCGGGCAGCAACAAACCGCCTACTCTTTTTTTCAGGAACGATTCGGGGCTGGATTTCGCAGAGCCATCTCGGGCACCTTTCTGACTACCCGACTTCTGGCCGATGGTGTGCGATTGTTTGCCGCTGCCATTCCCATCAAGGTGGTTACCGGCCTCGACTATCCAACATCAATTTTCATCATTGCTGCCATGACCCTTGCCTACACCTACTATGGGGGGCTCAAATCGGTAATATGGATTGACGTACTTCAGCTTTTCGTTTACTTATCAGGCGGCATCTTTGTTATTTCCTGGATATTGGGCTCAGATCTGCCCGTTGAAACGGGATTACTGCAAAACTCCGGCAAACTCACTGTTATCCAGCTGCCCACCAGCATTTCAGACCTCTTCTACGTTCCCTATAATCTTATTGGTGCTGTGATCGGTGGCATTTTCCTCACCCTCGCTTCCCACGGAACCGATCATCTCATAGTCCAGCGCCTGCTGGCCTGCGGAAGCCTGAAAAATGCACGTAAAGCATTGGTATCCAGCGCGTTATTTGTAATGCTTCAGTTCGGGTTATTCCTTTCGGTCGGGCTGGCCCTGTATGCATTTTACAACGGTGCGAGCATAGCAGCACTGGGCATCAACAACGGCGATGAAATTTTCCTCAAATTCGTTACCGAACAAATACCTTCCGGCGTTACCGGTCTGATAATTGCGGGCCTTTTTGCAGCGGCGATGAGTACACTCAGCAGCTCACTGGCCGCATTATCGTCAACAACCCTGTTCGACATCTTTCCCAAACTGGCCTTGCGCCCCGATGCCATGCGGATATCCCGCTATCTGATGGTCGGCTGGACCCTGGTATTTTTCCTGTTCGCCGTATCGTTTACATCCACGGAAAATCCAATCATCGAACTGGGTCTGGGTATCGCAGGTTTCACCTATGGTGGATTACTGGGTGCATTTTTTGTGGGTCGGTTCACTACCTTTTCAGCCACAGCTGCCTTTGCCGGACTAATATCCTGTATTTCCGGTATGATATTGATTATATTTCTAACCGATATCGCATGGCCCTGGTACACTTTCTTGGGAATATCCATATTCTTTACGGTAGCCGCACTGGTCAACCAGCTAAATCCAATAGCTGGCAAGACCTCACCAACCCCGTAATTCGCTACATCCACTATGATTAAACTCGAACAATTCGGGTTAGGCCGCAAGAAGAAAACGCAGTTTTCCCCAAAAAAAACCCGGAAGAACCGTGTCGGCGCAGACTCCTATGTAAAAGCCGCCATCATACTTGGCTTCCTGAGTCTGGTTATTGGTTTTTTCCCTGGTAACACCTTCAGGGATTTTAACTACAAGGTAGGGGAACCCTGGCGCGATGACGACCTCACCGCACCCTTTACCTTTAGTCTGCTCAAAGACCGTGAGGAAATTCGTGAGGAAGAAGAGGAAATCCGGCGCAATACCCCTGCTGTTTTTTACACCAACAGGGAAGCAACTTCGCAGGCTGAGTCACGCATTGATGACTTATTCAACAAGCTCACACCGGTTTTAAATGCTTATGAACAGTGGAACAATACACAACGGTCTGAACCGGATTCCCTGAACAACGACAGCCTGAATTTCCGGCAGACCCTGGATACGTCATCTATCCCGCTGTCGGCCGGCAGTATTCAATTGTTGCTGGATAATTACGCGTCTTCCAGCTCCGGTTTAAACCAACGGCAAGTAGCCCGATTTATCGGCGTAGACATACGCATTCAGGTGAGTCGAATTATCCGGGAATTACATGCCGATGGTGTTATAGATCGGGCCAAAAACGAGCTTAACAGCGCTGAAATTATTGTACGTGACGCCCGGGAACGCACCCAGCAAACCACGAATATTGCCTCTATGCGGGATATGGAGGAGGCACGTGAATTCGCCCGAACCCGTCTCAACCGAAACTTCCCCTCTGAAATTGCAGCCGTTGCCGGCGAAGTTTTTGAACTGGTCTTCCTAGCCAACTATGCCTACAATCCTGAAGATACCCAACAGGCGGTAAATGAAGCCATAGATTCCATATCCCCCACCAAGGGAGCCGTCACAGCCGGACAAATGATAATCAGGAAAGGGGATCTTATCACACCGGAGCGACTTAGCATGCTCCAGAGTCTGGAAGCAGCACGCGCTGCCCGGGCCAGTGACCTTGAAATCTGGCAACAGACTGCAGGTAATGCACTCATCGTAACCGGTATTTTCCTGTTTTTCCTGATGTACCTGTACCTGTACCGAAACCCCATATTCGACAATAATGCTATGCTCAGCCTGGTTTTGCTGGCCATGGGTATTGTCATTGCATTTGCGGTCTTCGCCATACGGCTGGAGGGGGTTTCCGTGTACCTGGTCCCTATTGCCATCGCACCGATTATCCTCACCATTATTTTTGATTCCAGAGTTGGTTTGATGAGCACTTCCGTGCTGGCCCTGCTGATTGCATTTATGAGCGGTAACAACTTCGAGTATGTGGTTGCCAGCATGTCGGCCAGCAGTATTGCCGTCTATTCGGTCCGGGATATCAAGAACAGAAGTCAATTTTTCCTGACCACCCCTGCCCTTGTATTCATCTCCTTCGGTATCATTCTCCTGGGCTTTGCCCTGAACAGACCCAATGCCTGGGATGGGTTTGGCAGCCAAATTCTGCACGTTGCAGGTGGAGCCGTTTTCATTTGGCTCACTTACCCGTTGATTCTGCTGTTCGAAAAGCTCTTCAAAGTCACCACCGAGGTATCGCTGCTGGAGCTCAATAACAACAATCAACCCTTATTGAAGGAACTGATGACCCGGGCTCCGGGTACTTTTCAGCACAGTCTGCAGGTAGCCAACCTTGCCGAGGCGGCTGCAAGTGCAATCAACGCCAATTCATTGCTGTGCAGAGTGGGCGCTTTGTACCACGATATCGGCAAAATGGAAAAACCCGAATACTTTGTCGAAAATCAGTTTGGAAGCAATGAACACGACAAACTTAAGCCGCGCATGAGTGCCATGGTCATAAAAAATCATGTCACATCCGGAGTAAAAATGGCCCGGGAAGCCAATCTGCCTGACGTTCTGGTGGATTTTATCCAAACGCATCATGGAAACTCTGTAATCAGGTATTTCTATGACAAAGCGCTCAAAACCAATGAAAAAGGCAGTGAAGTGCGCGAAGACGACTTCCGTTATGACGGTCCGATTCCAAATTCCAAGGAAACCGGCATTCTGCTGCTGGCCGATTGCATTGAAGCATCATCGCGGGCGATGAGTGAACCCGGTTACCAAAAACTTGAAAACCTTGTAAACCGGATGGTGGATGAACGCCTGGAAGAGGGACAGCTGAACAACTGCGATCTCACCTATCGTGACCTCACAAAAATCAAAGAGGCTTTCCTGGGTATCCTGGTGGGTATGTATCACAGCCGGATTAAATATCCTGGACAGGACGAAAAAGACGGAACTGCTAAAGCTGCTGAACCCAAAAGTGAAAAAAATGAAATTAAGGGCAACAGTGAAGTACATGCGAATACCGTAACTGAAACGGACAACACCGACGGCGACCCGTCCGGCTCCGACTAAAATCGTTTTGTACTGTGAAAGCACCCTTTAAAACGCATCTGGACAGCTATCTTGCATTTCTTCGTATTGAAAAGGCGCTCCAACCGAATACACTGGCCTCATATCGCCTTGACCTCTCCCGATACCTGACTTTCTTATGTAGTGAACAGGGTTTTCAAAACATAGCGTATGTGGATGTGCATCATATTGAAGCTTTCCTTCAGGAGCTGAAGGCAGCCGGCCTGTCACCCGCCAGTTTAGGCAGAAATATTTCTTCTGTTCGAAATTTTCATACCTGGCTGGTTATGGAGCAACTTGCCCCTGCCAATCCCGCTGAACATATCGATCTGCCCAAAAACGTAAGGAAATTACCTGAAGTTTTGTCGGTGACAGAGGTAACCGATATGATTTCAGTATACTCAGACAGTGACAAACCTGCCGATCTGCGTAATCAGGCCGTGATTGAGCTGCTTTACAGTGCCGGTCTGCGCGTGTCTGAACTGACGGGCATGGTACTGGATCAGCTTTACTTTGAAATTGGGTTTGTTCGGGTAATCGGCAAAGGTAACAAAGAACGACTGGTACCGGTCGGGACGATTGCCGTTGAGACTGTCGAAAACTATCTTGAGCATGTCAGACCCACCTTTTTTCGCACCCGTGAAAAGTCGCGCGGCGCCGTATTTCTGAACCAACGAGGCGGCCCCCTATCCCGGATGGGCGTATGGAATATTGTACAGGAAGCAGCACTGCGCGCCGGAGTCACCAAAAACGTATATCCGCATATATTCCGGCACTCCTTTGCCACCCATCTGCTGGAAGGCGGGGCCGACCTGCGGGCTGTGCAGGAAATGCTTGGTCACGTAAACATTACAACCACAGAGATATACACGCACGTAGACCGTAGTTTGCTTCATCAGATTCATAAACAATACCACCCCAGGGCTTAGTCCAACGCTCACAGGCTGACTGGAAAAAGTCGCGTTTCAGCAACATCATAGAAAACAAACTGATACCCCATGGAAGAACAGCAATACAATACCATCAACGCTATTGAATGGCGAGGTGATCACGTACGGATACTTGATCAGACGTTTTTACCGGGCCGGACCGTGTTCAGTGACATACGTGACGTTGGCCGGATGTGGGAAGCCATTAAAAAACTCCGTGTACGCGGTGCACCGGCAATTGGAATAGCCGCTGCATACGGTCTTTATCTGGGAGTCAGAGAACTCCACGAAAACAACTATTCCAGCTTCGAAATCGAAGTAAAAAGGATTTCGGAGTACCTTAACAGCGCACGGCCAACCGCGGTGAATCTGAGCTGGGCGCTGCACAGAATCCAGTCTACGCTGCACGCCCATCGCAATGAGTCCATTGCGGAGCTGAAAAACCGTGTACTCAAAACGGCACAGACTATTCACGATGAAGACAAACGTGTGTGTAAATCCATTGGGATCAATGGCGTTGAACTGGTGGGAAAAAAAGCCCGGATACTTACGCATTGCAATACGGGCGCTCTGGCTACAGGCCAGTACGGAACGGCCCTATCGGTAATTTATCATGCGCACGAGGCAGGCAAGAAGATTCATGTCTGGGTTGATGAAACCCGGCCCTTATTGCAAGGTGCACGACTTACGGCCTGGGAACTGCAACGGGCCAATATTCCCATGAAGCTGGTTACCGACTCCATGGCGGGTCACCTGATGTACACCGGCAAGGTTGACATGGTTATTGTAGGCACAGACCGTGTTGCGGCTAACGGTGATATGGCCAACAAAATCGGCACCTACAGTCTTGCTGTTCTGGCCAGACACCACAAGATTCCCTTTTATGTGGCCACTCCGGCTTCAACCATTGATTTGCAAATTGCTCATGGTGGAGATATACCTATTGAAGAGCGTGATCCACGTGAAATAACAACCATCGGAAGTTCAGAGATTGCTCCGGCCAAGGTGGAAGTGTATAATCCGGCATTTGATATAACGCCGGCCGAACTGATCACAGCCTATATCACCGAAAAAGGAATCATCCGGCCGGCATTCCCGGAAAATCTGAAGAAGGCCTTCGGATCATGACGGGTTGATGGTCTCGTTCTTCGTACTAAATTTCGCTGTAATCGTGATCGTTGTAGGCGAAGGCAAACTCCAGATTCTCCATTCCTCTACCTTTCCGAAGAATTACGGCTTCCTCCTGAGTCATATCAACTACGGTAGTTGGATTGGATTCAAGGGGAAGTTCATCGTCAATAAACACATCAATATGATGCCTGAAATCCTCGAACATATCTTTTGTATCAAGATACTCGCGGTCAGGCGCATCGGGGAGTTTGGCTGTAGCAGCCATTAACGGCTCACCTAGTTCCTGAACAATCATCTGGCATATGGCATGATCGGGGACTTTTATGCCGATTGTTTTTCTTCGTTCATGCATAAGCAGACGCGGAACTTCCTTTGTGCCGGGCAATACAAACGTGTAGGGACCCGGTATAAGGCGGCGAATAACCTTAAAATTGGTATCGGATAGTTTGCCAAATTTCGAAACGCCATTCAGGCCGTCTGTTATGAGGGTAAAAAGGTGATCTTTTTTAAGATTCCGCATTGAGCGAATCCGGTCTACACTTTTTTTACTGGAATATGCACACGCAAGCGCATACTGGCTGTCAGTGGGTAATAGGATGACCGCACCGGCGCGCAGACGATCAACAATTTCAAATACACGCTTCTGATGCGGATTTTGTGGATGCAGTACGATTCGTTCGGCCATAATATCTCGTTAAAACGAAAAAGGCCTCCCGAAGGAGGCCCTTTTACTTATTTTTTTGCTTTTTTTGCGGCTTCCTTCTCTTTCTTTTCTACAGGAAGGTCCGGTACCTGAGACGCGTCCTCATGCTGAATTTCCTGACTGAAAAGCTGGTCGTTCTCCAGCAGGTAATAGAACTGTTTCCGGAAGTCATCCAGGGTCATACCACACGTATCTGCAAATTTAGCGAGCTCGTGCGGGTCATTGAAATCGTCGGTGTTCAGACGCAACATGTAGTTACGGGCAATCTGGTACGACTCCGAGTGGATATCTACCAGGCGAACTTTCGTACGACCCGTCTTCGGATCCATGATATCCTTGAAGTACATGGGAACGAAATTACCGTTCTGAACCGATACCATGGCTGCATTCCCGCCGTTGATAATAAAGTCGGCCGCGCAATATCCCAGATCACGGGTGTATTCCATGTCATAGGGAATCGGGTCCGCACAGCGCAGCTCATAACCGATATTCTTGGCTACAAGAGTTGCCTTCTGACCAAATTGCTCGAGCCGCTTCTGCACCAGCATTTTGAGAATTTCGCCAAAGTTGATTTCAGCAAAACGTACGTTATTGTGCGCATCCCGCTCAATTTCAGCAAGTTTTTCCAGATCAGTAGGGTCAATACGGTCGATGAGACCTTCAGCCAGAATCGCAACACCGTCCTGCTTGCCATAACTCATACGCTTGATAATGGCGCCCACCAGAATATCAACGATATTCATTAGGGAAATTTTGCCGGGAGCAAATTCCTCGGGTATAATACTCAGCGTGGCGCCGGCGGCTTTGCCGATTCCTAGTGCGAGGTGACCTGCATTACGCCCCATTGAAACCACAAAATACCATCGTGAAGTGGTTTGGGCGTCAACCATGATATTCTTGACGATCTCAACACCGATGTGGCGGGCCGTCTGATAGCCGAAGGTAGGCAGACCAAAAGGCAGTGCCAGATCATTGTCAATAGTTTTGGGAACATGAACCACACGGATTCTACCGTCGGCCATTTCTTCAACACATTTAGCTGAATAGGCAGTGTCATCACCACCGATGGTAATAAGTCTGTCTACATTAAGACGTAACAGGGAGGTTACTGTATTTTCGAGGTGCTTTTTTTCCTTGGTAGGGTTGTCCCGCGCAATTCCGATATGGGATCCGCCACGGAAATGAATTCGGCTTACACTGTCGATATTGAGTATGGAGTGATGTGAAATATCACCGCGCATAATCCACTTGAACCCATCATGGATTCCAACCACCTCATTTTTTTCCATGATGGCTCGGATGGTAGCCGCACTGATTACACTATTGATACCCGGGGCAGGACCGCCTGCGACCAAAATCGCTATTCTTTTATGGGAAATCATATATCCTCTAACCTTTCCTTAAATAATAAATTGATAAATATCGCTATCTGATTGGATATGCTGTTTTATATCCAGCCTCCAAAGTACTAAAAAAAGACGAGAAAATATAAGTGTGGGCCCTGTTAATCGGTTCCGGCAATTTGAATTATCAGGAATCTGACGTAGTTTTTTGCTGTTTATTTGTTGTGTACAACTTTTGATACATGACCATACACGCGCCAGGGCGCGTTTACACTATTATTCCCGACTTGTTACTATTTATGCAAAACGATTTCAAACGAAAAGTTACTATTGATGCCCTCCAGCACCTGAGTACGTATAAAGCCATCATTGGTATTGTCCTTTTCAGCGCAGTAGCGGTGGTGTTTCTGTTCTGGCTGCTATATTTCAAGGAAGCAGCGGATCACACTTTTGCATGGGTCGCTCATCTGCCGGCAGTTAATGCCACGCTGAACTCACTGGCAACCATATTACTGGTAGGCGGATTTTACCAGATAAAAAAGCGCGATTTCGACCGCCATATGCAGTTCATGATCGGTTCCTTTCTGATGTCAACACTGTTCCTGGTCAGTTATGTGATTTACCATAATTTCGTGGGACATACCCCCTTCCCGGGCCAGGGATTCATCAGACCGGTGTATTTCTTTATTTTGATAACCCACATCATTTTGTCGGTAGCTGTGGTCCCCATGATTCTGGGCAGCTTTTATTTTGCCTTCGCCGGTAAATTTGACGTGCATCGAAAATTATCCAAACTCACCTTCCCTGTTTGGCTGTATGTATCCGTAACCGGAGTCGTTATCTACTTCATACTGAATGCTTACGTGTAGCCAGCTCATACCAGTCTTCACCTACAGCACCCATCGGCCCGTATAAACAAGGTATATCCGCGGATATGAAGCCTTGTCCCTGAACAGCTGAACCTTACGCTGTTGGCCGCCTTGTAAAGTCATGAACGCCGTAATTTCTGATAATTTTCGGGCATTTTTGCTTTTTTGGCGATAACTTTGAAGCTATCTTAAACAGGTCAGCGTTTAGCTTTAGCATTGTTTAGAATAGATACAAATAACTTCGTTTCAGGATGCTGAACGCCGCCTTTGCCGTATATTTGGCACTTGTCTGAACACGGCTGTTTTCTCTATCACGACATACAATCACAAAACCTGAACCTGGTCAAACATGGCTCAACTTTTCCCGGAGTGGAGTAACAAAGTACCTCGACTGCTTCTAATCGGCACCATTTTACTGTTAACCTTCATTGTATTTGGTTTCTGGTACTTCGCTTCTCCTAAATTTACTGATGTTGGTTACGCCCCTATCCAACCCATTGATTATTCTCATAAACTTCACGCCGGCGAACTTGGCATTGACTGTCGATATTGCCACAGTTCCGTAGAAGTTTCAGCAGTTGCGGGAATCCCCTCTGCCCAAACTTGTATGAACTGCCATACGCAGATTCTCCCGGACAGTGAAGACCTGGAACTTTTGCGCGAAAGCTGGGAAACCGGTGTGGCTATTGAGTGGGTTAAGGTCCACGATTTACCGGAATACACCTATTTCAATCATGCTGCCCATGTGAATGTGGGTGTCGGATGCGAGTCGTGCCATGGCCGAATCGACCGAATGGAGGTAGTAATGCAGGCAGAGCCGATGAGCATGGGATGGTGCCTTGATTGCCATAACAACCCCGAACCTCATATCAGACCTATCGAAGAGGTATTCACCATGGGTTGGCAGGCTCCCGAAAACCAGTTTGAATTCGCCTCGGAGATGATTACTCGCATGAATATTGCCCCTCCGATATATTGCAACGCCTGCCATCGCTAAACGCGGAAAGCACCCGAATTTTATCACTAGCAAATCGTACACATCAGCATGAGCAAAAACAAGCAGAAAACCTATTGGCGGAGCTTAAACGAACTCGCAAAGAACGAGGAATACAAAAAGTTTGCCGAAAGAGAATTTCCTGAAGGTGCTTCTGAACTCCGTGACGGGTACACAAGACGCAATTTCCTGCAGATTATGGGAGCCTCCATTGCACTGGCCGGTTTTGCAGCCTGTCGTAAACCGGTCAAGAAAATCGTGCCTCATTCACGAATGCCGGAGTACATGGTACCCGGAAGAGCACTGTTCTACGCAACCGCAGCTCCTACCGGCTCCTATCTGACCGGTTTACTGGTAGAAACCAATGAAGGTCGGCCAACAAAAATTGAGGGTAATCCGGATCACCCGTCCAGCAAAGGCGGTACCAACATCCAGCACCAGGCTTCCGTACTGGATATGTACGACCCTGACCGCAGTCGCGGAATCCGCCACAATGGCGAATCATCCAGCTGGAATGATTTCCTGCAGGCAGCCAACACCTCGCTTACCTCTTCCGCCAGAATCGCTTTTATCAGCGAACCAAATTCCTCGGCAACCCTGAACCGCATCAAGCGACAGGCACTGCAAAAATATCCGAATGCACAGTGGATAACCTACGCTCCATTCAGCGAGGAAAATCAACTACTGGGTAATCAGATTGCTTTCGGGCGCAAACTCCGTACGCTCCCTGACATTTCACAAGCAAGGGTGATAATCAGCTTTGATGCCGATTTCATGGGTACCGAAGCCGATAGCGTTCGCAACATCCGCGCATTTGCTGACGGAAGGCGAATGAGCAGTGCTGCCGATGATATCAACCGACTCTATGTGGTTGAGTCAAATTACAGCCTGACCGGTTCGAACGCTGATCACCGTCTGCGCATCAAAACCTCACAAATTAAACCGCTTCTGCGTGCCGTTGCAGCTGAGTTATCAGATAATTTCAGTGCACTTTCGGCTTTCCGGGGATACAGTAATGCATTGCGTAACCACGAATGGGTTGGGATACTGGCCGATGAAATTCGCGGAAATCAGGGTTCATCCCTGGTTATGGCCGGCGCCGACCACGATGCCGAAACACATGCTCTGGTTGCTGCAATCAACGATGCAGCCGGAAATACCACCCGAACGGTAAACTACACAGCCCTGCCGTTTACCGACGAAGCAAATCAGCATGAGGCCCTCGCACAGCTGGTTACGCAAATGAATCAGGGCCAGATTGATGCAGTTGTGATGCTGGGTGGAAATCCTGTCTTCACAGCTCCGGCCAATCTGAATTTCGCCGAAGCACTCCGCAGTGTTCCGTTCAGTGTTCATCTGGCCAATCATGTTGATGAAACATCGCGTGCATCCGTATGGCATATTAACCGCGCACACTATCTTGAATATTGGGGCGATGGGTACGATTACACCGGAGTACCTTCTGTCATTCAACCCATGATTCAACCACTTTTCGATGGGAAGAGCGAAATTGAAGTACTGGGCTCCATCGTCTCGGGGGTAACCATCGACGCCGTAGAGGAGGTCAAATCAACCTGGAGACCTTTACTTGGAAGTGGATTTGAAACCAAATGGCAAACCCTGCTCCATGACGGTATGCTGACCGGAACCGAATTCCAGCGTGCTTCAGTAAGCTTGCAGGCTTCCGGGTTGCAGAGCCTGGTTCAGGGGGCTTCCGACAACGCTGATGACGGACTGGAGCTGGTAATTAAACCAGATCCACGCATTTTGGACGGTAGCCTGGCTAACAATGGCTGGCTGCAGGAGCTTCCTGATCCTATGACCAAAATCACATGGGATAACGTAGCGCTGCTCAGTCCTTCAACAGCCGAAAAACTGGGTATTTCAACCCGTCGATTTGGTCAGACCGATGTAGATATGCTGACCATTTCGGCCAATGGAGAAAGCTTTACCATAGCAGCCTGGGTTGTACCCGGCCATACCGATGACAACATCACTATCTACGCAGGATATGGTCGCCAGGGTGTAGGTCGGGTTGCCGATGGTGTTGGCCAAAATGCCTATGCCCTGCGCACGGAAGCAAATCCGCTTTACACAAGCAACATCGGTGTAACACTGGCCTCCGGAAGCTATGATATCGCCTGCGTTCAGGATCACCACAGTATGGAAGGCCGACCACTCGTTCGGGAAGCCAGTCTGACCGAATATCGGGAAGACCCTCGCTTTGCTGCCGATATGGTTTACGTACCCGGCAAAAAAGGCGGTGCTGAGCATCCGGTTACACTATTCGAGGCACAGACATTCCCGGAGCGGCAGCCGCAATGGGGCATGGCTATAGACCTGGCCACGTGTATTGGCTGCGGCGTATGTACCATAGCCTGCCAGGCAGAAAACAACATCCCCGTAATCGGCAAGGAAGAAGTAAGACGTGGACGTGAAATGCACTGGATACGTACAGACCGCTATTTCAGCGGAGACGAGCGCGGTGATGCCAAGGTAGTACATCAGCCCGTAACCTGTATGCACTGCGAACTGGCTCCGTGCGAGCAGGTTTGTCCGGTAGCGGCCACTACCCACTCCGATGATGGTTTGAATCAGATGACCTACAATCGTTGTATCGGTACCCGGTATTGTGCCAACAACTGCCCGTTCAAGGTTCGCCGATTCAATTTCTTCAATTATACCAAAGAGTACCTGACTACCGGAGACGACCCGGAAGTAATTCAGATGGCGATGAACCCGGATGTTTCTATCCGGTTCCGAGGGGTTATGGAGAAGTGTACCTACTGCGTACAACGGATAAGCCGGGGCAAAATCGATACCAAACTGGAAACGAGTAACTCAATCAAGCCCGCCGACGGAACGGTAAAAACAGCCTGCCAGCAAGCTTGTCCGGCCAATGCCATTACCTTTGGCGATCTCACAGATGATCAAAGCGTGATATCGGTGACCAAGCGCAACGAGCGAAACTATGTTATGCTCGAGGAGCTGGGCATCAGACCACGGACCAGCTATCTGGCAAAAATTCGAAATACAAACGAGCAACTGGCCTGAGAATAGACCTATTATATAGAAATCAACATTTCAGATGAGTCAAAAAACAACTTACATACCTGAACCTGAGCTCGTACAAGGCAATCATACGTTCGGTAGTATCACATCACTGGTGGGTGATATTGTAGAAACTCCGGCACCAAGATGGTGGTACATCGCATTTGCTGTTTCAAATCTGCTTCTGGGATTATTGCTGGCTATGCTCGCCTATCTGATATGGGAAGGTACAGGCGTTTGGGGCCTGCAGAACCCGGTTGGATGGGGATGGGCCATTGTCAATTTTGTGTGGTGGGTCGGTATCGGTCACGCCGGCACACTGATTTCGGCTATCCTCTTCCTGTTCCGTCAGGGCTGGAGAACGGCAATCAACCGTTTTGCAGAAGCCATGACCATTTTTGCCGTAATGTGTGCCGGTATTTTTCCTGCAGTACACGTTGGTAGGATATGGGTTATTTACTGGGTGTTCCCTCTGCCGAATCAGATGCAAATGTGGCCGAACTTTAACTCCCCCCTGCTGTGGGACGTATTTGCGGTCTCAACCTACTTTACCGTGTCCCTGCTTTTCTGGTATGTTGGCCTGGTCCCTGACCTTGCAACCTTGCGTGACCGGGTAAAGAGCAAGCTGGGAAAAATGCTCTACGGGACTTTTGCATTGGGATGGACCGGTGGTAACCGACAATGGCAACACTACGAGAAATCCTACCTGATACTGGCCGGCCTTGCCACTCCGCTGGTACTCTCTGTACACACCATTGTATCCTTCGACTTTGCCGTATCTATTATTCCCGGCTGGCATACTACCATTTTCCCTCCTTACTTCGTAGCAGGGGCTGTTTTTTCAGGATTTGCCATGGTGATGACCCTTATGCTTATCACACGAAAAATCTATGGCCTGCAAGATATCATGACCATAAACCACATCGAAAAGATGAACATCATCATTCTGGTGACCGGTAACATGGTCGGTTTTGCCTATATCATGGAGTTTTTTATTGCCTGGTACTCCGGATTTGAATACGAAAAATTTGCCTTTGTAAATCGTGCCTTCGGACCGTATGCCTGGGCCTACTGGATTATGTTCCTTTGCAATGTGATCAGCCCGCAATTTTTCTGGAGCAAGAAAATGCGAACCAGTATCACTGCATCGTTCATCCTTTCCATTGTAGTGAATATTGGTATGTGGTTTGAACGATTCGTAATCACAGTAACATCCCTGGCTCAAGATTATATCCCAGCTTCATGGGGATACTACAGTCCAACCTGGGTTGACATACTCACCTATGTAGGAACATTCGGTCTGTTTTTCAGCAATTTCCTGCTTTTCCTTCGTTTTCTGCCCATGGTTGCTATTGCCGAAGTCAAAATGGTTATGCCGCAGGCAGATCCCCACAACTATGACGAAGATGGAAACGAACTGCCCAAGGAATCACACTAAATCCGCATGCCAACGATGAGCAACACTACAGATAAAACTTTCGGAATTCTGGCTGAATTCAAAAATCCGGGTCATTTGATGAAAGCAGCCAAAATGACTCATAAAGCCGGATACAAAAAATTTGACTGCTACAGCCCATTCCCGATTCACGGTATGGATGATGCCATGGGACTTAAACCCTCCAAACTGGGGTACATCGTTTTAGGTCATGCCCTGATCGGATTTTTAGGCGGTATGGCTTTGCAAATCTGGACCAGTGCTATTGCCTACCCCATCAACATCAGCGGTAAACCTTTCATTAACCTGCCGGCTTTCATTCCGGTCACCTTCGAGTTAACCATCCTGCTTTCTGCATTTGGCGCTGTTTTTGGTATGTTCTTTCTTAATAATATGCCCAAACACCACAATCCACTGTTTAACTCAGAACGCTTTAAGAAAGTTACTGACGATGGGTTCTTCGTTATAATCGAGTCGGAAGATCCACTATACAACCCGGAAAAAACAAAAGCTTTTTTCGAACAGGCTGGCGCCGTGCATATAGAATCCATCGCCCACTAAAACGGAACCCGATTTACCAATAAATCTATGTTTAGTAAAAACAACCTATTATTTGCTTCCCTTGTTGTTTTGGTGGTTGGTTGCCAGGGCATGCCATCAGAAAAGCCTCCGGTTCACCCCAACCAAAATATGGACAATCAGGAGCGATTCGGCTCTCAGGATGCCAATCCTTTTTTTGCTGACAATCGCTCTGACAGGTTGCCGGTGGAGGGTACGGTAGCCCGTGGACAGCTGGCCGTGGATATGCAATATCATCAGGGGATAAACGATGATGGATCATTTGTTGGAACGATACCTGCAGCGGTATCACGGGAGATGGTTCAACGCGGTAAAATTCGTTACGATATATACTGCCAGCCATGTCACGGAGGTACGGGCGACGGCGACGGGATTGTCATTGGTTATGGATATGTGCCTCCCCCGTCATTCTACGAGGACAGAATTCGAGAAATGCCTGATGGTGAAATCTACAGCTCAATCTACAATGGTGTGCGATCAATGCCATCATACCGGCATCAAATTCCCGTAGAAGACCGTTGGGCTATAGTTGCGTATATACGCGCCTTGCAACGAAGTCGGAATGCAACCGAAGAGGATCTTCGCCAGCTAGGACTAACACCGGAGTCAGTTGCCCTGAAATCCGGCACGCAGTCTTCAAGTACATCCGCAGCGACACCGTAATTTTTTTGATATAAAATCATATAGTCAGATTTCTTATGCACCAGGCAAAATTAATTGACAGCCTCACCTATCCGGAGACGGCAAAAACACATAAAATACTGTTTGGAATAGCCCTGATTGCCGGGTTGATCAGTTTGGCTGGTCTTTTTACGGATACCAAACAGTTCTTCTTCTCCTACCTTACCAGTTTCGTATTCATAGCCAGTATAGGCTTGGGCTGTCTGTTTTTCGTGATGATTCACTACATCACACGATCAGAGTATGGAGTAACGCTGCGAAGGATTCCGGAAACCTATTCTTCAAACATGCTTTATGTTGGATTACTTTTCATTCCCATCTTATTCGGTATGCAGTATTTGTACCCCTGGACGGATCAGGCACTGCTTGCCAAAGACCAGCTCATAGCAGACAAAACTCCATACCTGAACACTACTTTTTTCATAATCCGAAACGTGATTTATTTCGGAATATGGAGTTTCCTGGGGTACAGACTCTACACCAATGCAACCAATCTTGACAAAACCGGTGATCTGAGTCTGGATGCTGCCCAGCGAAAAGTAAGTGCGCCCGGTCTTTTTATCTTTGGTTTTACCACGGCTTTTGCTTCATTTGACTGGATGATGTCGTTGGATCCGGCCTGGTTTTCCACCATGTTTGGCGTTTATCTGTTTGCCATGAGTTTTCAGGTATTCTTTGCCGTGACCATTCTTACCGTGCTGTATCTGCGAAGCAAGCAATTGCTCACAAATACCATAACAAACGCCCACATGCGGGATATTTCACTGCTGTTCTTCGGTTTCACCGTATTCTATGCTTACATCGCATTCGGTCAGTATTTCCTGATCTACTACGCCAACTTTCCAAAAAGTATTCTGTGGTACTACAATCGCTTCGATGGTGGATATGATACCATGGCCTGGCTGCTGTTGTTTGGGAAATTTGTAGTTCCTTTTATTCTCATGCTTCCGGCTAAAGCCAAATCGAACATGAAAATTGTAGGATCCATGTCAGTACTAATTATTGCACTTCACTTTGTTGAAATCTACTGGATTGTCATGCCAACATTGCACAAAGGTACAGCGGTTTTTCACTGGCTTGACATAACGCTGTTGATAAGTCTGTCAGCCGTATTTCTAGGGTTGTTTTTCAGCAAATTCAGAAGCAATAACATGGTAAGCAACAATGACCCACGCCTGCAGGCATCATTAAGTAAACACTAAGGCTACCCTAACTATGTCAGACAAACAACCGGACCCTCTTAAGGGAGAGCGTAAAGAAGATATTCTTGCACGCAAAGATGTGCAGGATTCCATCAGACTAGGCGTGAGCCCTGATGATTTGAACTACAAAAAGCTCTTCGGGTACACCTTCCTCGGAATTATCGTCGTTGGCGCGCTGTTGATATTGGCATTGAACATGTTCCGTTATGCGGCATTTCAAAAATCTCAGGAAGCAGCAATAAATGCGGAGTTCTATGAACTGGAAGCACTTCAATCCAGACATGCAGCTCAGTTACAATCATTCTCTGTCATTGACGAACAATCGGGTATCTATGCTGTACCAGTAGACTCAGCTATCACCTTGATTGTCGAGGATTATAAATAAATTAATGCGCTTTATACTATTGCTTTTACTTCCGGTTGCGCTCTACGCCCAACCCGTTACCCCACCAGCTGAGCTTAACGATGTTGGAATAACTGAAAAGTTGGGAGACACGTTGCCGGGAGACATACAGCTGGTGAATTCCATGGGTGAAACCGTGACTGTCGATGAGTTGCTCTCATCGGGCAAGCCCCTGATTTTCACGCCCATTTACTACGAGTGCCCGATGTTATGCAACCTTATCCTGAATGGGGTAACCTACGGTCTGCGAGACTTGCAGTGGCAGATAGGAGACCGATTCGAAGTTGTCACCTTCAGCATTGATCCGGCTGAAACCCCGGAGCTTGCTCGAGACAACAAAGAGAGTTATCTACGACTCCTCGGCAAGCCGGAGGCTGCAGACGGATGGCACTTTATGACTGCCGACCAGCAAAATATTGACCGGCTCACAGATGCGCTGGGTTTTGAGTTCGTCTGGAGTGATGAGGCCCAGGAGTTCCTGCATGGATCAGCCATCATGTTCGTCAGTCCGAATGGAATGATTACCCGCTATCTGTATGGAATCGAATATACGGAGCTCAGCTTGCGTAACGCACTTTTTGACGCAGCAGAAGGCAAGATTGGCACTACACTGGAAAGAGTAATGTTGTTTTGCTACACTTTTGACCCGGATTCACGCTCGTACGTACCCAATGCCCTGAATATTATGAAAGTCGGCGGGTTACTTACGATGACTTTTTTGGGTATATTTCTCGGACTTCTCTGGTTCCGAAAAAAAGCATAGAACCTATAACGAAAAATAACGGCACGTTCCCGCATGTTGGAAACTATTAACAGACTAATCTTACCCCAGGTAAGCTCAACTTTTGCCGCTGATGTGGATGGACTGTTTACATTCATTAATGTGGCAAGCGCAATTATATTATTGGGTATAACTGTTGCGATTATTTATTTCTCCGTGAAATACAAACGAAAGTCTGAGGATGATGTTACACCGGTCATCCGGTATAACACAACGCTTGAACTAACCTGGACTATCATTCCACTAATCCTGATTCTTATCGTGTTTGCCTGGGGATTCAGAGGACATATCGATATGCGAACACCTCCCTCCAACGCCTATGAAGTGTACGTCACAGCCAATTCCTTTTTCTGGCAGTTCACCTATCCCAACGGGGTACAAACCACGGACGAGTTGTATGTTCCAGCCGGACGACCTGTTAAGCTTATTATGCAGTCAAGGGATGTAATTCACTCCTTTTTTGTGCCTGATTTCAGGGTTAAACAAGATGTACTGCCCGGCAGATATACAACAGCCTGGTTTCAGACTCTTGGTACCGGGGAGCACGTTATTTTCTGCACAGAGTACTGTGGTAGTGGTCATTCAGATATGGATGGCATGGTTTATGCAATTGAGCCGGAAGAATTTGATGCCTGGCTACGGGAACAAAAAGAACTTTCTGAACAGGAACTTCCCCTGGCTGTACTGGGTCAAAATCTGTATCAACAGCAGGGTTGTGCCGGTTGCCACAGCCTGGACGGTAACGTAGTTATCGGTCCATCGTTCCAGGGACTCTACATGGACGAGCGTCAGGGTGCAGACGGGTCTTCGCGGGTAGCAGACGAAGATTATCTGCGGGAATCCATAAACAATCCCGGTGAGTTCATCACTAGCGGGTTCAATAATATCATGCCTGGTTACTCATATTTATCTGAAGATCAGGTTTCTGCAATCATCGAATTTATCAAGGAACAACAGTAATTAAGCTATGTCAGCTGCCACTAAAGACTTCAAAATCAGGGAATTTCCGGTAGAGGAAAACCCAAAAGAACACTACTTGAATGCAGCCAGCGGGCTCAAATCGTGGTTGTTCACCGTAGACCATAAACGAATCGGGTTGATGTATCTGGCATCAATCATATTCTTTTTCTTTGTTGGCGGTCTGCTGGCTCTGGCTCTGCGTCTTGAGCTCTGGGAACCGGCAAGAACGTTTATGGATGCCGACACCTACAACAGGGTGTTTACCCTGCACGGAGCTGTAATGGTATTCCTGTTTATAATCCCTTCTATTCCAGCTGCCCTGGGAAACTTCTTCCTGCCGATGATGCTCGGTGCCAAAGACGTAGCCTTCCCGAAACTTAACCTGCTGAGCTTCTGGATTTACTCATTCGGTGCTTTGTTCACGCTGTATTCTATTGCACATGGTGGTGTTGATACCGGTTGGACTTTCTACACACCCTACTCCACATCAACCGGTACGGCTGTTATTTCGATGACTCTCGGTGTCTTTATTATGGGATTTTCATCAATCCTTACAGGCATCAATTTCATCGTTACCGTGCACAAGATGCGTGCTCCTGGTCAGACATGGGGTAAGCTTCCGCTGTTCATCTGGAGTTTATACGCAACGGCAATCATTCAGGTCCTTGCTACTCCGGTTTTGGCTATTACATTGCTTCTGCTCATTATGGAACGAACACTGGGCGTTGGAATCTTTGATCCGGCACTGGGCGGAGATCCTGTACTGTACCAACACTTTTTCTGGTTCTACTCCCACCCTGCTGTATACATCATGATTGTACCGGCTTTTGGAATTATTTCAGAAATTATTTCAACGTTTTCAAAAAAAACCATTTTCGGATACTGGCTGATTGCCCTGTCCAGTCTGGCCATAGCATTTACAGGGTTCCTTGTCTGGGGACATCACATGTTCGTATCCGGGCAATCCGAATTGTCAACAGTAATCTTTTCTTTCCTGACATTCTTTGTAGGTATACCGACAGGCATCAAGATTCTGAACTGGGTAGCCACAATGTACAAGGGCTCCATCGATATGAAAACACCTATGCTCTATGCAATGATGTTTTTGTTTTTGTTTTCTATTGGCGGATTTACCGGAATTATGCTCGGGGCATTATCTGTGAACGTACACCTGCACGACACCTACTATGTAGTAGCTCACTTTCATTATGTGATGATGGGAGGTACCGTTTTTGCTTTCCTTGCAGGCATACATTACTGGTGGCCTAAAATGACCGGAAAAATGTATAATGAACTCTGGGCAAAGATTGCCAGCGTAGTTTTGTTCATCGGGTTCAATGTTACCTTCCTCCCTCAATTTGTAATGGGAAGCCAGGGGATGCCACGACGATATTACAGCTATATTGAACAGTTTCAGACATTGCACCAAACCTCAACGGTTGGATCCTGGGTGCTTGGACTAGGGTTCATTATTGTTGGTATATATCTGACTATTTCCCTTTTCTCCAAAGCAAATAAGGCATCCTCCAACCCGTGGGGAGCCCGTGCTCTTGAGTGGATGTCTAGCTCACCTCCACCACATCACAATTTCAATCACACCCCGGTTGTACTGCATAATCCCTATGATTTCCACAAACCCATTTCGGAGTTCCGACTTGGCATAGACGGGTCAGACAATCATCACGAACACACTGAGGTTGCTCAGACTCAGCCCGCTGAAAAATCGTAACGGGCTCCCTGAAGCAAATTAATCCTTAAAGCCTTTAATCCAAACCTGTACCAAGATTTTCATTCATGGCTAATATTAACGCAACACCTGGTGAGTCGCACCTTGCTCACCACTTTGTTGACTCAGAACAGCAGTTCGACTCTTCAAAACTGGGGATGTGGATATTTCTGGTTACTGAAGTTCTCTTCTTTGGAGGATTGTTTGTAGCCTACATTGTCTACAGATCGTGGAACCCGGAGCTGTTCTACATGTCGGCCAAAGAGCTGAGTACCATTATGGGTGCGATAAACACCGTAGTCCTCATCGGTAGTTCGCTTACCATAGCCCTGGCAGTTCGAGCCGCACAATTAAATCAGCAGGCCAATATATCGCGATATCTGATTGCTACTATTCTGCTGGCATGTGTGTTTCTGGTTATCAAATATTTTGAATACACCAGTAAATTTGCCGTCGGCATTCTTCCCGGTGAGCTGTACACCTATACAGGTATCGACCATCCCGGTGCACCCATTTTCTTCAGTATTTACTACATGATGACCGGCTTACACGGTATTCACGTAATTATAGGCATAGGCCTGATGGTTTATTTGCTCGTTAAAACGCGACAAGGCAGTTACAACGCCGCATATTTTACTCCAGTGGAGATTACGGCACTATACTGGCACCTTGTTGACCTTATCTGGATTTTTCTGTTCCCCCTCCTCTATTTAATTGAATGATTCTATGAGCTCACACGAACACCACGTTATCGATTTGAAATATCTTCTCGGTGCGGCTGCCGGACTTATCATTTTAACCATTCTTACGGTAGGCGCTTCTTACGTAGAGATCCCCAGACCTTTCGATCTGCTGACTGCCATGGCATTGGCATTCGGTAAAGCAACACTCGTAGCCGCAGTTTTCATGGGTCTTATCTGGGATAAGAAAATCAACACAATGGCTTTATTATTCTCGTTGCTTTTCTTCTTTCTGATGATAGGTATTACCTTGCTTGATACCCTATTCAGAGATCGCCCGTTCTGGATTTATAACTGATTAAAGTCAACTCAAGTTTCGAAGGCCGGTACTGTATTGCAGTTCCGGCCTTCGCCATATAAACCCCCTGGTATTCAAGCTGCAGCTATTTCAGATCCCGCTTCTCTCGCGCTGAAAACCATGAGCAGTACGGCACCGATTAACAGGGCCGAGCCCAGCAGATGAAACACCTGAAATGCAGGTGGCATACCCAGATAGGCAAGAACAATACCAGCCACAACCTGAGAGATAACCAGAGCAAGTATCAGGACTGATAGCCTGCTAAAAAACGGTGTGACCTTACTTTTTTTAGCAAACCAGACAAGGTATACAGATGAAAAAATTACCAACCATGAAAACGAGCGGTGAACTGCGTCTATAGCTCCCAGATTATCAACCCACAACGATCGATTAAGATCCGGATTACCCCGTGATATCACATCAATGGCTTCCCTTACCTGCGTTCCAAGAACCATTTGTATCAACGTGACTAGTAACAGAAAGAGCGCAGCACGTGATATGATAGTTTTATGATCTGGATGTAGTTTAACTGGTATATCGCCGTTCACAGCCTTAAATGCTGCATAAATTAGTACTCCTACGATAGCCATAGCAACCAGCATATGGATTGTAATAACCCATTCGGTTAATCCTGACCTTACTACCTGTCCACCCAGCCAGCCTTGAAACACTACCATAACAAAAGCCGCGAATGATGCCATCGTAACCGCAGGAACTGACTTTCGATATCTGAATGAAAACAAAAATGTAAGTGTTATCAAAAAACCGATAAGAACGCCGATGAGTCGGTTGACATACTCTGTCCACGTCTTAACTGCATTGAAAGCAGACTCATCGAACTCTGACGGCAACCCTTCCACGGTGGTGGGCGGTATCCATAATCCATAGCATTTGGGCCAGTCAGGACAACCCAATCCCGCTCCGGATGCACGGACCAATCCACCAACGAAAATGAGAAAAAATGTGGCCGCGATGGTAATCAGAGCTGTCTTTTGATATAGATTTAATTTCATAAATAGTATTCAAAATTGTGGAATCTTGGATAAAATGATGCAAACACTAACAATCAACTTGTCTTAACCGTTGCAAAACGTGTCTGTCAGACAAATAATTCATAAATTAGTGAGTTTGCACAGCGGATTATGAGATTCCTCACCCCTTATATTTTAGCAAATTATTGATGAAACAATCGGTGGTATACACTGCTCAAATGAACACAGAGCCGGGTCGTGTGTTAAAAGCATATTATGAGCTTACTAAGCCCGGAATAACCTACATGGTTCTTGCCAGTATGGCTATTGGTTTCGTTCTCGGATCAACCGGTGGATTCGACTTCATGATATTCCTTCATGCTGCTTTGGGTACTTTTCTGATAGCCGGAGGAACAGCGGCTCATAATCAGTATATGGAGCGTCAATTTGACAAACTCATGGTCAGAACAGCACGAAGACCGCTTCCATCATTCCGGATTAAAGATCGTCATGCACTGGCATTTTCTGTTTCAATGATAATATTGGGGTTGGTTTATCTGATTTTCAACGTAAACTTTGCCGCGGGCCTGGTATCCCTGGCCACCTCGTTTATATACCTGGTACTGTATACGCCCCTAAAACAAGTTTCTTTCTGGAATGTACCCATAGGATCCGTTGCAGGTGCGCTTCCACCTGTTGGTGGATGGGCCGCTGCCAGCGGCACCGTTACAGATCCGGGTATGTGGATACTGTTTGCTGTTGTTTTTTTATGGCAAGTACCCCACGTTCTGGCAATTGCCTGGCTCTGTAATGAAGACTATACCAAAGCGGGATTTCATATGCTTCCGGAAGGCGATGGCAGCGGGATTAAGACAGCCTGGTATTCAATAGTTTGTCTTGCAGGACTCCTTCCGGCGGTGGCAGGACTGTACCTTCTGGATTACAACACCATGTTCTATCTGGTTCCGGCGGTAGCTGCAACATTATGGTTCATTTTCCAGGGAATCCGCTTTTTTTACGAGCGTAGTGCAGTTACGGCCCGAAAACTGATGTTTGCATCATTTTTCTACCTGCCAATAATCTGGATCATTGTGCTGATTGATAAACTCGTATTTTGATAAGCAAATTTCCTGTCAGTTCCTTACGATGAAGCGATAGCAGGAAAGGGTGCTTCTATACCCCGGTAAAGCGTTTGAAAAAAAGGCTTCGCTCTGTAAAGAACGAAGCCTTTTTTATTCGTGAGATTTACTCCGTAAACCCGCCGAGTGTCATTTTAATCGGATCCAGAGCCTTATCCAGGTCGCTCTCACTAAGATCCGTCATTTCAAGGGCTACATCCTTGAGCGAACGATCTTCCTTATATGCTTTTTTAGCAATTTGCGCAGCCAGGTCATACCCGATAATCGGGTTCAGGGCCGTAACTAAAATGGGATTTTTATCGAGTTGTTCACGCACACGAATTTCATTGACTACGATTGCTCTGATTGAGCGATCAGCAAAATTCCGTGTAACGTTAGCGAGTAATTTGATGGATTCCAGCAGATTATGTGCCGCTACAGGCAGCATAACATTGAGCTCGAAGTTAGATCCCATCCCTCCTGCAAGAGTCACAGTGGCGTCATTGCCGATTACCTGGGCACACACCATCACCGTTGATTCCTCGATAACGGGATTGACCTTCCCGGGCATGATTGAACTTCCAGGCTGGAGGGGAGCAAGCATAACATCAGAAATACCACTTTTCGGTCCGCTGTTCATCCAACGCAAGTCATTGGCTATTTTCATCAGGCTGACCGCAATTGTTTTCAGCTGACCACTAAGTTCTACAGGAGCATCAATGGTGGCCTGTGCCTCAAAATGGTCAACCGACTCCATGAAAGGAAGTCCGGTTACACGGGCTACTTCAGCAGCAAAACGGGCGCCGAATTCGGCATGGGTGTTGATACCGGTTCCTACTGCCGTGCCGCCCTGCGGAAGCTCCAGCACACGCTCCAGGGCACTGTCTATGCGGGCCACACCCAGCTCGAGGGCTCGTGCATACCCGTCAAAAACTTGCTTGAATGTAACCGGCATAGCGTCCATGAGGTGGGTTCTTCCGGTTTTGACTACATCCTTATACTGCTCACCTTTTTCACGCAGGGCCGTATGTAAATGTTCAAGGGAAGGCACCAGAGACTGTTTGGCTTCAACAGCGGCGGCTATGCGGATTGCGGTCGGAAATACATCGTTCGAACTCTGGCCGAAGTTTACATGATCATTGGGATGAATACGAAGTTCAACACCGTCTGTGCTCGCCATTTCAGAGCCACGAAATGCGATAACTTCATTGGTATTCATATTAGTAGACGTTCCTGATCCCGTCTGAAAGATATCCAATGGGAAATGCTCATCGAGTTTACCATCTATGACTTCCTGAGCAGCTTTCATAATGTAGGACGCAACCGTTTGATCGAGTAACCCGAGGTCTGCATTTACTTTGGCACAGGAGGCTTTAACAATACCCAGGGCTTTGATCATGTAGCGACTCATGGGGATGCCGCTTATGGGGAAATTTTCAACGGCCCGTTGGGTCTGGGCAGCGTAATAGGCATTTTTGGGCACTTTAATTTCGCCCATCGAGTCTTTTTCAATTCTGTAGTCACTCATAACAGTTTTTTTAAGGGTTTAATACTACAATCCGCATCAATCTGGCGGGATAACAGGTGTTGAGAATACTATTTTGGAGTTATTCAGCACACACATACGTTGTGCTCCCTGCACTGCATAACGCGTACGTTATCAGCAAGCAGGTGCGATTTCAGTAAACAATGAACGAACATGGCAGGTCAAAATTTCAGCAGTACATCCATCGCTTCACGCAAGTCTTTATCATTGGGCAGAACGTAATCTTCCATTGCGGTTGCGTACGGAATGTAGGCATACCTGGCCGCCACACGTTTAACCGGTGCATCCAGCCAGGTAAAGCACTGATCGGCAATTTGAGCGGCAATTTCAGCGCCGAGTCCGACAAACTCCAGGTCTTCGTGTGCAACCAGTACCCTGCCGGTTTTTTTGATCGAATTCGAAATGGTTTGCATATCAAGGGGTACGATAGAGCGAATATCGATGACCTCAACAGTAAGACCGATTTTGGCATATTCTTTTGCGGCATTGATGCATTTTTGAACCAGGGCACCATACGTTACTACCGTAAGCTGATCCCCTTCATGAACCACTTTGGCCGAGCCAATCTCAACGAGGTAGTTGGAATCCGGTTCCGGTGATCGCGCAAATCCCTGGCGGTAAAGTGCCTTATGCTCAAGAAAAAGGATAGGGTCATCGGAGCGGATGGCCGTTTTGAGCATTCCCTTGGCATCGGCGGCGTTGCTTGGCATCACAATTTTGAAACCCGGAATATGCGCCATTATGGACTCAATATTCTGACTATGGCACAAGCCGCCGTGAATGTAGCCGCCGATGGGAATACGGATAACCATTGGAGCCCCGTACTGATTGTGTGAGCGGAATCTCAGGGAAGGAACCTGGTTGCGCAGCTGCTGCATAGCGGGCCAGATGTAATCGCCGAACTGAATTTCAACAACAGGTTTAAACCCCTGAATAGCAAGTCCGCATGCGGAACCAACAATGGAAGTTTCAGAAAGCGGAGAGTTATAGCAACGGTCGTAGCCAAATCGCTCTGTCAGACCCCGTGTAGCCGTAAAAACACCACCTTTACCACCGGCCACATCCTGACCGAAAACAAGAACCTTGTCGTCTCGCTCCATTTCTTCATGCAAGGCGTGATTAATGGCATCCACAATCACAACCGGATCTCCGGATTCCACTGACCTGCCATACTCCAGACCAAGGTCTTTCTCACTGTACATATACCGAACCCCATCCTCGGCTTTCGGCTCATCCTGGGCTAGCACCCACTGGGTATCTTCGTCAATTTCACGTTTTACCTCTTCCCTGAGAATATCCAGCTCCGTTTCAGTGGCATAACCCGCATCCATTAATTTCTCAGCTAACCGTGCGATGGGATCGTTGGCTTTGTCGCGTTCCAGGTCTTCTTCATCGCGGTACTTGCGATGATCATCAGAGCTGGAATGGGGCAACAGACGAACCGTATGTGCATGAACCAGGGTAGGACCTTCACCGGCACGCGCACGTTTGACCGCAGCCTGCATAGCAGCTACCGAATTGAAATACTCCGTCCCGTCACACTCGATGATTTCAAGGTTCTCAAATCCGGCTACCGTTCTGGATATACTACCGTGGCTGGTTTGGTGTTTAACCGGGGTACTGATTGCATATTTATTGTCTTGTACAATGACAATCAGGGGAATTTTATCACGTGAGGCCCAATTGATCATTTCAAAGAACGAACCCTGCGATGTTCCGCCATCACCCAGAGAAACCAGGGTAACCTCATCTGTACCTCTGCGCCTGCTCGCCTGAGCCACCCCTACAGATGGCAGATATTGAGCGCCGATAGCGCTGGAAACAGAGACAATACGTAGCGCGCTGCTATTGAAATGCGACGGCATTTGTTTGCCGTAAGAAGTATCGGTAACACGTGAGAGATGCGCAGAAAGTAAATCCCGGCTGGTCAGGCCAATACCCACGGCCAGAGCCATATCACGGTAATATGGAAGTGCCCAGTCCTTTCTGGGAACTATACTTTTTGCTGCAGCAATCTGTATGGCTTCATGACCGCTGGAGCCGATATGAAAATGGCCTTTACCCTGCTTGAGCAGTATTAACATTTTCTCGTCCAACCGTCGGGCGGTAAGCATACAACGGTATGCGTCAAGTAACTCTTCTTTTGAAAACTGTTTTATGCTGGCAGAGCGAATCTTGAATTTTGAAGCAGACGGCACCAGATTTTTAGCTTTAAGCAGGGTCTTCTCACTCATTGTACTATCATTAAATTAGAAGAGCAAATATATGCGATTCAGCTACAGAATAAACGCAATTATACGCTCAAATTCAAGACAATTCGGTTCTGTGACACCTCCTGACAGACCCTTGGCTTAAGCGTAAGCTATTGATTTTTATATACTCTATAGCGTTTGGTCGGGACTGCACCAAAGCGTTCAGCCAAATTAATTACGCTCGTGTTGGTTTCCAGCAGCCAGCTGAACTCAGCCTCGTGATATCCCTTTGCAAGTCCGTTACGAATCGTGTGCAGATTCATTAATGCATCCACGCCCTTACCCTGGTATTCAGGCAGAACTCCCATGAGTGCGAGTCGGAGGGTTTTGATTTTTTTCAGTTCCGTTAGCAGCTTGTACCAACCGGTTGGAAAAAGCTTACCGTTGCCAATTTTAATCAGGATGCGGTTTATGTCAGGCAGCCCTACGGAGAAGGCAATCGGTCTTCCCTTATCCTCGGCAACCAGGGCGAAGTCATTATCAACAATGTAGCGTAAATCACCGACCAGGAATTCGAATTCATCCGGACCCATCGGGGCGAATCCCCAGTTGCGGGCCCAGGCCTTATTGAAGATCTCTCGGATGATAACAACCTCATCACTCCATTTTCGCATATTGATTTTGCGAATAGTCAGACCCGGGTAGCGTTTTTGCACCAGGGTCTCCGCCTTTTCAGCACGGGCCAGCTCGGTTACGTCCTTATGGATGTAATAGGCCAGCAAATCCACATGTTTTTGAAAACCAGCTGAGGTAATCAGCCTGTCATAGTAGGGATCGTTGTAAGGCATCAGAAACATTGGCGAATGCTCAAAACCATCAACCAATACGCCAATTTCACCCATCATATTCGGACTCATCGGACCATAAATAACCTCGCAACCACGCTCATTCAACCAGTCTCCGGCTATTTTGAAGAGCAAGTCGGCCATCCCCTGATTGTCAATACATTCAAAAAAACCAAAGAATCCTGCTTTTTCACCGGCATGCTGGTTATACGCATTATTCACAATAGACATAATACGGCCGGCAGGTTTTCCGTCTTTTTCGGCCAGAAACATTGCCGTTTCAGCCTGTTTGTAGAAAGGATTCTTTTTGATATCAATCAAATCCTTGATCAGCAGACGAAGGTGGGGGACCCACTGTTCACTGTTTTGATACAGGCTATAGGGAAACTCAAGAAAGTTGCTGACGTCCTCTTTACTGCTGACCAGTTTTACGCCATAGGTGGTGGTTGCCATGTGCGCAGCCTATGCTTCTACCTGAGCTTGACCGTTGACATTGATAATGCCGTGTTTTAAACCCACTTTGCGGAAAGCATCCAAAATTTTGTCGAGCTGTTCGTTGGTATGCGTAGCGCTGTAACTGGTTCTGACCAGGGATTGTCCCGGAGGTACTGCGGGGGGAATGACTGCATTTACATACACGCCGGCCTCAAAAAGATCTTTCCAAAACTGGAAGCAGCTCATCATATCGCCTACAACAACGGGGATAATTGGCGTTTGGGAGGTCCATACATTAAATCCGAGATCCCGTAGCCCGTTTCGCATATAATCGGATATTTCTTCCAGCCGATCCAGCCGCCAGGTCTCTTCCTGCAGAATTTCAAGTGCTTTCAGTACGGTTGCCACATTCGCCGGTGGCATGGATGCGCTGAAAATATGCGCGGGCGAGGAATGACGGATGTACTCGATAACTTTGCGGTCACCAACCAGAAATCCACCAAGGGAAGCAAACGATTTTGAGAAGGTTCCGCTGATAAGATCAACCTCGTCGACCAATCCAAATACGGATGCCGATCCTCTGCCCTGCTCACCGATTACACCAATGGCGTGGGCGTCATCCAGGTAGAGTCGGGCGCCAAACTCTTTGGCAAGCTCCACAAGTTCCGGGATTTTGGCCAGGGTACCAGACATTGAAAATACACCATCGCTGATGATAATTTTACCCACATCCGGATCTTCCCGTTCCAGAAGTTTGCGGAGGTGGTCCATATCGTTATGATGGTAGCGGACTGTTTTGGCCGATGAACACAAGGTACCCACTACAATACAGGCGTGATTGTCTTTATCTGAGAAAATCACGTCGTTCCGACCTGCAATGGTCTGAATGGATCCTTCGTTGGTCTGGTACCCGGTTGAGAAAAGTACGCAGGCTTCTTTTCGCATGAATGCCGCAAGTTTTTCCTCCAGTTCAAGGTGCAGATCTAACGTACCATTCAGGTAACGTGATCCGGTGCAGCCTGATCCGTATTTGAGAATAGCTGCACGGGCAGCTTCCAGAACCCGGGGGTCATTGGTAAGGCCGAGGTAGTTGTTGGAACCGGCCATAATTACCTGTTTTCCTTCGATTTCAACAACCGTACCGTCTGTAGCGGTCAACGGCTTGAAATAAGGATACAGTCCCAGGGCCCGAACTTCCTCAGCTTTAGTAAATTCAAATGCTTTGCTAAATATGTCTTTCGACTTTAATGCAGTATTCGATTTGGACATCCCGCTGTTCCTATGGGCTTCATGATTAATTCAATAAATATACTCAGTATTCCAATGCAATCAAATGTATGCAGTTTGCTACCAGGTATTGTGCTGATGCAGACGGTAGTTTACCACAACAGATTTCAGATAATCCAGGTAGCGTTGAGAAACTTGCTCCCAGGTAAATGTACTGCCAACATAATTACGAGCCGACTCAGATAGTTCCGCGAGGTTGCCATCCAGTAAATCATCAATTTTCTCACTGAACAAACCAGCCTCCCCGGGCGCAATTCTGTAGCCGTTCCGGCCGTCACGGACTACATCTCTGATACCTTCCAGATCCGAGGCAACCACGGGCGTACCCGCCACGTTCGCCTCCAACATAACAATCCCGAAGCCTTCCATGTCACCTGCCACGCGGATGTTGGGCATCACAAACAGGTCTGCCGCGACATAAGCAGCCTGCAGCAGTTCATCAGACTGCCTGCCAAGCAAGTGTATCCGTTCTCTGCATGTCGAATTAAGGGTAGCCTCAACAACAGACTGCATTTCAGGTCCGTCCCCGATAATTACATATTCCACAGGGCTTTTGACACGTGGCAGCACCTCATTGATGAACCACTCATGCCCTTTTCGGAGTACCAGCCTGCCCGTTGTAAGCAGTATTGGTCGACCTTCCAGGTTTTTGCCGGCAGCCTCGCCCAGCATTTGCACTGCCTGAGATTTTGGCAATGAAAGTGTTAAGGCGTCTGCTTCAAAACCATTCGGAAGTGCAGTTCCTTTATCAGCGTGCATACCCCGGAGAATACAGGCCTCGCGGGTGGCAGAGCTCACACTGATAACGCCGTCAAGGTTTCGGAATACTTTAGGCAGGTACCATTGATAGGGCGCCATATTCATGGTAACATCGTGACCGTGATTGATAGTAACCATAGGCACATCGACGCGTTCACGGATAACGGGCGCCAGAGCAGCTGTTACCATGGATGAAAATAGCAGAACATCAGGTTTGAGTCGTGCTGCAAGAACCGGCAGCCTGGTATATAAATCTACCAGAAATCGCATGGTTTTAAGTTCGATGTAGTCCCAGCTGGTTTCCTGTCCGATGGTCGTCAGTTCAACATCCTCGCGTGCGCTGAGGGTCTTTACCAATTGAAGACTGACACGTTGCATACCCCCCATATTCTTAAGGGGTTCATCAGCCGGGGGATGCAAATGAGAGATATACAGTATTTTCAAGATCCGGCTTTATCGTGGTTGGTAAGCATTGATTGCAGTGTAGTAGTCGTTCTCCAGTCCAGCCAGGATATTCTCCCAGGTAAATTGGCGGGCAAATTCACGGGCATTTACGCCAAACTCACTACGAAGTTCTGATTGCGTAATCAATGTGCCAATTGCTGAGGCAAAGGATTCAGGCTGTCTGGGTGTAACTAAAAAACCATGTTTTCCGTGCCTGACCAACGACTTATTCCCCTGGGCGTTGGCTACAACGGCAGGTACGCCACTGGCCAGTGCTTCAAGGGTGACATTGCCGAAGGTCTCTGATATGGAAGGAAACACAAAGACATCGCTGCCAGCGTACGCTACAGCCAGATCATCGCCCTGAAGGTGACCGGTAAAAAGGGTATCAGGCATTGATTGCTGCATTTCCTGCAATGCGGGACCGTCCCCTACTACCATGGTTTTAACGTCTGGGTAACGACTATGCAGCAATTCGTAGGTTTTTCGCAGGGTATCCATTTCCTTTTCCCATACCAGTCTGGACACCATCGTAACCAGAACCTGGTTTTCGCCGACTCCCTGTGAGTTGCGCCAATGTGCTGATCGTTGGTCAGGATTGAAACGCTGCAGGTCGATTCCACGCGACCAGATCCGCATATTTTGCCGGAAACCCTGTTCGGTTAGCGTATCGATCATGGATTGCGAAGGCACATACGTGTGTTCAACGCGGGAGTAAAACCAACGCAGATAGGACCATACGGCCGGTTCGATAAACTCAATGTTGTAATAACTGAAATAGCTTGTGAAGTGCGTATGATACGAAGCTACCACAGGGATTTTTTTACGAAGCCCATAGAGCAGGCTCTGGCAACCGGTGATATCCGGTGTAGCTACGTGAATCAGGTCGGGCCTGAACAAACGCAGTGTTTCAACCGAGGCATCGCCAAGTCCGCAGGAAAACAGATATTCTTTACGTTTGGGAATAGAAACTGCGCGAACTGGATGAAGATCTCCGTTGTGAACGAAGGCGGCCGGGTCGCGCGTTGGCGCAAAAATTTTCACCTCGTGTCCGCGTTCAAGCAAATAGCCCACCAGGCGATTCAGTGTAAGTGACACCCCATCGGCAATGTGATTGTAATTACCCGTAGTCAGCGCTATGCGCAGTTTCTTCATATTTTTTTCAGCTTCAGCCATAAAAGCTGTGTATTTTTGGGCTTACTGTGCGTTCAATATCATGATTGAGGGCAAACTATAAAGATAAGCAATTTATGAAAGCCTTTATCACAGGTGGGACAGGATTTATAGGCAGCCATCTGGTAGACCGGCTGCTGGCTGACAACGCAGGTGAACTTCGCTGCATGGTTCGCGCACAGGAGCGTTGGCTGACCGGAAAATCGTACACCCGTGTGAGTGCCGGTTTGCACGATGTAGACACTATCGCTGAGGCGCTTGAGGGTGTGGATGTGCTATTTCATACAGCCGGTGTAGTAAAGGCAAGGGATACCCGTACTTTTCACCAGGTTAACGTGGAGGCTACTGAAAACCTGCTTCGACTGGCCATGCGAAAGGGCGTGCCTAAAGTGGTCATTCTTTCTTCTCAGGCAGCTGCAGGACCTTCGTTCAACAAGCCGGTTGAAGAAACGATGCCGATGATGCCGGTGAGCCGGTACGGGGAGTCCAAAAAGCGGATGGAAGAGATGATTCATCAGGTAGCCGGTGAGGGCATATCGGTGAGTATTATCCGTCCTTCCTCGGTGTATGGTCCGCGTGAGGAAGATATTTACACCATATTCAAGATAGCTGCCAAGGGTATATTCCCTATTATCGGAAAGGCTCCGGGCAAACCGATTTCGCTGGTGCACGTCCGGGACGTTGTTGAAGGCAGCTTGCTTGCCGCCGCTGACCGTACACCGGGTGTGCAGACCTGGTTTATCAGCAGTGAGCGCGGATACTCCTGGCATGAAATTGCCGAAGCCACCCAAATGGCTTTAGGCAAAAAGCTTACCAAAATTCATGTTCCTGAGTCGTGGGTATCGCGTGTTGGCACCATCGCTGAAACCGGCGCATCATTTTTCGGCAAGTATCCCGTTATAAATCGGGACAAGGCCGCTGAAATGGTCTTATCCTGGGTTTGTTCGGTGGAGAAAGCCCGCATCGAACTGGGATACCAACCATCCGTGTCTTTGCAGGAGGGTATCCGGGAAACCATCGCATGGTACAAAACACATAACTGGCTATGATTAAACTATTTCGTATACACACGGCAGTCTGTTTTCTGGTCGTATTCGCTGCTTCGGCAGCTCAGGCTCAGGTTCAACTCTCAGCTGATTTCAGCACAACACTGCGCATACCGGATATAGTCAGTGTTCAGGAAAGTGCTACACACCTGTATGTTCTGTCGGAAAGTGAGGGTTTGGTTGTTTTCCGCACCCATGCCGATTCGCTTCAATGGATTTTGACCTCCGAGGGAATGAGCGACCGGGGCAGAACCATGCAGCCTGATGTGCGCTTCGCATACCTTTACGGCAGCGGGAACCGGCTGACCGTACTGGAACCCACATCTATTCTGGGGGTATATTCATCGACCTTCCTTCCTGCCGAGCCGTTCGGTGTCAGCAGGATTGGTACCAGTCTGTACATTGCGATGGGTGAAACAGGTCTGGGCCGGTTACCCCTAACCGATCCGGCCGACTTCGACACTGCGCCGCAAATGATTGATACCCGTGATACACCGGTATTTGACCTTGTTCGCATTGGCACCAACCTTATTGCGCTGGACAGCGGACAAAACCTGTTATTTTACGATGTTGACGGCGATGATATCCGGTTTAGTCAGACCGTTCAGCTGGACCGTGAAGTGCAGCGCATACACAACATGAATTCAACATTGTATGCTTCTGATTCGACGGGATCCCTCTACGAGGTTCGTTCAACAGGACTCACGAGACTGATAGCACAACTTTCGGGACCCGTCAGCAAAATTACCCCTATGGGTGATCAGATTTTGGCACGCAGCACCTCGGGAATCCTTGAGTTGATTGAATCCTCCGGCAGGGTTACAACGTTGCGCGCCGATGGAAGCAATGGAAACTATTTCGCTGTTACCGGACAGCGGCTATGGGTTTCAAATTTTGATGAACTGTCGGTCAATGTTTTTTTTGAGTCCACTCAAACCACACCCGGCACAGATCGCTTTCGGCTTGAACCCGCTGAAAACATAGTACTCCCCTTTCCCCGACCCGTATTATTCCCGCTGGTGGTTCATGGAGCTGCGGCCGGTGAGGTTCGCTTCAATCTTCGCAGTGACGCCGAAAACGCTCAAATCCGCGGAAACGGATTCTACTGGCAGCCCCAAAGCAATCAAATTGGAGTAACGGAGTTTGTGGTAACAGCAACCGATGCTGAAGGCAGGACAGACAGTACCCGCTTTCAGGTAGACGTGCGTACATTCAATGCCCCTCCCCGCTTTAATCCGGTCAGGCCGATGTCTGTGATAGTCGGAGAATTGTTTCAGCTGCCGCTTCGGGCAGTAGATCCTGATGGACTGGACCGCGGGCTGATTCGTTACCACGGGGTTGATATGCCGGATGGTGCTACCATTTCTGAGCGTACCGGTATGCTTACATGGACTCCGGAGCGACGCCAGGTGGGGGTTCATACCTTTCAAATCATCGCAACAGATCAGTTTGGCGCGGCTGCTTCGCTCAGTATAACCATGACGGTGCGGAACATGTCGGCGCAGCCGGACGAAACAGGCCGATAATCATGCAGCTGGTAACTGATCCTGATGAGGGTGGCCTTGGTTTCACTGAACCTTTGATTGCCTGGTACAGGAAAAACAAACGATCGCTGCCCTGGCGTGACAGTGGTGATCCATATCTGATATGGATTTCAGAAATTATGCTGCAGCAAACACGTGTAGATCAGATGCAACCCTACTTTGAGCGGTTTACTGCGAAATTTCCGACCATATTCAAGTTGGCACAGGCCGATCAGCAGGAGGTTTTATCGGCCTGGGAAGGACTGGGTTACTATTCCCGAGCCCGGAACCTGCATCATACTGCCCGCACAGTGGTTGAATCGTTTGGTGGAGCCATACCTGATACATGGGATGAATTACGGGCACTCAAAGGGGTGGGCGATTACACCGCCGCTGCCGTGCTAAGCATTGCCTACCATAAACCACACGCCGTTGTAGACGGCAATGTGATTCGGGTTGTAAGCAGGTATCTGGGAATTGCAGACGATGTGCGTTCTGCTGCGGTGCGTAAACGGATACAGGCTACCGTATCACGCTGGATTCCGGCGAAGGCACCGTCCGATTTCAATCAGGCTATGATGGAGCTGGGCAGCCAGGTGTGTAAACCATCGAATCCTCAATGCCGGCAGTGCCCATTGCAGGCGCATTGTGTTGCTTCGCTTACTGCACGAACGGACACCATCCCGTATAAATCGCCTGCAGCCAAAGTACCCCACGTGAATGTAGTGGTTGGTATTATACAGGATGAATCGAACCGGGTTTTGATTGCCCGCCGACCTGACGATGTGATGCTGGGCGGACTTTGGGAATTCCCCGGAGGCAAGCAGGAGTCGGGTGAGCTGACCACCGATACCCTGCATCGTGAGCTTTATGAAGAACTGGGCGTGAAGATTGGCAATGTGGTTTTTTTCCACCGGCTTAAACATGCTTACAGTCATTTCAAGATTACCCTGCATGCTTACACCTGCTCCGTTTTAATGGGAAGCCCAACAGCCAGGACCAGCAGTGAACTTAAGTGGGTATCGGTTAGCGAGCTGGATGATTATCCCTTCCCCAAAGCGAACCGTGAGCTCACCAGGTTACTGAATCGTAGAGATGACAATGAGTACTAGGTCTCGCTCTAACCTGAAGGTACTGACAAAAAACGCACTGCTTTCACGCAAAGAATGGCTGGATTCCATCAATAATCAGGTTGAGGTTCCCGAATACATACCCTCAGACCCTGTCAGTTTTATGCATGCTTTTGACCGGAAAGAAGACCAGTTGCTGGCAGGTTTTTTTGCTGCCATAATGGCCTGGGGTCGTCGTGACATTGTTCTTTCCAAGGTACATGATTTACTCAGTCGGATGGATTATCATCCTGAGGCTTTTATCAGAGGATACAGTGATGCTGATTTTCATCACCTCCAGGGCTTCAGACATCGTACATTCACTGCCGAAGACGTCAACGGACTGGTTCGGTGCCTGCAGCAAGCCCTTCATCATTACGGCGACTTTGAGTCGTTTTGGAAGTATGTGTATCTGAAAGCAGGCGAAAGTGGACTGCATTTAATGGACCTGTTCCACGATGAGTTTTTCGGACTGGTTCCGGAGACTCCCGCACGAACCCGTAAGCACATCGCCAGTAAGAAAAAGAAAAGCACCTGCAAGCGGTTGTGGTTATTTCTGCGATGGTCTTTGCGGAAAAACAGTGTGGTAGATCCGGGGCTTATGGACTTTATGCCGGTTTCTGAACTGATGATACCCTTTGATGTGCATGTAGCCAGGCAGGCACGCAGGCTTGGTTTACTGGGTAGAAAGCAGAACGATTGGCTGGCTTTGCAGGAGTTGCATAAGCGATTGTGCATACTGAACCCGCAGGATCCGGCTCGCTATGATTATGCTTTGTTCGGATTGGGCGTAATGAAACTTAACGTGCCCGCAGAATATCTGCTGAATCCGAAAGCAGAGTAAAAAAAATGCGGCGACAGAGACCGTATTAACTGCCGCCGCACCAGTAGGATTCTTGCTTAATACAAAGAAACCCCAACTGAAAATTTAAAAAGTAAATCGGGAAATCCAAACACGGTAAATCCGATGTCCGCCGTATTGAATACATTGTAGGTTCTGCCCAGGGCCAGTCCGGTTGGCAGCGGCAGGTCCATTGCCGACTGATAATCGTCAAAATCTCCGGTGGCAATTCCTGCGCCTGTCATTGCTGAAAACCCAAAACGGTATCGTGGATTCTGGTAGGCTGTGTACTTGCGCAACGACTGCATCAGGATACCATCGATATCCAGGAAAAGCAACCTTACCGGTATGAGCGCATAATTCCAGCCTCGAAGCTGATCTTTCATTTTGAAATCCAGTCCGAACCCGATTCCGTGCTCTGTTTGCTTGCCCACGATGGAGTCATCGCCGGTTCTGAGTGAAAATTCACCACTGTATTTGGTATAGTTCAGAACCAGATTATGCGGCCCCATCCCGACATCCAGACCTAGGGTGAATGAAGATGGAAGGCTGAGCTCCATATCGCTGACCAGGTTTGCGATATCACGTTGCGTAGTCAGGTTTGGTTTGGCGGCTTCCAATACGTTAAGGTCAACCTCGATTTCATCGTTGAACAGGTCGTCTCCGAGTACAAAAACCGGAAGGAAGGCTTCACCAACAGCCTGCGGATCGTTGAGTAAAAAAGTGGGCATACTGTTGTAGACCAGTGAAACCCCCAGTCGGTTTTTAAACGGAGCCTTATAATAAAGTCCCAGACGGTAGCCCTGCTCCTGAGCAAGTTTGGTCTGAAAACCGGTCAGGTCGAAGTTTAGACCAAATTGCAGGGGCGTATGAAAAAACACGGCTGCAACGAATCGTTCATGCACAGGAACGGAGACTGCGAATGAGGGGATATTATTATTGATATCCAGTTTCGCGCCGGTAGCCTGAACCAGCACTGCTTCCCATCAGATCAAAACCAAGCCGGAATCCAAAATTGAGGTTTCCACCCCGCCAGGCCTCAATTTCAGGTACATCGGAATCTTCTTCGGTATCATTTCCAGCCTGAGCGAAGGCAACTGCGGGCGTTAGCCATAGGCTGGCCAGCAAGAGTAAGTAGAAAAGTGTTCTCATAATGTTGCAGGTGCTGATGGTCGTTAAAATTGAATGGCCAGGGATATCCGCTGGGTGTTTTCCAGATCCTGGATGAGATAGGCATAATCAATGCGGACTCTGACATTGTTGAGTACACCCACATTAAGGCCGAAACCAAGTGCATACCGCTCATCCGATATATCATTTATCCGCTGCTCTGTACCGGCGCGCAGGGCCAAATCGAGGCCAAAACCAGAGGCATCGCCGGTAATCTGATTCATCCGGCCAGCACTGATTTCGTCAGGCTCGAATACGATGTAGTCAGCGTCATTGTACATATTTTTGCCGAAGGTTGAACTTCGGTATTTCAGACCAATTCCAGCTGATACAGGACCATATTGGTAGGCGTAGCCGAGGTGGACCGACAGCTCCCGCATAGTTTCGTCACCAGAGGAAATTATGGTAGCTCCGGCACCGTGTGGGAGCCCTGGCAGTGGCGCGGATCGTACGGTTTTCCTTGAGAAGCAGCTTGCTTATGAATTGCCCGTTGGAGTTTCCGGCTTTGATAGGCTCCAGAATTATTTGCTGAGCTACAGCGGCCTGGACAAAAACAATACACAGTAATAGCGCAAGAAGCCATGGCTTCCCGCCCGGGTATGATTCTCTCATCATAGTTTATTAGACGATCTAAGTTAACAGGTGCAATATGCAGTTGATGTACCCCCGTACACGCGACGTTTAGATACCACTAAAAAAAATGAGAAGCAATACGCCCGGAAACAAACACGCAAAATATTCTCGCAAATTCTTTTAAATCGCGAGAGGCAAGTCGTATCAGGAGTCAGTCGTGATTTTTACTAATGCCGCGGAGTTCATACAATACCGTAATCCAGAAGGCTTAGGACCGTCCGGAAAAACATGTCCCAGATGTGCATCGCAGGTATTGCACAACGTTTCTACGCGTACCATCCCGAAGCTGCGGTCAACCACGTATTTCACGACGTTTTCTTTGAGTGGCTGGGTGAAACTGGGCCAGCCTGTGCCCGATTCAAATTTTACCGTACTGTCAAAAAGCGGCGTTTTACAGCACACACAACCGTAGATTCCGGGATCAAATGAAGCGCAGTACGCACCGGTGAATGGTCGTTCAGTTCCATGCTTTCTGGTTACATAAAATTGTTCCTCTGTAAGCACTTCACGCCACGCTTCTTCCGTTTTTATTATGCGCTGATCAGGTGCAGGATTAGCTTTATTGGCGAATTCGAGTATGTGGTTCCAGGTGATCATAGCGGTTTAATAGTCCTGAATGTTAAGTTTATGCGTGGTTCGCCGACTTTTTGGGTTGGAGGCAGACGATGCAGCCAATGCTCCTGCAAGGCGCCTTTCATTACCAGTAAGCTGCCATTGTCCAGCCACACATCCACCCTGCTGGCATCCTTTCGGTGCTTGAATGCGAATTTGCGACGGGCACCCAAACTGAGGGAAGCTATAGCACCACCCTTCTGCAGCTCTTTTTCATTATCGGCGTGCCACCCCATGGCCTCCCCTCCGTTATGATACAAATTCAATAAACAAGAATTGTAGGTGTGTCCGCTTAAACGGGCAACCTGTTCACGGATTTTCAGCAGCAGCGGGGTCCAGGGCAACGCTTCCTTTCGGGAAGATGCATACGTGTATGCCAATCCGTTATCAGCGTACCATGCCATTTTGCGCTTTGTAACTATTTTTTTGCCGAACATAACAACTTCATCGTGCTTCCAGGGTGTCTGGGCGTGCAGGGCATCAAATAGGGAGCGAGCCTCGGCAATCTCGAAAATAGCACCATAGTAAACGGCCTCCCCATCGTGGGAGAGTATCTGCCGTGGATAGGATTCAAACAAATCAGCCATGGTTATCGTCGCTGGTAGCCATATGGACTCACAAACCTGCTGACGGACCCGGATCGAAGCTTTCCGTGTTTGGTCTTTCTGCCAGTTACACGCTTTCGCCACATTCTGAAACTGGATGCCTTCAGAGCGGTTCGCATTAATTCAATAACTTCCTGTTCGGACAAACCAAACTGAAAAGATATCGCTTCAAAGGGCGTGCGGTCTTCCCAGGCCATTTCAATGATTCGGCTCTGATCTTCAGCGCTGAGAGTTGCAGATGATTTCAATAGCAGGTTGGTGTGGTTAATGTGAGATTGCCGGACTTCCTTAACGAAGATATATGGAAGTCGGGATGACAGGATTTGAACCTGCGACCCCTTCGTCCCGAACGAAGTGCGCTACCGGACTGCGCTACATCCCGAGGTATACCACATTAACTTTTCCCCTGTACATTATCATTCCCGGTTTCGGACGTTTTTCCCGGAAAAACAATATGGGAAACACCTAAAAGTAAAAACAACTTGGATAAAATTGCCAAAAAAGCAACAAATCCGATAGCATAACCACCCATTGCCACGGCTTCCTCGTTGAAATTCAACGCCACCATGGTTGTTACGATGAGCGCCAGATATGACACTACAGCTCCAATGAAGGCTGCTTTCTTTGGTATGTGGGGTCTGAGAACCAAAAACAACCCAAATAAGGCCAGCACGAAGGCGACGGCAACCACAAAAGCGGGATTCAGCGCCGAGTCATCCGGCATCACAAACGCTGCTGCGGCAAGAACTGCCGAGGCCAGAATGGCGATGACCCCCGATTTCTGGAGACTTTGTGAAGTGATTACGTTCATAGCCTGCAATTTACGGCTTTTGAAGATGTAATCGTACAACACGGCTCAGACCGGTATGATTATCGCCTTCAGCCAGGTCAATTTCGCATTCTTCAGCCATCAGTTTCAGGGCGCCGGGAAAACCTTCCATGAGGGAGTCCAGATCATACATGAAGGCTTCCGAACCCGGTCCGCCTACCGACCCGTATTTTTCCCGGTAAGCGATGTGTGTCTTATGGTACCCTTCCAGTATAAGTCGACCGCCCGGCCTGATCCAGCTCCAGATTTTGCTATGAAACTGCTGCTGCTTTTCATCGGGGAAGTGCACAAAGATGAGTGCTGCAAGGTCGAAGGTGGCTGCAGGGTACTCAACGTGTGGCATAGCTGCGACCTGATAATCAATTTTGACACCGTGCCTGTCGGCCAGCTGCTCCGCTTTACGCCGGGCCTGCTCACTCATATCAAAAGCCGAAACCTTCCAACCCCTTCGTGCGGCATATACCGCATTTCGTCCCTCTCCTTCAGCGGGCAGCAGCAGCCTTCCAGCGGGAAGCTGGTCGATTTGTTCACGGAAAAATACATTGGGTTCCTCACCGAAGACGTATGTTTCAGAGGCGTACCGATCATCCCAGAATTCTTTCATATTGCTTAGTATGTAATTTATAGGAACAGCAGACAACTAACTGCAATGCATCAAGTTACTCATTATACACCGACCATGGGTCCTATGCAGTGGGGGTTAGAATTCGAGTGACTGATACAGCAGGGTTCGTAATTTTGCATGAATATCAGATCCGGTTGATGGAATAAGCTGGGTAAAGAACACCACCACCAGGCCGTCCTGCGGACTAACCCAGTACGTAGAATGATAGGCGCCTCCCCATCCGTAGTCCCCGACTGCACCGGGAACACCCCGCACACCCAGATCTGTAACGATGTCGAAACCCAGTCCGATGCCAAGTCCCGGTCTGAAAGGTATACCGTCAAGATGGTTAACTGTCATGAGTTCAACCGTGGCAGGACTCAGAATCCGCACATCGTCAAGAATACCTCCGTTGAGCATCATCTGCAGAAAGCGGGCATAATCCTGCGCTGTTGAAACCAATCCGGCACCACCGCCGAAGGTAACACGGGGGCCCTGCACATAGTGCCCCTGTCCTGCCCCCAGACCCGGGTCCGGGGCGCGAACCAATCCCTGCTGTGATGCCGAGTATACGGTGGCTAATCGATCCACTTTCTCCTCAGGGACAAAAAAATGGGTATCCCTCATAGCAAGGGGTCCGAATAGCGCTTCCTGAAGATATTCATCCAACGGCCTGCCGCTTACCTCTTCGATGAGAGCCCCCAGGATGTCATTGGCATACCCGTAGACGAACCGCTCAGCAGGTTGAGCGTCCATCGGCAGGCGAGCCATAGAACGGACCAGTTCACGTACAGGAACCGCACGGTCGGCCAGGTACCAGCCCTGAATACCGGCCTGCCTCCAGGCATCAGCGGCTACGCCGTACCCATACCCGATACCGGCTGTATGCATAAGCAAATCCCGTATTGTGATTGGTCTGTTTGCCGGAACCACCGTATAACCTCGTTCGCTTGAGTCCGGTACGGCCACCGTAGTTTCCATGAACTCAGGCAGGTATTTACCCACCGGATCCTGAATCAGCAGCCGCCCCTCCTCCTGGAGGATCATCACCGCAACGCTGATAATCGCTTTGGTCTGGGAAGCAATCCGAAACATGGTATCATACTGCATTGGTGTTTGTGCTTCCAGATCCTGGCTGCCGGCGGCATGAAAGAAAACCTGCTGCCCGTCGCGCAAAATTAACGTCACTGAGCCGGCATTTCGTTGCTCTTTTGCATAATCGTCAAGGGTTTGCTGAAGGCGGAACAATCTTTCCGGCGAAAATCCGGCGTCCAGCGGAGCGATTTGCGGAAAGGCTGATTGAGCCCGTACGGGAGCAATAAAGCCAGCAGCTATGAAGAGCAGCAGCAGAATTTTTTTTACCATGGTGGTAGTTGGCTTCGTGATGGTTGGTATGGCCGCGGGCCCCGACGTTCTGTGCCGTATTTAACACGGGTAGTACTCACGTAATCCGCTTGAGCACCCGCTCAAACACATCCGGTTTCAAACCGTACTTGTCTGCCAGCACAGCCAGCCGGACCTGCAGCAGATCGCCCGGAATAGGGTCGCCATCGGGAAGGTATCCTTTTTCCCTAAAGAATGCTTCCAGTTTGTTGATGGAAGCTCTGCGGAAATTGGGTACAGCTCTGCTTTTGAGTGCCTCGAGCAGTTGAACCGGATCGCCCTGGCATTCATTCTGAAGCACCTCCACTACCTGGTCGTGATAGGCTTCCGTCACGGCCCCGGACTCGATAATTTCAGTAACTCCCGCCGGTCTGCTCCTGCCTTGTGATAGCAGCCGTGCGGCGTCCTGCAAGGCATCGACCATACGGCGGAGTTTCAGCATGGCATCGGGTTGTACGGGCACCCAATCTGCATCATCATCGTATAGGGCATCCAGTTGCCCCCAGGTGCGGATGTGACGCGTCAGCAAGGCATGTAATTGAGCTACATCCTCCGTGAGCACAGCCAGTGGCAGCTCATACACGGAATCACGGATAAGATGATAAACGGGCAGGTCAAGCTGGTCGAGGTATTCTTGATAGGACAACCTGGAATCGGGCAGGTCGACCTGCACCGCGGGAATCGGCACCGCAGGCGGTTCAGCAAGTGCATCGGTGGAATCCTGGGAAAGCTCCAGCAGGCTGAAACCGATCTTCTCCTGGTCAAACTTTTGCAGCCACTTGGCAATTTCATCTTTTTGGGCGGTAAAATAGAAGAGTTGTCTGCCGGTACGGGCGATGGAGATTAACGCATCAATAATGGCTTCCGCCCTGATGTCATCGCTGTTGGCCAAAAGCTCATCGGCAAAAACGGGTAGTCTTGCCGGACCTTCCTTCACTTCAACAAAGGCGAGTCGTACGGCTATGAGCAGTTGGATGCGGGTGCCCGAGGAGAGTTCACCGAGCTGCAGCAAGGTGTTGGAGCGTTGATCAACAGCCACAAATGCTCCTGCTCCCGGACTAACCTCAAGAAGGTACCGGCCCCGGGTTATCAGGCTGAACAAGGTACGTGCCCTGCGCAAAACGGCAGGTATACTGGTATCACTCACCTGTCGGCTTACCTGCTGTTCTATGGCAGCGCCCAGCACGGAACGCAGTCGGGACTGGTAGCTGGCCTGCAGTTTTTCAAGTGTTTCATCTGCACGTACCAGAGCCGATTGCAGCTGTGTAGAAGAGCCGTAGCGTCTGGCATCGCTTTCAATGATGGCGATTTTTCGCGTAAGATCATCGTAGGTACCAGCCACTGCCTGCCACTGAATGATCAACTGCCCGGTTTGGGCAGCGTCATATCCATTCCAGTCGGGAAAAAACACAGCTGCAGGACTGTCATTCAGGCGTTTTTGTGTTTGTGCGAGGGTGTCTGTAACACGGTCCAGTTCTCTTCGGGCCTCGCTCCAATCGGATTTTTGATCGCACAATTTGCGTATTTCCTCCGTTGAGGGGTCCGGCATGCCGAGGCGGGATGTAATTTGAGCTTTTTCTTTTCTGGCGGAATCAATCTGACGATTGAGGTTTGTTAACTGATTCAGCTGATTTTGGAGCTTTTCACGCAGAGTAACCAGGTTTTCAAAGGCACGCACAGCATATCGGACTGCGGCAAGGCGTGATTCCATACCATCATCATCAGGTTTAACACCAAAGACGTCAAGCAGCGCATCCATGTGCTCCATGTGCGATTTAACCCGGGCGTCGGCTATTGATACCTGCTCTTGCTGTACTGCGTGGGCCTGCTGAAGTTCGCGCAGTGTATACAGATCTTTGATATGATAGAAAAAATTACCGGCATCAATGTCATGGACCCCATGCAGACCTACCTGACCCATGAGTTCGTGGTACGATTCCAGAAAGTCTTCTTCCTGCTGCACCAGCTGAGATAAACGTCGTTCACTGCGTTCAAATTCAATCCGTAACCGGTCAGCTTCAGCAGCGGCCTGCATCCATACAATCAGCTCCGAAAGCAGGTTTGAAACCGCCTGAGGGGTCCAGTCAGCGGGTTGGGGCAGATCCAGATCCGTGTAATCCTTTTGCCTGATTACCGACGGATCTGCAGCCGTTGAGGACTTCCTGGCAGCCAGCCACCAAATAACGGGGACCAGCAGAAATAGCAGAAATCCTGTACTCCCCGCCAGCCAGACAACAAGTGCGCTCAGCAGTGCCAGCCCGCCTGTTATCCAAAGCCATCGTGAAGCTATGCCGGGTACCGCCCCTGACGAAGGCTCCCGAAGCCAGGCGGTCAGTGCTGTAATTCCACGCGACAACACCTGCGCATCGTAGGGTGTTTGCAGTGCCTCGAGCCGTTGCTGCGCCGTCTGAATTATATCACGCAGGGTCGCAAGCTGTTCACGGGTGGATATCAGCTTTTGATGCAGACTCTCGGCTTTGGTCAGCTGTTCGTAATCCAACCGGGTAAAATCTGCAGATGCCAGAGGCTGCAACTTCTGAATTCCTGCGGCAATCTCCTGCAGGGAACGCCCGGCATTTTGTTGGGAGGCATGCAACTCGCGCAATGTTTGCGCCTGCTCTTCCAGCGTTCGAATGCGTATTTCTGCGTCATCAAGCTGAGGAAAGCCGATAGCTTCTATTTCCGCCCGGATGGCATCAATCCGGGCGCTGGTCCGGTCCAGTTCTGATTGCAGCTCCATTTCCTGCCGGTCAAGCAGCTCGAGGCGGTCTGCATCGTCAGTATGAATCTTTTCCAACACAGCCGGATAGCCCTGAACGCGTATTTCCGCCTGTGAATATACATCGCGAAGCTGCTGATATTCCTGTAGTGTCGTTAAAAATTGTACTTTTTTGCCGGCATCAGCCGCTTCGGCCTGTCTGGATTTGAGTTGCTCAATACTATCAGCCAGTTCCCGGACCCTCGACTGTCCGGCCTGCAGTTCTTTCAACTCAGTCTGCGCCTGCGCTGCGGCCTTCTGCTCCGTCGTATTCCCTCCTTTTGTGCTTGGACTGTAGCCGAGCAGTTTGGAGGCGGCTTCAATATTATATCCGCCGATGGCAGCACGGTAAATCTGAGCGGCCAGATCTGCGTCTTCCGCCTGAAGGAGGTCGTGCAGGGCAAGCATATACCGTTGAGCATCATCCGGAGATGGCAGAAACGACGGTGCTTCTACAGGGTTTCCTCTTCGATACCATTGCGGATTGCCCACCGATTTTCGGATATCCCAACGTTCATTCCGGTAAGACACAACCGCATTATAATGAGTATCCGAACCCTTGCCAGGACAAACAACCTGGAGAAGCGTTCTGGCCGTTGTACTCTTGCCGGAACCGTTCGGACCAGTTATGATGGTTATCGGGTTGGTGAACGCAGAAAAAACCGACATCCCGGCGGGAAAACCCGGCGCTTTTGTAATATGCAGTGATTCAATAAATACGGTCTGTTCGTCCATCAGCCTGCCTCCGACCGGGTTTGTATCAGCGCCGAAAGCATGCGCTCGCACTCCGCCGCCAGCAGGGAATCCAGTTCGTGCCGGGGATGCAAAAGTCCGGCCTGCGCCAGTGGTGCGTACGCTCCCATGGCGTGCACAGCATCCATTTGCGATACGGCTTTTTGCCGGAGTGCCTGCAAAAATTCCGAGTCTTGTCCTGATTGTAAATTCAATAAAGCCTGTGCCAGAATACCTGCCGGACCTGCCTCTGTGGCCAGCTCGTCAAGGTTGCCCAGGGAGGCTGTGCAGCGGTTTTCCGTTTTACGGATTGTGGCCAATATTCCGCTGAATTCACCCAGTGATGATTCAATTTCCCAGCTGTCAGGCAGGGTAATATCGGAAAGTGTTCCGGTAAAAATGAGGTCTGCAACGAGTTCTCGCAAGTGTACACCGTCAAGCTCGTGCACCGTTCGCTGTAGGGCCTGCTGGATGACAGCCTGGGCCCGGGCGAGGTCTTCCACGCCGCTGACATCCACAAAAATCCGCTCATAGCGTACCGATGAAATGGTTATGGGCTCAACATCCACCGTGGTTTCAGTCACACGAAGCAGGTTACATCCGTGCGACCCGGTTTCTTTAGCGCTCAGAGCCTGGGGGGATCCCGGATAGTAACAAAGCGGGTCCTGCATCAGAATTTCAGGTTTGTGTATGTGGCCGAGCACCCAGCATCGCGCAGGACTTTTTTGAAAATCCTCGGATGCCAACGGTGCATACGGACTGTCGTCAAGGCCGAAATCGCCATGAATGAGTCCGATACAATGGCGTGATTCGGGCTGCAGGGCAAACTGTTGCAAAGGTTTATAACGGACCGATGGCGATGGAAAAGACCATCCCACAAAGCTTACAGCTGCTCCGCGGATCCTGAGCACATGCTCCTGCCAGACCCCGCCCTCGCCCAAAAGGGTAACCCCGTGAACCGGATTATTTCGCAGTAATTCCGGCAATACGGTATGATCGTGGTTGCCGGCAACAAGAATAACAGGTATGCCCGCATCGCTGAGCCGGTTGAATCCGGAGAGCAAAGCCGTTCGGGCCTCAAAGTATCGGTTGTCACGGTCGATAATATCACCAGCCAGCAGTACAGCGTCTACCTTCTTTTTTATGGCAACATCTACCATTTGATGCCAGGCATACGAAGCTGAAGCCACACTGTGGGTTACGGAGTGTTCTGGTCCCGGAGAGCTGTCGGCCAGTTGTGCGGCGGCGGAGGCCCTGCCCAGGTGCAGGTCAGCCGAGGTGAGGAACGTGAGATTCATAGGTAGAAAAAAGATCTCTTGCTGTTGGAAAGTTCAACGCATGATAATGAATATGCCATAGACATACCCGTGAAAATAGTGTATGCCACCGTTCGAATGGTTATTTTAAAAAATCTAAACAAAACCGAGGGAAAATATTGGGCTTTATGATATTCAAGTTCCATCTCGCACTGGCGGCAATGATACTGCTGCCGGCGCTGCAGCCGTTACAGGCACAAACAAATCCGAAAGACGCCTACCGCGAGCAGGCCGTGGAAATTCTGGAGCGGGTACCGCTTATTGACGGCCACAATGACGTACCCATTCAGTACCGAAATCGGGTCGACTACAAATTTGATTTGCTGGATTTCATGAATACCACGGCACTCACGCGTATGATGCATACGGATATTCCAAGGCTCCGGCGTGGTCGGGTGGGCGCTCAGTTCTGGTCGGTCTATGTATCTCCCAACATCCCCGAGGCAGAGTCGGTGCAGGCCACCCTCGAGCAAATTGACTTTGTGTACCGCATGATTGAACGGTACCCTGAGCATTTCGAGCTGGCTCTGACGGCCGATGATGTAGAGCGGGTTTTTGCTGAAGGTAAGATTGCATCCATGATAGGCATGGAAGGGGGGCATTCTATCGGCAATTCGCTTGCGGTTCTGCGCCAGATGTACGCCCTTGGTGCCCGGTATATGACCCTGACTCATTCACGAACGCTGGACTGGGCTGATTCGGCAACAGACACCCCGCGTCATGATGGACTCAGCGGCTTTGGTGAGGAAGTGATCCGTGAAATGAATCGTCTGGGCATGCTGGTGGATCTTTCCCACGTGTCGGCTCAAACCATGCGCGATGCCCTTGCCATCACCGAGGCTCCGGTTATATTCTCACATTCATCAGCCATGGCCCTGAATATGCACCCACGGAACGTGCCGGATGACGTCCTGCATCTCACCCGGGAGAATAACGGTGTGGTAATGGTTACCTTTATCCCCGCCTTTTTGCACCAGCCCCTGCACGAGCACATTGCACAACGTAATGCTCGCCGCGCTGAACTCGAATATCTGTATACCGGTCAGCCCGACAGTGTAGCCGTATACCTAAGCCGATGGGAGCAGGAAAATCCACCACCGGTTGCCACGTTGGATCATGTGGCGGATCATATTGATCATATCCGGGATTTGATTGGCGTAGACCACATTGGTATCGGGGGCGACTATGACGGCATCTCCCTGCTTCCTGCCGGACTGGAAGACGTGACAACCTATCCTGATTTGTTTGCGGAATTACTCAGACGGGGTTACAGCGAGGAAGATCTTGAAAAGATTGCCGGCAGAAACCTGCTCAGGGTCATGCGTGAAGCAGAACAGACCGCACACCGACTGCAACAGGAACGAGGTCCTTCGCAGATGAACATCCGTGATTTCGAGAGTAACTGATATTTTGCAACGACCCGTACTGACCATACTACTTCTCAGCCTGCTGATGCCCCTGCACGTGCAGGGACAACAACAAGACTACCTCATCAGCCGGGTGGACCATACCCAGTTGTTCAAACGAAATATCTTTGACATCACGCAGGATTCCACCGGGTTTATGTGGTTTGCCGCCGAGAGCGGATTGCTGCGGTATGACGGAAACGATGTGATTGCCTATCGGGAGAATCCGGCAGACCCCAATGCCCTGCCATCCGATGTTGTACAAAGCCTCAAAGTGGACAGCAGTGGTACTTTATGGTTAGGGACGCGCTTTGGCGGATTGAGCCGTTTTAATGCACAAACCAACGATTTCACCACATTTCATCCACGTCCGGATACCACCAACGACGTGCGTGCCATATCACTCGGACGTTCACAAAGTCTGTGGCTGAGTGTTGCCTTTGATCCGCATATCTACCGGTTCGACATCCCCAGCGAAACGTTTACGGCTATCCCGTTACCCCCGCAGCTGGATAACGGACTCCTTTTTGCTTTCGACATCCACGAGGCAGACAACGGCAATCTTTGGGTAGCGACTGTTGATAACGGGCTGCTCTTGTTGTCACCGGATGGTGAACTTATCAATGAATTCAATACAACCACACCGGCAGGCAGCCGTTTGACCGGTAATAGTCTGCGCCGCATTGTACCCGATCACCACGGACATATATGGATTGGCGGATTTGGAGCCTACCTGTCTCGTTTGAATCCTGCTACGGGGCAGATTGTCTCTCCGGATCCCCGGTTTGAAGCGGCATTTTCTAATGTATATGACCTATGGATTGATCCACGGGAAGATGTGATTTGGGCTGCAGCCGATGGGGGCCTGATCCGCTTAGACCTGCACACCCTCGAAATTATCGAACGATATGGGTTTGATCCGGATACCCCCCGGTCGTTGATTAATGATCGAACACGCGCCGTTCACCATGATCAGTCGGGCATTATCTGGGTTGGCAATGAGCATGGAGGCATACATAACCTACTGCAGCGCAATGAGTTTACCCATGTAACCCCCAATCCGGATGAACCGGGCTATTTGCAGGAAGCTTTTGTGCGTGGGTTCTACCAGCCGGAGGATGATGTCATATGGGTAATCAACAGCAGCCAGATTGCCGAAGTGGACATCGAAACCAACAGGGTTTTACGTTTGGTTGAAATTCTGGGTGAGAAACAGGCCTCAGAAGGTTACACCACTATTAAAGATGATCCGGCCGGTGGCGTACTCATCGGAACCTGGGGTAACGGTCTGATCCATTATGATCGGAGAACGGGTCGGCAGACGCAGTTTACGTCTGGTAGAGCTGCGAACACCCTCAGCGATGACCGCATCCAGTTTATTGAAATTGACTCGCGCGGCCGGTACTGGATCGGTACCCAGAACGGGGTCAACCTGTTCAACCGAAACACCGGTACTTTTGAGCGAATACTCTACGATTTCGATGCGCCCGAATCGAGTTTCAGCTACAGTGTTCAAACCAACGCCTTTGTAGAAGATGAAAACCAGGTGTACTGGATCGGCACCTGGGACGGCCTTGTTCGATTCGATTATACCAACAGAACGGAGCGCCGTTACAAATTCAGTGCAAACAATGCCGAGGGACTTGGATCAAACCATATTTTATCCCTCTACGATGATGACACTTACCTGTGGATCGGCACCTTCAGCGGCGGACTGAACCGGATGCATAAAGAAACCGGCGAAATTACCCGGTTTACAGACGCTCAGGGACTGGCCAGTAACGTTATATTTACCATCATTCCCGGCAACAACGGGGAACTGTGGCTGAGCTCCAATAACGGTGTAATCCGGTTCAACAGCGTCACCGGTTCCTACCGGAATTTCAGTGAGTCGGATGGACTGGGTATCAATGATTTCTGGTGGGGCGCCGGATTTCGTTCGAGGCAGGGGCACCTGTACTTCGGATCCATCTACGGGTACGTCACGTTTGATCCGGATAGAATACGCGAAAGCCGGTTCCATCCCCGCATTGTACTCAGTGAAATACGGGTCTTCGGGGAAAGCCTGACCCGCTCGGACATCCTGGAGTTACGTCACACCCAGAACTACCTTGATTTCAGTTATGCATCGCTGGATTACACCAGCCCGTCAAAGATTGAGTATATGCATATGCTTGAAGGGCTGGATTCAGACTGGATTTACACCGGAAATCGAAGTCAGGTCAGCTACTCCGCTCTTTCACCCGGCGAGTATGTATTCAGAGTTCGCGCCACCAATGCTGACGGACTGTGGAGTGACAACGAGCTGGAGGTACGCTTTACCATTCTCCCTCCTATCTGGCAGACCATGCCCTTCCGGTTCCTGATGGTATTTATATCCGTGGCGCTGATTGGCATTACCATTCGCTGGAGAACCGCTTCGGTTACACGACAGAACAAACAGCTGGAGGCACTGGTGGCCGAACGCACAAGAGACCTGGCAGACAGTAAAGAAGAACTGCTGGAGAGCAATGAACAGCTTCGGGAAAAAACCCTTCGATTGGAAGAACGTAACCGTGAAATTGAAATCCAGCGAAATCTTGTTCTTACCAATTCCAATGAGCTGGAAGCCAAAAACCGCCAGCTTATTCAACTCAATCAGGAGAAAAACAGTCTTATCGGAATTGTGGCCCACGATTTACGAAGTCCGCTGGCCAGTGTCATGAGCGGCCTTCAAATTTTGAAAATGTCCGATGACATGCCCATAGGCGAGCAGCTTGAAATTCTGGACATGATAGAAACATCGGTAAACAAGCAGCTATCGATGATAACGCGGATTCTGGATCATCAGGCGCTTGAAAGTGGAAAAATCAATGTCAACATGACCCCGGTGGATCTGAATCCGTTGCTGGAAAATATCCGGCAGACACATATGAGTCCGGCTGCAGGGAAATCTATTGGTCTGACTATAACCAAACCCGATTCCATACCGGCAGTACATGCCGATGACAGTCTTCTCGAGCAGGTTCTTGACAACATGGTCTCCAATGCAATCAAATTTTCGCCGGCTAATACCACCGTCACCGTATTGGTTCTGGTAACGCGCGATGATATTCGCATTGGTGTTCGTGATCAGGGACCGGGCATATCACAGGCCGATCAGGAAAAACTCTTCCGAAAATTCCAGAAACTCAGTGCCCGTCCGACCGGTGGTGAGCAGTCAACCGGTCTGGGCTTATCCATTGTCAAGCAGTTCGCAGAGGCCATGCATGGTGCCGTGTGGTGCGAGAGCAAGCTGGGCGAGGGTGCAACATTCTGGATTTCGCTCAGACCCGCTATTAATCGCCCATAACGGCCAGATTATCCTTATTTACCCACGTAATTCAGTTTTCCTCGTTTACCCGAAAATCAACCAGTAAACCAACCCATCTGTTATGTTTAGGTTAAAGCCCGCTCTCTTTTTGATACTATTTGCATCTGGATGTGTGCAAAATGAACGCTCAGAAACAACCGTACGCACACAAGATACGTTTTTTGCGAATCTTTCGGCTTTATGCGATGCACACTTCGTTGGAAGTTCAACTTACCCGGAAGTGCCGGATCACCCGTTGGTGGGAACAGAGCTTCGTAATCATATTTCCGAATGCACCGACAATACCATTCGGATTGAACTTCTCCGTGATGGTGATTACTGGCACGGAGCCTGGGTTATTGAGAAACGCCCCGATGGACTCCATCTGTTTCATGATCACCTTGGCGAAGTTCGTACCATGCAAGACCTTCTGGCATCCGGGGATGCTCACGGATATGGTGGTTATGCAACCAATGACGGAACTGAATTTCGACAGTATTTTGCTGCTGATGATACAACAGCTGCGATGTTGCCGGAGGCAGCTACCAATGTATGGATGATGGAACTTAATCCGGAGACGGGCACATTCGTTTATTATCTCGAACGGCACGGACAGCCCCGTTTCAGAGCCGTAATGAACAAACTATAGGGCTGCTTTATTTCAAACGGGTCGGTTTTTGCTGACCATCATCTTGACCTGGTACGCAGTCTTTTTTTGCAGCACATTTGCAGACTTTGGGTGTACCAATGAAGAATCTGCCGGTTACACTCATCGTGTATATATCTTATTAAAACATGGTGTAATAAAAAACCAGAACGGATATGATCAGGAAAACGATGGTCATCCCACCGCCGGCCCTGAAATAATCACGGGTTTTATACCCTCCGGCACTCATCATCAGCGCGTTGACCTGGTGTGTTGGCAGCACAAAGGAATTACCGGCATTAACTGCGGCGAGCAATACCAGCGGCCGGGGATCCACACCGGCAATCAGACCGATACTTACAACGAGAGGCGCCAATACCACCACCGCGCCGACGTTGGACATAACCAGAGAAAAGCCGGTAGCCAGGGCTGCTACGGTAAATAACAGCACCAGCGTGTTACCCGCGTCCACCAGACTCATTACACTTTCGGCAAGGAACTGGGCGGTACCTGTGTTCTGCATGGCCGCGCCCAGCGGAATAAGACCGACCAGCAGAAAAACCACCTTCCACTCAACCGACTCATAGGCCTCCTGTATGCTCATAACCCGGGTTAAAACCATCAGCACCGCTCCTGTGAGAAACGAAACCGAAATGGAGAAGCCACTGAGTGCAAGCACAATAGCAACAAGGAAACTGCCCGCAGCAAACCAGGTTTTTGCCGGTTTTTTGGGTTCAACTGTAATAGGTGTGAGAACGGCGAAGGTATCAGACGATTGAAGTCGTCGGATATTATCCCACGGTCCATAGACAATAAACGTATCTCCCGCGGTGATGATGTGATCTGAAAAATCGCCCTCCACCTTTTGACCCCTGCTGAAAAGCATGACCGGCTCAACCACAAAACGTCGGCGCATGGCATACTCACGCAGGGTTTTACCAACCAAATCGGATCGGGGTGGTACAACTACTTCCACGAAACCAGTCTCTTCGGGATCGCCCAGACCTTCAAACATCGGATGTTCCTGGGTCGGCTCCAAACCATGTTTCGCAGCAAATACCTGAGCCTGATTATCATCGCCGTACAACGCCAGTATCATACCGGTGTGTAATTCGGTTTCCCGCCAGGGTGCATAGGCAATCTGATTTTCCTTCGCCGTTGCCAGGATGTTGATGCGAAATTCGGACCATGCGCCGGATTCCTCGATGGTTTTGCTCTTCAGCGTGCTGGACTCAGAAATACGGTAGTACTGAATTTCTTTGCGGAGATTGAATGCATCCACCACTTTTTCCTGCTCGGTAGCCTGGAGTTTGCCGCTGGCCCCCTGCGGAAGAAAGTACTTACCCAGAAACAGGAAAAAGAGTACTGCTCCCAGCAGCAGCGCGACCCCCACCGGGGTTACAGCAAAAAGACCGAAGGGTGCCAGGTCTGCGGCGGCAAGCAAGTCGTTGGTTAAGATAAGGTGACCTGATCCCACCATCGTCAACGATCCGCCGATGATTGCGGCAAAGCCCACCGGCATAATCATGGTCGACGCTGAAACTTTGATCCGACGAGAGATATCCATGATACTGGGCAGAAATAATGCGGCGGCTCCGATATTCTGGATAACCCCGGAGAGCGTACCCGTTGCCAGGGCCAGAGAGCCCATAATATTTCGGGGATTCGAGCCTACCCGCTTAAGCAGCCATTTGGAAAACCGATTCATCATGCCTGTTTTAGCCAGTCCCTCACCCAGAATCATTACAGCCAGCATGGCAATTACCGCATTACTGGAAAAGCCGGAGATGGCCTCTGCTCCGCTCAGAATACCGGTCCAGTACAGCAGCAGCAAGGTGAGCAGCGCCGTAACGTCAATACGCAGCAACTCCGTGACCAGCATGAAGATGGTGAAGGACATGATGCCCAGTACAATCAGAATTTCAGTTTCCATGCGAAGATATTTTGAGTGGTAGATTTTGCCGATTCCTTACGCCTCAAGTATACAACAGTTGTATCAACTTGTAAATATAAGTTTGAATACGCATTTTATTCCATGTTTTTGGTCACTATGAAAGGGTTTTTGAGTCTGCTTGTATTATCTGAGGATTTCATCCTGTCTGGTGGGGGTCTGCACGGAAGTTCTTACCTTTACCGTCTGTTTAGTTATCATCAGAACGCGGAATATGCCCCTGAACGACCTTTTACACATGGTTTTGAGTTTTGCCGGAGGTGTGGCCCTGTTTCTCCTCGGCATGAAGCTCCTGACCGACGGGTTGAAACTGGCTGCCGGACAAACCCTGCGCACGCTGCTCAAGCGCTATACCTCAACCATGGTCAAAGGTGTTCTTGCAGGCATCATGGTAACCGCGCTGGTTCAGTCTTCCTCAGCCGTAATTTTTGCCACAATCGGATTTGTCAATGCCGGTGTAATGACCCTGGCCCAGGCTATTTACGTGATTTTTGGAAGCAATGTGGGAACAACCCTTACCGGCTGGATTGTGGCTACCATCGGCCTTAACGTAGATTTGCAGGTATTATCGATGCCCATGCTGGCTGCCGGGATGGGATTATGGCTGAGCGGCGAGAACCGGCACCGCGGCGCATGGGGACAGGTGCTGGTCGGGCTGGCAATTTTCTTTTTAGGAATTGACATCCTTAAGGACACCTTTGATAACCTCGGGCAGATTTTTCAGGCCGAAACCATTGGCACGGGGCTGGCTGGCGGACTTCTGATGGTTTTTATGGGTATTGTACTGACCACCCTCATGCAGTCATCGTCGGCCTCCATCGCCATTGTTATTACTGCTGCTGCCGGCGGATTCATACCGCTTGAGCTGGCGGCTTATATGGTTATTGGTGCCGACATCGGCACTACCTCAACAGCTGTTTTTGCCGTAATTGGTGCCACAGCCAACGCACGCCGATCAGCGGCAGCCCACGTACTGTATAACCTGGTCAGCGGAGTGATGCTCATAGTGCTGCTGCCGTACTATCTGGATCTCATTGAATTTGTTTTTACGGGCGGATTGAATACAGCAACGACCATCGCCGTATTTCATACGATGAAGAAAGTTACCGGGTTGGTAGTTATGCTTCCGTTTGTAGGTCGACTGGAGGCCTGGTTACTCACCAAATTTATTCCTGCTGACAACGCGACAGCTCCCCCCACCCGCTACCTGGATAACACCGTACTACAAACTCCGTCGCTGGCGATCAGCGCCCTCATTTTTGAGCTGAAACGTACCGGACGGAAAACCCGAAGTCTCATTAAAAAAGGACTTACACATGCTATAGGTGTCAAAGAGTCGGAAAGTAAGCAGTATACGCTGCTGCAACTTCACCAGGCAATTGCCGGTTTTATCCGGCAGCTGCAGCGACGAGAGCTTCCTGAAACGGGTGAAAATGCTTTGCCCAACGCACTTCGCGTGTTGAGCTATTTCAGGGAGAGTATGGAAACTGCCGTTGAAATCTCCAGCCTGAAACAGGATATACAGGAGCTGAATCCAGCCCTGATCGAACGCATCAATGTGCTAGAAGCCAACGTGGTTCAGTTATGTCACATCGCAGATTCTGAGCATCCGGATTTCAAAATGGATGATGTAGGTGCATTACAGCGTGATTTCGAGGCCAACTATGAACTGGCCAAATCATCCTTACTGTACAGCGGTTCACGCGGCAAACTTCCCATTGAACGCCATGCTGCGCTGGCACGACTATATCCGGGGACTGCGACGTATCACCGATCAGCTGTGCAAGGCCTCGCAGTATATGCATAACTTCAATGAACTAATTGAACACACTCCGGGAGCGGGACCTGCACTGCTTGAGGACGTACAAAACTCCTGATAGACATGATCAAACCCACGAATTCATCTGCTTCTGAACAAGTACGCATGGGGCTGGGAGGAGCTGTAGCACTTGGAATCGGCGCTATGGTCGGGGGTGGAATTCTGGCTCTGGCAGGGGTGGCTTTTTCGGTAACCGGCGCCTCGGCGTTGCTGGCTTTTATCCTTAACGGAGTAATTGCCGTAATCATAGCCATGAGTTTCGCCGAAATGGCCTCCAAAACCCCGAAAAACGGTGGCATTTACACCTATGCCAAACGGGCGCTAAGCGTACAACTGGCTTTCGGAGTGGGATGGGTTGTTTGGCTGGCTTCCATCATGGCCTCGGTTTTCTACGCACTCGGGTTCGGAGTATTTACGGCCTTTACCCTGCAGCAAATTCCTGTAGACTGGCTGCAACAAGCCGCGGGATCCCGAATCGTTGTGGTTTTGCTGTCCATAATTTCGGTCGGTTTTTATACCCTGAAGCTCTCCAGAGAGGTTCGGGTTGACGCCAGGCGCATCAATCTGATTAAAGTAGCTGTTTTTGCAGTACTGATTGCCGGTGGAATGGCCATCATTCCCGGCACGCCCCTTCAAGACCTTACCCTGCATTTCAGGCCCTTTTTCACCGGGGGTATCGGTGGACTGGCTGCAGCTATGGGGTATACCTTTGTAGCCATGCAGGGATTCGTCCTGGTGGCTTATGCTGCCGGTGACATCCGCAATCCCGAAAAAAACATACCTCGCGCATTGTTTTATACCATTGGAATAGGGATGGCCATTTATATCCCGTTGCTGCTGGTTGTATTAATGGTTGGTATTCCGGAAGGCTCAACCCTTGCCGGGGTGAGTCGCGCCTACCCGGAAACCCTCATTGCCGTTGCGGCAGAGCACTACCTGGGTAAATTCGGTCTGTGGCTGGTGCTGATTGCCGGTACCATCTCCATGCTTACCGCATTGCAGGCCAATCTTTTTGCGGCCTCCCGGGTAGCCAACAGCATGGCTTCAGACCGCACCCTGCTTCCCCAGGTTTCACGACTCCACCGACGCTATGGCACTCCGGTGCGGGCCATACATCTGTCGGCCCTGCTTACCGTAATTTTCATAATGATGCTGCCGGATGTAGCTTCTGCGGCTGCAGCTTCCTCGCTGATTTTCCTTCTGAGTTTTGCCCTGGCCCAGCTGGTCCTTATTCTGATGCGCAAACGATCGCCCGGCAAGAAACCTACCCATTTTCAGGTTCCTTTTTTCCCGGCACTTCCCATTGCCGGTATTACCATAACACTTTCACTGGCCTTGTTTCAATCGGTCGTTGTACCATCTGCCGGGGTCATAACGCTCATCTGGCTGTTCATCGGCTCCCTGCTGTTCATTGCTTTTTTCCTGAAACATGCCCTGGTGGCGGATGTGTCGGAGGAAGCCCGAAACCCTGAAATCATCCGCCTGCGCGGAAATAGTCCCCTGCTGCTGCTGCCCATAACCAATCCGGCCAACGTAGCCTCCAAAGTTTTTCTAGCCCAGGCGCTTTCCCCGCCCGTGGTAGGAAGAACCCTGCTGCTGAACATTGTAAATCGATCGGAAGACGCAGAACGCACCGCCCGTCAGGTAGAGGGATGTCGCGATGTGATCCACCAGGGACTCTCATCAGCGCTCGAGGCGTCCCTGAGGGCCGACACGCTCATTACGATTGCTGCAGACCCGTGGAAAGAAATAGAACGGGTTGCCCGCGCGCACCGATGTCAGACCCTGCTTATAGGTCCCGGTGAATTCACCGATGAAAGAACCACCCGACGTTTGGAACAGCTTATCAGCAGGGTACCGTGCGATGTGGTTGTACTACGGCAGCCCTACACGGGCTGGAATATCAGCCAGGCTCGTAAAATTCTGATTCCGGTGGCTGGTTTCGACAAACATGATCTGCTGCGAGCACGCATTGCTGCAAGTATCTGGCGCAGTTATCAACCTGAAATCACCTTCCAGCAGCTGGTTCCTGCAGGGGTGTCGAAAAAAGAACTACGAACTCAACGGCGACTGCTGCATCGTTTTGCCGAGGAAATCATTCCAACCGGTTTTAAAACCAGCATCAAGCAAAGCACGGATATTCCGGCTACTCTCGTTCACGAAGTCAGCCAGCATGATCTGGTCATCATCGGCCTTGGCAGGCTTTTGCCCGGCGACAAGGCGTTTGGACCCATCCCCATGGATATCATCAAGAAAACCAATACCGCTGCCATTTTCATCAGCCATAACTAGCCCGGGATATCATGTTTTTACAATGTGACGTAAATCAGATACCGGGGCTATTTGCCGCAAAGCAAGTCAGGCAGTAAAACGGCTCGTAATCCGGTCGGCAAGTTTTCGGATGCGCTTTGCCAAACCACTGCGGTCTTCACTCTTGTCGGATTCAACCCTTCCGAGCAGAAACCCATATGGTTTGAGAGACTCCACCTCGTCACTCACTATTTTGAGTATCGCTCCCAGTGGTATGAATAAAATCATGCCGGCCAGTCCCCATATCTGAGAGCCAACAAGCAACAGCAGCAGGGTCATCAATGCGTTCATACTCACCTTGGAACCCACAATTACCGGGGTAAAAAAGTTGCCCTCAAACAACTGAACCACGTAAAAGCCAGCCAGAATAGCCACGGGAAAAAGCAGCGAGTCCATGGTTATGAGACTGTACAAGATTGGTAAAATGGAGCCCATCAGCGGGCCGATAAATGGAATTACGTTCAGCATAGCTGCAAAAACACCGAAAAATATGGCATGATCAACACCAATAATCAACAGCATAGCAGAGTAGATAACAGCCAGAATTCCGATGACCATCAACAGTCCGGTTATGTAGTGCTGGATGAGCGTCTTGATACGGGAAATAATGGCATCTACTTTTTCTTCCGTTGCTTTATCACCCCGGGCAAAAGCTATGCGCAGGAATGTTTTGAGCATATCCCTGAATAGCAAAATCAAAAACATGAAAACCGGCAGGAGCATCATCGTGGTGAGCGTGGAGGCCGCACCTGAAATCCCCCTGGTCAGTGAAGCGGCATTTTCGCTGACATACTCGGTAATACGGGTTACTAGGTAGTCCAGATTAAGCTGTACATCCAGGTTAAAATATTGTGCAGCAATAGCATCCGCTGACTGGAGAATCTCCTCAAGTCGTTGTGTAAACATTTCAGCATCTTCAGCAAATCCACGAAGCTGCTCTATCAGGAAAAAGCCTACGAATAACAAAACCGCCAGGCTGAAGGTGATAGAAACTATGGCTGATAAGAAGCGTGGAACCCCATAACGCTCCATGAAATTACACATCGGCACCAGCAGAATTGCAAGAAAACCGGCAAACAACAAGGGCATCAACAAGGGTTTTGCAACAATCATCGCGTATACCGTCAATATAACGGCGGCCATGGCATACGTATAGGTTACATACCAGGGTTGTGTGTAGGTACTACCTTCGCTCCCGCTCATATTTCATACTCCTGCTGTAATTGTTGTTCCTGTTTTTCGAGTTCTTCCAGTGTTTCCATCCACTCCATAGTAAACGTTTCAATCTCCTGTTGCAATCTGCCATGGCGTTTTATCACTTCAGCAGCATCCGGACCTGCATAAAATTCGGGATCAGCCAGGCGAACTTCCAGCATGGACTTCTCATCCTCCCTGCCGGAGACCTCCCGCTCCAGTTTGGCGGCCTTATTCTGCAACGGTTTGAGTACTTTTTGAATTTCCGTACGCTTTTTGGCGTCCAGCTTGCGCTTTTCTTTCAGGTTGGGCGATCCTGCCGACGACGCATCCGTTGCATCGGATTGCGGTTTTTGTTGAGCGGCTACCGGATTGGCACTTCCGGCTATTCCTGACTTCGCCGATGTGGCCTGTACAGTGGCCTGCTCGTGATCCCGGGTCGATTTCCATTCGTAGTAGTCATACCCGCCGTCGTATTCGGTAACCTTCCCGCTGCCTACCCGCCATATTTTCGTGGCAAAGCCCTGCAAAAAATGACGGTCGTGCGATACCACAATCAAGGTCCCCTTGAAATCCCGAAGGGCTTGCACCAGTACGTTTTTGGAGGCCAGATCCAGGTGGTTGGTCGGTTCATCCAGCACCAGTACATTAGCCGGTGTCAGCAGCGTACGGGCCAGGGCTACACGACTCCGCTCTCCGCCGCTGAGCACGCGGATGGGTTTAAAAACATCGTCCCCACGAAACAGAAAGCAACCCAGCAAATTCCGGATACCGGACCGGGCTTCACTGCTCGGAGCAGCTTCCTCCATCACTTCAAGAACAGAGCGGTCGCTGCTGAGAACATCGGCCAGGTGCTGGGCAAAGTAAGACAGGATCACGTTGTGCCCCAGTTTACGAGACCCTTCAAACGGCTCAATACCGTCCATGATTCGTGCGAGGGTCGATTTCCCGGTACCGTTAGCACCGATAAGCGCAATTTTCTCTCCGGCTTCAATGTGCAGGGCCTGACCGGAGGTGAATACCGTTACAGGCGATTCCCCGGGTGCCGGAGCCGGATAGGTTTTTCGAAGGTTTTCCATCGTAAGCACAACGCGGCCACTACGCGGGGGCTCCGGGAAGCGAAAACTGACTTCAGCCGCATCAGCCTCCGGGGCATCAACCAGCTCCATTTTTTCCAGGCTCTTGACCCGACTCTGCACCTGACGGGCTTTAGTAGCTTTCGCCCGGAATCGTTCAATAAATCGCTCTGTATCGGCAATCTGCTTCTGCTGCGAATCGTATGCACGCGCCTGCAGGTCCATTTGCTCGGCACGAAGCTCTACATAGCGCTCATAGTTGCCGGGATACATGTAGACCCTGCGCGAACGCAGATCCGCTATCTGATTGATCATCCGGTCCATAAAATACCGGTCGTGACTCACCAGTATGACGGCCCCGTCGTAATTCTGCAGATACTGTTCCAGCCATGCGATGGAGTCAATATCCAGGTGGTTGGTAGGTTCATCCAGCAGCAGTACATCCGGGTGTTCCAGCAGGAGTTTACCGAGCAGTACACGCATCCTCCATCCACCGCTGAAACGGGACAGCGGCTGATGCAATTGCTCCGTAGTAAAACCAAGTCCTTCCAGCACGGCACCAGCGCGGGCCTCCTTGCTGTCACCCTCCAGCACCGCGTATCGGTCTTGCAGACGCTGCATGTCTTCGAGGAGTTTCATGTAGGCATCCGACTCATAATCGGTGGTCTGCTCCAGCGCCGCATATATGGCCTCGAGTTTCCTTTCGATGTCAGATGCCTCCTGAAATGCCGTGAGTGCCACCTCCAGTACCGTCCGGTCCAGACTTATTTCGAGTACTTCCTGCTCCAGATAGCCTACTGATGCGTTGCTTTCAAAGGTTACAGAGCCCTCCTCAGGCTGAATTTTGCCGGATATGAGGCGGAGAAGTGTAGTTTTTCCCGCTCCGTTGGGACCAATAAGCCCGATACGATCGCCTTTGTTGGCCTGCAGATTGAGTCCGGAAAACAGGCATCGGTCGCCGATGAAGTAGGTAATTCCTGCCAGATGTAGCATGTGTGATGTTTGAGCCGTGTTAAAAATACGTGGCAAAATACGCAGAATAGCTGTCTTCTTCGCCTGTATTCAACGAGTGGGATGCGGTCTTCTGCGGGGAAGTCCCGCCCGGGATTGGCGTTCCTTATTCTGCTGCCAGACCGGCGGGGAGGTCAATCCAGAACGTAGCCCCCTGTCCGGGTTCACTCTCACAACGCACCGCAGCGCCCAGGGCATCAGCGAGGCGCTTGACAATAGACAATCCCAGCCCGGTAGTCTGCTCTCCGGCCGTGGGTTTTGCACTGAGCCGCTGAAACTTCCCGAACAGCTTGGTTTTGTCTGATTCCGTGAGGCCCGGACCCCGATCACGCACCCCAATGTGAACATGATAGTCAGAGGAGTTAAGAATAAGGTGCACACGTTGGTCTGCCGGTGAAAATTTAACGGCGTTACTCAGCAGATTATCCAATATTTGCTCCAGTAATGCTTCATCTGTATCGATTTCGGGGTGGAGCCCCTCTGTGACAAACTCAACAACTATGCCCTTGAAAGCGGCCTTTTCACGATACGATTCAGCCATGGAACGGCAAAACTTAACCAGGTCGACCCGCTGTTTTTTCACCTCAATGATACCGCTTTCCAAGCTCTGATGATCCAGAATACGGTTTACCATGGCCAGTTGCTTTCTGAGGATGTCTTCCATAGTCGTATACAACTCCTCCTGTTCTTCCCGATTGAGTTCAGGCTGTAGCTGCAATAACTGCAGGGCACTCAGAACACTGGTAGCAGGACTCCGAAGATCATGGGCCACAATCCCGATCAGACTGTTCTTTTCGTGATTGAGTGAAACGAGTTGTTTATTGATATGTTCAAGCTGCTTGCTTTTAGCCAGGATGATGGCATTCTGCTCAGCTACTTTCGCATTTTTGGCCTGTAGTTTGACGGTCTGCCCACGCAGTTCGGCGTAGCTTTTCAGAAGTTCCTCGCTTTTTTCCGCAAGATCACGGGTGCGCCGGGCTACAAGCCTTTCCAGCTCTGCCTGTCGCTGACGTGATACCCGGCTCCAGTTAACAAAAAGCAGGGCAACCGTGGATAGCCCGAGAATTGCAGTCAGTATCCAAAACCAGTTGGTCTGGTAGAAAAAAGGCTCCATAACAAGGGTAATAGACGCCTGACTCGGACTCCAGACTCCGGCACTGTTGGTTGCCTTAACTTCGAAATAATGCGTCCCCGGTGGCAGGCTCGCATAGCTGACCGAGCTGCGATTCCCGATGTAGGTCCAGTCTGTGCTGAGACCGGCAATACGATAAGCGTACTGATTTTTGTCCGGATCAGAGAAATCCAGGGATGCGAACTCAATAGTAATAAATCCCCGGCCGGCACTGATCTGCACAGGCTGGTCCGCATCCGCAACCGTAAAGGTCTCGTTTTCAACAGACAGACCGGAAATCACCACACGCGGTTCATAATCATTGCGCGTAATATTTCGGGGGTTGAATGACGTAAGACCGTTGGTACCGCCGAAATACAGCACACCCTGTGCATCGCGAAATGCCGAGCCCCACCAGAAATCATTGCCCTGCAATCCATCTGACTCGGTATAATTCACGAGGGACTCATCCTCGGGATTGAACCGGAACAACCCGCTGCTGCTGCTCAGCCACAAATTTCCGTCCTGATCAGGTAAAATTGCAAAGATGACGTTATTCGGCAGCCCCGTCTGCTCAGTGTAGTATTTAATCCGCCCTGATGCCGGATCAAGACGATTTAATCCGCCACCGAAGGTTCCTATCCAGAGATAGTTTCCATCGTCGTACAAGGAAATTACGTGGTTACTGCTGAGCGTATTGAGGTCCACAGGATCAGACAGATACCGCGTTGCCCGATTTGAATCAGCATCGTACAGACTGAGGCCCTGCCAGCTGGCTACCCAGAATATCCCGGGTGATTTTTCCAGAAACCCAAGGGTCTGCAGACTGTTTCCGGCAAGTGTGCCGGTATCATCAGGTTCTGATTTGATTCGCTGAAAAACACCGGTATCCCGGTCAAACCGATTCAGTCCATTTTCGGTACCTACCCAGTATTGACCCCGGGAGTCTATATGCACAAACTGGATACGATCGTCAGACAGGCTTTGTGAATTGGCAGCCTCGTAACGATAAACCATCAAATCAGGAGAATCCGGGTGATAGTAGTGCAGACCGCCTCCCCAGGTACCAATCCACAGCCCTCCGTCCGGATCCGGTGTAAAGGATGTGATCTCGTTACTTTGCAACCCCGACGGGTACCTGCTTTGGGTGTCAATAGATCGGATCAGGGCGTAGTTATCCGAATCAAGGATATGTATTCCTCCTCCTTCAGTGCCAATCCAAAGTTCATCGTCGCTCAGGTGTATAGCCCTTACAAAACCCCGGCTCAGCTCCCCGTCCCTGTCAAATTCGGCGGTCAGAATATTTTCGAAGGCTCCCCGGATTTTCAGCTTGTTCAGGCCTGCGTTCCGGGTACCAACCCACACAATTCCGTTACTGTCTGTGAAGATACTGCGTACTTCATTGGAGGAAAGACTACGTATGGTGCTGGGATTAAACTGAAAATGAAGAACAAGCTCTCCGCCTGAAGGGTCATAGATAACTATGCCGAGGTTCGAACCAATCCAGATATTACCGCGTTCATCCTGTTGAATGGCATAAATGGTGGACCGCGAGAATCCATTAAGGCGGTCAAGAGCGCGAATACGTCGGGGACCGGGTTCACCGGGTGCCATGCGGAGCAGTCCGGCCTGCACCGTTCCAATCCAGATTGTGCCATCAGAGGATTCCATCAGTGCACTGACCCGATCGGTATTCAGGTTGTTTTGATCCGGTGAAAAACGCCGGTAGGAACCATCGGTTCGGATGTGAATCAGTCCGGACTGGTCTGTACCCACCCAGTCAGAGCCATCGCGCGCGCGCAGCACCACCGAAGACTGAATGAAATGCCGCTCACGTGTTGCAGGCAGGGATTTCCGTGTGAAATCCAGGGTGTTCAGATTGAATTCAAAATAGGCATCCCCACCGTGTGAGCTGATAACGAGGTGCTCTCCGGACTGCTGTATGCTTCGAAAATCGTAGGTTCCCGTGACGCTTTCAGGATGGTCGCCATCGGGTACAAAATTGGTAAAATCCCCCCTGGTGGGATTGAACAAAGACAACCCCCCGCCCTGAGGCAGAACCCATAACCTTCCGCGGTCATCTGTAAAAACAGCACGGATGTTGTTATTGGGCAATGATGCAGGATTTCTGACCTCGGATTTATACACTTCAAAGCGGATACCATCGTAACGATACAACCCATCACTGGTGGCAAACCATAAAAATCCGGTAGAATCTTGTGTGACAGAGGCGATGTGGGCGGGTATAAGATCCGGGTGTGTAAACCGTTCAACCACAAAATCATGATTGCTGCTGAGCAATACAGCAGGAATCATCAGCACAAATACAGTGGCAAGGCGAATGGTATTCATCACACTCTAAAGCAAAGCAAACAAGTTTAGCCTAAGTTACTACTATCCGGGGTATTTTACGATGCCGCAGATTCCCCCCCGTTGAATTCAAACTATATATAAAAGCGGTGTTTTTTAATTGAAATAATACTCTGGAGGTCGTATATTTGACTTCTGTATTTATTTCATATAACAGTATAACCCATACACACGCTCTTTATGATCGGTATTAAAATCAAAGATAACGAAAGCATTGACCGCGCTATTAACCGCTTCAAAAAAATGGTTACCCGTTCACGTCTTATGGTTGAGTTCAAAGAACGGCAGCAATACCGCAAGCCCTCAGAAGTCAAGCGCGAAGATATGAAAAAGAGCGTTCGTGACGAGCGTCGACGTCAGCGCGACAATTACTAAAGCTCAGGGGTTCCGGCTAAAGCCGGTTCTATACTGTTTTTCGAATTACGGCTGCGTACCTCAGGTATGGCAGCCTTTTTTATGTTCTTTACCAGGTAATACCATCATGCCCCTACCTTGCGTACCCTCAGGTATGGCTTCCTTTTTTTTGTTCTCTACCTGGGATATGAGGTTCTTTCCGCACCAACCCACCATCATCCGCGGGTTTATTCACTCACCCCTTGCCGGGCCGGATTCATATACCAGGTCATCACGAAAACGCCCAGACCGATACTCAGGTAGTAGGTATACAGCCTCCACATAAAGATGGATATACCAATAAAGATTACCCGTTCAAACAAGGGGCCCTGAAACAACAGAAACAGCGCTTCTGCACCCCCGCTTCCCCCCGGCGTTGGCACAAATAACCCGGCAAAGGTCATCGAAAACGACCGCAGAAATGTGAGCAGTACATCAGCGGGCAAAAAGCTGAGTACCACAATACTCGGCAGGGAAATCTTGGCCAGCCAATTCAGTGTTGATACGATGAACGCTTTAACCAGAAATCCCTGTGGTTTCTTGCGCAGACGGTCTGAAAAGTCGATCAGGTTATCACTTTCACGTACAATCTTGCGCCGGATACCACGCAAAAAAGGTATACCAAACAAAACCCGGACCATTCTTTTCAATGACATTGGATTTACCAGCAATCCATAGGCCAGTATCACCGAATAGCCAAGCAATACGGTGTAAATCAGGAACATGGCGCCCGTTCCCACCCATCCGGCATTGGGAGGAATCACATCGTAATAAAATCCCATCGTTATTAATATCGGGATGACCATCACATAGAAAAGCTGGTCCAGAAGCACGCCATAAAGCATAATTCCACCCGATTTTCCCAAGGGAATCTGCTCACGTGTCATGGCATAGGCAGCAACCGGACCGCCACCTATTGTAGACGGCGTGATGGCAGACGCAAAGTCCCAGGTGAGTACCACCCGGAACGCCCCCATCCATGACAGGGTGTAATCACTGAGAATGCGGTACTTCCAGGCCTGGAAGTATATCTTCAGCAGGGTTACTACGAAGGCTATGATCAAACCGGGCAACCGTTTGAGCTGGATGTACTCAAACCCTTCCGGACTCCACGTGAAGTACATTACCAAACCCATGGTTATAAGGCTTAGTCCTATGGAAAAAGCCATATATCTGACTGACAGAAAACTACTGGCAGCAGGTTGTATATGCGGGTTTTCGGTGGTCAACGGTATGGGTTATTAAAAAGTGCGCTCTGATTATGCTAACTCAATTGCTGAAAACAAGGGCAAACAAAGCCAGTGGCCCTGCCTGTTGGCTGAGTTTGTTCAGCCGGACAATCCTGCCACCCGACGGGTAGTGCTTTGAAACTGTTCAATCATATCCTGCAAAACGCTTGCAGCATCCGGAATAGTGCGAATCAAACCGGAAACTTGTCCGATTTCGAGTTCGCCCTGATCAAGATCGCCCTCGAATATGCCTTTTTTGGAACGTCCCCGGCCCAGTACGTTACGCAATGCTTCCACACCGGCTCCCTGCTGCTCCGCTCGGTGGATTTCTTCATAGAACGGGTTCTTCAGCATTCGGACCGGCGTAAGTTGCTTGAGCGTGAGAATGGTTTCGGTATCGTCCGCCTGCACAACCCGTTGTTTGAATGCTTCATGGGCCGAACTCTCCAGCGTTACAGCAAAGCGGGATCCAACCTGAACCCCGTCTGCACCAAGAGCCAGAGCTGCGGCCATTCCTCTTCCGTCGCCTATTCCGCCTGCTGCAATAACCGGAATACGATGTCCTACAGCGTCGGCTACCTGAGGTACAAGAACCATGGTTGTGATTTCATCTTTACCGTTATGTCCTCCGGCCTCAAAACCCTCACACACAACCGCATCCACACCACGGTCTGCACATTTAACAGCCAGTTTCACGTTGGGAACCACATGCACCACCGTAACCCCGCGCTCCTTGAGCCACCCGGTCCAGGTTGCAGGATTACCGGCAGACGTAAATACTATCTTCACCCCTTCGTCTGCAATAATGTTCATGATTTTGTCGATGTCGGGGTACAGCAGGGGAACATTCACCCCAAACGGCGACTTTGTAGCCTGCCGGCATTTCCGAATGTGCGACTGAAGTACATCCGGATACATCGATCCGGCACCTATCAGCCCCAGGCCTCCGGCATTGCTGACCGCTGAAGCCAGCTTCCAGCCCGAGCACCAGACCATACCGGCCTGAATTACGGGATAGGAAATATCGAAAAGACGGCAAACACGGTTATGGGTAAACATCGGATATTGGGTTTTTCACTACGTTGCATTCGGTGCTGAAAAATACAACATTACCGGTTCCGGTTCAGATACGTAACGATACATTAACACAAAGCTGATTAACTTGCCCTGAAATCCAACCCGAATACCATGAAAATCTGTCTGTTATTCACTTTAGCGCTGCTGCTTAGTAGTTGTCAGCCCACAATCCGGGAATTGCCCATGGATACACACCCTGCTTTCGACCTTCAGGGGCACCGCGGCGCACGCGGTCTGCTGCCCGAAAACACCATCCCATCGCTGAAGGAGGCCTTGCGGTACAGCGTAACTACCCTGGAATTTGATGTGGTCGTTTCTGCAGACTCCCAGCTCGTCCTCTCACATGAACCCTGGTTTCATCACCATATCAGTTCCCACCCTGACGGAAGGGCGGTGACGGAGGCCGAAGCTGCAGACATAAACATGTACCGGATGCGCTATGACGAAATTGCCCGGTTCGATGTAGGTCAGCGTATCCATCCTGACTTCCCGGAACAAACGCCGCAACCCAGCCCGAAACCTCGTCTTTCAGATGCCCTGACTCACGTTATGGCCCATATTCAAGCGGAGGAACTCCCGGATGTTTGGTTCAATATTGAGACCAAAACCCGGCCCGAATATTACGATGTGTACACTCCGCAGCCGGATGTTTTCGCTTCACTACTGTACAATACCTTGCGGGATCTGGACGTACTTGACCGCACAACTGTTCAAAGTTTCGATGTGAACACGCTGAAGGCCATGCGCCGGCTGGATCCCGCCGTGCCGTTGGTACTGCTGGTTTACAATGAAAACGGACTGGACTGGAACCTGGAACAGCTGGGTTTCACACCTGCCATCTATTCACCCTATTTCAGGCTGGTAGACCGTGAACTGGTTCAATCGGTTCAGCATCGGGGCATGAAAATCATACCCTGGACGGTGAATGAACCCGGGGATATGGTGAACCTTATCCGGATGGGTGTTGACGGGCTGATAACGGATTATCCGAACAGAGCTATTGGCCTTCCTGAAGTCTGTGAAAAACTGGGAATTGAAGTACCCGGATAACGCCTGCAATTCAGGAATCCGGGGGGCTGCTGACAGCATAAAAAAAGCCATCCGGAAACAGCTCCGGATGGCTTGAGATTTTACAGTACGTGATTTCAGAGCCGTTGCTTGCCTGGGGCGCAACGGGTATCTGCATGGAAATCAGGCAATGGTAACTTTTTCATCAAGGTAAACATCCTGAATGGTCTGAAGCAGCTTGGCTCCTTCTTCCATCGGACGCTGGAACGCTTTACGACCTGAAATCAGGCCCATTCCGCCGGCACGCTTGTTGATGACAGCTGTTTTCACAGCATCAGCAAAGTCGTTGTCGCCGGAAGCTCCGCCTGAGTTGATCAGACCGGCCCGACCCATGTAGCAGTTGGCAACCTGGTAGCGGGTAAGATCAATCGGGTGATCACTGGTGAGTTCCGTGTAGATACGCTCGTCCAGTTTACCGTAGGATGACCCGCCGGTGTTCAATGCCTTGAATCCACCGTTTACTTCGGGAAGTTTCTGTTTGATGATATCAGCCTGGATGGTTACCCCGAGGTGATTGGCCTGACCGGTAAGGTCGGCAGCTACGTGGTAATCAACGCCATCTTTTTTGAACGCGTTGTTACGTGTGTAGCACCACAGGATGGTAGCCATGCCCAGCTCGTGGGCGTATGCAAAGGCCTCAGCAACTTCTACAATCTGTCGGTTCGACTCTTCCGAGCCAAAATAGATGGTTGCACCAATTGCAGCGGCACCCATGTTGTAGGCATCATCGATGTTACCGAACATAATCTGGTCGAACTGGTTCGGGTAGGTCATCAGCTGATTGTGGTTGATTTTAACGATAAACGGAATTTTGTGCGCATAGGTACGGGAAACCGAGGCCAGAACACCGTAGGTTGAAGCAACACCGTTACAACCACCCTCGATAGCCAGCTTAACAATGTTTTCCGGGTCGAAGTAAATGGGGTTTTTAGCGAAAGACGCCCCGCCGCTATGCTCAATACCCTGGTCTACAGGGAGGATAGACAGGTAACCGGTTCCGCCCAGCCGACCGTGGTTGGTGAGCCACTGCAGATTACCCAGCACGCGGTTGTTACGGTTTGACTTGGCCCATACGTCGTCCACATGCGTTGGGGAAGGCAGGTGAAGCTGGTCTTTGGATATGGTCTTCGATGTGTGATTTAATAGGTACTCGGCTTCGTTGCCCAGTAGTTCTTCAATATTAGTTACGGCTGATGCCATATAAACCTCCTTAAAAGTTTTCAACAAGAAAAGTGTGTTCAGGCAATATAGGGTTTATCTGATTAAAGGTCATGCTAATTCAGGACAACTACATCGTAAATTCATGCCCTTACGCCCAGGTTCAACAGAAAAGCGCTTCGCTAAATCAATAATTTTCGCCACAATTTCCGTATTTTTTGACTATGCAAAATCCAAAGCTGCCCATACCCCATCAGGCCGTTGTACTGGCTCCCATGGAAGACGTCACCGACTCCCCTTTCCGGCAGATGTGCCGCCGTGAGGGGGCTGATGTGGTCTACACCGAATTCATAAGCTCCGAAGGACTCATCCGGGAAGTTGACAAATCCATGCATAAAATGAGTTTTGAGCAGGTGGAACGTCCCTTTGGCATCCAGATTTTCGGAGGTCGTGAAGAAGCCATGCACGGGGCGGCAAAAGTAGCCGAGGCTGCCAATCCCGACCTGGTAGATATCAACTTCGGATGCCCCGTTTATAAGGTGGTCAGTAAAAACGCCGGTTCTGCCTGTCTGCGCGATCTGGGCATGATGGAACGTATGGCCGGAACCGTTGTCGATGCCGTTGAAAACAAACCCGTTACCGTAAAAACGCGACTGGGCTGGGATGAGAACACCATCCGGATTCAGGAGGTAGCACTCATGCTGCAGTCCGTTGGGGTCAGGGCCCTCACCGTTCACGCCCGTACCCGCCAGCAAGGCTACAAGGGCCAGGCCCGCTGGGAGTATTTCAAACTGCTGAAGAATACCCCGGGACTGCACATTCCCATTATCGCCAACGGAGATATTACTACTGCTGAACACGTAAAGTATCTCTTTGATGAAACCGGTGTTGACGGCGTGATGATTGGTCGCGCCGCCATCGGCAATCCGTGGATTTTCCGCGATGTAAAACATTTTTTAGCACACGGGGAGCACCTGCCCGGGCCATCACTGCAGGATCGGCTGAATATGTGCGCTGATCAGCTTCGTGCTTCGGTAGCTCATCACGGTGAACGCTACGGCGTAATCATGATGAAAAAACACTACGGGAACTACCTCAAAGGTATCCGCAACGGCAAACAGCTGCGCGTTGCCCTTATGGAGGAAAGTGAAATGCAACCGATTCTGGAAATACTGGGCAACTTCGAGGAAGAAAAAATTGCTGTTCCCGCAGCAGGCTAAGCCCTACTCAACCCGCGTAAGTCCACCCCGCCTGCCCCGGGAGGTAAACGCAGCCAGGGTGACCGTTCCTTCTGCCCGAACCGGCCCGGTATATTCCGGCGAATCCACGGTCGGCGGTGTACCGTCGGTAGTATAGCGTATGATTAAGCCCGGCGTTTCAACGTTGGCGTGGAGAACGCCCCCGCGAAGCACCGCACCGGGTCTGGGAATACGGGTTTCGTATCCACCGAAGAGATGATCCAGCCGGTCAAACTCAATCTGTCCTACCGTATTGGCAAAACGGTTCCATTGCCGATCCCGCATGGCGTTTCGCCGGTCACGCTCCTGAATGCCAGCCCAGGCCGGGTCGGGCGACCACGCCCGCTCAGACAACCCCAGCATTTTGGGCAGCAGGTAGTAAAACATCATATCAGGTCCCTTAACGGTTTCCGTCCACAACTGACCCTGCAGACCGATAATCCGGTCCCGACCGGCATCGGTGAGTGCCTCGTGCTGTGCAGCCATGGCACGGGCATCTACCGGATTGCCCTGTATGTCAAAATCATTGGATATGAAATGATTGAATGGTGTAAGCTGCCAGGCTGAGCGCAGATTCACATAACCCGACCAGTGCAAGCCCGGCTCATCCGGATGCATGTCGTATGCCAGGTCAAAGTAGACGTTGGATGAATTGCTCATGATGACCTCATAACCGGCATTGGCCAGCTGGTAGGCCATATCCGTTCCGGTCCAGCCCACAACGGCATTCCAGGCATGTAAACGGATGTTCTTTTCCAGCAGCGCAGTGTTGGGTCTGCTGACGGTCCGGTTACCCTCGCGCACACGTTGCTGCCCAACTTCCTCCCATCCCGCCAGTTGCAGTCCGCGTTCAGCCAGAATCTGGTTCAACCGGGTGTAGTAATGATTGTGCAGATCCTGCCTTCCGTTGATATCCGGATTTTGGTCCATCAACAACTGACATGCCGGGGAACCCATCCATACGCCGTAGGGAACCTCATCGCCGCCCACATGGAATGTCTGCAGCGGAGCGCCGGCCTCCTGGTACATACGGATGATTTCATCGAGTACGTGTGTATAAAACCGATACGAAGATTCCATACACACATCCATGGTATTATTTCGGTAACGCTGAACGGATATATATTCTGAGGCATCGTCCGGATGCTCCAGCAGGAATTCAAGGGCTTTTTCCGAATTCCCCTCCGCCATATATCTGTCGTAGCGGGCATGCATGGCCATAATAGCGGCACGCATGTGGCCGGGTGCTACAATTTCGGGAATTACGGTAATATGGCGGGCACGGGCGTAGCGCAGAATTTCAATCAGATCGGTACGGGAAAGATGTCCGCTTCCATAGGGTGAATGCTCCGGATCCGGACCCGATCCATACACAGGGTGCAGGTGATCACGATGGGTTTGCGTATGGCCCCGCCTGGAGGCAACTTCGGTGAGTTCAGGCAGACCGGGGATTTCAATGCGCCAGGCTTCGTCGTTGGCCAGATGCAGCTGCAAAACGTTGAATTTGTAGAAAGACATCACATCCAACAGCCGTTTGATATCCTGTTTCTGCTGAAAATTACGGGCAATATCCAGAAAGAGTCCCCGATAGGCGAACCGGGGATAATCATAAATCTGTACCTCAGGAAAACGGATTTCTTCCGTGGGCGAGGCGAGCTGATCCGGGGTAATGAGAGCAAGCAGTGTCTGCATCCCATAATGCGCACCCGCCGGTGCTCCGGCTTCCAGCAGTATGCCCTTGCCGTCAATGGTCAGCCGATAACCCTCCGGGCGGGTTATATCATCGGTATGCCGAATCTGTACCGGCGCACTTTCCCCGTGGCTGACTAGTACCTCAGCGCGGGTGACTTCACGGAGCCGATCGGAAAAAAGTGCGGTCTCTACAGCAAATCGAGGATCGTGAAGGAGTTCAATGGGGCTTTCAAGCACCAATACTCCTCCGGTTTGCCTGAACGTGACCGGCGAAGGGACCACGGGCATAACCGATGCTGCCGGAAGTACGTCCACCGATTCGTTCTGGTCAAAAAGCAACGTGGCTCCCGGAACCCTTCTGTTGGTGTGGGCATACTGTTCAACCAGCCATTCAACGTCTATTTCAGACGCAATGTGATAAGGCAGTGCATACCCTTTGGATTCGCCTGCCGGAACGATGTAGGGCGACTCCGGGAACTGGGTGTTGGCGTTCAGGAAGCGGGGCGAACTATACCGGAACGTTACGGAATCACCGGGAACCAGCGGCCGGGTAGTATCGGCGGGCTCAAGCCGGAACCAGTCGCCGCTCAGGTGTTCAATTCGTACCGCAGCAGAATCAAAGGCCGGTCGCTGCGCAATATAAATCGCGTTAAAATACAAAGCCCAGCCCGGCTCCAGTACATCGGAACCTGTGTTGATCAGGGTAAAAGCGGCCTGGTGCTGTGCCGTTGGTTCAAGGGTGTTTTCAAGGATCTGCCAGCGCAGTTCAAGGCCTTGGGTATCTGCTTGCCGGGAACAGGCCACAGCCAGGAGCATGGTGGCAAATAAAGCCAAAAAAGGAGTATTCATAACAGGTGCATTGGAATGGGGATGATCTGTACGGGAATATACATATTGAGCCGGTCATCTGCCGGACGGATCGGTCACAGGAAACTGCAAACCAATCGCGCCGACAACCATTTAAAGACAAATAAGTCTTTTTTTAGTAACATCGATACAGATTTTCTTACAATTTTAGCGGTGTACCTTATCCCAATATTGCGATACAACTTTTAATTGAACAATAAACGTAAATGTTTGGTCAAAAAAAGGCAGATAATCTATAGATGTGACTGTTATTTTTCCGCATAAGCCGGACTATATGCCCATCCGGAAGCACAACACCTATGTTAACGAACGGAATTTGCCATGGACGTTCAATCGCACAAAAGTACCCTTGCCATCATACTGATACTATCGGTCGGCATCGCGGGGATTGCCCTGTATCAGATGAGTTACCCACCTGATGAACCCAATCTTGCCCTGGAAGAGCTCCGGCTGGAGTATGCTACCACAGACGAGCCGGTGGTAGATCACTCCCAGTTTGAAATCCTGAACCGCGACTTCACCACTCCTGTTGAGGTAACCCTCGCGTGTATCTCCTGCCACAATACGCGTCACCTGGAGGTCATGGAATCGGCACACTGGAACTGGGACCGCATCGGCTTTACCGAAGACCGTGGAATTACGGCCATTGGCAAAAAAAATGTAATGAACAACTACTGTATAGGAGTGGCAACCAATGAGCTTACGTGTGCAGGATGTCATGTGGGTTTCGGCATGCCGGATTTTCAGGACTTCGATTTCAGCAATCCTGAAAATGTAGACTGCCTGTCTTGTCACGCGAGCAGTGAATTCTATGAGAAAGGCAAAGGACTTGGAGGGGCTCCGGCAACTACCGTTGACTTGCGCGAAGCAGCCATTACTGTGGGCCGTCCGTCCATCAACAACTGCGGAACGTGCCACTTCCTGGGGGGCGGTGGAAACAACGTGAAGCACGGTGACCTCGAGGTTGCCCTCTACCACGCCGACCGCCAGATGGATGTACACATGGCACAGGATGGTATTCAGATGACCTGTGTGGACTGTCATACGGCCGAGAACCATGAAATTGCGGGCAAACTCTACTCGGTATCAGCCAACAACGTCAACCGGCTGCATTGCGAAGACTGTCATACTTCTACCCCGCACATGAGCGAAATGCTCAATACGCACACAGCACGGGTCGCATGCCAGACCTGCCATATTCCTACCTACGCCAAGGAGAACCCCACCAAACTGAGCTGGCGCTGGTCTGATGCCGGTATGCTGGACGAGGAGGGACGGCCCATGACCGTTAACGACAGCCTTGGAATGCAGCGGTATATGTCAACGAAGGGCTCGTTTACCTGGGGAAGTAACCTGGAGCCTGAATACGTGTGGTTTAACGGCACGGCCGACCACTACTACCTGGGCGATCAGATTGATACCCTGGCCGGACCCATCAAAATTAACACCCTGCATGGCTCCTACCATGATCCAAGTTCTAAAATCATCCCGGTAAAAATACACCGGGGCGACCAGATTTTCGACTCGGAATACCTGACCATTATTCAGCCGCGACTGTCAGCTGCCGGTGGTGCAGACAGTGCTTTCTGGAAGGAGTTTGATTGGGGCAGAGCGGCTGAAAGCGGTATGAGACGGATAGGCCTGCCTTACAGCGGTCGCTACGGATTTATCGAAACCGAGATGTACTGGCCCATCAACCATATGGTTTCCCCCGCCGATCAGGCCCTGCAGTGTGTAGACTGCCACACACCGAACGAGAGCAGGCTTGCCGGGCTGGACGATTTCTACCTGCCGGGTCGCGACCGTAATGACACGCTTGACACTATGGGCTGGTCATTGATTCTGATTTCCCTGTTCGGTGTCATACTGCACGCCAGTATCCGGACATTTACCTACATGCGCCGGTCTTCCAGCCTGGATATGACCCCCTACGAAGAATTTGACCACGACAAAGGAGAATCATTATGAAGCAGGTGAAAATTTACATGCTGTTTGAACGAATCTGGCACTGGTGGCAGGCAGCATTAATCATTTTCCTGATGATAACAGGCTTTGAAGTTCACGGTTCCATAACCGTTTTCGGATACGAACAATCCGTATTGTTTCATCGCGTGGCGGGTCTGCTGCTGGTCGGGCTCACGGTGTTCGCCATATTCTGGCACCTGACCACCGATGAGTGGAGGCAATACATCCCTACCTTCAAAAACCTGAAAGCCCAGATTATGTACTATGGCGTCGGCATGTTTCGCGGCGATCCGCATCCCGTGCATAAATCGCGCTGGCAGAAGCTGAACCCCCTTCAGATTCTCACCTACCTGGGTTTCAAAATCCTGATTGTACCCGTTGTGATTGTCTCCGGTTTGCTATACATGTACCACAAGACCATCAATATCAACAATGTGGTGGTTATCAGCGATTTTTCCCTGGAATCGGTGGCACTCTGGCACACGGCCGGCGGATTCCTGCTGGTTGCCTTTCTGATTGTGCATGTATACATGACCACCACCGGTGAAACGGCTACCTCCAACATCCGGGCTATGATTACCGGTTACGAAGAACTGCCGGATGAGGACGACCACAAAGAACCAGGGCCAGCCGATGCATCATCTGAACTGTCAAACGATCAACAAACTACGAAGGGAGGAAGCCAATGAGCACGCCGAAACCCTATATGAATCCATATTTTGCCGGTTTTTTACTGGGATGTGTACTGCTGGGAGCCTTTTATATTTCAGGGCGTGGACTCGGTGCCAGTGGAGGAATGCGGGCCCTGGTTGTGGCCGGCGTTGAGACCGTAGCTCCTGCGCACGCTGAAAGCGCACCCTTTTATGTTGAGCAGCGTGCTGCAAATCCTGAAAGTCCGCTGCGGGGCTGGCTATTTTTCCACATGCTGGGTCTTCTGGCCGGCGCTTTTCTGTCGGGGGTTGTGGGTAACCGGGTCGATTTCAAACTGGAACGTGGTCCGAACATTACCGTGCGAAGTCGCATGATTTTTGTCGTGCTGGGCGGACTCCTGTTCGGGTTCGGTTCGCAGCTGGGAAGAGGATGTACCAGCGGATCAGCCCTCAGCGGCATGGCATCCCTGTCGTTCGGCGGTATCATTACCATGCTGGCAATATTCGGCGGGGCCTACATCATGGCGTACTTTTTCAGAAAACTTTGGCTGTAAAGGAGACTAAGCATGGCACCACTCGTACCATTTATGATAAGTCCTGAATTTGATCTGGTAATAGCCGTTTTACTGGGCGCCGGATTTGGATTCGTTCTGGAACAGGCCGGTTTTTCATCCACACGAAAACTTGTAGGCTTGTTTTATGGCTATGACTTTACTGTTCTGAAAGTCTTTTTTACCGCCGGGGTTACGGCTATGACGGGGATTCTGGTACTCGGACATCTGGGTGCTTTGGACACGTCTGCTATCTATGTGAACCCCACCTTTTTATGGTCCGCTTTGATAGGCGGGTTGATTATGGGGGTCGGTTTTATCCTTGGGGGGTTCTGCCCGGGTACCAGCCTGTGCGCTGCGGCGGTCGGCCGCATTGACGCCATGCTGTTCATCGGCGGAGCGCTGGTTGGGATTCTGGGGTTTACTGAGTTTTATGAGCAGCTGCGACCGCTTTACATGGCCGAAGCCATGGGAAATATTACCATGGCTTCAGTGCTCGGCATTCCTGCTCCGGTTTTCGGACTTTTACTTGCCATTGTAGCCATCGCAGCGTTCATCGGAACATCCTGGATTCAGAGCAACGTGCGCAGTGAGCCGTTCACCCTGAATCCGGTCCATAGAAAATACTACGTTCTGGCAGGTTTGACGCCCATACTATTATTATTGCTGGTGTGGATAACTCCCTCGCACCAACAGCAGATACTTAATCATGTAGAAGCAAATTATACCGCTGAAAATCCGGGCAAACACCGCATGGTTACAGACCATCTGGCTTATGAACTCATGAACCACGCACATGAGTACAATATCATCCATGTCCATGAGTCAGACGCTTTGCCAGACACCCTGCGAAGCGGCGTTCCCGGAGCTACCTACGTTCACTACAGGGAGCTGCTGCAGCCGCATTATATTCCCCTGTTGCGATCCAGGTATAAAAATCTCATCTTCGTAGCAGACGACCCTGAGCTGGCCCGAAAAGGTGCAACAATGGCATTGCGTATCGGAGCCGAACACGCTTCCTGGCTGAATGTGGGTGTCAGCGAGTTCCGGCAATCCATCTTTGAAATACCGGACCCCCGGCAGCTGACATCCAAGGCTGAGCGTGATCGTGAACGGTTCCGTGTAATGGCAGCACGTACCCTGCTGGAAATCGAAGACCGTCTTAAACATATGGCTCAACCTATCAAACGCGAACCTGTTGAACCAAGCGGTGGTTGTTGACGCTGCCACTCGTAAAACCATGTAAGAGCATGGATTTCGGGCAATTCTTTTACCCGACTGTACGTTATACTATCATTAACAAATACCAACAGAAAATCAGATTATAATGAACAAACAACTTAGCGCTATAGCCCTTGACGTAGAAGACTCCAGGAAACTGGCTGAGAAATTAAACCTGCTGCTTGCTGACTACCATGTATTCTATATGAATGTCCGCGGCTTCCACTGGAATGTAAAAGGACATAAATTTTTTGAACTGCACGTGAAGTTCGAGGAACTTTACACCGACATGGCCACCAAAATTGATGAAATTGCAGAACGAATTCTGACGTTGGGCCATACTCCACTGCATTCCTTTCAGGACATGCTTGACAATTCTGATGTAAAACCAACCCGGGATGTAACCAACGGTTTTGACTGTGTAGATCACATACTCAACTCATTCAGAATTATTCTGGCTGCTCAGCGGGAGCTGCTGGATCTTTCTGGTGATGCAGGAGACGAAGGAACCAATTCGCTGATGAGTGACTATATCACCGAACAGGAAAAATTAGTCTGGATGTACACAGCTTACATGAGCAAGTAACAGCCTGCATGTACAGGAATTCTACCAAAGCGGTAACTGCAAGCAGTTATCGCTTTTTTTTTGCCCATTTTGCATCTGATCCACGGCCCGGCATTCGGGCAGCAACTTTACCATAACTGTCTTAAAAAAAAAGGGTAACAATCGTATTATAGCTCCGGTAAGAGTGTAGTACCTGAAACCTCACTGTGATGCAGCTGCGTCGGACAGATTTTACCAAATCACTTAGACGTACGGCAGCATCGCCTAACATCAGTACCCCTGAACATTATGGTAATTGAACTGGACTGGGAAAAGTCACTGCTATCCAACAAATTCACGTTCATTATTAAGAATGAAAACGTCGGATCGTACCGTTACGGGTTATTCAAAGACAATGCCGAGGGGGAATTGCTGAACAGGTCGCTGCGATTTCGTCAAAATGGTATCCTGCGTAAACACACCCGAATTATAAACCCTGATAACGATGAGATTATCGGCATCATCAAATTACGTCCCGGTCTGTTCAAAAATAAGGCCGATATCACCCTTGACGGCGAACATTACAGCTGGAGCAGCAAATCTACCTGGTCGAGTAAATGGGAACTACGCGACGAAAGCAGCGTTCGTGTAGCCGGAAACAACAACAGCCTTCGTGGAAAATTTCAGGTAACCCAGCCGAATGTGCCGCTTATTTTATCAGCCATGTACATATCGCGCAATTTCAAAGACAGTAACCGCTTCTTTACGCTGTTGTTTGTCTTACCCCCTGTTCTGCAGTACCTATTCAGATTGACCGGTGGATAAACTATCCCAGACCGGGTGATAAATGGGGTTTTTTCAAGCTCAAAAAATGAAATTGGCGTATATTTAGGTGCGTTAGCAACTAAACCACCAAATTTCATGATCAAGAAAACATCCCTGTTACTGCTACTTTCACTGGTCCTCTCCACTGCGTTGACCACATCCTGCTCACTGGATAGTACCTGCGAATTTGACGACCGTTTCATTACTACCGATTTCGTAGCCGTAGAAAGCCGGATTCTTTTTATCGAGGGTTTTGACCAACCACAGTTTAGTCGATACAACGGCGGAAGCATACTCTACAACGAATACGCCGTTACGCTGCTGCCGATTCCGGAGACCTTTAAAAGTGACGATCCGCAGCAAAACATTTCAGCGGGAATTACATCAGCGAACGCCTGCACGCCCATCCCTCCCATTTCTGAAGAACCCATTACCAACATCGTTATCACATCCGACCAGGATTTCAACAGCAACTATCCGGCCGGCACCGATTTAAAACCCCTGTTTGATACGTATGTAGCATATTTTGCCGAAGGGTACTTCCGTCAGAGCCTTACCGATTACCTGCAGGTCAGTCCGCGGGTTGCCGACCAAACCACTTTTTTCCTGAACACCCCGCCATCACGAAATGGGGATTTCACTTTTACAATCCGCTACATCCTGGATGGTCAGGAGCTGGATGTCTATGAATATACCACCGGCACCGTGGAAATTATCCGACCCTTTCAGAATTGAGGTCGGGCCAGGATGATGCCTTTAACATTCCCCCGGTCGCGGGTGTACTCGTAAATGGTTTTTTCGTCCTTTTTTACCGAACCCGTTGTTGATGCATGCCAGAACCCGGCTCGATTTCCTTCCCTGTTGACGATGGCTGTATGCGAGATGTCAAGACCGCCTATGGTTGTGACAAAAGACAAAATATCACCGGTTTGCATCTGCGATTCAAATTCCGGAATGCGATCCTGGGGGATATAACGCAGGGTATTTCCACGGTTCAGCTCGGTCTCACGTTCAATCATGAGGGCATACAGTGAGTCGTTTTCAGCCAGCTGCCAGTACGCCTCCCGGTTATCCGACATAAAATACACCTGCTGCAGTACCGGCAGATCATCACGTTGAAACAGCAGCTCAATTCTTCCGGAATCAGCATTGGTCTGCAGCCAGTCAGAAAAGTAGTGCAGCCGGCTGGCATAGCCGTCAATAACACCGTCTCCATACCGGAACAGGGCAAGGTTACCTTCAAAGGCATCATAACGGGCAGTGCCCTGCATGGTAGTCATCGCCATGGCAACAGCATGCTCTACAAACAAGACGCAGTCTGAACCCTGCAGGGTAACGACAAGGGTTTCAACTCCCGGCTCATCCAGTAATCCCGCTACGTAGGCTATGCCCAGCTGTTTTTCGGAGTAAAACCGAATCAGTTCACGGGTAATCTGATCGCCTAATACACCCTCGCCGCGCAGGTTATCTGCCAGCGCTGCCCCGGTAGACAGCCAATCGGAAATGGTATCACGATCAGAGGCTGCTGCCGGATAAAATTGCAGGAAAAGCAGTACAGAAAAAAGAAAAAATCGGTTGCTGAATTTCATGGGTAAAACATTGGGCGCAGTTAGTATATTCCTTGCGTAAATTAGCGAATGTTATACTGGTATTAAAGCGTAACTGACAATGTGATTTAAAGAAAAAAACTCTGTAAAAAAGGGCTTTTTCTGACAAAAATCATAGGTTATGACGGCGTTTTTCGCTAATTTTAGTTCATCCTAAACTGTTCCCCCTACACCTATTTCCGGAGGTTGTCGTCATGAAAAAACTTTCCATCCTCGTACCCACGGACTTTTCCGAAATCAGCCTTAAGGCCCTCCGTGTTGCCGAAGCGTTTGCTAAGCTTGTAGGCGGAAAGGTATTCCCGATTTATTCTTTTGAAAAAGTGCGTTATGAACGTTCTGATGCATCCGTTGATACAGCCCGTGAAGATCTCCGGGAACTGGTGTGCTCTCGCGTTGACCCGAAGTTTCTGGGTGATTGTATAGTCAGCGACCTCAAACCGGTAGACGCTATTGTCGAACTTTCTAAAAATTACGACCTGGTGGTGATGTCCAGCCACGGCAGAACCGGGATCAGCAAGCTTATGCTGGGTTCTGTAACTGAAAAGGTCATTCGCCTGAGCACCCCTCCCGTGTTGGTTGTAAAAAACGAAGACCGACTGTTCCCTATCCAAAAAATTCTTGTTACCACGGATTTCTCGCAAAATGCGAAGAATTCCTTCGGTTTCTCCGCAAAATTGGCTGAACTGACCGGGGCTTCCATTCATCTGCTCTACGCGGTGACCTACCACAATACCGAGCCTGCAACACACCTTGAAGCCTACGTACGTACAAAGGAGAAGAAGTTCAGAGAGTATATCAATCTATTCTTTCCCAACGTTGCCGATAAGGTTACCTATGAGGCCACCCTTACAAAACGCTCGGCCCACGAGTTTATAACCCGCCATATCAGTGAACATAAATACAATCTGGTGACCATGGCTACACTGGGCAGAACCGGGCTGGACTACCTTAAAATGGGCTCAACCACCGGTACGGTTATCCGCAATATTGACACGAACGTTATCATCACCAACCAGGTAACCGGTTCAGACTGGAACGAAGTTGTAGATGATACGGTGTCTGAAGACTAGTACGATATCAAACCTAATCAAAAAGGGACGATGCCACTACGGTTTCGTCCCTTTTTTTTGCATATCAACGCCCCCGATGCGGGCCTTTTACAGGTACTCAGCACCCCCCAGATAGGGCTTGAGGACCGTGGGAACCCGAACCCTGCCCGATTCCTCCTGGTAGGTTTCAATAAGTGCCGAGACAATGCGTGGCAAGGCCAGCCCGGAACCATTCAGGGTATGTAAAATCTGCGGCTTGCCATGTTCATCACGGTATCGAACCATCATCCGTCGTGCCTGAAATCCCTCAAAATTTGAGCAGGAGCTCACTTCAAGCCAACGTTGTTGTCCCGGACTCCAGACTTCAAGGTCATACTTTTTAGACTGCGTAAACCCCATATCGCCCGTACACATCAGCAGCGTGCGATACGGAAGCTCCAGAGCCTGCAACAGCAATTCGGCGTCTTCGCGCAGGCTTTCGAGCTCATCATAAGACGTATCCGGATGCACAAATTTGACCAGTTCAACCTTATCAAACTGATGCAGCCGGTTTAAACCACGAACATCCTTACCGTACGAACCGGCTTCGCGTCGCCAGCAGGGTGTATACCCGCAATATTTGACCGGAAGCGATTGCAGCTCCAGGATTTCATCACGATGGAAGTTTGTTACGGGTACCTCAGCCGTTGGGATGGCAAAGAAACCATCGCGCGGAACCGTGTACATCATATCTTCCTTGTCCGGTATCTGACCCGTGCCACGGGCTGAATCCTCATTCACAAAGTAGGGAGCCTGAATTTCAGTATATCCACGCTCAGCGGCCGTGTTCAGGAAGAAATTGATCAACGCCCGCTGCAGTCGCGCACCTGACCCCAGATAAAAGGGGAAACCTGCACCCGATACCTTGACGCCTCGCTCAAAATCAATCCACTGATGCGTTTTGGCCAGTTCCCAGTGCGGTTTTCGCCACTGCTCCTGCACGGGTTCACCCCAGGTTGCATAAATAACATTGTCCTCGTCGGTGTGACCAACCGGAACAGAGGTGTGCGGTACATTGGGAATCCGATACAGCAGGTCGGTGCGTTCTGCAGCCAACGCTGCCAGTTCTTCTTCCAGCTGCTTGATCTGCTCCTTGGAGGTAGCTGTTTCGGCCATAATGGCCTGAGCTTCCTCCTTACGACCCTGCCCCATCAGTTTGCCGATTTCCTTTGATCGGGCATTGGATGTACTGCGAAGGGTATCAATTTCATGTACCTTTGTACGCCAGTGCTCATCAACCTCCAAAACACGGTCAACCAATGCGGTATTGGCCTCACCCTTGTTCTGCATGCCCGTCTTGACCAGGTCCGCGTTGGCTCGAATGTATGCTATATCCAACATAAAAAGTTTAGTTAAAGATGTTCAGTAATCCAGAGATACCAGCTAACCGATATCTCCGTTGCAGCCGCGTCACGGTTTCACCACAAAATTCACAATCTTCAGCGGAACAAATATTTCCTTGACCAGGTTGCCCTCAGCCAGATAGCGGGCAATTAAAGGTTCCTTTTTAGCCAGTTCCAGTACCGTAGTTTTATCGGATGCCTGCGTTGCCGGAAGCTCCAGCGTGGCCCGGACCTTTCCGTTAACCTGTATAGCATAGGTAAAGGAATCTGCCACCAGGTACTCCCCGTTATGTGCCGGCCAGTGCTCTGCAGCAATGGTCTGTGCATTTCCGAGCCTGCTCCAAAGCTCTTCGGCAATGTGTGGGGCAAAAGGCGATAGCAGCACCAGAAAAGTTTGCATCACCTCAAGCGGTTTTTTGTCCCACTTCATGGCCTCGTTATTGAAAATCATGAGCTGGGAAATGGCCGTATTGTACCTTCCGCCTTCAATGTCTTCGGTTACTTTTTTAATGGTTTCATGAAGCACCTTGAGCTGCTCACGCGAGGGTTCAGCCTGGTGCAGATCCTCGTTCAAAGTCCCGCTTCGGTCATCTACAAATACCCTCCACACCCGCTTGAGAAAGCGATAGACACCCTCCACACCGCGCATACTCCAGGGTTTAACCTGCTCCAGCGGTCCCATAAACATTTCGTACAGGCGCAGTGCGTCGGCCCCGTATTCTTTGATGACATCATCGGGATTAATCACGTTACCACGCGATTTGGACATTTTGTATGAACGGGCTTCAATAGCCAGTTCCCCGTCATGGCCACTCAGACCATGCAACGACGCTGCCTCCGCTTTCAGAACAAAACCGGTCGCCGTTTTCTCGATGTCTTCATCGGTAAGTTTGATGCGGGTGAGTTCACCATCATAGCGTTCCGCCTGTTCGGGAGACAAGTACCCGCCGTTTTCATCCAGAAAGAGTGTGTATTCCATCTCTCCGAGGATCATTCCCTGGTTTACAAGCCGTTGAAACGGCTCTTTGGTTGATACCACACCCAAATCGAAGAGTACCTTATGCCAGAATCGGGCGTACAGCAGGTGCAGCACCGCATGCTCTGCCCCGCCAACGTACATATCCACGGGCATCCAGTATTTTTCTTTTTCCGGATCAACCGGACCCAGTTCGTAGTCGGGTGAGATATAGCGCAGGTAATACCAGCATGAACCCGCCCACTGAGGCATGGTATTGGTCTCCCTCCGGGCTGGTTTGCCGGTCTGCGGATCGGTGGTGTTCACCCAGCTTTCAATGAGCGATAACGGCGATTCCCCTGTACCACTAGGCTCATATTTTTCAACTTCCGGAAGCTCCAGGGGAAGTGAGGCTTCATCGAGAGGTTTGGGCTGACCGTCTACATGGATGACCGGTATGGGTTCTCCCCAGTAGCGTTGCCGGCTGAAAAGCCAGTCGCGCAGCTTATAGTTTATGGTTCCCTGGCCTTTGCCGTGCGATTCCAGCCACTGTATAATCTGTTTCTTGGCGTCCGGTACACGCAGGCCATCCAGTGTAATTCCGGTAGCAGACGAATTGGTCAGCACTCCGTCCTGATTGTCGGTATAGGCGGCCTGTTCAACATCACCACCGGCCACAACTTCAACAATAGGCAGACCGAAGGCCCTGGCAAACTCCCAGTCCCGTTCATCATGGCCGGGAACAGCCATTATTGCACCGGTACCGTAGCTTATGAGTACGTAATCAGCCACCCAGACCGGTATTCGGGCATCGTTGACCGGATTAATGGCATAACCTCCGGTGAAAATCCCGGTTTTTTTCTTCCGGGTATCCGTTCGGTCGAGGTCGCTTTTGAGCGAGGCCTCATTTCGGTAGGCCTGCACGTCTTCACGTTGTTCCGGAGTGGTTATAACGTCAACAAGCGGATGCTCCGGTGCGAGTACCATGTAGGTTGCTCCCCAAAGCGTGTCGGGTCGAGTGGTAAACACTTCAATAATTTCATCATGCCCGTCAACCTGAAACTGAACATCGGCTCCTACCGACTTCCCTATCCAATTTCGCTGCATCTCCTTGACGGAATCCGGCCAGTCAAGCTCATCCAGGTCGTTGAGAAGTCGTTCAGCATAGGCGGTGATCTTCAGCATCCACTGCCGCATGGGTTTACGGATGACCGGAAAACCGCCCACCTCGCTCTTCCCGTCAATAACCTCCTCGTTGGCAAGTACGGTACCCAGGGCAGGACACCAGTTCACCGGCACACTGGCTTCATAGGCCAGTCCTTGTTTGTAGAGCTGCAGGAAAATCCACTGTGTCCAGCGGAAGTAGGCCGGATCGGTAGTATCAACCTCGCGATCCCAGTCGTAGCTGAAACCAATAGCCTGCAACTGACGCCGGAACTGGGCAATGTTATAGCGGGTGGTTTCACGGGGATGGGTGCCTGTTTTTACTGCATACTGCTCTGCCGGTAATCCAAACGCGTCCCAGCCCATGGGATGCAGCACGTTAAAGCCATTCATCCGCTTGTAGCGGGCCAGGATATCGGTGGCCGTATACCCCTCGGGATGTCCTACATGCAGCCCGGCGCTGGACGGATACGGGAACATATCAAGCACGTAAAATTTCGGCCTGGTGCGGTCGGTATCGTCCGTTTTAAAGGTTTTGTTTTCCAGCCAGAACGACTGCCATTTGGGTTCAATTTGCGACGGGTTGTACTCGCTCATACAGATCTGTGCGTAAAATTCTTGTTTAGCCTGATAAGATAAGGAAATTGCGCTTTCGATGGAGGACGTATTGCAGTCAGGACGCTGTAATCCACTCCATAACCCGGTTGGTCCGGGAAGCTGAAACTCCGGTACTTACACAGGCGTTCGTGCCGGCGTGAAGGTCTTGAACAATGGCCTCAATGAGGGGTTGTTGAATGTGTGAAGGTCGTTCAAAATCATAGCGCTGTATCTGACCGCCGTTTTTGGCAACGTCCACGTAAGAACCGTGATAGGTGCGGGCCATGGGTTTTTCAACATAAATCGGGTACCCTGCCCGGGCTGCCAGCCCGGTTAATTCCGCATGGGAAGACGGCGGCGTTGCGATGTAGACTGCATTGACTTCCGAATCTGCAAGCAAATCCTCTGCCCGGGAATACCAGCGTGAAATTCCATGTCGCTCAGCGTAATCCTGAGCCATTCGGGCGTTCCGCCGCATCACGGCGACGATCCCGGAGCCTGGAACCCGTTGCATCGCAGGGGCACTTTTGACTTCGCATACATTTCCTGCACCGATAATTCCCCATCGCACTGCGTTCATAACACTTTCTTTGTTTAGTTCATCGGTTGGCATTTCCAACTGTAATTATTCAGCTTGCAGAAGCCAGGCCAGCGGATTCACACCGTCCGGTCTCCAGTCTGCCGGGGGGCTTTGTGCCTGCATCAGCGGTGTTGCGTTTTCACCATATACTTCCTGCAGTGCATCAGCAAAAGTTAACCGGGGCGCGTGAATGTCCCGTGCCGGTTGCCAGTAAACAATTTCGGGATGATCAGGCACCGCAAACCCTTCCTGTACGAGGTGGGTGCCCAGAACCACACTGGGGATGCCTGCGGCGTCGTTATAGGCTTTGCGAAACCGGACCAACGGTCCCGGATTGGTTAATTCTCGATTCACCTGCAGCCATCGGTCTGCCTCGTCCCGGAGTTTTTCAGCGACCTGCTCAAGCGGGATGTTGGAATACACGATGGCAACCGACCGGCAACCTTTTCCATCGTAACGAAGTATACCCTCTACCAGATCGGGCAGACAGGAATCGTCCCACTGCGCGAGGTAGGCTACCGAAAAATGCGCTGTACGGGGCAACACGCTTGCTTTCTGACGGATTATTCCCATTGCTGCCATTCGATCTGTCACTGCTTGCAGGTTATCCGGGGAGCCGGCAAACGTCCAGCGACTAAACGCCGCACCCTGATAGCCGGCAAGATCCGTGGATATCTGCACGGGAATTTGAGGATGAAGCTGGCGGAGAACATCGAAGAATGAAGCAATCAGCCAGGGATCTTTGCGCGAGAGTTTGCCTGCGTATCCCGCACCGGATAGCAGTACGGCAAGTACATCCTGAAACCCGACCAGCGGCAGGTTACCGGCATGCAAGCATAAGACGGTGTCTTTGCGCGGGGATATGTCCGGATGCGACAGACTGTCATCAAGCCACCTTCGCAGAGCACCCTGCCTTAACGATGCGCTCAGGTGGTCAACGGCGAAGTGCACATCAGCCTGTGGGAACAGTCGGTCTCCAATGGTTTTGTGTATAGCTTCATGCAGTGGAGCCATTGGTCGGGACCGGCCTTCAAGCCACTGTTCCAGCGCGTCTTCCACCTGTTTCAACCGATTTTCAAGGAACCTGTTCAAAGCTCATCCTCCAGCAAAAAATTACATCCCCTCAAGTGGTACTTGCTCCACCGACCCAGCACCTGAAATGCTCCGTCAGCCCGCTGCACACCGCGATCGCCGGTCAGCAGAAACGGGCAGGAAGCCCAATTCGCAAGGTCAATGATCCCGATTAACCCCTGTTCACCATATGGCAGGGTCTCCAGTGGATTATACGGATTGCGAATACTAACCTGCACCCAGGGCGGAGACACAAACCAGCTGTCGCCCTGTGCATAGCACTGCGAGAGCAGCTCCGTCATTCCGTATTCTGAATGAACCGCGTCCAGAGGTATACCAAATCCGTCGGCCAGTATCTGATGCATAGCTGTGCGCGACATCTCCCGGCGGAAGGTTTTCATCCCCCCGGTTTCCATGATAATGCTCCCCTGGGGCAGCAAAACCGGATGTCGCTCTGCCAGATCAACAAGCCCGAAGGCCGCGCCAAACAGCAATACGGACTTCTCCGTGTCTTCGATGGCAGCAAGCAATCCGGCTGTGATAGGTTGTCCTACGGGTAGGAACGCACTTAGCCCGGTAGTGTCGTGGCGGATCAGTTCATTGATCATCCAGATCAGTGAGCTGTCCGGATTGTCATTGTAGCCGGGTGTATACCCAAGAACCACCATATTTTCGATGGGATAAAACTGTTGTATACCCTGCATGATTGCCTGCCGGTACACATTCTCGTAGGCCACTTCATGGCGTGAACGAACCATTCCGGTAGTTCCGCTGCTTTGAAAATACAGCTCGGGCGGATGATCTCCGGCAGCGTAGAGGCGGGTATCACGAAATGCTTCAACCGGCAATAACGGGACCTCGGCAGCACGCATCCCTGTCAGCGACGCAGCATCATAGCCCATATTTTCACTAAATCTCCTGTAAACAGGATTTTGGGACCACTGCCATTTCAGGATTTCACGCAAATCCGATTCAAATGTATTTTCTGTGGTGAATATGGAAACAAATTTTTCAAGCATATAACGAATATACGGTATAAAAAAAGTGGATTCAGCTTCGGCAATGAGTGGTCAGTCCAACATTTCGTAACTAAGGCAATCCCTCCGGCGTACAGAGGTTCATAGTTTACATTTACACAAATTAACCTATTTGGCGTATGAAAAAGTGGATTGTGGCAATCATATTGGTTGGTATTGCAGGGGCCGGTGCTTATTGGTTTCTTGCCGGTAAAAATAAAAACACAGAACCTGAGACGGTAGCCAGCGTTACGGTCACTCGTGGATCTATCGTGGAAAAGGCACTGGCCGTAGGAACCATCGAGCCGGAGCATCAAATTGAAGTTAAATCCAAGGTTTCCGGTGTTGTACGACAGATATACGCCCAGCCCGGCACGTACGTGCGTCAAGGCGATCCGCTAATAGAAGTGCAGCCCGACCCAACCCCGCTTGAGCTGGCTGAAGCCCGCAGAAATGTGGAGTTATCTGAAATTCAAGCCAATACCATTGCCCAGAATATTCAGCGACAGGCTCAACTGCTGGAACGTGGTATGATTGCCCAGAGCGTCTATGAAGAATTGGAGAGACAGTACAACGATGCTTTGGTCCGGCTCCAGATGAACCGGGAACGACTTGAACTGCTTGAGTCAGGTCGGGTTACCATGGATGGCGTTGAAATCGAAAGTGTAATAAAAGCACCGATATCCGGATATGTTCTCGAACGGATGGTAGACATCGGCGATCCGGTTGTACCGCTTACTTCCTACCAGGCCGGTACAGCTCTGATGAGCATAGCCGATATGGACGGACTCCTTTTCAAGGGAACCGTTGATGAAATTGATGTAGGTAAACTCACAGAGGGTATGCCGGTTGAACTTAAAATAGGTGCCCTGCCCGATACCCGTGTTACCGGGGTACTTCGAACTATTTCCCTAAAGGCAACCCGTCAGGACAATACCACCGTATTTCCCGTGGAGATTGATATTATTGATACCAACGGGGCTGTACTGCGAGCCGGATACTCGGCCAACGCAGATATCATCATCAAACAACTCGATGACATACTTCTGATACCGGAACGGGTTATTGTATTCCGTGATGAAGCGACCTACGTGGAAGTAGTTCTTGATCAAATCACCGGCGAAAGTGCTGAAACGCAGATTCAGACGGGCTCCAGCAATGCCGTTATGATTGAGGTGCGTGACGGACTGATGGAAGGCCAGCTCGTAAAAGAACGCCCCCAGCAATCGTTAACCCTGTAAGTACGGCCCGTTATGAATCTGCTGCGTGAATTCATAAATAATATCAGCCAGCAACGACTTCGTACGTTTCTGACCGTTTTCGGGATTATGTGGGGTACGGCTACGTTGATTATTCTGCTGGCTTTCGGCATGGGTTTCCGTGAGCAAATGATGCTGAATTTTCGCGGTCTGGGCGACCGGATAGCCATCGTATTCAACGGAAACACATCAATAGCGCATGCAGGAATGGGTATTGGCAGACGTGTGCAACTGTACGAGGAAGACGCACAGTACCTGCTGCAGGAAGTCCCCGGAATTGACGAGATTTCGCCGGAATATACCGGTTGGAATGAAACCATCCGCTATGGTTTGCGGCAAAATACTCCCGGTCTGGGTGGTGTGCATGTCAACTATTCTGAGATGAGAAACATTTATGCCCAGGAGGGTGGCCGATGGTTCAACCCCCTTGATATACAGGAGCGAAGAAGGGTAATTTTTCTGGGTGATCGTCTGGCTCAACTCTTATTTGAACAGGAGAATCCGGTAGGTAAAACCGTAATGGTTGGTCCCCGACCCTTCCTGGTTATCGGTGTTATGCAGCCCAAGTTGCAGAACTCCTCCTACAGCGCACGCGATGAAAGCAGAGCCTTCATCCCCGCCAGTACCTTCAGCACACTCTACGGTACAAACAGAATCAACAATCTCATCTATACGGTCGACTCGCCCGTTTTGGCTGAACAGGTTAAAGAAGAAGTTCGCAGGGCTCTTGCACAAAAACATCGCTACAGCCCCGAAGACCAGGACGCCACCCCTATCTGGGATACCAATGAAACCTGGGAATTCTTTTATTACTTCTTCCTGGCCTTTAATGCATTTCTGGGTATCATCGGTTTCTTCACCCTGGCTGTCGGGGGAATTGGCGTAGCAAACATCATGTTTGTAGTTGTTCAGGAGCGAACCCGCGAAATCGGAATCCGAAGAGCGAACGGTGCCAAGCGATCTGCCATCATGGTCCAGTTTTTTACCGAAAGCTTTCTCATTGTAGGAATGGGTGCGGCACTTGGCTACGGCATAGGGTGGGCATTGGTTCAGCTCTTGCAAGATAATCCGATCCAGGAATTTGTAGGTTCACCGATTTTTTCTGCTGCTGTGGGCCTGATCGCATTCGGTGTGCTGTCACTTATTGGGTTGGTAGCCGGTTTTCTGCCGGCCATGCGGGCATCACGACTTAACATTGTAGATTGTTTGAGGAATTGATTTATGTGGCGCATATTGCTTGTTGAATTTTTCCAGGATCTACGAAACCAGAAACTTCGGGCTTTCTTAACGATTCTCGCGATTTCCTGGGGCACCTTCGCCGTTATTCTGCTGCTGGCATTCGGTCAGGGTGTAAGCCAAAAAATGCTGGAGGGAATGCTCGGTGCCGGCAACCAGGTAATGGTGGTATATGCGGGCCAGACTTCGATCAACAATGACGGACTGGGTATAGGCAGACGCATCCGGTTCACCGAAGATGACATCAGCCTGCTGGAGCAGAGTGTGCCATACATTGATTTCATCAGCCCGCAGTACGGCAGATATGGAATGAACCTCCGTACTGCTGATGCAACAACCAACACCTTCGGGGAGGGTGTAAATCCGGATTTTGAATTCATGCGGTCTATGTACCCTGCGGCTGGCGGGCGGTTCATCAATGCCCTGGACGTCGCCGAGCAGCGAAGGGTCGTGTTTTTGGGAAACGAGATAGCTGAGCGACTTTTCCCTCGCGGTGATGCCGTTGGAAATACGGTGATGCTTGACGGCACACCCTTCACAGCAGTCGGGGTCATGCAGGCCAAGATGCAGACTTCCATGAATAACGGTCCGGACGCCAACCGGGCAGTTATACCTTACACCACGTTCCGGAATATGTACGCTTCGCGGTATCTGGGCTCCATTTTAATTCGTCCTACCGATCCGTCTAAACAGCTGGTTGTCAAAGATGAGGTCATCAGGGTGTTATCGCGAAAATACAATTTTGATTCCACTGACCCGGAAGCTGTTAACGTGTGGGATTTCATTGAAATGGAACGCATGAACCGCATGGTTGGAAAAGGTATTACCCTGTTCATGTTTGCTATCGGATTCTTTACCCTGCTTATTGCCGGTGTTGGTGTGGCTAATATTATGTATGTTCTGGTTAAAGAACGTACCCGGGAAATTGGGATCAAAAAGGCTATGGGCGCTCGTAACCGTCACATTACCATGCAATTTATTACCGAGAGTCTTTTAATTTCGTTTATTGGAGGAGGCCTGGGCATTGCTGCGGCAACCGGCATGATAAACGGGGTTCTTGCGCTCAATCTAACCGAGGGTGCCGGGGAGTTTCTGGGGCAACCCGTACTTTCGCTCAGTGTGGTTGCCACTACCGTGGGCGTTCTTTCAGTGATTGGATTTATAGCCGGGGTTTTCCCTGCGCGCAAAGCTGCAAAACTGGAACCCGTAGAGTCGCTCAGATACGAGTAAAGCCTCCCGGGACGACCGGTGTTGCGAGGTCTACCTGCATTTTGCGTATTTTATCGGATTGTAAGCGTAATCCGTACCATCCATCACGATACCTTGAAATCACTTCTCCGGTTAGACGCCATATCTACATCCTACGGCAACACCAGGGTTCTCAATGACATCGACATCGATGTAAAGGAGGGCGAATTTTTCTTCCTTTTAGGTCCCAGCGGATGTGGAAAAACCACACTGCTGCGCATTTTATCGGGGCTGATGCATCCCGATGAAGGTACGGTGTGGCTCGGTGGAAAAGACATAACCCGGTTGCCGGCCCATCAGCGGGATATCAACACCGTGTTCCAAAATTACGCGCTGTTTCCGCATCTGAATGTGTATGATAACGTGGCATTCGGTCTGCGAATGAAAAAGCGCAGCGAGCCCGAAATACGCTCCAAGGTTGAGGAGGCCTTGCGGTTGGTAAGTCTGCCCGATTTTGGGAAACGCATGCCTACACAGATGAGCGGCGGACAAATGCAGCGGGTTGCACTGGCACGGGCTATTGTCAATGAACCCGCAGTATTACTGCTGGATGAGCCCCTGGGTGCATTGGATGTAAAGCTGCGAAAACAGATGCAATTTGAGCTCAAACAGCTCCAGCGCAAACTGGGCACAACATTTATCTGCGTCACGCACGATCAGGACGAGGCTATGACGCTCGGTGATCGCATCGCGGTAATGAACCATGGCCGGTTTGAGCAAATTGCCGATGCACATACCCTTTACAACCAACCTGCATCCCACTTTGTCTGCGACTTCCTGGGAGATTGTAATTTCCTGCAGGCTGTAGTTAACGGAAGGGTTGACGACAAACTCAGCCTGACTGCGGAGGGTAATCCTATCAGCGCTTCTGCCCCGCAGACCACCCCTTCAGGAGCCTGCATTATTGGAGTCCGTCCTGAAAAAATAAGCCTTGACGGCAGCAGAGAGAACCGGGTTGAAGCTAGCGTGGAGCAAGTCGTTTTTACCGGAAGTCATTACACCGTAATCGCCAAAACTTCCCGGGGCACCTCCCTATCCTGCAGAATGTTCAATGATCGCCCGTCTGCGCTGCCGGAAACGGGTCAGGCGATAACCCTCAGCTGGCATCACACTGACACCATAGTCTTGCCACCCAATCCCTCGCAATCACAGTGACCACGTACCGTAAATATAGCACCCTGGCACCACCAGCCCTGTGGCTGGGTGTATTTTTTGTAGTGCCCCTGCTGGTAATATTCGTGTACAGTTTCTTCCAGCGAGGCGATTATGGGGAGATAATCTACGCATTCACCCTGGATAACTACCTGCGGGCGACGGCCCCCTTGTATGCCGGAACACTGATTGCCTCAGTCAGGATTGCACTTATCGCAACTGTGCTATGCCTGATTTTAGGATATCCCCTGGCCTGGTACATCGCCCGACAGACACCCTCCCTGAAAAAAATACTGCTGGCACTGTTGATTATTCCCTTCTGGACTAACTTTCTGGTGCGGACCTATGCCTGGATTTTCATACTGCGAACCGAAGGGTTGCTGAACAATACCCTGTTGTCACTGGGTATCATCGATGCACCTTTAGAGATTCTCTTCACACAAACAGCGGTCATCATCGGGCTGGTGTACACCTACCTCCCATTTATGGTTCTTCCCATTTATGTAAGTATTGAAAAACTTGACAGGGCACTATTCGATGCCAGCAGGGATCTGGGAGCTACCGCCTGGCAGTCCTTCAGAAGGGTTATGCTGCCTCTGACAAGGCCGGGAATCATATCGGGCAGTATCCTGGTATTTGTTCCATGTCTGGGTGCCTACATTACACCAGATCTGCTGGGAGGGGCCAAAAGTCTGATGGTCGGGAATCTGATACAGATTCAGTTTCTGGCAGCCCGCGACTGGCCCTTCGGTGCAGCCCTTTCCTTCATAGTAATGGCGATTGTACTGGTACTGCTCCTGGTATACGCACGATGGGGAACCATCAACGTTCAATCCGAACCGGGGGACTCCACATGAAACGTTACAATGCTGCCGGAATACTCCATACCCTGCATGCCTGGGGCGTTTATGCGTTCATCTACGCTCCAATTTTGGTTCTGATTGTTTTCTCCTTCAATCAGGAAAGAATCAACGCCGTATGGTCGGGTTTTACCCTGGACTGGTACCTGAAACTGGTTTCAGATACCGATTTAATGGATAGCGTTCTAAACAGCGTGATAGTTGGCCTGAGTTCAACCGCCATTGCCACCATTTTGGGTACCATGGCCGCACTCGCCATGCATCGGTACTACTTTTGGGGGAAGAAAATCATGGATGCGGTACTGTACCTGCCGATAGTGATACCGGAGATTGTGATGGCTGTATCTCTGCTTACCTTTTATGTATTCATTCAGCTCACTCTGGGACTGGTTTCCGTGATCATAGCCCACGTGACCTTCAATATCGCCTTTGTATTTGTGATTGTTCAGGCGAGGCTGGCCGGCATGGATGCTCACCTGGAACATGCGGCCGCAGATCTGGGCGCAACGCCCTGGCAGGTATTCCGCCACGTGACCCTGCCTTATATTGCCCCCGGTGTACTCAGTGGCGCCCTGCTGGCCTTCACCATTTCATGGGACGATTTCATGATTGCTTTCTTCACCGCGGGTGTTGGCGGAACCACGCTACCCATGCAGGTGTATTCCATGATAAAATTTGGTGTATCGCCTGAAATCAATGCCATATCAACCATAACTATACTGTTTACGATGTTGCTTATTCTTCTGGCTGTTCGGCTGGAGGGTATTTTCAAAACAGTCAAAACTATCGGAACATGAAAATCACCCGGTTATATTTCGCACTTTTCTCAATCGCGGTCATTACTGCAACAGGCTGCAGCGGGGGGAGCTCAACCCCTGCCGGTGACCAGGAAATTACGCCGAATCTGAATTTTTATAACTGGTCGTACTACATAGCAGATCAGACCATCCCGGAATTTCAGCAGGAATTTGACGTACGGGTGAGATACGATAATTACAGCAGTAACAATGAACTCCTGGCCAAGCTGCAGGCCGGCGCCAGCGGGTACGACCTGATTGTTCCCAGTGACTACATGGTTCAGATTATGACGCAACTCAATTTACTGCAGCCCTTGCGCCCTGAAAACATTCCGAACCTGGTTAACATTGACCCCCGTTTCCGCAATCTTCCCTTTGATCCTGAAAACACCTACTCCATTCCTTACCAATGGGGTACCACCGGTCTGGCTATAAATACCCGGTATGTCACCGGAGAAACAGACACATGGGAAATTCTGTGGGACGCACGTTATCGCGGGCGGATTTCCGTGCTGGATGATATGCGAAGCGGTCTGGTACCGGCCCTGAAACGACTCGGATACTCAGTGAATACCCGTGACGAGAATGAACTTCGGCAAGCCAGAGATCTCATGATTGAGCAGAAACCACTGGTCAGAACCTACTCCAGTGAAACCTACATGGACCTGCTGAAGTCCGGTGATATCTGGATTGCACAGGGCTGGAGCGGCGATATTTATCAGGTCAGCAAAAAAAATCCGGATATCGTATTTGTTATACCACGGGAAGGATCCTACGTGTGGGTTGATAATCTGGCTATTCCCAATGGTGCACGTAATCGAACTACGGCAGAAGCATTTATCAATTTTGTACTTCGGGCCGATCAGAGTGCAGCCATAACCAACTACACCGGATATTCAAGTCCCAATCGTGCCGCCTTTCCGCTGATACGGCGGGAATTACTTGAAGATCCGGGCATGTACCCTACGGATGAGGTCATGCAACGACTCGAGTTTATGGTAGATGTAGGCACAGCCACCAGTTTATACAACCGTATGTGGAGTGAAATAAAAGCAAGATAGGAGGTCGCCGAGCTGTCTGTGAAGCAACCTTCAGCTGCTTTTAGCTTTCGATAATCCAGTATATAAGCATGAACACCCCGTATGAGTACCGAACTTAATCAGGAAAATTTCCGGCGAATCTACCGACTTAACTGGATTCTTTGCGGACCCTTGCTGCTGTTGTTCGGCTGGCCCTATTATTTGCTTGTGGTTCCCGGCGCCGGAGTGGAAGTTGGTCTGGCGGGAGGCTTTTTATTTTCGCTTACCTTCACGCTGACGATCTTACATGGTCACATTGCCGTAGCCCTGGGCAGCCTGCACATCGATCAATACTATGGCTGGCAGATGTCGAAAAAAGCGCTGTCCCGTCTGGCTTTCCACCCGGTACTCTTTACTACCCGGTTCCGGGTGATGGTCTTTTCCATAAGTATTGTTTTACTGATGGGAAGCCTGGTTCATTAAAACAGAAAAGGCCGGACTTTTATCAAGACCGGCCTTTTCTGAGCAATTGGTTTTATCCTTGGTTGGGAACCCATGAAGAGCACCATCCAGCGGCAGTAACCGGTCCTGCGAACAACAGGCATCCGCCGCAACCGCCATTTTCAGGTTGCTTGTACAACTGGCAGTTATCACATCGCTGCTCAGGGATTTCTGTTTGTTCAACGTAATTCACGTTGGCGCGCATTTGCAGGTCATTTTCAGTCAGACCACTAACATCGGTGCAGGGATCCGCTGCGCTGGCTGCCGGAGCCTGTGCAGTTTCAGTTTGTTCTCCGCCGCCACCGCAGGCGGTTATCAGGGTAGATGCACCCACGGCAGCTACACCCATAAGGGAGAATTTTTTCAGGAACTCTTTTCGGTTTAATGCATTGTCCATAGCAGTAGGATTTTTCAATAGTTTGTTAAAGCTGTATTTGGTTAATGCACTAAGGTAACAACAACGTTCAGCAAAATCGCCTTTTTTGACAGTGTAGGCGCAATTTAGAATAAATCTTAAAGATGCATCCCAGTTGCATCACCGTCTATTCAGCCGACTTCTTCTCGTAGCAGTCGGCGAGCCGGTTGATTATTCTGGATTTTCTGGTTCTCACGTTCAACGGTGATATTCCGAATACCTTACTGATTCTGACCAGAGAGGCTTCCGGTCGTTTAAACATATATCCAATTAAGTCGCGTGAGCGTTCATCCAGGGTTTCCAGACAAAGCTTGAGTATACGCTGGCGATCTTCCTCGATGAGAGCCTCCAGCTGGTCGGCCGGCTCATTATAAAACATTTCCTGAAACACGGCGCTGCCGTTGCGTTGTTCGCGCTTCAGACAAGCGAAATACTCATTGCGGGCGATGACCATAAGATACGACGCTACATTGGTGTCATCAGTCAGTGTCCTGGAAACAATACGCTCGAGTACCAGAACAAACGACTGCTGCACGCACTCCCTGGCAAGATCCAGATTAGCCCCGAAGGTAATCACCAGATACTCCGTAAGCCGGGGAACCATGTCTGAAACAAAGCGATCTATCAACTCTTTGTCTCCCTGCAGAACGGCCCTCCTGAAATCCATGGTATGTGCTGAGGCTTCTTTCAAATCTTGTTGTTCCTGATGCTGTGATCTGGTGCTTCCCATGCAAAAGGCAGTATCGGCAAAAATTCGGCCAGCCATATCAGCACCCGGAACTTTACCTCACCATCTGCCAAATTCGACACACATGGCAGTTTTACCGCCAAAGCCAATATAACTTTTTTTAAGCAAACATAATGATTTCAAAATGGTGCAAATAAAAATTTGCGGTATTACACTTTATTTTTTACTATGTGTAAGAACAATAAAATCAATTATTTATGAATTATTTTATTGTTAACTTGTAACAAAACCGTGGTTAAAAACTCTTAATACTGTAGGCAAGTACGCTCTGAAAACAGGGACGCTTTCTGCAAAACATTCACTACCCAACAAAACTCAAACGACTACCACTATGAAAAACTCAAAAAACACCCTCGTTGCCGCTACCCTTACCTTCGCCATCGCTCTTGGTTGCGCAAACTTTATAGATATGACCGGTGAAACAACCGTACAGACGCCGGGTACCGGTCAGGAAGTAGCTGCTGTTGAAATCGAGTCAACCCTGAGCTGGGGTGCCCGCGAGGATATTATCATCATCCGACCCGATTAAAACGAACGTATCCATCTAGTTTTTCGGCAGAAGAAAGGTTGTGCAGGCAAATCATCACGATGTATTCGGATATAAAATGTATATTCCTTCGCGATGCTGTCTTTCATACTACTTTTTCTTCTGCTACAGGGGGAACCTGACTCCGTTGCTGCCCTATCCCCCAGGGAACTTAGCCAGACCAACTTCCTGCTCGAACAACTGCAAAATCCGCAGGAGCAGGGGTATGCACTATGGTTGTTGGCTCAGCAACTTGATGTCCGACCAGAATTGGAGATTCATGTCAGGGAAAAACTACCGGATAATGGCGCTCCGGGTGCTGAAGTACTTCGATGTGCTCTGGAACAGACCTCCCTGGTAAGACCGGTTACCCGTGCCAGTCGACTGGAAGCACTGTATCTTTGCAGTGGTCAATCCGATTTCCTGCTTGCAGCACTCTACGAATCTGCTGAAACCGATAAACAAGCTTTATTGGTTCGGCACGATGAAGCTATAACCCGGTTATCCCAGTCAGATCTGCTGTTCAAGGCCTATGTTTCCAAGGCTCTGGATGAACCCTATGACGCGTCAACCCTGTTTGCAGACCGGGCTTTTCGTCCGGCTGATGTATATCTGTTCAATGGGTACACCGGCGGGCAAGAAGCATCACATCAGGCGTTAATTGAATCCTGGAAGCAGGCAATTAACGACCGTCGTGGGCTAATGCACCCATCACAAATGGTGATGATACTTACCGTTGTGACCGCACTGCACACGCAGGATGCGGATTATGCCGCCATACAAGAGCTTTCATCACAGATTTCTGGAAATAATCAATTCCCGGATATACAGCCGAAGCATGTCATGCTCAAACGCATGGCATTTGCCTCTGTTGTGCAGGGCTTTTTTCAGTCGGCCTTACAACTTTACCGCCAGGAATTAATTCCACTCAGCGATGCTATCGCTTCGCCCGAGGAATATCTCAGGGTTACCATTGATTATGGCAACATTCTGTTCCGACTGGGAAACGTAAACGGTGCCCTGCAAACGTACAAGTCTGTCTATGACAACCCGGCTACGGAAAATCTGGATTCTCGCTATCAGTCGGCCCTGCTCAACAACCTGGCAGTATCATACCTGAATGCAGGTTTTTTCGAGGACTACATCAACCTGCAGATACTTGCTTACCAGAGGGCAGTTGAAACCGGAGAAATAGATGCCCAACTCCGGGCACTGGCAAATCTGTACATATTCCACTGGAGAAACCAGGATTGGAACAATGCTGAAATCTACCTGAATGAAGCACTTCAGCTGGCCCTGACCCACGAAATGGATCGGGAGCTGGCCAACATATACATGCTGTTCAGTACCTATCACACAAATTTCAGCAACGATTACGATAAAGCACTGGAATTTATCAATCTCGCACAATCAGTCATTGATCCGGATGCCGGGTATCGTGTTCTGATTGTGACCTTGTCGGAAAAAATTGGCCTGCTTCGTGATATGGGCCGTATCGATGAGGCAATTGAGGTCACCCGGGAAGCGCTGGAAATGGTGCAAGGTCGGGACGATAAGCAGGCCATAATTGAATTTACGAGTCAGCTTGCTGATCTGCTGATTGGGTCGCAGCGGCTGGCAGACGCCGCACCGTTGATAGACTCCCTCAGGGAAACCCAGACCAGCGATGTCAGTTTAAGCATTCGCGCCTCGGTTGTAAACACCATCACACGCTACACCCGTCTGGAAAGCCGTTCAGACTTCAGCCACATTGATCAGCTGCGTGAAACGGTGAATGAGATTGTCAATGCTGTGCGACTCAGTGCAGACCTGCAAAGCGGTTTTGTTCGCCTGGAACCCGGGTACGAGGAATCATTCACCCTGCTGGTTGACGAACTTTTGCGTGTGGGTAAGTCGGCCGAGGCCGCGGTCTGGCTGGATGAAATCAAAAATCTGAATAAGGCAGCCTATGTTAACTCAAACCTGCTGAAATCATCGTTGCTCTCAGAGGAGGAATTTTTGTATGACCTGCAGCTAACCAATCAGATTGATCAACTCAGAATGCAACGTATTGGCGCAGCAGAGCAGGAGTACGTAGCGATGTCGACCCAACTGCTGCAGCTGATCAACGAAAAAAATGAAATCAACAATCGGATTCTGCGAGAATTCAGTGATAATCGGCTGCAAGTAGAGCAGTTACAACGTGTACTCAACGCTGATGAGCAGGCCCTGTCGTATCATGCTATCGATACGGTGATGTATGTTGTACAAGTGAGCCGGGAGCATCTGGAAATCTCGAAGGTCAAGATTGATGAGGACTTGACAGGCCTCAGTGAGCAGATTGTTGATAGTTTCGAAGGTATGCAAACCGACCTGCACGACTTACATCGCTTCTACAAAATTATGGTTGAACCATACCTCGCTGATGACAAAGATCGCCTCTTCGTAATTCCTGACGCCTTCATGTATCGGATTCCGGTGGAAGCCCTGCCGGTTCCTCGGCCTGAAGGTCGCGGGCAGTTCGGGCTTGCTACATATCTGATTGAACACTACCGGGTATCTTATCAGAATTCACTCAACGATCTTGTGCGCTTGCGCAACCGCAAACGCGGCACCGACTTCGCCCGTGAATTCACAGGTACAGCTATTTCCGATTTTGATTTCAACAACGGCATGACCCAGCTTGGAACCAGCAGATACCGTCTGGTCAGTCTCCCCTTCGCACGGGAGGAGATTCAGGAGTCAGCCCGCATTTTATCAAGGTTTGGTCAGACAAAAACGCTGCTTAACGAGCAGGGAACGCCCGCACAAGTGCGCGCTGCGGCGCGTGACACCCGTATCCTGCATATAGCCTCTCATAGTTTCGTTTATGACTCAGACCCGTTGTTTTCTGTGCTTCAGCTACACCCCGGACAGGATGGACCTCAGTCTAATGGGCAAATTTATGCTTACGAACTGTTCACCGAGGAACTGACAAGTGAGCTGGTGGTACTCAGCTCGTGTGAATCCGGTTCAGGATCTTATATCCAGGGCAGTGGCATTATCGGTATAGGCAGAGCGCTGAGTTACGCCGGTGCTCACGCACTGATTTTGAATCTGTGGTCGGTGCGCGACCTGGCTGCCTCCCAAATCATGACCGGTTTCTACACCCATCTTGGCAGATACACCGACAAAGACCGGGCCATGCAGCAAGCAAAGATCCAGTTCATCAATTCGGTAAACAGTGACCCATCCGTATGGGCTCCGCTCATTGTATTCGGCGATCCGGGTTCAGTTTATGAACCGGTAAACTGGAAAGCTATACTTTTATTCAGTCTGCTTATCCTGTTGGGAGCAGGTGTTTTTGCCTATTACCGCAGGTAGTTCAGATATTGTCGGGCCGCCCTGCTATGGGCTCCGCCGTAGTCTGCTACAGTGCCCATCGTTTGTCTTGCCTGTTCAACCTTGCCCTGAGCCAGATAGGACTGTGCCAGATACCAGGTAGACCGCTCAAGTAAGAGTATATCGGCCGTATACGTCCGGACCAGCTCTTCAAAGCGTAATTCAGCGGCCTGAAATGCTCCCCTGTTGTATTCAATAATACCAATATTCAGCAGGGCCTGAGCTTTGTCATAATCCAGTCCGGTCGATTCGTACAAATCCTGCAGCTGATAAATTGCCGCGTCAGGAGATCCTTGCTGAGCCAATACAATAGCCTCCTGAATTTGGTCGCGGGCAGCATCGCTGGATTCGAACCCGGCATTTCCCCGAACCGTTGCATAATCCAGCACAGCGAGCGGTGCCAGCCCCGAAGTGGTTTCCAATGAATACCAATAAATGGATCCTACTCCCACAACCAGGCTGATTCCTGCAGCCGCAGCAATGTTCCGGATACGCTGATAGCGTACATCCCGCGTACGGTTGCGTTTTTCAGTTGATTCAGCAGCGGTATAAGGCGACTCCACACTGAAATAGCGATTGAGGGCAACGGCTGTTTTCAGGTAATTGTATTTCGCTTTGTCTTCAATAACTTCAACCCACAGATCATTTATCTGATCCTGTGCTAATTTGCGAATTACAAAGCGGTCAACTCTCTCCTCGAAAGTAAGGCCTTGTTCGTTTCTTTCCACGATAGTAGTACGTTTAGTAAATTATTCAGGGAACCTGCTGTTCCCGGAAGTCAGATGGCGGTGCTTCTTCTCTCCAGTACGAAGTTAATCGTATTGATGAGGTCATCCTTGCGAAAGGGTTTGGGCAGAAAGGCATCCATTCCGGCCTGAAGACAGTGGTCTCGGGTCTGTGAAGACAGGTTTGCCGTTACTGCAATGATGGGTACCTCTTTGTAGGTGTCCATCTGGCGAATCTGGCGAGCCGTTTCAATACCGTCAATCCCTTCACCAAGGTTGATATCCATGATGATTACATCATAGTTCTCTTGCCTGACCAAATCAAGGGCACTGTTTCCGTCTTCAGCGAAATTGATATCGTATTGCTTTCGAAGGAAATAATTTACTATAGAACGTATCTCCGCATTGTCTTCAACATGCAGCGTCTTGGGCATGTATACTTCTGAATTCACAGACACGGGCGATTCACTCTGGGTACTGGAGAGACTGGTGTGTTCTCCTGGTGTCCAGGTATATCCACCGGGCGACTTGCGTCCTTTGCCTTTGGTGTCAAAAATTACAGGTTGTATCAGCATGGTAACGAGTTGTTGAAAAATACGCTGTGTATGGTATCGGATGTGTTGTTCCATTTGTAAGGTCAGGCCGTTGATCAGGTCTGTATACTATAAAGAGTGTTTAGCACCCAATTTGTTACAAACTTTTTTTTCGGGCCGGCATCCGACGCATCATACTTGCTTAAAATAACCAGCACACAACAGGAATGTTACTGATACCACAAACCTAAAAATACTCTAATATTGGCTCCAGCGTAGAATAAAGGCCGTTTTTAACGCCATCCTCAACAACATTAAAGGATTCTATACTTCCTGCGATATAAATAATCGTCACGTCAATCCGATGAAAAAAAAATTCTGAAAAAATGCGGTTTTTTTTAATCGATCAAATCGATGAAATTCCGCTCCGACTCGTAATCTCCGATCAACGTGATTTCTGTACCGTTCCGAAGTACCGTTTCGGGATGGGGATTAATCTGCATATCGTCTTTATCCTGAATGGCGATAATACTGCATCCGGTCAATTTTCGAATACCACATGCTGCGATGGTTTTGCCTTGAAATTGCTTGGGAGTTTGCATGCGAAACACATTCAGTCCCTCGGCAATCATGAGCACCTCATCACGCTCAAGTACGTTGAAAATGGCATTGGCTCCCATGGATGCGTACGACATCACAAAATCGGCTCCGGCACGATGTAAGGTGTTCACGTTTCGATCGAGGGTAGAGCGCGAAATAATTTGAATATCCGGTCGGAGTCGGCGGCAATACAACGTCAGGTATATGTTTACATCATCACTGTGGGTTGTGATAATGACCGTATGAGCCCTGTCGATGCCGGCACGGGTGAGCACTTCACGGTCCGCGGCATTTCCAATTACCGTATGCGAGCATTTGGCGGCCATAACCGGATCTTTTTCAACTACCACAAATTCCATCTGCCGGTCATTGAGCGACTTGGCCGTAGCACGTCCCACTTTACCGGCACCAATTATGACTACGGGTCCGTCTTTGACGTTGAAAATCCCGAAGTAATCATCGTAGTTACGGAGCTGTTCTACAGATCCACCGAGAACCAGCACAGACAAGTCCGTTATCAGGGTATCCGGTTGGGCAATACGGAACACACCCCGCTCCCAGATTCCGACTACATTCACACCAATTACTTCTCTTAAGCGTGTTTCAGCGAGGGTCTTACCCACCAACGGGGTCCCTGTTGCCGGTGCCTCCCCGATAATCAGCTGGTCGAACCGGCCAATCACGTGCACTCGGGCATTTCCTCCCAGGGTTCTGCGGGCCAGTGAGTGTCCCATCAGAGCGCCAAGCTGTACTACATGGTCACTGCCTGCCAACTTGAGAATATCAACCGAATCAACACTGTGAGCAAGACTGACGATGGGAATATCCGGACAGATCTCACGTGCCGTGAATACGACGTTGGTGTTGATCATATCATTGCCGGTGGCAACCAGCATGGCTGCTTTGGAGACCCTGGCTTTGTTGTAGGTATTGGGATCGTCCAGCTCCCCGAGCATTACCTTCACCCCCTGATCATTCAGGTTTAAAGCCTGCTGAAGATCATTGACCAATACGAAATATGGGTACCCGTAATCCTCAAGTTTTGCAATCAGTGTTCGGGTAATTGGATCATGATTAGTGATAAGAACATGCCCTTCCAGGTTTTCATCCAGCTCCACAGGTGCTTTACTCCTGTTCTGTGCCTCGAGCCAGGGTGCATAAAAAAACTGAATAAAGGTAAAGGGCAGCAGTACCAGCAGGAATACAATACCAGACAGCAGCACCACCATGGAAAAAAGTCTGCCCAGATCTGACGCGAAGGTTATATCGCCGAAGCCAAGTGTTGACATCACGGTCAGGGTCCAGTAGAATCCGGTAAGCCATGAAAACTTCTGCCCTTCATGCTCCATGAGGATATGAAACAAGACCGAATAGACTACAATAAGCAGGAAAAGGATGGCAACGAACTTTAAGAGCCGACCAATATTGGTTTTAGCCTTTCGATTCTGCAGAAAATAGGCAACTTGTGCGGAGACAAACTTCATGAGTATAAATAAACCGGCTTGACTTGGTGGGATATCCTCGCCAAATTTACTTTTTTAATATCACACTACACAGCATTTTGAAAATTGTAATCATTGGCTCCGGCGATGTTGGAATTGATTTGTCGCTCATGCTCTCCGGAGAGCGTCAGGATGTGACCATTATTGATCAGAGCCGCGAAGCGCTCAAGCGCTGTGCTGAGTCCAGCGATATCCTCGTCATTGAGGGCAACGGCACCTCCCCTGATATTCTGGTTAAGGCCGGAGTCCCCACCTGCGATCTGGTCATTGCTGCCACCAACAGCGATGAGGTTAACATCGTAGCGTCCATGATGAGTAAACGACTGGGCGCCAAAAAGGTAATAGCACGCGTTCGTAATGAGGAATTACTGGGCGAGGCGGCACCGGTAAAGCCAGCCGATCTTGGTATCGATGTTATTATCAATCCGGAACTTAGTCTGGCTGGTGAAATTACACTGCTGGTCAAAAGAGCAGCGGCCTCAGACCTGATTGAAATTGCCGGGGGCAGAATGCAGGTAATCGGGATACGGCTGCCTGCCGGGTCTCCGCTGATCGGGTTGAGTATGGAAGAGTATGCCGGGAACAATGCAAATATTGATTTCAGGGTGGTAGCTATTTACCGGGGCGGAATCACCATCATCCCCCGTGGAAATCACCTTTTCAGGGCAAATGACCAAATTTTCGTCATCTCGCTTTCCGAACACATCAAACAGATAATCCGGTCAACCGGCGTCGGAGAGCAATCCGTTCAGAATATCATGATTGCCGGGGGAACCCGGGTAGGACAGCGTGTTGCCCAGTTACTTTGTCAGCAGGCCCGGGGCTGGAAAATTAAACTCATAGAGCCCAGTTATGAGGCTTCCTACCAGATAGCCAGCGAAAACCGGAATATTCTTGTCTTGCAGGGTGACCCAACCGATCCCGGCTTGCTGGCCAGCGAGGGAATTACGGACACCGATGTGTTTATCGCCGTAACAGACGACGAGGAATCCAATATCATTTCCTGTCTGATGGCCAAACACCTGAAAGTACCCAAGGTAATTGCGATGGTATCCAAGCCTGACTACATCCCCTTGAGCCAGACCATAGGACTTGACGCCTCGGTGAACAAAAAAACTTCCATTGCCAATGAAATTCACCGCTATGTACTAGGCAGTAACCTTATGCAGGTTGCCGGTCTGCACGGTATTGACGCTGAAATTCTGCAGTTGAAAATATCCGCAAACTCCAATGTTGCCGGAAAACAGGTGAAACATCTACGTTTGCCGGAAGGATGTATGATTGGTGGAATTGTTCATGATCAGAGCGTTTCCGTAGCCACAGGCAACGACACCCTCAACCCCGGCGATTCCGTGTTTGTGTTTTGTCGCCACGCCGTTATCAATGCCGTTGCTGATTATCTGCGATGAGCCATCTGTTTAACACAGCCCGATCGGTGTCACGACCTAAAATAGATTTCAGGCTGATCACCGGTGTTCTGGGACTCTTCACATTCTTTATGGGCTTTGCCCTGCTTACACCGGTCCCCATTGCGCTGATTTACGGCGAAAGCATCTGGTGGACGTACCTGGCAGGTGCAGCGGCGGCATTTATTGTGGGCGGCAGCGCCTGGATACTATTTAAACCCACCGAAGATATCCGTCCCCGCGAAGCCTTTTTCATCGTGTCGGTAACCTGGATTGTTTTATCCGTATTCGGCGCCATACCCTTTTGGCTCAGCGGGAGTCTGGAGAGTATAGCAGACGCCTTTTTCGAAACAATAAGCGGCCTCACCACCACCGGTGCTACGGTTTTCGGGGGCGTATCGCACAACGGTCAGATGAATGTTTACATTGAAGATCTTGACCTGAGTCTGGTTTTCTGGCGTTCCATGCTGCACTGGATTGGGGGTATGGGTTTCATTGTACTTTCCCTGGCCATCCTCCCCTTCGTAGGGTTGGGTACAGGCAATCTGTTTCAGGCTGAAAGCAGCGTACAGGAAACCGATAAGCTGACTCCACGGGTACAGCAAACGGCAACCTATCTGTGGACCGTCTACATCGCTTTTACATTACTGCATTTTATCCTGCTCTGGGTACACCCCTCCATGAACTGGTTCGATGCGATTAATCATGCGATGTCTACGCTGGCAACCGGAGGATTTTCTACGAAAGACAGCAGTGTCGGATATTTCGACTCAGCCTATGTTGACTACGTAATTATTGTTTTCATGTATCTGGCCGGTATCAGCTTTGCGATGCATTTCAGGTTGCTTCAGGGCAAGACCAAACAATTTTTCAACAACAGGGAAACCCAGTTTTTCACCATAATCTCCCTGCTGGCCATCCTGGCTATATCTCTGGGACTGTGGCTTCAGCATGACTACACTCCGTCCGACGCCCTGCGTTACGGAGCATTTCAGGCGATGTCTATTCTGACTACTACCGGTTACGCAACCGACAACTACGAGAACTGGTCTGCCTTTCCCCTCGTCATTTTAATTACCGTGTACTTCGCAGGCGGATGTGCCGGATCCACGAGCGGTGGGATCAAAATGTTTCGTCATCTGATTATGTTAAAGGCGATAAGCAGGGAAGTACGACAAACGGTGCACCCCAGAGCTGTAATTCCGCTGCGCATCGGTGAACGAATTATAGAACCCCCGATTGTCAGAAAGATTCTGAGTTTTTTCATGCTCTACCTGCTGTTGTTTATTACCGGTGGCATTGCATTATCCGCCATGGGCGTTGATTACATATCAGCCTTCAGTGCCAGCATTGCCAGCCTCGGCAGCATTGGTCCTGCGCTGGGCGATTTTGGTCCAACCGATAATTTTGCCAGTCTTCCGGCAGCCGGCAAATGGCTGATGAGCCTTTTTATGCTGGTTGGTCGACTTGAACTGTTCACAATCATCGTCCTGTTTTCATTGCCTTTCTGGAGAGAATAACCCTTAGTAGTTGATTTTACAGCGATTTTGCCCTGTAATCATTATCTTGTTGTATTAACTAGTATTGATCAACTAAACGGAAAGTATTTTGTCTACTGTAAAATCAACGGACACTGTGCGTGTTCACTATACCGGTACAACTGATGACGGCGTAACTTTTGACAGCTCAAGAGAGCGTGAACCCCTTGAATTCACGATGGGACAAGGACAACTGATTCCAGGCTTCGAAAAAGCGGTGGAAGGCATGACCGTGGGAGATTCCACAACGGTTCGCATACCTGCCGAGGAAGCCTATGGCGAAGTTCGTGATGAGATGGTAGTTGATGTTGAGCGAGGTAAATTCCCGGAGGATATCACCCCTGAGGTAGGGCTTCAGCTTCAAATTCAACAGCCCAACGGGCAGCCAATGCCCGTTGTGGTCAAGGCAGTCAACGATACCCATGTCACCCTTGATGCCAATCACCCGCTGGCCGGGCAGGCACTCAACTTTGACATTGAGCTTGTTGAAATCAAATAAGTCTCATGCATATAAAAAAAAAGCGTGACTGCCCGGGGCAATCACGCTTTTTTTATGTCATACAGATACCTTACTTATCAGTAAGCGCTGTAATACCCGGAAGCTCTTTACCTTCCAGATATTCCAGGCTGGCTCCTCCGCCCGTGGAAACGTGGGTAACTTTATCGTCAAGCCCCGCTTTTTTAATAGCTGCGGCAGAGTCACCACCGCCAATGATGGAAATAGTCCCTTTTGCGGTAGCTTCCGCCAGAGACCTGGCTACAGCGAAGGTCCCGTTGCTGAAATTGCTCATTTCAAAAACACCCATCGGACCGTTCCAAATTACAGTACCGGCCTGACGGATAACATCGGAAAACAGACTCACAGATTTCGGACCGATATCCAGGGCCATCCATCCGTCTTCAATTCCGTCCTCTTCTACCGTCTTGATCGGCGTGTCGTTGCTGAATTCCTGTGAAACTACGGAGTCTACCGGAAGCAACAGCTTCACACCCTTGGCCTCGGCCTTCCTCATCAGCTCACCGGCCAGTTCCACGCGGTCTTCTTCCAGCTTGGAGTTTCCGATAGGCAGCCCCTTGGCTTTGTAAAAGGTGTAGGTCATGCCTCCCCCCACAATAATGGTATCGACCTTGGAAATCAGGTTCTCGATTACCGGAATTTTATCGGAGACTTTGGCCCCTCCCAATACGGCAACGAAGGGTCGTTTCGGAGCATTGACGCTGTCGCTGAGGTATCGGATTTCCTTCTCCAGAAGGTATCCTGCGGCGGCGGGCTGCAAAAACCCGGTAATACCGGCCACCGAAGAGTGCGCACGGTGGGAGCTGCCGAACGCGTCATTGACAAAGACGTCACCGTGTGCTGCAAGGGCTTTTGAAAATTCAATATCATTTTTGGTTTCCCCCTTGTGAAAACGGACGTTTTCAAGCAAGACAATCTCGCCGAAACCGGCTTCATTAATCACACGGGTTGCCTCCTCACCAATACAGTCGCCGGCGAAGTGGACTTTCGCAGCCACTTTACCTGCCAGATAATCGGCTACCAGTTTAAGGCTGAATTCTTTGTCGTCCGGGCTTTTCGGCCGACCAAAATGGGAGAGCAGAATAACTTTCCCGCCCCGCTCGGTCACATAATTAATACTCTTCAGCGCCGCCGTAATTCGGTTATCATCGGTGATGACACCATCGGCAACGGGCACGTTAAAATCAACGCGCATTACCACATTTTTACCCTTTACATCCAGATCTTCGATAGTCAGTTTTGCCATAATTCTACTTGATTTAAGAAATAATTACTGTATTCACAGGCTTTTGGTAAGATACCGAAAAACCAGCACTTCAGACAGTAAAACCGGCAGAATTACACCACACCTGTACGACATCGGTGCACATCGGGCTGGCACGGACGGCCCGATTGACCCGGATTTTATGTGTATATTTCACACCGGCAAATTTTTTCCTCAAACCAAGGCGATGCAAAACAAAATTTACACGGATAATGCAGCAACAACGGCCATGGACCCACGGGTTCTGGATGCTATGCTGCCCTATTTTCTGGATGTTTATGCCAATGCCAACTCGGCCCATCAGCCCGGACGGCAAGCGCATGTTGCCGTGGAGGAAGCTCGTGAGAAGATTGCCGGAATAATCGGTGCTGAACCCGCTGAAATCGTTTTTACCAGCGGTGGTACCGAGAGCAACAATGCCGCCATCGGGGGTGTTTTGGCTGCAACCGGCAAATCGCATGTAATCACTTCCAATGCAGAGCATCACGCGGTATTGCATCCTGTAGCCAGCGCAGCGAACCGTGGAATTGACTCAACCCTGCTGCCGGTTGACCAGACCGGCAAGGTCAGCGCCGCGGATGTAGCCGCCGCCATCGGACCACATACGGCGCTGGTTTCACTCATGCACGGCAATAATGAAGTCGGCACCCTGAATCCTATCGATGAAATTGCAGCGGTCTGCAGAAGCAACGGCGTCCTTTTTCATAGTGATACCGTGCAGACCGTCGGAAAGATTCCCGTGCATGTTGACGCGTTGGGTGTAGATTTTCTTAGCATGAGTGCACATAAATTTTACGGTCCGAAGGGCGTCGGCGCCCTGTATATCCGCTCCGGATCTGCATGGAAACCCTGGATGGAGGGAGGCTCGCAGGAACGCCGAAGACGCGGCGGGACCCTCAATGTTCCGGGTATCGTGGGTATGGGGAAAGCCCTGGAACTGGCCGCCTCGGAAATGCAGGAAAACCGCACCCATGTAGAAAAACTAAAACATGCCCTGATGCAAGGGCTCACAGAACGACTGGGTACAGCCGTGCAGTTTAACGGTGATCCGCAGAACGGACTTTTCAATATTGTGAACTGTTCGTTTGTACACTCTGCTGAACGAGCCATAGACGGTGAAATGTTACTGTTGAATCTGGATATTGAAGGCATCTATTGCTCCAACGGATCGGCTTGTACCTCCGGAGCCATCGAGGCCTCTCATGTACTGCTGGCTCTGGGCATTCCCTATGATATGGCCAAATCGAGCATTCGTTTCAGCCTGGGTAAAAACAACACCATTGATGAAATTCCGCTCATCATTGACAAAACCGAGGCCATTTTGCGCCGCATGACATCCCAAAAACTATGAAATCCTCATCTATCAAACGGGTCTGCGTATACTGCGGATCCTCGCCCGGCAGTCAGGAAGCCTACACCGCAGCAGCGCGTGAACTGGGTAAGCTTCTGGCTGAAAACCACATAGAACTGGTGTACGGCGGGGCGTCTATTGGGGTGATGGGAGCCGTTGCCAATGCTGTAATGGAAAACGGTGGCAGGGTCACGGGCATCATTCCCCATGGTTTATTTCAGCGGGAGGTAGCCCATGAGGGGATTTCATCGCTGCTTGTAGTTGATTCTATGCATGAGCGCAAGGCCATCATGGCCGGCATGGCCGATGCGCTGGTAACCCTGCCGGGCGGATTCGGCACCCTGGAAGAGCTCTTCGAAATGGTCACCTGGAATCAGATCGGCATCCACGACAAACCCATTTTTTTGCTGAACACGATGGGTTTTTACAACCCGCTGCTCAAATTCATTGAACACACCGTGACGCAGGGTTTTGTCAGGCGCGGACAGGAGTCGCTCATGCGCACCGCTGAAAATCCGACCGAACTTATACATTTGATCAAAACGGCGACGGCCGGACAGGAAACTTACCAGGAACTCAGACCCTAACACTATGAAACTCGATGTACTGGCCATTGCGGCCCATCCGGATGACACCGAACTCAGCTGCTCCGGCACACTGGCCGCCATGGTGCAGCAAGGCAGGCGGGTCGGTGTACTGGATCTGACCCGAGGTGAGATGGGAACACGGGGAACGCCGGAACTTCGACTGCAGGAGGCCGCGGCGGCCGCTGAAATTCTGGGACTTACCCTAAGGCACAATTTGAGTCTGCCCGATGCAGGACTCACCAACACCGCTGAGCATCGAAATGCCATCATTCAGGCTGTGCGCACCTACCAACCCGACATCTGCCTGATCAACAGCCCGGACGATCGTCACCCCGACCATGGCAATGCAGCCCGTCTTACCCTGGATGCACTGTTCTACAGCGGACTGCGAAAAATTGAAACACGCGATGACGATGGGGAACTTCAGAAGATATGGCGACCGTACCACACCCTGCATTACATGCAGGACCGTTCGTTCAACCCTACCCTTGTATTCGACATCACCGACACCATTGAGCTCAAAGAAAAAGCCATACTGGCATTTTCCTCCCAGTTTAACGTAACCAATCCGGGTAACGAACCGGAAACCTACATCAGTTCCTCTGCATTTTTCGAGGCCCTGCGCGCCCGGGCAATGCATTTCGGACATATGATTGGTGTTCGTTATGGCGAACCCTTTCTGTATCACGGGGGACCTCTTCCGGCCGGAGGAATGGATTTTCTGTTCCGTCACAAACCGGTACGCTGATATAGCGGTCAGACTTTAATGATAATTTTGCGTCGGTACATGAACAGCAGAATCAGGTACCATAAAAACACCCAGAGTATACTGTAACCCAGAGAGGCATTGATGGTACTCAGCCAGGAATCGAAGAAGGTACGGAATATCCACTGTTGAGCCGATATAGTAGCCCCGTCGGCAAGCGTTACATCAATGAGTCCGAGCGTACGGGCGATGATACCGCTCATAAAAAATACAGTAATGGCATTTACGCCGTAGACTACAAACGGCTCGGTCCAGCCTTTATAGCCTTTCACGTCGATGAACCAGTAGCAAAGCGCCAGACCTACCATAGCCTGTCCCCCGGTCATAACTGCATAGGAGCTGCTCCAGATGGGTTTGTTGATGGGGAAGTGCCAGGCCCAGATGTATCCGATGATAATGAGCAGACTGCCGGTAACCATGAGTTCAGCGGTCTTGCGGATTTCATCGGTTTCCCTGTTACGCAGGATGTGACCGGCCCAGACGCCCAACAAGGTAGTGGAAATAGCCGGAAAGGTGCTCAGCAACCCTTCGGGATCCCACTGCCGTCCGGTCCCCACCCATAAATGTTGTCCCAGTATGGCGCGGTCTACAAAAGCCGCCAGGTTATTGATTTTGTCATCAATCAGACCGGCGCCGTGTCCCGGAACGGGGATCAAAAACATCACAGCCCAATACAGCAGCACGAAAGCGGCGGCCCAGTACAGCTGAACCCGCGGTCTGAAATACAGAAATATGGCCGACGCGATGAAGTAACAGATGGCAATGCGCTGCAATACCCCCATGATACGAATCATATCCAGCCCGTCACGCAACCCGAATGAGGGTTCCAGCTGAAAGAAAGGGTACGAAGCCAGGATAAGCCCCAGCAGAAAGAGCACCCCCGATCGCTTGAGCGCCTTGATCAGCAACGGCCCGCGGTCTTCACCCTTCTCCAGCTTTCCGGAGAAAGCGAAGACAATGGCTACACCCACAATGAACAGAAAGAAGGGGAATATCAGGTCTGTTGGCGTCCATCCATGCCAGTCGGCATGTTTCAGCGGACCGTACATGGCGCTCCAGGTGCCCGGATTGTTGACAAGAATCATCCCCATAATGGTGATACCACGGAAAGTATCCAGGGAAAGCAGCCGTTTCGATGCCAGCGGTTGATTGGGAGTCATAGTGAGGTGAAATTAAGGTGCCGGGATTCAGACAAGCCGTCCGGACGGCTAAAAAAGCGGACCGGCGGACTTCTGAAATAATCGATGATAAATCTATGACATAGTACGTATTGCCGGAATCTGAATCAACGCAAAACTACGGGAACCCAGGTAGTTGCATTGCCGATGTAGGGGCGTTGCTGCAGCATGAAATTCACCAGTTGTTCCTCTCCGTTGACCCGAACCCTGCTGTTCACCGATAGGGCCACAGCGGTCTCGTCCTGACCGGCGAGGGGAAGTGCGATTTCAGCGGTGTAGCCATCGCGACCAGCCTGCACCTGCCAGCGCATCCCCTCCAGCATAGCCTGATTGTCCGGGTGAACCGGTCCGGCAAAGTGGGCAAAATAACTACTGAAGGTACGCATCGTGATGTCGGATATACCCCGCTGTGAAAACGGGGTAAGGTACATCCCGCCTGTAAGATGGGTCTGCTCACTACCCGGCGGTCGCAGCAGTAAGGTAAAATCCGCAGGCTCCATCCAGGTGGATTCCCTGCGCGGGGTTTGATCAACAATTACCAGAATCTGCTCCCCTCCGGACCAGCCGGATTGTGATGCCGGCACAACAGGCAAACCGGTTTTAACGTCAACGGCAACATAGAGGGTATCGGCCCGGAATCGAAATGCGGCCCGGACCCGGCCTTCGGCCCCTGCTGCTGCCGGAACGAGTTCCGTAAACTCGCCATCCTCCCATTCCCGCACCTCACCATCAGGTACTGCCGCAGCACCGGTTGCCAGAATTTCCTCACGGGACCGCTGGTAAACCAGAAACCCTTCCGGGTCAACACGATACATAGGATCATCCATGAGTTTTCTGAACTGCTCACGGGTATTCCGGGCGAAGGGTTCCAGCTCCGGAATAATTTGTTGCACATACCGGTTCTCCTTAAAGCGGTCATCGCGCAACTCAGAGAGCGTCTGGTCAAAAAGATCCAGCGACTCGGCGATGGTTTGAATATTCAGCGGTTTACCCGGTGTAAAGAGCGGGGTAAATACATTGTCCGTCCAGCCATAGTCCATATACAGCCGCAGCAGTGGTCGTAAAACCTGATAGGCATCGTTTCCGGCCAGATGCTCAATGGCGTCCCTCCAGGCATCCTCAGGATTGTAGGAGAAGGGGCGACGGGCGTATTGTCCCACCGTGTAGAGCGGTATCATGGAAAGGTAAGGCGTGTCCATCGGGTTGGCGATGATGCCCTGGGTGGTTTGTGAAAGCGCCGGCTCACGACCTGTAACCGGACCGACTATAGGTCGCCAGGTTTCGAAATCGTTTACCGGGAAGTTATCCCACAACAACGGTTTGCGACCGATGTAGTCTGCCCAAAGTTCAGCATCTTCGCGGGTGATTTGTGCAGGGGCGATGTCAGAACCGGTCCAGAACAGTGGTATGTCATCGGGAATGCCTTCAGAAAGCGTACGCAGGTAGTCGCGATTGCCCCATGCGGCCGTGTAGGTTGTGGGACAGACAATCAACGGCACGTCACGCATACGAAGGTCTTCCCGCAGCCGACGGACCAGATGGGCATGCGCCTCGCCCAGACTGGCAAACTGTTCGCGATCATGGGCATGCTGCAGGGTCTCCGGCACATCATCCAGGAACAGGGCGATATGTGCTACGCCCAGGTTAAGCATATCCGATACTTTAGCCAGCAGGGCGGCATAATCTTCCTCGCTGGAATAGGTAATCGACAATCCCGGACTTATGGCAAACCATAACACAACATCAGCCTCTTCGGCGGCACGGATATAGTCCTTGAATCGGTCAAGGTGTTCACCGGTGTACGGCTCTCTCCAGCGTGTACGATGAAATGGATCATCTTTGGGAGCGTAGAAATAGTGTTTGAGCCCGGCCTCTCCCATGAAATCAATCATATCGAGGCGGGCTTCGTGCGACCATGGCGTGCCGTAAAAACCTTCTACAACACCTGTGTACTCAAAACGCTGGGCATTTTCCCAGGTACGCCAGGCGAAAACAACCAGCAGAAAAACGCCGGTAACGGCGGCGATGACGTAACGACTGAAATTAGACCGGTCCATAGGCGTTTAAATCAGTTTGAAGTGTAAAGTTTAGCTCAGGATACGGCCTTTCGCAGCTCCGCGCGGATGTTGGCGAGGATTGTCTGCTGAAGGTAGGCATGAATAGAAGGATTTCCCGCAGTAATACGTTTTCCCGTCAGCCATTGCTCCCCTCCGTCCCAGTCTGTAACCAGACCGCCGGCCTCACGAATCAGTAAAGCCCCGGCGCCGACATCCCAGGGCGCCAGCGCATATTCATAGAATCCATCGTACCTGCCCGCCGCCACATAGGCCATATCATAGGCTGCCGATCCGGGTCGTCGAACACCGTGTGTTTCACGCATAAGTACATGAAAAACCTTCATATAATCTTCCAGCACACTCAGGTCGCGGTACGGAAACCCGGTGCCAATAAGGGCTTCAGCCGGTTCGGTGGTCTGGCTTACCCGAATGGAGTGACCGTTCAGTCGCGTCCCTTGTCCGGCCTCAGCCGTAAAGAGTTCGTCTTGCGCTACGCCCAGGACCAATGCCACCGCTGGTTCCTGCTTAATCCACAGGGCGATGGATACGGAATAAAAGGGCACACCATGCGCGAAATTCGTGGTTCCATCGATGGGATCGATAATCCAGGTACGGGCATCGGTAAGTCCGTCACCGCCGTGCGATTCCTCGGCAAGCATCTGATCATCCGGATACATCCGTCGTATCACAGATTTTATAGCATTTTCGCTGGCTACATCGGCCTCGGTCACCAGGTCGTGACGACCCTTGAGCTCAAATGACTGGGCGCGGCTGCGTTGGGTGTAGGTGGAAATGACCGCTGCTCCGGCACGGGCAGCTTCAACGGCAGTTTGCAATTCCTGACTTGGCATATGAAGGGGCTGATTTGGTACGTATTAGATTCAAATTTGATCGGGGTTGGGAAACAGGCGATCCAGGAGTTCCTGTTCGTAGCGCAGCCGTTCCCTTGACACTTCCATGAGAAGTTGCTGACACGTCTTCTTTTCCTCGATATCCGCAGCCTGCGCGTACTGCTGCTGAAACTCCTGTTTGAGCTTGTCGAGATAGTGCAGTTTCAGGGAGCGAAGTTCCCCTTTGGCAATTTTATGGACATCTTTTTTGCGCTGCATCTCCAGGGCTTCCTGTTTGCGGGCGCTGGGCGTGTAGCGGTCCATCATGACTTCACCCACCAGTGCCGGCCACGGACTGGGCAGGGCCGTGTACACACTTACCGAAATGGGTTTACCGGTTTCATAGCGGGCAATCATATCGGCAAAAAGCATGCGGTATTCTTCATCCTGAAAATGGTCTTCGTTACACTGCGATCCGATGTACTCAACCATGGGATGTCCATGACGCAGCATCAGACGAAGCAGCTCCCGCTCGTAGCCGGGTTTACGGCCCGTAGGTGCAACCGGCGGCTGAACGGCAGGGGTAGATTCGCCCGGCCAGGGTCCGGCATCAAAGGGGGTACCCTCCCTGCCGGACTCCGTGGGAATATCCAGCCAGTCTGGCGGCGGACCTGTCTGTGGATTGTCTGTATGGGACTGTAATTCTTTCCCGTCACCAACGGGCGGACCAAAGCGGTCTTGCGGCACCCCGGTGTCAGCCTGCCTGCCTGACGAACCGGTGGGATTATTGGCCTGTTGCCGGCCACGGGCAGCAGGTTCCTGTCCTGTCCCCTGATCCTGAACATTCCGTGCGCTGACCGTATCACGTCTGCGATCCCGTTGGTTGGCTTTGTCACGGGCCCTGGCAACCTCGGCACGCTGCAGGTTCAATTGTTCAAACAGTGCACGGTCGCCCATCCCGGTCAGCGAGGAGAGCCGTTGCACCCAGGCCTGCTGGGCGATTTCGTCGGGGATTTCAGCGATGGAACGAAGGATACTCCCTATAGTGGCTGTCCGGTGGAAGGGATCATCCCACTTGCCGGCCAGGCGGGTTTTATCAATGAGAAATGCTACAAAATCACGGGCTTGTTCATTACGGTATTGCACGAAGGAGTCCCGTCCAAAGCGCCGCACAAACGAATCGGGGTCTTCCCCATCGGGCAGCTGGAGCAGTCGTACATCCAGTCCTTCCCGAAGCGCCAGGTCAACCGAACGGCTCATGGCATTTTGTCCGGCCAGGTCGCTGTCGTAAATCATCAGCAACGTCTCCCCATACCGATGCATGACCTTCAGCTGTTCGGCGGTGAGCGCGGTACCGCTGGTCGCAACGGCATTGCTGATACCGGCCTGATGCATAGAAAGCACATCGGTATAGCCTTCTACAAGAATCACTTCCCGATGCTTACGGATTTCATTTTTGGCGACATGAATACCGTAGAGCACCTCGCTCTTGTTGTAGACCAGCGTCTGGGGGGAGTTGATGTATTTGGGAGCCTTCCGCCCGTCGGATACCGGAACGTTCTCCATTATTCGTCCTCCGAAAGCAATTACCTTGCCCGAAGCGTTAAAAATGGGGAACATAATCCGGCTTCGGAACACATCGAAGGCCGTTTCTCCGTTTCTGCCGAATTTGATAAGTCCGGCCTGCTCGAGGTAGTGTTCATTTACCCCTGCCTTTCGTGCGGCGTTCAGTAAGGTATCATACGCGGCAGGAGCGTAGCCAATTCCATATTTTCGCACTGTCTGGCCGGTAAAGCCGCGTTTGTCCAGATATTTTCGCGCTTCCAGGGCCTCCGGATTTTCCGTGAGCTGCTTGAAAAAGAAACGGCCGGCAAAAGCCAGTGCATGGTAGATGCCTTCTTTTTCCCGGTAGCGTTCGTCATTTTCAGGCTGCGACTCTTCGGGTACATCCACACCAAAGCGCGCCCCGAGCGACCGGATGGCCTCCGTAAAACTCACCCCGTCCTGTTTCATGACGAAACTGATTACGTCACCGGATTCGCCGCAGCCGAAACACTTGTAAATACCCAGATTGGGTGAGACGTTGAATGAGGGCGATTTTTCATTATGAAAAGGGCATAATCCCTGGAAATTGCTGCCTGTGCGCCGCAATTTGACATAGTCGGAGACCACTTCCACGATATCGGCTGCGGCTTTGACTTCTTCTTTGATGTGATCAGGAATCATGAAATTAAGATAGCAGATTTACCGGTGACCGTACAGAACTAATCGGCGGTATCGCTTTCATAAGTCGGCGGCTGTGGGTATATTCGTGCCTGATATTTTTACGCAAAAAACCTCCCAATATTAATTAAACAGGATCAACGCATGAGCGTTTTAGTTGGAAAAGATACCCGTCTGGTAGTACAGGGGTTCACCGGTAAGGAAGGCAGTTTTCACGCCGAACAAATGATTGAATACGGAACACCGGTCATTGGTGGAGTAACACCCGGTAAAGGCGGAACCCGTCACCTGGACCGGCCGGTTTTCAATACCGTTGCGGATGCCGTTGCACAGGAAGGTGCCAACACCTCCGTGATTTTTGTACCTCCGGCCTTCGCATCCGACGCCATCATTGAATCAGCTCTTGCCGGTATCAAAGTTATCATCTGCATTACCGAGGGGATTCCGGTCAAGGATATGATTGTGGCCAAAGATGTGGTCAATCGCACCGGTGCCACGCTGATTGGTCCGAACTGTCCGGGCGTTATCACTCCGGGTGAGGCAAAGGTTGGCATTATGCCGGGTAATATCTTCACCCCCGGACCCATCGGGTTGATTTCCCGTTCTGGTACCCTGACCTATGAAGCCGTTGACCAGCTCAGTAAAGCCGGTCTGGGACAAACCACCGCCATTGGTATCGGGGGTGACCCGGTAATCGGCACCACCCATACGGATGCCGTGAAGTTGCTGAACGAAGATCCTGACACCGAAGCCATCATGCTTATTGGTGAGATTGGTGGAACGGCCGAAGAAGAAGCGGCGGCCTACATCAAAGAGCACGTCAGCAAGCCTGTAGTAGCCTTCATCGCCGGACAGACCGCCCCTCCGGGTCGACGTATGGGTCATGCCGGTGCCATCGTATCCGGTGGCAAAGGCACGGCCGAAGACAAGATGAAAGCGCTGGCCGCTGCGGGTATCACAGTATGTGAAAGTCCGGCAGTCATGGGAGAAACCATGAAATCGCTGCTGGGCCGCTAAAAATCACCGACCATCCTGGTAAAAGCCGGTGCCGCCCGTTTCGGATGCTCCGGCTTTTTTTTTGCATCGACCGAACAACCCCTAACCTTCACAGATTGTGACCAACCTTACAGATACCGTCAAAGAGGTGGTCATGGGTGTTTTACCCATGGCTGCTGTGGTTTTTGCGCTGCAATTTACCATCATCTGGGTGGACTGGGTCATCTTTATCCAGTTCGTTGCCGGTCTGGCCATGGTCATGGGCGGACTGATTTTGTTTTTGCTGGGAGTTCATGTGGGTTTGCTTCCCATAGGCGAGCGTATTGGCTCGGCCTTGCCACAAACCGGTAAGCTATGGGTCATTCTGGTGGCCAGTGTAGTACTCGGATTCGTTGTTACGATTGCAGAACCCGATGTCAGGGTGCTGGCCTCCTATGTAGACACAGCCTCTCAGGGCGTTATTGACCGCAGCCTTCTGGTCTTCGCCGTTGCCGTGGGGCTGGCCCTGTTTGTGGGGATTTCGATGCTGAAAATTACCTTCGGTATCCCTATCAAATACCTTTTGACCGGTGGATATACCGTGGTTTTCATCCTGGCGTGGTTTTCTGCACCACAATACCTGCCCATCTCCTTCGATGCCGGCGGGGTCACTACCGGTCCGATGGCCGTACCATTTATTCTGGCCCTGGGCGTTGGTGTAGCCTCCGTTCTTAAAAGCAAATCGGGGTCGGGTGAAGGCTTCGGACTGGTTGCCCTGGCCTCCATCGGTCCTATCATTGCTGTACTCATTCTGGGGATGTTCTACGCATGAGTGAGCTGAACCTGTTCAAAGGCCTGGGCCACGTTGTCATTGAAGTCAGTTTTGCACTGGTTCCTCTCCTGCTTTTTTTCCTGTTTTTTCAGGTCTTCTATCTCAAACTACCCCGAAAGAAAATCACCGATATTCTCAAGGGCGTAGTACTCACCTTTTTCGGACTGGTACTTTTTCTGCACGGTGTACATGTAGGTTTTCTGCCCTTCGGCGAGGCCATGGGGCACAAATTTGCCGCATTGCCCTACAAATGGATCATCATCCCGGTTGGTTTCCTGCTCGGATTTGTGGCCACCTTTGCCGAACCGGCCGTGCGTATTCTCAACCACGAGGTCGATAAAGTAACCGCCGGGTACATCCCGCAGCGACTCATGCTCCTCACCCTGTCGCTGGGCGTGGGTATTTCCATTGCCCTGAGTATGGCCCGGGTCATCTACGACCTGCCCCTGATGTATTTTGTGGTACCGGGCTATGTGCTGGTACTCATCCTCTCCTGGTTCACCAGCGAAACCTTCACCGCCATAGCCTTCGATTCCGGTGGAGTGGCTACCGGGCCCATGACCGTTACGTTCATTACCGCACTTTCTTTAGGACTTGCATCAGCCGGTGATGGTCCGGACAGTGCCATCGATGGCTTCGGGATGATAGCCCTGGTTGCATTGGCGCCTATTCTTTGCGTTCTTATTCTGGGCGTGCTGTATAAACTGAAAGAAAGACAAAACATGTAATCATGCTGCAGGAAACACAAGACCCAAAACGTCACAAGCTCGTGTTCACGGTGGTCAAAAAGGGGGCTGCATCCAAGGTCATAGCTGCAGCCCGCACAGCCGGCGCTGAAGGGGCCACAACCCTGCCCGGACTGGGAACTGCACCGCCCGGCACCTACACCTTCTGGGGAATTGATATGGGTCCCGAGAAAGAAATTGTCATCATTATGGCACGCGCTGATGTGGCCCATGATGTTTTTACCGCCATCCGCCGCATCCTTAAGCTGCACCGGCCAGGAAGCGGCATATCCTTCACGCTTGACCTGCTCTATCTGGCAGGCTGCGTTCATATGGGACGAAAAACCCACAAACTTCCCCGTAAAACCACTACCTCCGAGACCATGCAACCTACCGATACCTACGACCTCATAGTAACCATCGTCAACGATGGATTCAGCGGCGATGTCATTGACGCATCACGCCAGGCCGGCGCCGAAGGCGGAACCATCATGCATGGCCGAGGCTCGGGAATTCATGAAACCGGCAAACTATTTTCCCTGAACATTGAACCGGAGAAGGAAATCGTATTCACCCTGGTACCCCGCACCATCAGTGAACGTGTTTTGCAGACCATCATCGAAAAAACACAGCTCAATGAGCCCGGCAAAGGCATTGCCTTTATGATTGAAGTGGAAGATGTGGCCGGTATAGCCCACAAGCTCACCGAAGAGTAACGGAATGGTCAGCCGGTAGTCAGCAAAATTTTTCGGGCGATGTCGGCCGGAACCAGTAATCGCTCAGCATCCAGCACAATCCGCACACCATCGGGCTCGCGGCGGATAACATTCAGTTTTTTGCCAAGCATCAGACCAAGTCGGGTCAGCACGTTGAGAAAATCGGCATCCTGAGAGCGAACCCGATAAATGATGCCGGAGGCACCATCCTGTAAATCCAGCAGGGAAACCGTAGCCGGCTGATCCGGGAATTTCAGATCGGCTGAAGGAATGGGGTCGCCGTGAGGATCGTGAGTAGGGTGTCCCAGCTTTTCGGCAATACGTGCTTCAAACTTTTCACTGATATGGTGCTCGAGCCGTTCAGCTTCCTCATGGATTTCATCCCAGGTGTATCCCAGCACTTCGGAAAGATACATTTCAATGAGACGATGATGCCGCAGAATCTGAACGGCAATCTTTTCGCCGGCAGCCGTAAGCTCAACACCGTGATACTTCTCATAATCAACCAGAGAGAGCTCCGAAAGCTTTCGCAACATTCCCGTAACCGAGGCGGGTTTCACATTCAGATGATCTGCCAGTGCCTGGGTAGTCACGTGCGGCATAACTTCACCAAGCTCGAAAATCTTCTTCAGGTAGTCTTCCTGCGACTCGGTGAGTTTATTTCGGGTTTTGTCTGTCATGTTTAAAGATACAAAAAATGATTTAGTAGCATCAAAGTTCGTAGTTTTGGGGCTTGTTTATAAACTCTTCTATCATTTTCAACTCCATGTTATCCACCCGCATTATTCCATGCCTCGACATCAAGAACGGAAGAACGGTCAAAGGAGTGAATTTCGAAGGATTACGGGATGCAGGTGACCCGGTGGAACTGGCCCGAAGATACTCCGCCGAAGGCGCCGATGAGCTGGTCTTTCTGGATATTACAGCAACCAATGAACGCCGCAAAACCCTCATCGAACTCGTTCGTGCAATCGCCCGTGAAATCAGCATACCTTTCACCGTGGGTGGCGGAATAACCTCCGTCGATGAAATTGCGGATCTGCTGCACGCCGGAGCCGATAAAGTATCCCTGAACAGCAGTATTGTCCGGGACCCGGACCTGATTACCCGCGCCGCAGCACGATTCGGTTCCCAATGTATCGTTGCGGCCCTGGATGCCAAACGAACCAACGGCAGCTGGAATATATTTGTAAAAGCCGGTACGGAAGATACCGGACTAGACACCCTTGACTGGGCCCTGGAAGTATACCGAAGGGGTGCCGGTGAAATATTGTTAACCAGTATGGATAAAGACGGCACCAAGTCGGGCTTTGATAACGACCTGCTCAGCCGGGTTTCCGCCCTCGTTCCCATTCCCCTGGTAGCCAGCGGAGGTGCAGGTACCATCTCGCATTGTATCGATGCGGTCCAACTAGGTAAAGCCGACGCCGTGCTGGCGGCATCCATCTTTCATTTCAGGGAAATTGAAATTCACGACCTGAAAGTGCAGATGCAGCAATCCGGAATTCCGGTGCGCCTGAGCTGAGCCAGCTGTTTACATAAATTTACACCCACGCTCGAAGCGGTTTCACAAAACCCCGGTGATGCGAAACGTCTGCGTCACCCACACACAAAGTCAGGCAGATTGTAAGCGCTTTTCCTCTGTTGCTAACCCTGCAACCCGGATACTCCAGGATTATCAGTGCGATGGGAACCGTATGAAATACCGCTGAAACCAGTTGCAAAATCACGTCATTTTTGGGGTTTAAATAGCTGTAAAGCAGATTATTGGCGGTAAGCATTCTTGACAAGACCAGTTTTTTTTGGGTTATTGCAAAGCGGTCACCTGTTTTAGGGATTTTAGGGACACATTCTTTTCCACATCTACGCACGACCGTCTTCGCCATAATTGCCAGTTGTTAAATTGTTAGGAGTAAACATGAGTTACGAATTCTCAAGTACCGAGAAATCGGCTTGCGGCGTTGGGTTTATAGCCAGCCTCAAGAACGAGTTCAGCCATACCCACCTTCGTAAAGGCCTGCATGCCTTGCGCTGCGTTGAACACAGAGGTGCCTGCGCCGCCGATCAGATAACCGGTGACGGCGCTGGAATTATGACCGATATACCCTTCGAGCTCTTCGGTTACGAGAAAGACTCCGTTGCCGTGGCTTCCCTGTTTACCCCCACACATCCCGAACGCAAGCGTATTGCCCTGCGTGTATTTGAGGAAACCTTCGCCTTTCTAGGGCTCAAGGTGATCGAATACCGCCAGGTACCGGTAGACCCCACTGTACTGGGTCCGGAGGCGCGTGAGGCCATGCCAGGCATTCTGCACGCCATCATCCAGCGGCCCGACCACTGCCGTACCAACTCCTCCTTTGACAAACTCCTGTACGCGGCCAAACAGCTGACCCGGACCCGTGAAAAAGAACACGGAATCAGCAAGGAATTCTTCTTCACATCCCTTTCGGCCAACTCCATCAATTACAAGGCACTCACCCGATCCAAAGACCTGGACCGCTTCTACCTTGACCTTCAGAATCCGGCCTACAAAACACGTTTCGTTCTGTACCACCGACGATTTTCCACCAACACCAAAACATCCTGGGATAAAGTCCAGCCCTTCCGGCTGATCGGTCACAACGGCGAAATCAACACCATCGCAGGAAACCGATCCTGGGCCTACTCGCGTGAGCGCTATCTCGGGCTTCGTGAAGATGAATTGCTGACCCATGAAGGAATCAGCGACTCCGGCTCGCTCAATGAAATGGTGGAAGCGCTCATGTACCGCAGCTCCATTCCCAATGTTGAAGATATTCTGGCCCTGATGATGCCTCCGGCGGACGGCCGAAATCCATTCTATAAATTCTGGAGCCGGGCGATGGAGCCCTGGGACGGTCCGGCCTTTGTAACCTACTCTGATGGCAGATCAATCGGTGCCCGACTGGACCGTAACGGCTTCCGCCCCTGCCGCTGGACCCTGACGGACGACCATTTCTACCTCTCCTCGGAAGCAGGCTCCTTTGAGGTGGATGAATCCACCATCCTGAAGAAAGGGTCCCTGCACGCAGGTACCGGAGTACGCGTAGATATGGACAAAGGTGAGGTACACTTCCGTGATCCAAGTCAGTCGCGCGAGAATTACGATGCCAACTTTGACCCGCGTCTTGCCCCCATAAAATCGCTCGAACTCGCAGAAAAACCCGAACTCCTGCACAAAAAGCATCTGTTCAGCTACTCTGATGAGGACATCAAACGCATGCTCATCCCCAGCATAGTGGAAGGCAAGGAACCCATCGGCTCCATGGGCGATACGGCGAGGCCGGCTATACTTTCCGACGAACCCCGTTCCTTCTTCGATTATTTCTACCAGAATTTCGCCCAGGTGACCAACCCTCCTCTGGACTACATCCGTGAGGAAATGGTAACAGATCTGAGCGTACATCTTGGTAAAAAACCCAACATTTTTGAAAAGAAAGAACTGATCCCCCCAGCCGTTGCCTATGAATTAAAAAGTCCGGTTGTAAGCCTCGGTGAAATGGGGTATATCCGCACACTGGACGGCAAGGTTGACAAGCACCTTCGTATCAAAACACGCGTTCTTGACATCACCTTCGATATATCACATGGCGTTGTGGGCCTGCGTTCGCGCCTGGAAAAACTGGCCGAGGAAGCCCGTAAAGCCGTGAGTGATGAATACTCCATTCTGGTGCTCAGCGACGAAAAAGCCGGTTTTGATCGCGCGCCCATCCCCAGTTTACTCGCGCTTCGGTCTCTGGTAAACAGCCTCAACGAGACCGGACAGCGACTCAACGCCTCCATCGTGGTGCACTCCGGTGAGATCAAATCAACCCATCACGTAGCCGCTCTGATTGGATTCGGCGCTTCGGCGGTATGTCCGTACATCGCCCTGGAAATGGCGCGCTTTGAAGATGACCGTGCCTTGCGTGACCTCGACCCTGACACCCGCGAGAGAAATCTGATAAAGGCGTTTGAGTCCGGACTGCTTAAAGTCATGGCAAAAATGGGTATTTCTGTGGTTCGCAGCTATCAAAGCTCGAAACTCTTTACAGCGGTTGGAATCGGCAAAAAACTGACCAGTGAATTCTTCCCCGGACTATACTCGCCCATCGGAGGAATTGAACTGGAGCACGTGGTAGACGACATCGTACGAAAACTGCAGCTGGCCCGGGAGGCGACCGAATCCGATAAAGTCATCAAGACCTACTTCTGGAAAGAGCATAACCGCGGCAAGGAGGGTGAAAAACACTCCATGACCAATTCCCGCTCCAAAATTATCCACCAGCTTGTGCGCGAGACGGGTTTCAGCCTGCAGTCTACGGAGTTGTTCAATGAATACCTGAAACTAGGTGAGGATGATTCGCCGGTGAATCTGAGGCATCTGTTTGACCTGAAATCCGCTGAACAGCCTTTGGAAATTGATCAGGTACAGCCCCGCGAAGACATTCTGAAAACATTCGGAAGCGGAGCCATGTCGTTCGGCGCCATAAGTGCCGAATCGCAGCGGGATATTTTCCTGGCCATGAGGGAAATCGGCGGTCGTTCGAATAGTGGCGAGGGTGGCGAGAACCCATTTTATTTCACCGATGGTATCACGGCTTCTGCCAAGCAGGTAGCATCCGGCAGATTTGGCGTGACAGCGGAGTATCTGGTATCCGGCAATGAGTTTCAGATTAAAATTGCCCAGGGTGCCAAGCCCGGTGAAGGGGGGCAGCTCATGGGGGTAAAAGTCAACGAAGACATCGCCCGGGCCCGTTATGCCAATGTTGGAGTAGATCTTATCTCCCCCCCGCCCCTGCACGATATTTATTCCATTGAGGACCTCAAGCAGCTTATTTACGAGCTCAAGCAGCTCAAGCCCGATGCAACCGTGAATGTAAAACTGGTAGCCGGAGCACACATCGGCACCATTGCAGTTGGTGTTGCCAAAGCCGGAGCCGATGTAATCCACGTTTCCGGCGGTGATGGCGGAACCGGTGCAGCCACGCTGACTTCCATGAAACACGCCGGACTGCCCTTTGAATTGGGGCTGGTTGAAGTGCACAAGGCACTGATTGCCAATAATCTGCGCAAAAATGTGAAACTCCGCACCGATGGTGGTCTTCACACCGGAAAAGACATCGTTACCGCTGCCATTCTGGGCGCAGAAGAATTTGAATTCGGCAAACTTCTGCTGGTGGCTGAGGGCTGCGTGATGGCACGAATCTGTGAGAAGAATACATGCCCGACCGGAATCGCCACCCACGATCCGAAATTCAAAGCCAAGTACAAGGGACATAAAGACCACGTGGTTGCCACCCTGCAGTACATAGCCGAAGACGTGCGTCGTTACCTGGCCAGGATGGGCGTAACCACGCTGGATGAGCTGCGCGGCAGGACCGATTTGCTCATGGTCAGCGAACGGCACGGTGAGCTGGTATCAAACCGCCGGCTGGATTTGAGCTTCTTCCTGGGTGAAAGCACCCAGGATGACTCCCTGCGAACGAACTTGTACTTTGAAGGTGTGAACCCATTGAATCAACAGCTTATCGATGACTGCTCGGATGCAATCGCTTCGGCTGGTACCGTTCACCTGGATTACGAAATCACGACAACCGACCGGGCTGCGTTGGCCACGCTTTCAGGCCAGATCGCACGAAAAATCCATGAGGAGCGACTGGCCAAAATCAAGGTCGGTGACCCGTCGCATCAGAACGTACGCTTCGACGGTAAGATCGAGCTTAACTTTAAAGGAAGCGCAGGCCAAGGTTTCGGCGTGTTCATGGTTGAAGGCATCCATACCACACTGCAGGGCGAAGCCAATGATTCGGTATGCAAGGCGATGTCTGGCGGTTTGGCGGTCATCCGGCCGCTGCCAACGGCTGCCTACCGTCCGGAAGAGAATGCCATCATCGGCAATTGCGCCTTATATGGCGCTACCGGCGGCACATTGTTTGTGAACGGACTGGCGGGCGACCGGTTTGCGGTGCGTAACTCCGGAGCCACAGCTGTAGTAGAGGGCACGGGATTGCATGCCTGCGAGTACATGACCAACGGAACCGTTGTCATTCTGGGCAGCACCTCCAGCAATATCGGAGCCGGAATGACCGGCGGACAACTGCTGATTTTTGGCGACCAGGATGCCAACATCAACAAGCACTACCTCAGCCAGGTACCACTGGATTCCACCGATGAAGATGCATTGCTGGTCTTACTGCAGGATTACCGCGACAAAACCGGCAGCAATACAGCCACTACCATTCTGAACGACTGGAATACACTGAAGAAGCGCTTCATGAAATACCTGCCGGTTAAACAAGCTGAAAAACAGCAGGAAGAGGCCGCCTGACCTTATTTGTGGCGGGATTTCAGTTCGCTGACGAGGTCTTCAATACGCATACCGCGGTCCGTCAGGAGCACCATGAGATGAAACAACAGATCGGAGGCTTCATAACGAAGCTCTTCGTTGTTGTTTTTGGCCGCGATGACGGTTTCAACGGCTTCCTCGCCCACTTTTTGAGCTATTTTGTCGGTACCTTTATCAAAAAGACGGGTTGTGTACGAACCCTCGGGCCGGTCTGACTTACGGGTTTCCAGCAGGTCCTGAAGGTCAGATAAAAATCCGATTCGGTTGGATTCAGTTTGCATAAGATAATATTCAGCTAAAACGTTTGGGTGGCGACTGCACAACCTGACCTTCCGGGTCGGTTTCGTCAAAGCAGGTGGTTGTGCCACGATGGCATGCAGGTCCGGTGGGGTGGACCATCACGAGCAATGTATCCTGATCACAGTCGATATAATATTCTTTAAGGCGCAGATAATTTCCGGAGGTCTCACCCTTTATCCAGAGTTCACCCCGTGACCGGCTCCAAAAGGTGACATTCCCTGTTTCCAGTGTTATTTGCCAGGCCTGTTCATTGGTGTAGCCCAGCATAAGTACCTGTAGTGTATCAGCATCCTGAACAATTACCGGTACCAGACCGTCTGATTTGGCAAAATCAATGTTCATGCACGCAGATGGGTTTTGAGAATCTGGTCCAGATTTTCCACGTCGATGGGTTTAATCATGTAGTCGGTCATTCCGGCGCGCATGCATGCCTCCTTCTCATCGGGCATAATACCGGCGGATAAGCCTACAATGGGAAGATGCGTAAATGCAGGTAGCTGCCGGATTTCAGCGGTAGCCTCCAGACCGTTCATCACCGGCATCTGGATGTCCATGAAAACGATATCCGGCTGCAGGTCGCTTACGGTATCCAGGGCCACTTTTCCGTTTTCCGCCACGTGGATTTCAGCGTCGGGGTAGCGCAGCGAAAGCAGTTTTCGCAGCAGCATCGCATTTACCGGGATATCTTCAACAATCAGAAAGGCGGGAGTAGCATTCATTGCAAGCGTAGATGGAGGCAGATTTATTCTCGCTTAAATATAGGGTATTTAACGACAAAAGGCAGTACCGGCCTTAAGCCGGACTGCCTTTTGAACCTATAAGCTTGCAACCAGCCTTATTTGGAGGCCATGTAACGTACCAGGTCAATAACCCGGTTAGAATAGCCCCACTCGTTGTCGTACCAGGAAACGATTTTGAAGAAACGTTTTTCACCGGGCAGATTATTCTGCAGGGTTGCTTTGGAGTCGTAGATGGATGATCGTTCGTCATGAATGAAATCCGTTGATACGAGCTCTTCGTCAGCATAACCCAGGATATCTTTAAGATAGGTTTCCGATGCTTTTTTCAGCATGGCATCGATTTCCTGAATGGAGGTCTCGTTCTCACTGCGGAAGGTAAGATCGACTACCGAGACGTTAGGTGTTGGTACACGAAACGACATACCGGTAAGTTTGCCTTTGGTAACCGGAAGTACTTCGCCTACCGCTTTGGCGGCGCCGGTGCTGGAAGGAATAATGTTCACTGCAGCAGCACGACCACCGCGCCAGTCTTTTTTAGAAGGACCGTCAACGGTTTTTTGGGTGGCTGTGTAAGCGTGAATGGTGGTCATCAGACCGGTTTCAATGCCTACGCCTTCTTTGAGCAGGGTGTAGACAACCGGAGCCAGACAGTTGGTGGTGCAGGAAGCGTTGGATACGATGTCATGCTGGGCATTATCGTACTCTTCGTGATTTACTCCCATAACTACCGTTTTAACATCACCTTTGCCGGGAGCAGAGATGATTACTTTCTTGGCACCGGCTTCCAGGTGTCCTTTGGCCTGGTCGGAGTGGGTGAAGATACCGGTCGACTCAATCACGTAGTCAACTCCAAGTTTGCCCCAGGGCAGGTTCTTAAGCTCACGCTCAGCGCCCACACACAGAATTTTTTGTCCGTTCACCACCAGGGTGTCGGCTTCTTCGAGTGAAGGATCACTTTTCTCGGTAGACACATCGTGCTTGAAACGACCGTGAACCGAATCATATTTAATCTGATAGGCGAAGTAGTCTGCATCCGTAGACATATCCACAACCGCTACTACATCAATTTCTTTACCCAACAATCCTTGATCGCAAATAGATTGAAACACCATCCGGCCGATACGTCCGAATCCGTTGATTCCAACTTTAATTTTAGCCATAATATTTTCCTTTCGTTCGGTTTTTGATAACGCTTGGCTTTATCTGTTACAGGGCTTTTTAGCCCATTTTTCTAGTTGTATAAACTACTCTTTATATAGGCCATTATCAAGAAAAACTAGGGCCTTCACAAGGTTTAAAGGTCTGGAAGCGCTCCCTTTTGTATCTTCTTGTGTGAGTTATTCATTCAAATGAGTTTACTATGAAACCCTATACCATTGAATCCTATCTGGACTTCACGGATCCTACCTTTGACACCGCCCAGAAAGCAGCCATAAACAGCGTACGGGACGCATTTGGCAAAACCTATCCCCTTTTTATTGATGGCAAACGGATAGACGGCGCACACAGCCCCTTTACCAGTATTAATCCTTCAAACACGGCAGAGGTCATCGGCACCTTTCAGTCGGCCAGCCGGGATCAGGCCCTGCAGGCACTTGACGCTGCCTGGAAAGCCTATGCCACCTGGCAGTATGTACCCGCCGCCAAACGGGCCGGCTATCTGTTCAGGGCCGCCGAAATCGCGCGCCGTCGCCGGCTTGAAATCAATGCCTGGATGATTTCTGAGGCTGGAAAGAACTATGCCGAAGCCGACGCCGATACCGCCGAGGGAATCGACTTCCTGGAGTACTACGCCCATGAAGCTTTACGCTACGATGAGGGTATGCCGGTTGTAGAAGAAACCACCGGCGGCGATATCAATCGTACCATCTACATTCCTCTGGGAGCTGGGGTGTCCATATCACCCTGGAATTTCCCCTTTGCCATTTGCCTGGGGATGGCCGCCGCCCCCATCGCTGCCGGGAATACCGTGGTAGCCAAACCTGCTCCGGACACGCCCATGATGGGGTGGATTATCACCGAGATTTTCGAGGAGGCCGGACTTCCGGCCGGGGTGTTCAATTTCGTAACCGGTGACAATCTGGAGGTTGGTGAAACCCTGACCACCAGCCCCGATACCCGTTTCATCAATTTCACCGGATCCCTCGGTGTCGGGCAACACATCACCGAAGTTGCGGCTAAATCCAGTCCTGCCAGCCGTTTTATCAAGCGCGTATTTACCGAACTGGGGGGTAAAAATGCCATTGTGGTGGATGAAGATGCCGATCTGGATACAGCGGCCTCGGAAATCGTAAAGGGTGCGTTCGGCTTTCAGGGACAAAAATGCTCGGCTGCATCCCGCGTTATCGTCCACCAGAAGGTCTATGACGTCCTGCTGGAGAAAACCGCACAGTTAACCCGTGCCCTTCAGGTGGGCGATGCCCGGAACAACGCCCCGTCAGGACCGGTTATAAACCAGAAGGCCGTGGATAAGATCATGGGATATATCGAGGTAGGAAAAACCGAAGGCCGGTTGGTTACCGGCGGGAAGCGGGCAAACCCCGGTGTTGATGGATTCTACATTGAACCAACGCTGTTTGCCGATGTACCTGCCGATGCACGCATTGCCCAGGAGGAGATTTTCGGACCGGTTACGGCCTTCATAAAAGCCCGCGATCTGGATCATGCGTTCGAGATTGCCAACGGAACCCGATTTGGCCTTACCGGCGGATTTTTCTCCCGGAACAAAGTGCATATCGACCGGGCCCTTCGGGAGTTTCATGTGGGTAATCTCTACATTAATCGGAAAAATACCGGGGCGCTGGTGGGGGCACAGCCCTTTGGCGGCTTTAACCTGAGTGGTACGGATTCCAAAGCCGGCGGAAGGGATTACCTGCTGTGCTTCCTTCAGGCCAAGTCGCTCACCGAACGGCCTGCATTCGGCGAGACGCAGGTGCGAAGTTTCAGCTATGCAACCGAAGGTTAACACGGTCGGCGGCGACAATGCGGGACCCCGGGCAGGCAACTGAGACTACCTGACCGGTGTACCAACTCCGAAGTGCTGTCTGCTGAGAACCATCCCCTGCTGGTGCAGCACCCTGATGAACAACGAAGGCTGACCTCCTCCTGCGGAAGTCAGCCTTCTTAATTTGCCTGTCAGAAACCGGGCCTGTTGTTATTCGATATCTTCTTCTGAAATATCGTCCGGAGAGATATTTTCTTCGGTTTCCGGTGTATCATCAATGTCGTCATCGTCATCGTCGTCTTCGGGTGGCGGAGGTGGTGCCACTTTTTTCTTGGCTTTTTCTTCGGTAGCGCCGGCTCGTTTGAGCAGCATCCCCACTTCAAGCTGATCCATTTCATTGGCCATGTTCAGCGCCGTATCTCCGTTTTTGTCGCGCGCACGCACATCGGCACCCTTGTGAATAAGGTAACGAACAATGTCGGCATGGCCTTCCTTGGCTGCCAGCATGAGGGGGGTATGTCCCCAGTTTGAGGACGTATTCACATCGGCGCCGTGCTCTACCAGAAGTTTAACCGCCGCAAGTTTACCTCCCCTGGCGGCAATATTCAGCACCAACGGACCGATTTCACAACCGTTTTCCAGCAGAAATTTCATCAGATCGATGTTGGCGTTGTCAGCGGCCCGGTTTAAAGCCGTTCCCCCTACTTTGTTTTTCAGGTTGACATCGGCTCCTTTGGATACCAGATATTTGACCACGTCATTGTGATCGTTCTGAGAGGCAAAAATCAGAGCCGTTGAGCCGTTTTTAGCCGTTTCGTTGATGTCGGTACCGGAGGACAGATAGTGTTTAACCTGCTCCAGGTTGCCGTCGAAGGCGGCTTCTAAGAAATCGGATAATTCCATAATCGGGTTGATACAAATCAGGATTTAGTTAGCCCGCAACACATTCAGGTTGTGAGACCATTGGTGGCGGCAATACCGGGTACCGGTGTTAACGTGCCGAAATATAGAGAATTTCACAAGGTGTTTATAACCAAATTTGCAGGGTATTGCGGGTGACTTTTACAGACTAAAGAACGGCTGAAACAGCGCTGAAATCAGCCTGAGCCGGACGATGTAATCCGGCCATCCCCGGTGTAGCCATTAAAAAATGATGCACCGTCCACGGGTTTTTTCCCTTCCAGCTGCACCTTTTCCAGGGCGATGGTCGTGTTATCGGCACAAGCTACCAGTAGTTTACCATCGTGAAAGTGTATCCGTCCGCTTTCCAGGTGCATGGCTGGTCCCGGCTGCGAGTGCTGAACCTTCAGGCGTTTATCGTCCAGCCAGGTGTGTGCGCCGGGAAATGGTGTGAGTCCGCGGATCTGGTTATGTACAGCCGAAGCGGGCCTGGTGAAATCAATCACGCAGTCGGAGGCGTAGAGTTTGGGTGCAGCCGTTGCAAGGGCCTCATCCTGTTGAGTCAACGTGTAGGTACCGGCCTGGATTTGTTTAACGGAATGTACCAGCAGCTGGGCACCCAGATGCATGAGCCTTTCGTATACCTGACCGGTAGTTTCATCGGGGTCTATGAAAGTCTGGCACTGTGCGATGTAGCTTCCGGTATCAACGCGCTCATCCAGAAAAAAAACGGTTGTTCCGGTCCGGGTTTCCCCATTCATAACGGCCCGGTGGATGGGTGCCGCTCCACGGTAGGCGGGCAGCAGGGATGCGTGCAGGTTGACTGCTCCCCGGGTGGGAATATCCAGAATGGTTCGGGGCAGCACACGGAAAGCAACCACGACCAGTAAGTCCGGTTTTAATGCTCTGAGCTGGTCTGCAAAATCGGGATTACGCAGATCATCAACCTCAATGACGGGCAGGTTGTAACGCAGTGCGGCGGACTTTACCGGTGTTGCAGAGTGCGCTGTGCCCCTGCCCCGACGTTTATCGGGTCCGGTGACCACGGAGACGATAGAAAACCCTGCGTCTGCCAGTGCCTCCAGCGAGGCGACGGCAAAGTCAGGACTCCCCATGAAAACTATTCGCATCAGGATTGTGGATTACGCTCGCGTACCGGGTATTCGGTTTCAACGGCACCCTCATCGATGAGCTGAAGCCGACGGGCAATGAGTCTTTTTTTGAATGATCCGAGGTAGTCGAAGAAAAGCACCCCGTCAAGATGATCCAGTTCGTGCTGAAATACCCGGGACATCCAGCCGGTGAAGGTCATGTGCTGCTCCCGGAATTCGCGATCCAGAAATTTGACCGTGATTTCATCGGGTCGGGCGATATTTTCACGAAGTTCGGGCAGGCTCAGACACCCTTCCTCAATGATAATCTGCTGGTTGTCTTTGCTGTGTATTTCGGGATTGATGAACGCCATGGGACCGTAGGCCTGCTCATCGGTGTCTTCTACCATGACATCGGCATCCACTACAAAAACACGCAGTGACCGACCCACCTGGGGTGCGGCCAATCCAACTCCACTGGCTTCGTACATGGTTTCAAAAAGGTCGTCTATGAAAACCTGGAGCTCTTTGGAATCCGTTTTTACGGGTTCGGCTTTCTGGCGAAGAACCGGGTCGTTGTATAATACTATGGGCAATACGGCCATATCTCAGCGATTTTGACGATCAAGATAAGATTGTAACAGGATGGCGGCGGCAATGGTGTCAACCAGCCCTTTTTCCTGCCTTTTCTTTTTGGAAGGAACGGCAGACCGGATGGTCTGATTGGCGAGCGTTGAGGTAAAGCGCTCATCCAGCAGTTCCGTTGTGATACCGGGCAGCTTTTTGGCCATTCGGGCCAGAAACTGTTCTACCATATCCGTGGCCGACCCGGTGTGTCCTTTCATTGAAAGCGGCCAGCCGACAATGACGTGTTCAATCCGGCTTTCATCGACCTTAAGCCTGGCAAACAGTTCGGATTCGGAGAATGTACCAACCGGAGAGGCAATGGTACGGGTTGGATCAGACTGAGCCAACCCGATTCGTTTCATCCCGACGTCAATCCCCAATATCCGCTTGGTATATATCAAGTATCACTCCTGGGTGATGTTCTCGTTAACAGGTTGACGCAAAAACTCTTTGAGCAGTTTACTTGGCTTGAAGTGTGTCTTACGATGTTCCGGCACGTAGATGACCTCATTGGTCTTCGGATTACGCGCTTTGGGCTTGGCCTTGGTCAGCTTGACTTCAAATACGCCGAAATCACGGATTTCAATGCGGCAGGTTGGACTGGCCTCCATCATAGTATCGCGCAGACTGGCTATCACAGCGTCTACCCAGGGTTCTACCTGGACCATCGGAACATCCATTTGTTCGGAGATGCGCCGAACGATATCACGTTTAGTGTATGTCATAATTTCCTTTTTAAAAACCGAATAATAAACATTATAACGGTAACGAAGCTGACGGGCATTTAGTACAATAAATTCAATGTTCTAGAGCGCTCAGGTATGCTGTTGCCGCCGCTTTCCGATACCTTAAATACAGCCTGCAAAATTAGGCAAAGTTTCCGTCAACCTAAAGTGAAAAAGATGTAATAGTTATTCAAACCGGTACGCCTGCTTGACTCCGGGCACCTTCAGAATGCGTTTAATGACCCGTTCCAGGTGGGCAATGTCTTCTACATAGATGATAAGCGTACCCTCAAACATGCCCTCCTCGCTGTTCACATTAATGCCTTTCATATTGGTTTTCATCGACTGGGAAATCAGCGTGGTTATATCATTTACCAGGCCCACCCGGTCTTCCCCGATAATGCGCACCGCACCAATGAACTGGTCGGTCCGGGCCTTGGGCCAGCCGATTTCAACCATGCGTTCACTGTCGTTTTTCAGCAGATAGGTCACATTGTTGCAGTTGGTACGGTGAATTTTTACATCACCGTTTCTGCTCAGAAACCCGATTACATCATCGCCGGGAATGGGATTGCAGCATTTGGAATAGGAATATTTTACATCGGTTAGTTCTCCGTTTACCAGCAGTCCGCGCATAGAGCCGGCTGTACGGGCATTGTCGTAGTACTGATCCTGGATTTCCTCATCCGTGATACGCTCCAGCCGGACCTTTTCTTCTTCAATCCGGCCCCTGCTCAGAAAGTCTTTGACGCCGCGTGCCAGGGTGTTAACATCAAAAGCACCCAGCCCCATGTCATAGTAAAGTTTGTTGATACTGGGGTATTTGAGCTTGTTGGCTACTTTAACCAGATCCTGATCGGATATCTCCAGATTTTGCTTCCCGGCTTTTTTGACCCAGATTTCGCGACCATCCTCAATGGCTTTGCGCTCCTTCATGTTGATGAACTGGCGGATGCGCGATTTCGCCTTGTGGGTTACTACATCGTTAATCCAGTCGGGATTAAGATTCGAGTTTTTGCCGGTTATGATTTCAACCTGGTCGCCGCTTTGCAGCTTTTGACGCAGCGGTACCATTTTGCCATTAACCTTGGCGGCAAGGGCCCGCTCGCCTACTTCACTGTGCACTTCGAAGGCAAAATCGATGGGTGTTGCGCCCTTTGGGAGGGTTAACAACTGGCCCTTAGGGGTAAAGATGTAGATTTCATCGGAAAAAAGATTGAGGGCAAAGTCCTGGACGAACTCGGAGGCCGCATCCGGTCTGGGATTGTCAAGCACGTCGCGCACCCAGTGAACGAAGCGGTCGATGGAGCTGCTTCCTCCGGATCCTTCCTTGTACTTCCAGTGTGCAGCCAGGCCCTTCTCGGCAATTTCATCCATCTGGCGGGTACGGATCTGAATCTCAACTTTGGCGCCGTTTCGGGAGAATACGGTAGTGTGCAACGACTGGTACCCGTTGGCTTTGGGTACGCTGAGAAAGTCGCGAAAGCGCTCGGGGATGGGCGTGTAGGTATCGGTGATGTAGGAGTAAACCCTCCAGCAGTCTTCCCGGGTGTGGGGCGGATCCAGTATGATGCGAATGGCGAAAAGATCGTAAATATCCTCGAAGGGTTTCTGCTGGGTGACCATCTTCCGGTAGATGGAGTAGATGGATTTGGGGCGACCTTTAATCTCGAAATTGAATCCGACCTTATAGAGCTGGTCGCGGATTGGCTGCATGAATTCTTCGATGAATTTTTCGCGGGCATCTTTTTTTTCACGCAGTTTTCGGGAGATAAATCGATATCCCTGAGAGTCAATTGCCCGGAATGAGAGGTCTTCGAGCTCGCTTTTGAGTCGGAAAAGGCCGAAACGATGGGCCAGCGGGGCGTAGAGTTCGGCCGTTTCGGTAGCAATTTTGATTTGCTTGGCCTTGGGCAGGTGCTTGAGCGTGCGCATGTTGTGCAGACGGTCAGAGAATTTGATCAGCACCACCCGGAGGTCTTCGGCCATGCTCATGAGCAGTTTCATGAAGGTTTCGGCCTGCTTGGATTCCCGGCTTTTCAGTACGCCTGAAATTTTGGTCATCCCGTCTATGAGATGGGCAACCACAGTACCGAATTCCGTTTTGATTTCAGCCAGACTGATACTGGTATCTTCTACGGTGTCATGGAGCAGTGCTGCGGCAACGGAGACATCATCCAGTGACATTTCCCTTATAACGATGTGGGCAACTTCCAGGGGATGCAGGTAATAGGGTTCTCCGGAAGCACGGATGGTATCCCTGTGCGACAGATAACTCAGGACAAATGCCCGATGGATCAGGTCGTCATCGGTTTCGTCAAAATTGGCATGACATTGGGCGAGCAGATCATCAAGTTCCTGACGCTGCTTGGGCTCAAGTTCGTACGAACGAAGTTCGCTGAAATCTATAGTTACGATATGATCTGCCACGTGCCGTCCTGTGGTGAGTTGTCGTGTTACCCTGAATTTTGCATGGGTAGATTATCGGAATAGCCGAAGTATTGCTGAATCCCTTAACAGTTTAAAGTACGTCAATTTCAGGCAATTTTGCATCTTTACCTTGTCTAAATAAAAAAGGGGTACCACCCTACGGCGATACCCCTTTGTAGAAGCTGATGCTTTATCTGCTTACTTGATAAGCGTCATTTTCTGGGTTTGTACGAAATCACCGGCCATGATGCGGTAGATGTACACGCCGGAGGCCAGCTGTGTAGCATCAAAGTTGACCTGGTGTGTACCAGCCGGACGCACATCGTTGACCAGCGTGGCAACGAGCTGACCGGTAACGGTGTATACGTTCAGACGAACCTGAGCTTCAACCGGGAGCTGATAGCTGATGGTGGTTGTCGGGTTGAACGGATTCGGATAGTTCTGATTCAGGGCGAAGGCCATCGGCATTTCGTCCGTGTTCAGATTGGTTCCGAATGCATCACCTTCGAAGGCACCTTTGTACGGCTCGGTATCAGATCGCTCGTTACCATCGATATCAAACGGAATGATTTCGATAGGTACACCGGCCAGGTTACGGTCGCCGATGGACGATCCGGTCAGACGCAGGTCGGTCAGTGACACAAACTCTACACTGCCGGTAGTGGAAATGTTGTCATTTCCGGTGGCATCCGCAAAAGCGGCTAGCGTAGCGTAGGTATCGGTACCTACCTGAGCAATGGCTCCGTTACCTCCGTTGAAGAAGTGGTTGGAGTTGGCGTCCAGCGAGGAGCCTTCCCACAGGTATCCGTAGGTATTGGCATCGGAGCGTTCCAGTGAAACGATGTTGTTCACAAAGTTCATCTGTGCGCCTGCTGCTGCACCGGAGGTACGGGCAACGGCTGCATGAATTCCCGAGTTACCGGTATCGGTAATGCGGAAGGTGTTGTGCAGGGTAATGAACGCTGAGAGTGATGCACCGCCTTCGTGACGGAATCCGTAGAAGTTGTGGTTGGCTTCGGTGCCGGTGTATCCGCCGGTAGTGAAGGTATTGTTAACCACATAGACTTCGTCAATCAACGTATTGGTTGCCTGGAACCCAATGAAGGTTGTTTCGTCCGTACGGGCTGTGCTCACAAACGACAGCTCGTTGTTGGAGAACTCAAAGGATTCAATCGGGGTGTTCAATCGCATGAGCGATTGCTCCGAGGCGAACCCATATCCGTAGAACTGGTTACCACTGATAACCGTGTTCACGTGAGTTTGGGTTCTGAAACCACTGCGACCAACGTGGAACTCACTTTCATAGACACCGGTGTTCAGGTGGACTACATCAGCAGCGCCGGTAGTGGATCCGAACAGCCAGATACCATCATTCCATGGTTTATCGGCAGAACCGAAAGCCACGTTTTCAATGTACAGGTTTTCCGATTTTCCGGTATCAACAGTTCCGCTCTCACGACGGTTTACAATCATGGCGTAGGTTGCTGCGCCGAGATCATCTTCGTAGGTGAGGGTTACATGGGCAAACTCCAGATCCAGTGTGTTGCTGAAAAATCCGACCAGGCCACCGGCTCCGCCGTTTTTCATCAGGGTGAGGTTACGATCACCTTCGCCGTCATTGGATCCGTCAACGGTGATGAATCCGGTATCAACGAAGCTGAGCAACGGCAGGGAGACGGTTACATCTTTACCCGGAGCCGGAGCAATCGTTACCCGTGTTTCCTCAGTGAGGTCGCCACGATTGAAACGAACGGTTTCGGTCTCGGTAAGGTCGCCGTCAATCAGGAGCAATACAGGAGCTACTGCACCAGCTTCATTAAGGTCCGCAACGGCATCGCTGAGCGAAGCAAATCCGCGCTCGTTATCGCCCTGGGGAATATAATAGGTTCCGGACAGGGGCAGCGCGGGCAGGATCACATCCGTTGCGTTGACCGGATAGAGCTGGTAGGTTCCGCGGAAGTTGCCGACAACACCTTCGAAGGTGAATTCACGATCCGGGATGGCAACACCAACAATGCGTGTATTGTTCTGGTTGGGTACACGGAAATCAACTTCACCGGCATTGGTGGTAGCATCAAAGATGGTGTAAGTCTTGCCAGAACCTGAACCGGCGCTGAAAGTCACATCGCCGTCAGGATCAATGGAGATTCCCTCCACGCGTACCAGTTCTCCTTCATAGTCAGCACCGTTATCGCGAAGCTCTGCAAGAGTAACCAGCTGGGCTTCAGGAAGTGCATTGTCCCGTGAAATGACCTCGAATGATGTGATACTGCTTACCTGCAGCTGATCATTGAAAGCACCGCGAGTACCGGTCATACGCACAAGGTCTCCCTCAGCCACATCACCGTCATTAACTGCTGTACCGTAATCGGTAGAGCTGCCGGCGAAGGTATTGATGGCTGCCGTTTCGTCCTGAATACGGGTTTCTGCGCCACCGGCACGGGTAATTACACCCTCGATGGTAACCAAACTTCCGCTTTCCAGGGCACGGGCTTCAGCGATGGTGTAGGTATCAAATACTTCGCCGCGGGTCAGTACCACGGAGGCAACATCCCCGAAGGTCAGGGCGCTACCGTCTGTGCTGATTGCACGGTGGTAAAGCGTAACGGTTTCGTTGACTGCCACGTTATTCTCGGCCAGAAGCGCATCAACGGCACTCATAGTCAGTTCGGCAGATGTTTCTGTTCCGGCACTGATGTTGAGCAAGGTTGATCCAAAGGTTGGCTCAGTTGAAAGCTGCCATACGTAGGCAACGAGGTCGTCGTCGTCATCGGTAGCTGCAGCCCAGGTTGGCACAAACGGTGTCAGGGCAAAGCCCTCGATGGTGATTTCAGCCTGATCTGCAGGTGCTACAATAGCAGAAGCAGCAGGTGCGGTATTCGGATCAACCAGAAGCTGACCACGAACTTCACCGGCAGGGAACTCGTCTGTATGGATGTTTACATAGTAGACACCGGCAGCCAGCTCAGCGGTCTGGGTAGCATCCAGCGTGAAGGTATTGCTCGCAGCCTCAAAGGTGAGCTCGTTGTTATCAACGGTCGGATTCAAGGCGAAAACTACACCGCCATTGGTACCGTTTACACCGGTATGGATGTGCGACATGGTGTAATTGCCGGTCAGACCGCTAACCGAACCGGTTACTACCAGCTGGTCGTCAGTAAGTACCGCGTTCAGGGTACCGGTACCGGCGCTGGTGTTGGCTGGCACTTCAGCAAGACCACTTACAGTGGTTACGAAGTTGGATGGTACCACGGGTTCTTCTCCGCCTTCACCTGTAAATTCCGTGATTGCGAAGTCGTCGATATTCAGACGGTTGTTACTGGTACCAGTTTCGGTTTCACGCTTGACCCGGAATCGTATCGGATCAGCTGAATTGATTTCAGCGGAAAACGTCTGAACATCATCACTGGCAGGAGCGGTAAATGGAGCACCAACCAGGGTCCATGTAGTTCCGCCATCCGTACTGGATTCAACACGCCAGTCAACCTGGGTGTCAGAACCGTAACGACGGTACTGAAAACGTACCTCACCGGCTGAGGTTACATCATCCAGCATAGAAATCGAAGAAACACCATGACCACGAAGTCGTACAGACAGCGAACCGTTTTTCCAGTCACCATCCAAACCTCCAATCAGTGCCTCGGTCATATTCCATTGAACGCCGTTTAACGTAACTTCACCACTGGCATACGAACCTTTGCCACCTTCTTCAAAGTCGGTTGAATACACCAGGGTTTCAGCAGGCTCTTCAGGTACGGCCACCAGTGCATTATCAGAAGTATAGGCTCCTACTCCGTTATTGGTGCTCAGAACAAAAAACTTGACTTTACCGTCGGCAAGGACACGTGTTGCCAGATCACCGGCGCCGTTGCCATTAGTCTGGGCACCTAATGTTGCAGTAGAACCAACAACCACAGGATTGGCATAATCGCCTGCTTCTACTGAGAAGATTACTGCTTTCTCATTATTGGCACCGTAGGTGTACGTGGCTACCAATTCCTTGTCACCATCAAAGCCAAGGTGTTCAATAGCGTTGGAACCGGTTGTAATGGCTGTTGAAGGTGTTGTTCCAACCAGCGTACCGGTTGCATCGTATTTTTTCGGAGTACTTCCGTTGTAGTTGTGCCAGAATGATCCGTCAGGTAACGGACCAACAGCGGCACTTCCGCCTGTAGCATTATCACTCAGCGTAATAACATTTGGAGTTGCATCAAACGAGCCGTTTTCCATAGACCAGACATAAACCTTGCCCTGTCCACCTGTTGCGCTGGAAGCCCAGATCTGGGCTGTACCGTCTGCAACGGAGCCGACTACGGTAAATTTGTCACCCAAACGGACAGCATCACTCAGGGTGGCACTGACAGCAACGACCGGGTCTGCGGATTCATCGTTCCACTGATAGACCTTAAACGGACTTGCGGATGCGTCAGTAGTCATGTTAGCGGCAAAGATGACACCGTCAGCGGATATATTGGCATCATTTACGGCAAAAACCCCACCGGTAATTCCGGTTGCACTCAGTGTGGTTACATCACTGCCATCAGCTGCATTCATGACACGCAAGTTGATGCCTGCATTGCGGCTTACCACAACGACCCGATCGTTTTCACCAATCGTTCCAAAGGCAAAACCACGCTCTGTATCGGCTCCAAACCAGCTGGGCAGGTCAGTAGACGAAACGGCACGCTGCCAATCCGCTGTAAACTGCGCTTTAGCCTGAGGCACAGCCCCAAACAAAAACGCCATCATCGCTATTCCCAAAAAGGAATATCGTAGGTCAAATCGCATATTCGACTCCATAAGTTTGTTAGTATTGTCTTTTCCAGCCGCCAACGGTTTGTCTGAACGGCTGATGTAGTGATCTGTAGATGTGCAGCGGCGCGTCTGTCTGAAACCGCTACCAACCTCAGCGACAAGGTAGCATTAAGATTGTTCTCGTTCCAATTTTTTTCACAGTTGCACTCCGCAGACAAAAAAACCGGATAATCGCCACCCACATACTGTGTAAATAAAAAAAAGCCCCGTTCTGTCAGTAAAACGGGGCTTTTTATAACGGCAACTGGCTGCGTTACTTCACAAGCATCATTTTCTGTGAAGCCATCATGTCACCATTTGTGATGCGGTAAATGTATACACCCGACGACAAGCTGGAAGCGTCGAAGTTTACCGTGTGACGGCCGGCCGGCATGGTCTGACTGACCAGCGTAGCCACGCGCTGACCGGTTACCGTATAGACCGCCAGTTCCACCATACCTGACTCAGCAATACTGTAGCTGATACTGGTAGTCGGGTTAAACGGATTCGGAAAGTTTTGCTCCAGGGCAAACTCGAACGGATTTTCACCAAGCTCTAATGATGTTGACTGCGGCACATCCAGATCAATGGTCCATACCTGCTCGGCAAACCGGACTTCCTCACCGAACTCTGCAGTCACAGTCCAGGCACCGTTAAACAGTCCGGCAGGAATTTCCAGCTCTTCAACTTCTGCCAGAATAGCGCCCACTGTAAGGATCACGGAGTTCGTGCCACCCACGGGAATACTCAGGGCAGGCGGATCAAAGCTTCCGGTTACCGCATCCAGGTGCCAGGTGTAGGTAACTTCCTGGAACGACTCCCACTCGTTGAATCCTTCATCAAGCAGCGCGTTACCCGATGCATCTTCTACCCGAACGTCGTCAAAGTAGGCCGCTCCCTGAATGTTGTCGCCGTACACAACAATGCGCACATAGGTTTCGCCCGTGGCATTCAGATCAGCCGATACCTGCTTCCAGTCCAGGTTAATGTCGCCGCTTCCACCTGAAAGCGCCTCAAGGGTGGCAACGGTCTCCCAGGTTTCACCATCGCTGGATTTATCAACATCCACAGACAAAACGGTGGCGTTGCTGTACGTTGCGGCCCACATGCTGATACTGGCCGGTGAATCAAGTAACGGAAGGGCAATAACCGATGCTTGTCCTAGATTACTACCGACGTAGCCACCCGTTCCGTTGGCACCATCGCCGCCATGTGCAAAACTGTCGAATACAAATGAAGCATTCTCGCGCGACCAGGCAGCGGTGGATGCAGCCGCTTCCCACTCGACGGTTATCTCGGTTTCAGCAGGCAGAGAAAGCGAAAGCTCAGTACCGTCGGCCGGGCTCAGCAGATTGAAAGCCTGAATGGTTTCTTCTGCAGGAATATAGGCGCTGATGTCGTAGGCACTGATGGCATTGTTGGAGGCCATCAGGTACATCATACCATTGGGGATGTCAAAGATGGGTCCGCCCGTTCCGTTGGCATTGCTATTGGCTCCGGCAACCGTATAGGCAATTTCTTCACCGGTGGCCAGGTCAATGATCGAAGCCGACTGTCCGGATGCCGTGAGGTTGGAGGGAAACACCCCTGCCAGTTCACGACCGTTGGCATTGGCGTAGTCTACCCAGAGTGCTTCTTTGGTCGGGAAAACACCTTCAGGAACAATGGTACCGGTTTCGCCGGTAGTCAAACTGACTTTTCGCAGATTGAACTCAAATTCATTCACCCAGATGCTGTCCTGACCCGCAATGCTGGACATGCCGCGAACCGCACGGAGCTCCAGCGGATCAAATGCCAGGACCCGTACAGCGGAGATCGTATCCAGAGCGGCATCGTACGTAAATACGCCCAGATTCGGGTTACCCGAACCCCCGCCCAGCAGATAGGTGTTACCATCGGTAAAGTCAGCCATAAAACTGTCACCAAACCGGAAGCCGGTTTCATTGACGTTGCCGGCATAAATCAGCTTCGGTGCAGCCGACTCATTGGCCCAGCTGTAAATACGATACGGACTATCTACGGCATTGAGCGTCAGGTTGGCCGCAAAAATCCGTCCATCAGGTGATACATCAATCAGGGATGCCGGGAAGGTGCCCCCACCGATACCGGTGACATCCAGCACGCCCAGAGAATCTCCGGTTGCCGCATCCAGAATAACGGGTTTTAGTCCGCCGGTGCGACTAAACACAATCAGATTACCGGTTGCCTCATTGAAGGCAAACCCCCGGGTGTTGTTATCATTGGCAAACCAGTTTTTGCTATCGGCCGGTATAGACCAGACCGGATTATCCAGCACGTCCTGGGCCTGAGCCCCGGTTGGCAGTGCAACCGCAGCCATGAGCAGGGCGGCGGCAGTGCCTTTCAGCCATCGTGTAAATGTAGGTTGTAGCGACATCGTCATAGTACCTCGTTTATAGTTTGTAGTATAGGACGTATCTGCACAAAGCGGTACAAGTCCGGCTTTCAGGAACAGAATCAGCGTCCGTGTTCTTTTTTGGTATGGATTATTTGCAGCTGCATCATGAATTGATGCAAGCGGTATGTTGATCCGGTGTATACCGGAACCCAACCCGGCATGTACCGGGTCTCTCGCTGCGCCTTTTGCGGGTGTGACTCCTTGGCGCGATCAGTTACTTTATTCGGATGAAATTTTGTTGGTATGTATCCAACGTGAACAATCTACCATATTACCGGCAAACTGCCAAATAACCAGACTTAGCTAAGTAAATTATCGGGATTTAACACCGCCAGCTCCTCGTCAACAAAAAGCCGCCCTTTTCTGACGAGCTTCCCGTCGAGATATACATCAGGACCGATACAAACCAGATCCCAGTGGATGTTACTGTGATTCCCGTTGGGAGCGATTTCATAGTCGTTACCCAGGGTCAGGTGGTTCGAGCCATATATTTTCTCATCGAACAGAATATCGTACATGGGCTGCTCAATAACCGGATTGGTTCCGAAGCTGAATTCCCCAAACCGCGAAGCCCCCTGATCGGTGGCCAGGATTTCCTCAAGTGCGGCGTTGTTGGAAGAGTCAAAATTGACGACTACCCCGTTTTCTACATGCAGTTCCACAAATTCAAACGGTTTACCCTGATACACGGAGGGTGCATAGCGAATGTGACCATTGACACTGTCCAGTATCGGAGAGGAAAACAGCTCCCCGTCCGGAATGTTCCGCTTGCCTGTGCAGGGAATCCAGTTCTGGCCTTCCACGGAAAACCGGATATCCGTGCCATTGCCCTGCAAATGAATTTCGCGGGTGGTGCGGAGCCGTTCCTCCAGGGGCTTCATTGCTTCGGCCAGTCGGTTGTAGTCGAGCAGGCAGGATTGATAGAAGAAATCTATAAACCGCGAGGTGGGCATTTTCGCATTCATGGCAAATGCCTCAGAGGGGTAGCGCATAATACACCATCGGGTGTTGTTGACACGCTCCTGAAAATGGACCGGATCCAGCAATCCTTTGGCATAGGCCTTGTTTGCCGCACCGCTCACGTCGGCTTGTTCGTAAATATTCTGGCTGGCCCTGATTCCGACATAGGCATCCATCTGCTTCATGAGGGGAAGCTGATCTACCGACGCCTGCCGTTCCCAGAAAGCGAGATCACCGGAAGTCAGGAGCAGACGCTGAATTTCTGTGTCAACGATATCAATGAAGGGATGGGCCTGCATCGACCGGGCCACCTCAACCATAGCGCGTAGCAATCCTATTCCGTTAAGACCGACCAGCTGAAGCATAACATTCTCGCCGGGCTGCAGCTCAACGCTGTATTCCAGAATTTTTTTTGCCAGTGCCTTGTCGTTGTCAGAATACATCATAGGTAGAATAGATTAAGCTATGGTAAAAATGGTGTCGCACAGGTCCAGCTCGCGCGTATCATTGCTGGCGATGATGGTCAGTGCTTGGTGCCGTCGGGCAGATATCAGGCCGGACACGTACGCCATTCCGTTTTGGTCGAGGTTGGTTCCGGGTTCATCCAGCATCAGAATGTCCGGGTTGTGCAGCGTTGCTGCGGTAAGTTTGATACGTTGCTGCTGGCCGGAAGACAGCGATTTATACGCGGCATGCGCTTTGGCACCGATACCGAGTTGGTCGAGGGCGCCAAGCAGGACCCCCTCTTCGGCCGGTTTGCCACGTGAATCCATCAAAAATTGCAGGTTTTCCAGGCAGGTGAGCTCAGCGTAGTGCTGAATGTACGGAGCGGCGAATCCGCTTTGCCTGCGGAACGCCTCCCTGTTGAGCGTGGCCTGCCCCTCCTGCCAGGTTACCGAACCGCTGTCAGGCGCGTACAGACCCGCCAGGCACCGGATCAGGGTAGACTTCCCCGAGCCGTTAAGTCCGGCAATGCCCAGTACACCACCGGTCACCGACAGGTTCACATCGCGGAAAATCCATCGGTAGCCGAAATGCTTACCCAGGTTTTGAACACTCAACGTTATCATAGTTTAAAAGTACGGAATCAGCCGGCAACGCCAAATTTGAAATCGTCAAATGCCCTGCCTTTCGGTTTGATTGAGGCGGACTGTAGACCTATATTTCAGCTATATATTCAACACTTTTATGCAACACTACATCCGATCCATTACCATCAGTCTGCTTGAGCGCGTTTCCGGCGACCAGCTTCACTACACCCCCGCTGAATTATCAGAGTCCGGCTACCCGGAATTTGTAGTCAACCGCATCCGCCTTGAGCTCCAGCGTAACCTGGCCGAATCGGTCACCCTGCCTGAAAGCGATTGGGCCGACATGCAGGCCGATCCCGTTCAGGACGCCTGGGACCGATTCCTGGAGGCCATTAATGCGGAAACACGGATTCCGGAAAGTTACCTGCGTTCGGTTACGGAAAACGCTGTAGAAGACATCCTCGAACAGCTCGCTGAACCTGAAAAGTTTGTGCTGGACACCCTGTTCCGCCATGAAAGGGAGGTCTCTGTGCTGGAAATGCATGCCCGACGGGAATGGATTGTACTGAACGGTCACCTGGCTGATGCCGTGCTGCGCTTTATGCAGCGGCGGGACCTGAAAACCATCACGCGCGACCGTGCCGCCGGTATCATCCGCCAGATCGACCAGCACCTTGCTTCCGGGTATACCCCCCTGAAATGGGCGCAGGCACTGGATATCTGCTTCAAGCTCATGGGAAGCCAGGTCCCCTCCACCCTGTTTTCACGGTATTTTGCCGACAAAGGGCTTGACGATGTTGCCGAACGAATGCTCCGGGCGGATGAAGAACTGACCCGAAGCAGGCTGATTGAACTGCTCTCCTCCCCCGGTCTTGACTGGAGGCGGAAGGATACTTCAGCTGTTGAAAAGCCGGCCGGGGAGGCTGAGCAGAAAGCAACTGATACCGTGCAGGCTGACACCGCCCCCGAAAATACGCCCGAACCTGCCAACACCGACATCTGTCATGACGATGACCGTGCAACTGCGTTCGATGAAGCGATGCAAGAAGATAGCGCTTCGGCTGAAACCGGTACCTCTGATGATGAAGTAATCCCCGAGCTCAACCAATCTGATGGTGATGAGGAGGAATTACCCATTTGGATGCGTTTTCTGGATGCAGACGCCGGGGATGACGAAACCGACCAGACCCATCCCCCTTCTGAAGCGATTCCGGATCATGGCCAAACCCCGGATGATTCCTTCGAGGAACCGCTCATTCAGCGTTTTCAGCAGGAGGAGTCCGAGGAGGAATCGTGGGAGCCGGAAGAAAACCCGGATACTTCCTCACGAAACTTGCTCACCGATGCCTCCAAAGAACTGCTGGACCGCATGGGAGCCCACGCAGACCTGTTTCTGCAGGACTTTTTCAACAATGAACTAGACGACTTTTACACCTCCCTGAACGCTCTGACCAGCTTCCATACCTGGCAGGAAGCCGGAACCTACCTGACCCGTGAGATATTCATACCCCGGGAAATCGACATCTACTCTGGTGAAGCCGTTCTTTTTGTAGACCTGCTCCAACAGTATTTCGAAGAAACATCGTAATCTACCTAACCATGTCAAAACAAGCTAAATTCGACCGGCTGGCAGAACTTCGGGAACAATCCAAACTCGGCGGGGGTCCCGATCGCATCAAAAAGCAGCACGAAAGCGGTAAACTGACCGCCCGTGAACGACTTGAAATACTGCTGGATAAGGGCAGTTTCGAGGAAACCGGTGCATTTGTTCAGCATCGCAGCAAAGATTTCGGGCTGGACAAGCAGCAGTATCCCGGTGACGGCGTTGTTACCGGTTTCGGGAAAATTGACGGCAGACCGGTTTATGTATACAGTCAGGATTTCACGGTACTGGGGGGTTCACTTTCTGAAACCCATGCCGAAAAAATCTGCAAAGTCATGGATCTTGCCCTGAAAAACGGCGTTCCGGTCATTGGACTGAACGATTCCGGGGGTGCGCGTATTCAGGAGGGCGTGGTTTCTCTGGGTGGATATGCCGAGGTATTCTGGCGCAACAGTATGGCCTCCGGGGTAATACCCCAGCTCAGTGCCGTCATGGGTCCGTGTGCGGGAGGGGCTGTGTACTCACCGGCCATTACCGATTTCATATTCATGGTGCAGGATACCAGTTTCATGTTTGTCACCGGTCCGAACGTGGTAAAAACTGTGACCCATGAAGAAGTCAGCAGCGAAGACCTGGGCGGGGCTTCAGCACACAGCACCAAATCGGGCGTGTGTCATTTCACCAGTGACAACGATGCAGAGTGCCTGATGCAGCTTCGCAGGCTTTACGCCTATCTGCCGCTGAATTGTGAGGAAAAAGCTCCCCGGTCTGCCGGAACCGACCCGGATAAGAGCAAAGCAGACGCACTGGATTTCATCATACCGGATAATCCCAACAAGCCCTACGACATCAAGGATGTGATCAATGGTATCATCGATGCCGGTTCATTCATGGAAGTGCATGAACACTACGCTGATAATATTGTTGTCGGGTTTGCCCGGCTGGATGGTCGCTCTGTGGGGATTGTTGCCAACCAGCCGCTTTCACTGGCCGGCTGCCTGGACATCAACGCCTCCATCAAAGGTGCCCGTTTTGTGCGTTTTTGCGATGCCTTCAATATCCCGCTGGTGGTCTTTGAAGACGTGCCCGGGTTCCTGCCCGGCACCGATCAGGAATGGGGCGGCATCATCAAACACGGGGCAAAGCTGCTGTATGCGTTCTGTGAGGCCACGGTACCCAAAGTTACGGTCATCACCAGGAAGGCTTACGGCGGAGCCTACGATGTGATGAATTCCAAGCACATTCGGGCCGACTACAACGTAGCCTGGCCAACCGCTGAAATTGCCGTCATGGGTACCAAGGGAGCCGTTGAAATTATCTTCCGACGAGAAATCGGCAAATCTGAAGATCCTGCAGCACGTCAGGCCGAACTGGAAGCCAGTTACGAAGAAACCTTCGCCAATCCCTACCGCGCCGCCGCCCATGGGTACGTTGATGATGTTATTTATCCCCGTGAAACCCGTCAGAAACTGATCAGGGTTCTGGAGGTCATACAACATAAAGCCGACACGGTACCGCGCAAGAAACATGATAATCTGCCCCTGTAGTGAGTTTATTCGACCCACCGGAATCCGATTCCGGCAGTAAGCACAGCCGAAGTGAAGGCCGGCGTTTCGAGCCCCTGGCTACACGGATGCGTCCGCGGAATATTGATGAGTATGCCGGTCAGCAGCACCTTTTAGGGCCCGGCAAACTGCTTCGAAGGGCCATCGAGAGCAAGATGATCGGGTCTATGATATTTCACGGACCGCCGAGCAGTGGCAAAACCACCCTCGCCCTGGTCATTTCCACCGAAATGGATGCCCGTTTCGTCACGCTCAACGCGGTGCTGGATGGCGTGAAGGAGTTGCGCTCAGCCGTAGCCCAGGCCGAGCATTACCAGAAGACCAACGGTCAGGCTACCATTTTATTCGTCGATGAAATCCATCGCTGGAACAAAGCCCAGCAGGATGCCTTGCTGCCGCATATTGAGTCGGGTCTGCTCACGCTGATCGGGGCCACCACCGAAAACCCCTACTACTCCCTGGTGGGTCCGCTGCTCTCACGCTGCCAGATGTTCGAGCTGGAACCGTTTACCCGGGATGACATCCGTTTGCTGCTGCAGCGGGCCCTGGACGATGACGATCGCGGACTGGGCCATTTCAAGGTTAAAATCGATGAGGATGCCCTCGATCATTTTGCCTCCTACGCCGGAGGGGATATCCGCAACGCCCTGAATGCCCTGGATATTGCTACCCGGACCCTGGGTCCGGCGGCCGATGGGTTCAGGCACATCACCCTGGACATAGCCCGGGAGTCTATCCAAAAACGGGTAGTCCGCTACGACGGCAGCGGCGATGAACACTATCATTACGCCTCGGCCTTTATCAAATCCATGCGCGGATCCGACCCGGATGCCGCGCTTTACTGGATGGCAGCCATGCTGGAGGGTGGTGAAGATCCGATGTTCATATTCCGCCGAATGCTCATTTTTGCCTCTGAAGATGTGGGTATGGCCGATTCTTTTGCGCTGACCTTCACCGTCAGCGCCCAGGACGCCTTCGAACGCACCGGTATGCCTGAGGGACTGTACTATCTGGCACATACCTGCATCTACCTGAGTCTGGCACCTAAAAGCAACAGTACCGGGGCCGTTTTCCAGGTCATGGCCGATATCCGCAGCAAGGGAACCGGCAAGGTACCTCCACACCTGCGCGACAAAACAGCCAGCGGCAAACAGTCGCGATACACGGGACAGGAAAATCCGTCTGAATCGTATCAATATCCGCACATCTATCCCTCCCACTGGGTAGAGCAACAATACCTGCCGGATGAGAAAAAAGACACCGTCTGGTTCAAGGCCAGCAATCAGGGACGGGAAAAAGCCTTGTGGGAGCGCCTGCTGAAAATCAGGGAAACGTATGGGAAATACTAGTCTGATGAAGGTAGAAAACATAAAACAAGCTGCCCCGGGGTCAACCGGAACAGCTTGATTGGAGGCTTGCGACTAAGCCTCGTCTTCGCCAGAGTTGTTACATTTTAGAAAAGGTACAAACCCGCTCACGGTCGATAAGGGCACGTGTACCTTGCAGATCCGGGTTACAAGACCTCCTACAGACTGAATCCAACCAGGAAAAATGCATTTTCCTGATAGGGATTAATCAGAAATGAACCGTTAAGGGTCAGGGAGAACATCTCGGTAAGGACAATTTCACGGGAGGTTCCCAGTCCGGCCGATACGATACCGGCACCGGTTGTGCCATACATAGCCGAGGCGGACGGTGTCATCCCCAGCGACAGTTCGATGTTGCTGATACTGTAACCCAGTTCAGCGTACACAGAATAGTCATCGTCGTTGGTCACAAAAACCCCGGTAAACAGGGTTAATGGCAGGTTCTCGGTCCCACCGTAGGCCAGACCCAGCTCAACAAAGTGCGCCTCGGAGGTAAAATAATTTCCCGTTGGGGACTCAGGGAACGTATAATCGGTAATCATAAGGTCGAAGTTGCCGATACCGGTTTCCAGACTATAGGAAGCGAACAAATCGATTTCGCTGCCCGCAGGGTTCCCGTTGCTTGCAAAAGCGGCCCAGCCCCCGACGGTAAAATTACCGGCTGAATAACTGATTTGCGGCTGAAATGAGGGTGAATTTCCAAAATCAGTACCTCTCCATACATAGCGGCTGTTCACATCCAGTCCCAGATCAACCTGCGCATAGGCAGGCATCGCAATGCCCAGCATCACGATCATCATTCCCAAACCAATTTTCAAGGGATTTTTCATACGGCATTCTCTCCATTTATCTATTTACGACCCTAACCTTAGTAATGAGCGGGAGGGTTTAAGCCCCCCCGCCTGAGTTTTTCTCAGTTTCCTACTTCCGACACGAATTACCTTATTTCGATAAGAGCTCAACACCGGCAAAGCTGGGGTAAGCATTGTTCCCATGCTCTTCCAGGTCCAGTCCGCCAAGTTCTACTTCCGGTGATACACGCACACCCATGGTGAATTTAAGCGCTGCAAATACCGCAAAGGAGAACACAAAGGTAAAGGCCACAACCGCAGTGGTACCGATGAGCTGGGTTACAAAGCTGTATTCAGCAGAGAAGATGCCCACGGCGAGCGTACCCCAGACCCCGCAGATTCCGTGCACCGATATGGCTCCAACCGGATCATCTACACGGAGTTTATCGAACATATTGATTGACAATACCACCAGTATACCGGCAAGCAGACCAATCATCATGGCGGAGGTCGGTGAAACCACATCGGCTCCGGCGGTGATACCGACCAGGCCGGCCAGGATTCCGTTCAATGCCATGGGAGCATCCAGTTTATGCATGGTCACATAGGTGGCTACCATCGCAGCCAGAGCACCAGCGGCAGCAGCCAGAGCTGTATTTACGAATACGAAAGAAATGGCCGTCGGGTCAGCGCTCAGTACGGAACCGCCGTTGAAACCGAACCATCCGAACCATAGCAGGAAGATACCCACCGTTGCCAGGGGAATATTGTGTCCCGGAATCAGATTGACTTTGCCGTTATCATATTTCCCGGCGCGGGCACCCAGCAACAGGACGCAGGCGAGTCCGGCGAATCCTCCCACAGCATGCACCAGGGTAGACCCGGCAAAATCGTAGAAGCCAAGGGAGTCGAGCCATCCTCCACCCCATTTCCAGCTGCCGGTTATAGGATAGGAAATGGCCACCAGCAGCGCACCGAAAATCATGAATGCCGGTAACTTGATCCTGCCTGTAACACATCCCGACACAATTGTTGCGGCCGTTGCGGCAAACATGGCCTGAAATATAAAGTCGGTCCATATGGTCATGTCCAGTCCGTAGGCTGGAGTGAGCATGCCGATGGGGTCGGCCGCATCATAACCGATGCCAAATCCTCCGAAACCGAAAAATCCGTTGAAATCGCCCGGATACATGATTTGAAAACCGACCAGCGCATACGTAATGATACCGGTAGCCAGAATAAAGACATTCTTGTAAATCACATTCACGGAGTTTTTAGCCTGGGTAAATCCGCTTTCTACGGTGGCGAAACCCAGGTGCATAATAAAAACCAACGCGGCGGCCATGAGAACCCACAGGTTATCAATCATGAATTTCACGTAGCCCGCAGAAGCCTGAAATTCTTCTATACTGGCATACCCGGTTTCCTCAGCAACCTCGGGCTGCTCGACAGGAATTTCGGAAACCGTCTGCGTTACCTGCATTTCAACACCGGCAAGATCCCCCTCCTGCCCGGTTACGTATTGGGCTGCGAAGACAAGCAGCACCAAAGCGACTAATGTTTTTATGTATTTTACCATAATTGACCTTTGTTGTTTAGTGGATGACCTAATTTCTAGGCAATATCGAACAAAGTCAATAGTTTTTTAATTCATATAAATTATTTGCATTACTATTTTAGGCATCGATGTTGAAAAAGCGCTTTTTGTTCGAAAAAATAATTTATAAACCTGCACAATGTAGTGTGGGTGGTTGAACGGAACCAATAGCAGGTTCGGGGTGTTGGCTGTTGGCATAGAATCATTTACCGCTAATTTAATTCGGACTGACACTCAATAATATTTATGAAACGCATAGTTATACTCGCCTGTACCGACCGACCTGAATCCAATACACTTCGCTTCTCGAAGTATCTGAAACCACACTATGAAAAACTGGGAGTACAGGCCAGCGTCGTCAGTCTTCAGGACTATCCACTGGAGCAGGTTGTGGGTGGCAAATACGGCGAAAAGATCCCCTCGGTAACGTCCTTCAACAATACCATACTTGAAGCCGACGGGCTGGTATTTGTCATACCCGAGTACAACGGGTCATTCCCCGGAATTTTCAAGATGTTTATCGACTATCTCCCATTTCCGGCCTCCTTCCTGGGTAAGCCTATCTCTTTTGTGGGAGTTGCCAACGGGGCATTCGGCGGACTGCGGGCCGTTGAACAGGCCCAGCAGGTTGTGGGCTACCGAAATGCGTATGTTTTCCCGGAACGTGTATTTCTGGCTCGTTTCAGCAAAAATTTTTCCGATGAAAACGGTCTCACAGAGGAGATGCAGCAAAAATTACTCCGTTCACAGATGCGCAATTTCGTGACGTATATTAATCAGACGCTGCCCCCGGTCGACCTGGAGACTCCCTAGGCATTCCGACGGGTAACATAGCCTTGATGAAGCGGGAACGGCCGCACCGGTTTGGTGATTACAGCATGTATGTCGTCGATAACCCTCATAGGATCCGGAGGAGCCGGACTGGCCTTCCTCCACCATTTCGCCAGTTCAGCTATTCGCCACTGGCCGCTAACGGTTATTGATCCGAATCCGCAATCTGCCCACTCCAAGACCTGGTGCTATTGGTCGGAACCCGGGGAATTGTCGCAGCTTACGCCGGATTTCAGCTGGACTGATTTTATGGTCAGCGGCACTACCGATGCAACGACCTGTGAGCTGAATCGCTACAGGTATCATTGTGTTGGGGGGGCTTCCTTCCACCGGATAGTAATGAATCAGCTGAAATCCCTGCCCAATGTCCGATTCATTCACGAAAAAGCCGAAAGCATATCCTGGAATCCGCAAAATACTACCGTGGAGGTTACCTTGAGCAATACCGAGGTCGTATCATCGGTATATTGCTTTACCAGTGCACCGCACGAATCTCCGGAAAAACTGCAGCAAGACCGGGCTTCTTCACCCTTCCTGCAGCAATTTGCCGGCGGAATCGTTGCATTCGATAAGCCTGTGTTTGATGCTGATACCCTGACCCTGATGGATTTCAAGGTAGATCAGCACCCCGGTTCCGTGCATTTTGCCTATGTTCTGCCACACGACGCAAATAAGGCCCTCATCGAAATAACGGCCTTCACCCCTGAGTTATACAGCGAGGCTCACTTTCATAAGGCTTTTATCCGGTACGTTGAACGCATCGCATCGACCAAAAACTGTGGGTACAGGCTCCTGGAACCGGAGCAGGGGGTCATTCCCATGCACATCGGCCACCATGCGCGCAAATTGAATCCCCATACCTTTACCCTCGGCACACAGTCGGGTATGGTGAAACCGAGCACAGGCTATGCCTTTTTTGCGATGCATCAGCAGGCCCGGTTCTACATCAACGAACTGATGGCGGGTGGGGGCACACTACGAGCCTACCCCGCCGTTCACGGCAGGTTCCGGTTCTATGATGCCCTGCTGCTGGATATACTTCGCGTTGACCCCCACCAAACCATATCCATATTTCAGACCCTGTTCAGAAACGTAAACACCGATCGCGTCATGGAATTTCTGCGCGAGTCGAGCAGCTTGCCGTATGAGATGCTCATGTTCAGCAAGCTTCCCAAAAAACCCTTTCTTAAGGCATTATGGCGCCACGTATTCTCCTGACTACCGTCCTGCTGACGGCACATCTGTTTTTCCCGGCACTCAGTGAATGGCTGGCAATACCGGTTTTCATCGGCTCTATTATAACGATTGGTATGCTCCATGGCGGACTGGACCACCTTACCGCATTCCGGCATTTCAGCCTGAACGATGAACAACGAAAATGGCCCTGGTTTCTCGGAGGATACATGGCCATTATTGGCATATACGGTCTGCTTTGGCTGATCTCAGTACCGTTGGGCTTAACCCTTTTTTTGTTGCTCTCCTGTTACCATTTCGGTCAGCTGGACATGCATGAGCAAGCCCGTTCCGCCTGGCGAAAACCGTTGTATCTGAGTCGGGGTGTGTTTCTGCTCGGACTGATGATAACGGCACAGATTGAATCGGTAGCCGGTGTAATTGAACCCGTGATGACTACCGGCTACTTGATTGAGTTCATCGGAAACTGGCAGGTCTGGCTTATTGGATTCATTGTAGTGCAGCACCTGGTCCTGCTAGGGGTTGGCACGAAGAAACTGAATGCACCTTTACTGACAGACACCCTGATTACCGGACTGATGTTCGGTTTGTTGCCACCGTTGCTGAGTTTCGGGTTGTATTTTGCCTTGTGGCACAGCTGGGATCACCTGCAACTGCTCAACCGGTATCTCAAACTGCCCGACTGGTGGTCGCTCATCCGCAATGCCCTGCCCTTCACCCTATTGGCGCTGGCAGGGATTGCTGGTATCCTGGTTTTATTCGGGCAGTCTTTGCAGCAACCGGACGCGGTCATTTATGCGTTAATCGGCATCAGTCTGCTGACCATGCCCCATATGTTGCTGGTCGACCGGGTTGTTGAGCACGATCACTAAGCTGGCAGGCGTCATTCAGTTCAGTTTCAGCATGTAGCCTACCCCGTGCAGGGTAACCAGGTACCGGGGATCATCCGGTTGCATTTCGATTTTGGAGCGAAGTTTGGAGATGTGCACATCCACGGTACGGGTGTTTGTGGAGTACTCGTAGCGCCAGACATGTTCCAGCAACACATCCCGGGAGACGGGTTCGTTGGCCTGGCCAACCAGAAACCGGATCAGCTCCACTTCCCGGGTAGTCAGTTCGAACTCTCCATCGGGACGGATAACCTGCGACTCATTCAGCTCAATGCGCACCGGTCCCAGGGTGATTACATCCATCGGACCTGTTTTTGAGTAGGAATTGGCCCGGCGCAGTCGAGCCTGGATTCGCGCAAGCAACTCTTTGACGCCAAATGGCTTGGTCATGTAATCATCGGCCCCGATATTCAGACCGGTAACCTTATCAATTTCCTGGTCGCGGGCGGTGAGCATGATGATCGGAAAGGTAAATTTATCTTCACGAACCTGCTTGCAGATTTCAAAGCCGCTGGTACCGGGAAGCATCACATCCAGAATCATCAGATCCGGTTTGATATCATGTACCAGCTGAACCGCATCACTGCCGGTTTCGGAAATATGTACCTCGTAACCCTCGTTTTCCAGGGTATCCTGCAGGGTAAAAACCAAACTTGGTTCATCTTCCACAACAAGTATTTTTTTAGTCTTAGCTGGCATATTCAATCTTGGCGTTAGAGTTAACTGTGCGAGGCTCAGAGGCAGCACTGGCCTGGTATATCGGGAATGTTACTGAAAAAACGGAACCTTTCCGATAGGTGGATTCAACGGTGATGGTACCACCATTGAGTTCAACAAGATTCTTAACAATGGAAAGTCCCAAACCGTGCCCTTTCGTGCGGGCCGTAAGCGTATCTTCTGCCCGGTAGAACTTATCAAAAATATGTTTTCGGGCGGCCGTCGGTATACCATGACCGTGGTCTTCAACCTCCAGAATCACTGCGCTGCGATTACTTCGCAGCCGAACCGCCAGATACTTCTCCTCGCCGGAGTATTTCATGGCATTCTCCACCAGGTTACCCAGAATAGTCTGAAAATTTTCCCGATCTGCCATAACATCGGGCAGGGGCGACTGCAGGTCAATGACCGGCTCAAATCCTGCCTGTGCAATCAACGTCTGATGTTCCTGCAGATAGGAGGCAACCAGTTCACCGAGGTTTACCCGTTCAGGATGGATACGTTGCTGACCGGCATCACTTTTAGCCACATCCAGCAATTTTTCAATCATACGTCGTAGTCGCATAGACTCGGTGTAGATATGCTCCCCGTAAACTTTAAGTCGTTCAGGCCTGGTTACGCGGCCATCGGCCAGATTTTCACCGGCAGCCTGCATAACAGCCAGGGGCGTTTTAAGTTCGTGTGTCACATTAGCCAGAAAACCAGCCTGACGCTCCATCAGGCTCCGCTCGCGCTGGGCGATGATAAACATGATGGTCAGGCTTCCCAGTAAGAGAACCAGAACCGCGCCCATGACAATCAAGTTTCGCTGCAGATTTCCGGCAGAGGCTAGTACCGCAGGATTCTCATCAAATACTACCTTGATATTCCAGTTATCCAGCAAATCCGGAAAGCGCTGAATATACTCTACACCCCGGCGGTCGTACGGCGTGTCCGGATCATTGGTTGCCAGAACCTCGTTGAGCAGCCAGTCGTGCAGCCAAACCGTCATCCCGCTCTCATCGCGTGTACCAAACACATCCATGAGTTTACCGGCGAGATACTCGTTGACCAGATAATCCCGGTTAATGGAAAATGACAAGTACCCTACAATTGAGGCTCCCCGGGGATTGATCAGCGCTACGTTCATGGTACGATGGGTATCAAATACAACCTTGGTATTCCACCGATAATCGTTAATGAGCACATTCATGCGGGTGCGTGTGAGGCTGATACCATCACAGGCCGATTGCGGAGGGAGACTCTCGTTCACAAACTGTCTGGTTCCGGTATCAAATATTTTAATAGCTCCGGATTGCCCGCAGTCTTGAAAATCGGCACCGGCAAAGTATACCTTATCAAACAACGAATCTTCCATGGCTCTTGCCAGAACTTCGCCCAAGGCAGGATTCAGAGGAGCATTGCGGGCGATTTCATCATGCAACTGCTCCATGTTGAGCCGCCAGATCCCTTCAACCGGTGCCCGGAACCGGTTTCGGGTAGTGTAGGTAAAATCCGCGAGTTGTGTCTTCTGCCGGTCGGAAGCCGAACTGATGGTAGATTCATGCAGGGCGTACAGGGAATACACATTCATGACCGTAAGACTGACAATGGCAAACAGAGCCATTCCAAGCATAATCCAGCGGATGGTCAGAAATTTCTTCATGGTTTGCGAACGGTTAGGCAAACGATTTTTCATGTTATTCATAGCAAAATACAAATTTTGCCTGATGCCGTTGTTTGCAGCAGCCAAGCCAGACTATTATTCATACGGTTTTACATCTTTTAGTGGATGTTACCGATTTGTTAACGCAATCTAGGGAAATTACGTTTACATTTTGTAATAAATACCGATTACCAGCACCTCCTTATGATGCACCCTATATTCAAAACCTTTACAACATGTACGCTGGCAATACTGATTGCCGCCCCCACATTACTGGCCAATGATTCCCCATTTCTGATGTATTACTGGTCGTTCAACAACGAGACGACGTTCACAACGCCGGATATCGGTCTGGATGGAGCCGGTCTTGAAGCACAGCTTGCGGGTTTGACCGAACTCACCACCGGTGACGGCCAGGATTTCAGCGGACTCAACGCGCGCAACGGCGACCCCGCCGGCGCCCACCTGCGATTCAACAACCCGGTTGGTTCATCACTGACTTTCAGCGTTCCGACAACAGGGTTCGAAAATATTGTCTTCAAGTATGAAACCCGCCGATCCAACAGTGGTGCCAATACCCAGTTCATTACCTACACGCTTGACGGTCAGACGTATCAGTCGTTCCGGATCCTGGAGGTCACCACGGTTCCAACCCTGATAACCCTCGACTTTTCCAGCATAGACGGGGCCGCCAACAACCCCGACTTCGCTGTTCGATTTGAGTTTAACGACTCCAATAATCCACCCAACCTGGCCGGAAACAACCGTTTTGATAATGTAACGGTGGAAGGTACCGCACAGGATGGCGTCAATCTGCCGCCGGTGTTGGCCAATCCATTGAACGTGCTGGAGCTGAGCGCCGGCAACCTGATCAACACCACATCGCTGGCCTCTGCAATATTCGAAGATCCTGACCAGGACCCTCTCACCTTCACCATTCAGGTGCCGCAGGGCGCTCCGTTCAGCATCAATTACCCCAATGGTCCGGACGCTGCCGGAATTCTGAGTGCCGACCAACCGGGTGAAGACACCATCGTCATCCTGGCTGATGACGGCACCAACACACCGGTCAGCCTGACACTGCGGGTATTGGTTTATCCTGCGCCGGCGGATTTGTCTGCCAGAGCATTCTCCTTCACCCAATGGAGTCAGGATGCACCGGGTGGCACCTACCCGGAGCACATGATTTTCCTGCAGTCAGCCATGGATGATCCGGGCGTTTATGATGATTTACTGTATGCCTACAACCTGACTGCGGACCAATACAATGACGTTGACTTGCTGAACATCGGGTTCCCCTACCGAAATACATCCCGTACACGGATAAACGGTCTGGGCGAGCGGGGAATCAGTTTCATCAATACCGGCCGTGGTCGGGATCTGGGCGGCGCCCTGGTTTCCCTTGACACGCGGGATGTGAACCGGGCTACATTCGACTTCAAGGCAGGAACCGAAGAACTGAACTCCCGGGTATACGCCATGCGGGTTCAATACCGCGTTGTTCAGCAGGCATCCGAACCGGACATGCCTGCAACCTATGGAGCATGGCAGGACCTGACCCTGCCCCTCGGCGAGGCCATCGAGTATAACCGGTCGTTCCAGGGGCAGGAAAGTCAGTTCCAGGGCCTGGACCTGCCGTCAGAAGCCCTGGGTCAGCAGGAAGTACACCTGCTTTTCCGCTATTATTTCACAGGCATTCGACTGGATGAACTCAGCGGAGCACGTGACAAGCTTCGACTGGACGATATTGAAATTGCAGACCTCACCGGCGTATCCGCTGCAGATGAAATCCACACACCCGGCGCTTTCAGCCTGGAGCAGAACTATCCCAATCCGTTCAATCCCACAACAACCATCGGCTACACGCTCAGCGAGCCGGGTCCGGTGCGGATTTCAGTGTACAACAGTATGGGGCAGCAGGTAGCGGTACTCACCGACGCGACCATGCCGGCCGGCTCCCACCGGGTACGTTTCGATGCTTCCGGTCTGTCCAGCGGCATGTATGTGTATCGTATGGAAACCGGCGATTTTTCAGCTGTCCGAAGCATGCTTCTTATCCGTTAATATTAAAATGAACTGGTTTTCAGGCAGTGCAGGCATCCGGTTAATTCCGGATGCCTTTTTTGTTTGTTTAAAGAACGGGCACAACCTATTTTACCCTATCATCACCACGGAATTACCATCTACAGAAAAACGCACTATCATGAAACTACTGTCCCTTTTTGCCTTGATTGCCCTGTGCGCAATGGCTTGCTCCCAACCCGCCGTAAGCCAGCAGCAACCCGAAGTCCTCAACGGGCTGGATGTACTGGAACAGAACCAATTTGCTGACCTGGAAGGCAAGCGGGTCGGACTGATAACCAACGCAACCGGCGTGAACAAAGACCTCGTCTCCAACATCGATCTGCTCCACCAGTCTGAAAATGTACAGCTCGTAGCCCTTTTCGGTCCGGAGCACGGGGTACGGGGCGATATCAACGCCGGCGACTACGTTGAGACCTATATTGATGAGAAAACCGGCATCACAGTCTTCTCTGTTTACGGTGCAACCCGCAAACCCACCCAGGAGATGCTGGAAGGTATTGATGTACTGATTTACGACATTCAGGACGTAGGTTCACGCTCGTACACCTTTATTTCCACTATGGGACTGGCGATGGAAGCTGCAGCTGAAAAAGGCATCGAGTTCATGGTCCTGGACCGACCGAACCCACTGGGAGGCAAAATCGAGGGTAACCTTACCGAGCCCGACTACATCTCCTTCGTCTCACAATTTGAAATACCCTACGTGTATGGAATGACCTCCGGTGAACTGGCCCGAATGCTCAACGCAGAAGGAATGCTCACCGGCGGTATGCAGGTGGACCTGACCGTTATCCCCATGACCGGATGGAACCGAAGCATGAGTTTTGAAGATACCGGTCTGCCCTGGGTACCCACATCCCCGCACATACCCCATCGTCATACAGCGGTCTACTACACCGCCACCGGCATCCTCGGCGAGCTGCATACCCTCAGCGAGGGGGTTGGCTACACCATGCCTTTTGAGGTATTCGGTGCGCCCTGGATTGATGCGCAGCTCATGGCTGAACGCATGAACAATCTCGGGCTGGAGGGTATCACCTTCCGTCCGAAAACCTGGCGACCGTATTATGGCAGAAATCAGGGTGAAGTGCTGCATGGCGTACAACTGTACATTCACGATTTTTCCAAGGTGAATATCATGAGTCTTCAGTTTCTATTCATGCAGGAACACCACGTACTACACCCTGACAAGGATCCTTTTGACACCACGCCGGCCCGTATCCGCATGTTCGACCGTGTAGCGGGGTCGAGCACCGTACGGGAGCTGTTTTCCGAGAACTTCCTGTACGCTGATGTGGAGCCGTTTTTGAACAAAGACGTGGCGTCTTTCCGCGAGCGTTCGCAGCCGTACTACCTGTATCCGTAATGTTATTGCCGGCGAGGCGGCAACACGCTGCTTCCCTGAGATCGACCATCACTATCAATCCGAATTACCGCAGGCCGCTCAGACAACCGGGGCCTGCCCAAATCCTTTGCCATGGCAGATCATAAAAAAAGCACCAACCCCTGGTCGTGGATACCCACCCTGTACTTCGCGCAAGGCATCCCCTACGTGGTGGTCATGCTGGTTTCGGTTATTATGTACAAGCGACTGGGTATATCCAACGCCGAAATCGCCCTGTATACCAGCTGGCTATACCTACCCTGGGTCATCAAACCGCTATGGAGTCCGCTTGTTGACCTGGTAAAAACCAAACGCTGGTGGGTGGTCACCATGCAGTTACTGGTGGGTGCCGGCCTTGCCGGGGTTGCTTTTACCATTCCCGCACCCAACTTTTTTCAGTGGAGCCTGGCCTTCATGTGGCTGCTGGCCTTCAGCTCTGCCACACACGATATAGCCGCGGACGGGCTGTATATGCTGGCGCTTTCCAAGCATAAACAAGCCTGGTTCGTGGGTGTTCGAAGCACCTTTTACCGCATCGCGATGATCACCGGTCAGGGACTCCTGATCATCTTTGCCGGGTATATTGAGTCGACCACCGGACTGGATACCGTTGAAATCGACGTCCAGACAACACAGACTGCATGGACGGCTCAACCCCACCCGTCTGAGCTGCAGATTACCTCCCAGGAGGGTCCTCTCCGGATTATTACCTATCCCGATGCATTGGAGCTGAGTGTAGACCGCGTTCCCCGGGAACTGGCCGATTCCGTGCTCAGTGTGGCCCGCGACTGGAACGTACGGGGCAATTTCTATCAGATTGACGGCATGGAAGCCGGAGACGGACAGGAAGGCCTGCAGCAAACCACACAGGCAGCACAGCAAGGATGGTGGTCCAGGCTGGTTGCTGTGCCCCTGGAAAGCTTCCTGCAGCGATTTGCGCCGGAAACCGAGCCCCTGCGCGATGACGGGATGACGGGCAATGTCGGCATCGTCTACCTGTACCTGTCCGGCGAACCGGCTGAAGGCGAAGAAATTGTCATTAATTTCGGTCGCGAAGCCGGTGACAACAGCATATCGTTGGTCGAGGGGGACCGCTTTGTATTCAACAGCAGCAACTGGAACACCCCGGCCATGGCCGTCATCCAGCTGGACAGCAAACTGGATTTCACCACCCAGGCCACCTTCCGCGGTCGGGCCGGAAACATCCCGCTGGCCTGGTCTATCACCTTCATGCTGCTCACCGGCATGTTCATCTTCTTTTTCCTGTATCACCGGTTTGTGTTGCCCCGTCCCGACTCGGACAAACCCGGGGTACGCTCGGCCGATCAAAGTATTTTTACCGAGTTTTTCCGCACCTTTGCACTGTTTTTCAAACAAAAACAGATTGGTATCGTCCTGCTGTTTCTGCTGTTCTACCGCTTCGGCGAGGCCCAGCTGGTCAAACTGGCCTCGCCCTTCCTGCTGGACGCCCAGGAAGCCGGCGGACTGGCACTTACCACCGGTGAAGTAGGCTTTGTGTACGGAACCGTCGGGATTCTGGCCCTGACTGCCGGGGGGATTATCGGCGGGATTCTGGCCGCCCGTCACGGACTCCGGTTCTGGTTGTGGCCCATGGTTATTGCCATCAACCTGCCCAATGCGGTCTACATCTACCTGGCCTATGCCATGCCTGACAGCTTCCTGCTTATCAATCTGGCTGTACTGATAGAACAATTTGGCTACGGATTCGGCTTCACGGCGTATATGCTTTACATGATCTACGTGTCGGAAGGCGAGCATAAAACAGCGCATTTTGCCATTACCACCGGATTCATGGCCCTGGGCATGATGATTCCGGGGATGTTCAGCGGATGGATACAGGAAATCATCGGGTACCAGCACTTTTTTGTCTGGGTTCTCCTGGCCACCGCACCGGCCTTCATTATTGCTGCCTTTGTAGATATTGATCCCGAATTCGGTAAGAAAAAAGACGAAGACACAACGGAAGAATCGGACTGATACTGCAAAAAATCGCCGGTTTTCGCTATCTTAACACCAAGACAACCTACAGGTGCTCCCGCCGGAGTGAGCACCCTGCCGCCGCGGGCAACGCCTGTCGGAAGAAGGCCTCGCCAAAACACAACATTATCATCTAATATCGCGCCAACATGTCAAAACCTATTACCGTATTTCTGCCCTATAACCACAACGATTTCACCCTGCAGACCATAGACGCTTTCAATGCAAGTGGTTTGGCTGACCGTATTTTCCTGATGAGCAACACGCCAACCGGTGTAGACAAGCCCAACACGCAGGACCTCATAACCGATGCACCCCTGTCATCGCAGACCTTCCGGAAAATCGGGGAGGTCGCCCGGACGGAGTACATCGCTCTGCTCACCAAAGATACGCTGATTGACCTCGGTCAATTTGCCCTGAACCGTTTCATACAAATTGCCGCCGACACGGCTGCAGGACTGGTGTACTCGGATTTCATTGAGATCAAAGGGGATCAGCGCGCCGGCCACCCCGTCAACGACTACCAGTTTGGCAGCGTGCGAGATGACTTCGATTTTGGTCCGTTGCTGCTGTTCAGCACCCCGGCCTTCAAGAAAGCCATCGCTGCCTTCACTACCGACTACAAACACGCCGGCCTGTACGACCTGCGCCTGCGCGTATCGCAAACCTCCGGGCTGGTTCGCGTCAGTGAGTTTCTGTACAGCACCGTTGAAACCGATCTGCGTAAGTCGGGAGAGAAAATGTTCGATTATGTGGATCCCAAAAACCGGGAAGTACAAATCGAAATGGAACAAGCATTTACAGAGCATCTCAAGGCCATCGGAGCGTACCTGGAGCCCGTATTCAAGCCGGTAGATGACTCCGGCGATGCATTTCCGGTAGAAGCAGCCGTTGTCATTCCTGTTCGCAACCGGATCCGCACCATCCGCGACGCCGTCAACTCCGTACTCACGCAGAAAACCGACTTCGATTTCAACCTGATTGTGGTAGACAACTTCTCAACCGACGGCACCCTGGAAGCCCTCAACGAAATCGCTGCCGGTGACGCCCGGCTCAAAGTACTCATCCCCGAGCGCAAAGACCTGGGCATCGGCGGATGCTGGAATGTTGCCGTTCACAGCGAATATTGCGGCAAATATGCCATTCAGCTGGACAGTGACGATGTCTACAAAGACGAAACGACCCTGCAGCGAATCGTGGATGTGTTTCGTGAAGAGCACTGTGCCATGGTTGTGGGCAGCTATGAAATGACCGATGTAAACCTGCAGCCCATTCCTCCGGGGCTGATCGACCACCGCGAGTGGACCCCTGAAAACGGCCGGAATAACGCCATCCGAATCAACGGCCTGGGTGCACCACGGGCATTCTACACCCCGGTGCTGCGCGGCCTGAACGTACCGAACGTGAGCTACGGCGAAGACTACGCCCTGGGACTGGCTATTTCCCGAACCTATCAGATTGGCCGGATATACGACGCTGTGTACTGCGTGCGCCGATGGGATGACAACACCGACGCTTCCCTGGATATCAACAAAATGAATGCGCATAACGCCTACAAAGACAAAATCCGGACCTTTGAGCTCAAAGCCCGTCAGCAAAAAGTAGCCTCGGGACAATGAACCGGTACCTGAGCAAAAACGAACTACACGATTACGGAGCCGGGTCGGGCAATACCGCCGACCAGGCTCATGCCCTGCTGCTACAGCAGAAAGAAACCTGGCCTATGCTCCGGAACGGGGCCGCCACGCTGGATTCGGTCGTCAGCCGCGAAATTGATTTTGGTCACTTCTCCATGAAGGTGCAATTCAATCCGGGCCGCATCGTATCCAGTTCAGCCAAAGTTGATAAGAAATCGATCGCTGAACGCCGATGTTTTCTGTGTAAAGAAAACCTCCCACCCGAGCAGAAGGGCCTGAAATCCGGAGATTACAGCATACTCTGCAACCCATTCCCCATCTTTCCGGAGCATTTCACCATTCCGCACACCGCCCACATTGACCAGCGCATCAGCGGGGCCTTTGCGGCCATGCTAGAATTGACCCGGGAGATGGGAACACGGTATTCCCTGTTTTATAACGGTCCGAAATGCGGAGCCTCTGCCCCGGATCACCTGCATTTTCAGGCAGGAACGTTCGGTTTCATGCAGATTGACACCACCTGGGAACATCTGGTTGAACATTACGGCAGCTGGCTGGTCCATGAACCCGGCACCCGGATCGCGGCCGTTGACGACACGCTCCGACGCTTTTTGGTCATTGAATCCGATGATGCAGGTCGCTGTGAGAATGAATTTGCGCGGATATTTGAAGCCTTTGGCGCGTTCAATGAACACCCCGGAGAAGAGCCAATGGTCAATATTGTGACCAGCTTCCGGGATGGTCGCTGGCGGGCCATGGTATTTCTGCGCCGCAAACATCGTCCCGAACAGTTTTTTGCCGAAGGTGAAGAGCAGATCCTTTTCTCACCGGCTTCTGTGGACTTCGGCGGGGTGTGTATTACGCCCCTCGAGCGGGATTTCAATCGCATGAACCGGGAATTGCTGACCGATATGTTCAGCCAGCTGAGCGTTCAAAGAGACGTGCTGGATGCCGTTGCGCAAGCTGTACGCGCAACCTAGCCCCGCACAGCAGGGGCCCCGATCCGGAAACCGTCCCCCGCGGCAATCCGGTCTGGTCTTCAATCCGGCAAAAAGCTCACGTACTACCGAACCGTACACAACATTCGCTTACCGATACCTATGGACATCCCCGATCGCCCCCTCCCCCGTCTGGAAGACCTGAGTCTGGACCAGAAAATTGCCCAGATGCTGCTCATCGGATTCCGCGGAACGGAACTCACCGATGAGAACCCCATCATCCGGGATCTGCGTGATTACCAGGTCGGCGGGGTCATCCTGTTCGATTACGACGTTGTTATGAAAACCTATGGTCGCAACGTGACCTCCCCGGATCAGCTCCGTAATCTGATGCAGCAGCTCTACAGCCACACAAAATTTCCTACCTTCTTCTCCATCGATCAGGAAGGTGGCACCGTTAACCGGCTCAGACCCGAATATGGTTTTCCGGCAACCCGTTCGCACAAAACGTTGGGACAACTCGACGATCTTGAGGAAACCCGTCGGGAAGGGGAACACATCGCCAGACTGCTGCAATCCTACGGTCTCAACCTGAATTTTGCCCCCTGTGTTGACCTGGGTATCAACAAGGATAACAAAGCTATTTACGGCCGGGACCGTACGTTTTCAGACGATGCAGACCAGGTTACAGCCCATGCACGTGCTTACATCAAGGGGCATAAGGCCGGGGGCGTACTTACCGCACTCAAGCACTTCCCGGGTCATGGGAGCTCCCTGGCCGACACCCACCTGGGGATGGCCGATGTCACGCAGACCTGGTCGCCACGGGAGGTAATTCCCTACGAACGGCTTATTGGCGAGGGATTGTGCGATATGGTTATGACTACCCACATCTTTAACGGTCAGCTGGATCCCAACGTACCGGCCACCTTGTCTGCCTCCGTCATGCAGGGCATGCTCCGCACTCAGATGGGATTCGATGGGGTCATCATCAGCGATGACCTGCAAATGCAGGCCATCACCAATTATTTCGGCCTCGACAACGTCGTAGAGCTGGCCTTGCTTGCCGGCGTTGACATTCTCGCCTTTGGTAACAACCTGGCCTATGAACCGGATGTTGTTGAGCGTTCCATCCACATTGTGCGGAGACTGCTGGAAGACGGAACCATCGATGAGCTGCGCATCAATGCATCCGTGCGGCGAATTCTCCGACTAAAAGAAAAGCTTGCATCCGGAGTCTGACAAGCGCCGGCACCTCGCATCAACATGCAGGTGCATTATAATCAGGAACTTGTAACTTACCAGTAAAAATCCTGAACGATGATACCGTACACCCGCAAAGCATTATTAATGGTTCTGCTGCTGCTTCTGGCGGCACAAAGCATCACGGCCCAATCGCGTACCGAAGAGGCAAAAAAACGTCTGGAAGGCGAAAGCGATGATATCGGGGTAAGCGCCCTGATCACATTTCTGGAAATCGGTGCGGAGTTTATGCCTGAATTTTTTTATTTCCGGGCCATCCGACCCGACGAAGTACCCTTGCGCTACAACGCCATCCCGTATTATGGTCGGGGCCGATACAACGCCGGAATCCGGAATTTCAGCGGACTGGAAGACGATGGGAAAGCCTCACTGGTTCAGCTCAGACTAAATACTTCCATGCCCCAGGGAAGTCTGGCTATGGAACAGTTCTCCGGTGAGCTGAAATGGCACATACGCTACTGGGCTGTGCATTCCCGCTATGAACAGCTTCGCGAAGCCACGGCGCCCTACCCTATCCGACAGTTCAATGTGGCGGCTGGTCGCAAGTTCCGCTTTCTTGAAAACGGTGACGGGGCACTGTACCTGGGTTTTCGCACCCTTGGTCTGGGTGCCGACCACTACACCGGTCCGGAATTGATGACCGATTTCAGCTGGTATTTCCGTGAGCCGTTCTCAGCCCACTATACCTATTCCAGCATGGCACAGACATACGGGTTCATCAACAACCATGAATTCGGGCTGCAGCTGCACCGGCAGAACATGAGTTTCGGTCTGAGCTACCGCTGGCTGGATATTCTTGGCGTTCATTTCAGGACACTTTCATTCGGGGCCGGAATTAATTTCTGAGCAGCACTGCTGTTACCCGATCCCTCCTTCCCAATCTGCTTTTCACGTGATACACGAGCACCGTCGGTACCCAAAGGATAATTCATTGGGCGCAAAAACCCCTTTGCTACGCCATAGATGAAGGAAATCCTGCAAATGGGGATAACACTGTTCATAGAGAAAAACTACGGTAAAAAAGACGGATACCCGGCGAAACAGACCCTCATCTGCGTTTTCCTTCACAATAATTGACGAGAATACAACATCTCGTGCGAAGGCATTTCATCTTAAAAAAATTTGACAGACCTTGAAAGTGAGCCATCGAATGAGGGATAACTACACGTTACAAATTTCAACCGGAGGCACATCAACACGTCGGCTGCTGGTCGCTTGCGACAGGGTTGGCGTGGTGGTAGGCATGTCTCTGGTTAACGGCAAAGGCCGACAGGTTTGACCGCTTGTCGGTCTTTTTTTGCCGATCAACCACCTGCTTTGTCTTGCCGATCAAAGCCGTATCCCTGCCTGGAGCACGTACGGCCCTTACCAATTTTGTACGTGCCACCATCGGCAGTTACACCATAGCGCTTCGTGATGGTGGAAAAAATCGGGTTGAGCGGTATTGATGCGTTAGAAACGTATTAGTTTTTATTAAAAGTAAATGCAATAGCAGTTTTGGTGCAGTATATTGCCTGCGTAGTGCATTCCCCCTCCTCCCTTCACAATACCATGGCTCTGAAAAAACAGCACATTCATCTGTCTGATTTACAGCATATAAAAAGTGCGGTAGACAACTCGCCGTTTGGTATCTACATACTGGACCGGGACGTGCGCTTTGTCTATGTGAGCGAGGGCTTTTGCAGGATGACCGACCTGACGGCCGATGAACTGTATGAAGATACCGCTGCCTTTTTCAACCTGATACACACCGATGATGTGGATGCTTTTTTCGCAGCCAATGAAGCAGCCCTTAATGGATTCCACGAATTTTCCCATGAACTCAGGCTGGTTACCGGAGGGCGCATTCGCTGGTTCTGGGTCCGCTCGCTCCCCAAACAGGAAGAAGACGGCACCTGGTACTGGCATGGTACCATGCTGGATATCACCAACCGCAAAGAAATTGAGCGCCGGAGTGATGAGGCACGAACACGGTATGAGACGTTTACGGCCATTTCCAATACCGGCGCCTGGGAATACGATATGCGCAACGACCGACTGTGGTTCAGCGAGGAATATCTGGCCATGATCGGGCTGGATGCCCGCCAATACCGACTGCAGTACGGTGAAAAAATGCAGAACTGGATTGACCTGATGCATCCGGAAGACCGAAACGAGGCCAACCGGGTATTTCAGTCGTACCTGGCTGATGAGACCGATACCGGTATCTACGAAACCTTTTTTCGTCTGAAACATAGCAACGGCAGCTGGGTGTGGATATGGTCGAGAGGCCGGAAACTCTGTGATGAACAGGGTCGTTTTCAGGGAAAAGTGCTGGGTACACATATCAACGTCACGGAAACCAAAGAACGTGAACAGCGACTCAAGGAAAGCAATACCAAATATCGCATCGCCGCTGAATTTTCCCCGGACTGGGAGTACTGGGTCCGGCCGGATGGGACCTTTGAGTATATCTCTCCTTTTTGCGAGCAGATCAGCGGCTATACCGCTGATGAGTTCATGAAGGACATATCCTTATTTGAAAAAATCATTTATTCCGAAGATAAACCCGAATGGGAACGGCATAAACGATTGCATATCGGAGGTGAAAAGTATCAAAACGATGGATTTGCAACCGTTGAGTTTCGCATCCAGCACAAAGATGGCAGCATTCACTGGATTGAGCATATCTGTCGTCCCATTTTTGATGATACGGGCGTCTATCTGGGGCAGCGGGGCACCAACCGGGATGTCACCCAGCGGCATGCCACCGGCAGTGAAATGAAAAAACTGCTCAAAGCCGTTCAGAATAGCCCGGCCACGGTAGTCATAACCGATCGCGACGGGAACATCGAATATGTAAATCCCAAGTTCACAGAGGTTACCGGGTACACCCCGGGTGAGGTGATCGGACAGAATCCGCGCATACTCAAGTCAGAATTTAAAAGCAGAGAAGAGTACGAAAATCTATGGAATACCATTCTGAGCGGCAAATCCTGGACCGGTGAATTCAAGAATATCAAAAAAAACGGGGAAGCCTACTGGGAACACGCCATGATCTCCCCTATTACCGATGAAACCGGTTTCATAACCCATTTTATCGCCATTAAGGAAGACATAACCCAGCTGAAAAAAAGGGAAGACGAACTCAAGGAAGTCATCGAAATTGTCAGTGATCAAAATAAGCGCCTGCAGGAATTCAATTATATTTTATCGCACAATATCCGCTCCTATGCTGCCAATATCGCCGCAATCTTAACAGAGTCAAAGGCGGCAGATGACGAGTCCACCCGGAGGGAACTCATGGGGATGCTGGATACCGTCTCGGAAGGACTGCTCAGCACGCTATACAATCTCAATGAAAATCTAAGCATTCAGCGGGAAGTCAACGTGGAGCGTACGGAGCTGGACCTGAAAACCTACACCGATAAAATACTGGCCGACCATAAAATACAATTGGCTGAATCCGGCATTCAGGTATCAGTAGCTATTTCACCGGACTGCACGGTCAGTTACAACCCGGCCTACCTGCAAAGTGTGCTGCAAAATCTGGTTACCAACGCCATCCGGTACCGCTCAGAAAAACGCACTCCCATTATTGAAATCAAAGCGCGTAGAAATGGTGAATTTGTGGAAATGACCGTGCGCGACAATGGAATTGGGATTGACCTGAAACGTCACGGTTCAAGGCTATTCGGACTCCGACAGGTCTTTACAGACAATCCGGAAGCCCGCGGCCTTGGTTTATACATCGTCAGAAACCAGGTTAGCGTGATGGGCGGCAGGATCGATGTTGACAGCAGTCCTGGTCAGGGTACGACCTTTACGGTCTGGATGCCGGCCGGCGCATACTAACCACACCGCCCCAATTCAGCGTGCCTCAACAAGCTGCAGCATAATTTTTCAGGAACAATCCCTTGTTCAATTTTTATTGCATCAGCACTTAAGCTACGTGCAGTTAAGCCGATAATGATTACGAATTGATGTGTTCAAAATCATAAATGTGTGCATGGCCGGGCCATGCCAAGGAGGAAAAATGGCTGATATCAGCAATGTAGGTCAAAGCGGTGCTGTGGTCAAAGCATTGGAATCGCAGACCACGCAACGGAAAACAGAAGAAAAGAACAGCGGTAACGAAACCCCGACCGGTGTTAACCTTACCAACGAGAAGGATGGCTACCGCGTTGACATCAGTGCCGGATCCCAGAATCTGGGTCGGGCAGATCAATCAGGAGCCTTGCAAAACAGCGATGATGCGCGTGAGATGGCATCCAGGTTGCGGGAACAGATATTTCAGCAAGCTGAGCAAAGTGCCATGGCACAAGCTAATATCGGTCCGCAAAGCGTGCTTACCTTCCTGAAATAGCGCTCACCCTAACTATCGGTTTCCGGCAGACTGTATGCTGAGGCGATGAGTCGTTTCAAGGTGCGATGATTGAACGGTTTGGCGACGTAGGCATTAAAGCCGTGTGGACCAATATGCTCTTCGAGGTAGTCCTTCGACTTGGCTGTAACAGCAACGATGAAGGGCTTGTCGCCATCAGGTTGCTGTCTGATAGCCTGGCATACATCAATACCCGTCAACGGATTATTCAGGTTTATGTCGAGCAGGTAAACGTGGTGCAGCTCCATTTCCAGTTTGTTGATTACCTTCTGAGGACTACGCTCCATGGTAAACTGAAACTCGGGCAGACTTTTCTTCATCATCAGCTGGAGAACCGGATTATCTTCCAGATACAAAATTTTCAGATCGTCTTCGGAAATTACCGGGCTTTCAGTTTCGGGTACCAGCGCTACAGGAGCCTGCTCCAGGGGAATTTCAACAACAAAACGACAGCCTCCGAATTCATTGTTTTCATGGTGGAGTTTACCACCCAGAAGTTCGGTTTGTTTGACCACAACAGGCAGCCCCATCCCGCTGCCTTCGTACAGACGGGCGTCGCCCTCACTACCTTGACGGAAGGGTTCAAAGACCGCCAGATTCATATCTTCCGGAATACCGATGCCGGTGTCATTCACCTCGATGAGCAGTTTGGTTCCGATGGTGCGGATATTAAGCCGCACGCCCCCCTCGTGGGTGAATTTCACAGCATTGTCGAGCAATTTCTCCACAATAGAGTTCAGGATGCTCTCATCGGTGTGAACCAACGTATTCTTGGGCACAAACGACTGAAAATACAGTCCCTTGTCGGCACATTTAATATTGTAATTCTCCAGAATGGAACGCAAAGAGTCTTCCAGTTCCATTTCACGCGGCCGAACCGTCAGGTTCTGGGAAATCATGTTGGAGTAGTTCAGAATGGACTCCAGCGTTTCATACAGCCTGTTGGTACTCTGCACGATCATATCGGCGTAGTCCACAGTATCCGAATCACCGCCGTTTTCCTGTATCAACCGCGCAAAGCCCATGATGCTGGTAACCGGTGTGCGGAATTCATGACTGATAGCCTCGATAATACCCATTCGAAGCTTGCTCAACGACTCGGCCTCCTTACGGGCTGCCTGTAAGGTTTCCATCTTGACCTTCAGCTCGGTGATATCGGTCATGGATCCGGCTGATGTGGGCATTTCGCTGCCGGGCGTTTCAATATAAACCAGTCGGACGTGCACCCATCGCTGTTCGCCGTCACGACGGATCAGTCTCCATTCCAGCTCCAGATCAACCTTATCGCGGTGATGTCGGGCGTGTTCATTCTTGACACGATGACGGTCTTCGGGATGCACGAAATCCAGATATTTCTCCCCGTCGTTCTCGAAAAACTCTTCTTGCGTAATAGCAAACAGAGAAGCCAGAGCCTTGTTGACAAAGGTCAGTTCGAATTTCTCATTGCGCAGCCAAACCCCGATGGTCAGGGACTCAGCGTAGGCCAGAAACTTTTCGTATTGCACCGTCAGCTGTTTATTGAGCAGCAACGACTCGGTGACATCACGGAAGAGGGTAAACACCCGGAATGGTTTATCCCGATCAGGGTGAAACTCCGGTATAGCATTGATATTGAGCCATCGGTAGGATGCATCCTGCGGATTGTAAACACCCATGTTAACGTTTTGCACGACCTTACCGGTACGCAAGGCCACTATAGCCGGATGTTCATCTCCGGGGAAGTCGGATCCGTCTTCGCGGATGGCTTTCCATCGCGGGTCAAAGGATTCACGGCCCAGCAGCTGATCCATGCTCAGACCCAGCAAGGTTGATGCGGCGGTATTGGCACGTATGATTTTCCCGTTTTCCTCCTGATAGACCACCCCATCGGTCATTCGCTCATACAGATTGCGGAAAAGCTCTTCACTTTCCTTGAGCTGCTGGTTTTGTCGGAGCTCATCGGATATATCTTCGGCCAGAATCAGGTAACTGGTGACCTGGTCGAGCCGATTCTTTACTACCCGTATCCGCCAGCGCACCGGGATAATGCGGCCGTCTTTACGACGGGCTTCGCAGATGTTTACCAGGGTAAATCCCAGGTCGTTGGCTACATCGGGAGGTGAAGAAGGCTCTGCTTCCGCAGTCAGACGCGCTGTTTCCGCGTCGACCTGTTGTCCGTTAGGTTCATCCGCAGGCTCGATCTGGTTACCCGTAAACAGGTTTGAAAATTTATTCCGGACCAGCATGTCTTCCAGATTCATACCCAGCGCTTCATCCTCGGAATAGCCGAAAACCGAAGTTGCTGTGCTGTTCCAGGATACGATATGCCGGTCTGTTGCACATTGAATACTGGCCATGGGCATCATATCAACGAGCATCCGGAAGTGTTGTTCCTGTCGCTGACTGGTAATATCTACCATGTGGGCGGCGAGCATACGACCAAGAATAGCTGCGGCCTGCGATAAAAGCTCTGCGTTTTCATCGGTCCAGTTTCGTTCTCTGCGCGTATCGTCGAAGCCGATAAATCCTGCGAGTTCGGCCTCAGAGAAGACGGGAAGCACAAGAATGGACTTGATTCCCTGACTGGCCAGCACCTCCTGTTCAGGTTCCGGAAGTGTTGAAACATCACCGAAATAGGGTTTATTTTCGCTGAAAGCGTTTATCCACGACTCGAAATAGGGAATCATGGGAACGTTCTGGAGTTCGTGGTTGTCGATCTGAGGCTCAACCCCCGGAGCACAGACTTCAAAGAGATGGTTGGCCAGATAGCCGTGTTCATCACTGGGCTGCAGTTCAAAATAATAGACCCGACACACATCGGAGTAGTCGAGCATAAGCTTCATGGCTTCCTGAATGGCATCAGGCCGTTTTTTAATCGATGAAAGAATCGATACAATGCTGGAGACGAGCCCCTGTAGATGTGGCATAAAATAATTTACAGACTATTCGCTAATTAATTTGAAGGTCACCGAAAGACCTGTCTACACGTAGCACAATGGTGACTCAATGTCTTTTTTTACAATTCCATTCCCCCGCAGTGACAAAAATCTCTTTTGTTAAGGAATACTAATTCAATGACTTAGGGCACCTGTGTGGAGTTAGAACTTCTTTATGGTCCCCCCTATTTTCACGCAATTGTAAAATGCGCAGTTTGCCTGTGTAAATATATTAATATTTCCTAATTAATTGGGCTGTATTTTGGCAAGAAAAGCTATAGGAAAAAATCAGGGTCGCAACCCTTCCCTGTTGCGACCCGAACCATCAGTTTTCGGAACTTAGCAAATGAAAACGATACCAAGAGGATGGAAATCCTGATGTTTTAGATGATATGAACAGTAAGACATAAGTGGTGCAGCCATGTCACTGACTGCACCATCGTAGCTTGTGTAGCCTAGCTTGTGTGCTTCATTTGGGGTAGAAATGCTTCACTTGCAGTATATGAAGGAGATCAACTGATCGATATTTTTATTAAAATTTTTTAATGTACTGAATAAGCGCTCATTACCGCTAGAGAAGGCTGCTCACAGCACGCACGTTAATACGCATAAAAAAAGCCCCGCAGGAAAAACCTGAGGGGCTGCAGTGTACCGCCGACCGGACTCGAACCGGTACGAGCTTTTAAGGCTCAATGGATTTTAAGTCCATCGTGTCTACCAATTCCACCACGGCGGCACGTCGTAAGTTTTATACTATCAATGGGTTGCGCTATCTTTTCGTACCCAATGCCGACCTTACACTGTTGCGTACATCTGCACGCTGTGTATGCTGTTTCAACAAGTATCTTTAATAGTTCAATAGCACCGCAAAATACACATAATTCCAAATCGGATACAACGAAAAGATCAGTGCCGACTTGAAATATGAAATGGGCAGTAGATCAAATGCCTGCCTTTTTCCCTTCCATCCCAGATTCCGAAATGCATCAGTACGTTCCACTTCATCGGGATCTCCAAGTACACCCCCACCTTCCAGATAACCCGCATAACGGATTAGTTTACTGTTCCAGAACCTGATTGACTCCCCGGTTTGTGGGTTTTGTGGCGCAATAACACAGATAGCAGGTTTGGTTGTGGCAAAATACGCAGAATAAGCTACCCGTGCTGATCTCACAGACCCGTGACGCGCACGTATTGACGCTGATGTTTACCCCGACGCGCCGGACGAAGGCAATAAAAAAAGTCCCGGCCGGGGTTAACCGACAGGGACTTAAAACCGGAATAAGAAAAGTTACTTTTTCTTGTCTTTGTAGAAATAAATCTTACTGTTCACAGCGTCTTTGCCACTTTTAATTTTGGCATTGTTTTCACGATTGTAGGTGTAGACAATATTACGCATGGAGTTGAGTTCTTTGTCGCTGGTATAGGCTACTTCTAAAGCTTCTCCACCGGGTACAAGCTGATTGAGTGCCTCAATTAGTGGTCTGAACTTGGATGTAGACTTTTTGGTAACTTTGACGTCGTTACGCGATACGAATTTTATTTTCATATTGTGTAGAAGATTGGTGATAATTCAGTAAAGTGACTGTTTTTTTCTTTCCTCGGCTAACTAAACTATTACTAATATACATAAATGTATACTAAAATAAACATCGTTTTATCACATTTAAAAAACTTCCTTTTTTATCGTCAATTATTTTTTTCCGACAGGTAACAGTTTCATTAGTCTTACTATAAAATGTATTATCAACGCATCCAGCCTTACATTGCTTTCATACGCAAATACTTCCCTCAGCATCCAAATTTACAGGATATGGGCCTGTTTGCAGATGAAAATCCCGACACAATCCGTGCAGATTTCAGGTCTTGGTGCGGACGTGATATCAAGGAGTTTATTCAACATTTAACATTCATCCTGGCACGTGTACACCGAAGAACCCCATCTGATACCTATAGTTTTCCGGACTACCAGCCCGCAATTTTTCTGCACTCAACGCCTGTCATAACGCATCTTCACATTTTGTGGACGGACACCGTGTTTGGTCGCATGCTGCTGGCCGCTACCGACCATGGACTTGCTGCTGTTCTATTCGATAACGAGGATGACACCCCTATTACTACACCCGAAAAACATGCACAACATTTACTCAAAACAAGGTTCCCCAAAGCGAAATGCAGCATGATTTTAAATCAGCACATTTCAGATGCCCTGGCCTTTTTTTCCGGCGATGCCACCGTTAATCTCCATTTACATGTAAACACTACGGCGTTCCGAGTGCAGGTCTACGAGGCTTTGATAAAAATTCCGCCTGCAAAGCTGCGCACGTATACTGAGACAGCACGCTTCATCGGACGACCTCGTGCTGTTCGGGCTGTAGGGAATGCCGTAGCGTCGAACCCGATTTCCCTGATTATACCCTGCCACCGTATTGTACCCGCCTCGGGCGGATTCGGGAACTACTTCTGGGGCTCAGAACGCAAAATGGCCCTGCTTGGTTGGGAAGCCATTGCCGAAAACCGTTATATTGCAACTGCGATTCAGGAAACCACCACCAAAAACACACCTCTATGAAAAAAATATTCGGAATTATACTGTTGATCGGTCTGGTTACTGCCACCGATGCACTGGCCCAGACCGCATTGGGATTGTCGTACGAACGGCGTAACGAAGCGCCAACCAACGGCTTCGGGATTCAGCTGGAACGCGGTATCCTGGGCAGTATCCCTGTAGTGGATGTACGTGCTCGTATCCATGGAAGCTTCTTCACCGAAGCCGCTGAGCTCAATCAGGATGCCCTCCAGAACTCACTGACCGGACTGGTTGACGGAACGGCGCAGTCCTATGATTTTGGCGCCGCTGTAATCGGTGGTGTTGGACTGGGACTCTTTCGCCCTTACGCCGGACTGGGCGTGGGTATGGAAAACTGGGAGTTCGAAGACTATGAAAACAGCACGCATTACTATTATGGACTGGCCGGAATTGCCATAACCCCCATTCCTTTTGTCAAACCGTATCTGGAGTTCCGCTTCTCCTCCTATGATGACCTGAGTGAAGCCCGGCAGGAAATCGGTGAAGGCAATGCCCGTGTTCACCTGGGCGTAACCATAGGGTTCTGATACCCGCCGTCACATTCCCGGTACCGCATAAAAAAAGGCATCCCTGCACGACGGCGGGGATGCCTTTTTTGTATTTAATTCTGAGTCAGCACGCGCTACACCTGCATAGTGCGCACCAGACCATGCATTCCAGAGCAGTACTACGGGTTCCGCGGATAAGCCTGAGCTGCAGCCAATCCACGTCCCATTCAGTCTTCCAGACTGTATTTGCGAAGTCCGAGGGTCAACAGAACCGCCATCAGTGTGGTGAGCAGGGCTGATATCAGACAGAACTGACAGAACGCATTAATGACAACAGCCTGCAGATAAATAAGCCATAGGGTAAAAATAAATCCGCCGCCGACTATAAGCGTTGATGCCTTCAGAAAAAGGCGGTTATCAGTCTGATAGTACAGCACAGCGCTGAACAAAACGCTCAGATAATATAAAACGCCCAGGTACGCCAGAGGAATGCCCAGCAAATAGGCATATTCACTGCTGAGAACCGCATCGCAACCCGTTATGACCGAGCAACCAACGTCGCTGCCCTGATAGTGCATCAACGACAGATAGAAGGCATCGGCGAAGCCCAGCAATGCCAGAAGGCCCACCAAAGGCAACCAAATTCCGGACATGCAGTTTACTCCAGTTCAGCCAGTTTCTGTTCGATCAATGCCTTGAAACCCGCAGCATTAGAGGGTGTTTCCGTGTACTCGCCGTTAAAAAAGAAGGAAGGGACGGCGCGGATATTAAGTTCAATCCCCAGATTGTACTGCTGTTCAATACGGGCGAGGATGGCCTCATCACGAACATCACGCATAAACTGTTCATCGTCCAGTCCCAGTTCCCGGGCGTAGGTCAGAAAAGCGGAGCTGGCCATACCGCGCGACCATGCCTGCTGATTACGCATAATCAAATCGTGCATTTCCCAGAACTTACCCTGTCGACCAGCTGCCTCGGAAGCACTCGCAGCCATTACGGCAAACTGGTGGGTATTGACCAGCGGGAAATGGTGCCACACAAAGTAGACATCGTCTTCATACTCCTCCATGACTTCTTTGACAATGGGATGATAAAATCCGCAGGCACCGCACTGATAATCGCCGAATTCAACAATCCTGAGTTTAGCGTCCGGATTACCGATACCCCATTCATCGGGTATGGAGGTGTCTGCCGTGAGCGTTCCGGTAGATGCCGTATTTTCGGTTGCATTACCGGTTACATACCAGATACTTCCGGCAATGACAACCAGCACGGCCAGCAGTCCGGCCCAGATTAATCCCCCCGATTTCTTCGTTGCTTCAGCCTGGCGTTGTTTTTTGCTTGCCATAAAATTGAATGTAGTGTAAGTGAAAAAGTGAAGTGACAGTGTGGCAAATTACCACCATTAACCCACTTTTTCTGTAATATTTCGTTAGCTGAGCTTATTTTGCCCAGCTGCTTACATCATTATACACTTCCACAAATTCCAGCGACTCCCCCCCGCGGGCCAGGGCGACCTCGTACTGTGCGGGGGCATCGCTGTTGCGGCCAATGAGCAACGAAGCCAGCTTATTGACCAATTGCGTTTGAATAAGTCGTTTGAGCGGCCGGGCCCCGAAGCTGGGATCATACCCGCGTTCAGCCAGCCAGTCTTTGACCAGCTGGGGTACATGCAGGGTTATATGCTGACGGGCAAGCATGGCATAAACGCGTTCCAGCTGGATATCCACCACATGACGAAGATGCTCCCTTCCCAGCGGATGGAACACTATTACATCATCAATCCGGTTGAGAAACTCCGGTCGTATCGCCTGCTTGAGCTGCTCATAAAGCGCTGACTGCAATCGGTCATAGGCTGCATCGTTCATCTGACCGCCGGTCTCCTCGATTTTCTGCTGAATCAGGTGAGAACCGATGTTGGAGGTCATAATGATGATGGTATTCTTGAAATTCACCGTCACACCTTTGTTATCGGTGAGGCGACCATCGTCAAGTACCTGCAACAAGACATTAAACACGTCCGGGTGCGCTTTTTCGATTTCATCGAGGAGGACTACCGAGTAGGGACGACGGCGAACCGCCTCCGTGAGCTGACCTCCTTCGTCGTACCCTACGTAACCCGGAGGAGCACCAACGAGACGACTCACGCTGTGGCGTTCCATGTACTCACTCATATCGATGCGGACCATCGCGTTTTCATCATTGAACAAGAAACTGGCCAGGGTCCGGGCAAGTTCGGTCTTTCCCACACCGGTTGAGCCCATAAAAATAAACGAGCCGATGGGCCGGTCTTCATCCTGCAGTCCGGCGCGTGAACGTCGTACGGCATTGGATACCGCCTCAATGGCCTTATCCTGCCCGACCACCCGTTTATGGAGTTCTTCTTCGAGCAGGAGGAGTTTCTGACGTTCACCCTGAAGCATTTTTTTGACGGGTATGCCGGTCCAGCGCGATACAATATCAGCGATTTCATCGGCATATACTTCCTCTTTGAGCATGGCATCATTGCCCTGCATTTCAGTGAGTTTCCGCTGGGTTTCGGCCAGATCTTTTTCCAGTTTGTTGATGGTACCGTAACGCAGTTCGGCTACTTTTTCATAGTTCCCCTGGCGCTCAGCCTTATCGGCCTGGTTTCGGGCCGTTTCGATGGCCTGTTTCATGCCCTGAATATCCTGTATGAGCTCCTTCTCGCGCGACCATCGTGTGGACAGTGTGGTATACTGCTCCTGCAGGTCGGCCAGGTCACGGTTAATCTGGTCGGTCTTGCCCGTATCTTTTTCCCGCTTGAGCGCCTCACGCTCGATTTCAAGCTGGCGTATCTGCCGGTCAATCTGATCGAGTTCTTCAGGCATGGAATCGATTTGAATCCGCAACCGGGAGGCGGCCTCGTCAATCAGGTCGATGGCTTTATCGGGCAGGAAGCGGTCGCTGATGTAGCGGTGCGAGAGCTCGGCGGCGGCGATGATAGCCTCATCGGCTATACGGACCCCGTGATGCAGTTCATAGCGTTCCTTGAGTCCGCGAAGGATGGAAACCGTGTCTTCCATGGTAGGTTCGCCAACCACAACGGTCTGCAACCTGCGCTCCAGTGCCTTGTCTTTTTCTATGAATTTCCGGTATTCACTCAGGGTGGTTGCCCCGATGGCATGAAGCTCACCACGGGCCAGGGCGGGCTTGAGAATATTGGCAGCGTCCATGGCCCCCTCTGCCGCACCGGCACCAACAAGGGTGTGAATTTCGTCGATAAACAGAATCAGTTCTCCGTCTGAGTCGGTTACTTCTTTAATGACGGCTTTCAGACGATCTTCGAATTCGCCCCGGTACTTGGCGCCGGCCACCAGCGCACCCATATCCAAAGCAACGATCCGTTTGGTTTTGAGCCCTTCGGGAACATCGCCTTTGACGATACGCAGGGCGAGGCCTTCGGCGATGGCGGTCTTGCCTACGCCGGGTTCTCCGATGAGGACCGGGTTGTTTTTACTGCGGCGCGACAGGATCTGCATAACACGGCGTATCTCCTGATCACGACCGATGACCGGATCCAGTTTGTTTTTCTCAGCGAGTTCGTTGAGGTCGCGGGCATAACGTTTGAGTGACTGATAACGGCCTTCAGCATTGGGATCGTCCACCGTCTGATTCCCTCGTACATCCTTAACTACCCGCGCAATGCTGTCTGCAGTCACGCCAAATTCTTTGAGTAGTCGGGATGCTTCACCGGCAGTTTCATAAATTGCCATAAGCAGATGCTCGGAGCTCACATACTCATCGCCCATCTCGCCCGCCTTTTTCAGGGCCGCATCCATAACCGCTTTCATGGAGTTCGACAGATACTGCCCGCTTACGGCAGCACCCTGAACAACGGGAAGCTTCTTGATAACACCGTCCAGTTCATCGCGCAGGCGACTAACCGACACCTCCGATTTTTTCAGGATGGTTTCTGTGATACCACCCGTGTCCGAGATCATAACATAGAGCAGATGAACTGCTTCCAGGGCCTGATGATTTCGTGATGCGGCCAGCTCAAGGGCTTGCTGAACCGCTTCTTGTGCTTTTAGGGTAAATTTATTCAGATTCATGGCACGTATTGCTAATATTCCATTTTTTGGGCCGTGGCAGTGAAGGTCGGCCTGTTGTTTCACTAGGGTACGTGGCATAAACTGTACCAATTACGGTTAACCGACAATCTGTCATAGGAGGCGCCATGCATACCGGCTTTTTGGCAGATTCGACTCCCGATATGGCACCCTTGTCTGGTGCTTATGAAGGATTAATTCAAGTTGTAAATACAAGTTAAGCCTGATCGTGTGTTTCAGGGGAATGTCGTACATTTGTATCTGAAAATTGAGCGCTTTTTCTGCGCTTGACAGCCGGGCAGTCTGTTCGTTTATCGCAACATCAAAACTGCCGACTGAGATTTATTTTATCCGATATAAACGCAGGCTGCGATGCCTGCAGATACAGAAAAGTTGCCGATTTCAAGTAATTCATATTTAGCAAACGTCCTATGAAGCTTTTTTTTGTAATTCTGAGTGTTTTTATTGTGGTAGCCTGCGGATCAGATCCGGCTGAGCGCGACGAGGGCACCCCTATTCAGTCGCGTGCCATTGAAACCATGAATGCCCGGGAGGCCCAGCTCCTGGGACTTGACAAGACCACAACCGGTGATGAGCGGGCCTGGGCGGGTCCGCGTGTGTATACCATGGATGAGGCCCAGTCTCTGGCAGCATCGGACGGGAAGAAAATCCTGCTGGATGTATATACCGTCTGGTGTGGGTACTGCCGAAAAATGGCCGCAGAAACCTATCCTAATCAGGCTGTACGCTCCGAAGTCGACGCTCACTTTTATACGGTCCGACTCGATGCCGAGAGTGATGAACGCATTGTCTTCAACGGAGAATCGGTTGCCATGAAAGACCTTGCAACCGAGCTTGGGGTTTCTTCCTTCCCGACAACCGTATTCATCAGTGCAGAAGGGCAGCCTATTGGGCTGCAACCCGGATTTATGGATGCCACCATGTTTTCCAGCCTTCTCGGCTTCGTAGGTTCAGATGCCTATCGAAATCAAACGTTTGAAGCCTACGTGCAGAATCGAAACTAAATTTCGATGCACTCATCCAGGCTATTCCACCTCCAACTCGTCTCCATGCAACATTTAAACGCTTTAATTCTGACCGTTCTGTTCAGCTTTGTCGCTTTTCAGGCAACGGCGCAGCCGGTAACCAGTGCCTCTAAAGTAGCGGTCAGTCAGCAGGTAGAACGACAGACCACCCTGGCCGGAGAGCAGCTTCAGGCCGTGGTTACCATGTCTATTGAAGATTCCTGGCACATCAATTCAAATCGGCCTACACTGGAATGGCTGATTGGTACCGTGTTGACAATAGACCTTCCGGACTACATCCAGCTTGCCGATATTCAATACCCGGCTTACAAGGAGTACGAATTTTCATTTGCAGCAGGAGAACCGCTTCATGTGTATGAAGGAGTGGCCCCTATTTACATGACTTTCGATATCCTGGAGGATGCCCCTGAGGGACTTACCGAGCTGAGCGGAACGCTGCGGGTGCAGGCCTGCGATGATATGACCTGTCTGGCGCCATCCAACATCCCTGTGGAGCTTGCCTTTGAGATCACCTATGATGAAACCCGGGTGTCAGCGGCTAATGAAAACCTGTTCAGCGACTACGAACAGGGCTCAGGCGGTGACTTTGTAACCTTCGATCAGGCTGGTGAAGCCAATCAGATTGCCTCGCTCATTGATGACAGCGGACTATTGTGGACGTTTGTCGTCATATTCTTTATTGGTCTGGCACTGAATCTGACCCCCTGTGTATATCCGATGATATCGGTTACGGTCTCGATATTTGGTGGTCAGGACGACTCCAATATGACCCGTGTGTTTTTTAAAGCACTGACCTATGTGCTGGGAATTGCTACCATGTACAGTATTCTGGGCGTCATGGCTGCGCTGAGCGGCGGACTTTTTGGCGGGGTGCTCCAAAGTCCGTTTGTACTGGCCGGCATCGGTATCCTGCTGCTGGGACTTGCCCTGAGCATGTTCGGTCTCTATGAAATTCAAATGCCCTACTGGCTGACCAGTAAACTCGGCGGTCAAAACGCCTCCGGTTTTATCGGCGTTTACGTGTCAGGGCTTGTGGTAGGTGTGTTTGCAGCACCGTGCATCGGTCCGCCGATTATTGCCCTTCTCGCTTTTGTAGGTTCACAAGGCGACCCAGTATTTGGGTTCTGGTCGTTTTTTATTTTGTCTATGGGACTGGGCTTTCCCTACCTCATCCTGGGAACCTTCTCGGGACTGCTGCAGAAACTGCCGAAATCCGGTATCTGGATGATTTGGGTAAAAAAAGTATTCGGAATCGTCCTTGTTGGTGTTGGCGTGTTCTACCTGGGACTGGCTTTCTTCCCGAAATTCACCCCCTGGGTTATTGCCATAACCTTGCTTGCCGGCGGTCTCTACCTGGGCTTTCTTGAGCGTATGGGCAAAGACAAACCCGCTTTTCGATTCACGAAATACGCAGTTGGTACAGCCGGGCTCATTGCCGGCATACTCATGGTTATGAACCTTCAGAAAGAAGGGGTACGTTGGGAAATGTACTCAGCCGAGAGATTCGATGCGGCCATTACAGAAGGCAAACCGGTGGTCATGGACTTCTATGCCGACTGGTGTATACCGTGTCTTGAGCTCGAAAGGGTGACCTTTGTAGACTCACAGGTTATCTCAGAACTAGATGATTTTGTACGACTGAAAGTTGATTTGACAAATTTTGACAGTCCGGAGTCCGAACTGCTTCGCCAGCAATTCAATATAGTCGGTGTGCCAACTATTGTATTCATCGGAAGTTCCGGTCAGGAAGTCGGTTCTGCGCGAGTTACAGGTTTTCTGAATCCGGCAGATTTTTTGGAAAAAGTTGACCTTGTAGACCGGGAAGTGGTTCAGGCTGACTCAGACTAACTCATGCCCCTCCTGCAAGCACCTGCCTGAAATCACCGCATCATAGACAATCAAAGAAATCCCTGCACTGTCGTTACAGGAAAATCCAGGGTTCCTTATGCGGCAACTCCAGTGAAAACTCCATGGGCTCTTTTTTTACCGGGTGCTGAAAGTGCAATACCGTAGCATGCAGCGCAATTTGTTGTCCCGGTACAGCTTTATCAGGATTATACCGCTGATCTCCCCACAACGGCATCCCTGAGGCTGCAAACTGCACACGAATCTGGTGGGCCCGTCCCGTATGAAGGTGTATTTTCATAAGGGCCCGTTGCCTGCCGGGATCAAATGAAAGCATCTGATAGTCCAATACAGCTTTTTTTGCCGTATCGTGGGGATGATCGAACGCCCGGACCGTATTGGTTGCCGTGTTTTTCTGCAGCCAATGCACCAGAGTTCCCCGACCGGGTGGCCGTTTAGAACCCGTACAAACCACCGCATGATATGTTTTTCCTACCTCATTACGGCGGAAGAACTCCGCCATACGGGAAGCAGCTTTAGACGTGCGGGCAAAGACCATCACGCCTCCCACCGGACGGTCAAGACGATGAACCAGTCCGAGGTAAACATTGCCCTGCTTATTGTACTTCTCCCCGATGTACGCCTTCAATAGCGTCAGCATATCCGGATCGCCCGATGAATCCGCCTGAACCGGTACATTGACCGGTTTTTCTACCACCAGAAGATGATTGTCTTCGTAAATGACCGGAACAGAGACGGATTTCATGTGAAAATGCGTTTACAAGGAGTTGCGAATATACGCAGTTTAGGGCTTAACCCTGTTTGCTGCGTAACCTTTTCCATGCGTAAGCCCCCCCGGCTGCTGCAAGCAGACCCAGTCCGCCGTCAATCGGAGCCTGATCGGGCGATGCCGGTAAACCAGGAGGCGGAACCTGCGCCACGCTCACAACAGCCGTTAAAATCAAGATTAATGCACATAGAACAACTGATTTCATCATTGTATACATAGGGATCCTTATTTGATTAACGTCATTTTTCGGGTGAATATTTGGTTTTCGGTTCGTAATCGAACCAGGTAGGTACCACTGCTGTAATTGCGGGCATCCCACTGAATCTGATGAACACCCGGCGGCATCGCTCCCTGAGCCAGCACGTCTACCGGTCGACCAAGCATGTCAAATATTTCCAGTTTCACCGGTGTATGGGTTGCCAGATCAAAACGAATGGTAGTGACCGGATTGAATGGATTGGGATAGGCAGCAGCCAGCCTGGTTTCCCGGGGTACATCTGCCGAAAAGGCTGAAGTTGTTGACAGTTTACTGTGCACACGCAGATACCAGTTATCTGCGGTACCAAGCTCCGCACGATCAACTTGATGTAAATCAACAGTTTCACCTGTCACGTCGTTTTTTAGAAACATTTCGGCGTAGCCGGTAAGGTCTGCCGGCAGCTGCCAGCTCATAGCCATGTGGGTGACCGTTGAGTCGACGCCGGTTACATGCAGTGGTATATCCTGTACGGTTGACCTGACCGAAATCACCTTTTGTGCCAGATAGCGTACTGTATCACGGTGCTCATGAAGGAACATAGCCTGGGGACTCCCTGAAACCGATGGTAATTTATCGATCATCCAGCCCTCCATATCGGCAGTCTCATCTTCTGAGAAAACGAGTTGAAGTGCCTTGTCACCCTGCCTGACACCACCCGCTGTCTCCGTATGTAATGTAAACTGCACCAACGGGTCCGGCTGGTGGATGGGCTGACGAAATCGCTGCGAGATTTCGCCCAGGGTGCCGCTGCGTGGAAATGTAAGCGTTCCGGAAGGGTTTGTCGCATCATTCTGCCACATAAATCCCTGTCCCGCAGGTATGCGGTGATTAATTTCAGGACTGTTACTCAGCACCCAGCTGCCTGCTGAAACCCCGCCGGGGGAGTCGCCCCCCGGACTGTCCTGCCATATCTGAGCTACCGGCACCCCACCGGCGTCAAACAGCATCTCTCTGATATCAAAATCTTCGGGAAAAGGATTACCGAGCAGATTCCAGCGATTGCCATCGCTATGTACCGGCACTTGAACATCTGAGAATGGTCGTATCCCTGTCATTGACAACGTACGACCGGCACCAACCGGAACCGACTCATTCAGGTTATTGTCAAAAACATACACCAGATAGCCCTTCCCCGGCTGCAGGACTTTCTCGGTAATTCCGGTTTCATCCATGCCCAGCGGGATCCACGCGGATCCGTCGTAACCTGTGTATACATTGGGCGGAAAGCCCTGCCCCGGAAACCCCTGAACCGGACTAATATCCTGAATGAAACCGGTAGAACCATACCATAAGGGCGAGGAATACATTCGCCAGCCCGCATCCCCGTGCATCGCCAGTTCCACCGTTGACGGCACAGCTACTACTACATCAGACAAACCAATATGGCGATGAAGTCCGGAGCCCGGAACTACGCCGGTAGTCCATCGGATACGGAATTCCTGACCATTTTCAATCGACAGGTTCTGTACATGGTACTGTATACCAAACACATCATTTCCAGATTCGGTGCTGTATGCAAGATCCGGAATAACTGTACCGTTGACTTCGACCTCCCAGGCCGGACTGCGCTCCACAACGGTGCGTTCTACGCGTCCATGGTAACCAATCATAAGTTCACTGAGTGTTGAACCGGTGGTATTCACCAGTTCCAGCTCGGCTGTAAACACATCCTGCGTTCCGGTTAACTGATACCCAAGTAATCCGCTCCCCGACCGAAGTCCGCCATTGGTTCCGCTTCCGAATTCTCCTGCCGGGTCGGTATCGCTGAACGTCCATTCAGGACCGGCAAGAAAACCTGTACTTCCATCGCTCAGCGACCAGCTGTAGGTTTGCCCGTCGAAACCCCGTTTCGTGGAAAAACGGATAACATCACTGAGTGCTGTGCCACTTGCATTCCGGGCCATCAACCGGGCGCCATAACGAAGCCCCCCCTGCAGCATATCAACCGTGAGCGTATCAATCGTTGCGCCCTCAGTGAACGGCACTACCCGAATCTGTTCATTCCCGGGCACCAGTTCTTCGTCAGGAACATCGCCTACAAGCAACGCTGCTTCACTCAGCGGCTGTCCGCCGTTATAGAGTACTTGTCCGGCGATGACCGCTGTATCTATGCCTCGATTAATGCTGACCGGATTCGCAAGCAGTGGTACGGTTGGGGTGGTATCAATGGGTCTGACCACACCTTCTACAATCAGGTCATCCATTCGAAACTGTCCGTTTCCGGAACTGGCTCTGCTTCCATCGAGCCAACCGTGTACAGCAATGCGAATTTCGGAGACCCCGGTCAGACTGGTTATCGTTCCTGAATTCAGACTCACGGTCTGTCCTGCCGGAAGTGATTCCGCTTGCAGCTCAAGGCTTCCAATCTGCAATCCGGCTTTTTCCGGCCCGGCAGCCGTGGCGTGTACCAACACCGAAACACCGGTCACATCCAGCAGGAACCCCTCGCGGGCTGTAATGTCAATAAAGAAATTGCGGGCATCTTCCCGGCTGGTTGCTGTCCAGCCATTCCCGACCACATAGTTTCCGCTAAAATCCGGAACATTCACCGACCCGGTGAACAGATTCCCTGAGGAAATCTGCAGTGGACTCACCTGCAATAATCCGTCAAATTGAGCGGGTTCTGTTCCCTGCTCGAAAGTAAACCGTGCTACCTGGGCCTGCAGGTCACCGACGATAAAAAGTACGATTCCCGCAAGCATCCCGAATAAACGTTTCATAACCAACTCTATAGTTTAAAGTGCAAATTTCAGCTTTTGCCAGTGTCACGTATCCGCGACGCTGTAACTATATAGAGTAGGTTCGGGGCGAAATCTTACACGGGTTGCACAACTTCCACAACGAAAGCAGGCAACCCGTGGCCAAGAACGGTTTAATTCATTTCGAAGGCTACAAAAACGGTGTTTCTACCTCGTAGAACCCGCAGCAGAACCACCTGTCCGGCTTCAACAGATCCGGCAAGGGTATTGAATTCCTCCACGGATCGAACCGGCTGACGGTTTACACCCACAATAATATCGTTGGATCTGAGGTTTCTGCGGTAGGCACGCGAATTTTCATCGATTTCGGTAACAACCACACCGCGCACCGTGGTGCGCAGATTCAACTGACGGAGTCTTTCCTCCGTTAACTCTTCTACCACAAAACCGGTTCGCTCAAAGAGTCCGCGCGAGCCGGACTGCGCCAGCCTACGCTCCTCGGTCAGTTCCCCGACCGTTACAGTCAGGGTTTCTTCCCTGCCTTCACGCTGAACCCGAAGCCTGATTTCATCACCGGGCAACTTGGAAGCCACATAAGCTGCCATAAGATTCCGGTTTGTAACCCGCCGGTTATCCGCCTCCAGTATCACATCGCCTTCCTGCAATCCGGCCCGTTCAGCAGGGCTGTCTTCAACTACTTCGGCAATAAGCACACCTTCCGGGGTATCCAGGTCGAACGCACGAGCAATGGAATCGTCAATATCCTGCATCAGAATACCTACAAATCCACGGGTGACTTCGCCGGTTTCGATGATAGAGCGCATGATATTGCGAACCATGTTTATCGGTATGGCAAATCCAATACCTTGAAAACCACCGGAACGTGAGGCGATGGCGGTGTTGATACCCACCAGTTCGCCATCCAGGTTAATCAGTGCGCCACCGGAATTTCCCGGATTGATGGCTGCATCCGTCTGAATGAAATCTTCAAAATTCAGCAGCCCTACCCCCGACCGGCCTTTGGCACTGACAATACCGCTGGTAACGGTATGGGCCAGATTTTCTGCCAACGGACTACCAATCGCCATAATCCATTCCCCGACACGAAGGGCATCGGAGTCGCCAAGCGGAATGGCTGGAAACGCTTCGTCTCCCCGGATTCTTAGAATGGCGATGTCGGTATTCGGGTCTGACCCCACCACTTCTGCAGGATACACCCGGTTGTTGATCAGCCGCACATTCACCGTATCAGCTTGTTGGATTACATGGGCATTGGTTACGATGAAACCCTCCGCAGACACGATGACCCCGGATCCTTGCCCCGCCTGGCGGAACTCCTGTTCACGGGGCTGAGACCCGGGCGACCTGAAACCAAAGAAGTCGGCGAACGGGTCGAACTGTCGCTGGCGGACTGTGCGCTCGGTAAATACCGTTACAACGGTAGGATTGGCCATTTCAGCGATGTCGACCATGGCATTACTGAAATCCCGGATGGTACGCAGGGAGCGGTCGGCCGGACCGTCCTGCTGCGCTGGTGGATCCAGAAAAGCAAGCTGTGCCGGAGTTTCGGAAGCGGCGGAAGATGATTGCAATGGTACGGGGACATCCCAGAATCGTAATGCCAGAATGAGTATAAGCAGGAACGTCACAGCGCTGTAAGCCTGAGCAGGTCGTTTCATAGTGATATCAAAAGTTAGTTGGTATGGGATTGCGGAGAAACGAATGATGCGGTCATTATCTTCTGAAAGCACCCGCTTCGTTTCAGCACAGGGTTTTAAATCATGGTCTTAACTGATGATTTCATCGATTTATTGTGCCAGGCACAGGAATAAACTGAATTTGAATAGAAGATCGCAGCATAGTATATTTGTTAAAACGGATATTCGAATAACTACATAAATAGCTTTATGACTTCCCTGGTTCAGATTTTTGAAGCCCTCGCCGACGAAAATCGTCTCCGCATCATCAATCTGCTGGTTTTGGTACCTGATTTGACGGTGGCCGATCTTGTTTTTGTACTGGATATGCCCCAGACGCGGGTTTCCAGACACCTCGGCTATCTGAAAGCAAGAGGACTGACACAAAGCGAGCGGAGAGGAACATGGATGCACTACCGAACGGCCCCGCTGCTTGAATCGGGAACCGCGTTGCGCACTTCACTTCAGCAACTTTTCACAGGTAACACAACCCTGCTGGGTGATGTTGAAAGACTGCTCGAGGGGCTCGATGAGGGAAAAATTGCTGCATTAAAAGACGCCCCTGCACATGAAATTGAGCAGGTTATACAGAAGTGTTGTCGTCTTAATTGACTCTGTAGGCCGGCAAAGTTATATTGGTTCAAGGGTAACAGGGTTTTAGCGCATCGCCGCGCATCGCTTTTCTGTTATATTTTTGTTACGGAAGTTGTGCCTTCAGCAACTTTCTCCACTGTATGACTATATTGAACCATGAAATCACAACTATATCCGGCACTTGCAGGAACTATCGGGTACATTCTGGACACGCTGCCTGCTCCTGCTGCATCCAGACAGAAACCCCTGCAGGAACTGGCAGCCTACATCCGGGAGAACCCGTCATCCGTCAATCTGCTCTTTGTCTGCACCCACAACTCCCGCAGAAGCCATCTGGCCCAGTACTGGGCGGCCGCAGCTGCGGCGTATTACGACGTACCCAATGTGCAAACCTACTCAGGTGGCACCGAAGCAACGGCCCTGCACCTGCATACGATTGACGCCCTGCTGGAATCCTCCTTCGAGGTCCGCCTGGAAGAAAAACATCCGGACAATCCCCGGTACGATATCCTGCTGGGCGGACATATCCCTGCTATCCCCGGCTTTTCAAAGACCATGGATTCCCCACCCAATCCATCATCCGGTTTCTGCGCAGTAATGGTTTGCAGCGATGCCGATGAGCACTGTCCTTTCGTTCCGGGTGCGCAGCAAAGAATATCGTTGCCGTTTGATGACCCTAAAATTTCAGATGGAAAACCGGAGCGAAAAAAAGTGTATCACGAACGGTCTCTTCAGATAGGACGGGAACTGCTCTGGGCATTCGAGCAGGCTGCATCCTGATTCGCCCGGCCCGCTTCAATTTCAGAAAATTGGCAGCTACGGTGACTGTGGTTCAGCCATGATTGAAAGTTTGTTCGGTGACGTTAACCCCGAAAAACCGAAGATTGGAAAAGCTCAGGGGCATAAAAGACGAAAGGCGTGATATCATCACGCCTTTCGTTGCACCTATTAATCTTCAAGATAACGGAGAACCGTCACTTGATCTGTATGTTTCGGGCGACAGCTTTCTCATCTTTGTTGATAATGACTGTCAGAATTCCATCTTCAAAACTGGCGCTTACACTTTCCCGGTCAACATTCTCAGGCAAGGTCAGCGATCTGCTGAAACTGCCGTACGAGGATTCAACCAAATGGTAGCGAACGCCATCTTTGTGTTCTTCCATTTTACGCTCACCACTTATGGTAAGATTCCGGTTTTCCATGTCAATCCGGATATCTTCTTTTTTCAAGCCCGGGAGCGTAACACGAATTTCAAACAACGTTTCGTTTTCTATAATGTCCATCTTGGGGTTAAAAGTTCCCTCGAATGAACGTCTGTTTTGTAAAGCTTCGTCAAAGAACGAATCCATCAGCTCAGTAAATGTTCTTGGAACAGCATTTCGTTCAAAATCGCGTAATGGGTTATATCGTACGAGTGTCATAAATATTCCTCCAAAGTATGGATAGGTTATCGTTTGTTTTTACCCATACATTGGCAACACCCGTGCCAAACCGATTTTTATGCCATTTTTTCGCTGGTCGACTGCAATTGCGGCATACGCAGTCGTTCAGATTGTCACGATTGTGCCAATGTGGCAAACCGGACGCCCCCGCGCAGCATCCGGTTCGGTGCACGTAGCTACGTACGCAGCCACTCGGTTAGAATTAAAACCGCTTAATGCGCCGCTGAGACCACAAGCCAGCGAAACGCATCCCCGTTTCTACAGCAAATCCTTGCGTCGGGATAGTTTCCATTCACGGGCTATAAGAAAAGCCATTTCCAATGCCTGCTCATAATTCAGTCGCGGATCACAGTAACTGAGGTAGTTCTCCCCGAGGCCGGCCTCGTTGAGACCGTTCGCCCCGCCTACACACTCGGTTACGTCACCGCCGGTCATCTCCAGGTGCACCCCTCCAAGAATGGTATTTTCACTGCGATGTACCTCGAAGGTCTGCTTGATATCACATAGAATATCGTTGAATGCCCGTGTTTTAATACCGGAGTTGGTTGCATAGGTGTTCCCGTGCATGGGATCACAACTCCAAAGTACATGAAATCCAGCCCGGTTTACCGCGCGGATGAGGCCCGGCAGGTGCTCCGGCACTTTGTCTTTTCCAAAACGGGTAATCAGGGTTATGCGTCCCTGTTCCTGATCGGGATTCAGCAACTCAATCAACCGCAGAATTTCATCGGTTTCGTATGGAGGACCCACCTTGATACCAATAGGATTGCGAATACCCCGCATATATTCCACATGGGCACCATCCAGCTGACGGGTCCGGTTGCCGATCCACGGCATGTGCGTACTCAGGTTATAGTAGCCCGGCTTATGGGGAACTTCACGGGTCTGAGCCGAATCATAGTACAGATTCAGGGCCTCATGGGAGGTGTAAAAATCAACATTTTTCAGCGTATGAACGCGGTTAGGCGAAATGGCTTCCACAAAATGGATGGCATGATGAATAGACTCCACCATTTGTTTATACTCTGCGTAGTACTGGTTTTTCTTCATGAAATTCAGTTCCCAGTACTCGGGATGGTGCATATCGGCGAAGCCTCCCCCATCGGTAAGTGATCGCACGAAATTCAGGGTCATGGCCGACTTCTGATAGGCTTCAACGAGGCGGGCAGGGTCAACACGCCGGGCCTGCTCATTGGGTTCAAAGCTATTGAACAAATCGCCACGGTAGGATGGGATAAGTTTGTCGCCTACTTTTTCGAAATCACTGGAGCGGGGCTTGGCATACTGTCCGGCAATTCGACCAATACGCGTTACCGGGGTGTTCATTTCATGGATGAGAATAAAACTCATCTGAAGCAACACCTTCAGCAGCTTAACAATGGTATCCGAATTGCAGGTATCAAAAGACTCGGCACAGTCGCCCCCCTGCATGATAAACCCCTGACCGTTAGACGCTTCTGCAATACGCTTACGCAGTTTTTCAATTTCCCAGGAAGTTACCAGGGGCGGATAATGCTTGAGTTCGTTATACCGCTCCCGCAGCTCTTCGGGCGAATCGTATTCCGGCATTTGCCAGATTTTCCTGGCTTGCCATGAGTCGGGCGACCACTTATCCTGTTTTTCGTCTGCAGCAATCATGAGTAAATCAGCTATCAATTAATAATTCCCCTAACGGTAAACGTTCAAAGTACGCCATATTTGCCACAAGATTCAACACGAATAATCACCCTGCCCTCAGACCGCATCCCAGGAGGAAATGAATTATATTTACAGATTGTCCGTTTCTCCATGCGGCACTCCAACCATTTCCTTTTGATATCCGCACTACTTCATGTATAACTCCATCATTGTACGCGGTGCACGCGAGCACAACCTGAAAAACATTGATATTGATATCCCCCGCGACAAGCTGGTGGTTATCACAGGGTTGTCGGGTTCAGGGAAGTCATCCCTGGCATTCGATACCATTTATGCGGAGGGTCAACGCCGGTTCATGGAGTCGCTCTCGGCCTACGCCCGACAGTTTCTGGGGATGATGGAACGACCGGATATCGATTTCATTGACGGACTCTCGCCGGTTATTTCCATCGACCAGAAAACTACCAACCGAAATCCGCGTTCTACGGTGGGTACCGTCACGGAAATCTACGACTTCCTGCGTCTGCTTTATGCGCGGGCCGGCACGCCCTATTCCTACGCCAGCGGTCGAAAAATGGAGAAACAAACCGCAGAGCAGGTGATTGCCTCTGTCATGCAGCTGCCACAGGGTACCCGGGCCTACTGTCTTGCACCGGTTGTACGCGGTCGGAAAGGCCATTATCGTGAACTCTTCGAGCAAACCCTCAAGCAAGGTTTTATCCGCGTGCGCGTGAACGGTGAATATCTTGAACTTGAAAAAGGGCTTCAGGTAGATCGCTATAAAACGCACAATATTGAGGTCGTAGTGGATCGCTTCGTGGTATCGGAAAACTCCAGAAGCCGCATTGAAAAAAGTGTCTACACCGCCCTGGACATGGCAGACGGTACGGTCATCATGCATATTCCGGACGGGCTGACGGATTACGACGGGGCCCAGCAGACAGCCGGCGGCAGCGGCCATGATGTACTGTTTTCACAGAAACTGTTCGACCCGGTATCCGGTATTGCCTATGATGATCCCGCACCTAACCTGTTTTCCTTCAACTCCCCGTACGGTGCGTGTAAAGCCTGCGGCGGACTGGGATATTCCTACGATGCCGACCCGAACCTGATTTTTCCAAACCATCGGCAAAGTATCAATGACGGGGCTATTCGCTTTTTAGGGAAACCTCGCGGCATTTTTATGTTCAAGCAAATTGAAGCCATTTGCAACGAGTTCGGTGTAGATTTTGACACTCCGGTCAAAGACTTCCCAGACGAACTCATGCAAACCCTGCTTCAGGGCAGTGGTGATCGCAAGTTTGACATCCATTATGATCTGAAAAGCAGTACCGTAACCTACAAACAGACCTTTGACGGACTCATTGCGGCCATCCGGAGTCAGTATGAAGATTCCAAATCTGCCGGCCAGCGTGACAAGGCCAAGGCATTTATGGGAAAAACGGTTTGTCCTTCCTGCCGTGGAGGGCGTCTTAACTGGGAGGCGCTGTCGTATAAGGTCGGCGAATATACCATAGCCGATCTGGTTCAGCTGGATATTATTTCCCTGCGCAATGCACTGAATCAGCTTGAACTTAGTGAGCGTCAGCGAAAGATCGGTGGACAGGTTCTCAAGGAAATCCGGGACCGCCTCGATTTTCTGATCAATGTTGGTCTGAGCTATCTGAGTCTGGACCGTGAAGCCCAGACGCTCAGTGGCGGTGAAGCCCAGCGTATCCGTCTGGCAACGCAGATTGGAACCCAGCTTGTTGGCGTTTTATACATTCTGGATGAACCCAGTATCGGGCTGCACCAGCGCGATAACGTAAAGCTGATCCGGTCACTGAAAACATTACGCGACCTTGGCAACAGTGTTATCGTGGTTGAACACGATCGCGAGACCATTGAGGCGGCGGACTTTGTGGTAGACATGGGTCCCGGAGCCGGGGTCAACGGCGGACGTATCGTGAGCAGCGGCCAGCCGGCTGAACTTGACCCTGAAGCGCTGACAACGCGATTTCTGCGCTACGATCTGGCTGTACCACTTCCTGATCAACGACGGGATGGCAACGGGAAAACACTCGTTGTACGCGGGGCACGCGGTCACAACCTTAAGCATGCAGACCTGACCTTACCACTGGGCACCTTTATTTGCGTAACAGGCGTTAGCGGAAGCGGGAAAAGTTCGCTGATCAATCACACGCTGACCCCCATCCTGAGCTCGCATTTTTACAAATCGAAGGACGTCCCTCTGCCCTACGATGAAGTTGAGGGACTGGAGCATATCAATAAAGTAATTTCCATCGACCAGAGTCCCATCGGGCGTACGCCGAGGTCCAACCCCGGAACCTACACCAAGGTGTTCGACTACATCCGTGCGCTGTTTGCCGAGATGCCCGAAGCAAAAATTCGTGGTTACGACCAGGGACGATTCAGTTTTAATGTAAAGGGCGGACGGTGCGAAACCTGCAAAGGGGACGGGATGCGCAAGATAGAAATGAACTTCCTGCCCGATGTCTATGTGAATTGCGAAACCTGCAACGGCCAGCGCTATAACCGCGAAACCCTGGAGATTTATTACCACGGCAAGAATATTGCCGATGTGCTGAACATGCCGGTGAGCAAAGCCGTTGCCTTCTTTGAGAAGGTGCCACGGATCCGTCGTGTGCTGGAGACCCTTGATTCTGTGGGGCTCGGGTACCTGACCATCGGGCAGTCCAGTACCACCCTGAGCGGCGGTGAAGCCCAGCGCATCAAACTGGCTCGTGAACTCTCCAAGATCGGAACCGGTGATACGATGTATATCATGGATGAACCGACCACCGGTTTGCATTTTCAGGATGTGAGTATGCTCGTTGATGTTATCCAGAAGCTCGTAAACAAAGGCAATACCGTGGTGGTTATTGAACATAATATGGATTTGATCAAGGCCGCCGACTGGATTATTGATGTTGGTCCGGAAGGGGGCGCCGCCGGAGGACGAATTATTGCCGAGGGAACACCTGAGTATCTCGCGGATGTTGCGGAATCGGAGACCGGACGTTTTCTCAGAGAAGAGCTGAATCGTTCAGCCCGGGCGTCAACTCTGAAGCAGGCAGACTGAAATCGGTACGGGCTGCAGGTATGTCACGGTTTGCGGCTGGCTCCGATCAGATTGAAAACCTTCTGATTTGGCAGCACTTCAGCAATAACAACGTTTTTATTTGGCTGACGACCTGCCTATATTTCCCAGATGAAAACATTTCGCTCCAACATATGGGTTTTATTCGCCTCGGTGCTGCTGCTCACAGGGCTGACGGCACAGGGTGTAGGCTCTTATGAACAGCGCGATGCCGGAGATGAACTCACCCGTTGGCTGAGCGACTTTGCCTATGAGTCGTACAGCGATGACGCCTATGAAAAATTACGGTCCATTGCCGCACAGACATCCTCCGAAAAGGAGTTCATCGAGCGCGCATCCGACCTGATGCTGGCCCACCCGGATTTGTTCAATATCCCGCAGAACAGCGAAAAGGCACCGGATTCCCTGAATCAGACCTTGTACCTGCAGTGGACCAATCAACAGGCTCCCTCAGGAATGAACTCCAGTGCGCAGGTTGAGCGAACCCGAAATCTCACAGGTCTGAATCAGGATGCACCCTCCCGCTATACCAGCACCCCGCTTCAAGCAGTTTTGCGAAGGGCGGCGGATGTCATTAAAAGCGCCTTACCGGAGCCGGCAGACCTGCTTAAGCGACTTTTAGAGCCCCTCTCTGACGGTCTGGCCATCAACGCTCCCTAGCGTTGATATTAACCTGTTTATGGCTGCAATCAGCTCTTCTGTGCAGCTTTTTCTTTTTGCATGCATCGCACTGCGTGTGCGTCTGTGCCCGAATTTCGCAAGAAAACCAATCCTAAATCACTTCACAATTCACAGCTATGAATAACAACAGCAACGGAACCAAGATTGCATTTATCGCAGCCTTCGTGCTTCTTTGCGGCTACTACCTGTCGTTCAGCGTCCGGTATTGGCTGGAGATGAGGCATGTTGACAACCTCGATGAAGAAACCAGAACCACCTATGTGGCAGAAAACAATGCCAAAATCCAGGATCTCCGCGAGCGGATTCTTACCCTCGGTCTGGATCTTCAAGGCGGTATGCACGTCACCCTGGAACTGGCAACGCCACAGCTTCTGCGCGAACTGGCGCGCGACTTTGTTGACGATCAGTTCAATGACGTACTTCGCGAAGCGGTACAGATTTCCAATGAAAACAACTCGGATGTCATTGATGAGTTTGTAAGTGAATTTGAGCGGGTCGACAGTGAAGCCCGGCTCAGTCGTTATTTCCGTTCTGACGCCGATAACATCACCCGGCGTTCCAGTAACCCGGAAGTTGTTGAGTATCTGAAAAATCAGCGTAATGCTGCCGTTGACCGTGCCATCGATATCGTGCGGAACCGGATTGACCGCTTCGGGGTAACCGAGCCGTCTATCGTTCGCCAGGGTGCAAACCGAATCATTGTTGAACTTCCGGGAGTTGACGATGAAGAGCGGGTACGTAACCTGCTGCGCGGTACGGCGCGCCTGGAGTTCCGCCTGACTGCGGATCCTCAGGAACTGCTTACCTCCCTTGAACGGGTCATCGACTTCTACAATACCGAAGAGGTGGTCAACGACTCGGTAACAACCCAGTCCAACCCCCTGCTGGAGGTATTTATGCCTCAGGGGCAAAGTATTGTGTTCGGTACGGCGGCCTCAACCGATACCGCTTCGGTCAATCAGTTCCTTGACCGTGATGAAATTCGGCGAATGCTTCCCCGCGATGTGGAACTGATGTGGACGCACCGACCTGAGTTTGTCAGTGAAGACCGCATTGAGTTCTACTCCCTGCTGGGTGTACGAAGTAACGTAGAACTCACCGGCGAGGTCATCACCGAGGCACGTCCTGCCTTTGACCCCATGACCAACGAGCCTCAGGTTTCCATGACCATGAACAACGAAGGTGCCCGCACCTGGGCCCGGATTACCGGCGCCAATGTGGGTCGTCCGGTAGCGATTGTGCTTGACGGACTGGTCTACACCTACCCAAATGTAATTACCCGTATCAACGACGGTCGTTCATCCATCACCGGTCTGGGCGGTGTAACGGAGGCAGAAGACCTTGTGAACATTCTGCTCTCCGGTGCCCTTCCTGCACCCCTGGATATTGTTGAGGAACGAACGGTTGGCCCGACATTGGGTCAGGCTTCGATTGACGCAGGATTAAACGCGATTGTATTTGGTCTGATTGTGGTCGGAATCTTCATGATTTTCTATTACCGTGCCGGCGGTTTTGTGGCCGACATCGCCCTGGTCACCAGTATTTTCTTCATTATGGGTATCCTGGCTGCCTTCGGGGCAACACTCACCCTGCCCGGTATGGCGGGAATTGTACTGACTATCGGTATGGCTGTGGATGCCAACGTACTCATATTTGACCGTATCCGCGAAGAACAGCGGGCCGGCAAAAGTTTACTAGCCGCCATTGACGGAGGCTATGGCAATGCGATGAGCGCTATTGTGGATGCCAACGTGACCACCTTCCTGGTGGCAATTATTCTGTACAGCTTTGGTGTAGGTCCTATCAAAGGCTTTGCAGTGACGCTGATGGCCGGTATTGTGGCCTCGTTGTTCAGCGCCATTATCATCACCCGGGTAATCATTGACTACATGACCCGCGATAAAACACGCAAAGTAAACTTCGGTTGATCACCATAAATCCTTTTTTATAAAATCATTATGAGACTATTTGAAGATCCAAAAATTGAGTTTATCAAAAACCGGAAGATTGCTTATGCCATATCAACCGTGCTTTTGGTTTTATCCATAGGGGCCATCCTGTTTAAGGGGCTCTCCTACGGTATTGATTTCAACGGCGGTACGGAAATCGTGGTTGAGTTTGACCGCGAAGAATCCGTATCGGAAGTCCGTGCCCTGCTCACCAACACGCTGGGGTCTCAGCCGGAAGTCAAGCAATTCGGTCTTAGCCGTGATCTGCTGATCCGGACCGATGTAGAAATGGAAATCAGCGAACTGCAGCGAACCATACTGGGAGCACTGAACGAAACTTTCGCCGACAACCCTTCGGTAATTATAAAATCCGATGTGGTAGGGCCACGCTTCGCCGAAGACCTGAAACGAGGGGCCCTGATGGCGGTCATTTTCTCTCTGGTTGTCATCTTTTTGTATATCCTGGTCCGTTTCCGGAATTTCGGATATTCCATCGGAGCCGTGGGTGCACTGGCACACGATGTGATTATCATTCTGGGCATGTTTACCATTTTGAATGAGTTCATCACCTTCTCACTGGATATCGACCAGACCATCATTGCGGCCTTCCTGACCATCGTAGGATACTCGCTCAATGATACGGTAGTGGTATTCGACCGGATCCGCGAAAACAGTCTTATTTATAAGACGATCAGTTTTGAAGATATGGTAGACAAAAGCATCAATAATACGTTGAGTCGTACGGTGATTACTTCACTTACAACCTTGTTTGTTGTGGTGGTGCTGTTTATTTTCGGAGGTGAAATACTCAAGGGTTTTGCTTTCGCTTTAATGATTGGTATCATCCTTGGAACCTATAGTTCCCTTTATATCGCTTGTCCGTTGCTGGTGGATTTGCGCAAAAAAGGGGTTAAGGTTAAGAAATAACGCACTACACCCATTTAATGAACCGGAGACAGAATTATGAGTTTCAACACTGAAGAGCGATACAACTGTGTGATTATTGAATTCAAGGGCAACGTCATGGGTGGTCCTGACGCCATTGAACTCAACACCACCTTGCATGAACTCATCGACAGCGGAAAGAAAAACGTTGTCGTGGATCTGGCCAGGGTCAAGTTTATGAACTCTTCCGGGCTTGGCATGCTCATCGGCGGTCTTACCACCATGCGTAATGCCGGCGGCGACCTTCGTATTGCCAATGCGGCAGACAAGATTGAAAGCCTGTTGATCATAACCAAACTCATCACCGTTTTCGAACACTTCAGAAGCCTTGACGAAGCGGTAGCATCGTTCGAAAAACAATAGCAGTTTCCGGTTTTATGCGTAGTTTGGAAATCCGGCTGCTCTGTCAGGGCAGCCGGATTTTCTATGTTTATGACCCTCGAATTTCTCAGATTCTATTAACCAATTGAAGTGAGGCATAATGCCCGTACGTGTAGTAATCGGTGCCCAATGGGGCGATGAAGGCAAAGGAAAAATTGTTGACCTTCTCAGCGACAAAACCCGGTATGTAGTTCGCTATCAGGGCGGGGCAAACGCCGGCCATACCCTGAAATTTGACGGAAAAACCTTCGTCCTTCACCTGATTCCATCCGGCATTTTCCATCCGGGTACCACCTGTATTATTGGCAACGGGGTCGTTATTGATCCCGTTAAACTACTCGAAGAAATCCAGGCCGTGAAAAATACCGGCGCGGAGCCGGAAGGTCGACTCCTGGTCTCCCAGACCGCCCATGTCATTCTTCCCTACCACAAGGCGCTCGACCAGGCCCGGGAAAGTGCCCGTGGCGAAGCCGCTAAAATCGGAACTACCGGCAGGGGAATCGGCCCGGCCTATGTTCATAAAACGGCACGCATCGGTCTGCGTATGATGGACCTGCTGGACGAACGCAGCCTGCGTGACAAAATCACCTATGCGCTGGATGACACCAATGTACTGCTTGAACTCCATGGCGGACAATCTATTGAAACCAGCGAAGTGCTTGAACAGATGATTGACTGTGGTCGCAGATTGCGTCCCTACATCACCAACACCACGCATATCCTGCACCAGGCCCTGGAAAACAAGGAGGATATCCTGCTGGAAGGAGCCCAGGGCGCGCTGCTGGATCTTGACCACGGTACCTACCCGTTTGTCACATCATCATCGCCAACGGCCGGAGGTGCCTGCACCGGATCAGGGATTCCTCCCACAGCATTAACCCATGTCATGGGTATCTCCAAAGCCTATTGTACCCGTGTGGGAAATGGCCCCTTCCCTACCGAACTCCACGGAGAACTTGGCGAGGAAATCCGCAAAATTGGCGATGAATTCGGCGCTACAACCGGTCGACCCCGACGTTGCGGCTGGATTGACCTGGTTGCCCTGAAATACGCTGCCCGCATCAACGGCATGAATGAGCTGACCATAACCAAACTGGACGTACTCGATCAGCTTGAAGAAGTAAAAGCCTGCATTGCCTACAAACTTGACGGACGGGAAATCGATTACTTCCCGCTTGACACCGCTGAACTGGAACGGGTAGAACCGGTTTATGAAACCTTCAAGGGATGGAAGACCTCCACCAACGGCATCAAGCACGTAAGGGACTTCCCTACTGCCGCTCAGGACTTTCTCAATGCCATTTGCTCCTTCGCAGGGGTTCGACTCACAATGATATCAACCGGTCCTGACCGTACCGAAACCATTCTAACCGATTAATTTCACCATTCATGGCTAACGAGCGTTTTACCATTACCTATCGCATTAGCCTGTATCACGACGAGGATATCAACTCAAAAATTGAAAGTATTTGTCGGGAACAGAGTGTGGAACTGCCGCGGTCGGTACTGAACCCGTACATCGAGCAAACCATTGTCGGGTCACTGACCCGTCTGGACCGTAATCCGGATGCCAGCTACTTCGCGCAGATTGCGTATCCGTTGGGTAATGTAGGACTAGAAATTGCACAATTTCTGAATATTCTTTTCGGCAACATTTCCCTCATCCCCGGAATTCAGGTTAAAGCTGTAGACTGGAGCGCCCTGCCCTCAGGCCTGCTGCCCGGTCCACGTTTCGGCATCGACGGAGTCCGCAAGCTCATGGGTGTTGAACATCGCGCCCGGAGCAGCACCGCCCTGAAACCCATGGGATCTACGGCCAGTGAACTGGCTGCTATGGCTTACGAATTTGCCGCCGGTGGCATCGACCTGATAAAAGATGACCATGGACTCACCAATCAGGTTTACGCTCCGTTTGAGCAACGACTGGAAGCCGTGAGTGCATCTGTCAATAAGGCTAACGCACAAACCGGCAACACCTCCTGGTACATCCCTCACATTACCGCCGACGGCGATGAGCTTTTCCGCAGATATGAGCTGGCCCGGGAATACGGCGTGGGCGCTGTTATGATATGCCCACAGCTATGCAGTCCCGGAGCATTAAGTGAACTGGCATCCCGTGAAAACGGTCTTCCCATCATGGTACACCCTTCGTTTTCCGGCACCTTTGTACTGGATAACCGCCACGGATTTGACAAGGCTTTCCTGTATGGCGGATTATGGCGTGCAATGGGCGCAGATATGACCATTTTCCCCAACCATGCGGGCCGCTTTAGTTTCACCCTGAAAGAATGTCTTGACATCGTGCATACCGCACGGGATACTTCCCTGCCATACAAGCCCATCTTCCCCACTCCGGGCGGTGGTTTGCAGCGAAAAAGCATCCCGTATTGGATCGAAAAATACGGCAGGGACAGCATATTTCTGATTGGTGGCAGCCTCTATCAGCATCCCGAAGGGATACGGGCTGCGGCCACTGAAATCAGGTCTTTGCTGGAAGAGGCGGTATATGAAGACTAACTCCCGCGTTATCAAAAGCTCCGGGTACACCTGGCAGGGTGTTACCCGTAAGGATTACAAAACCGACACCACCAATTTCAAAGATATTTGCCGGTTCTCCCTGTTGGGTGAAGGTCCTGACGACCATGAACTTAACATGCAGACCCGCTATTTTGAAATCCAGCCCGGCGGATATTCCAGTCTTGAGTTTCACCGGCACCCGCATTCGGTCGTTATCATCCGGGGGATGGGATCGGTTATCCTGAACGATTCCGTGACCGATGTTGCCGCCCATGATGTAATTTACATCGCTCCGGAGACCGTTCATCAGTTTCATGCCGATAAGGGCGACCATCTGGGGTTCATCTGCGTGGTAGACCGATATCGCGATAAACCCGTAATTCCCGATAGCCAGACCATTGAGCGACTGGTTGGTACGCACGGTGCAGCCCGCACCAAGATCAGGCTTTAATGTTCAGGAGCCCGTTCGGCAGTCGATTGTTATCTGGTTGGCCGACGCCCTCAAATACTACGTTGGTATAGCTCTTCACCGAACTGCTGTGTGGCCGATTACCGCAATAGTGCGAGTCAACATTTGAAACAGATTCAGCAGCCTTAATTCGTACCGTTTTTTTCACCGGTTCACTTGAAAATCCCTATCCATCATAAAAAAGGCTGACCGGATTGCTCCGGCCAGCCATAAACACCGTGCCTGTACTCCTGTGTTGTCAGTTCACATCATCAGCAAAGATATCATCGAGAAGGTGCTGGTACTTGTCATACACCACTCGTCGCTTAATTTTGAGCGTAGGCGTCAATTCGCCGCCCTCAATCGTAAACGGCTCATGAATCAGACGGAACCGGCGAATTTTCTCGTGTGAAGCCAATTTTTTGTTAAACTGCTTGACGTCTTTGTCAACCGCGTCAATAATCTGCTTCACGTTAATCAGATCTTCATCGCTGGTGTATTTAATGCTGTTTTGACGGCAGTAGGATTTCGCAACCTCCAGGTCCGGCACGATGAGGGCAGCCATGAAATTCTGGTGTTCTCCCACCACAACCACCTGGTCAATCCATATGGAGCTCTTCAGCATATCTTCGATCGGGCCGGGGTAAATGTTCTTTCCACCGGCATTGACCAGCATGTGCTTGAGTCGATCGGTGATTTGCAGATATCCGTCTACAAAGCGACCGATATCGCCCGTATGAAACCATCCGTCTTTGTCAATCACCTCGGCGGTCTCCTTCTTCTTGCCCCAGTACCCCTGCATCACGTTGTGTCCTTTACACAGGATTTCGCCTTCCTCAGACGAGAGGTTACTCGGGTAGTCGTTTCCTGAAAGCTCGGCAATGATTTTGGTGTCTTCCACACGCTGGATGGCAACAGTGACTCCCGGAATAACATGACCAACCGTTCCATAACGCTCTTTACCCCATGGAGATACCGTCATAACCGGCGAGGTTTCGGTCAGCCCGTATCCTTCCGTAATGCGCATTCCAGCGGCTGCAAAAAAGTTACCTACTTCTGCGGGAAGCGCAGCTCCACCAGATACAAACAGATTTACACGACCGCCAAAACGTTCCCGCAACTTGGAAAACACGAGTTTGTCAGCCAGTTTATGCTGCAACGAAACCAGTCCGCGCTGCCCTTTGGCATACCGGTCGCCCACGGAGGTTGCCCAGTTGAAGATGGCTTTCTTGGCTCCACCCGCGTCTTCCACACTTTTTTTGACCAGATTCAAAATCTTTTCAAACAAACGGGGTACCGAAATTACAATGGTAGGACGGGCTTCCAGCAGGTTCTTACTTACCGTGTCAATACTTTCAGCATAGAAGATTTCTCCTCCTCCTGCCAGTACTGCGTAGTAGCCGCCGGTACGTTCAAAGGAGTGGCACAGCGGCAGGAAGGACAATGAGCGGTCTTTGTCACTGATATCCAGGACCATGTGACCGGATTTCACATTACTGCAGATGTTATCATGGGTAAGCATTACACCCTTGGGTTGACCGGTTGTTCCGGATGTATAAATCAGGGTGGCCAGATCGGCAGGCTTGATCGACTTGGTGCGCTTTTTGATTTCCGGAATATGCTTGTCAACCAGTCCTGCACCCTCAGCAAGCACACTTTCCCACTTGCGAACGTAATCATTTTCAAGTAAGCGGGCATTTTGAGGCGTATCAAATGCAACAACCTGCTTGAGATCTTTACATTCATCGAAGATTTCAACGGCTTTTTTCAGCTGAATACCTGTGGAGACGAAAAACAGCTTAGAACCGGAATCGTTCAGGATATAACTGCATTGTCCGGGAGGCAGGGTTGCGTAAAGGGAAACATTGACTGCGGCAACGATTTGTAAGGCCATGTCCATAACCGCCCATTCATAGCGGTTTTCACTGAGAATAGCGATGCGGTCACCCGGCTTGATCCCGAACTCCACGTAGTATGCAGCCAGGCTCAGGGTGTCATCATAGAACTGATCCCAGGTAATCTCCTTGTACGGATCGTTCGGACCGGGCTTATAGGCCAGGGCCGTCTTGTTTTTACCTTTGTACGTATGCGCTAAGTTATTGAACAACTCCGCAATGGTGTCGAACTGTACGGCTAAAGACATTGGTTTTTTTCTTAAGTGGAAGGTTGCCGGGTCAATCAGGACTCCGGATGCTCTTTTTTGACGATATCAGGCTGTCGCTTACAATTTTCCGGATCAGCACAACTGCCGTAGAATTGCAGATTGTGACCGTCGATGGAAAATTGATGGATTTTTTCCATGAGAACTTTGATTTCATGGATACGGGGATCGCAGAATTCGATGACCGCCCCGCAGGTATTGCATATGATATGATCGTGCTGGCGATAGGAATAGGCACGTTCGTAGTGAGACTGGTTCTTGCCGAACTGATGCCGCTGGACCAGTCCGCATTCTACCAGCAGATCCAGGGTATTATAAACCGTGGCACGTGAAACCCGGTAGCCGGTGTCTTTCATTTTAAAGTACATATCGTCGGCATCGAAGTGCCCATCGGCCTTGTAAATCTCTTCAAGCACCATAAATCGCTCCGGAGTCTGGCGATGGCCTTTCTCCTTGAGGTAACTCCGGAAGATTTCCTTGACTTCGGCTATAACATCAGAACTGGCGGGTGTTGCCATAAACGTGAATTAAATGTATAGGATTGGAAGTACAATATACGCAAAAGCCTAAATACTCCCTTTTCAAAGGAGTAAAACAACGTAACCGTCTCAGCTTAGCGTGGCATCTTTAATGAATTTGCGCGCCGCCCAACGACTTCCCAGCAGCCCCATGACTACAGAAAGCCCCATGAGGGCTCCGGCCAGAAAATACCAGCGACCAAAAGGCCATGGGATGACTCCGAACTGGGGGATGAAATACGGTAAAATGCGTGTGAAAAAGAGCAGTACCAGTCCATTGGCTAAAATACCGGCAATGATGCCCTGCAGAATACCCTCCATCACAAAGGGTCTGCGTATAAAACCGTTGGTGGCGCCTACCAGTTTCATGGCACGAATAATAGACTGTTTGGCATAAATGGTCAGGCGGATGGTATTGAATACCAGGATCATAGCCGTGAACAGAATTAGCAGCCCGAGTCCGCCGCCTACCAGCAAAACCGTTTGCAGGCGCTCATCGATGAGCCGGAGCAGTTCAATATTGAAACTGACCTCATCAACACCCCGGATGTCCCTGACCACACTCAGATACCGGACCAGCGTATCTGCGGGAACATCGGCCACAGGCCGAACACGGTAGGAGGCCGGCAGAAAGCTCAAGTCAGACAATGGGGTTCCCTCGGCACCGAATAACTCCCTGAAAACCGCAGCAGCGCTGTCTTTGCTGATGTAGGTGAGTTCATCCACGATGGGAAGGGCCTGAAGCTCACCGCGGATTACACGTCGGCGGTCTTCGGGTACATCCTGCAAAAAGACTTCTATTTCAATATCGTTGCGGATGGTAGTGCCAATTTCGTAGGCAGAATAGTAAAAACGAGCCAGGATTCCGATGAGAATCAGGGAAACCATCAGGGCAATAACCGCCGTGAGCGAGGCCAGAGGCGTTCGCCTGAAACCGGATATACCTTCTTTTATGACATAGGACATACTCATGGCTCAGAAATTACAAAAGTGCGGGGTCATGCCGAAATTAATTGGTGAAATAAACACGCAGCCCGAAACGAATACGGCGGGAAGGCATCGGGAAAGGGGATGCCTCGTAATAACCGGCTTGTCCGAGTCCCTGGGCGATGTTTTCCCAGCGAAACAGGACCATCAGGGTCCGGACACGGGCGGTAAGATCGAAGTCGAGTCGGGCGTAGGCGGGTACCTCGTCTGTCTGCCGGGCCGGCTCCCAGTAGTCGGCCTGCGGAATCCACGCGGCAGCGCGGTAAAAGTTGGGCGACAAAACCCCGTAAAATCCCGTTTTTACATAGGCTGCGTTATCCAGAACATACCCTTTCCAATAGACCGATGCCTGGTTTCGGATCCGCAACCCGCTGCCGTCAAGCAGTTGCGCCTCCAGCGAGAGATTCTCACTGCGGTATTGCTGGAAAGTTGCCGATGCGTGTACCTCCCAGGATGGATGATTCCAGTTGAACTCAACCACCCCGCCCCACTGATTCACGTCCGGAACGCCGGCGAACATCGAATCTGCCCGAAGCACTACCATCCTTTCATGCTGATGAACATACCCGCGGGCTTGCAGCGTGACCGTGCCTTCACCCGGCTGCACCGTAACTCCGGCTTCCAGTCGATGCTGCCTGTACGAATCCAGCTGAGGGTTTCCGTTTATCGTACCTGTCCAGTAACGCTGCTGAATGGTTGGCGCCACCAGCCCTGTAAAGACCTGTCCGAAGATACGCAAGCCCCCAAAGGGCATGATCTCCCCGCCGAGACCGGCCTGTCCGGAGGCTGCCCCGTCACCACGGTACGCCGCCTGAAGGGTTACCGGAAGATGCAGCCGTGACGGGTCAATGCCGGGAAGCCGGATCTGCCCGCGCAGATCGGTAAAAAAATGCGACCAGCCGCCCACGTTCAACGAGGGATTCTGCGAGGGTATCAAATGGTAATAACTGCCGCGTACCTCCCCGCGCAGCGGCAAAAACCGAAATGGTACCTTGTGTTGTACAGCGGCATGGATTCCCTGATAACGGAATGAAGAAAACACGCCGGTACGCGCATAACTCCTGCGGTAACGGTCGTAGTACAGCAGCAGTCGGGTATCAGCCCGGCGTGACTGCACCGAATCAGTCCGGGCGGCCTCCCGACGCATCAGGGCTACCTGAATCTGGGTGTGCCGAACCGAGGAACTGCCCGATGGATCGATGGCTGAGGTAAAGAACCGGCTGAAATTAAACGATGCCAGATCCGGTATCACGTACCCGCCCGATTCATTGGCCTGAACTCCGTTGTACAAAATCATCGTCTGGGCCATGTACCGTTCGCTTAGATGAAACCAGGCCCGGGCCGACATCTGCCGGCTTTCGGTAAGGGCGCGAGGGTACTCCCCGGCAAAATTTTTCCCGTGGTACATCAGCTCCAATCCCAGCCGATGCGTCGCCATTTGGGAAAGCTGCACCTCGGTACTGCGCAAATCGAACGAACTCTGTTCATATCGCACCCGGGTACGCGGACGGCGAAGGTATATCCGATGCCATTCAATATCGGTCCGATGGGAAAGACCGGAGGTTGATTGACGCGCTGATATCAATCGCTCCAGGGAGAGATGGGCATACATTGGATTTTCCGTGACCGCGTTATGGGTACGCATCCCCTCCACGTACAGCTCCTGACGGTTCAGCGGCAGTCCGTCAATCAGGAAGAAGTCGGTCCGGTTGAACCCGCCCTGACGGTAGGGAAGTACACCGGGCTGGCGGGCCAGTTTATCCGACCATTCCAGCCAGTGCGACCACCGGAGGGTGCTGTCGGTTTCGGTTTCCGTGGCGCCCGGAAAACTTGCCATGGTGAGCGGAAAGACGTTAAATCGCGTTTCCGTGGTATCCGATGGTATGGAAGCTGCATCGGAGGAAACTCCGGTGGTATCCGGGGCAGGGCGTAGCGTGTCTGAGGGTATGGTCGTCGCCTGCGGGTGCGGGCCATAGCTGAAATCGGCATGAATGCCGGTTGTACCGTAGGTGAGCTGCGATCCTGCCGGAAGCGCGGCCGATGCCGCTATGGCCGGCAATATTGCCGGGAACAGCAAAATAGCCCGTATCCAGCAGGTGGGTTTCATGTTTTCGCGTCCGAAAAAGTGAGTCCGTACGGCAAGGTTTTGATGCCGCTGAGGTGACGGCGAAGTACATCCATCGCAATAACAGCAGATCGTTCTTTAATGACCAGCCGGTCGGGATACAGGGTGGCTTTCAGGGCCAGGTGGTGGTCCCGGCTCCAGAAGCCAATCCATACCGTACCTACAGGCTTCTCCGGTGTTCCCCCGCCCGGACCGGCCACTCCGGTGGTTGACAGACCAAAATCAGCACCGGTCTGCTGTGCAACACTGCGGGCCATATGCAGGGCTACGGGTTGGCTGACCGCACCATGTTCGTTGAGCATTGCCTCGGGCACACCCAGAACCCCGGTTTTCAGGGAGTTGGCGTAGGTTACCATTCCCCCCAAAAAAACAGCGCTGCTGCCGGGCACGTTGGTAATCAGGTGGGCGAGTTGTCCCCCGGTGCAGCTCTCGGCCACGGCCAGGGTTTTACCGGCTCCGGCCAGCTGACGCACCAGGGCGTGCTGTAATTCCTCACCCGGTTCCTGTGAAAAAATAAATTCATTGGCACGCGAGCGGATATGTTCCAGCAGTGGCCGGGCATTCTCGCGGGCCTGTGTGGTATCCGGGGCGTAGCTGGAGATTCGCAGTGTGATTCCGTGCGTATGGGGCAGATACGCCAGCGTGAGCGCTTCCCCGGTAAGGTGGGAGGTATCGCCGATGATGATATCACTGAGATTACTCTCACCGATGCCGGTCAGCTGCAGGTAGTAGGCCGCATACGAAGCCCCCTCCCCGTTGATACGCTTGACCCGGGGCATCACTTTATGGGTCATCAGGTATTTCATTTCACGCGGTACACCGGGAAGCACAGCCAGAAACCGGTTATTCCGCTCCAGCCACATCCCCGGAGCTGTTCCGGTTTTGTTAAACAGGACATCGGCTTTGGACAGCACATCGGCCTGGGCGTGGTTGGATACCGAAAAGGGCATCCCCCGCCGTTCAAATATGCCTTTCACGTGGTCAAATGTGGGCTGATGGCGAACCAGTACATCGTCATAGTAGCGCAGCAGCGTAGCTTTGGTGATATCATCGTGGGTCGGACCCAGTCCGCCGGTCATAATAACCAGGTCGTTGCCGGCAAACAGCCGGTCCAGCGAACCGATAATCTGCCCGGCGTCATCGCCTATAGTCACCACTTCGGTGCAGCGAATGCCGTGTTCACTGAGCAATTGCCCGATCCAGGACGCGTTGGTGTTGATGGTGTCGCCCAGGAGGAGTTCCTGTCCGACCGATAGTATACTGGCTTTCATCCGCTTAAGATAATGAGTTACGGGTTGCTGTGCATCGGAATGCATCCTATCTTTAATGCATGAAAAACGTGCCCAATATCCTGAGCATGCTCCGCATTCTGCTCACCCCTTTGTTTGTCGTACTCTATGTACAAGACGAACCCCTCTACCGTTCATTGGGCATCGGGGTTTTCGGGATAGCAGCGGTAACCGATTACTTCGATGGATACATCGCCCGGGAATTCAACGCGGGATCGAAATTGGGCCGGTTTCTGGATCCTCTCGCCGATAAAGTACTCACATTCGCCGGGTTTGCCGTTCTTCCCTATCTGAGTCAGGATGTTTTCCCCATCCTTCCGGTCGTTTTTATTGTACTCCGGGATATCTGGGTGACCATAATGCGAATGATTGCCAACCGTCAAAACCACAGTATGCAGACCAGCTATTCGGCCAAGTTCAAAACCGCGGTACAGATGATTTATCTGCCGATAGCTCTGCTGGCCGGACTTTTCGTACAGGCCCAGGTGGCCCCTGTTGCGCTTTCGGAATGGCTTTTTTACTCGGGTATACTCACCTGGGGTTTGTACGCCGTAGCTGCTTTTACGGTCTATACCGCCCTTGAATACATGGTTGCCAACAAAGCTATGTTTGCACGTGATGGCAGTGGTTCCAATTAAAAAATGGGTGGGAACCGGTCTGGGATCGGGTTTACTGCCTGGTGCACCGGGAACCTGGGGCAGCCTGGCAGCACTGGTTCCGGCTGCGCTGTGCTGGTACTGGGCCGGGGTCTGGGGACTGGTCGGTGCCCTGATTGTTTTTTTGCTGCTGGGATTCTGGAGTGCACCCTGGTTTGAAACCCGCTACGGAGAAGATCCACCGCAATTTGTCATGGATGAGTGGGCCGGACAAATGATTCCCTTGTTTGCGGCTGCCAGTTTTACCCAGATTGAATGGCCTTATATCTGGATGGCAGCCTTTTTCACCTTCCGGCTATTTGATATCCTCAAACCCCTGGGAATCCGGCGTGCAGAGCAATACCGCGGTGCGTCAGGCATCATGCTGGATGATTTGCTGGCCGGCCTGTATGCATATTGCACAATTTTTTTCGTTATATTTATCTATTACACTTTTTTTTAAAAAACAGGGTCCCGCGTCGTATAAACGCAACACTACAACGTTACTCACCGCGTTATGCTGTATTGACCTCCCTACCAAACGCAATCCGGCGGGTCCTGTTTCCTACTCACTGTTTTACCTATGATTATCAACACTGAATTTTCGCGGGAACTGGCCCGTGAACTGCTCCGTATTAACGCGGTTGTGCTTCGACCGAACGATCCTTTTGTATGGTCATCCGGATGGAATTCCCCCATCTATTGTGATAACCGGCTTACCCTGCTGTATCCTGAACTCCGCCGAAAAATGGCCGGTGAATTTGCCGCAAAAATCCGCGCCGATTTTCCGGAATCCAGTGTTATCACCGGTACCGCTACTGCGGGTATTCCCCATGCGGCATGGGTGGCCGACCAGCTCGATCTTCCCATGGCTTATGTCCGTGCAAAGGCGAAGGCCTACGGCATGGGCAACCAAATTGAGGGAGGTGTGCGCAAAGGCCAGCCTACGGTAGTCATTGAAGACCTCATATCAACCGGCGGTTCGGTAGTTTCCGTAATCGAAGCCCTTCAGTTTGTTGGAGCCAATGTACAGGCTGTATGTACCATATTTACGTATAATTTCGATACGGCCTCGTCCAGACTGCAGGAAGTCGGTGTACCGGTCTATGCCCTTACCGATTACACCACACTCATCGATGTCGCCCTGCAGGAAGGCTACATTAAAAACGAAGATCTGCAGTTACTTGCCGACTGGCGGTCCCACCCTGATACCTGGCCCAAGAAGTTAGCCGTTCACCCGTAAACAACCGAGTAACGTGTCCAACAAAGCATTTTACATTGAATCGTACGGATGTGCGATGAACTTCGCAGATTCCGAAATCGTCAACTCCATTCTTATGGAGCATGGCAACCATCCCGTAGACACCCCTGAGCAGGCCGACATCATCCTGGTGAATACCTGCTCCATCCGCGACAATGCGGAGGCCAAAATCTGGAACCGCCTGAAATTTTTCAGAAGCGTGAAACGCCAGAACCGCGATCTTACCGTTGGGGTACTGGGCTGTATGGCCGAACGGGTACGCGAGCGTTTTCTGGAAAAGGAAAAGCTGGTAGACCTGGTGGTAGGACCGGACGCCTACCGCGAAATCCCGAACCTGCTGGCCGAGGTAGAAGATGGTCGTAAAGCGGTGAATGTAATTCTCTCGCTGGAGGAAACCTACGCCGATATCACACCCGTACGACGCGGCGGCAACGGGGTAACAGCCTTTATCTCCATTATGCGCGGCTGCGATAACATGTGCTCTTTCTGTGTAGTACCCTTCACCCGCGGGCGGGAACGCAGCCGGGCCATGCACTCCATTGTTGACGAGCTGCGCATGCTCAGTGATCAGGGCTACCGCGAAGTCACCCTGCTGGGCCAGAATGTCAATTCCTACAACGACGAGGGTACCCGCTTCGCAGAGCTCATGTACCAGGCAAGTTTGGTTGACCCCGAAATGCGCATCCGGTTTTCAACCTCCCATCCCAAGGACTTCCCCGATGAGCTGCTGCACGTCATCCGGGAGCAAAAAAATCTGTGCAATTACATCCATATTCCGGCGCAATCCGGCAATAACGAAGTGCTTCGGCGTATGCGCCGACCCTACACGCGCGAGCAGTATCTGACGCTGCTGGATCGTATGCGGGAAATCATCCCCGGTGTGACGCTTTCCACCGACATTATCACGGGTTTCTGCGGGGAAACCGAGCAGGAGCATCAGGATACCCTGTCTCTGATGGAAACCGTTCGCTATGAAATGGCCTACCTGTTTGCCTACTCTGAGCGGGAACGCACCCTGGCGCACCGTAAATTTGAGGACGATGTGCCCCAACACCTGAAACAACAACGGTTGCAGGAAATCATTGACGTACAACGGGCCGGCGCTTTGGAGCGAAACCGTGATGAAATTGGTCGGCGGCATCTGGTTTTGGCTGAAAATCAAAGCAAACGCTCGGCCGACAAACTATCCGGTCGGACAGACACCAACAAAGTTGTTATATTTGACAGGAAGGATTTCAAACCCGGTGACTATGTAGAAGTAGTCATCCAGGATGCCACATCCGCTACCCTCTTCGGTGAGGGAATACAGGTCAGCAGCATCCGGGAGTTTGAACCGGAGTGGTTGCAGGTATGAACCGTTAATACGAGGTAGTTTTGGACGCAAAGGCCATTGGTGAAAAATACGGACTGATAGCCGCTTCAGAAGTGATGCAGTCTGTGATCAGCCAGGCCCGGCAGGTTGCCCCCACAGACATCACGGTATTGCTTCAGGGTGAAAGCGGGGTAGGCAAAGACGTACTGGCAAGAACCCTGCACGCTATGAGTAAACGTGCCGGTCAAAACATGGTGATTGTCAACTGCGGTGCCATCCCCGAAGGTATCATCGAAAGTGAACTTTTCGGTCATGAAAAAGGATCGTTCACCGGGGCCCATGAAGCGCGCGAGGGTTATTTTGAAAAAGCCGATGGAGGAACCATATTCCTCGATGAAATCGGTGATACGCCCAAAAATGTACAGGTTAAACTGCTCCGCATTCTGGAAAACGGGGAGTTTTTCCGGGTTGGATCGGCCAAACTGCGCAAAACCAACGCACGGATTATCACCGCTACCAATCGTGACCTGTGGAGCGATGTTCAGCGGGGGTCTTTCCGGGAAGACCTGTTCTACCGCCTCAATACCGTAACCATCCGCATACCTGCCTTACGGGAACGCCCCGAAGACGTGATTCCTATTTTCCGAAAATTTGTGGTCGACTTTTCACGACAGTATGACAGCGTTTTTCAGGGTTTTTCCGATGAAGCCCGGCAGCTGCTCACCTCCTATCGCTGGCCCGGGAACATCCGCGAACTTCGTAATGTTGCCGAACAGCTGGTAGTGCTGGAGAAATCCCGTTTCATTACCGCTGAAATTCTGCAAAAATACCTGAAAGGTCGCCAAAGTGTAGGTTCCACGGATAACCTGCCTATGGTATACGCCACCAGCCACAACACTTCCTACGGACCGGAGGCATACCCTGCCGGCGGCGAGTCGGGAAGTCTGGGAAGCGGTGAACGTGAACTTATTTACCGGGCACTGGTTGAAATGCGCGGGGAGATTGCAGAACTTAAAAAAATGCTTGGCGGATTTCTGTACAGGCAATATCAATCGGAATCGGGTGCACCCCGGCTATTGGGCTCAGCCGATCCCCTGCAATCGGTAGCATACCCGGATCAGCACCGTAACACAGCCTACCAGCCTGTGGATATCGGCGATGAGGACGCTGATGAAGATACACTGAATCTTGGCGACGGAGACATCCCTTCACTGGAGCAGGCAGAGCGGTATCTGATCAGCAAGGCACTGGAACGCTATGAAGGCAATCGCCGCAAAGCCAGCGACGCCCTGGGTGTGAGTGAACGCACTTTATACCGTAAGATAGATCAATATAATTTATCGTAACTTACGGCCGTATGACTACTGTGAAATCCACCTATCCCGGCCCCCTTCCCCTGATAAGTCTTTTGATGGCACTGATGCTGCTGCAATCAGGCTGCCTTCGGTACAGTTTCACCGGCGTTACCATCCCGGCCAATGTATCTACCATTTACATCCCCTTCTTTCAGGACAACTCCGGCAGCGGACTTTCCAACCTGAGCGACCAGCTCAATAATGCCCTTGTGAACCGGTTCGTGAATCAGACCCGGCTGCGGCTGGTATCGGATCCCGCACAGGCCGACATCCTCATGGAGGGTGTTATCAACGCCTACAGTAATCGCCCCTTCAGCGTAGCCGGCGACCAAACCGCATCGCTGAACCGCGTTCAGGTATCGGTGCGGGCCAGCTATCAATATGCCGACGAGAACGATCCTCGCTGGTCGAAGGCCTTTACCGGCCAGGCCGAGTATGACCCGGCCGTCAATCCGCTGGACGGAGAGCTTGCAGCAGCCTCCGATGCTATGCAGCAAATCGCACAAAACATGTTCAACGACTCCGTTGGGAGGTGGTAACTTTATGCCTGAAATTCCCTTTGAAATACCCGATTCGCTCAACAGCTACGTGAAAACCTTCGAGGAGTCGCCGGAAAAAGGCATAGCCAACCTGGAGGCCTACCTCGCCCGCCGCAGAAACGATGCCGTGGGTTATTTTCTGTTGGCCGTACTGTATGCATCCGATCAACAGGGTGATGCGGCCCGGAAAGCTGCTTCGCGGGCAAGGGCACTGGCACCGGGAAGTCACCTGCTGGAACACCTGCACTATTTTCTCAGCCACCCGGACGGGTTCAAAGCCTGGGTACCCCAACAGCCGGATGTGGCACGTGCATCAGTTCGCTCCCACCCATCGGCCTCTACCCTTTCCGTTGATCTGGACGTACTCATATCACGACTCACACGGGCAGGCAGCAAGCGAATTGAAGTGAGTACTGAGCGTAAATCAGTGAGCCGGGGCGAGGATGACAAGGTCTTGAGCGATCTGGCCACGCCTACCCTGGCCGGCATCTATGAAGCCCAGCTTAAATTTGAGGAGGCCATTGCTGTGTATGAACGACTCATCGCCATGCGCCCATCACAAAAAGGTATCTACGAGAACGAAATTGAGCGTATCCGCGAGCTGCTGTCCTGACGGGCAGCACCCAGACCGTCGCAAAATCCTGAATGGCAACCTGGACGGACAACCCGACGGGTAAGCCTGACCGGCACAACCCTTGACCGGCAACCCCACACCGGCAACCCTGATCAGACAACCCCTGTCTGGCAACCCAGACCGGGGTAGTCCGGCTCAGTAACGTACGAACGGATTGTGCTTTTTTTCGTGTCCGATGGTTGTAGCCGGGCCATGTCCGGGATAAACAACAGTACCTTCCGGTAAGGTATACAAGTTCGTTTTGATGGACGCCTCCAGCTGTTCAAAATTGCCCATGGGTAAATCGGTACGACCAATAGATTCACGGAAGAGTGCATCACCGGAGAGGAGCTGCCCGCTTTCAGGGTGATAGTACGCCAGATGACCAGGTGCATGACCGGGTGTAAGGAGTGCTTTCAATCCAATACCTGCAAATTCCACCTCTCCTCCGTCAATCCAGTCCGGCTGAAAACCGAAGGGTTTCACCTCAAAACCAAATCGCGCTGCTGAGAGCATGTAATTGTCCCAGAACCAGGCGTCATCCCGATGCAGATAGACCGGAATCTCGCCATAATGGTTCCTGACGCGCTCAACACCGAATACATGGTCGAGGTGGGCGTGGGTCAAAACTATGGCCTCGAGCCTAACGCCGAGCTCACTGACTTTCCGGTTAAAAAGGTCGATTTCCGTGGCAGAAAAAAATCCGGGGTCGACAACAAATCCGCGGTTGTCCCGGCTGACCAGATAGGTGTTTTCCTGAAGCGGATTTACGGTAAACGTGTGGATGTTCATGGATATAAAGAGTTGTGGGTGCCGAAATCCTGCTGCAGGTTAAACGTTGGTCATCTACTGCCCAGAATGCAAGTGGGTGTTTCCAGGTGCCGGCGGTCGCGTGGCGCAGGCAGCTGGCCGGCTACATAATCTGAAATTTCAGGCATAAAAAAAGGATACCGGAAAAAATCCGGTACCCCTGGGAAGTTGTAAACGCTGCAGCGTTACTTGCGACCGTATTTCTTGTTGAACTTGTCAACACGACCGGCGGCGTTAATCATCTTGTCACTACCGATATAAAACGGATGGTTCTTCGAATCAACCTCCGTTTTGTAGATACCTTCACGGGTATTGATAGTGCTGCGGGTCACAAATTCAGAACCATCGCTCATCTGAACAGTGATTTCTTTGTAATCCGGATGTATACCTTGTTTCATAATGTACCTTAAACGTTAAATTCTTGATCAAGACTTTAAATATACGGGTATTCGCCAGCTGCTGCAATACGAAAAATAATCCCCGACCCGCATTGTACCGTACCGCTACTGAAATTCTTCATCGTCAAACCCGCCAAGGGATCCCAGCATACTGCCTACCAGATCCGTGTAGGTCCGATTTTCATCCAGATCGTCTTTGCTGAGCATACTGTGCTGGTGGAGCCCTTCCAATACCAGGTCCATCATAGCAAGTCTGGCATGCTCATCGTCGGTTGGAGCGTGCTTGTTAACCAGGTCGGTCAGGCCGTCCACTTCCATCAGGCGTTTTTTATACCCTTCAGAGCTGAGATTGTCTGGCAATGAAACACCGTTTCCGGCGGAAAACCAGTCGAGTACGGTTTTGTATGTGACATCCGCCTCTTTGCCGGGGCGCGATTTACGCTGCGGATCCGGAAAGTATTTCTTAAATATTTTGGACACTGCCTTACCGATGAGGTGTTGGGCTACACTTACGGCGCCTTCCTGTTCACCTTCGTACACCAGCTCCAGTTTGCCGGTCAAGGCCGGGACGGCGTAATAAATATCCGAGACACGAACCACCGTTTCAGCTTCATCATTGGAATAGGCTCTGCGCTCCGCCGCGGAAACTACATTTTCCATAGCCGTGATGGTCATACGCGTTGAAACCCCACTTTTCTGGTCGATGTACTCTGATTCACGCGCCTCAAAGGCAACCTGCTCCACAATTTCGCGGACGTAGTGCGGTATAACCACCCGGGGTGCATCTTTGCGTTCGACCCGTGCTTCCTGACTGGTAATCTGGATACCAATATCGATGGACTTCGGATAATGGGTAATGATTTGGGAGTCGATGCGGTCTTTTAGCGGGGTGATAATGTTACCGCGATTGGTATAGTCCTCGGGATTGGCGGAGAAAACCATACATACGTCTACGGGCACACGCACATTAAAGCCACGGATCTGTATGTCGCGTTCCTGCATGATATTCAGCAGGGCAACCTGTATGCGTGGCTGCAGGTCCGGCAGTTCATTAATGGCAAAAATTCCGCGGTGCGTACGTGGAATCAATCCGAAATTGATGACTTCTTCATCGGATAGTGCCAGTTTGCGGGTTGCGGCTTTAATCGGATCGATATCGCCCACAAGATCGGCGACCGTTGTATCGGGTGTTGCCAGTTTTTCAGCGTAACGCTCATGGGCAGGCACCCAGCTTACGCGGGTGTCTCCATCGTACCTGGCCACAATTTCACGGGCATACCGGGATATCGGATGGTAGGGATCGTCGTTGATTTCAGAACCTTCCACAATCGGCATCCATGGATCCAGGAAATCTACCAGCATACGCAGCATACGGGTTTTCCCCTGGCCCCGTAGCCCCAGCAAGATGATATCGTGGCCGGATAATATGGCATTTTGCAACTGGGGGATGACCGTTTTTTCGTAACCAACCATGCCCTGAAATACCGGCTGACCAGCCTGCATTTTGCGGATGAGGTTTCGCCTCATTTCCTCTTTGACCGAAACCGATTTCCATCCGGACTTCCGTAAATCTGCCAGTGTTTTAATCGATTCAATGTCAGGTATCATGTATTTGACTGCTATAGTGTAGGAATAAGGGGATTCGCAACCGGTATTACACACGGGATTTATATGTTGCAGAGCGACTGCAAAAGACATCTTTTACCTCGCCGGAACCGGATTGCTTTACACCCTTGCAAACCCGGCCAGGTACTATTTCATTCAGACTGGCTGGAAAATATTTATCCCGGTGCCCAGTGCCCTGGATTTGACCAGGGTCTCTTCCCATTCCGCAGCCGGGTCGGAATCAGCCGTAATGGCACCCCCAACCGCATAGTATAACATTCCCTGCCGGATAATGGCCGTTCGGATAACCACATTGAAACTGAAATCGCCCTCCGGGGTAATCACGCCAATAGCCCCGCTGTACAACCCCCGCCGGTACGACTCCAGCTCTTCAATAATTTCCATGGCGCGGATTTTGGGAGCTCCGGTCATGGAACCCATCGGAAAGCAGGCAGCGATGATTTCTTCTACCGGGATGTCGCTTTCAAGCCTGCCTTCAACCCTGGATACCATCTGATGAACCGTGGCAAAAGACTGTATATCAAACAGACGGTCGACCCGCACGGAGCCGGCCTGGCATACCCTGCTGAAATCGTTTCGTACCAGATCCACAATCATGAGGTTCTCGGCGCGTTCTTTCTCAGAATCAAGCAATTCCCGGAGTATAGCCTGGTCTTCGGCGACTGTGTTTCCGCGTGGACGGGTACCTTTGATCGGGTCAGACTGAAGCTGGCTCCCGTGGCGGGTCAGAAATCGCTCAGGGGAAGCACAACACACACTGGTATCACCGAGCTGCAGGTAGGCGGCAAACGGAACCGGTCCGCGTTGATACATCGCGGTAAACAACCCCAGCGGACTACCCTCAAATTCGGCCTGCAGCTGGTGGGAAAGGTTTACCTCGTAGCAGTCGCCCTCGCGGATGTATTGCTGTGCCCTGCGGACGTGCTCCATGTACTGCTGCGGGGTAACACGGGTACGAAGATTGCGGACGTGGCAGGGGCTGGTTTGATACGGTTCACCTGAAATGGATACACTATCGTTTTCACAAACACCGGCCGTTGCCGTGACGTCCTTCGGTTCGTTGAGGATGTACATGCGTGTTGGTCGACCCATCCAGATATCGGGCAAATCGGTTTCATCGGGATTGGATGAATGAAGTCGTTCCCGGGCATTTTTCAGGTCGTACCCCAGATATCCGCAGCAGTAGCCGGGAAACTTTTCTCGAAACCGTGCCAGAGCCTTCCATGGGTCACCGGTGGAGTCCTGTGAATCATCGGGCTGATGCCTGTCTGCGGACGGTTGCGCAGGCGCGGATTGCTGTGAATCACCGGGTTGTTGTGGATCACCGACCTGACGGGCATTTCCGGTGTGCTGCATGTCCCCGGAGTGCTGCTTCCAGCGAAAAATGGCATCAAAACCGGCAAATAGTATGGACTTCCCGGAAGATGGATGCGATTGCAGCTGGGAATCAAGCAAAACAACATCTCCGTTGCGGGTTTCCCGCTCAAGAATGGCGTAAAAATCGGCGCGCGAAGCGGTTTCGTATGTTTGCGGTTGCAGCATAGGTTAAAACGGGAATATCGCTTGTAATTTTCGGGTCAGCCCGGGATTCTCGCGCATTGTCAGTTCGGTGTCGTGGGTCCTGATGGTACGTACCGGTACAATCCCGCGAAGTGCATTGATAATCCAGACTCCATCGGAAGCACATAACGCACGGGCAGTTAACAAGACTGGTTCAGGGTTCGTTTCCCTGGTGGTATGGGCAGCCAGCCAGCGGAGACCTACTCCCTGCAGCGGATTGGTGGAGGGATCCGGGGTGCAAAGTATCCCGCCACGAAGCATCAGGAGATTTGCGATGCAGGTTTCACTGACATAGCCCCTGTCATCGTACAGAATCCCATCATCAAAGCCCTGCTCGCGGGCGTAGTTGAAGCATGTATCGTAATAAGCACGATTATTGGATTTTACGGAGCTGTGCGAGGCTTCCGTGAAGGGGTGCGGTTCGGTGGCGGTTAAAAGTCGTACACTGTGCCGGGTTTCGGGCAAGGGATGAATACTCAGCACGGTGAGGCCGGCAGTCTCTATGCCCGGGTAATGACGACGGGTGTCGGCGGGTAACAGCGACAAAGCCTGAGCCGTTGCCGGAAGTACGGTCAGCCGGATGCGGCAGGGCTGTCCGGCGAAGCTGCGACGGATAACCCCGGCCGGATCCGCGGGTTCAGGTAGAATCAATCCCTGTTGCGCAAGGCCCCGTTCAAGTCGTTCCCGATGCATGGACCAAAGCGGCAGTGCATGGCCTGTCCACCGCATGGTTTCGAAAACACCCCGGTTCCAGGCCCGGGTTTGCTGCAAGCCGATAAAAACATCGGTTTTAACGGCAAGTCCATCCAGATAGCATGCGAGGGGCTCTGTGGGGGGGGTGCTCATGGTCAGCTGGTTACGCCCCCCCTGCTATTTATCCGCTGCGGCAACAGCCGTGTCGTGCTGAATTGTACGTCGGGTTTCATACGCGTCGTCATCGCCGTCATCGCCATGGGCGGGTGCAAGCGACGTCTGTAAAGCCCCCGAAGTATCCTCCCGGAGGGTGTCTGATTGCAGCACGTACAGCGCCCGAAGGGTATCCAGGAGTGCGGTGTAATTGTCGGCGCCTCTGAAGCCGGTACGCACGTCATAAACGCTTCCGTCCGGACCAAAGGTTACCTGCGAGGGAACCCCGGGAGCAAGCAGTTCCTGAAACGCGTCACTCCCGTCAACAAACTCAAACCCGTACGAGTGCTCACGGATGTACTCGGCGGTGAGTTCAGCATTATCTTTAACCCCGGCGGCAAACACTACAACATGCCCGGGAAACTGTCGGGTTACGCTCCACAGCTTGTCGTGTGACCCCAGTGATGGGCTCGACCAGGTTGCCCAGAAGTCGATCACCACAAATTTGCCACGGTAGTCGGAGGCACGGAGGGTGTCAAGGCCATTACGATGTGGAAATGCGTGTGTGTACAACCCGGCACCGTCGCCAAGGTTTTCCAGAAATCCGATATGCTGGTTAGCCGAGTAACGGATGGTGAAGTAAAAGATGGCGGCGATGCCGGCGATGCCGATGGTTACGGCAAACAGGTTAAAATATTTGGGATCAATTTTCATAGAGTCAAAAGATACACAAAAAATAAGGCCCGTATGCGCGATGACATACGGGCCTGTATCACCTGAACATCGAAAAAACCTGAAACAGGGAAAAAACGATGTTAGAGAGTTAAATTCTTACGGGTGAATTATTTAATCAGCATCATGGTACGGGTTTGCATGTGCGAACCGGTCTGTAAACGAATCAGATACGTTCCGGAGCTGTATTGCTGAGCGTCAAAGTTTACACTGTGCGTACCGGCGGGCAGGGTATCGTCTACCAGAACAGCTACCTGCCTGCCCAGCACGTCGTACACGGATAGCGATACTGAGGCCGTTGCCGGCAGATCAAACCGAACGGTTGTTGACGGATTAAACGGATTCGGGAAGTTCTGGTAGAGTTGAACCTGGGACGGTAGTTGAATCGCATCGCCCGACTCAACAGAGGTTGCCCGGATGATATCCGGTACCGGCAGCGGCTCGGTGGTATAAATGTTGAATTGTCCGGGAGCCATTTCAACCGACATGGTGGTAGAGGTTACCTCAAAAGGCTCACCGCTCATGTAGTCGTACCAGGTGCCCGTGGATGGGAATAGTACGGAGGCAGTCCGGGGGGTTACACCGAAGTTACCGGCTATCGTGGCGCTCATGGTATCGTGAATCAACTGAACCTGGCGGTAGTTGGATGGATTCAGGGTAGTGATAACCTGCGTGTTCACGTCATGAAATACCGGATGTTCACGACGAAGGTTGATCAGGGCCGACCATACTTGATACAACTCATAGCGGTCCGGATCAGCATAATAGTCCCACCGGATGGGTTTTTCGGCGGTTCGGCCGGGATCGGTGGCAGAACAGTCGCCATCTCCGCCACCAGGTTTCAGACATTCTCCGGGACCTCCGCCGTAACCGAGTTCACCAAACTGCCACATCATACGCGGACCGGGGATCATGTAGAAAAATGCACCGGCCAGTTGCTGGCGTTCCAGGGCTGTTGGCAGCTGGCGGATGTCGTAATCGCCGGAGCGATTGCCGAAACGCAGGTTTTTGAGCATCATCCATTGTTCATCGTGGCTTTCCATATAGGAGATGGCATTGGGTACACTCCACCCGCGATTCTCATACCAGATTCCGGATAGGTTGGCGCCGGGATTTACATACCCCATAGCTGCTTCCTGAAACGGTGTGGTCATATTCTGCCAGAACATCATCCCATTGATTTCGGGTTCGTCGGTTCGGTAATGCGCCAGTTCGCGCTCCTCACTATCGGCCGCGAAATGCTCTAAAATGACATACGCATCCGGTTCGTACGACCAAATTGCATCGGCCATACGTTTGAGATTACCAATTCGCTGGGAATTATAGCCGTTGTAATTGGTGCTGTTAAAATTGGTGGCGAACCCCTTGGTCAGGTCAAAACGGTACCCATCAATACGAAAATTCTCAATCCAGTGACGGTTGGTCCGGTCCATCCAGTACCGCACATAGCTGTCGTTATGATTGAGGTGGCGGAAGACATTGAACTCATGACCCGGACCAAGAAATCGGTTGGTGGCGGGGTCGGTACCGTACAAGGCCACCAGAGGTGATGCCTCCTGGGTATGGTTGTAGACTACATCCAGAATAACCGCAATCCCGCGGGAATGTGCCTCGTCTATAAATCGCTTGAACGACTCCCTGGTACCATAGCTTTTATCCAGCGCCCCGTGAAAATTGGGATTATAGCCCCAGCTCAGATTTCCATCGAAATTAGATACGGGCATGAGTTCGATGGCATTGATACCGAGGCGGTCCAGGTAATCCAGCGTGTCCTTAAGCACTTCGAAGGTGCTCTCCTCCACAAAATCGCGAAGAAGCAGCTCGTAAATGATTAACTCGTCCTGGGGTGGTCGCTGATAATCGTTGGACTGCCAGTTGAAAGGCTCCCGACCGATTTCAAAGACGGAAACCATTCCCGTGGTCTGTCCGGCCGGATATTGGGGCATATCAGGATATACAGCCTCGGTGATAAAGCGGTCGTTATTGGGATCCAGAACCAGTTCACTGAACAGGTCAGCTATGCGGATGTCACCGTCAACCAGATACTGAAAGCGATATTCACCATCGGCAAGCCCGTCGAGTGTAATCCAGAAGTGAACACTATCTGCGTTGACTTCATGCATATTCAACAGATAGGCGTCATCCACCTCCCAGTTACTGTGATCGCCGATGAGGTGTACAAAGCGTTTACCGGGCGCAAACATGGAAAAGCTGACTGAGCCGGGATTCTGCGGATCTACGGTAATCCCGTCGTGTAATCCGTCTGGTCGTGCAGCGCGAACGGGTTCGGGTGCTTCAATAAAATTGAAGGTAATGGTTTGTTCACGGGTCTGACCGGACGTAGTTACCACGTCGAGTCGAATAGTATTGGCGCCGGATGTAACTTCAGCACCCAGATCCGACAGACTCGGAACCAGCAGGAGCTGACGTTCGTCTTCATAGAAATCCCCGAATGGCACCGGATCCTGCCCGTTCACCGTGATGGTTGACGAGGATGTGTTCACGGGATCCGAATCAATGGAGGCAATGTTGGCTATCAGCGCCGGGGGGTCGATCTGATGCACCGAATTTTGGGCCGGAAACACCTGAAATATCAGCGGACTGGTAACTTCCAGGAATGAATCGCTGTTTGCACCCACAGTGAGCGGATTCAGCGGATCCGTGAACCAGGCCCAAGGTGGATTACCGATTGAGTACTGCTCATGAAATTTATAGGCGTATCCGTTGACTCCGCTGCGGGAAACTGCACCGCCGCCAACGCGCAACCGAATTACCTGATACGAAAACCCATTTTCAGTGTCCTCTGTGAGCAGGGATTCATCGGTAGTCGATATTGCACCGCTGGAGTTATTGCCCCAGTTATTGAAAGACCCGGGCACAAAAGAGCGCAGGGCATTTTCATTGGGGGTATAGCGGAAGGTTACATTCAGGGAATCCTGGGCCGTGACCGGTAATGCAAGGGCAACGAGGAGTAAAATTGCTAGGGTAAGTCTGTACATTGTGCAAGAAATTAAGGCTGTTTACTCAGGGATGAATCGGGCGAATCAGTCCCTGCCGGGTTAGTTGCCAACGCGGAGTTCAGTAACCACGCATGGTCAGTTAAGGGGTGTGTACTTCGGTAGATGGCAGCGCTGAAAACACGATCGGGCTAGGCCGTCACGCGCGACTCCGAAGAGCTTCGAATTACCAGCTCCGGCGAGAAAATGGTGTGGGAGACGGCGTTTTCAGGATGCTCCATCTTATCAAGAAGTTTCTCAAGGGCGAGCCATCCCATTTCATACATGGGCTGTTTCATACTGGTAAGCCCTAAAAACTCGGAGAAACGAAGGTCGTCGAAACCCATAATTGGGATGGTTACTCCACGGTCTATCATGGCCTTCAGTGCACCCATCGCCTGAATATCCGAGCTGCAGAAACAAGCGTCAGGAACATCGGCCATATCCAAAACCTGACACATGGCTTCATAGCCGTTGCGTTCGGTAAAACCGTCCCGGCTGTAGTGGTCGCCGGAGACGATAAGCTGGTTATCAACAATACGACCTGCATCCTGCAGCGCCCTGCTGTAACCCCGGATGCGGTCCTGAGCAGGTTTGGAGTTTACAAGGGCGGTAATCATGGCTATACGTTCATAACCCTGATCAATAAGGTGTTTGGTAGCCAGATAGGCTCCTTCTACGCTGTCTACACTGACTGAGTCAAATTCGTGATGATATTCATCAATCAGGATGATATTTTCGTGCAGTTTTTTGATACACGACCACTGCTGGTCGTTAAGGTGGATTGAAATAAGCAGGTATCCGTCGGCAACACCCCGTTTTATCAGGTATTCAATCTGTTTGTCGATATCATCACTGATGCGCACATTATAGATGTTCAGGTCATAGTCATGATCGGCGATTTTGTCCTGAATACCTGCAAGCACTTCCATGAAGAAGTGATTGGAGATCACCGGGACAATAACCGTTATCAATTTCGACTTTTTCCGGGCCAGACCCTGCGCCATGGCGTACGGATGGTAACCGGCTTCCTGAGCTATTGCCAGTACTTTGTCGCGGGTTTTCGGCGAAACGTTGTTCGCGTTATTGAATACCCGGGATACGGTGGCAATACTAACACCTGCCTGTCGTGCAATATCGTATATGGTAGCAGACAATGGTTTGAACTAAACGGATTGGAATAAAGTGGAGGCAGGCCTGTTCAGCCTGCCTCCATCGATTTCATCAGATGACTGGTTATTTAACCAGCATCATAGTGCGGCTTTGGCTGAAGCTGCCGGCGCGGATTTGGTACAGATAAACACCTGAAGCCAGATCAGCGGCATTGAAATTAACCGTATGGGTGCCGGCTGACATAACACCGTCAACCAGGGTTGCTACACGCTGTCCCAGAACGTTATAAACACTCAACTGAACATTTTCAGCCATCGGCAAGGTGAAGCTGATGTTTGTAGTTGGGTTGAATGGATTCGGGAAGTTATTGTGCAGTGCATACGCGTTAGGCTGCTCAAGCGACTCTTCTACACTGGTTTCGGTCAGACCGTAGGTAGGTGCAGGCTGCACATCCAGATCTCTCCAGGTCCAGGTTACAGGAAGAAGCTCGTCTTCATTTGGCCAGATGATATCATCCGGATCGGAAGCATCAAGCGGCTCGATGTAGCGGTAGTAACGACGTCCCATGGCGAAACCATCACCGTTTTGAACACGGGTACCATCGTCTTTCACATAGGCAACTGTGAAACCGATGTGGTTTTCGGTAGGCAGCTGAATTTCCTGAACAAGCTCAAAGATATTGGTTTCACCAACGCGGGTGAACTCAACACTGGCCAGAGCCTCTTCATTGCCTTCTTCAAAGATCGGATTATCGTCACCAACAGGCAGACCCTGCGTCAGACCAAACAAGGGTGTCTGAACAACGAGGTAGAGCTTATCGTTAGCCGGATCAAAGGGCTCGGTGTCTTCCGTAGTTACGGCTGGTCCCATATCAATGGTCAGCGTAACCGTCATGGTAGAGTTACCATCGATGGTTTCACGGATAATACCCTGTGGCGGGATGTTGTTGAAGAACGACACACCGGAACCAAAGTCATCGGCAGTTTGCTCGGTTTCATTGTTGAAAACGTAGATACGGTCGCCACCGCCGAATACACCGGGCTCTTCCCATCCGCCGGGCAGATTGGGAATGAAGTTTTCGCTTTCTTCATCAAAGCGGGACTCATCCCAGTTGATGAAATACTTATAAGCGATGCGGGCACCTACTTCTTCAACAATGTTGAACGAAGATGTCCAGGCATCAAAAGCTTCATTGTACGCCATGGATGTACCGGTATCCCAACCGTTGAATGCGCCCGGTACGCTTACGAAGTCGCCCAGGTTACGGTTGAATACACCAAACTCCTCAAGTACACCGACGTTAACTGCGAACTGTACGTTGGCATCAACGATTTCGGCTGTAGGAGGTCGGCGACCTTCGAAGAATTTGAAGGCATAGGTGGAATCGCTCTGAGCGATAACCGTGGTGTTGTTTCCATCACCATCCGGATTGAAGGCATCATCGCCGTTGTCCCAGGAAATGGTTCCGGTGTCAATATTTTCAGCAACACCAAACACAAACTTGAACTTCATCGGATTACCGGCTGAATCAGCTGGAACATTGATGGAGCCGGAGTACATCGCGTTGCGTGAACCTTCAGGCATTTCTTCTGCGTCCAGAATCAGGTTGGTTGTGCCCCAATCGAACGGGTAGGTACCGCGAACACCAACAACCATGGTTTCAGGGTTAAAGGAGCCGGTTTGCACCTGGGCGCCCACGTTCACACGGAAGAACAGTGAAATCTCATCTTCTTCTTTGGCGCCGTAAGGAGCCTGGTCAGCCTGGGATGGCTTGCCATCGGTATTGTTCCAGTATTCAACCGGCAGCACGGTATCTTCGGTTACTACAATACCGCGGGTATCCCATCCGGCAGGATTCTCAGCTTCAGCAAAGCCTTTTTCATCCTGGGTGCGGCTGGTTCCGGGCACATCCCATCGGTATTTATACAGAATCGTATCACCGGCGTTTACACGGAACGTTCCCTGCCAGTAATCACCACCGATATTGGTCAGTTCGGCCGTTGCATTAGCGTCCCATCCAAGGGTTTCGCCGCTTGCAAACTCACCTACTTGTCCGCTGGCAGTTTTTACCTGACCGTTTACGGTCAAACGATAACCATCTGCCCGAACTGTATCGGGGATGGTCACTGTGTTCACCGTAAACGTAACAGCAACCGTACCATCCTGAGCCTGAGCCTGAGCGGGCATTGCACCTAGTGCAACTACCATCAGAAACAAACCGAGCATGCTACCGCCGCCGATACGTCGTAACCACGACGTGGCATCTATTGGTATCATCATTTTCATAGTTTACCTCTTTGTTTTTTTTATTTCACGGTTTCCCGTTTCTTGTGAAAATCGTTTCAGTGTATTTTGTTCCGTAGCTGAATGCAAATCTATCCTTAAAATTGAACGGTGAGTGCGAGTCGGCTGGTGAGCCCGAGGTAGCGGTGGTTCTGGGCGGCATAGCCTACACGCATGGCCTGACCACTGCCCAGGGTGTACTGCATCGCCGCGCCGGCACCAAACAGCCACATCCGGTCGTCTCCCAGCAGCAGCTCCGGCAATCCCGCCTGTACACTGAACATATCCCGGTAAAACGACAGCTCCATACCCACATTCACACTCTGAACATTATCGCTGGGACTCAGCGCATCGGCCATCACCGTGGCACGGAACATCTCACGGTCTACCGCATCCCAGGCCAGACCCACCTGCAGCATCAGCGGCAGGGTGTAGTCCCGCGTACTCAGCTTGGCATTAATCCGGTTGTTATTCCCTTCCGAATTCGGGTCGATGTCAACGGTGGTAATCAAATCGTCACCATCCAGATTCATCTTACTGCCAAAATTGGCAATGCGCACCCCGAATCGAATCCCGTCAAACGGAGTCACATAACTCGTACCCACATCGAAGGCCACGCTCGAGGAGCTCGTGTTCATGATCTGCTCGTGCACCAGCTTGACCGTGCCGCCAATGGAAAAATCCGGCAGTAAAAACCGCGCATAACTCGCCCCCACCGCATAGCTGGACGCCCCGAACTTCCGGCCCGTGCCCATCTGCTGCTCAAAGGTCGTCTCTTCCATGTCATCCATGGTCAGTGCAATCACACTCAGACCAAATACCCCGCCGCCCGCCGGCATCGCCAGGCCCACAAAGGTATGCTGCAAATCGGCTATCCACGGCGAATGCTCCACCACCAGCTCGGTCTGACGAAGGCCGGCAAGAGCCCCCGGATTCCAGTACATCGCCGTGGCATCCGACACGCTGGCCGTGCTCGCACCGCCCAGACCCGCCGCGCGCGTGCCTACCGGAATGAGCAGAAAGTTCGCCGAACTCGTGCCTTTCTTACTGATCACCTGACCGTAGACCTGCTGGGGCACCGCCGCCAGCAACCCAAGGGCCATCATCGTCACTGTCTTTACTATTGTGCTTAATCTCATCTGCTTAGCCCTTATTTAATCACCGCAAATTTACCCGTATGCTCTCCGACCCCGGGCGCTTCCACATGGTAGATGTATACGCCGTATGGTATGGTTTCCCCATGGCGGTTACGCATATTCCAGATGTAACGGTTTTGTGCAATATCGTTGGAAATGGAAAGTGTTTGCACCAACTGTCCGGAGACATTGAAAATTCGGATGGTTGCCTGCGTAGGCAGATTTATGAAATGCAACTCATTGGTTGACGCCCCCAGCGAACGCTCAGCCAGATGGGTGACCACATAGGGATTGGGTACCACCCTGATTTCGGACAGCACATCCTCAGTTACTTCCTGTGCAGATGCCTGTGGAATATTCTGCTCTGTTATGGAAAAAGTAAACGCATCTGAAGCCGTAAACGGTTTGATTGTAGACAGCTGCAACGCATCACCGGCACCCGGATCCACCGTCCCCAAGGTGCGGTTAACCTGCATGGAGACTTTCCAGGTTATGATATTTTCATTGGCACCAAAGTTCTCTACGAAATAGATTTCATCGCTCCGGCCCTGACCGTCCTCGTCGATAAAGGCCCGGAAACGTTTTTCTGTTGTAGTCAGCGACCAGTTCGCACCGGCGTCTTCCGTAGTCAAAATAGTAGGGCCTTGTCCTACCGCAATAATTTTGTCGGAATCAAGTGCCGCAATTCCATAAACGGTCTGCGTAATACCCAAATCTCCGGTGGTCCATGTAGCCCCGCCGTTGGTGGTAACAATATGATACCCGTTCGGACCAACGGCATATCCGTTGGAAGCATCGGTAAATACTACACGGGTTATCTGCGTGTTCGATGGAGTTGCCTGCCGCGACCAGGTCGTGCCTCCGTCTGTAGTAGCCCAGATTACACCGTTGAAACCCACAGCCCAGCCAAGTGTAGCGTCCAAAAAGAATACCTGATTGATGTTCCGTAATCGATCACCGGATATACCACCTACAAACTCGGAGGTTGGAATCTGAGTCCATGAGTCACCACCGTCAGCCGTGCGAAGTATAACGGCACGATCGCCAACGACATAGCCGATATCCTGTGTTGCGAAAGTAATAGATCGAAGCGATCGCGTGGTTCCCGAAGCAACGACCGACCAGGTCTCGCCTCCATCCGTTGTGCGGATTATCAGGCCGTCTGCTCCTACAGCAAATCCATCTGACGCGTCCTTGAAATATAACGACGTGAGCTCAGCCTCAGTTTGGGTGTTCAAAACAGTCCAGTCGTCTCCGCCATTTACGGTTTTAATAATGGTACCGGCCGAACCGGCAGCCCATCCCCTCTGATCATCTATAAATTGCACCTCAAACAAACGGGCGTCAACACCGGTGTTGATGGCCCTCCACACCTGACCACCGTCTTCCGTTTTCCGAAGCTGTCCGGCACCGCCAACGGTCCAGCCCAGGTCGTTATCCAGAAAAAAAACATTACGTAAATCACTAGGAATATTGGGATTAGCAAAGAATGCGAATGGTATTTCCTGACCCGTAGAGGTATTAAATACCTTGAAGTTCACGTCCTCGGCCGGCAGCGGCAGTGTGAGGTTACCCACCTGAAGGTTGAATGGCAACGAGGTTGAAACAACGCCGTCATCAAATTCCACGCGGTAGTCCGACGGTCGGGCAAATCGGGTATTTACCGCAAATTCGTAGTTATGCAGAATATTATTCTCTTCACTGACCCATCGCGACTCAGCTGGATTGTTCCTGACCGTATCCGTCGGATTGGTGACCAGAACCGACAATCCATCACGGAACGGGAGCGGCCGGTCCTGAACCAGCGGCTGACGGTCGTAAACCACTTGACCACTGGTTGTATTCGTTAACGTGAAATCCTGGGTTACTACCCGATCCAGATCCGTTCCGGATATTATTGTATCTCTGAATGTGATGGAGTAGGTATTATCGAGCTGGAGAAAGGATGGGTCAATAATGCTGATATCAACCGTTCCGGCTCCGGTTCCACTGACCCGGGTTACCTGCGGATCCTCCGGTGGCTGGTATCCGAATACGGGCGCAGTGGGTATTACCTCCGCTACGTTTCGACCCAATGTTACAGCACCCGTCGACTGGTTTACAGCTATATCCAGCGCTGATTCACGGGGACTGTGTACGTAAACTTGATTAGGGAATAAAGGCGGATCGTAAATCTGACCGGTTTGTGGATTCACCAATGGGGTTACAAAATCAGGCAGCGCATCACCATGGGTATAGGCAACAACAGCATAATAGTAGGTCCGCCCGTTTATCACATCGGTATCGACAAAAATGCGACGTAATCCGTTATCGGTGCCCAACCAGTAGCGAACACCATTGATGGAGGCCGGATGGTATTCGCTGATATCATTTACCAGATCATACTGAGCAATGGCGCGGTATCCCTGCCGATTGCCCTGATTATCGGTCACACGAAGGGCATCCAAAAACTCAGGGTCGGTTGATTTATAGATTTTATACCCTTCGAAATTACGGGCCGAGCGATTGGAACCCGCCAGTGCCGGATCCTGAAATGACTCCGCAAAATCATCCCAGTACAGGGTAACCTGACCGTCACCGGGAATAGCGAAAAGCCTGGGTGCCGGAGGTACGCTGGCATCGGCTGGGGTAACGACTTCATAGCCCCGCGCCGAGTCCTGTGCACGTACAGGGGTATGCGAAAATGTCAGTGCAACCAATATCAGAGCTATTCCTGAAATGGCTGACAGCATTCGCTGAAAATTTTTGCGTTTGACGGATCGTCTCATGGGTGAGGATACTTGATTCGGATGTCTCATTTTCATAATTGGCACCCTTCCTTAAAATTGAACGGTGAGTGCGAGTCGGCTGGTGAGCCCGAGGTAGCGGTGGTTCTGGGCGGCATAGCCTACACGCATGGCCTGACCACTGCCCAGGGTGTACTGCATCGCCGCGCCGGCACCAAACAGCCACATCCGGTCGTCTCCCAGCAGCAACTCCGGCAATCCCGCCTGTACACTGAACATATCCCGGTAAAACGACAGCTCCATACCCACATTCACACTCTGAACATTATCGCTGGGACTCAGCGCATCGGCCATCACCGTGGCACGGAACATCTCACGGTCTACCGCATCCCAGGCCAGACCCACCTGCAGCATCAGCGGCAGGGTGTAGTCCCGCGTACTCAGCTTGGCATTAATCCGGTTGTTATTCCCTTCCGAATTCGGGTCGATGTCAACGGTGGTAATCAAATCGTCACCATCCAGATTCATCTTACTGCCAAAATTGGCAATGCGCACCCCGAATCGAATCCCGTCAAACGGAGTCACATAACTCGTACCCACATCGAAGGCCACGCTCGAGGAGCTCGTGTTCATGATCTGCTCGTGCACCAGCTTGACCGTGCCGCCAATAGAAAAATCCGGCAGTAAAAACCGCGCATAACTCGCCCCCACCGCATAGCTGGACGCCCCGAACTTCCGGCCCGTGCCCATCTGCTGCTCAAAGGTCGTCTCTTCCATGTCATCCATGGTCAGTGCAATCACACTCAGACCAAATACCCCGCCGCCCGCCGGCATCGCCAGGCCCACAAAGGTATGCTGCAAATCGGCTATCCACGGCGAATGCTCCACCACCAGCTCGGTCTGACGAAGGCCGGCAAGAGCCCCCGGATTCCAGTACATCGCCGTGGCATCCGACACGCTGGCCGTGCTCGCACCGCCCAGACCCGCCGCGCGCGTGCCTACCGGAATGAGCAGAAAGTTCGCCGAACTCGTGCCTTTCTTACTGATCACCTGACCGTAGACCTGCTGGGGCACCGCCGCCAGCAACCCAAGGGCCATCATCGTCACTGTCTTTACTATTGTGCTTAATCTCATCTGCTTAGCCCTTATTTAATCACCGCAAATTTACCCGTATGCTCTCCGACCCCGGGCGCTTCCACATGGTAGATGTAGATCCCGTAGGCCAGGTCCAAATTGTCTTTGGTCAGCATATCCCAGACGTAAAGTCCGTTTTCAATTGAATTGTTGACCTGCAGCGTCTGAACCAGTTGTCCCGCTACATTGAAAATGCGGATGGTCGACTGTGCCGGCAGGTTTATGAAATGAAGCTGGCGTTCCTGCTGCGGTCTCACCGGAGTAGGACGCTGCTCAGCAATATTCGTTACGATGTATGGATTAGGTACAACACGGATGTCAGCAAGCCGTTCACGAGCCAGATCAGCATCTTCACTGGCAACATTTGCTGAAGCATCAATGGTGAACTCAAACACATCCTCGTTGGTGAAATTAACGGATTGCGTCATGTCTACCTGGTCGCCCGGCATAGGCCGGAAAAGCACATCCGATTCATGCGGGTTCAGCGTCAACGTGTGTACCACCTGCGCCTGCTCATTCAAAATGTGTATGACGTCACTGAAATTCTGCTGCGACTCTCCGGCATACAGCGCAGAAATGGCGGTATTGCGATCAGGAATCTGCTGATTTCGCTGCAACGCGAATCCAACTTCCTCGCCGGTGTTCGCGTCCAGTATACGCAGGTTCGTTTGTGTAGCAGGAATTCTTCGGGTCAACGGACCTTGCGTTAACTCGATTTCTTGCGTCGGCAATTGTTGGGTAGCAGCCCCGAAATACAACAGGTAACTGCGCATATCTTCAATATCGGTGTTTTCAGCCGTAACAGTTGCCTGCACACCGATACCGGAATCGGTGGTCCACCGGGTCTGACGGAGCTTGCCAACAGACTCCGGATTCCGGATAACGACCCTGAATCCTTCAATGACAGGCGAATCCTGCCCCTGCAACGATTCCCGCTCCTCAAGGAGAACCTCCCCGCTGGTTACGTTCGTAAGGGTGTAGGAGGTTGCATCCTGTCCGTCCGGACCGTTAAATGTGATTCGGTACGTACTGCCCGGATTCAACCGGCGGGGATCCACAATATCCACGAGCACGTCCCCATTGGCATCACCCGCGGTTTGTTGCACCACCGGGGGCTGAGGCCCTACGTATCCGGCAGAAATGGAGGCCGGTATCACAGACTGGACGTTGACTCCGGCAATCAGTGTTCCGTCCGGATTGATACTCAAGTTAATCGGCGACTCTGCCGGTGCAATACCTGCCAGCGGCGCACCATGATTATAGGCAACCACCGCGTAGTAGTACTGCCTGCCATTGATTACATCGGTATCTATATAATAGCGCTGCAACCCGGTATTATCGCCCAGATAAAAGTCTACACCGTTAATGTCAATCGGGTGATTTCCCGAAAATTCATTGACTCGGTCAAACTGTGCAATAGGTTTGAGGAACTGCAGATTCCCCCTCCCATCGGTAATCTTGCGCGCATCCAGCAGGGAAGGATCCGTAGCGCGATAAATTTTATACCCCTCAAAGTTATTGGGGTTTTGTCCCAGGCGCTCCAGATACCGGTCGAAAACAAACTCGGCCTCATCATCCCAGTACAGGGTGACCCTGCCATCACCTGGAACGGCCCGTAAAATGGGCGGTGGTGGCGCCGTCGCAAACTGGTAGTTGGCCTCATAGGCATTAAAGGCCTGACGCAGACTGTTTTGAACCAGTTCGATGTCCGCATCATTGGAGGAGGTATTGGCCTGGGCAATACTCACGGCAATGGCAAAGCGCTCTACCGCACCGGCACGCAGCGGAAAGTAGGAAGACGTAATAAACTGATCGGTATCCTGAGAAGCGTCCGGAGCAGCGGTAAATCTACCGGGCGACATGTGCGTCTGCCACATCTCCAGGTTCGTCGTGGTATTCGAAAACGATCCTGCTGAACGGAATGTAGCCGATGTAATCCCGATGGCATCGGTTTCAGCTACGTCTGTTTTATCAATATTCGATTCCCCGGGGAATCCGGTAAACGCACCGGAACTGGGTAATCCGTCACCTTCACCGCGGGACCCGGTTCCCTCTACTCCGTCAATACCCACATCATCCGCGCTGGCAGTCCAGTTGCCGTTATTGTCAAAAAAGTCGTCCCGCGCCTCGTCAATCATAGGCGCAGCGGTGTGGAAATTCTTGAAATAGTCGGTAAATGTAGATGCGGGCAACCGGTCGGCATACAGTGTTACCAACATCTGCTGATTATCGCTCACGAGGGAGGCAAAGGCTGCGTCCGATTGAATTTTCTCCCGGATCCAGGAATTTGGAACTACCAGACCCGTCTGAATCGTATCACGATCGGTAAACGACTGAATATCTTCGTAGAAACCGTCATACAGGTAATTGATGTAACGGACCGGTCGGGTCAACACGGTGCCATCGGGCTGCAGACGGGTCAGGGTGAGGTGGTTGGGCTGATTTTCATCAATAAGACCATCGAAGTCATCATCAAAAAGGTTCTGATGTCGGGCTTGCAGGGTATCCTCAAGAACCGGGTTCACGGGGTTGGCTCCACCCGGGAATATCGGACCGTTTCGGGTCAGTGTGATTTCACGCCCCTGGGTGCTGACGGTGACTTCCTCATCTGCGCCGAGATCCGGATAGCGTGTGAGAATACGGTTACCGTCTTCATCAATCAGAACGATGGGTGTTCCGGCAGTGAGAGTACGTGGCTGGAAATCTTCTGTCAAGAACAGTGGCGTTACTCCGGCGGGACCCGTGACAGAGGCGGTAGATGGGAAGAATCCGCCGTTTGGCTCCAGCAGCGGAGCAACCAGATCCTGATTCCGGGCATCGTAAAGGTCAGATGCCGGAATGTAGAAATCAGCATCACCGTCATTGTCAATTCCGTCAATGGCGTTACCGGGGGTTTCCAGGAAACGGATACCTGCCACGCCGATTGCAGTTCCGTCAAATTCCGCCGGTGATGCCGTAGGTCGGATATCGGTATAAAATGCAGTAGAACGTTGCTGGTCAAAGTAAGGACGGTCATCTTGTGGTGTTCCTACCCAATCGGCCGTCCAGAGCATGAATGACACTTTATCGTAATCATAGGAGGCATCATTCCGGATTTCAAAAATATTGAAATGAACATCGGCAATCAGATTTTGTGTCCAGGCCAGAATACGGCTATCCATTACCAAACCGAGGCCTCCGCGCGTATTATCGGTTGCATCCGGGCGGTATAAACGGCTGGATCCATTCACATAACGTCCGTATAAATCATCTCCGGAACGGTAGAAGAATTCCTGATCTGCATTGAATATACCTTTGCCGAAATAGCCGTTCCACTGACCAGCCCACCCCGGATCACCCTCGTCATCCATTTTATCTGGCCAGGTAGCAGGCCAGGTATTCATTTCTTCTCCAAAGCGTGGTCCGCGGTCACTTCGGGCCAGCTCTTCGGTAGTTTCAGCGGCATAGCCCGGGATGGGGTTATGCGTCCAGCTGTCACCGGTAGGACTCTGCCCAACCAAAGGATCTACCACCACCGGGAAAACATTATCGCTTCCCTCCAGCTGATTCCGTACCTCAGCTCCGGTAAAAATGGAAATAAAATAAATATACCGGCGGTTCGTGTTTTTGGGATATTCGTAATAGAGCTCATCCCGGTTACCCTCCCCTGTTCGACCACCAAAACCAAAGTTATGGTAGGTCGACCGGAGATTGTTGGCATCCAGTATGGATTTTCGGCGCTCTTCGAAGTCAGAACGCTCTTCGCTTGGACGTGCATCCGGATTGAAGGTAGTCTGGGCATTGATTATGCCTGGAACCGTCAATCCGCCCAACAGCAGAAGTCCCAATATTGCGTGTGGAAATTTTCTCATCATGTTATTACTGTAATCGCACTGTTTTTCTAAAAGGAGTACTGAACACCGAGCTGAACTCTGCGGGGCTCACTGTACCAGGATGGGTTTTCATAGAAACCCCTGTCAAACTGAGCAGGCGGACGAAGCGGCCCCGTAGCCACACCGGAATCACCGTAAACAGCATTCACGTTTCTGCGGTCAAGCAGGTTGTAGACGTTCAGATTGACCCTGAGCGTGTTTCCGCCCAACCTGAAATTCTTGTAGGCAGAGAAATCAAGCGTAAAGGACGCCGTCATGCGCGTACTGTTGGTCAACACTTCACCGGAGGCAGAAATACCGGTCCGGCGTGGAATATCCGTACCCGGTGTGTAAGGCAAACCGGTGGCAAACCGCTGAATCAAGTTAAAACCCCAATTGTCTTTGGCATAAAAGAGGGCAGAGTTGAACACATGTGGCCGGTCCCAGTTGGCCGGAGTAAGGAATCGCGCCAGTGCCGCGCCGGTGGTATCCGCACGGTTAACCGCGGCAAAAAACTCCGCCGAAGGATCTGAGTTGGAATCCTCCGCTACCGAATAGGTGTAGTCAAATCCAAACGTAAGATTACTGGAAAAGCGTTGGTTAAGCGCAACCGTCATACCCCGTATATTCGCATAATCCCGGTTAACCCAGGTTCCATAGCGAACCGAAGGAACTGAAGTCAGGTTCAGCGGACCGGATGATACATAGTCACGCTTATCTTCGTAGAAAGCGGTCACATTCAGAGCAAAGCCCTGGAAGAGCTCTTGCTGCAGACCAATTTCATACTTTACACTGCGCTCCGGACGTAAATTCGGATTACCGTAGATTCCCTGGGTACCCGATATGGCACTGATCACAAGCTGATCACCGTTATAGAGCCGGTTGTAATCCGGAATCTGGAAGAAATATCCGTACGAGAAATGGATAACACCGCGGGAGCTGATCGGATAAGCCAGACCCAGACGCGGACTCAATGCATATTTAGGATCTGCCGCCGTCCAGAAGGATGCATCCCTGTTTGCCGGACGCTGAAAGAGCTGAGGGTTCTGCGTATCTGACGGAACTCGGGCATTGGGCTGGAAGTAATCAAAACGGAGCCCAACATTAATAATCAGCGATTCATACTCAATGCGGTCCTGCACATAGGCCGCCATGAGTACCGGTTTTCGGGTCCAGGTTTCATGGCCTGGTATGTTTTCAATCGGGTAACCCAGCTCCGAATCTACCGAAGAGTCGCCGCTTAGATTGGGTGGCACAACCAAATCACCTTCCGAGGAGAGCGGCTGCAGTCCGAACGAACTGTAGGTCATTACGTCAGCCTGCAGTTCAACACCAGCCTTGATAAAATGCCGGTCGTTGAGCTGCGTAGAATACTCCGCTTTGGCTATGTAGCTGGTGGTTGATCGGTCGAAGAAACCATTATCTGTACCATAGCGGGCGAAACGACCGTCGGTGTTATAGTAAAAATCCGACGGCAGCAGTGCCGGGTCATAATTGATGTAATTACCCACCCGCTCATAGTTAAAGTACCTCGGATCAAACGGACTGTCGTAGGTAGAACTGTTAAAAGCGTTATACCGTACGGCCAGGTTGGTAGTAATATAGGAGGAGTTTGACGGGGTGATGGTCGTCCGGAAATTCAGAAAGTAATTATCGCGCTCATACGAGCTGCGACCCTCAGGAACGAGTCTGTTAAAATGATCGTAACCGCTGCCCCATTCACTGCTTACATTCCCAATCAGGTTGAAACGGAACATGCGCGACAGGTTATACTGCAGATTCATCTGACCGCTGACCGTATTGAACGGATTCATCGCAACCAGCCCACTGTCGCGCTTACCGGAATCGGTGTAGCGAATAAACTCCTCCCCGTCAATCAAGACACGCTCAACTTCGGTGTACCAGGGTTTGCTGAAATCGATCTCGTGACCAAACTTGTTGCGCATGCTGCTGGCCGGAATCTGCGTCACACCAGGCTCCCAGGTTCTGGAGCCATCGGGCAGATCTTCCGGGAAGAGTGGACCCAGGGGTGAGTAGGCATTCCTGCCAAAAAGCCATCCTGTATTCGTAAACCGCCGGCCACTTACAAAAAGCGTAAGCTTATCGCGAATAATCGGTCCGGACAGACTCCCCTCAATATTATATTGGTGCATGGGATTGACCTCGCTGACTGAACCCGGAGCCCCCATATATAAGGTGCCGCCCTGCGTAGCGTAGTCGCCTCCCCAGATATTCAAACTTCCACGCCAGTCGTTGGTCCCGGAACGTGTGGCGATGTTCACAATACCCGACATGGCCTGACCATATTCTGCATTGAACGTACCGGACACAACCTGCAGCTCCTCAATAGCCTGATTTTCAATTCGTAAACCCGAACCCCGGTCATAATCATCGGTTACCCGAACCCCATCCACGATGTATGCTACTTCAGAGGCCCGTCCTCCGCGGATGTGAATAGCTCCACCCGGACCCACCGTAACGCCGGCCTGCAGCTGAATGATATCACCCACCTCCTGCACCGGCATTCGCTCAATCTGGTCGCGGCTCACGCGCGACTCAGAACTCGTCAGATCCCGGATCACGACATCCTGAGTAGCCTGAATAACGACTTCTTCCCCTACAAAGGTCTCGGGGCTGAGGCGAACATTGACCTCGGTGTTCAGATCTGTACGAACCTGTACATTTTCAACTACCTGGGTCTGATAGCCGATAAACCTGAATTCCAGGGTGTAGGTACCGGGACGTACATTCAGGATGCGGTATCCGCCGTCAAGATCGGCGGCAGCACCTTGCACGGTACCCGCAACCTGCACCGTAGCACCGGTGAGAGGCTCATTGGTACCCTCCTCCAGAATAGTTCCAACAATTCTACCCGACTGGGCATGGGCCGCCGTCAATCCAAGACTCAACAGGATTATGGCTGTCAGTAAAAAGCGATTTCGTAACATCATTTACAGTTCAAAGGATAGGGTATTAAGTCGTTGTAAATCCACGTAGGCATTGTACCGTGACTTTAACTCGGTAATTTTTGCGGTACGCTGCTGCTGCCGCCGGGTACGAAAAACATAATCCCGCACCTGCGGTTCAGCTTCCCGGAAGCTCAGTGCCCGGGACTCAGTCCGGCCCAGAACACGCAATACAAGGTAGTAGTCTTCAGCTATCTGAAATGGTCCGGCATACTCTCCGGCCTGCACGTCACGCAGGGCCGGACCGATGGCGCCAAATTCGGTTACAGGCAGATTTCCGATATACCCCTGCCGCCGCTTACTTTCAACCGGGGCACCGTATTCCTGCAGCTGCTCCTCAAAAGAAGCCCCTTGTCGGAGACGCTCAGCTACCCGTTCGGCGATCGATTCGCTGGTAAATACCATTTCTGCAACCTCAAGGTGCAACGGGGAGGCAAATTCTTCAGGGTATGAATCAAATGCGGCACGAACCTGCGCTTCATCCACGCGTACCTGCTGGTCGATGTAGCCTTCAAAACGCTCAAACAGATACCCATAGAAGGTTTCTTCGATGCTGCCCTGAATAAAGGCACGGTCCAGCGACGGGTAGTTATTAATGAGCCCCAACGCATAGGAACGATAGACCATCCCCTCCAACTGCTCCCGGAATTGATCAAAACCGGAAGCCTGTGCACGACGGGCAGGTGTGGTGTAGTAGGCCTCTGTGAGAAAATCGCCGACCGTGAACCGGAAACCCTGATACCGCGCCAGCACAACATCCCTGGCTCCATCGTCAACCGGCAGCGGAAGCTCGTTGAGTTCGGGATTATGCGCCTGGTAAAGCGACGAATTCTCCGATATCAGCTCCCACAAAACATCAATGCCTGCCTCGTTCCAATCCATAGCCGATGTAACCTGGCGGATGTCGGCCCGGGTGGCCAGCTCTTCCTGCTGCGCCCGTGCTACCTGCCTCAATGAAGACCGTCGGCGGGCAAATTCGGTTTCAGTAAGCATCGGAGCCGCTGCAACTTCAGTTAATTTGATAATAGAATAGCCTCGTGATGTTTTAACGGGTGCACTGATTTGGCCGGGTTGCATGGAGTAGGCCTGCTCCTCAAAAGCGATGTCCATTTCATCGAGGCTGAAATAACCAAGATCGCCGCCCGACGAAGCCAGTTCGGGATCACGAAATACCGAAGGGGCCAGCGATTCAAACGTAGCCCCGTTTTGCAGCAGATTGTACAGGGAATCCGCATCCCTACGGGTTTCGGCAAACAAGTGTGACGCCCGCAGTGTGGTGTTGTAGCGGCGGAAAACTTCCCGTTCGTGCGACTCCGTTACCTCCACCAGATCATAAATAAAATGACGCTGGTAGGCTTCCATGAGTACTTTACGCTCAATAAGCGCACGATTGTACAACGCATCGGGCTCACGGTCCCACCCCTGTTCACGGGCATATTCAACAATAGCATAACGCTCAATACGGGCATCCAGAACACCCAGCCGTACTTCTTCATTCAGATTGACCGCCTGCCCGGTACGCAGATAAAATCGCTTGAGCTGATTGGTAAAGTGGCGATCCGATATCTCAAATGAACCCACCGTAGCAACAACACCTTCACTTAATACCGGTTCATCTCGATCTGCAACACAACTCAGCCCCCACATCGCCAACACCAGAGCGGTTACGGCAACACGAAATCCACGGCGTTGATCTTGATTACATTTTGGCATTCTGAAATTCATCCGGCGAATTGCTACGTTCAATTTCCCATCAAATTCAACAAAAACAGGCTTTTCCACTTTTATAATCGCTCAGAAAAGCGGTATTCCATCCAACAATGACCTGTCGGCTATTTGCTTTCACTGAACGAAAGATAATGAAAGCGCTTACATTGCACAAACTTTTTTTGCCTAATTCGAATTCGAACGTTGGATTTAAAAAGCGCTTTTAGGATGTGAATAATGCGTATTGAGGATGAAACCAGCCAAAAAACACCCTGAACAAGGAAAAGCGTAAAGGCTTACATTCAAGTGGAAGAGCCGCGAAACACATCCTTACACGGAAAAATTCGCATACTTCTGCTTTGCAGCCAACCCGGTGTTCACCCAAGGCACAGATACGGAAAAATGCCGGAGGTATCCGGGCAGATACCAGCCAAAATCAGCTGCCGTGATTGCAGATACCCACACATGCCGGGAGATATCCGGGCAGATACCTGCCAAAATCAGGTGCCGTAATTCTTGATGATATAGTCGTCAAGCAGCTGCTTGAATTCCTTGCCGATGTGATCTCCGGCGAGGGTTACCGCATGCTGTCCGTCAATATAAACCGGCGCCTTCGGCTCCTCAAAGGTTCCGGGAAGTGATATTCCGATATTGGCATGTTTGGATTCGCCCGGTCCGTTGACAATACAGCCCATAACGGCAACCTGCAGCTCTTCCACACCCGGATACACCTGACGCCAGATGGGCATCATATCCCGGATATACCCCTGAACATCATCGGCCAGCTCCTGAAAATAGGTACTCTTGGTTCTGCCGCAACCCGGACAGGCCGTTACCTGGGGAATAAAACTGCGGATCCCGAGCGACTGCAGGACCTGCTGACTGACCCGAACTTCTTCCGCACGGTCGCCCCCGGGTTGTGGAGTCAGAGATACACGAATGGTATCACCAATCCCTTCCTGCAACAGAACCGATAAAGCCGCACTGCTGGCAACAATACCTTTCATACCCATCCCGGCTTCCGTAAGGCCCAGGTGCAGGGGATAATCCACCACGGCCGACATCCGCCGGTAGACGGTAATCAAATCCTGAACCCCGGAAATTTTGCAGCTGATCACAATTTTGTCATGCGGCTGCCCTACCTCCTCGGCCATTCTGGATGAGCGGATGGCGCTTTCAATCATTGTGTCAATCATGACTTCCTTGCTCGACTTCGGGTCGGGCAGGGCATTGTTGGCATCCATTTTTTCGGCCAGCAACTGCTGATCGAGCGAACCCCAGTTCACCCCGATACGCACGGGTTTGCCCCATTTCACAGCCTGTTCCACAATGGTACTGAAATTCTTGTCGCGGGCCTTGGTGCCGGTATTGCCGGGATTAATACGATATTTTGACAATGCTCTGGCACATTCCGGAAATTCCGTCAGCAAAACATGTCCGTTATAATGAAAATCCCCGATTACCGGAACCTCAACATTTTTTTTGTCGAGGTAGTCCATGATGTAGGGCACAGCCTTGGCTGCATCCTTATTATTCACCGTAATGCGTACCAGCTCCGATCCGGCATCATGCAGCTCTATGATCTGTTTAGCGGTATCTTCGATGTCGGCCGTGTCGGTATTGGTCATACTCTGCACCACAACCGGGGCACCGCCACCAACCAGCACACCGCCTACATTAACCTGGACTGAATTTCTACGGGGAAGCATGGAGCTCATAATTAACCTGGAAGTATAAATTTGATAAACGTTAGCTGTCTCTACCCACAAACATCATTTTTTCTTGCTGAGTTCAAACAGGATGCGTTTTTCTTCAGCGGAAAGACTGGCGTACCCTTTTTTGGAAATTTTATCGAGAATACGGTCCATTTCCGATTGCTGCTGCTCTTCAATCTCCTCGATAATATCCGCATCGGTTACAACCCGCATATTGGGATTGCGGGCACGACGGCTGCCGGTCGTGGAGGAAGTCGCGCCCGATTTGCCGCTGCCCGATGAAAACACGCCTGCGTACCGGGCTGCAAGAGAACCGATCCAGGCATCGTAGTTGTAACCGCGCTGGTAACCGCGCATCAGCAGGTAACCCCACAATGCCCCGCCGAGGTGTACCACGCGGGCAATATTATCGCCGGAATTCAGAAACAGCACATCCAGAATAATGAGTCCGACTACCATGTATCGTGCCTGAATGGGCGGCAGGAACAGCAGCATAATCTGCTGATAGGGAAACAACATGGCAAACACCACCATCATGCCAAATACAGCTCCGGAAGCCCCAATTGTAGGGGCGTCGGCGAAACCGGAAAGCAGTACGTGAATGAGGCCGCCGCCGATCCCTGCGCCCAGATAGAGCACCGAAAAATTCCGCGGTCCCAGCGTGTCTTCCACCGGCTTGCCCATCCACCACAGCCACAGCATGTTGAACAGAATATGAAAACCGCCTCCATGCAGGAACATGTAGGTCACCAGTCGCCATGGCTGGTAGAGATTTTCAAGCCCGTCCGGCGACAGTCCGAGCCAGGTGATAAGGGCTGCGTTGACCACCGACAAACCGAAAAGGTCGGCCAGGGCCTGCAGCAAAAAAACCACGATGTTAATCAATAACACCCATCGGAGCGCCGATGGCAGCCGCATAAACCCCTGTTTTACCGATTCAAAGAAAGACTCCTGATACATAGCCGTTTAGTACAGGTTGGTTGGCATTTTCCAGTAACGGATAAGGATGAAACCCACGATCATGCCCCCGAGGTGGGCAAAGTGAGCAACCCCGCTCATCGTAGAGGTGACCCCGTTGAACAGTTCGAAGGCACCATACCCGATTACAAGCCACTTCGCTTTAATGGGGATGGGCGGGAATAGCAGGAAGATCTCCCGGTTTGGAAAAAGCATCCCGAATGCAAGCAAGATTCCGAAGACTCCACCGGAGGCACCGATAACCGGATTCGGTGCTACCAGCATATGCAGGAGTGCCGCACCGATACCACACAGGAAATAATAGGTCACAAACCTTCGCGTTCCCCAGATGGCCTCAATCTGCTGACCAAAAATCCATAAGGCAAACAGGTTGAAAAACAGGTGGCCGATGCTGCCGTGCAGAAACATATAACTGACCAGCTGCCAGGGATAAAACACACCGGGCTCCAGCGGGATAAACCCGATACCGCGGAAGGGCGGATATAACACGAACAGGCCTTCAAGAATGGAGCCTACCAACGGGGTAGTTTGTGCCACAAAAAAGAGCACATTGACAATAAGTAAGTGTTTAACCCCGGGTGGAAAGACCGATGGCATCCCGAGTCCGCTTGATTGACCTAGCAAAATGTGTAAAAGTTAGTGGGTGTGCAGTTTATCTCGATGTTGTGCAGTCTTATAATATACGTTGATTCCGCTTAAGGTCACTCCGGGAATTCCCTGTCCGGGATAAACGGTGTCGCCGCACATAAAAAGGCCCCGGAAGGGCGTCACCGCCGGACTCCAGTCCAGTACCGACCGCTGCATCTGCTGGGGGATACCTCCAACCCGACCGTTTTTCCGGTACACCCAGTTCTGCCAGGTAACCGGGGTACTGGCAAATGCCGTAACCAGCTCCGCGGCATCAAAACCGGGCAGTTTGTTCCGCATGGCCTGCAGCAGAAAATCCTGCGAGGCCTGCTTGACCCGGTCGTAGCTGCCGTTAAGCAAGAACCAATCCTCGGCCGGGGTGTGTGTACTTACATTCATCGCCCTGTACCCTTCCGGCGCCCTGGCATGGTCGCCCCGTCTGGACATCGATACAAAAAAAGAACGCGCTCCGGTAAATGGCATTGGCTGGTCCAGATGAATCTGGTGATGCAGGGTCATATCCTCCGCATAGGAATCCGTCGTGACCACGCCCATGGTGAAGGCACCCCAGGCCCGGCTGTAGCGATCCGATTGTCCGGTAAAGTAGGCTTGCAACGCCCCCCCGGTAAGTTCTTTCATATTCCACACCGGCAGATTGGAATACACGAGTCTGGAGCGGTACACCCTGCCCGCAGCAGTGGTCACATCGTACAGGCCATCCGGTCGGCGGACCACGGAAGTCACCTTGTTTCGGGTAAGGACCTGCCCCCCTCTGGAGGTTATGTACTCCTGAAGCACCCGAATCATTTCGAGCAGACCGCCCTCCACATAATAGTTGGAGTAATTCGTGTAGGTAATTCCGGCGGCCCCGAACAAAAACGGCACTTCGCTTGCATCAGCCTGAGCGGTAATCATGAGCTGCTCGTCAATGAAGCGTCGAAACGGTTTGGTGTCAACGCCGTAATCCTGCATCACCCGGGCCACGGATTTCCGGGCGAATCGCAGTACGGGAGCATCCAGCGGCGAGTTGTGTACCGCCAGCCTGAGCCAGTCCGCCACGCGCTGTGGGGGGAAGGTGGTGTTTCGCGATGAGACCTTCCAGACCGTATCGGCAACCTCGAAAGCACGGTTCCAGAATGAGCGCTGTCCGTCCGGATTGCCAAAAACACGTCCGGCCTCGGCAATCCATGCTTCGCGGTCCTGATAACGGATGCATTTTTTTCCGTCAATATGAACGCTCATTCCCGGACTGATCAGCGTTTTGGGGATGGTAATGCCCAGCATAGACTCCAGTCGGGCCAGCGGCTGATGCGTATCGAATCCGATAAGCGTGGTAGCGCCCGACTCAAATACATAGCCTTTGCGTTTAAACGAGGAGCTGCACCCACCGGGTACGTGGGCGGCTTCCAGGACGATGGGATTCAGCCCGTCACGTGCCAGCAAGGACGCGATGGTCATGCCCCCCATTCCGGACCCGATGACCAGTGCATCGGTGGTAATAACATGTTCTTGATTCATGACCGGTATAACAACCGGAGGCCACCTATTTGTTCCGCTTACCAGCGAATAGGCTCCTTATTCAGAAAAGCTGCAATGCCCTTTTTACAATCTTCGGTGCCGCGTGCCCGGGCGTTGACTTCCGCGGCGTACCGGAGGGCATCATTCCAGTTTTTGGCGGGCACCTCCCGCAGGACTTCCAGGGTCCGGGAAACCGCCTGAGGACTTACCTGATGGCGAAAAACCTCGCACCACCAGTCGACCCGCCCCTGAAACGCATGTTCAGGTACACACTCGGTGACCAGTCCTATTTTTGCGGCCTCCTGTGCATCAATCAGAATCCCGGAGAGCAAGAGTCTGCGCGCCTGGGTCTCACCAATTTTGGCAAGTACAAACCGGGACACCAGTGCCGGAACAAATCCGATTCGTGTTTCGGTGTACCCGAAACGGGCCGTATCCGCCGCGATGGTAATATCGCACAGGGTCGCCAGTCCGCATCCACCGGCAATCGCGTGACCGTTGACAGCCCCGATTACGGGTTTCGAGCAACGGTAAACCTGCTGAAACATCGCCGCCAGAGCCTGAGAATCCTCCAGATTCTCCTGATAGGTGGCGGATTGCAGCTGTTTGAGCGCGGCGAGGTCGGCTCCGGCCGAAAATGCTTCACCGGCGCCGGTTAACAGCACCGCCCGGATATCCTCCCGGTTTTCTATCTCCTGAAATACGTTTTGCAGCGCCTCAACGAGCCCGCGCGAGAGCGCGTTCCGCTTCTCCGGACGGTTTAATGTGATGCTTGCGATGCCGTCATCAACATTAAAAAGCAGTAAGGGCGCAGCATCCACGGTCATACCAGTGCCGTTGCCAGTCTGGGATTGGCTACCGGCGCGTCGCTTTCCAGAAGTCCGTCCCGCAGACGGACCACCCGTCGGGCATGCTCGGCGATGTCTTCCTCGTGGGTAACCAGAATAATAGTATTACCCTGTGCATACAGGTCCTCAAAAAGCTCCATAATTTCATAGCCGGTTTTGGAATCGAGGTTTCCGGTGGGCTCATCGGCCAGCAGAATTGAGGGATTGTTAATCAGGGCGCGGGCAATGGCCACCCGTTGACGCTGTCCGCCGGAGAGCTCATTGGGTTTATGGTGCATTCTGTCGGTCAACCCAACCTTTTCCATTACGGCTTCGGCACGCTCTCTGCGTTCTGAGGTCTTCACGCCGGCGTACACCAGCGGTAATTCAACATTGGCCAGGGCCGATGAACGGGGCAGCAGATTGAAAGTCTGAAATACGAAACCGATCTCTTTATTCCGGACCGATGCAAGTTCGTTGTCGCTGAGGGTCTTTACATCATGGCCGTTCAGAATGTATTCCCCGCTGGTAGGTGTGTCCAGGCAGCCTACGATGTTCATCATGGTCGACTTTCCCGACCCTGAGGGCCCCATCAGGGCAACGTACTCATTACGGGAGATGTCGAAGGATACACCACGAAGGGCGTGAACAGTCTGGGTGCCCATTACATAGGCTTTGGTAATATCGGTACAGGAAATAACGGTCTGATGGTCCATAAACGTCTCCATAAGTGTATGTTGCTTTGGATACGGTGTACGGTTACAATTCCGTTGAGATACGTCCGAGGTAGTATTCCAGTAATTTTTCCTGAAATACAAAGCGGTAGACCGCCTGAACGCGGTTTGAAGAGGCACTGACAAATTCCGCCTGGGCCTGGGTGAGCTCAATCAGGGTACTTGCCCCGACACGGAATCGCTCCTGCTCGGTTTCAAAGGCTTTGGTAGCTGCAATCAGACTCCGCTCGGTGGTTTCCAGCTGTTTGGCAGCGGCCGTATAATCGTTGTAGGCCTGTCGGACCTCCTGGAAAATTTCGAGTCGTTTGGTTTCCAGTTCAAGCACGGCATTTTTGTACTGAATCTGACCGATTTGGACCTGACGGGTGGTGTTAAAGCGGTTAAAAATCGGTACCTGAATGCTGAAACCCAGTGAGCGGGAACGATTACGGTCTGAAAACTGGTCGAGGAAGTCGACGGTCTGACGGGTAATGGCACCGGTATTGGGATCCAGCGTTGTCTCGCGGAACTGATCGGAATACCCGCTGGAAAGGGAAGCACTCAATGATACGGTAGGCAGGTAAGCACCGCGGGCGATGCGAAGGTTTTGGGATGCGTTGGTAATCTCAATTTCTGTACTGCGCAAATCGCGGCGGGTTTCCATGGCCTGCTCAACCAGCTCGGCCAGGTCGAAGTCCTGCTGAACCAGCGACTGATCACGAACTTCCGGAATTTCAAACTCATATTCCTGGAGCGGATCAACCGCCATGATACGAACCAGCTGGAGTTTGTTGATATTCAGAGAATTCTCCTGCTGCACGATTTCAAACTCATTGCGGGCAACCAATGCTTCCTGATTGTACTGGTCAACCAGCGGTCGCATCCCCACTTCAACCTGGGCCTGAATCTGCTCGAGCTGTTGTCGGGATGATTCCAGGTTTTCCTGGGCGATGGTGAGCAGTTCCTCACCCAAAATCACATTCAGGTAAGCTACAGCGGTATTGAATATCACGTTTTCGCGCTGTCTTTCCAGCATTTCCTCAGCAGAAAGCCGGGCCGACTGCGTGGCACGCAGGTTGTTGATATTACGAAGTCCGTCAAAAATAACTACACTACCACCGATTGAACCATTCATGGTGTTGGTCGTGAAATCATCAAACTGCAGGGTTTCCTGCACAAACTGCCGACCGGTTCGTCGGGTACCGCCGAAGTTGGCGTTCAGGTTGGGAAGGAAATCCAGCTGGGCGCTGCGGACGTTGGCATCCTGAATTCCCATGTTGTTTTCAGCCTGTTTGAGTGCGGGATTATTTTCGAGGGCCAGGTCGATGGCCTGCTGCAAGGTAATGGTTTGTGCCTGTTGGGACTGACCCGCCACGGTGAGCCCGAAGATGAGGGTAACGAGAAGTGTAAATCGCATAAAAAGATGGGTTACAAATGGGTTTTAAACGTAATGCTTTAGACGAACCGTAATTAGTATGGTTGCATTCCATTGACTTGCAACCACTAACAGAAAAGAATGAAATGATTGAATCAGCGGGACTTTCCGGCGCCCACATCTTCCACAAAAGACACAATTTTATCAACGGCTTTGCGGGCGGCATAGGTTTTCAGGGCCGCCACCACCGAACCGATAACGGTGATTTTACCGGAGGCGGACCTGCCGTCATCCCGGTTTCCGGCCAGGAAACCGATTAAAACTGCCGCGCCAACCAGTTTCAGGGGGTGTTTTTGAACCCATTTTCGGGGATCAACCGTTTCGGTTACATCCTCCTGAATATCAGTTATATGGCCCGACAAATCCGATTCGAGTTTATTGAGCTCGGCTTTCAATGCAGCCTTGCGGTCTTCCAGATCTTTTTTGAGTCGGGCAGTTCGTTCATCCATAATTATTTTCAGCTTGTTTTCGACTTAGTGGGCGCAATGGGAGATTCAACAAGAACGGTATCGTCGTTGTGCCGGGCAGGCGCCGATACGGTTGGATCGGCCATAACGGCTGCACCGTTCGGACCGGCTGCACCCGATACACCGGTTTCAACGCCGGAATCATCCGCGCCGGACTTATTCACGCCGGAATCATCCGCGCCGGACGAATCAGAACGGTTATCATTGAGAAATTCCCGGGCGATACGCTCCCTGACCTTGTCTTCAATGGCTTCGGGGGCCAGCAGATAAACCACAAGGGCAAAAACGGCGAGGAAAAGAGCGACTACCCCGAAACCCATCGCATAGCTGTCCAGCAGGTCGCCCAGGGAAAAGCCCGCTGCCAGCAGAAAAAAAAGCAGGGCCATCAGTACAATCAGCGTAGTTGCAACCGTCGAGGCAGTCTTGGCGAAAATGTTCGCTATTTTCTCCCCGGTTTCCAGGGAAACCAGTTCCAGGCGTTTTTCAACATAGGCCCGCATATCAACGGGAATCTGTTTGAGTCGGTCCAGGAGGGGATGTTTGGGTAAGTCAGTCATGCAATTAGTCTCTGCTGAAAAGACGACCAAGCAGGTAGCCCAGTGCCAGGCCTGCACCAATGGCAAGCAGGGGCTTCTGTCTGATCAGCTCCTCGGCTTCGGATTTCAGGTCCTGTATGCGGGCCTGCAGGTCTTCGTTTTCAATATAATTTTTTCCGGCTTCACTGAGCTCGTTTAACCGCCGGGTAAGGGTATCAAGCGTTGTTTGCTGCATTTCCTGCCTCCTGTTATTTGTAACCGTAATATAGGGCTGCAGTTACAATTTTCGAACTGCTGCTTGCCGTTCAGGCAGTTATTTACACCTATTATCAACAAGGTTGTGGTGCTGACAGTTCAGACCAGTGCAAACATGCGCCCGGGACGCTGTTTAACCCATCCGGCAAGTTCCATCTGCAATAAAACGGCCGAGACCTGCGGCAGCGGCAGACGGGTACTGCGTGATAGTCCGTCAAGATCCAGTTCCCCCTTGTTTGCCAGGGCATCCCAGCAGGCCGATGCTCCGGCTGACAGCCCCTCCGGCTTGACCAGCTTGCCGATTTTTCCATCGCTGAAGGCTTTGAACTGCATCCAGGGGAATTCGGAAATGATGTCTTCGATGTGTTCAACAAGTTTGCCGCTGGCCTCCCGAATAAGCTTGTGGCAACCGGCCGCCCGGGTATTGGTCAGGTTATGGGGAACCACAAAAACCTCGCGATTCTGCTCCAGGGCGAGTCGGGCCGTGATCATACTGCCGCCTTCCGCGCCGGTTTCCACCACCAGAACACCCACCGACAGCCCGCTGACAACCCGGTTGCGGGTCGGGAAGTTCATATAATCCGGCTTGGTACCCGGCGGGAACTCACTTACAACGGTACTCCCCTCCCTGATCATGCGGTCGTACAGATCGGTATTTTGCCGGGGATACACCACATCGATACCCGATCCCAGCACGGCGATGGTCTTCCCGCCTTTATCCAGTGCCTGCCGGTGCGCCACCGTATCGATGCCGTAGGCCAGTCCGGAAACAATGGTGATTCCCTGTTCCACGATTTTCCCGGTGAAATGACGGGCCATATCTTTACCATAGGGCGACGGGGACCGTGTTCCCACTACGGCGATACCGGCGTGGTTGAGCAGGTCCACGTTCCCCCGTGCCCAAAGTACAACTGGAGGGTCATCAATTTCGCGAAGTAATTGCGGATAGGCCGCGTCTTCAGGAATCAGCAGCCGACAGCGCAGGGCTTCCGTACGTCGTACCACGGTGTCTACCATAGCCCAGTTCGAAAACGAACGGATCTGCTCGGTAACCACCTTCCCAAATCCGGGAATAGCCAGTAAATCGCGCTCCGACAGGCGGAAAATGTCCCGCGGGCGGTCAACACGTTCCAGCAGCAAACGGGAACGGTGTGCTCCCACCTTCGGAACCAGACAAAGCGCTATGCGGGTTCGGATATCTTCATTCATGAGCCTCCTGAATTCTGGACCACAGCAGGTCCTTTAATTCTTTCAAGTTATGGGAGGTGGCAGCTGACACAAGGATATAATCATCGGGAAGATCAGGGAGCTCTTCCAGTTCAAACCCGGGTTTGAGGTCCATCTGGGAGACGACCACCAGCCGGGGTTTTTCAAGTAAATCAGCGCGGTATTCGCGCAGTTCATTCATCAGGATACGGTACTCTTCCTCGATGTTGCTCATGCAGCTGATGACCAGCATGAGCACTTTATTGCGTTCAATGTGACGCAGAAAACGGATTCCGAGCCCCTTGCCCTTATGGGCATCCTCAATGATACCGGGGATGTCGGCCATGACAAAACTGCGGTAGTCGCCCAGGGTAACCACCCCGAGATTGGGCTCCATCGTGGTGAAGGGATAATCGGCAATTTTCGGCCGGGCGTTGGACAAAGCGGCCAGCAGGGTGCTTTTTCCGGCATTCGGATACCCCACCAGCCCTACCTCGGCAATGAGTTTGAGCTCAATTTCAACGATGATTTCCTCACCGGGCACGCCGGGCTGCGCATAGCGGGGGGTTTGATTCACGTCGGATTTAAAATAGGAGTTCCCTTTCCCCCCCTGCCCGCCTTTGGCGATAACCAGCTGCTGCCCGTCCTCGGTGACTTCCCCCAGCAGGCGACGCGTTTCAAACTCGTAGGCGATGGTTCCAAGGGGTACGTCCAGTATCACGGGCTCACCATCCCTGCCCGACTTATTCGCACCGCTTCCGTTCTCACCGTGGGTCGACTTGAGAAATTTCTTGTAGCGAAGATCCAGCAGGGTATTCAGATTGCGGTTACCCCGCAGCACGATGTCGGCCCCGCGACCCCCGTCGCCTCCATCCGGTCCCCCCTTCGGAACGTACTTCTCCCTGCGAAACGATACCGCTCCGGCGCCGCCGTTTCCGGCCGTAAGATACATCTTGGCATAATCAGCAAATCGCATGGTGTTCCTGGGTTAAATCAACGGTAGGTGTGTGGGAGTCCCGACGGTCGGGCGATCCGGACCGGCACGGGGTATTGCGCGCAGTATGAACCGGCATGATCTGCTCCGTAATGCATACCGATCATCATCGCCCGAAAACCGATCGTTACTGCGTTCAAATTGACCGGCGGAATTCGTTTCCGAAGCAAATCGACGCCGGAAAACTGCTCCGGGTGCGAATCAATCCGTCATCTATATATAGTAGAGTAGAAACAGACCGGATTATTACAAAAATAGTCCATTTTTCACAGTAAAACCTTACGCGATTGTCAAAAGGGGCTTATTTCCGGCGGGAAACGACCAAAACCTGCTCAAATCCATACTCGTTTAGCAGCTCGTTGTACATCTGTATGGCATTACCCCATCGCGGAATATCGCGCACCGATACCGTGTACAAGCCGACACGACGATTGAAGGTTACCTCGAAGGGAAGGCCGGTTCGCCGGACGAACTCATCACGCATACGATTGGCCATGCTCTCGCGTGCATACGCCCCCACCTGCACAATGAACAGGTATTCATCGGGTTTCACATGACTGGGAACCACCACAAAGGCATCGGCGAATTCTGTCTCCTGCAAAATGCGTTCTAGCCGTTCACAGACATCCCGCCACTGTTGGGAGGGCACGGTCTGAATCTTGTACATGCCGTCGCGAAGATCTTCAACCACCTGAACCTGAAGTCCGTAGCGGTCGCGGGCCAGCTGCGCGTGCGCTTCCGCCAGCGAGCGGGTGTTCTGCGCACCAATCTGTACGGCAAACATAAGCTCGAAGGAGTCATATTCCTCATCGGTGATGACAAAGGCATCATCGAAATCGGTCCGAATATGCAGGATGTGCAGGATTTCATCGACCTGCTCCTGAGAGGTCAGCTCGCTGCTGAACAGTCTGTACGTCTCCGTTTCCGGACTATACTGAAACTCAAACAGCAATCCGGTTGCCTGTTCGGCCAGATAATGGGCCATGATGATGCGCGGCAAGGTGTTCATGACGGCCGTCTGAATGCGGAACGACTGCGGCTCGGGTTCGGGTTCGGGAAGAACGATTACCTCCGGCTCGGCAGAACGAAGTTCAAAATCCAGCCCTTCCACAAAATCTCCGAATTCGGTAGCTACGATGCTGACCTCACGAAACGCCGGTTCGGCTGTCACGTTCAGCAATGCCAGCTGGGTGCTGTCGGGCTGAAGCCGATACCGTCCCGGACGCACCTCCATTTTGTAGAACGAGCCGTCGAAGAAGGTTCGGATCGCATCCACCTGCCCGGTCTCCAGATTTTCCAGTCGCATAGTCAGACCGCTCACGCCCTCGGGCTGGTCCCGGAGCATGCGGGTTACCATTCCGTCAATGATACCGGTGCGGACAAAAGCCACATCGATGACTTTAAACTGATTGGGATCGGTGACAATGGAGAATTTTTCACGCACTGCAGTCAGACTCGGATCGCGGACCAGGGCCTCGTTGACCTCCACGTTGTAGGCGTCGTATTGGCGCAGTTGGGTGAAAATAGCGCGGTCTTTTTTGTAGAAGGAACGGGTTCCGGCGCCCACCAGACGAATGGCGTTGTTGCCCAGAAGCTCATCGCCGGGTGAAAATCGGCCTGAGCCGTCGTTGTCTACAAAATTATTGGCTACCAGCGCGGCGCGACCCACCTGCTGGCGGTTGTCAAACACGAAGATATGGTCGTCATGGAAGTAGCCGATGGAGCCCCGTACGGCCTGATTGATGACCTGACTGCCCCCGGAGGACCGCACCGAGGTGTTGAAACGCGCCGAGGGGATGTCAAAACTCAGCGATATGAACAGGGCATTCTGGTTGTTCGGCACAAAGCGGGTGTAGGAAACCTGCAGCTGACCGGTACTCAGAATCCTGCGGGAGGCGGAAAACTCGACGCGCTCCATACCGCCGAGGTTTTGTCGCCACTCGATCAGGTTCCGGAAGAAGATACCGCGAAGCGGGGCCCACACGTCCGTGGTTCGGGGCGTGGAGTAGCTGGTGGTCAGGGTGTAGCGGTTTTGGGAGAGGGTTTGCCCGGCCACGATACGTTGTAGCGACCGAAATCCGCCGGAGACCGACAACGTCCGGAATCGGGTGGTGACGTTGGCGTTGTAACTGCGCAGACTCAGATCGGTATATTCGCTGTTGTCGACGCCGGCCCGCACGAACAGTGGGATGAACCGGTTGGGCAGGTTCACAAATCCGCTGAATCCGTACTGAAAATCCAGGTTGTTGTTGATGGTGCGGTAGGTGCCGCGGTAGTTGTTGAAATAGCCGTTGAAAAAATTACTGTTCATCGACTGATACGTCACATTGAACTGCTCGTATTTGGTGGGAGCCACCTGGATGTTGGTAATCACGTCGCGCAGCCATCGGGCGCTGTGCTCAGCCACGATGAGCGACTCCTCCTGGGGGCCTTCCTGGTATTCGGCCCGTAAGCGCAGGGTGTGATTCAGGTTAATTCCGTACGAGGTAGTCAGCACGCCCAGCCAGTAGCCTTCGGGCTGCAGGTTGGTGGCCACACTGCGACCTACCGTGGCGGTATAAAAGTACTCATCGGGCGGGGCGAAGTAGAAGGGGATGTTCAACCGGCGATTCAGCTCACTGACCTGCCCGTCCGGGGCGTAGACCACCACGCGGATGTCGTTGATCCCGTAGGTAATGGGCAGGCGGACGTTGTACTGCCCGGTTTCATCGACGGTAAAGAAATCAAAAAGGCGGTCGTTGATAAAAACCTCGACTTCTGAGTCGGGCGAGGCCATTTCAACGAGGTTGAACTCATCAATGACACGGGTGGGATACAGGGGTTCGTTGGTGACGGAGACGCCCCGGGTGCGTTGTCGGACCAGGTTACCGCGCGGGGCCACATCGCCCACGTAAATCTGTCGCACGAAACCTTTCGGACGGTAATAGCGCCAGCGGACGTTGCTGAAAACCGCTTCGTCAAAGCCGCCCTGCGACTGCCGCATGCTTACACTGCCCTGCACATCGCCGTGGAGGATTTCAACGCCGCCGGTGAAGGAGCCGGTTGCCGAGTAATTTTCGAAGTCCTGGGTGTTGGCGTTCAGGTTGTAGTCCAGGAAGCCGCCGTTGAACAGTTTGGGCTGTCGTCCGATCTGCGGCTGGTAGATTTCGCGGCTGTTGGTTTGCGACTGAATCCGGGCGCGCAGGCGCTGGCGCTCCTGGCGGACCAGGATGGGAACCCGTTCGGAGGTAAAAAGGCGTACGCTGAGCAGTCCGAGGTCGACCCGGAATTCGAACTCGAAGATTTCCTGATAGATGGCCGGGGAAAGGTAGATATCGAACTGACCCACGATGAAATCATCGGCGGTGAAGGTCCCGGAGCGGTCGCGGTACTGCCAGGTCATGGCCGTGAAATCCAGGGCGAAGCTGCTGGCATCGGTGTTGATGTAGCCGGTAATGCGCAGGTTATCCCAGTCGGTTTCGTGGTAGATCAGCAGGGGGTCGAACAGTTCGGCGAAGGGCAGGAAGAAGGCATCGTTCTGGTAGATACCGACTATATTTGTGGCGACCAGCTGCATGTACCGGTATTCGAAGAATACCTCGTCGTAATCAGTTGCTGTCTGCGCGCTGGGCGTGGAAAGCGTACTGAAAAAAAACGCAATGAGTAAGGTGATTAATTTCAGGGGGGTGCGCATCGGCCGAGGTTTCATTCAGGCCTGAAAATACGCAATATGGGCGAAATGGCCGCGATGTGTGAAAGGACTCTAATTTACGGAAACAGCGGCTGAAACCGTTAGGGGCGCCATAGGGAAGTTATTGGCGGCGGGTACATCTTGTCGGGCGGCCTGAAAATTCAGCTCTACGGTGTAATTACCGTTAGGAACGAGGTCTTCAGGGAGGACAAAGTTCCGGAAACCATCCACATAGATACTGGTTACGGAGCGGTCTTCATGGACGGTTTGTCCGTTTGCGTTAAGGACTTTTAATGTAATGGTTCCCAGGAACGGGGCATTTCCGGTCATATCTACATTGTAGCGGAGCACGCGATTTCCGCGCTCTTCGTCGAACAGGTAGCCGATTTGGTTCACGTCCATTTCAACGGTGGCATCGCCGCGTTTGTACAGGGCCGCGATGACCTGACGGAATACAAAATTCAATTGGGCACCCACAGCGCCCTCTTCAACAGCGGTCACATCCGCGGCCTGGGGCGTAGCTACCACGGCCAGTCGCGTCCAGTAGCCGCCTTCCGGCATGGTATTCGGGGCACGGGCCTGGAGCCGGACTACTTGTCGTTGGCCGGGCTGGAGGGTAAAAGCGCGCGGAAAAGCGCGGACAATATCCGTTAAGGAGCGATCATTTTCGGTGGCATCCTCATCGAACGCCATGGTCACATAGCCAAGCTCATCGGAAACCGGGTACCCGAACAGGGTTTCGATCTGGATATCCTGGGGCGTATTGGCGTTGTTGATGATCATTACCGATGAGAAATTATTCTCGAAAAACAGCATCGTGGGCGAGATAGTCACCTGGGCCCGGGCCTGCAGGGCCAGTGCAAAAGCAAAGAATGCTACGAGGAAGATGCGTTTCATAAAGGTAGACTCTGAATTACGGATAAAAAAAAAGGCTCCTTAATAATAAGGAACCTTTTTTGAAGAAACTAAAGTGGAGTTTAGAGGAAATCGACTGTTACTACTATGACGCCTGCGTATGAATTTCCTGTTTTGTCACCAAGTTCTGTGGCTGAAATAGTTCCACCGATATTTAAGGTATTTTCCTCAGCTGAAGACCCTCCTGTACTACTAGCAGCGCCAGGAGTATAACTAACTCGTGTAGTTTCACCTGTGTGATAGTTTAAGGTAATTTCTAGATCTTCGACGGCAGAAGGAGCACTAGAATCTAAATTATCCAGTGTAAGGACATTTCCTGCAAGAGTTGCACCTGATCCCGCTGTAATTGTGTATGCGACTGGTGTTCCCGTGTTAACAGTAACTTGCGCTGCGGTTGCACCTGTTCCAACATTAGAGTTTGCAGTCGTTCCATCAGTATTAATAACTGCAGGGTCTGCTGTATCTGTAATGTTTCCAAATACCAAATCTGATACTTTCGTTAACTCCAATGATGCATTGATTGATGCTGATGCATTAACATTTTCATTGACTTGTGCAAAAGCCAAAACTGGCAGTGCGAAGAGAAGGGTAAAGAGTAATTTTTTCATGACTGTATTGTTTTGTTGTGTAAGTGTAAAGTCGTTTGTGGGTTTTGAACTAGTATTAATTTAGGAGAGTAAATTCCTTAATAAAATTAGGTTTCGTTAACTCAAGGGGCATTTGGCGGGCAAATCGACCCATTTTGGTTAGGAACTCCTAATTAAGCTTGACATGGTTTCCAATGCATTGTTGGCGTAAACGCACCGCACACTACCGGGTTCCGGGAATGGAATGGCTACATTCAGACGTATGCTGCCCGGTTTAATCCATGAATTAAATGAACACACTGCCTATCAATACGTTACTTCGAGGTTGAGCGTTCCCGTGTAGTTACCGCCGGGCACGTCGCCCACGGTGAGTTTGCCGAACACGTTGATATTGATGTAGATGTATTCGGGTTCGCCGGTCAGTTGTCCGGGTTCGTTGACGCGAACGGCATTGAATCCTTTAGAGAGCGGCTGCATGGGTCGACCACCCTCTAATCTCGGTGTCTCGGAAATGTAATAGGCGAAGCCCAGCTCCATGTCGATTCCGCACAGGTCTTCCCCGCACATGATGCCCTCGGTTTCCAGCTCCAGCTGGTCGGGCGCATCCAGAAACAGTTGCACATCGCTGACATTCAATACCGCCACCTGAAACCAGCCGCTGCCGTTTTCATCGAGTCCGACCAGGGCTTCGGAGTTCTGCAACATAGACCCGAAGTCCAGCTCCTGTATGGTCGCGGCACTGACTTCGGAGTCGATGTACACACTGAATTGCAGGAACTGGGCTTGTGCCGGCAGGGCCAAAAGCAGTGATGCTATGAGTATCAGGGCTACCCGCATCAGTTGTAGGTTACCTCAATGGTCAGAGTCGACTCATATGCGCCTGCTTGATTCGCCGGATCACTTGTTATGGTGCCATAGATGAACAAGAAGGTTGACACCGCAGCCGGAAGGTTAACCCCGGCAATTTCGGGCGTGGGGGGCGGACCGGGCGGAGCGCCGGCCGTGCGGCGGGTCATGGGATATAGCACAGGATTAATGGTAAAGTCGACCGCCTGGGTGGCATCGGGCATGGTACCGCCGGAATTATCAAAAGCGAAACCATAGGTGACCGGAATACGGCAATCGACGGTGGTACAGGCCGCGTCCCCGTCCAGGTAAAGAAATCCGTTGTTAATGGTCAGTCCGGCTCCGGTGATTTCGATGATCACATCCAAAAACGGAAGCCCTTCAATTTCGAGGATAGCAGCGTCACCGGAATCGATTTCAACTTCCTTAGGTGGCTGGCCTGCGATTACGGGTCCAAATAGCAGGTCGGGATTGATAGCGGTTATCGTTGCCGAGGTAGAATAATACTGTCCGAAATTAATATCCGGTCCGGAGGGATTGGGCGTAAACTGGGCCTGCATCGCCCAGGGCCATGAAAAAACAATCACCATAAAGAGTATGGTGCTGCGCATCAGATAAAATCGATTTCGATGGTGAATTCCCCTTCGTACTGCCCGAGGATGTCGCCTTCGAGCTGCATGGTGCCTCCGACCCAGAAGAAATACTCGCCGTCTTCACTCATCTGCAGATCGCGGTTTTCCAGGGTAATGGGTTCGGAAAGAAATTGATTTTCGGTCTGGGCGCCGCTCACGTCGTAGAGAAAGACCAGCGGAGAGCCCCCTCCCACCCGGATCAGCTCGCGCTGTTCCTGAAATGATACCCGGAACAGCATGCCCGGACTTCCGGAAACGCGCAGTACACCGGCGCCCGGATCTTCGCGGGGGTTTACAGTAATGGATTCCTGCCCGGGACTGACCCGACCCAGATTGATATTCGCACGGGTTTCGATGTCGACCGTAGTCTGGATCTGAGCGCTGACCGTGATATTGATAAACTGACCGTTATTCTGCCCGTTTTGCCCGTTTTGTGCCATGGTTACACCGGCGGTGGTCAGCAGGAAGACCACAGCGATCAGCATCGCAGCCGGGGAGATAGCAGGAAGTCGGACAGCAGGCATAAGATTGTAGGTTTTATCGCTGATAATTTAGTCTAATGTAGGATTTTAACCGCGCATGACGCAGTTAAAATTGATTAATAAAGGCCCCGGGCCGTTAGAAAGTGCTAACCCGCCGGCCGGATTCATCAAATTTGTGCCTGTAGAGGTAACGCGGCGATGTACCCGACCATTGCCCGGGTCGGCCCGAAAGGCGATTGGTCCCGGGGAGGACGTACGGTAAGCCCCGGGTCTTACCGGATCAGTGTCATTTTCCGGGTGAAACTACCCTCGGGGGTGATCATCCTATATATATAGATGCCGCTGGCAACCTGACCGGCATTCCAGCTGACCTCGTAGAACCCGGCCTGGCGAAATTCATCCAGCAGCACGGCCAGTCGCCGACCGGTGATATCAAAGACTTCCAACCGCACGCGACCGTCGGCGGCCAGTGCGAAGGGCACGGTGGTGGTCGGGTTGAAGGGATTGGGATAATTTTGCTGCAACCCGAACCCGGCGGGAATATCCGATGGCGGATTGGTCGGGGTGATGGTGATTATGAACCGGGCACGGGACGGGTTGGATTTCATGAGGGCGGGTCCGTCGGTGCGGTCTGCGATGGGGGCTTTGGGATAGGTCATAACCCAAAGGGAATCGGTGCCGGACGCCGATTGCTTGCGCAGGGTACCGCTGGTGGTCAGGGAAAGGCTGATACCGGCTTCCAGCGCGCTGCGATCGTACACCTCGCCGGTCTGACGGTCTTCCAGTTCGATGACCCAGTCTTCCGGAAGGTTCTGAAACCGGTTCAGGGCAAGCTCGACCGAACCGCTGAAGCCCTGTCCCTGAACGGTGGCATCCAGATCCATGGGGAGTTCCAGGGTTCGCGCGAAGCGATCCGGCAGGTTGTTGATGGCCAGGCGGTCGCCATCGGGATTCACGGAGAACAGGGTGATGTAGGTATCCGACAAGGACTCCAGGCGGTACGCGTCCAGCGGATCGATCCCGGTGCGGGCCTGGTCGGTGAACATGAACAGAGCCCGGCTGCTCAGCGAATCGGTGGTGGTCACCTGAAATTCAATTTCGGGGTGCGCGGGACGGCGGTAGAACGTTCCGGAAGTGGTGGTCGACCGGGCGGAGGTGTTCACCTGCAATTCGGGGTTATCAGCTGTGGCTTTGACCCAGAAGCCCTGGAAGGGTTTGATGTAGCCGTTCCCCCATCCTGCTACCCCGTTCCATTCCAGGAAATCGCCGTTGCCGCCGTTGGCCTGCTGGTCCCACACGTAGATGGTCGGACTGATATTGGTTTTGGTCCATCCGGAGGCGTCGTTCCAGAAAATGGTTGACAGGTAAGGGTTGCCCACCAGGTTCCAGCCCTCATCGCCGGTGGCCGTATAGGTGACGGGCAGGCTGACATCGCCGGCGTTTTCCTGACCGATGACTTCCAGGGTGACGGCCGACTGATTATACCGGCTGTCGGTTGGGACGTCGCCGAAGACGTAGGTAAACAGACCGCGACCGGGGGTCAGGTCGTCGGTGGCGTTGTCCGGGGCCCGCCAGCGCTGGTTATCGGTGCCCTCAAAGGTTTCATCGTACCAGAGCACACTGGGGATAAGGCTGGAGGAAACGCCGAGATCGCTTCCGGTGAATCCCTGGGTGGTGAGTTCGGAGAACAGGTTGGCGTAATCGGTATTGATGGGCGAGGAAAGCAGTCGCCAGCCGCCGGGTGTGCCGGAAGGCGGGACCCAGAGTTGTCGCAGAGCGCGCAGCAGTCCGCCGTTGTAGGCGATGTTCTCCGCCACGAAGGCCTGATCGGAGCTGACTGTGAGGTTGCCGCTGGTGAGGGTAGCGGTGCCGGTTACCTGCAGATTGTTGGTGAGGGTGACGCCCGCGGCGTTGCTGACCTGCAGATTCAGCACCGAAGCCGGGAGTCCGCTGCCGGTTATCTGGGCTGCCGCACCGTTGTAGCGGTAGGTGGCATCGGCGCTGAAGCTCCGGGATGCAGTGCGGATATTGCCGTTGGGGGTATTGGCCGCGATGCCATCTGGCGAGCCGATGCCCAGGGTTCCGCCCTCTTCAAGGGTGAAGGACCCGTCGCCGAGGATAATCCGGGCGCCGGTGAGCAGGATGCCGGACCCGTCGCCGGTGTCGGTGACGGTGATGGTGCCGCCGGCGTTCAGGGTGACGTTGGCGGTGAGGGTTACTTCGTGGTCGGTTCCGGCGTTACCGCCGATGATCACGGTGCTGGTCGGACCGGGCGCTTCGCTGTGGGCCGGACCGTCGTGCCCGGTGACCGACCAGGTGGGGGCGTCCTCGTAGTTGCCGGAAGTCCGGCTATAATAAATGACGGTTCCGTCAAGGCGACCTACCGTGTAGTAGCCATTTTCCAGATCGTCTGCGTTTACAGCGAACTGCACCCGGTTGACGGCGCTGAACGAAGCCGTTGCCGTGATCACCTGTACGCCGGCCGTCGCGAAGTCGCCATCGGTGGGATGATAGAGCAGCACGAAGGTATCGTTCGGGTCGGGAACCGGCAGGTTGTAGTCGGTGAAATCAAAGTACACGGCCAGGGTGCCGCCGGTAGTGACAACCGATTTTTCCAGGTACCACACACGGTTCCAGCGTTCATAGCTGGACTCCCCGATGGCCAGGGTCGATGCGGCCAGTCCGGTGAGGTTGTTGTGTGCGGCCATGAGGTAGCGCTGGCTTGCTGTCAGGAAGGTGAAGGCGCCGGTGGCGTTGAAACCGAGTCCGCCGGAGGTGAAGACGGTCTGATTGACCAGATCGGTGGAGGTGATACGACCGATGCCGCTGAGCTGGTGGTAGAAATCGGGGTCGGGCGGGGTGAAATAGGTGATATTGGCATCGATGCCCACCCCCCATCGCGCGGACAGGTAGTTCTGCAGGAGGATGAATTCGGTGGTGTTGAGCACACGGTCGTGCATGACGACCTCGCCTATCCGACCCCGGAAATAGTCGTTGGTGCGGAACCGGCCCAGCGCGGCGCCGTTCATGCTGGTGAGGGACTGGGCCGTGCCACCCGAACCGATTTGGGTTCCGTTGCGCCAGAAACGTCGGGATGGAGTGGGAATGGCGGTGTTCAGATTGAAGGTGTGGAGCTCCCCGTCGATGCTGGTGGTGAAGGCGGGTACGGTGGCGGTGTAGTTATTGCCCCAATGGTGATGTTCGAAGGTGGTGTTGCCGTTCCAGAACAGGTGCAAATTTTGATTAGCACTGGAAGTGGCACCGCCGAAGTAGATGTTTCGACCGGTGAGCTGTTCGGAGCGGTCGACCATAAAGGTGAGGGTGTAGTCGGTGCCGGTCAGCCAGGTTCCGTCAAAGGGCAGAAATTCGGCATTGTCAAAAATCAGGGATGGTCGACCTCCGAAGGCGCCGGTGTTGCTGCGTACCGGTCGGCGCGCGGCATCCGCCTGTTCGGCATGGCGGGCGTTGGGCGACTTATCGCGCAGCACGGCTACGGGGTCGCCGAAGGCGGCGGGGGTAGTGGCAGCCGCATCGCTGAAGGCATAGCTGTCATCGGCCACATCGAACCAGACCTGCAGGTCATCGTTGGCCAGTCCGGCCGGGTAGTAACGCAGGATATCGAAATCGACAAAGGTGACGGTGGCGGTGGCCGTTACCGGGTTGCCGTTCAGGGTGGCCGAAACGGTTGCGCTGCCGGGGGAAGCCGGCGCGGTAATCGGTACGGAGTAAGTGCCGTTGTTCAGATCGGTCACGGTGCCCAGCGTGCCGGAGGTGGTTGAAAATACGACGGTTTGTCCGCCGGAACCGACCAGGTTGCCGTTGGCATCGCGAACTTCCAGCACAATGGTCGACTGGGCGGTGCCGTTGGCGGTGATCTGATCGGGAACTGCCTGAAGGGTGGATTCGGCCAGGTCAGCCGGACCGGCGGTGTAGTCGAATTCCAGGGTGGTGCCGGCCGGACTGCCGTTGACTGCAGCGGTCAGGGTGGCGGTTCCGATCTGGGTGGGTGCGGTCAGCGTGGCGGTGTAGGTTCCATCACCGTTGTCGGTCACGGCGCCCAGCGTGCCGGAGGTGATGCTCAGGGTGACGACGGCCCCGCCGGTGGTCAGATTGGCGCCGAAGATATCGCGGAGCTGGACGGTCACGGTGGACTGATCGGTGCCGTTGGCAACCAGGGAGGTGGTGGCGCTGAGCAGGGTTTCGGCCGGATCGGGCGCGCCGGACTGAAACGTTACCGTGGCCTGACTGGTAATCGGATCGCCGTTGATGGTACCGGTGATGGTGGCCGTACCCGCCGAGTTGGCGGAGGTGAGTACGGCGGTGTAGGTACCGTCGCCGTTATCACTGACCGTACTCAGGGTGCCGGAGGTGGTCGACAGGGTGACCGCATCCCCTCCCACTGTGCGATTCGCGCCGTTTGCAAAGCGGGCTTGTACGGTGATCTGGGAGGTGGAGGCGCCGTCGGCTTCAATGACGGTGGGCTGGGCAGTAATGGTGGTCTCGGCGGGGTCGGCCTCGGCGGTCGACAGGAAAAAGCCCAGGGTGAGGTAACCGTCCTGCAGGTCGTCGGAGTCGATGGTGAAAGAGACGATATCGCCGGAGACGCTGGCGGCGCTGCTGAGTACCTGGTTGTCTTCAAAGATGCTGAAATCATCCTGCGAGGCGTTGAAAAGCAGGCCGTATTGACCGGTACTGACGCCGGGGGTGACATCCAGTACGTCCAGGTCGAAGGAAATGGTAACCTCACCCCCGCTGCCCGGCTGGGTGATGTCTGCGTACCAGACGCGGTTGGGGCGCTCATACAGGGCGGTGGTGGTGAACAGGGTCTGGGCGTGGAGTCCGGTGGCGTTGTTGTGGGCACTGAGCAGGAAATGGCCGTCGGTACTCAGAAATTCGGCGGTTGTAGACTGCAGTCCGAGTCCGCCGGAGGTGAAGGCGGTGCTGAGAACGTGGTCTGTGGAGGTGGTTCGACCAATACCTGCCAGCTGATGGGTGAACGGGTTTGATCCGTTGTAATAGTCGGAGGCGGGAGCGAGTGTTGTTCCCCATTTGGCGGCGGCATAGTTCTCCAGGATGAGTCGCTCGGTGGTGTTGAGCAGCCGGTCATACATGTAGGTTTCCCCGAAGCGACCCCGGAAAAACTCGGCGTTCTGATAGGCTCCCAGGCTGGCACCTTCCATGGAGATGAGGGTGGCATTGGTGCCGCCGGTTCCCAGCAGGGCCCCGTTTCGCCAGGCCGAGCGGGCATTGGATCCCAACGAGGTATTCAGGTTGAAAGTGTGGATTTCGCCGGCCAGATCGGGGGTATAAGCGGGTACCGTTACGTCAAAGTTGTTGTTCCATTGATGAAATTCCAGCCTTGTGCTGTTGGCCCAGAACAGGTGCAGGTTGGTATTCTCCCCTCCTCCGGTTCCGCCAAAGTAAATATTTCTTCCGCCGGAATCGGTTGACCGGTCTACGAAGAAACCGAGCGTATATTCCGTTCCGGCCAGCCAGGTTCCGTCAAAGGGGAGCGACTCAACGTTGTTGAAGATCAGGGAAGGTCGACCGCCGAAGGCTCCGCTGAGACTAAATTCGGGTCGGTTTGCAGAGGTTGGCTGGATGGCGTGCCGGCCCGCGGGCGACTTATCATTGAGTCGGGCGATGGTCTGGCCGTTGGTGGCCTGGGCTGTCCCGGAGGGATTTGAAAAACGGGTTTCAGGGTCGGCTGCATCGAACCAGATCTGCAGGTTGGTATTATCGAGGCCGCCGGGATAGTAGTCCAGCACCAGGGGCTGCGGTACGGTAAAGCTGGCACCTCCGAAAAACTTGTAGTGGTTGGTGCTGATCTGTCCGCTGGTGGTGTTGTTTTCCTGGATGCGCAGGTTTTGTATCCAAAGGGTGTACTGGGTGTTGTTCTGGATGGTAAAAACGGCGGGATTGAACTCGATTTCAACGGTATTGGCGTTGATGAGGCTGGCTGTGGCGGGGGTTTCTCCGCTGCCCAGAACCTGGTAGTTGGCAGCTCGTTCGGCGGCGTTGGTTCCGGTTCCGGGGATCAGGGAGATGGGGTTGCCGTCGAATTCGGTGTTAAAAAATATGCGCAGACGGTTGGCCGTGACGACCTCGATGGAGACTACATAGGGACGATTGACGTCGATTTCAGGTTCACCGGTGACCGTCCCGATGACGTTGAGGGTGGTTTCATTGACGTGGTTATAGTCGCCGGTGGGATCAACGGTCATGTTGTTGGCTACGGTGACGTCAATGTCGGCGGTTACCGTGGTAGCATCGTCGATGACCAGGTTGTGGAAGGTTACGTCCTGGTTGGAGTTGGACGACAGATTAACATCACCGCTGAGGGTGACGGTGCTGCTTCCGGCGTCAAAATCGCTGCCCCCATTCAGGGCCACATCGCCCTGGAAAAGAATCTGGCCATCCCCGGCTGAGAAATCCCCGCCCCCTGTGAAGGTGGATGACCCATAGACGTTGAATGAGCCCTGATTCAGGAAGAATTCCGATCCGCCGGTCTGGATGAAATTACCGCCAACTACGGGCGGACCCGGCGAGCCTACATTCACGGTGCCGGTCTGGATTTCCAGCAGGGCGCTGGAGGTGTGGGTAAAGTTACCCAGGATGGTGAAGGTGCCGTCATCCACCAGAATATCACCATCGTTCACAGAGGCGTTGGTCAGCGTGGCCGAACCGCTCTGTACGTTCAGGGTACCGTTGTTGTTGATATTGATGGTGGCGGCGGTAAGGTCGGCGGTGTGCAGATTGATCTGGCCGACGAGGCTGAGGGTTCCGCCGATGGTGACGGTGGCAAAACGGGCGTCAAAAGTTTTATTGTTGGCGACCGACAGGTTTCCGTCTACCGTGAGCGTACCGGGTGAGCCTCCGTCGGTTACGTTCAGGTCATTGCCCAAATCCATATTTCCACCCACATCCAGGGAGAAGTCGGTTCCTACGATGTTGGCTGAGTTTCCGGTGGTGAGGTTTCCTCCGATGGTCAGGGTCACACCAGCGTTGATCGTGAGGGTCTGGTTGTTGGAACTCATGCTCAGGCTGCCGATGGTGGTGCTGGCATTGAGAACCGGTTCATCGCGGTTATTGTTGATGAAATTGATATTCACCGCCGTGCCCGGGCCGGGCACACCGTCCGACCAGTTGGCCGGATTGAACCAGTTGGTGTCGGCATTGCCGTTCCAGGTGGTAGACTGTGCCATTAGCGGGATGAATGGTACCACGAGTACCACCAGGCTCAGCAATATCCTCCGGATGGATTTTTGATATGACGGGGATGGGGACAGCATGCTCTTTGTGGGTGTTTTTCAAAATACCTACAAAACTGCTGGCAAGTAGATTAAAGTATTCCATAACTGGCCGGAATTCGACTAAAATAGGTTAGTCTTTTTTAACACTCTGACTTTAGTTGAATCAGACAGGGAAGCGATTCAACAGGCTGCGGAGGGCGTACGAAAGGCCCCGGCACTAGTACTTACCGGATCAGCGTCACTTTTTGCGTGAAGCTGCCTTCGAGGGTGGTCAATTGAATCAGATAAATCCCGCTGGCCAGTCCCGCAGCGTCGAAACGCACGTCATACCGTCCCGCCTGCAGGTAGTCATTGACCAGGGTTTGTACCAGCCGACCGGTTACATCGAAGACCTGCAGCTGCACCGGTCCGTCTTCGGCGATGGCGAAGGGTATGTTCGTGGTGGGATTGAAGGGATTGGGGTAATTGGGGGAAAGGGCGAATTCGGCCGGGATTTCCTCGGAGGCCTCATTGGGAGTAATGCGAAGGGTGAAGCGGGCCGTTTCGGGGTTGGATTTGAGCAGAACGGGACGGATTTCAGGTTGAACCGTGTCTTCAGGCCCGGTCCGGACTACGGCCTTGCTGAGTTGTCCGGCGGTTTCGGTCAGGTTGAAGGAAAATCCATCGGCTGAAGCGGACAGAACCCGGGTGTCACCAGACTGATTATCGATGATTTCGAGGTCCCAGTGGTGCGGAATCCGGGTTCGGGCGCCCAGGCGAACCTCTACCCTGCCTTCCAGCGGTGCGTTGTCATCCATTCCGTCGATGTTCAGGGGAATTTCCAGGGTACGGGCAAAGCGATTGGGCAGGTTGTTGATGGCCAGGCGCTCACCGTCGCGACTGACGGTGTATACATCCAGGTAGGTGCCGGCCAGCGACTGCAGCCGGTAGGCATCGTGAGCATCCAAGTCCGAGCGACCTTCATCGGTGAACATGAGGAAGGTTCGTGCGTGCAGGTCTGAGGTTTCAAAAACCAGCTCGATTTCATCGTGGTTGGTCAACTGCCGGTAGAAGGTGGTCTGACCACCCGTGGTTTTGGCATTTTGGTTGACGCTGAGTACTGGACTGGCGGCTTCGGCTTTGACCCAGAAGGCCTGGAAGGGCATAATGATACCGCTGCCGGTGGTATTATCCTGGTTGAGCGGATCGTTCAGGGTGCCGGTAGTACCGTTCCAGAAACGGAATTGGCCGGTGTTTTCATCCCAGACGTAGATGGTATTACCCATATTGGTTTTGGTCCAGCCGGAGGCTTCATCCCAGTCGATGGCGGCCAGGAAGGGGTTGCCCACCAGGTTCCAGCCGTCGTCGCCGGTTGGGGTGTAGTTAACCGGGAGGGATACCGTTCCGGAGCTGCCCTCGTTTTGCTGTCCGGTCACTTCAAGCTGGGGACTGGACTGGTTGTAGCGCTGATCGCCGGTGATATTGCCGAAGATGTAGGTGAAGTAGCCCCTTCCGGAACTGATGGTATTGGCGGCATCGGTGAGGGTTCGCCAGCGCTGATTGTCGGTTCCTTCGATGGTTTCATTGTACCAGAGTACGCTGGGCATGAGCGTGGCGTAGGTGGTATCCAGGGCAGTATCATTGAAGGTGTTGCCCAGGCTGGATCCGGTAAATCCCTGGGTAGTGATTCCGCTGAGGAAGCTGGCGTAGGTGGTGTTGATGGGACTGGAAAGCAATCGCCATCCCCCTGGCGTCACACCGTCTTGTGGTACGGTGATGGAGCGAAGGGCGCGGAACTGGCCGCCATTGTAGGTGGGATTGTCGGCCACCAGGCTTCGGTCGGAGCTGATGATGAAATCGCCCGCATCCAGCGTCAGCGTACCATCTACAGCGGTATTGGCGGTGAGCGTCACCCCATTGGCGTTGTTGACGATGAGATTGTTCACCGAAACGGGCAGTCCGTCACCGGTATTTTGGGCTGCGTTGCCGTTGTAGGTATAGTTGGCTCCGATAGAGAACGTTCGGGTGGTGGTTTGCACGTTGCCGGATGCGCTGCCGGCAGTAATTCCATCCGCTGACCCGATGGAGATACTGCCTCCGCTTTGCAGGTCGAAGGCGCCGTCGCCGGTGATAATTTTATCCGAGGTAACAAGAGTGCCGCCATTGGCAACGGCCAGGGTTCCGGTGGCGTTGACGGTCACGGACTGCAGCGGGGCGAGGGCGACATTGGAAGCCACCGAAATCGTGTTGTTATTACCGATGACAACCTGGTCGCCGGACTGTCCGGGAATACGGGTGGCGGGGGTTCCGGTGTGCGAGCCGGTTGCCCAGCTGGAGGTTACATCCCAGTTACCGTTTGCGGCGCTGTAGAAAATAGGCGGACTGGCGTCCACGAAAAGCTTACGGTGGGGACTGCTGACCGAATTATTATCGGTGCTTGTCAGGTTTTGCACCCACAGGTAGTAATTTTTGTCTTCCTGGATGGTTCCCTGGAGCTGGATGATCACCGCGGCGGGGTCAGAGCCGTCCTGCACGGCGGAGGTTATGCCGGTTATATCGGTGGATCCGGCGTCAGTGAATGCGCCTGACAGCAGATCGCGCACCTTGTAGTTACCAATGGTTTCCAGCGGACCGGTATTCATAGCCTTACTGAAAACAGCTTTGATGGAAGACGCGCTGAGCACTTCGATGGAGAGCATATAAGGGGCAGGACCGAGAATCTGGGGGTCACCTGTAACATCCCCCACTACGTTCAGGGTGGTATTATTTTCGTTCTCATAGTTGGCATCGGGGTCTACCTCCATATTATTCAGTACCGTAACGTTCTGGAATGAGGTCACATCCGAATTTTCATCAATTTCAAGGTTATAGAACTCGATATCCGAGTTTGATCCGGTTACCGTCTGCGAGCCGTCACCGCTGAAAATAAACGTACTTTCATCCGGATTGAAGGTTCCGGAATTGTCGAACGTTCCGCCCTCAAAAATAATCGTGCTGGTCCCGGCGTCCAATGTACCGCCTGACTGAGCCAGGGTTACGTCGCCGGAAAGGGTTACCGTTCCGCTGCCGGCGTCCAGGGTTCCGGAGTTCTGGAAAGTTGCATCGCCGCTCATGGTCAGGCTGCCACTGCCCACGCTCACGCTTCCTGAGTTCTGGAAGGTTCCGTTGCCTCCAACAAACATACTTCCCGATCCGGTTATTTCGATAGTAGTGGAGTTTGCGAATGTTCCGTCACCGAGGAATTCGACTGAACCGTCATCCACCGTAATAGTAGCGTCACCCTGGGTGGATATGTTTTGATGAAACGTTGCGCGACCATCGTTGACGTTCAGGGTTCCGTTGTTTTCGATCTCTGCAACGCCGAAGAAATCCAGCTCAGCGTCAGCACTGATGAGATTAATGACACCACCGCTTCGGACTCTTGTCTGGGAAGTTGCTGTGAATGTGGAATTTCCGCTGCCGAAATTAACCGTACCGTTGACTGTAAAGTCAGCCGTTAGGTTCAGCGGAGAGTTCACAAGTGTGGTGGTGGTACCGGATCCAGAGTTGAAATCTCCGCCTATGGTCATGTTCACGCCGGTGAGATTTAGTACCGAGTTGCTGGAACCGAGCGACAAATCCTGGCCTACGTTGATTGAGCCGGAATCGGTTACAATCAGCTGGCCATCGGAGGCTATACTCAGATTTCTGACTGTACTCAGGGTTAGCGTTTCAGCCTGAAGTCTGGCCGTTGATCCGATGACGATATCACGATTATTGCCATTGGTCAGCGGGTTGACTGCAGAGATAGTCTGCGCGTCAAGAACAGTGTTGGATTGCAGTTCCAGTTTACCGTTGAGTGTGACTGTTGAGTTGGGTGCGTTAATCTGATATCCAGACGAGATATTCAGGCTGCCCGAAAAAGTTACGGTACTGCCATTTTCTGCCCGGATGTTACCATTCAGTGTAACCGATGACATGGATGTGCTGAAAGTAGCGATGTTGAGCTGAATCAGATCTACGGCTGCAAACTGCAACAGCAGATTGTTACCGGTATGGGTTATGGTTGCATTGTTCTCTGCGATAAGCCTGCCGTTGGGCGTAATTTCCAACGTATTGGTTACGGTAAGACTTCCACCATTGGTTACCGTAACGCTGCCGGCATTGGTGTAGTTACTGATATCCAGGGTTGCAATCTGTACCCCGGTGGATATAACCGGATACAGCCGACCACCCGTAACTTCGGGTACCGTAACGGTGGCGTTGGTCGCCGGTATAGAGTTGGTACTCCAGTTAGCTGCCGTATTCCAGTCGTTGGTAAAGGCGTTCCCCGTCCATGTCTGAGCTTCCAACCTGCTGAACATACCCATCCCCAGCACGAGAAATATCACAATCACATGTATGGCCGATTGGTTTTTAGCAAAGCGTTTCAGCACTGTGGAGTCCGTTTCAAATAGTTTGTAGAGCAATATAACGTTACATCTTAACCAATGCATTGTTAAATCGGACTCATATTGGTGTTATCGGCCAATATCATATGAATATTACATAATAATTTACAGCAATAGCGACTATATTTTTATCGATAGCAACCAGACACCTCAAACCGATGACTCTCAGACAGGGTTAACACAAATCGTTGAACGGGCCGGTTAAATGAGTTCCATAAAAAAACGCCGGACCGCTGTCAACAGCCCGGCGTTAGAGAATGAACCACTTTAAGTCAAAAATCAGGAGCATCAGCGGTGGTTGGTGGTCAACCGGGCCGCGAATTTGAGATTGTGGAACAGGGGTTTAATGTTCCGCAACCGGGTGAAATTCAGTTGTAAACTGCGCTGACCAGGTACTGACCGGTGTACTGTTGTACAGCCTGCTCATTTTCACTTTCAAGTCGACCCTCAACCCATACGGAAGCGCGGGCTTGTCCGCCTTGTGCGCCGGCCTTCAGCTGAATCATCTGCTGGCTGCTCAGATAATCATTTCCGGAAACCAGCGAAGGGGTAAACAAAACATTGCTTCCTTCAGCTTCATCCTGCTCAGTCGCCACAACACTTACGCTGATTTCAGCATCGGTAGTACCGGAAAGAACAAATTCAGCATTGCGATCGGTTACGGATACATAGCGTTGATTGTCATAGGTGCCGTCAGAGAAACGAAGGTCGTTTACAGCCTGCAGGGAAGCCGATTCAACAACTGTTGCACGAATGGTCATGGAAGCTACGGATGATCCCTGGGCAAGGACGTCGGCTGAAAGCGTAGAAAATACTGCTAAAGTGGCCATGGTAAGTATGATTTGAGTGATTCGGGTTTTCATGGGAGGCTCCTTTTCGTTAGAGCAGGTTCATTTATTAAAATTCTCTAATGGATTATACGACTAATCCGAATCCATGTCAATAGTTTTATTAAGATTCTTTAATACTTAATGGAGCGGCGAAGCTCGCATTATCGACAGAGCCACCTATTTCTTAAGCGCAAAATTAGGCTTTAATTGAATTATTTGGGCAATTTTTGAATTTTCTGCGTCGCCATACCCTCGTTTAGGCGGCATAAATATTTCTTAATTATTTTTAATATTAAAACAAAAACACCTTTCTGGCAGGAATATTTATTAAGAAAAGCTAATAAATTGACAGCGATGCTTGTGCTCACGACCCTGGCCGGAGGCTAAGCGCAAAGTTGATGAGCTATAGCGTATGCCTGAACCCTTTCGTGGCAACAGGTGCAGGGCTTGCCGGTAATCCGGGTCGCAAGGCTACGACCTTCACTTCTGATGACAATATCTGCTGCGCATATCGGTGATCATCCTGCCGGTATCCGGGTCGCAAGGCTACGACCTTCCCTTCTGTTGGTGGTGTGACTACGAAGCTTCCGGTTCGTGGTGAGCTGCCGGGAAGTGTACTTCAAATCGGGACCCTTTACCGGCACCCTCGCTAAACACCAGTAACCGTCCGCCAAGTCCTTCGATCAGGTCCTTGACAATATGCAGCCCCAGACCCGAACTCGACTCCCCGTCGGTAGGTCGGGCCGATAGTTTCTTGAACGGCTTGCCCACATCGCGCAGATCAGCCGGGGTAAGACCCTGTCCCTGATCCTGTACAGCCAATACCAGAAATGCATCTTTACGCGATGCATGAATGCGTACGGTTGTCCCGGAGTGTGAGTATTTCAGGGCATTGCTTAAAAGATTGGAGATAATTACTCCGGCAACGGCCGCATCCGAATTCATATACAGCTCGTCTTCGAGGGGTTGGACCTCAACGGAAATCGATTTCTTGTCAGACCATGGCTTGAATTCGTGCACAATTTTGCGAATAAGCGTGTCAACTTTAACGCGGGTTCCCTCGCCCACTTCCGAACGAATCTTCTTGGCCCGGTCTTCCAGCAGGGTTTCGATGATATCCTGCATGCGATCTGCAGCATCGCGGATAAACCCGGTCAGCTCCAATATCTCCTCACGGGTATTCTCCGGATCTTCCACCAGCTCAGCGCTGCTGCGGATAATCATAAGCGGATTACGCAGATCATGGGCAACAACGCTGAGGAATTTCTCGCGGTGCTCATCCTGCGTGCGCAAATCTTCGTTAATGATTTCAAGCCTGCGCTTTTCAACCTGTATGGAGGCCGTGTGGCGGGCAATGAGAATTTCCAGCTCTCGATTTTTACGGACTACCGAGCGGGTTCGGAGCCGAATCAGGGCGACCATCAAGCCGGCTGATCCCAGGGCATAGAGCAGATAGGCCCACCACGACTTAAACCACGGGGTTGCCACACGAATCTGGATGGTGTCTTCGGCTGAAACATTACCATACATATCTGTGGCTCGTACCCGGAAGCGATAGGTTCCGTCAGGCAGATTGGTATAGATTCGACGGGGGTCCGACGTTGTGGCTGTCCACTGTTCATCGAACCCTTCCAGTTTACTCTCAAAGGTAAGGGGGGCATAACGATGAAACCGTGCCGCACCGAAATGCAGCTCCACCTGGTACCGGCCGTAGTGCAGATCCAGCAGGGTCTCCTGTTCGGAAAACCCGCCATAAATCAGTGAGTCCTGCCCGATGATGACACTGCCGATGACAGCCTGAAAATCCGCTCGCTTTGTCGGTCGATTATCCATCGCATAGCGGTACAATCCCTCAGAACCGCCAACCCAGATATGCGAACCGATTTGCGCAATGGCGTAAAACGAGGCTTCCGGTATGTCCCGACCCGATTCATACAATACCTGCCAGCTTCCGTCATTCTCCTGATTCATGACGGCATATCCATCGTTAAACAAGACCAGCGTGCGACCCATTTCAACCGGAAACACATCCATGACGATGCGCTCGTGAAAGAGCGGATCAAAGGCCGGATCGTGGGCAGTAAACTTCTGTTCGGCGAGGTTCAGCTGTGCAAAACCCGTATCGCCCGAAAAAAGCAATGTATCGCCAGCAGGATGCATGCCCATGACCACCGTTTCCTCAGCGGGGTCTGCCCAGTCATAGGTGAACGATGTCACTTCGGGCTCTTCTGCGCTCTCGAAGTCGGCCTGAACCATGAATATCCCATTAAATCGTGCAAGCAGCCAGATATCACCACGGACATCTTCAAAAATTCCGCGCATTTCGAAGGGCGGGTCCAGATATATCGCTTCCCGTACAATGCGCAACCGGCCGGCGGAATCAACCTCCAGGTCTTTGAACCCCCATCCCTGCAGATAGCCGAAGTAGACCCGACCCGGAGTTTGTTTGCTGGCATAAAAGCTTCGCACGTTTTCAGCGGCCAGCGTGCGGTATTCCCGTCCATCCCAGTATGAAAGTTGATCGTTACCCCCTACCAGCAGGTAGGAACGACCTTCAACCTCAATCGTTTCAGTCTGCCAGACCTGTGTAGAAACCTCGTTGAGTCTGTTCAGCTCCATCGATAATGAAGATGGATTGCCGAGATAAACGCCGGAACTGGTTGCCGCAACCAGTTGATTATTGTAGGATGACAGGTTTAGTACCGTACCATCCACCCCGGTGTCTTCATTCCAGTAGCGCACATATTGTGGGTTATCGATGCGTGAAATACCGTTGTTGAGCAGGGCCCAGATGGCCCCGTCGCGGTCTTCAAACACATTCAGCACCATGCTTACGCGCAAGCCGGACTCACGGTCAATCTGTTCGAGGGGCTGCAGGCGGGCATCGGTAATATGCACACCGGAGCTTATGGTGGCGAAGGCATAATTTCCATTGCGTAGTCGCGTGGCACGATACGTCTCTGCGGGAACCAGAACGGGCCGGCCATCGGCATCCCGCAGTTGTTCTGCACTTCCGTCGCTCAGGCTGAGTGCGTAGACTTCACGGTTGCGTTTAATCAGATAGACGGTGTCGTCCCCCCGTTCAAGCATGGTGAAAACCATATCCCCGCCGAAGGTTTCCTGGTCAATGATGACATCAATGCCCCCGTTGCGGACAACGCCCACTCCCTGACCGGGAACCGAGACAAAAACGGAGCCGTGAAGCAGAAACGTTCTGGAAATGGAATAATCGGGCTGGATTTTCTGACAGGTATTGCCGGAACACACGTAGATGGCTGTCCGGGTTGCAAACACAACACCCTCGTGGGTCACGTAGGTCTCCCATACATCGCCGATGGTCTGTTCAAAGTCCTCCGACAAGCTCTGGAACTGCAAGACCCCCACGGAGTCAGCCTGTAGATAGCCGAATTGCCCGACCGCGCCCACGTAGATACGGTCCTCGGCAGTGATGGCCAGCGAGCGCAGGGGTGTTGAAATCGGTAACGGTATGAGGTCCCACCGAAATCCGTCGTACACAAGTACGCCGTCGCGGTTAGCGGCAATCAACCTGCCTTTACTGTCCTGCACCATTTCCCAGTTCTGGGTTCCCGCACCGTAATCGGCCGGACTGTAATTGGTGACAAAATACTGTCCGCGTGACTGAAACTCTGCCTGTGCGACCCCGGAAATTGTGGCCATTATAGCTGTAAGCAGCAGGAAAGGCAGTTTTATAGCTATAAATCGGTTCAAATCAGACTCCGGGGTTGGCATTAAACAGCAGGCAAATCATCGGTTACAGGGATGAAGCGACTTCAGCCATGTAGAAAACGTATAGGCTACGGGCAAATCATCGGTTACAGGGATGAAGCCCTGGAATCAACGGGAAAATCAGGATTCAGCGTACTTATTCTGCAGCAATTTGAGCAGCCGGGTCAGCCGGCGCTTGAGCTTGGTACGTGGTACGATGAAATCCAGGAACCCGTGCTCCAGCAGGTATTCAGACGTCTGAAAACCCTCGGGAAGGTCCCGACCGATGGTCTGTCGAATGACCCGCGGACCGGCAAAGCCGATGAGGGCACCCGGCTCGGCCAGGTTGAAATCGCCCAGCATGGCATAACTGGCCGTTACCCCGCCGGTGGTTGGGTCGGTCATCAGAGAGATGTACGGCACACCGGCCTCCGAGAGCTGTGCGAGCTTGGCCGAGGTCTTGGCCAGCTGCATAAGACTGAGTACACTTTCCATCATCCGTGCACCTCCCGATCGGGAGATAATCATCAGCGGGGTATTGGTTTTGCGGGCGGTATCAATGGCCAGTCCGAGCCGCTCTCCCACAACCGATCCCATGCTTCCCCCGATGAACCGAAAATCCATACAGGCTACTACGAGGTCCAGCTTATTCATTTTGCCGGTGGCCACCTTGACGGCATCGGTCAGCCGGGTTTTCTTCTGGGTTTCCGCCAGCCGGTCGCTGTACTTTTTACGGTCGGTAAATTCCAGGGGATCAACCGGAAGGATGTTCTCGCCAATGACCTCGTATTTTTTGTCGTCAAAGAGAATTTCAAAGTATTCGGTGCTTCCGATGCTGAAATGATACCCGCTGGACGGGTCAACCCAGTTGTTTTCGGCAAGTTCACGGCGGTGAACGGTTTCACCGGTGGTCGGGACTTTAATCCATACGCCTTCCGGCATTTCCTTCGGGGTGTCTGTCTGAATGTTAGAGCCTTGACGTTTGAACCAACTCATATTTTTTGATTAATCAGGATTTCGGGCACGAGACAACAAAATACAAAAAACTGTGCAACATGGTGCAGGCATCATCTCCGCAGGCGTGGTTTTGGATTTATCAGGCGTAAGCGAACCCCGGCAGCAGCATGAACCGGTGGATGACCCAAACGCCGCGGTTTTGGATTTATCAGGCGTAAGCAAACCTCGATTGCTGCCCAACCCGTCAGACAGCCTACCGGGCGTGATTCCAGGTACTGCCCGACATATAATCCGGCTCGAAGCTGCCAATATCATCCCTGCGCCAGAAGGTCCCCTGTGAATCCATGGTGTAGACGCGAAGGAGTCCTTCGGCTGAGAAGTCCGTTTCCGGTTTCACCTCGGCCAGCTCCAGGGCAGCCGGTGACAGCCGGGAAAGTCCGGTCCCCGCCACGTGGTGCCCCTGCTGAATCATCGGGTCAATTGCACTCAGCTCACGGATAGCCGGTTCGCACACGGACTGCAGGCGCCCCTCCCTGAGGCGAAACATCTGATGATAGGCGTGCCGGCGGCGGGCATCGATGAGGGCGTGCACGGTAACCTCGTGCGCTGTGCGAACGCCTGCTGCGATGGCGGCCAGCGTGGAAACCGACCAAAACGAAACGCCCGGACGGGCAAAAAGCAATCCTTTCAACGCACTGGCTCCCACCCGAAGTCCGGTATACGAACCGGGACCGGCGCTGTAAAGCACTCCGTCAACGCCGCGGATATCGGTGCCGGATTCCAGGAAAACCTGTTTCAACTGCTCGAAGAGCACCGTCGAGTGCCGGCCTGTCACCGATTGGGATTGCACATAGGTCTTCCCTTCCCGGCGAAGGGCCACCGAGCACCAATGGGTTGAAGTATCTACTGCCAGCAGCGTTGATTCAGCCACGTGTGTTATGTAAAGGTTATTGATTCGACCGCAAGCGCATCCGGTTGAACGGATTGCTCCGGGATTGCATTAATTTATCTTGTATGAAAAATACAGTGTACCTTGCAACCATTCCAACCAGTAAATCGTACCAAGGTCGAATGACCACTTTTTAACGTCATCACTCTGAAACCCCCAAAAAAACACCAATCCCCTATGAGAAAACTCTATATCACTGCGGGACTATGCCTTAGCCTGTTTCTTGGAAGCACGGCGCTGCAGGCACAGGACCTCAATGCATTTGAGCAGCAGGTTACCGAACATACCCTTTCCAACGGTATGAAATTCATTATTGTTGAGCGCGATGTAGCTCCGGTAGCTACATTCATGACCTTTGTCAATGCCGGTGGTGTTGACGAACCGGTAGGTCTCAGCGGTGTGGCCCACATTTTTGAGCACATGGCCTTCAAGGGAACCTCCCGGATCGGGACCAACAATATTGAAGCCGAAATGGCGCTCATCCCTGAAATTGACGCTACCTACACGCAGTGGATACGCGAACGCCGTAACCCCAATGCAAGCCAGGCAACGCTGGACTCCCTGTGGACCCGCTTTCAGGAACTGGAGGAGCAGGCCAAAAACTACGTCGTCAGCAATGAATTTTCACAAATAATTGACCGCCAGGGCGGTGTGGGACTGAACGCCGGCACCGGCATGGATTTTACCATCTATTTTTACAGTCTGCCCCAAAACAAGGCCGAACTGTGGTTCTCGCTGGAGTCTGAGCGCTTCAAAGACCCGGTAATGCGTGAGTTTTACGTGGAAAAAGAAGTCATCACCGAAGAACGCCGGCAGGTTGTAGAATCCAACCCCATCCGCCGGATGCTCGAGGAATTCACGGCTGTTGCCTACACCGCGCTGCCCTACCGCGACGCGCTGATTGGCTGGCCCTCGGATATTGAGTCGGTTACAATTGAAAGTGCCCTGGAATTCTACAATGATTTCTACGTGCCTTCCAACATGTTTGTAGTTATTGTGGGCGATGTGGATCCGCAGGAAATGATTGCCCACGCCGAGACCTATTTCAGTGACATGCCCGGCGAAGGCGTAGAACCTCCGCTGATGATGGTGGAAGAACCTCGTCAGCGTGGTGAACGTCGTTTTGTAATTGAAGACCCGGCACAGCCTATGCTGGCCATCGGCTACAAAACCGTCCCTGCATCACATCCTGACGCCCTCGCCCTGGATGTACTTTCCGGAATTCTTTTTGAAGGTCGAACCTCCCGCATGAACCGGTCGCTGGTTGACGAGCAGGAACTGGCCCTGGCAGCCATCAGCCTGAACGGGTTCCCCGGCGATAAGCACACGACCTTGTTTGGCGCCGTTGCTCTGCCGAATCAGGATGTGACCCTGGAAGACCTTGAAGAAGCTGTTCACGTGGAAATCGACCGGCTGAAAACCGAACTGGTCAGTGAAGAAGAGCTGCGCCGGGTTATCACGCAACGACGCGCCAGCCTGTTACGACAGCTCGGCAACAACACCGGCATCGCCAACCTGATATCGTTTACCCAGGGGAAAACCGGCGACTGGCGGACTATTTTTACCGACCTCGACCGGATGATGGAACTCACCCCGGAAGACCTGCAGCGGGTTGCAAACCTGTACTTTGAACCCTCGCAGCGAACCGTAGGGTATCTGGTCAACGCAACCGAATAACACCGTCATCCACCTATAAAAAAACGTATTATGAAACGATTTTTGATGCTAACTGCGCTGATGGTGTTTGTAACATCAGCCGCATTCTCCCAGAAATTTCACGATGAAATTGATTTTCCTGAAATCAACCGGTTTCAGATGCCCGATGTAACCACGTTTGAACTGTCCAACGGCATTCAGTTTTACCTGGTTGAGGACCCCGAACTCCCGCTTATCAATATGACGGCGCTGGTACGGGGAGGATCCTACATGGATCCGGAAGGAAAAACAGGCCTGGCAAGTTTCACCTTCTCACAGCTTCGTAACGGCGGAACCCGCTCTATGAGTTACGATGAGCTGAATGAACTGCTTGAAAGCAAGGCAGCCAGTATGGAGTCGGGCATGGGCCTGACCAGCGGATCGGCAAGCATGAACATTCTGAAGGAAGATTTCGATGAAATGCTACCGCTGTTCATTGAACTTATGCGACATCCTGCCTACGATGAAACCCGCTTCAATCTGGCCAAAACCCAGAGCGCATCGGCAATTTCAAGAAGAAATGACGATCCCGGCTCCATCGCCGCCCGCGAGTTCCGCCGGCTGATCTATGGCCCGGAGTCGGTTTATGGTCGCATGCAGGAATACACCGACATCGATAACATCACCATCGATGACATGCGTACGTTCCATGAGCAGATTATGGTAGGTCAGAACCTGAAAATTGCCGTCATCGGCGACTTCCGGACACGGGATATGCGTCGCGCCCTGCAACGCGCTTTTCGCGACTTTCCGGAAGGGACCCGAAATCCGCTGGAGCTTCCTGAAGTAGACTACACCTTCGCCCCATCGGTTCACTTTGCCAACAAAAATGATGCGCAGCAAAGCTTTATCCGCATCGGTCATATTGGCGGACTGCGCGATAACCCTGACTACGCCGCACTCCAGCTCATGAATGAAATCCTGAGTGGTGGATTTTCAGGTCGACTCTTGCAGATCATCCGTACGGATATGGGTCTTGCCTATTCGGTAGGCGGAGTCTACCAGAGTCTGACCCAATATGAAGGTACTTTCTTTGTAACCCTGTCAACGGCCAATGAGAACACGGCCGAAGCGGTTCGGGCCACCATCAACGAAATCCGACGGCTTCAGGATGAGCAGGTAACACAAAAAGAGCTCACCGATGCGCGCGACCGCATCCTGAACAGCCTGGTATTCCGATACACCAGCCGGGCTTCTGTGCTTAATGAGCGGGTTAGCAATGAGTATAACGGTCTGCCTGCGGATGCGTTCAACCGATACATTGAAGAGCTGGCCGAGGTCAGCGTTGATGACATTCAGCGAGTTGCACAACGATACATCCGTCCGGATGACCTCCACGTTATGATTGTCGGCAGCCGCGAAGCGCTGGCTGACCAGCTGGCAGAACTGGGTGAATACACCGAAATCGATATCACCATTCCACGTCGGCCGGTAGCTGAAGTAGATGGCGAAGACGGCAGTGCCTACCTGCAGTCCATGAGCCAGGCGCTGATTACCGAAGGTGGAGCGCCCGGTGAGGTCAAGTATGCTGCCACCCTGAATCAAGGTGGCATGAACCTGCAGGTTGAGGCAACCATGGGATTCCCGGATGCCCTTACACAGGTCATCCAGGCACCGCAGGGAACGGTAACCATTACCTATGCCAACGGATCGGGCAGTATGGCGATGGGACCCAATGAGCAGCCGCTTCCGGGCGCTCAGATTGAAGCCCTGCAAAATGAGGTCGCCCGCCATTATCTGAGTCTGGCAACGGCAGAAACCCAACCCGAAGCCGTTTTGGTGGGTGAAACCGAGCTGGCTGGTCAGGATGTGGTTGAGCTCTTCCTTCCTGAGCTGAATATGACACTGTTCATCAGCAAAGAGACCAACCTACCGGCCGGAACCCGTGTCAAGGAGTTCAACCCGATGGCTGGACAGGAAATAGAAATGACAACCCTGTTTTCAGACTGGACCGTGGTTGATGGTGTGGCTATGGCTTACACCAGCGAGTCGCTGATGGGTGAAAACAGTGTGGGCAAAGTGACGGTCAGTTCACATACCGTCACCCGTCCTTAATACCGGAGGTTGCCGGGGGGGGGCAACCGGACCTCCCCGCATTGCAGCCAATCCGGGTTTCCTGTCAGCTGAAGCCGGCATTGTGCAATGGGCCACGCCCGGACATAAAGAAGGCCTGTTACCGACGGTAACAGGCCTTCTTTCGTTTAATGCTGATGAGACGGACCGGTATGTCAATCGTTGCGTACCAGCTGTCCTTTATTGAACACCGCAAGGGCCTTGCCGTGCATCATGGTTCCGGTGTACGGTGTATTGACCGACTTGCTGCGGATGTGATCTGCGGTAAACTCCCATCGGGCATCCGTATTGAAAATCGTCATATTGGCACGGGCTCCCAAAGCAACTTCGGGCACGTCCAGCCGGAGAATTTCCCGTGGTTTAACACACAATTTATCAATGAGCTGGTTGAGACTCAGCGCTCCCGAATCCAGCAATCGCCGAACGCTCACTCCCCAGGCAGTTTCCAGCCCCAAAATGCCATTGGGTGCGTAAATAAACTCCACTTCCTTTTCTTCAACGGCATGGGGAGCATGATCGGTACAAATTACATCAATAGTACCATCGGCCAGCCCTTCAATCATCGCCTGAACGTCATCCGCCGTACGCAGCGGAGGGTGCATTTTGCAGTTGGTATCAAAGTGGCGTCTTTCAATTTCTTCTTCGGTCAGATCGAAGTGGTGCGGACACACTTCGGTGGTCACAGGGATACCCTTCTTTTTGGCCTGCCGCACGAGGTCGACCCCGTTACGGGTACTGATATGCGCAACATGTACATGTCCGCCGGTCAGCTCAGCCAGCAAAATATCCCGGGCAATCATGACTTCCTCGGCAATAGACGGTGTGCCGGCCAGACCGAGCCGGGTGGCGACCCTTCCTTCATGCATGTGGCCCGGTCGCGACAAGGCCAGGTCTTCCTCGTGATTTATAATAGGCATATCAAGCATCGATGCGTAATCAAGGGCAATCCGCATGAGTTTGGAGTCGAACACCGGATCACCGTCATCACTGAAGGCCACAGCACCGCCTTCTTTGAGGTCTGCCATTTCGGTAATGGAATGCCCTTTTCGCTCTTTGGAAACACAGGCTATGGGATACACATCCACCGGCAGGGCCGCGGCTTTTTTGATAATGTACTCAACCACATCGCGGGTGTGAATGGGCGGATTGGTATTCGGCATGCAGGCAACTGCCGTAAAGCCCCCGAAGGCCGCCGCGCTGCATCCCGATTCGATGGTTTCCTTGTGCTCAAAACCCGGCTCGCGAAGGTGCACGTGCATGTCCATCCATCCCCCGGAGACATAGGCTCCGCTGAAATTGTGAACTTCTTCATCCGGGGCAGGCTGCAGTGATGAGGCGATTTCGGTGATAATTCCATCGACAATGCGGATGTCAACGGGAGACGTTGCTGTTGTTGCCGCATCTACGGGCAGCAGGTTCTGAAGCAGGACGCGGGAAGGCACAGACATGGTTCAGTAAATTTGTCCGGATTGCATTCCGGAGCGGTGAAAATCTGTTTTTTTCGAGAGAAAATGAGCGGTTATGAGTACCTTCGAAGATATGCGAAAACCCAGTGAAATACCAAGCGTAAGCGCCTTTACCCGACAGATAAAGGACCTGCTGGAAGGTACCTTTTCAGCCATTACAGTTGGCGGAGAAGTCAGTCAGCCGGTGCGCAGCCGTAACGGACACCTGTACTTCACCCTGAAAGATGAAGGAGCGCAGATTTCCTGCGTTGTCTGGAGAAGTACGCTTGAGCGAATGCGGGCCGACCTGCAGCATGGTCAGCAAATCAATGTACACGGTGATGTGGTTGTATATGCACCCGCCGGCCGGTATCAGATTGTGGTCCGCAGTATTGAACAGGCTGGCGAAGGTGCCCTGCAAGCCGCTTTTGAACGACTCAAAGCCCGCCTGGCGTCTGAAGGGTTGTTCGAACCGCAGCGAAAACGCGCGCTTCCGGAGTTTCCGAAGGTCATCGGGGTGGTAACCTCTGAATCCGGTGCCGCCTTTCAGGATATCCGCTCTACCTTGCAGCGACGTTATCCCCTGGCCCGGGTTCTGCTCTACCATGCCGCAGTTCAGGGTGTGGGAGCTGCGGCTCAGATTGTACTGGGAATCCAATGGTTTTCCGGGCATCGCAATCCGCCTGATGTGCTCATTGTAGGTCGCGGAGGCGGGTCACTGGAAGACTTGTGGCCGTTTAATGAGGAAGCCGTAGCACGGGCTATTGCCGGGTGTACCATTCCGGTGGTCAGTGCGGTAGGTCACGAAACCGATTTCAGTATTGCTGACTTCGTGGCTGACGTACGCGCCGCCACACCAACCCAGGCAGCCGTTCTGGTGTGCCCGGACGTGCAGGACCTGAAATTTCAGAACGAAGCGTTGTCGGCCCGCGCTGAGCGGTCTGTCAGGCAACGGGTAATCAGCGGCAATGAAACCATCCGGAAAATGGTTAAAACACACGCACTGCTGGCAATCCGTGACAAGTTGACGGTCAACCGGGAACGCATTAAACGGTATCGCGACCAGATTACAGGTTCAGTTACCCGCCAGCTGCAGACATCCACAGATCGGCTCGAACGCGCAGGTTCGACCCTGAAACCCACCCTGCAAGCCCGCATTACCAGGCTCAACGAAAACCTTACAGGCAAACAACGCGCCCTGAAACCAGCGGTATCCATGCAGTTAATTCGCGGACAGCAGTCCCTGATGAAATGGTCGGCCATGGCAGCTCCCCTGGTGCAATCCGGCAGGCAACAACGGTTCAACGCCTGGCAAAATCTTCATTACCGCCTGGGCGCATTGAACCCGACGGAACCCCTCGAGCGGGGCTTTGCACGCATTATGCAGGGCGATCAATGGATTCGCCGCAGAGAAGCGCTGAACGAGAACGAACCGTTGACCGTTGAGTGGAAAGACGGTCGTATCCGTCGGTGACCTACCCCTGGTAAGCCTGACCACCTGCAAGACGGCCGCCTTCCGGGCTGTACTGCAGTCACCAGGCTCACAATCGCGCAGCTCCGGACTTGCTGAAAATGGGCATGAATCAACAGCAACCGGTGTTAAGCCGAAAAGATCTGCCTCGCCCAATTTGTCAATAATCACTTCAAATCACACCTGAATGTCTCTGTCAACCGACCTGTTCAGCCGGAGTCTGGCCCGGCACTACAGCCACTTCGACGTTGAAAACCGCCTTCTGTTCACGGGTCACTCTCACCAGGCCTGGCCGGATGCAGCCCTCGAAGGCCTTATCGAGTCGTTTGATGCAGCGGCCCGTGCTGTAGATACCAAGTGGGATATCGTTTTTGAAAAAGTTGACATCATGCGCCAGTATCTCAAAGACTTCTACGACGACCCTTACGGATTATACACGCATGGCGAAAACACCCATAATCTGTTTGTACGATGGTTGTCCGGACTGGATGTGACCCGCAAAAAGACCATCGTGATTACAGACACTGAATTTTACAGCATAGCGCGTCAAATGGATCGCCTGCAGGAGGAGGGTTTTATCATCAAAAAAGTACCGGCACTTCCGCTGAACGGATTCGCATCCCGACTGGAAGCGGCGCTTGACGATGACACCCTGGCCGTGATGCTCTCCAGGGTGTATTTCGAGACGGGATTAATCAACCCCGAGCTAACGCAGAGTGCATCGGTATGCAGGGAGGCGGGTATTCCGCTCATGATAGACGACTATCACGGGACCAATGTGGTTCCGTTGTCGCTGCGCGAGGCCGGTCTTCAAGACGCCTTTGTGTTGATCGGCGGCTACAAGTATCTGCAGTGGGGCGAGGGGAACTGCTTTTTGCGCTTCCCCGCTGACTCGATCATGCGACCGGTCATAACCGGATGGTTTTCGGGGTTTTCCGGCCTGCGGGAAGGTCGTGCTTCCGGCAGGGTTTCCTATGACGATGCAGACCTGCGCTTTGCCGGAGCGACCTTCGACGGAGCTTCCGCTTTCAGAGGAGCAGCTGTGGTTGATTTTTTCCGCTCGCAGGGTCTTACACCGACGCTGCTGCGACATTTGTACCTGGAACATACCGCATATATGAAGCGGCGGTTTCTGAGTCTGCAGCTGGACCCGGGGGTGCTGCAGCTGACGCACCCATATCCTGTAACCGCAAACGGAGGCTTTTTATCGCTGCGAGGGCCGCGGGCACAGCAAATCTGGGAAGCTCTCAGGCAGGAAGGAGTACTCACCGATTGCAGGGGGGACCTGCTGCGGTTCGGGTCGGCGCCCTACATGGTTTCTTCTCAGATAGACGAGGCTTTTGGGATTCTGGGTAAGGTGGCCGGAGGCTGACCGGACCAGGTCACGGCTCTTCCGGGTAAGGCTGAACGGAGGCTGACCGGACCAGGTCACGGCTCTTTCGGGTAAGGCGGCCGGAAACTTTCGTTGTGAAATTTGTGCAGAAAAATGAAATAAATCCGCTTGCAGGCGCTCAATACTATATAGGTTGGATTAAGTGAAAATAAACGCTTGACAACTTAATTTTTATACATATTTTACACATATAACAAAATAACCTTAACTACTCAGATTTTATGGCAAATGTTAACGGGAATCCCGACAGACTGAAAGCAATTGAGCTGGCCCTCGGACAGATTGAAAAACAGCATGGCAAGGGTACCATTATGAGGCTGGGCGACCGGCCGGTGGTTCAGGTAGATACGATATCAACCGGGTCCATGGCAATTGACTACTGCCTGGGTGTGGGCGGAGTACCACGCGGCAGGATCATCGAAATTTACGGTCCGGAGTCCAGTGGTAAAACGACCATGGCGCTGCATGTAATTGCCGAAGCGCAAAAAGCCGGTGGTCACGCAGCATTTATCGATGCTGAGCACGCATTTGATGCCAAATATGCCAAAAATCTGGGTATCAACACCGATGAAATGCTAATATCACAGCCCGACAGCGGAGAGCAGGCACTTGAAATTGCCGAGGCATTGATCCGATCGGGCGCCCTTGATGTGGTAGTCATTGACTCGGTTGCGGCTCTGGTCCCCCGTGCTGAACTGGAGGGTGAAATGGGTGATTCCCATGTGGGTTTACAGGCGCGGTTGATGTCGCAGGCACTTCGAAAGCTCACCGGTGTAGTTAACAAAACACGAACGGCCGTTATTTTTATCAACCAGATTCGTGAGAAAATCGGGGTTATGTTCGGCAGTCCGGAAACAACGACCGGTGGCCGTGCACTGAAATTTTACTCTTCGGTTCGAATGGATATACGGCGTATTGGTGCCATTAAAAAGGGCGATGAAGTCATCGGTAACCGAACCAAGATTAAGATTGTCAAGAATAAGGTGGCTCCTCCATTCAGGGAAGCTGAGTTTAATATCATGTACGGTAAAGGGGTTTCCCGAATAGCCGAATTGCTTGATATGGCAGTAGATCTGGAAATTATCGAAAAACGAGGAAGCTGGTATCGTTACGAGGGTGAACCGATAGGACAAGGGGCCGATTCCGCTATGCAATTCCTGGAGGAGGATCCCGAACTCAATAAGAAGATCGAAGGCATGGTTCGGGCACACCTGTTCCCCGACCTTGCGGAGATCGCTGCAGAAGACGGCAAAGAGTCGAAGAAAGAAAAAAACGTTGAAGCGAAAGCCTAAAGCTCAACTTTTTGATGATGATGACAGGCAGGAGATCCTGGATCTTCTGCCTGTCGCTGTTTCGGAAATTCGTGTACAGATCCGGGATGCAACCCGTGTATCTGTCTTTGCCAATGATGACTTCCTGCTGGGCCTGCCGGTCCATGTTTGTAATCGCCTCGGTCTGGTCAAAGGTTGCATCATTGATACCCACCTGTTCAGGCAAATTGAGGGTGAAGTGCAACGGGACGCCATTCGCTCCTGGCTGCTGGGCTTGCTGGCTAAAAAACCATATGCCCGGTCGCAACTCGTCCGAAAGTGTCGAGAGGCCGGATATGACATGCAGGTCACCGATACAATTCTTGACGACTTTGCTTCCAGAAAGTGGATTGACGATGAGGCCTTTGCCAGCAGCTTCGCCCGCGACAAGGCAACGTTTCAGCGTTGGGGTCCGGCAAAAATAAGGCAACAACTACGTTTGCTGGGAATACCGGACCGTGTAGCAGACGATGCCGTAAAGCAGAATCTTTCTGCAGAAGACCAGCGCGTTGTGATACGGAATCTGGTAATGAAACGAAAGCTGCATTTTTTGCGCGAGGAAAATCCCCAAAAAAGAAAGAAAAAAATCGTTGATTACCTCCTGCGAAAAGGATATGATGCAGATAATATTTTCGGTAGTATTGATGCCGTCATTCGCGAACTGAACACATGAGAAAATTTACAGTTGAAGGTTTCTTCAGGGGCTTGCTGATACTGATTGTACTGGTTCTGGTAGGGCTGGTCCTGTATCGCTTTTCAACCCTGGTGGGCTATGTCCTGATCGCTCTGGTATTCTCGTATTTATTCGGTCCCATCGTCAATCGAATGGAAGTAGCGGGATTCAGGAGAACCACGGCCGTAACCCTGGTAGTATTGTCGTTTGTATTATTGCTGGTTTGGGCATCCACTTCTCTGGCTCCGACCATTGGCAGTCAGGTCCTTTTGCTGGCATCTCAGCTGAATGCCGAAACCATCAACAACATTGCCATTCAGGTTGAAACCGAGCTTTTATTCCGGATTCCATTTATTGCCGAAGGACAAATAACTGAATTCATCAACAACCTGTCCTATCGCATCTTTGACACAGGGAATTTTCAGTCAACAATAACCAACCTGTTCGGTATATTCGCCAATATATTCACCGCAGCGCTTATCATACCCTTTGCAACGTTCTTCTTTCTTAAAGATGGCAGCAAACTGCGCAGACAAATATTGGAGCTTGTACCCAATAAATTCTTTGAAACTACGCTCACCATCATCAATAAAATTGAAACCCGGTTGATTCTGTACTTTAAAGGGGTACTTATACAATCAACTCTGGTAGGTCTGATTTCATGGTTGCTGCTCTCAGCTATCGGATTAAAAAACGCACTGGTCATCGGGGCCGCAGTGGGCATTGCCAACACCATCCCCTACTTCGGTCCGATTATCGGTTACACCCTGTCACTGATCGTAGCAATTTTCGAGACCGGAGATTTCAGCCTGGTACCCTACGCGCTAGGCGCTATTGCCATAGCTCAGCTTGTTGACAACCTCGTACTGCAACCCCTCATCTTTAGCAAATCCTCCGGCTACCACCCTGTTTACGTCCTTTTGATTATACTCGTGGGTGCCGAAATGGCGGGTCTGCTAGGCATGCTCGTGGCCATACCGGTTGCCACCATACTCAAAATCACCTTCACCGAAATTAACTGGAGCCTGAATAACTACCATGTTTTCAAGTCAGACAGCTAAGCTCATCAAGCCCAAACCACTACCCAAAAAAGGAACCATCGCCGTAACCGCCCCGGCCACCACACCGGACGCATCACAGCTGAATCTGGGCGTATCCTACCTCGAAAAGCTTGGTTATTCGGTGATTGTCGGGGAAACCTGCAGTTCAACATTAAACTATCTGGCTGGTGACGATGAACTCAGGGCCCGTGAACTTACCGGGTTCTTCGCTGACCCCGCCGTTGATGCCATATTCTGCGCCCGAGGCGGTTACGGCGGAATGCATCTGCTGCCACTGCTTGATTTCAACGTGATTGCTAAGAATCCCAAACTTTTTATCGGTTTCAGCGATATTACCTCACTGCAATGGGCTATTTTAGCCAAGTGCAACATGGTTACGATTTCAGGAGGAATGGTGGCCTCCGATATGGGATACACGGACATCGACCCCGTATTCGAGTCGAAATTCTGGGACCTTCTGGATACCGGACTCATCGACATCTCCCTGCCCGGTCAGCATGAACAGCCCAAACGCTACGTGGAAGGAACGTTGCTTCCGGGAACACTGGCCGTAGCTGCCAAACAAATGGCTTCACCCTACTTTCCTGACCTTACCGACCGGATTCTGGTCTTTGAAGATGTGGATGAACCCATGCACAAAGTTGAAGGCTACCTGAGACAATTTGCACTCTATGGAGCGTACCAAAAAGCGGCCGGCGTCATACTGGGCGAATTCAGCAAGCCCAAAGCAGAGGCAAACGATGACGTTCCGAGCCTTGAAACCATTTTTAAGCGTGTTTTCGATGCCCACGAATTTCCCTACGCCACGGGACTGAACTACGGTCACATCGATGCGAAAATTTCCCTGCCCGTTGGTGTACCGGTATCCGTATCTTACGGTCCAGTCACCACCGTAAGATCCACCGGCTCTATCTTCGAAAATTGAAACCCCATATTGTGGTTCTGGCCTCCGGCTCAGGATCCAACTTCCAGGCCATTCTCAACGCCATTGATTCGGGCAGGCTCGATGCATCCGTATCACATCTGATAGCCAGTAAACCCGGAATCGGAGCCATCCAAATTGCCTCAGGGGCCCGAATACCCGTCAGCATCCTGTCCGCACGCCTGTGTGGAAGCCCGGCTGAATTCGAAAAACAGCTTCTGCAGCTGCTTAAAGATCAAAATCCGGCCCTGATTGTTCTTGCCGGGTGGCTGCTCAAAATTCCGTCAGGGGTAATACAGCACTTCGAAGGCAAAATCATCAACATCCACCCATCGCTGCTTCCCGATTATGGCGGACAAGGATTTTATGGCATCCGTGTACACCAGGCTGTGATATCTGATCGACGCAGGATATCAGGATGCACGGTTCATCTGGTGACCGAAGAATTTGATGAGGGGCCTGTCATTGCCCGCAAACAGGTTCCCGTTTATCCAGAAGATTCCCCCGAAACACTGGCTACCAGAGTACTGGAACAGGAACATCAATTATTACCCGCAACCATCCAAAAGCTTCTACATCCATGACTACCGCTACCATTACGCCATTTTTCACAGAACCTGTCCGACTTAAAACCGCACTCCTTTCGGTTTCCGACAAAACGGGGATTACTGAACTGGCCACAGCTCTCAGTGCAAACGGAGTACGGATACTCTCAACAGGTGGCACTTACAAAACGCTCACAGAAGCGGGAATAGCCGTCACGGAAGTTTCACAGGTAACCGGCTTTCCGGAATGCCTTGACGGTCGCGTGAAAACGCTGCACCCTGCCATTCACGCCGGTATTCTGGCCCGGGTCAGCCATGCAGCAGATAACCAGGCGTTACAGGATCTGGGCATAAGCCCTATCGAGCTGGTTGTAGTCAACCTGTATCCTTTTCGCCAGACCATAGCCCGTCCGGACACAACATTCGAAAAAGCTGTTGAGTTTATTGACATCGGTGGTCCGACCATGGTGAGGGCCGCTGCCAAAAACTTTCCCCATGTTGGCATCCTGACCGATCCGTCTCAGTATGGACCATTTATCAGTGAGCTTAGTCGTAACGGGGGTTCTATAACCTTTGAAACCCGAAAAGCCCTCGCGCGGGATGCATTTCAGCACACGGCCGATTATGACGCTCATATTGCCGGATACCTCACACAGGCCACCGGACAGCAGCCTCCCGCCCAGTTCAACACCTCACTCCCATTGGCACAATCGCTGCGCTACGGAGAAAATCCACATCAGAAGGCAGCAGTTTACGGTGAACAAACCAGCCACATAGACTGCTTCCACGGCAAACAACTCAGCTACAACAATTACCTCGATACCGATGCCGCCCTGCAGATTATCCGTGAATTTCCGGCCGACACCCCGGCGTGCGTGATCGTAAAACATACCAACCCCTGTGGTGTAGCTGTTGGTAAAACACTCACAGAAGCCTGGGAAAGAGCATTTCAAACCGATAGCGTATCACCTTTTGGCGGCATTATTGCAGTTAACACTACCCTGGATGAGACGGCGGCCCGCGCCATGGACGGCCTTTTCACCGAAATCATCATCGCGCCCGACTTCACACCGCAGGCGGAGACGCTCCTGCAGAAAAAATCGAACAGAAGACTTATCCGGGCAAAATTTGACCAGAATACCAGCGCAGCAAAACAAGTCCGCAGCCTGTTCGGAGGTCTGCTGGTTCAGGATGCCGACACCGCAGGATTGGATACCGCCGACTGGAACGTCGTGACCCGTCGCAAGCCCACCACCCAGGAACACCTGGATATGGTCTTTTCCTGGCGAATCGTTCGTCACGTAAAATCCAATGCCATTGTTTTTGCCCGAAACGGACAAACCCTGGGTATTGGAAACGGTCAAACCAGTCGGGTGGATGCATCCGAACTGGCCGTGGCCAAGGCGATGAAAAACAAACTGGATTTGAATGGTTCTGCGGTAGCGAGTGATGCTTTTTTCCCATTTGCTGATGGTGTAGAGGCCGCCGCACAAGCCGGTGCAACGGCTATTATCCAGCCCGGAGGCAGTGTTCGTGACCAGGAGGTCATTGATGCGGCAGACCAACTGGGGCTTACTATGATTTTTACCGGAATCCGGCATTTCAGGCACTGAAAAAAGCAAGATTTAACATTCGCAAGTGCATCAACAAAATTGTAAATTATTACCTTGTATTAACTATTTTTTTATCGCCCCATAAAACGCCGACATGCCCAACAGTACTGAATTGAATTCACGAAAAAGAAACAGCCCGAGCGGACTGCTCGACTGGTTATACACCGATATTGCAATTGATTTAGGTACTGCAAATACATTGATTTACGCCAAGGGACAGGGTATTGTACTGAATGAGCCCTCCATCGTAGCACTTAATTCCCAAAATCAGGCAGTAGCCGTTGGTCACGAAGCACGGCTGATGCACGAAAAAACACACAATGACATCCGTACAGTTCGTCCGTTGCGTGACGGTGTGATAGCCGATTTCGAGGTAGCTGAGCTTATGATCCGGGGCATGATCAAAAAAGTCAAACTGAAATGGTTTTCATCCACCCGCAAAATGGTCGTCTGCGTGCCCAGCGGTATCACCGAAGTTGAAAAACGCGCCGTACGCGACAGTGCCGAACGGGCCGGAGCCAAAGATGTTTACCTGGTAGACGAGCCCATGGCTGCAGCCATTGGTATCGGGTTGAATGTACATGAACCCGTAGGTAATATGATTGTTGATATCGGCGGGGGTACTACTGAAATCGCCGTCATCGCACTGTCTGGTATCGTTTATTCTCAGTCGGTCCGACTGGGCGGGGATGAGCTCAACGACGATATCATCAACTACTTCCGCCGAAACCATAATCTGCTGATTGGTGAGCGTACAGCCGAACAGGTCAAGTGCATGATCGGCTCTGCAGCTCCACTGGATGAAGAAATTGAAATCCAGACTAAAGGTCGTGATCTGGTTAACGGTGTACCTAGAATACGAACCGTCTCCAGCGTTGAGGTACGCGAAGCCATTGCTGAGTCTGTCAACACCATTATCGAATCGGTCAACCAGAGTCTGGAGCAGACGCCACCTGAACTCTCGGCCGATATTCTGGACCGTGGCATCATGCTCACCGGTGGGGGCGCCCTGCTCAAAAACCTTGACAAGCTCATCCGGGACACTACAGATCTGCCTGTCCATATTGCCGAAGACCCCCTTACAGCAGTGGTACGGGGCACCGGCGAAGTTCTGGAAAACCTAAACTACTACCGCTCTGTAATCAGCTAAAGGGAATTCGCCGCGAATGCCGTTCCTCCTGGGAAAACTTGAGAATGCACGAGATCACATACTCACCGCAATATTTCTGGTAACTGCCATTGCCCTGATGGTGGCACGTCACGACGGTGGACTTCAACATACCCGGATTATGGCCATGACGGCCCTGAGCTACATGGAAAAGCCCCTGGCTTCCGTGCGCGTCTATCGCACCGCCCTGCAAACCAATCAGGAACTCCAACGCGAAAACATTCGACTGCGCGATGAACTCAGCCGGCTACGTTCAGCCAACGAAGAAATTACCCAGCTCAGAAGTCTCCTGAATTTCCGCGATAACGGCGCTCCGGAGTATCCCCTGCTTTCGGCACGTATAACCGGGAAAAGTCTGACCGGACTACGAAATATGCTTACGGTTGACCGTGGAAGCTCACACGGTGTTCAAACGGGCATGCCTCTGGTCAATGCCAGTGGCCTGATCGGACGTGTTGTCATCGCCGGGTCATCGTACGCCCAGGTTATGCCGTTGCACAACAATCTGTTCCGGGCCAGCGCACGGATACAGGGCTCCCGTTCCTACGGCATGATTTCCTGGAACGGCAGCGATGACACCCTCATTTTGAACTACGTCCCCCAGACCGTCCGCGTTGAACCGGGGATGATTGTAGAAACAAGCGGACTGAGCAACACCTTTCCGGCCAACATCCCCATCGGGACCATCACCGGAAGCCAGCCGGAACCGGGTCGTGATACCCAGATAATATTCGTTGAACCTTTCGTCAATCTGAATAGTCTGACCGAGGCATTTCTTATTTTGTATCAACCCAGTACGGAAGTTGACAGCCTGGTTCAGGAGTATGAGGTGCTCTTCTGATGCGGACCAGTATCTTCAAGTATTTAATCACCGGAATCCTGTTGCTCATAGGGCAGGTCATTATTTTCAGGCACCTTCAGATTTTTGGCAGTGAACCGGATATGGTTTTCATCTTTGTTTTGTTCTTTGCCCACTACTTCGACCGCACCCGAAGCCTGATTATAGCTGCTGTTTTCGGACTGGCATACGACGCCTTTCTGGATTTGTGGGGGCTTCATATGTTTGCTAAGGTTCTGACTGTAATGCTCTTCTACCAGCTTATACCAAGACCGGAAGAATCAAAACCGCAGGCCGCCCAGGTTCTGCTGATTATGCTGGTACTGACTTTTTTTCATAACGGTGTATTCCTGGGAGTTTCAGCTTTTGTTCAAAGCCTTTCTACAATGGCACATTTTTGGGAAATTCTGATAGGAAACACCGTTTTTACAACAATTGTTGGCACATTTCTTTACTTTTTCAAGTCCGAACAAAATTAGGCCGGCCCACCACTACGTACATGACCCATCCTGAAAGCTCCCGCAGGTTACGAACGTCACTCCGCATCATCCAGGTTATCATCGCCCTGGTATTTGTACTCTTCCTGGGTCGACTGGTTCAACTCACTGTATTTGAATATGATACGTACAATCCCATATCGGAGCGTAACAGTATCCGACGGGAAACCGTCAATCCCTCCCGCGGACTGATTTACGACCGAAACGGGGTTTTGCTTGTTGAAAACACTCCGGTTTTCAGCATCTATGTAAGTCCTACTGACTTCGATAGGAACAATATCCCCCTGCTTGCAAGCCTTATGGAAACAAGCGAGGAGAATATTGAGCATGCTCTTCAGCAGGCCCAAAACTTTTCCTGGCATCGTCCATCACGTTTGTTTTCAGAAGTTGAATTCGATGTTTTTTCACGAATTGAAGAAAACATCTGGCGCTTGCCGGGTATTACGCATCAGATTGAAAGTAAACGAGTTTACCCCGCCAATGTAAAAGCAGCCCACGTACTCGGATATCTTCGTGAAGTCAGTGATGCAGACTTCCGTACCACAAATATCTATCGCCTCGGCGACAAAGCGGGGCGAACCGGCATTGAAAGAACCTATGAATCGTATCTGCGCGGTGAAACCGGTGTCCAGCTTAGACGTGTCAATGCGTTCGGACAAGGCATCGGAAACTATAACGAGGGTATCTTGGATGTGGCACCCGTAAAAGGTGCGAATCTCGAGGTTACTCTGGACGCTGACCTTCAGCGTATTGCCGAACAACTGATGGCGGGCAAAACCGGTGGTTTGGTCGCACTGGACCCCAACAACGGAGAAATCCTGGCCCTGGTCAGCTCACCGGATTTCGACATCGCCCGCATGTCGGGCCGGGTCGATCCGGAATATCTTGCCTATGTAACCAGCGACAGTACGCGGCCGATGTTCAACAGGGCAATTGCCACCCGACAGCCACCCGGCTCTACCTTTAAGCCCATCATGGGACTCCTCGGTCTGCGTACCGGTCTTATAACACCAGAAACCACCATTTTCTGTAATGGAGGTTACGTACGTGGCCGGCTGTACCGGTGTACTGCCATTCATGGCAACCAGGATCTGGAAGAAGCCATCATGAATTCATGCAATACCTACTTCTTTCACATGATGAACCGGATTGCCAATACCGTCGGACTTAATGAATGGCATCGACTTATTCGAGAAATGGGACTTGGCAGAATCAACGGAATTGATATCCCTTCGGAGCAACCGGGCATTTTACCAGACAGCACCCAGATGGACCGTATATTTGGAGTGCGCCAATGGGGTCTGGGTGATCAGATTAACCTGGGTGTGGGCCAGGGTGTGGTATCGGCCACCCCGCTGCAAATGGCCTTGTCAACTGCTGAGATAGCCAATGGCGGTTACTGGGTTCAGCCACATCTTGTACGGGCTATCCACTATGATAGCGGTGAAACGGAGTTCGCAAATCCCGGCAGACAACGAATTGAATGGATCCGCGATGAAGACCTGGAACCGGTTCGGGCAGGAATGCGGAGAGCTGTGACCGAGGGAAGCGGTCGGTTTTATGCGAATCTCGCCTCCGTACCCACGGCAGGCAAAACCGGGACGGCACAGAATCCGCACGGACGCGATCACGGCTGGTTCATTGCCTACGCGCCTTATGATAATCCACAAATAGCCATCGCGGTTATCATTGAAAATGGAGGCTTTGGTTCTGTATCAGCCGCACCCGTGGCGTCCCTGCTGATTGAACAGTACATGAATGGGGAAATCCGACGGTCCAATCTGTTTGACATGATGCTCAACTTTGTACCCCGAGACAGCGATATTGAACGATGAACAAGACCTGGTACAAAGAATTTGACTGGTTAACCATCCTGATCTGGATGAGCATTACGGCATTCGGTCTGGCGGGTATTTATTCGGCTACTCTTGGACCGGTATCCCAGTTTCTGCCAGCCTATATCCAGGATAATTTCGCCCGACAACTAACCTGGGTCACGCTATCTGTGATTGTGATTGTTTTTATACAGTTCACATCGCCACGCAGTTTTCAGCAGCTGGCGTATCTGATTTACGCGATAGCCCTTCTGCTGACGGTAAGTACGCTGTTTTTCGGTGTCGAGGTTAACGGAGCGCGAAGCTGGCTGCAGCTCGGCGGCGTGAGGTTTCAGACCTCCGAAATCATGAAAATTGCCACGGTTCTTGCCGTAGCCAATTACCTGACTTCCCGTCGAAACATCGAGGCAGTTAATCTGAAATCGGCTATTATCGCCACCTTCATGATCCTCATGCCGGTAATCATCATCATGCTGCAGAATGATACGGGTTCGGCTCTGATATTCATCCCGCTGATACCGGTTATGCTGTTCCTTTCCGGACTTCCCTACGGTATAGCCCTTTTTATGATTTCACCGGCTATCATCGGGTATCTGAGTATCATCGACTGGCAGTATGGTGTTATTGCAACCCTCGTACTGACCGTTGTAATCTATTTGCTGCAGAAACGTCCGTGGTTAGGGCTGACCAGCCTGGTCTTCGGGCTCCTGCTCGTTGTTTCGGTAAACTTTGCCCTGACCGAAATCTTGCAACCGCACCAGCAAAATCGCATCGAAGCGTTTGTCAACCCGTTTCAGGATCCACAAGGGGCAGGATGGAACATCATCCAGGCCAAAACAGCCATCAGCTCAGGTGGAATTTACGGCAAGGGATTTATGCAGGGAACGCAAACCCAACTGCGATTTTTACCCGAACAATGGACCGATTTCATCTTCTGTGTCATAGCTGAAGATTTCGGTCTGGTTGGCGGTTCGCTGGCAATTATGGCCATGCTGCTGCTGCTTATGCGACAGCTGAGTAATGCCGTAAGTATCAAAACCCCCTTCGCACAACTCGTCATTGTGGGCGTGGTCACAATTCTGTTTACCCATATACTGGTCAATCTGGGCAGTGCGATGGGAGTGGTTCCGGTTATTGGGGTACCCCTGCCATTTGTAAGCTACGGAGGCAGTTCTTTCTTGTCGAACAGCATTATGCTGGCGGTATGCCTGAACTTGCATTTCAGGCAACGGGAAATGAGCTTGTTTGCCTGATTGGTGATACCTGGCCGGATTGTGCACTAAACCTTTCAACTCCATGTGTACCAGCCGGCTGCCAAAAACCGGATTGGGGATATAAAGGATGTGCTGACCTTGCTGAAATAACCGCTGATTTTATTGGAGGTTCAGGACAAGCCGTTCGACCGATCTTTATCCGGGTATTCCAATGATGTCCGCAGCTTGAACGACCTTCGGTGCAGGGGTGTAATGCCGTGACAAGCCAGCGCATCGTAATGCTCGCGGGTCGGGTATCCCACGTTCCGATCCCAGCCAAACTCCGGATACGAAGTATGCAAGGCAGTCATCAACTCATCCCGGTAAACTTTAGCCAGGATGGAGGCAGCAGCTATGCTCACACATCGGCTGTCGCCCTTGACCACACACTGATGAGGTAGCAGCACGGGCAGGTATCGGTTCCCATCCACCAGCAGGTAGTCGGGTTGAGCACCGGTCGCTGAGGCACACCTGTCCATCGCCCTGAGTGATGCCCATAAAATATTGTATTCATCGATTTCGGCCGGCGAGCAAACCTGAATGGTCCAGTAAGTTGCGTGTGCTTTAATCTGTTCACTCAGCTGAAGCCGCTTTTTCGGGGAAACCTGCTTACTGTCGAAAATTCCGTCAGGGATCGTATCAGGGTCAAGGATCACTCCCGCAGCTACCACAGGCCCGGCCAGACACCCCCTTCCCACTTCATCCAGCCCCATAATCCGGGTGAATCCCTGCTCCCACAGAGGTTTTTCGAAGGCTTCAGGTGAAATAATTTTCTGTACTGCCATACAAAAAAGTTAACTATTTAAATCGACAACGCTGAAACGATGTTCAAACAATGTCTGTTTTTGGCAGAAACCAAGGAACACATGCATTTTCACTACTCCGCATTTGATCCGTCAAAAGCAGACGGAAAAAAACCAGCCTTCGACCGGCTCTTTGATATCTTCCAGCAATTGCTGATGATTGCCAGCGGCGATGTAGGACAGGCTTTGCGATGGCTGACCGAACTCGATAAAATCCACAATCTGGCCCCGAAGGACGATGGCTATGGATTGGGTAATTTCATAGAAGATCTGGAAGACCGCGGGTATCTCAAATACAATGAAGATACCACCAAGGTGGAGATTACCGGAAAAACAGAGCGCTCCCTTCGCCAACGTTCGTTGGAGGAAATATTTAAAGGCCTGAAAAAAGGCGGGGATGGGAGCCACAAAACCACGTATTCCGGTAAAGGCACGGAACGCGAGCCGGAAACCCGCAACTGGCAGTTCGGCGATGATATTACCCATATCGACAGTACCTCTACCCTGATGAATGTGCTGCGACACAGTTCCATTGACCAGATGCAAATGCAGGAAGATGATCTGGAGGTCTATGAGACGGATCATCATACTTCAACCTCGACCGTACTGATGATTGATCTGAGCCACAGTATGATTTTGTATGGCGAAGACCGAATCACTCCGGCCAAGAAAGTTGCTATGGCCTTGTCGGAGCTGATCATGAATCAATATGCCAAAGACTCCCTGGATATCATTGCTTTTGGAAACGATGCCTGGCCGGTCAGCGTCAAAGACCTACCCTATCTGAAAGTTGGTCCGTTTCACACCAACACCCTGGCCGGACTTGAACTGGCAAGACACATGCTTCAGCGCAAAAAATTTGCCAATAAACAGATCTTCATGATCACAGACGGTAAACCCTCCGCTATGTTTGAGGGAGGCCGTTTATATAAGAACAGCTTCGGATTGGACCGTAAAATTGTTAACCGGGTACTGGATGAAGCCGTGAAATGTCGCAGAGAACGCATTACCATTACGACCTTCATGATTGCAAGTGATCCGTATTTACAAGGATTTGTCCGGGAATTGACCGAAGCAAATAAAGGTCGGGCCTATTACGCCAGCCTGGATGAGCTGGGAGGGTATATTTTTGAAGACTATATCCGCAACCGCCGCAAAAAGATGCTGTAAGCAGCCCTATCCCGTTAGAGCAACCGATTAATTACACGCTGTATGTTGCAACGCAGCATATTCCGTCCTTTTCACAGACCTGCATCCCGTTTTCAGGCAAAAAAAAGGCCTGTCCGACCGAAGAAGCAGGACAGGCCTTAGAAACAAAAGCGTCAGCTAAGCTGCTTAAAGCTCAAGTATATCGGCAACACGGGCCGTAATATCGTAGTTCTCCTGCATTTCAGGAGATGCATACAGAATAATGAAATCACCATTATTGGTCATGGTGTTCAGCACATAGGTTAATCCCAGCTCTGCTGCCACATCATTGATAGCAGTCTGAACCCGCTGAAGAAGTGGTCCCATCAGTTCAGCCTGTTGCTGCTGCAGTTCAACGGAGTAATTTTGTTCAAATTCCTGCAGTTCGACGTAGGCTTCAGTAAGCTGCTGCTCTTCACGGGCTACGGCCTCGGCTGAAATAACGGATCGACGTGCCTCCAGGTTCTCTGACTGAGCCTGCAGATCTTCCTGCAAACTCATAAACTCACGACGCTTGCGGTCGGCAAAGTTCTGCAACCGGCGCTCGATGGCTGCCATCTCCGGCATACGCATCAGAATGCTGTTCGGGTCAACGTAACCGATTTTCAGTTCGTCGGACTGAGCCTGGCTTTCATTGGTATTCCAACCCAGCGTTACAGCAACAACGATAAGGCTAAGGAAAAGTATTTTTTTCATAATCTTTTGACTTTCAGGTAGTTATTTAAGTTTGTCAGCAACTCTGCCGGTTATATTCAGTGTATTTTCACCCTCGGCGGAAATAAACAGAAGAATCATTTCGCCATCACTGGTCATCTCGTTAAGTACATAGGCCAATCCAAGCTCGGTTGCGACCTCTTCGATAGCCTGATCTATTGATTCCAGAACTGGCTGTAAAAGCTCCTGCTGGCGTCGTTGTACGTCCAGCTGCTGGGAGCGTACCAGTTCGGTAAGCTCTTCCTGCTCAACTTCCAGACTGGCCCTTTCGGTCTCAAGTTGGCTATCACTGATGGTTCCGGCCTCTACGCGTTCCTGAACTTCACGCACACGGGCGAGAAAAGCTTCTTCCCTGGCACTGAAATCAGCCTCTTTTTCCTCGATAAGTTCGGCGAGCTGCTGTTCAATAGCCTGTCTTTCGGGCAGCTGCTGGAGAACCTCCTGCGGATTAATATATCCGATGCGGATCTGCGCCCAGCTACTGGTGACAGCGATCCCCAGCATCAGCACTGCCAGCATAGTAATCTTTCGTTTCATATGTTTGGTTTTGGTGTTAAACGGTATGGAAAATATCAACTAAACCGCAATTATGCTTTACTCATTAATCTGAATACCCATCTCCAGTAAAACGTCTTCACTCAGATTCCATTGTGAACTGGTGTATAAAAACAGAAAATCTCCGGAGCGGTCGAATACAAAATCAAAGTTATCACGCCCGGCAACCACCTCAACAGCTTCCATAATCCGACGCTGTAGGGGTTCCAGAATTTGTTGCTGTTGACGAAAATACTCACCCTCCGGACCGTATCGGGCGTTGATAAACTGATTCATAGCGTTTTTTTTCGCTTCAATTTCATTGAGCCTTTGCTGGCGGACTTCATCGGTGTATAGAATTTCCCGGGCCGTAAATTCTTGTTCAAGTCGATCTATCTCACGCTCCATCTCTTCAATTTCTTCGCGCCAACCATCGCTCAGGGCCCTGAGGCGCTGTTCCAGACCGGCGTATTCCGGCATTCTGGACAAGATAAACTCCGAGTCGATAAACCCGATTTTTTGATTCTGCGCCTGTAGTTGTACCGGTATAACAGACCCGATCAGAACCATAGCTATAAGTACGTTACGTAGTTTCATCAGAACGGTGCTCCTATATTGAACAGAAACTCCCACCGACCCGGCTCAACTGCCGTATTCGGTATCCCGTCAAACCGGTACCCGTAACTCAGGTCAACCAGTCCGAGAATGGGCAGAAATACACGCATACCAAAACCTGCCGAACGCTTCACATTGAACGGATCAAACTGAGATGGTTTCAAATACGCATTTCCGGCTTCCGCAAAGGTGTAGGGTATTAACTGAATTTGCTCGTTTGCCACCAGCGGATACCGCATTTCGGAAAAGTATTTGGTATACATCTGGCCTCCAACAGCTTCATTATCTACATACGGACTGATAGATCCGCCGAAACCACCGGGAAATCCTTTCAGGTCGATGTTATCCCGATAAAAAGTCTGCTGCTGCTGTAAAGGCGTTCCACCCAGATAAAATCGGTTGAACTGACTACGCTGCGAGTCGCCGAACCAGCCGATGTAGCCAAATTCAATCCCATTGGTAAACGTAAGCTTTTCAATCAGTGGAATATGGTGCTGGAAGGAAGACAGAATTTTATAAAATTCCTGGAGCTGTCCGATTGGCGGAGCGACCTCGGCCGAGACAGAGAATTTTGAACCAATTCGTGGCGATATAAAGTTATCCAACGAGTTTCGCTCCAGCACCTGACGCAGCGAAATAATTCCGGCCCTACCGGGCTCAATGAACCCTTCCCGACCGAATACATCGAACATCTGATACTGCAGGATGGTGGTCTGCTGGAAGAAATCATCCGGCCAGGTTAACCTTCGTCCATATGCTACATTTGCTGAAAATTGCTCAAACTGGCGATCGGATGAGAACCGATACAAACTGTAGGAAGATCCAAAGCTCAGCGAATTGGGTCGGCCGCGGAACCAGGGTTCGGTAAACTGGAAATTGAAATTACGGTATCCCCTGCCTGTTACCTGTACTCCCAGGGAGAGCTGCTGTCCGTCACCGCCGGGTAAGGGTTGCCAGGCTTCCCGGTTAAACATGTTCTGCGCCGAGAAGTTATTAAAATTAACCCGTGCTGACAGAATTACACCAAACTGCCGGCCACCAAAGCCGCCTGAAAACTCGAAGTTATCCGTGCTTGCCGACTCATCCAGCGAATAAATGATATCCACGGTTTTATTTTCGGGGTCAGCGTCAAGGTCTGGACGAATGTTTTCCGGCACAAAATAACCGAGCGTTGACAGCTCCCTGATTGAGCGCATGATGGCCGACCTGTTGTAGTTCTGACCGGGTATATTTCTCAGGTTCCGACGTACAACATCATCGTGGGTCTTCACATTTCCGCTGAAGGTTACGCGGCGCACCTTAGCGATTTCATCTTCTATGACATAAAAGTGCAGATCCAATGAATCTCCGGGAACTGGCCGTGTTTCCGGCTGAATATTAAGGAAAAGGTACCCGGCATCATGATACATGCTGAATACATCACTGTTTTCCTGATTACCATACAAGTTTTGTTCGAATTTCTCCTCGTCAAAGATGTCGCCGCTGCGCATATCCAATGCGGTGAGCAACTGCTCTTCTTCGAAAACCGTATTCCCTTCCCAGGTGACATTGCGTACAAAATATTGCGGACCTTCGTGCAGTGTCAGGTGGATGGCGATGCCCTGTCTGCGTCGATTATGGTCATATACAAAAACGGAATCGGAAACCACCCTGAAATCCCGGAAGCCGTTCTTGCGATAGAAGGCATGCAGATTATCCAATGATTCCTGGTATTCATCACGTTTAAACAGCTGTCGGCCGAGTCGCCACCAGGTATTCATCTTGGTTTCTTTCATAGCGCGACGCAGCCGGCGGTCTGAATAGGTTTCATTTCCTTCGAAACTGATATCCCGTACCTGAATTCGGTCACCTGCATCAATATTAAAAACCAGGGTTACCCGATTGCGCAGGGTATCGGTGGGCAGGGTTTCAATCTCAACGGAAGTGTTTCGGAAGCCCTTATCACGGTAAAACCGGTGTATAGTATTCACCGCCTGTGCTTTGGCTGATTCCGTAATCGCAAAACCGGGGATGAGATTGATTTCATCACGAAGATCATTTCGCTGGCTGCGGCGCACACCCTCAATTCGGAATTCCTGAAGGCGGGCCTGCTCACGCACCTGAATTTCGATTTGAACTGTCGCTACCGTGACAAACCGGTGGAATATCTGCACATCAGAGAAGAGCCCGGTTCGGTACAGTCTGCGTAGCGCGGCCGGAATCTGATCTCCGGGTATAGTTATTTCTTCACCGGGATTAAGATTGGCCGAGGCGCGGATAAACGATTCGTTTTGTGGCTCGGCACCGGTGACAACCACTTCAGCAATCTGAAACGTGCGTGGCCGATTTTGGGTAGGATCCTGAATTTCAATTCGGGGTAGTGCTGGTCGGGTATCCTGTGCAGCGGCGCCGGCCGGCAGTAAAATGAACATAGCCAGAACCATCATCAGGACCTGGCGTGGTTGGGGTGCGAAAAATACTGAATTCACGTGTGTGATTTAATTTCTGATAATCTTATCGATGCTGTTTAACGGACAGATGGCCTCTGGATTGCACGCCGAACGTAAATCGGTGAGGGTAGCAGGATTCAGGTAGACACTTGCTCCGATGTTTTGCCGAATCGACGTTCCCGCTTCTGGTAGGAACGGATGGCCTCATAAAGCTCGTTACGCCGGAAATCCGGCCAGTAGGTATTGGTGATATACAATTCAGAATAAGCCAGCTGCCACAATAAAAAATTGCTGATGCGAAACTCGCCGCTGGTCCGGATAATGAGGTCCGGATCGGGGATATCTGCCGTAACGAGTTCTGAGGTAATGAGATCGTCACTGATGTCTTCCGGGTTAATTTTGCCCTGCTTCACCTGAACCGCAAGCTTCCTGACGGCCTGCGTAATATCCCATCGCCCTGAATAACTCAGGGCAAGGCACAAATTCATGCGCTTATTATCCCGGGTAAGATCAATGGCTTCCCTGAGTTCACGCTGGCACGACTCCGGGAAACGTTCCAGCTGACCAATGGTGAGCAAACGGATATCATTATCATTGAGTTTTCTGGTTTCATTGCGAAGACTTTGTACCAGCAACTGCATCAGGCCGGTAACTTCGTCCATCGGCCGACCCCAATTTTCCGTTGAAAAGGCATAGAGCGTGAGGTATTCAACACCAAGCTGCGCGCAGGCTTCCGTGATATCACGCACCGAATCAACACCCGCCTTATGGCCAAATAAACGGATATTTCCGCGCGACTTAGCCCATCGGCCGTTGCCGTCCATAATCACGGCAATGTGACGCGGTATCCGCCCTTCCTCACCCAGGCGGGACTGCAGCAGGCGGTCGTCAGACGTCTGCTTTTTGTTGGTCAGTGTCAGTGTGTCCAAATTATACTCAGCATAGTTAGTGTATAGCAAAGAAAATTAGGGCTTTATATTGCTATAAACAACTCAAAAGCTACCGGATTCGGCTACCCAGAGATACCATTTCCAGCAGTGCCATAGCAGCTTCTTCCCCTTTGTTTCCGGCCTTGGTGCCGGCCCGCTCGATGGCCTGTTCGATGGTGTCTGTGGTAAGAACACCGAATATAACGGGCTTGCCGTAGTCCAGATTCAGACGCGCAACACCGTTGGTCACAGCGCTGCTTACATAATCAAAGTGCGCTGTTGCACCGCGAATTACCGTTCCAAGGGTGATGATACCATCATAGGAACCGGTTTCCAGGAGTTGCCGGGCTGTCAGCGGTATTTCAAATGAGCCGGGACAATAAACTACGGTAATATCGTCTTCTGAAATGCCATGACGTTTCAGCGCCTCAACAGCTCCTTCTTTGAGTCGTTCCGTGATAAAACTGTTCCATCGTGATACCACGATGGCGGTCTTACAGGATTCCAGTCTGAAATCACCTTCAATTACCTTCATACTCATACCATATCCGATTTTTTGTCCATATTTACCTGGCACTGATCCAGAATGTTCTCCATCCTGACGGCGTCTACACACACCGTTCCTACCAGCTGTTCTTCAAAAGGTTTGATTCCGTGAAAATCACTGCCTCCGGTTAGGAGCAGTCCGTAATTCACGGCATAGTCCTTGATTTTTTTCTGCGTCTGAAAATTATGACTGGGATGTATGTATTCCATGCCATCTATACCCGCTTTAAGAAAATAGCGGAAATCCTCGAATATATAGTACGAACCCGGATGAGCCAGTACACATACCCCTCCGCATTGGTGAATCCGGTCAATCACATCGGATACATCGGCATATTCATTTTGCACATAGGCAGGTCCGCCCGTGTGCAGGTAGCGGTCAAAGGCCTCTTTTCGACTGGCCACATACGATTTTTGCAGCATGGCATCAGCAATGTGGTTCCGGCTGATGGTGGCTCTTCCGGATTCAGCCATAATTTCATCGAAACTGATATCAAATCCCAGCGCTGCAAGCCTTTCAATAATCTGACGGGTCCGTTTCCTTCGTACATGACGCTGCTGAGCCATAAAATCCCTTAGCTCCTGCTGGTCTGCATCGAAACCATAGGCCAGCATATGAATCTCGCGACCTTCATAATTACATGATATTTCCACACCAGCGAGGAGTTCCAGGTCCGGATAGATTACCTGATCGCGGATTTGAAGGTAACCGTCAATGGTATCATGGTCGGTTATGGCCAGCCCTTTCAGATTACGCGATGCGGCCAGGTGAAGACACTCCTCCGGTGTCAGACGACCATCAGAAGCTGTTGTGTGAAAGTGCAGGTCGGCCTTGGGCGAAATCATGGAGTCTCCAGCACCCGGGCAACTTCTCCCGGATTTGCAAGCAGTCTGCCGGCTTGTGAAACCAGATCGTCTCGACGAAGTCCATCCAAAAAGCGTTGTTCATCCGTGTAATAGCGCGATGAGAGTTCGGCAAAGAGCGCCTGTGCAATTGGTTCTCGATACTCCTGTAAATCGGCCATTTTCCGGTCTGTAAGTTCGTCCTGAAGCACGTTCATTGCCCGGTCCAGTTCCGGTTCATCAGCTCCGAGTGATTCCCGAAGACCGTTCAGATGACGCTGAGCCCTGCTCTCGTAGGTGAACCCCATGTCCACCAGGTAGGCTGCAAAAGCCTGAAACACCGAATCCGGAAGTTCTGCGTAGTCAAATTCCTCATTGGCAGCACGATACTCATTGGCGAAATCGAAGTACACATTGTTCTGAATGAGGGCAATTTCAAGCAAGGATGCACGGGGTATCGGTACCAGAACGTCCGGTTCCACGCCCACGCCATCGTACACCGTTCGTCCGCCCAGGGTCTGAAACGCATTTCGCAGGGAATCAGGAAGCTGCATGGATTCATCCGGATTTTCAGGACTGTAGGATGGTGATTGTATGGATCGGCCGCTGGGAATGTAATAACGCGATGTCGTTATTTTCAGCGTGGTGTTGTACGATAAGGACCGTACGACCTGCACCAGCCCCTTACCAAAGGATCGCTCCCCCATAAGCACGGCACGGTCATAATCCTGCAGCGCACCGGCAGCAATTTCCGAGGAACTGGCACTTCCATTATTTTGCAGAACTACCAGCGGCCCCTGATAAAAAGCAGGCGATTCGGTACTGGACGTGAACGTACTCTCGAGTCCCCGCCCCTGCGTTCGGACCACTTCCAGCTCCGGACCTACAAATAAATCCACCAGCTTAACTGCTTCGTCAAGCAGGCCACCGGGATTATTCCGAAGATCCAGTATGAGGCCCTGCATGGATCCTTCCTGTTGCAACCGGGTAATGGCTTCACGTACTTCAACCGAGGCATTTTGACCGAATCGTGACAACGCCACATAACCTATGGTACTGTCCGGGTCGGCGAAGGACGCGTACATTACATTTTTAATTTCAACCTTCTCCCTGGCAAGAACAAAGTCGAGGGGTTCATCAAAGCCGATCCGCCGGATAGTAAGCGTGACTACAGAGCCGGGTTCACCGGCAATGAGAGCCTGCATGTCATCCACCGTCAGTCCCTGAACCGACAGTCCGTCTACTTCAAGGATGATATCACCGGCACGGATTCCCTGACGCTCTGCGGAATACCCTTCAATGGGCGCGATGATTACGATCTGATCTCCTCTGGCTCCGATTTCGATACCCACTCCCGCATAACTGCCGCGTGTGAGTATTTCAAGGCTCTGTTGCTCGGCCTGGTCAATCAGCACTGTGTAGGGATCCAGGCTCTCAAGCATGGCATCAATGCCGGTGCGCAGCAGGGTTTGAGGATCAACTTCATCCACGTAACGGAGTGTTACTTCCTGGTAGACCTCGCTAAATACCGTGAAGTTCTGCTTTATCTGAAAGAAAATGTCTGAATTCTGAAGGCTCGCTCCTGCCGTAACTACGGAAAAAAGAAGCAGAAAAGCCCATAAAACACGTTTTTGGGTGGGTTTCATCATAGTCTTAGCGCAGTCGGAGAACCTGTCCTACCACAATCCGGTTAGACTGCAGGTTATTGAGTTGTTTAATCCGGTCTACACTGGTGTTATGCGCACGGGCAATATCCCACAGGTTGTCGTTAGCACGAACGGTATAGGATTCCGGTCCGCTGCCGGGCGATGATGCGGCAACCGTTGTGGTCCTGCCGGCAGCACGGTCATGCACCAGGGATTGCTTCTGTGCGAAGGTCATGGAATTGATATTTTCAAAGCTGGATACATTGTTTGAAGGGACAAAAATGGTCAGCCGCTGACCTACCCGGATAGTATTCCCAATATTGTTCCAGTTGCGTATACGCCAGGCCTGAGTTCCATACCACTCGGCAATATGCCCCACCGTGTCACCGGACTTAACCGTGTAGGTGAGCCGGGTAGTATTGGCTGGCGCTGAGGCCGACTGAGCCGGGGCGCTTGCTGAAGATGTAGCAGCAGTACGTGCCCTTGAAGGCGTATTGGCTGCTATGGCTACATTGCTTCCCTCCGGTATGGGTATTACAACCTGCTGTCCGGGATGAATGGTGGTTGAAAGCCGGTCATTGGCCGCAAATAAGTCCCGCACCGTAACCCCGTAACGGTTGGCAATGCTACCCAGATTTTCACCTCTGGAAACGGAATGTACTACAAGCTGCCGTCGGGCCGCATCAGGCAGCTGCTGATACGCCTCCTGAAATCGTTCTTTGGTTCCAACCGGAATTTTCAACGGATACGGATGTTCGCCGGGCGGTGTTGCCCATCGCAGCAGTTCGGGATTCAGGTTGCGTAATTCCTGGGTTGTGATTCCGGCAAACTCGGCCAGTGTACTCAATTCAATCGATCCCTGCACTTCAACCAGATCATAGGCAAAGGGTTGAGCGTCCATTCGTGGCTCAAAACCAAATTCGCGTGGATTCATGGCTACGATGGTGGCTGCGATGTAACCGGGAACATACCCGCGGGTTTCACGGGGGAGGTAGGGGAAAATCGCCCAGTAGTCGCGCTGCCCACCGGCCCGGCGTATACCGTAGCGAATTCTGCGCGGACTCACATTATAGGCTGCCAGTGCCAGATGCCATTCGCCCCAGGTATTGTACAAGTCACGCAAATGACGCGCCGCGGCCCGGGTAGCCTTTTCGGGATCCCGGCGCTCATCAATCCACCAGTTGGCTTCCAGACCATAGTGGGCACCGGTAGCGTAAATAAATTGCCACAGACCTACCGCCCGGGCATGACTCCTTGCCGTGGGAACAAGTCCGCTCTCAATCATCGACAGATGAATAAGTTCCAGAGGCACCCCCTCTTCTTCAAAAATTTCACGCATCATGGGGAAATACACCGCCGAACGCTCAAGCCATCGTTCCATGATTTCAGGACGTCGGTTGACCAGGAAATTAATCTGATTTTGAACCTGCGTATTCAAGATCAGAGGCACCTCGGTACGTCGCAGTTCAATATCGCCGGGTATTACCAGTTCATCGGTGATAAACGCATTCTCATCAACAGAAAACATCTCCTCAAGAACCGCAAAAATATCGCCTTCACTGGCGGGCGGGGGCTCGGTGATGCCGTAAAACAAGTAGTATTCGGTCATTACGGTGCGATAGAGCTCGGTGAGCCGGCTGCTGGTCCGTACTTCCGGATACTCATCAACAAGCAGCTGAATAGCACTCAATGCGCTGGTAATATGCTCCTCGGCCGCTACAAGATCTTCACGTGAGAGTGCCTGAAGGGCATCAGCGTGTATGGTGTAGATTACGGCCATTCGCTGGAGCACTTCCTCAGCATCTTCCGAAGACCCCGAGGGAGTGAGAAACGAGCGGGTTGGTGCTGACGGAATGTCTACCGGTTCTTCATAGGGCAGACGAAACTCAGAATTTGTGGTGGGCTCTGTAAACTGGGAGTAAGCCGGCACAACCAGCACAGCCGTGAAAAATATGGACAGTAAAAAACGCATCATGCAGATTTTGGGGTAAGAAAAAAGGACAATCGTTGCTGGTTCGAGTGGATCTGCCAGACTGAAACAGTGACTGGCACCTCATATTGCCGGAACAAGATTATCCGGACAATATAGGGATTATGACGGCCAATACGGAGCCGGTACCACCAAAAGAGACGTTAAAGTCCGTGACGGGTCCAGCCCTGTACAATGGGAAGTCGTCTGCCAATGCCAAAAGCTTTGGCACTGAGTCGCAGGCCGGGCGGACTTTGACGACGCTTATACTCGTTTAAATCCACCAGCCCGATTACACGGTCAACAACAGCGGTATCAAAACCATCCCTGACAATTTCTTCACGGGAACGCTGTTCTTCAATATAACGTCGCAGAATTCCGTCAAGTACATCGTATTCCGGCAAACTGTCAGAATCTTTTTGATCCGGACGAAGCTCGGCACTGGGTGGTTTGACCAGCGTTTCAGCAGGAATCACTTCCCTGCCATAGTAGCTGTCGTTCAACCAGTTAGCCATATTGTACACCTCGGTTTTATACAAATCGGCAATCACAGATAGTCCCCCGTTCATATCGCCATAGAGAGTACAATACCCGACGGCCAGTTCCGATTTGTTACCGGTATTCAGCAGGATGCTGCCAAACTTATTGGACATCCCCATCAGCAGCACACCCCGGATGCGACTTTGCAGGTTTTCCTCGGCAACATTAAACGGTGTTCCTGTAAAAAGCGGCGCGAGTACCCGGGAAAACTCCGTGTACAGGGAGGCGATGGGAACCTCATGGAGTTTCATGCCCAGGGCACGGGCCAGTTTATGTGAATCAGACACGCTTCCTGCCGATGAAAATTCCGAGGGCATGGTCAGACCGGTAACTCCGGCGGCGCCAACGGCCTCACAAGCCAGGGTTGCCACCAGGGCCGAGTCAATACCACCGGATAGGCCCAGGACCACGCGGGGAGGCAGTGCAGATTTATTGAGGTAGTCACGAATTCCCATAACCAACGCCCTGAAGGTGCGCTCTTCAACACTGAAATCGCGTTGTACAAAAGGACTTTCGGGCGTGAGCGTACCGTCGTCCGTATTAAGATTCACATCGGTGCAGGACGACTCGAACATGGTTGTGGTTGCCACCACATTGCCGCGCCGGTCCAGTGCCATAGTATCACCATCAAAGAGCACCTCGGTGTTTGCCCCTACCTGATTGGCATAGAGAATGGGCAAATCCAGGCTCCGGGCGTGATTTTGCAGCATTTTAAGTCGGATGGGTGCCTTCCCCTTGCTGAATGGTGAAGCCGAAACATTCACAATAACGCGGGCACCGGCCTGCTGCAGGCGACGTGCCGGATTTTCATCATACACATGGTAGATGATTTCGTTTTCGGAGTTCCAGATATCCTCGCAGATGGTGATTCCAAACAGACACCCGTTAATTTCAACCGGAGCAAAAGTTTGATTGGGTTCAAAATAGCGGTATTCGTCGAAGATATCGTAGGTTGGCAGCAGGGTCTTGTGGGTCTCTGCAAGAAGTCGGCCGTCCTGACAGCTCAGCGCAGCGTTGAACATCTTGCGGCCGCTGCCCGGATTGTTGGTAAATGTGCCAAAAATCAGGGCCGTTGAACGGGTTTGTGAAATAATCTGTTGATTGGCCTGGTAAACCGAATTACGAAAAACTTCGCGCTCCAGCAGGTCCATTGGCGGATATCCGCTTACCGCCAGCTCCGGCAAAATGAGCAGGTCCAGACCCTGTTCACAGGCCTGGCGATAGGCCGTGAGGATTTGTTGGGTATTTCCCTTAATATCACCGACAATGGTGTTCAGTTGCTGCAATCGGATTCGCATGGATGTCTGGTACGTGTGCCTGGTTTGCGTGAATATCGTTGGTATCTGATGGTACATACACACTGCTCGGGTGCAGCGTTTCAAAAAGCAAAATTTACATAAAATAGCGGTTAATCTTGGAATCACCCCTGTTAAATCCCCCGTTGGAATACACCCACTTGCACATTTCCAACTTGTCGCTGACGGAGTTAGACCAGTTGCGCGACCTGAACGTGCTGCTTTTTCGTGAGGAACGGCTGATTACCCGGTACGATGTGCCCGACCTCATTGCACTGTTGCTGCGTATTGACGGCATCCGGGCCGGATTCAAAATCGGGTATGGCAAAGCCGACGGTATTTTTTACAGTGCAAAGGGAGGTATCATGCCGGCATTCCGCCGGAAAGGATACGCCCGGACGCTGCTGATAACCATGATGCGACAGGCCTTGGAACTGGGCTATCACACCTTCCGCTACGACACCTTCCCAAAACACTTCAGAGAAATGTTAATTTTTGGCTTGCAGGAGGGTTTCGAGGTGACCTCCACCGCGTACTATCCACGCATGAACGACTACCGCATTGAACTCAGCGTATCCATTCCGGAGTACCTGAACCGTGTTGCAACAGGGCTGGAAGTCGGCTCTGAAGAAATGTCGGAATCAGATTGAGTGTACCCAGCTCAGAAACCTTGACAAACTGCACATCCTGTATCATCTGACGACCTTCTTCCAGCTCCGGATCATGTCCCTTGACGGCATCCGCCCCGGCGGCCGTACACAGAAAGTAACACTCAACGGCGTGCCAGGGTGGCTGAACAAATTCTGTGACATACAGCAACTGCTGAACCGCAATTTCTACACCGGTTTCCTCCATAAACTCCCGCCGGAGGGCATCGGTCATAGGTTCACCGAATTCAACCCCGCCGCCCGGGGGCGACCAGAACGGTTCATGGCGGGTAGGCGATTTCAGGTTCACCAGTAAAACCGTGTCTTCGCGCAGCAGTATACCACAAACCCTGACACGAACTTTGTTTCCGAAAGGACTGCTGCTCATGGCCCTACCGGTCTGCCTGAAACTCCAGGGCCGCTTTAACGAAATCGACGAACAACGGATGGGGTTTACTTACGGTACTTTTCAGCTCCGGATGGAACTGAACCCCCACAAACCATCGGTTCTCGGGAATTTCCACAATTTCCACCAGACCACGATCCGGATTGGTGCCTGAAACCCGCAATCCGCAGGTTTCCAGCTGATCCCGAAGCTCGTTATTCAGCTCAAATCGATGACGGTGACGCTCCGAAATGTCTGCCGCACCATAAGCGGTATGCGCCCGGGTACCCTCTTCAAGGTGGCAATCGTATTTACCTAGCCGCATGGTACCGCCCATATTCTTGATATTCTTCTGCTCCGGCATGATATCGATGACCGGAAACGGCGTTGCGCTATCGAACTCAGCACTGTTGGCACCTTCCATACCACAGCGGTTACGTGCAAATTCAATCACTGCGCACTGCATACCCAGACATATGCCAAAAAACGGGATATCGTTCACGCGGGCATATTCCACGGCTGCGAGTTTACCGTCAATACCCCGACCTCCGAAGCCCGGCGCTACCAGCACACCGGATACCTTGCCGAGTCGCTCCGCTACATTGGAGGCTGTAAGGTCTTCCGACTGTACCCAGCGAATCCTGACTTTGGCACGGTTGACGGCACCGGCGTGAATGAATGCCTCGACAATAGACATGTAGGCATCATGGTGCTCTACGTACTTCCCCACGAGGGCTATTTCAACGGTGGATTCGGGTTGCTGCACGGCCTGAACAAAGGTTTTCCAACCCTGAAGATCGGGCTCCCCCCTATCCGGGATATCCAGTTTTTCGATAACCCTGCGGTCCAGTCCCTCCTCCAGCATAAGCAGAGGAACTTCATAAATTGAGGAAGCATCCAGGGAAGCAATAACGTCTTCCACCTCCACATTACAAAACTGAGCAATTTTCCGGCGTATACCGGGCTCCAGCGGAACCTCCGCCCTGCAAACCAGGATATCCGGCATCAGACCGCTTTCCTGCAGCATTTTCACCGAGTGCTGGGTGGGCTTGGTTTTGACCTCCCCCGCAGCCTTGAGATACGGAACCAGGGTCAGGTGGATGGAAAGGGAGTTTCGTCGACCCACATCGTAGCGCATCTGCCTGACCGCTTCAATGTAGGGCAGCCCTTCGATATCGCCCACCGTTCCGCCAACCTCAACAATGACCACATCGTAATGTCCGGTTTCGCCAAGCGTACGAACCCTGGACTTGATTTCATCGGTTATGTGAGGAACCACCTGAATGGTTTTACCCAGGTAGGCGCCTTTACGCTCTTTCTTGATTACATCGTAGTAAATCCTGCCGGTAGTCACATTATTTTGCTGGGAGGTGGGCAGGTCCAGAAAACGCTCATAGTGCCCCAGATCCAGATCGGTTTCGGCCCCGTCATCGGTGACGTAAACCTCACCGTGTTCGTAGGGATTCATGGTACCCGGGTCTACATTGATATAGGGATCGAGTTTCTGGATGGTGACGTTGAGGCCGCGGGCGGTGAGAAGTCGGCCAAGAGAAGCGCAGATGATGCCTTTACCCAAAGACGATGTAACCCCTCCGGTTACAAAAATATATTTGGTTGACACAATGTAATTGTTTGAGGTGGATGGATGTGAAAAATAGGACATCCAACGACCGTTATCAAACCAAATACGGTAAATGAAGAAAATCGTAGAACGACAGCAGGCCGGTATCCGGAAAAATGAGGAATTTCGTATTTTCTGCCCATGAATACATCGAATGAATACCCCAATGATATCCAGGCCATCCTGGTCTTGCACCTTGGCAAGGAATTTAAGTCTCTGGAAAAACAGACCATGCTTGAAGCCCTGGTCAAGCGACGGTCACGCTACTGGATTATGATCATCGTGAATGCGCTGGCACTGCTTTTTTTCAGTTACTCGTTTATCTATGGTATCACACAGCTCAGTGATGTCGTTTACTACGGCCTGGGTACGGTTTTCGTACTGAACGTGCTGCTGATCTTCCACCAACGCAAACAAATTAACCGGGCCATAACCTACGTTGAACAGAACGTTTAGACCGGGGAATGAGCTCATGGGCGGAGACGGCGTATCAACAGGGCGAAGCACCCTGTGCACACATTGCCGTTTATCCGGACTTAGTTCCGGTGGTTGATGGCATCGTGCATAGCACGCGAAACCAGTCCTCCGTGCCCACCATCACTGCCAAGGGCATCATAGAGCTGGTAGCCACTGAGAATCACGCTTACGCAACCGGCCACATTTACCAGGCCCGCTACCCACAGAGGTTGAACCAGTCCAACCATTGATAATCCTACAACGGTGAGTCCAAAAATAAGCTGCAGGATGGCCGACAGAATATAAACCGGTTTCCGACGCCGGGCGGCAAGTACCATCCGGCCTCTCCAGTCAGACCGGTACCGGGGCTTGGTTTGGGGACTTGTGTTATCAGAATTGGGTTTTGGCGATGCAGCCGGCATGGCGATAAATGATGTTAAGCGATGTGTGGTTGGTAAGAAGTATCGATTATCGGCAGGTATGGTTAACTTAGCATTTACCCACTCGAATTACAACGAAATGAGAGCAACGTACTAATGGATGAAAATCAGCTTGTCTTTGGCCGGAATCCGGTAGAAGAACTTCTCCTGCACGACCCTGATAAAGTGGAAAAAATCTACCTGCGGGACAATGCCGGGGGCGGACTTGGAAAAATAATTGCCCTTGCCTCCGAAAACCGTATTCCATTACAGCGCGTTCCGGGCAAGAAACTTTTCGAACTGGCCGGGGCTGTGAACGATCAGGGGGTGGTTGCACAGGTGAGTATGGTCAGCTATATGGAGCTGGAAGATTGGTTGCTTCAGGTATCTGTTGCAACCAACCCGGTAGTTTTGGTGATGGATGAAATTGAGGATGTATCCAACTTCGGAGCCATACTCAGAACTGCTGCTGCAGCCGGCGTTCAGGCCGTGATTGTACCCAAACACCGACAAGCTCCCGTTAATGCGACCGTTTTCAAAACCTCTGCAGGAACAGCCGGTCGAATTCCCATCATACGGGTAACGAATACCAATCAGTCGTTGCAGAAATTAAAAGACGCAGGTTTCTGGGTTGCCGGCCTCGACCAGCACGCAGAAACTCCGCTGTGGAAGCAAAATCTGATATTGCCGCTGGCAGTCATTGTGGGCAGCGAAGGGAAGGGCATCCGCAGAAAAACACTGGAGCATTGCGATTTTACCGTCAGCCTGCCTATGGCCAACCGGGTTGAATCGCTGAACGCATCCGTCAGTGCAGCGCTGCTTTGCTACGAAATAGTGCGACAGCGCCAATAGCACCAGCAACCCCCCTCCGTTACGCATTTAGTAAATCAGATAGGGCTGGCGCTGAGCACGGAAAGCATCCACTTCGACCTGCCATGCATCCGGCGCCTGTAATTCACCGTTCAGGTAGCCCGTAATACGGTTGGTTCCGGCAAGTCTGAATAAAAAATTATTAGTCTGCGATGCAGGACTGGCACCGAGCGCCACGCGCAGCAGCTCGTGACCGAAAACAACCGGGTCTACCAGATTGTAACCGTTCTCAGGAACCTGAATTTTAAGGCCCTGCACTGCTGAATTCTGATGTTTGGGTCGCAGGGCACGACCCGGAATCTCAACGGGAGTGAACACCGTATCGGAAATACTGAGGTTAAACCGGTTGGCAATTTCCTGCAGTTCGGGGTCTGTCAGGTTCAGATCAGGCGCGCCCAGCAGCAGGAAGGGGTTTTCGGTCCCTCTTCCCTCAGACATGGTAGTCCCCTCGATCAGACAAGTTCCCAGATAGATATAGGCATGCTCAAAAGTTGGCAGATTGGGGGATGGAGGCACCCAGGGCAGATCCGTTTCAGGCCAAAGCATATCCCTGCGCCAGTTTTTCATGGGGATTACCTTGAACTGCAATTCATTTTCGGATTCTTGCTGCAGCCAGCCTTCCCCATGAATCATTTGAGCGAGTTCACCCAGCGTCATTCCATGGGCTATAGGAATGGGGTAGGCACCAACGAAGGATGTGTGCTCGGGTTCACGAATCCAACCGCTCACATAGTTTCCACCGGCGGGATTAGGCCGGTCCAGAATCCACAGTTCAACACCATGGTCGGCAGCGGCTTCCATGACCAGCCCCATCGTAGACAGATAGGTATAAAAGCGGGCTCCCACATCCTGCATATCAAAGAGCAGTAAGTCTACATTTTCCAGCATGGCAGCCGTAGGTTTGCGATTTTCACCATACAGCGAGTATACCGGCAGTCCGGTCTGCTCATCTACCCCGTCGCTGATCCGTTCACCGGCGCCATAATCGCCACGAAAGCCATGTTCAGGCGCAAACAAAGCCACAACATTGACATTCCGTGCAATCAGGGTATCCAGAACATGCGTTCCATGAATGCGGGCTGTGGGGTTCATGACCAGTCCGATACTGCGACCTTCAAGCTGGTCGGCATAATCGGAAAGCATAACCTCTGCTCCGGTTCTCACCGGCTCCGGGCCGGGTTCCGGTGTGCAGGCGTAGGATATCAGGATGGCAGCGAAGACCGGCAGAAGCCTCAGGCGGAGTATCATAGGGCGTTGTACAAAATAAAAAAGGGTTATCGATACACTGAAAATCGATAACCCTGAAACGTTAAGCAAATATCTTTGCGTTTTTACTGATTGGCAATGAGTTCAGACTCTGCAAAAAAGTAGGCTACCTCGATGCGGCCATTTTCAACGGAATCAGATCCATGGGCAATGTTTTCCGCCTTGCTGTCGGCATAGAGCTTACGCACGGTGCCTTCCTCGGCTTCGGCAGGATCGGTAGCACCGATGAGTTTGCGGTAATCGGCTACAGCATTTTCTTTTTCAAGAGCAACAGGCACGCAGGGACCGCTGGTCATGAATTCAACGAGTTCGCCAAAAAACGGGCGTTCTTTGTGTACAGCGTAAAAGCCACCGGCCGTTTCGGGGGTGAGGCGAATCATTTTCATGCCCAGGACTTTGAAACCGGCATCCTGGATTTGTTTGAGCACGGCACCCTGGAGGTTTTTGCGTACACAGTCGGGCTTAAGAATGCAAAGTGTTCTTTCAATAGCCATAGTAATTTCGAATATTTTCGTGGTAGTTTAGATACAGAATATAAAATTACGCATTTCAGCACGGATACTGAAATGCAAACCCATATCAAAAATTCATCACATGCTTCGTATCCAGCGCTTCAGCGGCAGCCACATCACGCCGTACATCCCTGATCTGGCCCGGCTGCGTATACAGGTATTCCGGGAATTTCCCTACCTGTATAACGGCAATCTCATGTACGAGGAAAAATACCTGCAGCGGTACCTCAAATCGAACCTTACGGTAGTTGTTATCGCCTTCGATGGCCGGGACGTTGTGGGTGCTTCCACCGGAATGCCCATGAGTGACGAGGATGCCCCCATCCGAAGGCCTTTTGAACTGGCCGGTTACGACCTGAGCGATATTTTCTATTTCGGTGAATCGGTTTTGCTGGCTGATTACCGCGGTCAGGGTACCGGTGTGGCATTTTTCCGCGAAAGGGAGGCGCACGCATGGAAACACGGCTATAAAATCACCACTTTCTGCGCCGTCGACCGTCCGGCTGATCACCCCCGCAGACCAGCCGGTTATCAATCCCTCGACGCGTTCTGGCTGCGCCGTGGCTACACCAGGAAGCCGGAGCTACGATCACTTTTCAACTGGCGTGATCTCGACGAAGAAACGGAATCGCCCAAACAGCTGACCTACTGGCTAAAACACCATCCCGACTGAGGAATTTCCCGATTTTTAAGGTATTTTGGATGTTTGTAACCATAATCTCAAGTACCTAATATCCATAGCATGAAACGTTTGGCTTCACTGGCAGCCGTGGCTTTTGCCCTTTTTGCTGCATCCTGCTCCTCAGGCCCGGACCTCTCAGACGGTCTGGAACAAATCAACGAGGAATCGTTGCGTACCCATTTGATGACCCTGTCTGACGATTCCATGATGGGAAGAGCACCGGCCACACCCGGGGAACAAATGGCTGTTGACTACATCGTATCAGAATTTGAACGAATTGGTCTGCAGCCCGGCATGCCTGACGGCAGTTGGGTGCAGCACTTCCCCATACTGGCTCAGCAAACCGACCGGAACACGTCCCTTCGTGTCACCCAAAACGGTCGAACCGTTCACAATTTCAGTTTTGGTCCGGAACTTATCGTATCCCCGGCACAAGATCAGACCGAAGTCGCTATTCGTAATGCCGAGCTGGTATACGTTGGCTACGGAATTGTAGCCCCTGAAGCAGACTGGGATGATTACAAAGGGCTGGACCTGACCGGTAAAATTTTGGTTGTAAAAAATAACGATCCATCCAACTTCCCTGATATTTTTGACGGGGAAGCACGTACCTACTACGGCAGATGGACCTACAAATATGAAATTGCCCAGGAACTCGGGGCCCTGGGGGTCTTGATTGTGCATACCACACCAACAGCGGGTTACCCCTGGAGCGTCGTAGCCAACAGCTTTGGTCGGGAGCGTTTCATGCTGAAGCCTGAAGGCCAGCGAACGCCGACGGAAATACAGGGCTGGCTGAATGCCTCGGCCAGCAGGGCCCTGTTTGAGTCGGCCGGTCTGGATCTGCAGGAGCTGTTTGACCAGGCCGAAAGCCGGGATTTCACCCCCGTCTCGCTGGGTAATCTGCGGGCCAGTATTGACGTGGAGGCCACCAACCGGGAAATTACAGCTCAGAATGTGGTTGCAGTTTTACCGGGCAATGATCCTATATTGCGTGACGAGTATGTAGTTTTCTCCGCGCACCACGACCACCTTGGTGTCGGGGCTGCTGTGAACGGGGATTCCATCTACAACGGAGCCCTCGATAACGCCAGTGGCGTGGCGGCCATGCTGGAAATGGCCAAAGGGTTCAAGACGATTCAACCCCGACTCAAACGCTCCCTGCTGTTTACCGCCGTAGGCGCGGAGGAATCCGGACTGCTCGGTGCCAAGTACTTTGTACAAAACCCCACAGTACCCGTTGGATTTATGAGCGCCAACATCAATCTGGATGGCCTGAATGTATTTGGTCCTACCAGCGATCTGGTTTCTATTGGTCTGGGCAAAACCAGTATTGATGCCATCATGCAACGGCTTGCAGGCGAATTAGGCCGAACCATAGAACCCGATCCGAATCCGGATCAGGGCTTCTTCTACCGCAGCGACCACTTTGCTTTTTCCCAGCTCGGAGTTCCGTCTACGTTCACCAGGATGGGTACGCAGTTCATTGGTCAGCCCGAAAACCACTACCGTGACGTTATCCAGCCCGAGATGAATCAGATCTACCATACCGTATTGGATAATTTCAATCCGGACTGGGATCTGTCAGGCGGTGTTGAAGATACCCGGTTCATGTTCCGTGTTGCCTTTGAAATAGCCAACACCCCGGAAATGATGAGCTGGACCCCCGGCAACGAATTCGAAGTTGCCCGCCAGCGCGCCCTTGAATCACGACAATCCATGGAGTAACCCACAATGAACCAACAAATCAAACTTCTGGTCTTCACCCTGCTCCTGCTTGGCACAGCTGGTCAGCTCACCGCTCAGGAACATACCCTGTCTGCTGTACGCATGCTTGACATACAGCGCGTAGGCTCGCCGGTAATTTCCCCTGACGGAGAGATGGTGGCCTACACGGTCACCCGAATGCACATTGCCTCGAACAACTCCACAACCGTTGTTATGATACAGCCAACCGATGGTCGTCCTGCACAGGAGCTGACCACTGGCAGTGCACCGGTCTGGCGGCCCGACGGAGCCTGGATTGGATTCATGCGGGGCGGTCAGTTCTGGGAAATCAAACCCGATGGCAGCGATGAACGACAGGTAACCGATGTGGATGATGGTATTGCATTTGTACAGTATGCGCCAAATGGCACCTATCTGTCGTTTACCCGAAACATCAAACTGGATCAGACAGCCGGGGACCTCTATCCGAGCCTGCCACTGGCTAATGTCCGGATTATAGACGACCTCATGTACCGGCACTGGGACACCTGGCATGACGGCACCTACCGACACCTGCACATTGCCCCCTATCAGGACGGCCAGCTAACCGATGACCCGGTGAACATAATGGAGGGACAAAAATTTGACACCCCCCTGAAGCCGTTCGGTGGAGCTTCCCAGATTACCTGGCAGCCCGACAGCAAGGGCATCATCTACACTTCCAAAAAACTGACAGGGGCCGAGGCCGCCTACTCCACCGACTCAGACCTGTACCTGTACAAACTGGACGAAGGCGTAACCCTCAACCTCACCGAGGGGAATACCGGCTACGATTACTACCCCGCTTTTTCTCCGGATGGAAGCCAACTTGCCTGGTTAAGCATGGAAACTCCCATGTACGAAGCCGACCGTTACCGGCTCATGCTACGCGATATGTCCAGCGGAGAAACCCGGGAACTTTCAGTCGATTTCGACCAGAATGTCAACAGCCATCAATGGAATGCTGCCGGCGACAAAATCTACTTTCTCAGCGGGATTGAAGCTACGGTACAGTTGTTCTCATACGATTTTTCCGCAGCACCAGATCAAACCCCCATCCGCCTTATCACCAGCGGCGTACATGACTACACCGGTTTTGCCATCACCGGAACTGGCAATTCGGAGCGCCTGATTGCCTCCCGAATGTCCATGTCGGCCCCGGTTGAACTTTATGAAGTTGATCCTCAAACCGGTCAGGCAACCAATTTTTCACGTGTCAATGAGGAGCTCCTCGCCCAAACCAAAATGGGTAATGTGGAAAAACGATGGGTACCAACCACGGACGGAAAACAGATGCTGGTCTGGGTAATTTATCCGCCTGATTTTGACCCCGAACAATCCTACCCTACCCTGTTATACGCGCAAGGGGGTCCGCAGGGAACCGTATCCCAGTTCTTTTCTTACCGATGGAATTTCCAGGTAATGGCAGCGCAGGGTTACATCGTTGTTGCCCCCAACCGCAGAGGACTTCCATCCTTCGGGCAGGAGTGGAACCTGCAGATCAGCGGCGACTGGGGAGGACAGGCCATGCAGGATCTGTTGAGCGCTATTGACCACGTAGCTGAAGAACCGTATGTAGACAACGAGCGGCTCGGAATGGTTGGAGCCAGTTTTGGCGGTTATTCCGTTTTCTGGATGGCCGGGAACCACGAAAAACGCTTCAAAACTTTCATCGCGCATGCAGGGGTCTTCCACCTGGAAAGCATGTATGGGGAAACTGAAGAAATGTTTTTTGTTCATCACGACATGGACGGCGCCTACTGGGAATCGCCCCGTCCGGTCAGTTATGACCGTCATTCACCACACAGTTTCGTGCAGAACTGGGATACGCCCATTATGATGATTCACGGTGAGCTTGACTACCGGGTTCCCCTCGGACAAAGCATGCAGGCCTTCACCGCGGCACGTCGCATGGGGATTCCCAGCAAAATGGTCATTTTCCCGGAAGAAAATCACTGGATACTGACACCACAGAACAGCCTGATCTGGCACAATGAGTTTTTTAGCTGGCTGGACTATTGGCTTGAGAATTATTATTCCGATTACAGTAATGGGGACTACTAAATTGCCCCCCTTTAAACACAGACACATATCACCAAATACATGAAACATCTGAATTTCAAAGGACTCGCCTTCCTGCTGCTGCTTTTCAGTGCAGGTTGTGCCGGTACCTCAGAAACCCTCGCCCCACAGTCCACCGAAAGTCAACCCTCCACACCTTCATCAGAAGTTACCACAACGCCGCTTCCTGTATTTGAACCGGTTCCTTCCGAAATATTCGATAACGGTCGGATGTGGACCTTTGAATACCCGCCGGTTGAATATTTCAGTGAAACCTACAACTTCAATCCGGACGAAGCCTGGTTCGAGCGTGCACGACTCGGTGCGGTCAGGCTGCCAAACTGTTCCGGGTCTTTTGTATCAGCCAACGGTCTGGTCATGACCAATCATCACTGCGCCCGCGGACAGGTATCTCAGGTCAGCCTGGAAGGCGAAAACCTTCTGGATGAAGGATTCTATGCCGAAACCCTCGCCGATGAACGTCCCATCGAAAATTACTATGTAGACCAGCTTATCGATATTCGTGACGTAACCGATCAGATTCTCGGTGCCATCGATGCTGCCGTTGATCAGGATCCCGCCGCTGCGCGTAATGCCGCGATTCAGGCCGTTCAGACCGAAATGAATGCCGCCATTGAAGGACAAGACAACCTCACGGTACAAGTTGTATCACTCTACAACGGAGGTCGCTATTCCGCATATACTTTCAAGCGCTACACCGATATCCGCATGGTTATGGCACCGGAATTGGTAATCGGTTACTACGGCGGTGATACCGATAATTTCACCTACCCGCGCTACAACCTGGATATGACCTTCTACCGGGTCTACGAAAACGACGAACCCGTCTCCTCGCCCCACTTCTTCCCCTTCGCCAAAACCGATCTTCAGGAAGGTGACGCAGTGTTCCTGATCGGGAATCCGGGCAGCACAACACGCCAGCAAACCGTGGCGCAGCTGACCTACCGTGGAATTTATGGCGACCATTTCCGGGCCCGTTACATCAACAATGTTATTGCCGGCCTGGAAGGCTTCACCCGTGAAGACCCGGAGAATGCAGAAGAAATGGACCTTCGGAATTTCATTTTCAGCCTGAAAAATGCCGATAAATTCTACGGCGGACAGGTTCTCGCCCTGCGGGATCCCTATCTGATGGGCAGACGAACCGATAACGAAAATCAATTCCGTCAGTCGCTCTCACAAGATCCTGAACTGGCCGAACGCTACCTTCCGGTCATTGACCGCATCGCTGAAATCCAGCAGGAAAAAATTCAGTGGGCTCCCTTCAACTACCCTGGACTTGGAATCAGCCCGAATTCACGCCTGTCATCTGCCGTGATGCAACGCGGATTGTTTGCCTTCCTCTACGATTATTACAAGCAAACCGGCATGCCCCAGGAGCAGGTGGATGGATTACGCAACCGGCTGCTTGCCATTGAAGACAAACCCGAAGCGCTGGACCGCAACCTGCTCACGAGCCGGCTCAACCTGTTTACCGAAGTTCTGGGCGAAGACCATGAAGTACTCGCCGACATGCTGGAGGGTGCCACTCCGGAGCAGGCCGCCGCCATGATCATGCAGGAGTCTGTACTAACAAGCCGGGAAGGTACTCAGCAACTGGTTGAATCCGGCAATATTCTGGAATCCGGTGATCCCCTGATCACTATGGTCAGCGCCTTTGCACCCAACCTGCTGGAAGCCCAGCAACGCTATCAGCAGCTGGCTATGGAAGAAAGGGAACTGCTCAGCCAGCTCGGTCGCGCCTGGTTTGCCGTATACGGAACCGATGTGCCCCCGGACGCTACGTTCTCGCTGCGTATTTCTGATGGTGTGGTAGCCCGCTACGAATACAACGGCACCGTAGCACCGGCCTTTACGACCTTTTTCGGCCTGTACAATCGCTATCACTCCCATGTTGGAGAACCCGAATGGGATCTTCCCGCACGATGGAGTCAGCCGCCGGTCACCATGGATCTGGCCACACCGCTTAACTTTGTCTCTACCAACGACATTATCGGCGGCAACTCGGGTTCACCGGTTGTGAACAGCAACCTCGAAGTAGTGGGCCTGGCCTTTGACAGCAATGTGGAAGGTATGGGATCCAGTGATTTCATCCTCGACAGTCGCAGCGCCAGAGCGGTAAACGTAGACGCGCGCGGGATGCTGGAGGCTCTCCGTCATGTCTATAACGCCGGACGGATCGTGGAAGAAATCGAAACCGGTACCCATCCGTAATTAAAAGCGGATATTCTGATCAGGCTCCGGTTCATTACCGGAGCCTTTTTTATGCAACTGACTAAAGAATCCGTACAAAGCGCCTTGCAGAGCCCACTCCCCGGGTTACCTGCACAGCTTCTGATGGCTCCCCTGCCGGAGGGCGAGTCCGGAAGGACCATCCCTGCACCCCCGCCCGGTGTTCGGAAAAGTGCCGTCTTACTGTTGCTCAGCAACAACGTTGACTCCGGCCTCACGGAGTTGACATTAACGCTGCGAAGCAGCAGACTTCTATCCCACAGCGGACAACTGAGTCTGCCGGGCGGTCGGATAGAACGGGACGAAACCATAGAAATGGCCGCTCTGCGAGAAACTCGCGAAGAAATTGGGATTAGCGAGGAATCCCCGCATGTTCTGGGGGAGCTGACCTCCCTGCACGTCCCCCATTCCGGGAATCTGATCTTCCCGGTCGTAGGATGGATTGACGCCCTGCCCCCGTTACGCCTGGAGCCTTTCGAAGTCTCCGAAGCCTTTCAGGTACCACTATCGTATCTCTATGAACCTGGCCGTAAATACGTTGAAGATTGGAACCTGCGCGGACAAACATACCATGTCCCCTACTGGAAGGTCCATCACTCGGTACCGCTTTGGGGTGCTACAGCCATGATTCTGAGTGAGTTCATGGCGCTGACGCAACGTATTACAGACCATCAGGGACTTTAAGACTCCACAGCATAAACAGCTGTTCTTATTTCCGGGTCCTGCGTGTCTTTGATGCTGCCGCACGTGACCCGGGTTTTCCGTTTTTTTTGGGGGATCGAACAGGTTTCTTTTGAGCAACCTTCCTGCCATAGGATTGTACCTTTTTTGGAGCAGGTTCAGCTTTCGTTTCACCTACTTCTGACATCAGCACTTCCTCTTCCTTATCTGTCAGGAAGCGCCAGGTTCCCATCGCCAGATTTTCAAGGTGAATGTGCATAATACGTGTGCGCTGCAAGTCTTTCACTGTGTACCCCAAAACCTTGCACATTCTTCGTATCTGACGGTTCAGCCCCTGCTGCAATATAATCCGAAAGGTATGGCTATCCGTCTGAATAACCCTGCACGGCCGGGTACGGGTACCTAAAATGGAAACCCCTTCCGACATTTTTTTCACGAAATCATCGGTGACGGGCCGGTCAACATGAACCAGGTATTCCTTATCGTGTGCATTGCTGACCCGAAGAATATTATTGACGATATCTCCATCATTGGTCAGCAATATGAGGCCATGCGAGTCTTTGTCGAGCCGGCCTACCGGGAAAATCCGGCCTCCATGGTATCCCACTGCCTTGATGATATTATCGGGATCAGACCGCTCGGTAGTGGAGGTAACACCTACCGGTTTATTGTAGGCCAGGTACACCCGTTGCATCCGGTGTTCCAGCGGATTTCCATCAACCAGAATGCGGTCTGAGGAGTCAACCAGGTCGCCCAGCGTGGCGGCCCGACCATTTACCCGAACCTTACCCTGTTCTATTTTGCGGTCGGCCTGCCGACGAGAGCAGATACCGGCCTCGGCAATGTATTTATTCAGTCTAATTTTCATACGTCATCTATGGGTGGGTGGGGCGTAGCTTTCGTTTTTAAAACAAGTTCGGCAAGTACAGACATCCCGGTCAGCATAGCTTTTTCATCTACATTAAAGCGTGGATGGTGCCAGTTCCAGCTGTTGCTTTCTGCCTCGTTGCTGCCGGTTCCCAGATAAAAATACGCCCCCGGAAACTCCTGCAGATAAAATGAAAAATCCTCCCCGGCCATAAGCGGCTCGGGCAGAGTAACGACTGACACGCCCGGTATACCATCAGCTGTTTGTTTCAGCGCGTCAACAGCCCAATCGGTATTGACAACGGCCGGATACCCGGAAATATACCTGTATGAAATGGTGGCCCCGGCAGCTTCGGCTATGCCCCGGGCCATACCTTCAATACGGGCACTGATCTGCGTGGAAAGCGCCTGCGAGAATGACCTGATCGTACCCAGCATAGCAACTTCATCGGGAATTACATTGCACACAGATCCCCCCGCAATCTTCCCTACCGTCACCACGGCTGCGTCCAGCGGATTCACATTACGTGAGACAATACTTTGCAGTACCGTAACAATCTGGGCAGCGATGACTACCGGATCAACGGTTTTTTGCGGGATAGCGGCATGACCGCCCTTTCCGTGAACGGTGAGCTCAAATTCATCCGGTCGGGCCATCATCGGACCCTTGATCAAGGCTATTTCTCCAACCCCGGCATAGGGGTATGCGTGTAGCCCGTAGATAGCCTGGACCCCAAGTTTTTGCAGCAGACCTGTTTCCATGAGCAATCGCGCACCACCGGGTGGCTTCTCCTCCCCGGGTTGAAAAACAAGAACAACTGTACCGGCAACATATGCTTTCAAAGACGCCAGAATATGGGCTGTACCCAATAAATTTGCCGTATGCAGGTCGTGACCACAGCAGTGCGCCGCACCGGGTACCTGTGAAATAAACTCCTGCTTGTGTTCACCCTCCTCGTCCATTGGCAGCGCATCAATGTCGGCGCGAAGGGCAAGTACGCCTTTGCCACCCGCATCGCCGCGGAGTACCGCTACACAACCGGTCTGCAGCGGACGATGGATTTCGTAACCGAGGGCCGCGAGTTCGGCGATGATCCGCTCGGTTGTCCGGAATTCCTTATAACTGATTTCAGGGTTTCGATGCAGATCGCGGCGAAATGCGACCATCTCCGGGAACACCTTCAGGGCCTGCTGCCCAATAAGATCGGAAATCACGATTCTTCCGGTAAGACAATGCGTTCGCCCGGCTTCGGAATGAGTACCTGTGTGTCCGAACTTTCAGCGGCGTGTGCCTGAAACAGTTCCGGCGAACCGGTGAGTACCGGAAAAGTGCCATAATGGATGGGTATGGCATAAGGTGCCCCGATGAGTTCACAGCACAAGGCTCCCTCAAAATCACCCATCGTATAGTGGTCACCGATGGGTACCGCCACCAGATCGGGTTTGTACATCTGACCGTAGAACTCCAGATCGGCAAAGATGTTGGTATCACCCATGTGATAGAAGGTAACGTCGTCTTCAACCCGGACAATCAGTCCGCCGGCCTCACCGGCGTAGGCAAGTCCATAGGATGAACTGTGGTTGGCAGAAACCAGTGTTACCGAAAAACTCTCGAAATTCACCGTACCTCCCTTGTTGAATTCAACGGCCTGATCTTCGGCCAGACCGGCCTTTTTAAGCAGGGCAATAAGTTCCACAATGCCAACCACTTTGCATCCCGTTTCACGGGCAATGTCAAGGGTATCGCCCACATGATCTTCATGCCCGTGCGTGAGCAGGATGTAATCAGCCCGCGTTACTTTCTTGAATGCCTCGGGAGTTTTGGGGTTACCCGACAAAAACGGGTCAATGTAAATGACCTTATCTTCAGGTGTGGTCAGTTGAAAAGCGGAGTGTCCCAGCCAGATTAAATTGGATTTCATAAGCGTTACTTAATTTCGCAGATTGGTTGTGTACCCTTTACGCGTCGTTGGTATTTTCATTGTACAAAAGTACGTAAAATGTACCAGCATTTGAGAATCCAACTTACCGCAGGCACAAACGTACTGAGTGTTATATCTCATGCTCAGTAACGTAATTTATTTGTTATGAAATCACAATTTTCCTGGGAAATGGCCGCCGTTGGCCTGCTTATTATTGCCGTTTCGATCTGGCTTACCACCAGTAAGAACGATAATCAGACCGATCTGCGTGAACCGGGACTTGCCAATGTACTGAACGAAGAGCCTGAGCAGCATCACCGGGCTTCCGCTGACCAACACAACGGTAAACCATCCGGTATGGATACCTTACACACACCCGCTGAACCCGCACAGGCGGGGAATACCGTTGATCAAACCGCTGCAGCTTCCCCGGCAGATCCGGCACCCGACGCGTTGAATGCAGCAGCCGATACAGCCCCGCGCAATGGTGCATCCGGTACTGCGGGTGCTGTAGAAACCGACTCAGCAGCCAGGTCCTTTGATAATTCAGCCGTTACCAACGCTGCCACCTCGGACAATAATCCAGAAAACAGTGCCTTTAACCAGCTATTTGATCCTGCTACCGCCACCCTGATTGCAGAAGAGCGATTTGATGCCTTCGCGGTGGCTTCTGTAGAGGTCGATGCAGCCATCGGGCACATTCAGATACGCAGCCATAGCGGCAGCGAAATTATCGTACAGATATGGCTGGCCGAGGGTCTGAGTGAGCAGGATTTCAACCGATATTACCGAAGTGAAATCGCCCGCTCGCCGGAAAAAATTCAGGCATTTATCAGCAACCGCCAGCAGGATGAGTCATGGATTGACCAACTGTCCCGACTCTGGAACAGTACCGAAGGCTCCACCACCGTTCGAGCCGGTATCCGGATAACGATTCCCGAGGGCGCACTCACATCTACTGCTAAAACGGGTGCCGGAAATATTGAAGCAGCCCATACCGGAGGCGATATCAATCTGAATACAACGGCAGGAAACATTACCCTGACTGGCCTTTTCGGCCGGACGGTTGCCGAAACTACTGCCGGAAACATCCGGGCTGATGCGCTTCAGGGTACCATCGCACTGCGTACCCGGGCCGGAAACATCGTGGCAGAGAATCTGGATGCCAATACCGAACTTCGTACCATAGCAGGAAATATTTCCGCAAGCGCAGTTGGCGCAACACAACGCATGGACCTTGAGTCGCGGGTAGGTAATGTATCGTTGATCGTACCGGCTCAGGTAAACGGCGATCTGCGCATGGACGGATCTACCGTAGATCTTCATGAGGCATTCCCTTTTGAAGGCGAACGGGAAGATCGCTTTATTCGGGGTACAATCAATGGCGGCGGACCCCTGCTGCGGATTCACTCAGGCATAGGCAACGCAAGTCTGAACATTCCGGAGTAAACGCATGACCACTGCCCGTATTGAACTATGCCGTGATGGCTCCCATACGCTGTATTCAGACACATTCGGCCAATTTTATCATAACCCGAACGGCGCTGTGGCTGAGAGTCTGCATGTTTTTTTTGAAACATCCGGCATCCTCAGTGACCTGCAAGAGAATAAACCGGTTAATGTACTGGAAATTGGTTTCGGGACCGGATTGAATGCCTTATTGCTGGCCGATGCCCTGTTGCAGTTGAACAGCAGCTCAACCGTTACTTTTCAGAGTGTAGAGGCTTTTCCCATCGGTATCGACACCGCGAAAAATCTTAATTACAGTGAGTTTCTTGCCAATCCGTGGCTTGGAAACCATCTTCTGCCGGTATTCAGACAATTACAAACTGAATCAGCATCCTACGAATTTCCGGGCATATTGCAGCTGGATGTATTCCGCGGAACGGTGAAGGATGCCCAATTTAAAAGTCGTTTTTTCAACTACGTGTTTCACGACCCCTTCTCCCCGGAGGTGAATCCGGAATTATGGTCGGCAACCTTGTTTGAAAAACTAAAGGCAGCCTGTACACCGCAATCGGTTCTCACAACCTACTGCGCAGCCACCAAAGCGCGCGCCGCCATGGTGGTCGGCGGATGGCACACAGCACGTGCCCCCGGAGCTCTGGGCAAGCGTGAAATGACGGTGGCATCATTGGACCCCGAAAAACTATCGGGGTTCAGCAGACTCAACGAAGATCGACTCCGGGAGCGATTCGCTTCACAACAGCGTTAATCCGTCTGATCAACGAGATGGATCTTTTTCAACCACCGATACCGGAAAGGGTCGGGTCGATTCTCCGGCATACAGCGATACGTGAGGAAATGGTATTTCAATACCCTCACGGTCAAACCGCTGCTTAATGGCCAGATAAAGCTCATCACGCACCACCAGAAAATCATCCTTACCCACCCAGACACGCAGGAACAATTCAACCGATGAATTGGCAAAGCTGCTGATATTCACCATGGGTGAGGGTTCTTGCAGAGCCAGTTTATGTTCGGCAGCAATTTCGAATAAAATTTTCCGTACCCGCTCTACATCTTCTTTGTAGGCTATACCAACACTGATATCAATACGCCGAATCGGGAAACGGGTGATGTTGACAACCACCTGTTTAATAATCATTTCATTGGGAATCCGGACAAATCGGTTATCGAAGGTGCGGATTTTGATAGAGAGCGTATCGATGGATAATACCACGCCTGTAAGGTCATTTACCGTTATCACATCCCCTACTTCAAAAGGTTTTTCGGCAATTAAAAACAAGCCACTGATCACGTTGGACACACTCGTCTGGGAGGCAAAACCAAGGGCTACACCCACAATCCCTGCAGCCCCCAAAAGTGGTCCCAGGCTAAATCCAAGCTCTGTGAGAAAAGCCATGAGAACGACGCCCATCAGGACGTAGTAAAATATCTTGGCTGAGAGCATCCCGTAATGCGGACCGTAGCGATGGGTGACAGAACGTCGCAGTATTTTGCGTAAATACAGGATGACCGGGATAGAAATCACCAGAAACAACCCAGCCCTAACAAAATTATTCCAGAAGTCTTCGTTGAGATAATCCCAGATACTAAACTCAATCATGTTTTACCCTATGAAAAGATGTTGATTTCTTTGAAAATCCGTTCTGCAATTGATTTTTTCATCGGCAATCTCGGTGAACGAACAAATACAGCCTGTTGGGCAACAGCAGGTGCCTGACCTCTCATGGCGATTTCACTATGCTGATTTGAGCCCTTGTACACCACATCCATTTCGTCCGTCCAGAACCGTCCGGCATGATGAAACAGTGCAAGACGCTCCACGAGAACATTGATTTTTTCGATGAGTAAATCTTCCCCTGATTCATTGGATATGTTCATGGTAGCCACGGCCAGATGGGCTTCATTCTGTTCAAAGTCGGCCTCCCGACGGGCTCTTGTCTCCAGCCAGTACCCGGGTTTACCATGAGTGAGGTCGCCAATCCAGGTACGGCTCAGCTCAACAGCCGGAACCTCCATCAAGGTATGGTCCGGATTTATCGAGGTATGAACCGTTATCCAGATAGGTATTCGGGTATAAATCTTCACCCGGGCACCCGGACTCAGTCTGAAAGGCGAATCGGGCTTGACCACCACCTGCATATCGGGCATAGCAGGCTTCAGAATAATCTGAAAATCTTCCCGTTGCAATGCCCATCGCGACCAGGTACGATTTTCTGCATCGGATTCACTGCCATCAGCACGCTCACTGGCAATCCTGAGCTCATTGAGTATTCTTTGAAAATACAACCTCAACGGACCGGCGTTCAACACCAACACTCCATTTTCGCTTTGTTGGAGCACTAAACCATAAGTACCCGGGTTGAGTGTCTTTGCACCGTCTTTACCTTTTCTCATGTCGAACTGCTAAGCTGCGTTAAATTCATATCATTCATAATATATAATCATTTCTGCCCATTTAATGCAGTCCGGGTTTTGATCTGCCTCAGACAACCTGCCTGATCTTCGATTCGGGTTGATTTAGGAGTAATCATCAGCACAGCACTGCTGTACTATCCGCTGCGATGTTCGTCTTGGCACATAAAAACAGATACAAGAAAACCGAAAAAGCCCTTTTTCAGCATAATTTGTTTAGCAATTGCCAAGATTTATGTACCCTTTTTGACTACATTACTCTATAGATACACCCATCGAAAAAAAGGAGCCGTTATGGAAAAAATGAAGATTCTCGTACCAACTGATTTCTCGGAACTGAGCTTCAAAGCTTTTGAGGCGGCCGGACACTTTGCCCGCGTTTTCGATGGTAAAATCGTACCCTTTCACGCGTACATTCCGCTGAGTGAAATGGATAGTTTTTACTATAGTGGTGTGGGTTTAAGTGGCAATGTTGATTACACTCAGGTTGAAAAAACCGTTGAAACCCGGTTGCTGGAAGTAGCCTCTGACCACGTTGACGAACGGCTGCTGGATAAACCCCTGCTGGGAGTAGGCAACCCCGCCCATGCCGTCTCAGAAGCAGCGGAAGACTGCGGTCTCATCGTACTTACAACACATGGCAGAACCGGATTCAGTCGATTTCTGATGGGTTCCGTAGCCGAAAAAGTCCTCCGGCTTACCCATACTCCAGTACTTGTGGTGGAGGAGAAGTCGGTCATCAAACCCATCGAACGAATCCTGGTGACCACGGATTTCTCAGATAATTCAACAAAGGCCTTCCCGTTTGCCGCACAAATTGCCTCGAAAACCGGGGCTGAAATTCACTTGATCAACATTCTGATGCGCGAAGGGTTCGACACCGACACGGTCATAGCCGCCGATGTAAAACTACGCGAAAAAGAATTGGGCGAAATGAAAGATAATTGGTTCAATGACGTGAAAGACAAAGTTCAAACGCGGGTGATTGTTTCCTTCAAGTCGGTTCATGAAGCAATTGTTCATGAAAACTCAGCCAGTCCGTATGACCTTGTTGTGATATCTACAATTGGACGCACCGGTCTGGACTACCTGATGCTTGGATCAACCGCCGCAAGTGTAGTCAGACATGTAACATCCCCCGTGTTGAGTATAAATCCACGCAGAATAGAAAAATGACATACCGAGGCTGATGTAATTTGGTTATGACACCAACCTCAAAACGAAACGCCCGGCAGGTATTCCTGTCCGGGCGTTATTTTTTGTAATTACCGGCCAGCTCATTTGGTTGCAGTCGACCTCATTATTTGCGTAAGCAGTGGCCGTACATTTGACAGACCATCGTGTGGTGTGTCCATTATTGTCAGAAATTAAAGGTAATACCAAACATAGCCTGTAACCGGTTGACCTCCTGGGATGAACTTGCTATTCCGGCATCACTGAACTGATAGATGTCCAGCACATCATTGTACATGGCATATTGGAAACCAAAGTCCAGGTTAATCCCTTCACTGAGCAGCAGTGTAGCTCCGGCACTCAGAAACCCGATATCACCATCAAAAGCCTTGCGCGGACTCGGATGCCAGGCATAGCCCACCCTCGGTGTAAACTGCGGAGTTACACTAAAACTGGCTCCAGCCCTGAGGTTGACAACATCGTTGAAATCATCCCGGATAGCACGGTTTTCATCGCGATCCTGGGTCAGGCCCAGTCCGTTGAATTCAATACGGCTGTAATTGATACGCTCTGCACTGAGTTCCAGGTCAAGTTGGGGAATCAGCCCTACTCCAACGCCAAATGTAGTTACCGATGGTCGGGTTAACCGGTAACTGAACTCCCCGTTAAAAGTATCCTCATAACGGTTGAATCCGTCCTGATCCAGGCTGTAGTAGTCCGTCCGAATGAACGTACTGTAAATCTCATCGATGTCATAAACCGTTCGGCTGGTAAAACTTCCTCCCAGACGAAGGCCTTCAACCGGCTCGTAGAGGGCACCTATGCGAACGTTCGCACCACGAATACTGGCATTGATGCGGTCTTCGGTCAGCAGCATGCTTATATCAAAGGGGGCATCCACATAACGTTCGAGCAAATCCTCTTCTACAAAGTCCCGCCGGTATCGGTAATCTCCAACAATCACACCAATGGAAGCACCTACATAAAAATTGGGCTGGAACTCGGTACCAAGCACAAAGCTATACTCTCCCAGCTGGCCCCGCTCGGTCAGTTCGGCGTACTGATTCATACCACGGAATGTTCCGTCAGCCCGCAGCACGTTGAAATATTCCTCGAATTCTTCATCAAATTCAATAGCAAAGGCATTGAACGCCGTAGTAAAGTACTGGTCGCCGGGATCGCGAAGAAAAAAATCCACGATACTGTGACTCTCATTGAAGGCATTAATGGAGCTCGCACGATTAAAATCGGCCAGTTCGGTATACCCTCCGCCTACAACAAGACTCCCCCTGGAAGTTGGGAAACGGTACAGATAACCTACATTGCCTATGGCTGTCTGGTTATCGTTGAAAGACGTAGTATTGCCAAGATAGGTGCTGGACTCACGCACATCCCGCGTACTCAATCCAAAGGAAAACTGACTTTGTTCGATGAGTGCGATGTTGGCTGGATTTTGAATGTAAGAGCCATATCCTGCAAAACCGGTCACGGTAGCACCACCCAGTGAGAGGGAGGCTGCATCGTAGGAAGGCATGGTCTGGGAAAACCGGAGTCCGTCGAAACGGTTTTGCGATTCAGCCAGCGAAGGGTTCATAACCCAGAACATCAGGCATAGGGTAAACAGTGCAATCGGTTTCATAACAGTGTTCCTTTCATAGACATAGTGGGGGTGTAGGAGCCTGATTTTCAGCGCTCCTGATCAATGAATCAGTAATGTGGCCGGATTTTAATCGCGGTTGCGGGAACGAGAGGTACTGCGCTCCGTGGTGCGACTGCGTTGCGGGGTTGCGGCAGATTGACTACGTTGCGCAGGTGCAGGACGAGCAGCAGGTGCGGGGCGAGGCGCCGGGGCCGGACGAGCGGAGGGCTGTACAGACCGTGGTGTCGGGGCAGGTCTTGCCGAGGGTTGCCTGGTCGCAGACGAAGTCTGCGGTCGGTTCATATTCCGGCTCACACCGGTTGAAGCGTTTCGGTACATACCCGAAGGGCGGGTCGATTCTTCGCGATAACCCGCGCTGCCTGACCTGCCGTTAGTGCGGGTATTGTACACCCCCTGATCTGCTGACGATCGATTGATACCGGTTCGGGAGGTGGTACGCGGCGGCTGGGGCAGTTGATCACGGGTATTGACCAGACGCTCCCTGCTACGGGTATCGCCTGGTAATACTACGGGCAAATCGTTGGACGATTGAAGATCATTTCCGCGGGGCCGACGCGTTCTTCCTTCGGTTGAACTGCTCCCCGATCTGCTTCTGCCGGATCGCACAGTACCTGAGCTGCGACCGGTATTTCCGCGCTGTACGGTTCCGGATGAGCCGGGTCGGGACGTTCCCGTTCTGACCGTTCGGCCTGAACTGCGACCGGTTTGCGATGTAGAACGGCCTACGGTACCACGTGAACGACCCTCGGTTGCCGGAGATCGGCGCACAGTGGTATTGTCACGACTGACGCCGCTGTTACGGGATCCGGAAGATACTGTAGTACGGTTATCGCCACGTACGTTGGTTGAAGCTACACCTCTGCCAACATTCCTGCCGTCACGGCTGACGCCGCTGTTTCGGGGCCCACGGTACACGTTATTGTTGACTGTATTGTGATTATATACTATCCAGGTATTGCCGTAGCCACCCCACCCATGATATGGTCTGTGATAACCATAAAAGAAAACCGGATGAGCGTAACCGTAGTAACTGGAATAGTAGTACGGGCTGTAATGCCAGAAATGGTGGGGTCGGTTCCAGCCCCAGCTTACGTGAAATGCCCAGTAGCTGTCATACCAGAAGGGATCCCAGTAGCCGCCGTAAAATCTGGTATGAAAGCGGTTGCGGTAGTACGACCAGGAAGCATCATGATACCCGTCGCTATACCCTAGTGAATACTCATTACGGGATGATACCGGCTGGTAACGATCATAATCACGGTAATAAATTTCCAGATCACTGAAACCATCGTCATAACCGGCATAGTAGGAGTCTTCGCTGAACTCATCAAGCTCATAGGCTCGCTCATCCAGGCGGACTTCATCCTGCGGGTTGTAGGCCCGGTTCGGTTCAGGACGTTCGTAGGGTTGCGAGTACGGTGCAGGACGCTCCACAACCTCGAGTTGTGTATAACAACCACTGAGCATAATGGCCAGTATGCTGAAACTAAAAATTCGGGTAGGGGTTGTTTTCATAATGAGCCTCACTGCTAGTTTGGTTCCGGTTATCAAATACTGTAACGCAGCAGACACGCGATTCATTTCAGTGAAATTCACCTGCTAAATACACGTTTCTTGATAACAGTATACTTTTGAAAATCAAATGCTACAATAACATCATGATGTTACAGCTGAAATGACCGCTTAAACAGTTGTTTTTTAATTAAATAAGAGCTTTAAATTTCGCCCCGGAGCGATTTGGCGATGACTTCGGCCTTGGAATTCACATGGAGTTTTTTGTAAATATTGCGAATGTGAGCCCGAACTGTGTCAATTGATATATCCATGCGATCAGCGATCATCTTATAACTGAGCCCATCCACCAGTCCAACCACAATTTCCTGTTCCCGCATAGTCAGACCTGAATCGGGTTTTTCCTCTTCTTTGCCTGCTGGTTCACTGAAATGCGTAATTACCTTCCGGGCAATCTGGGGTGACATGGGTGCTCCTCCCTGTAAAACCACATCAATGGCGTCTTTAATCTCAGGCAGTGAAGTATGCTTGAGCAGGTAGCCGCTGGCTCCGGATCGTAATGAGTTGAAAATTTTATGCGAGTCGTGGTACACCGTAAGCATAATAATTTCTACTTCCGGATATTTGGATTTAATCAGTTTCATACCATCAATCCCCGACATACCTTCCAGGTCAATGTCCATCAGAACAATATCCGGCATATCGCCTTCACGCATCACGGCAAGCAGGTTCTCCACCGAACTGAAAGCATTTCGGCATTCCATATCTGCCTGCATATTCAGAAACTGTTGAATAAGGTCCCGGATTTTGACGTTATCTTCTACAATTGCGATTTGTTTTTTTGACGCTGACATGGCTTTTATTTTTTTCCGGTGATGGTGATGGTTAATCCATTTTCGTTTTTGTATTCAAGTGCCGCATGAATTCTGGAAGCACGTAGGGCTATATTTTTAAGCCCATGCCCGCCCGGGCGTGTCTTCTCAGGCAGCCCCTTACCATTATCTTTGATTTGTAGGGTGTATGCGGATGCATCCATACTAAGGGTCACTTCAACCGTGGTAGCTTCTGCATGTTTTGCCGCATTGTTGAGTGATTCTTTAAAGATAAGGTACAGATTCTGACGCAGTTCAAGTGGAACAACAGCCTGCGAATCAATTCCCCTGAAATGAAAAACCGGTTCAATCCCCTTTGGCGAAAGTACGTTGGTAGCATAATCCTGCATACGGTCCAGCAGGTCTCCGTAAGAATCGTTGCGGGCATCAATTGACCATACAATATCATCCATCGTTGTTACAATACGTCTGGACATTTCCCCGATCTGTTTTAACGACTCTCCGGTCTTCGGGTCTTTTTGAATAGCCTGGAGGAAGTCAGACTGCAGAGCAATTTCCGTCAGTGATGCGCCTACATCATCATGGAGATCGCTGGCAATTCGGATTCGGATGCGCTCCAGATCAACCATTCGGGAAATCCGGTAGTAGTTGTACAAAAAGGCGGCTACCAGCAGCACTGCGAACACGATCAATACGGCAAACCACCACGTTTTCCAGAAGGGTGGCAGAATTACAAAGGAAATAACATCCGGCTGCGGGCTCCAGTACCCGTCACTGTTTCGGGCACGTACTTCAAATCGGTATTCCCCGTCAGGAAGGGTGGTATAGCGCACGGAGCGTTGCGTGGTTCGCTGCCATTGCTGATCAGCACCCCGGAGTCGGTATTCATAGACAAGTTCCGAGGGATTTGCAAAGGCCAGTCCTGTGAAATTGAACCCGATAAAGTTCTCGTCATGACGAAACTCATAGGCTCCCGCAGGCAGCCGTTCACCAAAGAGGGTCATTTCTTCAATATGAACGGGGGGACCGGAGGTAATTTCAAGGTCCAGACGCCATCGGAAATGGTTCGCACCCGTCACCGTACCCATCCAGAAACTCCCGTCACGGGCAGTATACACAGCGTTGGCGATGTTCTCATTGGATATCAGCCCGGATTCGGTTGTGTATTGCTTGAATCGGATCATATCACGTACACGGGCCGGATCGGTGTCTTCCTGCAGAATTTGCGGGTTATATCGAAGCAACCCGTTATTGGATCCGATCCAGATGAACCCTCGCTCATCTTCGGTTATGAAATAAGCTACCGGCTGAGGCAACCCGTTACTGGTGTTAAGGGTACGAAGTTGTCCGCCAAAGTAAATGCTGATCCCGTCGAATGTCCCAATCCATATCTGACCCAGACTGTCCTCAAACAATGTCATGGCATTATTGTTGGCCAGACCGTTATCGGTGTTGAATACTTCCGTTCGCTCCCCGTCAATGCGGACAACCCCTCCATAGGTAGCCGCCCAGAGGACACCGTTACGGTCTTCGAGTACATCCATGACGATATTGTTGGGTAACCGGTTATTGGAGGTATCCAGAACGGCAACCTGTCTGCCGGCGGTGTACCTTGCCAGGCCACCACCATAGGTTGCGACCCAAAAATCACCCTTACTGTCTTCCAGTATGGACCGAACTTTCGGATCCGGCAGATCCGGAAATTGATTGCCCGGATAAATCCGACCGTTTTCCATCAAACTAACCCCGTTACGCGTGCCAATCCAGACCCTGTCTTCCCGGTCACGCATCATGGTGTAAACACGGTTATCAATGAGATTATCTGCTGTGGTAATATTCCGCACCCGGAACCCGTCGATCACTGCTATCCCTCCACCGTAAGTCCCGATCATCATCCTGCCCGACCTGTCTTCCATGAACGAGGTGGTCAGATTGCTCAATAAGCCCTGTTGAACGGAATAATGCTGAATTTTCTCGCTGACCAGTAAATCCAGTCCCCCGCCGTAGGTACCAATCCATATATTATTTTCACGGTCACGCATCAGACTGGTGATAATATTGTTAGACAACCCATTAGCGTCAGTAAAATTAGAAATTCTGCCTTCGTAGTAATGCGAGAGACCTCCCTCGGTTCCAATCCAGACACCTCCCTTACCATCTTCCATCAGCCGGGTAACCCGGGGATGAATCAACCCGTCAGCTACATTCAGATACGAAAGCTCCCCGTCTTTCAGGATGGTAATTCCGTCTCGGGTTGCAGCCCAGATACTGCCGTCCGACATTCTCACCAGACTTCGTGTCCGGTTTTCACTCAGTCCGTCGGCCTCATAATAACTCTGAATTACGCTTCGATCTGTAATTGACAATACCGAAATCCCGCCGCGAGTTGCCACAGCCAGACGTTCTCCATCCAACCGGATAATATCCCGCACCTCATTGTCTGCCAGACCGTTCGCTGTGGAGTAATATTGGTAGGTGTCGCTGCGAAAGTGATGCAATCCCTCATTCTCGGTACCTACCCATAAGCCACCGGACTGATCTTCGAACAGCACATTGACCGTGGTGCCGCGCAGAATCTGAGTGCCCGGAAGGGGTTCAAAACGGCCATCCGGGCGGATATAATCCAGGCCTCGTTCTGTCCCGATCAGTATGGTCCGGTCGCGTAGTTGCAGCAGCGAGGTAACGCCGTTGTTCGACAAGCCGTCGGCTTCAAAATACTGTTCGAACTGATAACGGTTAAACCGGTTGAGTCCAATCTCCGTGGCAATCCAGACATATCCTTCATGATCTTGTATAACATCGTTGATGACCGACTGGCTCATGCCGGACTGAATCGAGAAATTCTTAAACGGCAGTCCCTGACCACGGGCAAGACCTGCCGTCAAAGCAATACACAAAATTCCGGTTAGCAATGGTACTATTTTCATCGGTTCAGACAAACGGTTTCACCAAAAGGCATATTTCAACATAAAAAAACCCCGGGTGATCTGCCCGGGGTTTTCAGAAAAAAGGTTGTCATCAGCCCAGATACGTACGTAATGCCATACTCCGGTTGTGGTGCCGCAGTTTACGCAGCGCCTTTTCCTTGATTTGCCGTACCCGTTCTCGGGTTAAATCAAAGCGTTCGCCAATTTCTTCCAGAGTAAGGGAATGCTCCCTGCCAATGCCGAAATACAATCGCACAACCTCGGCTTCCCGCTTGCTCAGCTTAGATAAGGCACGCTCAATTTCTACCTTAAGCGACTCTCCCATCAGCTCATTATCGGGATTGGGTGTCTCTTCGTTTTCAATGACATCCAGCAGTCTGTTGTCTTCTCCCTGGGCAAACGGTGCATCCATCGAAAGGTGCCGGCCTGAAATCCGAAGCGTATCGGATACCTCCGCAATGGTCATACCCAGGCTTTCTGCCAGCTCTACGGCCGATGGCGCTCTTTCATAATTCTGCTCCAGCTTGGAGAGTTCTTTCCCAATTTTGTTGAGTGCACCCACCCGGTTAAGAGGCAACCGGACGATACGACTCTGCTCGGCCAGTGCCTGCAGTATGGACTGACGAATCCACCATACAGCGTATGATATAAATTTAAATCCACGCGTTTCGTCGAAGCGCTTGGCAGCCTTAATCAGACCCAGGTTTCCCTCGTTAATCAAGTCACCAAGTGAAAGTCCCTGATTTTGATACTGTTTTGCTACCGAAACCACAAAGCGCAGGTTGGCTTTGGTGAGCTTTTCCAGGGCATCCTGATTACCGGCCTGAATTTCTTTGGCCAGTCGAACTTCCTCATCCGGTGTTATCAGCGAAACCTTGCCAATTTCCTGCAAGTAACGATCCAACGATTGCGACTCGCGGGTGGAGATGCCAGACGGGGTCGGATTTTTTGCTTCTTTCTTCTTTTTAGCCACGGCAGTTTCCATCAGGTTCTGGTTTCTTGAGAACAGCATTGACCGGCAGGCACCGGTCGCTCCTCATACTGCGGTGAAAGTACATACTTTACCCGTAATATTCCATTGATTATACGCCCGTACGACAGGGTTGTTCGTCAGATTTTACGGGCTTAGGAAACTCATGCCCTCAAATGGATTTACCTTGCCAAACACCGCTGCAACAGAGGCTGCAACATCACGAAATGAAGAACGCACACCCAGAGAAACCGATACTGCCCGATGCGCAGGGTACACCAGCAAGGGCACAAACTCCCGCGTATGGTCAGTACCCGGAAAGGTTGGATCGTTGCCATGATCACCCGTGATTATCAGCACATCATCCGGACCCATTTTCGACTGAATGGCAGGCAATGAACGGTCAAATTCCTCGAGAGAATGGCCGTAACCCACCGGATCATTGCGATGCCCGAAGAGTTGATCCGTATCAATCAGGTTCACAAATATAAAACCATCATCTACAGCCTGCATCATGTTCAGCAGCTGCGCAATACCCTCCGCATTGCTCTTGGTTCTTCGATATTGGCTGAACCCGCGCTCAGCGAACAGATCAATAATCTTACCTACCGAATAGGTGGCAACTCCTTCGTTTAAAAGATATTCCGGGAGATTGGGGTACGGAGGGGCCAGAGAGTAGTCGTGACGCTGGTCAGACAACCTGTAGAATTGACCGGGGTCTCCGGCAAAAGGTCGTGCAATTACCCTGCCGACCGCGTGCTCGCCGGTCATGACTTCATTGCGGGCGATCTGACAGAGTCTATAGAGCTCATCAAGTGGAATACAATCGGTATGCGTGGCTATCTGAAATACACTGTCGGCCGAGGTGTAAACTATCGGCTTACCCGTCTTGAGGTGTTCAACCCCGAATTTATCGATGACGTCCGTGCCTGAGTAGGGTGCATTTCCCAGAATACCCTCCACTCCGGCCTTTTTGCAGAACTCTTCAACTACGTCTGAAGGAAAGCCATCCGGATAAACCGGAAACGCTCGGTCCAGCGTTATTCCGGCGATCTCCCAGTGTCCGGTTGTACTGTCTTTCCCGACAGAGACTTCCCGCATTTTTCCCCAGGCGGCAAGCGGAGTGCGTACCGGGTTCACGCTGTCCAAAGGAATGATGTTGCCAAAACCTAACGCTTCCATATTCGGCAGCATACACCGGGTCTGGGCGCTCACATGACCGGCCGTGTTGGAGCCCGCATCACGATATTCATGGGCGTCTTCCTGAGCCCCTACACCAAGTCCGTCTACAATAATTAGAACAACTTTTGGCATAAATTACAATTCAACAGCAATTTTTCCGGACTTTCCAGCCTCGGAGAATGCTCTTTTTATAGTTTTCGATACGCTGTACGCGTCGGTATGCGATTCACCCAGGCGGGTGTAGCCAATATTGAAATCAATATCCACATCCTCCTCTCCGCAGGTTATTCCTGTGAGATTCTTCAGCGATGTCAACCAGTGCTCAATCCCGTGCTCATCGCCAGACTGAATCACCGCAGTATAGATATAATCAGCATGAAAGCCCACCACACCGGATACCTGGTCACCTGCAGGAGTGGTTCGCTGAACGAGTTGCCGCTGAAACTGTCGCAGATCATCCAGCCCGAACCGGGTTCTCAGCGCGTTGGTTTGCTCGGCAGAGTACATCGCCACCCAGGTATGTTCGCGCGGATTCAGTCGCGCGCGTTTTAATTGATTGTAGATGATGCGTTCCATTAAAGAGGCCGTAAAGGCACCGGTATCATTAACCATAAAGTCAGAACTCACCTTGTAAGACTCCTTTGCTGCCATCATCTTAAGGGCACTGATGCGCACCAGGTTAGCCATTTTATGCTTGAGCGACTCCTTGAAGAGCAACGGATTCTGATCATAGATTACGTAAACCGCCTGCCTGCGGTCGTGCAGGAGTAACGGTACCGCAAGGGTAGCCCCCTGAGAGAGGGGTTCACTTCCGGCAACACGCCTGGGGTTCCCGTTGAAATGAATGGCAAATTCCGGGTTACCTGATTTCAGCGCCCTGTAGGCAATGGTGTTCTCCTGCAGCACGGTTCCGATATGGGGTGCACCAACAGCATAGGCTGCATTTAAAACTACTCTCCAGCCTTCAGCTCCTCTGCAAAGCAATGATACACCGCCTTTTTGCACAAAACTCAGCAGTTGCGTTGCCACATTATCAAGAAGAGTGGCATGGTCTTCGCGGCTGTTGACCTGATCGAGCATTTCATCATAGTGTCCCCATTGCGACTCATCGGCGGAAAGGTCACTGAGCTCCAGAAAAGTATAAAGCAGGTTTCCCAGGGCATTCGTGTACGAAACTACCGCTTCCTCATCTTCCGTTGTTACTGACGAACGATTGGTCTCAAGTACCGTAACCGCAACCGTTTCTCCTTTGTTCATGAACGGCAGCACATTCAGGTACCGCACCGGAGCAGGATCTGCACCGTTGTACTGAACAAGTCCGGCCGGGTCTACATGCACACCTACCTCCAGCTGAACCGGTTCCTGCAAGTCTTTATAGGGATGCAGCCAGGAATTCTCGAACTGTACCCGGTCCTGAAATGTGGCATGCTGAATCCGGCTGGAGGATGATTCCAGCACAAACTGACCCCGCTCCTTATTCACCCAGTACAGACTGGCGGTTTCACTGCGGGTTGCCTGCATGAGCAGGTAGACCATTTCGCGCAATACCTGCTTGAAATTACGCAATGCACGCTCTTCACGACGTTCAGAAACCGGGTCGTTGTCAATCTTGTAATTCTTTACCGTACTCATTGACCCATCCCGGCTTGTGCCGATAGCTGCTCTGCCTGATCTACCAGCTGGTCAATAATAGCCAGGCCACTTTCCCAGAATGTACTGTCTTTGATATCCACATCCAGCTTACTGACCAGATTTTCCGGCCAGTCGCTGCCTCCGGCGCGCAGCAACTGCTCATAGCGTTGGGGGAAATTTTCCGCGCCGTTTTCATACCGGTTGTACAGAGCCAGTACCAGCAGTTCGCCAAACGCGTAGGCATAAACATACCCCGGGGTATGCAAAAAGTGCGGGATATAGCACCACCACAAGTCATAGTTTTCGGTCAGCTGAACCGAGTCGCCATACAAATCGGTCTGGGTTTTACGCCAAAGCTCACTGAACCGTTCAGCGCTGAGTTCCCCTTCGTGCCGGCGCGCCGTGTGAATGGCATCCTCGAAACGGTTCATACTGACCTGACGGAATACCGTAGCGATGGTATCATCAATTTTACCCATGAGCAGAGCCAGCTTTTCGCGGGGGTCCGTCAGTTCAGCCAGCAGTTTTTGAAATACCAGCATTTCAGCAAAAACCGATGCCGTTTCAGCGGTAGTAAGCGGCGTATCCGCCTGCAAAATTCCCTGCTCGCGCGACAAATACTGATGAACGCCATGACCAAGCTCGTGGGCCAGGGTCTGCACATCCCGTAATCGGCCGTCGTAGTTCATAAATACATAGGGGTGTACCGAGGGTACCGTGCTGGCCGAGTATGCCCCGCCCCGTTTGCCCGGACGAATTGCCGCATCAATCCAGTTTTCATCAAAAAAACGCCGGGCGATGCGACCCATTTCAGGATTAAACCCATTAAATGCGTCCAGCACCATCGTTTGGGCGTCGGACCATGAGACGCGAGACTCCGTCTGAAGCAAGGGTGCATAGCGATCGTACTCAAAAAAGCTGTCGTAGCCGAGCAGTTGCTTCTTGAGTTTGTAGTAGCGTTGAACCGTGGGATAAAATTTCTGTACCGATTCTACCAGGGTCTCAACCGTATCGTCTGCTATTTGATTGGATAAATTCCGGCCGGATATCCACGAGGGATACTTGCGAAGCGTGTCGTTGGTGAACTTGTCGACCAGAAGGGTATTGAAAATAAAGGTTAGCGTTCGACGGTGTTCTCGAAAACCACGGGTCAGGCTGTCAGCGGCGCGCTGGCGAAGTTCACGGTCGGGTTCGTGCATCTTGCTGAGAACTTCCTGCTCGGTCAACTGCTCCCCATCCAGCTCAAATCGGGCCGCACCCAGCGTCTCGTCAAAGTACCGTACCCAGGCCTGCGAGCCCGTTACCGACTTGGCGGTGAGAATCTGTTCTTCCTTCTCGCTGAGTATATGCTTTTTATAGCGCCTGGAGGCCGTCAGGTAGTGTTTCCAGGATTTAAGACGCTCGTCTGCAATAAGTTCGGCTGCACGCTCTTCCTCCAATGCAAGCCATTCCACATCAAAGAATACCAGCTGCTGGGAGAGCTCCGATGAAAATTCGTTGATTTGCTGCATGAGCTGGCCATAGGAAATGTTTTCGGTATTGGTAGACCACTGCAGGTAGGCGAAGCTTCCCATTTTCCCCAGCAGATCATTTATTTCCTCATAGGTGCGCAGCGCCTCGGCCAGCTCACCTGCGTGCGCTGTTGCCAGCGTCCCCCTGTAACGGGCGGCAAATGTGGAAGCCAGATCCCGAAGACGATGCTGGTCTTTTCTGATGTTGGGATCCTCACCTGAGGTATACAGGTCAGACAGGTCCCAGTAGATGGTTTCAGCGCCGTTTGAGGTTTTTTTTTCAGACATATTCCGCTTTTTTTGCTTGGGATTAGTTCATGGCAGGAATATAGCAAATATGCATCACCATCGCTTTTTTTAATCGGCTGCAAGGGCTTTTTTGGTGCAGCAAACCAGCAGAAATGACATCGCTATTTATTCCAAATATGGGTAATTTTGGTGTTACTCATTTTGCAAAGGCACGGCAGCTCGAAATCATAGGTTCAGGTTACCCCATTGCTGTCAGGCACAGATACAGACCGCCCGTATTAACTTAAAAGAACGCAAACACGTTGAAAAATTTTGAAGAAGTATTCGGCCCGAATACAGCACTCGTTGAGGAGTTATACAACCAGTTTCAGAGCGACCCTGACTCGGTACCCAATCACTGGAAACAGTACTTCACCGAATTTGAAGCGAACGGAAATACGGATACCACTCCGCGGGAAAGCCGGCTTGATCAGCAGCCCGTTGCTGTAGCTGAGCAGCCGAAAAAAACCGATACCCCGACACCCAAACCGGTACCGGCAAAGCCCGCTGCTGCAAAAGCTGCAGATAAACCCGCGCCGGCCACCCTCGGAACACGGAATCTGCTGCGCGGAGCAGCCAGTAAAATTGCCGAAAACATGGAGGTCAGCCTGGAAATCCCCACGGCTACCTCATTGCGGGTCATACCGGTCAAAATGCTCTGGGAAGACCGTACGCTGCTAAACCGCTACCTTGAACAACGCTCAGGACGCAAGGTTACCTTCACGCACCTGATTGGCTGGGCCATCATTCAGGCCATGAAATCCTTCCCCGCCCTGAACCATTACTACGATGAAGACGAGAACAAAACCTACAGCGTAGATCCCGGACAGGTAAATTTCGGTGTTGCCATCGACCTTCCCGGCAAAAACGGATCCCGGTCGCTGATGGTGCCAAATATCAAGGCTGCCGACACCATGCGGTTTCATGAGTTTATGGATGCCTTCGATGACCTGATTGCCAGAGCCAGAAAAGGAAAACTGGAAATTGATGATTTTCAGAATACCACGATATCGCTGACCAATCCCGGCACCATCGGTACGGTCTCATCCATGCCTCGCCTGATGAAAGGACAGGGCGCCATTATTGCAACCGGTGCAATGAATTACCCCGCAGAATTTCAGGCAATGTCTCAGGAAGTGCTCAACCACCTGGGAATCAGCAAAGTCATGACTATGACCTGCACCTATGATCACCGCATTATTCAGGGCGCAGAGTCGGGCTCCTTCCTGGCCAAAGTTCACTCTCTGCTCATCGGTGAAGAAGATTTTTACGATGAAATTTTTGCCGATCTGGACGTCCCTTTCCGACCGATTTCCTACGGAAAAGACAATTATGCCGGTTTTCTCAACGGCAAAGAAAGCGGTCTTGAAGCCAATAAAAAAGCCATCGCTGTTATCCAGTTGATTCAGGCCTACCGTTCACGAGGACACACCATAGCCGACCTGAACCCGCTTCGCGAGTCGCCCAAACGAAATGAGGAACTCGAACTGGAAACGTTCGGTCTCTCCATGTGGGACCTGGACCGCGAGTTCTATTGCGGCGGACTGGGTGGAAAGGAAATCGCAACACTCCGTGAAATCATCCAGCTGCTTCGCGATACCTATTGCCGCAAAATCGGCGCTGAATTCCTGTATGTGCAAAATACACCGGAGCGTGAATGGCTCCGTGAACACATGGAATCAACCACCAACACCCCTTCGTTTTCCAAAGACGAAAAAGTTGGGATTTTGCGAAAACTCAACTATGCATCGGCATTTGAGGAGTTTCTGCATAAAAAATACGTGGGGCACAAACGATTTTCCCTGGAAGGTGCCGAGTCGCTTATTCCTATGCTGGATGTCATGCTCAATCATGCCGGCAAGTATGACGTGAACGAGATATTCTTTGGCATGGCCCACCGCGGAAGGTTGAACGTTCTGGTGAACACACTCGGCAAATCATACACCAAGATTTTTGCTGAATTTGATGGCAACATCGACCCATCAAGTTTTCACGGATCCGGAGATGTAAAATACCACCTGGGTACCACCGGTAAACACGTCACTCCGGATGGCAAGGAAATCAAGCTGGACCTGCTCCCGAATCCAAGCCACCTGGAAGCCGTTAATCCTGTAGTTGAAGGCGCCAGCCGGGCCTACCAGGACGGCCTGCAGGAGGAACTAAAAAGCTCCGTTCTGCCGCTGCTGATTCACGGAGACGCCGCATTCGCCGGACAAGGCGTTGTTGCAGAAACGTTGAATATGTCGCAACTGCGAGGGTACTCCACCAACGGAACCATCCACGTAATCATCAACAATCAGATTGGATTCACCACACTGCCTATTGACGGAAGAAGCACAAAATACGCCTCCGATCTGGCTAAGATGATCCTGGCTCCGGTTTTCCATGTTAACGGCGATGATCCCGAAGCATGTGCCCATGCCATGCGGGTAGCTCTTGATTACAGACAAACATTTGGCAAGGATGTGGTCATCGACCTGATGTGTTACCGAAAACACGGCCATAACGAGGGTGACGAACCCGCTTTCACCCAGCCCGGTCTGTACAAAGAAATCAACGACCACCCCAGTGTCCGGGAGATATATAGCCGTGAACTTATTCGTAAAGGCGAACTTTCCGGCGACGAGGTAGATGAGCTCTTTCAGGAATTCGATGTAATTCTGGAGAAGGCCTTTGAAGATGCGAAATCCGAACCTGCATTTGAAGTGAAGGAAGAGCATATTGAACGCATGGACTCCAGGCAGGAAGACCGTCTGCAGCCCGTAGATACCCGCGTTGCTATGCAGGTGCTGCAACATGTGGCTACCCGCATTAACACCGTCCCTACCGATTTTGATGCAAATCCAAAGTTGTTGCGGATTCTTGCTAAACGGGCCGAAGTTGTGGCACGCAATGAACCTAAAATTGAATGGGGATTTGCCGAGGCACTGGCTTTCGGAACGCTGCTGGTTGAAGGGAAAGACATTCGTCTGTCCGGGCAGGATGTGGAACGGGGCACATTCTCTCACAGACACTCTGTTCTCCACGGTACGGAATCCCTCGAACGGTTTCTGCCGCTGAACAACCTGCAGGAGGATCAGGGTAAGTACATGGTTTACAACTCTTTCCTAAGTGAATTTGCCGTACTTGGATTCGAGTTCGGGTACAGCGCGCTGCGTCCTGAAGCGCTGGTAATCTGGGAAGCCCAGTTTGGAGATTTCAGTAACGGCGCACAGATTATTATAGACCAGTTCATATCCAGCAGTGAAGCCAAGTGGGGACAAACCTCGTCCGTAGTATTGCTCCTTCCGCACGGGTATGAAGGCCAGGGACCGGAGCATTCCTCCTGCCGTATTGAGCGCTATCTGCAGTTATGTGCAGAAGATAATATGCAGGTCGTGAATTGTACCACCCCGGCTCAATATTACCACGTGCTCAGACGCCAGGCCATGCAGGCCAAGAAACGTCCGCTGGTAATTGCTACACCCAAGAGCCTGCTGCGCCATCCCCTGGCTCTCTCCAGCGCATCGGAATTGGCGGAAGGTGTTTTTAACCCGGTTATCGCACAGGAAACGGATAACCAGGATGGCATCAATCGGGTAGTTTTCTGTTCCGGCAAGGTATACTACGATTTACTCAAGTTCCAGCAGGATGAAGGGGTTGACGATGTGCTGCTGGTACGACTTGAGCAGTTTTATCCATTCCCGAATGCAGATGTAAAACAGGTGATGGATGACTATAGCCATGTCACAGACATCGTGTGGTGCCAGGAAGAGCCCAAAAATATGGGGGGTTGGTCGTTCGTCTGGCCACGACTCATGGATCAGGTCAATGATGACCAGGCAGTAAGTTACGCAGGTCGGGTAGCATCCGCTTCACCTGCAACCGGCTCAGCCAAACTGCATGCCGCTGAACAGGAACGACTGGTACGCAGGGCGATGCTCAAAGATTAGGCATAAAAAAAGGGGCTTCCGTATACGGGGCCCCTTTTTAATAGTAAGCAAGCTGGTTTTATCGGAGTCCGCCCCGAACGCCCTTGCAAATCCGTGATACGGCGTCGTGACTGTGAAGACTTTCCATATGCACACATCGTACAACGAAATCTTTGACGGCAGGATGCGCGTTGAGCTGCTCATAGAATAATCGGGCAGCATCTTCTACAAATTTCTGATACGCACCGTTCAGCTCGGCAAACGCTTGCTCATCTTCGCGCTTTACCATAACCTGTGTTTCGGTTTTTACAGCTTCACGACACAGATCTACCATATCCTCTACCCACATGGCCTCGTTCAGTTCAACCGTAATGTAGGCTACACTGCGCTGACTGTGCGGGATTGCAGCAACCTCTCGTGTTTCTCTGGCGTGTTCTGCCAGCTCATAGGAACACGGGCAGGCCGAGCTGTAGACGAATTCAAAGTGCATGAAACGCCGCATAACACCCTTCTCATCCATAGAACCTTCGTGTGTAACCGAATAATACTGATATCCGGCCAGATCGCTTCGAAGACTTTGGGTCAGTACAGGGTAGTTAATGTGCAGATTTATGTAAGCATCATGCGATTTGAGATCGTCACGATACATTCTAAGCACATATTCCAGTACATCCTGATGAAATAACTCATCCTGAAACTTGTAGAACGACCGCATGATCCGGCTCATATTGATGCCTTTTTTTCCGGCATCCAGACTTACATAACCGTCTACTGATGTTTCCAGGAGCAGTTCTTTTCCATCACGCGAAGGGTAGCGAAGCGGGAGTTTGAAATTGGATATACCCACCTGTTGTATAGGTACATCGCTTCCCTCAATCAAAGATGCAGGTCCGTTCTGCAAATCAGGAAGTGACTCTTTGTATGGAGAGGTAACAACAAAGGTGGGGTCGTATGTACGCTTCAGGTTAGAAGTAATCATGATATAGAGTAAGTTCTTGTAACATCGTGTTCTGAGATACTAATAACTCAGCCGTTGCCAAAAACATTCACTATGGATGTTGTTTTTTTGGAGCGAATTGAAAAACCGGTCACATCCTTATTTATTTTCAGAATCATCTGCACTGCCTGCCGATGATTCGCCCGTATCGGAACTTCCCGCCGTATTCCCCCCGGGATTCGTTCTTTTGTCAGATTTTGTTCGCCGGTCAACGTTGTCACGCTCACTGGTTTGAGCTTCATCACCCGCAGAATCACCTTCACCAGCAGATGAAGACCCGTCTGTTGCCTCTCCACCGAGTCGGGGTTTAGTTGCTGTAAGCGAGTCGTCATGGCCGGTAATTTCAGCCAGAATCTTCTTTTCTGCTTCAATACGTTCTTCCTCTTCAATTTCGGTCTGTCGGATTTCACGGATTTTTTCAACATCCTCTTTTGAAATAGGATAGTTACCGTGTGGTCGTTCACCAAGCATATCAATGAGGTCAGCACCATTGAGAATCTCTTTCTCCAGCAGAGTTTTAGCCATTTGCTCAAGTTTGTCTCTGTGTTGAGTGAGCAACGCTTTGGTGCGCTGATAACATTCATCTATCACGGCACGGATGGTTTCATCAATACGCTGTGATGTACTCTCAGAATACTTTTTATTGAAACCGAAACTACCGTCAGGATTGCCGGAGTCATAATACGAAATGTTGCCGAGTTCATCGCTCATTCCATAAACAGCAACCATGGCAAATGCCATATTGGTGATCCGCTCGAGATCATTCTGAGCACCGGTTGAAATTTTCCCGAATATGATGTCCTCAGCAACCCTTCCACCAAGTAAGGCACAGATTTTATCCATGAGCTCTTCCCGTGTCATCAGGAAGCGGTCTTCAAGGGGAGTTTGCAGGGTATATCCGAGCGCGGCAAGACCTCTGGGAACGATACTGACCTTCATAACCGGATCGGTATGCTCAAGATACCAGCCCACAATAGCATGACCGGATTCGTGATAGGCCACAATCTCACGTTCGCGAGGACTGATAATTTTATTCTTCTTCTCAAGACCGGCTACTACGCGTTCGATAGCATCCTGGAAATCTATCATTTCCACGAATTCTTTATTACGTCGGGCTGCCAGAAGTGCCGCTTCGTTACACATATTGGCTAATTCCGCACCTGCAAAGCCCGGGGTTTGGGTAGCCAGTAATTTAACATCGAGGTCTTCGGCAACCTTAATTTTTTGCAGGTGTACCTGAAGTACTTCTAATCTGCCATGTAAATCAGGTTTATCAATCAGAATTTGCCGGTCGAATCGGCCGGGTCTGAGAAGGGCAGAGTCCAGGATATCAGGTCGGTTGGTGGCTGCCATCATAATCACACCCTTTTCCGTTCCGAATCCGTCCATTTCAGCGAGGAGCTGGTTGAGGGTATTTTCACGCTCATCATTCGAGCCTGTCATTGCGTTTTTGCCTCTGCTGCGACCAATTGCATCAATTTCATCAATAAAAATGATACAAGGTGCCTTTTCCTTGGCTTGTTTGAACAGATCCCGTACCCTGGCGGCACCAACTCCTACAAACATTTCCACGAAATCCGACCCGCTCAAACTGAAAAAAGGTACATCGGCCTCACCGGCTGTGGCTTTCGCCATCAAAGTTTTACCGGTTCCGGGAGGACCAACCAACAATACACCTTTGGGAATTTTACCTCCCAGCTTGGTAAATTTGTCAGGGCTTTTTAGAAATGCCACCACCTCTTCTACTTCTTCCTTGGCTTCCTGAAGCCCGGCTACATCCTTGAATGTTACCTTATTTTCGCTGGACTTATCATAAAGCATGGCTTTGTTCTTGCCAATATTCAGAACCTGCTGGCCCGGATTCATTCTTCGGAATATAAAAATCCAGAATGCAACCAGAACGAGCAGAAACAACAACCAGGTAAAAATTCCCGAAAACCAGTTCTCCTCAATTTTGGCATCGTAATTCACACCATACTCTTCGAGAATCGGCCGGATATCATCGCCCTCGAATTTCGTGGTCGTAAACTGCAAAATCGGTTCTGCAGGTGTGTTGGTCCAGCTTGATGCAGGTCGCTCAGGTACTGTGACCTGTCCGCTTTCAACGGCACTCTGCTTAAATTTTCCACGGATTTCTACACTGTTTACAACCGTTACTTCATCAACGTTTCCGTCCCGAACATGGTTCAGGAATGTGGAATACTCGATACGGTCAGCTGATTCCGGTACAGAAAAAAGTGAATGAATAGACAGAAGAATCAGCAGTACCGCCAGGTAAATCCAGATTGAAATTTTCGGGCCTTTACCTGGAAGCTGTGAATTCGGGTCTTTTTTGGGTTTGTCGTTTGACATTGGTTATCGTTTTAAAAAAAATGAGACAGCGTTCTGTCTGAAAGTGATGAAATAAATCGTGAAACCGGAGGTAGGTTACAGATATCAAAACGGAAAAAATAGGGAACTCATTCCATATCTGATGTATCAAAATGCAGTGTATTACCATCAGCGGTCTGCATTTGCATACCTTTACTTCTTGGCAGAATTTTTCCGATCACTACAAAGTCTTTGAAATGTTCTACCAGACGATTAACATCGTCTTCCGGAAGGGTAAACAATAGCTCGTAGTCCTCTCCGCCCTGAAGCGCGTACTGGTCAACATCTTCTTCAAACTCATCCGCAACCGCCCTCGTTTCCAGTGCTATGGGGATGGCTCCGCTATATAATTTGACCCCAACACCTGAAGCCTGTGTAAGTTGCATGGTATCACGAAGCAGGTTTTTACTGATATCAATCATTGACGTAGGTGTAATACCCTGCTGGCCCAGTACATTAATAAGATCATTCCGGGCCTGTGGCACCAGTTGCCGTCTGACTACGTAGTCGTAATCATCCAGCTCCGGCTGAAACTCACGACCAGCTCCGTTTTCAACCCAGAACTTCTTTTCCCGAAGCAGTATTTTCAGCCCGGCAAATGCCCCGCCAAGGTCCCCGGTTACGCAAAGGGCATCATTAACTTTTGCCCCGGAGCGATAGCATATAGTTTGCTCATGTGCAGAACCGTTGATAGAAATGCTTATGACCAAACCCGCGGCCGATGCCGTGATATCACCTCCAACCAGTGGACACTCATACACCCTGGAAGCCCGGGCGATGCCCTCAAAAAAAAGGGTGATCATTTCGTTGGAGATTTTATTAGGCAGGGCAATGTTTACGAGCATACTTTCAGGTATCCCGTTCATTGCAAATATATCGGAAATGGCTGCCGAAACCAGTTTATACCCAATATGCTGTAATGGGGTATAGGTAAGATCAAAGTCAACGCCCTCAACATAGGTCTCTGACGTTGACAGCCGAAGTGCTGACTGACCGGCTGATCTGATTACAGCACTATCATCCCCAATACCATGAACAACATGCGCCAGATCCGGCTCCGACTTTGAAACAATAGTCTGTATGTTGCGGATTACATGGTAACGGCTTAACTCAGAAATAGGGGTAAAATCCTTCTCGCTCATAATAGTATAACAATAAAAAAGGCCACCTGCGGAAAACAGATGGCCTTGAAAAATACGAATAAACTCAGAGTTTACCTTATTGCAATCGTCTGGTGGAGTAGTTGATCTGCAAGGTTCCCGCTTCACGCAACTCCTGCTGCACATCGTTTACCATACCCATTTCAGATTCCCTGTCTACACGAAGAGATACAATGAGTCGAGGTTGCTCAAGCAGCTTATCATACATGATACGTCTTATAAATACCAGCTCGTCGATGAGAGCATCATCGATTTGTACTCTGGTTTCGCCGTAAACATTGTTTCCAACAATTCTTGGTCCAATGTAAATGTAGCTCACTAATCGTTTTTGTTCAATTTTCTCTATGTTTTCAGCACGAGTTAACTCAACGCGCACCTGAAGTGTAACCTCACGGAGTACGGTTGTTACCATAAAGAAAATCAGAAGCATAAAAACGATATCTGGCATAGCCGTTGTTGGTACTTCCTGCTTTGCCTTAGCGTTTTTTTTCTGAAATTTTGACATAAAATAATCCTTGGTCTAGTTGCCCGGATCCGGTTCCGCGATGGATACATTCATTGGGTACATCTGCCTGATTACATCATCGGCCGGTCGCTCAACTGAATCACTGTATTGATCATATCGTACACCGAACTGCTGCATACTGGCCGAGTTACGGAGTTCCGCATAAGCTCCCCTTACCTCATCAAGCATATTGATGTAAACATCATAGGGTGTCTGCCTGGCAGTCTGTATAGATACAATAGCTGCCTGTGGTGACACCGACAAATCAGGACTGTTAGCGCGGTTTGCATTGTCAACGAATTCAACAACACGTTCCCGAACCTCTTCAACGGCTGTTGGTTGACCGTTAATCAGTACCATTCCCTGTGAATTCACCAATATCTTCATGAGATTACGTTCACGAATTGGCGGCGGCGGTGTAGTATCATCCGGGGGTGGAGGTAAAACCAGCCCAATCCCGGTATCTACGTCAATAGTAGTTACGACCAGAAAGAAGACCAAAAGCAAAAAAGCGATATCGGCCAGCGATGAGGATGGTATTTCAGCCTCACGCCTTTCTTTTTTCTTTCCAAACATGGTTGACCTTTACGGTTGGTTAAAATTTGAACGAACTTCGTACACCACCGAAGAATATCATCAGAACCATAGCCCCGATGAGTACCAACAGCGTTGTAAGAGCTGATTCAGTAGTCTGACCAGTAACACCAAAGGTGATACCGAAGACTACGAAAGGTGACATTACCACAAGTATCTTCGTGAGTTCATGCTTGCCTGATACGACATTCTTGATGCCGAATATTACTATCAGCAACAATGCAAGACCCAAAAGAACCAATGATCCTGTCAGCGCAATTTCTTGTATGCTCATGATTTTGCGTTTTATAAATTAAGTTACTCTTTGCTGTCGCCCTTGGCAGCATCTACTTTAGCTTGTTCTTCGGCAGTAAGCAAATTTTTACCCTGACTCATCAGTGCTATGGAGTCAATCAAAACGATCGAACTTTCTTCCATTTCAACCACTAGACGGTCAATTTTGGAAATACAATAGTTGTAACCAATCTGCAGTACAATCGCACCTAGCAGACCTGCAACAGTGGTCAAAAGAGCTACTTTAATACCACCGGCTACCAGTGAAGGAGAAATATCTCCCGCTGCCTCAATGGCGTCAAAAGCAATAATCATACCTACTACCGTTCCGGTAAAACCAAATAGCGGGGCAAGTGCAATGAACAGTGAAATCCAGACAACTCCGCGTTCCAGGAAACTCATTTCAATAGAACCGTAGGATGTAATAGCTTTCTCTGCAGCCTCAATGCCTTCGTCAGCACGCAGCAAACCGGCTTGAAATACTGATGCTACCGGTCCCCGCGTCTGAGAGCAGAGCTCCTCGGCAGCCGGAATACCACCTGTCTGGAGAGCATCCTTGACATCAAGAATAAACTTCCGGGTGTTGATGTCAGCACGGTTGAGCGTAATTACGCGCTCCAGGAAAATAGCCAGACCGATGATCACACAAATCAATACCGGCCACATGAATGTGCCACCTTCGTTAAAGTAATATACAAGTACGTTAAATGGACCTTCTTCCAATCCAACTTGCATAAGCAGGGTGCCAAATGACAAGGACATAGATTCTCCAGTTTTTCTTTTGTTGGTTGTCTGTCTTAAAAATTGAGAATTTAAAATGATAGATGATTTCTGCCTAAATGTCAAAGCAGTGGCCATCTGTATTTTTAAACTCGAGTCAATAGGTTATAGGTATACATTTTAACAATATTACCCCCCTTTTCAAAGTAACAATGTGAACTTAACAGATATTATTTACACCGTCAGAATCGGGCTGTGACCCGAATACGAATACGGTGTATCACACGCGATGAAGCCCTTGTTCTTCCATCGTAGTCAAACATGGTTGTTATCGTGTCATTATGAGTCCACCGTACCTGACTGAGCCATAGCAAAGACCGTCCGGCACCGGCTCCATCGGTCAACTCAAATTCAGCAAGTGCACCCGTATCGGCATTCAATCGCATCGACCGATACTCCCCTTTGACCGAAATCTGGATATCCCGACTCACATTTGCATTTACCTCCATACGTAACTTATCGTAGCGAACTCCTACCTGCGGGGCCTGATATCGATCTGCTCGCGCACCGAACTCCAGATATAAACTGCTGCTCATATTGGTCGCACTCCTAAAATGCATGGCCGGTTCGGTCAGCCACCCTGTAATTTCATAGTTTCGTGGCGCAAGATCGGTACTGCTTCGGTCACTTTCTTTCCATTCCATCCGCATTTGACCGGTAAGATCACGGGTAAAACGATATCGTGATACAATGGCATAACGTTGCAGATACGACGTCTCGATACCCGCTGACAATCGATTCAGCCGCTCAGATAGATTGGCCGTTATTTCAGTATCAACCTCCCGCAGGTGCCGGAATAACTCCAGACGCTGATCCCAACGCAATGAACCCGCTATAGTGGCGGTTTCATTTCTCAGGCTTTCACCTCGAAGCAAATAGATACCTTCCTGATTCAGCGTTTCACTTTCTTCAGTCAAATTTATTTGACTTGAATAGCGAAGCCCGCGGAATACCGGTGTACCCCAGTAGGATTGTGGCTCCATTGTTATACTCCAACGCGCCTGTAGGGCGATTACGGGAATTAAATCATCGGAGGGTATCAGCTGCTGTATATACAAGCCTTCACCGGGCGTCTGTTCCGGGAAAAATTCATCTATCTGCGGGATGCCATCGTTGTTGAGGTCGACCCATACATACTGACCGAACTCTGGACCAACTTCAAGGTATGTTTCCTGAAAAACAGACCGTACCTGCGTGGATGCGTCATACAAAATACTGGTCTGCAACCCACCATTAAGAATAGTTATATCCTGTGAAGAACGAACAGATACGCCGGTTGCCCCCGATTCACCAGCTTCCGCAATGAAGAGCGGTGTGATTGTTTCCCTTCGATATGCCAGCCTGTTATCTGATGACAGCCAGGTTCCCGACCGTAAACGTACGCTCAGCTCCGGCGCATGTGCCCTTGACGCTGGAATAATTGTGCCTGAATGCACCATAGATTCAGTTCGATAGGCATAACGAACACCGATTTGCCAGGTATCCTCTCCCGCCAGAAGAAGAGCCGGACTATGCTCAATAAACGAAAAACTGTCTCCTCGAAGCAGACCATTTCCGGTAACCGCTTTCCGGTATTCTGCTTCAAGCGTATACTCTGGTCGTAAGGTAGCACCCCCTAACGAAATCTGAATCCCGCTGTTTACATTGGCATTGTACCAGCTGGTTGTGCCCAACGAATCATGTTTTGACATTAGCTGACCTGCATCTGCACGGAAATCCCAGCGATCAAACAGCAGGATATTTGCATGAATATCATTGCGATGTCCGTTTTGCGCATCCCTGCTCAGGTGCTGGTAATGCCATCGTGCATCCATATTGTTGCCACGTTGAAGACCGAGCCCGGCCTGCAGCCGCATCTCGTCTGACGGGTTTACATCCACGATATCCCACTTTCGGTCAAACTCTACATCTCTGACCGGGTCAAAAACAACAAAATCAGCAGACCTAAGTTCCAGATCAGCCCAGCTCCGCATTTGTACTTCTTCAACTATTTCAAGGTCCCATTGCAGCCCTGTCTGAAGTTTCTGCGACGGATCCAATCCAGTAGTGCTATATCGGTTACCTTGCTGCTGACTTATACCCCACTGTGCAGAAAATGACAAACCTTGAACTGGCCTGGCTATAGCCCGTAGTGCCAGAACCTGCTGCATTCCCGGCGGGCGTATGGATCGTATGGGTTCATAGCTGCCTCTTCCCGGGCCGATCCACTCGTATATGATACCATTTACCCCCTGACTGGACCTTCGGTAGCTTCCGTTACCATAACCAACCTGGGTAAACCGGACTCTGAAGTGCGATTGTGTATTCATCGGATCATAACGGTATATAGTGTAGTTCGTCGAGGCAAGTACCGTATCTGTTCTTGTATAGAGAATGAAGGGCGAATCGGGTCTGTAGCCAACACTATCTACACCCGATACATTGATTTCTCCCTGGAAATTTCCTGCCTGTTGCAGCGTCTCAATTTCATCGGCCGTAAGTCCGGTAAAATCGTCGAAGGTAATGTTGTCGGCCTGGCGTATAAACGTAGCCCCAAGCGATAGCCTGCCCCCCGCCAGAGCGCTGTAGTCTGTCTGCGCAGCGGTTATAGTACGGGTGAAACCACTGCCCAGATACTGATATTCCACCCGGATTCGGTGGGAATTTCGAAGTATCCGACGGTTGGTAAAATATAGTTCACCGATGCTGTAATCGATAATATAATCGTTCTCTTCCCCCCTGTCGAGCAGCTGTCCATCCAAATACACTTTTTCTGTACCGGCAGCAATGGTAATGAAGGTTTCGCCCGACGTATTGGTTAATCGGTACGGCCCTTGAATTCCGGTCTGTCCGTTGAATTCCATGACACGAAATGTACCCGCAACAACAGCCAGTGTAGCGGAGGACTGTCCATTTTGTCCATGCCTGATACGTATATCTCCACCCTGGAGTCTTCGGCTGAGGTGCACAATGTTGCTCTTTGTGTATGAAGCATCGATATCACCGAACTGCGCTTCGGTTTGCGGCGTTGTAATGCGCACATAAACCTGATCAAACGACCGCAAGTTTTGCGTTGTACCGTCCGGTTGAATAAAGGTGCTTCGGTCTGTCAGCGAGGCGGTTATGTAGACGTCTTCTCGGAGTCTGCCAGACAGGTCAAATCGCAGCCCGCTCTCAAGGCTGAGATCCTGATTGCTCCCTACGGCGATTCCTCTGGTTATACTTCCGCCCCCCTGCAATCCGGAGATGGTGCCTGATGGTGCCGTGTTTTGGTAGGTAGCGGTCTCCCCCAGGCCGTCTTCTGCAGGAGTTGTGTGTACACGAAGCGGATAGCGATGTTCACGGGGGAGTGGCAGTGGACGGTAGCTCCAGGCTACGGTAATCTCACGGGGTTCAGGTGACCATGCAGCAGGCCATGTTATGGTTAAGGTTCCGGTTTTCTCATTAAACCGGTAGTAAACGGATGGCAAAAACTCCTGTTGGTGGCGTACCGTAATGGATTCAGGTACAGTCAGCCAGTCCAGTTGAAGTATCGTCTCACCGGGTTGAGCAACAATCGTCCTACGGTTTCGGGGAAGAAAAACGACGGGGGCGGAGTGTACCGTATCGATGTGCGTTAACGTATAGTCGTACTCTGTCGCATGAGTCTTTTCCGCCGCTGTATAGATTCGGGGAATAGTATTCACGTAACGACCCGATTCCTGTGAAGACATCAGATTCAGTATCATCACAATAAATACGAGACTCAATACAGGCATGGGTAAGCGTTCTCAGTGCTGAAACGGGACCGACGTAGCCTGTATGCGATTAACAGGCAAAAAAAAAGGAGACCAAATAGCTTTGGTCTCCTTGAAATGTACTTAAAAACGAGGATTTACTTCTCGTCTTTGACTACCCACACTTTAACATCGGCTTTAATTTCGCCTTGTATGTGTACGCTGGCTGTGTACTCGCCCAGTGCCTTGACGTCATCAATACTGATTTTCTTACGATCAATATCGAAACCTTTGTCGGTCAGGGCATCAGCAATGTTCTGGTTGGTTACAGTACCAAAAATCTTTCCGTCTTCGCCTGCTGTAACACTTACTGTAACAGATACCGCGGATAGCTTCTCAGCAAGTTCTTTGGCCACAGCCAGTTTTGCCTCACGTTTTTTAGAAGCCTGCTTGAGTTCCTCTTCGGCAGCCTTCATTGCTCCTTTGCTGGCAACTACTGCCAATCCCTGAGGAATCAGATAGTTTCTGCCGTAACCGTCCTTGACAGTGACGATTTCTCCGGCTTCGCCAAGATTTTCTACATCTTGCTTCAATACTAATTTCATAGTCAAATTCTCCTGTTATCTGTAGTTTTCAGCAACGAACGGAAGCAGGGCGAGATGCCGTGCACGCTTAACGGCAGTAGCGAGCTGACGCTGAAATTTTGCGCTTGTTCCGGTTACACGACGCGGGAGAATTTTACCCTGATCGTTAATGAATTTCCTCAGAACATCTACGTTCTTATAGTCAATGTAGATAAAACCGGATTTGGTGAAGAGACACTCTTTGTCCCGGATTTTACCTTTTTTGGGGTGTTGTGGATTTTTTAGCATAATACTGTTCCTTTAGGTTCTGCAGATCAATTACTGTTTGTCTTCTTCAGTGCGCTCACGAAGTACAGGCGTCTCGCCTTTTTTCTGTAATTCGCGGTATTGCAGCATTTTATTGTCGTAACGGATATTCAGATACCGCATTACATTGTCATCAATCTGCATGGCACGCTCCAATTTGGCAATGAGCTCACCGGGGGCGCTGTAGTACGCATTCACATAGTAACCCGTAGCTTTCCGGTCAATTTCATACTCAAGGCTTTGAATACCCCATTCGGCAATCTCATCTATTTCAGCGCCGTTTGCGGTCAGGAAGTCGGTGAATTTGCTCACCGTAGCTTTGATCTGCTCTTCATCCAGAACAGCGTTAACGATGTACGTTAACTCATAGTAGTTTTTTTTCATATCTCCTGCGGATGTTAATGATTAACAGTCGATGGTGATTCCATCAACAGGGTCGCACAAGATACGAAATAACCAGCTCTGTTTGAAATTATAATTGAAGGACTTCCGGCTGACTGAGGCTAAAATGCTGCCAGAATATCCGCAACGGTCCAGGGCATCACTCCCAATACTACGGTGAGTAGGGCAAGAAAACCTAGTGCGAGGGTATAGACGGTACCCACCGGTGCCAGCTGAATGTCTGTTGCTGGCGTTTTCATATACATGAAAACCATCACTCTGAGGTAATAGAAGGCAGCGGCAGCACTTGTAAGTACCCCAATTATCGCCAGAAGGATGAGCTGCGATTGCACTGCGGCGGCAAATACAAGGTATTTTCCTGCGAAACCGAGCATTGGAGGAATTCCAGCAAGGGAGAAAAGAAAAATGGTGAGCAATACGCCCATCAGTGGTTGCTTATAGCCAAGTCCGGCATAGTTGTCGAGTTCGGTCAGGTCCAGATCACGGTAACGTTCAAAGTACGCGATAACACCAAAAGCCCCGATATTCATAATCGTGTAGGCAAACAGGTAAAACTGTACAGCTGAATACCCCTCCAGTGTTCCTGCAGATAGTCCAACCAGTGCATATCCGGCGTGTGCGATGGATGAGTAGGCAAGCATCCGCTTTACATTGGTCTGTACGAGTGCAATCACATTTCCAAAGACCATGGTAAGTACTGCAATCACCTGCATGACTTCCGACCATTGAACATGGCTGCTTTCAAGTGCCCTGCTCAGAATCATCATCAGTGAGAAAAACCCGGCAGTTTTAGCAGCCGTTGCCATGTAGCCGGTTATCGGGGTGGGTGAACCCTGATAAACATCGGGCGTCCACATATGAAACGGTACCGCTGAAATCTTAAAAAAGAAACCTGTAAGCAGCAAGGCAGTACCAGCCCAGTAGATGAGTCCTTTATCGGTCACCGCAGCTATAGCTTCGAGCGATGTAGAACCGGCTGCCCCATACAGCAATGCAATTCCGTACAGGAAAAATCCTGTAGAGAAAGCTCCGAGCAAGAAATATTTGAGTGCGGCTTCTATGCTGCGTTTATCTGATTTGACCGATCCGGCAAGTACGTACAGCGCAACGGACATGGTCTCCAGCCCAATGAATATTGTTACCAGATTGGTGGAGGTAGCCAGCACAATCATACCCGTCGTTGCGAAGAGTATGATGGCATATATTTCAGAGAAATACTCTCCGGCCTTCTCAAAATAATCATGGCACAGCAACAGCGTAAACAACGTTCCAAGCAAAATAATGAATGTTCCAAAAGCCGCCATACCGCCCACTGCAGCCATCCCACCAAATACATATCCAGCTTCCGCAAACAAATCTGCCCCCGCCCTGATCAACGCCACCGCAACAAGGAATACAGAAGTCCATAACACCGTCTGATGATTGGCCTGGAATGCAGACAGCATCATGACTGCAAGACCGGCGATGGCAACAATTACAGCCGGCAGATAGAGATAAATATCGTGAAGAAGTTCCATGAATTGTATTTTCTGAAATTAATCGATTGTTACGGCAACTTCGTGCGTCACATCATAAAAGGAAACGGCCCACTGCGGTAATTGCTCATGACGTTCAGAAACTCTGACTGTAGTTGCCTTTTGCATCGACTGATCAAGTAATTTTTCCACCTGCACCTCCGAAAATGACGTAAAATAGCTCGGATAAACCCCAATCCAGACAATAAATACCATAACCGGAATCAATAATCCAATTTCCCGGGCATTCAAATCAACCAGTTTCTTATTCGCTTCGTTGGTTACGGGTCCGAACATCACACGTTGAAACATCCAAAGCATGTAAACTGCCGCAAGTATCACTCCACTGGTTGCTATTACACCAAACCAGATGTTGTCAAGTACCTCCGAATTGAATGCGCCCATGAGTATCAGAAACTCACCCACAAATCCGTTAAGGCCGGGTAATCCGATGGACGAGAAGGTGGCAATCATAAACATGACGGCAAATACAGGCATAATTCCGGCCAAGCCGCCAAATTCGGAAATCATGCGGGTGTGACGTCGATCGTAAATCATACCTACAATCAGGAAGAGCGCCCCAGTAGACAGACCGTGATTGATGTTCTGTATTATTGCACCTTGTACGGCTGTCGTGTTCAGCGCAAAGATACCAAGCACCACAAACCCCAGGTGACTGACCGAGGAGTATGCCACCAGCTTTTTTACATCCTTTTGGACCATTGCAACCAGCGCACCATAGATTATTCCAATAACTGCGAGGGCTGCTATGTAGGGAGCAAATGCAATCACTGCGTTAGGAAAGATGGGTAATGCAAACCGAATCAGGCCATAGGTACCCATTTTCAGCATAATGGCTGCAAGTACCACCGATCCGGCCGTAGGTGCCTCCGTATGCGCATACGGCAACCAGGTATGAAATGGAAACAATGGCACCTTGATACAGAAGGCCAGCGCGAATGCCAGGAACATGTACGTCTGCTCTACCAGTCCGATCTGATATTCCGGACCCGAGATAGTTCGCCAGTCGGAAGTGAATACACCGCCGTTGATGGCATCTCCGGCGTGAAAACCAAGATAAAGCAGGGCAACCAGCATGATGAGTGAGCCTACCAAGGTATAAATAAAGAACTTTACCGTTGCTTCTACCCTGCCTGAACCACCCCAGATACCAATAAGGAAATACATCGGGATAAGCGTTAACTCAAAGAAGATGTAGAAAACAACCATGTCCAGGGAAGCAAAAACACCAAGAGAGCCGGTTTGCAGAATGAGCAGCATCGAGTAGAAACCGGCAAGGTGCTTTTTAACTGAATCCCACGCAGACAGAACTACGATGGGTCCCATGAACGTAGTCAGCATAAAAAGGAGCAGGCTCAGACCATCCAGTCCTACGATGTATTTTATGTCCAGTCCGCCGATCAGAGAATCACTTTCACTGACGAATTGAGCCATGTGGGATGCAGATGTATCAAAAGCCAGCATCAACGGCACCGACAGGGCGAGCGTTGCTAAGGTAAATGCCAGTGCGATCCACTTAATCATGGCGTCATGGCGCATCGCCAGTATAACGGCAACTCCCAGCAGCGGAAGGTAAATGGTGAGATTGAGTAGTAATTCCATTAGTTATTTTCGAATTATCCGAACAGTAACATTGTGACTACGAGAATGGTACCAAGTACCAGGGCAATGGCATAGCTCTGCGTAACGCCTGTTTGTACATACCTGAGCAGACTGCCGGCAAATCGCACGGTTCCGGCGGTCAGGTTAACCAGACCATCAATTACTTTGATGTCAAAAACAGCGAGCACTTTGTCCGACAACCTGACAATAGGGTTTGAGATATAGCCCTCATAAAATTCATCAAAGCGGTACTTGTCGGCCCAGATAGCATACAGTCCGCCGAACATAGCCGTGACGCGGGCATCAGAGGCTTCGGCATTGTCATGGGCATACATTCTGTACGCCATATAGCTGGCAGCTCCAGCAACAACAACCGATAGTCCAAGAATCATCCACTTTATCCCTTTTGCCAGCACCAGGTCAAACTCGGATGCTACTCCGATAAGCCATCCGTGCAGCCAGTTCACATGAGCCGAGGTTCCAGTAAATGTTTCTACGATAAAATCAGGAAAACCCATAAATCCGCCAACGATCGACAGCACTGCAAGAACCCAGAGCGGAGCAGTCATACTGAACGGGCTTTCGTGCAGGTATTTCTCACTGCCTTTTGCTTCAGCAAATTTTTCAGGCAGTTTAAATCGACCGTGGAAGGTGGTGAAGGTAAGCCTGAACATGTAGAATGCAGTCATAAATGCCGTTACTACAGCCAGTCCCCACAAAATGTAATAAACCGGCTGAGCGGCCACTACGCCGGCATTTACAGTCATGGCCAGGATTTCATCCTTGGAGAAGAATCCGGCCAGTGGGGGAATGCCCGCTATGGCAATGGTGGCAATCAGAAATGTTTTGTAGGTATGCGGCATGAACTTTTTGAGTCCGCCCATGAAGCGCATGTCCTGCGGGTCAAAGTGTACATGTTTGCCATCATGATCAAGTTTGTGTTCAACGCCATGCATGGCATGAATCACAGAACCCGATCCAAGAAACAAACAGGCCTTGAAAAATGCATGGGTAACCACATGAAACATGGCCGCGATAAATGCACCGCTGCCCAGGGCCAGAAACATAAATCCGAGTTGGGAAACCGTAGAATAAGCCAGTACCCGTTTGATATCGTGTTGGGTAAGGGCTATGGTTGCGGCAATGAACGCGGTGAGGGCACCGATAACTGCTACAATGAGCATGGCGGTTGGGGCCATAACGTACAGGGCCGACATCCGGGTAATCAGATAAATTCCCGAAGTAACCATGGTGGCAGCATGGATCAGCGCTGATACAGGGGTAGGACCGGCCATAGCGTCTGGCAACCATACGAATAACGGAATCTGGGCCGATTTACCGGTTGCACCGATGAACATGAGCAGAGCAATCCAGAATGCGGCATCATCCGGTATCATGTGTAATGATGCAAATATGACGTCAAAATCAATACTTCCAACGAAATGAAACACCAGAAACATCCCAATAAGAAAAGCAAAATCCCCAATTCGGTTATAAACAAAGGCTTTCTTAGCAGCCGATGACTTTGCCATATCGGTGTACCAGAATCCGATGAGCAGGTACGAGCTTACCCCTACACCCTCCCAACCCAGAAAGAGCAGCAGAAGGTTGTTGGCCATCACCAGGTTCATCATGGCAAAAATGAACAAATTCAGATAGGCAAAAAACTTCCAGTATCCCTCATCGTCATTCATATACCCCATTGAGTAGATATGGATGAGTGAACCCACACCGGTTACGACCAGGGCCATGATAATAGACAGCTGGTCGACCCTCCAGGCAATATCAGAAGTAAAAGTTCCCGCCTGAATCCAGGTAAATAACCGGTAAACATCGGCCGGAGCATCCGCACTCAGACCTGTGAACAGGAGCACCGAAATAAAAAACGGAACAGCTACACTGACAATGGCAATCAGCGCTATCAACGTTTTTTGCTTCCGCCAGGCCGCTGAACTGAGTCCCATAATTCCGTTTACGAGGAAACCCAACAGGGGAAGGCCTATCAGAAAAGGAACTAAATCAAGGTATGGATTCATGAATTACAGTATTAGCTGTGCAAATCGGCCGGATTGTTTACCAGCGCAGTAATTTGATTTTGGTGATGTCAACGGTCAGGTTGTTGCGGAAGATGGCAATAACGATGGCCAGTCCAACCGCAGCTTCTGCCGCTGCCACACAAAGCGAAAAAAAGACGAGAATTTGCCCGTGAATATCGCCCATGAACGAGCTGAAAGCTACCAGTGTCAGGTTCACTGCATTGAGCATGAGCTCAACACTCATGAAAATAACGATGGCATTTTTACGGGTCAGTACCCCTATGGTACCAATGGCGAAGAGGATGGCGCTCAGAGCCAGAAACCAGGTTAAGGAAAGCATTAATTCTGGGACTTAGGATTACGCTGTGCGATGAACAAGGCACCGACTACTGCTACGGTGAGCAGAATGGCCGTCACCTCGAAGGGAAACAGATATTCTGTAAACATGGTTTTTCCGATAGCTTCTACCGTACCGACGGATGTCATTTCAGCCGATATATCCGGAAGAACACCTGTGTAGCCTGCAATGGCATAAAACAGCTGCCCGGCAACGATTCCGCCCAGCAGAAATCCAAAGGCGTTGCGGAAGGTTTTTTTGGAAAAAATAGTCTGCTCGTCATCCACATTCAGCAACATGATCACGAACAGAAACAGGACCATGATGGCACCGGCATACACCAGAATCTGAATTATTGCGAGGAACTGAGCTTTCAGTAGCAGATACACTCCGGCCAGCGATACCATGTTGAGTACCAGAAACAGCGCACTGTTGACGGTACTTCTGCTCATGATTGTTGCCAGTGCAGAACCTACGGCAAGCGTTGCAAGCAAAAAGAAGAGATACGTGACCATGTTATGATGTTAAAAGCGGGGAAAATTGTGACCAAAGGTACCGAAATTTGCTACCCTCATCAATACTTAAATGCGTTGCCAACTGTTATTTAAAACCGAAATAGATTATTCCGAGCAGCCCTGCAGACCAGCAATAGTACGCAAAATAATGCAGTCCTTTCTGCTTAAAGAGTTTCAAAAGGAATTTAAGAGAGTAATACCCGCTCAGCAGGGAAGCCGTAAATGCCGCCAGAAGCGAAACCGACGCGTCCGATGGCAAACCGGTCTGGGCAAGTTCAACGAATTCCAGCAGCATAGCACCGGCAATAACCGGTAATAGCATCAAAAAGGAGAAATCCGCAACATCCTCGCGTTTCATCCCAAGCAGCACGCCGGTAGTTATGGTACTGCCCGATCGGGAAATGCCCGGTATCATCGCAAACATCTGCGCGATACCCATGACCAGTGCCTTGCCCGGAGTGACTTTACCCGTACCCGGCTGCACAAATTTATTCAGGTACAAAACTCCGCCTGTAACCAGGAGCATGCCGCTGACCAGAACCGGGCTGTTGAAAGCCCCCTCAATGGTGTCACGAAGTGTAAACCCTGCAATACCGGCCGGAATCATAGAAAGAACGATATACACGCTGATTCGTGCATCGTAGTTACCGGCCCACTGACCGGCCATTTGGGATGGAGCAACAACAAACTTAAATAAGTTGGATATTATTTCAGCAATCCTCCTCCGGAAATAAATCATAATACTGAACAGTGATCCAAAATGAACCACTATTTCAAACGTTATGCCCTGGTCCAGATTACGACCCAGCAGCTCCTGGGCCAGGACAAGATGACCGGAACTGCTCACGGGTAAGAACTCAGTAACACCCTGCAGTATTCCGAGAAGAATAGACTCTAATAGTTCCATGGAAAGTTTTAATTTAACGTTTGAAAACAAGCGCTAATAATACACAAACTTAGCACAAGATTCACTTTCAACCCCAGCTTAACATGCAGACATACAGCATTGATATGGGCGCGCTGCAGGCGCAAATCGACCAGCACAGTGCTTTTATACAAGACATTAATTCCGAACTGAACAAAGTCATTGTCGGTCAACGTTATATGATTGACCGCCTGTTGGTGGGTCTTCTGACAGACGGACATGTGCTGTTGGAGGGCGTTCCGGGACTGGCCAAAACCCTGACGGTATCCTCCCTGGCCAAAGTTTTGTCGACCAAATTCCAGCGCATTCAGTTTACCCCGGATCTGCTGCCCGCCGATTTGGTAGGTACGTTGATATACAACCAGAAAGAAGCAGCCTTTACTATAAAAAAAGGCCCCATATTTGCCAACATCATTCTCGCCGATGAAATCAACCGATCCCCGGCTAAGGTTCAGAGCGCGCTGCTGGAGTGTATGCAGGAGCATCAGGTAACCATAGGGGAAGAAACCTTCATCCTGGAAGACCCCTTCCTGGTGCTGGCAACGCAAAATCCGGTGGAACAGGAAGGTACCTACCGCCTGCCGGAGGCGCAGGTAGACCGCTTTATGCTTAAAATAAAGATTGGTTACCCCACAGCAGCTGAGGAGCTCAAGATTATGCGGAATAACGCCCGCACCGGAGCCAAACCTCAGCTCAGCGAAGTAGTTTCACCCAAACAAATTCTGGATGCCCGCAAGGTAATCAATGCCATTTACATGGATGAAAAGGTTGAACAGTACATCATCGACCTTATCCTTGCTACACGAAATCCTGAGAAATTCGGACTTTCAGACCTGAAAGATCTCATCAGCTATGGTGCCTCTCCGAGGGCCTCCATCAATCTGAACCTGGCCTCCAGGGCCATAGCCTTTATGGAACAGCGTGCTTATGTGACTCCGGAAGATGTGCGGGTAATAGCGATGGATGTATTGCGACACCGCGTAATCCCTACCTACGAAGCCGAAGCTGAGGATGTACAGTCTGAGCAGATTGTGGAACGAATTCTCAACGCTGTTCACGTTCCCTGAAGACGCCGGGGCCTAGATTACGTATGATGGGCCGGTACCAACCGGTGCCGGCCTTCTCAGCGTTAATGATGCAGGAAAGCTCAGCTCATTGCAAGCATTCTGTCCAGCGAGGCCTTGGCTCTGATCCGCAGATTTTCTTCGAGCTCTATCTGCCAGACATCTTCCTGTAAGGCTTTGAGTGTATCTTCGAGGGTGATTTCATTCATGTGCGGACATCGTACGCTGCACAACCCAAGCATTTCTTTATCCGGATTTTCAGCGGCAATGTTGTCGGCCATGCTGCATTCGGTGAGTATCAGAAACTTGTCCGCGTCCGACTTTTTGACATAGTCTACAATCGCCGTTGTACTTCCGCTGAAATCTGATGCCAGAACAACCTCAGGAGGGCATTCCGGATGGGCGATGACTACGGTTTCAGGGAATTGAGCCCGCGCATTTTGAATATCCTGAACGGTAAATTGTTCATGGACTTCGCACCGCCCGTCCCAGACGATCATAGCCTTGCGAAAATCATCCTGTACGGCTTCGCTTGGGGTTATTACCCGCTTACCGGTCTCACGGGCAACATTTTTAGCCAGAAACTCATCGGGCAGACAGATAACAGTGTCCGATTCAAGCTTGCGGACAATATCCACAGCATTACTGGAAGTACAGCAAACATCGGTTTCAGCCTTCACGTCAGCATACGTATTGATGTACGTCACAACCGGAACGCCGGGGTACTTAGCCTTCAGATTACGAACGTCTTCAGCGGTGATGCTGGCAGCGAGGGAGCAACCCGCTATTTCGGCAGGCAAAAGCACCATGCGGCTTGGGTTGAGTATTTTCGCGGTTTCAGCCATGAAGCGAACGCCACAGAAAACGATGCGGTCAGCGGTTGACTCAGCCGCCACACGACTCAGGCCCAGTGAATCTCCCACAAAATCAGGTATACTGTTGAATAGGGCAGCTTCCATGTAATTATGGCCCAAAATAACCGCATTCTTCTCTCGTTTCAGCCGGTTGATTTCAACGGCCATTTCAGCTTTGACCCGCAGCTCTGCATCCGGTACAATCCGGCCAACACGAGCTTTAAGGTGCTCATACATACCACTGAACGTAGATGGATACTCAATTTTTTTCATAGGCTCTCTGCATAAAAAAAGGTGGGACAGCGCCATTGCCATCCCACCTTTAAACTTACCGAAAATCGCTGAGATTATTCAGCGTCTTTATCTTGCTCGGAAGAAGCTTCTTCTGACTCCTGCTTCTCAAGTTTAGCTTTCAAATCGGCCAGGCCGGACATCTCACCTACAGTGAGTGCGCCTGACACGTTCTCGGCTTTCTTGGAGCGGGGAGCTTTCTTTTTGCCCTTGGCTTCAGTTCCTTCCTCATCGTAAGCCTTTTCGCTGACTACAATGTTGCGGGAAGCTTCATCAAACTCGAGAACACCAACATTGATTTCCTCACCTTCCGTGTAACTTTCGGTGATGGTCTCAATTTTAGCTTCTTTGCCCGGCATGAAGGCTTCAACACCCAGGGGAAGTTTGACAAACATGCCTTTTTCCGTTGTTTTAACCACAACGGCTTTGTCGACCTTCGCACCGGGGTAGTAAGCTTCCGCGTACTGATCCCATGGATTGGCAGAAATCTGCTTGTGACCCAGAGAGATTCGACGGTTTTCAAAATCAATCGACAGGATGACCACTTCCAGTTCATCGCCTTTATTGACGATTTCACTTGGGTGGTTCACCTTGGCTGTCCAGCTCAGGTCAGAAACGTGCACGAGTCCGTCGATACCGGGTTCCAGCTCAATAAAGATACCGAAATTGGTCAGGTTACGAACAATACCCTTGTGCTTCGAACCGATCGGGTAGCGCATTTCGAGCTCTTTCCATGGATCGTTTTCCAGTTGTTTGACGCCCAGTGATACCTTTTTCTCATTCTTGTTGATATTCAGTACCACGCACTCAATAACCTGATTTTTTTCGACCAGCTGTGATGGGTGCTTGATATGCTGCGTCCATGACATCTCGGAGATGTGAATCAGACCTTCAACGCCTTTCTCTAGCTCAATGAACGCTCCGTAATCGGCAATGGATACCACTTTACCCTGCACCTTGGTGCCTTCCGGATACTTGGCATCAATTTCGTCCCACGGATGCGGCTGGAGCTGCTTGAGACCCAGTGAAATACGCTTGCGATCCTGATCGAATTCAAGAACTACAACATTGAGGCGCTGGTCCAGTTTGACGATTTCAGACGGGTGTTCTACACGTCCCCATGAAAGGTCCGTGATATGCAGCAGTCCGTCAACACCACCCAGGTCAATAAATACACCAAAGTCGGTGATGTTTTTAACGGTGCCTTCCAGAATCTGGCCGGCTTCCATAGTTGCCAGAATTTCTTCGCGTTGCTCTTCCAGATCGGTTTCAACCAGTGCACGGTGTGAAACAACCACATTTTCGCTGGTCATGTTCAGTTTAACAACCATGAATTCCATGGTTTTTCCAACATAGGCATCGAAATCGCGTACGGGACGAACATCAATTTGTGAGCCGGGGAGGAAGGCATCAATTCCGAAGATATCGACCACCATACCACCTTTGATACGGCGCTTGATATATCCTTCGATTACGGCCTGGTTGTTGAAAGACTCCTCGATTTTTTGCCACACACGCAGGGTATCTGCCTTACGTCGGGATAGCACAAGCTGCCCTTCGCGGTCTTCTACCTTATCGAGAAATACCTCGATTTCATCGCCGGGCTTGAGTTCCTCGATATTCCGGAACTCATTGAGCGGTACAATACCTTCAGATTTAAAACCGATGTCAACGATGACATATTTTTCGTCGAACGATACAACACGACCCTTGACAATTTCTTTTTCAGAGAAGGATGTGAGTGTTCCTTCATACATGGATACCAGTGTATGGTACTCATCGTCTGTATAGTCTTCTGAAGCCTCCTGGAGTTCTTCCAGCGTGTAAACTTTTTCGCTGATTTCACCCGTGTAGGACTTAATTTCATAGGTCTCTTCCGCAGCAACTTCCTGCGCTGCTTCAGGAGACTCATCTTCGGTTGCTTCGTTGTTCTCACCGGCAGGTGCATCTTCGGCTACCGGTTCGGTGCCGGCCTGCTCATTTTCCTGCTCGACAGGGGTCGATTCCTGCTGAGGTGCCGTATCGGGCGTATCGTTGGTAATTTCTTCTTCGGGTGAAAGGTTTTCTTTCTTTAAATCATCTGACATGTATTGTAACCTGTTGTTGATTAGCCACTCAGAAATGGATGCTGGTCGCTTCTGAGGGATTAGAGTTATGTGTTTATTAATGTTCGTGCCTGAGCACGGGGTTCTGTTTCGGGTATGAGCCCGATAAAAGACTGTTTAATCAGTCTTTTACCACGTTCATCAGAAACTCGACCTGATCTTCCAGGGTCATGGTTTCGGTATTCACTACAATCGCATCATCTGCTTTTCTGAGCGGAGCGGTATCCCTTTCCGCATCGGTTTTGTCGCGGGACCGGATATTCTCCACTACAGCGTTATAATCGGATCGGGTGCCGCCGGAGGTCATTTCGTCAAGTCGGCGCCTGGCCCGTGTTTCTACGCTGGCATCAAAATAAAACTTGAAGTCAGCCTCGGGAAATACAACTGTTCCCAGATCACGTCCGTCAGCGATGTAATTGCCCGTCTGCACAAATTCACGCAGGTGGCGGTTTACAAAATCACGACATCGTGGCATTGCCGCCACCGTACTGACCATTCCGGAAACCTGGGGTGAGCGAATTTCATCGGTAACCTCGGTTCCGTTCAGGAAAACGCGGAATATCCCATTGTCAAAACTGACCTTCAGATCACTTGCATCCAATGCTTCAAAGAACACCTCCGGATTACTCTGATGAGCGATGTAAATGAGCGTGACCGCCCGGTAAAATGCGCCGGAATCAAGGAATGTGAATCCTGTGCGTCGGGAAAATGCCCGTGCCGTTGAACTTTTTCCGGACCCGGCAGGACCATCAATCACTACAATCATGTCAATCGCAATCTAGATTAATTCAGAGTTGTGCAAATTAGAACTTATCTGCCTTATTATCAAATAATTTCTTGTTTATGGGAATCTAAAACGCTAAATTTGTGGTCTTGAAAATTTCACTATTTGATACAAACGGTATTTAACTGATATGCCACAGCACAAATCTTCCATCAAACGTGTTCGCCAGGATATTAAGCGACGGATTCACAATCGTGCTCTCCGCTCGAAGATGCGTACACTCATCAAAAATGTCCAGAAATCAACGGACAAGGAAACCGCGCAGCAACACCTGACATCGGCCGTATCCTATCTGGACAAAATGGCCGTCAAGGGCATTATCCACAAAAACAACGCCGCCAACAAGAAATCATCGTTGGTCAAGTTCGTTAACAATCTCTAAAGCAGTATTTATATGGCACGGGCTCTACTGGTAATTCTGGACGGCTACGGGATTACCGAAGACAAAGCAGTAAGCGCAATTGAACTAGCCCAAAAGCCCTTTCTGGATACCCTCTTCGGGTCGTATCCGCATACTTATCTCACCGCTGACGGAGAAGCCGTAGGGCTTCCTGAAGGCCAGTTCGGCAATTCGGAAGTGGGCCACCTTAATATTGGTGCCGGTCGCATAGTCTGGCAGGAGCTCTCCAGAATCGACAAGTCCATTCGCGAAGGTGACTTCTTCAACGATCCTACCCTGCTCAAGGCTGTAGCCGATGCAAAAAAAACGGGTCGGCTCCACATTATGGGTCTGTTCTCCGACGGCGGCGTCCACTCCCACAACAACCACCTGTTCGCCCTGCTCGAACTGTGTAAACGCAATGAAATACCTGACGTTTACGTACATGCCTTCACAGACGGCCGCGACACCAAGCCCCAATCCGGTATCGGCTACGCCCGTGAATTCATGAAAAAAGCCGATGAAATCGGTACAGGTTCGCTGGCATCAATCATCGGGCGGTATTACGCCATGGACCGTGACAACCGATGGGAGCGCGTTGAAAAAGCATACCGGCTGCTGGCAGATGGCGTTGGCAGCCATGCTGAAAATCCGGACGAAGTGTTCCTGAAGTCATACGCAGAAGGAATCACTGACGAATTCATCAATCCCCATACCCTGGGCGATACCGCAGCATCGCGCATCAAAGACGGTGATACGCTGCTGTTTTATAACTTCCGCGGCGACCGCGCCAGAGAAATAACCCAGGCGCTGACCGGTGATTCTTTTGACGGTTTTGAGCGCAAACCGCTGCATATCCATTACTATACGTTTACCCAGTACGATGAACGCTTCCACCAGGCCCAGGTAGTTTTCAAGCCCGTATCACTGAAAAACACCCTAGGTGAAACCGTAGCCAGAGCCGGAAAAAAACAACTTCGCATAGCCGAAACCGAAAAGTATCCCCATGTGACCTACTTTTTCAATGGGGGCGATGAAAAACCCAATGAGGGAGAAGACCGGATTCTGGTTGCATCCCCCAAGGTCGCAACCTACGATATGCAGCCCGAGATGAGTGCCCCTGAGGTAGCCGAAAAATTGGTGACAGCGCTCAAAACAGAACTCTACGACCTTGTCATCCTCAATTTTGCAAACCCAGACATGGTGGGGCATACCGGAGACATACAGGCAGCAGCCAAAGCCATAGAAGCCGTGGATACGTGTATGAAAGATGTAGTCACCACAGCGCGTGAACACGCCTATAACGTGGTTGTCATCGCAGATCATGGCAATGCCGACATCATGGTTCAAACTGACGGCTCACCGCATACCGCACATACACTGGCCAAAGTCCCCTTGCTGCTCATTGCCAATGATCCCGGTCTCAAGCCTGTGCCCGGTAAATTAGCTGACGTTGCTCCAACCCTGCTTAAACTCATGGAAATTGAGCAACCCGCTGAAATGACCGGTACAGCATTGGTATAACGTCTTGATTTTACTAGCGGTAGAATATTAAGTCTGTCAGTCTGCTACTGACAGACTTTTTTTTTGCTTTTACACTGCTTGCCGTTATACTTTCAACAAGACATGAACTAATAGGGTATTCCATACGTTTTCAGTGTATTGAAACAGCAAACCAACCGAGAAATTGCACGTTTACCGGAGGCAGCATGTACCGGAATGCAAGACTCACTCAACTCCACATTTCAGGAGACTTCAATTTATTATGGAAGGTAATTTTTCAAACCGTGTCCGGGACGTAATTCAGTACAGTCGGGAGGAAGCCCTTCGTCTGGGACATGATTACATAGGAACCGAGCACCTGATTCTGGGGATTATCCGCCTGGGTGACGGAATTGCCATAAAAATACTGCGTAATCTCAAGTGTGACCTTCAGAAGCTCAAGAAGAACATTGAAGACACCGTTCGCGGAACCGGCGGTGCCGTAACGGTGGGAAATATCCCGCTGACCAAACAAGCGGAGAAGGTTCTGCGCATCACCTACCTGGAAGCCAAACTCTACAAAAGTGACACCATCGGCACAGAACATCTGTTACTGTCTCTGTTGCGTGACGATGAGAATATTGCCGCTCAAATCCTTCAGCAATTTAATATAACCTACGATGCGGTCCGGGAAGAACTGGACCTGATCATCAGTGGAAAAGCCAGGGAAACCACCGAGGATACCCCTTCGGGACAAATTCACGTAGAAACCAGTCAGAAAACCTCATCCACTTCGAGGGAGAGAAAAATGGATAAAACTAAGACACCGGTACTTGACAACTTCGGACGAGATTTGACCAAACTTGCTGAAGAAGGCAAACTGGATCCCATCGTTGGTCGTGAAAAGGAAATTGAGCGGGTTGCCCAGATTCTGAGCAGACGCAAAAAGAATAATCCGGTGCTCATAGGCGAACCCGGTGTGGGCAAAACCGCCATCGCCGAAGGCCTGGCCCTTCGTATCATCAAAAGGAAGGTATCTCGGGTTCTGTATGACAAGCGGGTAGTTGCCCTCGATTTGGCAGCACTTGTAGCCGGGACCAAATACCGCGGACAGTTTGAGGAGCGCATGAAAGCCGTGATGAACGAGCTGGAAAAAACCCCCAATGTTATCCTGTTTATAGATGAGCTGCATACCATTGTCGGGGCCGGGGGTGCAAGCGGATCCCTGGACGCTTCCAACATGCTCAAACCGGCCCTCGCCCGCGGCGACGTACAGGCTATCGGTGCTACGACATTGAATGAGTACCGGCAGTTTATCGAAAAAGACGGAGCTCTGGAGCGCCGGTTTCAGAAAATTATGGTCGACCCCACTACACCGGAAGAAACCATCGAAATACTCAACCGGACCAAAAATAAATACGAAAAACACCACAGTGTGCGCTACAGCGAGGAGGCCGTGCAGGCGTGCGTAAAACTGACCGACCGCTACATCACCGACCGGTTCCTTCCCGACAAGGCGATCGACGCGCTGGATGAAGCCGGTGCACGGGTACATTTGTCCAATATTATCGTTCCGCCGCACATCGTTCAGCTCGAAGAAGACATCGAGAAGACAAGTGCTGAGAAAAACGCCATGGTCAAACGGCAGCGCTTTGAGGAAGCCGCCAGACTTCGTGACAAGGAAAAAAGACTCATTGAAGACCTTGAGGAAGCCCAGGCTGAATGGGATAAGGAAAGCGAAGAAGTGGTCTATGACGTTACCGAAGACGATGTGGCACGTGTTGTTGCCATGATGACCGGCATTGCCGTAACCAAAATTGCGCAGAATGAGGGCAAAAAACTCCTCCGCATGGCCGGTGAGTTAGCTGGCAAAGTCATCGGACAGGATGAAGCCATTGTCAAGCTCAGCAAGGCCATTCAGCGTACCCGTGCGGGACTTAAAGATCCACAGCGACCCATCGGGTCCTTTATTTTCCTGGGCCCCACCGGCGTAGGCAAGACAGAGCTGGCTAAAATTCTCTCGAAATATCTTTTCGATACCGACGATGCCCTGATTCGTATTGATATGAGTGAATACATGGAGAAGTTCTCCGTATCACGGCTGGTAGGTGCCCCTCCCGGTTATGTTGGCTATGAAGAGGGCGGTATTCTCACCGAAAAAGTTCGCCGAAAACCCTACAGCGTTGTTCTGCTCGATGAAATCGAGAAGGCACACCCGGATGTATTCAACCTGTTGCTTCAGGTACTGGATGACGGCGTGCTCACCGACAGCCTGGGAAGGAAAGTTGACTTCCGGAACACCATCATCATCATGACCAGCAATATTGGTGCACGTGACATTAAAAACATGGGTAAAGGCATCGGCTTTGCTCAGTCAGATTCGACCTTCGATTACGCCAAGATGAAGAGCGTGATTCAGGATGCGCTCCGTCGGGTTTTCAACCCCGAGTTTCTCAACCGTGTTGATGATGTTATTGTATTCAAGCCCCTGGAAAAAGAAGACATCCTCAAAATTATTGAGAACATGTCGGATCAGCTGTTTTCCCGCATCAAGGACATTGGTTACGATGTTGAAATCAGTAAAGGTGCCAAGGATTTCATTGCCGACAAAGGATTTGACCCTAAGTATGGTGCCCGACCGTTACGTCGCGCTATACAAAAATATGTAGAAGATCCGCTTGCCGAGGAATTACTCGCCGCAGAGAAAGCAGAAGGTTCAACGGTTCGTATTAAGATGAATACAACCCGTGACGGACTCATGTTTGAGTGGAAAGAGCCGGAGACTTCGGATGCACACGGGGGCAAGAACAAGTCGGCTTCCGAGGAAACCAAGTAAACCACGGTCTTGAACATTGCACTCCAGAGTCCCTTCCCACCCTATCGGGGCGGCATCGCAACGTTTGGTCGGTACATGCTGGAGCATTTGCAGAATCGCAACGGGGCAGGTACGGTAAACGGGATAAACTTCCGTCGGCTGTATCCGCCCCTGCTTTTTCCAGGCAGCTCCCAGTACACCGAACCACCGGTATTTCTTCCCGGGGTGCAGGATGTAGTTCATTCCTACAATCCTTTCAGCTGGAAACACGCGGCTGTCAAAATTAATGCACTAAAACCCGATGTGTATGTATATACACACTGGCATCCGTTTTTTTGTGCTTCACAGCTCTCGGTAATTAGAAAGCTTCGCGCTATACATCCCGGAATCCGGGTGGCGGGTCTTCTGCACAATGTCACCCCCCATGAGGGTTTCCCTTTTCAGCACCGTCTCAGCACCGCGCTGTTCAAACAAACGGACATACCGTTTGTACTTTCGTCCCAGACCCAATCGGAGTACACGGGTTTACTCCCAGATTCCAAACCGGTCCGACTGTACCATCCTGTTTATGAGCAAGACCTTCCGGCCACGTCACGCTCAACCCTGCGTGAGCGCTTTGGGGTGCAGCCAGATGAAACGGCCTTGTTGTTTTTCGGGCTGATCCGACCCTATAAGGGGCTGGATGTACTGCTCAGGGCGCTGCACGGCATCGATTTGCATAAGAGCAAGATCCGGTTGTTCATAGCCGGTGAATTTTACACCAAACGAGATCCATACGATGAACTGCTTGAAGCTTCGGGATCCGAGCGGATCACCCTGATCGATCGTTTTGTGCGTGACGATGAGGCCGCAGAACTCATGACACTGTGTGATGCAATGGTACTTCCGTACCGGTCGGCTTCACAGAGCGGAATTTTATCGAATGCGATCAATTTTGGCTTACCGGTCATTGCCAGTAATCTTCCCGGGCTTTCAGACCAGGTTGTACACGGTAAGACCGGACTACTGGCTGAGGCGGGAGATGTGGATTCCCTGCGTGATGCTCTTATGGCTATCAAGCAGCCTGACATGCTGGAAAGGATGCGAACGAATACCCTGGAATTGAAAAAACAATACAGCTGGACACGTTTTGCACAGCTCCTGCTGGATCACCTAAATAACTGAGTGGCACAGCTATTTATATATTGACAACCGGCAAATTGCTCCGTATTTTAACTATTCTTGACACAAAATTTTTTGTTTTGTTTTTTGACGTATTGATACACAACGGAAGTTGATGTGAACTTAAGATAGCCGGAGATGCTTGCATGGCTGGCAAAAGTTCTAATCAGAAAATGAATAGTGTTTGGCATACATGCAGTGTGTGCTTAGATAGCCTGGAAACGGGATTCGGGGCGTAGCGCAGCCCGGTAGCGCATCTGCTTTGGGAGCAGAGGGTCGCAGGTTCAAATCCTGTCGCCCCGACGATACACTATTCTGTTTGAGCGCCCGTAGCTCAACTGGATAGAGCAACTGCCTTCTAAGCAGTAGGTTACAGGTTCGAGTCCTGTCGGGCGTACTTCAGTATTGAACCGGCGACATGGCCGAGTGGCTAGGCAGAGGTCTGCAAAACCTCGTACGGCGGTTCGAATCCGCCTGTCGCCTCAAGACCGGCAATCTAAGCGTTGTTTATTTGTACTATGCCGCGTTCGTCTAGGGGCCTAGGACGCCGCCCTTTCACGGCGGTAGCACGGGTTCGAATCCCGTACGCGGTACGCATTCACGGAGCCTGTAGCTCAGTAGGTTAGAGTGCCAGGTTGTGGCCCTGGAGGTCGTGGGTTCGAACCCCATCAGGCTCCCCATTGTGTATCATTATGCCGCGTTCGTCTAGAGGCCTAGGACGCCGCCCTTTCACGGCGGTAGCACGGGTTCGAATCCCGTACGCGGTACCCCAAAAGGGCATTCATGCAGCGCATGGATGCCCTTTTTTTATGGCGCTGGTTTACGGGCAAAGCCCATAATTCCGGTACCCTTGCGGTTTTCCCCAACCATGTCAAGACTCATGAGCAGCAATCCCGGCAGTAAGGTCAGCGCATACCAGAAGGGCAGTACCACCACCGCTGCAAAACCCAGGCGGGTGAGCCACAACATTGGCCATTTAATAAGCATCACCCAGGCTGTGTGACCAAACCAGCCATAGGTATACCGGATATCGACAGGTTCAAGTCCGGCAGCACGAAATTTATCTGACAGCTCTTCGCGGCTATATCCCGCCCGTGCATGTTCGCCAACAAAACTCTCATCACCATCTGCATCGTCCTCAGCCAGATGCGAGGGGGAATGCATGAGAAAATACCCTCCGGGTTTGAGAACCTGCTGCATATTGCGCATTACACGCACGTCTTCAACAATATGCTCAAGTACATCAACACACAAAACAAGGTGATACGATTTGGACAATGAGGGAGAGAGTAAATCCATTTGCGTGAAGGTAATCTGTCCTGCATCTATATCGCCACGAAAAAAATGGGTGCAGTCCTGAAGATAATCCTGCTTGACATCAACAGCGTCAATACGCGTACCGGGAAAAGCATGCAGCATGAAACGATCGTACTGCCCGAAACCGCAGCCCGCGTCGAGTATACAAAGCCGGGAATCCGACTTTTCTACCTGTACCACCTCCCTGCCGTACCAGCTTCGCAGCCTGGATCGGATATACCAGCTGCGGAGGAAGAACAAATCCAGTAAACTGTAAAAAAGGCTTCGTAAAACTCGGCTGCGACGTATCAGTCCGGCAAATTTATCTTTTACCGGATCGTATGCTATTTGACTCATATTGGATGTTAAATCGTTGTCCGGATGTTGGCTGCACGCTTACGCTTGCGCGACTTAATCAGCATCTCGCCAAGAAAACCGACGGAAAAGAACTGCAGGCCAAGCAGAATAAACAAGGCTCCGAAGAGCAGCAGGGGTCGGTTCGACAGGTACTGATCGTAAAATATCCGCATATATACCAGGTATATGGTGATAATACTACCGGCACTGACGAAACCCACGCCGAGGCTTCCGAAGAAGTGCATGGGTCGCTGAAAGTAGACGTTGATAAACAGCAGCGTGAGCAAATCCAGAAAGCCGTTGATAAATCGGGAAAGCCCGAATTTGGTTTTTCCGAATTTTCGGGGGTGGTGCGTGACTACTTTTTCACCGATTGCCTCGAACCCTTCCCATTTGGCCAGTGCAGGAATATAGCGATGCATCTCGCCGTAGAGCTCAATATTCTGCACAACCTCCCGTCGATACACCTTCAGACCACAGTTGAAATCATGAAGGCCAATGCCGGTTGCCCTGGAGGTAACCCAGTTGAAAAACCGCGATGGAATGGTCTTGCTCATCGGATCGTGACGAATTTTTTTCCAGCCGCTGACCAGATCCAGATTATCGGTTTCAATCATATCGATCATCGCCGGAAATTCGGCAGGGTCATCCTGCAGATCTGCGTCCATGGTAGCTACAAAATCGCCTCCGGCCATTTCAAATCCTTTGGCCAGTGCCATACTTTTGCCATAATTTCTGCGGAATCGCATGGCCCTGACAGGAAATCCCTCCGCTTTTATCTGTTCGATAACGCTCCAGGAGCGGTCCGTACTTCCGTCATCCACGAAAATCAGTTCGTAGGTAAAGCGGGGTTCCAGTGCCGATTTAACGGCACCGGCCAGTTCACGTAGTGAGTCCTGCTCGTTGAGCAAGGGAACGACTACACTAACACGGGGACGCTTCTGAAAGTCGGATTCGATTTCTGCCGTCAACTATTTGAATCTTGGTGCTGCAGTTAGGATATTAGGAGGTTCAAGTTACAAAAATCACGAGGAAAAAGATTGATATGAAAAAACTCTACTACAGTATTGGAGAGGTGAGTAAACTCGCCGATGTTAAACCACATGTGCTTCGGTACTGGGAGAGTCTTTTCCCCGAGCTCAAACCCCAGAAGAACAAGGCCGGAAAACGAACCTATACCGAGCAGGACCTGGAAGTGGTTCTTCGCCTCAAAGACCTGATCAAAGATCAGAAATTCAGTACAGCCGGCGCCCGTAAAGCCTATAAAAAGAACCCTGCTGAGCCCGAAGTTGCCTCTTTGCCGGTGGGCGTACGCCGGGAGCTCAGTGAAATACGGCTGTTTCTGCAGACCCTTCACGACCAGCTCTGAGGTTTACCTATGCTATCTGCCCGCTTCGGAGAATACACCCTCTACGCGCTGGAGGGAGATCAGTTCATGCTGGATGGCGGGGCCATGTTTGGTGTGGTACCCAAGCCGCTGTGGTCGCGCAAAATTCCGGCTGACGAGCAGAACCGCATAGCCATGTGCGCGCGTTTACTGCTCATTCATTCTCACAAAACCGACCGGCTCTATCTCATTGACACCGGGATGGGCACCAAATTCAACGCCAAATTGGCGGAAATCTACAACCTCCGTCAACCTTCAGGTACACTGCAGGATCAGATCCTAAAGGCCGGGTTCAGCATGAATCAGGTCACGGATGTGATTTTCACCCACCTGCATTTTGATCATTGCGGCGGCGCCAGTGTCTGGAAAGATGAGAAGACCTCTGACATACTTTTTCCAGAAGCCAACCTATGGGTAACACGGTCGCACTGGAATACCGCCATTCAGCCTAATATGCGCGAAAAAGCGTCATTTCTGCGCGAAAACCTGGACCCGATTGCCCGACATCCCAGACTTATTCTCACCGATGGAGCCCATATTTTTGAAGACGACTTCTATACCATGGTCGTTAATGGTCATACTACCGGAATGCAGCTACCCGTTCTGGAGGACGGCAGTAGAAAGCTCGTGTATGCCGCCGATCTGCTGCCTACGCATGCTCACGCACCTGTACCCTGGATTATGGGGTACGATATGTTCCCGCTGATCAGTATGGAGGAGAGAAACCGTTTATTTGCCCGGGCTGTAAGTGAGTCATGGCTTCTTTTTCTCGAGCACGATCCCACGCAGGAGATCATTCAGCTGGAACATGACGGCAAGAATTTCAGCATGGCTGCCAGCCTGAAACTCGATGAACTATGAAGCAATGAAGACGGTTGGTTATCGTTATCTTTGAAGAATCCTAATTCAACCGAATTCATACCTCAACGCGCATTTTGAGCAGGAAAATACCCACTATTGACCACGTCTCAGCAGTCCTGAACGGGCTGTATCAGTCGCTTGGTATGCGGCGTATTTTTGCTTCCTTTTTTCTGGGCAGCGGTATCACCTTGCTCGGACTATGGCTTACGTTGCTGATGGAATCCTGGCTGTGGATGTCGCCGTTTATCCGTACGATCGGACTTACCCTGAGTGTAATTGCCGGCCTGAGTGCATCCCTGGTAATGTACATCCGGATTCCACGGCCCGATTTCACGCAACTCTACCGGGATGTAAGCGTGCAACGGAAATTACCCGAGCTGCGCTACCTTATGGATCTGCAGGGAACAGCCGGTCCGGATCGCAGTTCGCTGCACGATGCTGCCATGAACCAGCAACGCAGCAGCCTGAATTCGCAGACCCTTGAATCCGAAATCAACGCCTACCGCTCCGGGCATGAAATCACCGGAACGCTGCAACTGGCAAGCTTCCTGAGTATAATCGGCTTGCTGCTTTTCGGTGGCTTCTCGGTCATAGAACAGGCTGCATTTCAGCGGATACTTACCCCGTCAGAGGCGTACTTCCGGCCAAACCCCTTCTCCTTTTCCGTATCCCCCGGTGACTCCACCCTCGAGCAGGGCAGCGGGCAACAAATTCGCGTTAATTTTGCGTCCGGTCAGCAGCTGCCCGAACAGGTACGACTTGCCTTCAGGACCAGGGCAGAAACTGATTTCAGATTGCAGCCTATGGAAACTGAAAGCGAAGGCAATTTTGTCTCCTCTTCGCTTCAATTATTTGACAATGCCGAGTATTATCTGCTCATGGACGGGTACCGCAGCGACGTTTATGAGCTGCAGGTTCAGCTGCTGCCACGGTTTACAGACTTACAGATTACCGGCATTCCACCCGCATACACCGGTATTGACACATTGCGTCTGAACTACCCTTTTAGTCGGGTTGAAACCTACCCGGGCACCGAGATTCAGATAGCAGGCGGTGTTAATCAGTCTCTCAGCAAGATTGCCATCAACAGTACCCTCCGGGACTCCGTTAGCATGTCATTACAGGATGACAGCAGCACGTATGCAACTGCATTCACCACGACTTCCTCCCGCGACAGCCTCTGGTTTGATCTTCGCGAGTCCGGAGGGCTGCAAAATCGGAATACGTTCAGTTTTGAGATTGTGCCTGTGGCTGACCAGTCACCCCTGGTGCAATTAACCGAACCGGAATCTCTGGTGAGTTTACTGGAGCCGTCCGAGCTTGAAGTGGCGTATGAGATGGAAGACGATTTCGGTTTTAGCAGGATCCGGCTTGGATATGTTGTTGAACGTTCATTTGGCGGATCCGGACAACAAACCCGTTATATAGCTCTGCCAACGCCGTCAGACCGCATTGCAACAGGTCAATACACCTGGAACCTGTCGGAACTTCAGCTACTGCCTTTGGATGCTGTTCGATACTGGATTGAAGTGACAGACAACGACGCCTACAGCGGGTTCAAAACCACACGGTCTGCAGAGCAAAGAGTGGTGGTTCAGTCCATTACAGAAAATCTGCTGGCTCAGGAAGAACAGGAAAACGAAGTTGCCGACCAGCTTCGCGATTTTCAGCAGGCTTACGAGCAAAATCGCAGGGAATTTGAAGACCTCCGTCAGCAGATTCTGCAGAATCAGGGCGATAACTGGGATCAGCAGCAGGCCGCCGAAGACATCCGTGAATCCCGCGAGGAGCTTTCCAGGCAACTTGATGAAATTACCGAGCAGTTTGAGCAGCTCCGTGAAGACCTGGCCGATGACAATCAGCTATCGCAGGAAACCAAAGCCCTTTACGAAGATTTACAGCGACTCATCGAAGAAATTGACGATCCAGCCATCCTGGAAGCCATGCAAAAACTGCAGGAAGGACTGCAAGACATGAACATGGACCAGGTACGTGAGTCCATGGAGCAACTCGAATTTGACGAGGAGCGCTATCAGCAGCGACTTGAGCGTACACTTGAGCTCTTCCGCGACCTGCAGATGAATGCCGAACTGGACCGGATGAATGCCATTTTGGAGGACCTTGCACAGCAGGAAGAATCCCTGATTGGTGATGAAATCCCTTCAGCACCGGAACAGCAGCAACGCCAGCAACAAATTCAGGAAAACCTGGATATGGTGCGTCAAAAGCTTGAAGAGCTGCCCGAACGAAGCTCCCGACGAAACCAACAGGAAACATCGCGGCTCAGTGAGGAGCTGCAGGAACAGATCCGGCAAACCGATCAGCAACTGGGAGAGGATTTACAGCAACTGGAGCAAGGCGGTGAGGGATCCGACCAGGAATCGCAGCAACGCCGTGAAGAAATCCGGGATCAGCTCGAATCCATGCAACAACAGATTTCACAATCGAGTCAGATGATGGGCCAGGAGTCCGTCCAGGTTAACCGTCGGGCGCTGCTCGGCCTCATGCAAAACCTGCTGCTGCTGTCAGACGCTCAGGAAGAGCTCGTAGAAAAAACGGGGAATCTGGTTCAGGGAAGTGCCGGCTTTGTAGAAGCAGCGCGCGATCAACGGGTCATCTCCAGATCCTTTTCACAAATTACCGACTCGCTTTTCCGCGTATCGGCCGAGGTGCCCCGTTTCCCAAACCTGATCAACGACCGCAAGGCCGTGGTTCAGCGACATCTGGACCGAGCCGTACAATTACTGGCTGAGCGCGACCGCAACCGGTCTGTATCCGAAGAGCGTACCGCTCTGGGCGGCATCAACGACATCGCATCCATGCTGGCCGACCTGCTTGAGCAACTCGACAACATGAGTGGCCAGGGCGGCGGGGGTGGAATGAGCGCCGAACAGCTTATGGAACAACTCCAGCAGATGTCGGGCGAACAAGCGCGCTTAAATCAAATGATGCAGGACATGATCAATGATATGGCCGGGGAGCGTCTGATGCAGGATCAGATGGAACGACTTGATCAGATGGCCCGGCAGCAAAACGAAATTCGACGGCAACTTCGTCAGCTGCAGCAAGAGGGTGGTTTTTCTCCGGGCGACCAGCTCAGCAGTGAGCTGGAACGACTCGCTGAACAGATGGAGGATGCCATCAATGACCTGCGCGGAGGTGTGACAGAGGAACGTGTACTGGTTCAGCGCCAGCAGAATATTCTGTCACGCATGCTGCAGGCCGAGCGTGCGCTCAATGAACGTGACGAGGACGAGGAGCGCCGCGGCGAGGAAGCCACGGACGTAGAGCGTATCAGTCCGTCAGAGCTGACCCTGGAAACCCTCCGGGAGGAAATAGAGCGGCGTATGCTGCAGTCTGATGACACCCGCTTCACCCGGGAATATCAGGAGCTGATTCGACAGTACTTCCGGATTCTCGAGGAGCAGGAACGGCGGCGCTCAGCCGGGGACCGTTAAATTCAGGCTGCTTGTAAGTACCTATCCGGCGGATTCAGCATTACGATGGAACACTTACACCAACAGGTTACGTACGGAACTGAAATCAGCGCCCTGCAGGATTACTCACGACCCGGCCAGGGTCTGATAGGCTTCAAGAACCCCCAGACTGGTCTTGCCTTTGGTAACAGTAACGTTCTTCAACGACTTTACCGCATCAACTGCATTGGCCGGAGCAAAAGCCCTGCCTGCAATTTCCAATGCCGGCACATCTCCGCCGCTGTCGCCGATATATGCCATCTCTTCCAACGGTATTCCGGTGACCTTCGATAAGTTTCTGAGTCCTCCGGCCTTATTGCAGGATTTCAGGATGATATTCACCGATACTTCGGTGTGGTGAACTTCGAAATTCGGGAAATTTTCCTCCACGTACGACCTCGCCTTGTCAAAAACACGTAATATGACATTCACATCGCTATGAATAACGCCGGCATCGGTCTGTTTGCTGAATTCGAGCATTACTTCACTGAACTCTTCACGAATAAGATGTTTGACCCAGCTGCGGACCTCGGCTACCTCCTGCTCGTGCTGGTAATAGTCGGGCGAGAACTCGAGCTGCTGTTTTTGCGGATAATATATACCACCGCCGCTTTCAAAGACTATCGGCTGTCTTACATCAAGCCACTGGGCTACGGCCTCGGCATACGGAAAAGGCCGGCCGGTGCAAATACTGAGTTCAGGTATATCGGGGTTCGACTGAGAAAGCTGATTGAGTTCGCGAATCCAGGAAATACTGGGCCAATGGGGGGTTACAAACGGGATGGTTATGCAGCCGTCGAGGTCAACGACAAATAATTTGGTCATAAAGAAATTGGATTAATCGACAGGTTCAGTCATTGACGGGCGGGCGGTACCGTGGCAAGGCCAGGGCAACTAACAGTGCTATGAGTGCAAGGGCAACAAACCAACGATATTGATTCTTGTAGTCAGCATATTCCTCGGCACTCAGACTTTGAGCATCCATATCCGACAGACGGGAAATAAATCCGTCCATTCCATCCGCACTTCGTGTGATTTCGTAGTATTGCCCTCTTCCGGATTGCGCTATCTCCTGCAAAAGACCGGGTTCAAGCCGCGAGGTAACAATCTGCTGACCGGCGTCACGCACGTAGTCAAGCAACCGGCCGGTATCCGGGTCGTAGATTGGAATGGTTGCCCCTCCTGCCGTACCAATCCCAACCGAATGCAGGAGAATTCCCTGTTGGGTCAGCCGGTCGGTGACAGACCGAATATCTTCACTGTGATCTTCCCCGTCTGATATGAGCAGCAGCACACGGACCGTCTGCTCGTTTTCACCGGATGCCGACTCAAAGGCATTCAGTGCCGTGCGGAGTGCTTCCTGAAAATTTGTGCTTCCGCTGGGCATGAGGGATGGATCGGCAATATTCAGAAAGGTTCGGAATGCAGTATAGTCGGAAGTAAGAGGCGCCAGTTGCACCGCTTCACCTGAAAAAGCGACCAACCCTATACGGTCGCCCTGCAGTCGGTCAATCATGCGGAGAATCTCGAACCGCGCTTTATCAAGCCGGTTGGGACGCACATCCTGTGCCAGCATACTCCTGGAAACGTCCAGCATAACCATAATATCCACACCACGGCGCTCTACCTGACGAACTTCGGTACCAATTTGGGGACCAGCCAGAGCGATAATAATCAGAACCAGCGCCAGATAGGTTAGAAAAGAGGATATTTTCCGGTTTGTAGTGATTTCATTGGCATAAAGCTTTGAAAATACGTCATCGGAAAAGTATTTCTGCCTACGTTTCCTGAGATACCTGCGATAGAAGGCAGAACCGATAAGCATCGCTGCTGCAAGCAAGAGCAACCAAAGATAGGCAGGGTTTTCCCAGGTCATCGGTTCAGTGTATCAGAATAAGTTGGAGGTCGGTCAGATTGGTGCCGGTTGGGCCGGGTTGGAAGATAGCATCAATCTGCGAAAAATAGGTATAGGAATCGAATTTTGTGAGGTATTCGGCTGTATCCAGATTCATTTTTCGGGCCAATAACGCAGTTTGTTCGGTGCATATTGCACCCGCTGCCGGGGTGTTTCCGTCGATGCCGTCTGTACCGGCACTCAACAGGGTGATATGGGTACCCGGCCGGGTTTGAGCCAGACGATGCAGCGGGTCGGCCAGCATGAGTGCCAGGTGCGTGTTCCTCCCTCCCTTACCGGCTGCCGGACCAACTTTCAGGTCGGCCTCGCCGAAGTAAATGCGCAGGGTTGGCGGCGTATCTCCGTTCTGGCCGCGATTTCGAAGCTCGGATTCAAGATCACCGACTATCATGGCGACGAGGTTTTCCATTGCTCCGCTGAAAGCTGCGTTCATGGCATACGATCGGATACCCTTTGCACGTGCTTTTCGGGCGATGGCAGCGGCATTCTGTTCCGGCGTGGCGAGCATTACGTTGTAAACCTGTCGGCTGGCTGCGGAAGCGGCGTTATGGGGGGGCTGGGTTGGTGCACTTCCGATGGTCTGGAGATCATTTCCGGGGACGTCGGAAATTACGAAATTCACCACATCTGCGCCGTTGAATGCCTCCAGAAGCCGCCCTCCCTTAACCGCGGAGAGTTGCTTGCGGGCCCGGTTCATTTCGGCGATAGAAGCTCCTGATGCAAGAAGCTCACGGAATCGTTGCCGTTTGTGCTCCATGGTAACCCCGGGCGCCGGCTTTGCCAGCATTGCCGATGCCCCTCCTGTCAGTGCGAACAGAACGAGGTCGTCTGCCCGGACCTCACGGGCGATTTCAATAAGTTTTTCTGTACTTCGCAGGGAGTGCTCGCCCGGTACCGGGTGGTCGCCGGGAAGCATGTATACACCCGTTGCTGTGTGCGTGGCGTCGGGTTGTGGCAGCGCCGAAACCGGACCGATTACCGCCCCGCCGGCAAGTCGTTTGCCCAGTAACTGAATCATACCCTCTGCCAGTGAAAAAGCACCCTTCCCGGCCCCGAAAACCCATACATTCCGATAGGAATTCAGGTTGATTTCATGTCCGTCGGGCAACCGAAGCATCGATTTCGTAAAGGATGTCTGCTCCAGAAACCGGGCTGCGGGCTGCATCGCATCCATAGCTTCGGCAAACATCTGCCTGAGCAATTCAAACTGTGGTCGGGGATCGGAGGTAGGGGGCGTTTTTTCAGAAGTCATGCAACCAAAATAGGTAAACTACGGCAAACTGTGCAGATAAATCCCGTTTTCCCCGGGGTAGTGGTCATCTGCAGCATCATCAGGCAGGCTGTAACCACCACTGCGAAAGACACCGGGAATGGCAGAAGTCCGGGAATGGAACCGCAACACCCCTACTATTTAACGGTTCCTTATGGGGGGCAGGTTTTGTATCTTTAACGCCAAGAATTTGCGGTTTTATTCCGGCGTGCATACCGGAATCTGCCACCGTTAACCTGCTTTTGGCCAGGTTGTCAAAACCAGGTATGCGGTGGAAATCAACGCCGCCAACCCTCCGATGAAAATCAATGGAAAAACTACACGTCTTCAACACCCTTACCCGCAGCAAAGAACGCTTCGTTCCTCTTCAGGAAGGCTTCGTTGGCATGTACGTCTGCGGTCCAACCGTCTACGGAGATGCCCATCTGGGCCACGCCAAGAGTTACGTCTCCTTTGATATCATCGTTCGTTATCTCCGCTATCTGGGCTTCAAGGTCCGTTATGTGCAAAACATTACCGATGTAGGCCATCTCACTGATGATGCCGATGACGGTGAGGACAAGCTCCAGAAGCAGTCCATAGCCGAGCGTAAGGAACCCATGGAAATAGCCGAGCACTACACCTACACCTATTTCCGTGATATGGACGCCCTGAATGTGCTCCGACCCGATATTTCTCCGCGGGCAACCGGCCACATACCCGAACAAATTGCCATGATTGAACAGCTCCTGGAAAAGGGTCATGCCTATCCGGCCGATGGTAATGTCTACTTCGATGTGACCAGTGACCCCGATTATGGCAAACTTTCAGGCAGGAAGCTGGACGAAGCTGAGAGCGGCACACGGGTGAATACGGCCGGCGACAAACGCAATCCGGCCGACTTCGCCCTGTGGAAAAAAGCGGATTCTTCCCATCTGATGCAATGGCCGTCTCCCTGGGGACCGGGCTATCCGGGCTGGCACATTGAATGCTCGGCCATGAGCTCAAAATATCTCGGCCGCACCTTTGATATTCACGGAGGGGGACTGGAAAATCAGTTCCCGCACCACGAGTGTGAAATTGCCCAAAGCGAGTGCGCCCATGGCCAGGATTTTGTCAAGTATTGGCTGCATAACAATATGGTCACGCTCAACGGACAGAAGATGGGTAAATCGTTGGGGAATGCCATCAGTCTGCAGCAATTTTTCACCGGAAATCATCCGCTGCTCACCCGGAGCTGGAGTCCGGCCGTGATCCGGTTTTTCCTGCTCCAAAGCCACTATCGAAGTACTACCGATTTCTCGGAGCAGGCGCTGGAAGCGGCTGAAAGCGGCCTGAAGAATCTGACCTCCATCCTGGATACGCTTATGAAATCGCCGGATACGGGTAAGGGTGCTCATTTTGACACCCACGCTTTGCAGGCAGAACTGGAAGCCCAGATGAATGACGATTTCAACACGGCGCGGGCCCTGGCTGTGTTGTTTGATCGACTCAAGCCCCTGCGTACTGCGGTAACCAGCGGACAGATACCGGTCAATATGGCCGAAGTCAAAGACCTGTTGAGCCGGTTTACCGTTGATGTGCTGGGTCTGCAGCAAACCGAAAACATACCCGCAGATGGCACGGAAAAACTGGATGCCGCGCTGCAACTCATTATCGAACTCCGGGCTCAGGCTCGCAAAGAGCGAGACTGGCCAACCGCCGATCTTATCCGCGACAGACTGGCGGCAGCCGGCATCCGCATTGAAGATGGTCCTGCCGGATCCACCTACAAAATCGATTAACCTATGCAAGATTATTTCATTTGGGATGGAAGTCCCGTACTGGTGGAACTGGGTCCTTTTTCCCTGCCCTTTGACCTGAGCATTCCCGGACTGGTTCTGGCCCTGATTGTATACTATGCTGCTGTTTTTCAGCTTGGCAAACCATCGCAAAAGGGCAGCAAGTCCCGGAAGCGTAAACCAACCGATACACCTGCAGCTACCTTGAACGGCTGGCAACGTGCCGGAATAGCCGCCGGGGCCTTTGGACTGGGGCAACTGCTTTTTATGGCGTCGGATGCCGGCACCATTTCCCAGATTGGTCCTATTGCCCTGCGCTGGTACGGCCTGTTGTTTGCTACCTCGTTTCTGCTGGGATACTACCTGGGCAGCAAGACCTTTGAACATGCCGGGAAGCCCCAGCAGCAGCCCGAAACCCTGTTTCTGTATCTAATGGCGGGCACGGTACTCGGCGCGCGACTGGGACATGTATTTTTCTACGATTTCGATTACTACATCCGGAACCTCAATGAAATCTTCTACTTCTGGCAGGGCGGGCTGGCCTCCCACGGCGCCGTTGCCGGTGTTTTGCTGGCTATCTACGCCTTTACCCGAAAATATCCTGATTCCGGCTTTCTGTGGACGGCCGACCGCATCGCCATCCCCTTTGCAATAGGCGGGGCATTTGTACGCATCGGGAATTTCTTCAACTCAGAAATTCTGGGAAGTCCCACCGACGTCAGCTGGGCGGTCATATTTGCACGGGAAGATATGGTTCCCCGCCACCCGGCTATGCTCTATGAGTCCTTTTCATACCTGATCATTTTTATCCTCCTCATTGTGGTGTACCGATACTTCCGCAATAATCCGCCTGTCGGGGTATTAACCGGTATATTCATGGCCGGTGTTTTTCTGGCACGGTTCGTCATTGAATTTGCCAAAGAGCGTCAACCCGGGTTTGATGAAACATTATCCTTTCTGAGCATGGGCCAACTGCTGAGTATTCCCTTAATTGCCGTGGGAATCTGGCTGCTGGTTCGCGCCGACTGGGCTTCGGGTCAGTCTGCACGGCTTCAGTCCGGCCAGAAGCAAACCGGTACCTCCCAATGAGCGAGACAACCGAACAACGGCACGATCTGAAAGCGCTCACCAAACGGGAACTGGCCGAATTGTGTGCCGGTCTCGGCATGAAAAAATTTCGCAGCGACCAGATTTTCCAGTGGCTCTATCAAAAAGGCGCGGTCACCTTTGATGAAATGACCAATCTGCCCAAAGACCTGCGTGAAAAACTTGGAGAAATAGCCTACATACGCAGTCTGAGCCTGCACCAGAAACAAACCTCCCGTGACGGGACCACCAAATATCTGTACAATCTGCACGATGGCAACCGTGTTGAAGCCGTACTTATTCCGGAATTTTTTGACGATGGTGTGGCCGACCGGCTCACGGTCTGTGTTTCTTCACAGGTTGGTTGTGTATTCGGATGCGCCTTCTGTGCCACCGGGAAAATGGGGTTCTTCCGTAACCTGACCCCCGGCGAAATTGTGGATCAAATCACGACCATCAACCTGGATTCCCTCGAACGGTTCGGCAAGCGCATCACCAATATCGTGTATATGGGGATGGGTGAACCCCTGCACAACTACCAGGCGGTAATGACCTCCACGGAAATCCTGACCGACCCGCTCTCGCTGGACCTCTCCCCGCGCCGAATTACGGTTTCAACGGTCGGTCTGACCCGACAGATCCGGCAGATTGCCGATGAAAACCGTCCTTTCAACCTTGCCATCTCCCTGCATGCGGCCTCCGATGAAAAACGGGACCAGATCATGCCTATTAACGACAAACTGGATCTCGGCGCACTTAAGGATGCGCTGCAGCACTACCATCGGAGCACCGGAAAGCCGGTAACCTTTGAATATCTGCTCTTTGACGGTTTTAACGACCATCCTTCCGATGCCGAAAATCTTGCTGCCATTACCCGCTGGCTGCCTAGCAAGGTAAACATCATCATGTACAACAATGTGCTTGGCGTAGCACTGCAGCGGGCCAGGGAAGAACGACTCAACGCCTTTATGAAGCGGCTCACCCGTGAGCGTGTACGGGCAACGGTACGAAGAAGCCGGGGCGATGACATTGACGCCGGTTGCGGTCAGCTGGCCATCCGGGAAGGCCAGGCGCAAGGCAAAACCATGGCCAAAGCGACTCCCTGACGGCAACGGCGGGGTAAACCGGGCAGCAGTGCGACTTTTCAGCAGTTCCGGAAAGGTTGCTTTTGCCCGATGTTCACCGCTGCCTGCGCAGGCAAGCCGGAAGACGATTTCGGACGTCATGCACTGCAGCAGCAAAGGGGGTACGGCTTAGTGAATCAGACTGAGGAGCCGACTAAAACGGGGCAAATTGGTCTCGTGATTCCAGGAGAAATAGACAATAGCCGGTTTGCCGATCACATGATCGTCCGGCACGAAACCCCAGTGTCTGGAATCCTCGCTGTTATCCCGGTTGTCACCCATCATGAAATAGTAATCTTTCTGAACCGTGTAGGTCAAAGCGGGCTGGCCGTTGATTACAAATCCATCGGGTGTGCGCTGTACCTCATTACGCTCATGACGCTCAACCACATCCCGGTACACGGCCCAGGTTTCATCGCTTAATTCAAGTTCCATCCCTTTGTAGGGGATCACGAAGGCCGGAAGATGATCATGGTTACCGTCCATTCCCCTACGGAAGGTAAAATTACTGCGGATGTAATCCTGAGCCGAGTCAGGTCGCATGCGCGGCTCCACGGAAACCACTTCATCCCAGCTTTGGATTTCCTCGCGGACCGCTCCGGTCATGTTCACCACAAAAGTTCCCGGGCTCTCGCTGCCAAGCAGCATTCCACCGGCCAGGCGGACCTTGGAGTCGTTCAGGCGTATGCGTTCACGGGTCGTGACTGTGTAGAGCTGCTCATAGGTTTCCATTACTTCCGCCGGCTCACCGTTGATGTAGAGGACCTTTTCGCGGATTTCAAGTTCATCGCCCGGCATTCCCACCGCCCGCTTGATGTAATTGGTTTTTTGCGAGATGGGTTTTGCATCAACCGGATAGTTGAAAACCACTATATCATTTCGTTTGATATCCTGAAATCCGGGAATCCGGAACCAGGGAAGGGTTACCCCGGGAACATGGATGGATGTGAACGGGAGGGCGATGGTCATCGGAGTCCGCGGACCGTAGTTCATTTTGGAAACAATCAGGAAGTCGCCGGTGAGCAGGGTCTGCTCCATGGACGGTGTGGGGATGCGGTACGCTTCAAAGAAGAAGGTGCGGATAATGATGGCGGCGATGGCAGCCCACAATGCCGCATCCAGCCAGCTCTTTGCCCATGCTTTGGCACGAGCCATGGTATCGGCTTCGTTACGGTCTTTCCGCCGGGAAGAGCGTCGGCGGGTCGTCTTGTCGTTTTTGGTCAAGATCTTCCTCTGCTAGTTTAAATTCAGTTGGTTAAACCGGGCCGGACGGTTGATTTCGTCCGTGGTGTATTCCCCGTCGCGATAGGTAATGCGGAACCATTTACGGCGTTCGGGAGAATAAAAGACATCTTCGAAGTTGCCGGGCCGATTCACGCCCATGAGCTTTCCGGAGAATGTCCGCTTGATTTCAGGCATAAAATCAATGTATTCAATAGACCCGGCGTAGACCAGTCCGCGGGTGAAAGGTCCGTCAATATCCAGCACAATCATAGGGATGCTGTCATTGACCACAAACCAGTACTCAAACTGCACAGAATTCCCCGGTCGAACATTCTCCATCCCGATAAAATCATCGAGTGTTACAGTCGGGTCACCGAACACGGCCTGAAGCCGGGACCGAATTTCGGAGGTGGGCAGCTGATCAACAACCGTGCCTCCCTGAAAACCCGACCCGGTCATAATGATATCAGCAAAACGCTGTTCAAATGCAGCTTTCCCGGCATTTTCCACCTTCTCAATAACCGGCTCAGCGAACGTAGGGAGGGTCTGCGCTCTCAGGGTGAAAGCGACCGAAAGGAAAAAGGCTACCAGAAAAGCGGATCGGAAAATATTCATGAAATGCTCTGTTATATTGCGGGTTTATCCGTTGTCCATGGCCAGCACAGCCAGAAATGCTTCCTGGGGAATTTCCACCGAACCGACCTGTTTCATACGCTTCTTGCCTTCCTTCTGCTTTTCAAGCAGTTTGCGTTTCCGGGAAATATCACCGCCGTAACACTTGGCCAGTACATCCTTGCGAAGGGCCCGGATGGTATCGCGGGAAATTACTTTCGAGCCGATGGCGGCCTGAATAATTACCTCGTACATCTGCCGCGGGATAAGTTCCTTTAGCTTGGCACACAATCGTTTACCCCACTCGTAGGCTTTATCGCGGTGCACAATGCTTGACAGCGCGTCAACCGGCTCTCCGTTGAGCAGAATATCCAGCCGTACCATATGACCTTCACGGATGTCAATGAACTCATAATCCAACGAAGCATAGCCCCGGGTATTGCTTTTGAGCTTATCGTAAAAATCGAACACGATTTCAGCCAGGGGAAGCTCATAGGTGATGTCAACCCGGCTGGTATCCAGATAGGTTGTGTTCTTGAACATGCCTCTTCGCTCCTGGCACAACTTCATGACCGCGCCGATGTACTCGGACGGGCAGATAATCTGAGCGCGGATATACGGCTCGTAGACCGTCTTGATCTTGCCGGCCGAAGGCATGTCACTGGGATTGTCAACAATGATCCGCGTTCCGTCTTCCATGACCACCTCGTACTCCACATTGGGAACCGTGGTGATGATGTCCATGTCAAACTCGCGATCGAGCCGCTCCTGGATGATCTCCATGTGCAGCATACCCAGAAACCCGGCGCGGAAGCCGAATCCCAGGGCTGCGGAGGTTTCCGGTATAAACTGAAGCGATGCATCATTGAGCTGCAGCTTCTCCAAAGCGGCCCGGAGCCCTTCAAAGTCCTCGCTGTTGGTGGGGTACAGCCCGCTGAACACCATGGGCTTTACCAGCTTGAATCCGGGAATGGGGTTGCGTGTTGGTTTGGACACACTGGTTACCGTGTCCCCTACCTTGGTGTCCTCCAGCGACTTCACACTGCCTATGATGTAGCCCACTTCCCCGGCGTTGAGTTCCTTACGGGGATCATTTTTCAGACGCAGATAACCGATTTCATCGGCATCGTACTCTTTGTCGGCAGCCATGAAACGAATCCGCTCACCCTTTCGGAGCACACCGTCCATGACGCGCACGTACACCACGGAACCCCGGTAGGTATTGAAAACCGAGTCGAAAATCAGCGCCCGAAGCGGGGCATCGGGTTCTCCGGCAGGCGGAGGAATTCGTCGAACCACTTCTTCAAGCAGGTCGTCAACCCCGGCGCCGGTCTTGCCAGACACGGCCAGGATTTCCTCGCGGGTACACCCGATCAGGTCGATGACCTGCTGGGCAATGAGTTCGGGCTCAGCACCGGGTAAATCAATTTTATTGAGCACCGGTATAATTTCCAGCCCCTGGTCGATGGCCTGATACAGGTTGGAGATGGTCTGTGCCTCTACGCCCTGGGATGCATCCACTACCAGAATGGCACCCTCGCAGGCTTTCAGTGCTCTGGATACTTCATAGGCAAAATCGACGTGACCCGGTGTGTCAATCAGGTTCAGCGCGTAGTGCTGACCGTCACGGGCCGTGTAATCCATACGGATGGCGTGCGACTTAATGGTAATACCACGCTCGCGCTCCAGGTCCATGTCGTCCAGGACCTGATCCTGCATTTCACGCTCTGTGATGGTTCCGGTTCGCTCAAGTAGTCGGTCGGCCAGGGTGGATTTACCATGGTCAATGTGTGCAATAATGCAGAAATTGCGAATGTGCTTCATGTAGTTGGATTGGCATTTTGATACAGACTTCGAAAATACGAAGAATCGTTCTCATTTGGTAAAAATTGCGCCAATGCTACTGAGAAGACCGAAATATACGCCGTGGGAATGTAAATAATTCTAATACGGATATTCGTATTGTATTACTGCCGGAAAATTAAATATTTTACCAGTGACGGCTTCAGTGTGTACGCAGACACCGGATGCGGCCGTGGCACCGGGCACAGAGAACAAATTCAGGATCTGTTCGTTAGCTGCAGTAGTCTGCTGAAATTAATCCAACCCGTGCTATGCGGGTCGATCAAGCGCCTGAGTGTAGCAGGGCGTATGCAATCACCAAATTGTATGGGTATCCCGTGCGTAACATTTTGAACAGCATTTCGACCACCCTTTTAGAATCTTATACCCCAGCAATAACCGTCATGATGACCTGACGGTATTCAGGCCCGTCCGTTGGAATACACGGCCGGGCCTTTTTTTTTCGGGGCGTATTTTTTTGTAAACACATGCTCAACGGGAGCAAAACATCGCTTTTTTAGCTATATTCCAGTTATGATTTTACACATCACCCATCTCTGCAATCACCGGCATCACGGCGCAAGCACCGTGCATCATCCGTTGCATCCTTTCTGCGGGCACCATCACGCATAATATTGCGTTTATCCCCTCCAATACGGCCCGGCATCGAATTGCTCCCATCCGCGGGAATTTCTATCAATACTATACTATTAAACCGAAAATTCAATTATTGTGGAACCCAGTTCAACCTTACGCATAGCCCTGCAAAAAAGCGGCCGACTCACCGAAGAAAGTATTGCCCTGCTCAAACAGGCCGGCATGAAATTCGACAGTTACAAAGGACATATGATTGTGCCCGTTCAGAACTTCGACATCGAATTACTGCTCATCCGTGATGACGATATTCCGGAATACGTGCAGGACGGGGTCTGCGATATCGGCTTTGTAGGTGCCAATGTAACCGCCGAGAAAAATGCCGATGTTCAGGTTATCCGAAACCTGGGATTCGGAAAATGCCGGTTGTCGGTAGCCGTACCGAAAAGCGGTCCCTACCAATCGGCCCGCGACCTCAACGGAAAGCGCATCGCCACCAGCTATCCCTATCTGACCCAGAAATATTTCCGCGAAAACGGCATGGAAGTCAAAACCGTGGAAATCTCCGGCGCCGTGGAAATCGCGCCCCGGCTCGGCGTCGCGGATGCCGTGTGCGACCTGGTGTCAACCGGTGGAACCCTCCGCCAGAACGGCCTGATTGAAACCGATGTAATTTTTACCTCCGAAAGTCAGCTGATTCAGACCAACAAGCCCATTTCCGACGAAAAGCAGGAGCTCATTGACAAGTTCCTGCTGCGCATCGGGGGATGTCAGCTGGCCCAGCGCTCGCGCTACATCATGATGAACGCACCCAAAGCCTCCCAGGAGGAAATTCTGCGCACCATCTCCGCCCTGAAGAGTCCGACCGTGCTTCCTCTGGCCGACCCCGACATGGTTGCCATTCACTCGGTCGTTCCGATCAACGAATTCTGGACCATCACCGAAAAACTCAAGGCCGCCGGAGCCACCGGCATCGTCATTCTGCCCATCGAAAATATGATCATGTAGCCATGCGTGTTTTTGACTATGCCCAGCTGGATGAAACCCGACGTCGGGAGCTGCTGCTGCGCCCCCGGATTGACTATGCCTCCCTGTTCGGCACGGTTCAGGCAATTATAGACCAGGTACGCGAGACCGGCGATGAAGACCTGCTGGCCTTCACCCGTCAGTTTGATAAGGCTGCGTTGGTGTCGCCCGTGTATACCGTACGCGACAAAGACCAGATACCGGTCTCCGTGGAGGTCCGGAAGGCCTTTCAGACAGCTTTCGACAATATCTACCTGTTTCACCGGGCCCAACGCCCTCAGGAAGTAACCGTTGAAACCATGCCCGGCGTGGTTTGCAGTCGCTATCCCAGGGCGATACCCCGGGTAGGGCTCTACGTACCGGGTGGAAGCGCCGTATTGCCCTCCTCCGTACTCATGCTGGCCATTCCGGCCCGGCTGGCCGGCTGCGAGGAGGTCCTCATCGCAACCCCGCCCCGACCTGACGGCAGCGTTGCCCCGGAAGTAGAATATGCGGCGGCCTTGTGCGGTGTGAAGACCATTTTATTGGCCGGCGGTGCCCAGGCCGTGGCGGCTATGGCCTACGGAACGGCCACCGTACCGAAAGTAGACAAGATTCTGGGTCCGGGTAACCAGTATGTCACCGCTGCCAAAATGCTGCTGCAAAACAGCGATGCCATGATCAGCATCGACATGCCGGCCGGTCCGTCCGAGGTACTGGTTATAGCCGATCAACAGGCCGACCCGGCATTCGTAGCCGCCGATCTGCTCTCCCAGGCCGAACACGGCCCCGATTCCCAGGTAGTACTGGTGACCCTCCCCGGCTTCGCTGTGGACGAGCTTCAGCGGGAACTGGACAGCCAGTGCGGTACCCTGCCCCGTAAAGACATCGCCCTCCGGGCACTGGAAAACAGCTTCATCCTGCAAACATCCGGTCGGCAGGAAGCATTGGATTTCACCAATGCCTACGCACCCGAACACCTGATCCTCAACACAGAGGATGCCGACGAGCTGGTAACATACATACAGACCGCCGGCAGTGTCTTTGCAGGACCCTGGACGCCTGAATCGGTAGGCGACTATGCCTCGGGAACCAATCACACCCTGCCCACCTACGGCTACGCCCGCATGTACAGCGGTGTCTCCATTGATTCCTACCTGCGGCAGATGACCGTACAACGGCTGACTCCGGAAGGGTTGCAGCAGGTAGGTCCGGCCGTGGAAGTCATGGCCCGAACCGAAGGGCTGGCAGCGCACGAGCGGGCCGTAAGCATCCGCCTGGCCCGGCTGGATGCCGGCTGAATGACGATCGCCGTGTTGTCCGGCCAGCCAGACCACGTGCTGCATGCCCCGCGGCCGACCACATAGCCTCCTGCTGCTACAATACCCCCGGCAGGCGAAAAAAGCCTTCGATTACCCGTATTTTCAGACATCACCACCATCCTGAACACCCACATCGCACTCCCGTGAAATTCGACGTACACAGTCTGGTTCGCACCAACATCCGCCTGCTTACCCCCTACCGGTGTGCGCGTGACGACTACGACCGTGGCATTCTGCTGGATGCCAACGAAAACGCCATCGGTTCCGTACCCGCTGATCCGCGCGACCTCAACCGCTACCCGGATCCGCACCAGGAAGCCTTCCGGGCCCGCTATGCCGCATTCCGCGGTGTACAGCCCGCCAACGTCTTCTGCGGTGTTGGAAGCGATGAAGCCATTGACCTGCTGCTGCGCATATTCTGCCGTCCGGGCGATGACAGCATCCTCATCACGCCCCCCACCTACGGCATGTACAAGGTCAGTGCCGCCATCAACGACGTGGATGTACAGTCGATCCCGCTGAGCCGCGATTTTCAACTGCGCGTTGACGACATTCTGGCGGCTGTCAGACCCACAACCAAGCTTATTTTCCTGTGCTCACCGAACAATCCCACCGGAAACGTGCTGCATCGACAAGACATCCGGCGTATTCTACTGGACTTCAACGGTATTGTGGTGGTAGACGAAGCCTATGTCGATTTCAGTGACGAACCCAGCTTTGCCGGGGAGCTGGATGCCTTCGAAAACCTGGTCGTGCTGCAGACCCTCTCGAAGTCCTTCGGACTGGCCGGCATCCGTCTGGGTCTGGCCCTGGCCTCAGCGGAAATCATCGATTACATGATGCGGGTCAAGGCACCCTACAACATCAACAAGCTCACCACCGAGGTTGCCCTGAAAGCTATGGACAACCTCGATGAAATGCATCGCCACGTGCAGCTGCTCAACGCCGAGCGGGGACGCGTGGCCGACAGGCTTCGTGAAATTCCCGCTGTGGGTCGTATCCACCCCTCCGACGCCAATTTTCTGCTGGTCGAAGTGCCCGACGCCCTGCGTATATACCGGGAAATGGCCGATGCCGGCGTGGTTATCCGGTACCGGGGCGATCAGATCCACTGCGAAAGCACCATACGGATTACCATCGGTACTCCGGAGGAAAACGATGCCATGCTCACCATGTTAACCGAAAAGCTCTCATGAATATCTGGATTACCCCACCCGCCCTGCGCGGCGATGATGACACCCTGACCTTCCGCCCCGGCACCCTTCGTGCCCTGCTTGCTCTCAGCGACAAGCAGCATCGGATTGGCAGCGACGCAAGTGTACTGGAAGCCGGGCAACTGGCTTTACTGCGACAGGAAGGTCTGGAACTGGGCGATTTCGGCACGGCCGGGGCCGATGTTATTGTTGACGCCCAGCACCGCGACCTGGTTATCGCCGACTTCGACGGGGAGTTTCCCTTCAGCAGTCCGGACTGGGAGGGAATGGTCCGGCACCTGCTCGGGCAGCGTCGGTCGGCCGAAAAACGACGGACCACCAACGAAACCGATATTTTTGTCAAAGTTGACCTCGACGGTTCGGGTAAAAACACCATCGAAACGGGTATCCCTTTCTTTGATCATATGCTTGAGCAGATTGCCCGGCATGGATTTATTGACCTTGAAGTGTATTGCAAAGGCGATCTGCACATCGATGAGCACCATACCATTGAGGATGTAGGCATTACGCTCGGCGAGACGCTGCTGCAGGCCCTGGGCGAGAAGCGGGGCATTGAGCGGTACGGATTTGTGCTGCCTATGGATGAGGCCCGGGCTACTGTGGCGCTTGATTTGTCCGGCAGGCCGTATCTGGTTTTTGAAGGGTCGTTCACCCGCGAGAAGGTCGGCGATTTCCCCACGGAGATGACCAAACACTTTTTCTACTCCCTGGCCATGGGGCTGAAAGCCACGCTGAATATTCAGTTTGAAGGTGAAAACGATCACCACAATATTGAGGCCTGTTTCAAGGGCTTTGCGCGCACGCTCAAGCAGGCGGTGGCGGGCAATCCGAACGATCCGAACGGTATTCCCAGCAGCAAAGGGGCGCTTTGAGTGCCAGGGCTGATTTTTGGTCGCATGCCTTGTGCCTGATGGCCTCGGGTTAGATGCCACGGCCGGCAGCCGGCCGTTCAGACCGACCCGGAATTAACTATTAACGCATCTTTATTTTCGTACATGATTGCCATCATTGATTACAAAGCCGGGAACCTCATGTCGGTTTCCAACGCCCTGCTTCGCATCGGGGCCGATTTTCAGGTTACCTGGAAGCGCGAGGTGCTGGACCGGGCCGATGCGGTGATTTTTCCCGGGGTTGGTCACGCAGAGTCGGCCATGCAGGCCCTTGAGGAGCGGGACCTGGTGAGCTGGCTGCAGCACACAACCAAGCCGGTTTTGGGTATCTGTCTGGGGATGCAGCTGTTGTACGAAAGCAGCGCTGAGGGTGATACCCGGGGACTGGGCGTTTTGCCGGGTCGGCTGGAGCGCTTTGACGAGTCGCGCGGGAAGGTGCCCCATCTGGGCTGGAATGCGTTCTCGGAGCTGCGTGACCACCCGCTGCTGGACGGGCTTCGTGCGGAGCAGCAGATGTACTATGTGCACAGTTATTACGCGCCGGTAACCGGTGACACGGTGGCCTCCTGCGATTATCAGCTACCGTTTACGGCCGTTGCGGCCCGGGGGAATTTCATGGGGGCGCAGTTTCATCCGGAGAAGTCGGGCGAGAACGGCGAGGTGCTGCTGCGTAACTTCCTGAAAATGGTTCGCGGCTAACCGCACGCTAACGCAGGGAAACTCCCTCGCTTTTGCCGGGAATCGCGAAACAGATCCGGTTACCGATATTCCGGACCGGAATCCGTTGCCCTGTACATCGAGTCGCCCCGCAGCGGGTATAAAACACCTGCGTTGCGGCGAAATAATGCCCTCGAACCGGTAAAAACCCTATATTTCGGGTCAGATTCTATCCATAATTTCATCGAACATCCGGTCTGCCGGGTGTTCCGACATCCCCTGAGTATCCATGAACGTTATTCCCGCCATTGACCTGCTCGACGGTAAGGTTGTACGCCTGCAAAAAGGCGATTATGCCAAAGTAACCGTGTACGATGACGACCCGGTAGCTGTGGCCCGCAGGTTTGCCGAAGCCGGTTTCGGACACATTCACGTGGTAGATCTGGACGGTGCGAAGTCGGGCCGATTTGAAAACCTGCCCCATATTCAGCGCATCATCGACCAGACCGGACTGACTGTGCAGACGGGAGGCGGGGTGCGGGTGTTTCGTCAGGTAGAAGAACTATTCCGGGCCGGGCTGTCTAAGATTGTGTGCTCCTCGATGGCCGTCAAAAACGAGCCGGACTGGCTGAAAGCCCTGCAGACCTTTGGCGGGGAGCGATGTATTCTGGGGATGGATCTCAAAGACGGGAAAATGGCCTATGCCGGGTGGCTGGAAACCATGGATGAACCCGTGGATGCCTATCTGGGTCGGATGCTGTCGGAAGGGTTGCAGGAAGTGCTGTGTACCGACATCTCCCGCGATGGCATGCTCTCGGGCAGCAACATCGAATTATATCAATCCCTGATGGAGAACTTCCCTTCGCTGCGTTTCATTGCCAGTGGCGGGGTAGCTGGAGAAGAGGACCTCAGACGGCTCTGCGAGATTGATGTTTACGGAGTTGTGGTAGGTCGCGCCTACCTTGAAGGGCACATATCGCTCATTTCCATGAAAAATTATCATGGTTGAGTGTTGATTTTCGCCTGGCGGCCCGATAACCGGACAAGCCCGAAAAATTTAGCTTAAGCTTATATTTAACAGTGAGATAGATACTGAACAAACTGCGCTGTTGCCATTTATTTTTGCGGGTGCGTAGGATGTTTATGAGAATTTTTTAATATTTCCGTATAACAAATGGGTTTCAAAACGCTCTATTGTTAGGAAGCAATAACGTAGTTTGCTTTCAAAAGTGTGCGTCGTATTATAGTCAAATATGCTTAACGGCAAAATTTGACGTAATGAAAGGTGGAAAAAGCGAGGTCTTTTGGTCTGTGTCGAACGGAATTCTGGCTGTGTCTGGCAAGTATGTTCCGGGTTGATCAGGGATTTGCGGGAAAGCTTTTCGAGCGTCACATTGCTTTACATGTTTCACACAACAACAAACAAAAAAACGGAGATCAATCATGGGTCAACAACAACTTTTACTGGTAATTTTGGTTACCATTATTGTTGGAATCGCTACGGTTGTAGCAATTAACACGTTCGGAAGCGCTGCAGAGTCCGCGAATCATGACGCTGTTCGGCAGGATGTTGCACAAATAGCCTCATCTGCTCAAGCTTATTATATCAAACCTGCTATGTTAGCTGGTGGAGACAGGGACTTCACTGACATTGATTTTAATAACATCACATTCGCGGGTACGATTGATGCTGATGATCCACTAATAGCTTCTAATGAAAACGGAACTTATGTAATTAGTGATGGGGATGACGATGAGTTCACAATAACTGCATATCCCTCAAGTAATGAGGATTATGCAGATAATCCTACAGGTGGCGACTCTATGGAGGCGACAATATTACCTAACTCAATAACATGGGTTCGAAGTAGTCCTGGTGAAGCTGCGGCTGGTTCTTGATGAATTAAAACATATTATGGGCTAATCTACTTATTAGGTTAGCCCTTTTTGTTTATGGGACAGCAACAGGTAATTCTACTCATTTTAGTGACCCTAATTGCAGGGATTGCCACAATAGTTGGGGTTAATACCATGCAAAAAAGTCATGAAGCTTCCAACATGGATGCTATAAGACAGCAAGTATTGCTGTCTCAAAATCTAGCTGTAGCATACTATTCAAAATCAAGGATGCTTGGGGGTGGTGGATATTCATTTGATGGTTTGACACTGGATGATATAAATCTGGAAAGTGAGTCTGAAGATGCAACCTACTCACTGATCGTTGAAGACGGAAATAGTCAAGAATTTGAAATACTTGTTACAACAAGATTTGGTGACGATTATCGAGTAACTGTTACCAATGATGATATTGTTTGGGAATCAGTAGATGAATAAAATTCTTTATTTCAGCTACCAAATAAGAAAATAATATGCCCGTCTTTCGTCTTAAAGGAATCAGCCCCAATGGTAAGCTCATTACCAATGAGTTTGAGGCGGATACCCGCAAGATAGCCCAGGAACGGGTCAACCGATTCGTCAAGTCCAAGAATATTAAAATCCAGTCCCTTGACCAACGGGCCAACTACCTGTACAAAGTCGAAAAAGACGGCAAAGTACTGTCCGGCGAGCAGGAAGCCTACAGCAAGGAAGAACTCGAACGCGCCCTGCTCAAGCTCGGCTACCGCATCAAATCCGTCCAGAAAGAGCTTATCAGTTTCAAGGGCGGCGTTCCCATAGACGAGGTCGTGAATTTCATCAACATCTCGGCCGACCTCCTCAAGCAAAAACTCACCTTCGACGAAATTCTGAATCTTCTCTACGAAGACACCCAGAACAAGCGGATGAAGGAAATCATCAAAACCATCCAGAAAGACCTCAAAGACGGTAAGGAGGGTAACGAGGTCTATGGCAAACACGCCGACGTTTTCGGTAAATTCGCCAGCTATATGCTCAGCGTAGCCTCCACCTCCGGAAACATGGCCCTGGTATTCGAAAGCACCGCCAAGTTCATGGAGCGCGATGCCACCTTCAAGAAAAACCTGCGCCGCTCCCTGCTCATGCCCGTTATCACCGTACTGGCCGTAGTCGGTGTAGTGCTGTTCTACGTAGGCTATATCTTCCCCTCCACTGCCGAGCTGTTCGTTGAAATGGGGGTCGACCTGCCTCCTATGACCGAATGGACCCTGAATTTCAGTTACTTCCTGCGCGACACCTGGTTGCTGCTGGTTGCCGCACACGTGATACCCATCGCCGCCTTCATCTCCTTCATACGTACCGAAAAGGGCAAACTGTTTCTCGACCGATTTATTATCATGGTCCCCGTCATCGGCGACCTCCTGCATAAAACCAGCATCGAAATCTTTGCACGGGTCTTCTACACCCTGTACAGCGGCTCCGGACAAAACGTAGAGGTCATCAAAGTCGCCTCGGAGGCCTGCCGGAACACCTACATGGAGAAACAGATTAAGGAAAAAGCCGTGCGAGGCATGCTTCAGGACGGTAAAGGCCTGATGGAAGGCCTGGAAGCATCCGGCGTCTTCACGAAAACCGCCCTGTCGCGATTCCGCCTGGGCGCAGAAACCGGCGACCTTAAAAACAACGCCCGACAACTGGCCGAGTACTACGAAATTCAGACCACCTACAAAATGAATTCGGTCATTGATGTCATTAATCTGTTCATCAACATGTTTATCATGATTGCACTGGTGGCCATCACCATTGTGTCATCAGAAACAGCGGTAATTCAGCCTTAAAGCTAATTTTTTGCAGGGTTTAACCTGCAAATAGATGTATATTGCACGATAACTACGCGTTTAGTGTCTAACTGATTTCAGACTCCGGCAGCTATGGCCCTTCAGATGAATTTAAAAAGGCGAAGCGGTGACCTCCTTATTGAAAAGAGCATCGTTACCCGTGAACAGCTCGCGCAGGCTCTGGCAACCCAGGAATCCGAGCCGGAGGCCATACGCCGCAGACTCGGCGCCATCCTGACAGATGACTTTGGCATCGACCGGCACACGGTCATGAAGCACATCGCCGACTTCTACGCCTTCCGGGACATCAGCAGCGTTTCGGATATCAAAAGCGAAGAACGCATCCAAAGCATCAAACGCATCCTGGAGTCCTTGCCGAAGGAATCCGTAGATGAACTCGTTCATCGTAAAACCGTCCCCTTTCGTGTTGAGCGCAACAACCTGATTCTGGCCTCCGCGGATCCGACCGATCCCGCAATTATCTCGCTGGTCGACAAGCTCGGTTTCAAGAGCTACGAGATTACCTATTGTCGCCTGGAACTCGTAGAGGACATCCTGTCAAGGGTGTACGAGCAGAAAAATGAATTCCTGGACCTCCTCGAAGAAATTGAGCTGGACGATTCGGCCATGGCTGAACAGGAAGTCAACGAGGCTGAGATTGATGCCGAAATCAATCAGAGCATGCTCAACTCCCTGGTGGAGGGTATGCTCATTGAGGCCGTCCGGCAGGGCGTCAGTGATATTCACATCATCCCGGGCATCGGTAACACCACCGACATCCATTTTCGTATTGACGGCAAACTCATGCTCTGGCACACCCAGACCGGGGTCAAGCCCGAAGCCCTTTCGGCCGTGGTCAAAGACAAGACCCGGAACGTAGACCGTTTCGAGCGGGACAGCTCCCAGGACGGGTTCATCCAGCGGAAGATTGACAACCACAACCTGCGCTTCCGGGTGTCGATTATGCCCATTGTGGGGCAGGAATTTGAGCGAAAATTCGAAAGTATTGTTATCCGGATTCTGGATGACCGCAAGGTAATCACCGACCTGAATAAGCTCGGGCTTCAGAAACAGGCCTTTAAAGATTTCAACAAAGCCATCCGCAAGCCGTCCGGCATCGTGATCATCACCGGTCCTACCGGCAGCGGGAAGTCGACCACCCTGGTTGCAGCGCTGTACTCTGTAATTGATCCATCGGTGAATGTACTGACGGTAGAGGAGCCCGTGGAGTATCTTATCCGCGGTGCGAGGCAGCTCAAGATCAGCGATAACATGACCTTCGATATGGCCATCCGCGGAATCCTCCGTCATGACCCGGACATTGTGCTTGTGGGTGAGATCCGGGATCTGAAAACCGCTGAAATCGCCATCAAACTGGCCAATACCGGTCACCTTACCTTCTCCACCCTGCACACCAACGATGCTCCCAGTGCGGTAGCCCGGCTGTTCAAAATGGGAGTGGAACCGTTTTTGATTGCCAGCGCGGTGAACCTGGTTATGGCCCAGCGGCTGATCCGGCGACTCTGTCAGCACTGCAAAGCTCCGATCCGGGATATTGATCCGGAGCTGCCCCGATCGGTAGGATTCACCGATGCTGAGATTGCACATACTACCTTTTATGGAGCGGTAGGCTGCGATAAATGCAACAAAGGGTATAAAGGTCGGGTAGCGATTCACGAGGCCCTGTTCTTCGACAAAAACATTAAGAGCATCATATTCGCCTCCGGTGACGACATCGACGAAGATCAGATTCGCGAGCAGGCCATTAAAAACGGTATGCTCACAATGCGTGCCAGTGGCAGGGAGCGCATCAAAGAAGGCTCTACTACCATTGAGGAAATCATCGCCATAACCATCGAGGACTAAAAGGAGACGGCATGACCGACTACTCGGATATTCTCTTTATGATGGCAGCCATGGTCCTGTTTTCCATATTGGTGAACAACGCCAACCGGTCATTTGTACGCAATACGGTGATGGATGTAGAAACGCAGATTGAGTACAATGCCATATCACTGGGGCAGTCGGTTATAGAGGAGGCCCGCAACCGTGCTTTTGACGAGGTGGCCGTTGGTGGTGGAAGCGAATTGGGTAACCCGGGTCTATTAACCCCGGCTCAGATACCATCGGCTTTCACGCCGCCGGTTGATCTGGGTCCTGAAACCGGTGAGTCTTACCCCGATTTCAATGATTTTGACGATTTTAACGGTCTTGCGATTACCCGCAGCAACGGGTTTGGTGACTTTGACATTGCTGTTCAGGTGTTTTTTGTAGATCCGGCCAATTCTACTGTGAACGCCGGAACCCGAACCACTATGAAACGCATGGAGGTTACCATCAGCCACGAGTCGATGAGTAATACGGTAACGCTGAGCTATTTACGAAGCTACTTTTAGAGGAAACAACATGGAACATGGTATCACACTCCAGCAACGCGTCAACGAGGGACTTGGGCAGGTTCTGCGCAATGTCCCCTTGCTGTTTCGCAATTTTGCTCCGGAAGACCTGCGCGATTTCCTGCGGCTGGGTCACGCTCAGCTGTATAAACCCGATGAAGTTATCATCGACGAGGCCAGTACGGAACTGGATACGGCTTTTCTGATTGTGCAGGGCAATGCTTCGGTGTGGAAGGATGACCTGCATCTGGCTACCATCGGAGTAGGTGATATTCTTGGAGAGACCTTCCTGTTCAATAAAATGGGTCGGACTGCCTCCGTGAGTGCCACCGATGAAGTGATTGCCCTGAAATTCCGCCGGTCTGAGGTTCTGGATTTCTTCCGTAAGAAACCGGAGCGACTTTTCAAGTTGTTTACCATCAACATTGTGGAAATTCAGCAACGACGAATCTCCAGTATGAACGCAAAAATGATCCAGTTGCAGAAGCGACTGATGAACCGGGAGGGTGTGGAATAGTCTGTGAATCCGAGCCTGCTCATAGGATTTGTAATTGGCGGTATGCTGCTGCTCTCACTGATGGTGATGAATAACCGCATATCCCAGAACAGCGCCCAGGTAACCTTGTCTGAAATGACCAGGCAATCGATGAGTGCAGTCTCGGATATCGTGGGGCACGACCTGCGCAGGCTGGGCTCAGGAGCCGGTGCCAATCCCATTGCCGTGGCAACGCGTAACCGTCTGGTATTCAACGGTGCCCAGGAAGATAATGCGGTGGTTCAGGTGGAGTGGTTTTTTGACGATACTTTAGTACCGGCAGCTGCTGATAATCCCCGGGAACGGGTTTTGCTGCGCGTAGCTGACGGTGACACCACTCGTATGGAAATGGGTGTGACCTCGTTTAATTTCATCTACTTTGATGCCGCCGGCGATACCACAGCGGTGCTCAATGACATCCGCCGGATTCGTGTCCAGATGATGGTGGAGAGTAAATCACCAATTGGTGATGAATTTTCACAGGCGTACTGGGAGGCAGACCATTCTCCCCGTGCGCTGCAATAATCCCACGGAGGCGTTATGGGCAGAGCTTTACTTTTTTTGGTTGCCGGCAGTTTTGTAATCTTCGGTATGCTGCAACTGGGCGTGAGCGGACGACAATCCAGCATGAATGAAATCAATGTGGGATATGTGCTGGACGCCCAGGCCCGTAATATTGCCAACAGTGCCCTGGAGTCGGCCCTGAACCGGCTTATGACGGATGATACCTGGCGGGCTGGTCCGCAGCAACCCTTCCGTTATCAGTATGGTGATGAGTACGCGGATGTTCAGGTGGTTGACGCCAGCATGCAGGGTGTGACGCTCCCGCCCAACGTTATTGAAATCCGCAGCAAAGGTGTAAGCGGCGACCGCCAGGCCAGCGCCGTAGCGCGCATCGAGGTGGAAGACAGTCTGCCCACCATTGAAAGTACGATGGGTATTTTCACCAACAACCTGACCGTGAATATCTCCGGAAGCTCATTTCTGATCGATGGTAACGACAATGCGGCCGTACCCGGCGGAGCCCTCCCCGGCATTGCCGTGAACAGCCAGGCCGCCTACGACGAGTTCATGAAACTCAACAGCAGTCAGCTCGACAAGATTCAAGGACCCGGTGGTGGTACCAGTGTTGTGCTGAACACCGAGATGGATGCGGATGCATTGGAAACCTTCATTACTCAGGCCGTAGCCAATGCTGATGCTGTTTACGACGATCATACCGCATCCGGCGCCAACTCACTGGGCTCTGCTGAAGACCCGCAAATCATTGTAGTCAACGGTACCCTGGATATCAGAAACGCAACCGGAGCCGGCATTATTATCGTTCGGGAAGGCGGCATACTCGACGCCCGGGGAAATCTGGATAACTACCAGGGCCTTATCATCATCCAGGGGACTGCCGGCATGAGCCGGGGCAATATCCACATCCGCGGGGCCATGCTGTTCGGGGGTGCCAATCCCGCCATTGAAATCGACATCGACTTCCGGGGCAACGTGAACATCCTCTACGACAGTTCGGTACTCAACCAGTTGTCAGCAAGTATGCCGGAAACCGCAGGGAAAAAACAGCGGGTTGTAGGTATTTATGACTAATTGCATGCTGGTTAATCTTTTAAATGTGCGTAAAATACCTTACTCTCTGTATAGTGTCCGGATACTGTCAACCCCTGAACTAAACGCAGTGCAACACGGCCGTTAATGTCAGCATACCTAGAAAAGCTACACTCTGAAGTCTTCGAACCGGTACGAAATGAAGTACCTGACCTCATTGTCGGCAAAGAACGGTATCTGCTCATCAGCGAAGTGCTTGACCGGCTGCCCGAACGCCAGGCCCAGGCCATGCGGGATTACCTCACCGCAGTACTGGAGCACATGGAATATACCAGCGCGTCCGATGTGGATCTGGGAGGTATAGGCGGGCAGAATCATATCTGGTTCCGAACCTACGGAGCCAAAAAACCCTGGCTTGACGGTCCGGACCTGACCCCCTACGAAGCCGATATCCTCTGCGTTGCCAATCTGACCACGGAACAGCTGGATATTCTGCTGGCTGAAAAAAATCTGGACTTCTCTTTCACCGTTGACCTCAAAAATATTGGTCAACGCCGGTTCAGGGCCAATATGTACTTTGATCTGGACCACCTTGCACTGAACATGCGCCGGATTAATGCGGAAGTGCGACCGTTCAAGAGTCTGAATCTGCATCCCGAAGTGGCCAAAGCACTGAGTCTGAAGTTTTATAAATATGGACTCACGCTCGTTACCGGAATAACCGGAAGCGGAAAATCTTCCACCCTGGACACCATCGTTGACGCCAATAACCGATCGGTAGACGGCCACATCGTTATCATCTCCTCCCCTATTGAAATGGTACACGTACCACGCCGTTGCCTTATCCGTCACCGCGAGGTCGGTCGAGACACCCTCTCCTTCAAACAAGGCGCTATTGAGGCCCTCCGGCAGGATCCGGATATCATCGTGCTGGGTGAGCTTCGTGATGCGGAAACCATCTTGACAGCCCTGGAAATCACGGACTCCGGGCATAAAACCTTTTCCACTCTGCATACGGCCTCTGCCACGGAAAGCATCGACCGTATCATCGGCGAGGTGCCCCCGGATGAGCAGAATCGCGTAAGGTTGCGTCTGGCCGATGTACTCACCTGTGTCATATCCCAGAAGCTGGTTCCCACCAAAGACGGAAAGCTGACTCTGGCCAAGGAAGTACTGCTGAACACCTCTTCTGTGAAGGCGGCCATCCGTAATAACAATACCGGCGAGATTTATCAGATGCTCATGGAGGGCGGCAATATGGGCATGATGACCATGGAACAGGATCTGAAACGGCTCTATGACGAAGGTTTGATATCCCTGGAAGAAGCCTATAACCAGGCCAACAACAAGAAACGTCTCAAAGATATTATTTCATAAATCGATACAGCGTGTTCGACCTAAAAAAGCGAGAAATTACCGGCATCACCGTAGACGGCGAGTTCCTCAGACTGGCTACGCTGGAGGTGTCGCAAGACCTGGTCAAAGTTGTCAAACTGCAACGGGCGCGGCTACTCAGTCTTCCTGATGATCTGAAAGACGACCGGGGTCGCGATGATCTGGACATTCCCGGAAATGATGAAGACGATGAGACCGCTATATTCGGGCTGTCGGATACGGAACCGGCCGGTCCGGGCGTACTGGAAGAGTCTCTGGATGAAGACTGGGATATGACCCAGGAGAATATTCCCGGCCTGGATGACAAGTCGAACGCTACGATCATGGCCGATCTGCTTCGCGAACACCTGCTGCAGAGCATTACCACCAGTGTAGCCATTCCCCTCAACCAGACCCACCTGCAGCTCTTCAGCGATATTGATGTAAAAAAGCTCAGCCGGAAAAAAATAACGGCTACCCTGCATGAGCGTATGGAAACCATGTATGACCACCCCATTGCGCCCGATCAGCTGGTGTGGCATCGGGTTAACGGCAACGGAACGCTGCTGGTAGGCTCTATTGAGCGGGATGTGTTTCCGGTGACGGTACTGGATGCGGCGCTTCCATTGTTTGACGGGAAGATCATGGTGAAAACGGTGCTGAGTGAAGAACTCATTCTGGCCGGACTGATTCGCACCAATTATACCCTGCTTGACCACGAGTACACCTGCATTGTACATGTAGAAGAGAACAATACTACGCTTATTTTCATGAAGGGCAAGGAGTTTCATGCGGTTTTGCCCGTGATTAAAGAAGGCAGCAAAAATCAGCGGGTGGGCAGGACCATATTCTCCAAGATACTCTTTGAGGTAGACCGCGGTAAAATTCCAACACTGGATCGCATTGTAGTCACCGGGGATACCCTGGGCGGCAACCTGTTGCTTTTCCTGGCCGATCAGTTTATCGATGTGGAGGTCACCCCGTTTGAATATGACGGAGACAAATTTGATGTGGATGCCACCCTGGACGATGATTACCGCGACTACCTCAAAGCCATTGGTATTGCCTGGGCAGGCAGCGACCATGCCAAAGCGGATTTCATACATCTCTCCTTCCTTCCAAAATATATTCAGGTTCGTCAGCAGGTATTCAAGCTGGACTGGCACGGGTATGTACTTCTGGCCATGATTGCGCTTATGCCGGTGCTGGGTAACCATTACTATCAGCTGAAAAAAGCGGACTTTGAAAGCAATCGGCAGACCATCCAGCTGCTTGACCGGCAGATTTCAGAAACCAGGGCCGTGACCACGGTAGTTGAGAATCTTTCGGCCGAGTACGCCCTGATGGAAGCCAAGGCCGGCGTACTGGATGAGCTGAGTGCCAATACCCTGAAATGGTCGCGCACCCTGCAGCTGATTAACGCCGCTACAGAAGGCATCAACTCATTGTGGTTTACCAATTTTCAGGGATCACCCGAGAATCTGATCATACAAGGCACAGCGCTCTACCGCGACCGGATTCCGCAGATCAGCAACCGGTTTCACCGGGCTACCCTGCAGCAGGTAACCGAGCGGGAAGAACGCGGTATCATCGTCTATGACTTTGTGCTTCTGGTAAACGAAGTGGTTGATGATCCCGACTTTTTCGATCCGGAAAAAGCAATCCTTCCCGAGCAGGTACTCGAGTTAACTGAAACAACCGGTACACGCGGTACCATCCGGCAATAACATCCTCCCGATCATGTCATACGCTTTACGAAATACACTGATTTTGCTGGCTACCCTGTTGCTTCTGGGAGCAGGCGGATGGATATTATTGCGGTTCAGTTTCGCCCAGGAAATTCTGGAGCAGGAGTCGTTGATTTCGCAGAAGGAGAACGAGGTTTCACGACTGAGTGCGACGGCCGATAATTTCACGCAGGTTCAGGAAATGACGAACACTATCCGGTTTGAACTGGAAAATCACAACAAGGAACTGCTGCCTTCGGCCAATGTAGCGGCCGTGTACGGATTTCTGGACCGTGTCAACCGGGGAAGCGCCTACACAACCATGAATTTCGCTTTTCGTGATTCGGTGCGCAACAACGACCATGGCTTGCTGCAGGTACGCCTCGACGGAGACGGAACCTATCGGGCCCTGTTCAACTTTCTGACCATTCTGGAACAGAGTAAGCCCATCATTCGGGTGACCGATATCCGACTGGCCCCGGAGGGTTCTACCCGTGAATCGCTTAATCGTGTTCGTTATGAAATGAATGTAGATTTCTACTACGCACGGGGTGGAACACAAACCGACCCCGAAATGCTGGTTCGCACATCGGTACCGCGCCGACTGTACAATCCTTTTTACGCGCTGGTTCACGAAGTGCCGCCCAACGAAGATAACCTGGTTAACGTGGAACAAAGTCGTCTGGTCGGGCTTGTCCGCAGTGGTGCCTATATCATCGATCAGGCCAACGAGCTGCGTTTCATCCCGTTAGACGGTCCGGTTTACCTGGGTTCCATGATACGGGTAAATATGAACGAACAAACGGCTGAATTCCGGCTGAATCGCGGTGGCATACGCGACCTTGTAGTGTTACGAATCAACGAATCGATTAATGAATCGGAATAACCCCCCAGTTTTATGATGAACGTTCTACCTACTTATTTCAACCGCGCTGTGCTGCAACTGCTGAGTATTGCGATGCTGCTTGCGCTGCCGGTCCAGTCTATTGCCCAGGATCGACTCCCCTTCCGGGAATTTACCAATCCGGACGAGCTGGTGACCCTGGGGCAGGAGACCTCCCTTTCACAGGCTTTTATCATACTGGGCGGGTTCAGTCGCAGTTTTGAGGACAAAATTCTCATCGACCGGTCTGCCACACCCGGATCCATTGGTATCAACATCCCCAGTATGCACTGGCGTCAGGCCCTGGATGCCATCGCCCGGGCCAACAACCTGCTGATTCAGGAACAACGTGAGTTTATTGAGGTTCTCCCGAACCGCATGCCAGAAGACGAAAACGGTGCGCAGTCTGAAACGCAGCCAACACCGGGACCGGCTACCGGAGGTCCGGGGCCGGAGATCAATGCAACGCTGGATACACGTGAAATCGAAATATCGGCCATTTTCTTCGAGGGTAACCGGCGGATTCTTCGTGAAATCGGAATCAACTGGACCGCGATACAAGACGGGGTGGTCCGCGTATCCAATCTGGCGGCCGAAAGTGTATCCCTGGAGGCTCTTCAGGCTGAAATTGAGCCCCAGCGTCTTTCGGGCGACTGGGAAGTGGGGGCACTGCTAAACACGCTGGAACTGCTCAACGTAGGTGAGATTCTTTCCAGCCCGCGAATTAAAGTAATGGATGGCCAGGAAGGAGATATTCAGGTAGGGCAGGATTTCTCCATCAAACAGCGTGACTTTGCCGGCAACATTACCGATGCATTTTTCAGCACAGGTACCATCCTGACGGCTACACCCTACATTATGACGGACCGCGACACCTCCTTCATCTATCTGGACCTGCGCGTGGAGCGCAGTACGGCCAATCCGGACCCGGTCAGTACGATCATCAATAAGCAGGAAGCCGTGACCCAGGTGCTCTTGTACAGCGGAGAATCCACGGTGATAGCCGGACTGTACGAAACCGATGAACTGACCATCCGTCGGGGTATTCCGTTTCTGAAGGATCTGCCCCCCTGGTTTTTCGGCTTGCGTTACATCTTCGGATACAATTCCTACGAAACGGCCCAAAATGAGCTCATAATTGTGGTCAGAGCCGAGATTATTCCATCGTTACGCGAACGTTTCAACCTGGAACAGACTCCAACCATTGATGTGTTGCGGGAGGGTCGCCAACGGTTAATTGAGGGTGCACAAAGACCCTGATTGATGATATCCATCCCCTTTTTTGAAGCGCTGCCGGTTCTCCGCCGCTTTGAGGATACGGCAGATCCGCGTAGCCCGAATACACATTTCAGACTATTTTACGCAGGCAGCATTCCTGGGCGGTGGCATTCAGTACGCAGATACACTGCTCAAATCACCGCAGGCACCGGCTGCATTCTTTGCGGAACAGATTGCAACGCGGCACACTGAGAATTTCTCAGGGCTTGAGTGCCGATGGGATGAAGTTAAAAATGACCGTGGTGAAGGCCGGTCGATCGGTGCCATCTGCATGCTACCCCGCCCCATACAAAAGCTTCTGGTCATATCACCGTTTTGAGTGTGCCATTTTTGCGGTTAAAGCCGGATTGGCTACATAATCCTTCTCGAGCGCAGGTATCTTCTTGACCAATAGCGCTCATCCAGGCGGGAAACCATCGGGCCTCTGGAGGTGGAGGCGTGCAAAAAGCGGTCGCCATCCAGCATAATTCCTACATGATAGGTGTTACGTCCGGTCCGGAAAAAGACCATATCACCGGCCCGGAGGCGGGATTTCCTCACTCTGGTACCGGTACGCATTTGTTCCCGCGTAGTCCGAGGCAGGTTGATGCCAAACTGCTCGCGCATAACAATCATCACAAAGGCTGAGCAGTCCACACCGCTGCGACTCGTCCCCCCGAGGACATAAGGCGTTCCCTGCCAGCGATCGTGCATCTCCATGAGGCGGGACTCCACAGAGCGGGCAGATTTTCGGGACGAGGCACAGGAGCCAATCAGCACCAGCAACAGCATTACCGCAAGAGTGCGTAACAGCGTCTGCCGGTCCGCAATCATTGCTTACACCACGTTGCTTTGACCCAGCGGCAACGACTCAATCACATTGATAGCCGGCGAGGGATCACTCATAATGTAGAAATGCAGACCGGGAACCCCATGATCAAGCAATTCCAGGCATTGCTTACGTGCCCACTCCTGCCCGATACTGCTTGTACTTTCCGGATCAGCCGCGACCGCATCGCTCAGGTCGCAGGGAATGGAAAGATGAAATGCCTTCGGCAGGGTTACCAGGTGGTTCGCCCGGGTGAGTACCTTCAGACCGGGAATAATCGGGATGGTGATACCCTCGGACCGGCATTTATCCACAAAGTCGAAGAAGACCTGGTTGTCAAAAAACATCTGCGTAACGATGTAGTCGGCCCCGGCTGCCACCTTATCCTTGAGTCTTTTAATATCCCAGACCAGATTCGGCGCTTCGTTATGCTTTTCGGGATAGCCTCCCACACCCACACAAAAATCGGTGTGACTGGCCTCCATGAGATCTTCCAGATAGATGCCGTTGTTCATATCCTTTACCTGGCGGACCAGATCGCTGGCATAGGTATTGACCGCCCGGTCTTTATGATGGGGCTTGGGAGCGCCGTGGTCGTCACCGCGAACCGCCAGTACATTATCGATACCCAGATAATGCAGCTCGATGAGGGCATCCTCGGTTTCTTCCTTGGTAAATCCTTTACAGATAAGATGCGGCACGGGATCTACGTTGTAGCGGTGTTTGATGGCGGCACACAGTCCGATGGTGCCCGGGCGTTTGCGCTTGACCCGGCGTTTCATGGTACCGTTGCCCAGATCAATGTACTCGGCTTCGGCAGCATGGGAGGTAATATCGATGAAGGGCGGATTGAATTTCTTGACCCGGTCGAGTGCATCAAATACGTTCTGGATGCTGGCGCCCCGGCGTGGTGGAATAATTTCGAAAGAAATGAGCGGCTCGGTCGCGCGATCGTAATGTTCGGTAACTTTCATCGGCGGAAATGTGTTGTAGGGTAGATGGAAACTCAGACGGGTTATGGGTATACTTGGCTTCCCGGCAGGCAAACGCCGGTGAAACCAACAAATGACCTTGCCAAAGCATCCCTAACTGAATAATCTACTAAAAATTTCGGGAAATTATGGAACTGTTAGTCAATATTGACCATATCGCGACCTTACGGAATGCACGCGGCGAGGGTGTGCCGGATCCGGTAGAGGCGGCCAGGATATGCGAAGACAACGGAGCGGCCGGCATCGTGTTTCACCTGCGCGAAGACCGAAGACATATCCGTGATCATGACGTATATGCACTTCGGGAACACATCCGCGGTACCGTTGATTTTGAAATGGCCGCCACCGATGAAATGCTGGGAATCTGCGAGAAAATTCGCCCGCATATTTGTACCCTGGTGCCGGAGAGCCGCCAGGAGCTCACTACCGAGGGCGGACTGAACATGCGGATGATTTTTGAGGATTACCGTTCCCGCGTGATACCGCGACTGCTGGATACCGGTACTATAATCAGTCTTTTTGTAGACCCCAATCCCGACGACATACAACGTTGCAGGGAGCTGGGCGTCCAGGCCATCGAGCTGCATACCGGAATGTATGCCAACGCCCGGAAAGCTTCGGTGGTGGAACATGAGCTTGAACGTCTGCGCGAAGCCGCTGAACTGGCGCACAGCCTTGGACTCATCGTGAATGCGGGCCACGGGCTTAACTTTACCAATACCACAACCTTCATCCGGGCGGTACCGCATCTGGCCGACATCAGTATCGGTCACGCGCTGGTGACCCATGCCGTGTTTCACGGACTGGCAACTTCGGTGCGCACCATGGCCGATATCATCAGCAAAGGTTAACGGGTAAGGCTCATGGATTTCATTGAACCCCCCTTTGACGAGCTCAACGATTCGCCTGAGTTTTCGCCCGGGCACCGGGCGGGTTTCGTGGCGATTATTGGTCGACCCAATGCGGGAAAGTCCACCCTTTTGAACGCCATCCTGGAGTTCAAGCTGGCCATCGCCACGCACAAGGCACAGACTACCCGCCATCAGATACTGGGTATCCTCAGCGAAGCGGCCCACCAGATGGTCTTTCTGGATACACCGGGAATCATCGAACCCGAATACAAGCTTCAGGAAGCCATGATGCAGGCGGTGGCGCGGTCGACCAAGGACGCTGATGTGCTGTTGCATCTGGTAGATGCTACCCGTCCGGCGGATGAAGAACGGGTCTGGAAATACATGCATGCTTCAGGAAAACCTGCTGTGCTGGTAATCAATAAAGTGGATGCGGCGGGCGATGAGGTCGTTGATGCGATTAAGGCAGCATGCACCGCAGCATTTGCCTACCGTGAAATTGCAACGATTTCTGCTGCCCGTGGTACCGGACTTGATGAGCTCAAAATGGCTCTGGGTCGACAATTGCCGCTAAGTCCGCCGCTGTACCCGCCCGATCAGCTCAGCGAACACCCGGTCCGGTTCTTTGTATCGGAGCTCATACGGGAGCAAATATTCCTGCAATACGCCCAGGAGATACCTTACTCATGCACGGTCACCATTTCTTCATTCAAAGAGGAAGAAAAAATGGATCACATCCACGCCGAAATTATCGTGAACCGGGACTCACAGAAGGGAATTCTGATTGGTAAAGGCGGGATGAAACTAAAAAAATTGGGCACAAAGGCCCGCGAGCAAATCGAGCAGCTGACCGGCAGGAAGGCCAATCTTCAGCTATTCGTAAAAGTCAGGGAAAAGTGGCGCGATAAAGACAGCTACCTGCGCGGATACGGGTACTGACGGCAGGCCGGCGCTTTACGTGAAATTGCGAATGACGGGCTGCCAGCGCGGGTACGCACAGTATTCCTGCTTGCCACGGGACGGATTGTACGTGGGGCATATTCAGGGATTTCAGCCAGCGATTCGCCACAATTTTCATCGAATCTGGATTGGCATAAAAAAATTTTGTGCATGGTTTGAAAAAGTCCTTATACTTGTAACCATGTCAAAACAACAAAACATATCCATCGCCAAGCGAAGCTGTATGATGCTCTGTAGCTAACAGGGCTTTTGAAGTTTATGACATAATCAAAAAAGCCCTCCATTTCCTGCAGGGCTTTTTTTGTACCATGTTCTTTTGTTACTGGAAAGCTCTTATCAAGAAAGGCGGAGGGATCAGGCCCTGTGATGCCTTAGCAACCGCCCCGGTTTAACCGCCGGGGGTCAGGTGCTAAATCCTGCCCGGCTGGTGCATGCACTGGCTTGGGGAAGATGAGAGAAGCTGGATTTTATCTGTTAAAGTAAAAGCCTCTTCTGTCATCGTAAAACGGAAGAGGCTTTTTTTATTCAAGCAATTGTCAACCAAAAACAACCGATGAAATCGACGTTCAATACCTGGTACGAGGAAAAGATGTACGCCACCGACGAGCTGGCCGCGGAAACGAATCGTATCGAACAGCTTTTACCAACCATCAGAACCATCGCTGTAGTGGGAATTTCCAAAAACCCGCAAAAAGACAGCCACTTTGTTGGACGGTACCTGCAAAAACACGGTATCCGTATCGTGCCGGTCAATCCCGGTGCAGACCAGATTCTGGGTGAGCCTGCCTACCCGGATCTTAAAAGCATTCCGTTTCCTGTTGATGTAGTTGACATCTTCCGCCGTCCTGAAGACATCCCTGCAACCGTTGAGCAGGCCCTGGAAATCGGGGCTCCCGTAATATGGCTGCAACTTGGAACCGGGACGCACGACGAGCTGAAGGAGCAAGTTGAACAAAACGGTACCACACTGATTCAAAACCGATGTATAAAGGTTGACCATCAGTTCCTGGTACGTGACAAACAGAAAAAATAACCCCGGGGCGGGCATGCCTGTCAAATGATTAAGCATGTCCCTCTGGAGTTAACCTTAGGGATGCGGCATCAAAGCCATCCGCATTTACAGAACAAAAAATCCAATAATTCAGGAATAACACCATGAGTAACGCAAAGCATTACCGATTTGAAACCCTCCAGCTCCACGCAGGACAGTCGCCCGACCCGGCAACCAACTCCCGTGCAGTTCCCATCTACCAGACTACCTCCTACACCTTCAACGACACCGAGCACGCGGCTACGCTCTTCGCCCTGAAAGACTTCGGCAATATCTACACCCGGATTATGAATCCGACCACCGATGTCTTTGAAAAGCGGGTAGCTGCCCTTGAAGGCGGCGTTGCTGCCGTGGCTACCTCCTCCGGACAGGCCGCGCAGTTTCTGGCCATTGCCACCATCGCACAGGCCGGCGACAACATCGTATCAACCAGCTTCCTGTATGGCGGTACGTATAACCAGTTCAAAGTCTCCCTGCCACGACTGGGCATCAAGGTGAAGTTCGTGGATGAAGACAGTGTAGCGGCTTTCGAAGCCCAAATTGATGAGCATACCAAAGGTATTTATGTAGAGTCGATCGGAAATCCGCGGAACAATGTAGCTGATTTTGAAGGACTTGCGGCCCTGGCCAGGAAGCATGGTATTCCGTTGATTGTGGATAACACCTTCGGGGCAGGCGGCGCCATTGTGAAGCCCATCAAATGGGGTGCCAATATTGTGGTGGAGTCGGCCACAAAATGGATTGGCGGTCATGGTACTTCGGTCGGTGGCGTCGTCGTTGATGCGGGTAACTTCGACTGGGGCAATGGCAAGTTCCCGTTGTTTACCGATCCGGCGCCGGGGTACCACGGACTGAATTTCTGGGAAGTCTTCGGCGATAAAGGTCCGTTCGGGAACATCGCCTTCGCCATACGGGCACGGGTTGAAGGCCTTCGGGATTTCGGGCAGGCGATTTCACCCTTTAACAGCTTCCTGCTGATTCAGGGGCTGGAGACCTTGTCGCTGCGTGTGGAACGTCACACCGAAAATGCGCTCAAACTGGCCAAATGGCTGCAATCCAACAGCCATGTAGCCTGGGTCAGCTATGCCGGTCTGGAAGACCACCCCTATCATGCAACGGCCAAGAAATATGTTGAGCATGGGCGGTTTGGCGCTGTACTTACCTTCGGGGTCAAGGGCGGCTATGACGCAGCGGTGAAGTTTATTGAAGGGGTGGAACTGGCTTCCCACCTGGCGAATGTGGGTGATGCCAAAACCCTGGTGATTCATCCGGCTTCCACAACCCACCAGCAGCTCAGCGACAGCGAGCAGGCTTCATCGGGTGTAACGCAAGACCTGGTTCGGGTTGCCGTTGGCATTGAGCATATTGATGACATCATCGCTGATTTCGAGCAGGCATTCGCCAAGATCTAATTTCAATAATCTCCACAGGCTGCTGTTCCGGACAGTTCAGCAGCCTGATGGAACTCCCTTTTACTGATTGCTTTAACATCCAGCATAGCGGTCGGTAGAAAATCATACAAAACAATCGGAGAAGAAAAATGGGCAGTTTTTCAACTATCAAAAAAGAACAAAACGCAGTAATCGCTTCTGCTGTACAGCAGGTAGTCAAGCAGATATCAACGGATCATGAAGCCGCTAAGGCGCAATTCACCGCAACCTCTTCCTTGCACGAAGGATTGCTGGCCGACATCCAGATCCGACAATTCGACCTGGTTTCTGATGAACCGAAATCCCTAGGCGGCACCGATTTGGGTCCGAATCCGGTAGAGTTGGTTCTCGGGGCATTTGCGGCCTGCCAGGAAATTGTGATTGCAGCCTACGCTGCAGTATTAGGCATTGAAGTGCAGCGGGTTAATGTGAAAGCAACGGGCGATATTGACTTACGTGGTTTTTTCAACGTCTGCGATAAGATTCGTCCCGGCTTTACAAAGGTGACCTACGAAACGGAAATCATCACCCGCGAAACCGATGAGGCAAAACTGGCTCAATTGCGTTTCTTTGCACAGAACAGATGCCCTGTTCTGGATATTCTGCAGGAGCCTGTTCCAACTGAAGGTACCGTTACCTTTAAAGAAAAGGTAGCTATTCCGGAATATCAGGCCGGATAAACAAAGCCTCGAAAATAAAAAACCCCCGGAATGGGCAGAGACCGGGGGTTGATATACATCTTACTACTGGCGGGTCCGGACAGACCAAAACAGATTCTGATGCATCACTAAAGTTAATCAGAATCTGCATAACCCTAAACAGTGAAAACTGTGCCGGGTTGACCAACATCAACCGATGACTGGAACAACAACTATCTATACACTTCCTGAACCGTTCGTAACCGAATCGGGTGAGACGATTACGCCGGTGCAGGTAACTTACAAAACCTGGGGAAAGCTTAACGCCGACGGCAGCAATGCGGTGTTGGTTTGTCATGCCCTTACGGGTAACGCCGAGGCCGACGAATGGTTTCCCGGACTATTTACCGATGGAGGCATCCTCAATCCCAACGAGCAGTTTATCGTATGCTCGAATGTACTGGGAGGCTGCTACGGAACGACTGGTCCGTGGAGTAAAAATGCATCCACCGGAAAGCTCTGGCAGGCTGACTTTCCGAAAATCACCATCCGTGATATGGTCCGGGTACAGCAGCTGCTGCTCAGTCACCTGGGTGTGACCTCCATCGAGCTGGCCCTGGGCGGATCCATGGGAGGCATGCAGGTGCTCGAATGGCTGTGCATGGATGATCGCATTCAGAAAGCAGTCCTCATTGCCATGGGCAAGGCGCACTCGCCCTGGACTATCGGTTTCAGTGAGGCTCAGCGCCGGGCCATCCGGGCCGACCGTAACTGGAACGGGGGGTTTTACGCACCCGACGCTCCGCCGGCTGAAGGGCTTGCTGCAGCACGGATGATGGGGATGATGATGTACAGGAGCGCACCGGCGTTTCAGCGCAGATTTGGCAGAAATTTACAGGACGGACATCCCGATTTGCTGCAGGTCAATTCCTATCTGAACTACCAGGGAGACAAGCTTGTTAAGCGGTTCGATGCCAATACCTACATCACGCTTACCGAGGCCATGGATACCCACGATGTATCCCGGGGCAGAGGCAGCTATGAACAGGTACTCGGCTCCATTACAGTTCCCGTATTGGTGATGGCAATTTCTTCGGATGTTCTATATGTGCCCGCTGAGCAGCGTGAGCTCGCCGGTTTACTAGGAAACGCCCGCTATGCCGAGCTGGAATCGGATGAGGGCCACGATGCATTTCTCATTGAATTCCCAAAAATGGCCGAAATATACCGGACATTTAACCAAAATATTATTTCTACAGACTCCCGCTAATGCTTCATATTCTCAAATTCGGAGGCAGTTCCGTTGCCTATCCGGAACGTATCATCAATTCCGTGGACATTGTTCGTCGCCGGCTCAAGGAGGTTTCTGTTGCGGTGGTGGTCTCCGCGCTGGGTGGGGTAACCGATGAACTGATTGCCATCAAGGAGCTCGCCCGGTCGGGTGATGAAGCCTGGCAAGCCCGTTTTGACAGCCTTATATTGCGCCACCACCAGACGGCCTCCAAGGTCGCCTCGGGAGCACGGTCGCAGCGGCTTCTGGGTGAACTAAACGTATTGCTGGACGAGCTGAAAGCTACCTGTGAAACCATCTTTCAGGAAAAAAAACTGTCTGTCCGAACCAACGATTACGTCCTTTCCTTTGGAGAGCGTATGTCATGCCGGATTTTTGCCACGGCCCTGGCCCATGGCGGAATAGACGCACAGGCGTATGAGTCTCATCATTTTGTTCGGACCAATAACCGATTCGGCGATGCCGATGTGGACTACACGACCACCCGTGAACTGGTACAACAGACACTGGCCCCGGTCAGCGGAACGGTTCCGGTCATCACCGGATTTCTGGGCTCCACATCGGATGGCGCCATCACCACACTGGGTCGCTCCGGATCGGATTTCACCGCCGGACTAATGGGACAGGCCCTGGACGCCGACCTTGTGGAAATCTGGACCGATGTCAACGGTGTACTCACTGCCGATCCGAATATTGCCGCAACAGCCGTAACCATTCCGAGGCTGCACTACGCTGAAATCGCCGAAATGGCCCATTTCGGCACCAAAGTACTGCATCCGCGCACCGTACTGCCTCTGGAGGAAGCAGCGATTCCCATCGGTATATACAATTCGTTCGAACCCGATCACCCGGGTACCCTCATTACCCATGAATACTCCCGGACCAACGGCACGCTCAAATCCGTCTCCCTGAAAAAAGATGTGGTACTCATCGGTTTAAAAAGCAAGGGGCTGGACCGCATCCACAATCTGCTGACCCGGGCTATGGCTTCGTTGCTGGAAGCCGGGGTAACCGTGCTGTTCAACAGCGCAGCGTCTGCTGAGTTTGGTATCACCTTTGCACTGGACCGGCACGAATCTGACCGGGCCTTAAGCGTGCTGGACGAAACGTTTTCAGCGGAATACAAGTCCGGTTTGATTGATGAGCCGCACATTCTGGACGAGGTCAACATGGTCACGGTAATTGGCGACCGTCTGGTCAACGATCTGGGACTGAGCGGGGCGGTACTCTCGGTACTGGGTGAAAATCAGATTGCCCCCCTGGCCACCGCCAAAGGTTTGGGAAACCGGCATTTCAGCATGATACTTCCCCAATCGCAATCGTATACTGCGGTACGGTTACTCAACGATCATTTCTGTGTGCATGCACAGCGGGTGCGACTTTTTGTAGCGGGAGTCACGGGTATCATCGGTTCGGAACTGCTCACCCAGCTCACCGAAGCCATCGGCGATGAGTATGACCTATCCGTGATCGGTGTATGCGACAAACGCAGCATGTACTGGGATGCCGGCGGACTGAATCCGCTTTCAGTGAAGCAAAAGCTGCCGGACAACGCAGATCCGACCAACTGGGGCCTGATTGTCAACCGTCTGATCACCGATTACCCTTACCGAACCATATTTGTGGATTGCACCGGCGCCCGGGAAGTTTCCGGGTTCTACACCAAACTGCTCAAAGCCGGCATCCACATTGCCACACTCAGCAAACGGGCCAACACGGCCTCGCAGGCCTACTATGATGAGCTCATGGCCTACACCGAAGGCAAAAAAACGCACTATCTGTTTGAAACTACTGCCGGGGCCGGATTACCGGTATTTCAGACGCTCAAAGACTTACAGCGTTCCGGCGATCAGATTCAGAAAGTAACCGGTGTGCTATCCGGAACCCTGACCTTTCTGTTTGATGCCCTGTTAGACGGCGAGCCCTTCGGAAAAACCATCCGCCTGGCCCGTGAAATGGGCTACGCCGAACCGGACCCCCGCGACGACCTGTCCGGCAAAGATGCGGCCTGGAAACTGCTGGGTATTGCCCGGTCCATCGGCATGCGAATTGAACTGGAAGACATGGTGGTGGAAGATTTGGTTCCTGAAGGACTGCGCGAGGTTTCCCTGGACGATTTTTTTAATCGCGCTGCCGATGCCGATGCCTATTGGCGGCAACTGGTACGCGAGCGATGTGAGCCCGGTCACGTGCTGCGTTATGTCGGGACCCTGGAAAACGGTACCATTCGCCTGGAAGTCAAATCGGTTCCCCGGATCTCACCCATGGGTGCGTTGGGTGGAATTGACAACCAGATTTCGGTGTACACCAAACGGTATAACCGCTCACCGCTCACCGTGCAGGGACCGGGGGCAGGGCGAGAGGTAACGGCGGCCGGATTGCTGGCTGATATCCAGAAAATTGCCATCCGGATTGTGCGGTAAGGTATCCTGTATCACAGAAAGTTATACAACTTCGATGCAACGCAACCACAATGGCTTATGAAATAAATACATCAGAATAGCGACAAAAGACTCGTAATTCCTATATTCAAGAAACAGGGTACATATCCTGAAACGCTGTGTACTCCATTATTTTACCGAGCTAATGCTACCATGATTTTATCAAAAGCGTGTACCTATGGCCTGCTCGCGGCCTTCTATGTTGCCAAGGAAAATGAACATGAATATGTTTCAATACGGGAAATGAGCAATGATTTGAATATTTCCTTTCATTTTCTCACCAAAATCCTGCAAAAGCTCACCTCCTACGGTCTTATGCACAGCCATAAAGGTCCGAAAGGAGGCGTTTCGCTCACCAGGGAACCCCGGCTTATTTCACTCAAGGAAATCATCCTCGCCATAGACGGGGATGCCGTTTTCACCCATTGTATTCTCGGGTTGCCCGGATGCGGCCACCAAAAACCCTGTCCCATCCATCACGAATGGGCTCCGGTACGTGACAATTTTCTGAAAATGGTGGCCAATACCACGCTGGCCGACTCCTCTGAGGGTATCCGTGACCTTCACTATCGTATCAAAATGGAGTGAGGCCTGATAAGGATGGAGCAATAACCACCCGGCATGCTATAACAACCGAACTGGTCTGGAACCGGTACCTGCTGCCATCTCTTGGCTATCTGGCCGTAACCCTTGTAACCGGTCTGCTTTTCTGCTAATCTATTTCGGAATTTTGGTCATTCTCCTGCAAATCCCTCCCTTTTCCATGCAGGGATCCCTGCTGCTAAGCGGACTCATCCTGTTCATAGGAGCTTCCTCCCTTTCGGTCGGGTTTCTGCGAGGCCGTTAAAGACAGGTCCTGACCACGGCTCGCTACCCTGCCGGGTCAACAAAACCACCTTCTCCCACCGGCATTTTCTGCGCCGGTTGCGTTCCCGCACGCACTATAAAAAATAGACTTGACAATGACAGTTTATCTGCACTACTTTGTGGGGTAAAGTGGGTCAAAGTGGTACAACTACCCAAAACCCCGCCAAATTAGCAATAATCAACGATTTACATCAGTCACCAACGTCGTGCCAAGCTTCAAAGGGACATACGAGCATTCGATCGACAGTAAAGGTCGCGTCAGCCTCCCTGCCAAGGTACGTCGTTATCTCAATCCGGCATACCCGGACAACTTCACCATACTACGCGGACTGCAGCGGTGTTTGTACCTGTACCCGGAAGACCGATGGATGCGTGTTGAAGAGAAACTGGCAAAAATCAGCAATCTGCGCGTCGATAGTGCAAACGTCATTCGGAACTTTCTTCGCAATGCCGATGACATCACCCTCGACAACCAAAACCGGCTGGCATTGCCTTCGGCACTGACCGATTGGGCCGGCATCAGCCAGAAAGTCATCATTATTGGAGTGGGAGACCGCCTGGAGCTCTGGAGTCCTGAAGAGCTTGACACGGTTGACGCTTCCATGAGCGAAGACGAATATGCGAAGCTCTTTGAACAAATTATGGGAGATGTTTCCCTGTAATGCAACATATAGCATACCACGACCCGGTTCTGTGTGACGAAACCCTGAACGTTCTGATCACAGACCCGAATGGAATCTATGTTGACGGCACGCTGGGTGGCGGCGGTCACGCATCGGCATTACTGACCCATCTCTCCAAATCAGCGAAGGTTTTTGGAATAGACCAGGATGATGACGCGCTGCGTGCGGCATCGAAGCGTATCAACGACAACAGGTTCAGTACTGTGAAAGGGAATTTCGGATATATGGATGTACTTTTGCCGTCCTCACTACAAGGACGTGTGAACGGTATTCTCCTGGATATCGGCGTTTCAAGTCACCAGATTGATCAGGGAACCCGGGGCTTCAGCTTCCGCGAGGACGGTCCGCTGGACATGCGCATGGACCCACAAAATCCGCTCTCTGCAGCCATCGTGGTGAATAATTACGATCCTGCAGAACTCACCCGCATCCTGTTCACCTACGGCGAGGAGCGTTTCAGCAGGAAGATTACCGAAACCATCGTTGCCCGCCGGCCTGTTGAAACCACCGCAGAACTTCGTCAGGCAGTGGAATCCGTCATCCGAGGTCCGCACGTCAATAAATCCCTCGCCCGCGTGTTTCAGGCTATCCGGATTGAGGTAAATCAGGAGCTGGAGATGCTTACGATGGCCCTGCACAAGAGTGTAAAACTGCTGGCCGAGGGTGGGCGTATTGCCGTGATGTCATACCATTCTCTGGAAGACCGGCTGGTTAAACACTTTTTCCGTGCCGGCAACGCCGATGGTGTGGTAGAAAAAGATTTTTACGGGAATGACATCCGACCACTCAATCCGGTCAAACCGGCGCTCATAACCCCTTCCGAGCAGGAAATTGCACGAAACCCCAGGGCACGCAGTGCCCGGCTCCGGGTTGCTGAAAAACCCGCGGAGGTCAGCGCATGAGCACCACGGAAATGGGTCGACCTATGCAGCGGGATTTCGGATTCAAGAAACCGGAAGACCGGCAGTTCGGCAATCAGAAATCAACCGGGAAAGCAGCAGAACCATCCGGGAAGATGCTCTCACCCGTTAAAATGCTTGTAGTCACGTTGCTGATTGGTGTTTTCGGGTACCTGTACATCGCCCACATTTTTTACACACAGGAGCTGCTTCGGGAAGTCAATCAGCTCAGAACCACCTATGAAAACGCCCGGGTTGATCATACCGATACCCGATTGACCTACGAACGGATGACGGGTCCGGCGGATGTCTACCGCAACGCCAAGACCCTGGGCCTGACTGACGGAGGTCCGGCCGACCGCATTATAAACCGAAATTAACCACCTGAATCTATAATAACCGGCAGCCCTGCTGCCCTCTGATACCACAAAATGACCGATCCGGCCAAACATACCAAAGCTCGCATCCTGATTATATTGGGCATGGTGCTGCTGCTGCCACTGGCTATTGGTATGCAGATGATCCGCATCCAGCTGTTCGAGGGTAATGCCCTGCGTGCGTTGTGGAATGCCCAGGCCCTGGATGTTATACCGGTTCCGGCACAACGTGGGCAGATTCTGGATGCGCGGGGTCGGATTATGGTGTCAAACACCGTGACCTATTCCCTTGCCATTGATCCGCTGGTGCCAAACACCCAGCCCTCCCACATTGCTGAAATTCTGGACACCCTTTCTGCCTATACCGGCCGGCCCGCTGCTACGTATCGCTCACGGATCCAACAGGCTCCCCGCGGATCACGCTACATCATGCTGGAACGCAGCATTTCCCGCCCCGCCTACCTTGCCATTAAAAGCCTGCGATACCGCAATACCATTCTGGAGGAAGACTACCGCAGACGCTACAATTACGAGTCGCTGGCTTCCCACGTTCTGGGTTATGTAAACCACGAGGCTCGCGGTCAAATGGGACTGGAGTCGCAATACGAGCGTCTGCTGCGCGGTACCGATGGCGAGCAGCAGGTACAGCGCGACCGGATGGGCCGGATTCGGTCAATGGTCGGTGCTCCGCGCAGACAGCCCGTAAACGGCTACACCCTGAAAACCACCATCGATGCCCATATTCAGGCTATTGCCGAAGAGGAGCTTCGTGAAGGGGTCATCCGCACACGTTCAGCCTATGGCTCGGTAGTTATTGTGGATCCACGCAGCGGTGCCGTACGAGCCATGGCCAATTACCCCACATTCAATCCCAATGATTTACGCGCTGATGAATCCGCAAACCGTCGGAATTTCGCGATTTCAGATATGATTGAGCCCGGATCAACCTTCAAACTGGTAACCGCAGTAGCCGCCGTTGAGCAGCAAAAAGTCACCCTCGACGAAATCTTTGAAACACCGGAAAACGGCGTTCGGATCATTCACGGTCAGGCCATGCGCGACCACAATCCGTTGGGAACACTCTCTTTTGAGAATGCTATCAAAAAATCTTCCAACATTGCCACCGCTGAAGTGGCCATGCGTATTCCGAGGGAAACCTTCTTTCAGTACGCCCGGAATATGGGTTTTGGCACTCCCACCGGTATTGATCTGAGTTTCGAGGAAGCAGGCCGGATGCAACGACCTTATCAATGGTCGGCCGTAACACTGCCCTGGATGTCGATCGGTTACGAAGTGCAGGTCACCCCATTGCAGATGGTGATGGCATATGCTGCATTTGCCAATAACGGCCGGCTTATGCGACCCTACATCGTAGATGAAATCCTGGATGCTTCGGGGAATGTAGTTGAAAAACAAGACCCTGTGACCATCCGCACAGCCATACAACCGGAAACCATCGCAGCACTTATGCCGGCTTTTGAGGGTGTGGTAACCGAAGACGGGACCGCACAGTTTGCCAGTATTGAGGGCATCACCATTGGCGGGAAGACAGGAACAGCACAAAAATTTATTGACGGAAGTTATCAGACACGGTACCGGGCCTCTTTCATTGGTTTTTATCCTACAGATGAACCCCGTTATGTGGTTATGGTCCTTTTGGATGAGCCCCGTACCAGTATCTTTGGCGGATTTGTGAGCGGACCCATTTTCCGGCAGATTACCTCGCGAATCATGGGGCTGGATGAGCATCTGCAGCGGGAAATTGTGGAAGAAATTGACTCCGCACCACTGGCGCACGTCCCGCAGTTACGGGGAATGTCGGCCGAGGGGGCGATGCAGACCCTGAACGAACTTGGTGTGCGCTATACCACGGTGGGCGAGGGTCGCATAGTTACAGAGCAATCGCCCGTGGCCGGTCCTTCGGCCCAAACCAGCCTGCGGGTAACGCTGACCCTTGGAGAAGCACCCGTCCTGGCCGATGAAAATACGGTTCGAAGTGAGGTGCCCGAGCTTCGGGGCATGAGCATGCGCCAGGCCGTCCTCGCCCTGACCAACGCCGGTTACACCGTTCAGCAAATAGGATCAGGCACCGTTTACGCTCAGTTTCCGGCAGCGGGAGCCGTGTACGGGCATGGTCGTGAAGTCACCATTCGGGGAAGGGCACGGTCCATGACCACACTGGCCACAGCACAATCGGGAGGGCAGCCATGATTACCCTCGAACAAATCATTGAGCTAGTCAAACCCGGTCTGATTTCGGGCACGCATTGCCAGCCCACCGGAAAAGTTACTGACGACTCCCGGAGTATTGTACCGGGTGATGTATTCGTTGCCGTTCGCGGCAATGCCTTCGACGGACATAAATTCATCCCCCGTGCCATTGAGATGGGTGCCTCGGTTATCATTAGTGAAGAACTGGTTGAAAATGACGATGTCTGCGTTTTGGTTGTGTCCGACTCGCGTTTGGTTATGGGTCCGCTGGCGCTGGCTATGGCCGGAAATCCTCAGGAAAAACTACGTCTGATCGGCGTTACAGGAACCAACGGAAAAACCACGGTTGCTACCCTGATTTACCAGGCACTCACGGCCATGGGCATAAGCAGCGGGCTGATCGGCACGGTTCAGAAGATTTTTGATCAGACCGAATACAAGAGTATGCTCACAACGCCCGGCGCCGTTGAACTGGCCGATGATCTGCGTCGCGCTGTGGAAGCCGGGTGCACCCATCTGGTCATGGAAGTGAGCTCACACGCCCTGGACCAGCGTCGCACGGAAGGCCTGCACTTTGATGCCGCCGTATTTACCAATCTTTCGCACGATCACCTCGACTATCACAAAACCTTTGATGCCTACCAAAAAGCAAAGAAACGTCTGTTTGACTCCCTGCCGGCACAGGCTACCGCCATTGTCAACATAGACGACCTGTCGGGCAGGAGTATGGTAACCGATTGTCAGGCAACGGTCTGGGAACTCACCCTGAAAGACGATGACTATCGTATTGCCCAGCTTGATGCACGGGGCATCCTGGTTGATATGGACGGATTGTACCTGCAAAGCCCGCTGACTGGTAAGTTCAACGCCTATAATGTGGCCCAGGCCTTCCTTGCCTGCGTGGCATTGGGTTGCAGTCCTGCCAATACAGCCTCCGCGCTGGCCGGGTGTTACGGCGCTGCAGGGAGGCTTGAAAATGTAACACTCAAGCTTGATATCCCCCTGCAAAACGACCAGCCTGCTGTTTTTGTGGACTATGCACATACCCCGGATGCCCTGGAAAATGTGCTTCAGACCCTGCAGGAAATCCGTTCGAAAAACCAGACCATTCACACCCTGTTTGGATGCGGCGGAAACCGGGATCGGGATAAACGCCCGAAAATGGCGAAAATCGCAGCCCGGTACAGCGATGTGATTACGGTCACCTCAGACAATCCACGCTTTGAAGATCCGGATGCTATCATTGACGAGGTGTGCACCGGTTTCGGTGAGCACGATCATTACCAGCGAATTACCGACCGTGAAAAAGCCATCCGGCACGTAATTGCCTCGGCAGGAGCAGACCACATCATCCTGATTGCCGGCAAAGGGCATGAAGATTACCAGGAAATAGGCGGGAAACGACACCCCATGGACGACCGCGCCCTGGCGGGGAAAGCACTGCAACAGCGGAAATCACCAAAACCAATCGCCGGGGAAAACTGATGCTGTACTGGCTGCTTGATTACATACAAACCCAATTTAATCCACCCGGTTTCGGTGTATTCGGCTATATCACGGTCCGAAGCGCCCTGGCCGCCGTCACGGCCCTGATCATATCCCTGATATTTGGCCGGAAAATCATCCATTGGCTGCAGCGAATGCAGCTGGGTGAAACGGTACGTACCGACATAGGTCTGGACAACCATCTCAGCAAAGCCGGCACGCCCAGCATGGGCGGGATTATTATCATCCTGGCAACCGTATTACCGACCATCCTGTGGATGCGGCCTGATAACCCGTATTTCCTGCCCATTTTGTTTGTAGTTCTGGCCCTGGGCGGAGTCGGTTTTATGGATGACTACATCAAAATCATTAAAAAAGACAAGGCCGGACTGATGGGACGGTTCAAGATAGCCGGACAGGTAGCCGTTGGTCTGGTTGTGGCCTCATTCCTGTACTTCCACCCCGACTTTGAAAGCTATAATACCATATCGACGGTTCCCTTTCTGAAAAATGTAAACGTAGATTATGCATTTCTGGGCGAGTCACTGGGATGGGTTGTGTTCTTCCCCCTGGTCATATTCGTCATAACCGGTGTGAGTAACGCCGTGAACCTGACCGACGGTCTGGATGGTCTTGCTGCCGGAACATCGGCCATTGCTGCCATGGCTCTGGCCATTCTGGCCTACGTTTCCGGAAGGGTTGACTTCTCCGGGTTCCTGGATATCCTCTACCTGCCCGGAACCGGCGAACTCACCATTTTTTGTTCTGCCCTGGTTGGGGCCTGTTTCGGATTTTTGTGGTACAACACCCACCCTGCCGAGGTATTCATGGGTGACACCGGGTCGCTGGCCTTAGGCGGTGCTATTGCAGCTGTTGCCTTAATGGTTCATAAAGAACTCCTGCTGCCCATCCTGTGTGGAGTCTTCGTGGTAGAGACCCTTTCGGTGATATTTCAGACCGGATATTTCAAATATACCCGCAAGCGCACCGGAACCGGTCAACGACTTTTTCTGATGGCACCTCTGCACCACCACTTTGAGAAAAAAGGCTGGGCAGAGCCCAAAATCGTAGTTCGATTCTGGATCATCGCCATTCTGCTGGCCATATTCACCATTGTAACCCTGAAACTGCGCTGATGCTTCAGAAAAACCAACATATTGTGGTAATCGGCGCAGCGCGCAGCGGAGTGGCAGCAGCCAGGCTGCTGCACCGCAACGGCTACAGGGTATTGCTGAGCGATTCGGGAGATATAAACCCGTCTTTTCGCCAGCTCCTGGAACAGGATCAGATCGAGTTTGAGCAACACGGTCACAGCGAGCGTGCCTGGAACGCTGACTGCATGGTAGTAAGTCCGGGTGTGCCGGATACCACACCCATCGTCAGCAACTTCCTCACCAAGGGCAAGCCGGTCTTCTCGGAAGTAGAAGCAGCCAGCTGGTTCTGCGCCGCTCCCATGGCTGCCGTAACCGGAAGCAACGGAAAAACAACGGTCGTGACCTGGCTGGATCATCTGTGGAAAACGGCGGATAAACCGCATCAGACCGGAGGAAACATTGGTAAAGCTTTCAGTGATGTGGCCGGACTGTGCACGCCCGATCATTGGGCCCTGCTGGAAGTCAGCAGCTTTCAGCTGGATCATATCCATCGATTTCAGCCCAGAATCAGCTGTATTCTGAACATCACGCCGGACCATCTCGACCGCTACGAGCACACTTTTGAGAACTATGTGAGCTCAAAAATGCGGATTCTGGAAAATCAGACGTCTGACGATTTATTTGTCTACTGGCAGGATGATGTCCATGTTACCGCACGGTTAAACACGATGGAAAATGGTCCCCGAAAATGGAGTTTTTCCGCTAGCGGACCTGTAAATCAGGGGCTTTTTGTTGACAACGGAGTACTTACCTGGTCGTTTGATGACCGGAAAGAGCCGCTGATGCCGGCTTCGGATATCCGCCTGAACGGACAGCATAACCTGCTGAATGCCATGGCCGTAGCTCTGATTGGTCGTGCCGCCGGCATCCCCGATGAGGCCATCCGGTCGGCACTGGGCAGTTTCACCGGTGTGGAACACCGCCTGGAACGGGTTGGTCAGATCAACGGCGCCGTCTACATCAATGACAGCAAAGCAACCAACGTAGAATCGGTAAGGTATGCCTTAACGGCGGTTGAAAATCCGGTAATCCTCATCATGGGTGGACTGGACAAGGGCAACGATTACAGCCAGTTAAGCGATGTTGTACAGCAAAAAGTACGTGCGCTCATCGCCATCGGAAAGGCAACCCCCCTGCTACGCGATCAGTTTGCCGGCATTGTACCGGAATTTTTCGCTGAAAACAGCTTGCAGGACGCCGTACACCGGGCTCATAGCCTGGCTGAAGCCGGAACAACCGTACTGCTGAGTCCGGCCTGTGCCTCCTTCGATATGTTTGAAAATTATGAACATCGCGGCCGGGTTTTCAAAGCTACCGTCAACGCGCTGGGGGAGGCTTCATGATATTTTCACCATCGCACAAGCACGCCAACTCGTTCATCGTAGATGAGAGCAACGATGAAGTTGCTGGCCGGTCCAGTATCAGCGACCGCTGGATTCTGGTCAGTGTCATCGCATTGGCCATCTTCGGTCTGCTGGCCGTGTTCTCATCGACTGCCTACTTCGCTGAGTTGAAAAACACCACGGCACAGGCCATGCTCATATCGCACCTGTTCAAGGTTTTCATCGCTTTGGCCGTTCTGATATTTTTCTCGAAGGTAGACTACGGACTGGTGCTGCGTTTTGCACAACCCATGCTGCTGCTCAGCTGGGGACTGCTCATAGTGGTCACCCTGTACGGTAATGAAGTCTGGGGGGCACGACGTTTTCTGAATGTAGCCGGATTCTCCTTTCAGCCTTCGTCGCTGGCCACGGTTTCCCTGCTGGCTCACCTTATTTACATGATTGAGCGGAAGCTGGAAAGCAAAACCCTGCGCTCATTCAGCAAAAGCTTCGTACCCATGATGGTATATGTGGTCATTACAGGCGCTCTGATTGGGATTGAAGATTTCTCCAGCGCAGCCATGGTGATGGCGCTGAGTCTGACAGTGATGTTTATGGGAGGGGTAAGCAAACTGCATATCGGTGCCTTGGTACTCATAGGGTTGATCGGGGGTACAGCCCTGGTAACCTCCACCGATGCCCGGAAAGCACGGGTGAACACCTACCTGGATCAGATTGTCAATATCAGCAGTGACCGGCTTGAAAGCGGTGCCGGATATCAGTCGCAACAGGCCTACATCGCCATAGCACGCGGACAACTTACTGGTGTGGGGATGGGGAAAAGTGCGCAGCGCGATTTCCTGCCGGCCCCCTACAATGATTTCATCTATGCCATCATTGCCGAGGAATACGGCCTGATCGGGGCCAGTCTGATCCTGATTTTGTATACCCTGATTCTGCTCAGGGGAGTTGTGTATGTAGCCCGGAATGCCACGGGCACATCAGCTGCACTGCTGGCAACCATATTTACGCTCACCTTCGTGATGTACGGCTACGTGAATGCAGCCGTAGCAACCGGTCTTTTCCCGGTTACCGGACTGCCCATGCCCTTTGTGAGCTACGGAGGAACGAGCATGCTCTTTTCGGGCATGATGATGGGTGTGGTGCTGAATATTTCCAAAAATAAACCCCGAAGAACCCGGGTCTACTTCTAAATGAATCCGCAAAATCAGACATATCGCGTTGTGATGGCAGCCGGCGGCACGGGCGGACATATCTATCCGGCTATAGCCATCGCCCATGGAATACGGGAACTTGTTCCCGGCGCGGATGTTCGGTTTGCCGGAACGCGTACGCACATGGAGTGGACAGCGGTACCTGAAGCCGGTTATCCTATTGATTCGATCTGGATCAGCGGTTTCCAACGCAGACTGACCCCGGAAAACCTGCTCTTCCCGGTTAAACTGATCACCAGTCTGTTTCAAAGCTGGAACATCCTGCGCCGGGTTCGTCCGCATGCGGTAGTCTGCTGTGGCGGCTACGTTGCCGGTCCAGTTGGTTATGTAGCAGCAAAAATGGGCATTCCCCTGATACTGCAAGAGCAAAACAGTTACCCCGGTGTGACCAATCGCCTGCTGGGGAAACATGCAACCCTCGTATTCACCGCATTCAACGATGCCAACCTGTACTTCCCCAAAGACCGGGTCCGCCTGGAGGGCAACCCCATCCGAACCGATCTGCTGGAGGGCAACCGTCAGCGGGCCGCTGAAAATATGGAACTCGACCCGCATCGCAAGACCCTTACCATCATGGGTGGAAGCGGCGGAGCCAAGGCAATCAACGATGCCGTTCGGGGCTGCCTGGATGAACTCCACCACAAGCACGAGCTGCAGATTATCTGGCAATGTGGAAAACGCTACTACGAGGCTATCCGTGCGGGACTGAATGAAAATGAATATCCCAACCTGCGACTGCGGGCATTCCTGGATGATATGCCCGGAATCTACGCACTCAGCGATTTGGTTGTTTGCAGGGCCGGAGCCAGTACCATCTCGGAACTCATGGCCACAGCTACCCCTTCCCTGTTGATCCCATCGCCCAATGTAGCGGGCGATCACCAGCGAAAGAATGCCATCGCCGTGGTGAGTAAGGGAGCAGCTGACATGCTCACTGACGACAAACTTGACGAGAAGCTCGCCGCGCGGATTCATCATCTGATGGGCAGCGAACTGAACCTGGCCGAAATGCAGACCAACGCCCGGAAACTGGGCAAACCCGAAGCGCAATTGCGCATCGCGCAAGCAATCCTGCGCCGGTCACACCCCCACCCCGAAACCCTGAATCTACCCGACCCCGACCATGAGTAAGACCGTACAGACACAACCCGTTTTCGGAGCTACCCGACACATTCACATGGTTGGTATCGGGGGTATTGGTATGAGTGGTATCGCCGAGATATTGCTGCTTCGGGGATTCAAGATCAGCGGATCGGATGGAAGCAGGAGTGAAAATACCGAGCGACTTGAAAAACTGGGCGCTGTGATTTATCAGGGGCATCAACCCGAACATATAGAAGGGGCCGATGTGGTGGTGTATACCAGCGCGGTCAAAGCCGAGGACAACGTAGAGACCCGTGCGGCCATGGAACGCAAGGTTCCGGTCATAAAACGCTCCGAGATGCTGGCCGAACTCATGCGCATGAAATTCGGCATCGGGATTGCCGGCACGCATGGAAAAACCACAACGACAACCATGACCGGACTGGTGGTGCAGTCCGGTGCCTTCGATCCTACCATCATCGTGGGCGGACGGGTACACAGTTTCGACAAAACCAACGCCGTGGTAGGCAAAGGGGATATTTTCATTGTTGAGGCCGATGAATACGATCGCACCTTCCTGAAGCTGACCCCATCGATGGTGGTCATTACCAATATTGACGCCGAGCACCTGGATATTTACGCCGACGAGGAAGACATAAAAGACGCCTTCGTTCAGTTCGCCAACAGTGTGCCATTCTACGGGGTAGTGGTAATCTGCCTGGATAATCCCAACGTAAGGAGCATTATTCCCAGGATTAAACGACGGATGCTCACCTACGGCCTGACCCCGCAGGCACGTTTGCGGGCAGAACGCATACAATCCACAGCCCTGCAAACGAGTTTTGAAGTCCGCCTCGACGGGCAGACCCTGGGCACCATTGAACTGGCAGCGCCCGGTGAGCACAACGTCAAAAATGCCCTGGCCTCGGTGGGTATCGGGCTGGAACTGGGCATGAAATTCGAAGACATCCGGGAAGGACTTAAACGCTATAGCGGTGTTTTCAGGCGGTTTCAGATTAAATCGGAGCACCATGGAATCACCGTAGTAGACGACTATGCCCACCATCCCACCGAAGTCAAAGCAACCTTGCAGGCCGCACGGTCAGGCTGGCCGGAAAAGCGGTTGGTTGCTGTATTTCAGCCTCATTTGTACTCACGCACCCAGCAGCTTCACGAGGAATTCGGCATGTCCTTTTTTGATGCCGATGTGCTGGTTGTAACCGATGTCTATCCCTCACGGGAAGCCCCTGTTGAAGGTGTCAGCGGTCAGATGATATCCGATGCCGCCGCGGCTTTCGGTCACAAGCATGTGGTCTACGTGCCCGACAAAAAAGACATTCCGGCCCGGCTTCAGGAACTCAGTCGCCAGGGCGATATGGTTATCACGATGGGCGCGGGTGACATTTACAAGTACGGCGAACAGTTCAGTAAACTCACCGGCAACCACTGATGTACTGGTCAGACAAACATAGTAACCCCACCCCCTCCATGGGCCGGCGAATCAATCCGGAACCGGCCGGGAAGAAGGATAACCGGGCATCAGACAAACCGGATCGCCCCGCTTTTTCCCTGAGTCCGGCGTTGAAAATCACTGCCCTGCTGATTGTGCTGATTGGGACCGCCGTTTTCTTCTCGAATTCGTACCAATCGGGCAAAACAATCAACAATGTGACGATTACCGGAAACTTCTTCACCGAACCGGATGAAGTTATTCAGGCCGCATCCCTGCCGATGGGTCTATCACCTGACAGTGTTTCCTTCCTGGAAGCAATCCGGCAGGTAGAAACCCTGGCCTACGTACAGCACGCATCCATGCGGGTTCAGTCGGGGGGAACGGTTGTGGTGCATGTTCGGGAACGCAGACCGCTGGGTATGTTCATCAGCGGCAACCGACGGGCCTACGTTGACAGTGACGGCGTCATCATGCCGGTTCGACCGGGAAGAGCCGTGGACGTACCCCTGGTGTACGGTATCGGGTGGACCGCCGGACAAGACACCCTGCAGTCGGCCTCATTTCTGAAGGTGCGTGACTTTTTACAGGCCGCCCAAAATGAACCACTGGCATTGGCTACACTTTCAGAAATTGTATGGACACAGGAGGAAGGTATTGTGGCATTGAGTCATGAAAACGGCATCCGACTGGTGTTTGGCAATGACCGATTCGGCGAAGCACTGGCTAACTGGGATCTGTTCTACCGAAGTGTAGTCTCAGCCCGTGGTCCGGAATCATTCAATCAGGTTGACCTGCGTTATCGCGGTCAGATTGTAACGAGGGAGTCCTGATGAAAATTAATACAGCAATCTACAGGCCTGCAGGTTCAGTCAACCCGGCCGGAATTTCAGCAACAACATCATCAAAAAGCAAACAAACATGGAAGAGCGAATCATAGTTGGACTTGACATCGGCACCACCAAGGTGTGCGCCGTAGTAGCCTCCATCACCGGAAACAATCAGGTGAATATCCTCGGTGTTGGCAAAGCACCCAGTGACGGCCTGAACCGCGGGGTCGTGGTAAACATCGACAAAACCGTCCAGGCAATCCGTGCCGCAGTTGAACAGGCGCAGTTGGCCTCCGGCATTGAGGTAACGGCTGTAAATGTGGGCATCGCCGGCGACCACATCCGAAGTCTGCGCAGCAAGGGGGTGGTTACCATCACCAACCGCGACAACGAAATTACCTACAAGGATGTGGAGCGCCTGCTGGCCGATTGCAAAAACATCGCCCTTCCCTCTGACTATGAGATTATCCATGTAATTCCCCAGGAGTTTATTGTTGACGGTCAGGATGGGATAAGTGATCCCGTGGGTATGAGCGGCATGCGCATGGAGGCGGAAGTCCACATCATCACAGGGCTGGTATCTGCCGTAAAAAACATGTACCGCTGCGTGGAACGAGCCGGATTTCAGGTTGCTGACCTGATGCTCGAGCCGCTGGCATCCTCCTACTCGGTGCTCGAGGAAGAAGAGCGCGAGGCCGGTGTGGTACTCGTTGATATCGGGGGTGGTACAACCGATGTAGCTATTATGCAAGACAGCACGATTCGCCATACGGCCGTTGTAGCCATTGCCGGTCAGAAGGTTACTGATGATATCCGCATCGGACTGTCGGTGCTGGAGGATCAGGCCGAGAAGCTGAAGCGTGATCACGGACTATGCTACGCAGACATGATTCAGGAAGACGAAATCATCACGATCCCCGGAATTGCTGGTCGACCGCCCAAAGAGATTAAGAAGAGTGTACTGGCAAAGATTATTCAGGCGAGGGTGGAAGAAATCCTGGAGATTGTTGCCATCGAAATCAAGCGAAGCGGCTATGCGTCTCAGCTGAGCGCGGGTGCTGTAATTACCGGCGGGGGATCCCTGCTGGAGGGTATGTGTCCGCTGGCCAGTGAAATACTGGGTATGGATGCCAAAATCGGGCTCCCGCGCGGACTCAGCGGAGGCCTGGTGAACGAGGTTAAAAGTCCGATCTACGCTACCGGTGTGGGCCTGGTGCTCCACGCCCTGCACACCAAGTCGCCCCAGGCCGGTTTGAACACCCCCGGCAAGGTTACCGATAAAGACGACCTCGTCAGCAAAATTTCTAACCGTATGAAAACCTGGTTCAAAGAATTTTAAATCATCATCAAAAAAAGCAATCACAGATAGGAGAAAACCATGAGTACTACTTTAGGAACTCGTTTCAGTTACGACGAATCAACCCATGATAATGCCCGGATTAAAGTCATTGGCGTGGGTGGAGGCGGTGGCAATGCCATCACCAATATGATCAAAAAAGGTCTGAACAACGTTGAGTACATCGCCCTGAATACCGACGCCCAGGCCCTGAAAAACAATCCATCGGACCTGTGCATTCAGGTCGGTAAATCCCTGACCAGCGGTCTGGGCGCCGGAGCCCGTCCTGAAATCGGTCGGGAAGCCGTGGAAGAAAACCGTCACGATATTGAGGAGTCCATTGAGGGCGCCGATATGGTCTTTATTACAGCGGGTATGGGTGGCGGAACTGGCACCGGTGGTGCACCCGTTGTGGCTGGCATCGCCAAACGAAAGGGCATTCTAACCGTTGGCATTGTCACTACCCCGTTTGTATGCGAGGGTCGGCCCCGAATGCGGTTTGCCTCCGACGGAATCAATGAACTCAAGAAAAACTGTGACACGGTCATTGTGATACCCAACGAACGACTGCTGGATATCTGCGATGCCAACACCACCATGATGGAAGCCTTCGAAACAGCCAATGAGGTCCTGTACAATGCAACCCGCGGGATATCCGACCTCATTCTGCTGCCGGGTCTGATTAACCTGGATTTTGCCGATGTGCGCACAACCATGCAGGACGGAGGTGCGGCCATTATGGGTTCCGCTACCGCTTCAGGGCCTGACCGCGCCGAAATCGCCGCCCGCGAAGCCATCAACTCGCCGTTGCTGGATGGTATCTCCATCCGTGGAGCGCGGAACGTTCTGGTGAACATCTCCTCCAACGAAGGACTTGGAATGCGCGAGGTTACCACGGCTACCAGCATTATTCAGCAGGAAGCCGGTGATGATGCCGAAATCATCATGGGTACGGTTATGGACGATAAGATGGGTGATGAACTGCGCATGACGGTCATCGCAACCGGCTTTGAAATTGCTGAAAATCAATCCAAAATCAAGATATCAGCAAACAGTGACAGCAAGCCGGCAGCGGCCCGCAACAACGAGGCAGCTAAGCAAAACACGAGTACCGATAATCTGACCGGCCGGACTTCCGTGCCACGCCATAGTGATCTTGCGGGCCGTTTCACCGGGAATCACCCATCCTTGCCTAACCAGGGCGACTACTGGAGGGGGGAGAAAAACTTAAAAACTATGGATACTCCGGCCGCTGAACGCCGGGGCGTAAACATACACAACCTCTCCGAAGACAAGCCTGAACAACCGGATACCGCGGATGCCACTCCCGTTGAATCGCCTCGTCGTTTCGGCACCGGTACCATCCTGCTGAACAACCGGGAAGAACGAATCAACAAAAGTGATTCCGAGCAACCGGCCTTCCTTCGCAGAGCTATGGATTAATTGGGAGTAAGGCTCAGCGCAACCAGTAACACGGCTGTGCTGAGCTTTTCCGGAAGATGATTGTTTGACGATCGGGATGGCGCAATACGGGACAGTTGCGCGCATCCTGGGATACCTATGTCCTATTTTAGATTGCTAACAGGGGGGGTCTTCCTGACGGGAGGCTCCCCTTCTTTTTTATCTGGCAACCCGTTTGCGTTTATTCAGATACGCCAACAGTCCCAGATCAAATGCTCCCTCGGTGTCAATTTCCTCGTAATCAATATTGGCCTCACGACAGGCATACTTAAACCGGTTGGCATAGGAATTCATCTTGTCTCGATAATCCTGCCGGATCTGCGATGGCATCACATCCATTTCCGCACCGGTCTCCAGATCCTCAAAAATATACCGGCCGTCCGGAAAGTCCAGGTCCCGTTCACTGCGTTTTTCCAGAATGTGAAATAAAACGACCTCGTGATGTTTGTGACGAAGGTGCTTAAGAGCCGATAAGAGTGCGTCATGCTCACCAACATTTTCAAACAGATCGGTCATGACCATCACCAGACTCCGACGATGCAGTCGTTCAGAGATTTCATGAAGTACCTGAACCGATGAGGTCTGCCTTTTTTCCGCTGCTTTGCCGGACTGCTCCAGAATACCCTCAAGCTGCGCATAAATATGGCGAAGATGACTGTAGGATGAGCGTGCCGGAATGAAGGTATTCAATCCCTGATCAAAGGTGATCAGTCCGCAGGCGTCCCGCTGCCGCTGCATGAGATACAGCAATGCCGCGCCAAAATGAACCGCGTAATGCAGCTTGGTATGCTCGGCGAAATACTTGTAGTGCATAGACGTACTGGTATCCAGAACCAGATGACAGCGCAGGTTGGTCTCCTCCTCGTACTGCTTGACATAATACCGCTCTGACTTACCGTACACCTTCCAGTCGATATGACGGAATTCATCGCCCGGATTGTACGAGCGGTGTTCGGCAAACTCCACGCTGAATCCGTAGAATGGCGATTTATGCATACCGGCTATGAAACCCTCCACAATTTGACGGGCTTTCAGTTCGAGTGGTCCGAGTCGGGAAATAAGTTCGGGTGAGAGCATAATAAGAGCGTGTGGTTACCGGGATATGCGGTTTAAGAAATCATCATCAGGAAATACCTCCTGGGTGAAATCGTTGTTTCGCGGAGGTGCTTCGAGGCGGGCTGCAGAAAGTCTTTCGGTGTCCGGACGCTATTGCAGACGGTCATACTCCGAGAGCCGGCTGGGATCCAGATTACTGAGCAGCAAATACGCATCCAGTCTTCTGCTGGCCTCATCGTCCAGGAAAATGGAGGTCAGTTCACGACTTTTCGCCCCGAAAAAAACCTCGAAGGCATAGTCGTCAGTGGTAATTCGCCGGGCCTCCTGAATCATTTCGAGGGAAGCAAAGATATTTTGCCGGGCCTGATCCGGGTTTAGGGTGAATATATCCAGACCGCGACGATGATACTGATAAATGGCTTTGCGGAGCCCTTCCTGCGCCGGGTCTGTCAGACCCGTTATCAAATAATGCCGGTTACGACGTGTGCCCGTACCGGTAGTCCATCCCAGCGCCCCCACCCCTGCGGCAATTTCAAGAATATTCTGGGCTTGTCGGTAAAAAGGGGTTCCGCCCAGTTCACTGAACGTGTCAAAATCCATCCCCAGCACAATGAAGACGTAAAAATCAAGAAAAGATGCAAGGTCATTATACTGAAAGGGATCGTGGGTAATGGTCTGGCCCCGGTTGAAGGTAAACCGCCATTGGGAATCATTGATAATCAACAATGAGGTTTGCTGCATGGTATTGTAAATAGGCCTTTCTGCGGTAATCACTACGTTCGCCTCAAAACTGCCGTTTGATTCAGAAACCAGTGCAATTTGCATGTTCATGCGGATTCGCTCATGCTCCTCAAAGGTAAACTCAGTCCAGTTATAGTCGTTGATATACTCCTCAACCAGCGGAGCAAGCTGATCGAGGTAATCCAGAGACGCATTCTGAACCTGGGAGGAATTCACCGTAACCCGTGCCCGGATTTCCTGTGCGAGCGCCGACTGAAAGGCACCTAAATACAATAATAACAACAATAATCGCACAGATTTCACAATGAAAGTTATTTTTTTTATGAAAGATTTCAAGGGTTTAACGCTCTATATATAAAAGCGCGTATGTACGCGTCAAATTACTGAATTGTGCTGCCTTTCGGAACTCCGCCGGAAAACAGGTCACCATCGGGGGATGAGCCAACCTGAAACCGCATTTTTTCCGAGCATGAAATCGCTGATTTTAAATACGCACCACTTATTTACTGAGCCTTTACTTTATTACAGAGCTGTTACGGCAGTACTACCCGTACTGTCACGAATTTTTCTGCTCATCTTAACCCCGATGGTGGTCTGGGGACAGGCTCGCAACGGATTTGAGCATCATGCTTACTCCGGTGCAACAGCCTCACTTCCGGCTGCCGCCTTTGTCCTGAGTGCCAATCCTGCCGCAATATCAGGTCATCGTATCCATGTATACGGTCATGAATATTTCGGCATGGATGCACTCCGGGACGGAGGCATTTCCTACCAGATAGAATCAGGTAACGAGGGGCTATTTCATGGTTTTGCCGCAGAAGTTCATCAGTTTGGCTTTGATTTATATCAGGAAGTAACCCTGCGCGCCGGGGCAACGCTTTCAACCGGCAATGCACGTATCGGGATTGCCCCTTCTATGATGCAAACACGTATTCCACAGTACGGCTCGGCACTGGCTGTACAGAGCGACATAGGCTTTCAGTACCAGGTGACGGAGTCCGTTCTGCTGGGCGGTGTAATGCGAAATGTACCTTTAGCCAAATCCGGCGACTTCGCCGTATCGTCGGCCAGTTCCCTGCACGCCGGAATTTCCTACCAGCCGGAACAGCACCTGATGATCCTTACTGAAATCATTCAGACAACCGGTTACCAACCCGATGTTCATGTAGGCTTTCACTACGACGTACACACCGGACTATCGCATCTGGACATACTCCTTGCCTTAGGCTATGCAACAAATCACGCTCAGTGGTCGGCCGGGGTACAAACCATATTGTTCGGATTGGTTACAGGCATTTCCGTACGTAATCATCCGGTACTCGGTCGATCACAGGGCATTGGTATCGGATACGCATGGTGAAAAGGATAGCCATGAAACATATACGCAGCATACTCTTCAAGCCGGTTTTTGAGCACCGATTGCAACAGGTCATGCGTAAGTGCATCCTGGGTGTTGTGCTGATTCCAGCGGGCAGTGTTCTATGTGCCGCTACTGCGCCAGATCTTGCCTCCGCCGGCAAACCTACGCCCGCCCGGAACATGGATTCAGAATGGGTATCGATGGTAATTGACCGCCTGGACATCGACGTCGACGAGCAGGAATCTGCGGAACTTATAGACCACCTGGCTGATCTTACCCTGACGCCGTTGTGTTTCCTGCAGACCAACGAGGCCGATCTGGTCGGTTTGGGGTTTCTGCACGATGAAGAAATAGCAGCCTTGAATGAGCTGAAAACCCGATCACTTCAAGATGTTTCGATACTATCAGAGCCACTGGATGTGAATCTGAGTGAAGAAATATTTCAGCTGCTTGCCCATTTCATCCAATTCAACGCAACGTGTGCAACCTCAACTGCCGCGCATACCAACCATAATCACGTCCGGCATCGGCTCAGCCAAATCCACGCGGTAACAGATCAACGAATGCAAACCGTCCTTCCCGTTGCTGCAGGATATCTGAACGGCGACTACCGGGGTGCGCCCTACCGGTTTCAGGACCGGCTGGTCATTTCTGGCAACGGCATTACAGCGCATCTTGCACGATCCCGTCAAGCAGGAGAACCGCATCGTTTCCCTTTGGAAAGCAGTTTTCACAGTGCACACGTCAGTGTGAACGGGTCTGATGGGTGGCGGTTACTGCTGGGCGATTTTATTATGCAAAAGGGCTCCGGTCTCCACCATGCCCGTGGAAGTATGCGAACCGGTACCCGTAATATGCAACGACTACCAGGGGCTGATCTTTCCGTCAGACCCTATCGCTCAGGCAGTGCCGGCCGATTCATGCGGGGCGCTGCGATAAGTCACTCCGGCAGCCAGCATACTGTGACCGTATTTTATTCCGGCAGGAAGCTCAGCGCTGCTCCCGACAGTATCCGTGGAGTCCATGGCTACAGAATGCCCGGCTGGTCCATGGTCAGAAGGACGGATACTGAGGCGGAAAGGTTTGGGAACATTGGCTTCAGAAGCGTCGGTATGGCCGGCGCCGTTCACAATAACCTGTCAGCCATGGTGGTATCCGTAGCCGGTTCTGCAAGCTATCACAGTTTTTCAGAACACATTCTGCCAAGACGGATTGGGGCTGAATACGTTGGTTTTCAGGGGCAGAAATTACTTCAGACGAGTATATCGGGCGGGATTCAGCGCCGGGGACTTATGGTTGTAACGGAGTGGGCTTCGTCGGGTCTGAAGGATTGGGCTGGTACTACCGGGGTTCGGTGGAGCAGCAGATCAGTAGATTTAGGGTTATGGTCGAGGCAGTATGATAAAGGTTTCACGACGCTTTTCGGCAGTGGCCCGGGGGCGTACAGCGGTACTGATAATGAGCGGGGTGTGGGTTCATGGCTGGTTTTGAGACCTCGAAGGGGGGTGAGGGTGCGTGTGTATGCCGATCGGTACCGGTCGGTGGGAGCGCGGCCGGACACGGATGTGGCGGTTTGGGGTTGGGAGCGGGGTGCGGCGGTGGAAATGCGGGCTTTGCGAGGGCTCGAATTGCGAGCCGAACTGGTTCAGCGGGGGGCGCAGCGAGGAACACGCATAGCTGATGAATATGGCCGGGAACGTCGTGTTCGAATCCCACAGCAACGCAACACAGCCCGTTTAGTACTCAGATCACAACCGGGCTACGGACTCTTATGGCAGGTCCGAACCGAATGGCAGCGAGTCAGCGGACTACTTTCAGGTGGTCAGACCGGAACATCCGCCGGTTCGGGCTTAACACAAATACTGCGGTATCGTGGTAACCGAACAGAATTGATTATCCAGCACACCGTATTCAATACCGATAGCCACGACAGCCGAATTTATGCTTACGAATATGACTTGCTTAATACAATCCGGATTCCGGCATGGTCGGGCAAGGGTCAACGGTACAGTGTAGTATTTCAGATTCAACCTGCACATTGGCTCAGGATTCGGGCTAAGGCTGGTCGAACCCTGTATAATGACCGTTTTGCAGTAGGCAGCGGTCGGGATCAGACACACGGACCTGCCCGGCTGGATTTGGGCCTGCAGCTGCTTACTCAATTTTAAACTGTTGGACGGCACAAAATGAAATCATGCCAAATCAATTGGTAGTGAGTTCGAACCAAAAGGAGGTACCTGTTCCCGGTTTACTCTCCACGTGAATAGCGGCTCCATGAGCATCCAATATACTTTTGACAACAGACAATCCTAGTCCCGTCCCGCCTTTATCGCGCGAACGCGCTTTATCAGTACGATAAAACCGATCGAAAAGCCGGGGCATGTGTTCTTCAGAAATACCAATCCCGGTATCATAGACTGCTATGCGTACTTTTTTTCCCTGCTGTTCATAGCGAAGACCAATTTCTCCGGAAGCCGTGTACTTAATAGCGTTGGAAATCAAATTATCCAAAACCTGTTCAATCTTTCCCGCATCGGCCAGTACACGACAAGAGGTTTGCTGGATTCTGATTTGCAAATTTTTAGCCTGGGCTTCTTCTTCGTATAAAGCCGCCAGTCGCGTTGTAATTCGCTGCAGATCAAACCACTGCGACTGTATGAAATTCTGGTCGGAGTCGTACCGCTGCAGGGTCAGCAAATCTTTGAAAAGCGCACCGATACGCTCGGCCTGAGTTCGGGCATTCTGAATGTATTTTTGCTGTTTTTCAGGGTCAAGCCCACCCACCTGAAGCAACTCCATGGAAGCATTGATTGTATGAAGTGGATTTCGGATTTCATGGGTTATATCCGCAAAAAACTGCGATTGTTTCTCATAAATAATGGCAAGTCGTTCATTATCCTTGCGAAGCTGATCAGCCATATGATTGATGGATCTGGCAAGTTCGGCGTACTCCTCACTCTGATCATCCAGATTAATATGCTCGGTATGACCATCTGCAATACGCTGCGCACCGTCCTTGAGTCGTAAAATAGGCCGCGACATATACCGCGCAAAAACGGTACTGACCAACAGAATAATGGCGATAGAAATAAACATCCCACTATAAATAATCCACCGTATGGTGGTAATCGGCTCGTAAATAGTCTCCTTTAGTTGGGCAACCCGCAGAAAACCCAGCTCCAGGTCCGGACTCATAAGTGAATGAAAAACATACAATCCCTCGTTCGACCTCTCATTGATCAAGGCCGCATCACCCATGTAAACCTGCATCTGAAGCGAATCGGTAAGCAGGGCATCCCGGTCATCCAGCAGCGCTCCGCCTTCCCCGTAAACCACAACACCATCCCCGTCATATACCGTAATCTCATAACCGGACACTTCTTCAAGGGTATTCAGCCGGGTCATAAACTGTCCGTCCCGGGGAAATTCCTGAATCGTAAGTGCCAGCCATCGAGCCTGCTCCTGAATGGTCTGCTGCCCTTCCTGTAAAAGGTAATTTCGGATAAACATGATGGCATAACTACTCACGGCGGTCACACCAAAAATGAGCAGGCTGATAAACGTAAGCGATAGTTTCGTTCGGATTTTCATCAGGTTCGGATACGTGAAAGGTTAACAAATTGAACCACAGCAGATAACCGCTGGCGCCCGGGGCGAGACCCGTTGATACAGGGAGAGCCGGCACCGGCAGGCAGGAACCGTGACATCATATTTAGCAGAAAGCGGCGGAGTATAGCCAAAATCCAACCCGATACCATACCGTTTAAATGCTATTGCAGCTCACGGTCAATACCGTACCCCTGCCCGCGGTATGTGCGGATAATCCGGCCGGCTTCACCCAGTTTCAAACGGATATTTTTTACATGCACATCAACGGTACGATCGAACACGAAGGACTCATCATCACTGATGAAATCCAAAATCTCCTGGCGGGTAAACACCTTTTTGGGATTTCGCATAAGCAGTTCGAGCAAACTGAATTCCCGGGCAGTGAGCTCAACAGACGCACGACCATTATACACGGTATACGCTGAGCGGTTTAGTTCAACACCATCGATTTTAATCAGGCTCTGTTCGGCAACAGGCCGGGACTCAACAGTCGATGTTGATCGGCGGCGCAGTAATGAGCGAATATGAGCCAGAATGAGATTTAAACTGGCAGGCTTTCCGATATAATCATCCGCACCAAGACTCAATCCGGCAATTTCGTCCTGCTCTTCATCTTTGGCAGTCAGAAAAATCACCGGAATCTCACGCAATCCGGGATGTCTACGGATGGTACTGCACAGTTCCCGTCCGTCAGCACCCGGTACCATAATATCCAGCACGGCCAAATCCAACTGTAAATCCGGATTATCCAAAAAACGCAATGCTTCAGCACCATCCAGAAAACACACCACATTGAAACCATTCATTTCCAAAAAAGTGGTGAGCATTTCGGCAGAATCCGCCTCGTCTTCAACCAGTAAAATTCGATGGGCAGCCTTGCTCATGATCACAACGTGTTAAGAATATATATTTCAGGGCAAAGATAGCATTTAAGCAGGTAAACGATGTAAAAATCCGATACATTCCCACATTCCAACCCCCTCTGACCGAAATCACTGCTGACCATGACCTACTATCTGAACAAAACCGTCTGGGTTACCGGCGCATCATCGGGCATCGGGGAAGCCCTGATACCCGACCTGCTGGCAGCCGGAGCCAATGTAATTTTGTCGGCCCGCCGTGACACAGAACTGCAACGGGTTTTCACAGCAAATGGAGGCGATGCAACCCGTATGATGATACTTCCGATGGATGTGGCCCGGCACCACGAACTCTCAGAAAAAACAAAACGGGCACTGGCGTGGAAAGGGAACATCGACATCCTGATCAATAATGCCGGCGTATCACAACGTGCCTTTGCGCACGACACCACCCTGGAAATTGAAAAAAAGCTCTTTGACATCAATTATTTTGGTACCGTAGAGCTCACCCGGACCCTGCTTCCCCACATGATGCAACGCCAGCAGGGTCATATTGTGGTCATCAGCAGTGTACTGGGAAAAATGAGTGTCCCCCTACGTTCCACCTACTGCTCAAGCAAACACGCCCTGCATGGATATTTCGACGCCCTCAGAGCCGAGCTGAAACAAAAAAATATCACAGTCACCCTGGTTTGTCCGGGTTATATCAAGACCGAAGTTTCCGTGAACGCTTTCAAGGCAGACGGCAGCAAACACGCCACTCTCGATTCTTCCCAGGCCAAAGGGATGCCGGCCGATGTTTTCTCCGGCAAAATGCTGCGTAAGGTTGCAGCCCGCCGGCAGGAATTCAATATCGGCGGACCCGAAATCTATGCAATCTATATCAAACGACTCCTGCCCGCCCTCATTGCCGCCATCATACCAAGGCTGTCACCCATAATCCGCAAATTCTAACACCCCGGGGCAAAGGGGAAAAATTGACCGGATTTCATCACATTCACATGGATAATTTCTGGCGAAACTCTCATATTGCCCTACCCCATGGAATTGTCATCTCAAAAGTTAGGGAAATATTGTTATGTCAAAAGATCATCTTCGCCGCCATTCATCCGTAGTTGTAGACGGAGTCGACCGGGCTCCCAGCAGAGCCATGCTTCGCGCTGTGGGCTTCTCCGACCCCGATTTCAAAAAACCACAGGTAGGCATCGCCTCCACCTGGAGTATGGTAACCCCATGCAATATGCATATCAATATCCTGGCCGATGAAGCATCGCGGTCCGTCAATGCGGCCGGAGGCAAAGGGGTCGTGTTCAACACCATCGCCGTATCGGACGGTATCTCCATGGGAACACCCGGTATGCGATATTCACTGGTTTCCCGTGAAGTCATTTGTGATTCCATTGAAGCCGTAACCCAGGGGCAGGGTTTTGACGGACTTATAACCATCGGCGGGTGCGACAAAAACATGCCCGGTTGCGTAATGGCCATGGTTCGTGTAAACCGGCCGTCGGTCTTCATCTACGGGGGAACCATTCAACCCGGAGCCCACCGCCGCGATATTGTCTCCGTTTTTGAAGCAGTCGGAGCACATGCCAAAGGCGATATCGATGACGAGCAGCTCCATGAGGTGGAGTCCACCGCCATTCCGGGTCCCGGATCCTGCGGGGGGATGTATACCGCCAATACCATGGCATCTGCTATCGAAGCCATGGGGCTCAGCCTTCCCAACAGCTCGGCACAGGAGGCCGTATCTGACAATAAAAAAGACGACTGCGACCGGGCAGGCCGGGCCGTTCTGAATCTGATTGAAAAGAATATCCGCCCATCGGATATCCTGACAAAAAAATCGCTCGAGAATGCCATTACCGTTGTCATTGCCCTGGGCGGATCAACCAACGCCGTGCTTCATCTTCTGGCGATTGCCCATACGGCCGGCATCAACCTTACCTTACATGACTTCACACGAATTGGCGAACGAACTCCGGTTCTGGCCGATTTGAAACCCAGCGGGAAGTACCTGATGTCTGAACTCATCGAAATCGGCGGAATACAGCCGCTGATGAAAACCCTGCTTGACAAAGGCTTACTCCATGGCGACTGCCTCACGGTAACCGGCAAGACCATGGCTGAAAACCTGCAGGATGTGCAACCTTACCCGGAAAATCAGGACATCGTTCGCGGCTTCGATAATCCGGTAAAGAAAAACTCCCATTTGGTCATCCTGCACGGAAATCTGGCCCCAGGTGGTGCCGTAGCCAAAATCAGTGGCAAGGAAGGAGTGGAATTTACCGGAAAAGCCCGTGTATTCGACTCCGAGGAAGTCGCCTTGAAATCAATCCTGGACGGGGGGGTTCAAAAAGGCGATGTACTGGTAATCCGTTGTGAAGGACCGGTAGGAGGACCCGGAATGCGGGAAATGCTGTCCCCCACCTCCGCCATCATGGGCAAAGGATTAGGCAAAGACGTGGCACTGATAACCGATGGGCGTTTTTCGGGTGGATCACATGGTTTCGTGGTAGGACATGTAACACCCGAGGCCGCCGTCGGCGGACCCATAGCCCTGGTTCGCGATGGAGACACCATCACTATTGACGCTGAAAACCGGAAAATCAATGTGGATGTCAGTCCGGAAGAGCTGGAGCAACGCAAAGCCGCCTGGACCCCGCCCGAACCACCCGGCCGCGGATTGCTGGCTAAGTACGCCCGTCAGGTACAATCAGCCTCGGAAGGCGCCGTAACCGATAAATTCTGATTCCCAACGGCTTCCCTTCCGGTTGTCTGCGCGTAGCCCCTGCTTACAGTTGCTCTACAATCAAAATGTTGGAAACAGCCCGCTGTCCGGTAGCGTCAGATGGGCTGTTTACAATTTCTTCGCCCACCACCATGGTCGTAGAACCGCCTCCATCCAGATTTACTGCATCCCAGGCGCCTAATTCAAGCAGGAAAGCGGCCATCTCCGGAAAATTCATCCCCACGCTGCCGGCCTGCCGGCCGTCAACAGTCCCCAGCCATATCGTTCCACGGTCCTGACTAACCGCAACAAAGGTACGCGGATGACGGTTTTGAAGAAATGCCTCCCCGATTCCCTCGGTTTCGGTATTCTCCGCCGTTGCATCGGACCCTTCGCGCAGAATGCGTCCGCCGCCGCCGATAACCTGTGTGATCCCGGTGTAGGCCCCTTCATTGATACCCAGCGAGACCGTAATTTCGGTGCCTGTCTGCAGAGCCGCATACCCCTCAAAATCCGGGTGTTCCGGACCTACGCTGATCACAAAAGGATGACCGGATCCGGCATAACCATCGTGGCGGTTAGCAACACGCATGGATACCTGGTTACCGGCCAGCCAGTTAACCGACCCAATTGGCTCCACTATCAGCTCCACCCCGGAACTGTCGCTTCGGGAAGTGTCCAATCCATAGTAACCGTTGTAAAACATGGCCTGATCAGTTGCGCGATGTCGGTTGACACCGGTAAGCGATAAACGGGTTGTTTCATCTATCGTCACCGATCCGCTGAAACGAACCGGATCGAAGTGAACCCCTCCCTCCTGGTCGATCAGCACATGAGAGCGCCGGCTGGAAACACCATAAACCCACTGTCCGTCGGTGACCTGGGAGCCGATGGGAAGTGTAGACTGAAAACTGTAGAAATCGGCATTGATTCCGGCCAGAACATCACGCCCCTGATCACGGGCATCGGCCATTTGCAACGAGGTTTGCAGCAGTCCGCCTGACCGCCAGGCAACCAGGTTGACATCGGCACGCGTGCGGTCAATTTCGATAATATCCAGCGTGAAGGGCCCCTCCAGCTCATAGGAGAGGTAACGAACTCCGCGGACCAGCTCGTCATCACTGAGACGATCGGTTGCCCCGAAAGTGACAATGGCAGCAGCAGACAGTGACGTCAACAGCAATACCGCAAAAACCTGAGAAACAATGCGTTTAAAGGACATGATAAAAACCTGAAAATCGTTAACATTCAATCGGAACTGACCAAAAAGTAGCCGGATGCATGCAGGAAAACAAATGCAGGCTGGACTTAATTTTGTGTATCTTGAACCAAAACTTCCAAGAAACTCACCTATATGCCTAAAAAAACAGTACTTGTGGCCTTCGGAGGCGTTTCACCAGAACACGAAGTAGCTGTACTAACGGCCATGCAGGCCATCCAGGCTCTGCCCACCGACTTTCAAACAATCCCCCTGTACATTGCCAAGTCGGGTAAATGGTTCACCGGAGAGGTTTTACTGGACCTCGAACAGTACAAAGACTTGCCGGCTCTGGAAAAGAAAGCCGCACCCTGTACCCTCGCCCGTAACGATGCAGGCCAGGCGGTACTGATGGAAACCCGAAGCGCTTTCTGGTCGAAGCCCCGAACCCACCCTGTACACATCGTATTACCCGCCTTTCATGGGGCAGATGGAGAAAACGGAGCTTTTCAGGGTATTTGTGAGTTATTTGGTCTTCCCTACGCCGGTTCAGGCGTGATGGGATCAGCGCTGGGTATGAACAAATACGCTGCCAAGCAAATTTGCCGCGCCAACGGATTCCCGGTGGTTCCGGATGTAGCCTTTTTTGAACCGGAATGGTCGGAACGACGTGATGAAATTCTGGACCGGTGCTCTGAGTTGAGTTTCCCGCTCTATGTCAAGCCGGTAAGCCTCGGTAGCAGTATCGGGGTAGCACGGGTCACCGACCGCCAGTCACTGATACTGGCCGTAGAAACCGCATTCCGCTACGATCAGCATATCATTGTTGAAAAAGCTATACACCCTTTGCGCGAAATCAATTGCTCTGTGCTGGGATCCCCGGATCAATGCAAAGCCAGTGTGCTGGAACAACCCGTTGGCAGCGATACGTTTCTGAGTTTTCAGGATAAGTATCAGCGCGGCGATGCAGCCAAAGGTATGGCTTCGGCAGACCGCCTGATTCCCGCCCCCATCGACGTGGAGAAAACCGGACAGATCCGGGCATTGGCATGTAAAATATTCACTGCCCTGGAATGTTCCGGGGTCGCCCGACTCGATTTTCTGCTGAATGATACCAGCGGCGAGGTATTCTTCAACGAAATTAATACCATCCCCGGCTCATTCTCTTTCTACCTGTGGGATAAATCCGACATGAATTTCACTGAGCTGCTAGCTGAAATCCTGCACATTGCAGAAGAGCGTCACCGCCGTCAGACCGGTCGGGTACGCAGCTATGAAACCAATCTGCTCAGTGAGAAAGCAGCCCGGGGAATCAAAGGACTTAAAGGAACAAAAGCAAGATGAGCTGCCATACTACCGGCCCACATGGCCTTGCATTTCTCTGAGACAGGCACAAATCGCGGTCATCACATACAAAACGAACGACAATCCGCGTTTGTGCATTCATAATGATACATTATTCCACTTATCCGAATTTCATGACGATAGCCAATCGCTTCCTCTCCGTCTTTTTCGCTGCCGCATTGCTTACAGCCTGCTCCGGTTCGACCGAAATTACCGTAGTAAATCAACCGGTAATCCGCCCGCAAACTGCTCCGGACAGGCCTGAAACCGGTCCCACCTCTCAGCAGACACTCCTGCGGATCGGTGAAACCGAGATGATTTATGGTCTGGATCCGTTGCTGGCACAGACCAATGCCGGGAAACGACTCAGCGGCCTGATTTATCAGGGGTTGACGGGTCTGAATGCCGACGGCGAAGTAATTCCTCAGCTGGCCCAAAGCTGGGAGGTCAGCGATGATTCACTGGTCTATACGTTCCGTTTGCATCCGGAAGCAAGTTTTCATGATTCACCCCGATTTATAGACGGCAGAGGTCGATCCGTGCTGGCTTCCGATGTGAAAGCCAGCTTTGACAGAATGGCGTATCCGACGAATCCCGATATGGCTGCATCGCTGTTTGCACCCATTATTCAGGGAATGGAAGTTTTCAATAATGAACAGAGGCAGCTGCATATCGCCTCGCAGCGTTCCCTGAGCGGAATTCAGGGTATTGTTGCAATTGATGAGCAGACGGTCCGCTTCTACCTTACCGAACCCCAGCCACAATTTACCTACATGCTCGCTTCCCCGCTCGCCGGCATTGTTCCGCGCGAACTGGAAAGCACCCTGGCTCAGCACCCTGTTGGAAGCGGACCTTATCGGTTTCAGCGCAGACAATCAGACACACTGTACGTGCTCAGTTACCACGAATCGTACTGGAAGGACGAAACAGAAACCTGGCCCGGCAGGGTTGAAATCAGACGATACGACAGCGAAACAGCGATTTTGAATGCATTGCGCCGTCATGATGCCGACATTGCACCCAACCTTTCTCCTCTGGCCAGGATGACTGCTCTGGGTCCTGATGGTCAGCTCAAATCGGATATCCTGCCGGAATTTAAGATGATAGCCACCCAGGGCCGGGATTACCTTTCAATTTATGCCAACCCGGCAAACCGCCTCGGGCTTAACGCAGACCAGACCGGCGCCGTTTTAAACATGCTCCCGGCTGATACACTTGCAGACCGTTTCAGTCATCTGGGACTTCGCGAAGTGAGTCGTTCACTGCCGGCACCATCGGCCGACTTTTCCCGGCTCCGCCTTGAATATGCAGGCCAGACCTTGCCGGTTCCCACCATAACCTTCTTTTTGAATAATTACGAAAGTTTCCTGGCACGAAATATTCACCAGCTAGCTCAAGATCAGCTTCCTGTGGCCATGGTCCGCAGCGGAGTAATCAGCCCTGAAATCACATGGTCAACCCAATACACATCCAACTACGAGAACCTCCCGGTAGAAAGCGCCCTGCTGCCCGATGAAATTCTGCGCATCGCCCCCACCCGTATCGCTGTGGTTCACAATAAGATTCAGGATCTGCACTTCAACACCAGTCCGTGGTGGTTGCATCTGGAAGGCGTTACGCTGAACACCACAACCCCGGTCCCATGAAATTCGCAGTTATCGCTCTGACATCACGCTATCCGGTAGCCGAAACACTGACCAGAGTGATTGACTGGTTCAGAGCTAACCCCGGGGCCAGCCTCATCGGTACAGAATCCATCAAACAGCATCTGAATCCTGAACAGCACCGCTTTATGGAATTTGCCGGCAGCGAGGAGCAGTCCGTAAGGCAATGTGATACCGTCATATCAATCGGGGGCGACGGCACCCTGCTTCGAACGGCTCGACTGGTTATGCAGGAACAAAAGCCCATTCTTGGCATTAACAGCGGCCGGCTCGGCTTTCTGGCCAATATCCCCCAAAAGCAGCTTGAAGAAGCTCTGGATTTCACTTCACGCAACGCGTTTACTACAGACAAACGCTACATGCTTCAGGCTGTGGATGCCGTTGGCAACAAGCACTATGCACTGAACGAATTTTTATTCGCCAAAGGGCACACCGGATCCATGATTACCCTTACCGCCAGTTATGACGGATCGTTTATCAACAAATACTGGGCCGATGGAATCATCATAGCCGGTCCAACCGGATCCACGGCGTACAACATGTCGTGCGGGGGACCAATTATAACCCCCGGTACCAACGTTATGATTCTGAATCCTATCAATCCTCACACCCTGACAACCCGGCCCCTGGTACTGGACGCTTCCAGGGATCTGACCATCACCATAACACCGCAGAATCAGGACGTTACGTTTTCAAAAGACGGGGAAATTTGCGATATTTCAAATGCTGAATCGGAGGTAAAAATCCGGCGGTCTGACTTTAGCATCGACCTTATAACACTGCCGGGGCAGTCCTACTTTGACACCCTTCGAAACAAGCTGATGTGGGGTATGGATATCCGTGACACCTTCACAAATTCGTATTATTAGAAACTTAAACAAAGCACAACTATTATGAAGATAACTGTAGTAGGAGCCGGTGGGAATGTGGGCTCCGCAGCCGCACTTACGGTCGCACAACGAGATTTTGCCAACGAAGTAGTTCTTGTAGATATTGAGCGTAAAGAGGGAGAAAAAACCTTCTACCCATCCAAAGGCCGGGCGCTCGACCAGTGGCAGACATCATCCATACATGGATTTGATACCCGTGTTAAGGGTACGGTTAACTTTGAAGACACAGCCGATTCAGACATCTGTATAATCACAGCCGGTGTTCCCCGTAAACCGGGTATGAGTCGGGACGATCTGCTTAGTATCAACGCTAACATCGTAAAAACAGTAACCCAGAGCCTGGTTAAATATTCACCGGACACCATTATCATTGTTGTTTCCAATCCGTTGGATGTGATGACCTATGTAGCCTGGAAGGCTTCGGGTTTACCGGCTGAAAAAGTAATGGGTATGGCCGGTATTCTGGATACCGCCCGATATCGTGCATTCCTGGCCGACGAACTGGACGTATCACCAAAAGATATTCAGGCTCTTATTCTCGGCGGTCACGGTGACACCATGGTCCCGCTGCCCCGCTACACTACGGTCACCGGCATCCCGGTAACCCAGTTGATTGAAAAAGATAAGCTGGATGCAATCATTGAACGTACCAAGGTTGGCGGTGGTGAACTCGTAGGCCTTATGGGAACCTCAGCCTGGTTCGCACCCGGTGCCGCTGCCGCTCAGATGGCAGAAGCCATTGCCCTGGATCAAAACCGTATTTTCCCTTGTGCAGCCTGGCTTACAGGCCAGTACGGCATAAACGACCTGTACGTAGGCGTTCCGGTCAAACTGGGTAAAGGCGGCATCAAAGAAATCATTGAAATTGAACTCAATGCCGATGAACAGTCCATGCTTGACAGTTCGTGTAATGCAGTACGCACCGTATTTGAAGACCTCGAACGTATTCAAAACGGGTAACATGTTCAGGCAAACGCTATAAATTCAAGTCTGTATCGGGTAGTATCCGGTACAGACTTTTTTATTTTAAACACCCAAAGCCTGCAATACATGGCTGGAGAAATTATTCTTGCGGTTGACGATTTACCTCAGAATCTGATGACGATCAAGCTGGGGCTGCGCAAATTCGACTACACCTTCCACTCAGCCAGCAATGGCGATGAAGCGCTCGAACTACTGCAAACCCTCCGTCCGGACGTCATCCTCATGGACATCCAGATGCCACACCGCGACGGTTTCAGTACCGTGCAGGAGCTCAAAAAAATGCCGGAAATGCAGGATGTACCTGTGATTTTCCTGTCGGCCATGCGCGATGTTGAAAATATCGTACGCTGTTTCGACTCCGGTGGTGTTGATTACATCAGTAAGCCCTTCCGCCAGCAGGAACTCATCGCACGCATCGAAACACACCTGAAAATCAAGCGACTCAAAGAACAGGTTGACCGCGAACGTGACCGCATGAAAGCCATTCTCGGCAATATCCTGCCGGGAAGCTACATCAACGAACTGACCGATGGTAAAAGACCGGGATCACAGCTGTTTGAGAATGTGGTAGTCATGTTCACCGATTTCAAAAATTTCACCGGCCTCAGCGAAAAACTGGGTCCCGAAGCCAGTATTGAGCATCTAAACCGCCTGTTCTTTGCGTTTGATGAAATCATTGATTACTTCGGACTGGAGCGCATCAAAACACTGGGAGATGGTTATTTTGCCGTTTCAGGTATTAACACCCATACCGGAGACGCCGCGCTAAAATCCGTGTGCGCCATGCTGAAAATGCAGGAATTCGCCATTTTTTACGATGAAAAAACACCCGATGAAGAGTGGAAACTACGCATCGGTGCCCATATTGGTCCTGTCATTGCCGGCATCGTCGGATTCCAGAAAATTGCTTTTGATGTATGGGGCAGTACCGTAAACGTTGCCGCCCGGCTACAGTCCGTGGCCGATACCAAAGGTATTGTTATCAGCGATGCCCTTCTGAGTGAAGTATATGATTTTGTTCAGGTTGAACACTCCCAGATAGTGAATCTGCACCACGTAGGGGAAACCAATGTTCATTTTGTTTCCGGACTTTCTGAAACGTGCCCCGAAAACATCAGTGACAACTTCAACAAACTGGATATACATCAGCTATACGAAAAGTATGATCTTGACAGTGATATGATTTCCAGACTTTTTTCGGAAAACAGATAAACACCAGCGCCGGCAATAAAATATTTACTCCATATTTTATCAACTATCACCTGTACTTTTCATCGTAAATAAGATTCAAGGTTAATAGTAACATAACAAAGAAGTAATACTTAGATTACACCACTTTGGTTACTTGTGTATACTAACTAAACATGTATACCATGCCAAAACGAAACCTTGAGGTTGTAGTCTTGTCTGATATCCATCTGGGGACATACGGATGCCAGGCCGCCGAGCTCAACACCTATCTGAAATCCATTAACCCGTCTATACTGGTACTCAACGGCGATATCATAGACGGGTGGCAATTTCGAAAATATTACTTCCCGGACGACCATCTCAAAGTAATACGCAGAATCATGAAAATGATGATGCAGGGAACACAAGTATACTACCTGACTGGTAATCACGATGAGATGCTCCGAAGATTCACCGACATTACGGCAGGTAATTTTCACCTCCTCAACAAACTCCGGCTCGACCTCGACGGGAAAAAGGTATGGATTTTCCATGGTGATGTCTTCGACCTCACCATGCGGTATTCCAAATTTGTAGCCAAACTGGGAGGCTTAGGGTACAACCTACTCATCTATCTCAACAGCCTTGTCAACACCCTGTCACAAAAAATGGGCAAAGGCAAAATTTCCCTGTCCAAGCGAATCAAAGACAGTGTCAAAAACGCAGTACAGTTTATCAGTGATTTCGAGATGACCGCCACCGACCTGGCCTTTGAGCACGGTTATGACGTTGTTATCTGTGGACATATACACCGACCTGCCATCGATACACGTTTTAAGAACGGAGCGAGTGTTACCTATATGAACTCCGGCGACTGGATCGAAAACCTGACAGCCCTTGAATACAGCAATGGAGAATGGTCGCTGTTCCGTTATGATGACTACATTAAAACCATCGCCGGTGTAGAAGCAACCGATATGCACGAAGACACAGATGACGACACTGACGCAATACCAGGCTCTTACGAGCGGTTTATGCAGGAATTTTTGGTAGCAGCAACCTGAAACAGACTATGAAAATTCTTTACGCAATACAGGGCACCGGTAACGGCCACCTTTCCAGAGCCCGTGAATTCATCCCGGCCCTGGCTGCACGTACCAGTATGGACGTACTCATCAGCGGTACCAATGCCGATGTAAAACTCAATCATCCTGTACGCTACCGATTTAACGGCCTCAGCTACAGTTTCGGGAAAAATGGGGGTATTGATTACCTATCGAGCTGGAAGAACCTGCTGTTCAGACAATTTGCGCGCGATGTAACCGCACTGCCGGTTCATAACTACGATCTTGTAATCAGTGATTACGAACCCGTATCCGCCTGGGCCTCGAAACGTTCCGGAATACCGTGTGTTGGTCTGAGCCACCAAAGTGCCTTTCTTTCTTCCAAAACACCGCGCGCAGCCGGAGGTAGCCGGTTTACAGAACTACTATTCAAGTATTACGCCCCCTGCAGCATACCTGTAGGTTTTCATTACAAAAATTACGATTCATTCATTCACACCCCCGTAATCCGCACAGAAGTTCGTCAACTGAAACCATCCATCGGCAAACACATCACCGTTTACCTGCCAGCATGGTCGGAGGAAAAGCTGATTCCGGTCTTCCAGCGGTTTCCGTCATTTCAGTGGCATATATTCTCCAAACACACCACAACCAACAGGGCATTTCAAAACGTAGTTGTTCGCCCTGTTAGTAATGAATCTTATCTCAGTAGTCTGGAAACCGCCTGGGGTGTAATCACCGGAGGCGGCTTTGAAGCCCCGGCTGAAGCCTTGTATCTGGGGAAAAAACTTATGGTAGTGCCTATGCACGACCAATATGAACAGCAATGTAACGCCGAGGCGCTAAAGTCGTTTGACATTCATGTTGTACCACGTATCGGCAATGGCTTTTACCATGATATTCAGCAGTTTCTTGATACCAATAACCGTCTTGAAATCAGGTTTCCCCATCATACAGAGTCCGTCATAGAACAGGTGCTTGCCTCAGGGGATGTAAAGGCAACAACCCCTGAGAACAAACATATTGAGCCGATACGACTGGCTATCTGAATCCGCCGATCACTACTGTGGACTGGCAAGATAACGGAACAGTTCACTGTCAGTAGAAAGTACAATGGTAGAACTTGAATCCAGTGACGCCTCCAGCGTTTCCAAACTTTTCAGAAAGGCATACAGTTCGCGTGCCTGCCGCGACCGGTTATACGCGTTCGCATAAATACTGGTCGCTTCAGCATCAGCACGACCCCTGATTTCTTCGGATTCTCTGAAAGCCTGTGACTGAATAGATGCCAGTTCAAGATCCTTCTGGCCCTCTATCCGCCTTGCTTCACCCTGTCCTTCCGACCGGAATAAATCGGCAATCTGATTTCGCTCAGAAATCATACGTTCGTTGATACTGCGGCGGACCTCGTCAACATAATTAATGCGCTTGAACCTGAAATCAAGAATTCGGATTCCAAGATCCGATGTACGCTCATTGGCGCGTTCCAAAATCAATCGTTCAATGGCGTCTCTGCCGATGGCAATGTCATCAAGTTGATCCAGGTCTTCCAGAAACTCTTCGGTTTGTTCCGGTGTCCGATTAGAGGTCCGGATCAGTTCAATGAGGTCATTCTCGGCAACCGCATTTCGGGTCTCCCCGTCAACAATATCCGATATTCGTGATTGGGCCCCTCGTTCATCACGCAGACGGATAAAAAACTGCAGCGGATCAGTGATTTCCCAACGAGCGTAACTGTCTACAAAAATAAACTTTTTGTCGCGCGTCGGAACCTGGTTGGCATCGCCATCCCATTCCAGAAACCGCTTGTCAAAAAAGCTCACGCGCTGAATAAAAGGTAGTTTCACATTCAGTCCCGGCTCAACCCGCGGTTCACCCACGGGGCGGCCGAATTGCGTGACAACCGCCTGCTGGGTTTCATCTACAACAAAAATCGAATCCATTGCAGCAACACCTGCCGCAACTGCAATAATACCAAAAACGAGGCTTGCTACTTTTTTCATTAGTTGGATCCTCCGTTAACCTGATTTCGGGATTGTAACTGAAGCAACGGGAGCACGTTGTTTCCCTGTTCGTCAACGATAACCTTGTTGCCGATATTCGGCATAATCCGCGCCATCGTTTCAAGATAAATACGCGTTTTGGTCACCTCGGGAGCCTTCAGATACTCCTCGTAAAGTGCCTCAAAACGGCTGGCCTCACCCATAGCACGGTTCACACGGTTCAGCGCATAGGCCTCCGCCTGCTGTATGGTTTGCTGAGCCTCACCGCGGGCACGTGGAATCACGCGGTTAAATTCAGCCTGTCCCTGGTTGATAAGGGTCTCCCGCTGCTGCTGTGCTTCATTGACCGCATTGAATGACGGTTTGACCTGCTCAGGTGGATTCACATCCTGCAGTACAATCTGATCAATTTTAATACCATTCTGATACTCATTGCATAAATCCTGAAGAAGTCCTTCAGCAACGGTAGCTACTTCCATCCTGCCAACGGTAAGAACTTCATTTACCGTTCGGTCGCCTACCGCTTTGCGAATGACTGACTCGCTCATATCCCGCAGGGTGTTTTCGGCATTGCGAACCCTGAACAGGTACAGATACGGATCTACGATACGATACTGGACAACCCACTCAACATCAGCGAGATTCAGGTCGCCTGTGAGCATAAGTGACTCCTGAGCATAACCGGCTTTGACGTAGGTTGAACGAACCCCCGATTCCTGCGTACGAAATCCAAATTCTTGCTTTAGCTGTCGTTCAACGGGTACTTTTTGAACGGATTCTATTCCGAAGGGAGCTTTGAAGTTCAGACCGGACGTGACCGTGCGGTCAAATTCACCAAAGCGGGTCACAACGCCGACCTCTTCAGGACCAACTGTATATACTGCAGTAAATACTGCAGCAAGGGCAACAATACCGAGGATAATCGCCCTCGCGTACGTTTTCAACATAGCAATTTCAGGGGGTAATTTTATTTCAGACATAGTTTTTTTGATTTCGGGTTAGGTTTTTCAAACTTTCATCACCAGAAGCGTCATATCATCGGCAAGTTCATAGTCACTGAAATCCAGCACTTCCTGCTTGAAATATTCACAAATTGCTTCGGCCGACATGGACTGGGTGTTCATCGAATTCAGTACCCGGATTACACGGTCGAATTCATAAAGTTGGCCTGTTTTTGAACGCGCTTCCGGCAAGCCATCCGAATACAACAAGAGTGTATCACCGCTCTGGAGCTGCAGATGGGTAGTTTTATAGGGTACTTCACTTCGTATTCCAAGGGGCAATCGCGGATTTTCAGAGGATATAAAGCGGGTTTGGTTTCCACGTTTGAGCACCGGCTGGCAGTGACCGGCATTCACAAAGTGCAGTATTTGGGTTTGAATTTCGTAGCGGGCCAGCAAACAGGTTATGAAAGACTGTGCATCGGTACGACTATGAAGGATAGGGTTAATTCCTGTTAATACCTCAGCTGGATCTTTCCCTGTTTCCCTGGCATTTGAAAGGAGAAGTCCACTGGTGAAAATTGCTGTGAGTGCTGCTTTCATGGCTTTCCCGGAGACATCCACTACCGTAAGCATGAGTTCTGCCGGCCGGCCATGCTGATCTTTGATGAGAATATGGTCATAGAAGTCACCGCCTACTTCAAAGGACGGAATAAAGAAGCCCTTCACGTCAACGTGCTCAAGATCTGGTGAGGATTTGGGCATCATGGCAAATTGCGACTCTTTGGCTATCTGAAACTCCCGCTCAATTCGGAGCTGCGATTTTAGTTTTTGCTCGTATTCCGGCACATAGCCCGCAGCAAGCAAATCTTCTCGACCAAAATGATGCAAGACAACACCACAGGCAAATGGCAGCAGCAACAGTCCGGTGAGTATCCAGCCCTGAGTCATAATAATAGGATCTTCAGACCCCATAAATGCCCCCGTCCGTGTCACAAGAAAAACAATCCACAACCCAATTGAGGTAGTAAGTATTCCGTAATACCGATAGGCAAGTACGAGGGGAACCGAAAGCAGAAAAAATGCAAACCAACCACTCAAAATTCCACCCGAAACCGATACAAAGGAGATCCCAAATCCCAATAAAACAGCGGTAACCGAAGAACCGGCAACGGTTAAAACAATGGTATTTCGAATGTAAACCCGCATTATACTCAATACAGCACCAAAAAAAGCGTATCCAACCATGGGCACATATGCCAGACTGTTAACCAGGTTGGTCAATACCGGAAATAAACTGCCTACACTCGAAAAGCCCGTACCGTCATCGTAGATACTGTATACCGAACCGCTTGCATAAAGACCCAATGACCACATTCCCAGAGCCAGACCGGCATAGGCATACGCAGCCAGGATTGCTTTGCCAATTTTCCGCTGGAAAAAATTCATCTCCCAAAGCGCATCCATATGCGGAACCTGTTCGTGATTTTGCCGTCGGGCGTAGGCATCCCAAATAAGATAAGCCAGTCCTGCAAAGATGCCAGATACTACGGCTCCAGCCATATAAAACAACATATCCAGTCCTGCTATTCCGGGTGTCAGCAGTGGATAATACGTGTAATGCATGGTCAGATAGCGGTAAACCAAAAGAAGCACTGTCACAGATCCTGCAATAATCAATGACCGCCCCCAAATTACCTGACCCCGGAAAATTAAACGTACTGCTACAACCACAAGCAATACAGTTAGTATCAGCATGGATACAAAGAGAACGATAATCCTTGACAGTGACAAATCAGACTCAACAGGCACGTCCAGATCCAGCACCGTATACGATGAAAATACCCTGGTAACACGAATAGCCGGACTGAGTACCTCATGGTCAGAATCATCGGCGCTGACTATATCAGGATGATAAGTAATATGAACCCGTTCAGGCAATCTGCTTACCGAACCCCTTCGAACGTATGTGACCGTATACTCTGAATTCTCTCTGGGTACCATAGATACCGGTCTTTCTAAGACCACTACCATCTGTGAATCCGGCAGTAACTCAAATTGATCCGGGTTGAATCCGGAGGCTTGCAGCACTTTATCCAACGCTGCATTTAAACTGTCAGCGGTAAATAATGCAGCTGCGTTTTCAGGATGGGCCCTGAAAGAACGGACCCTCATCTGCCGGTCGAAGCTCACACTGGCAAGGCCGTACTCGTCGAACAAGCTCTGATCACCTGAAATGGTCTGGACAGACTCATACGGTTGCAGATACATGACAGACCACCCACTCAACGGTACCCCTGATCGGTTCAGCGCGAGTGGATTTCTATTGGTTCCTTTGCCCAGTGAATCAATAAGATCTTCATACAGGTAGGTTCGTTGCTGACGACGGACCAACGGTGTATAAGACGGATAGGAATCCAGGCCAAAATCCTGCATAACCCGTTCAGCACGTTCTATAGCGACAAACCGGCTGGTTTCAACGGCACCGCCCGAATGAAGTTCTGTTACCGGTCGTAACGCCAGATAAACCAGAAACCCAAGCACCCCAATGTAAACAATGATATAAACGGTTCGGAAAGACAAACTGGAAGTTTAAGATAAGTTAGTAAACACGTACAGGAAGTTAATGAGCAAACAGTGTTGAACAAAGCAAACTTTTTAAGGTACGCACAGGGTCTGATTCAGTTGCGCTGGTTCATTATCTGAGATTACCGACAAGTACCTGTATATTACACAGGAAACAAATCTGAACAGAACAAATATGAGCAGGCAAACATTATTTTTTCTTCTTCTCTCCGGTTTGATTTTTGTCAATCTGCCGGTTTTCGCTCAACAGCTGACCCCGGCCGACACGCTCCGTCTTCTGGCACATCCACAGCGTGCAGCACATACCTTTGTTCACTGCCAGATGTAGGGACACGAGCGCCCCGGAGCTTTCCGCTACTACCATGCTGGTTAAACCGGATTTAACCGAACAGGAACGTATCAACCTTGCCCGACAACTTCTGCGTGTGCTGGATTCTCGCGGACTGCTCATAGAATTCGAAAACATTCCCGCAAATCCGGCTTATGAAGACAGTCTTTCAGGCTTGCATCAATATATATTGTTCCCCTCCCTTCCGGAAATATATCTGGAAAAGCAGGGAAACTTATGGCTTTTTTCTCAAGCCAGTGTTGAAGCCATTCCAGACATTTACCGCAGCACATTCTCCATTTTTGTAGACCTGGTTCTGGATAATCTACCTGATTACATGCACCATAGCTGGTTTGGTCTGGCCATGTGGAAGTACCTGGCTTTGTTTTTCTGGCTGCTGGCCGGCCTGGCCTTACGTAAAATAGTGGAGTTCGTCCTGGAGAACTATGTGCACCGCCTCACGCGTCAGACCAATACCCAATGGGATGACTACCTGGTTGAATCAGTCAAGAAGCCTGTCAGCTTCATTATCATGCTGATATTCTTCAAAATAACTGCAACCAACCTAATGCTGTCAGTTAATGTAAATTATTACATGAACTGGTTCATTGACATCGCCCTGAGTTTCTCTTTTGTTTGGCTGTTTTATGGTTTGGTTAATGTAATTACCGGTTTTCTGGGTGACGTGACTTCACGATCAAAAAGTAAACTGGACGAGCAACTGGTCCCGCTGCTGGGGAAAACCTTAAGGGCTTTTGTAGTTATAGTTGGTGTCCTGTTTATCATCCAGAACAGCGGATACAACGTGGCCTCCGTTTTGGCTGGACTTGGAATAGGCGGTCTTGCAGTAGCTCTCGCTGCCCGTGATACCCTTGCCAATTTCTTCGGATCTGTTACCATTTTCCTGGATATTCTGCGTGTAGCAAAAGATGTAGGTGTAGAGTTCGCTTATCCTACTCAGACACTGCATATTGACAGCTTTCATGCAGATAACCCCCGAAGTGCCGGCGAAAAGCGATCGGAAGAGGAACTGGTCAGTTCAGTGTGGGAATACGGTCCTCAGGGTTCAGCCAAACCCAAAGGTGGTGCCAGACTGTTCCGGGGCGGCAAGGAAATCGACTTCTAAGTAATAGCCGGTATTGCCGGGAATAATCGTGTGTACGACAACTTTTTAACACCCGGCCTGGTCAGGCAACCCGGTTATCATGACCAGAGACTAAATTGCAGCGGCCCGCATAGTCAAAAAAAAGGCCGCATTCCGGAACGGTATGCGGCCTTTCAAGCATAACGGGACTTCTTAGCAGAAGGCGTTGAAAATCATCATCAAATCATTGGCAACTTCCTGAGCCGATCTGCCTTCCACGCGGTGCCGCGGAATCATCGCCTTAATCTCGCCATCTTTGAAAAAAGCAAAGGAGGGCGAGGAGGGTGGAAACTCAGAAAAATATCCACGGGCACGTTCGGTGGCCTCCCGATCCTGACCGGCAAATACCGTATACATATGATCCGGCTGCTTTTCATTTTCAAGGGCAATTTTCACCCCGGGACGTGCATTACCTGCGGCACATCCGCAAACTGAATTAATCACAAGCAACATCGTGCCTTCTTTCTTCTCGCCCAAAACGGCATCAACATCTTCTGGTGTGCGCAATTCCTTTACGCCGAGATCGGTCAACTCGGTGCGCATCCAACTGGTATCCGGACCGATTCCAAAACCAAATTGCATAGTATTCCTGGTGTTTCTTGGATAATTACGATATGTCGGAAATATAGGAATTTTGCTTGTATTTTAGCACAAAATCCATGGTTAAATGCGTAGAAAAACGATCAAATGAAAAGTTCCAGCCTTCTGACACTCGTACTACTTTCGCTGGGTCTTCTGAGCGTTGGGTGCACCTCCGCCAGGGTGCTCAACAGTAATTATACCTCAACGGAACTGACCATTGACGGAGACATTTCGGATTGGCCCAGAGACCGGATGCAACTGGAAAATAACGCCGAGTTCGATGCTTACTTTGCAAACGATGGGATGTTTTTATACATGTATCTGGTTGTCAAAAGCCAGCAGCTTTACAACGATCTGAATGAATATGGACTCCGGCTTTACGTTGACCGTCAATCCAAACCGAAACGGATGTTTGGATTAATCTACCCTATTGGAGTACTGAACTATATCAGTCCCGTACCCGGTGCCAGACAGGAGTATATTGAGAATCCCGGGTGGGCCGGCTTCCCGGAAAATCGTCAGCTGCTGGAGCGTTATCAGGAAGAACGTTTTACCAGGGCCATGCTTATACAACGCAGTAACCGCAGCGACCAGGAGCGCCCGGCTGACGTTCTTACAGAAGTTTTACAGGCCCAGGGTATTCAGATATCCCACGATCCTGATGCCCGTTTGTTAAATCTGGAAGTTAAAATCCCCCTGCAGCCAACCCGCAGCCATCCTTTTGCCATAGAAACAGAACCCGGGGAAACGATTTTTGTAGGGATTGAAGTAAAACCACCCGGCGCAGACGAAATTTTACAGGAAGCAGGGTCAGTACTTGCAGAAGGACAAGGTGGCAGCATGAGACAACAGCAGGAATTGGCACAGCGAATGCAACTACGGGGAGAATTTTCCCGGTGGATGCAGGTGTCGCTTGCTGAAGCGCCCTGATACAGCCTGCGTTCCAGCCGCCCATGGTAGGTTCTGACCAATACGGGTACTTGCTTATGCAGCTAGACGGGTGAAACCTGCGACAACCTTGCTACCAGGCCCGCTTCAAACAAACATCGGTAAACAGGCATTACCGGAAACCATTGCCCGTGCCTGTCAATCATAAAAAAGGCCCTGTCGTTCTTCACGACAGAGCCTTTAATCCTGTTGACTGATCAAAACCGGTCTTATTTGGCGGCTTTGAAGTATTCAGATACCTTCGACCAGTCCACCACATTCCAGAAAGCAGAAATATAGTCGGGTCGACGGTTTTGATAGTTCAGATAGTAGGCATGTTCCCAGACATCAAGACCCAGAATTGGGGTTTTTCCCTCCATGATGGGGCTATCCTGATTCGGGGTTGACGTCACCTCAAGTTTACCATCGGCAACAACCAGCCAGGCCCAGCCTGAACCGAAACGTGTTGCTGCTGCATTGGCAAATTTTTCTTTGAACGCATCAAAGCTGCCAAAGGCTTCATCGATAGCTGCCGCAAGTTCACCCGAAGGTGTACCGCCTCCGTTTGGGGACAGGATTGTCCAGAATAAGGTGTGATTGGCATGTCCGCCCCCATTATTGATGACAGCCTGCTTTTTGTCGGCCGGAACTTTGTCAATGGCAGCCAGGACATCCTCGATGGCGTGATCCGCCATTTCATGGCCGGCCAGGGCATCATTTACTTTCTGAATGTAGGCGTTATGGTGTTTGGTGTGGTGTATTTCCATAGTACGTGCATCAAAGTGTGGTTCAAGTGCATCGTATGCATATGGAAGTTCAGGTAATGTGTAAGCCATAATAGATCTTTTCGTGTTCGTGTTTTTGCGATTAAAGTTGTTTTGCAGTTAACCTTCTGTAAGACAAACGAATATACAAAACTAAGCGTTCCGCCGTAATTGGGGTAACCCGGAGCCGTACGCGATGTATGCCTGTCAACCTGCCAAATACCAGCTCTACCCGGACGCAGACTGCAATGAGGGCGATTACAGGATTCCTGTTGCTGCCAGGTCACGCTTTCGTACGGCTGTCAACCAATAATTACGCAGAAATGCTCCGTTAAATCTGCTATATTTTATCAGATAAAAATAAAGTTCTGCCACACAAAGGGATGTGCTGCGGTACAGATGGACGGCCGTTCATGCCCTCAGCCGTTGAACGCGCAGGACAACACAGATCACCCACTCAACCAATTTATGAAATTCGATTACGATCTGATTATTCTGGGCAGCGGTCCTGCCGGTTTCTCAGCCGCAATGCAGGGAAGCAAATTCGACAAAAAAGTACTCATGGTGGAGGCCAACGAACATCATCTTGGCGGGTCATGGATTAACGCCGGAACCGTTCCCAGCAAGGCCCTCAGAGAGGCCGCCATGAACATCCACAAGTTTACCCGGCAATTCGGTGATGTAAATCACAAAAAAGCCCACGAGCAATTTCAGATGGGGGAACTGCTTGCATTGAAAAACCGTGTTGTCAGTCATGAAAACAGCGAGATAAAACGCAATCTCGTTAAAAATGAGATCACAACCCTCAGAGGGTATGGTCGCATCCTGGATCCGCATACCATAGAAGTTATTGACCCGATTGAGTCCAAGCGCACCTACACCGCAGAAAATATTCTCATTTCTACCGGCAGCACAGCAAGTCACCCGGACAATTTCATTATTGATCACCGTACCGTGCTGGATATAACTACCGTACTGGATATGGAGCATATCCCACGCCGGCTGGTGGTAGTTGGATCCGGAGTTCAGGCAATCGAATATGCCACGATTTTCGCCTCCATGGGTACCAAAGTTACAATGCTGAATCCGGCCTCTGACTACCTTACCTTTCTGGATCACGAAATCCGGGCTGTACTCGATGACAGCTTTTCCAGGTTCCGGATCAACGTCTTCAATAATGCAAAAATCACCAAGGTAGGCAAGAATGACCTGAGAAATTGCACCGAGGTTCACTTCACCACCAAAGGCGAGGAAAAACGCGTTATTGAAACCGAACAAGTACTCTATTTCGGCGGCCGAACTCCCAATACATCGAAAATCGGGCTCGAAAACCTGAAAATTCAGACTGATGCCAAAGGGCATATTCCCGTTGATGAAGAGTATCGTACCAAAGTCAAAAGCGTCTATGCCGCCGGCGATGTCGTGGGCTACCCCGAACTGGCTTCCGCATCTTTCTCACAAGGTCGACTCGCCGTCTGTCATATGTTTGACATCCCTGCCGCTGAAATGGGACAAACCATGCCATTCAGTATTTACTCCATTCCGGAAATGTCAAGTGTAGGCCTCACAGAAAACGAGGCCACCGCCGAAGGCTACGATGTTACTGTTGGGAGAGCCTATTACGGTAACCTGACCAAAGCTACGATCAGTAACAGCACCCAGGGTATTCTCAAACTTGTCTTTGAAACCGGTACGTTTCGTCTGCTGGGAGTCCATATTATTGGCGACCAGGCCTGCGAAATCGTCCATATCGGTCAGGCTGTGATTGCCCTGAAAGGTGATGTGCGCTATTTCATCAGCCACATGATGAATTATCCCACCTATGCCGAGGCCTACCGGATTGCCGCCTTTAATGGTGTAAACCGTGTCTACAAGGCCGGTGTTAAGTACCGCAGTATTCTGGAGCGTTAACCCGTCGTTTCAGGTCCTCACCGCACGGTTATCCCGTACAGTACGCAGTGGCGTATACCTATGCACACTGTGACCTGACGGATAATCCGTTCGTGGTAACTGCGGTCAGCGTTGTTGCCAACACGACCAAAGAACCTGCAAAGCCTTATTTTTTGAGCAGGTTGATTCCGGGTTTAAGCTGAATATGCAGCTCATCCAGCTGTCGTGGGTCTACTACGTCAGGACTGTTATCCATCGTGCTTTGCGCCCGCTGGTTTTTGGGAAATGCGATGACGTCACGAAGGCTTCGCGATCCGGTCAGCAGCATAACGATGCGGTCCAGTCCGAAGGCAATCCCCCCGTGCGGAGGAGCTCCGAAACGGAATGCATCCAGCAGAAAACCAAATTTTTCACGAGCTTCCTCCTCTCCGATGCCCAACAGCTCGAACATACGTTCCTGGAGCTTACGGTCGTGTATACGGATGGACCCCCCCCCAATTTCATTACCGTTCATAACCATGTCATACGCACGGGAACGTACCTTACCCGGTTCGGTGTCCATCAGGGCGATATCCTGTGGCAACGGCGATGTAAAAGGGTGATGCATGGCTACATAGCGACCTTCCTCGGCATCGTACTCGAGCAACGGAAACTCAGTTACCCAAAGCAGTGCGTGTTTGGAAGTATCAATTAAATCGTACTCCTGGCCCATGATCAGGCGCATCTGCCCCAGCTGAGCATAGACATCGGGAGCGGAGCCCGCCAGAACGAGTATGAGATCGCCTTTGGCAGCACCTGCACGTTCGGTCATGGCTACGGTGGTTTCCTGACTGACAAATTTACCTACACTGGAGTAAACCTCGTCTTCATTGTTTTTGATGTAAATCAGTCCGCTGGCACCGGCTTCATCAATGGCACGTTTGGTCAGCCTGTCCATCACACCCCGACCCAAATGACCATGACCCGGCACCTTGAATCCAATCACGGCACCGCCGTCAGCAACGGTCTTGGCAAAAACACGGAACTCGGATTTTGCAACGATGTCTGAAAAATCAACAAATTCCAGGCCGAAACGCAGGTCAGGTTTGTCGGATCCGTACGTTTTCATGGCATGATCGTAGGTCATGCGTGGAATGGGGGTCTGTAAATCATAACCGTGCACTTCTGCAAGTATGGATTTCATCATACCTTCAGCCATCTGGTATATGCTTTCCTCGTCCACAAAAGACATCTCAACGTCTATCTGGGTAAACTCGGGCTGGCGGTCGGCCCGGAGGTCTTCATCCCGGAAACACTTTACAATCTGAAAGTAGCGGTCCATGCCGGATACCATGAGCAGCTGCTTGTAGGTCTGCGGACTTTGAGGTAAGGCATAAAAAGAACCGGGATTCACCCTGCTGGGCACCAGATAATCGCGGGCACCTTCCGGAGTTGATCGCATCAGAACCGGTGTTTCAATTTCGGCGAACTGGTGTTCATCGAAATAGCGGCGTACCACCTGGGCTACTTTGGAGCGTACCAGCAGATTTCGCTGCATCTGCGGTCTTCGCAGGTCCAGGTACCGGTATTTCAGCCGTACATCTTCATTTGTTTTGATATCATCTTCAATTTCGAACGGCGGTGTATCCGCACCGCTGTAAATCTGCAGCGACTCAACCCGCACTTCTATCTCACCAGTGGCCATTTTCGGATTAATATTAACCTCATCACGGTCACGAACCACACCCTGAATCCCAATAACATGCTCGCTGCGGAGGGAATCGGCAAGCTGATGTGATTCCGGATTGTCCTGAGGTGAAAAAACGACCTGAGTTTTACCGTAACGATCGCGCAAATCAATAAAAATTACCCCGCCGAGGTCGCGCCGGGTATCAACCCAACCGTTTAATATGACCTGTTGGCCGGATTCAGCCGAAGAAAGTTCGCCGCAAGTGTGAGTTCGTTTGAGCAACATGGAGTAAATATTCAATTGGTACTGCAGTCATCCCCCCGGCCCGGATGCATTAACAACGATCCTGCCGGTTTTAGCCGCGCCGTATTTGCATCGGCGGATGTAATCTGCAAATGATGGATATCCCTGAACAAAAGAACATCGAAAATACACAATCTTTTCACCAATCTCCGCAAAAGAAATCGTTCTACAGACACGATTATTCCGGGATTGACTCCGTCGCAGGTCCGTTCAGTTGTGCAAAGAATACAGTATATTAGCCCAATCCAAAGGCAACCCTCCTGTGAATAAAATCGGTCATGAAAAAAACGGATTACCTTTCCGACGTGATGCATCAGGGCGACCTGTTCCGCCAGTTTATGAGCAAATCGCCGGTTAATCTGGCCATGCTGGATACCGGTATGAACTATCTGCTCGCCAGTGAACGATGGATTCAGGAAATGGCCTCAGGCGAGGGAAACCTGGTTGGCCGTAATCACTATGATGTGATTAAAAATCAACCGGCCCACTGGCGTGAGGCTTACGAGCGGGCACTGACCGGTCACAGTGAAAAATTTGAACAGGATATTTTTATCCGCCCCGACGGCAAGCTGGACTGGATACGATGGGAAGTTTCCCCCTGGTACAATCCTTCCAACACCATCGGAGGGGTAATCATTTTCGTGGAAATGATTACCCAGCGCAAAAAAGTTGACGAAATCAGCAACAGGCTTATAGAGCAGCGCTCACGCATGGCGGCCAAGGTTGAAACCATTGAGGAGGAGCGTCGCAATATAGCCCGGGAACTGCATGACGGACTCGGGCAGCTGCTCACTGCAGCCCATTTGAACCTGGATCTGGGCGAACAGAATGTTCATAAAAATCCAGACAAGGCCCGGGAAGACATCCGGCGTGCCAAAGAACTCATCACTACCACCATCCGTGAAGTCCGGAATATCTCTCAAAATCTTCGTCCCGCTGTATTGGATGATTTCGGACTGGTTCCGGCGATTCGCAATCTGTGTGATGAGTTCTACCGGACCGGTACGCTGGACGTGCAGTTTTCTGAGTACGAGATGCAGGACCATTACAGTCCGGCCATAGAGATTGTCGTCTTCCGGGTATGTCAGGAAGCGTTGAATAATATTGTCAGGCACGCGGGTGCCAGCGAGGCCAGCATCGATTTGTACAACCGCGAGTCGCACATACTCATCGTAATTCAGGATAACGGTCAGGGGTTTGAGCCGGCCCGTATTTCACAGTCGGGCACCGGCAGCGGACTGATAAACATCAAGGAGCGGGTAGAACTGCTGGGAGGCAACATTCAGATTGAATCTCAGCTTAATGAGGGTACTGAAATAATCATAGAAATCCCGCTGAAAAGCGTTCAGGATCAACCCATAGTATAGATAGATATGAGCAAAATAAGGGTTCTGGTAGCAGACGATCATGATATTGTTCGATTTGGTATCTGTTCGGCGCTGAAGACATCCGCAGATGTTGAAGTCATTGGTGAGGCCTCTACCGGGAAGCAGGCCGCCGCCATGTATGAGTCGCTCAAGCCCGATGTGGTACTGCTGGATATTTCCATGCCTGATATGAACGGTATTGAAGCCACACGTGCTATCATTAAAGAGCACCCGGGTGCGCAGATTCTCATCTTGACCATGCATTTGAACGAGGAATACCTCAACCAGGTCATCAATGCAGGCGCACTGGGTTATTTGCTGAAAAATGCCGACATCGAGGAGATGCTCAGCGGCGTTCGTATGGTAGCTGACGGCAAACAGGTTTTCAGCAACGAAATTGCCCGGCTCATGACCGAAAAATACATCCGGTCGGCACAGGGCTCAAACGATCATAAACCGGTAAATTCGCCCCGGCTCACCCGTCGAGAGAAAGAAATCCTGCAAAAGATTGCTGAAGGCAAAACCAGTCAGGAAATTGCTGAAATCCTGTTCATATCTCCCCGGACTGTCGATACGCATCGTGCTAACCTGATTCAGAAACTCGGTGTAAAAAACTCAGCCGGACTTGTTCGCTATGCTATTGAAAAAAATCTACTTAGCGACTGAAGTATCCGCCTTGCCCCCTCTTTTTAGCTTCGTTTTCTACGTATAATTACGTAGAAAGATTACGAAAATACCCCGATTGTTCCAGACGGCTGCATCCCGTAATATTGTCTCAGCAAATGGGGTAATAGCCGTCTGTAGATGATAAACAGGCACGCCTTCTCTGAAAGGAAGGGGTGCCTTTTTTTATGCCCCGGGATTTCCTCCACCGGAAAGATGGCCGGCAGCGGTTTTTCTATCATCATCCCCATCCATACGCACTCCTCCCAAACTCCCGCAGAGCCGCATAAGAACCATGGGCCGAAGAGCCAGGCCCGGAAGGTATCGCCCCACAGGTGTACCAGCACACGATGCTATCAGTCCGCAGTTTCACCAAATCGCAACGGAATCAAATACGATGGAGTCAAAATGGTTGGTACCAACCTACGGGTTGTGCCAACAAAAAAGGCCTGTCAGTGAAGCTGACAAGCCTTGTAGCGTGGGGCGGGATCGAACCGCCGACCTCCGGGTTATGAATCCGACGCTCTAACCACCTGAGCTACCACGCCGTTTTTTGCAAGACTCCAAATATACGCACATTGCCCTATGAAATAAATGGTATTTATCATTTTTTTCGGGTCCGCTCAGCAGTTCCCTTCAAAAAGTTGTATTTTGGCGAACCTGCAAGGGAGCGATGTCACCGGCACAATCCTCCAACTCCACGCTGCCCTGCACAACAACGATCTGGATGAACAAACCGATATGGCAAAAAACATTACATCGCAGGAAAAAGATTATTCACAATGGTATCTGGACATCATACGTGAGGCAAAGCTCGCCCAGCACTCTCCGGTACGCGGGTGCATGGTCATCCGGCCAAACGGATATGCCCTGTGGGAAAACATGAAGGCCGAGCTGGATCGCATGTTCAAGGAAACCGGTCATGAAAACGCCTATTTCCCGTTGTTTATCCCCAAATCGTTTCTTTCGAAGGAAGCCCAGCATGTAGAAGGTTTCGCCAAAGAATGTGCCGTGATCACCCACTCGCGTCTGATCAATTCAGACAACGGCGTTGACGTAGATCCCGACTCGCGGCTGGAAGAAGAACTCATCGTGCGTCCAACCTCTGAAACCATCATCTGGGACACCTACCGCGACTGGATACAATCCTACCGCGACTTACCCATCCTGGTGAATCAATGGGCCAATGTAGTACGATGGGAAATGCGGACCCGGCTTTTCCTGCGCACCATGGAGTTTCTATGGCAGGAAGGACACACCGCGCATGCCACCCGCCAGGAAGCGGAAGAAGAAACCCGCCGAATGCTGGAGGTATACAAAACCTTCGCTCAGGATTTTATGGCCATGCCGGTAATAACCGGTGTCAAAACAGAAAGTGAGCGATTTGCCGGTGCCGAAGACACCTATTGTATTGAAGCTCTGATGCAGGACGGGAAGGCGCTGCAGGCAGGAACATCCCACTTTCTGGGGCAGAATTTCGCCAAAGCCTTCAACGTTACGTTTCAGGACAGCGACGGGCAACTCAAGCATGTCTGGGCTACCAGCTGGGGCGTATCTACACGGCTGATCGGCGGATTGATCATGACCCACTCTGACGACCATGGTCTGGTACTTCCGCCAAGACTTGCGCCTACCCAGGTGGTCATTGTACCCATCTGGAAAAATGAGGATGAGCGCACCACAGTACTCAGCTACATAGCACCAATCCGTGCAGCGTTGCTTGCGCAGGGCGTACGCGTGAAGCTGGATGACCGGGACAACCTGAAACCGGGCTGGAAATTCACACAATATGAGATAGAGGGGGTTCCGCTACGTATTGCTGTCGGTCCCCGTGACGCACAAAGCGGCAATGCAGAACTGGCGCGAAGAGATACACGGGAAAAATCCATCGTCCCCAGTGCCGGACTTGCTCAGCAGATTCCCGGTCTGCTTGAAGAAATCCAGTCATCCCTTTTCAACAAAGCCCTCGAACGCACGCAGCAAGGTACCCACGTGGCCGCCACCTACCAGGAGTTCAGGCAAATTCTGGATGAAAAAGGCGGATTTGTATACGCTCACTGGGACGGCACGGCGGAAACCGAAGCACAAATTAAAGAAGAAACCAAGGCAACCGTGCGATGTATTCCCTTTGACAATCCCCATGACACCCCGGGTGAATGCATGGTTACCGGGAAACCATCCCCCCGAATGGTCTTGTTTGCACGTGCTTATTGATGGATTAACGTACGCGACGATATCTCACCCGGCGTCCTGACCGGATACCACCGGTACCGTAGCTTAGCTGATAAACCTTAAACCTGTGTCTCATGCCATCAACGCCTCAGCGTCAGCGTCTGGCCCGCGTGATAACGAACACCCTGAATCCGCTGGTGCTGCCCGTGGTATTGTTCAGTTACGCAGCGTCACGCCTCGAGGCCGACGGCCGGACAATATTCCTGGTTATTGCTACCGGAATCATCTTCTACTCCATTATTCCCCTGCTGATACTACTGTCAATGCGTCGCAACCGGCGAATTGACACCATGGAAGTTGAACGAAGAGAGCTTCGGCTGCGCCCCTTTATTTACGGCATCCTCTCCATGCTCACCGGTGCTACCCTGTTTACCCTGTTGGGTTTCAAAAACGGAGAGGCCTACCAGGCCCTGGGCATGATTCCCATCGTCAATGCCATGCTTGCTGCATTTATCACACTGCGTTGGAAGATCAGTGTTCACGCCATCAGCGTGACGACAGCAGCCGTTACGATGTGGTACCTTTCCGGACCACTGGTTTTGTCGTGGCCACCCATAACTCTGATGAGCATACTTTCAGCCTTCTTACTGAGTGCAACCATCGTACTGGTACAGTGGTCGCGCGTTGTATTGAACTACCACACTCCCGGACAGGTAGCTGCCGGTTGTATATTGGCCGCTGGAATGACCGTATTACAGCTGTATGTATACTTCCCCGAGGTCCCCTTGCGTTACTTCGTTACACTCTAACGGTTTAACCCGATGCTAGCCTCCAGAAAACCCGAAAAAAAATCGATTGCAACGAACCAGTCCATGGATTCAGTTCCCCCTTACCCGCTGATCAGCGTCTTTTCAGGCGATGACTCCCGGGCTATTGACGCAGAAACCATCCACAGAGGCGTTCCCTCCACAGCACTTATGGAAATGGCCGGCGCGGCAGCCGCGAGTCGCATAGCAGCCCTGTTCCCATCGCTGCAGGAGGCTTCCATTTACTGCGGAAAAGGGAATAACGGGGGCGATGGATGGGTGATAGCGCGCCATCTGCACGCCATGGGAGTCCGTGTAGCCGTTTACGCGCCACAAGATTTAAGTGCCTGTTCCGATGACGCCAGGGTCAACGCGGTGGTACTGCAGAAACTGGCCACCATGCACCCGGATGACATTCAAACTCATGGCTATCCCGTCGCTACGGCAGTATCCGAGGATTCCGATGTAGCTGCCCGGTCGTCATTGACCGACCCATTCGCAGATGCTTCGCACGACGTATCAATGGCCCCATCAATTATAATTGATGCATTATTGGGCACCGGTATCACCGATGAAGTACGTTCACCGTACCGGGAGGTCGTAGCCTGCATCAATGCTGGCGGTCTGCCGGTTGTGGCGGTAGACGTACCTTCGGGAATCGATGCCAATACGGGTGCGATTTGCGGCATAGCCGTTCAGGCAAACCACACCATATGTCTGGGCACCCTGAAAACCGGGTGTTTTCTGGGCGATGGTCCCGCACACAGCGGATACGTCCATCGGTTGCCGCTTGGTTTCCGTGTGAATGAGCGACGTCAAAATAAGGTATTACTGATTCCGGGAGTGACTGGTACCCTCCCTGCAACCGTTCAGCCTGCAATGCACACCGATGAGAGCATTACGGCCCGGATTCTCCAACGTCGACATAAATACGAAACCGGCCTGACCTGGGTGGTCGGCGGAAGTGATGGTCTGCTGGGTGCAGCTGTGGTTGCCGGAAAAGCTGCCTGGAAAACCGGCTGCGGAGCTGTAATTCTGTACGTACCCGCCGGACTGGTACAGGCTGCAGAAGTCCTGGCACCGGAACTGGTTATCCGGGGCACATCACGGGCAGGCACCCTGAACTTCGGACCGGAAGACATCGCCGATTTCAGAAGACAATTTGAAAACAGGCCCGGCACCCTGCTACTGGGCCCGGGGATTGGCAGAACATCGGGGACCGCCGAATTTGCCAGATCCCTGCTGAATACCCATAAGCAAACCGCCGTCGTGGATGCCGATGCCTTACATGTCTTTGATCCCAATGTACCAGCCCGGCATATCCTCACGCCCCATCCCGGTGAGTGGCAGGTACTGACCGGACAATCAGCAGGCTCTGACTGGAACCGGCTGGAGGTATCACGTGCGTATGCAGCCCAATATGGGCACACGGTACTCAGTAAGGGGTACCCATCGCTGATTTGCTCCCCCGGGACCCCTCCGCTGATTACCGGGTATGATACCCGCAGGTTTACCAGAGCCGGGTTCGGTGATGTACTTGCCGGAAAAATTGCAGGCCTTTATTCCCAAACCAACGATGTACGCTACAGTTGCGTCGCTGCCCTGATTGATGGTAAATTGGGCTTCGATGCAGCCCGTGCTAATGGAACTATTCATCCGGAACCCGCCGACGTGCTATGACGAAAACCATCTTCCGCAATCCTCTGCTGGTCAGGTCCATTCCCTGGGCTGTGGCTTTATGGACCCTGATTATCCTTTATCTCACCACCGTTCCTTCCGACCGGCTGGCTGACGTTTCACTCTTCAAATACGACAAGCTCGGGCATTTCATTATCATAGGAGGCTGGACTTTTCTGGTTGGTCTAATTCAGCTGGTTTATCTCTCCCGAATAGAACGCCCTTTGTTCCCCATCGCATTGGCTGGTTTTTTATTTGGTGCATTTATTGAGTTGCTGCAATATATATTGCCGATTGGTCGACAGGCGAGCTGGGCCGATATTACAGCGAATACCCTGGGCTGTCTTCTGGCATATATAGCGCTCGTGATTATCCGGCGTATTCTCCGACAAACATCGGGGTAACATCACATATTAATGTTAATTGCTGGACATGCTGCCTTCAATGTGCTTAGTTGTAAGCAGAATCGCTAAATCGTAAAAAGTTTCACCTCACACAGTTAAATTTCTTTAACAGGTGCAACGATTTTACCAATTTTCGCATTTAGGGTTGAAAAGCATCCAAAGTGCATTTGTTGAATCACTTCAATTGATGTATTTTCGACATCGACGAATAACCTAAACAGGGCAATTACCAATGAAAGACAGAAAAAAACCTGAAGCAGACCTGCGCAAGAGTTACAACTTATACCTGCAGACCGGTATGATTGTTACACTACTTCTCGGCATCGGTATTTTCCGTGCGCCAATGGCTGGCGGTGATACTGCTGATTTCACCCCACCCGAGCAGGACCTGGTTGAGATTGAAGAGATTATTCAAACTGAACAGATTGAAACTCCTCCACCTCCCCCACGTCCGCCGGTACCTGTGGAAGTACCCAATGATGAAATCATTGAAGATGAAATTCTGGATTTAGGGTTTGAGCTGGACCTGGATGGACCATTGGATTTGCCGCCTCCGCCTCCACCGGCAGAAGAAGATGAAGAACCTGAGATTTTCGTCGTAGTAGAACGTATGCCGGAGCCTATCGGGGGTATGCAAGCTATTTACGACCGCGTTAAATATCCTGAAATCGCACGGCGTGCAGGAATCGAGGGTCGTGTAGTTCTGCAGTTTATTGTAGACGAAACCGGACAGGTTGTGAACCCGACTGTAATTCGTGGAATCGGTGGCGGTGCTGATGAGGCTGCTATCGAAGCGGTTCAGGGCGTACGTTTCACACCGGGAATGCAGCGCGGACAGCCCGTTAAGGTGCAGTTTCAGTTGCCCATCGTTTTCCGTCTTTCCAATTAAAAGACTGACATTGAATACAAAAAAAGGCTTGTGCTGCATTGCAGTACAAGCCTTTTTTTTTGAAAAGATTCCACCCAGGCAGGATCCAGTCCGCAGTTTGATCTGAGTCAAAGTCTGACCGCGCAGAGTCGGGGCGGATAATCACAGCTTGCGTTTCTTTATCTGCTGCATTACCGGAGAAATCCGTCCACCTGCATCCATCCACCTCCCAATTTTCAGCGACGTTCCCCCGGAAACCGTTGAGTAGCTACGGTGCAGGCAACTGCAGATGTGGTCTAATCCAATCCTCAAACGATTGTAGTGCCGTGGTCAGATTATCAAATCCGACCATCCCCATCGCCTGTTTTATCGGTACCCATCGTATTTCCGTAATTCCTTCCTCCAGCTGAGGCAAGAATTGCTCGTCAGGGGTTACCATGGCAAACCACCAGGTCGTTTTCAGGATCTGGCGCGACTTATGCTCGTAGGTATGATGCGTGTGGCAGAGAAGATCCAGTAAACAGGGAGTTGCACAACCCACCTCCTCGGAAATTTCGCGGGCTGCACAGGCGTATAACGACTCTCCCGGATCGCGCTTGCCTTTAGGCAAATCCCACAGTCCATTGCGATAAATCAGTAAAACTTCGGCACCGGAGCCGGGTTTCAGTCGGAAAACCACGCCCCCGCATGCCGTTATATGTTCATCAGGACCCTTCAATCAGGATTCCCCATCTGCTGCTGCACCACCATTTTCCTGACTATCGTTACCTGCAGCATCCGAAGGGCTTTCTTCAGACGATGCTTGCGCAGCTGTGTCTGAGGCAGGTTTCTTGACCTCATCCACGTAATTGAGCTGCAGGGTGCTGAGCACATGGGTCAGATAACTCTTCATATCACTGGTCAGATTTCCCTTCGTGTAGGTTTCCAGCATGCGAAGCGTATCGATTGCGTACTTGGCTGCGTTCAGATCACGACTGACCGTGTCCGTAGACGGGTCTTTGAGTTTACCCAGCCCCATCATGCCAATTTGCTCATGCTGTTGAACCAGCATCATAAAAAGCAACTGCTGCTGCTGTTCGGAGCTGAGTTTAGCTCCGTATTCCATAGAATTTTCGCTCATAGTCAGTATTCGATAAGGTTGGTAGTTGTTTGGCTAAAATTAGGGCTAAAGGCACTCTGCATCAAGGCATAACGGTCACAAGCCTGTGGTAATCCACCAAAATTGGCAGTATTTTCTACCCTATAACACTACACTTCAAATTTGCCCCACTATGAAATTCTTTATTGATACCGCAGACCTTACCGAAATCAGCGAAGCCCACGCCATGGGTATTCTGGACGGAGTAACCACGAACCCGTCATTGTGCGCCAAAGTGGGTGTGCGCGACTTCGAAGCGCACATCGCCAAAATTTGCGAAATAGTAGATGGCGATGTTTCCGCTGAGGTAGTATCTACCACCTATGATGACATGGTGGCTGAAGGTCGGCGTCTGGCTGATATTGCACCCAATGTAGTTGTTAAAATTCCGCTGATCAAAGATGGTATCAAAGCCATCCGCACCTTCACCGACGAAGGCATCAAAACCAACTGTACCCTGTGTTTCTCACCCACACAGGCCCTGGTCGCCGCAAAAGCCGGCGCAACCTATATTTCTCCTTTTGTTGGTCGACTCGATGATGTTTCTACAGACGGCATGCAGCTGATTGAAGACATCGTGACCATTTATGACAACTATGGATACGAAACCGAAGTACTGGTAGCCAGTATCCGACACCCCATGCACGTGGTAGAGTCAGCCCGCATCGGCGCTCATGTGGCAACTATGCCCCTGAGTGTTATAGAAGCGTTGATCAAACACCCGCTTACCGATAACGGTCTGGCTAAGTTTCTTGCCGACTGGGACAAACTGCAGGCGTCACTGAAATAATTCGGTTCTGCCTCCAACATAAAAAGCCCGACAAGCTTCCGGATACATCCATGAATCTTGTCGGGCTTTTTTTTTGAGTATCGGGACTCATTTGTGCACGGGTATGCCGGAAGCAAGGAAGCTTACGAAATAATCACCGTCCTGAATGACGGATACCGGCTGGTCCCGATTCATAGTTCCGCTGATCACTGAGGCTATCCAAGGTCTTCGCTGACCAGGTTCTCGGCAATAATGGAAGACGAGAGCACGCCGGGAAGCCCTGCCCCGGGGTGAGTTCCCGCACCCACGAAATACAGGTTATCGAAATCCTCCGATTTGTTATGCGGTCGGAACCAGGCCGATTGCGTCAAAATTGGCTCTACAGAGAACGCCGATCCCAGATAGCTGTTCAACTCGCCCTGGAAGTGCAGCGGGTCAATATAATGTTCGGCCACGATATGCTTTTGCAGGTCCGGAAGATAGTTATCTTCCAGAAACTGCATGATACGATCGCGGTAGGTCTTGGCAAACGTACTCCAGTCGGTTCCGGAAGCCAGGTGTGGTACGGGCGACAACACATAAAACGACTCGCTTCCTTCCGGAGCCAGCGAGGGATCTGTGATGGTTGGCATGTGCAGGTACAGGGAAAAATCGTCTGCCACCACTTTCTTATGGAAAATGTCATCGAGCAGTCCCTTATAGCGCGGTCCCAGGATAATATTGTGATGTTTCAGCTTGCTGTCGGTGTAGCGCCGGTTGGTGCCGAAGTATATCACGAACAGTGACATGCTGTAATTCATGCGTTTCAGCTTCGCGTCGGAGTATTTACGACGGTACCTGGCCGGAATCATATTCATGTACGTAAACGGCACATCGGCATTGGAGATAACGGCATCTGCCATATGCGTGCTTCCGTCTTTAAGCCGGATACCCTTCGCCTTGCGACCCTCGATCAGGATTTCATCGACCTCCGAACTCAGGTGGATTTTCCCGCCCATTTCGGTAATGAGGTCAACCAGACCTTTGATGATGGCGCCGGTCCCACCCATAGCATAGTGCACACCCCACTCCCGCTCCAGGTAGTGAATCATGGCATAAATGGAGGTCGTATCAAAGGGATTACCCCCCACCAGCAAGGGGTGGAACGAGAAACACTGCCGGAGGAAATCGTCTTTCACAAACTGTGATACGTAGTTATACACGCTCCGGTACGACTGCAGCTTGATCAGGTCCGGGGCGACTTTCAGCATATCCGTGAAATTCAGAAATGGCTTATCGGCCAGCTCGATGAAGCCCTTATCAAAGATGGGTTTGGTAGTCTTGATGAATTCGAGGTAGCCGGCTTTATCGTCGGGATTGAATTTGTCGATTTCCCCGAGGGTAAACTCCTCGTTGTCATTATAATCGAAAACACGCCCTTTGTCGTCGAAAATGCGGTAAAACGGATTGCAGGGAACAAATTCGATGTAATCTTCGCGCTTCTTTCCGGCCAGTTTGAACAGTTCATCGAACATAAAAGGCGCCGTTATCACGGTCGGGCCGCCATCGAAAGTAAAACCGTTGATTTCGTAGACATAGCCACGTCCACCGGGTTTGTCGCGCTTCTCAAACATTTCAACCTGGTAGCCTTTTGCTGCCAGCCGGACGGCCGCTCCCAGGGCGCCGAAGCCGGTTCCGATAATAATAACTCGTTTGCTCATAATGGGTTGGGTAGGTGGGTAAATAATAGAAAAGCAAACAATTCAAACGGGACGATTCGTTCGATGTCAGCTGCGATTATTTATTGGGGTGTGGTTTTACCGTTGATGATATATGGTAGGTAAAAATGAGATGCCTGTGAATCAGGGATGCTGGCGATGGAGGGGATTATGGAAATGATATGGTGCAATGCTGATGGTGAGGGACGAACTGTTTATACATCAGTACCATATTGGAAATTAATTCTGCAGCTGCTTTACGAAGCCATCATGCCCCTGGCGATTCAAATCGCGCATAGCCCGTTCGGCCCGGTCTCGTGAGTCGTAGCGGCCGAAATAGACTCGGTAAAACGTTCTGCCGTCAACCCGGGCCGACTGCACGAAGGCGCCGCGGATATCCGATGCAAATTCTTCAGCTTGCGAGCGCTGGTTGTAGGAAGCTAGTTGAACGGTGAATAATTCCGGTCCCTGCCTGCGGGAAACCGGCGTTTCACTTCGAACCAGCTGGAGACGGACCCGTGCCAGGCCGGCATCCACCATGTCAATTTCCCGGGCCGCAGCGTAGGAAAGGTCGATGACCCGGTTGTCAACATACGGCCCGCGGTCGTTGATGCGTACGGTGACCGCTTTGCCATTTTCCACATTGATAACCCGTACTACGGTGTTGAACGGCAGGGTTCGGTGGGCTGCCGTCATCGCGTTCTGATCATAAGTCTCGCCGTTGGCTGTTGTTTTGCCATGAAAACCGGGCCCGTACCAACTGGCCATTCCCGAATCAATAACGGAGCCGCGCGAGGCAGCGCAGCCGGTGAGAAGCATCAATCCAAACAGAACGAGGGAAAGTCGGGTCGCAATAAAAGCAGTCATGGCATTTTATAGGTTCAGATGGACAGTAGCGGGTGATGGCATTGTACAGGTTCAGATGGACAGTAGCGGGTGATGGCATTGTATAGGTTCAGATGGACAGTAGCGGGTGACAGCTGCAACGAGTGTGATCACGAAAAGCCACTTTGGGCTTTTCCCCCTCGCGGAGGCGTTTGCCGTCGGAGTACAGTCCACTCCATAATGTCTGCTGCTGCAATGTGAATGCCATTTGCAGGCACTCATCAGACCAACCTGCCGGTCAACTATCTTGGCGCACATCCGCCGCGCGGCCAGGGCAATATACGTCGCGCTCACATCGAAATCACCTGAAATACAAAAAAGCGCAGGTACTCAGTTTCGGGCATGACCGGGAGTACCGGGTGATCAACAGGCTGACTGCCGCGCCAGACCATGGTAATCCGGGTTCCGGTTCGACGTGCAGCCTCAGTGACGGTTTCAATAAAGCGCTGGGTGTCAATATGATGCGAACAGGTTGCTGTAGCCAGAAATCCGCCGGGTTTCAGCAGCACGAGCGCCGCTTCGTGCAGTTTCTGGTAGCCTTTCAGAGCGGCAGCGGCCGTTTTGCGGTTTTTTGCAAAACCGGGCGGATCCAGATTCACCACATTGTAGGTTGCCGGGTTTTCTTCGGCGTGCTGCGGCAGCCATTTCATGAGGTCGGCCCGTTCAAACGTAATCCGGGAGCTAAAATTGTTGTTGCGGGCATTGACCAGGGCGCGGTCGAGTGCGGGTTGGGAGATGTCCACTGCCAGGACTGGTTCCGCTCCTGCCTGCGCAGCATGCAAGGCGAACCCTCCGTCATTGCAGAACGCATCCAGAACGCGGTCGCCCGACTTCACAAACCTTCGAAACTGCAGCCTGTTTTCATGCTGATCCACGTAGAAACCCGTTTTCTGACCCTGCAGGATGTCAACCTCGTAGGTTATACCGTGCTCAACGACCAATTGAACCGGCACCTCCTCACTTCCATGTACTACCTTCACATATTCCGGCAATCCTTCCAGTTTTCGAAGGCCTGCATCATTGCGCAGGATGATCCATTCGGGCTGCAGAACGTACTTACAGGCCTCAGTGATAAAATCCAGATGATTTTCCCCGCCGGCGCTTACCACCTGAATGGAAACCACCCGACCAATCTGGTCGATGAGGACCCCGGGCAGGCCGTCACTCTCCCCGTGAACCATGCGTATGGCCTGCGCGCCGGGACGTAATTGTCGTCGCAGGGTTGCGGCAGCGCTGATTCTGTCTGTATAAAAAGACTGGTTCAGGATCACATCGCCGGGACTAACCAGACGAAATGCAATCAGGGAATGCGGGTGGTAGTATCCGGTGCCCAGAAGTTGTCCGCGGTGATCACGAAGTCGGGCAACGGAGCCGGGTTGAATGGTATTTTGCGTATGCAGATTGGATGCCGGGGTTTGTGCAGCGTGGTCAACCGCGGGGGCCGTGTTTTCCCCTTCTGACGGGGACCGCCCCGCTGCAGCGGCACCCAGGCGCTGAGGCGGTTGCCGGTTTTCCGGCGAACTGGGCGGCTCCACAGAAGCAATTTCATTACTGAACACCCACAGGTGTCCACGCCGGATTCGTTTATCGGCTCCCGGGCGTAGTTTTACCGTTAAATTGGAGGACATGAACGTAGTGTTGGCTTTTGTGTTATCGCTGTTCTAAACTACCAAATAATTGACTCTCCCCGGGCTGAATATCTCATGATTGTATCCCATAACAAAAAAACCCGCTCTATATCACAATAGAGCGGGTTTTAAAAGAAAACTTGAGGAGAGCCGAAGATCGGATTCGAACCGACGACCTACGCTTTACGAAAGCGTTGCTCTACCAGCTGAGCTACTTCGGCATATAGCCCCTAAATATACGCACGGTCCTTTGCCATTCGCAACAATCGGCTGTGAAACCGGAAACCATAGGTTACAGGCTCACAACCTTGCAGGGCCGATACGCCACGCATCCGGTTCAGCACTACGGCAAGTACGGCGCCACAAACGGGTTCCTACCTGCCGATGATCACGTTTTGAAGAAACTTTACCCGTTTTTCGAGCGAAATGCCACCATGAAATCAACCAGTGTATCTACACTCGCACGGGGCAGTGCGTTGTAAATGCTGGCCCGGATACCGCCTACGCTCCGGTGGCCCTTGAGACCATCAAGGTGCAAAGCAGCGGCTTCTTTGACAAACTGCTTTTCGAGATCCTCGCTGGGCAGTCGGAAGGTCACGTTCATACGCGAACGGGAGTCGGCATGGGCCGTACCGCGATAAAAATCGTCTTTGTCGATTTCCGCGTACAGGTGCGCCGCTTTAGCTTCGTTAGCCTGCTCAACGGCTTTGATACCGCCCTGGTTTTCAATCCATTCCAGTACCAGATTGAAGAAATACACGCCAAAAACCGGGGGAGTGTTGAACATGGTTCCAACGTGGGTAGGATAGCTTAAAATCGTCGATACGTTTTCCGTGCGGGCTTTTGCCAGAAAATCCTTCCGGATGATGACGATGGTAACTCCCGCCGGACCGGCGTTTTTTTGCGCTCCGGCGTAAATCATACCATAGCGCTTCACATCCACCTCCCGACTTAGAAAATCCGAGGATGCATCACAAACCAGGGGGATGCCATTGGAGTCCGGCTCCGACCGGTATTGTGTTCCGAAAATGGTGTTGTTGGACGTAAAATGCAGGTATTCAGCTCCTTCAAGGTGACTGATTTCGTGGTTAGCAGGCACACGACCAAAGTTCTCATCCTCCGAGGAAAAACCAATGTGAACCTTGCCGAAAAGCTTGGCCTCCTTAATCGCCTTTTTCGACCACGTACCGGTATTCAGATAGTTCGCCGTTTTCCCCTCGCCGAGAAAGTTGTAGGGCACCATCATAAACTGCGTACTGGCACCACCCTGCAGAAAGAGAACCTCGAAATCATCGCCCAGTCCCATCAGGGATTTCAGGCGGGCGATTGCCTGAGCGTCTACTTCAATGTACTCTGGTCCGCGATGACTCAACTCCATGATGGAAGAGCCTGTGCCTTTATAGTCGAGGAGTTCAGCCTGGGCTTTTTGTAATACTTCGGTTGGCAGAATGGATGGTCCTGCGCTGAAATTATGCGATCGGAACATAAATATGGTGTTCTAGTGTGGATTTGCAGATGATGGAAGCATAGTTTTTCGGGTATGCTGGCAGGTTTCTCAACGCATAGCGACAGGGCCTGCGGCACGTGGCAAAGATAGCGGTATTCCGCCGATATGTACAGCATGATGTAACGCTAATGCGGGCAGAATCGCTCCGGTGTGCGAACTTCGTCTGCCAATCCGGAAGTCACAGCCGTTTAAGGCCGGTGATTAAGACTCCATGCACTAAATCAGCACGGTCAGGTCAGCTGAATACATTGACCAGCAGTCCGGAACGAAGCTTGGGCTCAAACCAGGTTGATTTAGGCGGCATAAGCAGCCCGGCATCCGATACCTCCATAAGCTCGTGTACGGAGGTCGGGTACATACTGAATGCGACTCGCGCAAAGCCGCGGTCTACCAGTTTGCGGAGTTCTTCCGGACCACGAATCCCGCCCACGAATGAAATATTCGGGTCGGTACGCGGGTCACCCACACGCAATATCGGCTCAAGAATCTGATCATGTAGCCGTTGTACGTCCAGGCGATCTACCGGACCCGCCCCGGTTTCGGCATCTGCAAGACGGATGGTTTTCCATTTACCACGCTGATAAACGCAGACATCGCCTTTTTTATCAGGCACATCCCGACCTTCGTCCACAACCCGGGAGGCTGTAAAAATAGCGTCCAGGCTGTCGTCATCGGTTTCAAGCACAACCCGGTTGTAGGCCATCAGCTGCATCTGATTGGCCGGGAAAATCGCGGCCGGGAAAACACCTGCCCCCGGACACTCCTCCTCCAGCTGTACGGAAGCCCGTGCGGCAGCGGCACAGCGATGGTGTCCGTCGGCAACATAAAAACGCGGGATAGATGAAAAAGCATCGGTCAGATCCCGGAAATGTTCCACATTCCACAGCCTGTGGGCAACACCATTGGCAACCACCTCCAAAAGCGGGGGTTCAGCCGTTACGGTACGCAGCATAGAAGCTATAGCCGGGTCAGAAGGGTGTACCAGCATTACGGGCTCAGCATGCGCCCGTTGAGCGACTATATGTCGGGCACGATCGTCTTCCTTGTCAGGACGGGTATTCTCGTGTTTAACGATGATTCCTTCGTTATAGTCACGTGTGCGTACGCCACCAAATACTCCGGTACTGTGAACGCCTCCCATCTCAAGCTGGTACACATACAGAGACGGGGTATCATCCTGCACCAGCTCACGGGATGCCATCAGGCGGCGCAGGGCCGAAGCTCCGGCATCGTAGACCGATGGATGATGCTCATTCATGTCTTCGCGGAATCCGATTTCAGGTCGGATAACGTGTAAAAAGCTAGAGGCATTACCCTCGGCAAGGATTCGGGCCTCGGTTGTGGACACTACATCGTAAGGCGGACAGCTGATTCGTTCGGCTGCACTATCGGATGCAGGCCTCCAAAATTTTTGCGGAATAACATGCATAAAGGTATTATCAGATCGCAAATGAACGTTAAACGGATACCCTGCCAGCGCTGCCTTCAGGGCAAAACCGGTAGAACTTCATACACGATTACTTATGATTCTGCATCACGACAGCCGGAAGGCCGTTTCTGTCCGGCTAAGTGACGGTCTTGTAAACAAATATTAAAGGTTTCAAAGGTCATCAACTGCTCCGGCTAAGGAACGTCAAACGCTCTATTATTGTAGTGATTCATACTATCAATACCCATAGTAAATTTCATATAAATTCAAGTACTTCTCAGTGAAAAAACATTCCAGGGCTCCGCGCCAAATCCAATCCGGTCATCACCCAATATTCCATCGCTCTGCGGCACGATTATTACTCATCCCGGTAGCTTTCAGTTTGCTCTTTATTTGGTCCTGCTCGGGCAACGACGAGGAAGCCCCTTCCGGCCGACCCGGTTTCGGTGGTCCCGGTGGTTTTACCCGGGCAACAACCGTTGAAGTCCGCAGAGTACAACGGGGAGAAATATCCGAACAAATTCGCTCATTCGGAACCGTACGCGCTCAGGATAATGTGCGCGTTACACCGCAGGTAAATATGGATATTGTTGCAATACGGGCTGATCTGGGCGACACGGTACGGGCCGGACAAGTGCTCGCCTTACTGCGGGATGAGCCTTTTGCTGAAACCGTACGCCGCGATGAAGCCCAGCTTCAGCAGGCACAAGGCGCCATGGAACGCGACAGCGTCAATTTTTCACGTCAGCAGGAGCTTTTTGCTCTTGACCTCGTCAGTCAGGCTGAGCTGGATGCAGCCCGCACCACGTACCTGAGTTCGCGTGCCGCTCTGCAAAATGCACGTGCAGCTCTGAGTGTCAGCCGGCAGAATCTTAGCTATACCCGAATCACATCGCCGGTAAACGGAGTTATCACCCGCAGACTGGCATCGCCCGGCGATGTGGTTGGACCGGGACAACCAGTTTATGAAATCTCGAATCTGGCAGGATACGAGGTACGGGTAAACCTGCCCCTGCGCGACTGGGCACGGACTGAGGTAGGTCAGCCTGTGGAAATGCGCCTATCCGGTGGTGTCGATTTTAACTCCAGCGGAGTTGTTACCCGGATCAGTCCGGAACTCGACCCGGTAACCGGTCTGGGTGAAGTGGTCATTTCCGTGACCAATCGTGGAAACGGGATGTTCCCTGGTGTATTGCTGGAGAGCCGGATTAATGTAGAAACCCGTCCTCGCGCAATTGTCATACCACGCTCGGCCATGGTTGAAAATGTACAGACCATAATTGACCCTGAGTCGAATACGATTCGCCTTGAGCGAAGCTATGCCGCGTTTGTGACGCAGGGCGACACTTTAGCGGTACGACGCGACCTTGAGCTGGGTATTCAGCAGGGCGATCGTATTGAAATCCTGAGTGGCTTGAATCCACGGGAGAACCTGATCATTACCGGCCAGACCGCTCTGGAAGATGGCTCTAGCATACGTATCAGCGGCGCGCCTCGCTTCACCCCCGGCGGCAGACCCGGAAGCGGCACCGTCTCAACCGGAGACACCGTCCCGTCAGACTCTACAGTACTGGCCGACTCTACCCTGCAGGAGCAACCGCGTCGTGGTGACGGATCCGGCATGGGCCAGGGTCAGGGCACAGGCAGATCACGAAATTAACACGGCAACCATCGCATGAAAAAACTATCGAAACTTGCCGTTGAACGTCCGGTAACCTTTATCATGATCACACTCATTGTGATCGGATTCGGTTTATTCGGGCTTTCACGACTCAGTCTGAACCTGTATCCGGATGTGAGTTTTCCCACCATTACAGTCTATACCACCTATGAAGGGGTCGCTCCGGAAGATATTGAAACCCTGATTACCCGCCCCATCGAAGAACAGGTGGGTAGCGTGAGCGGACTGCGACGCGTGCGTTCGCTGTCCAGTCAGGGTGCCTCGGTCATTAAGCTGTACTTTAATTGGGGAACCGACATCTTTGTTGCGGAAACCGATGTGCGCAAACAACTGGATTTTGCACGACGGGCTGTACCGCAGGATGCCGATCAACCTATCGTTTTCAGCTACGATCCCAATCAGGAACCGGTCATCGTGCTGGCGCTGTCCTCACCGGTGCGGAATCCCAGCGAGCTTCGTACTATTGCCACCCAGCAGTTGGAACAACGGCTTGAGCGCATTTCGGGTATAGCCGCAGCCGAGACGGCCGGCGGGCTTGAGCGGCAGATCAATATCTGGATCCGAAGCGACCGCTTGCTTGCTTTCAATCTGGATATTGCTACGGTAGCAAACCGTTTACGTCAGGAAAACATCCAGGTCCCGGCCGGTGAATTGATTGAAGGCCGCATCGTTTACTCACTTCGGACCATCGGTGAATTCCGCAATCTGGACGAAATTCGCACTACGGTAGTCGGTATCAATAACGACATTCCCATCCTGCTGGAAGATGTAGCCGAAATTGAGGATGGCGTGGCTCAACCCATCGGCAATGTACATGTACGCGGTGAAGAAGGACTGATCATCAACCTTTACCGGCAAAGCGATGTCAATATTGTCACCACGGCAGCAAATGTCATCACGGAGATTAACCGGATACAGTCAATCCTCCCCTCCGATGTGCAACTGGAAGTGCTCACCAACCGGGCCGATTTCATCAAACTGTCACTGAACAACCTGTACGTGACCGCCATTCAGGCCATTGTACTGGTGATTATCATTCTGTTGCTCTTCCTGCGAAGTTTCCGCACCGCTCTGATCATTGCCATTTCCATCCCCATCTCCATTATTGCCACGTTCAGCGTGATGGATTTCTCTGATGTTACCCTCAACGTCATTTCATTGTCGGGTCTGACCCTGGCCGTCGGGCTTGTGGTGGATAACGCGGTGGTCGTACTGGAGAACATCTTCCGTTTTAGGGAAGACGGGTATAATGGCAAAAAAGCGGCCGTTTACGGCGCCCAGGAAGTGGCCACACCGGTTATTATTTCTACGCTGACCACGCTGGTTGTACTTCTGCCCGTGCTTTTCGTGCCCGGAATAGCGGGGTTTTTGTTTCAGGACCTGGCCCTGACCGTATCTTTTGCCCTGATTATGTCTACCCTCGCGGCACTCAGTATCATCCCCCTGCTCAGCGCCCAGTTTTTCTCCAGGGAAGATAAGCGCAAGCTGCAGCGTGCAGAAAAAGGTATCGCCGAACACGACGGACCATCACGGAATGTTATTGTACGCAAGCTGGAATCCTTTTTCACCTCGATGGAAAACGGCTACACGCGGCTGCTGACCCGTATTCTGAACCGAAGTAAACTGGTAATTTTAGGTGCTGTTGTTCTTTTCAGCGCAACCATCCCCCTGTACTATACGCTTGGCGGCGAATTTTTCCCGCCGGTGGATGAGAATGCGTTTATCCTGAATGTACAGCGTGAGCCCGGAGTGAATCTTTTCGAACTGCAGAATACCATCTATCAGGTGGAACAGATTATCGAACGCGAGGTACCCGAAGCCCGGCTCATTGTTTCGGATTATGGCGACAAACGCGGTGTTGAAGGTGCTGATACACCCGGCGGTTACCAGGGTACCGTCCGTGTTGAGCTGGTTCCACGCGACCAAAGAGACCGCGGCCAGTTTGAAATCACGGCAGCTACGCTGTTAGCCCTGCAGGATGTACCCGGAGCAGACATCCGTGAGGTTCGTGAAAACCCGCTTAATCCGGACGGCAACGATGGGCTCGTTATCAATGTCTATGGGTTTGACATGACCCTGAAAAAAGAGCTCACCGACGGCATTCAGGAATCACTGATGCGAACCGAAGGAATTGTTGGTGCTACCTCCTCTTCGGATGCAGGTCGGCCAGAGTTGCAGGTTGTTATGGATCGCGAGCGTATTTCAAGGTTGAATATGACCACCTCACAGGTGGCCAATGCCGTGAGCGACGCTGTACGGGGAGCAATTGCCACAACCTTTGTAGAGCAGGGGGTTGAATACACCGTGCTGGTGCAGTTATCCTCAGAAGACCGAACCAACTCCCAGTCGCTGGAAAATATCCAAATCCGTACCCCCGCAGGCAGCTGGATGCCGCTGTCAAACCTTGCGCGCATTGAGCGGTATCAAGGTCCTTCCAATATACTCCGGATTAATCAGGAGCGGGTTACCGAAATTGCCGTTGACATTGGCAACCTCGACCTTCAGACCGCTACGGAGCGTGCTGAGATGGTGCTCAGGGGCGTTGAATGGCCCGACGGTTATCGGTATGACATCGGCGGCACCGCTGAGGAACAGGCAGAAAGCTTCGGATTTTTACTGATTGCTTTCTTCATTGCCGCGGTATTGGCCTACATGGTCATGGCATCCCAGTTCGAAAGCCTTACCGAGCCGTTTATTATTATCGCCACCATTCCCCTGGCTCTTACGGGCGTTTTGTTTACGCTCTTCATTACGTCAACGCCCGTCAGTGTTACGGCCATGATCGGGCTTATCTTGCTGGCCGGTATTGTGGTAAACAACGGCATCGTGATGATTGATTACATCAAAGTGCTGCAAGCCCGCGGCGTAGAACGTGCGGAAGCTGTCATTCGTGGGGCAAGTCGCAGGCTGCGACCCATCCTCATGACAGCCGCCACAACCATCCTGAGTATGGTGCCTCTGGCGCTGGAATTGGGTGCCGGATCGGAGACCTGGAGCCCGATGGCACGCACCGTAATCGGGGGTCTTACCATGTCAACGGCCCTCATGTTGCTGGTTGTACCCTGTCTGTATTATCTGGTTAACGGACTCATTGAACGCCTCGGATTTGACGCGGTTCACAAGGTTGATCCGCTGGAATTTGACGAGCCGGAGGCTACCTCCTAAATGCATGTATTCAATCGCATCGAACTCCTATGAAAGACTATAAAATCATCGATATCATCCTGCGCAGACCTGTAACTGTGGTCATGCTCTCTCTAATGGTAATCGGTTTCGGTCTGTTTGCCCTGGCGAACCTGAAGGTTACCCTCTACCCATCCCTGGATATCCCGGTGGTAGCGGTGAGCACCAACTACCGGAATGTCTCCCCGGAGGATATGAGTACGCTCATCGTGGAGCCCATTGAGGCCGCCATCGCTTCGCTGGAGGGTGTTGATGAGATTGAAAGCAACGTCCGTAAAGGCAGCGCCTTCATCCGCATGCGCCTGAAGGACGGTGCCAACGCCCGGGAAGTTGAAATGGACGCCAGAGAAGCTATTGAGCGTATCCGTAATAGTCTGCCCAGAGAGGCTGCTCCTCCGGTTATCTTCCAGTTTGATCCCGAGAATTTCCCGGTTATGCGTCTGAGTGTGGAAGCCTCCAACCGTGGACTGGACGAACTGCGTAACCTTTCCATGGACCTGGTAGAGCCTTTGCTGGAACGCATCAATGGTGTGGCTTCTGCTGACACACGCGGAGGCATAGAGCGAACCATATACGTTGAACTGGACCCCTTGCTGGTCGCCCAGAATCGGCTTACCATCGCACAGATTGAAAATGCCATCCGGCAAAACAACGTGCAGGTTCCTTTGGGTAATCTGGTGGTAAACCGAAGCAGCTACAGCATACGGGCCCAATCGGTCTATACCAGCGTTGATGAAATCGCACAGACGGTAATCACCACCCGGGAAGACGGTCAAACCCCGGTGCGTATCAGTGATGTAGCATTGGTCAACGATAGCTTTGTGGATGTTACCACCGTTGAGGAAGTCAATGGCAAGAACAGTGTCACCGTTGAAGTTCAGAAACAGTCCGATGCGAATACCCTGGACGTGACCAACGGTGTTCTGGACGCTCTTCCGGACATACTGGACCGTCTGCCGCCGGGAGTAACTATCAATGTGCTTTCTAATGAGGGGACCGACATCGACCGATCAATCAGTAACCTCGCACAATCGGCCGTCTTTGCTTTGGTTCTGGTAATTTTAATTCTGATTTTGTTTCTGGGGGGATGGCGAAGTTCTTCCGTTGTAGCACTGAGTATCCCTATTTCAATGACGGCTACATTTGCCGCCATGTATTTCATGGGGTTGACCCTGAATTTTGTTTCCATTACAGGGCTCGCACTGGCTGTTGGTTTGCTGGTTGACAGCTCCATCGTAGTGCTTGAAAGCATCGTCGGAAAGCTGGAGGAGGGCAAGTCATTGTTCAAATCAGCAAGCGAGGGAACCAAAGAAGTCATCGGAGCCCTGTGGGGCTCAACTCTGACTACCCTGGTGGTTTTTCTGCCCTTCCTGTTTATCAGCGGGATGACCAGTGTCTTCATGAAAGATCTGGCGATCACCATCTCTCTGGCTATCGGTTTTTCGTTTCTGGCGTCCTTCATTCTGGTGCCGGTTTTTGCCAGCCGATTGCTGCCGCTTGGCGGTTTCAAGAAAGTTTCACTGTCCAGCCAGGTGTTCACGCGGATGGAGCGCTATTATGGCAGGTCACTGCAGTGGGCCGTAACCCATAAAATGATCGTTTTTGTTCTCATCGGCGGGATATTTTACGGAACCTGGTTCTTTAACAGCAGCATCGAGTCCATCTTCCTGCCGTCTTCAGATGCGGGACAAATCAATGTAAATGTGGATCTGCCTGCAGGTACCAGCCTGGTACAGACCGGTACAGCCATCAAACAAATTGCTGCCGAGCTTGAGCAGGAACCCTATGTACAGACCATTGTCACGTCCATCGGAACTTCAGGATGGCGCAGCGAAAGCAATACCGGTCGAATTAGCCTGACCCTGGTGTCACCTGACGAACGGGAGCTCACCTCCGACCAGATTGCCATGCAGCTTCGCAGACGCTTTGACCTGGCTGGCGTACGGGTTAGTATCTTCGCTACAGGTGGATCAGGGTTCCGTTTTGGAGGCCGGGGCGGCTGGGGAGGTATCGGAAATAACATCCGTGTAACCCTCATCGGTCCGGAGACCGAAACAATGGTTGGTATAGCAAACCGTATTGAAGAAGTCATGCTGCAGGATACTCTGGTGGTTTCTGTTGACAATCCCCGCACCAGTGGTGTACCCGAACTGCATTACCTCGTTGACCGGCAGCGTGTAAGTCGTGCCGGAAGCAGCCTGAGCGAGGTTGCCAATTCCTTCAAGACACAGGCGCGTGGAACCCAGGTAGGTTTCTTCCGGGATGGCGGCCGTGAAGTGCCAATCGAGGTACGCAATCTGGAGCAATATCGTCAAAGCCTGAGTGATATGGAACAAATACAGGTACTGCAGATAGGCGACCAGCGGGTTCCCCTTGAAAATCTGGGAAGATTTGAGGCCGTTGAAGCAGTGAACCGGATCACTCGACGCGATCGTGAAGTCATTATGGATGTTAATATCAGTGTCAATGGCGATGCCAACGCCCAGCGCGACCGTATTATTGAGCTTTTTGAAAATGACATTGTGCTGCCGGACGGGTATCGGTATGAATTTGCCGGTACCAATCAGGATACCCGGCAAGGTCAAAGTGACATATTTATCGCGTTGCTATTCGGACTCATCCTGACCTACATGGTTATGGCCTCCAAATTTGAAAACTTCCGTGACCCTTTTGTCATTATGTTTTCCATTCCGCTGGCATTTTTCGGGTCGTACCTGATGCTTTGGCTCACTGGTACCCCCTGGAGTGTTCCAGCCGGCCTTGGGATGATCATTCTGGTAGGTATTGTCATCAATAACGGCATTGTAATGGTGGATTACATCCATCAATATTGTAAGCGTGAAGAGGATGCAAACAACTATGTGTACAATCTGATTGCAGCGGCCCGTCGCCGTATGCGACCAATCCTGCTTACGGCTCTGACAACCATCGGATCCATGATTCCGCTTGCTCTGGAACTGGGAGCCGGCTCAGAAACCTGGAGTCCGCTGGCATTAACCGTTATCGGGGGACTTACCTTTTCAGCCGTATTCACGCTATACGTAATTCCGGTAGTCCTCATTAGTATATCAGCGAAGAGGCGAAGAGCTGCCAGGGAATTCAAGATGCACCTGCGTTCTATCGCATAATTTACGGGGGCGTGCGATTGTTCTATGCAATGCCGTAACCTGTTAATTCACAAAACCTGAAACCAGACCTTCGCGCTGAACAAGCTGATGGAATGACCCGAAATGCGTTATTGGCTCAGATTGGAGTCTGCTTTAAAAGTATAGCCCATTAAGAGACGACAACGACTGGCAAAGTGAAACTGTAGTTGTTATCCATTTCTAAATGGAGTGTATTTTTTATAGATTGTAAAGTAAACCAAATTTTAAATACTACCGGAAAATACTATGGACCGATATACTACAGGTTTTCTCACAGGACTGCTTACAGGAGCTCTGGCTGGCTCCGTTGTAGCACTTTTATACGCACCGGACAAAGGCTCCAATACCCGTGACAAGATTTCCTATAAACTGCAGAGTTTACTTGAAGAGCTCAATGAAACCATTGACAAGCTTCAGGAGGGTGAGTTAAGCCGCAACGACAGCGAAAGTGAGCGAATCGTTAAAGACGCGCAGCAAAAAGCAGAAGATCTAATCAAAGAAGCGGAAGATTTACTCCGAAACATCGACCCAAAATAAAGTACTTACATTAGGTTGGCAGCTATCCTGATGCCTTGATTGGCTGACAATGCACCTGCGCGTTACAGCAAATGGATCTCCGGCGATGGTACAGGCAAAGCCCGTATCCAACCTAATCCAACTAGTACTGTTATTGCGGAGTCCTGCAACCATCAATAATACGAGCATACAAAAAAGGCCCGTTTGCTAAAAGCAAGCGGGCCTTTTTAATTTATATCAAAGACCTTTTAAACGGTCTCAGAATCGCCGGAGGCATCGGAATTCCGGTCAGCACCGAGTGCTTCAAACACTTTACTGGCCGCTTCCACATCGCGCATATCCTGCTTGGCATCCACGATGTAGTCCTGATAGTGGCGCAGACCCGTACCGGCCGGTACCTTGTGTCCAACCACAACGTTTTCTTTAAGCCCCATAAGCATATCTGCCTTGGCTTCAATTGCCGCCTGTGTGAGCACCTTGGTAGTCTCCTGGAAGGAAGCCGCAGACAACCAGCTCTCGGTCGACAAGGCCGCCCGTGTAATACCGAGCAGTATCGGTCGGGATATAGCAGGTTCAGCCTCACGAGCCTCAATTTCTGCCTGGCCTTCTTTGACCAGACGGGCATTGATTTCACGAATTTCACGTCGCTCAAGAATAGCTCCGAAATTCAGACCACTATCGCCGGGGTTAGTTACTACAAACTTGCCGATGAGCGAATCGTTGGTACGGTTCACTTCAAAACGATCAATTTTGTCACCTTCCAGATACATCGTATCACCCGGATCGGTAATCTCAACCTTCTGCATCATGGTACGAACGATGATTTCAATGTGCTTATCATTGATTTTCACACCCTGCAGACGATATACTTCCTGAATTTCATTCACAAGGTACGACTGTACAGCGAATGGCCCGAGAATATTCAGAATGTCTTGTGGCAGAATCTGACCATCAGAAAGTGACTCCCCGGCCTTCACATAGTCGTTCTCCTGAACCAGGATATGCTTGGAAAGCGGGATGAGATACGTTTTGGTATCCGATCCGTCTTTGCTGGTGACCATGATTTCCTGGGAACCACGCTTACGGGACCCCATTTTGACAATGCCCTCAATTTCAGAAACGACGGCCGGATCACTTGGTGGTCGGGCTTCAAACAGTTCTGTAATACGAGGCAGACCAGCCGTGATATCCTTGGATTTAGAGGCTGATGTTCGCGGTATCTTGGCGATAGTCTGACCAGCCTGAACAGGCTCGTCCTTATCAACAATGACGTGTGTACCTACCGGAAGTGCTGTCTCACGTACCCGCTCGCCTTCACCAACCACAATCAGGGTTGGAACCAGACTTCGGTCTTTAGAGTCCGTAATTACTTTTTCTTTGTGACCTGTCTGAGAATCCGTTTCATCCTGATAGGTAACACCATCGAGGATATCCTTAAAGTCAACTTTACCGTTGATTTCTGAAATCAACAAGGCATTATACGGATCCCATCGGCATAGCGGAACGCCTTTGGGTACGAGGTCTCCCTCTTCAACCAACAGCTCTGAACCGTAAGGGATGTTGTAATTGGTCAAAACCTTGCCGGTTTCATCCATTATTTTAATTTCACCTACACGGCTGAGTACTACGTTATGTGATTCTTCACCATCATCATACTCAACATAACGCAGGTTTTCAAAAGCGATCTTACCGGCAAACTTGGACTTGTGCATCGACTCAGATTCCAGTCGCGATGCAGTACCACCTACGTGGAAGGTTCGCAGTGTAAGCTGCGTACCCGGCTCGCCAATAGACTGTGCCGCAATGACACCAACAGCCTCACCAACCTGAACAAGCTTGCCTCGAGACAAGTCACGACCATAGCACTTGGCACAAACTCCCCGGGGAGATTCGCAAGTTAACCCTGAGCGGATTTCAACTTCCTCGATTGAAGTTTCAGCAATTTTCTTGGCAATTGCTTCGCTGATCAGTTCATTGGATGCAACCAGCAGCTCGTCGGTAAGCGGATCATATACGTCATGCATGGAGACCCTACCCAGAATTCGGTCTTCAAGACTTTCTACAATGTCTTCATTGTCTTTGAGCGCCTTGATTTTGATACCTCTGAGCGTACCACAGTCATCTTCACTGATGATCAGATCCTGGGATACATCCACCAGTCGGCGGGTAAGGTAACCTGCATCCGCAGTTTTCAGGGCTGTATCCGCAAGACCTTTCCGTGCTCCGTGGGTTGAAATAAAGTATTCCAATACCGTCAGACCTTCGCGGAAGCTGGATAGAATCGGGGTTTCAATTACCTCACTACCACTTGATTCCGTAGTACTTTTCTGAGGCTTGGCCATCAGACCACGCATACCACCCAGCTGACGAATCTGCTCTTTGGACCCACGGGCTCCGGAGTCGGCCATCATATAAACCGGGTTAAAACCATCCCGGTCTTTCTGCAGTGCCTGAAACAAGGTCTCAGATACGCGGTTGGTGGTACTGGTCCATTTGTCAATAACCTGGTTGTAACGCTCATTATCCGTTATGAAACCATTTTCATAACGTTCTTGAATCATCTTGACTTCATCCTGAGCTTTGGTAATAAGCTGATGCTTCTCGTCTGGAATAACGATGTCTTCAAGACTGAACGATAAACCACCCTGGGTAGCGGTGTTGTAACCCAGTTCTTTCATTTCATCCAGGAACTGCGCTGTACGGGCAGTTCCGCATACGTTAAATACATCCCCGATGAGGGTCCGGAGTTCTTTCTTCCCGAATGTGGTGTTTTTGAAACCGAGCTCGTTAGGAATGATTTCGTTGAAAATTACACGACCCGTGGTAGTCTTGATGACTTCCGTGACGAAATTGTCAGCTTTCAGCAGGTGATTTACACGAACAGAAATCCTGTCGTGCAGCGCAATTTTACCCTGATCGTAGGCTATGACGACCTCGTCAGGACCTGAAAATGTTTTTTCACGTGACGGAGTGCCAGACGACATTTTCGTCAGGTAGTAAATTCCCAGTACCATGTCCTGTGATGGTACCGTAATTGGTCCACCATTGGCAGGGTTCATAATATTATGGGAACCCAACATGAGAACCGATGCTTCCAGAATGGCATCATTGCTAAGCGGGAGGTGTACCGCCATCTGGTCACCGTCAAAGTCAGCGTTAAATGCAGTACAAGAAAGCGGGTGCAGTCGTATAGCCTTATCTTCAAGCAGTACCGGCTGATACGCCTGAATACCCAATCGGTGCAAGGTAGGAGCACGGTTGAGCAACACCGGATGTCCGTCAATTACATTTTCCAGGACATCCCAAACCACATCATCACGACGATCAACCACTTTCTTGGCGCTTTTGACCGTTTTGACGTAGCCGCGTTCAATCAGCCTTCGGATGATGAATGGCTTGTACAGTTCAACTGCCATTTCCTTGGGAAGACCACACTCGTGCATTTTAAGCTCAGGTCCAACCACAATAACGGAACGGCCGGAGTAGTCAACACGCTTACCAAGCAGGTTTTGACGGAAACGTCCGTTTTTACCTTTGAGCATGTCACTGAGCGATTTCAGCGGACGATTGTTGCTTCGTACAGCGTTTGTTTTCCGTGAATTGTCAAACAGTGAATCAACCGCCTCCTGAAGCATACGCTTCTCATTGCGAAGAATAACATCGGGCGCTTTGATATCTATGAGACGTTTGAGACGATTGTTACGGATAATGACTCGTCGGTACAGATCGTTCAGGTCAGAAGTAGCAAATCGGCCTCCCTCGAGCGGCACCAGCGGTCGCAACTCGGGCGGAATAACCGGGATAACACGAAGAACCATCCATTCAGGCCGGTTTTCCATCTGTTTGTTGGCAGCCCGGAAGGACTCCAGGACCTGAAGTCGTTTAAGATGCTTTTTCTTACGCATCATGGAAGTCTCTCCCTTTACCGCCTCGCGGTAACGGAAAGCATCCTTATCCAGGTTAATATTGGCCAGAAGCGACTCGATGGCTTCAGCACCCATCTTAACCACAAATTTATCATGATCATCCTCGTCCAGCTCACGGTGTTCTTCGGGCAGCTGAGAAAGGATGTCATAGTACTCTTCCTCAGTAAGCATATCGCCTACTTTATAGCCAAGATCGCGCGCGATACCCGGGTTGGTTACCACGAAGCTCTCGTAATAAACAATTTTCTCGAGGTTTTTGGACGAAAGTCCGAGCAGATAGGCAATCTTGTTGGGCAGAGACTTGAAATACCAGATATGTACTACCGGTACACTCAGAGTGATATGTCCCATTCGCTCACGGCGTACAGCCTTACGGGTAACTTCTACGCCACAGCGATCACAGATAATACCTTTGTAGCGTATTCGCTTGTATTTACCACAATGGCATTCCCAATCTTTTACCGGACCGAAAATCTTCTCGCAGAACAGTCCGTCTTTTTCCGGCTTGAACGTACGGTAGTTAATGGTCTCAGGATTAAGCACCTCACCACGGGAACGTGATAAAATGGTCTCCGCCGAGGCAAGTGAAATCCGGATATGATTGAAATCTTTGGAAACGGTTTCGCTTTTTGAAAACGGCAAGGTTATACCTCCGTATAAAGTTAGCTTTTAGTAAAAAAATCGTTGAGTGACAGTCATCGTTCCGATGAGCGCTTATTCAATATTCACTTCGAGTCCCAGACCCTGAAGCTCACGCAGCAATACATTGAACGACTCAGGCGTGTTTCCTTCGGGGAGGTTCTCGCCTTTGACAATGGCCTCGTATACCTTGGATCGTCCTTTAACGTCGTCACTCTTAACGGTAAGCATTTCCTTGAGAATACTGGCCGCACCGTATGCATACAGTGCCCAGACTTCCATTTCACCAAGGCGCTGACCACCAAACTGTGCTTTACCACCCAGAGGCTGCTGGGTAATGAGCGAGTATGGTCCGATAGACCGGGCATGCATCTTATCCTGAACCAGGTGATTCAATTTAAGGATGTACATGTATCCGACGGTAGTCTTCTGCGCAAATCGCTCACCGCTTCGACCATCATACAGATAGGTACGACCATCGACAGGTAGTCCGGCCTGGTCCAGCCAATACTGAACGTCATCGTATTTCGCACCGTCAAAAATCGGAGTCGCAAAATTGACTCCAAGTTTTTTGCCAGCCCAGCCCAGAATGGTCTCATAAATCTGACCCAGGTTCATACGTGATGGTACACCAAGGGGATTAAGTACGATATCAACCGGCGTTCCGTCTTCCAGAAACGGCATGTCCTCTACAGGTACAATCTTGGCTACAACACCCTTGTTACCGTGACGTCCGGCCATCTTGTCACCAACCTGCAGCTTACGTTTTTTGGCAACATAAACTTTGGCTTTTTGTACGATGCCCGGAGGTAGTTCATCGCCAACCTGAATAGAGTACTTGCGGCGTTTGAGCTCGGTTTCGTAATCGCGACGCACATTACGGTAATTCTCGAATAATTTGACCACAATATTAACCGTGTTATCATCCTGACACCAGGCCTGATTAACCCGTAGCTCCATCGGATCAAGTTCTTCAAATGTCTGCTTACGGTATTTCTCGCTTTTTGGAATGACTTCGTTTCCTGCGCGGTCCAGGATACCCGGTGAAGTCTTGTCTTTGAGCAGTTTATACATACGCTCTGACCAGCTAGCATTGAGTTTGGCAATCTTGCGGTCAAAGTCCTGCTGCTCACGATCAACAAGTTCTTTTTCTTCCTTGCGGGTATACTGCTCATCACGTTTGCGGCTGAACAGGCGGGTATCAATAACAACGCCCTGTACACCAGGAGGTGTTTTCAGCGAAGCGTCCTTAACATCGCCTGCCTTATCACCAAAAATGGCACGAAGCAGTTTCTCTTCAGGAGTTGGATCTGTTTCACCTTTGGGGGTAATTTTACCCACAATAATATCGCCTGGCTTAACTTTGGCACCTACACGGATAATTCCGTTTTCATCCAGATTACGTGTTGCTTCCTCACTTACATTGGGGATTTCCCGTGTCAGTTCTTCCTCACCACGCTTGGTATCACGAACTTGTTGTTCAAATTCCTGAATGTGGATGGAGGTATACAAATCTTCAGAGACCACGCGCTCTGAAATTACAATAGCATCTTCAAAGTTGTAGCCTCTCCATGGCATAAATGCAACCAGAAGGTTACGTCCAAGCGCGAGTTCACCACGATTGGTAGCACAGCCGTCAGCCAGTGGCTGGTTGGCTACAACCTTGTCCCCTACTTTAACAATAGGTATCTGGTTGGATGTGGTATCCTGGTTAGTTCGCTCAAATTTTCGGAGTTTGTAGGTAACAACACCCTCATCAAAGTAGGCAAGCGCTTCATTTTCATCACGCTCGTACCGGATGCGAATTTCTGTCGCGCTGACATATACAACCTCACCGGCGCCTTCAGCAACAACCAGAGCACGGGAGTCACGCGCGGCGCGGTACTCCATTCCTGTTCCTACAACAGGTCGCTCAGGACGAAGCAGCGGTACACCTTGCCGTTGCATGTTCGAACCCATGAGTGCCCGGTTGGCATCATCATGTTCAATAAACGGAATAAGTGCAGCAGCAACCGATGTAATCTGGTTGGTACTGACATCCATGAACTCAACTTGCTCAGGTCGGGCAAGACCTACGTTACTGTCCCTGAATCGGGAGAAAATGAACTCATTTTTGAACGTAGACTTCTCTGTGAGTTCAGCATTGGCCTGAGCAATAATCGTTTCATCTTCCTGCTCGGCAGCAAGGTACTCTACCTTATCCGTTACTTTGCCAGATTCAACCCGTCGGTACGGAGTTTCAATGAAACCGAACTCATTTACTTTGGCATGAACACAAAGTGATGAAATCAGACCGATATTCGGACCTTCCGGTGTTTCAATCGGGCAAAGACGACCATAGTGGGTATAGTGAACGTCACGAACTTCAAAACCAGCTCGCTCCCGTGTCAGACCACCGGGACCCAGTGCTGACATACGTCGTTTATGCGTTAGCTCGGCCAGAGGGTTGGTCTGGTCCATGAACTGGGAAAGCTGGTTGGTTCCGAAGAAGGTATTGATAACACTGGAGATTGTTCGTGCGTTAACCAGATCCTGCGGAGTGAACTGCTCTGCATCCCGTGAATTCATCCGCTCCCGGATTGTTCTTGCCATACGGGCCAGACCCAGTGCAAATTGCTGGGCAAGCTGTTCTCCAACCGTACGAACACGTCGATTGCTCAAGTGATCAATATCATCAACCTGAGACTTCAGATTCTTCAGTCGGATGAGTTCCTTGATAATGGCAACGATATCGTTTATCGTCAATACGGTGGTTTCAAGAGGCTCATCCAGATGCAGGCGTTTGTTGAGTCGATACCGGCCTACTTCACCAAGGTCATATTTTTTGTCACTGAAGAAAAGTCGTTCCAGAACCTGACGTGCGGTTTCTGTGTCAGGCATTTCGCCGGTTCGGATTTGACGGTATACTTCTGCAAGCGCCGTTTCTTCATTGTAGGTAGCGTCTTTGCGCAGTGTGTTCAGAATGACAGAGCGCTCCGCATCCTCAGAAGATATTTTCAGGGTAAGGACTTTATCAACACCGGCTTCTTTAAGAATGTCGTAGTCTTCTTCGGCGATTTCATGATCGCGGGCAAGGATTACCATTCTGCGCTTTGCTTCCTTGACTTCACCGGTTTCTTCATCGACCACTTCCTCGATAAGCTCTTGTGCTACGTCCGTAGCAAGTCGTTTTCCGATTAATTCGACAAAAGCTTTTTTGGTTTTGATTTCAGTCTCCTCAGACAGATCAAACATACGCAGGATGTCATAGTCTGTGGAGAACCCGAGGGCTCGTAACAAGGTAGTTACAGGTAACTTTTTCTTACGATCGATGTAGGCCCAGAGCACATCGCGGATATCCGTAGTAAACTCGATCCAGGAACCTTTGAAAGGGATGATTCGCGCTGAGTACAACTGTGTACCGTTGGGATGGAGCGACTGGCCGAAGAATACACCGGGAGACCGGTGCAGCTGGCTTACAATAACACGTTCAGCCCCATTAATAATGAAGGTACCTCGTTCCGTCATCCAGGGAAGGTCGCCCAGAAAGACTTCCTGCTCAATAGTCTCACTGGCCTCGTCAGTTTGGTCCACGGCCGATAAGCGAAGTTTGGCTTTTAGCGGAACAGAAAATGTAAGACCACGTTCCTGACACTCCTTGATAGTGTACCGGGGAGTGTCTATGGAATAGTAAAGGAATTCCAGAATATGTTGTTCCCTTGTATCCTGAATCGGAAAATGCTCAAGGAATATTTCCTGAAGACCTTCATCGGCACGTTCTTCAGGTTGAATGTTCCACTGACTGAATTTGCGGAATGACTCCAATTGTACGTCCAGGAAGTCAGGATACTCTAGTACGTTTTTGGTTCGAGCAAAGGAAATGCGTTCTGTGAAGGGAAGAGTCTGGTATGAATTAGACAAGGATACCTCGCTATTTGGTTATGAATTGCTCAAAACGAAGAGATGAAAAGAGGGGTGGAACCCGTATTCGGTTCCTCAAAAGTATAATAGACAGCAATAGCCAATACCGGTCACCCGATATTGGCTAGCTGTTAAAGAACGGTATCTGAAAAAGTAGTACTTATTTCAGTTCGATTTCGGCGCCGGCGTCTGTAAGCTTGTTTTTGATTTCTTCAGCCTCGGCTTTATCAACGCCCTCTTTGAGGTTGCTTGGAGCACCATCAACAAGATCTTTGGCTTCTTTAAGGCCAAGACCTGTTAAGGCGCGAACTTCTTTAATAACGGCAATTTTGTTAGAACCGGCAGCTTTCAGAACTACCGTGAATTCTGTTTGCTCTTCAGTAGCGGCGGCTTCACCACCAGCAGCTGGTCCTGCAACTGCAACTGCAGCAGCGGCGGGCTTGATTCCGTACTCTTCTTCCAGAATTTGTGCAAGTTCATTAGCCTCTTTAATGGTGAGGTTTACCAGGGTTTCAGCGATTGATTTAACATCAGCCATTTTTATCTGTCTCCGATTTTTTTGTGTGTGAATTTCAGAACTAATTTTCCTTTTCAGCGATTTGTTTAATCGCTCCGGCAATAGTAGATCCCTGAGACTGGAGACCACCAATAACAGTTTGTATTGGTGACAGAAGCAATCCAACAATATCTCCGAGGACCTCATCCTTAGACTTCATAGAAGCAAGTGCATCCAGTTTGTCAGCGCCATATAGAGCACCGTCAACAATTGCGCCCTTGAAAGCAGGTTTGTCACCCTTTTTCAGGAAGTCTTTGAGTACTTTCGCCGGCTTTGAGTTATCACCGGCAAAAAATGCGTATGCGGTCTGTTCCTGCAGGCTTTCAAGGATAGGTTCATACCCGCCTACAGACTCCATTGCTTTTCTGACAATGGTATTTTTGTAAACCTTATAGGTAACACCGCTGTTTCTAAACTCTTTGCGTAAATTGCTGATATCAGCTACAGACATACCTTTGTAATTAGTGAGGTATACTGCTTCGGAATTATTCAGAACTTCAACGAGCTCGTTAAATACTTCCTGCTTTTGTGCTTTAGTTGCCATGATACTTTGCCTTATTCTTTAATCAGATTATTGTACTAATCCGACTTTGCTAACCGGTATGCTCGGACCCATCGTAGAACTCATGTAAACACTCTTTACATAGGTACCTTTGGCACTTGCCGGTTTTAATTTAATTACAGTCTGAATAAACGCTTCTGCGTTTTCCTTAATTTTTTCAGCGTCAAAGCTAACTTTGCCAACGGACGTATGCAGAATTCCATATTTATCTACACGGAAATCAATCTTACCTGCTTTGACTTCCTTGATAGCGGTGCCCACATCCATGGTTACTGTTCCACTTTTCGGGTTTGGCATTAATCCCCGGGGACCAAGAACCCGACCCAGTTTACCAAGTTTACCCATCACATCCGGTGTGGCAATGATAACATCGATGTCTGTCCAGCCTGATTCAAGCTTTGCCAGATAATCATCCAGTCCGACGTGATCGGCGCCAGCTTCTGTGGCCTCATCCTGTTTTGCAGGATTAACCAATGCGAGTACGCGAACTGATTTACCAATTCCGTGGGGTAACGCAACCGTACCACGTACCATCTGATCAGCGTGACGTGGATCTACTCCCAGGCGGATGTCCACATCAACAGATGAATCGAATTTGGTCGCTGCTGTTTTTTTTACCAACTCTGATGCATCAGCCAGGGAGTATTCCGTACCAGGCTCTATGAGTTTAACTGCGTCAGCATATTTTTTGCCGTGTTTAGCCATTTTCTTGAACTATCTAGAATTTGATTATTTGGAGCGGTCTACACGCAGTCCCATACTACGGGCTGTTCCGGCTATCATTTCTGCACCAGCCATTTCATCATAGGCATTCAGATCAGCTAATTTCTCTTTAGCTATTTCAATGCATTGCGTCCAGGTTACAGAGCCAACCTTGTTACGGTTGGGCTCTCCGGAGCCGGATTTAATATTGGCGGCCTTTTTCAACAATACCGGAGCCGGCGGTGTTTTCGTAACAAATGTAAATGATTTGTCAGTGTATACCGTAATTTCGACTGGCGTAATAGTTCCGGTCTTGTCCTGCGTCTTGGCGTTGAATGCCTTACAGAACTCCATGATGTTAACACCGGCCTGACCCAGTGCAGGACCTACCGGCGGGGCTGGATTTGCCTGACCAGCAACAATCTGGAGCTTAATAATTTTTTGAACTTTCTTGGCCATTGTTATTCCTAAGTATTTCGCCTGTTATGATGGCGATTAATTTTAATCAACATTTTCAACCTGGTTCACATCTACTTCTACCGGTGTTTTTCTTCCAAAAATACTTACCAGTACGCGAAGCTTGAGTTTGTCAGGATATACTTCTTCAACTGTTCCGTCAAAGTCTTTGAACGGACCGTCAATTACTTTTATCAGATCGCCAACCCTGTAGGGAATCTCAACCAAGCCACCTGTAGCCGCAACTTCACGGTTGTGATGCACTCTGCCCAGTATTCGCTCCACTTCGTCAGGTTTCAGCGGGGCGGGATTCTTGCTGTCTTTATCCGTTTTAAGAAAACCGATTACAGAAGGAGCGTTTGAAATCAAATTGTTTACGCTGTCATCATAAATGGCGTTGATAAGAATGTAGCCAGGGAAGAAATTTTTCTCTCTGGTTCTTTTTTTACCACCTCTTATTTCAACAACCGTCTCTGTAGGTATCAGAATTTCCTCGATCCGATCCTCCAGACCAGCCTCCATCATTTCCTGAGACAGATATTCCCTGACCTTTTTTTCGTGGCCTGAGAAACAACGCACTACATACCATTTAAAATCTTCGTTGTTCATCAGCCGTACAGGAATTCGAGTATAGTACTGTACACGTTGTCAACACCAAAAATAAACAGTGAAATAATGATGGAAAACACCACTACAATCATCGTGTTGTCAACGAGTTCTTTTTGGGTTGGCCAGGAGACTTTGTTCATCTCCTTGCGAACCGACTCAAAGTATTCAGTAGTTTTACTCATATTTTTTTATTTGCACGGGCGGAGGGACTCGAACCCCCAGCCAACGGTTTTGGAGACCGCTACTCTACCAATTGAGCTACGCCCGTACTATACTTTGTGGTGAATTACTTCAGAATTTTACTTACTACACCGGCACCTACGGTACGGCCGCCTTCGCGAATCGCAAAGCGCAGACCCTCTTCCATGGCAATCGGTTGAATCAGGTTCACCGTCAGAGACACATTATCGCCCGGCATAACCATCTCAACGCCTTCCTTCAGCGTACATACACCCGTTACATCGGTTGTACGGAAGTAGAACTGCGGACGGTATCCGTTGAAGAACGGCGTGTGACGTCCACCTTCATCTTTGCTGAGTACGTAGACTTCAGCGGTGAACTCGGTGTGCGGCGTAATGGAATTCGGCTTGCAAATAACCATCCCGCGCATAATGTCGTTCTTGTCGATACCACGAAGCAGCAATCCGGCGTTGTCACCAGCCTGGCCTTCACCCAGCAGCTTGCGGAACATCTCAATGCCCGTAACTACCGACTTCATTTTCTTCTCAACAATCCCCACAATATCCACTTCCTCGTTGAGCTTGATAATTCCACGCTCAATACGTCCTGTAGCTACCGTACCACGTCCTGTAATGGAAAAAACATCCTCAACAGGCATCAAAAACGGCTTGTCTACCGATCGCTCCGGGGTCGGGATAAAATCATCTACGCTCTGCATGAGTTCAACAATCTTCTCTTCCCACTGTGGCTCGCCATTCAGGGCGCCCAGGGCCGATCCCTTGGTCACCGGTATGTCATCACCCGGGAACTCATACTTGCTGAGCAGCTCACGAACTTCCAGTTCAACCAGGTCGATGAGTTCTTCATCGTCTACCAGGTCAACCTTGTTCATGAATACCACCAGGTGCGGTACCCCAACCTGACGTGCCAGCAGAATGTGCTCACGCGTCTGGGGCATCGGGCCGTCTGTGGCGGCAACTACGATAATCGCACCGTCCATCTGGGCAGCACCCGTAACCATGTTCTTGACATAATCCGCGTGACCCGGACAGTCTACGTGGGCATAGTGACGGGTCTCCGTCTCATACTCCACGTGGGCTGTAGCAATGGTAATACCGCGCTCGCGCTCTTCCGGAGCGTTGTCAATCTCATCAAAATTCTTCGCAGACCCGCCGTACTTGGCTGACAATACCTTCGTAATTGCAGCCGTCAGCGTGGTCTTGCCATGGTCAACGTGACCAATTGTACCAATGTTAACGTGTGGCTTCGCGCGATTATATGCTTCTTTTGCCATGGTGCCTTACCTGGTTTGAATTTAATGTTTCTAGATAGCTAATTAACAGTGAGCCGCTACTCGGATTTGAACCGAGGACCCCTTCCTTACCATGGAAGTGCTCTACCCCTGAGCTATAGCGGCTTGCGTTGAGCGGGCGACCGGGCTCGAACCGGCAACATTCAGCTTGGAAGGCTGACACTCTACCAATTGAGTTACGCCCGCACAGGGTGGGGAGAGCAGGATTCGAACCTGCGAAGTCGTAAGACAACAGATTTACAGTCTGCCCCATTTGGCCGCTCTGGAATCTCCCCTACAATCAATATGTCAAATTTTTTTGAGCTGGTGACAAGACTCGAACTTGCGACCGGCGGTTTACAAAACCGCTGCTCTACCAACTGAGCTACACCAGCCTCTGCCAAACATACCAATGCATATTTGGAAAGACTTCAAAAATAAGCAGTGTAACCGTCTGTGTCAACAGTTATTTTACGAGCAGTTGTGTGGTCAGCCGTCCTGACGTTTCCGTTGAATCCGCTTGAGTCTGGCCGCTTTAAGTTTGTAGCCCATAAATATCGCCATAATTGCTAAAATAACCCAACTGTAAATGGACAGATAGGTGCCTATCATTTCCCAGTTTTCGTTGACAATCCATCCGGCACCCAATAGCAGGAAGTTCCATAAGAAGCTGCTGAATGCAGAGCTTAAGATAGTCCGGCGTACGTTCATATGGGATATACCGGCCATTAATGATATTACCGAGCGGGTTCCGGCCAGAAAACGATTTGCCATCACAACACCCTGTCCCCATCGGTTCATCCAATTTTGTGCACGGATTATGTATTTGAAATCAATGTATCGGAACATCCAGTACCTCGATCGTTGCTCACGGATTCCTCCGCCCCACTTGCTTCCAATGTAATACATGGTCATAAAGCCAAAAACCGATGCTACGGTTGCCATGACCCAGACCGCACTGAAGTTCAATATTCCATCCGCAGCCAGATATCCCGCAAACACCACCAGTATGTCGCCGGGCACGGGTGGCAGCACATTCTCCAGATAGGCGATCAGCACGAAAGCCAGATAAATGCTGCCCACCGGCAAGACCTCCAGCCATTCGACAATATCCAGGGTGTACTGATCAAGCATGTGTATTACGTGTCAGAAGCACGACAGCCATCGCGCTTATACCCTCTTTGCGACCTACAAAACCCATAGCTTCTGAAGTTGTTGCTTTTATCGACACTTCTGCGGGTGCGCATTCCAGAATTTCACACACAACCTGCTGCATAGCCGGAATGTAGGGTTTCATTTTAGGTTCTTCTGCGATGATGGTACTATCGAGGTTGACCAACCGGTAGCCTTTTTCCTTAATCAGAGCATACGAAGCGGCAAGCAGTTTTTTGCTGTCCGCATTTTTCCACCGGGAATCGGTATCCGGAAAGTGTGTCCCGATATCTCCCATGGCCAGTGCACCGAAAAGTGCATCATTAATTGCATGTAAGAGTACGTCGGCATCGGAGTGTCCGAGAAGACCGAGCTCGTGAGGAATTTCAACTCCGCCGATCAGCAGTTTTCGGCCGGCTGCCAGCTGATGCACATCATAACCCTGCCCTATGCGAATGTCAGTCAGCATGTTTATCTGTTGTTTAATTGTTCTTCGGCCCTGCGGATGTCGGCCGGGTAGGTAATTTTAAAGTTTTCCTTTTCACCCTGCACCAACATCACCGGTACGTTAATTTGTTCCACCAGACTGGCATCATCCGTGCCGAAACTGCCTTCCTTCATCGCGTGCTGATAAGCCTTCCATAAAATTTCACGTGCAAAAACCTGGGGCGTCTGTACGCTTCGGAGCGTTTCGCGCGGAGGCGTATGAACAACCCGGTTATTATTGTCTGTGATCTTAATGGTGTCTGTCACGGGCAGTCCCGGAATAGCTGCACCGACGCGAAGCGCCTGATCAACCAGTCGTTGCCATAAATCGGTCGACACGAATGGTCTTACTGCATCATGTACGGCTATCAGATCAGCCGTTTTATCTGTGATCTGAAGTGCGTTCCATATAGAATACATACGTTCATCGCCTCCTTCGACATATCGTACCGGAACCTGCAATGAAGCTGCAGCCACGGCGTGCTCCGCCAGATCCCTGCTGCCGGTCGATACCGGAAGAACGATTTCCGAAATCTGCCGGGGCATGTCAAAGCAGCGCAGGGTATGGGACAATATGGGAAGACCTCCCATCTGCAGAAACGGCTTGGGTATGTCACTGCCCATACGGGAACCGCTTCCTGCGGCAGGTATAATTACACTGATGCGGACTGCCAAACCGGTCACACAGTAGTTACAGGATGAGCATTGCGTCTCCGAAGGAGTGGAAACGGTATTGATTGTCGGCGGCTTCCCGGTATGCTTTCATGAGCAGGTCATAATCACAAAATGCTGCAACCAGCATCAACAGTGTAGACTCGGCCTGGTGAAAATTGGTGATTAATCCCTCGGTAATTTTAAAATCATAGGGTGGATAGATGAATTTATCGGTCCAGCCGAATGAGGGCTTGGAATGCCCGCTGGCCGTCACCGAAGTTTCTATGGTACGCACTGAGGTGGTCCCACAGGCAATCACGCGATTCTTTTTGGAATCCAGCGTCTCATTGATCATGCGGGATGTTTCTTCACTGATATAATAGTTCTCCGAATCCATCCGGTGTTTGGTAAGGTCCTCAACTTCAACCGGGCGGAATGTTCCCCAGCCAATGTGAAGGGTTACCGGTGCAATTTTCACACCCTTATCAACGAGTTTATCCAGCAGTGCCGGGGTAAAGTGCATCCCGGCAGTGGGTGCTGCAACCGCGCCACGCTCTTTGGCATATACGGTTTGATACCGCTCTTTATCGGTCTCAACAGGCTCCCGCTCTATATAGGGAGGGAGCGGCATTTCACCGATTCGGTCAAGAATAGCGTAAAGCTCCTCGTTGGGTCCGTCAAACAGAAAACGGATAGTACGGCCCCGCGAAGTTGTATTATCTACCACCTCAGCTACCAGATCTTCCTCGAAATACAACTTATTTCCAATCCGTATTTTGCGGGCCGGCTCAACAAGGACATCCCAAAGTTTATTTTCGGGCTGAAGTTCACGGAGTAAAAACACCTCGATACTGGCTTCCGTTTTTTCTTTTTTCCCCTTTAGCCGGGCCGGAAAGACTTTGGTATTGTTGATTACCATGCAGTCTCCGGCATTCAGGTATTTGTGTATATCCCGGAATGTTTCATGGGCAATGGTTTTTTCCGCTCTGTTAATGACCATGAGCTTTGCGGAATCCCTGGGTTCTACAGGATGCTCGGGAATTTGAATGTTCTCAAACTCGTAGCGAAAATCAGTCAGCTTCATATAGTGCGGTTGGATGGAGGCTGTTGCCGGGTTCAGATGGTTTGCTCTTTTTTAGCGGAAAAAATATCCGTAATATACGAAGTTCCGGAGGGCATGACAACTATCAAGCCTGATGTGAAGGAGGTGTGCCAGAGCGGTCGAATGGGGCAGTCTCGAAAACTGTTGTATACGCAAGTGTACCGGGGGTTCGAATCCCTCCACCTCCGCAGTTTTTACCAGTTTTATTTGGTATAATTTTTCTTTTTTTAGTACGTTAGGTGCATAGAAAACAAGCTTTCCAACAGCAGGAGCAAACCGTATGTCGATTAAGCCAGGAATATTCTCATCCATTGTAATTTTACTGGTTCTGGTAACCGTGACCGACATTCATGCACAGTTACGCCGTGATTTGCCTTCACCCTATCAGATAACAGGCCCTACGCTGATGACCGAGACTCAGCGGAGTTCTTCTTCACGGCTTTTTAATTTTGTGAATGTTACCATGGGTCATTCCTACGAAATGAGCATGGGCAGCTTTGGCGGGGATGTGTACAACCAAAACATGTATACCAATACGCTTTTCCTGGATTTTAATGAGCGCATGAACGGTCGGGTCGATATAGCTTTTGCACACTCCCCTTTCGGACAGGCCGTTCCGGGAATGAATCAGTCGGGCCAGATCTTTGTGCGAAATGCTGAGTTCAATTATCGTTTCAATGATCGTACTCAAATCCGTTTTCAATTCCGGCAAGTCCCCGGAGGAATGGGTTACAATGGTTTTGGCGATCCTTACGGATATAATTCCTTTTACGGCAACGGATGGGGATATAACCCGTTTCGTACGTTCTGATAGTACATGCACACGGAAAACAAGCCGGACACGTCATTCAGCGATTATCGCATAAACATGCTCCTTGGGTTTTTGTCGGTACTTTTTTTGGTATTGATGGCGGCATTGGTTTTCCGTCTTTTATACCCAAAGGCACAGGTTGAACGCACCCCATCGCCAACACATCTTATCGGCGAAATCATTCAAATTCAAGTACTTAATGGTCACGGGGCCCCGGGATTGGCGGGCAGCTTTACCGATAAATTGAGGGCCAGCGGATTTGATGTTGTTGAAACCGGGAATTTCGAGGTGTTTGGGGTTGAAGAAACGCTGGTCATCGATCGGATCGGCAATCTTGATAATGCACGTCGGGTAGCGCGGGTGCTGGGAATTGAAGAGCGGAATATTTTGCGGGAAGTATCACCCGGTTTTTATCTGGATGCCACTGTGGTCATCGGCGCTGATTATGAGCGTCTGAATCTGAAATAATTATTTATGTCATTACAATCAAAATCAACTGAAAATTTACCTAAGCCAACCGCAGAAGAAATGATAGCGGTGATATCAGAAGCCCTTCTCGATAAAAAAGCAGAGCAAATTCGACTGCTGGATGTGCGCAAAATTACTACACTTACAGATTATTTCATTGTTTGCCACGGTACATCTGACACCCAGGTAAAGGCTATTGCTGATAATGTGGCCTACGAGGTAAAGCAGGCATTTGGTGAGTATGTATGGAAAAAGGAAGGCCATAACACCAACCGCTGGATTGTTCTTGATTACGTGAACATAGTAGTTCATGTGTTTCTGCATGATTTGCGCGAGTTCTATGGAATTGAAAAAATGTGGCAGGACGCTGAAATCACCGAAATCAAAGATTAAACGGTCATGCCAAAGCGCGTTCTGATTACCGAACCGGTCCCAGGTGAGGCGGCTGCCTTTCTGAAAGAGCAGGGTTTCGAGGTTACTGTAGGTAACAGAGGCGACTTAGACCGCGCAGACGCCTTGGCTGCAGCATTTCAGGGTATGGATGCAGCGCTGACCATGTTGTCGAATCCGGTAAACGCAGACGTACTGAGGGGCAATACGCAGTTAAAAATCGTGGCCAATTTTGCGGTTGGATTCAATAATATCGATACTGAAGTTGCCCGGGAACTTGGAATACGTGTGGCAAACACCCCGGATGTCCTCTCTGAGGCTACCGCAGACATCGCTCTTGGTATGCTGTTATCCGTAGCACGCCATTTAACGGCTGCGGAAGCGCAGTTACGCTCGGGTGCGTTTGATGGCTGGCATCCTATGGGGTTCCTCGGAACTGAACTTCATGGCAAAACCGCCGGCATTCTGGGTATGGGCCGAATCGGGGCTGCAATAGCCCGGCGGTTGCGAGGCTTTGGCATTCAAATAGCTTACCACAACCGATCCCGCGTTCATGCGTCGGTTGAAAAGGAGCTCAATGCCCGTTTTTTCCCGGATCTCCCGACCATGCTTGAGGTATCTGATTTCGTCTTCCTCAGCGCCCCGCTAACCCCGCAAACCCATCACATTATCAACAAGGAACGGATTGCCCGACTCAAATCCGGCACCATTCTGATCAACACCGGCAGAGGGCCCCTCGTTGATGAGGCGGCGCTGGCTGCAGCATTGCTTGACGGCAAACTGGGCGGTGCCGGACTGGATGTATTTGAGTTTGAACCCCGCGTACACCCCGACTTGCTTCGCACTCCCAATACCGTACTCTTGCCGCACATCGGCAGCGGAACCCATGAAACCCGGCAGGCGATGGGTATGATGGCAGCAAAGGCAATTGCTTGCGTGCTGAATAATTCAGGTACAGATTCCCTGAAAAACCTTATCGTTTAGTCTGTAACGGCACCACTAACGGACCTGCATCGCCATGGATGGTCTGCATCCCTTTATTTATCCGGCACTTTTAACCGCCCTGTTCCTGGCTGTCGGGGGACTACTGTTCAACAGACTTACCTCGCTGCAACGCTATTTTGGGATTATCTGGCTCCCGCGTACTCTGGTTGCGGGTGTGATAACCGGCTTATCCGGCGGTTTTTTTATGGGAGTTGCATCGGTTCTGGCAAGGTTGCTAAACCCTCCGGCCGTACCCGATCTGTACGGAGCAACCTTTTTCCCGGCTGTGTCTGACCTGATCTGGATAGCATCGGTGAGCGTCATGTTTACTGTAGTACTGCTTGTTTCGGGTGCAGGCTTCTGGTTTACCCTGAACTCAGAGCCCGGAAAAGGCCGTTACGTTGCAGGGACTACAATAGCTGGATGGTTGGTCGGATTCATGCTCATCGCTTTGATTTTTCCGGGATTTCAACCGCTCACTGCAGTTGCTTTGGGAATGGCCTCCTTTCTGGTTTACCTGATTGCAGCCTTTGTGCAATCCAAAAGACTTCAGCTTCGTGATTTTTCAGGGTTTCGTCTGGCAGCTATGATGAGTGTACTCGTGAGCGTGCTGGTGTATCTGGAGGTTGTGATGAATCCGGTTCAGACCGGCCTGCTGCAGGGTAGTCCTGCCGTAATGTTCAGGACCTGGCTGCAGGTACTCCTCCCGGTACTGTTGGTTACAGGAATTGGTGGCTACATCAATATTAACCTCTCAAAGACTGTGTTGACCGGGATCTTCACCCACAGTTTTCAACATCAGATTGAAGATCGTTATTTGCTTGGTGGTTTACTGTTATGGGCCCTGCTTCTTCAGGGGATGTCCGGATATGCCGGTGGACTGCCGGAAACTGTGGAGGCAACGGCTGATGCGCGTTCAATTTCCGGAGACCTTGCTGTTTTGCTTTCGCTCCTTTTTTTCGGTTACGCCCTTGTGGTATTAGGACTCAGCCGGTCATACATCCAGCCGATTAATGCATTCCGAAATGCGTTGAATCGGACTTCTGCCGGAAGTCTGGATGCCTTGATGGATGTCAGCCGGAAAGACGATATCGGGGAACTGGCCCAGACCTATAATGCGATGATCCTCCGGATGCAGAATCTGCAGGAGGAGCTTGCCGAGTCGGAGCGCCATGCTGCCTGGAATCAGATGGCCCGGCAGGTAGCTCACGAAATCAAGAATCCGCTTACCCCCATGAAACTGAGTATCCAGCATCTGTATCAGCAGGTTGAATACTACCAGCGCCCCATTGAGGAAGTCCGTCCGATGGTGAAACGAATTGCCGGCACTCTCATTGAAGAAATTGATGCACTTAGTACTATAGCGAGTGATTTTTCAAGATTTGCCCGACCCGTAATGGAGGAATTCAGAGCGGTTAATGTCAGGGAGTTTATGAACACTGTACTGGAGCTGTACGCCCTTGATAACCGAATTTTCCTTCATTTCATTTGTGACGATGATAGCATGCGCATCCGTGCAGCGCATGACGAGCTCAAACGGGTTTTCATCAACCTGATCAAAAATGCAGCAGAGGCGACCGGAAACGGGGGCGTTGTCTACATCCGGTCGTATCGGCACAAAAGCTGGGCCGTGATTGAATTGGCAGATAATGGGCGCGGAATTGATGATGGAGCGAGGGATAAAATATTTGTGCCGAATTTTTCCACAAAGAGCAGTGGTACGGGTCTTGGTTTGGCGATATCAAAAAAAATCATTGAATCGCACAAGGGTTTCATACGATTCGGCTCCGTTTCCGGTGTAGGAACTACATTTACCGTATATTTGCCGCTTGCTGAGTGACTCCCGGCAGCCGTAGTGTAGCTATACCCGCCGGCACCGCGTCACCTAACTTCCGGAATGCTCGAACAACCCATGGCTGCCCCTACTGAAAACCAACCTCAAAAAACGCTGAAAGCGCGCTTTTTGCAGGAAATTCGTGTTTTATTCCAGATTGGAATACCCGTTGTTATTGGAAATCTGCTGCAAATTTCCATGAGTGTGGTCGACACATTAATGGCGGGGAATCTGAGTGCGCGGGACCTGGCAGCCGTTGCGGTTGGCGGAAGTTTATTTACACCGGTCATCATGCTTGGCGGTGGTATTCTCATGGGTCTCAGCCCTATTGTAGCTCAGCATTTCGGTCGCAGAAATCTCCAGCTCATCGGCAAGTCAACCCGGCAGGCGCTCTGGCTGAGCCTGCTACTGAGCATTCCGGCTGTATTTATGCTCAGAAACACCGGAGTGGTACTGCAGTTCATGCAGGTTGACCCTGAAATTATACCCCTGACGCTGGGTTACATGCGGGCCATATCGTTCGGTGTCCCCTTTCTATTCCTGTATATGGCACTGCGGAATTTCAATGAAGGAATATCCGTGACTAAACCGGCTATGTACATCGGATTTGCAGGACTGCTGTTCAATATTGCAGGGAATTATACCCTGATGTTCGGAAAATTCGGGTTCCCGCAACTTGGCGCTGTCGGCACAGGGTACGCCTCCTCCATCGTCATGCTGGTACTTTTTATCGGGCTGCTGGCCTACACCTGGGGTAACAAGGCCTACAAGCGTTTTGGAATTTTCGAGCGGGTACGGTTACCGGAGTGGAAGTATATTAGTGAGTTATTGCGTGTGGGTACCCCCATCGGTATCAGCATGACCATGGAAGTGACCATGTTCGCTGTGGTTGGCCTGATAATGGGATCACTGGGAACACTGGCGGTTGCAGCGCATCAGATTGCCCTGAACTTTGCCTCAGTTACCTTCATGCTCGCCTTTGGACTGTCATCGGCCATCACGGTACGGGTTGGTCAGGTTTATGGAAGGTCGGGCATGATTCCAGCCCGCTTCAGCGGATTTTCAGGAATTGGTGTGGCTGTTGCCTTCATGTGCTGTACGGCCTTGATTATGTATCTGATTCCAGGCTGGATTGTCTCTTTGTATACCTCTGACGAAAATCTCCGTGATATTGCCATTACCCTGATTTATATGGCTGCAATTTTTCAGGTATCCGACGGACTGCAGGTTAGCGGTTCCGGAGCATTGCGGGGTCTTAAAGACACCAAAGTGCCTATGATTGTCAACCTGATAGCCTACTGGATAATTGGTCTACCGTTGGGCTACTACTTCGGCATCATCCGCGAGTGGGGTCCCCAGGGGCTTTGGATTGGGTTGACTGCAGGTTTGACCGTTGCTGCTGTACTTCATAATATGCGTTTTCATATGCTGACCCGCAGCGGGTTGCCCAAACCGTCAGAAAATAAGGCCGGATAAATTTATCCGGTATTCAAAACCCCACCATAGAGCAGGATTATCAGCTTTTACCATGAATGCGACCTACATTTTACGAATTTCATGCCCTGACCGGGTTGGTTTGGTCAATGAGATTACGTCCTTTTTCAAGGAACATGGCCATAATATTATTGAAATCGATCAATACGTTGATTTGCATCAATCCCGTTTTTTCATGCGGATAGCCTTCACGCAGGCAACCGGAGCGCTGCAGGAAAAACTTGACGACTTCATGGGCAGATTGAATGGCGGCACCGAATGGGATTTACATCCGGCCGACCATAAATTGCGGGTTGCCATTTTTGTGACACGCGAATCGCACTGCCTTCTGGACATCCTCTCACGGTCGATAGACGGGGAACTCCCCGTTGAGATTCCCTTAATTATCAGCAACCACGAAGATTTGGGCGTCATCGCCCGGCAGTTTAACATCCCCTTTAGACACATACCCGTCACTGCCGAAAGTAAGTCGGGCGCCGAAGCTGAACAGCTGGCTTTACTCAAACTCCACCAGGTAGATGTTGTAGTTCTGGCCAAGTATATGCAGATTGTGAGTCCTGACTTTATTCAGGCCTACCGTAATCGCATCATTAACATACACCACTCATTTCTGCCGGCATTTCCCGGAGCCCGACCCTACCACTCGGCCTACTACAGGGGGGTGAAAATTATTGGTGCAACCTCGCACTTTGTGACCGAAGAACTGGATGCGGGTCCTATCATCGAGCAGGATGTAATTCGGGTCAAGCACAGCGATTCCATTGAGGATCTCAAACGCAAGGGTAAGGAGGTGGAGAAAAATGTACTTTCCCGCGCTCTGTGGTATTACGCTAACCGCAGGATTATGACCTATGGGAATAAGACCATTCTGTTTTAGCAGGGATGCGGGAAGCCGCTGAGCCTGGTTTCCCGGGTGCGATGAGAGCCTGTATTGCGTACCCGCGCTGCTTGTCTGATGTGTGTATACAACGAATTGCACAGTACGTTTCTGTCCGCGTGCGAGAAGCAATCAAACACGGACTGAGCGCTAAAACCCTTACCGGACCGATATCCTGCCAGTGTCCTGTCTGCGCTTTATCCGCCGTTGGCAAACTCGACTGCCATACGGGCGGCAACCAGCAGCAGGAGTACCCCGAAAATTATCTTGATGATACGCGTGTTGATTTTATCGTGCATCTTAACCCCGAAACCTGAGCCTATGAAGGCCCCGATTACCAGGGGCAGTGCCACGCCGAAATCAATGTAACCCATAGAGTAAGGCGATACTGTTGCAAACAGGTTGCCATCAAGCAACTGTGATGAATCGAGGTCTACCAAAGGAGAGCGCAGAATGTACTGAAGCCATCCGGCCAGTGAAATAGAAACAATTGCGGTCTCGGAAACACTCACGGACTTACGCAGGGTGAATTTATAAATCAGGTTCATAATCGGGACCATGAGAACCCCTCCGCCCAGTCCTGACAAAGCAGCAACAAAGCCGCCCGCTCCGCCGATGTTTGTGGCTTTACCGGGGGTTATATCGCTGTCAGCATGGTCTTCTCCGGATGGGGCGCCTTTACGGTTCAGCCCCTTTCGGATGAAATTGATGCCGGTGTAGAGAAAAACGATGCCGATTACCAGCAGAAATTCCTGTGCAGTGAACCATGTTGAGGTTGCAACATACTTACCCAGTGCGGTTCCGATGACGCCGAAAGCACCCACGGTGAAGCCTTCACGGATGAAGGCACTATGCTGCTGTATGTGTTTGATTGTACCGCCGGAGGAGGCGGCAAAAGTACAGAACAGTGAGGTTCCAATGGTCCATAACTCGGGATTTGGAATGCCCTGTGAGTTGAACAGGTAAAAGAGTACGGGGGTAAACAGTGTACCTCCACCTATTCCGAGCAAGCCGGAAAGAACGCCGGCTGTAAGTCCGATTACAACCAATAATGCAATTATCAACGCTGTAGCCTTTAAAAATAAACGAGGGTACACCCGGGACCGCCCTGCTCCCAGGGCGCCAGTGCAAATTCGCGCACTTCTTTTCGCCCACCCAAATAATTATGAACTAATTTACGCAATATCCCATCGCCTTTCCCATGGATAATTTCAACTTGTCCGAGCCCCGAAGACATCGCCTTGTCAAGGTAAAGGGTTAGTTCGGCAATAGCCTCTTCACCGCGCTTACCCCGGATATCCAGTGACGGACTCGCTTTACGTACCAGTCCGTCGTCATCAGCGGATCCGATGACCGTAACCGTTACCTGCGGGGTTTTCTTTCTGGCCGGAGCCTGTACCTTAACCAGGTTTTTGAAATGGGTTTTAACACGCAGACCGTTGACCATAACAACCGCTTTCTTCCCGTCCAGCTCAACCAGCTCACCGGTTGAGTGTCCGTCAGAGAGTTTGACACTATCTCCAATTTTGGGCGGTTCACGCAAGACTTTGGGTTCCCGATGCTCACGGAGGTCTTCAAGGGCGCCATCAACGGCCGACTTCTCCGCCTCCAGTTCCTTACGGATTTGTTTGATATCCTTTTTGGCCGCCTTTCCTTCCACAATCCGCTGCACCGCGTCTTCTACCCTGGCGTTGGCCGATTGCATAATCGATTTGGCTTCAAGCAGCGCCTTTTCGCGAATCTGATCACGCTGACGGGTAAGAGTCTCGTTCTTCTGTTGGTACTCAGCCGTAAGCTTGCGGGCCTCACGAAGTTCTTTATCGGCTTCGATGCGGGATGCGGCGGCCAGCTGGCCCATACGTTCCAGGTCGGCAATGAGGTGTTCCAAACGATTTCGGGTATCACCCAGCAGTTCCCGTGATCGTTTCAGAATGCTATCGGAGACCCCCATACGCTGGGCGATTTCAAAGGCATAGCTGCTGCCGGGCAGACCTTTCCGGAACCGGTAGGTGGGTGAAAGTGAATGTTGATCAAATTCCATCGACCCGTTCACTGCATTCGGATGATTATGGGCAAAGACCTTGAGGTTACCGTGGTGGGTAGTCACAATAATGCGGCATCGCCGGGAAATAAGCTCCTCCAGCAGTGACTGATACAAGGCCACACCCTCTTCGGGATCGGTTCCCGTTCCGGCCTCATCAATCAACACCAAACTGGTGTCAGCAGCCCGTTCCAGAGTTGATTTCATCCAGGCCAGTCGCGAAGAGAACGTACTCAGATCGTTGTCTATAGACTGTTCATCACCCATGTCCACGCACAGCGACTGAAACACCGGCATGACGGAACCCTCGCGCAGTGGTACGGCATAGCCGCTTTGGACCATCATGGCGTGCAGTCCCAACGTTTTCAGGGCCACGGATTTGCCGCCTGCATTCGGACCGGTAATAACCAGGCAGTTTTCATCACGGTCGAGCTGCAGGTTCAGCGGAACTACTGCTTCACCGGTTCCTGCCTCCCGTACCTTTAGCATGAGATGCGGATTACGGGCTTCAATGAGATGGATTGGTCCGGCGAGGGAGCCTGTTACCTCGGTCAGCGTGGGTATGACCCCGTCCAGGTCTGCAGACAGCCTCGCAATGGCCATCCCCGCGTCCAGTTCGGCCAGTCGGGCGGCATTTTCAGCAACAGCGGGAATTTCATCACGAATTTGGGTGGTAAGGATGCGCAGTATCCGCTCAATTTCACGTTGTTCATCGTTCTCGAGCTGGCGGATGTCGTTGTTGATATGGAGCACGTCAACCGGTTCCAGATAAACGGTCTGCCCGGTGGAGGATGTATCATGAACGAATCCGGCAATCTTACGCTTATGTTCCGATTTTATGGCCAATACCATTCTTCCGCCACGGATGGTCGGTTCCTGTTCACTCAGGTAGCCGTCTTTGGCGGCCTGCCGAAGCACTTTGTTCAAAGTGGAACGCAGGTCGTTCCGTCGGGCATTCAGAGAGCGGCGAATCTGCTGTAATTCGATGGAGGCGTTGTCTTTCACCAGACCTGAATCGGTTAGCACCGTGAAGATTTCATCCTCCAGATGTTTGAGTACTCCGGTAGAGGAAATGGCTTCAAACCAAACGGGACATCGTTCTTCCCGTTGGGCAAAAAACTGGCGGACCCGACGGAAAGTCTGTACGATGAGGCCCACCTGCAGTACCGAAGCTGTATCAAGTACGCTGCCCTGGGGTCGGGCACGGCTCAGGGCTTTGCGGACATCCGGCATTTCGGAAACCGGCACCGACTCGCCGGCGCCGGCAAGCTGCATAAGTTCACGGGTCTTGCCCAGCCGATTGCTGACTGTATCCCTATCGGATGCCGGAAGCAGATCGCCGAGCAGTTCACGTGCCCTGTCGGAGCGGGCATACCGAAGTGTAACCTCGCGGACGTGCTCAAATCCTGATTTTTCGGTGGTATTTGCTGGGACTAAAATCAAAGCTTAAAATAAGGTTTCAGGGCCGGCAGCCGGGACTGTACACGGTCCTGATCAATGCTCCCTTAGCGTAAGATGTCGCCTAAAGGGTAATAATTAATGAAAATACGTGGCTTACCGTTCAAAAACTGCCCCGGATCTGGTAAATAACCGGCAAATTACCGTACTTTGTGCCGCAATGCATGGTATCACGCACCCACAGAAGCCGATGTGCTTGCTTTTGCATAGTACAGATGGTAGCTGCCGGAGAGCATTACGAGGCTTCGTTCATGAGTAGTGTCGTTTTCAAGATACCCTCGTTCTTCTTTTATTTTCACCATTTTGCAGCCATCAGCAACCACAAGCAACCTGACTGAATGTACGTCTCCCGATCTGGCATACTGCTGTTATTACTTTTTTTCCTGATTCCGGTTGCCGGCAGATCCCAGCAGGCTGACTCAACCGTAACCGGATTTCTGCCTGCACTGGGGTACTCCTCCGATGTAGGTTTTGTAGCCGGAGGGCTTGGAAGTCGTTATTTTTACCAGGACGGATACGATCCCTACCGGGTTAGTGTGCAGGTAGCTGCGTTGCTATCAACCCGGGGTTTGTTCTCGTTGCTGGTCCAGACCGATCAAACCGACACCTTCGGACTGGGGTTCCGCACGGTGAGTCGTGTCAGCGCGGCCCTCGTGCGTGAATCGACCTGGTTTGGTAAAGGAAATCAAACCACCTTCGACCATAATCTATGGGAAAACGGGTACTACTTTTTCGAGAGCTTTGTAACCGAACATGAACTCAGGCTCCGCCGAAGGTTATGGGATTCGTCCAATGGACAAGACGCCTATCTGGATTTGCAGTACCTCAGTCTGATACGGTCATCCCACCCAAGAGCCGGTGGTTCCGTCAATCTGTTCAATGAACAGCAGCCCCTAAGCGGTGAAAAAAACTCATGGACCTGGATAACGGGACTCGGACTGCACTGGGAGAACCGCGATAACGAAATCGCACCAACCAGCGGCAGCACTGCGGTACTTGATATTATGGCCGGACCGGGTGTTGCATCAGACCATGCCATGTGGCAGGCCGGTCTGCTGTTGACCCGCTATACTACGCGGAAAATTTTATTACCGGTAACACTGGCACTACGACTGGGTTACATCCACACCGGGGGTGATGTCCCATTTTATATGTACCCCGAGCTGGGCGGCGAAGAGACCGTACGGGGCTATGCCCAGGACCGCTTTCGTGGTGATGCGGTCTTTCATTATACCACCGAGCTGCGTACCTGGCTGGTACAGATTCCCGCGCACGGCTTCCGTCTGGGGGGACAGCTATTCATGGACGGTGGACGTGTTTACCACAACGATGCCGTTTTCAGCGAATTCCTCGCAGACCACCGTCAAAGTTACGGTTTAGGCGCAGCGATGTCGCTTTTCACCTACGACTTCCTGGTTCGCGCAGACCTTGGATTTTCCGATGAGCTGACGCGACTTTACCTGGGTATTGGCTACACGTTCTGAGGCAAGGCTGGGCTTCCCAGGAAAGGACTACCCATCCCAACGTCCGGACGCTACGTTCCCCTGTTCTGCCATTGTGCCGTTGGCACGAACGCCGGCTTTTACATGCCTGCGGGCTGACTTGCAGGGATATAGCCAGGGCAACATCTCAGATTACCCCGGCCCCTGCGCTGGTAAACTAGCGGCAAGAGGTCCCCTCAGACCGACAATTTACCTTCTTCGGCGAGGATTTCCAGGGTCTCCACAGCGTGGCGGAAATGCGGAATTACGATACTGCCTCCAACGAGCATAGCAACGTTCATCGCATCAATCAGCTCGTCTTTGGTAAAACCAAGTCCGGCACATTGTTCCAGATGGTAATCAATGCAGTCATTACAGCGCAGAACAGCCGAGGCCACCAGGCCCAGCAGCTCTTTCGTTTTTCCGTCGAGCGCACCATCCTTATAGGTATTGGTATCCAGATTGAAGAACCGCTTGACACCGAGGTTGTCAAGGGCAAATATTTTATCATTAAGTCGTTCGCGTTTATCGCGAAACTCCTGAAGTCTGTTCATAGATTCCGGCTAAGGGTTCAAAATGCAGGTCTCCGACTGGATTAACAACCGGGCTGACCTTAAATACGATTATGCTGAAAATACGGTGTATTTCAGAATTTATAATCGATTCCTGCAGTAATGAACCGTGGCAATCCTACGCGCGATGAAGTCCGCAAATTTTGTTGATTAATCAACGATCAACCGTCATTTACCGGTATACAGTGATCTTTTTTACGGTAACATCCCGACCCGACTGCAACCGGATGAAATACACGCCTTCGGCCAGTGAGCGTACGTTCAGAGTAGCTTGCCGGGTATCCAGCTGATGCGAGGCCTGTCGTTGACCGAGCGTGTTATAGATATCGGCCTGATCTATGCGCGATGTACTTCGTATTTCAAGTACATCCGCTGTCGGATTGGGGAAAACCCGCACAAAACCAGCGGTTCCGCGAGCGAGGGAATCCGATTTCAGTGTGACCACAGCGGGTTCGCTCCAGTGATATCCTGCTCTAACCCGATAGGTGAAGGAATCGGTGTTAACATCTTCATCGCTCATCGTGTAGGTAAAGCCGCCATCCGGACTCATATTCAGTATGCCATATTCAGGAGCCCGGTCGATTACGGCAAACATAGGCTGCCTGTCTAAAGACCAGTCATTTTGCAGCAGCCCTTCAACCGGGGGAATCATGGTAGTTCCGGTACGACTCACGGAAAATGAATCCGCCCGTGCACCGGGTTCCCGGGCAATAGCGGTTGTTCATTCCCGATAACAGCATATCCGTCTTTCGGGTATTCCTCCACATCTTCAGGCAGGTTCCAATGGGGCCAGATGAATCGGGTGGCGGTTTTGTATGTTTCGCCGCGATAATAAACCGATACATGAACCCCATCGGTCTCCAGCGTTTGCTGCATATCGGTATCCCGTTGAAAGTGGATTACCCGGCCGCGGCTCGGGTCAGCCATGTTCAGCAGGGTCCATGGCAGGCGAATTTGAATTGTTTGATCGGTAATCCGAACTGCATCCAGACTGGTTTTCGGGAGGTCGAGCCGGTTTACCCGCATTTTCCCGATGAATTGAACCTCCCGCTCAGGGGAATTATTCTTCCACCGGACCAACCGCCAGGGTGCACCGTCCGTGGCCACAGACCGATAACGTTGTTCCGGCGCTGAGGTACCATGCCAGATTCCGTAGAGGTCGTAGGCCTCGGTGACATACAGCTCCGCGGTATAGGGGGTCACCATCAGGGCAAACTCGGCTCGTTGCTGTGTTTCGGCGCCGTTGGGGAGCACCGACTCACCCAAATCCGGCCGGTATGTGTCCAGCGCCAGCCATAGGGTATCCAGCGTGCCCGGGTGACGCAGCATTTCCAGTTCAAAGTGCAGGTAAGCGTAGTCGGCGCCGGCATTGATGGCCTGCACCCCGCACTCCTGACAAAACGTCTCCCAGCTTTGAACCAGGTTTTCCCGGGGCTTTCGGAACCCGATGATTCCGTAATTCTGCTCAGCGGCGGTCACATTATGCCATAAAATCCGCCGATCGGGATCAAAATCTTTCGGATTGACAATCCAGGTCTGCTTGAACCACTCATCCAGCCAGGAAAACATGATACCGCCGCCCGAACCCGATTGGTGAATATTTTGCAGCATGCGCATGGTATGATCCCCCTGCTCGCGCTCGTCGTAGCCGCCGTGGTGAATTCCGCTATGTGAAAAATGTGCGTTACCCCAGCTCGAGGTGGCTCCAAATTCGGCAATAATGAGGGGAAAGCGATGGTAATGCTGCTTGAGGTAGGTGAGGTATCCCAGATAGCTGTTCTGGCCGAGATGATCGGAGAAGGTCTGGTAGCGCGGGTCCCGGCTGATGAAATCCGGGTAGTAGGGATAGGCATGGTAGCTGGCAAATAATCCCGCTTTGGCCCTGCTGAAATCAATTCCTGAGATATCCAGGGAGACGATGTCTTCCTCGGAGTTGGTTTCAGTGGGATGGGTGAGCGGGTCGAGGGTGGGCCAGCTGCTGAAACTGACAGGCCGTTGGGTACTATACCGGTCTTGCTGGAAAGCCACCAGACGGTCGAGTCGCTCCGTGAACCAGGCTTCCGAAGCTGCTGTGTTCCGGATGGAGAAAAAACGCCCGTTGTAGGAGGTGATCTCAGCACTACGCTGGTTGGTTGTTATGATTTCTGAGGGGTAGACCTCGCGACCTATAATATATCCGATGACCCAGGGCGAAATATCGGCGCTATAGGTTCCGTAGGCCTTTCCGAAGCGTTGCGGGATGGTGACATCGCCATGTACAGCACGGACGTTTTCCTGCATTTCCTGGTCGAAGGCATCGGTCAGGTCAAACAGATTACCGTCGTAACCGGGGAACTCTTCCTCCAGCCAGACCCCGTGCAGCACCAGGATGGGATACTGCGGATTTGCCAGGTTGTAGTTCCGGAGCGCTTCGTAAAATCGAGGGAAATGCAGGGTATATATCCGGATTGTGTTAAAACCGAGCTCATGCATTTGCCCGAACCAACGCTCGTATTGTTCTTTGCTGGCAGCCATCTGACCCGGAAAGGTGCCGGGTACGGCTACGCCGAGGTTGACACCCTTTATAAACAAAGGCACGTAGTGCGTGCCATTCCAGACTGTGATATGGGTTTCATCGACGGAAAAAGGAAACGGTGACTGCGCCCTGGTGATTGTAGTGGCGCACAGTGTCATACTTATGATGAACAGAATACGAAACATGATCTCATGATGATATTACGGGGTACAAAGGCAGGAAATAGTTTGGTGTCTGAGCCTCTGTTCAGGTTCAAACTCTCGGTAAAATGGTCTATTTTTAAAATAGGTAATTAATCCGCAATACAAGACCGGTTTTATGGCATTTTTTGGAATAGCAGGTGGTGGAATAACGGGTCTGACCCTGGCTTTGAATCTGCAGCGTAAAGGGCATCGGGTTTTGGTGTGGGAACAATCGGATCAGGCAGGCGGCGCTATACGAAGCCATCGTGAGGGCGGATGGCTGGCCGAGTCCGGCCCCAACTCCATACAGGATTCGGACGAAAGTGTATCACAGGTGGTTGAAGCCGTGGGGCTCTCTGACCGGATGCTGGAGGCTTCCACAAAGGCTAAAAGACGCTACATCGTACGCGGATCCCGTCCGGTACGCGTGCCGGAGTCGGCTTTGGATGCGGTACGGACCCCTTTGTTCAGCTGGGGTGCGAAACTGGGCGTGGCGGCCGAGCCCTTCCGATCCAGGCCCGAAGACACCCCCGAAGATGAAAGCCTGGCTTCCTTCGTCCGCCGACGACTTGGGCAGGAGTTCCTGGACTACACCATTAATCCTATGGTGGGCGGCATCTATGCCGGTAACCCCGAAAAGCTCTCCGTAGGACATGCATTCCCAAAGGTTAAAGCCCTTGAAGATGAGTTTGGTTCGCTGATCAGGGGAGCCGTCGGCCGAATGCGGGAGCGCCGGAAAAGCGGTCGGAAGGCCTACAAAAAGCGGGTTCTTTCTTTCCCTGATGGCCTCGGAGAGCTGACCGGGGCACTGGCTGGCCGGCTCGGTACATCCTTGCAACTCAACACGGGTGTTCTCAGCGTTAACCGGACTGCTGAAGGAGGATACTCCATCGAAACGCGTACCGGCAAGACCTGTGTGGTTGACCGGTTCATTTACGCCGGAACGGCGCATGGTCTGGAAAAGATTCACTTTTCAGGATTTACCGGTGATCCGGCCGGCATCGCTTCCAAAATCACCTATGCTCCGGTGCATAGTGTAACGTTGGGTTTCAGCCGCGAACAGGTTGAACATCCTGTGGATGGATTCGGTGTGCTGGTTCCGGAGGTCGAGCCCATACGTATACTGGGCTGTCTGTTCCCCTCATCCATTTTTCCGGGTCGCTCTCCGGAGAACGGCGTCACGCTGACGGTATTTATCGGGGGAATGCGCAGACCGGAGCTCACCAAACTGGACGATGACGACTTGATGCAGGTTATCCGGGGTGATCTGCATACGCTGCTTGGCGTAACGGGCGATCCTGCCTTCACCCGTATTCACCGCTGGGCAAAAGCGATACCCCAGTACGAGGTCGGCTACGGGGATATTCTCAGCTACATGGATGAAATTGAGCGGGGAAATCCGGGCTTTGAATATGCCGGAAACTACAAAACGGGTATCTCTCTGGATGCGTGTATCCGCTACGGATGGAGCTATAACCCGGATGATTAACTGTAGGATATCATGGTGAATTTCATACTTTTTCTGGCCGTTTTTATCATTGCCTCTTTCGGATCCAGCTGGCTGATGGTTCGCCTGGGCTACCCCCTCCCACGAAAGCTGGAGGTTAAGGAAGATTGGTTTCTGTTGGCTTACAAGCTTATTCTCTTCACCATTTTTGTACTTGTACAACTGGCAATTTTGCTTGTTTTCGGACTGGATATCGTGGGGATTGGTACACAATTGCTCGATTAATCGCGCTGTAAGATTGGCCTCGCCTAACAAACGATACAGGGATGCACCGTGAAAAAAAATACTTATAAGTAAGTATATCCTGGAGCTGGACCATAGGCTATTTTAGTACTGATATGACAGAGACACTACAAACTTATGGGGTTTGACTGTTTATCGGGAGAGACGCATTTTTTCGATTGCTGTTCACACGAGGTTTAACAGCAGCATGTAGCGACCTACGCGCAGGATTATCACCAGGCCCAGAAATATCCAGAAGTTGAATTTACCCAATCCGGCGGCAATGGTAATCGGATCACCGATGAGTGGCAGAAAATTAAGAAAGAGTGTCCATACGCCATATTTTTGCCAGAGTTGAATAGCTTTGTAACCCCATCGACTTCTTCTGATTTTCCGGTAGGTTTTGACCCGGAAATAATATCCAAGTCCGTAATTGACCACGCAGGCTGTGACATTGCCTGCAGAGGCCCAGATCAGTGCCTGGCTGGCGGGAATTCCGGCGGCAACAGCGGTAAGCAGGGCAACCTCGGAGCTAAACGGCAGCAGTGTAGCTGCAAGAAAACTCACCAGCATCAGTCCTGCCGGTCCGTACTCAAGCACGAGTTCGCTCATGGCAGGCGCCCCCCCTTTTTATGGTTTAACCGGGCCGGACCGGTTGTCGCGCCGGACTACAATGGCTGACCATACCGTGAACAGCACAACCATACCAGTGAAGAAAAACGGGATGCTCACATTCAGTCCGAAAAGTGCCCCTCCCCAGGTTGGACCGATGGCACGGCCCAGGCCAGACAATCCCTGGGTTGCACCGATCGTGGTTCCCATTCTGCGTGGATCAGCTTTCTGGGATATCAGACTGGTTATGGTGGGCAGGTTCAGGCTGTGCCCTACAGCCATCAATGCCAGGTATGAGGTGAGCTGCGGCGTTGTGGTCGCGGTTCCCAGCAGGAAAAGTCCGGTAGCCATGAGAATGTTACCGGTCAGGAACAGCGTTTCCTCCCGGAATACCTTGGTAAGGGGTTTGATCAGACCGCCCTGTACCACAGCCGTGATGATACCGAGCCAAAAGAACTGAATCCCGACCTGTCCGGCATCCATATTCAGCACAGCTTCGCAATACAGGGGAAAGGCACTGTACAGGCTTGACTGACCGAAAGACAACACGAACATGGATACCATCAGCAGCACAAGTACCTTCCCGGCAGTTGATCCGCTGCTGGTATCAGCCAGTGTTTTCCAATATTTGCGCGTAAATACCCCGTCTTTCGCACCTTTGGCAACTTCGGCTCCGTCAACAACGGTTTCCTCAAGCTTGAAATAGACCAGCAGGAAGCTTAAAAACGATAATACGGCAGCAAAAAAAGCAGGCAGAGCGTAGGTGTGCGTCTGAATCCAGGCGGAGAAGCTTTCCAGTCCGGCAGCGGCAAACCATTCGGGTATAACCGGGTGGATGAGTGCTGTTGCCAATACCGGACCGGTAACAAATCCGAGTCCGAATGCAGCGCCGATGAGTCCCATTCCGCGGGCACGATCTTCCGGGGACGTGACATCGGCAATGTAGGCCTGAGCAGTTGAAATATTGCCTCCCATGACACCGGCCAGCAGGCGCGACAACAACAGCAGGGTGAAGGTCTCGGCCAACCCGAACAGTATATAAGCTGCCGCAGCGCCAAGGGTGCTCAGAAGCATAATCGGGCGGCGACCGATGCGGTCGCTCCAGCCCCCCCAGATTGGAGAGAATATCAGCTGGGCAACGGAATAGATGCTGTAAAGCAGGCCAATCATCACCGGAGAGGCGCCGAACTCGCTGGCGTAGAAAGGCATGAGCGGGAGCACAATTCCAAAGCCGATGAGATCCACCAGAACGACCAGAAATACCGTAAACAGTCGGATATTTTTCAATGGAATACGGTCACAAATGATTGGATTTTAACGGCTATAAAGGTATCAACCGATGTGATTTAATTTTTCAATACACTACACATCCTGCAGCTGAGGCTACAAAACCCGACTAGGTCAGTGCCTGTCTGGTAGCCTGTATGGTAGCATCCAGGTCGTCATAGGTAAGAGCATTCGACAAAAACCAGCTCTCGAATGCAGCCGGCGGTAAATATACGCCGTTATGCAACATTCCGTGGAAATAATCTTTAAATCGCTCCGTATCGGTCATTACGGCTGTATCGTAGTCTTTGACCTTGTGCGAACCGAAGAAAATATTGATCATGGAACCCAATCGGTTGATCGTATATTGCTCGCCGATCTCATCCAGCACTTCACGTAATCCTTTTTCCAGGTACGCAGATTTTTGGTCAAGCTCAGTATAGATACCCGGATTTTCATGGATCTCGCTGAGCAGGGCGAAGCCTGCAGCCATGGCCAGGGGATTTCCGGAAAGGGTTCCGGCCTGATAAACCGGTCCTACAGGCGATACTTTATCCATGATTTCCGCTTTGCCGGCGTAGGCACCAACGGGTAAGCCGGCACCTATGATTTTTCCGTAGGTAACCAGGTCAGCCTGGATTTCAAAGAGTTCCTGCGCCCCGCCTTTGGCCAGACGGAAGCCAGTCATAACCTCATCGAAAATCAGCACGATGCCGTACTGGTCGCACAAAGCGCGGAGGCCCTCGAGAAAGCCGGGTTCAGGTGGAATACAACCCATATTGCCGGCCACCGGCTCAACAATAATAGCTGCCAGTTCACTCCCTTCGCGTGCACAGATTTCACGAACCTGCTCCAGGTCGTTATGGCGTGCGGTGAGGGTATCGGCAGCGGTGCCCGGCGTCACTCCCGGACTGCTTGGGGTACCAAAAGTCAGAGCTCCGCTGCCGGCTTTTATCAGAAAGCTGTCAGCGTGACCGTGGTAGTTCCCTTCAAACTTGAGAATTTTGTTTCTGCCGGTGTAACCGCGTGCCAGTCGGATTGCACTCATGCAGGCTTCCGTACCCGAATTCACCATTCTGATTTTGTCCAGAAACGGTACCATATCCAGAATCAATGCGGCCAGTTCCACCTCCCGACGGGTTGGCGCTCCAAACGATGTGGAATCTGCGGCTGCTTTTTGTACCGCTTCAATAACTTTAGGATAGGCGTGCCCCAGCAGCATAGGACCCCAACTGCCGATGTAGTCGATGTACCGGTTATCGTCTTCATCGTACAAATAAGCCCCGGCTGCCTTTTTGAAGAATACCGGCGAGCCCCCAACCGCTTTGAAAGCACGTACCGGTGAGTTTACTCCTCCGGGAATGAGTTGAATAGCTTGTTCAAAAAGTTGCTTGCTTTTGGGAAATTGCATAAAAATTGAGTGTTTTCAGGTTATTGTGCTTCAAAACGGACGGCTAAACCGCCACTGCGACCCAGGCGGAATTCCAGCATATCAGCAGCAGTGACTTCCTTTTGTTCAATGACGAAGTCGTATGGCGCCTGTTCCCAGTCTGCATTGTCTCCATCCCGGTAAATGTGTGCGATATAGGTCTTGTCTATATCCAGAAATGACAGGGGTATTTCAACCTCACGGGCATCTTCCCCGGTAATACTTCCCAGATACCAGTCTTCGCTGTTGCGGTCTTTACGCACGATGGTTATGTACTCGGCGATGGAAGCCTCCAGAACCTGTGTGTCATACCAGTCTGTGGGAACGTCCTTGATAAACTGGAATGCATCGATATAGCGTTCATAGTTTTCAGGCAGATCTGCGGCCATGTGCAGCGGACTGTAAATGACCACATACAGGGCCAGTTCCTTGGCCAGGGTTGATTTGATCCGGTTATCAGGCCGATACTCGTCAAAGAGAAGATCCAGCACACCGGGGGTGTAATCGAAGGGACCGGATAGGTTACGGGTGAAGGGAAGGATGAGGGTATAGGCCGGCGGATGTCCGCCTTCACCGCCCCAGGCGTTGTACTCCTGCCCCATGGCGACCTCGCGGGTCATGAGATTCGGCCAGGTCCGTCGCAGCCCGGTGTCTTTGACGCCTTCGTGTACGTTCAGTGAGATTTTATGGCGGGCCGCCAGTTCCACCACACGCTGATGGTGGCGTACCATAAACTGCCCGTGGTGCCACTCGCGCTGCTCTTCACCGGCTTCGTTAAACCATTTGATTTCCCGGCCGTGCCCAACATACCCGGTTTTTACTGCCCGTACGCCCAGACGCTCGTACAGGGCAAAGGCATCTTCCATCTGCGACTCATAGTGCAGAACCGAGGCGGAGGTTTCGTGGTGGCCCATGAGCCGGACACCGCGTTCACGGGCGTAAGCTGCCAGCCCTTCCAGGTCAAAGTTCGGCATAGGGGTAGTGAAGTCAAAGACGACGCCGTCGGCATACCATTCCCCGTCCCATCCGGGATTCCATCCTTCAACCAATACATGGGGGAAACCATGCTCTGCGGCAAAATCGATATAGCGACGGGTATTTTCCGTGGTTGCTCCATGGCGCTCGCCGGAACCCCATGTGGATTTATCCAGGTGCATTTCCCACCAGATTCCCACATATTTGGAAGGTTCAATCCAGGAAGTATCCTCAATTTTATTGGGTTCGTTGAGATTCAGAATCAGATAGCTGGTAATCAGATCGCCGGGTTGTTCTGCAATTTGCAGGGTTCTCCAGGGCGTGACGAAGGGAGTCTGGGCATAAACCCGCACACCATTGTGCCAGGGCATCAGGTTGGATTTGAGCAGATGCTCTCCGGTTCTTTCCAGAGTCATGGTACTGTAGTCGACCAGTGCGGCTTCGTGCAGACTCAGGTACAGTCCGTCATCGGTTCGCATGGTCAGCGGAGTGTGGACGGTATCTATTGCGCTGAGGGGGGCTTCATCGTAATAGTACTCAAATCGGTTCCATTGATAGGCGCCAATCGACCAGGTGGTATGGTTACCGGCAAGCTGAAACTCGGTAAGTTCATCCATAATCTGAAATTCCCGCAGGTTGGGCTGCTCAGGGAACTCATAACGGAAACCGACCCCATCATCATAGACGCGGAAGACTACGATGAGATCACGGGGATTATCCGTTGTTTCGGTAAGATGAACGCGGATTTCGTTGTAATTATTCAGGATATCTTTTTTTTCACCCCAAACCTGGGTCCAGGTTTCTGAAAACGAAGATTTTTCAACACGTTCGATGCGGAAATTACCGGCGAGCGCAGGCATGTCTGAGCCGAGGTCAAAACCAAGCAACGAGGGCTGAATTACCGGCCGGGCCTCATCCTGACCCAGCCTGACAAGCTCATAGTACAGGTTTCCGTCTATAAGCTGGAGGGTTACAAGGTGCCGTTTATCGGGTGAAAAACGTTGCAGGTCTGACTCGGAAGGCGCGCAGGCGGCTAACATAGCGGCGGCAAGGATAAAAAGAATGTGATTTTTCATACGATTAGCGCGGGATACTGAGGATGTGAGATTTGTTGGAATATAGGAATATACCGGCTCAAAGACCGTGTGAATCAATCCGCCCAACAACTACATGATGCCCGTAATTTCGGAGATTTGCTGCAGGAACACGTCAAAATCAAGCGGCTTGGCTACTACGCCATCCAGCCCATGGCGGATATAGTATTTTTCCTTGTTGAGTACGCAGTAGCAACTGATGACAAATAGCGGAGCATCTATATCCCGGTTTTTGCGGCGGCGGGCAAGCTCCTGATTCAATTCGCATTGATTATCCGTGTCGGCAATGATGAGGTCGTAGCTCCTGAAGCTGGTTTTGGTGAACAGGATGTCCAGGTTACTGCAGCTGAATACTTCAAAACCCTCCGACTCCAGCAGGTCTTGCAGCGATTCCCGTATATCAGGGTTGGATTCAATAAGAAATAAGCGGGAGGGTTTCATCGTGTTCAGCGACGTTCGGGGGTAATGGATTCAATGATAACATAACAAATATAAGAAAGGCTCCGGTGTTTCACGCCGGAGCCTTTAGATAGATACAGGGTCAATTATGTATTCTACTTAGTCGTCAAAAGTTCCGGCAATTTAGAAGCTGATTACGGCTTCGATCATCAGGCCACCGAACTCGGCACCTTCGAAGCGACTTCCGGGGTTGTAACCGTCCCAGGTCTGCGTTACATATTCAACTTTGGTCAGGATATTCTTGGTCATAAACCATCCGCCACCTACGTTGATTCGGCTTACGTCAACTTCTTCACCACTTGCAAGTTCACCACTGACCAGGTTGTAACGGCCGCCTACGTAGAACTCTTCGTTGTTTCCGAGTCGGTAGAGCAGCTCAGCACCGTATTGGTTGAAGGTACGATCTGCGGTTTCAGCGTTACGGTTTTGTCCGCTGACGGTCTCAAAGACACCGTAGAACTCGAGGCCCTGGAATTTCACGAAGGGGTTGATCATGATGGCGGTCAGTTCGGTGCTGAAACCAGGATCAATACGTGGAATTCGGAATTCAGAAGCGTTGTCGGTCATTATATTGTAGTATCGCGAACCTGCACGGTCACCGGCATACAAGTAGGTACGGGCTGATTTTCCGGCGTGGTAGAAGGAACCGGTTACGCGAACGCGGAGGTCCTCATTGAGCTGACGGTCGAAGCCGACTTTACCTACCAGTGATACATTGGTTTTGATGGCACCGGGGGCAGGCTCACGGGTAGACTGGTTCAATTTACCGTTGGTCATACCCAGCATGGCGATGATACCATTGTTTTGGTAGTATACTTCACCACCGACTTCCGTAGTGAACGAATCCATGATGTAGTTACCTACAAAGGGGTTGAAAATGGTATGTGCATTATCGCTGCGACGGAAGTGGTTATCACCGTAGTTGATTTCCATGTGGCCGAACTTGATGGTCACAACGTCCATAATGTCACTGAGGAAGTCATCCTGGATGAAATCCAGCCGGTCAACCTGCAGATATCCGCCTTTTACATAAGGCTGCGCATGGTGACGTGAGGAAAGGTAGGTACGCAGGTGCATGCGAACACCGCGGTCCAGCTGTACGTCAATGTCCAGGTTGGAGGTAGCCAGGTTAAAGTTCGGGCCCAGTTCAAAAACATCATCCAGATCATTACTCTGGGTTACGCCTTGAAACTGCAGGGTATTGGATCCGCCGATACGGACGCGCACGCCATCGAAGTCAACATCGGTAGTTTTTGGGGTCTCAAACACATTCAGTCCGGTCTGATCGGCGGCACGGAAGTACTGAAGGTCACGCAGAACCTGCGCTTGAAGGGTTCCCTGAAGTGCGAAGGCCAGCAGCAGGGTAAACAGGGTGCTTAATTTTAGAATTTTCATGATCGTAATGATTTTATTGAGAGTTGGTAATTCGGCTTGAATTGGTTTTCCCGTTTGCCCAGACACGCTTTTTATGACACGCTTTTTATCCCATCGTCCACATACAAACGGATTGTTTTATGGTTACGCCGGAGTTATAGCAACTGGCGTGCCAAACTTTGATGAGCAAAATAAAACCGGCACTAAAACGTTTATTGCTTTACATGAGTGGCGATTTTTCGGGTATTTTTTTTCTCAAATCCGTTTTAGAGAAGCAGCCTCTTCGGACTTCATTGCAATAGTGCAATAGGTCGCACGTCATGAGTCTTGCAACCCTGCAATACAGGAGCTGCGATGGTGCATGATACTTACACAAAATTTACCATACCCGGCTTCCATTATCCCGCCCAGAACACGTTACGGGCCTTTTTCCGCCGGGGCAGTCTACCCAATATCGTAATAAATGTCACGTTTGGCACGTAGATTGCACCTTACCAAGCGAATAACCATTACATTCATTCAAATACACCGAAATTATGCAACGTATCATTACCTCACTTTTACTCTTGTTTGCCGTTACGACCACGGTTGCCTTTGCACAAAATCAGGAAATTCGTCTTGACAATAACGCCATGATCTGGGTTGACGGCACCTCAACCCTGCACGACTGGACGGTTGAATCAGCCAGGGCAGCCGGTGTCATTGTTATTACGAATGACGCTATTTCATCGGTATCCGTTCAGGTTGATGCCAATTCACTGGAAAGCGGCAAGAGCGGCATGGACCGGCGTATGTATGATGCGCTTGACGTTCGCGGAAATAATCAGATCCGTTTTGAGTCCAGCAGCATCACCCTCAACGATGACCTGCGCAGCGGCGTAGCCACCGGTCAACTCACTATTGCCGGGCAAACACGCGATCACGAAGTTCCTTTTGAACTGGAGAACGATGGGTCCGACTGGAAGTTTACCGGTCAGACCGCGCTGCTGATGACTACCTTTGATATTGATCCTCCCACTGCTGTAATGGGGACGGTCCGAACTGGTGATGAAGTTGTGATTCGATTCGAAATCAACAGCAGTCAACCCTTATTCGTGAATGCACAATAAACTTTTCATAGTAGTTCTGCTGGTTGCCGCCGTTTTCACTCCCCGTGAAACGGCGGGACAGCCCAATGGTGCTCCCGTCATCTTCGCTGAACGGATGCCTTTTGCCGTATTGCCGGAGTCTCGCCTGTGGCTGGAAGGCAGTGCGAACGTTGTGGACTTTTCATGCAGAGCCACCGAAATCACCACCTATGGAGGGCTCGCTGGCCTGGATACCCTCTCCCGGGTACCGGCTCCGCACGGTGATGTAATGCTGGAAGTTCACATACCGGTTGACAAACTGGACTGCGGGAGAGGCGGCATTAATCGGGACATGAAAAACACACTTAATTTCAGGCAACATCCCTATATCACCTACCGGCTCGACAGAAATCAACTGATGGGACTGGAAGTTGATGATGAGTTATTTGTCTTTGACATCAGCACCTGGGGGGGATTAACCATCTCGGGCAATGAGAAACAAGAAGAGATACAGGTTGAAGGCAAATTCCTTGGCCCATGGCAGTTTCGCATACGCGGATCACACCGTATTGCCATGAGTGAGTTCGGACTTACGCCACCATCACCCATGATGGGACTGATTAAGGTGGATGACACGCTTGTGGTTCATTTTGACGTGACACTATGTCTTCGAAGCTGTGATACCGTAGTTCAGCTGCAATAATCTATTACATGGGGTCGTATCACAGCAGCCCGGTCGCCGTATCTTGCGACATCAGACCTCGCCACTCTTTCCGATGTAACTTTTCCGGGTTTACCCCGGCACTACCCGGTAATCAACCATTTATCCGGAAAATGCGCATTCCACTCAGAGTTCAGATGTAAGACCCAGCTTTTCCATTTTCCGATACAACGTGCTCGGGTCAATGTGAAGCGCCCGGGCCGTTTCACTGCGGTTGCCCTCGAACTTATCAAGCATATGCCGGATGTACTGCTTTTCAAAGGAAGCCACTACATCGTTAAGGGGCGCAGCCCCGGCTTCCTGTAAAACGGCATCCGATGAAGTCGTGTCAGCAGCAGCCAAACCGCCCGTTTTGATGTCACCAAATGGCAGGTCCTCAGGCTGAATAAACTCACTTTCGGTTAGCAGAACGGCCCGCTCCATCACATTTTGCAGCTCCCGCACCTGTCCTTTCCACTCGTGCTGCATCATGAGTTGCAAGGCTTCCTTACTCACGCCTTTCACGGAGGTCCGCAGTTCACGATTGTGTTTTTCCAGAAAATACTGTGCCAGCAGCGGGATGTCATCCCGGCGCTGCGAGAGTCCGGGGGCGTTGATTCGAATAATATTCAGCCGATAGAACAGGTCTTCGCGAAACCGTCCGTCCTCCACTTCTTTTTCAAGATTCCGGTTTGTAGCTGCAATAATGCGCACATCCACGGCTACCGGCTTGGCGGCACCAACCGGAGATACATGGCTTTCCTGGAGTACACGCAATAACTTTACCTGCATTGAAAGCGGCATTTCACCGATTTCATCCAGAAACAAGGTGCCGCCGTTTGCCAGCACAAAATGACCGTCACGATCGGTTACTGCTCCGGTGAAAGATCCCTTTCGGTGACCAAACAGCTCGGATTCAAACAGTGATTCAGGGATCGACCCGCAGTTTATAGCCACAAAGGGCTTGTTTTTACGCTCACTACGCTGATGAAGTGCACGGGCGATGAGCTCCTTGCCAGAACCCGAAGGACCTGTAACCAGTACGGTCGACCGTGTAGCACCAACCTTCTCTATAACCCGATAGAGGTCTTTCATCACCTGACTCTCACCAATAATAAACCCAAAATTGTAGGACCTGTCGATGACTTCACGCATGTAGCGGTTTTCGCGGATCAGATTCCGTCGCTCCAGAATGGCCTGTATTCGCATCAGCAGCTCCTCAAAATCCAGGGGCTTGAGCATATAGTCAGCGGCACCACTACGCAGTGCCTGAATAGCCGACTCAACACTGGCGAAGGCTGTCATGAGGATGATGAGGGTTTCGGATGAAATTAGGTTTACCTCGTTCATCAACTCGATTCCATCAATGCCGGGCATCCGTACGTCGGAAAGCAGCAGGTCTATATCGTGCTTCTTGACAATCTCCAGTGCTTCTTCCCCGTTTGAGGCGGTCATGGTCTGGTACCCCTCCGATTCCAGAAACTCCGCTATGGAATCCCGGATAATACTTTCGTCATCGGTTACGAGAATGGTAATGCTCATTTTTGGATGGGTATACTGATTTTAAATGTGGTATTTCCGGGCACAGAATCCGCTTCCAGCGTACCACCCATCCCGGAAATGATGGTGTGACTGACCGCCAGTCCCAGGCCTGTTCCCTTGCCAACCTGCTTGGTGGTAAAGAACGGCTCAAATATCTGGGATTTAACTGAGGCAGGTATGCCCGGACCGTTGTCATTCACTGCGATTTCAATTTGGCCGGATACAACCAGTGTTGAAATCCGAATCACAGGTTTTGTGGTCTCAGCGGTGGCATCTACGGCATTGAGCAGCAGGTTAAGCATTACCTGATAAAAATGGTCGGGCACTGCCTGAATTGTGGGAAGATCGGGTTGCAGCTGCAGTTGAAAATCGACGTTTCGGCACCGTGCGTCATGACGAAGCAGGCCGATGGAATCACGGATGGGATCGTTGATATTCAGCCGGCTGACTTCCGGGGATGCCGGCCGTGAAAAATCCACCAGATCCCGGACAATTTTGGTGATCCGACTGATATTTTCCCTCACTCTTTCCAGCTGCCTGAGCTGCACAGGGTCCAAGATACGGCGCTGCAAAAGCTGGATAACCGAGGAAATGGCCGTCAGCGGATTTCCGATTTCATGGGCAACACCGGCGGCCATATGACCCAGGCTCGCCAGCCGTTCATTGCGCTCCATCTGAGCCTGGCGGATAGCCCGTTCGGTGAGATCCCGCATAAGATACGTGTGCGACTCCGGTCGGGAATTTTCATCCAGCAACGTATTCACCGAAACAGACAGGAACCTGTTTTTTCCGCTTTTGTCGCGAACTTCAATTTCAATCTCCTGATTTCCGTGCGGGGCAATGGCAGCCACGGCCGGCAGTCGCAGTATGGTGGTAATGGAAAAACCGACCACTTCTTCGCGCTTCCAACCCAGTATGGCGCTGGCGGCTTTGTTCCAAAACGTAATTTTGTGATTAGCGTCTGTTACGACCACGGCTTCGGAGGTGTTGTCAAGAATGCGTACAAACTGATCGTCATGTTGTCTGACTACCTGTTGAAATTTTGCCCGGTACTCGTAAAGCGTCCAGGCAATCCAGCCTAATAACGCGACGGTGGTCAGAACTCCGCGGGTAAAGTGCAGATAACTCATGGTCCTGGCATCCAGGCGTACATTTACAGTAAACTCGAAAATTTCGAACGCACCATAAATGAGGCCGAAAATCAGGAAAGAGGTCCCTACCAGGTACGGAAACCGGAGTTCCAGCAGAAAAGCGGAGAACGTTACTTTTTTGGGCATAAAACTGGTCTGTGCGAAGCGGCCGTGAACCGGTTGTCAGAATCCCGGAGGCCGTTGTTTGTGGAAGTCGGTGACCTGCTGATAAGCACGTGCCAGTGCAAGTACGCTGCCCTCGTCAAACAGGTGTCCGCTGAAGGTTATACTGGTAGGCATACCCTCAGCGTTGAATCCATTGGGTACTACAACGGTTGGGTGACCGGTCAAGTTGGTTATGGGAAGGTTCCCTCCGGCAAACGAAGGAGTGATATACACGTCTACGTCCCGGATGGCCTGAGCCATTTCCTGTTGTAATAAAGTTCGCGCTCTTGAGGCTTGTAGGTATTCAACGGCCGGCACAAATCGCGCGGTGCGGAATACGTTGGGCCAGGCGTTGCGTACCTGGCGTACCAGCTGCGCGTCCTCGCCACTTCGGGTGAGCTCGTCAAAGGCAGCCGCGGCTTCCACATTCAGCATCTGAATGACCGGACCAACCGGGAAATCGGGCATGGCTATCGGTACCAGCCGGGCACCGAGTTCACGCAGGGTTTCCAGGGTCGCCTGATCATGTTCCCTGCCCGGATATTCAGCATCAAAGGCCGTTTCCAGATATCCGATACGCAACCGGCTGAAATCAACATCCGCACGATAATTAAACGGAACATCAATCAAAGACGGGTCCAGCCCGTCAGGACCGTAGATTGCCTCAAATACCAGTCCGGCATCTTCGGCACTTCGGGTAATAGGACCGAGCTTGTCCATGGTCCAGCTCAATGCCATAGCACCGTGACGACTGACCCGACCATACGTTGGCCGAAGTCCCGAAACTCCGTTTCGGGTAGCGGGGGATACGATAGAACCGTACGTTTCGCTGCCAATGGCAAAGGCCGCGAATCCGGCGGCAACTCCTGCCGAAGAACCGGCGCTCGATCCGCTCGCACCCATTTCGGTGTTCCAGGGTGAATTGGTACGGGCTTTAAACCAAACGTCTCCCCATGCCAGTGCCCCCAGGGATACCTTGGCAAGGTGTACGGCACCAGCCTGCTCCAGTCGGGCGATTACGGTGGCGGTCTCATCGATCATCTGATCACGATAGGGCATGGCTCCCCATGTAGTGGGATATCCGGATAATGCCAGCAGGTCTTTGGTTAAATAGGGGATGCCATGAAGCGGACCACGGTAACGACCCGAGGCTATCTCCTGGTCGGCCCGAAGTGCCTGCTCAAGGGCAAGCTCCTCGGTAAGGGTAACAATAACATTCAGTTGCGCATCGAAGCGGTCAATCCGGTCGAGGAATATTTGTGTCAGCTCTACCGAGGTCAGGGCTCTTGTCCGGATGAGGTAGGCAAGTTCGGCAACGGTATAAAAAGCCAGGTCATCCCTGTTTTCGGGCATTACGATATCTCCCGGCAAGTCCCATTCACGCGGATACTGGGTTTCAGGCAACGTGATTCCGCTGACCAGCGGATTAAACTGCACAGATGGCCAGACCTCGTTGCTGATCTCCAGCTCCCGAAGCGCCCGGTAGCCTTCCACGGCATCCTGCACCCCTTCCAGCATGGTGTCACGGTGAGCCTGAGTAAAGCTGAGACCCGCCAGCTTCTCAGCTACGGCAATATCGGATGTTGTGATTCCATCGTCACTGCGTTGAGAAGAAAACAACCAGACAGCACCCATTATCAGCACACCGGCAACAAAACCGGTTGCTATCGCTTTAAAACCTTGCATAGACAGTTAGTTTAGGTAGTTAACGACACAAAAAGACAACGTAGGGATTAATTCCCATAAAAGGAAAACCTCAAATTAACTCGCCGGGTTCAGATTTCCGGCACGCCGCAGCTTTTGCCGTATACCACCGCAAAAAAAGCAATCTGCCTGGTGAACAGGAAAGTTCCGCTGTGCCGGATAGTCGCCTCCCGGACGATACCGACCGGGGGCCTGATCAGGCTGACCTATCTCACAGATTGCAGCATCCGGATGATATCCTTACAAAAATACGTGGCAATCAAATCGGCTCCGGCCCTGCGAAAGCTCAGCATGGTTTCCATGACAGCCTGCTCTTCGTTAAGCCAGCCGCGGGCAGCAGCCGCTTTAATCATGGCATACTCCCCACTGACGTGATATGCTGCAACCGGAATATCTACATGCTCCCTGACCGCTCTGACAACATCCAGGTACGGTACACCGGGTTTGACCATCACGATGTCGGCCCCCTCCTCCACATCAAGCAGGGTCTCGCGAATGGCCTCGCGAATGTTCGCCGGATTCATCTGATAGGTTTTTTTATCACCGAACCCGGGCGCGGAATCCAGGGCATCCCGGAACGGTCCATAAAAACAGGAGGCATATTTGGCACTGTACGACATAATACCTGTATTGGGGAAACCGGATACTTCAAGGGCCTCCCGAATGGCCGCTACACGGCCGTCCATCATATCCGAGGGTGCCACGAAATCGGCGCCGGCCGCAGCATGACTCACTGCCATCTGAGCAAGGACCTGTACTGTTGGATCATTGACAACCTGTCCATTTTCAACAATTCCGTCGTGACCAAAAGAGGAGTATGGATCCAGGGCCACATCGGTCATGACTACAAGTTCCGGAGCAGCGGCCTTGATAGCCCGGATACTGCGTTGCATCAACCCGTCCGGATTTACAGCCTCTGTACCTTTGTTATCTTTGAGCGCGTCGTCGGCCTTGATAAACAGCAGTACCGCCGGAACGCCCAGGGTAAACAATGTTTTGGCCTCTTCAACGGCAAGATCCAGCGAGTAGCGGAAGTAGTTGGGCATGGAAGGTATTTCTTCCTGTACATTGCTGCCTTCTACAATAAAAATCGGGGCAATCAGGTTGGAAGCTCCGAGGGTGTGTTCGGTAGCCATTGAACGGATAGAGGTGCCTGTGCGAAGTCTGCGCGGACGAATATGCATAACAGTAGCCGGTTAAAAGCAGTACAGCCGGGCGTGCCGGCTGTACGAAGTGAATAAATCTGCTGACCAATGATACGAATTATGCAGGGTTTAAAACAATTGCACTCCCATCGTTAACCCTACCCAGAAGCGGTAATCGACATCCCCCCTGCTGGTCTCATATATAGTGTACGGTGTAAAATCGTCGCGCTCAGGGTGGTCCGAAACATACATGGTAAAGACCGGTCCACCATATAATCCAAATCCGGATGCAGGCTGAACCCCCAGCAAGTAGCGGTAACGAATCAGGTGGTTACGATCGACAAGATCGCGGTCTCCGTCAACAAGTACCGTGAACGACCAGTCCCGTTTGACGAAATAGCGGTCCAGTGACGGTCGGTTCCAGGCCTCATCCAGGGTCTTGATCCGACCAACATGCCAGGCCAGTTGAAATACATCACGATCGGTGATGGCAGGATTGAAACCAAACGAAAGAAGATTATGATTGGCGATGGTTCCCGTTTTCAGACCTGCTGAAACAAATCCAAGTTCATCACCCCAAATGTCTATGTTTTTCCGACCATTGCCATATAAGCTGATCAGCCCGACCGGCATTCCCTCGAAGTGACGGGCAACGTTGAAAGGGGCTACCTGAAGTCCTGTTGCCGCATAGGAGACATTGAAAAGCCCGGCAACACTCAGCCCGCTGATATCCTGACCAACATTACCGATTCCGGCTACAATGAGACCTTCCAGCTCGTTGGCGGCATTACCGATTCCACTGACTGCCAGGCCTGAAATATTTCCGGAAGCAAGATTCCCGATGCCTGATACGGCCATACCTTCAATACCGTTGCCGGCAACGGTTCCTAATCCGGAGATCATCATGCCAGCTGCATCGCTACCAGCAAGGACAACCCCGCCGGTTACAATCAACCCGCCAAGATCGCGGCCCGCAGATGCAAATAATCCGGTAACCTGAAGTCCCCCGGCATCCCCTACTGCAATATTACCAATACCCGCCAGCTGCAATCCACCCATATCAGCACCGGAGAAATTACCAATACCAGCCAGTTGAACCCCGCCCATTTCACCGCGGGACCCATTGATAACCCCCGCCAGCTGCAGTCCGCCGATTTCCCCTCCGGAGATGTTCATAACACCGGCATAGTGCATGCCCCCCAGGTCACCACCTGCCATATTGGCCAACCCGGCCAGCTGCAGACCACCGGATTCTCCGGGTGTTAAATTCAACCCTCCGGCAAGCTGAATGCCGAACAAATCCTTATGGGCATAGTTCCCGATAAAACCCAGGTTAACGCCGGCCATATCTCCGCCGGAAACATTGACCCCACCCAGCTGAAATCGGGCGTAGATGTAGTATTTGTTGATATTAATCAGCCCGATTTCATAGCCGTCTTCCAGTCCGCCATGGTATCCGGCTATCAGGTTCAGTGAATAACGCGCGCTGTACCGGGTGGCATCGGTTCCATTGGTACTCAGACCGGGCACCAGACTAACCCGTACCGGACGATGAAGCAATCCATAGATTTCTGTGTCGGCCGACCACCATCGGGTACTTACTGAAGATTGTGCAACGAGCGTTGCCTCTGCAGAAAACAAAATAACCGCTGACCAGAGTGCAGCTTTGAGTGATGATTTCATAACCGTCTGTTAGATTGGTGTTTTGCCCCGGCTTATGCGGGAGTATGCCATCATTCTACGCCAACATCCGCCAAATAGTTTGGGTATGCATGTAGTTTCTGGCAACACACCGTGTACCCCGGTGAAATTCACACCGGTCCGCAAACGCTGCTGATACGTTTTGGCCTTCACGATGGTACTACTTCGGGTGTGTCCGGCCCCCGATTTATGAGCCAGTATAGCTGTTTATTCAAACCGGGCTACGCCGTTATGAATGCATCGTTCAATCCTGCAGCCAGTCAACAGGTTGTCTTAAAACCTCAATCAAAGCGGCTTCAGGAGTCCCTTCCTGCGGTCCGGCATCGTAATCCCAGCGGACCCGTGGAGGCAGACTCATCAGAATAGACTCTACCCGACCGTTCGTTTTCAGTCCAAACAACGTACCGCGATCGTGGATCAGATTGAATTCAACATACCTCCCGCGGCGAAGCTCCTGCCAGTAGCGCTGATCGTCTGTGTAGGGTAATCCAGCCTTTTCTTGTGCGATGGGAACATAGGCATCAATGAATGCCTGCCCGTTAAGAGCGGCAAGATTGTAGAGCTGATCAAAGGTCAGTGAATGCTTGCTTTTCTGATGATTGCCAGAGTCGGTAACGGTATGGGGACCCCGGTCTGAATCTGAATCAACTCCCTGCCGCGAATCCTCTTGCGACGGTACCGTGTGGGACGTAGATTGGGTTGGTTCATCCTGGTACCTGGTGATTTCCAAAGGGCGCAGATAATCATAAAAAATACCTCCGATACCCCGCGACTCCCCCCTGTGGGTGTTGTGGAAATACGCATCACATTGCTTTTTGAAATCCGGATACAAATCCGCTGCAACCTGGTCGCAGGCCTGCTTATGTACCCGGTGAAAATGCCGGGCATCGGTCCGGTCGAGGTAATACGGAGTGAGATCCGCACCACCACCAAACCACGCATCCACACAGGTGCCTCCCTCGTGGTCATACAGTTCGAAATACCGGTAGTTGGCGTGCACGGTTGGGACCAGGGGACTGCGGGGATGGATGACCAGAGAAATTCCCGCGGCCAGAAACCAGCCCTGATCTACCCCGAACCGGCTTCGGATCAGCTCGGGCAATACACCATGTACTACCGAGGTATTCACCCCACCTTTTTCAAAAACATTCCCATTGGCAATCACACGGGTCTTCCCGCCCCCTCCGCCCTCGCGCTTCCAGTTGTCCATGACAAAACGGGCTTTGCCGTCAACCTCTTCAAGAGAGACACAGATACGGTTCTGAAGGTCGTGGATCAAGTGAATGAATTGCTCTTTCATTGCTTGCATCAGGCCCGGTATTCTTTAACGGCATCGATGAATGCTCCGGCGTGGTGTACCGGTATGTTGGGCAAAATTCCATGACCCAGATTAACGATATATCGTTGAACGCCGAATCGTTTGATCATACGCGTGACACCGGCTTTAATTTGATCCGGTGGAAGCATAAGTTTGCTGGGGTCAAAATTTCCTTGCAACGTTATTTCGTTACGGGTTGCAGAGCGGGCATATTCCGGGGTGACCGTCCAGTCGACCCCGATTGCAGCGGCATTTGTTTTGAAGGAAAGCCGTTCAAGTGCATACCAGCTGCCTTTCGGATAGAGTATGACCGGAACTTCCGTTATGGCTTGACTGATGGTGTTCAGATACGGAAATGCCCATTCGCTGAAATCCTCCGGTCCCAGCAAACCGGCCCACGAATCAAACACCTGCACAGCCTGCGCACCGGCGTTAATCTGTGCCTTCAGATAGGCGATGGTGGTCTGAGTGATTACCTCAAGCAGGTGCGATGCCGCCTCCGGCTGGGTGTAACAAAACTGTTTTACCCGGGCAAAATCCTTAGAGCCCCTGCCCTCAATCATGTAGCAGAGTATGGTCCAGGGAGCACCGGCAAAGCCGATAAGAGCGGCTCGCCCGTCAAGACGTTTTCGGGTGATGGTCAGCGCCTCCATTACGTAGTGCAGCCGGTCGGCTACATCGGGAACACGAATTGCCAGTGCGTCTTGCGCGGTTCGGATTGGATTTGGAAGTCTTGGGCCTTCTCCCTCGTTCAGGGTCACCTCCAGACCGAGTGCCTGCGGTATGACGAGGATATCGGAAAAAATAATGGCTGCGTCAGGACCAAACCGCTCGATGGGCTGCATGGTGATTTCAGCGGCAAGTTCAGGGGTTTCAACCCGTTCAAAAAACGAATATTTACGCCGAAGCTCCATGTACTCGGGCAGATATCTTCCAGCCTGGCGCATCATCCAAACCGGGGGACGATCTACAGATTCGCCCCGTAATGCCTTCAGCAGCAGATTGTTTTGCATTTCAGGAAAGTCTTGCATGATATTAAATTACAGGTTTTTGGCAATGTCGCGGATGAGCAGTTCAGACACCGGTACGTTCGGAACACGTGCAGCAGCGCCCAGCGATTCAAGTGCAGATAAGGTTGTATGACCGATTGCATAGTATGCACCTTTGAAGTGGGTATGCAGGGAGGCGTTCCAAAAAGCTTCAACTGCACTGGGGGCGTAAAAAGTAACAGCCTGCACCGATTTGACCAACGCTGCATATGCGTTAACGTCAATTTGCCGGTTTTTTTTCCGATACACCACAATCTGCTCTACAGCAACTCCAGCTTCGTGCAGGGCTTCCCTGAATTCAGGCCGGCGAATATCCCCGCAAAAATGTATGACGCTGCTGTGTACCCCATCGTTAAGCATCATTTCAGCCAATACGGTACCGTTGTAATCTTCCGGGAAACGCGCCATAATGCCGTATGCATCCAGCACATCAGCGGTAGACTCGCCCACGGTATACACGGGTTTTTTGCGAAGTATCCGGATAAGCTCGGTAAAAAAAAGTTCCGTCTGGTCGTCCGGATCGGACGGCATGGAGCCCAGAAGCGCCTCTACGGCGTGTCGGGAAGTAAAGGCTATGGCCGTAGCCTGGTGGAGTGTAGCAGTCAGGTTGGGCAGTTCACGGATTTCACTGAGTTCAACCGGTTGTATACCCACCAGGGGTGCAATCACCGGTTCAATTCCCAGTCGGGTGCACAACTGGAGATCAAAATCAGACAATTCACGCGTAAATAGCACCTTTTTCATGACCGGATCTGCTTGAGCAGCGCACCTGCACCATCCTTTAGCAACGTGTCTGCGGCATGGGTCCCCATCCGCACAATCGACTCCGGGTCCTTGGCCGGGGCTTTGAATTGTGCCTCAAGATTCACTACGCCATCCGGTGAAAGTACGCTGGCTTTCAGCTCAAAGACCGATCCGTCAGCACTTTTTTTAACATAAACCCCAATTGGCGCACTGCATCCGCCTTCAAGCCGTCGTAAACAGGCCCGTTCAGACTGAACGCACAAACCGGTCTCCACATCGTGATGTGCTTCAAGAGCGTCAAACACGTGCATGTCGGCTTTTCGTGCCATCACTGCAACAGCACCCTGAGCCGGAGCCGGAATCATCCAATCCAGATAGGCACTGATACGGTCTTCAAGTCCAAGTCGTTTGAGGCCGGCAGCCGCAAATATAGCCCCATCCCAGGTACTGGAATCCAGTTTTCGCAGTCGGGTTTGTACATTACCCCGGATATCGGTTGTCTGATGTTGCGGGAAGCGATGCAGCCATTGTCCGGAACGCCGGATGCTGCTGGTAGCAATTACTCCCTGCGCATCGTCCTGATCCATAAATTCCGGGGCTGACAGAGGATGCCCCTGGCGCAGAACCAGTACATCACGGGGATCTTCCCGCTTGAATACCGCAGCGATAATCAGTCCGGCAGGCATCTGAGTGGGAATATCTTTATGGGAATGTACTGCGATGTCGATGCGACCTGCTAGCAGGGCCTCATCGAGTGCTTTTGTAAAAACCCCCTTCCCTCCCATCAGAGGTAACGGCGTATCCAGAACCAGATCACCTTCGGTTTTGATAAATACAATCTCCGTAGGGGTTCCGGTTGAGGCCAGTGCAGCTGCTACCATTTCCGCCTGCCAGACAGCCAACTTGCTGTCACGTGTTCCGATGCGAATCAATTTCAAACTCCTTGTTTAAACAGCCGCGCAGGTGTTTACCGGATCCGGGCGGCCGGGGTATTATTTTTCCAGTTCAATTTTGAACATATCCTGCACTACGCGCGCAACATGGTCGTCATGCTCATGCTGCTCTTTGAGATGGTCAATGGAGTAGGCTAGTATTTTGTTGACAATACGGCGGGTTAACTGCTCAGCATGCCGGGCTTCATCATCCCCATGTCTGCGGGTGAATTTATCCATTTCGGCACTGCGAATATCTTCCAGTCTGGCGGTCAGGGCCCGAATCGTGGGTACGACACGCTGCTCGTTGAGCCATCGTTTGAAATCATTGATTTCTTCACTGATAATCTGTTCTACCAGAGGGATATTGGATTCACGCTCCTTGTAGGTTTCATCGAGGCGGTCATTGAGCATATCCATGTTAATCAGGCGTACACCGGGCAGATTTCCGGCTTCAGGCTCGATATTCCGGGGAACTGACAAGTCCATAAGTACGAGGGGTTGTGTAGCACCCTGCGAGCGGACACGTTGAAGATGTTCTACTTTGAGAATGGGTTCTGAAGCTCCGGTAGCAACAATAACAAGGTCAGCATCGCTGAGGTGGTCCGGCATGTCCTGGATAGGCGCCACATCCACATCAAAGCGTTCAGCCAGTCGTTCGGCCTTGATCGCGTTGCGGTTAAGCAGCGTCACATTGCCCACTCCGGAGTTAATCAGATTCATGCAGGTGACTTTGCCGATTTTCCCGGTTCCAATCAGAACTACGCGCTTGTCGCGCAGGGTACCAAGTTCGTGGCGGGCTGCCTGAACAGCGGCATAGGCCGTAGTTGCGGCCCCGGAGCCCAAAGAAGTTTCGGTACGGGAACGCTTGTGGGCTCTGAATACGGACTGAACACAGCGGTGCATCACGCCATCAAGCATGTTGTGATCAACGGCGCGGTCGTAGGCTGTTTTGACCTGCTTGATGATCTGTAGGTCGCCCAGTATCTGGGCATCCAGCCCGACCGATACCCGAAAGAAATGCTGTACGGCATCTTCGCCTCGCTTGGTAAAGCCGAATTTTTCAAATTCAGAACGGGTTCCGCGAGAATATTTTACAAGCAGACCAGCCAGTATTTCGGCCCGGTCACTTCGTGCAAAAAGTTCGGTTCGGTTGCAGGTACTAAGCACCATAATTCCGCCAAGACCGAGTGCATCGGCCTCGCGAAGCAAATGCTGCTGTGCGTCATTACTGAGCGAAAACCGCTCTCTGACATCCAGATCAGCATACCAGTGACTTATCCCTACTATCAGAAAATCCGATAGTGTTGCCGTATGTACAGACATTGCGAAATCAGACTGTTGTTGCTGTCTCTTCGTCCGCCTCAGCCGGACTGTCATCGTGCGAAGAGACGTGTTTATCCACATCAATATGAGCTATCCGGAATTTCACCTCATCCACCAGTGCCCGGATAAATTTGGGGTGGTCATTCAGCCCCCCGGTTACTTCAAGTTTGTCGTAATGATAGCCGTCTTCTTCCAGTTCTTCCGGAAGTTCAATACCCAGTTCGTGCAGGGTTTCAATATGGTCGGTGACAAAAGCCACAGGAACCATGAGAAAATGTTTTATCCCGTAGTCAATCAGACGCTTGACCAGATCTTCGGTGTTGGGTTGTGTCCATTTCTGCGGACCTACTCTGGATTGGTAACTGATCCAGTAATTTTCGCGGCGGTCGCGCATATCCATAATGGCTTCTACGGTATCCACAATCTGATCGGTGTAAGGATCACCACTCTCTACTTCCAGAATCGGGGTTCCGTGTGCCGTGAAGATAACATGCACTTTAGCCTGCTCTTCGGGCGAAAACCTGGCCATACCCTCGTCAATCCGCTCATTAACCGCTTCGAGAAACGGCTGACTCAGATGGTACGACTTTATGGCATATTCATTCCATTTAGGTTCTTTCCCTTCTTTCTTGAAATCCTCCCGCACATTTTCCCAGTCACGCAGACTGGAGCCCGTTGTAGTCCACGAGAAATGCGGATAGAGCGGCAAAAGTACGGCATGCTCAATACCATCTTCCATCATCTCATTCATGACCTGGTCTGCAAATGGCCTCCAGTAACGCATAGCCGTATAAACCTTGACCTGAAATTCAGGCATTTCAAGCCCGAGGGCTTTTTCCAGGGTTCTTCGCTGCAGTTCCGTGAGCGGATTGATGGGTGAGCAACAGTCCGAAACCACCTTATTTGCCCGGTTCAGACAGTACTTGCTGCCCATACAACCCTTAGGACAGCCATTGATCTCGCGGTATTTCTCAGCGATTTTTTTATATCGGAGTTTGGAAATAACCGATGCCAGTCCTGTCTGAAACTTTCCACCGCCCAGCTTGATGATATCTTCATCACGGAAAAGATTATACAAAAACTCACGCGTAGCTTCTTCCGATGTGGGTCCGCCAAGGTTGGTTACAACTACGCCTAATTTGGGTTTATGCATGATTTTTCGAAAATTTGCCAGGGCTTGAAACTAATAATTGCGCCCGGTTGTCCTGTTGTATTAATGCGTTTACCATACCGGCCAAAGAAAAAAAGACATAGTTGACCGCTACTGCGTAAAGGTCGCTATAGTTTGTGAAGAGATTGTGAAGTCACCTGACGAATCGCGGCACCCATGCAATTTAGAGGCGGTCTACATAATTTAGCGTATACCTGTACTTTTAGCACTGCAACAGGTACTCTGATTACATTTCCAGGCGGCTTCTATACCTGTAGGATTCATACATTGCCGGACGTTTGCTCGATTACAACAGCTAGTATCGAAATACGACCAGCTCGTCATCAGCATCGTTAACAATATAAATAAGCTGCTCGCGGACGTTCACAGCAATTCCCTCCCCCTTTTCCATACCGGTCAGGTATTTTCTGCGTGGATTCAGGTCCCGACCCGTCACCACTATTGCCGCCGACTCATCACTCAGAAACCATAGTTCATCGTTGATTCCATCGTAATAAATACCTGACAAATCCTTGAGTTCATACTCCCCGCCAAAATCGATTTCCCGTGTTTCAAGAACCCTGAAATCATCAAGTGACAAGGCAATAAACAGACGGGGATTTTTTTCATTAACGATGTACAGCTGATTCCGATCTGTATTGATCACCAAACCTTCAGGACCATCATTAAGTTGTTCATTTTCAATAGGCAAAGCCGATTCCCGAATAACCTCTCCCTGCGAATCGATCTGCCGCACCATACGCAACCGTTCTTCAACCACATAAAGCGCTCCGGTACGTCCATCTGCGGCTACCCCTTCGAGGTCATCCCCACGATAAGGCACCTGACCCTGAATGACTCCATCGAATGAAATTCGATACACCCTACCCCCACTCTGGTCGCTGATGGTGTAGAGGGCCTGAAGGTCGGGCGTGAAGGCCAGTCCGGAAGGATCCGTTATTTCAATAGCGAAGCGCTCACCGGGCGCCAGCTGTACCGGTCCGGGCAGATCATTGTCTTTATTGCAAGAAACCAAGGTCAGAAACCCGACCAGCAAGCGTAAAATGTACATCCTGTATGCAGATTTGGTTATCTGCTAAGATACAGGTTCTTGAATTCATAGGGCTTGCGGAAGTGCTCATCCTCAAAGTCTTCCATAAAGTAGATGGTCTCACCGGTTGATTTCATCTCCGGACCCAGCTCTTTTTTGACTTCCGGGAATTTGTCAAAGGGGAAAACCGGCTCTTTGATGGCATAATGCTTGAGTTTTGAACTCAGATCGAACTCAGACAACCGGGCGCCCAGCATGACCTTCACCCCAATGGCTGATTCCGGCCGTCCCGTTGCCTTGGCAATAAAGGGGATGGTACGGGTGGCACGGGGATTGGCTTCCAGCACGTAGACCACTTCGTCTTTGATGGCATATTGGACGTTGATAAAACCGACTACATGCATCGCTTTGGCAATCCGGTTCTGATAATCCTTCATGGTTGCGATTACCTCATCGCTCAGGCTGTAGGGCGGCAGAACGGCGGTTGAGTCGCCGGAATGCACTCCCGCGGGCTCGATGTGTTGCATAATGCCGCTCACATGCAGGGTTTCCCCGTCATGAATAGAGTCAAAATCCACTTCAATGGCATGATCCAGATAGTGGTCGATGAGGAATACATTTTCCGGATGGGTTTTGAGCAAATCCTCCACATATTCAGTGAGCTCTTCGGGTTTAACCGCAATACGCATCCCCTGCCCGCCAAGCACATAGCTTGGCCGGATGAGTACCGGGTACCCCACAATTTCAGCCTGCTCAAGGGCGCTGGCCACATCCGAAGCGATGCCATAGCGTGGGAAGGGAATATCGCACTGTACCAGCAATTCTGAAAACTTGCCCCGGTCTTCGGCCAGGTCCATCATATCGTAACTGGTCCCGAAAATCCGGATTCCGGAACGCTGAAAATGTTTGGCGAGTTTCAGTGCGGTCTGACCACCCACCTGCAAAATGACCCCCTCCGGCTTCTCATGTTCAAAAATATCCAGCACACGCTCCCAGAATACGGGTTCAAAGTAGAGCTTATCGGCTACATCGAAATCCGTAGACACGGTCTCAGGGTTGCAGTTCACCATGATGGTCTCATAGCCCATTTCCTTGGCCGCCAGTACAGCATGGGTACAACTGTAATCGAATTCGATGCCCTGGCCGATACGGTTCGGACCGCTGCCCAGGATCATAATTTTCTTACGGTCGCTGATTTCACTTTCATTTTCACCCTCGTAGGCTGAATAATAGTAGGGCGTCTGGGCAGGGAACTCCGCAGCACAGGTATCAACCAGCTTGAAGGATGGCAACATCCCCATCGACTTGCGTTTCTCACGTACCTGATCTTCCGTCACGGGTGTGGCACTTTGGGAGAGCAGCCAGGCGATCTGCTTATCCGAAAAACCGGCCTGCTTGGCTTCGAAAAGTTCATCCCGACCCAGCGATTCCAACGTCTGACCTTCCAGACGATTTTCGATACTGACCATGTATCGGATCTGCTGCAAAAACCAGGGGTCTACATAGGTCACATCATGAATCTCCTCAATGGATGCTCCCAGTTTGAAGGCATTACGAATCTGCAGGGACCGGTCCCAGTAGGGCTTGAGAAGCCGCTCACGCACATGCTTGCGATCCAGTACTTCATACCCATCAGCGCCCAGACCAGCCCGGCCAATCTCCATACCCTGCCAGGCCTTGTTCAAGGCTTCGGCAAAATTCCGGCCTATGGCCATGACTTCACCCACGGCCTTCATCTGGGTACCCAGTTCCTCGTCCACGCCGGGAAACTTCTCGAAATTAAATCGGGGTACCTTGACAACCACGTAGTCAATAGCGGGCTCAAAACATGCCGATGTGGTTCCGGTTATCTGATTTTTCAGTTCATCCAGGGTGTATCCAACGGCCAGTTTGGAAGCTACTTTTGCGATGGGATATCCGGTTGCCTTGGAGGCCAGCGCCGAGGAACGGCTCACGCGGGGATTAATTTCAATGGCTACGAGGCGGTCTGTACCCGGCTCCATAGCAAATTGCACATTACAGCCTCCTGCGAAGGTCCCGATGGAGCGCATCATGCGGATGGCTGCATCGCGAAGCAGCTGAAATTGCTTGTCGGTCAGGGTCTGTGCCGGAGCAACCGTCACCGAGTCGCCGGTGTGTACACCCATCGGATCGAAGTTCTCAATGCCGCAAATGATAACGACGTTGTCATGGTCATCGCGAAGCAGTTCCAGTTCAAACTCCTTCCAGCCGATGATAGATTCTTCCAGCAGAATTTCATGGATGGGTGAGAGCTCCAGTCCACGAAGTACCTTGCGTTCGAACTGCTCCTCGTTCCAGATGATACCGCCTCCCATACCGCCCATGGTGAAGGAAGGGCGAATAATCAAGGGGAAGCCACCCAGTTTCAGCACGATTTCTTTGGCATCGAGCAGCGATTTTGCCACGAAGCTGCGACATTGCCCCACGTCGATCCGCTCCATGAGATCACGGAACTGCTGGCGGTCTTCGGTAATATCGATGGCATCAATATCCACACCGATAATTTTGATGTTATTTTTTTCCCAAAACCCGGCATGGTGCAGATCGCGGGCCAGATTCAGCGCGGTTTGACCACCCATGGTAGGCAGTACGGCATCCACATTTTCGATCGCGCAGATTTCCTTAATCGACCTGGTGGTCAGGGGCTTGAGGTAAACTGCATCGGCCATCATGGGGTCGGTCATGATGGTGGCCGGATTGGAGTTAATGAGTACCACACGGTACCCTTCCTCTTTAAGCGATTTGCAAGCCTGAGTACCAGAGTAATCAAACTCACAGGCCTGACCAATAATAATAGGACCGGAACCGATGATGAGTATGGTGTTAATATCGTTTCTGCGGGGCATGGTATTCGGTTTTTGGGGGTCTGTGTAGATCAGTTATACAAAGAGAACCGTGCAACACGTGCATAGGGATTTAATTCCCACGGTATTGTTTAATCCGTTCAATGAATTCGTCAAAAAGGTAGCTGGAATCATGCGGACCGGGCGATGCTTCGGGGTGATATTGCACACTGAAGCCGTTGAAATTCCGGAATTGCAACCCCTCAACGGTACCGTCATTCAGGTTGACGTGCGATATTTCAGCCACATCCGGATTTACCGTCTCGGGCAGTACGGAAAATCCGTGATTCTGCGTTGTAATCTCAACGAGACCTGTTTTTTCGTTTCGAACAGGGTGATTGGCGCCGCGGTGTCCCACGTACATTTTACCAACGTTGATTCCCGCTGAAAGGGCCATAAGCTGGTGTCCCAGGCAGATGCCAAACATGGGTTTGCCGGTTTCCTTGGCTTTGTTCACCACCTCAACGGCATAATCCATGGGGTTCGGGTCGCCAGGACCGTTACTGAAGAAGAATCCATCCGGATTCCAGTCCATCACTTCTTCGAAGGGGGTTTTGGCAGGGAAAACGCGGAGGGCTACTTCACGATGTGTGAAGCTGTTGATGATGTTCTGTTTGATTCCATAGTCGAAGGCAGCAACACGATACCGATGTTTTTCCGGTGATACCGTCTGAGCTTCAGAGCGGGTGACCCGTGAGGCCAGCTCAAGCCCTTCCATGGGCACCCAGTTACGTGCTTTTTCAACCAGCTCCCCGGCAGTGAATTCCTCGCAGGAAATGACGGCATTCATCACACCTTTTTCGCGGATATGACGCACCAGCTTGCGGGTGTCAACACCGGTGATACCCACAATTTTGTTACGCCGCAGGTAGGTGTTCAGGTCGCTGTCAGCCATGGTATTGCTGTAATCCCAGGAAAAAGCACGGACAACCACGCCGGCAACCATCACCTGACGGGCTTCATCGTCACGCGATGAAACCCCGTAATTTCCGATATGCGGATAGGTCATCATCATCAGCTGACCGTAGTAGCTGGGATCGGTGAAAATTTCCTGGTAGCCGTACATACTGGTGTTGAAACAGAGTTCTCCACCACTGGTGCCATGATAGCCGATGGCAAAGCCGGTTTCAACGGTGCCGTCTGACAGGGCGATGGTGGCGCGCTTACGTTCCTGGATTGACATAAATCAGAGTATTTTGGGGATAAGTGAGCAGCTGTAAAAATGCGTCATGCGATGTCTGTGCAAAAAAAATCCGACTCCCTGAAAGACAAGGGTCGGATTGATGAAATGAAGTGGAATTGGTAACTGCACAGTTCAGAATAACGCGTAGATGAAGGGGGCCAGAGCCGTGTTGCCGGTTACAACAATAAGTAAACCCAGCAGAAGCAGCACAAAAACAATCGGAGCCAGCCAAAGTTTCTTTCGAACTTTCAGGAATATCCAGAACTCTTTAAGAATGTCTGCTTTTGCCATGATAAAAATCTAAATTTTTGGAATATAGTGTTTTTTGAAGGCTTTAAAAAACATTTTAGAGAAGTGAAGCCCCGGAACCTGCCCTTTCAAACCACTGCTGATTAGCTCAATCTCCCATCCGGGCGCACAGATTGCTGTCCCATTTCCGTGCCTACCTGCAGCGCCGGTATCATGACCGAACGGGCACCCGACTGCTCAAAAAGCTCTTTTTGCCGTTCGTTCAGGGCAAGCACCAGTATTTCCCCGGAAAAGCCGCATTTCTGGAGCAGTTTCACAGCATGCATTTTAAGTTCGAATTCACCTGACATGGCCAGCAAAATGGTTTTGAGATCGCCCATATCCAGGTCTTCCCAAAAACTACGGTCCTGCACATCCCCGTAAACTACACGTCGGCCTTCATCCAGGTAACGCTCAAGCTTATCGGGGTCGATGTCCATGCCTACTACCTTATGGTCATGCTCATGCAACCAGTCATAGGCTGAGGTTCCCGCGGTACCCAAACCCACAACCAGATACTCCGCACTACCCAATGTTTTGAGTTGTTTATCCTGGGTTTTCCCGCTTCGTTGCAGCCGGATCAGATATTGTTGCAGCAATTCCCAGATCCGGTCTTCATTTTTGACGATAATGGCATTGATTGCATACGATACCGCGGTCAGCAGTGCAAGTATGACAATCCAGGTGGAGGGTATAATTTCTGCATTTACAGCAACGGCACCGGCAATCAGTGTAAATTCACTGTATGCCGTCAGAGACAGGGTTGCCTGAAAACCGGATCGCGCTCGCATCCTGAAAAACATAAACAGCAGAAAAAACAGCACCGCCTTGAACAGCAGCAGCACCAAAAAAAGTCCGGCAATACGTATCCCATCAGCGTCCGGCAGCCCCTCCAATCCGATCTGAAGGAAAAATCCAACCAGAAAGGCCTCTTTGACACCCCAGATTTTTTTCTCCAGAAGCTCGCCTTTTTCTTCACCGGCCAGCAGCATCCCAAACACCAGCGCCCCAAGTTCGCCGCTCAGGTTGAACCATATAAACAGGGAATCACCGCCAATGGCCAGGGCCAGTGCCATGAGCAACAGCAATTCGTCGCGCTCAATTCTGTTGACAATCCAAAGCAGCACCGGCTTAAATAGGGGTAATAACAGCAGGAACAAGGCATAGACGCTGGGTATGCCACCACCCGCATAGGCAATAATGGCTATAGCTACCAGATCCTGAATTATCAGGATACCAATCGACACCCGGCCGTAGTAAGCCCCAAGCTCTCCTCTGCTTTCCAGCGTTTTGGCGGTAAGTACCGTACTTGAAAATCCCAGCGTCAGGGATATTATGACCGCCGATTCAACATTAAGTCCGAAATACAGTGATATAGGAACAAAAATAGCAGATGTTACCAGCAGGTGAATCAAACCAACGCCCAACACCTCGAGCTGCAGAATATTTTTAAGCTTGATGTGCAGTCCGACCGTAAAAAGCAGAAAAATGACCCCCAGGTGGGCAATTTCTTTGAGAACCGGTCCCTCCTCGTAGCCAAAAAGGCCCAGCACAATACCTGCGGCAAGGTAACCAACCAGGGGCGGTATGTGTGCTCTGGTTACCAGCAAACCTAAAATAAATGCAACCCCAATCCAGAGAATGTCCATAAGTGAGCGTGTTTACTAATCAATTCAAGCTGAACCAAAATACAAGAATTCGGCCATAACGCGCAGGCAGGTTAGACCTGTGAAAAACTGCCGTGAATATCTTATCTTTCGATCCGGCTATTGGCGTAACCGGTTCATGATCATCTACTTTCTGCTCACTGATTTTTAAAAATGTCATCATCGCAAACTATTTTGCTGGCCGACAGCGGCTCCACCAAGACAGAATGGTGTCTGGTCAAGCAAGACAATGCTTCAAAAACCCTGTTCACCGGCGGTCTGAATCCGTACTACCACACCGAGGAGAGTATCGGTGAGATTCTGCGCGATAAACTGATTCCTGCATTAGACAATATCCCGGTTGATGGTGTCTATTTCTATGGGGCCGGTTGCACCGGCGATGAGCACACCACCATGCTCAGGAAGGTTTTGTCTGATGTATTTGGCACAGAAACGGTGGAAGTTGAAAGCGACATCATGGGCTCCGTTCGCGCAGTATGCGGACACAAACCCGGAATTGCGGGAATTTTGGGTACCGGCGCGAATTCCTGCAAGTACGATGGCGAAAAAGTGATTGATAATGTCCCGGTGCTCGGCTTTATTCTGGGAGATGAGGGAAGTGCCGGATATTTCGGCCGAAAAATTCTACAGGGCTATTTTTACCGGGAAATGCCGGAAGACCTTAAAAATGATCTGGAAGCATCGTACGACATGAATCGCGGTACCATCCTGGAAAACGTGTATAAAAAACCGCAACCCAATACCTATGTTGCAGGTTTTGCAAAATTTATCGGTCGACATTCCGGTCATCCCTATATCCAGGGCATTCTCAGGGAAGGGTTGCAGGAAACCGTTCAGCGCCACATCCTGAAGTACGATGGGGTCTATGAAGTGCCGGTTGGTTTTGTAGGATCCGTTGCCTATCACAATGCCGCCCTGCTTCGGGACGTACTGCGGGAAAATGGACTTACCGCCGGCGAAATTCTTCAAAATCCCATGCCCAATCTGGTGAAATACCATCGAGGCCTAATTTAAGCGGCAGCCAGTTTGCTGCCGCTTCTCCCGCACATCTCTGATCAACCCGTCATCAGGGTTTTGAGTGTACTGCGGAGCTTACGGGATGTAATAGGTTGGAGAGCCTGGTCCAACAGGAAGACCGAGCCCGAAAACCCAGAGATAGAAGAGCAGTACCCAGCCTATCAGGAAAAACATGGAATAGGGCAGCATGGTCGCTATGATAGTACCGATACCCAGCTTACGATCGTACCTCGTAGCGAAAGCCAGTATCAGCCCGAAATAACTCATCATAGGTGTAATAATATTGGTGGTGCTGTCGCCAATCCGGTATGCGGCCTGTATCACTTCCGGCGAGTACCCGATGAGCATGAGCATGGGCACGAAAATCGGTGCCGTAATGGCCCATTGTGCCGAAGCAGATCCCAGCATCAGGTTCACAAAACAACACATCAGGATGAACGGTACAAATACCATCGGACCGGTAAGATTGATGGCTACCAGGAAATCGGCGCCCTTCACTGCAACAATAGGACCCAGATTACTCCATCCGAAAAAAGCGACAAACTGCGCTGCAAAAAACACCAGTACAATGTAAAGGCCGAGGGTGCTCATGGCCTTCGCCATGCCTTCAATCACGTCACGGTCTGATTTCATCGTACCGGTGGCCCGACCGTAGACGTACCCCGGGATCAGAAAGAAGACAAAAATCAGGGCAACCATCCCCCGGAGCAACGGTGAATCCAATACATCTCCGGTCTCGGGGTTACGCAAAACGCCCCATTCCGGATAGGCTGACATAAATATGGCAAAGGATACCCCAAGCACGGCAAGACCGGCCATTTTCAGTCCATGTTTTTCCCTGGCGGTGACCGGTTCCATGCTGTTGTCGTCACTCAGGTCTTCACTGGCCCTGGAAGGATCATAGGGTCCAAGCTTCGGCTCAACAATTTTCAGTGTAACGAATGTCCCGATAGCCGTGATCAAAAATGTGCTGGCAATCATGAAATACCAGTTAACCGCCGGATGAACGGTGTAACCCGGGTCGATGAGGCGAGCGGCCTCTTCGGTTATTCCCGCCAGCAGCGGGTCAATGGTGCCGATGAGCAAGTTGGCGCTGTACCCCCCCGAAACCCCGGCAAAGGCAGCGGCCAGTCCGGCAAGCGGATGCCTGCCCAGTGCCAGAAAGATCACAGCAGCCAGCGGAACCAATACCACATATCCCATTTCTGAGGCCGTATTGGAAACAACACCTGCAAATACAATGGTCACGGTGACAAGGCGTCGGGGTTCAAGTATAAAATTCAGAAACGGAAAGACCAGCTTTTCGTGAATCAGCCGAAGTCCCGGGATATTAAGGTAGAGCGCTATCACCTTTCTGAGGCCTGATTTTCCTTCCACCGATGGAATTTCAAGGACCCTGAATGAGGCCGCTGCCAGCACCAGTGCCCGTATAGCAGCACTGATCAACCCCGATTTCTCAGCAACACCCACGCCAAGCAAGGCAACCAGTACGGTTCCCAACGGCACAAACCCGGTGAAATTGGTTACCAGGTTTTCCACAATTCGTCGCAGTCCATCCCCGTTGAGCAGGCTCACAACTTCTATTACACCGTCCGGCGCCCTGCCACGTGCACCCTCCGGTCGGGGATCTATAGCACTCAGACCGAAATAATCAGCTACACCACTGAGCAGTACCACGCCAAAGGCAAACAGGGCAAATAAGGTTACCGGATGTGGAAGCAAGTTCCCCAACCATTCTACGGCATCCAGAAATCGGGTAAACGCAGATTTTTTTTGAGGTTGTCCGGAAGGATTGCCTTCGGGCGATGGAGTCTGCATGGGAAGGTGGTTAAGTGGTGAAAGGCTGTACTGCCTTTGTATGAGACAGATTCGATTTGGGATGACCAGCAGCGAGGATGCAAACCACGGGGGTGTGTGCATCGAAAGGCCCAAAATACTTAAGACCGGTCAATTCTGAAAACGCTTTAAAAGACCATCATCTTCATACAGAATACACTTCCGCCACTTTTCCGGTATTCATCGGTTGACACTTCCAGTACGGTGAAACCCAGTTCATACAACTGGCGGTTAACCTTGGTACATCCCTGCTGAATGATAACATGCTGACCGTCAGGGCATGTTGCGTTACAGGCAAAAAGAGCTTCCGCCTCGTACTGATCGGCTTCTACAATGACCGGAATCACAGCTCGGATTAAATCCAGCCCTTCATCGGTGAACGCCTGCGGGTAAATCAGGGCCGTTTTGCTGTTGAGCATGCAAAAGCAGGTATCAAGATGATAGAACGATGGATGACGAAGCTCGAGGGCCACAACGGGGACGTCAAATAACGCGCTAACCTGGGTGTAGGCATCCAATGAGGAACGAAAACCGTACCCACCCCAGATCAGCCGCTTCCCGGAATGCCAGATTGCATCGCCCATACCTTCAAAATCGCGCACCGTGTCCGACTCAATGTGATGTACGGTGTAGGCATTGGCCTGGTACCACTGCTGGATAAAACCCACCTCGTCTTTCCGCTGGTCGGCATGCATCCGGCTCATCAGAACATGTTTGCTGCCGTTTTCCGAAATATAGGGCAGACTTTGGTTGGCACAGAATACCATATCAGGCAGGCCCGCCTGTCCCTGAATGGCGTGAATCTTTATTCCGGCCTGCACAAATGCATCCCGCACCTGCTCCCATTCCTGCCGGGCTGCGTCCCGGTCAACCGAACCCACATGTCCTTCCATGTGAGGATTGATTACATAGTCAATAGTAAAATGCTCCGGTGTTACCATAAGCGCTTCCTTGGGAAGCGGCATAGTCGGGACTTCGGCGAGCGAAAATGACAGTTCATCATAACGGGTTATGACCGTAGATTCAGGCATAGATATGAAATATTTAGTTGCGTTGATTAGCCGGAAGAATGCTACAATTGAGGTTTAGCGGAGTTAAAAGCCGTTTGCACATTGACGTGACTGTCAAAACCTGCCAGCGGACGGCGAAATATAACGAAATTGACCGTATTGTTCGGTTTTTCGGGGCGGCTTTCTTATTTTCAGAGGCAGTAAAATAATCGGCTTTTCGGGCAAAGAAAAGCGGTTCCAATTTAATCATCCAAATACAGTAAACGGCATGAAATTCATTGTTTGCATCAAGCAGGTCCCGGATGTTTACGCCCCTCTTCAAATTAAAAACGGCGAACTCTCTATGGATACCGACCGCATGGTGCTTAACGCCTACGACGCCTCGGCTGTAGAAGAAGCCCTTGTACTCACGGAGCAGCACGGCGGAGAGGTAGAGGTGGTCCTGATTGGCCCCGATAAGGCCAAAGAAACCATTCGCAAAGCCCTGGCCATGGGCGCTTCCCGCGGACATCACATTCATGTGGACGACAGCACCGGGCTGGATTCCGCTGCCTTCGCGGAAATACTAACCGCTTTTTTTGAGAAAAACAGCTGCGATGTCATCGCAACCGGCAAACAGTCACAGGATACAGACAGCGGTCTGGCGGGCGGCATGCTGGCCGCGCACCTGAGTCTGCCCTACGCCGCCAACGCAGTAGGACTGCATATTGATGGAGGTAACACCCTGGTGGTGAAACGCCAGGGCGATACAGGTCAGGAAATGATCGCCTTGCCGTTTCCCTGCCTGGTGACCTGCTCCAATGATATGAACAATCCACGCATACCCAGTCTCAAGGGAATCATGGCTTCCAAGAAAAAACCCGTAGAAAGCCTGACATTGGAGGATTTGGGACTTACTCTGGATGGTGTCCGCGAATCGGTAAAAACAACAACACTCAGCTACCGGGAGATGCCGGCCCGTGAAGCCGGGAAAAAGCTGGAAGGCGATGCCGAAGAACTCGTCAGCAACCTGCTTAACCTGCTGCAAAACGAAGCTAAAGTACTTTGAACTGATTTTTAACCCATTGAAAATATTGCAATGTCATCCATTTTAGTATACATCTCCACCAACGGCGGAAAAGTTAAACGGTCTTCACTGGAAGTACTCTCGCATTGTCGGGAGCAGGCCGGTAAAAATGGACTCGAACTGGCTGCCGTAGTGCTGGATTCCCGCGCCGAAGACTACATAGATACCCTGCAGTCGTACGGCGCAAAGACCATTTACACCGTAAGCAATCCGATTTTTATCAATCACCTCAATGCTCCTGTTTCACAGGCCCTTGAGCAGGTTATCGCGCTATCAAAGCCCCGTGTTTTTGCCTGCGCCTCCACGGAGGGAACCAAGGATGTGCTGGGTGCCCTGGCAGCCAGAACCGGTGGCGCCGCACTGCCTGATGTGGCCGCTTTCGACGTAACCGCAGATGGTGTTTCAGCGCTGCGACCTGTAATGGCAGCGAAAATTCTGAGTCAGAACGATGCCCGTGCCGACCTCATCCTGGTCAGTGTACGTTCCGGCTCCTATGACGCCAGTCCCTCCCCGGTTGTCGCCGGGGTAGTTCCTGTCGACTTCGTGCCGGCTGATATTTCCCAGGTTCTGCGCGAAGTGCTCAGCAGCGCAGGCGATAAAATCGACCTTTCCGAAGCCAATGTAGTTGTAGCTGCCGGACGCGGAATTAAAGACGAGGAGGGCAAGCAACTCGTGGAAGAACTCGCTGATGCCCTGGGTGCCGCTATAGGAGCATCCCGCGCTGTAGTTGAAAACGGCCTTTTCCCGGCTACCACGCAGATCGGGCAAACCGGCAAAGTGGTCTCACCAGAGCTGTATTTTGCCGTTGGTATTTCCGGGGCCGTCCAGCACACAGCCGGAATGAGCAACTCCAAGGTTATCGTTGCCATCAACAAAGATGGGGATGCACCTATTTTCCAGATGGCTTCCTACGGACTGGTGGGTGATTTGTACAAAATCCTGCCCCTGCTGACTGCGGAAATCCGCGCGTTGAAATCAGCCTGACCCCTACCTGAAGACTGCAGCTGCCTGAATCACAGTCCAGCTGCATCCGGATATGCAGTCCGCCGCAAACCGGTTGGTTGCTCGTACACGAACCTATTGAAACTATGGACGATAAATTCGATTGTATCATTGTTGGCGGTGGCATCGCCGGACTCAGCGCTGCGCTGACGCTGGCACGCAGCAATATGAAGTTCCTGCTGGTTGAGCGCGGTGAGTTCAGTGGAGCTAAAAACGTATCCGGCGGTGTTTTATGGGGTTCCAGGCTGGCTGACCTCGTGCCGGATTACTGGCAGGAAGAGGCCGGATTTGAGCGATATGTCCGCCACCGTAGACTGACGTTTCTGGATGATCAATCGGCATTTTCCATCGATTTCAAAAGTGATCACTTCAATGAGCAACCGTACAAGGGACTGATTGTACTCCGCTCCAAATTTGATAACTGGCTGGCCGGCAAAGTGGAAGAGGCCATTGCTGAAAGCAGTTACCCGGAAGATTCCTTCATCGCCACCAACATCCTGGTTGATACTATTATCATGGAATCAGGGCGCGCTGTGGGTATCCGAACCGGCGAAGAAGAATTTCATGCCGATGTGGTCATCATCGCAGAAGGGGTAAACAACCTGCTCACCCGTCAGGTCGGACTTCAGGACAACTATGTGCCCGCTGATTACATGGCAACCGGGGTCAAAGAAATTATCCGCTTTGATCAGAATGTTTTGGAAGACCGGTTTCAGCTGGATGGCAACTCGGGACTGACCAATGAATTCATCGGATTTGCCTCCGATGGGGTTGAGGGTGGAGGTTTTCTGTACACCAACAAAGATTCCGTGAGTATCGGGCTGGTTCTGAACCTGAAATCAATGCGCGAGAACCTGAGCCAGGACCGGAAAGTATATGATATCCTCTCCCATTTTAAATCCCACAGCGCCGTCAAAGATATGCTGCGCGGCGGAGAGGTAGTTGAATACTCAGCGCACGTGGTATCCACCGGGGACCAGCGGGCGCTTCCGCGCGAGCTCTACACCGACGGAGTACTGCTGGCCGGCGAGTCGGCCAACCTGCTGTTAAATTCCGGCAAAGCAATCCAGGGAATGGATTATGCTATGGAAAGTGGAATTCTGGCCGCAGAAACAGTTGCCGAGGCCAAAGCGAAGGGAGATTTCAGCAAAAATACCCTGAAGGAGTACCGTAAAAAACTCGATGACAGCTATGTGATGAAAGATCTCCGAAACTTCCAGAGCGCCGTACAGTTTTTACACAGCCATGAAATGTTCACCTCAGTTCCGAAGGTAGTGAACGAATTCGGGCGCAGCTTCTTTACGGTAGACAACAAACCCACGCCCAAAACACCGGCCATGCTGAAAGATGCCGTCAGCAAACATTCCAGCCTGTGGAACATGATAAAATTAGGAATCAAAGGAGCGCGATCACTATGAAAAAGATGAGTATTGCTGAACGACTTGGCACGGTCAGCTACGTAAACCAGGGACTATCTGAGGCCAAACCCCATATCCTGGTTGAAACCGATATCTGTAACACCAAATGCGATCATAAGTGTACTACCTATGTTTGTCCGGCTAATTGTTACACCCTCGACGAAATCGGTCACGTACATTTTCAGTTTGAAGACTGTATTGAGTGCGGTACCTGCATGTACGCCTGCGACAAGGGCGCTGTGAGCTGGTCGTACCCCGATCCCGAGCGCGGCCGGGGTGTTAAATGGAACTTCGGATAAGTATCCGTCCCCTCATTTTTTAACAATTCCTTTTTTGGGTATTTGCCAGACTGTGAGTAGCTTTATGCCGTTCTGGAAGCGCTTTTTTGGCTATTTTGGTTTGAAATTTAATACTATCAGGAATTATGGAAGCTACGTTGCAACACAACAGATTGTCGTTTGATTTAACTGAAGATCAGGAGCTCATCCGTGAGACCGCACGGGACTTTACCGAACAGTTTGTAGCACCCGGAGTACTGGACAGAGATCAGTCCAGGGAATTCCCGCATCAGTTGGTGCGACAGCTCGGCGAAATGGGATTGATGGGTATGGTACACGCTGAAGAATACGGCGGCGCGGGAGCCGATACGGTCAGTTTCGCCCTGGTTCTGGAGGAGATTGGCCGGTGGGATGCTTCGCTGGCGTTGACCGTTGCCTCACATACCAGTCTGTGCTCGGCTCACATCGCCCTGGCCGGCTCGCACGAACAGAAACTAAAATACCTGACTCCCCTGACCCGTGGAGAAGTGCTCGGCGGATGGGGTCTTACGGAACCCGGAAGCGGCAGTGATGCGTCCGGCATGAAGACGACAGCGGTTCGCGATGGCGACCACTGGGTGCTTAACGGAGCGAAGATTTTCATCACACAGGGTACGGTTGGGGGCACCTTCGTAGTTCTGGCCGTTACCGACCGTGAAGCGGGCGCCAGGGGAATCAGTGCCTTCATCGTTGAAAAAGGCACCCCCGGATTTTCGCATGGGCCAAAACTTCACAAACTGGGGATGAACTCCTCAGACACTTCCGAGCTGTACTTTGAAGACTGCCGGATTCCCGCAGAGAACCTGCTCGGCAAGCTGGGACATGGCTTTATTGATACGATGAAAATTCTGGATGCAGGCCGGATTGGCATTGGTGCCATTGCCTGTGGTATTATCCGCGGAAGTATGGAAGAATCGCTGAAGTATGCTTCCGAACGCAAACAATTCGGCAAGCCCATCGGCGAATTCCAGGCTATACGATGGAAAGTTGTGGACATGATGGTGGCCTATGAAGCCGCGCGCAACATGATTCTGAAGGCTGCCTGGCTGAAAGATCAGGGCAGACCCTACACCATTGAAGCCTCCATGGCCAAACTTTTCGCATCAGAACAGGCAACCAGGGCCGCCCTGGAAGCTATTCAGATTCACGGCGGGTATGGCTACACCAAAGAGTATCATGTAGAACGGTTTCTGCGGGATGCCAAACTCCTGGAGATTGGCGAAGGCACCAGTGAAATACAGCGTCTGGTAATCGGGAAGCATCTTTTCCGCTGACAGTGATTCGGGTTGTTCGGTGGTCCAGACGGTTGCAGGGCGCTAAAAAAATCACGCTGTTAATAGCCTTCATTTTGGTATTTTCGGAGTAGCACAATGCACACACGAACCCGTTTGAACAGAATCTTACAACTTTAGTATCACTACACGTATGGCAAAATTTAATATTGACGACGCCTATAACTTCGAATCGCTCCTTAGTGAAGACGATCGGATGATTATGGAGACCGCCCGTGAATACGCCCGCACGAAACTTGAACCGCGTGCTATGGAGGGTAACCAGCAGGAAATATTTCACCCGGAAATACCGGCTGAAATGGCCGAACTGGGACTGCTGGGTGTTACCATCGACCCGCAATACGGTGGCGTAGGAGCATCCTATACCGCCTATGGTCTCATCACCCGGGAAATTGAACGCGTTGATTCGGCCTATCGGTCGTTTATGTCGGTGCAATCTTCACTCGTTATGCATCCGATTAACGAATTTGGTACTGAAGAACAGAAAAAACGGTTCCTCCCGCGGCTGGCAACTGCCGAAATCATAGGCTGTTTTGGTCTGACTGAACCAGATCACGGAAGTGATCCGGGGTCTATGGTAACCACGGCCGTTAAAGTTGATGGCGGATGGGTACTTAATGGTGCCAAAATGTGGATTACCAACTCACCGGTGGCCGATATTGCCATTGTTTGGGCGAAAGCAAAAGAGCATAAGGACGACAAACCGGTCATCCGCGGATTTATTGTAGAAAAAGAATTCAAGGGGTATTCGGCGCCGGTTACGCACAACAAGATGTCGCTCCGGGCATCACACACCGGTGAAATCATCCTGGAAGACTGCTTTGTTCCCGATGAAAACGCATTCCCTGACATTCGCGGACTCAAAGGTCCGTTCAGCTGCCTGAATAGCGCCCGGTACGGTATCGCCTGGGGTACGGTAGGTGCTGCCGAAAACTGCTATCACAGAGCCCGGCAATACACCCTTGAGCGCAAGCAATTCGGCTACCCGCTGGCAGCCAATCAATTGGTACAGACCAAACTGGCCAATATGCTAACAGACATTACGGGGATGCAGTTGCTGGTACACCGTCTCGGTCAGCTTAAAGACAGCGGCGAGCTTCATCCTTCCATGATTTCCCTGGCAAAACGCCATAATGCCGGTAAAGCGCTGGAAATTGCCCGGGTTGCCCGCGATATGCTGGGTGGCAACGGTATAACGGGTGAATATCGGGTTATCCATCATGTCATCAATCTGGAATCGGTTAATACCTACGAAGGTACCTACGATATTCACGGCTTGATACTGGGTCGTGATATTACCGGAATACAATCGTTTACTCCCCGCGGAAACGACCTGTAAGGGAACAACATAACCCTGCCCTCTTTTGGGTGTGACCGGCTGCCATACGAAATTATGGCAGCCGTTTTTTTTCGCAGCATATGCAGAACGTGCCTGGAACGTGCATCGTGTAAATGCAGGCGGGCATGATGCAGACACAGGATTCAACAGAGACAATAGCTACAGGACTCAATCGGGATGCAGCTTTACCAGGGCCTGACCTGCGTGTAAATCTATATGAACAAGTTATGTCACATAATTAGCACATAATACTTGACCTTTAAGGCGGGATTGTGTTTATTGCACATATATTACACATAAACCAATTCCGCTGCCATGGATAATGTACAACTGACCAGTAAGCAAAAGAAGTTTTTAGATTATATCATCACCTACCGTGACGAGAATGAGATCTGGCCAACCTACCGGGAAATTGCTGACCGGTTTGGGTTTAAGTCGCCCAACAGTGTGACACAGAATCTGCAGTCATTGCTGAAAAAAGGCTACCTGGTTAAAACGGACGATAATGAGTACGAATTACACCAGCGTTATCTCAAAAAGAAAACCGTGCAGGTTGATTCGCAATTGGAAGAACCCCTTTACGGAGGTATACCTATCCGGGGTATCATTTCCGCAGGTTATCTTCAGGAAGCAGTGGAATCGAATCTTGGCAACATTACACTCAAACATCTTTTCCCGAATCTACATAAGCTGTTTGCACTTCGGGTTTCAGGGCAAAGTATGCGTGATGCCAACATCAATGACGGTGATTTTGTACTGCTGGTTGATGATGATATCCGTGACGGGGATATTGGCGCTGTAATGTACGACGGTCAAACCAGCCTTAAGCGTATTTATTACGGTCCGAACGGGTTACGTCTGGAGCCGGCCAACGATGAGTATCGGGATATTCATATTGAGCCGGATATTTTTGAGGAAGTGCGTATCATTGGCAAGTATGTTGGTCATGTAAATCGAAACGGTATCTACAAAAACGTTCATCAAAAGGCATCGTAGCCAGACCACGGTGTCTTTTGATCAAAGCTATTAAACGACACTATGGACTATGAATTAAAGGATTTTCGAAGCGAAGTTGTTGAACAAAGCAAAACAACCCCTGTTGTTCTCGACTTTTGGGCTGAATGGTGTGGACCGTGCCGGGTTCTGGGTCCGGTTATCGAAAAACTGGCTGCCGAGGCTGCAGGCCAATGGAAGCTGGTAAAAATAAACACGGAGGTACATCAGCAGCTGGCGGCACAGTTTGGTATTCGCAGCATACCATCGGTCAAAATGGTCTACAATGGCGAACTTGTCGCTGAGTTTGCGGGCGCCTTGCCTGAAGCTCAAATCAGACAGTGGTTAAAGGAGAACCTGCCCGCCAGCCAGGACGATGACACCCTGGCTTATGAGGAGCTTTTGGATCAGGCCATCGCTTCCGGTAATCGCACTGAAACCCACCGGCTTTTGGAATACCTGGTGGGTAAACAACCGGAAAATGCGGCTTTCATCTCGGCGTTGGCAATGAGCTGGCTTCCTGATGACCCCGAGAAGTCCAGGCAGATACTTGCCGGCCATGAGCATGACAGCAAATATGAAATCCAGTTTCAGACTATTGACACGGTCGCCTGGCTGGCAAAACTGGCTGCAGAAGCTCCGGATGAAGTACCCATGCAGGAAGCATTCAAGCAGTCCGCCCGACAGGTAGTAAGCCATCGGTATGAAGAAGCACTGAAGGGGTTTCTTCATATTTTAGGAACGGACCGAGCTCTATACGAAGACGGTGCCCGGAAAGCGTGTGTAGCCTTGTTTACACTGCTGGGTGAGAATCACCCGGTCACAAAAAGCTACCGTCGCCGATTCAGCATGCTATTGTATTGATGATAAACAGTATATTTGTTCCCATCCAAAACTAAGTACAACGCTATGTTCCGAAAGCACACAACCGATCTGCACAATCAAGGTCTTGTTTTTAAAAATCTCAGAAGACACCAGCACGATGGTGGCCGGGCCTGGATCAAAGACGGACAGCTCCATGAGGCCATACGTGACGTGAATCCTACACTGATCACCAAACCGGCAAAACCAGCTATGGAACTCGCTGAAAAAACAGATTTACCCGCTGCAGGTGAATAACCGAAGCTGAACGAGAAGCGTATTCAACTTCGCGCTATTTTTCAGTTTTGAAATTGTTGAGAAATCGCGTAAATTTCGAGTCTTCCAAAAAACACACTTTTTAAGTACAGATATACTGTTATGTACGCTATTGTAGAGATTGGTGGTCACCAATACAAAGTTTCCAAAGACCAGGTATTGTTTGTAGATAAACAAAATACAGCTGACGGCAAGCTTTCTATCGATCGTGTCCTCCTCGTTGCCGGCGAAAAAGGCATACAAGTTGGCACCCCTGTAGTTGAAGGAGCCAAAGTTGAAGCTACCGTGCTTGAACTGGTCAAAGCTGACAAGATTATTATCTTCAAGAAAAAACGAAGAAAAGGGTATCAGAAGAAGACGGGTCACCGTCAGAAGCTTTCTCAAATTCGCATAGACAACATTATTGCTTAATTAACGAGGTACACGACTCATGGCACATAAGAAAGGTGGAGGATCCACAAAAAACGGTCGCGACTCAGAATCTAAACGTCTGGGCGTAAAAAAATTCGGCGGACAACACGTACTGGCAGGTAACATTATCGTGCGTCAACGTGGAACTACCTTCCACCCCGGAGACAACGTAGGGGTAGGAAATGATTTCACCCTCTTCGCCAAGACCGACGGCGTTGTTGCCTTTAAAGTAGGTTACAACAAGCGCAAGTTTGTATCTGTTGTAGAAGCCTGATTCCAGGCTTTAGTTAAGCCTTCTTCGGCAAATATTTTAACAAAAAGCCCCTCCGGTTCCGGCAGGGGCTTTTTGTATTTTAGTATATGTCTGTTGAAGAATACACAACCGATTAGTCCCGCAGAAAATCCGTCGGAGTCAGTCCTCACATATGTAAAGATTCCTGGCTACATCACCACGCTTTCTCACGCTATCAATGAATACACTACCCGGTCTCCCAGAACTAAAACCTTCTACCCTGTACTGCATTGGACGAAACTATGCGGATCACGCCAAAGAACTGAATAATCCGGTACCGGAAACCCCGGTAATGTTTACCAAGCCCTCTTCCTGCATTATTCATGACAATGGTACCATCCTGTTGCCACCCGGTGCCGGGGAAGTTCACCATGAAGCCGAGCTGGTCATCGCTATCGGTAAAGCCGGTAAGCACATAATCCGCGAACAAGCTATCGAATACATAGCCGGGCTGGCTGCAGGCATTGATGTTACAGACCGTGCGACACAGACACGACTTAAGGAAAAGGGTCTGCCCTGGCTGCTCGCCAAAGGACTTGACACATTCGGACCTGTCGGAAATTTTACACCGCCGGGCAAACCCGGCCAACTAGAAGATATAGACGTGATCATGGAGGTGAACGGACAAATTCGCCAGGAAGGAAACACCCGAGACCTGTTATTTCCGGTAACGGACCTGATTGTGCGCCTGTCGGCCCTGTTCACACTCCAGCCCGGAGACCTGATCTTTACCGGAACCCCGGCTGGTGTGGGACCCCTAAAAGACGGAGATCTGGCCACGGCACGTATCAGGCATCGTGGTGCTGAATTATCCAGCGTTACCGTAAACGTAGCCCACTCTTAACGTACTTATTCCTCGTGTATCATAAGATCGCCCGCATCGTTCTTTTCCCCCTCCTGATGCTTCCCTGGCAGGTACAGGCACAGCAACCCGCCGCCCCGCCGGATACCGACCGGCTCCCGTTCTTGTCGGCAGAAACCCGTTACCTTTGGCCAACCAGCGCCAGCGACTACATGTCAGCAACCTTCGGCGAGACCCGTTCGGCACACTTCCACGCAGCTGTCGACATCGGTACGTGGGGTCGACAAGGCTACAACGTCTATGCCAGTCGTGACGGGATCCTCAGCCGTATCGGCATTTCTCCATATGGCTACGGCAATGTAATCTACCTGCGTCATGAGGATGGAACGCAGTCTATATATGCCCACTTGCGTGATTTCGTGCCAGAAATTCGCCAATTGGCTGATTCCATCCGTTTTGAAACCTACACTGCCGATCTGGACGTCAACGTAGAAGCCTATGGCATCCAGTTCCGGAAAGGTGATCTGATTGCCTATACCGGAAATACCGGAATTGGTCCGCCTCACCTGCATTTCGAATTACGAAGTCCAATTAACAACCCGTTTAACCCCCTGCTGGCCGGAATACGCGTACCAGACAGCATCGCACCCAGGTTTTCAGGCATCGCTGCAGAACCCATCAACGCGGACTCCCGCGTAAATGAATCCAAGCGTATTGCACGCATACCGGTTACCCGCCGGGGCAGTACCTATACATTCGGAACCATCCGAACTCAGGGCACCATCGGACTTGCCGTAGACGTGTCCGATCGGGCAGACGCACTCCGTAACGTATACGCGGTCTACGAGCTGCAGCTCTTTGTTAATGACAGTCTGTATTTCCACTCCAGGGTAGACAGTTTCAGCTATGATAAAGCCCGTCAAATGTTTGTAGACCGGGTGTATCCACTGCTACGAAGTGAGCGGAAGGGATATCAGCGACTGTTCATTCGCGATGGCAACACCCTGCCATTCTACCGCGATACCGGCACTACAGGTCTGTTGGACCTGCCACCAGGTCGGCACCGTGTACGGATTGTAGCCCGGGACTACTTCGGGAATGAGTCCAGTGCCGAGGGAACCGTTTTGGCAGCGTCGGCACAGCCCTTGCAACGGGCTTCTCATCCACTGCACGCTGATACCCTCAGGCACTCTGCAGAGGTCCGGGGAATCCCGGAAACCGGCCGGGATTACATCTGGACCAACAATTGGGTGAGTAATCCATCCCGAAGCAACAGCACGTCACTGAGCTATGTGCCCGCGGGTTCCTTCGCAGATTCCGTACACGTGATTACCTCCTTCAACGAGCATGCCACCTTTTCTTTGGAAAAAACCGGTTTCGGAACACTCTACTTTGGAGATACTCCCGCCTCCGTTCACCGCGTGTACCCCGGTCAGACTACGAGAATGCGGACTCCAGATCAGCGTCTTGAGCTAACGTTTTATCCGAACACTGTATTTGACACGCTCAGTGTGGTATTTGGCTATTATTATGACGAGGAAAACCTGCCGGTCATTCAGGTTGGAACCGATTCGGAGCCGTTGAAGGGTTCGTACGAGCTTCGATTCATGCTGGATGAAGCAGAACAGAACACCCCCGACATGGGTATGTACCGGGTCAGTACCCGCTCGCGTGGCCAGCGGAGCCTGGGTTATGCCGGCAGCAACCGGTCGGGTGATGCCATCCGGATCCGGTCCGGAAGTTTCGGAACATTTACGCTGACCGCTGATACCACCGCTCCGGAGCTCAGCAGACCACGAATTTTCCGAAGAAGCGATGGCAAGTGGTTTGCTACGGTACGCGTGCAGGACGAATTGTCAGGAGTAACCCATCAAAACGCGGAGTTTTATGTCAATGGCGTGCGTGGAATAGCTGAATATGATCCCTTCGGCGGTATACTCATTTACCACCATCCGGAATTTCGGCCTGAACGTTTAAATACCCTGCGCATTGTACTACACGACCGATCCGGAAACATAGTGGACAGTACCCTGGAAGCTGTTCCCCGCTAGGTCTACACAAATGCAATACAGGATATTTCAACTTTAGCGTTCTTAGGCAGCGTCCTGACTGCAACCGTCTCACGGGCTGGAGGATTTTCGGGAAAGAACGTACCATACACTTCGTTGACACTGGCAAAATCGTCCATACTGCTCAGGAAGATGGAGCATTTAACGACATTGGGAAAGTCGGTTCCGGCTGCATTCAGTACCGCTCGAAGGTTTTTCATCACCTGCATGGTCTGTTCACCGACCTCATCGCTCACGAATTGCATTGTTTGCGGATCGAGGGGTATTTGACCTGAACAGTAGACCATACCATTGCATACTACAGCTTGAGCATAGGGTCCGATGGCAGCAGGTGCGTCCGGAGTTTGGATGATTTGTTTCATAGAAAATGGGTAATGATTTCGATTAGACGTACAATAATATACAGCCCCGTGCATTGTATTAATAGTGTAATCAACGTGATGCAGCCGGTCAGAGTGCAGTAACGTCTGCCTGATTCATACTGCACCGGCAGCAATTGGCCGTACGCACACAACCCGGAATCGAGAGGCCAGCGAAAGCAGTCGGTCATGTTAATTCATGAACAAGCAAAGCATTGAGAATTCAATTCTATTGCACATGGTTTCATCTATCACTACCTTAAAACATTGAATTTCATCCGTAAACGAAACACAATTATTATGAAATCTTTGCTTACAAAAGCACTTATGGTGATGTTGGTGGCCGTAACCGTAGCAGCCTGCGGCGGGGACCCGAACATTGAATCGGCTAAGCTGAATCTGAACCGGGGTGATTATGAGCAGGTTGTCTCCGCAGCAGAAGCTTCCCTTGAAATGAATGCAGAAAATCCGCTTGGTCACTACTACCGCGGTCTGGGATTGAGCGAGTTAGGCAAACAAATGCCCGTAGCCGAGCGCGCAGAAAGCTTCCGGGAGGCCCATGCCTCGTTCGATCGGGCGGAAGAACTTTTTGAAGCTCAGTCGAGTCGGGCAGGTGAACGCGAGTTCATTCCCCTTCAGGTAACACAGATATGGGGTGAGGAGTATAACTCAGCCGTTAATCTGATTGTGCCCGAAGAAGGCGAACCCACCGAAGAGTCGCTGGAGCGTTCCATATTTCACCTTCAAAACGCCTACGCAATTCAACCAGACAGTGTCCAGTCTGTCGACGTCCTTTCGGAGGTATACTATATGCTGGGCGACCTGGACAACGCCATCACTACAATGGAACAAGCCATTGAAGTTGCTCCGGTGCCCGAGGCTTTCCGATTGGTGCGTCTTTCCCTGTTTCAATCAGAAAACGGCGACCGTGAGGGTGCATTGGAATCCCTGAATTCGGCTCGAACTGACTTTCCTGATGAAATTGAAATAGCCCAGGAGCTTGCCAATGCCTACCTGCAGCTTGGGATGGTTGACGAGGCGCTGGTTGTGGTGCGTGACCTGATTGATTCAGATCCGGAAAATGCCCAATACCGACTGGTTTTCGGCAGTCAGGTATATCAGTTGGTTCTTGAACTAAGCGATCGTCAGCGTGAACTCTATCGGGGTCTGGACGAAATGAACCGTGAACTTCGTGCCGCTGAGCGTGAATCGAGCCCGGACAACGCCCGCATCGCTGAACTACAATCCTCCATTGAGCAAACCAACGCTGAATTGGAAACATTGTACGTGCAGATTGAAGATTTAACGCAACAGGCAGAAGATGAGCTGATTGTTGCTGCTGAACTGGCTCCTGATGACGACTTCGTATTCAACACGCTGGGTGTAATTTATCAGAACCGCGCAGCTGCAATATTTGACGAACGCAATGTTACCGAAGATATTGACGAGGCTAACCGGCTGGATACACAGGCTCGCGACTTGCTCCGTGAGGCGGTTGTTTATTATGAACGTGCCGCTGAACTGGATCCTGACAACAGTGAGTATTGGTTGTCGCTGTTCCGGGTTTATACTACCCTCGGGATGACTGAAGAAGCACTTGAAGCTCAGGAAAAAGCCGGTTTTTAACGATAAACGAGCGAATTCTAAACTCAACCTGATTTGTTTAAAAAGAACATGACCCGAATGGCGAGCCTGGTGCTCGCATTCGGGTTCTTTATTTCATGCACCGGACAGCGCGAGCTGCTTACCGAAAACGTAGAACAAACAGAAACCGCTGTATTGCTGGAACAGTCACAGGAGTTACTCCGCGATGACCCCGGCTCGGCAGATGGTCATTATATGGCCGGTGTTGCTGCGTACCGGCAGGCTGTAGCAGAAACGGCACCCTACCGGCAAGATTTTTATGAATTGATGGTGACCAGCTTTGACAAAGCCCGTCAAAACTATGACAACAGAAGTCCGGCACTGGACCATATGCACAGCCTGCAGCAAACGGCATGGTCGCAGGAGTTTGCCCGGGCGCAAGCCACACAAACAGATCCGGAAGCCAGCGGACTGACCAGCGTGCATGCACAGAATGCCATTACCCTATACCCTGACAGTGTTCAGGTACATCTGCTCCTCAGCGAAATCTACCTGGAACAGCGTGATCTGGAACAAGCAGCTACATACCTGTATCCCGTTGTCCAGTCAGGAGATCGTTATGGGGCGTACTACGAGCGATTTGCCTACCTCCAAACACGAAACGGCAATTACGATGAAGCAGGTTCGTGGTATCTGCGAAGTATAGACTGGATGAAATCTTTTCAGAGTCAGTCACTTTCTTCTGCTGACAATCCAGCTCAAAGAGGTTCACTGCTTAACGCCTATCACGGAGCCATCAATACCCTTTCAGAGGCCGGGAACACGGAGCTTGCAATTTCATTGCTTAATGAACTCACTACTGCAATGGACGAAGCAGGTCCCTACCACGAAATGCTCATCGTTCAGCATCTGTATTTAATTCGTAGTGCAGCTCTGGATACCTACACGGAATTCTCTGCGCCGGCTGTTGAAGACGCCATGTACAGCATACGGTTAAGTACTGAAGCCTACCCCGAACTACGGCCCTTCGCAGCCAACGAGTACATTGATCTGGCCAGCGCCTACATCGACCTTCAAACTGAACTCAACGATAGTTACCAGATCAGCCAAAGCCAGACCGTCGGTCTGTTTCTGGAGGAAGCCCGATACTACTATCAAGCTATGCTGGATGCGTTTCCGGGTAACGAAGAGGCTCTCTATGGTATGGCTGCCACGTACAACCTGACCGGGAATACAGATCAGGCCGAGGCATGGCTCGAACAAGTGAACCCGTAAAGCAACGCATTAATCTAATGGACAAGAATTTACATTTCAACACCCTGGCAATACACGCCAGACAACATCCTGAGTCAACTTCGGGTGCTGTGATGCCCCCCATCTTTCAGACATCAACCTACGCGCAGGAATCGCCCGGTGTACACAAAGGCCATGAGTATGCCCGGGTTACCAATCCCACCCGTACGGCTCTTGAGAATCTGCTCGCCGGTCTCGAAGATGCAACCGATTGCGCTGCCTACGCCAGTGGCCTTGCGGCGATGGATGCCCTGCTGAAAATGCTGCGTCCGGGTGACGAGGTCATCTCAACACACGATCTTTACGGTGGTTCTTACCGACTCTTTACCCAGGTTTTTGAACCCTACGGAATCCGGTTTCATTTTATTGACCTGACGGATATAGCCCTGCTTAAAGAGACGATTAACGCCAAAACGCGTATGATTTGGATTGAAACTCCTACCAATCCACTGCTTTCCATCATTGACATCGCAGGCGTCACCGATATTACCCGAAGGCACGGCATTTTATCGGTGGTTGACAATACGTTCGCCTCGCCGTACCTGCAGCAACCGCTTAAACTTGGCGCAGATGCCGTCATCCATTCCACCACAAAGTACCTGGGAGGGCACTCCGATGTGATTGGAGGGGCAATTTGCACCTCGCACAAGGAAATCATAGCGAACATGCGGTTTCAAACCAAAGCCAGCGGAGCAGTACCCGGTCCGATGGACAGCTACCTGACCCTGCGCGGAATCAAAACTCTGGCGGTCAGGATGCAGCGTTCCTGCGACAATGCCCACAAGATTGCCGCGTACCTGGTCAATCATAAAGATGTAGGACACGTATACTATCCGGGGCTGAGCACCCACCCGGGTCATCGCATTGCTAAAAATCAGATGCGCGATTTTGGAGGGATGCTTTCCTTTACGCTGAAAGACGACCGGGTTGAAAAAGCGCTGAATTTCATGAGTCAGACTGAGATTTTCACCCTGGCCGAGAGTCTGGGTGGTGTTGAATCATTGATATCACATCCCGTGAGTATGACCCATGGCTCCATACCGGTGGAAGTCCGCCGAAAATCCGGCCTGAGCGATTCTCTCATCCGCTTATCGGTTGGTATTGAAGATGCGGACGATCTGATTGAAGATATCGGACAAGCCCTGGAAAAATGCTGATGTAATGCCCGAAAAAGCCTTCATAGCATCCCTGGCAATGGGCTTGATGGTCATAACAATGGCATCCTGCTCCAATCCCTTTGCCCCGAAGATGCTCGAAGGCGATGTTTTAGGCGATTTACTGGGGAATCCGGCAACCATCGAGGGGTTTTATACCCGTTTTCAGAGTGCCTATCAGTTCCGCGATACTACCATGTACGGCCTGCTCATCCATCCCGATTTTATTTTTACCTTTCGGGATCAGCAGCAAAATGTTGATATCAGCTGGGGGCGTTCTGAAGAGATGAACTCTACAACCCGTCTGTTTGAAAATAGCAGAGATATTCAACTGCAATGGAACAATATAATCGACCGGATAGATGCCCCCGGCGGGCTGCAAACCCGGATCGTCAGACGATTTAATCTCACCGTACTGCTGGAAGGTTCTGATTTATTCCGAACCGACGGCGCTGCGGTCTTTACCCTAACCCGGGCTGACACCACCTCCAGCTGGCAGCTGATTCGCTGGCGCGATGAGTCAGACCTGTAACTTATTTGGAATATGAAAGAAGTAGTCATCGTCAGTGCCAAACGCACGCCCATAGGATCTTTTTCCGGAAGCCTGTCTTCACTTACCGCCCCTGAGCTGGGTGCCATTGCCATCGGCGGAGCCATAAAGGCTGCCAAAATTGCGCCCGACCGGGTTGACGAAGTCATCATGGGCAACGTACTTACCGCAGGCGAGGGGCAGGCCCCGGCCCGGCAGGCAACCCTGAAGGCAGGTCTCAAAAATACCGTCCCCGCTACCACCGTCAACAAAGTCTGCGCCTCAGGAATGAAAGCCATCATGTATGCCGTCAATCAATTGCAATGTGGTGAAGGCGAGGTTATTGTTGCCGGAGGGATGGAAAGCATGAGCAACGTTCCGTTTTATCTACCCTCCATGCGGGGCGGACAAAAGCTCGGTCACAGTGAAGTGCAGGATGGTATTCTGCGCGATGGGCTCATCGATGTTTACAAAAACTATCACATGGGCAATGCGGCCGAACTGTGTGCACGCGAGCATGGGTTCACCCGGGAAGACCAGGACGCCTTCGCCGAAGAATCGTACCGCAGAAGCCAGAAAGCGCAAGCTGAAGGATGGTTTGACGATGAAATTCTTAAAGTGAACATCCGCGATCGTAAAGGCAATGTTACCGAGGTGACGATGGATGAGGAAGTTCAGCGGGTAGATTTTGCTAAACTCAAAACGCTAAGGCCCGTTTTCGATAAAGAAGGAACCGTGACCGCTGCGAATGCCAGTTCCATTAACGACGGTGCCGCCGCGCTGGTGCTGATGACAGCCGATAAAGCTGCTGAACTTGGACTTACCCCGCTTGCCCGCATACGGTCGCAGGCCAGTGCCGCAAAAGACCCGGAATGGTTTACCACAGCCCCGGCGGATGCCATTCCTCTGGCGCTCCATCGTGCAGGGCTGCATATTGAAGACATCGACCTGTTCGAAATAAATGAGGCCTTTTCCGTGGTTTCGCTGGCAAATAACAAACTTCTGGCGCTGGACCCTGCAAAAGTCAACATCCACGGAGGCGCCGTAAGTATGGGCCACCCCATAGGCTGCTCCGGTGCCCGTATCATAGTCACCTTACTGCACGCCCTCGGCAGGACCGGGGGGAAACTCGGGTGTGCCGGAATATGCAACGGCGGCGGCGGAGCATCGGCCATTGTGATTGAACGGATCTGATACGGACAGCATTACAGAGGGGTATTTCTTTTGTGAGCATCGTTTTTACTTTGTAATTCTGTGGTTAATTCCTATAATTAGAATTCAGAATATTAACGTCTTTCATTAAGACCGCCCTCCTTTAACCAATCCGGATCTCTATTGCGTCAAACTGTTACTGTATCTGAATAACGTTTTACCCTCGTTTAACACACGCGCAATACGCTTTGTCTTTCCGTAAGATGATTTTTAGAAGATCCGTTCTGCTGGTCGTGACCGTACTTATGTGCAGTTACGGCGTCCGTGCGCAGACCCTTGAGATTCTGACACAAACAGATTCATTCACAGACTACGTCCTGGAAAACGACAGCCTCCGCGCGGTGTACCGCTTCGAACTGACCATTCCGCACGATGGAAACCGTCAGACCTGGAGGGTGCTCGAGCAGGAAATTGTTCGCCGTGATCGTATTGCTGACGATGCCGACCTGAATCAAATCCTGGAAGAGGTACCCGAAAACTCACCGGTTATTCATACGGAAAACCCGGGGGTTTACCGCAAACAGCGGGTGGCGTCCCTGCTGGTACACGTCACCCGGCGTGATCCGGATTCCGACCGGCATCTGCTGATCACCCGACGGGCTGTGATCCGTGTGTATCACGAACCCATCTGGGATGAAACCGAAACCAGACTCTCCCGGCAGATGCAGCTGGATACACCCGGCCCATTATCCACCGGAACCTGGTACAAAATCCCCATTAGCCGGGATGGTATTTACATTCTGGACCGGGCCTACCTTCAGAACCTCGGAATTGATGTAAATAACACTGATCCGAGGAATATACAGGTATGGCGCGCTCCGGGTACCGAGCTTCCGCGATTGAATGCAACACCGCGACCTGAATTTACAGAGGTCCCGATTTTGGTAACCGGTGAGGCCGACGGGCAGCTCAACGCCTCTGATGCTGTTATTTTCTACGGCAGCAGTCAGCACGACGTCCGCTACGATACAGCCAATAACCGTTTCGAACATAGCATTCATCCTTACAGCAACCTGAACTATGTTTTCATCACCGTGGGCGATTCCCGGGGCAGCAGGCTGCAGGAAATCCCGGTGTCTCAACCTGCAAACCGAACGCTGCGTACGTTCACCGATTTCATATGGAAAGAAGAAGACCTTCGCCGTCCTGATACCCGAACCAAGTCGGGTCAGCAGTGGTTCGGTCAGCAGTTTAACGCCGATGCCGTCAACCGAACCCAAAGCATACTCCTTGACACCCTTTCCGGACACGTTTCAGGTACCCCTGTCCAGATTTCCGTTGATGTGATTGCACGCGGCACACGTAACTCCCAGTTTAGTTTTCAGCTTGGCGGACTCAACGTAGGCAGCGCACAGATACCCGGCATTTCATCTTCCACACTCAATTCATCCAGCGGAATTGCCGCAAACCGCTCCCAAATCAATCAGACGCTCGACAACGTCACCCTCGATGACGACATCCTGAACCTGCAGGCCACATTCACATCCCTGTCAAACGATGGGATCGGCTGGATTGACTGGATTCGGGTTACCGCTATCCGCGAGCTTCGTGCCCGAAACGGTGTGCTCCATTATTGGTCGCCCACGGACGGTCAGCCGGGTGAAATTGCCGATTTCCGGCTTTCAGGCTTCGCGAGTGTCCCCTTCGTAATGGATGTAACCAACCCACTTCAACCCATGTTGCTTGAAGTAGTTACAGAGGGCAACGACTATCGGGTACGCCATAATGCAGAGGCCGGTCGAAGGTTTGTTGCTCACACCCGACTGCTGCGACCGGAAAGCGGTAATGCTGTCCCGGCTCAAAATCTCCGAGGTATTACCGGTTTTCCCGATTACATCATCGTAACCAGTGATGACTTACTCGAACAGGCCCTTGAATTCGCAGATTATCGGCGAAGCAGCGGGGGATGGGAGCCGGTTGTGGTAACGCAAAACCAGATTTTCAACGAATTTTCCGGTGGTGTGCCGGATGTAACCGCCATTCGTGATTATGTGCGATTTCTTTACCTGCGGGCCGGAATGGATGACGAACGCATCCCCAGACATCTGCTTCTGTTTGGCAACACGACCTTCGATTTCAGGGGTATCAATCGTTCGTCACGGATGATCAACCATGTATTCACATTCCAGAGTGAAGAATCGCTGCGGCGTACATCAACCTACGGCAGCGATGATCTGTTCGTGCTTCTGGACAGCAATGAGGGGGTGTGGGCACCCACCGTGAGCTCTTTTTCCACCTTTGAACGCATCGATATGGGCGTGGGCCGGCTGCCGGTGCAGACGAGTGCCGAAGCCCGTAATCTGATTGAAAAGATTCGGCGTTATGAAAGTCCGGAAACCTACGGGGACTGGCGGACCATATTTACATTTTCTTCTGACAACAACGAAAACGGTCCTAATACCAATGAAAACGACTTGCACGTGTGGAATGCTGACGGAACCGCAGAGCGTATCAATCGTGACAACTCGGGAGTCAGAATTAACAAAGTCTATCAAATAAGCTATCCTTCTGTAAATACCCCACTCGGACGGCTGGCACCCGAAGCCACACAGGCGTTCATCAACAGCATCAACAACGGCACCCTGATCATGAACTTCTCGGGCCATGGCAGTGAACAACAGCTCACGGCAGAACGTCTGTTTACCAGCGATGACATCGAACGGCTAAACAATGCCGACCGTCCTACGATTTTCGTAACAGCAACCTGCGATTTCGGCCGTTTTGACGATCCCGACGATTACTCCGGTGCCGAAAAACTCATTAACTGGACCAACGGCGGGGCCATTGCAGCCTTCACCACCACCCGCGTGGTATTCACTAGTACCAGTCAGACCAGTTTTAATTTCGGGCTTAATATCCAGCTCACGCTACAGATGGTTGAGCGCGATAATAATGGCCTTCCACAGACACTCGGTGATATCTATCTGAACACGAAGAATACCACCGTGGGGGCCAGTTTCAACAGTAGGAAATTCGTTTTATTGGGTGACCCTGCCATGCGCATCGGCCTGCCCCGCTCACAGGCGCAGATTACACAAATCAATACACAAAACACCGATTCCGGCAATCGTGTCACATTGCGGGCACTGGATCAGGCCCGGATTAACGGGGTAATTACCAATCCGGATGGCAGCATAAACACCGGTTTCAATGGTGAGGCAGCCATTCAGGTCTATGACGCTGACCGCTTCATCAGCATAGCGCAGCGTGTCAACTGCAACAGTCTTCCCGGGTGCCAGTATCGGGTGCAGAACGATGTAATATTCAGCGGCAGGGTCTCCGTTACAAACGGCGCCTTCACCGGTCGTTTTATTGTGCCCAATGACATAGCCTACGACGACACTACCGGCAGGATACTGCTGTACGGAAGCACACCGGACGGGGGCGATGCCGTGGCCTCCTTCTCCAATATTGTATTCAACGGCCGTAACCCGGACGCCCAAAACGACGGAACTGGCCCGGATATTCAACTATTTCTGAACGATGAAACCTTTGCTGACGGCGATCTGGTCAATGACACTCCCAGACTGCTCGTGAACCTGGAAGATCAGTCCGGAATCAATACAGCCGGTGCAGGAGTTGGCCATGAACTGGTCGGGTATCTGTCACGCGCAGACGGCAGCGGCAGTGAAGAAACCTTCATCCTGAACAACTTTTACCGCAGCGAACTTGACGATTTCACCCGTGGAACCGTAGAATACCCGCTGGACAGACTTCAGGACGGTCAATACACGTTACGTATACGGGCCTGGGATGTATTCAACAATATGAACGAGGAGGAAGTCACCTTCGAAGTCGCCCGGGCACAGGATCTTGAGCTAAGACACGTATACAACTATCCGAATCCGATGAGTTCCTACACCCGCTTCGTATTCGAGCACAATCAATCAGGACGGGAACTGGATTTGTTAATCCGGGTTTATACCCTTAGTGGAAAGCCGGTAGCTCGACTTCAGCGCGACAATTACATCCCTGCCGGAAATAATATTCAGCTAAGCTGGGACGGTCGGGATGATGACGGCAACCTGCTTGCGGCCGGTACCTATCTGTATCATGTGCAGGTTCGCAGTGATTTTAACGGACAATCCAGAACGCGGGAAAAAATTGAACGGCTGGTCATCATCAGATAACCGGTTTCAACGTTCACACTATCACACAGACTTTAGTATATTCCGAACTTTATCAAAAAACGAAACACGATGAGCATGCGTACTTATTTTCTAGCCATACTGATTACGGGAATAACCGCCGTCACAGCATCTGCCCAGGTAGGTATAACGGCTGTTCCTTTTCTTCAGATTGAACCCGATTCCCGGTCCGCCGGTATGGGCAATACCGGCGTAGCCGTTGCCGATAATGCCACTGCACTGTTCTGGAATCCCGCCGGTTTCGCTTTCCAGGATGAAACCTCCCAGGTCAGTGTAACCCGTTCAGAATGGTTGCCCAATTTCAATACGGATCTGACCTACTACTACCTGTCAGGCAAGTACCATGTCAACGGTCTGGGGAATTTCGGCGCCCATATCACCTACTTCGATCTCGGCGAACAGGTACAAACCGATGAAATCGGTAACGAGCTCGGCACATTCCGCAGTTACGAAATGGCCGCCGGTTTATCGCATGGCATCAAACTGAACGAAAACTTCGCACTGGGTGCAGGTTTTCGATTCATCTACAGCCGACTGGTACCGGCCGGAATTGATGTAGGCGGTCAGACGGCGCAGAACGGAGCCAGTGTCGGGTTCGATATCGCCGGTTTGTATCGCACCAACCCCTTTACCGTGGCAGACCGTGATGCACGATTTAACGTGGGCTTTAACCTTTCCAACATCGGACAGGGCATGCAGTATGTGGACGATGAGCAGCGCGACCCCCTGCCCACCGTTTTCCGTGCCGGCTGGTCGCTGAATATGGACCTTGACACCGAGGGGTATAACACACTGACCATCGCCAATGACATTTCAAAAGTCATGGCCCGCAACGACTCCACCGGCAAAGCCATGCCCGTTTTTGAAGCCCTGTTCCGATCGTGGGACAGCTACCAGCGTTTTGATGCTCTTTCTCAGGAAACTGTGGAAGTCCCCCTGTCGGAGCAGCTGATGATTGGAATTGGTGCCGAATACTGGTATAACCAAATGTTCGCTCTCCGGGGCGGATATTTTTACGAGTCGCCCAACAACGGTGACCGGCAGTTCCTGACCTTCGGGGCAGGTATCCGCTACAATATCTTCGGGGTTGATTTCAGCTATCTGCAGACCCTCAAGGAAAATCACCCGCTCGCCAATACCATCCGATTCTCTCTGCTCCTGAATTTCTGATCCCACCAACTTGCGTACGATCATCTCATTTACCGGGTGGTTTAGCAGCATCGGACTGATGCTCCTGGCCACCTGGCCTGTTTTTGCCGGTCAGCCACAGCATGACCAGGCATCCGTAACCGCCAGCGGAAATATCCACATCGTTGCTGTGATGGTCGAGTTTCAACGCGATGACAACCGTTTCACCTCCGGGGACGGAACCTTTAATCCGGACTTTCTGGACCGTGATGATATTACCATCGATCCGCTTCCTCATGACCGGGGCTACTTTGAGGCACACCTCCTGTTCGCAAAAAACTACTTCGAACGGGTTTCCAATGATCAGCTGAGCGTCTCCTACGAAGTACTTCCCGAAATTGTCACCCTTCAGCAGGAAATGGCTGCCTACAGCCCTCTGGGTGAAGACGGGAAAGAGAACGAAAAACTGGCCTTCCTGGCCCGCGATGTATGGCAGGAAGCAGACCGTCAGGGCATGCTCAGCGGCAGAACCCTGGACCCGGATCGCACGATGTACGTCATCTTTCACGCCGGGGTTGGTCGCGACCTGGAGCTGGTGGGAACAACGCTGACCAAGACCCCGCAGGATATACCATCCGTATTTCTGTCCCGTACTTCGTTAAGCCGTCTGCTGGAGACCCCGGATTTTGGCGGATTTAATGTCAACGGAAATATCGTGCACAACAGCGCGATTCTGCCGGAGACACAATCACGGCCCGGGGAAAGCGTAATTGGCGAGTCCTTTGTGCTGGAACTATCCATCAATGGCATTCTGACTGCAACGGTAGGCAGCTTTCTGGGGCTGCCCGACCTTTTCAACACCGATACCGGTGAGTCGGGAATCGGTCGGTTCGGACTCATGGACGGTGCCGGCTTTTTCTCCTATTTCGGCCTGTTCCCGCCGGAACCCTCCGCCTGGGAAAAAACACACCTCGGCTGGGTTACCCCGTTCGATATTTCAGACGCCGTAGCCGCATCAGGCCAGGTTACGGTCACCGCGCCCGGCAACGGCACTCAGGGTACTATCGCCAAACTGCCCATATCATCTGACGAATACTTCCTGATTGAAAATCGCATACGGGATCCACGGGGTACCGGCCTCGAGCTGACCATACGCCGTCCCGACGGAGTTCTTGAAACGGTAAGCATACCACGTGATGAAACCCGGTTTTCCAACAGTGACCTTTCCGAAATCCGCGATTTCATCCCCCCCGGTGTGCTGGTAGACGTGAGCCATTTCGACTGGAGCCTGCCGGGCCAGCTGGATGCCGGAGATGACCGGGAAACGGGCACCGATGACGACCGCTTTCTGAACGGAGGCATCCTCATCTGGCATATTGATGACCAGATAATACGCGAACGGATTCAAGATAATGCCATCAATAACAATCCCGATCAAAAGGGTGTGCGCCTGGTTGAAGCCGATGCGGCCCAGGATATCGGCCGGCCGGCAGGCGGGCTCACACAATATGCACAGGGTGCAGCATTTGACTTCTGGTGGGCGGGGAATGATTTCACCGTCATTACGCAGAATGGTGAACGCATCGTACTGTATGAAAATCGGTTTGGCGATGACACCCGTCCGAACAACCGCAGCAACAGCGGAGCACGTACCTATTTTGAGTTTCTTAACTTTTCAGACTACCAGGTTAACGCAACCTTCGATGTGCGGGCGGATCGTGGTTCGGTCCGGCTTCAACCAGCGGAGCTGCCACAACCCGGTGCATCGCCATCCGGCGCGTTTACATTGGAAGATACCGGCGGACCGCCGCTGGCTGTCAGCCGGTTTGTCAGCCAGACGGACACCCTGCTTGTACTACCAGCTGAAAATGGATTTACCTTGATGCACACCGGCACCGGTAACGAACAGTTTTTCAATCTGCCCTCCCCCCTGCTTCAACCGCTCATATGGAGTGATGGTATTACCCTTGGCGGCCGGGGAGAAGTTGTCCACGTGCAATGGGACATACCGTCATCGCAGTTTACGCAGCTGTGGAATCAATCTATACCCGACGGGGCCAGCGCGCTGATCCGAAATCCATCCGCCAGTCAGACCATTGAGGTTGCCGGAACCCCTCTTGTGCTGAACAAAACCGACGGATCCATCGCAGAAACCCGCGTGGTAAATCGCTACCAATCAGGCAGTGCTGACGGCGTCACACGACATGGGGCGTTAACCGACGGCCGGATTCAGAGCGAAAATGAATCCGATATCTTTACGCTGAGCGGTCCGGAATCGGCCTCGCAGCGCCTTTACCTCGCCGTAACGAAATCCGGTGAAACCGGCACACCGGTCTTTCTGGTGATCACATCGGAGCGATTTCTCTTCCTTGACGGGCAATCAGGCGACATTCTTGCCGATATTGCTGCAGCTGATTACGGATGGCCGCTGCTTCACGACCTGGATGGTGACCATCGGGCAGATATCGTGTACGTAAATCACAGCCATGGGACCCTCGAAGCACGCAATCAGCTGGGAGCCATGCTTGACGGATTCCCCCTCAGACCCGAGCAGGCAGAGTCAGGGCATTTCATCGGTACGCCGCTCATCGCTCAACACCCCTCGTCCGACGAAACACTATTGCTGATACCCGGCACCAATTCATACAGCTATTCCCTGCACGTTTATCAGACAGACCGTTTAAATCAACCTGTGGAAACGCTGCTGATTGGAAGCACCGGCAAGGACAGGACTTTACTGCAACCGGTTCTCCTGGATGGTGTCCTGTATAGCGTGGCTCCGGGTGGTGAACTTCGAAGCTGGAGACTGGAGGAGAGCTACAGCAATGCAACATCCTATCCGTTTGGGAGTCCGACACACAATATGGCCGGAATTGTCCTTGCCGTTGATCAGAATCAGCCCTCCGGCGGGCTGCTTGTGGCTGAGGAGACCTACAACTGGCCCAATCCCGCAACCGACCATACACATCTGCGATTTATGACCACGGCCGCTGCCGAGGTTTCCCTGAGTGTGATTACCTATGCCGGTCAACCCGTTTACGAAACCCGCCAACAAACCCCCGGCATGATGCCAACCGATGTGCGGATCAACACCCGTAACTGGGCCAACGGCGTTTATTTTGCCCGTATCACGGCCCGGGGCGACGGAAAAACTGAACATATGACCATAACCATGGTGGTGGCAAGATGAGGCACCGCACCGTGCTAAAACGCGCATCCATACTGATCATCGCATTACTGTGCCTTGGTTCAGCCGTCGTACAGGCTCAATTCAGGAATCCGCAGTTTTATGGCTATCCCATGCAGCACATGGAATGGTTTACAATTGAAAGCGACCATTTTCTGGTTCATTTTCAGGAGGGTAATAGTCGTCCGGCGCAGGTAACCTCCCGGATTCTGGAGGAAATTTATCCGGACATCACCGCGCTGTACGACTACGAACCAGACAGCAAGGTTTCAGTAGTATTGAACGATCGACTCGATTACGCAAACGGAGCAGCCTTCTTCCTCGACAATAAAATTGAAATATGGCTGCCGTCGCTTGACTCCCCGCTGAGGGGCTCCCATAACTGGTTACGCAATGTGGTTACCCATGAATTTGTGCATATCATACAGATTCAGGCTTCCATGAAGAATCCGCGCCAGCGAGCCATAACGTACCTGCAATGGCTCAGCTATGAAGACGTACGGCGCCCCGACGTGCTCTATGGCTATCCCAGCGGCGTAATCAGCTACCCGCTGTCGGCAGTAGGATTACCGGCGTGGCTGGCAGAAGGCACGGCTCAGTATCAACGGGCAGATATCCACTACGACTACTGGGACTCCCACCGCGACATGATTCTGCGTACCCGCATTCTCAATAATACACAGCTGTCTTTCGAGCGGATGGGTACGTTTGCCTCAAAAACCAGCATTGAACGCGAAGTAACCTATAATCAGGGCTTCGCATTTACCCACTACCTTGCGGCAACCTACGGCGAGCAGGTACTCAACGAAATAACCCGGGCTTTTTCACAGCGTGGTGTTTTCGATGTAAGCAAAGCCCTTGAAATGGCTACCGGCAAGCCCGGCGAGCAGGTTTTTGAGGACTGGGTCAGCTCCCTTCGCGACCATTACACTTCACAACTGGAAGGCCGGAAGGTCTCCGGCGGGGAGCTGATTGAGGGCGACGGATTCTTCAATTTTTACCCGGTAATATCCCCTGACGGAAGCGAAATTGCGTATGTGTCGAACCGTGGCCGGGACGACTCGCGGGTGCAGTTGTTCATCCGGGACATAGCAACCGGTCAGCTCGAGGCACTGCCTCAGGCAACCTCCCGGGCCTTTGTTGAGCAAGGATTCACGCTTAGCTGCGGACTGGAGCTGGAACCGGAAATCCGTTTCATTCAAAACACATTCAGTTTCATGCCGGACGGTCGGCAGATTCTGTACAACCGAATTCTGGAAACCCGATTCGGTGAACCCTATAACGACCTTTTCCTGCACGATCGCGATTCCGGAAAAAGCGAGCACCTTTCGAAGGGTGCCCGTTTGAGCGACCCAACCGTGCATCCTGACGGTAACCGTGCTGCGGTACTCATCCGGGAAGACGGTGTTCTGAACCTGATGATGCTGGATATTAAAAAAGCTAAGGATGAACCCGTACGTGATGCCGGCAGCCCATCACTAACACGTCTGACCCGATTCGACCGCGGTGAGCAGATTTACACGCCTGCCTGGCACCCTGAGGGCAAATACCTATACTACGCATGGGCTCGCGATGCACACCGGGAAATCCGCTTATTCGATCTGGAAAGTGGTCGTGAGTCCACCATTTTCCGGCACGATGCCGCGGACTTCCGTGACCCACACGTAAGCAGTGACGGAAAAACACTGTATTTCAGCTCAGACATCGACGGTATTTACAATATCTATGCCCTGGATTTGCGTACCGGATCCGTGAGCCAACTCACCAGCGTGACCGGTGGTGCATTCATGCCACACAGTGATACCAACGGAAATATCTATTATGCAGAATACGTTGCACACGGTTATGAAATCCGTAGGGCAGGTCCCGCACCGATCGCTGAAAACATCCAGTTCCCCACTGACGCCAGCTCACTGCTCAGTCAGGTACATCCCTCCTATCAGCGACCCTATACCCCGCAGGAGCAGCTCGGTGAGCTGCAGGCAACCTCCTGGCTGAACCGCGTTATGGATACCGACCTTACCCCCCTGCCAGACAGCCTGTTCACCAACCGTCGGATGGAAGCTCACCCGTTTCAGATTCCCTCGGAGGGAAATCCACCGGCAGATATTCCTGCAGAGCGCACCCTGTATCCCTACCAGGACACGTTTACCTCCTTCAGTATCTATCCGGCCCTCCGATTCGATAACTACAGCAAAATCAAGGGATCCAATGCGGACCTGCTCACCTCAGGACGTATTGCCGACCTGGGCGCCAATATCTGGCGCGATGCCAAGGTTGGTATGTATTTCAGCTCCCGGGAAATGCTGGATCGCTTCAGTATTTTCGGCGGAGCCCTGCTGGGTCCCGGTTCAACCGATGCCGAACAGCTGGGCGACTACATCCGCCCGGCCGGTCTGAGTGCCATGGACCGCGATCTGTTCCTGATGGCCGAATACCGTGGTTTGCCCTTCATTGATGCCAAATGGTCGCCCACGGTTTCCATCGAGCTGTTCAACATTCGCCGCAATGTAGCTGACGGACTCTCTGTGGAGGAATTCCCCTGCACCGCCTGTCTGCCCGATACCACCAACATCGGCATTGCCTACGATATCTGGCAGGCCCAAATCAGTCTGATAAGCAAAATAAACCGGTTCAGTGTGATAGAGCTGGGATGGTATCATAGTCCGTACCGGGTTTCAACCAACGCTTTCTTTTCCCGGGAGTTCCGCCAGACCATAGGCGGCTCCTCCTCGCGGTATTTCATCGGAAATACCTATACCGCCGGGTACTTCCTGAATGTCAACACTCCCCACCGGCACTCCGACATCGTTCAGCGCGGTATTACCACCTCCCTGCGCTACAGCTTTCAGCCCAGTTCCCTGCTAGACGGCTACGATATTCGCGGCGGAGAGCTCATCCCTCAGTACAACGACTACCGCATACATACCACTGAGCTGGACATCCGTTACGGATTTCAGGCACTATCAAACCGACTCTTTGACGTTCGAAGCCGCTTTTTTACGAATTTCAACGGCAGCGATGAATACTTCTTCCTGGATTACATCGGCGGTTTGCCTGCCATGCGCAGCTACTCATTCTTCGCTCTGGGCGGTAATACTACGTTTTTCACCCAACTCAACTACCACCAGCCCCTGTTTGAACGCATCCATTATCAGGCCGGACGGTTCACCATTGACAAGCTCTTCATGCGTGTATTTGCGGAAACAGGAAACGGCTGGGGTGGTCCGCTGCAGGTTGGAAACAACCTGAAATCCGGCATCGGTGCCGAACTCCGATTGAGCATGAGCTCCTACTACCTGTTCCCCTCCAGACTGTTCATCAGCGCCGCATACGGTCTTGATACGTTCGATGTGAACCTGCCCGAGTCCTTCATCACCACCACAGGACAAAGCTCAGTTCAGTTCGGACGGGAAGTTCTGTTTAACTTCGGATTATTATTCGATTTCGACTTCTAACCAGCCAACAGCTTATGGTACTGCGTCTCGTTTTTGGCATAACAATCGCGCTTTTGCTTTCTGTAAGCCACGCAATCGCCATGCAGGGAGTGCAGGGTCAGGGTTCCTCCCACCCACGGCTGTCTGTCTCCTTGACCGGCCCGGGCGCAGTGTATGCCTGGCCGCTGCCGGAAGCCGGATTTTCAGCTGCTGCAACGGCCGGAACACACCGGCCGCTTACGCGTTCCCTTCCGGAAGTGAATCTGTCAACCCAAAGGTGGTTTACCTCGTACCGTCCTGACATACGGCCCTCCTCCGACCTGTACCGTCTGGATATCCCCTCTTCCCCCGACGCCAGTGCCGATATTCTACAGATGCGACCTGCTGCGAACATAACTGTCTCCAGCTCACAAGGCCGTTCCGTTTTTGAACAAATCAGCAATTCCCCGGGCAAAGGACTGCTGGCCTCGCTGATCCTTCCGGGACTGGGTCAGACTGCTAACCGACAATATTGGAAGGCTGGTCTTATGGCAGCCGTAGAAGTTGCCGTTGTTTACCTGTATGTGGATGCATCTCGTCGTGGCGACCGGCTGCAAAGGAGCTACAATGCCTACGGTGATTCAAATTGGTCGCTGGTCAAGTATACCGCATGGGTCCACAACTACTATATGAGCGGAGCTCGAAATCCCGATGCACCGGACCTGTTACCGGCTGACCTGCTTACCGAGGCTGGTCGTGCCGCCGCCAATCCGGAAACGGGATTTCCGGATCCGGCCTATAACGCTCCACTGGAATGGAGCTGGGTTAACCGTGAGGCCCTCAATGAAATGGAACGCCGCAGCCGATATACAAGCGGGACCAACTTTACCCACGAAGTAAACCCTTTCGGATCGCAGCAATACTACGAGCTCATGAGCAAGTACTGGCAGTTCGGTCCCGGATGGCGCGATTGGGATGACGCCGTCAATTCGGTCAATCTGGCCAGTAATGCGGGTATGTCGGCCATGTGGCTGAACCATGCGGCTCAGAACCGTCGTTTCAACGATGCCTATAAACTGGCCAACAACATGGTTTCCACCCTGATCTTCAACCATGTGATTTCCGCATTTGATGCCTACTTCACCATAAAAATGCGCCAGCATCGTTTAGAAACTACAGCCAGGGCCGATTATATGGGAAACCATCTGATGGTGACCTGGCGATTTTAACTCAGCCAGACCGTATATTCCCAGCATGATTAAACGTTTACTCACATCCGCCCAGTTTTATATCTACATAATCTCGCTGATTCTGCTGGTTACCGCCGGTGTGTTAAGCATGGACCGCCTGATTATGCCATGGTATACCAACTACAATGAAGGGATTACCGTACCCGATGTGACCAAGATGGCATTGGACGAAGCCAGTATACTGCTGGAATCGCAGGGACTGCGCTTTGTGGTGTCCGATCGGCGACCGCACGAAGCCTTCCCGCCGGATTACATTATTGACCAGTCACCCCTTGGGGCTTCTCAGGTCAAACCCAACCGAAAGGTGTACCTGACCGTTGCTACCAGCGAACGTCCAACGGCAACGGTTCCGCAGGTGGTCAACACCAGCCTGAACAACGCCCGCATCCAGCTGCAGAATCATGGCCTGCGGGTAGGAAATATCACTGTTGAAAGCTCCCGCTTCCGAAGCATTGTCTTGCGTCAATCTATTCCGGAAGGTACTACCGTTGACCGGGGAACCGTGGTTGATCTGGTGATTAGTGACGGATTAGGTCAGGAACGCGTACAGATTCCGGAAATAATCGGGCTCCGGCTGGCCGAAGGACAGCGTCTGCTGCGCGATGCCGGCCTGAGGGTGGGTTCCATCCAGTTCCGCGCCACCAATGAAATTGAACCGAACCATATTCTGGACTATTCCCCGAACGACCGTGACGAGCTTTTTGAAGGCGAATCCCTCAATCTGGTGATATCAGAACCGGTTATGGTACGCGAAGAAACGGAAAGCGGATCGGTTTTTGAGGGTAATCAGGATGTGCTGGAGTCATTACAGGCCGACACACTCCGACCCGAAACGCCGGTTGAAACCCCATAAATCAACGCCGCACCCATCCTGAGACCAGCATTTACGAACGTCACGAGCACAAACCATCTGTCATGACTCCTTCCAAACCCATATTGGCTCCATCCATTCTGGCAGCCGATTTCACCCAGCTTGGCGCTCAAATACAACTGTGTACCCAAAACGGCATTGAGTGGATTCACTGTGACATCATGGACGGGCACTTTGTCCCGAACATATCCTACGGACCCATGATTGTCAAAGCAACACAAAATGCTGCATCTGACGCCTTTCTGGATGTCCATCTGATGATCTATAACCCGGATCTTTACATTGATGCGTTTATCCGGGCCGGCGCCCGATTAATCAGTGTTCACGCCGAGGCAACACCCCACCTGCATCGATCGGTTCAGAACATCCGGGATAAAGGCATCAAAGCGGGTGTAGCCATCAATCCGGCAACACCGGTCAGAACTATCGAGGCGGTTGCAATGGATATTGACCTGGTTGTGCTGATGAGTGTGAATCCGGGGTTTGGCGGACAAAAATTCATTGAGCATACCTACGAACGCATAAAAGAACTCGTAAAAATACGTCGCGAGCGTGGTGCCGATTTCCTGATTGAAATCGATGGGGGGGTCGGTCCGGCCAATGCCTCCAAACTGCTGCAGACCGGTGCAGACGTGCTGGTGGCAGGCAGCAGCGTATTTGGAGCAGAAGATATACCGGCACGGATACGTGAATTTCAGGATCTGATGAGACCCGCCTGAGTATCGGGAACTGACTTAATGATAAATTCATTTTATCTTTACAGATACATTGCGTTCATTGCAGATACGCACTGCGGGTATACGAAATCCTCTTCACCCAATAAAACCAGATCGATCTGAATACTTCTACTACGCTCGAACTCACCAATCAATCCATTGTCATGGAAGACGTTGATCCGGCCACCGTGCTGGGTCCCCATGACGCCAACCTCAGACAGCTTGAAGACGCCTATCCGGCCGCAACCATCGCCGCCCGTGGCAATGTACTTCGGGTGAGCGGCACGCTCAATGAGTATCACGAGATTCGTAACATTGTCAATGAGCTGGTGGGTATAGCCCAGCGCACCGGTGTTGTCAGTGAACGGGATATCCGCACAGTGCTGAGTATCCGTAAAACAGCCAAGCCACCCAGACCGGCAGCCAAGTCTGCCGAAATTCCTGCCGCCGCAGACGGTTCCCTGCCTTTGATTACCACCCCGGAGGAGTCGGGGGTCATTGTTTACACGCACGGTGGCGGAGCCGTTCGGGCAAAAACGGCAAATCAGCGCAAAATCGTTGAATCGCATGCGAAAAACGACATCGTATTTGCAATCGGACCGGCCGGAACCGGCAAAACCTACACTGCCGTAGCCCTGGCGGTGAAAGCGCTTAAAGAACGACAAATCAAGCGCATTGTTCTGTGCCGGCCGGCCGTTGAGGCCGGTGAGAGTCTCGGCTTTTTACCCGGCGACCTTAAAGATAAAATCGATCCCTACCTGCGTCCACTCTACGACGCACTTGAGGAAATGATTGACCACGATCGCCTCGAAATACATCTCAACAAAAATATCATCGAAATCGTACCGTTGGCCTACATGCGAGGCCGAACCCTGAACAACGCCTTCGTAATTCTGGATGAGGCCCAAAACGCCACCACCACCCAGATGAAAATGTTCCTGACCAGACTGGGCATCAACAGCAAGGCCATAATCACCGGCGACGTTACGCAAACCGATCTGCCTAAGAAAACCAGCTCCGGTCTTGTGGAAATTCCGCGTATTCTGGGCAAAATAAAGGGCATCGACTTTGTATACCTGGACCAGAGCGATGTAGTCAGACACAAGCTGATTCGTGACATCATCGAGGCTTACGATAAGTACGAAGAAGGTCTTCGTTAATCCGATTATCTACTATGACCCCCAAGACCGAAGTAATCCCTCTGTATGAGGGAACATTCTCCGTTGGTACAGACAAAATATTCCACCGCATCAACCGTGAGGAACCGGCCCGGAAAGGAGCCCTTCGAATAGCCCTGAATCCTTTCCTCATCCGCCATAACGGAGTTGCCATGCTGCTGGATACCGGACTGGGTGATTTCGGCGCAGAAAGCCATATTCCGGTCACCATTGAAAACCTGCAGAACCACGGAGCGGAACCCGATGACATCCGCCATATTTTCCTGTCGCATCTGCATTTTGATCACATAGGCGGGATGGCTACGCGGGAAAATGGATTCTGGGAGCTGGTCTATCCGCAGGCAACGATCTATCTGAGCCGCAAAGAGTGGGATAAGCTGCATCGCATTGGTATTGAGGAACCGGATCGCGAGCAATATCTGCAATTTTTGGAGGTCCATGCCAACCTGCATTTTGTTGATGACGGTGACTCGCCCCTGGAAGGTGTACGGTGCACCTGTATTGGCGGGCACACCGAATTCAGTCTGGCCTGGTTCTTTGATTTCGGGGAAAAACACCGCTATCTGAATGCCGGCGATGTCATGAACACCAAGGGGGCACTGTCACGGAAGTACGCCGCCAAGTACGACTTCGACGGGAAAGCCAGTCAGCGTAAACGGGACGAACTCATCGACTACGCCCGGCAGCATGGATACAAAATACTGGCCTACCATGACAATCGGGAGAACATCATCGAGGTTTGACCCGGCTGTGCGTTTTCCCCGCAGCACAACAAATATCGGTTGCACCATGCCCCGGCGCAATCGCAGTTATATTACCGGCAGCAGCCAGGCAGCATGAAAAGTCGGATTGGTCGGGATGTGAACCCAACGCATCTGCCTCATTTGTATTTGAGCGAGGGGTGCAGTAGCTTTAGTCCCCCGTCAGCAATATGATATAGACCCCATTTCCAGATGAAGATAACCGACGCCAAGACCTTCCTGCTCGAACAAGGCTTTCACGATACCGTTGATGGTGCGGTGATTCTGGGATCGGGGTTGGGTGGTTTTTCATCGACCGTAACCCGGGCTGTTTCGGTACCCTACAAGGATATTCCGGGTTTTCCTGATGTTACCGTGGCCGGTCATGGAGGAGAACTGATTCAGGGTATGGTCGGGGATAGACGGGTGCTGGTGTTTTCAGGCCGATTCCATCACTACGAAGGTCATCCGCTGGACCGAACCGTCATTCCGGTGCAACTCGCCGCCGCTTTTAAGGCCAATGGGCTCATCGTTTCTAACGCCGCCGGCTGTATTAATACCCGCTTTGAGGTGGGCGACCTCATGCTCATCGATGACTTTATGCGCATAGGGTTCCGCAGCAGTTCCGGAAATCAGCTTGCCGAAACACGGTATGACAACCGTCCGCTCATTAACGTAGCACGGAAAACCGGATTGGAACTCGGCATTGAGCTGCGCCAGGGCACCTACCTGTTCGTAAAAGGACCCGTTTATGAAACCGCAGCTGAAATCAGAGCATTCCGGACGATGGGCGCCGATGCCGTAGGAATGTCAACCGTACCGGAATTGCTGGAAGCCCAGAAATTGGGTATGAAAAGCCTGGGAATAACCCTGCTGACCAACATGTCGACCGGCGTGACCCATGCCAGGCTGGAACATGGAGAAATCAAAGAAGTGGCCGACTCCCGCAAAGAGGATTTCAGCCGGTTTGTTGCAGCAGTACTGCAGCGAATTTAGCCTGCAACCGGGCTCTACCGTATCAGGGCAACGGCCAGCTCCTTTTCTTCGCCATCCAGGCGAATCCGATACATGCGCCCATCCGACGTTGGAGGGTGTTGTTCAGCGATTACCCGATCTCCGTAGGTACTTTCAGCCTTAAACTGGATATCAATATACTCAGGCCGGGCAGGCTCGAGCCCGCCGCCCATCGCTTCCAGCACCCATTCCATATAGCGTACATTGTTCACATGGCGCATAATATCGAGGTCAGCCCGGCGGACACGGAACGGGACCTCCGTATCGGGCTCCGTTTCAATTTTTGGCAGTCTTTTGGCCACCTCCACGTTGGCAAAGCGCTTGTTCGCTGCCCCGACGCGCTGAACCGCCTCCGGAGTTGGTATGGGGCGGCGACGGGCGATGTCAAGGATAATCCACCCGGTCCGGGCAGCCAGAATATGGTTACCATCCGCATCGTACAAGTCAAAATCCCTCCAGCCGAACAGGCGGTCGGCCCCGGAGGGCCAGGTTTCAATGCGAATGGTTTCGCCGGATTTCGGGTAACGGGTCATCCTGATGGTAAACCGGTTGAGAACCCACCCCTGATTATTGGCTACCATCGACTCCATAGAAAACCCGAGCCGGGCTGCATGGTTTCCGGCTGCATCCTGCATATAATTGGCAAGCGCCGAGAGCAGAATATGCCCGTCGGTATCTATTTCAAAAGCTTTGACCGTGAAAGATTCGGTCCACACAAAGTAACGGGGTTCGGTTGGCATGGGCGATGGTGATTGATGTTCAGCTTTACCACCCAATATATTGATTCGCCGAAACAGACGGTAATGCTAAGCCTAGGGAATCCCAAGAACTACATCAGCCCAGAGTATTTCACCGTGGTCAACAGCGTTGAACCCGAACCAACGGCGATGATAGCCCGGATAGGTAATCTCTATGGAATAATTACCGGGCGGCAGACCACGAACCAGGAAATTGCCCTCAGGGTCTGTGCTGGCACCGTATTCACGACCACTATCGTCATGGCGCGCCAACACATTGGCCCCTGCGATGAAGCCAAGGTGACTTCGATCTCGGACCCGCCCCCTGAGTTCAGCAAACTGGTTACCGGTGCCGGAATTTTCGGAGAATGATCGTTGGGTTCTCACCAACGACCCGCCAATATGCTCATAAGCAGGGTCGTTCAACAGGGCATCCAGTTCACCGGTATCCGGCATCCGTTCCCGGCTGCCCCGCTCTTGTTCTTCTTCCTTATCTAACCGAAATACGATGGGTAATTGCAGCACTACATTAACAGGTACACCACGCTGTACTCCGGGTGTGAATTTCGCTTCTTTTATGGCATCAAGGGCCATTTCATCAGCTCCATACCCTATACCGCGCAGTATAAACGGATCCACTACGTTGCCTTCCTTGTCGACGAGAAACTGGACCACAACCCGACCCTCCACACCGGCTTCGCGTGCCGCTTCAGGATAGCGTATGTTGTTGTAGATGGATTCGAGACCGCCAATTGGAGACGGCATTTGTTCAACTACGATGAAAACGTCTTCACCGTTGTGCGAAGCAGGTTGGTCCTGATTGCGCGGTGGCGGCGGAGCTCCGGGCTGAAGCCGGAACACGATGGGTAGCATGAACTGAACCTTAACCGGCTCTCCATCCTGAATACCGGGAAAAAACCGTATACCTTCCAGGGCCTGGAGTGCCGCCTGGTCCAGGTCGGGACGGATACCCTGAACAACACGGGGATCAATAACTTCCCCACGCTCAGAGACCACAAATTGCAAAAGAACCCGTCCCTCGAGAGAGTCGGCCCGCGCCGATTCGGGATACCGTACATTATTGTACAAAACCGACATCCCTCCCACCGGTTCGGGCATTTTTTCGGCAACCCGGTACACACTATCTGCTGCTGCGAGGGGTTCTGATGAATGACTCGAGACTGGAGTTGCAGCAATGTCGGTAAGCTGAGTCGATGTCTGCATGGTTACATCACCGGCCGGTGACGCCGTAAGGGCCATGGTAAACAAGAGAGTGGCCATGATTAAAAATGCCGTCAGTATACTGGTCCGACGGGTTAAGGCTAATTGTTCGGGCGATTTAGGATATGTTGGCATAGCAAGTATTCGTTCTTTAAGTCGTGATTCGGTTGTGGCCATGGATATCATGACCGACAAAGCAGGCTGTCGGTTACCACCGGAAAACTCCAGCAACAACGAAGCATACGAACGCGGGTCTGCGATCATGCCCGATATGACTTCCGCATCGCACAACATCTCGCGGTACCGGTGCACGTCGCGAGCGTACACCTGCACCAACGGATGGAACCAGCAGACGGCGCGTAATACCTGCACCATCCACTCGATCAGATAATCGTTATGGCGCACGTGCATGATTTCATGCGCCAATAACGACCTCAATTTCTCTGGATTGAACTCCCGGTCTGGAAGCACAATAACGGGGCGGAGCCAGCCAAAGGTAAACGGTACTTCAACATCCCCCACAGCCAATTCAACACGCGCCGGGTCTGCGCCCGCATGGTTTAGCAAGTCCCGGGCTGCTTCATGAATGGCCTGACTCGCAGGCCGCAGTTCGTTGTGTCGAAGCGCCACCAGACGGACATGATTCCACCCGTGCCGGATGAGCAATCCTACCCCAACCGTAAGGACCATCACCTGACCCAATCCCAGCCAGACAGGAACCGATACACTACCGATATGGGTAAACAAACCGCCATCCGCCGTCTCTTCCGCTAGGTCTGTGACGATAATCTCTGGCAGCGACTGAACAGCCATGGCATCGTTTAACATCACCATCAGGGGCAATATATGTTCCGGCAATGAGGCGAAACGTGAGATTATCACGGTAACCATAATCCCCAGCGGCAATGCTATAATGACAGCGAGGCGCACGGCGTGGTGATAGGCCGGATGCAACCGAAACCCCGTCGCTTTCAGCAACATCCACACCGACAATGCAAAAAAGCTCCAGAACAGCATGGGTGCCCATACAAAAATCCATCCGGCAGCCCCGAACTGCTCCAGCCACAGGCGTATAGGTTCCATCTGTATCACTCCATAGTATCGATAATAGCCCGTATCGCTTCCCGATCAGCATCCGTCAGCGCTTCCTGACTTACCAACGTCTGTACCAACGCCGTTGGTGACCCCCGAAATGCCTTACGCATCAGATGCGAGAGGAGGTCCTGGCGAACTTGCGCCGGGTCAATAGCGGGCTGATAGACGTAGGTTACTCCATCTTTTGTGAAAGACAGATACCCTTTTTTGGCCAGATTTTGCATCATGGTCATCACCGTGGTATACGCAACTTTACGATGCTGCAAGATGCGCTCATGCACCTGGGCAACAGTCGCCTGTCTGAGCTCCCACACATGATTCAGCACCTCCATTTCGGAATCGCCAATGGCGAGGGTCGGATTTTTCATAAAGATTTTATTCAGTTAGTATTATTTTCACAGTACTATGATAGTAGTATATTAATACAATTGCAAGTGCTGTAAGAAAAAACTGGAACGAATAAACCCGCTGCATCATTTTCAAAGCCGTATACCATCCTTTGCTACATCACTATTGGCCTCGCTTTAAAAGCCCATGCAAGCATTTCAATCCGTTTTTTCCCGCCATCAGCCCGCAACCCCGCACCATTGGGTGTACGTTCATCCCGACCAGCTGCACCCGGAACGACTCCTGGAGGCCCTGCCCGACAACGCCCGGCCTGAAACCGGATTCCTGTTCATCGAGTCTTCCCGGCGATGGAAACTGCTCCCTTTTCATAAAAAACGCATTGTCTTCGAAATCGCCGCCATGCGCCACCTGGCCGTGGAACTGATCGAGCAGGGTCGGGCCGTGTACTACGCCATAACGGATGAATCCTTCAGTACCTGCCTGAACACCCTGCTGGACAGCAACATCGCTCCCGTACACGGAATCCACTCCACCCCCCCGGCTCCAGCTGCCCCCGATACCACATTCTCCCTGCATTGCATGCATCCGGCCAGCCTGGGCGAGCGTGAAGCGCTGCTCGCCGTGCAGGCCCGCAACCCGCTGCACATCACCCTGCACCCAAATACCTTCTTCCTGGCCGATGTACAGGAGTATCGACCAAAAATCAGTCCGGGGTATCGAATGGAGTTTTTCTACCGGGATATGCGCAGAAAATACAACCTGCTGATGGACTCCGGAAATCAACCCGTAGGCGGTGAATGGAACTACGATAAAGACAACCGTAAACCGTTGCCTCGCACCATCGACCTGCCGGACTTCCCCGGTTTTCAACCCGATGCCATAACCACCGAGGCAACGATATACACCGAAGCGACTTTCCCGGATCACTTCGGCACCGCAGGCAATTTCACCATGGCCGTAACCCGAGCACAGGCGGAGTCCCTGGCCGATCACTTTTTCACACACAGCCTGCCCCGCTTCGGTCCTTACGAAGATGCCATGTTGAAAGGCGAGGCGTACCTTTTCCACTCCTCCTTGTCGGCCTACCTCAACACAGGCCTCCTGAACCCCATGGAACTATGCCGGCGCGCAGAACAAGCCTTCCACCACGGCCACGCACCCATAAATTCTGCTGAGGGATTCATCCGGCAAATTATCGGATGGAGGGAGTTCGTGCGGGTGTACTATGAGGCCATGATGCCGGAGGTACGCACGGCCAACGCGTTGAACTTTATCAGAAACGTACCCGAAGTCTTCTGGACCGCCGACTCCGGAATGGCCTGTGTAGACGACATCGTAAAAGGTGTTCATGAACACGGGTGGTCGCACCACATTCCCCGGCTTATGGTTCTCAGCAACTTCTCCAACCTCACGCAGACCGACCCGTTTCAACTCTATCTTTGGTTCTGGTACGCCTATACCGACGCGCACGACTGGGTGGTACTACCAAATGTACTGGGGATGTCAACCTTCGCCGACGGTGGCGTGCTGGCCTCAAAACCCTACGTCAGCGGAGGTAATTACATCCATAAAATGAGCAATTATTGCAGCTCCTGCCGATTTAAAATTAAAGACAAAACCGGTCCGGATGCCTGCCCGTTCAACTATCTCTACTGGAACTTTGTAGATACTCACCGTCATGTATTTCAGGAAAACAGAAGGGTTTCATTTATGGTGAACAGCTTCGACAAACGCGCCCGGGCTGATAAAGACACCATCCGAAAAGACGCTGCCCGTTTTATTGAATCCCTGCCACGCTGGAAAAAGATTAACTTCTCAGAGTAATCAATTCCGGCAAAAAGCAAAGCCTAGGTCGTTTCCGTCAGGGATTCTTTCTCCTTCTTGAGGGACAATACCGAGAACAAAATCATGTTCACAATTTTATTCAAGGCGCTGTAGACCAGCAGCATCCCGGCAACCTCGGCAGGATTAATCCCTACAATGCCGGCCATTTCTATACCGGCAAGGGCAAAAACAAGGTCCTTGCTGGGAAAAAACGGGAGTCGGTTGATCACTACATACATCGCGATGAAGGTCATCCAAACGGTCAAGGGCGCCCCGGGCATCACCAGCATCCACATAACTGCCAGTCCTGCATGGTGAAACACAAAACGAAATACATAAATGCCGAAAATCCGTAGAGCAATCATTCTCGGTAAAGAAAATAAGTGGCGGCGGAATTGGATGAGTACTACGACCAGAATTACGGAAACCACACCCGCTGCAGCTGCCAGCAATCGATCAATCTCCCCAAACCAGACCTCCAGGTCAACGACACCCCCAAAGACTAGGATCCCGACCAGCGTCAAGGCTACCAGATAGGATACCAGTGCCGATAAAATGTTGCTGTCGCGCACATCCTTCATAACCTGCTCTCCGGGTAGTCCCAGCTTGCGCTTGGCCCACAAATACAAATAGAACTCACCGGAGTACCCGATTACTTCATTGTTGTACACCCGCTTGTTCAGAAAGACCCGAAATCCACTTGCAGTTGGAAACTGCCATATTTGTCTGTAAATCAGCACTTCAGCCACCGGAAGGGAAAAATACAGAAGCACAAAGATGAGATAATACCCTGGATGCATCGGCAGGGAACGCAGAACTTCCCCCCAACCCAGACTCCATAGATTCCATCCAATTACCGCCAGTATGGCAAATACCACCAATCTGCGCGTCCAGCGACCGAGCTTACGGGCAGTTTCACTGCGCCGGAACGTATTTATTCGGTCTTTTAGTTCTTTAATTCGGTGGGCTGCCGTTATCATAGCTATCTTTTACCAAAAGTCAGACCGGGCAATGAACTGACCAGTCCGCTCGTTTTTATCGTTACAAGTTACGGCTTAACAGCCAATAGATTATCTAAATTTACCTCATGACACTCCGGCTCATCAGCATCTTGCTGCTGCCACTGCTGCTGCTAACAACCAGACCCGAGATTGCTGCGTCTCAGATGCGCAATCCATCCGGCGAGCTGTTACTCTCACAACCCGACGATATCCTGCCCCAAACTATGCAGGAAAGCGAATTTAATGAGTTTTGGAATTACCAGATTTATCTGGACAACGGCGTCAAACTCCACATCATTTTCTCCGTTAACAATTTCGGAAGCTTCCGTGCGCCCGTCAGTGGTGTTCGTGTTACTGCATTCGGGCTGACTGAGGAGACATACAACCTGACCCGCGAATACGACCTGGACTGGCTGGTATTAGACGAGGAGAACTACACATTCAGAAACCGAAATGAGCGAGACCTTTACTTTACCGGAAAACTGCCTGAGGAACACCGTGTTGTAATACATACTACAAAATCCGGTATTGAATATGACATCGATCTGCAATTCAGCGACATCCACCCCGGTTACAAATGGGGCGATGCTACCTATCATCTGAATGACGATTTCGTGGGAATCGTAACCCACATCCCTTACGCAAACGTCACGGGCAGGGTCGTAATTGACGGAAACGGAGGAGCGGTAACCGGAACGGGTTATATGGATCAAACCTGGCAAACCCGCTCCGTAACCAGACTGGTACATAGTGGTTACCGCATGGTTCATCATGGCGGCCCGGATAATTGGGACATCTTGTACTTCCTCCTGCGTTCTGACCGTGATGAACGATACACCGTAGGGCATCGACTTTCGCGTTCCGGTGGGGAAACACGCATTAACGGCGTCACTCAAATCACTGAAAAAACCAAAAGTCGGGCCTTCGGCAAACAATTAGCCCAAAACTTGAGTATTCAACTCAACGACGGCAGAACCATGAGCATCAACCGATCCCGTGATGATGAAACCTACTCGCTGCTCAGTGAATTACCCTGGGTTGCCCGTAGAGCGGCACGATCCTTCCTGGGCGGTGAAGTAGTCGACTTCCGGGGTGAAGTGTACTGCCGGATTGAGGGTGAATTACCCAAAACCGGTGAATACAACTACTTTATCATCGACTAATGAAAAACGTCAACTCGCTGCGAAAATTCCAGCGCAACGATAATCCGGTGAACGAGAACGGCCAATATGTTCTGTATTGGATGACCATCAGTCGCAGGCTGGAATATAACTATGCGCTTGAACTGGCTGTGGGCTATGCCAACAAACTTGGCAAACCGCTGCTGATTTACGAAGGCCTCAGCTGCGGTATTCCCTGGGCCAGCGACCGCTTTCATCAGTTTCTTCTTGAGGGTATGCATGAAACCCACACCTGGTGCAAAAAGCACGGCATTTCGTACTACAGCTACCTGGAAACCCGCACCGGCGACGGCGCAGGCCTGGTTGAAGCCCTCGCAGCCGACGCCTGTCTGGTAGTAGCCGATGAATACCCCGTTTATATCATCAGACCATATAACCGGTTGATGGCCCACAAGACAGATGTAGCCTATATCACGGTTGACAGCAACGGGATTTTCCCCATGCAGCTGACAGACAAGGCCCCCTATTCAGCCTACATCTTCCGGAAAACAATGCAAAAGCATTTTGTGGCGTGTTACGAACATGGCCCGTCTCCAGCTCCGCTTGACAACCTCCAGAACAAACAAAAAGTAATCCTCCCGGAAGAAATCCTCAGGCAATGGCCAGATGCGGCACCACATTATGAAGACATCCCGTCTACAGTGGCAAAGCTGCCCGTCGATCACAGCGTTGCCGCTCTGCCACTATCCGGAACGCGGCAATGTGCCCTGGAACAAATGCAGGCCTTCATCAACCAGCGACTAAACCTCTATGCAGATAAACGTAACGAACCTGACGATAATGCAGCCAGTGGGCTCAGTCCATGGTTACACTATGGCAAAATAGCAGCCTTTGAAATTGTGCAGGCAGCTTTAGATAAACAACCCTCCAACTGGTCACTGAATAGTATAACCTTCAATAAAGGCCAGAGGGATGGATTCTTCAATGGAAATTCCAATGTGGAATCGTTTCTGGATGAACTGATCACATGGAGAGAAGTCGGATTTCATTTTTGCCATCATGTTCCCAACTACGATAAATACAATAGCCTGCCTGACTGGGCCCTGCAAACCCTGGAGGAGCATAGTTTGGATGAACGCACCTATGTATACAGCTTTGAACAACTGGAAAAAGCACAAACCCACGACCCCGTCTGGAATGCCGCACAAAACCAGCTGGTACGCGATGGAATCATACACAACTATCTTCGCATGCTATGGGGTAAAAAAGTCCTCGAATGGACGCCCGATCCGCAAACAGCACTGGAGTATCTGATTGAATTAAACAACAAGTACGCCATAGACGGTCGTGATCCGAACAGCTATTCCGGTATCTTCTGGATTTTTGGCCGGTTTGACCGTGCCTGGGGACCTGAACGACCCGTGTATGGGAAGGTCCGCTACATGACCAGCCAGAGTACCGCAAAAAAAATCAATCTAAAAAACTATCTGCAGCAGTTTAGCTAACATCCGGTTGATTCATTCGTAAAGTTTGGTTAAGTACAACCTTGATAGTGGTTTATCCCGGGTGTAAACCTGATGGTATACCCACAATCGCGGATTCAGGTAACCATCTATTTTAAAAAGGAATTCAATTATGACACGATTAGTCAAATCCAGTTACGACAAAATGCTCTTTGGTGTATGCGGCGGTCTGGCCCAGCGCTTCGGAATGGACTCAACTGTTGTACGGGCCATCTTTGTCATCGGCGCCATCCTCGGGGTGGGATCATTCTTCATAATCTACGTCGTGCTGGCATTTGTAATGCCCAAAGATTTCTGATAACCGGCTCCACAACCGGCTCCATAACATAAATCTGGAATATTAGATTTCTTTAACAAAATATTCTACAGTCAAAACCTTGCTATTATTGGGTTACAGGAGAGTACCCAAAATACAGGTAAAGTCTATGAACATTGAGCATTCAGCGTGTGAGCGATGTGGTGCAAGGGCCGGTCTCAGTCACCCGGTTTACAACACCAACACAACCATTGAAGAAGTAGTTACAGAAACCAAAACCCGCTGGCTCTGCCAGTCATGTGCCGTTCGCAATGAAGCACGAAATCAAAAAAACGAATCCCGTAAAAAGGGTTTTCTCAAGAGCTTATTTACCAAAAAAGCCATAGGATAAATAAACTTCTGTTTCTGATTGCGTAAATTCCGGTAGAATTTTAACCCGTAATTATTTCATGTACAAAACGCTTTGGTTGCCAGTACTCTTGGCAAGTCTGCTATTCTCGTGTCTGCCAGAACCAGATCCCCGGAAGCAGAGCGATACCGGAAACGCCCCGGTTGCTGTTGACACGACCATGGCCAACGGTCTGCACCTAACCGATATAGAACTCGGACAAGGTCCGCCTATTCGTCCGGGCGATTACTTCACTGCGCACTATACCGGCTATCTCTCCGATGGAAGTATCTTCGATTCCAGCCTGGAACGCGGAATGCCCATCACCTTTCAGCTGGGAGCAGGTCAGGTTCTTCAGGCCTGGGAGGAAGGAATAAACGGCATGCGCACCGGTGGAAAACGCATCATTATTGCGCCTCCAGCCCTGGCATATGGCGAAAATGGCATTCCGGATATCATCCCTCCTGACGATACACTCCGTTTTGAAGTAGAGCTTGTAGCAATACACACCTTGCCCGAAAAATGGACCATCGATGAGCAATCGATGGAGGTTACCCCCGATGATATTCGCTTCCAGGTTCACAAATCCGGAGCCGGTCCAACGGTCACCACAGGACAGACCGTTCGTGTACATTACACCGGCTATCTGCCTGACGGGACGGTATTTGACAGCTCCTTCCTGCGAGACACCCTGTTTCAGTTTCAGGTTGGAGTAGGTCAGGTCATACCGGGATGGGATCTTACCCTGCTCAACATGCAGCAAGGTGAACAACGAACTGTGATACTTCCGCCGGACCTTGCCTACGGCAAGGAAGGAGTGGCCGGGATTGTACCCCCGGACAGCCCGCTCCGCTTTGATATTGAACTGGTTGAAATTCTCCCCCCTCGCCCGGTAAGTCCATAGTCGACTATAAACATACTACCATTCTATGCAGTATATTCCGGGAAACAGCGCCTGATCAGGCTGAACCTTTGAATTAGGATTATCTAAACCATGAACAGCATCCGAATAAAACAGGTAGACGCATTCACACGCAAACCGTTCACCGGAAATCCGGCCGGAGTTGTACTTGAGGCTGACAAGCTTACTGCAGACCAGATGCAGAAGATAGCCAACGAAATGAATCTGTCTGAAACCGTATTTGTTCTTCAGCCCTCCATTGAAGACCTGGCTGATCTGCGCCTTCGGTGGTTTACGCCAAATTGCGAGGTTGACCTGTGTGGTCACGCAACCATCGCCGCTTTTCATGCATTGGCCGAAAATGGCTATTTTGGTCTCGAGGTTGACGAGGATCAGACCTTTATGGTTGAAACCAGATCGGGCATTCTGACCGTTGACGTAGAGTGGAAAGATATGATCCCTTACGTCAAATTCAGCCTCCCTATACCGGAATTCTTCCCATTTCCGGATGACATTACCGTACTGTGCGGTGCACTTGGCCTCTCTGAAATTGAGCTGAGTAAGAAGGCAAAACCACAAATCACACGCGATGGTTACTGTTTTGTGCCGGTCCGCGATAATGACAGCCTCCAAAGCCTCGACCCCAATATGGAGTTGCTGAAAAAAATGTACGAACACCACCAAATCACAGCCTTTGCCGTAGTCACCACAGACACCGGCGAACAGGATCTGGATTGGCATATGCGTTTTTTCGCACCCGCTCTGGGCGTAAATGAAGACCCGGTAACGGGTTCGGCAAACGGACCAATGGCCGTGTACCTGCTGCACAATGGACTACTGGATCAGGAGAAAAAATACTTCACCTTTAGTGCCAGCCAGGGTGAATCGCTTGGCCGGCCCGGACTGGTAACAGTAAATATGACCGTGAAAGACGGTGTTCCTGACGAAGTACAGATTGCCGGACAAGCCGTTACGGTACTGGACGGGGTTCTCACACTGAGCACACAAATACCCGAAAAGCTCTGACAGATATCCGGAAGTCAGCCTTTCCACCAGCCGCCATGCACAACCCAGGCTCGTTCAGCCAACCAAAGCCTTACGAACCATCGTCATCAGTTCGGAGACCAGCGTCTCGGCTTCCTCGTAAGGATCCGTACTGCCTGAACTAAATACACCTTTTATCCGGTCAATAACGGTCATTTCTTCTTTTTTGATGACACGTTCTCCCGTGGGTACATCTGCTGATACTCCGGCTAGATATTCTCTGAGTGTATGACTTACCGATTGCAAAAACATGGCGGCCGTCCGGTTGCGAAGCGAAGCGTCCAGGCTGCCTATTAACTTTTCAGCTTCAACCAGCTTCTCGTAAAATCGAAGCTGCTGTTGCTTCCAGGCTTCTACCTCCTGATGCAAAGCGCTGCTGGTTTCCAACGAAACCGCTCGGAAAAGAAACCGTGATTCAAGAGCGTGCTCCCTGCTGAATAAGAGTTCCTTTTGCTGAAGTGCCGCAAAATAACCGTAAAAATCATCAAAACTTGACCTGTAGACTTCCTTCAAATACCGTAGTCGCTCTTGCTCAGCCCGTTGGCGTAAATATAACCAGAGGTCTTTCTTGTCTTCGAAATATTGGTATACGCTGCCTTTGGCTATACCCAAATTTCTCACAATTGCCGAAATACTGGCCGAATCATAATCGTTGCGCGAAAATTCATCCAGACACGCTGTGATGAATGCATCACGTTTGACATCCGGGAGTCGTAAAAAAGTTTTTCGTGGCATAATCTGCTGTGGTTTCAGGGTTTAGGTACGTGCTAAACGTACTTTAGATAATTGCAGACAGAAGCAAAAAAACCTACAGAGGAAGTTCTTAATGACCATTCGGTCACTTTTGGTATGATACTACTTCTTTTTAATTACCGCAAGTGTACACCGACTCACGCATACCAGTCTGCCACGCTCATCGGTAATCCGGATGTCCCATAGCTGCGTAGAGGCGCCCTTATGCAAGGGCCTTGCAGTCGCTCTGACAATACCGGAACGCACCGGTCGGACGTGATTTGCATTGATTTCCAGTCCTACAGCTGCCTGGGTCTTATAGTCCACATTCAGGTAACCGGCTACCGAACAAACAGTTTCAGCAAGCACTACCGATGCTCCCCCGTGCAAGATTCCAAAAGGCTGATGGGTACGACCGTCAACGGGCATCGTTGCAACCACCTCATCCCTGCTGAGAAGCTCGAACGTTATTCCAAGAACATCTGAAATATTGGGAACCGCCGACTCAAAAAGCTTATCCACTGCCTCGCGCACATTCTCATCAACCTGCATAACTAAATTCTATTTTGGTGTTAATATACTATCCATTATAACGTAATCCGATGGACAAGGCTCATTGGAAGCTGTCTGCCATCGTTCGATTCAATAGTCAACCAATCTGTTGTGATCTTTCCAGCTGACGCAAATACGCTCCGCACAATTTCACCGATTTCCTCCTGCGTCATTGCCGTTGAATAGGTATTGAGTATAACCCAGCCACCGTTGGAGTCAAGAAGTTCCCTGACCGAACGAAGCAGTGAGGCTAGTCCCTGTTCAAGTAACCATAGTCCTCCTGCCTTGCTCCGGCCGAAAGCAGGCGGATCCAGTATAATTCCTTGATATCGGTTTCCCCGCCTGATTTCACGGTTTACGAAGGTCACCGCATCGTCAACAATCCAGCGTATATCACGCAATCCGCTCAATTCCATGTTCTGGCGGGCTTTGGTTACCACAGATTTACTGGCATCAACATGGGTTACCCTGGCACCGCTTTTACAGGAAACAAGGCTGGCCACACCGGTATAGGCAAACAGATTCAATATAGTGGAAGCCTTGCTGTTCCGGAGCTTTTCGCGGATGTACAGCCAATTTGCATACTGCTCCGGAAATATACCTATATGCTTGAAGGGAGAACATTCCAGCTGGAGTTGCAATCCAAATTCTGTTAATCTCATATTCCAGACACCTGGATTAGCCCCCGTAAACACCCACGTCCCCTGGTCGTTTTTAAGCTCCTCAAAACGGGCATCAGCTGTTTCACGCCACTTCGTAAAATCCATGTGTGTATTGCCTGCAGCCAGAACTTCAGGTCGATCCAGGACCACACTGCCAAAACGCTCAAGCTTCCGGCCACCACCAAAATCAAGAAGCTCATAGTCGGTATGTAAACCCGGCTCAACACGTAGCATATCAACCAACCTTTGGACGGTCGAGGTTGAAAACCTCCCCGATGGTCGACCACTCCGGGCCGGCGAGCTTGGCAACCGGCTTGAGTTTCTTTACATCAATTTTGTGTTCTGTTATCAGTTCATCTTTAATATGCATGTGAATGACCTCACCAAAAATGGCATCAGAACCTCCCGGCTCCTCACTGATTGTGATCATTTTGTGAAGCCTACATTCAAACTGAATAGGACTTTCACGCACACGAAAGGGCTTCACAATACGGGATTTCTCCGCAGTCAGACCAGAAATGACAAATTCATTGGCTCCCTTTTCGTACAATCCGCTGCATGTGTTTACCGCTTCAGCGATGTCTTCAGTTACAATATTGATAACAAATTCAGCCGTCTCACGGATGTTGAGTACGGTGTCTTTAAACTCAAGACCCTTTTTGTACCGAAGCGGGAAAAAAACCAGAATCATAGGATTGTAAGCAGCGACCGTAAAAAAAGAAAATGGCGCCAGATTAGGTTCCCCTTCTGAACTAAGCGTAGACACCAGGGCAATAGGCCGAGGTACAACCGATCCAATCAGGAGCTTGTAACGCTCCATGTTCTCTATCTGAAATGGCGAGACTTCCATACTAATCCTCCATCAAGAATTTTAAAACCTCTCTCATAACCTCATCTCGATCAGCCTGTCCGAGTATGGTCTCAAAGGGAAACCCGAAAACCACAACGCGATGCCGGCCTTTATAACCCGTTGCCGCACTAAATTCAGTTTCATCGTAACGCAGCAGGGTAAACCCTCCATCCCCTGACGGCTCAATGGCATCGGGGGCATCAACACGGTACATTTCAGAACCATAGCGTGTATTGAACTCAAGTCCGGATGGTAAAAATACCCTGGTTGATGGAACCGGTGTTGTTTGTCCCGGCTGTGCCGCAGCACCGTCATTTACCGATGATACCTTACCAGATTCATCACCACTATAGCGTGTAAGCGGTGCACCAAAAACCTGCCCGCTTCGGGATGCATGATTGGTCACATGCTGATAGCCCAGAATATCACGGGCAAAACGGATGACAGACGAGTCCGGCACCGGTCGATGTATCAGGTCGGTACCAACGTGCGCTCCCGAAATAAACATTCGTCCTCCATTTTCCGCGTGCCGGGTCAGAAAATCCTGCATACCACTGGCATAGATGCCATAGCGTAAACCGTTCCGCTCTTCTGCATAGGCATTGACTCCGCTAATCTGCCGTTGCTTTCCGAGCATCAATACCACCAGGTCATAGTCGAATGGTTGAACCAATCCGCTTTCAATAGCCGCCTCGCTTACAGTAACTACACTACGACCAGCACTTAATAATGATTGAACGTAGATTCGCGCAAAATCACGGGTGTTCCCTAACCCTAACCGCTCCTCAAAATCAGCATGAGAGGCTCCATGCCCGGGCCGGTCATCCGACACCCAATCATCATTGATATCATAATTGTATTGCTCACCGGAAAAGCCAAGTTCCAGTCCATCCGCCACGCCCGCATCCAGAAAGTGCGCAAAACCTCTGAAATCTGGCTCTTTTATAACCGCCGGCGTCCCTACCCGGGTAAAACCGTTAATCAGTAATACCGGTTTATCCTGCGTGGTTGCAAGTGCCACCGTAATGGTTTCTGAAGGCATAGAAACGCCCCCGTCATTGGCCGCACGTACCCTGAAACTGTAGACCGTACCCGGAACCAGATCATGCAATACAATCGTAGTGTCAGCAATTGCGCGGCCATTATCAAATCCCGAGTCCCCTTCTTTTGTGTACAGCACATAACCTGTTGGCGATGCCGTTGGCTCCAGCGGATCCTCCTGCGGCATCCAGCGCAACCTGACACCTCCATCTGCTATTTCACTCATCATGTGGGTTACTGGCAGCGGCTGTACGATGTAATCCAACCCGTGCTGATCGGCTACAAATCGCAACATCGACTTATAAATAGCCCTGCTGACGTCGAAGCGAAAATGTGGGTCCATTGCATACTCCATGTCACGGAAGTTCTGGTGACTAAGCAGCTCCAGGAGGGTGGAGGGGACATTAGGTCGCATAGACTCACTATACCGGGCATTTCGCAGTGCCCGACGGACCCACGTTGTATCATGAAGTACGCGCACGTCATTGACTATCTGAGTCTGCATGATATCGGTAAGATCGCGATTCGCCATGCGGGACATGCCATCTGGAAAGTGAGGGCGATCGTCTACATCCCCAAGGGTATAGATAGAAAGCGTTCCGATCACCGAATCATTTCGGGTTACACCCGCATCCGTATGAAAAGCAAGAGAGAGCTCAATGGGAACGCCAAGACCAGCGCCCCTTGACAGATTGGGTCCGTACGGTGTTCCACGCAGATAATTCACCCACTCACCCCGACCCTGAAAATCGTCGCTGTAGTCATTATTCTCGTTTAGTTTCCAGACCAGCGAATCGGGTGCTCCTGCGAACTGCATATGATAACGGGCTCCCTCCAGAAACCGGGGGCGCTCTGAGGTACGACCATTACGCTCAATTACACCTTCTCCCCCACCGAAACGAACGGCATCGGCACTTAATTTACGACCTGTTTGGTCGCTGATATTAATCAGCTCCACTGATCCACGTTCCGGATGATAGCCTTCATCAAAATGAAAATGCCCCAGATACACCCAGGTTCCGCTTGCCATCTGCTGGTTTACCGAAAATCGGGTACTGCCGCCGGTATGATAGACGGTATAGCGCGCATCAGATGTGAAATCTGCGCCGCCCGAGTAACTCACGTAAACGGCATACTCCCCGGATTCAGGAATATCCGGAATCCATGTTGCACTTGCCGTTGGGTTACCGTCTGTGATGGTCTGCCTGCTGCTGCCCGCATTGAACGGGTTGGTTTCATCTGTCAGGGGCAGCACACTCGGCGTAAAGCCTGAACTGGCCGAAGAGGTCCAGACACTGGTGCTTGTATTTTCAGCTTCCAGGTACTCCCCTTCACCGAATATACCATCGTTATCCACAATGACCATATTGCGCTGCACATCCCGCTCACGCGGCACCCATACATGAGCACCAGCCCCCTCCAGCATCGGTATGATATAGGGCAATGTGAAAACCATCGGCAGCATATCTTCGGTAGTATTAAAAAGACGTGGGCGCTGCCATTCCCAGCGTTGATCACTCAGATTGTAGTACCATCCATGCGAGTGCCATAATGCAATGTGACGGTTTTGAAGGCCGTGATCTCCCAGCCACGGGGCATCAAGATTACGCACAAAGGAAGGCTGATAGGATGGATTACCGATTGGGCGCCGAAGGAAATCAATTTCCCGCGGTGAATTCTGAAAATAATTCGGAATCAACGTACGGATGTCGTACCCCATGGAATACATCCTGATTGTGTAGGTACGGAGGGGGTCTGACAAAACTGAGCGAATCAAGGAGTCGGCTGCAGTAACCGTCCCGGGCCGGATAGGGTAGTCAGCAAAACGAGGATTAAAATAGATATCAATTTCTTTCCGGCTGTGGTCAACAGCAACATCACTCACCTGAACCAACCGCATTAGTACAGGATCGTCACCAAGTTTACGGGCTCTGCGTTGCTCCAGATAGTACTCTGCAGCCTGATTGACTTCCAGTACCTGTATTTCCTCCTGTGACAGTGGGGGTTGTGTATCATCTGTAATCACATCCGATGGCTTACACGAGTACATGGTAAACATCGCCAGGGCGATTAAACCGAAAGGTCTATATACATTCTTGAACATGGTATACTATCGTTAAAGGTATTGGGAGCCGTATGCAGCAAACCATTTTTACCCGCTGAAAAAATGCAATCTGCCTGCATCCAGAACGCTATGTAGATGATTGTAGTTAATATCGGCATATTGCACGAAACGCGGTAACCCAATCGTGTTAACAACTGTGAAGCAAAACCTAAATCGGCTCCTTATGTGGTTGTGCAAAATTAACGTTATTCCTAAGATTTGATGATGTCTGAACCCGGCAATGAGGTGCGCTTTGATACCGTCCACGCAATAAACGAATCACCCAGCTGCTGCATTAAAACTTGAGACTGCCGACTATGTTTTTTTTGGCGTATCTTTGCTGTACTCAAAATTCCTACATCACGAAATATTTCCGGTAACGTTGCTCAGATTTGATGTTACATTACATCGCCGCACCAACCGTAACCAGCACGCCTGGACCATTCTACATCATGCTTATACGCTCAATAGCTTTTCTTTTTTCCATTTCTGTAATCTACCTGCTATCGGGATGCCAACTACACGATGACTCAGATTCCCCAACAGACCCCGTGGAAACTACCTTCCAACAGGTACACATCGTCAGTGAAGTGCAGACCGACGTTTATGGGATACAAATTGCAGATTACAATAAAGTGCGCCGACCCATTCGCAGAAATGAAAACCTTGCTTCAATATTCACCGGACTCGGAATAGATCCGCTGACAGTGAACACACTCATGAACAGGAGCAGCGGTGTATTTGATGTAAGACGGGTTATCGCCGGAAAAGCACTGACAGTATACTACCCGGAATCTGATTCTGAAACACCGCATTATATCATTTATGAACAGAATCTGAGTGAATTTGTAGTTTTTGACATTGCTGAGCAGACCGTCTATACGGATGCCAAGGAAGTATCGCGAAGGATGCGAACTATTGGAGGTGTTATAGAGGGATCACTGTATAACACGCTGATCAACCAGGGAGCTACACCGCAACTGGCCAATGCTTTATCCGAAGTATTTGCATGGCAAATCGATTTCTACCGGATACAACGAGGTGATTCCTTCCGGGTTATGTTTGAGGAGAATGTGATTGACGGAGTAGTAACCAGTATTCATAGAATTCACGGGGCCTACTTTCGCCATGCCGGACGTGACTATTACGCTATCTACTATCAAGGCGAGGATGAGGAATTCGGCAACTACTACGATTTGCAGGGTGAGTCTATGCGTAAGGCCTTTCTGAGGGCTCCACTGGAATATTCCAGAATCAGCTCACGCTTCACAAACCACCGGTTTCATCCGGTCCTACGTCGGAACATGCCCCATCACGGAACCGATTATGCTGCGCCCACCGGAACCCCAATCCGGGCAACGGGAGATGGTGTAATAACAAGGGCTTCATTTGATAACAATAACGGGAACTATGTACGAATCCGCCATAATGGTACCTATGAGTCAGGCTACCTGCATATGTCGAGAATAGCTTCAGGAATCCGACCTGGTACAAGCGTTCAGCAAGGTCAGATAATCGGCTATGTGGGGCAAACCGGACTGGCCACAGGACCGCATCTGTGTTACCGGTTTTGGGTTAACGGACAGCCTGCTGACCCCCATCGAATCGACTTCCCTTCAGCTGATCCGATTAAAGTTGAAAATAAAGCTGCATTTAATATCCACAGGACGCACATGTTTGCAGTCCTTTCCAGACCGGAAACAGCGGATCGCCCCGGAGCATGGAGTATCGTTGCGTTGGAAGACATAACGGCGCATATACCCGAAACCCCACTGATCCTTTCCTCGCAACTCAGGTAGTAAAAAGGCCCGTTACAGCAATCAGCCAAAGCACCTGAGTAAAAGTACCATTTCGCACTCAACTGTTTAATGGGCTACCGTTGAAAAGCCCTCTTACTGAGGGGCGATGAGGGTACCGAACAAATCAAACGCTTCAGCATCATCAACCGATACCTGATAAAAATTACCCACTTTCAGGTGCGTAACACTGAAATCAGATGATGCCGAAGTTATTACCACCTCATTATCTACCTCCGGAGCGTCAAACGATGTTCTGCCCCAGGCTGTACCGTCTTGTATGCGGTCAATCACTACACGTTGATCAGAACCAATGAGTCGTTGATTTTTTTCATAACTGATCTGTTCCTGTACTGCCATCAATTCACGAAGTCTTTTCTGTTTCTCCTTTGCAGTAACAGGGTCTCCCAACGGAAAAGCTGTAGTTGCATCTTCCTGTGAATACATAAAACACCCCAGCCTGTCAAACTGCATCCTTTCTATAAAGTCTTTGAGCTCATCAAAATTCTCGCGACTTTCCGAGGGGTACCCTACAATCATCGTTGTACGTAAACGGATTCCGGGTACTTCACTGCGAATATATCCAATCAAATCTTCAAGCCGACTTCGAGTCACCCCTCTTCGCATAGATTTCAATACATCTGTACTTGCATGCTGCAGCGGCATATCCAGATAATTACAAATGTTCTCACGATCGCGAATAACAGGCAAAATATGAACCGGAAATTTTGCAGGATATGCATAAAGCAAGCGAATCCATTCGAAGCCAAGATCAGAAATACGCAGCAGTAATTCATCCAACGTACGCTTGCCGTATAAGTCCAGACCATAATACGTTGTATCCTGTCCAATTAAAATCAGCTCTTTGACGCCTTTCTGTCTGAGAAGCAAAGCCTCCCGCAACAAATCTTCCATCGGTACTGACTTGTGGCCGCCACGCATGAGCGGTATTGCACAAAATGAACAAGGATTGTCGCAACCCTCGGATATCTTCAGGTACGCAAAATGAGAAGGCGTACTAAGTAACCGCTCTCCGAGTAAATCCTTACGGTAATCGCCCCCTAAATACTGAATCACCTGCGGAATGGACGTATGACTGCTTCCAAAATATTCATCAACCTCGGGGATGTCGGCTCGTAGTTCGTCTGCGTATCGGTCAGAAAGACACCCCATGACCATTAATTTCTCCAACTTGCCCGACTCTTTAAGTCCCACTCCTGAGAGTATATGATCGATTGACTCCTGTTTGGCAGCATCTATGAATCCGCATGTATTGATGACTAGCGTATCGGCTTGTTCAATCTCGTCTACGATGATAAATTCGTTTGCCCGAGCCTGTGCCGCAAAAGCCTCCGAATCAACCGTATTTTTGCTACATCCAAGCGAATCAATAAATATTTTGGGGACCTTCGTCTTCATATTTTATCTGTTTGTGATACCGCTGCCAGGTTATAAGTACCAGCATATATAAACTATAGTAAGTTAGTGTTTTTTCACGTACTTTAGGTAGTTAGAGTTTTCGTTTAGTGTGTACTGTACAGGCTGGTATCAAAAAAAACAGACTCATGCCTTACTGCCGATAGGGAACAATCAGCAAGTATCAACGTTTAGTGCCCTATCACATAATCGCATTCAATGACTACGAAATTAATAGACTATATAAGTTCGGTTACTTCAAGTAAACCAAATTCTCCAACAGACTCTGCCTCCATGTCACTATTACCCTTTGTAGCTATCAGTACTGAAGCAATGAAACAGATACGCAAAAAAGGTAATTCTCTTACTATAATCAGACATCCCTCAGCCGGAAGGTACGGCTATTCTGGTGATAAACTGGATGTACAGGTCAAAAAGCCAGCGGATGTAAATGAATTCATGCGCATTGAACAGGATGGTCTGCATATTTATCTGAGTAAAAATTTATCAGTTGAGAATTATGAGCAACTGAATATCTGGATGAAAACACACTTTGGAATCCTGAAGAAACTGTCAGCCCGAATAACCCTATACAGACGACTTATTCCCTAATTTGATTGTAATTTTGCGGTATTCTGAATAGTTTATTCATCTAGATTCCACATTTCCTACTAATCAATTTATGAAAATGTCAAAAACGGGATTGTTGATTGCTTTTCTTTTTCTGCTTACTTCCATTACTAACGGACAGGCACTAAAGATTGCGGCAGGAAACACTATCATTGGTACTGCAAACGGGGCTGCAATTGGCTTGAGTGTAATGGGGCTAACTAACAATGCTGATCTGACCCCGCTGCGATTCGGTATTGGTGCCGGAACATTATTTGGTTTGGGTGTAGCAGCCTATGATGTTAGTAACCTGGACGGTTTGGGCTATTACTATGTGGAGGGGCTATTCAACTCTACGGAGTATACGTCACTGATTGTGCTGTTGGATACGGCTTACGGTAGTGTTACAGGTTCTGTCATTGGCATGGCCATTGGCCTGATGGCCAACGAAAATCTGCTTACTTCTATACAATATGGGGCCAGTGCGGGTGCTATCGGCGGCTTTGTATTCGGATTGGCTGATGCGTTTTATCTGAGTAACAGCAATACAGCTTTATCTTCTTCAGGTTACCGTCAAAACCAGGTTGATGGACTGTTGACTATGCAAATTACAACCAGCTCATCAAAATCTGTTCAGCTTGGATTAATTAATCCATCGATTATATCTACCCCATCTCTGGTGGTTTCAGGTAATACTCCTGCCCACTCTACCTACAACCTTACAGTAGATCTCCTCAGCGCACGCATTAGCTTTTAAATAGCATCGTGCTGCACTTAACTGTAGGAGGCACATAGAACGCGAAAGAACACCACCAGCTATTGTGTTGCTAGTGGAAGCTTCGTAGCAACCACTTCACGGTTTCCAGATGACCCGATAAGGAAGGATGAAATCCATCTGGCAGATAATGCCATGCTTCCGGAGGCTGGCCCATACGTCTGCCGTACGGGTCAACTATAATGCCGGCTTTACCGGCGATAACCTCCCGATATCGGGCTAAATCCTCCTCGTATAAAACACCATTAAAAAGTGGCATGTCATTCATCAATTCGGAAATTGGCGGTGGAGGTGTAATCCAGATAACAGGTTTACGGGTGATTTCGGCAATCATACTTTCGATGGTTGACACATTCTCATAAAAGTCAGCCAATGAAACCAACGTTCTTTCTCCTGTTCCGTGCAAGCGTTGCGCATCAACCGAGCCTATTGCAACTAAAACCCAATCTGGTTTATGCAGCGCCAGGTTACGATCTATTTGTTTGAGTACGTCAACACTGGTACTTCCATAGACTGCAGCATTCACCAGCTTATGGCCGGAATCATCCAGCCCAATTTGAACTACATGGCGAAACACTTCAAACCAGCCTTGTAAATCATCCGTCAGGGAATCACCAATGACCATGATGGTATCATCTTTGCCAAACGGTATTGCCTCCAGACCGTCGATGACCTCCTGTTGTTTGAGCAAATCGAGTGCAGCAGTCTTGGTCACAGATCTGTACTGCTGTCTTGCTTCCGCCAGGTCATCTTGACTTATCCCAATAAATGCTGCCTGACCACTCAGGTTACCAGCCCCCGGTAACAGTGGATACTGTTTTTCAAGGTTTAAAAAAGGCAGTAAGTAGTTCTTAACCGCGGCAACCTCCAGCTCTTTGCTCTTGTTACTCATCTGATAGTCATAGGTTTTGTGGTTCCTGTCTGATTGAACACAAGAACATTTTCTCTTTCGCCAATATTAAACCGTTCTGGTGTAGTTCAGCCAACTACTCTCAGCTTGATAATCCATTGTAAAACCAGGTTCTGATTGAATCTGAAATGAAGTATTCAGATTATGGATTTCAGCTTTGAGATTTTCAATGGCATTATCAATCATATCACTTCTGAAACCACGTTGACCAAGCTCAATCACCATGTTCAGGGAAATTACCCTACCCAGAATTTTACCCAATTGAACCAGTTTACGTTGTGCAATCTTTAAGTCAACACTAAAGTTGAGTGTGTCCTTGAGCATGTCAGCAGCGTTTTCACTCAACTCATACCCCTTTAAAAACTCATAGAGGTTAGACACCTTTGTCTTGCGCATAAGCTTTAATATTGACTCTGATAGTTGTTGATATAAAATATCATTGGACCCCTCAAATATCTGATAGGGTCGGCTGTCAACAACTGCACGTCCGGCAAGGTGGTTCAAACGGTATCCTTTGGCTCCTACTAACTGTAGCAACGACTGAGATGCTTGCTGCATGTAGTCAGTAACAACCGTTTTAATGGTATTCGCTGCTACATCCATCCTGGATAAATCACGGTGTACACCTGCATGTTCTGAGGTAAATGTACACATCGCCGATAATACCGTATAGTAACTTTGAATATTGGAAATACGATGAACAACCTGATCGTAATTAAGCAGTGAACTTCCACCAACAAATCTTTCTTTGCAATGGGCAATAGCTTCATCCAGCAGACGTCGGATAAAGCCGATACCCATTCCGGGAAACTGAAGTCGACTTCGGTGCAAGATATCAAGCATCATCGTGATACCATTGGTCTTGGGTATAAGTCGATGTGCCTTCGGAATTTTTGCATCAATCTCATTGCGACCATATGGTAGCATGTACAAGCCCAGGTTTTGATAAACTTCGGTTACTTCAACGCCTTTGTGGTGCGTATCATGTATAAAGAAATCAATATCTCTTCCTAAATCGCCATTCTCGTCTGTCCTTCTGGCTGTAAGTAACCAGAAGTCAGCCCATCCTGTTAAACCAGCCCAGTGTTTAGTCCCTTTCAGATGGTAGTGCTCTTCGCTTTCTGTAAAAGATGTTTTCATTTTAAGTGCATCTGAGCCATAGTCCGGTTCAGTAATCATTAATCCACCGAGTTTTCGGTCATTCAGGAATTCACCTAAAACATAATCTTTCGCTTCAGTAGAACCGTAAATACCTACCGGCTGTAAAAAAAGCGCACCATTTATACCAACCATTAATGATAGCGGTAAAGACTCATATGAAGTAGCTTCAAGCACTGAAAGTGCTTCCGACACGTTTCCACCTCTGCCTTCATATTCTTTATCAATAAAAACTGAAAGTGGTTTGCATGACATAATATCCCGCAGCACAAACGGGGGCAGACCTCGGTTCAAACTGATTTCCTCAAGGTTTGAACGTTGTGAAAATAAATTTGCTAAAACGGCTTTATAGTGGTCTAGGAATTCTTCGAAATTCGTATCGAGACCGAGAATTTTTTCTTTAATCACTGTAATAAATGTTCCTGAATATATGTAAATGGCTTCTATTGAAATTTAGGTAAGATTAAGACCTAATCAAAACAAGACAACATAATCCGGATAGTGTTTATAAGCAGTAAAGTACCTGAATTTCATCTACTTATGCTCCCAGTTTAATAATATACATGTCTTTACATTCGTATGCAGACACCCGAGGGAGTTTAATGAGTTGAAAGCGGTTAGTATACGACGATGGTTATACCTTTGTGGTCTTTCTTGTTAGTGTATGGTGCGTGTACGGAAGCCAGTACAGTTTGGAATGAAGACGGAATAATGTTAGGCCGGATCTGCACACCGTCAGTTAGCGTTCAATCAGGGTTCTGTTTTTTCTGGACCTGTACGCCGTCCATAGGCGATCGTGCGGGGTATGGATTTTCGCGGGCTCACCGCTGGTGTGTGGTCATCGTACCCATTCGGTGGGTCTGAGGGCAGATGGGTGGAGCGGTTTCGGCAGATGGGTGGTTGGCGTTGCCGGTGGGAGGGGATTTCAGATGGGTGGAGCGGTTGGTCTTCGGGTTGGCTGGCCGACCGTAAGCATACAGGCAACTACATAGTTGACTTGTAATTCTGTGGATAGAGCGCTGGAACGTCGTTGTATTTTGTATTCATAATGTTTCGCAGCACATGCTCAAGCCACTCGGCTGGGTTAACACCATGCAGCTTGCAGTTGCCAATGAGCGTATAGAACATTGCTGCGCGCTGGGCGGCCTTGTGTGAGCCGGCAAACAAGTAGTTCTTTTTACCCAGTACCGTAGGCCGAATCTGGTTTTCTACCAGATTGTTATCAATCTCCAGGCTTCCATCCTGCACGTACACATTGAGTTTTTCCCAGTGGGCTGCAGCGTAATACATCGCCTTGCCCAAGGCACTCTTCGGCTCGGTCTGCGGACCAACGCGGGAGATCCACTCGCCCAATTCGTCCAGAATGGGTATCGATTGCTTCTGGCGCAAGTCCCGACGCTCCGCTGGCGTCATCGACTCCTGTCGGGCATACCGTTCTATCCCATAGAGCTGTTGTATAAGCTCCATGGCATACGAAGCCCGCTGGCGGTCGGTATCCAGCGCCCGCTCAACATACCGGCGTGCATGCGCCCAGCACCCCAGATGGGTAATCTCGGGGCGCTGACCATAGCGTTCGTACACGCCATAGCCGTCGGTCTGCATATACCCGTTAAAGTTCTGTAGCATCTGCGAGGGGCCATCGCGACCTCGGCCTTGCTGATAGTCGAATAACACACTGCGGGTAAGCGGGCTGTAATACACCCAGTAGTACCCCTGATGGGTAGAACCCTTCTTTTCGGATTCCAGCACCGGAACCGGTGTTTCGTCGACCTGCAGGTAGCCCTGCGATTTGACGTGATTTACATAATGCTCGTACAGGATGTCCAGGCGATCACCGGCTGTTTGTACCCAGTTGCCGATCGTCGAGGAGGCGATGGTAATACCATGACGGCTGAAGCGCTGCTGCTGACGGTACAGGGGCAGGTGGTCGGCGTACTTGTCGGCAATCACCTGCGCCATCACACTCGCCCCGGCAATGGACTTGTCGGCTACCTCCTCGGGCAGCTCGGCAATGAGCACCCCGGCATCCGGATTGCCTTTGAGCACATACTTGCCTCGGATGTAGCGTTTGATGTAGGCCTTGGCCGGAATAATTTCGAGCTTGTCGGTAACCAGTTCGCCGATGCGTTGCATACCGGACAGGTCAGCTTCTGGTTCGACGTTGACGACCTCGACGGGCAGATGATCCGGCAGGCTTACGCGTCCGGGATGCTTGCGGGTGGCGGCCTTACGCCGGATGTATGCAATACGCCCGGTGTGTTCGGCCTCGGCTTTCTTCCTTTGGGCCTGGGTTTGCTCAAAAGGCAGGGCCATTTGCCGGGAGTCCGGGGCAAAGCGTTCGCGCCTGGCCCCGAAGATCAGGCGTTTGTACAGGCGGACCTGCTGTTCGGTCTGGGCAAGTTTTTCGCTGAGATACTTGCTGCGAGCCTCGGTCTGTTGGAGCTTGGCTTGAAGAGACGCGATGCTATGATCCGTGCCTTGTTCCATGGCCAAAAGGCGGTCAATCAGCTCGGATTTACTCAAGTTTTTAAGCTCTTTTTTCATAGCCTAAAGGTACGAAAAATCAGCGACTTACACCCGTAAAAACAGCGTTTCTTCGCTCATTTAAACCGTTTTTTTCGTCCTCGTAACGGGTAAATGTTCGGGCTTTTTCCACCCGGATTCCCTCGATCATCAGGGCCAGATCGGTCCAGGAAATACGGCTCGATTGACCCGCCTGGACCGGCGCCGGGAAGGTCCCCGACTCCAGGCGTTTGTAGTACAGCACAAACCCGCCGCGCTGCCAGTGCAGCAGTTTGATGTGGGTACGGCGCCGGTTGACAAACACAAAGACCTCCCCGCTGGCCGGCTGTCGTCCCAGTTCACTGCGAACCAGTCCGCAAAGTCCCTCGAAGGACTTGCGCATGTCGCAATGTCCCCGGTACAGGTGATAGTTCAGCGTGTTGCCCAGGGCGAACATCGCCTACCACAAATGAATGAGTTGGGCAATACTGCCCGGATCGCTCGCATTCACGCGGATACGAACCCCATTGGGAAAGATAATCTCAGCAAAACCGGAATCTTCCGTGTGAAGTGGAATAAATCCACCGGTAACCTTCTGGTTAGTTTTGCGATACTTGCCCATCCAGTATTGGAAGGTGGATAGCCTGACGTCGTGTTGGGCGCAAAACGTTTTTTGGTTCAGACCGGATTCCTGCCACCGGGCGATCAGGTCAAAGTAATGGGCTTGCTTGGGAGTTTGCATCGGTTTTTAGCCCCAAGCTACGCCCCTTCCTAAATCAACAAAAGATGTAGTTGGCTGGATGCTTACGGCCGACCGGGCTTTGCGGCTCGCCAGTGGATGCGTGCTTGGCCTGGCCGGTGGGAGGGGGGCTGCTGCTGCCGGGATGGGTGGTTGACCTGCTCCCGCCCCCAAAAAAAAAGGCCCCGAGGTACAACCAGGGGGCCTTGACAAAAAAAGATGAGGCAGCGACCTACTCTTCCGCTTGTGGCAGTACCATCGGCGCTGAGGAGCTTAACGGCCGTGTTCGGAATGGGAACGGGTGGGGCCTCCTCGCAAGGCCACCTCATCAAAATCACTAAAAGGGGTGTTGGTCATGGGCGCCGCGGGCCGTTGGGCCGGCGGGACATGGTAGTGTATCAGTAGAAGAATACGCGTAGCAGGCGGCAGGCATGCCGTGCATGCCCTGAGTAGAAAGACGCATGAGCGATTAGTACGACTCAGCTGAACATGTTACCATGCGTACACCTGTCGCCTATCAACCTGGTCATCTTCCAGGGCTCATAGGGGAAAACTTATCTTGGAGTGGGCTTCGCGCTTAGATGCTTTCAGCGGCTTATCCCGGCCGAGCATAGCTACCCTGCGATGCAACTGGCGTCACAACAGGTACACTAGCGGCTCGTCCACCCCGGTCCTCTCGTACTAGAGGCAGATCTCCTCAATTTTCCTAACGCCCGCAGTAGATAGAGACCGAACTGTCTCACGACGTTCTGAACCCAGCTCGCGTACCGCTTTAATTGGCGAACAGCCAAACCCTTGGGACCTGCTCCAGCCCCAGGATGCGATGAGCCGACATCGAGGTGCCAAACCTCCCCGTCGATATGAACTCTTGGGGGAGATCAGCCTGTTATCCCCGGAGTACCTTTTATCCTTTGAGCGACGGCCCTTCCATTCGGAACCGCCGGATCACTAAGACCGACTTTCGTCCCTGCTCGACTTGTAGGTCTCGCAGTCAAGCTCCCTTATGCCTTTACACACACTGCACGATTGCCAACCGTGCTGAGGGAACCTTTGTGAGCCTCCGTTACTCTTTAGGAGGCGACCGCCCCAGTCAAACTACCCACCATGCAATGTCCCCCACATGGGGGTTAGAATCCAGCTAAGCTAAGGGTGGTATTTCAACGGTGACTCCACGAATACTGGCGTATCCGCTTCCCAGTCTCCCACCTATGCTACACATAACACAGCCGAATCCAATGCAAAGCTGTAGTAAAGGTTCACGGGGTCTTTTCGTCCCACTGCGGGTTGCCGGCGTCATCACCGGCACCACAATTTCACCGAGCTCATGGCCGAGACAGTGTCCAAGTCGTTACACCATTCGTGCAGGTCGGAACTTACCCGACAAGGAATTTCGCTACCTTAGGACCGTTATAGTTACGGCCGCCGTTTACTGGGGCTTCGGTCAAGAGCTTCACCCTAAGGCTAACCCCCTTCCTTAACCTTCCAGCACCGGGCAGGTGTCAGACCCTATACATCGGCTTGCGCCTTAGCAGAGTCATGTGTTTTTGCTAAACAGTCGCTTGGACCTTTTCACTGCGCCCGTTATTGCTAACGGGGATCCTTCTCCCGAAGTTACGGATCTAATTTGCCGAGTTCCTTAGCCATGAATCACTCGCGCACCTGAGGATACTCTCCTCACCTACCTGTGTCGGTTTACGGTACGGGCACGGCACACTAACTACGACGCTTTTCTTGGCAGCATGGTTACCCTGATTATCCACGCAGCCGAAGCCTTGTGGTACTGTCGGGGTTCAGCCGAACGCGGGGCGGATTTGCCTACCCCACAGCCTACGCCCTTCAACGCACATCCGTCTGTGCGCACAGGTGTCACTTCTGCGTCACGCCTTAGCTTAACGTGTACTCGCGGTACGGGAATATAAACCCGTTTGCCATCGGCTTACCTGCCAAAAGCAGGATCACCTTAGGTCCCGACTAACCCTGATCCGACGAACGTTGATCAGGAACCCTTAGGTTTTCGGTGCAGGGGATTTTCACCCCTGTTATCGTTACTCATGCCTACAGTTTCTCTTGTAAGCGCTCCAGCCAGCCTCACAGCCAACCTTCAACGCCCTTACAATGCTCCCCTACCCCTGACCGGCTTAATGCCAGCCAAGACACAGCTTCGGTGACGGACTTGATGCCCGCAAATTTTCGACGCCGGGTCGCTCGACCAGTGAGCTATTACGCACTCTTTAAAGGAATGGCTGCTTCTAAGCCAACCTCCTGGTTGTCTGGGCAACCCAACCTCCTTTGATCAACTTAGCCCGTCTTTGGGACCTTAGCTGGTGTTCCGGGTTGTTTCCCTCTCGCAACAGGACGTTATCACCCTGCCGCTGACTGCATGCCATCACTACCACGGCATTCGGAGTTTGTCAAGGTTTGGTACCCGGTGAAGGGCCCTAGCCTAATCAGTGCTCTACCTCCGTGGAGCTCGGTCATACGCTATACCTAAATATATTTCGGGGAGAACGAGCTATCTCCATGTTTGATTGGCCTTTCACCCCTACCCACAGCTCATCCGAAGGCTTTTCAACGCCTACCGGTTCGGGCCTCCACGAAGTCTTACCTTCGCTTCACCCTGGCCATGGGTAGATCACATGGTTTCGCGTCTATCCCGCACGACTGCCGCCCGTTTCAGACTCGCTTTCGCTGCGGCTCCGCCCCGCAAGGGGCTTAACCTCGCCATGCAGGTATAACTCGTAGGCTCATTATGCAAAAGGCACGCCGTCACATCCTATAAATAAAATGCTCCGACTGGTTGTAAGCACACGGTTTCAGGTACTTTTAACTCGCCTTCTCGGCGTTCTTTTCACCTTTCCCTCACGGTACTAGTGCACTATCGGTCATAAGGGAGTATTTAGCCTTACCGGATGGTGCCGGCAAATTCACGCAGGATTTCTCCGGTCCCGCGCTACTCAGGATACCACTAGGCGTATGCTCGCTTCGCCTACAGGGCTTTCACCTTCTGCGGCTGCGCTTTCCAGGCGCATTCGACTCACCAGCATACTACCACCACGTGGTCCTACTACCCCGACCGGGCCGTAACCCGACCGGTTTGGGCTGCTCCCCGTTCGCTCGCCACTACTTGGGGAATCACTGTTGTTTTCTTCTCCTCGGCCTACTTAGATGTTTCAGTTCGGCCGGTTAGCCCACCCTATAAGGGTGTCATTGGGGTTGCCCCATTCGGAAATCCTCGGATCAACGCTCTTTTGCAGCTCCCCGAAGCTTATCGCAGCTTTACACGTCCTTCATCGCCTCCTTATGCCAAGGCATCCACCGTGTGCTCTTACTATCTTGCTTCTCAGAGCGTGCACAACACGCCCCAAGCCGCCTTTTCTACTACGTATTCTACTACTGATACACCATTATGTCAAAAAACATCCCCCACCAACACAGTGGAGCTAGCCGGAGTCGAACCGGCGACCTCCTGCTTGCAAGGCAGGCGCTCTAGCCAGCTGAGCTATAGCCCCGGGTGGAAAGTGGGCTTGGAAGGAGTTGAACCTTCGACCTCACGCTTATCAGGCGTGCGCTCTAACCACCTGAGCTACAAGCCCCGGCTTCCGTCAAAAGAGCCCGATGGCTCGTAAACAACAAGAATATCGCACAGCGAAACAAAACACAGACCGCTCTCCTTAGAAAGGAGGTGATCCAGCCGCACCTTCCGGTACGGCTACCTTGTTACGACTTAGCGCCAGTTATGCGTCTTACCCTAGACACCTGCCCCCTTGCGGTTGGCACAGCGCCGTCAGGTACTACCCACTTCCATCGCTTGACGGGCGGTGTGTACAAGGCCCGGGAACGTATTCACCGCGTCGTAGCTGATACGCGATTACTAGCGATTCCAACTTCACGTAGTCGAGTTGCAGACTACGATCCGAACTGAGAACGGTTTTCGAGATTAGCATCCTGTCACCAGGTAGCTTCCCTCTGTACCGCCCATTGTAGCACGTGTGCAGCCCCGGACGTAAGGGCCATGATGACTTGACGTCGTCCCCACCTTCCTCACTACTTGCGTAGGCAGTCTGACCAGAGTCCCCATCTTTACATGCTGGTAACTGGCCACAGGGGTTGCGCTCGTTGCGGGACTTAACCCAACACCTCACGGCACGAGCTGACGACAGCCATGCAGCACCTTCACTACAGCCCCGAAGGGAAGCCTGTTTTCGCAGACCGTCCATAGTGATTTAGCCCGGGTAAGGTTCTTCGCGTTGCATCGAATTAAACCACATGCTCCACCGCTTGTGCGGGCCCCCGTCAATTCCTTTGAGTTTCATCGTTGCCGACGTACTCCCCAGGTGGTATACTTAATGCGTTAGCTGCAGCACTGACCCCACCAAAGCAGGGCCAACACCTAGTATACATCGTTTACGGCGTGGACTACCAGGGTATCTAATCCTGTTCGCTCCCCACGCTCTCGTGCCTCAGCGTCAGAGGTAACCCAGCCGGCCGCCTACGCCACTGGTATTCTTCGTGATATCTATGCATTTCACCGCTACACCACGAATTCTACCGGCCTCTGTTACCCTCAAGATCTCCAGTATCCAAGGCAGTGCTACGGTTGAGCCGCAGCATTTCACCCCAGACTTAAAAATCCGCCTACGCACCCTTTACACCCAATGATTCCGGACAACGCTAGCACCCTCCGTATTACCGCGGCTGCTGGCACGGAGTTAGCCGGTGCTTATTCATTCGGTACCGTCACACCAGCTCAAAAGCCGGCCGTTCTTCCCGAATAAAAGCAGTTTACGATTCATAGAACCTTCTTCCTGCACGCGGCGTGGCTGCGTCAGAGTTTCCTCCATTGCGCAATATTCCTCACTGCTGCCTCCCGTAGGAGTCTGGCCCGTGTCTCAGTGCCAGTGTGGCTGATCATCCTCTCAGACCAGCTACGCATCATCGTCTTGGTGGGCCGTTACCCCGCCAACTAACTAATGCGACGCATGTTCATCTACAGGCAATAAATCTTTAACAACTGTGGCCATGCGGCCCCGCTGCATTATGCGGTATTAGCCCAGCTTTCGCTGGGTTATCCCCCACCTGTAGGTAGATTACATACGTGTTACTCACCCGTGCGCCAGTCTCACCGTTTCCGAAGAACCGGATCCCCTTCGACTTGCATGTGTTAAGCCCGCCGCCAGCGTTCATCCTGAGCCAGGATCAAACTCTCCATTGTACTATATATACAAAACAATTGAGCTTGCCTGTGCTCTGTCTTCCTCATCTAATTGATTAAGGCTCGCTATGCGATATTCTTGTCGTTCACTAAATCAAAGAACGCTTTCCCTGACACCGTTTTCGGCGCAGACTCCAATATTACAAAACATATCGGCCAGTGTCAACACCTTTTTGAAGAAAAACAGCCCGGACGCCCTGAGACAATCCAACACCATCTCCCCGCAAAATTCAGCAGCAGGGCAATCAATATACGGTGGTTTTTTACCCACAGTCAACCATACCGGAGTTCGTTTAATCCGAGCATTCCGCCATAGCCCGACCTAACCGTATAGCTTTATTCAACCTATCGAATTAAAAAAAAATCAACGTACTCCCAACTTCTTCAGTTTGCTCTGCAAAGTGGTCGGTTTCATTTTCAATAGCGCCGCTGCCCCATCCAATCCGTATACCTTCCCTTCCGTGTATTTTAATACCGTACGCAGATAATCCGCCGCGACCAGGTCAAACGACTGCGGCGAACCAACTACAAAAAAAGCATCTCCAGCCACCCTCTTTCCTCCGATTCCACCCTTCATCCCAGCCGGTGTAACCGAACCCGTACCACCCAAAAGCACTGCCCTCACCGCGTCAAACAAGGTGGCAAAATTCCGTGGCAAACCGCCGGAAAGTATCTTTCGCAGTACGTTCTCGCTAACCAGCGGCATAGCTCCTCCAAGTGCTCTGGATAATCTGCCGGCATACTGAAGTCCCGCTGCCAGCACATCCTCGGTACGCTCCCGTAACGGAGGTATAAATACAGACATGAACGACATCCGGTAAAGCATGGCCGCATCCACCTTACCCTGGTGCACCAGCTCCTCCATAGATTCACTGGAGGTGGCCACAATCCGGGTCGACCGACCAGCCTGCTGCCGGCGAGCAACCAGATTGAGTAAATCCTTTTGATCAGCAAGCCGCATCGCACCGATTTCAATAATAACCAGCTGTAAATCTTTGTCGATGTCATCCAATATGCTGTCCTGCGGATCATCCGGATCAATACCTGCAAATAAACGGGCTGACTTCGGTGAACTGTCATTGTGCTCTCTCACATCCAGCATCCAAACCTGCTGATTTCCCTTGAGCACTGCAGCTTTACGGGCCAGTTTCTCTGCCAGAACTTTCTTGCCAACCGACCGTTCCCCACGAATCAACACGTGGTGTTCCTGTTTGCTGAGTATATCTATGCGCTCCAGAACATCTTTGAAAATCGGGCTCTCAGCCACAAATAAGGTATCCTCTGCCTGAGGTTCGGCACTGGAACTGGTTGATTTGTCGGCGATGGTTCCTTGCGGAAACAAGGTCACCGATATCAGATTGTGCCGGGCCGACTTCGTTCTGAACAACCGAAAGTCAAATACATAGGATACCTTCTGGCCAGTACGGTCGGTCAGCGAACAGGCGGGTGAAGACGATATTTCGTTACCATGACTGAGCTGCGCTATCGTTTCTATGAGACGGTCGAGGTCGGCACTGACTACGGTTCCGGGATCTTCAGAGGCCAGCACATACTCCTCCGGAGCGAAGCCGAGTTCATTACGAATGGCATCCGTCACAAACATAAGATGGGCAATTTCCTGCTCATCAATCCGAAAAAGAAGGGTAAGGCCCGGAAGGAAATCCATGACTTCACGCCAGAAAGCATTGGTAGGCTGGGACATAATAAACTTATTTTTGTTACCGAAATATCGTCAGTTGGCAACGATATTAAATTGTTGGGTAATACACAATCACTTATCGGCGAAAACACAGGTTACCCGGCTTTCTCATCGTAGAGCCGATACCCGGAGGGGTCTTCCTCGAAACGTCTGAGCAACTTGACTCCGGCGTAAAACAGGGGGGTATCAAACAGAGCGGCGAAAAACTTGAATAGATAAGCGTTCACAATCAGAATAAGCAACGCCCCAAAGGTATTGACCGACTCGCTAAGGTTGCCCGCAAAGTAAAGGATACTCATGATGGCCACGGTATCTACCATCTGCGATATCATGGTGGATGCATTGTTGCGAAGCCATAGATGTTTACCCTTGGTCAGGTCTTTCCAGAAGTGAAACAACCTGACGTCGATGGATTGTGCGGTCAGGTATGCCAGCATACTGGCGATGGTGTTCCCGATAAAGAAACTATACACCCCGTCGAACAGCTCCAGTCCGCCGCTGACACCGAAAGCATTCGGGAGCCAGGCATTGACACTCATCACGATTATCATAAAGATGTTCATGAAAAATCCGACCCACACAAGAAGCTGGGCCCGCTTGCGGCCAAATAATTCCGATACCAGATCCGTGGCCAGAAAGGTTACGGGAAAGGCAAGAAGTCCGACCGGAATCACCATCGCATAGGTACTGCCTGAACGAACCAGCCCGGGTACTAGCGGGAGCAGCCAGTCTGGTATGGTAAGCGAAAACAGCGTTACGAATTTGGTCGTGCCGATGATGTTCCCCATAACCAGCGCCGTGAGAAATATGGCACAAAGCGTGAGAAACAGAACGTCGCGGTGATATCGTTGCCGCTCGCGTCTATCCTCTCCCATGCGCCCGTAGGACTCCGGGTGTGCGCTGTGGTTATGCTCAGTGACAGGGTTCGGTTCTGCTGCGTGGATTGACATCGTTTTCCGACCGTTTGGTATTGATACTGCAATTTACGGGGTAGATACCCGTTTCAGGATGATGTTGAGCCAAATCCATACCCGGTAGCCGACGAAGTTTTTCTGGCGCTCTCAGACCATAAAACATGCTTTTCCATGCATTCGGGTGAACCTTGTCTCTACTATCGATGTTGTAACAGCATAATCATTTCATCGGTTCATTTACGGACCAACTTTATCTAACCAGCAGACGTAATCCCACCATGGAAGACCCCTCCCCGGACCTTCGCGCGCGAATCATTGACGCTGCGCTGACCCTATATATCGAAGACAAAACCCGCTTTACCCTGCGAGCCATTGCATCCGAAGCCGGGTGCGAGTTGGCTGAACTCCAGCAGCAATTCCCTGGAAAACAAGCCATATTAAGGGCTTTTTATGATCAAATTCCGGATGTGTACCGGGAGTCGACGGTACTGATCCCCGAATACGAGGCGCTCAATTTTGGTGAGAAGGCATCCAACTACATCTACACCACCTTTGACGTACTCAGTGCGCATCGTGACTTCACTGAGGAAACCTTCTCCGCGATGGTTCTGAACCGACGTGACACCTACTGGCACACCGAAAGTGTCGCATTGTTTCGCTCGTTCATCCAGGACGACTCCCGCATACCCGGTGCAAATACCATGATTATCCCGGATTTCGTGTATCCGGTGCTGGTCAGGGAGTATTTCCAGCTGATCCGGTTCTGGCTGCAGGACGACAGTCCCGGTACGGAGCGCACCCTCGCACTGGTAGACAAGCTCACCGTTTTTGCCAACGAACTGGTATACTCCGGTATCATCGACAAAGGTTTTGACCTGGTTAAGTATCTGGCAGGAAATAACATCTGGAAATTTCGGTTTCAGGGCATTTCCCGCGATGCGGCTTTGTTTGCCGAACGGATGCAGCAAACCGGCATAGAACTTACCGGAGATCTTCAACAGAGCTGGAAACGCGTTGAAGAGCATCTTCCGTGTAATGGATCAGGCTGGAGCAGCTTTTGGAAGTCGTGCCGGGAAACACCCCGCCATACGAGCAACACCGGGATGGTAAAACATTCTGAGTCCGTTGAAATCCCCATCGAAGACACCCCGTCAGACGATTCCGGGTCAGACAAAGGAGCATCGGCATGAGTGATTTTCCATCATCCAGGTTTCAGCGTGGCAGCATTATCGCCAAAACAGGACTGAAAGTAGGTGCCAATTACGCCGGATATCACCTGAAAAAGGTACTCGGATCACGCACCGAGGCCGACAAAAAGGCCCTGCACACACAGAACGCCACCGAAATATTCAAAGAATTCAGCAAACTGCGTGGTACCGCGCTGAAGCTGGCACAGACGCTGAGTCTGGACAGCGGTGTGTTGCCCGAGGAGTTTGTAGACGTGATGGCGCAGGCTCAATACAAGGTCCCGCCGATTAACCGTGTTCTGGTACGAACCATCATAAAACGTGAACTCGGTGAATACCCGGAAAAGCTATTCGCTCAGTTTACACCGGATGCCGTAGCAGCGGCCTCCATCGGACAGGTACATCGGGCTACATTGCATGACGGACGGGAAGTTGCCATAAAGATTCAGTATCCGAACGTCCGGGAAACTATAGACTCAGATCTGAGCATTGCTAAAAGCGTGTTCAAGCGCATCGTAGACCACCCCTCCACCGATGCTTACTTCGCTGAAGTTCGGGACAAGCTGCTGGAGGAGACCGATTATCTGAATGAAGGGCGGCAGATGGAGGCCTACGCCGGCTTGTTCAATTCTGAAAAGTTTGTGACGCCCCGCTGGATTCCGGAATTGTCAACACCGCGTGTTCTGACCATGACCTTTGTAGATGGACGACATCTGGATGCATTTTTAGCTGAGAACCCGTCACAGGAAGAACGAAATCACTTTGGGCAGCTGATGTGGGACTTTTTCCACGCTCAAATCGATAATAACTATACCGTGTATGCCGATGCCCATCCCGGAAATTTCCTGTTTACGCACGATGGCCGGCTGGGGATTTTGGATTTTGGATGTATTAAGCAGTCGCCGCCGGATTTTTTCAACAATTATATCCGTCTGTTTGATGTGCACATGCGTGACGATGCGTACGGGATGCGCGAGGTGTATCAGAATCTGGAGATGATCGACCCAAATCCGACGGATACCGCGTTTGAGGAACGATTTTTTGCATTCTGCCGTGGCTTTGGCAACCATTTTTTATCGCCTTACACGCAGGAAACCTTTGATTTCGGCGACCCTTCCTATGAGCGGATTATCGGCGAGTATGCGCGTGAAGCTACGAAATTCACTGAGCCCCGGGGATCCAGGCATTTCATTTACGTAAGCCGGCTGCACGTAGGACTCTACCGCATGCTCATGAAACTGGGTGCTGTGGTTGCGACGCCGGAGGCGAAGGAGACCCTGGAGGGGTACATTGCGAAAATATCCTCTGAAGGGTTGGAGCTGGCGGAAACCTGAGAACGTTCAAGCGGCTCGATGGAATACCTGTGAAAGCGTGAGATCGTCAATGGACGAATGCCCTCGTTGCTCGTTGTAGAAGCTACCGTATCAATCCAATGCGCACACGTGTATTGTGCTCCCTGGTCGGAGTCGAACCGATATTTCCGAGGGAACACGATGTTGCAGTCGGCTGGAGGCAGCATTTGCAACATCAGAGAGTGCCATCAGAACAAATCAATTTGCGGTCCGCGGGAGGTGTCGTGGTCGCCTTTGGTGGCCGCAGGCGTAGGTTTAACGTAGCGTTCGCGATTGACCAGCAGCATCTCCGGGATGAATTTCTTTTCGTAAATACGACGGGCAATTCCGTTGAGGGCATCCTCGCCGGTCGAGGTTAGCGCTAGCTCAGCCTGATCGGTTTCCTCGAGAAAGCCGAAGGTCTTGAGGTCGTTAACAATCATATAACCGACCTGGGGCATGATACCCGAATTCTTTTCGATGTAGTCACGGGTTCGGGGGTGGGAATCCCGGCCGGCAGCCAGCCCCAGTACATTCATTTCGACTTCGGTAAGCGGATATCCCCCGGAATCTTTCGTCAGGAGTTGATCCCAGGCCAACTGGGTGTAATACAGGCCAAACCAGGTTTTGGCTTCGCGAACCAGCTTAAAGCTATGCGCACACCCGAAGTACTCTCCTGCCGGAGCTTTCACGGGTTCACCTCTACCCCGGTACATGCTTACCACCGTGGCCAGATCGAGCATGCTCAGGTTCGGCGGATAACGGAAATATTGTTCGCTGCGTTTAATCATGCCGTAAGGTACGAAATTCTATTTCTTTGCGGCCAGTTTATCGTTGATGAAACCAATGGCCTGTTCCATCGTCAGGCTTTCAGGATCGGTACCTTTGGGAATACTGGCGTTGGTTTTTCCGTATTTGATGTAGGGACCGTATCGTCCGGTCATAACGGAAACGTTTTCACCGGTTTCGGGGTGTGGACCCAGGTCTTTGAGCGCTGAAGACCCTCGTTTGGATTGTTTGGCTTCGGCCAGCAGGGCCACAGCGCGGTCCAGTTCAACCGTAAGCACATGATCATCTTTACCGAGGGATTTGAACGTTCCGTCGTGTACCACATAGGGTCCGAATCGACCTACGCCGGCACGCACTTCCTTGCCCGTATCCGGGTGACTGCCGAGCGCCCGGGGCAGCGATAACAGACGTAGCGCCGTATCCAGGTCCACATCCTCCGGTTTCATCCCTTTAAGCAGGGAAGTCCGCTTGGGCTTTTTATTGTCATCGGTCACTTCGCCGAGCTGCACATACGGACCGAATCGGCCGCTGAGCAGGTAAATTTCCTGTCCGGTATCAGGATCGGTACCCAGGGAAGACGGGCCCTCCTCCGACTGCCGGATCAGCTCGTGAAGTTTCTCCACGGTGATATCGCCGGGAAACAGGTCCACCGGCAGGGAGGCACTGACGGTCTCCCCGTTACTTTTAAGCTGGGCATAGGGACCGAACTTGCCCACAAACACATCCACCTGATCAAGTCCTTCCAGGGGAAGATCAATTTTGCGTGCTTCGGCGGCCACAATCTGCGATTCCTGCCGCTCTACCATTTGTCGCAGTCCGGTTTCACCGGCATAGTAGCGTTCCAGATAGCGGGTACGGTCTTCATTGCCGGAGGCGATTTCATCCAGTTTGTTCTCCATTTCAGAGGTAAACTGCACATCCACCAGGTCCGGGAAGTATTTTTCGAGGAGTTCGGTAACGGCAAAGGCGGTAAAGGTGGGTACCAGCGCGTTGCCTTGTTTCTGGGTGTACCCCCGATTCAGGATGGTATCAATAATGGAGGCATACGTACTGGGTCGGCCTACGCCTTCTTTTTCGAGTTGCTTGACCAGACTGGCTTCGGTGTAGCGCGATGGAGGCTTGGTCTCGTGGGAGAGGGCCTCGATGGACTCGGGATTCAGCTTCTGGTCGATTTCCAGCTTGGGGAGTGGTTTTTCCTGATCCTCCAGGTCGGCTGCAGGGTCGTCACTGCCTTCCACATAGGCGCGGAAGAATCCAGGGAACAGGATACGCTTGCCGGTAGCGCGAAAAACGGCACTGACCGGATCGGTACCGGCAGCCGGCGGCAGCGATGCCGTAATGGATGCATTGGTAAATTCGAGGCGTGCGTTGGCCATCTGGGTAGCCATGGTTCGCTTCCAGATCAGGTCATAGAGTTTGCGTTCACGCCCTGACAGCGGGGTATCCTGGGGAGCGCGGAATACGCTTCCGGCCGGCCGGATCGCTTCGTGGGCTTCCTGCGCGCCTTTGGCTTTTTTGTTGTACGACCGCACAGATTTGTACAGGTATTCCTCGCCATACATGGATACAACAGCTTCGCGGGCGGCATTGATAGCCTGACCGGAGAGCGTGGTAGAATCGGTACGCATGTAGGTGATATACCCTTCTTCGTAGAGCTTCTGGGCGGTCCGCATGGTATCTTTGGCGGAAAATCCGAACTTGCGGTTGGCTTCCTGCTGCAGGGTTGAAGTAGTGAACGGCGCCCCCGGCGAGCGTTCCTGAATATTGGTTTCCAGGTCGGTTACGGTCCATCCGGCCCGGTTTTCCAGGGCTTCTTTGAGGCTGGATGCCTGTTTTTCATCCAGCAGTACTACGGAATCCGGCTTCGACAGCTTCCCGGTAGATTCATCGAAGTCTTTCCCCGTTGCCAGTCGCTTCCCGTTGAGCTGCACGAGGTCGGCCAGGAAGGGTGTTTGTTGTCCGGATGGGGTCAGTTTCGCACGCAGATCCCAATACGAGCCGCTTCGGAAGCGCATGCGCTCCCGTTCGCGCTGAACCAGCAGTTCTACCGCCACCGACTGCACCCTGCCGGCCGAGAGCCCCGGAGCAATTTTCTTCCAGAGCAGCGGCGAAATCGTATAGCCGGCCAGGCGGTCCACCACGCGGCGGGTTTCCTGGGCATCAACCAGGTTCATATCGATGGTGCGGAAGTTCTCGAGCGCCCGGTTAATCGCATCTTTGGTGATTTCATGGAACACCATGCGCTTGACCGGCACATTGGGTTTGAGTACCTCGAGAATATGCCAGGCAATGCCCTCCCCTTCGCGGTCCTCGTCCGTTGCCAGAATGAGCTCGTCCGAATCTTTGAGCAGGTCTTTGAGTTTTTTGACCACCTTTTTTTTCTCGGCCGAAATCACGTACAGGGGTTCGAAGGCGTCGTCCGTGTTGATTCCCAGGTTGGCCCATTTCTCCTTTTTGAACTTTGCGGGTATTTCCTTGGCACTGGCCGGCAGGTCGCGGATATGGCCGTAGGAGGAATCTACCGTGTAATTTTTGCCAAGAAACTTGCGAATAGTTTTGGCTTTGGTGGGCGATTCAACAATTACGAGTGATTTCATAGGGGATGTTTATCCAATCATTTCCAGCATAAACGGCCGGGGCCGGTCTGCACACAGTTATTTTGTTTCGAACCCATGCCATTCGGGCACTGATTCGGGTCTTATTTTGCGCACGGTTCAGATTTCACGTCTCGGGCTGAAGGTCAGCAAAAGGTACATTTGGCAATATACCCGGAATAGCCTATCCGATGAGTCCGAGAAGTTCCTGAGCATGATTTTTGGGATCTACCTTTTCGATGACACCCAGGATTTTACCGTCTGTATCAATGTAGAAAGCGGCACGGGCCGGACCGTCATAGGTTTTGCCGTACATTTTCTTTTCAACGATAGAGTCGGTAGCCCTGGAAAAATGCAGATCCGGGTCGGATGCCAATATATAGGATATTCCATGTTTTTCGGCATACTTTTTATGCGATCCGCAGGTGTCTTTGCTGAGTGTCACCAAATTAACACCTTTATTTTCAAAGGCTTCCTGTTCTGCAGCGAGGGAGATATTCTGTTTGTCACAGCTTCCGGTATTGTTTTTCATATAGACCGAGACGATGGTGGGACGGGTGAGGAGGTCGGCAAAGTTGACGGTTTTTTCCTCGCCGTTCTGCACAATCTTCAATTCGAAATCGGTGTTCATTTTCTGGCCGGTAGTAATCATAGCTCGTGATAATGGGTTGGTATTTTGGGTTATGTAGGTCGGATTCCGTATCCATACCAATGTAAGAGGTCCTGTGCTTACGCTCAGAAACCTGAGGATGCAAAGGCATTGCACGACCGTTTTAATCCGTTGGATATAGTCAACTTTATATCCGGTACGTACGTTCATCGCCTGGATGGTACCGAGGCAACTGCTGACAATGAATCCACTGGCCTGTATAACCGTGGGGGGTCGCCTTCCGTTCAACAACGCTGTAGTCTCAAACACTCCCGGGAGCGAACGGCCATGTTGCAAGCGATGGCAACTCAGATTGGTTATGCGGCAACATACTGCATACCAAACCGGGCGGAGTTTTGCCTGGCAGATCCGAGAGAATTCAGCCGGGCGACCTGCGTTGACCACAGATCACGGGCGGGGGTCTACATGGAAGCCAGTACCTGCTCCAGATCGGCAATCAGATCATCAGGATGTTCTATTCCCACCGATATCCGCACCAGATTTTCCGGTGTTTTGGACGTGGGACCCTCGCTGGACTGCCGGTGTTCCCAAAGGCTTTCCACGCCGCCCAGACTGGTCGCTACTTTAAAGAGTTTCGCCGAGGCGATTCCTTTCAAAATTTGTTCTTTTTTCACAGCGAAAAGCACGGAGATCATTCCCCCGAAGTCGCGCATCTGCCGTTTTGCAACCTCGTGACCGGGTGAATCGGGCAAGCCGGGGTAGTAGACGGTTTCTACTTTAGGGTGTGCGTGCAGGTACTGTGCTACCGCCATGGCATTTTCGCAGTGGGAACGCATCCGCGGAACCAGCGTTTTCAGGCTTCGAACCAGCATCCAGCAGTCGAAGGGGGATGCTACGGCTCCGGTTTGTTTCTGGAGGGTTCGGATGGCGTCGATGTAGGCATCGTTCGTGCGTGCGATGAGCGCTCCGGCCAGGATATCGCTGTGACCGCCGATGTATTTGGTGCAGGAATGCATGACCAGGTCGGCGCCGAGGTCGAGCGGATTGGTAAGCACAGGGGTGGCCCAGGTGTTGTCAACACCGATATGGATATAGTTGCCAGCCGGGGTTTGAGCGCGAACCCGCTGCACGATTTCGGCAATGTCACAGATCAGCATACGCGGGTTCGACGGGGTTTCCAGCCAGACCAGCCGGGTGTTGGGTTGTACGGCATCGGCAACATGTCGGGGGTTGGTCACATCCACGTAGGTACATTCGAGTCCCCATCGCGTCATAATTTGGTTCAGCACAGCCCGGGTGCCGTGGTAGACGTCATCGCACACTATTACGTGATCGCCCGGGGCGAGTACCTGAAATACAGCCGTTATAGCCGCCATACCGGAGGAAAATGCCACGCCCACCTCCCCGTTTTCCAGGTTTGCGAGCATGGTTTCCAGTTCGAGTCGGTTCGGATTTCCGTAGCGGGCGTAGCCAAAGCTGCCGTTGCTGGCGTCAAAGCCGGTTTCAGGATGGGTAAAGATGGTGCCGGGTTGCAGGGCGGAAACAACAGGTTGTTCGGGGCCTTCGGCGCTGTAGCCGGCGTGAATGGCTCGGGTTTGGATGTGCATGTAGCTGGAGATGGTGGTTGGTGGTTATGACATTGGTAATGGTCAGGCTAATGCAGCCTGCTTACCGGTTTTGGTTTTGCTTCGCATCACGGTCGACGCATGCGTGGCCAGGTTTCCCGCCCGCGGCAGCCCGTGTATCGACCGGTTCAACGGGTGGTCGGTCCGGTGTCTGGTGTGGCCGCCCCGTGTGCGTACAAAAGATTACGAAATTGGATTTACAAAATCGGTTTGTTTTTCGCATTTTCATGGTTTGAAAAAACAGCTGCAGACCCTTACCCGCGAAGTCAACAACCACAGGTCCGAAAACTATGCTCAATTATATATGGGGCGGATTGATTGTATTCAGTCTGGTCTTTGCCCTGGTCAACGATGCCTCCGACATCGTCAATAATACCTGGCGAAACGGCGAGGAGATTACCGCGGAGATTCGTTTCCCGGCCAACGCCGACCTCGACCGGAATCAGAATGTCCGGTTTTCCCTGGATGATTCCGGCACGGAATTCAATGCGCGGTGGTATCCGGTTGAGGCGGAGGCAGAACTGATTATTCCCGTTCAGGAGGGGTTGCCTGATCACTGGGTTCGTGTAGCTGAAAACCAGTCGTCCAGCCGGAAACAGGAAATCAGAGCGTATGTCACGGATCCCGGGGTATCGGGGGGTGCCGATTCCGGGGCTGTGCTGCAGACCGGGCTGGTTTTGCCCGAGGTTCAGTTTGTCAAGCTTCGCGCCATAACCCAGGCCGCCTTCGACATGGCTGAGTTTGCCGTGACATTGGCTTTGGGGTTGGTGGGAATTATGGCCCTGTGGTTGGGTCTGATGAAAATAGCCGAGGAAGCCGGGTTGATTTATATAGTGGTGAAGGGGGTTCGACCTTTCATGAAATGGCTTTTCCCCGAACTCCCGAAGGATCATCCGGCGATGGGTATGATTTCGCTGAATCTTGCGGCCAATGTGCTGGGTCTCGGCAATGCGGCTACTCCGTTGGGCATTAAAGCGATGGAGGAGCTGCAGAAACTGAATCCGGAAAAAGATACGGCCACCAACTCCATGATTATGTTTCTGGCCTTGAATACGTCGAGCGTGCAGTTGCTGCCACCGGTCACCCTGGTGGCGATTATGGGATTGCGGGTTAATGAGCTCATGGTTGCGATCACCATTACAACCATCTTTTCAACGGCTGCGGCCATCATTGCGGCCAAGTTGTATGCGCGCCGGTATCCGCCGGTGCTTTCGGAAAGCGGGGAGTTGCTTGCGGTTGGTGTTGATACGGCGGATGCTGGTGCTTCCCAGAGCGGTTCGGGAAGTGGCGGCGCTGCGGGCCCGGGTAGTGGCAAAATTGCCCCGGGTAGCGGCGCTTCGGGCCCGGGTGGTGGCAAAGGTGCCCCGGGTGGCGGCGCTTCGGGCCCGGGTAGCGGCGTTCATACTACCGGTACTTCGGGCAGGGGTACATCCGATGACAACACAACCGGTCCTGACGGTTCTACATCCTCCAACCAAAACACGAAAGACAGCTAATCATGAACATTCTGGTATTATTCATACTTCCGGTAATTATTGTGGGCATTGTATCCTACGGAATGGTCAAAAAGGTTGCCATTTACGAAGAGTTTGTGGTTGGCGCCAAAGACGGGTTCGACATTGCGGTTCGGATTATCCCCTACCTGGTGGCCATTTTGTTTGCCATTGGGATGTTTCGGGCCAGTGGAGCAATGGACTGGATGATTCTGGGGTTACGTCCGGTACTTGGTTTCTTTGGTTTCCCTGCTGAGGTGTTACCCATGGCAATTATTCGTCCGCTGACGGGCAGTGGCTCGGTGGGTGTAATGGCTGATATGATTGCGACCTACGGGGAGGATTCCATCTTTGTGAAGATGGCTGGCACCATGTTCGGGTCGACCGAGACCACGTTCTATGTCATTGCGGTGTATTTCGGTGCGGTGGGAGTGCGTAAGACCCGGTATGCGATTCAGGCGGGTTTGATTGCGGATCTGACCGGCGTGATAATGGCGGTTGTAGTGTGTTACTGGTTGTTTGGTTGATCTGTGCAATGCGTGAGGGAGTTCGGCGTGACCGAGGCCATGGCGAAGATCTGTGGCATGCATAGTACGTACGCGCTCCAACTGTCTTCGGACTTCGTTATGCAGTGATTGTGGGAATGGGGTAATACGATCTTTTTTCCCTTTAGCATCTACAATTCGGAGTTGAGCGTGTTCAAAATCGATGTCGGCAATACGTAGACGTATAACCTCTGAAACCCGTAGACCGCCGCCGTACAGGAGTCGAATAGGTAAATTTTCGTTGAAAGGGGTATGACTTAACAGAGATTTCACCTCTTGTTGTGAGAGGACGAGGGGCACTTTCCTGGGTTTTTTCGACCATTGGATATGTTCAATATAAAAGTCGGGTTGACTCAGTGTATTTCTGTAAAGGAACAAAATGGCACAGAGCGCTTGATTTTGCGTTGATGGGGCAACATGGCGTTGATTTACCAGGTAATTCAGATACATAGTGACATCGTTGCTTTCAAGATTAGCGGGATGTTTTTTACCATGGAATCTAATATAGTCGAGTGTCCAGTTAATGTAGGTTTTTTCCGTACTCCGGCTCAGGCCTTTCCGACGGATATCAGTGCGAAGACGATCAAGGAGTTTCATAAGGCATAATCTGTTATTAGTTTGAATACGTACAGGGTGGCAATACAAATCTTTGTTCATTAAGTACCTGCCTATTCGTTCAAGTTTTACAAGAAACAAGAAAAGGAAGTACTTATGCGGCATCTTGAACAGGAAGCAGAACATTCTTTCCATAACGGTTACGATGTACTACTTATATGATTGAGTAGCACAACAGGCCGTTATTACACCTCCGGCAGGATTTTTTAAAAAATTTTACCTGTCATGCTCAATTAAGTTGCTCTTAACCAACTTATTCGCCATTATATACTCACCAATTCGCTACTCAATAATGAGTTATGGCTTTCACTAATCTAATTATTTATGGCTCTTGAAAATAATGAAAGAATACTCAGTTACACAGAAGCAGTGAAACTGTTAAGTCCAAGAGAGGTTCAAATTATGGATTATATAATAGAGGGTTACACAATAAGTGAGATAGCAAATAAGCTATATCTATCGGAACACACCATAAACACTCACAAAAAGAACATTACCCGTAAATTATCAATATATGGACCAAATGCTATTATCAAGTGGCGCGAGGCCGTAAGGAATAATTTTGGACAATAGCAATAACCTATATAGGGTATTATTTTACTCTTTTATAACGATATTATTCATTGTTTTTTTTAAGTATAATATCAAATGTTAGCTTCTTAACAGGCTTACTAAGGGTGAGTTAAGTCTACAATTCGAGTATATTTTTATAAGTAAATGAACAAATTAAAGATACTTAGAAATACCATAGCTACGTTATTAATAATAATAACATTGCCACAAATCACAATCGCACAAGCACAGTATATACTACAGAATGAAGTAGAATCTTGTACTACAGCTGAGTGTGATGTTGTGCTTACTCAATACACCGGAGCTGTGGTTGGATGGTCACTCCACATTAGGTGTATGGATGCTTCATCACCTACAGGGTGGAGTGGTTGGGATAGCTGGTATGGTGGCGGTGTATATTCTGGTAGCCTTTGTGGTGGGTAGAACTGTAAAAATTATTGTACTCCTCTAAAACTGAACATCGAAGTATACCCATCAAATAGTCTAAATATGAAATGCAAGATTCTTTACACAATTGCACTACTACTTGTAATCGTTGCATGTGAAAGAGATCCTGAGAAAGTGACCGTTGATGTTGATTCAGCAAAAACAACAGTCTTACATGCAAATATAATTGAAGAATTGTCGATGACGAGAATATCAAATTTTTCAATGCTCCAATCCATCGGCAAATCCTTATTTATAACTTTACCTCGAAGCCAAAACGATACACTCATATACGAATGGAACGCAAATCAAAAATTCTTAAAGGGTAGCTATAGGTCAGGGAGGGGACCAGGAGAAGTTCTGCAGGTATTTGCTAGCTCACGATGCCCTGTTGAGCAACAATTGTATTTCTTTTGTAGATCAAATGCAAAGATTCTACTTCACCATAGCGACGGAGGATTTTCGGAACTAACCCTACCTCATTCTCTTTATAGTTTTAACGGTATTTCGTTTGCATCGTCAGGGGAACACATTGCATTTAATATTACATCACAAGGTGCTAATGATAATAAGTTGTTGGCAATCTACCACACAAAGACCGGTGCTATTTCATATAGTATAAATACAAGAATCCCTTTCGGGTATGAACCATCTTCACGGAACTTATTTTCTGCTTTAGCCGGCACACCAGAAGGGTTCGTATTTGCATTTTTAGGTGATAAAGAACTTATTTTTTTAGATCACTCTGGAAATATTGGTAAAATTTTAAAACTTGGGGATAATGACTTAATCCCCGAACCTTATATTCCGGCAGTCGGACAAAGAAGACTTGGAGCACAACCCTACATTGCCAAAATTGAGTATGTCAATGAATTATTGTACGTATTGTTTAATGGCGAAATCTATATCGTAAATGCTAATAATGGTAGGCTTACAGATAAATTAGACATCGTGAATAATAGTTCAGAATCAATCAAGCCAATTCTTGACTTTACTATATCAGACGGGGTACTCTATTTACGTGCACTTGGTAATGAAATTTACTGGATTGATTCGCTCACTCTATAATCTGAGATAAATATTCGTTTAAAATGACGCCATAACATGCGGTTCAAGCGCATTCGCTTCATCTGCCGTAGTCAAGTTTGTCGTTTGGCAAATTGTGTAAATCAATTAATTTAACGCAAACGGCTCACCGCTTAACCGCAAAGCCATTATGTCACACGACTCGAGACCACTATTACTTACTCATCCGGCAATTCAGATAATTTAATACGAGAATATGCACCTGACTTTTTATCCTCTGGGTGTGGTTCAATCCCTAAAATTGTAATTTCCATACGATTTGGACCATATGCCCAGTAGAAACGACGTGCAGTTTTCCCTTGATCTAAATATGATTGCCATATTCTCATGTCATATTTCTTCGACAATGGCTTAATTTCATGGGTTTTTAAACCAGGGTGCTTGGGATTTGCACTTAAATTCTGGATGGCTTTACCAAAACGGGTAAACAAATCCACTTCATCAGGGTTTAATGCATTAGACCTTTTCTTTTCCAGCAAATCTTGCCAAAACGATTCCATTTCTGGAATACCCATTCGAATAGTATAGGCAGGCATTTAGTCCAACAATTTGTCTAATTCATCCAGATCCACAGCTTTGGACGCTTTACCCTTTTTCAAGTTAGCAACAGATTGGTCAATCGTGGCTAACGTTTTTACTGAGATTTCGTCTGGGTGTACTAAAACTCGCGGACTTAATTCGATGGTTCCATCACCTTTCTCGCGTACACGATAAAACATCGTTTTAGCTCCACGAAGGGTAATTCGCTTTTTGGCATCTAAGCGGGCGTCATATTCTTTGATTGATTGTGACATGATAAATTGCTTGGAATGGAGTGATAACGATTGCAATATAGCCATAAGTGGGATATCCCACAATGAATATTACTAAGCTGTCGTGAATACATTATGCCAGTTAAGCAAACGTTTAAGTGTGGCATAACAAGGCGTTTCGTGCTGACCGGTGGAAGTTCAGGAAGTTTTGGCTACATTGGGATACCCGGCAGCACAACCGCAAGGCCGTTACAGCGCAAACTCATCATCCCTTTGGTAATTACTTGCCAACTATTCATTTTTCCTCAGGGATATCGTATCTAAATCGTATATTATCGTATCATATCGTATATACTCGCTGTTAATACATGAAAACATCCGTACATAATTTAACGCTCAATCTCAGTTGGGAGTTGATCAAACGAATTAGTCAAATAGACCGATTTGATGCGTCTTGGTCATCTATTGAGAAAAGAGAAGGACAAACCCTAAAACAGTTAAAATCCATAGCTACGGTGCGCAGTGTCGGGGCATCAACTCGTATTGAGGGTTCTCAATTAAGTGACGAACAAGTGGAGGCGCTACTATTGGACGTTGATATCACAACGCTAGTTGATCGTGATTCGCAGGAAGTCGTTGGGTATTTTAACACCCATGATATGATTTCAGAATCGTGGAAAGAGATCGATATCACCGAAAATAGTTTGAAGTTTTTACATCAAACGCTACTGCGTTTTAGCCAAAAAGATGATTGGCATCGTGGTAATTACAAACAGCAAAGTAATGCGGTAGAAGCGCGAATGCCCGATGGTACATCACAGACAATTTTCCAAACGACACTACCGGGATTTCCAACACAGGATGCAATGGGTGCTCTCATTGATTGGTACGCCAAAGACCAACAAACACATCCTTTGGTTAAGTGTGCGTTGTTCTGTTATGAGTTTGTGACTATTCATCCGTTTCAAGATGGGAATGGGCGTTTAAGCAGGTTACTAGCGACCTTATTGCTGTTGAAACATAAATATGCCTGGATTGAGTATGTGAGTTTTGAGCACGAAATTGAGAGTCGTAAGGCAGAGTATTACAGGGTATTGCGTAGTTGTCAGGCCGGCAGACCCAATGAAGATGTTACCGAGTGGGTTGCTTTTTTCTTCGATGCTTTAGTTAATATTCAACAATTATTGACCGAAAAACTTAACATCACGGGTATTATAGCAACGCTATCTCCACGTGATAAAGCAATTATAACCTTTATTGAAAATCATCCTGGTAGTCGATCAGGTTTGATTGCAGAGCAGTTGAATATTCCAAGCCCTACGGTTAAGAAAGCATTAGCCGAACTTGTAGCGAAAAAGCTTTTGAAAAAACATGGATCCGGTCCGGGTACAAACTACTCTGTCGCATAAGCATTTGTTTGCGCTGTAACAAGCGGACAGTGGCTGCCTGGCGTTGTTTGGTTTTGGCGGGCATCTAACTACATTGCAGTTGTTATTCAAACCATAACCACGCCCGCTTAATCGCTGTGCCGTTATGAAAGCTTCCCCTAACTAGCTACGTTTGTGATTTGACATGAAATTTATCGCTCGATAGTGCACTAACACGTGGTTCAAGCGCACGATGGCTGCCTGGCGTTGTTTGGTTACGGCGGACAATTCACTACATTGCGGTTGTCATAAATCCCACAGCCTCTCCCGCTTAACCGCAGGGCCGTTAGTAGCCCTTCGGGCTAAGAGCTATGCAGGTTGGAGTGCGAATCGAAATTTACCTGTGAGTAATTCTCCTAACTCCTGCTTGGTTACACCAAGGCGCAACAATCCCTTCAACATCAAGTCCAAAGATGTACTCGGATCGCCAACTTCCATTTTCGCTACCCGCGATTGACTGGATCCCAAGGCGCGAGCTAGTTGCACTTGCGTCCAACCACGTTTTTTTCGCTGGTAACGAATAAGTTCACTAATCTCTAGACGAATCTCCAAATACGCTTCTTCTTCGGGAGACAACTCTAAAAAGTCCGCGGTTGATCCAACGCGGAATCCAGCTTTTTCTAAGTTTTGACGTTTTAGCTTATCCATCTTTCAATCTCCTGTAATCTGTTTGTAACGTGATAATCGCTTTTTACACTGATCTATCACTTCTTTCGGGGTTTGTTGAATCTTTTTGAGAAATACTTCCAGAATAACAATCGCCTCACTATCTATGTAATACACAATACGCCAAATCTTATTGGCATCATTAATGCGTAGTTCGTGACAGTTTTTGCCAATCGATGGCATTGGTCTGGAATCAGGCAACTCCAAATGCTCACCTTGCTGCAGTCTTCGCATCAAAAAACCGGCTTTCAGCCTAGAGTCAGCCCCGAACGGTGGAGTCTTTATTTCTCCGTGTAGCCAAACGATGTATTTGTTAGTGACTGCCATTCCTAAATATGTCACATTTGACATATAATGTCAACTACTAAAAGGGGCTACTAACATGCGGTTCAAGCGGACAGTGACTGCCTGGCGTTGTTTGGTTTTGGCGTGTAATTCACTACATTGCGATTGTTATTATTACCATAGCCCCTTCCGCTTAACCACCAGGCCGTTAATTTGCTATTCTTCTACCAGCCAGAGAATCAAGTCTCAATACGAACTCTACGCCATTGACTTACATGCGCCAATGGCGTACATTTAGGTAGTTCAACTACAACATATGCCGTTTATTGAAACACCCATTTTTACGAAACGGATTACCTCACTGTTGGGCGAGTAAGATTACAGGTTACTTCAGTTGGAACTTGCTCTTAGACCTGATAGTGGGGATTTGATCAAACAAAATGGGGGTTTGCGGAAGATTCGATGGGCTGGTTCCGGACATGGCAAGCGAGGTGGTATTCGCGTTATATATTACTTTGTTGACACCAAACAGCAGATATACATGCTCTTCGCTTACGCCAGGAATGAATCGGACGATTTAACGGCTGATCAACTAAAACTGTTAAGAAACATGGTTATGGAGTATTTAAAATGAAACAAGAACTCTTCAACGAGCTGCTGGAAAGTATTCGCCAGGCTGGCGAGATTCGCAAAGGCAAACAAGTTGCTTCACGAATGAATAACATTGAAGATCCGGACGTACGTCAAATCCGCGACTCATATGATATGAGTCAGCATCAATTTGCCAGCTTACTTGGAATAAGTGTTGCAACACTAAGAAATTGGGAACAAGGCCGGCGCAAACCACAGGGTCCGGCAAAGGTCTTATTAAGAGTAGCTGCTAAACGTCCAAAGGCTATCCTTGAATCGCTATAACCAAGGTCTGCTTTGGGTTAGCCTCATGACGATGATTTGCCTTGGCATCCCGGCCTGCACATACAGCCCCGAGGAGCATCGAGTGGTGATTGATCAGGTCGTGAGACCGGGAGACACGTACACAGGCTATGTACTGGTGGAGTCTAACGTATTGCGCAATCCAACTGGATTTTTAAACACGTTTCCCAATGGAGGCATACCCCGGATTTTAAGCCAGGAAGTAAAAGTATTTGAAGTGCATGCAGATGACCGGGAGTCCAGGTTGCTGGCCGATATATCAGCTAATGATGCAACATGGGAATCCTTTTCAGGACACATTGTTGGTTTCGATGCTCAAAACAATCTATTTCTTGAATTGAGTGGCTGTGAAAAAGGTGGGGATTGCTATAATGGATTACGTAATCGTCGGTTTTTCCGCATCAATCGCGACAGACGTCTTGAATCAATTTCTAACGTACCTTCAGACATCGGACTACCAGGTATAATGATGGCGAGGCGCCAGGGAGAGGTCAACTACGTTCGCTTTTCTATTCGGCAGGATACCCTGAAAGCCAGGTTTCAGGAAGATGGGGAATATACTTCTGTATTTGTAACGGACGAAGAAGGAATGCTCATACCGGTTCTAACAACTACGAGCCATCAGACCGTTATACCGGAAATGGCTGAAGTACCCTAAGAACTCCGTAATCTTTGGTATTTTCAGCCCCTATGAATACCTACTTCAAGCATGTTATCCTGCAGTGTTCCGGTGCGGAGTCTATTGGCAATACAACCCTGATCCAGGAGCTCTGGAGCGGTTACGGTCAGATCCTGCGGATGGAACCGCAGGGCGGACCTTGCCAAAGCATCGTAGTCAAACATATCCAAACGAAAGCGACCGGCGACCACCCCCGGGGCTGGAATACCGACATCGGGCACCAGCGCAAGCTGAAATCGTACCAGGTCGAAACCACCTGGTATGAACGCTACAGTACAACCAGCAAAGCCCGGGTACCCCGCTGCCTCGCCGTGGCACATCACAATGACGATGTACTCATCGTTCTGGAAGACCTCAACTCCAGCGGGTATCCCCTGCGAAAGTCACGGCTCCGGTGGACCGAAATCGACCGGGTTTTGCAGTGGCTTGCACAGTTTCACGCCAGCTTTATGGGTATCGCTCCGGATGGATTATGGGAGCAGGGCACCTACTGGCATCTGAAAACCCGTCCGCAGGAGCTGGAGGCGCTCACGGATAAACGACTCAAAAACGCCGCCGAATTGATAGACCACACCTTACGTTCCTGCTCCTACAAAACCCTCGTTCACGGCGATGCCAAGCTGGCCAATTTCTGCTTTTCCAGCGAGGATGCCGTTGCCGCGGTGGATTTTCAGTATACGGGCGGAGGCTGCGGGATGCAGGATGTAGCGTACTTTATCGGAAGCTGTCTGGATGAAGACGCATGCGAGGTCATGGAAAAACGGATTCTGGATACCTATTTTGAACACCTCCACCGTACCATAGGCACCGAAAATACGGCGCTGGAATCCGAGTGGCGGGCACTGTATCGGGTGGCCTGGGCCGATTTCCATCGATTTTTAAAAGGCTGGAGCCCGGGTCACTGGAAAATCAACAGCTACAGTGAGCGGGTAACCAACGAAGTGATCAACCATCTTTTGCCATGAAGTTACTGCCCCTGAAACAAACTGAACGTGAACGGGTTACCAACGCAGTCGTAAACCATCCTATACAATGAATCTGTTACCCCTGAAACAAACCGCCATTGAAGCCGCTCTTGCAGCGGGGAAAATCATCCGGTCGTACATGGATCTGGAGATCCGTTTTCAACAAAAAGACGGGGGCAGCAATTATGCATCCCAGGTGGTCACACACGTAGACAAGGAATGCGAGGCGGAAATACTCCGGCACTTGCGACCTACCTGCGAAACGCATAACCTCGCCCTGCTCACCGAAGAAACCGATGACGATGGAAGCCGGTTTGAAAAAGACTACTTCTGGTGCATTGATCCCATCGACGGAACCCTGGCTTTCATCCGGAAAGAGCCCTGGTTTTCGGTCTCCATCGCGCTGGTATCCCGGCAGGGTGAATCGGTGATCGGGGTGGTGTATGATCCCAGCACCGATACCCTCTACCATGGGGCTAAGGGGCACGGTGTGTACCGGAATGACAGCCCGTGGGTTGTTCCGGAGCCGAATGACTACCTGACCTACCTGACCGACAAACCCATCGATACAACGCCTCATCCGGAAGAGCTTCGGCAGCTGCTGGAGGGGACCGTAGATGCACTTGACCTTTCGGGAATGCGGGTGATTCAGGGCGGGGGATCGGTGCTGAATGCCATCCGGGTGCTGGAACATCCCCCCTCCTGCATGATTAAACATCCCAAGAAGGAAATCGGGGGCGGCAGCATCTGGGATTTTGCTTCCACGGCCTGTCTGTTTCAGGAGCTCGGCTTCCGGGCGACCAACTTTGAGGGCGGTCCGCTGGATTTAAACCGGGAAGACAGTACGTTTATGCATCACGAGGGGGTTTACTATGCGTGTGAGCCCCGGGAAAAGGGGTAGACAGCTGGCTTTTCCGTCTCAGATTCGCCTACACATCCGCAACGCCCCGGCTATCAGGTACCATTACTTTATAAGTGGGGTCTTCCATGACATTGACTTCAATAATATCCCGGGCGTTGGTCAGTAATTTGCGGCTGCACGACCACAGTTCAACCACTGCAAAACCGTAACATTATTTGACATTCTTGTGCCGATATTGCTTTGTACTATGCCCGTTCGTTGGTAAACTTAACACTAAGTAATATCATCTACAGCTCCTGTCTTTGGCTGAAACCGCATTCGCACTACCATGAATCTAGCTACACGCTTCCTGGGTTTAGCAACCCTGTTATTTCTCATCAACGCTGCATGCCTGTCAGCCCAGGACAAGGTTGTAAAAGGCTATTATATGTATTGGTCGAAGTCGACCCTGCCGGCCTCCCAGGTTCCGTGGGACGACCTTACCCACCTGGCGTATGCCTTTATCTGGCCGGATGCCAACGGCAACCTGGTAACCAGTCAGGCCGAACATCCCGAAATGATACAACGGGCACATGATGAGGGTGTGCTGCCGATTATTTCTGTAGGTGGATGGGGGCAAAGTGACGCCTTTCCGGCCATTGCAGCCGACTCCGTGCTGCGGGCTCGGTTCATCGGCAACCTGGTTGACTATGTGGTATCGAAGGGATATGGTGGGATTGATCTGGATTGGGAATATCCGGCTGCAGGCGACCGCGACAACCTTACGGTGCTGGTGCGCGAGCTGCGTGAAGCTCTGGACGAGCTGCCGGATGCCTATGAACTTTCCATGGCCATGCCATCGGTCGACTGGCGGAATGGGTACAATGTGTTTGCGCTGAACCAGTACGTTGACTGGTTCGGGTTGATGACCTATGATTTTCATGGCTCCTGGACCAACCGCGCCGGGCACAACTCCCCTTTGTTTGCTCCGTCCAACTCCCAATGCAACACGGGTTCCATTCACCAAAGTGTGCAGCATTACCGTCAAAAGGGTCTGCCCCGCAATAAAATTGTAGTCGGACTGGCCAGTTATGGTCGCCAGTTTAATGCGGGTGTACTGTGCGGTGTGGTGTCCAGTACAACCGGTAACGGGGCGGCCGTGCCCTACCACGAAGCCATGCGCCGGATAGACAACGGCTGGACCCGGGAATGGGATCCGGTCAGTCAGGGAGTGTATCTGTTGAATCCCGATTCCACCCGCCTTGTAACATTTGATGACAGCACCACCTTTCGTCTGAAGGCCGATTACATCGTTGATAATGAGCTGCGTGGTGCTATGGTCTGGGCCCTTGGCTACGACCGCATCGACGCGCGGCATCCGCTGATGCATGAATTAGGGACCTTACATAACAGGACCGTCAGCGTAGCGGAATCGACCGAGCTTCCGGCATCCGTTGAACTCCTGCCTAATTATCCCAATCCGTTCAACCCCGTAACAACCCTATCCTACCGATTATCTGAAGCTGGTACCGTGCAATTGGCGGTCTACGATTCCCTGGGCCGGGAGCTGGCGGTACTCGTGAATGGAAACCGTCCGGCCGGACTCCATTCGGTTCGGTTTGACGCCGGTCAACTGGCCGGAGGGGTCTATTTTTACAAACTGCGTTTCAACGGAGAAACGCTGACCGGGAAAATGATGCTCATGAAGTAGCTTTTTGCCGTTGAGAATGCTACTATACTACGGCACCTGTGTTTTCCGTGTGTACCTACCGGACATTGACCATGAACGACTTGCGGTCATGGCTGCCGCCTGCGATGGCGCTGGTCCGGTAGCATCCTGAGGTTGACTCATGTGCTTCAGCAACCCATTTGAACCAAGAAACTCAGCACCTATGAGCACCAGCAAAGATAATGGAATCGGATTCATCGGCATTGGCCTGATTGTCGGGCTTACCATTTTTGGATTTTTCCTGAATAGTGCGGTAAAAACGTACCGAAGTTTTGACCGAACCGTCACTGTACGGGGCCTGGCGGAGCAGGAACATCTGGCTGATGTAGTCATCTGGCCCATTCAGTTTACCCAGGCCAGCAACAGCCAGGAAGAAATTTATCGCCTCCTGGATGATGGTGCCCAGCGTGTTGTAACCTTTCTGAAGGAAAACGGCCTTGATGACACCGAAATTTCGGTGGATGTACCTTCGGTCACCGACCGGTCGGCACAACGATGGGGCGGTGAAGCGGCACCGGTATTTCGTTATGTCGGTTCTCAGTCGGTTACCGTGTATTCTACCCAGGTTGAGCAGATACGGGAAGTGATGACCCGGATCGGCTCTTTAGGCAGACAGGGGGTTATCATCTCGGCAGAAGACTATCAGTATCGGGTAGAGTATCTGTTTACCCGTTTGAATGAAATTAAGCCGGTGATGATTGAAGAGGCCACCATGGAGGCCCGCAAAGTTGCCGAAAAGTTTGCAGAAGATTCGGATAGCAGGTTGGGAAAAATCAAGACCGCCTCACAGGGACAGTTTACCATTACCAATCGGGACATGAACAATCCGCATATCAAGAAGGTGCGTGTGGTGTCCACCATCGTGTATTATCTGACCGACTGAGTCATAATGGCAAAAGCCGGATGCCGGTGCCCGCTACGCTGAGCCAAAAGCCGGACGCGTCGGTGGTACAGGCAGAGCTACGCCGGATGCCGGTGCCCGCCGGAACCCATGGGTAAACGCTGACCACCTCGCCGGAAAATCCACAGGCATACGCACTTGCAGGCCCTGAAAGCAGTGCTATACACCCGACTGAATGCGTTTTTGAGGACAGGGCCAAATATCAGTCCAACATTCAATAAAAATATTGAATGTTATTCCGCGACTTTCTATATTCGATGTGTATCAACCACCCATATATGAAATCGCGCGACGTAAAAACGGCTCTCTACAAAGAAGCAGCCTCGGTCACCAAGGCCCTGGCCAATCCCCATCGCCTGGAAATTCTGGATTTACTGGCGCAGGGAGCGGTATCGGTGGAGTACATTGCCGAGCAAACGCGGATGCCCGTTGCCAATGCTTCACAGCATTTGCAGGTGCTGCGCAAGGCCGGAATAGCCGTTGTTGAACGACGGGGCAAATACAGCTTTTACCGCCTGGCTGGCAGGCAGGTATACGATGTCTGGCATTCGCTTCGGAATCTGGGTTTTGCCCAAAACCGGCAGGCACAGGAGCTGTTAGACAGCTATCATCGGGAGCGGACCGACCTGCGCATATTGCCTGCGCGTGAATTTGCGCAGAAACTCGGCAATGAAAAACTCATCATTCTGGATGTTCGACCAGACGAAGAATATCAGATCAGCCACATCCGTGGAGCCATATCCATGCAGGCAGACCGGATCCACGACTATCTGGAGACCGTTCCGGACGGAGCTGAAATTGTGGCGTACTGCCGGGGCCCAATGTGTATGATGGCCGATACGGTAGTGCAGCAGCTGAACCAGCGTGGACATCAGGCCTGGAGGCTCGACATCGGCGTTGCCGAGTGCGCGTACTATGGAATTGCCGTAGACCACGACCCGGAGCAGGGTTGTCTGGAAAGTCCGGCCTCTTCGGAATTGAACGACCAGCAGTCCGCAATGCCTGCTCAAGTCACAAGCGTTGCTGCAGATGCAGCCCCAACCGAATCATTTTTGCAACAAAACAAAACAATCGATCAACACAATAACATGGAGAACGTGATGGAACATACAATTTTAGTACTCGGCGGCGGCATAGGCGGATTACGTGCAGCCCGTGAACTCAGTGCGCAGCTCGGCAATGAAGACGATGCCCGTGTAGCCCGTATTCTGGTCTTTGAAAAGGAACAGAAAAGCACCTACTCCCCTTCGCTGACCTGGCTGATGGTGGGTAAACGCAAGGAATGGCAGATAGAACGTGAGCTGAGCTCCACCTCCGGAGCCGGAATCGAGTTTATTTTCGGTCAAATTGAGCATGTGGATCCGGCCGAATTAACGGTTACCTCCGCAGGCACCACCTACAAAGGAACCCATATGGTGGTTTCACTGGGTGTACAGCAGGTTATTGAACAAAAACTTGATACGTTCGGACACAACTTTTACACCATCGACGGGGCTAAGAATTTTCATGACAATCTTATACACTATAAAGGTGGCAATCTGGTAGTGATGGTCTCGTCATTGCCGTACAAGTCGCCGGTGGCCCCGTACGAGGCCGCGATGCTGCTGGACAGCTACCTTCGCGAGCATGATATCCGTGATGCATCCACCATTACGCTGGTCACTCCGGAAGACGAACCCATGCCCTTTGCCGGTGATGAAGTTACCCGAAACATCGTGGAGCTGATGAAAGAACGCGGAATTACCTACCTGCCCGGCCATCATTTCTCCAGTGCCTCGGAAGGTAAACTGACCTTCACCACGTCCGATGGAAATACGGCCGAAGTTCCCTTCGACCTGCTCGCTTTCACACCAAAACATGAGGCCCCGCAGGTCATCCGCGAGGCCGGACTCACCGGCGAATCGGGTTGGGTTGAAGTAGACCGCCAGTCGCTGAAAACCGGTTTCGAAAACGTCTATGCCATTGGCGACATCACCACCATTCCGCTGGATGGCAACGAAAAATTGCCCAAAGCCGGTGTTTTCGCGCAATTTCAGGCACACATTGTGGCGCACCACATCACGCGCGGCATCTATGGCAAGACTCCTGAGAAGGTTTTTGACGCCGAGGGTAACTACATCCTGGATCTGGGTGATGGAAAGGCCCGTAAGGTTGGCGGTAATTTCTACGATGACGAAGTCAATATCAACAATGCGGGTGTAATGACCCAGTGGATGAAGCAATTGCAGGAAAAATCCTGGTTTGCGAAAAACTTTTAATCTAATAAGGAAACAATACCATGAAAAAACCAATGATAGTTCTTGGCGCCCTGACCATGATGCTGATGATAGCAACAGGTACCGCCGTGCAGGCGCAGGAATCGGATGAAACCCTGTTTGTGATGATTACCACCGGTGACGCGGAAACCCAGATGATGGCGATGGTGCTGGCAACGCAGTCGGCCAATCAGGGCGCTGACGTGCGTATTCTGCTGTGCGGCGACGGTGGTTATCTGGCTGTGAAAGGGCATGAAGCCCCCTCGTTTGCGCCGGCTGGTCGTACACCGGTACAACTCATGGCCGGATTAATGGAGCGTGGGGCTACCGTAGAGGTGTGCGGCATTTTCCTGCCGAACCGCGAACTGACATCCGATGACCTGCTGGATGGCGTAACGGCTGCCGCTCCGCCTGAGGTTGCCACATTTATGCGCCGACCGGACGTTCGATTATTTACGTTTTAGACGTTGATGCGGGTAACAGCTGCCTTCGGTTCACCCGGGGGCAGCTGTTGGTGACTTTTGCCTGCTGAAAAAGCACACCATGCACCCGTTCTTCGGCATCGATCCAACGACCACCACCGTCTCTACGGTGTGGTCACAAATCGTGCGATAACCGGCAGGTGATCACTGATGAAATCCATCGTAACCGGGTCGAATGGCGTTAAGATCTGCTTGGAACCCGGCACCAGGTCGCGATTCATGTTCACGTTGGGAAGCACATAGTCCAGCTGACGGGTTGGGTTATCGGCCGGATGGGTGAAAGAATCGACATCGCCCAGAGGATCCACAAATTCCACAGCTGTGCCCTGCCCCAGGGCGTGGTGGTATTCCGGGTGATCGTTCATGATATTCAGATCGCCGGTGAGCAGAATGCGTGCTTCCGGATTCATAGCCAGCACCTGAGCGTAATGATCACGCAGCAGGTTAAGCTGGCCGACACGCCAGTTGCGGTCGGTTTCGCTGCGACCTGCCTTCAGGTGTACACCCGTGAGCAGGAAGTGGTAGCCGGGTCGTACCAGCACATCCACGGATACCAACCGGTTATTGGTATGATGCTGCAGGGAATTGTCATCGCGATAGGTGTAGATATTGGCATAGCTGTAGAGCATTCCCAGGGGGATGCGGCTCATAATAACCACGTTCATATACCAGGTATCACTTTCACGGCCCGTGAACAGCTGGTATCCCATTTCTTCGAGGAAATCGCCGGCGAGGGATGCGATGAATGCCGAACTCTCTACCTCCTGAAATACGACAATATCGGCGTCAATAATCCGGAGGGCTTCCATGGCAAGTTCCCGGCGGCGGACGAGGTTGGAATCCGGATTGTTTTCACGGGGATGGCTGATGTAGGGACTGTCATGGTCGTCGGTGAAGTGTTCCAGGTTCCAGGTGAGCACGGAAATGGTATCATACAGGGCAGGATCGTACCATTCGGGGGTCTGGATGGAGGTCCATTCGGCGGAGGGGACTGCCTGCGGACGATCGGTGGCGGATCGGGTACCGCTGCAGGCCGACACGAACATAATCAGGAGCAGGGATGTTGCGAGGGTGACGTTGATGCGAATCATGGAAACGGGTTTTAATGAGAGTTGAGCTTGGATGGGTGCCGGGAGGCACCTGAGGTTTTGAATTTATTCCGACAGCCGGTTGTACCGGCGGATGATTTCCAGAACCCGGTCCACGGGCAGCTGCTGCATGGTGCGGCCGTCAGCACCGGACATGGTTTCTGCCATAAACAGGGAGTTTAAAATAGCCTCCTCGGTGGCTTCCACTGCGGCAAGAAATAGCGGAGAGACGGCGGCATTGGGAAGTTCACGGTTGACTTGCACATCGGAACCGGCGCCCGGGCGAATTCGGACAGCGGGATGCGTGCTGAATGCAATCACATAATCGCCGCTCCCGTTGGAGGCGAAGCCTCCGGTTTTGGCGATACCCATAAAAGCCCGGCGGGCGAGTCGTTCGAGGTTGCGGGAGGTTAACGGCGCATCGGTGGCTACGATGATCATGATGGACCCGTCAACATCGAAATCGTATCCGTCGGGGTGGGTCGATGTACCGGCGGCAGGTTGCACTCCAGTCGCGCGGAGCGAAACCCCTGCAGGGGTATGCAGGTCCGATGCTTCACTGAGACCACCGCCCGGACCCGCCGTATCGGCTGTTTCACGGACCGGGTTTCCCTCCGCGGCGCCGGTTGGTTGACCGGGAACGCTGTAAGGCACCTCCTCCGACAGATAAAAATTCCCGAGTTCAACGCCTACCGGAACTCCCGCCACTTCCAGAACACCTCCAAAGTTACTCTGAACCAATACGCCAACGGTATATCCGCCATGTTGTTGGGGCAGCACTCTGGATGATGTACCAATGCCCGCCTTATAACCCAGCGCTCGGGTACCGGTTCCCGCCCCGACGTTTCCCTCCGTTACCGGTCCTTCCGAGGCAGCATCCAGCGCAGCCTGAACATCGGACTGCGTTACGACCCGGGCGCGGATATCATTGAGCCATCCGTCGTTGGTCTCACCCACTACAGCATTCACCGAGCGTACCTCCTCATTTCCGGGCAGCGAGAGCATGTAATCCGCCAGTCCGGCAGCGACGTCATAGACACTCAGCGTATTGGTGAGCGCAATGGGCGTTTCCAGCTCGCCCAATTCCTGAATCTGGGTGAAACCAACAGCTTTACCGAAGCCATTGCCGACGTAAACTGCGGCGGGAACACGGTTTTGGAACAGGTTTCCGTTGTGCGGCATAACGACGGTCACTCCGGTTCGCACGGAGTCGCCCTGAATCCGGGTGGCATGTCCAACCCGTACCCCATCTACATCGGTAATGGCATTATAGTGACCCGGTGTGAGAATGCCGGTGTGTATGCCCAGATCGCGGGCGCGTTGCTGCGCGGGTACAGTATTGGCCAAAAATGTCATAAGCAGCAGGGTCAGGATTCCGGTTCGGTACAACATGGGGGATTGCGACTTTATCATGTATATTTGCAGGAATTTAATATAATGGTATACCGCTGAAATATAGCGATGGTGATGTTAATGCTGATACACGGCTCATCAAATCGCCTCCCGCTTCTCAGATTCTCCCGTTAACCGCTTTCTTCAGGACCTAAAAACCGAAGCAGGTTCCCCACCGGAAAACCTATCGTCCACCAAACTCCTACGTTGTCTATGAACCGCCTGTCTGCCGCCTTCATCGCCATCCTGTCATTAAGTTCCGTTGCCATTGCCCAAAGCCAGCCCGTCAATGAACTTTCCAGGGCCGTGGTACAGGTGACCGCCCCGGACGGGTCGGGTTCGGGCGTTTTGTTTGAACGCGATGGCGAGCTGATGATTCTGACCAACCGGCATGTGGCCGAGGGGTACACCAAGTTCGTCATCGGTGTTCTGGAGGATCTCCATCAGCCGGTTGTGCCCACGTTCACGGCTATTTTGCACTCTTTTTCACCCGAGCTGGACGCGGCCCTGCTTCGGGTTACGATGTACATGGACGGTCGCGAGGTAAACCTGCGCGAACTGCGCTGCCGCCGCAACGCCAGCGACTTCTGCATCCCTGAAATTCGCTTCGCAAGCGATGTACGCACGGTCAGCCGGGGCAATGAAATCGCCATCCTGGGCTATCCGGACATCGGCGATGATGAGCTGATCTACAGTGCCGGCCATATTGCGTCCATTCTCTACGAAGAATTCGGCGGCGAATCCGTCCCCATGTGGTTTCGCACCAACGCCACGATTTCTTCGGGAAACAGCGGCGGACTGGCCTTCAATCCTGCTACCGGTGAAATGTTGGGCATGCCCACCTCCATCAGTTCAGATGCCGAGACCTCCACTAGTCTGGGTAGAATCCTGTCTGTTGAAGCTGTTTGGCGTGCCCTGGAACCCGATCGGGTGATGACGACCTGGGAGGAGTTTCTCCCACCCAATGACGGACTGGATCCCGCGATGGATCCACACTACGGTGGTACGGAGCTTGCGGCCGGATTTGAACCTGATCTTTTTGAAGTCGAGGTTCTGGCCGGTGGAAGCAACCGCATCCATACCCTGCCAATGGAATGTACCGGATACGTGGCCTCGGCACCCGACTTCCGGCTCGACTGGTCGGGAGAGACCACGCAGCTTCATCTGTTTTTCGAGGCTTTTGACAACAGCGATGATGCCACCATGATTGTGCAGGGACCGGGGGAAACCTGGTACTGCAATGATGACGGATCGGGTTCACGCAATGGGTTGAATCCGGCCATTACCATGGATAATCCGGCGGCCGGCACGTATTTCATATGGGTGGGCAGTTTTGGCGAGGGGGATTTCATCGACGGAACTCTTCGGTTTTCCGAAGTATCCCGGGATGATTTCTAACAACCTGCTGACGTGATGGGCGTTTTTCAAAAAGAGACCAAGCCTGAAACGGAGGGCTGGAACACTCCGCAGACACAACGGGACTGGTATACCGGATTGCGGCTCCCGGATGCCCTGGCCTTGGTCCCGGCCCTGGTGGCTTTTGGCGGGCAACGGATGCTGGCCGGGTACCCGTCGTTTACGGAAACCTGGTTCTCGGCGCGATTATTCCGCTGGATAGCCGACCCCATTGCCTGGATCAGCTCCATGGTTCCGTTTTCGCTGACCGAGTTTCTGGTATGGTCGGCCCTGCCGCTGATTATTGTGCTTGGTACAAGGGTGCATCGTCGGGCGCAGGTGCATGGGAAACCGGTGTGGGTGCGTGCAGGGGTGCATGGGGTCTGGATCGTATCCATCGCCTACCTCGTGTTTATGTTGCTTTTTGGGTTTCATTACGGGCGGTTACCCATGGCGGAGCGTTATGGACTTCAGGTTAAAGAACGCCCTGTAGAAGAGCTGGCAGGGATGACGCTGATGCTGGCGGAGACCGCTTCCGAGTTCCGGCGCTTTGTTCAGGAAGATGAGGAGGGTGTGATGGTACTTCGAAAGGGCAGCACCGGTGCGCTGCGGTCCGGCTACGTTGGTTTTCAGTATGCATCCGCCGCCTATCCGGAGCTGAAAATGCCCCGTCGACGGGCCAAAAGTGTACTCAGCTCCGGGCTTTGGTCGTACACGGGCATCAGCGGCATGTACTTTCCCTTTTTTGTGGAGGCCAACGTCAACACGGACATGCCCTATTCGGCCATTGCTTCTACTACCCTGCACGAGCTGGCCCACACCCTGGGCTTTGCCCGGGAGGACGAGGCCGAGTTCATCGGGTTTCTGGCGGGAATCCACCATCCCGATCCGGATTTCAAATACAGCGCGAAACTGAATGCTTTCATCCACGCCAGCAACGCCCTTTATCGGGCTGATTCGGATACCTGGCAGGAAGTAACAGCCTCACTCAGCGAGGGAGTTCGTCGGGATATCAACGCCCGCAGGCGCTACTGGCAGGAGTATCAGGGTCCGGTTGAGCGGGTTTCAACGCGTATCAACGACGCCTACCTGAAGTCCAACATGCAGCGCGATGGGGTGCGCAGCTACGGGGCGGTGGTGGACCTACTGCTGGCGCATTACGCCGCCGATCGACTCAATACACCGTCAACCCCGCCTTCCGGAAGATAGCCCGGGCCTGTTCCGCTTCATCGGGTGTGGGTTCCGGCGTGTCGGCCAGACGGTTTTCAACCCCCAGTTCCTTCCATTTATACTCGCCCATTTTATGATAGGGCAGGATTTCAACCCGCTGAATATTCGGCATGTCGCGGATGAAATCAGCCAGAGCCTGCATCGCCTCAGGCTTATCGGTGTAGCCCGGCACCAGCACGTAGCGCAGCCAGACGGGCTTTTCTATGGCAGCCAGCCGTCGGGCAAAATCGATCGTGGGCTGCAGTTTTACCCCGGTCAGCACTTTATACTCGTGCGGATTGATATGCTTCACGTCCAGCAGTACCAGATCGGTGTAGCTGAGCAGCTCATCATCGGCCTTGTGGCCGGTAAAGCCCGAGGTATCCAGCGTGGTATGAATACCCATCCGCTTGCATCCCTCGAAGATGGCCTTTACAAAATCCGGCTGACACAGAGGCTCCCCTCCTGATATCGTTACCCCTCCGCCGGTAGCCTGGAAAAAATCGCGCTGCCGGGCTATTTCACGCAGCTCGGTGAAAGCATCGGTCTTGCGACCCTGCTTGAACGGTCGGGCGTCCGGATTGTGGCAATACAGGCAGGCGAGCGGACATCCCTGCAGGAACAGGATCCGCCGCACACCGGGACCATCAACGGTTCCGGCCGACTCAACGGAATGGATATAACCGGTTGGATTTTGCATAGCAACAGGTGAGAATGCGGCAGGCCTTAAGGGCACTGCCGCTATTCCGATTTAGTTGTTCTGGTGGAATGTGCGTGTAATCACATCCAGCTGCTGCTCTTTGGTGAGCTTGTTGAAATTCACCGCATAACCGGAAACACGAACCGTCAGCTGCGGATACAGCTCGGGGTGTTCCATGGCATGAACGAGGGTTTCACGGTCGAACACGTTCACGTTCACGTGGTGTCCGCCCTTGTTGAAATATCCGTCCATGAGTCCGACCAGATTCGAGACCTGATCTTCTTCGGTACGACCGAGGGCTTTCGGTACGATGGAGAAGGTGTAGGAAATCCCGTCCTGGGCGTATTCATAGGGCAGCTTGGCTACCGACATCATGCTGGAAACGGCGCCGTTGCTGTCGCGACCATGCATGGGGTTGGCACCGGGAGCAAACGGCTCGCCCAGCTTACGACCATCCGGCGTGCTGCCGGTTTTCTTGCCATAGACCACGTTGGAGGTGATGGTCAGGACTGACTGCGTGGCAACGGAGTCGCGGTACGTGGGCTGCTTGCGCAGTTTTTGCATGAACAGGCGGACCATATCGCGGGCGATGAGATCTACTCGGTCGTCATCGTTACCGAAGGTCGGGAATTCGCCGTCGACCTCATAATCAACGGCCAGGCCACGGTCGTCACGGATGATGCGTACATCGGCGTATTTCATGGCGCTGAGGGAATCAGCCACCACAGACAGCCCGGCGATACCGCAGGCCATAGTCCGGAACACATCGCGGTCGTGCAGAGCCATTTCAAGGCGTTCGTAGTAATACTTGTCATGCATGTAATGGATGGCGTTCAGCGAGTTCATGTACACGCCGGCCAGCCAGTCCATCATGGCGTCAAACCGGGGCATGACCTCGTCAAAGGTCAGGCGGTCGCCGGTGATGGGTGCGTAGATCGGGCCAATTTGCTCGCCGGTGATTTCATCCTTACCGCCGTTGATGGCGTAGAGCAGGGTCTTGGCCAGATTGGCGCGGGCCCCGAAGAACTGCATCTGTTTACCGATACGCATGGCCGATACGCAGCAGGCAATACCGTAATCATCGCCCCAATAGCCACGCATCAGGTCGTCATTTTCATACTGCAGCGAAGAGGTTTTGATGGAGATATCGGCACAGAATTTCTTGAATCCTTCGGGCAGACGTTCGCTCCACAGCACGGTGAGGTTCGGCTCGGGGGCCGGACCCAGATTCACCAGGGTATGCAGGAAGCGGAAGGAGGATTTGGTCACCATCGTACGACCATCAACGCCCATACCGCCAACCACCTCGGTTACCCAGGTGGGGTCGCCCGAGAAAAGCTCGTTGTAGTCCGGGGTACGCATGAAGCGCACCATACGGAGTTTCATGACGAAATGGTCGATGAGTTCCTGGGCACCGGCTTCATCCAGGGTTCCCTCGGCGAAGTCCCGCTCGAAGTAAATATCGAGGAAGGTGGAAACCCGGCCCAGCGACATGGCCGCGCCGTTTTGCTCTTTCACAGCAGCGAGGTAGGCGAAGTAGAGCCACTGAACTGCCTCGGTGGCATTCTCGGCAGGTCGACTGATGTCAAAGCCGTAGGATTTGGCCATGGCCTTGAGTTCTTTCAAGGCGCGGATCTGCTCGTTGATCTCCTCGCGGAGTCGAATGGTATGCTCATCCAGACTGGCGACTTCCAGGGAGTCCAGCTGCTCGATTTTATCGTCGATGAGTCGGTCAACGCCGTACAGGGCCGGCCGGCGGTAGTCGCCAATGATACGCCCGCGGGCGTAGGCATCGGGCAGTCCGGTCACGATACCGGAGGAGCGGCACTTGCGGATTTCCGAGGTGTAGGCATCGAAGACCCCGTCGTTATGGGTTTTGCGGATGGCGGCAAAGGCATCTTTGGTTGCTTCGGAGAACTCGAATCCGTTGCTTTCCAGGGCGTTTTGGGCCATACGCACCCCGCCGAAGGGCATCAATGCACGCTTGAGCGGTTTTTCTGTCTGGAGGCCGACTACTTTTTCCAGGTCTTTATCGATGTAGCCTGGTCCGTGGGAAACGACGGAAGAGACGATGGTGGTATCGGCATCGAGCACCCCTTTTTTCTGCTCTTCAATCATCAGATTCAGCACTTCCTGCCAGAGCAGCCGGGTATTGTCGGTAGGTTCGGCCAGGAACGTGCCGTCATCCTCGTATGGGGTGTAATTTTTCTGGATGAAATCACGGACGTTGATTTCATGGACCCATTCGCCGGTGGTAAACGAGCGATAACAGGATGGGGTATCGGCAGCGAGGAAAGGAAGATCGAGGGCGGCTTTGAATTTATTCGGTGCAGACATGATAGTATAGTTTTACGTGGTCTTTTGGTGAGAACCTCGCAAAATCGCTGCGGCAAATATGTTGGGAATCGATGCGGGCCCGCGCAGAGCATCGCCGCATCAGGGGCGATTTCACGAAGCCTCTGGTTTAAATAGTAACGTGATAATATTTATCCCAAACTTCACCCTAAGTTACAAAATTTAACAGTGACCCCCAAGGAAAATCGGACCATATCATCCAAAATCGCCAATTATGCAAAACATGTCCACATGGTGCGGAAAAGCGCTTCCACTATGTGCCGGGAGCATTTAGTACTTGCATCCCGCGGAAAAGATGCCTATTTGTGCAGGACACATTGACAAAACATTAACCTGATTAAAACTCATGTTCATATCGACTATAAAACAACTTGTAACCGGAATTTGTACGATTCTTCTTTTTTCCACCGTTAGCATGGCCCAGATGCCCGGCCAGCAGCCCGCGCCACCAGTTCCGGCCGTTTCGGCTGATGTTACCGACGAGGAAGTGGGTAAATTTGCAACCATCGCCCTGGCTTTTGACGCTATTCAGGCCGACGTCGACCGTCAGATTCTTCAGGCGGTCAACGATGCGGGAATGACCACCGAACGCTTCACAGCCATCATGCAGTCGCAGCAAAACCCCACGGCCGCTGCCGAGCTGAATGTCACCGAAGAGGAAATGGAGTTGCTCAACGGTATTGGTCCGCAGGTACAGATGATTCAGATGGGTTCACAGGAACGTGTTCTCGCCGCTATTGAAGAGGAAGACATGACCGTAGAACGGTTTCAGCAGATTGCGGCCGGATCGCAAGCCGATGAAGAGCTGGCAGAGCGCATCAACACGGAAGTTGAAAATCGGGCCGAAGACACTGAGTGATTCGACTGAAACCTGGTTTGGGTAAGGCAACTTGTTGCAGCAGTCGCGGTCGTATCCGCTGCGACTGCGCACAGCCTTGTGCGATGGGCATCCCATCTTTGATAGCCGTGTGTTGCCGCATTGGGCAATGATTTCTACATCACCGTTCGTAGACAGCTAAATGACCGTTGTTGAACCGCACACCGTATGCCCCTCATCCAATCCATAAAAAACGACCTGGAGCGTGCCGGCAGACCCGAACGGGTGGCCGACCTTGCCCGGTTTTTCCAGTGCCATCCCGGCGGATATGGTGAAGGCGATTTCTTCTGGGCCGTAACCGTTCCTGCTCAACGGTCCATCGCCAAACGGTGGTACCGCGAAACGAGCCTGGGCGACCTCCAAGCCCTGCTGCGCGACCCGGTTCACGAGTGCCGGCTCACCGCGCTGTTTATGATGATCCATCGGTACGACAGCGGTTGGAAACAGCAGGACCTCATCGACCTGTACTTCCGGAGCACCGACTACATCAACAACTGGGACCTGGTAGACTCCTCGGCCTACCAGCTGCCCGGCAAACACTATTTTCCCGACCAACCCGGCCATTTGTACGAACTGGCGCAGCGCGATCATCTGTGGGAACAGCGTATCGCCATGGTGGCTACCATGTATTACATCCGCAAAGGCGTTACCGAACATACCTTCGCCATTGCCGATACACTCCTGAATCACCCGCACGACCTCATCCACAAAGCGACGGGCTGGCTGATCCGGGAGGCGGCCAAGAAAGACTTCGAAGCAGCGTTGGGTTTTCTGCTGCCGCGCTACCAGCGTATGCCGCGGACTATGCTGCGCTATGCTATAGAACGGTTCGATGAACCGCTCAGGCAGGATTTTCTGAAGGGGCGGGTGTAATAGTACCGACAGTTCGATGAGCCGCTCAGGCAGGATTTTCTGGAGGGCAGGGTCTGAAACCATTTGCTCCGTCGTGCCGATGAACCCCTGCGGCAGAACTTCCTCTGGGGCGGGGGGTAAAGGACTGCCTGGCTTACTCAGTTATCCAGTCGTTATTACATCCAACCGGAGCAGTTACCGGGTTACACCGACCCGGACCGGTTGCGTCCGGTAGCTTCACAATAAATCCGGATCCGTACGGACTCTCTTCGGGATAATCTGTACTGACAAATTGAGCCCCGCTTGACAACGCACGATCGCGCCTTTCTGTATCACCCGTTTTGGCCTCCTGGTTGGGTATATCAGACCGGGTTCGTATGATCATACCCTGCTCCACTAATGCGACAATCTCATCAAAATCGTTTAGTACGTCATTCATCTTTACAAATCCTGCTGTAGGTTCACCGGGTTTGGAGCTTACAAACATCGCCTTACCGCTCAAATTGGGTGATAATGACAGGTACATATCACGATGCCTTCCTGTATTGTCAAGAGCCAGCAGAACCCGTCCCCGGCTTTCCGCAAGGGTGGGCCAGCCATCCTGCTTCAAAGCTTCTTCCAGCGTAGCATGATTGCCCCGGACCTGATCTGGTGTTATGAGATGTCCTTCTTCAAAGACACTGAATATTTCACGGTCAACTTCAACCATAATATCTTCAGTAAATGGAATGGGTTGGGTGAGTGAAAAATCCCCTCTGCTGTCAGCCGGACTATCTTTCATTTCTACCAGAATCATGATGGGAAGATGGTTAGGATTTTGCATGGACCAATCCCTTATTTCAGTAAGACACACAACCAACGTGAGGCAGGTACTGCGGTAGTCGATGTCCTGAACATGAAGCACTTTAAAGCCGGGTGCATCCATCTCAGTTCGATCAATAAACAGTGAATCACCGGCAAGCAAGGCCCCGGCCGGGCGGGAGAACCGTCCGCCTGAAGTGTCCGCAAAAATATCCAATTCGAACTGTCTGATGCCAAGGTTCGCTAGTTGCTCAGTCAAGGTCCGGTGTCCGTACTGAATATTTTCTGACCAACCCGGACTGAAAGGCTCAATAGCTTGAATCAATGATTCAGGCAGATCCAGTTTATAACTGTTATGGGTTCCAAGTACCTGAATCTGATTCAAACGAAGACATTGGTCGGTGTTATCCGCGGTAAGTTCATCGCAGTTAACCACCCGTTCTGCAGGAGTGCAGCTGATGCAGAGTAACAGAATTGCCAACGAGGAAACGATATAAACTGAAAATTTCATACTTAATATCCTTGGTTTTGAACTAAATAACCTGATTCAATTTGAGCGGTTTCAGTGAGAGCATTTGGGGTGATTTTTTAATTTTGTGGACTAACCTTATATCACGTAATTACTGAAGCTGGATGACAACTGTTTACCCAGGTGGCACATCAGCATGTACAAGTTCAGGCTAGAATTCCCAAAATGCTGTTTTGATAGTATTATACTTGTGTTAACCCAGCATTATCGACCGCAGATACCCATTTTCGTAACAATTGGACAACGTAATTAGACTTATTCCGTTGACATAGAGGTATGTTATGCAATTCATCTATGCAGATACTGAATTGGAAATTCTGCACGCTCTTACTAATTGCCGGCTCGGTACCATAAAAAAGGCCGGTTACCTGTGAGGTAACCGGCCTTTTTTATGGTACCGAACTCCGTAGTGGGGTTGCAGATAGTAGGCGAAATTGTTTTTAGCTGGCCGATATACAACCCCACAAATGGCGCACGTTTACACTGCCAACCTATGAAGCCGGCAGTGTAAACATCACGACTTACTCGGCATCCAGCTGTCGCAGCATCTCCTCGATGGCACGCTCCAGCTGCTCGTCACGACCGGCATCAATCACGCCCGGCATGTTCTTAACACGAATATCCGGCTCAGTCTGCAGGTTCTCCATCCACTGATCGGCCTTATTACGGGCACTCACCGGTACCACTCCCCATCGCGTACCATCGGGCAATCCTGCCCAGGCCGCAAAACTGCATGTTCCGGGAACCGGCATACCCACAGTAACCCCGAGGCCAAGCTCACGGTACATTTCGGCATAACAGTGGCCGTCGGAGTACATGGCTTCGTTGTACAGCGAAATGGTAGGCTTGGTCCAGCGGGAGGTCGGTTCCCCGCCCACATCGCGGTCGGCGGTGGCATAGGTATTGAATTTCACCCCGGTGAAGAACATGGCCAGATCCGCCACGAGGTCGCCCCCGCCGTTGAACCGGGCATCAACCACCACGGCTTCGCGGTCTACCCATCGACCCATCATTTCCGAGAATACATTACGGTACGGACCATCGCTCATGCCGGGAATGTGCACGTAACCGAGTCGACCACCGCTGCGCTCATGGACTTCCCGCTCGTTCATGCGCACAAACCGCTGATACAGCAGCCGGCGCTCCTCGCCAAGGGAGATGGGTTTCACGGTGATTTGTTTGCGGTCATTCCGACCCGGACCGGTAATATCCAGCAGGACAAACTCCCGGGCTTTACGGTTCAGGAATCGGGCGATATCCTGGTCCGGGGTGATCAATTCCCCATCAATGCGCTCAATAACCATACCCGGCTCCAGGTCAAATGCCGCCCGGTCAAGCGGACCACCGGTAATCACCTCAGCAATACGGATTCCGTTTCCTTCATGCGCATAGTCCATGAAAACTCCCAATGACGCCGTGGCGTCGGCATTGTCGATGGAGCCGCTGTAACGGGCACCGGAGTGCGATACGTTCAGCTCACCCAGCAACTCAGCGGCCATCTCGGCAAACTCGTAGGAGTTGCCCAGGTGGGGCAGGTACCGGCGATAATGCTCGGTCATAGCGTCCCAGTCGATGCCGTGGAAGGTGGGCTCATAGAAAATATTGGTCACCCGCAGGGCGATGATGTCAAACATGGCTTCGCGCTCGGCCACGGCATCGTATTCCATTTCACCGGAAATACTGATGCGCGAGGAGCTTCCGGCACTCAGATTCAGCTTGGATATACTGCCGCCGGAAAGCAGGTACAGGTTTTCCATGTCCTTATCCCACATGAGCTGTCCCCAACGGGTATTCAGACGAATAAGCTGTTTGGTTTCGCGGGTGCGGATGTTGGTCTCCCAGAGGTTGGCATTGCCTTCAAAGCTGGTGAGGTAGTACAGCTTTTCCCCATCCTTCGACAGCACGGCATCGCTCATGCTGCTGGAGTGAATGGTAAGTCGGGCGAGGCGGTCACGGACATGCTCCAGGTCAAATTCAACCTGCTCCGTGGCTTCTTCCTCATCCTCATCGTCATCGTCGTCCTCTTTTTTGAGAGCTTTCTCAACCTCTTGTGTCAGTTTGAATTCGGCCTCGGAAAGGTTGTGGCGGTCCCAGGCTTCCTGGTTCATGAAGAGCATGTACGCATCCCGCTCGGTTGAGCCGCTGGTGGCATAGCTGCGAAGCCCGTCGCGGTTGCTGAAAAACAGGATGCGGTCGCCATCGCCAATCCATTTCGGCATAACGTCGTAGTAGCCGCTTTCGGTCAGATTGACCCGCTCCGAACCGTCGGCCGCCAGAAGCAGCACCTCGCTGCGATGCAGCACCGGGTCCCAGCCAAAGGCAATCCATTTGCTGTCCGGACTCCAGGTAAAGTAGTGCTCCGTTTCGTTCATGTGATACAGATCGGCGGGGGTGAGCAGATCGCGGGTACGACCCGATTCCAGGTCGCGTACCCGGAAGAAGCGACGGTTGTAGATGTAGGCAATCTGCTTGCCGTCCGGAGAGAAGGCTGCATCGTACACATCGGCATCCTCTTCAAACAACATCGATTCCTCCAGGAGTGTGGAGGCAAAAAAGAAGGGCTCTGCTTCCGGGCGAACCCGCTCGGTCTTGAACAGGCTCCACTTGCCGTCGCGCTCACCGGCATAGACCACGCTGTTCCCATCGGCCGACCAGGTTACGAACTGCTCGCGGGTTGGGGTGTTGGTGATGCGCTTGGTGAATTCGCCATCGGTAGCGGTCACAAACACCTCGCCCCGTGCTATGAAAGCAATCTCTTTGCCGTTGGGCGAGATGGCCATTTCCTGTACGCCGCCGTTGATATCAATGAAGCGGTCGGCGTTGGCTACCGGCTGGGTGCGGATAATCACATTGACCTTCTCCGGCTCACCACCCTCGCGCAGGGTATACAGCTCCCCGTCAAATCCGAAGGAAAGGACCCCGTTGGCGTGGCTGAGAAATCGCACCGGATGCACCTCGAAAAACGTCACCTGCCGGCGGTCGTCGGGGTTTTCCAGCGACATAAACCAGACATTGAAGGTGCCGCTCTCATCGCTCAGGTAGTAGACGCCGGTTTCATCGGCGTTGAATACGGGCTGACGATTTTCCCCTTCGAAGGTGGTCAGCTGGGTGTGGGTGTTGGTGGCCGCATCGTACGACCAGATATCCCGTGCAACCGAGGAGCGATGGTGTTTTCGCCACTCGTTTTCGCCGCCAACGCGGTCGTGATAGACCATGGTGTTGCCGTCAGCGGAAACCTGTACATATTCAGCAGGGATGGTGAACACCTGATCAACCCGTCCGCCGGAAGCGGGAACCTGATAGAGTTCAGGCAGGTAACCGGCCGGATACTGCCGATGGGAGGCGAGATCCTGACGGGAAGCACCGAAGAGCACCTGCGCGTTGTCAGCGGTGAAGCTGTAGGGGAGTTCATCGTTGGAATGATAGGTGAGTCGCTCGGCCTGTCCGCCCAGGGCATCCATGATGTAAACATCGAAGTTTCCGTAGCGGTCGGAGGCGAAGGCGATGCGGGAGCCGTCGTTGCTCCATACCGGCATGAAGTCGTGAGAGGTGTGAAAGGTGAGCTGCCGGGCTTCTCCGCCGGTTACCGGAACCCGGTACAGGTCGCCTTTATAGGTGAAGGCAATCTGCCGGCCGTCCGGAGAAATAGCCTGATAGCGGATCCACCGGGGATTTTGCTGGGCCAAAGCCAGACCTGCGGTTAGTACCAACAGCAGGGTTGTCAGGAAGGTTTTCATAGCGATGTGTTGACGTTAAGGTTGATGATTCGGCGCAATTTAACGAAATAAACACTTATGCATGGGGTATTGCACGATAATTACTATGTTTTAACCAGTGTGGCTACAGGATAAATATGATGCAAGATCAAGATTATTACCGCGACCTCGAACAGCTGGAACGACGTGTTTTCGAACGGTGCCTCGCCGCCGGATTCCGGTAAAACAGGCGCCTGCTTCCGACTAAACTTCCGTATCCAGGATGTACGCGGAGCACATTCAGCCTTGTGATTATGCTTGAAAAATCTGTTATATTACATCGTTATTTAGACAGAGTCTGCGCAAGTAGATCATATGTTTGAACCCGTTGTCCGTGGTTCCGGCACTCAGCTGAACTCGGGTCAGGGTTTTGCCGGGCTCAACCTGCTCTGGATGCACAACCGACCTCACCCACTACAATATATCTCAACCGAATAACCGATAGCCATGAAATTTGCCCTTTTGACACTGCCTGCCATCCTGCTCTTTACCGCCTGCACCCAACCCGATCCGAATGAAGGATGGGAGCTGTATGGCGATTACATTACTGCCACTGACTTTGTAGCACTGGATGAAGTGATTGACGAGTTCTCTGAAGAAGAGGAGAAAACAATGAAAATCGGCGGCACACTCAAGCAGGTCTGCCAGAGCAAGGGCTGCTGGACCACCCTCGAAACGCAGGACGGCCGGGCGCTGCGCATGACATTTGCCAATTACAGCTTTTTCGTACCCACCGATGCGGCGGGTCGGGAAATCGTGGCGGAAGGACTTGCCTTCAAAAAAGTGACTTCCGTGAACGAGCTTCGCCACTATGCCGAAGATGCCAACGCACCGGAAGAGGAAATTGCGGCCATTACCGAACCTGAAGTTGAGTACAGCTTTGAGGCCAGAGGCGTATTGCTGCGATGAAACGACTGTTGCTCATCGCTGTTGCGGTGCTGGCAGGCTTCAGTATCATGACCCTGCTGCCGGAACGCGAGACCTATGAACCGGCAACGGATCTGCGCGAAGCTATGCAGGAGCGTATGACCGATATGCTGCGGATTCACGCTGCGCTGGAAGATGGTCGTACACCGGAGCCCAAACCGCTGACCCCGTTTGCCGGTCTGCCTCACTCTGAGCACGTGGATGACGTAAGCGAATATCAGGACTTTTTCGTCGTGTTTGAGTCGATGTACGATGATATTTACACCGCCGAAGATCCACGGCAGCAGTTCAATATGGTTATGTCATCGTGCATAGCCTGCCATCAGAATGTATGTCCCGGACCGCTGCGCTCCATGAACCGGCTGATACTGCCCGCCACACTACCCTGAATCAACCAACTTTATATGCATCAGATCACAGGTCGCATCGTCGACCTCCGCAACCGCCGTATCTATCCGGGGGAACTGACTATCGAGGGAGACCGCATCGCCGCACTGCGTGAAATCAGCGGTCCGGTACCGGAGCGTTACATCATGCCCGGCTTCACTGACGCCCACATCCACATTGAGAGCTCCATGCTGGTGCCCAGTGAATTTGCACGGATGGCAGTACGGCACGGTACCGTTGCCACGGTCAGCGACCCCCACGAGATTGCCAACGTCTGCGGGCTTGAGGGAATCGAATTTATGATTCAAAACGGGAATACGGTCCCGTTGAAGTTTTTTTTCGGAGCTCCGTCATGCGTGCCGGCCACTCCGTTTGAAACGGCCGGCGCAGTGCTGGACGCGGAGGCTGTGGCGACCCTGCTGGATCGTGTCGACATCGTCTATCTCGCCGAAATGATGAACTGGCCGGGGGTGCTGAACCGGGATGTCGAAGTCATGGCCAAAATCAAAGCCGCCATCGACCGCGGTAAACCCGTTGACGGTCATGCGCCGGGATTGCGCGGTGAGCTGGCCGGTCATTACGCGGCGGCGGGCATCAGCACCGACCATGAATGCTTTACCCTGGATGAAGCCCTGGATAAAATCAAAGCCGGGATGACCATTATCATTCGCGAGGGGAGTGCGGCACGCAATTACGATGCCCTGCACCCGCTGCTCGGCCTGCACCCGGACCGCATCATGTTCTGCAGTGACGACAAGCATCCCGATGACCTTGTCAAAGGGCATATCAACCTGCTTGCAGCCCGGTCGCTGGCGCAGGGGTATGAGCTCTTTGACGTGCTTACCGCCATGTGTATTCGTCCGGTGGAGCATTACAACCTGCCCGTGGGTACCCTGAAACCCGGCGACCCGGCAGATTTCATCATCGTGCAGGACATACAGGAATTTCGGGTGGAAGAAACCTGGATTGACGGTAAGTGTGTGTATGGGAAGGGCGAGGTGAACTTTGAACGGCCGGATGTGCAGCCGGTCAATAATTTTACCGCGTATGCAGTCCGCCCGGACGATTTTGTCGTGCCAGCGGTAGAACCCGGAGCCGCTTCGGAGTTCCGCCGGGTCATTGTGGCCCGGCGGAACTCCGAAGCGGCTCCGGAGTTCCGCCGGGAGTTCCGCCGGGTCATTGTGGCCCATGACGGCGAGATTGTCACCGGCGCGGAGTCCCATGCCCTGCACATCCGTGACGGCAAGGTGCAGGCCGACCCGGAGCGCGACCTGCTGAAAATTGCAGTGGTGAACCGGTACGCGCAGGCGCCGGTCAGCGTGGGGTTCATCCGGAATTTCGGGATTCGTGACGGGGCCATAGCTTCCTCGGTAGCCCACGACTCCCATAATATCATCGCCGTGGGCAGCTCCGATGAAGATCTGAGCAGGGCTGTCAACCTGATCATGCAGGAAAAAGGTGGCATAGCGGCCGTACACGGAGATGCACAGCGGGTGGTCGGTCTTCCGGTAGCCGGAATCATGAGTGCCGCACCGGGCGGGGAGGTAGCCCGCGGGTACGAAGCCCTCAGCGCCATGGCGCGTTCCATGGGCAGCAACCTGCATGCACCCTTCATGCTCATCTCCTTCATGGCCCTGTTGGTCATCCCCAAACTCAAGCTCAGCGATAAGGGCATGTTCGATGGAGAATCCTTCAGGTTTGTGTAAATTGGTTGGAGCCGGTCTGCCCTTCACCGAACTCCAGGCTGAGTTGATTCCTGCAGCCCACGTTTCTGTCAGGGTAGCGGCTGCGTCACGGTTTCCGGTGCATTGGCCACGGTATTTACATGCCGCCAGAGCGCTGCATCCGTAATTTTTATTGAGTATTCATCCCAAGGCACCTGTCATGTACATACCCGACGAAAAACGATACGAATCCATCCCCTACCGCAGGACCGGCAAAAGCGGACTCATGCTGCCGGCCATTTCTCTGGGACTTTGGCATAATTTCGGAGAGATTGACGATTATAAAACTGCCAGGAACATGATTCACCGCTCCTTCGATATGGGAATCACCCATTTCGATCTGGCCAATAATTACGGTCCGCCACCGGGCTCCGCAGAAACCGTATTTGGAAAAATGCTCAAGGATGGGCTGGGGACCTACCGGGATGAGCTGATTATCTCCACCAAAGCCGGCTGGAGGATGTGGCCCGGTCCGTACGGCGATCTGGGCTCACGCAAGTATCTGATCAGCAGCCTGGACCAGAGCCTGCGACGAATGGGCATTGAATACGTTGACATTTTTTACCATCACCGCCGGGATCCGGACACCCCATTGGAGGAATCGCTTGGAGCCCTGGATCACATCGTACGTTCGGGCAAAGCCCTGTACGTGGGGATTTCATCCTACGATGCTGCCTCAACCCGTCAGGCCGCACAGATGTTGCGTGAGATGGGAACGCCCTGCCTGATTCACCAGCCGGTGTACAACATGTTCAATCGCAGCATTGAAGCCGAGCTGATTGATGCGTTGCGTGATACCGGCATGGGATGTATTCCGTTCTCACCGCTGGCGCAGGGTATGCTTTCCGACAAGTACCTGAAAGGCATCCCGAAAGGCTCCCGGGCCGACAAACCCCATGGTTTTCTGCAAAAAGATGCGATTACCGAAAACCGGCTGCGGCAGATTAAAGCCCTCAATGAAGTTGCAACCCGGCGCGGACAGTCGCTCGCGCAGATGGCCATTGCCTGGGTGCTTCGCATTCCGGAGGTCACCAGCGTACTCATAGGGGCCAGCTCGGTCGAACAAATAGAAGAAAACCTGGCTAGTCTGAAGAATTTGCACTTCACCAACGAAGAGTACGCCCAGATCGACCAGATTCTGCACGAGGGATAACAAATAAACGCCAACCGATCTCATCACATGAATCACACCCGCCTGAACTCAAGTCGCCGGACCGGATGGATAACGGCAAGCACCCGTTTGGCTTGCACTGTCCGCACCATCGGTCTGTCGCTGGCAGCCCTGCTTATACTCAGCGGATGTGATATCGTAGAAACCGAGTTTTCAGAGATCGAGTTTGATACGGTTACATTTCAGACGTATACCGTTGCCGAACCACAGGTGGTGTACTTCAACGATTATGAGTCGTGGTCGATGTTCTACCGCCGCCATTACAGTGGCATAAGCAACGGAACCACGATTCCCACGGCCCCTCAGATTGATTTCGACCTGAACACTTTGGTAGGTATTTTCTGGGGCGAGCAGCCGTCGGGCTGCACCCATGATGCTTATGCCGTAGACATGGTAGAGCGGCGTTCATCCACCCTGCGCATTACGGTTAATCCGCTCAACGACCTGGGCGACTGCCGGATGGTCACTTATCCCCAGCAATATATTGTCATTCCGGTGCGCACCCGTCTCATCCAGCTGGCCGGCAGTCCCCCCGCCGACATCGCCTCGTGAATGTTTAGCTACAAATTCGTGACGCTTTTGTGTGTGGCGTTCCGGCAGGAGCTGTGCTGCGGCTTTTTTTCCCCACCCACTTGACAGCGATATGCAGCTTTCTTATCTTTACTTGTAAATACAAGTACATTCAACTAAACACACCTAAGTAATGAATAAGCAAACTATAGTGATGAGCGTTGGCGGATTGATCGTTGGCGCAGTATTGATGGGAATAATCGGTTTTTACAGCCTTCCGGGCATGATGATGATGGAAGATGAGTCGCGCTATGATTTTGACACTACCGTAGAAGTTTTCGAGGAAAAAGTACGTGAGGCAGGATGGAGCATCGTGGTTACCCACGATATGCAGGAAATTCTGCAACGTCACGGGCATGATGTGATTGGGGTTAAAATTTACGAATTATGTTCCTCCCGCTACTCCGCTGAAATCCTGAAGCTGGACGATGAGCGCATTGTAACGCCAATGATGCCTTGCCGCATTGCTATCTACGAAAAAAGTAACGGCAAGACGTACGTCACCCGAATGGATTCGGAACTGATGGCCAGGCCCTTTGGTGGCGTGATCAATGACGTAATGCAAAAAGCAGCGGTTGAAATGGAAGCTGTTGTGGAGCAGGTCATCCTGTAAATCCGCATTAAAAAAGCGGTCCCCGGCAAGGGTGCACCGCAAATAATAACGGTTTTGAGCGCCGTGAAAGCCTGCTGAATACGGTTTCAGCAGGCTTTCTGCGTTTTTGTTCCTATATTGATACAGGGATGAGCAACCACAAAAACCGCCAAAAAGCCGCTATACATCATGTACTTCAGCACCACCGACGACAGCCTGGATCTGCAGAAAATCCAACATGACATTGACTTCCTGCGAACCTGCTATACCGAAATGCTCGAGGAAATAGGCGAGCATGACGTGGTTCGCCGTCTTGAGGGCGACCTCAGCGGCGATATCGACCCCCACAAAATCAGCAAGGCGTATTCGCTCTATTTCCAGCTGCTTACCATTGTTGAGGAAAATGCGGCGGTTCAGCTGCGCCGTAAGCTGGAAAACGAGCACGGTCTTTCACGAATATCCGGCCTGTGGGGTAAAACACTGCGCGATCTTAAAGGTCGGGGACTGAGCGCCGAGCAGATTGCCGCCTCTCTGCCGGCCAATCGGATTGAACCCGTGTTTACCGCACATCCCACCGAGTCGAAGCGCTCTACCGTAATTGACCAGCTACGGACAACCTACCTGCTGATGGTCCTTCGGGAAAACCCGGTCTACACCTCCAGTGAGCAAAAGCAGATTGCCGAGGAAATCAAGGCAGCCATGCAGCGGCTGTGGAATACCGGTCAGGTATTCCTGGAAAAGCCTTCCATACAGGATGAGCTTCGTAACGTGATGCACTACATGAAAAACGTATTTCCACAGGTTCTCCCCCTGCTCGATCAGCGTCTGCGGGATGCCTGGGAACAAACCGGTTTTGATCCCGCCCTGATTGATGACCCCGGCCAGCTGCCCCGGGTGACCTTTGGCAACTGGGTTGGCGGCGACCGCGACGGACATCCTTTTGTCACGGCCGAGGTAACCCGTACAACCCTCAACGAATTGCGAAAGACCTCGTTGAATCTGATTCGGGCTGATTTGCGCGACCTCGCCCGGAAAATCAGTATTTCCGAGTTTGAGACAGACGCCCCGGAGATCCTCAGCGACGCCATTGCCCGCCTGTTGCGGGATTGCGGGGAAACCGGAATTCATGCCGCATCGCGCAATCCCAATGAGCCCTGGAGGCAGCTGCTCAATCTGATCATCGAAAAAATACCGCTTGACGGCGATGGCAACCCGATTCGTATGCCTATTTCAGAGCTGGGCGCCAGCCAGGAAGCAACCGCGCAGCAACGAAATCTGGAAAAACGCTACTACAGCAGGTCGACCCAGCTGCTGGATGATTTACATGTACTCTCAGAATCGCTCAGCGCTATCAAGGCCGACCGAATCCTGAAATTCGATGTTGTACCGGTGGTCCGCAAAATTCAGTCGTTCGGCTTTCACCTCATGGCCCTGGATGTGCGGCAGAACAGTAAGTTTCACGATGCAGCCATGGCGCAGTTGCTGGTTGCAGCGGGGGTGGAAGACGGTGAGCATTTCGCTGACTGGACCGAAGAACGTAGGGTTGACTTCCTGAATAAAGAGTTGCAGAGCACCCGGCCTTTTGTACGGCGGCGGTTCAAGCTGGGGACGGAGGCCGATGCCGTATTGGATTGCTACCGCGTACTGTACCGCCACTGCTCCCGCTACGGCACCAGGGGTATCGGCAACCTGATTGTCAGTATGACCCGCAGCCTGAGCGATTTGCTGGTTGTGTACATTCTGGGTCGTGAAGCCGGGCTTCTGGAAACCACCGATGAAGGACTGGCCTCCATCCTGCCAGTCGTTCCCCTGCTTGAAACCATCGGCGACCTGGAAAAAGGTCCGCAGATTTTGCGTGACTTCCTTTCGCACCCGGTAACCCGGCGCAGTCTGCGGCTTCAGGCGGCATTCCGGGAAAATCAAACCAGGCTGGGCGAAGGTCCTGTTTCGCTGAAAGCGCTCAAGACCGGTGCGGATGCTCCCGAGCAGGTGCAGATGGTTATGGTGGGCTATAGCGACAGCAATAAAGACGGCGGCATTATGGCCAGTTTGTGGAGCCTTAACAAAGCCCAGCGTGAACTTACCGCCGTGGGGAAGGAACTGGGCGTCCGCATCCGCTACTTCCATGGTCGCGGCGGGACGATAAGTCGCGGGGCTGGACCAACGCACCGTTTCATCGCCGGACTACCGGCAGGAACCATCGGCAATGACCTTCGGGTGACCGAGCAGGGCGAAGTCATCTCCCAAAAATATGCCAACAAAATCACCGCGCTCTATAACCTGGAACTGCTGCAGGCCGGTACCCTCGGACTCACCCTCGGGGCCTATGAGCCGCATGACCTTGAGACCGATCGCTCAGCGGTTTACCAGCAGCTTGAACCCATCATCAACCGGGTCTATTCCTACAGTCTGGAACACTATCAGAAACTGGTACGCTCCGATGGCTTTGTGACCTTCTTTTCCCAGGCCACTCCGCTGGATATCATCGAAAAAAGCAGTATCGGCTCGAGGCCGGCACGCAGAACCGGCAAACGAACTTTTGAAGACCTCCGGGCCATTCCCTGGGTATTCAGCTGGAGTCAGTCGCGCTTCTTCCTGACCGGCTGGTACGGTGTGGGTGCCGCCCTCGAGCGGCTAAAAAACGAACATCCCGCCGATTTCGATCTGCTGACCGAGCATGCCGTCGGGTTCTACCCGTTCCGGTATATCATTACCAATGCTTCCAGTGCCATCGCCCTGACCGACACCGAAATCATGAATCAATATGCTTCTCTGGTGGGTGACGAAGCCCTTCGGGAGCGCATTCTCTCCATGATTTCTGAGGAATACGAGCGAACGCGGTCGATGCTGGAGATCCTGTACGGGCAGAAACTGCACGAGCGGCGCGGCCGGATGTACTCTATGATTGGCTATCGCGATGAAAAACTCCGACCGCTGCATCAGCTGCAGATTGAACAGTTACGCACCTGGAGGGGACTCGTTGCCGACGGCAACACCGATGCGGCTGATACGATGCTTCCCGGGATGCTGCTGGTTCTGAATGCCATTGCCGGAGGACTTGGCACAACCGGGTAATCGTTTCCGGCATGAACCTTTCCCGGGGTGTTTCCACAGAGTGCGGGCCGACACGCTGAACTTCCCGGCGATGTTCAGAGCAGTGTAACAGGTTTTGTCTGAACGAGTCGGCCAGCTATCGGGTTGTTGTATAAAAAATGCTATATTGCATACTGTCTGCCACTGACGCGTGTATGTATGTTTTTTTAAGGCCTTAGCCCTATCATGACACTACACGTAAACACTTAAAGCAAGGACTCCTGTTATGGTAAAAAACGTAGGCACAACCGATAAAATCATCCGCATCGCCATTGCTGTGGTCATGCTGGTTCTGTATTTCACCAATGTGGTAACCGGAACACTGGGTATTGTTGCCCTGGTGGCAGCCGGTATCATGGTTTTCACCAGCCTGTTCAGTTTCTGCGGTCTGTATACGCTCATCGGCGTTAATACCTGTCCGTTGGAGCAAAAAAAAACCTGATTTAATCTTACCTCTCTGTTATGCGTGTCTTTGTCGTCATCCTGGCGGCTGCCCTTGTTGCAGCCGCTGCGTGTAATCGTGCGTCTGATACCCTGGTTATCCATAATGTTAACGGGTATACCCTGTCATCAGCTGACGGAAGCCTGCTGACGTTTGAGGCTATGGCCATCCGCGATGGGAAAATATTGGAAATTGGAAGCGATGACGGCATTGTACTGGCCTATCCGCTGGCCGAAAAACGGGATGGCGAAGGTCGTACCGTATTGCCGGGCCTGACTGACGCCCACGCTCACGTGGTCCGTCTGGGCGAATCGCTTCTGATGGTCAACCTCATGGGAACCCAAAGTCTGGATGAGGCCCTTGAACGGATTCAATCCTACGCCGGCCAGTACCCGGATCTTCCCTGGGTTGTTGGTCGGGGCTGGAACCAGGTCCTCTGGGAGCAGGACTTTCCGACTGCAGCTGACCTCGACCGCATCATCCCGGACCGGCCGGTGTATCTGACCCGTGTTGACGGACACGCCGCCTGGGTGAACACGGCCGCCTTGCAGGCTGGCGGCATTACTGCGGAAACCCCCGATCCAACCGGAGGCGCCATCCTGCGCGATCAGAACGGTGAGGCCACCGGAGTCCTCATCGACCGTGCCATGTACCCCGTTCGTTCCCTCATTCCCGAGCCGACCGAGGATGAACAGCGTCTGGCCCTGGAACTGGCCCTTGAAGAAATGCGGACCGTGGGACTGACCGGAGCTCATGACGCCGGCACCAGTGTAGCCCATTACCGGATGTACAAAGAATTTGCAGACAATGGCACGCTGACAGCACGGATTTATGCCATGATCAGCGGATCGGGTGAGGTTTTTGACGAGCTGGCCGCTGACGGTCCGGTCATTGGTTATGCCGATGACCTGCTGCACATGCGCAGTGTTAAGATATACTCTGACGGCGCGCTCGGAAGTCGTGGCGCGGCCCTGCTGGAAGACTACAGCGATGATCCCGGTAACCGCGGGCTGCTGTTCTACACCGAGGATGAGTTCACTTCCATGATTGAAAAGGTCAGCACGAGGGGATTTCAGGCGGGGGTCCATGCCATTGGCGACCGTGGAAACCGGATTATTCTGAACGCTTTTGAGCGGGTACGGGATCAGTACGGCGACCAGGGTCTGAGGCACCGCATTGAACACAGCCAGGTAGTCAGTCCGCCCGATATACCCCGCTTTGCCGAACTGGATATCATTCCATCTATGCAGCCAACCCACGCCACCAGCGACATGAATATGGCCGAAGACCGCCTGGGACTGATTCGTATATTGGGTGCCTATGCCTGGCGCACGTTCCTGGATCAGGGCAGTGTCATTGCCGCCGGATCCGATTTTCCGGTGGAATTAAGCAATCCCTTCCACGGACTCTATTCTGCTGTTACCCGCACGGATCAGCGCGGGAATCCCGAGGGCGGCTGGTATCCGAGACAGAGCCTGACGCGTGAAGAAGCCCTGCACGGATTTACCATCGGTGCGGCCTATGCCGGACACCTTGAACACGTGACCGGCACACTGGAATCAGGCAAATGGGCTGATTTTATTGTACTTGACCGTGACTATTTCACCATCCCCGAATCGGAGATCTGGCAGATACAGGTGCTTGAAACCTGGGTTGGCGGCCGCAAGGTCTTTGATCGCGATGAATAACAGCAGCCCGTCAAAATTAGCGCTTGTTTTATAGGCGGGCAGATGCCTATAATTCCATGACGGGGAAAATTATGTGCACATGGCTCCCGGATTACAGCTGGGAATGAACACCGCGACAGATACTTAACAGTTACATTATGGAATCAACAGAAGGTCAATCCAGCCTGCCGGTATGGGATCGGGAGGGAATGCTGGAGCGCATCGGCGGAGATACAGACATCGCAATGGCCGTAGTCGAAGGCTTTTTGGTCACCATCCCTGATCAGGTTACGGTTCTCAAAGATTTTCTGGAAGAGGGAAACCTGAACGGTATTACCCATACCGCACACAGCCTCAAAGGCGTGGCCGCCACGGTTGGTGGTGAGCGACTGCGGCAGGTAGCTCTCTTGATAGAGCGTGCTGGCAAAGATGGAGACACCGAAACGGCACAAAACGCCTTTACTGCGCTCAAACAGGAATTTGATACCCTTTTTGACGTAATCAACCAGTCTGATCTGAATCCGGAAAACGGATAACCAACCATTCCAGGGCCGGTAACTCCGCGCCGCAAATTGGACAAACTGGTCCATTTTTTACATGAAATATGACTTTTGTCATGGTTAGCGCCTTGTAAAAGGCCTAAGTTGCACATTGGTGTATTGCACTGACTGCACCTGAAAGCCGAAATCTGACATTAGTACTTTTTTTTCATGCATCAATTTCACATACCGGTAATGGGAACCGGTCACTCCATAGACACGCCCATGCGTGTTGCCCCATTTGGCATTGACTCCGTTATATCCATTGTAGACGACTTGCTGGTAGAACGCATCCGCAAGCATTACGCAGCCGAGTACAACCTGCCCTTTACCCAGATAGCCCGCAATGCCTATGACGGCAGGGCACGGCGTATCACCGCCTACCTTGATACCGTTCAGCACATCGTACAGGAACGTTTTGAAGCCATTAAAAACAGTCCCTTTGATGAAGAAAGCCTGAAAACACAGTTTTTCAATATGCTGCCCGATGTAAGCCCCCTCAAAGCACGGTGGCAGGAGATGCTGGCCGAGGTCGATGAGACCCGCAGGCGTATCATGCAAAATGAGCTTACCAACCTGATGAAACCCGGCTCCATCGATGTAAATATCATGGCCAAGGTTGATCATCTGGCCAACGATCAGACCGGCACTCCCATGAGCTCGGAATTCAGTGATGCCTCGGCCGCACTACGCGGCTATGCCAACAGTATTGTTGAGTCGGCCATGGTGCTCTCAGCGGGTTTCAATCCTCGTCTGTTCGGCTATATCGCCAATTTCCCCCAGTTTTATCGTGATACCAGCGGGGAAATCAAGAAGAAAATCGTTCTGAAAGTCAGTGATTTCCGCTCGGCACTCATTCAGGGCAAATTTCTGGCCAAAAACGGGCTGGAAGTGTCGGAATTTCGTATCGAATCGGGACTGAATTGCGGCGGACATGCTTTTTACAGCGATGGCCGGCTGCTTCCCTCCATACTGGAAGAGTTTCGCGATAAAAAATCGGAGCTGAACGCTCAGTTTCGTCCGCTGGTAACGGCTTTTTATGAAAAAATGGGATGGGAGTATCCGGCCGACAAGGTTGAGGATGTGCCCAAAATTACCGTTCAGGGTGGCATCGGCACCTATGGTGAGACGATGCGATTGTTGGAAGACTATCAGGTAGATGCTACCGGCTGGGGATCGCCGTTTCTGGTTGTGCCGGAGGCCACCCCGGTTGATGATGAAACCCTGCAGCAACTCATTCACGCCGATGAAGACGACCTGTATCTGAGTAATGTCTCCCCTCTTGGAGTACCGTTCAACAACCTGAGACGCAGCGGTTCGGAACGATGGAAGTCGGCCAAAGCCGATACGCCCAAGCCCGGTTCACCGTGCCCAAAAGGGTTTCTGAAAACGAATACGGAGTTTACCGAAAATCCGATTTGTACAGCATCTACCCAGTATCAGTTGCTGAAAATTGCACAAATTGAAACAGCGGATCTGTCGGCCGATGAAAAAACGAGCCGGAAAGCAGCTGTGCTCGACAAAGCCTGCCTGTGCGATCACCTGGGCAATGGAAGTCTGATTAAGCTGGGTATTATCCAAGATCACCGGGGTCCCCAGGCAATCTGTCCCGGACCCAACCTGGCCTGGTTCAAGGGCCCGTATACGTTGAAAGAAATGGTCGACCATATCTATGGTCGGGGAGTTTCGCTCACTCCGGCTGAACGGCCGCATATGTTTGCCAAGGAAATTGACATGAACATGGATTACCTCGAGCGGATACTTCCACAAAGCGATTTGGAAAACCCCAAAACCCGTAAATATCTGCAGACGGTGCGGAAAAATCTGGAAGAAGGACTGCTGGCCTGTGAGCACATTGCTGCAGGTACGGCACGGATCAATGAAAACCTGGTCTCGGTACAGAAGGCTGTTGAGCGGGCGAGGTTGCAGTTGAACCGGCTGATGGAGTCCTATCTTGGAGAGCCTGCCGCTGCGGTATAAGCAAAAAAGAACGAGGCCTGTATGAATGCAATAAAGAAACCCGGAGGAATATTATTAACTATTCTGTCCTCCGTTTTTATCCTGTTCGGTGTGATGAGCTGTCAGCAGGGTGCTGATCCGGTAACGGAGGCACCTGTTACCCCTCATCCGCTGTTTGAAGTACTTCCGGCAGATGCGGAAGATCCGGAAGATAATATTCGGACCCCTGAGCGGGTTGATCTCGGGCACAAGCTCTTTTTTGAGCCGAAATTGTCGCGATCGGGCATTATCAGTTGTAATACCTGTCATGTGGTGGGTGCTGCAGGTGTAGATCACCGGGAGCGTGCCATTGGCGAGGGGGCCCGTGTGGGGCCGCGGAATTCGCCGACAGTGTACAATGCGGCCTTTCTGAAGGCGCAGTTCTGGGATGGCAGGTCGCCCACGCTGGAAGATCAGGCCATGGGACCAATCCAGGCTCACGTGGAAATGGACCTGACCCCGCAGGAGGCCGTTGACCGACTTCGACAGACAGGGTATATGCCTTACTTTGAAGCTGCGTTTCCGGATGAAGAGAATCCGCTTACCTTTGAAAATGTGGCCAAGGCTATTGCGGCCTTCGAACGCACCTTGCTTACACCGGGTTCCAAATTCGACCAGTATCTGGAAGGTAACCACGAGGTAATGACGGAAATCGAGCTGGCCGGTATGCAGCTTTTTCAGGAGAGCGGATGCGCCAGTTGCCATCACGGTCCGTTGCTTGGCGGAAACATGTTTATGGAATTCTCCCACATTGGCGGCGAGGATGTTGGTCGGGCGTCGGTGACCGGTTCTGATAGCGACAATTTCGTATTCCGGGTTGCTCCGTTGCGTAATGTGGCGCAAACGTTTCCCTACTTCCATGACGGTTCGGCTGCCACGCTGGAGGATGCCGTCGCCGTTATGGGCGTGTCGCAGCTGGGTCGGACGTTCAACGATGAGGAAGTGGAGAAGCTGGTCGCCTTTATGCACACGCTGACCGGTGAATTCCCAATGATTCCACATCCGTCACTGCCCCGGGTTCAGACCCCGTAAACAGTGATGATACCGGCAGATTCGGTGGCTAGCATATCTGGCCTTGCCTTACCTCAGCACAATGTCTGGTAGCTGCGCACAGAACTTTGCCATGTAATTCGGCATAGCTGACTCAGCAGTTCAGGCTTTACCCGGCTGGCGACGGTGGCTTTACCAGGCCGACTGCCTTTGGCCGGCGACGGTAGCTTTACCAGGCCGACTGCCTTTGAGCCGGCGACGGTGGCTTTACCCGGCCGACTGCTTTTGAGCCGGCGACGGTGACTTTTCCCGGCCGACTGCCTTTGAACCGGCAACGGTGGCTTTACCAGGCCGGCTGCTTTTGGGCTGGCTTCCCCTATCCGGGTCCGCTGACCAATGGTCAGCGGACCTTTTTCGTTGGCGTCAGGCACGATTCTTGCTATTGAGTGATGTAACACTCACCCGGAAAAGGGTACCGGCAGTCGGGAGGCATGCCGTTGCCTGCTGTAATTACATCACTTATGCTGTGCATAAATCGACCGATAATCCAGTTATGAGTACATCGTACAAAACTATACTCTCCAGCTTGGGCGTGTTCTGGAGCGAAAAGGCAGTACCCCGGGTAAAATCTGTTTTCGTTGCACGAGCGCTCTATTTCATGGCAGGATTCGTATCCCTGCTCCTGGCTTTCTTTGTAGCCCGATGGTGGATTCATACACAGCCTTTTGCAACACCTCCTGTTGAGGTGCATCCACTGACGGTTCCCCTTCCTGCCGGTGTTCCTGATCCGGCCGATAATATCCGTACGCCGGAAAAAATTGCCCTCGGACACAAGCTCTTTTTTGATGCGCGTTTGTCGCGCTCAGGCACCATCAGCTGTAACTCCTGCCATACACTCAGCGGCGTTGGTGTTGACCATCGCACCGTATCGGTTGGCGAGCAGGGACGGGCAGGACCACGCAATGCTCCAACGGTTTTCAACACCGGGTATCTTGCTATGCTTTTCTGGGACGGTCGCGCTGTCAGCCTGGAAGCACAGGCAGCCAGTCCGCTGACTACACCCCATGAAATGGACATGACCCCGGACGAAATTGTTCTCCGACTACTGCGTTCCGGCTACCTCCCGTACTTTGCAGCAGCATTTCCGGAGGATGACGAACCGGTATCGTTCACCAACACGACCAAAGCCCTGGCTGCATTCCAGCGCACGCTCGTTACACCCAATGCTCCATTCGACCAATACATGCGCGGAAACTATAAAGCGCTGAATGAACGTCAGCTCGCTGGGCTGCACCTGTTTCAGGATGCCAAGTGCGCCTCCTGTCACCACGGACCGATGCTGGGCGGCGATACCTTCATGGAATTCGCCCACGGTGTGAGCACCGACAAAGGTCGTGGCGAACTCCCGGGTCAGGAAGATGAGCAGTTTGTGTTCCGGGTAGCTCCGCTTCGCAACGTAACCCTCACCTACCCTTACTTTCACGACGGTTCGGCAGCCACCATAGAACAGGCCGTGAGTGCCATGATTAACCAGCAGGTTGGCCGACCCTTTAACGAACACGAAGCGGGCCTGATTATCGAGTTTCTGCGCACGCTTGAGGGTGAATTTCCAAAAATTGACCATCCGGAACTCCCGGATAACGTACCCGACTACGCCGACTTGTTCGGGGTAGAAGAACCTTATTAACACCGGTTCCTGCCCGAACGTGTACCGGAACCGCACCCGGGTACCGACCAACATGCAGAACAGAGCCCTCCCCCGGGAACGGATCAGACTGTAACTACATCGACCGCCGCAGAGCAGCCCGTCAGGGAAAAATCGTTTGACGGGTACGATCGAGCGAAGCACCTATACGTTCCAGCAGCGCATCATCCTGAATTCCGAAGTAGTCCGGATCGGCAACCACATTGGCCGCGGGCAGAATTTCATAAACGAGACGGCCATCGGCCCCTCCCTGCCAGTAGCGGTGTACCCAGGTTGGCATAACATGCACTTCGGTCACGGTTGTCTGATTCTGTTCATGATCTTTGCTGACCAATACATGCACCATAATGCCGTCTTCCGTGTCGCGATTTCGCAGACTCTCGTAGCGTTGATTGCTCAGAAAATTCCCCATCGACCAAACTACAAGTGTTTCATCCAGAAACTCAACTGCCTGTACCACATGGGGATGTGTGCCAAAGATGATATCAACGCCCTGACCGGCAAGCCATGAGGCAAGCTCCTGTTGGGCAGGTGTAGGTTCGTCAGCATATTCCTCGCCCCAGTGCATATAAAAAATGAGGAGATCGGCACCGGACGCCCGCATTTCCGTGATTTGCGATGCCATTCGCGACAAGTCGGCGGTGGTGTTGGCGGGATTGTAGCTGTTTATAAGATATTCCTGACCTACGGGGATGGGAATTCCGTTAATAGTACGTCGGTTTTGATGCGGCTCCGATTCGTACGTCCATGCGGCAAAAGCAACGGTTATGTCACGGATGGTGAACCGATTCCAGGTTGAGTCGGTGCGCGCTGTGCGGGTGCCGGCAGCAACCATACCATACGATTCAACACGGGAGGCGGTACGTCGGAGGCCGGCGGTTCCGGTATCCATGCTGTGATTGTTGGCCGTGACCAGGACGTCAAATCCGGACCGTTGCAGGTCCCGGGCCAGCGCATCCGGACTGTTAAAGGCCGGGTATCCGGTGAACGGACCGTTCGGTCGGCCGAGGGTGGTCTCCAGGTTGCCGATGGCCAGATCGGACAACAACAGGTAGGATCGGACCCAGCGGAAATTATTGACAAAGCTGTAGTTACCCGTGAGCGGATCGAGCTGGGCCCGAATCTGAGGTCCGTGCATCATGATATCGCCCACAGCGCTGATCACAATCTGTGAACTTCGGCCGGTGTAGACGATGGAGTCCGGAGCCGTAATTTCCGGCGCACCTGCGCTGCCGGGCAGCAGATCCCGGAGCCGGGTTGAATCACCGGTGCAGCCGCTAAGGAATAGCAGCAGCAGGACCAGGCAGGTGACATGGACCCTGCGAAGCTTCGTTGTCAATGCGCGGGTACACAACCGTCCGGTTATGAACCGGCACGGTCCATAGGGACATACCGCGTCCGGACGTAGCCCGGCTATACCTGCGGACCGGGCATCCGGCGGCACATCCGGCGCGCGCGCTGCGGCCGGTTCCCCGCTTCTGAATGATGCTGCAGTTGCGCTCAATCAGGTCACCACCTAGTTACGGTACGGCACACCCTCAGTTATCCAGGCCGGCGCCGGAGTCCCTTTCAGGTAATGATCGAAATATTCCTTCATTTTGATGGCATAGTCCAGTCGGTTGGCGAACACACGCAGGTGATGGGGTTCGCCGTGGTACTGCAGAAATACCGATTCCTTGCCGAGTCGGCGCATGGCCAGATACAGCTCGATACCCTGCTCCCAGGGTACCGCCTCATCTTCATCGCCAAACTGAATGAGCAGGGGTGTCTGAATACGTTCAGCGAAGAAGACGGGTGAATTTTCAATGTAGGGCAGGTGATTATCATACATGTTCACCCCCAGCCTGCTCTGGGTCTGCTCGTACTGAAACTGTCGGGCCAGACCGGTTCCCCATCGGATGCCGCTGTATGCACTGGTCATGTTGGAGACCGGCGCTCCGGCTACCGCTGCTGCAAAGATATTGGTCTGTGTGATGACATGGGCGGTCAGATAGCCGCTCCAGCTGTGACCGTGTAAGCCGATGGCCGCTGGATCTGCAATGCCCATATCGATGAGCTTCTGCACGCCGGGAACCAGGCTTTTGGTGGCGGAGTAACCGGGAAGGGGCACATCGAACCAGACATCCGGATAAAAAACGATGTACCCGTCGCTGGTGTACTGGGCGGTGACCGGACGATGATTGGTGACCGGGTGATTGAAATCGTGCAGGCGCTGGGAAAATCGCTCGTAGTAGTAGACCATCACCGGGTATTGGCGACCTTCCTGATAATCGCCGGGGTAGAACACCACGCCCTGTGTTTCCCGGCCGTCCAGGTCGTTCCAGCTGATGAGTTCAGCCCGACCCCAGTTCCAGCGCTCATGCAGGTTATCGTGGAGGGTTGTGAGCTGTGACGGACGACGGAAACGGGTGTCTTCAGCCAGCCAGAGATTCGGGTATTCATCGTACCGCTCGCGGGAGTACAGGATGTGGCCCGAATCAGCGGCCCGGGCAATGAACCGGAATCGTGCGTCGTCTTCCAGCAGCTGTCGGGTGCCGGACACGCCCACCTGAGCGCTGTAGAATCCATAGTTCTTGTTGCGATCGTGGTACATTTCCAGCAACAACTCCTCATCCGGGGCAAAGGTGATGCGGTTTTCAGACAGGTCCCGGATGCGGAAAATCCGGTGTTCCGCCCGACCTTCGGTCAGGTTCAGGGCCTGGCCGGTACGGGTGTTGAACTGCCAGATATCAAACTTGTCCTGAATCAGTACGGCCTCATCCTGCCCCACCCAGCCCGCAATTCCGTAGCTGCCGGATGGCATCGGCCGGTCATTTTCTTCATCAGCGAATGGTACCTCCAGCGCTTCGGTAAGGTTACGGGTCTGACCGGAGGCTGTATCCAGCAAAAACCAGTGTTCGTTATCGTAGTAGGCGTAGTACCGGCCCGATGGCGACAGTTGTCCGCCGAAACGGGCCATTTCCCGGATTTGTGCGGCCCGGCCGGTCTGGAGGTCTACCAGGAAGTGATCGCTGTACCGACCGTCCCAGGTGATGAGTTTCCGGTAGGGCAGGTCCGACTCGCCCACCACCAGGTTGGGATTATGCGCACGCCGGATATCGGGCATTTCGAGGGTGGCCAGCTGCACGGCGCGGCGGTCGGCCAGGTGGATGACGCCATCGTACAGATGATTTTTCCGTCGCGACCAGGTCTGCTTTTCGTTGGTCTTGATCTGGGGATCGTCGGCGTGCCACACATCGCTGCTGACTCCCCGGAGGATGGTGTCAAGGTCGTACAGGTTGCTTGCGGTCAGGGAGTCATCGGGGGTTTCCTGCTCATCGATGGCGACCATTTCGGCGGCCATGACTCCGTAGAAGAGTCGCTGCCCGTCGCGGGTCCAGGTCAGGGCGTTGCGGGACCGCAGCCGGAAATCGGGGTGCACGTCAGCGGGTGAGAGCAGGGTATCCGGGCGGGTTACGGGTGCAGCGGGCACCGGGGCCGACCATTGCACGATGTGGGCATCACCGGGAGCGTACGACCGGGCGGTGTCCAGCCGGGACGCAGTGTAGGCAATGCGCATGCGGGTATGGTCCCAGGTGATGTTGGCGAAGTGTCCGAGGGGCTCGGTGTGCAGTGCTGCTGGTTGTGGCTGGTCAGCGCTGAGGTCGTATACATGCAGGGCGTTGTTGGTGGTTGCGGTGTCAGAGATGGCGACCACCAGAAACCGGCCTGTGCTGTCGATGGCCGACTCCCGCACGAAGGGTATGGTCAGGCGCTGATCGCTGTTCAGACTGACCAGGGTAACGGGTGAGCCAATCGTGGCGTTGGTACGGGCGGCGCGGTCCAGGTCGTTGGGTCGGTGGTGCTCCAGGATCAGCCAGTCGGCGGCGGACGTAAATTGCATGGCGCGAACTTCATCAAAGGATGTCTGATTGCCGTTGCTCAGGTCTACCAGCACCGCACCGGATCACGGCCGGTTATCACGGGGTGCGTTTTCGTAATCCAGGAAAGGCGGACGTTGTATAACGGCGCCAAAACGGGCGTCCGGGGAGAGACGAGGTCGTTCCCCGCGCTGCACGGTGTAGGTCCGGGCGCCGCGCCGGGCCCGTTGCTCAAAGCGTGCTTCACCATCGCCCCGCTCGGGCCACACGCTGTAGGCCAGCCAGCTGCCGTCATCGGCCAGAACCGGATGCTGCAGGTTTTCGAATTGCATCACATCCTGAAAAGTGAATTGTTCCTGGGCGTGCAGGGGTAATGCAGCTACGCATATAACGGAAAATAGCACGAAGTAATAACGAATTATCATGTTGTTTACGAGGTTAGATCAAGGTGAACCGAATAAAAAGAAAATACTGGAAAACCATTTTGTAATTGGTTTACAATTGTAAATACCGTAAAATCGTGTACTTCTCTGAAGTTAGGAGAATTGGCTCATTGAGTCGTTAATAGATTACTTATCCATTTAATGTGAGCTCATGAAAAGAACACTACTGTTTTTTGTGTTCCTGGGATTGGCATGGACCTCCTATGCCCAGAATCAGCAGGAACGAACGGTCACCGGCGTTGTTACTACCGCCGTTGATGACGCACCTCTGGCCGGTGTCACCGTTATGGTGAAGAACACCACCAGGGGGGTAATTTCGGGTCTTGATGGCACCTACTCTATTCAGGTTGCAGACGGTGAGACCCTGGTTTTCCGGTATATCGGTTTTGTATCGATTGAAATACCTGTGGAGGGTCAGTCCAATATCAGTGTCAGTATGCGTGAAGACTTTACGCAGCTGGAAGATGTTATTGTGACGGCTTTCGGTTCGATTAACCGGGAAGAATTTGTGGGTTCTGCGGTGCAGATCAGTGCCCGGCAGCTTGAACAGCGCTCTATTACCAGTGCTACCCAGGCTGTTGAGGGTGCCTCTGCAGGCGTGCTGATATCTCCTGGCAGCGGACAACCGGGTTCCTCGCCCAGTATCCGGGTACGTGGTATTGGGTCTGTGTCTTCCTCGAACGCACCGTTACTGGTAGTTGACGGATCCATTTTTTCCGGGGAACTGGCCAGTATCAACCCAAATGATATTGAGACCATTACGGTACTCAAGGATGCAGCTTCCACCTCGCTTTATGGCTCCGGTGCTGCCAACGGGGTTATTATGATCACGACGAAGTCGGGTCGGTCGCTATCCGGTACAGCACGTGAGCAGATTAATGTGCGTATGAGTCAGGGTGTCACCAGCAGATCGATTCCCGAATACGATCGTGTAGATGCCATGCAATACGCTCCGTTGATCTGGGAATCATACCGGAACAGCCTGAGCATGTCGGGCGATCTGAGCATGGAAGATGCCAGTCAGCGCGCCACTGACGACCTGTTCTCCCTGATCCGTTACAACCCCTACGGCGTGCCCAACAACAATATTGTAGGAACCAACGGGCAATTGAATCCTGGTGCCAGCCTGTTATGGAATGACGACTGGCAGGAGGAAATCACCCGCGTTGGAGCACGTAGCAATTTTGACATGTCATACAGCGGACTGGCCGGTAATACCGATTATTTCGCTTCATTCGGTTATCTGGACGAGACCGGATACGTTGTCAACTCTGATTTTGAGCGCTACAATGCACGCTTAAACATCAACTCCAGGCTGCGCGACTGGATGAAGGTAGGTATTAACACAGCCGTAGCGTTGGGTGAATCCAATCAGGCCGTTGACGGAGTATCCAGCAATACCTCCTTTGTAAACCCCTATCGAAGTACCCGTCTGATGGGACCCATTTATCCCCTGTTTGTGCGGGACCCCATTACCGGTGAACGTGTAGCCGGAACCACCTATGATCCCGGAGACACCCGACCCGAACAGACCGGTCGTAATGTGGTACAAGAAAACCTTCTGAACAGTGAACTGGCTAAAAATACCAACCTGAATTTGCGTGGGTATGGCGAGTTTTACTTCCTTAACGATTTCACCCTGACACTGAATGCAGCCGTTGACCGCCGTCAACTGAACGTTGACCGGTACCGTAATCCGATTATCGGAGATGCGGCTCCCGGCGGCGATGCCTATCGGGAAGCGATCATGTTCAACGGCTTGACCCTGAGTCAGCTGCTCAACTACCGCAAGAACTTCGGTCGGCATAACGTCAATGTGCTTCTGGGGCATGAAAGCTTCCAATATGAGCGCAACTATATGTTCACCCGTCGTGGGGGCGAGGTTACCGATGGCAACAACGAGCTGATTAACTATGTGGATCTGCTTGCCGGTACATCCAATACGCGGGAGTACCGCAAGGAAGGATATTTTACCCGAATCAACTACGATCTGGACAGTAAATACTTCATTTCGGCTTCGCTGCGCCGTGATGCTTCTTCCCGTTTCAACAGCGATGTACGCTGGAACAATTTCTGGTCGGTAGGTCTGGCCTGGCGGCTTGATCAGGAAGATTTCATTCGTTCGCTGAGCTGGGTTAACAGCCTGAAGCTGCGGGGTTCCTACGGTCAGGTAGGTAACGACTCCAACCTGAGTCATGCTTCCCTTTCGTTCTATGCGTACCAGGCTCTCTACCAGCTAGGCTATAACAACGCCACCGAAGCGGGTATTCTGCTGAGTACTGCCGGTAACCCGAATCTGCAGTGGGAATCGAACGACCAGACCGATGTGGCCGTCGAGTTTGAGCTGTTTGACAGCCGGTTTATTGGTACGCTGGAATACTACAACCGGGAAACAGCAGATCTGATTTTTGATGTACCACTGCCCCGTTCCTCCGGACTGGATTCCTATCCCGATAACATCGGTACCATGTTCAACCGCGGACTTGAGCTTACCGTTGGAGCAGATATTGTCCGAAATCGGGATATGGTCTGGAATGTTACCGTGAATGCGTCTACCCTGCGCAACGAGTTCAAAGAGCTCCCACAAGAAGAAATCATCACCGGGACCAAGAAACTCGTTGTCGGGGGTTCCATTTATGATTACTGGCTGCGACAGTGGTATGGTGTGGATCCGGCCGATGGTTCCGCCCTGTACGTCGCTTCCCAGGAGGCAATTGACGCCAACGGTGCCGACATCCGTCAGATTGATGGTCAGTTCCTAACAACCAACCATAACAATGCGGAGTATGGTTTTGTAGGCACGGCCATTCCCGATCTGTTCGGGAGCTTCAGCAGTACACTATCCTACAAAGGGTTCTCTCTGAGTGCGTTATTCACCTATCAGGTTGGTGGGAAAACCTATGACAGCAACTATGCCCTGCTCATGCACCCGGGCAGCGACTACGGTCGTGCAATGTCTACGGATATCTTAAACCGCTGGCAGCAGCCTGGTGACATCACCGATGTTCCACGACTGGACGCCAACCAGGCCGCGGCGTTCAATGCAGCATCAAGCCGTTGGTTGGTTGACTCAGATTATCTTGCACTGCGTAACGTGAACCTGTCTTATCAGCTTCCACGAACCTTCACTACCCAGTATGGAATAAGTCGGGCTACGGTCTATGCCAATGCTGAGAATTTGTTTCAGCGTACAGCGCGAACCGGTCTTGAAGCAGCACAGCAGTTTAACGGTACTACCCAGAACCGATACACCCCATCGAGGGTATTTACTGCTGGCATCAACCTTACTTTTTAACCGAGTTTCAGGATAGAATTATGAAATACAATAAATTAACCCTTGTTACAGGATTGATGATTCTCATGCTGGGTGTCTCAGCATGTGATGACCAGTTCCTGAATACCGTCCCTACCGAAGATGTTTCGGATGCGGTAGTAACGTCGAATCCGGCGAATATGATGCTGGGTATCAACGGGATCCACCGTTCGCTATATGTACGGTACCTGTCGTGCCAGGGCTGCGTGGGTCTGGGTGCACTGATGATCTTTGCCGATGCTATGGGTGAAGATGTGGTCATGACCCGAACTACCTCAACGTGGCACTACGGAGTCTATCAGTTCAACATTCAGCAGAATGCCAGCGCGCGTGATAACCTCTTCCCGTGGCTTTTCTACTACCAGATTGTGCGTAACGCCAATGTCATCATCGCTGGTGAGGAAAATGCACAGGGTGACCAGGCGGCCATTGATGTAGCTGTCGGTCAGGCGCTTGTTTACAGAGCGTTCAGTCACCTGATGCTGGTTCAGCTGTATGGCGACCGCTACGTACCCGGTGGCGCCAACGGTCACGATGGGGTTCCCATCGTATTAACTCCCGAAAATGAGGGGCTTCCCCGTTCCAGTGTAGCGGATGTATACGCCCAGATTCATGATGATCTTGATGAAGCGGCCCGGCGGCTTGCCAATTACAGCCGACCCAATAAGTCACATCTGGATCGAAGCGTCGCTTACGGAATCCGTGCCCGTGCATACCTCGCTCAAGGTAATTATCCCGAAGCGGCGAACTACGCGGCTCTGGCCCGTACCGGTTATCCCCTCATGAGTCCTGCTGAATTGCTCAACGGGTTCAATGACTACAACGTTGGGGAGTGGATGTGGGCTTCGCACATTACCCTGGATCAAACCGACCGTTTCGGAAACTTCGGTGCGAATATGTCGCGCAATAACAGCACCATCGTAAACCGTACCAATCCACGGGCAATCAACACGTTACTGTACGACCAGATGGCAGCTACCGATGTTCGTCGTGACTGGTTTGACCCTACAGGTGAGCACACAGATTTGGAACTCCCCGGTTCGTTCAGCCGTCGACCCTACACGCACCAGAAATTCATCGCGGTGAGCGAGGTTGACAGTCGGATGGATGTACCCTACATGCGTGCGGCGGAAATGTACCTGATTGAAGCCGAAGCCAAAGCCAGAACCGGTGATCCGACGGCAGCAGATGTGCTCTTTGACCTGGTTTCAACTCGGGACCCCAACTATGTTCGAAGTGCCAACACCGGGCAGGCGTTGGTCGATGAAATCATGACGCATCGACGCATTGAGCTTTGGGGAGAGGGTTTCCGATACTACGATCTCAAACGGCTTGCCCAACCGCTGGACCGGACAGGAGCCAATCACTCAACCCAGGCAACCGGTGGTTTGTTTGAACTTGCCGCGGACGATCCGCGATGGACCTTCCTGATTCCACAATCAGAAGTCGATGCAAATCCGAATATTAATACCAATTAATACCCCGGTTTTTATCCGTATCTGACCTCAGGGGCTGGTGTTTAGTGCATCAGCCCCTTTTTTTTTGGGGTGAAGGCGGAGGGTTAACGTTATTTCCCCATAGCCTTTTGCACCCAGTCATAAACCACTGCATGATTTTCCGGCCGGGGAATCCGGCATGGATGCATGAACTATATGGTGTAAACGCCTCTCGTTCGCCTTTTTTACAAACCCGGACACCAATCCGGTGGCAAATGCCAGATTCCTCAGTGCTTTACAACAGCTTTTCTTCTACTTCGCCACGGTATGTTTTGCCGATGGGAACCGATTTACCATCGGTGAGTGAGATGGTATTCCCTTCGATGTAGGCCAGGTACGCTTTGTTTATTATCCACGATTTGTGAACACGGACGAACAGGGCGGCGGGAAGTGTCTCCTCAAAATGCTTCATCCGTTCGTTGACCAGGATGCGTTTATCAGTGCAATGAACGACCATATAGTCACCACCGGCTTCCACACATAGCACATCCGGATAGGGAACCGACCAGATTTTTTTATCTGCACGCAAAAGAAGACGTTCCGGTTTTTTTTGCAGCATCGTTTCCAGTCGATGGACTGTTTTCAGAAATCGTTCAAAGGATATGGGTTTGAGCAGATAGTCAGCGGCCTGCAGATTGAACCCTTCTACAGCGTAATCGGGATAGGCGGTGGTAAATACAATCAGGGGCGGATCGGGCAGCATTTTGACCAGGTCAACACCGGAAAGCCGGGGCATCTGAATATCCAGAAACAGCACATCCGGTTTGTGCTCGCGGACAGCCTGTATGGCCTGCATAGCCCCGGAGCAGGAGTGCAGCAGCTGCATGCCGGGCGTGTCGGCCACATACTGCTCCAGAATTTCCCGGGCGAGGGGTTCATCGTCTACAATCAGACAGCGGATCATGATTTTCCTCCGCGAATTTCAGGCATTACCACATGGTAAAACATGGTCTTCCTTCGTGGTTTTCAAGTATTTTCGTGCGGGTATTCATGATGTACCTCCCTGAATTTCAAGGGTAACCGTGTAGCAGGTTGGACGGTGTTCGATGTCAAGTTTATGGGAGTCTTTGTAATAATACTCCAGTCGCTTGCGAAGGTGCATGATGCCGGTTCCGGTGCTTTGTACGGGAGTCGACGCCAGACCGGGGGCCCCGGTTTGATGGGTGCCCGGGCTCCGGCCGGTTGCGCCCGCCGCAGTACGCCCGGATACGGACACCGCCTCCCGGCCTCGCAACGACTCCCCGCGGTCGTTGTGGGCGACGCCTGGCCCGCTTCCGGCCTTCACACTCACCGAAGGATAATCATCGATGGTATTGCTGACCGCAAAACGCAAGCTATCATCCGTGAGCTTCAACTGTACAGTTATGACCAACTGGTCATCTGCAGGTGCGGCATGCTTGAATGCGTTTTCCACCAGATTGATCAGCAGCAAGGGTACAATCTGCCATCGTGCCATGAGCTGTTCATCGGGATAAAGGTCGACCTCCACACGGGCTTCGGATTCAAGTCGGAGCTTTTGCAGGGTAATATAGCTTTTGATGTAGTCCAGTTCCTGGTCCAGCGGTACGGCCCGACTGCCGGCATGTGCAATGGTATACCGAAGAAGCTCGGAAAGCTCAAGAATGGCACTTTCGGCGTGGTCGCTCCGCTTTCGTACGAGCGCGTAGATGCTGTTCAAACTGTTGAATAAAAAATGGGGATGCACCTGTTGCTGGAGCAGCTGAAGTTCCTGTTCCTGCTGATGGGCGTGCAGGGTCATGAGTTCCCGCTGCATGTCTGCCTCGCGGAACCAGCTTCTGGAAAACTGGATGAGGGTGGTCAGTAAGGTATAGGCAGCAAGATAGGCCGCGATTTCAGGGTAGCTCAGGTAGGAAATGAAAAAATAATCGGGGAAAATCCACCCTGCCAGGGAGTTGAACGTGAACTGGTGCAGCCAGATACCGGCCAGCAGGGTAGCGGCCACAGCCACAGCGTATCGTAAGGGTCGGCGACGGGCAAGTAACATCGGAATCCACACAAAGCTGTTTAGTACCACAACCGAGCCTATACTCAGATGAAACAGCACGGAAAACCATACATCAATCCGCTCAAGACTGACTCCAATGGCAAAATGATAGGCCAGCAGACCCACCGAAGCCGACCAGAACAGCAGATACTCTGTGGTTCTGCGCGCGAGGCTGCGGAATCCCGATACGGTTTGTTCAGATTGCACTGCTGGATAAATTCAGGTTTTTTGCCATAACTAACGGTGTACTTACTCCATCTCAAAATCAAACTGCGGCTGGTCGGCAATCCTGCGGAACGTCTGGCTGTTGCGGTAAGCTTCTTCGATATCGCCGTACCTGCGCACAAATTCGCGCAGTTCTGCCGTTGGTGCTGTCAGCAGTACAGCGCCCTCGCGATTGATCTCGTGACGGATTCGCACCTGCCGGTTGGAAATGAGTCCCTTCAGCCACTCATCGTTAAAATAGTGCATAACTATCGTGTTTTCATCCTCAAGGGAGGCCTTCATGAACAGGTGAACCGGGAAATGGAACATGTCATCAATGTCAAAAGTAAACGGCCTGAAATCAAAGTATAAATTTCCCTCAATCTGAACCAGACCGGCAATGAAGATTCCGGATTCACGCCCCTTTCGTTGAACCAGGTACAATTTTTCTGCCATGGAATCATCGTAGCCGAAGCTGAACTCCGTTTTTGCATCTCCGGAGATCTGCACCTGCCCGTCCGCCACCGAACCATCCGGCAGTCCGGTGCCGTCCATGGTAACGGTGCGGGTGACCCGCGATGATGTTATGACCAGTGAGTCACCATGCATTTCAGCCTCCTGATCAATCGACCACATACCCGTGGAGTCGTCAAGTTGGGTAACGTATGCTTCCAGATTCCGGATTGGCAGCACATGCCAGGTGTCTGAGGTATTGTTGCGCTGCCAGACTCCGGTCAGTTCTTCTTTTACGATGAGGTCCTGCTCCTCATACAGCGGGTGGACCGAGGGAATGCCGCAGCCGCTCAGCAGTATGATGGCCAGGAGGGCAAAAGGCAGGTAAGGGTAGGTGGTTTTCATATCGAGGGGGTTTGTGGTGAGTCGTGGCTGCCGAAGAGGGTTGTGTATTGGGGATTGGTCTTACGGTTTTTCGATGTGATTTCGAAGGAAGATTATGGTTGCGGTTTCGCTCCGGGCTTTTGGATACGGCTTCAGGGTTGTGATTCGACCGTAAATAACCGGATTACCGGAGTAATTCCCAGTTTAATCGACCAACGACCGTAATCCTTCGATGAACGGCATGAGTACGGTTGCCGGGACCGGCGCATGAATACTCCGTTCGGGTTATTGAGAGCGGGTAACGGGCTCGGTAACGTGTAGCGTGGGAGTTTCCCATTGTGATAACCATCAGTAGCCTCCGCAAAAACCACTATCTAACCCATATCTGTTATGAACCCTGTTAAACTAACCCTCATCGCCCTGGCAGCGGTCGCGATCTCCGCCTGCTCGGTAGTAAGCCCCATTGTAGGCGACTACGCCGCCCGACTGGTCACCTCCAAAGAGAGTGATTTCGGTAATATGAGTGTATCCGTAATCACCTCCAGCAACCTGGATCCCATCGACAAGATCGCCAATACCCGCTCCCAGCAGCAAAACTGGATCGTTGGCGGCAACGCCGTAGCCATTCTGGCCACCAATCCACGCGGTATCGGACTGGTTAACTTCGACGGCGAAGTCATCATTGACGGAGAACCTGCCACGGTTATGTCGCTGCAAAATTTCCGCATCTATGAGGCGGGCGTAACCGGCACGAAAAATGTAATTATGCGAAATACCGCCGGACAGGAACTCAACATCAACGTGACCATCCCACCCGACATTCGGATAACTGCAGTGAATGACCAGTCACCCGATGCCGTCACCCTGGACCTGCGGGAACCGGTTACCCTGCAACTGGAATACGATGCCGCCCTGGAAGGTAAAATTGCCACCGTATCGCTCGTTTCGGACACTGGTCTGCCAATGGGAACCCATCTGTACAATAATGTCGCCTCCTTCGCCGTAGCTTCTCAGGTCACCATCCCGGCCGGAGCATTCCGGAATCCGCACACCACCGGTGGTATCACTCTCGACGGGACCAGCAAAATGAAATACCGGGAAGATGGCTACCTGCGCATCAAAGTTTCTCAGGTTGAGCACCCGCAAAATAATCCCGGATTTGCCGAATTCCGTGTAGTACAAGACAGCTACGATACCGTTCCGCTGACCATAACTGCCCAGCCGGAAGGCATCCGAAATTCCAGTACTGTGCGGGCAAAACGCACCGTTGAAGGTGTTTCCGGAGAGTATGGCTACTTCGCCAGTGTGGCCAACGGCTATCATGGCGTGCCCCTGAGCGGTGCCGGTACCCGCATGGGCATTGCCTCCCTTTCCGTCACTGCCGACCTGTACGAACAAACCAGCAGCACCACCAGTCGCGAGAATTACTTCCAGGAAACCATAACCTACACCACCATTACCACCACCTTCCAGTTTCCGCAGCTTGATGATGCATTTTGGGATCAGTTTCTCAGCAATGTACACGGTGATATTACAACGATGCTCCAAAACAACGGTCTGACCGTGGTTCCGACAGAACGATTCACCTCCAGTCCGGTATATGATGAATTTTTTGATGTTCGCGAGGAGAATACACAACGATTTCTGTCGAAAAAGTATGGCCAGACCAATAGACTGGTCCCATCCGGACTCAGTGAAACCCTGGGTAATATGGAAGCGGTGAATTTCATGCCGGAAGTTGGTCGCGATATTCGTCTTTTGAACGATGCAGGCGCTGATGCCTACCTGAGTGTGGACCTTAACTTCCAGGTAGCCGGCGGTCCGGATGACACCATCGTCTTGCTGCCACGGCTGAACTACATTGTGACTGGTCGGTCAATTGGTGGTGACGGGGCTGTCTCAGCGTTCGCCAACGGTACCATCGCGGGGCCGGGAGTCCCCTTCTCGGAAGCCGATTTTGAAGATTTGAACGGACTGGACCGGGCCACACAGCGTGTTCGGCTCATGGAATTCATGAAGGAGAGCCTCGACGGGCTGATTCAGGCTCAAAATGACATGCATGCCACCGAGGCCTGGGCAGTAGCACCACGCTTTTGAAAAGCACGCAAATCGTGTGAGGACCGGGATTGGCAGAACCGTTAACTGAGCACAGACTGTTCTGCCGGTGACCCGTAGAGGCTTCAGCTGAGTATGACAAAACCAACGGTGCACCAGCCAGACAACCAAGCGAAGGCCACCCTGCTGCGCTCGGACCGGACCATACAACTGAGCACAGACCAACAATTCAGAGGGACAGCTAAACACAAAAAGTGCCTTGAAGGGGTTAGATCAGGCACAATTACGCCGGATGACTGGTTTGTCATCCGGCGTTTTTTTAAGTAAAATCTGAGCATATTTTGCGTCACTGTAGATTTTACCCATACCCTTGGTACGTTGTAAACTGGCAGACTGCAGATAAACTACCCTCAATCGACCTGATTCAAGGAATTATCCTGATACTGCAGGTTGACTTTCCTGGCAGACCTGTTCGCCGGCATCCCGACAATGATTGTGTAGCCATTAACACTGATTATGTCTAAGCTGTTATATATGAATTTGTGCTAACGGATGGAGGTGAATTATGAAACTATATACAATTGTTTTCTCATTACTATTTCTGGCCACATTGCCGGTATCTTCACAGTCTGTGGTGAGCAATAAACCCGAAATTTTCGGCAGCTTCCGTCCGGTGTATTACGTAACCGAAACGCGCGACCGGTCGGGTGACTACAACACAAACTACACCATAAATGCCCGGTTTCAGCTCAACGTGCGGTATGCTCTGCGTGATGACCTGCAATTCAGAGCCCGGCTTTCCAGTCGGTTAAGCAACACACAGGATGAACTTTCATTCCCCATACAAAGCTACACCGGCAGTTCCGGCAGTTACCCTGCCGGAACCACCACGTTCGACATCATCCAGTTGCAATGGGATGTAAATCCCACAATCAGAATTACAGCAGGCCGTTTTCAGGGTCGCTATGCTTTGGCTGGCTTCATCCCCAAAGGCATGGACCGATATTATTCTGCCAATCTTAGTATCTCACACACCGACGGCATCTGGGTTCGGTGGAATATGAACCGAAACTGGCGACTGGATGGCATCATAAGCTACAATCCTGACGAGGGCTCATCCCACGCCGCCCGAGCACCATTGACCTTTACCGAACCCACATCACACATCACCACCTTTGCCAACCTTGCGCATCGCAACACCACCGGTCTTTGGGTACAACGCGAGCTGAGCGTATCCGTGTATCCGCAATCGTTTCAACGGGACGGATCCTGGCATAATCTTTCCATTATCACTGCCCGAGCCATGCTCAGATTACCGATTCACGCTTCAACGGGTGAATATTGGGCAGGTGGTGAGCTGGGTTTCATACCGGATGCTCCTGATCCGGTCGATGCGGGAATACCCGTAGCGGAGCCCTTCTCGGCAACGTCTTCCATCGCCTGGCAGGTGTCGGCGTATGCCAACAACCTGTTCGACCGGCATACGCTGGGAATCCTTTACGGTCAGACCGAACCAAACTGGGTCATATCTTCCAGCTACAGGCCGAATAATACCATGTCAGAAATCCGGTATCGGTACACGTTTACCTCCTGGCTGAATTTCGAAATCCGCTACCGTCTGCGCACCGATTTGTATCGTCGCACCGGGTCGGCATTTACACAGCGCGACAGCGATTACTACATGCGGTTTAATTTCCGTTTCTGAAAATACTTGAACAGAACGACACTTCGCTGGGGCAACCACGTGTGGTGACCTTATGGTCATTACCAGCTTTTAAATAGTTTAACTGGGTGATTTGGTTAAGTTATTGGTAGTATTGGGCGTAAAATAACGCCGTTAAATCCAACTACATACCCAATGAAAATCTACCAGGAGATAACGAAGCTATGCCGGGCTTCCTTCTTGAAGCATATTCCGACTTTACTCTTCTTGCTGACGGGAGTAACCGTTTTACCTGCGCATGCACAATCCGGAAATCAGGCAAAACCTGAAATCTTCGGCACCTTCCGACCGGTATATGCCGTTTCTGAGTCGCGCGACCGTGACGGAAACACAACTACCGTGTCACAGCTGGATGCCCGCCTGCAGGTAAATGTTGCCTACCGACTTCGAAGCGACCTGCAGTTCCGCGTCCGACTAGCCGGTCGGTACTCCACCGAGCAAAGCGAATTTTCATTTCCGCTTCAGAGTTACACGGGGCCATCAGGCTCATACAGTGCCGGTGTGACCACCCTGGACATCATCCAGCTCCAGTGGCAGGCACACCCCGATCTGCGCATCACCGCAGGGCGATTTCAAAACCGCCATTCCCTCGCCGGGTTTATACCACGCGGGCTCGACCGCTACTACTCGGCCAACGTTGGCATCGCCCATACCGACGGTATCTGGCTGCAGTGGAATATGAACCGCAACTGGCGGCTGGATGGCGTGCTGAACCATAACTCGGTTAACGGAAGCTCCCATGCCGCCCGGGCACCTATGGTCTTTACCGAACCTGCATCCCGTGTCGGTGCCTTTGCGAACATCGGTCATCGCAACACCTCCGGACTGTGGGTACAGCGCGAACTCAGCATCTCGGTTTTCCCCCGGACGTTTCGTCGTGACGGGCAATGGCGCAACCTGACGGTCATTACCTCCAGAGCCATGATGCGGCTGCCAATACACGGTGCCGGGGCCGAATACTGGGCCGGCGCTGAAATCGGCTTTGTACCGGATGCACCCAGTCCGGCCGATGCCGGCTTTCCCGTAGCCAGTCCCCTTTTCGAAACCTCCTCCTTTGCCTGGCAGGCCTCGGCCTATGCCAACAACCTGTTCGAGCGGCATACGCTCGGCGTTTACTACGGTCAGACCGAGCCCAACTGGGTTTCATCATTCAGCTACCGTGCCAACCATACCGTTTCTGAATTTCGTTACCGCTATACCATCAACACCTGGCTGAACTTCGAGTTTCGCTTCCGACTGCGAACCGATCTGTACAAACGAACCGATGCGGCCTTTACCGCACGTGAGGGCGACTTCTACGCGCGGTTTAACGTCAGTTTTTAATCGTGGCAACAGCGGCAGGCGACGTAGACCACAGATCCGGAACCTTCCCGGCACCCGTTCTGACTACCCAAATACAACCCGTTTGCGACCTGCGGCCGGACGCTTCAACACAACGATCGTCCGGCTTAAAACACGATTCGGATTGATGCTGAGGGCTGAAACCCCATGTCGTATACGGTCGCGCGCTCACTGCTGAGCCGGGACCATGGTCCCTCATTGGTCACCACCTGCCTGATCTCACTGTACCAGGGATTTTTACGGTTCAATGCATTGTAAAGCCCCAGCTGGATTTCCACAGACTGCACCCCGAACGAAGATTGGTTTCCTGAGCGACCGGTTTCAATCCGATATTGTAAACTCACATCAACCCGCCGGTACCCGCCCATCCGCTGCTGTGCGCCGGCCAGGCTGCTGAAATGAAGGCGGTCCGGGATGCCCGAAGCCAGGTAGTAACTCACCGAGAGATCCAGGCCTTCCAGCGGACGCAGCATCAACGTGGAAGTGGACTGATGTCGGCGGTCGAAACCCGCGAAGAACCAGTCTCCGCCATCAATTATGTCATTACGGAGCCGGACTTCGCTGAACGTATACCCTTGCATAAGCACAACATAGCGGTGATTATGCACCAGGGTAACCTCCACACCGCGGGCAAGCCCCTCGTTATCCGTGTACCAGGGCGATCCGGCCAGAGGACGCTCAATTTGCTGGATGTTGATTTCATGGAGTCGGAGGTTTTGTTGCCGACGGTAATAGGCCTCCACCGAAATCATTCCGCCCGACCAGGCCGCCAGTGAAAATCCGGAAGACCAGGTATGCGCCAGGGTTGGTCGCTGATCGGCATCGGCCTGAATCCACATATCGCTGGTGGTTGCATTAAAAAACCGGACTTTATGCATGAACTGATGCGTTGTTGAATAACTGACGCGCGCCTGCAAACCCGGGGCAGCCTCCCAAAGCAATTTCACGCGGGGTGAGGCGCGCAGATACCCGCCGTTACTGAAATAATGCAGCCGAAATCCTGCATCGGCCTGCAAACCCAAACCAAACTGCCATCGATTTTCAATAAAGGCTTCGTTGAGCCAGCTGTCAGACAACAGGTAAAAATTCGGACGGTTCAGTGATTCCTCCAGATAAGCTGTACGATGCCGATGGATTGATGCACCAAAACGAAGCTGCGTAAATCCATCCGGCTGCACTTCCAATGAAAGATGACCGTGGTTCAGTTCACTCGCATTGCTGAAGGGTGCAACAAAAGTGACGGGCTGGTCGTCACTGGCTGAAGGTCTCTGGTACGTAAAATCTTCTCTGCTGAAATGGGTCAGATAATAACTGTAACCGGCCGTCAGTTGAAGTTGTGTCCCTCCAGCAGTACGGTGTGAAAGATGCGTGGCGAGGGTATTGCTGCCCCAGTTATTTTCTGTTTCGAACTGCTGCTCCTGAAAGAGACGGACCAGGAAGAGTCCCTCCGCGGAAGGATCCGGAACTGTGGAAAATTCACCTCGGGTGAGGCGACTGAGTTCCTGACGCGTGTCATCAAAACCGGAATATCCCGTAATGGTCCACTGCGTGCGCGAATCCGGTTCGAAAAAAAGTTTTCCATGCAGGTCATAGAACCGGGCATTGGCATCCAACCCCTGAACTACGGGTTGGCCGCCGAGCTGATCGGTAGAGGCAGGCCGATTCACATCCAGTCCCCAGGAAATCAGGTTATTGGTGGTGGCTAGCGGTGAGGTATTGACCAGGGATGTTCGTCCGGCAAGCATCCAGCTGGATTTCCCGCGTTGCAGCGGTCCGTCGAGGCTGGCACGTATAGATGTTCCTGTAACGGCCGCCGAACCACTATACTCGTGAAGCGACCCGGTTTTGGTTACCAGGTGAAGCAGTCCGCCGGGAGTTCCCTGATAGCGGGCCGGAATTACCGTGTAAAACAATGCCCCGGTTCGAATCACATCGTGATTGAATGCGTCGAGGAGGCCAAAAAGGTGCGACCGGTTGTAGACCACGGCCCCGTCCAGCAGTACCTGAAAGGCATCCTCGTTGGCACCGCGAACAAAGAGACCGTCACTGAGCGATCCACCCGTTGATACCGATGGTAACTGTTGTACCGCCCGGATGGCGTTTCCTTCGCCGAGAGGACTAAATCGACCGGCCGACAACAACGTGGATCGCAATGTATCCGATGGGCTGCCGAGCGCGTGCCCCGTAATCACAATGCCGTCAGCCATAACTGTCCGGGGCTGCATCCGCACACTCAGCTCCCCGCCCAACTCCGCAACATCCCCCCCGCGCAACGCCACCCGCTCCGTGCCATACCCCACAAACGACACCGAAACCCAGACCATCTCCCCCGCACGCACCGACAACTCCGCCGCAAAACGACCATCCGGACCCGAATGCAGCTCCCGCACCACACCCCCCTCCGTCTCAATACGCACACCCGCATACCCAAGCCGCTCACCACGCTCACCGTCCAGCACCACACCCCGCAACACCTGCGCCTGCATCGCCCCTTGCCCGTAGCCTGCCGCACCTCCCACATACACCACCGACTGCCGCCGGTCGTGGTCCACCCGCAGCCTCAGACCATGAAGCTCCAGCAAAGCCCGCAAATCCTCCTCCCAACGCCGGGAATATTCAAATTCCACCCTGATACCGGCAATCTGACCCTCCCTAAACAAAAAGCGATACCCAGACAATCGCTGAATATCGCTTATGATGGCGTACAATGACTGCGGCTGCGCCGCAGTCATTGTATCAATCCCGGAACGGTCATAGCGGCGCTGATCCGGCCCAACGGTGGCACCGCGCAACCCGACAACCTCCACCGCAACAGTCATTGTATCAATCCCGGAACGGTCATAGCGGCGCTGATCGGGCCCAACGGTGGCACCGTACAGCCCGACAACCTCCCCCGCCGCAGTCATTACCCCCGAAACATTCTGGCCAGGCTGTCCCCCGAACGCAGTACCTGATCCGGCAGTCGCAACCGACAGCCCCAAAAACGCCCAAACCAGTAAAAACAGGCCGTCACGCATAGCCCCTGCCGATTACAATTAATTAAGTAGATACGTATTATCGGCAATCTCCAGCTGCGCTCCAAGCAGTAAGGCAATATCCTGCAGGATACGACCCGGCTCATCCAGCACGATTTGTCCGTCCAGCGTTTCATCGGCCAGCGCAGCACCCAATACTACCCGGATACCAAAATGTCGTTCCAGTTCATCTGCAACATCGCGAAGCGATCTGCCATCAAGCAACATCTCATTGCGGGTCCACAGCAGGTAATATTCAGCCCGGGGGAGCTCAATGTGGCTGCTTCCACGCTCACCAACGCGAAGCGCCTGTCGAGGCTGCAGCACCTGCTGTTCCCCTGACGCCAGCGCCGAAACCCGTACACCACCCTCCTCCAGGAAAACCTCCGTTTCCATACCCGTAGATCGGACTACAAAGCGGGTACCGGTTACTTCAATCAGCGCATCCGTGGTAGTCACCGAAAAGACACGGTCCGGGTTTTTGGTCACGGTAAAGCGTGCTTCCCCTTCCAGCCGCAAGGCATAGGAATCGCTTCTGCTTGCATACACCGCTGAATTGGGTCGAAGCGTGAGCACCGATCCGTCAGGCAGCGTATAGTTTTCGATAGCGTCTGTGGCCGATGCCAGAAGGGTTTCGTCAGGACGCACCTGGGTATACAGCAGCAATCCACCCAGGAGCATCACCGCAAGCACAGCCGCAACACGAAGGTAGGGAGTAAATAAGGATTCCCGTGTGCGCTTCAATGGCGAGGCCGACGAATCCGGTACCGCCATATCATATCCACCAGTAGTCCGGCTATCAGCAACAGCAGATGCGCCCATACCCGCATCAATTACCGACCACATCCGGCGGGACGCTTCTGTGTCAGAGGAGGCCCCGTAGGTTGTATCGTCACCCGTAATAAGCTGCATCCCCGGTCGCTCACCCGTCTCCTCCGTCACGAAACCTACGCCTCCCGCACCACGCTCCAGCTTGCCGGAGCGTAATTGTACGGCCGACTTATACGACGCAAGAAACCCGAGCAGGGGATCTTGCCGGGTTTCTTCACGACCATCCAACGATCGGGCCAGCTGCAGATGCAGCGGATCAGGATTGGTATGGGGGTCGGAAGTGGTCATTGTGCAAAATTTGTGAGAGGATTAACGAGAGTGGTCGATGGAAGTCATATTGGAAGAGGTCTGTTTCTTACCCGGATCGAGTGGGCTTCCTGCACGGGCCGTTTTTTTTCGGGGTTCCGGAGAATTCCCCAACGGTAAAAAAAAACTAACCCGCTAAACAGAACAGGACCGGCCTTGCGGCAGGTCCCTTCTGTGATGCATAGTTACTCCACTTCGCCGGAGTACAGGCCGATGCGGAAGATATTGCTCACACTTCCGAAGCGAAGCAGTGCGGTTCCGTCGCCGTCGAGTTCAATCACACCTTCAATGTCTTTTTCTTCGGTTTCGCCATTGAATTTGGTTTGGGTCATGGTCAGGCGATAGCTGATCAGACCGGTCACACCTTCTTCAAGAGTACCGTTTTCCTGAACCACAGCCTTGTCAATGCGTACGTCTTCCATGCGGAATACATTGCTGAAGCTTCGCTCAGCGGTACGCTCGGCGCGGGGAAGCGTTACCGAGGCACTGCCTTCGTTGTAATGCACACCGTCCAGGGAAACAATCGTTGAGGCCGTGGAAAGTCCGGTTACGAACAGGGTATCGGTGCGGGTAGCGGTCGACTGACGTACCGGTCCGGCAAATTCACCGCTGCGAAGTCCGGTAAAGGCAATGGATTCTATCAAATCGCGCTGCTCACCGGGAAACTCGATGAAATTACCGTCAGCATCCGTGTAGATGTATACATTGGTTACACTTTGTGCATTGCTGACTACAGCATTCTGTACGCCACGGGTGAAGGTGACCGTATGCTCACCGGTTTCCGGATTGTAGACAACACTGTAGTTGCGCTCGGCTCCGCGACCGTTGGCGTTGCCCGGATTACGGGGTGGCTGACCGTTGAAAGGACCCTGTTGCAAGGATGCGGATACTTCGCTGGCCGATCCATAGGTAATTCCACTGTCGTCTACTGTAGAAAGCGCATCGTAGAAGCTGGAGAGCATCCCGCCCGACTGATCAGACAGCGATTCAGCGATAATCTGGCTCGCAATTTCAATTTCTTCATCGGTCAGCTCTTCATTTTCAGGGCTGAGGGTATTACAGCCACTCCACAGCAGCAAGGCTGCCGGCAACATCAGATAACGGAGGTTTAAGAAAGATTTCATAGGTAGTTCCGGTTAGGTTAGTTCAGGTTTTCCTGTTGTCTGCCCCTTATACACGAAGCGGAACAACGCCCCCTAATGCCATTTTAAAAAAAAATTATGCTGCCGACCGGGATTCCAGCATCTCGTTAATTTTTTTCATGGTAACCGCGTCTTCATAAACGGATGCATCGTTCAGCTTTTTATGGTCAAGCAGCCAGCGGGTCACATCTACCCAGCTCCAGATCATCGTTTTTGTTGTCACTCCAGCCAGGGGAATCGGAAAGGCACCACTTCCACGATGTCCGGATATGAGTTGTTGGACGGATTGCCTGCTGCGATTGAGTCTGCGGGCAATTTCCGCACTTGTAACAAAATCGGATGGTTCTATCCGCTTGATTTTATTCAATGAAGACTCGCCTTCTACCTGTTTGATTGCAGAGAAAATCGCCTCCTCAAGCGACGCAGCTTCCCGGTCGAAATCAAGATAGACAATACCGTTTCTGCTTAATAGCAATGCGTCATCACAACCGGCTTCAAAGAGCATATTTTCGGTGGCGTCGTTAATTTCAAAACCGTTGTCAAGTACCAGTGTAAATTCATGTTTTTTCATAACCTATCCTTTATGCGGGCAGGTATTGACCGCCTTGATTATTTGTCGCGCATGATGCTCGGGCACACGGGGGGTACTCCATATGGAGATAATGCAACCATCACGCGATCGCTCGGGACACTTAAGCCTGCCCCATGCGTGAGATGATCCGCCTGTTTCCTGCAAAACCCACCCTTTCGATAGTGCGAACATGATGGCCAGATGTATTTCCTTATGTTGATGTCGATTACCCAAAAAACCTCCTCCATACATAAACTACAACTATCGTTGACAAATGTCAACAGTTTTTGCAGCGCACGTTAGTTTAATTAAGGCTTTCAAACATCATAACCTCACCTTTCGATGCCTTTGATACGCTTAGTGGCAATCTGTAAAGGAGGATAGGGCCGCTGGCTCGCCCGCTAATTCCCGGCATAGCTGGTTGGTGCCAGACTACACCAGTCACTTACTCCATATACCCACGCAGGGCCTCGCGAAGCTCCCGAAGGGCAATGGCCATGTGGTTTTCGATGGTCTTCACACTGACCCCCATCGCCTCGGCGGCCTCCTTATGGCTTAACTCCTGCAAATAACACAGCTCGAACACCTCCCGCCGGCGCTCCGGCATGGTCTCCAGCCTTCGGTGCATCGCCTTTATAGCCTCCGAAGTAATCGTGGCCGACTCCGGACTCCCCTCATCAACCTCCTCCGGAACAAAGGCCAGTCCCACCGACTCCGCTTTGTGGTCGCGGATGTGATTGAGCATGCGATTATAGGCGATGGTGAACAAAAATGAGCGCAGACTGCGGGATGCATCCAGACTGGCGCGCTGGTCCCAGATAGTCAGGAAAGCCTGCTGCACCAGGTCCTCGGCCACCTCCCGACGAATATTCTTGGATAGCAGAAACTGCAGCAACGCCGCATGATGCTGATCGAAAAACGTGCGAAACGCACGGGCATCCCCCTCGCGGATCAGGGCCGTAAGCTCGCGCTGTGCATCCTCCGGCAGCCTGGAGGCCGACATCGCGAAGAGTACTAAAAGTTCCGTTAGCAGCATACCGTAAAATACACAGTTATCAGCACAGTAGTAGCAGTCGGCCGGCGGAAGACAGAGCCATGATGCAGGGGTTTGTGTTCACCATGCAGGCCAACCCGGTTTCGGCGCGAAAAACACGCACTGTGCACTATAGAGCGGGAAAAGAACCCTGGATGCCCATAGCCGTACCGTCAGACCCGACGCTAACAAATCAAGAATTTCACAACGGTTCCGGCCAAAGTTTGCCTGATTTTCCTTACCTTCGGAACATGTCCGATTCCTACAAAGTCCTCACCCGAAAATACCGGCCCCGCTCGTTTGACGACGTAGTTTCCCAGGAACACGTCATCAGCACCCTGCGCAACGCCATCGCTCAGAACCGCATCTCGCATGCGTACCTGTTCTGCGGTCCGCGCGGTGTGGGCAAGACCACCATGGCCCGGGTCGTCGCCCGTATGATTAACGGCGTCAGCATGGATGTGGACGGCGAGGAACTGGGTCGCACCCTGGACATCATCGAAATTGATGCGGCCTCCAACAGCGGGGTCGACGATGTGCGAAGCTTGCGCGAAGGCGTACGTGTGCCGCCCCAGAACGGGACCTACAAGGTGTATATCATCGATGAGGTGCACATGCTCAGCAAGCAGGCCTTCAACGCCCTGCTCAAGACCCTGGAAGAACCGCCTCCGTACATCAAATTCATCTTCGCGACCACCGAGCCCCATAAAGTGCTGCCCACCGTGCTCTCGCGGGTGCAGCGCTTCGACTTCCGGCGCATCAAGGTCACCGAAATTGTGGACCGGCTCCGGTTTATCAGCGAACAGGAAGGGATTACCATCGATGATGCCTCCCTCCACGTGATTGCCCGCAAGGCCGATGGTGCCCTGCGCGATGCCCTGAGTATCATGGACCAGGCGATTGCTTTCTGCGGCAATACCATCGACCACGACGCCCTGCTGGATGCGCTAAACGTGGTCAGCAACGACCGCCTGTTTGAGCTGATCGACTGTGCCAAAAACCACGATCCGCGTCGGGCGATGGAAATTATTGACGCCCTGCTGTTTGAAGGGCACGACATCCAGGAGTTCCTCGGGGCGCTGACCGAGCACCTTCGGAATATGTATCTGGCTCAGGATGCGGGCAGCATGCAGCTGATTGAAGCCACCGATGACGAAAAGGCCCGGCTGCGGCGGTCGGCCGAGGGGTTCACCGAGCAGGATCTGCTGCGGATGATGCATCTGACCAGCGAGGCGCAGTTTCGGGTGCGGGAGGCCCAGCAGCCTCGCATTCAGCTGGAAATGGCCGTGTTGAGGCTGACCACGATGGATCGCTCGGAGGGGTTGAATCAGTTGCTGTCAGAGATACGCGACCTTAAAAAAAAACTCCATGAGTCAGGGGTGACGTCGGCCGGGTCGACCGATGAGGCCGGTTCAGCAGATTCACCCGGGTCGGCCGATGAGAACGCTGACCAGGCCCCGACGGCAAGCCCGGGTCACATGCAGCCTGAAACACCCGTACTACCTGAACAAGCATCGTCGCCCGCCCCTGCCCGGACCACCCGAGCGGCCAAAAGCGCCCGGCATGAACTGCCTGAATCGCCCGATGAACCATCGCCCAAACCGGAGGTTCCGACCAAAAACACACAGACAGATCGCAACGGGAAGGCGGATACCGCTTCGCAGAGCACAACGGTGCAATCGCCGGACGCTTCCAGCCCGGATACACGTTCAGCCACGCCCGCCACACAGGCTTCCGGCTCGCTGCTCGACCGTTACCTCGGAGGGTCGGCCATCAAAAAATCGGGTAAAAATAACGGAAACGGCACCCGAAATCGGGCCTCAGACCGACTTGCCAACCATGGCAGCGCCGGACAGGTCAACGAGTCGGTGCCGGAAAACAGCAACGGAGCAGGCGGCGACCTCCCCGTCAACGGAACGAACGGCACCCGGCCCAACGGAGCGCTGCAGACCCTTGCCCCAACCCCTGACATCGACGCTACGGACCACACCACCGACATCTATGTGGAAGAGCCCGATCCCCTTGAGGAGACGGTTAGCGAAATTCAGGACCGCGATGTACCGCTGCATGAGTTGCAGGAAGCCTGGCCCCGCTGGCTGGAACAAGTCAAAACCGACTGCGCCCAGCTCGTTTCCTTCAGTATCAGTCGCACCAAACTGCTGGACGTGCGCGGTCGCATCATACAACTCGAGTGCCAGGACGAGCTCACCCTCCAGTTAATCCGGCAGAACGAACAACAGCTGACCGCGTGTTTCGAGAAAGTACTGTCGGTATCATTGTACATCGAGGCCACCGTCAGCAAGGTGCAGCCCGAAAACCACAACGATCCCTACACGCAGTTCAAAAAAATACAGCAGGCCGACCCGAAAGTCCGTGCGATTGTGGATATTTTCGGCGCGGAGCTGGACTATTAACATTGCGGCGGGCAGCGCGGCTGTTTCGCCATCGAAAAACCTTAACCCGTCGGCGGGAGGCTTCGGCAGGCAGTAACGACCCGAACGGTCGGGAGACTGTTGTCAGCGCCACCGTCGATCTGAACCGTAGAAGGGCTGCATCAGCGGCCCCATCGACCTAAACCGAGAAAATTATGAGTTTCAACATGGCCGACATGTTCGGCAAAGTACAGGAAATGCAGCGCAAGATGGAAGAAACCAAGCAACAGCTCGGGGAGCTGGAGGTTTCGGCCGAGGTAGGCGGCGGCATGGTCCGCGTGACGGCAACGGGCAACCGGGAGCTGCGCAGCATTAAAATAGACAAAGACGTCATCGACCCGAACGATCCCGAGATGCTCGAGGATCTGATTGTGGCCGGAGTGAACAAGGCCCTGGCCGAGGCGGATCAGGTGGGCAAGGAGAAGATGGCCGAGATCACCAAGGGCATGATTCCGGGCGGAGGGATTCCCGGCATGGACCTGAGTAAATTCGGGTTATAGGAGTCGCGAACCGGCATGCAATTAACCTCCGAAACGCTGGAAAACGCCATCGAGCAGCTGGCGAAGCTCCCGGGCATGGGTCGGAAGACGGCCCAGCGCATGGCCATGCACCTGCTCAAGCAGAGCGATGACCGCGTGAACCAGCTCGCGCAGTCGCTCATCGATTTAAAGACCAAGATCAAATACTGCTCGGTATGTTATAATGTCACCGACAGCGATCCGTGTCCGGTGTGTACCAATGCCAAGCGCAAAACCGGCACCATTTGCGTGGTAGAAGACCCGAAGGATGTGTACGTCATTGAGAAAATGAACGAATTTCGGGGTCGGTATCACGTACTGGGCGGGGTGATTTCGCCGATGGAGAATGTAGGTCCGAACGACATCCGCATCAAAGAGCTCATCGCGCGGATCAACGACGAGGCCGAAGGCGTGGAGGAGCTCATTCTGGCGCTCAATCCCGACGCCGAGGGCGAAGCCACCTCCTTCTACATCAATAAAATGGTCAAGCCCTTCGGCGTGCGCGTGACGAGGATTGCGCACGGAATACCGGTCGGCAGCGAACTCGAATTCATCGACGAAGCCACGCTCAATCGCGCCTTTGCCGGACGGGTGACGTTTTAGGGGTAGAACACAAAATCCGGACACATTAAACGAGGAACATTCCGTTCAATTTACTATACTCGTTATGAACAAACATAACGAGCATGCAAAAATTCATCAACTTAATGAGCGTAAGAAGGTACAGTCCACGTACCATGGAGGCCTACACCACCTTGGTACGCACCTATCTTAAGGTCCTGGGAAAATGCGCCCCGGCACGTGTACGCGATGAAGATCTCACTCGGTACATAAACAAATACTATGTAGAAAAAGGGTAAGCATACAGGCAACTACATAGTTGACTTGTAATTCTGTGGATAGAGCGCTGGAACGTCGTTGTATTTGGTATTCATAATGTTTCGCAGCACATGCTCAAGCCACTCGGCTGGGTTAACACCATGCAGCTTGCAGTTGCCAATGAGCGTATAGAACATGGCTGCGCGCTGGGCGGCCTTGTGTGAGCCGGCAAACAAGTAGTTCTTTTTACCCAGTACCGTAGGCCGAATCTGGTTTTCTACCAGATTGTTATCAATCTCCAGGCTTCCATCCTGCACGTACACATTGAGTTTTTCCCAGTGGGCTGCAGCGTAATACATCGCCTTGCCCAAGGCACTCTTCGGCTCGGTCTGCGGACCAACGCGGGAGATCCACTCGCCCAATTCGTCCAGAATGGGTATCGATTGCTTCTGGCGCAAGTCCCGACGCTCCGCTGGCGTCATCGACTCCTGTCGGGCATACCGTTCTATCCCATAGAGCTGTTGTATAAGCTCCATGGCATACGAAGCCCGCTGGCGGTCGGTATCCAGCGCCCGCTCAACATACCGGCGTGCATGCGCCCAGCACCCCAGATGGGTAATCTCGGGGCGCTGACCATAGCGTTCGTACACGCCATAGCCGTCGGTCTGCATATACCCGTTAAAGTTCTGTAGCATCTGCGAGGGGCCATCGCGACCTCGGCCTTGCTGATAGTCGAATAACACACTGCGGGTAAGCGGGCTGTAATACACCCAGTAGTACCCCTGATGGGTAGAACCCTTCTTTTCGGATTCCAGCACCGGAACCGGTGTTTCGTCGACCTGCAGGTAGCCCTGCGATTTGACGTGATTTACATAATGCTCGTACAGGATGTCCAGGCGATCACCGGCTGTTTGTACCCAGTTGCCGATCGTCGAGGAGGCGATGGTAATACCATGACGGCTGAAGCGCTGCTGCTGACGGTACAGGGGCAGGTGGTCGGCGTACTTGTCGGCAATCACCTGCGCCATCACACTCGCCCCGGCAATGGACTTGTCGGCTACCTCCTCGGGCAGCTCGGCAATGAGCACCCCGGCATCCGGATTGCCTTTGAGCACATACTTGCCTCGGATGTAGCGTTTGATGTAGGCCTTGGCCGGAATAATTTCGAGCTTGTCGGTAACCAGTTCGCCGATGCGTTGCATACCGGACAGGTCAGCTTCGGGTTCGACGTTGACGACCTCGACGGGCAGATGATCCGGCAGGCTTACGCGTCCGGGATGCTTGCGGGTGGCGGCCTTACGCCGGATGTATGCAATACGCCCGGTGTGTTCGGCCTCGGCTTTCTTCCTTTGGGCCTGGGTTTGCTCAAAAGGCAGGGCCATTTGCCGGGAGTCCGGGGCAAAGCGTTCGCGCCTGGCCCCGAAGATCAGGCGTTTGTACAGGCGGACCTGCTGCTCGGTCTGGGCAAGTTTTTCGCTGAGATACTTGCTGCGAGCCTCGGTCTGTTGGAGCTTGGCTTGAAGAGATGCGATGCTATGATCCGTGCCTTGTTCCATGGCCAAAAGGCGGTCAATCAGCTCGGATTTACTCAAGTTTTTAAGCTCTTTTTTCATAGCCTAAAGGTACGAAAAATCAGCGACTTACACCCGTAAAAACAGCGTTTCTTCGCTCATTTAAACCGTTTTTTTCGTCCTCGTAACGGGTAAATGTTCGGGCTTTTTCCACCCGGATTCCCTCGATCATCAGGGCCAGATCGGTCCAGGAAATACGGCTCGATTGACCCGCCTGGACCGGCGCCGGGAAGGTCCCCGACTCCAGGCGTTTGTAGTACAGCACAAACCCGCCGCGCTGCCAGTGCAGCAGTTTGATGTGGGTACGGCGCCGGTTGACAAACACAAATACCTCCCCGCTGGCCGGCTGTCGTCCCAGTTCACTGCGAACCAGTCCGCAAAGTCCCTCGAAGGACTTGCGCATGTCGCAATGTCCCCGGTACAGGTGATAGTTCAGCGTGTTGCCCAGGGCGAACATCGCCTACCACAAATGAATGAGTTGGGCAATACTGCCCGGATCGCTCGCATTCACGCGGATACGAACCCCATTGGGAAAGATAATCTCAGCAAAACCGGAATCTTCCGTGTGAAGTGGAATAAATCCACCGGTAACCTTCTGGTTAGTTTTGCGATACTTGCCCATCCAGTATTGGAAGGTGGATAGCCTGACGTCGTGTTGGGCGCAAAACGTTTTTTGGTTCAGACCGGATTCCTGCCACCGGGCAATCAGGTCAAAGTAATGGGCTTGCTTGGGAGTTTGCATCGGTTTTTAGCCCCAAGCTACGCCCCTTCCTAAATCAACAAAAGATGTAGTTGGCTGGATGCTTACGGCCGACCGGGCTTTGCGGCTCGCCAGTGGATGCGTGCTTGGCCTGGCCGGTGGGAGGGGGGCTGCTGCTGCCGGGATGGGTGGTTGACCTGCTCCCGCCCCCAAAAAAAAAGGCCCCGAGGTACAACCAGGGGGCCTTGACAAAAAAAGATGAGGCAGCGACCTACTCTTCCGCTTGTGGCAGTACCATCGGCGCTG